>Ga0315336_1000011_pt1 | contig 1587563 bp, 1304 predicted proteins | sample ASW5metaG_FD_204512 | JGI IMG/M metagenome (GOLD analysis project Ga0315336, IMG submission 204512) | Ammonia-oxidizing marine archaeal communities from Monterey Bay, California, United States - ASW #5 | ecosystem: Environmental > Aquatic > Marine > Intertidal zone | place: USA: California... | reverse complement strand
AGGCGTAGCCGGGTTGGTGCAGGCTCTGTACGTGGGCGGGAGGTGGGGGGTGTTGCCGGAACCAACCCGGCTACGCCTCACACACCGGCAAAAGCCCGCTCAAAGGCGCCGAAGGGAGGCCCCAGCATCGCGCCCTGCGGTTGGCCTCCGCCAACCCACGCCTTCGGCCCTCGGTCTTGAGGAACCTGTCCCCGTTTTGCGTTGGGCCCGCTTGACGGTCATGTGCGCTCTGCGGGAAAAGACCCTGTCTCCGCTGGCCTAACCCGTCCAGACCCCAGCGGAGACAGGATCTCTTCCCTCCTTGGATCAGTGGCGGACTTTGGGGGGGTCCGTGCTTGCTGGCCGGCTGCGGAGTGTGGCCCCGGAGACCAAACGCACGACTCGGAGCCTCAGCGACGCTGCTGGCTAGCCGCCTTGACCGAACTCCCCACTGCGCAGGTGGAGCAGGGCATCTCGTCCTCGTCGCGGTTTGGCAGGAGCGGGCGAACGAGGGCCCAGACCGCGCATCCGGCCAACCCGGTCACCAGCCAGAACTGCCAGTCGCCCCAGGGCATCAGGCGACCCCCATCAGATTGAGGCCCTGGAACGTCAGGAAGGCCAGAGCCCACGCCAGTCCGGTCATCCAGGCGAACTGGATCGCGGCCCACTTCCAGGTGCCCGTCTCGCGACGCGTGACGACAAGGGTCGGGAGACACTGCATCGCAAGGACGAAGAAGACCAGCAGGCTGACCGCTGTCGCCGTCGTGAAGAGGGGCGAGCCGTCGTCACGCTTCGCCATCCGGATCTGAGCGATCACTCCCGCGTCCTCGACGTCGTCAGTCTCCTCACCGACCAAGAGAACCGCCATCGTCGAGACGAAGACCTCGCGAGCCAGAAAGCTCGTCAGGACACCGACCGTCAACTGCCAGTCGTAGCCCAGAGGCTCATACACGGGATGCACGATCCGGCCCAGGCGACCGGCGAAGCTGTTGGCTTGAGCGTGGCGTGCTTCGAGCCCCTTGGCTTCGACCTCGAGAGCTGCTGCCTGCTCGGGGTCGGAGTCCGCCAGGGCCATGGCGCTGGCGCGCAGATCCAAGGCGCCGGCCGGCGGCTCGGACTTCGGGTAGGCCGACAACCACCACATCACGATACAGATGGACACGATCACGGTTCCGGCCTTCTGGAGGAAGCTCACACCCTGCTGGTAGGCCGTGATCAGCGCGGTCCGGATCGCAGGTCTTTTGTAAGACGGCAGCTCGAGAACCATCGGGCGGGACTGGCCTTCGAGCAGCGTCCGCCGGACCAGCAAGGCGCTGATCAGGGCGGCGAGCGCCCCCAGCAGATAACAGCCGATGAATGCGAGCCCGGCAAGCAGGGGTGAGTCGCGGAACAGGAGAGTGGTCACCAGGACATAGACCGGGAGGCGCGCCGAGCAACTCATGAAGGGTGCGACGAGGATCGTCGCCAGGCGGTCCCGGTGATCCGGGATGAGGCGTGTCGAGAGAATCCCCGGCAGGGCGCAGGCATGGCTCGAGAGCAGGGGTACGAACGCGTGGCCCGGCAAGCCGAAGCGGCAAAGAATCCGGTCGGTCACAAAGGCGGCCCGGGCCAGGTATCCAGTGTCCTCGAGGAGGCTGATCAGAAAGAACAGCAGGCAGATCTGTGGCAGGAAGACGACCGTCCCCGCGATGCCGGCAATCACTCCGTTGGCCAGCAGGTCGCGGACGGCACCCTCGGGCAGAGAGCTCTCGACGAATTCGCCGAGGACACCGAAGGTCAGTTCGATCAGATCCATGGGGATGGTCGCGAGTGTGAAGACCGCCCAGAAGAGTCCGGCCATGACTGCGGCGAAGAGGAGCACGCCCATGACGGGGTGGGTGAACGCCTGATCGAGTCGCTCGGTCATCGAATCGGTGCCGGCACCCACGGCATGCTCGCCGCCGACGCTGGCCTCGACGATCTCGTCAGCCCAGATGAGCAGCGAGGTGCCGTCGGTCGCGTCGGGCAGGTCGATCTCGGGGTCTGACTGTTCCGCCGTCAGGGCGTCGGCGAGCGTCAGACGCAGTTCGTCCACGCCCCTGCCGCTTCGGGCGACGACGGGCACGACCGGGCAACCGAGCAGCTGTCCGAGTCGCACCGGATCGAGGCTCAGTCCTCGCTTCTGCGCCAGGTCGACCATGTTGAGCGCCACCACCGCGGGCAGGCCAACGGACAGCAACTCGCCTACCAGGCAGAGGCTCCGCGACAGGTTGGTCGCGTCAGCGACGACCAGAACCGCGTCGGGCTGTCTGTAAACACCTTCTCCCTGCACGACGCCGCGGCAGACTCTGGCTTCCGGGAGCTCGAGAAACAGCCGGTAGGTGCCGGGCAGATCGACGATTTCGGCCGGTGCTCCGGCGCTGGGCGTCAGCGCGAACCTCCCGACCCTCGCGTCGGTCGTCGTGCCGGGAAAGTTGGCCGTCTTCGCTCGAAGGCCGCAGAGGCGGTTGAAGAGTGTCGTCTTGCCGGTGTTGGGCGCGCCCAACAGCGCGACCCTGGGTCCGTCGGAGGAGGGTGCCGCGGCTGGTGGATCCAGGCGGCGGGGAGCCGCCGTGGTCATGCCGGCGAAGGTGTCGCGTCCGTGAACTCGGTGATCGGCTCGACCCAGAGGCGCTCGGCGATTGCCCGGGAAAGGCCGATCCTGACGCCGCAGACCTCGACAATCCACGGAGAGCCTGTCTTGCGCACGTGGAGCCGTCGGTTGGGGATCACGCCCAGGGCCACGAGAAGCTGACGGTCGGCCTCGGGGATGTCGCTGCCCTGAAGGCGCACGACGGTGCCTTCGGCGATCCCGGTCAACGGGAGCGCCTGGAGATCAGGGGTCGGGTTTGAGAACGTTTCGATCATAATCGTTATTGAGATTGAGTCTCAATAAGGTGTTGGTTGAGGATACCACGCGTTCCAGTTGTCGGCCAGTTTCCATTCCGCAGCCCCTCTTTGCACCGCCCGGCGGGGTGGCGAACCGCGGTCACCCAGCTGCCACAATGGCGATAGCGTCTCGTTGCCCCACGGGGACTCGGGACTTCAGCTTCTCCCGTCAGGAAGACCGAGTGCTCGAAGCGTTGGATCTCTCTCAGTCTTTGCCCAAGCCCGAATCTCGGGCTCGGTTCTCTCGCATGCGGCGCAGGCTGCACCAGCTGCAGCGCGCATGTCTCGAGAGTCGACTGTCGACAGTTGTGGTCTTTGAAGGCTGGGACGCAGCGGGCAAAGGAACGGCGATCCGCAAGCTCACGCAACGGCTCGAGCCCCGGGCCTTCTCGCTGCACGCCATTCGCGAACCCAGGACTTTCGAACGCAAACTGCCCTGGATGTGCCGCTTCTGGACTGCGGTCCCCAGCTGGGGCGAGATGGCGATCTTCGACCGCAGTTGGTACGGCCGAGTGTTGGTCGAGCGTGTCGAGGGGCTCGTCGACGAGGGAGAGTGGCGTCGAGCGTACGACGACATCATCGGTTTCGAGCGCACACTGACCGATGATCACTACCTGGTGGTCAAGTTCTTCCTCCACATCTCGAAAGAGCTGCAGGAGGAGCGGTTTCGCCTTCTCGAGAGTGATCCGGAGACCCGCTGGCAGGTCGAAGAGGAGGACTGGCGCCACCACGCTCAATACGAGGACTACCTGGTCGCTGCGGAAGAGATGATCGAGCGCACTTCCACGTCCTTCGCACCGTGGACGCCGATCGCGGCGGCGTCCCGGCGTGAGGTCAGCGCTCAGGTTTTTGGCACGCTGATCGATCGAATCGAAAGCGAGCTGGCCACGCGCGGTTTCGAGCTCCCGAGGGAGATCCCGTCCAGAAAGAAGCGCCGGAGATGAGTGCGGAGAAGAGAGCGGTTGGATCGAAGCTGTCTGCGGTTGATCTGAGCGTCGAGCTGGACCACGATGAATACAGGAGGCGGCTCCTCGAGTGCCAGCTCAGGCTGCGGGACCTGGCTCACGAGCTGTACAAGGCGGAGCGCACGCTCATCGTCGTGGCCGAGGGCTGGGACGCCGCCGGCAAGGGCGGGGCGTTGCGACGGGTCACCGAGAAGATCGATCCGCGAGGCTACGAAGTGTTTCCGATCGCCGCGCCCTCCGGGGAGGATGCGAGCCATCACTACCTCTGGCGGTTCTGGCGCCGGCTCAAGGCGCCGATCGAAAAGCAGATCCTGATCTTCGATCGCTCCTGGTACGGCCGCGTGCTAGTGGAGCGGGTCGAGGGATTCGCTACCGAGGCGGAGTGGAAGCGAGCCTACGGAGAGATCAACGACTTCGAGCGCCAACTCTCGGAACATGGCGCTGCCTTGGTCAAGTTCTGGTTTCACATCAGCTCTGAGGAGCAGCTACGACGCTTCGAAGCCCGCCGTGCGACGCCTCACAAGGGCTGGAAGCTGACGGACGAGGACTGGCGCAACCGGGACAAGTGGGCGGAGTACGAGGAGGCTGTCGACGAGATGTTGGCGAAGACCTCGACGGAGACCGCTCCATGGACCCTGGTCCAGGGCAACGACAAGAAATGGGCGAGGATCAGGACGCAGGAGGCACTGATTGCGGCGATGACGCGCTGCCTCGGCTGATGAGACCAGCCGGGCCTGTCAGCTGCGCGGCGGCCCTGAGGGCGCCTGGGTCGATGGGATCAGGCCACGAGACATTCTCTTGCAGAAATAGTAGATCCGCTTGAAGTTCTGGAGGATGTCCATCTCGATCGTGTAGGCGGGTAGACGCCCGGGCTCCGCGGCGACCAGACGCTCGGTCTGATGAAGGGCTGCGGATTCCGACAGCCGGTTGATCCTCTCCTTCATTGCCACGACGCCCTCGGCCGCCGAGACGCTGGGCAGCGTCACGGCCTGGAGGGACGTGTCGAATGCCTCGACGACGGCGGCGTGGAATGTCCGGATGACTTCGCGCGTCGCGGGGCTGACGTTCACCTGCTCCTGGATCCGGTGGTGTCCCAGCATGACGAGGTTGGTCTCGATGACATCGCCTATGTTCTCGAGGTTGTTCGTCGCTTCGAGGAGGCGAAGGAACTCCTCGGTCTGCTCCTCGGTCAGAGATTCCTGACTGATTCTGCCGAGGTAGGTCACGATCTTGCCGTGGAGGAGGTCGACGTCGTCGTCGATGCCCTCAATCCGGTCCAGGTCTTCGCTGGATCCGGAGAGCACCGCAGGGAAGATACCCGACACCATCTCGGCGACCCGCTCGCCCTGGTGCTGAATCTCGAGACGGACTCGATCGAGGGCCAGCGAGGGCGTCGACAGGAGCTCTTCATCGAGGAAGCGAGCTCGAATCAGCTGCTCCTCGGCCAGAGGCCGCTCAGGCACGAGTCTCTCGACGACCGCGGCGAACCTGGGGGCCAGACCGAGGAAGATGACGGTGTTGGCGACGTTGAAGATCGTGTGGGCGTTGGCAATCTGGCGTGGAGTATCCGCGGCCAGGCGCGCGGTTCCTGTGAGTCCTTCAGCGACGGGTGACAGCCAGACGACCATCTCTGCGAGGTGAGGAATGAGGCCCAGCCAGAGGAGAACCCCGGCGACGTTGAAGAGCACATGGACGACGGCCGCGCGGAGTGCCTCTCTCGGCTTGCCGATCGAGGCCAGCATGGCGGTGACACAGGTGCCGACGTTCGCGCCGAAGATCAACGCGATGCCGGCGTCGAGGGTGATCAGCCCTTGGCTCGCGAGGACGATGACGACACCTGTTGTCGCGGACGAGGACTGGACGAGGGCTGTGAACAATGCGCCGCACCCGATGCCGATGGCCGGCGTCGCCATGGAGGACATCCAGTCCAGGAAGGGCGCGTAGGTTCGCAGGGGGGCCATTGCGTCTCCCATGACCTGCATGCCGAAGAAGACCAGCCCCAGACCCATGAGGCCGGCTCCGTACTGTCGAAGCCTCTCGGTCTTGCCCAGGAAGAGAGCGCCGAAGCCCACGGCCACCAGGGCGAGGGCGAATTCGGTGATCTTGAAGGCGATGATCTGGGCGGTGATCGTCGTCCCGATGTTGGCACCCATGATGATGCCGATCGACTGGGAGAGCGACATGAGACCGGCCGTAATGAACCCGACCACCAGCACGGTCGTCACCGAGGAGGACTGGATGACCGCGGTTACCAGCGCGCCGGTCAAGGCTCCCGTGATTCGGTTCTTGGTCAGCTGCCCGAGGATGTCCCGCATCCTGACCCCAGCGACGGCTTTGAGCGCGTCGGAGAGCTGGTCCATTCCGAAGAGGAACAGGGCAAGGCCTCCGAACAGCCCCATCACGAGAGTTGCCAACTCGATCTGTGCGGCTTCGGCCATCACTTCCGAGCCCTCCGGGTGCCCGCCTTGACGACCGTGACGGAGATCGGTGACAGCCGAACGACGCGTTCGGCCTTCGATCCGAGGAATGCAAGTCCGGTGCGTCCGAGGCTTCCCATGACGATCATCTGGGCACCCCGGGTCTCGGCGAATTCCAGAATCCTATTCACCGGCAGGCCGACGACCAGAGCGCTCTCGAGGCTGGGCGTCTGTCCCAGCTCCGGGTGCTTCGCCGTTGCGGCTGCGAGGAACTCCTCGAGCATCTCGCCCGCGGCCTCTTCCAGGCGACGTAGGTGCTTCCTGCGCTTGGTGTGGGCATAGTAGCCGGGAGCCGATCCAGGGTCGTGTACGACGTGGAGCACGATCAACGGCACCGCGAAGCTTCGAGCGACGCGAAAGGCCCAGACGAGGGCGGCCTCGGAGTGGAAGGAGAAGTCCACCGCGACGAGGATCGGCGAGTCGGGAGCTGGAGTCTCGAGCATGGACGACCTTCCTGGCAGCTTGATGCCGGCCCCAGACTACGCAAGTCGGGCCCAGGGTGCGCCCCTCGGTCGGGCGGGGCGCGACCACCCGACCGACGGCTACACTTGAGGCAAGAAGGGAGGTCAATCGGATGAAAGAGGACGGATCGGACAAGGCCGCCACGGCATCGGCAGCGTCTTTGACGGGCCGGACGCTGCGGATCCGTGAGGCCGTCTCGCGGATCGTCGAGAGTCTCCCTTCGGCAGAGCCCCTCGAAGCGGCGAAGTCGGCGCGGCGTCAGCTCAAGAAGAGCGAGACCAAGCGGATTCTGCAGAGCGCCCTCGAACGCCATTTCGAGAAGGAAGAGCTCATGCCCTACCAGGCAGAGCTCATCAAGCTGCAGGAGCACATCGAAACCGTCGGCAAGAAGGTCATCATCCTCTTCGACGGCCGGGACGCGTCGGGGAAGGGAGGGACCATTCGGCGGGTCGTTCGCTACTTGAACGAGAAGCGATACCGGGTTGAGGCGTTGGGCAAGCCGACGGACGAACAGAAGACCGAGCTCCACATGAAGCGCTATATCGAGCGCTTCCCGCATGCCGGTGAGATGGTCCTCTTCGACCGCAGTTGGTACAACCGCGCCATGGTCGAGCCGGTGATGGGGTTCTGCACGCCACGGCAGTATCGGGAGTTCATCAAGCGGGTCGTCGGCTACGAGGAACGCATCCTCGCGGATCGCACGACGACCTTGATCAAACTGTACTTCTCGGTCACCAAGAAGGAGCAGCAACGGCGATTCGAACGCCGGAGGAACGATCCACTGCGACAGTGGAAGCTGAGCGAGGTCGATCTGCAGGCCCAGGCACTATGGGACGAGTTCACTGAGAAGAAGTATCGCCTGCTCAAGAAGACACACACTCCGACGACACCGTGGTTCATCATCCGCTCAGACGACAAGCGACTTGCGCGGCGCGAGACCATCAAGCTGATTCTCAAGCTCAACCCCTATCGCGGCCGAAGTCGAACGCTCGACCTGGACCCGGACTCGAGCATCGTGGTCTTTGGGGACGATGAGCTCAGGAGCATGGAGAAGCAGCGCAGGAAGCACGGCCGGTTCCTGGGCTAGGAGGCCTTGCGGGCCGGCGGGCCATTGCCTGGTGCCGTGTCGATTGCAACCTTTTCCAGTCTTCCCTCGTCCTAGGTGGAGGGGTGTCACCCCACTACCGGAGAACAACCCTCGAGGGAGAGCCAGTCATGAGATCCAGAACGTTTCGTATCGTCTTGCTGTCGGCCCTTCTGGGCTTTGGCCTCCAGGCCGCCGCCAGTGCCGAGAAGTACACCGATGAGTTTCGCCAGACCTACCAGCTCGGAGACGATGCCGAGATCATCGTGAGCAACGTCAACGGCAGCGTCACGGTCGAGACCTGGGATCGCAGCGATGTCGAGCTGATCGCCGAGAAGCGCGTCGACGCCAGCAGCGCCAAGGCGGCTGAGGAGCTCTTCGAGAAGGTCAAGATCAATGTCTACGAGAGTGACGGTCGCCTGGAGATCGAGACGGATCAACCGAGTGGCGTCTCCGGTCTCTTCGATCTCATCTTCGGCCGTGCTCGCAACGCTTCGGTGCGCTACTCGCTCCGAGTGCCGGAGGCCGCACAGCTCGATCTTCGCACCGTGAACGGACATGTGAGTACCGATGGGGCCGGCGACCAGACGCTACGCTCGACCAATGGCAAGATCGCCGTCGAGGGGGCTCGTGATGCCGTCAGCGCCTACTCGACGAACGGCTCGATCCAGGTAGAACTGGTGGCGGTGGCCGCCGGACCGGACGTCGACCTGGCCACGACCAACGGTGGCATCACGCTCTACGTGCCTGCCGATATCAGTGGACGCCTGGAGGCTCGAACCGTGAACGGCTCGGTGAAGACCGACGTGCCGGTCTCTCTTCAGGGGAGTGCCAGTCGGCGCCGGATCGAGGGAGACTTCAACGGTGATAGCTCCGGCCGCGTCGGCCTACGCACGACCAACGGCAGCATTCGTATCGGCAGGTCGGGCGAGTAGGCGGGGCTCTCTCGCTCCAGTCTCGGCGGCGGCATACAATGCGCGCAGTCAAACCCACTGGAGGAACTGCCCATGACTTCGATCCGTCGCATCCTGTCCCTCGCCGTCGTCTGTCTGGCCGTTTCCTCGTTCGCTTTCGCGGATACCACCGATGATTGGAACGCCGCCTTTGCGGCCGGCGACGCCGAAGCGTTGGGCGCGCTCTATGCCGAGGGCGGGATGCTGCTGCCGCCGAATGCGGCTATCGTCGAAGGGCGGGAAGCGGTTGCTGCATTCCTCAAGGTGGCCATGGATGGCGGCCTGCTGATCGTCCTCACCACGGAATACGAGGACGTGGACAACGACACCATGACCAAGCGCCTGTCCTACACCGCGACTTTCGGTGGGCAGGTCGTGGAAGAGGGCAAGGCGATCGAAGTCTGGAAGCAGGGCGACGACGGCTGGCAGATGATCTACGACATCTGGAACAGCAATTCGCCGGCTCCGGGCGCGGCGCCGACAGAGTGAGCCCCCTCGGGAGAAGCACGGGGTAGACTCCTCCCTTTGAGGGAAGGAGTTGGCTGTGTCTGAGAGGTCCTGCGGTGGGTTCGCGTGCGCGAACTGTGTGGTTCTAATGGTGTCTCTGATGTCGATGGCGGGTTCGACGGCGGAGGCCGACGACCTCGGCCCCAAGCTCTATTTCGAGGCTTGTCCGGCCTTCTCGGCGGTCCTGGAGTTCGACTGCTACCGCGATTTTGCAGAGGTCGAGGATTTTCTGCGGGCCGCCACGGAGCAGCATCCGGACCTGGCGACGCTCGAGTCGATCGGCAAGACCTATCAGGGGCGCGACCTGTGGGTTCTGACGATCACCGATCGCTCGACCGGTGACGCGGGCGACAAGCCCGGTGTCTGGGTCGACGGTGGCGTCGACGCGGACGAGGTCGTGTCGATCGAGGCGGCGTTGGGCGTCGTTCACCGACTGCTGACGGCGAGCGACCCCGAGACCCTCAGCCTCCTGGCCGAAAGGACTTTCTACATTGCTCCGGCGATCATTCCGGACTCGTCTGAGCTCCAGATGCGCAGCGTCGAGCGCCCCCGTGACACGACCCTGAGACCGTGGGACGACGACGGCGACGGGCTTCTGGACGAGGACGGCCCTGAGGACCTGGATGGCGATGGGCAGGCCCTGACTATGCGGCGAGTCGACCCGAACGGCTCCTGGACGGCGAGTGAGTTCGACGAGCGCATCCTGCGTCGGCGTCGACCCGGCGACACGGGTCCCTTCTTCGAGCAATGGACGGAGGGTCTCGACAACGATGGCGACGGCGAGTACCAGGAGGATCGGCTCGGCGGCGTCGACCCGAACCGCAACTATCCGGGCAACTGGAGCATCGGTCAGCGGGGGAATGGGCCCTTTGCTGGGTCGGAGACCGAGGTCAGGGCTCTCATGGACTTCATCGCGAGCCACCCGAACATCGCCGCGTCCCAGCACTTCCATTCGAGCGGTGGCGTTGTCTTGCGCCCACCGTCTGTTCCCGATTGGGATCTGCCGCGGGCTGACCTCGATCTCTATCTGCGGATCGCCGAACGAGGACTCGAGGTGACCGGGTACAACCTGGCGACCTCGGTCTACGACTGGAGTTGGCCGCGCGGCTCGGGCAATCGCAAGGGCGGTCAGATCTGGCGCGATGGCGAGGGAGACCTGCACGGAGCGCCGAGCCGACTCGACAGCTATGCGGCCTACGGAGGTTCACTCGACGCCCTTTACGAGAACTTCGGCATTCTGGCCTTCGCCAACGAGATCTACCAGATGGGGGAGGACGACGACGGTGACGGCAGGATCGAGGGTCACGAGGCCCTGCGGCACGACGACGAGACGATGGGTGGAAAGGTCTTCAAGGAGTGGGCGCCGTTCGATCACCCGCAACTCGGTGCCGTCGAGATCGGCGGCTGGCGCAAGTTCGGAGCCAACAACCCGCTACCGGAGGATCTCGGTCGCGAGGTCGAGCGCAACGTCGACTTCGTCCTGATGCAGGCACGCAACACCCCCCGGCTGCAGATCGCTGACGTCGGAGTCGTGTCTCTCGGCGGAGATGTCCGCAGGGTGACGGTCACGGTGGCGAACGACAGCTACGCTCCGACCGAGCTTGCGATCCGAACGGGGAACGGTCGCGCCGTACCGGTGCGGGTGGAGGTCGGGGGAGAAGGTGTCGAGGTCCTCTCGTCAGAGGCGAGGCGTGACCTGGGCACTCTCGCCGGCCACGAGGAGGTCGATGTGGAGTGGCTCATCCGAGCACCTGCGGGAGTCACTCTCACCGTCAGCGCCTGGCAGCCAAAGGCCGGTCGGGCTTCTCACGAGAGCGTCCTGGACGCCGACTGATCTCGTGGAGCAACACGATTTCACCTGGGTCCGTTCGCCCGCCGAGCTGTCGGAGTTGGCGGTCCGCCTCGCTGACCATCCAGTCCACGTGTTCGATACGGAGTCGAACTCGGGATTCGTCTACGACGAGCGGCTTTGTCTGCTTCAGTTCGAGGTGGGTGGTGGCATCTGGCTGGTCGACCTGCAGGCGCTCCCCGACGGCCAGGGCACCCTGGATCCGCTGCGCCCGGTGCTCGAGAGCAAGCAGACGACGACGCGCCTGCACGGTGGCGAGTTCGATGTCGGTTGCCTGAAGCGGGATTTCGATCTCGACCTCGGGGGGGCCTGGGACAGCCAGCAGGCGGCGCGGTTCCTGGGCTGGGAGAAGACGGGATACGGCTCGCTGGTCGAGAGGGTCTGCGGCGTCGCGCTCGACAAGGCCTACTCTCACCATGACTGGGGGCGGCGACCGATCGCCCCGGAACCTCTGCAGTACGCCGTGCAGGATGTGGCTTATCTGTCGGAGGTTTGCGATCGGCTGGTGGAGTTGATCCGCGAGGCGGATATCGAGGAGGAGTTGGAGTTGGCCAACAGGGCGGTGATGGAGTCGACCTGGGGGGGAGGGTTCCAGGAGGACGGTTTCTGGAGGATCAAGGGGGCCGGGAGCGTGCCGCGACAGCAGCTGCCGATGGTGGTGGCTCTCCATCGCTGGCGTGACGAGGTGGCGCGCCGCGTCGACAGGCCTCCCGGTCGGGTGCTGAACAACAAGATGCTTCTGGCGCTGAGCCGAAACCCTCCGACGACTCCGGGGCACCTGAGGCGGGTCGGTGCCCACGGGAGGCTGGTGCGCGAGCATGGCCACGAGATTCTCGCGACGATCGCCAGGGCGCGGAACAAGCCTCCCGAGGTGCCTCCGCGGCCGCCGGGCGCAGGGGGTGGGCCCGAAGCGGCCAAGCGGGGTGATCGGATTCGCAAGTGGCGCCGCGAGGAGGCGGCCCGGCGTGGTGTCCCTGAACAGGTGGTTCTGCCGACTTCGGCGTTACGTCACCTGGCGCTGTTTCCGGATGGCGACTTTGCTGAGGTTCCACAGTTTGGGGAGAAGCGGGGAAGGTTGTACGGCGAGGCGTTGCGCCGGATCCTGGGATGACACCAACCGGCTACGCCTCAGTCACCTAGGTTCAGAGGACGAAGCTCAGAGGAGGTCGGACCGGTGGGTCTCAGATGCTCAGTTGTTGCTCATGTCCGGCGGCGTCGGCACGGTGGGGTGGCCGGTGTAGCCCTCCAGCTCCTCCAGCAGAACCTCGACCGCCTTCTCGATTGACGGATCCCGACCCTCGGCCATCGCGCCGGGGAGATCCCAGACCTCGATGTCGGGAGCCACACCGACATTCTCGACGGCCCATTGGCCGGAGGTGTCGTAGAAGCGGAATGTCGGGTAGAGGACGCCACCGCCATCGACCAGCATCGGGTTGCCGGAGATTCCGATCAGCCCACCCCAGGTGCGCGTGCCGATCAGCTTGCCGAGGCCCATCTGGCGGAAGTAGTAGGGGAGGGCGTCGCCCCCCGATGCGGCGTAGCCGTTGATCAGCATCGCCTTGGGGCCGTCGTGGGCGAAACCCGGGGTGCGCATCGACTCGATGCCCCGGCGGGACCAGTAGGAGAGGGTGGTGCGGTTGATGATCTCCATCGTCCGGTCCGGGATGAAGCCACCACCGTTGTAGCGGTCGTCGATGATGAGGCCGTCCTTGGACGACTGGCTGTAGAAGAACTTCTGGAGCGCCCGATTCCCTGCGCCGGCGGTGTCGGGCAGGTGGACGTAGCCGATCCTGCCGCCTGAGAGTTCGTCGACGAGAGCCGCTCGAGAGGTAATCCAGTCGAGGTAGCGGAGATTCCTTTCGCTGGTCAAGGTCAGGACGAGTTCGTTGCGAGCGCCGGCTAGTTGCGGACTGGCATTGATCGTGAGTTCCACCTGCCGGTTCCCCTTGCCCTCGAGGAGTCGGTACGGATTGTCCGCCGTCGTCAGCTCCTCTCCGTCGATGGCCAGGAGAAAGTCGCCCACATTGACGTCGATTCCCGGCTGGGTGAGAGGTGAGCGCCATCCGTCATCCCAGTTCTCGCCGCCGAAGATCTTCGCAATCCGGTAGCGGCCCGAAACGTCGGCATCCAGTTCGACGCCGAGCAGGCCGCCCTCGACGCGTTCGACGCGGTGTTCTTCGCCATTCTGCGCGTAGCAGTGGCCGGCCTCCAGTTCGCCGATGAGTTCGCTGAAGAGGAAGTCGAGGTCGGACCGCGTTGCGACCCAGGGGAGGAGGGCTCGGTAGCGCTCGCCGATCGCCTCCCAATCGAGGCCGTGCATCGCCTCGTCGTAGAACCAGTCGCGGCCGATTCTCCAGGCCTCGTCGTACATCTGGGCCCATTCAGCGCGGGGATCCAACTTGACCCGCAGGCCCGAGAGATCGAGTGCGTCGCCGTTGCCCCCGTCGGCCTTGCCGATCGTCCAGTTCCCACCCGTGCGGTAGAGCACCCTTGCGCCCTTCTCGGCGAGGACATACTGACCGACGCCACCGGCGATCTCCTTCGCCTCGCGCGCCTCGAGGTCGTAGCGCATCAGGGCCGGAGCACCGCTGTCGGGGAAGGTCTGGTAGAGCACACCACCTTCGACGGCGGAGAGGTTTGCGTAGTTGCCGGCCGAGATTCCCGGCAGGCTGATCGTGCGGGAGGCGAAGCCCTCGGCGACGACGCGGGTCATCACCTCCGCTGCGTCCTCGTCACTCTCCTCATCACCCTCCTCCTCGTCGCTGTCCACCTCGACCTCGTCGCTCTGGAGTGGAAAGAGGGGCTCGGCGTCGGGGTGAAGCGCTGCGGCGTAGACCCTCGTCGCGTTGTCGTAGATGAAGTTGAACTCGAAGTCCGAGAAGTTGAGGTTGTAGTCGCGGTTGCTGAGGAAGAACAGATACTCACCATCGGCGCTGAAGGTCGGATCGAGGTCGAAGGTCAGGCCGTTGCCGAGGATCTGAGAGGACTGGTCGTCGAGTGAGTAGACCGCGACGCTCGGCAGCTCGGTCTCGGGGTGGCTCTTGTCGTAGGCGATCCAGCGGCTGTCGGGGGACCAGCGGTAGGTATCGATGTCCCCCTGGGTGTCGGTGTCCGCGACGGTCAGAGCTCCGGTGGCGACATCGAGAATCTGCAGGTGATGGTCGCTGTCGCCGAAGGCCAGGGTCCCGGAGTTCGGGCTCCAGGCTGCCGGGTAGCGCCAGACCGCCCCACCGTCGGTGATCTGTCGCGGTTCGCCTTTGCCGTCCTGAGAGCGCAGGTAGAGCTCCATCTCGCCGGTGGCGTCCGAGTAGTAGGCGATGTGAGCCCCGTCGGGAGACCAGGCTGGGGCACTCTCACGCACTCCCGAGGTCGCGGTGAGGTTACGGGTTGCTCCATTGGCGGCCGGGACCGTGAACAGATCACCCCGTGCCTCGAAGACGGCGCGTTTTCCGTCAGGTGAGATATCTGCCGTCGCGATGTTGTCGCTCACGTCCTCCCAGTGAGGGACGGTCGCCTGCAGGTCGCCACTGAGCTGAATGTCGAGCTTGGAGACCTCTTCGCTCTCGAGGTCGAGTCGGTAGAGCCAGCCACCGTTCATGAAGACGATGGCTTCGTGACCGAGGCTCGGCCAGAGGACATCGTATTCGTTGAACTCAGTGATCCTCCGGGTCTCATCCGTGGTCTCGTCCCAGGCGAAGAGGTTGAGAGTCCCCTCGCGGTCCGACGTGAAGTAGATCGAGTCGCCATGCCACATCGGGAAATTGTCTGAGCCGTCCCAGTCGGTGATCCTCCGGGACTCGTGAGTCTCGAGATCGAAGGTCCAGACGTCCTGATTGCGGCCGCCGAGATACCGCTTCCAGGTGCGGAACTCGCGGTCGAAATAGGTGTAGGCGAGGCTCGAGCCGTCAGGAGACCAGGAGGCGCTGCCGCCGACCTCGATCGGCAGAGGTGTCTCGAGGCCACCCTCGGGGTCGACGACGAAATAGCGGCCAGGTCGCGCGCCCCAGGGGGTGCGGTTCATCCGTACGAGGATCTTGCCTTCGGCGTTCCAGCCTTGGATCCAGTAGTCGAAGCCGCCGCGTGGCGGCATGACGCCGACGTCGTTGTAATACGTGAGTTGTTTCGGCTGACCACCGTCAGCCGGCATGACGTAGACCTGCCGTGTCCCCGAGTACTCGGCCGAGTAGGCGATCCAGTTGCCGTCGAGAGATATTTTGGGCGTCAGTTCGCTGCCTTCGTGATCGGTCAGTCGCCAGGCGCGGCCACCAGCGGTCGGAACCCGCCAGAGATCACCGGCGTAGACGAAGACGACGAAGTCGTCGTGGATCGCGGGATAGCGCAGGAGGCGTCCTTCCCCCTGTGACGCCGGCGCGGCGGAGGCCACGCAGGTCGCGAGGATGGCGGCGAGGGCCCAGCTGTGAAGGCGGCTCGGTCGGTAGTGGAGGGGTCGGGTCATGCTGTCTCCTGCGCTCTAGAGTTCGGGGCGATCGGTGGGAGGGGAGTCTACACCGCCGTGCGATGCTGGAATCCGCCTGGAATCGTGCTGCCCGCAGTCCTCTTGAAACTCGTTCGGCTCAACGTGCGTAGTCCGATCACGAAAGGAGAAGACTCAATGATCAGACTCAGAACGACCGCGATCGCCGCGGGGCTGCTGCTGGCTTCGACCGCCGCTTTCGCCGGCAAGGACAACAAGAATCTCGAACTGTCGATTCAGGGCGCGGATGGAGGCGACCTCAGCTTCTCGATCTCGGCCGACTTCGTGGACAGCATCTTCGAGGGGCTGGCGGGGGCCAAGGTCGACTGCGATGTCACGACTGACCGCGAGACTCTGGCGATGCTCGAGCATCTCGATCACCGCGGCGTCGGCTCGCGCTATCGGTTCGAGACCGACGATGGGCAGACCATCAAGGCTCGACGCTCGAAACACCACCTCGAGCTGCGGGTGCTGGAGAGGGGCGAGGAGCCGGTACGGGTGGAGCTCCCGTGGGCTATTGCCGAGTGCATGATGGGACGCGAGGGCAGCGCAAGTCTCTCGGGCGGGAGCTTGTCGTTCTCCGCCGAGAAGGAGGGCGGCTTCAGTATCTCCATCGACTGAGTCTCGCGACCTGTATGCTGAGGGCGAACCCGGAACTTGACCGTGCTCCGCCGTCGCCGCCCGATGCTCACCGGCTTTCTCCTGACGCTCGCCCTAGTCGAGGTCGGGCTGCCCTTGATCCTCTTCGTGTTGCGCGACCGGATGGTCTTTCTGCCCTCCCGGCGGCCGACTGCGCAAGAGGGGTTGGGCTACCTTCGCGGTCGCGCCGATGTCGGACTGGTCTGGGTGCCCAGACGCGATGGGCGGTTGCTGGCAGCCTACGACGCTCAGCCGATCACCGCAGGCGATTCTGGCGACCCCGTCGTGCTCTTCCTGCACGGCAATGGCGGCAACATCGCCGGTCGCGCTCCGATCCTCGAAGAGTTCGTCGCCGGCACCGGACTGCGGACTCTGATGGTCGATTACTCCGGGTATGGCGACAACGCGGGAGCTCCGTCGGAGGCTGAGGCGCACCTGGACGCTTTGGCCGCGTTCGAATGGCTGGTCGCGGAGGGTGTGGCGCCTGGGCGGATCGTGATCTACGGCGAAAGCCTCGGCGCTGCGATCGCGTTGGGTGTCGCCGCAGAGCGAGAGTGTGCTGCGGTCGTCGTCCAGTCGGGTTTCGCGTCGCTGTCGTCGATGGCCTTCGAGATCTACCCCTGGCTTCCTCTGACAGGACTCCTCTCCCAGGGCTCCTTCCCGTCGAGCCGACGAGCGGCCCGGCTCGAAGTGCCGCTCCTGATCACGCACGGAACCGAGGATCGAGTCATCCCGTTCAGCCAAGGCGAGAAGCTCTTCGCGGCCGCCGGTGAAGGCGCGGAGTTCCTGCCCATCGCAGGGGCCGGGCACAACGATTTCTTCGCCGTCGCGGGCTCGGACTACCTAGCGATGCTGGGCCGGAAGTCGCGCGCCTGGACCGCTACGTCGATGACCGACCGGTAGTCGTCGCCACCGTCGTCGCTGTCGGCTAGAGTCGCCGGCGTGAAGCGTTACCGAGAGGAGGTCCTGCCCCTGATCGTCGGCGCTGTCATGATCGCCTTGGCCGCCCGAATCGAGATTCCGCTGCCGGGCACCTCCGTGCCCCAGACCGCTCAGACGCTGGCTGTCCTGGTGGCGGGCCTTCTGTTCGGATCTCGAGCAGGCGCTCTGTCTGCTGTGACCTACCTCTTGCTGGGCGTGCTCGGACTTCCGGTCTTCGCCGGCGGTTCCTCGGGCGTCGGGCGGCTGCTGGGCGCGACTGGAGGATTCCTGGTGGGATTCGTCGTCGCGGCATGGATCGCCGGCCGGTGGGTGGAACTGGGGCGTTCCCGGCGTTTCTGGCCGGCGATGGCCGGCATGAGCCTGGCGCATGGAGCGGTTCTGTCGCTCGGCTGGGCGCGGCTGGCCTGGTCGGTCGGCTCGGCCCGGGCCTGGGAGGTGGGCGTTTCGCCCTTCCTCTTGGGCGGGTTGGCCAAGAGCGTCATCGGTGCCGCTCTTGCGGTCCTGCTCGTGCGCATTCGACGTGCGAAAGGTGCAGGGTAGGATGAGGCTTCAACCGATGAACAGCCTGGAGGTGGCCATGCGCCGGATCGTTCTCTCGCTCTTTCTGTTGCTCGTACCAGCCGCGAGCGGCGTGCTCGCAGACGATGCGCTTATGTCCGCTGCTCGCGAGGGAGAGGCCGCCGCAGTCGCGGAATTGCTCGATGCCGGCGCCGATGTGAACTCGACAAACCGGTACGGCTCGACTGCAGTCTCGGCGGCTGCGGTCAACGGACACCTCGAGGTGGTCGAACTCCTTCTCGACCGCGGTGCCGACCCGAATATCGCGGAGACCTTCTACGGTGCCCGGCCCTTGGAGATGGCCCTCTTCTTCAACCAACAGAGAGAAGTGGCGATCCTGCTGCTTCGCCACGGCGCCGAGGACAGGGATCAGGCTCTTGGGTTCGCCCTGCAGAACGGGGATTTCGAACTGGCGACGGCGGCTGTTGACGGCGGTCCGATCCGGGAATCGACCATGGCGCAACTCGCATCTCTGGAGGCAGCCTCGGCTCCGGAGGTTGCCGAGCTCCTGGAACGGGCGCAGCGTCGACCGGATCCGGAGCCCCCGACCTACACTCTCGACGAGCTCAATCGGTTCACCGGGCTCTTCGAGGGCTTCGCCACTGATTTCCGTGCCGAAGCGGTGCTGCGAGAGGGGCGCTTGCGGGTGAAGATCGGTGATGGGGAGTTCGTCGACCTGCAGGTGACGGGCGAACGCGCTTTCCAGTCGGCGGACGGGACGATCAACGCCAGTTTCTTCGGGCGTGCCGGGACCATCGAGGGTATCGCCGCACAGCAGGACGGGGAGTCTCTCGGCAACGCGCGCCGGGCCGTTGCCGAGCCGGTAGGAATCGAGGGCTTCGCGGCACCGGAGGTGGTCGCCTCGGAACCGACGGTGCACTGGCCCGGATTCCGCGGCGCGAATGCGAGCGGCGTTGGCGATGGCCTGGACACACCGGTGGAGTGGGACCTCGAGAGTGGCGACAGTGTCCTGTGGACGGCGGGTCTCGAGGGCCTGGGCAACTCGAGTCCCGTCGTGTGGGGCGACAGGATCTTCATCACCACGGCGTCGGCCGAAGGGACGGAGCAGACCCTGCGGACCGGGCTGACGGGCGATGGGTCACTGGTCGAGGAGAGCGTCGACCACAGCTGGCGGGTGTTGGCCTTCGACAAGCAGAGCGGGGAGAAGATCTGGGACACCGAGGTGGGAAGCGGACTTCCCATGACGCAGCGCCACTTCAAGGCGACGCAGGCCAACTCGACGCCGGTGACCGACGGCGAATACCTCGCGGTCGTCTTCCCCACGGCGGGTCTCGCCGTCCTCGACCTCGAAGGCGAGATCCTCTGGCACAAGGAGCTTGGTGGCCTCAACGCCGGTGCCTTCTCCGATCCCGGCGTCGAGTGGGGCTACGCCAGCTCCCCGACGATCCACGGCGACAACCTGATCCTCCAAGTCGATGTCCACGAGGGCCCCTACCTCGCGGCCTGGGACCTGGCGACGGGAGAGGAGCGCTGGAGGGTGGAGCGCGATGTGGCGCCCTCTTGGGCGACGCCCTCGGTGCTCGCCGGTGCGGATGGTGACGAGTTGGTGGTCAACGGTTCGCGAATCCACGGCTACGATCCGGCGACGGGAGAATCGCTGTGGGACCTCGGCCCGAATTCCGAGTTGGTGATCGCCACGCCGGTCGTCGGTGACGGGGTCGTCTACGTTTCCGCGGGCTATCCACCGATCAAGCCGATCTACGCAATTCCGGCGGGTACTCGCGGCTCCATCGATCTCGAGTCGGGCGGAGGCGACGATCGGCTGTTGTGGAGTCACAAGCGGGGTGGCGCCTACATGCCGACGCCGCTCCTCTACCGCGGGATCTACTACGTGATCCATCACAACGGGATCTTCGTCGCTTACGATGCCGCGACGGGTGAGGCCCTGTCGAAGAGTCGGTTTTCCCAGCGCGGGACCTTCACCGGTTCGCCGGTGGCGGTCAACGGGAAGCTCTACGCCACGACCGAGGAGGGCCTGCTCTATGTGCTGGCTGCCGGGCCGGAGAAGGAGGAGCTCGCCATCCACGACTTCGGCGAGCCGCTGATGACGACGCCCGCTGTCTCGGAGGGCATTCTGCTGGTGAGGACTCCTTCCCGGCTGATCGCCCTGGGTCGATAGTCCGACAGACTCGTCGCCGGGCAGGGAACACCCCGCGCCAAAGCGTCGCGAGGTGTTCGCGGGAGGGTTACCGTGTGTGGTCGGTATCGATCCCGCACTAAGGAGGTTGTCAACTAGGGATACGGGGGAGCGGGGAATTGGTTTCTGACGGTTTTCTGTCGGAACCCGAGAGCAGACTCACCACAACGATCGCGATCAGAGCGCCGAAGAAAGCCGGGACGAGCTCGTAGACGCCTGTCGAGGCCCTGAGCCATAGCCGCCAGGTGATTGCGATGGTGGTCCCGGTGACCATGCCCGCGAGGACTCCCGCTCTTGACGTGCGCCGCCAGTAGAGAGACAGGATCACAGCTGGGCCGAACGCCGCCCCGAGTCCGCCCCAGGCGAAGAGGACGAGCCAGAAGACGAGATCACTGGCGAAGTACGCCAGGACCAGCGAGACGATCCCGGCGAAGACGACGACCCTGCGCGACAGCTGGAGCTTGCGGACCTCGTCGCTCGGCTCGATGCGACGGAGGGTCTTCTCCCAGAAATCACGAACGAAAGTCGAGGCGACGACGAGGAGCTGGGAGTCGGCTGTCGAGAGGATGGCGGCGAAGACTCCTCCCACGAGCAGGCCGTAGAGCATGGGTCCGAAATGCTCGGAGGAAAGCACCAGGTAGATCATTTCCGGGTCTTCACCGGGAAGTCCGGACACTGTGGGCACGAGCGCCCGCCCGATCAGCCCTGTGAGGACGGCGCCGATGCCGAGGAGGACGTTCCACGCGGTACCGATCACCGCAGCGCCGCGCAGATTCGAGGCGTCATCGATCGACATGTAGCGCACGAGAATGTGCGGCTGACCGGGAGAGCCGAGCCCGATGCCCACAAGTCCTATGAAGGCCCCGAAGCCGAGTGCGGTCGGGTCGAGGAGACTGGGATCGAGAGCGTTGAGGATGGCTCGCGTCGCCCCGAGACCTCCACCCGCCGAGAGGGCAACGATCGGCAGGACGACGAGACCGAAGAGCATGATCATCGCCCGCACGACATCGTTGTAGGCCACGGCGACGTAGCCGCCGAGCACCATGTAGACGACGATCACCGCTGCCGAGGCGACCAGGCACCAGACGAGTGGCAGATCGAGGGCCGTCTCGAGGGTCTTGGCGCCGGCGTTGAGCTGGGCCGAGACGTATGCGGTGATGAAGCATGCGATGACGAGCGAGCCGACGAGCCGAATCGACCGTGTCCGATCGTCGAAGCGCGATTCGAAGTAGTCGAGGAGAGTGATCGATCCCAGGCGTCCGGTCTCGCGGCGAAGCCGTGGAGCGATGGTGAGGAATTGGATCAACTCGGCTCCGGCGTAGCCGACGACGGCCCAGATGGCTGAGGCGCCCTGGACCCAGGCGAGCCCGCTGAGGCCGAGGACGAGCCAGGAGCTGCGTCCCGAGGAGACCGCCGAGAGGGCCACGACGATCTTCCCCATGGCGCGACCACCGACGAAGAAGTCCGACTGGTCCCGGGTGCGGCGCATCGCCACGAAGCCCACGAGGACGGGGAGAAAGAGGGTCAGGACGAAGACTCCTAGAGCGAATGGGTCGCTCAGTTTCTCGTAGACGTTCACCCGGAGAGTCTACAAGTCGTAGGCTCCAGGGGCCGAGTGGGAGAACTCACGAGTCTTCAGACCCGTACTGAGGAGAGGAACTTCGAATGAAGCGAGGTGTGACGATGAGTAGATCATGTGTAGTTGGAGCCGCACTGGGAGTGATCCTGTGGGCTGGCACGGGTGTGGCTGGAGCACAGAATCGGGGAGACTGTCAGGGCCGGGTTGCGGAGGCCTGGTCGGTGGTTGTGGCGGGGGTGGAGGAGCCGGGGGAGCGCTTGGTGGTGGAGGGGAGAGTGCTGGCGGCGGACGGCGAGAGTCCGATCGCCGGAGTCACGGTGTTTGTCTTTCAAACCGACGCTGAGGGCTACTACTCGCCGGGTGGCATGGACGAGGGCGATGCCCGGCTCTGCGGGATGATGCTGACGGATGCCGCGGGGCGCTACCGCTTCGAGACGATAGTGCCCGCCCACTACGCCACCGGGGCCGGGCCGCCGGCACACATTCACTACCGCGTCTGGGGCGCTGGAGTGAGCCGACAGAGCTTCACGCTGAACTTCGAGGGTGATACTCGCCTTGGCGAGCGGGGGCGAGACGCCTCGGATCACTCCACCTGGCACACGATTCGCCCGGTCGAAGAGGCGGAAGACGGCCACCGGCGTGTGCTCCGGGACCTTCGGGTGCGTTGACACGAGGGCGCCGGCTTTGGCTTGTGGGGCCGCCCTTCGGCGCCTTTGAGCGGGCCTTGGTCGGTGTGTGAGGCGTAGCCGGGTTGGTTCCGGCGAACACCCCCCACCTCCCGGCCTCGTACAGAGCCTGCACCAACCCGGCTACGCCTCACACACCTGGGTTGGTGGTGTCCCTTGCGGTGGGTGGTGGCCTATGAAGGATTGCCCATGGGCTGGCGTAGCCAGCCGGATAGCACAGACCCTCCAAGGTCTACCACTGATTCAAGGAGGGAAAAGAACCTGTCTCCGATGGGGTCTGGACGGGTTAGGCCAGCGGAGACAGGGTCTTTTCCAGCCGAACGCACATGAACGTCAAAACGGGGTCCTACAAGAGCCGAGGGCGTCCGTTGACGGAGGCTGACCACAGAGAATGAAGGCCCGACGGAGTTCGTCACCGTCCCAACGGCGGCTATTCCGAAGGGACGCACATGACCGCCTTGAGAGTGCCAGGTGTAATAACCTGCCCCCACCGGCGTTCCAGTAGTTGTATGGACAACCTCAGCACTCGAATGTCCCCCCAAAAGGACACAGTCAATCCACCGCCTCCGGGCTCGCTCGCGACCCTCTACGAGCAGCACAGCCAGCGTGTGCTGGCCGCTGCTTACAGGGTGACGGGGAGTCGGCAGGACGCGGAAGACGTGCTTCAGACCGTTTTTCTGCGACTGACACGGCGGTGGGACGAGATCGAGTTGACCGACACGGTCGGCTCGTACCTGCACCGGGCGGCCGTCAACGGCTCGCTGGACCTGCTGCGTTCGCGCGGTCGGGCCGGTGCGATTCCGATGGACGACATGGCGGTCGAACTGCCCGACAAGGGTGAGGCTTCGGCGGAGCGCCGGATGCGGGACGGCGAGTTTCGCCGCGACCTGCGGACGGCTCTCATCGACGTTCCCGAGCAGAGCGCTCGCGTCTTCGCCCTGAGGTACTTCGAGGGGTTGGCCAACAAGGAAATCGCGGCGATGCTGGGCATGCGTCCCGTGGCCGTAGCGGTGATTCTCCACCGCACTCGCAAACGCCTGCAGTCCAAGCTGCGGCAGTTCGTGGAAGGTGATGCATCATGACGACTCGAAAGCGCAAGACTGAAGAGCAGATCGAACTGGCGGCCGGCCAGATTCAGCAGAGCGAGATCCCGGGGGCCGAGGCCGACGCGATCATCGCGAGAGTTTGGGAGCGTCTCGACAACGCTTCGGCGGAGACCGCCGAGGCGGCCGAGGTGGAGGCGATCCGCGGTTGTGATGACTACCAGAAGCTGATCCCGGCATTCCTCTCCGGCAGCTTGTCGCCTTCGCGAACCCTGCTGCTCGAAGAGCACACCAGACAGTGCGTCCCTTGTCGGCGAGCTCTCAAGCAGGCGCGGTCGGGAGCGAGTGGTTCGGCCGATCTTGAACGTCGCGCGACACCCAACGTCCGTGCCGGCGGGATGAAGTGGCTGGCCGCTGCCGCTGTGGCGGTGATCGCAGCCGGTACCGGCTACATGGTCTGGAACTCCGGTCCGTCGTTGCCTTACGGTGCGGTCGTCGAGTCGACCGGGGCCGGGCTTTACCGTGCGGCCTCTCTCGAGCCTGTCGAGATGGGCACCGAGCTGGCGGTCGGGGAGCGCGTTCTCAGCGCTCCGGGCGAGAGCTCGTACCTGCGCTTGGCGGACGGTTCCCGGCTCGAAGTGCGTGGCCGCTCCGAACTGTCGATCGAGGCCCGCAAGGGCACCACGGTGCGAGTCGAGCGAGGTGATGTGATCGTTGAGGCGGCGCCACAGGGGTCAGGTCGGCTGTATGTCTCGACTGATGACTGCCTGGTCTCCGTCAAGGGGACGATCTTCGGGGTCAGCCATGGCACCAAGGGTTCCAGGGTGGCTGTGATCGAAGGTGAAGTTCAGGTCGACCACGCCGGTACGGAGGAGCTTCTCTTCGCCGGTGATCGAACGGCGACGTATGCGGTGCACGCCGATCGAAGCTTCCGGGACGATTTCGCCTGGAGCCAGAATGTCGACGGGTACCTCGAGTTGATCAAAGAGGTGACGGAGTTGCGCCAGGCACTGGCCCGCGATCTGCCGCGTTCCGGCTTGCGCTACTCGAGCCGTCTGCTCGATCTGGCGCCGGAGGGCATGGCGTTCTACGCCGCCTTCCCGAATCTCGTCGAGACGGTCAGCGAGGCCAACCGCATCGTCCAGGAGCGGATCGCCGAGAGCCCGATCCTCAAGGAGTGGTGGGACGGCCAGCAGCAGGCGGGCATGCAGGGGCACATCGACATGGCCTCCGGCATGTTGTCCAAGGTCGGCAGCTACCTGGGCGAAGAGATCGTCGTCACCGCCGCTATAGACGCGGCCGGCGAGGTGAGAGAGCCCCTGGTGATGGCAGAGCTGGTGGACCCGGCTTCGCTGCGGATCTTCCTGATGGAGCAGGCGCTGCTGCACGACGCCGGTGCCAACATCGTCTTTCTCGAGAACGCGGATTCCGCAACCGACGACTCGACCCTGGTCGTGTGGATCGGTGACGACACCATGGTCGCCGGTCCTGACGCCGACGGCGTTCGGGCTGCTGTGGCGCGGATCGAGAGTGGAGCGTCTGCGGCTCCCGAGGGCTTCAAGCGCCATCTGGCGGATGCGTATCGCGCCGGTGCCGAGATCCTGATCGCCGCCGATCTCCACAGCGTGATGCGGGCGGCCGGTGAGAGTGCCACGAACGACCGCGAGACGATGGAGGAGGTCGGCCTGCTCGACGCGCGTCATCTCATCCTGCAGCAGCGACGGGTCGGCGAGTACACCCACAATGACGCGGTCCTGGCCTTCGACGGCCCACGCCGCGGCGTCGCGGCCTGGCTCGCTGAGCCGGCGCCGATGGGCTCGCTGAGCTACGTCTCTCCCGACGCCAAGCTGGTGGCGGCGGCGGTTCTCAAGCGCCCGGTCGAGATCTTCGACGAGATGATGGCCTTCGCCGCCCGCGAGGAGGGTGCGTCTGACGAACTGCAGCGTGTTCAGGGTGAGCTGGGCATCAGCTTGCGCGAGGACATCGCTGCGGCCCTCGGTGGTGAGGTCGCGATGGCTCTCGACGGGCCGATCGTTCCCAAGCCGGCCTGGAAGGTGATTGCCGAGGTCTACGATCCCGACAAATTGGTCTGGGCGATGCAGCAGCTGCTCGCGAACGCCAACGACCATCTTGCGGAGGAAGGCAAGCCCCGCATCGAATGGACGGAGGAGGAAGCTGGCGGTCGGACCTACTACGGCTTCGGCGGTGACGAGTCCTTCCAGATGACTTTCGACGAGGGATATCTGGTGGCCGGCCCGAATCGGACCGTGATCGATCGCGCGATTCGCTTCCGCCAGTCGGGCTACACACTCGAGACTTCGAAGCGATTCGCCAAGCTCCTGCCGGCCGACGGCAACGTCAACTTCTCGGCTCTCTTCTACCAGGATGCTCTTGCCCTGCTCGAGCCGCTGGCCGAGAAGATCGCCGCTGGTGGTCTCACCGACGCGCAGTCGGAAGCGCTCGAGGCTTTGCGTGGGCAGACCGAGCCGACGCTGGCTTACGCCTACGGTGAAGAAGACCGGATCGTGTTCGCCGCGCGCGGCATCGCCGATCTCTTCTCGGCCGGATTGCCGGCCCTGCTCGGACTCGGCATGGACTTCGAGTTCGGGGCGGGTCTGGAGGAGTCCTTGCGCCGGCCGTCTGGTGCGGGTGAGGGCGATCAGGGTAATGTCGCTTCGCACGAGGGCGTCCGGCGAAACTCGGCTCGTCCCGCTGCGTAGGGACTGCATGACTCCAGTCATCGAACTCCAGGGCCTGTCGGTTCGCTTCGGGCGGCTGCAGGCGCTCTCAGATCTCAAGGGCAGCTTCTCGGCCCGGGCTCTGGGACTCCTGGGCCCGAACGGCGCCGGCAAGACGACCCTGATCCATACGCTTCTCGGGTTCCATCCTCCGAGCGCGGGTTCAGCCCGGGTGCTGGGTCACGACATCGCGTCGGCCCCTCGGAAGACACGGGCGCTGATCGGCTACATGCCGGAGCGCGACAGCTTCATCGAAGGGATGACCGCGGTTCGCTTCGTATGCATGATGGCCGAGCTCTCGGGTCTGCCGCGAGCCACGGCTCTAGAGCGGGCGCATGAGGCGCTCTACTGCGTGGGTCTCGGCGAGGCACGCTACCGTAACCTCGAGACCTACTCTCTGGGGATGAAGCAGAGGGCCAAACTGGCCCAGGCCATGGTTCATGGACCGCGCCTCCTGTTTCTCGACGAGCCCACCAACGGCCTCGATCCGCCGGCCCGGGAACAGATGGTCCGGTTGATCCGGGAGATTCGCGACAGTGGGGAAGTGCAGATCGTGCTCTCGTCCCATCTGCTGCGCGATGTCGAAGAGTGCTGCGACGATGTGCTGATCCTCAAGGACGGGGAGATCGCGCATCACTGCAGCCTAGAGGAGGAGCGTCAAGCGAACCGGAAGTTTCTGCAGCTCCAGATCAGGGGAGACCTCGAGCGTTACCTCGAACGGATCGAGGCTCTCGGATGCGAGTGTGCCGTCGACGGCAAGCAGCGCATCAGGCTGGTCCTGCCGCCGGAACTCGAGGTCCGGGCTCTATACGAGGCAGCCGAGGCCACGGACTCTCAGATCCGACACCTCGACTACAAGCGGGATTCTCTCCAGGACATCTTTCTCAAGGCGATGGAGAACGGCTGATGGCTGTCTATCAACGCAGCTTCTCGCCCTACGACGGGGCTCTGTCTTCCGACCGGTGGCGTTTTCTCATTCCGGCTCGCTATGCCCTGAAGGACCTCTTCAAGTCGAAGCTCTTCATCGTCTTCATGACGCTTTGTTTCGTTTTCCCACTCCTCTGCGGTCTGGCGATCTACCTGCGGCACAACGCGGATCTGATGGAGACGCTGTCGGCGATGGGCGCCGAGATCGACGACTGGATGCCGATCGACAGCTTCTTCTTCGGGATCTTCATGCGAGTGCAGGGCACTCTGGCCTTCCTCATGGTCCTGTTCTCCGGACCGAGGCTGGTCTCGCGCGATCTGGCCAACAACGGCCTGGCGCTCTATCTCTGTCGGCCGTTCAGCAAGACCCAGTATGTCGCCGGCAAGGCCGCGGTCCTGGCGCTTCTCGTCTCACTCGTCACCTGGATTCCTGGGTTGTTGCTGTGGACGATGCAGGTCGGGCTCGAGGGGAGTGAGTGGGCGGCTGAGAACCTGCGCACGGCGGCTGCTCTGTTCGTCGGCTCGTGGATCTGGATCGTCGTCCTCGCCTTCCTCTCACTTGCCATCTCGGCCTGGGTGAAGTGGCGCCCCCTGGCTGGGTTTGTCCTGTTGTTGATCTACTTCGGCGGCGCGTTCTTCGCCCAGGTGGTGCGCGCTCTCTTCCGTACCGACGCGGGGCATCTTCTCGACCTTCACCACAACATCCGCAGAGTGTGGACGCAGCTGTTCGACAACTCGGGGCCGTTCTTCTTCAACCTGCCCGACGGAGTGCCGGCCTGGATGGCCTGGGCCTCATTGGCGCTCCTCGTGGTTATGTGCAACTGGCTTCTGGCTCGCCGGATTCGTGCCTACGAGGTGGTGTCGTGACGACGGACCGCACGATCCGCTTCGAGAATGTCTCCAAGTTCTACGGCGAGGTACTCGGCGTCAATCAGGTCAATCTGACGATCGGCGAGGGGATCACCGGACTCGTCGGCCCGAACGGTGCAGGCAAGTCCACCATGATGAACCTGATGACCGGGCTGATCCGACCCTCAGAGGGGCGGGTGACGGTTCTCGGCATCGAGACCGACCGGCCGGAGGAGTTGTTCCGCAAGGTCGGCTACTGCAGTCAGTACGACGCGTTTCCTCCGGGGCTCTCGGGCCATGAGTTCATCTACGCCTATCTTCGCGTGCACGGCTACTCTCATGCCGACGCCAACGCTATGGCCTGGACCGCGCTCGAGCGCGTCAGTCTGACCGATGCCGCAGGGCGACGGGTCGCCGGGTACAGCAAGGGGATGCGGCAGCGGGCTCGGCTAGCCCAGGCTGTGGCGCACAATCCTCAGGTTCTGGTGCTCGACGAGCCGCTGAACGGACTCGATCCGATGGCGCGCGCCGAGGTGACGGAGTTGTTCCGCGAGATGGCGGATCAGGGGTGCCATCTCCTAATCTCGAGCCACATCCTCCACGAAGTGGATGTCCTGGCCGATCAGGTCGCACTCATCGACGGTGGCTACATCGTGGCCGAAGGTGAGGTGGACGATGTCCGGGTCGAGATGGAGGAGCACCCCATCCAGGTGCTCGTGCGCTGTGATCGTGCCAAGGAAGTGGCCTCGAAGCTCTTCCTCCAGGACCACCTGGTCGAGGTCTTGCTCAACGACGACGGGCAGGGCTTCCTCGCCCGGACCCGCAAGGCCGGACATTTCTACGAACAGCTCCAGGACATCGTGCTCGGCCTCGACGTCAATGTCCGCAAGGTTCGCCTGGCGGACTCCGACGTGCGAGCCGTCTACCAGTACCTGATCGAGGACGAAAGGAACTTCGGATGAGCGCATCGTCCATGGACTGGAAGCTGATGTTCAACCAGCTCAAAGGGACCTGCCGCCTGGACCTGAGGCGGGCCCTGCTGTCACCTCGGTCCCTGGCTCTCTACTTCCTTGCCTTCTCGCCTCTTTTCCTCGTCGGGATCTGGGCGCTGACGCCCTTTCCCACGCGTGATTTCGAGGGCCCTAGGCAGGCCTTCGTCGTTTTCACTGTGATCTTCGAGCTCTACATCCGGGTCTCGATTTTCTTCAGCTCACTCTTCCTCTTCGTCAACCTCTACCGTTCAGAGATCCTCGAGCGCAGCCTGCACTACTACCTGCTGACGCCCGTGCGCCGGGAGGTCGTGGCAGTGGGGAAGTACCTCGCCGCGTTGATCGCCAGCGCCGGAGTCTTCATGCTGGGGACCGCGGCCCTCTTCATCGCGGTGGTCTCTCCCTGGGGGCTCAGCGAACTCGGCAACTATCTCTTCTCCGGGCCCGGACTCGGGAACCTGCTGGCCTACATGGGTATCAGCCTCCTGGCCTGCGCCGGCTACGGAGCGCTGTTCCTGCTGGTCGGAATCCTGTTCCGAAATCCGGTGATCCCCGCTGCCATCATCTGGGGCTGGGAGGCTGCGAACCTGTTGTTGCCTCCGGCGCTCAAGCGCTTCAGCGTCGTCTTCCATCTCCATTCGCTCTACCCGGTACCCCTCGGTCGGCAGCTTCTCGAAGTGGTCGCGACCCCGGTGCCGGCCTGGGCCGCAATACTCGGCGCGATCCTTTTCACCGTCTTCGTCCTGTTCCTGGCCGGGCGCAGGGTGGCGCGGATGGACCTAGCCTACGGCGGCGAGTAGCGCCGGCCAAAGTTCTGCGTTTGTCGGCATTCTCCGACCCCGGGGCGGCCCGAGCGATCTGCTAGCCTCGCGACTCGGCAATACGATCCCGAGTACGTCTGGAGGCTCCGAATGAAGCGAGTTGCCCTGGTCCTGTCTCTCCTGCTGGTTTCGGTCTCTTTTTCGTTGGCGCAGGAGCCTCCCAAGGAGAAGGCCAAGGAGCCGGAAGTCCCGGAGGCGAAGTCCTCGGTCACTAGCCACCAGATCACTGTCGGCGGTGAGAGCGTCAGCTACGAGGCGACGGCAGGCTACCTGATCGTCAACGACTCGAAAGAGAAGCCGGTGGCCAAGTTCGGCTACACGGCCTACGTTCGCGACGGATTCGACGACAAGTCGAAGCGCCCGATCACCTTCGCTTTCAACGGCGGTCCGGGGTCTGCGTCGATCTGGCTGCACATGGGCGTTCTCGGTCCCAAGATCGTGATCACTCCGGACGCCGAGTTCGCCCCGCCGCCTCCCTACGACGTCAGGGACAATGAGTACTCGATCATCGATGTCACCGATCTGGTGATGATCGATCCCGTCGGCACCGGCTACAGCCGGCCCGTGGGTGAGGGCAAGGGGGCCGACTTCTGGGGCGTCGATCAGGACATCGACTCGGTTTCCCGGTTCATCAAGGCTTACGTGACCGAGAACAGCCGATGGTCCTCCCCCAAGATTCTGCTGGGCGAGAGCTACGGCGGAATGCGCTCGGGCGGCGTATCGCTCGAACTACTGGAGAGTCATGGCATGGCGCTCAACGGCGTCGTCCTGGTCTCGCCTTTCATGGAGATGGCGACCGGCTTCGACGGCCTGGGCGTCGACCTGCCGCACGTGATGTTCCTGCCCACCCTGGCGGCGACGGCCTGGTACCACGACGCCCTCGACCAGCGACCCGAGAGTCTCGAGGCCTTCATGGAGGAGGTCAAGGCCTTCAGCTACGACGAGTTCGCACCGGCACTGCTCAAGGGGAGTCGCCTCGGCGAGGCCGAGCGGACAGCGGTCCTGGCGAAGCTGTCTCGCTACACGGGTGTGAGTGAGGACTATTGGGACCGCGCCAACCTGCGCGCGCGCCACGGCCAGTTCGTCAAGGAGTTGCTGCGCGAGCGGAAGCAGACGGTTGGAAGGATCGACTCACGCTACGCAGGACGCAGCTTCAACCTCCTGGGCGAGTCGATGAACTACGACCCGCAGTCGGCAGCGGTCAGCGCCGCCTTCACCAGCGCCTTTCTCGACTACTACCACAACGATCTCGAGTTCGGCAGAGACCTCGAGTACAACGTCTCCGGCGGCATCTGGGGACAGTGGGACTGGGCCCATCGGGCTCCGGGCGTCGGCTTTCCGCTGCCTTTCCCCAACACCTCGATCGATCTCGCCTACGCTATGGGCAAGAACCCTCACATGAAGCTCCTCGTCCAGCAGGGCTACTACGATCTCGCGACGCCCCACCTGGCGACCGAGTACTACATCGAGCACATGGACCTGCTGCCCGCGCAGCGCGAGAACATCACCTTCGAGTACTACGAGGCCGGGCACATGATGTACCTGCATCCGCCGTCGCTGGTGAAGTACAAGGACGATCTGGCTCGGTTCATCCTAGCGGCGACCGGCTCTCCAGCCTCCCTTTCGCAGTAGTCGCCAACCAGGAGGGAGAGCGTCAGGGCAACTCGTGCTCGTCGAAACCGAAGTAGTGCCCGACTTCGTGGATTACGGTGTCGCGGATCTCTCGCATCAGCTCTCGTCGGTTGGTGCAGGCTTCGAGCAGCGGCAGTCGGTAGATGACGATGCGGTCCGGCAGTTCGCCCTGGGGGATCGCACCTCGCTCGGTGAGCGGGACGCCCTGGTAGAGCCCGAATAGGAGGTCGTCCTCGGCCATGCCGAGTTCTTCGAGCTCCTCGGCCGAGGGCTCGTCGTCGACGGTGATGGCGATATTCTCGAGGTGTTCGAGGATGTCCTCGGGGATCGATTCGATCGCCTCGACGACTGCCGCCTCGAAGCGGTCGATCGGCATGCGCAGCATGCGTCGATCTTCTCAGACGGACGCGGCTCGAGGCGCCGCGGCTACTGGAAGTAGGCCGAACGCGGCGCGACCGGGACCGTCAGCCACTCGTCATCCGGCCGCTGGTCGGCAGCGGGGATCGGGCCGCTGGGGAGACTCGGTCCGAGAGATGCCGACAGCGGGAAGCTCGAGAGGAACACCTGACCCCCCTTGGAGTGGCGTGCCAGGACTCTCAGCTGATGGTCGCCGGGAGCCACCGCGAGGTCTCCCACGAAGCGAAGGCCCTGGAACCTCGTGTGTTCCTCCAGGCGAGCGAAGTCGAGGGTCGCGGTTGCGGTCTGCAGGTCGCGGATACGGCCCTCGCTATCGAAGACGGCGAGCCACAGTTCGAACTCGCCCCTTCTGCTGTCACGCACGGCGTAAAGCGACCGGGCGTCGATCTCGACCGCGACCGAGGTCGCGGCTCCGCCCTGTGGGTCGGCGAGGGTCTCGGCGAAGACCTCGACGCCGAGTTCCGCCGCATCTTCATTCGTGAGCAGCCACTGGGCGACATCGACGCGCTGCTCGTAGGTGTCCTTTTCAGCGTGAGGGCGCGGCGAGTAGTAGGCGGGCCGGTGGAAGACCTTGGCCTTGCGCGGCGCGTTCTTGAGTTTGATCTCGAGCTGGTTGAGTTCGCCGGAGAATCCCGGGTCGGAGGGCTCGAAGCTCAGGCGGTAGACGATTTCGGTCTTGCGCAGCACCTTCTGGGTTGCTATCGAAATGTCGCGCACGTTCTCCACCAGCTCGCCGCCCGTCTCGCGGGCCATGAACAGCATCGAGTCGGAACCGAAGGCTCGCTCGTCGATCGTCGGGACACCTCCAACGTCGATGGCGTGGAGAGTCCAGCCGCTGTCGCGGAGGGCACGCATCGCCTTCTCGAGAAAGAAGAGGGATCGTGCGCTCTCCAATACCGGGCCGCCGAAACCTTCGGACAGAAGGAAGAGGTCCTTCTGTCCACCCACGTCACGCAGCAGCGAGGCGAGTTCGGCCAGAGCCAGGCCCAGGTGACGGATCGATCCTTCGCCGCCGGTGGAGCTCAGGTCCTGGGCGATGTCGATCGAATCGGTGACGTCGACCTCGACGCGGAGCTTGATCGGCGCGAAGTAGCCCGGGTCCTGCTGCAGACGATCGACACCCCCGTCCTGGTCGTCTCGGTACTCGACCGGCCCGGTCAGCACCGTCATCGCCGCGGTCGGGCCGAGTTCCCGGGAGAGAACGTCGTAGGTCGAATCGATCCCCGGTTTGGCAGCGCTGCCGAAGCGGAGCGTATGCAACTCGGCGAGGGCATCGAGCTGGGGTCGGCGCTTGGCGTCGAGCATCCCCTTGACGGCGTCGAGCGCAAGATCGACCTGGCGGCGGTCGGCGGTGAAACCGGTGAGCAGGTTGAGCCCTGATCCCGAGCCCCAGGTGGCAATGGCGACGCGGTCGGCGGGCTGGAGCTGGGTGTCGATCATCTCCTCGATGCCGCCCAGGGAACGGGCCAGGTCGTGCCGCCCGGAGAAGCCGAAGTCGAGCAGGACGAGCAGGCTCCGCCCGACGTGCACGGGAGCGAAGCCCTCGGCCAGCGCGTCGGAGGTCGGCAGGTTCGCAGCTTCCGCAGCCATTCCGAGGTGGCGCACCTCCAGGGCCGTGATCGTCTGCAGCACCCCCCGGTCATAGATCTCGAAGTTGTCGATCGTCAGCCCGTTGACCGGGGTCCCCTTCACCAGCACCCTGACCGGAACCTGGACCTCCCGAACCGAGATCGCGTCGGCGAAGCGCTCCTCCTGCGCCGTGGTAGCGAGAGCCAGGCCGGCCAGGCAAAGCAGTGCGCCGATGTGTCTACGCATGAGCACTCCAGGAAGGGTCCGCGATCCTTGTCATGTGAGAGAGGTCGATTTCTGTTTTCCTGAACACGGTCGATGCGGTGAATGTTTCAGCGATCGGCCTGCCGCTGCTCGACTCAGCCGCTAGAGCGATCTCGGGCAACGCCGTAGGGGATATGCCTTGCGATCTCGGCCAGGGAGGTCGTGCCCGATTCGAGCTTGCCCAAGGCGTCGTCGAGGAGTGTTCGCATGCCGCGCAGCCTCGCTTCCCGCCGGATTCCATGAGGAGGCGTACCCGCGGCGATCTGGTCCGAGGCCTCGCCGTCGATGAGGAAGAGTTCAAAAATGCCCACACGGCCTCGGTAGCCATCATCGAGACAGGCCTCGCATCCACGACCATGGAAGATCGGGAAGTCGGGGGCCGGCAACCCCAGCCGCGCGAGGAGACGGGGGTCGGGCTCGGCCTCCTCACGGCATTCGGGGCAGATCCGACGGACGAGTCGCTGAGCCAGGACACCCAGCAGAGCGTCTGAGATCAGGGCCGGATCGGCACCGAGAGTCGTGAGGCGGGGCACCGCCCCAACTGAGTCACGGGTATGAAGCGTGCTGAGTACAAGATGTCCAGTCTGGGCGGCCCGAATGGCGAGTCCGGCAGTCTCCTCGTCGCGAATCTCGCCGATCATCAGGACGTCCGGGTCCTGACGCAGGAAGGCCCTCGCGTAATCCGCGAACCCCATCACCGGGCTGACCTGCTTCTGATTGGCCTTGGGCAACTCGTACTCGATCGGATTCTCCACGGTGAGCAGCTTGTTGCCCTCGTGGTTGATGTCGCCGAGTGCGGAGTAAAGGGTGGTGGTCTTGCCGCTACCGGTCGGGCCGGTGATGAGGAACATGCCCTCCGGGCTGGCGACGAGATCGCGTAGCGACCGAGCGGTGTCGGTGTCGAAGCCGAGGGCCTCGAGACCGAGGTCTGCGCGGCTGCTGTCGAGAACACGAACGACGGCGTCCTCGCCGTGCGGGCCGGGAAGGACCGAGAGCCTGAGGTCGATCTCACGGGTCTCGCCCTTCTCATCGTCGAAGAGCGCGAGGATACGACCGTCCTGCGAGCGCCGGCGTTCGGCGATATCGAGTCCCGCCAGCACCTTGAGGTAGGAGATCGTGGCGGAGGCCTGGTCCTGGGCGATGGGTGTGCTTACCTGGCGCAGGACACCGTCGAGGCGGACCCGCACGTCGAGGTCGTCCCGGTAGCACTCGAAGTGGACGTCGCTGGCGCCCAGGGTGATCGCCTGCGCGATCGCCTCGCGCACCAGTCGATCCGCCTCGCGCCCCGGGCGGTAGGAGACCCGGCGCACGGGTCTCAGTCGGATGGTGCCCCGCTTCGTTGGGGTCTCGATGGGGGGATAGCCCGCCGCCAGTGCTCTGTCGATCTCGTGGCGATGCAGACGCACGGGTCGCACAGGCCTGCCGAGAGCTGCCTCCAGGCTATCGACGGTGTCGAGATCCTGAGGCACGAGCATGCCGACCGTCGCCGGGACCCCGTCCGCACCGAGCTCTCCGAGCACGACGACTCCCCGTTTCGAGCAGAAATCGAAACTCAGACTGCGGATCGTGTCGCGATCGAGCTTGAACTGGGCCAGCTCGACGAACTCTTCCAATGGGATCTGAGGGTCGGAAGTCATTGAGAAACGATACCGCAGTCCTGGGGCGCCCTCGGCGTCGCCGATCAGCTGAGGCCTGCCGCTTCCCGCCTGTTCGGGGGGCTGCCGAAGGCCCGTGATCGGGATAGTCTCCACAGAAGAGCCGGGCGACACTCTTCGTTCGGGTATCGAACGCACACCTACCGACCTGGAGGTCCCCGATGTCCACCGCCCGCCCTGCCCTCGCCGTCTACTGCCTCGCGCTCGCCCTCGCCATCACCCCTCTCGGCGCGGAGACCTCCCTCGGAGAAGGTGTCGAGATCGAGGAGGCGACGCCGATCGGACGGATCCTCGCCGATCCGGACGAATACATCGGACAGGCTGTGCGCATCGAAGGCGGCGCTCTGGACGTTTGCCCGATGAAGGGATGCTGGATCGAGCTCGGCGACGAGGGCGAGAGCCTGCGGGTCAAGGTCGACGATGGCGTGATCGTCTTTCCCGCCGATGCGAAGGGACACCTCGTCGCCGCCCAGGGCGTTGTCGAGGCGGTGGAGATGGAGCGCGATGCCTACATCGGGTGGTTGCGGCATCTGGCGGAGGAAAAGGGTGAACCGTTCGATGCCGACGCGCTCGAACTCGGGCCCGGCCCCTTCCGGAGGATCCAGTTACGCGGAACCGGTGCTGTAGTCGACGGCCCCTGATCCGGCGCCGCCGGCTCGACACTGCAACGGATTGCACAGTCAGCGTGTGAAGGCGTCCTTATCTCCAGGCTCGCCCTGGCCCCTAGGCTTGGCCCGGACCAATAGGACCGGGAGGCCGACATGGGCGACGCCGTCGAAGAGAGAACTCGATCCCTGACTCGCAGGAGGCTGCTCGGCCGATTGGGTATTTCGGCCGCAGCGCTCGGTGCCGCCGGTGCTGCGGCACCGGCTCTCGCTGATGAACGGCCGCGGGCCTCCGGGCCGAAGATGCGACGTGCCGGGAAGCGCGCTCGCAAGGCGTTGGGCGGACCGGCGACGCCGCCCGGTGCCGTCATTGCGCTCAACCGCATGGGCTACGGCCCTCGGCCAGGCAACATCGACACGTTCAACGCGCTTGGGGCCAACGACACCGACCGTCTTGCCGCTTACGTCGCCCAGCAGCTGGATCCCGGCTCGATCGCCGACACCCAGGCCGACAACCGGATCGCCGCAGCGAACTTCGAGGCGATCGACATCACGAACGATCCGGACACTTACCTGGCGACTCTCTGGGATTGGTACATCAACGGCAACGCGCCGAGCGGGAACACTTCGTCGAGCTGGCCCCGAGATGAGCTGATCCGGGCGACCTTCATCCGGGCGATGTACTCGAAGCGACAGCTCCTCGAGGTCCTGGTCGAGTTCTGGCACGATCACTTCAACGTCTATTCGGACGCCAGTTCGTGGATTCGCGCGCCACTGCCACACCTCGACATGTTGATCCGCAATGAGGCGTTGGGCAACTTCAGGATGCTGCTCGAGGACGTGACGCGAAGCACTTCAATGCTGCGCTACCTCGACAACTACACCAACTCGAACGCCGGTCCGAATGAGAACTTCAGCCGCGAGTTGTTCGAACTGCACACCCTGGGAGCCGAGAACTACTACGGTGTCATCCAGCAGAACCAGGTACCGACGGATCCCGGTGGCCGACCACTGGGGTACGTGGATGCCGACGTCTTCGAATCGACACGGTGTTTCACCGGCTGGTCCTTCTCGAACGGGACGGACAGCGACGGCGACACAGGACTGTTTCATTACCGATCGACATGGCACGATCGTTTCCAGAAGTTCGTTCTCGGCGAGTTCCTGCCGGCCGACCAGGCCGACCTGAAGGATGGGCGCGACGTTCTCGATGCTCTGGCCTCGCATCCCGGGACCGGTGCACACATTGCGCGCAAATTGTGCCGCAAGTTCATCTCCGACGATCCGCCGCAGAGCGTCGTCGACAATGCGGCCGCGATCTTCACAGCCCAATGGGAGGCCCCTGATCAGCTCAAGCAGGTCATCGAGGCGATTCTGCTCTCTCCCGAGTTCCTGAGCACCTGGGGCGAGAAGGCGAAGCGCCCGTTCGAGATCGCGGCCGGTGCGCTGCGAGCCGGCGCGGCGAACTTCACGCCGAGGATGGAAGACGGCGACACCAACGACCTCCTCTGGCGGTACCGCGCCACCGGCCAGTATCTGTTCGCCTGGCCCGCGCCCAACGGCTATCCGGACGTCCGCGAAGCCTGGCAGAGCATGTCTCCGAGAGTGGGGGCATGGCGGCTGGCCAACTGGTTGATCGAGTTCGACGACGACGACGACAACTTCTTTCTCGACGTCCTGGGACAGACCCCGAACGATGTCCGGTCGGCCAACGAACTGGCCGACTTCTGGATCGATCGGGTGCTCGGCCGGCCGATGGAGCCGGATGCGCGCGACGACATCGTGGACTTCATGGCCCAGGGCACCAACCCCGACCTCGACCTCAACTTCAACGACGACGACACTCTCGACCGTGTCAGGGCGATGGTCGGTGTGATCTTCATGTCGCCCGATTTCCTCTTTCGCTAAGACCGGCTGGACACCTGACAGGAGATAACCATGAGCACGACACGTCGCGGATTCGTCACAGGTTGTTCGGCTGCGGTGGCGGCCTTTGCAGGCACCCGTTTCAACACCCTCGCCTTCGGGGACCCCAACAACACGACCGACGAGATTCTCGTGTCCGTCTTCCTGCGCGGTGGGATGGACGGACTCAACCTCGTCCCAGTGATCTCGGGCGCGGACCGGGGCTTCTACGAGACGGCTCGCCCTGATCTGGCGGTCCCACTCAACGGCAATGAGGGTGCGCTGCCCCTGGACAGCCAGTTCGGCCTCCACGCCGGCGCCGATTCCTGGCCGGACGGCGATCCGGTGCCTCCGGCGACCTTCTACGAACTCTTCCAGGATGACAGGGTGTCGGTGGTGGTGGCGGCTGGGCACCAGGAGGACAACCGGTCACATTTCGACTCGATGGGGTTCCTCGAGCTCGGAACGCCGGGAGTGCTCAGCACGCCGACCGGTTGGCTCACGCGGCACCTGCAGACGGCCGGTGGGATCCCCCCGGAAGTCATCATGCCCTCCCTTGCGGTCGGCAATCTGCAGCAGGCGTCCCTGCGGGGGAGTCTCGACACGATAAACATGGCTGATCCCGGCAGTTTCTCTCTCAATATCGGACCCTGGCAGTGGCGGGCGGCTCAGAGAACGGCTCTGCGGAGCCTGTTCGAGGGTACGAGCTGGCTACATCAGTCTGGCACCGAGACGCTGGATGCAGTCGACATCATCGAGCTCAACGGTGGCGGCGATGACTACATTCCGGCCAACGGAGCGATCTACCCGGGCGGTACGTTCGGTAACCACCTCCAGACGATTGCGGCGATGGTCAAGCTCGACCTCGGGCTGCGCGTCGCCACGATCGACTACGGTGGCTGGGACACCCACAACGGCCAGGGCAATGATGGGGGAGGATACTTCTTCTCCCACGTGCAGGAACTCTGCCGCGGCCTCGCCGCCTTCTACACCGACCTGGACGGCGCGGGCGCCAGCAACTACACCCAACGCCTGACCGTGGTGATCCAGAGCGAGTTCGGGCGCCGTTTGGCCGAGAACGCCGACAACGGGACGGATCACGGCCACGGCAACATGATGATGGTGATGTCCGGCAACGCGACCGGCGGGGTCCACGGCAACTGGCCGGGGTTGGCGAATAATCAGCTCTTCGACGGTGCGGATCTCGCCGTGACGACCGACTACCGGAGGGTATTGTCCGAGATCCTGATCCGGCGGATGGGTAACACCAACCTGGAGACCATCTTCCCCGGATACAGCGGGTATGCGCCTCTGGGTGTCGTCAACGGAGTCGATCTGCCGCCCGGCGGCATCTTCGTCGACGGCTTCGAGTCCGGGGACACTTCCGCCTGGTCTTCTACCGTCGAAGGCTGAAGAGACGCAGCGCTGATCAGGCTGCCGAGTCGCCGCCGCCGGCCTTGGCGGAGGACCCTTTGATCGAACTCATGGCGAGGGCGATCATCGAGCCGACGTCGGCGACGCTGGCGGGTAGCACCAGGGTGCTGCTCTCCTTGGCGATCTCTCCGAACTGCTCGATGTACTGCTGAGCGACGGTGAGCTGCACGGCTTCGGCGCCACCATCGACGGTCGTCGCCTCGGCGACACGGCGGAGGCCCTCGGCGGTCGCGGCAGCGACTGCCAGGATGGCGGCAGCCTCACCGTCCGCCTCGTTGACCTGCTGCAGCTGGCGAGCCTCGGAGGCCTTGATGACCTCCTGCTTGCGTCCTTCGGCCTCGTTGATGAGAGCGTCCCGTTCACCTTCCGAGTTGAGGATGGTGGCGCGTTTCTCGCGCTCGGCGCGCATCTGCTTTTCCATCGCGGCGAGGACATCGCCGGGCGGGTTGATGTTCTTGATCTCGTAGCGCAGGACCTTGATGCCCCAGGGGTCCGATGCCTTGTCGAGTTCGTCGACGACCTGCACGTTGATATTCGTGCGCTCCTCGAACGTGCGATCGAGCTCGATCTTGCCGATCTCACTACGCAGGGTGGTCTGAGCGAGCTGGCTGATGGCGAAGAGGTAGTTGGCGACGCCGTAGGAGGCGCCCTTGGGGTCCATGACCTTCATGTAGAGCACTCCGTCGACGCCGACCTGCACGTTGTCGCGGGTGATGCAGACCTGTTCGGGGATGTCGACCGCCGTCTCCTTTAGGGAGTGCTTGTAGCGGATCCGGTCGAAGAACGGCACCAGGATGTGGAAACCGGCCGGTAGCGTCTTGGCGTATTTCCCCAGCCGTTCGACGACAAAGGCATTCTGCTGCGGGACGACGACCGCGGTCTTGGCAATGACGACGATAATCACGACGGCTATGGCAAGAGCTACGAAGATTGTGGTGGTCATGCTGAGTCTCCTTGAGCTGGCTCGGCGGAGGCCGTTGGAGCGGCATCCCGCACGTGCAGGGTCAGTCCCTCGACAGCTTCGACGATGCAACGAGTCCCCTTGGAGAGCGGTGCTCCGTGCGTCGACACGACGCCCCAGGAGGTGCCCCTGAGTTCTGCCTTGCCCGGCTCTCCCGGTGTCAGGTCGGTGAGGAGGACGACTTCTCGCCCGACCAGCGAATCGATGCGGCCCTCACTGTCACCCCGGTGGCTCAAGCGCCGAAGGATCGGTCCCCGGAGGACCAGGAGCGAGAGGATCGAGAGAACGGAGAAGAGGACCCACTGCATCCAGATCGGGCCGGCGAGGCCGAGTCCCTCGAGTACGCCGATCAGGATCGCAGCGCAGCCGAAGAAGAGGAAGACGATCAGGCCCGGAATCAACATCTCCAGGGCCAGCAGAGCCAGTCCTCCGATCACCCACATCCACCATTCCATGACGGTCCCCTCCAAAGGTCTGTCGAGAGGCCCGCGGCCGCTCCGTGACCGGTCGTTGTGTCGGTCAGGTTAGTCGCAGGCACCGTTGAGCGTCAACGGCGTTGCGGTTCATACGGGGAAGCAAGGGCGCGCATTCCCGGCGCCGGGTTGTGGGGTGGCGATCCGAACCGGGAGCCACCCGACTGGCTTTTCAGGGCACCGTGTTCGACCAGGCTGCGGTGTCGCCCGATTCGAAACCGTCGGTGAAGATGCCGCACACGGGCAGGACCGTAGGTGTCTGGCAGTCGGCGATGGCGACGACGGTCTCGGAGTCGAGCTGCATCGAGATCGACGGATCGCCCGCCGGCACTAGGACAGTGGAGCAGCCCGCGCCGTCGACGAGGTTGACCGGGTTATCGAGCACGGTGCCGTCGGGGGACGTGACCGTCACCAGGCCGGGTGTCGTGTTGCCGGCTGGCGTCGAAGCGTCCGACGCGGTCCAGAGGTCGAAGGTCGCGACCGCTCTGTTACCGTCGCAGACGGCGTCGCCGTCGAAAGTGAGCCAAGGGTCGACCGGGAACCCCGCAGTCGTCGGCTCAGCGCATCCAGGTTGGCCGGGGCCCTCGTCGCAACCCCACCAGTTGAGTGTGGCGTCGACGGTTGTGCCCTGAATGACAGCGATATCACCGGCCAGGCGGTTGAATCGCACCAGGGAGTCGAGCCCATTGATGAGGATGGCGCCCGCCAGGTCATTACCCGTCAAGGAGTGGGATGCCGCGATATTGCCGCTGGCCAGGAGTGTGGACTGCTCCCGCACGAGATTGCCGGTGGTTGTCAGGTCGCCGGTGAGGAAGCCCTCGAAGTTCACGATCAGCTCGTCTGCGCTGTTCCCCTGGATCGTTCCGCCGGCGCCATCTCCGCCCGACTGTGCACGGATAGTCAGTTTCGACAGGCGTGGGTCGTTCGATGTCTTCAGGAAATTGCCGACGACTTCGAACGGCTGGGCGAAGTCTCCGCCCCTCGAATCGAGAGTCAACAGCCCGGCGCTGTTGCCTGCCATGCGAGCCTCACCGTAGACGACCGCATCGGTTGCCCGGACCACGATGTCTGCGTCTGGGGCTGTGTTGGTCTCGACGATGATGTCGCCGATACCGGCACCGTCGATGAGTAGAAGCGGATTGTCGAGGCCGGTGAAGCCGCCGAGGTCGAGGACCTCGTTGTCGCGGATCAGTACCGGCCCGTCGATCGGCCCTCCGTTGGCCACGACTTCCAGAGCCTCGACGAGGTTTCCCGTGGCCGTCAGCTGGTCCATCCCTCCGGAGATCGAACCGGTGGTCAGAATAGCGAGCCAGGCGAGTTGATTGTCGATCAGACTGACGTGTCCCGCAATGTCCCCGGTGACATTTCCGAAGGTGAGCACGCCGAACTTGGCGTCGAGGGCCGAGGAGGTGTTCCGGATGTAGTCGACTGGACCGTTGATCCCTCCCACGCCGCTCGTCCCGTTGCCCACTACCGAGACGCTGCCGGCGTTGACCAGCTGGTTGTCGATGATTGTCACGGTCGAGTCGAGGGTTGTCGCGGGCCCGGCATCGACGTTGAGTTGGATTCTCACTGAACCGGCGACGTTGTCTTCGACGAGGATCGTCCCCCCGAGCGACTGCCCCGGGAGTCCCATGATCGCGAGGTTGCCGTCGCCCCGAACCGTGTTGTTGCGCATGGTGATGGCAGCCGTCGTGTCCTGCGTGAGGTCGCCGACCTTGATGATGTTGGCTGTGACGTTGTCGATCGTCACGGAGCCCGAGATGTCTTCGAGGATGCACGAGTTCGTGATCACCAGGTCCCGGATCGTCCAGCCCGTGACGACCTCTTCGAGGAGGATCTGTGAGGAGACCTCGATCGTGTCCGGCATCCCCATGAGAGTGATGTTCTGCCGTCCTTCGGTGTCGCGGATGGATCCCGTGATGTCCGACAGCAGCACGACGGTGCCACCATGGTCGACGTTCTGGAGCCCGCTCTCGATGTCGGGAAAACAGGGCGAGTTCCCCAGGCAGCCGGGATCGGTCGCGTGAACGTAGGTGGTCGGTGCGGCGTGGAGAACCGGAGCCACGGTGGGGAGAAGCCCGGCCGCGAGCACGATGAGTCCACTTGTAATCAGTGATCTGCTGGGCATTGAGTCAAGTCCTTCCGCGCCGAGACCCCGGGGGCTCGGGGGTCAATAGGCACCGAGTCTAGCCCTAAAGAACATCGAGTGATTGTGGCGCCGGTCGCCGTGGCGGGACATCAGGAGGGATCAGGCTCCCGCTCGGGTAGCATCGGCCGGCTTTCGCAGCCGAGCTCGACGCAGAGATCGGGCGTGGCTCGTGGCCTGGCGATCACGAAGCCCTGGACCAAGGCCGCAAAAAAAGAGGTGCCCGCTGGGGGCACCTCTCGATCGTCCAATAGCTGGTGCGCGTCAGGCGGTCTTGAGCTGTCGCACCGCCGCCGACTTGACCGTCTTCACGATCTGAGCCGCCACCTTGTAGGGATCGGCTGCCGAATTGGGGCGACGGTCTTCGAGCCAGCCCCGCCAGCCGTTCTCAACGGTGCCGATGGGAATCCGGATCGAGGCGCCGCGGTCGGAAATGCCGAAGCTGAACTTGTCGATCGCCTGGGTCTCGTGCAGTCCGGTCAGGCGGAGCTGGTTCTCGGGGCCATAGACCGCGATGTGATCGCTGATGACCTCGGGGGAGGCGCCGAAAGCGTCGCAGATCTGTTCGTACGTCCCCTGGTGACCACACTCCCGGAGTGTCGAGTTCGAGAAGTTGGCGTGCATTCCCGAGCCGTTCCAGTCTCCGGCGATCGGCTTGCAGTGGTAGTTGATTCCGACGCCGTACTTCTCGGCGGTTCGCTCGAGGATGTAGCGGGCCACCCAGGTGTGATCTCCGGCCGCCGCCGCACCCTTGGCGAAGGTCTGAAACTCCCACTGTCCCGGGGCGACCTCGGCGTTGATGCCTTCGACGTTGATTCCGGCATCGAGGCAGTGGTCCAGGTGCTCCTCGATGATCTCCCGACCGAAGGCGTTGCCGGCGCCGACGGAGCAGTAGTACTGACCCTGCGGGTTCGGGTAGCCATTCGCCGGGAACCCGAGGGGTTTGTCGGTTTCGAGGTCCCACAGGAAGTACTCCTGCTCGAAGCCGAACCAGAAGTCGGAGTCGTCGTCTTCGATGGTCGCGCGCCCGTTGCTCTCATGAGCTGTGCTGTCGGCGTTCAAGACCTCGTTCATCACGAGAAAGGCGTTTCGGCGGTCGGGATCGGGGAAGATCGCCACCGGCTTGAGCAGGCAATCCGAGGCGTTGCCCTCGGCCTGCTGGGTGGAGCTGCCGTCGAAACACCACATGGGACAGTCTTCGAGCGTGCCGCCGAAGTCGTGCTCGACGCGGGTCTTGCTACGAAGGCTCTGGACCGGCTTGTATCCGTCCAACCACAGGTACTCGAGCTTCGACGCTGTCATTTCGTGCTCCTCCGCACTACCGCAGTTCTTGGGTTGGGCCTACGGCTGGGTTCCGTGGCCGGGCTGGCTGCCTCATGCCTGCGAAGTATGCCGGGCCGACGGGGCACTGTCAACGAAAAATTGCCTAATGAGTCGAGAATTGCAGTCAATTTGCACAGATTCTGTCGAGAGGTTCGATTATGGGTCAAGATTCGTCCGTTTTGGGCGCATCGAGTGAGACAGGCAGTCCTCGTGGATGTTCGTCGGTCGGTGCAGCCACCAAGTGCGCCCCGACCGCTCTCCAGGGCGTCGTCGGGCCTGAGGAGTGTTAGGGTCTTTGGTGTAGAGGAAGCCCGGAGACCGCCGATGGAAGTCGTTTCTCACCCTGAGTCGGACCGGTTCGTTCTGACCTTCCCGGACGAGCCGGCGCTGCGCTTGTTCGTTGATGAGACGAAGCGACAGGGGGCGTTTCTACTCGGTGCCGCCGAGCGACCCGAGCAGTTCGCCCGTTACACGATCACTCTGGCGTTGGCGCCCGGGTTCGAACACAACCTCCGTGCCTCGGTCGTCCAGGTCTTCGAGGCGAGTGGTGGCATCTCGGTGGCTTTCGAGGTGGAGGGCCTGTCGCAGGCTTGGGAGTACGAACTCGATCGAAAGCTGCGAGCAGACACCGAGGACAGTGGGGAGGATTCCGCGGAGGCGGAGACGCCGGAGGCAGAGCCGTCCAAGGAGTTGTCGGGGAAGCAGGAGAAGGAGTCGGAGCCGAAGGACACCACCGAGAGGACCGGCACCTCACCGATCTACCGCATTCGCCGGATGAACCCCAGGGAGAGGATGCACCTGGCGACCAAGGCCGGGCGGGTCGAGCGAACGGTCCTTCTCAGGGACAGCTCGCCACAGGTCCTGATGGCCCTGGTGACCAACCCTCGCGTCGGTGCGGACGACATCCTTCAGATCATTCGTAACCCGCAGGCCTCGGCGGGCGTCCTCGACAGAATCACCCGGGAGCCGCGCTGGCTCGCGAACAGTGAGATCCAGAAGGCTCTCGTGCGCAATCCCAAGACGCCGTCGACAATCGTGATTCGTCTGATCGAGACGCTACCGACGGAGGAACTGCGCCAGCTGGCCAAGATGCAGACTGGGCTCAAAGAGCCGCTCCGCAAGGCGGCCCTTAGAGTCTATTTGAAGCGGACAAGCCGATGATCGTCGCTGGTTTGCAGGGCCGGCGGAACATTCGACCCGTCTGTCCCGTACTGGATAGATAAGGAGGGAAGTCGTGATGCTCAAGACTCTTCGTGCTCTGAAGTTCCTGGTTGTTGGCCCGATCATTCTCGCGTTCCTTTTCGTCATCAACATGATGACCTCGCCGGGTGACTGGTGGGTGCAGTGGGCGGCTCTGGGCATCGGAATCGCCTGGGTGATCAGCTTCTTCCGAGTGCTCGTGGCGGTCGCCGTGGCGGGTGGACTCGCAGCCTTCGTGGCTTACGTACGCAAAGCCTGATCGACGGCCGGCCCTCGGGCGAGCGCGAACCATGGTGCGCCACGGCGCTGGATGTAGGATGTCCAGCGCCGGAACAATCCATGCTCTGCGCCAATCGTCTGTGAGGGAACTGATGATCCGATGTCTGTCGGCTATTGTTGTCGCTGCCTGCCTGGCGAGTCCCGCCAACGCCGCCGAGGCTCTGCGGGATTCGGTTGCGCAAGACTACGAGGCGCACCTGGGCGATCTCTTCGTCCACTTCCACCGGAATCCAGAGCTCAGTTTCCTAGAGACCGCGACCGCGGCGAGGCTGGCAGCGGAGCTCAGGGAGCAGGGTGTCGTCGTGACGGAAGGAGTGGGTGGAACCGGAGTCGTCGGCATGCTCGAGAACGGTGAAGGGCCACTCGTCCTCGTGCGCGGAGACATCGATGGCTTGCCTATCCTCGAGGACACAGGGTTGGACTATGCCTCGCAGGCGACTCAGGAGGATATCGACGGGATCGTGAAGCCGGTGATGCACGCGTGCGGTCACGACGTTCACATCACGTCGCTGATCGGCACGGCACGTCGCCTCTCGGACTTGCGCGATCGCTGGTCGGGAACCGTGATGTTCGTCGGCCAGCCGGCAGAGGAGCGGATAGGCGGCGCCCGGGCCATGCTCGAGGACGGTCTCTACGAGCGCTTCGGCGTCCCTGACTACGCGCTGGCGTTTCACGTCTCGGCGGGAGATCCGGCAGGCAAGGTAGGGCTCTCAGGCGGCCTCATCGCCTCCTCGTCGGACAGTGTGGACATCACCGTGCACGGCATCGGCGCTCACGGGGCGTCGCCCCATCAGGGGAAGGACCCGATCTTCATCGCGTCCCAGATCGTGATCGCGCTCCAGAGCCTGGTGAGCCGCGAGCTCGGGCCTCTCGAGCCCGGTGTCGTCACGGTCGGATCGTTCCACGGCGGGTTCAAGCACAACATCATTCCGGACGAGGTGAAGCTGCAGGTGACGGTGCGTGCCGACAGTGAGGAAACGCGCGGGAAGCTCCTCGACGGCATCGAGCGAATCGCCCACGGTGTGGGACGAACCGCAGGCCTGCCCGAGGATCTGCTGCCCAAGGTCGAGCACGGTTTCGAGTCGACGCCCACGACCTCCAACGACGTGGAGCTGGCGGCCCGGATTCGCGCGGTCTTCGTCGAGGCCTTCGGTGACGAAGGGATGTACGACGAGGTCCGCACCGGCATGGGGGCCGAGGACTTCGCCTACTTCGTTCAGACGGAGCACGAGGTGCCCGGAGCCTATTTCACCGTCGGCGGTACGTCGGAGGCCGATCTCGAAGCCGAGCGAGCGGGCGGGAGGCCGGTGCCCTCTCACCACTCACCTTTCTTCCGGATCGAACCGCGCCCCGCGGTGACGGCCGGAGTCGAAGCGATGACCCGGGCCGTGCTGGAACTGCTTCCGACCGAGTAATGCCCCCGCGAGCGACTCCCTCCGAGAGAGGCTGACCCGGCTCCGAGGGAGGCTCCAGCCTCTGTCAGACCCGTTGCTCTTGTAACGGATAGGGGCTTAGTGCGCCTATGCCTATTGCCATGCCACGGCGAATACACCGAAGCCCTGAATCGAACATCCCTGAAGGGGGGAACACATGGCTCACGTACTTCGTGGCACGCTCTGTGGTCGGGTCTGTGCGGACTGCCCGATCCCAGTCTCCAATGTCGTAGTTCGCGTCTATCGCGTCGAGGATCTCGACCAGTCCAGCGGTCTCGCCGCTGCCAATCCCAAGCTGACGACACGGCTGTTGTCCGCAGCCGAAGTCGACGCCAAGGCAGATCGTCTCGTGGGCGAAGGCAGAACCGCCGAGGACGGTTCGTATGCGATCGAGCTCACAGGCGAGAACTACTCCGGTGGCCCTGTCGAAGTGGACCTCACCGTCGAGGCCGCGTCGCTAAGTGGTAGAGAGTCCCTCGAAGCGAGGGCCGATGTCTCGCTGACGACCCTGCAGCCGACCTGGCTCGGTCGCGAGGACGACCATCTCGTCGCCGCCTGGGACAACTGCCTTTCGCAGCGCCTCTGGTGCCGCATTCTCGAAGCCATCGGGCTGTGGGTGATCTGCGGCGTGGTGCGCGACTGCGAGACCGAGGCTGCGGTCCCCGGCGTCGTGGTTACGGCCTTCGACACCGACTGGCTTCAGGATGACGAGATCGGAGCGACGACCACCGACGGCTTCGGCCGATTTCGTATCTGGTACGTGAAGTCCGACTTCACGCCGACGATCTTCCCGGGAATCGATGTCGAGCTGGTCGGTGGCCCGGATCTCTACTTCAGGGTGGAGACGAGTGGCGGAGTGGTTCTGCTCGAGGAGCACCCGACCCGCGGTCGCGGCCCGGACCGCGAGGATGTCGGCAACTGCTTCTGCGTCGAACTCTGTCTCGAAGAGCCACTCGACATCTTCGAGAATCCGTTCTTCTACCAGGTCGGCGACTTCAACATCGCCGCCGACATCGACACCGTGACCGGTCGCACGCTGCACGCCAAGGCTGGGCATGCGGGGCCGGATTGGGGCTTTCACGGGGACCTGAAGCTCAAGGGGTACTGCCCCAAGACACTGCCGTCCGATCCGACTGCGCCAATGTTCTACCGCTTCCTCTACGTCGATCCGGCCAACCCGGGAGTCGAAGTGCCGGTGACCGGTGGTCTCGTCGGTTCGCACGAACTGGTTGTCGGGGCGAGGGTCGTCCCGTGGGATCAGTTCGGGACCGGCGTGGGGCCGACCTACCAGGACATCGTGATCGTCGGGACCGGGACTCCGGCTTCGATCCCGAACGTCGCGCCGGCACCGCCGGCCGGACCCGCGCCCCACGGTCCCGTACCCGCCCATGTCCTCGTCCCCGACGGTGACGGGTGGATCGGCGTGGATCAGTTGGCTGTGGACGGCGGCTTTCAGGGTCCGCTCATGCGCTTGCGCAGCGGCGTCGCCTTCAGCGATGGCTCGGCGACTTCGTCCGGCGATCTCGCAGGTTCCGCTCCGGCGACGCCTCGCAACGGTCGCGTCGCGAGGATCGTGTTCGAGACAGCCACGGATCCCGCAGATCCGGCGACGATCAATCGCCAGATGCTGGAGGCTGCCGTCTACATCAACAACTGGAGCGAGGTGCGACTACTCGACCTGCACCAGTTCCTGATCGGTGCGATGGGGAGTTGCACGCCTATCACGAACGATCTCGACATCCTCTACACCGTGGATCACGAGCTGCTGCACGGCTTCGCCCTCGACATCACATCGGCCTCCAGTGCGACCATTCCGCCGCTTCCCAGTGGCTCGGGCCCACGTGGCGGGAACGGGACGCATCATCTCGACGTCTCGAGTTGGCCGTCTTGCTCATACACCGTGAGGCTCAGCTCACGGCGATCGCTGACCAACGGCGAGAGCGATGATCCGAGCAACGAAGCACGCAGGACCTTCTGTAAGTAGGACGTCGTGGCAGGGGGTGGGCGTTGGCGCGGCATCGGGTCGTTGCGGCGCTCACCCCCGGCGTTACGCCCGCCGCGGGAGGTTCTGAATCGTCTGCGGAGGGGAATGAGAGGCCCGACGGCTCGGTTATGCTGGCGTGATGAGAAGAACCGTCACGGCGACCCTCGCCGGCATGCTCCTGCTCCTTCTGGTGAGTGGCCTGGCCGGTGCCCAGGAGACCCTCGAGCCCGAGTTGACCAGCGACGAGATCGTCGAGCGCATCCTCGAGTTGAGGCGCGAGCTCGACGCCCTGATGGAGGCGCTGCCCGCGGATCTGCGTCACGAGATCGAGCGCCGTCTCGAGCCGCCCAGGATGGAGCAGGCCATCGAGCCGGTCCAAGCGTCCGAGATCGTGGACATGACGACAGAGTTGACGCCCGCGCCCGGGCCGCTGCCTGAACTGCCGGAGGCGCCGGAGGTGGCAGTCGCGCCCGAGCCTGCTGCGGTTGCGACGAGCGAGGCTGCCTCGAGCCTGCCTCCAGCCGAGGTTCCGGCGGCGGTCGAGTGCGTGGACCTGGCCGAGTTCGACACCAACGAAGACGGAGCCGTGTCCGGTTTCGATCGCTACTGGCGTTACTTCAAGCTCTGGTTCGACGACGGCGATGGCGCAATCACCGAGAACGAGTTGAAGACCCTCTACGACTCGGGCATCGGTGCCGTCTCGGCCAAGCTGAGGAGCTACACGGATCTCGACGGCGGCAAGGGTGATGTCGTTGTGAGCCAGCACATCCTCCTCGATGTGCCGGGCGGGAAGACTCGCACGGCGGTTCTGACGATCGACGCCGGGCGACTCGCCAGGGGAGGAGAGTTCGAGCTGCGCGACGAGCTGGGAACTGGCCTGGACGGATTGCAGATCCTCGACCGCCGGACCGTGATTGCAGTGACCAGCGGGGGAGAACGTGCCCTGATCTGTCCCTGACGCCTGGCTCCCATCGAACCTCGAGCCCTGGAGTTCGTAATTGGACTCGGAGGAGTCGTACACTCGATCCCGACTTTCCCCGACAGCCTCTCGCGCTGTCGACTGGACCCCCACTCTCCGGAGGCCTCATGAAGCGGCTCAGCAAACTCGTTCACCCCCTGTCTGGATTGCTACTCATCGCCTGCATGGCGTTGCCGTCGGCATGGCCCGCCACAGCACAGGCCCCTTTGGTCTCGCCGTCAGCGGCCGAACTCGAGCTCGAATCGGCGATTCCGACCGACCCGGAGGTCACCATCGGCCGCCTGGAAAACGGTCTGACCTACTACGTGCGAGCCAACAGCAAGCCCGAGAATCGGGCAGAGCTGAGGCTGGTGATCAATGCCGGGTCGATCGTCGAGGACGATGATCAACGGGGGTTGGCCCACTTCGTCGAGCACATGGCTTTCAACGGGACCGAACAGTTCGAGAAGCAGGAGCTGATCAGCTACCTGGAGAGCGTCGGCATGCGCTTTGGCGCCGACGTGAACGCCTACACGAGCTTCGACGAGACGGTCTACATGCTGGAGGTCCCGACCGATGACCTGGAGTTGTTCGGGACTGGCTTCCAGATTCTCGAGGAATGGGCGCACAAGGTCACCTTCGACGACGAGGAGATCGACAAGGAGAGGGGCGTGGTCGTCGAGGAGTGGCGGCTGAGACGGGGCGCGCGGGGACGGATCGGTGACAAGCAGCTGCCGGTCATATTCCACGGCTCGCGCTATGCGGACCGCATCATCATCGGCGACAAGGAGACTCTCGAAACGGCTCCCTACGAAGCGTTGAAGCGCTTCTACAAGGACTGGTACCGGCCTGATCTCATGGCCGTCGTCGCGGTCGGCACCTTCGACGAGGAGGACGTCATCGCCCGGATCAAGGAGCACTTCGGGCGTATCGCTCCGGTGGCCGAGCCCCGCGAACGGACCGACTACGAGATCCCCGGCCATGCCGAGACTCTGACCTCGGTCGTGACCGATCCGGAAGCGACGTCGATCGACGTGACGGTCGGGTACAAACGGGACGCCGAGGAGACCGGCACCGTCGGCGATCTTCGCGAGTCGCTGATCGACAACCTCTACGACGGGTTGATGATGGCGAGGCTCGACGAACTTTCCCTACTGCCGGATCCGCCCTACCAGTTCGGTTATGCGGGTTCCGGTTCCCTCGGTCGTTCCAAGGCGATGTACCGGCTGTTCGCCAGGGTTCGCGATGGCGGTGTCCTTCGGGGGCTGGAGACGCTGTTGCTCGAGGCGCGCCGTGTCGAGGAGCACGGTTTCGCCGCGAGCGAACTCGAGCGGGCCCGGGTCGATACTCTACGCAGTGTCGAGCGCGCCTATGAGGAGCGCGACAAGCGTGAGTCGCGTGGGTTCGCCAGCTCCTATGTGCAGCACTTCCTCGACGAGGACCCTCTGCCCAGCCTCGCTTACCTGGTCGAGCTGTACAACGTGCTCATACCAGGGGTGACCCTCGAGGAGGTCAACGAGCGTGCGGCGCAGTGGCTGACCGACGAGAACCGGGTGATCATGGTTAGTGGCCCGGAAAAGGAAGCGGCCGGCGTCCCCGGCGAGGCGGCCCTCCTGGCTGCGTTCGATGAGGCGGCGAAGGTCGCTGTGACCCCCTGGGTCGATCGCACACGCGACGAACCGCTGGTCGCTGAGGCTCCCACTCCGGGCACTGTGCTCGGGGAGGAGTACATAGAGGAGCTCGGCGTGACCCGTTGGCAGCTGTCCAACGGAGTCACCATGGTCCTCAAGCCGACCGACTTCAAGAACGACGAGATCATGCTCTCCGGCTACAGCCCCGGGGGACACTCACTTGTGGCCGATGAGGACTACCGGACCGCCACTCAGGCGTCGACCATCGTTGCCGAGATGGGTCTGGGCAACTTCGACGCGATCGAGCTTGGCAAGAAGCTCACGGGAAAGGTCGCCGGCGCCAGAGCGTTCATCGGCGAGATCAGCGAGAGCGTCAGTGCCGGTGCCTCGCCGCAGGATCTCGAGACGATGTTCCAGCTGCTCTATCTCAAGTTCACCAGTGCGCGGCGAGACGAGTCGGCCTTCCAGTCCTATCTGACGACCGCCCGCGGGTATCTCGAGAACCAGCAGGCCTCTCCCGGCTTCTGGTTCGGGCGCAAGTGGAGCGAGGTCACCTTCGGCGATCACCCGCGGAGACAGCCCTTCATGCTGGAGAATCTCGGGGACCTGAATCTCGACAAAGCCCTCGAGATCTACACCGATCGATTCGCCGATGCCTCGGACTTCACCTTCACGATGGTCGGCAACTTCGAGCTCGAGGGCCTGAGACCTTTGGTGGAACGCTGGGTGGCGTCGCTGCCGGCAACCGATCGCGAAGAGACCTGGAAGGACGTCGAGGCCTACGCCAGGCCGATCGTCAGTGAGTTCCGCGTCGACCGCGGGATCGAGCCCAAGAGCAGTGCCCGAGTGGTCTTCCACGGCTTCACCGACTGGAGCCCGGTCGCATCTCACGTGGCCTCTTCGATGGCCGACGCGCTGAGGATTCAGCTGCGCGAGGTCTTGCGTGAGGACCTTGGCGGAGTCTACGGCGTGAGGGTCTACTCCAACATCACGCGCCATCCGCGAGGTCGCTACAACACCGGTATCAGCTTCGGCTGTGATCCCGAGCGCACCGGGGAGCTCCTCAGTGCCGCCTTCGCCGAGGTCGAGAGGCTCAAGGCCGATGGCCCGACCCAGGAGACGGTCGACAAGGTCAAGGAGATCCAGCGGCGCACGCGCGAGACCGATCTGCAGGAGAACGGGTTCTGGCTGTCGGCGCTGCATTCGCACCAGATCAATCAGCTGCCGCTGACCGACATCCTCGAGTTCGATGACCGGATGGACGCCATCACGGTCGAGAGTCTGCGCGACGCGGCACGCGTCTACCTCGACAGCGCACGCTACGTACAGGGCGTGTTGCACCCGGCCGAGGCGCCGGGAGCAGGAGACTGACGCCCTGGTGAGTTCGGTAGATCCGTCGCTCGAGTACGAGGTGCGCCGGGAGGCACGTGCAGCGATGCTCGAGGCGGCCGAGCGGCGCGACAACAGCCTCGCGAACCTGCGTCTCGCCGTCGCCCTCGTCGGCGTGGCCATGATCTGGCTGGCGCTACTGGCGCGAGTCCTTCCTCCCATCTGGCTCGTCCTTCCCGGAGCTCTCTACATGGGTCTCGTCTTTGCGCATGGCGGGGTGCTGCGGCAGCGCGATCGCCTGGCGCGAGCCGTCGAGGTCTATGAGTCGGGTCTGGCGCGGCTGACGGATCTCTGGCGTGGCCAAGGCCGGACTGGTGAGGAGTACGCCGACGAGGACCATCTCTATGCCGTCGACTTGGACGTTGTCGGGCCCGGATCCCTGTTTCAGCGGATCAGCACCGCCCGCACGGCTCCGGGCGAGGAGACTCTGGCGAGGTGGCTCCTCGAACCGGAGGACTTCGAGTCCCTCGCCTCGAGGCAGGAGGCGGTGGCGGAGCTCCGGGGCCGCCTGGACCTGCGGGAGTCGGCGGCGTTGCTCGGCGACGAGGTTTCCTTCGAGATTTCGTCCGAGCAGCTCGAGGATTGGGGTGGAGCGTCGCCCGTCGTCACCTCTACCAGGTCCGCATGGCTCGCCGGCGGCGTCGCAGGCCTCAACGTCCTGGCGCTCGTAGCCTGGTGGAGGCTGCCGTGGGGCTCGCTTCCCCTGCTTCCCGCATTGATCGCGAGCGGGGCGTTCGTGCTCATCTGGCGCCGGCGCGTCGGCGCGGTATTGGCCGCGGCGCGCCACCGCCATCGGGAGCTCTCGCATTTCGCTCAGCTCCTGCACTTCCTCGAGTCCGAGACCTTCTCGGCCGACGGGCTGCTCGAGTTGCAGGCTCGGGTCCGACGAGTGGGCTTTCCGGCTTCTCGAATGGTGCGGCTTCTGGCCCAGCTCCTCGAGTGGAACGAGTCCCGTCGCAACATTCTCTTCCTCCCCATTGCGGGTCTTCTCCTGCTCGAGAGCCAATTGGCGTTCGCGGTCGAGCGCTGGCGAGCCGACGCAGGCTCCGAAGCCGGCGGATGGTTGAGAGCGGTCGGGGAGTTCGAGGCGCTCTGCAGTCTGGCCGCATTCGCGTTCGAGAACCCGGACGATTGCTTCCCGGAGCTCGAGCCGGGTGCGGCGATCTTTGTCGCCGATGGGTTGGGCCATCCGCTGCTCTCTCGAGCCTCCTGCGTTCGCAACGATCTCGAGCTCGGCGGCTCTCTCCGGCTGCTGCTGGTCAGCGGTTCCAACATGTCGGGCAAGAGCACACTGCTGCGCAGCGTCGGAGTCAACGCGGTCCTGGCGCAGGCCGGCGCGACGGTTCGCGCCCGCCGGCTGCGTATCTCGCCGCTGCGAGTGGGCGCCAGCTTGACCGTGGGCGATTCGCTGGCCCAAGGGACGTCGAGGTTCTATGCCGAGATCTCCCGACTACGCGCCATCGCTGCACTCGGCGAGGCGTCCGTGCCGCTCCTCTTCCTGCTCGACGAGATCCTCCACGGCACCAACTCTCACGATCGCAGGATCGGAGCCGAGGGCGTGATCCGCTCGCTGCTCGCGGGTGAGGGCATCGGCCTGGTGACGACGCATGACCTGGCTCTGGCCGAGATCGCGGAGGACCTGGGTTCCCGGGCGGCGAACGTGCACTTCGAGGATCGCATCGATGGGGGCCGGATGGTCTTCGACTACAAGCTGCGGCGAGGCGTCGTCGACAAGAGCAATGCGCTGTCGCTGATGCGGGAATTGGGCCTGGACGTCTAGCTGCAGCCGGTGGTGGGGGGGCTGATACGCTGCCTCGGTCCGTTCGAGTCGAGCTCCAACCCAACACCCGGAGGTCCCGAGTGAACCGTCGATCTGCCGCCGCGTCCCTCGCTCTCGCTGTCGTCGCCTGGCTCGTCCCGGCTTTCGGATTCACTGCTGCTTCGGCCGCGAGTGTCGCGATCAAGCCCTCCCACTTCCAGGGATTGCGCTACCGGCTCGTCGGTCCGTTTCGAGCGAGTCGCACGGTCGGCGGCGTCGGCATCCCCGACCAACCGGGCGTCTTCTACATCGGAGTCAACAACGGCGGTGTCTGGAAGACCGACGACTACGGCAGGACCTGGGATCCGATCTTCGACGACGCGCCGACCGGTTCGATCGGGGATCTGGCGGTTGCGCCCTCAGATCCGGATGTCATCTACGTCGGCACCGGCGAAGGCCTGCATCGACCGGATCTTGGTGTGGGTGACGGGATCTTCAAGTCGGTGGATGGGGGCGAGACGTGGCGCCACGTCGGTCTAGGTGACGTTCAGCAGGTGGCTCGCCTCATTGTGCACCCGGGGGATCCGGACATCGTCTTCGTTGCCGGCCTCGGGCATCCGTATGGCCCGAACGAGGAGCGCGGGGTCTTTCGTTCGATTGATGGTGGCGGGACCTGGGAGCGTGTTCTCTACCTCAACCACAATGTCGGTGCGATTCAGGTGGAGTTCGACCCGACAAACCCGGAGATTCTCTTCGCCGATCTATGGGATCACCGCGAAGGGCCCTGGGAGAATGCCCGATTCTCCGGGAGAGACAGCGGCCTCTACAAGTCGACGGACGGTGGGACGACCTGGCGCCGGTTGAGCACCGGGCTGCCGACTGCGGAGCAGGGGCTGGGTCGGATCGGTGTCGGGATCGCTCCGAGCGATCCCGACCGGATGTACGCGACGGTGGATGCGAGCGACGAGGGCGGGATCTACCGCTCGGACGATGCGGGCGAGAGCTGGCGTCTCGTCCACACCGATCGTCGGCTCTGGGGCAGGGGAGGCGATTTCGGCGAGATCCGGGTGCACCCGGAGAACCCGAACACTCTCTTCGTCGGCAATATCGCCTCGTACCGCTCGGACGATGCAGGCGAGACCTGGACGTCGATCAAGGGCGCGCCGGGTGGCGATGACTACCATCGGATCTGGATCAATCCGCTGCATCCCGACATCATGCTCTTCGTCACCGATCAGGGGGCTACAGTCACGGTCAACGGCGGTCGGACCTGGAGTTCCTGGTACAACCAGCCGACCGTCCAGATGTACCACGTGTCGACCGACAACCAGTTTCCCTACTGGGTCTACGGCGGCCAGCAGGAGAGCGGCGCCATCGGCGTGGCCAGTCGCAGCAATGGTGGCCAGATCTCGTTTCGCGACTGGGTCGGGGTGGGGGCCGACGAGTACGCCTACGTGGCGCCCGACCCGCTCGATCCGAACATCGTCTACGGCGGCCGGGTCGTCCGCTTCGACAAGAGGACGGGCCAGGCGCAGAACGTGGCACCGGAGGCCCTGCGCTCGGGACGTTTCCGAACCTTGAGGACGATGCCGCTGATGTTCCATCCGATGGACCCGACACTCCTGCTCTATGCCACCAACGCCCTCTGGGCGACGAACGATGGAGGTCGCAACTGGCGAACCCTGAGCGATGACTTGACGCACGAGCAGCCCGAGGTGCCCGAGAGCATCGGCGACTACCGGACGCCGGATCTCGAGACGATGGCCCGGCGCGGCGTGATCTACGCCCTCGGCCCGTCGCACGTCGAGCTCGACACGATCTGGGCCGGCACCGACGACGGCCTGGTGCACGTCACCCACGACGGCGGCGGGAGTTGGACCGACGTGACGCCTCCCGAGCTACGCGCCTGGGACAAGGTCTCCCAGATCGACGCCGGGCATTTCGACGTCGACACCGCCTACCTGGCGATCAACGCGATCCGCCGCGACGACATGCGACCGCACATCTACCGGACTCACGACGGCGGCGCGACCTGGGAACGCATTGTCTCCGGTCTGCCGGAGAACGGACCGGTCAACGTCGTGCGCGAGGACCCCGAGCGGCCTGGCCTCCTCTTCGCGGGGACCGAGCGGACGGTCTACTTCTCGGTCGACGATGGCGACAGCTGGCAGTCGCTGCGGCAGAATCTGCCCCCCTCGTCGATTCGCGACTTCGTGATCCACGAGGACGACCTCGTGGTGGGTACCCACGGCCGGTCGATCTGGATTCTCGACAACCTTGCACTGCTGCGTGAGCTGGCGGAGGCAACGGTCGCGGGCAGGCCCTGGCTCTTCACGCCGGTGCAAGCCACCCGTGTGCGGTGGAACATGTTCTCGGATACGCCGTTACCGCCGGAGGAGCCGACGGGAGAGAACCCTCCGGACGGCCTGCCTCTCGACTATCTGTTGCCGACCGAAGCCGAGAGGGTGACGCTCGAGATCCGTGATGCGGATGGCGAGATCGTGCGACGGTTCGACAGCGAGGATGCTGTCGAGGTCGTCGACCCGGAGACTCTGCCTCACCCCACGTACTGGATTCGCCCAGCGCAGTCACTGGGCCGAGCGGCCGGTCATCACCGCTTCGTCTGGGACCTCCGGTACGGCCCGCCCCGGGGTGCTCGTCGCCAGTTCTCGATCTCGGCGGTCGAGAAGCGAACTCCCAGTGGGCCGCATGGGCCCTTCGCCGCTCCAGGCTCGTACACTGCCCACCTGGGCGTGGATGGCGGGGAGATCGAGCGGCCGATCGAGGTCCGCGTCGAGCCCCGGGTGGCGGCCGACGCGGCCGATATCGCGCTGCAGTCGGAGTTGTCCATGCGCTGCTACGACGGGTATCACCGCGCCCAGGCGATGCGTGAGGCCATCGACGCCGCGCTGGTCACGGTTGGTGAACCCCACGAAGCGTTGCAGGCGCTGCGCGGCGAGGGGGAGCCCGGCGATCCGGACATCCTCTACGGCAACATCCGTGCCGCTGTCGTGACGGAGGAGACCGTCGTCGCACTGCAGCACAAGCTGCTCTTCATGCTGAATCTCCTGCAGGGAGCGGACGCCAGACCGACAACTCAGGCGGAGGCTGGAGTGGCTGCCCTCGAGGAGACACTCCGAGGTCTCGAGGCACGCTGGCAGGCGTTGCGCTAGCCGCGGTCGACCCGTACAGGCTCAGTTCGCGCTGTTCTTCAGCCAGGTCTCGAGACCTGCAGCCTTGGAAGCGGTTGTCGGGTCTTCTGATTCCCGGTGAGCTTCGAGCCAGGAGGTCAGCCCAGTCAGCAACATATCTGCCCTTCGGGGCTTGCGGCGGCGCAAGGTCTCGCAAGCCTGCGTAGCCTCGTCGATCATTGACAGCTCGATGAGTGCCGTGACCCAGCCGGCGAAGAGCGCGTCGTCCTCCGGCGCTACTCGCAGTCCATTGGCGTAGATCGCCAGCGCGTCCTTCGAGTGGCCAAGCTGCTGCATGGCGGAGCCGAGTCCTGTCCAGGCGGCAATCGAGTCCGGATCGAACTCGAGGACCGCACGAAACTCGCGGGCGGCGACTTCCAGGGCGCGGGCAGCCCTGCGGCGGGCGGAGTCTCTCTTTTCGCCGTGCAGGCGGGCTGATTTCGCGGTGGCTTTACGCGCCCTCTTCAGCTCCCTCTGGCCTGACACGAGGTGAACCCTGGCCAATTCGGAGCGGTTGCTGGAGCCCGGCGCAAAATCGCCGAACGAACCCTGGCGCGCTGCTGGAGCCCTGGGGACCTGTGCCGTGGCGAGGGCTGGTAGCGTGGTCAGAGACAGCCAGGAGAGCAGAAACGCCGCTCCGTAGCGGACACCTGCCTGCGGGTCTCGAAGTTGCATCCTGCGGCGACTCTACCGAACACTCGATGCTCAGCCGGTCTCCGTCAGCTACAAGTACCCGAGATCTCTGAGCGCCTTCTTGAGTTCGTCGGTCAACTCGATCTCTTCGGGCGCTTCGGCCTGGAGCCTGGTCATGCGTTCGCGCAGGAGCCCTTCGAGGAGGGCCGTCCGCACCGGCAAGCTGCTCGCGAGGTTCGTGGTCTCGCCGGGATCCATCGTGACGTCGAAGAGCAGGGTTCGCGCCTTCGGACCGTGGACCTGAATGAGCTTCCAGCCGTCGGAGACGACACTCAACTGCAGCGGCGCCGAGTCGGCCGGCTTGCCGGTCCTTCCCAGGCGGAGGTGCGAGAAGACCGGCCGCTCGATCGGCGACGCCAGACTCTGCCCATCGAGTCCCACCTCCACGTCGAGGCCGGCCACGTCGAGGATTGTCGGCAGGACATCGACATGTGAGGCGGGAACAAGCGAGCGACTGCCATCGACCTGGCCGGGGAGCTTGACGATGATCGGCACATTGAGGCTCCCGTGGTGAAGGACCCGACCGTGTCGCCATCCGTTGTGCTCCCGGAACTCCTCTCCATGGTCGGAGAGCACCACGATGAGGGAAGACTCGAAGAGCTCACGGCTACGCAGATTCGCCATGAGGACTCCGAAGGCGTCGTCGTTCTGGGCGATCTCGGCGTCGTAGAGGTCGCTCAGGAAGGGCAGGTTCTTGGTCGGCCATTTCCAACGCGGACGCCATTTCTCCATCTGGTCGGCGGTCGGGGCCAGCCGGCTGCGAAAGGGCTCCTTGGGGTCGTAGCCGGCATGGGGGTCCATGGTATGCACGTAGAGCAGGAGCGGTCTGTCCTGGTCCCGAGCCTCGAGGAACGAAAAGACCTCGTCGTTCACCAGATCACTATGATGCTTCTTCTCCAACCAGAAGTGCTCGAACCCCTGATCGAAGCCGAAGGCCGGGCTGACGTTCGCGTTGGTGACGAAGGCAGCCGTCTCGTAGCCGACCGCGCTCAGGCGCTCGGCGAGGGTGTCGAATCGCTTGGGGAGACGGCGACTCCAATGGGTCGCCTCGTGGACCGGTGGCCAGACGCCAGTGAAGACTGAAGCGACCGACGGCTTGGTCCACGAGGCCTGACCGATGGCATTCTCGAAGACCGTGGCGTTCTCGGCGAACTCGTCGATGTGAGGGGAGACCGGGCGCTCGTAGCCATAGGTGCCGAGTCGATCTCGCCTCAGGGTGTCGATCAGGTAGATGATGACGTTCGGGTGGCTCTCGGGTGGTTGGAAGGAGGCCGGAGCCTCGGTCACGGCTGCGGGTACGAGGCCGCGCAGGGTCGGGCCGGTCAGGAGGACGCCGTCGCCTGGAGCAGGTGATGTCCCGTCAACGGTGAGGGTGAGGCTGACCGGCATGGACGCCCCATCCTGGATCTCGAAGGGTAGATCGATCGCGCGCTGGCCCCCGGCCCGATCGAGTACGCCCTCGAACAGTCCGTCGTCCTCGTCAGAGGAGAGGCTGACCTCGAGCCGGACGCCGGTTCCGCGCGCCGTCATTCGCTCGAACGCCAGAGTGGTCTCCCGGTATGCCTCGAACGAGTAGGTGAGCGTCGATCCTGCGGGCAGGAAGAGAAGCCTCGCCCCGGGATCCGCCCGTGGGGGGCCGTCAGGGGCCTCGATGAGGGTCGCTGCCCTGAACGATGCGACGAGATCGTAGTACTGGGATGGAGCCTCGGAAGCGCAACCCGGCAGCAGCGCGAAGGTCAGGAGCCCAACAACAGTTCGAGTCGATCTCAACATCCGGCTGAGTCTATGCTGCTGCGGGCTGAGCCGACGGCTCAGGAGGGAACGCTCACGATCCTCACGCCGAGTTCGCGCTGATCGCTCTGGTTCGCTGGAAGCCAGGCCTTCTCGCTCCAGATGACAATCAGGCGTGACGCACCGGGAGCCAGGGTCGGAAGCGCCAGCCGGCGCCCTCCACTTGCGTCGAAGCGAACAGTCTGAAGACTCTCGCCATCGTTGATGTAGACGTGCATCGGGTACCCGGACGACGGTGCATGCACGACCAGCCGTAGCGCGTCGGACGAGGGCGAGTTGCCGAGGTTTCTGATGATGATGCCTGCCGGCTCGGCACCGTGGGTCCAACCGTCCGGCATCAGCCCAATCGCCCGGATCCGGTCTCCCTGGAGCCTCTGCAACCCGATGCTCCGGCCTCCGTCGGGTCCCTCCAGGTGGTCGAGAATCGCCCTCAGAGTGGTTCGATGGGCCCGCGGATCCGCAGCCGTCGTCAGCTTCCGGAGCCTCTCGGCGAGGTCAGGCTCCGTGGCGTGGCTCCAGCCCCCCTCGGCGGTCAATCGAGCGGCCTCCTTCGGGCGAACCAGCACCAGGAAGCCACCGGGATCGAAACTCGCCGTCGCCGCGAGGGCGGGAGACTGCCGCAGCCATTTCTGGTAGCCGTAGAAGCTGGCGATCCCGATGTCGGCGTCCGTCGGTGCCCGCTCGATGGAGACGACCCGCAGATCCTGGCGACCCAGGGCCACCCTGGCTATACCGGTTCGCGTCACCGAGGACATGTGGAAGTAGCCCTCGAGATCGCGGGAGAGCGCGACCGTCTGCGCCGGCTCGGCGTCGAGCTCGTCGCGGAAGGTCTCCCACGGATAGAGCAGGAGCTCGGCCTTCTGAACGGCCCAGTTTCGGGCGAGGCTCGCTCGCGTGATGCCGAAACTCACCCCGAACAGCGCGAGGAAAACAACCAGGAGTGCGACGATTCTCCCCCGCCTGCGATGGGCGACGAAGGCGGTGGCGGTGGCGAACAACAGAACCGATGCCGGAAGGAGCACGCCGCCGACGAAGTGGTCGGGCTCCCAGCCGTAGTGCCGGAGCCAGGTTGTCGGCAACAGACTCGAGGCGTCGAGTGTGCCCAGCCGATAGGGGACGACGACGTAGAACCAGAGTGCCGTCGTCAGGCCCAGAGGCAATAGAACCAGGGGCTTCAGCATCTCCTTCCACGGCAGATCGTCGAGGGCGGCGTAGTGGAGGATGAGTCCGACCATCAGGCTTGCGGTGGGCAGGATCGGCACGAGCATGCGTGCTGAGAAGGGATGGGGCATCCGGACGTAGAGGAGGATGAGCGCCAGCAGGTAGGCGATGGGCAGCAGGTGGAGGAGTCGCAGGCCGATGCGGCGTCGCCGAAAGCCGGCGACGATCGCGGCTAAGGGCACCATCAGCCAGAGATAGCGCAGGCCGGTGTTGATGCCCTCTGCCCTGGCCGACCAGATCGTGCGAAGCCAACTCTGGGGTGCCTTGCGCAGGCCCAACTCGGTCGGGAAGTTCATTTTCTCCGACGTCGCCAGTCTGCTCCCGTCGAGGGTGAAGAAGAGATCGCCGAGAATCAGCCCGTCGAGCAGAACGAAGGTCAGCAGAGTACTGAAGGCGCCGGTGGCCCAGTAGGCCATCTGCCGCGCGAAACGGCGCAGATCGAGCCGTCCTCTGCCAACGAGGAAGAGAATCGGTAGGATCAGGAGCACGGCCCCGACTTCTTTGGACCGAAAGGCACAGACCGTCAGCGCACCGATGGCGAGCGCATGCCACTCACGAGCAGGCGGTGGACGCTCCTTGTCGAGGGCGTGCCAGTGAAGAAAGGTCGCCACAGCGAGGGTGACGAACATCATCGCGCTGTAGTCGGCGAACCCGCCGCCGATCAGGCCCGTCATCGGTGTCTGGGCCAGCAGGACGAAGAGCGTCACCGCCAGGGTCCGCAGTTGCAGGCGCGGCCCGATCGAGGCGACCGCGACCGCCAGGGATCCCACCGTCGTGGCGAAGGCGAAAGACCACCACAGTCGAACGCCCTGCAGCGTCTCGCCACCGCTCAGGGTGGTGAAGAGCTTGATCAGATAGACATGTCCGTAGCGATTGAAGAACCACGCCTTGCGGTTGAAACTGGCAGCATTGAGGTACCCGCTGTCATCGCCACCGCGAATCGCCCCGGTGAGAGGGAGGGTCGCGAGGAAGGCCAGCACCACGAGTGCCAACAGCAGCGCCACCCTGAGGCGGCGCCCGTCGAGAGCCTTCAGCCGAGCGGCGAGCCGGCGAGCCGGCGAGCTGGTACCGACTCCCAGCCCGGGCCACAGGAGAATTGCCGCGATCAGGAGGGTCGCTCCCAGAACCTGACGATAGGCTCTGGGCCACTCGGACAGCCCTCGTCGGAGAGCTCGCCGAGGAGCCAGCGGGCGGCCGGTGTAGAGGTCGCGCGTGGGCAGAGACTCGGTCGAGGCGATCTCGGCTCCGGGGCGGGTCCAATGGAGCTCGAGATGACTTTCGCCGCGTGTCTGGTAGAGCCCGACTTCGACCGAGTGGAATCCCGGTTTGAGTTGCACCCGGCCGGCTTCCAGCGGGTCGCCAAAGAGGCCTTCGGTGTCGACCACCAACTCGTCATCGATCCGAAGGTAGCCGCCGTCGTCGGCCGAGAGCGAGAAGTGGTGGTCGCCGCCCTCCCTGACGTTCCACCAGCCGCTCCACCGAACGCTGAACACGACCTTGGTCATCAAGGCGTCACGAATCCGGGAGGCGCTCTCCAGGTGTGGCTCCCCGACCGAGGTGCTCAGGGGTCGTCCTTCCCAGGGCTCCCCGAGTGCGAAGTACTCGGTTCGGAGCCCCGCCTGGTCGACGATCAGTAGGGTGCCGCCACCGAGGAGTCCGAGAAGCAACAGCAGTCGGAGTCCGCCTTTGACCTTGGGAGTCGTGGGCAGTCTCAGCGACGGAAGGAGCGCTCGCATCTTCAAGTTAGGAGGGCCCGTCGGGGTTCTGGCGTCGAATCGAGGGTGTTGGACTGCTGGTGGCTCGAGGCGCCGCCACGTGGCCAGGCTGAAGAAGAGAGCAGTGGCTGGCCTCTTCCGGCGCAGTCTACAAGAACGCGCCACGCCGCGAGGTCTCGACGGCTTCGACCACGGCGGGGTGAGTACTCCCTACCGAACTGGCTCGAGAGGGTATATTCGCCGCTGCCCATGACCGGTGAGGACTCTCATTGATGCCCAGGTTCGAGTGTGAAGTGTGCGAGGTGGAGTTCGAAGTGCCCCAGGCGGCGCTCGACAAGTACCCGGGATGGCGGCCGAAGTACTGCCGCGACCACTCGCCCAAAAAGCGCGGGGGCACGAAGGCGAGCTCCGGAGGCGGCAAGGCGCGAAAGCGGCGCTCCGGAGGCTCGAAGCGTGAGGAGAATCTAAGTCGGGCGCAGGTTCTCGACAAGTACCAGGATGGACCCTCGACCGGTGTCTTCACTGATGGGAGTTCGATTCCGAACCCGGGCCCCGGAGGCTGGGGCATGGTCTGGGTGGTCGATGGCGAGGTGGAGAAGGAAAGCCACGGCCACGAGGTGGATACGACGAATAACCGGATGGAGCTGACCGCTTTGATCGAGGCCTACCGGGCGCTACCGACCGACGCTCGGACGACCGTCTACACCGACAGCCGCCTGTGCGTCGACACGATCACGAAGTGGGCGCCGAGCTGGGAGCGGAAGGGTTGGAAGCGCAAGGGTTCGCCGCTCAAGAACCTGGATCTCGTCAAGCCGCTGCTTTCCCTCTATCGCTCCCATCCCGACTGTCCGATGGAGTGGATCGAGGCTCACTCCGGGTACCGCTGGAACGAGTACGCGGACTCGCTGGCGACCGCCTGGATGCGGTCGGAGCCCTGAATTGGAGCGTCCCGGGGCCGTGCTAGGGTCGGTCCTCATCGAGGAAGGGATGAAGAGATGAAGCGGTGGAGCATGATTTGTGCGCTCGTCCTGCTGGCGGTCCTGGTGGCCTCCTCAGCGGCAGCGGAGGACTGTTCGACGACCTGCGAGTGGGGCTACGGACCGGAGAACGGTCCCCATCGTTGGGCTGATCTGTGCTGCCCGGTCTGCGATGGCGAGAATCAGTCGCCGATCGACATCGTCACGCAACGGGCACGCAAGGAACCGGCCGATTCCGACACCGGCGTGGCTCTGAACTACGGCACGACCCACCTGGAACTCGCCAACGACGGTCGATCGATCCGGGCGACCGACGAGTTGAGTCAGGGCGAGAACACGATCGAGATCGGGGGGCGGATATACCCCCTGACCGAGTTCCACTTCCACTCGCTCAGCGAGCACACACTCGATGGCAGGCACGCCCCGCTCGAGATGCACCTGGAGCATGCGAGGACCTCGTATGACGTCGTGACCCTGGCGGTTCTGATCGAAGAGGGTGAGGAGAACGAGGCCTTCGCGCCGATCTGGAACTCGCTCCCGGTCGATGCGACGGTGGAGCCGCGCACGGTGATCGTGAACCCGAGGAAGCTCATGCCGAAGAATCGGCGTGGCTACTACCTCTACCAGGGTTCGGAGTCGAGTCCCAGCTGCGCCGAAATCGTCACCTGGTACGTCTTCGACGAGGCGGTCGAGATGTCGGTGGAGCAGATCGAGGCCTTTCGGGCGATTCACGAGAGCAACTATCGACCGGTCCGGCCGCAGGGCACCCGGGTCGTCTACAAGAGCATGGTGACCGAGGGGTCCTGATGCGCTGGTTCCTCGTCGGCCTGGTGCTGGTTACAGCCTGTTCGTCCGGACAGTCGGTGCCCGAGGCCAATAAGGCGCTACGTCAGGTCTCGCTGATCTCGACAGCTGACCTGGAGGCCTACGAGATCGCCGAAGCTGCGAACGATCTGCTCCAGGTCTGGTGTGATGACGCCCAGCTGGTGCGGGAGGGCGGCGAAGAGCTAGCTCCGGAGGATCCGCTGCTGGATGGCCGGTCGGCCGCCGAGATCGAGAGGATCGGCTCCGAGGCGGTCGAGTTGGCCGAGAGCCCGGAGCTGATCACAGTGTTGCGCGAACTCTCTCTTGCTCAGGCGGAGCGAGTTGCCATTCTGGCGCGGCCGGGCAAGTTCGCGCTGAAGAAGCACAATCACGCAGCCCGCACGGCGGTAGAGCTTGGTTTCGGGCTGCGCCGCTGGCGCAAGCAGCGGTAGGCGTCAACCGCCGTAGGGCCGGACCCACGGAGTCTCGTCGATCGAGGCGCGGCGTCGCCAGCGGGCGATCACCACCGCGACGACTGCCAGGATCACGGTCCAGAAGATCAGGCCGCAGCGATCCTTTGTCTCGGTCGTCGGGCGGCTCGGCCAGGGATCGGCGAGATAGGGGAAATCGTTGAGAAAGGGCTTGTCGTTGACCGTCTGCCGGGGCCAATGGCCCTCGATGAATGCGAGCTCTTGCAAGACGCAATCACCCTGAGCGCAGGTCAGGCCGGCGACGTCGTCCTCGAGACGCCGGCCGTTCGGAAAGCCCGGCGCGCGCCGGGTCGTGAAGATGATCACGTCGGGAACCACATCGTAGTGGCGCACCTGCAGGACGTACTGGAACCCTCCTGACAGTGCCGCGAGGCCGGGTACGTGACTCATCAGGTGCATGAGCGTCGCCTGAATGCTCTGGCCGCTGGCCAGTTCCTCGGAGATCGCGGCGGTCTGGTCCTGAACTGCCAGGGTGTTGAGGAAGTCGAGTCGACCCAGCTGAGTGCGGTTCGAGCGACCGACGTGGTCGATCTGTTTCCCATCCTCGGTGGTCGTGGCCCACAGCACCCAGTCCTGCTGCCCGGCCGGGAAGGCCGACAACGGTACCGAAGCCGCCATGGCGATGACGTTGGTGCCGAAGAACCGCGGGAAGATGAATGGGTCGTCGCGAACTCCCGAGTACTTGAAGATATCGGCCGAGTCGCCGAGAAAGCCCTGGAAGATCGGATAGCCATCGGCGAAGGAGGCGTCGCTGTTGAGGCGAACGCGGATCTCGGCATCAGTCCGAATCGCCGTCGGGTCGACAACGCTGCCGCCGTAACGGGCCAGATTCTCGGGGCTCTCGTAGCTCACCTCGCTGGTGAGGTCAAAGTGCACGGTGTACTCGAATCCCTCGCACTCATAGGGTGGCGGCGCGGTGAGGCCACGATGGATGTTCATCACGATCACGAGCCGATCCCCCTCCATGAAGGCGAAGAGGCCGGTGATGCCCGCGTCCTGGGAGCTGGGTGGGTGGAGAGCCGGATCGGCGTGGTCGGAGCCGGAAGCCGGTCCGGCGCTGGCGAGCAGGAGGAGGCAGAGCATTCCGGCCAGGAGGCCCGCCCCGACCTGCCTCATGAAGTGGCCGCCTTGGCGAGGATGACGTCCGCCGCCTTCTCGCCAATCGTGTACACAGACGAGACGATGAAGAACCCCGGGATCTTCGGGAAGACCGAGGCGTCGACGATACGCAGATTCTCGGTGCCGTGAACCTCGAAGTCGCCGTTGATGACGCCGTTGCGCGATTCGGGCCCGATGGCACAGGTGCACGAAGCGTGGTGTCCCCAGGCGCGGTCCTTGACGAACTGAGCGAGATCCTCGTCGGACGTGACGTCCCGACCGGGCGCCTCTTCTTCGGCGATGATCCCCTCGTCGATCAGAGGCCAGGTCATCTCGCGCACGAACTTGATTCCGGCGACGACAGACTCGACGTCCTCGCCATCCTCGTCATTGCCCTCGTCGAAGTACTTGAAGTTGATCTCCGGCGTGTCCCGCGGGTCAGCCGACTTCAACTTGACGAAGCCGGCGGTGTTGTTCGTGTGCGCCTTGAGGATGGCCCAGGTCAGGTAGTTGAGGTTCTTGGCGAAGAGTGCCGAGTAGCTCGGGAAGTAGCCGCGGAAGAGGCCGAGCAGCGCGAAGATGAACAGGTCGGGGAGGGGCCGTTGCTTGAACGAACGCTTGATGATGGCGAGCACGGCGCCGTTCGTCGTGTAGACGCCTTCCTTGCGGGTCCACTCCGCGTACTGCGGGTCGCCCTTGGCGAACTTCGCCCCTTCGAGAACCTCCCAGGTGTCGAAGTTCATCCGATTGACGACCCCGACCTCGTAGCGATCCTGAAGGTTGCGACCCACGCCCTCGAGCGGCACCAGGACATCGATCCCGTGCCGCTCCAGTTCCTCTCGGGGGCCGATGCCCGAGAGCATCAGCAGCTGAGGTGTGTTGAAGGCGCCACCGGCGAGGATGACCTCTCCCGAGGTGAAGACTTCGCGCATCTCGCCCGGGCCGTCCCCGGGGTCCCAGGCAGCGCGATAGAGCTTGGCTCCCTTGAGGTACTCGACACCGATTGCCTTGGTGCCTTCGAAGAGAACGCGGGTGACGAGAGCGTCGAGCTCGATGTCGAGCGGGTGGTTCTTCGCCACTTCGAGCAGCCGTTCGCGGGTACCGGTTCGCTTGTGCCCACGGGTGGCCAGGGGAGGGTAGCGCAGGCCGGTAGAGTTTTCTCTGACGAGGCGCCAGTCGTTCGGATCGGCCTTGCCCAGGACTTGCCACTTGAAGCGCTTCTCCTTGTTGGCGAGGTTCTCCGTCGCCTCTTCGGCGGATTTGAGCACCGTCTTGATCAGTGCCTTGTCCTTCTTGAGAGCCTTGAGTGGCAGGGCCGCCTCGGTCTGCAGCCAGCCGCCGAAGCCGTGCCTTGTCGGATTGAGGCCCAGCTTGCGCAGCCATCTCCAGCCCGGCCGATGGTGGCAGTTCTCGAGGCGCTGGAAGTACTTGCGCATGTTCTTGTGCGACCACGAACTGTCCCCGGTCAGGGTCTCGACGTAGTCCCAGTCTGCGTTGTGAGGGTAGACCGTGATCATCGCATTGTGGGCCGTGCAGCCACCGAGGGTCCCGGCCCTCGGGTAGAGAATCCCAGCGGCCCGGGTCTTGGGGCCCACGGCGAGGTCCGGGCGTCCGCCGATGCCGATCGCCGGATCGCTCGGGGGCTCCGTCTCACGACTCCAGTCCTCCCGGTACTTCGGGTCTCGGCGCTGGCGCGCGGGATCCGAGTAGTGGTCGACGAAGAAGTCCCACTTCATCGCGTTGTTCTCGGACGAAATGGCATGGAAGACCGGGACGTCGTAGTCGTCGGGCAGGCGGTTGGCCTCCGGGTCGATGGCGTCGGCGCCCTCCAGGTGAACGGGATCGCCCCCGGCCTCGAGCAGCAGGACACGCTGACCAGCCTCGGCGAGACGGGCGGCCAGGGTGCCACCGCCGGCTCCGGAACCGACGACGATGTAGTCGTACTGAGTTGAATCGGCGCTCATTGCAGAGGTCCTCTTCGCTTGACGGTGCACCCCGTCCGAGATCGGACGGGGCACTCCGGCGGTTCAACGGGTCGTTGGCTCCGCATGGGTTGTGTCACCTCAGAGAGTCTTGAGGTACTCGATCAGCGCCCACTTGTCATCGTTGGACAGGGCGGGCTCGCCCTCGAACTGGTCGGTGCCGAAATAGTGCCCCCGGTTGACCACGAAGTCGGGGCACTTGCTCAACTCGAGGAGGTCGGGGACCAGGTTGGCGAAAGCCGCGCGTGCCTGTTCGTCGGTCGCGTTCTGGTCGAGATGCTTGAGATCTCGGATCGCCTTGGTCGCGAACGTGACGACCTTCTTCGCGTGCGAGGCTCGCGCGGTCGTGCTGCGGTCCTCGGAGAGGGGGTTGAGGTTGGCGAGAAGATTGACCGGCGTGCCTTTGGGTATCGGACCGATCTCGACCTTCATGTCCGCCTGATCGACCCAGGGCAGGAACCGAGCCGCTCCGAGGATCGTGTGCAGCGTCTTGGGGAGATAGCCGAGGGGCACCTTGAGATAGCTGGTGTCGGTCGTGCGGTACATGTAGCCGGGTAGATCCACAGCCAGGTCCTCTGAGAGTCCCAGGCTGCGCACAACGTCGATGTCCTTCTTGCGCTTCTCGGGCCAGAGGAGCTTCTCGATGGAGTCGTCGAAGGAGGCCATCCTCGAATCGACGGAGGGCAGATAGCTGAACTCGCCGAGCGAGTTGTTGAGCAGCAGCGGGGCCTGAGACCAGAGGCTGATCAGCGACGCGGGCCGAGTGAATCCGCGGCCTCCGCCCGGCATGTCGAACTGAGACTCTTCGCCGGTGAACGGATGGTGAATCGTCACGCTTCCTACCGACGGCAGCTCCTTGTAAGTCTGAGAGGAGAAGTTGTCCCAGATGTCGCCGGCGATGGCGTTGGTGGCCAGCGGACTGCAGGCATTGGTCTCGAGAAGGGTGACCGGGATACGGACCTCTGTCGAGAGGAAGTTCGAGTCGAGGAAGTCGTCGGCCATGACCAATTCGGTCATCGCGGTCTTGAATTCGTCGGTCTGCGTGTGGGCCCAGTAGGCGTCCCAGTGCTCGGGCGTGACGCCCTCGGGTAACTCGGGCAGCTTGCCCGAGTGACAGCGGGCGCAGGTCTGGGCGAAGACCTCCTTGCCGCGAGTGAGCTTGGGGTCGTCCGCGGCGAGCAGGTAGGCATCACCGCCCGGAGCCTCGCTCAGATAGTCCGGCGGCGCCGTCTTGGCAAAGAAGAGAGCCAGGTCGGGAGTCTGCATCTCGTTGGCGTTCCAGTAGTTGGAGTTCCTGCGCGCGACCTCGATCTCAATCGGTGTGATCGGCTTGCCGCCGATCAACTGATTGAAGTGGAGAAGCCACTCTTCACTGAACAGGCCGATATTGAGATAGACCCGGTTGAGAGCTCCGAGAATGCCGACCGCATCGGCGCCGTCCTTGAGGACGTGGGGTGTCAGCACGGTGTCGGGCGCTTCGAAGTACTCGGAGAGGAACTCGGTTTGCGGATACTCGTTGAACTGCGCGTTGTTCAGCGATCCTCCGGCCAGCTTCTCCCGGCCGAACATCTTGGCGGGCGCCAGTCGGGCACCAATGCTGTAGACCGCGTTCATCGTCCGCGGGTTGTTGATGTTGTCGGTCGACACGAATGAGGTGTCGAGCGCGCCTGGAGGCGACGTGTGGAAGAGCTGCCAGGCGAAGTTCGTCGAGTCCGGGCTCCAGAAGAAGATCCGATCGATCCAGAAGTACTGAGCTCCCGGGTTCGAGGTCAGGTTGGCCCACTCGGGATTCTCGGGGTCTTCGGGAGGGTTCACCGGACTGGGTCCGACGTGGCAGAAGCCGCACGACATTCCGACCCGATAGGGACGCACCAGGTTCTCGTCGTTGTAGTACTCCGAGTCCGTGTAGTACCGGTCCGCATCCCATGTCTTCTCGGCCTCCTCGTCGAAGGCAGGATTGGCGAAGATCCGCAGGCCGACAATGCCGGAGGCGTAGCCGTAGTAGGAGCCGGCACTGATGTTCTTGCCGCGGGCTCCGACCTCGACGCCGGGATACTTCTCCTCGTTCTCGAACGGGTCGGGAGGGCAGTCGTCGTCGCGGACATCGAGCCAGAGCCCGTAGCGATCCTCACGCGGACTCGTGGGCTGGGAGAAGCAGGGCTCGTTGACCAGGCCGAAGTACTTCCAGCGATTGGCACGACTGGCCGGAAGCCAGGTGCCGGTGCCATTGTCGCAGTACTCGTTGGGGTACGAGTAGGCCGGATAGCTCGGGTTGCCGCAGTAGGTCAGGCTCTCGTGAGACGAGAGCGTCTTGAGCAGGTCGATCGAACCGAAGCTCGTGTTGGCGAGATGGTCCCAGAACCGGTCATTACCGGCGGTCCACGCGATCCAGTTGTTGCGCCCGATGACCTCGTTCCTGGTCAACTCGACACCTCGATCCATGTCGTGGAAATAGTCCTCGTCGGCGCCGGCGAGCGACTCCGGGGAGCGACCTGCCTGAGAGGCTTCGTCCAGGACCGTGCCGGGCTCTGGAGCCTTGGTCCCGGAGTTCCTCTTGATGAAGAAAACGACGACTGCAGCGATCAACAACAGGATGATGAGCTTCTTCATGATCTTGGCAGAGCCTCCACAAGAGATTGACGCTGCGGGACGCAGCGCGAAAGACCGCGGACGCGGTTCGGCATCTGCCGAGGCGACCGTGGTGGATGATCGGATGAGGGCAACAACACCGTATGCCGGAGTAGTGCGGTCAATCCGGCGGGTCCGGTCCTCCCCTGTGAATCACCCCGGAGGAGCCGGTTCTTTGCCGTATTGATGGTTTCAAATGAGTGTAGTGAGCCATGGCCGTAGTGTCAAGGCACTCGGGCCGCCGGCTGCTTTGCCTGCTCGCCGGACGCGATACGCTACCGTTCGGCCTCGGCCCGAGGCTCTTTCTGCTCGCTATCGGAGGCAAGCATGTTCACATTCGTGGGTCTGGCCATCGCGTTCGTAGGCCTGCTGCTGATGCGCTCGGCCAGGGAGCGCGAGGGCATCGGTGGAGTCTTCTTCTTCCTGGTCTCGCTCGTCCTGCTGTTGATGGGGCTCTACCTGGCCTTCATCGAGGAGGGCGAGGGGCTGCGCAAGTGGATGCCCTTCCTCTAGTCCGTGGGCTGCTGCCCTTCGGGCTCGGCGCCTCCGGGCTCATTCGAGGACGAAGCCCGGTTGCGTTGATGGGCCACCGTCGTCAGGAGGAGGAGGGCGACGACGGGAACGAGGGACGCCAGATTCATCACGCGCCACCCGATCACCTCGTGAAGGACTCCTGAGAACCCTGCTGCGACGGTGACGGTGGCGAAGACGAGGAGGTCGTTGAGGCCCTGGGCCCTGGCTTTCTCGCCCGGCGAGTAGGTCCGGGTCAGGAGTGTGCTGGCTGCGACAAAGAGGAAGTTCCAGCCCACGCCCAGAGCGGCCAGTCCGAGCCGGAAGAACCAGGCGCTCTCACCAGCGAGGCCCGCGGCCGCACTCAGGACCAGGCACAGGCAGCCGGCGGCCATCATGGGCAGCGTCCCGTAGCGCTGGACGAGGCGTCCCGAGAAGAACGACGGTGCGAACATGCCCACCGCATGCCACTGGATGACGGTCGCCGTGTCGCCGAAGGCGAAGCCTCGCGCCCCCATCGCCAGAGGGGTAGCGCTCATCAGGGCAGTCATCGTCGCGTAGGCGACCACCGCCGCGAAGACCGCGATCGCGTAGCGCGGTTGGCGGACGAGTGCGGTCAGGGGGCGTCCGCCGCCGGCGGTCTCTTCCAGGGGTGGACGAGGAATGTCGACGAAGCCGAGGAGGGTCAGCGAAACGATCTGCAGGAGGGCCAAAGCGATGTAGCACCCCACGAAGTCCAGGCCGGCGACCGCGGTGCGGCTCCAGGCCGCGAGGCTGGGGCCCAGAAAGGCAGCGACCAGGCCGCCCGCGAGAACGAGAGAAATGGCGCGTGGTCTATCGACGGCCGATACCGCGTCGGCTGCGGCGAAGCGATAGAAGCCGGCTGCGCCGGCGAGCACTCCCAGTCCTGCGGCTCCGGCGCAGAAGAGGGCGAAGTCGTGACGCGCGATCGCGAGTGCGGACGTCGAGGCCCCGATCGCACCGGCGACGACTCCCAGTCGGAAGCCGTTCTGTCTCCCGATTCTGCGCATGAGCAGAGAGGCCGGCATGGTCGTCGCCATCGCGAACAGAGCGAGGACGCCTGCGGGGAGAGTCGCGAGCCGGGGGTCCGGAGCCAGGCTGACGCCGACGAGCGCCGACACGGCGACGATCAGCGAAGTCCCGGTGACGAAGGTGGCCTGGCAGGCCGCCAGCAGGAGGACAGTGGGTCGCGAGTTCATGACCGCCGGAGAGTAGCAGCGCTCAATAACCCTCGCCGGCTCCCGTCGATGGGCGAGCGACGCCGGGTTTGACAAGATAGGCCGCTGACCGAGCAGGGAGGCAGAGGTAGCGCATCATGGACGAACTCAAGAGCTACATCCGGGAGATCCCCGACTATCCGAAGCCGGGCATTCTCTTCTACGACATCTCGACCCTGCTCAAGGACCCGTTGGCCCTCAGAATGACGGTCGACCGCTTCGCCTGGCTGTTCGCGGAGATGCATGTCGACCAGGTCGTAGGGATCGAGGCGCGGGGATTCATGTTCGCCCCCAGCGTGGCCTACAGTCTCAACGCCGGGTTCATCCCGGTGCGCAAGCCAGGCAAGCTCCCCGGTGAGACTGTCCGCCAGGAGTATGCGCTGGAGTACGGATCGGACGCCGTGGAGATGCATGTCGACGCCATCGACGTGGGCGCCCGCGTGCTGATCGTCGACGATCTCCTAGCGACTGGAGGCACCGCTGCGGCCGCAGCCGAGTTGGTCTCCCAGTCGGGCGGAGAGGTCGTGGGTTGCGGGTTTATTGCCGAACTGGGTTTCCTGGAAGGGCGCTCACGGCTCGAAGGGCATGCCGTCGAGTCCCTGATCCAGTACTAGCCGACGACGTCGGCTTCGGCCTCGATCTCGACCAGGAACTCGTCGCCGATCAAGCGTGCTCCGACGAGCGTGTTGGCTGGGCGGATGTGGCGGAATCGCTCACCGTGCACCCGGGCGATGGCTTCCCAATCGTCGAGATTCTGAACGAAGATCCGGGTCCGTGTGACGCCCTCGAGGCGGCCCCCGAGCGAGCGGATCGCGGCCTCGATCTTGTCGATCACAAAGTGAGTCTGTGCCTCAGGGTCGGTCCCCCCGATGAGGTGGTCGCCGTGGCTGGCCGTGGTCCCGGAGACCGAGATCCGGCCTCCGCTGCGGATGGCACGACAGTAGCCGGCGAGCTCCTCCCAGCCGACGCCGCTCGTCACCCGGGTTCGACCGTCGACCTCGGTGGCTTCGTAGGGGAGTGGGAACTCGTCGATGTGGTGACTGAGGTCGCCCGAAGCCGTGAGGAAGGGGGGGCGCCGATACTCGTCACCTGAATCGCCCGGAATGGGCTGCAGTCCGCGGAGAGCCTCGTCGATGGCCGTGCGACTCTCGTCGTCGATCTCGAGGCCGAAGAGGCTCAGGTTCTCGGCGATGTGATCGCTCTCCCCGAGGCGTGCCCCGATGATGACTCCGGCGACTGCCGGTTGGTCCAGGACATAGCGGCTGGCGATGCCGGCGATCGTCGTCTCCAGTCTCTCGGCGATCGGGGCGAGAGTCTCGAGCAGGGACTGCAGGACCTGCCAGCCGCCCGCCACATCGACGAAGCGCTTGTATTTCATCTCCGACCAGGTCCTGGCGACCGGCTCATCCCGGCCCAACCAGCGGTCGGTGAGGAATCCGCCGGCCAGAGTGCCGTAGGCGAGAAGTTTCACGCCCCGTTCGAGGCACAGGTCCGTCAGCGCGCCGGCAGCTCTCGTGTCGAGGAGAGAGAAACAGACTTGATTCGACACGATGTCGATGCCGCTCGAGAGGACGACCCGGAGGTGCGCCGCGTCGCAATTGGTGAGTCCCAGATGCCCGATGAGCCCCTCGTCGCGGAGGTTCTGGAGGTGAAAGAGGCCGTCGAGATAGCTGGGGTCCCAGTAGTTCCAGCAGTGGAACTGCAGCAGGTCGATCCTGTCAGTTCGCAGCCGGCGCAGCGACCTCTCGACCGCTTCGCGAACCGCCTCGGCAGAGATCGGCCCGGGAGGCGGGACCCACTTGGTCAGGGCTTCGGGGCGGCGACCCTCGGCCCGGGCGTAAAGCCCGACGATTTCCTCAGCTGAGCCGTAGTGATCGGCCATGTCGAAAGTCGTCAGCCCGGCTTCGACGTAGGGTGTCATCGCGCCGGCGGTCGCTTCCAGGTCGAGACTCCGGCCGTCCCTTTCGAGATCGGCGATCTGCCACAGTCCGGTGAGCAGGCGAGAGACCGTCAGGCCGGGGGCGAGTTCGATGCGTTCGACTGGTACGTTGACTGGCACGTTAGCGGGCACGTTGGCTGTCGTCTCCCTACTCGGGAGGCAGTTCGGAGAAGCGCTGGTCGAGATCGACGCCGCTTCGGCGCAGGGCACGGCTCTCGCGCCAGAAGACCAGGCTCGCCAGCGCCATCACGGCTAGCCAGACCGGCGTCGACCGGAAGTACCAGGCGATGTCGGGCGCCGAGAGGTCCTTCCAGACCTGGGTGACGAGGAGCGTCCCCAGGAGGAGAACGCCTGCGGTGCCGACCAACCGTTGCATGGGGCGAGAGGGGAGCACGCTGATCCGCGCGGCGAGTTTGGGGTTGCGGCGCGGCAGGGTGATCACCGAGACGCACATCAGGAGGAAGTTGACCAGCATCGAAGTTACGAGCAGGTCGACTCCGAGGAAGAAGTCGCCGGCGAAATGGCTGCCGAGAATCCCTACGGAGGCCATGGCGCCGCTGGCGATCAGGGCGGCGTGAGGCGTCTGCCAGCGCTCGTTCACTCGCGCGAAGACCTTCGGGAAGATGCCGTCCTCGGCCCAGGCGAACATCAGCCGGGAGACCGCGAGGAGCATCGGGGGCAGGTCGTTGATCAGAGCCACGGCAGCCCCTCCGACGATGGCCACGGTCCAGCCCGGGGGCAGGAGGGGCGCGAGCAGCCCTGGCGCCGTGAGATCTCTCGTCTGAGCGGCCTCGGCGATGTAGCTCCAGGGGACCGCGTGGTACACCGCTGCGGTGAAGAGCATGTAGAAGCTGCCGACGGTGACGACCGCGATGCCGATGGCCAGAGGGAGCGTGCGAGCGGGATTGCGCGCCTCGCCACCCGCCTGGGCGATCGAGTCAAAGCCGATGAAGCTGGCGAAGAGGACGGCCGAGGCCGCCAGAAGCGTCGGGAAATGAAAGACTGGTTCAGCCGCCTGGGCCAGGGCCAGGCCCTCGCGCGCCATCAGCGCGGTGCCGAAGTCGGCGTGATCGAACGAGAAGCCGGCAAAGATGACGATCGAGCCGAGGACGAACATCAAGACCATCAACGGAATGAGTGTCCGTTCGTAGAGCTTGATCCCGCGCAGGTTCACACCGACGAAGATCCAGACGAAGGCGAGGGCCAGGCCAACCCGCACCGGCCCGGTTTCGAGGGCCGCGGCGGCGGCTCCGTAATCGAGGGCCGTGGCGATGTCTCGCAGGAACGGGATCAGCACGTAGCCGATGACCCCGATTGCGATCGATAGACCGAACCACTGGGAGAAGCTGGCGACGAAACCAAGGTAAGGGGTCAGGGACCGACTCGTCTGGACATAGCTGCCGCCGGCGCGGGGCATTGCCGAGGCGAGGACGGCGTAGGCGATGGCTGCGAGGATCGCGGGCACAGCCGCGAGAAGAAAGGCGAGGAGGACCCGGGGCCCGATGCCGGAGACATTGCGCTGGAGCATGAAGGGCACGACATTGATGCCGGCTCCGAGCATCGAGCAGACCCCGGTTGCGGCCAGGCCCACGAGGCCGAGTTGACGGTTCAGGCCGCTGGATGACGGAGCCGAACCGCTGGTTTCGGACTGCTTCATCCGGCGATGATGGGTCTAGCCCGTGACCGTCGCGAGCTCGCCACTCTCTGCCAGGACCTGGAAGATGCGGACGATCTCGGGATCGAACTGGGTGCGCGCGCCGTGCCGAATCTGCAGCATGGCTTCCGAATGAGGTAAGGGAGAGCGGTAACTCTGGGCTGAGGTCATGCTGTCGTAGGCCTCGGCGACTCCGATGATCCTCGACTCGATCGGGATCTTGTCGCCGATCAGCTGGTCGGGATAACCGGTGCCGTCCCAGCGCTCGTGGTGATGGCGCACGAGGGGGGCGATCTTGTGCCAGAGCTGGATCTCCTTGAGCATCTCGTAGCCGATGACCGCGTGACTCTCGGCCGCCTGTCGGTTGATGCGCAGTGCGTCCTTGTCGATGCGCAGCATGCCGATGTCGTGCAGAAGAGCCGCGAAATGGAGGCTGTGCAGTTTGCGATCGCTCATCTTCATCGCCCGGCCGATGCGGTTGGCCAGATGGGCGACACGCCGGGAGTGCTCGGTCTGGTAGTCGAGGTGGCTGTCGAGCGTCGACACCAGGAGGTTGGTCACGTGGGTGAAGAAGTTGTTCTGGGAGGCCTGGAGCTCACACTTGCTGATCGACACGGTGATCAATCGCGCCAGGGTCGTCAGCGAACCGGACTCCTCCGGGTCGTGCACCGTCTCGGGTCGGCGCACCATCACCAACGCCCCTTCGAGACCACCGGGCGAGCCGATACCGACCGCCGAGGCGTTGCGGGATCCGATCTCACCGAGAATCACCTCGGTGACCTGCTGATTCGGATCTTCCGGCAGGGCCAGGGCCGCCAGTTCGTGCACCTGGTCCTCGTTCTTGGCGTAGGTCCTGGCCGCCTCTCTGCCAACCGACTGCAAGACAGTGAAGTTCATGCCGTCACGGTCGAGGGAGACCAGGTAGGTCGACTCGGCATCGGTGAGTGCCGTCGCCGCACGCGTGGCGACGCGGATCGCCTCGTCGGTCTCACCGGTCTGGGCCAGCGACCGTGAGAACTGCACCAGGTTGGCCAGCCGCTTGTTGTCGCGCTCGGCTTTGCTGAGGGCGAGTCGCGTGGTCCTCTGCAGGAGGAGGAAGGAGGCGAATGACAGCAGCGCCAGCGCGACAATGAGTCCACCCAGCTTGAGTTCCAGCACTGCGGCGCCGCCGTAGCGCCTGCCCACCCAGACGAGGGCCACGAGGGGCACGATCCCGCCGAGGAAGTAGGCGAGCAGCGCAGCGCGATCCAGGGGCTGCGCGAAAATGGATAACCGGTGCGGCTTCGGCGACATGGGCGTCGGAGAATAGCACTCGAAGTGACAAACCGACGATTTGTGCTACCATGGCGTAAATGAGGCGTAAACAAGAAAGCACCAGGAACGAAAGCCGTCTCGGCGAGATGCGGTCAACGCAGCGTGCCGCCCGTCGAGTCGAGAACTACTGCCGGCGTCAGGTGCCCGACTGCAGGGTCGTCACGGTGATCGATGGGGACGACAAGTCGATCGGCCTGCGGGTCGGGCCCCGCGGTGGAGGGCGCACGGAGCAGCTCTGGGTGAGAGATCTGGAGCCGACGACCCTGGCCAGGCGGGAAGACGTGGAGAACCTCGCGCGTCTGATTCGAGTCTGGATCGAGCCGGACGAGACCGATTCGTCGGTCGAGCGCCCTGCAGTCCGGCCGGCACGGGCCGCGGCGCACTGACGGCGGCTGGATCGGCGACGGCCTCGCCCAGAGTCCGGGCGCCGGCGAGGTGCCGACGCCTCTTTCCCGGATTTCTGCACGGTCATGGTGCTGTCAGCTCAAGACCGGCATAATCGCCGTTCTATGACGACTCCAAGCCACGCACCGGCAGTCAGAGCGACAGCTCTCGGCCGTCGATTCGGGAGGACCTGGGCTCTCGCTCACGTGGACCTGGAAGTGCCGTTCGGTACCTCCCTCTGGCTGAGAGGCTCGAACGGAGCCGGCAAGACGACGCTCTTGCGGATGTTGGCCAGCCTCAGTACGCCCTCCTGTGGACAGCTGGAGGTCGCCGGATTCGACGTCGTCGACGAGCGTGAGGCGGTGCGCCGCACGACCTCGCTGATCTCTCACTCTCTCTACCTCTATCCGGGCCTGACGGCGCTGGAGACCCTCCAGTTGTGGATGCGCCTTGGCGGCGGCGAGGTCGATACGGCACTCGCCACCCGGCTGCTCGACGAGGTCGGACTGAAGGCTGCGGCCGATCGCAGAGTGGGGCAGTTCTCGGCGGGCATGCGCAAGCGACTGGCCGTCGCACGAACCCGGATCGAGGCGCCGACGGTTCTACTGCTCGACGAGCCGTTCAGTTCACTCGACACCCAGGGCTGCGAACTCATCGAGGCCTGGGTCCGCGACTTCGTGGCGGCCGGGGGCGCCGTCGTCATGGCGTCGCACGACCATGAGAGGTCCGAGGCGCTCTGCGAGGGGGTTGTCGACCTCGTGGCAGGCCAGGTCGCAGGCTCCTCGGAGGCTGCCTGATGAGTACCGTGCTGACTCTGCTGGCCAAGGACCTGCGCCTGGAATGGCGTGAGCGAGCGCGAACTCTCTCCATTGTGCTGTTTGCGGTGGTCACGCTCCTCCTCTTCTCATTCGCACTCGGCCCGGATGTCGAGGCTCTGAGAGACGCGACACCTGGGTTTCTTGTCCTGGCGCTACTGCTCAGTTCGACTCTGGCTCTCAACGAGAGCTTCCGACTCGAGCGCGAGGACCGGGCGCTCGAGGGCCTCGTCATGCGACCCGTCGGTCCGGCACGGCTTTTCTACGCCAAGGCTCTGGCCAACGCCCTGCTCTTGGCGCTACTCGCTCCGGTCGTCGTCGGCCTGGCTGTCGTCCTCTACAGCCTTGAGGCCGGCGTGGGCCAGATCGCAGGTCTCGTGGGCTGCTGGGCGCTCGGCGCTGCGGGTCTGGCGGCACCCGGAACGCTCTACGCGGCCATGACCTCCCGCCTCAAAACGCAGGACGTTGCACTACCCGTCTTGCTGTTCCCGCTCGTCGTACCCGTACTGCTAGGATCCGTGAAGGCAATGGATCTGGTTCTGCTCGGGGACGCCATGGGACAACTGAAGAGCTGGATCAGCCTCCTCGTTGCTTTCGATGTCATTTACTGGTCAGTGTGCGGAGTTCTCTTTCGCTTCGCAGTGGAGGAAGGCGAGTGATCACTTTCTTTTTTGCTTTTCTGGTGCTCGGCGCCTTCATGCTCTTCGTCGATCGCTACGAGGACCAGGTCAGGCGGACCGGCTCGTGGCTCGGCCCGGTGCTGTTGATCGCCGGCTCGTACCTCGGCCTCTTCGTCGCGCCGCCCGAGCGCCACATGGGCGAGGTCCAACGCATCATGTACGTGCACGTGCCGTCGGCGAAGATCGCCATGCTCTTCTATCTCCTGGCCTTCACGCTCGCCATCGTGTCTCTGTGGACTGGCAAGAAGCGCTGGGACGACCGCATGACGGGGGCGATTGAGGTCGGTGTCGTCCTCAATGCTCTGCTGCTCGTCCAGGGGAGCATCTGGGGACGGGCCACCTGGGGCGTATGGTGGGACTGGGACGTCCGCCTGACGACCTCGCTGGTGATGCTGCTCCTGTTCGGCGGCGTTCTCACGCTGCGCGGGATGGCCGGTAGCCCGGAGCGCAGGAGGCGATGGAGTGCGGTAGCCACGATCATCGCTTTCGTCGATGTGCCGCTTGTTTACTTCTGCGTCCGCTGGTGGCGCAGCCTGCATCAGGTCCAGTCCTCACCCGAGACCGTCGATGCTGCCATGGTCCTGCCGTTGCGCCTCAACTTTTCAGGACTCCTCCTGATCGGCCTCGCTTGTGTTCTCTGGCGAGCGGCCATCGAGCGCGCCCGGCGGGACCACGAGGAAGTGCCACTACCCGAACGAATCCCCACTGGAGAGTCAGCCAATGCCTGAAGGTGTGATCTTTGGAGGTTGGTCGTACGTCATCTGGGCCTACGCCGTGACCGGTGGCGTTCTCGCCGCCTACGGCTGGAGCCTGTATCGCCGCTGGCGAGCCGAACAGGAGAGAGTCGAAGATGCAGACTGACAAGAGACGCCGCGCTCTGGCGATCGCAGCCGGCCTCGCGATCGCGGGACTGGCCTTCGCCTACCTGGCGTTGAGCAACGTGGGCGAGAGCCTCGTCTACTACTGGAGCCCATCAGAGATGAGGGCCCAAGGGGAGGACGCAGTGGGGTCGACGGTCCGTCTCGGTGGCCTGGTCGAACCGGGAACGGTCCGCCGTGAGGCGGACGGATTGACCTTGAGGTTCGCAGTCACCGACGGCCAGGAGAGCATCCCCGTCTACGCCGAGACGGTACCGCCGGCGATGTTTCGCGAAGGGATCGGTGTCGTGCTCGAAGGGAGGTTGGGCGACGACGGTGTGTTCGACACCCAGCGTCTCATGGTCAAGCACGACAACCAGTATCAGGCACCCAGTGATGGGGAGGCGCCTGACATGGAGCAGATGATGCAGAGCCTGCAGTTCGAGGAATCGGGCTCATGACGCCCGCCCTCGGGCAGGGGCTCGTGCTGCTCGGTCTCCTGGTATGCGCGCTCGGTGTTCCGGTCGGCTTCTACGCCGGCGCGGCACGTTCGGCTCCGGCCCTGGCTTGGACCCGTCGACTGACTCTCGTCTTCGCGCTGGCGATGACGGCGGCGACGCTGCTCATGGTCTGGGCGCTCCTGCGTCACGATTTCTCGGTCTCGTACGTCGCCCAGGTCGGATCTCTGGCGACGCCGACTCACATCACCGTGGTTTCGCTCTGGTCGTCCCTCGACGGGTCGATCCTCTTCTGGGGCTTCGTGCTCGGGGGATTCGCTGCGGCCGTCGCTCTTCTGCAGCGCAGCGGTCACGAGGACTACCTGGGCTACACACTGGCGACGATACTGGCGGTGGGCGTCTTCTTCTGTTTCCTCATCGCTGGACCGGCCAATCCGTTCCGCGCGACTCCGGCCCCGATTCCGCTCGATGGGCCCGGCCCGAATCCGTTGCTGCAGAACCACGCGTTGATGATCATTCATCCACCGATGCTCTACCTGGGCTATGTCGGGATGACCGTGCCCTTCGCGATGGCGGTGGCAGCGCTCCTGCGCGGCCAACTGGGAGTCACCTGGCTGCGCCCCTTGCGCGCCTGGCTTCTCGTTCCGACCGGGTTTCTCACCGTTGGCGTGATGCTCGGTGGATGGTGGTCCTACGAGGTTCTCGGATGGGGCGGATACTGGGCGTGGGACCCGGTGGAGAACGCCTCGTTCCTGCCCTGGCTCATCGCGGTGGCCGCGGTTCACTCGGCGCTGGTCCTGGAGCGCCGCGGTACCTTGAAGGCGTGGACGGTCATCCTCGTCTTGCTCGCCTTTCTGCTGACCATTCTCGGGACCTTCCTGACCCGGTCGGGCGTCGTCAACTCCGTTCACTCGTTTACTCAGAGTCCAATCGGCCCTCTCTTTCTGGGCTTTCTCGGTTTCTGCCTGTTGTCGGTGATCGCACTGCTCGCCTGGCGGATCGACACCCTGAGCTCAGAGGTCACGGGGAGCCCTATCGCCAGTCGTGAGACGGCCTTCCTGGTGAACAACCTGCTGCTTGTGGCGTTCATGTTCACGGTGCTTGTGGGGACGTTGTTCCCGATCATCGCCGAGGCGGTCAAGGGCGTGAAAGTGAGCGTCGGCGAGCCCTACTTCAATCGCATGAGCGTTCCGATCTGCTTTGCGCTGCTTGCCCTTCTGGGGATTGGTCCGGCGCTTCCATGGGGCAGGGCCAGCCGCGAGAATCTGCGTCGGGCGTTGATCTGGCCCCTCCCGGCCGCCGTCGTCGGCGCCGGTATCGCATGGCTGCTGGGGGCTAGCAACGGCTATGTGATCTGGGCGGCCTTCCTGGGCGGGTACGCGCTCTGGGTCTCGGCCGACCAGGGTTTGCGTCCGGCGCGGGCGAGGATGCGCGGTGGGGCGAGCTTCGCCAGCGGAATCCGAGGAAGCCTGCGACAGGTGGGCGGATACGTCGTCCACGGCGGCGTGATCATCACCTTCTTGGCGATCGCGATCTCGTCCAACTATCAGGAGAGTTCGGAAGCAACTCTCCATCCGGGTGGAACGCTGACGGTCTCGAACTACGAGCTGACCCTGGACTCGGTCCAGATGGAACAGATGCCGCACCTGACCGCTCAGCGCGCCACGATTCAGGTGGCCGAGGGGGGTGAGTCGCGCGGCGAACTGGTGCCGGCGCTCAACTTCTACCCGGCGATGCAGGCGCCGCTGGGAACGCCGGCAGTGCGTACGACCCTCGTCCGGGACCTCTACCTGACGGTGATGAATGTCGGCAACGACGGTTCGATCGGATTGCGTGCGATCATCACTCCAGCGGTCAGCTGGATCTGGCTCGGAGTCCTCATCATGGGAGTCGGGACCGTGATGTGCCTGGTCGGTGCCGGTGGCCTCGAGGTACGGGCGGCGTGAACCGGACCGCGATTCTCGTCGGTATCCTGATCAGCGTCCCTCTGCTGATTTTTCTGGCTCTCGGGTTCCAGGCCAACCCGCGGGCGCTGGACTCGCCGCTCGTGGGGCAGGCCGCGCCGGCCTTCGAACTCGTCGATCTGTCTGATCGGGCGGTTTCCCTCGAGGCGCTGAAGGGCAAGCCGATCGTGCTCAATTTCTGGGCGACCTGGTGCCAGCCCTGTATCGCGGAGCACCCGACACTGATCAGAATGGCCGAGCGGTGGTCTGGCCGAGCTCATTTCCTGGGCGTTATCTATCAGGATGAAGTCGGCAATATCGAGCGCTTCCTCGACCGCCGGGGGAGCTGGGGTACGACGCTGGTGGATCCGAGCTCGGATGTGGCTATCCGCTACGGAGTTTACGGCGCGCCGGAGACCTTCATCATCGACACTGAAGGGCAGATTCGCGAAAAGGTCACCGGGCCGATGACCATGGCGCAGCTCGAGAAACTCCTCTCGGAGGCCTCGTGACTCGACGGACAGCCTGGCTGGCTCTGCTCCTGGCTCTGGCCTTGTCGACGGCACCTGCGACGGCACAGGAGTACGAACTGAGCGCGGCCGAGAAGCAGCAGCTGGGCCCACCACTCGGTGCCGGCCTCGACGGGGCTGAGCTCGAGGTCAGGGCTCGCGAGGTGGGCAGTCTCCTTCGCTGTCCTGTCTGCCAGGGTCTGTCGATTTTCGATTCACCGGTCCCTGCGGCGCAGTCGATGCAGACCAAGGTCGAACTCCTGGTGGCCGCCGGATACAGCGAAGGGCAGATTCTGGCCTACTTCGAGAGTTCCTATGGTGAGTTCATCCGCCTGTCACCGAAGCCCGAAGGGTTCAACCTGGTGGTGTGGATTCTCCCGGTGCTGGCGCTGATCCTCGGTGTCGTTCTGGTGAGCCGCAGGGTCCGGGCAGCGCCTGCGCCTCAGACAGCCGACAACCTCGAGGACTATCGCCGACGGATCAGAGACGAGGTTGATCGTTGAGCGACTCATCCTGGGATCTGGTCGTCCCCGTGCTCGTCATCGGACTGGCCCTCGGGGCGGTGTGGGTTCTGTTCTGGCGCCGCAGGAGCGGCGCGGCCGCTGTGGCCCGCGACCGCGACCAAGCGCTGGCTATCGCCGATCTCGAGGCCAGGCAGGCCTTGTTGATGGAGCAGTTGCGCGAGGCGGGAGAGGACGAACGGGAGGAGCTGGAGCTGGCGGCGGCGCGCAACCTGATGGCCCTGGAGCAAGCCGGTGGTGGCGGCGGAACCGGCTCTCCGACGACTGGCGACGGCGAGGGCCCAGCGCCAGACTCCGCTGGGCTTCCCGCTACCGGCAGGCGGGGTGCGCCCGGCTGGCTTGGATTTCTCGGGGGGGCAGCGACCGCTGGACTGATCGCGGTACTGATTATCTGGGCGGGGCAGGACGCCACGCCGCGACCCGACGACCAGCCGCCGCCGATGCAGGCGCCCCAGAGCGGGGACCATCCAGAGGGGCCGCAGATCGACGCGCGTGATGCCGCGGCCCTCGAGGCCCTGGCTCAGCGTATGGCGGACGATCCGACCGATCTGATGGCCCGCAAGCAGTATGCGGTCGGCCTCCTGTCGACCGGCCAGTTCTTCCCCGCGTTCGAGCAGGCCGAGGTTCTCCTGGCTTCGAACCCGCGTGATCCGGACGGACTCTACGTCAAGGGGATGGTCAGGATGCGCATGGGCATGGAGGACGAGGCGCGGGCCCTCCTGGGGGTCGTCCTCGAGGACTACCCGGATCACATCCCCGGGTTGACCGCGATGGGGGTGCTGGCTCTACGCAACGAAGGGCTCGAGGTGGCTGAAGAGTACTGGAAGCTGGCACTCGATGCCTCCGGCGGCTCGAATCCCGAGATCGAGAGTCTGATCGCCGCCGCGAGGGATCAGGTCGCCGGCCTCTCTGCCTCCCCGGCACCCTCGACGCCACCCGCGTCGCCGCCGCCGTCGAGAGCCCCTGAAGGGACTTCGACAGGGCCCGGATACACCGTTCACATTGAGCTGGCTGAGGGCTCGCGGATCCCCGCGACGGCGATGCTGTTTGTCTCGCTACGTAGTGGCGGCGCCGGCCCGCCGGTGGCAGCTCGCAGGATCGAGCGACCGAGATTCCCTCTGACGGTGACACTGTCTGCGGCCGATAGCATGATGGGCCAGCCTCTGCCCGATGCGGGGAGCCTCTTTGTTCGTGTCGATTTCGACGGTAGCGCGTCGACTCGCGACGAGGCTGAACCCACGGGCAGCGTCGAGATGAGCGTGGGCGAGAGCGCACGACTGACACTGCAGTAGGATCAGTTCGCCAATTCCGAAGGGGCCCGCGATGAACCGATTGAAGACCCTCAGCGAGCACGGCCAGGCTGTATGGCTCGACTACATTCGCCGGGACCTGCTCAACGATGGGAGCCTCGAGTCGATGGTACGCGAGGACGCCGTCACCGGCGTGACGAGCAACCCTGCGATCTTCAAGCAGGCGATTGCCGAGAGCTCGCTCTACGATGCAGCTCTGGCGTCGGAGTTGGCCGCGGATCCGGGCGCGTCGGTGATGGATCTCTACGAGACGCTGGCGATCGAAGACATTCGCCTGGCCGCCGATATTCTCTCGTCGGTCTACGACACGACCAGTGGCGCCGACGGCTTCGTCAGCCTCGAGGTCTCGCCGCACCTGGCTCGTGACACTGAGGGCACCCTCGCTGAGGCTCGCCGGCTCTGGGCTCGTGTGGATCGGCCGAATCTGATGATCAAAGTGCCGGCGACTGCCGAGGGGATCCCGGCTATCGAGGATCTTCTGGCTGACGGCATCAACGTCAATGTGACCCTGATGTTCTCCCTGGCGCACTACGAAGCGGTGGCGCAGGCCTACCTGCGCGGTCTGTCCCGCGCGGAGAGACCCGATGCGGTGGCCTCGGTTGCCTCGTTCTTCGTCAGTCGAGTCGACAGCAAGATCGATGCACTCCTCGACGCTGAGGGTACGGATGCCGCGCAGGCTCTCAAGGGCAAGATCGGGATCGCCAATTCCAAGGCCGCCTACGCGCGCTACCGGGAACTGTTCGAGGGCGAGACCTTCGCCGGTCTCGCAGCCCGTGGCGCCAGGCCCCAGCGGCCTCTCTGGGCGAGCACGAGCACCAAGAACTCGGACTATCGGGATGTCCTCTATGTCGAAGAGCTCGTGGGCCCGAACACTGTCAACACGATTCCTCCCGCTACGCTCGAGGCCTTCCGGGATCACGGCGAGAGCCGCGACAGCCTGGGCGAGGACACGGACGCGGCATTCGCTCAGCTGGAAGCTCTCGGCAGGGTCGGTATCGATCTGGGCGAGGCCACGGAGGCGTTGCAGCGAGAGGGCGTCGACGCCTTCGTCAAGCCGTTCGACGTGTTGCTCGAGACTCTCCGCGCCAAGCGCGACGAAGTTCTGGCTGCATGACCCGGGACTCCGCGGGCGTCCAGGCCGGAGAGCTGGCGGGGGCTCTTCGTCATCGAGTCGACCTCGCGGCGAGACAGCGCCTGACCCCACGGCTGGTCGAAGGGGACCCGACGCTGTGGCCCATGCCGGCCGAAGCCGAGGGCCGTCTCGGATGGTTGAAGCTGCCGTCGTCGATGGCCGGTGAGGCGCCGGGATTGCGCGACTTCGCCGACGAGGTTGCGCGCGATGGCGTACAGGACGTGGTTGTCCTCGGAATGGGCGGGTCGAGCCTGGCCCCGGAGGTCTTCGAGAGCCTGCTGGGCGGCAACGAGGGCAGACCGCGCCTTACGGTCCTCGACAGTACGCATCCGGTCGTCGTCTCGGCCCACCTGGAGGCTTTTCCGCCGGAGACTTCGCTCTATGTCGTCGCCTCGAAGTCCGGGACCACTCTCGAGACTGATTCTCTGTTTCGATCGTTCTGGGAAGCGGCTGGTGAGGAGGGTGGTAGTCGGTTCATCGCGATCACCGACCCTGGAACTCCGTTGGCCGAGCTGGCCAGGACCTGCGGATTCCGGCGGCTCTTTCTGGCACCCGAGGATGTGGGTGGACGCTTCAGCGCACTGTCGCCCTTCGGTCTCGTGCCGGCAGCCCTCATCGGCGCCGATCTCGAGCCCCTGATGGAGGGAGCCGCCGGCGTCCTCGACGCACCCGAGTCCGCGGTAGAGCTCGGCCTTTTGATGGGGGAGGCTGTCCTCGCGGGCCGGGACAAGATCACTCTGGTGGCGGACGCTTCTCTCGCTCCCTTCGTCGCCTGGCTCGAGCAGCTTCTGGCCGAGAGCACGGGGAAGAGCGGCACTGGAGTGGTGCCGGTGAGCGGTGAGTCGAGTGATGTGCCACTCGGCTCCGACCGACTGTTCGTCGGGCTGACACTGGACGACTCCGGGGATGCTGCGGTTCGGCTGCGAGCGTTGAGTGCCGCGGGCCACCCGGTCGCCGAAACGAGATGGAGCGGACCCGAGGCAGTGGGCGCCGAGATGATGCGGTGGGAGCTGGCGACCGCGGCTGCCGCCGCTGTCATCAACGTCCAGGCGTTCGACCAGCCGGATGTCGATCTTGCCAAGAGGTTGGCGCGCGAGGCCATGAGCGGTTCCGGAGGGGCCGAGGCGGATGATCCGACAATCGTCGACGCCGGTGACGCCGAGGCGCTCCAGGCTGCCATCGGTCAGTGGCTGGCTGGTGCCTCGGCAGGGGACTACATCGCCTTGCAGGCCTTCCTGCCGGCTGTCCCGGAGATCCAGGCGACAGTCGACTCCCTGCGCGCCGACCTCGCTGCCACCGGACTACCGACGACGCTGGGCTACGGGCCGCGCTTCCTCCACTCGACAGGACAGCTGCACAAAGGAGGGCGCAAGGGAGTCTTCTGTCTTCAGCTGGTGGATGGAAGCGGAGGCGAACTCGGCGTCCCGGGATCCGGCTACACCTACCGACAGTTGATCGACGCACAGGCACTCGGCGACGCCCGGGCGCTCGCACGCAAGGGCAGGCGGGTGCTCCGAGTGAGCCTCGATGGCTGAGGCGACCGTCGAAGTCCTAGAGACCCCCGCGGCCATGGCGCAGGCGGTGGCGAGCCGCGTCGTCGACGTCCTGTCGCGAGCGCTCTCCCAACGCGACCGGGCCCGATGCGTCCTCGCGGGTGGCAGCACGCCAGTGGCGACCTACAGGCTGCTGGCGACGGAACACCGTGGGTCGCTGGACTGGTCCCGAGTCGAGTTTTACCTCGGAGACGAGCGCGCGGTACCGCCCAGCGATCCGGAGAGCAACGGCGCGACCATCAGGTCTTCACTGCTTGCCGGGCTCGATGTCGTGGAGGATCAGTTCCACAGCATCGCCGGAGACCTGACGGCGGAGGAGGCTGCGGCTGATTACGACCGTCTGGTCTCCCTCGAGTTGGCAGACGATCTGTGGGACCTGGTACTCCTGGGTATGGGCGCCGACGGACACACGGCCTCGGTTTTTCCGGGAGCCGAAGAGGTGTCTCCCGGTCGGTTGGTGGTCACGGGACTGGCGCCGCAGGCGCCGAGGGAGAGGGTGACGATGACTTTGAACGCGCTCAATCAGTCGCGAGAAGTCGTCATGCTCGTCTGCGGCTCGAACAAGGCCGAGGCTCTCCGCGTTGCGCTGGCGGGGGAGCCCGGCGTACCGGCCGGTCGTCTCCAGCCCGCCGGTTCGATGACCTGGTTCGTCGATCGGGAGGCTGCTGCACAACTCGGCGACCTTCCCCACGTACAATCATCGAGGCACTGAGAGGACCTGGGAACCGACGATGTACTCGAGACAGACCATGGGCGGCGGCGGGATGGGCGGTGGACTGACCGCTCCGGTGCCGCGTGATATCTGGATTCTCCTCGGCGTCGTCTTTGCGACCTTCACGCTGAGGCACTTCGCCGGGACCACATGGCTGCCGGCGATTCTGGAGCTGTCTCCAGCGGTGTGGGAGCGAGGCTTCGTCTGGCAGCTGGTGACCTACGCCTTCGTCGGCGGCGGACGCTCGGGCCTGTGGCTGGTGATCACTTTGCTTATCCTCTACATGTTCGCCGGTGATGTGCGCCGGCGATTGGGCCGGAAGGGCTTCTGGCAGCTGCTCGTCATTGCGGTGTTCGTCGGCGGTGTGATCGGTGCGCTGACTCAGCTGGTGATGAACCTGACCACCGGCGCCGGCCTGGCGCCGCTCTCCATCCTCCAGGGCGAGAGGATGCTGGTGGCGATTCTCATCGCCGCCTTTGCGACTCTCGCCGGCGACGCGATCATCCTGCTCTTCTTTGTTCTGCCGATTCGCGCCGGGTGGTTCCTCGGGCTCGAGCTGCTCTTCGCCTTCCTGGCTTTCCTCAGCACACGGGATCTGGCCGGCATGCTCGGCGTCTGGGGTGCCGTGGGCTTCACCTGGATCGTCCTCAAGGGAGGCTTGAAAGGGGGCGGGATGCGCGAGCTGTGGCTGCGCACGCAGGAACGATGGTTCCGCTTCCGACTGCGGCAGGCTCGGCGCCACCGCGGCTTCGAGGTTCTCCCGGGCGGTAAGGACAAGGACGACGACTGGCTGCATTGACGCCGGCGGTCAGGTCGATCCGGCGGGAGGGTGATCTGCGGGTAGACCCCGCCTCAACCCCGGCCCCCTACCTGAGTCCAATTGTGCCCTTTCGAGAATGGACTCTATCGCACGGGTGGGCGATTGAAAAGGGACGTCAGCCGCGAAACGGCGCCGATCAGCCGTCGCTGTAGCTGATCGTTGCCTGAGTTCCTTCGTCGGTCGAGGCGACAGCCACGGTCATCGTTCGGCTCTCGCTCTTGCCCTGAACCGATCCGCCCTCCTGTCCCTCGTTCGAGTAGGTGCTCTGACTGACCGTGTAGCCCATCGCCTCGAACTGCTCGACATAGAAGGCCATCACGTCGGAGGCTGAATCGCTCGTATTGAAGCTCAGGGCGCCACTGGTGGTGTCCCCATCCTTCATCGAGTAACTGCTCTCGGCGGCGTCGGCGCTGTCCGGCATCGGGATCCAGTCGGGGATCTCCGAGGTCGCGGCCGAACCGTAGGTCTGGGTCGTGACCTCGCCGTCGGCATCGGTCTTGGTGATGACGGCGCCTTCACCCTCGGCGGAAGCGTTGAACTCGAAGGAACCCTCGTCGGAGCTGAAACTGAAGTTGCCCTCTTCGATCTCCGACCAATCCATGGTCATCTCCTCACCGGTCTCCTTGGAGCGGAAGGTGATGGTCTCGTTCTCGTCGTTGGTCTCGACGAGTTCGACGTCCGGGTTGAGAGCGACGATCATCTCGGCCGCTGTCCGCCCCGGATTCTCAGCGAAATCTTCCGCCAGATCCGACGCCTTGCTGGCGACGAAGATGGTGCAGGCTCCCATCGCCAGCGCGCCCAGGAGGAGAATGCCGCCACACCCGATGAGGATCCAGGCGACGGGGCTGAGGCCCTTCTTGGCCTGTGCGGGGGGCTGCGGGGGCTGGGGGGGAGTCTGGGGTTCCATCGATTTGATCTCCTGGCCGTTGGGCCGTCACTGAATCCGGCGTTTGCGTGCAACTGACACTAGCATGGGCTCACGTGACGGAGGTGGACGGACGCCGGCGGCCCAGTCGACGGGAACCGAGGACCACGAAGTAGTTGGCCAGGACGCCGAGAACGCCCGCGTGGAACCCGTGCCAGCGCCTCACGCCGGCAAAGTACAGGCCCAGGGCCACGATGAGGCCGACGGCCAGGCCTCGAAGAATGTCGGCACTGCGGAACGCGCCGTCGTCTCCGCGTGAGTGGAGGGTCCCGAGGACGAAGGCGGGGGAGAGCTGGATGAGAATCTCGAACTTGATGACGAGGAGGTTCCACAGGGTGGTCAGCGGGCGTAGAGCGAAGACCACCAGCCCGAACATGATCGCGATACTGACGATCGAGCCGAGCCGCGTCTGACCCTCGGCCTCGGTGGAGTCCATCCCGCGCCAGCGTCCGACAACGTCCTTGGTGACGATCGAGGAGAGTGAGAGCAGGCAGGAGTCGGCCGTCGACATGATCGCGGCGAGGACCCCCAGAGTGACGATCAGGACGGGCCAGTAGGCGAGGGGATCGTTGGCCACCAAGTGATTCAGCACCTTGAAGGTGATCTGGTCCGCCTCCGCGGCTTCGAGTTTCGGGAAGAGGGCGATGCCCGCCAGGCCGATGAAGACCACGGTCGTGATGGCGATGTGTGGAAGGAAGGCCATCGCGGCAAGTGCCCGCTTGAGATCGGACAGGCGCCGCGCCGCATAGATCCTCTGGATCGCCTGGGGGTACAAGGGGCCGCCGAGGCCGAGGAGCAGGAAGTTGCTGATCCATAGTGCGCAGACCTCGAACGAGGGGCTCGCGGTCTTGATCGGAGCAATGCGGCCTACGGTGGCTACGACCTCCGCCGGCGAGCCGACGATGCGCATGAGAAGAAGCGCCGCCAGGAACAGCCCGACGAAAAGGACCCCACCCTGCAGGGCGTCGGTCCAGGCAACGGCTCGCATGCCGCCGAGCAGTTCGTAGACGAGGATGATCCCGGCCCCTCCCACGACGCCCGCCCAATAGGGGACGCGGCCGTCGGTCAGTCCGGCGAAGGCATGCCCCATCGCCATGAGCTGGGCGAGAAGGAAGTTGACCAGAGTGATCGCGAGGATCGTCGAGACGGCGTTGCTCAGCAGAGGACTCCCGAAGCGCGCGGCCACATAGTCGGTTGGGGTGACGAAGGCGTGTTTTCTGGCCTCACGAAAGAGCCTGGGTGCGAAGAGGAGGTAGCCCCCGACGATGCCCACCATGAAGGTGACGCTCATGTAGTAGGCCAGTCCCTCGCGATAAGTCTGGCCCGGGAAGCCGGAGAGCGAGTTGCCGCTGTACTGGGTGGCAAAGAGCGTGAAGAGAAGAACGAGCGATCCGAGGGAGCGGCCGGCGAGATAGAAGTCGCTCAAGCTGTTCTGCTGTCGGACTCGGCGACTCCACAGGCCGATGACGAGCAGCGCGGCGATATAGATCGTGCACCCGGCGAGAAGCGCGTTGCTGCCCTCAAGCATCGTCGTCCCGCCAGTAGCGCACGACACCCCAGGCGATCAGACAGGAGAGAGCGAGGGTGAAGAACGCGCTCGACCAGAGCCAGACCGGCAGACCGAGCCAGCTCGTCGGTTTGGCACCGACGAACAGGATGGGCACGGTGCCGAGCGCCGAAAGCCCCAGCAACACCATGTAGATCGGGTGCTTGCGGGGCTCGTCGCGCATCGCGCGTGCGTTCGGCTACTGCTGCAGCTTGGAGAGTGCTGCGGCTAGAGCGTTGAACCCGCCGCTGGTCTCTTCGGCCTGGTTGCTGCGGTAGGCCTCGAAGTCAGACCGGCTGCCTTCGGAGCTGTCACCTTCGAGTCCGAGGGAGATCCGCTGCCTGCGGGGATCGACGCTGATGACTTGCACGGTCACTTCGCGTCCCGGGCGGAAGACCCGCGAAGCGGAAGTACCGGCCGGAATCGACATCTTGGAGCTGGGCAAGAGGCCGGAGAGGCCGGGCTCGAGCTGAATGAAGGCGCCGAAGCGCTCGACCTTCTCCACTTTGCCTTGGATCGTCGCGCCGACGGTGTACTTGTCGGCGGCATCGCGCCAGGGATCGGGCTCTAGAGCACGCATGGAGAGAGAGATCCGGCGGCCACCCTTGTCGAGCTTGAGAACCTTGACCTGGACGTCATCGCCAGGCTGCACGACATCTTCTGTGCGCTCGACCCGTCGGCGGGCGAGCTCGGAGATGTGGACCAGGCCCTGGACGCCGCCGAGATCGACGAAGGCTCCGAAGTCCTTGACTGATACCACCTTGCCCGTGAGAACCGCGCCGACTTCGATCTGGTCGCGGGTCGCCGCGCGCTGAGCCTTCTGCTCCTGCCGGAGGTGCGAAACCCGGGAGAGCACGATGCGCTTGCCGTCATTCTCGATCTTGAGTACGAAGAAGTCGTACTCCTGGTCGACGTACTGTTTCGAGTCTCGCGGCTCGCCCAACTCCATCTCGGAGTGGGGGCAGAAGGTGGTGACGTCATTGACGACCACGTGGAGGCCGCCGTCGTTCCACCCGATGACCTTTCCCTTGACGCTGCTGCCCGACTGCATGGCAGCTCGAATCCGCTCGACCTCGGGGCCGCTCTGCGGTTCGCTCGTCTCGTCGGCTGCCTGGGATGCGTCCGGAGCCTCATTCGGGGCTGCCGCCATCTCAGTGTCTGCTGCTGCCGCCACGGCTTCCTGCTGGTCTTCGGTGGACGGTTCCTCGGCGGAGTTCAACTCGGCACTCATATGGCTTGTTCCATGATCGTTGTGGATTGGGTGGTCCGCGGGTCCGGGCGGGGATGGCTCGGTGCGGGGACGGTGAGTGTACACCATCATGCTCCGGTTTGCAGGCCTCGTCACGAGCGGTCCGGGGTGCATAGAATACCGGCTGCCCGACCTGTCACACGATGCCTCGAGGAGAAGCAAATGGACCTATCCGCTGCCGAACAGATCGTCATGGATCGCTTCCGGGAGAAGACCCACATCGCCGGTGGCCCGCGCGCGGGTTACGTGCTTCGACGTGAGGCCGTCGCCTACGCTCAGGAGCCGGGCTTCGACCTGGACGCTGCCCTCGCCACCCTCGTGGAGCAGGGGCTGCTCGCCTCGAGCGAAGGGGGTGAGTGGATCTACCTGACCGAGAGCGGTACCGAAGCGCTGAGCTGAGTCAGCCCGCGAGGCTGCCGTCGAGTTCGAGATCGGGCGCGACGCCCTGCATCGCGGTGAGTACGTTCTGCACGTGCTCCCACAGCTCGAGGCCGCCGTCGAAACAAGCTTCACTGAAGTCACGGGTAGCCTCCTCGACCTCATCGCGGTGAACGCCCGCGGCGAAGGCCCGCGACTTCCAGCGCTTCTTGACGCTCTTGAGCTTGACCTCCCGCACGTCCTTCGACGGGCGAACGAGCGCCGAGGCGATGATGAGCCCGGTGATCTCGTCGCAGGCCATCAGGGCGAAGTCGAGCGGCGATTCCCGTTCGACGCCGGTCCCCTCGGTGTTGTGGGAGAGGATCGCCTTCACGACCTCTTCCGGGCAACCGTTCTCTCGGAGGATCGGTGCGCCTTTGGCCGGATGGTCCTCGAGCGTCGGATGGATCTCCCAGTCGAAGTCGTGGAGCAGGCCCGCCAGTCGCCAGAGATGGTCGTCGCCCTCGAGGCGTTGGGCATACCAGCCCATGGCGGCTTCGACGGCCACCATGTGACGCCGCAGGCCGGCGGCCTCGACGTGTTCCGTCATGAGCTTCCACGCTGCCTGTCGATCCACGGTTAGCCTCCGATCCTGGCGAATGTGACGGTGGCCTTGGCCACCATGCGATCACCCTGGAAGACTTCGCCTTCGGCGACGGCGAGCGTTCGGCCGCTCTTGAGGACTCGCCCGCGCGCGACGAGGAGTTCGGCACGGGCTCTCGACATGAGATTCACCGTGACCGCCGCCGGAACGACAGGAGCCCCGACGGCTCCAGCCGCCGAGACCTCGGCGAGGGTCGTGAGGACTGCGAAGTGAACGGTGTCGGGTGCGATCAGGTGTTCTTCCCGAGGCTCGAACTCGATCGTTCCCGGTTCGCTCCCCAGGCGCATGCCAAGTTGGCTGTTGAAGTCAGTCATCGGTCGATCAGTCGAGAAAGAGATCGCGCGCCAGTGGCGATTCGGGATCGACGGCGTACTGGTCGAAGTCGGTGATCCCGGTGGCCTTGAGGACGGCCTCGTCGATGTAGAACTGTCCGGTACAGGTTTCGCTGGGCTGGGTGAGGATGGCGTGCGCGGCGTCGGCGAGGATTCTGGGCTCGCGACAGTTGTCGACGGTGAGACGATCGGCGAGGGCGGTTCCGACCAGCATGTTGAGTGCCGCGGTCCTGATGACGGTGCGGGGCCACAGCGCATTGACCGCGATGCGGTCCTCCCGAAACTCCTCGGAGAGGCCGAGTACGCACTGGCTCATTCCGTACTTGGACAGGGTGTAAGCGAGGTGATCTTTGAACCACTCGCTGTTCATGTTGAGGGGCGGTGACATGACGAGGATGTGCGGGTTCTCCGCCCGCTTGAGATGCGGCAGGCAGGCCTGGGAGCAGAGGAAGGTGCCTCGAGCGTTGACCGACCACATGAGATCGAAGCGCTTCATCGCGGTCTCGAGCGTCGGGGTGAGGCTGATCGCGCTGGCGTTGTTGACCAGAATGTCGATGCCGCCGAAGGTGTCGACGGCCTGCTTGACGGCAGAGCGGACCTGAGACTCGTCGCGGATGTCGGCGGCGACGGGCAGGGCCTGTCCACCGACGGCCTCGACTTCTTCGGCGGCGGTGAAGATGGTGCCGGGCAGTTTGGGATGAGGCACCTTCGTTTTGGCGACGATGACGATGTTGGCACCGTCCTCAGCCGCCCGCAGGGCGATCGCCTTGCCAATGCCCCGGCTCCCACCAGTGATGAATACCGTCTTCCCCTTCAGTGTTGCCATCGACACCCCTCTCGGCCCGAGCGATTCCAAAGGTCGCTATCTTAAGCAAGCGGAGGAGGGGATGCCACATTCCCGTGACGCGGGTGCGGTAGGGTTTTTGAATGTCGGTCGCGATGGGGTGTGCGGGTGAAGAGTGAGCGGGTGCTGATCCTCTGCACGGGCAACTCGGCGCGGTCGCAGATGGCGGAGGGTCTGCTGCGGGAATTGGCGTCGGATCGGTACGAGGTGATGAGTGCCGGCTCGGCGCCGTCGGTGGTTCATCCGCTGGCGGTCGCGGCGATGGCGGAGCGTTCGATCGACATCGCCGACTACCGCTCGAAGCACCTGGACGAGTTTCTCGAGACAGCGTTCGATTTCGTGATTACGGTCTGCGACAACGCGGCCGAGAGCTGCCCGGCGTTTCCCGGGTCGGCACGACGGCTCCACTGGTCCTTCCCCGATCCGGCGGCGGTGGAGGGCTCCCCGGAGTCGAGGCTCTCCAGCTTCCGCACCATCCGAGACACGATCGAATCGCGCCTCGTCGAGTGGCTCGGGTAGACGCATGGTCGATCTTGGCGGGTCTGGCTTCGGCCGCGGGCGTCTTGTGATGCCTCTGGGGCCGCCCTTCGGCGCCTTTTTTGTGGGCTTGTGCCGGTGTGTGAGGCGTAGCCGGGTTGGTTCCGGCAACACCCCCCACCTCCCGCCCACGTACAGAGCCTGCACCAACCCGGCTGCGCCTCCCACACCTTGGTTGGTGGTGCCCTTTGCGGTGGGTGGTGCCCTGTCGGGTCTTCCTATCTGCGGAGCAGCTCTTCGACCTCCGGCAGCAAGTCCTCGGCCGGCGCCGTCATCACTTCGACCGGGAGGCCGGGCGGCAACCGGGGTCCTCCGGGGTCGATGCTGAACATCGGGATCTGCCGGGCGGCTCCGGCCTGGAGCAGGAGGCTCGTGACACCGACCGCGAAGGATGTCCCGACGAAGAGCATCATCCCGGCTTCGACGGCGACCGTTTCCACTTCGGCGTAGCGGTAGTCGTCGTGGTCAGAGTAGTACTCGTCGAAGAAGAGGACGTGGACCCGCAGCGGTGTGTCGCACTCGGGGCAGCGGGGCAGGGTCTCCGGCCCGGGGGCGTCCCGGAAGGCGTCGACCTCGATGCCGGCGCGGGCCAGAGACCCCGTCGGTGCTCCCAGAACGCAGCCCGGGCGGCCACATCGCAGGCGGTCACCAGTGCCGTGGACCTTGATCATCTTCCGGCTGCCGGCCTGCTCGTGGAGGGTGTCGATGTTCTGGGTGACCAGTTGGAAGCCGGGGCCGCGCTCTAGGCAGTGGCGCTCGATCTTGGCCAGGGCGAAGTGGCCCTGGTTGGGCTTCGCGGTGTCGACGGCGGCGAAGCGCTCGAGGTACCAGGCGAGCTGGTCGACGGGGTCGCGCTGCCAGGTGGCGACAGTTGCCATCGACACATCGTGCTGGCGCCAGACCGCGTCGGGTTCTTTGCCGCGATAAGTGCGGATCCCGCTGGCGGCGCTCACTCCAGCGCCGGTGACGGCGAGCACTGGTCCCTGGCTGGCGGCGATTGCCGCTGCGAGCCGAGCGGCGTAGGTCGGAGTCTCTTCGCTCATCTCGAGAGGGGTAGTCGGTGCTGGAGTAGAATCCGCCCATCGTTCCGGCGGGCTGCTTTCCTACCATAGTCCTCCGGACCCCCGGCGCCGGCGCCCACTACGGAGAACTCGACATCACGACTGAGCCAGCATCGCCCGATCGTGTCGAGGGTAGTACCTCTGGAGCCTCCCGAGTTGCGGCCGGCATCATGGCCAGCCGCATGCTCGGCTTCGTCCGCGATGCGGTCCTGACGCGCTATCTGGGTGCGGGGCCGCAGCTCGATGTGTTCAAGCAGGCGATGCGGACGGGGAACCTGATTCAGAACCTGCTGGGTGAGCAGACGCTCTCGGCCGCCTTCATCCCTCAATACTCACGCATGCTCGAGGAGGGGCGTGAAGAGGAGGCCGGGCGGTTCGCCGGCGCGATCTTCGGGATGTTGCTGGTGGTGGCGGGCGGTCTGGCGCTCGTCGGTGTCCTGTTCGCAGTGCCGATCGTCACGGTGTTCAGTCCAGGCTACCTTCAGGATACCGCTGCGGTGGCCGCGGGCACCGAGCAGGTCGACCGTTTTCCGATCGCCGTTCGCCTGGTGCAGATTCTCTTCCCCATGGCCGGCCTGCTCGTGCTGTCGGCCTGGTCGATCGGCGTCCTCAACAGTCACCGACGGTTTCTCGTCGCTTACCTGTCACCGGTGGCGTGGAACGTGGCCATCATCTCGTCCATCCTGTTCGTCGGCTCGAGGATCGTCGATGGCGATCCAGGCGCGAGTTCGAATGCCGTTCTCGAGCAGATCGTCATCGCCGCGTCTGTCGGCGCTCTGATCGGAGGGGCGCTCCAGTTCCTGGTTCAGCTCCCCGTGGTGACCCGAGTGCTCAAGGGGTTTCGGCTCAGCGTTTCGAGGAACGTGGAGGGTGTCCGAAAGTCTCTGGCGGCCTTCTGGCCCATGCTTGCCGGTCGCGGAGCGATCCAGCTGTCGGCTCATCTCGATGGCCTGATCGCGTCGTTTCTCGCCTTCGGAGCCCAGGGCATCATGGGACTGGCCATGACGCTCTACCTCCTGCCGCTGAGCCTCTTTGGCCTGTCGGTGGCCGCGGCAGAGCTGCCCGAACTGTCCCGTCGCGGCGACTGGGGAGGAGAGGCCTCCGCCCGGCTGGGAGGGACCGTGCGGCGTAGCGCTTTCTTCGTCATCCCGACAGCGGTCGGCTATGTGGCTTTCGGACTACTGATCGTCGGTGCCGTCTATGGGGGCGGACGGTTCGGGCGCATCGACAGCTGGCTGATGTACCTGGTGCTGGCTGCCTATAGCCTCGGCTTGCCTGCGAGCGGAGTGACGCGACAGCTCAATACGGTTTTCTACGCCTCGGGAAACACCCGAGTCCCGGCCCGAGTCGGCGTCGAGCGGGTCCTCCTCTCAGCGGCGATCGGCGGCTCTCTGGCCTTCGCTCTGGACCACTTTTCTGTCAACGAGTTGATCGAGGCTGGGACGGTCGAGAAGCGGCTCTACATGGGAGCCGTCGGGCTGGCTCTGGGCAGCGGAATCGGGTCTTGGTACGAAGTCGCGAGAATCCGGCATCGCCTGGCAGGAGAGCATCGCGGAATCGAGCTGCCGACGGCCGCCCTGCTGCGAATGGGGATGTGCGCGGTCCTGGCACTGGCGCCGTCAGCTGCCCTCTGGTATTTGCTGCGGGACCTGGTGTGGCAGCGCCTGATCGCCATCCCGGTGGTGGCGTTGTACGCTCTGACCTATCTGACAGTGACCCGACTGGCGGGGGTTTCGGAGCTCGCCGCCTGGCTGGACGGGCTTCCCCTGAGGAGGAAGAAATGAAGATAGCCATCGCCTCGGACCACGCTGGTTTCCGCTACAAGCAGGAGATCCATGGATATCTCGTTGCGGAAGGGCACCAGGTGGAGGACTTCGGCACGGATTCGACCGAGTCCTGCGACTACCCGGAGTTCATCATGCCTGCGGCCAAAGCCGTCGCTGACGGAGACTGCGACCGCGGGATCGTCCTCGGCGGTTCAGGAAACGGCGAAGCGATGGCTGCCAACCGCATCAAAGGGGCCCGCTGCGCACTCTGCTGGGATGCCGCTACAGCTCGACTGGCGAGGGAGCACAACGATGCCAACATGATCTCGCTCGGGGAACGCCTGGTCAGTCTCGAGAGCGCCCTCGAGATCGTCGCGATCTGGCTGCGGACCGACTTCGAAGGGGGGCGCCACGTCAGACGCATCGGAATGCTGGACACTCTCGAGCCGTAGTCTTGATCATGGAACTCCAGACTCTCCTCAGCCTTTGTCTCGGACTCGGTTTGAGCGCCGCTTGCGGGTTTCGCGTCTTCGTGCCCTTCCTGGTGATGAACCTGGCGGCGCGGGCCGGCTACCTGACGCTGACCGGAAGCTTCGAGTGGATCGCGAGTACGCCGGCTCTGGTGATGTTCGCGGTGGCGACGGCATTGGAGATCGGTGCCTACTACGTGCCCTGGATCGACAACCTGCTCGACAGCGTGGCGACACCTGCGGCTGCGATCGCGGGAATCCTGGCCACGGCCTCGGTCGTCACCGGTATCGACCCGCTCCTGAAGTGGCCGCTCGCGGTGATCGCGGGTGGTGGGATCGCCGGGGTCGTGCAGGCCGCGACGGTCGCGGCGCGGGGTGTCTCCAGCCTGAGCACCGGGGGGACGGCCAATCCTCTGGTCTCCACCATGGAGGCTGGCGCCTCGATCGGATTCACTGTCCTGGCGGTCGCGCTGCCGGTGGTGGCGGCCGTCTTCGCGGTGGTCACACTCGTCATCCTGTGGCGCGTCATGCGCCGCGCCCGCGCGGCTCAGTAGTCGACTCGACAGGCCCGAGCCGGTGAAGGAAGCCACGGAGGAGAGAGGCCTCGCCTGGCAGGTCTGGGTCGACACCGGCGGCACCTTCACGGACTGCGTGGCGTGCGACCCGGGCGGATCCCTGCACCGCGCCAAGGTGCTCAGCAGCAGTGCGTTGCGGGGGAGTCTGACCTGGCGTGACGCCGAGACTGCCGTCTTTGATGCGGGGCTGGAGTTACCGGACGGCTTCTTCAAGGGTGGACGTCTCCGGCTGCTGAGCGGAGGGGGCGCGAGCGTGACGAACTCGCAATCGGTCGACAAGGTGCTCACGATCGATCGGGAGTTGCCTGCTTTCCCCAGCGGGGTCCCCGCCGAGGTCTCCTTTGGCGTCGAGGCTCCGGTGCTCGCGGCCCATGTCGTGACCCGCACTCCGGTCGGCCGGCCGCTGCCCGAGCTCGCTCTGCGGCTGGCGACGACGCGCGGAACCAACGCTCTGCTTGAACGCCAGGGAGCCGCGGTGGCATTCTTCGTGACCGCCGGTTTCCGCGACCTGCTGCTCATCGGAAACCAGCAGCGGCCGGATCTCTTCGCTCTCGACATCGAGGGCCGCCAGCCCTTCTACGAACGTGTGATCGAGGTTGATGAGCGACTGGACGCGGACGGCAAGGTGGTGCGCGCTCTGGAGCTCGAGAGCGTCGAGTCGGCGGCTCGAGCGGCGCTGGATTCCGGTATCGACTGCGCGGCGGTTGCTCTTCTCCACAGTTACAGGAATCCGGCCCACGAGCTGGCCGTGGCTGCTCGGCTAGAGGCGCTCGGCTTCCGCCATGTCTCGGTCTCGTCGAGCCTGGCTGCGCGACTCCAGATTCTGCCGAGGGCGGAGACCGCAGTCGTCAACGCCTATCTCTCGGACGCGATCGAGGCCTATCTCTCGGGTGTCCGCTCGGCACTCGCCGAGGGGACGTTGCACGTCATGACGAGTGCCGGTGGACTGATCGGTGCTGTCGGCTACGAGCCCCGGGACAGTCTGCTCTCGGGCCCGGCGGGCGGCGTCGTCGGTGCGGCCGCGGCGGGTCGTGCCGCTGGGGAGGAGAGGGTGATCGCCTTCGACATGGGAGGGACATCGACCGATGTCTCACGGGTCGGGAGGCGGCTGGACTATCGCCATGAGACTCGGGTGGGTGGTGCACGGTTGATGGCTCCGGCGCTGGCGATAGAGACCGTGGCGGCAGGGGGAGGGTCGATCTGCTGGTTCGATGGAGCGCAGGTCCGTGTCGGGCCCCAGAGCGCCGGGGCGGATCCGGGCCCCGCCTGCTACGGGGCCGGCGGCCCGTTGTCGCTCACCGATGTCAATCTGCTCCTGGGACGCCTCGACCCCGAGCGCTTTGTCATCCCCCTCGAGGTGAGCGCCGCCGAGCGGGCTGCCGGCGAGCTACTCGACAGCGTGAGCACGGCGACCGATGAGAGGTTGGATCGCGACATGTTGCTGGCGGGCCTTCTGACGATCGCAAATGAGCGGATGGCCGAGGCGATTCGGGGGATCTCCATCCGGCGGGGGTACAGCCTGGCGGATCACGCGCTCGTGGCCTTCGGTGGTGCCGGCGGGCAACACGCCACCGCGCTGGCATCGATTCTCGGCATGAGCCGCATCATCATTCCACCCGACGCCGGTGTCCTCAGCGCCGTCGGCCTGGGTGCCGCACGGTTGGAGCGTTTTGCGGAATGTAGTGTCCTCGCTCCGCTGAGCTCGGTCGAGGAGACTCTGGCGAAACGGTTTGGGGACCTCGAGCGCGAGGCCTTCGAGGCCCTCGGTGCGGAAGGAGTCGATAAGTCGTCCATGTACGTCGTTCGGCGCACTGCCGAGGTGCGCCTGCTAGGGCAGGAGGCTGCCCTGACTGTGGATTGGGATGGCGGATCCCTCTCGCCCGCCTTCGGAGAGTGTTACCGGGCGTTGTACGGGTACGAAGCGCCTCAGGCCGCGATCGAGGTCGAGTCGCTGCGTCTGGTTGCGGCGGAGCATGTCGCGGCGGAGGCGAAGTCCGCGGTCGAAGTCGCGAGCCGGGAAGCCGATCCAGCCGGCCGCCGGCGTGTCTGGATCGGGGGGGCGTGGGGTGACCGACCGACGTACGAGCGGAGGGCGCTGCAACGGGGTGACCGGTTCTCGGGCCCCGCGCTTGTCACTGAGCTTCACAGCGCGACGGTGATCGGGTCGGAATGGTCGGCTCGCCTGGTGAGCGGGGGTGCGCTGGTCGCCGAGCGCGAGGGGGTCTCATCGTGACTCAGCGCGCGGGTGGCAGGGCGGTCGAGCTTGAGCTCTTCACCCATCGATTTGGCGCTCTTGCCGAACAGATGGGAGATCAGCTCCGGCGGACGGCTCTGTCGGTCAACGTCAAGGAGAGGCTGGACTTCTCCTGCGGCTTGCTCGACTCCGAGGGCTACCTGGTCGTCAACGCGCCGCACATCCCGGTCCACCTGGGCGCACTGGGTCTCTGCGTCAGGAGTGTGATTGCCGAGATCGAGATGGGGCCGGGCGATGTCGCCGTGACGAACCACCCGGGCTTCGGAGGCGCCCACCTGCCGGATGTCACGATCGTGACGCCGGTCCATGACGGTGACGACGAACTCCTGGGGTACGTGGCGAGCCGGGCGCACCATGCCGAGATCGGTGGCACCAGGCCGGGCTCGATGCCTCCCAATGCCACGCGTCTGGTCGAAGAGGGTGTGGTGCTCTCGCCGCGATACCTGGTGCGCTCGGGTGAGGCCCGCTGGGCAGAGGCCAGAGGCTGGCTGAGCGAGGCGCGCTGGCCGTCGCGAGCAGTCGAGGAGAACCTGGCGGATCTGGCAGCCGCCGTCGCCGCCAACCATCGAGGCGCGACGATCCTCCAGGGTCTTGCGGCGGCACACGGTGGCGACCGGATCGGCCGGTACATGCGGCTCCTCCGCGAGACTGCGGCCGAGCGAATGCGGGGAGCGCTCGCGCCGCTCTCCGGGCGCCGCCTACAGGCGGAGGAGATGCTGGACGACGGAACGCCGCTGAAGGTCAGGGTCGATGTTGGAGACCAGAGGGCCCGGATCGACTTCACGGGCTCCGGAGGGGTGCACCCCGGGAATCTGAACGCCACCCCCGCCATCGTCCGCAGTGTCGTCCTCTATGTGCTCCGTGTCCTGCTCGACGAGCCTCTGCCACTGAACGAGGGGCTCCTGGAGCCGATCGAGTTGGTGATCCCAGAGGGAATCCTGAATCCGTTCTTCCCGGCGGATCACAGCGCGTGTCCGGCGGTCGTCGGCGGCAACGTCGAGACCAGTCAGCGTCTGGTCGATACGCTCCTCAAGGCCTTCGGTCTGGCCGCGTGCAGTCAGGGTACGATGAACAACACGCTCTTCGGTAGCGACCGCTTCGGCTACTACGAGACAGTCTGTGGCGGCGCCGGCGCCGGGCCCGGATTCCACGGAGCCTCGGCCGTGCACACTCACATGACCAATACGGCGATCACCGACCCCGAGACCCTCGAGTTGCGATATCCCGTGCGACTCGAGCGCTTCGAGATCCGCCGCGGCTCGGGAGGCGAGGGCGCCTGGCGAGGTGGTGACGGGGCGCGCCGCGAGATGGTCTTCCTCGAGCCGGCGTCGCTCTCGGTCCTCACTCAGCACCGGGCGGCCGGGCCGTACGGCTGCGATGGGGGTGCGCCGGGGAAGACCGGCCGCCAACGCCTCGTGCGTGCGGACGGGGTCGAGGAGGAGCTCGAGGCGGTCGACGGGCGCAGGGTGGAGCCCGGCGACCGGTTGATCGTCGAGACGCCCGGTGGTGGAGGATGGGGCAGGGTGGAGACTGAAGAGTGAATCGGCTGGCTTCGATCCTGCTCTGGTCGGTTCTCGCGGCCGCTTTCATCGGCCCCGGAACCGTGACGACCGCCGGCTCGGCGGGGGCCGGCTACGGCTACGCACTGCTCTGGGCGCTGGCGTTCTCCACCATCGCCTGCGCGGTGCTGCAGGAGGCGGCGGCGCGACTGACGATCGGAGGTGGCCTCGACCTCGGACAGGCTCTGCGCGAGCGCTACTCGCATGGGCCGGCCCGATGGCTCGTGCTGGCGTTGGTGCTCGGAGCCGTGGTTCTGGGATGCGCGGCGTACGAAGCGGGCAACATCCTAGGCGGAGTGGCTGGCGCCCGCCTGGCGGTCGAGCTGCCGCAACGTGCCTGGACCGCGATTCTCGGGGGAGTCGCTGGACTCCTCCTCTGGTTCAACTCACCGGCACGGGTGGCCAGACTCCTTGGGCTTCTCGTCGCCGTCATGGGCGTTGCTTTCCTCTGGTCCGCCTGGCTGCTCCGCCCCGAGCTGAGTGCCCTGGTCGCGGGCACTGTGCGACCGACCCTGCCGGAGGGCTCCACCCTGCTCGCGCTAGGCCTCGTCGGCACGACGGTGGTTCCCTACAACCTGTTCCTGGGCTCGGGCCTGGCGAGTCGCGCGCGCCTTGCCGAGACCCGTTTCGGAATCATCGTGGCGGTCGGCCTCGGAGGACTGATCTCGATGGGAGTGCTGGTCGTCGGTGCGGCGCTCTCGGGTGGCTTCGAGTTCGCCGCGCTCGCCGACGTCCTGGCGCAGAGGCTCGGCGAATGGGCGGGCACTCTTGTCGCGCTTGGCCTGCTGGCCGCCGGACTGACGTCCGCGGTCACGGCTCCTCTCGCTGCCGCTATTACAGCCAGGGGGCTGGCACGCGGCGGGGACACTGCGGATTGGGACGACCGGAGCTGGCGCTTCCGTGCGGTCTGGGCGGGCGTGCTGCTGACCGGCGTCGCCTTCGGGCTCAGCGGCGTCCGTCCCGTGCCGGTCATCCTCCTCGCCCAGGCGTTGAACGGCCTTCTGTTGCCGATCGTCGCCATCTTCCTCCTGCTGGCGGTGAACGACCGTCGGCGGATGGGTCAGGCCATCAACGGCGCGCTCGGCAATGTGCTGACCGCGGCAGTGGTCTCGGTCTCGGTCGTTCTCGGACTCAACGGCCTCGGCAAGGCGGTGACTCGTGTGCTGGGCGTGGAGGCTCTGGCGGAGAGCGAGTTGCTCGGGCTCGGGCTGGTGATTCTGGCCTTGCTGACGGTGCCGGTGTGCCGCGGCCTGCTGAGAGCCCGGCGTCCCTAGGATTCGGCCTGTTCGGCCCTCGGCGGGCCGCCTCGCTCGAGCTGCCGCCGCACTTCGTAGAGCGCCACGGCGACCGCCGTCGACAGGTTCAGCGAGCGCACCTGACGGCCCGATTGCGGGATGGCCACCAGCCGCTCTTCGAACCGCTCGCGTAGCGCGAGAGGCAGCCCACGGCTCTCGCTTCCGAAGATGAGGACCGGTGGCTCCCGATACTCGACTTCCCAGAACGAACGCTCCGCTTCGGCGGAGAAGAGGATCGGCTGCCCGAGCGCAGGCAGAGCGTTCTCGAAGGTCGACCAGTTCGGCCAGACCTCGGGGTCGACGTGCTGCCAGTAGTCGAGACCGGCTCGGCGGACCTCCCGATCGTCGAGCGAGAATCCCAGGGGCTCGACGAGGTGGAGCCGGGCTCCGGCGGCCAGGCAGGTGCGGCCCGCATTGCCCGTGTTCCAGTGGATCTCCGGTTCGACGAGAACGATGTGGATCGGAGGTATCTCCTTCATTGGGCTGGCCGCAGGGTTGGGCATCGCGTGGGGCTAGAATACAGCTCCGGTATCGGCAGTTGTCCCAACTGTCGGCGAGGGCGCGGAGGTGATGACGATGAGTGCCTTGAAGCGGTTTCTGAGTGGCGTGGGTTTGGGTGTCGGTCTCGTACTGGTCGGTGCCGGCTGTTCGGTGAATCCGGCGACCGGTAAGCAGCAGATCAACTTCATCTCCGAGGCGCAGGAGGTGGCGATGGGGAGGGAGGCGGACGTCGAAATCGTGGCGTCGATGGGCCTCTACCCGGACGAGGAGCTGCAGGCTTACGTGCAGCGAGTGGGCGCCACCCTGGCAAAGGAGTCGGAGCGGCCGCATCTGCCCTGGACTTTTCGGGTGCTCGACGACCCGCTCATCAACGCCTTCGCCCTCCCCGGGGGGTACGTCTATGTCACGCGCGGGATCATGGCGCATCTCGACTCCGAGGCGGAACTCGTCGGGATTCTCGGCCATGAGATCGGGCACATCACCGCCCGACATGGCGTCAATCGCCTGAGCAAGCAGCAGTTGGCTGGTGTGGGGCTGGTCGTCGGGGCGGTGCTCAGTCCCGAAGTGGCGAGGGCTGGCGATCTGGCTCAGACCGGACTCGGCCTCCTCTTCCTCAAGTACTCGCGGGAGGACGAGCGGCAGTCCGACGAGCTCGGGCTGCGCTATTCCCTGCGCAGTGGATACGACCCACGAGAGATTCCGGAGGTCTTCGACCTCCTCGAGAGAGCCAGCCAACTGGATGGCCGGGGGGCGACGCCCAACTGGCTGGCGAGCCACCCCGACCCCGGCCAGCGCCGCGAGTGGATGCGCTCCCAGGTCTCGCGCCTCGACGTCGATCTCGACGGTGCCCGCGTCGAGTCGCAGTCCTACCAGAGTCGGCTCGATGGTCTCGTCTACGGTGATGATCCCCGCCAGGGTTTCTTCGACGACAATCGGTTTCTGCACCCCGAGTTGGCGTTTTCGATCGACTTCCCCGAGGGCTGGAGAACGCAGAACTCGAGGCAGGCGGTCTTGGGGGGGAGCGAGGGCAAGGACGGTCTGCTCCGACTGACGCTGGCGAGTGACCCGGATCCCGTGGCGGCGGCGCGAAAGTTCGTCGGTCAGACCGGCGTCACCGGGAGCGAGGTGAGGCGAGTGACCGTCGGAGGGTTCGGCGGTGCCAGCGCTATGTTCAGAGTCGAGCAGGAGGGTGGGTACGACTACGTCGGTCGGGTCACCTTCCTGCGCGACGGCGACAGGGTCTACCAGCTCTTGGGCTATTCCTACGAGAACCGCTGGACCGAGTATCGACCCGGGATCGAGCGGGCGATGAACAGCTTCCGCCGGGTCACGGATCGGCGGGTTCTGGACGTCGGGCCACGTCGCCTCGACCTCGTCGATCTCGAGCGTGGCCTCACTCTCGACGAGTTCGAGCGCGCCTATCCGTCGAGCGTTCCGCTCGAACGAATCGGGTTGTTGAATCGACTGGACGGCGAGGGGCGACTGCCGGCCGACGACTTCGCCAAGCGGGTCGTGGGCGGTCCGGGCGGCTGAGAGGAGCGGAGGAGCGCCAGGCCACAGCCGGTCGGCCGTCAGACTTCGGCCAGTCGGAAACAGTCGGCCGTGTGGTCGTTCACCATTCCGACGGCCTGCATGTAGGCGTACATGATCGTCGGGCCGACGAAGCTGAAGCCGCGCCGCTTGAGGTCCTTGCTGAAGGCGATGGACTCCGGGGAGTCGACCGGGATGTCGCGCCAGGCCTGGTAAGGGCCGCGATAGATCGGCTGATTCCCGACGAAGCCCCAGGCGTACTCCGCGAAGGAGCCGAACTCCTCCTGGACCTCCAGGAAACGTCTCGCGTTGTTGATCGCGGAGTGCACCTTGGCCCGGTTGCGAATGATGCCTTCGTCGGCCAGGAGGCGAGCCACGCTACGACGGTTGTAGCGTGCGACGGTCTCGACGGCGAAGCCGGAGAACGCCCGGCGATAGGTCTGGCGCCGTTTGAGAATCGTCAACCAGGAAAGCCCCGCCTGGGCGCCCTCGAGGATCAGGTGCTCGAAGAGGTGGCGCTCGTCGTGGGACGGCACACCCCATTCTTCGTCGTGGTAGGCCACGTAGAGGGGATGCTCCCCGACCCAGCCGCAGCGCGAGAGCTCCGAGTCTCCGGTCATTCCGTCAGTGTACTCGCCGGCGTCGATTGCGAATGTAGTCGGCGAGGATGAACTCGCCGAGGTTGTAGGGAGAGGCGAAGTAGGCGCGACCCCGGTTGATGCGGGTCAGCTTCTCGACAAAGTCGGTGAGCGTCGGATCGGTCGCGAGCATGAACGTCGTGATGACCACGCCCTGACGACGGCACTGATCGACCTCCTCGAGCGTGCGATTGACGATCCGCAGGTCGAGGCCGAAGGGGTTCTTGTAGACCTCGGCACCCTCGGTGATGGCGGATGGTTTGCCGTCGGTGATGAGGAAGATCTGCTTGTTCGGCTGCTTGCGTCGAGCCAGCATCGCCCGCGCCAATTGCAGGCCTTCGCGCGTATTGGTGTGGTACGGCCCGGCCTGGATGTAGGGCAGATCGCTCAACTCGACACGCTCGGCACGATCCCCGAATAGAAGGACGCCGAGGTAGTCCTTGGGGTACTTGCTGGTGATCAGCTCGGTCATTGCGAGGGCGACCTTCTTGGCCGGAGTGATCCTGTCCTCGCCGTAGAGCACCATCGAGTGACTGACGTCGATCGCCAGGACCGTCGCGCACGCCGTCAGGTGCTCGGTCTCGTGAACCTCGAGATCCTCCTCGGCGAGTTGCAGGTCGCCGACGGTCCGCTTGAGGGCATTCTGGATCGAGCGTCCGGTGTCGATGTGATGCAGGTCGTCTCCGAACTTCCAGGGCCGAGTCTCCGGCAGGCGCTCCACCCCCTCACCGTGGGCCTGGGTCGGGTGGTAGCCGGCGCCTCCCCGTTCGAGACTGGAGAAGATCTCCTCGAACGCGGTCCGCCGGATGCGGCGCTCGCCCCCGGTCGTCAGCTGCAGCCCGCCTTCGCCATCACGGCCGATCAGCTGCTGTTGCTCGAGTTCGTCGAAGAAGGCCTCGAGGTTCACATCGGGAGGGATGTGTCCCCGCTGCTGGAGCTCGCGCATCCACTCCAGGGTCTGCTCGACGTCGCCGCCGGCGGCGAGCAGCAGCTCGTTGAAGAGCCGCATGAGATCCATGCCGGCGAGGATTCGCTCGATCAGTTCGGGATCGAGGTATCCGTAGCGGTGGCGCATGGGTCAGTTGAGGTCGGAGTCGCCGACACCCCGGTGCGGTCGCAGCAGCTGGAACCGGACCATGTCCTCATATGTGACACGGCTGTCGAGATCCTGGCGGGCCAGTTTGACGTGCTGGTGCAAGCCCTCGAGGATCATCTCTGCCGCCAGGGCTCGTGCCTGCGGCAGGCCGCCATGTTCGCCGGCGAGTTCCATGAGCCCCGGGACTCTGGCCAGCTCCGCCTCGTACTCGCTGAAGGGCTGCTCATCGTTCAGTTCGATCGTGTTGCCATCGGCGAACCAGCGGACGATGTCGGCGTAGGGCCCGTCGTCGCCCTCTCCGCCACTACCGAGCTCGCGGCCCACCTCGGGAAAATGGTCGTCGAAAACCCGTTTCACCGCCTCGCCGATGATCTGTCGAGCGACGACTTCCACGCCCTGTTGCTCGCCTTCGTAGACCATTTCGAGCTTGCCCGTGAGGGCCGGTAGGAGCATCGGCAGATCGCAGATCCGAGGATAGAGCGGTTGGTCAGCGGTGCTCAGAAGCCTGCGCTCGAGATTCGAGTGGAGGACTTCGAGAACCGATATCGGCATTCGCGCGCTGACACCCGAGGTCTGATCGACGAGTTCGCTCTCGCGGGCTACGAAGGCGATCTCCTCGACGAGTCGTCGGAACTCGTCGGGGACGACGACCTGTTCCTCCCGCTCGGTCCAGGCTTCCTGGTCCGTGATGCTGCGGCTGGTGGCGAGCTCCTGCGGATAGTGGGTCATGATCTGGGAGGAGATCCGGTCCTTCAACGGCGTGATGATCGAGCCACGGTTGGTGTAGTCCTCCGGGTTCGCCGAGAAGACCATCAACAAGTCGAGCGGCATGCGGACAGTGAAGCCCCGGATCTGGAGATCACGCTCTTCGAGGAGGTTGAGCAGGCCGACCTGGATTCTCGGCGCCAGGTCGGGCAGCTCGTTGATGGCGAAGATCCCGCGGTTGGTGCGGGGAACCAGGCCGAAGTGGATGACCTCGGGATCGGCGTAGGTCAGCTTTCGTGTCGCCGCCTTGATCGGGTCGATATCGCCTAGCAGGTCGGCGATCGAAACGTCGGGCGTCGCGAGCTTCTCGTTGTAGCGTGTTGTCCTCGGCAGCCAGTCGATCGGCGCGTCGTCTCCAGCCTCTTCGATCAGTCGGCGGCCCCAGGTCGAGACCGGAGCCAGCGGGTCGTCATTGATTTCGCTGCCTTCGAGGATCGGGATCGCTTCGTCGAGATAGTCGGTGAGTGCCCGGAGCAGCCTCGTCTTGGCTTGCCCCCTCAGGCCCAGGAGGATGAAGTCGTGACGCGCCAGAAGAGCGTTCACGACCGTCGGGATCACCGTACGTTCGTATCCGAGAATGCCGGGGAAGAGCGGGCCGCCATCGGCCAACTTGCGTCGGACGTTGTCGCGAAGCTCCTGCTTGACCGACTTCGATTGGTACCCGGACTCGCGCAGCGCGCCGAGTGTCGCCGGTCGGCTCAATGCTGCGCCTCCAGCCACCGCTCTGCGTCGATCGCCGCGCGGCAGCCGGTACCGGCCGCAGTCACCGCCTGCCGGTAGTGGGAGTCGGCCACATCACCACAGGCGAAGACACCCTCGACATTGGTTCGCGTCGAAGGGTCGGCGACCGGCAGGTATCCGGCTTCGTCGGTCTCCAGCTGGCCGTCGAAGATCTGCGTGTTGGGGACATGCCCGATGGCGACGAAGACTCCCTGAGTCGCGTAGTCACTCGTTTCGCCGCTCTCGACGTCACGTACCCGGACGGCGTGGACGCCCTCCTCTCGCGAGCCCAGAACTTCCTCGACGACACTGTTCCAGAGCCAAGCGATCTTCCCGTTGGCCATCGCCCGCTCCTGCATGATCTTGGATCCGCGAAGCTCGCTCCGGCGATGGACCACGGTCACCTTGGTCGCGTGCTTCGTCAGGTACATCGCCTCCTCGAGCGCACTGTCGCCGCCGCCGACGATGACCACTTCCTTGCCGCGGAAGAAGAAGCCGTCACAGGTCGCGCAGGTCGAGACGCCGTAGCCCATGAGGTGCTCTTCCGAAGCCAGGCCGAGCAGCCGCGCGGCTGCTCCTGTTGCGACGATCAACGCGTCGGCCGTCAGCACGTTGCCGCTGTCGCTCTCGACCCGGAAAGGTCTCTGGGCCAGGTCCACCGACATCGCCTGCTCGAAGCGCACCTCGGTACCAAAGCGTTGCGCTTGCTTGCGCATCACATCCATCAGCTCGGGACCGAGAATTCCATCCTCGAATCCCGGGTAGTTCTCGACGTCGGTCGTGATCGTCAGCTGCCCACCGGGCTGATTGCCCTCGAGGACGAGGGGCTCGAGGTTGGCTCGGGCGGCATAGAGAGCGGCGGTGAGACCGGCAGGTCCCGAGCCGAGGATGATCACTTGGCGGTGTTCGATGGGGGCATCGGTTGAAGACATGTGACGTGAACTCTCCAGATCTGGGATTTGCGGTCGGGAATCCCTCGCCGGGCGGGCGGGAGGGTGGGTGAGTATAGCAACGGTGAGGAGCCGCCGGCGGCGCTCCAACCGAGCCTCAATCCGGTATCGTTGTCTTCTACGAGTGGAGGAGCGGAGATGGTTTCGAGCGAAGAACTGATCAGAGCATTCAACAGTCAGGTGGGTAACGAGATGGGAGCGTCGCTGCTCTATGTTTCGATCGCGGCCTACTTCGACACCGAGGACCTGGAGCAACTCGCGGCTTTCTTCTATCGGCAGGCCGAGGAAGAGCGGGATCACGCGATGCGCTTCGTGAAATACATCGTCGATGCGGGTGGGCAGCTGGAGATTCCCGCCCTCGAGGCTCCGGACAACGAGTTCGAGAGTGCGGAGGCGGCGGTGGCGATGGCGCTGTCCTCTGAGGAGAAGGTGACGGAGCAGGTCTACGCACTGGTCGAGATCGCGCAGAACGATCGCGACCACATCGCACAGCGCTTTCTCGACTGGTTCGTCAACGAGCAGTTCGAAGAAGTGGCGACGATGAACGCCCTGCTTTCGGTCGTCCGTCGAGCGGGCAACGCGAACCTGCTCCTCGTCGAGGACTACCTCGTCCGACGAGGAGATCCGCACGCCGACGAGGGCTCTGCCTGACTCGGCTGCTCAGGCTTCGCTAGGCTCGGTCTCGCTCTGCTCGTCTCGCCGCGGCTTGCCGCGCAAGCGGCGGATGGCCCAGGCCGCCGGAGGCAGGCCCGTATAGACGATCGCAGCGGCGAGGAGCGCGGCTGTCGGACGGAAGGCGAACGCGAGAAGGCCCGCTGCCCACCAGATGGCTCCGCGGTAGCTCCAACGCTGGCGCAGGTCGATGCTGCCGAAGCTCAGATAGCGGAAGGTCGAGACCATGAGGCCGCCGACCACGAGGACGGTCGCGAGGACGAGGATATTGCCCCACACCTTCCAGTCGTCTTCAGGTGCGAAGAGCAGGAGCGAAGCGACCATGCAGGCGGCCGCCGGCGAGGGAATGCCGACGAAGTAGCGTCGGTCCACCTGCTGGACCTTGACGTTGTAGCGAGCCAGCCGGGTCGCGCAGCAGACCAGGTAGAAGAGCGGGGCCAGCCAGCCGAGTCGGCCGAGGGTGTCGAGGCCCCACAGGTAGGCCAGGAGAGCCGGGACGAATCCGAAGGTCAAGACATCTGCCAACGAGTCGAATTCGCGGCCGAACTCGCTCTCGGTCCCGGTCAGGCGAGCGATGCGGCCATCGAGTGAGTCGAGAATCGCGGCCCCGGCCACCAGAATCGCCGCGACGTTGAAGTCGCCCCGGAGGCCACGCACCACGGCGTAGAAGCCGAGAAGTATGTTGCCGATCGTGAACAGGCTCGGCAGCAGGTAGGCGCCTCGCTGGAGGCGCTGGCGGACCTTATGCGTCGGTTTCTTGAGCGTCAGTTTCTTCAGGATTTCCGGCCTCTGGAGTGGGGGGCGAAGCGACGACGGTCTCGCCTTCGACCAACTTCTGCCCCTCGGTGACTTCCAGACGATAGTCGCCAGGCACGTACAAGTCGACCCGAGAGCCGAACTTGATCACTCCCATCAACTCGCCTCGTTCGAGATCGTCGCCGACTTCCGTGTAGCTCACGACCCGGCGGGCCAGGAGGCCCGCGATCTGGCGAATGCCGAACCGGCGTCCCTCTTCATCCTCGACGACTGTCCAGTGATTCTCGTTCACTTCACCTGCGTCCTCGCGAAAGGCGGCGACCTTGCGGCCTGGCGTGTAGAGGCTTTCGACGACCTCGCCGCTGACGGGAGAGCGCTGGACGTGGATGTTGAAGACCGAGAGAAACGTGACGACGCGCCGACTGGGCTTCTCGCCGAGGCTTCCTTCCTCCACCGTGTCGATCTTGGTGATCACGCCGTTGGCCGGGGCCAGGACCAGCCCGTTCGCTGCTCCGGATCGACGAGTCGGGATCCGGAAGAAGAGCAGGACCGCGATCGAGAGTGCCGCGACGACCAGGGCCGACCGGCGCCATCCGAGTGCAGCGGCGACAATGGCGAGCGCCACGAGTGGCGCGACAAAGGGTAGGGCTTCCCTGGCGAATCTCAGTGGAGATCCCTTCTGAACGAACGCGTAGTGTCGGGCTCTTAAGCCAGAGCGCCGACGCCTACCTGGTTGCGCGCAATCTCTTCCATCCGATCCTTGAGGAAGAGCTTGTGCCGCTTGATCTGCTTGGCTGCGAGCTCGTCGTCCTCCGACAGCGAAGCCTGGTGGTGCAACTCAACCAGCCGCCTCTCGCACTCTTTGTGCTCCTCGTGGAGGCGGCTGTACTCAGGGTCCACCTCGAGAAGTTCCTGGTTATCGGTCGGTTCGGGCATAGATTTCTCCTCGGGCAAGAGTGACCTCCCGCCGCCTCTGCGGCGCGGATGGTCCATACCTCGACTCTGTTGTGGAACGCGCGGACGTGCGGGATACGGCCTCAACCATCGAAGTCGGGGCGCCTCTCGTCGCTCGTCTGGTCCTCGGTGCCGCGCGGGAAGATGGCTCTTCGGGCGGCTGTCGCGTTCCTGGCCAATTCACGTCGAGGATAGCATCGCCTTTCGGGGGCGGGCAAGCGAGCGAGCCGTGGGTTCGAGCGCGGCGGCGCTGGCGTCGCGTCCCCGGTTTGGTGCAGAATCGTCAGCCCATGAGAAAGCATCTACGCAGGTTCAATACCCTTCTTGCCGGCACCGCTGTGATCCTGTTGACGGCGGGGTCGACAGCTGTCGCAGCCCAGGACGTCGAAACCGGATCGGGCGACGGGGACGCCGCTGTTCAGGTGCGCCTGGGCGTCGCTCTGATGGAACTGGGCCGCAATGACGAGGCCAGGGTCGAGTTCCTGAGGGCGCTCGAGGCCGCTCCGGAGCATCCCCTCGTGCACTTTCACCTGGGAGTGTTGCTCGCTGAGGAGGGCGAGAGCGAAGCGGCTGAAGAGCACCTCACCACGGCACAACGCCTGAGCCCGGGTGATGCGGCGGTGCACTACGCGCTCGGGGAGCTCCTGCGCAGGAGCGACCGGCAGGGAGAGGCTCTCGAGCAGTTTGCCGCAGCCCTCGAGATCGACCCTGGAGCCGAGGCCTCGCTACTTGGCGAGGCCGAGGCGCTCGTCGACCTGGGTCGGGTGGGCGAGGCCCTGACAAAGCTGGAGGCAGCACGGGGGATTGTGCCAGAAAGCCGCCCGCTCGACTTCGCCCTGGCCTGGATCCTGGCGGCTGCGCCCGATGTCGAGATGCGGGACGGCGCGCGCGCTCTCGAGCTCGCCCAGAAGGCGTTTGCCACTCGCAGGAGCGTGGGTGCGCTCGAAGTGGTTGCGGCGGCTCAGGCCGAGGTCGGCCAGTGCGAGGCAGCCGCTGCGACTCAGCGGACGGTCGTCGAGCAGGCGCTCGCCTTCTCGCAGCCGGCCCCCGTGATCGCGCGTCTGGAGTCGTCTCTCGAGGAGTACGAGAAGGATCCTCCGTGCGCATTGCCCGGGGGCGGGGAGCCTTCGGACAGACCGGCCTGGCCGCGCAGCAGTCCGTGAGCCGCAAGAGCGCGGGCGGAGCCGGGACGGATTCCCGTAGAGCGAAATAGCAATAGAGGGCGTGCGCGATCACTGGTTGACATTGTGGACTAGTGCACTATATCGTCCGCCGAAATAACGGCATATCGAGAGACAAGCAATAGTAGTCGCCGCCGGAAGGCGCTCGAGAAGACCGAAACAGCGTCAGGGGGGGCGGGTCCGATGGTGATCGTCAGGCTGTCCCCTGAACCACAAGTCCAGGAGACACCGCCGATGAAAAGACCTTCGCTTTCGACCGTTTTCAGTCTCGTCCTGGCACTTGTCCTGTGTCTGGCGCTCCCGACATTTGCGGACGACGTCCCGGACGGATTCTCGGAGGTGGTGGTCTTTGCCGAAGAGCAGGCCCGGTTCGACAACGACTTCGACCGGGTCAACTCCGGGCACGTCGTTGTCAACGACGTGGCGCCGGACGAGGATGATGACGACGATGCGGCCGAAGGCGATGACGAGGTCGTCGAACTCTGGATCGGCAAGAACTCGACGATCGCCGGCAGCTTCTCGGTAGGCATCAAGGGCAGCTCCATCACGTCCTTTGTCGTCGGCGACCAGGTTCGAGTGCGCAACGGTGCGACGGTCGAAGGCGACGCGTACTACAACGAGCTCCAGCTCGACAACGGTGGAGCCATTCTCGGCGTGGAGACGACGCCTGTCGCACTGCCGTTCTTCGACAAGCTCCCGGCCTTCCGAACCGGAGCGCCAGGTACGGCGGACGTGGATGTCGCTCCGGGCACGACTCAGACCCTGCCAGCCGGCGACTACGACGAAGTCGAAGTCCACAACGGCGCGACGCTGATCCTCTCCGGAGGCGTCTACAACGTCCGTTCGTTCGAGGCCGGAAACTACGCCAGCGTGTTGGTCGAGGCGGGGGCTGAAGTGCGAGTCGAGGAGAACTTCAGGCTCGGAAGAGAAGGGCTTGTTGGTTCCGCGCCAGGCGCTGGAGTGCCCGCCTCACGGATCGCGTTCTTCGTCAATGGAACTGGTGATGATGACGATGACGATCTCCAGCGTTCCGGTTCCGCCACTACAGACGACGACGATGACGACGGCGACGCTGTAGAGATTCACAAGGATGGAACGGTCGCGGGGACCTACTACGCCCCGAACGGTCGCATTCGGATTCACAAGAACGTCGTGGGTACGGGTGCCTTCGTGGCCAGGAAGGTGAGCGTCGCCAAAGACGTGGTCCTGGGACTCGACAGTTTCTTCAACGAGGCCCCCGAGCCGCAGGACGACAGCGCTTCGACTCTCGAGGGTGGAACGGTGACGGTTCTCGACGGCGGTGCGACGAGCGTGCTCGACAATGACGATGACCCCAACTCTGGCGACACCCTGACCGCGCACCTGGTGACGCCGCCGGCTCATGCCGCGGCCTTCAACCTCAATGCCGACGGGACCTTCGCCTACACGCACGACTCATCCGAGAATCACCTCGACGTCTTCGTTTACGAGGCGTGCGACGACGGCAACCCCGTCCTGTGCACCTCGGCGAACGTCGTGATTACGATGATTCCGGTCAACGACGCGCCGACTCTGGATCCGATCGCGGATGTAGGGATCCTCGAGGACGCCGGTGAACAGATCGTCAACCTGAGCGGGATCAGCCAGGGCGGTGGCGGCGAGACCTTGCCGGCGCCTCAGTTGCCGCTGACTGTGACGGCGACCAGTGACAACCCCGGCCTGATCCTCGATCCGATGGTGATCTACACCTCGCCGGACGCGACGGGGTCGCTGGCCTACGAGCCGATGGCGAACCAGAGTGGCTCGGCAGTCATTACGGTGACCGTGATGGACGCGGGCGGCACCGCCAACGGCGGCGTCGACACGACGCAGCAGACGTTTACCGTCACGGTGACGGCGGTCAACGACGCGCCGACGCTCGACCCGATCGCGGACCCCGCGGCGATCCTCGAAGATGCCGGCCAACAGGTCGTCAACTTCGGCGGTATCACCCAGGGTGGCGGTGGAGAGACCGTTCCCGCCCCTCAGTTCCCGTTGGCCGTCACGGCGGCGAGCGACAACCCGGGCCTGATTCCGAATCCGAAGGTGACCTACGCGTCACCGGGCGCAGCGGGCTCCCTGGCTTACACGCCGGTGGCGGACCAGAGCGGTACGGCGATCATCACCGTGACCGTGACGGACTCGGGCGGTACGGCCAACGGAGGCTCTGACACGACCCAGCAGTCGTTCACGGTGGCGGTGACCGCTGTCAACGACGCGCCGACCCTCGATCCGATTCCGGATCCGGCGCCGATCTTCGAGAACAGTCCCGAACAGACTGTCAATCTGTCTGGAATCTCACAGGGCGGCGGCGGAGAGACGGACCCAGAGCAGTTCCCGCTCGTGGTGACGGCCAGCAGTTCCAACCCGGTGGTGGTTCCGGATCCGACGGTCACCTACGCCTCGCCTGACGCCGCTGGATCGTTGAGCTACACGCCGGCGGCGGACCACAGCGGTTCCGTCGTCATCACGGTGACGTTGGCTGACGCCGGCGGCACCGGCAATGGAGGCGTGGATTCGGTGCAACAGACCTTTACGGTCGAGATCACCGACGAGGCGCCGAACAACCCACCGGCGATCCAGGCGGACAACATCCGCGTGGATCCGGGGGGCACGGCAACATCGCTCTTCCCGAGCGGCAACAGTGTCCTGGACAACGACAGCGATCCAAACGGGGACAACATCATCCTCACGACACCGCAGCAGAGCGGTCCGTCACACGGCTCGCTGACTCTCGCCGGTGACGGTACGTTCAGCTACACACACAGCAACGACGGTTCGACGAGCGATCAGTTCGTCTACGAAGCGTGCGACGACGGTAGCCCTGTCGAGTGCGCGACGGCAACCGTCTTCATCGACGTCGTGGCATCGACGATGGATGTCACAGTGACCGTCGGCTCCGGCGATGGCAGCGGTGGCGTGATCAGTTCGCCGTCTGGGATCGACTGTGGAAGTGACTGTAGCGAGACGTTCACCACGGCCACCGATCTGCCGATCGATCTCTTTGCGACGGCTGACGCCGGTTCGCTGTTCGCCGGCTGGACCGGTTCGAGCGACTGCCTCGACGGACGCCTGACGGTCGCGGCCGACGCGTCCTGCAACGCTGTCTTCTCGATCAGCGCGCCACCTGCGGGTGATCCGTTCGACGTGACGATCCTGCTGGCCGGGACCGGCGGCGGGACGGTCGGGAGTGATCCGGCAGGCATCAGTTGCCCCGGCGATTGCTTTGAGACCTTCCAGGACGTCAGGGTCGCGTTGACGGCGACGCCGGATGGCTCTTCCTCCTTTGTTGGCTTCAGCGGCACGGGTGACTGTGTCGACGGCCTCATCGACGGCACGGTCCACGTCAGTTGCATCGCGACGTTCGAGGCCCTTCCGCCCACCGAGCACACCCTGACCGTTCTGTTTCCGGGTGATGGCGTCGGTGACGTGACCAGTCACGACTTCCGTATCGCCTGCCAGTCGGACTGCTCGGCCGAGTACGCCGACGGAGAGACGGTGATTCTCAATGCCCGGCCTCAGGCCGGTTCGACCTTTGTCGGCTACAGCGGCGACTGCGGAACGGTCAGTGGTTTCGAAGCCGTCATCTTCATGGATGCCGACACGGAGTGCACGGCGACCTTCGATTCTCCCAACTGATACGGAGAGATCGATTCTTGCGCTCTAACAGTCAGAGTGAATTCGATCGATCCCGTAACAAAATGAGATTTCATGCGACAATTCAAAGAGATCCCGAGAGCAAGACTCAGAAAGGAGCAGAGAGTGAAGAAGATTCCAGCCCGACGCGGTATGCAGCTCCTCGCTGCCGCGCTCGTACTACTGGCGGGTTCCGCCATCGCGCAGGGGCAGCTTCAGGAACGCGCGACAGTGAACCACTACAGCGACGGCATTCAGTTTCATCCCCTCGTCGACTTCAGCGACGCGGTGCTGACCGTCTCCGGAGGCGAGGTCCTGATCCATCAGGTCTTTTCCTCCGAGGAGTATCCTTCGATCTCGCTCTATGATGCCGCGGGCAACGTTCTGCCCGACGGCTCCTATAGGTGGCAACTCGAACTTCGCCCGGATGCCGCAACGGCAACCGAGCTGCGTCGAGCGACGACACTGAACGGCGGCGAGACCCCCGATCCCTGGACTGCGCAGTCGGGCATCTTCAGGATCCTGGACGGCTACTTCGTGAGTCCCGATGAAGTCGAGGCGGGAGCGGCCGTCACTCGGACCCAGGCGCCGGACCGTGTCATCGAAAGCCGTGTCGACAGCTTCGGCGCCTCGCCGGCGTCGGATTCCGATGCGGCGGACCGACCCGAGGCGGAAGTTCAGGCCGAGGCGGCACGCGCCGCGGGCAGTCGGGTTTCTGAGTTTGGAGCCGGCCTGGCCGGTCCCGATCCGTCCGCCGGCCCGGACACCGACGGCGGCACAGGCCGAGAAGTCCAAAAGGCAGAAACAGTCCGGGAGGCGGTCCCTTCGCGATCGATCGAACCCGGTGGCAACAACGGTCGACCGACCGGTGAAGAGAACGACAACTAAAGAGGATATTGAGCCATGAAACTGATCAAAACCACAGTCTGGACCACGGCGGCCCTGCTCGCCTTCGTTCTCGCAGCGCCGGCAACGGCTGACCATGTGATTCTCGACGACTGCATCATCGACGGCAGCATGTGCGTCGGTCAGGATTGCGTCAACGGCGAATCCTTCGGCTTCGACACGATCCGCTTGAAGGAGAACAACCTTCGGATCAAGTTCCAGGACACCAGTAGTACCGCCAGCTTCCCAACGAACGACTGGCAGATCACGGCCAACGACAGTTCCAACGGTGGCGCCAACAAGTTCTCGATCGACGACATCGACGGTGGGCGCACACCCTTCACCCTCGAGGCCTCGGCGCCGAGTCATTCGCTCTACGTAGACGACGGCGGGCGGCTTGGGTTTGGCACTTCGACGCCCGTAGTCGAGCTCCACGTCGTGGATGGCGACACGCCGACACTGCGCCTGGAGCAGGATGGCTCCAGCGGCTTCACGCCCCAGACATGGGACGTCGCGGGTAACGAAACGAATTTCTTCGTGCGCGACGCGACGAATGGCTCGAAGCTGCCGCTCAGGATTCGTCCCAGCGCGCCGAGCAACTCGATCTTCGTCGATACCGATGGTGATGTTGGTATGGGGACGGCGAGTCCGACCGCAGAGCTTGCGGTCGTGCGAGCCGATGCCAGCGACAAAGACATGCTGCTGCTCTCCAATAACGGCCGCAGCAACATCCTGTTCCAGAACTTGACGTCGGCGTCAGATACCTGGACGATGTCTCACGCTAACAACGGCGTGTTCGCCATCGACACGGGCGGCGGCGCTACGGAGCTGAGGGTCCAGGCCAGCGGCAACCTGCTGATCGAGGGTACTCTCACTGCCAACGCCTCGACCACCGGCGACACGTTTCCGGACTATGTGTTCGAGCCGGGCTACGAGCTCATGTCTCTGGGCGAGGTCAAGGCCTTTATCGAGACGGAAGGTCATCTTCCCAACGTGATGTCCTCGGCCGATGTCGAGGGTGGAAGCCGGATCAATATGACGCGGCTGCAGCTCCAGATCCTCGAGAAGGTCGAGGAGCTCACGCTCTACACGCTGAACCAGCAGGACACGATCGAGACTCTCGAGGCGGCCAACGCTACTCTTCTTGAGCGCCTCGCGACGCTGGAGGAGCAGGGCCAGTAGGCTGTTCGAATCGGCTTTCTCGAGGCCTCGCCCCTTTTGGGGCGGGGCCTTTTTCTTGCTGCCGACTCGGGGACTCTTGGATCGCCGGGCTGGGCAAAAAGGGACCAAGACGTCATCAGCAGACCGAGCGGGCCTCTTCAGTGCAGCGGGAATGGGTCCGACAGGGTCGGCCGGGGCTCACTCGGGCTCGGGCTGGCGGATCGCCCCCTTCAGGTTCTCGATCGTCTCTGTACGCTCCAGATGCTGCAGTAGGAAGGCTGCGATCAACTGATGCCCCCGGCTGGAGGGGTGGGGATCGGTCGCATTGAGAACGAGGTCTTCCCCATCCTCGACTTCGCTCCCAAATCGCCGACGGAACCGCAGGGTCAGGTCCGCGACGATGAGACCGTCGAGGCTGGCCGCCTCGGCCAGCGCTCGCGTCATTTCCTCCGGGGTGGCCTCCGTGGGCTCTCCCAAAGAGACGTACCCCTGACCGATCCCATGGTGAAGAAGCACTATGGGGATCCCGCGATCCCGTCCAATCTGAACAAGGTCTGTAAGCGATCTCATGAAGCTCTCGGCTCCCACCAGCTCGCGATGCTCCTCGGCGACGCTGTCGGGAGTGCAATAGGTACTGAAGAAGTCGACCCCCTCGCGACCCTCTGGTGAGGCCGCTGGGTCGAGTACCGCGTCCAGGCGCTGGACCAGCCGCGGTCCCGGTGTGGCATCACCGCTGAAATAGAGCTTGATAAAGGACTCGAGCCCCCATACCGAGCGTCGTGCCGCGACGAAGTTGGGCAAGCAGAAGTCATTGACCGAATAGCCGACGACGATCAGGTCGGGCGAGTACGCCAGGCCGACCTCCTTGAGTGTTTCTACCTCCATTACTAGGTTGTAGCCGGGAGCGGCCAGGGTGATGGTCCGCCAACGTGCCTCCGAATGCTCCCGGTTCAGGCGCTGCTCCAGCTGGTCCATGTAGCGCTGAGACTCGGGAACGCCCCATCCGAACATCACGGAGTCCCCGATTCCGACTATGCGTAGTGTCCGGTTCCCCTTGATCGGCGGCACTTCGCGGTCCCGCCAGCCGTCGGAGTTGGTTCGAACCGGCACGCCCCGGAAGCGAACATCGAGCCCGGGCACCATCTGATAGACCCTCCTGGGAGAGGCGCTGATCGTGAGCATCTCCCCAAGGAAGACCCTCTTGCGGCTTCTCGGCAGCTCGGGCTCTCTCGCGAGATCCTCCAGTGTTCCGGAGGAGGACTGGCTGTAGTGCACCCGAAGCACTATCTCGGCAGCCAGCAAGCAGAGGCCGATCGAGCAAGCGAGGAGGAGAGCCTCGGGCCAGCGCTTCACTTCGGTAGGGTGCTCGAGCGGCAGTTGGTCATAGGCGAAACCTAGCGGCAGGGCTCCGAGCCTGCGCGGTCTTTTGGACGTTGGCGGAAGGGGTTGATCATACTCCGAGCGGCCGATTCTGCCGGAGTCCAACGGCCAGATCCTCTGCTACGCTCGCCTCATGCGAATAGCGCGACGTCGGCTCGTCTTCGCCCGCCTGGCGAGAGGGCTGGCAGCATCAATGGCGATCGCCATGCTGGGTTGCTCGCAGCCGCCACCGGCGGTGGTTCTGATCTCCGTCGACACGCTACGACCTGACCATCTGGGTTGCTACGGCTACTCTCGCGAGACCAGTCCCTCGATCGACTCCCTGCGGCGGGATGCGGTGTTGTTTGCCCGGGCCTCGGCCCATTCGCCGTCGACTCTGCCCTCCCATGCTTCGCTCTTCTCGTCCTTGTTGCCCCAGCAGCACGGGGCGTCCGCAGCCTCTGCCATCCCACTACCCGAGGAGGTGCTGACCCTCGCCGAACATCTTCGAGAAGCTGGTGGGTATCGCACTGCCGCCTTCACCGGCGCGGGCCAGATGAACTCGGTGTTCGGGCTCGATCAGGGATTCGAGATCTATCGAGAGCCGGTACCGGCTCTCGCGATGGCTGTCGAGGAAGCGTTGGACTGGATCGACTCACTTGGCGGTGAGCCCTTCTTCGTCTTTCTGCACACCTACGAGGTTCACCATCCCTACGAGCCCTCGCCGGACGATCTGGCTGGGTTCGCTCCGCGCTACACAGGCGAGTTGCCATCCACAATAAGCGTTGATCTCCTGCGAGAGATCAACGCTCATGAGGCTGAAATCGGAGCTGAGGACCTCGACTACATCGTCAGCGCCTACGACGCCGAGATCGTCGCCATGGACCGTTCGATCGGGCAGCTCATCGAGGCGATGCGTTCGCGGGGGCTGTACGAGAACTCCCTCATCGTCCTCACCTCGGATCATGGTGAAGAGTTCAGTGAACACGGGACCGTCGGGTGGCACTCCCACACCCTCTATGAAGAACTCCTGCGGGTACCGCTCATTCTGAAACTGCCTGGTGGCGACCTCGCGGGGACCACCGTGGAAACCAGTGCACGGCTCATCGATGTGGCTCCGACAATCGTCGAAGCGGTGGGCCTTGCTTCACCGCCGGAGTTTGGGGGCTCCGCTCTGCTTGGAGACAGGCCAAGTCGGTCCTCACCGGTCGTTGCCAGGATCGATCACGGCTCTCTGGAGGTCGAATCTCTTCGTGTGGAGCACTGGAAGTGGTTCGCCGGGCGTCTCTATGATCTCAGGACCGACCCGAACGAGCAGCGGGATCTTGCGGCTGCCAAGCCTGAACTGGCCGCGCGGTTGGAAGCCAGGCTGCAGCAGCTGGTGGCCGAAGGCCCGTCGATGACCGCTGTGGCGGTCGACCCGGACGAGGAGACGCTCGAGCAGCTGAGGGCGCTGGGCTACCTGCAGTAGCCGTCGACCCCGCCTTCAGTCGACGTCGAGAGGTCCCGCTTCGTTGGATGTGGGGGTGCCTGCGACCTGCACCTCATGGGCCGGGGCGCCATGACCCATCTCCTGGATCGAGAGTCGAACGAACTTTGCTGCCAGAACTCTCGACTCGCCCGGCAGGTAGGCCTGACTGCGGCGGTTCCAGTCCTTGTACTGCAGAACGACGGTGTTGACACCGGGTTGCGTCGTGAACGTCGCCGTCTGAGTCAACGCACTGCGTTGCACGGGAATGCCGGTGACGTGGTGACGCGTCTGTCCATTCACCTCGACTCCGAATTCCTGTTCCGGAAAGAGTCCGACGACCGAGAATGATAGTGCCACCGTCCGAATCCGAGTGTCGGTGAATTCGAAGGTGGTCGAAGGCCCGAGGCCGAATCTCCAGCTGGTCCCATCCTGTGTTCGAATCGGCGTCAGGCCGACGGTCGAAAAGCCCGAAGGTTGCTCGCTCGCCATGAAGTCAGCCGCCACGACGAAGTCAAGTTCGGGTGGGCGAGCTGAGGTCTGTCCACGATCGGCCAGCTCCTCGAGAATCCACCGCGCCAGGAACGCATGCCCCAGATCGCTGAGATGTCCGTTGTCGGGAATGAAGAAGCTGGCCGGTGGAAGGTCGGCCTCGCCGATCAGGCGTCGCATGGGGAGATGTGGGATGCCAGCCGCTGCCAGTCGAGTCGCCATCCCCTCGGTGTCGTGCTGCGCGTCCAGGGGGACTCCTGCGGCCTCTTGCTCTGCGACCCAGTTGCGATCGAAAGTCGAGAAGTAGGGGATCGTGACGCCCAGGACGAGCGCCCCCGCGTCGTCGCCGCGGGTCCTTATCTCCTCGAGTAGCCTCTGGGTGACGGCCCACCCCTTCCTCAGAGGTTCCGGCTGCAGGTCCTGCGGAATCATCGCCGTCGCCGTGACCCAGTCTTCCGGCAGGCCAGCCGCGCCGAAGTTCGCCCTGGCGATCTCTCGTTTGGTGTGGCTACGCCGGCCGAGGCCGATCCAGGCCTCTTCCGCGAGGCCGAACAATCGGGAGACGCGGCGGGCTCTCGAAGCCCACGGCCGCAGAAACCGGAGGGTCAGGGCGTCGGTCTCGTCGAGGACGAAGTAAGGGCGATGATGATCCTGTAGAGCGCCGCAGGTGTTGGCGATCTCGAGCGTGTTGTTGCAGAGGTCGTTGTAGGGGAACGTCTGCAGGACGATGACATCCGGCTCGAACGGCAGGCCGAGATGGTCGAGCGCGATCAACTCCTGGGCCGTCCCCCAGTCGGGGATGCTGAGACTCGCGACCTCCCAGGCCGTCTCTTCGTCCCCCAGGAGCCACTCCGCGAGGAGGCCTGGATAGGTGACGGAGAATGGCTGGGCGCCAGCGAAGGAGAACGAGTCTCCGAGAACGAGCAGGCGCCGGACTCCGTCCCTCTTGGCGTGGCCGGTGGTCGGTCCACGGAATCCGTCCGGATTGAACTCGTCGATGTCCGTGAACGACGGCTCGAGGAGCCAGCCGTACTTCGCGTCGTAGCGAAGGTGGGGTTGGGCGTTCAGGTCGGTACCCACAAGGCGCACGGCCGCCTCGGCCAGAAGCAGGACGAGCGACACTGCAAGCAGGGGGACGATCAGCTTGAAGTAGCGGCGAGTGTGAGTCGCGTCAGACTTCATAGCTCGCTTGCCCCTCCGGGAGCCGTCCGATTCCGCTTCTCGGCGCGCCATTCGAACGCAAGCATAGTGCAGGCCCTGTCACCTTGACTGAGCAGTGGGTCGCGAGCGGGGCCATCGACTACCGGTCTCCTGAGTCGGCCTCGCCGCCGCTCGGCGGGATGGTGCCTGCGTCGTCCCCGCACAGCACGGAGATGATCCTGCTCGAGACTCGCCGCGCCGAGGTGGGTGAAAGAGATGCCATGGGTCCGTCGCTGCCGATCTTCCGCGCGACGAGGCGCGCCGAAGCCTGGGCGCGGAACGAGGCCGCGCGACGTGCCAGATCGACGATCTGGCGGGCGTACGCACGTGGGGAGTGCTCTTGCTCGAGGTGCAAGCGGCCGCGCGCACCCATGTGGGTCAGAGCCGCCGGTGCCGAGAAGAGAGATTGGAGTTGAAGCCGGATGTCGTCGACTTCGTGCTCCTGTCGGACGAAGGCGACCGTGTCATCGGGAAGCTCGCTGTACCAGCCCGTCCGCGTGACCAGGCTCGGCAGGGCATGATCCCAGATTCTCAACTGGCTGCCGGACGATTCACCCATCGTGGGGAATCGCAGGTTGATGGCGAGATCTGCCTTCTCGATTGCCTCCTCGAGTTCCTCGGAAGGGACGAAGCCATGGAGAGTGACGAGTTCGTTGATCCCGAGACTCCGCGCGAGCTTCTCGAGGTGCTCGGGGTCCCAGACCGATCCGTAGATATCGAGTTGGTAGGAGCTACGCTCCTCGACAGTCGCCAGAGCCCGGAGGATCGAGTCCAGGCGTCGGTTGGGCCCGAGGAACCCGAAGGCGATCAATCTCCGTTTTCGCCCACCGCCGCGGGGGACGACTCCGCCCGGTCGCGCCGTAGGGGAGAACGGAAGTCCCGCAGAGGCGACCGGCCACCGTTTCAGTCGCGCGAGGCGGTCGAAGGCGTCACGGCTGTGGACGAGGACACCGAGGGCATTCTCGATTGCGGGCAGAGTCAGGGGGAACTCGCGAGCGACGTCTTCGGTGGCGCGGCGTCCGTCGAGAAGCTCGCGGGCCGAGCGAGCACCCTCTGGGCCGTAGTGCTCGAGCATGAGACGCAAGTAGCCCTGGGTGTCGTTGGTGACGCGAAAGAAGCCGGTGAACAGATGCTGCAGCGCCATGTCGTGCAGGATGACGACGCCGGGGTGTCGGCGGCTGATGTCCCAGATCTGGCTGTGGAACTCGTGGTTGTTCCCGATGTGGTACACAGTCATTTCCGCCTTGTGCAGCTCGTGCCAGAAGCCCGTCTCGGGAAAACACCGGACGTCTGCGAACTGCTCCAGCTCGGGATCCCAGTCCCGGTGATTCGTCCACAGGGTGACATCGGAGACTTCCTGCAGTGCCGGGAGTGAGTGCCACAGGTCGCCGGCGATACTCGTGCGGGCCGGAGGTACCGGCGAGACGATGTTCAGCTTCATGCCAGCAGAGAGTCGAGGACTCGGTCCCAGGTGATGCCGAGTTTGTCGTAGTGCTGCCTACCAGCAACGCCCCACTCGCGAGCGGCGTTGCGATCTCGCCAGAGCGTGTCCAGGGACGACGCAATCGCCGCGGGCTCCGGCTCGCAGATCAGCCCCGTCTCACCATGAGTTATGAAGGCCAGAGGCTCCCCGGAGTCGCGACAGGTGACGACTGGCTTCGCGGCGAGCATGGCTTCGAGTGTCACATACCCATAGTCCTCGTCGAGGGGAGTGAAGACGACGCCGACGCATCGCGCGTATCCGTCGACGAGGTCAGCCTCGTTGATCCAGCCGGTCCAGTCGATGCGCGATGAGATTCCCAGTTCGTCGGCCATCCGGTGAAGCTCGGCCTCGTGGGTCGGAGACTCTGCGGATCCGGCGATTCGAATCCTGACCGGCTGCTCCGTGAGGGACAGGGCCTCCAGGACAAGTTTGTGGCGCTTGGGGGGAGAGATTCGACCAGGAAAGAAGATGTAGTCCTCGGCGGGTGCGCAGTGCAACTCGGTCGCCAACCTGGGAGGAGGACAGAGCGGAGTCGATTCGATTCCTAGGAACCTCTCGAGTCTCCCCGAGACGTTCTGGGCGATGGTGTGGACTCTCTGCGACTCCTCGATGGCTCTCCGATCGGCGTTTCGGATTGTGTCGCGGATCTGTGCGCCACGCGGGTCCTGGCTCAGCCCGTAGTAGCCGTTCCATAGCTCGTAGGCCGAGCGTTGCTGGTGCATCAGCCAGAGGACCTTGTTGGGGTGTGGAATGAGATAGGCGGGGAACTTCATCCCAATCAGCAGATCGATGGGACGGCCGGCGCTCTGCGTCAGGTCGAAGAGTCGACAGGCGGCCATGTGGTAGAGGAGATGCTCCGACGGATACCACTGCCACGGAATGGTGACGATCTCGACATCGTGTCCACGCCCGGCCATGGCGCAATGGAGGTCTTCGACGAGAATCTCGGCGCCGCCTCGCTCGAAAGGCGCCTGCACTGTAGCGATCACGGCTCTCACGCGATTGCCTCGGTAGTCACCCGCTCCCGGTCGAGCCGTAGAAGCAGATCGAGGACGTGGTTCCATTCATAATCTGGAGATCGAATCGCAGCGCTCGCCCTCTCTCCCAGGACAGCCGTGCGATCGGGTTGGGTCCACAGGTCGTCCAGGGCGCGGGCGATGCGACTCGGTTGCGCAGGGAGTACGAGACCCGTATCCCCGTCTCCGATCAACTCTGCGGGAGCCCCTGAGTCGGAACAGACGACAAGTGCTTTCGATGCCTGCCCGGCAGCCAGAGCGACATTCGGGAACGTGTCGTGACGGGCGGGGTACAGGACGGCGTGGCTCTCGGCGTAGAGCTCGGATAGGGCGTCATCTGCGAGCTCACCCAGCCAGTCCACGCGGTCGGCGACCTTGAGGCGAAGCGCGCAATCCCGCAGGGCAAAGTCTACGCTTTCGCTGTAGCTCCCGCAGTGCTTGACCCTGAGCGGAGATTCAGCTTCTGTCAGGGCCTCCAGGATCATCTCGACTCGGCGCGGGCCGACTCCGGGAGGAACGAGTACGTAGTCTTCAGGTCGCTTCCAGACACAGTTCAGGGCGTCAGGTGCCGGCGGGTAGAGCACCGTAGCGTCGAAACCGGTTCTCGCCTTGAAGTCCGCCGCAGCGGTGGCGGAGATGGCGAAGCGCCGGACAGCGCCTGACAAAGGAACCGTCTCGAGAGCCCGTCTCACCTGAGCCACCTCGAGGTCGAGCGCTCCGGCCTCCTGTGGGTCGGGCACATCGTGCGTCAGCCACAGGATCTTCCTCGGGTGAGGGATCAGATAGGTAGGGAACTCGAGGGCGATGAGCAGATCTCCCTGCATCGCTTCCGTCCCTGTCCAATCCATAAGCCTTGCTGCGATCGAGTGATCGAGGAAGGTCTCGGCGGAGGTCCAGCTGAACGGCACGCGCACCACTTCGGTTTCGTCGCCTCGCAGTCGCAGGGCGGCGGACAGGTCCTCGGCCAACGTCTCGGTACGTCGACGCTGGAACGGAATGTGAGCGGTGGCGATGAGGATTCTCAAGGCGGGACCGCCGAAGGCTACTGCTATCTGTCTTTGCGGGCAAGTGTCGTCGCTCCCAGCGGGGCGTCGGTCCGCGGATGCACCTCGAGTCGGATCGCGATAGCCTCTCAACTCGATGATGTCCACTCGGAAGGAGAGCAGGTGACTGGGTTCCCGGACGGCCATTTCTACTCTCCGATCCCGGATCTCGAAGAGCTGGAGAGGCGCAAGGAGTGGATCTGGCGCCGTGACACGGCTCCTGCCGGAGTCGACCTGGATCTCCCCCGGCAAAGGCAACTCCTGGAGGACGTGAGGGTCTTCGCGGATGACTTCAGGTATCCCGCTCACCCGGCACCGGGAGCTCCCGAGAGTGCCTTCTTCGATGACAACGGCCTGTTCGCCGGGCTCGACTCGCGGATGTTGTTCTGCATTCTCCGCCGCCTGCGGCCGCGGAGGGTGATCGAGGTCGGTAGTGGCTTCTCCTCCCTGCTCAGTGCCGACGTCAACGTCGTGTATCTGGGTGGGCGGACCGAGATCGTCTGCGTCGAGCCCTACCCTCGGGACTTTCTCCGCCAGGGGGTACCCGGGATCACCCGGCTCGTCGAGAGTAGGGTCGAGGATGTCGGGCCAGGGTTCTTCGATCAACTCGGGGCTGGCGACGTCCTTTTTATTGACTCCTCTCATGTCTCGAAGACCGGCAGCGATGTGAACTACCTGTACTTCGAGGTGCTCCCCAAGCTCGCGCCTGGGGTTGTGGTTCATGTCCACGACATCTTCTTCCCGCTGGAGTATCCGGCGGAGTGGGTTCTCCACGAGCGTCGCTTTTGGAACGAGCAGTATCTCTTCCACGCGATGATGATGTTCTCCACTGGATTCAGGGCCCTGTTCGGATGCACTTGTGCTCACGAGCACTTCGCAGAGGAGGTAGAATCGATCTTCGGAGCTTCCTATTCCGGCTCCAGTTTCTGGATTGAGCGAACCGATTGAGGTTGTCTTCCACTGCCCAACATCGCTGCTACATGCTGCTAGGGGGAGGATAGGAACATGGACCAGGAGGACTTGAGGGAGCTTGCCGAGCGGCTGGGCCGTGCCGAGCGCAGGGAGACCGGAGAAGCGTCTTCGGGCTCGGCGAATCTGCGCAGTGCCAGCGATCCCAGGCTCGACGTCGATGCTCTAGTGGCAGTGATGGAAGGGGCCGAGTCGAGTGGTTCCGGCGGTGACCGCCTCGAGGCGTTGAAGGCCTGGCGAGAGGCCCTGGTGGATCGGCATGATCTCGTCCGGCGGCTCGCTGCGGCGGAAGCCTCGACCGCTCCGACGCCACTGGTCGTATCGAGCCTCACGGCGATGGACGAAGTCAAGGGCTTTCCTCCGCGACTCGGCCTGCCCTGGGATGCCGAGCTGAGCCTGGAGCCGCTGACGCGTGCCAGTAACCATGCGGAGGTCGGAGTCCTGCCCGAGTTCCGCCACTACGGCCCACTGGGTCGCTGGCTGGCCCGCTCCACCGCCCGGATCGTACTCTTCCTTTCGCGCTTCCTCACCAACCGGCAGAACGTCGTCAATGGACTACTCGTCGATTACGCTGCCGAGAGCGGGGATCGGCTGAATCGCCAGCAGACCAGGCTGGACCAGCTGACCGAGAGAGTCGAGTCGGCGTTCGAGCAACAGCGGGTGGACGTGACAGAGAGGCTGACCGAACTTCAGGCCATGGAGCAGAATCTCGCCCACCGTCTTCACGAGGTTCAGACGAGCCTCCATCAGGCCGATCGACTCGGTCTTGATCATGAGCTGCGCCTGACCGAAACTGAGTGCGATAGAGCCTGGTCACGGGTTACAGACATGGACCATCGAGAGGAACTGCGCACGATTCGGCGCAAGCTCGATGTCCTCCGGTCGCGCCTTGATGCACAGGGGCACCGGCTCGAGAACCAGCGCCGTCAGGCAGAGGAGCACCAGTCGGCCCTCGCTGGGCAACGCGAACAGGTCGAACGCCAGGGTCTCGACGTGGCGCGGCAGGGCGAGAGCCTCGCGCGTCAGAGCGAACGCCTCGACCGTCAGACGTTCAGGGTGGACGGCCAGGAGCGTGCAGCGCGAGACCTGGTCGAGGTGGCTCCTCGCGTCGACGAAGTGGAGGAGGGGCTGACCCGCCTCGAGAGTTCGGTCCTGGCCGACATCGAACGTCTGGCCGCGGAGTTGGCGGCGGGACCAATAGGCCACGACGGGATCGGAGACGCCTCGTCCGGGCACCTTGCCGGGACGCACGAAGGCCTCTACATGAACCTCGAAGACGAGTTCAGGGGTCCACGGAGTCTGGTTCGAGAGCGTCTGGCCGCCTACATGCCTCTGCTGGCGCAGATCGGCGCCGGATCGATCGATCGACCCATTCTCGATCTGGGGTGTGGCCGGGGGGAGTGGCTGGAGCTGCTCGCCGAGAAGAACCTGCATGCGCGGGGCGTCGAGATCAACAGCGTCGCGGTCGGCAACTGCCGCAGCCTCGGGCTCGACGTGACGGCGGAGGACGGCCTCGAGTACCTCAGGGAGCAGGCATCAGGGTCTCTGGGGATGGTGACCGGTTTCCATCTGCTCGAGCATCTACCCTTCGAGTATTCGCTCGATCTCCTGGGCGAAGCTCTGCGGGTCCTGCGGCCCGGCGGCGTTGCGCTCTTCGAGACGCCGAACCCGGAGAACCTGCTGGTGTCCTCCCACAGCTTCCACATCGATCCGACCCACCGCCAGCCGTTGGTACCCGAGCTTCTCGTCTTCCTCATGCGACAGCAGGGTTTCTCTCGCCTGAGAATCGAGCGGCAGACCGTCGCAAGGCCCGACGAGCGCCTGGAGCCGTTGGCCGAAGGGCTTCCGCTGGCCGAACGCTTCAATGAGGTGATCGAACTCCTCAACCGCCACTTCGCCGCTCCTTCAGACTTCGCCGTGATCGGCCACAAGCCGCAGTGATCCACTGGTGCTTGTAACACGGCGCTCCGCGGCCTGCTGGCTGGTAATGATCACGATCCTGCGAGCCGGACTGCTGGCACAAGCCGGACTCGTCGAGGCGACCGCGGTGGTCGGGTTGGAATTCGTCCATTTCAATGGAATGACAGGAGAGCTGTACTTTCCGGAGATGACCGGGCAGGGAGCAGCGCTCTTCGATTTTGATGGCGATGGCGACCTGGATACCTACCTTGTCCAGGGGGCCGCTCTGGGGGCCGTGACCGACTCCGGAGGACACCGCGACGTCCTGTTGCGCAACGACGGGGTGCTCGGAGGTGCCCGTTGGGTCGACGTCTCGGGGGCATCGGGCCTCGAAGCCAGGGGCTACGGGATGGCGGTGGCCGTCGGCGACATCGACGACGATGGGTCACTCGATCTCTTTGTCGGTAACTACGGTTCCAACGAGCTGTGGCGCAATCGAGGTGACGGGACGTTCCAGAACGTCTCGTCCAAGCTCAGCGAGTCGTCCTCCAGGTGGACAACGTCGGCAGCCTTTCTCGACTACGACCGAGACGGCCATGAAGACCTCTACGTGGTGAACTACGTCAGCTACTCGGTCGAGTCGGCCCCTGTCTGCTACGCGCCGAGCAGCATGCGCGACTATTGCGGCCCGTCCGGGTTCAGTCCGCAGCAGGATCGATTGCTTCGCAATCTCGGAGACGGGAGCTTCGAAGACGTGTCAGCGATCGGCGTCGAGGGAGTCGCGGGTGCGGGTCTCGGCATCGCTGTGCTCGACATCGAAGGGGATGGCTCCGACGAGGTCTATGTCGCCAACGATGGCCAGCCGAACTTCCTCTGGCGAACCGGAGAGCGCTGGTTCGATGACGCGCTATTGACCGGTGTGGCCGTCAATCGACGTGGCCAGCCCGAAGCGAGCATGGGGGTTGCGGTCGCTGACTTCGACCACGACGGTGATGAGGATCTGTTCGTGACCCACCTGGACGGTGAGAGCAATACTCTGTACGTGAATGACGGCGACGGACTCTTTGACGACAGGACCGTGGAAAGAGGCCTGGCAGGTCCGAGTCTCTCTCGGACGGGGTTCGGGGCCGTCTGGGTCGATCTGGAGCACGACGGACGACTCGATCTCGCAGTCGCCAACGGAGCGGTCAGACTGCAGGGTCCTTCGGTGGCGGCTGGCGATCCCTATCCACTGTCGCAGAGGAACCAGGTCTTCTCGAGCCGCGGCGTTGACTTCGTCGAGATCGTGGAGGGCCCGTTCGTGGTTGGTGCAGAGGTCAGTCGCGGGTTGGTTGCCGGCGATGTGGACAATGACGGGGATCGCGATCTGCTGCTGACCAATAGCCAGGGGCCGGCGCGCCTCTATCTCAGTGAGGGGGCCGGAGACGGGAACTGGCTCGGGGTGGCTCTGACGTCGCCCTCGAACCAGCGGGTGCGGGCGTTGGATGAGCGCGGAGTCGTCGTCGCCCGTGCGACAAGTTCGGGGAGCTATGCCTCGGCCACCGACTCGCGTGTCGTCTTCGCGGGAGCCCAGTCCGTTGCCCGGGTGTCGATCTCGTCTCGCGATCGGATCATTCGCCTCGAGAGCCCTCCCAGTGGACGTTATCTTCGAATCGATCCAGGACAATGAGAAGGTCGGCAATAGCTCTTTGGTGTCTTGCCTGCGCGACGGGGGCATCAGCCCAGGTCGTTGAGCTTCCCAACCCGGCTCTCGAGGATCTCGAACCCAGCGTGGCAGGGCAGATGCGGGAAATCCGGGAGATGGCCGGTACCGTCGTCAACAACGGCCTTGCGTCTCAGTCCGACCGGGCTCGTGCTTGGGGGGAGATGGGCAAGACCTACCATGCGTATGAGCTCTTCGGGGCCGCTGAGGTCTGCTACGACCAGGCGGCCGGCCTCGAGCCCGCCGATATGGCCTGGCGATACCTCTCCGCGCAAGTCGCTCGAGCCCAGGGTGATCTGCTGGCGGCGGCGTCCTCCTTCTCGGAGGCGCGGGAGCTCGCGCCGCAGCATCTAGCCACGTTGATTCATTGGGCCGACGTCGAGCTCGAGCTGAACCGCCCGGAGATCGCGGGGATGTTGCTCGACCAGGCGGCTGCCATCGCGCCCGGAGCTCCCGTAGTCCTGGCCCGAAGAGGAGAGCTGGCCCTGGTCCGGCAGCGCTACGGCGAGGCCGTGGAACTCCTGTCTGCCGCACTCGAGGCGGTGCCGGCAGCGACGCGACTGCACCACGCGATCGGCTTGGCCTTTCGCGGCCTGGGTGATCTCGAACAGGCCAGGGCGCATCTGGAGCGACGTGGGGACGTGGGGCTCTCACCCGCCGATCCGCTGATGGCCGAGCTCGAGACTCTCCAGGTCGGAGAGCGGGTCCACCTTCTCAGAGGTCGGCGAGCCTTCCAGGCTGGCCAGTTCGAGGCCGCAGCGTCCGAGTTCCGCCAGGCTCTCGAGGCGGAGCCGGAGAGTGTGAGGGCTCTGGTCAACCTGAGCGCCGCGCTCTCCGGGTTCGGAGACCGGGTCGGGGCGGCTCAGTCGTTGCAGCGGGCTTTGGAGATAGACCCCGAGAATCCCACCGCTCTGTTCAACCTGGCCAGCCTGGCCGCTGGCTCCGACGCACACGGTGCGGCGGTAGGGTATTTCGCAGCTGCGACCCGGGTGGCGCCTGGGGACGAGGAGGGCTGGCTGGGCGAAGCGAAGTCGTGGATTGCCCTCGGGGACTTCGGGGAAGCCGCTCGAAGACTCAGCTCGGCCGGCGAAGCACTGCCCGAGTCAGGGAGGATCGCCTTCGCACTGGCTCGTGTCCTGGCGGCCTCGCCGGATCTTTCTGTGCGAGACGGTGAACGGGCCCTCGATCTGGCTACCAAGGTCTTCGAGGCCCGTCGAACGGCTGCGAGCGCCGAGCTCCTCTCGAACGCGCTCCGAGAATCCGGCCGATGCGACCAGGCGCGAGAGTTCCTCGACCGACTGATCTCGGAGGCCGACGAGCTGGAGGCCGCCCAGGAGGCAGAGCGTCTGCGCTCCGCTAGGGCCGAGATCAGGGACTCGGAGGACTGCCGCCCTCCCGGCTGAAGGCGAGTCAGTTCGCGCGAACTGCCGGCGGTCGCAAGTAGAGCGGGTCGAGAAGCGTCGACTCGGACCAGGGTACTGCCTGCTCGCACAAGAACCTCAGGGCCAGGGGAGCGAGTTCGGGTGAGTCCACAATCCTGACCCCAGGCAGCGCGGCTGCCAGTCCGGCAGCCCCATGGCCCACGACGCAGTCCGGATTGAGTTGGTCCAGCTCGGTGACACTGATGATCCGGGCCTCCTGCACCGACTGTCCATCGACGAAGAGCCTGGTGAACCACTCGCCGCGCAACGCGTCCACGACGGTGACCGTTCGCTTGGATCCGCTCGGAGCTGCCAGCCTGAGCACGTCCAGTGTCGGGACTGCGACGGCCGGAAGCCTCAGCGCCTGGTGAAGCCCGAGCAGCGTCGCGAGCCCTACTCGTAACCCGGTGAAGCTGCCGGGCCCGCGGAGAGCGACCAGGCCGTCGAGCTCCTGGAGCGTCGTGCTTGACTCCGACAGCACCTCGTCTATACAACGCAAGAGGGCTTCGGAGGAGTGCGCGATCTCGATGACGCGGCTGGCCAGAACCCGATCTTCGGCCCCTAGAGCCACGCTCACGCGAGGGGAGGCCGAGTCGAGCGCCAGGAGCCTCCTGGGATCTGAAGTCGGTCTCTTCAAGCGGCTATACTGACCGGCCCATGTCTAAGTCCGGTCAGCTGACGCCGATGTTGCGGCACTACCTGGAGATGAAGGCTGACCATCCCGATGCGGTGGTTCTGTATCGCATGGGAGATTTCTACGAGGTCTTCTTCGACGACGCGGCTCGCGTCGCCCCGATTCTCGAGGTCACGTTGACCGCGCGCAACAAAGGCGGCGAGAACGAAGTGGCGATGTGCGGAGTTCCGTACCATGCCCTCGAAGTCTATCTCGCCAAGCTGGTGCGGGCCGGAGTGAAGGCGGCGATCTGCGAGCAGGTCGAGGACCCGAAGGAGGCCAAGGGTCTGGTGCGGCGCGAGGTGACGCGCGTGGTGACGCCGGGCACCCTCTCCGACCCGGAGCTGCTCGACAGCAAGACGTCGAATTACCTGGCGAGTGTCGTATGGAATGGCGACGCCGGCGGGGGTGCCTTCCTGGATGTCTCGACCGGTCAATTCCGGGTGCAGCGCTGGCAGACGAGCGACCAGGCGATCGACGATCTGAGTCTGCTGCGCCCCAGCGAAGTGCTGTACGAGCCGGAGGGGCTACCGGAGGCACTACAGACCTGGGTCGACGATGCGCCCTGCCGGACCGAACTCGACGGCGATCGCTGGTTTGATACGCGTCGGGCGACCGACGACCTGCAGGAGCAGTTGGGAGTCGAGAGCTTGCGGGGATTCGATCTCGAGGCTGGGGAACCCGCGGTCGTGGCCGCTGCTGCGGCCCTCGCCTACGCTCGTGCTACCCAGCACAGCGAGCTGGCTCATATCCGGGACGTGACGGTGGCGTCGCGCGGCGACGGGATGCTGCTCGACTCGACGACGCTGGCCAATCTCGAGATCTTCAGGTCTCTACGCGAGGGAGCGAAGCGCGGGACGCTGTTGTCGGTGATCGACCGCACCAGGACAGCGGCGGGCGGGCGATTGCTGGTCGACTGGCTCCGTCGCCCTCTGGCGGACCCGCTGGCCATCGAGAACCGGCATTCGGCGGTTGACGAACTGGTCTCCGATGAGCGCCGGCGGGGGAGAGTCCGAACCGATCTGGCGAGAGTGGGAGACCTCGAGCGGCTCTTGACGAGGGCGATCCTGGGGACGCTGACGCCACGGGAGGCGGGAGTCCTGCGCGACACGCTCCTGGCTTCGCCGGGGCTGCTGGGTGAACTGCGGGGACTGCAGTCGTCCCTGCTGAGGTCGATCGCCGCGGCCAAGCCCGCCACCCGGCTGGCGGCCGAACTCGAGCGCGTTCTCGTGGCTGAACCTCCGGCGAGGCTGCGCGACGGGGGGATCATCTGCGAGGGCGTCGACGACGATCTCGACCACCACAGGTCTCTGGCCAGGGACAGCAAGCAGCACGTCCTCGCGGTCCAGGAGCGGGAGCGAGAGCGGACCGGGATCAGCTCGCTGAAGATCCGCTACAACAAGGTCTTCGGGTACTTCATCGAGGTCACGAAGGCGAATGCCGCATCGGTGCCCGAGGACTACGTTCGCAAACAGACCCTGGTCAATGCCGAGCGCTACATCACGCCGGAGCTCAAGGAGCTCGAGGAGGCGATCCTCACTGCGGAAGAGCGCCAGCTGAGCCTGGAAGCGAAGCACTTCGAGGCACTGGTCGAGAGTGTTCGCCAGGCGGCGTTGGAGCTGAAGGCTCTGGCGAGAGCGCTGGCTGAGCTGGACGTTCTCTGCAACTTCGCCGAGGTGGCGGTACGCCAACGCTACGTCCGCCCGGAGATCGCGCCGCCAGGGGAGCCTCTGGCGATCGAGGATGGAAGGCACCCTGTCGTCGAACGACAGAAGGACGTCGATTTCGTCCCCAACGACTCCGACCTGGATGGTGAGGAGGCCCAGATCGTGTTGCTGACCGGCCCGAACATGGGCGGTAAGTCGACCTATCTGCGGCAGGTGGCTCTGATCGTGGTGCTGGCTCAGGCCGGGAGTTTCGTGCCCGCCGCTGGGGCCAGGATCGGCGTGGTGGATCGAGTCTTCACACGGGTGGGGGCTAGTGACGATCTCTCGCGTGGCGAATCGACGTTCATGGTGGAGATGATCGAGACCGCGAGGATCCTCCATCAGGCGACCTCGGAGAGCCTGGTCATTCTCGACGAGGTGGGACGCGGCACGGCGACTTTCGACGGGCTCTCCCTCGCTTGGGCGATTGTCGAGTTCCTGCACGAGGAGCGGCGGCCCAAGACCCTCTTCGCAACGCACTACCACGAGCTGACCGAACTGGCTTCACTCTTGCCGCGGGTCGTGAACCGGACGATGGCGGTCAAGGAGTGGGAGGACCAGATCGTCTTCCTTCGGCGGGTTGTCAAGGGGAGTGCCGACAAGTCATACGGCATCCACGTGGCGCGCCTCGCAGGTATTCCGAGTTCGGTCCTCGAGCGGGCCGAAGAGGTTCTGCGGAATCTCGAAGCTCAGGAGTACGACTTCAGCGGCCGCCCCAAGCTGGCCAAGGGCAACGCTCCGGCGTCTGCGGCGCAGGATCAACTGCATCTGTTCGCGCCACCGGAGGAAGTGGTCAGCGCGGTCATTCGAGAGGTGGATCTCGAGAGACTGTCGCCGTTGGCGGCGTTGAATCTGTTGCAGAGTTTGAAGTCGCGGCTGGAAGGGTAGGGCGCGCGGTTCGGGTGGGGCCGCCCTTCGGCGCCTTTTTGTGGGCCTTTGCCGGTGTGTGAGGCGTAGCCGGGTTGGTTCCGGCGAACACCCCCCGCCTCCCGCCCTCGTACAGAGCCTGCACCAACCCGGCTACGCCTCACACACCTGGGGTGGTGGCGCCCTTTGCGGTGGGTGGTGGACTATGAAGGATTGCCCGTGGGCTGGCGCAGCCAGCCAGTAGACAACAGACCCTCCAAGGTCTACCAGTGCTCCAAGGAGGGAAGAGATCCTATCTCCGATGGGGTCTGGACGGGTCAGGCCAGCGGAGACAGGGTCTTTTCCCCGCAGAACGCACATGAGCGTCAACCGGGATCGCCCAGTAGAAAACTTCTGGAGTCGGAGCGCTAGAAGGGGATGTCGTCGTCGAAGTTGCTGCCGCCGCCACCACCACTCTGGGGCGCGCCGCCGCCTCCGCCGCCGCCCTCGTGCGAGTCACCCTTTCGGCCGAGCATCTGGAAGTTGTCGCAGATAATCTCGGTGCGGTAGCGCTTGTCGCCGTGGGTCTTGTCTTCCCAGGAGCGGGTCTCGAGACGTCCCTCGACGTAGACCTGCTTGCCCTTGTGGAGGTACTGCCCGGCGATCTCAGCCTGCTTGCCCCAACAGACGATGTCGTGCCACTCGGTCTTCTCCTGGCGGTTGCCGTCCCGGTCGTTCCATTTGCGGGTGGTGGCGACGCTGAAGTTGGCGACCGGCTGCCCGGAGGGCGTCGTGCGCACCTCGGGGTCTCGACCGAGGTTGCCGACGATTATCACTTTGTTGACCATGGTGTTGCTCTCCCGTTGTCTCTGCCTTCGACTGGCTCAGTTCGGGTCAAAGGTATCATCCCGATCTGAAGGACGGAAAACGTGCGCCTGGTCTTGCAGAGAGTGAGTCGAGCCGCGGTCAGCGTCGACGGTGAGACCGTCGGAGCGATCGACCGGGGCCTCCTCGTCCTGGTCGGTGTGGAACAGGGTGATGGAGCGGATGAGGCCTCGCGGGCAGCCTCGAAGGTCGCCGGACTCAGACTGTTCGCTGACGAGAACGGTGCGATGAATCTGGACGCTGCGGCTGTCGACGGCGACTTTCTCGTCGTCTCGAATTTCACCCTCGCGGCTTCGCTTGCCAAGGGGCGGAGGCCCTCCTTTGTCGGCAGCGCACCGCCCGAGGAGGCCGAGCCCCTGATCGAGTCGTTCGTCGAGACCTTGCGATCGCATGGATTCGCCGTACCGACCGGGCGTTTTCGCGCTCAGATGGAGATCGATCTGGTGAACGACGGCCCGGTGACCTTTGTGCTCGAGATCTGAGTCCTCAGACGTCGGCAAGCGCTGGGACGTCGTCACCGAAGCCGGCCTGCTCGTCTGCGCTCTCCTGAAGTCGGACCATGGAGTCCTCGACTCTCAGACGCAGGGCCTCGGCCTGCTGCGCGTCGAGCTTGCCCGGGACGTCGATGGGCTCGCCGAAGACGACGTCGACGCGGGCGAAGGGCCAGGGCAGAAGGGTGCGGTCCCATGCTCGGCGGAAGATCCGAGCGGGTCGGGCCGAGGCCGTCACCGGCACGATTCGACCGCCCGTCCACCGCGCCATTCGGACGACACCGCCCTGAACCCGGCCGCGCGGGCCTCGCGATCCGTCGACGGCCAGCGCGGCGCCGCAACCCGGTTGCCGTCTCACCCGGCGGATCATCTCCTGGATCGCCTGGAGGCCATCTCGCCCCGATGAGCCGCGCACGACGTCGAGCCCGAGGCGTTCCTCGACCTGCGCCATGGCCTCTCCGTCGAGGCTCTTCGAGCACATCGAGACCCAGCGTGCGTCGGGCATGGCGGAGAAATACCGCAGGAGGGCGAAGGTTCGCCCGTGGAAGAAGGCGAGGACCGCCGGTTCCGGGCCTGAGACGACTTCGTCCAGGTGCTCTCGACCCGTTTCACGGATCCTCCAGGACCAGTGGAGGGAGCGCAGGAGTGCCAGCGCCAGGGTCGGGACCACCCTGAGCATCAGGAAACGCTTGGTGGGACTGGCCTGACGATTCGTCGACATGGGATTGGGGGAAGCCGCCGGATGAGCGCGCCGGCCGATTGTATCTGGCGGCCGGGCCTCCGAGCCCTTGTGGTAGAAAGCTCTCCTCACGTTTCTTGGACTGGGAGGTAGCGATGGTTCGTGCCAGGTCTGGATTGGTTGTCCTTTCTGTCGTTCTGATGCTCGTGATGATGCCGGTGATCGCCGAGGCCAAGAAGGCCAAGGGCGGGGCCGAGCCCGAGCAGAGTGCCTGGGATGAGAGCGTGCTCGACGGACTCGAGTGGCGTCTCGTCGGACCCTTTCGGGGTGGTCGCAGCGCCGCTGTAGCGGGGCTCTCTGACCATCCGAATGTCTACTACTTCGGTGCGACCGGCGGCGGCGTCTGGAAGACGACCGACGCGGGCTCGAGCTGGACCAACGTCTCGGACGGTTTCTTCGGCGGATCGATCGGCGCGGTCGCGGTCTCGGACTGGGATCCCAACGTCGTCTATGCGGGCGGTGGTGAGAAGACGGTGCGCGGCAACGTCTCGCACGGTGATGGGTTCTGGAAGTCGACCGATGCCGGCAAGACCTGGACCTTCTCGGGTCTCGGGGATTCTCGTCACATTTCGAGGATTCGTATTCATCCGAGGAATCCGGATCGTGTCTACGCTGCGGTTATGGGCCACCTCTTCGGCCCCAACGAGGAGCGCGGCGTCTATCGTTCCGAGGACGGTGGCGAGAACTGGGAGCGAGTCCTCTTCGCCAACGAGGACGCCGGGGCGGTAGATCTCGTCATGGATCCGACCAACCCGCGTGTCCTCTACGCCTCGACCTGGCGGATTCGGCGGACGCCCTACAGCCTCGAGAGTGGCGGCGAGGGATCGGGCCTGTGGAAATCGACCGATGGCGGTGACAGCTGGACCGAGTTGACGGGCAATGACGGCCTGCCGGAAGGGATCTGGGGCATCAGCGGCATCACCGTCTCGCCCTCCAATCCTCAGAACCTCTACGCCATCGTCGAGGCCGACAAGGGTGGCGTCTTCCGCTCACGCGATGGAGGCGAGACCTGGAGCCAGGTCAACGACGAACGCAAGCTGCGCCAGCGCGCCTGGTACTACTCCCGTATCTATGCCGACCCAGCCGACGAGGACAGCGTCTATGTCCTCAACGTCCGCTTCCATCGGTCGAAGGACGGCGGCAAGACCTACGAGTCGATCTCGGTGCCCCACGGCGACAATCACGATCTGTGGATTTCGCCCGACGACTCTCTGCGCATGGTTCAGTCGAACGACGGGGGAGCCAACGTCTCGTTCGACGGTGGTGAGACCTGGTCCCAGCAGACCAACCAGCCGACGGCACAGTTCTACCGCGTCTCGACCGACAACGCCTTTCCCTATCGTCTTCTCGGCGGACAACAGGACAACTCCGCCGTGCGCATCCGCAGCCGCTCGGCCTTTGGCGGCTCGATCGGTCTTCGCGACTGGGAGTCGACGGCCGGTGGTGAGTCCGGGCATATCGTGGCGAATCCGGACGATCCGGACATCGTCTATGGAGGCTCGTACGACGGCTTTTTGATCCGCCTCGACCATCGGACGGGCGAAGTGCGCGGTGTCGACGTCTGGCCGGACAACCCCATGGGTTGGGGAGCGGCAGAGCTGAAGTATCGCTTCCAGTGGAACTTCCCGATCTTCTTCTCCCCTCATGATTCAGGCGTGCTGTACGCCGCCGCGAACGTGCTCTTCAAGACCACCGACGAGGGGGCCAGCTGGGAGGCGATCAGTCCTGATCTGACGCGAAACGACAAGAGTACCCAGGGTCCCTCAGGAGGCCCGATCACCAAGGACAACACGAGCGTCGAGTACTACGGGACGATCTTCTCGGCGGCGGAGTCGGCCCTGGAGCCCGGTGTCCTCTGGGCCGGGTCGGACGACGGCCTGATCCACCTATCGCGTGACGGCGGAGCCAACTGGGACAACGTGACGCCTCCGGAGATGCCGGAGTGGACGATGATCAACGGCATCGAGGTGCATCCCACCGAGCCGGGCGGTCTGTACGTCGCGGGAACGCGGTACAAGCTGGACGACTTCCGCCCCTACCTCTACAAGACCACCGACTACGGTGCGACCTGGACGGCGATCAACGAGGGCATCGACGAGAGTCACTTCACGCGCGCGATCCGGGCCGATCCCGGACGCCCCGGCCTCCTCTACGCCGGTACCGAACGGGGCGTGTACGTCTCGTTCGACGATGGCGGCTCGTGGCGCTCACTGCAGCTCAACCTCCCCATCGTCCCGATCACCGATCTGGCGGTCAAGGAGGGAGATCTGATCGCGGCGACTCAGGGTCGTTCGTATTGGATTCTCGACGACCTGGCACCGCTCCACGTTCTCGACGACGGCGTCGTCGACTCCGCGTTCCATCTCTTTGATCCTCAGCCGGCGCTGCGTCTGGCGGGAGGAGGGTTTCGCCGCGGCAACCGGTTTGCCGGACAGAACCCTCGCTCCGGCGTCATCGTCGACTTCCTTCTGGGCGAAGTCGCAAACGGCGAGGAGATCTCGCTCGAGTTCGCTGATGCCGAGGGAGAAGTGATCCGTCGCTACGAGGGCAAGGCCGAGTTCGAGGTCGACGAGGCCGAGGCAGAGGCCGCGGCTGCGGAGGACGAAGGCGACAGGAGTGGAGAGGAGGAGGAACAGGGTGAAGCGGCTGGCAAGAAGGAGAAGCCCGACCCCAACGTCGGGAAACTGGAGGTCAAGGAGGGCCTGAACCGTTTTGCCTGGGATCTCGAGGCCACTCCGGCGAAGGACTTCGACGGCATGATCATGTGGGCCGGAGATGTCGACGGACCGCGAGTCCCGCCAGGGAACTACACGGTCACTCTCGGCGTGGGGGAGGAGAGCGCCAGTGCCCAGGTCGAACTCCTCAAAGATCCGCGGTCTTCGGCGACTCAGGCCGACCTCGAGGCCCAGTACGCATTCGTGCTGGGGATCCGCGACAAGGTCAGCGAAGTCCATCAGGCGATCCGCGATATCCGCCAGGTGCGCGACCAACTGGGTGATCTCGAGGCGCGGTTCAATGGGGATGGGTTCGAGGACCTCGTCGCGGCCACCAAGGCGCTCGACGAGAAGATGGGAGAGGTTGAGAAGGCGCTCTACCAGACACAGAACCGCAGCCGGCAGGATCCGCTGAACTTCCCGATCCGTCTCAATGACAAGCTCTCAGGGGTCGGTGGGCATGCGTCGATCGGCGATGCGGCGCCCACCGCGCAGCACCATGCCGTACGTGACGAGTTGCTGGCGGCGGTGGACGCTGAGCTGGCGAAGTTGGCCGAGATCTGGACGGTCGATCTACCGGCGCTCAACAACGAGGTGCAGGCGGCGGCCGTGCCGGCCCTTGCCATCGACAGTGAATGACCGGTCTCCACGATGCCGGTAGAAGGAGCAACGACATGAGAACTTCGCGGACTTTCACGACTCTGGCCCTGCTGGTGGCGGTGGCTTGCTCGTCTCCCAGCGGTCACGAAGAGGGTGAGGCTGCGGCCCCGACGAGCGCCGAACGCGCCGCCACCCTGGCCCAGGAGATGATGATCGTCGATACCCACGTCGATGTGCCCTACCGTCTGGGCGAGGAGATGCAGGACATCTCCGGCCGGACGGAGACCGGCGACTTCGACTACCCGCGTGCCGTCGCCGGTGGACTCAATGCACCCTTCATGTCGATCTACGTCCCTTCGGCCATGGAGGACGACGGGGCATACGAGTTCGCCGAGGAGCTCATCGACATGGTCGAGAGCTTCGAGGCTCAATGGCCCGACAAGTACGCGGTGGCGCGTAGCGTCGCTGACGTTCGGAGCCAGTTCGAACAGGGCCTGATCTCTCTGCCTATGGGGATGGAGAACGGCGCGCCGATCGAGGGTGATCTCGAGAACCTCCGGCACTTCCACGACCGCGGGATTCGCTACATCACGCTGACCCACGCCGAGAACAACCACATCTGTGATTCGTCCTACGCCACCGAGAAGACCTGGGACGGTCTGTCGCCCTTCGGTCGTGAGGTCGTCGCCGAGATGAATCGGCTGGGGACGATGATCGACGTCTCGCACGTCTCCGACGACACCTTCTTCCAGGTCCTGGAGCTGACGTCGACACCGGTGATTGCCTCGCACTCGTCCTGCCGGCACTTCACTCCGGGCTTCGAACGCAACATGTCGGACGAGATGATCGCGGCCCTCGCGGCCAATGGCGGGGTCTTGCAGATCAACTTCGGCTCGGCCTTTCTAACCGCCGAAGCCAACGCCCAGTCACGGGAGTTCTTCGCGGCGATGGGCGCGTACGCGAAGGAGAACGATCTGGCGCAGGACGACCCCGCGATCGAGGCCTTCTCGGAGACCTGGTTCGCCGAGAACCCTCGCGTCTTCGCTGATCTGGCAGATGTCGTCGGGCACATCGACCACGTCGTGGCGATTGCCGGGGTGGACCACGTCGGCATCGGCTCCGACTTTGACGGCGTTGGCGACTCGCTGCCCATCGGGCTCAAGGATGTATCGCAGTTCCCCAACCTGATCGAGGTGCTGATCGACGCCGGTTACTCCGACGGCGATATCGCCAAGATTCTCGGGGGAAATATCCTGAGGGTGTGGGAAGCCGTAGAGCAGGCGGCCGAAACGGCTGCGACGGATGCCTGATCGGCTGCGCTGCGGCCTGATCGTCGGCCTGTCCGTCGTTCTTCTGACCGGTGTGAGCACCAGTGTAGAAGCCCAGGGCGTTGATGCCGGCGAGGACCAGGTTGCCGGGCGCTTCGCGGCACTGGCCCTCGACTGTGTCCATCGGGACTACCCGAACAAGATCTCGCACGTTCTCAACAGCGATGCGGACGCTCGCGTGCCGCGGGAGCTGACGCCGGCCTTCAGCGGCTGCTTCGACTGGCACTCGTCGGTGCACGGTCACTGGCTGCTGGTGCGATTGGCGCGGGCGTATCCCGAGGCGGACTTCGCCGAGCCTGCGCTGGCTGCTGTCGGCGCTAGCCTGACGGTCGACAATCTGACCGCGGAAGCCGAGTACCTGGCGGCGGACGGACGCCGTGGTTTCGAGCGGCCCTACGGTCTCGCCTGGCTGCTGCAGCTCGCGGCTGAGCTCCGTCAATGGGATTCGCCGAGGGCCCGCAGCTGGTCAGAGGCGCTGGCCCCGCTAGAAGCCGAGGCCGTGCGTCGGCTGGCAGAGTGGATCCCCAAGCTGACTCACCCGATCCGGATCGGTGAACACTCGCAAACCGCGTTCGCCTTCGGCCTGATCTACGACTGGGCGCGGGTGGCGGGGGATGACGAGATGCAGTCGCTCCTCAAATCCCGGGCGCGTGATTTCTATCTGGCGGATCAGGAGTGTCCACTCGCCTACGAGCCTTCAGGGCACGACTTTCTCTCTCCCTGCATCGCCGAGGCGGACTTCATGCGGCGTGTCCTGCCACCGGCCGAGTTCGGACAATGGTTGAGCGACTTCCTGCCGGGATTGATGTCGGCTACCGACGGCACCTGGTTGCCACCCGCGGTCGTGAGCGACCGCAGCGACGGCAAGCTGGCGCACCTGGATGGACTCAACCTGAGTCGCGCCTGGATGCTCGAGGGCATCGTCAGCGGCTTGCAGGAAGATGATCGCAGGCGAGAATCGCTCACAGTGGCAGCGCAGGCGCACCGGGAGGCTGGGCTGGCTGCTGTGACCGGCGAGCACTATGCCGGCGGGCACTGGCTCGGCAGTTTCGCCACGTACCTGGTGACGGGGCGCGGCCTGTCGATCGAACCCGAGCGCTAGAACTTGAAGCGCAGGATCGCACCGAGCTTGGTGGTCTTGGTGTCGATCTCGACAATGTTGATCGCATTGTCGAAGCTGTTGGTCTGGTAGTTGGCGTTGATGTCGAGCGTCACCCGCGGCAGGAGCAGGAGATTGAGGCCCAGTCTGCCGATGTAGTAGATGTCCGAAGTGTCTTCGCCAAGGAGATTGTCCTCGATGTAGTTCACTCCGGCGCCGACGCCAGCGTAGAAGTTGTCGCCGTAGAGCAAGAGCACCTGCGGCGAGAGGATCTCGCCGCTGAACTCACCGAATCCGTCCTCGAAGTACTCGACGTCGAACTCGAACTTGAACGCGCCGGCCGGGTCGGCGACGTAGGAGAGAACGACCGACTGGCCGTCGGCGTCCACGTCGCCGATTTCATCGATTCTGATGTCGGAGACGGTCCGAATCCAGCGGACGCCGCCGCCGAGATAGTGGTCGGCCGCGTGCGCCGGCACTCCAGCCGACAGGGTGACGACCAGGAGCATCGAAGCGGTGAGGATGAGCTTGCGCAGCATGGAATTCTCCTTTGTTGACGCAACTTACGGCGCTGGGCTTGGCAGTTGTGGCGCGTCGCGCGTGGCGCAACCGTATCCAACTCTTGGTCGATCCACAACAACGTCTGTGCGGCGGGGAGCCAGAACGCTGTGGTAGGTTCCCAAAGAGCTATTTACACTCGGTACCGGTTCGATGGGGGGCTCCCTGCAGTCCGGGCGACGCTCCGGGAACCCTGGAGGTGGGATGAGCAAGATCAAGGTGAAGCCGGGTGCGTTTCCCTTCAGCCTTGTCGAGGGCCCGGAAGAGTCCGCATACCTGACCTGGGTGCGGAACCACTCGAACTACCTCGTCCAACGCGGGGTCGTCGACTACTTCCGCTTCGCCGCGGTGCTGGTGCGGGGCATCCTCGTCAACTTTCTGACGTTGATCCCGTTCCTCTTGCTCGGCGCCGTGCTCCTGAGCTTCATCTACAACGACATGCTGGACGACTGGAAGATGCAGGTTCAGCCGCCGGCGGGGGCCGTTTCTACCGACGCGGTCGAGTTTCAGATGACTCGGGAGGTCTCCGAAGGCTCCGGCTGGGTTGCCAAGCTCCAGGCCTTGCCCCTGGTCAGCCCGCCCTTTCTGGTGACACCGATTCTGGGTGCCGTGGCGTTGCTCCTGTGCCTGCTCTTTCCAGTTGGTGTTCGGTTGTTCAAGGTGTTCACCAGCAGGCGGAGTATCGAAACCGGCAGCGAGAGCTCAGTCAAACAGCGAGATTCCCTCGAGCGGTTCTACGGCTACATGGCAATCGTGGTGCTCGCCACAGCGGCGATCGAGGCGCTGCCTCTTCTCTTTCACCACTTCCATCAGTGGCGTGGCACCGACATGCGCAATATCGGCAGCCTCCTGGCGGGTGTCACTTCGGTGACGGCGCTCAGTGGCGCGGGGCGCCTGGTCAGGAATCTCGGTGCCGCCGGGCGGAAGATCGCGCTGCTTCTCGTCGGTCTGCTCGGACTGATTCTGCCCCTCCTGGCCGTGGTTCATGTCACCGAGCTCCTCGTCTACTCCAATGAGGTCCCCTTCGATGCGCCGGTCTCGGTCCTGATGGTGTGGCCGGTCGTTCTCTCGATTGCCGCAGTGGGCGCCGTGATCGGCGGCTGGCGTGGGGTCTCTGCGGGTGAGAGAGCCTGGCTTCTCGGGCTCCTCCTGCTGCCGTTGAGCGTGACCGCGGCAGTCTCGATCCTCGCCCGGGAGGAGACCATCAGCCCCTGGCTCTTCGTCCTGGTCCTCGCTGGCGTGATCTGGCTCTTCTGTCGCCTGACGGTTGACGTCAACCTGACCGGAGCGCTCGGCTTCTATCGCGACAGGTTGGCCTCGGCGTACCTTCTGGGCCGGGACAAGGCTGGCCACGTCGGTATCGAGCAAGACGTCGACCTTCATGACATGTGTCGGTACAGCGCGTTCTCCATCGCTCCCTACCAGCTGATGAACGTGGCCCACAATCTGCAGGCGAGCAAGGACATCTCGATTCGCGAGCGCAACAGCGACTTCTTCCTGTTCAGCAAGCGCTTCATCGGCGGCCAGCGGACCGGTTACTGCGCCAGCGAGACCCTGGAGACGGTCTATCCGCAGATGGATGTGGCAACGGCGATGGCCATCTCGGCCGCCGCAGCGGCGCCCAACATGGGTGCCAACACGTCTCGCGGCCTGGTCGCTCTGCTGACCATCCTCAATGTGCGCCTCGGCTACTGGATCCCGAACCCCGGTCTCGTGGCTGGAGCCTTGGCGAAGAAGGCGTTGGGCACGAAGAGCGAGGAGAAGCGATCGATCGCGATGGCCCCATGGCGCAACGCGTTGTCGTCTGGCGGTGAGGGACTGGTCGAGAGCCGGATGCGGGAGATGATTGCGGCAGCGGAGGCGCCGGCCAAGGAGAGGCTCAGGCGCAAGAACCTCGGCTTCTCGTTCCAAGAGGTGTTTGCCGAGGAGCTCTCCGAACTGCGTAAGCGTTGGGCCAACGTCTACGACGACCCCGAGGCGGCTCGCGGGGCTGTCGACGGGGCGGATCCGAGCCCGAGGCATGGTCTGGTCGGGTTGGCATTCTCCGGTGGCGGCATCCGGTCTGCGACGCTCAACCTCGGCATCAGTCAGGCGCTCGATCAGCGGGGGGTCTTTCCCCACGTCGACTACCTCTCCTCGGTGTCGGGAGGGGGCTACCTGGCTGCGAGCCTGGCGACGTTGATGCGGACGGGGACACGTCTGCACAGTCATGGCGCCGGTGCGGCGACGGTCGAGGCCGATGAGAAGAGTGGGCGGGTCCGGGTCTCGATCGCGGCCGAAGACGGAGAGATGCTCGAGTACACCTTCAGAGACAGCGTGAAACTCAGCCGCGCCGTGCGCGAGGGCCGGGTCGGTATGCACGACCACCTGACCAGCGACTCGATCGACCGCGCCGGCCTGAAGGATCGGTTCGCTTGGCGAGTTCTGCCGAACGCGCTCTGGCGCGAACTCTTCAGTCGGCTCGACGAGACGTCACGCTGGGTCAATCTGTCGGACGGCGGGCACATCGAGAATCTGGCAGCCATCGAGCTGCTGCGTCGCCGCTGCCGGTACATCGTGATCGGGGATGGCGCCGCCGACTCGGCAATGAGCTTCAAGAACCTCGCGACGCTGATCCGCTACGCCAGGATCGACATGGGGATCGAGATCGAGATCGATGCCGAGCCACTGCGCCAGGATGAGGACGGGGACAGTGCCGATCACTTCGCCCTGGGCAGGGTGAACTACCCGAAGCTCGACGGCTCCGGCTACGAAGACGAGCACGGCTGGATTCTGTACCTCAAGTCATCGATCAGCGGCGACGAGGAAGAGCTCATCAAGCAGTATCGCGCCTCGAGTCCGATGTTCCCGCACGAGAGCACGGCCGATCAGTTCTTCAGCGAAGGCCAGTTCGAGGCCTACCGGGCACTGGGCCAGCACATCGCCGAGAAGGCGTTGCTCATGGCGCCCAGCGAGGCTCCCGGTACCCGCGGCTCGGTCGGCGCCTTCTTCGAGCATTGGTTTCAGGCGCTCGAGACCCAGCTCCCCACTCCGTGGAAGCACTCACCGTAGACGCCTGTCCGACTAGCGCAGGATCGGCGAGCGTTCGTTCACCGACACCCAGCTGTACCAGAAGGTGTCGAATCCACTGACCGGCTTCGCCTCGAGGCTGCCGGCGTCGATCGCCTCGAGGATCGCCGGCACGTCGGCGCGAGCCACAGGGTCGGCGAGCAGGTAGACACGGCTCGAGGCGAAGATCTCGACGCCGACGGGTCGGTAGAGCAAGAGCTGCCGCCCGTCTTCCAGAGGGATGATCGCTCCGCCCGCGAAGGTCGAGTGAGCGACGGCGTGCGGGAGTCCGTCGACCCAGCCACCGAAGATGGGCTCTTTCGGAGGCAGCCGGTCATCGTCGATCTCGAGGTCTCGGAACGTGCTGTCCGAGGCGAAGTAGTTCTCATAGGTGTTGGTCTCGATGTGTGTCTCGCCATCGACGCTCAGGACGAGCGTGTCCGGGTGTTCAGCGACCCAGTCTGCCCACTGCGCCTTGACGGACACCGGCATCTCGACGAGTTCGGCGCCGTCGAGGGCACCGCCGATCGCGGTCGAGGTCATGATCGACCACCAGCTGTCGGTCTCCCTGTCGCGCATGATGAGGGACGCGCTCATCAGGGCGCCCGAGGCTTCGAAGTTGAGCTCTCTGCCTTCGTAACTGCGGTCGTACACGACGGCCGTGTTGGCGAGCGGTCACCAGACCGCGGCGACCGGTAGGCCTCCGATCCGGTCGTTGACGACCTCGTGCCGGTTGAGAAGGTTGAGGCTGTAGGCGCGGGCCTCTCCGCTGATCTCCACGCCGAGGACCCACGCATCGTCGGGCATGCCGGCCTCGGCGGCCGAGATGAACTCGGGATCCAGAACCGCCGCGATGCGGCCGCGCGGAAGAATCTGCTCGACTCCCTCTGGCAAGTCCTCCGCAACGGCCGGCGCAACGGCTAGCAGCAGGAGCAGGCAGGGGAGTCGTCGTCGGGCCATCAGCCTGAGATACGCACCGCCCGTCAGGATGGATCGGTGGGGGTCGGGTGGGGGCGGGACAGGAGCTGCTCGGCGAAGGTCGCGGGGTCGGTCGTCGGCAACTGGCAGACACCCAGTTCGCAGACGTAAGCGGTGGTCTTGCCGTCGAGTGCGGTCTTGCCCTCGAGCAGCGGAACGATCTCGGTGTGCTTCTCCAAGCCGGGCTCGCCGGCGACGATCAACACCTGATGAGGCGCAAAGCGGGGTCGCAGGGTGTCGAGAAACACTGCAGCACTGCCGCCGGGAGGCGTGACGAGCACGACCTCCTGGATCCGTGCGTGGCGGAAATCGAGCGCGACCTGAAGCTCCGTCAGGCCGGCCGGGCTGTCGGAGAGGCGCCCGGCCAGAGCGCCGAAGAGCTGATCGGCCCTGGCGCGCAGCGCGTCGTCACCCCCCCGGAACTCGGCGAGGCGGAGCAAGTTGAGCGCCGCCACGGAGTTGCCCGAAGGACGCGCGCCATCGCTGGATGGCAGTTCTCGGGCGAGCAGTGCCTCACCCGAGGCCGCAGTCCGGAAGTAGCCACCTCCGGGTACGGAAAAGCCGGCGTCGAGAGCGGCCTGGAGGATCAGGGCTCGTTCCAGCCAGAGCGGGTCCGAGGCCGCCTCGTAGAGATCCAGGAAGGCTGCAATGAGGAAGGCGTAGTCCTCGAGGACTCCTGGATTGTAGGCCCGGGCTCCGCGTCGGACCCGCCGAAGCCCCGAGTCTGCGTCGAAGTTCTTCCAAGCCTGATCACCCGCCCGTCCTGCGGCTTCGAGGTAGCTCCTGTCGTCGAAGGCACGGGCTGCGTTCGCGAATGCGGAAATCATGAGGCCATTCCAGGCCGTGATGACCTTGTCGTCAAGCAGGGGCGGCTCGCGCTTGCTGCGCACGGCGTAGAGACGCGGCTGTGCGTCACTAACGGCCGCGAGGACCTGGGCCTCGGTGAGGCCCAGCGCTTGCGCGGTGGCATCGACCGGCTCCGGGCGATGGAGTATCGACCGACCCTCGAAGTTGCCGCCCGCGACGACGCCGAAGTACCGCCCGACGACGCCGGCCGCGCCATCGCCGAGCACCTGCTCCAATTCCTCAGGAGTCCAGGTGAAGAACAGACCCTCTTCGTCGTGGCCGTTCGGGGCCGGGCTGTCCGCGTCCGTGGCGGAGAAGAAGCCGCCGTCCGGCGACGTCATTTCTCTTGCCACGTAGTCGAGGATGCTGCGCGTCACCGACTCGAAGTCCGGGCGGCCCGTCAGCTGAAAGGCCTCGAGATACGCCAGCGCCAGCAGCGCGTTGTCGTAGAGCATCTTCTCGAAGTGGGGCACGAGCCACTGCGCGTCGGTGGAGTAGCGGTGGAAGCCACCGCCGATCTGGTCGTGGATGCCACCAGCGGCCATCCCTTCCAACGTGCGCGTCGCGACGGCAAGGCTTCTCGCGTTCCCGGTGCGATGGTAGTGCCTCATGAGGAGACGAACCGGCACCGTGCTGGGGAACTTCGGCGCCCTCCGAGTGCCGCCCCAGACGGCGTCGAAATTCTCGTGGAAGAGAGCGACCGTATGGTCGATGACATCCGGCGGGGGTGCCACGTCGGTCGGCCGCGGCAGCTCCTCCAGGTGCTTCCTCACGGCGGCCGTCAACCGGTCGCTGGCCGCCTCGATGTCCTCTGACGATCCGGCGTAGGCCATGCGTACCCTGTCGAGCAGAGTCAGGAACCCGGTCGCCGAACCCCGGTCTCCGTCCCGAGCGACGAAGTAGGTGCCGCCGAAGAAGGGCTTGCGGTCGGGAGTCAGCCAGACCGTCATCGGCCAGCCGCCGCGTCCGGTGATCATCTGGACGGCGCTCATGTAGACGGCGTCCACGTCGGGTCGCTCTTCGCGGTCGACCTTGATCGCGACGAAGTGCTGGTTCAGGAAGCCGGCGATCTCGAGATCCTCGAAGGACTCACGCTCCATGACGTGACACCAGTGGCAGGTCGAGTACCCGATGCTGAGCAGGACGGGGCGGCCGAGCCGCCGCGCGGTCTCGAACGCTTCGTCGCCCCATGGGTACCAGTTGACCGGATTGTGCGCGTGCTGCAGCAGGTAGGGGCTCGACTCGAGAATCAGACGGTTGGTGAAGCGTGGTGAACCGTCGGGATGCAGATGGTGGGTTCTGGGTTCGTACCCTTCGGGCTGGGCGTCGAAGGCGGCTGCGAGCGCTCCGGCCAGCTCGACCGTCGGCGTCTCGGCGCCCGGTAGTCCGGAGCCTCCAGCGGCGGAACTGACCCCACAGGCAGCGATCGGCGCCAGGGCGCAGGAAACTACCGCGGTCTGCAGGATCCCCTTCATCATGGGCTCTTACGGGCGAGCGGGCTCAGCGGTTCGGGCTGCCGACGAAGAACGGGCTCGACCAGGCGACGCCTCCGTCTCTCTGGATGATACGGACATAGAGCGCGTCACCGGTTCGCGTTTCGGTCAGGACGTGTTCGATCGAGAGACTCAGCGGCTCGTCTAGGTCCATGCTCACCACTTGAGCGCCGGCCCTGATGATGTCGAGTCTGACGATGGGGGCCGTTGCGATGACTTCGACCTCGAGGAGAGGTGCACTCGCCGGCGCGATCTCGCTCCCCATCAGGGCGCCGTCAAGCCGCACGTCGAGCAGGATGCGACGTCCATTGGTGGCGTAGCAGCGCCTGGCCTTGAGCGCCTTGCGAATACCGGCGCGAGTCCTGTCCTCGGTGAGAACTGCCGCCAGGCCGCCGTTGGGATTGGCCAGGTGCGAAAGCCCGGGGTGACCATCATGACCGTCACCGCTGCCGATGAATCCCAACCGGTAGCCGCGTGCCAGGACGTCCCGAACGAAGTTTCCTGGGATTGTGCCGCGCACCGTTCCCGGCGAGTCTGCGGCCTCGCTGCTGCCGTGGATCGAGACGATTTCGGTGACCGGCTCGAGCTCCGGATCGGGAGGGTAGTCCCAGTTTGTCGCGATCGGCTCACCAGCCGAATGATGAGCGAACGTGAGCGCGTCGAAGGGACGAACGGCGTCCCAGAGCTGCGTCGGCGTCTCGTAATCGGGGTCGACCGAGCTGAACAGCGGAGATCTATCACCGAAATAGAGGACGTGCCGATGGCCGTGAAGCCAGCTCGTCCACTCGAAGGCGGGGAGAGTCACGAAGCGCCCGGGCTGATGGAAGCTCGCGACCTGATCACGGATCCGGTCCCAGAGCTCGGGGTGGGTGGCCAGGGGCTGCATCCCCCAGTGGTCGTGGTCGGTGAGAGCGGAGAAGTCGAGGCCGGCCACGTCCCGGGCGTAGCGGAAGTACTGCTCGGGAGTTCCGGTGCCGTCGCTGAGATTCGAATGGCCGTGCACGTCACCCCACAGGACTTTCTCGAGCTCGTCCGAGATGACGAGGGGGTTGCTCCAGCCCACCGAGCCTGCCGAGCTCGTGGCTTCGACGACGAACGTCCCAGCGCTCGGGGCCGCGAAGTCGATGACGGCTCCCGTCTCACCCGCGGCCAGGGTGATGCTGCGAGGGAGCGAGTCGGGAATCGGAGCCTCCGGTTCGTCGCGGCGGTACCAGTCCAACGCGATGGCCGAACCGGCCGAGGTGGCCGCGTTCGCCGACGAGTCGGTCAGCCCCGCGCGGAGGTCGATCAGTTCTCCAGCGCGGGCCACGGACGGCAGCGTCAGGATCACCCGTGCCGGTTCCGCGGCGGTGATGTCGACCGTCACCGGCTCGGGCACGAGGCCGCGAATACCGTCCCCGTCCCCGTCGACCGCGAAGAAGAAGGGTGACTCGTCCTCGGCGAAGGAGTCGGTTCGGGCTCCACCTTCGGCGCCGTAGGTCACGCGGATCTCCTCGCCGGCCAACAGCGGGCGGCCGGTGATTCGAATTCCGAGGAGCTGGCGGTCCAGCGTGTCGGCCTCGAGTACGAGGTCCTCGGCCTCGGTCGAGACCACCGTGTAGCCGGGTGTCATCGGGTTGACGACGTTCGGCGTGCTCCAATTCCAGAAGGGTGAGACCTGAAAGAAGAGCCATCCTCCATCCTGGATCCCCTCGGGTCCTGCGGTGTAGAGGAAGGTCCAGGTCCCGGGCTCGCCGATCTCGAGGCTCGAAGGCCCCGACTCCAGAGCCGCGCTGCCGCCGCCGTCGCTCGAGTGCCTGGGCAGAGCGAGATCCTGACGCAGAGACTCGACGATCTGCTCGCTGGCATTGGGTGCCAACGAGGAGGGCTGCTCGGTGCAGGACACGAGGGTGAGGGCGAGCAGGATCGAGCCGATAGCGCGCGGGCCGCAAATGCGGTGGACAGTCGGTGGGGCAGGCGGCGACGGCATGGATTCCGGTTCCCGCAGGCAGGCTAGCAGACGTGGCTCGCCGCCGGTTGCCCTTGGCCCTCCGGTTCGGCACAATCAGGGTCCAACTGGAGGAGGATGTCTCGACATGGGAGCAATCGACGCCAACGCCTGCCGACCGGGCACCAAACTACTGCTCGACGGTGATCTCTATTCGGTGATCGAGCGTGCGCACCACAAGCCCGGCAAGGGGGGTGCGTTCGTCCGCTTCAAGCTGAAGGGGATCGTCACCGGCAAGGTCGTGGATCACACGGTCCGTGCCGGAACCAAGATGGAGTCGGCCGATGTGACGACCCAGACGATGCAGTACCTCTACCAGGAGGGCGAGAACTACGTCTTCATGGACCTGGAGACCTACGACCAGATCATGATCCCGTCGGAGCTACTCGGCTTCGCGGCGCGGTTTCTGACCGAGAACGCCGAAGCTGACGTGACGATGTACGAGGACAACGCGATCGGTGTGCAGCTGCCCCAGAAGATGGTCTTCGAGGTCGTCGACACGATCGAGAACCCGAACATGGGGAACACGGCGACCAACGTCACCAAGGACGCTCAGATCGCGACCGGGATGACCATTCAGGTGCCGCCCTTCATCAAGGTCGGAGATCGAGTGAGGATCCTGACCGAAGACGGCAGCTACGTCGAACGCTCCAACAGCTAGGGCGGCCCGGCGAGGGTCGATCCGTCCGCCGGAGCGCGGTCAGGCGGCGTCTGCCCGCAGGATGTCTCGCACAATCTTCAGATGGTGCCGATGGTGCACCACCGTGAAGCGTAGCCACTGAGCCGCCGACATTCCGCCGAGCAGGTGGTGGCGGGCTATGAGTGCTGGGTCGGCTAGGCGCTCGGCCGGCTCGAGCGATCTCATGACCAGTTCCCGGACGTCGCCGATGTCGGTGACCAGTTGCTCGGCCCCGGGATTCTCCGGTTGGGCGACGGCCTTCGGCGCCCTGGCTTTGCCGCGGGGGATCCAGCCTGTCCAGAGGATGATTCGGCCGGTCCGGGAGAGGGGAGGCATCGGCTCGTCCATGGGGGTCTCGAAGAACCCGAAGATCCGTCGGTCCGCCTGCATCAGATGGTTCAGATGCTGACCGACCGACCAACCGGAGATGCGGTCGGCCTGGCGTTCCGAGCCGCCCGAAAGCGAGCGGAATCTGTCGAAGTCGGTTTCGAGATGAGAGATCGTTCGTCGGGTTGCGGAGTTCACGCCGTGCCTCCTGTCGAGCTGTCGCTCCACTGCGAGACCAGGCGCTCCAGCTCTTCGACCCGTGCCTCGAGGCGGTCGAGTCGGCTCGGCGCGCCCGGGCCCGGGTCGGGGGGTGCAGCGAGCGCGAGCTCCTCCCGCGCGGGGGCTCCGCCGATACGGTGGATCCACCGACTCTCCTTCTGGCCGGGTCGGCGGGGGAGTTCCTCGACCAGAGGCTCTTCGCCCAGCGACAGCGCCTGAAGGGCCTGCTCGACGGCGTCGAGGTTTTCGAACTCGTGAAGGCGATCTCCGCGAGCCCGCAGCTCACCCACGGTCTGCGGCCCGCGCAGCATCAGGAGCGTGAGGACCGCTTTCCCCGCGGGACCGAGCTGCCAGCGTCGATCGACGTTCTGCTTCCACTTGGTGGTGCGCCCGGCCCGGCTGCGCCAGGCGAAGACGTCCTCGTTGAACAGGTGGTCCAGGGTCTCCTGGACGGTCGCCTCGCTCAGCTGCATCACCGGGTCACGGTTCGTCTTCTGGTTGCATGCGGCGGTGAGACCGTTGACCGTCATCGGATAGTAGTCAGGGGTCGCCTGCTCCTTTTCGAGCAGGGCGCCGAGCACCCGGATCTCGGTCTCGTCCAATGTCCTGGGCAGTCTCTTCATCCATCCTCCGCGGGAGCCACAGGGTATCGGAAATCGAACTGCCGATCAGCCCGGCCCGGTATGTGGGTACAATCGGCTCCCTATGGAAGAACGCGGGATTCCCCAGGCCCATGCCACGTCGACCGACTTCGCGTCGATGGGGCTCAGTGAGCCGATACTTAAAGCCCTCGAGGCTCTCAATTTCACCCATCCGACGCCCATCCAGGCGGAGGTGATTCCGAGCGCCCTCGCCGGTCGCGACATCATCGGACTGGCACAGACCGGTTCGGGCAAGACGGCGGCCTTCGGCCTGCCTCTGGCGGAGCGCCATCAGCACGGCGACGGCGTTCGCGGACTGATCCTCAGCCCGACGCGCGAGATCGCCATGCAGACGAAGGACTTTCTCGACGTCTTCGGCCGCGGCCATCATCTGATGACGGCGCTTCTCATCGGCGGTGTGAAGATCGGGCCGCAGTTCGATGACCTGCGCAAGGGCCCCGATCTCGTCGTCGCGACCCCCGGCCGTCTCCTCGACCACATCGAGCGTCGGACGATCAGTCTTCGTGGCCTCGAGGATCTGGTCCTCGACGAGGCCGATCACATGCTGGATCTGGGGTTCCTGCCGCAGATTCGCAAGGTCCTGCGTGCGCTACCGGAGACACGCCGCACCATGATGTTCTCGGCGACCATGCCGCCCCAGGTCGAGGGCCTGGTGAGTCAGTTCATGAAGGATCCTCTGCGGGTCGACCTCCTGCCGGAGGGCGGAGCCGCCGAAGGCATCGACCACCGGCTTTACCTGGTGGAGGACAAGGACAAGAAGGCCTGTCTGATCTCGTTGCTCAAGGGTGATGAGGGGAGCACGCTCGTCTTCCTCCGCCGCAAGATCGACGCCGAGTGGGCCTGTCGGCAACTCGAGGTCGAGGGCCATCCCGTAGAGCGGATCCACTCCGATCGGAGCCAGAGCCAACGTACAGCCGCGCTTCAGGGCTTTCGGGCCGGTGAACATCGCGTGCTGGTGGCTACCGATGTGGCGGCTCGCGGGATCGACATTCCCAGTATCGAGCACATCATCAATTTCAATCCCCCCGAGACCGTCGAGGACTACATTCACCGGGCGGGCAGGACGGCTCGCGGCAAGCTGCTCGGCAGGGTGTCGACGATTGCGACCTGGAGGGACCGGGTGATGGTGCAGCGGATCGAGGCGGCTCTGAGCCAGAAGATCGAGCGCTGTGAGACCGAGGGCGTGGACGCCTACAAGGAGAACACCTCGCCGCGCCGCACCCGGATACGGCGGCGACTGCTCTAGCGGCTCAACCGCTCCGCTTCAACAGGTCGCTCAAGTCGTCCCCGGCGGCGAGCTCGGCGGGCGCCGCGTCCCTTCGGAAGCGCTTGCCTCCTGCCGCGCCCAGAAGCCGCATCGAGGGGCCCTCCACCCTGAGCATCGCACCCTCTCGCAGGGCGATGACCTCCCGGTCGTTCTCCTCCAGGTACTCGGCGAGGCGTCGGTCCCGGGTCTCCCCCATGTGCTCGGAAGCCGGATCCGGGTCGATGTAGTGGGGGTTGATCTGGAACGGGACGAGGTCCAGGCAGTCGAAGGTGGAGGGCTGGACGATGGGCATGTCGTTGGTCGTGCATAGTGTCGGGGAGGCGACGTTGGATCCGGCACTGCTGCCCATATAGGGCATCCCCCCAATCACCCGGCGCCGAATGGGCTCGACCAGTCCGAAGGCGTGCAGTTCCCGAACCAGCCGGAAGGTGTTGCCGCCGCCGATGAAGATTCCGTCGACGTTCTCGACGAGGGCGACGGGGTCCTGCTCGCGATGGACCGAGAGAAGTTCGAGGTCCCACTGAGCAAAGGCCGAGGCAGCGTTGTCGGCGTAGCTGTCGCGATCAGCCAGAGCCCACGGCACGAAGGCGATTCTCTGTGCGCCGGCAAACAGTGCCCGGGCCTCCCCGGCGCAATGCTCGAGATACCCGGTTCCATGAACGGTCGAGGTGCTGACGAGAAGCAGGTGGGGCATTGGACTCACTCCGTGACGTGAACGAGGACTCTGCGCTGGTGCGGTGCCCGGCGATGCTCCCACAGATAGACGCCCTGCCAGGTTCCCAGTCCGAGCTGCCCGCCGACAAGTGGGATCGACAACGAAGTCGAAGTGAGGGCAGCCTTGATGTGAGCCGGCATGTCGTCGGGTCCTTCCGCGGTGTGGGTGAAGAGGGCGTCGTGCTCGGGGACGAGGCGATCGAGCCAGGCCTCGAGGTCGCGGCGGGCGGAGGGGTCGGCGTTCTCCTGGATCGTGAGGCTGGCCGAGGTATGGCGCACGAAGACCGTACAGAGCCCCTCTTCCGCGCCGGCCTGACCGATGATGCGGCCCAGTTCGGCGGTGAACTCGTAGAGCCCCAGGCCGGACGTTCGCAGCGTCAGCTCTTCGATCATTGAGTCGGAGCCCGCAGGAGGCTCAGTTGTCGTAGGAGAGACCCTTGAGCTGGCGTTGATACCAACCGCTCGGGGTTGCGGGTTCAAAGACGCTGCAGGCGTCGAGATCCCTGGCGTAGACGTGCAGGGTGATCGTGGGCTCGTGGGGGCTTAGGTTGGCCAGCGTGTGGTACTCGTAGGGCGGAATCAGGGCGCCCGAGTCGCCGGGATGGGCCTTGAACTGCTCCTGGCGCTCGAAGCGGAATCGTTCGCCGGCCTGTTCCTTCAAGTCGTACTGGGTCACTTCCAGCTCGCCTCGCCAGACCCCCTCGACGCACCAGACCCCGGCGTGGTCGTGAATCGGCGTCCCCTGGCCTATCCCCCAGGCCATGGTGACCACCACGTAGTCGTGCTCCTCGCTGCGGTAGAGCAGATGCCGTCCGTACGCGTCATCTCCCGGGACCAACGCCGAGTCGGGCAGGTCAATCGCTCCCTCGTTGATCAGGTCACGCAGCCCGTCCTTGACCTGCTGGGCCGTACCGGCAGCGGTAGGCTGTCGCGCAGCGTCATCGAGGATGGGGATCAGGCGGTCGGCACCGCCGAAGTCGACTCTCAACATCTATCACTCCTCCAGGAGGCGTGATTGTAGTCTCTGCCGGGGCCCGAAGGCGACCCTCGAGGCCGGCAGAGAACAGGTGGTCAGCTACCGCCCGCGACCGCTTCCGACTCGGAGGCCGAACTCCGCATGTCTATCGCGAGGACACCTTGCCGGGCGTCGACCTCGAGGGTGGAACCCTCCGACACGTCGCCGGCTATCAGTGACCGGCCGATACGGGTCTCGAGCTCTCTCTGGATGTAGCGCTTGAGAGGTCTGGCTCCGTAGACCGGGTCGAAGCCACTGCGCGCCACGAGCTCTCTTGCCTCGCGCGTGAGCTCGAGGCTGATGCCCTTCAGCGCCAGCCGCTCTCTGAGCTCGCCGATCATCAGCTCGACGATCTTCTCGATCTCGGGGAGTGTCAGCGGCTTGAACAAGACGGTGTCGTCCACCCGGTTGAGAAACTCCGGGCGGAAGTGCTGTCGCATCTCGCCGACCACGGCATCGCGCGCCGCCTCGGAAATGGTGCCGTGAGGTGTCACGCCCTCCAGCAGGTGTTGTGAGCCGATGTTCGAGGTCATGATGAGGACGGTGTTCTTGAAGTCGACCGTTCGGCCCTGCGAGTCCGTGGCGCGACCGTCGTCGAGGATCTGAAGCAGGACGTTGAAGGCGTCCGGATGGGCCTTCTCGATCTCATCGAAGAGGACTACGGAATAGGGCTTGCGCCGTACCGCCTCGGTCAGCTGTCCGCCCTCCTCGTAGCCCACGTAGCCGGGAGGCGCCCCGATGAGCCGGGAGACCGAGTGGCGCTCCATGTACTCGCTCATGTCGATCCGCACGATGCTGTCCTCGGAGTCGAAGAGGGCGTCGGCGAGAGTCTTGGCCAACTCCGTCTTGCCCACACCGGTGGGTCCGAGGAAAAGGAAGGTGCCGATCGGCCGGCGAGGGTCCTTGATGCCGGAGCGGGCTCGGATGACCGCATCGGCGACGGCCTGGACGGCTTCATCCTGGCCGATCACCCGGCGATGGAGAATCTCGTCGAGGCGCAGCAGCTTCTCGCGCTCGCCTTCGACCAGGCGTGTGACAGGGATCCCTGTCCAGCGGGCGACGATCTCGGCGACCTCCTCTTCCGTCACCTCTTCGCGCAGCAGGCGGCTCTCGCTGCCTTCGATCGCGGCTTCACGCTCTGCCAGCTGCGCCTCGAGGTCGGGGAGCTGACCATGCCTGAGTTCGGCGGCCCGGTTCAGGTCGTAGTCACGTTCGGCGACCTCGACCTCCTGGCGCAGCTGTTCGATCTCGCCACGCAGCCCGCGGACTCCCTCGATCGCCTCCTTCTCACTGTCCCACTGCGCTTTCATCGCATCGGCCGACTCCTTGAGGTCGGCGAGCTCCTTGCGCAGCGTCGACAGGCGTTCCTTGCTGGCCCGTCCCTTCTCGTTCTTGAGCGCCGCCTCCTCGATCTCGAGCTGCATGACCCGACGGGTCGCTTCATCGAGTTCGGCAGGCAGAGAGTCGATCTCCGTCCGGATCAGCGCACAACCCTCGTCGATGAGATCTATCGCCTTGTCGGGGAGGAAGCGGTCGCTGATGTATCGGTCGGAGAGTGTCGCTGCGGCGACGAGAGCCTCGTCGGAGATCTTGACGCCGTGGTGAACCTCGAAGCGCTCACGCAGGCCGCGGAGGATCGAGACCGTGTCTTCGACGGTGGAGGGGTCGACCATGACCGGCTGGAACCTGCGCTCCAGGGCGGCGTCCTTCTCGATGTAGCGACGGTACTCATCGAGAGTCGTCGCGCCGATGCAGTGCAGCTCACCCCTGGCGAGCATCGGCTTGAGCAGGTTGCCGGCATCGGTCGAACCCTCTGTGCGCCCGGCTCCGACGATGTTGTGCAGCTCGTCGATGAACAGCAGCACCCTGCCCTCGCTCTCCTTGATCTCGTTGAGGACCGCCTTGAGGCGCTCCTCGAACTCGCCCCGGTACTTGGCGCCGGCGAGCAAAGCGCCGAGGTCGAGCGAGAAGACCGAGCGATCCCTCAGCCACTCGGGTACGTCGCCGCGCACGATGCGCTGAGCCAGCCCTTCGGCGATCGCGGTCTTGCCGACCCCGGGTTCTCCGATCAGAACCGGGTTGTTCTTGGTCTTCCGGGAGAGGATTCTGATGACCCTGCGGATTTCGGAGTCGCGTCCGATAATCGGATCGAGCTTGCCGGCTCTGACCTGGGCGACGAGGTCCACGCCATACTTGTCGAGCGCTTCGTAAGCACCCTCCGGCGAAGCGCTGGTCACCCGCTGGCTGCCGCGGATTCCCTGCAAGGCCTCGAGGATACGGTCCTGATTCACTCCCTGGGCCGCCAGCAGGTCGGCGGCGGTCGAGCCCTTGCCCTCGGCTGTTACGGCGATCAGTAGATGCTCGACCGACACGTACTCGTCCTTGAGCCGTTGGGCCTGGTCGTGGGCGTCGACCAGGAGAGATCTCAATCGCTGTGTGATGTAGATCTTGCCGCTCTCGACGGCGGATCCCGTCACCTGGGGTCGCTTGGCCAGCTCGGCTTCGAGAGCCTTCGACAACTCGTCGACCGATGCGTCGAGCTTCTCGAGCAGGCGCGGAACCAGTCCGCCTTCCTGGCGAACGAGCGCCGTCAACAGGTGCTCGACGTCGACCTCCTGGTGGTTGGCCCGGACGGCGAGGTCCTGAGCTGTGTTGAGTGCTTCCTGTGACTTCTGGGTCAGTCTGTTCGTATCCATGATCTCCTCCTGGGGTTCGAGATCAGTGCGTGGTTTCGTCTGTACGTGGGGAGAAGGACGAAATGTCGGAGAGTTGCTGATAGAGAGCTCGCTCCTCTTCGGAGAGCTCGGTGGGGACGACGACGCGGATCTCTGCGATCAGGTCTCCGGCGGCGCCTGCGTTGGTGGGGAATCCCTTGCCGCGAAGTCGGATCTTCCGGCCGGTAGAGGATCCAGCGGGAATGCGAACTTTGACGCTACCTGAGAGGGTGCCGACCTCGGCTTCGCCGCCGAGGACCGCCTCCCATGGGGCGATTTCCAGAGTCGTCCTGAGGCGGTCTCCATCGAGCTCGAAGCCGGGGTGGGGGAGGAGTTCGACTCGCAGGTAGAGGTCCCCTCCCTGGCCACCCTGGCCGGCGAGACGGATTCGCTGTCCTGCTCTGACTCCCGCGGGAATCTTCACTCTCAGCTGTTTGCGCCGGCCGGTCGTCGGATCATTGATCGTGATCTGGTGCGAGCCGCCGGCCGCCGCGGCCTCGAGTGAGAGCGGTAGGTTGGATTCGTGGTCGGTCCGAGGAGCCCTGCCGGGCTGCCCGGGTCCCGGTTGGCCTGGCTGACCGGGCCAACCCCACCTCTGTTGCTGGCCGCCGCCTCCGAAGAGGGCTTCGAAGAACGAGCTGAAACCTGCGCCGGAGGACTGGTATCCGCCGCCCTGAGCCCCGCCACCGCTGAAGGCCGAGAAGATGTCTTCGAATCCCGGGGGTGCGCCGCCTCCCGTCGACTGAGCCTGCTTCCAGGCCGAGCCGAACTGGTCGTATTTGGCCCGCTTGTCGTCGTTCTTGAGGACCTCATAGGCCTCGGTGACGTCCTTGAACTTCGCCTCCGCCTCCGGCGTCTTGTTGACGTCGGGGTGGTACTTCCTCGCCAGCTTCCGATAGGCCTTCTGAATCTCGCTGGAGGAGGCCTTGCGGTCGACGCCGAGGGTGGCGTAGTAGTCCTTGTAGTCCAAGATGAAGTCCTCTTGTGTCTGGCAGCTGAAGGCCGCCGGGGCCTATATCTTAGTGCATTGTAGGCAGATTTTCAAACCCTATACGAGTAGCGCTCAGATCGACCGGGTTGAAGGGGCCCAAACGGTCAACGGGCGAGCCGAAGCTCGCCCGTCGTGATCCCTCGCGCCTCGAAAGCCTACCCTCAGGGTGCCTCGAGGTCGAATGCCTCGAAGTTCTTCGCAATCCAGTCGTCCCACTTCTCGGGAAGCTCTTCCAGCGGATAGATGGCCTGGACCGGGCATGCGTCGACGCAAAGGCCACAGTCGATGCACTCCTCCGGATGGATGAAGAGGGCCACCCACTCGTCCTTGTCGTAGATGCAGTCGACGGGGCAGACGTCAACGCAGGCAGTGTCCTTGGTGTCGACGCAGGGTTCGGCGATGATGTGGGTCATTGCGGTGAGATCTCCATTGGGCCGGGAGCGCCGGCGACCGGATTATACAGATGGAGAGGCGCCTGCCCACCTGGGCGAGAAGCGGTTGGGAGAGAAGGCCGGAACGCTCTCCCACGCCGCGTCTTCCCTCACCCAGGCGGCGACCTGGCGAGCTGTCCAGGGGGCGTACAGGATGCCGTCCCGATGGTGGCCGGCGGCGACGAAGAGTGGCCAGTCTCGCCACGCTCCCACGATGGGCGTCGAATCCTCGGAGGCTGGGCGGAGGCCGGACCACGAGTCCACCACCGGGGCGTGGGAGAGACCGGGGAAAGCCCGCTCGAGGGCAGTCGTCAAGGCCGCAAGGCCCTCGGCGGTCGTGTGATCGGCGTACCCGACTTCCTCGACGGTGGCGCCAAACAGGAGGTCAGCGGCGCCCCTTCGAACGGCATAGTGATCGCCGACTCGGATCATGCCCCGCCACGGCCAGTCGGCGCCTCGCACGCGGATCATCTGCCCGCGCACGGGCCGCACGGGCAGTGGTTCGGCTCCGCTGACCAGAGAAGTCCAGCAGCCTGCGGCGAGCACTCCTCGGTCGGCGGCGACGGGTCCGTCGCCGGTGGTCACCTCTATCCCGTCGGCAGTCCTCAAGATGGCTTCGACAGTGACGCCAGAGACGATCTCGACGCCAAGACGAAGGACGGCTTTCCTCAAGGCAGCAAAGCAGGCGACGTTGTCGACGCGGGCCTCCGCGGGCAGAAGCATCGCTTCTTCCACGTCTGAGCGGATGTCCGGGGCCAGGCGCTGTAGCTCGTCAACGCCGAAGGGCTGATTCGGCTCTCCGAGACCTTCGGCCTGAGCGCGAACCGACGCGAGCACTTGCCGCTCCTCCGCGGTTGCGGCCGCCACGAGAGCACCGGATGCGTCGAACTCCACCGTCTCTCCGGTTTGGTCCTCCAGCTCTGCCAGCCAATCACGCCAGAGCGCGCGCGCCATGACGGAGGTCGGTCCGGCGGGTCCATCCGGCTGTTTGTGCGACAGGGGTGCCAGCAGTCCCGCCCCGGCCAGGGACGCGGGACGGCGATCGCCTCCGGCGTCGAGGAGAACAACCCGTTCACCACTCCTGGCGAGTTCCAGGGCGGAGGCAAGGCCGATCAGCCCGCCGCCCACGATCAGCGTCTCGGGTGCGCTCATGCCGAGGTTCTACCACACGGTCCGGAGTTCATCGAGCAGGCCTTCGAGGGTCTCCGGGAGGGCTCCGACCTCACGGATCTGTGGCGCTCCGCTGTCCTCTGCGGCGCTCGCGGAGGCCGCTCCGAGAGTGACCAGCACAGCCCTGTCGGCCTCTGCACGGCGCATCGCCGGAGCGAGGCTCTCGGCCTGAGGGACCGTGGTGGCGATGGCGACCAGGCGGGTCGGATGCTCCACGGCGACGGACTCTTCGTAGTCGTAGGCTGCGACGCAGATCGGCTCGGCTCCCAGCGCTTCCAGTCGCTCGCTGATCAGCTTGCCTCCGCCGGCGACATGTGGCGCCAGGACTCGCTGTCGCCGGCCCAATCGAGGGCCGAGACGAGCCAGGAGGTCTCCCAGGCTCGCCGCCCTGATGTCGACCTGGCGGCCCAACTCTCTCAACAGTTCGGCAGCCTCGTCGATCGCCGCGATCCGCAGCGTCGGCCCGCCCGGTCCGCCGGCTTCGTCCACGAAGGCATCGGCGGCATGGGCCGACGGGAGCAGCAGCCAGCGGGTGAGGGCGACCTCGCTCGCCGCACGCGACCAGGGAATCGGGTCCGGGGGCCCCGCGAGAGCCGGTTCGGCGAGGAGAAGGGCTTCAGCGCCATGGCGCTGAAGCTCGGTGTTCCAGGCGTCGAGAAGGGCCGGGTCGAAGGAGGCGAGAGCGGTCAGCATGGGAAGCCTCAGTGTATGCTGACGAGTGCCTGGGAAACCGTCGTCGGCCCTTGTGTTGAGGGGCTCGGATCGGTCTGCTAGGGTCCGCTCGTTTCGCGGAGTTCGCGCTCAACTTCACCCAAGGGAAGCCAACGTCACCATGGCCAACACCGTCGTCATCGGCATGCAGTGGGGGGACGAGGGCAAGGGCAAGATCGTCGATCTGCTCTGCCCGGCCTTCGATATCGTCGCTCGCTACCAGGGAGGCAACAATGCCGGACACACAGTAAAGTTCGGCGACGAGCACTTCGCGCTCCACCTGATTCCCTCCGGGATTCTCCATGGCGAGACCCGCTGCGTGCTCGGCAACGGCATGGTGATCCACCCCGAGGCCTTCTTCAGCGAGGTCGAGGGACTCGAGGCCAGGGGTATTTCGGTCGCGGGGCGGCTCTTCATCGCGAGCCGCGCGCATGTCCTGCTGCCGCACTACATGGATCTCGACAGGTCCCGCGAAGCTGCGATGGGCAAGAGCAGCATCGGGACGACCTTTCGCGGTATCGGGCCGGCGTACGAGATCAAGGCGGCGCGACACGGGCTGCGAATGGGCGATCTGTGCGCCGAAGGGCTCGAAGAGCGCCTGGAGCTTCAACTCGCTCGCCTCGGCTCCGAACTCTCGAGCGCTGAGGGTGGGAAGGGCCCCGACATTGGCGCGATCGCCGACTACTGTCGCCAATGGGGGGAGCGCCTCGAGCCCTATCTGCGCGACACCGATCTGCTGCTCGACACCGCGATGACGGCAGGTGAGGGGGTGCTCTTCGAGGGTGCCCAGGGGACGCTGCTCGACGTCGATCATGGGACCTACCCCTTCGTGACGAGCTCGAACTCGACCGCCGGAGGCGCTGCCGTGGGGACCGGGGTCGCTCCCACGCGGATCGATGGAGCCATCGGTGTCCTCAAGGCCTACACGACGCGAGTGGGGAAGGGGCCCTTCGTCACCGAACTGGACGATGCGCAGGGCGAGTACCTCCGCGATCGGGGGCACGAGTTCGGCACGACGACCGGCCGACCCCGCCGCTGCGGCTGGCTGGACCTCGTGGCGGCGCGCTACGCTCGAAGACTCAACGGAATCGAGTCCATCGCCCTGACCAAGCTCGACGTCCTCGACGGCCTCGACGAAGTACGACTCTGCGTTGCGTACCGGATCGATGGTCGCGAAGTGAGGGAGATGCCCTCGCGGGCCGACGAGTTCGCGCGTGCGGAGCCGATCTACGAGACCGTCGAGGGCTGGCGCGACCCGACTGAAGGCGTTCTCGAGTACGAGGCTCTCCCCGCCGCCGCGCGCAGTTACATCGAGCGGGTCGAGCGTGAAGTCGGCGCTGGAGTGGGTCTGGTCTCAACCGGGCCGAAGCGTGAAGAGACCCTCGCGCGCGAGGACTCCGGCCTCTCGAAGCTGACTTCCGGTCGCCTTTGACGGCGCCGCTTCGGCGGGCTCGTAGTGGCCGACTGGAGGTCTCCGCTGCGCGTGAGCGGCAGGAGGGTCATCGCATCCGCGCGTCCAGCGCTCGTGCGAAGCGCCCCGGGGCTTCCGGGTCCATGCGCAGATAGAGGGCGGGCTCGATCAACTCGAGTTCCATGAGCCAGAAACCACCACCGCCGTTGGCCCGAACCAGATCGACACGCGCGTAGAGGGGGACGGAGGGTAGGGCCGCGACCGTCTCTGCACCGGTGGTGAGGAGCTGGTCCTCCGGCTGAGAATGCTTCGCCGTACCGCCATGTTCCTCCTGCGTTCGGAAGTCGGCCTGCCCGGGGGTCTTCAATACGGCGTGACTGAACTCGCCGTCGAAGTAGAAGAGAGAGTACTCGCCCTCGTCGAGGACTGAGCGTGCCAGCGGCTGAGCCATCAGAGCGCGACTCGAGAAATAGTCCTCGACCTCCCCCTGCGATCGGTGAAGGGACTCGCGATCGAGTCGGAATGCACCCTCGGCGCTGGCGGCGATCACCGGCTTGACGACGATCTCCGTCTCCGTCAGCTCGGCGAACAGATCCTCGAGTTGGCCGGCGGCGAGCCGCGGGCGCCAGAGCGTCGGAGTGATCGGCACGCCGCGCCCCTCGAGTTCTCGCAGGTAGGTCTTGCGAAGGTTCCATCGCACGAGCTCCAGGTCGTTCTCGAGCGGGACCCCGGCCTCGACGATCGCATCGAGCACCGCGAGAAAGTCGTCAGGCCGGTGGTGGTAGTCCCAGGGCGACCTCACGACGACCGCGTCGTAGCGCCCCCAGTCGACAGCCTCGTCGTCCCAGGGCATCATGTCGACCTGCCAGCCCAGCGCTCCCAGCGGCCCTTCAGCAAGCTCGTCGTCGATGATGTAGCCCTCGGGATTGGCCATCGTCAGGAAGGCGCAACGCCTGCGATCCGTCATGGACTCGCGGTCGGTAGCGTTCCCGTGGACAGATCGCGCTCCATGATCAGATCCCTCTGATCGTCCTCGCCCAGCCGGAAGACCTGGTGTCCCACCGCTTCGAACTCCCAGCGCTCGTAGAACTCGATGGCGTGAGTGTTCTCCTCCCAGACACCGAGCCAGATGCTGTCGTGCCCGCTGCGGCTGGCCCAGGCGAGAGCGGTGCGCATGAGGGCGGCGCCGAGCCCAGTCCCGATCGCTGCCCTGGTGACGTAGATGCGCTGTATCTCGACCGGTTCAGTACCTTGCAGACACTCCGGTCGGGAGCCCGTCCGGAGCTTCGTGTACCCGATCGGGTCGCCGGACGGGTCGGACGCGATCCAGTAGTGGCAGCACTCGTCAGCGAGGGCCGCGCGCGTCCTCGTCTCAGAGAACGTATCGGCGATGTAGCGCTCGATGTTCCGGGGCTCGTTGGCCTGGCCGAATGCCTCGAGGAAGGTACTGGCTCCGAGGTCAGCCAGGACGGCAGCATCCTGGGGGCCGGCGCGGCGGATCGATTGCGCCTTCATCCCGGTGAGCCTAGCAGGCAGGTCTCGCCAGTCCGAGCGACCCGAGGCAGGTGAAACGCCCGGAGCCCGCAATCGAGGCCAGGGGCTAGCCGCGGGACCTACTCGTCCCCCTCGGCCTCGATCTGGCGCAGCGCCCGAGCTCGGCCGCCATGCATCTTCTCCCAGTTCTTCATCAGCTTCGCCAGCGCCTTGACCAGCTTCTTGTCGTTCTGGTGGTAGTCGCTGGCCAGCCCCTTGGTCGCCATGCCCCGCCAGACCAGAATCTCCCGCTCTCTGTCCCAGACGTCGACGATGACGGTGCCCTCTCTGAAGACATAAGTCTTCTTGTTGGCGTCACGGGTGCCGACGCCGCCGTCCCAGTAGGAACCGGGCCTGAATTCCGGCCCGTAGGCATAGTCGAGATCGGTCAGGGACATCTCGAGACTGCCCGCATCGGCGACAAAGTAGGTGACGAACACATCCGGATTCTCGTCGGTCTCTGCGAGGCCTCCGTCGACCATGTACTCCCTGAGAGTCTCGAGGACGACCCCGTGCATGTGCGGTGAGATGCGCCGCATGTCCTTCCTGGCCTCCCTGAACTGGAAGCTCTTGTACTTGTTGAAGGCCGTGGCGCCATCGAAGTCGATGTGGGTCTTCTGGGCCGCCGCCGGTAGGGCGACAAGAGCGGTCAGGACGAGAAGCGAGAGGAGGGCTGTTCGAGTTCGCATCGGCGGATTGTAGCCGATGGCCGCTTGGCTACTGAGAGGCGGCAGATTGGGATACCTCAGGTCGCCGTCTAGAGTATGCCGATTCTCAACAACGCACCGGTAGGCCTCGAACTCGACCTTGGTAGCCTGACGCCATGACGACCTCTTCCACCGCAGACGGCCCCTTGATTCGTCGTATGGAGTCCCGTGATCCACGAGAGCACCCGCGAGCCGCCACGCCGCTCGAACTTCTTTTCGATCTCTGCTTCGTCGTCGCGATCGCCCAACTCGCCGCGGCCCTGCATCACGCCATCGCTGCGGACCATGCCCTGGACGGCCTTCGAGGTTTCATCATGGTCTTCCTCGCCATTTGGTGGGCCTGGATGGGCCACACGTGGTTTGCTTCCGCCTTCGACACCGACGACACCCCATACCGACTCAAGGTGCTGCTGCAGATGATCGGTGTGCTGGTTCTGGCCGCAGGGGTCGAACGCGCGTTCGAGCACCAGGACTTCGGACTGATAACACTGGGCTACGTGATCATGCGGGTAGGACTGGTCGCCGGCTGGCTGCGGGCCGCCCGCGCTGACACCGCCGTTCGCCGAACCGCCCGAAGGTACGCCCTCGGGATCGCTCTCCTCCAGGTCTTCTGGATCGGGCTGCTCGCCGTTCCCGCTCATCTTTGGATCTACGGTTGGGGCGTCTTGATCGTGCTGGAACTCCTCGTGCCCTGGTGGGCTGAAGGTGCCGGCAACACTCCATGGCACCCCCACCACATCTCGGAGCGGTACGGCCTGCTCACGATCATCGTCATCGGCGAATCGGTCCTCGCCAGCACGCTTGCCATTCAATCTGCCGTCGACTTCGGAAGTCTGCCGGCCAGTCTGCTACAAGTCATTGTCAGCGCGCCGATCATTCTGTTCGCCATGTGGTGGCTCTACTTCTCGCAACCCGGTCACGCCGTCCTGAGCTCCTCTCGCCGCGCATTCCTCTGGGGATATGGGCATTTCTTCGTCTTCGCCTCGGCGGCCGCGGTCGGTGCGGCCCTGGCGGTTGTCGCCGACCACGCAATCGGCAGGACCGAGATCTCGGACCTTCAGGCAGGGATGGCCATGGCGATCCCGGTCGCGAGCTACCTGCTCAGCGTCTGGTTCGTCCAAATACGCCCTCAACCTGACGACGTCATCTGTGGCAGGCTCTTCCTGATCGCCACCGTGGCCGTGCTGGTAGCCCCCCTGACACCATTCGCCGTGCCTGTGATCGCCGGAATCCTCGCTCTGACGACAGCCCTGGTCGTCGTGTCGGTGGATCGCCGGTCTCGTGCGTCCTTGGCCTGATCGGATGGACATCAGAGGCTCGAGGAGTCGCTCGAGCCGCCGGGGTCGTCGGGTCGGTTTCCCGAGCCGCGAGAAAGCAAGAAGGCCCACTAGGAGACGGCAGCTGACGGTCGACTTGGCCTCGGACGGCGATCCGGGGCTATGATGCCTGCACGTTCGACCTGGGAGGGAGCTTGAGCGAGACGATCAACGCACTGTTAATGACCCACGGAGCGCTGGCGGCCGAGGCCTTCATTGTCGCGGGTCTGCTCACCTACCTGCACCAACGCTACCGCCACGACTACCTGCGCCTCTGGGTCCTCGCCTGGTGGGCATCCGGAATCAGTGTCGCGGCCGCGACTGCCTCTCTAGCAATGGTCATGGGTCCGCTCGTCCAGAGCCCTTGGCGGACCGTGAGTACGGTCGTTTTCCTGGCGGCTCAACTGTTGCAGGTTGCCTTCCTGGTCTGGGGCGCCCGTGTCCTCGGCGGTCGTCCGCCTCACCGGCGCCGCCAGGTCGTCCTCCTGATGGTCGGAGCGGCGGTGGTGGCCTCGGTCGCCGTCTTGGCCTTCAGGGGCGACGATCTCTCAGAGGCTCGCTACCTCGCTCGTTTCGTCATCCCTCAGTTCGTCGCTGGCTTGTTGGTGGTGCTCGCTGCATGGCTGGTGCTGCGCGACGCCCGATTGCGGGCCAACCCCGGTTTCCTACTGGTCGGCGTGACACTGTTGATCGAGGGTGGACGGAGCTTGTACATCTCGGGCGACAATCTCGTCCACGTGCTCTCGGCAGCTCCAGGCGCCGGCGATTCATTCCTGCTCTCGCTGGCCAGCGAGCTGACACAGCTGTTTATCCAGCTACTCATCGGCATCGGCATGGCGGTGGGCATGCTGCAGCACGAGCACGACCGCTTGCTGACTGCCGACAGTCATCGAGACCGCGCTGAACGAGCGCTCTCGGATAATGAACGGCGCCTGGCAGCCCTCTTTGAGCACACCCGCGACGGCGTGCTCTTCGTGGATTCGCAGCGCAGGATCGTCGACTTCAATCCGGCTGCGCTGCCGCTCATCGGAGCAGATCCGGAGTCTCTGCGAGGAGTCGATGCGATCGAACGCGTCGACCCCGAGGCACGCGATCGGGTCGAGATCGCTTGGCGGCGCCTCCTCGAATCAGGATCGCACGGAGGCGAAGTCCGGTTCCCGATTGGCGGGGTGGAGCGAGTGGTCGACGTCCACGCCGTGACCGACGTCGCCGAGGGACTGAACCTGGTCGCCTTCCGAGACATCACCGAGCAGCGAGGTATCGAACAGCAGCTGCGTCACTCGCAGAAACTCGAGTCCATGGGACGACTGGCCGGAGGGATCGCCCACGATTTCAACAACATTCTGACGGCGATCGTGGGCTACACGGGGCTCCTGGAGCAAGGACTGCACGAGGATGACGAATTGCTGGGCCACGCACGGGAAGTGCTGTATGCGGCGGAGCGCGCCACTAGCCTGACGCGGCAGCTGCTGCTGCTGAGCAGCAGCGAGGTCGAAGAGCGAGTCTCTTTGGATCTGGCCGATGTGATCGAGTCGATGGAGACGCTCCTCAAGCGTCTGATCGGGGAGCACATCGAGCTGCTCGTTCGAATCGAACCGGGGCTGCGAACCGTGACGATCGATCGCACGCACTTGGAACAGGTGGTGCTCAATCTGACGGTGAATGCGGGCGATGCCATGGCCGACGGGGGCACGCTGACGATCGAGGTGAGCAACTCCTCGCCTGAGTCGCTGCCCGCCGACTTTGTCCCGTCAGCACGAGACGGTGATTTCGTGCGTCTCAGCTTTAAGGACGACGGTCAAGGCATGAGCCAGGAGGTGATGGATCACCTGTTCGAGCCGTTCTTCACCACCAAAGCGAGTGGCACGGGTCTCGGGCTGGCCACTGTGTACAGCATCGTCCAGCAGAATGACGGCTGGATTGGTGTGGACAGCAGGCCCGGAGCTGGAGCGCACTTCGAGATTCTGCTGCCGGCCTCGGACGAGGTGGCCGCCGAGGTCGCCGCCGAGGCTCAGAAGACCCGGATCGCGAGCCAGCGCGGTGGGAGAATCCTCGTCGTGGAGGACGAGGCTCCGATCCTGGAGCTGACTCGGAAGATCCTGACTCATGCCGGGTACGACGTCGTGGCGACGACGGAGCCCAAGCAGGCGCTAACCTTGGTCGAAGAGAACGCTGGCGAGATCTGTCTGTTGATTACCGACATGGTGATGCCCGGCATGACCGGGCGCCAGCTCGCCCAGACGCTCGTCGCACAAATCCCGGAACTGCCGGTGCTCTACGTTTCCGGCTACACCGACGAGGCACTGGAGAACCTGACCGGAAGCGGTCTTCGCGGTACCTTTCTGCGCAAGCCGTTCACGGTGGCGTCCTTGACAGCCAAGGTGGCCGAGGTGTTGGGTCAGTGACGGCGACGTCGCCACGCTGAGCGTGAGTGACGGGAAGCCGTCCCTGTCCGGCTCGGCAACGACGTCACGATCGCTGCCCGCCTCGTCGAAAGACCGTCAGATCGTGATCCGCATAACTCACTTCTACTGAGTAACTTGATGGTGGGCCGTATAGGAATCGAACCCATGACCATCAGACTAAAAGGAAACATGTAATGCCAGGGAGCTGCGGGTCGTTGCCTGTCGTGAGGGCGAAAGGAGAGGGGTTGAACCTCTTGACGGGAACCTCCTAACTTGAGCACCTCTCGAGGCGGGGAACCCAACGGTCCGAGCCGCGGTCTAAGATTGGAGTACCCGCTGTCCATGTCCGCCATGAGAACGCCCGCTGCCATCGCATTGCTACTCGTCGCAGCCCTCGATGCGAGCGCTTCGGCGGCCGCCGACTGGCCGGGTTGGCGAGGAGCGGGGCGCGACGGAACGGGATTCGGAATCGCGCCGGAGGCGCACGACGGCGAAATAGGAGTCGAGGTGGCGTGGCGGCGGCCGCTCGGATCGGGCTATTCGAGCGTTTCGATCTCCGCCGGACTGGCGGTGACCATGGCCGCTATCGACGGTGGCGACTGGGTCGTGGCCTTCGACGCCACGACCGGTGACCTGGCGTGGCGCTACCGCGTCGCAGACACCTACTTGGGGCGCGCGGGCTCGGACGACGGGCCATCGAGCACCCCAGCGCTCGACGCCGACAGCGTCTACGCCCTGACCGCGGCAGGTCACGTCGTAGCTCTCGAGCGCACCAGCGGCGAGCTGCGCTGGCGGCGTCATCTGGAGGACGACTTCGGCGCCGAGCCATACACCTACGGTTACTCAGCTGCCCCGGCGCTCCTCGGCGACCTCCTCTTCTTGGTGGGAGGCCCAAAGGAGGACTCGGCCCTGCTCGCCGTCGACACCGCGACCGGCAAGCTGCGCTGGCGGGCCGGCTCGGGCGCGGTAGAACACCACAACCCGATGGTGGTGACCCTCGGCGGCATCGACCAGGTCGTGGTGCCGACCGCACGCAAGGTCGCCGGCTTCGACCCCGTCGATGGCAGGGAGCTCTGGAGCCACGAGTTCGAGTCCGCCTCGCACTCAGGGGACGCCACCCCGCTCGACGGCGAGCGCCTGCTCATCACGCGATGGGACGGCAACACCCTGCTACGGATCGAGCCGCGCGACGGCCGGTTTGCGGCCACGCGAGTCTGGACGACCCGGGATCTCGAGGGCACCTACGCGGTGCCGGTACGGCATGGAGCACACCTCTACGGCTTCGACTCCCGCTTCCTCACTTGCGTCTCCCTCGAGACCGGCGAGCGTGTCTGGCGTTCCCGGCCGCCCGGCGGCTCCGCCCTGATCCGAGTCGATGGGCTGATCGCGACCCTGTCGCCGCAGGGTGAACTCATACTCGCCGAGGCTGCCCCGGCAGGCTATCGGGAGCACAGCCGCCTGCCTCTCTTTGCGCCGCGGCGGATCATGACCCCACCCAGCGTGGCCGACGGCATGATCTTCGTGCGCAGTCTTGACGAGGTCGTAGCTCTCCGTCCGAAGACCGCTAGCCGCCCCGCGGTCGTCGCCTCGGAGGGCGCGGAGCCCGACAGCGCCTTGATCCGGGACCTCCTTTCCCGGATCCGCGCCGTACAGGACCCAACCGGCGTCGTCGATGACTTCGTCTCTCAGCACCCGAGCACGCCGGTCGTCGCGGACGGCCGGGTGCACTTCTTCTATCGCGGAGAACCGGAAGACCTCGTGGTCACGGGTGACATGACCGGGGGCTTCGCCGAACTGCCAATGAGGCGGCTGGCCGGGACCGACCTCTTCCATCGCTCGTTCGAGGCGCCGGCGACCGAAGGCGGCGGCGAGCGTTGGGAGTACGTCTTCAAGAGCTTCGACGAAACGGTTCTCGACCCCCGCAACACGAACACCGTTGCCACGCCTAGCGGCGAGCGCTCCGTCGTTGCCTTCCCAGGCTCCGGCACCGTGACGCGGGAACCGGAGTGTTCAGACTGCTCCCCTGGCCGTCTGGTGACGCTTCGCCTCGATGATGACGAAGAAGGTGAGGAGGATGGAGAGACCGGCTTCGGTGTCACCGTCTACCTGCCGGCAGGCTACGACGCGGCGATCGACCAACGCTTCCCGCTCGCGATCTGGATGCTCGGCCGAGAGGCTCTCGAGTTCGGGCGGATTCCGGAGGTGCTGGACTCTCTATCCAGCTCGCAGACCGAGCCGCTGATCGCCGCGTTCCTCGAGCTGCCCGAAGCGCTCCTATGGGAGCCACAGCGCGACGAGTTTCTGCGCCTGATGTCGGAGACCGTCCTTCCGTCGCTGGAGGAGAGGTTCCGAGTCGATCCGGAGCCGGCGAAGAGGGCTCTGGTCGTGCAGCAGTGGGCGATCGAGAACGGGCTGTCCTGGGTGCTGGCGAACGCCCGGATCGGGAAGCTCGCGGCGCAGTCGCCGATGATGGGTGAGCGCTACGTCGAACGCGCCGCGGCCCCAGCGGCGCAGGACGCGAGAAGCCGTGCTTTCGTCTACGTCCACTGGGGTCGCTACGACGCACGCAACCTCGACGAGGGACTCGACGTGGCATCCCAGGCCGCGGTCCTCGTGGAAACTCTGGAAGAGGCCGGCCACTCGGTGAGCGCGAGAGAAACCTCCGGTGGCGGCAACTGGACCCAGTGGCGTGGTCAGACGGAGGAGATGATCACGGCCCTGTTCCCGGCTCGGCAACCTCCCCTGAAGAGCCCCTGAAGAGGCACCTCTTAAGCGCACCTCTTAAGCGGCGCACCTCTCCCCGGCTGGCCAAAATGCCCTCACGGGATGAGCGCTACTGTCTGGATTTTGACCTCAGCCGCCGCCCCGTCCCACAGATAGGAGAGGTCCACCGCAGTGCCCTCGGGGCGTCCATGGGGATCCTCGCAGGGGCGCTCGTAAACCGGGATTCCGTCGATCGCGACGATGACGTCACCTGCCCGGAGTCCCGCTGCCGCGGCCGGGGTGCCGGTGAACACCTTGACGATCTCCAAGCTTTCGGGCCGCGGGCGAAGACCGATCCCTAGGCTGACGAATGGCGAGGGTTGCCGAGCGATGCACCCCGACTTGCACCCTCGCCCCCGGGGGGGGGGCGGTCGGTGCCAGGGGACGGTGACGGGGAGGGGACGGTGTCAGGGCACGGTGTTGCCCCAGGCCGAGGTGTCGCCGCTCTCGAAGCCGTCGGAGAAGATCGCCACGTAGTCGGCCGTCGCGATGCCGAGCCAGGGAAGCTGGTTCAGCCCTCCTGGGAAGCCGTCGCCGAGCACGCCGAAGAAGCCGGTGCTGCCGGTGGCGCGATCGACCTTTCTCAGCTCCCCTCGGTTGGTGGTGTTGTTGAACGCGGCGGCCCAGAGGGTGTCGGTGCGCTCGTCCCAACCGAGGCCCTGGCCGAACTCGGCGTCGAAGCCCAGGGGGCCGACGGGGTTCCCGGCGGCGGTCGCCTTGTCGATCGACAGCAGCTCGTCCGTGATGATGTCGTAGCCCCAGAGCTCGCCGGCACCGTCGATGGCGATGGCGATCAGGCCCGGCGAGTTCGTCACCGTGCCGATCAGGCCGGCGACACCGGTGGCGACGTCGAGGGTGAACAGCGATGACGTGGAGAGGTTGGCGCTGGACGCGTACATCGTTCCCGTCGTGGGATCGATGGCCATTCCGGTCCACTCTTCGGTGGTGGGCGGCGCCGTCGTCGCCGTCGTGCCGAGGAGCTGGCCGGTCGCGGCGTCGACCGCGTAGAGCGTGTTCGCCACGTCGAGCATGTAGCACACTCCGTCGAGGAACTCGCCGGCGCCGATGAAGTTCCCGCCCGCGGGGTCCGGCCCGCTGACCGGCAGGGCCGACGCACGGTTGAAGACCGTGTAGTACCTGCCGTGCTCGGAGTTCCAAGAGAAGCCTAGGGTGTCGAAGCTGCCCAGCTCGATCCACGCGCCGCTTACCTGGCCGCCGTTGCTCGAGCCCCAGGGATAGGGGACCGGGTCCACCCAGACGCCCGCCTCCAGGTCGTAGACGTTGAACTCCGGCGGCGAGGGGTCGTCGGTGATCAGGTAGGCACGGCGGTCGGGGCCGATCGCCAGGCCGTCGACGTCGTTCTCACCGCCGAGGTACGGCGCGATCACGGTCAGAGTGCCGTTCGGGTTGATTCGCACCAGCGCGTTGGAGCTGACGTCGTCCGTGCCGTAGAGCTCACCGGTGGTGGGATCCGCGGCCAGTCCGCTGATCGAAGCCGGGTCGATGCCCGCGATGAAGGGCGTGGCCTGGAGAGTGGCCGGGTCGATCGTGTAGACGATGTCCGTAACGCCGCTGCGATGCGCAGGGTCCGTGCGTGGACCTGCAGGTAGGAGGACGGAGATGGCGAATAGTGTTCCATCGTGGAAGGCGAGCCCGTAGAGGGGGAGGGGACTGCCGCCCGCGCTCACGACATCGCCGAGGAGCGTGTTCGCGCCACCCGGGTTCCAGGCGAAGAGCGTCGATCCGGCGCTGTGGTAGAGCACGCCCGCGGCCGGATCCCACGCGGCGCCCCATGCGGCGGTTCCCTTGAATGCCGGCACGGCTTCGCCCGTGTCCGGATCGATGAGGTAGGAGGACAGAAGCACCTCGTCGATGCCGGCGAAGAGCGGATGATCCGTGGGCCCGCGCGACGTCGACCGATGGCTCTCGTGACCCGCTGGGACGGCGCCGAGGGACGATTTGGGCGTCGGAGACGAGCCGACGGGACCCGCCGCCTCGCCAGCGTCGGCGAAGCCCACGAGACAGACGAGCGTCAGGTACACGGTGGTTCCTCGCTTTATGCCATCTCCTCGCTCGGGGCGGTCCCCTCAAGCCCACCGCGAGCTTCGTCTAGACGTTTCTTTGCATAGTCTACGCCGATTCACTAGGCGCGATGCGCAGTGCGGTAGATTGAGGCATGTCCTCACGATGTCGGCTCCGTGCCGGGCTCTCGGTGCTGATGCTCGTTGCGGTCCCAGGTTGCTCCGAACCGGCGTCGAAAGGCCAAGGCGCCGCGAACCCGTCGAACGTCGTGGGGGCGGAGCCGGCTAGTCTACGACCATCAGATTAAAAGTCCGGTCGGAGCCAACTCTGGGCAGTGTTCGTCAGCGCTTGACAGCAGTTGATACCAGGGGTCTTCCGGGTTCGGACTGCAGTTGAGGTCTGACTGAGTCAGCCGAGTATTGGGGAGCGATACACCCAGAATCGCACCCCGGCGCCCGCGAACTGGTTGGCGAGGAGCTGTACCCCAGCTACATCGTCCGGATCACCGCCCCCTACTCGCCCGGATCCACGAGTTCGAAGACCACCGACACCGAGAAGGCCATGGCAGCAGCGCGGCAATTGCCACTATCCCAACGGGTGTCGACTTCGACTTCGATGGGGCGGCCGACTTCCTGACCGAGCTCTAGAGCGAGGTCAGCGGCCTTATTCTTCGCAGCTCGAACGGCGTATCTGCGTGCTTTCCGCTCAGCGTCCTCCGCGCTCGATCCAGTGGCACTCGGCTCGACTTCGACATCGGCGATGCCGGTCACCCTGATGGTGCGCTCCTCGAGTCGATCCTTGGCGAGTTCGACGGCTTGGCTAGCGCTCGGGGCGAGCAGTCCTGCGAGGACGAGAAGGGTCAAGGGCCTCATGTCAGCTCCTTCCAGGATTCGTGGTTCGGCTCCATCTGAGAGGTAGTACGCGAATGTGGTCAAGCGTGTCTAGACAGTATGAAACGACCGGCGCCTCGTTCGTAGGATCGGGTCTTCTAGCCACTCGAAGCTGGCCTAGCCAGCGAGCTCGCGGGTTGACTCGCCTGTCGGCGGGTCAGAGTTCCCCGAAGGAGGAGCCGGTCGTGAGCGGGGAACTCCTCCGAAGCTCGCCAAGGCGGCCTCAAAGCAGTCCTCCACAAGAACTGTGCTCGCACGCCCTCCGCGGATCCTGGCTTCGGGTGCACGTCCTTGCAGATGGATGCCAGCGTCAAAATCGCCAACGCCGTGTTCTCTCGAGCTAGGTCGACCACGCGCTGCTCGGCCTTGGGCCTGCCACCCGGGTTACCGCTGCCCCCAGGCAGGAACCCGCCGTCCGGACCTCGGACCCCTGTTCGAGCCCTGTTCTCAGGGCTGTGAGGTCTACTGTGCACGCCGCTCACGGTTCTACCTCCTCTGCCTCGGCTCCCCGCAGCTTCACGTCGCAGGCAGAGCAGGCAAGGACCGCGACGCCCTGGCGTCCCAGCTTGCGGCAGCGGTCGCACCGCTCATTGGGCGACGCGCGCCGTAAGAGTTCGATTGAGACTGCGCTGCTGGGGTGTCGCTTCGTGGTCGTGCGATTCGACAACCAGAGCACCAGGGGACTGCCGGGCGCAGCCCTGCGCTTGGTCTTCTATGGTGAGAACGGTGCGCTCGTGAGGGAGTCCTTCGGCGCATGGTTGGGCAGCGACGGTGTACCGCTTCAAGAGAAGGGTGTGGACGTCGCCGCAGGACACGATAGAGAGGCGGTTATCGCCCTGGATTACCTCGGCTTCCCCACGATCGATGCTTCCTCAGCACCTCTCTACCTCTTGGACTACAACACCGCGACACTCGCATGGTCTCTTGAGAGGCGAGGGCGATGGCGTCCACCAGCAATCCCTTGGAGACAGAGCGTGGGTCAGGGTGACGCTGGTGAGCGAAGGTTTTCTCAAGGAATCTTGGCTTGAGATCATTGGCCGTCACACAGACGACCAGTCGACTCTGGAGGTGAGACTCATCGGGCCACCCAAGCTAGATCGCCTGGGGAGGATCGTCATCGGAGCATAGGTCTCTGAGAGCCAAGCCATCTGTCCCGCCTGGGCAAGAAGCTCTCGATGCCGAAGTCGCGTCTTCCCCTTTGTCTCGAACTGGCGGACCCTGGTACAAATCCGGGTACAGTCGGGCTAAGTCCCAGCGAGACCAGCTAACAACTAGAAGCACTCGCGATTCAGGCAGGGAGCCTGATTCTCGGTTCGGCGAGACGCCGTAAGTTGCTATGAAATCAGTAATTTACGATGGTGGGCCGTGTAGGAATCGAACCTACGACCATCAGATTAAAAGTCTGCTGCTCTGCCAACTGAGCTAACGGCCCACAGGGAGGGGAGTATATGGGCCTTCCGTCGCGGTGGCCAAGACCCATATCGGGCAGCGATCACATCGCTCGCTGAGGCTGGAATCGGCCGGCCAGGGGAAGGGCGCCGGCGCCTCGCGAGGACTTGTAGATGAGCTGAGGCTGTGATAATTTGCACAACACAATTAACAGGAAAGCGGCGTCACACATCGGGGGGATCCGAGGGCCTGGCGCCGTGCGGAAAGAGGGAACTATGAGCCGGAAATCGCTGGTTGTCCTGACTGTCGTCGCCGTCGCAATTCTCATCGCAACCGGGACGGTCATCCGGGCGCAGGGACAGGGCGACGTGCGCGCCTGCCAGAACTGTCTGCCGCCGCAGGGTGGTGGGAATCCGCTGCCGCCGACCCGAGGCCCGATGACGCAGACATCAGTCGGCGACGCTCTCTCGATCTTGTCGTTCGACGATGGTACCTGCGAAAGCGGCCTGGGAGCGGGGACGACGATGGCCGTGACCGACTTGGTGGAGTTCGATGTGCCGACGCAGTGCCTGACCGGCGGACTCGACGTCGTCGGCGTCACGACCCGAATCAATACCGGCATGACGATCAACAACTTCGCCTTCGCCCAGGCTGGTGCGGCGCCTCCGCCGGCTCTCGGCGTGCCGACAGTTCCTCTTGGCAGTGGCATCGCGCCCATCGGCCCATGCGCGACGTCAACGGCGTTGACCTCGCGCCCGCTCGGTCCTTCGGCAGCTGTGATCACGGGCACCGCGAACTTCTTTGCCGGCGTTCAGGCGTCGGGTTTCGTGGGCCGCGACACGAACGGTGCTCCGGCGGGTCGCATCTGGCTCCTCTGCAGCTTCTGCGGCATGACCCAGTACACGCCGACCACGCTGGGTACCCTCGGCTTGGGTGGAAACTGGATGATCCGAGTGACCGTCGAAGACCAGAACTGCATCCCGGTCGAGTTGATGGGTTTCGACGTCAGCTGACGGGGGCACGATTGAATACTGAGGGCCGGGTGGAGTTCCACCCGGCCCTTTCTTTTTGCTTCGTCGTCGCGTCTCAAACCGGGCCGCGAGGCAGGCCAGGAGAGATGTCAGTGGCCAGCCCGGGCGTCGTTGCCGTGATTCGTTGGCCTGTGGTAACTTCCACACCATAAATATGGAACCAGACGCAAGAGCGGACGGGGAGTGACCCGCCCAAGCGTGCGTCACAGGGAGGAATGAGAATGAATCGGAAGTCGTTGATCATCTGCGGCATCGTGGCGATCGTGGTCCTCGTCGCGACTGGAACAGTGATTCGAGCCCAGGGCCAGGGCCAGGTCCGTGCTTGTGACGGTTGCGCTCCGCCGGAAGGCGGCGGTGACCTGCCGCCCTTCTCGGGGGAAATGTCCATTGAGCCGATCGGCGATGCCTTGTCGGTCCTCTCCTTCGATGACGGCACCTGTGAGAGTGGACTCGGTGCTGGAACGACGATGGCAGTGACCGATTTCGTGGAGTTCGACGTGCCGACTCAGTGTGCGCAGGCCGGCCTCGACGTAGTTGGCGTCACGACTCGGATGAACACTGGACAGTCGATCCAGGCCTTCGCCTTCGGGCAGGCTGGTGCCGCACCGCCGATCGCTGGTGGAGCTGCCACGACCCCGATCGCCGCGATCCCCGCTTCCGGCCCGTGCCCGGCGACGGCACTGACCTCACGAGCGGTCGGCCCCTCGGCTGCCGTTGTCTCCGGAACCTCGAATTTCTTCGCCGGTGTGCAGGCGTCGGGTTTCGTGGGCCGCGACACGAACGGTGCTCCGGCTGGTCGCATCTGGCTCAACTGCAGCTTCTGCGGCATGACCCAGTACACGCCGACCACGCTGGGTACCCTCGGCCTGGGCGGAAACTGGATGATCCGCATCACGGTCGAAGATCAGAACTGTGTTCCCGTCGAGCTGATGGGCTTCGACGTCAGCTAACGCTGACCAGCCAGCAAGATCTGGAGGCCGGGCGCGCAAGCGTCCGGCCTTTTCTTCTTCAGGCGAGTGGAAGGGCTTGAGGGAATGAAGCGGTTCCGGGTTCGACTAGCTAGCTTCGGCGGGGACCAGGGGAGCCAGCAGGGTCGCGGCCTTTTCGCCCCAGGTGCTGTCCGGTGCCAGGTCGATGACTTCCTGCAGGAGTGCTCTGGCCCGCTCGGGCTCCTCGTCGAAGCGGAGGAGGATTTCCGCCAGAAGCAGTTTCGCGCCGAGGTGGCGGGGTTCGAGAACGAGGAGCTCCTCACACTGCTGGCGGCTGAACTCGAGGTTGCCCGTCAGGCCGTAGAGTTGAGCTATGGCGTAGCGTATGCGAGCCGAATAGGGCCTGCGCTCCCGAGCCAGCTGAAGCTGCTCTCGTGACTCTTCCCAGCGCTCCTCCTGCATGAGCAACGCTGCCAGGTTGAGTCGAACCTCAGTGTCCGGGTCGAGTTCGAGGGCTGCCTCGTAGTGCTCGATGGCCGCCTCGATGTCACCGTTGGCCGCGAGGGCGGTGGCCGCCAGGGCGAGGGTCTCCCGGCGCGCCGAACCGAGGCGCATCGCATCAGAGAGGGCGCTGACTGCAGCCTCGTGGTTGCCGCGCTGCAACTCGATTCTGCCCAACAGTTCGGGCCCCTCCGGCGAGTCCGGGTCCAGGTCGCGAGCCTTGCGGATGGCCTCCTCGGCCACTTCGTAGAGTCTCAGCGCTGCCGCCGCGCGACCGACGGATAGCTGCAGACGAGTGTTCCTGGGGTCTATTTGCAGGCCGGCGCGGGCGACGGAGAGAGCCTCCTGGAAGCGAAGCTTGCGCAGGAGTTCGTACGAGAAGTTGATGTAGTGCAGAGCATCCGTCTGGGCCATCGGGTTGGGCATCGAGGCGAGTTCGCCTGGGCTGGGGAAGTCGCTCGCTCGACTGCTCGCCGAAGCCGTTCCGGTGATGTATCCGAGCGCCGCCAGCTTGCGCTGGGTCTCTTCGTCGCTCGCCGCGACGGCCGACCGTCCCGGGTCGTCGGCTGACATCCGCCGCCACAGGCGGATGAGACGTTCTTCCATCTCGGCGGCCTTCTCGGGATTTCGAGCCAGCAGATTGGTCACTTCCTCCGGATCATTGCGTAGGTCGTACAGCTCCCGGGTCGGAGCCTCCACGTACTTCCAGCCATCGTCGATCAGGCCTCGCAGGGGGGCCCAGCCGAACTGAAAGCGGGTGTAGTAGGACTCGATCAGGGCAGGCTCGCTCCAGTCGAGGGCGGGCTCTTCGAGAAGTGGCCTTAGGCTTCGGCCTTGCATCTCGGCTCCCGGCTCGAAGCCGAGAAGGTCCAGCACGGTCGGAGCGATGTCGATCGTTCGTACCGTTGCCGGGACGCTGGCTCCGGCACTGCCGCCGTTGGGGGGTGCGACCCAGAGCGGGACGTTCATCGTCGAATCGTAGATAAAGGCTGCGTGGGTCGGCTCGCCATGTTCCATGAGTGCCTCGCCGTGGTCTCCGACGATGACAACGAGCGTATTGTCGGCGAGACCCCGCTCCCTCAGCATGCCCATGAGGTCGCCGAAGCTCTCGTCCATGAAGGCCATCTCTGCGTCGTAGGGCGAATCGGAGAACTGGCTGCTGTAGGGCGACGCGGCATCGTAGGGCTGGTGGGGATCGAAGTAGTGCACCCACATGAAGAAGCGCTCGTCGCCATTGCGCTCAAGCCAGCGCTCGACCGCGCGGTTGACCCGATCTGACTTCCTCTCGAGGAATCCGAAGGAGAGGGCCGTTCGACTGCGCTTCTCGGCCGCGCTCCAGTCCTGCTGGAAGTCGTCGTCGTAGAAGTCAAAGCCCTGGCTGAGGTTGACCTGGGAATCCAGGGGGTAGGCAGCGAGGAAGGCGGCGGTATTCAGGCCTGCACCCTTGAGGATCTCGGCCAGGGTCGTGATCCGGTCGTCCAGTCGGTAGTAGTCGTTGTCGTGGACACCATGAAAGACAGGGTAGGCCCCCGTCATGATGCTGCTGTGCGATGGGAAGGTGATCGGAGCGGCGGTGATCGCCCGCTCAAAACGGACCGCCCGTTCGGCGCTGAAGCTGTCGAAGTTGGGCGTACTCGCGACCGTTGAGCCGTAGGCACCGAAGGCATCGGCCCGGGTCGTATCCAGAGTCAGGATCAGGACATTGAGATCCTCCTCCTGGCGAGCACAACCTGTCGCGACCAACAACAGAAGCACTGCGCAGAGTCGCGGACCGCTCAGACGACCGGACACTAGAGTCGATCCTGGAAGATAGCTGCGTCGATCTCTTCCAGAACTTCCTGCCCGATCTGCCGCTGCAGGTCCTCGCTGCCGTTGACGACGAAGTGCTCGGCGACCAGGTCACGGACCTCTTCGAACGGCCTGCCTCCCGAGGATCGGATTTCCTCGGCCCGGACGAGCATGTAGCCCCGGCGTCCGTAGACCAGCTGATTGTCGTTGTAGCTCTCGACCAGAATCGGGTCACTGACCTCGCCGGCGACCAGAGCCAGTACCGCCTTCCCGGCTCGGGGTCCGGCCCAGTCGCCGATTGCGCCGGGTCGGATCCAACCGGAATCTCCACGCCTCGCTGCTGAAGGGTCCTGCGATCGCTCCGACGCTTCTTCTGCGAAGTCGGCTTCCCCTGCCCTGACAGCTCGTGCGAGGCGATCGAGTTCCTCGTAGACCTCGAACCAGCCCTGGCCCTCGTCTTCGAACAGCCGGACAAGGAGGCTGACTCGCAGCAGCTGGGGCGTGCGGAAGCGCTCTTCGTTCTCCTCGTAGTAGCCCTCCAGAAGGGCATCGTCGAGAGCCTCGAGGTGGGATCGCCTGCGGTTGCGGAAAGCGAGCTCGACCGCTGTCCCGTCTTCGACCTCGGCAAGCTGGGCCGTGATGGCGGGCTCATCAGCCAGGCCCAGGCGCGCGGCTTCCCACTGGTATAGCTGCTGGGTCGCGATCTGTCTCAACAGGCCGCTCATGGACTCTGCACGCTGGTCCGAGAAGGGGAGGGAGAAGAGGCGATCGAGGAACTCTCCGTGAGTCAACTCGAAGTCGTCGAGCGCGAAGACAACGGAGTCCGGATCGGCGTCCACATTCTCCAGGTCGTCGTCTGCAAGGAGTGCGCCGGAAGCTTCGAGCAACTCCTCGAAGTAGCTCGCGAGGCTGGCTTCGGTCGCTTCGCGCTCGAGACGGCGGCGCAGTCGGGTTCTCGCCTCTTCGAGTTCCATGTGGAAGGGCTCGATCCGTTTGTCCACTCTGAAGATGTGGAAGCCGACCGGCGTACTCACGACCTCGCTGATCTCGTCCTCGGCCAGGCTCCAGACGATCTTGTCGACCGCGGGCCCCAGCGCTCCGGGATCGAGCCTGCCGATAAGTCCATCGAGCGCAGCGGTCTCTGAATCGGACTGTGTTCGCGCCAGATCGATGAAGCTGGCGCCGCCCTCGAGCTGGCTGTGAATCGCGTCAATCGCGGCGCGTGCGGCTTCCCGCTCCTCGGCTGAGGCGTCCCGAGTCGTCCGTTTGAAGATGTGGCGCACGCGGATCTGTGGCCCATGGCTGAACTCGCCGGGGTTTGCCTGATGAAACTCGCGCAGCTGGTCTTCCGTGACGTTGACGGTCGCAGCGATTCTGAGAGCCTCGACTCTGGCAGCGAAGAGCGGCTCGCGAACGCTGGCGAGGAGTGCCAGACCTTCGTCGGATGCGAGCAGGTTTGCCTCCTCGGCCTCTTCGCCCAGGCGTCTCGAGATGAGCATCTCCTCCAGGAGTTCGCGTTTCCATTCCTCGAGGTTCTGGTCTTCAGCGGGTTGGCGTCGGGCCGCAGGCAGCGAGAGGATGAAGGTCTCCAGGTCAGCCGCTGCCGTGTCGCCGTAGGTGGATTGCGCGATCACGTCTGGAGCGGCCGATGGCTCCCCGCCGCATGAGAGCAGGACGGAGCCGAAGAGCAAGAGGGTGAAGGACTTGAGTCGCCGGTGGAGAAGTGTCTTGAGCATAGAGGTTGGGGAGCTTACTGCGCCGCCGCTCCGGCGTCCAGAGTGGTTCGTACGTTGCTCTATTGGGTCAATCGCGCTTCGATTTCGCCAGCCCAGCGAGAAAGGGCTGGAGGGAATCGCTGTCCCTGCAGGAGTCGGACTGCGGCGGCTTCCGACGCCGCGGACCTTTGCTGTGCGGGCATCCGAGAGAGGTCCGAGAGAGCCGCGAGGGTCCCCGTATGGAGATCGAGTCTGGCGGCAGTTGCTGCGTAGAGAGCAAGGGCCCTCGACGTCACGCTGTGACTGAGAACTGCGTCGAGAAGGGCGAGCGCCTGGCGATGATGCAGGGCGTGCTGCGAGCGAGCGCGCCACTGCGCGCGCAGCAGGAGGCTCTCCCAGTAGAGCAGCGAGCCTGGATCCACTCCTGCCAGGGAGTCCTCCATTGCACTCAGTCGAGTCCACTGACTTGCCGCCGCGGCTCGCCAGGCGTCGACGACGAGTGACTCGGTAGGGGTCAGCCCCTTGAGCGCAGCGGGTGGAGCCTCGCCGCGCGAGATGAACACCCTGGCTCCGATGATCGCGGTGGTGCGAAGGACGTCGTCGTCGGGCGTGGCCTCCAGCGCACCGGAGATTAGTCGCGCGCGCTGTCGACGGGCTTGAGGAGACGGGAGCCAGGTCAACGCCAGCTGCCGTTGAGCCGGGCCGGGCTCGAGCTGAGCCACCCTTTCCACTCGTTCCGGGACGAGAAAGCGCTGAACCAGAGCCAGTCGACTGAGCTCACCGAGCTCGCCGAGCAGCGGGTCGTGCTCGGCGAGCACCGGCTCTCCGCGCAGTCGACCCAACCCACGTCCGAGGATGCGAGGGGCTCTGCCGGCCAGGAGATTGTGGTCGTCGGTCACGAGCTCCGCACCCATGGTCGCCTGAACGACTCCGGCCGTACTGAGAACCCACCGTGCCAGGAGGTCTTCCTGCCTTGCGATGCCAAGCGCCAGAGTCTCGTCGCGGGGGGGGTGCGCCACTCTGGGCTCGATGGGTTGGTCGGAGGCCATGAAGATGAGGGCACCACCCGGAGGAGGGCGATAGACCTCGACGTGCGGGAAGACGTCGATGAGCGTCGCCAGGACGGAACGCAGCAGAGACTCGTCGACAAAGGGCATTCCGAGCCACTGCGCCAGGACACCGCCAGGCCGGAGGCGGGAGCTCGCGGCGGCAAAGAACTCCCGCGTATAGAGGTTTGCCGAGCCGGCCGTCCAGGGGTGCGACGGTTGAGAAATGATGACGTCGAAGCGCTGCCGACTCCGATTGAGGACGTCGCGGGCATCGTTGATCACCAGTTCGATTCTGGGATCGGCCAGCGGGTCCCGGCGCCGTTGCTCCGCGAGACGGCGATTGGCTTCGACGACCTTGCGCTCGATCTCGACCACCGCGACGCGGTCGACTGTCTGGGGTATCGACTCCGCAGTGGTTCCCGCGCCGAGGCCTACGAGGAGAACGTCTTCAGCTGCGGGGCGGGCCAGAAAAGGGAGCAGCCCGAGCCAACGAGTGACCAGATAGCGACTCGGGGAGACGCCGCGAGGCTGGATCGAGCCTTCGCCCAGACCGTTGGTGCGCAGGCTCCATTCGCCCTCCAACTCAGTGAGGACTACGGAGGAGCTGGTTCCAAGTTCGGCGAAGATGACGCCATCGGGGTCAGTGCTGCCGGTCAGCGGGCTGAAGGTCAGCACGCTGTGTGCGTTCGGGAGCGGCATGAAGACGAGGCCCAGAGCCATGATCCCCGTACAGGACAGGAGCGGCAGCCGGGCGCGAGTCTTCCAGGACGCGATTCCCGCTGCGAGCAGACTGAGGCCGATGAGGACCTCCTGAGCGCCATTGAACCCCAGGCTCGGGAAGACGAAGAGCGCCAGGACGATCCCGCCGACGAGGTTGCCAACCGCCGTCAGTTGGTAGGCCCTGGCCACGGTCGGCGCGGCTTCATCGGCATTCCGGGTCCTGGCGCCGATGGCGAAGAGGAAGGCGGCGCCGGAGCCGGCGGCCATGGGTAGCAGCGTCGATGCAGCGACGGCGGCGCCCCGCAGAAGCCGGTCAGTGAAGGCGAGGACCACCTCCTGTCCGCCGCCGGCCCAGCTGTCCAGCGCCACGAAGGCCGCCCACGAGCAGGCTGCCACGGATAGCTGCGCAATCGCGTAGCCGATCGCGTTGCGGGCGGGACTGGAGCCCACCGTCGCCGCCAACGCGGAGCCTATGGCCAGGCCCAGGAGGAAAGCAGCAAGCAGTATCGAAAGCGCGTAGAGCCCGCTGCCGACGAAGTGGATGAGAAGCCGCGTCCACAGGATCTGTGAGGCCAGCGACACAGCGCCGCCGAGCATGACGACGGGCACAAACGGGAAATCCTCTTCGGCTGGGTTCGGCGGCTTCCCGATCGGCCGCGGGGGGGCGTCAGAAGCTCTAGAGAGCGCCAGAGCGAGGCCCGCGGCGAGCAGGCTCAGCGCCGCGCCGATCCAGGTCGAGCTGTGGACACCGACAGCCGGCAGTACGAAGAGGCCGACGGCCAGACTGCCCGTCACCGCGCCGAACGTGTTGGCGCTGTAGAGCCAGGCGGTGGTCTTGCCGGCGCGGCGATCATCGTAGACGAGGCCACGGATGGCGTACGGGAACGACGCTCCCAGGCAGAGCGTCGGGACCGCGAGAAGGAGCGAAGTGATGGCGATCTGCCAGAGCCAGCTACCGCCCAATGAGGCCTCCGGCAGCCCGTCTGTGGCCAGGGCGGTGTAGAAGAGACTCTGGCATCGATCGAGTCCCCAGGGGACGGCCAGGGCGGAAAGAGCGATGGCGCACTCGAGGACAGCGTAGGTCACGAGTGGGCGCTGACTCGACCGGCACCTGCGCAAGGCCAGTGCCGCGCCGAATCCGAGGCCCGCGAGGTAGACGCCGAGGACTGAAGCCGTCGCGATCTCGCTGCTGCCGAAGACTACGGAGAACTGATGCGACCAGATCAGCTCATAGAAAAGGGCCGCTGCACCGGATAGCAGGAGACAGAGTGCTCCCATGAGGGTGCGTCCGCGGCTGGCGATCAACGGTCTCTCCCAACTTGGTCCACTGGATCTCCTCGACAGGCTTGAGCTCGAGAACTCCGCGGCTTGCGAGTTCGAGAGTGTGACGGCAGTGCTATGGCGAACTAGGCTAGTTTATTGGGCTGTTCGGATTCAATCCCCGGGTCGGCTGACTTCTTGCGGTCTCATGGCGTGTGGTTTCGGCGAGTCTGGAGCGTCGGCGGTCCGGCCTCCGCTCTCGTGGCGCTATACTCGCTCCATCTCGGTAATAAGCGTGTTGTTGGTCCTGGCTCAGATTCCCGTCGGAGCTGGAGAGGGCTGCCCTGAGGGCATGCTCGTGGTCCCGACCGTGCTTTCGGTCGGTTCAGAGGCTGCCGTCGGCGCGGCGCCCGCGTTCTGCATGGATCGGACCGAAGTCACGGTTGCGGACTACTGGGGCTGTGTCGAGCGCGGCGCGTGCACCCCGCCGGCCTCGGATGTCTGGTGGCCGAATCTCCCTGCCGCTGACCAGCAGTTCTGGAGCGAGTCGTGCACGGGCGATCGGGAGGACCGCTTGGACCACCCGATCAACTGCGTCGACTGGCGGCAGGCTCGAGACTATTGTGCGGACCTCGGCCGGCGCCTGCCGACGGAAGTCGAGTGGCAGTGGGCGGCGCAGGGAGGGCGGGAGGAGCGCGCGTATCCCTGGGGTGACGGCCGGCCCACCGCACGGGTCGTGAACGCGTGTGAGTTCGACTGCCTCGACCGAATGCGCGAGCATGGGCGAGACCGGCCGACGTTGCACTATGGTGAGGACGGCCGCGCGGAGACGGCTCCGACGGGTAGCTATCCGGCTGGTAAGGGGCGTTGGGGGCACGACGATCTGGCGGGCAACGTCTGGGAATTCACCACGTCGATCTTCGCCGATGACGAGGACGTGAAGGTGATGCGTGGTGGAGGCTGGGCTCAGAGCCAGCGCAACCTCATCGGGACACGGTACCGGGCCGCGTTCCCGAGTGGTGCGCGAGCCAGCGTCGTTGGGTTCCGGTGCGTACAGGCTCCGACCGGAGCGATGGGGACGCTCATGGCCGGCGGTCGCTGAGACTCTGCGGTCCGGTCTGAGCGGAGGTTGTGGGGACGGTGGACGAGCGTCTCCCGGACGTGCGGGTAGAGGTAGCGCTCTGCACGATCGGCACGGCACCGATCTGGTAGGGTCCGGTCTTGATCTCGAGACGCGAGGAGCGCGTCTTCTGGCGTTTGATTGTTGAGCCATGGCATGAGCCGGAAGCTCTCCGAGGGGCAGGACAGGGTGGATGCCTGAGATGACAGACGCCAGGGAACCGACACAGCCGGCGACTCCAACGCTACCGTCGATCGAGCGACGGGAACGGCACCTGAGGATGGCAATCCTGTTGTTGTTCTTTCTCATGGCCGTGGCCACGATCGTCACCTACGCCGTCGTCGTGGATCCCGAACCTGCGGGCCTTGGCCTGGGCCGGGCCGCCCGACCGATCGTCCTGGGTGGTCTGCTGGCATTGACGGCTCTCTTCTGCGCCTACGTGATCCAGGCCCAGGCAAGCTTCGACAGGGTGAAGCGCCTCTACCTGCGGCAGGCTCAGCAAGACCCTCTGACGGGATTGCTGGCTCGCCAGGCATTCGCCGAGCGCTTTGTCGGTGAAGTGGCCAGGGCAGGCCGCACCGGCGATCCGTTCTGTGTCCTGTTGTGCGATCTGGACCAGTTCGCTCTCGTCAATGAGCAATATGGGCAGGGAGTCGGCGACGCGGTGTTGAAGGTCGTGGCTCAGGGCGTCCTCAAGGCGACTCGCGGCTCCGATCTGGCCTTCCGGTGGGGCGGCGACGAGTTCCTCGTTCTCCTCAGCGCCACTTCGAGGCGCGGAGCGTTGATCGCCTCGAGGAGGATCCGTGAGGCCGTCGCCGCGGCGAGCCAGGAGCTTCAGGTTGAGCTCGACATGAGTGTGGGTATCGCCTTCTACCCTGAGCACGCGACACGCGCCAAGGAGCTTCTGGCACTGGCCGATCGAGCGCTCTACTTCGCCAAGAAGAGCGGCGACAAGATTCACGTGGGGACCGAGGAGTACGAGGTCAACAGCGCTTCGGTGGAGATGGTCTTCCAACCTGTCGTGACGTTGGAGGACCGGGAGGTCGTCGGCTATGAGGCTCTCAGCCGCGATCCACGCGGAGAGCTTTCGATCGAGGATCTCTTCAGACGATACGCGGCCGTGGGCCAGCTGACCGAGCTCAAGCGGTTCATCTTCAAGAACCAGGTCGACGAGGCGCGTACCCTCGAGTTGGACAAGGTCTTCATCAACATCGACTTCGCGACGCTCGAGAACGTCAGGCCGTTCGACAAGCCGCGCAAGGTCGAGGTAGTGCTCGAGATTTCCGAGGGCGAGTCTCTCCAGGATCTCGACGCTCACCTGGCGACCGTCGAGGCCTGGAGAGCTCTGGGTTACAAGTTTGCGATCGATGATTTCGGCGCGGGGTTCCTGTCCTTGCCCTTCATTGCCAGGCTTCTCCCCGACTACATCAAGGTCGATCGGGAGATGGTCGTCCAGGCCGGGGACTCCGAGCAGTTCGGCCATTTCCTGAGGGACCTGGTGCGGGCGATGCGCAACTACTCCCGCGACGGGATCATCGCCGAGGGGATCGAGACCGAGGCCGACATGGACGTCGTCCGGGGCTGGGGAGTGGATCAGGTCCAGGGCTTCCTCACCGGGGCGCCCAAGCCGCACCAGCCCTAGCCCAAGCTCCATGAGCCCCTCGTCCCGGCCCGCGCGATAGTTTGATACGGTTCACCGTCCACATGAATCAGCGAGTAGCAACGAGAGTTCACTGCCGCTCGGAAAGCCTGGCAACAGGGTCGACGAGCTAACTATCCCCCAACTCACGAGGTGTTCCGAATGACGCTCCGCGGTCTACGCTCCGGTCTCCATCTGTCTCAGCCTTCCAGCCGCGTTCTTCAGGCGGTTCTCGTGCTCCTGTTGGTTGGATCCGTAGCGACCGCTGCTGCGGTCTCGGATCCCCGCAGCGCCGAGCAGATCGCTCGCGACTACGTTGCGGCCAATCTGAATGCCCTCGGCTTGACCGAGACTCAGGCCGACGACCTTGTCGTCACCGACAACTACGTCAGCCGCCATACCGGAACGACTCACGTCTTTCTGCGACAGAGCTTCAATGGCATCGAGGTCTTCAACAGTTCACTCAACATCGCCGTGGCCAAGAGCGGTGCCGTCAGTCACATCGGCGACCGTGCGATCGAGGGCCTGGCGGACACCGGGGCCAGCCTCGCAACCTCTCTCTCGCCGCAGTCGGCGGTCGAGCGCGCGGCAGCCGAGCTCGGCCTCGAGGCACCGCGAGATCTGCGTGTCGTGGAGCGCCCGAACGGCGTCGACCGACAGACTCTCCTGAGCAATGGCGGCATCTCTCTGCGAGACATTCCCGCTCGCTTGGTCTACCAGCATCTGGCCGACGGCCGGCTGCAGCTGGCATGGGACGTCGAGATCTATCAGCTCGATGCCAACCACTGGTGGAGCGTGCGGGTCGATGCCGAGACCGGTGAACTGCTGGACACGATCGACTGGGTCGACTCCGAGGACTACGAGGTCTACCCGCTGCCTGTCGAGAGTCCTCACCACACGACTCCGCTGCCTCCCGCCGATGCCCGTGCGGTCGTCGTCGACCCCTACACGGATGGCTCGTCTTCGCCGTTCGGCTGGCACGACACCGATGGCAGTATCGGGGCGGAGTTCACGATCACTCGCGGCAACAACACTCATACCTATGCCGATACCGACAACAACAACGCTCCGGACGGCGGCGCCAACGCTGAACCTGATGGTGGCTCCGATCTGGAGTTCACCGGCGCCGTCGTTCCGATGGATCTCTCCATGGATCCGAACACCTACACCCAGGGGTCCCTGGCCAACCTCTTCTACTGGACGAACATCACCCATGATGTGACGCACGCCTATGGCTTCGACGAGGCCTCGGGCAACTTTCAGGTCAACAACTACGGCAACGGCGGCCTCGGCAATGACGATGTGCAGGCCGAAGGACAGGATGGCGGTGGCAACTGCAACGCCAACTTCGGGACACCCGGCGACGGTTCCCGGCCGCGGATGCAGATGTACCTGTGCAGCAACGCGAGCCCGCGTCGCGACGGTTCGCTCGACCACAACGTCGTCATCCACGAGTACGGCCACGGGATCAGCAACCGTCTGACGGGCGGGCCGGCGAATTCGGGCTGTCTCGGCAACACCGAGCAGATGGGTGAGGGTTGGAGCGACTTCTTCGGCCTGATGCTGACCCAGGAGGCGGGTGACGTCGGGACCGACGCCCGCGGAACCGGCACCTGGCTCTTCGGCCAGGGACCGAACGGCCCGGGTATCCGCCCCGCGCCCTACAGCACCGATTTCGGTGTCAATAACTTCACCTACGGCAATGTCGGCTCGGTAGCGATCCCGCATGGCGTCGGCTTTATCTGGGCCACCATGGTCTGGGAAATGACCTGGGAGCTGATCGACGATTACGGCTTCAACGCCGACATCTACGGCGATTGGACCACTGGTGGCAACAACCTGGCGATGCAGTTGGTCATGGATGGCATGAAGCTCCAGCCTTGCGGTCCGGGCTTCGTCGACGGCCGCGACGCCATTCTGGCCGCGGACGACCTGTTGACGGGCGATGGAAGCCCCGGCTCTGGAGCCAATCACTGCGCGATCTGGGCAGGCTTTGCTCGCCGCGGCCTGGGCTTCGGCGCCGATCAGGGCAGCCCCAACTCGGTCACAGACGGTACCGAGGCGTTCGACCTGCCTCCGTTCTGCTCGACTGTCGGGGCTACGCCGACGTCTCAGGACATCTGCCAGGGAGATACGGCTAGCTATCTCGTGGGCGTTGGCGACATGTTCTCCGCCCCGCCGGTGACCATGAGTGCGTCGGGCGAGCCTGCGGGCACGACCGCGAGCTTTACGGTGAATCCCGTGGCAGGGCCGCTGCCGGCAACGACCGGCTTCGAGGTTTCGAACACCGGATCAGCTACCGCCGGCCTCTACAACATCACGATTACCGGAACCGATACGAATCCGACAGCCTTCAACACGATTGTGGATCTCAACGTGTTCGATGGCGTGCCCGGAAGCGCCTCGCTGGTGTTGCCGGCCAACGGTGCGATCGATGAGCCGAGAACACCTTCTTTCGATTGGAACGCCGGTGCCGACGCCGTGAGCTACACGATCGAGATCGATGACGACCCGGGTTTCGGCAGTATCGACTACACGGCGTCGGGCCTCACCGACACCGACCATGTGCCGACGGAGAATCTGCAGTTCTCCACCGTGTACTTCTGGCGAGTCATCGCTAACAACGCCTGCGGAGACGGAACTGCGAGCGCCACGTTCAGCTTCACGACCGAGACGTCGCCGGCCGAGTGTCCGCCCGAGACTGCCGGTCCGGTAGCTCTGTTCGAGGACGACTTCGAGAGCGGAGCGACAGGCTGGACCAGCAGCGGTACGGGTGACACCTGGGCCCTCTCCGGCGTTCAGACGACCAGCGGTGTGAATGCTTTCCACGCCCTGGACCCCGAGACCTTGAGCGACCAGCGACTGATCTCGCCACCCATCGTCCTGCCGGTCGATCAGGCGCCGTTGACGTTGAGGTACGAGAACTTCCAGAAGTTCGAGACTCCGAACACCGATGGTCGTTGCTGGGATGCTGGCGTGCTCGAGATCTCCACCAATGGAGGCGCCAGCTGGAGTCAGGTGCCCGCCGCGGCGATGTTGACGGATCCCTACGACAACATCATCTGGAACGACACGCCCGGTAACAACCCGATCACCAACGACTACGGTGCGACGGATGCCTGGTGTGACCCGGATGAGCCCTTTGTGCAGTCGGTGGTCGACCTCGACGCCTGGGCCGGTCAGACCGTCCAGTTCGCATGGAGGCTCGGCTCGGACAGCGCGGCCGGGAACGACGGCTGGTACATCGACGATGTCGTGGCGCAGTCCTGTGCCTCGAACCTGATCTTCGAGGACGGCTTCGAGTCCGGTGATACTTCGGCCTGGGACAACGACGTGCCCTGAGTCGCTCCAGACCCCGGGGGCGGGTGGCCGCGCGATTCGTGACGCGGCCACTCGTTCACCCTCTCCGGACGGTTCAATGCCGTACGGATATCATGCGGTGAGTGGTGAAGAGGGCGGAATGCATGAGGTCTGATCGGGTCGGTCGGCGTTGGCGCCTGACGGCCACGCTGCTGATCGTGGCCCTCTGGTGGCCGTTGACGATGGTGGCCGACGAGCTCCCGGACATCGTGCTGGTGACTCTCGACACGACCCGCGCGGATCGCCTCGGGTGCTACGGCGACGCATCCGCCCGGACCCCGGTCCTCGATGGACTGGCAGCGGGAGGGGCGCGATTCACTCGCGCCTTGACGGCATCGCCGTTGACCCTGCCCGCTCATGCGAGCCTGATGACCGGCGTCGATCCGCCGGGACATGGCCTGCACGACAACGGTCTTGCAGCCCTGGGAGGAGATCTTCCGACCCTGGCGCAGCGGTTCCGCGAGGGTGGCTATTCCACTGGAGCGGTTGTCGCCTCGGGTGTGCTCGATCATCGCTTCGGTCTCGACCGCGGGTTCGATCATTACGACGATGCGCTCAATGCCGACCACCTCGGTGAGTACGGCTACCCGGAGCGCGATGCCGCGGCCGTGACGAGGGCCGGGCTCGAGTGGGTCGGGAGCCTGGAGGAGGAGTCGCCATGGTTCCTCTGGGTGCACTACTACGATCCTCACTCTCCGTATCTTCCTGGTCCGGACAGTTCGGGGACGGAGGAGCAACGCTATGCAGCCGAGATCACCAGGGTCGATCATCAGCTGGGCCTTCTGCTCGAGGGACTGCCGGGTGATCCGAGTGGGAGGCTGATCGCCGTCGTCGGAGACCACGGCGAGATGCTCGGCGAGCATGGAGAGCGGGCTCACGGCCTCCTGCTGTATCGCGCCAGCCTCGAGGTACCGCTTCTACTATCGGGTCCGGGGGTCACTCCCGGCGGCGTAGTCGAGGGCGCGGTGGCATCGAAGCGTCTCGGTGCGACCCTTGCGCACCTCGCGGGTTTGGAGGTCTCAGGGCTCGGGAATCCGCTGCCGGGACTGAGCGACCCCACGGTCACACCGCAGGAGCCGGTCTACAGTGAGACCTGGCTTCCGGCGACGGCCTACGGGTGGAGCCCGATGCACGCCGTCTCCTCTGGGCGCTGGCGCTACGTCGAGGCACCGAGGCCGGAGCTCTTTGACTTCGTGGCCGATCCTGCGGAGAGCCACAACCTCATCGATGAGCAACCGGACCGGGCAGAGGAGTTGGGCGAGATGCTCCGAGGTCTGGCCCGCACCGAGAGCCTGCCCACGACACGGGCCCTGGCCGACCAGGCGCAGCTCCAGGCCGATGTGCGGGCGCTCGGCTACCTCTCGGGGATGACCGGCGCAACCGCCGGCGCCATCGACCCCAAGGACGGCATCGTCTGGCTCGACGAGTTCGAGATGGCCAAGCGATCGATGGCCGCTGGGGACACCTGGGATGCCCGCCGACGCCTTGACGCTCTGGTGCGCCGCAACCCGGGGAACGTCCCCTTCCTGATGAGAGCGGCGAGCGCCCATTTCATTACCGGCAGCCGCGATCGGGGCTTCCAACTGCTCGAGAAGGCCCTCGAGATCAACCCGGCGTTGGATCTGCTGCATCTCACGATGGGGCAGGCAAGGCTCGAAGTGGGTGATCTGGTGCGGGCCGAGGCTTCCTTTCGTGCTGCAGTCGAGCTCAACCCCCGTCTAGCCGCCGCGTGGCTCGGCCTCGCTCAGCTCGCGGTGGCTGCGGGGGACGGCGCACAGGAGCTCAGAGAGCTCGAGGCGGCGGCCCAAGCTGGGACCCGCAGTGGGGTCATCGAGGCCCGGCTTGGACAGCTCGCGCTGAGCCGCGGAGACCATCAGGCCGCGAGCGCTCACCTTCGATCGGCAACGGAGCTGGCGCCCGGCCTGTCACCAGCCTGGTGGAGTTGGGGCGAGACGGCTGAAGGCGCTGGGAAGATCGAGGCAGCTGTCGAGCGTTACCGACGCGCGTTGGAACTGAATCCGGGTGACCCGCGAGCTTTCGTGCACGTAGGTCGTCTGCTCCAGTCGTTGGAGCGCGTCGACGAGGCGCGAGCGATGTTCTCGGCGGCCATCCGGTTGGCTCCGGGATCGGAGGCCGCGGGGCAGGCTCGAGCGCTACTGGCTGGTGGGGCGGCTCGGTGATGGCACCGGGAGCGGCGTGACGGCGCGCAACGCTCGAGGCGCCGAACTCCAGGTCGCGGCCGACCGGCGTCGGAGTCGTCGGTTCGTTGGCCTCGTCTTCGTTCTGGCTCTGGTGCTGCGCCTGCTCTTCTGGCAGTCGTCGGTCGATGCGCCCTGGCCGGGCTCGGCCTCCTACAAGGGCGATGCGTGGACCTGGCTCGAGTACGCGAGTGCCCTGCAGGAGGACCGCCCGTTCGAGCTCGGCATCCCGATACGGCCTCCTGCGATGGCCTGGGTCGTCGACAGTGTGTGGGACGGCGGGCTTCGGAACCTCGCGCCTCTGATGATCCTCTGGTGCGCCCTGGGGGCTCTCGCCGTGGCGCTCTTTCAGATTGCGGCGACGCGAGCCTTCGGACTCCGGGTCGGGGTCATGACGGGTCTGCTCTGCGCCGGGTCGAGCGGATTGATGATCCTGTCCACGTCCCTCAACAACGAGACGCTGTATCTGGCTGTCCTCGGGGCGATCCTCGTTGCGGGGCCGACGAGCCGCACCCCGAAAGGCCGACTCTCGATGGTCGTGTGGGGCGGCCTCAACGCCCTGGCCTGCCTCATCCGCGTCGAGCACGCGCTCTTCTTCGTCCTGGCCCTGGCCTGGTGGTGTGCCGCCAGGGTGAGGTCGGATCGCGCGGCCACGCTGCGCTCGGTGCTGGCGGCCGGCGTCGCCTTTGGCGTCGCGTTGCTGCCCTGGCACCTGGGGATGTGGGCGACGCTGGACGAGTTCAACCACGGCTCACCGTCCTCGCTCGCCGCATCCGAGCGACTTCAGGAGCAGCAGGAGCGGCGTCTGGCCTACCTGGCCTGGGAAGCCGACGCCGAGGCCGTGAGGGATCGCTTGCCGGCGTTCATCAGACGGCCGACGAGCAACTTCGTGGCCGCTACCGTCGCCCACCGCGGCCGGTACACGGTGGAGGAGAGTGACTTCGCGCTCGTCGAGGCGGCATTCGGCTACCTGCCGGAGCCGATGTCGCGGTTTCCCTTCGTGGTGGCTAGCGGTGGTTTCAACTTCGCGCTCGCCAACCACGGTGGAACCCTGGGTGGGTTCGAGCCCGGACCCTTGGAGGCGAGGCCCCCGCTCACCGGCGGCGCCGGTACCTATCCGCCGGCGCTCGTCCGTGGGCTGCCACCGACGCAACTCGCCTTCACCTATCCCGGACACCTGCGTCTGATCAACGAGGGGTACAGCTTGGGCTTGTCCTGGATCCGGGCGCATCCCGGGGACGCGGCGGCCCTGGTGGCGAGAAAGTTGGGGATCTTCTGGCGCGGTGCGTCGCTGGGAATGACCGGATGGAACCTGCCACTCGAGGCGGGCGGCCTGCGGCGAGCCGTCGATCTAGCCACCCCCGAGGGGACCTGGCCGGGTATCTGGCGCCTGCTCTTCCTCATCGTCGTCTGCCGAGGTTTGGTGCTCGCGTGGCGTCGACCCGCCGCTGCACCGTGGCTCCTGTTTCTTGGCAGCAAGCTCATCGTGACCTGTGCCTTCTACGGCTACGCCAGGCAGGGTGCGACCGTGGTTCCCGTCATTGCGGTCTTGCTCGCCCTGGTGATCGACGGCCTCGTGGGTGAAGAACGGATGGAGGGACGTGCACTGGTCAGGGCTGCTGTGGTGGCTGGAGGCCTCCTCCTCGGTGCCGAACTGGTGCGATTCGCCTCCGACCCTGAACTGCTTGTCGACGGTCGGAGCCTCACGGAGCGCAGTGTGCCCGATCCGGCGGATCACCGGGCTCGGACCATCGAGTGGCGATGACTTGCCGACCCGTCGCCCTGGGTTTGGGTTCAGCTCTGATCGCGCTCGCGGTGGCAGCTGCCGACAAGCCTCTCAACGTGCTGCTGATCACCGTCGACACTCTGAGACCGGACGCCCTGGGTTGGGTGTCAGGGGGCGGGACGACGCCCGCGATTGACCGACTGGCATCCGAAGGCTTCCGGTTTCCCGGGGCGGTGTCTCCTGTGCCCTTGACGCTGCCTGCCCACTCGAGTCTGTTCAGCGGGCTTATCCCGCCACGGCATGGTGTACGTGACAATGGGCAGGTGCTCGCCGCTGGCGTGCCGCTTCTCGCCGAGCGCTTCGGTCAGGCCGGGTACCAGACTGCTGCCTTCGTCAGCGGCTATCCGTTGAGTCGGCCCTTCGGTCTGGCGCGCGGCTTCTCTCACTACGACGATGCACTCCCGGCGGCCGGGAGCGGTCAGGGGCTGGAGCGTCGGGCAGCGGAGACGACCGCTGCGGCTGTGGAGTGGCTGAAGACCACCCCGGGGCCCTGGCTGCTCTGGGTTCACTACTACGACCCGCACTTGCCCTATGAACCTGGGTCCGGGCCGCAGCCGTCCATCGGCAGGGCTGACTACGACGGTGAAGTGGCTCGCGTCGATCGAGCCGTGGACGATCTGCGGACTTCGGTGGCTGCGAAGACTGGAGATGTCCTGACGGTCTTCACTGCGGATCACGGCGAGAGCCTTGGAGAGCACGGCGAAGCAACGCACGGTTTCTTCGTCTACGACAGCACTCTGCGGGTCCCCTTGATCTTCCACTGGCCGGGTCGGGTCGCAGCCGGTGAGAGCCTCCGGGCTGCCCGTCTGATCGACGTGGCGCCGACGATCCTGGATCTTGTCGGGTTGCCTCGACTCGTCGACGCGGGAGGAGTAAGCCTGGGCCCCACTCTCAAAGGGGAGGAACAACCGCAGGAGCCCGCATACTTCGAGAGTCAGCAGCCGTGGAGATCCTACGGCTGGGCACCGCTCTCGGGCCTGCTGAAGGACGGGTGGAAGTGGATCGCGGCTCCACGGCCGGAGCTCTACAGGATCGAAGACGACCCCGGCGAGAGCCGGGATCTCTACAACGGCGAGGTGGCGACCGGCCGTGCGCTTCAGCGAGAACTGCGAGCCCTCCTGACACGGCCTCCGGTGACGAGTGAGACGGAGGCCGACCCGGCCGTCCTGACCCGGCTACGAGCTCTCGGCTACCTTGGGGGCGTCACCGTCTCCAGTGCGCCTGCGGGGGATCTGCCGGATCCAAAGGACCGCCTGGAATTGCGCCGGCTACTGACCGAGGGCCAGGAGCTGCTCGACGCGGGCTCGGCCTCGCGGGCCCTGGAGCGATTCGATCGAGTTCTCGAGGCAGAGGAGGACAATCGCTTCGCCCTCTCCAGATCGGGACTTGCCTTGATGCAACTCAATCGGCTGGACGGGGCAGTCGACCGACTGTCACGGTCGGTCGAGCTGGCGGGAGACGATCCCGAGACTCGATCCGTTCTGGCCGAGGCCCTGGGTCGCCTCGGGCTGTACGAGAGGGCCGTGACCGAGTGGATGGAGGTGGCGCGCCACCAACCCGAGGTGGCCCGGGTCTGGTCCAATCTGGGAGCCTCTCTGGGTCGAGCCGGCAGGTTGACTGAGGCTGTCGAGGCGCTCAGACAGGCTCAACAACTCGATCCGGACAATCCCGATCGGTGGATTCGTTTGGCCTTCGCTGAGTTTGGCGCGGGCTCATCGAGAGAGGCTGTCGAGCACCTGGCGACGGCCCGAGAGGTCATGGGCGACGCCTTTCCGCACCATGGTGCGTTGGGCCTGATCCTCTATCGGATGGGCGAGGTGGAGCGAGCGAGGGAGGCCCTGTCGAGAGCTGGACGGTCCGAGCCGGAGTTCGTCGAGGCGCGACTGACGCTGGCCAGGATCGAGGCGGCCGCCGGCCAGTCGGCGGCGGCTCGGTTCGCTATCGCAGAGGTGCTGCAGGCCGCTCCGGGTCGAGGTGCGGAGATCCGCTCCGATCCGCTCCTGGCTCCCTTCGCGGCCCTTGTCTCTAAGGATGACTGACGGCTCGGGTGGGCGGTACGAGCTGCTACTCTCGGCCGGACATTGCAACGGATTCATGCGTGACCCCGGACCGCTCCATAGCCCTGCTGGGCCTGCCCACCGACGAGGCGTCGAGTTCCGTCCGCGGATCTGCCCAAGGGCCGGCCGGCGTGCGGGATGCCCTCTATTCGGATGCCTCGAACCTGTGGTCGGAGGGTGGCGTGCACCTCGGGGAGGAGGAGCGGTTCGAGGATGTTGGAGACCTCACCCTGAGCGGCGGGGCCGAGACTCGAGCAGAGATCGAGGCCGCGGTAGATCGCCATCTCAGCTCGGGCAGCCGGACGATCTGTCTCGGCGGTGATCACAGCGTCGCCTATCCGATCCTCAGGGCCTACGGCAGGCACTTCCCGCGGCTCACAGTTCTCCAGGTCGATGCTCATCCCGATCTCTACGACAACTTCGAGGGTGATCGCTACTCGCACGCCTGTCCGTTCGCCCGGGTCATGGAGGAGGAGTGTGTCGGTCGCCTGGTCCAAATCGGTATCCGCACGGCGACCGCGCACCAACGCGAACAGGCGGCACGCTTTGGAGTGGAGATGCTGCCGAGGGAGGCATGGCTTGACCTCGAGGCCCTGGCGATCGAGCCCCCGGTCTACCTCTCGATCGATCTCGACGGCTTCGATCCCGCCTACGCTCCGGGCGTCTCTCATCTCGAGTCCGGCGGGCTCACCAGTGCCGAGGTCCTGTCGATCCTGCGAGGTCTGCCCGGACTTGTGGGCGCCGATGTGGTCGAGCTCAATCCCCAGCGGGACGTCAACGGAATCACCGCGGCCCTGGCAGCAAAGCTGGTGAAGGAGCTGGTCGCCACCATGCTCCACTCGGACTGAGAGCGGGCAGTTCGTCTGAGGAACTCGAGATGCGATATCGCTTCGGAGCCCTGATTGTCCTGGTCGCGACGCTTTCCATCTGGGGATGCTCCGAAGGCGAGACGACGCTGCGCAAGACGCGCGGGTACCTGCTGATCTCGATCGACACGCTGCGCGCCGACCATCTGTCGAGCTACGGCTATCGGAAGCCGACCAGCCCATTCCTCGATTCCCTGGCCGAGCGGGGAGTGCTCTTCGAGCATGTCGTAGCTCCCTATCCTTCCACCCTCACGTCGCACATGACGATGTTCACCGGCCTCTATCCGGCGGAGCACGGGGTCTATCCCCCGGATTCGGTGCTGGCTCCCGGGATTCCGACGCTCCCGGGGCTCTTCAAGCGAGCCGGTTACCGCACCGCGGGCTTCACCGAGAGTGGTTTCATGAAGGGACGCTATGGCTTCTCGCGAGGCTTCGACGAGTTCGACGACCAGGCGGGCCACAGAAGCGGGGATGTGGAGCGAACCCTCGACAAGGGCATCGCCTTCCTCGAGGGATTGGGCGCGGAGGAGGATTTCTTTCTCTTCCTCCATACCTACGCCGTGCATACACCCTACGATCCTCCCGAGCCGTACCGCTCTCAGTTCTGGCCTGGCGATGCCCCAGATGTGTTCGAGCCGACCGGCCGCAACCACGTCGAGTTCAACTCCCGTCGGGGTGAGTTGAGCTCGGAGGGGCTCGCTTACCACGAAGCCCTTTACGACGCCGGCATCCGTCACACCGACGCGGCGCTCGAGGAGTTCTTCGCCGACCTCGAGGCCCTCGGCCTGGCGCGGGATTTGACCGTGATCATCACCTCGGACCATGGGGAGGAGTTCCTCGAGCACGGACGCCTTGCCCACAACCAGGTGTACTACGAGACAGTCCACGTGCCGCTGATCCTCGTGCATCCGGATCTCGCCGGGGGCTCACGCGTCGCGACGATGGCGGCAACGGCGGATGTCGCCCCGACCCTGCTGGCGGTTGCCCATATCGACTCCGACCACCCGATGTCTGGAGAGAGCCTCGCGTCCCCTGACGTCCTGGCGGGAGACGGACCTCTGAGGTCGGCCTATGCCGAAGATGCGGGAGGCCGCAACCGCACCCTGGTGGAGCGACGCGGCAGGAGACAGCTCCAGGTGGTCCGGACGCGAATTCCAGGCCATCTGGGAGATCACTGGCTGGAGCGGACGCAGTCGTTCGATATTGGAGCCGAGGCCTTCGATTTACGCCTTCGGTCCTTCGAGGAATCGCGCCATGTCGAGATCCTTGTCGATGAGCAACTGGCGCACTCCTTCGAGCTCCCGACCGAGTGGATGACGGTGCGGCTCGACCCGGGGCCAGGCGACGCGAGCCGACGCGTCGATCTGAGATCCGCCTCCTGCACTCCGGCTCGGCGGCCGCAGCGTAACGCCGAGGATTGTCTCGCCTTCGCCATTCAGGCCTCGGAGCCTCTCGAGAGGGTCGAGCTCTTCGACCTCGGGACGGATCCTCTCGGCAGTCTGGACCTGGCTCGCTCCGAGCCGAGTATCGCCCGGACGATTCTGACCCGCCTGGCGCGCTTCGACTGGGTGCTCGTCGCGGAGCCATCCCAGGAGGAACTCGACCCCGAGCTCGAGAATCGGCTGCGCGCGCTCGGCTACCTCTGAGTCCTTTCGGGGTTGCTGGACCGAGACGCACCGGGAGTCACTCTGAGCGCGAATCGCGAGGCTCGCGGAGTCCAGCCGACACCCAAGCCGCTATTCCTCGTCGAGGAAGATCTGTTCGATGGGTTGCTCGAAGAGGCGGGCGATGCGAAAGGCGAGAGGGAGACTGGGGTCGTACTTACCGGTCTCGATGGCGTTCACGGTCTGGCGGGAGACTTGGAGTTCACGGGCCAGATGAGCCTGGGTCCAGTCATTCTCCGCTCGCAGCACCTTGAGGCGGTTCTTCACCGGTAGCGCCTCCAGCTGATGAAGGTCCCGATGGAATAGAAGGCGGAGAGAATGATGATGAAATCCCCTCGATCAAGAACCGGGGCGCCCAGGCGCTCGAGGGTCTGATAGCCACTGAGGGCGAAGAATGTCGCGCCGCTGCCCAGAGCGAGCGCCTGTAGCTGGATCAGACGTTGCAGCTCGTCGGTCTCGCGCAGATAACGGGCATAGGCTACGAGAACCATCACACCGGCTGCCAGCGGCAGTACGCCGACCAGCCAGGCTCCGGGACCGATGGGGATGATCTCCTTTTTGATGAGGAGGAGCGCACCGATGGAGGACAGGGCCCAGGCCCCCATACTCACGGCGACACTCGTCAGATTGCGGCGATCTTGCGGGGTCGAGCCTCCGCAGCGTTTCCAGAAGGGTTGATTCGTCTCAGACGCCATGTTTGGCTCCTTTTCCATTTAGTGAAGTAAACTTGACAAACGAGACTGTAGCTCTTCCTTGACTAACTGTCAAGGACGCTTGTCGTGCGTCGCGACTCGTGTCTCCCAGGTTCGGTATCGCGGGCCGTATGCTGGAGTACGCTTCCACGCCATGCGAACTCTAGTCACCCTCTCCGTCGCGGTCTTTCTCTCCTGTAGCGAGCAGCCAACGGTCGATCTCATGCTTGTGGGAGGCATGGTCGTCGACGTCGAGACCGACTCAGAGCCCTCGAGGCTCGACATTGCGATCGACGACGGCCGGATCGTCGCGCTGGGCGAGACACTGGGTCGTCGATACAGGGCGACAGAGACCATCGACGCCTCCGGACGGTTCATCATTCCGGGCCTCGCGGACATGCACAGCCACTTCGGCAACGGGATTCTTCCTCCGGGAGAGGACGACACGACGCAGGTCCTGGCTCGCCATCTCTACTATGGCAATACGACCGTGCTCAACCTCGGCTCGTTCCAGGCGTGGCCCGAGCGAATCGACGAGCTTCGCGCGCAGATGGCGGCCGGTCATCTCGAAGGCCCACGGCTTCTCGCAGTCGGCTCGCTGATCACGAGGCTCGGCTCCCACCCGACGACGACGATCTACGCGCCTCCGGTACAGAAGAGAATCGCCGAGATCGTGGCTGCGGCGCCTGCCACAGGTCCCATCGACCTCACTCCGTTGCGAGCGACCACCGTCGTTCGGACCTCCGCGGACGTGACCGAGGAGGTGCAACGGGTAGGCGAGTGGGGCGCCGACGCGATCAAGATCACGGTGGAGTCCGGGCCGGGCGAGTTCGGCGTGCATCCTCGGATGACGCCGGAGATGATCGCGGCGGCGGTCGAGGCCGCTCGTCCCTTCGGTATCCCGGTTCTCTGCCACGTTTCGGCCCTCCCGGAACTCGAGGACTGCATCGCCCACGGAGCCGATGGCGCGGTCCACGGAGTGACGCCCGACGAGCCTCTACCGGATGACCTGGAAGGCCGGATGATCGACCGGGGCTTCACCCTGATCCCCACGGCGGCGATGTTCGACGGCTGGGCTCGGCTCGCCACCGATCCTGCATGGTCCGAGGATCCCTTCCTCGGCGAGACGCTCAGTGAGGGGGAGCGCGATTGGCTCGGCTCGCCCGAGATGATCGAGAGGATGGCCTGGGATGACGACGCGCCGGTGCGTCGCCTGGGGGAGCACATCCTGAAGCTGCATGACCTCGGTGGGGAGGTCGTGGCCGGGACGGACACCGGGAACCCGTATCGCTTCGCTGGGTATGCACTGCACGAGGAGATGGAGTTCTACGTTCGTTCCGGCCTGAGCGAGAGGGCTGCTCTGGCGACCGCGACGGTCGGCGCGGCGAGGCTGGTCGGTGCCGAGGACGCCTGGGGTTCGATCCGTCAGGGGCTGGCCGCGGATCTGCTCGTCCTGGAGGCGAATCCGTTGAGGGCGATAGAGAACACCCGTACGATCGTCGAGGTGATCCGCTCGGGCCGCCGCGTCGATCGCGGCGCACTGCCGGTGCGTTAGCGGCGGACACGGCGATCGACGACGCTCGCGTGGCCGTCCTGCGATTCCTCAATGTCGTCCGCAGTGTCGGAGCGGACTTAGAGTCGCTGGAGCCGATCACCGCCAGCTCACGAGACGAGCGCCCAGAGCAGGAGCAGGAGCACGACAAGGTCGACGAGCAGCAGGAGTGCGAGGACAGCCTTCTCGTCCTGAGAGCTCCAGGCCATCCAGTCGATGACCCTCCGCGTCCAGCGCCAGCGATTCCTGAACCCGTAGACAGCGTGTAGACAGAGCGCCCAGACACCGAGGCCGAAGATGGCGTCCCACACGGTGCTGCCGCTAGCCGTCACCTTCAGTCATGGCAGCCATGGCCTGCTGGACCCGCATGGCCATGCGGTTCTCGGGGTCAATCGCGAGTGCCTTTTCGAGCGCCGGTCCAACAGCTTCGGTGTTTCCGCTCTGCAGGCGCACCATGGCGATCATCGCCCAGCTGTCGGCCGAGTCCGGATAGTGCTCGAGGATCTTCTCCAGGACCTTGACCGCCCCGTCGGGGTCGCCCATCTCCAAGAGATAGCCGGCGGCGGTGGCGAGTGCGCCTTCGGAGAAGTCGTAGACCCCGGCCCCGAAGTGCTCGGCTCGCAGTTCGTCATAGCGCTCGAGAGCCGCTTCGACTCCCTGCTGGGCTGCAACGCCCCCGAGGGCCACCGTGATGTTGCGCGGCGGCTTGGCCTGGCCACGGTGGCAGGTGTAGCAGGAGACGACCTGGTGCCGTTGGCCCGCTTCGACAACTGGCAGGTCGGCCATGAGATCTCCGTTGATCGCACGTGCCAGTTCCAACATCCGACGAGCCGTCCGCTTGGTGGCCTTCTCGTCGCTCGCGAAGTCCATTCCCTGGAGATTGTCGGGACCGACGTGACAGTGGTTGCAGCGCACGCCAAGGCCTCCGGCCCAGTCCTTCATGGTGCCGACCAGATCCGGCTTGGAGATCTCGGGATCGAGTAGCTTCAGGTTGGAGAACTCGTCGGGGATCTGGGCCGTGACGGCCGCAGAGCCGCAGACGACGGCGGCGAAGAGCCCTAGGACAGCGAGGGTGAGTCGGGATCTCATGTTGATCTCCTTGGTCGGTCGTTGGGGGTGATACGAGTCAGCTCGTTTGCTGGTTCAGCCGGATCGGGAGGGCCTCCCAGGGCGTTGTGGGCGAGTGTTTGAGCGGTAGCCGTTGCCGGAAAAGGAAGGCACTGCTAGTCCAGGTGCCGCATGACCTCGACGGCAGCGACATTGTGCGGGTCGGCACGAAGCACTATCCCGTAGCTCTCTTTCGCCCTCTCGATCTCTCCCTTGGTGACGTAGGCCTCGGCGAGCGCGACGTGAAGCTCTGAGACAGCGGGGAAGGTCCGAGAGTTGGCCTCGAAGACCCGCTCGGCGTCGTCCACTCGTCCTTCTTTCAACAACATGTAGCCGACCGTGTTGAGCACACGTTCATCGACCCTCTCGGGATCAGCGGCCAGGAGGGCGTCGAAGGCAGTGAGCCCGGCGGCGACTCCGTCAGATGCCACGACTGCGTAGACCTTGCCGGCAGGCCTCTCCTGGTTCCTGATCCTGTTGCGGAAGTTCGGTGCATTGATCCGCTTGCCGAGGACGGTGAGCTCGATCTCCACCATGCTGTCGACGCCGACAATGCCTTCCTTGACCTGACTCCATCGATCGCCCATGACGCCGAACTCCTTCCGGTCGATCTCGGCACGGCCGACGAAGATGACCTGGGTGTCCGCTCGGACGTCCTGGATGGCGCCCGAGAACTCGTCCATCACGAGGCGGACCTCTCGGGTGACGTCGCGGATCGTCAAATCACCGATCAGATCGAACCCGATCTCGGTTTCGACCGTCCGTCTGCTGCTGAACGTCATCGCCGGGAAGGCCACCGCGTCGAACCACTGATCGGACTTTAGGTCCTTGTCGCGCCACTCGTGGTCGGTGTCGAGGCTCTCGACCTCCATGCGCACGGTGGCGGACGTTGCTGCAGGAGCCGAGGCGTCATAGCGCACGGTCCCGGTGACTCCCGAGAATCGCCCTCGGACCTTCGCGAACCCCATGTACTTGATCTGGAACCCGACGTACGAGTGCCCGGCGTCGATCGTGTAGATCTGAGACATGTCGAAGCTGGACGCTTGGATCGGGCCGGCGCTCGCAATGAGGCCGACCAACGCGAGAAGACAAAGCGCCTGGGTTCGCAACATCGAACGCCTCCGTCAGCTGTGGCGAGCTGGAATTGCCTGCTGGCCAGGTTGGAACTAGTGGATGGTACGCGACAGAACCGTGTGGGTTGCGCACCGGGAATCCAGTCACCGCTCGAAACTTTCGACTCTCTGGCGCAGTATGACGGTGCAGAGAGGCATCATAGTTCATCCGGACAGCGCGGTTCGCCTCATGGAGCTGCTCTGTCTGTTGCGAATGGAGGAGGGCTCGGAATGAAGAGACTCGTCGTCACCGCCGCCGTCGTCATGGTCGTGGCCATCGCACTCACGCACCGATGCTTCGGCGATCGTGGCCGCCTGACCACCGAGCCCGAGTTCACGAGCCTGGACCGCAGCGTTTCAGGCAATGACCTGACTTCGAACCAGGATCCCGCCGCCACACTGCGCTTCGATCCGGCCTACGAGTACATCGGCGGTCAGAAGTTCATTCTCTACGGCGTGGCCGATACCGAGCAGCATTTCTTCGTCGAGACAACGACTGACGGTGAGCTCGCGAGTGTCTATTGGGTGCAGTACGAGGCTTACCTGCCGGACAAGCCTTACACCTACGACTACGACGATTCGCCTCTGCGGGTGACGCTGGGCGACTACGTGTTCCATACCGACACGGAGGCCTTTGCTTTCGACCCAGACAAGAAGCGGCGGCGGGGCAGCGATGGCTCGATGGCGCGCGAGTTTCTCGCCGGCAAGGGCTACACGTATCCGAGTGAAGTCGCCTACGCTCGCCTGGTCTACCTGACCGACGCCGCTCGCAACAAGGAGCTCATGATCATCTTCATGGATGATCTGGTGAGGTACGGCTCGACAGCTGCCGAACTTCAGGAGGGCGGCCCCGACGCCGAGCGTTGGCCCGAGGTCGAGAGGGCACACCTCGAGCGAATCGAGCAGACGCTTCAGGTGCTCGCCATCCAGGATTGACCCGGTCGTCGGTTCCGGGGCACGGTAGACTCACGAATTCACCGGGGTCGGAATGCTCTCGAGACTCACTCGCCCAATCCTCTTCTGCGGCCTCGTCCTCCTGACGATCCCGGCGCTGGTTCTTGCGGCCGAGCCACAGCGGGTCGATGTCGCTGGACTCGGCCTGGAAGTGCACGGCGACCTGGGGAAGTTCACCCTGTCGACCCGTGTTCGGTCCCTGAGAGACTCGCTGGACGAGATCTCCCTGACTCTGAATGCGAACGAGCTGTCGACGCCTCCGCCGCTGTCGGTTCGTTGGTCCATCCCGTCGCACGACATCGCAGGCAGATGGAGTACCCGAGCCCTTCTCGACAAGTCGATTCACCCCGATTGGTCGCCTTCTCGCGTGACGTCGATGTTCGCTCGGGACGCTCCCGTCATGACCCTCTTCGGTCACGACGACCGCAATCGCCTGACCTTCGCCGTCTCGGACGCCTTGGACACCGTCGAACTGTCGACGGCCGTCCGGGAAGAGGACGGCCGGATCTACAACCGGGTCGAGCTCTTCACGACGCGTCATCAGGCGCTGAAGGAGTTCGAGCTCGTCCTGAGGCTCGACCGACGCCCGATACCCTTCCACCAGGCCGTTGCAGACGTCGCTGAATGGTGGGCCGGCCAGTCAGGCTACGAACCCGCCCAGCCGCCAGAGATCGCGCGCCTGCCGATGTACTCGACCTGGTACAGCTACCACCAGAGCCTCGAGCCGGAGGCGATCCTCTCGGACTTGAGGGTCGCGAAGGAGCTCGGTTTCGAGGCCGTAATCGTCGACGACGGCTGGCAGACTCTGGACAGCGGTCGAGGGTATGCCTACACGGGCGACTGGCGCCCGGAGCGGCTTCCCGAGATGAGGAGCTTCGTGGACTCGGTCCACGAGCTCGATATGAAGTTCGTGCTCTGGTACGCCATGCCTTTCATCGGGGAGAAGTCGAGCCTCTTCGAGGACTTCGAGGGCAAGTACCTTCGCTATTGGGAAGGGCAGGGGGCTTGGGAGCTGGATCCCCGGTACCCGGAGGTGCGCCGGCAGATCGTCGACACCTACACCGGAGCACTCGACGAGTGGGGCGTCGACGGATTCAAGCTCGACTTTGTCGAGCGTTTTGTGGCTCGCGAGGACACGGTCCTCACCGACGAGGACGGTAGGGACTACGCTTCCGTCAATGAGGCCGCGGGCCGGCTGCTCACCGACGTACTGGAGGAGACGAGGGCCCGCAACGCCGAGGTCCTGATCGAGTTTCGCCAGCCCTACATCGGCCCGCTGATGCGCAAGTACGGCAACATGTTCCGTGCCGGCGACGCGCCGAATGCCGCTCAGGTGAACCGCGTTCGCACGATCGATCTGCGCCTGACGAGCGGTACGACGCCCGTCCACTCGGACATGATCATGTGGCATCCGGGTGAGGGAGTGGAGAGCGCCGCGTTGCAGCTGCTCAACGTCCTCTTCTCGGTGCCGCAGGTCTCGGTGCGATTCGAGCACATCCCGACATCGCACCGCGAGATGATCGCCTTCTACATCGACTACTGGCGGGATCATCGCGAGGTCCTGCTGGATGGAGAACTGGTGCCCGTCGATCCGGCTGCCAACTACCCGCTGGTCTTCGCCCACGACGGCTCGAGCCAGATCGTGGGGGTCTTTGCCGACTCGGTCGTGGAAATCGTCCCCGAGCGCGGCCTGGACGCGATCCACCTGGTGAACGGCAAGAGTTCGGGACGGATCGTGCTGCAGACCGCAGATGCACTCGGGGTCTATGAGTACACCGTTGTCGATTGCCGGGGACGAGTGCAGTCGCGCGGCCGACGAACTCTCGATGAGGGGCTCCACGGCTTCGACGCACCACCCTCGGGACTGATTCGACTCACGCGCGCACGGTCGAACTGACCCCACGGGTCACCGGGCGGAACTAGGTGACAGTCGCCGTGATCGCGGGAATCATCGCTGCGACCATGATCGCCGCCTGGACAGCCTCGACGGCCTCCTTGGTGGCCGCCCCCATCACGTCGCCGTTGACCACGCGGTCGATCTGCTGCCTGCGGGCCTTGAGGGCCTTGCGGTCGAAGTTCGCGGCCAGCAGGCCCGTGGCGTTGGCGACGGATATCAGCAGAACGGTTCGGGCGTCGACGTCCATGGCGTCTTCGAACACGGCTTCATACAGGCGTTGCTTCAACCGGCGCTCGGGCTCCGGATTGACCTCCGGGTAGATCCTGCGCTTGAACAGGAACAGAACTCTTCCCTCATCGGCACGGAGAACGCCTGTCTCGCACAGCCTCGTGACCGCATCGTGCGCGAGGTCCCTGGTCCCGGCGATGCGGCCGACCCAGGTCTGCGCGGTCGCAGGCCGCCTTGCAGCAGCGATCTTGTCGACGACCCCGTCCAGAAGAGGGTCTCCGGTCGCTTCGGTGCCGGTGACCTCGAGGGTCCTCTTCTTGCCGGCACCCGTAGCGCGCAGATGTCCTTCCAGCAGGAGTTCGGCCAGTAGAGCGCCAGCCACCGCCTGTTGATACCAGGCTCCACTCGCCGTGGTGCCCTCTTCATCGCGCAACGCGAGCAGCATGACTTCTTCGTAGAGCTTCATTTCGTTGGGTCTCATCGTGACTCCGCTGGTTCTGATTCAGAGATGACGCAAGGGATGGGCTCCCTACGCTGCCATGCTCATGAATACGGCGCTCACCGGCAGAGTATTCGCCCCGGTTCTCTCGACCATGGACCGGTCGTCTTCGTCTATTGAGGCTGGTGCCGACCAATCAGCGCGCGTCGCCGGCTCGCTCGCTCCTTGTCTCAACCAGAGGGCCGAGCGGGGAGTCCTCGCAGCCTTCAGTCTCGGTCGTGTAGGCCCCGCCCGTGATCTGCCAGCCGCTTTCCCCACGTACGAGGTTGAACAGATCCACTCCGCAGTGGCTGAACTCGCCGTTCTGCCAGAATTCGTATGGAGCCCAGACCATCGCGAGATCACGATGCACCTGCACTTTCGCGTCCCAGAGTCTCTCCACGTTGACCTGTTCGCAGGCCGCGAGGCGCTCGAAGTAGCCGGCGTTGTCGAAGTGGCTGACGTCTGTGCCGGGACCTTCCATGCGCAGGCGAAAGAAGCGGCCATCCGGGTTGACGACCTGTCTCGCGCCCTCGACATCGCATGCGGTCATCGTCTCGAAGAACTTCTTCACGGCCGCGAGGACGGCGGTGCGGTCTGAGGCCTGAGGCGAGGCCTGCTCCGCCGCCGTGTCCCTTGTCAGGTCGATCACCTGCTCCCAGTTCTCGTTGAGGATCAGGAAGGACAAGGCGTAGTGCGCGATCTTCCAGCCCGCCGGAGTCCGGGTCAGGACGCCGGTGCCGCGGAAGCGTCCGTTCAACTCCGAATAGACCACCTCGTCGAACCACGCGGTGTCGCCTGAATCGGCGATGCGAATCTGTCTCTCCACCGACCGGTACTCCCAGCCACTGCCGTTCTCGAAACGGCCGTCCACATAAGCAGTGAATTCGGGGTTCTTCGGCCACCGCTCCCACTCGTCGGTGCCCATGAAGACGGCGTCGTCGGTCAGGTGGCCAAGGTAGCGGACCTTGTCACCGTGCGCAGCCGCGTCGTGGAAGTCGTCAAGGACGTCAGCGATCTCCTGATGGCTCTGAGCGGCGCCGCTATCGGCGGCCAAGACAGAGGAGATCAGGGCAAGCCCGAGTAGGACTCTGAGGTTCATCGATGCCTCCTGGCTCTAGATGGCACCGTCAGTTGCGTTGGCCGACTCGTCGACCACACAACCCGCGGCGCACTCCGGGTGGGGATGCCCAGAGGATAGCTTTGCGGCTCGCCAGCGGCAATCGTCGACTTGATCGCAAGCCCAGCAAGCAAGCCGGTTACAGCGTCGTTACGTGGAGTGGCCCACTAAGGCATCGACCCCGGGTCCTCGAGCTCGACCGGCGGCACCAGCTCGAGCACACCCTCTTCACGCATCAGAGCTTCGATCTCCTCGATTCCGGTGGGCGCGAACTCCGAGAAGTTCTCCCAACCGTCCTCGGTTATGACGCCGACGTCTTCGATGCGAATGTAGAGCCGCTCGTCACGCACCCACATCATCGGGTCGATGGAGAAGACGGTTCCCGCCTCGAGCGGCGTCCCCCGGTAAGAGCCGACGTCGTGCACGGCGAGGCCGACAGGATGAGAGAGGTGACCCCGGAAGGTCAGGGTCTCGCGTGCCGCCGTTGCGTAGGAGGGCTTCGACCAGGTCCGCGCCTCGAAACGCGGTGTCATCACAGCAGCGGCCTCGTCCATGATCTGGTCTGCCGTCACGCCCGGGCGGATGTGCGTCTGCAGCTCATCGTAGTACTCGAGAATCCAGCCGTAGAGCTCTCGCTGAGCGTCGTTGAAGGCGCCGTTCGCGGGCCACATTCGCGCCACGTCGGAGGTGTAGTAGCGGTAGTCGGGTGCGTAGTCCATGAGGATCAGGTCGCCGTCCTCGAGCCGGGAGTCGTTGCGGTAGTAGTGCCCGAAGTAGGCGTTGGTGCCGGTCGCGGTGATCGAGCGATAGCCCTCACCTTGAGCACCTCCGGCCTGGTACACGTAACGGGCCGCCGCGTCGAGCTCGTACTCGTAGGCGCCCGGTCGGCTCGAACGCATGGCCTCCATGACGCCCAATGCGGCCAGACGGGTGGCCTTGCGAATCAGATCGACCTCGCGGGGGCTCTTGACGATGCGCATGCCATCGAGGACCGGCGTCAGGTCGGCGAGTTCGAACTGGGGATAGCGACGCCGGATCTGCTCGATGAAGGCGCCGGTGCGTGTCAGCCGGCCGTCCCAGGGGTCAGAGACGGCTTCGCCGAAGCCGATGAGGATCTCGTCCCGGCTCTGCGCCGCGGCCTCGGACGGAGACAGCATCGTGAAGAGGGTCGGGTAGGGCGCGCGGACGAGGTAGCGCCAGAGTTGGTAGGGGAGAAGATCGATTCCGTGCACTTCGTCCACACCGGTCAGCTCGGCAACCAGCTCGGCGTCCTCGGCGCTGAGCGTCTTGCCCTCGCCACGCTCACGTCGCTCGTTGCGGTGGGGGAGGTAGAGCCGGGTCCGCCTCGAACGGCCGTCCATCAGCAGGTACGCGTGGGGAGTCTCGAGGCCGGTCAGATAGTAGAACTCGTTGGTCTGCCGAAAGACGTGGAACCCCTGGACGTTCGGAGCTCCCTGCAGCAGGACAATGGCATCGTCGCCGATCGCGTCGAAAACCTCGGCTCGGCGCTCGTCGAACTCCTCCGGCGGAAAGTCGGCCTGGTACCGGTGGGTCAATTGCGCGGTGCACACCGCGGGAGCCAACAGGATCGTCAGCAGAATGAGGGAGCGCGTCGCCATGGGAACCTCCATCGTGAGTCGTAGATGGAGATTCTAGTGCCCGCGAGGTCTCGAAACACCGGGAGACTCCCAGTCCCGGTCCTTCCGCCACGTGCGTAGGTGAGCTTGCCTCACGGCTCCGATAGAGTCGCCGGACCATGCGACGAGGCTTCGCATCGATTCTCGCGGCCACTTTGTGGGTCGGAGCCTGCATCGGGGCGGTCCTTCTCACAGCGTGCGGCGTAGTCGAGCGGGCCCCGATGGGGGAGCCGATCCGATTGGTCGAAAGCAAGGTCTCTCGCACAGGGGAGGCCGCAGAGGAGCCCCCGGTCGAGAGCAAGCCGGCACGAATCGGCAACCAGCGCGCCGGTCTCGACCTGGCGAGGGTGAGCATGCTGGATAGCTTCGGCGGAGACGAGGCAGGCATGGGTTGTCCGACGATCGTGTGGCGCTGCTCGCTCCGACAGGTACCAGTTATCGGTTCGAAGTCACTCTCCCGACCGTCGCGCCCTATCTCGAGGTCGGGCTCGGCTATCTGCACGACAACTCCGAGAGCTCTACCGAGGTGCGTTTCGAGGTCGCCGTGGAGAGTTCCGGAGGGCGGGACGTCGTTCTCGACTCTGTCGTGGTGGTGCGCAAGGATGGTCGATTCGACGATCGGGACATCGACCTCGGGAGATGGGCTGGTGAGGACGTCGCTCTAGTGCTCAGCACCCAGGCGCTGACGCCCGAGGTCTCGACGTGGTCGGCCTGGGCCGCGCCGGAGATCGTCAGCCGCAAGGGTCGGGAAGCGGGCTGGGACGTCATTCTGATCAGTCTCGACACCCTGCGCGCCGACCACTTGAGCTCCTACGGCTACAACCGCCCGACCAGTCCAGCACTCGATAGCCTCGGGGAGAGAGGCCTGCGCTTCGACAAGGCCGTGAGCTCGTCTCCCTGGACGCGCCCGGCGCACAGGTCGCTTTTCAGCGGGCTCTACCCAATCGCCCGACAGGGCCTTCGGTCGCCGCCGCTGGCGCTTCACCTCTGGCGCGCCGGCTATCGGACGGTCGCTGTGACCGGAGGCGGTCAGATCCGTCCGGATTTCGGTTTCGCCGCGGGGTTCGAGAGCTACCGGACCGAAGACTGGCTGCCGGCTGACGGGGAGGGTATTGCCAGCCTCTGGGAGAGTGCCCGCGGGCGCAAGCAGTTTCTCTTCCTGCACAGCTACGCAATCCACGATCCATACCTCCACCACCGCTTCACTGACGGCCTGCCCAGAGGGCGGCTGGGAGAGAGTTTCTCGAAGCGGGGCGACCGCAACAGGCTCAAGTCCCTGACTGCGGAAGAGCAGACCTACGTCGAAGCGCTCTACGACGGGGGCATCGCTTACGCCGATGAACAGCTGGGCTTGGTGCTCGAAAAGCTCGACGATGTGGGCGCCCTGGAGCGCGCGATCGTGATCGTGACCAGCGACCACGGCGAGCAGTTCTGGGAGCACCGCGGCTGGGGGCACGGCTTCACGGTGTACGACCATCAGCTGCTCGTGCCACTCATCGTCTATCTACCGCCGGCGCTGCGCCGCGAGCTCGGTGCCGACGCCCTCGGTGAAGGTTCCGTCATTGCTCAGCAGGTTCGGTCGATCGACCTCTACCCGACGATCCTCGATCTACTGGGCGTCGACCTCCCGCATCCCGTTCAGGGGCTATCACTGCGTCCCCTGCTCGAGGGCCGCTCGATGCCCGATATCGAGGCCTTCTCGGAGAGCACCAATATTCCCCGCGAGCGCAAGTCGCTGCGTTCCGACTCGCTCAAGCTGGTCAGGGTGTCCGGCAAGAAGAAGTGGGAGGAGGAGGGCCCCGCTCCGTCGTGGGAACTCTACGATCTCAGGCGAGATCCCCGGGAGCAGAACGACCTGTCAGCCCAGTACCCTGACATCGTCGAGTTCCTCTCGGCGAGGATGCTGCAGATCATGTACGGCAGCGACGAGTCCGAGCGCGACGTCGAGGTGCCCGACGACATCGATGACCGGTTGCGGGAGGAGTTGGCCGCTCTGGGTTATCTGTAGATCCGGGCCTCGTTCACGTCTGCCAAGGCACACAGAAGGCTGTCTCCCGGCCTTCGGCCTACTCCAGGAACAGCTCGGCGATCTCACCCACGGGCAAGGTGGGCGCCCGAGAGAGGTTGGTCACGATGGCGATGACGAGGCGCTCGTCGGGATAGAGCCGGAGGCTGGTCGTTCCGCCGACGGACCCGCCTCCATGGCCGACGATGCGTCGGCCCTCATCGTCGGTTCCGGCTCTCCAGCCCAGGCCGTACCCGGTCTCCTCGCCGTCTCGAGTTTTCTGGGAGCTCTGGAACACCGCAAGGGTCGATGCCTCGAGAAAGCCGGGCTCGAGATGACCGAAGCCGAATCGAACAAGATCCTCGGTCGTCGAGACAAAGCCGCCTCCTGCCCACTTGTAGCTGTTGTCGACATGAGGTGCATTGACGAAGCGCCCCTCGTCGTCGACGCCGTATGGTCGTACTCGATCGAACACGATGAGTCGGTTCTGGTCGGCGGATGTGTGGCGCATCCCCAGCGGCTCGAACACCCGGTCCGCCATCTGGGTGAGGAAGTCCTCGCCGGTGGCGCCTTCGATGACCGCGCTGATCAGGTTGTAGCCGTAGCTCGAATAGGAGTACTGCGTTCCCGGCTCGAACAGGAGAGGGTCGTTCTGGAAGATCTCGAGCCCTTCAGACACTGTCGGGTAGTGGCGCGAGGAAAGGAACTCGTTGCCCTGGTAGTGGCGGATTCCCGCGAGGTGCCCCGCCAGTTGCCGTGTGGTGATCGGGAACCTCTTCTCGGGGAAGCTGGGGACGTAGCGATGAACGGGTGCGTCGAGGTCGATCGCTCCATTTTGGAGGACCAGCGCGAGCAACGCAGTCGTCATCGGCTTCGCGACGCTCCCGACACGGAACTTCGATGATGGCCTGACAGGGACTCTCTGCTCGACATCCGCCCAGCCGAAGCCCTCCGACCAGACGATCGTGCCGTTGATCCCCACCGCAACAGATAGACCAGGGAACTCGTCCATCCGTGAGTAGATGATGGACCGCGCTTCGGCTATCGCCCGGCCATGGTCCGACTCCGCAGCCTCGGCGTATCGTGGCCCCTCGTGAACGGCGCTTGGCTGCGCCCAGAACAGGCTGGCCGAGAGGGCTGCGGCAAGCAGGAAGGCGACAACGGCCAATCTCCGGACCATCAGGATCTCCTCTTCTGAGCTGAATTGACTGGCGTCATCCTACCTCGCTCATGAGCCGCCTCTGATGAGACCTCTTGCGTGTCTCTGTCCGCCGACTGGGGTACCTGAAAAGAGGCACCGGTAGGGGGGCGAGTTCCAACTCGGGAGCCCCGGGGACTCGGTCTGCCCTGCAGGATGCGGTCTCACGCGCCACGCTCCATGGACCTGACTTCGGAAAAGGGCAGGGGTTTCTGAGGCAGGTTGGCTGAATCGCGCTAGAGTCGTGCGTCCGTCACTACCGAAGGAGTCGACTATGTGGGAGTCCATCCGCGCTGTGGGAATCGCTCTATTCTTCATCGGGAGCGTGGCGTTCGCGTCCCCGGCCCTGGCCGAAGCCGAGAAGCCGAATATCGTCCTCGTCTTGATGGACAACTTCGGCTACGGTGAGATTGGAGTCTACGGAGGGGGCGTTCTGCGCGGAGCAGCGACGCCAAGAATCGACAGCCTCGCGGTCGAGGGCTTCCGCCTGACGAACTACAACGTTGAGGCGGAGTGCGTACCTTCGCGTGCCGCGCTGATGACCGGCCGCTATGGGATCCGCACCCGTCTGCAACAGGACGGACCTCCGCGGGACATCTGGTACGGCATCACCAAGTATGAGCGCACGCTGGCGGAGGTACTGTCGGACGCCGGCTACGCGACGGGGATCTTCGGGAAGTGGCACCTGGGCGACACCGAGGGTCGCTATCCGACGGACCAGGGCTTCGATGAATGGTACGGAATCCCCCGGTCCTCGGACCGAGCCTTCTGGCCGGACAGCGGCACCTTCGTACCTGGCAGCCACCCGAGCGCCGTCTTCACCCAGGTCGTCTCTGCCACCAGGGGCCAGGAGCCTCGAGAATTGGGAGTCTACGATCGCGCCCGGCGGACCACGATCGACCGTGAGATCACCGACCACGCCATCGACTTCATCAAGCGCCAGGCAGGCGCCAACCAGCCGTTCTTCGCCTTTCTCCCGTACACCCAGACCCACGAACCGGTGGATCCTCATCCCGACTACAAGGGGACGACCGGCTACGGAGCGTTCGCTGACGTCCTCGCTCAGACGGATGCCTATGTGGGCGACCTTCTGGATACGCTCGAGGAGCTGGGACTCGAGCAAGACACGATCTTCATCTTTACGTCGGACAATGGACGCGAGGGAGTGCCGGGCTCCTTCGGGTTCACCGGCCCTTGGCGGGGCGGCATGTTCTCCCCCTACGAAGGGTCGCTGCGTGTGCCCTTCCTGGTCCGCTGGCCCGGGAGGATCCCTGCAAGCCGGACCTCCAACGAGATGTTCCATCAGATAGACGTTCTTCCGACGCTGGCTCGCCTCACCGGGAGCCAGATCCCTACCGATCGGACACTGGACGGTGTCGATCAGTCCGCCTTCTTGCTGGGCAGAGTGGAGAAGTCCGCCCGGGAATCCCTCGTCATCCACATCGGAAACGAACTGTTCGGCGTCAAGTGGCGCGACTGGAAGATGCTTCTCAAGGAGCTCGACAAGGTCGGCTATGCGGTCAGAACTCTGGCCTATCCGACCTTCTACAACCTGATCGTCGATCCCAAGGAAGAGGTGCCTGAGCTCAACTACCTCGCCGACACCTGGGTGGACTACCCGCTCTATCAGGTACTGGAAGACTTCCAGGCGTCGTTGGAGGAAGATCCCGGGACTCCGGATCCGGACTACTAGGTCCGGAGCCTGAGATGCCGGACGTCGATCAAGGAGGCGCGCTCCGGCCACTCGGGGCCACTAGCCACTGGATCAGAGCACATGACCAAACGGCCGGCATCGCGCTGGCGCACTCAGATCGGAGCCCAGCATGATTTCGGACCCAACCAAGTCGACGGCAACTTCGCTGCGCCTCTGGCCGGCGCTGGCCCTGGTGGCCCTGCTCTGGGGCCTTGCGAACCTGCCCGCTCTCTTCCAAGAGCCACCCCTGCCGGTCTTCATGGCGGCGTTCCTCGGACCGTTGGCCTGCGTGCTGCTCATCATCATCTGGTGGGTGGCGGGCAGCCGGGCGAGTGGGCGCGAGAAGCTCATGGGTCTTGGTGGACTGGTGCTCCTCTTCGTGGCCACCTGGCTCTTGCTGCATCCGACCATGCGCGGTTTCCCTCTCTTCTCCATGGTGCTGCCCTGGGGAGGAACCGCTTTCGTCCTGGGCCTCGCGGCGGCGCGCTGGGTGAGGACGTGGCCACGCGCCGCCGTGGCTCTCACTGCGGTAGCGCTCGCCTTCGGCTTCTGGACCCTGGTGCGCATGGACGGAGTGTGGGGCGACATGCAGTCCGAACGCACCTGGCGTTGGCGGCCGACGCCTGAAGAAAGCTACCTGGCTCAACGGACGTCGGGCGACGGCGGAGCAGAGGTCCTCGAAGCGGTGGCCGAAGCCGAGTGGCCGGGCTTCCGAGGCGCCTCGCGTGACGCGGTGGTGCCTGGCATCGTCCTCGCCGAGGACTGGTCTACGCGCCCGCCGCAGGTGTTGTGGCGGACTCCCCTCGGCCCCTCCTGGTCATCATTCGCCGTCGCCGGGCAACGGCTCTTCACCCAGGAGCAGCGCGGTGAGTTCGAGGCGGTGGTCGCCTACGACACGGAGACCGGCTCCGAGCTCTGGGCCCAGGAATACAGCTCCCGTTTCTTCGAGGCGATGGGCGGGGTCGGTCCGCGGGCCACTCCGACACTGGCCCACGGCATGCTCTTCACCCTCGGAGCAGAGGGACTGCTGTACCGCCTGAATCCCGAGACCGGAGAGGTGGTCTGGAAGGCCGACCTGCGCAAGGATGCCGAGCGCGACCCGCCGACGTGGGGCTTCTCCTCATCGCCTCTGGTGGTCGACGGAGTGGTCGTCGTGCACGCTGGAGGCGAAGGCGACAAAGGTGTGCTCGCCTACGGGATCGACGATGGAGGGGTGCACTGGAGCGCGCCAGCGGGTGGTCACACCTACAGTTCACCGCAACTCGTTCAAGTTGCCGGTCAACGCTCGGTGGCGCTGGTCTGCGACGCCGGTGTCAGCCTGATCGCTCCGGCGGACGGCTCGGTCGTCTGGCGGCACGAGTGGCCCCACAACAGCTACCGCGTGCTCCAGCCGCAGGTCGTCGGGGACTCGACCTTGCTGATGAGCAGCGACTTCAACGGCACCCGCCGTCTTGACCTCCGACCCGAGGGCGACGGCCTGGCGGCCGAAGAACGTTGGACGACCCGAGCGATGAAGTCGGGCTTCAACGACTACGTGGCCCACAAGGGCTCCCTTTATGGCTTCGATCCCAACATCCTCACTGCCGTCGATCTGGAGACCGGCAAACGCCAATGGAAGGGCGGCCGCTACGGCAACGGCCAGCTCCTCCTCCTTCCCGACGCCGACCAGCTGCTGGTGCTGACCGAGAAGGGAGAGATCGCTCTGCTCCGGGCCAACCCCGAACGCCTCGAAGAGATCGCTCGCTTCAAGGCTGTAGATGGCAAGACCTGGAACCATCCGGCACTGGTCGGCGATCGGCTCTACGTGCGCAATGCCGAAGAGATGGTGGCGTTGGCGATGCCGCTGCGCTCGCCCTGATCGAGCCCCAGTCTCTGTCGGTAGCCATTGGCGGCTCCATTGATCCCGGATGTACCAATCCGACTGTCTAGGGCACTGAGCTGGACCAGGCTGTGGTGTCGCCGGATTCGAAGCCGTCGATGAAGATCGGCGTGTTGTCGACGGAGATTCCCCGAGCCTGCTCGAAGCCGGTGAGCAGCGTCTCCTGACTCGTGCCGTCGAAGTTCGCTCTCTTGACCGAGGAAAACTCGAGGTAGTAGAGCTTCTCGATCTCCAGGTCGATTTCGAGATCGTTCACGTTGGTGGCAGCGAACAGATCCTCCACGTTCGAGCCATCCAGGTTCGCTCGTCGAATCCTGTCCACGCTCTGGTCCGACCAGTAGATCTTCCCCGCTGAGAGATCCAGGGCCAGGCCGGAAGGATCGTGACCGACCAGGACATCCTGGACGTTCGAGCCGTCGAGATTGCATCGCAGGATCTTTGAGTTCACGGGCTCGCCCCAGTACATGACTCCCGCCGAGAGATCTAGCGCGAGGTCCTGGGGATTCCCTGTGCCGGTGTAGAGAAGCTCCTGGTCCGAGCCGTCCAGACTGGCTCGCCAGATCCTGTTGTAGACCAGGTAGTACATCTTGCCCATCGCGTGGTCGAGTCGTACAGCCTGACCTCCCTCAATGAACACGAGCGTTTCGTCGTTGCTGCCGTCGAAATCTGCGCGCCGGATGCCCAGGTCCAGTTCTGCCCAAAGCAGCTTGTTGTTGACGGCGTCGATCTGGACCTTCCGGACGTCGGCGAGCCCCGAGAGCACTACCCTCACGCCGAGTCCCTCGCCATTCGCGCGCCAGATCTCTTCCTCGGTAAGCCCGTTGAACGAGACGAACATCTGTGACCCGCTCACCGGACCAGCCTGGGCAATAGTGAAGACGAGCACGACAGAGACCAGGCAGGAGAGTCCTGCCTTCGAGAGCGCCCTTTCCATCATGGGCTTCTTCCTTTCCGTAGTGCCGCTCAGGACACTCTCGGCTCATGAGAGGCCGTCGGAAGAGACGCCTGGCGGCGGTTCCAGAGACCGGCGCGGCGCTCCGTCGCACAGACGGTCAGCCCGTGGCTCTTGCGGAACGGGCCTGCAACGGTCGCGCCGTCACCGGAGCATCTCCTAGGAGGTCAGAGTCTTCGCGCTTCGACCAGACCCAGAGAGGCGGGCTCCACCGCCTACCCGAATGAGGGGGCCGTCGCGGTGGAACACACGACCCGGATCATCCGGTTCTGCCGAGTCCGATCGCACTGACGTCATGGCAACCACTCTGCCTGGGCCTAGTGCTGCCCTAGCGGCTTCAGGTCGGTAACCGTCGACTGGAAGTGCTCCATTCTCCAGCCGTCGTCACCTTTCCTCCAGACCTTGGTGACCACCTCGACTCGGGGCGTGCCGGGGAAGGTCATTGTCTTGACCACATACCCGGCATCGGGGGAGACGGCCTGGATCCGAAGCTGTGTTTCGCCCGTGCCCGGGAATGGCCTGGGGATCCGTTCGCAGAAGACTCCGACGGCGGCTTTTGTCATCTCTCGCCCATTGGCGTAGAACGAGATGTCGTCGGCCAGCAGGTCGAGCAGCTCTTCGCAGTTGCCCGCCACAAAGGCCTCCTGCTCAAGCCGGTTCATCTCGATGAGCTCCTGGTGAGCAGCCTCGAACTCGAGCTCGTCGGCAATGGCCGGTGCCCCGAGCAGACAGACCACGATCGACAAGAGAATCAATGACCTCATATCGTCATCTCCTTCCACCCCTTGCGGGTGTGACGGTTTCCAGCGTCGACTCCTAGTGCGTGGAGGCCATGCTACAGCAGCCAGGCGGGCCAATCCCGCCTGCCGACATCCATGATTCCTTCGCCCTCGGAGAGGGTGTAGCCTCAGTCTCCTCGCCATCCCCGATCTTCCAGGCACACGCGGTGACACCATGAAGGTAGACATGAAGCTGATAGGCACAATGCTCCTGCTCCTCCTCGCCCCACGCCTGGCGCTGGCACAGTGGACCCAGGGCCAGCAAGGGCGGCTCGTGATCCGTGGCGGATGGCTGTTTGACAGCGTCAGTGACGAGCGCCGGCGCAACACGGGTATCGTCATTCAGGACGGCGAGATTGTGGAAGTCGATGCCGATGTCCAGCCACAGGTACCCAGCACGATTCGCGTTATCGAACTGGCCGAGACCGACACGATTCTGTCGGGAATGATCGACCTGCACGCCCACTACAACATGGACCTTGTCGACAGGGGCCGGGTGGAAGAAGTCGTCTACAACGGCATCGTCTTTCTGGCCAATGGTGTGACCTCGACCTGGTCGGCCGGTGAGTACTATCCCGAGCGTGTCATCGAGCAACGTGATCGGATTGATGCCGGTGAGTCCATCGGGCCACGACTGTTCGCATCAGGCCCATATTTCGGCGCATTCCGTTGTGAGTACAGCATCGGGACAGCGGCCGACGACTGCATTGGCTGGCCCAACGACATCACTGAGGCCGAGATTCGACAGGAAGTAGACGCTTGGGCCGATGAAGGCGTCGTCAGCATCAAGATCAAGCAGGCAACGCCGGACGAGATGAGGATTCTCATCGAGCAAGCGCATGAGCACGGCATGACGACAACGGGTCACCTCTCGAACTACGACTGGGAGTACGACGTGGAGTTGAGAGACGCCATTCTCATGGGCCTGGATCGTGTTGAGCACCAGCTGACTCTCGGGAGTGGTGGACCGGGTAGCGCCGAGATGCCGGAGATGATCGATCTGATGCTGGAGCACGAGGTCTACTACGATGCCAACCTGCAGATGTACGGCGGCATCGACCAGCGCGGGGCTCACCCCGAAATGCTGTGGACCGACGAAGCAGAGTACTTCACACCGTACGCGCAGGCCCTGCTCGAGAAGCGGGGTAGGCCAGAGGCGGAGTCTGATGCCGAGGAGTTCACGCAGCGAGTGGTCGAGGTCAAATCCCTCTTCGATGCCGGTGGTGCGCACCTGCTGATCGTTGGCACGGACGAGCCCGTCTACACGAGCCTTCTACCGGGCTTCGCCTACCACCGCGAATTGCTCGCCATGACCTATGCAGGGATACCGCCTGCAGCCGTACTGAAGGCCGCCACGATCAACGGCGCGAGGGCGCTGGGCGTCGATGCCCAACTTGGCTCCATAGAGGCCGGCAAGCTCGCAGATCTCTTTGTGGCGCGTGGCAACCCCCTTGACGACATCAAGGTGGTACGCGATATCAAGTGGGTGTTCAAGGATGGCAGTGTCCACGACCCGGCAGAGCTACTGCACTCTGCAAAGGGAAACATAGGCCCGACCGGCCCTGATGATCACGCCGACTGGGAACTCGAGATCCGGCCACTAAGGGAGACTAGACGCTCCCCCCGCTAGAGGTTTCGCCCTCGTGGTCTGGCGGGCCTACTCGAGAGGACCGCTGAGCCGGCCGAGCTAGGGCACTGTCTGCGACCACGACGACGTATCGCCGCTTTCAAAACCGTCGGCGAAGATCGGCGCGTTCCGACTGTCGGGAACAACGGCGAGAGCGTTGGGATTGACTGCGCCGAGCACGACGGTGTCGGCGATCGACGGGGTCGCGAGGTCGATGACGTAGATCGCGTCGACGCCGGCAATGTCGCCCGAGGGCACGTAGGCGACCGCGCCGTCCGGCGCAACGTCGACATCACGCGGATCGGCCCCGGCCGGCAGCGCAACGGTGGTGACGCCGGAGGTCCCGAGGTCGATCACCGACACGCTGGAGTCGTCTTCGTTGGCGACCACCGCCGTCTCTCCGTCCGGAGTCAGGTCGATGCCCCAGGGATCGTCGCCGACTCCGATGCTTGAAGTCACCATAAGGCTGTCGAGGTCGAAGACGTGGACCTCGTCGGTGCCGCGGTCGGCGAAGTACAGGGTGTCCTGCGCTGGGTCGAGAACCAAGTCCCACAGATTGTCACCGACGGTCACCGGCGTCACCCTCTCGGTCGATGCGTCGATCACGTAGAGCTCGTCGTCGAACCACTCGACGACGTAAAGCTCGTTGCGCTCGGAGCTGAACGCCATCTTGCCCGGCCCCAGGAAGCTCGTGACGATCGGGATCGTGCCGGTCACCGAGTAGGTGGCGGTGTCCACCACCGCTACCGCATCCGAGTCCCGGCCCGCGACGTACGCGACGCTGCCATCGGCGTTGAACGCGACATCGACAGGGTACTCGGCGCTGCCGGCCAGCGAGATGCGCTCGAGGACGGCGTGGGTCTCAGCGTCGACCACGACGATGCCGTCGCCCACCGCGCCGCAGATCCACACCTCGCTACCGTCGGGATGGATCGTGACGTCGTAGGGGTAGTCGCCTTCCGGTAACAGGCTCACGTCCGGGCCGACGGCCGTGCCCGAGACGAGGTCGAAGACGGTCAGGGTGTCGTCGCCCGAGTTGCCGGAGAAACCGAATGGTCCGATCGGGCCCCGGACTGCTGGCTCGGCGACCCCCGCAGCGGTGGTCAGAAACATGATGGCGAGCGCGGTCGAAGCGGGTCTCGACATGGTGGTCCTCCTCGGTTTGTCAGGCGGGGCCGATGGTGACACAGGCGAACAGGCTAACTCCCGCCGCGCTTTCGCGGCGTCATGAATCTCTCGAACGGAGGGTTGTGCGAACCGCGCTTCCAGGGCTGTTCCGTGGCACGCCGGGGCTTCGGAGCACTCGGCTCGGACTGCTCCTCACTTGGGGGAGTCGCCGCCTCCGCAGCCTTGGAGAGCTCCTCCCTGCGCCGCGCGGACTCGTCATCATGGAGACAACAGATTTTGTACTTCCTCCCTGAGCCGCAGTGGCAGGGATCGTTACGGCCGAGATTGTTCGCTTTGGCATCGGGCAATGTTCCAGGTCTCCGTTTCTGTGGTCCGCTCTCGCCGCCGGCGTGGTGCTTCCGAGGCCAGTTGCACTAGGCGTTAGCACCGGTTTGAGGCAGGACGGCCGTCGATTCCTCCGTACGCCCACTCCAGGCTGGCACCAGCCGAGTCTTCCACTGGCACCCCAGAGGGCTAGCCATTGATAGTAGCCCACCCGGACCTCGAGCTTGTTGCGGTCGGTTAGACTCTGTTCCCGGGTCCAAAAACAATGCGGATCGAATGGCTCTCCCGAGGGCCGCCGTGAGTGGGGGAGTGGACGTCAATTGATGCGCGAAACGAAGAGGAATCACACGTGCTGCTGCGCCATCGCCGCAGGGCTCCTCCTTCTCGGATGCCCTCTGGGTGCGGTCGCGCCTCCCTGCCTCCCGATAGAGACGGCCTTCTTCGATCTCGGGGATACCCTGATCGAGCTCGAGCCGGTGAGCGGTCTCTTCGTGCTGCGGGCCGGAGCGGCGGAGTTGATCGACGACCTCCAAGGGCTCGGGACGCGCCTGGGAATCATCACAAACACGCCAGCGGGTTGGACGCGCGAGGATCTTGAAGCGGTGATGGCTACCCCGGAGTTCCTCGACGAGTTCGAGGTGGTCCTCCTGAGCTCCGAAGCGAGCTCGCCGCCCAAGCCCGATCCGGCGATCTACGCCGAGGCCCACAGCTTGCTGAGCAGCCCACCCCCCATCGATCGGGCCGCGTTCGTCACCGAGACGCTCGCCGAAATCGCCGACACCGAAGAGAATCCAACGATCGGGGCTCGAGCGGCGGGGATGGTCGGAATCCACCTCTCCTCAGCCGCCCCGAGCCCGCTGACTGAATACACTGTCCACCCAGACCAGCTCGGAGATATCGTGCCCATCGTCGAGATCGGGCTGCTCTTCTGCGACGGCTTCGAGTCGGGTGACACCTCGGCCTGGTCGACAACGGTGCCGTAGGGGTTCGGCGCGTCTCTTCTCGCCCTCGCCCCAAATAGAGGGGCGCACTCTGATGACCGCAATCTAGCCCCGCTAGACTCGGGCCAGACCGTCCGAGGAACCTCGACGATGAGACGAACTATTCTGCTGGCAAGCGCTTGCGTCGGTGTCGGATTCCTGGCTGCGCTGGGCCTCTTCAACTCGATCGTGAACTTCCCGATCATCTTCGCCCTCGTCTGTCTGGTCCTCGGCGCGGGGTCACTTTGGCGCGAGCGCTCTCAGGGGAGCGTCATCCTGCGTGCTGTGATCCTGGCGGCAGGCGCCTCGCTGGCCGTCAGCGGGTGGGCCTACCAGGGCCGTCTGGTGGAGCAGCGGCTGGAAGAGCGACGAGTACAGGTCCTGGCCGAGCTCGAAGGTCGACCGGCTTCCAGCCTCGCCGGCCTCGAGCCGTTGAATACGGATCCAGGGACATGGGACGAGGCCTCGGCCTTCAGCGCCAAGGCGACCGTGGTGACCTTCTGGGCGCGCTGGTGCTCACCGTGCTGGAAAGAGATGGCCGAACTCGAGGAGCTCTATGGTCGCTACAGGGCCGAGGGTCTCAGCGTCGTGGCCGTGACGCGATACGACCAGCCGGAGGATCCGGAGGAGCGGCGGAGCGACTTTGCCAAGGCACAGAAGTTCCTGCGCCAGCGCGGCCACACCTTCCCTGCGGCGATCACCGACGACGGCTCTCTCTATGAGGCCTACAGGGTCCCGTCTCCGCCGGCCGCCGTCCTCATCGGCGAGGATGGGATCGTCATCGACTACGCCATTGGACTGGAGGACGCGCGGGTCCTGATGGAGCGAGCCGTCGCACTCGTTGGTGCAGGAGATTCCGCGGGAGAGCCCGTAGAAGAGTGAAACGCATGGCGGCAGGTCTCATTGCCGCCCGCGGATCGCGACGCGCTCTGGCCGAGGGCTACGCTCCCTCGTGAGGCCCGAGGCTCTCGAGCCGGCATGCTACTCTGACGCACTCAACACAAACCAAGAGGGGGGAGTCGAGGTGGCAAACATCCCTGGCAGAGGCCGCAACACTCGCAGCCTGAATACGGTTCAGGCATTCCTACGGTTGGTCATATTCCTCTTCTCCCTGGCCGTCTTTTTCGGCCTCACCATGGTGATCGCCGCAATGCTGACGGCGGTTGCTCAGTTCCTGGGTCCGGCGACGCTGGCGGTCGGTGGCTTTGTCTCGCTGATCCTGGCGGTGATGGTGTGCCGCACGCTCTACGTCATTCCGGAGTATGAGCGGGTCGTGCTGCTGCGGCTGGGAAAGTTCGTCGGCGTCAAGGGTCCCGGCCTGTTCTGGGTGATTCCGTATCCGCCGTTCTTCCGCTCGGTAGCGGCTATCCTCGACATCCGGGTACAGACGCGGGTGATCAAAGCTGCCGAAACGCTGACTTCCGACAACGTTCCGGTCGGCACGGAGGCGGTGATCTTCATGCGTGTGGAGGATCCGGAACGCGCCGCCCTCCACGTCGCGGACTATCACGAAGCGGTGTTCCAGGCGGCCAACAGTGCGTTGAAGGACACCGTTGGCACGATGGAGCTGAGCGATCTGCTCGGCGATCGTCAGACGGTGTCGGACAAGCTCAAGAACATTATCGACTCGGCGGCGGCTTCCTTCGGGATCGACGTGACCTCGGTCGAGATCACCGACGTCCATGTACCGACGGATCTGATCCAGGAGTTGAGCGTGCTGGCGCAGTCGCGTCGCGCCGCGCAAGCCAAGATCGCCGAGGCCGAAGCTGAGAAAGCCATCGTCGAGAAGCTGCAAGAGGCGTCGGAGACTCTCAGCCCGCGCGCGATGGAGATGTATCGGCTGAACGTTCTCGAGCGCCTCGGGCGGGAGGAAGGCAGCCAGATCGTCGTCTATGGGATGGGCGGCGGAGGTGACGACATGGGCGCGACCATTGCTGCGGCCGCGGCTGGTACGGGGTCGCGCAAGGCGCAGCGCAGTTCTTCGGGCACCCTCACCGGCAGGCGCACCAGGGTCTCGCCACCCGAAGGCAGCTAGGGGCACGGGCTCGATCTGAGGTGCCAGGCGAATACTGACGGTCGGAGAACGCCGGAATCTGCCTCTACGGGACCGTGATGGACCAGCCGAGTTTGCCTAGGACTTGGAGCCCATTCTCAGTAACTCCCTGGCACCCCAAGGGGAGAGAGGGAACGATCAGCGATTCTCTCCGGCTGAGTCCGGCCGGGTCCGCTCGACGATCGCGGTCACCGACAACGACCGGTCAGGCCTTCTCTGAGGCGTTCGGGCGGAAACCTGAGGAGACCTGCTGCTCTTTCAGCCAAGCCCTCGCCTCCTCTTCCTTCCTGAATACCCTCGCAACCGAGTGAGCATCCTCGTCTCGATAGACCTCGAACGCTCTGAGCATTCCATAGGCTACGTCCTGCGGTGCCACAGCTGCGAGCCTGTTCTTGTCCAAGAACCTTGCCTTACCGTATCTCGCGATTGCCTTTATCTCGTCCATCGAGAACGTGAATAGGACCTCGCTGAAGTCCCACAGCCTGAAGTGGTATGACTTGGTTGCTGCAAGCTCGTCTATGACTGCTTTGCACACATCGAATGTGGGATCTTCCGAGAACACGATAGTAGTAATCCCGTTCTTGACTGCGCCGATTGTGTAGGTCTCGGTCACGGCTTTCTCCCAAACGCTGACAGCAGATGCTCTGCTCTACCAATCTCGAAAAATGTTCGTATCACGGCGGGAACCGGTCGCCAAACTAGAGGAGGTGGCAAAGGCCGTAACTCTCTCTTCAGTAGAGGCGTAGGTGGTGACCCTAATGACTAGCGCCCCGCGGCAACGTCGGACCGATACTCGTCGAGCGCCTGTCCCAGGATCGCGATGTCGGACTCGAACGTCTCTGGCAGCAGCGGTCCGAAGGAGAAGCGGAACCAGGAGTCGTACGGCGACACGTACTCCGGATCCTTGGCGTGCGGCCGGGCCATGTCGCAGTCAATGCCCTCGAGGATGGCTGCGCCGCGCTTGAAAAGGCGCCGGTTGAGCTCGCTGGCGTTGAGGTCTTCGGGCAGCCGCATCCAGTGATAGAAGCCGCCCTCTCCGGTGTAGACGCCGAGCCCCATGTTCTCGAAGGCCTCTCCGTAGCGTTCGCGCTGCATCCCGTAGTGGCTGGCCACGGCCTCGCGCGCCTGAGCGACGCGCCCCGGCTCAAGGAGCTCGACGGCGTAGTGCTGCGAAGGGTGGCTGACTCCTCCCATGCCGAAGCTCGAGTAGTTGGAGAGGGTCTCGACGTTCTTCCTGCTGGCGATGATCCAACCGATGCGGATGCCCGGACTCTGCAGACCCTTGGTGCAGGCACCCGACAGGAAGACGTTGCTGTTGTCGAGATCCTTGACGTACTGGATGCCGCTCACGCCCTTCGATACGTGGAACATCTCGTAGGCCTCGTCGAGCAGGATGCCGTTCTTCGGCTGTTCCGCCATCGCGATCAACTCCTCGAGTTCCGCGCCCGCCCGCGTGTGCCCCGTCGGGTTGCCCGGGTTCGAGATGATCGGCAGCAGGTGTGTCTTGTCGTTGAGACCGCCGCGATCGAAGTAGGCCGAGTTGGGCGGGTGGAAACCGTTCTCTTCTGTGAACGGGACAACCCGCCAGCTCGTGTCCGTCTGCGTCATGATGTCGAGGTAGGCCGGCCATTCGGCGTTGCCGATCCGGACCTCGATGTGAGGCTTCAGGAACGCGAGCACCGAGAAGATTCCGGGCCGACCGCCGGCGAAGACCATCACGTTCTCCGGAGCGATGCTCGAGCCGTAGAAACTGTTGTAGTGGTTGGCAATGGCATCGCGCAGGAGAGGGTGGCCCCAGGCCTTGGGGTAGAAGCGGTCCTCGAACGTCACCTCCACGCGCCTCGGCAGCGGCGGCCCATTCTCGAGCTGCGTGGTCAGCGGGAAGCCCTGCGACCAGGGGTGGGTTCCCTTGGTTCCCATGAACTGCCCGAAGCTGTCCCGAAACGCGTACAGGGTCTCGTAGATGCCCATCGGAGGGCAGTCGTCTGACAAGAAGGAGGTACGTTGCATTGTGAGAGCGAAATCGAAGGAAAACGGAACGCTGGCCGACCAAGCCTAACCGCTAGACTCGGCCGGCATCCACTCGACCTCCACGCTATCGCCTGTGACGTCAGTCAACGCCTGGTCAGCGGTACGTTCTCAGCAATCATCAGGCGCCGGGAGTACTCGACCCGTCGCGATGACCCTGCGTCAAGATCCCGGTACGTATGGGTCAGGAGTCCCCAGCCGGATCGGCGGCTCCTCAGCGAGGGTCCGTTGAAACTCGATGACTCTCTTCAGGACCACCGGGAAGACCCAACTGGCTGACACGTCGACTTTGTCGACCGGATAGAGCTCTTTCGGGTCCTCGATGAGATTGTGAAGATGGGGCATGTTGAGCTTGGCGGGCTTTCCGAACATGCTCTCGAGCTCGATGAAGTGCATCTTCCAATTGCGCCACTTGTAGGCGAAGAGCTCGTCGCCGTTGAATGCCGGAAAGCCCTCACGGTTGGATTGCTCCTGTTGGCCTTGAAAGAACTCCAGTTGGTCTACACCATCGATGATGCGGTCGTCGGGCACCTTGGCTCCGGCAACCCGTGCAATCGTCGGAAGGACGTCGACAATGTGTACGATCTCGTTGCTCACGGTTCCTGACGGGATCTTGCCCGGCCAACGGATGAGCGCCGGAACGCGAAGTGAGCCTTCCAGTGCGGTGAAGTAGTTGCCACGCCAATAGCCGGCGGTCCCGTGGAACCCCTCGATCTCCTCCGGGCCGTTGTCGCTCAACCAGAGGACTACCGTGTTCTCGCGGATACCGAGGTCATCGATCGCATCAAGGATCTCCCCCGTCCGATAGTCGATCTCCGCCAGCACGTCCGCGTACTGACCGTTGCCGCTCTTTCCGGCGAAATCGGGGTGCGCCAACGTCGGCAGGTGAGCATGGGTAAACGGCACGAAGGCGAAGAACGGCTTCTCGTCCTCGACGCTCCGGGCCATGAAGTCGATCGCCTTCTCGGTGAGCTCAGAGTCGATGAGCCGCCGCGCATCGAGATCGTACGCCTTGACCTGTCGTGGCTCCTCGCCCCTCATCGCCTCGACTATGTACGGTTGCACGCTGACTTCCGGGTCGTAGTCGTAGTGACTGCTGTACAACGCCTCGTCGGTAGTGTTGGCGATGCCGTACCACTCATCAAACCCCTGATCGGTCGGGAACCGTCCCTGGGTATCGCCGAGGTGCCACTTGCCGAACATCCCGTTCTTGTAGCCCTGCTCCGAGAGCAGCTCCGGGATGGTCCGCTCCCACTGGGTCATTCCATAGAGCATGCCCCAGACCACCTTCGTGGTTCCCGAACGAATCGGGTGACGCCCGGTCATAAAAGCCGATCGGCTGGGGGTGCACTGCGGCTCGACGTTGAAGTTCAACATCCGCAGGCCCTCCTGCGCCAAGGCGTCGAGCCGCGGAGTCTCGGCTCCCCGCAGAAGACCTCCGCCGTAAACGCCGAGTTCGCCCCAGCCAAGATTGTCGACCATCATCACAACGACGTTGGGCTTCTCGTCCTGAGCATGGACGACCAAGGGAGCCAAGCAAAGGGTGAACGCAGCGGACAGAACTAGCTTCTTCATCGGTCGATTCCTTTCGATGGCGCGTGGGCGCCGACTGGGCGTGAACTGCGTCGAGACAACTCGTGTTGTGGGCAACCCCGAGGCAATCTACCAGCAGCAGTTCCGAGTTGGAACCAGATCCGGGAGTGGCTGGCGGAGTTGAGCGGGCTAGCCACGGCGTCCGGGAAGCGGGGTCGTGGGCATCCACTACTTTCGCGGCTTTCGACTGATGGCTGGCGGCACCGGCTCATCGAAGGGCACACCGGACGAGGCGGGTCAGGGTCTTTTCGGCCGAGGCCATGGTTCGGCAGGAACCGACCGCTGATCGCTAGGAACTGGTCCTGCCAGCTAAGCTACTGGAATCCAAATGCGGGTGCGTACTTCTGCCTGTGGCATCGTAGAGGGATCATCGACGTAGTTCTCGATGGTGTTGTTCGCCAATTCGACGTCGTTTTCGACCGCCCAATCAAAGATCCTGCGATAGGTGTCACCCACCTTGTGGTAGGCGCCGCGATGAAAGGTCGTGACGTAACGCCCGGCGGCGATCTCTGTCCCGATCGCCGGTCCCCCGCTGGGCACGAGCGTTGAGGAGAACATTCCGATGCACATCTTTTGTCTTGCGGTCAACAAATCGAGGAACTGTCCGAACACACCCTTGCTGCGCAAAGACTGCCAGTCGATCTCCAGATAGCGTGCAAACGGCATGCCCTCGACCTCCGCGCCGGCGCTCTCGATGTGAGCACTTGCGGTCGCAAAACCGCTTGCAAGGACCTTAGGAATCTTCCACAAGCGCGTCTCGACCGCCACCTCCACAACGGGTTGGGATTCACGTTCCTCGATCGTAATCTCGTCTGCCATCTTTACCGTCTCCCCGCGAGGTGTAGGAGTTTGGAGGTGTAGGAATCTTGGCGGCCAGTCTATCCCGCCAGCCAGGCACGGGACCGACGGGGTCCCGCGGCGCGCCGCGAAGTTGGATTGAGCCGAAGCACGCGCTCGCGCCAGCGACCTGCGGTCTATCCCGATACTCTACCCGCACCATGCAGGGACGGAACATCTACTGGCTCATCACCATTCAGTGGCTGGCGCATTTCGCCGACGAATGGATGTTCGGGTTTCCAGCCTGGTGCACGCGGCACTTTGAAGCGCTCCCTGGTTCCTTCTGGATCAGCATGATGACCGTGGTGACGGTGCCCATGATCATGCTGGGTTGGATGGCCTCGAGACCGTCTGCCGGTTCTGGGATACGTTTGTTCTGCGCCGGTGTTCAGATGCTCTTCTTCAGCAACGCCTTCTTTCATCTGATCACGACGTACGTTTTCGGCGAATACTCACCCGGCACTGCAACCGGGATTGTCCTTTTTCTGCCCCTGTCGCTCCTTCTCTGGCGGGCCGCACTCCGTGAGCATGAGGTGACCAAGACCAGCTTCTCGGCGGCATTGGCCGTCGGCTTTGTCTTCCATGGCCTCGTGCTACTGAATCTTCTCGTGGACAAGAGCGGCTGGGCAGCTGGGTGAAGGAACAGTTGCCCTGCCTGGCGTATTCAGGCGCAAGGCCTTGTTTCTAGGCTAAGGCGACTACGGCACGGTGTTCGACCAAGCTGTCGTGTCGCCGGACTCGAAGCCGTCGGCAATAGTGTCGAAGTAGTCGGGCGTCGCCAGGCCCAGCTATCCAAGTGCGTTGATCCCACCGGGGAAGTCTCCTCCCCGTCAAGGTTGGAACCGGCTCAGTCTTCCCCTGGCACGCCGCGCAGTATTTGCCCGGCACATCAGGAAGCGGTACTTCGCGATGCTCGGCGAGCGCCTCGACATCCAAAGCTGAGTTACCAGTGGAGCAGTGGACCCGCGTCTGTGGAACAAGGGAGAATGAGTGCAGGCCCGAGTCCTACACGAGGAGTAGAGATGGTCCCTGCAAAAACGCCAGCCCAGCGAGCCCCGTGGCGAGAGACGCTGCGCGTCATTATTTTCGAGGCCGACACGCCCGCGGGCAAGGCCTTCGATGTGGCTCTGCTGATCGCGATCGTCATCAGTGTCACCGTGGTGATGGCCGAGAGCGTTGTTTCGATCCGCCAGAACTACGGCCGCCAACTCGATACAGCCGAGTGGGTCTTCACGCTCCTGTTCACTGTCGAGTACTTCCTGCGCCTCCTCGCAGTTCGGCGCCCAATGCGCTATGCGAGGAGCTTCTTCGGCATCGTCGACGTGCTGGCGATTGCGCCGACCTACCTCAGTCTTGTCTTCCCGGGTGCGTCGTCGCTGCTCGTGATCCGTGGCCTACGACTTCTGCGCGTCTTCCGTGTCTTCAAGCTGGGTCGGTTCCTAGGCGAGGCCAGCCTCTTGACTCGGGCTCTGATCGCGAGCCGTCACAAGATCACCGTGTTCTTGGGCACGGTGCTGATCCTCGTCACCATCCTTGGCGCGGCGATGTACTTGATCGAGGGCGAAGAGAGCGGCTTCACCAGCGTTCCGACAAGCGTCTACTGGGCCATCGTGACCATGACCACTGTCGGCTATGGCGACATCACGCCCATCACGTTCGCCGGAAAGACCCTCGCTGCGATCGTGATGGTGCTCGGCTACGGCATCATCGCTGTGCCGACCGGCATCGTTACGGCGGAGTTGGTCGAGTCAGCGGTGGGGGGCTCGTCGAAGGTCTCCACACGTTGTTGCCCGGATTGCATGAGCGAGGGACACCGCGTGGACGCGCGCTACTGCAGCGAGTGCGGCGCATTGCTGGGCGAGATCGCCCCAGAGGTCCCCGACCAAGGGCGCGCCGGCCAGGACAGCGTGGACCGCTGAACAGGAACGACCGCTTCAAGATGGGGCGGAGCTAACGCTCGGTAACGTCCTGCTCGTCGACGGAGATTCCGAGTCTCTCCGCCCGCTGGCGCCACCGTTGTCGAGCCAGTGCGCGCATGTCGGGCACCGGGTCGACCTCGTCCACAATCTCGAAGCCGAGCAGCGTCTCGAGGACGTCCTCCATGGTGACCAGGCCGGCGACACCGCCGAACTCGTCGATGGCGATCGCGATGTGCTCGCGCTCGTCCGCCAGGCTGTCGAACAGTCGCGACACGGAGAGACTCTCCGGCACGATGGGGATCGGCGCCATCAACTCGCGTATCGGCTGGTCGTAGCCGGCTCGGCTCGCTTGGAGCAAGGCGTCCCGACGCACATAGCCGACGACCTTGGCCGGCTCGCTCTCCCACACCGGGATCCTGGAGAAGGGTAGCTCCCCATGCTCGTCCAACGCCTCGTCGACAGTGGTGTCAGCCGACAGCGAGAGCATGACCGTACGCGGCGTCATGACGTCGCGCACCTTGACTTCGCCTAGGCGGAACAGGTTTCGCACGATCGTCCCCTCGCGCTCGTCCACTGTCCCTGCCTGGAAGCCCAGCCGAGCCATCGCCGCGATTTCCTCTGGCAGGACCGCATCACTGCTCTCCTTGCCGGCCGAGAAGACCCCGGCCATGAGTTGGGAGACCCAGACCAGTGGATAGAGGCACCAGATCATCGGGGGCAGGATCCGAGCCGCCCACGGCGCCAGCTGCCGCCAGTAGACCGCCCCCAACGTCTTGGGGATGATCTCCGAGAGGAAGAGCACTAGGAGCGTCAGCACCGCCGAGGCGATCGTCAACGACTCCGAGCCCCAGAGCTTCTGCGCCTCCGCGCCGACTCCGACTGCCCCCACCGTGTGCGCCACCGTGTTGAGCGTCAGGATCGCCGCCAGCGGGCGGTCCACATCCTCCTTCAGCCGCCGCAGCACCGTTCCTGCCCTGTGACCTGTCTCTATCAGCGTCCCGACGAATGCCGGCGTGACTGAGAGCAGCACCGCTTCGAGCACGGAGCAGACGAAGGAGAAGCCGAGGGCGACTCCGGCGTAGACGAGCAGCAGGGTCACGGGCGTATCCTCGAGGACGTCATGGCCGACGCATCATAGTCGGAGGCGACTCTGACCGACAACGTGGCCGCACGATCCTTGCCGGGATTGGGTACTACACGAATCCGATAGATCACGCCTGCTGGGGAGCCGTGTGGATAGACGGAGGCGCCCGTTCCGCTACTTGAAGGTTTGCGTCTTTAGGAGCTCGCCCGCCTCATCGTAAACCTTCCAAGTGCCCCTCTTCTTGCCGTGTTCGAAGCGACCTTCGTCCCAAAGCTGGCCATTGGCGTGGTATCGCTTCCATACGCCGTGTTTCTGCTCGTCATCGTCGAAGCCGCCCGTCCCCCGCGGTTCCCCAGTCTTGAAGAACCACTTCCACCGACCAACGATCTTTCCGTCTTTGAAGCTGCCGGAGGACTGCATCTGGCCATTGTTGAGGAAGTACTTCCACTTTCCTGACTTCTTGCCGTTGTCGAACTCACCCTGGCAAGAGACATGGCCGTTTTTGAAGAACAGCTCGAACGGGCCATTCTTGGGATTGCCGTCTTCATCGATTCCAGGGATGTCCTTCATTGGGTCACGCTTCTGGTTGGTACATCTGTTGGGGTGGAGAGGCATCCACTCCGAAGGCATTCTGATTCGCCAAAGGGCGACGACCATTCGCTGCCATATGTCCCTTGGGAAGGCGTTCCGACGGCTCTGCTGGCCGCTGGCTGATGGGAGTCGTTGATCGAGGGGTTCACCGCGAGAGTCTACCAATGGTGACGGCGCGCCAGGGCAGTATCCGGCTCTGAGAGGTGCCACACTTTTGTCAGAGTCGGCGGAAGTCCGCTATCCGCAAGCGGAGCTAAGGATTCGCCGCCGAGCCGTTGTGCCGTCAGGCGCATCGGCGAACGCCCAGAATCCCACTGGGTTCGCCAGTTTGCGCAAAGCGCGAAGTGGTGACCGTAATGGTCCTAAGTTGGAACCAGATCCGGGAGTGGTTGACGGAGTTGAGCGGCCTAGCTAGGGCCTCGTCATCTGGGACCCATGAGCCGCGAAGAACACATTGAGACGCGGCAGAGGCCAAGTTCTCTGCACTCCCAATCCAAGTTGGAACCGGCTCGGTATTCGGCTCGGTATTCCCCTGGCACCTCAGATAACACCTCAATGGCGGCGGCTATCGCCGCCAGACCCGCTATGCTTTCCGTAAGTGCTCGACAAGCCGGCGAAGCCGACTGTCTTGATCAGGGATGCTCGAGCCCCGCAGATTCGCGTCTCGGTGGCGCTGAGGAGGGGCGTGGGGATGGCAGCAAGCGGCCAGACTTCCAACGGGACCGACTAGCTCGGCCCAGTTTCTCTTAACGCTCGTCCACGGCACCTTCGCCCGTCGAGCTCGCCGCAACGTCCCTCCGTTGTCATCCGTTGCCGGTTATGGATGCTCCCCGGTCTTGAGCCGTCTGCTAGTCTTCCTCTCTCTGACAAGCAAACATGGTTGCTGTCTCGGCAGCAGAAGGAGGGGAAGACGATGCAACGTCCGATTTCCGTTCCCGCAACGCTCGCGCTGTGCGCCTTGGCCTTCGGTGCGTGCCAGCCTACCGCGGAGCGACCAGGGCCCAGAGTCGACGAACTCGTGGGCGAGCTCGACCTCCAGGGTCCGACGTTCGCCGGCCAGGTCCCCGAGGGACTTCAAACGGTCTTCGAGATCGACTCATCGCAGGTAACAGTACCCCCGCTTTCGATCGACGCCGCCGGCGACAGAGTATTTTTTCCTCTGCTAGAGAAGCCCCGTCAGTTCGCCGATCGGGCGGAACTTGCCGACTTCTTCAGAGACTCGTTTGGCGCATTGGACGAAGTAGCCGACGACCAGTTCGCGCAAACCGGGGTCAGCCAAGATGCGACGGCAGGTCAGGAGCCCGCGCTCGTAGGGGCGTACGCCCAGAACGGCGCGTCCTACTTCTACGACCCAGATCCCGGCGTCCAGTACGAGATCGTAGATCCGTTGCTCGCCTACCTGGGCGGTGCTTCAGGGATGCTGGGAGTGGGAACTGAATCGATCTGCATCGATCCCGACGGCGAGTGTGAGAACGGGTACCCCAGCTATCTGGAGCCTCGCGGGTTCACGACGGCAGCCAGGACTTTGGATGTCTGCGGCTCCACAACCTACAACGGGACCCCGGTATGCGTCAGGCACCATTCGTTCTGGCACAGCACCTGGTTCTTCGGCGACTACAAAAGGCACGGAACGAACATCCGCATGACCACGTGGCCATCTCTGCCGTCGACGGTGCTTTCGGCAGCCGCGACACTCAGATCCAGGCACCTGGTGGGAACCGCGCCAACCCTCCCCGGCTTTGCCTATGAGGTGTACGGCAGAGCAGGGGCCAACTCGGTGGAGATGGCCTTCTACTGCTGGGGCGGTTGCACCTACGCGTTACAGAGGGCCACTGCCGTCTGTGGGGAAACGACCGTATCCGACCCTGACATCAACAGCTCGGCGCGCACCGGCAATGGACCCGAGAACGCCAGGTGGTGCCCTCCGTGAAGCCCGTCGTCGTGCTCGGTCTAGCGGCTCTAGTGCTCGCCTACCTGGGCTCCTCGACCAGGGGGGACGAGTTCAACAGTCCGGTGGTATCGATCGAGCTGGATGGGGAGCCGCACTGCGGCGGTGTGCTTTTGTCGGATCGATGGGTTCTGACTGCGCGCCATTGCGCCCACTTCGCCGAGGCGGCGGGTGGAGCGATCGAAGCGGAGAAGCTACGGGTCGTCGATCGACGGGGGGATCGAGTTGCCGTGCAACGGGTGGTGCCGGCCGTTCCGACATACGAGGGCCTGGCGGACCTGCGCGGCCGTGATCTGGCCCTGATTCAAGTCGCAGAACCGATTCGCAGCGACTCCAAGCTCGTCCTGGGCGTGCCTCGGGTTGGGAGTGATGGGACGGTCTCGCGCCTCCAGGGTGACGGGGGCCGGCTCGCGCGCATCGTCAAGGTCGACGAACGTGAGGTGTACACGACGCCCGTGACTTGTACCGGTGATTCCGGAAGTCCGTTGCTCGATTTGGATGGCCGGTTGATCGGTATCGCCTCGTGGCGCACCGTCCTCTCGTGCGAGAAGGGGCTCTCGGTCTTCAACAGGGTGGACGTGCGACGTGACTGGCTCGCCACGGCTCAGGCACCATCCTGACGATCTCGCACCCCCGTAAGGTCTTCGTGAGGTTCCACACCACCGGGGGGCCGCTCGTGCCACTGCCAGAGATTCCAATCCCCCGATTGTAATCGTCGGTGAACAGTCTGCCCCGTCTGCCGTCGCCTGCGCGGCGACTCTCCAGCTCAAGAATCCGCTGACGAGGACCGCAGTGCGCCGAAACGGGATTCCGTTGGTGACTCAGTTCGCGCAAGGCGCAAGATGGTGACCCTAATGACTCCGAGTTGGAACCAGATTCGGGACTGGTTGGTCGAGTTGAGCGGCCTAGCTAGGGCTTCAACTCTTGAGGCACGCCAAGCGCTTGGACCGCTTTGAGAGACGATAACGGCCTACTGCCCTGCACTCCCAATCCAGGTTGGAACCGACTGAGTATTCGGCTCAGTATTCCCCTGGCACTTCTGACTGCACTTCAGTCCTGGCCGCGGCCCTCGATCGTTCGACAGGTCCGAGGTATTTATCAAGCCAAGCGTTTGTCTCCTTGATCATCTCATCGAAGGGCACACTGTGGCCCGACTCGTACACCCTATGGAGCTTATCCTCCGGTGCTGTGCCGAGCCTTTCGTACATCGGGAGCTGCGCGGCCGCGTGCGCCTGGATGGGATCGTATCGGCCGTTTAGCATGAGCGTAGGCTGGGTCACTCGCGTCACGTAGTTGATTTGATCCACCTGAGGTAGGGCATAGCCAGAAGCGAGCCCGCCGCTCACAAGGACAAGGACTTTGATGCGGTCATCAACAGCAGGAAAGATGACCCCCATCCGCGCACCCCAGCTGTTCCCAAAGTAGGCGATGTTCTTCTTGTCGATGTCGTCGCGAGACTGCAGGTAGTCGATCGAGCGGCTCAGGTCCTGGCCCCACCTGATGAGATCATCACGGTAGCGTGTGGTCTCGGTAGGCCAGGCGGACGTCGGATTCTCACCATCTGCGCGATCGAATGTACCCCTGTATGAAGGATGCATCACAGCGCGTCCGCTCTGGAGCAGGAAATCAGTCCGCCAGGTCTCTCTGGCTGCCGTCGGCGACAACGCTGCGGTCCCCGGGAAATAGATCACGACTTGGTACGGAGGTATCACTCCGTGCGGCAAGTAGAGGTCTGCGGTGACGCGGTCGCCGCCGTAGGCGGCATCGAACTCGACGAGCTGGTGTGCCGTGTTGTCGGAACCACCGTCGCCAGGCGCGACAATGTCGTTGAGAGGTCCTGTGTCGTACGTGAAGTTCTCTCTGTAGGCTTCGAAGACATCCTCGGGCACCGGAACTTCATTCGTGTAGTCGCGGACGACCACCGTCAGGTCGCGGCTCGTGTCCTCATCGAGGTCGCTCGGATACATGGCCGTGCGGAAGCCGTTCACCTCCGATCGATCCCAGGGTGATTGGCTGTCATGGGTCAGCCAAAAGAAGTACTCGGCATCCTGCCAGGAGCCCCCGAGGATCGACCTGCGGTCGTCGCTTACGACGTTCAGGCACCATTCGCGCATGTTCCCGGCCATGTCGTAGACGCCGAATGCGCTGATCGCGCCCGTCCTGTCCGCTGGCTCGGGCCCATCGCCGTTTAGGTTGCTGAGGGGGATGATGAATTGCGCATACCCTACCGTGGCGGCGTGGGTCCAGTGGAACACAGTCGGTAGGTCTGCACCCACGAACTCGGCGTAGGCCGCTGCCTCGTACCAGCTCACGCCGCCGACGGGAAACTTCCCCTGGCCGTCGGGGTACTTGCCGGTTCGCCACGTGGCGGGCCCGGCGAATCCCGTTGGGTCCTCGAAGTCCTCCATCGCTTTGACCCATGAAATGGGTTGACGGCCCTTCACGAAATCATGCGTCCAGTACCTAGGATCCTCGTACCCACCCTCGTCGACGAACTTCTTGAACTGCTCGTTCGTCACTTCATGACGACCGATCAAGAATTCACCGACCCGCCTCTGTTCGCCCCCGAGGCTGACCAGGGGTCCCCAAGCCGCCGTTCCCTCCGGAATCCGGATCATTCCCTCGGCCTCGTCGCCTTCGGGTAGGAGCTCGAGCCCCTCAACACTGCCCCGCAAGGAGTCAGCAGTCTGGAACCCCGCCTTCTGAATCCGCCAGCGAACCCTTGTGTTCGGGAATCGATCGGACTCGAACGGCGTTTGCCCCGCGGATTGCCACTCCGCCTCCGGATTGAGTGGGTCGCGGTAATGGACCTCGGCCCCGGGAGGAACGGTGATGACTCGGGCAGACCGGGAGATATCTGAGAACAACTTCTCGAGCATCGGATCGCCGGGAATGAAGAGCTCGACTTCCTCGGCCAGGCTGAAGGCGGCCAACACATCGCCGTCCTCAGCTAGGGCTCTCGCGTCCGGCAGCGCCTCCGACGTAGCCCAACGGACCCTTTCGGCCTGGGCCAGATAGCGATAGCCGAAAAACGACACTGCGATCAGCACCGCGGCGGCAGGTACTGCTACCGCGAGTCGGGACCTTCGCCGGGCCGCAACCTCGCGGGCAGTAGTGATCTCGTTCCGTAGAACGTCGGCGGTTTGGAACCGTCGCTCAGGACTCTTCTCCAAGGTCCGCTCAATGATGCGGCTGACGGGCTTCGGGACCCTCGGGTTCCGCTTGTGCGCGGTAATCGGTGTGTCCTTGATGAGCGAGGACACCAAAGCGACCCTCGTATCACCCTCGAAGGGTCGCTCTCCCGTGGTCATTTCGTACAGGATGGTCCCGAGAGAGAAGATGTCGGTGCGGTGATCGACCTGCCTGCCCTCGGCCTGCTCGGGGGACATGTACGCCAGGGTCCCGACGATCTGCCCTTCTGCGGTCAGGGACTCGGGCCGCACCTCCGTAGTCTTGTCGGGCGTGACCTCTGGCGTAATCTTCGCCAGACCGAAGTCCAGGATCTCAACCCTGCCCTCGTCCGAGACCATGATGTTGGAGGGCTTCAGGTCCCGGTGCGTGATTCCGTTTGCATGTGCTGTGCTGATCGCGTCTGAGATCGGGATGGCCAGGTCGTAGAACTCCTTCAGTGGCAGGCCCGTTCCGGGGATCAGCTCGGACAGTGTCTTGCCATGAACCAACTGCATCGTGATGAAATGCAGGCCGCGTGACTCCTCAACCGAGTAGATCGTGACAATGTTGGGGTGGTCCAGGCCAGCGATCGCCCTGGCTTCACGTTCGAAACGCTTGACGCGCTCTGGGTCGCGGGCCAACTCGGGAGGCAGGACCTTGATCGCGATCTCGCGATCCAACTCCGGATCCCTGGCCCGGTAGACCTCGCCCATCCCGCCCCTGCCAATCGGCTCGAGGATCTCGTAGGAGCCGAGTATCTGTCCCGGAGTGACCTGCCCCGCATCCCCTCCGCCGATTGCCGTCGGCTCATCGGACATGCATGGGCTCCTTCGTGGCGACAGGAGTCAGGATGTCACCTACTTCCATGGGATCGTTGGTGTCGACGAAGTCTAGACTAGCACTGTCCTCTCGACGGGCCACTGCCCCTCTCAGTCTAAGTCGACGCTCTGTCTTGCCTTCGAGCAGCCTGAGACGAAGACTGGTGACCCTAATGGTTCCGAGTTGGAACCAGATTCGGGAGTGGTTGGGCGAGTTGAGCGGGCTAGATGCGACCTCGCCTGTTAGGTCCAAGCAGAAGCTCGAGCCCGCTTCAAGGGCGACAGCCGCCGATTCCTCTCCACTCCCAGTCCGCGTTGGAACCGGTTGAGTAGTCCCCAGCCTGGTATTCCCCTGACACCTCAACCCAGGTATTCGCCTGGCACCTCGTTCCGGCTCGCGATCCTGAAACGCCCACGAGCGATCTAGCGGACCTCACATCTCGTGGGTGATCAGGATGTTCATCTCCGCAAAGCCCCGATCACGCACCGGAACGAGCGCGCGGTACTCGTCAGACTCGAACATTGCCCCCACCGCTTCCGCCGACTCGAAGTCCATCACGAGCACCATCCCCGCGGGGCGGCCGTTGACGACCCGGCTCGTCTTGAGGCGCTGGACCAACGTGCCGCCCGCCCCCGTCAACAAGGGCATTACTCCCTGCAGGTACTCCTGTACCGACGCCATCTCGTTCTGGTTCGGGACCGCTGTGACCACCAGAGTTGCTTTCTCATCCACGTGTTGCCTCCATTCCGTTTGCACTTGTTTCAGAACGATCGTTCCGATACTGTAAACTACAACACGGAGGCCGTCAACCGGAGCACCAATGGGACGCAAGAAGGGCTACCAACGCGAAGTGCTGATCGGAAAGGCCGTGGAGATCTTCCGCGACCATGGCTTCGCCAGCACGTCGGCGGAGATGCTGGTCCAGGGTCTCGGGGTCAGTCGCTACAGCCTCTATGCCGAGTTCGAGAGCAAGCAGGGGCTCTTCGACGCCGCACTCCGGCGCTACGACGATGAGGCCGTGGAGAGGAACTTCGGTCCGCTCGAGGCTCCGGGGGCCGGTATCGCCGAGATCCGTGCTCTGCTGGAGTTCTTCGGATCGGCAGACAAGAGTCCTGCTTGGGGACGCGGATGCCTCCTATGCAACACGGCGGTCGAGTTCGGCCCGGATGATCCCAGCGGTGCTGGGTTCGTTCAGCGCTACTTCGCGCGTCTGTCCGAGGCCTTCTCCGCGGCGCTGCACAACGCCTCCGGCAACGGCGAACTGCGCCCGTCCGTCGAACCTCGAACGGAAGCGGGCTTCTTCACGGCCTCCGTGCTCGGCATGTTTGTCATGCTGAGAGCGAAGGCACCGTCGACAGTCGTCGAGGACGCTGCACGGGTTGCGATCGGCTACCTCGAGGCGCTTCGGGTGAAGCCATCGACCTAGCCGTCGGGACGCCAGCGCTTACGGGCGACACAGATACCCCGCGGGGCTCCCTGCCGGCGGGCCCGAAGAGGTGCGGGCGAGTATTGGAGGGATCCCCTTGGTGGCCGCCGTTTGCCAGAGCAGGAATTCGCCCAGATTCCCGCAAGGGCCCCCTTTGGCCAAAGCGAAACTGGTGACCCTAATGGTTCCAAGTTGGAACCACATTCGGGAGTGGTTGATTGAGCTGAGCGGGCTAACTGCAGCTTCCTCTGTAGGAGCTCGCCGGGCGCTTGAGCCCGTTTGAAGAATCACAGCCATGATTCCTCGATACTCCCAGTCGGGTTTGGAACCGACTCAGCATTCCTCGGTATTGCCCTGGCACTTCGGGAAGGGCGATCAGTCCGTGATCGGACCGCGGATCGGCTGCCCGGGGAAGACGCCTTGCTGGAGCGCGCCGTCTCGCACGACGGGCACGCCGTGGATCAACACCGCCCGCATCCCCACGGACTGCTTCAGTGGCTCGAGGACAGTCGACCGGTCGATGATGAGATCGGGGTCGAAGATGACTAGATCGGCGTCTGCGCCTGCCTGGATACGGCCTTTACGTCGCATGGACTGAGCTCTCGACTCCATATGCAGGGCGGGCATGAGAGTCATCTTGCGCAGAGCTTCCATCAGCGTCAAGAGGCCCTCCTCTCGGACGTAGTGGCCCAGGACACGGCTGAATGTGCCGGCGATCCGCGGGTGCAGCGTGGAGCCACCGTCGGAGGCGATCATGGTCATCGGGCTCTGCAGAGCTATCCGCACCATCTCCTCCGTGTTGTCGTAGCAGAGTAACCGGGCCTCCTCATTGCCTTCTCGCAGGGCGCGGAAGGTCTCCCTCGTCAGCCACTCGCCGGTCGACGCCAGCCGAAGTTTGGTCGCGAAGTACTCGCTGGGATAGGTCTCCCAATCGTCAAAGAAAGCCGCTCCCACTACACAGCTGCCGAAGGCATACGGATACATCTCCGTGGTCACAGGAAGGCCCTGGGACCGAGCCTTCGAGATCAGCTCGAGACCGATGGGCGTCCAGTCGGCATAGGAAGAATTGATGTGCTTGATGTGGATGTCGGCACTCGTCGCGATGATCCCACCGAAGATTTCGTACAGGTCGCCGTAGCTGCGAATGCGCTTGTCATCGTAGCCCCACCCCCGCATGTGAATATGGACGGGGGCACCCTGTGCCGCCGCCAAGCGGAAGACTTCCAGTGCTTCGGCATGGGTTGTCGCCGGGATGTACTCCAGGCCCATTCCCACGCCCAACCCGCCCTGTCTCAGACCCCCGTCGATGCCTCGGAGGATTGCCGCGAGCTGGTCCGGATTGGCCTTGCTGTGCTCCATCTCTCTCCACTGCTCCTCGCCTTCCAGCCCCGTGTCGCCCATCACTGCGAGCCGCACCTGCCAGTGCCCCACCGCCGCGCCATAGTTGATGACCGCACCGCTCCGACGCTCGTCGTACCACTGCTCGACATCACCCGGGGCCGATTCCATGACGAGGGCGGTCGTAACTCCATCCAACACCCTTGCCTCATTGGCCTGCCAGTTCTGGCTGGAGATATTCACGTCGATGAAGCCAGGAGCGACAACCAAGCCGGTCGCGTCAATGGTCTCGCGCCCTTCTAACGGCGTCTCACTGACAGCCCGGACCGTCCCGGCAGTGATGCCGATGTGGCGGATGGCATCAAGACCAGATTCGGGGTCCATCACCCGCCCGCTCGCGACCACCAAGTCGTGAGGTTGGGCAGAAGCGGACCCCGCTACGAGAAGGCCGAGGCAGGCGAGGAAGTGCCGCGTTGCCCTCATGGTAGCGGGCACATCATCGGAGCGAATGTTCCGGACATCGACAGGAGACTCACCGAGCATGGTGCTCGAATACTACTTGCCCTGGTCCAGTAGTGGTCAATGGCATCGCGCGTGAGCGACGCTCCCCATTCGGTCAACATCCCGTCCTGAGGCGTCAGGAGGTGCCGTCCTGAGGTGCGAGGGGACTACTGCCGGAGTGCTTGCCCAACAATACGGTCGAATGCTGCCAGGAATCGAGTAGGTGGGCGATTGATTCGCCGCCAAGCCGCTGCGCCGCCAGACGCATCGGCGAACGCCCAGAATCCCGCTGGGGTCTCCGTTCGAGCGAAGCGAAAATGGCGACCCTAATGGTTCCGAGTTGGAACCAGATTCGGGAGTGGTTGAGCGAGATGAGCGGGCTAGCCAGAGCCTCAACTCTTGAAGCACATCAGGCACTTGGACCAGGTTGAGGGGCGACAGCAGCCTACTGCCTTGCACTCCCAATCCAAGTTGGAATCAACTCAGTAGCCGCTGACATCTCAAAGAGAGTGCCTTCAGGCGGGTTGCTCATCGAGGCTCTCGAGGAGTCGCTTCGGGTAGCATCATGCGTCCTCGAGTGCGCTCGGATATGACGCTGTTGGGGTCTTGGGACAGTACACGCACTGGGAGAACTGCGACCGGTCAACGAAAGCGAGATCCCAATGAGAAACCCGTTTGTGTCGCTCCTTCGACTCTCAGCGCCCGTCCTTCTCCTGGCCTGCGTCACGGCTCCTTCTTCGGCACCCAGAGAGGCAAGCCGCGATGATGCGACATCCCAGTACCCAGCCACGCGGCTAGGCGACACGGTGGACGACTACCATGGCAACCACATAGCGGACCCGTACCGATGGCTCGAGGCCCTCGATAGCGACGAGACAATGAGGTGGATTCAAGCGCAGAATCACCTCAGCGTTCCACATCTCGAGTCGCTGCCCGCCCGTGACGCGCTGATGACTCGCTTCCGCGAGCTTTCACGGGCGGTACCTCCTGGCACTCTCCGCAAGCAAGGGCGGTTCTGGGTCACCAAGGCCCGCCGCAAAGATGGTAGCTATCGCTTCCTGGTCCAAGACGACCTCGAAGCCCCGGCGCGAGTCCTTCTCGACCCCGAAACCATGGGGCTGGAGGACGAAGCTGTGCTCCGAGAGGCTCGTGTTTCTCCTGACGGGCGATACGTCGCGTACACAATTGCTCTCGGTGGCATGGACTTGATGGAGCTGCGCATTCGTGACCTGGCGAGTGGCCGCGACCTCCCTGACCGCATCGCGGACCTCAAGTTCGACATGCCTCACTGGACAGGAGACAGCCGCGGCCTTGTCTACTGGCGCTACCTCGTGGTTGGTAACTCCAGACCCGACGGTATCGACCGGGAGAGCGCAGTAGCGCACCACCTCCTCGGTACGCCTGCCGCCGAAGACCGGGTGCTGGCCCGAGCAGATCCCGCGGAGGTCGGTGCCACCACATACTCCGCAGTCTCGGATGATGGTCGGTTTGTGATCGTGTTCGACAGCCTTGGCTTCGAAAGCGCAATCTCGGTCCTGGACCTGGTGTCGCCTCTCGAGCCGCGCTTCGACGGGCCACTCGTGCCGCTCAGCGACGAACGCGCGGGCGACACGGGCCTCGCCGGAACGATCGGGGCGAAGATCTATCTTCGTACCACCATGGACGCGCCGAACGGCCGCGTCGTGGCCGTCACGGCCGACGATCCGACCCATTGGGCTACCGTGATTCCGGAAACCGAACATCTGCTCCAGCACGCCCTCGTCGTGGGAGGGCACTTGGTCGCGGCCTACCGCCGCGACGTGAAGAGTGCGCTTGAGATCTACGATCCCGATGGCACACGGCTCCGAGAAGTGCCACTGCCCGGCCCGGGCTCCACCTTTTGGTATGGCGGTACGTCCGACTCCCCGACGCTGACGTACGCGTTCGACAGTTTCACTCATCCTCGAGCCACATATCGCCATGACATCGCGAACGGTGACACCTCGCTCCTTGCCTTCCGCGACATTGAGGTTGAACTCTCCGAGTACACCACCCGCCAGACCTTCTTTCTCTCGCAGGACGGGACTCAGGTACCGATGTTCGTTGCACATCGAACTGATCTTGAGCCCACCGGCGACACACCCACACTCCTCCAGGGGTACGGTGCCGCTGGTGCCGTCAACGACCCGATGTTTGTCGACGCTTGGTTCGCCTGGATCGAAGCAGGCGGTATCCTGGCGGTGGCCAATGTCCGTGGTGGTGGGGAGTACGGTGAAGAGTGGCACAAAGCAGGAATGCTCGGCGAGAAGCAAAACTCGTACGACGACTTCATCGCAGCCGCCGAACATCTCATCGCTCAGGGCTATACCAACCCAGAGCGTCTTGCCATCACCGGGGAATCGAATGGGGGCCTCTTGGTTGGTGCGGTCATGGTCCAGCGGCCCGATCTCTTCGCTGTGGCGCTACCGGTAGTCGGAGTCCTGGACGCGCTTCGTTTCCCGTCCTTCACAGCCGGCCCGCGATGGGCACGCGACATGGGCGATCCGGCCATCGAGGAACAGTTCGAATGGCTCCGATCCTGGTCGCCCCTCCACGGCTTGAAGGATGGCACTTGCTACCCCGCGACGCTCATCTCGACTGCAGCCAATGACGACCTCGTCCACCCCAGCCAGTCCTACAAGTTCGCAGCCCGACTGCAAGCGGCACAGTCCTGTGACCGGCCAGCGCTCCTCCGGGTCTATCCAGAAGGCGGCCACCGCTTCACCAGCGACCCGGCGCGCCGTTCAACCGTCGCTGATTTGCTCTCCTTTGCCGCGCACCATACGGGCTTGGGCACAACCGAGACTGCCCGCTGAGGCGCCAGGAGTCGGATATCTACCGGGCCTTGGGGTGCCCCCCGTCAAAGGTGCCCCGGTTCTCAGGTGCCACGCGAATGCTGGCAGTCAACGAGAGGAATCACAGCCGAGCCGGCAGCGACGACCGTCGCTAGCGCGAACTTCGAAGAACGTTCGCGTCGCCATGCGAGCAAGGCGACGCTGGTGACCCTGGTGGTTCCTAGTTGGAACCAGATTCGGGAGTGCTTGGTTGAGTTGAGCAGGCTAGCTAACTCCTCGTCGGCTGGGGCTTGCCAACCGCAAGGAGCGAATTGAGAAGCGGCTGAGGCTGACTCCTCTGCACAACCAATCCAAGTTGGAACCTCTCAGCTTTCCCCCCCCACAGACAGGAGCTTGAGAGGGCTGACGCCACTCCTTCGACAAGGGCTGTAGACTTGGTTCTCGGTCCCACATGGCTATCGAGGCAGGACAGCAACTGTCGCACTACAGGCTGATCGAGAAGATCGGCGAGGGTGGGATGGGTGTGGTCTGGAAGGCCGAGGACACCCGCCTGCGTAGGGATGTGGCGCTCAAGTTCGTCCCGGAAGAGATCTCGGGTCCAAACTCCGTGAACCGCCACTTGCGCGAAGCGCGCATCGCTTCGGCGCTCAACCATCCGGGTATCTGTTCGATCTACGACATCGGTGAGTGGGAGGGGCGCCGATTCATCGTCATGGAGTTTCTGGAAGGCCGGTCGCTAGATCGACACATCGGCAGTCAGCCGATGGAGGCCCAGGACGCACTCGAGCTGGGGATACAGATCGTCGACGCCCTCACCGCTGCCCACGCCAAGGGGATCATTCACCGCGACATCAAGCCGGCAAACATCTTCGTAATTGCAGACGGATCAGGTACACCCCGCACCAAGTTGCTGGACTTCGGCCTGGCCAGGCTCTCTGCCGATCATTCCTTCCTGCCTGGCGAGGACGACGTGACTCAAACGGCCCTGGCCCTGACCAAATCAGGGGCCGTGGTTGGCACGGTCTCGTACATGTCCCCCGAGCAGGCGCTGGGTAAACAACTCGATCCGAGGACGGACATATTCTCGCTGGGGGTGGTGCTCTACGAGATGATCACGGCCCGTCGCGCCTTCGGTGGAAGTACCGCCGCGGCCGTGTTCGATGCCATTCTCAACCGGGCACCGACCGCGCCAGTGGAGTTCAACGCAGAAGCTCCGGCCGAATTGGCGCGCATCGTCAACAGGGCGGTGGAGAAGGACCCCGGACTGCGCTATCAGAGTGCAGCCGATCTGGGAGCGGATCTCAGGCGGCAGCGGCGCGACGCGTCGGGTTCGCCGACTTCGCAAACTCCTGCCCTGCAGACGCCCGTGATCGACGTCGAAGATCGGCGCGCTGTCGCGGTCTTGCCCTTCAAGATGCTGTCCGGCGACGACGAGTACGGGTTCCTCAGTCTGGCCCTTGCCGAAGCTGTTTCGCACGATCTCAGCTCGATCCCCCAACTCCTTCTCCGTCCCACCAGCGCGGTTGTCCGCTACAAGAGTAAGGCCTTCGATCCCATGCAAGTGGCCCGGGACCTCAATGTCACGGTGGTGGTCGAGGGGAGTATCCAGAGGCTTGGCAGCAACGTCCGAGTGCAGGTCCAGGCCTGGGACGCACCGGGTGGTTCCACCATCCTCTCCGTGAAGCTCGATGGAACCCTGGACGATCTCTTCGGTCTGCAGGATCAAGTAGCCGAATCACTCAGCAGTGGACTGGGTCTTCGAGCTGGGCAGGCAGTGGCAGAACCGCCGACGACTAACCCGCGGGCCTACGAGCAGTACCTCCGTGCGAGCGAACACCTCTTCCGCTGGACTGCCGGCGACACGAGTCGGGCTATCGACCTACTGCACTCGGCAGTAGCGCTCGACCCCGAGTTCTCCAGCGGTTGGGGACGGCTCTCGGGAGCCCTGGTGGGAATGGGCGCTCTCTTCGATCCTGCGCCGTCATGGTTCGAGCAGGCTGAGGGGGCGATCGAAAGGGCCTTGGCTCTGGACCCGGGAAACCCCGATGCCTGGACAGCGAGGGGCCGCATGCTGTGGTCCCCTCATCGCGGCTTCCAAAACGCCGAGGCACTGCGAAACCTGACGACAGCCTGTGCTCACCCTGCGCACCAACTGTACGACGCGCCCTTGTGGCACTCGGTCGTACTGACCCACGTCGGATTGCACGAAGAGGCGCTCGCCATCGTCAACGAAGCAATGGAGATCCAACCCGACGACTTGATGTCCATGATAGTGAAGGGCGAGACGCTTGGATGGATGGGCGACACCGAGAGCTTCCTCGAGTACATGGAGAGGGGCATCAAGCAAGATCCGGGCTCGCCATTCGGTCACCTGTTGCATCCCATTCCACTGGTCTATCTCGGCAGGCTCGAGGAGGCGGAGGACGCGATTCGCTCGGCCCAGGGGATCATCGGAGGGGACGCACTGCTCCTGGCGTTGGAGGGCCTGCTTTGGGCCAAGCGAGGAGAACGGGAAAGGGCAGGCTCATGTCTCGACGCAGCATTCGGAGAGCAAAAATCGGTCTCCCACCTGCACCATACCTACCATTACGCGGCAGCGGCCTACGCGACGCTGGGGGATGGATCGCGGGCTGTGAAAGAACTGGAAAGGGCGACTCACAAGGGCATGCCCAACTATCCAGCCTTCTCGATCGACCCCCACTTCGCTCCGCTGCGCGAACGTCAGGACTTCAAGGTGATGATGCGCCAACTCAAGTCGAGTTGGGGGATGCTGCGGCAAGAGTTTGGTGAACAGTCCTGACTTGCCGCATACCTGAATCCGCTCTTTCAGCTCGTCGCCTCTCGCGACGAACCGCTACTCACCCCCTATACGGCCCGCGCAGGCGACGATGTGCTTGAGAAAATGGTGACCCTAATGACTCCGAGTTGGAACCAGATTCGAGAGTGGTTGGTCGAGCTGAACGGGCTAGCTAACTCCTCAGCCCTCAACCCACACCAAGCGCCCAGGCCCGTTTGAAGGACGACAGCCGGCTGTCTGTCTGCACTCCCAATCCAAGTTGGAACCGACTCGGCAGCCCCCGGCACCTTGGACGTCGGTTCCAAGCAGCACTTCGGATCAGTCGTCCCAGCGCACGTAGATCAAAGCCGTCCTCACGTGATCTTCGGCGAACACGTCGACGCCGGCTAGGCGGCCCATCCAGCGCTGCTCGATCTCTTCCGTAGCGCGCTTTGTCACCACTTCGAGAAACCGCCGGAAGAGCAGGTACTTGTTGTCGAATCCGCCGATCTCCTCAGCGGTCTCTACGAACACGTCCATGAGATCCGTCTCTCCGTGAACGCGCTTGACAGTCTCGTAGACGTCACGAGTGAACTCATGCGCCTCCTCGACGTCGGCGCGGTCACCGATGTGCGTCAGGTGGCCGCCGACGAACACCGCGAAATCGTATGCGAGAAGGGTGTCGAAGATGTGCAGGTACTCGTGAAAGTTCGACGTGATGTCGAATCCCATGAACGGCCCGTAGCCGGGCGCGAGGCTGTCGATTGCCATGAGAAAGCGGGCCTGCGGCACGTAGACGATGACGTCGCCCTCGTCCGAGTGGTAATGGGCACCTTGGAGCTCGATCGAGACGCCGCCTCCGTCAAGCACGAGACGGTCGTCGAAGGTGCGGGTCGGCGTCAGGCGGTTCGGATCGCTCTTCTCGGCCAGGAACTCGGCCACGCCAGTGAGCGCCAGGATCTCGAGATCCTCGATATCGGAGAATGCCGCAGAGCCGCCGATGTGGTCCCTGTGCGCGTGGGTGTAGACGAGTGTCGTGACGGGCTGGTCGGTGACGGCCGAGATTTCCTGACGAATCTTCGTGCCGTAGGTCTCGGGTGCGTCCACCACGACGACGCCCGCGTCAGTGACGACGAACGCCGACTGCCAGACGCCATCCGTGACCACATAGACACCGTCCCCGACCTCGCGGGTCTCGACGCCCCTCTCGGGGTCGATCGTCCATGCCTTCTCGAGTGTCGTCGGCAGAACCTGCGCAAAGTCGGTCAACGCACGGACACGCGTTCCCGACAAGTCGGGCTCCATCCCAGTCTGAGCGAAGCCCGGCACCAGAGTGACGACGGCCGAGGCGAAACCTACAGCGATCGAGCGCAACGCCCGGTTGAATCGTGGTTTCATCATGTCTGTTCCTCTCTTGTTCGATATTGACGTTGAGTAGAGCCGCCTATAAATCCTCGCGAGGACTTTATGGCCGCAAATCAATCCACGGCAGCGGCAACGTGCCGCACCTCTTCGAGAAGTCGGGCCAGTCGCTCCAGGTTCTCGCGACCCGCCTGGCTCAGCTGCGATCGGACCGCCTCTGCGACCGGGGAGTCGAGTCGCTTCATCAGCGCACGGCCGGCGGGAGTGATCCGATTCTCGATCCGCCGCGCGTCGAGTACCGCACGCTGGCGCCTGACAAGGCCGCGCTTCTCCAGTCCTCCCAGTAGCCTCGTCAGATCAGAGTCACGGGTCACCATTCGCTCGCCTATCTCCGTGCACGAGAGCGGTGCTCGCGACCCTCTGAGAATTCGCAGGACGTTGTACTGCGAAGGCGACAGCTTGCCGCGGGCGTAGGCCTGATGAACCTTCGCGTCCAGCTGCCAAGTGGTTCGAACCAGGCCGATGTAGACCTCCTCCTCCAGGGAGGGAAACCCTGCGCTCAAGACCAGTTCGTCTTCTAGCCTTCGCCTCATCATCAGCGCACAATACTCCTCGCGAGGACTTTTTGTCAAATCCTGAACTCGACCAAGCGGATGCACGAGACGTCTTTGCACGCTTTGCCAGGTGACTACGCCAGACAAATGGTGACCCCAACGGGATTCGAACCCGTGTTACCAGCTTGAAAGGCTGGAGTCCTGACCTGGCTAGACGATGGGGTCACTCGTGGCCCTGATTTCGGCCGGGGCGCATAGTAGCAAAAGGAAGAGACGCGGAGAACCCCGACGGCGCGCCGATTCTGCGGCGGTAGTATTGGTGGGAAGGAGAACGGGTTGCGGGAGATTCTGGTTGTAGGCGCAGGCGGGTTCATCGGCGCGGTGGCGCGCTACCTGCTGTCGGGCTGGGTTCAGCGCCTGGCCGGGCACTCGTTTCCTCTCGGCACCTGGGCGGTGAATGTCGTCGGGTGCCTGGCTCTCGGGGCGTTGATGGGGTTGGCCGATACCCGGCTGGCGCTGACCGCCGAGGCGCGCCTGTTTCTCGGGATCGGGGTGCTGGGCTCGTTTACGACCTTCTCGACGTTCGGCTACGAGACGATCGAGCTGGTGCGGGGCTCCGAGACTGCTCTGGCTCTGGGTAATGTCGCTGCCAACCTGATCGTCGGGTTTGGAGCCGTGATTCTGGGGCGTGCTCTGGCGCGGTGGGTGATGGGTTGACCAGGGAGAGGAGGAGTCGGTGAGAATCGAAGGCGAGGCTCAGCTGTTGCGGATCTTCATCGGCGAGAGCGATCGTTGGGAGGGTAGGCCGCTCTACGAGGCGATCGTCGGAAAGGCACGCGAGCTCGGGTTGGCCGGGGCCACGGTGCTGCGCGGGCTGGCCGGGTTCGGGGCGCACAGCCGGATTCACACTTCGAAGATTCTCCGTCTCTCGGAGGATCTTCCGCTGGTCGTCGAGATCGTGGACCGGGCGGAGCGGATCGAGGAGTTCCTGCCGCACCTGGACGCGATGGTGGAGGAGGGGATGGTGACCCTCGAGACGGTGCAGATCATCGCCTATCGCTCCGGGGGGCAGGCTCGGCTGCATCCGGACGAGGGGAGTGAGGGGACTTAAGGGGTCGGTTGGGAGGGCGCCTGCTCTGGGCGGAGCCCGGGCCGCTACCGGGGCTTGAGTTCGAGGATCCAGGCGGCGGTGGCGAAGTCTTCGTCCAGGAGGTACTGAGAGGCAAGCCAATCGAGGCGTTGGTGCTGGCGGCCGAGAGGAATGTAGCCTCGATCGAGGATTCTGTGGGGTCTTGCTCTCGCCTCGTCGGCGCGGCGGGCGTCTCCCTGACGGTCGTGAATCCAGGCCAGGCGGTCGGCGTAGATGGCGACGGACGAGAGTTTGGCCTGCCTCCCGGGTCGCGGCACCGAGGTCTCGGTGTCGGGTCCCAGGGCTAACAGCATCTCGGCGACGGCAGCTCCCTGCATGGTCTCCGCGAAGTCGAGGTCGGCGTCGAGGAAGCCGGTCAGGCCGAGCTCGTCGAGAGTCTCCGCGAAGCGCCAGTCCCGCGGGCCGAAAGATGCGGCGGGCTCGAGGGCGGCGCAGAAGCTCTGCCGGGCGAGCGGCAGGTCGTCAGCCGTCAGCGCGATGACACCCTGGAGGTAGAGCCGGTTCCAGAGAGCCTGCTCTGTCTCGTGGTCGATCTCGGGCTCAGCCGGCTCCAGGCCGAAGAGCTCATCCTGACAGGCCTGAGGTATTCGGTCCGGGCGCGGAAGCTCTGCCGCGACTGCCTGGGCGGCGATGACCTTCGGAGCAAGGCTCAGCGCCAGAGAGGCGAGGATGACCGTGACTGAGATCTTGGCCTTCACGAAGCCTGCAACAGGGAGGATGGGCGGGAAATGCCCGCGACCAGGGTCGGGGGATCTACCGCATGCCTTCGGGAGGCTGTTCCATGCACTCGATGATGAACCTCTCGAGCTTGGTCTTCATCTCGGGGTCGAGATCTACGAACTTGAGGCCGCATCCGGCGAAAGGGTCGGTGCGAACGACTCGGGCCTGCCCGGTGATGACCGAGTGCGTCGCGTCGGGTAGCTCCATCCGGAAGTGGAAGAGGCTGCCCTGGGGGTAGGTCCCGGGAGGCGAGGCGAGGAAGGCGCCCTCTGGTCCAAGATTCTCGACCCGCATGGTGGCGCCACCTGCGACTTCGAGTTCGAGCGGCATGGTCACGCGTGGCAGATCCCTGGACAAAGAGAGACTCCTTTCGGTTCCGCAATGAAGGTACTCCGGCACCGGGGCGGCGTCAAGCGGCTGGGCAGTCTGCGGCCGCTCTGAGTGCAGTAGAGTCCGGCATATCGAGTTCTTCAGGAGGGAGTCCACATGAGTCGTGTACTGAGTCGACGGGATCTCATCAAGGCGGGCACGGCTGCGGCCGCGTTGGCTGGAGTCAAGCCGGCTTTCGGTCAGGCGCCTGCCGTCAGGTCGTCGTCTGCGGCCCTGCCGGTCGTGATCGCCTCTGCGAATGGGGCGAGGTACACCCACGGTGGTTCGAACACCTGTGTCGAAGAGGCATTCGAGCGGATCGCCAGAGGTGAGGACGTGCTTGACGCACTGATCGCCGGCGTGAACATCGTCGAACTCGATCCGGAGGACAGCAGCGTCGGCTACGGCGGACTTCCCAATGCCGACGGCGTCGTCCAGCTCGACGCCTGCTGCATGCACGGGCCGCAGCGCCGGGCCGGTGGGGTGGCTGCGATCGAGGGTGTGCGCACACCCTCCAAGGTGGCTCGGGCCGTAGCCGATTCGACCGACCATCACCTGCTCGTTGGGAAGGGGGCGCAACGATTCGCCCGCAATATGGGATTCGAGATTGAAGATGATCTCAACACGGACAAATCGCGGGGGCTCTGGCTGAAGTGGAAGCGTCGCATCGATCCTCTGCACTATCTCGACCCCGAGGAGCGCGCGATCGCGATGCGTCGGGTGGGCGAGGAGATGGTCGCCGAGGGGCTGGTCGACTCGGAGCACTACTACGGCACGATCAACTGCAATGGCGTCAACGCGGCGGGAGATGTCTGCGGTGTGACCACGACCAGCGGCCTGGCCTGGAAGATACCGGGACGGGTGGGTGATTCGCCGATCCTGGGTGCCGGTCTCTATGTCGACGGCGATGTCGGAGCCGCTGGGTCGACCGGTCGAGGGGAGGCAAACCTCTTTTCGCTGGCCAGCTTTCTGGTGGTGGAGGAGATGCGGCGGGGCGCCCACCCCAAGGACGCAGGCCTGGCCGCGCTCGAGAGGATCTCGAGCTACACCATCGAGGAACGGCTCCTCAACTCGCAGGGCAAGCCCAACTTCAACCTCAAGTTCTACGCCGTCAACACGCGCGGCGAGCACGCCGGCGTCTCGATGTGGTTCGACGATCGCCAACGCTACGCCGTGTGCACTGACTCAGGTGCGGAGACCCCGGCTTGCGAGTCGTTGCACGGAGAACGACCCGAAGACGGCTGAGTCAGTTGGCGGCCTCTAGGGGATGACTGACGACCAGGCGCTCGTGTCACCCGACTCGAACCCGTCGAAGAACATGAGGCCGGGCAGGACTTCGAACTCCACCCGAACGGTCCAGGGGCTGGTTCCGGCCGCGTTCTCTCCCTGCACGCGCCAGGAGTAGAGCACCTCCGGTACGAGCGGGGCGCCATTGAAGGGGTCGACGCTGCAGCTCGGGTTGAGGGCGCAGGCATCGCCGGTCGCGTAGACCGTATCGAGAATCACACCGCCCGGGTCGGAGACCTCGAGGCGGTAGGTTGCCGCGACTTTCGGCACTTCGCGCTGCCACTCGAAGAGGGGCTCAGCCTCCCCGGTGTAGGTGATCGGAGCAAGGAGGAGAGACTCGGTCGGCGGCAGCAGGGTGAAGACGGTGAAAGGCGTGCTCACCCAGGCCGAGTGCCCGCGGGGGTTGCGCCCTCGGACTTCCCAGGTGTAGGCGCCATCCGCGAGGGGGCCAATCGCCACCGTGCAGCTGGCTCCTGTGCAGATGGCGCCGGCCTCGTGCCATGCGTCGAGGATGATCGTGGAAGATCCGTCGCGCAGGCGGAAGGCGTACCAGGTGGCGTTCTGGGCCGCTTCACGGGTCCAGATGACGTCGGGCGTCGAGTCGTCGATAGTGCCTGTCGGCGCCACGGCGGTACTGGTGGCAGGGACGGGACTGGACACGATTGAGTCGCGGAAGACGTCGGTGAGGATGTCGAAGCCACTCGGGTCGGGATGGCCGACGGCGCCGGGCGGGTCGTGGTAGTGGTTGTCGTAGCAGCTCTGGTTGGTGCAAAGGGGTGTCCAGGGGTCGGCGAAGTAGCGAGATCGGGAGGCGGCGAGGGACATGACGCGTGTGCGCATGTTCTGGACGTTGTCGACCATGTCGTCGTCCATGCCTCCGTCGCTCTCCGGATCGAGATGGATCATCGAGCCGTGCAGGGTGTCGACTCCGTAGCCGGTCGCCATCGTGTCCATGGTCGTGAGGTTGGCCTCGATCGTATTGTTCGAGATCTCGTGAAAGATGTCGTTGGTGCCGTGCATGAGGATCATCACGTCCCAGGGGTCGTCGTCGAGGATGCCTTGCAGCCGGGTGACTCCCTGGCTGGTGCGCTCGCCGTCCTTGCCTTCATTGACGACGACGCAGTCGTTCACGGTGCAGTTCAGGTAACCGGCGTTGTCGAGCCGCCCGGGGTAGCCTCCCTGGCCGGTCGGGTCGAAGGTCGAGTTGCCCTGCGTAATGCTGTCGCCGAAGGCCACGTAGCGGAAGGTCTGCGCCCGGCCCTGGGTTGCGGCTGAAGCGAGCAAGATCGCCAGGATCGCGAGTCTCTGGCGTCTCATCGCTCGTCCTTCAGGGTTCGGTCCGACGCAGCGCCCGGTTCGCTCGCCCAGATCAGGCGGATCTCACCGTCGATGTAGTCGACCCGGGGTACTTCATAGGTGTCGCGCTCCACCGCCATGCGATTGCGGATCTCGCCGCGCGGACCCAGTCCGAGCCCGACCCACTCCCGGGGCTCGACGGTCGAGTAGACAAGTAGCGTGGCGCCCTGCCGATTCAGCAGCACAGGAGCGCCTGCACCGCGCCCCGGGAGGGCTTCGGCGAGTCGCCAGGTTCGCCCGTCGAAGTCGGCGATGCGGAGTCGGTAGTCGCTCCCGTCGAAGGAGTTCCAGGCCGCGACCGCTCCGGTGCGGGTGGCGAGGACCGCCGGGGTCGTGTCGGGGACCGCGTTGTCCTCGTGCAGTCGCTCGGTGCTCGACCAGCGGTGACCGTCGTAGAGGCTCCACACCGTCTCGTCGTCCTCGCCATCAAAGGCCGTCCAGGTCAGCAGCCACCGGCCGTCTTCGAGTACGGTCACCGCGGGCGCCACCTGGCTCCCGTCGTCGTTGTCGGAGACGAGATGTGTCGGGCCCCAGTCGCTGCCCAGCCATTCGGCGGCCATGATTCGCAGCTCGCTCTGCCGCTCACCCTCGAGCCAGACCACGCCCAGCAGGCTGAGGCCATCGCTGACGAGTTGGGGCCGGCCGCGTGACGCTTCTCTGCCACGCGGGCTCGGTAGGGCCTCGATCCCTGTCCCAGGATTGATCAGGACGAGGATGTCTCGTCCACTCTCGTCGCGGGTGGCGGTGGCGGCGGACCACCCCATGGAGGTCGAGACGAGATCCGACAGCTGGGGGACTCCCTCGGGGAGGCACGACCGCGAAGCCTCCCTGGAGCCTTCGACACAGGTCATTCCGCCGACGGTCTCGACCCGCCACTCATCGACCCCTACCGGTGCTTGCAGTCCCTGCGCCCCGGCTGTCGAGACGGTCGCCACCATTAGGAGTGAGCACAGCAGGGCGGTGTGATGGGGGCGCTTCATGCAGTCTCCAGGCGAGGTGGCGATTCGACGGTCGTCCCCCTCGCCAGGCCGGCTGTCGAGCGGGTCAGGCGGAGTGTACCGCCTGAATCGGGAGGTCGCGATGAGACGCGAGTCGATCCCGATCTCCCGCGAAAGTGGAGAGCGCCAGCGCGATGACTTCTCTCCTGGCCACCTTGATCGCCTCGAGGTGACCCGCACCGGGGATGAGGTGGAGCCGGCCACCGCTGCGCTGAGCGAGCTCCTGGCTGGCGTCGCTGGGGATTCCCGGGTCTTCGCGCCCGGCGATATAGGTGCAGCGCAGCAGGTCGAAGGCCGCGGCGTGGGCGCGAGCGTCGAGGAAGCGGTACGAGCGACGGAATGCGGCGCGGAAGAACCGATAGCAGGGTCGACCGGCCGGGACCATACGTTCGGCCCATTCGAGGGGGTGCGGCGAGACGTCTTCGAACATCGCGCTGTCGAAGATCGAAGTTCTCGCGAGCATGGGATGGCCCCAGAATCCTCCGCTGCTGACTCCCCAGAAGTGTAGTGGTCGGCCAGGGGAGAGGGCAGCCAGCCGCCCGGCAGCGTCCTCGAGGTCGCGATCGAAGAACCGATTGGCCGAGGCGTGACCGCCAAAATTTGGCAGGTCGACTGTCAGGGAGTGATAACCAGCGTCACGTAGTGCTGCGAGGCGGCCGCGTCGGTGGAAGTACGCTCGACCCCAACGCTGCCAGGGTGGGGCCAGCAGGACCGCGCCGCGCACGCGCCCCGCAGCGGGGAACCAGGTGGCTCGGAGAGTCCCGTCTCCCGACGAGCGAGGGATAGCGATTTCCTCCCAGGGGCGCAGCCGCGCTGGCGGCAGGGGGGAGAGCTGTCGCGGAACCCTGGGAGATATCAGCAGAAAGAGGCGTCGCGACAACGCTTCCTCCCATGCCGGTGGCGGCCCTGGAGCGGCGTTGGAGTGCAGAAGCATCGATCTAGTTGGTCGTCGCCGGGCCTCTCCTGTTACATTGTCGCGAGCGAGGGGGTGTGCCCGGCGGCGATGGGCACGATCTTTGCTTTGGAGAGTCAGGATGCCCGTCGAAGACGAATTTCACCGCCAGGAGCGGATTCTCGCCATCGGAGGCGAGGTGGTCGACGTGATCGCGCCGTTCCTGGAGATGGCGCCCTATCGCATCGAGCGTGTGCCCAGCGGGCGCATGGCGGTGCTGCTGGCCAGCAAGATGCGCTATCAGCACCTGCTCGTCGGCTACCCGCTGCCCGACATCGGGCTGGTTGAGTTCTTCGACGCTCTGCGTCGGCCGGAGTCAGCTTCGCCGACAGCCCGCCTGCTGGTGGTGACGGATGACTCGCATCTGGCGCAGGCTTCCGCCTACCGCGACGAAGGGTTCATCGCTGGGGCCATCTCGATCGATCTCGATGTCGACGAGTTGGCGGAAATGCTGACGAGCTTCATGAAGACCGCGCCGAGAGTGAAGGCGGCGATGGAGGTCGAACTGTCGGCGATCGATGGTGGTGGCTATCCGCTGCTCGCGGAGACAGTCAACCTCTCGGAGTCGGGCGCTCTCGTCGTGACCGACGAGATCCTGCCCGCCGGTACGAAGGTGCTGATTCGGATCAAGCCTCCTCGGGCCAAGCGACCTATCGACGCTCAGGCAGTCGTGGTGCGGACGACCAACGCCAAGCTCGAGGGCCTCGCCGGGCTCGGACTGCGCTTCGTCGGGTTCGAAGGGGACAGCTTCGCCAGGCTGGCGGTGCAGATCCGATCGCTGCTCGCCGAGTACGTCGTCTAGGCCGAAGTCCGCCCGGTCAGGCGATTCCGTGCTTCAGGACGCTGTACATGGCGTCAGTGAAGCGGTCGACCTCCTCGAGAGTCGAGTAGACGCTGGGTGAGACCCGGATGCCCTCGAATTCGTCGTGCACGATGGCGACGGTGAAGATCCGGTGCCGACTCCATAGATGCTCGGCCAACTCCCGAGTGTCGACGCCTTCGATCTGCACGGTGGCGATACCGCAAGCGAAGCCCTGCTCGAGGCTGGTCTGGAGCCGGATCCTGTCCTCGCCGGCGAGCTGCCTGGCCCAACGGTCCCGTAGGTAGACGAGTCTCGCTTCCTTGCGGGCGGCGCCGAGCCCCTGATGAAAAGTGAGTGCTTCGGCGATGGCCAGGTAGTTCGCTGCCGGGTGGGTGCCGATTTCCTCGAACTTGCGGATATCCGAGTCCATTTTCTCGGGTGCCGCCATGAGTGGCCAGAGCTCCTCGATGGCGCTGCGTCGAACGTAGAGCATTCCGGTCCCGTGGGGTGCGAAGAGCCACTTGTGAAGGCTCGTCGCGTAGTAGTCGCAGTCGAGGTCGGCTTGCTGGAACGCGAAGTGCGCGAACGCGTGGGCACCATCGACGACCACCGGGATCCCATGGCGCCGTGCCATCGCCACCACTTCGCGCACCGGCAGGATCTGGCCGGTGAGGTTGATCATGTGGCACATGAGGATCATTCGGGTCTTGTCGGTGATGTTCTCCTCGAAGAGCCTGACGATCTCGGCGGGGTCCTCGGCCGGGACCGGGATCTGGAACTGACGCAGAGCGATCCCTTCCCGACGTGCTCGTTGTTTGAAAGTGGTGACCATCCTGCCGTAGTCCTGGGTCGTTGTGAGCACTTCGTCCCCTGCGCTGAGATCGAATCCCAGCTGGCAGATCTGGAGGCCTTCCGAGGCATTGCGGGTCAGAGCGATCTCCTCGGCGTCGCACCCGAAGGCCCGCGCGAGGCGCTGGCGCACCGGTTCGCGCTGTGGCTCGAGGATCCTCCACATGCTGTAGGGAGGTGCGGTGTTGGAGTAGTCGAGGTGGCGTTTCATCGCCTCCTGGACGACGGCGGGGGAAGGGCTGACGCCGCCGTTGTTGAAGTTGATGATGCTCCGGTCGACCGTGAAGGCCTGCTGGGCTTCGAACCAGAAGGCCTCGTCTCCTGCTGTGGCCTGTGGAGTCTCGCCGGTCGAGGCGAGCTCGCTCAAGGCCGCTCCTGCTCGGGCAGGGTTGAAGGCCGCGGCGGCCAGCGTGGCTCCGGCGGGTGCTGCGATAGTGCTGAGGAATCGGCGGCGATCCAACATGCTCGGCTCCTGTCTGGGCTGGTTTTGGAGGCATTGTAGCGCGAGATCTCGCGTTAGGGGTCAAGTCCTGGTTGACAGAAAGTGAGTGGAGTAGTGTAAGATTTCTGTCCTCGAGTGCAACCAGCCGGCTCGCCGGTGCGTATGCACTCCAGAAGGCAACAGTCACCAGGCTCGAGAGGAACCGCTCCCATGACCAACGAACCCCTGCATCTCCCAGTCATTCCACTCCGTGAAGTGGTGATCTTCCCCGGCGTCAAGACGGTCATCAGCGCCGGCCGCCCCGGGACTTTGAAGGCGATCAAGGCGGCCGCCGCGACCGATGAGAAACTCGTTTTCGCCGTCTCACAGCGGGTCAACGTCGACGACGCAGCCCCGGAGACACTGCACACGATCGGCACGGTGGCAAGGATCGACCAGCTGCAGCGCTTCTCCGGAGGGGTGCAGATTCTCCTCCAGGGTGAGGCCCGTGGCATCGCGATGAGAATCGCGGAGAAAGGAGAGCATCTCGAAGCCGTGGTGCGGCCCGCCGAGGAGATGTGGCCTTCGGAGGTCCAGGACCCTGCCTTCCTTGCGCTCCAGCGGGAGGTTAGGGAGCGTGCGGCGGAGCTGGCTCAGAAGGCGGGACTCCCTCAGGAAGTGGTGGCCGAGATTCTGGCCGGCCTCGAGGATGGTGCCCAACTCGCCGATCTCGTCACCAGTCATCTGGAGCTCACCTCGAGCGATAAGCAGGTGCTCCTCGAGACGTTGTCGGTCGAAGACCGCCTGCGGCGCGTTCTCGTGCACGTCCAGCGGCAGATCTCGGTGATCGACGCCCAGTCGGACATCAAGTCGCGAGTGCAGCAGGAACTGGGAGATCGCCAGCGCGAGATGGTCCTGCGAGAGCAGCTGAGGGCAATCCAGGAGGAGCTGGGAGAGGGTGACGACGATGGTGGAGAAATGGAGGGACTGCGGCAGAGGCTCGAGGAGCTCGAGATGCCCGCCGAGGCTCGCAAAGAGGTCGATAGGGAGCTGCGCCGTCTGGCGCGGCTGAATCGCGAGTCGATGGAGTATCAGGTGGCCCGCGGCTTCCTCGAAGTCGTCGCCGAGCTACCCTGGAACGAACGGAGCGACGAGGTGATCGACCTCGAGCAGGCGGCTTCGATTCTCGATGACGATCACTACGGCCTGCTCGAGGTCAAGGATCGAGTCATTGAGTTCCTGGCCGTTCGACTGCTGCACCAGCAGAGTGAAGACCGTGAAGAGCCCCGGGATGCGTCCGAGGGCGTCGAGTCGGAGCCTCTTCCAGCGGTGGAGGATCCTTCCCGCAAGGCTCCGATCCTCCTGTTCGTCGGTCCTCCAGGAGTCGGCAAGACGTCGATCGCCAAGTCGATCGCGCGGGCGACCGGGCGGGAGTACGTCCGCGTGGCCCTGGGCGGTGCGCGGGACGAGGCCGACATCCGTGGACACCGCCGAACCTACGTCGGGGCGATGCCCGGCCGGATCATCCAGGGGATGCGCCAGGCCGGCCGAAGCAATCCGGTCTTCCTGCTCGACGAGGTGGACAAGCTTGGCGTTTCCTTTCAGGGAGACCCCGCGAGCGCCCTCCTCGAGGTTCTGGATCCGGCGCAGAACAACAGCTTCACCGACCACTATCTCGGGCTGCCGTTCGATCTGTCGGAAGTGCTCTTCGTGGCGACCGCCAACTTCATCGAACAGATACCCCGGCCGCTCCTTGATCGCATGGAGGTGGTCGAGTTCACCGGCTACACCGAGCAGGAGAAGCTCGAGATCGCCAAGCGCTACCTCGTGCCTCGCCAGTTGCGGGAGAAGGCCCTGTCGAGCGAACAGCTCGAGATCGAAGATGGCGCCATTCAGCACGTCGTCTCTCACTACACCCGAGAGGCCGGCGTGCGTCAGCTCGAGCGGGAACTAGGCAAGCTCGGCCGCAAGGTGGCCCGCAGGATCGCCATCGGTGAGGTCGAGAATGTGACGCTCTCCGAGGAGGGCGTCGGCGAGCTCCTGGGCCGGCCGAGGATTCACCCGGAGCGGGCGGCTGCCGCAGAACAGGTCGGCGTCGCTACGGGCCTCTACTACACGCCGGCCGGGGGAGACATCATGTTCGTCGAAGCGCGGACGATGGGCGGCAAGGGGAACCTCGTCCTGACCGGCCAGCTCGGCGACGTGATGAAGGAGTCCGGGCGAGCCGCCTGGAGCCACGCCCTGTCGCGGGCCGATGAACTCGGGATCAGGGACAGGATGTTCGAGCAGGACGTCCATATCCACGTGCCGGCGGGTGCGATCCCCAAGGACGGGCCCTCGGCGGGTGTGACGATGGCGACGGCCCTCGTGTCGAGTCTCACCGGCGCTCCGGTCCGTCACGACCTGGCGATGACCGGAGAGTTGACGCTCTCCGGCAGAGTGCTGCCCATCGGCGGCATCAAGGAGAAGGTCCTCGGAGCCGTGCGCGCCGGCATTTCGACGATCCTCCTGCCGAGAGAGAACGAGCGCGACCTCGAGGACATCCCGCAGGAAGTCGTGGACGGCTTGACTATCCTGCCCGTCGGCGACCTCTCGGAGGTGTTGCGCCACGCTATTCCCGCGCTCGACCCCTCGGTCCTGGCGCCGAGTTCGGGTGCCCTGGAGAGCGACACCAGCGCTCTGCCGTCTTGACAGGCGCGGGCCCGCTGTAGTCCGATTCGGGGATATGGCCTGGATCAAGACAGTGGGGCCCGGAGAGGCGACCGGGCTTCTCAAGCGGATCTACGACGATGCCGTGAAACGGGCCGGTAGGGTCTTCAACGTGGTTCGGCTACAGAGTCCGAGACCGCATGTACTGAAGTCGTCGCTCAGTCTCTACACGGCCATCATGTTCAGTCCCAGCAGCGGACTGAGCCGAGTTGAGCGCGAAATGATCGCGACCGTAGTCTCGCGGACCAACGGGTGCTTCTACTGAACGAAGGCGCACTCCAGGGACCTCCGTGCCGAGGTTCGAGACGAAGCGGAACTCGCAAGGCTCTTCGAGCCATTGCAGAAGGACTACCGACAGGCTGAGCTGACCGAACGGGAACGTGCGATACTTGACTACGCAGTCAAACTGACCCTTCGGCCTTCGGAGATGGTGCGTGAGGATGTGGAAGGACTTCGCCGTGCCGGCCTCGACGATGCATCGATTCACGATGTTGCGCAGGTGACAGGGTTCTTCAACCACTACAACCGTCTCGCCGACGGGCTGGGAATCGATCCGGAGCCAGACTGGTGAACTTGAAACTCGAATTTGTCAGCTTCCAGGACTTCGCGAAGCGTCTCTGGCCCTGCCTCTCGGAGGAGGGAATGTGGGTCGCTTCCGAGACTCCGGCGGGTGTGGGTGAACTGGTCGCTTTCGATGTCATGCTCGCCGATGGCTTCCGACTGTTCCACGGAACGGGGCAGGTCACCGCTGTTGGCTCGGGCCCCCCGACCGGCCCCGACGGCAACGGGATGACGATCCGATTCAGCCAACTCGATTCTCCGAGTCGAAATCTGGTGCGCAAGGTCGTCAAGAAGCACAAGGGTGAGGGAGGCACCGAGTTCGTCCTCTCGGCCCGACCGACCACCAAGGTGGAACTCGTCGCCGAGATGGACGACCCGCCGGCGACTACGGACGACGCTGGAGAGTCACCGGCCCCGTTTCCCGAGCTCGACGCGGAGGGGAGCTGGAGCGAGACTTCGAGTCCGGAGTTGACCAGCTTTCTCAAACCGAACGGTGGCGAGACGGACCTCGATAGCGCCGCGCTGGGCCCGGACGAAGTCATCGGCGAACCGATGGCTGCCGCTGAGACGACGGAGCCGGAGCCCATCTCCGAGCTCGAACAGGCGCCCACCCAGTCGGCTGAGGACTCGGACGCCGAGCCCGCGACTGAGGAGGCGGCCGAGGTGACGGTCGAAGGAGCGACCCCGAGCGAGTCGACCAGTTTCGAGCTGGTGAGCGCAGTGGTCGTGACGGCGGAGGAGGAGGCCGAGGGTTCGAAGGCCGAACCGGAAGCCGAGGCGATGGCGAGCTTCGAGTTCGAGCCGCAGCCTCCGCTGGCTGAACCCGAACCCGAACCCGAACCCGAACCCGAACCTGAGCCCGTACCTGAGACGGAGTCAGAACCGGAACCCGAGCCGGAGCCCGAAGTCGAGGAGGAGATCCCGCCCCGGATCGAGACTCTCGAGGACTTCGCCCGGGCCGAGGTCGTCCCGCCCAGCGCGACCGAGATCGCCGACGAGGTCGAGCCGCTTGCCGAAGCGGAGGCCGAGAGTTTCGTGAGCCCAGTGAACGCAGAGGCAGTGGAGGAGGTAGAGACTGTGGAAGACGACGATTTCGAGACGACCGAGGAGGTTCCCCCGGCCGAGTCTCCTTCGCCCGCCCAGGATGTCGAGCCGGCCGGCCCTTCGCCGAGCTTCTCTGAGCTGAGCCAGAACTTCGAGCAGTCCCTCGTCGAGACGCAGGCTATCGATCCGGTGCCTCCGCAGTCTCCGCAATCTCCGCCTGCGCCCTCTCTCAGCGCTTTCGGCGCTCCCAGTGGAGAGCTCGATGACATGAACTTCGGCGCCACTCCGCCGCCGCCGGTTCCGATGTTCGAGCCCGATCCGATCGAGGACACCGGAGAGATCACTCCGATCGGAGCTCAGAGTGTGAGTTCGGGTCGGTCCTGGGTGACCTATGCCGTGATCGCCGCGGTTGCCATCATTGGAGGTCTCTACGCTGCGACACAACTGCGAGAGCCCATTTCTCGATGGTTCGGATCGTCGGAGGCACCAGCTGAACAGGCTGCTTCCCAGCCGCCGGTGACCAACGTGGCAGAGCCAACCTCGATCGTCGAGGCGATGCCCACTGCCGAGAGCTCAGCCGGGGGCACTCCCGAAGACTCGGCCGACGCAGCCTCCGAAGACGCGGCCAGTGCCCCGGAGATCACCGAGGGTGCAGAGCCGGTCTCTGTGGTGGCCCTCCCCGCCGAGCCGGAGCCGACACCCGAGGCACCGCGCGAGGCTGCGCCAGCGGAGCCGGAGCTCGCTCCGCTACCGGCGCCGAAGCCTCCGTCGGCCGCGATCGTCGCCACGCACCCGAATCCTCTCCGGCTCGAGAGGGTGACCTGGAGCGACGTCGGCGGCGACACCGTGGTCAGGTTGTGGCTGCAGGGCGTGGCCTCGCAGGAGCGCTTGTCGTCGACTCGAGTCTCAGGTGGCGCCCCCAGGCATGTCCTCAAGATCTCCGGGGTCGAAGGCGGGGTCCCGGGAGTGCCGATCCCGATCGGTTCGGACCATGTGGTCCAGTTGCGCTTCGGCGTGCACGCCGACTCCGGGGAGCGGACCCTGCACGTGGTCTCGGACCTGACGGATGGGGACGTCGACCTCGTCGGCTCGATCGAGATCGACGATCAGGGCCTGAGGCTCCGGTTCAACCGACCCTGACGCTCAGTTGCCGGTCACGAAGACCCGTCTCGACTCCGCCGGCATGGGCCAGCGGATCAGGAGTCCGCTGCCCACACCCCTGGCGACCTCTTCTCCGAAGAGGAGGTCTACCAGATACATCGCGGCTTCGTAGCTGCGTGCGCCTCCCTGCGACGTGAGCCGGCCGCGATCATGGACGAAGCTCACGTTGAACCTCACATCGAGGTCGGGGAAGGTCTGAGCGAAGAGAGCGTAGTCCTTGGGGAATGTGGTCGAAGCATGGCCCTCCAGGAGACCTGCTTCGGCGAGGATGAAGGCGCCCCAGCAAAGAGACATGACCTGGTCGGCCTGGCTTCCGGTGCTACGGACCCAGTCGATGAGTTCGAGGTTGTGACGATCCCCGCCACGGCTGTCGCGAGCGCTGGGGACGACGAGGATGTCGGGCTGCGGAGCAGTGGAGAAACTGTGGTCCGCGATCAGGGTCAGGCCCTCGGCCGTGACGACCTCGCCGCCGGCCGGGGAGACGGTGTAGACCTCGATGCCTCTGCCCTCGGGGTCGTAGTGACGCGCGTGCTCGAAGACGTCCCACGGGGCCATCAGCTCCGTGTTGTACACACCGTCGACAATGAGGAAGGCTGCTCTGATCGGACGGGTGACCGGAGCCTCGGCGGCGGCGATCTCCGTCACCGTCCCCGTGCAGGCTATAGAGGCGGCTGACAACAGGAGTGTCGAGAGAAGACGAACTGGTCGGCGGCGTTGGAAAGTCACTGGGCTGGGTCTCCTCTGCGGCGGCTACGGGCGTTCTCCCGTCGGCAGCCGAGTTTAGCAAGGGGGGTGCGCCGGCTCGATTGCGGGCGACGTCTGACGTAGAATACGACGCCCGCCAGCCGGCGGATACCAGCCCCCGAGGAGGAAGCGACGTGCCGTACCCGGAATTGATGGTCAAGCCGATGCGCGACGAACTCGCGATGATCGGTATTCAGGAACTCAGGACCTCCAGCGAGGTCGACACTTTCATGGCGGAGAAGTCGGGCACGGCTTTGATCGTGCTCAACTCCGTGTGCGGTTGCGCGGCCGGCCAGGCCCGGCCCGGCGTGCGCGCGGCACTGGAGAGCGCGGTGAAGCCGGATCGCCTGGCCACGGTCTTCGCAGGCCAGGACGTCGAGGCGGCGGCACGAGCGCGTGAGTACTTCGCCGACATTCCCCCGAGCAGTCCGTCCATCGCACTCTTCAAGGACGGCGAGCTGGCTTACTTCGTGCCTCGTCACCGAATCGAGAATCGCAGCGCGCAGGAGGTTGCCGAAGACCTCACGGCAGCTTTCGAGCGCGTGTGCGAGGCATCGCCCGCCTCCTGAATCTCGCGTGGGCACTTTTCACCAGGGCAAGAGCCAACTCCACGGGATCACCGTGGTGGTCGACACCAACGGCCCGGAGATCTTCGTCGGCCGTTGTGACGACGAGGACGACCAGGCCGTCATTCTTCTCGATGCGGACGTGCATCGGGAGGGGGAGGACGGCCGGTCCAAGGCCGAGTACCTCGAGCGGGCAGCGCAGTTCGGTGTGTGGAAGAAGCACGACCGCCTCGTGATCCCGCGTGCATCGGTCGCGTCCCTGCGGCCGTTGGCCGAAGTTCAACCGTCCTAGTCAGCCGGCCGCGACAGACGGCCGAGTCATCCAGAGTTACACCCCGGGTTTCCGTCGAGACAGCCCGGCCCCGAAACAGGAGAGATCGCGAGATGTCCAACTCGATCGTACAGATCCCGACCCCGGTCAACGAACCGATCAAGGATTACGCACCCGGTTCGCCGGAGAAGATAGAGCTCAAGCAGCGCCTGGCCGCGATGATGACCGAACAGGTCGAAGTCCCGGTGATCATCGGCGGTGAGGACGTCCTCACCGGTCAGACGATGGAAGCGGTCTGCCCGCACGACCATCAGCACGTCCTGGGGACGGTCCACCAGGCTGGGGCCGAGGAGGTCGGGAAGGCCGTCGAGGCTTCCCAGGCGGCCTGGGGGCAGTGGTCGGAGATGGACTGGGAAGCCAGGGCTGCTGTCTTCCTCAAGGCTGCCGATCTCCTGGCCGGCCCCTGGCGAGCCACCATCAACGCCGCCACCATGCTCAACCAATCGAAGACCGCGTTCCAGTCGGAGATCGATGCGGCCTGCGAGCTGGCCGACTTCTGGCGTTTCAACGTGCACTACATGGAAGAGATGTACCGGGACCAGCCCGACTCGGCCCCCGGCATTTGGGATCGGCTCGAGTACCGGGCCCTCGAGGGTTTCGTCTTCGCGGTGACCCCCTTCAACTTCACCTCGATCGCGGGCAATCTGCCGACTGCTCCGGCGATGATGGGCAACGTCGCGCTGTGGAAGCCCGCTTCGAGCTCGGTGCTGTCGGGCTACTACCTGATGCGTCTGCTCGAGGAAGCCGGATTGCCGTCGGGTGTGATCAACTTTCTGCCGGGTCGCGGCAGCCAGGTGGGCAACCCGGCGATGGCGAGCTCCGAGCTTGCAGGTGTCCACTTCACCGGCTCGACGCGCGTCTTTCAGGGCATGTGGCGACAGGTCGGAGACAACATCGCCAACTACCGCTCCTACCCACGGATCGTCGGCGAGACCGGTGGGAAGGACTTCGTCTTCGCTCACGCATCCGCCGATCCGGAGGCCCTCAGCATCGCCCTCTTGCGGGGTGCATTCGAATACCAGGGGCAGAAGTGCTCGGCAGCGTCGAGGGCTTACATTCCCAAGTCGCTGTGGGGAGACGTTCGTGAGCGGCTGGCCGACAGCGTGGCTTCGATCGCGATGGGGTCGCCGCTGGATTTCCGCAACTTCATGTGCGCGGTCATCGACGAGGCCTCGTTCGACAACACGATGAGCTATATCGATCACGCCAGGAGCCAGAGCGGTTTCGAGATCCTCACCGGTGGGCAGGGCGACAAGAGCACCGGTTTCTTCGTCGAGCCGACGGTGGTCGTGTCGGACGACCCGGGCTCGAAGCTGATGCGCGAGGAGATCTTCGCGCCGGTGTTGACGGTCTACGTCTACGAGGACTCGCAACTCGACGAGGCGCTCCACCTCTGCGACACGGGTAGTGACTACGGTCTCACCGGAGCGATCTTCGCGCGGGAGCGCGGAGTGATCGAGTCCCTGTCGAGGGCCCTGCGGCATGCCGCCGGGAACTTCTACATCAACGACAAGCCGACAGGCGCCGTGGTCGGGCAACAGCCGTTTGGTGGTTCTCGCGCCTCGGGGACCAACGACAAGGCGGGCTCAGCGGCGAACCTCATGCGCTGGACCTCGCAGCGCACTCTCAAGGAGACCTTCGTCCCACCCAAGGACTACGTGTACCCGCACATGGGAGAGGAGTGATCGTGCGGCGGACTCTCTACCTCGCTTCGGTCCTCGCGGTGGCCCTCACGTCGGGAGCCGGTCAGACCTCGGCGGTTGGCCTCACTGCGACCGATCTGGTCATGATGGACCGGATCTCCGGCCAGCAGGTGTCGCCCGATGGGGATTCAGTGGTCTTCGTGCGTCGGCGGACGGATCTGGAATCCAACCGTGGGCGGACTGATCTCTGGATGGTCGATGTCGAGGGTGGAGCCCCCTTACGACTGACCCAGGACCCGGCGAGCGACCACAGCCCGGCTTGGGATCCGTCGGGGGAGGCTGTCTACTTCCTCTCCAGCCGGTCCGGCTCGTCGCAGGTCTGGAAGTTGCACCTCGCCGGTGGCGAACCGGAGCAGGTGACGGATCTGCCGCTCGGCGTCTCCAACCTGGTGTTGTCGCCGTCTGGCGCACAGCTGGCGTTCACCCTGGAGATGTTCCCCGGTTGCGCCAGCCCGCGCTGCACCGAGATGCGCCTCTCCCAGGTCGAGGCGTCCCCGACGACGGGACAGGTCTACGACGAGCTTCTGGTGCGGCACTGGGACACCTGGAAGGACGGCCGCCGGTCGCAGTTGTTCGTCATGGCGACGGAGGGGGGTAGGGCCCGCTCGCTCACTTCGGCGTTCGACGCCGACGTTCCCTCGAAGCCCTTTGGCGGTGCCGAGGAGATCGCCTTCACCCCGGACGAAACAGGCCTCGTCTTCTCCGCGCGCGAAGGCGGTTCCGGGGAAGCGTGGTCGACCGACTTCAATCTCTACTGGGTCGGGATCGACGGCGCGGCGGAGCCTCAGCTCCTGACGGCCTCGAACGGCGCCTGGGACACCCAACCGGTCTTCTCACCGGATGGGACGACGCTCGCCTATCTGGCGATGGAGCGCTCCGGCTACGAGGCGGATCGGTTTCGCATCATCCTCAGGGACTGGGTGGGCGGCGAGGAGCGCGTGCTGACCGAGGCCTGGGATCGCTCAGCCGGCGGCATCCTGTTCTCGGCAGATGGGTCGACGATCTACACGACGGCCCAGGACACCGGCGAGGTGGCGCTCTTCTCGATCGACGTCGAGAGCGGCGACGTCTCACGCTTGCTGGCAGGTGGACACGTGCGCTCACCGGCTCTCGCCACCGGAGGCCTGATCTACGGCTTCGACACCCTGACCGCTCCCGTCGACCTTTTCTGGACCGACACGGAGGCGCGGCGGCAGCGGCGGATCACGCGGGTCAACGCTCAGCGCCTCGCCGACATCGAGATGGGCTCGACCGAGCAGATCGAGTTCGCCGGGTGGAATGACGAGACTGTGCATGCCTGGGTCATCAAGCCGGCCGGCTTCTCGCCTGACAAGAGTTACCCCGTCGCCTTCATCATTCACGGCGGCCCGCAGGGGAGCTCCGACAACGACTTCCACTATCGCTGGAATCCGCAGATCTACGCCGCTGCCGGCTATGCCGTCGTCGAAGTCGATTTCCATGGTTCGACGGGCTACGGGCAGGCCTTTACCGACTCGATCAACGGCGACTGGGGAGGCAAGCCTCTCGAAGACCTGCAGCTCGGGTTGGCGGCCGCGCTCGAGCGCTTTCCGTGGATGGACGGCTCGCGAGCCTGTGCCCTCGGCGCCTCGTACGGCGGGTACATGGTCAACTGGATCGCCGGCAACTGGCCCGACGGTTTCCGCTGTCTCGTCAACCACGACGGCGTCTTCGATCAACGGATGATGTACTACTCGACGGAGGAACTCTGGTTCCCCGAGTGGGATCACGGCGGCCCGTACTGGGCCAATCCTCAGGGATTCGAGCGCCACAACCCGGTCAACTTCGTCGACCGTTGGCGGACACCGATGCTGGTGATTCACGGTGCTCTGGACTATCGGATTCCCGAGACTCACTCGCTGGCCGCGTTCACGGCGTTACAACGCCAGCAGATCCCGAGCCGGCTGCTCCGTTTTCCCGACGAGAACCACTGGGTGCTCAAGCCACAGAACAGTATCCAGTGGCATCACGAGGTCCTGGAGTGGCTGGATCAGTGGACCGGGGAGTAGACGCGTCGCGTCGCCTCGCCGTCTTCGATATCGACGGCACGCTGACCGACAGCCACGACCTCGACTCGGCCTGCTATCGCCAGGCGCTGAGTGAGGTCTTCGGCTTCTCAACGGTCGCCGGGGAGTACCAGTGGTCCGACTTTCCAGACGTGACGGACTCGGCGATCCTCGGCACGCTCGTCGAGCGTCATCGTGGTCGGGATGTCGACCGTGACGAGTTGGAGCGTTTCGAAGGTGCGTTCGTCGAGCGGATCGCGGCGGCTCTGCGGGATGAGCCTGGGGCCTGTCGGCCCGTCACCGGCGCAGTGGAGTTTCTCGAGAGGCTCGCAGCCTCGCGTGGCTGGCGCGTCGCTCTGGCGACCGGTGGCTTCCGGCGCTCGGCGCTGCTCAAACTCATGCATGCCGGCTTCGATCCTCCGGAGATCCTCGCGTCGTCGGAGGACGCCCCGAGACGAGTCGGAATCGTCGGGAGGGCCGTCGCTCTCGCGACAGCTCTCGAGGGAAGCGGCTTCCTGTCGATTGTGACACTCGGCGACGGCGTCTGGGATGTACTGACGGCCGAGGAGCTGCGAGTGCCCTGTGTCGGCATCGGACGGGGAGAGAGGGCCGGGAGCCTCTCCGATGCGGGTGCCTTCACCGTGTTGGCCGACTACTCGGACGGCCAGCGTGCCCTCGAAGTGCTCGAAGCCGCAGCCGCCCACCCGACGCTTGCCACATCCAGCTAGGTGAAAGACTTGGCGGCGATGAGCGTGAGCGCCGTGATTCCGACTTTCGATCGGTCCGCCGTCCTGGTGCGCGCAGTCGAGTCGGTTCTCGCCCAGACGCTACCGGTGGATGAGGTCATCGTGGTCGATGATGGCTCATCCGACGAGACCCGCGCTGTGATCGCCGAGCGGTTCCCCGATGTGCGGCTCGAGTCCATCGCTCATGCGGGCGTGAGCGCGGCACGAAACCGCGGGATTGCTCTGGCGACCGGAGATTGGATTGCCTTCCTGGACTCGGACGATGAATGGCTCCCGCGCCGACTGGAGCGGCAGATGGAGGCTCTTGACGAAGCTCCGGGGCACAGGATCGTGCACTGCGAGGAGGTCTGGATCCGCAATGGCCGTCGGGTCAACGCCCGCCGTCACCACCGCAAGTCCGGCGGCCGGATCTTCGAGCGTTGCCTGCCGCTGTGCGTGATCAGTCCGTCGGCCGTGCTGCTGGAGCGCACCCTGATCGAAGCTCACGGAGGGTTCGACGAGAGCCTGCCCGCCTGCGAGGACTACGACCTGTGGCTCAGACTCTGCGCCGAGGAACCAGTCCTCTTCGTCGAGGAGCCGTTGATCGTCAAGTACGGCGGGCATGCCGATCAGCTCTCGCGAACGACCTGGGGTCTCGATCGCTTCCGCATCGAGGCACTAGAGAAGGCGCTGGCGAATCCCGCTCTCGACGCGGCGCAGCGCGAGGCGGTCCTGGCGGAACTCGAGCGCAAGCTGGAGATCTTCGTTGCCGGTGCGCGCAAGCGCGACCCGCAGGTGGCCGCTCGCTGGGAGCGCCGACGTGACAACTGGACCGTCCCGGCATGATCGTACGGCTGGTGGCGATGCGGTCCGAGGCGAGGCCGATCATCGAAGCCGAGAAGCTCCAGGGAGAGCCAACGCCGACTCCGTGGCCCCTCTACCGGAGCCGTTGCGGCGGCCGAGCGTTGGTGATCTCCGGCGTCGGGAGAACGGCGATGGCGGGTGCGGCGGGCTGGGCGGTGGGCCATTTGACGCCCCCGGCGCATGCCGGCTGGGTGAACCTCGGGATCGCCGGGCACTCGGCAGCGGCGGTCGGGACGAGTCTGATCGCCCACAAGGTCGTCGACCGAGCCAGCGGACGAGCCTGGTATCCGCCGGGGCTTCCCGGGCTCGACCTGCCGAGCGACACCCTGTTCACGGTCGACGAGCCCGAGTTCGAGTACCCTGCACCGGGAGCCTGGGACATGGAGGCAGCCGCCTTTCTGGAGGCGACCGCGCGTTGGAGCCTCGTGGAGTTGACTCAGGTGGTCAAGGTCGTCTCCGACAATCCCGACGCATCGGCCGAGAGGCTCGACGCCGACGCTGTCAGCGCACTGATCGCCGCCCGACTCGATGACTTCGAGGCCGTGGCGGCCTCTCTTCGCGCAATTGCCGCGAGGCTGACCGCTCGACGGCCGGACTCCGCGCTGATGGATGCCGTGGTCGAGGGCCGACGATTCACCGTGACGCAGCGTCGACAGCTCGCCAGGCTCCTCGAGCGCTATCGCGCGCTGACCGGCTCCGACGCCGAGCCGAAGGACTGGCGCGCTGCCGATGCCGGCGGGACGTTGTCGGCGCTCTCGCGAGCGGTCGAGAACCTGGCTGCAGGGGAGTGATGGCGCCGCTTCCACAGTACGTCTACGTCGAGGAGTCGGTCCTCTCGGATCCGCGAACCGAGGGCCTGCTCGATCGCCTCCCGAGGGCTCGCGTCATCGAGTGCGAGCGCTACGGAGAGATCTTCAACCGGCGAGCGCAGGACTTTCGTTTGCAGAAGGACCGTCCGGCCTGGATCGTGGCCCGGAAGACGGGTCGCTGGGTGCTGGAGGCGCCGGCGGGCTACGGGCTGGGAGGGCAGGAGAACTACTACTTCTCCCACATGCTCAACTGCCTTTACGACTGTGGCTACTGTTTCCTTCAAGGGATGTTCCGGTCGGCTCACTACCTCTGGTTCGTCAACTATGACGAGTGCATGGATGCCATCGAGGAGCGTCTGGCGGCGAGCGATCAGGAGGCCGTCTGGTTCTTCTCCGGCTATGACTGCGACAGTCTGGCGGCCGAGCCGATGACCCGATTCGCCGAGGAGTTTCTGCCGTTCTTTCGTGAACGGCCGCGGGCCTGGCTGGAGTTGCGGACGAAGAGTGTCCGAATCGAGAGTCTGCTCGAAGTCGAGCCCGTCGACAACTGCGTCGTCGCCTTCAGCTTCACACCTGAGGAGGTGCATCGTGAGTTGGAGGGCGGGGTCCCCTCGGTGGCAAAACGAGTGGCGGCCGCCGACCGGCTTCTGGCGCGCGGGTGGCGGGTGGGTCTGCGCTTTGACCCGCTGATCTGGAGCCCGGACTTCGAGGCACGCTACGAACGGCTCTTCAAAGCGGTCTGGGAGGGGCTCGGCGACGCTGCGCTCCACTCGGTCAGTCTCGGTAGTTTTCGACTGCCCAAGAGCTTCTATTCCAGGATGTCCCGGATGAAGCCACAGGACCCGCTCCTGGCCGGCCCCCTGGTGGAGAGCGATGGACTCGTCGGCTATCGACCGGAGCTCGAGGCCGCGATGCTGGAGAGGGTGGGGGCCATGTTGCTGGAGCGGGTGCCCGAGGCGATCTTCTTCCCGTGCCACACGAGTCAGTCGCCCGATCTGCTATAACGTCCGCCAGTGACCCGAAAGTACAGGCAGACCGGTTACCAGGACGAGGGCGGGACTTCGGCGTCTCGACCCAGGTCCGGAGGTGCGCCCAGGCAGACGGATGGACCGAGGGGGCGCGGTTTGGGCAAACCCACGGAGACCGTGTTCCGCTGTGCTCGGTGCGGCGGACAGGAGGCTCCAGAGGTCGCGCTCGAGGCGAAGTGCGGGGATTGCGGAAGCGATCTCCACAGCTGCACCCACTGCGCCGAGTTCGACACTTCTGCTCCGTTCGAGTGCCGTCGCGAGATTCCGCAGCGAGTCGCTCGCAAGGCCGGCAACAACGAGTGTGATCTCTTTCGACCGAAGCTGGTGCAGGAGTTCGGGCGCGAGGTCGAAGCGCCGAGCGATGCCAAGGCAGCATTTGATGATCTGTTCAATTTCTGATTCTCAGCCAGTCGAGACGAGGGGAGAGCGAGCATGGAACAACTGAGTCAATTCATGTCGGCGGCCAGTGACTTCGTATGGGGGCCCTATCTGCTGATCCCGTTGTTGCTCACGACTGGCTTTTTCCTGACCCTGCGACTGCGCGGCATTCAGTTCACCCAGCTCTGGCACTCTCTGTGGCTGGCCCTCGTCGTGCGCAAGGAGCCCGGAGGCTCGGGCGACATCTCCCACTTCCAGGCCCTGATGACGGCGCTGGCGGCGACCGTCGGGACCGGGAACATCGTCGGCGTGGCGACGGCGATCGGCCTGGGTGGCCCGGGCGCGCTCTTCTGGATGTGGATCACCGGACTCTTCGGCATGGCCACGAAGTACTCGGAGGCGCTGCTCTCGGTTCGTTTCCGGGTGCCCGACGGCCATGGTGGACAGGCCGGTGGGCCGATGTACTACCTGACCAACGGCATCCCCGTCGTGGGCCGCATCCTCGGCACGCTCTTCGCGCTCTTTGCTGCGGTGGCGGCCTTCGGGATCGGGAACATGGTGCAGTCCAATTCGGTCGCTTCCGCCCTCGAGGGCGCCTGGAACGTTCCGACCTGGGCCAGTGGTCTGGCCATGGCGGTTGCGGCCGCTCTGGTGATTCTGGGCGGGATCCAGTCGATCGGACGGTTCACCGGCTTTTTCGTGCCGATCATGATCGCCGGCTACATGCTCGGTGCCGGAGCGATTCTCGTCGCGAACGTGGAGAAGATTCCCGCGGCCCTCGCATTGGTCTTCGATGGTGCCTTCTCCGGTACGGCGGCGACCGGTGGGTTCACCGGCGCGGTTCTGGCTCAGGCGATCCGCTTCGGTGTAGCGCGCGGCATCTTCTCGAACGAGTCGGGTCTCGGCTCGGCTGGCATCGCCGCGGCCGCGGCCAAGACGGTGGAGCCGGCCCGGCAGGCCTTGGTCTCGATGACTCAGACCTTCATCGACACGCTCGTCGTCTGTTCGTTCACCGGTCTGGCGATCATCGTCACCGGGGCCTGGAAATCGGACGTCATCGGAGCGCCGATGACGCAGTTGGCCTTTACCGAGGGACTGGGTAGCGAGTGGGGCTCCTGGATTGTCACCGTGGGGCTGGCGATGTTCGCGTTCTCGACGATCCTTGGCTGGAGCTACTACGGCGAGAAGAGTGTTGCCTTTCTCTTCGGCCACAGGAGCATCACGCCGTACCGTGTACTGTTCATCGGTGCGGTGTTCTTCGGCGCCGTGCGGAGCCTGGATTTCGTCTGGACCGTCTCGGACGTGATGAACGGTCTGATGGCACTGCCGAATCTCGTCGGCCTGCTGCTTCTCTCCGGAGTCGTCGCGAGGGAGACGAGAGACTACGTGCGGGCTCGCCGGCATCGGTAGAGCTCCGGTGGGAGCGCGTGCCGGGGCTGTGGTACTTTCCCGCGCATGAGTGAGCCATTGGTAGGAGTCGTCATGGGTTCACGCTCTGATTGGGGCGTGATGCAGCATGCTGTGGATACGCTGGAGAAGCTCTCGATCCCACACGATGTCAGGGCGCTGTCGGCCCATCGGACCCCGGAGGCGCTGGTCGAGTGGATCCGCGAGCGGGAGCGCACCGGAGTCCAGGTGTTCATTGCTGCCGCCGGGGGTGCGGCCCACCTCGCCGGTGTCGTCGCGTCGAAGACGCTTCGTCCGGTTCTCGGTGTGCCGATGGAGTCGAAGCTCTCCGGGCTCGACTCCCTGCTCTCGACGGTCCAGATGCCGGCGGGCATTCCGGTGCCGACTCTCGCGGTTGGGAAGGCCGGTGCCGTCAACGCGGCTCTGGCCGCTGGGGAGATTCTCGGGCTACAGAATCCGGAGATCGCACAGGCCGTTGCCGACGATCGACGTGAGCGCGCGGATCAGGTCCTCGCCGAGCCCGATCCCCGGCTGCCGGTGCCCTGACGCCGTCAGTCGTCCCCGACGGGGGATCCCATCCCGGGCTGCGTGATCACGTACCCGTCGACGTCTTTGGCCTCCTGCACGATGCTTCGCACATCCGCCAGGAGCTGCTTGGCGTCGAACAGGATCCCGTCCTTGATCGTGTAGCGCACGCCGCCGACTCTCACGACCTCGTTCTCGTCCGTGACACGGACGGCCCCGGTGCCGTAGAGCACTTTGAAGTTGGCGAGCGGGTTCTCCTCGACGATGACGAGGTCGGCCAGCTTGCCCGGTTCGATGGAGCCGATCTGGTCGTCCATGCCGAGAGCCTCGGCGCCCATGAGGGTGGCCGACCGGACGACTTCGAGAGGATGGAAGCCGGCCTCCTGGAGGAGCTCGAACTCACCGATGTACCCGAAGCCGTAGGTCTTGTAGATGTACCCCGAGTCCGAGCCGGTCGTAACCCGGCCGCCACGGTTCTTGTACTCGTTGACGAAGGTCATCCAGAGGCGGTAGTTCTCTTTCCACTCGATCTCGTCGGCGGTGGTCCAGTCGAACCAGTAGGAGCCGTGGGCATTGCGATCCGGGGCGAAGAAGTCCCATAGGGAGGGGAGGGTGTACTCCTCGTGCCACTCGTCGCGGCGTGCACGGGCGAGATCCCGGCTGGCGGCGTAGATCGTGAAGGTGGGGTCGAGTGTGAAGTCGAGCTCGAGCAGCTCGTCCATCACGTCGTTCCAGTGGTCGCTACCGGGGGCCGCGGCCTGCTTCCAGAGCTTCCCGGCTTCGCCGAAGCGATGTTGCTCGTCGCTGTAGTTGTAATCCACGGGGTAGTCCTGGATGACGCGGTCCTCGAAGAGGGCTTCAGGCAGGCCGTACCAGTGCTCCATCGAGGTGAGTCCCCAGCGTGCGCTGTCGAGAACGTTGACCCGGGTGACGGCCAGCTGGGCGTGGTGACAGGTCGTACCCAGGCCGTGCTCTCCAGCCTCCCGGATCGCGGCTTCCATGATGTCGGGACGGTAGCCGAAGAACTTGATGCCGTCGGCTCCCTGTTCGCTTATCCCGCGCACCCATTCACGCGCCTGCTCGGGCTCGGTGAACGGTCCGTCGTGGCCCATGCCGAAGACCGGGTAGGCGAAGATGCGGGGCGCGGTGATCTCGTTGGCCGCACTCCTCGTCTTGTGATCGAGGCACCAGTCGAGGCCATTGCCGCATGCCGGGTCCCGGATCGTCGTGATCCCATGCCCGAGCCAGAGCTTGAAGACGTACTCTGCCGTCGTGCCCTGGGCCTTTCCGCCCATGTGGCCGTGCATGTCGACGAAGCCCGGGAGGACGTACATGCCCGAGACATCGACCTCGCGGTCGCCCTCTTCGGCCTTGGGACGGCGGTCCGGATCGATCGGAATCCCCGGGGCACCGACGCCGCGAATGCGGCTGATGCGGTTGCCCTCGATCACGATGTCGACCGGGCCGCGAGCCGGTGCTCCGGTGCCGTCGATCAGGGTGGCACCTCTGAGGATCATCCTGTCGAACGGGCCCTCGCCTTCGGTCCGATCCGGAGCCGGCGGCGTTCCGCGATCTTCATCCTGCGCGGTCGCGGGGAGGGTAGAGGCGAGGACAAGGAACGTCGAAACCAGCAGGAGGGCGGTCGGTCGGATGCGGATCATGGATCTTCTCCTTCAAGATGGCCGGCAAGAGTACCAGCTGTCCGGAGGCGGATCAGGGACAGTGGTTAGAATGCGCCATGGCAGCCCTAGCAACGTTCGTCTGTCTGGTGGCCTACTTCCTGGGCTATCGGCTCTACTCGAAGTATCTGGCCGAGCGTGTCTTCTCGCTCGATGACTCGCGAACGACGCCGGCGCACACCCTGCGCGACGAGATCGACTACGTTCCGACTCGCAAGTTCGTGCTCTTCGGCCACCACTGGGCGTCGATCACCGGTCTGTCGCCGATGTTGGGACCGGCGGTCGCGGTCATCTGGGGCTGGTTCCCGGCGATGCTCTGGGTCGTTCTCGGTGGGCTCTTCGTCGGTTGTGTCCACGACTTCGGCGCCCTCGTCGTCAGCATGCGCGCCCGCGGTCAGTCGATCGGCAAGGTGGCGGAGGGGATCGTGGGTCCGCGGGCCAAGACGCTGTTCCACCTGATCATCTTCTTCGGTATCGCCCTGGCGATGGGAGTGTTCGTCTACATCATCGCCGTCATGTTCTCGGTCTCCGACGCCTGGGATCCGCTCGAGCCTCTGGCCGATGCGTCGTCGTTCCCGACGGCCGTCCTTCCGTCGGCCCTGTTGATTGGAATCGCGCTTGTCATGGGACATCTGCTCTACCGGCGGGGGATGCGCCTGGCACCTTTGACGGCGATCGGGTTTGTGCTGGTGCTGGGCGGCGTCTGGGCAGGGATTCAGTGGCCCCTCATGGGCCTCGAGCGTTCGGCCTGGCCGAGCCACAGCGGGTGGGTCCTGATCCTCCTGGCGTACTCGTTCATCGCTTCGGTGCTACCGGTCTGGAGCCTGCTTCAGGCCAGGGACTTCCTCAACTCTCTACTGCTCTACCTGGGGCTCGGCCTGTGCTATCTCGGCATCTTCATCTCGCGTCCGGAGTTTGCGGCTCCCGCTTTCCGACCCGAGCCCGAGGGGGCTCCCAGTTTTTATCCGTTCGTCTTCATCGTTATCGCCTGCGGCGCCGCCAGCGGATTCCATTCTCTGGTCTCCTCCGGTACGACGGCAAAGCAGATCGACCGGGAGACCGATGCTCGCCCGATCGGCTACGGAGGCATGCTCGGCGAATCGTTGCTCGGGTTGCTGGCGGTGCTGGCCTGCACGGCAGGTCTCGTTGGCAAGGCAGGCGTGTCGCCCTCGCAGTTGTGGCACGACACGTATTCCAACTGGGGTGCGATGCAGGCCCTGGGGCAGAAGATCGGAATCTTCATCACCGGAGCAGCTCACTTCATCGAGGAACTCGGGGTCTCCGATCATCGGACGGCGACGGCCTTTATCGCCGTGGTGGTGGTCTCGTTCGCGCTCACGACCCTGGACTCCGCGACGCGCCTGCTGCGATTCAATATTTCCGAAATGGGAGAGACCCTGGGCTGGGGCTGGCTCGGCAACCGATACGTATCGTCCATCCTCGCTGTCGTGGTCATCGCCTTTTTCGCTTTCTACGAGGTCGGAGGCCGGCCCGCGGGCCTGGCTCTATGGCAACTCTTCGGGACCGTCAATCAGCTCCTGGCCGGCCTGGCGCTCCTCGTCGTGACCCTCTATCTCTACCAGCGCGGGCGCAACTACTGGCTGACCGGCTTGCCGATGCTTTTCATGCTGGGTTCGACCCTCGTCGCCATGCTGTCGAATCTGCGCAGCTTCCAGGCTCAGTGGAGCGAGGGCGGCGCCATCCTCTTCATCGTGGGGTCGATCCTGCTGATCCTCGCCGTCTGGCTTGCCTACGAGGCTCTGGGGGCACTGCGCCGGTTCCGTCGCGGCGATACGGTGACGGAGATGGAGATCCTCTGAGCGAGGGCTTCGGCGCGCTACCGCAGGGGGCGCAGCTCTGGTAGATTCCCGCCCGCGATGAACTGGCGATTGCTCTTTGCGCTGGCCACCGTCCTGTCGGTGGCCACTGGAGGCTCACGGCCCGCAATGGCTGCGAGTCCAAGTGTTCTGATCGTCTCGGTCGACACTCTGCGTGCCGATCGGCTGGGCAGCTACGGATACAAGCGCAACACCTCGCCCAACATCGACGCGCTCCTGGCGCGGGGGGCTCGGTTTTCGCAGGCACGGGCGGTGGAGCCGCTCACCGCCCCCTCCCTGGCGTCGATGCTGACCAGCCTCGATCCCCATGAGCACGCCGCGACCCGCAACGGACTGCGTCTCCGGGCCGACCTGCTGTCGTTCCCGAAGATCTTCAAACGCAGAGGTTGGGAGACGGCCGCGTTCGTGGGCAACTGGACCCTGCAGGACAAGATCACCGGCCTGGGGGAGCACTTCGAGGAGTATTCGGAGATTCTCGACCAGGCGCGCTGGTTCGGCTTCTTCAAGGGTGAGGCGACGGCGGAGGATCTCACCGCTAGGGCCATCGACTGGATCGAGGCACGCGACGGAGCCGAGAGTGGAGAGCCATTTCTCCTCTGGGTGCACTATGTCGAGCCCCACGCTCCCTATGTGCTGCAGAAGGAGTTCCAGGAGCAGATTGGCGCAGGGACGAGCTCCGACAAGCGCTACCGTTACGACACCGAGGTCGCCTTCGTCGATCACTATGTCGGCGAGCTGCTCGAAGGGGCGAACGGGGCGGTCGAGGCGGAGGATCTCATCACTGTCTTCCTCTCCGACCATGGGGAGAGCCTCGGAGAGCACGACTATTGGGGGCACGGGCGCCACCTCTACGAGCCGTCGCTGCATATCCCGATGGGCATCACCTGGCCCGAGTCGATCACCCCTCGGGTCGTCGAGGCGCCGGCGATGATTACCGACCTCGCGCCTACGCTGCTCGGGCTGGTGGGGCTCACCGTCCCTGATTTCTACTCAGGGTACGACTGGGGAGCGGTCCTGCAGGGAGGCGCGGAGCCGATGGGTCGCGTGACCTACTACCAGGCACACAAGGGAGCAGTTCAGCGCCGAGACGCACCGAAACATGTGCGGACACGCGGCTTGCTGGAGCTGGCCAGAATCGAGGGCTCGAGCAAGGAGATCCTGCGCACGACCAACGGGCGCCGACGGCTCTACGACCTGGCCTCGGACCCACGCGAGCTCCGATTGCTGGAGGCGTTCGGAGAGCCGATCTCCGAGGATCTGGGCGCCTGGGCCCGGCGGGTCAGAGAGGGCCTCGTGCGCTCCGATGAACTGCCGCCGCCGGCACTCGACGAGGCCGATATCGAACAGCTCCGCGCCCTCGGATACATCGACTGACGGGTGATGCGGCGAACGCTGGCTGAAGCGGCGGGACTGAGCGGGGCGAGTGCCGCGGTCTACGGCAGCGGCGCCTGCCCGACGATCTACGTCGGCGACAGCGGAGAACTCGTCGCAGCCGCTCACACCCTGGGCGTGCCACACCCGTCGGGCTACCCGCTCTACGTCCTTCTGGGCAAGTTGTGGAGCCTCCTCGTCCCCATCGGGAGCGTCGCGGCCCGTTTGAGCTGGTTCAGCGTCGTGACGGCGGCTCTGGCGGTCGGCGTTTGCTATGTCCTCGCTCGCCGCCTGCACCTGCATCGCGGTCCAGCGGCCCTGGCGGCGGCAATGCTCGCCTTGAGTCCGAGCTTCTGGTCCCAAGCCAACGTGCAACGGGTCTACTCGCTGAACGCTCTCTTTGTCGTTCTGACCCTGCTCGTCTTTGTCGAGTGGCAGCGCTCTCCGCATCGTCGGCGGTTCTTCCTGCTCTTCCTCGTGGCCGGCCTGGGGGCGAGCAACCACACCGTGATGGGACTGATCGGGCTGACCGTCGCAGCGTGTGCATGGTGGAGCCGACCCGCCTGTCGAAGGCTCGCTGACTGGGGATTCGCGGCACTCGGTTTTGGCCTGGGGTTGACGCCGTACCTGTTCCTCATGTTCCGGTCCCGCTACGAGCCGAGGTTGGACTGGGGCGATCCCGAGAGCCTGTCTGCCCTGGTCAGCCATGTGCTCAGGTTGACGCACTGGTCGCGGGCCTGGCTGGAGACCTGGAGTGACGCTCTGGTGATCGGGGGCGACTATCTGATGGCAATGGGCGCCGAGTTCCTCTGGTTGGGGCTGCCGCTGATCGTCGCCGGTGCATGGTGGTTGCGCGGTCGCGGCTGGCCGAGCGGACTCCTCTTCCTGATCCTGGTCGTGAACTTCCTGTCGATGATGGCCCACGGTTCTCACGCAGACCTGTTTATCTGGCACCGGTACTACATCCCGTCCTACATCGTCGGCGCCCTGCTGATCGGCGCCGCCGCCCAATGGATGAGTGAGACGCGGCTGCGCCGTGCTGCTCTCGTTCTCTGGCTTCTGCCGATCGGGCTTCTGATCAGCGGTTGGCGAGCCAATGATCGTTCCCGATTCGAATTGGCCGAGGCTTTCAGCCGCAGTCTGTTGGCAGGGCTGCCCCCGGGAGCACACCTGGCGGCGAGCGACGACAACATCCTCTTCGTACTGATCTACCTCGACCTCGTCGAGGGGGCTCGGCCAGACATCGACCTGATCATGCAGGGGGTCGGTGGAGGCGAGCTTCCACCCTTGCGCTTCGAGCCCGACGAGGCGTCGCTCTACTTCACTCATCACCCCAACTGGGAGGTTCCGGGGCTCAGCCTCGAGCCCTTCGGTCTCACCTTCCGAGTGGCGCGAGAGGGGAGCGAGCCGGTGGCGTCGCCTGAGTTGCCCGAGTCCCTGCCCGGTGAAGAGGACCCTCGAGTCCCGAAGGACTATCTGACACAGAATCTCATCGGCCAGTTCCACTACATGAAGGGTCTCGGACTCGAAGGGACGGACTGGCCGGGCGCTGTGAGGGAATTCGAGCGCGCGGCGCTCGCGGCGCCTCGTAATGACGTGCTGTTCTACAACCTCGGGCTGATCCTGAAGCGCAACGCTCGGCTGGAGCTGGCCCGCGAGGCGTTCGTGCGCGCCGATCGAATCAACCCTCGCGGTATCGTGAGCAATCGGACCGCTCTGGCCAGCGATCGGATCGAGGCACTGGACCGGGAGTTGGCGGTCCGCCCGGGAGAGGGAGGGAACGGCGTGGGCTGGTCGAACACGGAGAAGGGGCTGATGGAGGCGATGACCCAGGAAGAGAGCCGATGAAGGGCGGATCCGGGCTCCGCCTGACGTGGGTGATGATCCTCGGTGTTGCCCTGCTGGCGACCTCGGGCTGTGGCTTCGATCGGCCCGGGCGAGTCCTCGTCCTGGCGATGGATGGCCTGGACCCGGCGACGATCGACCTCCTCCTGTCCGAGGGAGCACTGCCTCACTTCGCGGAGCTACGCCGCAATGGGGCCTACGCGCCACTTCAGAGCCAGAAGCCGCTTCTGAGCCCGATTGTCTGGACCACTGTGGCCACGGGCAGAACGCCCGATGTCCACGGGATCTCGCACTTTGTGGCCGAGGATCCGGTGAGCGGCGAGACCCTGCCGGTCACCGGAGAGATGCGCCGGGTCAATGCGTTGTGGAACATCCTCTCCGAGGCGGGGCGAAGAGTCGCCGTGGTCGGGTGGTGGGCCACCTGGCCCCCGGAGCCGGTGAACGGAGCGATCGTCAGCGATCACATGGCTTACCACTTCCTGTTCGACGAAGGGCTGCAAGGCGAGTTGCGCGGTGACGAGACCTGGCCGACGGAGCTCGGCGAGTCGCTGGAGCCACTGCTGGTGCGCCCTGAGGAGATCGGTCGCAGCGAGCTTGAACGCTTTGTGGCTCTCCAGGAGGGGGAGGATCTCAGCGCCTTCGATTTCGATGACGAGTTGTCCCACCTGCGTTGGGGGTTGGCCACCGCGCAGAGCTATCGTGACATCGGACTGGAGCTCTGGGACCGGGAGAGCCCTGATGTCGAGATGGTCTACGTCGAAGTGACTGACTCAGCGGCCCATCTCTTCGGTCACCTCTTCCGCGCCGAGGGCCTGGCGGGGGAGCTGGCTGCTCAGCAGAGACGCTTCGGCCGCACGGTGGAGGAGGTCTATCATCTGGCCGACGAGATTCTCGGGCAGTACATGGAGGCAGCCGACTCCAGGACGACGATTATCGTCCTCTCGGACCACGGGTTCCAGCTCGGTGCTCTGCATGACGACCCGAGCCGGACGCGCGACCTGAGGCGTGTGAGTGAGCGTTTCCACCGTGAGAAGGGCGTCCTCTACGCATGGGGCTCGGGGGTCAGGCCGGGGGTCCGGTTCCAGGACCCCACCATCCTCGACATTGCGCCCACGGTGCTCGCGCTGGCGGGAGTGCCGCCGGCTCGCGACATGCCGGGGAGGGTTCTGCTCGAGGGGCTCCTGATCGACGAGGAGCCGCAGCGCGTCGCGACGCATGAGGCCGGCCGTACCGAGCCGGGAACGGCTGTCAGTCGCGATCGAGAGACGGAGAAGGCGACCCTGGAGCGCCTGCGGGCTCTCGGCTACCTGGGGGGCGGCGAGTCGTCCGATGAGCCCAGTGAGGGGACGGCACGGGCGACGTCCGCCGGCCGGCGCAATCTGGCCGCGATTCAGTTCGAGGCGGGGAATCTGCAGGAGGCGCTGGTGCTCTATCAGGAGCTCATCGAGGCGGAGCCGGAGGATGCGGGTCTGCGCACCAGCCTGGCCGGAACCCTCGGTGCCCTGGGCCGGTACGAGGAGGCCCTGGCCGAGGTGGAGAAGGCTCTGGCGATCGACTCGCTGAGCATCGAGGGTTACCACAATCGCGCGGTCATTCTCGAGCATTCCGGCGACACAGCCGCGGCGATCGACGCCTACCAGACGGCTCTGCGTTATGCCCCGGACTACGCCCCGTCGCTCAACGCGCTGCGCCGACTCGGATCGGCGACTCGCCCCGGCGCGTATACCCGCGAGGAGACGGCAGCTGTGGCGGCGGCCGAACGGGCGGGCCAGGCGGCGCGCAAAGGGGACTACGCGGCTGCTCTGAGACTCCTGGAAGAGGCGGAGAGGATCGCGCCGCGCCTGGCCCGGATCCAGCAGTATCGATCGAATGTCGCCTATCTGATGGGCGATGTGGAGGGGGCCATCGCTGCTCTCGAAAAGGGGCTGGTTCTCGAGCCGGACAACGCGCTCTTCCGGACCAATCTCGAGAGGCTGAGGCGTCAGACGGATGGCTCGCGCTAGCGAGACCGATCTATGGCCCAGCGATCGATGACCCGATCGCCGCGGACGACGCAGTAGTGGTCGAAGTGCGCGACAGTTAGGCAGGAGTGGTTGGGGAGTATCCGCAGACGCTCGCCGACGCCTCGAGAGCGTGACAGCCGCCCGTGTTCCTGCGAGAGGGAAGTCAACCGCAGGTCCGTGCTGAGACGCGCGGAAGGATAGTCCTCGAAGACCTCGCCAAGGGTCGATGCCGGTTTGTGGCTCGGCCCCGCGTCCTTCGACATGGTCAGGGCTCCGGTGTCGGTGATGGCGTGATTGGCAGCCGAGGAGACGACGGTGCCAAGAACGGTCACCGCGCAGTCGGCGACGGTGCAGGAACCGAGTTGCACCTGGGTGTAGTCGAAAAAGACGTAGTTGCCCGGCCTGGCCTCGTCGACTCCGCTCAAATCGCGAACCGCCATCATGGAAGGAGTCGAGCCGACCGATATGGCTGGCACTCGTATGCCCGCGGCGCGCATGCGATCCCCGCAGCGGACCATGACCTCGCGCTCCGATTCGGCGATGCTGCCGGCGATCTCGGGAGAGGCGGCGTCATAGGCATGCCCGGAGTGGCTGAGGATCCCATTGAAGGTCAGGCGAGAGGAGTCGGCAAGGGACCGTGCGAGCCCGAGTGCCTCGTCCCCATCCGGATCGACTCCCGCCCGGTGGTAGCCGCAGTCGATCTTGAGCCAGACGTCGAGCGGCTCGTCCAGGCTCTCGAGGGCGAGGAGGGCCTCCTGACTGTCGATGACCAGGCGAAAAGTGACCAGGCGACTGAGGTCTCTGACTTCGGGGAGGCGGGAGAGGATGACAGGGAAGGCCCAGGTCAGGTCTCGGACGCCGTGGGCGGCAAAGAACCGTGCCTCCTCGAGTGTCGACACGGTCCCACCAGCTCCCGATCGGGACGTCTGAAGTTCAGCGATCTGGGCGCACTTGTGAGTCTTGAAGTGCGGCCGGAGGGCGACACCGAGACGCTCGGCTCGCGTGGCCATGCCTTCGATGTTGGCCTCGACCTTGTCGAGGTCAAGGAGGAGGGCCGGCGTCGGCAGGTCGAAGAGCGACTCGGACATGCCAAGAGCGTGCGGCCGTCGACGCCGCCTGTCAAGAGGCTCCGGCCTCGAGAGCCCGATCAGATCGAGAGCGCGCGGGATCGTGCCGAGGGGATCAGAAGCGCGCGCTGAGGCCGAGGAAGGCACCGTCCATCGAGAGGTCGGCGAAATCCGGCGCGTCATCCAACTTGAAGTCGATCGATCGATAGCCCGCGATGAGGTGGAGAGCACTCCACAATTTGACGCGCGCACCCATCTCGAAGTCGGTCTGATCCCCCTTGTCGCTGCCGACCAGGATGCCGAACTCGCCGAAGAAGTGGACTCGGTCCGTTGGCTCGAGATCGAAGATCAGGCCGGCTGATCCGAAGGCGGCTTCGAAGGTCTCGACCACCGACGGGACCGCCACGAGGTCGGGCGCTGAGAGCGAAGCATCGCCCTCGAAGCCTCTGGCCTCGATGATCGGCCCGATGCGGAATCGATTGTCGGCGCTAGAGAGGAACTGCCAGCCGAACGCTGCCCGGACGTAGTCCATCTCGAGCCGCGAGGCGACGCGAGTACTGACAGTGAAGGTTTCGCCGCCAAATGAGATCGAGCGGGAGACGACCTGATCACCGGCGTAGGAGAGAGGTACCCGAGACAGTCTGAGGAGGGTCCGGGGTGAGGGGTGGAAGGTCAGCCGGAAGTCCCCGATCGGATCGCCCTCGAGTCCGATGTCGCTCTGCAGGTCGATCAGGGTGCCGAAGCCACCCGCCTCAACTCGGAGGCCACCGCTGGCGTCGGGATCCCAGCCCCGGACCTCGACTTCGACTCGGGGTCCCGCGGCCATGAGGGCGCTGCTGCTCAACAGGAGCAAGAGGGTCAGACTACAGATCTTCAGGCTGGGCATGACGTCTCCTTGGTCGAGGTGTTGAGAGAAACGATGGGGGATGGTCCGTTCGCCATCCTATGAACTCCGCCACATCCGGCCGGGCCAGAGGAACCAGAGTTCGGCCCTCGGGGGCCTTTCGAGGTCGAGAGCCTGGCGCACGGCTTCGACATAGACCGCCTCTTGAGCGTGATAGGCGTGTGCACGAGCCTCGAGATCCTCGTCGGACTCGACTCGGTCCGTTTTGAAGTCGGCGATCACCCAGGTGGCGTCGTCGGGGTCGCGGTAGAGCAGGTCTATCGACCCGCTCAGACCATCGATCGCCTCCCCGTCTGCTTCGGGGGGCAGCAGCAGCGGCAACTCGCGAGCCACGACGTGGGGCCCGATACGCGTCCAGCGCTCCCAGAGCGTTCCTCCCTCGAATCGGTCGAGAATTGCATTCGCCTGCTCGAGGGCCGGCGAGCAGTCCTCGGCAGGAAGCCACGCACGAATCAGCTCGGCCACTTTGAGGCGGGAAGCGGCCAGTTCCTCGGCGGCGTCTGCTTCCAGGTCCCACAGCTCGAAGGCTCGGTGTACGGCGGTTCCAACGAGCATCGCCAGGTCGCGAGACCAGCCTGGGACCGCCGGGCTCCTGTCCGGTTCGTGGGCCCCTGTCAGCTCCGCCAGCTTGGCCGCAGCTTCGCTCGAGGCGGTGACACGCCGCGGTCTGGCCATGCGCGCGGTCGCGGCGGAGAGTCGATCGGCGAGCTCCAGCTTCTCGGCTGCCACGTCAGACGCGCCAGGGACCCAGCCAGGCGTCGTGTGCCCGTGGCTCGAGGTGGGGTCGGTCGTTCCCAGGGCCGGGAAACGCCAGCGGATGCCTGCATCGTCGATCCAGGAGCGGTCGGTGGCGCGGCAGTCGTCGGCGAGCTGTCCAGGGGAGGACTGGAGGCCGAGTCGCGAGTGGACGAGGTCGAGGGGATTGCGGGCACTCTGTGCGTCGCGTGGCTCGAACTCGGCCGGCCAGCGCCCGAGGAGAACAACGCGCTTCCTCGCCCGGGTGAGGGCCACGTAGAGCAGTCGGACGCTTTCGGTGGCCTCGATCTCGCGATTGCGCTCGAGGACCTCGTGCCAGTCGGGAGTGGAGCTGAAGAGGAGGCAGTACTGCGGCGTCTCGGCGGTACGCCAGCGTCGGTCGGCGTCGAAGAGCGTCAGTTCGTTGTCCCGGCGGCTGGCGGAGTGCATCTGGGGAATGTAGACGTGGTCGAACTCGAGGCCCTTCGCCTTGTGGATGGTGAGGACCTGCACGGCGTCCTCTCCAGAGTCCTTGGGCGGCGCCTCCTGGGCGTCCGGGGCCTCCGTGAGGCTCCGACGCAGGGTCCGCAGAATGGCCAACATGTCGTTGCCGCGATCGACCATCGCCGTTTCGAGCCGGCGAAAGAAGCGGTCCAGGTTCGCCAGGCGGAACTTCCCCTGGTAACGGGCGCTCTCAGTGACCTCGATCAGAGTGAGCTCGCGGACTCGATCGATGAACTCCGCGGCCGAGTCGTTGCGGAAGGATCGGCGCAGGACCGCGAGGTCCTCCATTGCCGCCGCGAGAGCGCTCTCCCAACCGGTGATCCTCTCGATCCCCGGGATGCCAGGCGGCAGTCGCGAGCCGATCGAAGCCACGATCTCCAGAACCTCTGCCAAGGCTGGGCTGGAGGGGCCGGAGATAGCGCTGGCGAGTCGGGGGAAGCTCTGTCTCCACAAGGGGAGCAACGCAGCGTCCGGCAGGCCGACTGCAGCCGAGCGGAGGTAGCCGACCAACGCGAGGTGGTCCAGCGGGTCGACGACTGCCCGCACGAGCGCGGCTGCGTCGATGATCTCCTTACGCCGGTAGTAGTGCTTGTCGCGAGTGACGATGAAGGGGACGTCGGCATCGCGCAGAGCTTCGAGGTAGGCGTCCATTCGACTGGTGGAGCGGAAGAGGAGAGCGATCTCGCTCCAGCGCACGCCAGTCTCGTCGTGGAGGTCGCGCACGTCGCGAGCGATGGCCTCGGCCTCGAGGGCCGCCGTCTCCTCTCCGCGAGTGGCCGGCCCGGCTGCGGCGTCCCACGAGACCCAGTACTCGACCGGAGCCCATTGCGCAGTCGCGAGCCTCGAATCGTCTCGGTTGGGCTCGAGGCCGATGAAGGGCGGCTGCAGTCCCGGGCTCTCGACCATCACGGGGGCGACGACCGCGCTCACCTCCTCGAGGATCGGCGGGTCGGAACGGAAGTTCCGGACCAGAGGGAACCGCTCGCCACCCTCGTCGAGGGCCTTCTCCACGAAGCCCTCGTATGCGGCCAGGTCGGCATCCCGCCAACCGAAGATCGACTGCTTCGGGTCGCCGACCAGGAAGAGCCCAGGTCTCGTGTCCGCGGGGCCATCGAGAGCGAGCAGTTCGATGATCTCACTCTGTAGAGGGTCGGTATCCTGGAACTCGTCGACGAGGAGCTGCTGAATCCGTCGCTGCTCCCGTCGGCGCAGGAATTTGTTCTTCTGGAGGAGACCCAGAGCCCCGGCGAGGAGGTCGGAGAACGTGAGGATTCCCCGCGTGGCGGCTTTCCGCTCGCACTCGGCCAGCAGTGGAGCCAGGGCCCGTCGCGATGTGTCGAGGCGGACCGGGTCCATCCTGCCGAGGTGGCGGAGCAGCGAGCGTAGAGCGCCCGCCGTCCTGAAGAAGGCCTCGCCGTGGGGCGAGAGGACCGCAGCCTCGCCCTTTGTGAGATCGCCTTTGCGCCAGGACGAGAGCTTGTTGAAGTGATCCCCCCAGCTGGCCTCGAGCTCGGCGACGAGCGTGGCCAGCCCGGGCAGGTCGGTCGGGGGGGCGGACAGGCGTTCGCGCGATCGATCGATCGCATCGGCGACCGCGGCAGCCTTGGTCCCTGACGTGACCCGACGAAGGTCGCAGGCACCCGCAGCCACGAAGGCGTCGAGTCGGCTACTGAGGCCAGCAGCGATGGCGGCGATCCCCGCAGCATCGAGCGGGTCCACGTCGAGGGCCCGGGCCTCAAGACCCATCTCGCGAAGACCGACGAGGGTCTCGACAAGGCGGTCTGGTCCCTGGCCCTGGATGGCGAGCTGGGCCAGGGCGCGCCCCTTGGGACGCGCGTAGGCCTGCCTCACGGCCTCGTCGACGACCTCGTGGGCGATCTCTTCGGTGAGCCTCAGATCGGGATCAACCCGCAGGTCGGGGTGAATCTCTGCTTCGAGAGGGTAGATCGTCAGAAGCCCTCGACAGAAGGCGTGGATGGTCTCCACGGTGAGGTGGTCGAGGGCGCCGAGCAGGTGATGGGCTCTCTGCGCGAGAGTCTCGGCACTCTCGATCGAGAGGAGGTCGGGATCGAATCCGGGCAAGCCTTCTTGCGCTCCGGATGCGAGGCTGGCGAAGGCGGCGGCGACCCGCGTCGCCATCTCGGCGGCGCCGGCTTCGGTGAAGGTGATGGCGACGACCCCCCGCAGGACGCTGGCGGCAACGCGCTCGGGCGTGCGGCTCTCGCCGTCGGTGCGGGTCTCGGCGGCCGTCCAGCCCTGGTCCAGCGACCAGGCGAGGACGCGGGCGACGAGGGTTGTCGTTTTCCCTGTGCCCGCTCCCGCCTCCAACACCAGCGTTCCGGAGAACCGGGTCTGTGCGGCTCGGCGGCCTGCCGCGTCGTCTCGCAGCTGGTCGGATGGGAGCGTCATGGGCCGTCCCCGGCAGGCAGCTGCCAGAGGGTGAGGAAGGTGAGCTCCTCGGCTGAGAGGGTCCCATCGGCGACGAACTGGCCTCGGCGCTCCTCGGCCCATCCCGCCAGGCGCCGACGCGCCCCTGAATCTCCGCGCTGGCAGGCGTCCCTGACTTCGCAGTACACACAGCGGAAGGGCTCGTCGTCCTTGTCCGGCTCGACAACCCGGGGAAAGAAGCTGCCGGCATCCCAGGTTGCGAGGGCCGCTGCGGCTGCGGACTCGAAGGCGGCCCGCAACTCCTCGTCGTCCCCCGCGATCCTGGCATCGCGGATGTCCCGTTCGTCCCCGAGGTCCGGGTGGAGGAAGACGTAGCGACCACTGTCACCCTCCTGTCCGGCGGCAAGAGCGTAGGCGACGGCCTGGAGACGCTCGCCCTTTCTGACGCTCTGGACGAGATGCTTTCTTCGCCAGCGAGCCTGTTTCGCCTTCGAGACAGGCCGCCGTCCCGTCTTGTAGTCGCTGAGGACCATCCCCCGGTTGTCGAGATCCAGGCGGTCGGCGCGGAAGTAAATGGGACGATTCGAGCCGCGCAGATCCGCCACTGAGAGCTGCCCCTCGATCTCGACTCCGAGGACGTGGAGGCCGCCTGCTTGCTGCCAGTCGAGCCGGCGAGCCTCGTCCAGGAAGGGAGCGACGGCCAATGCGAGGACTCGTGGAAAACCCCTCACGGCGATGCCCTCACGGCGACAGAGAGACTCCGAAGTGCGGAACAGAATCGCGTCGAGTTCGTCGGCCTCGGGCCAGGGTGCGGCGGCCGGTATCCGGTGCCGTGCCTGCTCCAGAGTTGACGGCGGATCGGTGAGCCCGCGGCCGGCGATCTCCTCGAGGACACTGTGAACGAGGGACCCGATGAGCAGGGGAGTGATACCGGGCAGCGCGGCGAGCGGATCGGGCACGGGCGCGAGTCTCAGTACCCTCTCCAGGAAGGCCTGCCACGGGCACCCGGTCAGGCGCTCGAGGGCGGTGACGTAGAGGCGCTGCGCCCGCCGGGGATCCTCGTCGGAGGCCTCTCCGACGAAACCGAAGTAGGGCCCGAGTTGACCCCAGACGTGGGTAGCTTCCGGGCCTCTCGGGTCCTGTTCCGCGAGAACGGCAGCTCGCGCTCGAGCCTTGGCCGAAGCCGCCGTCTCGCCGTCGGTGAGCAGATGTGGAAGGACCCTGCCGAGCCGGTCTCGGCTTCCGGCCAGGGCAACCGCCAGCCCATTCTCGAGCGGACTCCGTGGTGCGCTGCCGGCCTGAGCGGTGATCGGTCGAGCCAGTGGCGGATCGCGCCAGACATCGTCGTCTCGAACCCAGCGGAGTCGTTCCAGCAGAGGCGACGGCGCAAGGGGAAGCTGGTCGTCGTCGGTCTCCTGCCAGGACAGTGTCACCCGGGGGCTGGATGCCAGCAGCTGAGCGAAGAGAAACCGTTCCTCGTCGAAGCCACCGAGCTTGTCGTTGAGGTCGGGGAGGAGGCCGAACCCCTGCCTGCTGATCACGTTGCGGAGCGCGTCCGGCAACAGAGGGTCCTCGCGCACGATCCGGGGGAACAGACCCCGGTTGAGGCCCATGACGTAGAGGTGCTCGCTGGTACGCCCTCGAGCTTCGACGACGTCGAGGACCTGAACCCCTCCTCCCTGGCCGCCGAGGGGCTCGTTGCCAAGGTCAGTGAGGCGAGGGGCGACGATTTCGACGAACTCGTCGAAGGAGAGTTTGGACTCCGGGTCCAGAGCGCTCCAGGTGTCGGCAGCGGCGCTGGCGAGAATGGCCTCCGGAGAGTCAGTCTTCCAGCCGAGGTGCTCTTCGAGGAGGGTCGAGAAGAGTTGCTCGTGAGCCTCTCGGGTTGTGGCGGACCGCCACTGTGCAAGGTGGAGGACCAGGCGGTTGGCCGCCCCTGAGGCTTCCTTGAGGGCCTCGGCCGGGATGGTTCGATGACGCAGGAAGATCCCCCGCGACTCACCGGTTTCGTCGAAGACCTCGGAGAAGCCCTGTCGGACCTTGAGCTTGAGGTCGTGGCTCAGCCTGTACTCGTCATCGACGAGGGCGGCGGCCTCCTCGAGCCGGCCTGTGCCGAGGGTGGCAAGACCTGTCCGCAGGTCCGCACGCGATCGACCTCCGAAGGAGAGGTCCACCAGGCCGAGCCAGCGATCGATCGCCAACCGTTCGCCGCGGGACAGCAGTTCGGCCAGGGCCTCTGCTCGTCGGCCGACGCGCGTCCTCGTGCCCTGGCCGCCATAGCAGGAGTAGGGGACCCCGAGGTTGCGGAAGTGGGTCCGCAGGGCTCGACCGTAAGGGCTCAGCTGCCTCGCGACCACGGAGATGGACTCCGGAGTTGTGCCTCCGTCGGTCAGCTCACGGATACGACGCACGACCTCGCGAACCTCGCCATCGGTGCCCAGGGCTCTGAAGATCTCGAACTCCGGGTCGTCGACAGTGATCGATCGCTCGACCCCGGAGCATCGAGTCTCTAGGCGTTCACGGAATCTGCGAGTGAAGACGACGCCGGCGTCCGGCTGATTGTTACCGACTGGGTCCGGCGGTTGATCCAGGTAGAGCCGCCCACTCGAGGTCTCGAGGAGCGCTTCGATGAGATCGGTCGCAACGCCCGTCGCATCAGCGAAGCCATGGACCCAGATGGAGCGGGCCGCCAGCGGCAGCCCTTGGGCCTCGCGGACGGTGCGTGCCGCGGTGCTCAGAAGAGTCGAGCGCCGGCCGACGCCGAGGCCGTCGAGCGCCTCGACCGTGCCGGCCGCGACACGAACCAGGGCTTGGGCCCGCCGGACCTCTGCGGCAGAGGCGCTCGCGCGGCCCTCGGATTCGAGCGCCTCGACGATAGCCTCCCCATGGGCGGGGTCAAGGCCGGCGTCGAGAAGGTCGCGCAGCGGTCCGAGGAGCGCCGAGTAGCCATCGCTGAGGGGCTCGAGGGCTCTGTGCAGCGGCTTCTCGCCGCGAGCGAGTCGGCGGGCAAAGAGGGGAAAGAGATCGCTCCCCGACAGGAGATGGCCGGAGACGTCTTCGGTCAGCTCGAGCGCCGCTCCAAAGAGCGTTGTGCAGCGGACCCCGAGGACGGCCGAGCCAACCGAGGCGACGATTCTTCCTTGGAGATGATCCCTGAGGCTGCGTGAAGGCACGACGATGACGAGTGGGTCGTCCCAGGTCCCCGATTGCCCGGCGAGATGCGCGGTCAGATCTTGGAGAAGGGCCGCCTCGGCCGCTCTAGGGCCTTCGACCAGATGGAGTTCGGGACGGTCGGCGGGTGTCGTTGTGGAGGTTGCCAAGGTGTCTATGCGAGCACGCGATCCGGGCCCTGTCAACCGTGGGATACTGGCTCTTCGCAGCAGTCCGGAGAGTCGATGACCGAAGTGACGACAGTGGTGACGGACTACTTGCTGTCGGGTCTCGCATTCGTCCTTGGTTCACGACTCGCGCGAGCCAACACCGGCAACGATTCGGCCACGCGACTGTGGGTCGGGGCGCTTCGGGCCGCCGGCCTGGCCTCACTGGCGGGGGGAACCTGGCACGGCTTGGAGGCATCACTGGGTCCAGTGGCGGGTGCGGTGTTGTGGCGCCTGACCATGGTGGCGGTCGGTGCCTCCGGGCTTTTCCTCCTGGGCGCGACGATTGCCGGTGCCGGTCCGCCGGGGGCCGTGCGATCGTGGCGTCTGGCGCTCGTCGGTGTGTGGGTCGCGTACGCCGGCTGGGTCTGCCTGATCGACAGCGGCTTCGTCTGGGCCATCATGGTCTACGGGGCGGCGATGGCCGTGGCCCTGGTTCTGCAGGTGGGGCGAGCGATGCGCGGGGCTCAGGGGTCGCGGACGATCATCGCGGGCCTCCTGCTCTCTTTTCTCGGAGCTGGGATTCAGCAGAGCGGCCTGAGTCTGTCGGCGAGCTTCAACCACAACGACCTCTACCATGTCGTGAAGATGGTCGCGATCTACCTGTTCTACAAAGGGGCTCTACCCGCCGCCGACGTCAGTTACGATCGGGCTCAACTATGAGCGAGCCCTTCTCTCCCGGGCGGGATTCCGCATCCTTCGGCCATCACTTTCTCGTCGGCCTGCAGCCCTCTCCCGTCCTGACCGATCACGACAAGCGCCTGCTGTCCGCGCTGCGGCCAGCCGGTGTGGTGCTCTTCAAGGACAACTTCCGACACGACCTTTCCTACGCGGAGTGGCTCGAAATCCATGCCCGGCAGGTTCGAGAGGTACGGGAGTGCATCGGCAGGGAGCGGATTCTCGTCTCCATTGATCACGAAGGGGGCAGGGTGCTGCGCACGCCGGAGCCGATCACTCCCTTCGGCCCGGCGGCTCTGTGGGCCGACGCCGCCCGGAGCGTCGGAGGCGCCATGGGGCGCGAGCTACGTTCGCTTGGCGTGAACCTGGACTTCGCTCCGGTCGCCGACATCAATCTGAATCGGCTGAATCAGGTCATCGGGGACCGGGCTCTGGGGACGGACGCCGAGACTGTCGCAGGGCACGCGCAGGAGTTCCTCGACGGGCTGGAGGCCGAGAGGGTTCTCGGCTGCATCAAACACTTCCCCGGCCATGGGGCCACCGAGAGCGACTCCCACGACGAGCTGCCCGTGGTGACATCGCCCTTGGAGGTCCTCCGCGAGCGCGAGTTCGTTCCGTTTCGCCGCTTGATCGAGCGGGGTGTCGACCTGGTGATGACGGCCCACATTCTGTTCCCGGGCGTTGATCCGGACGAGCCGGCCACACTCTCCCGGCGGATACTCGAGGATGTCCTCCGGGGTGAGCTGGGATACGACGGCGCCGTCGTCACCGACGATATCGGGATGCGGGCGATCGCCGAGCGCTTCCGCGAGCCGCCGACGGCTGCGCTGGCCCTGGCCTCCGGTTGCGATCTGATCTCGATCTGCGCCTTTCTGGCCGACACGTCCCTGGCCTTGCAGATCGCTCGCAACCTCTGCGACTCCTGGTCGTCCGGGGAGATCCCGACAGCGACTCTCGAGCGCTCGCACGGACGCATTGCCGCTTTGCTCGAGAGGGCCCCACAGCACCCGGTCGAACGTCTGCCTGTGGAGACCCTCTCCGAGCATCGACACCTCGCGCCTCTGCGCGGCGTGCGCTGAACCGGCACCCGAGACCCTCCAACCATCGTGGTACTTTGGGGGTCCGCCAAAGCGTCCGAGAGGCACGCCACAGGGAGTTGATCCAGACCATGCCGACAACCGTTCTGATAGTGGATGACGAGCCCGGAATCCTCAAGACCCTCTCCGGAGTCCTGTCGGACGAGGGCTATGGCACACTGACCACGGGCAGTGGGGAAGCGGCGCTGGAGATGTACCGCGAACACCGTCCGGATGTGGTCTTCCTCGACATCTGGCTGCCGGACCGCGACGGTCTGGAGACCTTGCAGGCCCTGCGGGAGTTTGACCCGGCCGCCGCCGTGATCATGATGTCCGGCCACGGAACCGCCTCGACGGCGGTGAAGTCGATCAAGATGGGCGCCTTCGACTATGTCGAGAAGCCGCTCTCCTACAACGCCGCAGTCGACGCTGTCGTCGGGGCTCTCGAGTATCGCCAGACGGTGCGAGCCGACAGTGCGTTGCTCCAGTCACTCGAGCGGTCGAAGCAGAAGGTCGAGGCCACGCCACAGCTCGCGCCGCCGCCGGAGCTCGGAATCCTCGCAGCGGTGGACGAGCCTCAGCGAACGCTGTCTGAGGGCACCGTGCTCTACGGGCTCGGCCTGCACTCCGGGCGGCGGACGGGAATGACACTGCAGCCTCTGCCTGTGGACACGGGAATCCACTTCCTCACGCTGCCGACGAACACCTACCTGCCGGCACATATCGGCTCGGTGGCCGAGACAGACTACGCGACCACGCTGTCGCGGGATGGCCAGCACATCAAGACCGTCGAGCACCTGCTCTCGGCTTTGCGGGCCAGGGGTGTCACGAACCTGCTGATCAAGGTCCATGGCGAGATCCCGGTGCTCGACGGCTCAGCGCTCGAGTTCTGCGAGGCGCTCGACGCGGTCGGAGTCGTGGAGCAGAGCGCTCCGCGCAAGGAGATCGTCATCGACAGGGTGTACCAGGTCGAGGGTGACGACGGGAAGAGCCTCAAGATCGAGCCGGCGGACCAGTTCTCCGCGAGCTACCAGCTGAGCTACCCGCCTCCGGTCGGAGAGCAGGCCTGCGATTTCACCTTGACCAGCTACGAAGCCTACAAGCAGGAGATCGCGCCGGCTCGTACCTTCGGGTTCATGCGCGATCTCAAGATGATGAGCGAGCTCGGGCTGGGCAGTGGAGGCCGCCTCGACAACTGCATCCTGGTGGGCGAGGACAACGTGATCAACACTGATTTGCGGTTCAGCGACGAGTTCGCACGCCACAAGGTTCTCGACATCATCGGCGATCTGTACTTACTCGGGTATCCGATTCGGGGTCGGGTGTCGGCTCGCCTGACCGGCCACAAGGCGAACATCGCTCTGCTGCGAGAGATCGCCGCCGGGGGCTGATCGGCGGAAGCTCGCGAGGAAGAAGGAGGTGACGATGTCTCGAGTATTCACCAGTCCTCGCTGCAGCCTGCACGCCCCGCAGGGGTTTCCTGAGCGGCCTGGCCGACTCGAGGCCGTAATCTCGGGCGCGGTGACGGCGGGTTGGGAGCGGTCCGACTGCGCGTCGCACGAGGGCACCGGCGAGGCGATCGGGATGATGCACTCAGCTGGCTATATCGAGCGATTCGCCCGCGCCGTCGAGCGCGGGGACGGTCTTCTCGACTCGGCCGACAACCCGTTGACGCCCGACACCCTGGAGTCGGCCCGCGCCGCCGTCGACTGTGCGCTAGAGGCGGCTGACTGGGTCGCGGGAGGCGAGGGACGGCAGGCAATGGCCGCGGTCCGGCCGCCGGGACACCACGCCGAGTTCGCCACGGCAATGGGCTTTTGCTTCTTCGGCAACATCGCCATCGCCGCCGACTACCTGATTCGCCGTCATGGAGCGGGGCGGGTGGCGGTGTTCGACTTCGATATCCACCACGGCAATGGCACGCAGCATCTGCTCGAGGATCGAGCCGACGTCTTCTTTGCCAGCGTGCACCAGTACCCCTTCTACCCGGGGACCGGCTCGGCAGCGGAACGCGGCCGCGGAGAGGGAGAGGGCTCGACCCTGAACGTGCCACTGGCGGCGAGGACGGGAGATGCCGAGCTGCGGATGGCGGTGGAGAAGACCGTTCTTCCTGCGCTGGTCGATTTCTCTCCAGACGTCCTCCTGGTCTCGGCGGGTTTCGACGGTTGGCATGATGACCCGATCGGAGGCTGGCTCCTCTCGGAGGCGGCCTACGGCTGGCTCGGTGAGGAGCTCTCGTCCGTCGCTGAACGCTGCTGCGGCGGGCGCTTGCTCTCGCTGCTCGAGGGTGGCTACAGCCTCGATGGACTCGAGAGCGCGACGGCCGCGTACCTGCTGGGACAGGGCGGGCACGGGATTTCGGGCGCGCTATAATGCCTCCGTCGCGGGGAGTCTGCTACTCCCCGGGCTCCCCGAACCTCTGACGTCCGCCTCCGGTGGACCCGATGAAGCCGACCTGCCTCGAGCAGGCGGAATAGACCGATGACGCTCGATACGACCCAACAGCATGGCCAGTCCCTGGGATTGACGAAGGAGAGCATCCTTCGGGACTACCGCATCGCGTGGGAGAGTCGCCAGACGAGTCTCATCGGTCGACGTGAAGTGCTGACGGGAAAGGCCAAGTTCGGCATCTTCGGTGACGGCAAGGAGGTCGCTCAGGTGGCGTTGGCGCGAGCATTCCGTGCCGGCGATATCCGCTCTGGCTACTATCGAGATCAGACGCTGATGTTCGCGCTGGGGTTATGCAGCGTGGCGGACTTCTTCAGTCAGCTCTACGCGGACTCCGACCCGCGGCACGAGCCGGTTTCGGCCGGCCGTCAGATGACGGCGCACTTCGGAACACGAATGATCGACGAAGAAGGGGCGTGGCTCGAGCCGGTCAAGCTGCTCAACTCTTCGGCCGATGTCTCGCCGACCGGGTCTCAGATGCCACGGCTGGCCGGTCTCGCTCAGGCGTCCAAGCTCTATCGAGAGCTCGAAGGCTCGCTCCCCGACGCCGACAGGTTCTCGGATCACGGCAACGAGATCGCCTGGGGGACCATCGGAAACGCGAGTTGCGCCGAAGGACTGTTCTGGGAGACGGTGAACGCGGTCGGGGTGCTTCAGGCTCCGATGCTGCTCTCGATCTGGGACGACGGCTACGGGATCTCGGTTCCCAACGAGTATCAGGTCACCAAGGGGGACCTCTCGTCGATTCTCAGCGGCTTCGCTCGGCGCCCGGGAGAGAAGGGTGGGTATGAGATCCACCGAGTCCGTGGTTGGGATTACGCGGCCCTGTGCGAGACCTACACTCAGGCCGCGGAGTCCGTGCGGGCCCAACATGTGCCGGCGATCATTCACGTCGTGGAGATGACCCAGCCGCAGGGACATTCGACCTCGGGCAGCCACGAGCGCTACAAGAAGCCCGAGAGGCTGGCGTGGGAAGGCGAGTTCGACTGTCTCACCCGGATGCGTGCATGGATGCTGGCCGAGCACGTGGCCGAGGAGTCCGAGCTGGACGCGATCGAGTCCAAGGCCGTCGAGTTCGTGCGCTCCGAGCAGCGACGGGCCTGGGATCGGTTCCGTGAGCCGATCGACACCGACCGGAGAGCTCTCTCGGGTCTCCTCGAAGAGGTCGGGGCGGTGGCCGGCGATGCCGGCGAATCGATTCAGGTTCTGGCTCGCAAACTGTCGCGACTTCCGAGCCCGGGTCGTCGCGACCTGATAGCGGTCGCTCGGGAAGCGTTGATTCGAACGGCAGGGGAGTCCAGCGAGTCGCGAGATCGACTTCGAGACTGGACGCGCGTGCGACTGGAGCGTGTCGAGTCTATCTACGGTACCCACCTCCACAGCGAGAGCGAGGCGGCCGCCCTCCGGATCGAAGGGGTGCCCGCGGTCTACTCGCCGGAATCGGAAGAAGTCAGGGGCTTCGAACTACTCAACCGGGGATTCGACGCGGCCTTGGCGCGGCGTCCGGAGCTCCTCGCCTTCGGCGAGGACGTCGGGCTGCTGGGGGACGTCAATCAGGGCCTCGCGGGTTTGCAGGACAAGTACGGTCCTCATCGTGTGTCCGATACGGGTATTCGCGAGGCCACGATCATCGGCCAGGCGATCGGGCTGGCTCTGCGGGGCTTCCGACCGGTCGCGGAGATTCAGTACCTCGACTACATGCTCTACGCGTTGCAGATCCTCTCCGACGATCTCGCCACCGTGCGCTGGCGCTCGGCCGGAGGGCAGAAGGCGCCGGTCATCGTCAGGACGCGTGGGCACCGACTGGAAGGGGTCTGGCACTCGGGTTCACCCATGGCCGGGATCCTCAATCTGGTCCGTGGGATCCATCTGTGCGTCCCTCGCAACATGACGCAGGCCGTGGGCATGTACAACACGCTCCTGGAGTCCGACGACCCCGCCATGGTCGTCGAGGTCCTGAACGCCTACAGACTCAAGGAGCGTTGCCCGGACAATCTCGAGAGCTTTCGCGTCCCTCTCGGAATACCGGAGGTCCTGCGCGAGGGCTCGGATGTCACCGTCGTGACCTACGGAGCCCTGTGCCGAATCGCGCTCGAGGCCAGCGAGCTCCTCGCCACGGTGGGCGTGGATTGTGAGGTCATCGACGTCCAGACCCTGCTGCCATTCGATCGTCCGGGCCGCATCGTCGAGTCGCTGCGCAAGACCAATCGGATTGTCCTGCTGGACGAGGACGTGCCGGGCGGCGCGACGGCGTACATGCTGGAGAAGGTCCTCGTCGAGCAGGGCGGCTACGAGTGGCTCGACGCGGAGCCGGTCACGCTCTCAGCCAAACCCCACCGCCCGGCCTACGGCTCCGACGGGGACTACGCCTCGAAACCCAATCGCGAGGAGATCTTCGCGACGGTCTACGGCGTCATGCACCGCAGCGATCCGAGCGCATTTCCAGACCTCGACGCCTGACCCAACTCCTGCCCGACGGTGTCTACATGAAGCCGAGCTGCAGCCTGGCTGCCTCGGACATCATGTTCTGGTTCCAGGGAGGATCGAAGACGACGTCGACTCTCGCCTCGGAGACTCCGGGGAGATCCTCGATGCGGCGCTTGACGTCTTCGGCCAGGACGGGCCCCATGCCGCAGCCCGGTGCCGTCAGGGTCATCTGGATGTCGACGATCGTGTCCTCGTCAGCCTGAGGATCTTCGAGGCGACAGTCGTAGACGAGCCCGAGATCGACGATGTTGACCGGGATCTCCGGGTCGTAGCACTTCTTCATCTGTGCCCAGATCCGCTCTTCGAGCGAACCGGCGTCGGCGGCGCTCGAGTCCTGAGCGACTTCCTTGCCGAGGGCGTCGGCGTTGCGGTCGTCGAGGCGAAACATGGCGCCGCGGTCGTTCATGACAGTGAAGCTGCCACCGAGCTGCTGAGTGATGAGGAGGGGGGTTCCCTCCTCGAGCATGATGGCGGTGCCGTCCGGGATCTGGATTGCCCCGACATCACGGGACAGAGTCACTTCTTCTCGCTGGTGCATGGGGGGATTATATGCAAGCTGGCCAGTGGTCGAGAGGGGGCGCCAGGCGGGGAGCGCAGGCTCCACTCGACCCGGAGCGCCGATTCTCGTACCCTTCCCCTCGATGCCGCAATCGTTTTCGACCCTGACACCGGCTTCGGGTTCACTGCTGGTGCTTCTGTTGGCTCTGGCGTGGGCGTACTTCCGCATGCGGCGGAGGTTCCGGCAGTTCAAGGACGAGGTGGCGGCGGAGCGTGCGCAGGCAGAGGAGTCCGATCACGAACAGGCGGACGAGACGCGCCTCGTGAGGCTGCTGGTCGATCTCACTCGCCTGACGGAGCGTCTCCAGGACGCGCGAGACACACGTGAGATTCCGCAGGTCGTCGTCGACCTCGCCCAGGGGACTTTCCAGGCTGATCGGGTCGTCGTGCTCTTCGTTCGCCACGACAAGGAGCGGCCGACTCAGGGCACTCACCTCGTGGTCGGAGCGACCAGTGCCGGAGCCGTCGAGCGGGCTCGCGACGAGTTGATTCCCATCGGCGAGGGCGAGATCGGTTGGGTGGCGCAGGAGCAGTGTGCCGTCGATCGGAGCGATCTCGACGAACTGGGCTCGGCCCGTCACGCGACGGTTCCTGGGCTCGGAAGATTCCGGACCGAGTTGGCAGCGCCGATGGTCGTCGGCGGCGAGACGCTCGGGGTCGTGGCGCTGGCAGGTGTCGGCCGCCATTTCAGGAGCGAAAAGGCGATTCTGACGCTCGTCGCCCAGATTGCCGGTTTCGGGTTGCGCAGCGCGGCCTCACATCACGAGTTGCGTAGCGAGGCCGAACTTGACGGCCTGACCCTGACCCTGAACCGCCGCGCGACGACCCGCAGGCTGAGGGATCTCTTCGCCGAGGCCGAGGCCAAAGAGAAGGGCCTGGGATTGCTCATGCTGGATGTCGATCGCTTCAAGGAGTACAACGACAGCAATGGGCACGCCGCGGGTGACCGCATTCTCCAGGAGCTGACGCGAGTGGTGAGCCGGTCGATCCGCGCCGAGGACGTCTTCGGGCGCGTGGGCGGCGAGGAGTTTCTCGTCGTGTCGCCCGACCAGACCGTAGCCTCCGCCTACGGTCTGGCGGAGAAGTTGCGCCGGACGGTCGAGGAGCACCGCTTTCGGCACGAGGACGGGAGCACCCTGGGTCAGGTGACGATCAGTGGTGGGATCGCGGTCTTCCCGGGCCATGCTGCCAACGCGGCGGAGCTCTTCGAGCGCGCCGACGAGGCGCTCTATCGCGCGAAAGCGGCGGGCCGCAACCGAGTGGAGATCAGCGCCGCCGAGCTTGCCTGACGGGGTACGGATATGGGTGAAGAGAGAGATTTCGACGTTCTGGTGATCGGTGCCGGCCCCACTGGCATCGCGGTCGGCGCCGAGGCGCGGCAGGCCGGGCTGAGCTGCCTCGTGGTCGACAAGGGGCCGCTGCTATCCAACGTCCTGGAGTTTCCGACGTTCATGCAGTTCTTCACTACCCGGGACAGGATGGAAATCGGCGGCGTGCCCTTTTCGATCCCGGACGACAAGCCCGACCGGCGGCAGGCTCTGGTCTACTATCGAGCGGTCGTCCGGCACCATCGGATCGCTGTGAGTGCTCACGAGGAGGTCGTCGCCGTCGAGCGGGGTGAAGGAGGTTTCACCGTCACTACGCGGCATCGTCTCGGCGAGCGACGGTATCGGGCGGGCTCGGTCGTCGTCGCGACCGGGTACTTCGGCTATCCGCGGCGCCTCGGCGTCGAGGGCGAGGATCAGGACTGGGTCCATGCCAGATATGTCGAGCCCATGTTGCACTTTCAGGAACACGTCGTCCTCGTCGGCGCGGGCAACTCGACCTGTGAAGCGGCGCTCGAACTCTGGCGGCACGGCGTTGACGTCACGATCATTCACCGGGGCGCGACGATCAAGCCGACGGTCAAGTACTGGGTCAGGCCGGATGTCGAGAATCGGATCGCCGAGGGGTCCATCGCAGCCTCCTTCGAGACGACGGTCGAGCGCTTCGGAGACCGGGTCGTCCACGCCAGGCGCAGGGGAGAGGCCGTGGAGATCGCTGCCGACGCGGCCTACGTGCTGATCGGCTACGCGCCGAATGCGGGCCTGCTCAGAAGCTGTGGGGTCGAGGTCTCGGTGGAGGAGTTGATCCCCGACTTCGACGCCGCCACCGGGGAGACCAACGTGCCGGGCCTCTACGTGGCCGGCGCTGTCCAGTCCGGCGTTCACACCAACCGGATCTTCATCGACAACTCACGGGATCATGGCAGCGCCATCGTGGCGCACATCGCCGGCCGGGCCCGGGGCCGAAGCTGATCGAGCGAGCCGATCCGGCCTCAGAGGAGCTCGTTCAGGGCGTCGGCATTGAAGCCCACCAGGAGCGTGCCGCCGGACAGGACGATCGGGGCGCGATAATTCCCCGTCGGTCCCTTCAGGTCGTCGAGCACCGTCTCCGAGGGTGCGAGTTCACGTCGGCTGCGCCCGCGGACGATCACGACTCGTTGGGCTGCATCGAGGAGGCGCTTCACGTCTCCATCGTCCAAGGCCTGGCGGCGGGTCGAACGTTCTTCCGTCACCTGACTGCCTGTTGCTTTGAGCACCTCCCGGGTGCGCTTGCAGCTCGTTCAGCCGGGGCGATGGTAGTAGAAGCCCACCTCAGCCACGGGTAGCCCTCAGGCCCGCCAGATAGACCTCTGTCAGCACCTGGCGATGATGAATTTCGTGGCCGGCGATGATGTAGCCGAGAGCGCGGACGGTGAACCCGACGCCACTGGCCCTGCCCCGGCGGTCGAGAGTCGCCTCGTCGAAGGAAGCAAACAGCCTGGTGTTGGCCTCTCGGAGTCCTCGGAATTCGGCGAGCAGGTCGGCGAGCGTCCGACCTGCGGCGTTGGAAGCGGCCGCCCAGACCTCCTGATCCATGCCCGGGAGTTCGGCCGGGTCGGATCTCGCCATGTGGAGTGCCCGGTAGCTGAAGATCCGTTCGGTGTCGACGACGTGCCCCAGAACCTCACGCAGCGACCACTTTCGCTCGGCGTAGGTCCAGGACTCGTCCTTCAGCGACACCTCTCGGAGCAGACTCTCGACTGCGGCCGGGGCCTCGGCCAGAACCGTCGACAGCGGTTGGTCCGGGACCTTGCTCACGTAGGTCTCGTAGAAAGAGTCGTACTCGTCCCCCCGAGGTCGCGTCATGAATGCAACCTAACAGATCGCTGCGCCGCCAGTGCGGGGCGGGCGGCCTCGGGCGACGCGAGACTGCCGGTCTCTCCGTCTATCGGTTGGGATCCTGGGGGCCGCGATCGGCGTGGGCTCGAGCCCGGCCGAGGAGAGTGTTGATCTCTTCCTGCTGCCGGGCAAGATCGAGGCCCGTCGTAGCCCTACCTCCCATGATGCCGTCAAGGGAGCGGACCAGCTCGTCCATCCCTGCGAGCGCCTGTCGAGCGTTCTCGCAGGCAGCGCCAGGACAGGCGCAGGCGAACTCCGCGTCACGTATCAGGTTGTTGATCGGCACGCTCGCCTGTTCCCAGGCGACCGGATCTCCCGGTGTCGCTGCGAGGTAGCGAACCTGAACGCCGATCGAGGCGCTCGCGTCTTCTGCCAGATGCACGCAGCGCAGCGGTCCTTCGTTGCTCGGGAGGTCGCGACCCCTGAGCGAATCCCTGGTCACGCCGCCTATCTGCTCTCGAACCCAGGGGATTCCCTCGGTGAGGCCGAGGTAGAGCAGGAGCGCCAGGACGAGCCAGCGGAGGATCTTGACCATGCGCACGAGCCTAAGCCTATTCGGCCGGGCGAGCAAGGTAGCGGGCGACGGCCGCGGCCTCTAGCTGACGGTGGGCAGCGGCAGGCGACGATCCAGAGGGTCGGATCGACGAACCCGTGTACGCGTAGTGGCCGGCGGCACGAACCAGACAGGCCGGCGGCTAAGAGCGAGGACCTGCCGGCAGGTGCCGGTCGAGGTGGCCCGTCCACGGGCGCGAGTGCCCATCAGGGTGAAACGGACATCGACGCTCTCCGCCGTCCGAGCGATCTCATCGGCCGGAGACCCCTCGGCAATGTGAATCACTGCTCGCTCGGCGACGGCAGGGCCGAGCCTCGACCCGAGGCTCTGCCTCACGGCGCTCTTGACGTCGTCGTGGAGAGTGCTCGTGATGAGGCCCCAGGTGGGCCCGAGGACATGGAGGACGTGGAGCTCCAGATCCTCCTGCTCGCACAGTTCGGCGGCGTAGTCGAGGACCGGCAGGGAGCGTTGGGTTCCGACCGCGACCAGGAGGCGGGCAGGGGTTTCGTCGGGTGCGTCATCGGCCTGCGACGTCGCGACGATTGGGCAGGGCGCCTGGCCGAGCACCGCGTCACTCAGGGAGCCTTCGACCGGGTCCTCCGCCGGGTCGAGCACGATGAGGTCCGCGGGGAGGGTCCTGGCGAGTTCGAGGAGGCTCGGGCAGCGCGGGCCGTCGGTCACCCTCAGGTCATAGTGCAGGCCATCGGGAAGGCCGGCCAGCAGTCTTCCCAGCTTTTCCGGCATGGAGGCGCCCGGTCGGAAGGGTCCGGCGTCGGTCTCGGGGTTCGAGCCCTTGTGGTGCTGGAGGACCAGGCGTGTCCCGAAGGAACGGCTCAGGTTCGTCGCGACGCGCAGAGCCTGCTCGCCGCTCGAGCTCAGCTCGACCGGGCAGAGAACGGTTCGGAAGGTATTCACGCGAAGGCCCCCTTACGCCAGGTCCATGTCTGGGTCGTACTCAAAACCGAGAACCGGTTCGCGACCCCGTCTATTTCCGAGACATCACGGGAGGGAAACGGTTAGCAGGGGCCAGTATCGCCGCAGGGTGGCGCCAATAGAGAAAGGGCCGGTGCCGAAGCACCGACCCTCGAAAGTCGTGGTGATGCTGCAGCCGGTCCTAGTACCGATAGTGCTCCGGCTTGTAGGGGCCCTCGACGGGCACGCCGATGTAGTCCGCCTGCTTCTGCGTCAGCTCGGTGAGCTCGACGCCGAGTTGCTCGAGATGGAGACGCGCAACTTCCTCATCCAGCTTCTTGGACAGCATGGTGACGGTCTTTTCGTAGGCGCCGCGATTGGCCCAGAGGTCCATCTGAGCGAGCACCTGGTTTGTGAACGAGGCCGACATGACGAAGCTCGGGTGGCCGGTGGCACAGCCCAGGTTCATCAGGCGGCCCTCAGCGAGGATGAGGACACTGTGGCCGTCGGCGAAGCGCCACTCGTCGAACTGCGGCTTGACGTTGACGTGCTGGATGCCATCGAGCTTCTTGAGGCCGGCCATGTCGATCTCGTTGTCGAAGTGGCCGATGTTGGCGACGATCGCCTTGTCCTTCATCCGCGCCATGTGAGCGGCCTGAATGATGTCGTAGTTGCCGGTCGTGGTGACGAAGAGGTCGGCGGTCTCGACGACCTTCTCGAGGGTCGTGACCTGGTATCCCTCCATCGCCGCCTGCAAGGCACAGATCGGGTCGATCTCGGTCACGATGACCCGAGCCCCCTGACCGCTGAGAGCCTGCGCGCAACCTTTGCCGACTTCGCCGAAGCCGCAGACCACGGCAACCTTGCCGCCGATCATCACGTCCGTCGCGCGGTTCAACCCGTCGAGCACCGAGTGCCGGCAGCCGTAGACGTTGTCGAACTTGGACTTGGTGACCGAGTCGTTGACGTTAATGGCGGGGAAGAGGAGTGTGCCCTCGTTGGCCATCTGGTAGAGCCGGTGGACTCCGGTCGTTGTCTCCTCGGAGACGCCACCGATGCCCTCGGCCAGGCGGGTCCAGAGGCGGGGGCGAGCGGCGAGCTCGCCACGGATCGTCTGCAGGATGATGCCCCACTCCTCGGGGTCGTTCTCCGCGTCGAACTCGGGGACTGCTCCCGCCAGCTCGAACTCACGTGCCTTGTGCACGAGAAGCGTCGCGTCCCCACCGTCGTCGACGATGAGGTCGGGGCCGGAGCCGTCGGGCCAGACCAGGGCCTCCTTGGTGCACCACCAGTACTCCTCGAGCGTCTCACCCTTCCAGGCGAAGACCGGGGTGCCGCTGGGGTTGTCGACGGTGCCTCCGTTCTCCGGACGGCCAACTGCGACTGCCGCGGCGGCCGAGTCCTGGGTGGAGAAGATGTTGCATGAAACCCAGCGGACGTCGGCTCCGAGATCGACGAGAGTCTCGATGAGAACGGCGGTCTGCACGGTCATGTGCAGGCTCCCCATGATCTTGGCTCCGGCCAGTGGCTTGCTCCCGCTGTGGCGGGCCCGAAGGGCCATCAGTCCGGGCATCTCGTGCTCGGCCAGGTCGATCTCCTTACGGCCGAGAGCGGCGAGGGACAGGTCTGCCACCTTGTAGGGCAGGCGCGTCTCGCTCGATTCAGTGCGGGTCTCTTCAGTCAATACAGTCATGATGGCTCTCCGTGAGTCGGTTGCTTGCGGTTGTGTTGAGGGTAGGTGTTCGGGTCTTGGCGCGGACGGCGCTGGCAGCAAAGAGCGTCGGGCCCTTGGCGCTCGGGTCGGCCGGCAGGTCATGGAAGCGGATGTCGGTCAGGCCGGAGTCGCTGCCCCAGCGGTTGATCTGTTGCTCGCTGAAGCCGAGCCAGACGTGGCCCATGCGCTGACGGTACTCCTCGCGATCGTGCGAGTGCATCTCCAGTACCAGCAAGCGGCCGCCGGGCTTGAGACATCGCGCAGCCTCGGCGAGGACGCGATCGGGCTCGGGCATGTGGTGCAGCACGAGTCCGAGAATGGCGGCGTCGAGTTCGCCGTCGGAGATCGGAAGGGCCTCGAGGCGTCCGGCTCGAACCTCCACGTTGTCGAGGGGATCCAGGCGGGTGCGAGCGGCCTCGAGCATCGGCTCGGAGTTGTCGACGGCGATGATCCTGCCGGTGAAGGGGGCCAGCGCTTCTGCGACGTGGCCGGTCCCTGAGCCGAGGTCGCCGATAGTCCAGTCGCGGTCCAGGAATGCGAGGAGGGCGTGGAGGTCGAACCTCCGGCCAAAGAGCTCGTGGCGCATGCCGTCCCACTCTCCTGCAGCACTGTCGAAGAATTCCTGGGACTTGGAGCGACGGGCTGCGAGGACGCTCTCGAGCCTTCTGCGATCCTCGTCAGCGGCCGCCGAGGCCTCCACTTCCGGCCTGACGAGGCGCCAGAGGCCTCCCGCCTCGGTGCCTGCCGTCGAGATGGCTCCGGAGTAGAGGCGCCGGGTTCCCTCCGGTCGGGCTCGGATCCACCCATCGTCCGCGAGCACCTTGAGGTGCCTGCTGACCGTGGACTGGGGGAGCTGAACGACCGCGCAGAGTTCGGAGACGGTGAGTTCATTACGCTCGAGAATCAGGAGAAGTCGGCAGCGCAGCGCATCGGCCAGGGCCGACATGCTCTCGAAGATCGACGACGGGGAACCCGTTTGCGCCGGAGCGCTCAATCCGTGCATCCGGATGGAAGGATACAGAGACTATGGGCGAGATGCAAGCTCTCCTTTTCGCGATCTCGTCAGCCTTGGCCCTCAGGCGAAGCCGCGACGCTCGAGCAGAGGCTCGATCCGGGGATCGCGGCCTCGGAACTCGCGATAGAGCTCCATACCGGGCCTCGACCCGCCCTGACTCAGCAGTCGGCGATAGAGGGCAGCGGTCGCTGGGTCGAACAGGCCGGCCTCCTTGAAGGCGCTGAAGCCGTCCGCATCGAGAACCTCGGCCCACAGGTAGCTGTAATACCCGGCTGAGTACCCGCCGGCGAAGATGTGCGCGAAGTATGGACTACGGTAGCGGGGCAGGATCTGGGCGATGAGGCCGAGCCGCTCCAGCTCGCGGCACTCGAACTCGCCGACATCGTCAGTCGACGGCTCGGGGAGAGAGTGCCACGCCAGATCGAGATAGGCGGCCGCAAGGTACTCGAGGGTGGCGAAGCCCTGGTTGAAGGTAGCCGCCTCCTCGAGCCTGTCGATCAGGGCGTTCGGGATGACCTCTCCGGTCTGGTGGTGGCGAGCGTAGAGGCGCAGCATTTCCGGCTCGCTCATCCAGTTCTCGAGGATCTGAGACGGAAGCTCCACGAAGTCCCTGGGCACCCGTGTACCGGAGAGCGAGGGATAGGTCACATCCGACAGGAGCCCGTGGAGGGCATGGCCGAACTCGTGGAAGACCGTCTGAACCTCGCGATAGGAGAGGAGCGCAGGAGAGGCGTCGGTCGGCGGCGAGAAGTTGAAGTTGGTCGTGACAACCGGCGCGGTCTCACCGCCGAGCTTGTGCTGCGGCACGAGTGAACTCATCCAGGCGCCCTCGCGTTTGCTCCCGCGAGCAAAGAAGTCCATGTAGAGGATGCCGATGTGGCGGCCGTTCGCCTCCGAGACCTGGAAGGCCTGCTGCTCGGCGTGCCAGGTCGGTACGTCCTCGAGTGGCACGATCTCCAAACCGAACAGGCGTCGGGCGAGTTCGAACGCGCCCTGGCGGACGGCGTTGAACTCGAAGTAGGGGCGCAAGGCGTCTTCGTCCAGAGCGAAGAGCGAAGCCCGCAGGCGCTCTGCGTAGTAGCGCCAGTCCCAGGGCTCGAGGGGTCCCTCGAATCCGTCGGCGCTCAACTCGGCCGCGAGTGCCGTCCGCTCCGCCCGCGCTGCCGCAAGCGCCGGCTCCCAGATCCTGTCGAGCAGCTCTCGAACCCTCTCGGGCGTTTCGGCCATATTGTCGGCGAGGACGAAGTGGGCATGAGAGCCATGTCCCAGGAGGCCGGCACGCTCCGCTCTCAGGTTCGTCGCTTCTCGCAGGAGCGCACGGTTGTCCCGTGAGCCGGCCCGGCGGCCGCGATCGATGAAGGCCTCGAAGGCCTCACGCCTGAGCGCGCGATTGGGAGAGTGCGAGAGCAACGGATGGACGCTCGTCCGCGCCAGGGTGAAGGACCATCCGTCCTTGTGGCCACGGCGACGTGCCTCCCGCGAGGCTGCGGCCCTCAGACTCTTCGGCAGGCTGCCGAGGTCCGCGGCGTCGGTCACGTGGAGCTCATAGTCGGCAGCCTCGGCGAGGAGGTTCTGCCCAAAGGTCTGCTCAAGGCTTGCAAGGCGAGAGTTGATCTCCCTGAGCCTGGCCTGGGAGTGCGCGTCGAGATTGACGCCAGCACGGAGAAAGCGTTTGCGAGTCTCGTCGAGGAGATACTCCTGCTCTCGGTCGAGTGTCAGCCCGCTGCGCGCCTCGTGGAGGGATTCAATGCGGCCGAAGAGCCCGGCGTCGAGGGTGATGTCGTCCTCGTGAGCCGCCAGCTCGGGGGCGATGGTCAGGGCCGCCTCGCGCACCTCCGCACTCGAGTCCGCCGCATCGACGGCGAAGAAGGCGGCGGTCACCCGCTCGAGTAGATCGGAGCTACGCTCGAGGGCCTCCAGAGTGTTGCTGAAGTCGGGTGGCGTCGGGTCGGCGACGATCGCGGCAACCAGCGCTCGTCGGATCTCGATCGCCGAGCGCATCGCAGGCACCCAGTGACGGGCCTCGATCCGATCGAAGGGGGGGACTCCGAACGGTGTCTCCCATGCCTGGACAAGAGGGTTGTCGGCAACGGACTGGCTCGCGTCGTGTGAGATAGCAGGGCTCCGTGAGAGTGCCCGTTTCCGGGCGGGACGAGGCCGAGGAGTCTAGCCGATGACGCCGCTGCGCGGACTGCTGGAGGTCTAGTCGCCGTAGCGGTAGCCCTTCTGGGCCCGCGCGGTGAATTGCTTGTCGGTCGTCTTGACCTTGACCTTGCGGTAGCCGCTCTCTCCCGTCGGGTGCTCGGCTTCGAAGCTCAGCAGGTAGTACCCCGTGGCCTCACTGGCGATCCGTCGCAGTGGCGTCCGATAGTCGGTGAAGAACTGGTAGTAGGCGCCGCCGCTGTCGTCGGCGATCTTGTTGAGGAAGCTGCTCTGCAGATGGTCGGCGTTGCGGGGCGTGAGATCGAGAGGGTAGACAGCCACATTGTTGGCGTTCAGGGCCTGTTCGAGATCGGGGTAGTAGCGGCGATCGGGTCTAGCGATCCCGTCGCGTGAGATGTCGCCGAACCCGATCGAGTAGAGCAGGAGGTTCTTGCGGCCCACGATGTGGCCGCTGGCTTCGGCGACGAGACGCATGGCATCGTAGATCCGCGTCGTCTTGCGCCGAAGGTCGATGCCCGAGGGCAGGCGGCGAAGGAGGGAAGCGTCCAGATGCGAAGCCTCCGAGCGATAACGGCCATCACGCTCCGGATCGACCCCGCGAACGGCCTCGTCGACAGCAGTGAGAAGGCGCCCGCGGTCCTGGGTGAAGTCCTGATGGATCTTCAGCTTGACGTCATACCCGACGACGGCCACCCAGTCCGAGGGACCCATCTCCTCCTCCAGCCAGTCACGGCTTCGTCGGCCGGCCAGGACCTGCTGCTGGAGAAGCTGGCTGGCCTCACCTGCGTTGCGCAGCTGATCGTGGAAGAAGAGTATGAAGTAGCGGCTGCCCGGGATCTGGTTGGCCGGCGTGAGCGCGCCGCCATCGACGTAGTGGGTCGTATAGAAGTCGACCGAAGTGGGTTCGACCTTGCGGCCTCCAGCCTCGATGACGAAGTCGCTCGTGTCGAGGCCGACGACGAGATTTCCGTCGCGGTCCAGGACGACGACGTCGAGGAGCACCTCGGAGACGTCGACTCGGCCCTCGAAGCGGGTGCTCGACTCCTGGGCCGCCACGGATCCCGAAACCAGCCAGAGCGTGCACGCCAGTGCCGAGAAGTTGATCATCAGTCTTCGCATATGGGGATCCTCCTGGGAACGAGAGCGAACGCTCCGTCTCAGAGGCGCTAACCGGAGCCGGAGCCCGCCAATTCCGTCGCCCGGTCCACCGCAGCGGCCGCGGACTCGAGGACCTCGGCCGCCACACCGATCTGCTCCTGCGCTTCGTCCCAGCTGCGCTGTTCGATTGCTTCACGGATTCCCGGCAAGGTCTTCACCCCGTAGCCGGTGTAGAAGCCGGGGGCGTAGATGTGATGGATGTACCAGGAGCGCCGAGGCAGACCCGCCGAGCGGGTGAGCGCGCGCTCGGAGAGGTACAGGGCGCGATCGAGATCCGCCGCAGTCTCGGCCTCGAGTTCCACACCGTCGTCGCGAGCTGCGTCGAAATGCTCGACGCTGGTCTGGAGCACGGCGAGCGCGTTGCGCAGGGGCGCGAAGTTGAGGTGAGGCACCGACTCCTTCGGCTCGGGCACACGCCATGCGTCGCGCGGGTCCCAGGCCAACTCGTAGTAGCCCTTCTCGATACGGTCGTTCTCGGCCGCGGTCTCTTCGCGGAGATCGTCGGCCAGTTTCACGACTTCGTCGACGTAGCCGGAGACAGTGCTGGCGAGGGGGCTGAACTCCATCGGCAGGCGGTCCGCGTTGGCCAGCCTGAGGACGAGACGGCCGCCGACCTGGGCGAGCGCCACCCCGTAGTCGAAGCCGGGATCCATGAATTTCCGGTAGTGATCGAAGGTGTCGTAGATCGAGTGGTACTGCCCGTAGTCACCTTCACCACCGAAGCCGACGTTCAGTGAGGCGATTCCGAGATGTTGAAGGAAGGGTGAATAGTCACTCCCGGAGCCCAGCGCGTAAATCGGGAGGTCGCCGCCCGAGAGCGCCCGCTGCCGGGTGGCGGGATCCCCACTGAGCGCCATGGCCGCTCGCCGGCGCTCGCCAACGCTGACACCCGTCTGCGGATCCTCGACATCGCCGGCGACCTCGTTGACCAGGCTTTCGAGGCTATGGGACCCGCCGACATTGAGAAAGCCTCGCGAATTGCTGTCTGAATTGATGTAGACGGCCGCGTGCCGCTGAAGTTCCTCGGCATGATGCTCCGCCCACTCCGTCGAGCCGAGCAACCCGGGCTCTTCGGCGTCCCATCCTGCGTAGACAATCGTCCGCCGGGGCCGCCAGCCGTCCTCGTAGAGGCGTCCCAGCGCCTGGGCCTCGGCCAGCACCGCAGCCATGCCACTGACCGGATCGGTCGCGCCGTTGACCCAGCCGTCGTGATGATTACCGCGCACGATCCACTGGTCGGCTCGATCTGTGCCCGGTAGCCTGGCGACGACGTTGTAGGCGGTCGCCAACCGCCAGTTGAACTCGAGCTTGAGATGAACCTTGGCCGGCCCGGGTCCCAGGTGGTAGGTGAGGGGCAGAGCGCCCCTCCACGACTCGGGCGCGACGGGGCCTCCGAGAGCTGCCAGGATCGGTGCGGCATCTGCCGCCGAGATCGGCAGGACCGGGATCTTGGTGAGAGTCGGCGCCTCGTCGATGTCGAGTCTGTCGGCCTCCGCGGTGGCGCCGATACCCGGGGTCAACGGGTCGCCCGGAAAGAGGGGCATGTCGGCCACAGACCCCCGCTGAATACCCTCCTGAGGGCGGAAACCGCCGCTGGGGTAGGTGTCACCGCGGTAGTAGCCGTCGTCCTCGGGGTCGGTGTAGATGAGACAGCCGATGGCGCCGTGCTCGGCGGCGACTTTCGGCTTGATTCCTCGCCAGGAGCCGTAGTAGCGGGCGAGAACGATCTTGCCCTTGACGCTGATGCCGCGCTTCTCGAGTTCCAGATAGTCGTCGGGCACGCCATAGTTGACGAAGACGACCGGTGCCGTCACGTCACCGTCGATGGAGTAGGCGTTGTACCCCGGCAGCTGTTCGTCGGTCTGAGACGAAGTGGCGTCTCCCTCGACCGGAGGCTCCGTCAGCTCGGCGGAGAAGGCCTCCGGCTCGAGCATCTCGAGGCGACGCACCTTCGGCGTGGGGAAGAGTACTTCGTACTCCTCGAGCTCCGCCTGCCAGCCCCAACTGCGGAAGAGATCCCGCATGAACTCTGCGTTGTCGCGACTGTACGGCGAACCCACGGGATGGGGGTGGGCAGACATTCGCTCGATCCAGCCGCCGATCTGCTCGGCGTTGAGCAGGGAATCGAAGCGGCCCTCGAGGGCTTCCTGCTCCGAAGAACGGTCAGGGTGGAATCCGAGGAGACTACTCTCACTCGACCCGGCGAGGTTCGTGCTGAGGAGACTGCAAACAACTACGGCAAGGCAAGTTCGACGCATGAATCCCTCCTGTTCAGGCGGCCGGAGCCGCGAATGGCAGAAGGGGATTCTACGGGATGATGCTCCCTAGTCCATCAGTTCGCCGGCGCGGCGAGTCGCCTCCATCACCGCCTTTATCAAGGTCACTCGCAGGCCCCCTTCTTCGAGAGCCAGAATGCCGTCCATCGTGCATCCTGCCGGGGTGGTGACATCGTCCTTCAGAAGCGCCGGGTGACTCCCGGTCTCCAGTACCATCGAGGCGGCTCCGAGGCAGGTCTGTGCCGCCAATTCCGTGGCCACGCTTCGCGGCAGGCCGGCTTTCACTCCGCCTTCCGCCAACGCCTCGATCACGATGTAGATGAAAGCGGGTCCGCTGGCGGAAAGCCCGGTGACGGCATTGAGGTAGCTCTCGGAGAGAACCAGGGTCCGGCCGGCCGTGTCGAAGACGGATCGGGCGCGGTCGAGGTGCTCCTGAGAAGCCGCGAGACCGGCACAGATGGCGGTCATGCCGGCGCCAGAGCGCACGGGAGTGTTGGGCATGGCGCGCACGACAGGAACTCCAGTGGGAAGCGCGGCCTCGAGATCACGGGTCGTTGCCCCTGCTGCGATGGAGATGACCGTGCTCGCGGAATCGAGTTCGGAGCCGATCTCTTCGAGGAGAGCAACCAGGTTCTGCGGCTTGACGCAGACGAGCACCAGTTGTGCCCGGCGCACGGCCTCGCGGTTGTCCAACGTCGTCGACACGCCGAAGCGCCCGGCCACTGCCTCCAGAGCCTCTGGCCGCCGCCCGGTGGCGATGATCGCGTCGGGCTCCCAGGGGCCGCGCTCGAGCACGGCTTCGATCAGTGTTGTTCCCATCTTGCCCGCCCCGAGGACGGCGATCGTCTGCTGCTGTGAGTCCATCAGTACCTCCGCAGCAGAGACTAGCCTATTCGCGACTCTCGTCGCGGGGGTCGGCGAACCTCGGGTCGGCGACGAAGTCGTGGTCTGTCAGGGCCCGAAGGAACGCGAGGAGAGCGTGGATCTCGGCGGGCGAGAGCCCGAGCGGGCGCACGCTGGGACTCTTGAACCGGTTGCGCTCCCCGACGCCGCGATACGGTCCGCTGTGGATCGTGCGACCGCCGGCCGAGTAGTGGGCCAGGACCTCTTCGAGAGTCTCCAGGCTCCCATCGTGCATGTAGGGAGCTGTGAGCTCGATGTTGCGCAGCGTGGGCGCCTTGAAGCGGCCCATGTCGCGAGGGCGGCCGGTCGCCTCGTGGCGACCGGTGTCACCGGCCGGATAGCTCCCTCTGCCGAGATTGTAGAGGCCGGTGTTGTGAAACTCGAGGACGGTCTCCTCGCGGCCGAACCAGGTCGAGTTGCCGGCGAGAAGGAAGCCGGAGTGGCAGGTGGAGCATGAGAGACGCTCGGAGAAGAAGAGCTCGAGGCCCCGGACGGCGTCTGTCGACAGGGCGCTCCGGTCACCGTCGCGAACGAATCGGTCGTACGGGGTGTCGAAAGAGATGAGAGTGCGTTCGAACGTGGCGATCGCCCTGGCTACATTCTCCATCGTGATGTCGCCGGACCGCGAGGGGAACGCAAGGGCGAACTGTTCCCTGTAGTAGGAGTCCTCGCCGAGCTCCCGGAGGATGCGCGGCTCGTGGCCCGCCATGCCCATCTCGACCGGCTCGACACCTAGCATCGGGACCAGGGCCTGCTGCTCCAGGGACCGAGTCGTCGCGTCGGCCCAGTTGAAGGCATCGCCGTAGAGGACGTTGGCCAGCGACATGGTGTTGCGGCGGTGTGCCTCGCCGGTCGACCCGAGAGCCGTGGCACGACCGTCCGTAAACGCGCGCTCCTGCTGGTGGCAACTGGCACAGGAGAAGGTGCCGTTGCCCGACAGCCTGCGGTCGTAGAAGAGGTGGCGACCGAGCTCGGCTTTCGCTGCCGAGAAGGGATTGTCGTTCGGGATCTCGGGTTCCGGAAACGCCGCCGGGAGGGGAAGGTTTCTCCCCGCGTGCGTCCCTCGCCCGACCTCGCGCCCGACAGCGGCCCCGCCGGCCAGGGTTGCGACCGCTATCAGCGCAGCGGCGAGGGCTCGGCCGCGGTCCGACGGGCCCCTACCAGGAACTCGGTCCTCCGCCCGACCCGGCGCCTGTGGCCTCGGAGACCTGCTCGTGGGCTGCGATCCACTCGGCGACGCCATACTCAGCCGCTGCTGCCGCGTGCCCTTCGTCGCTCGCCCACACCTTGACCGCGGCGAGGAGCTCGGAAGCGTGTTCGGCGCTGATCATCGACAGCTTCTGGTAGGCCTCCTGCGCCTCTGGAATCCGTCCCAGGCCGAGCAGGGCTTCCGCCCGGTACTCGATCGCGTTGGGGTAGTTGGGGTTGAGACTGAGAGCGGTGTCGTAGGCCTCCATCGCCCTTTCGAACTCCCCCAGGCGGCGGAGTGCGTACCCCAGGCTTCCATGGGCCTGAGCGAAGTCCGGCTTGTTTTCGATCGCTGTCTCGAAGCGTTGAGAGGCCTTGTTGAAGAGACTGCCGCGCTTCTTCTCGAGCTTGGTCCGCTTCTTCTCATCCGACTGTTCGGCGATCGTCCGGTCCAGTTCGACCGCCTTCTCGCGCAGTTTGAGCCCTTCGTTGTAAGCGTTGACTGCGATCTGCTCGGGGCTCAGAGCGGGCGTCTCGGGCACGGCCGGAGCGCTCTCGTTGCCGCCGGAGCCCCAGGCCGTGACCGGCACGATGAGGAGTGCAGTGAGTGCCAGCGACCTGGCGATGATCCTGAGTGCGCGCTTCATCTGGAGCTCCTTGTAGTGATGACTGGCCAGTTCTGGGGAGAGATACGGTTGCGGTGGGCCTATGGTCTCATGCCGGAATCGCCGCCACGCCGTCGATCTCAGTCGTCCGCTATGAGGCTGGCGATCAGGGGCTCGATCTCGCGCACGTTCCACGCCGAGAGTTGTGCGAGCATGTTGACGCCTTCCTTGTCGATCTCGATCTGAGAACCGGTCCGATACCAGGGAAAATTCTTGACCGGACCCTCGGCCTTGCCCGGTGGGTCCAGGGGTGTGCCATCCGGGTTCTGATTGGCTTGACCCCGGGTCAGGTCGGAGCGGATCTGGTTGTCGGAGATCGAGTCCTGCCATCGGTTGACGCGGTTGTTGTAGACCCAGAGGACCTGGACCCGGCGCCCTCCCTGAATATGGGCGACAGGGTTGTCGACCGTTTCGAGGCTCTGTGAGAAGGCGGCGGTGAAAGTCCCCAGGTCGGAGTCTCGCCCGGCTCCGCCGCAGCTGGCCTCATAGAGACCCTGCCGTAGACGCGAGAACTCATCGTCACGGTCAGAGAAGACCTGGGCAAAGCTCATCGGGTGGTGCGGGCTCATACCTCCCCAGGAGACCCACCGGCCGTCCTCGGGCTGACTGCGGTAGCCGAAGAGCCCGGCGAGCTGTCCAGCGACCATAACCTCGTCGGTGTCCGGGTCGCGGCTCAGGGGCGTGAGGCTGTTGACGAATGAGATCAGCCGGTCGGCATCGCTACGAGCGAGCATACCCAGGATGCCTGTGTTCTCGAAGTCGCCGCCATCCGAGAAACCATAGGTTGTGTTGTCGGGATCGGCGACCGATCCCAGGGGCCAGTAGTTGTAGTGTGGAATCAGTTGAGACGCGTCACAGTCGAGGAAGGGCTCCAGCTTCCGACGCACGCGTGCTGCGGCGCGTCGGGCGAGAAAGCCGAAGTGGAGCTTCCTGGTGAGCACCCGTTCGATCTCATCGATGAGGTCGTCGATGGCTTCGTTGAGGTACCCGAGCAGGCCCTCGGCGAAGAACGCGCTCGAACAACCGGCAATGTCGCAGAGCGAGTAGTTGCGACTCACCCCGATCGAGGCGGTCTCCGGCTGTCCACCCGGGCCGAGGAGTTGGGATGTGAAGCCGAAAGACTCGACACCGCCCCCGCCCGTGAGCCGCTCGTCTGGACTCCTCCCGAGGAGGCCGGTCGTGACGGGAGTCGCCTGGACGGGGACCTGCGGTGAGTCGACCATCTTCGGACGCTGCAAGACATTGGTGTTGACGAATAGTGGCGTTCGGTCGCTCCTCGCCGTGTAGAAGGCGTTTGGAGTGAGCGTCGGATTGGCTGGAGTGATCGTCTCGAGGATGTGCTCGGCCGAGAGGCTGAAGGCGCGAGCGGGCTGGATGACGTCGACTCCTGGGTCGTACTCGGCGTCGTAGAGCGCGAACGGCTTGAGGATGAGTTCACCCACAGCAGCGATCCAGAACCAGCGCCAGCGCTCGGGATGATCGAAGAACTCCCAGCGATAGAGCGTGTACAAGAGCTCCGCAATGCGTGTCAGACGCCATTGCTGCGGTGCGTTGCCCAGGCAGTGGCGATGCAGCCAGGCGACGTTGGCCGGGTCGGGGACGTCCTCGCCCTTCTTCTTCAACACTCCCGGCGCGGTTGGCGTGATCAGGAACTCGTCGTCGCCCACCGCTTGTCCGTCGATCGTGCCGGGCAGGAAGGTGTAGAGGACCGCGGCCCAGCTGCCGCCGGAGACGGACGAGAGGTAGTCGGCCCGCTCGAGGAGCGTACGGCCGGCGTCTCCCGGGTCCGGTAGAGAGCGAAGCCCGGAGAGTTGACCCAGGGCGCAGGTCAGCGCTCGGGAGCCGCCTCCGGATAGGCAGATACCGAGTTTCGGGGCGTCGGCGGAAGCTAGAGGCTGGCCGGCAGGGTAGAGCCGCGCTTCATGTGGGTCTTGGGTAGGAGAGTTCGGCATCGATCGTTCCTGCTTCGCCCGAGGCTTGACGAACGCCTCGTCCGGCGTGTTTCGAGGGAAGGCCGGTGGCCTCCGGAACTCCTTGCTTCTCGAATCGAAATCGTGACCTATCGGGAAGTGTACCAGCGCAACTGAGTTCGGTCTCGTCCCTGTCCGGCTTGCCCTGCCCCCCGGGTGGGCAGGGAGATTCTCCCATCGCGATCGTGCGGATCGCAGTGGCATGCGCCTCCCCCTAGGCACATGCCGGAGTGAGCTCAGGTGGCTTCGAGTCGGCGGACGATGTCCAGAATGTCTGCCGCATGGGAGGCTCTGTAGTCGGGCGGTGTCGGCCAGTTGGCCCGTCCCCCTCCGTACTCGACGCCGACGCTTGCGAGCCGCCAATCCTGCCCCTCTTCGCCGAGTCTGTGAGTCGCCCTGCGGACGCACTCGATATCGACTGGATGGTCTCCGATGTAGAGGACGACGTGGGTGGGGGCGAGGTCGAATCCGTTGTGCAGCACCTCGGCGCAGTGCAGCAGCCCGTCGGGCTCCGGCTTTTGCCGCTCGAAGGGCAGGTCTTCGTCGGCAACGATGTGCTCGAAGAGCCCAAGGAGCTGCGCGGGCTCGAGAGAGTGCTCGATATTGGCGCGACTGTTCTGGGAGACGATTCCCTGCCTGCGATCGGTGAGAGCGAGGACCACTTCGGCTACGCCGTCGAAGAGTGGGGGGATTGATCTGTCGTCCTGGTGAAACTCGGTCCACAGAGGAGCCGCCTCTGCCGTGCGCTCCGGGGGTAGGCCGAAATGGTCGACATAGAGTTGCCGCCAGCTCGCTGCTGAGTGCACGGCGCTGGCGTAGCGATCACGGTCCTTCAGCGCCGGGAAGCGCTCGGCCGTGCCTCCGGTGAGGCGCTCGACGATCCTTCTGGTGATCTCGAGATTGCGCTGCAGGGTGTCTGCGAGGGTGCCGTCGAAGTCCCAGATGACGGCGGTGACTTCTATTCCTTGGCCCATTGGACCAGGTCCACCGCTTCCTGCCCCAGGTACTTCCTGAGAATGCGGAAGTAGATGCCGGAGAGTTTGAGCTGGTCCAGATGCTTGCTGAGCTCAGCCGCCAGGGGGGAGCCTTCTGCGACGAGGAAGCCGTAGTGTTGCAACTCGCTGATCGGCAGCGTCATGTGGAGGCTAGGGTAGTCCTTCAGGTATAGGAGGCCGAGGACGCTGTCGAGCGCCGTCGCCCGTCCTTCGCCACGGTCCAGCATGGCCAATTCTTCATTCTCGTCGCCGGCGTAGACGAAGCTGACCTCCGAGATCGTGGACAAGACTCGCTCGTAGGTGGTGCCCGACATCGTGATCAGGGTTTCGCCGGCCAGATCATCCAGGGTGGAGGCGGTCTGTGTGCGCGGCTCGACGAGCCTGATCCGAACGGGGAAGTAGGAGCTACTGAAGTCATACATCTCCTCCCGCGAGGCAGTGATCGACACGGTTCCTGAAGCCAGGTCGACATCGCCTTGGTCGAAGCGGGGCATCAGCTCGGCAAAGGTCTCCACCCAGACGATGTCGATCTCCCGCCCCTGACTCTTGGCGAAGTACTGGAGAATCTCGTACTCGACTCCAGCGGGGTCGCCGTTCTCGTCGAGGTAACTGAATGGCTCGAATGCACGAGCGACGACCTTGAGGGGCTCTTGGGCGATGGCCTGACCGGTCACAGCCAGGGTCAGGAGCAGAGCCGGGATCAGCCTCTTCACGATCGACCTCCTTGTACTCGAACGACGTGTCATGGGAGGACCGGGACTATAGCAGCGGGGGGTCCGCATCAGAGTCGTTGACATCTAAATAGGCATTAGCTACCCTAAATACCGAATTAGTGAGGAGATCGAGCGTTGGCGACCTTGAGGGGCACTTCAGCATGAGAAGCGAAGGCTGGTTCGTCGACAAGCCCTCGTCCCCAATGGACTGGCGGGGATTCGAGGTGGCCCCGGGCGATGGGCAGGTGGTCATCGAGGTCGCCGCGTGCGGTGTCTGCCACACCGACCTCGGCTATTTCTACGAGGGCATTCCTACTCGACATGGGTTTCCCTTGATCCTCGGACACGAGGTTGCGGGCAAGGTGGTGGCCGCAGGCGCTGGCGCCGAGGCCTGGGTCGGCAACAGCGTCGTCGTGCCGGCAGTGATCCCGTGCGGCGCCTGCGAAGCCTGCGATGCTGGACGGGGCGCAATCTGTCCCGACCAGGTCTTCCCTGGGAACGACCTCAATGGAGGTTTCGCCAGGCACCTTGTCGTCCCGGCTCGCGGCCTGTGTCCGGTGCCCGATCTCGATGATCCCGAGGCGAATCGTGCGGGCTTGAAGCTGGAGTCGCTCTCGGTCATAGCCGACGCGGTGTCAACGCCTTACCAGGCTATTCTGCGCTCGGGTCTCCAGCCGGGGGATCTGGCGATCTTCGTCGGCGTCGGGGGGGTCGGCGGTTTCGGGGTCCAGATCGCTGCGGCGCTCGGCGCCGTCGTCGTGGCGGTCGACGTGGATGCGGATCGCCTTGCGGCTCTGGAGCCTTATGGAGCAGGAGTAACTCTCGACGCGGCGACGCACGACTTCCGGGCCTTGAAGGCTCGCGTTCGGGAGGTCGCCGGAGACTCGGGTGTCCCCAGTTTCCGTCAGCGGATCTTCGAGTGCTCTGGGACGCCTGCTGGGCAGGCGACGGCCTTCGGTCTCCTCTCCCACGGCGGCTACCTGGGCGTCGTCGGCTACTCGCCGAAGAAGGTGGAGATCCGCCTGTCCAACCTGATGGCGCTCGACGCCACGGCCCAGGGGAACTGGGGCTGCCTCCCAGAGCACTACCCGGGTGTCGTCGATCTCGCCCTCTCGGGCCGGATCGCGATCGAGCCCTTCATCGAGTACCGCAGCCTGTCGACCCTCAACGAGTCTTTCGCCGACCTGCATGCAGGGCGGGTGAGCCGGCGGCTCGTTCTGACTCCGGAGAACTGACATGACGACCGAGTGGACATTCAAGGATCACGATCTGACGAGGGAGACCCCGCATCCAGGCGTCCGGTACGAGCGACGGGCTCTACGCACGCCCCAAGGGGAAGAGGTTCCGGGGCTTCATGCTGCATGGATCACACTCGACAACCCGGCGCAGTACAACTCCTACACAACAGAGATGGTGAAGGGCGTCATCCTCGGCATGCGGCAAGCCTCGAACGACCGGGCGTGCGTTGCGGTGATCTTCACCGGAGCCGGGGACCGAGCCTTCTGCAGCGGCGGCAACACCGCCGAGTACGCCGAGTACTACGCGGGCCGCCCGCAGGAGTACAGGCAGTACATGCGACTGTTCAACGACATGGTGTCGGCGATCCTGCATTGCGATCAGCCGGTGATCTGCCGCGTGAACGGCATGCGAATCGGAGGCGGGCAGGAGATCGGCATGGCCTGTGACTTCTCGGTGGCCCAGGACCTTGCGATCTTCGGGCAGGCGGGCCCCCGTCACGGCTCGGCCCCGGACGGGGGGAGCACGGACTTCCTGCCCCTCTTCGTGGGCATCGAAGCTGCGATGGAGAGTGCGACTCTCTGCGAGCCCTGGAGCGCCCACCAGGCCTACCGGCTGGGGATGTTGCACAGCATCGTTCCGGCCCTGCGAGTCGACGGGGAATGGGTCTCGAACCCTCTGGTGGAGACGACTCAGTGGCTCGATGGGAGGGGCCGGATCGTCCACGGCCGCCCGAGGACCGGTGAGTCCCGGGTCCATGGAAAGGCGCAGCTGGCCGAAGGGACGGTCGATCTCAAGCTGCTCGACGAAGCGGTCGAGGCGCTGGTCTGGAGCCTGGCCAACACCATGCCCGGGTGCCTGGCGAAGACGATCGAGAGCGTTCGCAAGCACAAGCTCGAGCACTGGGATCGGAATCGGGAGACCAACCGAGCCTGGCTGGCGCTCAACATGATGACCGAGGGTCGAGCGGGCTTCCGGGCGTTCCACGAGGGGACCAAGGCGTGTCGGGAGGCCGACTTCCTGCTGCTACGCCGACGGCTCGCCGAGGGCGGAACCTGGGATGACGCACTGCTCGAGGAGATCCTCGAGCGAGTCCGCCCGGCGGAAGGAGTGGGGGCATGAGCGCGGCACAGGCGGTGGCGGTGGATCTGCGCGATCTCACGCCGTTCGATGCCGACGAGGTGATCGCGATCGATGCGCTCCACACCGGGGAGCACAAGCCCGACTATTGGCGCAGAGTTCTCACTGAGTTCATCCCGCCGTCGGAGGGCGACCGCAAGGTCGGTATCGCCGCGGTGTCGGGTGGGCGCATTGTGGGGTATCTGCTCGGAGAAGTGCGGGCTTTCGAGTTCGGATCGGAGGCCTGTGGCTGGATCTTCTCGGTGGGCGTCGACCCGGAGCTGACCCGCGGGGGCGTCGCCTCGGAACTCCTGGGTGAGGCATCCAGGCGGTTCCGGTCGGCCGGAGTTACGACGGTCAGAACGATGGTCCGCCGGGCCGACGTTCCGGTGCTCTCGTTCTTTCGGGCTCGCGGGTTCGTGGGCGGCAGCTTCTATCAACTCGAACGTGACCTCGAGGAGGACTGAGTGATGAGCGAAGTGTCGGCGATCATTGAGCGTGCCGAGGGCCTCTTCCACGATCTACAGCTGGGGTCCGTACGCCGTTGGAAAGAAGAGACGGGTGGGGTCGCTGTCGGGTATATGCCGATCTATATCCCGCGTGAGCTTCTGCACGCTCAGGGTGTTCTCCCTGTGGGGATCGTCGGTGGCGGCGATCAGCTGGAGATCATTCGTGGCGACGCCTTCTACCAGTCGTACATCTGCCACATCCCGCGATCCACGATCGAACTGGGGCTCAACGGCAGCCTGGATTGTCTCGACGGGATGATTTTTCCGGCGATCTGCGACGTCATCCGGAATCTCTCGGGGATGTGGAAGCTCCAGTTCCCGGACAAGCTGGTCCGCTATCTCGATGTGCCACAGAACTTCGATCCCGAAGTCGGAGGGCGCTTCTATCGGCTCGAGCTGGAGTCGCTGGCGGCCGATCTGGAGGCTTTGGGTGGACGCCCCTACGATCCGGAGGCGCTGCGGCGCTCGATCGTGGTCTACAACCGCCATCGTCAGGTTGTCGCCGGTCTCTACGCCCTGCGTCGCAAGGCGCCCTGGCGAGTGCCGACTCACGAGTTGTACCTGGTCCTGCGGGCCGGTCTCGTCCTGCCGGTCGAGGAGTCGATCGAGTTGCTCGAGGCCTACCGCCAGGCGGTCCTGGCAGACGACGAGCGGCGGCCGATGGATCAGGCGAGGGTCCTCCTCACCGGCTCCTTCTGTGAGCAGCCGCCGCTGGGTCTGATCAAGACCCTCGAGCGGTCGGGCTGCTACATCGTGGACGACGACTTCGTCCAGGTGCATCGTTGGATCGACGCGGACATCTCTGAGTCGGGCGATCCGCTCGACAGCCTGGTTGGCGCTTTCCTCGAGTCATCGATCGCCAGCCCGGTGCGATACATCGACGAGGAGACGAAGGGAGAGGCACTTCTCGAGAGAGTCGAGGAGAGCGGTGCCGAGGGAGTTCTCTTCTGCGCCCCCAGCTTCTGCGACCCCGCGCTGCTCGACCAGCCGATGATCGTGCGCGCCGTCGAGAAGGCCGGCGTGCCCTGGACGGCCTTCAAGTTCTCGGAGAACAACGCCCAGTTCCAGGTGATTCGCGAGCAGGCGGGCACCTTTTCGGACTCGATCAAACTCTGGAGTGGAGCCTGACATGAGCCAGCCCGCACGCCCCGCCGAGGGCGCTGAAGTCGACGTACAGAAGGACAGCAGCCAGCTGAAGCAGAAGCGGATGATCGAGGATCACTACACGCGGCTCGCCCGAGCTCCCGAGACCGGCGAGAAGAACGTCTACACCTTCGTCCCCGGCAACCTCACCGAGCTTCTGCTCTCGTTCGACCTCGTGCCTGTTCTGCCCGAGATCAACGCATTGCAGTCGGGGATGCGGGGCAAATCGCGAGAGTACATCTCGCTGGCCGAGAAGTCCGGCCACTCGGAGGACGTCTGTACCTACGTCAAGTGCGACCTGGGGATGATGAAGTCGGGCAATATCGGGCCGACCGGAGAGCATCTGCCGGATCCTGATCTCCTGCTCCTTTCCTACACGGGCTGTTTCACCTTCATGAAGTGGTTCGAGATCCTGCGGGAGGAGTACGACGCGCCGGTCGCGATGCTGCACGTGCCCTACCAGGGCGATGGCGAGATCACCCCCTCGATGCGGGACTACGTCGTCGAACAGCTGGAGAGCAAGGTGATACCCGCACTGGAGAAGCTCTCGGGTAAGTCTTTCGACCAGGATCGTCTCAGCGAGCTGCTGGCTCGCTCTGCACAGGCGGAAGATGACCTGGTCTGGGTCCTTCAATCAGCGAAACACCGCCCGTCGCCGATCGACGCTTACTTCGGCGGGGTGTACTACATCGGGCCGATCTTCACCGCCTTTCGCGGCACTCAGGGGGCGGTCGACTACTACAGTGAGCTGAGGCGAGAGGTCGAGGAGCGCCTGGAACGGGGCATGGGGCCGATCACGCCGGACGGTGAAATCGAAGAGGAGCGATTTCGGTTGGTTGTCGAGGGTCCCCCGAACTGGACCAACTTCCGCCAGTTCTGGCAGATGTTCGCGGAAGAGGGGGCGGTCGTCGTGGCCTCGAGCTACACCAAGGTCGGCGGCGTCTACGACACGGGATTCCGCCACGACCCCGACCGGCCCCTCGAGAGCCTGGCGGAGTACTGCATGGGTTGCTACACCAACCTCAATCTGCCGGGTCGGATCGACATGTTGTCGCGCTATGTCGACGAGTATTCGGCCGACGGTCTGCTGATCAATTCGGTCAAGAGCTGCAACTCGTTCAGCGCGGGTCAGCTGATGATCCTGCGCGAGGTGGAGAACCGAACCGGTGTCCCCGGCGGTTTCGTCGAGAGCGACCTCGTCGATCCGCGGTACTTCTCGGCCTCGAACATCAAGAACCGCCTGGAGTCCTACTTCCAGATGATCGATCAGAAGCGCCAGGGGAGCGCGGCATGAAGTACTGCGTTGGCATCGACCTCGGCTCGACGACGACCAAGGCGGTGGTCCTGGGCGACGAGGGAGAGGTCCTCGGTCGAGGGATCACCAACAGTCGGAGCAACTACGGAGTGGCCTGCGAGGTCGCGCTCGTGGAAGCACTCATCACCGCCCGCTTCGGTCTCATCGAGGCCGAGTTCGAGCGCCTCCGGGCCAAGGGAGGGGGCGGGATCGAGGAGTTGGATGAGGGCTGGGTTCCGGCGCTCGAGCGGCTGCTGCGACTGCACCAGTACGTCGGTCAGCTCGAGTCACTCGCCGAGACGATCACGGCGGATCTCGACGGCGCTGGAGGTGGAAAGAACCTGCGCGAGTCCGCAACGGTCATTCTCGAGAGGATGCTGCAGGAAGCCCCTTCGCTCTACGCTCCGGGCACTTCGCGCAAGAGTGACTTCTTCAGAGATCTCGCCGGCAGCCGCTACCTCAAGTTCGCCGAGGCGGTCACGAAGGACAGTGGCGTCAGCTACGAGGAACTCGTCGGTCTATATGACAAGGCGATCCTCATCGTCGAGAACTCGCCGACCGGCTCCGGGAACTTCGCCGGCCATGCCGCGAACGCCTTGAGCGACCTGGAGCGTCCTCCGGAGGCTCTGGCTCGAGCGGTGGAGTGGGCCGGTTCGACGGAAATGGAGTTGGCGATCAGCGTCGGGACCGGGTACGGGAGGGCCACGCTTCCCTTTCCACGGGAGCAGATCCGATCGGAGATCCTCTGCCATGGACTCGGTGCGCATGAGCTCTTCCCCGGGACGCGCACCGTGCTCGACATCGGAGGGCAGGACACCAAGGCGATCCAGGTCGATGACCGTGGCATCGTGACCTCGTTCCAGATGAACGATCGCTGCGCCGCCGGGTGTGGCCGCTATCTCGGCTACATCGCCGATGAGATGAACCTCGGACTGCACGAGCTCGGGCCCCTCGCCCGGCAATCGAAGCGCAACGTCAAGATCAACTCGACCTGCACCGTTTTCGCCGGCGCCGAGTTGCGGGAGCGCCTCGGCCTGGGAGAGAAGCGTGAGGACATCCTCGCCGGCCTTCACCGGGCGGTCATTCTGCGCGCCATGTCGCTCCTTGCCCGCTCGGGTGGAATCGAGGATCAGTTCACCTTCACTGGGGGAGTGGCCAAGAACCCCGCCGCGACCGATGCGCTCAAGAGCCTGGTCGAGGACAACTACGGGGACAAGACGATCAACATCTCGGCGGACTCGATCTACACCGGTGCTCTCGGCGCGGCGATCTTCGCTCGCCGGGACTGGCTACGGACAATAAACTGATGGAGGCGTGATGGGAGTGATCGACGACAAGCTCACCGTGGCCGGGATCGATATCGGATCCTCCGCCGCCAAAGTCGCCCTCTTCGAGGACGAGCCGGGCAGCGAGGGGCGGCTCCTGGTGGGTCGAAGCGAGAGAATCCGGCGCCGCGATCCGCAGGAAGTTGCGATCGAGCTCTTCCATCAGTGCGCGTCGGAGGCGGGGATCGATCCCGAGGCCCTCGCCTACGTCGCGACGACCGGCGAGGGGGAGGGGATCCCATTCCGCACCGGTCACTTCTACGGCATGACGACGCATGCGCGAGGGGGTCTCTGGCTGGATCAAGAAGCCAGGACCGTGCTGGATATCGGAGCACTGCACGCCAGAGCCGTGAGGATGGACGAGCGCGCGAAGGTGCTGAAGTACCGCATGACCAGCCAGTGTGCATCGGGCTCCGGGCAGTTTCTGGAGAATATCTGCCGCTACCTGGGAACGACGATCAAGGAGATCGGCCCTCTGTCACTCGAGGCGGACGATCCCGAGCCCTGCTCGTCGATCTGTGCCGTTCTGGCTGAGACCGATGTCATCAACATGGTGTCGCGCGGCATCACGACAGCCAACATCATCAAGGGCATTCACCAGTCGATGGCAGGCCGGTATCTACGTCTGCTGGCCGCGGTCGGGGCGCAAGGTCGGGTCCTGGTCACCGGCGGTTTGGCGGCCGATGTCGGTCTCCTCGCCGCGATCTCCGAAGGAGCAGAGAAGCACAAGGGGAACTTCACCGTGCACGCCTCATCGGATTCGGTGCTCGCCGGGGCGCTGGGTGCGGGCATCTGGGGTGCGTTCCGGATCCGCAAGCTGGCCGAGAAGGGCTTGAGCTTCGAGGAGCAGGGCGCGGCCGCCTGAATCAACCATGGAAGGAGAGACGAGCTATGGAGTCACTTGAACAGGAGAGCGTCAGGATCCGCGGACTGCTGCCGTCGGATCTCGACCGGGTCATTCGGGTGGACGAGAGGATTACGGGCCGCCCCCGGGGCGAGTACTTCCGCCTGAAGCTCGACCAGAACCTGGCAGAGACGGGAGTCAAGGTCTCCCTGGCGGCGGAGGTCGACCGGATCTTCGCCGGCTTCCTACTGGCTCGGGTCTACTACGGCGAGTTCGGCATGCCGGAACCGGTAGCTGTCCTCGACACGATCGGGGTCGATCCCGACTTCCGGGGACAGGGCGTCGGTGAGGGGCTCATGAAGCAGCTCGGGATGCAACTCGTCGGGCTCAGGGTGAGTCGCCTGCAGACCGAGGTCGACTGGGATCAATCGGAGCTCCTCGTCTTCTTCAAGAAGACCGGCTTCCGGCCGGCGCCACGGCTCTGTCTCGATCTCGAGGTCCAGGCTGCCCCGTGATGAAATGACGCCATGAATCTCAACAAGAGCACGCGCTATGCCCTCTACTCATCGATGGAGATGGCGCGCGTCTGGCCGGACGAGCGCGTCACGGTCGGAGAGATCGCCCAACGCTACGGGATCTCCGAGACCGCCCTGGCCAAGGTCCTGCAACAGCTGGTACGTGCCGGTATCTCGATCGGAAGCCGGGGCGTCGGGGGCGGTTACCGCCTGGCACGCGAGCCCGGGCGTGTGACGGTTCTGGAGGTCATCGACGCTTTCGAGTCCCGTCGTGGAGACGTCCAGTGTCTACTCGACGACCGCCCCGGAGAGTGCAGAGACTTCGATGGCTGTCGTCTTCGACGACTGTTTGACGAGGTGGAAGAGATGGCTCGCTCGACCTACGCCTCGACCTCCCTCGAGACGCTCGTTGGCCCGCCGCTGGCTCAGTTGAGCGGCAGCGTCGAGAGCCGCTAGCGCGGTCGGACTCAGGATGCGGCGACCGAGAGCCTCTGGAGTCCGCCGCCGATCTCGAGAAGCCCCTGCTCCCGCAACGCCGCTACGGCTCGCTCCTGCATGGTGAACATCGTGCCGTCGGTCCGCAGGGCGATCGAAAAGGCGTCATGTTCCGGCCCGGGCGACTCGAACTCGTGGCGCTGCCGGTCCGCGAGTTCCACGCGTCCGTCCGAGCGGGTGTCGTAGAGCCGCCGGGCCTCGAGGCGACGGCGTTGTTCGCCCCTGCCACAGACGGTCTCCATGAGAAGAGGGTGGGCTCCCACGCGGTGCGCGAGATCGACGAGCGGGCGGCGGCTCTCGCGGCGCTTGAAGGAGCCGTCGACGACCACCGGAAAGCCGGCCTGAAGCAGGTTCTCGGCTCGGCGGCCGATCTCGGCGTAGGTCTCGTGGTTCATCTCGCTCGAGTACAGACCCGAGCCATAGGGAACGAAGACTCTGGTGTGCTCACCGATTCCGGCGATCTGCTTGCGAACGACGTCGGTCGAGAGCACATGCCAGCCGAAGCGCTCGCGAAGGAAGCTGGCGATCGCCGTCTTGCCCGTACCCATGAGGCCGTGGACGACCACGAGGGGTGGTCGGTGGGTGCCCCCGGTGTAGCGGTAGGCTTGCCCGAAGTAGCGTCGGGCCCGATTGCGTTGCCGCCGTCGCTCGCTGGCGTCGATGGCCGGGTCGGCTGCCGTGAACGCGGCGATCTTGCCTCGAACGAACGCGCGGTAGCACTTGTAGTAGTCGAGGACGCCCGCGATGCCGTCGTCGCCGGACTCCTCGACATAGCGAGTGATCAGGTAGGCGCCGAGGTGCGGGAGCTCCCGGTGCTCGAGGTCCATCACCAGGAAGGCGAGGTCAGAGGCGGGGTCTCCGCAGCGCAGGCGCTCGTTGAACTCGATGCAGTCGAAGATGACGGGGCTCTCCCCGAAGAAGATGTTCCCCAGGTGGAGATCTCCGTGGCCCTCGCAGATCCGGCCTGCCGCGACTCTGGCGGCGAAGATCTCCGGCCTCTTCCCGTGCCAGTCGTCGGTCCAGGCACGGATCTCCTGCCAGCGCGCCCGCGCGATCAGTTTGCCCACCACGCTTTCGGTCTGGGCGAAGTTCTCGTCAGTGTTGCGCCGCAGAGCCTCGATCGATGCGTGCCGTTCAACCTCGGGTCCTCGCCTCGCCTCGCGGTAGAACGGCACGAGGCGCTCGACGAGCTGGTTCATGTGAGACCTCGTGAGCTCTCTCCGGCGAGCCTTCTCGACTCCGAGGCTCCCGCCGTCGAGCTGGTTCATCTCGACCAGCCAGTCGACGACAGGGCCGGTCCCTCCGAGGCGAAGTCTGTCGGAGTCATTGGTGATCGGGCGAACACCGAGGTAGACGTCTTCCGTCAGGCGGCGGTTCAGCTCCACTTCCTGCCTGCAGTATCGTTCGCGCAGCTCGAGGGTGGAGAAGTCGAGGAAGCCGAAGTTGACAGGCTTCTTGAGCTTGTAAGCCCGGGTTCCGGTCAGGAAGACCGAGGAGATGTGAGTCTGGAGGTACTCCACCCGCTCCACCGGCGGGTCATAGAACTCAGGGTGCCTCAAGGCGCTGACGAGTTCGGCACGATCCACACCTGCCTCCGTGGAGAAGGATCTCCGTATAGGAGCACCGTCGCAACACCCACGTGGGTGGGCTCGGCTCAGTCCGTCGGCGTGGTAGCTTGACTCGACCTTGACCAGGCTACCGACCCAGGGAGGATGTGACAGTGCCTCAGCGCTCAGTACCCCTACCCATGCGCTTGCGCGATAGCGGTCTCTGGGCACTACTCGCTGTGTCGCTGATCGTTGCCGGGTGTGACGCTGTGCGGCCAGCGGCCACTGCTTTCCGGGTGGTCGACTCGTCCGAGTCGCCAAGGGTCATCGGCGAGTTCCTGCACCCCACGGCCGTTCTCGTGACGACCGATGAGCACACCTTTACGATCGGCATCCAGTCGACACGACTCTTCGGTCGGGTGGAGCTCTACTACGAACTCCCTGACTGCGTCGGCTCGCCCTTTGTTCGGGCTGGGGCGGGGTACGAGAACCTGCTCCTGATGGCGGCGATCGACTCGGCAGGCATGGTCCATGTTGCAGATGTCGAAGCCGAAGAAGTGTCCTTCCTCGAGGCCTCCAAGGTGGACTCCCGCCGGCAGTGCGTTCCGGCGGCCGGCCGACAACTCCAGGGCAAACCGGCCGTTGCCGCTCTCGACGTCAGCACTCTCGTACCGCCGTTCTCGATCGAATGACGACCCTGGCCACGCAGCGGAGACGTATGCCTCCGAGTTGCAGACGCCGGGGATTGCGGGGGTAGCGGAATGACTCCCTCTGCGGCTCAGGTCACCAGTAGGCGGGGGCCCTCGCCGACCGTGACCGCCCTCCACATCTGCGCATTGAGTGGATTCGCGATCGCACAGCCGCTCTACGAAGTCCTGAGAGAGCACCCGACGTTTCTCGTGGCTCACTTTGCCGAACCGGGTGATCTTCTTCTGTTGTGCCTCGCGCTCAGCTTCCTGGCGCCCGCAGCACTTGCCCTGCCGGTCCTGGCTACTCGTTGGATTTCGCGCAGCTTGTCGTGGGCGCTGCTGCTCGGTGTGATCGCTCTGCTCGGGTTCCTGCTGGGCCTCGGGATCGCGCGACAGTCGACGCCGATCCCAGGACTCGATCTGCCGTTGGCCCTGGTGATTGCAGCGGCGGTGACCTGGAGCTACGGACGGTGGAACGGTGTTCGTCGCCTGTTGACCTGGATGGTGGTCGCGGCCGTGGTGTTTCCGCTTCTCTTCCTGGCACGGAACCCGATCCGCTCCTTGCTGTCGCCGGAGGTGTCCACGGAGGAGGTCCAACTGGCGATCCTCTCGAAGACGCCGGTCTTCCTTCTCGTCCTCGATGAGTTTCCGCTCTTCTCACTTCTGGACGAAGACGAGTTGATCGATGCCGAGCGCTTCCCCAATATCGCCGCCCTGGCGTCCGACGGGCGTTGGTATCGCAACGCCACGACTGTGGCTCAGAGCACCGCATACGGCGTCCCGGCGATCCTCTCCGGTCGATACCCCTTCAAGGAGATGCTGCTGCCGGTGACCAAGGACTACCGGGTCAACCTCTTCACACTCCTGGGAGGGGCCTACAACCTCAATTCCTTCGAGACCGGGACGCGCCTGTGTCCTCTCGAGCTCTGTACCGGCGAAGTCGTCCGGCTGGCAGCCACGGAAAGGCGAGTCGCGCTCGTCGCGGATCTTTCCGCCGTCTACCTGCAGCTCGTGGCACCCAGAGGGATGACCGATCGTCTGCCCGACATCCGCGAAGGATGGATGGGCTTCTGGGGAGGACAGGAGCGCCGGCGTCGCCCGGGGAAGGAAGAGTACGTCAAGGCCAAGGACGTTCGGAAGTATCGGTGGGACCATCCCCGCGAGACGGCTGAGAACTTCCTCGCGACGATCGAGAATTTCCCCCGTCCCACGCTTCACTACCTGCACGTCTTGCTGCCGCATGCGCCCTGGCGCAACACTCCGACGGGTCGTCGTTTCAACGCCCGGTACGTGCCGGGTCTCGAGGATCGAATCTGGTCCGGGACACCCTGGCAGATCGCGCAAGGGCTTCAGAGGCACCTCCTGCAAGTCGGCTTCGTCGACAGCTATCTCGGGCGGTTTCGCGAGAAGCTCGAGTCTCTCAACCTCTACGACGACAGCCTGATTGTGATCGTGTCGGATCACGGATCCGGGTTCCGCGCCGGCGAGTCGCGACGCCTCCTGGAGGGCGCATCTCCACCAAACCTCATCGATCTGGCCAACGTGCCACTCATCGTCAAGTTCCCGGGCGGTGAACCTCGGGGACTCGATGATCGCAACGCGGAGACAATCGACGTCTTGCCGACCATTCTCGAGAGCCTGGGTCTCGAGACCGCCGGCCTCGGACTCGATGGAGTCTCGCTGGCCGGCCCGCCGCCGGACCGCGAGAACAAGCGGATCTACCCGACCCGAGGCAGGAGGTCGGAGAGGGGGACCGCGTTGGTCTTCAGCCCGGATCGCCTGGACGAGCGTCGGGAGATGATCGATTTCAAGATCGGGTACCTGGGGACTGGGTCCTGGGACAGAGTGTTTGCGGCCGGCCCGTTCGGTTCACTGACGGGCGCAAGTTCCGACGATGCCGCTCTCAGTACCCTGTTCGAGGTGCCTGTCCTCGATCCCCCGCAGAAGGACTTCGTGGACAATCTCTGGGTGTCCGGAGTCTTGCCGGGGGAGTCGGCAGACCGCTGGGTGGCCCTCATGGTCGAGGACCGCGTTGCGGCCGTCACACAGACATACCGAGCGGACGGGAAGGAGCGATTCGGCGCCCTCGTCGCGCCGGCCGATGTGCCGAACGACGCCAGTGAGGTGGCTGTGCGAACCGTCGTGACAGAGACCGAAGGGGAGGATCAATGAGACCCGTTCGATCCGCACTCCGCGAGGCTGGCCTGGTCCTGCTGGCGGCGTGCGCATTGACTCCGACGGGCTGCGCTTCACCCGACGAGAAGCGCACGGCGCGCCCCAACATTCTTCTGGTCATGGCCGACGATGTGGGCTTTGGTGACAGCCGGATCTACAACCCGGACTCGAAACTCTCGATGCCGACGCTCGAGAAACTCGCTCGAGAGGGGATGCGTTTCACGGATGTGCACTCGCCTTCTGCGGTTTGCGCTCCGACCCGGTACAGCCTGATCACCGGGAACTACCCGTGGCGAGGCAGACATCCCCGGGGTGTGTGGAAGCCCCAGGCCAGATCCCAGGTTCTCCCTGGCCAGACCACGCTCGCGCAGCTGCTGCGTCGTGGCGGGTACCGGTCGGCCAAGTTCGGTAAGGACCACCTCGGCGGCTCCTTCCGCAGAAAGGACGGGGGGAGAGCTCAGAGGCTCGAGATGGTCGACTACGGCCGTCCGTATTCAGGCGGGCCAATCACTCAGGGTTTCGATTTCTCGTTCATCGTCCCCTCCGGAGTTCAGGATCCTCCTTTTGCGTTCTTCCGCAACGATCAACTGGAAGGGGACCCGGACAGCCTGCGGCACTGGGAGGTTGGCTCATACGGCGACTCCGAGATCGCGCGACCCGGTCTCGGTGTGCCTGACTGGGACTCGTCGACGGTCGGGCCGAGGATGCTGGACGAGGCACTTCAGTTCCTGAGAGACCACCACCAACGGAACCTGGAGCAGGAGACCGAGGATCCCTTCTTCCTCTACTACTCTGCCGTCGAGGCCCACTGGCCGTGGACACCGGCTCGATCGATTCGTGGACATCCCGTGCGCGGCGTCACTGGGCTGAGTCCCCGCGCTGATCTGGTCTATCAGCTGGATCTCGCGATTGGCGAAATGCTGAGCGAACTGGAGCGCCTCGGTCTCGACGACGAGACTCTGATTATCGTCACCAGCGACAATGGCGGGGACACCAGGTCGACTGAGCCGTCGAAAGGGCACTCCACCAACGGGGATCTCGCGGGCAGCAAGGGACAGATTGCAGAGGGCGGGCATCGCGTGCCGTTCGTCGTTCGGTGGGGCGGCGTTGTCCCAGCAGGTTCGGTCAGCTCCCAGTTGCTCGGACTTCAGGACCTGGCCGCGACCCTGGCCGAAGTTGCCCAGGTCGAGTTGACGGCCGAGGAGGCACTCGACAGCTTCAGCATCCTGCCGGCCCTCTTGTCGGCTGAGGACGAGCTTCCGCCGATCCGCGATCATCTGATCGTGCAGGACGGGAACTACGAGCACCTGTCTCTGCGTGAGGGGGAGTGGAAGCTGGTCACCGATCGAGCGGGCAATGCGCTCGATCTCCTGCAGGTGGATCCGGCAGGGCTCGAGAGGGACGCCTGCGAGGTGCTTGCACCGGCCGCCTGTCGGTCGCGAAGGGAGGCAATGGAGGATCGGCTCGCTTCGTTGCGATCCTCGGTGAGAACCGCACCGCCGGCGATCCAGGGTGAGGCGGAGCTAGTCGAGAACCCGGCGAGCCTTGATGTGATCGATGATGAGGTCCCGGATTAGGAGGCCCGTGTCGCTGAACTCGGCCGCCAAGCCACTATCCTGCCAGCTCAGGGCCGAATAGTCGCTGGTGACGACCAGATAGCGGCGGATCGGATCGACCGACTCGGCGTCGATGTCGATCTCGCCTCCTGACAACTCGGGCAGGCGCAGCATCTCGGCGCCCGTCAGATTCAGAGTCACGAGAGTGTTGTCGAAGGGCATGACGTTCCAGACCTGGCGCGCGAGAAGCTCGCCTCGGGGCAGCACATCGCGCACGCCGCCATTGTTCATGTAGGCCAGCTCGCCGTCGACCGAGGCCAGCATGGCGTCTTCGATCAGCTCGCGAATCTCTCGTCCACGGAGTTCACGGTCGGCTCGTCCGATCGGGATGTCGACGACGTCGGAGACCCGCCCTTCCCACATCTCCACTTCAGCCGCGAGCTCTGGGTTCGGCGCCACCTCAGCGGCGATCACGGGCAAGAGTTCCCAGTCCCAGCTCTCGATTCGCCGTGATCGAGGCTGGTAGGCGAGACTCAGCCTCCCGATGGTACGGCCATACCCGGAGGCCTCCACCGCGAGTCGACCGTCGATTTCGATGGGCTCCTGCCAGCCCCGGTGCCCGTGCCCCTTGATGACGATCGAGACCTCGGGCAGGCTCTGCAGGATCGACTCGGTCTCCCTGCGAGACAAATGGCCGAGGACGATGACGAGGTCGGATGCGGCGGCCGCCTCGGCGACGACGGGCCGGAGAGTGTCGATGAGCGGCGCGGCTCTCCACGGCCCGAGCTGCTTTGAAGTCACAAGTCCCAGCAGGTGCTCGGTCATGGCTCCGACGATGGCGATTCGGAGCCCGCCCGCCTCGTGGAGCACCCAGGGTTGGGCGAGTGTGCGTCCCTCGCTGTTGAGGACATTCGCTGAGATCGTGTCGAACTGCGCCGCACCGATGAAGTCTCCGACCCGCTCCCAGCCGTAGTCGAACTCGTGGTTGCCCAGGCAATGAGCATCGATACCGAGGCCGTTGGCAAGTTCGACGGCCGGCAAGCCTTTGAACAGTGTCGAGACCGGCGTCCCCTGGACCAGATCTCCGGCGTGCAGTGTCAGGTGGGCCGGTGCGGTCGCACGCTCGTCCGCGAGGACCGAGGCGAGATGGGCGTACCCTCCGCGGCCCTGGTCGTCCGGCAGGAGGCGGGCATGGAGGTCGTTGAAGTGGAGAATGGTCAGGTCGACCGCTGAGGCGCGTTCATCGCCCGAGCAGGCGCCGAGCGCTGCGGTCAGCGCCAACGCCAGCAGGAATCGGAGACTCGTCATCCGCGCAGCCTATCTGGAGTGCCGTTCGGCCCGCACCTCGGGCCTGACCTCGCTGCGGCTCGCCGGTGGTGTGCTGCCTCAGCTGGCGCGCTCGTCCACCAGCAGACCGAGGAGGTCGGACGTCGTGATGATGCCGACGTACTCGTCGTCCTCGCGGACCAACAGCCGGTGAAGGTGCGAGTCACACATCAGGGCCGCCGCCTCCGAAACCGGGGCCTCCGCTTCGACGCCGATCAGCTCCGGCGTCATGATCTCGGCGACGGTGACGTCTCCGTCCGCCACCCGGATTCCACGAAGATCGGACGCGTCGAAGGTGTCTTCCCAGCCCAGAGCGTAGAAGCTCCGGCGATCCGAGCGGGACCCGAGGCTGTCGCCGGCCTGCGCCGCGGCGGCCGCGAGATCGGTCAGGGTGACTACGCCCACCGGCGTTCCGTCGTCGCTGGTGACCACCGCGCCACTGATCTCGCGATCGACGAGGAAGGTCGCGAGTTCAGACAGGCTCGTGCCTTCGTCCACGGTGAGGATTGTCGGGGTCATGACGTCTCTGGCAACGATCGTTCGCATGTGCCTGGCCTCCCTGTCTGTTCCGATACTCCCGCTTTCCGCCTCTCGGCGCACCGGGCCAATGGGTGGGTCCCCGAAGGTCGTGAGATTGGTGGCCTCCGATGCCACGGACGCAGGTGGCGATTCTCCGAGGGCTAGCACTGGAAGGCCGGGTTGGGTTTCCCGGGCACGAGGACTCTCACGATCGACTCAGTCCTCTGCCCGGGCCTCCTCGCAGGTGGCGATGATCGGAAGCTGTCGCAAGACCCGCATCTCCGGGTCGACGATGAGGCGGGCTTCGGCGGGAACCTCGATCGATTCCCGTCCGGACTCCATGCCGATCCGCGTTGTCGTCCCGTCGATGCGTACCGGCACCGGCATCGGGAACGGTCTGTCGCCCGGGACTTCCCAGTGCAGGTCGAGTCGATCCGCCTCCCGCTCCACGATGAGTGTCGGCAGGTCGGCCTCACGCAGATAGACGTCGAAGAGCCACTCGAGGTCGCGGTTCGCCTCCTGAGCAGCGATCGTGGCGAAATCCTCCGAAGAGCGGTAGATCGGCGGGATCGGGTAGCCGAGGTCCCACGGCTGGGGTGTGTCGTAGAGCAGACGTCGAGTGGCGTTCCAGAATGGATCCTCACCGATCAGCCAGCGAAGCGTATGGAGGAGCCAGGCGCCCTTGACGTAGATATCGCCGGTGAAGGCCTCGTCCGAGTTCGGGTCACCCTCCTGCACGACCGGAGTACAGTTCTTCATCCCCAGGTAGCTCTTGTAGAGGCGATGCAGATAGGCGGCCTCACCGTCACGGTCGAGGGAATATGCGGATTGCATATAGGCGCCGAAGCCTTCATGGAGCCAGGCGTCTCGGGACTTCGCATGGGTCATCAGGTTCCCGAACCACTCGTGAGCCAGCTCGTGGTGGAGCAGCCAGTCGAAGCCGTGGGCGTCCCGGCGGAACTTGTTGCCGTAGGCGTTGAGGGTCTGATGCTCCATCCCGAGGTGGGGCGTCTCGACGAAGCCCAGCTTCTCGCCACCCCACGGGTAGGGCCCCAGCCTCTCCTCGAACCAGGAGACCTGATCCCTCAGATCCTCGTCGATCATCTGTCGGACCTCGTCCGCGTGCGCCTCGAGGGCCCAGAACTCGATCGGGACCTGCACGCCGTTGATCGCCTCGTAGGAGGTCTCGATTCGCTCGAACGGCCCGATATTGAGCGATACGTTGTAGTCGCTGATCGGGACGCCGAGGCGCCAGTGGAACGTGAGGCGGCCATCGGGTTGGGTGTCGATCGACTGCAGCACCCCATTGAGGGCAACGCTCAGGCCCGGCGGCACCGTGACGTGCATCTCCATCCGATCGGGCTTGTCGGCGAAATGGTCCTTGCAGGGCCACCAGAGATCGCAACCAGAGCCCTGGACTGCCGTGGCGATCCAGGGCTCCCCGGTTTCGGTGTGGCTCCAGACGAAGCCTCCGTCCCAGGGGGCGCGCACGGCGACGTGGGGTTGGCCCCCGTAGTCGATCGCCACCGCGACCTCGTCGCCGGCCGAGATCGAAGCCGGTAGCGAGACGACCAGTCTCCCGCCGTCGCGCTCGAAGGGTGTCTCGCGCCCCTCCACGCTCACACGGTTCACCACGAGCCCTGCGTCGAGCTGGAGCTCAATACTGTCGAGGGGTTCGAGTGCTCGCAGCAGGCTGACGTTGCGTCCCTCGATGGACATCGTCTCCGGGAACACCTCGAGGGTGAGGTCGTACTGGAGCACGTCCGTGGCGAGTTGCTGTGGAGTGAGGCGTCCGCCGCTGGCAGCGGTGCCTGGGTCGAGAGGCGGGCGGGTGATCGAGGCGCACCCGAGGAGGGAGACCACCAATGGGGCAGCGATCCAGAGGGACTTCACAGGTCTTGGCATGATTGCCGGCGAGTCTATCGGGACCCGGAGTCGCTCGGACTCTCGGCGACTCTCCAGAGAGCCCGATCGAATCGCCTGATCAGAGTCCCCATGGTCTCCATGACGGGCTCGAAGTCTCCGCTTGCCGACAGTGCCTCGAGATCGGCCTGCCGGGCAGCCATCGATGGGTACTCGCACTCCCAGATGACATCGGGCTGAGTCTTGGAGTCGCTGACTCTGCGCAGGACCCGTCCAACGTAGAGGCCCAACCCGGCGCGGACGCGGCTGGCGTAGAGACGGTGTTGATACACCTCCTCTTCCAGTCCCTCCTCGGCCCAGTAGGAGTTCTGCACGACGATCGGGCCGTCGCTCACGGTCGGATTCTGCTCGGACGCGGCCAATGAGGAGAGCGAGAGGGCCAGAAGGAGGGAACAGAAGGAGGGTCGAGTCATCGTGTTCTCCGCTTGCAGGGGACTGCCGGACTGAGGTTGGAAGGGTGAAGGATAGCGGACGGGCACCGAGGAGGGCCTTGGTGCGCGGGTGCGATAATGCACGCCTTCAATCGCCACGATAGGGAGGAACCACAGATGTCGATTTCGAAACGGAGAGTGGTCTACGTGGCAGCGTTGATCGTCGGCGCGCTGGCGGCCAGTCGTGCGGCCCCGGTCCGTGCTGCTTCCGTGGCCTCTGAGGAGCAACTGCGCACGGAGTTCGCAGCTCTTGCCGAGCGTCTGGCGATTCCCGGCCTGTCCTACGGCGTCGTGCGCAACGGTGAGGTGGTGCTCGAAGGAGCAGTGGGCTTCTTCGGGAGCCCGGATCAGCCGTTCTCCGTCGACAGCCCCGTGGACGTGGCCTCGATCAGCAAGTCGATTGCCGCAGTCGCCGTCATGCAGGCGGTCGAGCGTGGAGAGCTCGAGTTGTCAGACGCGGTCAGGAGCCTCCTGCCGGACTTCAGCGGTCCGGCATCCGTCACTGTGAGGCATCTGCTGAGCCACACCTCTGAGGGGATCCCCGGTGAGGAGTTCATGTACATGCCGACCCGTTTCGCGCTCCTCGGGTCGATTCTGGAGAGGGTTGTCGGCCAGCCCTATCCTTCGATCGTCCGTGAGCGCATTCTGGCGCCGGCGGGGATGGTCGAGCACCCCTCACCGAATCTAACCGCCGGATGGGGATTGATCTCGACGGCAGGGGATCTCTTCAAGTACGCCATGGCCCTGGACAAGGAGGTCCTGATCGAGCGACAGGCCCAGGACCAGATGGCAAGTCCGGTCAACTCGCCTAGGGGAGTCGACCTGCCGGTGGGGCTCGGGTGGTTCTGTCGGGAGATCCAGGGTGAGCCTGTGGCCTGGGGGTTCGGGCAGGAGAGCGATGGTGAGTCGAGCGCCCTGTTCTTCAGGGTTCCACGCCTGCAGCTGACGCTGGTGATCGTGGCGGAGTCCGACAGGCTGAGCAATCCGTTCCGATTGCTCCATGGCGACGTCCGCTCGTCACCCTTCGCCATGGCCTTCTTCAGGAACTTCGTCGCCTCCTCGGGGCTCGCCGGGCGGCAGCCCGCTGACTGGGCGTCGTTGGATGTCGCGGAGCTGAGCGCCGAGCTGGACACACTGGAGACCCCCGGATCGTACAACTATGGCAGTGAGCTGGTGGCTCATGCGTTCGTGGAGCTGGAGAGCGACCCATCCAGGGCGGGAGATCTCTTCGAACTCGCCCTGCGACGGTATCCCGACCTGGAACCGAGCCTCTCGTGGCTGGAGCTGGCCAACTGGTTGGGCCGCGAGTCGCTCGGCCCCTTTGCCGCGCGGCTGGCCGACAGGTTGGTCACCACCCGACCGATGAATCCGTGGGTACTCACGGCCGCCGGCTCCGCATACATGGAGTTTGGTGACCCTCTCGAGGCGGTCGCTACATGGAGTCGCGTGGCGGCACTCCCGAACCGCGAGCGTCACTTCCTGAACACCTCGCTCAACGCCATGGCCTGGAACGACATCGGCGAGTACTGGCTGGAGAAGGACCCAGGTCTCGCGCGCACGTTCTTTCTCCGCGCTATCGAGACAGGTGGGGGATGGGAGTTGTCCCGTTCCCAGCGGCTCCTGCGCGACGCCGCCCAGGACTAGGGCCGAGTCCGGCCACCGGCATGGCCGGAGGCGACTCCCCAGGCTCCAGGCCGGTCAGTTGATGTCGGCGCCAACTCTGAGACGGGCCGCTGACGGCGAGGCTCGAGCCGTCCGCGGGGCCTAGGGGATCGTGCTGGACCAGGCCGTCGTGTCGCCCGACTCGAAGCCGTCGGAGAAGATCGGCTCGCCGCCACTGTGGCAGCTGTCGAAACTGACGGCGCCGATCCGCACGGCCTTGCCTGACGGGTTGTACATGCCGAGCATCCAGAACGTGCAGTTGTCCACCGGGTCGACGCCCATCTGGTTGTAGGCACCGTAGCTACTCGAGCTGTTATTGCCGCCGCCGGTCGCGAGTTCAGTCTCCGGTACGGTCATCACTCCGACCGGGTCGCTCGCCAGTCGGCCCGTGTAGCGCAGACTGGGGAAGACCGCTGGCGGGTTGGTCGCGTCGTTCGACACGTTGTATCCGAGCAGGATGTTGCCTTCGCCGTCCATCGCCACCATGCCCATGAAGCGTCCGGGATTGTCGGGCGAGTAGGTGCCCTCCTGGAAGACGCTCCAGGATCCCTGGCCGCCGCGGACCTCGAACCAGCGTTCGCCGGAATGGTCCGGGTAGTCGTTGACGTCGGTTTGCAGGACACCTAGCAGCACCTCGTGGGTACCGAAGTTACGGTACGAGGCGCGTTGCATCACGACCTCGAGAAGCGGATCGAGATCGGGGCCTCCAGGCTGCGGGATGCAGGAGAAGACACTGATGGGCGGGCAGAGGTTCGAGTCGAAGTCCGAGAGGATGATGTCGGCCGCCTGGACGAAAGTGCTGTTACCGGGCGTGTCGAAGTCGACTGCCATCTCGAAGAGCTCGATCGGGTCGGTCGTCGGGTTCGGCGGGTCACCCACCAGCTCTTCGTCGCGGTGACGCAGGAAGTAGGCCGGAGTTCCCGGCGGTGGTGCCGGGCCGTCGAGGTCGACCGGCGTCAGGGTCTCGAAGCCGAACACCGGCAGATTCGGAGCTCCAAACTTCTGAGTCGCACGGGCGGTCGGGCAGGACGTTCCGTCCGGGCTCAGCATGTTGACCCGGTCGAAGCCGTAGACGTTGGGGCCGGAGCCGCCCTGGTTGGAGGTGGCCAGGTAGACGTCAGGCCAGACTCCGTACTTGGGGTAATCGGGGAACGAAGTGTCCTGGAAGACGTAGGCGCACCAGCCCCCTGCGATCGGGTCGGCCGTGCGTGACGTGTAGACGCACAGACCGTTGCCGGCGGCTGAGAACTCAGTCAGTACCCACCGGTCGGCCAGGTGGTCGTAGACAATGATCGGGTCTCCGATACCGGAGATGCAGACGCCGCCGGGAGAGAGCGTATCCATGGCGAACGGGCCGAAGTCCAGGCTGCCATCGGTCTTGTCGTAGACAGTGACCGAGCTGCCGCCGGGCCCGTTGATGGCCTCGATGAAGTAGTTGAGTCCGATGTCCCCGGTGGGATCGTTCGGATTGGCGGTGGAGGAGTTGCCGTCGAAATTCAGCAGTTCGGTGACCGCCGGCGGTCCGCCGGTGTAGGCCGCCTGAATCCCCACCAGCGGGTCCAGAACGCCAACCCCTAAGGGCGCCGGCCTTTCGCCCGTCGTCCCACGCCGAGGAATCTCACGAATCGGGTCGCCCGGCTTCCACGGCTCGACCAGGGGGAGATCGCTGAGGTGGACGTCGACCGGAACCCCGACGACAGGACCACCGACGACGACGCCGCCCCGCTGGAGCAGCTGTGGTGCGTCCCCTGCGGAGAGGATCGGTGCCATCAACAAGGTGAAGGCGATGAGCGAGAGGGCAACGGTAGTCATCGATCTGATCATCGGGACCTAATCTCCGTCGTTTGTGGCGGACTTGTCTTCAGTAGGCACGAGAGACTGCAGAACCTTGATCGATCCCTGATGACTCATGAGCTTCATCGGGACTCCATGCTCGCCGACCGAGAGCGTGGCCCGCTTCAGCAACGCCGCTTCCAACCACTCGATCTCGGTCGAGAAATCCGACGATATCTCGCCCCGGGTCTCCGCCACCACTTCGGCTCTGCCACCGTCAGGCATCTCGACCCGGATGGCTCCCGTGCTGGTCGTGATCTCGACGGGTCGACTCCAGTCGGTACGCATAAACTGGGCGAGCACACTCCCGTGCTCCGACTGGGCCGTGGCCGTGCCGTGGATGCGAAGCCTGATATCCCCTGAGGCGGTTTCGACCTCGGTGGGGCCGTGGGTGCCGAGGACTTCGAGCAGTCCTGTTGCGGTCGAGAAGTGCGTCGGCGTCGTCGGAGGCACGAAGACCGTGACATCGACCCGCCGCTTTGTCCAGGCGTCGGGCTCCACGTCGACTTCGACTTGGGCGAACGCGATATCGATGCCGAGCTCCTCCTCGGTCTGGCTCAGACTCAGGTCCACCTCGCGTGGGTCATCGGGGTGTCTCTGGACGTGCACCAGCAGGTAGACCCCGGGTTCATGGTGAGTCCTGACCCAGAGGTTCCCTCGCGGGTTTTCCACGCGGACTGAAGCCCCCTCGGAGAGAGGCAGGGTGTGCTCGAAGCGCTCGACCTTCCAATCGCCGCTGGACTGCTGGCCCCAGGCAGGGGCGATCGACAGCAGACAGGCCAGGACGGCAAGGGACGCAACTCTCATGACTGATTGATTCCCCAGCGGTTTCGAATCAGCAGCTGTTGACAGAGGTCAGGGTAGGAACTCGCCGTGCTGCAGCCAGTGATAGAAGACATAGAACCAGCTCAGGCAGCCGTGGACCAGGGCCCAGAAGATACTGTGGTTCACCTTCCAGCTCAGCAGCGCAGCGAGCACGGCGCCGACGCTGCCGAACACACCGCCGCCGCAGCATCCACATCCCGGTTTTCGCTTGGTTTCGCTCAAGGCATCAACCTCCATGTCGAGGGATCGAGTGTACTGGAGTGTCTCAGCCCGCGGGCTCCCAGCCCTGGCTCCTCAGTCCAAACTGCGATCCGGCGTGCCCCTCGAACTGCCGCCTCAAGGGCTCGGACTCCGGATGGGTCGAACAGCAGTCGCAGCGCATCGTGGAGGGCGAAGCCCGGCAGGACGAGAGGAACCCACGGCCCGACGTCGTCTTCGACGAATGAGTCCTCGGGCACTGCGCCAACTCGGCGAGTCAAGCTCGCAGTTTCTTGTTCCCGGGATCGTAGAGCGGCATCTCGACCGTCTCTGCGGGACGTCTATCGCCCAGAATGGCAATCTCCACCTGGGTCCCAGGCTTGGCCGCAGTGGCCTCGATGTAGCCCATGGCCAGCGAGTTGCCCACGCTGTGGCCGTAGCCGCCCGAGGCGATACGCCCCACGATTCTGTCGCCGATGTAGACCGGTTCGTCGCCGATACAGTCGGCGTCGTCGGCTTCGACGACCATGAGGGCGAGCCTGTCCCGGATCCCGACCTCCTTCTGCTTCAGCAGGGCGTCCCGCCCCTTGAAGTCGCCCTTCTCGAAGTCGACGAAGCGCTCCTGTCCGGCTTCAAGGGGTGTTCGTTCACTGGTGATCTCGCCACCCAACACAAGGTACGCCTTCTCCAGCCTTAGGGAGTTGAGCGCTCTCAAGCCATAGTTGGCGATGTCGAACTCCTTCCCCGCCTCCATCAGCGCCTGATAGATCGACCTGACACTCTCGACAGGGCAGTGGAACTCCCAACCGAGCTCTCCGACAAAGCCGATCCGTAGAGCTCTGGTCTCACAGAGGCCGAGGGCGATGTGTTGCATGGTGAGAAAGGGAAACCCACGATTGGAGAGATCCGCGTCGGTGAGCTTCGCCAGGATCTCCCTGGATCTTGGCCCCGACAACACGAGACCACCGTAGCGGTAAGTCACGTTGTCGATCGTCACAGTGTCGTCAGCGGGCATCAGCTTCTGCATCCAGTCCAGGTCGTGGCTCTCGGCGGCGGCGGCGCTCACGAGGTAGTACTTCTCGTCGCCCAGCTTTGTGATGGTCATGTCGCACTTGAATCCGCCCCGGTGGTCGAGCATGCTCGTGACCCTGATCTGACCGGGCTTCCCGGGGAGTGAGTTGGCGGTAATGGAGTTCAGGAAGGCCTCGGCGCCCGGACCGTGGACTTCGAACTTTGCAAATCCCGAGAGGTCGAGAATGGCCGCCCGTTCCCGAACCGCCCTGCATTCGCGGCCGACAGCGTCGTGCCAGTTGGTCCGCTTGTGGGAGTTGACATCGAGTCGGCTCTCTCCCTCGCTCGCGAACCAGTTGGCCCTCTCCCAGCCATAGGTGTTGCCGAAGCTGGCACCCTGCTGATCGAGGAGGTCGTGGATCGGCGAAGTCTTGACCATTCGGGCGGCCGGCCGGACCTCGTTCGGATACTCGATGGCGTACATCATCCGATACGTTTCGCTCACCTTCTCGTTGACGTACTCCTTGCTGGCGTAGGGGCCGTAGCGTCTGGGGTCGGCAAAACCGAGGTCGATGCTGGGCTCCCCCTCCACGATCCACTCGGCACAGTGGAGCCCGTAGGTGGCGCACTCCGTGATGCCGAAGCAGTGAGCGGCGTTGAGGAAGTAGTTGGGCACGCCGAAGACCGGGCCGACCATGGAGGCGCCGTCGGGGGAGTAGGTGATGGGTCCATTCACCTCGTGCTTGACGCCGACCGTCTGCAGCGTGGGGACACGACCCGTGGCGGCCTCGAGGATGCTCTCGATGCGCTCCAGATTGGACGGCAGTGCCGAAGCGGCCCAGTCGTCGGGCACGCCCTCCGTACGCCACAGAGCAGCCTGCGGCTCGTAGGGTCCGATCAGAAGTCCATCCATCTCCTGGCGCATGTAGTACGACGTGTCGGGGTCCCTCAACAGCGGCAGATCGAGATCGCCAGCCACGAGTTCGGGCACATCGCCGAACAGAATGTGCTGATGCTCCACGGCCAGAATCGGTAGATCGAGTCCGACCATGGCACCCAACTTGGTCGCCCACAGCCCCGCGCAGTTGACGATGTACTCGCAGGTGATGTCCCCATCCTGGGTCCTGACCACCCACTCGCCGGAGGGCGTGCGGGTGGTGTCCCTGACGGGGTTGAAGCGGTAGACCTCGGCGCCTCTCATCTTGGCGCCTTTGACCATTGCGTGGGTGACGCTGGCTGGATCGACGTGTCCGTCGTCGGGGTGAGACAGGCCGCCGAGGATGCCCGTGGTGTCGATCAGCGGGTGGAGGTCCTTCATCTCCTCGGGCGTGACCAACCGGGAGTTGATCCCCAGGGTCTTGTCCTTCTCGACGACGTGCCTGTACTCGATCAGCCTCTCTGCCTCCATGGCGATTCGGAGGCTGCCACAGCTGTGCCAACCGGTCTCCTGTCCTGTCTCTTCTTCCAGAGTCGGATAGAGCTCTACCGGATAGTTGTGAATCCTCGTGCCGTTGTACGACTTGGAGTATTGCGGCACGTTGCCGGCAGCAAGCCACGTCGAACCCGAAGTGAGCTCGTCCTTGTCGACCAGAACCACATCCGACCAGCCCAGTTTGGCGAGATGGTAGAGCGTGCTGCATCCGGCAATGCCTCCACCGATGACCACTACTCGTGCGTGGGTCTTCATCACAACCTCCTGTTCTAAGCCGGTGTCCGAATGCCTCGGCCGAAGGTCTCCTTGACGACTCGAAGGACCAAGTCGCCCAAGAGGCCATCTGCTAGGGTCTTCGCGCTGGCGACTCTAGCACCGGCAGAACGATGAGCATCGATGATGAACAGCCCTCTCGGGCACCTCGCTCCGAGGTTGTGGGCGACCCCACCCCTCACTGCCGGATGTTCCTCCAACGGAGCCCAGGAAGAGGCCGATGACGAGAATCACCAGAAGGGACTTCATCAACGGAACCCTGGTCGCCGCGGGCGGCTCCATGCTTCCACTCGGAGCGACAGGGTCAGACGTCTTGGCCGCTTTGGAGCCCTCGTACTATCCACCGGCCCGTACCGGCCTCCGGGGGAGTCATCCGGGCTCCAACGATCACGCGCACAGCCGCGCGTGGACGCAGCGTTCCGAGTGGGGTCCGACGACAGACCTGGAAGAAGAATACGACCTGGTCGTCGTCGGCGGGGGTCTGAGCGGCCTTGCGGCCGCGTACTTCTACCAGCAGAAACACGGCCGCGACAAGAAGGTGCTCGTGCTCGACAACCACGACGACTTCGGGGGCCATGCCAAGCGGAACGAGCACACGATCAACGGCGATCTGCGGATCACCTACGGTGGCTCGCAGAGCCTGGTTGAACCAGCACATGCGAGTGGGACCGTACTCGAGTTGTTGGCCGATATCGGTGTAGACCTCGAGCGCTTCGAGACCGCCTACGACACCGACTTCCACAAGAGGCACGGCCTGGGGGCTGTCACCTACTTCAACGAGGACGTCTTCGGCGAGGAGAAGGTCGTCGCCCATCCGTTCTGCAACTACCCGAACTATGTCGAAGGGCTTCAAGGCACCAGGCTCTCCAACGAAGAGGCTGCGCGGCAGGCTCCATTGAGTGAGCGGGGGAGGGAGCAGCTCCTTCGAGTTCTCAATGGCGGACTGCATGCGATCCAGATTCCCGAAGAGGAACTGGCTTCCTACATCCGCTCGCATTCATACTTCGGATACCTCGAGGGCACCCTCGGTGTCGACGATCCCGGCGTCCTGAGGATGGCCAGACATTCCGCCCTGGACTGGGGGAGTAGCGGCACGGACTTGATGACCATCGGCACGGCCAAGGCCTGCGGGGCCATGGGCTTCGCTCCCGTAGCAGTCTACGACGAGGCCAATCCCTACATTCATCACTTCCCGGATGGCAACGCCGGAGTGGCGCGAGCGCTGGTGAAGAAGATGATCCCCGGTATCGGGAAGGGTGAGACCGCCGAAGAGCTCGTTCTGTCCAGGTTCGACTACTCCGAGCTGGACAGGGTAGGCAACACGGCCCGCATCAGACTCAACAGCACGGCGGTTGACGTGCGACATGGCGGCGACCCGAAGAGCTCGAGCGAGGTCTTCGTCAAGTACATCAATGACCACAAGGCCTATCGGGTCAGAGGCAAGAGCGTCGTGATGGCCTGCTACAACATGATCATTCCGCACATCGTCCCGGACCTGCCGGAGGAGCAGGCAGCGGCGATGAGGCTTCAGACCAACAGCCCGTTGCAGTACACCACTGTGGGCCTCAGGAACTGGAGGGCTATCAAGAAGATCGGCATGGGCCTCGCGATGTCGCCTGGGAACATGCACCAGGCGGTTCTGATGGACTTCCCGGTGAGCATGGGAGGCTATCGGTACACCGCGACGCCCGACGACCCCTGTGTCATCCAGATGATCAATTGCCCATACGGCTCGATCGTCGGTGCTCCGAAACGCGAGCAGAACCGGGAAGCCAGGTACAAGATGTTGAGTCTCCAGTTCGAGGACTACGAAGCGGAGATCAGGGGGCATCTGGCCGGCATGTTGCCGAAGGAGACCTTCGACTTCGACAGCGATGTCGAGAGCATCACGGTGAATCGCTGGGCCCACGGTTACACCAGCTCGGGCCCGGCGGACGCTACGGAGAAGGGACGTCAACCCTTCGGCCGGATCACTATCGCCAACTCCGATTCCGCTCCGGGCAATGACGCCCAGATTGCCATCAACATGGCAGCGAGGGCAGTAGACGAGTTGGGGTGAGTCCAGACGTCGGACGCGCGAGCCTGAGGGCTCCGCGGTAAGCTCGATCTTCTCCCGACAAGGTGAACAATGATCAGACCGCGTGCCCTCGAGACTGAAGCTCCCGCAGGCGCCTGGTCGTGTCGCGGCTGCGACACTTGGGACATGCTCTGTGCAGCCGAGGCCGGCGACGTCGAGGCCATGCGGCGACTGATCTCGCGGGATCCGAATCTCGTCAGAGCGGAGTACTGGTACACCCAGCCGATTCACCTGGCGGTGAGGGAGGGCCACAGGGCCGCGGTTGAACTGCTGCTGGCGGAGGGCGCGGATCCTCGGGCCACCGGGTTGGGCGACGGCCTGCTCACCACGGCCAGCGACCGGGGCCACCATGACGTCGAGAGCGCTCTCGTGGCCGCCCGCGAGATGGTCACACCGGCAAGTCCTGCCGCGGCAGCGGGCAGTGCTGGGAGTGCGTTGTCGATAGCCACTGGGAAGGGAGATGCAGTCCTCGTGCAGCGACTCCTCGAGAGTGGTGTCGATCCCAACGCTCCCGAAGGGGCCGACGCACCGCGAGGTCGAGCCCTGCACATCGCGGCAACCCGGGGGGATCAGGCTGTGGTCGAGCTCCTGCTCGGTTGGGGCGCCGATCCGAATGGGACAATCGATTCGGCGGGCAGTGCGACCTTCGCCGCCCGAACAGCCGAGCTACGACAGATCCTCGTCGAGGCCGGCGGCGAGCTCGACGCCTACGACCTGGTCTGGCTAGGGGAGGAGGAGGCGGCGCTCGAGAGGGTCTCCTCGGATGCGAGGGAGGCCGATGCCGGTTGCGGCGGCGTGCTGGCCGCGGCTTGCAAGTTGGGCAAGGGGGACCTCGTCGAGCAGCTGTTGGCCGCAGGAGCTCGGGTCCCGCCGGCTCTTACCGAGTGTCGCTCCTACCTGCTCGAGGATGCCGGGATGCTGAAGATGCTGCTCGTCTCGGGCATGGACCCGAACCTGCCGAACTGGCAGCGGGCAACGCCCCTACACGACCTGTGCGGGCTCGACTCGCGCCGCAGACCGAGGCCGCAGAGATCGGACTGTGCCGGGATCCTGGTCGAATTTGGCGCTGACCTCGAGGCGGAGGACGACGAGTACCGGTCGACGCCCCTGGGTTGGGCCGCTCGCTCCGGTCTGGACGACATGGTCGAGTGGTTGCTCGAGGCGGGAGCGAACTCCGGGGTGTCTCCTGGGAGTCCTTCGTGGGCGACCCCGCTCTCATGGGCCCGTCGCAGAGGGCATGCCCAGTGCGAAGCTCTGCTGCTCGAGGCAGGAGCCGTTCGCTAGCCGAGCCGGCGTCAGGTGCCGTCGAGTGGGGGGTACATCGCAGGCGGTCGGTCGAAGTCGACTCGAACGAGATCAGTCCAGGGGACGAACTCGACGCCCGCTTCCTGGTCGCCGAAGATCAGCATGCCGGGATTGCCCTCGCTCAGGTCGCCGGCGGGCTCGAGTTGCAGTTTCTCCCCGCTGTGCAGAACCACTCTGGCAAGCTGGGTGCCGCTCTCGCCGTTGCTGGCGGGCACGATCGAGGCGATCAGGCCGAAAGGGATAGCGTAGTTGATGCCCTCGAAGGGAGCGTCGAGCGTTTCGGTGGTCTCGCTTTCATCCAGGTCGTACACCAGCCGGCCGACAAGGCTGCGACCTTCCCGAGTGGTGACACGACCGCGGAGCGAGTGGCCTGCGGGGAAGTCGTCATAGCCCGGACTGCTATCTGCCGGACTGAAGTCGACACGCTCGAAGGCGTCCCAGGAGACCAGCACACGGCCGTAGCGCCGATCGTCGACGTAGATTCCGCGGTTGCCGTGGCCGACTTCGGGAGTGCCTGAGAGCACGAGCTCTCGGCCGTCCACCAAGGTCACCCTCGAAGCGTCGTGGGACTGCCTCTCGATCGCGCCGATAGTGTCGAAGGCGATGTTGAGGTCTCCCTCGTCGGTTTCTCCGTGGAGTTCGTCCGAACCGACGCAGTCTCTGCGGTTCCACTGGACGAAACCGGTGAAGTCGCCCTGCTGCGTGCGCACCGTCCCGTGCAGTCGCTTGAGGTCAACGCCCCCTCGACCGGGAGAGAGAAGCTCGACGATCCGGATCTTCGACTCGTCGAAGTCCAGAACGCCGCGCCTGGCGTCCCAGACCCGCAATCCGTCGGCGATGTCGTCGGCGTTCAGGCCGTCCAGATCGAACACGGTCCCACTCTTGAGAGTCACCCGAATGTCGTGCCGCTGCGCCTCGATCCGACGGATGTCGCCGAAACGCGCTCTGAAGGGCCGGAGCAAATTGATCTCCCGCTCTCGCGTGGCAATCCTGAGTCCCAGGATCTCGATCGGCACGCTCTCCTTGAGCTGCTCGGCCCTCAGGTGGGCGGCCCAGAGATTCTCGACTTTGTAGCCGTTGAAGAAGTCCCCCCAAAACGCCTCCTCGTCTCCTCCCCAGCGCAGCCGCCCTTCGTGGATGGTTCCGTCATCGGTCGTGACGCGGCCATACAGGAAGTCGAGATGAGACCCTCCCGCTGGAAGTCTGGTGGAGGAGGCCATTCCCAGGGTGCCAGGGACTCCCGCGCCGGGGTCCCGGTCGACCTCCCGGCTCCGGGTCGCAACCAGGACGACAAGGAGGCCAGCGGCGAGCGCGCCCGCGGCAATCGCGGCTCGCTTCATGACGAGGTGGCCTCGCCCGGCGTCGAGAGGCGGCGCGCCTGCGGTCGTCGTGCGTACAGTGTTGGCCGGAGAGGCTCGGCACCTGGCCACGCCGGGAGGTTCACCATGGACGGAACTATCTCACGGCGCCGCGACTCCGCTTCACGAGTGCACCTGAACGACGCGACCTAGTCCACCGTGCCGAACACGTACATCGTCACCCGGTCCCCAGAGTCGATCTCGACATGCTCATCGCAGTTCCACGACGGCTCGGAGAGCGCTGTGTAGCCGACTCTCCAGCGACTCCAGTTGACGCAGATCAGGAGGTCCGGCGTGAGGCGGCCGGCCGTGCCACCGATCATGTCGTCACTCGTCGCGGTCCCGTAGAGCTTGATGAGCGCCTCGTCGCCGGACTCCACTTCGAGCCCCAGCGCCTCGCAGTCGAAGGGATCGTCTAGACTGAAGTCCCACTTGAGCCGGCGCGTCGTGATGTTCTTGCACAGGCCGAACGAGGCGTCGAGACCCTCGGCGTCGACGCTCAGAGGCGCGTTCTCGAGGTAGAGCACGAAGCCGTCATGGTCCGAGGCGCGGAGGTGAAGGTTGGTCGTGTCGTCCTCTATGAACTCCTCGGCGGCGTCGGCATTGCCTCTGCCGTACTCGAAGCCACGGACATGGGGCGCGAGACCGACGGTGGTGAGCGCGTGATCGAGAACCTGGGCGTTGCCCCGGAAGACGAAGGAGTAGCGATCACCGGCCGGCAGGGACAGGACCTGATTGTCGAGATTGGGTGAGACGAGATCGGGACCCGACAGCAGGTTCATCGCTGGATCGAAGTTGCCGCTGATCTGACCGATCACGTCGACGTACCCGTCGGTGAACTCGAAGGCATTGAAGTCGCCTACCACGACCATTGATACCGCCGGATCGAGCGTTTGTGCGTCCTGCACCTTCTGGGCCAGAGACTGAGCCTGGGCCAGGCGCTTCTCCCGGACCCGCTCCCCACCCGTCGGACTGTCGATGCCGCTGAGCGAGCGGTTATGAACGACTATGACCGAGACGGGTCGGTTGCCCGGCGAGGTGCGGGCATCGAGCTGGAGCGGTGGTCGGTCGTTGAGCAGCGAACCGTCGAAGGGGAGGATCTCGGTGTAGCCGAGCTGAGTGACAGCGTCGACCGTGACCGTATCGCGGGTCAGGAAGCCGACGTCGATCGTGCCGATGTCGTTGCCCTCGATGAGGTGCGCCGTGTAGACGACGCTCGGGTCGACGGCGGAGATGTCGCCTGCCAGGTCCTGCAGGACCTCGATCTTCTCGACCTCCTGCACCGCAAGGATGTCCGGCGCGTCGAGGACGTCGAGGATATGAACGACGAACTTGTCTCGGCGCACCATGTACTCGGCGGTGGACACGACTGCATCGTTGCGGATGACCTCACCGTTCGCGTTGGCGCTCGGTGGGTCGTCAATGTCGTCGAAGAACCTGAACATGTTGAGGGAACCCACGGTGAACTCGTTCCCGGCACGAGGTCTGACGGCGCCGGGCAGAACCGCGGCATTGACGACGAGACTGGTCGGCCAGAGTTCGTAGCCCCCGAACTCGTATCCGAGGACACCCTCCGCCGCAAAGGTCGATCCCGCGGGGATCACCTGGTTGGGCAGGCCCAACTTGTCGGGGTCGAGCTCGAACACCTCGGGGTTGCCGTCCCAGGTCGGTATCGGGGGCAGGTTGAGCCCCGGGAACTCGACACCAGGTTCGCGGTAGGGCCGGGTCGCCCCGGCCACGATGTGGACCTCGGCGAGGGGGTCGGAGCCGAAGCTCTGGTTCGAGCGTCCGACCGCACCCTGAGCGATCGAGATGAGCATGCCTTCGTAGCACTCGAAGTCGATCGCGCAACTCGGCAGCGTCGGATCCGGCGAGGGCACGGTGGCGTCGAAGACCACGGCCGCGGGCATGGTGCCCGCTCCGGTCGGCGTCACCACCGGGCTACCGCCGATCTCGGTGAAGTCGAAGAACTCGACGATGGTGCCCGTCACGTCGACCGAATCGCCGACTGCGACACCGGGAGCGGCATCGAGGAAGACGAAGACACCGTTCGAGGTGTCGACATCAGCGTCGTCCCTGGCATCGGGTGTCTGCATGAAGAACCCGTCCGGGGCGAGTGCAGTGACGACGTTGTCGCTCGTGGTCACCATCTGGCCGAGGAATGGAGACGCCAGCCCACTACCCTGGATCTCGAAGATCTCGGCGCTGCCGCCGGTTCCGCTGCAGCCGGTCGTCAATGACGTGTTCGCTGCTCCGGGAGTGATGCAGCTCGTCGTGAGGTCCAGGTTGTTGACGCCGGTGTCCGCTCCGTCGGGGAAGCGGGAGATCCCTTTGTTGTCCTCACCGGTCGTCCCGGGGTCGGTCAGGCCGCTTCCCGAGCCTTCGGTGTACGGAGCTCCCGTGTCACCCTCATAGCTCACCGTGTCGAGAACGGTGGCTCCGAAGGCCAGCGCCACGGCGTCGGGCGCACCATTCTGGATCGAGCTCAGTGCTTCCTGATCGCAGCCGGGGACGGTTGCGGCACTGGAGCAGACGACGAAGTAGTCTCCGCTGCCGAGGACCACCGGGGACAGCGCCACGGTCTGGTAGACACTGGCGCCTCCACCGGTGCCGTTCACCAGGAGGAGGTCGACCCCGGTCAGATCGGCCGGGCTGCCGCCGACGTTGGCGATCTCCACGAACTCGGCAGTGTCGGCGCCGGGCTGGTCATAGTCGATCTCGTTGACCACCAGGCTCGGAGGACCGGGCACGGGACAGTCGGTCGATGTTGCCGCATTGGTGAAGCCCGGCGTGATGCACCGCGTGCTGAGGTCGACGTTGTTGACATCCGTGTCTCCACCATCGGGGAAGCGGGAGATGCCCTTGTTCTCGTTGACGCCGCCGGCGCCCCCGGAACCCGGGTCCTCGAGCCCCGAACCGGAGCCTTCGGTGTAGGGAGCCGCTGTGTCGCCTTCATAGCTGACCGTGTCGATCAGGCTGGCGCCCAGGAAGAGGGCGACCGCGTCAGGAGAGCCGTTCTGAATCGAGCTCAGCACCTCGAGATCGCAGTCGGAAGTGGCGACGGCATCGGCGCACACGACGAAATAGTCACCCGCAGCGAGGCTCACCGCCGGCAGGGCGAACGAGCCGTAGCTGACCCCGCCGTTGCCGTTGATCAGCTCCAGGGTGTAGAGCCCGAGATCCACGCCGCCGGCGCCCGTATTCTTGATCTCCACGAACTCCGCGACATCGGTGCCAGGCTGGTCGTAGTCGATCTCGTTGATCACCAGGCTCGCCGTCGGCGGCACGCCGCAATCGGTATCGACCGCGGTGTTGGCGCTGCCCGGCGTGATGCACCGAGTGCTCAAGTCGACATTGTTGCTGTCCGTGTCGACTCCGTCTGGAAAACGCGAGATCCCGAGGTCGTCGCTACCACTGGTCCCCGGGTCGGCGAGACCGCTGCCCGAGCCCTCGGTGTACGGAGCAGCCGTGTCACCCTCGTAGCTGACGGCATCGAGGAGGACCGCACCCTCGAAGAGGCCCACCGCGTCCGGCGCGCCGTTTTGCACGAAGTTCGTGTCCGGCCCGTCATCGAGGTCGCAGTTCGCCACCGTCGCGGCGTTGGCGCAGACCACGAAGTAGTCCCCGGCCCCCAGCGAGACCGATGGCAGCGCGATCGTGTCGTAGACCGCGGCGCCACCGCCCGAGCCGTTGACCAGTTCGAGCGTGATCGTTCCGAGATCGACCGACGCGGTGCCGTAGTTGAGGATCTCGACGAACTCGCCGTCGTCGGTCCCCGGCTGGTCATAGTCGACCTCGTTGATGACCAGAGTCGTTCCAGGGCAGTCGTTGGCCGCACCCGGCGTGATGGTCTGGAAGCTGAAGTCCAGGTTGTTCTGGTCGGTGTCCACACCATCGGCGCACCGTGAGAGACCGGCGTCGGTGACCGACGAGTCGTCGACCAGGCCGGCGCCCGAGCCCTCGGTGTACGGAGCGCCGGTGTCGCCTTCGTAGCTCAGGGCGTCGACGAGAGCCGCGCCCATTCTCAGGCCGACTCCGTCCGGGGCGCCGTTCTGGATGAAGTTGGTGTCGGGGCCGTCGTCGAGGTCGCAATTGGCCACCGTCGCGGCGTTGGCGCAGACCACGAAGTAGTCGCCGGGAGCCAGATTGACGCTCGGCAGGGCGATCGTGTCGTAGATCGAAGCACCGCCGCCCGTGCCGTTGACCAGCTCGAGGCTGTACGAAGCCAGGTTCTCGGCCACGAGACCCGTATTGAGGATCTCGACGAACTCAGCCGAATCGGTACTGGCCTGGTCGTAGTCCACCTCGTTGATCACGAGGTCGGCTCCGGCAGGCGATACCGCCATCAGGGCGATGGCGAGAATGAGGACACAGCGGTTCGTACGACTGACGGCACTCGAGAACACCCGGCTCATCGCTTCCATGTGGCACTACCCCCCAAAGGTCGTTTGCCACGATCCCGCCATGCGGCTACCGCGCTCGAGTGACGCTCGAGCGTCGATCCCGAGGAGTCACCTTAGAGACCAGGATCGTTCCATATGTTGAACTGTGAACGTACGCTGCCAACGGCCGGGGGTCAAGAGGCAGATCGAGAACAACGTGAAACAGCCCGCTGGAGAGGAGGACGACTCAGACCGGTGTGCAGCGGAAGGCCCCGCAGGTAATGGTTCCGCATGCGATCATTGGAGTCGGGCCCGCTGATACGGCACCTTCGTCCTTTGTTGTCTACTTTGCCATGGAGGAGAGTGAGATGCTCGGGAGAATCGCCAGAGTTTCTATTGCTTGTCTCCTGACTGCCGGAGGCATCTACGCGCAGCCAACTGACGCCGAGAGACGGGCTCGCCGAGATGAACTGAGAGACGGCCCTCGGAGAGAAGTACACAAGCTGTCCCAGGTGCCCGACGGTACCGGCACGGTGCGATACGACCCGGGCGTTCCGGCTGACGCAATGCTCAACGCCCCCACGACTTATGGCTTTGGCAATCTCTTCGACACGCGCAGCGGCTCTCCTCTGAGCTTTCCGGGTACCGTGACTTTCGTGTCCTGGTACCACGGCACCTTACCGACTGCTGCCGTCTTCATTTTCCCGCCCGGCGGCACCACCTTCGGCCTCGCCTACTCGGCTGGCCCCGCGCCACCCTTGACGTTCGTCGGGATCAACGTAGCGCTCTCGGTACCGGGAGCATTTGTTGGTGGCTTGTTCGTCTACAGCGGCAGCTTCGCGAGCGTGGGCGTGCGCTCAGCCACCACCAACGCCCAGGGCTTCCACGGCGTCCAACGCCTCTTCAACGGTGGCGTGAGTAACACCCTCCCGGGGCAAAACGTCATGATCCGCGTCTCCGGTAACGTGATCATCCCCGTGGAGTTGCTCGAGTTCGAAGTTGAGTAGCAATCGCCCATAGGGGACTGGCTTTGCCATTCCAGCGGGTTTTGGGGCGGGGGCACCCCTTCGGTGGCGTGATCCTCTCGGTTGGAGGCTGAGCACTCGCTTGCAGCGATCCAGTGGATCTGGGACCCTCCACGAGAGCCTGAGCTCTAGCGGATACGGCAACCCGCGGCCTGGGCCAACACGGAGAGGATCCTCAACCTGGAGATGCGGCAACCGTCCAAACCAGCGACAGAGACGCTCGATGCCCTCCTTAGCGAGGTCTCGAAGTGTGAGCTTTGCGTTCCGACCCTGCCGCTCGGCCCGAGACCCTTGCTCAAGATCTCGAGGAGGGTACGGCTCCTGATCATCGGCCAGGCTCCTGGGCGAGTGGCTCATACAACCGGGGTGCCGTGGGACGACAAGAGTGGCGAGAGACTCCGGACCTGGCTGGATGTCAGCCCGGAACGCTTCTACGCCGCGCCCGAGCTCGGCCTCATGCCCATGGGCTTCTGCTACCCGGGCACCGGAAGCGGCGGAGATCTCGCGCCCCGGAGCGAGTGTGCGCCGGCCTGGCACGAACGACTGCTGGCACAGATGCCCGCCCTCGAACTGACCCTCGTCATTGGACGGTATGCACAGGTCGCCTATCTGCCAGGCGGCGGCGGTGCCTCGGTCACCGAGAGCGTCAAGGCGTGGCGAACGTTGTTTCCCCGGTGGCTTGCACTGCCTCACCCGAGCCCGCGGAACAACAGGTGGCTCAAATCGAATCCGTGGTTCGAGGAAGACGTGGTTCCCGCTCTCAGGCGGGAGACGGAGCGGCTGGTGCGACCTCCGATCCGGTGAGGTCGAGCACCTTGCTGGGCACGCCACACGGTCCGAGGCGCCTCTCTACGCCCTAAGCCTCGGGGCCGAAAGACCGTTCGTACAGCTCGACGATAGCCGCCTTGCTGTCGTCGGTTAGGTTGCGGGTCCCAGTGGCTGAGAACGGGGCGTTGGGCAGCGTCGGCTCGCTCTCCTGCCAACTGCCTCCCTCCCAGGTGAACCAGTGGTTCTTGTCCTGGTCGAAGACGCTCACCTTGCGGTTGAAGAACTTGGCCAACTCGACGCCCCAGCCGGTGCCGCCCTTGACGTGATCGTCTGGCAGGATCCAACCCACGGTGAACAACTCCTTGCCGCGGGTCACGACGTGGAACATCGACTGGATCACCCGCCGGATGCCCTGGCCGCGGTGGAACGTACGGCCGAGGTTGGCGAACACGAAGTCCATGCTGACATCACCACGAGCCAGATCCGCGTCGCTCAACATCTCGACCTCACCGGAATGCTCCATAGCGTGGCCTTCGAAAGTGATGGTCGTCTCCGGAATGCCCCAGCGCGCAGCGGCGCGCCCGAACTCCGCTTCGGTGCCTCGATGGCCGCCGCTGAAGAGATGAGCTTTGTGCTTTTCCATGGTCATGGGTCCTCGTTGCGATGCCCCGAATGGGGCCGATGTCTGGGGATGACCGCCGGCGGGCCGACGGAGAGCGCATTGTCGCAGAGTTGGACAGAAAGTGGGGGTACAACCCCTTGAAACGGGGGAAGCGAGATGGAGCCGACGATCCGACTTGAACGGACGACCTGCTGATTACGAATCAGCTGCTCTACCAGCTGAGCTACGTCGGCTCGGCCCCGAAGGCTGAAGCCCTGGGGCGTCGGGGATTGTAGGCGAGTACAGCAAGCTGGCGCAAGGCGCACGGGGTGCTCGGGAGGCTTCCGCCAGGGCTTCACAATCCAGCGTTGCCGGCGGTTGTAGAATGCCGGCATGTTCAGCACCGACACGTATGTGAACCGCCGTCGCAAGCTGGCTGCCGGGATGGACTCGGGGCTGGCGCTCTTTCTGGGCAACGACGAGGCGCCGCTCAATTATCGGGATAACCACTACCACTTCAGGCAGGACAGTTCGTTTCTGTATTTCTGGGGCCTGAACGAGGCCAATCTGGCGGCGACGATCGACTTCGACAGTGGAGAGGAGACGCTGTACGGCTATGTGCCGACGCTGGACGACATCGTCTGGACCGGTCCCTTGCCGAGTCTCGAGGCGCGAGGTGAGCGCGTGGGCGCCGGTTCGTGTCGGAACATCGACCAGTTGAAGGCGGACATCCAGGCGGCTCTTGTGCAGGGGCGGCGAATCCACCTGCTGCCGACCTATCGCGGTGACACGAGGCTCAAGGTGGCCGGGCTGATGGAAGTGTCGCCCGAGAGCCTGCCGATCTCGCTGGATCTCATCCGCGGGATCATTCCTCTGCGCGCGGCCAAGGAGGCGCAGGAGGTGGCAGAGATCGAGAAGGCGCTCGAGGTTTCGTACCACACGCACACGGCGGCGATGCGGGCGACGGGCCCCGGGCTGCGCGAGTGGGAGGTGGTGCGGAAGGTAGAGGCCTGTGCGGCCAGACATGGTTCCCCGCCCTCTTTTCCGGTGATTTTCTCGGTGCGGGGGGAGGTGCTCCACAACCACGCGCACGAGAACCTCATGGAAGCAGGTCAGATGGTGGTGCACGATTCGGGCTGCAGTTCGCCGGAGGAGTACGCCAGCGACATCACCCGGTCGTTCCCGGTGAGCGGCACGTTCGACGATCGGCAGCGCGAGATCTACCAGATCGTCCTCGACTCGTTGATCGAGGGGACCGAAGCCGTGCGGCCCGGGATCCCTTTCATCGATGTCTACAAGACCTGCTGTCGCTCACTGATGGAAGGGCTGAAGGCGCTCGGCCTGGCTCGCGGCGACGCGCACGAGGCGGTCGAGCTCGGGGCGCACGCAGCGTTTCTCCAGTGCGGCACCGGCCACATGGTGGGTCTCGATGTGCACGACATGGAGGGGCTCGGCGAGGATCTCGTCGGCTACGACGACGACATCCAGCGCAGCCCGCTCTTCGGTGTGAAGTTCGTGCGGCTGGGGCGCGCCCTCGAGAAGGACTGGGTCGTCGCGGTGGAGCCCGGGATCTACTTCATCCCCGAGTTGATCGACAGCTGGTCGGCGGAGGACAAGTTCTCGGACTTCGTCGATTGGGAGGCGGTGAAGAAGTACCGGGACTTCGGTGGCGTGCGGATCGAGGACGACGTTCTGGTGACCGGCGACGGGCACAAGGTGCTCGGGCGTCCGATCCCGAAGACGGTGGCCGAGGTCGAAGCCACGATGGCGGATCCGGCGGACGACTGACGGGTCGCCGCGGATTCACTCAACTCAGACGGCCTAAGGGTCGATAGGCTGTGAGTGACTGGAAGCGCCACGGCCGATCGCCGGGGGTTCCGCGCTTGCGCCCGAGCCCGGAAGCAGCTTGAGCATGATCAGAATCGAAATCGCCGGGGCGGCCAGGAAGTAGAGCTGGCCGGTCACGAGCAGGAAGACACTGCCGCAGAGGCCGAACCCGTCTGCGAAGGCCGCCTGCACGACCGTCAGTGTGAGGCGGGAGGCCAGTGCCGCCTCATGGCCTGCGGGGTCGTCCGATCCGGACGGCTTTCCCAGCATGACGCGCTTGACGACCCTCGACGCAGCAACCAGGCCGAAGCCCAGGACCAGTAGAGCGGCGCGCAGGATCGGTGCGAGCGAGGCGTCGTTGCCGAGTCCTCCCTCGCCGGCCATCCAGACGGCCACGCCGCTGAAACCGGCGAGTCCGACGATGAGCGCCGCGATGATGATCTGGACCTTCTGGCGATCCAGCTTGACGCTCCGACTGGCCTGCACGGTCACTTGCATGATTCCCGTCCCCAGGGTCAGAGATCGACTTCGGTTCCGAGGCCCTTCTCCAGAGCCCGTTCGATGACGACGGCACCGGCGGCGATGTCCTGAACCGCCAGGCCGACGGATTTGAAGAGCGTGCAGTCATCGCCCTCCTGACGGCCTTGGCTCTCGCCTTCGACGATCGAGCCGACCTCGGTCCACTCGCTGGGTCCCGTGATGCCGGCCTTCATTGCATCCAGGAGATCGCCGGGCTCGGTCGAGACCGAGGCGATGGAGTCGACGAAGACTCTGGATCGCAGGATGGTCTCGAGATCAACCTCTTGCATGTCGGGTGTGAAGCTGCCGACCGCGTTGACGTGCGCTCCTTCCGCGAGGTGCAGGCCGTCGAAGACAGGTCGGTTGGAGGTCGTCGCCGTGCAGATCACGTCGGCGTCGGCCAGGGCCTGGGAAGGAGACTCGGCTGCGACGAGCTTGGCGCGGACCTGTGGCTGCATCTCCTGGACGAATTCACGGACGGTCTCGGGAGTACGCGAGAAGACCCGGATGGTCTCGAACTCACGGACGGCATCGATGGCGAGGACCTGAGTCCGCCCTTGCGCACCGGCCCCAAAGAGGGCTCCGGTCTTCGCGTCGGTGTCGCTCAGCAGGTCCGTGGCGGCGCCGCTCGCCGCTCCGGTGCGCCAGGCGGTGAGGAAGGTGCCGTCGAGGATCGCCAGCGGCTCGCCGGTCGTCGGCGACATATGGACGACGATGCCCGGGGTGACCGGACGGCCCGTCTCTGCGTTCCCGGGGAAGACCGAAACGAGTTTGGCCCCGAGACCGACCTGGGGGATGTACGCGGGCTTGACCAGCAGGGTGCCGCCGGCGCCCTCCTCGCCGTCGATGTCCATCACGGTGCGCGGCGGAACCTGGACGCGTCCGGCGGTGAAGTCGGCGAAGGCTCCTTTCATCACCTCGATGCACTCGGCCATGGGCAGAGCACTGGCGATGTCGGCGGCGGAGATCAGTGTCAGTTTCATCGCAGGAAAAAGCCCTCCGGGAATGCGTCGTCCGGGTCGAGGAGAAACTCGTGTCGGCCGCAGATGGTGGCTGAGCCCTCGACTTCCGGGATGATGGCTTCGTACGGGCCGAAGGTCGCGGTCTCGACCGCCCGAACGGTGAAGGTGCTGCCGACGAGGCTCTCGATCTCGAGCGCTTCGCCGAGCCGCAGGTCGCCCCTCGCGTAGTGGATGGCCGCTCTGGCGCTGACGCCGGTTCCGGTGGGAGAGCGGTCGACCTCCCCGTCGGCGAAGACGCAGACGTTGCGGGAGTGATTGTCCGGGTCCTCTGGTGGGCCGACGAAGATCACGCCGTAGAGGAACCCAAGATCCTCCTCGAACGGGTGTCGAATCTCGCGCTCGGACTGAATGGCCCCCTTGATCCGTCGGCCGGCCGTCACGAGTTTCTGAAAATGTTCCGGCGTGCAGGCGAGGCCGACGGATTCGGCGTCGACGAAGGCGTAGAAGGCGCCGCCGAAGGCCAGGTCGTAGCTGACCTCGCCCAGTTCGGGAACCCGGGTCATAGCGTCGAGCTCGACGACGAAGGCGGGGACGTTGCGGAACGCGGCGCCGCTCAGGGCTCCCTCGCTGTAGCGCGGCTGCGCCCGAACGAGGCCGGCGGGGGAGTCGATACCCAGGGTGTCACTCTCCGCTCGCTGGCCGAGCATCCCGGTCTCGATGACGACGCGGGTCGCGGCGATGATGCCGTGGCCGCACATGGTCGAGAAGCCCGCGTTGTGGATGAAGAGAATCCCGAAGTCCGCCTCCTCCGTCACCGGCTCGGTGAGGAAGCATCCATACATGTCCGCGTGGCCGCGCGGCTCCCACATGAGGAGTCGACGCAGATCGTCTGCGTGTTCCTGGGCCCAGCTGCGCTTGGCCAGGATGGTGTCGCCCTGCAGGGCCGGCCCGCCTTCGACCACGACCCGGAAAGGCTCGCCACCGGTGTGGGCGTCGACGGTGCGTATCCGACGCCAGGAGCTTGGTGGCTCCCAGGTCAGTGCGGCTGCGGTGTCGAGCGGCATGCGCTGGAGGATCCTACGCCCCCGTCCGCCGGGCCGCCAGCAATTCAGGCACTGACGGCTTCGCGGCGGGGCTGCACTGCATCGAGTTCGACGGCGACGAGCTTCGAGACGCCGCGTTCCTGCATAGTGACTCCATAGAGGCGCGAAGCGGCCTCCATGGTGATCTTGTTGTGGGTGATCACTACGAACTGGGTTTCCTCGGCCATCTTCTGGACCATCTGGACGAAGCGCACCGTGTTGACGTCGTCGAGGGGCGCGTCGACCTCATCCAGGATGCAGAAGGGCGACGGCTTGGTGCGGAACAGGCCGAAGAGAAGGGCGATCGCCGTCAGGGCCTTCTCGCCGCCGGACAGGAGCATCAGATTCTGCAGCCGCTTGCCCGGTGGGCGGGCGACGATTTCGATGCCGCTGTCGAGAGGGTCGTCCTCGTCCATCAGCCGCATGGAGGCCTGGCCGCCGCGGAAAAGTTCGACGAAGGTTTTGGCGAAGGTCTCGTTGACCTCATGGAAGGTGGCGAGGAAGCGTTCACTCGACTCTTCGTTCAGCTCCTTGATGGTCCGGCGTAGCTTCTCGACCGAATCGGCGACGTCGGCCCGCTGGGTGGTCAGGAACTCATGGCGCTCGACGTGCTCTTCGTGCTCCTCGGCGGCGAGCAGATTGACCGGGCCGAGGCGCTCGAGCAGTGTCTCGCAGCGTTCGAAGTCGACCTCCATCTCGGCGAGGTTGGCCGGCGCCTCCTCGGGCTGCTCGGGCAGGTCCTCGTCGAACTCCTTGTGGTACTCGGACTGCAGGTGCTCGGCGTCCTGGGCATGCGTGGCCTGCTCGACCCGCAAGTCGCCGAGTTGGCTGCGCACGGTGTCGCGCTCGTCTCGCAAGCCCTTCAGCCGCTGCTCGATCTCCTGGAGCCCACTGCGCATGACATCGAGCTGCTGCTGGGCGGCGAGGAGGGCCTCCTGCGAGTCGGCGCGGCCCTCGAGTGCCTGCTGCAGCTCGAGCTCGGCCTCGTCGATGGCGCGCTCGATCTCGCCCTTGCGGGCCTCCAGCGTCTCGCCCTCCCGCTTCCAACCGACGACCTGGAGGTCGATGTCGTCGATCTCGCTGCTGATTCGCTGGACGCCGGTGAGGTGCGATTCGAGTCGCTGTTCGATGAGCTGATGGCGGCCGCGCTTGCTGGCGCCCTCGGTGCTGGCCTCTTCGCGCTGCAGCCGGGCCGCGTCGGCCTCCTTCTGCTGCGCGTCGAAGCTCTGCTCGAGCTCTGCATGCCGGGTCTCGGCGCGCGTGAACTCGAGTTGCAGGTTCCTGCGCCGCTCGGCCAGGAGTTCCAGCTCCCGCCCTGTCTCCTCCATCTCAGTCCTGGCCGTCTCGCCTTCGACGGAGAGTCGGTTCGCACGGGCTGTCAGGTCGTCCCGGCGAGCCCCGAGGACGGCCATCTGCTGGCGACTCTCGGCATGAACCTGCTCGAGGGCCGCGATGCTCTCGCGTTCGGTTCGAGCTTCGGCCGCGATCCGGTCGATCTCGGCGACCGTCTCCGCCAGGCGCTCGCTCAGCGGCGGGATCCTCCGGGTCAGATCGGCGACCTCCTCCTCGGAGGCGAGCAGGCCGGGTTGAGAATCTCCACCGACGTGTAGGACACCGGCTTCGGCCCAGACGCCCTCGCGTGCGAGGAAGGCAGCGCCGGGATGGCGTCGCGCCAGGCGCTCGGCGTCGGCGGCGCTCTCGACGAGGAAGGCGGGCGGAAGCGCCGCGGCCAGATCGGAGGGCAGACTGAGCGCCGCACCTAGCGAGGAGATGATGGCGGAGTCCTGGACCTCCAGGGGCAGGGGCGTCTCGGCGAGCGAGCGCACCAGCCTGCCGCCTGCCGCTTCGTCGAGCAGGAAGCGGGCCAGTCGCAGGCCGTCCTCGTCATTGGGCAGGATGGCCGCGTCGGCGAGCTCGCCCAGGTAGAGATCGAGGCTTCTGGCCCATCCCTCCGGGACCTTGAAGCGCTCGGAGAGGAGCGTGACCTGGGGCAAGCCAGCCTCGGCCAGCGTGGCCGCAAAGAGCCGCAGGCGCTCGCGGCGGGCCGCGACCAGTTCGGCGAGGAGCTCACGGCGCTGCTCGAGCGTGACCAGTTCATGCTTGAGATCGCTGCGCATTCCGTCGAGCGACTCTGAGCGCCTCTCGTGAGCGCCGAGGCGAGTCCGCGCATCGTCCAGAGCCGCCGTCTCGTGGCGCACCTTGGTGGCGAGGCCGTCGAGCTGGCCGGCGGATTCGGCGACGGAGGCCTCGGTCTCTTCGAGCTGTTTGGAGTTCTCGGTCAGGGCGGCTTCGAGGTGGTTGAGCTTGAGGTCGCCCTTCTCGGCCTCCACCTGTTCTCGGTGGAGCCGATTGCGCAGATCGTTGACCGCGCTCAGCGAGGTCAACAGGCTGCCACGAGTCGACTCGAGTCGGGCGCGACTCTCGGCGACGAGTTTGGCGACATCTGAGCTCCGGCTCTCGTCGTCACTGAGCGCGTTGGCGGCTCCTTGGAGTTCATCGAGCAGGGCCTGCTCTCGATCCGTGAGCGAGGCGACCTCGTTGCGCAGTTCGACCTGTCGGGCGCGTTGGTTGTCGATCAGGCCACGAGTCGAAACGATCCGCTCCTTGACCTCTTCCTGGCGTTGTTTGGAGCCGCGCAGGAACTCCTGCTTGCCCTCGATCCGGGCCGCGAGCTCGGAGTCGAGCCGGTGCTTCTCCGCCAACTCGCGGGTGAAGCTGTCCTCGTCCTGACGCTGCTCGGCGACGGCTGCTTCGTCCTTGTGCAGCGCCGCCGTCAGCTCGGCCTCGCGGTCGACTCGGCCCTCGATCTCTTTGCGCAGGCGGGTGAGCTGACCATGAACGCGCGACCATCGGCCGAGGAGGACGCCGCGCAACAGATCAGCCCGCTGCGACTGGGCCTCACGGTAACGGCGGGCGGCATTGGCCTGACGCTTGAGCGAGCGCACCGCGCGTGCGACCTCCGAGAGGATGTCGTCGAGGCGGGAGAGATTGGCCTTCGCCTCTTCGAGCTTGATCTCGGTGACACGGCGCCGGTCCTTGTAGCGGGTGATCCCTGCTGCCTCTTCCAGGAGCTTGCGGCGCTCCTGGGGCTTGCCTGAGAGGATCATGCCGATCTGTCCCTGCTCGATCATCGAGTAGCCGCGCAGGCCGAGCCCGGTATCCATCAGCAGGCTGCGGATGTCCTTGAGGCGAGCGTTGCGGCCGTTGATCAAGTACTTGCCCTCGCCGCTGCGGAAAACCTTGCGGGTGATCGAGACCTTGCCGTCGTCCGAGCCCGGAAAGCTCGGGTCGTCGGTGGTCATCTCCATGGTCACTTCCGCCATGCCGAGGGGCTTGCGACCTTCGGAACCGGCGAAGATGACGTCCTCCATCTTGCCGCCGCGCAGGCTCTTGGCGCTGCGCTCACCCATGCTCCAAATGACGGAATCGGCGATGTTGCTCTTGCCGCAGCCGTTGGGGCCGACGATGGCGGTGAGGCCGCCGGCGAACTCGACGGTGGTCGGATCGACGAACGACTTGAAGCCGGAGAGATGAAGACGATCGATCTTGAGCATAAACAGTGAGCTTCCGCGGGCGGCAGAATAGCAGATCTTGTAGTCTCCCGCTGTCGAACCCCAAGATGTTGTGCCAGAAGCACTTAGCATCGCAGATCTGCGATGCGAAAGCGACCGATTGACTTGCGGGCGGTACGGACGTACGATTCCGCCGGTTTTCCGGGGACTCTAACTTGCCAGACCGACGCACGATTCTCGACTCAGAGCAGATGCAGCGAGTCGTTCGCCGTATGGCCGGAGAGGTGGTCGAGCGCAACGGCGGTGTCGACCACCTGATGCTCGTCGGCATCCGCACCCGAGGGGTTCCGCTCGCCGAGCGGATGGCGGCTCAGATCCTCGAGATGGAAGGCGCCGAGATTCCCCTAGGCGTCCTCGACATCAATCTCTACCGGGACGACCTGTCGACGGTCGCCAACTACCCGGTGGTCAAGGAGAGCCGCCTGCCGGGCGCTCTCGACGACCAGATCGTGGTCCTGTGCGACGACGTGCTCTTTACCGGGCGAACGATCCGCGCCGCGCTGGACGCGCTCGTCGACTACGGGAGGCCGCGCTCGGTGCGGCTCGCCGTCCTCATCGACCGTGGGCTGCGGGAGTTGCCAATTCAGCCGGACATCGTGGGGAAGACGGTCTCCACCGAACGATCCGAATCGGTCGAGGTGAAGTTCACCGAGGTGGACGATTCAGACGGTGCCGAACTCGTTCGCCGAACGGAGGGGGAGTGACGGACGAGACCTCCTGGGCGCGCAAGGACCTTCTCGGCATCGCCGAACTCGAGCCGGCGGAGATTCAAACCATCCTCGAAACCGCCGAGTCGTTTCGCGAGGTGTCGAAACGGGCGATCAAGAAGGTCCCGACGCTACGCGGCAAGACCGTCGTCAATCTGTTCTTCGAGCCTTCGACCCGCACTCGCTCGAGCTTCGAAATCGCGCAGAAGCGCCTCTCGGCCGACGGCCTGAACTTCTCGGCCAAGACTTCGGCCTTGACCAAGGGCGAGTCCCTGGTCGACACCGCGATGAATCTGCAGGCGATGCAGCCCGATCTCATCGTCATCCGCCACGCCTTTCCGGGGGCTCCGCAGATGCTGGCGAGCCGTCTCGAGGCGGGTGTGATCAACGCCGGAGACGGGGCCCATGAGCACCCGACTCAGGCGCTCCTCGATGCCTTCACGATCCTGCAGCATAAGGAGCGGATCGACGGGCTCAAGGTGGCGATCGTCGGCGACATCGAGCATAGCCGCGTCGTGCGCTCGAACATCCACCTGCTGACCAAGATGGGGGCGAAGGTGACGGTGGCCGGACCTCGCACCATGATGCCGGTCGGGATCGAGTCGCTCGGCGCCAGCGCCGCCTACAGCCTCGAAGAGGCGATCGAGGGCGCCGACGTGATCATGATGCTGCGCATCCAGCTCGAGCGCCAGTCGAAGCTCCTGTTTCCGTCGACACGGGAGTACTTCCGGCTCTTCGGGCTGACCAACGAGCGCCTCCGGGTGGCGAAGGAGGACGCGATCATCATGCACCCGGGGCCGATGAATCGGGGGGTTGAGATCGCCAGCGACGTCGCCGATGGGCCGCGATCGGTCATTCTCGAGCAGGTCTCCAACGGCGTGGCGGTGAGGATGGCGGTGCTCTACCTGCTCTCCGGTTCGCACCGGGAGGCCGCATGAAACTGCTGATCCGTGGCGGGCGACTGGTCGATCCGAGCCAGGAGCTGGACGGCAAGTTCGATCTTCTGATCGAGGACGGTGCCGTGTCGCGGATCGATGAGTCCATCGAGGCCGCAGACGCCGAGGTTCGTGACGCCGAGGGACTTGTAGTGACGCCGGGCTGGATCGACATGCACATCCACTTGCGCGAGCCGGGCCAGGAGTACAAGGAGACGGTGCGGACAGGCACCCTGGCGGCAGCGGCCGGCGGTTTCACTGCCGTCGCCTGCATGGCGAATACGGAGCCGGTCAACGACAACCGGTCGGTGACCGAGCACATCCTCAAGGAGGCCGAGCGCAGCGCCTTCGCCCGGGTCTATCCGATCGGAGCGGTCAGCAAGGGCCAGCAGGGTGAGGAACTCGCCGAGATCGCCGAGATGGTTGCCGCAGGGGTCGTGGCGGTGTCGGATGACGGCCATCCGGTGAGGCATCCGGCGCTGATGCGCCGAGTGCTCGAATACACCCGACACTTCGACATTCCGGTCATCCAGCACGCCCAGGACATGGAGTTGACGGCAGGCGGCGTGATGCACGAAGGGGAGTGGTCGACGCGGCTGGGCCTCCCCGGTTGGCCGGGAGCGGCCGAGGACATCGTCGTCGGGCGTGACATTCTGCTCGCTGAAGACAGCGGAGGGCGCTACCACGTGGCCCACCTGTCGACCGGAAGGTCGCTCGACATGGTGCGACGGGCCAAGGCGCAGGGCCTGCGGGTGACCTGTGAGGTGACGCCGCATCACCTGCTGCTGACCGATCAGCTGGTCGCCGAGACAGGGTTCTCGTCCGACGCCAAGATGAACCCGCCATTGCGGAGCGAGAGCGATCGCCAGGCGCTGATCGAAGGCCTCATCGACGGCACCGTCGACGCGATCGCCAGCGATCACGCCCCGCACCATCCGGACGAGAAGGACGTCGAGTTTTCGCTCGCTCCCTTCGGTATCGTCGGTCTCGAGACCAACCTCGCCCTGTGCTACGACCGGCTGGTCCGGCCGGGGACGATCTCTCTCTCACGGCTGGTGGAGCTCTTCTCGACCGGTCCGGCTCGGCTGCTCGGCGTCCCGGGTGGCACCCTGAGCGTCGGCTCGCCGGCCGATGTGACGCTCTTCGATCCCGAAGCCGAATTCACCGTCGACGCCTCGGCCTTCCGCAGCAAGTCGCGCAACACGCCGTTTCAGGGCTGGAGCCTGAAGGGGCGGCCGGTCGGCACTCTCGTCGGCGGGCGCGCGATAGAGTTGCCCGGCGCCTAGCGCCCCGCCCGCAACCTTCGGGGGCCCTCCCCGAGATTCACGAGGACAAGGATGACTCACGGTCTGATCGACACCGCAGTTGCCGCCGTGCGCGCCGGCGCCGAGGAGCTGACGCCGCGCTTCCGCAAGGGCGATCTGGCGGTGAGGGCCAAGGCCAGCCACGACTTCGTCTCGGAAGCGGACGAGGCCAGCGAGAGGGCTGTGCTCGGTCTGATCGCGTCGCGGCACCCGGAGCACTCGATCCTGTCGGAGGAGGAAGGCGTGGTCGGGGGATCCGACTCCCGCCACCTGTGGATCGTCGATCCTCTCGACGGGACGACGAACTTCCTCCAGGGGCTGCCGAACTGGGGTATCTCGGTGGCCTGTCTGCGGGATGGAGAAGCGGTCGTCGGAGCGATCCTCGATCCTCTCGGCGATCAGCTGTTCGTCGCGGAGCGGGGAAGCGGCGCCTTGTGGGACGAGCGCCCCATGCGGGTGTCGAGCCGTCCGGATCTCGGCGGCGCATTCATCGCGACCGGGTATCCGTTCAAGGCGCGGACGGCCCTCGACGAGTATCTGGCCTGTTTCAAGGCCGTTTTCGAGCGGGCGAAGGCGATCCGACGGTGTGGCGCGGCGGTGATGGACCTCGCCTATACGGCCGCCGGGGTCTACGACGGCTTCTTCGAGTTTCGGCTGTCGCCGTGGGATCTCGCTGCGGGTGCGTTGATGATCGAGGAAGCCGGGGGCGTGGCGACCGACCTCGACGGTGGAAGCCGCTTTCTCCGGGGTGGAAATCTGATTGCCGGCAGCGCGGCCGTACAGGCAGAAATGTGTAATCTGATCGGTAGTTACGTCGATGAGGCGACGCTGGATCGGGTGGTTCCTGACACAGCGCACGAGGCGCTCGACATGCTAGGGTCCTAAACTGCCATGGGTAGCGCAGAGCGAAAGGGGACCGAGGGCACAGTCCTGGAGGTCCAGATCCACCCGAGCGACATTCGCCGACGGGTCTGGTACTTCTTTCTGACCCAGCGCCAGATCAACTGGATGATCGTCATTGCCCTCGTTGTGGTCGGCTTTGTCGGGACCAATCTGGTCATCGGCCCCGGCGTGACTCGGGACCTCCTGAGCCGGAACCGGTACGAGGGTCTCGTCGCTGAGCGCAACAGCCTCGGCCTGCGACTCCAGGAGCTGACGGCCCAGATGTCGGAGCTCGACCGGCAGACGGACGAGGCCCATCTGAGGATGAGCCGGATCTACCTGACATTCGGCCTCGACAGCGACCAGCATGCGGCAGCGGGCGCGGGCTATCCCACCATGCCGCGCGACGTGCCGGAGTCGATCTACAGCGTCGACATCCGCCGGGGGAATCTGCTGGAGGCCAAGATCACTCAGGACCTCGACGTCCTGGGCACCTTCGTCGACGAGATCGAGAACTTCGAGACGGCGCACGGCGATCAGGTGCTGACGACCCCGTCGATCAGTCCGCTTGCGCGCAAGGACTTCGTACTCACGAGCCCGTTCGGCCATCGGATCAGCCCGTTCACCAAGGTGCGGGATTTCCACCCGGGGCTGGACATGGCCGCGTCGACCGGCACCGAGATCTACGCGCCGGCGGCCGGAACCGTAGTCTTTGCCGGCCGCTATCCGTTGAAGCAGAGCGTCGCCTGGTGGCGCTACGGCAACATGGTGGCGATCCGAAACGGCGAGCGCTTCATCACCCTCTTCGGCCACTGCGACACGGTCGCGGTGAAGAGTGGTCAGAGGGTGGAGCAGGGCGACATCATCGCCACGGTGGGCAATACGGGCTGGAGCACGAATCCCCATCTGCACTACGAGGTCCGCCGCTTGGGCGAGGACGGGGAGTTCGAGCCGGTCGATCCGCGCGTCTACATCCTGGACCACCGCTGGCGGGACGAGGAGCAGCTCCTGGTTCGCGCTAGAATGGCTCCCGATCTCAAGGACTACGAACCGCTGCCCCGCGTGATCGGTCGCTGAGCGACCTTTCCGCGATTAGGTGAGGAGACGACGATGCCGGGCGAAGCACCGACCATGATCATTCCGCAGGGCGCGGATATCCAGGTGGATGTCCACGGCCAGCTGTCGATCAGTACCCCGGGCAACCTGGTGATCCAGAACTCCGGCAACTACCGCAAGCTCGAGTCGCTGAACGGCTCGATCCGCATCGAGCCGATGGCCGAGGTGGAAGCGGTGGATGTGCGATGCGCGAGCACTTGTTATGTCGAGGGGACTCTGACGGCCTGGAGGGTGGAGGCTCAAGCGATCCACCTGGAGGATTCTGCGCAGGCGAACATCGTGCTGCAGGAGACCCGGAGACTGGACATCGGCAAGGACGCCCGGTTGGTGGGGAACTTCGCGAACGAGAAGGAGCTGTTCCTTCTGCTGTCGCGGTTCGCTCGTCAGCTGCGGTCTCTACCGCTCTTCGGGGAGATCGGCGGCGAGGCCCCGAAGGAGTTGCCGCCGGATGCTTCTCCGGCCTCGTTGGCGGCTACCTTGGAGGAGTTGGAGGGGGCGCCGGCTGCGGTGTTCGGGGAGACGGCGGCTTCTGACGAGGGCCGAGAGGCAGAGCCGGAGGCTGTGCCTGAGGTGCCGATGCCAACGGCTACGTTGCCGCGGGATCTGGACGAGATCGACCAGGCTTCGGATCCGTTGTTCTTCGGACTGGTGCTCCTGGAGCGGGAGTTCACGCGCGCGGCTTACGGGCCGACGTCTCAGCGGGCTATCGAGCAGGTGATCAAGCTCCTCCAGGAGGGGGATCACGACACTCTACGCTCGACCTATCGCAGCTTGTTCAATCGGGTCGTGGAGCCGGGGCAGGACGTTCGCCGGGCTTACGAGTTGATTGACGGTCACTTCGCGTAGCTCCCGTCGTTGGCCTCTGGGGGCGCGTCGCTGGGGCCATCCCGGCTACGCCTGACACACCCAGGGCGGTAGAGCGAGCGAACCCAGGCGCTAGTTAGAGGTCACTCGGACGACTTCTTCGAAGCTCGTCACGCCCTCGGCAAGGCGCCTCAAAGCGCCTTGGCGCAGCGTCCGCATTCCCGCGTTCACGGCATCCCGCTTGATCGTCGCGGAGTCGGCGCCTCCCAGGACCAACGGACGGACAGTCTCGTCCAGGGGGAGGACCTCGAAGACGGCGGTGCGGCCGAGGAAGCCCGTTCCGCGGCACTCGAAGCACCCTTGGCCGACGGCGACCTTGATCCGCTTGTCCTTGGGCACGGCGAGGCGCAGGGCCTGGACTTCGTGCTCGGTCAGGTGGGTGTCCTGGGTGCAGTGGGGACAGACTTTGCGGACGAGTCGCTGCGCGACGGCTCCGACCAGGGTGGAGGAGATGAGGAAGGGCTCGACGCCCAAGTCGGCGAGTCGGGTCAGGGCCGAGGGGGCGTCGTTGGTGTGGAGGGTGGAGAAGACGAGATGGCCGGTGAGGGCGGCCTGGACGGCGTAGTCGGCGGTTTCGTTGTCGCGGATCTCGCCGACCATGATGATGTCCGGGTCCTGGCGCAGGACGTGCCGCAGGGCCCTGGCGAAGGTGATGCCGGCCTTCTCGTTGACGGCCACCTGGTTGAAGTCTTCGTAGACCATTTCGATCGGGTCTTCGATGGTGGTGATGTTGAGCTCGCGGCCGGCGATCCGCTTCAGGGCAGAGTAGAGCGTCGTCGTTTTGCCCGAGCCGGTCGGACCGGTGAGAAGGACGATGCCGTGCGGCCGGGTGATGAAATCGTTGAACAGATCGAGCTCGTCCGGGTAGAAGCCGATCTCGGCGAGGTCCTGCATGAGGATGGTCGGGTCGAAGATTCGGATGACCATCTTTTCGCCGAAGCCAACGGGGAGGGTGGAGACGCGCAGTTCGACCTCTTCGCCCGAGCGGCTGGTCTTCACCCGGCCGTCCTGCGGACGTCGCTTCTCGGCGATATCCATCCGGGCCATGGTCTTGATGCGGCTGACCACGGCGCGGTGGACGAGCATCGGCATGGTCTGGATGTCGTGCAGCACTCCGTCGATTCGGAAGCGGATGAGGCTGTATTCCCGTTTGGGCTCGATATGCACGTCGCTGGCTCGCGTGTCGTAGGCATGCTGCAGCATGAACTCGACCGCGTTGACGATGTGCTGGTCGCTCGACTCGATCTCTTTCTGATTGCGGAACTCGATCAGGGCTTCCAGGTTGCCCAGATCGATGCCGCTCGATAGATCCTTCTCGGCGCGGTTGACCGAGTGGCGCAGGCCGTAGAACTCGGTGATGGCCCGCAGGATGTCGGGCTCTGAGGCGACGACCAATTCCAGGTCGCGCTCGGCGATTCGGCGGAAGGAGTCGATGCCCTCGATGTCGTTGGGGTCGGCGAGGGCTACCTTGAGCTTGCCGCCGGAGAGCTGCAGCGGAATCATCCGATGCCGCCGGGCGAAGGGCCGCGACATCTTCGACTCGATGAGGTCGGCGTCGAGGTCGAGGGGGTCGATGCGGGTGAAATCGAGCTTCGACTCGGCGGCGATGGCTCGGGCGATCTCGAACTCGCGCAGGGGCTTGCCGGGCTCCTCGGTGCTGTCGAAATTACAGCGCTCGATGAGCTCGTAGGCGAGCGCGCGCTGCTCGAAGGCCCGAGGGTTGCGCGCATGGCTCGGGAGGCTGCGGGCTTCCTTCCTCACCTCGTCGGCCTGCTCCTGAGACAGGATGCTCTGGCTGACCAGGATCTCGGCGATGGCTTCGGGGGTGAGGCTCATGAAAGGAACTCCCTCGGGAGACGAGAAAGCTTAGCATTCATCGACACTTATCTGGTGCGGACCTGGGGATGACGAGCGCTCAGCGGCGATGTCGAGAACCGACTAGAATCGCCGGGTCATGACGATCTCATTGATCCCGGTCCTTCAGGTCGTCGCAGTCGGCCTGCTCTACGGCGTCTTCGATCTCCTCAGAAAGCGGCTCACCGGGGCGCTGCGCCCGGCGCCGATGCTGGTCTGGCTGGCGCTCGCCCAGGTGCCGCTGTTTGCCTGGATGCTGTGGCGCAACGAAGCGGTGGTCATCGAAGACGCCTATTGGGGGCCCGGTCTGATTTCGATCGCGCTCAACATCGTGGCCAACATCGCGTTCATCAAGGCGCTCGAGATCGCGGCACTCGGTGTCACGATTCCGCTGCTGTCCCTGACTCCGGTGTTCGCCACGATCCTGTCGATCAGAGTCCTGGGCGAGCTGCCGTCGATTGGGCAGATGGTCGGGATCCTGCTCGCGGTTGTCGGTGCGTTTGCGCTCAATTTCGATCCGGGTGAGGGGGCTACGCCACGCGCGGTCTGGCGGTGTCTCGTGCGGGAGAAGGGGAGCCTGCTGATGATCGGCGTGGCTCTGTGTTGGTCGATCACGCCGGCCTTCGACAAGCTGGCCGTGGCCAGCTCGGGCGTCTACACCCACGGACTCCTGCTCAATGCCGGGGTCGGCGTGGGCGCACTCGCGTGGCTTGTGCTGAGTGGAGGTGTCCGGACACTGAAGCCGAGTCAGTCGATCGCGGTGCCGATCGTGCTCTCCGCGGTGGTCGGCTTCGTGGCGCTGATCCTGCTGCTCGACGCCTACACTGAGCTCTGGGTCGGTCTCGTCGAGACCGTGAGGCGGGCCGTCAACTCGGTCGTGGCGCTCGCTTTCGGGGCCTGGCTGTTCGGGGAGCGGATTCGTGCGATGCAGGTTCTGGCTATCGTCCTGATGAGCGCGGGTGTCGCGCTGATCTTCCTGTAGCGCGAGAGTTCAGCTGTCGCGGTCGATCGGGTCAGCGGCCGGCCGGCCACTCGGATTGCAGGCCTCGGGTAGCCGCCCAATGGGCGCGCAATTCGGTCATCGAGTCTCCGCCGATCTTCTCGAGCAACGCGTCCGCGAGGACGAGAGCGACCATGGCCTCGGCGATGACACCGGCTGCGGGCAGAGCCGTGACGTCGCTGCGTTCGTACTGCGAGGTCTGCGCCTCCAGAGTGTCAAGGTTGACCGAAGGCATTCCCTTGCGCAGGGTGGAGATCGGCTTCTTGTAGGCGGTGACCACGACGTCCTCGCCGTTGGTGATCCCTCCCTCGCTTCCGCCGGCGCGATTGGTCGGCCGGGTGAAGCCCGAGTCCGCATCGAACTCGATCGGGTCGTGGGCGTCGCTGCCAAGTCCGGCGCTGGCTGCCAGCGCTCCACCGATCTCGACGGCCTTCACCGCCGGGACGGACATGACGGCGTGAGCGAGGCGGCCATCGAGCTTCTCGTCCCAATGGACGTGAGAGCCGAGCCCCGGAGGCACGTTGTGGGCGATGACGGTCACGGCCCCACCCAGGGTGTCCCCCTCCTTCATGGCCCTGTCGACGAGGGCGATCATGTCCGCTTCGAGGCTCGGGTCGGCAGCCCGTAGGGGGGACCCGTCGTCCATCTTCTCCAGGTCCGCCCAGGTCGGGGGTGGGGCGTCTCTGCCGACCGCGCCGAGCGAGCGCACGCCGCTGCGGATCGTGACACCGAAGTCGAGCAGGAGCATCCTGGCAAAGGATCCCGCGGCCACTCGGGCAGCCGTCTCTCGCGCCGAGGCGCGTTCGAGGATGTCCCGCAGGTCGTCGCGGTGGTACTTGATGCCGCCGGCCAGGTCGGCGTGGCCGGGACGCGGCGAATGAACTCGTCGCTGTGCGCTGCGTTTCGGGTCGAGAGCGTCGGGATTCATCACTCCCTGCCAGCTCGAGTAGTCCTTGTTCTCGATCCACAGGCCGATCGGCCCGCCGAGGGTCTCGCCACCACGCACTCCGGATCGGACCTCGACGGTGTCGGACTCGATCTGCATCCGTCTCCCGCGACCGTAGCCGTGCATCCTGCGTTGCATCTCGCGGTTGAGCAGATCGAGATCCACTGCCAATCCGGCCGGGAGGCCCTGCAGGGTGGCGAAGAGTCCCGGTCCGTGGCTCTCGCCGGCGGTCGTCAGGCGGATCCTTTTCATGGTGCGGAGGATATCCGAAGAGACATGCTGGAATGCTTGCTGCGAACCCCTCCGTAGACGAGCCGCCCCGAGAAGAATAGTCTCGGCCCGCTGTGGACTCATCGGTACACGACACACTCGATCTGCTCGAGCACGACACCGTCGATGTGAAGGACGAGGTCGAGAGCGAGGAGGATTTCTCCGACGTCGCCCTCGAGGGCTCACTCGAGGTGGCTCGGCACGCCCGCCGCGAGGGTATCGTCGAGCTGGTCCTGATCAGCATCGTCAACGGCGTCTGGGCCGTCGTCGGGCTCGTCCTCTGGCTTCCGCAGGTCGTGCGGGCGACGCTCGGAGCGATTCTCAAGACGGTGCACTCGGCTCTGACCCACCAGTCCTCGCATCGGGCGATCGCCGGGATCCGGCATGTCAGTCGTTCCTACGCCGATCGGTTCCTGAGCCGTCGAGGAGACACGGTCCTCGTCGGGCGCAGGCACGAGTTCCGTCCTTTTCAGCTCCTGGTCGAGGTGGTTTGGGCCCTCGGGTTCTACCTCGTCCTGATGCGCTGGCTGACGCCGTCCCTCTTCGCTCCGATCTGGGACCGTGTCCTCTTCGCCCGTGATGTCACCTGGATTCTGCTGGTGGATCTGTGGGGCTCGACCAAGGCTATGTTGCAGCCCGATCTCGCGAGCCTCGACGTCACCAAGTTGCAGGCGGGGGGAGTGCTCTTCGTCGCCGCAATCGTCGGCCTCGGGCTCGGAATCTGGCTGGGCCGACGCGGGCGCTAGGGCTTACGCCGCACGAAGAGGGCGGTTGGGCCGCGCTCCGCGCAGGACGTCGATCGCCTCGCCGAGGCCATCGAGCGTCAGATGAAACATCGGGAAGATCTGGCGGATCATGTGAATGGTTGTCGCCGGCCAGATCTGCTCAGGCTCGGGGTTGAGCCAGACCGACTTGGGACAGCGGTCGCGGATCCTGCTCAACCAGTCCAGGCCGCTGGTGGTGTTGCGATGTGAGTAGTCTATGGCGCCGCCGACTCGGGTGAGCTCGTAGGGACTCATCCAGGCGTCACCGACGAAGACGACGCTCCAGCTGTCGTCAACCTCCCGCAGGAGGTCGGCTGTCGGATGGCCTCGCCATTGGGAGATGTCGGAGTAGATCCACTTGTAGACGCAGTTGTGGAAGAAGCGGAACTCGAACCGTTTGAAGTGGTGAGCCCGGTGCGCGGCACTGAAGAGTCGCTCGCAGAGCCTGGCATGGGGATCCATCGAGCCGCCGACGTCCATCATCAGGAGTAGCTTGACGTGGTTGCGACGTTCGGGTGCGAAGACGAGTTCGATATCGCCGGCATTGCGCGCACTCCGATCGATGGTCTCGTCGAGATCGAGCTCTTCTGGGACGCCGCTGCGCTCGAGTCGGCGGAGGCGCCGAAGCGCCACACCGATCTGCCGGGTGTCCAGGATGCGGTCGCTGCGCAGGTTGCGGAACCGTCGCTGGCCCGCGATCTGAACCGCTGAGCGTCCGCCGCCGGTTCCTCCGACCCGAACACCGGCCGGGTTCGAGCCACCATGCCCGAAGGGAGAGGTGCCCCCCGTGCCGATCCAGCGACTCCCGCCGTCGTGTCGCTCGCTCTGCTCCGAGAGTCTCTCTTCGAACTGGCGGCGCAGTTCGTCGAGGTCGAGGGCCTCGAGGCCTTCAGCTCCCGGCGGCAGGTCGGGCAGTGTCGCCTGTTCGAGCCAGGCGAGGAGTTCGTCGTCGAGGTCGAAGTGAGCCTCGACGTCCTTGAAGAAGACCGCGAACGCGTGGTCGTAGAGATCGAAATCGGTCTCACGCTTGACGAGCAGGCTGCGGGCGAGTGCATAGAACGCGGCCAGGTCGGACCGCGCATGGCCCTGGACGAGCGCGTCGATGAGAGAGAGCCACTCGGTCAGGCTGACCTTCAGGCCCACGGCTCGCAGGTGATAGAAGAAGTCGGTGAACACGGTCAGTTGAGAACAGCTCGCTGGTACGCATGCTCGGCCACTGCCAGGTCGTTCTCCCGCTTGAGCAGGACCCCGAGGAAGGGAAGCTGGTTGTCGATCTGCTCGGCCGTCACCCCACCTCGGCGCAGCGCGGCGATCCAGTCGATCAGCTCGCTCGTCGAGGGGCGCTTGCGGACGGCATCGAGATCTCTGAGCCAGTAGAAGCGCACCAGAACCTGCTCGAGGAGGCTCGCCTCGACGTCCGGGTGGTGGACTCTCACGATCCGCTCCATCAGGTCGCGCTCGGGGAAGGCGATGTAGTGGAAGACGCACCGCCTGAGGAAGGCGTCCGGCAGCTCCTTCTCGTTGTTCGAGGTGATGATGACGATCGGACGTTGCTTCGCGGTGTGAGTCTCGCCGGTCTCGGAGACGGCGAAGGTCATTCGATCCAGTTCATGCAACAGGTCGTTGGGGAACTCTACGTCTGCCTTGTCCACCTCGTCGATCAGCAGGACGACTCGCTGGTCGGCGAGGAACGCTCTGCCGAGAGGGCCGTACTTGATGTAGCGCGCAACGTCGGTGATGTCCCGGTCATCGAACCGTGCGTCATTGAGCCGCTGCACGGTGTCGTAAACGTAGAGACCCTCCTGAGCTTTGCTCGTCGAGCGGATGCTCCAGGTCAGGAGTTCCATGACCAGGCTCTCGGCGATGGCTTCTGCCAGGACCGTCTTGCCGGTGCCCGGCTCACCCCGGATGAGTAGAGGCTTCTCGAGAGCGATGGCGACATTGACCGCGTCGCGGAGTTCGGCCGAGGCCAGGTAGCTGTCGGTGCCGTCGAACTGCAGGAATGCCATTTGTCGTCCTCCACAGCCGCTCCGGACGGATGTCCGTTCTTTCGGTCGGCTGCGGTTGTGGGTTGAGTGTTGTGAGGATCCCGTCGCGAATCCGCCTGCCTGGATCCGCAGGAGAGAGGGAGTCTACAGGACGGCGATCGGACGAGTGATAGCGACGAAGCCGCCAAAAAGGGGTAACCTGTAGAGCAGGAGAAATCACAGATTCACGTCCCGGCAGGGCCGGGAGAGAGATGGAGGTCGGAATGTCCAGACTCGCAAATCGGTCGATTCACCTGCTGGCAGCCCTCGCATTGACAGTGAGCTCGGTCCAGGCGCAGGACGGCGGCGGAATCGATGGCAGCGTGACCCGGACCGACGGTCTGCCCTTGAGCGGCGTAGCCGTGGTCGTCAACGAGACCGGAGATGTCGCCACCAGTGCCAATGACGGTTCCTTCCACTTCGGTGGGCTGGACGCCGGCGACTACAGCGTCAGCTTCACTCTGGGCAGCAACTCCGAGAGCCGCGACGTCACGGTCGCGGCGGGAGAGACCGCATCTCTCGACGTTTCCCTCGACTGGGACGTCAGCTTCATCGACACGATCACGGTCTTCTCGGCCTCGCGCCGAGAAGAGCGGATCGTCGACGCCCCGGCCTCGATCTCCACCTTCACCGAGGAGGAAATCCAGACGGAGGCTGTGACCGGCCAGCTCGCCAAGGTGCTCGAGTTCGCGCCCGGCGTCGAGCTGAACCAGAGCGGGATCTACGACTTCAATCTCAACGCCCGAGGCTTCAACAGCTCGCTCAACCGCCGGGTGCAGACCCTGGTCGACGGTCGCGAGCCCTCGGTGCCCTTCCTCGGCTCGACGGACTGGCCCTCTCTGAGCTCGATGCAGCATGTCGAGTCGATGGAGCTGGTCAGGGGGCCGAGTTCGGCGCTCTACGGCGCCAACGCCTTCAACGGTGTTCTCAACGTCATCACCCGGTCCGCCGCGAACTCGCAGGGCGGAAGCGTTTCGCTGACCGCAGGCGAGCTCAGCACGCTCAAGGGCGACCTGAGCTGGGGTGGCGCCATGGGCGACAACACCCACTTCAAGATCCTCGGAACCTACACCGAGGGTGAGGACTTCTACGTCCCGCGGACCACGAGCGTCGAGTATCCCGGGCTGCCGATGGAGTTGGCGGCTGGGACGAACGAGTACGACAACAGCACGGTGACCCTGCGCCTCGATCATGCATTCGGCAACCAGGGGCTCTTCACTCTCGAGGGCAGCTCCTTCGACGGCAATGGGTCGACCGTCGTGACGGGTATCGGTCGAGTACAGATCGACTCTCTCGAGAAGCAGTACTTCCGGGCCAACGTCTCGACCGAGCACTTCAACTTCCTGGCCTTTCGCAACGCCCGGGAGTCCCCCAACCAGCTGGCGACCTCCTCGGGTGGGCGCATCTTCCTCGACAGCAGTCAGACCAAGTTCGAAGTCCAGGGCAACCAGACCTTCGCCGACGGCCGGGTGCGACTCGTCGCCGGCGCGTCTCACAAGGAAGAGGACATCGACACGGCAAACCAGGCCGGTCATCAGACGCTCGTCTTCTCTCCGGTGGAGCACGACTTCACGGCCGCCTTCGCGCAGGTCGACTTCGACGTCAGCGACAGCGTCAAGCTCGTCTTCGCGGGCCGTCATGACGACAGCTCGTTGCACGATTCGCAGTTCTCCCCCAAAGCGGCACTGGTCTGGGGAATCAACGACAACAACACGTTGCGCTTCTCCTACAACGAGGCGTTCCAGGTCCCCAACTACTCCGAGTTCTTCCTCGATGCTCCGACTGCCATCCCGGGGGTCGGCGCTTCGATCGACCTCAGTGGAATCGAGGCCTTGCTATGCACGCCGTTCGGAATCGACTGTGGCTTCGGGACGCCGACCGGTGTCAGGGCTCTGGGCAACGTCGACCTGACCCTCGAGGAGATCACTTCGTTCGAGATCGGGTACTCGGCGGTGATCAACAACAAGGCCTTCCTCACGATCGACTACTACCAGAACGAGCTCGACAACTTCATCACCGACCTGACAGTGAATCCGTTCGGGTTGGTGAATCCGAATTTCGGGCCCTATTCCGCACCGGCGGGACATCCGTTGGGGTCCGTGCTGGAGGCGACTCTGGCCGCGGTTCTGGGCCCAGCGGGGGTTTTCCTGTCGAACAACGTCGATGGCACGCCGATCTTCGCGCTGGTCTCCTACGCCAACGCTGGCCAGGTCGACACCCAGGGTATCGATCTCGGGTTGAACGTCTATGCGTCTCCCGAATGGGTGGTCGACTTCGCAGCGTCGTGGTTCGATTTCGACATTCAGGACACCGGAGGTTTTGCGGCATCGAATCTGCTCCCCAACGCTCCGGAGTTGAAGGCCTCCTTCGGCCTCACCTACAGCGGTGACCGCTACGGTTATTCGTTCAAGGGCCGCTGGGTCGACGACTTCGAGTGGGCCGCCGGTGCTTTTGCGGGCCCGGTCCCGTCCTACACGACCTTCAGCTTCAACGCCAACTACGAGGCGAGCGACACTCTCACTGTCGGAATCAACGCGTCCAACGTGTTCGACGATGAGCACTACCAGTCGTTCGGTGGCGACCTGCTGGGTCGTCGTGCCCTCGGTTATCTGACCTTCGACTGGTAGGAGTTCTCAGCAGTTCGCCGGGTTGTCTCCGGCACGGATCGGCGTCGCATGCGTGCGGCGCCGATTCTCTTTCTGCCTCAGACCCTGCCGGCAGCCAGTCGTTCCATACCGAACTTCAAGTCCTCGGGGAGGGTCGTCGGCTTGCCGGTTTCGCGATCGACCCAGACGTGACGGCTCGATCCGGTGGCCACCAGGGTGGCGTCGCGATGGACCTCGTAGGTGTAGTGGATTCCTCGGCTCCACAGCCGCTCGATGTGTGCCGTGACCTGGACGGTCTCCCCATAGGTAGCGCCCTTGCGGTACTTGGCCTCGATCCCGGTGACCAGGAGGTAGTAGCCCCGGCGCTCGATATCGGCGTAGTGCAGCCCGATAGCGGCGCACAGATTGGTGCGTGCCAGCTCGAACCAGATGATGTAGTTGGCGTGGTGAACGACGCCCATCTGGTCCGTTTCGGCGTAGCGGACTTCGACGTCGACGCTGTGGGAACTGGAGGCACTCATGGGCGACGCCAACTGTAGCGCAGGACGGTCGAGAGGATCTTGTAGCCCGCCATGACGGTCCCGTAGAGCGTTCCGGTGATCTTCGAGACCCCGATCCGCTTGCGATATGAGACTGGCCGTTCAACGACCCGCATCCGGTGGCGCAACGCCTTGACCTGCATCTCGGCGGTCCAGCCGAAGTTGGTGTCGACCATCTCGAGGCGCTCGAGCGCCTCCCAAGTGACTGCCCGGAACGGGCCGAGGTCGGTGTAGCGATGGCCGTAGAGGAGTCGAATCATGGCGCAGGCCACAACATTCCCGGCGCGCGCCTGTGGCAGGAGGGCTCCGGGCTCACGATCGCCGAGGACCCGAGAGCCGATCACCAGATCCGCTTCGCCCGCGAGCAGGGGCTCGACGAGGCTCGGGAGCTCGTCGGGATGGTCTGAGTAATCGGCATCCAGGAAGACGACGACGTCGGGAGGATCGTGCTCCCTCAGGTGAGCCAGGGCTTTGAGGCAGGCGCTGCCGTAGCCCGGCCGCCTCTCGGCGACGACCACGGCGCCGCCGGCTGCGGCCGCCTCGGCGGTTCGGTCCGACGAGTTGTTGTCGCAGACGACGATCCGCTGGACAGGGGGTCGCGGAATCGCCGCCAGGACCAGCGGAAGAGACTCTTCCTCGTTGAAGGCGGGGATGACGACGTCTATCTTGGCTTGCATGGGGATTCCGGGGGTTGACGGGCCGTCGCCTTCCGGCATTCGAGCGGGTATTATCCCCCGGTGCCCGTCTACGGCTATCAGGGAGTACGGCCGCGCCTGGGCGAGCGGGTCTATGTGGCACCCAGCGCGCATATCGGCGGGCAGATCGAGGTCGGAGACGATGTCTCCTTCTGGTTTCACACCGCAGCGCGCGGGGACGTGAATTCGATTCGGATAGGCAGTCGCAGCAACGTGCAGGACGGCAGCGTTCTGCACGTGACACACGAGAGATACCCACTGACGATTGGAGAAAGTGTCGTGATCGGCCACAGCGCCGTAGTGCACGGTTGTGTTCTCGAGGACGGAGCCCTGGTCGGTATCGGAGCCCGGGTGCTCGACGGCGCCGTCGTGGAGCGGGGCGCTCAGATCGGAGCGGGAGCCGTCGTGCCGCCGGGCATGCGAGTCCCGGCGGGGTCACTGGTACTCGGCGTGCCGGCGCGGGTCGTACGACAGCTCAGCACCGAGGAGTTGGCGGCCAACGCGGCGATCGCCGACCGATACGTCGAGATCAAGGAGCACTGGGCAGCAGAGACGGGCTACGGCACCGGGGAGGACAGCTGAGATGACGACGCGTGTGCGAGGCGTCAAGGGGACCCGGGACCTGCTGCCCGAAGAGACGGCGGTCTGGGCGGCGGTCGAAGCGGTCGCCAGGAAGGTGTTCGGGAGCTACGGCTATGGAGAGATTCGGACGCCGATCATGGAGGAGACCGAACTCTTCGTCCGCGGCGTGGGGGAGTCGACCGACATCGTCGGCAAGGAGATGTACACCTTCCCCGACCGCAAGGGACGGTCGCTGACTCTGAGGCCCGAGAGCACAGCCCCGGTGGCCAGAGCCTTCGTGCAGCACGGCATGGCGGATCGTGGGCTGCCGGTGAAGGTCTACTATGCCGGTCCGCAGTTTCGCTATGAGCGGCCCCAGCGCGGGCGCTATCGTCAGTTCAGCCAGATCGGCGCCGAGCTCATCGGCGATCCCGGCCCGTCGTCGGACGCCGAGCTCCTGCTGATGCTGGTCCGCTTTCTCGAGGCGCTGGAGTTCGATGGGCTTACGGTTCTGCTCAACACGGTCGGGGACGAGGCGTCCCGGGCGGCCTACCGCACGGCACTGCTGGAGTTTCTCGAGCCGCATCGCGAGTCACTGGGCGAAGACAGCCGGCGGCGCCTCGAGACGAACCCGCTGAGGATCCTCGACACCAAGAACCCCGCTGAGCGTGAGTTGCTGACCGACGCGCCCGGCCTCGAGGATCACCTCACGGACGAGAGCCGCGAGCACTTCGACGCCGTGCGCGCGGCGCTTGATGCCTGCGGCGTGAGATACCGGGTCGAGCCGCGGCTGGTCCGAGGGTTGGATTACTACAGCCGGACGGTCTTCGAGATCGTCGCCGCGGGACTGGGTGCGCAGGATGCGATCGTGGGCGGTGGCAGGTACGACGGCTTGATTGCCGATCTGGGGGGCGCCGATGTCCCGGCGATCGGTTTCGCGATCGGGCAGGATCGCTTGCTCGAGGCGCTGCCCGAGAGCTTTCGCTCGGCGCAATCGGTGCCGCGACCGGTGCACCTCGTGGGTGCCGGCGGGGTCTCCAGTACGGCGATTCTCGAGCTGGCGGAGTGGTTCAGGGGCGAGGGCCTCGATCTGGTGACCGAGTTCGGTGGACGCAGCGTCAAGGCGGCGATGCGTCGGGCCGACAAGTCGGGTGCCCGTTGGGTTCTGCTGGTCGGTGATGAGGAGATGTCGAGTCGGGAAGTCAGCCTTCGCGATCTCGGGGCCGGCGAGCAGGAGCGGCTCGGATACGAGGCCGCTGCGGCCAGGATCAAGGAGAGTTCATGAAGCGTTCGAGAGCGGGTTCGCTCACTGCGGCATCCGTCGGTCAGAGGGTCAGACTCCAGGGCTGGGTGCATCGCCGTCGGGACCATGGCGGAGTCATCTTCATCAATCTGCGGGATCGCAGTGGGATCGTCCAGGTGGTGGTCCACCCGGACGACGCGGCTGCGGCCGCCGAGACCCTCGCTCCCGTGCGCAACGAGTGGGTGATCGAGGTGGAGGGCACGGTCGCGGCGCGAGCGGCGGGTGCCGTCAATCCGAAGATGGAGACCGGGGAGATCGAGGTCGTGGCCGAGGCGGCCACGGTCCTGTCGCCGTCGGCGCCGCTGCCGTTCAACGTCGACGGTGAAGTGGAGGCGACGGACGAGACGCGTCTTCGATATCGCTACCTCGACCTGCGCCGTGAGGAACTGCGTCGCAACATGATCCTGCGCCACGAGGTGACGTTCGAGATCCTCGAGTACTTCCATCAGCACGACTTCCTCCACGTGGAGACGCCGATCCTCACTCGTTCGACGCCCGAAGGGGCGCGGGACTATCTGGTTCCGAGCCGTGTCCAGAAGGGGAGCTTCTACGCACTGCCGCAATCGCCGCAGATCTTCAAGCAGATCTGCATGGTCGCCGGGCTCGAGCGCTACGTCCAGATCGCACGCTGCTTCCGCGACGAGGACCTCCGGGCTGACCGCCAGCCGGAGTTCACCCAGGTGGACGTCGAGATGTCGTTCCCGACCGAGGACGACATCTTCGAGCTCATCGAGGGGCTCTTCGTTCGCCTGTTCGCGGCCCGGGGGATAGAGATTCCGCAGCCGTTCCCCCGCATGAGCCACGCCGAAGCCATGCTTCGGTACGGCAACGACAAGCCGGACGTTCGTTTCGCGCTCGAGATCCAGGAACTCGGAGAGGGCCTCACGGAGAGCGAGTTCCGGGCCTTCAACGCGACCCTTGCGGACGGAGGCGTGGTGCGGGGTTTCAGGATTCCGGGCGCCGCCGGCGCCAGCCGAAAGCAGGTCGATGGTTGGGTCGAGTTGGCCCGTCGACACGGCGCTGCCGGTGCATTGACTCTGCGACGGCGGGATGGCGAGACTCAGTTCCAGGTGAAGAACGTGCTGTCCGAGGGCGAGCTCGAGTACCTCGTCGGCGCCCTTGAACTCGAGGAGGGAGACCTCGCCCTGATCGCCGCCGGTTCGGCTCGGACCGTGGCCGCCGCACTGGGTGCTCTGCGGCTCGACAGCGCGCGGCAGTTCGACCTGATCCCGCCCGACCGCTGGGACTTCTTGTGGGTGTATGAGTTCCCCCTCGTCGAGTGGGACGATGGGGCCGAGAGGTTCCAGGCCGTCAACCATCCGTTCACCGCTCCGGATCCCCGCGACGCGGACCGGCTGGACGACGATCCGGGCTCGGTGCGCTCCAGGGGTTACGACGTCATCCTCAACGGGTTCGAACTCGGCGGCGGGTCGATCCGCATCCACGACAAGGAGATGCAGCGACGCTGTTTCGAGATCCTCGGCATCTCGAACGAGGAAGCGGAGGAGCGATTCGGCTTCCTGCTCGAAGCGCTTCAGTACGGCGCTCCCCCTCACGGAGGGATCGCCCTCGGCCTCGATAGGATCGTGATGCTGCTCGCCGGAGCCGACTCGCTCCGCGATGTCATCGCTTTCCCCAAGACGACCTCGGCGACGGACCTGATGATGGACGCACCTTCGTCCGTGGAGCCGGAGCAGCTCGAAGATCTGGGCGTCTCCCTGGCCGACGGCGGCGAGGACTGAGGCCGGCACGTGGCTGAGTCGGAGACTCTGGAGCTCGACCACGGAGCCGGCGTCACCCGCCTGGCGATCGGTCGTGACGAGGAGTGGCTGCGCGGGCAGCTGGCCGACTGGGTTGCGGACCGGACGGTCTTCGTCATCACTTCCGGCCCGGTCTGGGAGCTTCACGGGCAACGATGCCTGACGCCGCTGGAGGAGACCACGAAGCTGTGGAAGCGGCTCGAAGTCCCGGACGGCGAGGCGGCAAAGTCGCCCGCCGTCGCTGAGGATCTGTGGCGGAGGATGCTGGCCTCCGGCGCCCGGCGGGACAGCCGGGTCATCACCTTCGGCGGCGGTTCGGTGGGGGACCTCGGTGGATTCGTCGCCGGCACCTTCATGCGTGGTGTCGAGCTGTGCCACGTCCCGACCACGCTGCTGGCGCAGGTCGATGCTGCCATCGGCGGCAAGAGCGCGGTGAATCTTCCGGAAGCCAAGAACAGCGTGGGAGTCTTCTGCCACCCGGATCGCGTCGTCTCGGCGACGGACCTGCTCGAGACGCTGCCCGCACGAGAACTCGGGGCGGGCCTGGTCGAGGTGATCAAGATGGCGGCGCTCATCGACCTCCAGCTCTTTGAGCGACTGGAGGGCTCGGTGGACGGACTCCTGAAGCCCGGTTCGGGAGGCTGGGTACCGGTCGTCGCTGCGGCGCAGCGGGCGAAGGCCGGCGTCGTCGAGCGCGATCCCCGCGAGTCGGGCGAGCGCCGGGTGCTCAACTTCGGGCACACCCTGGGGCATGCGATCGAGGCGTCGCTCGACTACGGGGTCATGCTCCACGGCGAGGCTGTCGCCTGGGGGATGCGGTTCGCCATCGACCTCGCGTCGGCTCGAGGGCTCGATCCATCCTTTGCGCATCGCATCGACTCCCTACTGGAGACGCTGTCGATTCCCCCACTGCCGGCCCTCTCGGCACCGCGACTCATGGACTTGGCCGGCCGCGACAAGAAGGCCGATCGCGAGGGTATTGGGTGGGTCCTCCCGACCGGTCCGGGGGAGTGGGAATTCACCCATCTGGAGCCTGGCGAGACACTGGCGCGATTGGAACAGTTTCTGGCGCGGCGAGGGCCAGCCTGCTAGGCTGATTCGAGTCGGTCGCCGCACATTCTGCACGTCCGCTTGCCGGGATGAGTCTCCTCTCAACCATAACGCGACGTCTGCCGCTGAGCCGGCTGATCTTCGGCTTCTTGCTCGCGGTGGGTATCGTGCCGCTCGCTCTCAGCAGTATTCTGCTCATCCAGCAGAATCGCGAGATCCTCCAGACCCAGGAGCAGAGCTACCTGACGCGAGCCGCCGAGACATTGTCGGTGGAGCTGTCGAGCTACCTGGAGGCGACACGACGCCAACTGGGCCAGCTCGGAGGCGCGGTGCTGGTCGTGCCGCCGCGGCAGGATATCGAGCGCAAGCTGCGAAGTGACTGGTTTGGGGGGTACCTCGAGCAGTTCCTGCTGGCGAATCCTGATATCGAGGCCTTGCGGGTGTTGAACTACCAGGGGGACGGCCCCCGCTTTGTGCCGGAAGGGCAGGATCCGACCGTCCAGAGCACGATGGACTCTGCTTTCCAGGCGTCGAAGGAGACGGCCGCGCTGACCTACAGGTTCGTCGTCGTCCCCGAGAGCATGACGCCGCTGGCAGTCATGTCGGTGCCGATCTTCATGGAGGCCGGAGACCCGACGCTCTTCATGGAGGCGGCGGTTCGACTCCGGCCGTTGGAAGTCCTCTTCCAGCAGGAGGCCGAGGGTGACGCGGGCGTCTTTCTGATCCAGCGGGATGGAACGATGCTCTGGTCGGGCGGCGCCTCCCAGGACACGGTCCGGGCGCTCGAGGCGTCGCGGCTGGTGCGGGACTTCGTCGACTCACCCTTGTCGATGACCCAGGAATACGAGCTGAGGCGCGACGGCGAGACAGAGCGCATCCTCGGTCGAGCCAGTCCGGTGAGCGAGACGGGTTGGGGGATCATCGTCCAGCGACCGGCTGCCGCCTCCTACACGCTGGTCAGCGAGATGATCGGCAAGACGGCCCTGTCGACGGCAGTTCTCATCGGCCTCTCTTTCCTGCTCGCCGGCTCCCTGGCCCGCCGGCTGGGACAGCCGATTCAGCGCCTGAGCATGGGTGCGGCGGAGATCGCGTCCGGCAACTTCGGGGAGAGGCTCGAGGAGACGCATCTGGGGCGGGAACTCAACCTCCTGGCCGAGAACTTCAACCTGATGAGCGGCTATGTCGAGGAGTACGTCGAGCAGCTGCGTGACGCGGCGCAGCTCAACCGAGAGCTCTTCATCGGTGTCCTGCGCGCTTTCGCCGCGGCGATCGATGCCAAGGACCCGTACACCCGAGGGCACTCGGAGCGAGTGGCGCGATACAGCCGGGTCATCGCCCGCCACCTCGGGTTGGAGCGAGAGCAGCAGGAACAGATCTGGGTGGGAGGCCTGATTCACGACGTCGGCAAGATCGGCATCGAAGACAGGATCCTGCGCAAGGGCACGACACTCTCGGCCGAAGAGTTCGAACAGATGAAGCTCCATACGGTGATCGGTGCCAAGATCATGAGCCAGATCGAGCAGCTGCGCGACGTGATCCCGGTGATTCGCTGGCATCACGAGGCGCTCGACGGAACCGGCTATCCGGACGGCCTGACCGGCGATCGGATTCCGCTGCTGCCGCGGATCGTGGCGGTCGGGGACACGCTGGACGCGATCACCACGGATCGGCCCTACCAGGAGGGCTATCCCGCTGACCGGGCGGTGGCGAGGATCAAGGAGCTCGTCGGCAACCGGTTCGATGCGGACGTGGTGGACGCGTTCCTCCGGGCCTACGAATCCGGCGATATCGAGCTGCCGACGCGGGCTCCCAAGGTCACGGCCATGCCCGAGCCGCTCGATCTCTCGGCCGGCCACTAGCGCGGCCCGACCTCCCCTGCTTGGAGCCTCGCAATCGCTGCTACGATCATCGGCCTGATGACCGACGACCGTCTCCAAATCGCTCCTGAATCGACTCCCTCCGAGGAGAAGAAGGGCTCCTTCTGGCGCAAGCTCAAGCGCGGGTTGCTGATGACCCACACCGAGGTCCTCGAGCGGCTCGACGCTGCCATGGAGGGCAGGGCGGTGCTCGACGAGGAGACTCTGGAGAGCCTCGAGGAGGGCTTGATCGCGGCCGACATCGGGGTGGAGACGGCTCTCGAACTCGTGGACATCATCCGTCGGGACGCTCGCCAGCAGGAAGCTCTCGATCCGCTGCGCCTGCGCGAGAGGCTGGTCGACGAAATGGCCCTGCTGCTGCTCGATGCGCCGACGCCGGAGGCGAGGGGCGAAGGCCCCCTTGTGACGCTCCTCGTGGGAGTCAACGGTGTGGGCAAGACGACGACAGCGGCCAAGCTCGCTCGCCGCGCCATCGATGACGGGGAGCGGGTGCTGCTAGTGGCCGGCGACACCTTCCGGGCTGCGGCTGTGGAGCAACTCAGCCTGTGGGCCGAGAGGCTGGGCGTCGAGCTGGTCAAGCAGGGGCACGGGGCGGATCCCGCCGCAGTCGTGTTCGATTCGCTTCAGGCGGCCCGGGCTCGCGGGGTCGATCAGGTGATCGTCGACACCGCCGGACGCCTGCACACCCGGGACAACCTGATGGGCGAGCTGGCGAAGATCAAGCGTGTGATCGATCGGGAGGCTGAGGGCTGGCGGCAGCGTCGACTCCTGGTGCTAGATGCCACGACCGGCCAGAACGCGGTGGCCCAGGCGCGGGAGTTCGTTCGCACCGTGGATGTGGACGGCGTCGTCCTCACCAAACTCGACGGCACGGCCAGGGGCGGAGTGGCGGTGGCCATCGCCCGTTCGCTGCGCTTGCCGATCGTCTATCTGGGCGTCGGGGAGGGAGCCGAGGATCTGATCGAGTTCAGGGCTCGGGACTTCGCGACGGCTCTCCTCGGGTGAGGCCGGCGGCATGACCTCGGCACGCTCGACCGGCCTGCGGCACTATCTGCCGGAGCCGTCTCGTCTCTGGATCTGTAGCGCTCCGAGCTCCTGGCCGGGCGCCTCGGGACTCTGGGTTCATCTGGCCGAGCGGACCCTTGGCAGCTCAGGGAGGAGTGAAGTGGCGACCCTCGAGGTTGGAGACGACGCGGATCTGACCTATCTGCCGCCAATCGAGGAGGGGCGAGAGGACGAGCGGCAGCGCCTTGTCGACAGGCTGGAGGCCAGCGGCGTGCCCGTGCTGACCCAACGCCGCCCGCACCAAGCCGAAGGGCGGCCGGAAGATGTCCTCGATCTTCTCGGGATTCTGTTGGACCCTGAGCAGGGGCTCGACGGACTCGAAACCAGCTGTAGGCTGGCTGTCTGGCCGCTCATCTCCGGCCTGACCGACTCGGCGGAGAGGTGGGGGAGCGAGTTCGACGCTCTGGTCCGAGCGGGAGTGCACACCGTCGTGCCGATGACGCTCGAGCTGACACCTGCCGACCGGCGGCGCCTGGCCGACTTCACGGATGAGGCGGGCTACCAGGCCCTCTTTCACGGGCCGGCTCCCGACGAGCGCCGCTGGTGCACCCTGGCGGCAGAGCGCGGGCTGGCGATCTCGGCGCTCCGCCCTGACCTTGCCGGGACGCCGAACCGGGAGTTCAGCCGTCGGGTCGCAACGGAGCTACTCTCTGCGGCGGACCTCTGGTTGCGCCTGGGCCGCAGCGAGTCGGCCGGGCAGGATCTGCTCCGGGCGGCACGGTGGGTCGAGCGGTCCCAGCGAGACCTACGGGCATTGGCGAGAGAGGGAAACCTCGGTGTGCTGCCCTGGTTGGGCGAGGTGAGTCGGGAGGTCGTGGAGGCGCTGGCGGCCGATCGGCAACCCGAGCTGACCTCCGAGCTGAAGGCGGAGTACCTCGGCACGCCATGATCAATCGCGTCGAGACGCTAGGTCTGTACGTGCACGTCCCGTTCTGTCGGACGCGATGCCGGTACTGCGACTTCTACCGCGTCGGCGACAACTCGGCCCGGATGACGCTCTTTCTCGCCGCGCTCGGACGTGAGGTCGCGGGCACCGAGCCGCCGACAGGCTCGGCTGTCGATACGATCTTCTTCGGCGGCGGCACCCCATCCCTGCTCGAGCCGGAGGAGGTGGCGTCGGCCCTCCAGGGTTTGCGTGCCCGCTTCGATGTGACGGACGGGTGCGAGATCTCACTCGAGTCCAACCCCTCGGATCTCTCGCCGTCACGCCTCGAGGGCTATCGACGGGCCGGGATCAATCGACTGAGCCTGGGCGTCCAGTCGCTGTGCGATCGCGAACTCGATCTGCTCGGCAGGCGGCACGATGCCGAGCGCGCGATGCAGTGCGTCGTCTGGGCCCGGGAGGCCGGGTTCGACAACTTGAGCCTGGACCTGATGCTGGGAATCCCGGGCCAGACCGCTGGGAGTTTTCGCCACACTGTCGAGGAGGCTGTCGGACTCGGTACCGATCACATGAGTGTGTACATCCTGGAGGTTCACCCGGGGAGTGAGATCGATGGACTGCTGCGCTCCAGGCCAGGGCTCTTCCCGTCCGACGAGGCGCAATGCAATCGCTATGAGTTCCTCGCCGAGCGGCTGCCCGAGGCCGGGCTCGACCAGTACGAGATCTCGAACTTCGCTCGCGAGGGGGCTCAGTGCCGCCACAACCTGAAGTACTGGCGTCGCGAGCCGTTTCTCGGTTTCGGGCCCTCGGCTCACTCCAACGTCGGCGAACGTCGTTGGCGTCGTCCGGCGGACCTGGTCGCATACCTGGCGAACCCTCTGGCCGGCGAGGAACTCGAGAGCGACGATGGCCTCGAATCCGTCTTCCTGCCGCTACGGCTCTCGGAGGGACTCGGGCTCGATGCCCTGTGTCGTCTTCTGCAGATCGACGCGGCCGAGGCTGTCCGTCGGCTCACGGCCATGGAGCCCTACCTGGAGCTGATCGACGATAGGGTTCGGTTCACCGTGCGAGGTTTCCTGATTTCGAACGCCGTTCTCAGCGAGCTGATCAGTTGGCGGCCGGAGGCGATCGCGTGACGTCGAACCCGATCGTCGACCTGCGGTCCGACACTCTGACGCGACCGGACGACGCGATGCGCCGGGCCATGGCCACGGCGGAGGTCGGGGACGACACCTTCCGCGAGGACCCGACGGTCCGTCGACTGGAAGAGAGGGCCGCCGCGATCGTCGGAACCGAGGGAGCCCTCTTTGTTCCCAGTGGGATCATGGGCAACGAGATTGCACTCCACGTCCTGGTGCCTCCGGGCAGCGAGGTGATCTGCGAGGCCTCGAGCCACATCATCCAGTGGGAGATGGCTGCTATGGCCGTGCTCTCGGGCCTGCTACCGAGGCCGGTTCCGGGGACCCGGGGACTGATGGAGGCTCAGGACGTCGAGGCCGCGGTGAATCAGGGTGTGGAGTTCCGGACACCGACGGGAGCTCTCTCAGTTGAGAACACGGCGAACATGGCTGGAGGCTCGGTCTACGACCGTGACCAGATGGAGGCTCTCCTCGCGGTGGCGGCCCGCCACGGTCTGCCCACGCATCTGGACGGCGCCCGAATCTTCAACGCTGCGGTCGCTCTCGGAGTCGAAGTGTCCGACCTCGTCGCTGGGTTCGACGCCACGATGTTCTGTCTATCGAAGGGACTCGGCGCGCCGGCCGGTTCGATGCTGTGCGGTAGCGCGGCCTTCATCACCGAGGCGTGGCGGGTGAGGCGCATGCTCGGGGGCGGGATGCGACAGATCGGCGTCCTCGCGGCGGCGGGACTCCTGGCTCTCGAAGAGGGTCCAGCGAAGCTGGCAGGGGACCACCGCCGGGCTCGGCGGCTTGCTGCCGGGTTGGAAGCGCACCCGGGAGTCACGGTCGAGGCGGACCTCGTGGAGACCAATATCGTGATCTTCGCCGTGGATGACGCTCCGCAGTGGCAGGCGACGCTGGAGGCGGGGGGGGTTCTGTCGGTGGCCCTGGACCGTCAGCGGCTTCGGTTCGTTACCCACTCCGACGTCGACGATCGCTCCGTCGACCACGCCCTCGCAGTTCTCGAGACGATCAGCTGAACTCCCGGCCGGCTCAGTTTGATCCTGCCGGGGCTTCTTCCGGCTGTGGAAGCTGCACCGTACCGAGTCCGTCGATCCTGCTCTCCTCGTTCCAGAAGTAGAGAGACACCGACTCCACCTCTGGTGGCCTCGGGCGTCGCACCGACAGAGTAGGGGACTCGACCGGCAGTTCCTCGGACGCGAGACTCACGCCTCTGCCGTCGAGGTAGTCGAGAGCGACCCTTCCACCAATGGCCTCGGGGGGAAGTGTGGCAGTCAGCTCGAGAGTGTCGCCATCGAAGCTGTGCGCGAGATCGATCGTTCGACCGGGAGCCGCCAACGGAGTGGCAGGATCGCCGAGGAGATTGAACAGGTGGATCGGGTCGGGCCGGCCGACCTCCCGCTTGGCGCCGAGGATCGCTTCGCCGATGGTGCCCGGTCGCGAGAGGTTGCGCACGAGGAGCTCACTGAGAAGCCGCGGAGGCGCGTTGCGCCAGGAGGCGCCGATGAAGGCCACGGCGCCGCGCCCGGGGAGGCGGAGGAACGCCTCGCCGATGGAGTCGGCGCTGGGATGGTCGAAGGGCGCTGAATAGCAGGCGACGCTGATCACGACGGACAATGCTGCGTTGGCCTGCAGGGTGTCGAGGTCCTCGAGTCCGAAGAGGTCGATCTGGTGGTTCAGGTCCGGTGGCCCAGTCCGCCAGATGAAACGCCCACCGTGACCGATGAAGTGGGTGACGAGAGTCCCGTTGTCGAGAGCGGCGACGATCCGCGCCTTGTCCTCCAGCTGAGCGGCCTCGTTGGGGAGGATCAGGGTCGCTGGACGACCGGTCGCGGCGAACTCGCTCGCCAGATCGCTGCTGCGCCTCTGGTGTCCCTGGGTTCCTCCAGCGATCCAGGCGAGGCGGCTGCGCCACGGGCCGAAGGGCGACGCTTCGATGTACTGCCGGACTTTGTTCGTGATCGCGCGCACTTCGTTGGGGGACGCGACGGGCAGACGACCGAGAGCGATGTCTGGAAGATCGTCGTCATCGAGCAGAGTGAAGTAAGCATCGCTGGCCGCGTGCCCCTCCGACGTGTGGTAGTTCCAGGTCGGTATCAGGTTGCGGTCATTCAGCTTCTCCGGGTCGTAGTCTTCTGTGACCTTGGCGTTGAAGCGCTCCTCACGCACGAGCTGCCGGCCGACCCAGTTCGCGTAGTTGGCATCATCGACGGTCGAGTTCTTCGTGTCCCAGCTGGCGTCGCCGACGAGCAGCACCCACCGGGGGCGCGGTGCCCTCCAGTTGTGGAAGGCATGCGCTACGAAGTCCCTGATGGCGGCCGGAGAGGTGAGGCCGTCTCCGAACTCGTCGTAGACGTCCTGAACGTTGATGAGTTCGACCGCCAGGCCTCGACTCCGATGGAGCTCCGCCAGCTCGTCGCTCGCCTCCAGGAGCGACGGATGAGCGATCACCAGATAGTCGGCCTGGCGCGAGTAGGAGCGCAGGTCGGATGGAAGATCGCGTTCGATGGTGACCGGTCGGTGGGCTGCCCCTTCGGGCCGGATCCACAGCCTTGTCTCTCCCGCTGCCAGGGGGACCGTCACCCGCCCGGTCGCGTCCCACCGGGCGTCGACATAGCCGGATCGGTCCCCGAGAATAGCCACTCGGCCTGACGCCTCGGAGGTCAGTTCCAGCGCTGAGCCCGGGTCCGACGGTGTGACGTGAACCTCGGTCTGCTCGTCGCCCATGGCGCCATTGAAGCCGTAGTCGACCTCGAGCCAGTCGATCATCACGACGTCGACGACAGGATCGCCATCGGCCTCTCTGGGTGTGACGGCGAGCTCGATTCGAGCGCCGTCCTCCCCAGCGAGCCGGCTCCAGGGGACGTTGCCGCGAGCGAAGTCTCTCGGCTTCTTGCCGTCCCAGCGGTCGCCCATCTTGTAGCCACCTGGGGTGGAGAGGGTGACCTCGTGCTCCCGGACGTTGGCACTCGTCCCTCGGGGGAGGGAGGAGATGCCTCTCAGGCTCACCGCCAAATTGACGGTGCCGGCCGTGTCGGCGTCCCTTCCGTCAAGGGGCAAAACGAAAGGAGTCTTGGAGAGATGGGTCTGTTTGGCCCAGTACCAGAGCTCCGGATCGACCTCCTCTGCGGCGTCCTTGCCCGACATCCGGATGAGCAGCCTGTCCTCTTCGTAGTGAATCCTGCGGCGGCCCTGGACCGGGAGCCGGTCGCCGGCTTCCTGCGGTTCGGTGAGGGTCAGTCGGCGAGCTCGCGCCTCGTCGAAGCGCAGCCAGTAGACGTTCTGCCTGGCCCAGGGGTGGTAGTAGGTCGTCGTTCCGGAAGCGCTTTCGGCGACGAATTCGAAGGTGTCGCCCGGCCCGAAGGCTCCGTCTCCGCCGTCCCACACCCGCATCGGGACGAGGTGCCCCACGTTGTCCAGGCTCAGCAGCGCCGAGGGGATGGCGGCCTCCGCGAGGCCGGCTCCTGTGAGGTCCTCGAAAGTCACCTCGTAGACGCCCGGGAGCTCAGTGTAGATCCTGAAGTCGGCCCGGCCGGGGGCGATCTCGGATCCGGCGAGGGCAGCCGACGTCAACAAGGCGATAAGGATCGCAGATCGGGTTGGGCCCATGGCTGGCGTACGCTAGCATGCCCGCCGATACGGCCGAGTCGCGGCCGAGCCAGTCAGACTGCCCCTTGCTGACCTCGATTCGAGGTCCAGGCGAAAGGAAGAGACGATGAAGATCTCGGGTTCAAGCAGCCTCCTAACTCTCGCGTTGATCGGTAGCCTCGTGGCCTGCGCCTCCGAGCCGCCACCACCCGTCCTGCCAAGTCAGCAGTACACGATCCAGGACTTCCTCGGGACCGTCGCATACAACGGATCCGCCTTTTCACCCGACAACTCGAAGGTCCTCGTTTCGTCGGATGCGAGTGGGATTTTCAACGCCTATTCGGTGCCGGCCGACGGGGGAGAGCCCGAGCAGCTGACAGACTCGACGACAGACTCGATCTGGGTGCTCGACTACTTCCCGACGGACGAGCGCTTCCTCTACGCCTCGGATGAGGGCGGCAACGAGCTCGATCATCTCTTCGTCAGGGAGCTGGACGGGTCGGCGCTCGACCTGACGCCGGGCGAGAATCTGAAGGCAGACTTCCTGGGCTGGTCCCAGGACGACGGCTTCTTCTACGTGGCGACGAACGAGCGCGATCAACGATTCTTCGACATCTACGAGTACACCGCCGATGGGTACGAACGTGAGTTGGTGTTCACTAACGACAGCGGGCTCAGCTTCGGTGCTGTTAGCCCCGATCGGAGTCGTTTCCTCTTCTCGAGGACGAACACGAACGCCGACAGCGACGTTTTCGTCTACAACCGCGAGGATGGAGAGCTGGCTCTCCTGTCCGAGCATGAGGGCGCCGTGCGGAATCTCCCGGCTGACTTCTCGCCGGATGGCACGGCGGTGCTCTATGTAACCGACGCCGACAGCGAGTTTCTCTACCTGGTGGAGCAGGATCTGGCCACGGGTGCGCGGGAAATCGCGCACCAGTTCGACTGGGATGTCCAGTTTGCCAGCTACTCCAAGCATGGAAAGTACTTCGTCGTTGGCGTGAACGAGGATGCCCACACTGTCCTGCGCGTCTTCGGCGAGGACGGAGAGCAGCTCGCCCTGCCCGAGATGGCGGATGCCGAGATCAACTCGGTCTCTTTCTCACGTGACGAGTCGATGATGGCCTTCTACGCCAGCAGTAGCCGCGTGCCGCGCGATCTCTTTGTCATGACGGTCGGTTCGTCCGAGGCGACCCGATTGACCCAGTCGCTGAGCTCCGGCATCGACTCGGGCGATCTGGTCGATGGCGAGGTCGTCCGCTTCAACTCATTCGACGATCTGGAGGTTCCCGGGATCCTCTACATGCCGCATCAGGCCTCGGTTGACAACAAGGTGCCGGCGGTCCTGTGGGTCCATGGCGGTCCTGGTGGCCAGTCGCGGACCGGCTACAGCGCGTTCGTGCAGTACATCGTCAATCACGGCTACGCCGTCTACGCCATCAACAACCGAGGCAGTTCGGGGTATGGCAAGACCTTCAATCATCTCGATGATCAGCGACACGGACGAGACGACCTCGACGACTGTGTCAGCTCAAAGCAGATGCTGATTGATACGGGGCTGGTCGATCCGCAGCGGATCGGAATTCTGGGAGGCAGCTACGGGGGCTATATGGTGCTCGCGGCGCTCACCTTTAGGCCCGAGGAGTTCGCTCTCGGCGTCGATCTCTTCGGCATCTCCAACTGGCACCGGACGGTTCAGAACATCCCGCCATGGTGGGAGTCCTTCCGTGCCGCTCTCGAGCAGGAGATGGGCCCCTTTGACGACGAGGAGTACTTCAGAGGGATCTCACCCCTGTTCCACGCCGACAACATCGTGAAGCCCCTGATGGTGCTTCAGGGAGCCAATGACCCGAGAGTCCTGCAGGCCGAGTCGGACGACATCGTCGAGGCGGTTCGGGCGCGCGGAATCCCGGTCGAGTACGTCGTGTTCGACGACGAAGGCCACGGTTTCCTGAAGAAGGAGAACCGAGAGGTGGGGTACAAGGGAGTCCTCGACTTCCTCGACGAGCACCTGCGCCCGATCGGGCGCGAGCTCAGCGGCTAGCCGGTATCCTGGCCACCAGATCGATTTCGAGGAGAGCGCCCTTCGGCAGCGCGGCGACCTGGACGGTCGACCGCGCGGGCCGGTGCTCGCCGACGAAGCTCCCGTAGAGCTCGTTGATTTCGCCGAAGTCACCGAAGTCGACGAGGTAGATCGTCGTCTTGACGATGTCGGCCGGTGTGCAACCGCCCTCGGCGAGCACGGCACCGAGGTTCTCGAGCACGCGGCGGGCCTGGGTCGAGAAGTCGGAGCCCGCCATCTCGCCGGTCGCCGGGTCCAGGGCGACCTGGCCGGCGGTGTAGAGCCAGCCGTCGCAGGAGACAGCCTGGGAGTAGGGGCCGATGGCTGCCGGGGCGGTGTCGGTGTGATGCCGTTTCATGACTCCTCCTGATTGACGATGCCGATGTAGGGCAGGTTTCGGTAGCGCTCGTCGAGGTCGAGGCCGTAGCCGATGACAAAGGCGTCGTCCACCTCGAATCCGCTGTAGGTGATCGGCACCTCGATCTCGCGGGCCGGCACTTTGTCGAGCAGCGTGCAGACCTCGACGTCCTTGCCGCCATGCTCCTCCAGGATGTCGAGGACGGTGGCGACGGAGTAGCCGGAGTCGACGATGTCCTCGACGAGGATCACCTTCCGGTCGGACAGGTCCAGCTGAGGGCGCCGCTTCACTTCGAGCCGGCCGCGGACGGTGCCCCGGTAGCTCGAGACCTGAACGAAGTCGATCTCGACCGGAACGCTCAGCCGCCGAGTGAGATCGGCCAGAAAGTAGAGGGAGCCCTTGAGCACTCCGATGCAGGTCACTGCCTCTGCGCCGCGGTGCCGCTCGTCGATCTCGGCAGCCAGCTCATCGAGGCGCGATTCCAACTGCTCGCGGGAGATGAGGACATCGATCCTGGGTTCGTCCATGGAGCCGGATCCTAGCAGGCGTTCCGGCCCGATCGACGTAGGTTCCGAGCGGCGAATCGGATAGGGTTCGCCCCCGGGGGGAGTGCCAGCGGCAGGGCGAAAGCGATGAGCGAACTCGAGAACCAGATTGAGCACCGTCGGCGCAAACGGCGTGAGCTGGCCGAGGCCGGTGTCGAGCCCTATCCATCGAGCTTTGAGTACGAGCTCGAGCCGGCTGAGGTGCACGAGCGGTTCGGCGAACTGACAGCCGAGCAACTGGAGGCGGAGCCGGTCTCGACCGTGGCTCCGGGACGAGTCAAAGCCCTGCGCAGCCACGGCAAGACGGCCTTTCTCGATCTTCACGACGGGCGGGCCAAGCTCCAGGTGATGGTGCGCAAAGCGACCCTCGACGAGGCCTCCGCGAGGATCCTCGAACACGCCGACCTGGGCGACTATCTCGGGGTCGCCGGGCAGTTGATGCGAACACGCACCGGAGAGCTCACCCTCCTGGCGTCGAAGCTCGAGCTTCTCTCCAAGGCTCATCGCCCGCTACCCGAAAAGTGGCACGGCCTCTCCGATGTCGAGCAGCGCTACCGCCGGCGATACCTGGACCTGATCGTGACCCCGGAGAGCCGCAAGGTCTTCGAAGTGCGGGCCGGAATCGTCCAGGGCTTTCGAGAGGCGCTCAACCGCGAGGGGTTTCTCGAAGTCGAGACACCGATGATGCAGGCGCTCGCGGGCGGTGCCGCTGCCAGGCCATTTGTGACCCATCACAACGCTCTCGACATCGAGCTCTTCCTGCGCATTGCCCCCGAGCTCTATCTCAAGCGCCTCGTCGTCGGTGGGATGCACCGGGTCTACGAGATCAACCGCAACTTTCGCAACGAGGGTGTCTCGACCCGTCACAACCCCGAGTTCACGATGCTCGAGTTCTACTGGGCGTACGTCGACTACGAGCACCTGATGGACTTCACCGAGCGGACGATCTCCGGACTGGCCCAGGAGCTGACAGGCTCCACGACTTTGACCTGGCAGGGTGCCGAGCTCGACCTCGCCCCGCCCTGGCGCCGGCTGACGATTCGACAGGCGGTCGAGGAATACGCCGGCGTTCCGGCGGAGCGTTCCGACGATGCTGCCAGCCTCGAGGCGGAGCTCGCCGAGCGAGACATCGAGCTGCCTGCGGTTCGCGACTACGGACATCTCCTGATGACGCTCTTCGAGGCGACCGCGGAAGAGCATCTGCAGCAGCCGACCTTCCTGACCCAACACCCGGTCGAGGTGTCGCCGTTCGCCAAGCAGAATGGGGAGGATCCGCGGTTTACAGATCGCTTCGAGCTCTACATCGGAGGGATGGAGCTGGCCAACGCCTTCAGCGAGTTGAATGATCCGGAGGTACAGGCGGAGCGCTTTCGTCAGCAGTTGGCGGCGCGGGAGCAGGGCGACGACGAAGCGCACCGGTTCGATCACGACTACATTCGTGCTCTCGAGCACGGCATGCCCCCTGCCGGGGGCGAGGGCATCGGCATCGACCGGCTGGCAATGCTCTTGACCGACTCTCCGTCGATCCGAGACGTGATCCTGTTCCCCTTGCTGCGTCCCGAAGCGCCGGAGACTGCGGGCGACGGTGACGACTGACCCTACGGGGGCTCCTGTCGCCGTCGCGGGATCACTGCCGCGTCAGATCGCGCTGAGGTACTTGCGCAGCACGCGAAAGGACGCCTTCATCAGCCTGCTGTCGCTGGCGGCGGCCGGTGGGATTGCCCTTGGCGTGGCAGCGCTCGTTCTCGCTCTGGCGGCCCTGTCAGGGTTTCAGGGTGCCTTGCGGGACGAGATCCTGGCCCGAACTCCGGAGATCCAGATCTCCAACGTCCCGGCGGACGAGGCTCGCGAGTTGGCCCGGCGCATCGAGGCGGTCGAGGGGGTGAGTGCCCAACGCCTGATTCGGGGGCGCGGCTGGGTCCTGGCTCGAGGGTCAGCCCGGCCGGTCGATTTGGTGGCCTTCGACGGGGCTCTGCCGACCCTTTTTCCCGGCGTCGAGATTCGAGGACAAGGGCTCTACATAGGCTCACAGTTGGCCGAACAATGGAACCTCGAGGTCGGCGAAGTGGTCGAAGTCGCCTCGGCAAGGGCCACGCTCTCGCCGCTCGGGCCTCAACCGAGAGTCCGCCGATTGTCCGTTGCTGGGGTCTTCGAGAGCGGGCGAACCGAGATCGAACACCGTGTGGCATTGCCCTGGGCCGCCGGGGAGAGCCTGATCGGTCAGCGAGGAATGCAGGTTCTGGTCTCGTCGGGGGATCTCGACGAGGTCGATCGGACGGTTGCGTCGATTGCCGGGATGCTCCCCGAGGGAGCAACGGTCAGAACGTGGCGTGACCTCAATCGAGCCCTCCTGTTCGCCCTCAAGCTGGAGAAGAGCCTGATGTTCCTGGGCGTCTTCCTGATCGTCGTGGTCGCCGTTCTCGCTCTCGTGTCCGGGCTCATGTTGATCCTTGCAAGCAAGGCGCGGGAGGTCGGCATGTTGCGGGCGATGGGGGCGACGCCGGGGCAGATTCGACGCGTCTTCCTCTGGTTGGCGGCGCTGCTGTCAGGGAGCGGAGCGGCGTGCGGCCTCGCTCTCGGGGCGGGAGCCTCGTGGATTCTGGACCGAGGCCACGTGCTGAGACTTCCCAACGAGGTCTACTTTCTCGACTACGTCCCCTTCCGCATCGAGCCGTGGGACGTGGTGGGAGTCCTCGCGGCCTGTTTCACGCTGACCCTCGTATGCTCTGCCTGGGCAGCCGGGCGTGCGGCCAGGTTGAATCCGGTCGAGGCCCTGCGACGATGAGCGTTCAGGTCGAGGCCAGGGATGTGCACAAGACCTTTCGCGACGGCGAGCGTTCGATCGAAGTCTTGAGAGGCGTCGATCTCAGCGTCGCCGCGGGCGAGTTCGTCGCCGTGGTTGGGCCCTCGGGCTGCGGCAAGTCGACCCTGTTGCACCTTCTGGGCGGGCTCGACACTGCGGACAGCGGAGATCTGGTGATCGGAGGCCAGGTGCTCGGCGAACTCGGTGGCGACTCGCTGGCCGGTTTCCGCAATCGCACGCTCGGTTTCGTCTTCCAGTTTCAGGAACTGTTGGCGGATTTCACGGCGCTCGAGAACGTGGTCCTACCCGGGCGGATCCGCGGCCTCGGAGGAACAGAGCTCGAGAAGAGGGGGCGCGAGCTGCTTCAGGAAGTCGCTCTCGGCGACCGGACGGGAGCCTTCCCTGGTGAGCTCTCGGGGGGAGAACGGCAGCGTGTGGCCCTGTGCCGCGCTCTGCTTCTCGAGCCGCCTCTGTTGTTGGCTGACGAACCGACTGGCAGCCTCGATCCGGAGAGCGGCGAGATCGTCTTCGACATGATGTTGCGGCTCCAGAAGCGGTACGGGACGACGGCTTTGATCGTCACCCACAATCCTGACCTCGCGGCCCGCTGTGGTAGAGTTTTGCGGCTCGAAGAGGGCCGACTCTGCCCGCATTGATGGGGCTTTAGCCACTTTTCGACACTTCGCGAGATCGTCTCCAAAAGGCGCTATCGCATTCGGATATGTTCGAGAAATACAACGAGAAAGCCCGCCGGGCTCTGTTCTTCGCTCGCTACGAAGCGAGCAAGCTGGGCAGCCGCGTCATCGAGTCTGAACACATCCTGCTGGGGATCCTGCGCGAGGGTGAAGAGGCGGTCAACGAGATCCTGCAGCGCTTCGAAGTCCAGCCCGAGGACCTGAGGCGGGAGATCGAGGGTGAGAGGGTCTTCGTCGAGCGGATCTCGTCGACGGCCGAACTGCCTCTGTCCGAGGAATCCAAGAAGATCCTGGCCTACGCCTCCCATGAGGCCGAGAGCATGCTGCACAGCGCCGTCGGCTCCGAGCATCTGCTGATCGGGATCCTCCGCGTCGAGACCTGCCTGGCAGCGCGAGCGCTGGTGCAGAGCGGGATCGACCTCTACACCTTGCGTGAAGAGGTCCTCTCGATCGCCAAGGAGCGGGAGGCGTCCGACCAGAAGAAGGAGCTGCCTTACCTTTCCGAGTACGCGCGGGATCTGTCGCAGCTCGCGGCTCAGGGGGACTTCGACCCGCTCGTCGGTCGCGAGGCCGAGGTCGAACGCATCATCGAGATCCTGTCGCGAAGGACGAAGAACAATCCCATCCTCCTGGGCGAGCCTGGCGTCGGCAAGACGGCGATCGTCGAGGGACTGGCTTCCCGCATCGTCGAGGGGAAGGTTCCGATGGTGCTGGCCAACAAGCGCTTCATGGCGCTCGATCTCTCCCTGATCGTGGCCGGGACCAAGTATCGCGGACAGTTCGAGGAGCGCCTCAAGGGGATCCTCAAGGAGCTCAGCGAGAGCCAGGACGTCATCGTCTTCATCGACGAGATCCACTCGCTGATCGGCGCCGGCTCGGCAGAGGGCTCGCTGGATGCCGCGAACATCCTCAAGCCGGCGCTGTCGCGGGGTGAGATCTCCTGCATCGGCGCGACGACACTCAAGGAGTTCCGAAAGTACATCGAGAAGGACCGGTCGCTGCTGCGCAGGTTCCAATCGATTCAGATCGACCAGCCCTCCCAGGAGGAGACACTGGAGATCCTGGAGGGAGTCAAAGCCCGGTACGAGGACTTCCACCACGTCAGCTACAGCGCCGATGCGCTGCAGGCCGCGATCTACCAGTCCTCGCGCTACATCCCCGACCGTCAGCAGCCCGACAAGGCGATCGACGTGATCGACGAGGCTGGCGCCAAGGTGAAGCTGCGGCGGGTGCGCGACACTCAGAACGTGCGCCAGGTCGAGGACGAGGTTCGCGATGTCACGAAGGAGATGAAGAGCGCGATCTCCGACAAGGATTTCGAACGAGCGGTCTATCTGCGCGAGCGCGAGATCGATCTGCGTGAGGATCTCGAGCGGTTGCGGGGGAGCGCTACCGAGGATCAGGATGTCGAGGTCTGCCGGACCGACATCGAGCAGGTCATCTCGGCCTGGACCGGAATCCCTGTTTCGAGCCTGCGCAGCGACGAGGCGGAGAAGTTGGCCAAGATGGAGGAGATCCTGCGGCGACGGGTCGTCGGTCAGGACCACGCCATCAACTCGATCAGCCGTGCAATCCGGCGGTCACGCCTGGGGGTGAGCAACCCGCAGCGCCCTGTCGGCTCCTTCATCTTCCTTGGTGCTTCGGGCGTCGGCAAGACCGAGACCGCCCGCCAACTGGGAGAGTTCCTCTTCGGCAACAACGACGCGGTGGTCCGCTTCGACATGAGCGAGTACATGGAGAAGCACGCGGTATCGAAGCTGATCGGTTCCCCTCCCGGCTACATCGGCCACGAAGAGGGCGGGCAACTGACCGAAAGGATTCGCCGGACGCCCTATTCGATCGTCCTCTTCGACGAGATCGAGAAGGCGCATCCCGACGTCCTCAACCTGCTGCTGCAGATTCTCGAGGACGGCACTCTCACCGATGCCTACGGCAATCGCGTCGACTTCAAGAATGCCATCGTTCTCATGACCTCCAACCTGGGCAGCAAGCTGGTCATGAGGGGCGGGTTGATGGGTTTCGGTGGGGCAGGCGAGGAGCAGAGTTTTCAGCGTATCGAGCAGGAGATCCTCAGCGAGCTACAACGCGCTTTCAGCCCGGAGTTCATCAATCGTGTCGACGAGGTGATCGTTTTCCGCCCCTTGGGTCACCCCCAGCTGACGGCGATCGTGGACCTGCTCATCGCGGACGTCAACGAGACCCTCGCGCAGCGCAACATCGACGTCGTTCTGGACGGGGAGGCGCGGGAGTGGCTCCTCGGTCAGGCCGACATCGATCCGGCCACCGGTGCTCGTCCCCTGCGACGCACGATCCAGCGTCATATACAGGACGCAGTGTCCGAGATTCTGATCGCCAATCCCGGGAAGGAACTGGGTACAATCGAAGTTACCGTCCAGGATGGCGAGCTCAGCCTCGTCCCCAGAAGGCCCCGCGTGACGGCCGCCGCGCCGTCGACCGTGGAAACGCAGTAGCCCCTTCCGTTCGCTACACCTCACTTTTCAGATAATGGACCGTTTCTTGCAGGCTTGCCGGCCGTGGACAGATTTGCCCATCGATTCCGAGGATTCCGTGAAATGAAGATGCTCTCGTGGCGTGTCGCGCTGGTGGCGGGCTGCCTAATCGGCATGTGCCTGGGAACGGCTCCAGCCGAGGCCCAGCTCTACAACGGCCTGCGGATCGTCGAGCTTGAGTTCGTCGGGCTTCACGCCCTCAGTGAACAGACCCTGAAGTTCTACCTCGGACTCGAGGAGGGGTCGGCCCATACGGCCTCGAGCTTGAACGACAAGGTCCACTTGCTCTGGTCGCGCAATCTGGTCGACGACATCTCGGTCTCCACCGAGTCGGTCCCCGGCGGCGTCAAGATGACGATCGCGCTGGTCGAGCGGCCGACCCTGGCCGCCGTCGAGTACCAGGGTTTGAAGCGGATTCAGCGGACCGACATCACCGACCGCATCACCCGGGACGGTATCCGGACCCGCGAGGGAGATCCGCTGAGCGACGGTGAGCTGTATCGCCTCAAGGCTGCGATCGAGGCCCTCTACAGTGAACGGGGCTATCGACTGGCCGAGGCGAACTACATCGTCGACACGGACCTGAACGGCGACAAGCGCGTTGTCTTCTCTGTCGACGAAGGGGACAAGGTCCGGATCGCTCAGGTCGACTTCGAGGGCAACACGGTCTTCAGTGACAACCGTCTGCATTGGGCGATGAAGAAGACCAAGGAGAGCGGCTTCCTCACCAAGCTCTTGCGTCGAGACGTCTTCGAGGAGGGCAAGTTCGAGCAGGACCTCGACCACGTCCGCGAGGTCTACCGCAAGGCCGGTTACAAGAACCTCGTCATCGGCGAGCCCGAGATCGAGATTCGCGCGATGACTCCCGAGGCAGCCAACGTCGACGACCAGAAGCGGCGGATGGTGATCACCATCCCGATCGAAGAGGGTCAGCGCTGGAAGCTGGGAGAGGTCAGCATCGAAGGCAATGAGAGGTTCAGCGACGAGCTGCTCCTGTCACAGTTTCCCCGACCGAAGGGGGGCTGGCTGCGTTCGACGGTGGTCGATAAAGGGCTCGAGGCTATCGACGAGGTGTACAAGAACACGGGCTTCCTCTTTGCCCGGGTGGACTCGGAGCTCACCGAGCGCGACGGAGATAAGGCGGACCTGACCATCTTCGTCGACGAGGGAGACCAGTATCGAGTCGGCAGGATCGAGATCCAGGGGAACCTGAAGACGAAGGACAAGGTGATCCGCCGAGAGCTCGGCGTGCAGGAGGGTCGGATCCTCAGCTCCGGTTCACTGCGTAATTCGATCCTTCGCGTGCGCCAGCTCGAGTTCTTCAAGATCAACGAGGACGAGCCGGTCGCCTTCGACTTCAACAGCGAGGAGAAGACCGTCGACCTGCTGCTCAAGGGCGAGGAGGGCTCGAGGACCGAGTTGCTCTTCGGCGGCGGCTTCAGCGAGCTCGACGGTTTCTTCGGCCAGCTGCAGTTCCGCACCAGGAACTTCCTCGGCCGAGGCGAGACCGTGGGCGTCTCGCTTCAGTCCGGTAGCCAGCAGGATGTCTTCGATGTGTCCTATCAAGTGCCCTGGTTCCTCGACAAGCCCCAGAATCTAGGCCTGCAGCTCTTCAGCCGCCGGTTGGACTATGAGCTGCTATCGAATCAGGAGTTCTTCCAGGACACCAAGGGTGGAACCGCGACGTACGGTCGCCGTCTGACTCTGTTCACCACCCTGTCGTCGAGCTACAGTTCCTTCAGCTCGACGGACCGCCGCAGCCAGCTCGATGGCCAGGGAGAGCTCGTGACGCAGGAGTTCTCGCGAGAGGTCTCGAGTCTGCGATTGGCCTACGGCTTCGACAAGCGCGACAGCTCGCTCACGCCGACCCGTGGCATGAGGTACTCGTTCAGTGTGGACTACGCCGGCGGGCCACTCGGTGGCAACTCGGACTTCGTCAGGCCTCGAGCGAGCTTCAGCATCTTCAAGCCTCTTTCGGCGAGCCGCCTTAAGACCGTTGCTGCCTTCAACGTCCAGACCGGCATTATCGAGAATCTGGAAGGCACCGAGCTCTATTTCAACGACAGGTTCTACCTCGGTGGCGAGTCGACCCTGAGGGGGCATCGCTCGCGTTCGATCTGGGTTCGGGAGAAGGATGGCACGACGCGAGTGGACGCCCAGGGCTTCCCGATCGGCGGCAACAGCTTCCTGCAGTTGAACTTCGAGTACCAGTTCCTCCTCGGCGGGCCCTTCCGTTTGCTCGCCTACTTCGACGCCGCGAATGTCTTCGGCAGCGACCAGAATCTGGCCCTGGAGGACCTCAGGCGAACCTACGGCATGGAGTTGCGTGTCAACATCCAGGCATTCGGCGCTCCGTTGCGCTTTATCTGGGCGAACAACCTGGATCCCTACGATGACGATCGCTTCGACAGCTTCCGCTTCAGTGTCGGAGCCGGTTTCTGATGCATATCAAGGAGAATGTGGTGAGTAGAACGTTTCATGTGTCGGTCGCTAGAGCGGCCGTAGTCGCTGTGGCGACGTTGATGATCTTTGCCGGTATCGCTCCGCTTCACGCCCAGGCTATCGACGGGGGCACGAGAGTTGCTGTGATCGATGTCCGCCGGATTCTCACCGAGTCGGAGGCCGGCCGTGCCGCGGTCGAAGTGCTGCGTCAGCTGGCGGAGACCAAGCAGGCCGAGATCTCTGAACTCGACACCGTGGCGCAGGAGGTCCAGGCCCGCCTGGAGGCAGGCCGACTGTCCCTCTCGGAAGAGAAGATCAAGGAGGTCGAGCAGGAGCTTCAAGGCATGATGATCCAGCTGCGACGGACACAGGACGACGCCCGTCGTGAGATGGAGGAGCTCCAGGTCCAGGAGTTCGGCGCGGTCGAGGAGCGCGTGATGCCCCTGATCCGCAGCCTCGGCCAGGAGCTCGGCTACTCCCTGATCTTCAACAAGTTCGAGGAGAGCGGACTGTTGTTCGCCGCTCCGGGCGTTGACATTACGGACCTCGTGATCGAGCGCTTTGATCTTCTCGCCGCGGAGGGTGGCGAGGGGTGAAGCTGACTCTGGCCGGTCTCGCGGATCGGCTCGAAGGCGAAGTGAGAGGTGACCCGGCGCGCGTCGTACGCCGGGTTTGCACTTTGGAGGAGGCTGGACCCGACGATCTCTCGTTCCTGACCAGCTCGAAGTACCTGGAGTCCGCTCGCGCGAGTGGCGCCGGCGCGATCGTCACTGACGCGGCGGCAGCCGAACGCCTGTCTCAGGATCTCCTGATCGTCGACAATCCGCACCTCGTGGTCGCCAACTTGCTCCGACTCTTCGCCCCCGAGCGCCACGTGAGGCCAGGGGTCCATCCGAGTGCGGTGATCGCAGCGACTGCGGTGATCGACGCAGAGGCCAGCGTTGGCCCCTTCTGTGTCGTCGGCGAGCGCGCCGAGATCGGCGGCGGGACGGTCTTGGCGGCCCACGTCGTGATCGGTGACGATTGCTCTGTCGGTGAGGATTGCCTGCTGCATCCTCAGGTCACGCTCTATGAGCGTAGCCGGGTAGGGGGCCGCTGCATCCTCCATTCCGGAGTCGTGATCGGAGGGGACGGGTACGGCTTCGCCACGAGCGAGGGCCGGCACCACAAGCTTGAGCACCTCGGCCGCGCAGTTCTCGAGGACGACGTGGAGATCGGCGCCAACTCGGCAGTCGACAGGGGCCTGCTTGGAGAGACGCGCATTGGAGCCGGGACGAAGATCGACGACCTCGTCATGGTGGCCCACAACGTCCAGGTCGGCCGCAACTGTCTACTCGTGGCTCAGGCCGGGATCGCCGGTAGTGCTCGCCTGGGAGACAACGTCACGGTCGCCGGTCAGTCGGGTATCATCGGGCACGTCGAGATAGGTGACGGAGTCGTGGTTGCGACCAAATCGGCCGTCCTCAAGGGGGTCGACGCGGGCAAGCAGGTAGCGGGAATCCCGGCTATCGAGTTGTCCAGGTGGCGGCGGCAGCAGGCGGTTGCCGCGAGGCTCGGCGAAATACGCACGCGGTTGCGCGCTCTCGAGCGGGCCAGCGCCGTGCGGGAGAGTGGAGAGGAAGAGTGAGCGAGGCCAGTCAGATGGACATTCGGTGGATCATGTCGGTTCTGCCGCACCGTTATCCGTTCCTGCTAGTGGATCGGGTTCTGGATATCGAGGCGGGAGTTGGGATTCGCGCCTACAAGAACGTCACCATCAACGAGGACTTCTTCAACGGGCACTTCCCCGGGCACCCGGTGATGCCGGGTGTGATGATCATCGAGGGCCTCGCTCAAGCGGCGGGAATCCTGACTCTGCACGATCGCGAGAACCGGGAAGACAAGCTGATGTACTTCACCGGCATCGACAAGGCACGGTTTCGCCGGCCGGTCGTTCCTGGTGACAAGCTGGTCTACGACGTCGAGATCATTCGCCTGCGCTCTACCTACTGTCGCCTGCGGGGGATTGCGAGGGTGGACGACGAAGTCGCAGCCGAGGCGACGATGGCCTCAGCTCTCGTCGATCGGTAGGCGAGACCAACTACGACGCGAGGGACAATGAGCGACTTGATTCATCCGACGGCCGTGGTGGACCCCACCGCGGAACTGGCAGCAGACGTCTCGATCGGGCCAAACGCGATCGTCGGCGCCGACGTCGTCATCGGGGAAGGGACTGAACTCGGGCCCGGTGCTCAGGTCATGGGGCCGACCGTCCTGGGGAAACACAACCGTGTCTTCCCTCACGCATGCGTCGGGTTCGAACCTCAGGACCTGAAATTCTCAGGGGAGGTGACGCGACTCGAGGTTGGCGACGGCAACGCGTTCAGGGAGTTCTGCACCGTACACCGGGGAACCGGGCAAGGCGGAGGGCTGACCTCGATCGGCAGCGACAACCTCTTCATGGCCTACTCCCACGTAGCGCACGACTGTCACGTGGGGGACCGCACGATCTTCAGCAACGGGGGGACCCTGGCTGGGCACGTTGAGGTGCACGACGATGCGGTGGTTGGAGCCAATAGCGCCGTCCATCAGTTCTGTCGCGTCGGTCGCCACGCCTACATCGGCGGGTACTCGGTCATCACGCAGGATGCTCTGCCGTTCGTCAAGACGGTGGGTCATCGCCCCGCCGTCTACGGCTTGAACAAGGTCGGCCTCGAGCGCAAGGGATTCGACAGCGAGACGATCAAACGACTCGATGCCGCTCTGCGGATTCTGGTGCGCAGTGGTCTGGCGACAGGGAGCGCTCTCGAGAAGATGCGCGCTGAGCATTCCGGCTGTCCCGAAGTCGATGAGTTGATCGAGTTCGTCGCTTCGTCGACTCGGGGCGTGATCAAGACGCTGCCAGGTGGCCGACGCAGCCGAGGCGGTGGTGGCTGACGCCGTAAACCCCCTCCGCGTCGGGGTTATCGGGACGGGAGCACTCGGGCGGCATCACGTTCGGATCATGGCCGAGCTGGACGAGGCCGATCTCGTAGGTGTGCTCGACCTGCGTCGGGACGTGGCCGAGGACCTGGCCCGGCAGCATGGGACGAAGGCCATGGAGAGCCTCGACGAGCTCGCCGGCAGTGTCGAAGCCGCGATCGTCGCCGTCCCGACAGTCGATCACCTGTCGGTGGCAGGACGACTGCTCGATCGGGGTGTGCACGTTCTGGTGGAGAAGCCCATCGCGCCGAGCCTCGACGAGGCCGACGCGATGTTGGACCGGGCCGGCGATCGGGTCCTCGCGGTGGGGCATGTCGAGTTCTACAACCCGGCCGTGCAGGCGCTCATGAGCGTCGATGGGAGTCCCGGCTATGTCGAGGTCGAGCGGCTGGCGGAGTTCACGCCGCGTAGCCTCGATGTCGACGTCGTTCTCGATCTGATGATCCACGACCTGCAGATCCTGCACGCGCTGGATGCATCGCCCATCCGGGAGATCCGGGCGACTGGAGTCCGAGTGCTGACCGATCGCATCGACATGGCCAACGTCCGTCTCGAGTTCGAGTCGGGATGCGTGGCGAACGTGACGGCTTCCCGCGTGTCGGCGGAGAGGAGCCGCAAGCTAAGGATGTTCCTGCGCGATAGCTACTACTCGCTGGACTACCAGGAACAACAGGTCAAGGGCTTCGAGCTGGTGGCATCCGACACGGATCGCGCCATCCGCCCCGTCCTCCTGCCGATCGAGAGCGCCGAACCGCTGAAGGCCGAAGCTCGACACTTTCTTGCGGCTTGCCGAGGTGAGGAGGTCTCCTTCGTTTCCGGCCAACAGGGCCGCAGAGCCCTGTCCACAGCCCTCGAGATTCTCTCGGCGATCGAGTCCTAGGAGCAGGAGATGGAATCTCCCCGTATCGGCGTCGTCGGCGGCAGTGGGCTCTATGCCATGGCTGGACTCGAGAATGTCGAAGAGCGGCGTGTCGAAACCCCGTTCGGAGAGCCCTCTGATGCCTACGTCGTCGGCGAACTGGCCGGGAAGCCCGTGGCTTTCCTGGCGCGTCACGGCAGTGGGCATCGAATCCTGCCCTCCGAACTCAACTTCCGAGCCAACATCTGTGGCTTCAAACTGCTGGGAGTCGACCGGCTGATCTCCGTGAGCGCGGTGGGATCGATGCAGCCCCAGTACGAGCCGACCGACATCGTCGTGCCGGACCAGTTCTACGATCGCACGCGCCATCGGGTGGACACCTTCTTCGGCGACGGGGTGGTCGCCCATGTCTCGCTGGCCGACCCGGTTTGCGAGGAACTGCGAGAGATTCTCTACGCAGCGGCCCAGGCGGAGGGGGTTCGCGTACACGATCGTGGGACCTATCTGTGCATGGAGGGCCCCCAGTTCTCGACCCGTGCCGAGTCGAGGATCTACCGGCAGTGGGGTGTCGATGTGATCGGCATGACGAATCTCCAGGAGGCACGTCTGGCTCGGGAGGCTGAGATGTCCTACGCGACGCTGGCCATGGTCACGGACTATGACTGCTGGCATGAGGACGAGGCGGACGTCGAAGTCGCGGACATTCTCGAGATCCTGCGGCGGAACGCCGCCACGGCCCAGGAGGTCGTGCGTCGAGCGGTGGCGGCGATTGATACAACGGCGCCTTCTCCCTGGAAGGGGAGCCTACGGCACGCGATCATCACCGACCCTTCGCTGATTCCCGCTGAAACCCGAACTCGGCTGGCGCCCATAGCGGGTGACTATCTGGGCGGACCGCGAGAGGCGGACTGATGACACGTATTCTCGTAACCAATGACGACGGCGTCTTCTCGGAGGGGCTCAAGCTGTTGGTCGAGGCGCTCGAGCCGCTGGGTGAGGTCACCGTCGTAGCGCCTGATCGCGAACAGAGCGCGATGGGGCATGCGCTGACCCTCCACCGGCCCTTGCGTCTGCGCCAACTGGACGAGCGGGTCTACTCGGTGGACGGGACGCCGACGGACTGCGTCAACCTGGGAGTCCTCTGGTTGCTGAAGGACACACCACCGGATCTCGTGGTCTCGGGGATCAACTTCGGGCTCAATCTCGGGGATGACGTGACCTACTCGGGGACGGTCAGCGCCACCTTCGAGGGAACTCTCATGGGCATCCCGTCGCTCGCCTTCAGCCAGGAAGTGGGGAAGTCGTTCTCGTTCGATCGCGGAGCGCGGTTCGCCGCACACCTGGTCAGCGTCCTGCTGGGCCACAAGCTGCCGGATGACCTGTTGCTCAACGTGAACTTCCCGGCCGGAGACCACAAGGGTGTTCGGCTGACCCGGCTGGGTCGCAGGCGCTACCAGCAGTCGGTCGTCCAGAAGCGGGATCCCCATGGCCGCGAGTATTTCTGGATCGCCGGCACGCCTGTCTGGGAGAGCTCGGAGGGCGCGGATCAGGACGCGATCCTGGATGGATACATCTCGATCACCCCGCTACACCTGGATCTGACCGACTACCGAGGGTTGGAGTCGTATGGTTGGATCCAGGAACAACTAGGCGAGCCGGACGAGGGCGGAACTTGACTCCCGATCTTTCGTATCAGCGACGGCGAATGGTGAGCCGCCTTCAGGAGAAGTTCGGCATCAGTGATCCGCGGCTCCTCGCGGCGCTCAACAGCGTGCCGAGGCATCTCTTCGTCCGCGAGCACTTGCGGGCACAGGCGTACAGCCTCCATGCACTGCCGATCGGCGAGGCGCAGACCATCTCGCAGCCGGCGGTCGTCGCTCGCATGAGCGAGCTGCTCGAGGTCGAGGCCGACCATAGTGTGCTGGAGATTGGTACGGGATCCGGCTATCAGACTGCGGTTCTGGCCGAGATTGCGCGCCGGGTGTACAGCCTGGAGATCGTGCCGAGCCTGGCGCGAAGCGCAATTCAGAGGATCCGAGATCTGGGATACGACAACGTCAAGATCCAGGCCTTCGATGGCACCGTGGGTTGGAGCGAAGCGGCGCCCTTCGATCGCATTCTGGTGACGGCGGGAGCTCCGGGGCTACCGGAGCCCCTGCTCGAGCAGCTGGCCACGGGTGGCCGCCTGGTGATTCCCGAGGGGGACCGGCACGGCCAGAAGCTCGTCGTCTATGACAAGGGACTCAAGAACACCCGCCGAAGGGTGGGAGAGACCGTGACTTTCGTTCCGCTCGTCGGACGGCACGGCTGGGAGAAGGACTAGATGCTCGCGGATCTGTGGCACAACTTCGGAGAGTTCGTCTCCGGTCTCTTCCACTGGGTCGAGTCCCTGGCCGAGAGTCCCGGGGCGGCGTGGAGTCTCTTCGCCATCGCCCTGGCGGAGAGCAGCTTCTTTCCGATTCCCCCGGACGTTCTGTTGATCGCCTTGTGTGTCGCGCGTCCTGAGGACTCGTTCTTCTTCGCTATGGTCTGCAGTGTGGGGTCGATTCTCGGCGGGATCCTGGGCTATGGGATCGGCTACGTGGGCGGCCGGCCCGTGCTTCACAAGATGTTCTCGGAGCGCAAGATCGCCCGGGTGAAGGGGCTATACGACAAGTACAACGCCTGGGCGACAGGTATCGCGGGGTTGACGCCGCTGCCCTACAAGATCTTCACCATCGCCGGCGGGACCTTCGAGGTCAACTTCAAGATCTTCCTTCTTGCCTCCGTGGCCGCTCGCAGTGCCCGCTTTTTCGCCGTGGCGGGACTGATCTTCTGGATCGGGGAGCCGGCGAAGTTGTTCATCGAGAAGTACCTCAACGTCCTTTCGATTGCCTTCGTCGTCCTCCTGGGGGGCAGCTTCTGGCTCGTCAGCCGCTGGCTGGAGAATCGGGAGGAGGACTGAGGGGCCACCGCAGCTCGTGCCCGAGCCGGGCTACGAACCACGGTCAACGGGAGTCCGGTTCACCCGTGCCGATCGCATCGCGATAGCCTTCGCCCACTCGCTCCTGCTCGGCCAACTCTGCAGCCCGAAGCGACGGCGAAGGTGACGAGCCGAGGTAGCTCCACGACTCCGGTCGGCTGGCGTCCTCCCGGACCCGAAAGGCATGAAGGTTGGTGACGTAGTCCTTGCGCCAGTCCCCATGCTGCCACCGATGGTGAAAGACGGTTCGGCCCGCCGGGTCGGGCGCGAAGTCGACAGGGTGACCCGCCGCCGCTGACTCGAGGAGGGTCGGCAGGTCCGCCATCGAGGTTGGGCTCGAATCGACCTCGAGAGGACCAACCGCTCCGAAGTTCTTGAGCATGAACAGGGCGCTGTGACGGTTCAAGAGCGCGCTGTGCGGCGTCGGCAGCCGCGGCCCGCCGTCGTCCACCCGATCGATTCCATGGTCTGAGACGATCACGAGGAAGGTGGAGTCGAGGACTCCAAGAACATCGAGAGCCTCGACCAGGTCTGCGGCCTGCCGGAGGGCGCACTCCACCTGGCTGCCGTATGTCGAACGGTTGACGGGCTGGACGCCGATGAACTCGCATTCGCCATCGACGACGACCGGAGGATGGGCACCACCGACATGGATGAACCTGAATGCCGGCTCGTCCCCGCCCAGGGAGAGCCGACCGATGAGCGTGCGCATGAAGAGGAGACTTCGGGTCGCGTGATAGCCCCCCTGCCAGTCCAACAGCCGTCGCAGGCGCCAGTTGTTGTCATTGAAGACCCAGCGCTTGACGCTCAGAGGGAAGCTCCGGAAGAGGGAGAGATCCAGCAACTCCAGGCCGATGACCTCGCGCTTCTGGCGGCCTGCCGTCAACCGCTCGGCCGGGACGAACACGTCTCTGGGCACGATCCGCATCGCTGCGATCGTCGAGGCGATGCCGACGTGGAAGCCGGACTGCGCGATGCGCGGCGGGACGGACGCCGGCCCGGTAAGCGCTTCCTCGAGGTAGTCGGGGGCAGGGCGCCGGTTGTCGTAGAGCTCGTGGGAGAGCATGGAGGGGATGCTGAACCTCGTGGTCGGGAAGACGGCCAGATGGTCGGGCAGGACGGTGAACCCGTCGAAGCGCTCCCGCAGCTCTGAAGAGCCAGAGAGGACGTCCATCGCGACCCGGCCGTGGGTCCCGTCGAGGACGAGGACGATGATGTTGCGGTCGCTCGACAGTGTGGCGAGTTCGTCGAGATTGGCGATGGCCCGAACTTCTCCCGTGGGAGCGGACGTCAGGGGAGCCCTGGCCATGCCCAGCGCCCAGGACGAGGTCTGAACGAGAACGACGATGACCGCCGCTCGCCACATCCAGCGGGTGAGTCGGCTCGGTGCCAGGGCGGCGGCGCCGACTGCGCCGAGCCAGATGGACAACTCGAGCCACTCGCGACCCCGGTAGAGGCTCCAGTCGATCTCCGATCCGTCGAGCAGGGCGTATCGACCCGTCGAGAAGGACTGGAGCCAGATCAGCACGGTGCAGGCCAGCAGGGCCGCGGTCCAGCGCCGCGCCAGGCCCGGCAGGAGGGTCGGAAGGGCGAGAATAAGGGTGACCAGCACGAAGGCGATCGCGGGATGGATTCCCGCTGTCGCGCCTCGCCCGGCGAACTCCTCGAGGTTCTCCAGGTAGATGAGGCCGGGGCCGAGGAGGGTGACCTGGGCCGCTACCAGGACCGCAGCGCCGAAGCCCGGCAGCAGCCGACGTCTCGAATCGAATGGCTGTGACCTGGCAGTGTCCGGGTCCGGACTACGAGGAGACATCGGGTCGATTCCTGTGGATTGATCACTGGGTTGAGAAGGGTGTTCGACTGCCCGAAGGAGCTTACCGCACCGGCCGCTACCGCGAAGCCCGTGGGCAGACAACCGCCACAACCGAACGACGGTGGAGGGCAACACGCATACCGCGTATAATCCCCGCCGCTGTATGCGGCTGTAGCTCAGGTGGATAGAGCAGCGGATTCCTAATCCGGAGGTCGGGGGTTCGAGTCCTCCCAGCCGCACCAAGAAGATTCCAACAGATACGCCCGCACTCCCTGAGACGGGAGGGGGACGCGAGTGACAGGAAGGGCAACATGAGCGACCGGCTGACACGAGAAGAGATCAAGCGCGACGAAGTGATGGAGGGCATCTCCCGGGTGGCCCTGTTCGTCCAGAACCATGGGCGGACGGTTCTGTATGGCGTCGCGACCGTGCTGGTCGTCATCGCCGCCTGGGCGGTCTGGGACGCCGTGGCGACGGGCCGGGAGCACAAGGCCAACGAGGCTCTGGCCCTCGCGGTCGCACAGGGTGAGGAGGATCCGGGCGCCGCCACCGAGGCCCTCACAGCAGTCCTCGACGAGTTCGGCAGCACGATGGCGGGGTCGGTCGCTCACGCATACCTGGGGACAGCGGCTGCAGAGGCCGAGGATCTCGCTGCGGCGCGGAGCCACTGGCAGGACTTTCTGACGATCCACCGGGATCATGCGCTGGCGGCCGGCGTCGAGCGAAACCTCATCTCTCTGGATCGAGCCGAGGGGCAGTCGGAAGCGTTGGCCGAGAGGCTCGAGACGGCTCTGACGACGGGTGAGTCCGCTCTCAGCGAGGACTCCGTGCTCTATGAGCTCGGTCGAACACTCGAGGATCTCGGACGCACGGAGGGTGCCCTGGAGATCTACGCCAGGCTGGTCGAGGAGCACCCGGGCTCGCTCTATGCCGGCCAGGCGCGCGAGCGTACCTCCGCGCTCGAAGCTTCCTGAAGTCTGAGGGCGGGCGGAGTCTAGGAAGAGGTTCGCCCGAAGTCCGCGGCGATCATCGCCAGGTCCATGCCGTCGATCTTCCCGTCTTGGTTGAGGTCGGCGAACTTGGTGTAGCGCGACTGGCCGTCCTGCGATCCGAATCCGTAGGCGACAAACAGCATGTCGGCTCCGTCGACCCGACAGCTCTTGTCGAGGTCGGAGTTCAGGAGCTGTCCCCCCTCGACCCGGAATTCCCAGTAGGCATGGTCCGAGACGTTGGGTGGATCCGCCAGGTCCGAAGCCTGTACGCCGATCCTGGCGTAGCAACCGAGACTGGCCTTCGTCGTGTCGTGGGTCAGGGTGAGCTGGTTGGAGTTGCCGCTGCTGTCGGTCGCCACCGGGATGCCGTTGATGGTGATCGTCGCGTTGGATGTGTCGAGCCCTTCGCCGAAGTCGTAGAGGAGGATCTCGATGTCGTTCGCGGGCTTGATCGTGGGTGAGCTTCCCGGTACGGGGAGAAATTCCGCCGGTACCGGACCCTGACTATCCACGCCACGAACGCTGTCGAAGAAGGCGTCAGCCATCACACTGAATCCGGCCGCGTTGGGATGACCGACTGAGTCCGTCCCCGTGTGGTAGAGCGCGTCGTAGGCGCCGGGGATATGCCGCAGGACGTCGAAAGGGTCGACGAGTTCTCGCTGTTGGCGGAATGCGATGCCTCGAATCTCACGGGCGAGAGCGAAGGTCAGCAGATTGGTCTTGTCGCGGCGAGCCCAGGGCGGTCTGGGAATGACCGTTGCGTAGTAGACGTGACGTCCGGCACTGCCGGCTCGACTACCCATGGCAGCGAGGTTGCTTCCGACGCTCTCGAACGAAATAAGCCCGTCGGCGACATCGGTGATGTCGTTGGTGCCTTCCATGATGATGATGGCGTCGGAGGGAGTCTGCAGGACAAAGCTGAGGCGGCTCAACCCCTCGGCTGTCGTCTCACTGTTGCGCCCGAAGTTGTGCACGGTGGCGTCGGGGTCGGTGCCGCGAAGTTTCGACTGGAGGCGCCCTACGTAGCCCATGCGCCGCTGTTCATCGAAACGCGGCTCCGCCAGCGTGATGCTGTCACCGAAGGCGATGAAGACGGAATCGTCCTGAGCGACCGTATGGCCGGCGGTGATCTGAAACGCCAGGCAGGCGACGACGAGAGTCCGGATCTTCACTGAGCCGGCTCCCACCGCAGTCCCTCGGTCCTGCGACTCGAGCCCCATTCGAAGACGAGGCCTGCGCCAGGCCGGGATCTCAGGACCGGTCGCTCGGCGGAATCTGCAGCGACGGAAGCGAAATCGACGGGGTGCCCGGTCGCGTCGAGTCGATAGGCAGTCCACCCGGCCGGCCAGGCGTTGCGGACGACGAGGTAGTCATCAGCGGCTGCGTGCTGAAAGCGGGGCTTCACCATGCCGGCGGCGCCGAGAGGGCGCGGGGTGCTCCAGCCACTCGAGGAGAACTGCGAGGTGAACACCTCGTAGTCCGAGACCCTGCGGCTCCAGGCTACGAGAGCTCCATCGCCGTGAGGGACTAGATGTGGCGTGATGTCGGGGATCGAGTTGTTGGCGGCCAGCCTGCGCGGCTGGGACCATTCTCCTGCCGGGGCTCGTCTAGACCAGTAGATCTCGTCGTCATTGCCGTCGAAGCGGCTCCAGGCGAGGAGCCAGGAGCCATCGGCGAGCACAGCGGCGGTGAGCCCGGTCTGGCTTCCCCTGCCGGGTGAGCTCACGACGACTGGTTGGGCGAAGTGGCCGTCGAAGTCAGCCGCCATGACAGAGAGTTGCCGGAAGTCATCGCCCTCGAGCCAGACCATCCCAGCGAGGCCATCTGAGCCGATGAGGGGTCGCGGAGCCGTCTGGAGCTTCGCCTCTCCGGCGCCGGGCAGATCCAGACGTCGGGGCCCGCCGCCGAAGTCCGCCACTAGAGCGAGCTCGAGGCCATCCTTCAGTGGCATGACACCTGCGGCGACCCAGCCATTGGGAGCCTCGGCGAAGTCGATCCAGCGCTCGTGCTTGCGGACCCGGAACGACCGCCGGACACCGTCGGGTGCCGTGACCCTGGCCCGGCGGTTGTCGATCGAGAGGATCCAGCCACGCTCCGTGACCGGCGACTGCATGAGCGTGGTGGGTCCGCGACGTGCTCCCGCGGCCGGAAGGCAGATCAGCACGATTGTGCCTGCGAGAAGTGTCCGGCGAAGCATCGAGGGCATCCTACGGTCGGTCCTCCATGCTGTCAACGGGCCGCGCCCGCTCACCGGACGGGCTTGTGGAGGCTGATGCGAGTCCCTATGATCCGCGCATGCGAGCGGTGATTCTGGCGATCGGTTCGGAGTTGCTGAGTACGGATCGCCTCGATACCAACTCGCTGGAACTGGCCGCGAGCCTCGAGCGGTTCGGAGTCGAACTTGTGGGCAAGGAGGTCGTCGGAGACTCGCTCGACAGGATCCGCGACTGCATCGCTCGTTTGCGCGGGACGGTGGACCTGGTCCTGGTGACGGGCGGCCTCGGACCGACGAGCGACGACATCACGCGCGAGGCCGTGTCCGCCGCGACGGGACGGGGATTGACCGAAGATCCAGAGATCGTCGAGGACATTCGACGCAAGTTCGCGGCCTTCGGTCGAGACATGCCTGCGATCAACCGGCGACAGGCGGCGGTCATCGACGGCGCGCGGGTCATTCCCAATTCCAGGGGGACGGCTCCGGGGCTCCTCCTCGAGGAGGCCGAGACGAACTTCTTTCTGTTTCCAGGGGTGCCGCGCGAGTTGCGGACCATGGTCGAGCGCTATCTGGACCCCTGGCTGGCCGGAAACAGCGGCAATCAGCCGGATCATCGACTGACCCTGCGGGTCGCCTGTCTTCCAGAGTCGGAGGTGGAGGAATTGCTGGCGCCGGTCTACTCGCAGTTCGGCGAAATCGGGGTTCTCGCCTCCCCCGGAGACATCCGGGTGGTGCTGCGGCAGGCCGATCCTGAGACGCTGGCGGCGATGAGCTCGGCTGCGCGAGATTGCCTCGACGAAGCCGTCTACAGCACGGCTGGAGAGTCGCTCGAGGAAGTCGTCGGCGATCTGCTGCGGCGCCGAGGTCTCACACTGGCCACCGCCGAGTCCTGCACCGGAGGTTGGATCGCGCAGCGCCTGACGGCAGTTCCGGGGAGCAGCGACTACTTCGTCGGAGCTGTCGTGGCCTACGACAACAGCGTCAAGACGGAGCAGCTAGGCGTTGCGCAGTCGGCACTCGATGAGTTCGGGGCGGTCAGCCGGGAGGTGGTCCTGGCAATGGCCGCCGGCGTGGCCCAGCGCCTGGGGACGGACTGGGGTGTCGCGGTCAGCGGCGTGGCAGGACCGGGCGGGGGCACCGACGCCAAGCCGGTCGGCACTGTGGATATCGGGCTCTTCGGCGGCAAGGGGCGCGAGTGGTACCGACGGCTCAAGCTGCCCGGGGACCGCGAGGTGATTCGCCTGCTGGCAACTCAATGGGCTCTCGACCTGCTGCGTAGGGCCCTGAACGGGAGCCTGGACGACTGATGCCTGAGACGGCCGGGGGCACGATCTGGCTGGCGGTTCTCGCTGCCTACGCGATCGGCGCCCTCCCGTTCAGCTACTGGCTCGTTCGCTGGCGTCGCGGTGCCGATGTGCGTCTGGTCGGTAGCGGTAATCCCGGTGCCACCAATGCTCTGCGGGTGGGGGGTGCTCCGGTCGGCTTCGTTGCCCTGGCGCTCGATGTCTTCAAGGGTTGGGTGGCCATTGAGGTGGGTCGGAGGTTGGGAGTTTCCGACTGGGCACTGGGCGCTGTGGCCCTCGCCGCCGTCGCGGGCCACGTCTTCCCGATCTGGCTGGGCTTGCGCGGAGGCAAGGGCGTGGCGACGGCGGCGGGTACCTTCCTGGCGCTTGCACCGGTCGCTCTGGGTCTGGGGGTCATCGCCTTCGTTGTCGTCGTTCTCTGGACCCGCCTCGTGTCGTTGGGATCGATCACGGCGGCAGTCACCGTGCCGATCGCGTCGGCGCTCCTGGCGCTGCGATCGGGGTTATGGTCCGAACGCCAGCCGGTGATAGTTTGGATCGCGGTAATCTCACTCCTGATTCTGGTCAGGCATCGGAAGAACCTGCAGCGGCTTCTCGCCGGGCGTGAGGCGCGATTGGGCATCAAGGTAGAGGACTCGTGAGCGGTGAAGGGGATGCGATGAGACCCGTGGGAGTGTTGGGGGCAGGCTCTTTCGGCACCGCCCTCGGTGTCAACGCGGCGCGAGCGGGAACTCGTGTGCGCCTCTGGGCTCGGCAGGAGAGCACAGCCAGAGAGCTGGCAAGAACCCGTCGTAACGAGGGTTACCTGCCGGGGGTCGACCTCCCCGCGGACCTCACGGTGACATCCGAGCTCGAGAGCATGATCGGCTGTGATCCGGTGATCGTGGCAGTGCCCTCTCACGGGCTGCGAGAGATCACCCGGAGGTTCCTCGAAGGTATCCCGGCCGGGGAGACCAGAACGCTGGTGTCGGCGAGCAAGGGCGTCGAGCTCGAGGGCCACGCACGAATGACCGAGGTTTTCAGCCAGGAAGCAGAGGCGGCCGGATGCAAGGTCGAAGTGGCAGCCCTGTCCGGACCGACCTTCGCCGGCGAGTTGGCGCGCGGCGTGGCCAGCGCGGCGGTCGTCGCTGCCGCCGACAGCGCGGTCGCGGGCAGACTGTGCGAGAGGTTCTCAACCGAGAACTTTCGGCTCTACTCGTCGGTCGACCTCGTCGGGGTGGAGCTCGGCGGCGCCACCAAGAACGTCATCGCGATTGGAGCCGGCATGGTCCATGGGCTGGGCCTGGGCCAGAACACGCTGGCGGCACTGATCACGAGGGGTCTCCACGAGCTGGCGCGACTCGGGGTCGCTTGCGGTGGTTTGCCCCAGACCTTCTCGGGACTCGCGGGTCTGGGCGATCTCGTCCTGACCTGCACCGGCGGTGCCTCCCGGAACCGGAGCGCGGGTGTTGCCCTGGCCGAGGGGAAGACACTGGAGCAGATTCGCGAAGAGACCCACACCGTGGCCGAAGGGTTGGTCAATGCGCGTTCCGTGGCCTCTCTGGCGTCGGATCTGGGCATTGAGATGCCAATCACAGAACAGATGAACGCAGTGATCTACGAGGGGAAGGCGCCGGATGCGGCGCTCGCGGACCTCATGGGTCGAGATCTCAAGGCGGAGGTTGAATGAGCACAGAGCATCAGACAGTCCTGATTCTGGACTTCGGTAGTCAGTTCACCCAGCTGATTGCGCGCAGGGTCAGGGAGAACAGGGTCTATTGTGAGATCCAGCCGCCGACCCTGAGCCTCGAGGAGATCGAGCGTCGTGCGCCTATCGGGATCGTTCTTTCCGGCGGACCACAGAGCGTCTACGAGGAGGACGCGGCGCGGCCCGAGAGCGGCATCTTCAGCCTCGATGTTCCGATCCTCGGTATCTGCTACGGAATGCAGCTGATGGCGCACGAACTGGGCGGCGCCGTGGAGCCGTCACAGCATCGCGAGTACGGCCGAGCGGAGATCACGATCGATGGCGGGGGGGTCCTCTTTGACGGCTGTGCCGCGACTGAGACGGTCTGGATGAGTCACGGGGACCGCGTCTCGGAGCCGCCGCCGGGCTTCAGCCCTATCGCCGGAACCGCGAACGCTCCGATCGTCGGATTCGAGGACATCGAGCGGTCGCTCTACGGGATCCAGTTTCACCCCGAGGTCTCTCATACGGTGTCGGGAGACCAGATTCTGCAGAACTTCCTCTACGGAATCTGTCAGGCCAAGGGGGACTGGGGGATGGCCTCGTTCCTCGAAGAGACGATCTCCAACCTGCAACGGGATGTTCCGGACGGCAACATCATCTGCGGACTGTCGGGAGGCGTCGATTCCTCGGTGGTGGCGGTTCTGCTGGACAAGGCCTTTGGCGACCGGGTCAAGCCGGTCTTCGTCGACAACGGGCTACTGCGCAAGAACGAGTTCGAGCAGGTGATCCACGCCCTGCGCGACGGGCTCGGCCTTGACGTCATCGCTTCCCAGTCGAGCACGCGTTTCCTCGATGCCCTGGAGGGCGTCGAGGATCCGGAGGAGAAGCGCAGGACGATCGGCAGAGTGTTTGTGGAGGTCTTCGAGAGTGAGGCTGCCGATATACCCGACGCGCGCTACCTCGCACAGGGTACGCTCTATCCGGACGTCATCGAATCGGTGTCGGTGAAGGGGCCCTCGGCGACGATCAAAACCCATCACAACGTGGGCGGTCTGCCCGAGAAGCTCGGCTTCGAGCTCATCGAGCCCCTGCGGCTGCTCTTCAAGGACGAGGTTCGACAACTCGGCCGGGAACTACGAATACCGGAGGCGTTGATCGGCAGGCATCCCTTCCCCGGGCCGGGTCTCGCCGTCCGTATTCTGGGGGAGGTCACCGAGGAACGAACCGCCCTGCTCAGGGAAGCCGACGCGATCTTCCTGCACGAGCTGAGGGAGGCGGGCTACTACGACAAGGTCAGCCAGGCGTTCGCCGTCCTGCTGCCTGTCAAGACAGTGGGTGTGATGGGCGATTTCCGGACCTACGACAATGTCATCGCCCTGCGCTCTGTGGAGACACAGGACTTCATGACCGCCGACTGGAGCCCCCTGCCGCACGACTTGCTGGGGCGGATGGCGAATCGCATCGTTAATGAGGTCGACGGAGTGAATCGCGTGGTCTACGACATCACGAGCAAGCCGCCCGCCACGATCGAGTGGGAGTAGCGTGTTCGAGTTGGTGACGCGCCCCGGCTGTCACCTCTGCGACGAGATGGAGGCTCTGCTGCTGCGCGTCCTGCCGCAACATGGGTTGAGTCTGGGCTATCGCGATGTGGACGCCGACGCCGACCTGCTCGGACGATTCGGCGAGGTCGTGCCGGTACTCCTGCGCGACGGCAAGCCGGTTGCGAAGGTGCGGGTGACCGAAACGCAGCTCGTCAGGTTGATTCGCCGGCGTCGCTGAGCGGATGGCCGTTGAGATCCGGGGACCGGGTGCCGCCATCGGTCTTGAACAGGAAGCTGTTGCCCTTCAGCCAGGGGGCCAGTTCGAGTTGGTCGAGGTGAACGCGCAGATCGGAGGTCGCTTCCTCGTCCAGCGCCCAGCCGCGAGCATCGAACCACTCAACCCAGTCGCTGTGAGGACGGCAGTTGATGTGCCCCCTGCCAACCTGGCCTTCGGGTGCCGCCGAGAAGTAGATCCATGACTTTGCGAGACGGGCGAGCGTCTCCACCAGCATCAAGGAACGATCGGGCTCGATGTGCTCGGCGACCTCGACGCAACAGGCGAGGTCGAAGCTGCCCACCGCCGAGCCGAAGTCGGAGACGCGAATGGCGCCATTGAGGCGTTGACCCAGTAGTTGGCGAACGTCGGGCGAGACGTCGACTCCAGCGATGGTCTTCCCGGCGTCGTGGAACCGCTCGAGGAGGAAGCCGTTGCCGCAGCCGATATCGATCGCAGAGTCGAAGGCGAGCCGCTGCAACAGGAAGTCGGCTACCAGGTCGTAATCGGACCGATAGCGTTCGCGCCGCTGAAGATCTCGCAGGCGGTACGGTTTTGGGCGGCGGGACAGCCGCCGGAGCAGGCTCAATTGGTTTCCTCGGGTTCCTCGTCGACGATCGTAGCCCATTGGACGGGCGACAGGCGGTCGGGGTTCTTTTTTAGCATCTTTGCCAGTCGCTGTGCGAGCCTCGTCTGCAGCGATTCGATCTTGCCGTTGGCGAGGTCGTCGATCCCGATCCAGCCACCGGCAGTCATGCCGTGGCCTCCGCCCTTGCCCCGTCGGCCGAGCAGCCTGCGCATCAGGCGACCCGCGTCGGCGCGCGGGTTCGTCGTTCGGACCGAGAGGTAGAGCCTCTCCTTGTATGTCCCTGTGCACAGCGACCAGGTCTTGCCCTCGAGTCGGAGGAGGAGGTCGGCCACCTCCGGCACGATGTCCGGCTGCTCGACGGGCCCGAGGTGGGAGACGATCAGCGTACTCACCGTCTGCATGCCTTCGACGGCTCGTCGGAGGGTGTGGAAGTAGGGGAGCGTGAGCGGCGGTGACTGGATGCGAGCCAACGCCCGTCGATCCGCCAGCGGCAACAACTGGTCATAGGCCCTTCGGTCGGCGGGAGTGTACTCCCGGCGAAAGTCCTGGGTCTCGGTCGAGATCGCGTAGAGCATGGCGGTAGCCGTCGGCTTCGAGATCTCGAGGCCGGCTTCCTGCATGTACTCGGCCAGGATCGTCGCCGTCGCGCCGTACTCGGTGCGGATGTCGACGAACTGGGCGTCCCGGGTCGCGCGGCGAATCGGATGGTGGTCGAAGACCAGATCCGGGCTGAGATGATCAGGGAACTGGTTGTTCCCCGTTCCCGGCTGACAGTCGACGAGAGCGAAGTGCCGGTAGTGCTTCCAGTTGAGGTGCCGCAGGTGGCTGAGGTTCATTCTCAGCGCCTTCACCATCTGGCGATTCTCGGCCCGACCGATGATGCCGCCATAGGCGATCGTGACCTGCCGCTTGAAGAGCTTGCGCAGGATCGTCGACAGGGCTGCGGCGGCCGCAAGCGAGTCGGGGTCGGGATTGTCGTGGGTGAGAATCAGCCAGCGACCACGCCCTGAGTGGCGCGCGAGGAGATCCTGAAGCCGGGGGAAGCGCTCCCGGGTGAGCTCGGTAGTCATCGAGCGCCGCATTGTACCCGAGCCGGGCGTCCGGGAAGGGTGTTTTCGGTCGCGGAGAGGGGCTACGGGAAGATCTTCCCGGGGTTCAGAATGCCACGTGGATCGAGGGCGCTCTTGACTCGCCTCATCAGATCGAGGGTCGTGGGGTCGATCCCCCGATTCATGTGCTTGCGTTGCGTCCAGCCGATACCGTGCTCACCCGACACAGCGCCCCCCAACGCGAGGACGGCGTCGACCAGGCTGCGTTCGGCCTCGTCCCTTCGCCCATCCCAATCGGCCTGGCGTAGGTCTCCGCGCTGCAGATTGACGTGGAGGTTCCCGTCCCCGGCGTGCCCGTAGCAGACGCACTCGAGGCCCGCCCCGGCGGCTGCCCGGCGGGCTGCGTCGACGAGTTCCACCAGGCGCGAGCGCGGCACCACAGCGTCGACCTCCTTGTAGGGCGAGTGCGCCTTGACCGCCTCGCCGATCCTGGATCGGACCTTCCACAGCCGTCGTCGCTCACGCGGATCACGGGCCACCAGGGCCTCGACAGTGGGGAACAGGCCAGCCGCGGCTTCGGCCCTGGAGAGGACCTGATCCTCGTCGTCGCCGTCGAGTTCGAGGAGGAGAAAGCTCCGGGCTTTCCTCAGGGGTGCGGGCAGCTCGATGATCCGCCCGACGAGCTCGAGAGCCCGGGCCTCCATCAGCTCACAGGCAGCCGGTTCGAGCCCGGCACCGAAGATGTCGAGAACCGCTCGAGCCCCCTCCTCGAGCGATGCGAACCCGAAGCCGAGCACGAGCCTGGATCGAGGGAGCCTGAGGAGACGTAGGGTCGCGGCGGTCAGCACCGCGAGAGTCCCCTCAGAGCCCACGAGGAGCTGGGTCAGATCGTAGCCGGTGACGTCCTTGCGGTTGGCTCCCCCGGTACGGAAGATGCGGCCGTCCGCCGCCACCGCTTCGAGGCCGAGGACGAACCGGCGAGTCGTCCCGTACTTGCAGGAGTGCGGTCCCGCCGAGTCCTCGGCGAGGTTGCCGCCCAGCAAGCAGGTCTCGGAGCTGGCGGGGTCTGGAGGGTAGTAGAGACCAACCGCTGCGGCTTCCTCGTGGAGTCTGCCGGTGACGACCCCCGCCTCGACCTCTGCGACGCTGTCATCCGGGTCGATGCGCCGGATCCGATCGAGGCCCTCCAACGACAGGGCGAGCCCGCCGAGGATGGGTAGGGCTCCGCCCGAGAGGCCCGTGCGGGCGCCCTGTGGAGTGACCGGCACACAATGCTCGTGTGCCCACGCGAGAATCCTCGCAACCTCCTCGGTGGACCTTGGGCGGGCAACGAGTTCGGGCAGGAACTCGAAGTCTTCGGTTTCGTCTCGGGCGTGGGCGGCGAGGGCATCAGGACTGGCGAGGAGACGACCGTCGGGTAGTCGCGACTGCAGATCCAGACGGGCCTGCTTCGAGATCCGGGTCGCGAGAGAGGGCGCCTTGCTGGGTAAGTCCGTCACGGTTTCTCTATCGTATAGTCCTCGAACTCTGCCTCGAGGGCCGGCAAAGCCGGGCTTCCTCGGGGCACCTCGAGAATCCGGAGACACTCGATTTGACGAACTCTCGCATCGCCTGGGCCCTGGTGCTCGCCGCCAGCTGTCTCTGCCACCCGGTAACCGCCGAGGAGGTCGAGCTCTGGGATGGACTGTTGGCTCGCCACTCCCGATCAGGCGGCCTGGACTACGAGTCGCTGGCCGAAGAGCGCCTCCTGCTGGACCGTTACTTGACATCGGTCGCCGAGACTCCCGTTGAAGGCTGGGAGGACGACGAGAAGGTGGCCTTCTGGATCAACGCCTACAACGCCGGGGTCGCCGCCCTCGTTCTCGATCGGTACCCCGGCATCGAGTCGGTGCGTGATGTCGACGGCTTTTTCGATGAGTTGATTCTCACCGTCAGCGGCACTCGCCTGACGCTCGACGAGATCGAGTCCCTGGCGCGTGATGCGGGCGATCCGCGTGTGCACTTCGCGGTGGTCTGTGCTTCGACGAGTTGTCCGGACCTGCGAGGAGAGGCCTACGTCGCCGAGCGACTCGAGGAGCAACTCGAGGAACAGACAGCCGGTTTCCTGAGCGATACCACCAAGGGAATGCGCTTCGATGCGGAGGAGGGCGACCTCTACCTGTCGTCGATCTTCAAGTGGTACGCCGGTGACTTCACGGGAGGGAGTACCTTCGTGGCGTTCTTCGCCCGCAGCCAGGTCACCGAGTGGATCCTGCCGCATCTGGCGGGGGAGTTGGCAGAGCGGATCCGGCAGGCTGATCCGTCGGTCGCCTACATGGACTACGATTGGACCCTCAACGACCGTTGAGGCCCGAATGATCCCCGAACTCTTTCACCTAGGTTCCATCAGCATCAGTCCGTTCGGCCCCGCCATGGTGGCGGCTTTCCTGGCCGCCTGGTGGCAGCTGCGTTGGGGCCTGCGCCAGTTCGACCTGCTGGACGAGGAGGACGCGAGCGCGCTGCTTCTCGCCGCCGGTGTCGGTGGCATCGTCGGCGCCAAGATCTACTACGCCATCCTCTACGGGGACTGGTATTCCCTCCTGGACCGCTCCGGACTTGTCTTCTACGGTGGATTCATCGGCGGTGCTCTGGCCTTCATGTGGACGGCCCGCCGCCGCGGAATGCCGTTGCTTCGGGTGGTGGACATCGGGACTCCGAGTGTGGCCATCGGCTACGCGCTGGGGCGAGTGGGTTGCTTCCTGGTCGGCGACGACTACGGGGTGACTACGGACCTGCCCTGGGCCGTGGAGTTCCGCTACGGCCTGCCCTCACCGACCACCGCCGGAGCCATGCGGGCACTGGGTGACGCTGTCGATCCGTCCCTGCCGGCCGGTGAGTTCGTGGCGGTGCATCCGACCCAGTTGTACGAGGCGGCGGCCGGACTCGGAATCCTCCTGGTCTGTCGCGCACTCCTCAAGCGACGGCTCACGCCCGGATGGGTGGCCGTCTGCGGCTTCTCGTTACTGGCCGCCGAGCGGTTCCTCGTCGAGTTTCTGCGAGCCAAAGACGATCGGTTCCTTGGTGACTTCACGCTCGCCCAGGCGTTGAGTCTCGCGATTCTGCTCCTGATGGGCTGGCTTTCGCTGCGGCTGCGCAAGCGAGAGGTCTGAGAGCCGCAGTGCGCTCCCGCCGAAGGCATCTCCTGCTGATCGCGGCCTCGGACTCGAGCGGTGGCTCCGGGCTCCAGGCGGACCTGCGGGTCTGCTCGGCCTTCGACGTTCACCCCTTGACCGCCTTGACCGCCGTCACCGCCCAGGGCGCGAGACAGGTCGACCGGTGGCGAGCGACCTCGGACGAGATGCTCCATGCACAGCTGAGGGCCATCGACGAGATTCCGGTGGACGGCGTCAAGATCGGAGTGTTGCCCACCGTGGCGTCGGTAGAGATCGTGAGGGAGTGGCTCGTCGCCCATCCGCTGCCTTCGGTTCTCGATCCCGTGCTCGTCGCGAGTTCCGGCGACGCTCTCTGCGAGCCGGGCGTCGACCGTGCGATACGGGAGACGCTGGTGCCACTCGTGACCCTGAGCACGCCCAACACGATCGAGTTCGAGTGCCTGACGGGAGTCGCGCCAGGAGGAGCCACTCCTGTCGTCGCGGCCGCTCGCGAGGCGGCAGGGAGGCACAGCGCCGTGCTGCTCAAGGGCGGACACAGTGATGGGCCGACCTGCAACGACCTGTTGGTGACGCCCGCGACGACCCGCGAGTTCGTCAACCCGCGGCTCGCCGGACCCGACGCACGGGGCACAGGCTGTGCTCTGGCCACCGCGATCGCTGCCGGGCTGACCCATGGCGAGCCCCTCGACGCCGCCGTCTCAGAGGGAATCGCATACGTTCAGGAACGGTTGCAGAGAGCGACGCGCCTGGCACCCGAGGCCGGCGTACTCTGACGCCTCCGGCGCAAGAGTAGACTCCCCTTTTCGAGGTCCCCCCAGATGATGAATCGACTGATCATGTCCCTTCTGTTTCCCCTTGCCCTGGCGAGTCCAGTTCTCGGGCAGACCGGCCCGGCACAGGAGCATTTCGCCGAAGTCGTCGATGTGCGAGTGGTCAACATAGAGGCCGTCGTGACCGACCGCAGCGGCGTTCAGGTTCGCGGACTCAGCGTCGATGACTTCGTGCTCGAGGTCGACGGTGAGATCGTACCGATCGACTACTTCTCGGAGATCCGGGGTGGCGAGGCCCTGACAATGCCGGGTGCCGGAGGCCAGGACCTGCCCGCCATTCCGGCCCTCGTCCCCGGCGAGCCTGTGGGCACGAGCTACCTCGTCTTCATCGACGATCTGTTCGCCTTCAAGGATGAGCGAAATCGGGTCCTCGAGGGGATCCGCGGCGATCTGCCGGCCCTTGGCCCGGAGGATCGGATGGCGGTCGTCAGCTTCGATGGCCGGAATCTCGAGATGCTGTCGAGTTGGAGTCAGTCCACCGAGGAACTCGATCGAGCCTTCAAGGCCGCGCAAGATCGGCCTGGATTCGGGCTGCACCGGTTGACGGAGCTTCGCCAGTTCGAAGCGAACGCCGGAGTGCGGCCCCAGCTCTCGGACCCGACGCTGAGCCTCGATCCGGAGACGCGCGAGTACGTCCTTCGCCTCTCGGACCAGGTCGATCGTGTCCTGGGAGGCGCTGCCGCGACGATGAGGAGCTTCGCTCAACCGCCGGGTCGAAAGGTCATGCTCCTGGTCAATGGAGGCATGCCGTTCGATCCCGGGGAGTTCGTGAGCGGGAGCATCCTGCTCAATCAGGAGATGGGCCTCTCCTATGGGGAGACGCTGTATCGGCAGGTCAGCGACACAGCCAATCTTCTCGGCTACACGGTTTATCCGGCGGATACATCGGGCCTGGGTAACCGATGGAACGAGGACCCTGCGTCTGCTTCTCGGGCAGAGGCGGGCTCGACCGCTCTGTATCTGGGCCGTACCACAGGACGTCGCTTCAGCTCTCAGTTCCTCGCTCGGGAGACGGGGGGCGAGCCCCTCTTCTTCGAGAAGGCCAACCGGGCGTTCGGTGAGGTCGTGAGTGACACGCGCTCGTACTACTGGCTGGGCTTCGCGCCCGACAGGGCGTGGGACGACGAGGTCCACGACGTCAAGCTGCGGACCCGGGACGGCGAGCTCAAGATCCGGTCGCGACAGGGGTTTCTGGACACGTCACGGGCGGTCGAGGTGACGATGGCAGTGGAGAGCGCCTTCCTCTTCGGGTCGATGGCTGATGCGCCGGAACTCGACGTGTCCCTGGGAGAGTGGCGCCGGGCCGGATTCCGCAAGATGGAATTGCCCCTCACGATCACGATGCCACTGAACGAGCTCACCTTCCTGCCACAGGCCGAGGGACTCGCTGCGCAGATAGAACTCCGTCTCGCCGTCGCCGACGGGAGCGGCCGCCGTGCCGAGATCCCCGTGATTCCGTTCCGACTTGAAGTCAATGGCCCCCCACCGGCCGGCGAGGTATGGAAGTACACCGTACCGATGCGGCTGAGGCGCACAGAGCATCGCGCGCTCGTCGCTGTGTATGACACGGCGAGTGGTAGAATGTTCACTTCCGGCATCGAGATCAGGCCGTGACCGCGACCCCGCCGAGACCACTCAGCGAAATGATCCAGATCGCCTCCGCATCGAGACTTCCCCGGAGCCAGAAGATGAGAAACCGATTCCTTTCCTGGGCGTGGCTGACGCTCGCCCTCGCCGGCGCGGCACTGGCTCAGGAGGAGACCGCCGTCGACGAGACCGAGATCTTCAGCGAGACGATCGACGTCAACGTCGTGAATCTCGAGGTCTTCGTCACCGACAAGAAGGGCAATTCGATTAAAGGGCTCTCTGTCGACGATTTCGAGATCACGGAGGACGGCAGGCCCGTCGCGATCACGAACTTCTACGTCGTGGAGGAGGGCATTCCCGTGGGGACGCCCCAGCCCGAGACCGTAGCCGCAGCCGCGCTGCCGGTGGGCGATGCTCTGCCGGAGACTGTCGCCCCTCTGGCCCTGCCTGAGGATCAACGCCTCTACCTGATCGTCTACATCGACAACTTCAACATTCGTCCTTTCAATCGCAACCGGGTGTTTCGCCGGATTCGGGAGTTCCTCACCGAGAAGGTGGGGAACGAGGATCGTGTGATGCTCGTGTCGTACGACCGGTCACTGAACTACCGCCACCCGTTCACCAGCCAGCCGGACCTGATTGCTCAGCAGCTCTTCGAGCTGGAGGACTTGACCGGCCATGCCGTCAGTGCTGATTCCGACAGACGCGACATCCTGCGAGCGATTGCGGAGGCCGAGAGCATCGGTCAGGTGGACTGGCGAGTGAGGACTTACGCCGAGTCGATGTACAACGACCTGAGTTTCAGTGTCGACGCCATGAGCGAACTGGTCGACAGCCTCGGGGGAGTCCCCGGGCGCAAGGCGATGCTCTATGTCAGCGACGGGCTGCCGGCGACTGCCGCCGACGACATGTACCACGCGCTACATCGTCAGTTCCAGGACACTACGGTCCTGAGCACGTCACAGGAGTTCAACGCCAATCGCCTGTACAAGAGACTCACCTCCAAGGCCAACGAGAACCGAGTCACGTTCTACACCCTGGATGCTGCCGGCCTCCGGATGCCGGGGGGGAGTGACGTCTCCTATGCGACGGCCGATGAGGCGGGAATCGCGAGTTTCGTCGACTCGATCTACATCAGCAATCTCCAGGCGCCGCTGCTACAGCTCGCCGAAGAGACCGGTGGGCAGGCGATCATCAACTCGAACGACGTGGGTGATGGACTGACGAAGATCGCGACCGACTTCAGGACGTACTATTCCCTGGGCTACATACCGGCTCACAGCGGCGACGGGCGCTACTACCGCGTCGAGGTGAAGCTCAAGGAGAAGCGCAAGGGTGTGAGGGTGCGACATCGGACCGGATATCGGGACAAGCCGGTCTCCGCGCGGATGAGCGATGGTGCGATGGCGACCCTGGTCTACGGCCTCGAGGACAACCCCCTGGACGTGGCGATCCGGGTGGAGGCGTCGAGGCCGGACGAAGACGAGACGTCACGGTACTTCCTCGTAGACATCGTCGTCGACATACCGATCGGTTCGATCGAGTTGATTCCCACCGGCGATTTCCACGTCGGCAAGACGAAGATCTTCTTTGTCGCTCTGGACGAGGAGGGATCCACCTCCGGTGTCTCCGAGGTGCCGCTGGATCTCAGGATTCCGGACGACAAGATCGCCAGTGCGGTGACCCAGGTCTTTCCTTACAGGGTGACGCTGCGAATGCGGCGGGGCCCCCATCGGCTGGCCGTCGGCGTCTATGACGAGATCGGTGCCAGGAAGTCATTCCTCAGTCGGGGCTTCAACGTCGGCAGCTGATGCGCTGGTTTTTTTCGGGATGGGCCAACTCGGTGCGCCTCGTCGGCGACGCCCTTCTAAAGGTATGGCAGGCGGAGATCGAGAGACTGGGCGAGGACCTGGCCCGTTCGAGCGAGAACCTGCTCAAGGGACTGGTCCTCATCGTCGTCGCGATCTGCGTCGGGTTCTGGGCCGTTGGATTCGCTTCGTGGACGATCTTCGAGTTGCTCGTTTCCGCCATGCCTCGATGGCTGGCGGCGCTCAGCGTCTGTGCACTGTCAGTTGTCGTGACTCTGATTCTCGTTCAGGGCGCCAGACGACGTCTACGCGAGGCCGAAGCGCCGTTGACCGCAGCCAAGAGGCGCGGCAGGGAACATGTCGAGTGGCTCCAGGAGAGCGTTTTGCCCGGTCTGGCCGGCAGCCCCGCTCCTGGCGACCCGGCAGCCGAGAGGGCAGACACGGATGACTCGGACCCGCACACCTCGAACTCTGGATAGGGCCCGCCTTGGCTTCGAACGGGCCTCCCGTCGCCTGTCGAGGGCTGTCGAGAGCGAGACTGGGCTGCGAGAGCGGCAGGTGGCGTGGCTGGTCGTCGTCGGAGCGTTCTGTGTTGGCGTCGCCATCGGATCTCAGCAACGGACTTCCGCCGCCGGCGACGCGCCCTGAGCCTCTAACAGCTGCGGTGTACTCAGTCGCCCGCGGGCCGCTTGAAGACCATTGCGATGTTGTCGGTAGCGCCGCTCTTGAAGTTCACCGAGGCGATCGAGACCAACTCCCACCCGTCGGCTCCCAGCCGGTTGAGTTTCTCGGCGCAGTTCGGATCCAGGCGGTAGTTCTCACTTCGAATGTTGATTACCTTGTACTCCCAGGCAGTCATCAGACACCCCCCTTCTGTGTCATCCCCTAGATGTTCTGCGATGCCTGTTTGGAATTGTAGCTCAGTCGATGCATTCACGGCTCGAGAGGAGATAGGTGCCCCGCGATCCAACGCCTGAGTCTGGCGCGGCAAGGTACACTCGGGGCGTGCGGGAGCAAGGCTGCGTCGTCGTTTTCACCAAGCCGGCCCTGCCTGGTCGCGTCAAGACCCGGCTCATCGGCGCGCTGAGTGCCGACCAGACCGCCGAGCTTCATCAGGCCTTTCTGGACGACCTCGTCTCCCGGCTGCGGCCCCAACCGCACGCCGTCTGGTTGGCCTGGGCCCTCGAGGAGGGAGAGGAAGCTCCTCCGAGCGATCTGCCGGCCCTACGGCAGGAGGGGAGTGATCTCGGAGCCCGTCTCTTCAAGGCTCTGGACGCGGCGAGTCGGGAGTTCACCCGCGTGGCAGCGGTGGGCAGTGATCATCCGGAGCTGCCCGCGGAGAGAGTCGACGAGGCCTTCGCGCGTCTCGAAGGGGGCGCCGATGTCGTCCTGGGGCCGGCCTCGGATGGCGGTTACTACCTGATCGCCGTCGGTCGGAAGGGGCTCCGGCGGGAGGTTTTCCAGGGAATCGAGTGGAGTACCGAAAGCGTCCTGGCCTCTACCATCGCCAACTGTAGAAGCCTCGGCCTGGCGGTGGCGCTCCTCGAGCCCGGTCACGACGTGGATACCCCCGAGGATCTGCCGAGATTGGGCGCCTACCTGACGCAGAACCCGGATAGCTGCCCCCGAACGCTGGATCTCTTCCAGCTCTGGGGCCTGACCGAGGCCGGATGAGAGTCCTCCACACCGCCGGCAGCCGCGAAATCGACCGCATCGCGACCCAGGAGTACGCAATACCCTCGATGGTGTTGATGGAGAACGCCGCCCTGGGGCTGCTCGATGCATTGACCGAGTCTTTTCCGCGGGCGGATCGGATCCTCATCCTCTGTGGCCCGGGCAACAATGGCGGCGATGGCCTGGCTCTTGCCCGCCATCTGGGGCTTCGCGGGTTCGTTGTCCACGTGCTGTTGATCGGGGATGTTGAACTCTCGGGTGATGCGGGCCTCCAGGAGACGATCTGTCGCCGTCAGGGCCTCTCGATCGAGCGCGTCAGCGAGGCGGCCGCCTTGCCCTGGTCGGTGGATGAATGGGACCTGATCGTCGACGCTATCTTCGGCGTCGGTCTCTCCCGACCGCTGGAGGGTCTGTACGAAGCGACGGTTGAGTGGCTCGACGAAGTCGAGTTGCCGATTCTGTCCGTTGATCTGCCAAGCGGGCTGACCGGGGATGCCAGTCACCCGATCGGCCCTCACGTCAGCGCCGACGTCACCGTGACCTTCGAGACCCCCAAGCCGGCTCATGTGCTGCCTCCCGCCTGCAATGCCGCGGGCGAGTTGGTCGTCGCGGACCTGGGGATCCCTCCGGCGATCGCCGACAGCATCGACGGCGACCTGCACTTGGTCACTGCCGAGGCGGCGGCCGCTCTCCTGCCGCCTCGCCCCGCAGCGGCTCACAAGGGCGACTTCGGCCATGTGCTGGTGGTGGCGGGTTCGGAGGGCATGGGAGGCGCGGCAATCCTCGCGAGTCGCGGCGCCATCCGTATCGGTGCCGGACTGGTGACCTGCGCAGTGCCTGAGAGTGTCTTGCCCACCGTTGACTCCGCTTCGTTGGAGTCGATGACCCTGGCACTGCCGGCGGCGGCAGCGGGAGGCTTTGCGCCGGATGCCGTGGTGGCCGTCATCTCTGCGGCCTCGACTCGCCAGGTCGTTGCCCTGGGACCCGGCCTCGGACCGTCGGAGGAGGCTGCGGAGTTCGCCCGTGAAGTGATCGCGGGGGTCGAGCGGCCTCTGGTGGTGGACGCGAGCGCCTTGCGCGCGGTGGCGGGAGAGACCGGCAGGCTCGGGGCCAGGCAAGTCTCCACGATAGTGACGCCTCATGCCGGCGAACTCGCGAGCCTTCTGGACGTGACGATCGACGAGGTCTCTCGTGATCGTGTGGCTGCCGCCCGACGAGCCGCCGAGGCGACCGGTGCGATCGTCGTTCTCAAGGGCCAGGCGACTCTGGTGGTCGACACCGAGGGCGAGGTGTGGATCAACCCGACGGGCAATCCGGGCCTCGCGACCGGCGGGACTGGGGATGTGCTGACCGGGATTATCTCCGGCTTGTGGGCGCAGGGATTGAAGGCTGCGGAAGCGGCGCGACTGGGTGTGTTCATCCACGGGCTGGCTGGGGACCTGGCGGCGGCGGAGTTCGGCGAGAGATCCCTTGCCGCGGCGGATCTCCTGCCGATGTTGCCCCGGGCGTTCAGGGAGTTGGAGGCCTGATGGGCCGTTGGACGACCCACACCGAGGCCGAGACCGAGGAACTGGGCCGGGTCGTCGGAGAGCGACTCTTCCCCGACGGCGTCCTGCTGTTGACTGGCGACCTCGGGGCGGGCAAGACCGTGCTCGCACGAGGTGTCGCCGTAGCGGTCGGAGTGGATCCGACTGAGGTACAATCTCCCACGTTCACCCTGATGCGCTCGCATCGAGGGACACGCGGCACACTACTTCACGTCGATCTCTATCGACTCGAACCGGAAGACATTCCCGACATCGGCCTCGAGGAGGCGCTCTACGGCCCCGGCGTCAAGATCATCGAATGGGCGGAGCGACTGCCGTTCGCGGTTGCCGGAGCGCTCGAGATGAGCCTGCGGCGGGGCGAGGGCGCCGGCGAGCGATGGATCGAAGAGCGGGTTTGACAGGAGGATGATTCAAATGGGTATCAGCAAAGTTGGCGTCATGGGCTGCGGCCTGATGGGATCCGGAATCGCGGAGGTTGCGGCGCGTTCCGGCTTCGATACGGTCGTGCGTGAGGTCTCGCAGGAGTTTCTCGACGGGGGACTGGCCAGGATCGAAAAGTCCTTCGGCCGTGCCGTCGACAAGGGCAAGATGAGTCCCGAGGATCGCGACGCGAGCCTGGCGAGGATTCAGGGCACGACGGAACTCTCCGACCTGGCTGATTGCGACCTGATCGTCGAGGCTATCGTGGAGAATCTGGAGGAGAAGTGCCGGACCTTCGCGGCGCTCGACGAATTGGCGAAGGAGAGTGCGATCTTCGCCAGCAACACGTCCTCGTTGACGATCACGGAGATCGCGATGGCGACCCAGCGCCCCGAGCGCTTCGTCGGCTTGCACTACTTCAATCCGGTGCCGGTGATGAAGCTGGTCGAGGTGGTCAGGACTCTGGCGACCGAGGACGAGGTCCTGACGTCGATCAACGACTACGTCCGGGCCACTGGCAAGGAGCCTGTCGCCTGCCGCGACAACTCCGGTTTCATCGTCAACCGCCTGCTCGTGCCCTACCTGCTCGACGCGATCCGCGCCTATGAAGAGGGCGTGGGCAGCGTCGAGGACATCGACAAGGCGATGCAACTCGGCTGCGGGCACCCGATGGGCCCGCTCACGCTACTCGACTTCGTCGGGCTCGACACCACCTACTACATCGCCAACATCATGTTCGAGGAGTACCGAGAGAAGCGCTTCGCTCCGCCTCCGCTCCTCAAGCAGATGGTCCTGGCGGGCCGACACGGGCGCAAGAGCGGCCGCGGCTTCTACGACTACTCGAGCTGACAGGAGGCCTGAGATTCGATGACGGTGCACCAGGGATCGGGCGAAGAGTTGACCCAGATCACGTTGGCGGACGAGGGAATCGCCGCTCTCTTCGGGACTCGGGACGAGAACCTTCGTCAGATCGAGAAGGCGTTCGACGTCTCGTTGAGCGCTCGCGGCAACCGGGTGCAGATCGGTGGCGAGCCCGATCGGCAGGCTGTGGTCGGCCGACTCCTGCGGCAACTCTCGGCGCTGCTGAACAAGGGGTACAAGCTCCAGGCCGACGATGTCGGGACCGCGGTCCGCGTGCTCCAAGAGGCTCCAGAGACCTCCCTGGAGGACTTCTTCCTCGCGGGTGGGGTTCTGGGCCGAGTCCGGGAGAAGGTCAGCCCTCGCAGCCTGAGCCAAAGGCTCTACCTGCAGGCGATGGCCGACCACGACCTGGTGATTTCGGTGGGTCCCGCCGGCACCGGCAAGACCTATCTCGCAGTGGCCATGGCCGCCGTTGCCCTGCAGGAGGACCTGGTGCGGAGAGTGGTGCTGGCGAGGCCGGCAGTCGAGGCCGGAGAGAAGCTGGGCTTTCTCCCCGGTGACCTCGCCGACAAGGTCAACCCCTACCTGCGGCCACTCTACGATGCGCTCTACGACATCATCGGCTTCGAGAAAGTCAGCCGCATGCTCGAACGGGGCACGATCGAGGTTGCTCCGCTCGCTTTCATGCGTGGTCGCACGCTCAACGACAGCTTCATCATTCTCGACGAGGCCCAGAACACGACCTCGGAGCAGATGAAGATGTTCCTCACCCGCGTCGGGTTCAACTCCAAGGCCGTGGTCAATGGTGACGTGACCCAGATCGATCTGCCGAGCGGTAAGGCCTCGGGACTGCGGGACGCAATGAAGATCCTCCACGGTGTCGAGGGCATCAAGTTCGTCAACTTCACCGATCGAGACGTGGTGCGCCACCCGCTGGTCGCGAAGATCGTGGGCGCGTACCAGCGGCACGAGGAGGAGAGCACGTCCAGATCCTCGGAAGAGGAGTGAGCACCGTGGCCGTCGCCTGCGAGGTGGTGCTGCAGGACGGAGCCGGGACTCCTCCCGAGCTCGTGGGGGAGCTCTCGGAGTGGCTAATCGCGCTGCTGGCTTCCCTGGCACCCGAGGCCGCGAGCTTCGGCGCCAGACTGGCCGAGGACGAGGAAGTGAGGGAGTGGAATGGCCGACTCCGCGGACGCGATCGGGCGACGGACGTCCTCTCGTTTCCGGGCGAGAGGACTCCCGACGGTCTCCACCTGGGCGATGTGGTGATTGCCGTCCCGGTGGCCCGCCGGCAGGCCGCGGAGGCCGGCCACAGCCTGAGCCGCGAGCTCAAGGAGTTGTTGCTGCACGGCGTCCTGCACTGCCTGGGACACGATCATGAAAACGACGAGGGCGAGATGGCCGCTCTCGAACTGGAGCTTCGCGAGAGGTGGGTGCTGGGTGGCTGAGTACGGAGAGAATCAACGGACAGGGACGGTGGCGCTGATGGGGCGGCCGAACGCCGGGAAGTCGACCCTCATGAACCACTGGCTGGAGCAGAAGCTGGCGATCGTCTCGGACAAGCCTCAGACGACGCGCCATCGGTTGATCGGTCTGTTGACCGACGAACGTGGACAGATGATCTTCTTCGACACTCCGGGCGTCCACAAGCCCTTGCATCACCTCAACCGGCAGATGGTCCGGCATGCCGTCGAGGCGATGAACCAGGCCGATGTCGTCTGTCTCCTCGTCGACGCGGCCAAGAGCTTCGGCTCCGGGGATGCGTACATGCTGGACATGGTGGCCAAGACCGCGGCCCCCAAGGTTCTGGCTCTCAACAAGATCGATCGGGTGAGCAAGCCCGCCCTCCTGCCGCTCATCCAACGCTACGGCGCCAGTGAGACCTTCGAGGAGATCGTGCCGGTCAGCGCGCTCACCGGGGACGGCTCGGCCGATCTGTTGGCCCTGCTATGGAAGCGGCTCCCGGAAGGTCCTCCGATCCACGACGCGGAGCTCCTCACAACTCAGCCTGAGCGCTATCACGTCGCCGAGCGGATCCGTGAGCAGATCCTCCGTCAGACCCGTGACGAACTGCCCTTCACGACCGCTGTGGTGATCGACAGCTGGGAAGAGGAGCCAGGGCAGCGGCTAGTCGTCTTCGCTTCGATCCTCGTTGAAACTCCGGGGCAGAAGAAGATCTTGATCGGTCGGGGTGGAGAGCGGATCAAGGAGATCGGAACCCGAGCTCGCCTCGATCTGCAGGAGTTCCTGGGCCGCGGAATGCACCTCGAGCTGCACGTCCGACAGGAGGCCCGCTGGAGGGAGAACCGTCGCCTCCTGGCGCAGTTCGAGCGCGATCTCGAGGGCGATCTCACAGGCGGCTGAAGATGCCGGCCGATGGGCTACAATAGTCAGCTACCCGCAGGCTTGGAAGGCGTCTCGACGCCGGATGGGAGCTAGACGCCGACCCCGGCGTGCGGAAGCCCGGACACCAGGATGAACGACGATGGTCAAGGCCCAGCCCAGAGAGGTGTTGGCAGTCAACCGGCGCACGGCGCTGGTCGCCGACACGCTGCGTCGCCTCGTCAGGCGCGGAGCGCGGAGTCGCATCTCGAACATCCTGCGCAAGACTCGGCCGGAAGACGTGGCCGAGGTGCTGCCAACCCTTACGCCTGAGCACCAGACGAGCGTCTTCGAGATCCTCCTCGATGACCTCCCCGCCGCCTCGGGTGAAGTGCTGATCGAGGTCGAGCCCTCCTTGCGCCTGGCCCTGCTCGACTCGCTCCCTTCGGACCGGATCGCCGGCCTCCTGACGCTGCAACCGGTGGACGACCAGGTCTTCCTCCTCGAGGCGCTGCCCGAGGAGCGCCGTGACGAGGTGCTGGCTCTGGTCAACGATCCGGAGCGCGACAAGGTCGAGACTCACCTTACGTACGGTGACGACACCGCTGGCCGGATCATGGACTCGCAGTTCTACGCACTCTCCGAGGACAAGACCATTGGTGAAGCGATCGCGGCGATCCAGGAGTCGCGGGACATGGAGAACATCTTCTATCTCTTTGTCGTCGACAACGGCGGGCATCTGACCGGCGTGACCTCCCTGCGGCAGCTTCTCCTGTCGGCGCCGCAGCGGCCCCTGGCTCAGATCATGACGCAGTCCGTGATCAAGGTGCATATCGAGACCGATCAGGAGGAGGTCGCAGAGCTGGCGACCCGGTACAACCTGCTGGCCGTTCCGGTCGTCGACGACGACAATCGTCTGGTGGGTATCGTCACCGTGGACGACATCATCGACGTGGTTCAGGAGGAGGCCAACGAGGACTTCTTCAAGATGGTCGGAACCTCGGAGGACGAGCTGGTCTACCAGGATCGTTCCTTCAAGGTGGCGGGGATCCGGCTGCCCTGGTTGCTCGTCAACCTCATTGGATTGATGGGGGCTGCCTATCTGCTGAGCAGTTTCGAGACCTCACTGGGCCAACCCCTCTATCTGGCCCTCTACGCCTTCGTCCCGGCGATCATGGGCATGGGCGGCAACATCGGCAGCCAGACCTCGACGATTACGGTGCGCGGCTTCGCCACGGGTCGAGTCTCGCTGACACAGGGTCACGTCAGCAAGTTCCTCTGGCAGCAGACCAAGGTCGGCGTGATCCTCGGCATCTCGTGCGCCCTGGTGGTTGGGTTCACCGCCTCTTTCTGGAATGCGAGTCCGTTCCACGGCATCGTCGTCGGCGTCGCAATGTGCGCGACGATCCTGCTGGCCTCGCTGACCGGTGTCCTGATTCCGGTCCTCTTCGAACGGATCGGTATCGATCCGGCCGTTGCGGCCGGGCCGCTCGTCACGACATCCAACGACATCACCGGGATCCTCATCTACTTCGGCATCGCGGCGGTGCTGGTGCAGTACGTGCCATAGGCGGCACTCGCCCTCGTCCACACCATGCTCACCAGCGCCGAGGTGATACTCCTTGATGTCTACGATCTGCACGAGAACGACCGTATCGTCACGATGCTCTCTGCGGCTCACGGAAAGGTGCGAGGAGTCGCTCGCGGCGCTCGGCGCAAGTACAGCCGATTTGCCGGGTCGTTGCAGCCCCTCGCGAAAGCGAACGTCACGTGGTTTCAGAAGGAGGGTCGAGACCTCGGACGGATATCGGCCGTCGAACTGGTTCGGCCGGCGCGGAAGCTCCAGTCCGATCTCGAGGGCATCCTCCTGGGTGGCTATCTGGCGGGCCACGTCATGGAATTCGCACAGGAGAACGATCCGAGTGAACATCTGTACCGGCTTCTCGACTCGACCCTCGGCGGCCTTGAGTCAGGGGTCGACCGGCACCTCGCCGCTCGCTATTTCGAGGCCTGGGCTCTTCGGCTGGCCGGTATCTTCCCGACGCCGGTCGAGTGTCCGGAATGCGGTCGGGAGCTCGAGGGGGGCGCCGTTCTCTCGGCCCAGGAAGACAGCCTGGTCTGCTCGGATTGCGGAGGCGGGATGAGAATCTCGGCCGCAGCAGTGGAATTCCTCAGGCGAATCAGCAGAGAATCACTGGTCGCGGTGGCCGCGAGTCCACCGTCGAAGAGTGTCGTGAACGAGATCGAGGGCCTGGCTGGGAGAATCCGACGGGCCTTTCTGCAACACGAGCTAAGGAGCTATCGGGTCATGCGGGAGACGTTATGCAGTCCTTCCAGGGGCTGATCCTCAGCCTGTCGGAGTTCTGGGCGTCGCGTGGCTGCGTCATCCAGCAGCCCTACGACCTCGAGGTCGGAGCGGGAACGATGCATCCGGACACTTTTCTGCGCGTGCTCGGGCCGGAACCGTGGCGTGTGGGCTACGTTCAGCCTTCCCGCCGTCCGGCGGACGCCCGCTACGGCGAGAATCCATTCCGCCTCGGGAAGCACTACCAGTTCCAAGTGGTCTTGAAGCCCTCTCCGTCGGACATCCAGGCCCTCTACGTGGAGAGTCTGGAAGCGATGGGGATCGATCTGAAGGTGCACGATCTCCGCTTCGAGGAGGACAACTGGGAGGCACCCACACTCGGCGCCTGGGGCGTTGGCTGGCAGGTGATGCTGGACGGCATGGAGATCACCCAGTTCACCTACTTCCAGCAGTGCGGAGGACTGGAGCTGGACCCGATCAGCGTGGAGATCACCTACGGGCTCGAGCGCCTGACAATGTTCCTCGGCCTGTCGCGCAATGTCTACGACGTCGACTGGGTCGAAGGTGGTCTGGCCTACGGCCAGGTCCGACACCAGGACGAGGTGGAGTCGTCCAAGTACTACTTCGAGCTCGCCGACGTCGGCTTTCTCGAGGAGCAGTTCAACGGGCTCGAGAAGGAGGCGAACCGATGCCTCGGAGCCGGAGTCGTCCTGCCCGCCTACGAGTGCGCCTTACGCTGTTCCCACACCTTCAACGTCCTGGATGCCCGCGGGGCTGTTTCGGTCACGGAGCGCGTAGCTCTGATCAAGCGGGTGCGGGACCTGGCGGTCGCCTGCGCCGAGGCCTACGTCGAGAGCCGCGAATCCCAGGGGTACCCGCTGCTGGCGGCGGGTTCTGACGAGGAGGCGGGATAGTGGCGAAAGGAGAGTTGCTGCTCGAGGTGCGGTGTGAGGAGATTCCGGCGCGGATGCTGGCGCCGGGCGCGACAGAGCTCGAGGAGACGATTGCGAGGGAGCTCGAGGCCCGCGGCCTCGAACCGCGCTCGACGCAGAGCTTCTACGGGCCGCGCAGGCTCTGCCTGATCTTCAAGGGCATCCCGGAGGGGGAGCCCGACCAGACGATCCAGGAGGTCGGCCCTCCCGCGAAGGTAGCCTTCGACGCCGAGGGCAAGCCCACAGCCGCCGCCCTTGGTTTCGCCAAGCGCTGTGGCGTCGATCCCGAAGCGTTGGAACGGATCTCCACTGAGAAGGGCGACTACGTCGCGGTGGAGGTGGAGAAGCGCGGGCGTCGATCGGTGGATGTCCTCGCCGAGATTCTGCCACCCGCAATCTCCGGCCTCAGCTGGCAGAAGACGATGCGTTGGGGCGAAGGGACCGGTCCGTGGGTTCGACCGATCCACGGCATCGTCGCTCTCTTCATGGGTGAGGTGGTCGATTTCGACCTCTTCGGCATCCGCTCCGGGCGCGAGACGAGTGGTCACCCGATCCTGTCGCCGAAGCCGTTCAGCGTCAAAGGCGCCAGTGACTACCGCCAAAAGCTGAAGCGCCGCCGCGTCGAGATCGACTTCGACTCACGACGCAATCAGCTCGCCGCAGGACTCAATGCGCTGGCCAAGAAGGCCGGTGGGAAAGTGGTCGACGATCCCGAGCTCCTCGACAAGCTCACCTCGATCTGTGAGATCCCGGGAGTGATCGGCGGCCGTTTCGACAAGGACTACCTCGATCTGCCGCGTGAGGTGTTGGTGACGAGTCTTAGAGATCATCAGAGCGCCTTCAGCGTCGAGAATCGAGCCGGGCTTCGACCCGCATTCCTCACGGTGATGGACCGTGGCGACGATCCAAAGGGCCACATTCAGGCCGGCAACGAATGGGTCGTGGCCGCCCGCCTCGCGGATGCCCGCTTCTTCTACGACGAGGATCGCAAGCGCTCGCTCGCCGAGCATGCGGGATCCCTGGAGGCGCTGACCTTCCACGTGAAGCTCGGGAGCTATGCCGCCAAGGCCCAGCGCATTCGCCAACTGTCGCAGTCCCTCTGTGACGAACTGGCGTGGAAGGACGAAGCGGCCGGAGCGGAGCAGGCGGCCGGGCTCCTGAAGGCGGACCTCACGACGGAGATGGTCAAGGAGTTCACCTCGTTGCAGGGCGCTGTCGGGGGGATCTACGCTCGAGAGGACGGTGCGCCGGAGGAGGTCTGGCAGGCCGTCTACGACCAGTACCAGCCGGTCTCCGCCACCGATTCGATTCCTCGTGGCCGGGTTGGGATGGTCTGCGGCATCGCCGACCGGATCGACACGCTAGTAGGGATCTTCGGGCTCGGGATGCGACCGACCGGGAGCCGGGATCCGTTCGGTCTTCGGCGGGCCGCGCAAGGCCTGGTACGGATCGTTCTCGAGGCGGAGCTCCCGATCGACCTGGATATGGTGGCGGCCAAGTCGGTCCTCCTCTACGGTGACCGCCTGGAGCGCAGCCGAGACGAGGTGACTCAGGACCTTCGTCCGTTTCTCGAAGATCGCGTGCGCCACGTGCTCGGCCTGGAGGGCTACGCCTACGACGAGATCGAGGCTGCCCTCGCCGTCGGCTTCGGCAACCTGCCGGACCTGCGCTCGCGAGTTCAGGCGCTTCATGGCATGCGCAAGGACCGCGGCTTCCTCTCCATCGTTCTCGCTGCCAAGCGCATTGCCAACATCCTCAAGGACACTCAGGAACACACTTTCCGCGAGGAGGCCCTCAAGGAGCAGGCCGAGCGCGCGCTCTACAAGGCGAGCCACGCCCTGCGTGCTGAGGTGGAGGCTGCCGAGAGCAGAGGCGCGTACAGCGAGTGTCTCGAGAGCATTGCGCGCTTCGCGGATGTCCTCGAGAACTTCTTCACCGAAGTGCTGGTCATGGACGAGAATCGCAGGCTGAGGCATAACCGGCTCGCACTGTTGCAATCAATTCAGAGAACGCTGTCGCGCACGGCCCGACTGACCGAAATGGTCGTCGACCGTGCCGAACTTCGGAAGGGGTAGTTGAATGGCCTTGAAGCACATCTACTTGTTTGGAGGGGGGAGTGCAGAGGGTGAGGGACTGCCGAACGATCTCCTCGGGGGCAAAGGAGCTGGACTGGCTCAGATGAGCAGCCTGGGCATTCCGGTCCCGCCGGGTTTCACGATCACGACTGAGGTGTGCAACCACTACCACGCCCACGACAGCGCCTACCCCGACGACCTGAGGGAGCAGTTCGCGAGCCAATTGGCCCAGCTGGAGCAGATGCAGGGGCGCCGGTTCGGGGATCCGTCGGATCCGCTCCTCTTATCGGTCCGGTCGGGAGCCAAGTTCTCGATGCCGGGGATGATGGACACGGTTCTCAACCTGGGACTCAACGAGGAGATCGTCGCAGCCCAGATCGCTGCCGGCGTGGACGCGCGATTCATCAGCGACTGCTACCGGCGCCTCGTGACGATGTACGGCGACGTCGTGCTCGACGTGCCGCATGAAGAGTTCGAGCGCATCCTCGGCGCTGCTCGCGCGGATGCCGGAGTGGAGACCGACGCCGAGCTGTCGGCTGACCAGCTCGCCGCCGTCACCGCTCGCTACCTGGAGTTGATCGCTGCCAGCGGGACGCCGTTTCCGGAAAGCCCGATGGACCAGCTGTGGGGCGCTGTCTCAGCGGTCTTCGACAGCTGGAATATCCGCCGGGCGCGGGAGTACCGGCGCCTCCACGACATTCCGGACGATCTCGGGACCGCGGTCAACGTCCAGGTCATGGTCTTCGGCAACAGGGGCCCCAACTGCGCGACCGGCGTCGCCTTCACCCGTGACCCGTCGACCGGGGAGTCGAGGATCTACGGGGAGTACCTGGTCAACGCCCAGGGCGAGGACGTCGTGGCTGGAATCCGGACACCGCTTCCGATCGCGCCCCGCGAGGGGACGGGCGGCCTGGGCTCTGACTTCCCAGAGGCCTTTGCCGAGCTCGAACGGGTTTGCGCAACCCTCGAGAACGAGCGTCACGACATGCAGGACGTCGAGTTCACGATCGAGGACGGCAAGCTCTACATGCTGCAGACGCGTGACGGCAAGCGCACCGGGAGCGCCGCCGCCCAGATTGCCGTCGACATGGTGGCCGAGAAGCGCATCGACTCCGCGACTGCGCTATCCCGAGTCGGCGGAGCGCAACTGATTCAGTTGCTGGCGCCCGTCTTCGACCCGGCGGAGAAGAAGGCGGCGATCGATGGGGGCCGGTTGTTGGCCACCGGGCTCGCCGCGGGTCCCGGTGCCGCCTCGGGACGCATCGCGATGACCGCCGACCGGGCGACCGAGATGGCTGCCGACGGACCCGTCCTGCTGGTGAGGGACGAGACGTCTCCGGAGGACATCGTCGGCATGCACGCGTCGTCCGGCATCCTGACCTCGCGCGGCGGGATGACCTCGCACGCGGCGGTGGTTGCCCGAGGCATGGGCAAGCCCTGTATCGTCGGCGCCGGGACTCTGGTAGTCGACAGCCATGCTGGCGAGCTGCGGGTTGGAGAGCAGGTCTTCCACGAGGGCGATCGTCTGTCGATCGACGGGACTGCAGGCGAGGTCATCGCCGGAGAGCTCTCCGCCCACGAGTCCGCGGTTCTGAGCTCGTTGCTGGATGGCGAGCCCACTGACCTGCGGCTGGTCAATGCGGCCCGTCAGCTCCTCGGCTGGGCCGACGAGGCGCGGCGACTCCGGGTACGAGCCAATGCCGACACGCCCGAGGACGCTCGCGTGGCGCGGGCACTCGGAGCGCAGGGTATCGGCCTCTGCCGAACCGAGCACATGTTCTTCGAGGACGACCGACTCCCCTGGGTACGACAGGTGATCCTGGCGGCCAGGCCGGAGGAGCGGACCGAAGCGCTGGCGCACCTCCTGCCCGTTCAACAGGCCGACTTCGAGGGGATTCTCGAGGCGATGGACGGCCTGCCCGTGACCGTTCGCCTGCTCGATCCGCCGTTGCACGAGTTTCTGCCTCGCGAGGAGAAGGCGATCGAACAGCTGGCGGACAAGATGGGCCTGGATCGCCAGGCCATCGTCGACGCCGTCGAAGGGCTGGCGGAGTTCAACCCGATGCTCGGCCACCGGGGATGCCGGCTCGGACTGACTCACCCGGACATCTACGAGATGCAGGTCGAGGCGATCGCGGCAGCGGCCGTGGCTCTTGCGGCCCGGGGGCTCGACCCCCGCCCCGAGATCATGGTGCCTCTCGTGGGTACGGAGGCCGAGATGTCGCGACTGCGGGAGCGCACGGCGGCGGTTGTCGCGACCGTACTGGAGAAGGGGCAGAGCGACCTGGAGATCCCGATCGGCACGATGATCGAGGTTCCGCGCGCTGCGCTGGTGGCGGATCGGATTGCACAGCACGCTGACTTCTTCTCCTTCGGCACCAACGACCTCACGCAGATGACCTACGGCTACTCCCGTGACGACGTCGCCGGCTTCCTGCCGCAGTTTGTCGAGCAGGGCATCCTGCCGGTCGATCCGTTCGAGGTTCTCGACACCGAGGGCGTCGGGCAGCTCGTTGCCCTCGCCTGCGAGCGAGGCCGCGCGGAGAAGCCGGGGATCAAGATCGGAATCTGTGGCGAGCATGGCGGAGAGCCGGAGTCGATCCGCTTCTTCGACAGCTGTGAGCTCGACTACGTTTCCTGTTCGCCGTATCGAGTGCCGGTCGCGCGCCTGGCCGCCGCACGGTCGACGTTGGGCTTCTGATGAGGTGGCCCGGAGTTGCCGGAGCTCGGGGCCTGCTGGCTCCGAGTTTGGTGACTCTGGTCCTCGCGTCGGGCTGTACTCCCGATCGGGCCCCCTCAGTGGCGGGTCCACCGGTGATCCTCATCTCTGTCGACACCCTGAGAGCCGATGCTCTCCACGACGAGGGCGGCCGGACGCCCGCATTCGACGCCTTGGCCGCGGACGGCGTCGACTTCGATCACGCGGCGGCTCCCATGCCGTTCACGTTGACCTCTCACATGACCTTGCTGACCGGTCTCGCGCCGGATGTGCACGGTGTCTTCGACGAAGCGGATCGATTGCCGCAAGGGGTCGAGACGCTGGCGACGATCCTCTCGCGTGCAGGGTACGGGACCGCCGCCGTCGTCAGCAGCGATTGGCTGGCGCCCGCGTTCGGGTTCGGACGCGGCTTCGACGAGTACCGGGAGATCGATCTCGAGCTCACCTTCGCGTCGAGAGTCACTCGGGCGGCCCTCGCGGCGCTCGACCGGGTCATCGACGACGGCCGGGCTCCCTTCCTCTTCGTTCACTACTACGATGCCCATTCGGACTTCGAGAGCGATGGTAACGAGCGCCCGTATTACGCATCGATCGAGGCGACGTCGAGCCTCCCGCCAGGTTGTGAGGAGGGGCTGTGTGCCCCTGATGGCTCCTGCGCCACGGGCTTCCTGCTCTGGGCTACGCGCAATCCCACGGCGGTGTCAGGAGAGACTCGCGAATGTCTGCAGGCTGCCTATCAGGCTGGAGTTCGCGACCTCGACAGCGGACTGAGCGAGTTTCTGGCCGCTCTGCGGGACCGTGGCCTGTACGACAGGGCGGTGATCGTCCTGACCTCGGATCACGGCGAGGAGTTCGGAGAGCACGGCCAGTTCATCCACGCCCAGACCTTCGGAGAGTCGCTGGATGTACCCCTTCTGGTCAAGCTGCCGGACGGCGAGCGGGCCTCCACCGTGGAGTCGGCCCCCTCGGAGCTGGCCGATGTTCTACCGACTATCCTCGGGGAACTCGGTCTCGCCCTGCCTTCCGGCACGACGGGTTCTGATCTGCTGGCTCCCTCCAGGTCCCTCGACAGGATCAGACTGGCGCAGAACAAGTACCGCAAGGAGCGCTACTCGCTGACGCTTGGAACCTGGCGCCTGATCCACGACTATGTGACGGCCCAATCCAGCCTCTACGACACGGATGCCGACCCCGGGGAGCTGTTGGATCTGGCCGCGGACGAAGAGGAGAGGGTCACGCAACTCCGAACGCTGCTCGATGCGCGACTGCGCAGGAATCGCCAGCTGGCCGTAGCCCTGGCGGGAGAGGACGAGCGGGGAGCTCAGGTTCTGGACGAGGCGGCCAAGAGACGCCTCGAAGCGCTCGGATATATCGACTGATGAGCCGGTCCCACTGGGCGGTAGGGCTGCCCGGAACGGGTCACTTCGACTGCTAGACTGACCGCTCCACGACTGGGTTGGGGGACCACCTTGGCAAAGATCCACATTCTTCCCGACCACCTTGCCAGCCAGATTGCGGCCGGCGAGGTCGTCGAGCGCCCCGCATCGGTGGTCAAGGAGCTGTTGGAAAACGCTCTCGATGCGGGCGCGACCAGGGTGCAGGTCGAGCTCGAGCATGGGGGCAAGCGCAGGATCGTCGTCACCGATGACGGCAACGGGATGGGGCAGGACGACGCTCTCCTCGCCTTCGACCGACACGCGACCAGCAAGATCGACAGTATCGACGATCTCGACCGGATCGCGTCCTTCGGCTTCCGAGGTGAGGCGCTGGCTTCGATCGCCGCAGTGGCAAGAGTCGAGTTGATCACCGCCGAGAGCGCCGGTGATGGGGTTCGGGTGCGGATCGAGGGCGGGAGGGTCCGTTCGGTCAGCCCGGTCTCCCACCCGCGTGGAACTCGGATCGAGATCAGGTCTCTCTTCTTCAATGTGCCGGCGCGAAGGCTCTTTCTCAAGACACCGGCGACAGAGCTGAGGCACTGTGCCGCGGTCGTTCAGGCCTACGCTCTGGCGCGGCCGGACCTGTCCATGGAGTTCAGGCATCAGGATCGGACGCTTCTGGACACGGCGGCCGCCGGTGAGGGAGAGGATGCCGGCCGCCGCCGGATCGGGCAGATCTTCGGCCAGGAACTCGCTGAGAGTCTGGCGCGGATCCCGTCGTCGGCGACACCTGATGGCGGCCGGGTCTGGGGCTTTGTCGGCGGCCCGGAATCGGCCCGCGGCCGGCGCCGATTCGTCTTCGTGAACCGGCGTCTGGTCAAGGATCGTGCGGTGCTCGCGACCTTCTATCGCACGGTTCGGGATGAGTGGCGCAAAGAGGACTTTCCGGCTCTCTTCCTCTTCTTCGATCTCGCGCCGGAGGCCGTGGATGTCAACGTCCACCCGCAGAAGAGCGAAGTCCGATTCCGCGACCGTGGGGTGCTTGGAGTCGCGGGCAACGCCATCCGACTCGGCTTGCAGGCTGCTCTGGGTGAGGTCGACGCGGGCTTCAGCGAACCCACGGCACGTCCGTCCATGCCATTTGCCTGGCAGGGCCTTGGGGAGCAGCAGCAGAGCGCCGGCGGTGGGGAGACCGTGGCCGAGGCGTCGGCGACCGGCGTCGGTCGCATGGCGCAGGCGGCATACGCCCCCTTGGAGCGCCGCCCGGTGCCGCTGGCCGGCCGTAGCGGCGAGGTGCGGCCCTTTCGACTGCTCGGCCAATACAAAGGGACAATGATCCTTCTCGAAGGCCCGGACGGGCTCTACATCATCGATCAGCACGTCGCGCACGAACGGATCCTGTTCGAGCGGATTCGCCGAGCGATGACAGCGGAGAAGACCGTGACGCAGGGTTTCCTCGAGCCCCTGCTGGTCGAGCTGGCGCCGAACGAAGCGCTCAGACTGGGTGAGCATCAGGAGGCCCTCGCTCGATGCGGGTTCCAGATCGCCGACCTGTCCGGAGACACCATTGCGCTCACCGAGGCTCCAGCGGGCGTATCGGCCGCCGACGCCGAGAAGCTCCTCCAGCGGCTGGCTTCGTCTCCATGGGACAGTGACGACCCGGAGCGCCTGCGCCTGGTCCTCCTCGAAGGCCTGGCGGCCGATGCGTCGTGCAAGGCCGCCGTGAAGATGCACGAACCCCTTTCGGCGCCTGAGATGGAAGCTTTGGTGACCGAGTTGTTCGAGGCCGAGCAGCCCTATGCGTGCCCTCATGGACGGCCAATCGTCATGCGCATGACCGATGCCGATCTCGAGACCCGGTTCGGTCGGAGGTAGCCGGTGTTCTTTCGTTCCAGGTGGAGTCGAGAGCAGGGGCCGCAGCGGGAGCTCGAGCGGCGCCTCGGGCACCAGTTCAAGGACGGTAGGCTTCTCGAGGTCGCGCTGACACATCGGTCCTATGCCATGGAGCAGGAGCTCGGCGTGGACTACGAGCGACTCGAGTTCCTCGGCGACGCGGTCCTCGACCTCATCTGGGCTGAGTGGCTCTATCGGGCAAGGCCCGATTCCGACGAGGGAGAGCTCTCCAAGCTCAAGAGCGCCATTGTCTCCGAGCCCTCCCTGGCTCGCATCGGAGAGGAGCTGGGCTTGGGAGATCTCATGCGGCTCGGGGTCGGAGAGGAGAGAGCGGGAGGGCGTCATCGCCCGTCCCTTCTGGCTGACGCCTTCGAGGCCGTGGTCGGCGCAATTTACGTCGACGGCGGCATCGAGGCGGCCCGCCCCTTCCTCGAGGGGCTGGTCGAGGACGCGCTCGAACACGTGCAGTCCTGGAGCCGGCCGGACGCCAAATCGCCCCTCCAGGAACGGCTCCAGGGCCAGGGTCGGCCACTTCCGCGTTACGTTGTCGCCTCCTCCGAAGGGCCGGCGCACGAGAGGTCATTCACCGTTGAATGCCACGTCGGAGGGCGAGTCCTGGGCCTTGGAACGGGCCGGACGAAGAAGCAGGCGGAGCAGAGCGCAGCTCGAGCCGCCCTCGCGGCGTTGGAAGAGGCGTCGGACTGAGCTGTCGCCAGGCGAGTTGGTTACAGGTACAATCCGCCGTTCATTGGAGGCCCGACCATGGTTCATCAGATTCGACATCTAGGGGAAGCGATCGGCGAAGAGGTCGAGCTGCGAGGATGGATGGCAGCCAAGCGCTCGAGCGGGAAGATTGCCTTCCTGCAGGTGCGCGACGGCAGCGGCAGAGTGCAGGCCGTGGCCAGTCGTAGCGACGTCTCCGACGCCGCCTGGGATGAGATCGAGCGAGCGACTCAGGAGTCCACCCTCTGGCTACGCGGAACGGTGCAGGCTGACTCACGGGCGCCGAGTGGGGTCGAGATCCACGCAAGTGACATCCGGGTCGACGATCTGAGCCCGGAGTATCCGATCTCTCCCAAGGAGCACGGCGTCGGCTTTCTGATGGACCACCGGCATCTCTGGCTCAGGTCGAAGCGGCAGCACGCCGTGCTGAGAGTGCGGCACGAGGTGGTGCAGGCGATTCGCGACTTCTTCTACGAGCGCGACTTCACTCTGATCGACTCCCCGATCCTGACCCCGGCAGCTTGCGAGGGGACGTCGACGCTCTTCGAGACCGACTATTTCGGGGAGCAGGCCTACCTGAGTCAGTCGGGTCAGCTCTATCTGGAGCCGGCAGCGGCATCTCTGGGCAAGGTCTACTGTTTCGGTCCGACGTTCCGGGCGGAGAAGTCGAAGACCCGTCGGCACCTGATGGAGTTCTGGATGGTCGAGCCCGAGGTGGCCTTCCTCGAGTTTCCCGGCCTGTGCGATCTGGCGGAGGAGTTCGTGCAGAGCCTGGTCCGGCGCGTTCTGGATCGTTGCCAGACTGAGTTGACCGATCTCGAGCGGGACCTGAGCAAGCTCGAAGCGGTCGCCGAGCCCTTTCCTCGTATTACCTACACCGAGGCCGTGGAGCGGCTGGAGGCTGCGGGGCAGGAGATCTCCTGGGGCGACGACTTCGGAGCCGAACACGAAACGGTCATCGCGGAGGAGTTCGGGCGCCCGGTGATGATCAGTCACTATCCGACTGCGATCAAGGCCTTCTACATGCAGCCGGACGAGGACGACCCCAAGGTGGTCCTCGGACTGGACGTGATTGCGCCTGAGGGGTACGGAGAGATCATCGGTGGCAGTCAGAGGATCCACGACCACGACCTGCTGCTGTCGCGGATCCAGGAGCACCAGCTACCCGTCGAGGCCTTTCAGTGGTACCTCGACGTGCGGCGCTACGGCACCTTCCCCCACAGCGGGTTCGGGATGGGACTGGAGCGGTTCGTCGCCTGGATGTGCGGCGTCGACCATCTGCGCGAGACGATCCCCTATCCGCGGATGCTGCATCGCATCTACCCCTGAGGGGACGCGGTTTGCGGGATCGATCGGTAGGCGCCGGAGTCGGCGTCCTGATGCTCGTTTGGGGCACGACCTACGCCGCGATCCGGGTCGGCCTGGAGACCGTGCCGCCCTTCACTGGTGTTGCGCTTCGCTTCGCCATCGCCACCGTCGTGGTCCTCCTGGTGGCTCGATTGGTGAGTCCCGATTGGCGCCAGGGAGGGAATCGTTGGGGACTGTGGACCTTCAACGCGATCTGCCACTTTGTCATCCCGTACGGCGTGACGTACTGGGCCGAGCAGTGGCTGCCCTCCGGGCTCGCGGCAGTCATCTTCAGCAGCTATCCCTTGTTCGTAGCCGTGCTGGCTCACCTGATGCTGCGGGGGGAACGCCTCAGCTGGCTCTCGAGCGTGGGAGTCCTGCTGGGATTCGCCGGTGTGGCCTTGATCTACTCGGACGATCTCGGGGCGTTGGCCGATCCACAGGCCAGGTTGGCCGCTGGAGTCATCCTGTTGTCGCCCCTCGCCAGTGCCGTTGGAGATGTCGCGATCAAGAAGTACTGGACCCATGTCCATGCCGTCTCACTGACAGCTCCCTCGCTGGGGATCACGGCGGTGATCATGGGCGCGATGGCGTTGACCCTTGAGGACTGGCGGCCCAGCGCGACGCCGCTGGAAGGCTGGCTCATCATCCTCTACCTGGCTCTCTTCGGAACCGCCTTGACCTTCACCATCTACTTTCGCCTGCTGGCGAGGGTCAGAGTGACGGGCCTGTCGCTGATCACCTACGGGATTCCCATCATCGCCCTGGCCGTTGGAACCTTCTGGCTCGGCGAGGTCATCACGCCGCGGGTGATCGCCGGGGCCTTCCTCGTTCTGGTGGGAGTCGCTGCGGCACTGCGAAGGAAGCCGCCGCGGAAACCACCTGGAGGGGTGGGAACCGCCTTAACTCGTTCGCATGAGTCGTGAGACAATACCGGCGGAAGGAGTCCCCCATGTCCGCCGACACGACCCGCCAGATCACTGAAGAAGAGTCCAGAAACGTCGCTGAGGCCTCTCGCGAGACGGAGTGGAAGCACCCGAGCGTTCTCCGTGAGATGTTCCTCGGGCGCTTTCCCCTCGGCCTGCTCCATCCCTACCCACTGGTCACCGAGGAACGCCCGGAGTTCGAGGCCTTCTTCACGGCATTCGGCGAGTTGCTGGATGCCGAAGTGGACTCGCTGGCGCTCGAGGAGAGCGGCGAGTACCCGCCGAGCCTGGTCGATGGACTGAGGAAGCTCGGAGCGTTCGGCATGAAGATTCCCAAGGACTATGGTGGCCTCGGGTTCTCCAACCGTGAGTATCAGAAGGTGATGCAGTACGTCGGCAGCGTCGATGGCAGCATCAGCGCCCTTCTGTCGGCACATCAGTCGATCGGCGTGCCGCAGCCCCTCAAGCTCTTCGGAAGCAAGGAGCTCAAGCAGAAGTACCTGCCGCGCTGCGCGCGTGGTGAGATCTCGGCCTTCGCTCTGACCGAGCACGACGTCGGTTCCGATCCGGCGCGGCTCGAGACGACAGCGAAGAAGCTCGATGACGGTTCCTACCTGATGAACGGAGTCAAGCTCTGGTGCACCAATGGGACGATCGCCGATCTTCTCGTCGTGATGGCCAAAGACCCTGACAACGGCAACATAAGCGCCTTCGTCGTGGAGTCGGCGTGGCCCGGGGTGAAGGTGGAGCAGCGGTGTCATTTCATGGGCCTCAAGGCCCTGGCAAACGGGATCATCAGTTTCAGCGATGTGAAGGTGCCGGCCGAAAACCTGATCGGGAGGGAGGGGCGAGGCCTCAAGATCGCTCTCACGACCCTCAACGACGGGCGGCTCTCCATCCCCAATGGATCGGTGGGTACCGCCAAGCTGTGCATCGAGATCTGTCGCAAGTGGGGCAATGAGAGGGTGCAGTGGGGCAAACCGGTCGCGCGCCACGAGGCGATTGCCCACAAGATCGCCGACATGGCCGCCACGACCTTCGCCATGGAGTCGATGTGTGGGCTGGCCACGGCAATGGCCGATCGCGGCAACGTCGATATCCGGCTCGAGGCAGCGGCAGCCAAGGAGTGGATCAGCACCGAGACTTGGAAGATCATCGACGAGACCATGCAGGTCAGGGGAGGGCGGGGTTACGAGACTGAGCGGTCCCTTCTCGACCGCGGTGAGCAGCCGATCGGCGTCGAGCGGATGATGCGGGACTATCGAATCAACACGATCTTCGAGGGCTCGAGCGAGATCATGCATCTGATCATGGCGCGCGAAGCCGTCGACAAACACCTCCAGGTGGCGGGCGATCTGATCAACCCCAAGGCCTCGGCCGGCAAGAAGCTGGCGGCCCTGGTCAAGAGCGGCCTCTTCTACCTCTGGTGGTACCCCACCCGCTGGCTGGGTTGGAGCTACTGGCCGAAGTACGCGAAGTTCGGTCGGCTTGGCAAGCACTTGCGTTTCGTCGAGCGCAAGACCCGCAAGCTCGCACGCGAGGTCTTTCACGGGATGACGGTCTACCAGGCGCACATGGAGAAGAAGCAGGCGTTCCTCTTTCGTCTGGTGGATGTGGCCAACGAGCTATTTGCGATGGCCGCCAGCGTCGGTCGCGCCCAGGCGATGGCCGATGCCGGCTCCCCGCACGCGACGAAGGCAGCCGATTTGGCTGATCTGGCCTGTCGCAACGGTCGGCATCAGGTGAATCACCTCTTCCGGGATCTCTGGCACAACGACGACGCGATCAAGTACAAGGAGGGCGTGAGGACGTCCACGGGCGAGCATGCATGGCTCGAGGACGGGGCCCGCGGCCTTCCCGACTGGAGCCCGGTGGAGACTGCGCCTCAGGTCGAGGAAGAGAAACAGGAACCCGCCACCGTCGCCTGACGGCTGGACTCCGACGCATCTCGCGGTATCATCGCTCCGGCCGATCACTCGGGCGGTCGATACCCTGACTGACACCTCCAACCATGAGCACTGCCAAGGCACCCCGCGTCGGGATGATCAGTCTCGGCTGTCCGAAGAACCTCGTCGACAGTGAGATCATGCTCGGCCGGCTGAGAGAGCGAGGTTTCGCGATCGTCGAGGACGTGAGCCAGGCCGAGACGGTCGTCGTGAACACCTGCGGTTTCGTCGAAGATGCCCGGGCGGAGTCGATCGAGAGCATCCTCGAGGTGGCTGAGTTGAAGAACTCTGGCGTCGACAAGCTGCTGGTGGCCGGCTGCATGGTCAACCGCTACGGCAGCGAGCTGGCCGAGGCGATCCCGGAGATCGACGGGTTCGTGGGTCTGGATGACCTCGATGAGGTGGCCGACGTGGTGCAGATCGGCGGAGGCCCTCCGGCGGTCGTGCCCTCGTTCAAGGTCTTCGACCATACGGCGCCCCGGGTCCTGACGACGCCCGGTTACGCCTACCTGAAGGTCGCCGAGGGCTGCAACAATCCCTGCACTTTCTGCGCGATCCCGATCTGGCGGGGTCAGTTCCGTAGCCGGACACTGGGTAGCCTTGTCGAAGAGGCTCGCTCTCTCGAAGCCTCCGGGGCAAGGGAGCTCTGCCTGGTCGCTCAGGACACGACGCGCTACGGAGAGGACCTCGGCCTCGGCAAGGACGGCCTCGTCCGCCTCGTGGAAACGCTGCTCGAGGAGACGACGATCCCCTGGATCCGTTTCCTCTACGCCTATCCGACGACTCTGAACCTGGAGCTGCTGCGGCTCATGGGTCAGGAGGAGCGATTCGTCTCCTACCTCGACATGCCACTGCAGCACTCACATCCGGACCTTCTCAAGACCATGAAGCGCAGCGGCAGGGCCGAGCGATACCTGGAGCAGCTGGCTGCCGCACGGGAGCTCGCGCCGGATATCTTCCTCCGCTCGACTTTCATCGTCGGTTTCCCTGGCGAAACCCGCGAGCACTTCGACCATCTACTGGACTTCGTCGACCAGGCCCGTTTCGATCATCTCGGCGGCTTCGTCTACAGTCCCGAGCCGCAGACCCCAGCAGGGGAAATGGAGTCCAGGGTGCCCGCGCCGACCGCGCAGAAGCGCTACAACGAGCTGCTGGAGGCCCAGCGGCCGATGGCGCTCGCGAGTCGACAGGCGCTGCTTGGCAAGACTCTGGACGTGTTGGTGGAGGGCGTCTGCGACGAGACAGAGCATCTGCTCCAGGGGCGCCACCACGGCATGGCACCAGGAATCGATGGACGGGTGCTGATCAACGACGGCACGGCACCGGCGGGGACGTTGGTCGAGGTCGAGATCACCGAGGCCTGGGCGGATGACGTCGCCGGCCGAATCGTGGGATCGCGGGGCGAGTCGGGAGTCGAGCTGGCCCCGGCTTGAGCTCAGGGATTAGACGATGCAGTGGCTTTCGGACGCCTGGTGGCGAAGAGACCTCCCTCGCCCTGTGGTCGCGACCATAGGGAACTACGATGGCGTGCATTGCGGGCAGCGCGCGATTCTCGATCGTCTGGTCGGCCGAGCCCGCGCTCTCGAGCTGCCTGCCGCCGTGATCACCTTCAATCCGCATCCCCTCACGGTAGTCGCTCCCGAGCGAGCGCCTCGAAGGCTGGCTTCAAAGGTGCAAAAGCGACGCGAGCTCGAATCTGCCGGAGTCGATGCTGTCGTGGAGATCCGCTTCGATAGGGAGTTCTCCCGAACCGGCGCGGAGGAGTTCGTCCGCAAGTTCCTCCACGAGCGCCTCGACGTCAGGGCCGTGGTCGTAGGGTCGCAGTTCACCTTCGGCCGAGAGAAAGGCGGGCAGCTGAGCCTGCTCGAGCGACTCGGGGAGGAGCTCGGCTTCGAGGCGGAGGGAATCGCCGAGGTCCTGCACCTCGACGCTCCGGTCTCGAGCTCCCGCATTCGCCAGGCAGTACTCGCCGGCGATGTCGCACTGGCAGCCGAAATGTTGGGCCGCCCCTATGCGATGCGGGGTACAATTGTGCGCGGACAGCGGCGGGGAGCGGTGCTGGAGTTTCCCACGATCAACCTCGCCCCTCGGCAGGAAGTGAACCCTGCTCGGGGTGTCTACATCGGTGAAGTTCAGTTCGACGAAGGGCCTCCGCTCCCGGCTGTAACCAATGTGGGGGTGCGACCGACAATCAGCGAGGGAGGAGATCTCGTAGTCGAAAGTCACATCCTCGATTTCTCGCGAGACGTATATGGAATGGACGCCGAGGTGAGCTTCCTCCAGCGTCTGCGAGATGAGAAGCAGTTCGAGAGCGTCGAAGCACTGACACAGCAGATTCAACTTGATACGGAACGCGCACGCAGGTACTTTGAGACCCGCGCTGCAGACGGGTAGCCGGCCGGAGCGCCGGCCCCTGGCAAGGAGATTCAGGAATGGCAAGTGAGAAGATCGTCGTCGTCAACGATGCAGCGGGATTCGATTCCGATGTCCTCGGATCCGACCAGCCGGTGCTGGTCGATTTCTGGGCCGAGTGGTGCGGACCCTGCCGGATGGTGGCTCCCGTACTCGACGAACTGGCCGACGAGATGGACGGCAAGGTGAGGGTTGCCAAGGTCGACGTCGACAGCCCGGATCTGCAGGCCGTGGCCATGCAGTACCAGGTGTCGAGCATCCCGACCTTCATCCTCTTCAAGGACGGTCAGGTGGCCGACCGGATGATGGGCGCGATGCCCAAGGGCGCCTTCGAGCAGTTCATCAACCGCCACGTCTGATCCACCGCCTGGTTCGAAGCCTGTGCCTCCCGGCTCGGCAGCCGTTCCCGACCGACTGAGCGAGCTGCTCGGCGCGGCGGAGTGCGGTGGGCTGGTGGTTGTCGCGGAGTCGGGCGCCGACAACGACCTGGCGCCCTTCGTCGGCACGGCTCACCTGGGGGAGGCTTTCCTCATCGTTCCCCGCGGAGGGCCCATCAGTCTTGGATTCCTCACCGATATGGAGCGGGACGAGGCCGCTGCCACAGGCCTCGAGCTTCTCAATCCGGCGAGTTTGGGTCTCCACGACCTCCGGGCGGGGTCATTGTCGGCCGGAGCTTTCTGGGCTCGCATCCTCGGGGCGGCCTTTGCGAAGCTCGGACTGGCTCCGGGTCAGTGGGCCGTGGCGGGGCATGCCCAGGCTGGAACCCTTGTCGAAGCCTGCTCGGAACTGGCACGCAGCGGCTGGGTGTGGCGCTCGGGAGGGGAGATCCTCAGACGCTGGCGTAAGTTCAAGCCCAAGGAGGACCTTCCGCTCTTTCGGGAGGCGGCAGACGGAGTCTGTGCGGCGATGCGGGGCGTGGCGCGCATCCTGGCGGTCTGCGAGGAGACGGATAGAGGTCTTCGATTCGAGGGCGAGGCCCTTCGCATCGGGCGGCTGCGTGCGGAGATCCGCAAGGAGTTCGCAAGCCGGGGTCTGAGCGAGCCTCACGGCAACATCCTCGCGGCGGGGGCTGCGGCCGGCGTGCCTCACACTCAAGGGGACTCGGGTCGCGAGCTGCGGGCTGGTGAGCCGCTCATCGTGGATCTCTACCCGCGCGGGCGAGTCTACGCAGACTGTACCCGTACGTTCTGCGTCGGGTCTCCAGACGAGTCATTTCTCGTCGCCTACGCCGCCGTCCGGGCCGCGCTGGAACAGGCCCACGCGAGCTGCCGGCCCGGAATGCGTGGTTGGGAGCTGCAACAGCAGACCTGTGAACTCTTCGAGGCGAGGGGCTTTCCCACAATCCGCCAGGATCCTTCTTCGGTGCGAGGCTATGTCCACGGCCTTGGCCACGGTGTAGGGCTCGAGCTCCATGAGTACCCGAGCTTCCGCGAACTGGCGGGAGATGAGGGACGCCTCGAGTGGGGAGATGTCCTGACGCTCGAGCCAGGGCTCTACGACGAGGCGCAGCGCTACGGTGTCCGACTCGAGGACCTCTGTTACCTGGGTGCCTCGAAGATGCTCAATCTGACGCCGTTGCCGCTCGACTGGGACCCGAGGGCCTGGTCTGGAGACTGAAGGGGCTCTAGCGTTCGACCCAGTAGTTGGGAGCTTCCTTGGTGATGGTCACATCGTGCGCGTGGCTCTCTTTCAGCCCGGCGCTGGTGATCTGGAGGAAGCGGACCTTGGTCCGTAGATCGGCGATGTCCGTGCAGCCCGCCAGGCCCATGCCGGAGCGCAGGCCGCCGGTCAACTGGCTGATCATCTGGTGCACACTGCCCTTGTAGGGCACCATGCCCTCGATCCCCTCGGGGACCAGCTTGCTCAGCTCGCTTCCATTGTCCTGGAAGTAGCGGTCCGCGCTGCCTGCAGCCATCGCTGAGAGCGAGCCCATTCCGCGGTAGGCCTTGAAGGTGCGGCCCTGATAGAGAATGGTCTCGCCCGGGCTCTCCTCGGTGCCGGCGAAGAGTGAGCCGATCATCACCGAGTGGGCGCCGGCTGCGATCGCCTTGCTCAGGTCGCCCGAGAACTTGACTCCGCCATCGGCGATCACGGGGACGCCCGCGTCGCCGGCCACTTCAACCGCGTCCATGATGGCGGTGACCTGTGGCACGCCAGCTCCAGTGACGATGCGGGTGGTGCAGATCGAGCCGGGGCCGATCCCGATCTTGATCGCGTCGGCACCCCGGTCGAGAAGGGCCTGTGCGCCTTCGCGGGTGGCGACGTTGCCGGCGATGAGCTGAACATCGGGGAAGCGCTGGCGCAGCGCCTCGAGGGCATCGAGAACCCCGCGACTGTGTGCGTGAGAGGAGTCAAGCACGAGAACGTCGACTCCGGCCGAGATCAGGGCTCCGGCGCGCTCGATGAACGCCCCAGAGGCTCCCACCGCCGCACCCACCCGCAAGCGACCGAGGCCGTCCTTGCAGGCGTCGGGGAACTGAATCTTCTTCTGAATGTCCTTGACCGTAATCAGGCCCTTGAGTGCACCGGCGTCGTCGACGACAAGGAGCTTCTCGATCCTGTGCTGGTGGAGAAGGGCCTTGGCTTCGTCGAGGGTCGTGCCCTCGGGGACGGTCACAAGGTCCTCCTTGGTCATCAACTGGTCGATGCGCCGGTCGTGATCGTCCTCGAAGCGGAGATCCCGATTGGTGAGGATTCCGACAAGGTGTCCGGCCTCGTCGGTCACCGGCACGCCGGAGATCTTGTAGCGCGCCATCACCTCGAGAGCTTCGTGGATGCGCTGGTGGGGCTGCATGGTCACCGGGTCGACGATCATCCCGGCTTCACTGCGCTTGACCTTGTCGACCTGATCCGCCTGGGCCTCGATGTCGAAGTTCTTGTGGATGATCCCCATACCGCCGGCCTGGGCCATGGCGATCGCCAGTTGTGACTCGGTGACGGTGTCCATCGCCGCAGAGACCAGGGGGATGTTGAGGCTGATGCCGCGCGAGAGCTCGGTCTTGAGCGCGACCGCTGTCGGATGCAGCTCCGAGAGTCCGGGAGGGATCAGGACGTCGTCAAAGGTGAGAGCCACTCGAGGGGTTCTGTCCATGCCTATCCACCCACCTTGGCCGGCCGGCCGTGACATTGCTTGTACTTGCGCCCCGAACCGCACGGACAGGGTGCATTGCGCCCGACCTTGGGCGAATCGTTGCGGATCGTCTTCGGGCCCTGTGGCACCGCGGCCTTGGGAGGCGCGCTGAACTCGAAGCCCGAGGGGGGCTGCTGTCGCGTCTGCCGCCGCTCGCGCATCTGGTCGACGGAGACCGGCTCGACGCGGAAGATCGTCTTGATGGTCGTGTCTTCGATGCGTTCCTTCATCGCCTGGAACAGCTCGAAGCTCTCCCGCTTGTACTCGTTCTTCGGGTCCTTCTGGCCGACGGCCCGGAGGTTGATTCCCTCCTTGAGGTGGTCGAGCGCCAGGAGGTGATCCTTCCATGACTGATCGACGACCCTGAGCATGACATCGCGCTGGAATAGGCGCATGAGGTCCTCACCGAGCCGCTGAGCCTTTTCGTCGTACTTGGCGTCGGCGACGCCCTCGAGCCGCTCGGTGAGATCGTCGACTCCATAATCCTCGATCTTCAGGCCGAGCGTGTTGATGTCGATGTCGAAGTAGGCGAGCATGTCCGTCGCCACCTCGGTCAGATCCCAATCGCGTGGATCGGAGCGAGCTGGACAGTGCGTCTCGACGATGTAGCCGATGAGGTCGTGGGTGATCGAGTGGACGTACTCCTGGCCCTCGTTCCCGTCGAGAATGTCGCGGCGTAGCTGATAGATCGCCTCGCGCTGTTTGTTCATCACATCGTCGTACTCGAGCAGGTACTTGCGAGCCTCGAAGTTACGTCCCTCGACTTGACGCTGCGCCCGCTCGATCGCGTTGGTGACCATCTTGGCCTCGATCGGCTCGCCCTCTTCCATGCCGAGTTTGCCGAGCATGCCCTTGACCCGATCGCCGCCGAAGATCCGCATCAGGTCGTCATCCATCGACAGGTAGAAGCGTGAGGATCCCGCGTCTCCCTGACGCCCTGAACGGCCGCGCAGCTGATTGTCGATCCGCCGCGACTCATGGCGCTCGGTGCCGAGAATGTGCAGCCCGCCGGCGTCGAGTACGTCCTGCTTCTCCTGGACGCAGAGGTCTGTGTAGTGCGCCAGAGAGGTCTCGTAGGCGTCGAGTTCGGTCTCGGGGTCGGACTCGGCTCTGGCAAGGCCCTCGGGATTGCCACCGAGCACGATGTCGGTGCCGCGGCCGGCCATGTTGGTGGCGATGGTGACCGCGCCCTTGCGCCCGGCCTGAGCCACGATCGAAGCCTCGCGCTCGTGGTACTTGGCGTTGAGTACGACGTGAGGCACACCGCGCCGCTTCAGCATCTTGGAGAGGAGCTCACTCGTCTCGATCGAGATCGTTCCGACCAGAGCGGGTTGCCCGCTCTCGTTGCACTCGGCGATCTCCTCGACGACCGCGTTCCACTTGTCCTGCGTGGTGAGGAAGATCAGATCGGCCCGATCGTCGCGAGCCATCTCCCGGTTCGTCGGGATGACCACCACGTCCAGGTCATAGATGTCGCCGAATTCCGTCGCCTCGGTCTCGGCCGTACCGGTCATGCCGGCGAGCTTCTCGTACATCCGGAAGTAGTTCTGGAAGGTGATCGTGGCGAGCGTCTGATTCTCCCGCTCGATCTTGACCCCCTCCTTGGCCTCGACCGCCTGGTGAAGTCCATCGGACCAGCGTCGGCCCGGCATCATGCGGCCCGTGAACTCGTCGACGATGACGACCTGGCCGTCCTTGATCAGGTACTCGACATCCTTCTTGAAGAGGTTGTGCGCCCTGAGGCCCTGGTTGACTCCATGCAGCAGATCCATGTTCTCCATGTCGTAGAGATTGTCGATCCGCAGGAGTCGCTCCACGGAGCTCACACCGTCATCGGTCAGAGTCACCGTGTGGGCCTTCTCGTCGACCAGGAAGTCGCCGGTCGTCGTCTTGCTGCCGTCCTCGTGCTCGGTCTCCTCGCCCTGGTACAGGCGGGGAATGATCCGGTCGATGGCGTAGTACTTGTCCGTTGACTGCTCCGAGGGCCCGGAGATGATCAGCGGCGTCCTCGCCTCATCGACGAGGATGGAGTCGACTTCGTCGACGATGGCGAAGGTATGGGGGCGCTGAACCATGCTCGCGCGATCGAACTTCATGTTGTCGCGCAAGTAGTCGAAGCCGAACTCGTTGTTTGTCCCGTAGGTGATGTCCGCCGCGTAGGCGGCCTGACGGTCCTTGTCGAGCATGTCGTGCTGGATGATCCCGAAGGTCATGCCCAGGAACTCGTACACACGACCCATCCACTCGGCATCTCGCCGGGCCAGGTAGTCATTCACCGTGACCACGTGGACACCGTCTCCGCTCAGCGCATTGAGGTAGACCGGCAGCGTAGCGACGAGAGTCTTGCCCTCTCCGGTCTTCATCTCGGCGATCCGGCCCTGATGGAGGACGATGCCTCCAATCAGCTGGACGTCGAAGTGCCGCATTCCGACCGCACGCCAGGCCGCCTCTCGAACGACGGCGAAGGCCTCGGGAAGGAGATCGTCGAGGGTCTCACCCTTTTCGAGCCGGGCCCGGAACGTCTCCGTCCTGGCCTTGAGATCGTCGTCGCTGAGCGGCTTGATCTCCGCTTCGAGAGCATTGATGGCCTCGACCAGAGGCATCATGCGCTTGAGATCGCGCTCGTGCTTGGTACCGAAAACCTTGCCCAGTATCTGGTTCAGCATGGTGGTTGTCTTCTGAGGTTGGGGCGGTGAGGGCGGCGGGTCGCGCCGCGGCGTTCAGAGGTCCGAACTCTACCAAACAACGCGACCTGCCCGGCTCTTCCGGGAAAGCGCAAACCGCCGCAGGTCGAGGCCTGCGCGGTTGCGTTCCTGGTCATCGGCTCAGGGTCCGGCTTTGGTGCCGTCGAGGATGTAGGCGCGAGGATTCTCGGGCCTGCCATCGACCCGCACTTCGTAGTGCAGGTGGTACCCGGTGGTCCGGCCGGTGTTGCCGATCAGTCCAACCGTGTCCCGTTGGCTGATGCGATCACCCGCCTTGACGGTGATCTCGGAGAGGTGACCGTACCGCGTCGTGATGCCGTAGCCGTGCGAGACGTAGACCGCCTTGCCGAGGGCGCCGATCCGTTCGGCGCGAACGACAACACCGTCGGCAGTGGCTCTTACCGGCGAGCCGTGCGCTGCCGCGATGTCGATGGCCCGGTGGAGCGCACGTTGCCCTGTGACCGGGTCCTTACGGTAGCCGTAGTTGCTGGTCAGCAGACCCTTGACCGGAGCGATCGAAGGAGTGGAGGAGATGACTCGGCGGCGCTCGTCGAGATTGGATCCGACGTGGCGCAGGGCCTGGGTCAGGTTGGAGACTCGATCATCGAGATGGCCGAGAGTCGCGAGCGAGTCGGCACCCTGGCGAGGGTTGGAGACCCCGCCGATACCAGGCTGCTGGGCCGGCGGCAGGCCGTCGAGGCCGGCGACGATCGCCAGTTGGCGGGTCTGATCCTCAAAATCCGTGAGCTGCTGCTGAAGCGTCGTGATGCTGGCCTCGAAAGTCCGATTGATCTGCCTGAGATCCTCGTTCTCGGCCGTAACCTGCTGGAGCTTGCCTCTGTCGACGGTGTTGGTGAAGAACGACCACGTGGTGAAGAGCGAACCGACGAGGAGCAGAATCGCCAGGGCTGTGGCGAGACGCAGCTGCCGGTTCGTGACCCGCCACTTGCGGAATCTGGCCCGTGCATGGGGCACAAGAATCACGGTGTGGTACTTCAATCCCATCCTCTAGCCCTTCTTGGTAGTGGGTGGGCGGTCCCTCGATCGAAACATCGCCAACTGCCCTGAGTAAGCCGGTATTCTATCGACGGCCATTCGATTGTCAAGGAGTTCACAGCGCGCTAAGTCGCTTCGATTCGGCACCTTCCGGCCGGTCAGAGCCAGGCGGAGAGTAACGCGGCCATCAGGACACCCGCCAGGGCGCAGAGCCATTTGACCCAGCGCCGACCGAGGCGCAGGAACTCGTCCTGAAAGAGGTCGAAGGCACCGATGTACAGGAACGCGCCCGCCGCGAGAGCTGTAGCCGTGGCGTCGAAGAGGAGGTGTGAATCGCCCCGCAGCACCGCGCCCGCGAGGATCCCGGTCAGGATTCCAAGCGGAGTCATGAGCGCGAAGATCGAGACCAGCTTGAAGGCCCTGGCCCGGGGAATCCGACTATGGACGAGCGAGAGTCCCAGCGCCAGTCCCGCCGTCCCCTTGTGAGCCGCGATCGCGAGAAAGGTCAGGGTGGCACCGCGGGCCTCCGTCTCCACTCCAAGCGCAATCCCGGCGAGCATCGAGTGCGCCGAGAGGGCGAAGGCCAGGAGATAGGGCGATGCAGGCCGGTGGTCCTCACCATGCGCATGGGAGCCCTCGCCGGAGTGAGCGTGGGCAGCCTCGTGAGCCTGCTCGGGCGAGACCACGTGCTCGAGCAACAGGAGGAGCATGAACGCGGCAATGGCGAGGAGAGACGCCACAGGGAAGCCGGTGCCCTGGTCCCTGAAGAGGCCTGCGCTCTCGGGAAGGAAGTGGAGCAGACCGATCGAGAGGAAGAGACCCGCCGCGAATGCGTTGCCGGCGCCGATAGAGGCCCGGCCCGGCGCCCTCCGGTCGAGAAGGACCGGGAGGAGCCCACCCACGAGGCCGCAGGCCAGCGTGAGAATCAGTAGGAGGGTCTTCAACTCGTTCAGGGACACGCCCGAACAGTAGCCCGGATTCGACCGGGCCGACAAGCGGGAGGAGAATCCCAGTCGATCATGCAAGGCCTCGGATCGGCTTCGCGTCTTGTGTAGAGTGAGCCTCGCGACGAGCCCGACTACCGACCCCGTCCACGACATGCTCGAGCCCGACATCGACTCCGCCGCGACCGACCGACTCGCAGAAGTGGTCCAGAGGGTCTGGGGATTCTCCGACTTCCTGCCTCTCCAACGCGAGGCGATGGACCGGGTTCTCGATAACCGAGACAGCCTGCTCGTGCTGCCGACCGGAGGTGGAAAGTCCCTCTGTTTTCAGGCGCCGGCCCTGTTGAGGGAAGGGGTCGCGGTCGTCGTGTCGCCGCTCATCTCGCTGATGAAGGATCAGGTCGACGCACTGGTCGCCACCGGCGTGGCCGCTGCCGCTTACAACTCCAGCCTGAGCGCAGAGGACCGGAGAGCGGTAGAGGCTTCACTCGAGGCGGGCGAACTCGACCTGCTCTATGTCGCCCCGGAGCGGCTGGCCGGCAGTGGCGCAGAGGTGTTCCTATCGCGCCTCGAGCAGGCGGGCGTCGGCTTCTTCGCGGTGGACGAGGCCCACTGCATCAGTCAGTGGGGACACGCGTTTCGACCCGAATACAGGCTGCTCGGCTCGCTGCGCGAGCGGTTTCCGGATGCGTCGGTTCACGCCTTCACAGCGACCGCAACGCCGCGGGTGCGCGGCGATATCGTCGAGCAGTTGGGGCTGAGAGAGGCGGAGGTTCTGGTCGGATCCTTCGATCGGCCCAACCTGGTCTACAGGGTCTTTCGGCGCAGCGATCTGACGACAAGGCTCAAGGCTCTCGTCTCCCGGCATCCAGGTGAGGGGGGCATCGTCTACTGCAACTCCCGCAAGCAGGTCGAGAAACTGGCCACTCGGCTCAGGGACTGGGGCATCAGCGCCCTGCCGTACCATGCCGGCCTCGACGATCAGACCCGCGCCGCCAACCAGGATGCCTTCTCTCGCGAGGAGGTCGACGTCGTGGTCGCCACCGTCGCCTTCGGGATGGGTATCGACCGCTCGAACGTCCGGTTCGTGGCTCATGCCGGGGCTCCGAGATCGATCGAGCATTACCAGCAGGAGACGGGGCGCGCGGGGCGCGATGGCCTTCCCGCCGAGTGCGTTCTCTTCTACTCCCCGGCGGACTTCATGAACTGGCGCCGGATGCTCGAGTCGAGCGGGGAGTGGAACAGTCACTCACGAACGCTCCTCAACGCCATGCAGCGCTTTGCAGCTGCGACCCGATGTCGTCATCGGAGACTGCTCGAGTACTTCGGAGAGCGCTACGAACCGGAGACCTGCGAGGCCTGCGACTGGTGCCTGGGTGAGCTGGAACTGGTCAGCGAGCCGGTCGTACTGGCCCAGAAGGTTCTCTCGTGCGTCGTGCGTCTCGAGCAGCGCTGGGGCGTCGGCAGGGTGGTCGACGTACTGCGGGGGAGGAACAGCGAGAAGCTGGCGAGCACGGGTCACGACCGATTGAGCACTTTCGGGCTCCTCGACGACCTGTCGATCGGAGAGGTCCGCGGGTACATCGATCAGCTCCTGGACGGTGGCTTCCTGCGGCAGGCGGGGGACGAGTACCCGATCGTCCAGCTCACGGAAGAGGGCGCCGAGCTCCTGCGAGGGAACAGCGAGTGCCGGCTCTACCGACAGGAGGCGCCGTCTCGGAAATCACGCTCGAAGGCGACGTCGGGAGGCGCCGACTGGGATGGAGTGGATGTCGAGCTCTTCGAGGCTCTGCGCGAGTTGCGCCTCGAGATCGCTCGTGAGCGCAACGTGCCCCCCTACGTCGTGTTCCACGACAGCGTCCTCCGCGACATTGCCCGGCTGAGACCTCGATCTCCCGCCGAACTCCTGCAGCTCAAGGGCGTTGGGGAGAAGAAGGCTCTGGACCTCGGGGAGGAGTTTCTCGCACGACTGAGGGACTACGAGGCATCCTCCGCCACGGACGCCGAGCCGCAGCCTGGGTGATCGCCGTCAGCTCAGGAGCAGACGCAGATCGTCGGCCGTCAGATCGCGTAGGGACTGTCCTTCACCCGCGCCCTCGAGGATTGCGTCGGCGATCTGGCGCTTGGACTTCTGAAGGTCGAGAATCTTCTCCTCGACGGTGTCACGGGCGATGAGGCGATAGGCGAAGACCGGGTTTTCCTGACCGATACGGTGCGCTCGATCAATGGCCTGTGCCTCGACGGCGGGGTTCCACCAGGGGTCGAGGAGGAAGACGTAGCCCGCTGCAGTCAGGTTGAGGCCGGTGCCACCGGCCTTCAGACTGACGAGAAAGAGGTTGCACTCCGGGTCGTTCTGGAAGCGATCAACGATGTCGGCACGGTTGCGTGTCTGGCCGTCGAGGTAGGCATAGGGGACCTCCTCGCTGTCGAGGTGTTGCCTGACGAAGCCGAGGAGCTTGGTGAACTGCGAGAAGACGAGCACCTTGTGACCCTCGTCGAGAACCTCCTCGACCTGCTCGAAGAGGGTCTCCAGCTTGGCGCTTCCCGCGTCGGCCCACTCCTCGTTGACAAGACCGGGGTGACAGGCGACCTGGCGCAATCGAAGGAGCGCCTGGAGAACCTGTATGGCAGAACCGGAGACGCCCTCGGACTCGACCTGTTGCAGCAGGCTGACCTGGTACTGAGCGCGGAGCTGGTCGTAGTACTCCTGCTGCTCGGGACGCAGGGTGCAATGCAGGACCTGCTCCGTCTTGGGTGGAAGATCGGGCAGAACCTGCGCCTTCGTACGCCGGAGAATAAATGGCCTGATGCCCTCCGCAACGACTTCGAGCTCCCTCTTGCTCGCGGTGCGCCCACTGTTGAGTACATCCAGCCAGGGCAGTCGGCCCATCAGGCCCGGGTTGAGGAACTCAAAGAGGGAGCCCAGCTCGCCGAGGTGATTCTCGATCGGTGTTCCAGTGAGCGCCAGGCGATGCCGCGCACGCAGGAGTCTGCTCGCCTTGGTGGTTTGCGACGAGGGATTCTTGATCGCCTGTGCCTCGTCGAGGATGACGGTGTCGAACTCCTCCTTGGCGAGGAGGGCGATGTCGCGCCGCATTGTCCCGTAGGTCGTCACCACGAGGTCGTATTTGGCGAGCTTCTCGAGGATCGCCTCACGATTGGCTCCCCGGTACTCGACCGACTTGAGCTTGGGCGTGAAGTGAGCGGCCTCATCGATCCAGTTGTAGACCACACTGCGAGGGGCGACGACGAGGAAGGGCAGCTTGGTGGTCTTCGAGGCAGTCCGGTTGGCCTGGATCAGGGCGAGGACCTGAATGGTCTTGCCCAGACCCATGTCGTCGGCGAGGACGCCGCCGAGCCCGAACTCGCGGAGAAAGTCGAGCCAGCCCAGTCCCTGTCGTTGGTAGCTCCTCAGCTCCCCGTCGAAACTCTTGAGCTCCCGCTTGGGTTTGATTCGCTCGAAGGACTTGAGCTTCTGGCGTAGCTCGGCAAAGGCGGCGTCGACGTCTGCCGGTGGTGTGGCACTGAGCAGGGCGTCGACGAGGAGTGCCTGGGAGGGCAGGAATCGCAGGCCATTGTCGCTCGAGCTCTGCGCGAGTTCGGCCAGCGAGTCATAGGCCTCCATCCAGTCAGCCGGCAGAAGACCCTGAGAGCCGTCCGCCAGGGTCACGAACCGATCGCCCCTGGAGATTGCGCCGAGGATGTCCGAGAACTCGATGCTGTCTCCGCCGAAGTCGATTTCGCCACTGAGTTCAAACCAGTCGATGCCGCTCTCGACCTTGAGCGCGGGAGCGCTCGCCGGATGCACGGTCGTGCCGTGCACTTCGACGGACCACCCGTCAGTCAGCAGGGGTTCGACGAGCCCCGGAACCTCGGCCGGCTCGAGTTCGAGGCCGTGTCCATTCTTGCCCTCGACCGGCCTGACGCCAAGCTCGAGGAGACGCACGAGCGCTGAGTGCTCGCTCTCCATGTCGCGACGCAGGAATCGACCCCCGTGCCAGTCGACGATCGACATCCGCGGATCCTCGGCCCCTACCTTGAGGCTGCCGTAGTCGAACGAGAGGGCCGCGACCAGCGGAGGGGTCATGAATTCGGGCGCCGGCTGCCGCTCCAACAGAAGGCAGGGCTGTGGCTCGGCGGCGTCCTCCGTGAGACTGAGCTGTTCGGGAACCTCGAGATGGGGGAGGCTCGGAACCTCGAGCAGCGAGGTGAGGGCGTCCGCCAACTCCTCGGGCGGAATGATGATCTCTCCGGCCTGCGCCAGGAGATTGAACCAGGTCATGTCGTGCTCATGAGCGTCGACCAGCCGGGCCAGAGTTCCACCGAAGAGCACCAGCCGAGTGCTCGAGCTGATGGGGAGGACCATGCTGACGTCGGTGAGGGCCGCCGTGTCGCCGTCGCGCTCGATATCACCGCTGAGGGATGCGGGGCCCTCCGCGGGGACGTGGAGCCGCAGTGCCAGGCGCCAGGGATCTCCGGGATCCCAGGTCAGAGGCTGGGGATCGCGGAGCGTCCGTCCGTCCCACCAGCGGAGCGCACTCTCGCTCGAGAGGTGAGTCAGCACGTCGTCGTGGAGGCTCCTCGGAAGGAGGAATCGTCGGATGCCCGCTTCGCTCGGCTTCGTCTTGCCCCGCCGACCGCGAGCCTGGCGCTTGGGCGGGTCCGCCGGCATGGCCGTGATCACGGAAGGCGCTTCGTCCTCCGCTCCCTCGTGTGATTCTCCGAGGAGGAGAGCCTGGAGCTCGTCCGGAGCGACGCTGGCTCGCTTCAACTTACCGAGCGCCCCGCTCGAGCTGCGGCTCCGACCGAAGATGTCGACAACCAGGTCGCCGGCAGCGAGGCTCGCCGACGTGTTGAGTAGGAAATGGAGCTCCGGCCGGGGTGACCTCTGGGCCGGCTTCGTCGCCGAAACTGGGTGCTCGATCTGCTCTTCGACCGAGTCGAGGAGGGATCTCCAGGTGGTCGGCCCGGCGGGCACCTTCTTGGATCCTCTGGGTGCTCTGCGTCGTGACTTGCGCTGTCTGGCTGCAGGCGCCAGAGCTGCGCCAGCAGGAACCTCGATGCCGAGAGCCTCAGCCCAGGCGCTGGCGTCGTCCTTGCGCAGGGAGAGTCGATCTCTGCCGGGCGGCTGGTTGGCCGCACCCCCTTCACCGAGCGCCAGCAGCGTGGCCCACAGGTGCTTGCATGGTCTGCCTGAGCCGAAACGCTGGCAGTCGCAGAAGCCGTGCAACACACGCTCCTGTGGGACTCGGGTCCAGTCGAGTCCCACCGAATAGAAGGGCTGGTCGGTCCCTTCGACGCGGGCCTTCGCGCGATTGCCCTTGACCTCGAGCTTCACGCGCTCTTCCCGAAAATACTCCTCACCACGCTGTCGATCGCGGGCCTGGAAATGGGATCCGGTCCTCTTGTGCAGCGGGATGACTCTCGACGCGCCACTACGAGAGCGCCGTCGGGGTCTACGGCGTTGGCCGCCTGAGTTGGCTTCGTCTGTCTTGCTTGTCGCCATTCGCTTCCGGTCCTGCGAGAGCACCCACGTCTCTGTTGCCGGTCAACCCCCGGATCCTCGAGACGGAGCGAAGATGCTCGAGGGTGTCAGGGCCGAGGTCCTCCGGCGTGGCGGCAGCGGGGTGCGAAGCCGGCGGCCGGATGAACCGTGCCGGTACCTTACATCAAGTCACATCGGGATTGGCAAGTGGTCGTCCCACCGGAGCGGGGCGGCGGAGGCCAATCAATCCGAGTCGAGCCCCTCGAGGAAGGCCAGGAGCAACTCGTGGAAACGGTCTCCTTCCTCGAAGTACCAGGCATGCCGGCCCCCGGGGATGATGACCAACTCGGACTCGGCGAGCATGTCCGCAAGCACTCGACCCTCGGTGAGGGGGACGACCGGGTCATTGGCACCCCAGAGAGCCAGGAGGGGAACATCGGCCCGCCGCAGACCCTGCAGATGGTTCATGGCACCCACCGGAGCCAGGGCTACAAAACCGTCGAGCCGCTGTGGGTGTCCGGCCAGGAGGGGAAAGGCGAAGCCACCACTCATCGAGGGCGCGACGACGGTCACGCTCTCGATCCCGGCCTCGTCCAGGTACTCGGCGAGGAAGGTCGCGGGGTCGAGGCGTCGGCGAGCTCCACTCCGACCGTATCCGGGTAGGTCGAGGGCGATCACGCGATAGCCCTTCTCGGCGAGCAGGTCGACCGTACCCAGACTCTCCCAATCTGCCGAGCTGTACTTCGCTCCATGGAGGAGGAGTACGGCCGCCCCGTCGGAAGGACCCGCGATGACCTGGTGCAGGGGAGCGGCCAGGAAGAGGGACGCCATCAGCAGTGCCGTCGAGATCATCAGGGCATTCTAGCCCCGCCGGGCCTCGCAGAACCCCTGGGAGGCTGCCACGTAGTTACCCGGGTGGTGGCACGTGGTCCTCGCATGCCATTGCAATGCCTGAAGTAGAGTGCCCGAAAAGATGCCGGCAATCGCCCACAGATTCCTCAGACCTCTTGCCGTCACAGTCGTACTGGGGCTCGGCTTGGGCGTGGCGGTCGCTCAAGCGGATCTGCGATTCGACCGACTGACCCCCGCAGACGGCCTGTCCCAGGTCTCGGGCAATGCGGTGATCCAGGACAGCGAGGGATTCCTCTGGATCGGCACCCAGGATGGCCTCAATCGTTACGACGGCCGTGACTTCGTCATTCACAAGAACAGCGCTGGTGATCCGGACTCCCTTTGGGACAATTTCGTCAACGCCATATGGGAAGACTCGCAGGACCGCCTCTGGATCCTGACCAACAGTCCCGGAGCCATCAACCGCTACGACCCTGAGACGGAGGAGATCCTCACCTTCCGGCTACAGCCCTCGGACGAGGGGGCGCCGCCAGTTCGGGCGGTCAACGTGAAGGCCCTGTGGGAGGACGAAGCCGGAAATCTCTGGATCGGTACTTTCGGGAGTGGCATCTTCGTGCTCGATCAGGAGACTGGGGAGACGGAGCATCTGTACGCGCTAGCCGACCGCAACGGCGGACTATCCAGCAACGCGATCAGTAGCATCTTCGAGGACTCGACGGGAACCGTCTGGATCGGCACCTTTGGAGGCGGCCTGTACCGCCGGGTGGCCGGGGCGGACGGATCGTCCGGGGAGCTGATCCACTACGCCAACGACCCGGATGACAGCGACAGCTTGGCGCACGACACGGTCACGGACCTCTACGAGGACTCGACGGGAGTCTTGTGGGTGGCGACTGGCGGGGGCGGTCTCGACCGACTCGAGCGTGATGCCGGCCGCTTTGTCCATCTGAGAGCCGAGGGGGCGGAGACCTCGGGGCTCGCCGGGAACGTGATCCCCGGGAATCAGCGCCCGATCCTCGAGGACTCGAAGGGGTATCTCTGGGTGTATACGACCCAGGGCCTCACTCGCCTGGACCCGGACAGACAGCGCAGTCGGCACTACCGGCCCGATCCCACGACCATCGCCAGCCCAGTCAGCATGCTCTACGAGGACGGCTCGGGCGGACTGTGGGTCGGAACGCTGGGCAGCGGCGTCTTTCTCTACGATCGCAAACACGACGACTTCGCGCAGTTCACCCTCGATCCGTCCGACCCCCAGAGTCTGTCGAGCAACGGCGTCCTCTCCATTTTCGAGGACCGTTCGGGCATTGTCTGGTTCGGCACGGCCAACGGCGGAGCGGCGAGTTTCAGCCGAAACAAGCATCGTTTCGACTGGCTGCGGCAGTCACCGGTTGACCCCGACAGTCTCAGTGACAGCAAGGTCTTCGCCATCGCTCTCGATCGCAACGATGGCCTTTGGGTGGGCACTCTCGAGGGTGGCGTGCATCGCTTCGATCGACGGCGCGACCGGGTGGTCGAGCGCTACTCGGCCCTCCCGGGGAACCCAAGAGACATTGGCAACGTCGGCGTCCGTGCGGTGTACGAGGACCACCTGGGGAATCTGTGGGTCGGCACTCAGGGGGCCGGGCTCTCGCTCATCGACCGGGCGGGGGGAAGCGAGAGTCAGCGATTCTCCTTCGATCCGAACGATGCGACGAGTCTGAGCAACAACGTGATCTCGTCGATCTTCGAGGACAGCCACGGCCGATTGTGGGTGGGTACGGGCTTCGGCCTCAACCTCATGGACAGGCGGACCGGGACCTTCACGCGGTTCATGAATGATCCGGACGACGCCACGAGCCTCCCGAACAACTTCGCTCGCTTCGTCTACCAGGGTCCTTCGGGCGATCTCTGGGTGGGCACCGGAGGTGGCTTCGCCCGGTTCGATTCCGCGACCGGCGCGTTCGAGACCTTTGTCCGCAGGCCAGATGATCCGACGAGTCTCGCCAACGGAAGCGTGATGGATCTGCGGGAGGACGGTGAAGGTGGCATCTGGGTCGCGACCTACGGTGGTGGCCTCGACCATTGCAGTATCTCGACCGGGGCCTGCACGCACTTCACCACGGCCGACGGCCTTCCGACAGACTCGATCTACACCGCCATTCCGGACGAAGACGGCTTCCTCTGGATCAGCTCGAACCAAGGGATCTCCCGGTTCGACCCGCGAACCCGCGAGATCAGGAACTACGACGCCTCCGACGGGCTCGGTGGCAACGAGTTCAACGGCAGGTCCTATTTTGTGGCCGACGACGGCGAGATGTTCTTCGGAGGGATGCACGGAGTCACCAGCTTCTTCCCCGGACGGACCCGCGACAGCGAGTTCCTGCCCCCTGTCGTGATCACCGCGTTCCGACGCTTCGGCGAGGTCGAGGACTTCGATCAGGCGGTCCATCGAGTGGGCCGGATTGAACTGACTCATCGCGACAGCTTCTTCTCATTCGAGTTTGCGGCCCTCGACTTCGGCAATCCCGACAAGACGCAGTACGAATACAAGCTCGAGGGCTTCGACGAGGACTGGGTGAGTTCCGGCCGCCGCCGGTTCGCGAGCTACACCAATCTCGACGGTGGCACCTACAGCTTCAGAGTGCGGGGCACGAATGTCGACGGGGCGTGGAGTGAGATGGCGCAGCCGCTGGAGGTCGTCGTCGTCCCTCCGCCCTGGAAGACCTGGTGGGCCTACACGCTGTACGTCCTGGCCGCTGTCGGAGGCGTCTTCGGCTACAGCCGGTACCGGGCACTGGCCCATCGGGCGGAGCTGCGCAGCGCCAGGGAAGAGGCCGAGAGCCAGCGGTTGCTGGCCGAGCGTCTGCAGCAGATCGACACGATGAAGGACGAGTTCCTGGCCAACACCTCGCATGAGCTGCGGACACCGCTCAACGGCATCATCGGCCTCGCCGACTCGCTCCGCGACGGCGCAACCGGCGAGTTGCCGTCGGACACTCGCTCGAATCTCTTCATGATCGCCGCCAGTGGACGTCGGCTTTCGCGCCTGGTCGACGACATCCTCGATTTCTCGAAGCTCAAGAGCCACGAACTCGAGCTGCATCGCGGCGCCGTCGGAATGCGTGAAGTCGTCGACATCGTCCTCACCCTCTCCAAGCCACTGATCGCGGAGCGGGATCTCCTCCTGGTCAATGAGGTGCCGGGCGACCTCCCGGCGGTCGACGGAGACGAGAACCGTTTGCAGCAGATCCTCCACAACCTGGTCGGCAACGCCATCAAGTTCACCGACTCGGGGACGATCACCGCCGGGGGCCGCGCGACCGAGGGCCGGATCGAGATCACTATCAGCGACACAGGAGTCGGTATTCCGTCCGAGAATCTGGCAACTATCTTCGAGTCCTTCGAGCAGGTCGATGCATCCGCCGCGAGGTCCGTCGGGGGAACGGGACTCGGACTGACGATCACCCGTCAACTGGTGGAGCTCCACGGCGGCTCGATCGCCGTCGAGTCCGAGGAAGGCGTCGGGTCGGTCTTCACCATTTCACTGCCGACCGCCGATCCGTCGAGCGAGGCAAGCACCGGAGAGGCCGCCCAGAGTCTCTTCAGGCAGGCCGTTGCCGTGGCTGAGGAGGCAGCGATCATCGAAGCTTCGGGTGATCTCGGCGCGCTGCGGGTCGAGCCGTCGACCAACGGTCACGGGAATCTCGAGGGCGTCAAGGTCCTCAGCGTCGACGACGATCCGATCAATCTTCAGGTCCTGCACAACATCCTCAGTCTCGAGGGCTGCGAACTGACCGAGGCGACGGATGGCGAGAGGGGGCTCGCTCTCGTCGAGGAGGGCTACGTGCCGGATGTCGTGCTGCTGGACGTGATGATGCCGCGCCTGACTGGTTTCGAGGTCTGTCAGCGGCTTCGCGAGAGCTTCAGCGGAAACGAGCTTCCCGTGATCCTCCTCACCGCCAAGAACCAGGTGTCGGACCTGGTGCAGGGTCTGGCGTCGGGTGCCAACGACTATCTCACCAAGCCCTTCACCAAGAGTGAACTGCTGGCTCGAATCAACACTCACCTGAGCCTCTCGCGGGCGCATACCGTCGAAGCCGAGAACAAGAGGAAGGCCGAGGAGCTCCAGCACGCGCGCGCCATTCAGCTTTCCCTGCTGCCTCAGGAGATGCCTGACGTGCCCTACCTGGACATTGCGGTCCACATGAGCACCGCAACCGAGGTGGGGGGCGACTACTACGACTTCTTCCCGCAGACCGACGGCGGGCTCTACGTGGCGACCGGCGACGCGACCGGCCACGGCATCTCGGCCGGAATGATGGTGGCGATGACCAAGTCGACCATCAAAGCGCTGGACGTCCAGTCGCCGCACGTCCTCCTGATGCAGGCCAATCGAGTCATCCGAGCCGTCAATCCGCAGAACATGACGATGGCTCTCAACGCCCTCACGATCTCGGACTCCGGCTTCGCTGTGTCCTCGGCGGGAATGCCTCCGCTGTTCCTCTATCGAGGCGACCGGGCCGAGGTGGAGGAGATTCTGGTGCCGGGCCTTCCTCTGGGCGCCATGGCGGAGAGCGAGTACACCCTCCGCGTGGTGGAGTTCAAGCGCGGAGATTCACTCGTGCTGATATCGGACGGGCTGCCGGAGCTGCGCAACGAGGCAGGTGAGCCGCTCGGCTATGCCGCGGTTCAGCGGACGGTCGCCGAGCATGGGGAGGCTGGGCCGGAGGAGTTGCTGGCCGAGCTGACCACCCTCGGAGAGCGCTGGCAGGGCGATCGGCCCAGTGACGATGACATCACCGTCGTCGTCATCAAGAGGATCTGAGCTCTACGTCCCACTCGGATGGTCGCGGCAGGGGCCGGAAGTCGAGTGCGCGTCAGCCCTGGTCGCGAGTGTAGAGCGCCACCAGCCTGGCGACGAGAATCGCCAGATAGAACTGGCCCACGACTGCCTGCAACGTGACCAATGACTGCGCACCGTCGGTCAGCGGATAGGCGTCGCCGAACCCGAGAGTCGTCAGAGTCACGAAACTGAAGTAGATAAACCGGGTCGCTTCTACGGGTTCCGTGACTTCGAGCCCATGGAAGGAGCCTGGGCGGCTCGTCTCGACGAGGGCGTAGAGGAACGACCAGCAGAGGGCGAGCATCAGGTAGCCGCAGATGGCACCCTGGATCGTCTCACCATTGACGGTGCGTGAGCGGAGAACCTCGCGGATCACCAGTAGGGTGCCCCCGAAGATCGCCAGGCCGGCCGCGCTGAAGACGACAGCTCGTAGCGTCGAGCCGTCGAAAAACTGCAGGCACCAGGTGCCCACGAGAACCGTCCCTACGACGGCCGAGGCCCTGATCAGGGCCCTTCGCGTACCCGACACTGCGTACACAGCTGAGGCCATCACGACCGAGAAGGCGACGTTGATCAGCAGGCTGCGCCCTGCGCCGGGTCGGAAGAACGGGAGGACACCGAAGATGTAGATGGCCAGCGTGATCAGCAGGGGAGAGAAGCGGGCGCGGTGAATTATCGGTGTATCGCTCATCGGTGGCCCCCTCCAACGCTGCAGTATAGCCACCGGGGCTCCGGCGATGGAGTGGGATCGGGGCTTGAAAGAGCGCTCCGGACAGCGTAGAACTAGCTTCGAACGGAGGAGCCTTTCGATGTCCGAGTTTTTTGTCGGTTCAGAGATCGGAAAGTTGCGCAAGGTGCTGGTGCACCGACCCGATCTGGAACTGCGCCGCCTGACGCCGTCGAATCACGACGAGCTGCTCTTTGATGACGTGCTCTGGGTGAGTCGAGCGCGGGAGCAGCACGATGCCTTCGTCGCCGAACTCCGCTCGCGAGGCGTCGAGGTCTACCTGCTTCACAACCTGCTGGCCGAGGCGTTGGAGGACGAATCGGCACGTCGAGCCGCCGTCGAGGCCGCGGTGACTCCTTACACGATCGGGCCGGGAGCTGTGGCCGAACTTCGAGGGATGGCTCTCGAGGCCATGCCGGCAGAGCTGGCGCGGCACTTGATCGGCGGTCTGACCAAGGGCGAGCTGAGAGCGGGCGGTGTCGACGTCGACGGCTTGAACCGACATTCCCTGCTGGCCGGTGCTACGACGGACGACGCCTTCGTACTGCCCCCGTTGCCGAACAGCCTCTTCACTCGAGACTCCTCGTGCTGGATCTATGGCGGCGTGTCCCTGAACCCGATGCAGTGGCCGGCGCGCCGACTCGAGGGCATCAACATGGCGCTGATCTATCGGTACCATCCCATGTTCCGACAGGCGGAGTTCGAGTTCTGGTACCCGCCGCTCGACCCGTTGGGCGAGTTCGAAGCCAGAGACTTCGGCAAGGCTGCGTTGGAGGGTGGTGATGTCATGCCGATCGGCAACGGAGCCGTACTGGTCGGCATGAGCGAACGCAGCACCGGCAGGATGATCGAGCTTCTGGCTCAATCGCTCTTCTCCAAGGGCGCCGCCGATCGCGTCATCGCCTGCCAGATGACCAAGGAGAGGGGGCACATGCACCTCGACACGGTCTTCACTTTTCTCGACCGTGATGCGGTGACGGCTTACCCGAAGGTGGTGGAGAACATCAACGCTTTCAGTCTGCGCCCGGGAGGGCAGGAGGGCGCTTTCGAGATTACTCGAGAGACGAGCTTCCTCGATGCCGTGGCCGATGCAACGGGTGTCGACACTCTCCGCGTCGTGCCGACCGGCGGTGACGACTACCAGGCCGCTCGAGAGCAATGGGACGACGCCAACAACGTGGTGGCTATCGAGCCGGGCGTGGTGATCTCCTATGACAAGAACGAGTACACCAACGCCCTCATCCGCGATGCCGGTGTCGAGGTGGTGACGATCGACGGGTCCGAGTTGGGCAAGGGACGAGGCGGAGGTCACTGCATGACCTGCCCGCTCCTGCGGGACCCGATCTGAAGTAGGCCGCGACCGAAGGAACTGACGAAAGGGAAGCCACGACATGTCGCCGAACCTCACAGGACGGAGTTTTCTCAAGCTGCTCGATTTCTCGCAGGAGGAGATCCTTGCTCTGCTGGAGCACTCCAGACAACTCAAGCAAGACAAGGCCGCCGGGACGGAGACGCAGGCTCTCATCGGAAAGAACATCGCTCTCATTTTCGAGAAGACCTCGACTCGCACGCGCTGTGCCTTCGAAGTGGCTGCTTTTGATCAGGGCGGGCACGTCACATACCTCGACCCCGGAGGCTCCCAGATGGGGCACAAAGAGTCGGTGAAGGACACCGCCAGAGTCCTCGGCCGCTTCTATGACGGCATTGAGTATCGAGGATTCTCCCAGGCGGTCGTCGAGGAGCTCGCGGCCTATGCCGGAGTTCCGGTCTGGAACGGCCTCACCGATGAGTTCCATCCGACTCAGATCCTGGCTGATGTTCTGACCATGCAGGAGCACAGTTCAAAACCCCTGACCGAGATCTCCTATTGTTACGTCGGCGACGCCCGCAACAACATGGGCAATTCCCTCCTCGTGGGCGGCGCCAAGCTCGGCATGGATGTCAGGCTCTGCGCTCCGCGGCAATACTGGCCGGAGGAGGGCCTGGTGGAGATCTGCCGGGCCATCGCGGCCGAGACGGGGGCTCGGATCTCCATTACGGAGGAGGTCTCCGAGGGCGTTCGCGGAGTCGACTACCTCTATACCGACGTCTGGGTTTCGATGGGTGAGCCCGCAGAGGTCTGGAAGGAGAGGATCGAACTGCTGAGGCCCTACCAGGTCAACGCCGGTATGCTCGAACTGACCGGGAGCCCGGAGGTCCGATTCCTGCACTGCCTGCCCGCGTTTCACAACCGAGAGACCAAAGTCGGTGCTCAGATCTACGAGGACTACGGTCTGGATGGGATCGAGGTCAGCGAGGAGGTCTTTGAATCGGACCACTCGATCGTCTTCGACCAGGCCGAGAATCGGATGCACACCATCAAGGCCGTCATGGTCGCGACGCTGGTCTGACGCGTCCAGCAGGCAGCAGGCTCGGGAGTCAGGTCGATGCGCATTGAGTGGGAGCCTGGAAATTGCGTGGAGCCCACGAATGTTGACCAGAGTACCGATCTGTCGGGGGAGTGTTCTGTCTCTGGACGAGACGTCGTCGTACGAAGCGACCTACCAGGCCGCCTGATCTCCAGATCGGTACCTTCGACATGCTCGAGTTCCTGACTCTCTTCCTCGGAATCGTCGCCGGAGCCCAGGAGGTCCAACTCGCCGCGGATCCCGAGGTTTCGAGCGTCGAGCTGCGCTTGGACGGTCGTCTACTCGGCACGCTGACCGAATCGCCATGGCACGGCGAGGTCGACCTCGGGCCGAAGATTCTGCCCCACCGTCTGGAGGCGATCGGGCTCGATTCGGAGGGCTCTGAAGTCGGCCGCACCTCCCAGGCCCTCAACGTGCCCCGCCCGGCGGCAGAGGTTGCACTGGCTCTCGAACACAGCGAAGGACGACTGACCGGCGCCCGCGTTGCCTGGGAGAGCGCACTCGCCAGGCGCCCGGACGGCATGCGCGTTCAGCTCGACGGAGCCGATGTTCCGGTCCTCCCCGGCGACAGGGTCGATCTCAGCGGGGTAGACGAGGACCGGCCTCACGTCCTGCAGGCTACGCTCAGCTTCACCGGGAGTCCCGATGCGCAGAGTCTGATCCTCTTTGGCGGCGGCTACATAGGTGAGGCGAGGGCCGATCTCACGGCCTGGCCCGTGCGCCTGGGCAAGGGCAAGCACAAGGTCGAGAACATGCGAGGCTGGTTCAGTGACGGTAATGAGGACATCCGCGCGGTTGCCGTCGAGAAGGGGCCGGCCAGTTTGATCATCGTTCGCAGTCCAGGTGTTGCAACGGCTCTGCGAGGCCTCTCCGGCCGACCGGACGCATATGCCGGTCGAGGAACCGGAATCGGCCCGATTGCGGACCGAGCTGTGGCATCCGGCGCTGACCGCGAGCGCAGCTCCCTGCCGCTGGGAGATGACCTCCGGGCCCGCCTGCTGGTCTCGCGTTCGCTCCGGGAGATGGGCCAGCAGGTGGACTACGATCTGTTCTCGATCTCCCCCGAATTGACCGAGCGCGACGGGGGCCTCTTCTGGGTCCTGACTCGGGAAGTCGCCATTGGCGGTCCTGCCAGCCGGGTGCGGGTCGCCGACGCCGTAACCTCGGCCGGGCTCCAGGCCGCAGCGTCCAACCACCGTCGAGGTGTGCTCCTCGTCCTGGCTGAGCCCTGGGAGGACGCTAGTCGATTCTCCGTGGCTTCCGTGCGCGAGTACCTGAGCGCGCTGGGTGTGCCGTTGGTTGTCTGGCGCCTCGGCAGGGAGAGCGTCGTGGCTCCCCAGTGGGGCGATGGGCCGAGCCTGGGGGAGTTCCCGGAGTTGAAGAGGGCGTGGCGGGACTTCCAGAAGGAGCTCGAGCGCCAGCGAGTCGTCTGGCTCGAAGGGAATCACCTACCCAACGCCGTCGAGCTCACCACTCGAGCCGGCGCAACCGCGCTGACTTCAGGAGGCTAGGCGGGCGCTCCCGAGCTGCCCTCCTCCTCCCGGTCCGCCGCTCTCCAGCCTCGACCGGAGAGGAATCGCGCACTGGCGAGCACAATCGAGGCGCCGAAGAGCCAGAACACCAGCTCCCTGTCGGCGAAGGGGGAGAGCAGCAGATGCTGGAAGGCGAACAGAGCCGCCAAGTAAGCGAGGCGATGCAGCGGTTTCCACAATCTGATTCGTAGCGCTCGGACGACGCGGGGGAAAGAGGTCGTCAGCAGCGCGACCAGAATCACCAACGCGACCAGGCCCGAGCGCAGGAAGGGCCGCGCGGTGACCGTCGGCCACGACTCCCACAGGTAGGTGGAGAGCGCGATCCCCGCATGCCCTATCGCGAACCACGCCGCCGTCATGCCGAGAGAACGCCTGAGCGCCGACAGGACTCGGCGCGGTCGCCGCGCAAAGGCGACCTCGAGGGCGATGCGTACCGGTGTCGCACTGAGGGAGAGGAGCAGAGAGCCGACGGCCGTCCAACCTGTGGCCTGCAGCAGCCAGATCTCTCGCTCCACCACGTAGCTCACCGAGGTGGCGTAGAGAGCAAACGTCACCGCGAGAGCGCTACCGACCGCCAGGCAGAGCCGGCTGGCGAAGCGCGCTGGGTCGGTGCCGGCCAAAGCTAGAGGCTCTCCAGGAAGTGGATGAGGTCTCTCTTTTCTGCGTCGCTCAACGCCGCCGAGTCTCCGTGCCGATTCGCCTCGTTTTCGGCCTCGAGAACGTCGAAGAGACCGTGGGCCCTCCCGTCCTGAAGAAAGTGAGCCCGTTGATGACTCCCCAGGAGAGAAGGCGTATCGATCATGCTCGTTCGCAGCTGCTTTGACCCGTAAGCCGGAAAGAGCGCGCGAACCGGATGTTTCGACAGGTTGGTGAGGGCCGGGAAAGCATGGCAGAGATCGCACCCGGCACGAGTGAACTGGCGCGCGCCTTCACGCTCGCGATCGATATCGCGCTCCCCGAGGGCCGCCGGATTGAGCACTCCCGGGAGATTCTCGACATAACTCTCCAGAGCTCTGCCGCGACCCGACAGTCGGCGTTGATAGCCCCGGTACAGGGTCTTTGCCAAATGTGTGTCGAGGTCTCTGATACGCGGGAAGCTCCCGTCACGCAGATAGGGAGAGGTGCCTCGGATGCCGCGCACTGTCAGGGTGGGGAGCAGAGGCCGCTGCCCGATGTTGTGAGCCGTGTGGTCGGTCTCGCCGTGGAGATGGCAGCTCTGGCAGGAGATTCCGGTTCGCGTGGCCTCGTAGAAGGCCCGCTCGCCGGCGCGGAGATCCAGCGCCAGACGCCGCGTCGAGCCCTCGTTCGCAGCACGTAGTTCAGTGTCGGAGGGCGAGACGCCAAGGAACTCGACAAGCTCGCCCGTCCCGTCGTAGATCGCGATCGCCCCTCCTGCCGGGCTCGAAGCGGCCCACACGCCGTCTCCCAGATCCGCGACACCCACAGGAGTCGCCAGGTCGAGATCGTGTCCATTGACGACCCGCTCTGGGTGGTGGGCACCGCCCGGCAGCATCCAGACCTCCTCGGAGCCGGCGAACGCCACCAGCAGGCTGCCGTCCGCGCGGCCGACGAGGCCCAGGGGGCTGGCGCCGCTGTCGACACTGCCCGCGCGGGTCTGCCGATTGGTGCGGCGAGCAGTCAGGACTCTGTCCGTGACCGCCCAGGTCTCCAGATCGACGACCAGGATCTGGTCCTGGATGAAGTGGTTGGCGGTCCTCTGGGCACCGTCGGGGCTGTAGTCGGTGACCGCAGCATAGATCGTCCTGCCGTCAGTCGAACGAGCCAGTGAGGCTACAGGCCGCCCGAGCTCCAGCGGCTGCCGCTCATGCCAGACGCCGGTTTCGTCTCGAAGGAAGTGGTGCAGGCTTCGGTTCTCGCGAGAACTCACCACGAGGGCGTCGCGGCTCGCGCCGAAGGCCAACCAGTCCGGCCTGAACGAGAGGTGTAGTGGCTCCAGCCGGTTCACCGGGGAGGTGTCCACGAGCTCGATTCTGGGTGAGTCTCCGCGCACCGCGACCGCGAGATGGTCGCCGTCCGGCGTCGACGCGAGCCGATGCTGGAAGAAGCCGATGTCAATTCGACTCGGTGACCCCGAGCCATCCGCGGGAAGGAACCAGAGGTCGCTGGAATAGCGGTGGCTGATGGCGAGCCTCGAGTGGTCCTGCCCGACGAAGGCCACGTCGGAAGGCCCATCGGCGGTATCCAGCGTCGCCTCGAGGCCGAGTCTGGAGAGGACGAAGACCTCGTCCGTCTCCTCGCTGGCAGTCGCCGCCATCCCAAGGCCGGGCGACGAAGCGAACCATCGCGGGTGTGCCAGAGGGTGAACCTGATCGAACTCCAGCTCATGGTCCCTGCCATCCACCTGGAGAGTTACGGCCAGTGGGCCCTCCTCCGAGAGTCTCTGACCCTGGACCCGGGGGTCGAACTGCACTCGGAAGAGTCCATCACCCAGCGCGATACCAGTCACCGGACTCGCGCCGGACCCGAACCGTGCTTCGAGCTGTCCGGCACCCGACATCCAGGCGTAGTAGGTCTGCGGGCGGTCATGGAAGACCACCGCCGGGTACATCGTCGGCTCCCCGCCAAGCCGAAGGCGATCCGCGAGCTGCGATGTCAGGCCTCGATAGCCCTCTTTCGCGAGCCATTGGCCCCGGAGGCGATAGCCTGCCGGTGCTGCCAGCGCGAGGGCGACGACGAGCGCTGTCCACTTCACCAAGGGCGAGAGGTCGATCCTCGCTCTGGCGGAGAGAAGGTTGGCCGCGCACCAGGCGACTCCATATGCAGCGAGCAGCGACCAACTGTAGGGCGTCGGCCAAACGGCCCACAGGATCAGCGCCGCAGCGAGAACGAACCCCTGGACTTGGCGGGCCACAGCGCTGGAGTGTAAGGGAGGCGAGGGCCGATCTCGACCCTCGCCCTGACTTCGAGGCTAACCGGCCTCAGGAAGCGTCGTTGTCGTCGTCGTTGTCGTCGTCGTTGTCGTCATGGCCTTCGTGCCCGTGGCCCTCATGTCCATGACCGTCGTGGCCATGGCCCATGTCGCCGTGACCCTCGTGCCCGTGACCTTCGTGGCCATGGCCCATGTCGCCGTGACCCTCGTGCCCGTGACCTTCATGACCGTGGCCCATGTGCCCGTGACCCTCGTGCCCGTGACCTTCATGGCCGTGGCCCATGTGACCATGACCCTCGTGCCCGTGACCTTCGTGGCCGTGGCCCATGTGACCATGACCCTCGTGCCCGTGACCTTCGTGGCCGTGGCCCATATGTCCGTGACCCTCATGACCATGACCTTCGTGACCGTGGCCTTCATGACCGTGGCCTTCATGACCATGCCCCATGTCGCCCTCGGCCTCCTCGCCGTGGCCCTCATGCCCATGCCCCTCCTCCTGAGCTTGGACAGCAGTACCCAGCCCGACCGCGACCGAGAGTCCGATCAGGAGTGCTACACCAAAAAACACCGAAATCCGTCCGTTCACGTCAATGCCCCCGTTTCTGTTGTTGACTCTGTTGGCTCGTGTCCTTGCCGAGGCAGGGACCCAGCGACCCACGAGGAGGCCCTCCGCGTCGGCACGGTTGGCCTTCCTGGATCTGCCGATCAATCTGAAAGTTGGGCTGAGCATACCCTCTCAGCCTCGCCGGTTGCGCGGCTGAGCGTCATTTGACCTCTGGCGACGCCGGGAATACCCTCTCAGGGACCCCATTAGCTCAATCTCGGTGCCGGCTAGAGGAGCCTCAGAGTCTCCCTCTATGGATTCAGTAGTGAGCCCTCGGCTGCCATCGGAAATCACTAGGAGGAGTGCAATGAGAAGCTGGAAGTCTCTCGTTCTTACCGCTGTCGCCGGCCTGGCGATCGGAGCTCTGATGTTCAATCTGCCCTTGGCCGTCGCCAGTGATGGCGCCGGCTGGCACTTCAATGGCACGGTCATCGAAGCCTGTAGTTGCCCGATGTTCTGCCAGTGCTATTTCAACACCGAGCCTGCCTCGCACGCCGCCCACGACGGCGACCACTTCTGCCAGTTCAACATGGCGTACAAGGTCAACGAAGGGCACCACGGCGAGACCGACCTTTCCGGCGTCAACTTCTGGATAGCCGGCGACCTGGGAGACTCCTGGGAGGACGGCACGACGGACTGGGCGGTGGTGACCTTCGCTTCCGGGACGACCGATGCGCAGAAGGCCGGCGTCGCGACGGCTCTGGGCCACATCTTCCCTGTCGAATGGGCTTCCTTCGAGGTTGCCGAAGACAATGAGATCGAGTGGAATGCGAGCGAGGATCGCGCCGAGGCGAAGCTGGCCGGCGGCGACAACGCCCACATCATCCTCAACAAACATCCGGGGCTCGGGGGCGAGACCGGTGTTCTTCACAACATCGGCTACTTCGCAGCGCCTCGCAACAGTGGGTTCAAGATGATGCCGAACGAGGTCGAGACCTGGAAGGTCGGAGAGAACGCCTTCGAGTTCAACGGCACGACCGGTTTCATGGTCACGGTCGACATGTCGTCGGCCGACGTCGCCCAGTAGCGTCTCGCGGTCGGGGGCGGCGGGCGGCCGCTCTCGACCTCTTACTCTCCCGCCCTAGTTGTCCCTGAGCATGTGGAGCTGCCACAGATCGTGGTGGCTCATACGGAAGATCGGGTGCAGCGCGATCATCCCGGTCGTTCCCACGTTGCGCTCGAGGTGCCGTAGCTCCACGAGCCGCTCTTCCACCTCTTCGTCACGAGGCACGTCGAAGCCGGCCTTCTGCATGAGCAGGACGCCCTTCGCCCGGATCGAGAGCTCGAGGTGCAAGCGGATCAGGCACAGCATGTCGACAACCGTCTCGGGGGGAAACCGCTTCTTCAACTCCTCGAGGTAGCGGCCCATCCGGATCTCACTGACCCGCCCGCTGTTGATGACCTCCAGGAGTTCCTGATCGCTGTCGAAGCCAGTGCCCAGCCAGCGATGGGTAGCGTTCTCGCTGACCCTGAACACCAGGTAGAAGAGAAGCGGCAGCACGACCAGAAGTAGGAGGGTCGAGAGGCTTGGCGAGAGATAGAAGTGGTTGAAGGCGGAGTGCACCAGTGTTGCCAGGAGGAGACCCGGCAGAATCACCGGCGGTGCCACCGAGCTGAAGCGATCTGCGAGTTGCTTGGCGACCACGGCCATCAGGGCGGTCGCTCCACCGTGCATGATCGCGGTACCGAAGCCGCGAAGGATCCACAGGATCGGCTTCGGCTCCGCCAACACGATAAAGAAGTGAGTGTTCTCGAAGGCCGCGAAGCCGGCTCCGATGGCGAAACCCCACACCGAGGCATCGACGAGGAATCCAATCCGTCGGCGATACAGAGCCAGCGCAACGATAGAACCCTTCAGGAGCTCCTCGATCCATGGACCGATAAGTCGTGTGTAGGTCTCCGTCTCGATACCGAAAGTCCGGATGAGCCAGGGGTTCAAGTAGAGACAGATGAACGCCACGAAGGCTCCGGAGAACACCAGCGCCAGGACCCGTCGCAAGCGGACGAGCTTGTAGCTGTCCAGAAGCACCAGCGTGCCGAGAAACGCGAGGACCGGGACGACGCCCAGCATCAGGCAGACGCCATAGAGCGCCAGCCTCGAGAGCTCTCCCTCCATCAGAGGACCTTCAGCGAGACCATCGTCTCGTCGTCGGAACTGCCGTCCTCTCGCTCGCCGACGGCATAGCCCAGAGACAGCATCATGTTGAGTCGAGAGAGGATGGTCAGCTCGAAATCGACCTGAAGGCCCAGGCTATGGAACGTTTCGCTCCGGGTTTCGATGTCGGGCTCCGTGACGAGGGCGCTCGCAAAGAACGAGGTCCGAGCCCAGGTGAGGTAGTTGGCAGCGGAGCCGACGCTGCGAAAGCGCAGTGGCGGGAGGTTCCACTCGAGCATGGTCCTGGCGAAGCTCTTGCCCCCGATCTCGTTGAGCTCGAAGCCCGGAAGCGAATAGAAACGCCGATACCGCTTGGCCTCGCGGTGGTCTACCCAGTTGTTACCGAAACCACCGAAGTAGAAACCGGCGAGCGGGTTGTCGCGATCTCCCGATGCCCCCCCGGCCGCGCTGCGCAGCCACACGGAGGAGTGGCTGTTCGGCAGTGCCAGTCCAACGTCGAGTGCGCCTCGCAGCGCTGGGAACGATTCTCCCTCGGCCCAACTGTCCGTCGCCACCAACTCCCACTGCCAGCCCTTCTCGTCATCCACCCGACCGAGGGATCCTCGGACATTGCTGTACTCGAGACTCACCTCCGCCGTCGTGAGCTGGTCGAAGGGAGTCTCCACGTTCTGCCAGTCGGGGAGCCGCTCCAGATCCCCGTGATACTCCGCATCCAGGTTCAGAGTCAGGCGGCGAGGGCGGTCGCTGATCAGCGTCTTGCTGTAGCCCAGACCGAAAGAGTGACCCTTTCGACTGGTCTTCGTCGGGCCAAACAGGTCGTAGAAGTCCGCGGCGTTCAGCTGTGCGAAGGCACGCCAGTCGAACCGCCGGTATTGGAAGTCCAGATGCAGGCGCTCATCGGAGGGGAGCTCTTCGTCCGGCGAATAGCTGGCGGCGAGGCTCAGGCGATTGAGCGACAGGGGGTCGGAGAAGTTGAATCGCAGACCGAGGGCGCCGGAGTCCTTGTAGCCCTGAGTGATGGGGTAGAGAGTCTCGAACCCCAGGTTGAGGCCGAGGCTGTACGTTCCCGAGTCCTCCAGGCGTGCCTCGAGGTCGATCTCGGCTGGCGAGCCGACGCCCCATTCGGTCACCACCGGGTGCTTGGTCGCGACCTCATTGCCGAGGAAGACGATGGCATTGGCGTCCTCGAGTGGGAGTGCCGTCACCCTGGCCGGCAGGAAGCCGTCGCCTGTATAGCGAAAAGCGATGACTTCGTCCCCACCCAAGGGAATCGGCTTGAAGAACCCGGAGTCCGTATTGGTGACGAGTTGGAGGTCGCCATTGCCAAGCTCATAGCGCCAGATGTTCGACACGCCGGTGCGATAGGAACTGCCGTAGAGGTACTGCCCGTCCGGCGAGAAGCGGAAGTTCGCTGGGATCGTGTTCTCGAGGTCGACCTCAGAAATCGCCTCGACCCGTCCTTCGAGTAGCTCGTCGACCTCCCATACCCGTAACGTATGGCGACCGCTGGCTTCGGCCAGCGAGCCCGACAACCATCGACCGTCGGCGGATAGATCGAGGTCGTACATCACCTCTCCGTAGGGCCAGGAGTGCACCTGTGTCCACTCATCGTACGGATGGTCCACCTTGACCAGGGTCGCAATGCCGTTGAGATGACGCACTCCCCAGATCGATCGATCCGATCTGTTGAACGCGAGATCTCCCACTCGGGCCTCCTTGAGGAGGGTGCGAGACCTGCCCGTCCCGGGATCGACGCTGCGCAGGTCACGATACTCGTGGTTGTCGGTGGTGTAGAAGAGGGTGGCCGAATCCGGGTCGTAGGTGAGGGAGGTGACCGCGTAGACGACCGGATCCTTGATGTCGATGATCCTCGACACCGTTCCGTCTTCGACCGAGATGCTGCCGATATGCCCTACCGCGCCCGGGTAGTTGAACGCGGCGTAGATCGTCTGACTGTCCGGATCGAAGTAGGCCTTCGACACCGAACCCAGAGCTCGAGGGGAGAGATCCGTGTGCTCGGTGAGCGGGTATTCCCCGATGCGTTCGAGATTCCGTGTCTGGAATTCGTGCTCCCATGAGATCCAATCCTGCCAGGCCTCCTCGAGAGGAACTTCGAACACCTGCTCGAATTGATCGGCGTAGTAGCGTCGAGTTCCGTCTCGACGTGCGACCCACGCCATCAACTCCTGGGGCGAGTAGTGCAGGGCCAGGTAGGACATGAACCGCGTCCCGTAGAGGTACGAGTTCGACTCGACCTGGAAGTCGATCTTCCGGCCCTCTGCGACCAGCCCGTGCGGATCGTAGAAATGGCTGTCGTCGCGCACCATCGATCGAAAGACCATCTCATCGTAAGGCCCCTGAGCCCTTCCGAGCCCTCCGGCCATCCAGGTCTCGATAAAGGTCGCAATACCCTCCTGGTACCACCTGGGAGCCGCCACGCGCGGTGTCGTGAGGTAGAAGTACAGAATCGACTCCGGGTGCTCCGCGACCGGCATGACCTTGCCCTGGAAGAACCGCCGAGCCGCAAGATCACCGCCTGCGGCCTGGTCCTGAGCGGCGATGTGTACCAGCTCGTGATTCATCATCCAGTTCAGGCGCTCGTTGCCCGACACCGTCTCGTGGGCGAAGTTCAGTGGCGCGACTTGGAGAGCCAGGTTGTTTCGCGGCACCGATCCCGCGCCGGCATTGCCGCTGTCGGAGAAGTCGGTCAGGAGGACCGTGGTCTTCTCTGATGGTGTGTAGCCCCACAACTGCCGGTGAAACTCGAGCGAATTCTCGAAACAGCGCGCTGCGTGGGGCGCAAGGTAGGACAGGGTGGGCGATGTGTAGACCAGCCTGAGGTCAGGCGTCTCGATGTACTCGAGCTGAGCGGTCACCGGGAGACTGAAGAGGAGAACCACCCAACAGGTGTGGAGTTTCCAGCGCATCGACCCGACTCCCTCCTCTCTGACTCTACAAAGCCGCGAGGGAGTGTCAGGTGACACTCCCTCGCTTCCAGTGCTTGAGTTTGTACTGACTATTCTACGAGCTGGTTCTCTCCTGTCTGAAGGCTCCTGACCGATCAGGAGTGCCTACTGTGCCGCCCGAGCCGCGTCACGCAGCGCATCGTTGGCAAGCGCGTCGCGCAGGGCTGAGCTGCGAAGAGCGTCCCTGAAAGCATCGTTGGCGAAGGCATCGCGCAGAGCGTCGCCGCGCAGAGCATCGCGAAACGCGTCGTTGGCAAGAGCATCGCGAAACGCGTCGTTCGCCAGCGCATCGCGAAAGGCGTCCTGCCGCAAGCCGTCACGGAAGGCGTCATGCCTCATGGCGTCCCGGAAAGCGTCGTTGGCCAGGGCATCGCGGAAGGCATCGCCCCGAAGGGCATCGCGGAACGCATCGTTCGCCAGGGCGTCACGGAAGGCATCATTGGCCATCGCGTCACGGAAGGCGTCACCCCTGAGGGCGTCACGAAACGCGTCGACGGCGAGCGCATCCCGGAAGGCATCGTTGGCGAAGGCGTCGCGGAAAGCATCGCCGCGCACTGCGTCCCGGAAGGCGTCGTTGGCCATCGCGTCACGGAAGGCGTCGCTCGTCAGGGCGTCACGGAAGGCGTCATTGGCCATCGCATCGCGCATCGCGTCGTTGGCGAAGGCATCGCGGAAGGCGTCATTGGCCATCGCATCGCGAAACGCATCGCCACGCAGAGCATCGCGAACAGCGTCGTTGGCCATCGCGTCCCTGAACGCGTCGCTGGCGAGGGCGTTCCTGAAGGCATCGTTGGCCATCGCATCGCGGAACGCATCGCCACGAAGGGCATCGCGGAAGGCGTCGTTGGCCATCGCGTCGCGAAACGCGTCGCCACGGAGGGCATCGCGGAAGGCGTCGTTGGCCAGTGCATCCCGGAAGGCGTCGCCACGGATCGCATCGCGAAACGCGTCGTTGCTCAGGGCATCTCGGAACGCATCGTTGCGCATCGCGTCGCGGAAGGCATCGTTTGCCATGGCGTCGCGGAACGCATCGCCGCGAAGAGCATCGCGGAAAGCGTCGTTGGCGAGGGCATCGCGGAAGGCGTCGCTGGCCAGCGCATCGCGGAAGGCGTCATTGCTCAAGGCATCGCGAAACGCGTCGTTGGCCATGGCGTTGCGGAATGCGTCGTTGGTGAGAGCTGCCTGAGCGGCCGGGTCATTCATCAGACGATCGAAGACGTCGCTCTGCATCCACTGCTGCACTTCGGCTTCGTCCAGCTGAACATCGGCGCTGTCGATCTGATCCGCCGTGTACTTCTCCGCGGTTCCGACCGTACCCTGGAGCGCCTCTTCGTCAACGGCGGTCTCCGCACGAAACAGAATGACTCCGAGGACTGCGAGGATGATTGCCGCGAGACCTATTGGGATGGCTTTCTTGCTCATGAGCTGCTCCTCCTTTCGGGCGCTGGATTGCGCGCCGGCGTTCTCTGGTGCTTTCCCTGAATACAGCGGGAACCGCAAAAGGTTGGTGATGCCCCTTCGGCGGGGTTTCCTCGATGCGATCAAAGCTTCGACTGAGATCGTGAGTTCGGGAGGCGCGGGGACCTCCTCGACGGCCGACAAGACTGCGGCCATGTCCTGAACCCGCTGCCGCTCGAGGGCGGCGTCGGGGTGCTCGGCGAGATACTCCTCGAGGGCTTCCCGGCGCTCGGGCGCCAGTTCACCGTCGAGTTCCTCCCATAGCAGCTCTTCAAACTCGCGCTCGATCACGAGATCAACCTCTTCCGCAGCAGGATGTCGCGCAGGCTACGCCGAGCGGTAAAGAGGCGAGACTTCACCGTCTTCACCGGAATCTCCAGAATCTCGCTCATCTCCTTGTACGAGAGCTGGTGAAAGTGACGCAGAACGACGACGGTCCGGTAGTCGGGGCTCAACGCTTCGAGGGCTTCCCGTACCCGCAGTCCCGTCTCCTGTGACTGGTAGGCCTGCTCCGGTCCGGGGGTTGAAGCGATGGCCTCGAACTCGAGCGGCGCAAGCCGCTTGTTCTTCTTCAGCACGTTGAGCGCCTCGTTGACTCCGATGCGACAGGCCCAGCTGAAGAAGGATCTGTCAGTGTCGAAACTACCCAGGTTGTCGAAGGCCTTGAGAAAGGCGGACTGAGTCGCGTCCATGGCGTCTTCGGGATTTCCTGTGATTCGAAGGGTCACGTTGTAGATCCGTGTTTGGTAGCGAGTGAGGAGATCGCCGAAGGCGGCACGGTTACCCGACAGGCAGCTCTCGACGAGGTCGATGTCCCTTTCTCTAGTCATCACTACATCCCAGCCGCCCGAAAGTTGGTGACGCTCGCCGATCTGCACAAACGCGGTCGTCCAAGCGCCCACGGCGCTTGGACTGTAGACCCAGGACTCGAGGGTCTCGGATCTCAGCTTTCGGATTCGATAACGAAGATTGTATCGAAACCCGCGAGCCTGAACACTTCGCGGATGTGGGGACTCAAGTTGATCAGGGTCAGGCCGGCGCCGACGTCACTGAGACGCTTCTGCGCCGCGAACAAGAGCCCCAGTCCGTTGCTCGCGATGTACTTGAGCTGTGAGCAGTCGACCTTCGTCGAGGTCTCGATCTCGTCGAGAAACGTCTCGGCGGTCAGTTCGTGAGTCGCGTCCAGTCTCCCGATCAGCTCCACGCGACCCGGCTCCGTCTCTCGAATCTCGAACATCTCAGGCTCCCACTTCCTTGACGACTTCGACGTGCATGTCCCCATCCTCGTAGACGTAGCTCACCTGATCGACAACCGACTTCACCAGGTGCAGACCCAGGCCACCCGGAGTGCGCTCCTCCATGGGACGGGTCACGTCGACAGCGGGCAGTGCCTTCGGATCGAAGGGCGTGACGCCGTGATCGACCCAGCGCAAGCGGATCCGCGACTCTGAGAAGTCCACCTCCATCGAGATGGTGCTGCTGTCGCTCTCGTTGTGCCGAACCATGTTGGTGAAGATCTCCTCAGCAGCCAGGTCGAGGCAGAAGGCCGTCTTCTCGTCGATCGAGAAGCGCTCGTAGTACTGGCGCAACAGCCCGTGCAGCTCCTGCAAGGCGGGTATCTGACGCGGCAACTGGTGCGTCTCTGTCATTGCAAATGCCCTTTGTCTTTGGCCAAGATAGCACAGGCCCAGCGGGAGCCCTCCGGAGGAAGACGGCAGGCCCGGCACTGCAAATGGACACTCCTTGCCGGCGTCTCGATAGCCCCGAGTGCCGCGTTCGCCTCCGGGGGATGCGCCGGGCGGCAGGGCCCGATCAGGCCTCCACTCTGCGATCTAGCATCCGATACTGGATCGCTTCGGCCAGATCTGTGGTTCTCAGAGCGGTGGAACCCTCGAGGTCGGCGATCGTGCGCGCGACCCGCAGGATGCGATGGAGAGCACGGGCTGACAGGCCCAACCGGTCGAAGGCGCCTTCCAGTAGCTTCCGCCCCGAAGGGCCAACCGCGCAATGGCTCTCGAGATCTCTCGCCGAGAGGCCAGCATTGACGGACCCAGGCTGGCGCTTGTCCTGGAGAGCTCGAGCTTCGAGGATACGTCGAATCACTTCGGCCGTGCCCTCGCCGGACGCAGCCGTCTGAAGCCTGGAGAGGGGTATCGCGGGGACCTCGACGTGCATGTCGATCCGATCGAGCAGGGGACCGGAGATGCGAGATCGGTAGTTCTGGACCCTCTGTACCGAGCACTCACAGACGTGGCGCTCGTCCCCGAGATGCCCGCAAGGACAGGGATTCATCGCGGCGAGAAGCTGGAAGCGACTGGGGAACTCGAACCGAGCATAGGCCCGTACGACCATGACAGCACCCTCTTCGAGAGGTTGACGTAGCGCCTCCAGAGCACTGCGCTGGAACTCGGGCAGCTCGTCGAGAAAGAGGACTCCCCGATGCGCCAGTGTGATCTCGCCGGGCCGTGGGACGCCGGCGCCACCGCCGATCATCCCGGCCGTACTGATCCCGTGATGAGGTGCGCGGAAGGGTCGCTGCGAGACCAGCTGCACTCGCGGTCTGTCGAGAACCATCGACTGGATCTTGGTGACCGCCAGCGCCTCGGAGCGCTCGAGGGGCGGGAGTAGGGCCGGGAGCCGGCGGGCCAGCATCGTCTTGCCGCTTCCGGGCGGGCCGACGAAGAGCAGGTTGTGACCGCCAGCGGCAGCGATCTCCAGCGCGCGCTTGGCGCTCTCTTGTCCCCGTACATCGCGAAGGTCGAGTCGGTTCCCCTCGGCGGGATCCAGGGGAGCCACCTCCTCTCTGGCCGGTGGCAGGACGTGACGCCCGAGAACATGATCGAGGGCCTGGGCAAGGCCGATGACCCCGATCACCGGAACGGTGCGCAGGGCAGCGGCTTCCGCTGCGCAAGTCGCTGGGAGGATGACCTCCCGTGAGGCGATGCGGTCGGCCAGGTCGGCGATAGCGAGGCCCCCGCGGATCGCCCGCGTCTGACCATCGAGACCCAACTCACCACAGAAGAGCCGGCCCTCCAGGGCCTCCTGCGGGATCTCCTCGTGGGCCGCGAGCAGGGCCACGGCGATCGCAAGGTCGAGGTGGTTTCCAGCCTTGCGCAGATCGGCCGGCGCCAGATTGATCGTGACGGCCCTGGCAGGAAGCCTGAAACCGCAGTTCTTGATCGCTGAGCGAACGCGCTCTCGGCTCTCCCTGACGGCCGTATCCGGCAGTCCGACGATCTGCATCTGAGGAAGCCCCGGGTGCACATCGACCTCGACCTGGATTGGTCTCGCGTCGATGCCCCACGGTGTCGCGGCTGTGGCGCGAGCCAGCATCGCTGGAGAAGACGGAAACGGCCGCAGCTCCCTTGCAGAACAAGGGTTGACGCGAGGGCGAGACGGGAGGAGGAATGCTGCCTATACTAGGGTCTTATGGTTGTCCTCGACGGTCAGACTCTGGATTTCGAGACCTTCTCGCTCGTCGTCTCCGGCGACGTGTCCTGCAGCCTCTCGGAGACGTCCAGGCAACGCATTGCCGCGGCTCGCGCCCAGGTGATGGAAGTCGTGGCGGCCGGGGAGCCGGCCTATGGCATCAACACCGGCTTCGGCGACCTGGCGAACGTCCGGATCGACGATGACCGGACCGAGGAGTTGCAACGACGGTTGCTACTTTCCCACGCGGCCGGTGTCGGAGAACCGCTACCGGCCGAGGCCGTCCGCGGCATGCTCGTCCTCCGGGCAAACACCCTGGCGCGGGGACACTCGGGCTTGCGTCCGGAGCTTCTCGACCTGCTCCTCTCGTTGATCGAACACGATCTCCTTCCCGTGGTTCCCCGGCGCGGCTCGGTCGGAGCCAGCGGCGATCTCGCCCCGCTCGCACACCTGGCCCTCCCTCTCATCGGCGAGGGCGAGCTCTGGGTGAAGGGCGAGCGCATGCCGTCGGCGGAAGCCCTGGCAGGAGCCGGTCTCGAACCGATGGCCCTGGTCGCCAAAGAGGGGCTCGCGTTGATCAACGGAACGCAGGCGATGACGGCTCTCACCGCACTGGCGATCCTCGAGGCGCGGCGGCTAGTCCGGACTGCAGATCTCGTGGGCGCGCTCTCGACCGAGGCCCTTCGCGGGACCGACGCCGCCTTCGATTCCAGGATCAACGCGCTACGGCCTCATCCGGGGCAGCAGGCGAGCGCTGCGAATCTGTGGGAACTGCTGCAGGACTCGACGATCCGCGAGTCGCACCGCACCAACGACGTCCGGGTGCAGGATCCTTACTCCGTGCGATGTATGCCGCAGGTGCACGGGGCAGTCCGCGACGTGCTCGGCGACCTGGAAACCCGGGTTCTCATCGAGATGAACTCGGTGACCGACAATCCGCTGGTCTTTCCGGAAGATGGCGTGATCCTCTCCGGCGGCAATTTCCACGGCGAGCCCGTCGCCATGGCCGCGGACTTTCTCGCCATCGCGCTCTCCGAGCTGGGAGCGATCAGCGAGCGCCGGGTGGAGAAGCTGACTAATGCCTCGTTCTCTGGCCTTCCGCCCTTCCTGGTGGAAGACGCCGGCCTGAATTCGGGCTTCATGATCGCCCAGGTCACGGCCGCGGCGCTGGCCTCGGAGAACAAGACCCTGGCGCACCCGGCCTCGGTGGATTCGCTGCCGACCTCGGCTGACAAAGAGGACCACGTCTCGATGGGCATGGGGGCGGCGCTCAAGCTGCAACAGGTCGTCGCCAACACCCGACGGATCCTGGCTATCGAATTGCTGTCGGCCGCTCAGGGGATCGACCTCCTCCGGCCGCTTCGCAGCAGCGACCCCCTCGAAGCACTTCACGCGACCGTGCGCACCGTTGTCGAGCCCTGGCACCGCGATCGCTTCATGGCCCCCGATCTCGCCGCCGCCGAGTGCCTGGTGGCCGGCGGCCTCGACGCACACCTGAGTTCACTCGACTGAGCACCCTGGAGACGCAGTGATGATCGACCTGGAGAAGAAGACCGCTGGACCACGCACCGTGCGAGCACCCCGTGGCACCGAGCTCAGCTGCCGGGGCTGGCAGCAGGAGGCGGCCCTGCGCATGCTGATGAACAACCTCGATCCCGAGGTCGCCGAGATCCCGGAGCAGCTGATCGTCTACGGCGGCTACGGCAAGGCGGCCCGCAACTGGGAGTGCTTCGACTCGATCGTCGGCGTGCTCAAGCGACTCGGCAACGACGAAACCTTGCTGGTGCAGTCCGGCAAGCCGGTCGCGGTCTTCCCGACCCATCCCGGGGCTCCGCGTGTCCTGATCGCCAACTCGCTGCTGGTGCCCCACTGGGCTACCGACGACGAGTTCCGCCGCCTCGATGCCCTCGGCCTGACCATGTATGGGCAGATGACCGCCGGATCGTGGATCTACATCGGCAGCCAGGGAATCCTGCAGGGGACCTACGAGACTTTGGCCGAGTGCGCCCGCCAGAGCTTCGACGGCTCGCTGAAGGGAACCCTTACGGTCACCGCGGGCCTCGGCGGCATGGGCGGAGCCCAGCCGTTGGCGGTGACGATGAACGGAGGCGTCTGCCTCATCGCAGAGGTGGAGCGGCATCGGATCGACCGCAGACTCGAGACCCGCTACCTCGATCGCGCGGCCGTGGACCTGGCCAGCGGGGTAGAGCAGGCCCTGGCGGCTCGGGAGGCGGGAGAGGGCGTGTCGATCGCGGTCGAGGCCAACGCGGTCGATCTCCTCGAGTACCTTCTCGAGCGTGGGATCACTCCAGAGATTCTGACCGACCAGACCTCCGCACACGACAATCTGACCGGGTACGTGCCGCACGGCATGACCTACGACGAGGCATTGGCGCTGCGCGAATCGGACTCCGAGGCTTACGTCGCGGCAGCCATGCAGTCGATGGCCGCGCATGTCCGAGCCATGCTTCAGCTCCAGGAGCGGGGCGCGCTGACCTTCGACTACGGCAACAACCTGCGCGGCCAGGCTCTGGCAACCGGCGTCGAGAACGCCTTCGACTTCGGCGGCTTTGTCCCCCTCTTCATTCGCCCCCTCTTCTGCGACGGCAAGGGCCCTTTTCGCTGGGCTGTCCTGTCGGGTGACCCAGAGGATCTGCGGACCACCGACGAGGCGATCCTCGAGACCTTCCCGGAGGACGAGGCTCTGCACCGGTGGATCCGCCTGGCACAGGAGCGCGTGGCGTTCCAGGGTCTACCGGCCCGCATCTGCTGGCTCGGCTACGGCGAGCGGGCCAAGGCCGGGAAGGTCTTCAACGATCTCGTGGCTTCGGGCCGCGTCAAGGCGCCGATCGTCATCGGGCGGGACCATCTGGATTGCGGCAGCGTCGCATCTCCCAACCGCGAGACCGAGGCGATGCTCGACGGATCGGACGCCATCGGCGACTGGCCGATCCTCAACGCCCTGCTCAATGCGGTCAACGGTGCGACCTGGGTTTCGGTGCACCATGGGGGCGGGGTCGGGATCGGCTACTCGCTACACGCCGGAATGGTCTCGGTGGCCGACGGAACCGAGGACGCGGCTGCCCGCCTGCAGAGAGTTCTCACGGGTGACCCCGGGATGGGAGTCGCCAGACACGCAGACGCCGGCTACGACCGGGCGATCGAGTTCGGGCGCCGGCATGGCGTGGACCTCCCGATGGTCGGCGACTGAGAGGGCGGCCACCGTCTGGAAGCATCGATCAGCTCTTGACGTTGGGGACAGGGATGGCTGAGTCCCCGATCCCGGCGCCCACGACAAGCCCCCTCGAGCGTCTCCTGCTGGGCTTAGCCGGCCTCGCGTTCCTCATCTCGATTGCGCTGTCTCTCCTCGAGGCACGGCCCGCGGGCGATCGCGACCGACTCGTCGACGAGGCCCGGATCGGCTATGGCGAACTCTGGCAGGAGATCGACCGGGTTCTCGACGGTGCCGCGGCGACGCTCGGGCGCGTCGACCTCGAGACTGCGGGAGTCCTGAGTCTCTTTGATCAGGCTCGGCGGGCCCTGCCGGAGCCCTCGGAGACGGACTGGAGCGCCTACCTCCTAGATCCCACCGGTCGCCTGAGAGCCTGGTCGGGAGCGGGCCTGCTGCATCCACTCGACCCTGAGACCCTGCCGGGGGCCGGCAGAGCCTTCAGAGCGAGTGTCACGGCGGTCACCCTTCTGGCCGTGGCTGAGGTTCCCGAGTGGTCAGGGTGGAGGACCGTGGTGGGCACGAGCCTGCCGACCGATCAGCTCCCGTACCCTCTGCCGCGTCGCGCACACCTGGGGACTCACTGGGGCCTCGCTCCCATCGGTGACACCGGGCCCGGCGGACGCACCGCCATTCTCCTCCCGGAGACCCCAACGCTGATGATCGGGGGCGAGGACCTCGGGGTCGGCCCTGTCGATCAGGAGCGACCCTGGTTCGCCAGCCCCCTCGTGTGGCTCGGCGTGTGGCTCCTCCTCGCCGCCAGCACGCTACGACGCCGGCTGGGTTGGCTGGCGGCACTTCTCGCAGCGCTGGCCGTCTCGCTCTGGGGGATCGCCGCGCACTCGCCCCTCGCTCCGCTCCTCGGCCTGGCGACGCTCGGAGCCCTGATCTCGGCAGACCGCGCCACATCGAGGCGCCACGTCCCCATGGCGATCTTCAGGGGTGTCATTGGAGTCGTCGGCCTGCTCGGCGTGGCAGCCCTGCTGCAACTGAACGAGGTGACGGACCTGGCGGACCACTTCGTGGTCGAGGGCCCGGTCTGGGTGCCGCGAGCTCTTCTCTTCCTGCTCTCGTTCGCCTGGGTCTGCTGGATCGTCAGACTCGATAACGACTCCGAGTCGGCCACCGGTTCTCAGCTCATCTGGATCGGTTCTCTCAGCGTTGCTTCGGCTGCCGCGACTGTCGACTGGCCGTTCCTGGCGGGCCTCCTGCTCCTTGCCGGCGGCGGTCTGCTCGGCCTGGCTCTGTCCCGCCTCGCGGTGCGGAAACGGCCCTTGATCGCCGGCGGGCTGGTCTTCCTCGCGGCTCTGACTGCAGCGACGGCCAACGAGATCGCTTATCGAGCGGCGTTGCGGGAGAGCCTCGATGGCCCGGTGCTGGCGGCTCTGGCTCCACCGACGTCCACCGAGACCGTCGAGATCGGAGGCGAGCTCGCGGAGTACTTCGACGAACTCGACCTGGGCTGGCTCGCCGGCGGCGACGTTCGGAAACTCGACCGCAGCGACCTCGCATTCGAGCTCTGGCGCCGTTCCCCCCTGGCTCGAGGGCGAGCCGTTTCGGCCGTGGCTCTGCGGGGGGATGACGGAGAACAACTCCTGTTCTCGTTCGGCATTCCGATCGACAACAACGGCAGGCCCCGCATCCGATCGAGGGAGCGCCCCTTCGACAATCCGGTCTGGGACTACACCCTCATCAATGAGGTGACGCCCGTGACCCTCGACGACGAGCCCTGGGGCGTTGCCGAGTACTGGCTGCTGGTCCGTCCGGGATTCAGGCTCGCCGAGCCTCACCTCGCCGATGTGACCGAGGATCTCCTCCGTGGCGGTCCCAGCGGCAGAGGCGCCGTCCAGGACCTCCTCGAGCCGGCGGCCTACGCCCACTACGTCAACGCCAGACGAGCCCGGATCAGCCCCTGGCTCGAAACACCCGCCCTGCCCCCCGCAATCTTCGACAACGGCAAGGGAGAGGTCGAGACGCCGGACGGGCGTTCATGGGTCTGGACAGCGGCCGAGGCGGACGGCACACGAGCGCTCTTCCTGCCGCGGCTCGCAGCGAGCGCCTCCCTGGTCCGAGTCGGTACCCACGCCCTCGGCGACCTCCTCCCGCTCGGTGTGCTGATGGTTGCGGCCCTCCTGCTCAGGCTGTCGAGGCCCGACTTCAGGCGGCGGGCGGGAGAGATCTGGCGCTCCTATTCACGGCGACTGGTGCTGGTCTTTTCACTCCTGGTGGTCGTGCCGGCGGTGGTCGTCGACGTCCTGGTCCTCAGGGTGCTGCGAGAACAGATCGAGGAGAAGGAGTTCGCCGAGGCCCGAGGCGCCCTGGCCTCGGCTCAGCGCGTCCTCGGCGAGTACGCGGGGGACCAGCGGTCGGGTATCAGCCTGGACACGATCTTCGACGACGAGCTCCTCAGCTGGTTGGCCGAGGTGCTCGATCACGACATCAATCTCTATTGGGCGGGGACCAGTCAGGTCGCGGCATCGAGCCGCCAGGAGTTGTTTGCCGCCGGCCTGCTCCCCAAGCGGATGCCCGGTGAGGTCTACGCCTCGCTCAGGCTCAGAGGACAGCGCCTCGCTACGCGACTTCATCGTCGCGGGGGCACCGAGTACACCGAGCTCTACGCACCGCTGGTGCTACCGGGCCAGGAGCCTCAGAGCGCCGACTTCTTCCTCTCGATACCGCTCATCGCCCAGCAAGCCGAGATGGCGGAGGAAGCTGAGAGTCTGAGACATACCGTGGTTCTCGGAACGACGCTCCTCGTCCTCCTGCTGGTTTCGCTCGGGGCCCGGTTGGCGGCCGGCTTCACGTCGCCGATCGAGGAACTCGTCGTGGGCACTCAACGCATTGCCGAGGGCGCCGAGCATCTGGGCCTCGAGCCGAGGGAACAGGAGCTCGCTCGACTCGTCGGCGCGATCAACAGGATGGCTGAGCGCATCGCCGACGGTCGCCGCAAGCTCGTCCTGGAGAAGCAGGTCGTCGAGCGCATGGTCGACAACATCACCGCCGCCGTCGTGTCCATCGACGCGGAACATAGAGTCCTGATGCAGAACGGGGTCGCCGGGAGCCTCCTGGGCACGGAGGTCGGAGCGCGACTCGAGGACTCGCTGGGGGAAGAGGGCAATCTCGGGAGGGTTCTCGAAGGCCTCGAGCGATCTCGCGAGAGGCGGGAGCCCGAGACCGTCAGCCTTCCTGTCGAGGACGACGAGGGGGAGACCCGACAGTGGTCACTTGTCTGGGTTCCCATCCCCGGTGAAGGAGAGCCGAAGGCTCTCGTCGTCGTCGAGGACGTCACCGCTGTGGTGCGCAGTCAGAGGCTGCAGGCCTGGGCCGAAATGGCCCGCATCATCGCCCACGAGATCAAGAACCCCCTCACACCGATTCGGCTCTCAGCCGAGCACCTGCGGGGCGTGCGTCACCGTGACCCGGAGTCCTTCGATCGGATCTTCGATCAGTGCATCGCCAACATCCTCACTCACGTCGAGGAACTGCGCACGATTTCGACCGAGTTCTCCACCTACGCCCGGATTCCGCGAATCGATCCGGAGGAGGGGAGCCTGACCCGCTGCGTGCGCGACCTGGTGACCGGGTACCAGATGGCTCCCCCGAGCGGCGTGACGATCGCCCTCCAGACACCGGAGACGGATCTCGCGCTCTCCTTCGACCAGGCCCTGCTCACGCGCGCGCTACGCAATCTCCTCGAGAACGCGGTGCGGGCCGTGGCGGACGGCGGAAGTGTCGAGGTCACTCTCGAAGCGGAAGGCGATCAGGCGGTCCTGGTCGTCGCCGACGACGGCCCGGGTGTCGACGGGGTGCTCCTGGCGAAGATCTTCGATCCCTACTTTTCCACTCACGATACGGGAACCGGGCTGGGCCTTCCGATCGCCCGGCGCATCATCGAGGAGCACGGTGGAGAGATTCGGGCACGGAACCGTTCCGACGGGGGCCTCGCGGTGCGTGTGACCCTCCCGATCGAGCGCTCACGCGGCCTGCCGGAGGCCGACGAGGAGTCGGAGTAGTCGCCGGGGTCACGGCGTGACGGTGAGGTAGGATCGGCCGACATTGCACAACTGAACCGGGTCGAGACAGGCCCTGAAGCGTGGAGAAGCCCGTCAATGAGAAAGATACTCGCCCTCCCCATGTCCTCCCGGTGGACCCTACTCCTGTGTACGGCCGCGATCGTCTCTGCGCTGCCGGCTGCGGCCGACGACGCGGGCGCTGAGGAGATCGCCACCATCGCGAGCACGGTCGCCGAGCTCGAGGCTCGCTCCGGCCTGCTCGACGTCTACGTCGACGAGGACAAGGGCCGAGTGCTGCTGGCCCTCCCGGCGCCAGGGGAGGATCAGGTCATCGGCAGCTATCTCTACATCGAGGGCCTGACGACCGGGCTGGGATCCAATCCGGTGGGTCTAGATCGCGGGCAGTTGGGCGAGACTCGCGTCATTAACGTGCGTCGACTCGGCAAGAAGGTCCTCTTCGAGGAGCCCAATCTGGCCTTTCGCGCCGTGACGGACAACGCGGCGGAGCGTCGTGCCACCCGGCAGGCCTTTGCTACGTCGGTGATCTGGGGAGGTGACGCCGAGGTCGTCGATCCGGACGGCCGCTCCCTCGTCGACATCACGTCCTTCCTCGTACGCGACGCCCACGGAGTCTCGCAGCGACTCGCGTGGAGCGACCAGGGGAGCTACAAGCTGGATGCGGATCGAAGTGTCATCGACTACGACGCCTGCCTGGCCTTTCCGGACAATCTGGAGTTCGAGGCGATCCTGACCTATGCCGGCGACGGCAGCGGCTCCCATGTCAGGAGCACGACTCCGTCTCCCGACTCGATCACCCTGGTCCAGCACCACTCGCTGGTTCGCCTGCCCGACGCCGGGTACCAGCCCCGCAAGTTCGATCCGAGAATGGCTTCCTTCGCGGTTTCGTTTCTCGACTACGCGGTCCCCCTTGACGAGCCCATCCGCCAGCAGTGGATCGTGCGACACCGGCTCGAGCGCACCGACCCGACGGCGGCCACGTCTCCGGCCAAGGAGCCCATCGTCTACTACGTCGATCCCGGCACTCCGGAGCCCATTCGCTCGGCTCTCGTCGAGGGCGCAAGCTGGTGGGCCGCGGCCTTTGAGCAGGCTGGGTTCGAGGATGCGTATCGTGTGGAGCTTCTCCCTGAGGGAGCCCACCCACTCGATGTCCGCTACAACGTCATTCAGTGGGTCCACCGCTCGACTCGCGGATGGTCCTACGGCGGCGGCGTCACCGACCCCAGAACCGGCGAGATGATCAAGGGACACGTCTCGTTGGGGTCGTTGCGCATCCGCCAGGACATCCTGCTCTTCGAGGGACTCTCCGACGCCGACGGCACGGGTAGCGGTGGCCCCGATGATCCCATCGAGGTCGCTCTGGCCCGCATCCGCCAACTCTCCGCCCACGAAGTGGGGCACACGCTCGGGTTCAACCACAACTTCGCGGCGAGCACCTACGGACGAGCTTCGGTGATGGACTATCCAGCTCCCTGGCTCAAGGTGGGCGACGACGGCGCGATCGACTTCTCCCAGGCTTATGCCGTCGGAGCGGGCGCCTGGGATGTCCACGCCGCAGAGTGGGCCTATCGCGAGTTCCCGCCGGGAGTGGACGAGGCGGCGGCCCTCGGTGAGCTGGTCGATCTAGCCATCGCCAACGGACTCGTCTTCCTCAGCGACGCGGACGCCCGGCCGCAGGGAGCCGCCAATCCGCTCGCGGCACTCTGGGACAACGGATCGGACCCGGTCGCTGCGCTCGAAGAGATCCTCGCCGTCCGTCGGGCAGGCCTCGACGGTTTCGGTCAGAACAACGTGGCCTCCGGGCGGCCTCTCGCCCTGTTGGAGGAGGTCCTGGCACCGCTCTACTTCCACCACCAGTTCCAGGTGGAGGCCGCGATCAAGGTGATCGGCGGAGTCGACTACCGCTACAAGGTCAGGGGCGATGAGCAGGAATTGCCGACACCGATCTCGGGCCAACGTCAGCGTCAGGCGCTCAAGACCGTTCTGCGGACGATCTCAGCGTCGGAGCTGGCCCTGCCGGACAACGTGCTGGATGTCATGCACCCTCGAGCCTCGGGCATGCGGGGCAACCGGGAACTCTTCAACGGACGGACCGCTCCCGTCTTCGATCCTGTCGCCGCTGCCGCCACGGCAGCGGACCTCACGGTCTCCCTCCTGCTGCACCCGGCACGGCTCAACCGAATCGCCGAGTTCAGCTCGCAGGATCCCTCGATGCCTGGCGTCAGCGACATTCTCGACGCTACGGTGGCGACGGCCTTCGCGAGCGTCGACGCGCGCAAAGCCGGCGTCGCCTCGGCGATCCAGGAGGTCCTGGCTCGCAGGCTGGTGACGCTGGCCGGGGACTCTCGGGCTTCCGTGGCCGTTCGCGCCGCCGCGGAGATGGCGGTGCACGGCTTCTCGAGCATGAATGGCGATCCTGTGGCCGGCTACCTGGCGGCTTCCGCGGAGCGCTGGCTCGAGCGCGGCTTCGACGCACACCCCGTCGCCGACCCGGCTCCGGACATCCCGCCCGGATCGCCGATCGGTGCCACCACTCTGCCCGGGTTGATGACCTGCTCATGGCAGCCCGACTTCCTGACTGAAGGAGACTGAAGATGGAGAAGAAGGGCCTCAGCCGGCAGGCGTACGAACCGATTCCCGAGGGCGGCTCCTACGAGCCCTTCGTCCCGGCCGGCGACAGCCCGCCGGAGTTCACCTTCAAGGCAGTCCTGGCGGGCATTCTCTTCGGCGTCATCTTCGGGGCAGCCAACGCCTATCTGGGCCTCAAGGTCGGTCTCACGATCTCGACCTCGATTCCGGTCGCCGTGATCACCGTAGCGGCCTTCAGGCTCCTGGCACGATCCGGCATCTCGACCTCTCTACTGGAGGCCAACATCTCCCAGACCGTCGGCTCGGCATCGAGCTCGGTCGCCAGTGGCGTGATCTTCACCCTGCCGGCCCTCTTTCTCTGGGGCCTCGACCCGACATTGCTCCAGATGACCCTGCTGGCCATGTGCGGCGGTCTGCTGGGTGTCCTGTTCATGGTCCCGCTCAGGCGCTTCCTCATCGCCCGTGAGCACGGCAAACTACCCTACCCGGAGGGTACGGCCTGCGCCGAAGTGCTGGTCGCGACCAAGGTCGGAGGCGGGCGAGCGGTCAACGTTTTCAAAGGCCTGGCCGTCGGTGCTCTCTTCAAGTTCCTCGGCGGCACTCTCAAGCTCTTCCCGACCGATCTGCACGCCAGGATTCCCTTCCTCAAGAAGGGCCAGCTCGGGCTGGAGAACTCGGCAGCTCTCTTCGGCGTCGGCTTCATCCTGGGCCCCCGCATCGGCGCGGTGATGGTCGGCGGAGGGCTCCTCTCCTGGCTGGTCATCATTCCGATCATCGCCTGGTGGGGAGAGGGCAGAGTCGAGCCCTGGTACCCCGAGACGGTTCAGCTGATCACCGACATGGAGCCGAGCCGAATCTGGACTCGCTACGTCCGCTACATCGGAGCGGGAGCCGTGGCGACGGGCGGTCTCATCACGCTCGTGCGCAGCATCCCGACCATGATCGAGAGCTTCAAGGTGGGCACCCAGCAGATCCGCGAGCGGGTCGCCGGTAGCGAGCAGACCGTCAAGCGAACCGAGACGGACCTGTCACTTCGCACCGTCGGCCTCGGCGCTATCGCTCTGGCGGCGATCATGACGCTGATCCCCACGATCTTCGCCGCCCTCGACTCCCTGCCCGCTCGAATGCTGGCCGCGGTACTGGTTGTGATCGCCGCGTTCTTCTTCGTCACGGTCTCCTCACGGATCGTGGGTCTGGTCGGCGTCACTTCGAACCCCACCTCGGGGATGACGATCGCGACGCTCCTCGTCACGTCCAGCATCTTCCTCCTCCTCGGATGGACCGGGGACATGGGGAAGGTCGCTGCCCTGACGATCGGTTGCGTGGTGGCAATCGCCGCCTCCATCGCCGGCGATACCTCGCAGGATCTGAAGACCGGGTTCCTTCTCGGGGCCACACCCCGGCGTCAGCAGCTTGGCGAACTCGCCGGTGTACTGACCTCCGCCGCCGCCGTCTGCTGGACCGTCATGCTCCTCAACGACTCCTATGGGTTCGGTACCGCCGAGATCCCGGCGCCGCAGGCAACCCTGATGAAGATCGTCATCGAAGGGGTTCTGCAACAGTCACTGCCCTGGGTTCTGGTGACGATCGGTGCCGGCATCGCCGTCGTGGCCGAGATCTGCCGGATCCCCAGCCTGCCGTTCGCGGTCGGCGTCTACCTCCCGGTCGGAACCATGGTGCCGGTATTCCTCGGTGGCCTCATGCGCCACTACTCGGAACGCCGGGCCGGCAGTGAAGACGCGGCCGTAGGAGCACGCGAGAGGGGTGTGCTGTTCGGCTCCGGACTCGTCGGCGGCGAGGGGTTGCTCGGAGTGCTGGTGGCCGGCGCAGCGGTGCTACTGGACCGCGCTCCGCAGGGTATCGGCCATGCCTGGGCCGAGCCTTGGGCCCAGTGGCTAGGCCTGGCTGCCTTCCTCCTTCTCGCCACCTACTTCTGGCGTCTCGTCAGCCGGCAGGAAGAGGCCTAGTGAGACGAGCCGATCGGGGCCTCCCAGCGTGAACAGCGCCAGGAAGCTGCGAACGCTGTGCGTCGTGGGTGGCCTGCTCGCTCTGGTGCTGATGGGCTCGCAGTGCCGGGCCGCGCCCCCTCCGGTGGAGGAGGGCGTCCTGCGTGTACGGGTTCAGGGCGTCTACCCGCACGACCCTGCCGCGTTTACCCAGGGCCTCCTGTGGCACGAGGGCTTCCTCTTCGAGAGCACGGGCCAGCAGCGCGAATCCACTCTCCGGCGAGTGGATCTCACAAGTGGGGAAGTGCTGCAGGAGCGAAAGCTCTCGGATTCGGTCTGGGCCGAGGGACTCGCCAGGGTCGACGATCGGCTGATTCAGCTCAGCTACCGGGCGGGCCGTGCCTGGGAGTACGACCTCTCTTCGTTCGAGCCGACCCGCGAGTTCGAGTACCGGGGGGAAGGCTGGGGGCTGTGTTACGACGGCGGGCAACTCTGGATGAGTAACGGCAGCGCCCTGCTGACGCGCCGGGACCCCGAGACCTTCGGGGCGATCGGCACCTTGACGGTGACCTCCGAAGGTCGCCCGGTGAACAACCTGAACGAGCTCGAGTGCGCCGAGGGCTGGATCTTCGCCAACATCTTCACCACCAATCGGATCGTTCGCATCGACCCCCTGACCGGTGAGGTCTCTGGAACGATCATCGTCGAGGGCCTCCTCGACTCCGAAGAGAGTCGGACGGCGAGCGTGCTCAACGGGATCGCCTATGATCCGGAGCGCGAGGTCTTCTTCATCACCGGCAAGGACTGGCCGAAGCTGTTCGAAGTGACCTTCGACTAGTCAGGGCGACAGTACGGGCTCGATCTTCAACATGCGGGCCCAGGCGGCGCGCAGCGAATCGGGGAGCTCGAGGATCGAGAAGATGTCTCGAACCTCCTCCCGGGAAACGTAGCGCCAGATGTCGTCCCAGTCGGCATAGCGCAGGAGATGGGAGATGACATCGGCCTTCTCCTCGATCGTTCCGCTGCCGAGCGCACGCCTCACTTCGTCTTCACTGACTGGCCGATCCGGGAAGAAGTAGACCGACTTGACTTCGGTGGGAGCGTCGTGTTCCGACATCGGAATCAGTATAACGCCAACCACAGCGCTGTCGGCAAGGAGATGCATTCGGCTGCCTTGACGCTCCCTCGGGGGTCGGCTACATTCTCTGACCTTGAGCGGCATCGGCGGGTGTAACTCAGTTGGTAGAGTGCAAGCTTCCCAAGCTTGATGTCGCGGGTTCAAGTCCCGTCACCCGCTCCATAACCTCGCCGCATCGGACATTGATAGGCTGTCGCTGCAACGACAACCGGGAGACTACCCATGGCACTCTTTGGTCGCGAAAACGAAGACAACATCCCCACACGGCCCGCTTCGGCGCCCGTGAGACAGCCGGCTTCAAGGCCGGCCCGCAAGACGACACTCATCGCTGCCGGTGCCAAGCTGGTCGGCGAGGTTTCAGGCGATACCGACGTCATGATCGAAGGGACCGTCGAAGGCACTGTCAATCCGTCATCGGACGTCACGGTCGGCGACGAAGGGTTGGTCGTGGGCAAGATCGACGCGCAGCGGGTTCGCATCGCCGGCAAGGTGAAGGGCAATGTCCGCGGCAAGGAGAGCGTCGAGATCCTCTCCAGCGGCAGCCTCGAGGGCGATGTCTCCTCACCCGGAATGGTCATCGGAGACGGCGCGTTCTTCAAGGGCCGGGTCGAGATGACCACCGAGACTCCAGCCGCACCCGAGCCGGCCAAAGCGCCGGCCAAAGAGGAGTCCAAGCCCAAGCCGACCGGCACTCCGCTGGCGACGGGCGCGGCACCCTCGTCGACTCCGGCTCGTTCCTGAACTCGGGGCTCAACTCCCACGCTCGGACCCGGGCTCAATCCCGGGCAGAGGCTCCGTCGAGATAGCCTCCCAAAGGACCCTGAGGTCCCTGGGGATCGGTGCGGTCAGGCGTAGGGACCCACCGTCCACCGGATGATTGAAGACGATCTCGTGAGCGTGCAGGGCCGGCCGGGGGAACTCCTTCAACTTCTTCTGGACCGGTCTCGGCGCACCACGCCAGCGGTTGCCGGCGTAGAGTCCGTCGCCCACGAGCGGATGGTGAATCGCCTTCAGGTGGACCCTGATCTGGTGCGTCCTGCCCGTCATCAGGTCGAGTTCGACCAGTGCCGTGCCTGAGCCCTGGGCCACCACACGGTAGCCGGTCGTCGACGGGCGACCGTCCGGGCGGACGGCCATCTCCCTGCGTCGCGTCGGGTGCCTGGCGATCGGCTCGACGATACTGCCTTCCTGAGGGTCCGGGCTACCGAAGACGATCCCCAGATAGGTCTTCTCGATCAGGCGCTCGGCGAAGGCCCGGCTCAATGCCTGATAGGCCGGCTCGGATCGTGCCACGACGAGCACCCCGGTCGTATCGATGTCCAGTCGGTGGACGATCCCGGGCCGATCGACGCCCCCGACCGAGGAGAGCTCCGGGTAGCGGGCGATCAGTCGATTGACCAGGGTCCCCTGGGGCCTGCCGGCTCCCGGGTGCACGGCGAGTCCAGCCGGCTTGTCGACCACGACAACATGCTCGTCCTCGTGGAGGACCGACAGTGTCTCCGGCTCCGGCTCCAGGTTGACCGCGGTCTCCTTGGGCCTGGGTGTGCAGACGATCTCCTGCCCGACGCTGGGCGAGTAGGAGACCCGGCGCGCCTTGCCATCGACCTCGACGAGGCCCTCGCGGATCCAGATCTGCACCTGGTTGCGCGGCGCGTCGAGCTTCCGAGCCACCGATCGATCGAGGCGCTCACCTGCGTCCCCCTCGGTGACCCGCCAGCGCTCCATCAGGCCGCCGCGCGTCGAGCCCGACGTTCTCTCACGAGGTCGAGCAGCATGAGGCAGATACCGACACTGATCGCGCTGTCCGCCACATTGAACGTGTGCCAGTGGTGAGTCCCGATATAGGCATCGACGAAGTCGGTCACGGCGCCGTTGACGACCCGATCGATCAGGTTGCCCACAGCGCCACCGAGAATGAGAGCCAGCGACCAGAGCAGGAGCCGCTCCTCGTCCTCGGTCTGGCGGAAGTAGATCGCCACGACCACCAGGGCCACCACACCCGCCACGATCAGGACCATCGGCCCTGAGTCGCCCAGCGAGTTGAAGAGCCCGAACGCCACACCTCGATTGCGAACATGCGTGAGATTGAGCAGGCCCGGCACGACCTCCCGGACCTCGTAGACAGGGATCGCTGTCGCGACCCACCACTTGGTCAGCAGGTCTGCGATGACTACTAGAGCCGAGACTCCGAGGAGCCTGCCCTTGATGCCGGTCAGCACGATCAGCTACCGCCTTCCAGGACGGCAATCGCAGCCGCGATGCCGCCGTCGTGAGTGATTGATATGTGAATCTGATGACCACCGAGGTCGCTCATCGCGGTGGCGGCGTTGTCGTGCAGTCGGATCCCGGGCCGCCCACCCTCGTCGCGAACGACTTCGACCTGGCGGAATCCCAGGCCGCGGTCCCAACCGGTTCCCAGCGCCTTGAGGACCGCTTCCTTGGCAGCGAACAGCCCGGCAATGTGTTGCGCTCGTTGAGAGGGGATCGTTGTGCGCACCTCGCCGGCGCGACAGATCCGCGAAACGAACCGTTCCCCGTGGCGGGCGAGTATCCGCTCGAAGCGACTGACGCCCACGATGTCCACTCCTACGCCCCGGATGCTCATGTCCGTCCTCTACCGAACACTGCGCCGGCCCTTTCTACGAGTTCTTGAATGGTCTTGGCATTCTGAAACATGGTGATTCCCGCCACGCCGGCCGCCCCAGTGGCGCCGATCTCGGTGAGGCGGTCGATTGTAACCCCACCCAGGGCGTAGACCGGCACACCGACCGATGCGGCCTCAGCCAGAGCCTCGAGACCCTTGCTTGGCCCGTGGGACGCCTTGCTCAGAGGCTCGAACACCGGACCGAACACCACGTAATCGACACCTTGGCTCATGGCCTCACGCACCGCCGCAAGGGAGTGAGTCGAGCGCCCCACCACCAAATCGCGCCCCAGAATCTCTCGGGCCGACTCGACCGCCACTCCCTGCGCCGGAAGATGCACGCCGCTCGCACCCGAAAGATCCGCCACATCGCAACGACCGTTGACCAGGATCTCAACGCCGGGTGGGAGTCCTGCGACCAAACGGCTGACCGCGTCCAGGAGGACTCGATCGGACCATCCCTTCTCCCGCACCTGGATCCGCCGGACACCGCCGCGGGCTAGCGCGGAGGCCCAGTCCAGGAGGCTCTCCACGGCATCATGTCGCCCGGACGAGATCGCGAGCAGTGAATGCGACCCGTCCATCACCCGGTCCCGGCCCTCCCGGGCGACGAGGTCAGGAATCAGCCCTCTGACGCCAGCGCTCGAGCAGTAGCTCCAGGTCGTGTGCCGCCCAGACGAGATGGACGAGCCCGAAGCCGCTCAGGGCACTGCGCAGGATCGGGTGAAGGCCGAAAGCTCTGAGGCCCAGAACCGGGATCTCGAGGAGGTGCCGCTCCCAGAGCGTGGACCACGGGACGAAGGCGAGAAAGACCCCGGCCTCCACGCAGTAGAGGACGAAGAGAATGTCGAACAGGTAACGGCGGCGCATCGGGGGACCGATTGTAGTCGATCCCTCGAGGCGTCCGCATCACCGGTTGGGAGGCTTGCGCGAGCGAGCCCGACGGCTCGAAGAGCCGCTGGATCCGCCCGAGTCGCTCCGGCTCTTCGAGGTCCTGGGTGCCGACGAGGTCCGGCTCGACCCGCTGCGCTCCCGCGACGGCGCCTTGGCCGCCGGGGGCTTGCGCTCAGGGCTGCGACTCGACGAACTTCTCGTGGCAGCAGGCGGCTTGGCTGAGCCCCGGCTGGCCTCGGGTGCCGGCCGCCGGCTGTCGACAGAGGAGCCGGGCCTGGGGCTCACGGACGACCGCGGAGGCGTGCTCTGCGACGAAGGGCGCGAGGGAGGCGCCACTTCGGTCCGCGGCCGCCCGCCACTCGAGGCGTCGGGCTTCCGGCTCCGCATCTGGTCGATCACACGACGGACGACCGAACTTCGGGGTGCCCGCGAGGACGAGGAGTAGCGGCTTGTGTCGATGTCGAAGCGGTCGGTTCTTTGCGGCCGGGCCTGACTACGAACCGCGCCACGGCTCTCGCTGGAGACGCCAGAACGCCTCGCGGGTGGCCGCGACTCTCGGATTCGCTCGACCGAGCGAACGCGACTGGCGCTCTGCTCTCGGCTACTGGCGGCAACCGCTCGGGGCCTGACGATGTCGTCCACCTTGGGCGTCAGGTCTCGACGACGCGCCACGAAATCGGTCACGTCGACCATCTCGCCCCGCTCCAGTCGACTCGATGCCTTCAGTCGGGCTTCGACCATCTCGGGCCGGCCCCAGGTCTCGCGACCCAGAGAACGGGTGTCGGTGGCGATGACGCCGCGTGGAACGTCGCGGGAGCCATGGTGACGGCCCACCTCATGCCCGCTCTTGTAGTGATGCCGCCCGCCACGTCGACCGAAAGAACCGGTCGGGCAGAAGGTCCAGTCCTGGTAGTGGCCCCAGTGCCCACTGGACCAGCCGTAGACGCCGAGGCGGACGCGGAAGCCGCTGCTGCGGTAGCCGTAGTAGGAGGTGTAGTAGCCGGAGGGCACCCAGCCCACGTGGGTCGGTCCCCAATACCAGTAGACCGAAGCGGGGGAGTACCGAGCTCCTGCGAACCAGACCCATCCGTGTCCCGGCACGAGGTCCCAGCTGCCGTAGTGCGAGGGCACCCAGCCCCAGGGCTCGCTCGAGACCCAGGTCAAGCCGCTGGGCGTGCCGATCCAGCTGCCGGAGACGTAGGGCCGCCAACTCGCGCTCACATAGGGCCGCCATCCGTAACGACCCCCGTACTGCGACCACTGACCGTGACGCGACATCCGGGCCGCCCGATATCGCAGCTGCGGATCGACGTGGGTCACCTGGGCAACCTGGGCCTCGCTATCGAGCTCTCGGCCCCAGTACTCGAGATCATCGAGCTCCCGTGCTCGAGCAATGTCGACCCAGGAGTCTTCGCCCCCCTGGATGAAGCCGCCCTCGCCGGGACGAACGATCGTCGAGCCCCGCTCGGTCGCCGCCTCGGCGAATCCGTCGCGGACGATGACCTCGGTCGCACCTGACACCGAGACCGTGACCCGGTACTCGCCGGGGGCCCGCAGATAGAGCGAAGCGTTGCCGGTGTCGATTTCGAGTGAGGGTTCGCCGGCGAGGTCGTCGCCGAGAACGATCTGGGCTTCACCTTCGAAGAGGGTCAAGCGCGTGACCTCGTCGCTACTGTCGGGAGTCCAGGCCATGCTGTCAAATCGGATCTCGGTCCGATCGGCGATGCGCAAGAGGCTACCGTCGGACAGGACGACCTCGATTCGAGAGTCGCTACCGACGCGGAGGAGATCACCCGCTACGAGAGGGTGGTTCGCCTGCACGTCCAGAGCCTCGGATTCCTCTCTCGTCTCGAGATCGGCGTAGCCCTCGACGGTCCGAAAGTAGGAGTACCCGTAGTCCGCCTGAGCGGGCAGGGCTCCGAGCACCAAAAGGGCGGCCGCGAAGCACGACAGGCTCCACACTCTCGACTTTGACCTCAGCTCGTTTCGCATCGTTTTCATGGCTTACCTCCGTGTCGTCGATCCACGGACACCTGAAGAGCAAATCTCCTGCCAACAGGGCAATACCAGCATTGTTGGCGTTCCGGCTATAATTCCCGTCCCGAAAGCGTATCCCAGGGGCAACGGCCTCGTCCTCTGAGAGGCACACTCGACAATGAAGAACTGGTTCGGCAAGAAGGACGCGACGCCCGAGAGCAAGAGAAAGCTCACGGTCGACGAGTTGATGACGCTCGGGCGGCACGACGAAGCGAGAGTCGAGCTCGAAGACCGGCTCAGGCGGAACCTGAGGGACCGACGCACCATGGTCAAGCTGGGCGAAGCTCTTCTCGCTCTGCGCCGGCCCAGCGAGGCGCTCGAGATGTTCGAGGGCGCGGCGCAGAGCTACGCTGGGGACGGATTCCACGACAAGTCCAGGGCCATCCTCCACAAGATCCTCAGGATCGCGCCCAACCACGAGAAGGCCATCGTGGGTCTCGAGCAGCTCGATCGGGCCAAGGAGCGCGAGGCCCGGCGCAGAGTCGTCCAGCGCCACCTCAAGTCGCCTTCAGAGGCCAACGCCACCCAACTCGATGCGTTCACCCTCGACCAGATCTGGAAAGCCCTGTCCCGTAGCAGCGTGATCGAGGCCTTCGACACCCGCACGCTCGGCCGCCTGTTCGAGAGATTGGAGCTGCGCCAGGTCGCGCCAAACGTTCAGTTGATCGACCCGGGAGAGACGCTGGAGGAGTACTATCTCGTCGCCTCGGGTTCGATCGAGGTCGTTCAGGAGCGGTCGGGAGCGGCGCCGGTCATCCTGAGAACCTATCTCCCCGGGGATGCCTTCGGCGAGGGCGCCCTCCTCGAGCATCGACCCTGGGTCGCCATTCACCGGACCGCCAAGGCGTCGCGCCTCCTGTGTCTGACGCCCGATGCGCTGGCTGCGATCCTGCCCGGGACCGAAGATCCGAGAGGCTTCCTCGACGCCTTGCGCCTGCAACGGCATGATGCGAGTCTTGCGGCCATGATTCGTACCGGGCAGGAAGTCTGAGTGGCGGTCCTCGAGATCCGTCAGTACCCTGACGAGGTTCTGCGCACCGAGTGCAAACCGGTCACCGAGATCGACGAGACCGTTCAGAAGCTCGCGGAGGACATGGTCGAGACCATGTACGCGGCCCCCGGGGTCGGCCTCGCTGCGCCTCAGGTCGGGATCGATCTACAGCTCGCGGTGGTCGACGTAACCGTTGGAGAGGAGGACGGTGCCCTCATCGTCCTGCTCAACCCCGAGATCGTCGAGCAACGCGGCGAAGAGAAGGACGTCGAGGGCTGCCTGTCGATCCCCGACTTCACGGAGAAGGTCGTCAGGCCGATCTGGATTCGGGTGCACGCAGACACCCTGGGCGGCGAGAGCGTCGAGATCGAGGCCGAGGGATTCGTCGCTCGCGCCATCCTGCACGAAGTCGATCATCTGCACGGTATCCTCTTCGTCGACCGACTCAAGGGCCTGCGCCGTGAGAAGGCGAAGCGACATCTGAGACGACTCGAGAGAGAGACAGTGGAGGCGGGAGTGTGAGGCAGTTTTCAGACAGAGCACAGGCCGGTGCGGTCGCCCTCGTAGTCGCCGTCACCGTCGCCGCCTGCAGTGGCGGGGGAGGAGGAGGTGGTGGAGGCACACAGCCCCCGACGCAGCCGCCACCCCCTGCACGCATGATCAGCTGGAGCGGCGACGCCAATCCAGGCCCGGACACGATCTTCGTCGAGATTCGCACCCTCAACAATCCTGACGAGTTCGAGCTCCAGTTGCGGGTCAACGAGATCTCCGCGCTCTACGGCCTTGCGCTCGACATCATCTTCCCCGACTCCAACCTCGACTTCGTGTCCGAGGACACCGAGGAAGGGGACTTCCTCTTTGCCGGGGGCAACTTCGAGACCGAGCTCAACATTCTCGAAGACGACGGACGGCTCATCATCGGCTACTCGCGGCTCGGCGACGTCAGTGGTCGAACGGGCAACGGACTCCTCCTGCGCCTGTACTTCCGGACGACCGCCAACGGCAGCAGCCTCTTCGAGATCGACAACGAGCTGGCGATCAACACCGGTGGCGCGCCGATCAACGCGACCTGGCTCGGCGGGACCGTCCAGGTCCAGCGCTGACGCAGACCCATGACTCATCAGCCGAGTTTCTTCAACACGCTCGGGCGCGAGTTGGTGCCCTTCGAACCCCTTGCCGAGGGCAAGGCGTCCCTGTACACCTGCGGGCCCACGGTCTACAACCACGCCCACATCGGCAACCTGCGCTCCTTCCTCTTCGAGGACATCCTCCGACGCAGCCTGCGATTCCTCGGTTACGAGGTCACCCAGGTGATGAACCTGACCGACGTCGATGACAAGACCATCGCCAAGGCCCACGAGCTGGGCGTCAGCCTCCAGGACTACACCCAGCCCTACATCGACTCCTTCTTCGCCGACCTCGCGGCGCTGAGGATAGAGCCGGCCGAGCACTATCCCAAGGCCACCGAGCACGTGCCCGAGATGCTGCAGATCATCGAGGATCTCGTCGCCAACGGCCACGCCTACCTGGCGGATGGTTCGGTCTTCTTCAGGATCACCAGTGACGAGGACTACGGCCGACTTTCGGGGTTCGATCTCGGCGAGGTGCAGCAGGGCGAACGGGTCGCCGACGACGAATACGGCAAGGAAGACGTCCGGGATTTCGTCTTGTGGAAGGGAGCCAAGCCAGGCGAACCCTCGTGGGACTCCCCCTGGGGGCCGGGCAGGCCCGGCTGGCACATCGAGTGCTCGGCCATGAGCATGAAGTACCTCGGCGAGACTTTCGACATGCACACCGGCGGCGTGGACAACATCTTCCCTCATCACGAGAACGAGATCGCCCAGAGCGAATCGGCCACGGGAAAGCCCTTCGCGCGCTACTGGCTCCACGCCGAGCACCTGATCGTCGACGGCGAGAAGATGTCCAAGTCCGTGGGCAACTTCTACACCCTGGGGGAGCTCCTCGAACGAGGCGTCGACGCGAGGGCGTTGCGCTATCTGATGCTGGCCACCCACTACCGCAAGAAGCTCAACTTCACCTTCGAGGGACTCGACGACGCCGCCCAGGCATTGGCGCGCGTCGACGAGATGCGCTTCCGTCTCGACCACGCAGCCGAAACGAGCGCCGAGCCGGCGATGGTCGAGGAGGTGTGCTCCAGGGCCCTGGAGCAGTTCGCCGGCGCTCTGGCCGACGATCTGAACACGGCGGGCTCCCTCGGCGTCCTTTTCAACTTCGTCAAGGCCATCAATGTGGCCATCGAACGAGGCCGCCTGATCCCGGGTGACGTCGATCGAGTCCGCGCGACTCTGGAGCGCTTCGACGAAGTCCTGGCAGTCCTCGATCCAGCCGCATGGCAGAAAGACGCGGAGAGCACCGAGGGACCGTCCGACGCCGAGATCGATGCACTCGTCGCCGAACGACAGACGGCCCGAGCGGATCGCGACTTCGAGCGCGCCGATGCCGTGCGCGACCAGCTGGTGGAACTCGGGATCGTCGTCGAAGACACGCCCAGCGGCCCCCGCTGGAAGCGTCGCTGAACCCGAGGCCCTGCTGAACCGCCCGTTCCGCAGCGACGACAGCACTCACGATCGCGGTCGCCAGGCTGAGACCGAGGGCCGCCGCTGGCTCGAGTCCCTGGGCTACGAGACCGTCGCCAGCAACTACCGCACACCTGTCGGCGAGATCGATCTGGTCGCCCGGGAAGACGACACCCTCTGCTTCATCGAGATCAAGGCTCGGGAGACCACCGCCTACGGCCAGGCGATCGCCGGCGTGACCCCGCTCCAGCAGTCCCGTGTAGCCCGGGCGGCGGCACTCTACCTCCAGGAAACCGACTACGACGGCTTCTGCAGATTCGACGTGCTGGGGATGGACTGGGCCGACACCGAATGGCGCTTCGAACTGATCCGCAACGCCTTCCAGGTTGCTTGAAGGGCGCCCAGCGGGGCGCCTTGACACCATCTTTCGCCCTAACTATCCTTACCGGCCTGTGAGCGGGAATAGCTCAGTGGTAGAGCACAACCTTGCCAAGGTTGGGGTCGCGGGTTCAAATCCCGTTTCCCGCTCCATTCATCGGTAGAATCGGGGTCGCCGTGCGACCCCGCTTTTCATTGAGGCGACGTGGCCAAGTGGTAAGGCAAGGGTCTGCAAAACCCTCATTCGCCGGTTCGAATCCGGCCGTCGCCTCCATCTAACTCCCCTCCAGGCAAGAGTCTTGAGCAACACCTGCGGTCGCTGCTGACGTCAGCGTAGCCTTGGGTGACAAGGAGCGAGCTCTTCGCACCAGTGCGGCTCGAGCCCGCAGGCAGGGGACGTCGCCGACCCTTTCGGCTCAGAGCACCGAGCCGGAACCGGGTCGCCGCCTAGCTGAGCGGGGCGAGCTAGCTGGAGGCGACGGTCTGCGCCAGGGCCGGTTCACCGGACCCTGATGCCGTGCCCAGCCGCAGCACGTCGGCGGCGACGAGCTCCTGGACTGCTTCGACAAAGCGATACCAGGACCCTCCGATCTGCTCGTAGTGCTTGCGAACCGTCAGATCGGCGGCGTGCTTCATCAGGATGCGGCGCCATCGGTCGGGAGCGCTTTCAGGCAGGTCAGCCGGGCCGCGGCTCAGTAGGCCCTGCTTACCGGAGAGCGCCTCGGGGAGTGTCTTGAGCTCGTCGGCACGGCGGGAAGCCTCCATGAGCACAAACGTCGCATCGACCGCCTCAGGCAACACGATCGAGGACTCCTCGAGGGGCTCGGCTCCAGCCTGGACCCAACCGGCGGTCCAGGTGACGGGCAGCGTCGCCAGGTTGACGACATGGTCGTAGAGAGCCCGCTCGAGTGTGGCTTCATCGATCAGCCCGAGCGCGATCATCGAGTCTCCGATTCGGACCTGGGAGTCCCGGCTGTGGACTATCGCAGCGGCGAGATCGATCTCGTCGACCAGGCCCTCCGAGAAGAGATGCTGGCCGATGGCCTCGATACGCCGGCTCGACGCGGCATGGACGATGCCTCCGTGCTTCATGTAGAGAGAAAGCCGCCCCTCGCCCCGGAACGCCATTCGCCCGCTGAACTGGGCAGTGCACGCCCACTGGATCGCGTCAGCCGCAGTGAAGACGCTCAGATCAGCCACGAGTTGTGGTCTGGGGCCCTTGAGCTCACTCATGAGGTCCGGTCGGCTCCCGCGATTCATCTGGACGCCGCCGGGCTCGAGAGAGCTTCGAGGTAGCTTCTGGTAGTGAAATTGTCCACAGAAGTGCCGTTTTTTGTCGCTGCACCCGGCCAATGCCCTGTTCCCAGCGGAGTCCGGGTGTCAATTGATGTAGTACTTGCAAAACAGGTACCGACTTTCCCCGGCCGGCCGAGACGGGCTGGCGAAACGCCGAACGCCCCTCTGCGGGCGGTCGAGGAGGCGCTCTCGGCACCTCCATCAAAGGCCGAGGCGGCGACACGGGTTGCTGTCCTCGGCGAGAGCCGGCCCGTACTCTTTCGAGCACAGGTCGGGGCACTGGACTACGGATCAGGTCAGTCGACCTGGGCCGCGAGGATGCGCTCGAGCAGCCCTTCATCATCGGGCAGCAAACCCGCGGCGGGCAGCCTCCTGGTCAGCTCGGCCCAGTGTGGCCCCGCCGCGAACACGGTCTCGAAGATCGGCATGGCCTCGTCCACGCGGCCGGCGCCGACCATGGTGATGGCCTGCCAGTACCTGACCTCCAGATTGCCGTCGTAGAGATCAGCGGCCGTCGCGTAGGCCCCGAGGGCTCCCTCGATATCGCCGTCCGCCATCAACTCGTCACCATGGTTCATGTGGTTGTAGGCGCGGTGAACGTCAACCAGACGCCTGAGCTCCTCGATGGGAGCCGTGTGGTCGTCGAGACGCAGATCGAAGGTCCGCTCCCTCCACGGGGAACCGGACGTTGTACCCGGCACGATCAGCAGCGCCGCGGACTGCTGCCCCCGAATATCGCCACCCTCCGCCTGGGCCGCCTCGAGCGCAGCGAGCAACCGTTCAGCGAGATCGCCGTCGCTGGCCTCATACGCCTGGGCCATGGCGTCCCAGACCGTGTCGTTGAGCATCATGTTGGCCTGAACCGAGTAGCCGTCGCCCTGGCGATGCCCGGCCTCGACGATGCACCCTGAGCCCGTGTGCACGGCCACATTCCCATGCACGTCGACCATCGCCACCTGGCGCACGGCCTCGTGCTCATCGATCGCGAGCAGGGCGGCGAGGGCCTCGGGTGCGGTCTTGCCTGCCCGCATCAGCTCCAGGCCCAGCGGCCCGTACGACACCTCGACGAAGGACTGAGTCGCCACGGCGCCCACCCCGGCCTCGGCCCAGCTCACGACCGACCCGACCGAGAACCAATGAGACTGGACGGCAACCCCGAGATCGCCGGTCTCGGCGTCGCGAGCGACGATGGAGTAGGTGTGGACCGGCCGCCTGGGATTGGAATCGAGAGACTCCGCGGGGAGCTGCAGGGGGAGGGAGATCAGGGCTGCCAGGATCGTGAGCTTCTTCGTGACCATCGGGGCCTCCGGGGGCGTGCCAGGCCGGGCAGAGGCGCCCGGTCGAGACGTTGTTGGAATGGACGGAGGATAGCGGATCGTCTGCCGAGCCCAGGCCGGCCTCGCCACCGCTCACTTCTCAGGCTTGTCACTGGCCCGAGGGCCACGTACCCTAGCTGCGGCAAAGCCCGCGGATCTGCTTCGATCGGCGAAGTAGGGGGTGGCCCGAGGAGATATTCATGCGCATTGCGATGCTCAAACCCCCGATCGGCGGCATTCTCGGGCTCGAGATGCTGACCTTCGTCGAGCCCCTCGGATTCATCTGCATCGCCGGGGGCCTCGAGCAGGACGGGCACGACTGCAAGATCGTCGATCTGAGGATCGACGGCGAGGAACACGGCATCGAGCAGACCAAGGCGTTCGCCCCTGAGCTCATCGGGCTGCAGTGCAACTTCACAACCGAGCGTTTCCGCACCATCAAGCTGGCCCAACGTATCCGACGCGAAATGCCGGACGTCTTCATCCTCGTGGGTGGGCACGACGCCTCGCGCGAACCCGACTGGTTCGAGCGCGAAGAGTTCGACGCCATCTCGATCGGTGATGGAGAAGAGGTCATGCCACCCCTCGTCGAGGCCCTGGAAGCCGGTCGCGACCCTGCCGGGATCGCCGGCCTGAGAGTGCGAGTGGGGGAGGACTGGAAGGTCACCGGCCCGGCTGCCGGACGCAGTGAGCTCGACACCCTGCCGATGCCGGCTCGCCACCTCATCGAGCACTACGCGCCGCACTACTACATCAACTTCAGGAAGCCCCTGGCGCTGATGGAGACCGCCCGCGGCTGTCCGTTCAAGTGCAACTTCTGCTCGGTGTGGAAGTTCCACGAGAGCACCTTCCGCGAGAAGTCCGCCGCCCGCGTCGTCGCCGAACTCGAACAGATCGAGGCCGACAACATCTTCATCACCGACGACATCTTCTGGATGGACCGCCGCCGCGGCGAAGAACTCGCCCGCGCGATCAAAGAGTCCGGCATCCGCAAGTACTTCACCGTCCAGACCCGAACCGACATCATCTGTAAGTTCCCGCACCTGATCGAGATGTGGAAGGACTGCGGCGAATTGGCCATCTTCCTCGGCCTCGAGGCGGTCACCGACGAAGGCCTCACCCGAGTCAACAAGTCGAACACCGCAGACAACAACGTGCGAGCCATCGAGATCCTCAAAGACCTCAACGTCGGCTTCACCCCGAACTTCATCGTCGACCCCGGCTGGGACCGCGAGGACTTCGGTCGCCTGCGTGACTGGATCTCCGACCATGGCGCCTACAACAGCGGCTTCTCCGTCCTCACCCCGCTACCGGGCACCGACCTCTGGGACGAGGCGAAGAAGGACGTCACCACCCACGACTGGGAGATGTACGACATCATCCACACCGTCCTCCCGACCAAACTCTCGATCGAGGAGTTCTACGGTGAGTACTCCAGCCTCTGGCGCCACGCCCTCGACGTGCGCTACCAGATGCGCGGCAAGATGCGCACCTACTTCCAGATGGGCGCCGCCATCGCAACCCGCAAAGTCACAGTCGGCGCCCTCAAGAAGGGCATGAACATCGCCAAGGTCTTCAGCGACCCCGAGACCTTCCTCGAGGCCCACCGCGAGCGCAACATCGGCACCACGCCCCTGGCCTCTGCCAACTGACCGCCCAGGGCGTCTAGTTCCCGGACCCCACCAGCGCTTCGATTTCTTCGAGTTCTCGCGGTACTGAGAGGCTGAGATTCTCCGCGCCGTCTTCGGTGATCAGGACCGTGTCCTCGATCCGGATGTGGATGTCGTGTTCGGGAATCTCGATGATCGGCTCGACGGCGATCACCATGCCGACTTCCAGCGGCCGGGTGTAGTCACCCACGTCATGCACGGCCATGCCCACGAAGTGTCCGGCACCACCTGGGTAGTGCCCCTCGCCAAAGCCGTGGCGCTCGAAGATCTCCTGGGCGATCTCGCGGGTCCGTGAGCGCTCGACGCCGGGCTTCATCGCGGCGATGATCGCCTTCTCGGCTTCCAGCACCGCGCGATAGGCCCGGGCCTGCAGTTCGTCGAACTTGCCCGACACCGGCCAGGTGCGGGTGATGTCCATCGTCTGGTAACCGAAGGATGCGCCGTAGTCCATGATGACCAGCTCCCCGTCCTCCAGCAGATCCCCGTTCGAGTTGTAGTGCCAGATCGTGCCGTTGGCACCGGAGCCGACGATCGCGGGGTAGGCGGCGTGTTCGGCCCCATTCGAGATCATCTCGTGGGTGGCCGCCGCCTCGAGCTCGTACTCGTAGCGCCCGGGCCGCGTGATCGCGATGGCGCGGGCCATCGCGGCGGCGCTCACCCGACCCGTCAACCGCTGAGCCTCGGCCTCCCGCGGAGTCTTGTGCATGCGTAGCTCATCGAGTTGGGGCGTGACGTCCGCGAGGGCGTAGTGTGGATAACGCAGGCGCAGCTGCTCGATCCGCCAGGCGTCCTCCGAGGGCTGACCTCCCCACGGGTTCGTCAGCCGGCGAGCGTAGAAGAGCGCAGCGTCAGTGCGTGACTGGTCGATCAGGTCACGTTCCGAGAGCCGCACGTAGAGCCTCTGAGGCCCACCCACCCGGCGCCGAGCCAGGAACTCGTCCAGGTAGTGCAGGGGGAAGATCTTCTTCAAGCCCCAATGCTCATCGGCGCCCTCCTGGTACAACCAATTCCAACCGTCCCGACTCGCTTCGCGCTCCGTCTGCGGCGGTAGAAAGAGCCAGGCGTCGCAGCTCTCGGCGTCGATCACGACCACCGCATTCTTGTCCTCATTGCCCGTGACGTAGTAGAAGTCATGGTCCTGACGAAAACGCACACCGATCGGCGGTGAAGTCTCGGCGAACAGAATGACGGTGCCTGGCTCTTCGAGCTGGGCGCACAACGCGGCCCGGCGCTCATTGAACTCCTCCGGCGGGTAGACCACACGCTCCGCCCGCAGCGGAGAGACAACCAAAGCCAGCAGAGCCGGCGCGATGAGCTTCTTCATGGACAACCTCCTTGAATGGTCGGCAATTGTAGCGGGGGTGGTGAGGCGCAGGGGGCAGTTGGCACCCGACGGTGGCAGGGAGGCGGGCCATTCAGGAATTGGGCCGCCCAGGGGCAGCGTTGATCGATAGACTCCAACCAAGCCGGAGTGGCGGAACTGGTAGACGCAGGGGACTTAAAATCCCCCGGCCGCAAGGTCATCCGGGTTCAAGTCCCGGCTCCGGCACCACCTTTGTTTTGCAGGGGAGGCGACCCGACAGGCGGACCCGGGCAACCAAGATACCGGCAACGACCCTTCCTGGGGTGTCACGCGACTCGTGGGAGTGTTGGCGCACGGACTTGGACACCTGGGCGACCAAGGTGTGAGAATCAGGCCCGTCGACCAGGACTAGGCGGACGAGGAGGGGAGAATGTCTGATTCACCGAAGACGCAGTCGCAGAGCAGGCCCTGGCACTTGTGGGTCGTGGGAGGCCTGACCCTTCTCTTGAGCGGGTTCGCTACGTTCGACTACATCATGACCGCGACGAAGAACGAGGCCTATCTGGCCGACTTCCCGCCGGCGACCCTCGACTATTACTTCAGCTTCCCACTCTGGGTCTTCGTGCTGTGGGCTGTCGGCAACCTTGGTGGGATGCTCGGAGGCCTACTCCTGCTGGTCAGGAAGGTCTGGGCGATCTGGTCGCTAGCAGCCTCGGCGGCGGCGGCGATCATCGCGACGTTCTACACCTACGCCTTCAAAGGCGGGCTGGCGGTCACGGGCATGGCCGGACTGATCACCTCGTTGGTGTTCCTGGCGATATCCGTCCTGGTAGTGGTCTACGCCCGGCGGATGAAGGACAAGGGCGTCCTGTGCTGAGTCGTGGATAGCAGTGGCTCCCGGCTCAGCGACACGCCGCCGAGAATCACGACTACGGGTTGACTCTCGGGCTCGGGTGGTCCAAGTAGCCACGACATTCCCGACTCGGACAGCCGATGAGGCTACCCATGAAGAGGCATTTCACGTTCCCGTCCCCCGCCTCATCGGCCTCAAGAGCTTTGTCAAGAAACCATGCCTCCATCTTCGCCGCCGTTGCCTTCCCGTCCACCGAGGAGATCGAACGCCCGGTCGAGCTCGACGTGACTGCCGACGAGGACCAGGTCGTCGCCGGCTTTGAGAACGGTGTCTGCGGCGGGGTTGGGGTGTGGCTCCTCATCATGGACGATGGCCAGTACCGTCGCGCCGGTCCGCCGGCGAAGGTCGAGGTCTCGTAGGGATCGACCGGCGACGGGGCTCCCCGGTTCGAGCCGGAAGATATCCGTGGTACCCGCCGCAAGAGCATCGAGGACCGCCTCCGACACCCCCTTCCCTCGGTCGGGCGACCGGAGCAGCTGGTATCCCTCGCCCCGGAGCAGGCGGATCTGAGCACGGACCACGTTTCGCGGCACGTGGTACCGGTTGAGAACAAGCGTAAAGATCTCGATCGCGGTCTCGAACTCCTCAGCCACCACCTCGTTGGCACCCAGAGTCTGGAGCTCCTCGATCTCGGTGATCCGGCGAGTCCGAACGACGATCTCGACCGTGGGGTTCAGGTCACGAGCTGATCGGACCGCTCGACGCAGGGCATCGGGATCGGAGATGGCGAAGACGACGAGGCGGGCGCGATCGATCCCGGCGTGTTCCAAGACGCCCCGACGGGTCGCGTCGCCGTAGAAGACCCGCTCCCCCTTGCGGCGGCCTCGCTTGACCGTCTCGGAGTTGAGCTCGACGATGACGTAGGGGATACGGGCTTCGCGGAGGACCTGAGCCAGGAGATGTCCGCCGGCGCCGAACCCGACGACGATCACGTGGTCCTGGACTGCGACGGCCGTCTCGTCGGGATCTCCGATCGCAGGAGTTTGCCAGAACCGGATCCAGACCCCGGCGGCGGCTGGGCCGAGGTGGAGGAGAAGAGGAGTGGCGATCATCGTCAACACGATGCTGCTCAGAAGGACCTGATACGCCCCGGTCTCGAGGAGGCCATGGGCCCGGCCCACCTCCATTAGGAGAAACGAGAACTCGCCGACCTGTGCAAGGCTGAATCCCACCAGGATGCGGCTCCGCGCCGGCAGTCCCACGGCCGCGACCGCGCCGCCTGCCACAAGGCTCTTCACGGCCACGATTGCCGCCGCCAGGCCGAGAATCGCCACCGGATGGCTGACGGCGAACCGCAGGTCGACGAGCATGCCGATGGAGATGAAGAAGACACTGGCGAACAGATCCCGAAACGGCGCCACATCGGCGATCGCCTGGTGGCTGTACTCCGTCTCGGAGACGAGCAGGCCGGCGACGAACGCTCCCAGTGCGAGGGAGAACCCGAGGGCATGGGTGGCCCAGGCGAGCGCCAGGCAGAGGCCGAGGGAGCCGAGGACGAAGGTCTCGCGGATCCGGGTCCGGGCGATTCGGTCGAGAAGGCCGGGAGCGATGCGGCGCGCCACCACCACGATGGCGATGATGGCGACGAGAGAGCCAGCGAAGCGCAGGAGGAGGTCCGTTGGCGAGGCTCCCACCTCCCCGGCAAGGACCGGCACGAGGACGATCATCGGCACGATGAGGAAGTCCTGGAAGAGCAGGATTCCCAGCACCGTCCGCCCATGTGGCGTGTCGGTCTCGCGCCTGTCGCCGTAGAGCTTGAGGACGATCGCGGTGCTCGAGAGGACGATGACGAAGCCGAAGAAGATGGCCTCGCTGACCGCGAATCCGAGGGCGAGGCTGGCTCCGATCGCCAGGGCCGCCGTGACCGAGGCCTGGACGGAGCCGCCGAGGAGGAAGGGTCGCTGGAGCTCGCGCAGACGGTCGAGGGAGAGCTCGAGGCCGATGACGAACAGGAGCAGGACTACCCCGATCTCTGCGAAGACCTCCACTTCCTCCGTGTCGGCGATCCAAGCGAATCCCGACGGGCCGATCAGGAGACCGGTCAGAAGCAGGGCCACCACCGGAGGAATCCGCAAACGGGCGGCGATCAGTAAGACCGCCACCGCACTCGCGAGGAGGACTACGCTGTCCCGGAGTAGGTTCTCGAGCTCCACCTCGCTATTCTAGGTTGCGTAGTCCTCTTGGCTTTCTGGATAGCCAAGGGCGAATCTCTGGGCTCTTCGTCCGGGCGGCCTCAGTCGCCAACCAGTGAAGCCGGTTTCCGTGGTGCACTCATGGTGCAGTTGGCTCCAACAACCGCTCAGAGTTGGGTTAGGCCGGACTCAGAATCCCCCGCCGCAAGGCATCCGGGTTCGAGTCCCGGCTCCGGCACCAACCGATACCCTGAAGCTGGCCCAGGACAGCTTCCAGGAGTCTCTTGGACCTTCCTGCAGCACGCCCAGGAGGGGGGATTCTGCTAGGGTCAAGGCAGAATCGATGTTCACAGGAGGTGGCGATGAGAGTTCATACGAGCCTGCCCAGAGTCGTCGTACTTGCGCTGCTGGTGAGTCTTTGCTTGATCGGCGCGTCCGAGGCTCAGAGGCCGCTGACCCCCAGGGAGCAAGACCTCCGGGCGCGGAGTTCTCTCGGCTCTACAACCGCCCGCCCTGGCACCGGAGAGCTGGGGACCGGCTTGATCCAGTACGAGCCCGGCGCCCCCGCGGACGTGATCGCCACTTCACCGCTGACGCTAATGGTAGGCAACATCTTCAATTCCCACCTAGGGCTACCGCTTAGCTCCGGTACCGTGAGCCAGGTGTCCTGGTACCAGGCACAGATCGGCACCGTCGTAACCAGCATTCCCTTCAAGGTCCTTCCTCCCGGCTCGCCGTTCTCCACGGCGGCGAACATTGCTCCAACGGCCTCCTACGCATTCCAAGTGGCCACTGTCTTCACGGCTTCACAGGCGGTCGGGACCCAGTTCTTTGCTGGATTCGCAGCAGGCCAGGGGTCCTTCGGCAACATCGGCCTACGCTCGGCGACGATCAACACCCAGGGCTTCCACGGAGTCCAGCGCAACTTCAGCCCCGCCAACTCGACACCTCTTCCCGGTCAGAACGCCATGGTGCGGATCGCCGGCAACGTGATCATCCCGGTCGAACTGCTGGAGTTCGAGGTCGAGTAGCAGGCCGTTGACTCCCGGATGACCTCGGCCGTCCCTATCCCTCCATCGACCACCCCGCCACGGACGGCTCGGCCGAGCTCACTCTGGTGATCGCCGACCTCGCGACGGGCGCCTCACTGAGCCAGACCTTCGTGATCAACAACATCATCCCTACGGGCGGATCTCTCGGCATCGACATCTTCAACTACAACGACACCGACCTGGATGCTTCGGCCGGAACCGACTCGGCCTTCTCTCTCGGTGGGACGTCCATGGAGATCTCCGAGACCAGCACCTCTCTTTACGAGGGTGTGGGTGCCGCCGCATACGCGGTGGACACCTTTCCGAACGTCCGTAATCTCTTCTCCCACGGGCAGTGACGAACTTCGCCGACACGGGTCTCCCATTCGGCCCTGCAGACTTCACTGGAGCCTTTCAGTGGACCTACTGCGTGCCTCCTCAAGGTCAACAGGCGACGGCCGTGAATCACAACGTGGAAGGCCCGATACCTGTCGAACTGACAGGGTTCTCAGTGGAGTAGAGATCGCCCTGGTCCCCCTCCAGCAGTTGGGGCTCTTGTAGACTTCGCAGCCACTACACTGCACAGACCGAGGCAGCTCGAGGGGGATGGATCGAATGAGAGAGAAGGCTCGCGAGAGAATCGGCGAGGTCGACGCTCAGCTGCGTCGAGGCATCGTCGGACAGAGCGAATTCCTGAAGGGCTTGCTGATCGGCCTGCTGGCCGACGGCCACTTGCTCATCGAGGGGGTGCCCGGGCTCGGTAAGACTCGGGCAGTCAACCTGCTGGCGAGGATCTGTGACGTTTCGTTCAAGCGTCTTCAGTTCACTCCCGACCTGCTGCCGTCAGACATCCTGGGCACACGGATCTACAACCGGCAGTCGGCCGCGTTCGAGACGGTCCGCGGGCCGATCTTCGCCAACTTCGTGCTCGCCGACGAAATCAACCGGGCGCCGGCGAAGGTCCAGTCCGCCCTGCTGGAGACGATGCAGGAGCGTCAGGTGACGATTGGGCAGGAGAGCCTCGAAGTGCCGTTGCCGTTCCTCGTCTTCGCCACTCAGAACCCGATCGAGCAGGAGGGTACCTACCGGCTGCCGGAGGCGCAGCTCGACCGGTTTCTGTTGAAGCTGGTGGTGACCTATCCCGAGGAGGGTCAGGAGGCGGACATCGTGCGGTTGGTGCTGGAGGAGACCCAGACGCCGGACTTGGACCTGGTGCTCGACGGCACCGAAATCCGCGAGGTCCAGCAGGCCAGTCGCTCCGTCTTCGTCGAGGATCGGGTCATCGACTACGCCACGGAGTTGGTCCGGGCGACGCGGGACCCGGAGGCTTTCGGTCTCGAGGTCTCGCGCTTCATCGAGTACGGCGCTTCACCGCGTGGGTCCATCTCTCTCGTCGCTGCCGCTCAAGCGGAGGCCCTGATCAGTGGACGGGACGCAGCGACCCCGGACGATGTGAAGGCTGTTGCGCTGCCGGCGTTGCGGCATCGGATCATCCCCAGCTATCTCGCGGACGCTGAAGGGATCACGGCCGACACGATCGTGGGCCAGATCCTCGGCGCTGTGAGCGTCCCCTGAGGTCTCGTTGACACGCGCCGCTTCCACGGCAATCTACGAGAGCGTTCGGACGCTCGAGTTGGTCGCCCGACACAACGTGGCCGGAGCGCTGCAGGGGGACTACGTGACCGCATTCAAGGGGTCAGGACTCCTTTTCGAGGAGCCGAGGCGCTATGTAGCGGGTGATCCGGTCCGGACCATCGACTGGAACATCACGGCCCGCACCGGCGAGCCGTACGTGCGGGTGCACCGCGAGGAGCGGCAGCGAGAGGTCGCGCTGCTGCTCGACGTGAGTCCCTCGATGCACCTGGGCTATCAGCGGCGAACCAAGATCGAGACTGCGATCGAGCTCGCCGCGACGGTGGCGACCTCGTCTGTTGGGGGCGGAGACCGTCTGTCGTTGATCACGTTTGCCGACCGTGTCCTCGATCGGGTGCCTGCCCGCGGCGGGAGGGGTCAGCTCTGGAGGGTGCTGAGCTCTCTCGTGTCCGCAGCTCAGCCCTGGGAGCGAGCCGTGGCGCTCTCGGATCCGCGGGAGGCAATTCATGAGCTCGAGGGGAGGCGCTCCGGACCCCTCGTGGTCTTCCTGGTGACGGATTGCGTCGACCGTGACGTACCGGAGGATCTGCGCTACCTGCGGCCACGGCACGATGTGTCCCTTCTGCAGGTGCACGAGCCCTTCGAGAGCGCCCCGACCCGCCACCTGAGGCTTCCGCTGGTCTCGCCGGAGGGCCCTGTCTCCAGCCGCACGAGCCATCCTGGAAGCGAGGGGCGCTACGCCCCGGATTCCAGCGCGCTCGCCCTCGAGTGCGCCCGCCTGGGAATCGCCTTCACTTCGGTCACGACAGGAGCGTCGGTGCCCAGAGCTCTGGCCGACCATTTCCATCGCAAGCAGCACTCGAGGTCTCGATGAAGCGGCTGCCGGCGGGCCTGGCCGATCCGGCCCACCTGCTCGAGCCCTGGCCCTGGCAGCAGGCGTTCATGTTGGTCCTGCTCTCCCTCCTGGCCGCGTGGCTCCTCTGGAAGGTGCTCCGCCGTCGGGGCCCCGCGCCCCCTGGGAGACCCCATACGGGGAGCGCTCGTCTCGATCCGCTGACCGAAGCCCTCGAGGGAATCCGCAGCCGCGCCACTGCGAGCGGGAACTACCGCCGTGCCTGCCACGAACTTGCCATCCTGGTGCGTAGCGCCTTCGAGGGACGGCACGGTTCGCGCGTTCGCGTCCTCACGGCCCGAGAGCTGGCGCAGACCTTCGGAGAAGGTGCACGGACTCGCCTGATCGCCCTCCTGGCGGGACTCCGGTTCGGGCGCCGTGAACCGACCCACCGGGACTTCGAGGCGGCGTGCGATCTGGTGCACGAAGCGCACGAGCCGGGTCGTCGGGGAGGCGAGTGAGCCTGCAGTTCGGCGAGATCCAGTTCGAGCGCCCATGGATGGTCGCCGGAGCGTTGATCCTCATCCCTTGGTGCCTTGCTCGCTGGCGCAGCTGGCGACGGGACCGCGTGCCGCTGTCCCCGATCCAGCTCGCACCCAGGGCCAGCGCCCGCTCCTGGGCACGAGGGAGCCGCCTCGCTGCCGAGTGCCTGGTGATCGCCGGAGTGATCCTCGCCCTGGCCGGGCCCTACACGACGCGAACGATCGAAAGGATCGACGACGCCGGAATCGACGTGGTGCTCGTACTCGACGTCTCGTTGAGCATGCTGGCCGAGGATTTCGAGCCGAACCGATTGGCGGTGCTACGCCGAATCGCCTCCGAGTTTCTCGCCCGCCGGGCCAGCGACCGGTTCTCGCTCGTGATCTTCGGCAAAGACACGTTCGTCCAGTCTCCGCTGACGACGGACGACCTGATCCTCCAGAGATTGCTCGAGGGTGTACGGGTCGACGCCATCGACCAGCACCTCAGCGGCGGCACGGCCATCGGCGACGCCCTTCTCGTGGCGGCCGATCAACTCCGTTCCGCCCGGATCACGGGCCGCGATCAGTCGGTCCTGCTGATCACCGACGGCGAGAGCAACGAGGGTATCGACCCGGTGCTCGCCGGCCGGTTCGTCCGCGACCAGGGGCTCGACTTCTTTGCCATCGGAGTCGGGGGACGGGAACCTGTCGAAGTCTACCGGGACGGTCGACGGATCGGAGACGAGCTCCTGACGGCTCTCGACGATGCCACGCTCGAGCGCCTGGCCGAGGCAGCCGGTGGCCGCTACTTCAGGGCGGCGGACGAGGGCTCGCTGGAGACCATCTTTGCGCTTCTCTCTCGCCTGCAGAGTGCACCTCTCAAGCGGAGGTCGATCGAGCGCCGCTCTCCGCTGGCCTCTACCGTCGCCGCTTGCCTCGTACCCGTCTTTGCACTGGCCCTGGCCTGCGCGGGCTTCGCCCGGAGGCCGCTGCGATGACGTTCGAAACCCCTTGGATCCTGCTGCTCGCGCCCGTCCTGCTCGCGGCGCTTGCCCCACTCGCCCGGCGCCAGCTCGAAGCACTGCAGGAGATCGATCTCCACTGCGCGCCACGGTTTCGATCGGTACTGACGACCCATGACCGGAAATCGCTGATCCGGCACTTGCTCTTCCTCGGCGTGCTTCTCATGCTGCTGATCGGCGCCGGCGCGCACCCGTCATTGCCTGGATCGGAGCGCGGCGTGGCCGGAGCCGTCCGGCTGGTTCTTCTTCTCGACGCGTCGACAAGTATGTGGGCCACCGACGTGGAGAGCATGACGTGGCTGGCCGACGCCTCGGGCGAGCTCCCCAGACACCGGCTCGAGGCTGCCCGAAGGCTCGCGGGGGAGGTCCTCCGCGACCTCGACTCGCCGGAGGTAGCGCTCGTGAGCTTCAGCGGCACGACGACGCTTCACCTCCCCCTGACCGGCGACGCGGCGGCGATCGAGGGAGCCCTGGCAACGCTAGAGGCTCACAACTACTACCGAGCGACCGGCTCCAGCCTGAGCGGGGCGCTCGACGAGCTCTTTCATTTCGCCGAGGACGGAGAGGACCTCCAGGTCCTACTGATCGGCGACGGTGAGCTGCCCTTCGAGGAGAGTTACGACGGGCAGCTCGAGGCACTGCAGGCTCGAGGTGTAGCGGTCCATGCCGTCACCATCGGCAGTGAGGAGGGACAACCCCGAAGGATCCTGAGGTTCGCGGATGTGGTCAACAAGGTGGAGGAGCCTGAGATCCTTCTGGAGTTCACGACCCGGCGCGTCGACGAGCACTACCGACGGATCGCACGCGCGACGGGAGGCGAGTTCGAGGTCGCCTCCCAGAGGACGGCCGGGCGCGTGGCTGAGGCGATCGAAGAGTTCGAAGCACCCGCTCGAGGAGGGGAGTCGGCAGGGGAGCGTCGCGACATCAGCCATTGGTTCCTGGCCGCCTTCCTCCTCGGCACTCTCATCGAGGCCTGGTGGATCGGGAGACCCTCGCGACCCACGTCGTTCGAGTTCGATCCTCGCAGGCTCGGCGACGGTGCTCTGCTCCTGGTTCTGGTGCTCCTCACAGCCTGCAGTGATTCGCTACTGGAGCGGGCGCATCGCGCCAATGAGGAGGGCATCGCGGCCGACAACGCAAGACTCTTCGAGCCGGCGCGACGGCTCTTCGAGCGCAGCCTGGCCTTCGACATTCAGCCCGAAGTCCCGACCTACAACCTGGGCCGTAGCCGGATCCGCAGCGGCCATCCCGCCGAGGCACGCGAGGCGCTGCAGAAGGCGGTCGAGTTGGCCCCGGAGTTTCACGAGGCCTACTACAACGACGGCCACGCGTTGTTCGCCCTCGGGGAGGCCGAGAGGGACCCCCGCGGCTGTGACCTGGAGCGCACCCGGGATCTGTGGCAGGCCGCCCGCGATCGCTTCCGCCTGGTCGTAGCGCGCGCCGTCGGGAAACCGGATCTGGTTGCCGATGCCAGAGAGAACCTCCGCTACCTCCTGCAGGAGTTGGCCCAGATCGAGGCCCTCATCGCGGAACCACCACCCGAGTGCCTGGATGACGGAGGTGAGCCTCCGCCGCCGTCACCTCAGGCCCCGCCGGATCCACCGCCGGGTGGCGGGGCTGCTCCCAGTGAGCCGCCTCCACCCGGGGGATCGGGCAGTCCGCCTCCAACGCCCGATGGGGGAGGCAGTGGGCCGCTCGACGACGAGGAACGTCAGCAGATAGCCGACGCTCTGGATCGGATTCGGCAGCAGGGGTTCGGGGAGGGCCGCTACCACCGCAGGACCGTACCGGAGCAGTTCCCGGCGTCCGTGTGGGCCAACCCTGACGAAGTGCTCTGGTGGTAGCTGGGTTGCTAGGTGCGGCGCCCATCAATCCGCGCTTGGGTAGTTCTGCGGCTCCAAGAGCGCCAAGATCGCTGTGGACGGCGGCAGACATCCGTGACGCGCACTGCGTCTACTCCTCCTCGTCGTGAGCCGCGTCGGATCTCCGCTCCCGGCCCTTCCTGCGATCGAGCAAGCGCCTGAAGAAGGGCGCAATCCGGATACCTCGATTCTCATTCCGGCGATCCGAACCACTCCGCCGATCCTGTTCATGACTCTTGCTTGACTCCCCGGGCATGTTGCCCTCCTTTCGGAGAAATGGCCGAATTGCGGCTGCACGGCCTCGTATCGGGCCGTAGCGTCGCCTGACGCCCTGGTTCTTCCTCTTCCCGGCCCGATCCTCTTGGCGGGAACTCTGTCTGGCTCTGTTGCATGTGAGCATAGCACCGGCTCTCAGCGCTGCGCCGACAACGGCGGTGCCAGCTGCCTCACCGACGAGGCTGATCCTGAGTGGGCCACCTTCTCGACTTGGAGAAGGGGGCCGGCGCAGCGCCCGCCCCCCCTCCAGAGGTGACTCAAGGCACGGTCGACGACCAGGCCGAGGTGTTACCGGACTCGAAACCGTCGGCGAAGATCGGCTCGTGGAGGGTCGCGATTTCTCCCAGGACGACGCCGAGGCTGGTCGTGGGATTGTCGTCTGCGACGATGTTGGCGCACGGCGAAAAGCCGCCAGTACCGTCTCCCAGGCACACGTGATTGTGCCCCCCGTTGGCGAAGACGGCATCCAGATGGTCGTCTTCGTTCAGAAACCCGAGAGCGACCTCGAAGCTCGACAGGTTGTCCTCTGAAACGTCGGCACAGGAGAAGCCTCCCGCGCCATTGCCGAGACACACACGGTTCTTTTGATTAGGCGCGTTCGAAAAGACGGCATCCAGGAAGGCGTCACCATCGACCAAGCCCAGAGCCACTCCTTGACTGGCTCGGTTGGCCGGGGAGACGTTTGCGCACCCGCGGAAACCGCCGGCACCGTCCCCGAAGCACACCCGATTCGGCACATTGAGGTTGGCAAAGACCGCGTCCAGGTGCGCATCCCCGTCGACCAGGCCCAGAGCCCCCTCGAACGTAGGACTGGTATCCAGACTGAGATCTGAGCAGCCGGAGAAGCCGCCCGTTCCGTCGCCCAGGCAGACACGATCCTCCTGTTCGAAGTTCGCGAAGACCGCGTCCAGAAAGGCGTCCCCGTTCAGGAGTCCCAGCTGGACAGAGGCGCTGGCATTGGTGTCCGTGGTGACGCTGGAGCACGAGAATCCACCCTGGCCGTCCCCGAGGCAGACTCGGTTCTGTTGGTTGTAGTTGGCGAAGATCGCGTCCAGGTTCGCATCGCTGTCGATGAAGCCCAGCGCTACGTCGATGCTCTGCTGGGTGTCGGTGCCCACGTCCGCGCATGACGGAAACTCCCCCGTTCCGTCGCCCAGACAGACGAGGTTGATGTGGTCGTTGGCAAAGACGACGTCGAGATTCGAATCCCCGTTGACGAAGCCGAGAGCCGCATTGAAGGTCAGCTCGTGATCGTCACTGACATCGTCGCACCACGAGAAGCCACCCGAGCCGGTGCCGAGACAAAGGCGATTCCTCGCGTTCTGGCTGCTGAAGACGGCGTCCAGCTGGCCCGCACCCAGCGTCTGGTGAACTCCAGGCTTCGGAGTTCTGAAAACCCGCGGCTCAGTCCGCAGCTGGCCCTGCGCCGTGGCCGCCACCAGCATGGCAAGGCAGAACGCTCGCTGAGGTCTCGTGAGGAGCATCGAGGGTCACCATCGCTCGAGGTCTGGTCCGGGCGTCTTGGTCGCGGCCGTCCTCCGCGGGACTAGTCTAGCCGATGGCTCGGCGAAGGCGGTGGAGAAGTCGACTGGCGCCGGAAGCGAGCGAGCCGATGGGGTACCCGGCCTCGGAGAGCGCAACGCCCATCGACAGATTCGCCATCAGCCGGTCACCCAGGGAGAGGTCTCTTCGCCAACGGCCATTGCGTTCGGGGGCGAATCCACGCCGGTCGGCCTCCTCGGTCGTCCACAGGCCGTCAATGGGCAGGCCCAGGTCAGCGGCCGACACCTGTTCCGGGTGGAGGGTGCGCGCGTCGAGAGAGATCTCGAGAAACTCTCCGAGCCGGGCGAGCTCGGCCTCGGGCTCCCGGACGAGGTCCTCGTAGCGGATCAAGAGATAGCGACCGGTGAGGTCGGGGTCTTGCTCAGCGCGTCGGTGGGCAGTGACCGCGGCGTTCCACCGTCTCGCCACGTGCCGACGTGTCAGATGCGTCTGGGCATAGCTTGCGAGATCGCCTGTGGCGAGGATCCGTCGCTTGACCTCCCGATGAGATGCCAGGACATCCCGGCCATCGCGGAGAACGTGCAGAAACCGGGCGTCGGGGAAGAGCGCGGCGAGTGCCTTGACGGCGAAGATGTTCGATGGCGTCTTCTCGGCGACCCAGGCGACGTTCTCGCCGGCTTCTCGCGCCGGCCGGACAAGATCCCTGTAGAGGCTCTGAAACGAGGCTTCGAGCTCGCTCGGTGAGAAGTGGTCCCGCAGCCGAGAGGCCCAGGGCTCGGGGTGCTCGGCTGCCATGCGCGCGAAGAGGTCGGCGATGCGACCGGTGTAGACGAACTCCCCCGTACCGGCCACTCGCGGGTCGAGGCAGAGCAGCTTCTGTAGCAGCGAGGTGCCCGAGCGTTCGCAGCCGCCGACAAAGAGCATCGGCATCAGGGAAGCCCGTTCTTTGACGCGTCGTCTTGAGTCGAACCGCTCACGGTAGGGCCAGCAGAATACCTCGTTTCGGGAAGCACCAGCTGCGAGCCCTCGGCGATCGGACCGGGCACTCATGTAGACTGCCCTCGAAACGCTTCAATCTCAGTCGATCTACAGTCGGATCGCATCAAAGGCGAAGGGCCTCGGTGGCTACCCCTGACTCCATAACCCTGGGCGACCAGGTCAAGCAACTCCGTGGCGCGGTCGATGAGCTTCGCTTCCTGAACTGGTTGGGCCGGGAGATCAGCTCGTCCCTCGAGACCGACCAGATCCTGAAAACGATCGTGAGCGGCTCGTTATGGGCGATCCAGGGCGAGGAGGGAGTGATCAACCTCGTGGGCCCGGCGGGAGAGGAGGAGCGAACGATCGCCCGCTCCAAGGCGGACTCCGAGACCGGCGCCAAGCTGAAAGTGAGCCCGGTGGTTCTCGGTTGGATGCACATTCACAAGGCGGACCTCCTCCTCAACGACCCCCACGGTGACGAGCGCTTTACCGGACTGCCCTGGGACCAGAAGATCGAGTCCCTCCTCGCGGTCCCTCTAGTCACTCGCTCCAAGCTCACCGGCGTCCTCACCATCTTCAACAAGAAGGGAGGCGAGGGGTTCACCGAGGCGGACCGGCGCCTTCTTTCGATCATCGCGGGCGAGTCGGTGCATGTGCTGGAGAATGCTCGACTGCTCGAACGAGAGCGGGAGATGTACAAGGTCGAGGCTCAGCTTCAGGTCGAGCTCGAGGACTCCTACCTCGACACGGTGCACACCCTGGCACGGGTCGTGGAGTATCGGCACGCCGACACCGCCTCTCACCTGGCGCGGATCGGTAAGCACTGCGAGCTTCTCGCCGAGGGCCTGACGCTACCGGCGGAGCAAGTCCGCCTCATCCGCTATGCCTCGCCAATGCACGACGTGGGCAAGATCGGCGTGCCGGACAAGATCCTCCTCAAGGCGGGGAAGCTGACCGAGGAGGAGTGGGAGATCATGATGACCCACACGGTCATGGGAGCCGAGATTCTGGGTGGGTCCAAGGGTAGGATCCTCCAACTCGCGGCAGAGATCGCCCTGACACACCATGAGAAATGGAACGGATCGGGCTACCCGAAGGGGCTGTCCAAACGGGACATTCCGATCGCGGGCCGAATCCTGGCAGTCGCCGATGTCTGGGACGCTCTGCGCTCTGAGCGACCCTACAAACCCGCCTACACCGTCGACGTGGCCCAGGCCGTGATGGAGGGGAAGCGCGGAACTCACCTGGACCCTCAGGTTCTGGACGTCTTCATGAACCGTTTCGACGACGTCCTGCGCATCGACGAGAGCATCGCCAGGACCGACACCAAGTCGGACGACGTCGAGCTCTAGTCGAGTTCGACCAACGGCGGCCCCGTCTCGGAGACCCGGACGGTCAGGACGGGGCTCGAGCCAGGCTCGAGCCGGGGAGTCAAGGAAACAAGCTGGGCCGAGGTGCCCGGCGGGGCCTGGACGTAGACACGAAGCTCCGCCGGTCCTGCAGCGACCTCCCTCTGCCAGTCGAGAATGCCCACGGCTCCCTGGGAATCGAGGGCTTCTCCCCCCTTCTTGAAGCGGAAACTCTCGCGGACGATTTGCTCCTGCTCCCAGTAGACCATCAGAACGCCCCGGTGCACCTCGCTGATCAATCGAATCGACAGGGTGGCGGGTCCGCCCGCCGGTACTTCGGGCTCGATGGCCGCCGGCGCCGGCGCAACGGCCTCAGCGAGTGCGGGGACAGCCCGTAGCGGAAAGAACAAGACGCCTGTCGCCAACTGCTCTGGAGTCAGCGTCTCCAGCGAAACCGAGATTCCGGACGGTAGATATCCGTCACGCTCGACCTGAAGGCCGTAGTCGGTGTCGGGTTCGAGAACGGCCTCCAGAGGCGTCACTCCGTCGAGCCGTTCCGAGTCCTGGTAGACCAGAGCCCCGGGCGGACTGCTGACGATGCGCAGCGTCCGCGGCGCGAGAGGCTCCTCGTCCGCAGACTCCGGAAGGAGTCTTTCGTCGAGAGGAATCCCGGGAGACTCCACGACCGGGGCGAGCTCGGCCATCTCCCCAGCCGGGCTGTCCGTAGAGACTGGTCCAGTGCCTTGTTCCGGGGATGGGGTGCTTGATGGCCGCATTCCAAGCGCCAGCACGAAGACCATGGCGAGGACGAGGGTCACCCCGGCGGCGATCCACCGCGCACGCTTCGGCACGACAGCGATCCCGGCGGAAGCAGCGACTCGCGCCCTCGCCCCGAAGTTCGAGGCCCAGGTCAGCAGCGAGCGGCTCCAGCCTTCGACTCTTTCGCGGACGGGGCTGACCGTGGCGCCGAAGGTGCTCTCAGCCTCTGACGCCTTCTCGGTCCCGGTCTCGTCCACTCGATCGGGGATCGGCGGGGCGGAGGATTGAGAACGGCGTGCCACCGAGTCTCCCGTACGTTCGAGTCCGAGAGCGCTACCGAACGCATCGGCAAGCCGCGTACAGGAGGAGTATCGGTCCCCCGGCTTCTTCTCCAGGGCGCGCAGGAGAACGGCGTCGATGGCCTCGGGCAGCTCTGGACCGTGAGATCTCGGAGACTCCGGTACCTCGTTGACGACGCAGTACATCACCGCCTGCGACGTCTCGCCCCTGAATGGGCGTTCACCGGTCAGCAACTCGTAGAGAACGACCGCGAGCGAGAACTGATCGGAGGCACCTGTCGCCTTCCCGCCCACGAGAATCTCCGGCGCCATGTAGGAGGGAGTCCCCATCACCGCGCCGGTGACGGTCTCGGTGGAGCGTGGGACCTTGGCAACACCGAAGTCGGTGATCTTGGCGACGCCGTCGGTCCCCAACAAGATGTTGGACGGTTTCACGTCACGATGGACGACAGAGGCCTCGTGGGCATGATCGAGGGCCCCGCCGATCTGGTAGGCGATGTCTACGAGCTTCGCCAGACTGAGCTCTTTGCCGAGGCGCAGGAACTCCTCGAGGGTCGAGCCCTCGATGTACTCCATGGCGATGAATGGGTGGTCCTCGTGCCGGCCGACGTTGTACACCACGACGATGTTCGGGTACGAGAGGCTACCCGCCGCCCGCAGCTCGCGCTCGAACTTCGCCAGAGTCATATCCTCCCGGCCCAGTTCGAGAGTCGGCGCCAACAACTTGATGGCGACGTTCCGTCGGACTGCCGGGTCCCAGGCCAGGTAGACGACGCCTGTGGTCCCGCGACCGATCTGACGCTCGATGCGAAAGCGATCGATAGTGTCGGGGAGTTTCATGTCCGTCCTCTTGTGGTCCGGAAACACGATCATACCGCCCCAGCGGCCAGGCCTGCGGCCTTCGGTCGCTCCGATGGCCCGCGGTCGTGTCTGCACGCGCCTCCCAGGTGCGTCAGGAGGACCGAGTCTCGAGATCGCGACAGTGCACTCCGTGTACTTCAAGTGCACACCCGGGGCACTCGATGTGGCTCCGGAGCGTGGGGGAGCGCCTCTTCTCCGGAGGTAACCTCCGTATTCACAGTCACTTACGAGACTTTATCCCACCTGGCATGGAGAGTGCTTTGGTATTGGATGGAACGTGATTCACACTAGAGATTCCAGGGAGGTCAACGATGTCCAGGAGATTCCAACCCGTCGATCCAGGCAGCGAGCGCAGCAGACTCGACAAGCGCCTGCTGACGATCCTCCTGGCCCTCACTTTCGCGTGGGTAGGGCCGACCGCTGCCGGACCGCAACCCGAGGCGGGTGACCTTTTCGATCGGCATGACATTCCCATCCAGTCCTCACCCCACCAGACAGTCCTGACGGGCTTCCTTCTCGGTGGCGAACTCGCCGACGTCGCCGTAGTGAGCGTGGGCGCGGACGGCAGCCCGAGCCTGAGCCTGTACAGCTTCCAGGACGGTATCTGGGAGTTGGCGACGGAGACGCCACTCGGGACCCAGGTCTCCTTCGTCGATGTCGCGTCGATCGGAGGCCGGGACCGGTTGCTGACCTACCTGGACGGCCAGCTCAGCGCACTCGATCTGAACTCGGGCACCCTACGTCCACTGGCGGTGATCTCGTCGTCGGGCACCCGCCACGCGACAGCCGCTGGGCTGCGCTATTCAGGCGCTGAACCGACAGGCCCGGTCGACGCTGGAGAGATTCCGCACATAGACCTCACCCGCGACCTCAACGGTGACGGCCTCGACGATCTAGTGGTCCCCGGGACGGAGGGGTTCGGTATCTTCATCCAGGGGGAGGACGGGTCCTTCGGCGATCCTGTGGTCCTCGGTCCTCCGGAGCCCTTTCGGGGAGCCAGGGCCTTTGATGACAAACGCACCTACGGCGAGGTGGGAGTCACTGCACTGACCGTCCCCTGGTACCTGAGTCGAGTCCACGAGATGGACTACGACCTCGACGGAGACACGGATCTGGCGTTCTGGAATGAAGATCGCTTCGACGTGTACCTCCAGGATTCGAGTGGCCTCTCGGCGGATTCGAGCGTCCCCCTTCGGACCGAGGCTCCGTTCGACTCAGACGGTGCCTACTCACTCCTCTTTGGATTCGGCGATGCCGGCACATTCTCTCTCCTCACCGGCTTCAAGAAGAGCACCCGACAGACGGTGCTCCACGCGATTCGAGACGTGAACGGCGATGACGTCCCGGATCTCGTCACCCGTTCGCTGGAGGGGCGAAGTGTGCTGAAGCAGCGAACCGGCTACGCCGTCCATTTCGGAGGCACCACGCCAGAGGGTCTCAACTTCCCGCGCGCAGTCAGCACGCGAGCACGCCCCAAGAGCAAGACCGTCCTGGGGTACTCGTCCCAGTGGCTGGACGACTTCGACGGAGACGGAAGAGTCGACGTCCTCTTCATGGACATCAAGACGGGCCTGAGAGGGATGCTCCGCGCGCTCCTCGGGCATGGGGTCCGGCTGCAGTATGGGTTCTACCATCTTGGCGACGAGGGGTTCCCCGAGGAGCCCACCGCCAGTCATTTGCTCAAGGTCTCCCTCGACCTCGATGGCGGCCGGGACGCCGGGTTCTTTCCGCCGTCCCTGGTGGGCGACGTCAACGGCGACGGCGCTGCGGACCTGCTGATAGGAGCGAGCAAGAAGGAACTTCAGGTCTTCCTCGGAGGACCGCGCCTGTTGCAGGAGCCTCCCCGATCGGTCGCCGTCGGACTCCCGGGCGACGAGCGGAACACCTGGCTGGTGGATCTCAACCGGGACGGAAAGCAGGACGTCCTCATGCACCGCCCCTCGTCCAGCGAACCCCATCGAGTGACACTGCTGATCGCTCGCTAGGGCTTCGCGGACGGAGTCAGGCAGACGCCCTCCCCAGATCGAGAGTCCCCTCGATGTTCATCGACGGCCGGCCGCTGTGGAGCCTCGAGATCGAAAGGGTAGGCTCAGAGCGTGAGAGCGATTCAGGGCCGTGCCCGCTTCCTGGTCTCGGCCGGGGTCCTCGTCCTGGTGCTGCTGTTGGTCGCCAGCTGTCACGGTGGGTACTACGGACAAGCCGTCCTCGGCCAGACTCGTCTGCTCGCGAAACGTGAGCCGATCGTCAGAGTGCTGGCCGACCCGAGCACCCCCGGGCCGTTGCGGGCCCGCCTGGAGTTGGTTCAGGAGATTCGAGACTTCGCCACCACACAGCTCTCGCTGCCGGACAACAAGAGCTATCGCTCCTTCGTGGCTCTCGAGGAGGGCCAGCCGGTCAGTTGGACCGTTGTCGCGGCAGAGGAATTCTCGACAACGCCGCGGACCTGGTGTTTCCCGATCGCCGGCTGCGTGGCCTACCGGGGCTATTTCTCCCGTCGGCGAGCCGAGGCATTCGCCGAGTCCCTCGCTGTCGAAGGCCTGGACGTGGCGGTCGGCGGGGTGGCCGCCTACTCGACGCTGGGCTGGTTCGCGGATCCGGTCCTGAGCAGCTTTCTCGAGCGGTCTGACGCCGATCTGGCGGGGCTTCTCTTTCACGAGTTGTCGCACCAGGTGATCTACGTCAAGGACGACACGACCTTCAACGAGTCGTTCGCCACGTTCGTCGAGCTGGAAGGTGTTCGGCGCTGGCTCGCCGCAACCGATAGGGAAGGGGAGTCGGCGAGCTTCCTCGAGGTCAGAGAGCACGACGACCAGTTCGTCGAGCTCGTGCTCGAAACCCGTGCAGAACTGGACGCCCTATACGCCCAGGCTCTCGACCCAGGCGAGATGCGGCGCGGCAAGGTCGATCGCTTCCGTAAGCTCAGCGCTTCATACCGAGCCGCGCGGGAGACCTGGGGTGGCGACTCACGCTACGACGGCTGGTTCGATCAGGAGCTCGGCAACGCGCACGTCGCGACCGTGGGCGCCTACAACGCACTGGTTCCCGAGTTTCGCCGCGTCTTCGAGGCGTCGGGCAACGACTTCTCCGAGTTCTTCCGACGCCTCGAAAACCCGGATCTCGTCGCCCGGCTACAAGCAGCTAGCCGTGACCGCGGAGCTACTCCCTGAACGCCAGGAATCGGCCCCAACAGGAGGCCAGCTCCATCCCTCGCTGGACAAAGGCGCCAACGTAGTAGCGCCCGCTCTCCGCCGCCGCGATGGCGCCGCCGAGGTTCTCAGCGTGCACGATCTGCTTGGGGAAGAGGTTGAGGTGCATGTCCTGGTAGTACTTGTCCTGGGGGAAGACCTCGTCCCAGGACTTGCCGTACTGTTCCCGGATCTTGGCGTCGGCCACTTCGAACGTCCCCGGATGCCAGATCCTCTGGATCGTGTTCATCGGATGTTCCATCGCCACGCAGTCGATACCGAGCCACTTGATCTTGCGCTCGATGCACCAGTCGGCAAACTCGGGAGAGGGGCCGGGATGCTGGATCATGTAGCGGAACTCGTCGGAGTCCGGACTGTTCCATCCGAAGCGATGCCAGCCGGTCTTGATCAGCAGGATGTCTCCATCGTGGAGGTCGACGCGATCCTCGATCATCGCCGGCGAATAGACACTCGAGTTGCTCACGACATCCGAGATGTCGACGATGACGCCCGGACCGTGCCAGTAGTCGAGCGGCACCTCACCGATCGTGCGACCGGCGGCCCAGAAGTGCCTCTCTCCATCCATGTGGGTCGCGAGGTGGAAACTCGCCCGGCAGTGGGCGTTGTTCCGCCCGAGGCCGAGATCCTGGCCGCCGACTCGCTTGGTGTACTTGATGCTGAGCGGCTCGTAGTTCGCCCACTGCGGCGTCTGAACGCTGAACGGTAGCGTCATGTCGAGCATCTCGATCGACCGCATCGATTCGAGGAAGCCATCATCCGACGCGCCCTCGGCGGGGCCGAGAGCCACAACCCGACTCCAGGCCGACTCGACCTCCATGAAGGGGAGGGGAGGCACGAGGAACCACGCTCGGCGGTTCAGCAACTGAGCTATCTCGCCACCGAGGCCTTCGACCAGGGTCAGACCGGATTTCGGCATCGTCCGGTGGGTCAGGCCGTAGTACTCGTCGGCCGGAAAGAGCTCATCCCAGCCCTTGCCGTACTTGGCGCGGGCCAGAGCATCGGCCTTCTCGAACTCGACCGGATGCATCCGCCGCACGTTCGTGTTCATCGGGTGCTCGGCGCAACCACAATCGACGCCGACGACCTTGAGTCCCATCTCGAGCGCCCAGGGGAAAAAGTCCGGTGAAGGTCCCGGATGCCGGACGTAGTACCCGAACTCCTTGTTCTCGACGCCGCCCTGCGCCTCGGGATTGAGCGTGTCCGGCTGGTCCCAGGCGTGGCGGTGATAGCCGGTGTGGATCATCAGGACATCACCCTTCCTGACCTCCACCCGGTCGGTGATCATCTCGGGGGTATAGAAACCGTAGTCCTCGACCGCGTCCGAGACATCGACGACCACCCCTTCGCCACAGAGCGCCGCCAGTGGCAGGTCGGCGATAGCCTTCGCGCCGGAGTGAAACGCCCGGGGCCCCACGACGTGGGTTCCGGTGTTGTTGCTCCACTCGATCAACTGCCCGTTGGCTCCCTGGCCACCGCCCCAGGAGCCGGTGAGGCGCTTGAAGAAGTGGACCTGAAGCGGCATCTCGCCGGGGAATGGCGGCGTGAAGATGCTCAGCGGTTGGGTCAGGTCGTACCAGCGAGCGTTGGTGAGAGTGTTGATGACGTCGTCACGGTTCATCGTCGAAGGCGCTCCGGGAAGGGTTCAAGGGTCGGGCGGATGGCCCGGTTCATTCTAGCCCTGCGGCTCAGGGCCGCAAGAGAAAGGCCGGCGGGAGAAACCCGCCGGCCGAGAAGATTGAACAAACTGCCGGCGACTACGGCACGGTATTGGACCAAGCGGAGGTATCACCGCTCTCGAATCCATCCTCGAAGATCGTGTTGCAAACCGCCGGTATGCCTGGCGGGAGATCGAAGGCTTCGGTCTCATCGCCCACTCCGGTTCCGCCCGCAGTGGCGGAGAACCCGACACCACGCTTGGCGAAGCCGTTCCAGATCTCGCACTGGTTGGCACCGCCCATCGCGACATCCGCCGCCAGAATGCCATCACGGCCATCGACGAAGGTCGGGGAGCACGGCTGGAGCTTCATGCCGTCGAGTACCAACTGGATCGCCAGATTGTTACCGCCGGTCCCGGTGTAGAGGTCGTCATCGAAGCCATACCGATCGACGAGATTCCAGTAGACCTCCCAGAGCATCGCGGCCCAGATCTCGCCCACACCGTGAGGCACATTGGTGGTGCCGATGTCGGCGTAGGTCTGAGGATTGACCCCGAGATCCGTGCTGTAGGGGAAGTTCCGGATGCCCGCTCCGGTGATCGGGAGGAAGCTCACGTAGTTCCCAACGCCACGCGTCGTCGTCCGAGTGTCTGATGACAGGGGGAAGAGCGACAGAGTCCACCAGTCGCTCCAGCCCTCACCGGCCTGCTCGGGGTGATTCAAACAACCCACATTGGCTGGGCCACCAGTCAGACGGTTGGAGATCCCATGTCCGTACTCGTGGGCGATGACGCCGTTGTCGAGGTCACTATCCCGATTGATCGGGTCGCCGCCAGGCGGATCCTGAATCGTCAGATTGACGCCGGGCGAGGGCTCCTCGTCACGGATCAACGTGCCGTCGCCGCTGCCGATCATCACCGAGGGAATCGTCACGGAGCCTCCGTCGGCACCCGCGCCCATGGCGATGATCCCGTTGGGGAGCTGCTGGTCGTTGACGATGATCGCACCGTCCGCGCCAGCGTTCTCGGCATTGAGAGCCTTGGTGCCGAACTCACAGCCGCCACGGTCGATCAGCGCGATGTTGCCGGGCGTGAAGCCGATCAGCGCACTGCAACCCTGGGTGGGAGCACCCGTGCCATCGTCCACGATCTCGAGGTCTCTCGTGGTCGCGGGCAACATCGGACCGCCCCACCCACCGTGACCGGCTTCGTAATCACCGGCGATGCCGCCCGGCGAATTCACCGTCACCCTGGCGTTGATCGGACCTGTCCAGATGAACATCTGCATCCGTGGGTCTGCACCGTCAGGCGGGGTACCGAAGTTGGCGTTGTTGGTGCCCGAACCGTCCTGAGCGTCCGCCTGCACCGGATCGCCGCCGGCTCCGCCCCCACCGTAGGTGTTGTCCTGGAAGTTCCCGGCAGGCGTATCGAAGCCGTACTGATACGTCAGGTCATGGACGATGTTGTTCCAGTAGAAGAGGTTGGTCACGGCTGCCGGCTGGTAGGTCTCCGGCTGCATGGCCAGATCCGCAACGAACAGGAAGTCGAGGGTTGGACCACCATCGGGCTGGATGTCGGGGGCCCCGGGGCTGTTGTTGGCGTTGACGTCGGTCTGTGCCTGCACGTTGTTACCGACCGTCAGCGTGGACTCGGCACCCGGAGCGCCGTCGGTGTCATGCCAACCGAAGGGAGAAGCTATCGGGTCGGCCGGATTGACTTCGATGGTGGCAGCACCGTCGTCGGGGCTCTCGTTGGGGAGCGCGAAGACCAGGTAGCCATCCGGGGCCAGAGGCTGCGGCTGGCGAGCCGGCGCCTGGACCTTGCGGATCGGAGCTTGTCCTCGGCCGGACGTCATCCCCAGCGCCACAGCGGCGGTTTCGTTGACTGTCCAGTTGTGCTTGTCGAGAACATCGCCCGTCTCGGCGTCAACGAAGAGATTCCACCAATTCGAGCCTCCGAGCTCATTGATCACGAGGCTCCACACCAGCCGGACGGAGCCCGCTGCCTGGCCGGGCAGGTACATCAAGCGAGCCGGAATGTCGTCGTGAGAGATTCCCGCGCTGCTGAAGCGGACCTCCATCGCCGGACCACCGACGGTCTCGAGGGTGAAGAGGTCCTCGGCCGCCAACTTCAATCCGAGGTGCTCCGCGCCTCGAGTGATCGCCTCTTCCGGCTGAAGACGCGGGCTCACCGCGTTGATCCGGTTGGCGAGATTGTCGGTAAAGCGGTTACCGACACTGAGAATCCTGCCGTCGCTCATCACGTTGACGTTGAAGATCGCGTTGACGACCTCGACGCCCCCCAATCTCTGCTGCAGGTAGACGTGGCTCACGCCGTTGTGGTCGGTGCGATACGCGTCCTTCACCACGAGATCGTTGACGTCGGGACCGACGAGGCCGAGAGCCTCCTTGTTGGCGTCCAGGTAGCCGACCGCAAGCTCGGTCGGTGTGCCGGCCGCCGGGCCGGTCAGGAAGTCGTCGGCAGCAGCCGACTGTGAGAGAGCCAGGGCGATCGCAACCATCACGACGGCCCGGCCGAGCGAACTGGAGGGAGAGCGTTTCATCGGTAGTCTCCTGGAAGGTATCGAGAAGATCAGCAGTCACTCGGTCTCGCCGAGTGCCACGCGAACCTCAGAGGGCCGCTCCCATGCGTATGGACGTGGAGCCGCCGCCTGTGTTTGGACAACCCTGCAACAGTACCGCTCGGAATGCGTCCGGGCAAATCTTCAGCGACCCCCGGCACGCGATGCGGCTCAATCCTCGGACGTCGCGCCCAGCCTGTTGAGGGTCGCGATGAGCTGGGCTCGATAGGGACCGTCGGGGAGAAGCTCGACGGCCCGGCGGTAGTGGAGGATCGCCTGCAAAGTGCTCCCTCGCTCCTCGAGAGCCGCCGCCAGATTGCTGTGCGCGGTCGCCACGTCGGGAGCCAACTCGAGGGCTCGGCGGTAGTGTCCGATCGCCGGCTCGAGGTGCCCCTGCAGCTGGGCGCAGAGGCCGGCCTGATAGTGAGCTTCCGCAAGCTCAGGCGCGCGCTGAGTCGCGAGCACCGCCAGGCGGCCAGCCTCCTCTATCTTGCCGGCCCAACCCAGAACCTTGGAGAGGTTGAGCAGGGCCACACCGTGAGCCACAGGGTCGAGGGTCTCCTCGACCTCTTGGGTGACGCCGGCTACCAGCTGCTGGGTCCAGGACGCGTCGCGATCGAGTACGCCTTCGTCTCGCAGGACCGCCATCAATTCGAGTGCCAGGGCACGGTGCACCTGCACCTTGGGGTGGACGTGATCGAAGAACAACTCTTCCCCCGGGAGGCGATCAGGCGCCAGCCGGTCCGCCAACGAGACGAAATCGACCACCGGGACGTCCCATTCTCGCCCCACCTCGCGGACGGAGTCGATGATCTCCTGCAGTGCTCGCAGAGGGCAGACGTCCTCCTCTCTGGCCCGCTCGAAGGCCCCCCTGGCCTCGCCGCTGCGGCCGAGTTGGTGGAGAAGTCGACCGCGTTCGAAGTGAAGGTGGGCCCAGAGCTCGTCGATCTCAGCTGCTCTCTCCAGCACGGCGAGAGCAGCGGCTGGATCTCCTGCCTCCGAGAGACTCTCGGCCTCGGCGACCAGCGCCTCCCATCGATCCAACTCGCTCGCTTCGAGGCCCTCCCTGTGCTGACTCTTGAAAGGCGTGCTGCTGCGGAGGTTGCCCGCCGGCGTGATCAAGATGGTCTCGGCGCCCACTGACCGGCCGATGTCGACCATGCGGCCCAGGTTGAACCGGTAGTGTTCGACGATCTGCTGGCGGAGCTCGGGATCCCTTGCATAGGCATCCGGCCCGATCGACCCGTCGAGAAGCGTCGTGACCTCCGGGTTCAAGGTCGTGCTCCCTTCGCCCGCGCCATCGTTCTGGTCGGGGTCGTCAGCGAGCCGATCGAGGACGCCTTGTCCGAAGGCCCACAGTCGGGTCCGCCCGAGGAGCGCCGTCAGACCGCGGACGGGTGCCGGTGTACGGATGAGCCCACTGTAGGTCCTCCGCTCCAGAAACTCGTTGTGTCCCGAGTAGACGATGAAGAGGTCCGGCTCGTACTCCAGCAGTTCTTCCATGAGCTCAGCCGACCGGTAGCTCGCATAGCTGACGCCACCGGCGTTGACGACCTCCCACCGGCGATCCGGCTCGACGGCAGCGAGCAGAGCCCTGAGCCATCCACAGAACGACGTGGAGTCACCATAGGGCCGACCGTGGGTCGTGGACCCACCGAGGCAGAAGATCCGGTAGGCGCCGTTCGGCTTGTCGCGAGGGAAGCTCTGGGCGTTGAACAGACGCCGCTTGTTGGGGGCGGTGATCATCCGCCCGCTCCCGGCGTCCTCGACAAAGAGCGGGAACGACGCGCTGAAGCCGACGTACGGATCGTCCTCGTAGCGGACGGGCTCGACACCAGACAGGGCCAACACCCCCTCCACCACGAGGAAGAACGCCGCAGGCACGAGGATCGCGGTCAGCAGGTTCTTCCAGATGCCTTTGAGTCGGGTCATGAGTCTCCTGGCAGGCTCCCGTCGTCGATGGTGTCCAATCGCTGCCGGTAGATCAACTCACCCGCCACGCTATCCAGCTATTATCGGCAGAGTTGGATCGCTCTATGCAAAGCCCCTACGCACTCCGGCGGTCGAAAGGAGTCCACCCTTGATCGAAATCCCCAGCCTGCGTCCCGAGACCCGTTATGGGATCCCCTCAGCGGACCATTTGCTGTTCAACCGGCGCTACGTCGTCGGCTACTCCTACCTCTTTCGCCAGCCCCGATGGGCCCTGGAGCTCATCGACCCCGACACGATGCGCATGGAGGACGAGGACCTGGAGCGTCTAGACAACTTCCGGGAGGATCTTCGCGTGCCGTCGAAGTTCCGCGCCACGCTGGCTGACTACTCGGGCTCCGGCTTCGACCGTGGGCATCTGATCTCGAGCGCCGATCGCCTCGAACGGAGGGTAGTCAACAGCGAGACCTTCCTGATGAGCAACATGAGCCCCCAGGCACCGCAGATGAATCGGCAGATCTGGCGCTTCCTCGAGTCGGCAGTTCGGGATCTGGCCCGCCAGGAGCGTTACGTCGAGGTCTACGCGATCTGTGGGCCGCTGTTCAACATCGGTGATCCCATCGACGTCATCGGCGACAACCGGGTGGTCGTGCCGGACGCCTTCTTCAAGTCGGTCCTGGCCGAGACCGCGGTCGCGTCGTCCAGCAGAACGCAGCTCGAGCTGTGGACCTTTGCGATCCCCAACAAGGGAACCGATCAGCCGCTCGAGGCCTTCATCCGGCCCACCTCCGAGATCGAGCGCTGGGCCGGGCTCTCGCTGTGGGACCGGCTGACAGGGATGTCGGCCGAGAAGCTCAAGGACGCGACCCCGGCGATGTGGACCGACGAGGACGACTGAGCGGGCCGCGCAACATGGGCCTGCGTCGCCCTACAGGGCTCCAATAGAAAAGCCGGCGGGATCGTACCCGCCGGCCTCGAAAGCAATCCAGCCAGGTGTGCCTACTGCACCGCAGGCTCGGGCGCCGGAGTGGAGTCGGTGGATCCGGACTTCTTGCGAATGGCCCGTCGCACTCCGTTGAGCAAGATCTCCCGAAGATCGTCGATCAGGGTGTAGAAGATCGGCACGACGAGGAGGGTCAGCAGGGTGGCGCTGGTCAGACCGCCGATCAACGTCAACCCGAAGCTCTTGTAGCTCAGACCGATGCTCGAGCTCCCGCCGAGAGTGAGCGGAATCATGCCTCCGATCGTCGTCAGGGCAGTCATCATGATCGGGCGGAAGCGCCGTTCGGCTGCGGAGAGGACCGCCTCGTTGCGACTTGCACCCTCCGCACGCAGGCGGTTGACGTAGTCGATCAGAACGATCCCGTTGTTGACCACGACGCCGACCAGCAGAATGAGCCCGATCACGCCGAGGAAATCGATGTCGAGGCCCATGATGAAGTGGGCCCAGTAGACGCCGAGGCTGGCCAGTGGGATGGTCAAGAGAATCGAAAGAGGCAGGACGAAGCTCTCGAAGAGAAAGCCCATCAGGAGATAGATGAAGACGATCGAGATCCCTGCCGCGAAGAGCATCTCGAGAACGTCCTCGTTGACACCCGGCTGAGTGTTGCCGCTACCGAAGGAAATGCCCTCCGGCAGGTCGACCGCCGACGCCATGGCCATCAGGCGCATGCGCGTCGCCTCTTCAGTGCCTTCCTCGAGTTCGAGGGTGATGCCACGAGAGGTCCGCTTGTTGTTGCGATAGATCGTCGTCGAGGAGGCCAGGTAGCGCGTCTCGGTCAGCGCCGACAGCGGCACGGTCGAATCGTCGCCGATGGGGACCTGGAAGTCGGCGAGCTCGTCGAGGGAATCACGATCCTCTTCGCGGAAGCGGACGGTGACGGGAATCTCCTTGCCCTGATAGCTGTAGCGACTCAAGGACTGGCCGCGCAGGGCATACCCGACGACGGTGGAGATGACCTGCGGGTTCACGCCCTGGGCCTGTGCCCGCTCCCGGTCGAGAACGAGCGCGAGTTCACTCGGAGCCTGGTCGTCGACCTTGCGCACGCCGACGACGCCGTCGACGTTGACGAAGACCTCCTCGAGTGAGGTCGCCACCGTTTCGAGTTGTACGGCGTCATCGCCCTGCAGAACGAAGGCGTGGAGCGCCTGATTCCGCTTGTCATCGGTCTGGTCATCGTCGCCGGTATAGAGCCGCACACCCGCCTTCTCGGGCAGCACGTCCATGACTATCTGCGTCGCCTCGCGCGGGGTCAGCTCGTTGGTCCGGGGACTCTTGAACCAGCCCTGGAAGCTGCCACGCGTGGCCCGATGGAAGAGGAACCAGCCCTCGAGGTCGAGCTCGTCGGCCATATCGGCGATGGTCTGCTCTCCCGCGAGAAAGTACTCCTCGGCCTCTTCGAGGGTGGTGCTGTTGGGCATCTGGACACTGATCTCGAAGCCACCTCGATCCTCCTCCTGCGCATCGACGATTTTGACATTCTGGAACGCGAGTCCGGAGACCCCGAAGACGAATACAAGCAGCAGAATCATGTCCAGACGTCGGGAAAGAAAGAACGCGAGCATCCGCGTGTAGACCCGATTGAGCCAGCCGAAGGTCGCCTCGTAGGCGTGCTGGAGCCAGTCGAAGAGCGGGTGTGGCTTCGATCCGTTCTCGCTGCGCTTGGGCAGAGTCATGAAGACGCTCAGCGGGATGAAGACCAGAGCCACGAGCAACGAACCGAGAAGTGCCACCGAGATCGGGATGGAGAGGCGAAGTAGGAAGAACTGGCCTTGCCCATCGACGAGTGAGACGGGGAGGAAGACCGCGATGGTGGTTAGGGTCGCCATGACGATGGCGAGCGAGATCTCACCCGCTCCCTTGATGCAGGCATCTCGCCGACTCATCCCCGAACGATGCAGCCTGAAGATGTTCTCGGCCACCACGACCGAGTTGTCGACCAGGAGTCCGACCGAGATCATCAGAGCCAGGAGCGTGATGATGTTCAGCGATTCGTCGGCGAAGAACATCGCCGTCAGCGCGATGATGATCGACAGGGGAATCGACAGCGTGACAATGAGCGTCATGCGGAAGCGCCGTAGGAAGAAGAGCAGCACCGCCAAGGCGATGAGTCCACCGACGCGCCCCGAGCTCAGCATGGTGCCGAGTGACTCGCGGATCACGTCTCCCTGGTCGAAGAGCTCAGCCACTTCGACCAGCTGCAGGCGAGGATTCTGGTTGAGCTGTTCGACGACATCGTTGACCCGTTGGGCAACCTCGAGCGTATTGGCGTCGCCCTCTTTGAGCACGGCCAGGGCGATGGCGTTCTTGTTGTTCACCCGGATGCGGAACTTGCGCTCGGGCATGTCGTACTTGATCGTCGCGATGTCGCGCAGCCGCGTCGTGTCGCTGACGAGCCGGTTCTCGAGCTCCTCCAGGTCGTCGTAGCGCGCAATCGAGCGCAGCTGCAGCTTGCTCCCACCCTGCCTCACGTTGCCGCTCGACAGTGTGAAGTTGTCGGTGCCCAGCTCGTTGGCCAGGTCGTAGATGTTGAGGCCGGCCGCAGCGGTCTTGTCGCGGTCGAGCTCGATGAGAATCTCCTTCTCGAGCAGGCCCTGAGGGTCGACCGAAGCCACACCGTCGATACGCGACAGCGGCAGGACGATCTCGTCCTGGACGAGGTTGTAGACATCGGTCACCTCGGGATCGATGGCCAGACCGATGAAGTAGATGGGGATGCCGCTGGCGTCGTTCTTGCGCAGATAGATCCGATCCACGTCCTCCGGCAGGCGAGCGCGGGCCCGCTCGACGCGGTCGCGGACCTCGCGATAGGCGACATCGAGGTCGGTGCCATGCTTGAAATTCAGCCAGACCCAGCCCTGGCCTGTCCGGGCGTTGGAGAACATGTCTGCCAGTCCGCCGACGGTCGACAGCTCCTCTTCGAGTGGCCGAACGACTTTGTCCAGCGTCTCCTGAGCCGGTGCGTCGCGCCAGGGCACAACGACACCGAGGCTCGGATCCTCGATCCCGGAGGGGATCAGCTCGAGGGGGATGCCGATCGTCGCCACCGTCCCCAGGACGATGATCGTGACGAGAAACACCAGTACGGTGATCTTGCGCGTCAGGGAGAAGCGGGGGAGTCTGTCTTCCAGTTTGTCTCGTCGCATGGGTGTCTCTCCTGGAACTCTCGCTGGCAGAAAGTGGGGGTTGCCTACTCTTCCTCGAGCTGCAGTCCGAGGGCGCCTGGGCCGGCGATCACAGCCTCGGCCTGGCGGCCCGCGAGCCTGAGCTTGGCGCCCTCGATGAGGGAGTAGATGACAGGGATGACGAAGAGGGTCAGCAGAGTCGAAACGAGGAGCCCGCTGATCACCGCGACCGCCATGGGCGTTCGCAGCTCGGCGCCGTCACCGAGACCCAGGGCCATCGGCAGAAGGCCCAGCGTCGTCGTCGCGGTCGTCATCAGGATCGGGCGCAGTCTCACCGAGCCGGCTGTCATCAGAGCCTCGCCGTAGTGCATCCCACGACGCCGCAGGGTGTTGACGTAGTCGACGAGAACGATGGCGTTGTTCACCACGATCCCCGCCAGCATGATCATCCCGAGGAAGACGACGATCGACAGGCTGATCGCCAGGGCCTTGAGAGCGACCACGGTACCGAAGAAGGCGAGGGGAATGGAGAACAGGATGACGAAGGGGTGGAGCAGCGACTCGAACTGGGCCGCCATGATCACGTAGACCAGGAAGATCGAGAGGGCCATCGCGAGCCAGAGGCTCGCCTTGCTGCGCTCCCACTCCTCGTTCTGTCCGGCCAGGAAGAAGGTAGTCCCCGAGGGCCATTCGAGACCGTTGAGCGCGTCGCGAATGCCGTCGACGGCAGCGCCCATCGAGCCCTCTGCGATGCTGGCCGTCACCAGAGACATTCGGCGTCCGTCGACCCTGCGGACCTCACTGGGGCCCTCACCGAGGTCGACCGATGCCACCGACTCGAGGGATATCGGCCGGTCTCCGCCGGGGTTGACGATCAACGATCGCACGTCGGCTACGGTCTCGCGATCGGTCGCCTGCAATCGGGCAACGATCGGGATGCGACGGTCCTTCATGTTGAAGCGTGTCGCCTCGAACCCCTGGACCTTGTCTCGAACCAGTCGTGCAACGGTCGCCGGGTTGAGTTCGTAGCGAGCCATCAGATCGCGCTCGTAGATGACCTGGACCTCCGGCGCACCCCGACGCAGCGAAGTCTCGACATCCGCCAGGGCCGGCATGGCGGCGAGCGTCTCCTTGACCAGATCCGACTGACGGCGGAGCTGAATCAGGTTCTCGCCGTGAACTTCGACCTCGATCGGTGCCTTGAAGCTGAAGAGCACGGGTCGAACCACTCGAGCGTCGAGGTCCGGAATCGCCGCGAAACGACGGCGCAATCTGTTGATGATCTCGTTCTCGAGTCGCGGATCCGCCCGATCCAGGAGGATCTTGAAACGCGCCGTATGCTCACCTTCGTCCGATCGATTCGAGTTCGCGGCGTCGTAGCCGATCGTTAGCAGGAGGCCTTCGATGTGCTCGCGCTCCTCGAGGATCGCCCGCTCCACAGGTGAGACGATTGCCTCGGTTGCCTCGAGAGGCGTTCCCACCGGCAAAGCCACCTCGACCGTGAACTCTCCCTGATGGACTTCCGGGAGGAGTTCGGTATCGAGGCTGACCAGCACCCACCCTGTCGCGGCGAAGCAGAGCACGACCGCGGTGATGACACCCGCTGGACGGCGAAGCGCCGAACCCAGCATGCGCGGATAGAGCCCATGCAGCCAGTCCAGAACGGCGGAAGCGGCCTTGAGCGGGTACTTCATCAGAGCCCTGAAGACGAACCGCACAGCCGGGAGCAGGAACTTCCGCGCACCGGCACCCACGACGAAGACGACCACGAAAAGCAGCTTGCCTACGCTCTCGAAGACAGCGCCGATGACGGTGCGAAGGAGCAGGTAGAGCACGAATGGGAGAGCGACAACCCATCGCCAGATCCGAGACCAGCCGGTGGCGGCGGAGAGGCCGGCTCTAAAGTGGCGGCCATCACGGACCGTAGCGACCCAAGTCACGAACGGCCAGAGACTGAGCTTCTTGCTCTCTCCCGCAGTCACTTGGACGGCGCCTCGGCTCGCCAGCATCGGGATCAGGGTCACGGCGACGACGAGCGCCGCCAACAGCGACATCACGACCGCGAACCCGAGATCGCCGAAGGCCTGCCCCGCCACTCCCTCCACGAAGACCATCGGAAAGAAGACCGCGATGGTCGTGAGAGTCGAGGCGATGACGGCGCCCCGGACCTCGGAGGTGCCACGGACGGCAGCCGGTTCGAGATCATCCCCCTCCTCACGGCACCGGAAGATCGACTCCAGGACGACGATCGATGAGTCGACGAGCATGCCGATACCCAGGGCGAGGCCGCCCAACGACATGACGTTGAGGCTCACTCCCAGAATGTTGAGGGGAGCGAAGGTGACGAGGAGTGAAACGGGGATCGACAGGGCGACGATGAAGGTCGTCCTGACGTCGCGCAGAAAGAGGAAGAGCACGAGGATCGCCAGGAGTCCGCCGATCACGGCGGTGTTACGCACCTCGTTGATGCTGCTTTCGATAAAGAGCGAGCGATCGGCGGCCACGGCCAGCTTGACGCCCTCCTGTTCGAAGAGCTGCTTGATCAGACCCTGAGGCTGCCCTCCGCCTCCACGACCACCTCGGCCGGCAGCCTCCTCGCCCCTCTCCGCCTCTTCCGCCTCGGCGTCGTCCTCGGTCTCCTCCTCGTCAGCCGCTTCGGCCTCGGCCTTCTTGGCCTCGGCATCGAAGTCGAACTCGCCCAGTTCCGCCCGCACCCGCTTGGCCAGCGCGACGATGTTGGCGTCCGCCTCCTTGAAGATGTCGATCTGGACGCTCTCGTGGGAATCGGCACGGGTGACGATCTCGCGCTCTTTGTGCGCTCGCACAACCTCTGCGATGTCGCGAATCCTCACCTCGCGTCCCTCGAACTGCGAGACGACGGTGTCTTCGATCTGGCGCAGGTCCTCGTACTCGTTGAGGGTCCTCACCATGTACTCGGTCCGGCCTTCCGTCAGCGTACCGCCGGCGAGGTTGATGTTCTCCTGGCCCAACCGGTCGATGACCTGTTGGATGGAGATGCCCGTCCGGCGGAGCTGCTCTTCGTCAAGGAGGACATGGATCTCCTCCTCGAGCCCTCCTCGCACCCGCACCGCGGCAACTCCCTTGATCGGCTCGAGTGCCCGTTTGATCTGGAGATCGGCGAGGCGCCGCAGCCGGCGCAGTCCCTCTTCACCCTCGAATCGATCGCCGTCCCCGGAGAGGCTCAGCTCGAGGACCGGATCGAGTGACGGATCGAATCGCAGAATCAGGGGACGCTCCGCTTCCTCGGGGAGGAAGACGAGGTCGAGCTTCTCGAGCGAGTCCTGAATCGCGTCGGACATCTCGGTGTCCCACGAGAACTCCAGAATGACGTCGCTCACACCCGAGCGGCTGACACTGCTGATCCGTCGCAACCCACCGACGACGCCGAGTGCGTCCTCGATCGGCCGGCTGATGTCGTTCTCGACCTCTTCGGGCGCTGCCCCCGGGTACTCGGTACGGACGGTGATGGTGGGGTAGGAGAGCTCCGGCATCAACGTGACCGGCAGGCGCCCGTACGAAAAGAAGCCGAAGACGCCCGCGGCCAGGAAGACCATGGCGATCGCCACCGGCCGTGCCGTCATGAAGCTCGAGAGCTTCCCATCCTGTGCTGAACTCCCGCTGGGTGACGACTCGTCAGAGGGGTTCAGCTCATCCGCGCTCAACCCTCTGCCCCTTCGACTGCCATCGCCTCGGTTTCCGACGCCTCGTCGCCCTCGGCCAACGGATCGGGGTCGCCGATCACGCGGACGTTGGCTCCGTTCTTGACTCCAGCCTGACCGGCGACCACGATCCGGTCACCCGGCTCGATCACGCCGACAGGCTCGATGTTCTGACGATCCTCGAGAAGGACGTCCACCAGGAGTCTCTCGACCGTAGCCGGATCCTCTCCTTCGCCTGGCGCGATGCGGAAGACGAAGACCTGTTCGGCGTCGTAGACCAGGGCCCTCTTGGGCACCAGGACGGCCTCCTCGTGGGTCGCGGTGATCAGATCGACCGATACATACATCCCGGGGAGCAGCTCCGCGCTGCGTGGAATGCTCACGGTCACCTTGACGGTGCCGCTGCGTGAATCGACGAGAGGGGCGATACGCTCGATCTTCCCCTTCCGCGCATCGGAACCGAAAGTGTCAGAGAAGATGTGCGCCACCTGCCCCTTTCCAAGCCGGGGGAGGACTTTCTCGGGCACGTACACGCGGGCGACGATCGAGTCGAAGTCGACGATGTCGAAGAGGTGCTGGTTGACGGTGATCTGGTCACCGACATTCACCATCCGCTGAGTGATCGTGCCTGAGATCGGCGCCTTCACCTCGGTGTAGCCCAGCTCCCGGCGAGCGTCTGCCAGGGTGAGCTCGAGCTGCTCGAGGTCGTAGGTGGCGTCGTTGTAGAGCTGCTCACTGATCAACTGCTGATCGTAGAGATTCTGCTGCCGTTCGTACTCCCGCCGCGCCTTCTCCAACTGACTCTCGACGCGCGCGACCTGGGTGGTCTGCTCCTCGTTCTGGAGCCGAATGAGGACGGCGCCCCGTCTCACCTCGTCACCCTCTTCGACGAGAAGCCCTGTCACCTGCCTGGCGGCCTGCGAGAAGACCTGGACCTCGTCCTCGGCCTCGAGGTTGGTGGAGAAGCGCAGGATCTCCTCGATCCGGCCCCGCTCGATATCGACGACTTCAACCGGCACCCGGTCGTCTTCGTCCTCGGCCTCTTCGTCGTCGCCGGACTTCTCGGAGTCCTCGGCGCTCTCCTCGGAGTCTTCCGAGCCCTCATTGTCGGTCGACGCCCCATTGCTCACGGAGCACCCCGTCACCAGTCCGAAGACGAGCAACAAGACCAACGCGTTTCCACACACCAAACGCAACCAACGATTCAACATGGTTCTCTCACTCCCTGTCATGCTGCAGACGCGCCCGACCGAGCCGGGAATCGCGTGTTTCTGGTTCACCTAGCTATACGTAGGAGTTCGGGCGTTGTTTCGGTCACACCCGAGGCTCGCTCTCTGCTCGAGACGCCGCTTGCGGATCCTGCAGACTTGGGGAGGGTCGCGCCTGGCATCCTTCCCCGAGCGGGCCGAGCATCATACCCTTCACCGATGGACTGGATCGAGCCAATGTTCGAGCCCTTCGCACCCGCCGCTCGGGGCGACGGATGATCCTCACGCCACTGCTCGGGCTGGCTGTCGCTCTGGTCCTCGTGGGCCTGGCCGGGACCATCCTTCCCTTCCTGCCGGGCCCTCCTCTCGTCTTCGCCGGACTCCTTCTCGCCGCATGGGCCGACGGGTTCAGTCGCGTCGGTTGGCCGTCGCTCGCGCTCCTGGCCGTGCTCACACTCGCTGCAGTCCTCGTCGACTTCCTTGGAGGAGCCTGGGGAGCACGGCGGCGCAAGGCCAGCCGCCAGGCGGTGCTCGGCGCGATACTCGGCTCCTGTGCCGGACTCTTCTTCGGGATCCCGGGGCTCATCCTCGGACCCTTCCTGGGTGCCGCCGGCGGAGAATACCTGGCCTGTCGGGCCCTCGCTCCTGCGGGACGGGTGGGACTGGCGACCTGGCTGGGGATGCTGATCGGTGGGGCACTGCGTCTCGCCCTCGTGGCGCTGATGGTGCTCTGGTTCGCGGTCGACTTCGCCGGCTAGCCCTCGCTTCCGAGGCCCCTCGAGCAGCTCACGCCCGTGCCGCCGATTCCGCAGTATCCCGCAGGGTTCTTCGACAGGTACTGCTGGTGGTACTCCTCGGCGTAGAAGAAGTCCCCGGCCGGCTCGATCTCGGTCGTGATCTCGCCGTAGCCTGCGCTCGCCAGCTGTTGCTGATAGGCGTCGCGGCTCGACCGAGCTGCCTCGGCCTGATCCTCTGAGAAGGTATAGATCCCCGAGCGGTACTGAGTCCCGCGGTCTCCACCCTGGCGCATCCCCTGGGTCGGATCGTGAGTCTCCCAGAAGAGCCGGAGAAGGTCCTCATAGGTGACGACTGAGGGGTCGAACACCACGAGCACGACCTCCGCGTGGCCGGTCGCGCCCGTGCAAACCTCTTCGTAGGTGGGATGAGGCGTGAGGCCGGCGGAGTAGCCAGCCGCCGTGGTGACCACTCCGGGCAGCTCCCAGAACTTGCGCTCGGCCCCCCAGAAACAACCCAGGCCAAACAGGGCACGCTCACTGCCGTCGGGGAACGGAGGGCCCATCGGTGTCTCGAGGACGTGATGTCGGACAGGCTGCCACTGTGCCTCGGTTCTGCCGGGCAGTGCACTGTCGGCAGTCGGCTTGGTCGTCTTGTCGAGGTTGAACCAGGTGGTCATCAGAGCTCTCCCGAGAGAATCGCGATCAGCGGATCATATGAGAGTACGTTGAGGGATGCGCGCTGGATCTGCGTCCAAAGAGCGCGGTCAACGCACTCCCGTCCCTGATACCCTCGCGGCCCGCTCTTCCCTGAACCCCGACGGCGGAACCCATCCCCATGCACAGCGACACGATCGAAACGACGGGTATCGGCCGCCTGGTCTTCAAGTGGCGGAGCTATCTGCCGCTGCTCGTCCTGGCGCTCCTCGTCTGGGGCCTGGCCTCCGGCTATGGCACCCACGACGCCATGGGTTGGCTGATCCGGTCCGGACTGGGCCTGGCCGGCAGCGGGCTGGCGCTCAGGATCTATGCCGTGGGGCATGCACCGCCGGGGACGTCCGGACGTCATCGCAGCCAGCACGCGGCCCTGCTCAACACCTTCGGGATCTACTCGATCGTGCGCCATCCGCTCTACGTCGGCAATGTGCTGGTCTGGACCGGCGTTTCGATGGCGAGCGGCTGGCCTCTCGGGGCGGTGATCAGCGCAGCGGCGGCAGTCGCAATGTTTGGAGTGATCGTGAGGCACGAGGACACGTTTCTCTCCTCGCGGTTCGGGACCGCCCACGAGGAATGGGCTGAGGTCACTCCAGCCTTCTTCCCGCGGGTATCCCTCTGGCGAACCGCCCGCCGTCCTTTCCATCTCGCCAAGGCCCTGGCCTCGGAGTACTCCACACTGCATTCGATAGGTCTGGTGGCTCTACTCTTCGCGGCGCTCCGACACTGGCAGACCGATGCCGGACTGCCGGCGTCCCGAGCCTGGTGGGTTCTTCTGGCCCTGAACACGGCGACCTATCTCGGCATCCGGGTGTGGCGTACCACCCGGAAGCGCGAACGCTAGGGCCGCTGAACTAGCGGCCGGCTGCCAGCGCCATCAGAAGGCTGCGACTCTCGTCCGAGAGCTCTTGGTACTCGAAGAGCACGGTCCACAGACCGTCCGGCCGCATCTGCACGTGCAGCACTTCGCCCGAGCCTTCGACGAGGCGCGTGTCGACCGCCATCTCCAGACGGACCTGGTCTCCGGTATGGAGGGGGCAGTCCGTCTCGAAGAGCAGTCCCTGGCCCAGGACTTCGATCGTACGTCCGAGCCAGGACCGATTCTCGACGATCAACTCGTCGGCCAGCGTTCTCGACAGGCACAGCAGATAGCTGGGCTCGCCGGGCACGGCCTGGATGTCGACGAATCGACGGTCGGTCAGGTGTTCAGTTGTCGGTTCCGGAGTGACGGGTTCGGCAAAGAGCGAGGCTAAGTAAGACATAGGCGGTTCCTTTCCCTAATGCTTGTCCATGTTGGCGACAGCCGGTCCCAAAGCGGCCATTGCCTGCTTCACGAGTTGCTTCAATCGCATGCGGCGCGGTGACTTCTGCCAGCGCCGGAGCGCGGCCATGAGTGATGCAGTGACGGCTGCGGCCAGAACTTCGGCTTCCCAGGCCCGACTGACGCTTGCGGCCAGGCGAGGTCGCAGCTTTCGGGCAAGGCGCACCTCGGCCGCGTAGAGGCGATAGGCGAGCTGGCCCAAGAGAGCAGGCTCATCGAGAGCGTGAGGAAGCCGGGCGAGCACCGCACTCCGGTGCTCCTCGATTTCGGTGCAGAACGCGTCCCCGGCGGAGCTCAGATCGTCCAGCAGTGAGCCTTCGGACTCTCCGCCCTCGAGGGCTCCGAGAGCCGCCTCGAAGGCAGGCAGTCCGTGCAGGAAGGCCTCTTCCTTGGCGGGGAAGTAGCGGTAGAAGGTGCGGGGAGAGATCAGGGCTCGCGCCGCAATCTCATCGACGTGCGTCTCCCCGTAGCCCCTGGCTTCGATCAGCTCGAGGGCCGCCTGCGCGATCTCATCTCTCGTGCGATCCCGTCGCAGATCCCTCAATGAGGGCCGTGCGGGGGCGTAGCTGGTTCCCTGTGGCGTCACGTCGAAGATCTCCAAAGTCGATGCCTAAAGCGATATTAAGCACATCTGTCGCTCTATGTCAAGTTGGCTTAGTCTGCCATTACTGCGGAATGTGTCACACCCGATATTCAGGTGCTGGCTTCCTCGAGCCAGGTAGGCGAGAGAACGGAGAGGACGATTCGAGTAGGCGCTTTACATCGCGGGCGAGGAGGGGCTATCTTGGCGATCCCCCGCAGAAGGGACGGGTCGAGCCTTCACCGGCGCCCACCCCCCGCAGTCGAGTCAGACCAGGAGTCACCAATGCAGATGGGAATCCTCGGCCTCCCCAAGGCCGGAAAGACAACGCTCTTCAACCTGCTGACCGCGTCGAGCGAAGCGACCGACAAGTACGCCCAGTCGCAGGAGGCTCACGTGGCTCAGGCGAGGGTCCCGGACGTCCGCCTCGAGAAGCTCCGCGACCTCTTCAATCCGAAGAAGTACATGCCGGCCAACGTCCAGTTCGTGGACATCCCGGGGATGCAGCGAGGGCAGGGGAGCGACAACCTCGATCTCGTGCGCCTACGCGAGGTCGATGCGTTGGTCCACGTCGTCCGGGCCTTCGACGACAGTGAGCTTCTGCATCCCGACGGCAGTGTCGACGCAGCCCGCGACATCGCCAATGTCGACATGGAGTTGATCCTCGCCGATCTGGAGCTTGTCGAAAGGAGGCTGGAGCGCCTCACGCAGTCCTCCAAGCGCGGACTCAGGTCAGAAGAGGAGAGGGAGCGGGAGCTTCTGCAGGACCGCGTGGTCCCAGCGCTCGAGAACGAGACCGCCCTGCGGGAGGTCAATCTCAGCGGCGAAGACGAGAAGCTGCTGCGGGGCTTCCAACTCCTCTCCGCCAAGCCCCTGCTCATCGTCCTCAACGTCAATGAGGGGGACCTGAGCGAGGACCCGAACGCCCTGCTCGCGGAGTCGAACCGGGAGGGCGCCCGGGTCGTCGTGATGAGCGCGCCGATCGAGGAGGAGATCTCTCAACTCGACGCGGGAGAGGCATCGGAGTTTCTCGGCGATCTGGGGCTGGAGGAGCCCAGCATCGACCGGGTGATCCGAGCGAGCTATGAATTGCTGGGCCGGATCTCCTTCTTCACGGTCGGGGAGGACGAGGTTCGCGCCTGGACGATCCGGAGGAACACGGCTGCTCGCGAGGCGGCCGGAGCGATCCACTCCGACATCGAAAGGGGCTTCATCCGGGCTGAAGTCGTCGCCTGGGATCTTCTCCTCGAGCGCGGCTCGCTCGCCACCTGCCGTGACCAGGGCGAACTGCGCCTCGAAGGTAAGGAGTACGTCGTGAACGACGGCGAGGTCATGCACTTCCGGTTCAACGTCTGATGGATGTACCCTAGGCAGTCCGATGGCCGAACCGCTTGCCACACACAGAAGCCTGCCCCACAGCGAGGAGTCGGAGCGAGCCGTCCTCGCCGGGATTCTGCTCGACCCGAAGCGTCTGCCGGCGGTCTCTGAGCGCCTGACGGCGGAGGATTTCTACTCCGAACGCCATCGCGCGCTCTATACCGTGATGATCGAGCTGCAGCTGGGCGGGACCGAGATCGACCTGCGTACGGTTCAGGCCAGCCTCGAGCAGCAGAAGCGGCTGGAATCGGTCGGTGGTGTCGCCTATCTCGCCAGTCTGGACCTCGACCTGCCCGACCTGGCGCGCCTGGACACCTACGTCGAGTTGATCAAAGAGCGTTCGGTGCGGCGGCGCCTGATCGACGCCTGCGGCGAGATCACGAGGGTCTCCCTCGACGGGGGAGTCGAGGCCGCGCAGGCACTCGACCAGGCCGAACGCGTCGTCCTCGAGCTCGGCGAAGAAGCGATCCGGCGCGGCTTCGTCTCGCTCCAGGAGGTTTTTCATACGACCCTGGCGGAACTCGAGGACAAGCCGGACAAGGTGATGGCTGGCGTGCCCACGGGCTACATCGACCTCGACAAGATGACGCTGGGACTCCATCCCGGGAACCTGGTCATCCTGGCCGCACGCCCCGGCGTCGGCAAAACCAGTCTGGCCCTCAACATCGCCCAGCACGCGGCCCTGCGCGAGGACAAGTCGGTCGGCATCTTCTCGCTCGAGATGAGTCGGGAGGAGCTCGCTCTGAGAATCCTCGCCGCCGAGGGGAACGTCGAGTTCCATCGCCTGCGCTCCGGTCACCTGTCTCAGACCCACTGGAGCCGCCTGCTCAAGACGGTCAAGACAATGGCCGACAAGCGCCTCTACATTGACGACTCAGCCAACCCGAGCCTGCTCGAGGTCGCGTCCAAGACTCGCCGACTCAAGGCGGAGAAGGGCCTGGACCTGATGGTCATCGACTACCTCCAGCTGATGGAGGCCGGAGGCAAGTACGAGAATCGGAACCTCGAGATCTCGGCGATCACCCGACACTTCAAGATGCTGGCCAAGGAGCTCAAGATCCCGATCCTCTGCCTGTCGCAGCTTTCGCGTCGGCCCGAGCAGCGGGGAAAGGACCATCGACCCCAGCTGTCTGATCTGCGTGAGTCGGGCTCGATCGAGCAGGACGCTGATCTCGTCATGTTCATCTACCGCGACGACATGTACAACGATGAGTCCGAGCATCCCGGTGAGGCGGAGTTGATCCTCTCCAAGCATCGCAACGGCCAGACCGGCACCGTCAACCTCGTGTTCCTCGGCGAGATGACGAAGTTCTGCAACCTGAGCCGCGAAGCGCCGCCCAGTAGCGGTGCATTCTAGGGCCTTCGAGAGCTAGCCTGATTGAGGCCGCCGCTCGCCTTGGTCCCCGGCCAGGTGATGGCCTGGGTCGCCGCGAGAGCCAGCCATCTCAGGGACGTGTCCGCGACGGCAGTAGAGGCTCTCCACCTTCATGGACTTCACTTTCTCCGTCGACTTGTGACACCCTCCGCCTCGGTCGCCCTCCTCGAGGGATCCAACGACCGAAAACGACGGGGCCGCGAGTCCCAGCGGCGGCCTCACCGGCAAGTCCCCCGCCATACCCCCTACAACTCTCCGCCGGACCACCCGACGGACGCGTCTGCAGTCACCCCAACGGGCGACGTGCGTCCTCAGAAAGAGTCCAGGTTCACCCATGACTTTCTCCTCATTCAATCTCGATCCCGCCCTGCAACGAGGCGTGACCGATATGGGCTTCTCCGAGCCCACGCCGATCCAGCGTGACGGCATTCCGCACGGGCTCGCAGGCAGGGATCTCCTCGCCTGCGCCATGACAGGAAGCGGCAAGACCGCAGCCTTTCTGCTGCCGATCATGCAACGGCTGCTTCAAGGCCCCTCAGGTCGGACACGTGCCCTCGTTCTCGCGCCGACCCGCGAACTGGCGGCCCAGATCGTCGAACATTTCGAGGCCCTGGCGCGCCACACTCAATTGCGCGCCGTCGCCGTTTACGGCGGAGTCGCCATGCCCCCCCAGGAGCGCGCACTCAAGCATGGCGTCGACCTCGTCGTCGCCTGCCCGGGACGCCTTCTGGACCACATGCAGTATCCCTACGCACGTCTGGCCGGCCTCGAGATGCTGGTCCTCGACGAAGCGGACCGGATGCTCGACATGGGCTTCTTGCCCGACATCAAGCGAATCCTCGGTCAGCTACCGAGAATCGATCAGACGATGCTCTTCTCGGCCACGGTGCCCAAACAGATCGTCAGCCTGGCTCATCAGATGATGGACAACCCGGCGGTTCTCAACATCGAGCGGCCTTCGGCGCCTGCTTCCGGCGTGCGCCAGGAGATCTACCCAGTCCCTGAGCAGCTCAAGCCTCAGCTGTTGCTGAGCCTGCTGCGAGAGGACAAGGTCGGCAACGTCCTGGTTTTCACCCGGACCAAGCATCGGGCCAATCGCCTCGCATCCTTTCTTCAGGAGCGGGGCATCGCCTGCGAGCGCATCCACGGCAATCGCAGCCAGGGTCAGCGGACTCAGGCGTTGGCCGGGTTCAAGAGCGGCCGCTATCGTGTCCTGGTCGCGACCGACGTCGCGGCCCGCGGCATCGACATCGAGGCGCTCTCTCACGTCATCAACTTCGACGTCCCGAACGTCCCCGAAGACTACATTCATCGGGTCGGCCGCACGGCGCGCGCCGGCGCCACCGGTGACGCCCTGACCTTTTCGTCCCCACAGGAGGGCAAGGAGCTCAAGGCCATCGAGCGCGCGGTCGGCAAGCGCCTGCCGCGCCTGACGCTCGCCGGCTTCGACTACCAGCACAAACCGAACGAGCGCCTCGAGATTCCGATTCGAGAGCGGATCGCACAGATTCGCGCCCGCAAGGCGGAGGAGCGTGCCCGATCGAGAGCCAAGGCCGAGCGCAAGGCTCAGGCCGCAGCCGCCCGGCCGGCCAGAGGGGCCCTGGCCGCGACCGCTTTTGCTCCGGCGACAGCGGATCAGGGGACAGCACCAGGCCCTCGCAGGCGCCGCCGTCGCCGTCGTCGCTAGAGACGTCCGCTAGAAGACCGGGTCTCGACCCGTGATGCGCTGAAAGGCCTCGACGTAACGGTTGAGCGTGCCCAGGACGACTTCGTCCGGCAGCGTCGGGGGTGGTGACTCATGGTCCCATCCCGACGCATCGAGCCAGTTGCGGACGTACTGCTTGTCCAGCGAGACAGGCTCGACCCCCGGTTCCCACTGATCCGCTTCCCAGAAGCGCGAGGAATCCGGCGTCAGCACTTCGTCGATGATCACGATCTCACCGTCGACGAGACCGAACTCGAACTTGGTGTCGGCGAGGATGATCCCGCTCTTGGCGGCCAGCTCCACGCCGCCTTCGTAGATCTCCAGACTCAGGTCCCTCAGACGACGCGACAGCTCCTCGCCCGCCCCTTCGCACATCACGTCGAAAGAGACGTTCTCGTCGTGGCCTGTCTCGGCCTTGGTGGCCGGCGTGAAGATCGGGTGTGGCAATCGCTCGGCGCGCTGAAGTCCGGGAGGTAGCGGGATACCGCAGACCTCACCGGTCTCGAGGTATTCGCGATGGCCACTGCCGGCCAGATACCCCCTCACCACGCACTCGAAGGGTACGACTTCAGCCTTGCGGACGAGCACGGAACGGCCGAAAAGAGAGTCCTCGAAGGGCCGCAGCGACTCCGGATAGTCGATCACTTCGGTCGCCAGGAGGTGATTCGGGACGAGCGAAGCGAAGTGCTCGAACCAGAAGTTGGTCAGCTGGCTGAGAATCTTGCCCTTCCCGGGAATCCCCGGGTGCAGGACGTGGTCATAGGCTGAAATCCGATCACAGGCGACGATGAGAAGTTCGTCTCCGAGATCGTAGATGTCTCGTACTTTCCCCTTCCGGGGTCGGGGCAGGCCATCGAAATCCGTCTGCCACACCACATCGCTCATTCAGACAGTCTCCTTCGGTTCGATACTCGCTTGTGCGGCAGACCGCCGGATCAGTTCTTCCGACTTCCCGATGGTCTCGAGTGCCGCGTTCAGGTTTGGCGACTGGAGTCGAGGCAGGACATCGAAGTCCCACTCAGTCCCGTCGACCACTTCATAGATCGTCGCGGATTCTATGCCCTTCAGGTTGGCCGCGCCGAGACGCCGCAGGCCGACGACCAACCGCCCCGTGTCCTCGTCGAGAATCAGCGCCACATAGCGGCGCGGACCGGCAACACCGAGGCGATAGGGCGCCGAGGAGCCCTCGGGGTCGATGTGGCTGATGAACCTCTCGGTGGCCACGATGCCCTCGTTGATCAGAGTGCCGTTCTGACTCAGGTAGGCAGGGAACTCCCGAGACTTCTCAGAATCGTCCACCAGGTCGAGACGCCTCTCGAGAAGGGGCCGGAAGAAGCGCTCCACATCGTCCGCCGAGTATCCGAGGCTGAGCAACATTCGCTTGACGTCCTCGATCCCGTGACTCGCCTTGCCGGTCACGAGACGGGAGAGCTCGATGATTCCGTGACCGAAGAACTCGTAGCGTCTCTCGCTGTCGGCGACGCCTTCCTCGATCGGGAGCAGTCGATACTGTCCGTAGTTCAAGGCGATTCGCATGCCGCGATCGAACGGAAAACGCTCACGCAGAGCCTGGCGGTAAAACCGCTGCAGATGGATCGCGGTCGACATCAGGCGCCTGGGATGGCGGCCCGAGTAGAGCGCCCCGTCTCCGAGGTACTTCTCGAGCTTCAGGAGGTGCTGTTTCGCGATCTGGTTGACCCGGCGCTGGAACTTGAAGATCGAACGATAGGACTGGTCCTCGTCCCGCCGGCCGCTGTATTTGAGCATCGAGACGATCGCCGAGAAGTCTGCGATGTCGTAGATCAGCCCGAAGCGCTTGACCAGGGGATCGACAACCCAGGGGGAGAGAAACTCGAACGGGCGGGTACTCTCCGACAGCTCGACCGCCCTCGATAGATAGCCGCCACCTCTCGGGTTCGGTGCGCGACACATGTAGCGCCCCTCTTCGACACGCACCGGGATGACCAGGCGACGCAGGGCGAGAAGCAGCTCGAACTCCTTGAGCTTGACCAGGAGACTCTCCCAGACCTGGACACCCTGAGTATCGAGAAGCCGGCTGCTGTCGTAGCCTCGGCGATCGGCTAGCAAACCCAGGTAGCCGGGACGCCTCAGTAGCTCGTCCGGGTCATCGCCGACCTCCTGCTTCGTCAGATGGGCCGCGAACACCCTCAGATCGGGGTCGGACTTCAGTACGGCTCGGTGCCACTCCTGGAGCAGACGCACCCGACGACGGAAGTCAGCGGGGTCGATTCTGAGGTATCCCCGCAGGTAGGGGGAGAGCTCGCTCAGGTCGGGGCTGATGTGGTCCTCAGTGAGAATCAGCAGGTTGTCCCGCATCTTGGCCAGGACTCCCGGGAATAGCTCGATCTGATCCTCTTCCGTCTCCTTGGCCACGCGCTGGACGGTGTCGTAGGTCGCCCCCAGGACCCGGTCGAGGAAGCGGTCGAAGACCTGATACTTGATCGCCTCGCCGTGCTCTCTCCCGGTCTCGAGATCGAAGCGTCGGGCCCTGACTGGAACCTCTTTGAACAACCGGGCAACCGCCACCGAGTGGTACAGCCAGAAAATGCTGAGGTAGCGCCGCCCGAAGCTGGACCGCGTGGTGTTCTCGGTCGCCTCGACGAGCAGGTTGCGGTAGGCCTTCCAGGCCTGATCCCGGTCCTTGGTCTCCACCGCACCGGTCCTGAACATCCCTGTCTGAACCCGAGTCTCCTGGTCGACGTAGGTCTCCAGGGACTGCCTGAGCCGGCCACTGCGATTGTCCGTGAGAATAGGGAATCCGAGCAGAGGCGTCGCAGCCTCCTCGGCGAGGAAGATTCGCTGCGGGGCTGGGAGGACGTCTCCAGCGTCCGGCATGACTCGCCGCAATTCCTCCTCGTCACGCCGCAAGAAGGTCAGCGTGCCGCGTGAAGCATCGAGGAAAGAGAAGATCGGATCCACTGTCAGATTCCCGCAGGCCGCCGTGTCGCCCGGCTCGGACCCGGGACACTTCGAAGGGCCGACACGCTGCCGTCGATCGGTCGAGTCTACCCCGGTTATTGCCGTAAGTGTGCTTGACGTAAAGGGTTGCTACACTGCCGGGCCGGAGGAAAATGGTGCGAAAACTTCTGCAGCCGTCGCTCGCTCGCCTCAACGCCCCTGTGAAGGGGAGCGTAGCCGTAGGGTGCTTCGAATCGGAGCAGCCGCCGGTCGAGGGGCTCGAGGAAGCCACTGCTCGTCAGGTTCTGGCAGCGGTCTCCACACGGCGCTGGGCAGCCGAGCCCGACAAACAGCTGCGACTCTCGACCGAGAACGATACAGCCTCCATCGCATTGCACGGATTGGGGAAGCGAGAGGCCTTCGACGCGACCCGTCTGCGACGCTGGCTCGACCAGGTCTCCGAGAACTGCGCGGCCGAGTCTTCCGCCGACCTCCTGCTCGTCCCGCCTCATCATCCCTGGCTCGCGAGCGCCGAAGGAGCGAGCGCGCTGCTGCGCCAGCTCAGCTTGATGAGCTACAGCTTCGACGACTATCGCCAGGCGTCCGGCAGGGAACTGCGTCGGCTGAGATTGTTGCCGCCCGAGGCCTGCGAGACGGTCTACAGAGCGAGTCGTAAGGAGGCGGCGGCGGTGGCCGACGGCATCGCGTTGACACGGCATCTCGCCAACACGCCGCCCAACCGGGCGACCCCGGCCTGGATGGCCTCGCAGGCCCGGTCTCTGGCTCGTCGCACTGGAGCCAAGGTCCGCGTGCTGGGGCCCAAGGAGCTGAAACGGCTGAAGATGGGGGCCCTGCTGGCGGTCGGTCAGGCCTCCGCCAACACACCTCGGTTCGTCCGCCTGGAGATCGGGAATCGTGGTCCGGTTATCGCCCTGGTCGGCAAGGGCATCACTTTCGACACCGGCGGTGTCTCGATCAAGCCGGGCGCGGCGATGGACGAAATGAAGTACGACAAGGCCGGGGCCTGTACCGTTCTCGGCATCGTCGAGGCCGTTGCGGCCCTGGACCTGCCGGTACGCCTCCGGGCCTATCTGGCTCTGGCCGAGAACATGGTCGGTAGCCGTGCCTACCGACCCGGAGACATCGTCACGACTCGAAGCGGCAAGACTGTCGAAGTGCTCAACACCGACGCCGAGGGACGCCTCGTACTCGCCGACGCTTTCGCCCTCGCCTTCGAAGAGCAACCCGACGCCTTGGTCGAGTTCTCGACGCTGACCGGAGCAACCGTCGTCGCTCTAGGGCACCACGGCGCCGCGCTCTACACTCCCGACGACGACATGGCCGACTCCCTCCTCGGCGCAGCTGCCGACGCCGGTGAGCGACTCTGGCGAATGCCTCTGTGGCCCGAGTTCGGGGAAGAAATGAAGGGACGCCACGCCGACCTCAAGAACCTGGGGATCCGCTGGGGCGGAGCCAACTCGGCAGCCGCATTCCTCGCGGAGTTCACCGGCGACCATCCCAGCTGGGCTCACGTCGATATCGCCGGCACCGCCTGGGTACCGGGCGATCAGGGCCAACGGTTCGGAGCCACCGGCTATGGAGTGGCCTCGACCGTGAACTGGCTGGTGCGGCGCGGCGCGGCGAGTTAGAGTCAAGAGACATCAGAGGGTCGGGAAAGTGGAACCTTTCCCGCGACAGTGCGTAACACTGATCGACACCAGTTGGGCGGCATGAGCCCGCCCATCTCAATCCGAGCAACAGCTCACAGCACGACTACAGAGGGCGTCTTCAATGAGCGAATCGCAGTGGAGATACGGGCAGAAACAGGTGGCATGGTGCGGGTTGCTCGCTCTTGCCGTTACAGGGTTCCTGGCACCGGCCGCACAGGCCGAGGTCCGAGTGTCGACCGAGATTCCGACGGTCACGGCGGACAGCCCCGTGCCGCTTGTCGACGGCAAGCTGGAGCTCAGTGTCGACGACGCGATCGCGATCGCTCTCGAGCGCAATCTCAGCTTGATCGTCCAGCGCTACAACGATGCCGACGCGATCCTCAACCTCGAGTCGAGCTTCGGGATCTACGACACCCTCGCCCGCGTGCAGGTCAGCTCGCTCAGTGAGACTTCACCGTCGACAACGGATCTGGACGGCGCCGACGTCTCGACCCAGGAGCAGGCAGGCTGGAACCTCGGCGTCACCCAGATGGTGAAGACCGGCGGCTCGTTTTCGGCCGACTTCAACAACACCCGCTCGGAGTCGAACTCGGTTTTCTCCAATCTGAATCCGGCCTACCGGACGGATCTGGACCTCGCCTTCACTCAGCCTCTGTTGAGGGACTTCGGGGCGGAGGTCACGGAGCGGGGCATCTCAGTCGCCAGGACCAACCGTGAGATCAGTCGCGAGACGTTCGCGCAACAGGTCAGCGGCGGAATCCAGCAGGTGGTCAATGCCTACTGGACGGTCGTCGGCGCGCGGAATCTCCTGATGGTCTCCGAGCGCAGTCTCGAGCTGGCGCAGCAGCTGCACGAGCAGAACAAGGTGCGCGTCGACGTCGGAACTGTCGCGCCGCTCGAACTCGTACAGAGCGAGGCGGGCATTGCGACCCGCGAGGAAGAGATCATCCGCAACCGGGCTGCTGTGGCCGACTCCGAGGATTCGCTGCGTCAGCTCCTCAACCTGGACATCGCCACCCTCTGGGACGTCGAGATCGTGACCACGTCCGAGGCCGAGACCGAACGCACCGAGGTGGACCTCGGGGCGGCGATCGAGGCAGGCCTCGCGCACCGACCGGAGATGGTCAGTCAGCGCCTGGCCTTGGAGAACCTCTCTCTCGACGTGATGTACTTCGCCAACCAGAAGAAGCCGCAACTCGACCTCAGCGCTCGCTACGGCGTCAACGGCATCGGCGGAGACACCACGAACCGCGACTTCTTCACGGGCGAGATCCTCTCTCAGATGGAGGGGGACTACGGCGACGCGCTCGACCAGATCTTCGACGGCGACTTCGAGGGTTGGAGAGTCGCTCTCAACCTGACCTACCCGATTCAGAATCGCACCGCCGAGGCGCAGTCTGCCAAGGCCGAGGTCAATCTCGAACGGGGTCAGGCTGAGCTGCGAGATCTCGAGCTACAGGTCATGGCGGAGATTCGCAAAGCGGCGCGAGCGCTCGAGACCGCGGGACAGCAGATCGACTCGGCCCGCGTGTCGCGGAGACTTCAGCAGCGCACGCTCGAGGCGGAGCAGAAGCGCCACGACAACGGCATGTCGACCAGCTACCGGGTTCTGGAGATCCAGCGCGACCTGGTCGATGCCGCCTATCGCGAGGTGTTCGCCATCACGGGTTATCGGACCGCTCTGGCAGAGTTCCAGAGGACGACCGGTTCGCTCAACGACGACAGTGGTGTCGTTATCGTCGACACTGTAGAGATGACGGAAGGGGCCGCTCCCAACGGGGAATAGCCCGGTTCCGACAGACGTACTGCCGTCAACATGGAGGGAGAAACCATGACGGATTCAAGCATCGGGCGCGTTGTCGGCGTCCTGACAAGTCCGACGAAGACCTTTGCGGCGATTCGGGAGCGTCCCACCTGGCTGGTCGCGCTCTTGACGCTGATGCTCGTGGGTGCGGGCACCTATCTGCTGATGAGCCAGCGCATGGACATGGCGGAGATTGTTCGAGAGAGCGTCGAAGCCCGCGGGCAGGACGTCCCGGAAGAGCAACTCGAGACCATGATGGACGTGTACGACAAGTACGGTCACGCCATCAGCCTCGGCAGCATGTTCGCCTACATGGCGCTGGGTTTCCCGTTGGCCACTCTCATCATCTGGGTCGCTGTCAAGCTGGTGGGAGCCGAACTCACCTACAAGCAGATGTGGGCGACCTTCCTCTACTCCCAGATGCCGTCACTGGTGGGAGCGGTGCTCAGCCTGCCGGCAATCCTCAGCCGCGATGAATTCCATTTCGAGGACGTTCAGACCGGCAGCGTGCTGCCGTCGAATCTGGGCTTCATCGCACCGGAGGAGACCAGCGCGGGCATGCTCTCGCTGATGTCGAGTCTCGACGTCTTCACCCTCTGGTCGGTCGTGCTGCTGATCCTGGGCGTCAGCACTGTCGGAAGGATCAAGATGGGCACATCGGCCGCTGCGGTCATCGCCTGCTTCGCGATCTTCGTGCTCGGCAAGGCGGGTTGGGCAGCTGCCTTCGGCGGCTGACCCGCGTAGCGACCTAACCAGGGAATCGGGAGAGCACCTGTGAAGAAGGCACTCATCAGTGTTGGCCTCGTTGTCGTACTCGGCGCTGTTGTCTATTTCAGCATCAAGGGCGGCAGGCGTGACAGCGGCCCGCGGGTCTACGTCGAAGAGGTCGAGCGCCGTGACATCTCACGCGTCGTCAAGGCGACCGGCGAGATTGACCCGCGAGTCAAGGTGAACCTGTCGGCTCACGTCATCGGCAAGATCGAGAAGCTCTTTGTCGAGGAGGGGCAGAGGATCGAGGCCGGCGAGCCCTTCCTGCGCCTCGAGCGCGAAGCGTTCCTGGCGGTTCGCGACCGGGCCAAGGCAGACCTCGAAATCTCCAAGTCGCGCGTCCGGCAGGCAGACATCAATGTCGCCGATGCCGAGATCAAGCTGCGTCGGGCCCAGCGGCTGTCGACCGAGGCCATCGCGTCCGCGGCGGATCTCGAGGCGGCTGAGCTCAACCATCAGTCACAGCTGCTGGGGGCCGAGCAGTCGCGTGAGACCGTCCTGCAGGCTCGGGCCTCTCTCGACAAGGCTGAGGACGATCTCTACAAGACTACGATCTACGCCCCTCTGTCCGGCAGGGTGACGGCGCTCAACGCCGAAGAGGGCGAAGTCGTCGTCTCCGGCACAATGAACAACCCGGGATCGGTGATCGGGACGATCGCCGATCTGTCCGAGATCCTCGCTGAAGTCGATGTCGACGAGACCGAGGTCGCCTTCCTGGAGCTGGGGCAGATGGCCTCACTCACCGTCGACGCATTGACCGACCGCAGCTTCACCGGCAGCGTCGTCGAGATCGGCAGCTCGGGCTTCCAGAGACCGACCAACCCGGACGTGACCTATTTCAAGGCCAAGATCCTCCTCGATGCTCCCGACGCCGCCCTGCGACCCGGAATGTCGGCACGGGTCGAGATCACCACCGCGGTGGCCGAGGCAGCCCTCGTCATCCCGGTCCAATGTGTCGTCGAACGCCCACCGCTGAATGACGAGGGCGAGGAGGACGAGAGCGACGACGAAGAGGTCGAGGCAGTCTTCGTCGTGGTTGACGGGGAGAGCCAGCAGCGGACCGTCGAGACCGGGCTCGCCGATATCACCCATGTGCAGATCCTCTCCGGGCTCGAAGAGGCCGAGAAGGTCGTGACCGGGCCCTACCGATCGCTCAAGGATCTCGAACACGGGGACGCCGTGCGAGAGCGAACGAAGAAGGACTCGGATGACGAGGACTCCGAGGACGACGACGAAGAGGACGACTAGTGGCGCTGATCGAGCTGCGCGAGATCCGCAAGACCTATGAAGTCGGCTCCGAGATCGTCAACGCCCTCGACGGCCTCGATCTCGACATCGAGAAGGGCTCGTACGTCGCCATCATGGGCGCGTCGGGGAGCGGCAAGTCGACCCTGATGAATCTCGTCGGGTGCCTCGACCGACCGACCTCGGGTCACTACGTTCTGAACGGAACGGCGGTCGAGGATCTGAGCGAGGACGAGTTGGCTGATCTGCGCAACCGAGAGATCGGCTTCGTGTTCCAGACCTTCAATCTGCTGGCGCGAACGACGGCCGTTGCCAATGTCGAGCTCCCGCTCACCTATGCTGGAATCGCCCGCAAGGAGCGCCGAGCGCGGGCGCTCGAAGCGTTGGACCACGTCGGCCTGGCCGATCGCGTCATGCACCACACGAATGAACTCTCGGGCGGGCAGCGCCAGCGCGTGGCCGTCGCCAGAGCCTTGGTCAACAGCCCTTCGATCCTCCTCGCGGATGAGCCCACCGGCAACCTCGACACCGCGACCTCGGTCGAGATCATGGATCTCTTCGACGAGCTCCACAACAGCGGTAACACGGTGATCCTGGTGACTCACGAGGACGACATCGCCGAACACGCCAACCGGCAGATCGTCCTGCGAGACGGCAAGCTGCTCGAAGATCGGGACACCCGATGATCGTCACCGAGAATTTTCGCATCGCGCTGCGAGCCCTTTGGGCCAACAAGATGCGGTCCCTGCTGACCACGCTCGGCATCGTCATCGGTGTCGCTGCGGTGATCGGCGTCGTCTCGATCGTCCAGGGTCTTCAGCACCTGCTGACGGCTCAGTTCGAGGGACTCGGCGCGAACTTCATGATCATCCAACCTCTGCAACGCTTCGGCGGTCCAGGGATGGTCCAGAAGCCAGTCCGCCTCACCTGGGACGACGGCCAGGCGATCAGGGACTCGATCGGGGGCATCGAGATGATCACGCCTCAGGTCTTCGGCGCCTCTCAGATCAAGTACCGCGATCGGGTCCACAGCTCGTTCGTCATCGGCGTCAATCAGGACTGGCCCGAGGTCAACAACTTCGCGGTGGACCAGGGTCGGTTCTTCAACAAACTCGATCTCGATCGGCGCCAGAAGGTCGCGGTGCTCGGCCTGGACGTGATCGATGAGTTGCGCCTCACCGACCCGCTCGGCAAGGAGGTCTACCTGGGCAACGTCCCGGTGACCGTCATCGGCATCATGGAGGAGAAGGGACAATCCCTCGGCCAGAACCTCGATGACCTGATCTTCGTCCCCTTCGACACCGCGCTGGGGATCTTCGGCAGGCGGGCGGCCGACCAGGTGCAGCTGCGCCTGCGAGTCGCCAACACCGACAACGTCGACCAGCTTCGCGAAGAGATCAAGCAGCTGCTGCGTCGGCGACACAAGATCGCCGATGGGGACCCTGACGACTTCCAGATCGTCGTCCAGGACGAGATCCTCGAGCAGACGAACACCCTGTTGGGGACCGTGACCTTCGTCGTCGCGGGCATCGTGGGCATCGCCCTCCTGGTCGGCGGCATCGGGATCATGAACATCATGCTCGTGTCGGTGACCGAGCGGACCAGGGAGATCGGGATTCGCAAGTCGGTCGGCGCCCGACGCCAGGACATCCTCGTCCAGTTCCTGATCGAGGCGGTAACCCTGTCGGTCCTGGGAGGGGCTATTGGCGTGGCGTTGGGCTACGGCTTCGGCCGTCTCGCGACGAGCCTGATCCCTGGAGACCTGCCTCCAGCCCACGTTCCGTTCTGGGCGATCGCCATCGCCTTCGGCTTCTCGACCATGGTCGGAGTCTTCTTCGGTATCTACCCGGCAGGCAAGGCCGCGCGCCTCGATCCGATCGATGCACTGCGCTACGAGTAGACCGGCTACTCGTACTCTTTGAGGATTCGTCGAGCCAGCGAGATCTTGTGGACCTCGTCGGGACCGTCGTAGATCCTGGCAGCTCTCTCCTCACGATAGAAGAAGGCGAGTGGCGTGTCGTCCGAGACGCCGAGTCCACCGTGCACCTGGAGGGCGCGGTCGAGGACCCGGCCGAGAACTCCGGCCACGAGGAACTTGATCGCCGACACGTCCTGGCGGGCCGCCCGCCAACCCGCGCGCTCGATCGTCCAGGCGGTGTGGAGGGTGAGGAGACGGGCGGAGCGAATCTCCGCGGCGCTCTCGGCGATCCAGGCCCGGACGATATCCTTGTCACCGAGACGCTCATCCGGAGAGATCCTGCGCTCCATCGAGTGGCGGCACATCAGGTCGAAGGCCCGCCGGCAGATCCCCAACCACCGCATGCAATGGTGAATGCGCCCGGGACCCAGCCGTTCCTGAGCGATGGCAAAGCCTCGCCCTTCGGGGCCCAGACGATTGGCCACCGGCACCCGGCAGTTCGAGTACCGCACCTCGGCGTGACTGGCCCAGCCGTCGCCGACGTGACCCATGACCGAGATGTTGCGAACGATCTCGAAGCCCGGGGTCTCGGTGGGGACGAGGATCATGCTCGCCCTCTCGTAGACCGAGGCCTCGGGGTCGGTGATCGCCATCACCACGGCAAACGTGGCGCCTTCGGCGGAGGTCGTGTACCACTTGCAGCCATCGATGACGTACTCGTCGCCCTCTCTGCGGGCCCGGGTCGAGAGCATCACCGGATTGGAGCCCGGCATGGCCGGCTCAGTCATGGAGAAGCAGCTCCGGATGCTCCCGGCGGCCAGCGGCTGCAGAAACTCTCGGCGTTGCGCGTCGCTGCCGTGCGTTTGCAGGATCTCGATGTTTCCCGCATCCGGTGCCTGACAACCGAAGACGTAGTGGCCGACAGGACAGCCACCGAGAACCTCGGAGACGAGGCCATAGTCCACCAGCCCGAGTCCCATGCCCCCGAGCTCGGCCTCCTGGTTCGGCGCCCACAGGCCCAGCTCCCTGACTCGCTCCCTCTTCTCCTCGAGAACCGGCTCGAGGGTGGAGAAGGGTTCGCTCAGGAACCGCCCTTCGAGCGGCTCGAGCTCGTCCTTGACGAAGGTCCCGACACGATCGAGGATCTCCTGGATCCGGGGTGAGAGTTCGAAGTCCATGGCCCGATGATACGCCGGGTCGGGCGGGGATATGCTCGCGAGGTGACCGAGTCCTGGCTCGACAGACCCACCACGCCGAGGGCGGGCGAGGAACTCGACCTCGGCCGGCTCTCGGAGTACCTGTCGAGCGTCCTGGGCCTGGAGGGTGAAGTCGAGATCTCTCAGTACCCGAGGGGGTTCTCAAACCTGACCTATTCGGTCCGCGCCGGCGACCGTGAGCTGGTGCTCAGGCGACCTCCCTTCGGCGCCAGCATCCGGAGCGCACACGACATGGGCCGCGAGTATCGAATCCTCAGCGCCCTGTCCACGGCCTATCCGAAGGCTCCCGCGACCGTCGGATACTGCGACGACGAGGCGGTCCTCGGCGCGCCCTTCTACCTGATGGAGAGGGTCGAGGGCGTGATCCTGCGCGCCGACATGCCGCCATCGATGAATCCGGACCCGCCACTGATGAAGGGGATCTCGCAGGCCTGGGTGGCGACCCTGGCGGAGCTCCACGCGGTCGACTACGCCGCGGCCGGCCTCGGGGAGCTCGGGCGACCCGCTGGCTACATAGGACGTCAGGTAGAAGGCTGGGCGAAGCGCTACCGCGCAGCTGCAACCGACGATGTCGCCTCACTGGACCTCACCGCGGCCTGGCTCGCCGACCACCTACCGCCCGAGGGCACAGCCGCTCTCATCCATAACGACTTCAAGTACGACAACGTCGTTCTCGATTCACGGGACTGGGCACGAATCCTGGCGGTGCTCGATTGGGAGATGGCGACTCTGGGAGATCCGCTGATGGACCTGGGCACTTCGCTCGGATACTGGGTTGACGCCGAGGATCCGCCCGAGCTCCGTGAGCTCAAGCTCAGTCCGACGACCCTCGCGGGCAACCCATCCCGCACCGAGGTCTGCCAGGGCTACGCCGTCGCCAGTGGCCGCGATGTCGGCAATCCAGTCTTCTACTATGTCTTCGGACTGTTCAAGATCGCGGTCATCGTGCAGCAGATCTACCGTCGTTTCCGGCTTGGGCTCACTGCCGACGATCGATTCGCTCACCTCGACCGGGCGGTCAGCAGTTGCGGCCGCACGGCCCAACAGGCGATCCTCAGGGACCGAATCGACAGACTCTACGATTGACGCACCATTCTGGAGGAAGACCACGGTATGGCCACGACGCTCACACTGGACGAGTTGCGCGAGAGGATCGGCATCGATCGCGAGCCGACGGCCTGGATACGGATCGATCAGGGTCGAATCGACCGTTTCGCCGACGCGACCGGAGATCACCAGCTCATCCACGTCGACCCTGACCGGGCAGCAGCGACTCCCTTCGGCTCGACCATTGCCCACGGCTATCTCACCCTGTCACTCCTCCCGCACCTGGTTGCGGAGTCGGCTCTCCTCCCCACGGGGACCGTCATGGGCATCAACTACGGCTTGAACCGGGTGCGCTTCCTCCAGCCGGTGCCGGTCGACAGCGAGGTGAGAGCTCGCTCCCGCCTGCTCGACGTCAGGGAGAAGGGGAGTGGCCGCGTCCTGCTGACATCGGAGGTCGCGGTCGAGATAAGAGGTCAGGAGCGACCGGCTCTTCTGGCCGAGACCCTGGCGATGTTCGTCGTCGCCGATAGCGAGGAGACGGCATGACCATTCGTTTCGATGAACAGGTAGCGATCGTCACCGGAGCGGGCAACGGGCTGGGCAGGTCCCACGCGCTGGCGCTCGCACAGCGTGGGGCGCGGGTCGTGGTCAACGACATCGGCCGAGCTCGGGACGGCCGTGGAGAGGCGAGCGAAGCGGCCCTCGACGTCGTCGCTGAAATCGAAGCGGCCGGCGGTGAGGCTCTCGCCGACAGCGCCGATGTCACCGAGGCCGACCAGGTCGAGGCCATGGTCGCCGACGCGATGGATCGCTGGGGCCGTGTCGACGTCCTCGTCAACAACGCCGGCATCATCCGGGACAAGACTTTCCTGAAGATGACCCTCGAAGACTTCTTCCGCGTTGCGGACGTCCATCTGCGAGGTGCCGCCCTGTGCTCGAAGGCCGTTTGGCCCGGCATGGTCGAACAGAGCTACGGGCGAATCGTGATGACGACGTCTTCGTCCGGCCTGTACGGCAACTTTGGCCAGGCCAACTACGGTGCCGCGAAGATGGCGGTGGTGGGACTGATGAACACCCTGGTACTCGAAGGGCACAAGTTCGACATTCGGGTCAACACCCTGGCCCCCTGCGCGGCGACCCGGATGTCGGAGGACCTGATGAAGCCGGAACTGCTCGCCATGCTGGCGCCCGAGGCGGTGACGGCCGGCCTCCTCTACCTGGCGAGCGAGGACGCGCCCAGCCGGGCGATTCTCACCGCCGGTGCCGGAACCTTCGCGCGCGCGATCGTCTACGAAACCCGAGGAGTCCACCTGGCAGGCGACGACTGCTCTCCGGAGGGTGTAGCCGCTCATTGGAGCGAGATCACCGATCCGACCGGGCAGACCGAGTACCTCTCGGGCTCCGAGCAAGTCGTCAACATGCTGAGTCAGGCCGCCCGGAACCTGGGGATCGACCTCGACTGAGGAGGACCTACACCATGCAGATCGAAGGCAAGCGAGTCATCGTCACCGGCGGAGCGAGTGGCATCGGGCGAGCCCTGTGTCGGCGTTTCAGCGCCGAAGGGGCGGCGGCCATCGCGGTGCTCGACCGCGATGGTGAGGGAGCGACGGAAGTAGCCGATGAGATCGGGGGCCTGGCTCTCGCCGTGGACGTCTCACAGGAGAGTCAGGTGCGCGAGGCCATTCGCCAGGCCGAAGCAGCCCACGGGCCGGTCGAACTGATGTGCTCGAACGCGGGTGTGGCCTTCTCCGACGCCCCGGGCTGGCTCGCGACATCGCAGTCGAACGACCAGTGGGATCAGCTCTGGCGGATCAACGTGATGGCGCATGTCTGGGCGGCGCGAGCGGTTCTCCCCGGCATGATTCGGCGAGGCGGCGGCTATCTCCTCCACACGGTCTCCGCCGCCGGATTGTTGAACCAGGTCGGCGATGCGGCCTACTCGACGAGCAAGCATGCGGCCATGGGTCTTGCCGAGTCGATCGCGATCACGCACGGAGATCAGGGGATCGGAGTCTCCGTGCTCTGTCCCCAGGCCGTCGCGACCGGGATGTTCCAGGGTGAAGAGTTCGAGGCGGCGGCGCAGGCCGCGATGGCCGATGGCACGCTCACCCCCGAGGAGGTGGCCGACTGCGTCGTCGCCGGCCTCGAGGCGGAGAACTTCCTCATCCTTCCTCATGACACCGTGCTCCCCTACATGCAGCGCAAGGCCGCCGACTACGACCGTTGGCTGGCGGGGATGCGACGCTTCAGACGCAGCTTCTTTCCCGACGACGACTTCATGGATTTCGATCAAGCCTGATCTGGAGGACGAAGATGACGCTATCCAGAACCGCTCTGCTCCTGACGCTGTTGATCCCGCTCGCCACGTCGAGCCCCTCGTCGGCGGAAGGGGTCGAGGCAGTCTCTCCTGAGACTCCCGTACCCGAGCCCAGGAGCTTCGTCAGCGATCACGAAGGAGTGTTCGGCGGAGAGACCGTCGCCTACCGCACCATCGCAGGTGAGACCCTGCTGTCAGGTGAGGATGGGAGTCCCACGGCGAGTCTCTTTTCGACGACCTACTTGCGCCGGGACGTCTCCGACCCTGCGACCCGACCCGTGACCTTCGTCTTCAACGGTGGCCCCGGCTCGGCCTCCGTCTGGCTTCACATGGGCGTCTTCGGACCCAGACGCGCCCAAGTGGCGAGCGGCGCCGATGAGGACGACGGGGCTGCCCCGTATCCCCTCGTCGACAACCCTCACTGCCTGATCGACGTCACGGATCTTGTCTTCATCGATCCTGTGGGGACCGGCTTCAGCCGGGTGGTCGGTACGGGTGAGGGGGAGGACTACTGGAGTCTGGACGGAGACGCAGCCTCGATCGCCCAGTTCATCCGACTCTGGATCACCGAGCATCAACGCTGGAACGCACCGAAGTACATCGCGGGGGAGAGCTTCGGCACGACGCGAGCGGCTGCCGTAACCCGGGAACTCACCGGCGACGGACAAAACGTGGCGCTCAACGGACTCATCCTGATCTCTCAGGCCCTCGACTACACAGGGAGCACACCGGTTCACGACAATCTCGTCTCTTACATCACTTACCTGCCGACCATGGCCGCCACGGCCAGGTATCACGGCAGGGCGGGCGAGGGCAGGACTCTCGAGGAATTCGTGCAAGCGGCTCGCGACTTCGCAACCGATGTCTACGCCCCGGCGCTCCTCAAGGGCAACACGCTCGGCGACGCGGATCGCGCGGCCGTGGTCGATGGCCTGGTCGAGTTCACCGGTCTCGACGCGGCGTACATCGAGCGGTCGGATCTGCGCGTTCTCCTGCCACGATTCGCCAAGGAGTTGCTGAGAGACGAAGGACGGGCTGTTGGCCGACTCGACGGACGCTACACGGTAGACGAAATCGACGACAGCGCGGAGCGTCCTGCCGGCGACGCAGCGAGCAGCTCGATCTCGAGCGCCTACACCGCCAGCCTCAACCACTACTTCCAGACCGAACTCGAGATCGAGATGGATCGCCCATACAAGACGAGTAACCGCGAGATCGGCCGCAACTGGACATGGAAGCCGGAGGGCGCCGGAGGCGGTTGGGAGCCCTCGTACGTCAACACGGCTCGCAGACTGAGTGAGGCGCTGCGGCGAAACGTTGATCTCCACGTCCTCGTCGCCAACGGCTACTACGACATGATCACCCCGTTCTTCGATGCCGAGTACACCTTCGCCCGCCATGGCATGCTGAAGGACCGGATCGAGATGACCTACTACGAGGCCGGTCACATGATGTACGTCCACGAGCCCTCTTTAGACAAGCTCGTGGCCGACGTCCGTCGTTTTCTGGCCGCTCGCGACTGATCTCCACCACGCCACCCGGGAACCCTAGTGACGCTCTCGCTGGACTTAGGCACGCTTTGCGCCCGGGTGGGAGCGCAGATACGATCGTGTGCCCCCCGGTTGGCGGAGCTCGCGCGACGACCCTCCGCCTGCGGGACCTCGAGAGGTCGGAATCCGTGAAAGACACCATCCTGCTGGTCGACGATGAGGAGATCATCCGCTTCGGGGTTGGCCAGTTCCTCGAACACCACGGATACGAGGTCCTCCAGGCCGAGAGCTGCGAGGAGGCAACCCGGATGTTCCGGGAGCGGCTGCCCGAGTTGGCCGTCCTCGACTACAGGCTCCCCGACGGTAATGCCCTCGATCTCATGGCGAGCCTCAAGGAGGAAGACAGCAGTGTCCCGACGATCATTCTGACGGCGCACGGCTCGATCGACCTCGCCGTCCGCGCGATCAAGGAGGGCGCCGAACAGTTCCTCACCAAACCGGTGGAGCTCGAGGCTCTCATGGTCATCATCGAGCGCAGCCTCGAGAACAAGCGGAATCGGCGAGCCGAGCGGGTGGAGCGCTCCCGGCAGAGCCGCACGGCGCTGGACCCCTTCGTCGGCACCAGCGAGGGCATTCGGCGTCTCGCCAGGGAGGCGAAGAAGGTACTAGCGACCGACAGCCCGATCCTGATTCAGGGTGAGACCGGGACCGGCAAGGGTGTCCTCGCGACCTGGCTGCACAGCAACGGTCAACGCTCCCGGCATCCCTTCCTCGACCTCAACTGCGCCGGGCTCACGCGCGAGTTGGCGGAGAGTGAGTTGTTCGGCCACGTCAAGGGAGCGTTCACCGGCGCTACCACCCTCAAAGCCGGGCTCTTCGAGACTGCCCACCGAGGCACCGTCTTCCTCGACGAAATCGGTGATCTCGACCTTCAGGTGCAGCCCAAGCTCCTGAAGGTGATCGAGGACCGCGAATACCGTCGTCTCGGTGAGACACGGACCCGTCGGGTCGAGATCCAACTGATCGCCGCAACCCATCAGAACCTGCGCGAAACCGCTGCCGAGAAGATGTTCCGGGACGATCTCTTCTTCCGACTCAGCACCTTCCCACTCCTCGTGCCGCCGCTGCGGGAGAGGCGTGAGGACATCCCGCTCCTCGCCGAGCGTATTCTCAGCCGCTTCGGGCAGCAGGGGCGACGCCAGGGAGACGACCTCTCGGAAGACGCTCTCGCGGCGCTGTGTGAGTACCCCTGGCCAGGCAACGTGCGGGAACTGCACAATGTGCTGGAACGCGCGGTGCTGCTCCATGAAGGGAGCGTGATCCGTCCTCATGATCTCAGTCTCGGATATGCGCTGCCACTGACCCAGTCCCCTTCCTCCGGCACGCTGGAGGAAGTGACGACCCGTCACATCGAGTCGGTGTTGTCGCAGGAGGGCGGTCACGTGCGCCGAGCCGCCAAAGTGCTAGGCGTGCCACGCAGCAGCCTCTATTCCAAGATCAAGCAACTCGGCCTGGACCGCTCCACCAGCTAGACAACGCGTCCAGAATCGGGACGGGCCCCGGCCGAAGCCAGCTGGAGGCCCATGGCTTCACCTAGGCGCCAGCTGCACCGGTAGCCATCGCGCACCATTGTCACTTGTGGCACAGGCCTTGCTGATACTTGAGAGCTGTACGAGACAACAGGGCTTCCGGGGGGGGGCGTACCGAGTCGGGTGCGAAGGGCCGAGGAGGGGTTCCTGCCGCACACGAGTCCAAGACTGCTGCGCTTCGTCAGACCGGGAGAGACCGGCACCAGCGAAGCACTGAGGACGACCACACCCACCGCACCCGAGGTGGTGAGGCGGCGTCAGGAGGCCCACCAGGGCCGCGCTCATGGGTCTCGACGACTGGTCCTCGTGGCCAGTCCCGGCAAGGGCACGCTGAAGTGGAGCCAGCGCTGGTTGCCACGGTCCGGCCTGGAGGTCGCGATCGCCACGGACTGGCAGGCCGTCATCGATGGCGTGACCGAGTTGATGCCTAGAGTGCTCGTTCTCGACCCCCGCGCTTGCGAGGACTTCGGGCCATCGACCTTTGCCGAGATTCGCGCCCTGCCCGGAGCGTCCGATCTGCCGATCGTCACGCTGTGCAGTGGCGGCAAAGACGGCAGACTGGCTCTCGAACGGGGTAGCACCGACATCGCGAGGAAGCCCCTCGACTGGCAGATCCTCAGTCATCGCCTCAGTCTGTTTGCGCGAATGCGCCTCTCGGGCGACGAGCTCGAGCAGACGCGGGTGCTCCTCGACGAGGCCCTCGACGCGGTCGAGGACGCTCAGCGTCGATTGCGCTTCGAGAGCGACTTCGATCACCTCACAGAGCTGCCCAACCGGAGTCGCTTCGAGAATCTGGTCGAGCGAGCCCTCACCGCCTCCGGTGCCGAGACACAGGTCGCCGTCATCTACGTCGATCTCGATCGGTTCAAGGCGATCAACGAGCTCGTTGGGCGGCCCGAAGCCGATCAGATTCTCCAACAGGTGGCGATCCGACTCCGCAACTTCGTGCAGATGGATGTGTCCCTGTCCCGCCAGGGCACAGGCGTCGGAACCGCAGCCCTGTCCCGCCTCAACGGCGACGAATTCGCGCTCCTCCTGACTCACATCACCGGGAGCAGAGCGGTTCTGGGCGCCGCCAACAACCTGTTGCGCGCGCTCGCGGCTCCGTTCACTGCCGGCGACCGGGACGTCTTTCTCTCCGCCACACTCGGCGTGTCCGCCTCTGACGGGGATACGGAGAACGGCGAGCTGCTGCTTCAGCACGCGGAGCTGGCGATGAGCGAGGCCAAGCGGCAGGGCGGCGGAGTCGTCCGCGTCTTCGAGCAGTCCATGGAGCCTCTCACCGTGGAGCGAAGTGCCGATATCCACCGGATGCTCGGATCGGCCCTCACCGACGACGACCTTTCCCTGCACTACCAACCGATTGTGGAGACCGGGACGGCGAGGATCGTCGCGGCCGAGGCCCTGCTGAGGTGGCGCCATCGCGACTTCGGACAGCTTTCACCCGCCGACTTCCTGCCGGCAACCGAGGGCACCGATCTCATGTTGGAGCTCGGGGAATGGGTGATGCGCACTGCCTGCACCCAGCTCCAGCAGTGGAGGGACTCCGGCCTGCCGGATATCCGTATGGCGGTGAACATCGCCTCCTGCCAGCTACGACGGTCGGACCTGGCGGCGCTCGTTCAGGGGGTCCTGACCGATACCGGCCTGAGTCCGGGCCTGCTCGAGCTGGAGCTGAGCGAGAAGGGCGTCTTGCGCCGGGACCCCGCAATCCTGGAGCAGTTGCTGAAGATCAAAGAGATGGGGGTGCGACTGTCTCTCGACGATTTTGGAACCGGAGAGTCCTCGATCGGCTACCTGAAGCAGTTCCCACTCGATGTTCTGAAGATCGACCGGTCTTATGTTTCCGGACTGGCGAAGAGCAAGGGAGATGCCGGGATTGCGGCAGCGATGGTGAGCATGGCCCACAGCCTGGGGCTCTCCGTCGTGGCCGAGGGAGTCGAGGACGGGGAGCAGGTAGACCTCCTCAGTAGCTGGAGCTGTGACGAGCTCCAGGGCTTTCTCTTCTCGCCCGCGGTTCGTGGTGAGGAGTTTCGCCAGATGCTGGAGAGCGGGCCCACAGCATCGGGAGCGCATCAGGACTCACCGCTATGAGCCGCAGACCACGTCCAGGACCACCTGGGTCCATGAAGAGAGCTTGTCGAATCCTTGAGGGGGGAGAGGACATGCCAATGAGATGTTCGATCAAAAAGAGCGCCGCTCTGGCCACAGGAGGTGGACGATGAGACGTCGTGCCCGCCTGTTGGGGGCCTGGGCCGTGCTTATCGGGGGCAGTTCAATCGCCCTCGCCAGCCCCACGCCGATGCGTTTCACGCACCTGACGATGGACGACGGACTGTCGCAGAGCGCAGTGCTCAGCGTCTTCCAGGACCGACGGGGCTTCATGTGGTTCGGCACCGAGAACGGCCTCAACCGGTTCGACGGCCACGATTTCAGGATCTTCACTCAGGACCGGCTGGACCAGCACTCGATCTCGGGCAACTACGTCTGGGGCATCGACGAGGACGAGAGCGGAGACCTCTGGCTGGCGACAGTCGGCGCGGGCGTGAGTCGTAGGGATGCCTCCACGGGACAGTTCAGAAGCTACCGTCATGACGCCGAGACCGAGACCACCCTGGCCAGCGACCGTGTGAGAACTCTCCACGTCGGTCTGGATGGAGCCATCTGGGTGGGAACTCTCGATGCCGGCCTCGACCGACTCGATCCCGTCACCGGCACGGCGAAGCACTACCGCCACGATCCTGCGAACCCGTCCAGCCTGGCCAACGATTCCGTCTACGCAATCTACCCGGACGGACTGGGCCATCTCTGGATCGCGACCGATGGCGGCCTCGACCGACTCGACATCGAGAGCGGGATCTTCACCCACTTCGCTCACGACCCCTCGGATGCCTCGAGCCTGAGCCACAACGAGGTCAGGGCAATCGTCCAGGATCGGGCCGGCGCCCTCTGGGTCGGAACGTGGGGGGGAGGAGTCAACATCCTCGACCGGGGAGCCACTGCGTTCCGCCACTACCGGCACGATCCCGAGGACGCCACCAGTCTCTCCAACGATCAAGTCCAGACCCTCCTCGAGGACGCAACCGGCCGACTCCTGATCGGTACGAGCAGTGGTTTGAACTTCTGGAGCCGAGGCGAGGGGGGCTTCGACCGCTACATCCACGACCCCGCCCAGGGGCACTCCCTCGGCGGCGACCACATCATGACCATCTTCCAGGATCGGGGCGGAGTCGTCTGGTTCGGCACGCGATTCTCCGGTGTCGACCGATGGAACCCTGCGACCTGGTCCTTCGGACACGTCGCAGCGGATCCCTCCGACCCGCTGGCTCTCTCCAACCCCAATGTCACTTCGTTTTCCGAGGATCGCGCAGGTCGACTCTGGCTGGGGACCTTCGGAGGCGGCGTCAGCATCCTCGACCGCGTCTCAGGGACGATGGAGCACCTGAGACACGATCCGAACCGAGGCGGCACGTTGAGCACCGACCGAGTGATGGCGCTGACGCATGATCACTTCGGTGCGCTCTGGATCGGAACTATGGGTGGAGGACTCAACCACCTCGCGCCCGGGCGAGAGAGGGTGGAGGTCTACCGCAATGACCCTCTGCGATCCGACAGCCTGAGCAGCGACGCCATCATGACGGTGTTCGAGGATCGAGCGGGCACCATGTGGATCGGCACCTTCGGTGGCGGCCTCAATCGCCTCGACCGATCCACCGCCACCTTCACTCGGTTCGCCAACGACCCTGAGGACTCCGAGAGCCTCGGCAGCCAACGGGTTACGAGTCTCGCGGACGGACCGGGAGACTGGTTGTGGGTGGGCACCGAGGGCGGAGGACTCAACGCCCTCGACCGGCGAGGCGGTAGCTTCCAGCACTTCCTGCACGACCCCGAGAACCCCGAAACACTCAGCTCAGACATCGTCTACTCACTACACGTCGACTCGTCTCAGACCCTCTGGATCGGGACCCGGGGCGGCGGATTGAGCCGCGCCACTGGAGCCCCCGACTCCCCGGAGGCCATGACGTTCACGACCTACCTCATGAGTGACGGGCTTCCCGACAACGACGTCTACGGCATCCGATCGGGCTCCGACGGCAATCTCTGGTTGAGCACTAATCGCGGACTCGCCCGATTCGATCCGCGAACTGAGACCTTCACTAACTTCGACGCCAGTCAGGGCCTCCAGGCCGACGAGTTTCACTTCGGGTCGCACTTCGACAGCACCAGCGGCGAGCTCTTCTTCGGAGGCGTCAACGGGTTCAACGCCTTCTTTCCCGAGCGCCTCGTTCGCAACGAGAACGCCCCGCCGGTCGAGTTGACGGCCTTCCTCAAGCTCAATCAACCGCAGGCCCTCCGTGGTGCCTCCGGCAGCGGCCCGATCGACCTCGACTACCGGGATGACGTCGTCACCTTCGAGTTTGCGGCACTCGACTTCGCGGCTCCGCAGAGGAACCGCTACGCCTACAGACTCGAGGGATTCGACCCGGACTGGGTGGACATCGGTGACGTGCGGCGGGTCACCTACACCGACCTCGACGGTGGGGACTACGTCTTCCGCGTCAAGGCCGCGAACTCCGACGGCGTCTGGAACGAGACCGGACTGGCGGTGGACATCACTGTGGCGGCGCCCCCTTGGCTTACTCCCTGGGCCTACGCCGGCTACCTGCTGGCGGCAATAGTCGCCGCGGCCAGCTTCGCGCGCTTCCAACGATCGAAGCTGAGGCGGGAGGAAGAGTACAGCCACAAGCTCGAAGAAGAGGTCCAGGCGCGTACGCGCGAGCTGGACGAGAGGGCTGCCGAGTTAGAGGAGCTCAACGAGAAACTGGTCGAGGCCAGCCTCACCGACGCTCTCACCGGCATGCCCAACCGCCGCTTCCTTTTCGAGTGGATCGACCGTGAGCTGCCGCTCCTCCAGCGCCAGTTCGAGGACCTCGACGCCGGAGGCGTGACCGCCGACACCTTCGACCTGGTCTTCCTGATGATCGACCTCGACAACTTCAAGAGCGTCAACGATACCTGCGGGCATCTCGCCGGCGATCAAGTCCTGCAGGAGGTGCGGGCCATCCTCGCCGAAACCTGTCGTGGTCCCGATCTGATGATTCGTTGGGGCGGCGACGAGTTCCTCGTCGTGGGACGTGGATCGACCCCCGAGGGCGTCGCCAGCCTGGCCGAGCGTATTCGCGCACGGATCGAGGACCATGCCTTCGTCCTCTCCCAGGGGCAGGTGGTTCGGGTGACCTGCTCGATTGGTGTGGCTTGTTACCCGTTCCAGAGAACCAACCTCACGGCGCTGTCCTGGGACCAGGTCGTCAACGTAGCCGACGTCGCGCTGTACACCGCGAAGCGAAGTGGTCGAAATGCGTGGGTCGGCCTGTTCAGCAACCCGGACACCGACGGAGCCGGGCTGCTGCGCCGCCTCCGCGAAGCCCCCACCGACCTCGTGGCCGACGGTGGAGTCGGCGTCCAGTCCTCGATCAGCGACGAGCAGGAACTGCATTGGCAGCCTTTCCAGCCACGGGCTTCGACAAAGCCTCTCGAGGTCCCCGAAGAGTCCACCCCCAAGACGAACTCATGAACCACACTCTCAAGAAGCGGAAAACAGGTGACCCCATGATGACTCCAGACAACGATCCGCGTCCTCGACTCCGCCGTTTGTCAAGGGCGGCTCTAGCCATGACCGGGCTGCTCCTCTGGCTTGCCTGCTCCGGAACCGATGCCGTGCCGGTGGCGCCGCCCGACACGGTGACTGACGCCACCACCCAATCGGTGATCGTCCAGGGCGATGACATTGAATCGTTGACCGATGCAGTCCTGGCGGTAGGGGGTACCATCACCCACAAACTCGCCATCATCGATGCCGTGGGTGCGGAACTCACGCCGAAACAGCTTCGCGCCATCAGCGAGGTTGCGCACCTGCGAATCACGGCGAATCGCACTGTCGCCGTGGACACAACGACCGAGACAGCTCGAGACGAGTTCGACGACTACTCGTACTCCGGAAGCGACGGGGACAGGTCCTGGTCCGGCCCATGGGTGGAGGACGATGACGGCAGCATTGTCTACGGCAACATGCGAATCTACAACAGCAGCCATTGCGCAACGGGAAACTGCCTGAAGCTCAAGGCCAACAATGGTGTCGGAGACTCTATCTACCGCGAGCTCGACCTCAGCGATGTCCTCGAAGCGAGACTCCAGTTCAGCTTCGAGCACGATCTCGACGATGACGACAAGATCCTGCTCGAGCTATCGGCCGATGGCGGTCAGACCTACGCCGAAGTCCGCATGTATCACCAGGGAATCGCAGAGCCCGCTGCGGAAGACATCGACATCTCCGCGTATGCCGGCCCTGCCACCCGAATCCGATTCCGCGTCATCGAGGACGACGAGGGCGAGTCGATGTGGATCGACGATCTCCAGATCGTCATCACCGTGCCGCAGTCCGAGACGGACGCGGCTCCGCCGGAACCCGGCTTCGAGCCGGGGTTCCTACGCGATGAGTTCGACAGCGTCTCCTACAATGGAAACAACGGAACTCTCGAGTGGATCACACCCTGGTGGGAAAACGATGACGGCAACATCATCTACGGCAACGTCCGGATCTACAACAGCAGTCACTGCCAGCACGGTCTCTGCCTGAAACTCAAGACCGACAACGGCGTCGACGACACCGTGACTCGAGCCGCCGATCTCAGTGGCGCGACGAATGCCGTCCTGACGTATTCGTTCGAGCAGGCGTTCGGGCCTGGCGACGAGGTCGTCCTCGAGATTTCGGGGGATAAGGGGCAGACGTTCAGAACGGTACGCGTCTTTGAGGAGGGATTCGCCTACGGTACCGAGGTCCTCGACATCTCCTCGGTCATCAGTCCTGTGACGCTTCTGCGCTGGCGCATCAGCGGTGATGGCGGTCAGGGCTCACTGTGGTTGGATGACATCCAGATCGAGGTTGGCAACTACGTGCCGGACGTGACCCACATCAGGCGCGTCAACGCCGGCCCGCTCCACGCCGCCGGAATCACCGGTGCGGGGGTCACGGTCGCCGTCATCGACTCCGGATTGTGGGATCATCCCGCCCTCGTCCACGGAGCCGAAGGGCAGGAACGGCTACTGGCCCAATACGACGCCATCACCGACCAGATGGTCTCGGTCGCCGGCCAGTCGCCGGTCGCAAACGACGCTCATGGTCATGGCACTCACGTCTCCAGCATCATCGCGAACAGCGAGGAGTCGCTCCGCAACGGATCCCACGGACTGGCACCCAATGCCGGTCTGGTCTCGGTGAAGGCCTTCGGCGCCGATGGTGGCGGGAGCTACCTGGACGTGATCCGGGCGCTCGACTTCGTGGTTAGCCAACGCAACGTCTACAACATCCGCGTCCTGAATCTTTCCTTCAGCGGAACCCCGGCGTCCTACTACTGGGACGATCCACTGAACCAGGCGGTGATGGCCGCCTGGGAGGCTGGGATCGTCGTCGTCGCCGCGGCCGGCAACAAGGGACCGGACCCCATGACTATCGGGGTCCCGGGCAATGTCCCCTACGTCGTGACCGTGGGCGCAGCGTCCGATGCCGTAACTCGGGAGCCTACGGACGATTTCCTCACTTCGTTCTCCTCAGCGGGGCCGACGGTCGAGGGCTTCGTCAAGCCCGAGATGGTGGCGCCCGGCGGTCATGTCCTCGCGATCATGGCGGGGACCTCCGTCCTCGCCACCGAGCATCCCGAGTTTCACGACGGCCTCGACTACTTCATGATGTCCGGCACCTCCCAGTCCACAGCGGTGGTCAGCGGGATCGTCGCCCTGATGCTGGAGATCGACCCGGGACTCGGGCCCGACGACGTCAAGTGCCGACTGATGAGTTCCGGACAGCCGGCGCTCGCCGATGACGGGACCCTCGGGTACAGTATCTTTCAGCAGGGAGCGGGTCTCGTTCACGCGATGGAGGCGGTAGTCAGCGGGGAAACCGGGTGCGCCAACCAAGGCCTGGACATCGAGGCCGACCTTTCCGGTACCGAGCACTATGGCGGGATGGCCAACAGGGACGATGCGGGCAACTACTACATCGAAGGCCTCGACGGCTACATCTGGGGCGGCGGCTACATCTGGGGCAACGGCTACATCTGGGGCAACGGCTACATCTGGGGCAACGGCTACATCTGGGGCAACGGCTACATCTGGGGCAACGGGTACATCTGGGGCAACAGCTACACCGCGTTCGAAGACCCCATGTTCACCAGCGGCCTGACGGAAGCCATGGCGATCGACACCTGGGTACCTCAGGAGTAGAGGGCTCTTGAAGTAGTGGATTGAAGGAGAAATGAGATGAGAAGATCCGGTCGAACAGCGATCAGGCTAATGGCATTGACCGCCGGGTTGCTTCTGGCACTCTTTCTCGCGAGTCGGCCGGCGGACACCGCGCGAGTCCGCGTCATCGTTCAGGCCGACAACGCCGCGATGGCGGCTGCCGCGGTGAAGGCGGTGGGCGGCAAGGTGACCCAAGAACTGGGCATCATCCGGGCTGTGGGCACGCAGCTCGAGCCCCGCCAGATCGAGCGACTACACGCGAGCGAGGCCCAGCTTCGAATCTACCCCGACCGTGCGGTCGCCCTCTCAGGCAAGGGCAATGGCGGTGGTGGCGGGGGCAATGGCGGTGGTGGTGGTGGCGGGGGCAACGGCGGCGGACATGGAGGTCAGGGGGTCCCCAGTGCCGAGCATCCTTCCTTGATTGGGGCCGATCTCCTGTGGTCGGAGGGCACGACAGGCCTCGGCATCACCGTCGCGGTCCTCGACACCGGCAGTCATCACTTCGACGGGCTCGAGTACGACACCGCAGGTCGCTCCCGACGGCTCGCGACCTATGTCGTCGAATTCGACACCGAGGAGCCGGAGTCCTATCCCTACTACAACGACCCCAACGGTCACGGCACTCACGTCGCCGGGATCATTCTCAACAGCGAGCTGGGCAACCAGAACCACGACCCGAACGGCATCGCTCCCGACGCGAATCTGATCGTCGTAGACGCCTTTGACAGCTACGGCCAGGCGACTTATCTCGACGTGATTCTCGGTGTCCAGTGGGTTGTGGCGAACCGAGCCCGCTTCGACATCCGGGTGTTGAACCTGTCCCTCAGCGCGCCGGCGGCGTCGCACTACTGGGACGACCCGCTGAACCAGGCCGTCATGGCAGCCTGGCAGGCCGGCATCGTGGTCGTCGCCTCGGCCGGCAATGGAGGTCCCGAGGCAATGACTGTCGGTGTTCCCGGCAACATCCCGTACGTCATCACTGTCGGCGCCATGTCGGACGGGGTCACTCCCGAGGAGCCGTCGGACGACTTCCTGGCCTCCTTCTCGGCGGCAGGTCCCACGGTGGAAGGATTCGTCAAGCCGGATGTCGTGGCGCCCGGCGGGCACGTCTTGGCTTTGATGGAGCGGCACACGCGGACCGCGACGGAGCATCCGGAGTTCCACAACCAAGGGAGCTACTTCACGATGTCCGGCACTTCGCAGTCGGCCGCCGTGGTCAGCGGCATCGTTGCCTTGATGCTCTCCGAGAGCCCGTGGTTGAGTCCGGACGACGTCAAATGCCGGTTGATGGCCTCGGCCAGGCCGGCGGTGGACGCCAGCGGCGACCTCGCCTACAGCGTCTTCCAACAGGGAGCAGGCATGGCGTACGCCTACGACGCCGTTCACAGCGACGAATCCGGCTGCGCCAATCAGGGGCTCGATATCGACTATGACCTGGCCGGCATCGAGCACTACGGCGGTCGCGCCAACAGAGACGAGAGCGGCAACTACTACATCGAGGGCCTCAACGGCTACATCTGGGGAGGCGGCTACATCTGGGGTAATGGCTACATCTGGGGTAACGGTTACATCTGGGGCAACGGTTACATCTGGGGTAACGGCTACATCTGGGGCAACGGCTACATCTGGGGCACCAGCTACCCCTGGTGGGACGACGCAGCGGTGTGGAGCGATGGCCTGACGGAGGCCATGGCGATCAACACCTGGGTGCCTCAGGAGTAGGTCCGGTCCGAACCTGGGCGCAAGCCACGCGGCCGATAGTGGCGCCAGCCGACCGGTGAGGTAGGGTTGATCCCACGAACAACTCGGAGAACTACCGGACACAGGACCAATGGTGAATGCTCCCAATACGAGGAGCGGCTCGTCACCGCGCGACGGCGCGACTCCATGCGTGCCGACCGTCGGGGCCTGACGCCAGCAGATGAGCCAGACCCATCGCGATCGAATGTACCGCCGCCATACGCGGGCGGCATCAGTCCGCGCCTGGGGCTGCGCGGTCGTGTGGACAGCTGCCACAGCTGCGCTGCTCCTGGACATCCTCCCGTGGGGCAGCTTCGTGGGGATCTCAGGATCGCTCCTGTTCCTCATCGCACTCAATCCCTCGACGCTGTGGGTACTCAACTTCCTCGACAGCAAACAGGCCGTTCGCAACTGGTCGCTGACGATCAACCTCCTCGAGATCATCGGATACACCGCGGTGATTCACTTCAGCGGCGGGATCGAGGCAGCACACCTGACCCTGATCTACGCGGCACTGATCGTCTACGTCGGAATCCTCGGCCGGAGTCATCTCCCCTTCGCTCTTGCGGCCCTCAGCAGCCTCTGCTTCAGCGCCATGGTGGTGGCGGAGCAGATCGGGTGGATCCGGCACATCTCTCTGGGGTCCGGCTCGCCGATGCCCTGGAAGACGCAAATCGAGGTCACCCTCGTCTCTGTCGGCCTGCTCTTCGTCGTCGCTTTGATCTCCGCTCAAGCCTCCGCCAGGCTCTGGGACTCCAGGGAGAAGATCCGCCATAGCGAGAGCCAGTTCCGGACTCTGGTCGAGAACGTGCCCGGCCTCGTCTACCTCTCGAAGCCGGGCTCTTCTTCCGGGATGATCTACCTCGGCGGCCTGGTGGAGGAACTGACGGGCTGGACCGCTGAGGAGGTCCTGTCGGGTCACAGGACGCTCCTCGATCTCTGCCACCCCGACGAAAGATCGAGGGTGGGTTCCACGATCGATCTCGCGATCCTCGATCGGACCGAGTACGTTGTCGACTATCGCATGCAGCACGCCAATGGCCCGTGGCGCTGGGTGGAGGAACGCGGTCGGCCGATCTTCGACAGAGACGGCCAGCTCCTCTTTCTGGAAGGAATCGTCCTCGAGATCTCCGATCGAAAGACCCTCGAGAGAGAGACCTCCCTACGCACGGTCATTCAACAGGTGGCGCGCGAATGGCAGCTCACCTTCGACACCGTGGAGTCTCCCATTCTCATCCTCGACGACAGGGGCCGAATCCAACGCCTCAACAGAGCCGCTCGCAATCTCGCGGGCCTGGACTACGACGTGTGCAAGGGGCGCCATCTGACCGAGATCCGCCGTGAGGATCCATGGCTCAGCGCCGAACAGCTGATCAAGGACCTGGTGGAGTCCAGAAGCAGCGGACCGCGCCATCGCCTCCTGTCGTCCGAGTCAGGACACTGGGAGCTGACCGCGACCTTTTCGCCGCAGTTCGTGGAGGAGCGCATCGTCATGATCATGCAGGATGCGACGAGGATCGTGGAACTGGAAGACTCGCTGCGCCGCGGTGAGAAACTCGCCGCGATGGGTAGTCTGGTCGGCGGCGTGGCGCACGAGGTCCGAAACCCTCTGTTCGGTGTCTCGGCAACGCTCGACGCGATGAGGGTGAGCTTCTCCGAGAGCGAGGAACTGCAGCCCTATCTCGCGGGTCTGCGCTCCCAGGTGGACCGGATGACCGACCTGATGAACAGCCTTCTCGAATACGGCCGCTCCTCGACGGTAGAGCACGCGGTGGGACACCTCGAGGGCGTCCTCGCCAAGGCCCTGGTGGACTGTGAGCCCTTGGTCGAGCAGACCCGTGTAGAAGTGATCCAGGACGTCGCCGTCGACGGGCGAATCCTGCCGATGAACGAAGGGGGACTCGTCACGCTCTTCGGTAATCTGATCGCCAACGCTGTTCAACACTCGCCGGCCGGCAGTCAGGTCCGGATCGTCGCTACGGTCGGGGACCTGGGCGACGAGCACTGGGTCGAGTGCACAATTCGGGACTCCGGCCCGGGATTCGAGCAGGAGGCGCTGAGCCGCGCCTGCGAACCCTTCTTCTCGCGGCGCGCCGGAGGCATGGGACTGGGACTGGCGATCGTCGAGCGCATCGTGGAGGACCACGGGGGCAGGCTGTCACTCGAGAACCACTCCGGCGGTGGGGCAGTCGTGAGCGTTCGTCTCCCCGCGGAAGCAGCTGAGGTCCGGGCGACGGAGCCGAGCCTGGCCTCCAGCTGATTGCGGATCGAAGGCTGAGGGCACAGGATCAGGGGAGAATCTCGTCCAGGTCGCTCCTCAGCTTCGCCAACTCCTCCGGCGCGGCGCTGTCGTAGTAGCCACGAATTCGCCGATTCGCGTCCAGCAGGACGAACCGTTGGGAGTGCCCGGCAGGGAACATCTCGGCCCCCAGGAGAAACTCCTTCTCCGACAGCCGTCGGGCCTCCTCCAGTGCCGCCCGACCGAAGACCCATCGCTCTTCGTCGACAGCTAGCGCCCCGGCGTACTCGTGAAGTCGCTCCACGGTGTCGACGTCCGGATCGGTCGAGACCGAAAGAAACCGGACGGCATCCGGAGAGTCGTCGTAGAGGCGGTGCATCCTCTCAGTCATCAGCGGGCATGCCATCCGGCAGGACGTGAAGATGAAGTTGACGACCCAGGGACTGCCGGTCATTTCCTCAGACGTGAGCAAGGTACCGCGCGAGGTGACGAGCTCGACCGATTCGACCGTGCGCACGATCGGCAGGGGAGCTTGAGGCGCGCAGGCGGCCCAGAGACCGGCGAGAAGACAGGACAGGAGAAGATGACGCTTCATCGGCTGATTCTAGGCGACCTCGACTCACCTCTGAAGTCGACTTCGGGCGATCTCGATTCGACTCCGCGCCATCTCTCCAACCCGGCTGGGATCGACACGAGCCGCCGCCTCGAAGCACTCGATGGCCCTGGCGAAATCTCCGCCCGCCGCCGCGAGATTGCCTCGGATCATCCAGACCGATCCATCCTCAGGATCGAGGGCTTCCGCCGCGTCCAGGAGCCGCTGGGCTTCGGGCAGATCCCCCTGCATGGCCCGCATCTGGGCCAGCTTCACCAACCGGTCCGCGTTCGGGGACAGATCGACCGCCTTGACGATCGCCGCGGCCGCGTCCTCGAACCGACTGAGTCTCACGAAGATCGTCGCCGCCAGCTCCCATGCCTTGGCGCTGCCGCGCTCGTGCCTGAGGCTGGCCTCGAGAATCTCGGCAGCTTCCGAGAGTCGGCCCTCCTCGGCCAGTGCGAAGGCCTCGAAGAACTGGTTGTAGTAGGGCATCCGCTCCTTCGGGTCGGCGCCTGAGGGCACGCTGATCGAGGCACCGACAACATAGCCCAGTGACTCCAGCTTCGCCCGCTCCTCGGCACTGACTTCACGTCGAGCCGCCACGAGATCGCCGGCGGTCAGCGTCGCCAGCCGAGCGCTCAGGTCTCGGGCGGCCTCAGCCTCGTCCGCCCGATTGCGCATCTCCAGGGGCCTCTCTCCCAAGTCGTAGTACTCCGGCTCGGGGGCCTGAATGAACTTGTCCCGATGGCGGCGCAAGCCGGTGAGCGGAGCCCAACCGTGCCCGAACTGCGGTGCCAGAGACTCGATGTAGACGGCGCGATCGGGGTCGGCCGGTGCCGCGAGCAGATCGACACCGTCGGCATCAGGGAGTCCGTCGACCCCGAGCAGCGAGAGGAGGGTCGGCGCCACGTCGACCAGACCGGCGACCCTGTCCTCGACAACGCGCGGTTCGCTGTACAGCCCGGGAGAACTCAGAATCAGAGGAATGTGGAGAGTCGACTCATAGATGAAGATGCTGTGGCTCGGCTCTCCATGTTCGCCCAGGCTCTCGCCATGGTCCGCCGTGACCACGATCAGCGTCCTGTCCCTCTGACCCGAAGCCTCGAGATGGGACACGAGTCGAGCCAGCTGGGCGTCGACATAGGCGATCTCCCCGTCGTACGGATCGCCGGTCCGGAAGGCAGCCGGCGGTCCATAGGGCGAATGCGCGTCGAAGTAGTGCACCCAGAGAAAGAAGGGGGCGTCCGCGCCCTCCCGCCCGGCCAGCCACTCGAGTGCACCCTCGGTCACCGCTTCCGCAGACCGCTCGGCGAACGCTCCACTGGCAGCGACGCCCCCTCCGAGGTCGTCGTCGTAGGTGGCAAAACCCTGCCCCAATCCAAACCGGCGGTCGAGGACGAAGGAGCCGACGAAGCTGCCCGTCTCATAGCCGGCTCCGGCCAACGTCTCCGCCAAGGTGCGTTTCTCCTCGGCCAGCCTGAAGCTGCCGTTGTCACGAACGCCGTGCTTCGGGGGCGCCAGCCCGGTCATCAACGACGCGTGAGAAGGCAGCGTGATCGGGGTCGGCGCCACGGCATCCAGCCAGACGATGCCGCTCGCAGCCAGGGCATCGAGGGTCGGCGTCCTCGCCGGCTCGTACCCCCACGGACCCAGGCGGTCGGCCCGCACCGTATCCAGCGTCACCAACAGGACGTTGAACCCGCGAGCGGGCGACTGCTGCTGGCCCGACAGGCTGATGGCGGGAAGCCAGCAGGCAAGCAGTGCGGCGAAGGCGATGCTCGGGAGGCGTCTCGAGGTCACGGCGAGACTCTAACTCAGGAGGTCACCCGGCAGGTCTGCACCACGCCGTCGAGCGGCTCCGGTGTTGACACGACTCCCGGCACTGCCTAGCATTCGCGGGCTCACCACTGGGCCGGAGTGGCGGAATTGGCAGACGCGACGGACTCAAAATCCGTTTCCCGCAAGGGAGTGGGGGTTCGAGTCCCCCCTCCGGCACCATCTCCAAACTAGTGCATCTAAACAGCTTGCGGTGACGTCGCTCATGCTGCGTCCGGGCCTCTCTCGGGGTGTGAATGGGCCTCGAGCTCGAGCGACCGTGACTTTCCGTAGAGGTGTTCTCTATGCCCCTACTGGAGCGGAAACAGCGCTTCGAGGATCTCGGCCATCCGGCCCTGCCACATGCCCCAGCCGACGCCGTCGTCGCTCTCGAAGACCTTCGGGTTGTAGCCGTTCTTCTCAAGCGCCGCCACCAAGCTCTTGGCGTCTCTGCGAGAGTCGAAGTCCCAGAACGAATCGAAGCGATCGTACGAGCTCCAGTGGAACACCAGCTCGAGGTCGTGCTTCTCGACCGAGGCGGCGGCCATCAGCTCCTCTTTTTGCGCGCCATGATCGTAGGACTGGGCGGCGGCCCGGGAAACAACCCCCGGGTGCTGCAGCGCGAGGTACATTGCCGCGAAGCCGGCACCGCCGTAGAGGTCCTGGCCCATGATCGCGCGGGATTCGCGGCGCGCGTCGGTGCGGAACGTCTTGTCGAGCAGAGGGATCAGCTCCTCGACTTGCGCCCGGGTGTATTGGGCGGTAATCGAGCCGCCGAGTTCACCAGACTCGACCGTCGGAACGAAGGCGACGATCACCGGCGCGACCGTCTTGCCGATCAAGTTGTCGAGGCTCTTGTCCATCTCCCCGAGAGAGAGTGCCTCCTCACCGTCGACGACTACCAGCAGCGGGTAGCGTCCGTCGCCCGCGCCGTAGCCGTGCGGCAGGTAGATCTGGACTTCGCGCTCGTTGTCCAGCTGCTCGCTCTTCCACTGCAGAGCCTCGATGCTGCCGCGCTCGCCCTCGGGCTCGCGCAAGTGGGACGGCGCCTGCCAGCCGGTGGTCGCCAACACCGATCGCTCGCTGCCTTCGGGACCGGTTTTCTGCGGATTGGCCGGATCGGTCATCGATTCGTCGAAGACCGAGAACCGATAGTTATAGAGGGCTCTCTCGGGCAGCTCATAGCTGCGAAAGTAGAAGTCCGTGCCTTCGACCCGGTGCATGGTGTGCTCACCGCCACCGTGGATGAAGTTGCCGGAGACGGCCAGGTCGTCGACCTCGCCGTGATAGACGAAGTGCACCAGATTCCCCTCGAGAATCGGCAGGGTCGGATGCTCGGCCAGGAAGCTCTCGACCCTCTCGCTCTTGTTCTCAGCCACCGCCAGTTCCTCGACGAAGGCGCCGAAGTCTCCGCGTAGATCCCAGTCGGCCCCGCCGCTCTCGGCGCTCTCGGCGCCGACTGAATCCGCCGAGTTCGCTGTCGTGACGCCGATCGCTGAGATGTCGGCCAGATTCCGGACGTAGACCTTGCCGCCGGCAAAGCTCGGCCGCGTGAAGTAGCCGCGGTCCAGGGCCTGGACTCGCGACACCTCTCGGTACTCTTCCGGCGTCGCCTCCGCGACCACGATCTCTCCGGACCGGATCAGGGTCACCAGATGACCGTCGATCAACAACAAACTTCCGGCGCCCGGCGGCCGCGACTTCCACACCATCTCGCCGGTGGCGGCGTCGACGCAGGTCAAGAAGTTGCCGGAGTAGCCGTAGAGGTAGCCTTCATAGGGCACCGGAACGGGATAGAAGCCTTGGATGCGCAGCGCGCGGGAGCGCCAAGCCTCCCTCGCCGTGTACCCCTCGGCGTTCTTGCTGACCTCGAAGAGGACTGACTCGTCCCAGCCGGCCAGCAGTATCTCGCCCTCGCCCACCGGCACGGGCTGCGTCGCCTCGAAGCCCCAAGCGTCGCCCTCGGTGTGCTGATGGCTCCACAACACCTCACCGGTCTCGGGAGCCAGGCCGAGCAGGCTCTGGTTGGTGACCGCGACCAACAGGGTCTCGCCCCCCAGGTCGAGCGCCATCGGCGACTGATAGACGACCGAATCGTCTCCGGCCGACCAGCGCAGCGCGCCGGTCTCGCGGTCGAAGGCCGAGATCGAGCGCCCGTCGCCGCCGCCGGTCTCGACAACCAGCAGATCACCGATCACCGTCGGCGCGGTGGCGAATCCGGCGCCAGGCTTCACGGCGCCGAAGTCGGCCACCAGGTCCAGGCGCCATCGCTCCTTGCCATCTTCCAAGGAGACGGCGAACAGCTCGCCCCGGGCGCCCAGGCCATAGACCACGCCGCCGTCGACGGTCGGCGTCGCCAGCGGACCGTCGTCGGTGTTGCCGTCTCCCTTGTGGACATCGGAGATCCGGTAGCGCCACTGCTCGGCGCCGGTCGATGCGTCGAGCGCCACCAGGTAGTCAGACTCGCCATCCGAGAATGCGGTCGTCAGCCGCCCGTCGACCACCAGGATCCCTGAATAGGCCGAGCCCAGGGGCCGCGACCACACCCGCTCGAGACCGAAGGCGCCGCCGTCGAACACGCCGTTGCCCAGCGACGTGAGGTTGCCCTCCGGACCGCTCCACACCGGCCAGTCCGCCCCTTCGCGTGGACGTGTGATCGAACGCTCGGTTCGGCGCTCGGAATCGGGCTCAGCGACGGAAACGCTGGCCACGGCCAGCAGAACGAGGAGGATTGAAGCAAGCATTTTCTGGTGCAAGGTGGACCTTTCGGGGATTGGAGATCGGTTTCCCGGCGGCGAGCCGGGCGCTTTCACAGTGCAACTAGTCACGAACGACCGAACTCCGTCGATCAACTCGGAGTCGGAGACCCTCAGGTCATGATCGGTGCTTCGCTCCAGACGACAGATTCGGGGATCACGTGTATCCCTCCGAATCCGGAGGTAGGTCTGCGGTGCTGAGTGCGGCGCGTTCGAAGCTCATCAATCTTGCCGCTCTGATTGCGATGATAGCTCTTCGAAGAGGGTGGGCGAGTCCCCCCTCCGGCATATATGGAATCAGGGAGTTGCGACAACTCGCAGAATAGCCGGACCGGCGCCGGGACCGCCCAGCTCGCTCTGTGCAGGGGATTCGAATGGCTCTTCGCCTTAGACCCGACGGCGCATGCCGTGGCATATCTGGAAGTGACACCTCAGAGAGGGGGTCACGCTCGTCTCCTCGCTCCGTTCCAGAACGGTGCGTACTCACGGTAGCCAGTCCAGCCCAGCTTCGAATGCGCCGTCGTCGGTGAGAACGATGACCCTCAGCTCATCCGGACGAAGCGCCAGGGCCCGGGGTACCCGCAACTGCGAGCGCGGGATTCCGCGGCGTCTCGTTGCCTCGCTATCCTTCAGCTGTCCCACGAATAGGGAGCGGTAGAACACCAGGACGCGTTCCGCGGAGGACGGGACCTGCGAGGCTCGCACGAGAAAGAAGCTGCGGCGCTCGTGTACCTCGAAGCGCCGAGCGGAATCGGAGCGCACGATCCGGCGCCGCCCAGTCGGCGTCGACAGGGCTAGGCGCCGGCCCTCGGTGATCAGCTCGTAGTCGCCTGCGGCGCTCGACAACCGCTCGAGGCAAGGTGGGCCCGCTTCGCGGACGAGATGAATCTCGACTTCGTTATTGCCCGGTGCGAGCATCCTCGGGGGGATCATCGCCGAGAAGCTGCCGTGGCCCGAGCCCACCGAGCGGGTCGTCGCGGCGACCGTACCGTTGACGGCGATCGCTAGATCGAGCCGGCGTGCAGCCGCCTCCCCGAAGTCGACGTTACCCGTCACTCTCGCCGGGAGGAACCGACCGTCGGGATCGACGTCCTCGAAGAGCGCGCGGCGGGCGATTGTTGCCCGCGGCAATGACGAGCTCGAGCCGCCGGTTCTCCCGGAGCACGAATCGACCGGACGTCCTACGAGCGAGACGGCCGGGCCGACCAGGAAGACCCCGTCCCGCTCGTCGATTCGTGGAAACCAGCGCTGCCGAGAACGAGCCGCCGAGAGTCGAGCGTCCATGACCTGGTCCGCCGCCGGCAGGAAAGCGCGAGTTCCCGACCGAGACGAGAAGAGCGACTGGCCCTTCATCTCCCAGTCGAGGTCGACCGCAAGCTCGTCGAGGATCGTCGGCAGGACGTCAAACAAGGAGACAGGCTTGTCTTTGGTGGCGCCTGCCGTCTGGCCCGGCCGCTTGACGAGTAACGGCACATTGAGCGACACGAGACCGCCCCGCTTCTTCAACCCGGGGACAAAGCTGATCCCGTGATCAGCTGCCACCACGACCAAGCTCAGATCCCATACCTCGCTGACGCGTAGAGCGGTCAGGATCTCCCCGAGCAGGTGGTCGGCAAACTCCACCTGGAGCAAGTGACGCTGATACTCCTGGACCAACGCCCATTCGTCCGGCGCGGCTATGGGTCCTCTCCTCGTGTCGGAGACGCGGCTGGCGCTGGACATTGTGAATTCGTAGATCTGGCCCGACGGCAGAAAGCGGAAAGGCACATGGGGCAGCATGAGATGGAGGTAGTGCAGCGTCGGAAGGCTCGAGGACCCGAAGCCCGAGGTCAGAGAGGCGACTACCTGATCGGGAAGCTCGAAATTGTTGCTGATCGCCGGCTGTCCGGTGCTCTCGCGATCGAGCCGCGCTTCACCGCCGAAACCACGCCAGGTTTGATCGATCGCGGGCAGACGGTGCCGCCAGCCGGACGGGGTGATCAGATAGCCGTAGACCAGTGCGAGGTCGCGGCCGAACAGAGTGACTGACGCCTGTTCCGCGGAGATCGGCCTGCACACCCTCCGCGGACAGAGCCGCGTCACGCGCTCGATGACGCGCATCTCGTGAGATTGCGCGAGCGCCGTAAAGAGGTTGCGCGGGTACTCGGCGGCCACCGGCGCCCGCGCGTCGGGCGACGAGTCGCCCGTGAGGAGTGCAGGAACGGCAGCCGAAGTCGAGACGGACGGCGTCACGGCGTTGCGATACCAGGTGCTCTGAGAGGCCAGATCGGCGAAGTGAGGGTAACGCGCTGCGTCGATCCCGTCGCCCGCATGGACCAGGGAAGCCAGCGGTAGCTCGTCGAAGACGATCACGACAACCGGCGTCTCTCTGACGCTGCCCGTCTCGACCGCCACGGTGGAGGCCGTCCAGAGGCTGCGGATGGGAGCGGACAGGAGGAACAGGCCCGGAATGAGGGTCCACGCCGGAAGAGCCAGCCACGCGAGTGCATGCGCGAAAAGCCTCGACTTGCGATACGCCAGCGCCAATGCGATACCTATCGCCACCGCCAGCGCGATAGCGAGGGATGCCGGAGTCGAGTCCGCATGCCGAGTCACCTGCGCACCCATCCCAGTTCCCAGCACGACCACCACACCCAAAACAGTTGCGGAGCCGACGACCCTGCCGAAGACGCGTCGAGCGACGAGAACGACCAAGGCGAGACCGAGCGGTGCAACGACGCTCAGGAGAAACGAGAAGACAAAGACGCCGACCGCCGAGACGCCGTGCTCGATGAAGAACTCGGGCGCGGATCTCAACACGTCGTACAGCGGTTGTGCGACGACCAGCCCCCAAATCGCCGCCAGTGGCAGTACTGGCCATGGCTCGGCCGCTCGCCGTTGGTCGCTGCCTGGGTCGACGCGGGTCGCGGCCATCAGCTGATGATGTCAGCTGAGGCACCCCGGCACACGAGAGCCCCCCCCTCCGGCACCAGCCGGCGCTTGGCCTCGGCACACACTACCAGCCTGAAGTGTCGGCAGGGCCAGCGTCCAGACTTGCCGAGGGAGGGCGGTCCCGAGGCGGACGGTCGCGTACGGGCCTCGCAGGCGCCGACAGGTTCAGTAGAATCCGCGACGGCCCTTCAATGCCCCCCGACCCCTCAATCATCGACTCCAGAACCCGCCTGCTGCACCTGTTGGGCGCCGCGGCGCTGACTGTGGCTCAGCCACTCTACGATGTCTTGGGCAAAAACCCGGAGTTCGGAATCGCGCACCACCTGGCGGTCATGGATTACTGGGTTCTGGCCGGGGTTCTGAGTTTGGGCGTCGGCGGGGCGTGGTGGGCCGTGACGTCTGCACTGGGACTGGCCTGGCCGCGGATCGCAGCGGCGCTGCACCTCGCAGGCGTCGGTGGGCTGATCGCGCTGGGCCCTCTCGGCCTCTTGCAGGCGTGGCCGAGCCAGGTCGTCGGCAGGCTGGGGCTGCTGGCCGTCATGGCCGGAGTGACTTGCGTCGTCTACTGGAGGAGCGAGGTGGCGCGTCGCCTGTTGAGCCTCCTCGCGCTGGGGGCTGTCGTCTTTCCGGCTCTCTTCCTGTGGACGGTGCTGCCACGAGGAAGCTCGAGCGTCGAGACGTCTGCGGTCGGAGCTGTCGCAGCCGACTCCCGCCCGGTCGTGCTCATCATCTTCGACGAGCTTCCCCTGGGCTCCTTGCTCCAGGATCCGACCACCTTGGACGCTGTCCGTTTCCCGAACTTCGCCGGCTTCGCGTCGACCTCCACCTGGTTCCGTCACGCCACGGCCGTTGCCCAGTCCACCCGTGCCGCGGTGCCAGCGATGGTCAGCGGCCGTTACCCCTCCGACCGGAGAGCTCCCACGGCTGATCATCATCCGGAGACGCTCTTCTCGCTGGCGGCCGGTCGCTACGGACTGAACGTTGCGGAGGCGACGACTGAACTCTGCGGTCCTTATTGCGGGACACCGAGCACGATCTTGACCTGGGGCGAACGGTTTCCGCCGGCCCTCGCCGATCTGGGAGCGATCTACCTTGCGATCGTCCTGCCCGGGGCAGGGCCGGTGGTCGAGGACAACTGGAGTGACTACTGGGGAGATGGACCCGCGGTACCGGTCAGTGAAGAGGAGTCCGACTCCCGACCCCACCCGCCGCCCACCCGCCAGCTCGAGCGCTTCCTCGAAGGCCTCGAAACGTCACCCCGAGCGACGTTCCACTTCATCCATCTGAAGGTGCCTCATGTGCCGTGGCGATTCCTCGCCGATGGTCGCAGCTACATGCGAGAGCGCAGGCGGGCCCATGGGCTCGGTGACGGCGCCACGTGGGCGGGGAGCGAATGGGAAGTGGTCCAGGCACAGCAACGACACCTGATTCAACTCCAGTACGCGGACCGATTGCTCGGTCAGATCGTCGCCGGGCTGCGGGACGCAGAGCTCTTCGACCCGAGCCTGATCGTTGTCGCGGCCGATCACGGGACCAGCTTCGAACGGGGCCAGCGTCGGCGCTTTGTGACGGACGGCAACCTCGTGGACATCGCTCACGTGCCCCTGTTCGTCAAGCGACGAGATCAGACGGCTGGGACTTCGAGCGACGAGAATGTCGAGACGGTCGACATCGCGCCGACGATAGCCCGGGGCATGGGGCTCGAACTCCCGGGGCTGCACGATGGTCTCGATCTCCTGGGTGAACGCCGCCGCGGAACGACGAAGACCATCTTCCGCGGCTGGGATCCGGACGGAGCAGGCAAGCAATGGACCTACGAGGTGCAGCGACTGGGGGAGACCTGGGAGCGTGTCAGGGTTCGCAATAGCCGCTTCCCGGAGCCGAGTCTCTTCGCAATCGGCGCCGATCGCCATCTCGTCGGCCAGTCGATCGCGGCCTTCGAACCGGCCCCGCCGCGAGCCTCCCTGGCGCTCGACCACCCCGCAGCCTTCGGCGCCGTGGACCCGGGAGGCTCAATGCTGCCCGTGCACGTCATGGGCCGCCTGACCTTCACCGAGCCCATCGCGGAGTCTCAGCTCCTGGTCGTGGCCCTCGATGGTGTCATCCAAGCTGTGACTGAGTCGTACGGCCGTCTCCCGACCGAAGAGGCCGGCTTCTCGGCGCTGCTCGACCCAGCGACCTTGCGAGCCGGTAGACAGGAGCTGGCGGTCTACCTTGTCGAAGAGGACTCGTCGATGAGCCTGGTCGGACAACAGTAGCCGCGAAGCAGGCGCCTCGTGGGCTGCCGATGCTGAGACCGTTTGGTGGCGCGATTCCACGGCGGCACGCGCTCTCCTGCGGCAGGGAAGGCCCACACCCCAAAGACCGCGAAGAGTGAGGAATCGAACTTCCAGCCTGAAAGGCGTAAACCAAGCGCAAGTTGCTCTCATAAGTGGACAACAGGGCCAATTTGGCGCTCAATAGGCCCTTCAGGTTGACAAATCAGGCACAATCGGCTATGTTTCGCGACTCCAAACGTGGGTCCTGCAGCGACTTACGTCCCCCCAGAACATCGAAAGTCAGTCTCGAGGGAGAGCGTTCGCGTGACATTCAAAGTCGGTCAGAAAGTGGTCTATCCAAATCATGGCGTCAGCCTCATCGAGAAGATCGAGGGCGCCAGTTTTGACGGTGTCGAGCACACCTTCTATCACCTGCGTCTCTTCTCGAACGAGTCCAAGGTCATGGTGCCCAAGGACAACCTCGAGTTGGTCGGTCTGCGGCCTCTCAATGCCCAGAAGGACATCCAGGCGCTCTTTCGCGTCCTGCGCAACGACGTCTTCGAGACCTACAAGGACTGGAAGGGTCGCTACAAGCAGAATCTCGACAAGATGAAGACCGGCGAGCTGCCCGAGGTCGCCAAGGTCCTCAAGAACCTCGAGCTCGTGAGCTCCAAGAAGAGCCTCTCGTTCCGCGAGAAGAAGATGTACGAGCGGGCCAAGTACTTCATCGTCAGCGAGATCGCCCATGTCAAGAACATCAAAGAGCCCGAGGCCGAGAAGCAGGTCGACAAGGCTCTGGCTCAAGGCATGACGAAGCTCGAGGCCAGCGGCAGAGTCACCGTCGAAGCCAGCTGACGAACGTCGATTCGGCGTAGGATCACCCTCCCACCGAAGGGAGTTCGAGATCTACGCCGAAGTCGCCGTGCCCTTACCGCTCCCCGAGCCCCTCGTCTACGAGGTGCCGGAGGCCTTCGCGGACCTGGCCAGGCCGGGTAGCCGAGCCCGTGTCCGGGTCGGGCCACGACGGGTCATCGGTGTCATCACCGGGCTGCGGGACGAGGCACCGGAAGGCTTCAAGATCCGGCCCTTGGAATCGGTTGTCGATCGACTGCCGCTCCTGCCGCGGGAGCTGCTCGAGCTGGCCGATTTCATCGCCGACTACTACCTGGCGCCGATCGGGGAGGTCCTGCGCGGGATGATCCCCGGCAAGCTGCCGCCCTGGGGGGATCAGAAAGTCTGGCTCACCGATGCCGGTGCCCTGGCGACGAGCCTGAATCCGGACGAGACACAGGTGGTCGACGTCCTTACGCAGCAGGGTCGACTCAGTCTCGCTGATCTTCAGGCAGCGACCGGCCAGGCCGACCTCCACAGCGTTGTCGAGCGACTTCGCGATCGAGGGCGTGTCGCCGTCGCCGAGAACCGGAAGCAGGGCGTGCGCTACGCCCGGGCGGTCGAGCTGGGGCCCGGCACCCTCGAAGCTCAGCTCGAGGCCTGTGGCCGGTCTGTCAAGGGGCGGGCTGTTGTCGAACTGCTGTCCGCGCTGGGGCGCCCGGCCACCGTCCGGGAGCTCGAAGATCGCGTCGAGTGTGGGCCGGGAGTCGTGCGCAGGCTCATCCAGCTGGGCATCCTGAGGCAGTTCACTCAGATCGAGAGGCTGAGTCTCGAGGATCACCGGGCCCAGACAGCGCAGGTCGACCCCGACTCGATCGTTCTGAGGGATGACCAGAGTGCAGCGCTCTCGGCGCTGCTCGAGAGCCTCGACCGGCGCGAGTACGCCCCCTTCCTGATCCAGGGCGTCACCAGCTCGGGCAAGACCGAGGTCTACCTGCGGGCAGCGGAGAAGACCCTGGCTCAGGATCGCAGCGTCATCCTCCTCGTCCCCGAGATCGCGCTCGTACCGGCGCTGGCAGCGGCCGTGCGACTGCGCTTCGGCGACCGCGTCGCCGTGCTCCACTCAGGCCTCTCGGCCGGCGAGCGCCACCAGGAGTGGGAGCGACTTCGCGCCGGTGAGGCCCGCGTAGTCCTCGGCCCGCGCTCCGCCCTGTTCGCCCCGGTTCGGGACCTCGGTCTGATTGTGGTCGACGAGGAACACGACGGCTCCTACAAGCAGGACTCCACGCCCCGCTACCAGGGGCGGGACATCGCTCTGCTCCGGGCTCAGCGGGCCGGCGCGACCGCTGTCCTGGTCTCCGCGACTCCGAGCCTCGAGAGCCGCCACAACGTGGAGGTGGGGAAGGTCCGGCCCCTGGCACTGCACGGGCGCGTCGGGGACGCCAGTCTGCCCGAGGGCATCGTCGTCGACCTCAAGACCGAGGGAGCACCCCAGCGGCCGGGAGAGGTGCAGTTCACCGAGAGGCTGACGACAGAGATCGAGAGCAGCCTGGTGGCGGGTGACCAGATCATTCTGCTGCGCAACCGCCGCGGATACGCTCCTCTCCTGCTGTGTCGCGCCTGCGGCGAGGACTTCGAGTGCGACGACTGCGGCCTGCCCCGGACCTTCCATCGTCGGGAGGGCGTGTTGCGCTGCCACTACTGCGGCGCGGCGCGCTCTGCGCCGCGGCGATGCCCGAGCTGCTCTGAGGAGGCTCTCGAAGCCATAGGTGCCGGCACCGAGAGGGTGGAGGAGCAGTTCGAGGCTCTCTTCCCGGGGGTCCCCGTCGCCGTCCTCGACCGCGACACGGTGCGCCGGCGGGGCAGTGCTGCGGCGGTCCTCGAGTCTTTCTCACGGGGCGACGCACAGGTGTTGATCGGAACGCAGATGGTGGCCAAAGGGCATCACTTCCCGGCCGTGGCGCTGACCGGGGTCCTGCTGGCGGACACCTATCTCGGGTTCCCGGACTTCCGCGCTGTCGAGCGCACCTACAACCTTCTGGTGCAGCTCGCAGGCCGCGCCGGCCGGGGAGATCGGCCCGGTCGCGTCGTCATCCAGACCTTCCATCCGGATCACTACGGCATCCAGGCGGCGTTGAACCACGACGATCGTGCCTTCGTCGAGAAGGAGATGCGTTTCCGCCGGGTTTTTCACTACCCGCCCTTCAGCCGCATGATTCAGCTCCTCGCGCGGGACACCTCCCGAGAGCGCGCCGAGACGACGCTGCGCTCCCTCGCGGACGCCATCCGTCGAGATCCGGACAGCCGAGGCGTGCGGGTGCTGGGGCCGGCGCCGGCGCCGTTCGAGAGGCTGCGCGGCAAATGGCGCTTCCAGCTCCTGCTACGGGGCGACACCAGCCGGCGTCTCCGCAGTCTCGTGCAGGCGGCGATGCCGGCGAATCCGGGCACGGACATCGTGGTCGACGTCGATCCGTTCGAGCTGCTCTGATCCTTCGGCCCGCGTCGCCTCATCGTCCCCGGAGCCCCTGATTGACGGCCGGCGAGTGCCTTGCTAGCGTGCCCATCCCATGTGTGCCGCCGAAGCTCCGTTCGAACAACCCCTGGCCGATCTGCGCCGTCGGATCGAGGAACTCTCCGGTTTTCCGGAGGGGGCCGGCCGTGGCAAGGAGATGGCCAGCCTCGAGAAAGAGCTCGCGAAGAAGACCCGCGATGTCTACGGCCGGCTCTCCCGGTGGGACAAGACCCTGGTTGCCCGGCACTCCGATCGGCCGTACACCAACGACTACATCGAGCAGCTGACCGAGGACTGGCTCGAGGTTCGAGGCGATCGGGCCTTTGCGGACGACCCCGCGATCGTCGCCGGATTCGCCCGGTTCCACGGTCGTTCGGTCGCCGTGATCGGTCACCAGAAGGGCCGCAGTACCCAGCAACGCATTGCCCGCAACTTCGGCCAGCCACGACCCGAGGGCTACCGCAAGGCCCTGAGGGTGATGAAACTGGCCGAGCGCTTCGGGCTGCCGATCCTGACCTTCATCGATACTCCCGGGGCCTATCCCGGTATCGGCGCCGAGGAGCGTGGCCAGGCGGAGGCGATCGCCAACAATCTCGTCGAGATGGCCGGGCTGAGGGTTCCCCTCATCGTGACGGTCACCGGCGAGGGAGGTAGTGGGGGCGCGCTGGCTCTGGGAGTCGGCAACCACGTCCTGATGCTCCAGTACTCGATCTACTCGGTGATCTCGCCCGAGGGCTGCGCCGCAATCCTCTGGAAGGACCAGTCGAAGCGCGAGGCGGCAGCCGAAGCGATGAAGATCGCCGCCCCGGACCTGCTCGAGCTCCGCATTGTGGACGAGGTGATCGAGGAGCCACTGGGCGGCGCTCACACGGACGTCCCGGAGACCTGCCGTCGCGTGGGTGAGGCCGTGGCTCGCGTCCTCGACGACCTCAGTCGCCTGAGTGGCGACGAGCTCGTCGCGCAACGCTACGAGCGCTTTCGAAGCCTCGGAGTGTTCGTCGGCGGTTGAGCACTCGTTGGGCTCCGGCTGAGATCCCCGACACCGCTGCGGTGCTGGAGGCTTCGGGCCTCGAGCCCTGGCTCGCGGCGTTGCTGTCGAGACGCGGAATCGACCACCCCAACGAGGTCGACGCCTTCCTCGAGCCTTCGATGGCCGCGCTCCATGACGAGAGCACTCTCCCCGACATCGGGCCCGCGCTCGAGCGCCTCGAAGGAGCCCGTGAGACGGAGGAGAGAGTGGCGATCGTCGGCGACTACGACGTCGACGGCGTGACCGCGAGCGCTCAGCTCGTCGCTGTGCTGAGGGCCTGCGGCCTGCAGGTCGAGCCCATCCTTCCCAACCGCCAGATCGAGGGCTACGGCTTCCAGCCGATTCACGCCGAGAGGGCGAGCGAACTCGGCTGCAGCCTGATCGTGACCGCGGATTGCGGCAGCACCTCTCGAGACGCCGTCGAGAGAGCCGGAGAGCTGGGTGTCGACGTCATCGTCACCGATCACCACCTGACGTCCGGCGAGCTTCCTGAAGGGACTCTCGAGGTGAATCCCGCCCGCCCCGACTCGGAGTATCCGTACGGCCATCTCTGCGCATCCGGTATCGCCTTCAAGCTGGCCAGGGCGTTCGCCATCCGCTGCGCTCGCCCGGTGCCCGATGAAAGCCTGCTCCGAATGGCCTGCCTCGGCACGATCGCCGACCTCGTCCCCCTGACCGGTGAAAACCGTGCGATCGCCGCCCTCGGGCTTCGCGCGTTGCCCGACTCGCCCTCCCCGGGCCTTCAGGCCCTGATGTCCACCGCCGGCGTCAGGCTGCCGGTGACAGCGGAGGACGTCGGTTTCCGCATCGGGCCGCGCATCAATGCAGCCGGCAGAATGTCGGCAGCGGACACGGCACTCGAGCTGTTGCTGACCCGTGATCCGGCCGCCGCCAAGCGGGCCGCAGCGCAGCTCGAGGAGTGGAACCGGGAACGCCGGGAGGCTCAGCAGCAAGTCACGACGCAGGCTCGCGAGCGCTGGGACGAGGATCCCGACACGCCGCCCATTCTCGTCGGTTGGGATCCTCTGTGGCACGCAGGTGTCGTCGGCATCTCGGCCGGCCAGGTGGCACGCCACTTCAACCGGCCGACCCTCCTGCTCCAGGTCGAAGGGGATGTGGCCCGGGGATCCGGCCGGAGTATCCCGGGAGTCAACCTGCATGCGTTTCTCGATCGCTGGTCGGAGCGACTGGAGCGATTCGGCGGCCACGAACAAGCCGTCGGCCTCAGCGTAAAGGTGAGTGAACTCCCGGAACTCGCCGCCGAGTGGACGCAGGCCGCAGCCGAGGAGTGGCCCCCCGAGCTCCTCGAACGAGTCCACGAATACGAGTGGGAGTTCCCTCCGGACGAACTGGACCGTTCACGCTTGGACGCCCTGCGCCGGCTCGAGCCGTTTGGAATGGGCAACCGGACGCCGCGGCTCAGGACCGGACCGCTGCGGCTCCTCGGCGCTCCAAAGCTCTTCGGCGACGGGCACCTCAAGGGAACGGCAGTCACCCCGAACGGTCACTCACTCGCGCTGCTGGGGTGGCGCTGGGCCGACCGCGCTGCGGACCTTGCGGGTGATTTCGAAGTTCTCGGCTATCTCGAGTACGACAGCTACCGCGACGCTCCGGTCTTCCGCCTGGAAGACGCCCGAGCGATCGGCAGCGCCAACGCTTAGAATGCCATCATGGCGCGCAAGACCACGACGACGACCCTGGTGCGCGTGCGCCGCATGTTGCTCTTCGGGCTCCTGGTCTTCGTCGGGACCCTGATCGCCCTCTACATGTTCGGCCGTCCCCCGGCTCAGGGCCCGAACTTCGCCGACGTCGCCGAGTCGCCCGGCGACCAGGAGTTCGTCAGCATCGGACGCAACTTCCGCCGCCAGGTCACCGAGGACGGCAAGCGTCTCTTCGAGATCGAGGCCGACACCCTGCTGTCGAACGAAGCGGACCTCATCGTTCTCGAGGGCGTCAAGGTGATCATGCTGCGTGATGGCGGCAAGGAGTACATCATCGAAGCGGACCGTGCGAAGTACAACCTGACGCTGAAGGAGGGGACGCTCACCGGGAGCGTCGTCATCTCCGGCAGCGACGGCCTCAGGCTCGAGACCGAGGGACTGGAATTGTTGCGACGCGGCACGATCGTCGTGAGCACGGCGCCGATTCGTCTGTTCATGGGCGGGGCCTACGAAGGTCAGGCTCAACGGTTCGAGGTCCATTTCCCTCGCGACCGGATCATGCTCGCAGGGGGCGTCCGTCTCTCCTCGGCTCCCGGCCGCTACCCCAGCAGCACCCTCAGGGCCCGGAAGACCGTCTTCTTCCGTGACACCCACAACTTCCTCGCCGAAGGGCGGGTCATGCTTCGTCGTGAACAGGACACTCTCAGGGCCCGTCGGCTGTCGGTGAACTTCGACGAGACCGACAGCAACATCCTGTTCGCCAACGCCAGTTGGGAGGTCGAGGGGAACCTCGGACAGTTCGACAGCGACGGACTCCCGGCAACTGCCGTAATCACGGGCGACGAGCTCTCGATCGTCTTCAACGAACTCAGCGGCGACCCCGAGCGACTCGAGCTCGGGGGGGCGGACGGTGGGATCGCACGCCTCTCCGTCACCGACGCGACCGGCCTCGACCGCGAGATGGTCGCCGACTATCTGTGGGCGGACTTTGCCGACGGCGCGCTTCGACAGGCCGAGGGGGTCGGCAACGTCTCCATATCCGAGGGCCTTTCTTTCGCACCCGCCGTTCAGCTCCGCCAGCTGTGTGCCGACTCTGCCGAGGCTGTGTACCTCGACGACGGGGCTCTCGAGTCGATGACGCTCGCGGGTGACGTGACCTACAGTGAGCCGGATCTTCATGCCGGAGGCGACGAGCTCAAGAGCGAAGGGGACGCCGGAACGATCGACATGACCGGTGACCTCGCCTGGCTGGCCAGCTCAGAGGGCAAGCTGATGGCCCCTCACATCCACTTCGATCAGTCGGTCGGTGTGGCTCAGGCGCTGGGTGGCGTTCGCGCCGAGATCATCTCCGAGTCCGCCGCTGATCTCGACATCGCCGAGGACCCTGAACTGCCCGTCCAGATCGAGGCAAGACGAGCCGAGTGGCACCGTCAGCCACCGAGCTTCGAGTTCGTGGAGGACGTGCGGGCCTGGCAGGGTGAGAACTTCCTCATCAGCCAGGCCCTCGGCGTCGAGGACGAGGAACTGGTGGCCACCGGCGGAGTCCGCTCCGTCTGGCACAAGCGCGCGCCGGCTGACGCCCTGGAGAGCGGTGAGCCGGACCCGCCGATCAGCATCGCCTCGAAGAACATGACCTACAGCCCGGACGAAGGCCGACTGGTCTACCAGGGAGACGCGGCACTGGTTCAGGGCGGCCGGAGCATGCGCTGCCCCCTGCTCCAACTCGAGATCAACGACGCCGACGAGTTCGAGCGTATGTACTGCGAGGGTGGCACCCAGATCGGAGACAGCGACGCCGGAAGCAGGATCTCCGGCATGGCGGCCATCTACAACTCCGCTGCGAGCAAGGTCAAGGTGCTGGGTGAACCGGTGAATATCACCCAGGGCACCGGTGGCACGATCAACGCTCGGCTCATCGTCTACGACTTCGAGACAGCGATCGCTGAGATCGACAGCGTCAAGGACGAGCATGCCGACCTCTTCCTCACGGCCTCCGAGTACTTCAAGCAGTTCGGGCCGCAGTACGGGTATCCGGCCAATCCGGGGACTCCGACGCTTCCGGGAGCCGCACCCACCGGCGAGCCTGGAGCGGTGGACGCCGACGGTGTTCCGATCGACCCCGCAGCGCCGGTCGACCCGACGCAGGAGGGCGTGGCGGAGCAGACCGGAGTCTCCACCGAGGGACAGGCCACCGAGAGCCCGACCGTCGACGGCTCCACGGACGGCGAGACGCAACCGGCCGGAAGCGACGACGGGGACGACAACGGCGACGACAGCGATAATGGCGTCACGGGAGACGACGAGTGAAGGAACGGCGACACCTTTGGACCCACGACCTGCGCAAGGTCTACAGCGGCCGAGCCGTGGTCGACAAGGTCTCGATCGAGGTCGCCCCCGGGGAGATCGTCGGTCTCCTGGGGCCCAACGGCGCCGGCAAGACGACGACCTTCTACATGGTCGTCGGGCTCACGAGACCGGACTCGGGCGAGGTCTACCTGGGCGACGAACCGATCGGCACGATGCCGATGTACATCCGCGCCAGACGAGGGATCAGCTACCTCCCGCAGGAGGCCTCGGTCTTCCGCAAGCTCAGCGTCGAGGAGAATCTGCGGGCGATTTTCCAGACGCTCGAACTTCCGGGCGCGGAGCAGGAGCGCAGGATCGATCAGCTGCTGCGCCAGTTCGGGCTCGACCAGGTTCGCTCGACGGCGGGATATCTGCTCTCGGGTGGTGAGCGTCGGCGGGTGGAGATCGCTCGCGCGCTGGTGACCGAGCCTCTCTTCGTCCTCCTCGACGAGCCGTTCGCCGGAATCGACCCCATCGCAGTGATCGACATTCAGGAAATCATCAGCCATCTTCGCGAGATGGGCATTGGAGTCCTGATCACCGACCACAACGTCCGTGAGACTTTGAAGATCACCGATCGCGCCTATATCATCAACAACGGCGAGATCCTCAGATCGGGTCGACCCGACGAACTTTCGGCGGACCCTCAGGTCCGCCAAATCTATCTAGGCGAAGACTTCACTCTCTGAGGATCTCCGAGGCCTATGGCGCTCGAGCAAAAGCTGTCGCTCAGACTGGCACAAAAGCTGGTCATGACGCCCTCGCTGCAGCAGGCGATCAAGCTGCTGCAGATGACGCGAATCGAGCTGCAGACCGTGGTGACTCAGGAACTGGTCGAGAACCCCATTCTCGAGGAGGCTGAGGATCAGCTCGACGAGCCGGCGGAGGAGACCGAGCCGGCAGCCCAGGAGGTGAACGAGCCGGAAGTCGAGAACAAAGAGGAAGACTTCGACATCGAGGCCTACCTGACCAACGTCTGGGACAGTTCGAGCGAGCCGCGGACCTACGAGCCAAGGGAAGCCCCCCCGATCGAGAACACCCTCACCCAGGAGGAGGATCTCTACGATCACCTCCTGTGGCAGGTCCACATGGCCGATATCCCGGATCGGCTGCGTCGCATCGCCGAGTTGATCATCGGCAACCTCGATGGGGACGGCTTCCTGGCGGCCTCGACGGAGGAGATCTGCGCGCTCGGCCTGGGAGAGATGGAGGAGATGCCTTTCTGCGAGGAGGACGTCACCGAAGGCCTCGAGTTCGTACAGAGTCTCGACCCGCCGGGGATCGCCTGCCCGGACCTCCGGCACAGCCTCCTGCATCAACTCGACGCGCGGGACGAGCCCGAGGACTCGCTCGCCCGGCGGATCGTCGCCGAGGACTGGGACCTCTTTCTGCGCCGCCAGCTACCGACCCTGGCGAAGCGCTACGGGGTCGAACTCGCCGATCTCGAACCGGTCGTCGAGTCGATCAAGACTCTCGAGACCCGCCCGGGCCGCCTGTACAACTCCGAGCGAACCCAGTACGTCACGCCTGACGTCTACGTGCGCAAGATCAGTGGCGAGTACGTGATCCAGCTCAACGACGACGGTCTGCCACGTCTGCGGATCAGCCGCTCCTACCGGAACATGCTCGAGAAGCTCCAGGCCGATGGCAACGGCGGCGAGGCTCAGCAGTACATCAAGGACAAGCTGCGCTCCGCACTCTGGCTGATCAAGAGCCTCGACCAGCGACAGCGGACGATCTACAAGGTAGCGGAGTCCATCGTCAAACAGCAGAGCGGGTTTCTGGACCACGGGATCGACTATCTGCGGCCCATGGTTCTGCGTGACGTCGCTGCGGACATCAACATGCACGAGTCGACCGTCAGCCGCGTCGTCTCCAACAAGTACATCCACACACCGCGGGGCCTGACCCCGATGAAGTTCTTCTTCCACAGCGGCATCGATCGCGAGTACGGCGGCGACATCTCGTCGTTGACCGTGAAGCGCAAGATCGAGCAGCTCATTCAGGACGAGAATCCCGACAAGCCGATCTCCGATAGTGGTCTGGCAGCGGCCCTCAAGCGCGAAGGCATCAACATCGCGCGGCGCACCGTCGCCAAGTACCGGGATGAGTTGGGCGTTCCGTCTTCAACCCATCGCAAGAAGATTTTCTAGAAGGGAGCGAAAACCGAGTGCAGATCCATTACGTCGCACGCAATCTCGAGCTCAACGATGAGATCCGGGCCTACACCGAGAAGACGATGACCCGGGCCGTCCGATTCCTCGAGGACCCGGTGGAGATCCGTGTCACTCTCGAGGAAGAAGGACGGCGCAAGAAGGCCGAGTGTCACGTCCACCATCGATTCGGGATTCTTCAGGCCGAGGTGGAGTCGAGCGACATTCGCGATGCGATCCACAATGCGATCGAGAAGCTCGAGAAGCAGGCTCGACGATCGCGCAAGAAGTTCATGGACAAGAGACGGCGCAACGACCGCCAGACCGCTCACGAGTGGCCTGTCGACGTAGTGGAGAAGGCGAGCGTCGGAGCCGCCGAGGCTCCGCGGATTATCAAAACGTCGGCCCTGCGCATCAAGCCTCTCACTCTCGAGGAAGCAGCGCTTCGACTCGAGGCGGCGAAGAACGACTTCCTCGTTTTCCGCGATTCCGACCACGGCCGGATCAACGTCATCTACAAGCGGCACGACGGCGACTACGGCCTGGTGACACCGGAGGCCTGACGACCATGCATCTGGCGGAGCTCACAGATCCCGAACTGATCTTCCCCGATATCTCGGGTATCGACGGCGACGCCATCCTTCGCGAACTGGCCGACCGCCTGGCGGCAGCGGGCCGGGTCCGCAAACCCGGCAAGCTCTTCGAGCTACTGCGCGAGCGCGAGAGTCTCGGCTCGACCGCGCTCGGACAGGGCGTCGCCGTGCCTCACTGCAGGATTCAGGGCGTCTCGGGAGTGCTGGTCGCTGTGGGGCTATGTCGAGAGGGCGTCGACTTCGCCGCCGAGGACGGCGAGCCGGTCCGGCTGTTCTTCGTCGTCGTCTCCTCGAACAGCGCCCCGGCGGAGCATCTGCACTGCCTCGCCGCAATCTCGAAGTGGGTCAAGAACGGCCGTCTCTGTCAGCTGATGGACTTCGATGAGCCGCAGGAGATCTACGACTGGATCGGAGAGACGACTGGGGAAGATGACTGAAGACGCGGCCTTCGTCGGCGTAGACGAACTGCTCGGGTCGGAGTTGCGAGACCTGAACTTCGAGGTGCTCTCGGGCGGCTCCTCCCTCGATCGCCGTATCTCCCACCCCCGGGTCCAGAAGCCGGGGCTTGCGTTCGCCGGCTACTACGACTACATCAAGGCGGGACGGGTGCAGATCGTCGGGGCCAGTGAGAAGGCCTACCTCGAGACTCAGGCCCCCGAGGTGCGGACCCGCCGCTGCACGGCCATCCTGGAGCGCGAGATCCCGGTGTTCATCGTCACCAAGGGGCTGGATCCGATTCCGGAGTTCAACCGCCTGGCCGAAGCACAGGGTGTTCCGGTCCTGAGATCTCCGAGCCTGTCGTCGACGGTCATCAAGCGAGTGAGCAACTTCCTCGAGGAACATCTCGTCCCGTCGATGCACCTCCACGGCGTCCTGCTCGACATCTACGGCCTGGGCGTCCTGCTGATCGGAGCCAGCGGCGTCGGCAAGAGCGAGTGCGCCCTGGACCTCATCACCCGCGGGCACAGTCTGGTGGCGGACGATCGGGTCACCGTCAAGCTATATCCGAGCGGTGACCTCGTCGGTTCGGCCGAGAAGCCTCTGCGCCACCACATGGAGCTGCGCGGCCTGGGGATCGTCAACGTTCACGACCTCTTCGGTCTCGCATCGGTTCGCGAGCACAAGCCGATCGACCTGGTGGTCGAACTGGAGAAGTGGGACGAGAACCGGGCCTACGACCGCCTGGGGCTCGACGAGAGTGTCTATCCCATCCTCGACACTCCCTGCCCGTTCATCAAGATGCCCGTTGCGCTCGGCCGCAATCTGTCCATCCTGGTGGAGATCGCCGCACGCAACCACCTGCTCAAGATGCAGGGGCATCACTCGGCTAGAGAGTTCGCGCGCATGCTCGAAGAGAAGCTCGCCGAAGAGGGCAAGAAGTGAGCGCCCCCCGGAACGGACTCGTCCTCATCACAGGCCTCTCGGGCTCCGGCAAGAGCACAGTGGCCAAGAGCCTCGAGGATCTGGGGTACTACTGCATCGACAACCTCCCTCTGAAGTTGCTGGGACGCCTGCTCACCGATCCGCTGGAGACGAGCGGCACGAGCCAGGACATCGCGGTGGTCACCGACGTCCGGGCACCCGGCTTCGCTGAGGAGTTCCCGAAGCTCCTCGCCTCGGCCGACGTCGCCCGCCACGAGCCGGTCGTGCTCTTCCTCGAGGCCGACGACGAGACCCTGGTGCGCCGCTTCTCGGAAACCCGCCGCAGCCATCCGATCGGCGACACCGGCTCCCTCATCGAGAGCATCCAGCTCGAGCGTCAGCTGCTCTCAGAGGTCCGGGGAGCCGCCGATCGCGTGTTCGATTCCAGCGAGTGGACAATTCACGAGCTCCGCGACCAGGTCCGACTGGAGTTCGGCCAGGATCGGGACGTCGCGGCTGGACCGATCGTCACCCTGACGAGCTTCGGCTTCAAGTACGGGATCCCGTACGGGACCGACCTTCTCTTCGACGTGCGCTTCCTGCCCAATCCCTACTTTGTCGACGGTCTCCGGGAGTTGACCGGAAGGGACGCACCGGTCCTCGAGTACCTCGAAGGGGAGGCGGAGTATCAGGAACTGGTCGACAAGCTTCACGACTTCATCGCCTACCTGCTGCCCAAGTACGATCATGAACAACGCAGCTACGTTTCGATCGGCGTGGGCTGCACCGGCGGCCGCCACCGCTCGGTCGCCGTCACCGAAGAGATCAACAAGCGCCTGGAAGAGGAGGGCTGGACCCTCCGCAAGTCCCACCGGGATGCCGGACGCTAGGGGAGGCTACCGCTCTTGGTACAGATTCTGTTGCTGACCCGCGGCAGCCTGGCAGAGGAGTGGCTGCGAGCCACAGAGGCCGTCTGCGGCGGCCCCGTCAAGGGCATGGAGATCCTTGCGCTCGAGTGGGATGGGAAGAGGGAGGAGGATTTTGCGCATGTGCGCACTAAAGTACAGTCCATGCGTCAGTCCGCGCCGCTCCTCATCCTCACCGACCTGCACGGCAGCACGCCGACGAACCTGGCCGCCGAGCTTGCCCTCGACCCCGAAGTCGTCGTCGTCGCCGGGGCAAACCTCGCCATGGTTCTGCGCCTCGCCTGCGACGACCGAGAGGACCGCCCGGTCTCGGAGCTGGCAGATTGGATCTGCGCCAAGGGGCGCTCCGCAATCCGGCGCATCGAGGGGCCGACCAGGGGAGTGGACACGTGACGTCGCGTACCCTGATCCTCCCGAACCGGCTCGGTCTTCACGCCCGGGCGGCGGCGAAGCTGGTCCACATAGCCGGCGGTTTCCCCTGCGAGATCAAAGTGTCCCGCGACGGCCAGCAAGTCGAGGCCAAGAGCATCCTCGGACTCCTCCTGCTCGCCGCCCCCCAGGGGTCGGAAGTCACCATCAACTGTGACGGTGACCGCGAGCAGGAGGCGATCGACGCCCTGAGCGAGCTCATCGAGGGCGGTTTCGGAGAAGACGAGTGAGCGAGCAGAGCATCCTCGAAGGGCGGGGAATCGTCGCCGGCTGTGCCCTGGGCAAGGTGGTCACCATCGCCGGCCCCGCGCACGACACCTTCCGCCTGAGCCTGAGCTCCGAGCAGGTCGCTCCCGAGATCGACAGACTTCGACAGGCGATCGCCGGCACCTCGGCCGATCTGGCGAAGATCCATGACGAGGTCTCCCGCAAGTCGGGAGCCGATCTCGGAGCGATCTTCGACGCGCAGCGGCTCATCCTCGGCGACCCACAGCTCCAGGCGAGTCTCGAGGGCGAGATTCGCGATCATCGCGTCAATGCCGAGTGGGCGGTTCGCGAGGTCGTGGCGGGTCTGATCGCAGAGTTCAGACAGCTCGAAGTGACCCACTTGCGCGAGCGCGCCGACGATCTGCGAGACGTCGCACGATCCCTCCTGCGCACACTCTCGGGCGACCTTTCGGAAGCCGTTTCCCGGCTCTCAACGAACGAGCCCCTCGTTCTGCTGGCCCACGACCTGACACCCTCGGAGGCGATTCGCCTCAGCCGCGCGGGAGTCGTGGGCTTCGGCGTCGAGGTCGGCGGGGAGACCTCGCACACGGCAATCATCGCCAGGTCTCTCGATCTGCCGCTCGTTTCGGGCCTGCCCGAGGGCCTCGAGGATCTACCCGAGACCGCCCAGGCGATCATCGACGGTGACCGCGGACGGGTCATTCTCGATCCGTCGCCCGAAACGCTGGACGCTCATCTCGTGCAGGTCGAGGAGTCCACGGCGAGAACGGCGCGCCTGGTCGAGACCGCAGCCCTCGATGCCGTGACCCGTGACGGCCTGGAGATCGCTCTGATGGCGAACATCGACCTGCCGGACGAGCTGCCCGACGTGTCGCGGTTCCACGCCGCCGGTATCGGGCTGTACCGCAGCGAGTTTCTCTTCATCGAGAGGAGCCCGGATCTGCCATCTGAAGACGAGCAGGTCCAGCTCTTGTGCAACGTGCTGGCGGCTTCGAGCCCTCACCCCGCCATCGTCCGCACTTTCGATCTGGGAGGGCGCAAACTCGCCCAGGAAGTCATCGAGACCCATGAAGACAACCCGGTCCTCGGGCTCAGGGGTGTCAGGCTGACGTTGCGCAGGCCGGACATCTTCAAGTCCCAGGTCCGAGCGATCCTGCGAGCCGGAACCTTCGGCCGACTCAGAGTCCTGCTGCCCATGGTGACGGCGGTCGAGGAGATCGAAGACTTCCGCAGCTTCGTCGCCGAGTGCGCCGAGGAACTCGAGCGGGAGGGCGTACCCCACCAACTCAACTTCCGCCTCGGGGCCATGGTCGAGGTTCCGTCAGCGGCTATCATCGCCGATCGACTGGCCCAACACGTCGATTTCATGTCGCTTGGAACCAACGATCTGGTGCAGTATTCTCTCGCCGTCGATCGCAGCAATGAACACGTTGCCTACCTCTACCAGCCCTTCCATCCGGCCATCCTCCGCATGGTACGCTTCGTCGTCGACGCCGCCTCGAAGGCAGATGTGGCCCTGGTGGTCTGCGGTGAAATCGCAGCGGACCCGCGGGCGACTCCGATCCTTCTCGGTTTGGGCTTGAGGCGGTTGTCGGTCACTCCGCGCGCCATTCCAGGGCTGAAACAACGAATCTGTTCCCTGGATTCAGCTGGCCTCGGAAGCGTGGCGGACCGCTGCCTCGAGGCCGACTCGGTCTCGCAAGTCAAGACAATCATGCGCGAAGCCGGGTGGCTGGACGCGCCGCAAGCAGAATAGCAACAGGAGATCGCGTGATGCTCAAACCCGTCAAGAGAATCGACAAGCCGTGGGGCTACGAGCTCATTCTCGCGCACACCGACCGCTACGTCGGCAAGATCCTCCATGTCGACGCGGGGCATGCGCTCTCCCTGCAGTACCACGAGCACAAGGACGAGACCCTCTACCTTCGGCAGGGCGAGTTCCTCCTCGTCGTCGAGGAGGATGGGGAGATGGTCGAACGCACCATCACCGAAGGGGAGTCGTACCACATCGCCCCCTTCACCAAACACCGGATGGTTGCAGGGCCCGAAGGATGCGACATCTTCGAGGTCTCGACGCCCGAGCTCGACGATGTCGTGAGAATCGAAGATCGCTATGGAAGAGCCTAGGTCCGCCCAGAAGAGATCGCCCCGATCCGGGATCGCCCTCTTGGCGGTCGCCCTGATGCTCGCGGCCTGCGCCGGAGGCTCCAGCCCGGAGTTCGGACAGCAGCAGACCGGAGCCAAGACCGAGATCGAGGAGACGAAAGCGTCGGCCGACCTGGGGCACGAGCCCGCCGTCGGTCCGGCCGAGGCGCCCGAACCGGAGATGCCGCTGCCCGAGGGCACCGAGGCAGAGGCTGTCGAGATTCCCGTCGAGCCCACCGAGCCGGTCGACCCCATGGCGCCCGTCCATTTCAAGACGGCGACCCTGGAGGAGCCGGAGCCCGTGGAGATGAGCCTCTTCGAGGCTGCCGAAGCGGAACGCCAGCGCCGCCAGGGCGTACGCAAGGCCCAACTCGTCATCACCGACGCCAATCTCAAGGAGCACGGCAGAGACGCTGAGCTGACCGAGCTGATCGTCGAGGGCATGGCAGAGACGGCAGACTCCCCGGCAACGGCTGAGGACTCGTCCGGCGAGCGGGCCGATCCGGAGACCTACTGGCGTACCCGCATCCGCGACGCCAGGCTGGCCTGGCGGGCTGGAGCGGATCGTATCGTCGAACTCGATGCAGAGGTGGCGAAGCTGCGCTACGACTTCTATGCCGCCGACGACCCGTTCTACCGGGACTCGGAGATCAAGCCGGCGTGGGATCGCGCTGCGGTCGACCTCCAGCAGGCACGGCTACGGGTCAAGGACCTCGAGCTCGCGGTGCGCAGCTCCCTCGAGGAGGGAGTCAGCGAGGGCGCGCTTCCGGGATGGCTGCGCGAGGGCATCGATTTCGAGCCTGAGTCGACCGAGAAGGACAGACGCGACCGCCAGGAACTCGAGCCGGCCCTCGCCATCGAGCCTCCCATCGCAGAGGATCCTCCCCGTTGAGCACGCCACCGCGACCCAGCCGATTCTTCGTCGAGACCTGGGGCTGCCAGATGAACGAGCTCGACAGCCAACGCATGGCCGGACAGCTCATGGAACAGGGACTGCTACCCACCCGGGACGCAACCGAGGCCGACGTGATCCTGTTGAACTCGTGCAGCGTGCGGGACAAAGCGGAGCAGAAGGTCTACTCGCGGCTGGGGCAGTACCGACTGTTCAAGCAGAACCGGCCCGAGGTGCTGATCGGTCTCTGCGGCTGTGTCGCAGAGCAGGAGGGCCAGAGAGCTCTCAAGCGCGTACCTGACCTGGACTTCGTCCTCGGCACGGCGCGAGTCGGCGAACTCTCCGACGTCATCGCACGGCGCCGACAGGGCGAGCGCTCGGTGGCCACCGGATTCACCGATCAGCGGCACTACTCGATCGACACGATCTCTCGTCACGGCGAGTACAAGGGCATGGTCACTCTGATCGAGGGTTGCGACAAGAAGTGCACCTTCTGCATCGTGCCGCAGACTCGCGGTCCGGAGCGCAGTCGTCCGTTGCGCGAGGTTCTGCGCGAGGTCCGTCACCTGGTCGACTACGGATTCTGCGAGATCGAACTGCTCGGACAGACCGTCAATCATTGGCGCGAACCGGGCGGGGAGAGCGACTTCGCCGATCTCCTCGACGCGGTGGCGCGGATCGACGGCGTGGAGAGGTTGAGATTCGTCACCTCCTATCCGCGCGACTTCACCTCTGCGATGGTTCAGCAGTTCGCGCAGCATCAGAACATCTGCCCCTACCTCCACCTCCCTGTCCAGTCGGGATCCGACCGAATGCTGCGATTGATGGGGCGTGGCTACACTGTCGACGAGTACCGGGAGCTGGTCGCTGAGCTGCGCGAGGCAAGGCCCGAGATCTCCCTCTCGACAGACCTCATTGTCGGCTTCCCAGGGGAGACGGACAAAGAGTTCGATCAGACCTTGGGCCTGGTCGAGGAGATTCGTTTCGGCTCCTTCTACGCCTTCAAGTACTCGCCGCGGCCCGGAACCGCAGCACCCAAGCTGCCAGATCCGGTGGACGACGTGACCGCCAGCCGGCGATTGCAGGAGCTGTTCCGAGTTCAGGAGCCGATCCAGCGGGCGCTGAACGAGGGCCTGGTCGGCACCACCCAGGAGGTCCTGGTCACCGGGTGGGGGAAGGAGCCAGGCAGGCAGACAGGGCGCACCGCGTGCCACCGTGTCGTTCACTTCCCGGCGGGCGACGACCCCGTCGGCCTCGGCCGGATCACCTCGGTCGAGATCGAGGAGGCTCTGCCGCACAGCCTGCTGGGCCACCGGCTTGACGCTCCTGTCGCGGCGAGCGCACAATAGTCGCTGATGTCCGAGGACACGACAGTCGAACCGCTCCGGATGGAGATCAAGGGCCTGATGCTCGACCCGACGTCGAACACGCCTATCGTCATCCTGCGAGACCCCGAGGACCGGATCTTTCTGCCGATCTGGATCGGTGTCTTCGAGGCGAACGCGATCGCCATGGAACTCGAAGACGCGGAGGCCCCGCGGCCGATGACTCACGACCTCTTCTTCAACGTCCTCTCGGCAGCCGACGTGACTCTCGATGGGATCCTCATCAGGGACCTCCAGGACAACACCTTCTTCGCCACCCTGAAGCTGGCGAGTGGGGGAGAGCCGTTCGAAGTCGATTCCCGGCCGAGCGATGCCCTGGCCCTGGCGTTGCGGGCCGACGCCCCGATCTTCGTCATGCCGACGGTCCTCGACAAGGCTGAGGCCATCGATCTCGTCCAGAAGATCCAGGACGACGACGAACTCAAGCAGTGGCTGGCCGACGTCGACCCCGACGAGCTCGGCAAGTACCCGATGTAGCACGTGTCGGCCACTGAGATTCGGCCTCCAAGTCCCAGAAAACACAGACGTTTAGCGGCGATGTCGGCACGCCGACATCGCCCTGGCGAGCCGTGTCGCACTCGCTTGACCGGTCAAGGGGCATGTCCTACACTGACTTGAACCGGAATGATCCTCTCAATCGCCAATCAAAAGGGTGGCGTCGGCAAGACGACGACCGCCATCAACATAGCCGCGGCGATGGCATCGAAGGGCCTGAAGACGCTCCTGATCGACCTCGATCCCCAGGCCAACAGCTCGATGACCTTCCTCGACCCGGAAGGGATCACGCGCAACATCTATGACGCCCTGGCCGAGGAGGAGATCAGCCTCGAGGAGGCGACTTACAAAGTCCCGGACGTGCCGAATCTCTGGGTTGCGCCCTCGTCGATCTCGCTGGCGAAGATCGAAGCCAAACTGATCGGGGAGCTGGACAGCTACTACCGGCTCCAGGACAAAGTGGCGCCGACCCGGGCCGACTACGAGTACATCATCATCGACACGCCCCCGACCCTCGGGATCATCACGGTCAACGCAATGGTCGCGTCGACCCATGTCCTCATTCCGATCCAGGCGAGCTACTTCGCGCTCGAAGGGACAGACGATCTGCTCGAGACGATCGACAAGATCAAGGCGAGGGCAAATCCGGAATTGCAGATCCTCGGCGCCCTCATGACCCTCTTCGACAAGCGCACCCTGCTGTCGAAGGACATCCGCGAGCAGGTGCGAGAGGTCTTCGGGCCGAAGCTGTTCGAGACCGAGATCTCCAAGAGCGTTCGCCTCGAAGAGAGCCCGGCCTACCGCGAGTCCATCTTCAAGTTCGCGCCGAAATCAAGCGGCGCCTTCGAGTACTACAAGCTCTCTGAAGAGATCTTGAGCCGCGTATGACGGGTGCCCTCTCCAGCGCGCTCGCCACAGGCGAAGAGACAGGCTGGACGGATCGGTTCAGACCGGCCGGAAGATAGGGGAGGAAGCACCATGACTGACCAGGACAAGCGACGCGGACTGCCATCGCGCGTCAAGATGCGTCATGACACGCACTTCGTCGACGAACTGACGACCCGCCATCAGGACCCGATCGGCATGAGCGTGCCGATCGAGTCTCTCGAGGCTGATCCCAATCAGCCCAGGTCGGCCATGGGGGCCCTCGACGACCTGGTCAGTTCCATCGGGGAGAAGGGAATCCTCGAGCCGATCCTCGTGCGACCGCTCTCGGGCGCCCTGCTCGACGGTCCACAGCACCGGATCATCTCCGGCGAGCGACGCTACCGCGCGGCGCAAGAAGCCGGCCTGGCCGACGTCCCTGTCATCGTCCTCGACGTCGACGAAGACGAGGCTCTCGAGATCGCGCTGATCGAGAATCTCCAGCGCAAGGACTTGACGCCCTTCGAGGAAGCCGAGGGCTTCCGCGCCCTGGCCGATCGGCACGACTACACCCATCAGGAGATCGCCTCGGCCGTCAGTCGATCGCGAACCGTCGTCAGCGAGACCCTGAAGCTCCTGGAAATGCCCGGCGAAGCCAGACAGGCCGCCGAGTCACTCGAGATCACCTCGCGATCCCTCCTGCTACAGATCATTCGTGCCGCCGGCGGCGACGAAGAGGCGATGCTAGAGATGCTCGAGCAGGCGGCACAGGGAAGCCTCACCCGCGATGACGTCCGCGAAGAGACCCGCTCACAGAGGCCTCGTGCCTCAGCCCGACGCAAGCCTTACGTGTTCAAGTTCCGAGCGCCAGACAAGACCTTCAACCTGGCCCTCAGCTTCAAGCGCAGCGAAGTCGACCGGGCAGACCTCATCGGAGCCCTCGAGACGATTCTCGGCGAGCTCAAGAGCGCTGAGTCCGACGAAGGGACGTCCCTGAGCGCCTTCGAGCCGGCTCCGGAAGAAGAATAGGCTCTACCGGGCCGGCTGGGCCTGATCGACCACCTGCGAGCGCGCTCTCAGTCACCGGCACAAGCTGACGTCCTTCGGCGTAGCTCTCATGGAGAGCGCAGACCAGACCACGCGCGGATCACATGGCCCAGCAGGCCATGCCGCTAGAGCCCGACTGACCAGAGGGAGCGCACACCCCGGACAAGGGCCTGCGCTCACGCCGTGCGGGGAGGCTCAGCCCGGATTTGCAGTCCCTTCATGTCGAGCCAGGCCGTACCCAGCCAAAACGACCACCCAACTGGTCACACTTCAAACCCGCCTGGAAAGGAGGAGCAGCCCGCGAGGCACGTTCCGGGCCGCAGGCAGCATTACGGCGTCAGTGATATTGAAGTTGACATAATATATCTTATCGGACCTCGCAGACTTGCGCGACAATGCGGGATCGAGGCCGGCAAGGGCACAGATTGGCGGACAGCCCGCCGCCGCGGCCGGCACGCCCTTGGCCCAGGGTCTAGTCAGCGTCCGAAATGGCCTCGAGAACGTACCCGCGCCGATGGCGAATCTCCGCCCCGGGAGGTGGATCGCGCAGAAGAACCTCAATTCTGCGAAACCGCCCCGCTGGCAATTCGGGGGCCGGCTCGAAGGCCAGTAGATAGCTCAGGACGCTGGCATCGAGCATCCGCGACGTCGCTTCGCCAATCGAGTTGAAGTTTTCGTAGAGCCGACCTCCCGTGTCCGCCGAGATGGCGTGGAGCGTGTCGGCGTTGAAGCCTGTGCGCGTCGGGTGCTGCCAGGCTCGGAGTCCCATCACGCGCCCAACGGTGGAAGTCGAACTCGAGAAGTCCTCGGGCGTGGTTTCGACGCTGGCTCCGGACCGCGTCGTCGCAGGCACGCCCTCGATGTCCATCGTGTCCACGATCCAACCCGCGGCGTTCAGCGTCCGGGTCATCCCCCAGAGATCGCCCGAGGCCCGAGCCTGAGTCTGGATCCTCTGGAGCAGAGCGCTGGCTCGGCTGCCAGAGAAGAAGACCATGTATTTGGGTTCCGGAACGTTGTGCAACAACCTCCCTAGATTGGCAATCGAGTCGAGAAGCTGTTCCTCCGCGGCCAGCGTCTGATCGACAGTTGGATCCTCCAGCTCCGACAACCTCACAGCGCTCGGATCGAGCGAACTTGTCTCCGGCTCTAGCCAGCCGGCCACTCTGGAGTTGACCTCGCTCTCCGCCTCGACGTAGGCCCCGGAACTACTGTCACCGAGCAACCCCAGGGCGAAGGGATTGTGCACGCGTGCAGCCAGGGTGCGCAGCTCGTGAACCGAAAAGGCATTCGGGGCAGCTCTCTCCTGCGCTCTCTCCATCTGCGCCAGGACCTCGACCGCGCGGGCAGGCTCGGCATCGATGAGAGCCTGGACAGCGTCGAGTTGCAGCTCGAGAAGGTCGCGGTCGCCACTGAACCCCCAAAGCAGCCGCGTTCCCCCGGTAGTGCTGAGCGCGACCACCGCGACGTCTGTCGGTTCGAGTTGCCTTCGCACCATTCTGCGCATTCCCTTCAGTGCCCGTTTCAGGTAACTCGGCTCAGCGAGCATGTCGAGAAGGAGAACAAGGTGCCGCCGGCGCGAGGGCTGCTCGACTCTTCCTGAGACAGGTGCCGCAGACTCCGCTCGAGGACGGCCTGCACTCGAGGGCTTCTCCCTGAAGTCGAGCGCTTCGAAGTGGATGATCTCCCGGACCCTTCCGTCCTCGCGGAGCTCGAAGTCGGTCGCTACGAGGCCCTTCAGCGGGCGGCCGTTACGGCTGACATGGACCGGTACCTCGACGAGTGTCACAGAGACCGCTTCCTCGAACTGTTTCTGTGCCGCAACGCCCGAACTCGGAAGTCCCAGAATCAGAACGCCTGCAACGATGCAGAGTGGACGCCTCATAGGTCTCCTCGGTGATAGTCCTCTTCAGGAGTGCTGCAATCCTCGTGCCGGCCCCGGCAAGCCGTTGCGGCGGCCAGCCGCGTGCTCCGACGCCCTGAACGCCCCCATTCGCGTCCCTCTGGGGCGACGTAGCCCAGACGATTGCGCCGCGCGACAGAAGTCACGCCCGCCGAGGACGGGCGGCACGCCCAACCTGCACGACACAGGCTCCGAGCGCGGCCAGAGTTATCCCCGCTCCCCTTCTCCACCCGAGCGGCTCACCCAGGAAGACCCAGGCCAGAATGGCAATCTGGATCAGCATCGTGTTGTTGAGGATACTCGACTCGATCGCCGTCAGCCGTTTGAGGGTGTGATTCCAGAGGGTGAATGCCGCTGCGGTGTTGACGACGGCGAGCCAGCCGACAAGGAGCCAGGACTCCCTCTCCAGGCTCGGGACGCCGTCTCGCGCCAACCCAGTGCCGAGGAGGAGCACGCCCCCGACGGTCATGCTGACGAGCGTAACAACGAGGGGTGGCAATCGGCCCGAGCGATTGGTTCGACGGCCGAGAATGCCTCCCCAGGCATTGGCGAGCACCCCGACGCTCATGACACCCAGACCGACGAGGCTCACGGCCGCCTGCAGCGGGAGGAAGTAGACGAGAACTCCGCCGAGGAAGACCGCAATCCCAACCCACTGCCGCCATGAAGTCGTTTCGCCGAGCAGAGCGCCGCCGCCCAGGGCCACGACCACGGGCGTAAAGCCCAGCAGGAGGGAGACCACCGTGGCGGGCAGGAGGGCCAGTCCCAGGACCTGAGCTCCCTGGGTGGCGGCGTAGAAGACCAGGCCGAGCAGAGCCAGGGACATGGCGTCGGGCTTCGACATCCCTTTCAGCGCGGAGCGCGCGCCTGCGTCCAGCACTACGAATGGCAGGAGCACAAGCGCCGCCAGCGAGTAGCGCAGGCCGGCAAAGGTCAATGGCGGAATGTCCTCGAGGCCCCACTTGATAAGGACGTACGACGTCGACCAGAGGAAGGTCACGAGGAGCGCCTGAAGCACCGCCGCCAGATGGCTCTGAGGGCTGTCGCCCTGCCGCTGGGTCGAGGTCATGGGTCGGGCCACGATACCAACCGCGGTACAGGTGTGGTTCGAGCCACTCGGCGTCGGATAGTCTCAGCGGCGTGAGAACGCTGCTGCGCTATATCACCCGAGAGCTCCTGGGGCCCTTTGCGCTCGGGGCCGGCGTCTTCACGTTCCTGCTCCTGCTGCAGACGCTCTACCGCCTGGCGCGCATGATCATCGTCAACGACGTGCCTGCCGGGCAGGTCGTTCTGCTGCTCGCTCGATCGCTGCCGAACATCGTCATCCTCACGATCCCGATGGGGATCCTGTTCGGAGTCCTGGTCGGCATGGGGAGACTGGCGGCCGACAGCGAGCTGACGGCGATGCGCGCAGCCGGGATCAGCCTGGCGACGCTCTATCGGCCGGTCCTCCGGTTGGCTCTGACGATGACTCTGATCACCGGGACGATCTACCTCTTCGTCCTGCCACGAGCCAACTCCGCCCTCCAACTCCAGTTCCTCGAGATCTCAGCCAGCAGCCCGACCAAACAGGTTCAAGCTCGCCAGTTCTACGAGGAGTTCGAGGGCAAGGTGCTCTACGTCTTCGACGCCCCTCCCGAGGAGCGCAAGTGGTACGGCGTCTTTCTGGCCGAAGACCTGCCCACTGGAGCCACCAAGGTCACCACCGCCGAGTCGGGTGAATTGCGACTCGACGTCGAGAACGACCGGCTACTCCTCCTGCTGGACAACCCGGTCGTTCACGAAGTCGACCTCGAGACTCCCGGCCGCTACGAGGTCTCGGCGCTCGAGTCGTCGAGCCAGGTGGTCGAGGACCACTTCACCAGGAATCAGCGGGAGAAGTTCGGTTTCTCCAAAGACCCCCGTTCGATGACCCTCAACGAACTCCTGGCCCAGCGTGCGCGGGCTCGCAGATCCGCGATGCTCCAGCGCACCGCCGAAACCGAACTCCACAAGCGCTTCGCCATTCCCGCAGCCTGTCTGGTCTTCAGCCTCCTAGCCTTGCCGTTGGCCGCTTCCGTCCAGCGCTCGGCGGCGCGTTCCTCAGGCTTCGCCATCTCCATCGGAATTATCGTCCTCTACTGGATCCTCCTCGCCAATGGCGAGGAAGCCGCCGTCACCGGCAAATGGCCGGTAGCCATGGCGGTCTGGTACACCAACATTCTGCTGGCGGTGATCGGCGTCTTCCTGCTCTGGCGGCGAAACCGGGACAAGCCAGTCTTCCCCGAGTTCGGCCGCTTCATCCGGTTCCGCCCGCGACGACGCAAAGGCTCGCGGCGGCCCGCTCGCCAAGCGAGCCAGGAAGCCGATGGGACGTCGGCGCCTTCGACCGGCCCCAGGCCGCGTGCGCTGACGCTGCGCCTCCCCCGCTTCCACTGGAACGTGCCGAATCTTCTCGATCGCTACGTGTTCCGCAGCTTCATGGGCGTCTTCTTCGTCGTTCAGTTGGGACTGGTCTCGATCTTCCTGGTCGCCAACCTCACCGAGACGATGGACAGCATCCTCGAGAACTCGATCGGCGTCGAAGTCGTGCTCGACTACTACAAGTACCTGTCCCTCCAGGCCTACTACGATGTCGCGCCGATCGCCGTCCTGTTGACGACACTGATCACCTTCGGGATGCTGTCGCGATCGAACGAGGTGACCGCGGTCAAGGCTCTCGGCGTCTCGCTCTATCGCCTCTCCATCCCGGCGGCGGTCGCGGCCGCTGCCATCACTCTGGTCTCGTTCGCGCTCGAGGCCGCGGTCCTGCCGGCCTCGAATCAGAAGGTCGCCCGGCTCAAGGACCAGATCGGTGGCGAGAAGATCCGCACCTATCGCCGGGCCGACCGCAACTGGCTCTTCGGGCAGGGACGCTACATCTACAACTACCGGGCTTACGACGGTGCAGGCCAGGCCCTGTCCAATCTCCAGGTCTTCGAGTTCGATGACGAGACGTTCGAGCTGACTCGCCGCCTGTATTCCAGCCGCGCCGAATACGTCGGCGACGCCTGGCTCTTCGATGCCGGCTGGACCGCAGTCTTTTCCAGGGGCAAGGTCGTCGATTTCAGTAAGTTCGACACGCCCGCGATCGACGCCTATCCCGAGACGCCCGACTACTTCGAATCGGAATTCCGATTACCTCAGTCGATGAACTACCCCGACCTGAAACGCTACATCGAGTCGATCGAATCGAGCGGGCGCAACGTGCCCCAGATGCTGGTCGCCCTCTACAAGAAGATCTCCTTCCCGGTGATCTGCTTTGTGATGGCGCTCGTGGCCCTCCCTTTCTCCTTCCGGCTCGGCCGGAAGGGAGCCCTCTATGGCGCCGGCTTCGGCGTCATGCTCGGTATGGTCTTCTTCGGGGTCTTCGCCTTCTTCACCACCCTCGGCGAGACAGGGGCGCTGCCCGCCCTCGCAGCGGTCTGGAGCCCGAACATCGCATTCGCACTCTGTGCGATCTACCTCTTTCTCGGCGTCGAGACCTGACCGGCCCGTTCCACCAAGCGCCCCGGATCAGAACCTCGACAGATCCCTGCCTAGAAGGTGGGCCTTGATCCAGTCCCAGAGGACCTTGATCTTGTTCGACGGGCTGACCAGCTTGGTCAGATAGACCGAACGCCAGAAGACCCAGGCGCCCCGTCCGCTCCACTGGACGGAGGGCAGGTCGGCGAGCGCCTTGCCGCCCCCGATGTAGGCCAGCATCCCCTTTTCCTTGTAGCCGAACGCTCGCAGTTCGACCCGACGGGAGAACATCTCGGCCAGGTACTGTCCCTGCTGCTGCGCAACCTGGGCCGTCGCCGGCAGAGGCGGATCGCCGAACGCGGCACAATCGCCAAGGGCGTAGACATTCTCCCGGCCCGGCACGCGCAGATAGGAGTCGACGACGATCCGTCCGTCACCGCGAGTCTCCACACCGAGGCCACCGACAAGGGGAACCGGCGCATTGCCCCCGGCCCAGATCACGAGCCCGTGGCGCAGAGTCCTTCCGTCGCTGAAGAAGATCTCCTGATCTTCGATCCGAGCGACGGGAGATCCGGTGCGAACCTCGACCCCCTCGCGACTGAAATGGCGGCGCGTGTACTCGCTCAGCGCCTCGTTGAAGCTCCCGAGAAGCCTCCCGCCGGCCTCCAGCAGAACGACACGAGCCACCGGAGCGAGCTCCGGGAAGGACTTGCGCAACTCGCCGCTGAGGAGATCCTGGATCTCGGCGGCGACCTCGACCCCGGTCGGCCCCCCTCCGATAACGACGAACCGCAGCCGCCTCTCGATCTCGGCCAGCGGCAGGTTCGGAATGTCGGCTGAGGCAAAACGCTCGAGAACCTCGCGACGGAGTCTCAGTCCATCCTCCAGACTCGCCAGCGTCAGCGCGAACCGCTGCACGCCCGAGACGCCGTAGTCGGCGACACTCGCCCCGACTCCGACAACGAGAACGTCGTAGCCGACTTCGAAGTCCTCCTCGCCGACAGCCGACCGACAGGAGACGACTCGCTCCTCGAAGTCGACCCCCTCGGCCGAAGCCTCGAGAAGGTGGACGTGCCGCTGACGCCGACGGATGGGTTCGAGAATGCTCCGGAACTCGACACTGCCACTCACCGCCGAGGGCAGGAGAGGCGTAAACATGAAGTAGTTCCGCGGACTCACGACCGTGACGTCCAGCCCCGAACGGCGCAAACCACGGATCAACGAGTAGCTCCCGAATCCGCTTCCGAGCACCACCACACGACGACTCTTGAGTCTTCCCTTGGCCACGACGCGACTACCGTATCGCAGGCCCCAGTCGCGACAATGGGCTTGATAACATCCCGCCTCCGTGGACATCTTTCTCCTATTCCTTCTCGCCCTCGCAGCCGGCTCGCTCTCGACGCTCTTCTGGATCCCGGAGGACGATCTCGGGCGCGGCTACTTCCAGATGAACGCCCTCGTCATCCTCGGCCTCATCGGGCTGGCGGCAGCGGTCCTCTTCTTCGACGGAGCCGCCCCGTTCGGCGATCGCAGCCGGATCGGCAACACACTCGTCTACGGCGCGCTGGCTGCCTCTTTCGGCTACTACGCCGCAGTCTGGCAAGAGCGCTGGATGCTCTCTCGAGCCTTCGCGGCCCTCGCGCTCGGAGCCTGCGGGGCCGCCTACTGGCTCATCGGCATCTCCATCATCCAGCCCATCACGCCGATGCCCTACCACCAGGCTCTCCTCGCCGGCGGCCTGGCAACCTCGTCACTCGCGCTGGGCTGGGCGCTTATCACCATGCTCCTGGGGCACTGGTACCTGGTAGCTCCCAAGCTCACCTTCCGACATCTGACGATCTTCTGCTGGGCGCTCCTGGCGATCGTCATCGCCCGCACCGCCTTCGCGGGACTCGCGATGTTGTCGGCCGGGAGCGTCGACGCGGCCATCGAGCCCAACCCGTGGCGCATGCTGACCGGATTCCAGGGCCAGGGGATGTTCTTCTGGTTCCGCATCCTCTGGGGTCTGGGGATCCCGCTTCTCCTCGCCTGGATGTCGCTGCACTGCGCGATTCGCAAGTCCAACCAGTCCGCCACCGGCATCCTCTACGTCCTTGTCGTGGGCGTTCTCATCGGCGAGATCACCGCGTACTACCTGAGCGTCACCACCGGAGTGCCCGTCTGAGTGCGGATTCGCACCCAGTGCAAGGAGTGCGGCCTACCCTTCCGGGACCGACTCACCCGTGAGACGACCGAGGTCGTCTGCCCCGGCTGCGACCACTTCCGATCCGTCGATCTCGGTGCCTGGCCCGAAGACGCCCCGGAGACCGTGACCCGCTGCCCGGTCTGTGACTGCAAGCACCTGTACAAACAGCGTGACGTCAACCGGGCTCTCGGATGCCTGATCGTCGGCATCGGAGCAGCCCTAGTCCCCTGGACCTACGGCCTCTCCCTGGTCGTCCTGGCCGGGGTCGACCTCATCTACTACCTCAAGCTGAGCCACGCCGTCGTCTGCTACCGCTGCGACACGGTCTACCGCGACGCCAAGCCGAGCGAGCGCCAGGGTGAGTTCGACCTGCTCAAGCACGACGTCCTGAAGTACGGGAAGACCTGGCAGGACGTCGACGTCCCTGAGTAGCTGGGGCTGGCCTCCGCCAGCCCACACCTTCGGCCCTTGCGACGGGCCAGCGCGCAAGCGAGCGCAGGGCACAACTACTGCCAGGACTTCTGGTACTCCAGTTGCTCCTCGGTCATCTCGTCGATCTCGATACCCAACGAGCTCAACTTCAACGTCGCCACCTGACAATCGAGCTCCTCCGGCAGAGTGTGCAACCCGATGTCCAGGGATCCCCGTGCCAGCACCTCGGCCGCCAGAGCCTGGTTGGCAAAACTCAGATCCATCACCGCCGCCGGATGCCCCTCCGCCGCCGTGTAATTGATCAACCGTCCCTGACCCAGCAAGTTGATCCGACGCCCGTCCAGCAGCCGGAACTCCTCCACCATCGGCCGAACCTCTCGATGCTCCCGAGACAACTCCCGAAGCCCAGGCAGATCCAGCTCCACATCGAAGTGCCCGCAGTTGCAGACAATCGCTCCGTCCTTCATCGCGTTGAAGTGGCGCTTGTTCACCACGTGCTTACTGCCCGTCGCCGTGATGAAGATGTCGCCCACCGCCGCCGCCCGCGCCATCGACATCACCTGATTCCCATCGAGCAGAGCCTCCAGCGCCCGCACCGGCCCCACCTCGACCACGATCACCGTCGCCCCGAGACCCGCAGCACGACTCGCCACACCCCGCCCCGCCAGTCCATACCCAACCACCACCACGATCTGCCCCGCCAGCAGGATATTCGTCGCCCGGATGATTCCATCCAACGTGCTCTGCCCGGTTCCATAGCGATTGTTGAACAGCCGTTTCGTGTCCGAGTCGTTCACCGCGATCACCGGAAAGCGCATTGCATCCTCCCGCTCCATCGCGCGGAGGCGTTGCACTCCCGTCGTCGTCTGCTCGGTCCCGCCCATGATCTCGTCCGCCAGTTCGGGCCGTTTGCGATGCACCAGGGAGATGAGATCGGCACCGTCGTCGAGCAGCAGGTTCGGTCCTGAGTCGAGCACGGCGACGAGAGAGCGCTCGTAGTCCTCGGACTCCTCGTCCCTGCGGGCGAAGACCGAGATCTCATGCTCCACCACCAGGCTCGCCGCCACCGCATCGTGCGTCGAAGAGGCGTCGCAGGCGCAGACCGCGATCTCCGCGCCACCGGCCTTGAGCGTCATCAGCAGATTCGCCGTCTCGCTCGTGACGTGCAGGCAGGCGCCAATCTTGAGTCCGGCCAGCGGACGCTCCTGACCGAACCGTCGCCGGATGTCGCGCAGCACCGGCATGTGCTGCTCGGACCACTCGATCCGGTGTTGTCCCTCTTGCGCCAGACCGAGGTCGGCGACATCCGACAACACGCGGTCACCAGGAGGAACGCTCATCAGAGAAGAGTCCTAACCACCGGGTCGAACCCGGCACAACAACGGATCAGCCGACAGCGACCGGAATGTCGCCCGACACGCCGGCTGCCGCCCGGATCTCAGCGGCACGATCGGTCCGCTCCCACGTGAAGCCTTCACCCTCACGTCCGAAGTGTCCGTAGGCGGCGGTCTGACGATAGATCGGACGCCGCAGATTCAGATGCTCGATAATCCCCTTCGGCGTCAGCGGGAACTGCTCGCGCACGAGCCGCTCGAGCTCGCGATCGGAGACGACTCCGGTGCCGCGAGCGTCGACGTGCACCGAGACCGGCTCCGCGACGCCGATGGCGTACGCCAGCTGCACGGCTACGCGCTCGACCAGGCCGGCCGCTGCGAGGTTCTTCGCCACGTGGCGCGCCATGTAGCTGGCTGAGCGATCGACCTTTGTCGGATCCTTCCCGGAGAAGGCTCCCCCACCATGGCTGCCGACGCCGCCGTAGGTGTCGACAATGATCTTGCGACCCGTCAATCCGCAGTCCCCCTTGGGACCACCGACGACGAAACGACCGGTCGGGTTGACGTGGAAGATCGTATCGTCGTCCAGCAACTCGGCCGGGACCGCCGGCCGGATCACGTGCTCGATGATCTGGCGCTCGAGCTCGGCATGCTCGACATCGTCGTCGTGCTGTGTCGAGACCACCACTGTGTGAACCCGCCGTGGCTTGTGGTCATGCCCGTACTCCACCGTCACCTGACTCTTGCCGTCCGGCCGGAGGAAGCCGAGGCCGCCCTCCTTGCGCACCTGGGCGAGCTTCCGCGTCAGGTCGTGGGCCAGCACAATCGGCAGCGGCATGAGCTCGGGCGTCTCGCGACTCGCATAGCCGAACATCAGGCCCTGATCGCCCGCGCCTCCGGTATCGACACCCATGGCAATATCCGGCGACTGTGAATCGATGGCGCTGATCACCGAACAGTTGTCGAAATCGAAACCGTAGGTCGGGTCGGTGTAGCCGATCTCCTCGACCGTTTTCCTGGCGATCGCCGAAAAGTCGAGGTCGGCTGTCGTCGTCAGCTCGCCGGCGATGAAGACGACGCCGGTGTTGACCAGAGTCTCGCACGCGACCCGGCCGTTGGGATCCTGCGCGAGGACCGCATCGAGGACCGCATCGGAGATCTGATCGGCGACCTTGTCGGGGTGGCCCTCAGTGACGGATTCGGAGGTGAACAGATAGACCGCTGGCTCGCTCATTGGAGAAGTTCCCATCGGGTTGATTCAGGGGATTGTGGGTGCATCGGTGGAACGCCGTCGAACCGGGCGATTCTAGCTAAGCCCGACGCGCAGGTCCAATCATCGCGCAGGGGGCACGGCACGTTCACCTCGCGCTTCTCGGGTGTCCTGAATACACATCGAAGAAGAGAGCTGCCACAGCGTTGAAGGCGGCCGTCGCCACCGCGTCCCGCCGCGTCTCGAGTCCCCCGCTGAGCTCTGCCACCAGGCCTGGACGCCGGCGCAATCCGGCGACAGGCCGACGCGCGCCGGGCTCGGCCAGGCCGGCCTCGAACACTCGCGACGGCACTTCGAGCGATCCACTGCCGCCGCTGGCGAGCATGCCGAGCCCGCGTACGACTGCCCAGGTGCGGACGAAGTGTCTCCTCGCCCCCTCGACCATGACCGTCTCGAGCCCCTCTTCGACCCCGATGTAGAACTGATAGGCGTCGGAGAGGCGCGTCTCCAGTTCTCTTGCACGGTCGTGGCAACGCTCGACGATCTCGTCATCCGTCGCCGCCAGGCCGTCTGCCGACGCCTCGACCTCCTGGGGTACGACAGCCACCGGTACCGGACGTCCGAGAGCCTGGTGGAAGTAGCGCACGAAACCCTCGCGTACGCCGAGCAAGACCTCCGAGCGCGCCGAAGCGACCGCAACTTCAACACCGCTCAGAATCTCTGGAGGGAACGTCTTCGCCGTCACGGGGGGCCCTGCAAGACCGGGCTATGATGGATCGAAATGATCTTCAGCCGTCAGAATCGGTCAATCAAGGATATTCGGCGCCTCAGGCGGAGTAAAGGCGATCAGCTGCTGGTGGAGGGTCCTCACCTCCTCGCCGAGGCCGTCGCCGCCGGGGTCGAGATCGAGGTCGTGCTGGCAACCCCCGCCTTCGCCGAGGTCGAAGAGCACGCCGAGCTTCTCGCTTCGGTCGCCCCTCAGCTGCAACTCGTGCGCGCAGACCTGCTCGAGGCGGCCGCCGACAGCGACAGTCCCCGCGGGCTCGTCGCGATCGCGCGAGTGCCGAGAGCCGGCGTCGAGGCGTTGCCGATCACCGAGCAGGGCATCTATGTGTACGGCGATGGCCTCCAGGAGCCCGGGAACCTCGGCGCGCTGGCACGAGTGGCCGAGGCGGCAGGCGCCACCGGCCTGGCTCTGGGCCCGGGATCGGCACACCCGAACCATCCCCGAGCGATCCGCGCCTCTGCCGGCAGTCTCCTGCGCCTGCCAGTCGCCCGAGAGGTCGGGCTCGCCGATCTCGACCGTCACCTCGAGTCCGTCTCGCCGACCCGCATGGCCCTCGTACCTCGCGGTGGGGACGACGTCTACCTGGAGGAGTTGCCGAGCGGAGCGGTCATCGTCCTGCTCGGTGGTGAGGGCCCCGGACTCGCAAGGGAGACCCTCGAGGCGGCCGACGTCCGCGTCACCCTGCCGATGCGCGCACCGGTCGAGTCGCTCAACGCAACGGTCGCAGGCGCCCTTGTTCTCTACGAACTGACCCGCCGACGCCGCTAGTTGGCGTCTTCCTTCGCCTCGCGGATCGCCTGTGCCAGTACGGGCAACACTTCGTGAAGGTCGCCGACGATCCCGTAATCGGCGACCGAGAAGATCGGCGCACCGCCGTCCTTGTTGATCGCCACGGTGGTCCCTGCACCCTTCATCCCGACGAGGTGCTGGATCGCACCGGAGACTCCGGCTGCGACGTAGAGTTTCGGCGCCACGGTCTGGCCGCTGGAACCGATCTGCCGGTCGCGCGGTAGCCAGCCGCTGTCGATCACCGGCCGGCTGGCGCCGATCTCGGCGCCGAGGGCCGCAGCGAGATCCTCTATGACGCCCATCTTGTCCTCTCCCCCCACGCCTCTGCCGGCGGCCACGACAATCTCGGCAGCAGACAGGTCGACCTGCTCGCCGGCCACCTCCTCGACACCCAGGATCTCGCGATCGACGGCTGCTTTGCCGGCGTCGAGATCGGCGCGCGAGGCAGTTCCCCGCTCCGCCGCAGAGGCCGAGTAGGCACCTGACTGGACCGAGACCAGCGCCGGCGACGGGCCCGTCAGCCGAACCTTCGACTGCAACTTGCCACCCATGACCGGGCGCTCCCAGACGATGTCGCCATCCTCTCCAGGCGCAAAGGCGACGACCTCGGGCAGGAGCGATCCACCGACGTCCAGAGCCAACCGGGCCATGTACTCGATATTCTGATAGCTGTGGGCGAAGACCAGGTGAGTCGGAGCGTGCTCGGAAACCGCTGCCCGCAGAACACCGGCATATCCCCCGGGTGTGTAGTCGGCCAGGGGCTCGGCGTCGGCGACGAAGACCGAAGCCAGCTCATAGCCGCACAACTCCTCGGCGACGCTGTCGATCCCACTGCCCATCACGACAGCCTCGACCGTGCCGCCCAACGCCGAGGCCAGGCTCTGGCCGGCCGCGATCGCCTCACGAGACATCCGGTGCACCTTGCCGTCCCGGTGTTGAATCACTACCCAGACTCTGGCCATCACAGGACCCTCGCTTCGTTCTGCAGTTTGTCGACGAGGGAAGCGACGGCACTCGCCGTGTCGCCCTCGAACATCTGGGCTCCGCCACCGCTCTCGGGGAAAGCGACGGACAGGGTCTCGACCGTCGCGCCGGCGGCGCCCACGGCGCTCGCCTCGAGTCCGAGGTCGTCCGGAGAGACGCGGCGGATCTCCTTGCGCTTGGCCTGCATGATGCCCTTGAGCGAGGCGTAGCGCGGCTGGTTCAATCCAGCCTGGATCTCGAGGACCGCCGGCAGCTGAACTCTGACCACTTCGTTCATGCCGCTCTCCATCTCGCGTGTAACCCGCGCTCTGCCACTCTCCTCGAGCTCCACCCCCATGACCAGCCAGGCGTGAGGCCAGCCGAGACACCCGGCCACGACCGACCCGGTAGCCCCGAAACCGACATCGTCGGACTGCGAGCCCGTGAGGACGAGGTCAACGTCTTCCTGGGCGATGGCGGCGGCCAGGGCACGCCCGGTCGACAGTGCATCGCCGCCGGCGAAGGCCTCGCCGGCCAGGTGGACGGCGCGCGCCGCGCCGAGAGCGAGGCACTTGCGCAGCGCCTCTCCGACCCGGTCGGGACCGAGACTGAACACGACGACCTCACCGTCTGTCCGCTCCGCGATCTGCAGAGCCTCCTCGAGGGCGTACTCGTCACTCTCATTCACAACGAACGGAAGGTCCTCTTCCTCGATCCATCGTCCGTCTCCACCGACACGGAGTCGGGCTTCGGTGTCAGGCACCTGCTTCACACAGACTGCGATTTTCATGGATGGTCCCCTTGGGTAGAAACGACCTGGGATCGATAACTTAAGGCCAGCCACCAAGGCCGTCAAGAGGCTTGGACACGCCTCGGGTGGCGTGCTACCTTGAGCGCCGCCAGGAGACGATCTTATGCCCTTTCAACCCGCCCTGTTGATCGCCCAGATCGGCCAAGCCGAACCCCCCAGCCTGATCGAGGTTTTCCTCCAGGCCGGGCCTTCCGCCTGGATCGTGGCCGGCATTCTCATCGGCATGTCCTTCGTCTCCTGGGGCATCGCCCTGGCCAAGTGGAATCAGATGCGGCGAGCCGAACGGGCATCGGCCGAGTTCCTGGAAGCTTTCCGCGGCAGTCAGCGGTTCAGTGAGGTGGGAGCCGCAGCCAAACAGCTCGCCGCCTCGCCGCTCGTCGGGCTCTTCCAGGCTGGATATGCCGAGATCGACTCACAGATCAAGATCAACCGAGGGAGCGAGGGTAGCGACTACCGCATCCGCTCCCTCGAGTCGCTCGAGCGCACGCTGCGGCGGGCCGTCGGCAGCGAGCTGCGTCAGCTTTCGAAGGGGACGACCTTCCTCGCGACCGTCGCCGCAGCCGCACCCTTCATCGGCCTGTTCGGTACGGTCTGGGGCATCATGGTGGCCTTTCAGGACATCGGAGTCAGCGGTTCGACATCGCTCGTCGCCGTGGCCCCGGGTATCGCCGAAGCCCTCATCAACACGGCTCTCGGACTCGGCGCGGCGATACCGGCTCTGTTGGCCTACAACTACTTCGCCTCGCGACTGCGTCAGGTCCGGGCCGAGCTCGACGACTTCACGCTCGAGCTCATGAACCTGGCCGAGCGCAACTTCACCTGATCCAAACCAGGAGCGACCAGATATGGCATTCGGCGTCGGATTCGGAGCAGAGCAGGACGAATCGGTTCTCGCCGACATCAATGTGACGCCGCTCGTCGACGTCATGCTGGTGTTGTTGATCATCTTCATGATCACGGCCCCGATGCTTCATCAGGGGATCGAGGTCGCCCTGCCTCAGGCGGACGCCGAGGCCATGGAGATGAAGGTCGACGACCCGATCGTCCTTTCGATCAACCGGGACGGCATCGTCTACGTCCAGGAAGATCCGGTTCATCCCACCCAGCTGGTCGAACGCCTGTTGCCGCTGATCGAGGCACGCCAGAACGAGACGGTCTTTCTCAAGGGTGACCGGGATCTGGCCTATGGGCGGGTGATCGAGGTGCTCGACATCCTTCACAGTGGCGGGATCGAGCAGATCGGCATGGTCACCGAGAAGATCGAGAACTGATTCTGATGACGCAGCCGGTCGATCGCATCCTCTCTCAGCGCCGTCAGGCCGCCGAGACTTCCCGTGCCAAGGGGGCGTGGGCCTCCCTGTTGCTCCACGGTGGGTGCGTCGGCATCCTGCTCGCAGCACCGCTATTCCAGGACGAGACAGCCGAACCGCTTCAGATCGTCAGCGTCGCACTGGTGTCGGCCCAGGCTCTGGGCGTCGCCGAACCGCCTCCGGCGCCCAAGCGGGAGACTCCTCCGACACCGGCGCCCGCCGCCGAGACCCCGAAGCCGAGACCGCGACCGACGAAGCCCTCAGCGACGAAACCCTCGACGAAGCCGGCTCCTGAACCGGCGCCGGCGGCCGACCAGCTCGTGCGGCGTGAGGGCTCAGCGAGCGGCAGCTCGACGGGCACGGCGGCGCTCGGCGCCCGCGTCGGCTTTGACAACCCGAACTTCAAGCACAGCTATTTCGTCGACCGCCTGGTGGCGATGCTGTCGAGTCAATGGCAGCGCCCCTCGCTCGGGGGAGAGCTCCTCGCCCTCGTCCATTTCACCATCCACCGGGACGGCGCGGTGAGTGATATTCGGATCGTCGAGTCCTCGGGTTACAGTTCCTACGACCTGGCGGCGCTGCGCGCTGTCCAGCAGGCAGCACCCTTCCCGCCGTTGCCACAGTCGTACAACCAGGGCTCCCTCGGAGTGACCGTGGAGTTCGAATGATTCCTCCCAAGGAGACCTCGATGCGTTCCGGCTACAAAGTCCTCTTCTGCAGCACCCTGCTGCTTGCCGCCCTGGTCGGGCTCGGGCGCGCTCAGCAAGGGAGTCCGCCGAGCGGACCTCCGGCCAACGATGAGGTGCGGATTCGCGTCGGCGGCCAGTTCAGGTCGCAGTTCAGACTCGCCTTCCCGGCGACTCGGTCGGCCCTGGGCGGGTCACAGACGGGTGCCGCCGAGGAGATCGACAGCACTGTGCGGCAGGATCTCCTGAACAGTCGTGCCTTCGCGATCCAGGGCCCGAGCGCCCTGTCGGTGGTCCAGTTGACCGGCGACCAGGCGAGAGATTTCGAGCTCTACCGCTCGTTGACCAACGAGATTCTCCTGCAGATCGACGTCACTGCCGAGGGGAACAAGATCGTGCTCGAGGGACGGGTCTTCGACCTCACCGGCGGCACGCAGGTCCTCGGCAAGCGCTATCGGGGCGAGCGATCGGCGGTCGGCAGGATGGCTCACACGCTGGCTGACGAGATCGTCCTTCAGTTCACCGGCCGCCGCGGCATCTCCGGAACGACGATCGCCTTCTACTCCGACCGGCAGGCGACCAACCAGATCAAGGAGATCTACCTGATGGACGCGGACGGCCGCAATCAGCGACCGATCACCGCCCACAAGACCGTCTCGCTCTCCCCCGCCTGGAATCCGAACGGCCAGTCGCTCGCCTACACGTCGTTTTTCTCGAGCCGGCCGGGCGTCTACCTGGTCGACCTGCAGAGCGGCCAGAAGAGTCCAGTCGTCACCGAAGGGGCCTTCAACGCCTCCCCGACCTTTTCGCCCGATGGTAGCCAGATCGCCTTCGCACGGACTCTGGCTGACGGCAGCGGCAACATCGAGATCTACACCGCCAACACCCGAGGCGGCAACCTGCGTCGCCTGACCAACGCCCGGGGCATCGACACCAACCCCTCTTGGAGCCCCACCGGTCGGCAGATCGCCTTCACCTCGAATCGAGGTGGCTCACCGCAGATCTTCGTCATGGACGCCGAAGGGACCAACATCCGCCGCGTCTCCCGCGAGGGTCGCTACAACGACGGTGCGGCCTGGAGCCCGGACGGCAAACGGATCGCCTACGCCCAGCGGGCGGGGATCCAGCGGTTCGACATCGTCGTCGTCGACATCATCACCGGCGAGTCACGCCAGCTGACCAACGGACCCGGCAGCAACGAGACGCCGACCTTCTCGCCTGACGGGCTCAAGATCGCCTTCGCGGCCAAGTACGGATCGGGTGCGACAGCCACCCAGGTCTACTTGATGGAGGACGACGGGAGCAACGTCCGGCGACTCACCAGTCAGGGTAACAACTTCAACCCCTCGTGGTCCGGCTATGTCCCATAGAGGGGACGGCACGGCCAAATCGGCACGAATGCGAAAAAAGTCCTGCTATCACCAGCACTTACGGCTTGCCCAGGAGTCGTGAAGTCTGCTACAGTCCCGGACTTGCAGAGGTCCGCTGAGACCTGACAAATCAAGTACTCGCAGTCGGATAAGGAGAAGCGCATGACGCGGAAGTGGATCCAGGCCCTGGCATTGGCACTGGTTGTGATGGTTTTTGTTTCCGGCTGTAAGAAGAAGCCTGTCGTAGTCCCTGAGCCGCCGGCGCCTCCCGCTCCGGTCGAAACGGCTCCGACAGAGGTCGCACCTCCCCCGGCTCCGGTGATGGACGATCCCACGCCCAACTGGGAGAGCGGCGAGCTTGGTGAGCTGAATCAGTTCGCGATGGAGAACGGTCTCCTCGGCGACGTCTACTTCGACTACGACAAGTCAGACCTCAGCACCGAAGCCACGGACCGCCTGGCGGCTAACGCCCGGTTCATGAACGAGCACCCGAACCTCGTCGTGACAATTGAAGGTCACTGCGACGAGCGCGGCACCAACGCCTACAACCTGGCCCTCGGCCAGCGTCGGGCCAACGCCGCGGGTTCGTACATGGCTTCTCTCGGCGTCGGTGGCGGCAAGCTGAGCGGAGTCAGCTACGGTGAAGAGCGCGGTCAGTGCTCCGACTCGAGCGAGTCCTGCTGGTCGCGCAATCGTCGCGCCCACTTCGTGATCACCGGCAACTGATCGCGGCAACTATGCGCTGGCAGCTTCTCCTCGGAACCGTCGTAGCGGCGACTACGGTCGCCGGCTGCGTCGGGTCCAAGGACATCGAGGCCCTGCAGAGCCAGAACCGCAACATCCAGCGTCAGGTCGCCACGGCGCAGGAGCAGGCGTCGAGCAAGTTGGAGATCGCTCAGCTCGAAGCGCAGATCAACGAGCACACGTCGGCCCTCCTCAAGTCGGAGGCTGACGTGCAGGTCGGCCTGCAGCGCCTGTCCGACCAGATCGAGCAGCTCGAAGCCAATCTGGCGGACACGACCTTCAGGCTGAACGATCTCTCGCAACAAATCGCGGCCACCAACCAGGAGCTTCGAGCGGTCCGCACCGCCATGAGCAGTGCGACCCTCGGCGTGGCGCCCCCGACGCCGATTCAGGCTCCGGCCGACCCACAGGCTCTCTACGAGGCCGCTCGCAATGACTACGTGCGCGGCAACTACGACCTGGCAATTCTGGGATTCAGCCAGTACCTGGAGGCTTTCCCCGATTCCGAACTGGCGGACAACGCCCGATACTGGATCGGCGAGTGCAACTTCAGTCAGGGCGAATACCAGAAGGCGATCAACGAGTTCGATCGCATCCTCACCGACTATCCTCGCAGTGACAAGCTCGCCAGCGCTCTCCTGAAGAAGGGCTACGCCTTCCTCCAGATGGGCCGCGTGCAGGAGGGTCAGACCCAACTGCGGCGGGTGACCAACACCTACGCCGGTTCGGACGAGGCCGTCCTCGCCCAGCAGCGCCTCGACTCCCTTCGCGACGGCTCTTGACGGCCCCGAGCCGCAACACTAAACTCCACGCTTCGCCGCCGAGTCCGGTGGCTGAGGATCCTCAGAATGGCAAATACCAAGTCTGCTGTAAAGCGCATCCGCCAGGCCGAAAAGCGCCGCGCGCGTAACCGTTTCCACCGCTCCCGTATGCGGACCGCGGTCAGGAAGCTGCGCGAGATGATCGACGGTGGTCAGTCGAACGACGCCCGGGAGGCCCTCACCGGCACCCTCGGCCTCATCGACGCCACGGCCCAGAAGGGCGTCATCCACCGCAACGCCGCCGCCCGCACCAAGTCGCGCCTGACCCTCGCGGTCAACAAGCTCGACTGACCCCAGCGCCCCCCAGACAGTCAGAAGGTTGCCGTCCGCGGGCAGGTCCCGTGAGGCGTGGCCGTGCGCGCAAGGGCTCCACGGCAGGGTGCCGGTCGTGGACCTAGAAGCCCTCGAGGATGTCGATGATGATGGTCTGAGCGAAGTCGCTCGAGACCTCCAGAATCGCCACGTCCTCGAGATCGATCAGCTGACTCTGGTCGAACTCGTACTGCTCGCTGAAGGAGTAGTACGGTTGCTGCCAGAGGATCTCTTCGTTGTCCGTCCGATTGAAGTACATGGCCGCGGTGACGGTGATCTCGTACTCGCTGGCCCGCCCTTCGTCCGCGCTGAAGAGGACCGGTCGGACCCGGAATGCCGTGACCGACCCGGAGAGAATGGCGTCCGCTTCGAAGGCACTGTTGACGACCGAGAACTTCGGCTTGCGCAGGAACTCCTCGGTGATCGCCTGGGTGAGGATCTGGTCGACCTGCTGCCGCAGAGTCCGATTCTGCAAAGGGCTGATGAAGATGTTCACGATGTCCGGCGGCAGACTGCTGGTACGGCCGACCAGGCCGTAGCCGCAACCGCCGATCGTCGTGGCCAGTGCCACTACCAGTGCCAGGCCGTGAGCGCTCTTTCGAATCAATGGACTCTCCTCATCCCTTCAGTCAGTGACTTTGTCTCTTCAGACTACGACTTGCTGCCGGGTAGCTCGGCCCTCTTGAGCAGGCCGTCGAGCAGGCCGTTGACGAAGGCGCCGGACTGGTCGGACCCGTAGCGCTTCGCCAACTCGATCGCCTCGTCGAGGACCACCAACTGCGGAACATCCGGCTCGGCGAGCAGTTCGTAGATGGCCAACCTGAGGATATTGCGGTCGACGGCCGGCATCCGCTCGAGGCGCCAGTTCTGAGCCTGGCTGCGAATCATGGCGTCGACTTCCTCGAGCCTGCCGAGCGTGCCATCGAAGAGCTCGCCCGCGAAGGCAAAGGCCTGCTGGACACGCTCCGCATCGGGCGGACTGCCCTCTTCCATCGCGGCCAGGTACTCGACGGGGTTGAAACGCGCCCGCACGTCGCGCGCCTCAGACTCTCCCAACTCGAGTTGGTAGAGCATCTGCAGCGCCATCTCGCGGCCCCATCTCCTCTTGTTGGCTACCATTTTTCCAGCACTCAAAGAGCTATTCGACACGGTCTGCGGATGCCCGGTCAGCTCTGCCGGCCCGCCGCGTCGGCGCGAGTATACAGGCGTAGTGCAGAAAGCTAGACTCCGCGCATGAAGGAGTCTGCGATCCGAATCGGCATGTGGTCGGGGCCGCGAAACATCTCGACGGCGCTGATGCGTGCCTGGGACAGTCGGCCGGCTACCTTCGTGACCGACGAGCCTCTCTACTCCCACTACCTGGCGACGACCGGGGCCGATCACCCGGCACGGGATCTCATCCTTGAGGGTCAGGAGCGAGACTGGCGCGAGGTCGTCGCCTGGCTGACCGGCCCGATCCCGGAAGGCCGTGGCACCTGGTACCAGAAGCACATGGGGCACCACCTGACGCCGGACGTCGACCGCGACTGGATCTGGAAACTCCGCAACTGCTTCCTCATTCGCGAGCCGAGGGAGATGATCACCTCGTACATTCGCATCGTCCCCGAGCCCACGCCCCACGACCTCGCGCTGCCGCAGCAGGTGGAGCTCTTCGAAGAGGTGCGGCGCTCGACCGGCCAGGTTCCGCCGGTGATCGATTCCCGTGACGTGCTCGACGATCCGGAGAGAGTTCTGACCCTCCTGACGCGAGCGCTGAACCTCGAATTCGATCCACGGATGCTGAGCTGGGAGCCCGGCCTCAGATCGACGGATGGCATCTGGGCACCGCACTGGTACGACTCGGTCGCTCGCACCACCGGCTTCGGCCCCTATCGTCCCAAGAAGGACGAAGTCCCGCGACATCTGGCGCAGGTGCACACAGAGTGCAACGAGTTGTACGAGCTTCTCTACTCCCACCGTCTCCACTGATCCCCCCGAGGACATCGCGATGCGTCAGGAATTTCAACCGGAGAACAAAGATCTCGTCGTCAACATCAACGGTCGCCTCGTGCACCGCGACGAAGCTGGAGTCAGCCCGTTCGACTCGGCCGTCCAGGGCGGCGACGCCGTTTGGGAGGGACTGCGCCTCTACGACGGGTGCATCTTCAGACTGGAGCAGCACCTCGGACGGCTCGAGTCCTCGGCCAAGGCCCTGGCCTTCAGCGATATCCCGTCGCGGGAGACGATCCGCCAGGAGATCCGACGCACGCTCGAGGCCAACGGGATGCGCGACGGCGTCCACATCCGCTTGACGCTCACACGAGGGGTCAAGTACACGTCGGGGATGGATCCCAGGCTCAACACGCAGGGGCCCACCCTCATCGTCCTGGCCGAGTTCAAGCCTCCGGTTTACGACAAGAGCGGCGTTCGCCTGATCACCAGCAGCGTTCGACGCCCGGCACCGGATGTCCTCGACCCGAAGATCCACCACGCCAACCTCATTCAGTCGATCCTGGCGAAGATCGAGGCGAACCATGCCGGCGTCGACGACGCCCTCATGCTCGATGGCCGTGGGTTCATCGCCGAGACCAACGCCACCCATGTCTTTCTCGTCGCCGATGGCGAGGTCACGACGAGCCGGCTCGTCGCCTGCCCGGAGGGCGTCACCCGCTCGACGATTCTCGCCCTCTGCCAGGAGCACGAGATCCCCTATCGCGAGACGGATCTCTCGCTGACGGCCGCGTACCGAGCGGACGAGATGTTCTGCACCGGAACGATGGGAGAGCTGGCGGGAGTCGTGGACGTCGACGGACGGACGATCGGTGATGGCGAGACGGGCCCGATGACGCGTCGCCTCAGTAAGCTCTACAGCGAGGTGGTCGCCACGACCGGCGACGCCATCTTCGACGATGACTGAGCCACCACGACCGTCCGCGATCGAGGAGGATCGGACTCTCGAGCTGAGCTCGGAGTCGATGAGGCAGAGCGTCGACGAGGTGCTGGAACGGGCCATCCACCACATCGAGTCCCTTCCTGATCAGCCGGCCTGGGTCGACACGAGCGAGGCGATCCTCGAGTCCAAATCCCTGGTCGAGCCGATGCCGAGTTCCGGCACTCCCCTCCCCGACCTCCTCGACGCTCTCTTCGACGAGTACGCTCCGGCCAGCTTCACTACGGCAGGCCCCGGCTACCTCGCCTATGTCCCCGGTGGCGGGCTCTTCCACGCTGCTCTCGCGGACCTCGTGTCGAACACGACGAACCGGTATACCGGAGTCCTCGCGGCAGCGCCGAAACTGGTTCAGCTCGAGTGGAACGTCGTGCGCTGGTTCGCGGAGATCATCGGCTATCCACGTGAGTCGGGTGGATTCCTCACCAGTGGAGGCTCGCTGGCGAATCTGGGCGCCCTCGTCACTGCGAGGATCGCCCGCCTGGGTGAGAACTTCCTCGGCGGCACTATCTACGTCTCTGACCAGGTTCACCACTGTGTCGACAAGGCGGCCCGCATCGCCGGGTTCCCCCGGGCGAATGTCCGGGTGATCCCTGCCGACGACGATTACCGCCTGGATCCATCGGCGGTCAGGCGTGCCATCGCCGAGGACCGGGCTGCCGGCCGCACGCCGTTCCTGCTGGTGGGCAGCGCAGGAACGACCAATACGGGCGCAGTGGACCCTCTCGACGATCTGGCCGACCTGGCCGCAGAGGAGAGTCTCTGGTTCCACATCGACGGCGCTTACGGCGGGTTCTTCTCTCTCACCGAGCGCGGCCGCCAGGCCCTCAAGGGGATCGAGAGGGCCGACTCGGTTGTCCTGGATCCGCACAAGGGCCTCTTCCTCCCGTACGGAACCGGCGCTCTGCTGGTCCGCGAGCCGGCGACGCTGGAAGCGGCGCACGGCGAGCGGGCGGACTACATGCCCGCGATGCAGGACGACGACGACCTGATCGATCCCTGTCAGGTCTCCCCGGAACTGTCGAAGCCCTTTCGGGGACTGCGCGTCTGGCTACCGTTCAAGATGCATGGCGTCGGACCCTTCCGGAGAAACCTCGACGAGAAGCTCGACCTGGCTCTGTGGACGGAGGAGAGACTTCGCGAGCTCGACGACATCGAGGTTCTCGCCGAGCCGCAACTGTCGACCCTGGCCTTCGGGGTCCGACGGGAGGGTGCTTCACTCGAGACGCTCAACGCCCTGACGGTGGCACTGCACAAGGCGGTGAATGCACGTCGACGCGTCCATCTGACCTCGACCCTCCTCGGTGACCGTTACGCGATCCGGATCTGCATCGTCTCCTTCCGCACCCACCTCGATCGCATGCAGGCCTGCCTCGACGACATCTCCGCAGCGCTCGCCGAGCTTCCCTGACGGGTTGCCGGGGCGGGAGTGGCTGGCCGCCTCCTCGCGATTCTCGGGCCCTGCCCCTGGGGCCGCCCTTCGGCGCCTTTTCGTGGGCTGGTGCCGGTGTGTGAGGCGTAGCCGGGTTGGTTCCGGCGAACACCCCCCACCTCCCGGCCTCGTACAGAGCCTGCACCAACCCGGCTACGCCTCACACACCTAGGGTGGTGGTGCCCTTTTGCGGTAAGAGTTGGCCTGCGGAAGAACGGGGACAGGCAACTCGACCAGGAGACAACTACCGAATCACTTCTGCACGAACCAGCGTGTCCGTTCCCAGCAAGCGATCCTCAGCGTTGGTGTACCAGGCCTGGCTTCCCGGGAAGGTGACGCCGCCCGCTTCGACTGAGCCCTCCAGCACGATGTACTCGCCGTCATTGGCGGCCTCGTCGTGGTAGAAGCGATAGCCCACGGCCTGTGCTGTCTCTGAGTCGAAGTAGACGTACCAGGTGTCGGTGCCGATCGACTCGTCCCAGGTGACCCGGAGAGCTGAGACCTCGGTGCCCTGGAAGGTGGTCGCCTCCTCGACCGGGCTGAGGTGTGTGCCCGCGTCCTGCAGCTTCATCGGCAGGCCCCACATGAAGAGGTGGTAGTCCCGCATCGTGCGCCAGCGACTGCAGTTCAGGCCCATCCCTTCGACCTTCTCAGGGGGGATCTCGGTCGAGCCGTTCAAGCGGAGCTCGCAGTGTTCTCCCGGCCCGATGTCAGCTTCGATCAGGGCCTTCTCCCGCTGCTGGCGTACGTGCAGGGTGCCCGCCGAGTTGTCGATCGCCAAGGTTGTCGTTCGGATCGATCCGTCGGGGCGCGTGGCCTCCAACTCGAGCCGGAACGCGCCGCCGGCCCAGGCTCCGCCCGGATCGTGGAAGTCCAGAGTCGACCCCAGAAGGGGAGTCTCCTGGCCCTGGGAGACGGCAGTGGGAGCCAACAGGAGTACCGCAAGAAGCCAGGTCCGCATCAGATCATTCCTCCAGTGTCTGGACGTCTACCTTTCGTTCACCGCCAACCGACCGGACCACCAGCTGCCATGGACGGCAGCAGACCTCGCAGTCCCACACCATCTCGCCAGCCAGATCGCTCTCGAGCGAGATCTCGACCCGCTCGTTGCAGTAGGGGCAGCGGACCTCTCTGATCTCTATCGACTCTGGCGGCCAGTCGTTCATCGAATTCCATCCCCCGTCAGGGCAGAACCGCGGCGTTGGATCCGAAGGCGGGGCCGTAGATCATCGCGTTCATCAGCAGCCGTGCCGTGCCACGCGTCGAAGCCCTGAACGTGGGCGAAGTGGCGAACAGGATGATCTGTCCGGAGCCCTTGCGTTCGCGGGTGACGAAGGCCGAGTTCGCGAGCCTCCCTGCCGCCTCCGGCCACAGCAGACCGCTCATCCTCAATCGCAGGTCGTGTCCCTCCGGGATGAGCGACCAGCCGACCCTTCGCGTCTCGGCGGCCGCGCTCTCCTCCAGCAATCCGAAGCGGACAGGCGCCTCGACCGGCTGCTTCGCCATGAAGACGCTACTGCCGCGCATCAGGATGGGAACCCGGGAGCCGACACCGAAGGTAAGCCAGTGCTCGTCATCCGTTCTCGCGGCGAGGAATGCACCCTGCGGCATGAACATCCTGGCCCACGTGTCGTCGCGCTCGAGCTGGGAGGGTTGGACGGCCGCGCCCTCGGGGACAGACTCCCAGGGGAAGGAACCTCCCTCCTGGACCGTGTGACTCCAGACGTCCCCGATCTCCGGGAGAGCCTTGCGGCGGGCCATCTCGTCGCGCAGCACGCTCATCTGGTAAGGCTCGAGATCTTCGAGCACCTTCTCGAGAAGCCGCACCGAGGACAGACCGGCGTCCTCATCGGTCAGGGCCCCGGCGGAGCCTCCGATGGCAATCAGCGTCCCGCCGGCCTCGACCCACGTCGTCAGAGCCTTGACTGCACCCGCGTCCAGGCTCCCGAAGAATCGGTCCGGCAGGACGACGACGTTGTACCTGCGCAGGTCGACGAAGTTCAGATTGGCCTCGGCGATCTGGGAGTGACGGATTCCCATCTCGTTGTCGAGCGTGTGCCAGATCGACCCGTAGTCGTAGAAGTTGACGCCTCCGCGCGCGAGCAGCGCAATGCGGGGCTCGTCGAGCCGTTGGAAATAGCCGCCTCCGAGGTCGGGAAGGTCGCCTTCACCCAGTCCCGTCTCGACGGAGACGACGGCGAGATCGAGGTCCGCCGCCGTCGAACCCACCGTGGCGGCCAACGTCTCCCCAGCCGATCGATTGTCCGCTGGAAGGACGACCACGGAACCGCGACCGAGGACCGCGTCACCGAGTTCGAAGGATCGATCCGCGACTCTCGGCGTCACGCCCAACTCCAGGAGACGAGCGGCGAAGGCGACCGACCGATCGTCGGCGCCGTCGACCACCCAGGCAACCGCCTCGACATCCGGCGGGGTGGGCGCGAGATCGCCCATCGCGGCCAGCGGGCGAGCTCCGGACGGGAGGCCGCTCTCCAGCGTCAGGGACTCGAGCCCATAGAGCATGGTGACGTTCCAGGCAGTCACGTCGTAGATCGTCGACCTGCCGCTCTTCAGGAGCGAGCTTCGCTCGCGCTCGAGATAGTCGGTCGACATGTGGCCGTCGAACTGGAGCATCGTCGCCACCAGATGGGCCTCGGGCTGTCGATTGGAGATCAGGTAGGTCCCGGCCGGGAGAGTCGTCGCGTCGGACCGCTTGCCATACTGATCGACCGCAGCACCGACCCGCGTCTCCTGGTCGATCACATACACCTCGAATCCCTGCAACTTCATCAGGTCGAGGAATCCGCCCATGCGCGATCGGTTGGCCGAGGGAAGGACGGCGAACACACGGTCCGCCCAGGGGCCGGACGCGCTCACGTTGATCCGCCGCTCAGCCAGGTAGTCGCGCAGCACGGCCTCCCGGTTCTCGGCCAGCGTCGTCAGGTTCGCCACCGACGACACCGCCTGGTGGTGGACCGCCTCGCGGTAGGTCACGACCTCGCCTCCGGCCTGGCGCACCCCGTCCTCGGTGAAGCTCGCCTGCTCATAGAGGATCCCGAGCGCACCGCGAAACTGGCCCCAAGCGTCCGTGTACCCCGGATACCAACCCTCGTTCCATTCACCGGTGTAGTAGAGCCAGTTCCAGCGATCGAACGCCTCGGACTGGTCTCGAGCGAACTTCGAGGCCCACGGATGAAGGCTCTTGGGGACCAGCGGGTTCTTGGGCCCTCTCGCCGGCGAGAAGAGGAAGGTGTCCTGCGACCCCATCTCGTGCCCGTCGACCATGAGCTGTGGGTGCCACCCTCCGGCCGCGTCGATCCGGCCGCGAGACTCCGGGTTCACGCCCAGGATCCAGTCGCGGTTGAGGTCGAACAGGTAGTGGTTGGTCCGCCCCCAGGGCCAGTATCCGGCGTGGAGGAGTGACTGATCGTCGACGTTGGGTGCGGTAGCACGGTGCTCCACCACCTGTTGCAGGTAGCGGTGCCGTCCGTCGGGATTCTCCATCGAGTCGACGAGAACGACCACCTCGTCGAGGAGATCAAGAACCTCCTGGGTCGTGCCGGCGAGCAGGTGGTACAGCAGCGCCAGCGAGCCATCAGCGCCCGAGGTCTCGTCGCCATGAATCGAGTAGGCCATCCAGGCGATCGCCGGCTGCTCCGCGATCAGGGCATCGGCCTCGGCGGCCGACAGTCCGCGTGGATCCGCGAGCCGGCTGATTCCGTCCTTGACCTCGTCGAGCCGCTCGAGATTCTCCGGCGAGGTCACGATCATGTAATGCAGCGCGCGTCCTTCGTGAGAGCGCGCATACTCCACCAGCTGGGCCCTGGGGCTGGCGAGGGCCCAGGCCTTGAGGGCCATCTCGATCTCGTCAGGCCGAGCCGCCTGGTCCCCCGGCCGAAAGCCGAGCAGGCTCTCGAGCGTCGGGATCTCAGGATCGTAGGCCGTCCCGGGGAAGAACTCAGTGTCGTAGTCGAGAGCCGGAAACGGCGTCGGTGCGGGTTGCGCCGAGGCCGGCGTCATCGCGCCCAGGACCAGGACCAACAGAACTGAAGAAGAAAGGATGGATTTCATCGGTGGCAGCCTCCAGAGGAAGATCAACAGTCTGGGCATGCTACACGCTCGCTGCACGCGCAGGCCGGCCAGGGATGCGGCAGCGGGCAGGACGCGGTCACCTCAAACTAGAATCAGCCTCATGAAGGCGGTATGGCTGGAGGATGGTGAACTCTCGATGCGGGAGGTCGAGTGCCCGTCGCCGCCCCCTGGCGAGGCTCTCGTGAAGGTCCTTCGCGCCGGTATCTGCAACACCGACCTCGAACTCGTCGGTGGCTACTACCCGTTCACCGGCATTCTCGGCCACGAGTTTGTCGGCAAGGTCGTCGACGGCCCCGACGCTCTGGTCGGTCGTCGGGTGGTGGGCGAGATCAATGCCGTCTGCGACGAGTGCCCGGCCTGCCTGCGCGGCGATCGCTCTCATTGTGAGCGGCGAACCGTCCTCGGTATCGTCAACCGGCATGGAGCGTTCGCCGAGTACCTGACACTCCCCTGCGCCAATCTCCACCCGGTGCCGGACGCAGTGAGTGACGACGAAGCGACGTTCACCGAGCCGCTGGCCGCCGCCCTCCGGATCCAGGAACAGCTACCGATCACCAGCGGTGATCGCGTTCTCGTCGTCGGCACCGGCAAGCTCGGGCAGCTCATTGCACGCAGCCTGGAGCCCACCGGCTGCAAGCTCAAGGCCCTCGGACGTCGGGCCGAGGCGCTCGCGCTGCTGGCCGCTCAGGGAGTCGAGACCCTGACGGCGAATGAGCTGGCGCCCCGCAGCTTCGACATCGCCATCGAATGCACGGGCAATGCGGAGGGATTCGAGCTTGCACGCGGCGCCCTTCGCCCGCGTGGCGCACTCGTGATGAAGAGCACCTACGCCGGCGAGCTCGCCTTCGACGCGTCGGCGCTGGTCGTCGACGAGATCCACCTCCTCGGCTCTCGCTGTGGTCCGTTCCCGCCGGCCCTCGAGCTTCTCGAGAGCCGACGCGTCGCGGTGGCGGATCTGGTCGAACGCACCCTGCCACTCGATCGGGCTCTCGAGGCCTTCGCGCAGGCCGCCGCGCCGGGCGTCCTCAAGATCCTCCTCGATCCCTCCCCGGCCTGACGCCGATCCCGTCAGGTCCCGTCGGGCCCGCAGTTCAGAGTAGCCTCCGGCTCGGCCAGGAGAGCCTCGAACGCCTCGAGGAACCTCGCGACGTCCAGCCCGTCGGCCAGCGCGTGATGAACCTCGACCGACACCGGTAGTCTGCAATCGCCCCCTGCCGCTCCATTCCGCTTCCCGAAGACGACTCTCGGGTTGCTGTCGACGGCTGGAGACCTGCGGGCATGAGAGAAGCTCGAGAACGAGATCCACGGCAGGACCGAATAGAAGATGAGATCGTCGCGCCCATCCGCCAGGCCGAGGTCCGAGGATCCCCTGGCTGCCGCTAGAATCTCTCTGCCCGCGCGCTCGAAGGCGTCGTAGTGAGCGGTGTAGTCGAAGTAGCCGAATCCGAACGTCTCGTCCTCGCGCAAGACTGTCGAACCGCCGTGAACCACGTCATGTTCGACGACCTCGTCACCGCGAATCCGCAGCTTCAACGCTTCGACGGCGTTCGCGGCCTTGAGGCTCAGATAGAGGCTCGAGAGGAAGAAGGAGCGCCCTTCATCGGCCACCAGCTCGGTCAATCGGGAGACGTCCAGCTTGACACAAACGTTGAAGAACGGGTTCTCGAACTCCCTGAAGAACAGAAAATGGTCACGCCGCCTCCACCGTGACAGGTCGAGGCGGCGGACCATTGGAAATCCTCAGAAGACTCGTGGCTCGCGAGCTACCAGACCAGCCGGGCGCCCAACTGGATCTGCCGCGGATCTCCCAGACCGCTCTGCACGGTCCCGTCGAAGTTGAACACCAGGTTGGTGGTCTGCGGCGCGAAAATGTTGGTCTCGTTCGTCAAGTTGAAGACATCCACGACGCCCTCGACCTCCATCTCTCCGACGCGGAAGACTTTGGACACCCTGACGTCGATCGACTCGAACTCGTTGTCCTTGCGACCGAGATTACGCACCGTCACCGAACCGTCCGGGTTGATCCGATCCTGCGGCGACTGAGCGACGGCACCGGTACTCGTCAGAGACAGAGGTTGTGCCGAACGCAACGTGTAGCGGAAGTTGACGTCGAACCCCTTGGGCGCCTGCCAGAGCAGCCAGCCATTGAGACGATCCGACTGATCGCGGTCGGAGAGACCGTACTCCGGGCCCAGGTCCGTGACCTTGGCGTAGCGGAAGCTGAAAGGATCCCGCTCGTTGTCATCGTCCGACTTGTCCTCGGAGTAGGTGTAGTACACCTGGTACTGCACCTTGCTCCCCCGCTTGGTGACGCCGATCGTGTGCCCCTCATACTCGCTGCGGGCCGTCGACTCCACCACCGTCAGGGTGTTGATGCCGTTGAATCCGCCCGGCTCGAGGCCGGTAGACCAGGGCGACCCGAGAAGCGGATCATTGCGATTCGCGAACCGCGTCAGGTTGTCCGTCGAGGCCTTGTTGTACTTGTAGAGCAACGAGAGATCGTCGCCGACCTGGCGCTCGACCGACAGTGAGATGGCGTCGGTCTCAGGGATCTCGAAGTTCTCGTCGAACACGAACACGTCCGGCAGGAACGGATCTCCGACACTCGCCGGGTCGATCAACTCGGTGTAGGCCGGCGTCGGTCCGAGAATGTCGCGCAGCGCGCTGTTGCGGAAGAGCGACTGGCCTCGCGAGCCATTTGTCGAACGAGACGAAGCGAGCACCAGTCCAGGAATCCGCGCGCCGTAGATACCGGCGGTCGCACGGACGACGGTTTTGCCGTCCTTCGTCGGGTCCCAGGAGATGCCGGCGCGCGGCTGCAGCACGTCGTCGTCGGGGATCGTCCCGTCGCTCGGAAACTTCATCCCGTTCACCGTCTGGCCGATGAACGGGGCGTAGAAGACCTCGCTCGCCGGTGTGATCATGTCCGGATTGTCAAGCTCCTCCCAGCGAATCCCGTACTGCACGGTCACGTTGGAGCTCGGCCGCCAGTTGTCCTGGAAGAAGATCGCCGGCTCCGTCTGCGTGATCGTCTGCGTGCCCGCATCGACGACATCGATGTCGCCAACGCCGGTCTGCTGCAGATAGAGAAGCACAGGGCCGGTGATGCTCGCTCCGGCCGGACAGGAGCCCGACTCGGATGTCGAGCCATCGGAGCACTCGACGTAGTCCGGGTTGTCGACGTAGTTCAGGAAACCATCGGTCGACCCGAAGATGAAGCGACCGTTGGCAAACCCGATGAAGGTCTGGTTGGCCGCGGTCTGATTCCACTCGACCCCCGCCTTGAACGAATGGTCGCCGGCCTGCCACGAGATGTTCTCGTTGAACTGCCAGCGCGTATCGTGGTACTCGACCGGAATGAAGAACGGCATCCCGAATCGATACGAAGAGCCAAAGTCGAAAGCCGTATCGGGCAGCGGTCGGTTGGCGCCCGCAATATTCGGCCCGGCGTACGGGCGCGGCCGATCCTCGCGAGCCCACTGAAAGCGGAACTCGTTGAGGGTCGATGAGCTCAGCGTCGAAATCAGCGAGCCGCTGATCGCGTTCGACTCGTCCTGCTCGGTGGCGTTGGCGCTGCGCCCCCAGGAATCGACGTCGAAGGTCCCGTTGACCTGTTCGGAATCGGTGTAGGAATAGCGCAACGTCGCGAGGTGATTGTCGGCGGCCTGAAAGTCGACCTTGCCGAGAAAGACCGTTGCGTCGTCGGTCCGGCTGATCGGGCCGTTCTCGTTCGGGCTACCGAGCCCGGCGAGTGCATCGACCACCCTCTGCTCGATCCGGTTGGGATCGTTCTGCTTGGTCTGATCCCCCTGCTGCATGTCCGCCGCGAGGAAGAAGAAGGTGCGATCCGCGGTGATCGGCCCACCGAGCGTGAAGCCGACCTGGTACTGCTCGGAGTCGAAGTCGGGCTCGTCGGTGCCGTCCGGTCGCTCGGCGTTGGTCGAAAGGGAGTCATTCTTGAAAAACATGTGCGCCGAGCCCTTGTAGCTGTTGCCACCGGACTTGGTGACCACCTGCACGAACCCGCCCGAAGAACGACCGAACTCGGCGGGCGCGCCGTCCGGGATCACGACGAACTCCTGAATCGCGTCGATGTTGAAGGTGAAGGCCGGTCGCTGGCCTCCCCGCTGCTCGCCGAAGAAGGGGTTGTTGAAGTCGGCGCCGTCGACCGAGATATTGTTCTGGATCCCCTTCTGACCGTTGATCGACAACTCCTCACCATCCGGGCCTTGGACGATGGCTACACCCGGCGTGAGCTTGGTCAGCTCGAGGAAGTTGCGCCCGTTGTTGGCCAGACCGTCGATGGTGTCCCGGTCGATCAGCGTCGAGCTCTCGATCCGGCTGGTCTCGATCAGCGGCACCTCGTCGGTGACGACGATCTCCTCACCGACTGCCGAGATGGACAGCACCAGGTTGAGATTGACCGTTCGGCCGACCGTGAGTTGAATACCCTCGCGAATCAGCGTCGAAAACCCGTCGAGCTGGGCTGAGATCCGGTATGGCCCCAGAGGCAGCAGCGTGCCACGGAAACGGCCGCTATCGTTGGTCAACAGGGTCTGGGTGTAGTTCGTGCCCGTGTTGACGAGGCTGACCGTGGCCCCGGGCAGGACGGCCCCGGAGTCATCGCTGACAGATCCCTCGATCACGCCAGTGGTCGCTTGAGACTGAGCGTTGGCCAGGCCGCTACACAGAACACACAGGACGAGGCCAGAAATAATGATCCGGTTCGACGACATGCTGTCTCCTTCCGACTGAGGTCTGGAACTTGAGAGTGGCTTTCAGTGAGGGTCACGTTAGCACATCGGATATGGCACCATTGGAGCCAAATCCACCTATTTGAACCCTTGCCGAAGCCAGAATCACCGCAGCCGCAAGCTCCCCGAATCGGCTGCGGTAGCATTCCGCTGAAAGGGAGCTATTCATGCCTGACTACCGGCCGGAACCGATCGAGACCTCCAACGTGCAGCTCGATCCATCGCTCGAGCCCCTGATCGAAAGACTCTCGGAGAGCGTGCACGACAACTGGGCTCTCCAGCGCCTGCGGCAGGGTTGGGTTCATGGAGAGGAGCGCAACGATCCCAATCGAACACACCCGGGCCTGGTCTCCTACCGGGAGCTGTCCGAGATCGAGAAGAACTACGACCGCACCACCGTCGTCGAAACCCTCAAGGCCATCGTGGCTCTCGGCTACGACATTCGCAGACGCGAGAGCTGACTGCCGCTCAGTCTTCAGACTGACTCACCGCGGCTCTCTCTTGTAGGATCGCTCGCACCATGAAGAGCGCTCTCCTCTGTCTGACCCTCGCCGCCGCGGTTGCGGGCATTCCACCAGCCCTGGCCGATGACTGGCCTCAGCATCGGGGCCTCCAACGCCACGGCATCGCCGACGAGGCCGGCCTCTCCTCCGACTGGGAGCAGTCTCCACCTCGCGAGGTGTGGCGCCGACCCATCGGTATCGGCTATTCGGCGGTCACCATCGCCGACGGTCGAGTCTTCACGATGTCCCTCGACGGCGAGGAAGAGGTCGTCGTCGCCCTCGATCCGGACTCCGGACAGACGCTCTGGCGAGTCGCCCTCGGGCCGAGCAAAGCCTCGGACATGGACGACAGCGGGCCGCGAACGACGCCCACGGTGCACGACGGCGTGGTCTACACGGCCTCCTCGGCCTCGAGACTCGTCGCTCTGGACGCTGAGGACGGAAGCCTCCTGTGGGAGAACACCCTCGTCGACGCGGAACAGGTGCCCCGCTTCGGCTACTCCGTCTCTCCCCTCGTCGATGGCGAGTTGGTCGTCGTCGAGACCGGCGGCAGCGAGGAGGCGCCCGGAGCGGTCGCCCTCGACCGACAGACCGGCGAGGTCGTCTGGACCGCCCTGGCTGGGCCGGCCGGCTACGGGTCGCCCATCGTCGCTGAGCTGCATGGACAGCGCCAGTACATCTTCTTCCGCAGAGTCGGCGCGGAGGTCGTGTCGCTGTCGACCGAAGGTGAAGTTCTCTGGCGTCACGAAACGACCGGACTCTCGATCATCACGACACCCATCTTCCTGGCTCCCGATCGCATCTTCGTCGCCACGGCCGACGACGCGTTCGGGGGTCTCATGCTCGAGATTTCCCACAGTGAGGGGACCTGGGCCGCCGGGGAAGTGTGGAAGGAACGCCTCATGCGCAACCACTTCAACACGGCGGTCCACGTCGCGGGGCACCTCTACGGCTTCGACAACGGGACGTTCCGCTGCCTGGACGCTGCGACGGGAGAGAAGCGCTGGGCCAAGCGGGGTCTGGGCAAAGGCTCCCTGGTGGCTTCGGGATCCCTCCTCTACGTCCTGGCTGACGATGGCTCGCTACTCCTCGTCGAAGCCTCTCCTGAGGGGTTCAACGAATTGGGCAGAGTCCAGGCGATGAGCGGCAGGGCCTGGACGGCTCCGAGCCTGGCCAACGGCCGCATCTACATGCGGGACTTCGACGAGGTGGTCGCTTACGACCTGACTGACAGTGGCGGCGTGGTCGCCTCCGAGGGGGACGATTCATGAGACGGATTCCGACACTGATCGTCCTGCTTCCGGCCCTGATGGCGGTAGCGGCAGTCGCCGAAGAGCTGACCGTCGAGCAGGTCGTCTCGCGACACATCGAGGCTCGCGGCGGCGCGGAGCGATGGAGCGAGGTCGAGACGTTGCGGATGCGCGGCAGCTATTCGGCCTTCAGCTTCCGCGATGAGTTCACTCTCATCCGGAGCCGCGGAGACCTCTACCGGCTCGACTTCACCCTCCTCGACTCCCCGGCCACGCGGGCGCGAGACGGCGCCGGCGTCTGGGGGCTCCACAAACTGCTACAGCCTCAGGCCATCCACATCACCGAAGGCCCCTATCCCCCTCAGATGGAGCGCGAGTCGTTGTTTCTGTCGCCGCTCTTCGACTACACGGCCAGGGGAATCTCCATCGAACTGTCCGGCCGGGGCGACATCGACGGAATCGAGACCATCAATCTCGCCGTCAAGCTCTCCGACGGCTGGGAGGAGACCTGGATGCTCGACGCCGAGACCTACCTCGAAGTCGCGGTCGACAGCCAGGTGTGGGACTTCACCCAGGCCGGTGAGCCGGTGCTGCAACGCACCTACTTCGAGGACTTCCGGGAGGTCGACGGCCTCGTCTTCCCGCATCAGATCGAAATGGACTTCAACCACCGCCTGGAGGGCATGACGGTCCGCGAGGTCGAGGTGAACCCGGAGATCCCACCCGCCGCCTTCAGCCCTCCACCGCCACCCGAAGAGGACGGCGAAGCAGACGAGGCGGATTCAGACTAGCTGGAGCGGAGCGGGCCGACTACAGGCCTCCGCACATCGACGTTCCAGTGACCCCGACATCGTCGATCAACCAGCCGGTCGACCCGTTGGCGATCGCATCCATCGAGTCGAACCTGAAGACGACTCGGATCGTTTCGCCGGCAAAGGCCGCGAGCGAGATCGGCGCCGCCGAGATGCGGGCGTTGGCTGACGGGTCGTTCGAGTCGAGAGAGAAGACACTCGTCACGCCGCCACTCGAGACCACCTCGACCCAGGTCCGGTCGAACGACCCAGCGCTGAAGCTCTCGACCTGGCGGAGGAAGTCGAAGGTCAGCACCGAGGATGCCGTGACGCCGAAGATCTCGGGTGAGGTCAGAGCGCCGCTCGTCGCGCTTCCGGTGTCGTAGTTACAGCCGGCGTCCTGGCCGTAGTATGCGGAGCCGGTGAACCCCGTCGACGCGCAGGTGCCGTCGGCCGCGGCGTGCCACAGCCCGGTCGCCTGCCACTCGCCGAGTCCCGTCTCGAAGTCGGATGAGAGCCCGGCGGGCGGACAACCGTCGTCCAGCGTCGCCAACGACGCTGCCGCATCCACCCGGGGAGTCTCCAGCCCACTCTTGGCATCCTGAACGTTGACGCCGTTCTCGGTCAGCAGGACACGCATCGAGTCGTTGTCCTGGGTGTCGTCGACCTCGATGAGGGCCGCCACCAGGCCGGCAGCAAACGGAGTCGCCGAGGAGGTGCCCCCGAAGCAGTCGTTGATCCCTCCTCCGGCCGCCGCAGTCGAAGCGCAGTTGGAAGGCGCGAGGATGTCGAGGAAGGGGGCCGAGTTCGAGTAGCACGTCACCTGGTCGGCGTCGGTCGAGCTATCGAAGCAGGCGCGGCGCCCCGTCTGTGCGCAGGTCGGATGAGGCGAGCTGTTGCAGGCCGTCGAGGCGACGCAGAAGCCCGGGGCTCCGACGTCACCGTCGTAGACAGCGCCAACGCTGATCGCGTTGCCGATGCATGCCGGGCGCGAGATCTCACCGCACCGGCCGTCGTTGCCGGAGGCTGCCAGCACGACCAGCCCAGCGGCGGCGGCTGCGTCGATCGCGTCGCGCAATGCGGTGTTGGAAGCCTCGCAGGCGGCCACGGTAGAGAATCCGCCGCCTCCGAGGCTCATCGACAGAACTCGGATGTCGAACTCGTCACGATGGGTGACCGCCCAGTCGACGGCGCCCACCAGATCGCCGTCGAGAGCCGGCTCTCCGCACAGCATCGCACTCTGAACCTTGAGCATGACGATCCTGGCGTCGGGCGCCGTGCCTGTGACGCCTCCTCCCTGCCCGGCCGCGACGCCCGCCACCGCCGTGCCATGGCTCTGCGCCGTGCAGTCGATCGTCGGGTCGTCGTCGTTGTCGGCGAAGTCCCGTCCACCGATGATCTTGACATTGGGGAAGGCCGAGAGACCACCGAAAGCAGCATGGTCGTGATCGATCCCGTCATCGATGATCGCGATCGTCACGCCCTCTCCCGTCACGCCTATGTCATGCAGGGTGTCGATGGCAGCCAGTGGATGCGACTCGTCGGACATCTTGTAGTAGAGCGGCATGATCTCCACCCTCTCCACATCCGGCAGTAGAGCGATTGCAGCGATGGCCTCCCGGTCAGCCACAGCCGAGAACCCGAAGACGCTCTTGTAGCGATAGATGGCCCGATAGGCCCCATCGATCCTGTTGGAGAGGACCTTCTCCTGCATCGATTCGACACCGCTCTGGATCCGGGTCATGCCCTCCGCGGAGGCGTAGTCGAGACTCGCCAGAGTCATCGCCTCCGGCCGTTTGAGGACGACCCGGATGCGGTGTTGCATCGGCTCGTCTCCGGCTCCAGTGCCCACCACCTCGGCGGAGAGTGTCTCTATGGCTTCGAGAAGCTCAGGCTGGATCTTCTCGAGCCCTGGTTGAGCGGTCGCCAGGGCAGCGACGAGGAGACCGACGACGAAATTCGAGATACAGAGCGCGCGGAATGCGGACATGAAACACCTCCTGCCAGATGGTCTATCCGGTTCAGGCGTCCCAGGCAACGATTCGTTACCGGCGTCGTACCCTCGACTGGGCCAGGCTCGAGATCAGACTAGGACCTGGCGCCGGCGGGGACCTCGAACTCGACGACCCGCGTCGAGGTGGCGCCTCCCGTGCTCTCGCGCACCAGCAACCTGAGCTCGTAGGACCCCGGCTCCAACGCCAGGTCGGCTCGGAAGCTCAGAGGCCGGGTCCGGTCCGCCGCGAAGGAGAGGACCTCATCGAACGAGCCCGCAATCAGGCCGCCACCAGCCAGCACGTAGCCGTAGATCTCCACCTGGGCGGGCCCGGAGCCGGGCGCAGCGGCGAGCAGTGATCGAGCATCCGCCTCGAGAATGACCGAGACGGCACCCCGGTCCCTGGCGTCGAAGCTCGGATGTGCCTTCACCGCGACTTCCAACTCCCGACGCTCCTCATCGGCCAGGATCGTCTGCGCGGCCAGAGCCCGGCGGGCCCGCGGCGACAGATCGGCATAGGGGACCGGCGAGTGGTACCCCGGCCTGTGGTGGATCCTCGCGCCCTTGATCTTGCGGTTGAGCTGTACCTTGATCCTCTCGAACTGGTCGTTGCGCCGGCTGACGGGAGCCTCGAAGGTGAGCAGGTAGGAGACCGCCGTGCGGGTGAGCATCTTCTCCACCGCCAGATCGAGATCGTTGTGGTTGCGGATGTACTCACCGCCCGTCTTGTTCGCCATCATGAACAGGGTGTCGTCACCCGAGGACTTGCCATCGTGCTCGGCGCGTAGTCCGCCGATGTCGATCGACTGAATCGTCGCTCCCGAGCGGACGAACTCCTGAAGCATCTCCTCGAACTCCACCAGGGCATGCGTGCTGCCGAAGCGCGCGTTCGAGTTGACCGCCGCGACATTGCCTTGAATCGACGCCTCGTTCATCCGCTCGATCTGCTGCCGCTCAGCCGAAGTATCGCCCCGGCCTATGCCGAGGAGAAGGGCGCTGCTGGACCCTTCCGACAGGTAGATCACGTGCTTCCGGCCGGCGACAGGCTGCAGCGACTGAGCGAGCTCGGTGAGGGCGTCACTGAGCGATGTGTACGCTGCCGAGAGTCCTGCTTCGGCGATCAGCGACTCGGCAGTCGTCAGATCGACTCCCTCGAGACCCCTGGAGTTAGGATCGCCGACGATCAACAGTTGATTGCCCCGATCGAAGAAGGTCAGGCCCAGAGGATCCGCCGCAGCCTCCTGAAGCTGCGCCAGACCCAGGCTGGCCACCGCGCTTTCAGCCTGCTGGTGATCGGGGGTGAAGCCGAGCATGACGTTGACCCCGCGGTCGACCGAGAAGGTCGCCACGGAGATCAGATCGCTCGACAGAAACCCATCGACGAGAAGTCGGCGCGCTGCGTCTCGCGCCCGGTCGATCCGAGCAGGGGAAGCAAACGAGAGATCGAACAGGAGAAGGATGTGACGTCGAGCCGCCAGAGGCACCGGGGTACCTTCGTCCTCGCCCTCCCACCCATCGTCCGACTCCCTGAGGTCCACTTCGCGAAAGCCAAGAATCTCCCGACGCTTGCCGGCCGCCTTCAACGTGAAGTCGTCTCGGGTCAGGCCACGAATCGGCTCGCCTCCAACGAGGACCTGGATCGGGACTTCGACTTCGATCACATCGACGGTATCCCCCGCCCCCTGGGCGAAGACCGGAGAGATCTGCAGGACCAGGAGAAGTCCCAGAGCTCCTGTCGCAAGACTGAGGAGAGGGCGGCGGTGAACGGGCACACTCGATCGGCTCGGGCTCATGTCAGTCCGAACGCCGAAGGGCGACGACGTATTCCTCGAATGGGATAACTCTGCCACTAGGCTCCTGGCTTTCTGATTCCGAGCCGTGCCATCCGCGACAGAAGGGTCGTTCGCTTGAGCCCCAGCCGCTCGGCCGCTCCGTCGACCCCACCGACTCTCCAGCCGCACGAGTCCAGAACGCGCCGGATATGAGCCTCCTCCACTTCGCGCAGCGTCCCCTGGCCTGTCGCCCCCGAGGCGGGCGCCAGCGATCCCTGCAGCGATTCGTCGAGCCGCAGGCTCGAACCCTGACTCAGGATCAGGCTGCGTTCGACGACGTTCTGGAGCTCGCGGACGTTCCCCGGCCAGTCGTAGGAGGTCAACACCTGCATGACCTCCGGCTCAATGGACTCGATCCGCTTGCCCAGGCGCCTCTGGTAGCGCGTCACGAAGTACCAGACCAGCAACGGGATGTCCTCGCGGCGATGCCGCAACGGTGGCAACTCGACCGGGAACACGCTCAGTCGATAGAAGAGATCGGCGCGAAAGCGCGCCTGCTCCATGGCGTCGCGCAGATCATGGTGCGTGGCGGTGATGAGCCTGACGTCGACTCGACGGGTCTTGGTCGATCCGAGGCGCTCGAACTCGCCATCCTGCAGGACCCGCAGGAGCTTCCCCTGCAGATCCAGTGGCAGGTCGCCGATCTCGTCGAGAAACAACGTCCCCTCGTCCGCCACCTCGAAGCGACCCAGCTTGCGTTGAAACGCGCCGGTGAAGGCACCCTTCTCGTGACCAAAGAGCTCGCTTTCGATCAGCTCACTCGGCAAGGCCGCACAATTCACCTTGACCAGCGTGCGCTCCCGTCGGGCACTGCGTTCGTGAATCGCTTCGGCCAGAACGTCCTTGCCCGTCCCGGTCTCGCCGAGGAGCATGACTGTCGTGTCCGTGTCGGCAACCTGCTCGATCTTGCGTAGAGTCGCTTTGATCGCTGCGCTGTCACCGATGATCCGCTCATCGATGCGCTGGCCCGCCACCTCCCGACGCAGCTCGAGGTTCTCCTCCTCTACCCGTTCCATCAGGGCCTGGATCTTCGAGTTGGCAATCCGCAGCTCCAGCTCGACCTGCCGCCGCCGCTCGCCGTCCTCGTGCAGAGCCAGGTATGCAGCACCATCCAGACGAACCACGCAGCGCACCCCGGTCACCTCGCCGTCGGGCGACAGGTCCGGGTAGTAGCTGTGGACGTAGTGGCGCTTGACGCCGGGATGCGCCGGCGTCTCGATCTCCGCCTCACCGGCGAGAACCGGCTCCCCCGTCGCCAGCACCTTGCGCATCTTCTCCTCGACAGCGGTGGCCACCGCGGGCAGCACATCGCGCAACCGACGGCCGAGCGCCTGCTCGCGAGAGATTCCGTTCATCCGCTCGAGGGCGCGGTTCATGCGCACGTAGCGCAGGTCCGAATCCAGAAGGGAGAGGCCGATCGGCACCTCGTCGTACCAGCGTTCCAGCTGGGCGACCAGGACCTGCAACTCCGTTCGACTCCTGCGCTCGACCTGGCTCATCCTAGTCCTCCGACCGGGTGATCTCCCGAAGTATAGGGCCGAATCGTCAAAATATCGACAAAAATGCCGCAATCTCGACGATTCGTGTCTGTATTTCGACACTCGGGGGCCAGTTTCTGAGGGCGCTCCAGCAGCACGTAGCCCGCGACCTTCCTGCTGCGGACTCCCCGGACCCCCCCTCTCGATGTCGGTGGCACGGTCCGTGCGAGAGTTCTCGGTGCGATGGTCCCGTGCGTGGCTCCCATCGCTGCTGCAGGACCGGGATGGTGTTCGTTCCATCGGGGGGCACCAGGGGGGGAACAAGAGCGCCATCCCGGTCCGGTTTTTGAACTCGCCTCGGAGCCTCCCCGGCCCAAAGGCCCACTGTGTTATGGTTCACAGCGTATACGGAGCAGTCAACAACCTCCCGCCCGAGGCGGAGAACTGGAGAGCGCCAGTGCACAGAAAATTCATTGTGGCCGTTGCCATAGTCGTCCTCTCAACCACCGCCCTCGTGGCCCAGGTTACAGACCCGGCCCGAAACCCCGCCCCGTCCAACGTGGTCGACGCGCCGAACGGCACGGGAACGGTTCAGTACGATCCCGGGGCTCCGGCGGACGGCCTCCTGGGCCAGCAAGGCCCTAGCGCCACGGTAGGCAACCGCTTCAGCTCCCGTAACGGGAACCCCCTGAGCACCGGTTCGGTCTCCGGCCTCTCCTTCTACGTCGCGAACGCCTCGCTAGCGGGCGGCCTGGCTGTCTTGTGGGGCCCTCCGACCGGCGGTGGTGGCGCTCCCGCGATCGGCAGCTTCACGGTCGGCACCATGGCCTCCACCGGTTTCCACGCGGTGACCTTCACCGCCATTCCCGTGGGCAATGACTTCCTCGCCGGCCTGTACGTCAACTCCGGCCAGCCGAGTCGCGGCCAGGTTGGCCTCCGCTCCGCCTCGACCAATGGCCAGGGCTTTCATGGCATGCAGATCAGCTTCGGCGGCGGCGCGGGCGCGAACTACGCTTCCCTGGCCGGCCAGAACTCGATGTTCCGGGCCTCCGGCACCGTCATCGTTCCGGTTGAGCTGATGGAGTTCGACGTCGACTGACGCACCACTGTGAAAGCAGTACACGAAAGGCCGGGCTCGTCCCGGCCTTTTTTCTTGCGGGTCTCGGCCGGGTATTCCCACTCTCCCCCGGACCGGCCCTTTACGGCACAGCGGTGGACCAGGTCGAGGTGTCGCCGGAAGCGACGAAGGTTGAACTCGTCCTCGCGGGTCTCTTCGGAGACGCGCGCGAGATCGAACTGCAGCCTTCCGGTGAACTTCACCGATTGAAAGAATGTGGCCTCATCACCGACGTACAGCTCTGCTCTGGACCAGAGTCTCTCGTAGTCCGACGCTGCCCGATTCTCGGCGCTCACGGCTGCAGAGGTCGCCAGGCACGCGGTCAACAGGAGGCTTGCCGCCGAGAGATCTCGTTTAGTCAACATGCACCCTGCTCGCGACTCGCGGCGGCTCTCCTCGAAGGCTCGAGCGCGCCCGCTTCTTGACCATCGTGTCGAAGTCGCCGAATCGCGGCTCGCCGAGCCGGAGAATCTCGGGCATGGCGACGCCCGGGTCCCGAGGCTCCCCCGGCGCCACGGCGCCCTCCTCCGCCTTGCCGCAGGCCAGCAACGAGACGCAGAGCAGGGTGAGGGCGGAAGGGATCGTGAAATGCCTCTTCATTGGTAGCCTCGTCGGCTGTCGCGGTCGGTATCGTCCTGGCTACTTGGACCACCCGAGCCCGAGAGTCAGCCCGTAGTCGTGATTCTCGGTGGCGACCGGCGGCGAGCTGTCGAAACGGTCGAAGAAGGTCAGGTCGAGATCGAAGCTCTCGGTCAGAGGCAGCCGCAAGTTGCCGTCGAGCTGGGCGAACCAGCGACCGGCCAGATCCGGGTACGCGAGGACCGAGGTCGTCAGTCGTTTGCCCTGTCGGTTGAGCCGGTACTCGAAGCCGAGGAGGGGCTCGAGACTCTCGCTGGACGGCTGGCCGACGAAGTCCTCACCGATCCAGGCCAGCCCGAGGAGACCCTCGAACCGGTGACGGGAACTCTTCACGAACTGGTAACCGGCCGTGCCGGCAACGATCGACCTCAGATCGAGCCCAGCGGACTCGTTGACCTCCAGCTTGCCGAGAGCGGACAGGGAGAACCGCCGTCCGGCGCCCCAGAAGTCGTGTCCGACATCGAGGGTCGACCGTCGTGTGTCCGTGGATCGTCGCTGCTCGTCGAGCCTGGTGGAGACCGCGACTCGTGTGTCGTTGCCACCGCGGTCGTAGTCGACCGCGGCATCCAGACTATAGGTAGTCGAGCGATCGTTGCCTCGCGTCAGGCTGAGGCCGCCGCCCGCCTCGACGTCCAGACGGCCCCAGAGGCCCCGTTTCAGCTCGTCGATCCGCGCGACGTCGCCGAACGGGAGCACCCCGGTCGTCTCTCCCGCGACCGTGAGCAGGCCGTCGACGAGGTCGAGCGTCCCGCTCCACCGCTCCCCAGTATCGAGCTCCACCGTGAACGCCTTGTCGGTGTGGATCTCGGCGATGCCGTCCCACTGGATCTTCACCAGGCCCATGTGACTGGTGCGGACGTTGAGCCTCTCACCCTGGAGACGCCTGATCATGCCGACGATCCGGGTGCCGTCCTCGAGAACGACCTCGTCAGCCGGAAGCGGGCCCGCGGCGAGATTCGCCAGCATGAACAGCGCGCAACCGAGAGCTCCTCGGCGAGCGGAACTAGGCAAGACGTATCTCAGGGCCCGGTCTCTTCGAAAACATTGGTTTCTCCTAGCGACTTCGTTGTCGGATGGTGGGTGTCACAGCTCTTCTCATAGCCGGCCTTGTGGGGCTTCTTCTTCGCCCCCTCATTCTCCTCGGCCGCGGCTTCCTGAATCGCCTCCTCGTCGCCGGCGCTCTCCTCCTGGGCCGCGACGGGCAGAGCCAGGAGGAACGCCGTGAGGAACAGCCGCGCACAGTTCCGACCTACCCCAGCCATCCCTACTCCCGCGACGCCAGCGGGAGGTGTCGCCTGGTTTGCATGAGGTCCCGTCACAAGCCTCAGGGCGATCCTGATCAGGATCTTGCCGACGACGTAGACCGCGATCGCCTTCGCCAGCAGAATTCCCCAGCCGATCGTCAACACCAGAAAGAACGCTCCGATGAACTCCGTCAGATACTTGGCCACTTTCCTTATCTCCTCGCAATGAACCCGAACTGACGAGCGTTAGTCCAAGCTGCGATGCAGCACCGCCGGTGGGCCGATTCCCGCCGACCGGAAGGCCTTCAACGCCCGCTCCGTGATGTCGCCTTGAAACGCCTTCTCCAGCCGGGCGTCCAGCACGTAGGCCTTGGCGCGTAGGCGGATCGCGAGGTAGTTCTGCTCGATGACCTCGGCCGCCAAGACCGACCAGGCGCGATTGAGATTGACGTAGCGGCTGGTCGTCACTACCTCGCCGAGCAGCCGCCGCGCCTCCTCGAGATCCTGGTCGAGACCGATGTGGAGATCGACCATGATCATCATGTCGACCGCACCGGCATTGCCCGAGGCCACCGACTCGGTCAGGAAGAGGTTGTTCGGAATCGTGACCTGGGTGTCGTCGAGCGTCATCATGCGGACGGAGCGTAAGCCGATGTGGGTGATCTCCCCGTAGTAGCCCGCGAACGTCACCCGGTCACCGACCTGGAACGGCCGGTCCACCAGGATGATCACACCCGCCACTACCGAGGCGACCAGGTCCTTCATCGCGAAGCCGGCGGCCACGGCGAAGGTACCGCCGATCGCCAATAGCATCTGCTCGGTAAGATCGAACAGGGTGAAGACCACCGCCAGGATGCCGAGCAGATAGACGACGAAGAGGAAGAAGGAGCCCGTCTGCTGGATCACCAGACGACGGTCGGCGAAGCGTTCCGCCAGACGCTCGATCTGCCGGGAGACGAGTCGGGTGAGCGCGATCATGATCAGCAAGATCACGAGCGCATAGGGAATCCCCTCGGGCTTGAAGAAATCGATCCAGCTCAGAGCCGCCGGTGTCGACGGGGCCCCGACCTCCTCCACTGTCTCACCGGAAACCTCTTCTATCGTGGCGGTCAGGGGGTCGATCGGAGACTCGGCAGGCTTGGCGGCCCCTGGGCTGGCACTCGTCGGCGCCGCAGCAGCGGCCTCAACCTCTTGCTTCCCTTCTGTTGTCAACGGCTCTTGCATCACCATTCCTCAGGAGACCAGGATGTTGCGTCGACGAAGCGCTCGGAGCACCGTAGCCCGCCAACTCGTAGGCACTCGATAGACCCCGTCGTCTTCCCAGACCGCTCCAAGATCCAGCAGGTGCAGGAAGAGTCCTTTCACCCGGCCGAGGGGGTACGCGGTAGTGACGGCGGCTAGCCGCACATCGAGGCCGTTGTGACGCATCACCGCGGCCAACAGAAACAGGCCTTCGTCCCCAACGACCGAGAGCTCATCCTCCGACGGCGCCCGGAACGGCCGCACGTTGATCGAGCCGTCAGGAGCAGCCTCGAGCGACCGCAGGAAGAAGTGGAGGGCAATCTGCGGGTTGCCGTTGGAGTCGTCCCATAGGAGGTTCAGGAAGGTCTCCTTGCCCAGCCTGCTCCGGGCGACCTTGTCCTCCTGGCGCCCCTCCACCGCCATCAGATCCGCGTAGTCCACCTCGAGGCCACCCCCTTGCAGCCGGCTCTCGATCAGGGCGCCAATCTGCTGCTCGGTGCGGGGCTCCAGCACGAACTTGCGGCGCAGAAAGGCCAGCTCCTTACCGGCGGCCCGCAGGTGATTCCAGGCCAGTCCCGACATGGTCAGCAGCCAGGACACCCGCTTGCGGGTGCCATCGATGATCGGACCGAGCTCGGCGAGCGCGCGGTAGCCATTGACCGTAGCCAGGAAGAGGTTCTCCGCGCCCTCGAGCGTCACGATCCGTCGCGGCCCGGCGGAGATCGCCTCGATCAGCTGATCCTGACTCGGCGAGCTGGCACCTTCGGGCAGCAGGCTCGCGGCCAGCCACGACCGCAGCTTACCGGCGCTCAGCATCCTCTCGCCGAGCCTCAGGCGGACACCGCCCTCCTGTAGGGAAAGGAAGCGTTCGACCCAGGCCCTCTTGCCCAGCCCCTCCTCGCCCGCCAGCAGCAACGATCCTCCGGCGGCACCCTCTCGCCAGCTGTCGGCCGACGCCAGGGCTGCGCCGAGGCCGGGCAGCCCTCCGGTCGCCTCGAGATCTTCGGCGGAAAGTCTCTCGTCGAGCGCTCGAACCACTTCGTTCGGCAGAGCCTCCAAAGCGCCCTCGCTGTAGCCACGGTGCTCCGCTATCTTGGTCATGCGGCGGCGCGAGAAGTAGGCAGTCGCCGTACGCGTACGCTCGAAGCCGAAGCTGAGGCCACGGAACAGGCCGATCACCCCGCGACCGCAGAGCCAGACGAACGCGAGGGGTGTCACTAGGTAGCTCGACCAGCGTCCCGCACTCTCGCGCACCAGATCGGCCAGGCGGCCGTGCGCCCGCAGGGACAGGAATATCTCGCGGACCTCGCGGCGGAATCCGAGCACCACGACCAGCAGCGCCAGACCGCTGACCGCCAGTCCGATCAACTGAACCTTCTGGTAGATGACACCCTCGCCGAGGCGGAGAGAGTAGTACCAGAGCACGAAGGCCAGCACAGTAGCGAAACGCATCACCCACCGCACACCCACCAGAACCCGATCCTCGAGCTCGCTGGTCTCTTCGAGACCGACGCTCTCTATGCTCGCGGCCACTCCGCCGACGCCCAGATCGACGGCGAGGCGGTAGAAGCCGTAGAAGAGCGCGATCATCAGCACCGGCTGCCACAACGGGACGTCGTCCAGCTGTCTGCCGAGCACCCAGCCAAGGGGGGCCAACGCCGCAATGTAGATGCCCCACGGAGCCAGCGCCTCCAAGAAGCTCACACTCCGCGATGCCCACCGCCGTCGTTCCGGCTCCTCGATGGCCTCCGCCCTCTCACGCAGAGCTCGCAGGAAGAGTGGTCGCTCGCGCTGCAACCACCGCCACACCAAGATGACCGCCAGGAAGCTCAGCAGGAACCGGCCGGCGAGTAGCGGCGCCAGGAAGCCGCGAAACTCGAGCATCGTCACGGCAAGCGAGCTCCGCAGACGAAACCACTGCAGCTCCGAGACGGTTTCCAAGACCTCGCGCTCCAGCCGGATGGCCTCAGGGGCCTCTCCTCCCCAGGAATGAACGGCCAATCTGCGCTCGGCACTCAGGTTCTGCAGTGCGGCCAGGCGTAGGCGGTAGATTCGGCTCGCCAGTCTGGTGTCCCTCAGCACGTCCGCCTGGCGCAGCTCCAACTCGAGCGCTCCCAGCCGAGATCCGGTCTCCCGGGCGCGGGAAACGAGCTCCTCGAGTCGCTCGATCGACTCACTCCCAGCGAGCTCTCCACCTCCGGCGCCGAAAGCGCTGACGGCGGCCAGTTCACTCAGATCGCGTCGAGTCCGGTCGGGCAGCTCGGACGGGGCCGCCGCCGCCTCGATTGCCGCTCGGACCTCGTCGACCGACCAGCGGACCAGCGGATTGACCACATCGTAGATCTGGTCCACTTCGGGACTGCGGCGCTCGGCCGCGGCGAGCTCCGCCTCCAGGATCGCGACCTCGTCGAGACGGGCGCTCGACTCCGCGCTCTCGGCCTCGTCGCGCTCGATCCACCTCTGCTCCAGCGCCTCGAGCTCAGCCAGAACCACTTCCAGTCTTTCGGCCGCCGCCTGCAAACGGGCACCCGTCGGTGGCTCCTCTCCCCGCGCCACGCCGACTCCGACGAGCGACAGAAGCAGCAGCCCGCGAAGTACCCTACCTGCCAGGTACACCGCCGGATTGTAGGGCCTTCGGCCTACTCGAATCGCCCGTCGCATTAATCGAGCGGCTCCCGAGCCTGCACCGAGACTCCTGTGGCCTCCACGTCGTCAGTGGACGGCGTCGCCCGCAAATAGAGCTTCGACGCGCCCACGCCCCACTCGCCGATCACTCCGAAGGCCTCGGGCAACGTGGCATCCATCAACTCGACGCGACTCGCCGGCAGAACATAGACGCTGCCCACCGCCGCAGTCGGGCTGAGGGGGACGAAGACGGCGCAGCGGTCTCCAGGCACGCGTTCCACCAACACGCCGAGCGTGCGAGTATCGGATCCATAGAGGTCCACCGCCACCGGATGGAAGTCCTCCCCTTCCGCTCCAGTAACTCGCTCGGCCAGCTTGCGTGCAGCGCCGTAGAGAGGGACAGCCCTTTCGAGCAACCGGTCGACACGCCGGCGAAGGGCCTCGCCCGGTCCGGTCATCACGGCCAACCCGGCGACGAAACAGATCACTACCAGCAGCACGATGGCGCCGGTCAGGGCGAGCAGCAGGTTGGTGACCGGATCGAAGGGCAGAAACTCACCGAGCACCTTCGCGACGTCGATGACGACTGGCACTACAGCGGCGATGATGAGGCCCAACACCGCGAGCGGCACGATCGCCACGAGACCACCGATGGTGGTCGTCTTGACAAAGTCGACGCTCTTCTTCATTGCTGTTCCTTTCCAGGGTCCTCACCTACGGACGCAGTGGCCCGAACCGCCTCGCTCGAACCACATAGCGCTCGGGCGCTCTGCCCACGAAGTAGGAAGGGTAGCAAGTCACCAGGGTCACCGAGGCCCGGCAGTGCGCTCGAGGACTTCGACGTCTTCCGACTGAACGATGACGATCTCGGCGATTCGATACGACTGTACGCCGTAGAGAGTCTCGATCCATCTCATCGCCGACCTCCATGCGGCCAGACAGAAGCCGAGAGGCCGACCCCCGACACCAGGGGAAGACTCGTTACGACTGCCATCAGAAGAGAGCTCGTCCGCATCCCAGCAATTCGCTATCTGCCTGTCTCAAGGTCACGGACACTTCGAACTTCTCGTCGCTCATCGAATCGGTGCATGGTTCGCCGCTTATCTCCACCATCGTCTCGTAGGCCTCGAGCACATACTGTGTTCGTCTCTCCTCCGGGTAAACGACCGGTTCAACATAGGGCATGACCAAGCGTTTTGAACCGTAGTCGGTCACGAGCACGATCTCCGCTCCGTTCTTGATCTCGAGCAGCCAACCGGGTTCCTGCCCTATTGCGCGAAACGCGACACCACGCAGCTTTGCCTGGTGCCAGACGTTGTCGATCTCCGTTTCGTCGACAGGCTCATGAGCCTGCTTCCCGCCGGCACATGCCGCAAGCCAACACATTGTGAGAATCGCTATTCTGGCCTTGATCACCGTCACCGCGCCTTCCTACTATACGGTCAAGGAGACCAATGATCAGTTGACCGACAAGACCAGCGGGGCGCCGCCGCCTTCACCACCCTCGGTCACTGTCAGGAGCATCGACAGGTACGCGAACGTCCGCTTCGAGTTTGAGTCCGCCTTGTCGATCCAGTACCAGTGGCCGTCATAGAGCGTGGCTACGTAGGCATTGTCCGGCATCTCGAGACCTGACCGGACTCTCATCAGGCTCCGCGCGCCCTCGTTCGGAACCTCGGGCACCGGCTCGAAGTATGGGGCACTGCCATCGTCGAGGTCCTCTTGCGGTATGTCAACCGCCAACGCGAGCGCGCCCATCAAGCCGATCATCGAGCGGGTCTGCACCGCGATCGTCTGGTCATTCTCTCTCCGTATCCCCCAGGTGACGCGATAGGTATCTGTGTCGGTATCCAGGTTCAACTCTCTCCTCATCAACTCGAACTCCTCACGGGTCTCGTTCGACATCTCATCGAGCTGAAAACTGAGTTTCGAGTCGCCGATCACACGCGCCTGTCCTTGGGTACCCGCCGCCTGCGCAGCCCCTGCCAGTGTAGGCACCTCGATTTCAGAGGAGATGGCGTTCTCGCTCTGGAGCACCCGCATGAGCCGGGAGAAACGGAGAAACTCGGGAGCCGGACGGTAGGCCACTTCAGTGCCCGAGTTCAGATTCTTGAAGCCGTTGACCGAGTGAAACAATGTCTGCACCAACCGATCGGCCTCCCAGCCAGCCTGAATGAGAGCCAGTACAATGGCGGGCGGAACCGGCGCGAGCATCGATCTGACGAAGTTGACCCCAGATATCGGCCTGTAGATGACCGTCGGTCGCTCCTGGAAGCTGACTCCACCCCCGAGTTGCAGCTGATCGTTGTCACCCAGGAACGGTGTCCTGATCTGGGTCGTAAAGGCGCCGTTCATATTCCAGGTGTAGGCGGCTGCCAGTTGCTCGATCGACAGAAACGTCGGCCAGTCGAGGTAACGGAGACGCACGATATTGAGGAGCGTTTGAGCCTTCCAGGAGTCACCAATCGCCTCGCCGTAGCCGGCGCGATCCTTCTCGACACGGTTGGGCCCTCGACTGGCGCAGCCTGGAGCGATGAGTAGCATGAGACAGCAGAGAGCCAGTCGTTTCATCGTTGTCCTTTTCAAGAAGCCTGCAAAGGTCGTCGGTCTTACTCCAGCGTGTTCTTGCAGATCACGCGGTCCTTCATGATGACGAGGATAGTCTCGATGCCTCGGATTGGCACCGAGCACGGTGATGTCTTCGAGAGGGTTGCCATCCACGATCAGGATCTCTGCCAGAGCATCGACCTCCATTATCCCCATTTCAATAGATCACCCGCAGCCGCAGCCCGAAGACCCACACCGAGTCGTCCACGTCGTTGAACGCCGGATCGACGAGATACTGCAGACTCGGTGTCAGGGCCAGGTTCTGGGCGATCTGGACGCGGTAGAAAGCTTCGGTGGTGATCTGCTCGGCGAGCGCATCGTCGGGCGGATCGCCCCAGTTGACGGCGAGGCCCAGCAGGTCCGAGCGGCTGGCGAAGTAGCGCATGAAGCCAGCGGTGGCCGAGGTGTTGTAGATCGGCGCCGAGCCGTCGGAGAGGCCGAGGCGGAAGAAGACCATCCAGGTGTCGTCCCAGGTCCAGTTGGCGTTGAGGCCGATACCCTTGGCCGATTCGATGCCCAGATTCTCGCGTTCATCGACATGCCAGATCGAGGTGTTGAAGCTCTTGAAGTACCGCTCGTCCTTCGACGGCGACCAGCCGAAGCTCGCCTGCTTGAAGAACTCCGCGCCGCCGCTGAAGAATTCCAGGTCGTCGGTGGCCAAGCCGTTGGCGTCGTTGACGCTGCCCAGAACCCACCACTTCTCGTTCAGCCAGGTGCCGGCGCCGATGCCCCAGCTCGAGTCCGGAAAGGCGGTGGTCGGCTCGAGCAGGGTCGCCAGGTTCTGGAAGGCGGACCAGGGGTTGGCGTAGCCCAGCACGTTCATATAGTCGGTGGGGTCGTAACGCCCGGCGATCAAGCCTGTCCTACGGCCGTTGAAGGACTGCTGGTAGTTGAGGTTGATGATCGCGCCGTCGATGTCGGTCAGCAGCAGGCCGGTGACGCCCAGGTAGCCGGCCTGACCGGCCAGGCCCCCTGGGGCCAGATCGGAGAAGGCGTGGCGTTGGTCTACGGTGAGGACCAGGGCGCCGTCGTCGCCATTCTCTCGTTCGGCAAACCCCCACCTGGCGTTGAGCCGAAACAGACCGCTCCAGGCGTCGTCCTCCTCGCCGAGGGAGTCGGAGAGACTCTGGTAGAGCGACACGTAGTGGCCGCCCACCTGGAAGCCGTGCTCCTCGTTGACGCGCCGCTTCCAGTCGAACCAGCGCCCCATGGTTCGGTCGAAGGCCGGGAAGCGGAACGCCGGCTCCTTCAGCTGGTCGTCTTCCTCGAGCTGCCCCCCAGGAGTGTTGGGGCCGCCGAACACGGCCTTCTTCTCGTAGCCGGCCTTGTGGGACTCCTTCTTCGCCCCCTCCTTCTCCTCGGCCGCAGCTTCCTGGATCGCCTCTTCGTCGCCGGCGCTCTCCTCCTGGGCCGCGACGGGCAGAGCCAGGAGGAACACCGCCAGGATCGGCGGTATCGACTTTCTCTTCATCTCATCTCCCTCGCGGTGGTCCGCTCACTCTCCCCACGGCAGGCTGACGACCGGACCGACCGTGACTTTGAACTGGTGCTCGGTTGCGAAGGCCCCAGGCCTCTCGACGAAGTTGAAATACTGGGCGCTCAGTCTCCACGGCCTGCCGCCGAAGAAGGCCGTCTTGCCGACACCGATGCCGACCGAGAAGGTCAGGGCATCGCCGCTCGGCGCCTCGTGGTTGTAGGACCAGGGCGGCTGGCCGGTGATCGACCAGCCGTCCTTGAGCAGGATCGTGTAGATGATCTGACCGCTGGTCAGGCTGGTGTCGAAACTGTCGTCGCCTGCGACGTCCCAGAGGTGGGTGGCGAAGATCCCGACGACGCCCTTCTTGCCGACCTTGAAGAACGCGAGCTCGGGACCGAGCAACCACTGGTCCGCGCCGGCTCTGTCATCGGTCCGGGTCGGGAGAGAGCCGGCGACGCCGGCGACGAGCACCTTGCCGCCCTCGAGACTGAAGCCGACGGCGGTGTCGAAGCCGATGTTGCCGAGCTCGCCGCTGACCGACTCGAAGCCGCCGTCCGACGCAGGCACGGTCTGATCGATCAGGATCGGGAAGAGCGGTCGGGCGAAGAAAGTCTTGCCCCCGCCGAGCGGGTACGGCAGGCTCGGCTGGAAGCCCAGGGTGAACGACGACTCACTACCGGCGCCGGGCAAGCTGCCGTCGTGCATGAGGTAGTCGAAGTTCATCGTCATGGTGCCGATGACGGCGTTGGGGTCGGCCAGCTTGGCGGCCATCTCGGACGCCGACGCGGCGGCGGCGCCGCCCTCTTCGGGGGAGTCCTTCTCAGCCTCGTCGGCCACCGCCCGGTGGGCGTCCGCGCGGAAGCGGATCACCTTACCGGTGTCGACCGCCCGCAGCCGGTAGAGGGTCGGGTCGGCGGTCGAGCGCTCGAGCTCGAAGCACCAGCTGCCGCCGGTCCCGGTCTCCTGGGTGATGCAGACTTGGGCGTCGCCCTCGACCCGCCACATCCGGGGGAACGACTCGCCCCAGGAGTGGAGGACGCCGGTGCCGTCGGCCGAGTACTCGGCCTTGCTCGTGCCGCCGCCGGGCAGCTTGCGCTCGGCCGTTATGCCGCTCATGAACTCCTCCAGGGTGTCGGCGCCGACGATGGGCTCCCACTTCTCTTCCTGGGCGGCGGCCGTGGCGCTCCAGGACAGGGCCACCACGAGAGTGGCGATCGTTGCGATTCCCGGCTTCAGATTCTCCATGTCTCTACCTCTTCGGATCTTGCATGCATGCCACCCGCATCTCGACGAATAGTGGGCAGACCCGGTCTATGTCTTAGTCGCCGCTTCCGGAGCTTGGTCCTGCCCCATCCAAAGCGCCGTCCTGAAGTGTGAATGTGTTCAGCCACACTTGGGTATCTACCGGAACCTGTCGAGGCTCGTCTTCCACCGGAAATCGCATTGGTCGCCCCGGCAACTCACAGATGTTCCGCCAAGCAACAAAACAGCCAGCGCATATGAAACGCGCGATGTCATTTCCTCAGCGTGTCCTTGTAGATCCTGCCGTCTTTCATGATCAGGCTAATGGTGTCAATTCCACTTTCACGCGGTTCAGCGTCAAGATATTTTGAGTTCGCACCCAAGACCGACATGTCTTCCAGTGGATTGCCATCCACGATCAGGATGTCGGCCAGAGCACCGGCCTCGATGACCCCCAGCTTTCCCGGATACGGGTTGCTGCCACCACTCAGCGCCGCGAGTTCGCCCGGAATCGAAGTCATCGAGCGAAGGGCCTGGAGATTGCCGAAGAAGTCCGCAAAGGCGAACTTCTCGAAGTCTCGTGCGCTCCGAGCAGGCTCACCGACGAGGAACACGATGTCAATAGCCATGACGATCTTGGGCTGGACCTTCTTCATGATCTCGACAAAGTTCTCCGAGTCCCGCTGGAACTCCTTCCCCTTGATGTATTGAGGTGTGCCGGGAACGCTGTAGGCAGGATGATCGAAGGCGGCGGCTGTGATGCCTGCGGTGAACGGCGCGATGAAAGCGCCCTTCTCCTTGAGCAGCATCGCCGTCTCCTCCGAGATGAACTGGCCGTGCTCAATGCTCTTCACACCCAGTTCCAGCGCACGTCGGATGTGAGCGTCCTGGTACACGTGTACCGCGACGTAGGTGTCGCGTGCTTCGGCCTCCTCGACCGCGGCGCGGATTTCGGCGTCGCTGAACTGCGAAGCGAAGAGGGGCCCCTTCTCCGACGAGATGCCACCGCCGACCATGATCTTGATCTGGCTTGCCCCATTCGCGAAATTCCGCCGTACGCCGGCTCGGACGGCGTCAGGGCCGTCGACCAGCTGGGTAATCCCGAGCCGAACCATGCTACTCGTCGAGGGATCCTGACTCTCGAGCAAGAGGTCGCCGTGACCAGAAGTCTGTGAGATGTAGCTGGCGGAGGGATAGATTCGAGGACCGTCCAGCAGGCCCGCGTCGATTGTCCGCTTGAGGCCGTTTGCGCTACTACCCATTCCGCGCACAGTGGTAAAGCCATCCGCGAACCATTCCTGAGCTTGCGACGCAGCTCGCGCACCGATCTCGTCCCACCTCATGGCTTCGAGATGGCCGAGGTTGGCTCCGTTCACGTTGAAATGCGCGTGGCTGTCGATCAGTCCGGGCATCAGCGTGCGACCACCGCCGTCGATGATCCTGGCGTTGGCGGCGGCGAGCGGCTCCCGGGAGACCGCAGCGATGACGTTGCCCTCGACGAGCACGTTGGCGTTTTCGATTCGCGCCTCGTTCACTCCGTCGAAGACGTGGACGTTGGTGAAGAGGATCTGGGTCGGTTCGTCCTGCGCAGCTGCGAAGGCGGACACGCCCAAGCAGCACACTGCGACCGCCGAGAGGATATGGCGTCGGTTCATTTCGTTCTCCTTCGTTGGTGGATCTCGACGGGGTTCTTCGCTGAAGAATCTCGTCTGGATGCGACCCGACCCCGGTGGAGCGTCCACTCCAGGCACCCCCCCCCTGCCGGCCGAGCTTCGCAGTGATGTTAGCAACGCTCCCGGGCGATGTACTCGAATGCGACACCCCAGCATCCGGAGCCTCGCTGCTACACTGACGTCCCATGCAGTCGATCCCCGTCCTGCGGACTACGGCGTATCAGCCCGTCTTCGAGTTCGTCGAAGCGAGGGGCCTCCCTACCGAGTCCCATTTCGAGGCGGTGGGCGCCCCTCTCCGCGGTTACGAGGAAATCGATCGGCTCGCTCCGGAGAGGCCTCTGTGGGCCTTGCTCGACCGGCTGTACCGGCGCGACGGCATCGAAGACGTCGGCTTCCGGCTCGGCGCCAGCCACCGCGCGGTCGAGCTGCCCAACGTGGTGCCGCTGCTCGCCGGGCACCCGAGCCTCTATCGGACCCTCGGCGCCTTCTGCGACGCCCTCGACTCCCACAACAGCTCGTGGGACTACTGGCTCGAGGAGCGTCCCGGCGGGCTGCGGGTGTGCCGCAGGCGTTCGGTCTTCGCGGTCGGAGCGTGGGCAATGGAGCAGTACGCGGTCTCCTACATGGTCGACGTCGTCCGCCTGGCGGCACCCCTCGACTGGTGGCCGCCGGAGGTCTGGCTGCAGCGGGAGGGCCCATTGCTGCCGGCAGAACGGCAATGGCTCGGGGAGGCGCGGCTCCACTTCGGCTCCCCCGTGACGGCGATCGCCATTCCGCGATCGCTCCTCGCCAGGCGCCCCCATTTCTCCGACCGCCAGCGCCCGCCCGAATTCGGAGCGGGTACCATCAGCCAGGACATCGCAGCGACCTACCGCGAGATCCTGCAGACGCAACTCCTGGAACGGCGAACCCGGTTGACCCACATCGCCCGAGACCTCGGGGTTCAGCCGCGGACCCTGCAGCGCGCTCTGGCGAGGCGGGGGACGTCCCACCGGACACTCCTGGAGAAGGCCCGCCGGGAAGGGGTGAGCGCCCGGCTCGAAGATACCGACGAGCCGATCGCGGAGATCGCCCGCGACCTGGGCTTTAGCCACTACCAGACTCTGAGCCAGTCGTTCAAACGCTGGACGGGCGTCTCGCCGTCGGCCTATCGTCGCGCCAACCGGCGCCGTGGCAGCTGACGGTACAGGCCTCTCAGCACCCTTGGCCGCCGGATCAGGCGCCGGGCTCTCAGCCCAGAGAGTCGAGCCCGGTGTGCACCTTCCAACCACGAGTGGCGTTGTGAGGTGATCAGCGGCAAGTGTATGCTTCTACCCAGTGACCGCGTCTTTGTGCAGCCTACCGTCGGCCGTCTCAGCGCGGCAAACTAGGAGTCTCCTCATGCTCAGACATCTTGTCGTCATTCTGGCCGTGGCCCTGCTCATCGGCTGCGTCTCCGTGCCGAAGCGGACGCCAGTGCCGGTGGCCCTGACCGACGAAGCGGAGATCCCTGGAATCCCGTTCGCCCGACAGTGGGGTGATGGGCCGCCCCCCATGTGGAAGACCTGGATCGAGTTGACACGAGAACAGCTGCAGGAGCGATCCCCGGCGGTCTTCGGCCAAAGCCACCACTACCTGGCGATCTCCGGGGGCGGCGCCAAAGGAGCTTTCGGCGCCGGCCTGCTGGCGGGCTGGAGGGCGGCCGGCACACGGCCGGAGTTCAGCCTGGTGACCGGGATCAGCACCGGCGCCCTGACGGCGCCCTTCGCTTTCCTCGGTCCCGACTACGACGACGAATTGAAGGAGATGTACACCAACTACTCCACCGCGGATCTCGTCAACAGGCGCAATTGGCTCAACGCCATGACCAGCGATGCGATGGCCAGCACCAAGAAGCTCGCTGCGCTGATCGCCAAGTACTACGACGACGAGGTGATCGAGGCCATCGCCAGGGAGAAGCGCCGCGGCCGCGAACTGGCCATCGGCACCACCAACCTGGATGCCCAGCGCCCTGTCGTCTGGAACATCACCCGCATCGCAGACAGCGGTCACCCGCAGGCCAAAGAGCTGATCCACAGCATCATCCTCGCCTCGGCGTCGATTCCCGGCGCCTTCCCGCCAGTGTCGATCGGTGTCGAGGCCAACGGCCGGCGCTACGAGGAGATGCACGTCGACGGCGGAGCGACCTCCCAGGTCTTTCTCTACCCCGCGATGATTCCGTGGAACACGGTTCTCGAGCGACTCGAGGTGCCCGATACCCCACAGGTCTGGGTCATCCGCAACTCCTGGTTGGACCCGACCGTTGGTATGGTCCGGCGCCGGCTGCTGCCGATCACCGGCCGCACGATCGTCTCCTTGATTCGTAGCCAGGGGGTCGGTGATCTGTACCGGATCTACGCCCTCACCCAGCGCGATGGGCTCGATTTCAACCTGACCTACATCCCGGGAGACTTCACGGACCAGCCCACAGAGCAGTTCGACCCGGTCTGGATGCGCAAGCTCTACGATCGCGGCTTCGAGATCGGGCGGTCGGGCGAAGCGTGGCACGATGCGCCGCCGGAGTTGGCGCAGTAGGCACGACCCACAGACCGCCGGCCGGGCCGGAATCGACAAGGCCCTCCTGCACCCGCGCGACTACCCCTCGCTGTTGCGGCTGAGGCGCGATCGCGACGGCGGACTATGTGGCACCAGCCGACCAGCTCGAGAGTGCACGCTGCTCCTTCCGGTCGCCGCGAGCCGGCTGACCGGGCCGCTCAGCCCAGGGAGTCGAACCCGGTGTGCACCTTCCACCCACGAGCGGTGAGTCTCGCGTCGGCAACGCTCGGACACCGCCTTGGCCGCGACAGCTCTCTCGGTGTGCGAATAGCTCAGGAACGCCTTCACGAGTCACGCCCCATATCCAGCTACGAACCATCTCTCTGCTACCCGGTGCATGCAGTCGCAGAGCACCGCATCCCGGTGGCAACCCACCCGATTCAGCCCACATACAGAGCCCACTGGACCCTATGTGGACCCTATAGAAAAGCGGGCACTTCAAGCTGCTGGGAAGTGCCCGTAAACCACTGACTCTAAAGGCTAAATTGGTCGGGACGAGAGGATTTGAACCTCCGACCCCCTGAACCCCATTCAGGTGCGCTACCAGGCTGCGCCACGTCCCGACCGGTGGGGTGCGGAGGCTGCCTCGAGGCCCTCAGGGCCCTGGGGACGACCTCCGCGAAGGCTGGATAGTACAGGGGCGGCGGGCTGCGGAGCAAGCGCCGCGAACGGGCTTCAGAACGTGGTCGACGACCAGGCGCTCGTGTCTCCGCTCTCGAAGCCGTCGGCGAAGATCGGGTCGCAGCCCGAGGTGCAGAACTCAAAGGCGCCGATGTCGAGCAAGGCATCGATCGGACGTGGCTGGTCGAGGAGATGTCTGACGTACTCGAGAGACAGAAGATGCTCTGGGAGAGCGTCCGGGTGCAGGAACGTCGCGGCATTGACGGCATCGGAATCGCTCGCCAGATGGAAGTCCTGCATGGGTTCATCCACGAAACCGGGCGTCGTACCGGAGACTCCCGATCCGTCATCGTCCAGTGTCGCGCTGGTCCCGCCGTCATGACTGAGGACCCAGCCGGGCTTGGTCCAGTTGTTGCGCAGGGTGAGGTCGCCGCTCGAGCCGACCATGGCGAGCCGATCACCGTTGGCGGTGACATAAAGGACGTTGTTACGCACGTCGGCAGCCTCGTCATCGGTAGAGAGCCGCATGAGCGTCGTGTTGCCCGAGCGCGTCGAAACGACGGTGTTGTTGTAGAAGTACATTGAGCCCTTGCGGTAGTTCGAGGGATCGGAACCGTCACCGCCGTAGTGCGCCACCTGACTGTTCCCCGCCCCGTCCGGCTCGATCAGAACGTTGCCGTAGACGAAGGTCTCGTCGTAGGACGGATCACCGACGACGGTAGGACTGCTCGCCTCGACGAGATCGAGTTGGCGATTGCCGTCCTCGATCCAGTTGTAGCGCACGACCAGGCCGGCCGAGCGGTCCTTGAGGTTGTTGCCGTCGGCGCCGTTTCGCAGGGCGCCGAAGCGGTTGAACTGGTAGGTCATGCCGATGCCGGAGGTGTAGGTGTTGTGATGAAAAGCGCTCCCCACGTTGCCGTTCGAGTGAATGTAGTTGCGCTCGATGAGGACGTCGCGCGTCAGGCCGTCGAAAGCACCGCTGAAGAGTCCGTTGCCGCAGTCGTGAAGCTCGTTGTCACGCACGGTGAGGTTGGCGGCCTTCTCGACGTAGATCGCAGCCGCGTTGTCGGCGTACGTGAGCTGGTTGCCTCCGTCGTCGAAGAAGGTGAACGGCGGCCGCCCTGAGCGAATCTCCAACCCCTCGATGAGCACGTGAGTCGGCAGGCCGTCCGATGGGATGCTCGAGCCTCCGACCTTGATGACGCCCCGCTCGTCGTTCCAGAAGCTGAGCTGAGTCCTCGTCACGGCGTCCCGCCCGTCGATCACAGGGCGCTGTCCACCTGGGCCGGGAATGCCACGGACGATAATCGGCTGCTCCGACGTCCCCACGGCGTTGATCACCCACTTCTCTTTGTAGGGCGTAGCTCGCCAGTGGATGAGGATTCGATCGCCAGCTGCCAGGGACTCCCAGGGAACGTCACCGATGGCGGCAAGAGCCTGCCCAGGACCGACGTGGTAGTCGGTGGCGAGGGAGGGCATGGCGCACAGCGCCATCAGACCGAGGAGGCTCCGAGCCCGAATACTCATGGTCGCACTCTAGGCTCCGGCAGATCGCCGGGCTATGGAGTCGGTTGCCTCAGCCGTCGAGCAGGTCGAGGATTCCGCGAGCCTCGGCCAGAGCCTTGGCGACGCCCGCTCGGAGGGCCTCAGTCTCCTCCGAAGAGGCCTCGGGCTCAGCGGTAGCCGTCTTGGCGGCGGCCTTCTTCCTGGTCTTCCTGGCCGTGGCGGGCTTCGCTGCCGCCTTGGGTGAGCTCTCTTTGGGCCCGCCGGAGGCCACCTCACCCTCGAGCTTCTTCTTGGCGCCGGCGATCGTGAAGCCCTCTTCGTACAACAGCTCCTTGATCCGGCGAATGAGCGCGAAGTCGACCTCGCCATAGACGCGCTGGCCGGACTTGCTCTTGCTCGGGCTGAGGATCGAGAACTCGGTCTCCCAGTACCTCAGCACGTAGGGCTGGATGTCGAGGATCTTGCAGGCCTCGCCGATCTTGTAATAGAGCTTCTCTTTGGCCACCAGGGCTCCCCGAAGACTAGTTGTCGCCGCCGCCCGGCTTGACGACTGCCGCCTTCAGGCGGTGCGCCGGCCGGAAGCTCAGACCGTTGCGGGGCGGAATGAAGATCCGCTCTCCACTAGAGGGGTCGACGCCCATTCGGCCCTGGCGCGCCACGACTTCGAAGACACCGAAGTTCTGGATCTTGACGGCCTGACCGTCGAGCAGACTCGTCTTGACGGTTCGGAAGATCGAGTCGACGATTTCGGCCGCTTCGTGCTTGGTCAGACCACCGTGACTGCGGTAGACCAACTCCACCAGGTCCGCTTTGGTACGGCTACTGTTCTTGCCGTCGTCGTCGATCATTCCAACCTTGCCCAGCCGGGCCCCACCCGTTTATGGAGAAATCACTTTAAAAGCGATGGTTGAAGTATAGGGACTGAGGCGTCCCTCTTCAAGGTCTGCGGCGGCGCCTCCCCGGCCTACTCGGTCCGCTTCCGGATCACCAGTCTGATGGGAACTCCAGGCAGACCCAGCCGTTCACGCAGCGCATTCTCCATGTACCTTCGATAACTGTTGGTCCGCTCGATCGTCCGGTTGGCGAAGAGCATGAAGGTCGGTGGGCGGGTGCTCACCTGGGTGGCGTAGTAGAACTTCCAAGGCTTGCCCTGGTGGGTCGGAGGCCTATGGCGGGTGACGATGGACTTGAACAACTCGTTCACCGACGCGGTGGACATCTCGAAGCCGTAGCTCTCGAGCACCTCCTCGACCGCGGGCAGCAGCTTGTCGATCCCGCGACCGGAATCGGCCGATGTGTTGACCCGTCGCGGCGACGCCATCAGGCTTTCGAGGCGCGGCCAGGAGTCGTCCAGGCGGTCTCGCCCCTCCTCGTCGAGGAGGTCCCACTTGTTGACGGCGATGACGGCCGCTCGCCCAAGATCCCAGACGGCTCCAGCGATCGAGAGATCCCGACTGGTCACTCCGGCGAAGGCATCGACGACGAGGATCGCCAGGTCGGCGCTCTCGATCTGCCGTCTGGCCATCATCACGGCCAGGTCCTCCGAGACGTCCTCGACCTTGCTGCGGCGCCGGATCCCGGCCGTGTCAACGAGAAGATAGGAGGTCTCGCCGTGGGTGATCAGGCTGTCGACGGGATCTCGCGTCGTTCCCGGTCGACGCGACACCAGGGACCGTTCCGTACCCGACAGGCGGTTGAGGATCGAGGACTTGCCGACGTTGGGCCGACCGACGATCGCGAGTCGCGGCGCCTCGCCCTTCGGTCCCGATTCAGCGACCGGCACCAGGCCCTCGACCTTCTCCAGCAGATCGCCGATTCCGCGGCCGTGTTCCGCCGAGATCAGAACGGTCTCCCCGACTCCGAGGCGGTAGAACTCCGGGAGGTTCTCCTGCGCCAGCCGGGTATCGCTCTTGTTGACGACCAGGACCGCAGGTCGGCCCATGCGCCTGAACTGCTCCCACACCTTCTCATCGGCCGGCGTGAGCCCCTCTTTGCCGTCGACGATGAAGAGCAGGAGGTCGCTCTCCTCGACGGCCATCAGGACCTGCCGGTTGAGTCCGATCGGATCGTCACCGAGAACCAGGCCGCCGGTGTCGACGAGATTCACCGGTCGCCCGGGACCCAGCTGGAACGTGCCCACGATCCGGTCTCGGGTCACACCCGGCTGGTCGTGGACGATGGCCTGGCGACGACCGACGAGTCGGTTGAAGAGCGTCGACTTGCCGACGTTGGGTCGCCCCACGATGGCGATCGTAGGTGTCTGTGCCACCGGCTATTCCTGGATCGCTCGAAAGAGCACGCGCCAGCCGCCGTCCTGGCGCTTCAGCTGGTACTGGACACGGTAGTTCTTCTCGACATCTTCGGCGAGCATCTCACCGCTGCCCAGAGCCCGCATTCGAACGTCCCAGACCTCCAGCGTGGTGACGAAGGCGTTGGAGTTGTTCCAGGTCTTCGCCTCCTCGATGGTCAACTGCTTGAAGTCGGGGTCGAGGTAGCGCCCCTGATCGGCCAGACCCTCTACCAACGCGTGGATCCGGGCCAGCTCCTTCTCCGCTGCGTAGGGTCGCAGCGCCTCGACGTCGCCATCGGAGTAGACCCGACCCAGCACCGGAAGGAACTCTTGGAGGGTCGCCTCGATGCTCGCCTGGTCCAGCACCTGTTGCTCGGCATCCGACCCGCAGCCCCCGAACGCGAGGGCGAGGACGAAACACAGAGCGATTCCAGCGGTGGCCTTGACTCTTCCCGACACGCGGCGAGTCTACAGCACCCGCCTCAGCGAGGAGGACGCCTGCGGCGACCGCGCGATCTCGGATTCCCGCCGCGCCGTGGTCCCTGCCCAGCGGGCACCAGATCGATCATTCGGCGTGCCTCGTCCACCGCCTTGATCCGCACTTCGATCCTGTCGGCCAACCGGAACTTGCGGCCGTGCCGCCGCCCCTCGAGTTGGTGGGCTGCCGGATCGTAAGCGTAGAAGTCGTCCTCCATGTCCCGCACCGCGACGAGTCCGTCGACGAAGAAATCCTCCAACTCGACGAAGAGGCCGAAAGGCTCGACGCCCGTCAACCGGCCCTGGAACGTCTCTCCCACGCGGCCGGCGAGGAGCCGCACGAGCCGCCAGCGTCGCAACTCCCGCTCCGCTCGTTCGGAGCGCTTCTCCATCGCCGAGGTGTGCTCGGCGATCGCCGCCAGGCGCGCGGCCTCACTGGGCGTCGCGGGCTCGTCCTTCTCGCGGCGCAGGGCCCGGAGCTTGCGATGCACGACGAGATCGGGGTAGCGGCGGATCGGCGACGTGAAGTGGGTGTAGTGACGCTCGCTGAGTGCGTAGTGTCCCAGGTCCTGATTGGCGTAGCGGGCACGTTGCATCGAACGCAGCACGAGCGCCGCCACAAACGGCTCCTCCGGGCGCCCCTTGAAGTGGGACATCGTCGCCTGCAGAACGCTCGGGTGCAGCCCCTCGAGCTGCCCGGGTAACTCGTAATCGAGACCTAGCAGGACTTCCCGCAATTCGGCCAGACGCTGAGGCGACGGCGCATCGTGAACCCGGAACATCGCCGGCCCTCCGTGGGCGAAGAGCTCTGCCGCCACCGCCTCGTTGGCGGCCAGCATGAACTCCTCCACCATCCGGTGTGCCAAGGTCCGCTCGCTCGGCTTGACGCCGACGGCCATCCCCTCATCGTCGAGCAACAGGTCGCCCACAGGCAGGTCGAAGTCGATCGAGCCGCGCCCGACACGGGCCGCCATCAGCACGGCGGTCAACTCCGCCGCCTGCCGCAACATCGGGAGTACGGGACCGTACTCGGTTTTCGCGGTGTCGGAGTCCGGCCCGTCCAGGACCGCGCTGACCTCGGTGTACGTCAGCCGGTGCTTGCTCTCGATCACGGAGTCGGAAAAGGCCCGCGAAAGCAGGCTCCCGTCGGCGGCGAGGTGGAGATCGACCGACTGCACGAGGCGCGGTACGCCGGGCCGCAGGGAACAGAGCCCGTTCGACAGGGTCTCAGGCAGCATCGGCAACACCCGATCGGCGAAGTAGACGCTGGTCCCCCGCTCGTAGGCGACGAGATCGAGCGGGCTACCCGGTTTGACGTAGTGCGCGACGTCGGCGATGTGAACGGCCAGATCGAACGAACCGTCGGCTCGCCGGCTGACGCTGATGGCGTCGTCGAAGTCCTTCGCCTGGGCCCCGTCGATCGTCACCACGAGATCGGCGCGCCGGTCCCGGCGGCCGGAGAACTCGGCGGGATCGGGATCGACAGGCAGCTGAGCCGCCTCTGCCTCCGCCGCCTCGGTGAACTCAACCGGCAACTCGTACTGAGCGACGATGACTTCGGCGTCGACTCCCGGCTCGGCCGCCGTCCCCAGGACGCGCTCCACCGTCCCGAGCAGGGGACCCAGCCGCGACGATCCCTTGTGATCGACCGCCACCACGACGAAGGCCCCAGCGGCGACCTCTTCCCCACCGCTGACTTCCACTTCGAGCTTCAACCTGCGGTCGAAGGGGACGAGATAGTGTTTGCCGCGGCGCAACTCCAGAGTCCCGACCAGCCGATCGAATCCTCTGCCCACGACCTTGACCACTCCGGCCTCCGGCAGCCTCTGCCCGGAGCGCCGCTTGCCGCGCAGAGGCTTTGCGATCACCCGGTCGCCGGGGCGGCCCCCGTTGAGAACCCGCCGCGGCACGAAGTACCCGGCCTCGTCCCTCGCACCGGTGCGCAGCAGCGCATCTCCGGCCGCGAGTCCCTGAAGTTCACCGGCACACCACTCGGTCGAAGCCAGGGCGTACCAGCGCTTGTTCCACTCGACGGCGGTTCCGTCCCGCTCGAGTGCCGCCAGGGCGGCAGCGTATTCCTCCCGCGCATCCAGCGTCTCAGCGCGGTGCGCAACCTCCGCATGACTGAGCCCGCGACGCCCTTCGGCGACGAGCATTTCGAGCAATGCAGCACTGAGCAGTTCCTTCTGGCCCGCTATTCGGATTGACACGCTGTCGTACGCTCCCTAGAATCGCGTCCGCGCGAAAGTGGCGGAATTGGTAGACGCGCCAGGTTCAGGACCTGGTCCGGGATAACCGGGTGGGGGTTCGAGTCCCCCCTTTCGCACCATTATTTTCCCTACACGTCATGGACGTCTCGCCGCTGACACTGAACCGGCTCTCGGTTTACCTTCGCTGTCTCAGGCGATTGAGCGACGACGGTATCGCACGGGTCTCTTCCCAGCAATTCGCTCGCCAGTTCAGACTCTCGGCGACACAGATCCGCAAGGACCTGACGCACTTCGGTGAGTTCGGGATCCGAGGTGTGGGTTACGAGGTCGAGCCGTTGATCGGACGCCTCTCCGAGGTCCTCGGTGTCGACCAGAGACATGCGGTCGCCGTCATTGGCATGGGGAACCTCGGCAGCGCACTGGCTCGTCATGTGGGCACGGCACAGGGGCCCTTCACGGTGGCCGCCGGCTTCGACAACGACCCCGACAAGATCGGCGAGACCGTCGGCGATCTGGTCGTCCGACCGATCTCGGACATACCGGCGACGGTGCCGGCGCTCGACATCAGGATCGGAATCCTCGCGGTACCGGGCCACGTGGCACAGGACACCTACGATCGACTCGTCGCGGCCGGCATCCGTTCGATCCTGAACTTCGCGCCGGTCCGTCTGATCAAGGCCGACGGTGTCCACACTCGCAATGTAGACCTTCGGATCTACCTCGAAGAGCTGGTGTTCTATCTCGGTCAGTCGACCGGGGACGCGGCGTAGAAGCTCAGGGCGCACTCGCCGTAGCGTCGCTGGTCGTAGCGTTGCGCCTCTCCGACAGCGATCGGCAGCTCGACGCGTGCATCATGCTCGACGACGGCCACGCCTCCGGTGCTCAAGAGCTCCGGCAGCCCGGCGATCAGATCGGGATACTGCTCGAAGGCATAGGGAGGATCCGCAAAGATCCAGTCGAACCCACCGGCGGCCGTGAGACGTCCGAGCTGCCGTGGGAGATCGAGCCGAATCGTCTCGACCGACTGCAGGTCGAGGCGATCGCACGTGGAGCGTAGGGTCCTCGTCACGACCTCTCGGGAGTCGACCAGGACGACCTGGGAGGCTCCACGACTGAACGCCTCCAGCCCGACAGCACCTGAACCGGAAAAGAGGTCGAGGAAGCGTCCACCGCGGAGCCTCGTACCGGCAATGTCGAACAGCGCCTCCCGCACTCGACCCTCGGTGGGCCGGACGCCTGCCGCGACAGCCACCACTCTGCCCCTGAGCGAGCCTCCGCTCAGCCTGACTCCGATCGGGCGCTTCACTCTTCGAGGGCCATGAAGAGCCCCGGGAGCGTCTCGAGAGCGATGTAGATCGTCAACGGCTGCTCGATGCCCACAAGCTCTACGCCGAGCCCGTCCGAAGTCATGCCCCGGACTCGATAGCGGCTACCGTCTCGATGAACGATCACGTCGCCCCGTTGGGGTACGTAGCTGGAGCTCAGGCCTCCCACCTGGCTCTGAACCTCGCTTAGAGCCACCAGTTCGCGAGCGATCGTCACCAGACGGCTCAGGGACAGGCTCTGGCTGTCGAACGCCCCGAACCGAGCCGTGCCCACCGGGCCCTCGTCGACGTCGAGTGTGAGGACGCAGTCCTCGGTCCAGGTTCCGTCGACCCTCGGTGGCGGTCGGAGGCCAGTATCGAGCGACTCGGCCTGCAGCCGGCGGACGTAGGCCCCCAGCGCATCCGGATCCAACTCCGAGAGGGTCATCGTCTCAGAGCCGATCTCTCCCTTGAAGAGTCGCAGTGTCCCGTTGCCGAAGAGCGTCATGTCGGACCGGAAAACTCCGGTCGTGCAGGCGAGGCGCAGGACCTCCTGCGACCGGGGATCGACAAAGCCCTCCTGGGCCGGGATCCGGGACGCGCAGAGCGCCATCACACACAGCAGCAGCCGTCTCATGGGGTCAACCTCGCCACCTCCCGGCAAGCGTACTCCAGTTCCTCGCTCGAGGAGATGAGTCCGTCGAGCCGCGCCGAGAGGGTCGCCCGCAGGGCCAGACCGATCTCGGGCCCCTCGTGAGAACCGGCGGCTATCAGATCTGCCCCGGAGATGCTCAGTCGCACCGGAACGACCTCCCGCTCGTACCTCGCCAATGCCGAAGTCAATCGAGGGTCGGGAGAGCTCGCCAGCAGGTCTCTCTCATCCTGATCGAATTCACCGAGAGCACGCTCCAGATCCGAGGCGGCGAGCGCGCGCGCGCTCAGCCTCTCCAGCAGTTGATGCAGGCGAAACGGCAGCGTCCTCCAGCGCTCAGCCTCCCGTTCGGGCAGGCCCCAACGTCGAACGGCCTCCGAGACGACATTCTCGTCGGTCCAGGCCAACGCGCGCACGAGGAGGAACGCAGCACTCTCGGACTTCGCTCGACGGCTCAGCCTCTCGACGCGGGCCCGAGCTGCCGCGTCCAGGCCGAGCCCTCCCAGGCTGTGCTCGAAGAGCCCGAGGTCCGCTCCCAATCGGCAGGCGCGCTCTAACCTGGGGCCCTCGAGGCGGCCGAACGAACGCGCCCACGCCTTGCTCCACCTGGCCGACGACAGGCGGTCCAAGGTCCCGGCTTCGAGAGCTCGCCGAGCCTGCCCTGCAACATCGGTTGTCATTTCGAACTCGAGACGCGCGGCGAGCTCCAGGCCGCGGAGAATGCGCGTCGGATCGTCGACGAAGCTCTCGCGGTGGAGGGTCCTCAGCACCCGGGACTCGAGATCCGCTTCACCGCCGTACGGATCGATCAGCTCGCCGAACAGCTCGCCCAGAGGCACCGCCATCGCGTTGATCGTGTAGTCGCGGCGACCCAAATCCTGCTCGAGGGTGCCGGAGGTCACCTTCGGCAGCGCTGCGGGCGCCTCGTAACTCTCGGTCCGGGTCTCGGCGAGGTCGAGCGTCCGCCCACCGGCATCCTCGATTCTCCAGGTGCCGAAAGGGCTCTGTGCGACGACGCGGCCGCCGCTCTCCGAAGCGATCGCTCGCGCAAGGCTCCCCGCGGGGCCGACCACCGCAATGTCGAGATCGCTTGTCGCTCGGCCGAGAAGTACGTCGCGAACCGCGCCTCCGACGAGGTACGAGTCGACGCCCAGATCAGCGCCGACCCGACCGACGAGACGAAGATCCTCGAGGCGTTCCGGGCGCAGGCTCTGCGAGGCTCGCGCGGGAAAGGGTTCGGGCGACCTGGGCATCCTGCGGGTTTCCCTGCCGCTACATGCCTACGCCGACGCGACGCACCTTGCCACGACCGACGATCGACTCGATGAGCTCGATCAACTCGCTGCGGTAGCGCACTCGGAAGCGATCGGGGGGTGCGATCCGGACGGCCTTGCCGTTGACCGCCACCTTGAAGCGAACCGGGATGTCCCCTGCGTGCTCGATCAGAAGCTCACGCAGGGCGACGAGATCCCGCCCGGACATGTCACTCTCGAGCTCCACCTCGAGTTCGGTAATCAGATCCTCCTTGGCCCGATCGAGAGAGATCACCTCGTCGATCGTCATCTCGAGACCCGAACCGCGGTCGCGGGCCACGCCTTTGACCAGAACCATCGCGTCCTCGACCACGAGCCTGCCGTAGCTCTCGTATTGGTCGGCAAAGAGAGCCACCGGCAGGGAGCCCTCCAGGTCCTCGAGAAGGAACCTGCCCATCAACCGACCGGCATTGCGGCCGCTCTTGATCTTCGCCGAGCGAACGCCGGAGACGACACCAGCCACCGTCACCTTGCGGTCCGAGCTTTCGAGGTCCCCGAGACCGATACAGGAGAGCGCGGTCAGCTGTTCCTGAAACTCGCTCAGCGGGTTGCCGGTGAGATAGAAGCCGAGGGCCTCCTTCTCGTAGCGCAATCGCTCCCGCTCGGGCCAGGGGTCCAGATCGAAATCCGGCTCCGGGGCCGGCAGCTCGCCGCCCCCGAAGAGGGTCGCCTGGCCGTCGGCGATCTCCTTCTGGCGCCGCTGGGCGTGGTTGAGGACACCTTCGAGAATCTCGACCAGAGAGCGACGGGACGCGCCGAAGCCGTCGAAGGCGCCCGCCTTGATCAACGAGTCGAAGACCTTGCTGTTGAGCGCCTTGAAGTCGACCGAGACGGCAAAGTGAGTCAGGCTCTCGAAAGAGCCGACGCTCTGCCGGGTTTCGAGGATCGCCTCGACCGCTCCCTCGCCGACTCCCTTGACCGCGCCCAGTCCGAAGCGGATCGAGTCGCCGACGGGTGCGAACGTCCACCGACTCTCGTTCACCTCCGGCGGCAGGACGGGAATCGACATCTCGCGGCACTCGCGGATGTACTTGGCGACGTTGTCCTTGGTCGACATCTCGGAGGTCAGCATCGCCGCCATGAACGCCACCGGGTGATGGGCCTTCAGATAGGCCGTCTTGTAGGCGAGGAGCCCATAGGCGACACTGTGGCTCTTGTTGAAGCCGTAGCCTGCGAACGGGGCGATGTAGTCCCACAGCTGAGCCGCCTTTTTTCGCGCCACGCCGTTGGACTCGGCGCCGTCGATGAACTTGCCCTTCTGCTCCTCCATGACGGCGGCGATCTTCTTACCCATCGCCTTGCGCAGGACGTCACCCTCACCCATCGAGAAGCCGGCGATCTCCTGTGCGATACGCATCACCTGTTCCTGGTACACGATGATGCCGTACGTCTCCTCGAGGATCGGCTCGAGCTGCGGCAGGAGGTACTGTGCCTCCTTCTTGCCCTGTTTGCGCTCGACGAACTGCTTCACCGTGCCGCCTTCGAGCGCGCCGGGGCGGTAGAGGGCGTTGAGAGCGGCCAGGTCCTCGAACCGGGAGGGCTCCACCTGCCGGAGAAGGTCGCGCATGCCGCTCGACTCGAACTGAAAGATCCCGCTCGTGCGACCCTCACAGAACAGCCTGAAGGTCTCGGGATCATCGAGCGGCACCTCGTCCAGGTCAAGCTCGGCTCCCTGGTGTCGGAGCATCTCGAGGGTGTCGTCGATCACCGTCAGGGTGCGCAGACCGAGAAAGTCCATCTTGAGCAGGCCCAGGCCCTCGATGACGTTCATGTCCCACTGAGTGACGATCTCGTCCTTGTTCGTCTTGTAGAGCGGGGCGAGCTCGTCGACCGGGCGCGGCGTGATCACGACTCCGGCGGCGTGCAGCGAGGCGTGTCGAGTCAGTCCTTCGAGCCTTCCGCCGATCTTCATCACCTCGGCGATCTCGGCATCGGCGTCGGCCTCCTCGCGCAGAGCCGGGACCGCCTCGAGAGCGTCGCTGAGCGACTTGGTCATGTCGGGTACGAGCTTGGCGACCCGATCCACCTTGCCGTAGGGCAGGCCCATGACGCGGCCGACATCGCGGATCACCGCTTTGGCACCGAGAGTTCCGAAGGTGATGATCTGCGCGACGTGGTCGCGCCCGTACTTCTCTCCCACGTACTGGATGATCTCGCCACGCCGCCGCATGCAGAAGTCGATGTCGATGTCCGGCATCGAGATCCGCTCAGGGTTGAGAAAACGCTCGAAGAAGAGCCCGTACTGGAGCGGGTCGATATCGGTGATCCCCAGCACATAGGCGACGAGCGAGCCCGCCGCGGATCCACGACCCGGGCCGACCGGAACCCCGGTCTCGCGGGCGTGGCGCACGAAGTCCCAGACGACGAGGAAGTACCCCGCGAACCCCATGCTCTTGATCACTGCGAGCTCTGAGGCGAGGCGCTCCTTGTAGACCCCTTCGCCGAACTCGGCCAGCATCGTCGAGCCGCGGCGTCGGAGCTCGACCAACCGGTGTTGCAGTCCCTGGTTGGTGACCTCGGTCAGGTAGGAGTCGAGAGTGCGCCCCTCGGGTACCGGGAAGTCGGGGAGATGGAAGGTCCCCATCTCGATCTCCAGATTGCACCGCTCGGCGATTCTGACCGTGTTCTCAATCGCATCCGAGTCATCCGGGAACAGCTTCGACATCTCGTCGGCGCCCTTGAGATAGAACTGATCCGAGGCGTACTTGAGCCTGTCCGGATCGTCGACATTGCGCTGGGTGCCGATGCACAGGAGGATGTCGTGGGCTCGGGAGTCTCCCTGTTCGAGGTAATGGCAGTCGTTGGTGACGACCAGCGGCACTCCGTTGCGCCTCGCCAGATCGCGCAGCACCTCGTTCGCCTGGCGCTGCTCCGGGATGCCGTGGTCCTGCAGCTCGAGGAAGTAGTTCTCGGGGCCGAAGATGTCCAGGTACTGGCGTACCACGGCTTCAGCCTCGTCGGTCCGACCGGCCGTGATCTTCTCGTTGACCTCGCCCTTGAGACAGGCCGAGAGACAGATCAGCCCTTCACTGTGCTCTCGCAGGAGATCGTGGTCGATCCGCGGCTTGTAGTAGAAGCCCTCGAGGTAGGACGACGACGTGAGCTTGATGAGGTTGCGGTAGCCGGTCTCGTTCTCCGCCAGCAGGACCAGATGATTGTTGCTACGCCGCGTCGAGTCCCTGTCCTTGCGGCTGCCCTGGGCGACGTACGCCTCGATCCCGAGGATCGGCTTGACCCCGATCTTGCGGGCTCGCTTGTAGAACTCGATCGCCCCGAACATGTTGCCGTGATCGGTGAGCGCGACTGCCGGCATGTTGCCGGCCTTCGCTCGCTCGAGCACGTCGTCGAGACGGTTGGCGCCGTCGAGCAGGCTGTACTGGCTGTGGAGATGAAGGTGGGCGAAGTCGGACATCGAACCTTGCCTGGCAGGCGGGGCGGGGGGTGGCAGCGTATCAGACCGAATCGGGCCTGAATCTACTCGTCCGACCCGTCCGCCTCAGGCTCGATGCTCTCGTCAGACTCCTCGTCTTCGATCCCTGTGTAGACGTCCGACTCCCGATACAGCTGCAACCAGTGGCGAGCGAAGACCTGCACGGCCGCCGCCACCGGGACGGCGATCAGCATGCCGACAAATCCGAAGAGGCTACCGCCCGCGATCACGGCCAGCATGACCCAGACCGGGTGCAGGTTGACGCTCTTGCTGAGGATCCGAGGACTGAGAACCGTGCCCTCCAGCAGCTGGGAACCGCTGAAGATCGCGACGACGCCGATGAGCATCGGCCAGCTCTGGTACTCCGCCCAGCACAGGACCATCGCCGGCGCGAGACCGACGACCAGCGACATGTAGGGAATCATGTTGGCCAGCCCGGCCACGACGCCGATCAGGAATCCGAAGGGGATGCCCATGAGGGTCAGCCCAATGGCATTGATGGACGCCAGGATCATGGCGATCGTCAGCTGGCCGCGAAGGAAGCTCGCGATGGCCTGGTCCACCTCACCCACTCTCGCTAGTGTCACCGCGCGATAGGGCAGCGGGATCATGCCGACCATTCCGTTCTTGACCTTGGGCCAGTCGATCAGGAGGTAGAAGGCGAAGACCGGCACGAACACCAGATTGAGAAGGAAGAGAAGGAACTCCAGGAGGTTGGAGAACAGGCCACCCGCCCAGGTCCCCGCGATCGAGAGCAGCCGCGGCAGGTTGGCACGCACGCTCTCGACCACTCGCTGCTGCATCTCCTCGAACTCGGCTGGATAGCGGGTTTCCAAGCGATCGAACCAGGGCTTCACCAGAGTACGGATCCGTTCCTGGTACTCAGGTAGTCGATCGGCCAAACGGTCGACCTGCTGACCGAGGGCCGGAATCGCGAACAACAGCAAGCCGGTGAGCGCGATGAGGAGCAGCAGGACGAGAACGACCACACCGGTGACACGGGATCGCCCCCGCTTCTCGAACCAGCCGACGAGCGGGTCGAAGAGATACGCGAAGAGCAGCCCCAGCAGGAGAGGCTGGAAGATCCCGCGGAAGGTGATCAACAGGGCGACCGTCGCCGCCAGAATGCCGACGAAGACGATCAGCCTCAAGACCGCGGGGTCAGGTCGCCGCATCCTCGTCCGATCCGGCGACCATGTGGTTGGCCCGGTAGATGTAGTCGCAGCCCGAAAGAAGAGTCAGCGCCGCAACCAGGTAGATCACGATGGTCGCAGCCGTCCCCATGCTGTCGACGATGCCGCTCAGCAAGACCAGAATGATGCACGCGATCTGCATGAAGGTGTTCACCTTGCTGATCATCGTCGGCGTGAACTTCGAGACCCCGAGCGCCAGCCAGAGAACGAGAGCGATGACGAGAATCAGAATGTCTCGTGCCAGGACGAGGACCGTCACCCAGATCGGGATGACGACAGGGGTCGAGGCCAGGCCGGGAATCGTCAGCATGATGAAGGCTGTCGTCAGCAGGAGCTTGTCCGCGATCGGGTCGAGATACGCACCGAGCACCGAGGTCTGATCGAAGACCCGGGCCGCCAGGCCGTCCAGCAGATCGGTCAGCCCGGCGAAGACGAAGAGGCCGAGAGCCTTCCCCGGTTCGTCGTTGATGAGCGCGATGATGAAGAGGGGGATCACACCCATCCTCAACAACGTCAACATGTTGGGGATGTTGAACTTCACTCCTGCTCCATGTTGAGCGCCGCGTTGCGGGCCAGAGCCATCGCCGCTGCTCCCGAGAGAGTCGCCTTCGGCAGACAGTCGCCCGGCTCGGGCACCAGTCCGCAGCGAGCCACCAGTGAGCAGATCGACTCGAGAGTGAGGGCGGAGGCCACCGTCGCCCCTTCGAAGCACTGGTTCTCCTGGCCGCTGTCGTCCAGAACGCGGAGGAGCCCCCGTAGGGCGTCGAGCCGCTCAGCGGGCTCGTCGGGTCGGAAGGCGTGGAGATTCGGATCGATCTCCATGATGCCGAGGTTGACGACGCGGACGATCTCGGTCCGGTGCTCGTGATCGAGCACGTCATTGGCTATGACGGCCTCCTTCGGCCGCCCGTAGCGCACACCCGGAAAGACCCAATAGAACAGGGCCGCGAGCTGGCCGCGATCGAGCTCGGGGTTCTCCACAAGCTCGCGAGCGGGCTCCGGCAGCATCGTCAGGCGCCAGGCGAACCGCGCACGCTCCAGCTGTTCCGAAATTTCTCGATCCTCCGGATGCTGTCGGCGCAGGTCCTCGAGAATCTTCAATCCTGCCCCGGCGTCCCCGATCTCCATCTCGAGAGCCGCCTGGCGCTCTACGAGCCAGCGATCACCCCGGCCGCCCTGCACCAGGGCCCGGACGACCTGCAGCTCCAGGAGCCCGTCGCCCAGCTCGGCCGCCAGGTCCTTGACCGCTTCCAGCGTGCCTTCGTCGGCGGGAGCCCACGACTGCATGACGGTCAGGGCACGCTTGGCATCGTCTCGCCGACCTGAAGCGATCGACGTCCGGATCTCGATCACGGCTGCATCGCGAGCAGCCGGCCCGATCGCCGCCAACCGTGCACCGGCTAGCGTATCGACGGCCGAGATCGCGGAATAGGCCGAGGCCGCGAGCGGCAAGTCGACCACTTCCTCGGCACAGCGCCCGAGCATGAGCTGGGCCGCGGTGTAGCTGGGCAGGTCCTGCACCACGGCCTCGAGCCGACCGATGGCGCGCTCACACAAGCCCTCCAGGTAGTCGGACTGCGCCGCCAGAACGGCCGCCGGAGCCCCGGCGCCGTCACGACGAGCGTACTGTTGAGCCACCGTCAAGGCGGCCGCTGGAGACCCTCCCCGGACCAGCTCGCGCCAGCCCTCCTCGAGGGCAGCTGCGGCTGCCGGGTCGAAGGCCTGTTGATAGCCGATCGACGGGGCGATGAGATACGGGTCGGTCCGCCGGACCGTCTCGGGCGGAGTCACCGGACGATCCGCCGGGGCACATGCCACCAGCAGCAACAGCGACAACGTCGACCAGGAGCCGACGCTGATGCCGGTCCTAAGGAGCCTCTTCAATGGTCGCGATCGCATGCTTGTAGATCAGCACCTCTCTCCCATCGCATTCGAGGACGATGGCGAAGCGGTCGAAGCGGCGCATCCGACCGTTCAAGGCCTCGCCGGTCAGCAGTCCGACGTCCATCGTCGCACCCGCCTTGAGGTTCTGGAACAGGAAACCGTCCTGAATGTTGATGTTCGGCTTGCTCATCCTGCGTCTCCCAATGAGGCCTCGACGGCCCTGACGGCAATCGGAATTGCTGCTGGTCCAGGCTCCCCGTCGATCCACACGACGTCGGTCTCCTTGCGGAACCATGTGAGCTGGCGCTTGGCAAACCGCCTCGTTTCTCGCGCTGCGTCCTCCAGCGCTTCTTCCAGGGACCACTCCCCCCGAATGTGACGCACCACCTGGCGGTATCCGATGGCTTGAAACGCAGGCCACTCCGGACGACCTCCGCCCTCGAGCAACCTGCTGACCTCTTCAACCCAGCCCGCCGCGACCATCTCGTCCACTCGGCGAGCGATGCGATCGTACAAGAGGGCTCGCGAAAGGGTCAAACCGAGTTTCAGAGCGACAGAGGGACCCGCCTCTGGCGGCTCGCGACGCCACCACTCCGCCAGGCCTCGCCCCGTACCCAGGACCACTTCCAGGGCTCTGAGAGTGCGCTGGGTATCCTCGGCCTTCACACGTTGCGCGGTCTCGGGGTCCAGTTCCTTCAGCCGGCGTCGCACGGCCTCGAACCCCTCTTCGTCGCAAAGCTCCGTCACTTGCCGCCGGACTGCGTCCGGCACCTCGGGAATCGGACTCAGACCGCGAGTCAGCGTGCGCAGATAGAAACCGCTACCGCCGACGACGACGGGAACGTGGCCTCGGCTGTGAATCGCCTCGAGAACCGGTTCCGCGCGCCGCTTGAACTCCCCCGCCGAGAAGGGCTCCGACGGATCGAGAATGTCGATCAGATGGTGCGGCACCCGCTGCCGGTCCTCGGCGTCAGGCTTGGCCGTGCCGATGTCGAGCCCGCGGTACACCTGGAGAGCGTCCGCGTTGACGATCTCGAGCTCGAAGTGCTCGGCCAGACCCATGGCCAACGAACTCTTCCCCACGGCCGTTGGCCCGAGGATCAGAATCGCGCCACGCCGCGCCGGCTTGCTCATCGGACTGGCCTCGTCATCGGACCATTGTACGGCGCTACCTGGGGGCCGCAGGCGTGCGGATCGAGCGGCCGCGCGGAGAGCTCCAGGCCACCTCCACCACGCCGACGCGATCGACGCGCAGAACCGGCACCCCGCGAGACCGGAACCGTTCGAGGACCTGAGGCGACGGATGGCCGAAGGAGTTGCCGACGCCGGCGGAGACGATGGCCAGGCGCGGGGCCACCGCGTCCACGAAGTCTCCCGAACTCGAGGACGCGCTGCCGTGGTGGGCCACCTTGAGAACCGTTGCCTCCAGGGCTCCCGCCCCCAGACGTGCCAGCAGGTCCGCCTCGACTCTGCGACTGATGTCACCGGTCAGCAGTACGCTCTGCCCGAGCGCCGACGCCCGCAACACGAGGGAGCCGTCATTGCCTGTCGAGCGGTCGCCAGGCCTCGGGGAGAGCGTCTCGAAGGTCCACCGAGACCAGCGTTTGACTTCGCCCGCCCAGAGGCCTCGAACCCGGATCCCAGGCAGCAGGCTCAGGGCACGCCCGCACCCTGTGAGAGCCGTGCCGGGAGCCATCCAGACCTCGGCGATCGGCACGTACCCGGCCAGCTCGAGAAGACCCCCGCAGTGATCCCGATCGCCATGGCTGACCACCACGACATCGAGCTCTCTCACGCCGAGTCGGCCGAACGCGGGTAGGAGAGACCTGCCTGCCACACCCCTGCCACGCCAACCCCCGCCATCGACCAGCAGCGCTCGTTCCCCATCACGCAGCAACATCGCATCGCCCTGGCCGACATCGAGGCAGTGCAGCGAAACCGGACCGTCAAGGCGAGCGGCCGGTCCTACCGATGCGGCCACAGCACCGGCCAGCAGTGCCGGAACAAGCAGGCGCGGGCGCCAGACGAGGAGAAGGAGGAGAGAGGACGCGAGGCCGATCTCCCTCGGGCCGGCCATCGCGGGCAGACCGCCCGCGACGCCGGAGGGCACCGCGGCGGGCGAGAGGATCAGGCTCGCCAGTAGATCGAGGACTCCGGTCGCCGGCCCTGCCAGCGGACCCACAACGACCGCGGCAATCGTCCAGAGCAGCGACAAGGGAACCGCGAGCGCTGCGACCGGCACCAGCAACAGGTTCCACAGCCAGCCCCACAGTGGGACCCAGTGGAAGGTCCCCAGGGCCACGGGCAGGGTTGCCAGCTGTGCCCCCACAGTCGCGGCCAGCGCCAGCGCCAGACTGCGAGGCAGCCGGACGAGTGCCGGAGCGAGGAACCGGACGCCCAGGAGAACGCCTCCTGTGGCCAGGAAGGTGAGCTGGAACGCCACCTCTCGCACAGCGCCCGGGTCGGCCAGAGCCAGCATCGCACCGGTCCAGAGCAGCACGTGCAACGAGCGAGCCGGGCGCCTGGACTGGACGGCGACGCCCACCCCGGCGACCATCCACCAGGCCCGGACCAGGCTGGCCGTGCCACCGCCAAGAGCGACGTAGACGAGGGTCACCCCTCCCACCAGAAGCAGGCGCCAGGGCCTCGGTGCCCGCCGCGCGATCAGAGCCGTCCAGGCAGCGAGAAGCCCCAGGTGAAGCCCTGAGAGCGCCATCAGGTGGGCCAGACCGACCCGACGCAGCGCCCGAAGATCTCCCTCCGCGATAGCGGATGTATCCCCCAGAGTCAGGGCCTGGGCGAGTGCTGCGCCACGGCTGCCGCCACCGGCCCGGCGAATCGCGCGCGCGATCGAAGTGCGCAGACTCTCGACAGCGTCCTGCCGACGGCTCTTCCAATCGAGAGCCTCGCGGATCGATGCGAGACGCCAGCTCTTGACGTGCAAACGCCACTCACCCGCGCTCGCGCCAACCCCGTTGGCCGGAGGGGATGAGCGCCGCAGATAGCCTCGCATTCGCCACCGACGACCTGGCGCTTCGGTCGTCTTCGGCAGTGTGAGCCGCAGAACGACCGGACTCGAGTGGACTTGCGCCCCCTGCCGCAGAATCTCCACCCGCACCCGACAGTGAGGACGCCCGTCGAAGTAGCGAACGCTCCCGATCCGATGGGCGACGACCGTCACCGGCCGCGTCGTGTCCACTGCGGAGGGAAGGCCGCCGCCCGGGTGCACCCAGCTACTCGCCAGTCCGATGCCGAGGCCCAGCAGAAGGGCTCGCCACGAGCCCCTGACCGCCAGCCCGACGCCCGACAATCCCACAGCCTCGGCGATCCCAGGGCAGGACAGCACCTGGCCGACACCGACACCCGCGAACAGACCGATCGCAGCCAGGAGCGAGTCCGTCGCGTGCGTGTGGTGCCTCTCCACTCCCAGAGAGACGCGATCCGATGGCGGACCCTTACGGCGCGGGAGCCCTACCCGGAGCCGCGGGCGTCGGGAGAGAAGAGCGACAGGAGAGGCAGGCCCACCTGCCGTCGCACCGCTTCCCTCGACAATCTCTCACGATCGGCGGAGAGCACCTCGTCGCTCACCCTGCCCTCGAGAGCGGACAGGGCACTCTCGACCTCGGATTCGAGTACCCGCCGTTCCTCCACGCCGAGATCTCGGGCAACGGCCTCGAGCATCTCCCGGTCGAGGGAGACGAGGACATCTTCGACGGCCTGTGCCGAGCCCTCGATCCCTCCAATCCTCCGGGCCCAGGAGTCTCGTCCGGCGAGATCGGGAGGAAGAGACTCTGCGAGCGCCGCGAGACGCCCTGGAATGTCGACTGAGTAGTCATCGCTGCCCTGGCTCGCACTCCCGAGCTCGCGCTGCTCGCGCCAGGCGTCCTCGACCGCCGAAGCGCAGTACTTCAGACTCTGGACTCTTCCCTTCTCGCCCCGTTCCAGTCGCCGGTCGAACAGATCCTCCAGCGCCCTGCAGACCAACTCCACCGGGATTCCTGCTTCGTACCACTGGGCCGTGAGGCGCCAGTCCCGAGGAGAGAGCAGGAAGGGTGTACCCCGGAGACGGATGAAGACGTCCTCGATAGTGCGGAAGTACTGCTGCTCGGTCGTCGACGACGCGCTCATCCACTCGCCTCCGAGAGTGCCACGTCGCCCGCCGCGACGAGCCTTTCGCCATCGACGGTCATCAGCCGCAGATGGCCCTCGTCGGACACGCCACCGAACTCACCTTCGACGATCTCGTGGGCGATCGTGACCGTCATCGGATCCCCCGGATCATGCACGGTCCACTCGGACCAGCGCCGCACCGCATCGCTCGGATTCCAGGCCTCCGACCCTCGAAGGCGGTCGAGCTCGCGGTCGACCGCGTCGCAGAGCGCTACGGTCACGTCCGAGAGCGAGGCGTTCGATTCCGGGAGGGCTCGGCGCAGACAGGTTGCCCCTTCCGCCGGCGGCTCCTCGCCTGCCTGGCTGTAGTTCACGCCGAACCCGGCCACCACCCGCGCCCGATCGGCCGATACCCGACTCTGGATCAGAACGCCACCGAGTTTGGCGCCGCCCGAGAGGATGTCGTTCGGCCATTTGAGCCGACACCTGCAGCCCAGAGACGCCAGGCCCTCACACAGCGCCACCCCGACCAACAACGGCAGTGCAGGCACCACGGCAGGCGGAAGCGCCAGGAGGGTCGTGGCGTAGACGCCGGCGCCCGCGGGACTGGCCCAGGACCTGTCAAATCGCCCGCGGCCTGCCCGCTGATGATGAGCGAAGATCCAGGCCTCCAGGGGGCCTGACACCTCATCGAGAGCAGCCAACCCGAGGTCGTTGGTCGAGGGCACCGATCCCATCAATACGACGTTGAGCCCTCGGGCGAGAGCCCACTCGCGGATCCCCTCGGCCCAGGAGCGGTACTCCATGCCGCTAGGCTCCCAGGCGTTCCAGAGCTTCGATGATCGCGTTCCTGCGAGCGACCAACTCGTCGAGCCGGCCCCGATTCTTGGCCACGACCGCTTCCGGCGCCTTGCCTACGAACTCGGCGTTCCCCAACAGGCCTTCCAGACGCGCGATCTGAGGCTCGATCTCTTCGCCCTCGGCGGTCAGCAGATCCCGTTCCTCGGCCTCGAGGTCACGCCCCGGCACCGAAAACGCCACGTCGACGCCGGCCACCCGGTCATGGCTCGCGTCCTCCGGCAGCTCGCCGACGACCTCCCAGCGGGACAACGCAGCGAGGGCACTGGCCAGCGGCGCCTGCCCGGCGAGAAAGTCGGCGGCCGCGGAATCGGCGGCGCCAATGACGACCTCGGCCGGATCCCGTGGCTTGAGCTTCATCTCGGCCCGCCGGTTGCGGACCCAGCCGATGATCTCCATGAAGCGATCCATCTGGGATTCGACCTCAGGGTCGAGCCAGGCCTCCACGGGTTCGGGCCAGGGAGCCAGCGTGATCGTCGACTCGTGAACCGCCTCGCGCCCGGGCAGTCGCTGCCAGAGCTCCTCGGTGAGGAAAGGCATCACTGGATGCAGCAGTCGGAGACTGCGCTCGATCGCGGTCAGGAGGACCTCGGCCACTCGCGGTCGATCCGCCTGCTCGCCTCCGAGCGCCGGCTTGGCGAGCTCGATGTACCAGTCACAGAGCTCTCCCCAGAAGAACCTGTACAACGCACGGCAGGCCTCATCGAAGCGGAAGCTCTCGAACCGCTCGGCCACCTCCCGCTCGACCCCGGCGAGGCGCGAGAGAATCCAGCGCTCGGGCGCCGCGAGCTCGGAGGCCTCGAGGTCGACGGCCACCTGGGACCCCTCGGTCCGCGCCAGGCTGAAGCGCAACGCGTTCCAGATCTTGTTGCCGAAGGCCCGATACCCGGCCATCCGTTCCAGATCCAGTGGAATATCGCGCCCCGGGCTGTCCAGGGCCGCGAGAGTGAATCTCAGAGCGTCCGCCCCGTAGTCCTCGACCAGGTCCATCGGATCAACGGTGTTGCCTTTGGTCTTGGACATCTTCTGTCCGTCCGCGTCTCGCACCAAACCTGTGAGGTGCACGGTCTTGAACGGCAACTGACCGGTGAAGTGGATGCCGGTCATGGTCATGCGCGCGACCCAGAAGAAGAGGATGTCGAAGCCGGTGACCAGGACATCGGTTGGATAGAAGGTCGCGAGGTCCTCGGTCTCGTCAGGCCAACCCAGGGTCGAGAAGGGCCATAGGCCCGAAGAGAACCAGGTGTCGAGAACGTCGGGGTCCTGTTCGAGTTCCTCGGTCCCAGCCAACGCCACGGCAGCCTCGCGATCGCGAGCCACATAGAGCTCACCCGAAGCGGTATACCAGGCGGGAATCTGATGGCCCCACCACAGCTGCCGCGAGATGCACCAGGGCCGGATGTTCTCGAGCCAGTGATCCCAGGTCTTCTGCCAGGAATCGGGGACGAGCTCGAGGGCCACACCGTCGACTCCGGCAAGCGCCTGCTCAGCCATTCCGGAGACGTCGCAGAACCACTGCGTCGAGACCAGAGGTTCGATCGGCACACCACTGCGCTGGCAATGCCCGACGTTGTGGGTGTACTCCTCGACCTCGACCAGCGCGCCCTCGGCCCGCAGCCGCTCGACGATCCGCTCGCGGGCTTCGGCCCTGTCGACTCCGGCCCACTCCGCGCCTGCTGCCTCGGTCATCCTGCCGTGACGATCGATCACCTGGATCGACGGGAGGTCGTGACGGCGGCCGATCTCGAAATCGGTCGGATCGTGAGCCGGGGTCACCTTGACGAGACCGGTCCCGAATTCGGGTTCCACTACATCGTCGGCAACGAACGGCAGCTCGCGCTCGACGAGCGGCAGGATGGCGGCCTTGCCCTGGAGTTCGCGGTAGCGGTCGTCCTCGGGGTGGTAGGCGACTCCGGTATCCCCCAGCATCGTCTCGGGTCTGGTCGTCGCGACCACGATGCGTCGGTCGCTCCCTGCCACTGCGTAGGCGATGTGGTAGAGCTTGCCCTGGACCTCGCGCATCTCGACCTCGAGATCCGAGACCGCGGTATCCAGGCCCGGCGACCAGTTGACCATGTATTCACCGCGGTAGACGAGACCCTCGTCGTAGAGCCGGACAAAGGCCTCACGGACGGCTCGCGAGAGTCCCTCGTCGAGGGTGAATCGCTCCCTGGACCAGTCGCAGCTGGCACCGAGGACGTCGAGCTGGCGCCTGATGTTTCCCTGGTACTTCTCCTTCCACGCCCAGATCCGCTCTTCGAAGGCCTCGCGGCCGATCTCCTGCCGACTCGAGCCCTCGGACTCGAGATCGCGCTCGACCATCAACTGGGTGGCAATCCCCGCATGATCCGTCCCCGGGAGCCACAACGCCTCGAAACCCTGCATCCGACGCCAACGGGTGAGCAGATCCTGGATCGTCGACTGCAGGGCATGGCCCATGTGCAGCTTGCCCGTCACGTTGGGCGGCGGGATCATGATGCAGTAGCCGGGCTTCCCCGATGTCGCGTCCGCCAGAAACACATCGCGTTCCCGCCACCAGCTCTGCCATTTCTGCTCGTAGGACGCTGGGTCGAAGGTCTTTTCCATGGTCAAGGGCTCCGAACGCCGAAGCGCGGCTTCGGCGGGAGATAGAGACAGCCGTGTTGAGGGACTAGCCGGCCTCTGATTCGAGTTCTCGGATCCGGTCCTTGATCACGATCTCGGCCAGATCGGGGACGACGTCCCAGGCCACTTCTCGTACCGTTTCCTCGCTCAGCATCTCGACGACCTTGCGAGCGATCCGCTCGACGTCTTCGTCACTGAGTGCACCCGTAGCTGATGGCATCTCGACCTCCGCAGCTTCAGTGGAATCCCCGGTCATCCCGTCATCTGTCGCGCCCACGATCTCCTCCGGCGCGGTCTCGGCCTCGTCCACAGCCGTTTCCGGCTCGGGCTCGGGCTCCGGCTCCTCGGCCTCCGCCTCGACCGCCACCTGCATCTGGGACTCGAGACGCTCGAAGGCATCGGCATCGAGGATAGCCGTCTCGGCGGGCGAGTCTCCGGCGTCGGCCGGTGCTTCGTCGACGGCCTCGGCCTCGGCGAACGGCTCGTCATCGAAATCACCACCCGCGAGCTCCGCCACGTCTTCAGCCTCCGGCAGGTCCAGCGATTCGCCGAGATCCACTGACAGATCGTCCATCTCGAGAGCCTCGCCGACGACCGGTTCCTGCCCCTCGTCGTCGCCGCCGTCGAAGTCGAATCCGGCAGCAGCCACTTCCTCACCCGGCGCCTCGGTGGCCTCTTCGACCGCCTCAGTCTCCTCCGCGCCGGTCGCCTCGAAGCCCTCGGCCATGGGGATCTCCTCCTCGACCTCGGGCTCGGCTACGGCGACCTCGTCGAGGGTCATGCCGAGGACGATCTGCAGGAGCTCCTGAGAATCGAAGGGCTTCTTCAAGTGGCCGTCAGCTCCGCTGGCTGCCATTTCGTCGTCGTCGAGAGCCTCGAAGGTCCCGACGAGTAGAAGAACCGGCAGGCCGGGGTTGAGCTCCTTGGCGCGGCGACAGACTTCGTATCCGGAGGCTCCGGGCATGTGCACGTCAGCGATCAGGACGTCGGGAAGGTCGTCTTCGAGGCGTCGGATCGCATCATCGCCGGTACCGACCGAGTCGACCTCGAACGCTTCGTCCATGAAGGTCAGCTCGACGACCTTCTGGATAGTCAGACTGTCGTCGGCGAGTAGAATCCGCTTGTTCATCAGGCCTCCCAGACAGCGAGCTCTCGCCCGCCGAAAAGCTCGGTTTCAGCGCCAGAGTATAGTGCAGTTGAGCTCAGCCGCGCAGGAGGTGCCGCGCAGTGACCAGGCGCTGCATCTCACTGGTCCCTTCGTAGAGAGTCGTCACCCGGACGTCGCGATACAGCCTCGATATCTCGTACTCGTCGCTGAATCCATTACCACCATGAACCTGCAATGCCGTGTAGCACGCGCGGTTGGCGGCCTCGGAAGCGTAGAGCTTGGCCTCGGCCGCCAGGCGCCCGCCATCGCTTGTCGCTTCCGCGCCTGCGGCGTAGCGGGTCAGCAGCCGAGCCGCCTCGAGCTCGGTCGCCATCTGCGCGATCTGAAACTGGATCGCCTGGTGCCTGGCGATGGGGACACCGAACTGCACCCTCTCCTGCGCGTAGTCGACGGCAAGCTCCAGCGCCCGCTGGTGTATCCCTACCGACTGGGCCGCGATCCCGAGGCGGGAATGGTCGAGGGTCGCCAACGCGATCTTGAACCCCTGGCCCAGCTCGCCCAGCCTGTTGGCCTTTGAAACCCGACAGTTGCTGAAGGTCAGGGGGGCCGTACGTGACGCTTTGAGGCCCAGCTTTTCCTCAGGCTGGCCGACCGCCAGTCCGGGCGCGTCGGAAGGCACCACGAAGGCCGTCACGCCGCGGCTGCCCGCGTCGGGATCCGTCTTGGCCATGACCACGTAGTAGCCGGCGTAGCCGGCGTTGGTGATCCAGGCCTTCTCGCCGTTGATGATCCAATCGTCGCCGTCGACCGTCGCGATGGTCCGCATCGCCCCGGCGTCGCTCCCCGACCCGGGCTCCGTCAGCCCGAACGCTCCCAGGACCTCGCCACTTGCAATCTCCGGGAGGACGCGCTGGCGGAGCTCATCGCTGCCGAAACGGTAGATCGGCCAGCCGCAGACCGAGTTCGTGACGCTCATCGTGACCGCGATCGACGGACACACTCGCGCGACCTCCTCGACCGCGACGACGTAGCTGACGGTGTCGAAGCCGGCGCCGCCGAACTCTTCACCGACGAGCATGCCGAGCAGACCCATCTCCCCCATCTCGCGGAGGATCTCCGCCGGAAACTGGTGCGCCCTCTCGCGCTGCGCCAGCCCGGGACGAATCCGCTCTTCGGCGAATCGCCGAATCTCCCCTCTCAGGAGCTCCTGCTCTTCGTTCAGGTCGAAGTTCGGCGAGTTCACCATCGCAGCGCCCTGCGACTCACCCGTTCAGGATTGAATTGGCGATGACGAGCTTCTGGATCTCGCTCGTTCCCTCGTAGATCTCGGTGATCCGAGCGTCTCGAAAGTAGCGTTCGACGTTGTACTCCCGGGTGTAGCCGTAGCCACCGTGGATCTGCAGTGCCTTGTTGGTCACCTTCTGTGCCATCTCCGAGGTGAAGAGCTTCGCCTGGGCGGCCTCGAGCGAATAGCGCTTGCGGTTGTCCTTGGCCCACGCCGCCTTCCAGGTCAACAGACGGCCGGCATCGAGCTCGGTCGACATATCGGCCAGGTAGAACTGGATCGCCTGGAACTCCGACAGCGAGCGGCCGAACTGCTGGCGCTCCTGGGAGTAGCGAAGGCCCTCTTCGAAAGCCCCTTGGGCAATACCCACCGCCTGAGCCGAGATTCCGACGCGACCTCCATCGAGTGTCGCCATGGCGATCTTGAACCCTTCGCCCTCCTCGCCCAGGCGCTGGTCGGCGGGAACCCTCATGTCGTCGAAAGACAACTCGGTCGTGCCCGAGGCGTTGACCCCGAGCTTGTACTCGTGGGAGCCGGTGCTGTAGCCATCGCTGCCCGTATCGACGATGAAGGCAGTGATCCCCTTGTGCTTCGCTTCCAGGTCGACCGAAGCGAAGACGATCGCAAGGTCTGCGTGCGAACCGTTGGTGATGAACACCTTGTTGCCGTTGAGCACGTATTCGTCTCCGTCGCGTACCGCCGTCGAGCGCAGCGCGGCGGCGTCACTGCCCGCCCCGGGCTCGGTCAGGGCGAAACATCCCAGCTTCTCGCCGGCGGCCAGCGGCGTCAGGAATCGCTTTTTCTGGTCGTCGTTCCCGAAGCCGAGGATCGGATCGCAAACGAGCGAGTTGTTGACCGAAAGAATGACTCCGCTCGACGCACAGACTCGGGAGATTTCCTCGACGACGACGCAATACGAGATCGAGTCCATGCCGGCTCCGCCGAACTCCTCCGGCACGGCCACACCGCCCAGCCCGAGCTCGCCGGCCTGGTCGAAAAAGCCGCGCGGAAACTCTCCGGTCTCGTCGATCTCCCGTGCCCTGGGCGCCACGACCTCTTCGGCGAATCGCCGCACCATCTCCTGCAGGAGGAGTTGCTCCTCGTTGAGCTGAACACGCATGCTTGCTGGTACCTCCGATGGGTTGAACTGCAGGTGGGCCTGAGCCCGGCGAAGACTCGCCTGAAAGGGATGCTAGCAACTGCCAGAAATGAGGGTCAAGAATCGGGAGTCGATCCGGCGATCGGCGCGACCTCGCGCTCGATACCGTACTGCTCCATCTTCTTGTAAAGGTTGCTCCGGGGTGTTTCGATCGCCTTCGCCGTGGCCGTGACGTTCCAGTCGTTCTCGCGCAGTTTGCGCACCAGGAAGAGCTTCTCGGCGTTACTTCGGAACTCTCTCAGAGTTCTCGCGGAGGCCAGGGCGCCGCCCAGGCCCGGACGTCCGTCCCCCAGGCCCTGCACCACATCCTGGCGCCCGACCTCCTCCTCGGGAGCGAGGATCAACAAGCGCTCGACGACGTTTTTGAGCTCCCGCACATTGCCCTTCCAGGGCAGCGCCTTGAGCTGATCAAGCGCCTCGTCGGTGAAGATCTTGGCGCGATAGTTGTTGGTGCGAGCGTAGAGGCGGACGAAATAGTCGACCAACTCGGGCACGTCCTCGAGATGCTCGCGCAGGGCCGGCGTACGAATCGGCACGACGTTGAGACGGTAGAAAAGATCCTCTCGAAACTCACCGGCGTCGATAGCCTCTTCCAGATTCCGATTGGTCGCCGCGATGACGCGGACGTCGACGGTGACTGTGCGCTGGGCGCCGACCGGCTCGACCTCGCCGCTCTGCAGCACACGCAGGACTTTGGCCTGCGTCCGGGCGGACATGTCGCCGACCTCGTCGAGGAAGATCGTCCCGCCGTCGGCCGCAACGAACTTCCCGACCTGCTTGCGGACGGCTCCGGTGAAGCTGCCCTTCTCGTGCCCGAAAAGCTCCGACTCGATCAACTCCTCCGGAATAGCCGCGCAGTTCACCTGGACCAACCGCTTCTGGCGTCGCGAACTGAGCCGGTGAACCGAAGCCGCGACCAGCTCCTTGCCGGTCCCGCTCTCGCCGGTGATGAGGACGGTCGCCGGCGTCGGCGCGGCCCTCTCGAAGGTAGCCCGGAGCTGACGCATGATCGCGGACGACCCGATCAGCTCTTCGGCTCCAGGAGCCAGCGCCTCCTGTTGGAGACGGTAGCTCTCCACCGCGTTGCGCAGACTGACGAGGACTCGGTCCCGCTCCAGAGGCTTCTCGAAGAAGTCGTAGGCGCCCCGTCGGGTCGCCTCCACCGCCGTCGACACGTCGCCGTGCCCGGTGATGATGACCACCGGCATGTCGTAGCCGCGCTCCCTGAATGCCGTGAGCACGTCGAGGCCGTCCATCTCGGGCATCTTGATGTCGAGCAGCACGGCGTCGGGCGTCCGCTTCCCAAGCCGGACCAGGGCCTCGCGGCCGCCATTGGCCTCCTCGACCCGGTAGCCCTCGAACTCGAGGATCATCCTGAGGCTGTCGCGGATCGACGCTTCGTCGTCGACGATCAACACCACGCCTCTCACGGCTTGTTCCGGCTCGCTCATCCCCTCACTCTAGCAGTCCGGGGATCGCTCGACCGATCACCTGAACGAGGCTCGAACCTGGTCCAGCGGCATGGGACGGGCGACGTGATAGCCCTGCGCATAGTCGACGCGAATCCTGCGCAATGCCGCCAGGGTCGCCTCGTCCTCGACCGACTCCGCGACGGTCTTCATCTGCATCACCTGGCCGATCTGGTTGATCGCTTCGACCAGGGCGCGTTGGATCGGATCCCGCGTCAACCCCTTGACGAACTGGCCGTCGATCTTGATCAGCCCGACCGGCAGATTCCGCAGATAGCCGAATGAGCTCAGGCCGGCGCCGAAGTCGTCGAGCACGAACACAGCCCCGCGCCCTTTGAGTTCGGAGATGAAGCGCATCGCACGTCCGAGGTTCGAGATGGCCGCCGTCTCGGTAATCTCGAAGTAGATTCGCGAAGGATCGACGCGTGAGGTCTCGAACTGATCGAGCACGTGTTGCAGGAACGCCTCGTCGCCTAGGGACTGCCCCGAGATGTTGATCGCCAGGGCGGCTCCGGGGTAGGGATCCACATCGCCGGTCAGCTCCTCTAGCGCCCTGCCGACGACCCAGCGATCGATCATCACTGCCAGACCGTGCGCCTCGGCCACGCGCATGAACTCGGCCGGGAGAACCATGTTGCCATCCTCCTCCCGCATCCGGATGAGCAGTTCGATGATCGGTCGCTCACTGCTGTAGAGCGGCTGAATCGGCTGGCCGTAGAGCTCGAACGAGTCGCTCTCCAGTGAGTGCTGCACGACTTGAACCAACTTCAGTTGATCGCGGCGTTTGGAGAGCACGCTGTCATCAGGACGGTAGACCTCGACCCGATTGGCGCCGTTCTGCTTGGCGATATAGCAGGCTCCGTCGGCGGCACCCAGAACCTCCGCAACGCTGGTGGTCTGGCCGTCGATATTCACCAGGCCGACGCTCGCCGTGACGTTGAAGACCTTGTCGTCCCACGAGAAGCGGAAGGTCTTGATGTCCTTGCACAGGCCGTTCGCGATCTCCAGCGCCTTCGCCGACGGGCAATCGGTGAGCAGCACGCCAAACTCGTCTCCGCCCAACCGGCCGAGAGTGTCCGAGCCGCGGAAGTTGCACCGCAGTAACGATCCGATCTGCTTGAGCATCTCGTCACCCGCCATATGGCCGCAGGTGTCGTTGATGATCTTGAAGTTGTCCAGATCGACGTAGCACAGGGCGTGACTGTTGTCCTCGCTCGCGGCGTCAGCCAGGGCGTCGCCGAGACGCCTCTCGAACTCGACGCGGTCGAAGAGCCCGGTCAGCCCGTCGTGCGTCGCCCGGAACATCATCTGGCTCTCGAGGCCCCGCAACTCCGACAGGTCCCGCATCTCGACCAACCAGGTCGGCTCGCCGCTCGCCGTCGACAGTTTGCGCACCTCGCATCGCACCGGCAACTCCGAGCCGTCACGCCGAATCAGTCGACTGCTGACCGCTCCCGCCGAGTCCTGCGCCGGTTCGACGCTCACCGGCACGTCCGATGCCTCGTCCTTCATCGCGACTACCGCCCCGATCCGGCGGCCGACAGCCTCCTCCGCGCGCCACCGAGTCATCCGCTCCGCGGCCGAATTGAGGGCCACGATCCGTCCCTTGCCGTCCATCCTGATGACGCCATCGGCGAGGTGATCCAAGACCGCGAGCTGCATCGCAAGCTGCCTCTCCGCCTCGGCTCGGCGGGAGTTTTCCGACATCATCGCGATCGCGACGCCCGCCAGAGCTTGCGGCTCGCCCGAACCGTCCTTGAGCGTTCGACCACGGAACAGCGTCCAGTGCTCACGACCGAAGGAGTCGAGAATCCGGGCCTCGACGTTGAGCAGACCCGAACTGGTGGCCCGGCGCACCGCCGTCTTCACTTCGGCCACGTCGTCCGCGTGCACCATGGCCATCGCATCGTCGAACTGGAGCGATCGTACGACATCGCCGAACGACTTGGGCAGACGGTGCGGCACCGTGAGCCGCAGCCGCTTGAGATCCAGCTCCCAGCTCGACACTCGACCCGCCTTGTGCGCCCGGGTCACCTCCCGCAGACGGCCGCTGAGAGCATCTTCGAGGCGGCTGTCGTGAGTGATGTCGAGAAGCACGACAATCCGCGTGCCCGGTTCCGAGCCGTCCTGCCAATAGGTTGCGAAGCGGTTGCCCTTGGCCGCACCGAAGAGCACCCGCAAGCGGCGTCCCGGCCCCTCCCCACCCTTGAAATCGGCGGAAGGCCCCCCGGGCAGGCTGAGGAAGAGGTCCTCGAAAGCGCAACCGACGACCTCCTCGCCGAAGAGCTTGACTGCGCTGGTGCTTGCGCTGTCGATGTGCGAGTCCGTCGTCCGGATCGTTGGCGCGGTCACCTCCGCCAACCAACCGTGGTCGGCGAGAACCGCCACTGGCCCTTCCTCGAGATGAGGCGTCTGATCAGACACGGTGGATTTTCCTTGTGGGCGGCGTCGAAGCCGGCCGTGATGCTCCTGTTTCTGTTATCCGCACTTGATTATGACACCTGTCACACCACCCCGCCGGAATCGTCGGGAGCTGGAGCCGAAGAGCGAGCGAAAAAAGAAGGGACCGGCGTCACCGCCGGCCCCCCCTGGGGACTCACTCTACCGTACGGGCCGCTAGGGCTTGCCCGGGAAGGCGAACACCGGCTGCACTTCGTTGCCGCCGGCGAAGCGACGGATGTACAGCCTGAGCCGCGAGCCGGACCGGGCTTCTCCGACCAGCCTCTCGAGATCGTCTACGTCCCTGACGTCCTCGCCGTTGACGCCGGCGATAATACTCACCAGCTCCCCGGCTCTGACACCCGCGTCGTAGAGCGGGCTGCGCGGATTAACCTCGGTGATCCAGGCGCCCTCGACATCCTCGGGGATGCGATGCATCGAGCGCAGCGCCGGAACGAGATCCTGATAGCGGATACCCAGCCACTCGATACCCCCATCCTCGTCCTCCTCCTCTTCCGCCTCTTCCTCTCCCGCCTCATCCCGCTCCGCGAGAGTGACCCGTTGGGTCAGGCGCTCGCCGTTGCGCAGAATCTCGAGCTCGACTTCCGCTCCCGGTCCCTTCGCCGAAACGTAGTCGATGAGGCCGCGGGTGTTTTCGATCACCAGGCCGTCCACCTCGAGCACCAGATCTCCCACCCGGATCCCGCCATCAGCGGCGGGGAGTCCTTCAGTGACCTGAGTCACGAGGACGCCGTCGGTGGAAGCAAGCCCGAAGGCCTCGGCAGCTTCGGGCCGAATCTCGTCGACTCCCATGCCCAGGTAGCCGCGGCGGACCCTCCCGTCCTCGCGCAACTGCGGCAGGACCGTCTTGAGAGTGCTCACCGGCACGGCGAATCCGATGTTCTCGGATCCCCAGTTGATCGCCGTGTTGATCCCGATGACCTGTCCGGCGAGATTGATCAGGGGTCCACCTGAGTTGCCGAAGTTGATCGCCGCATCGGTCTGGATGAAGTTCTCGAACGAGGAGGTTTCACTGGAGATACCTATGCGCCGCTGCTTGGCGCTCACAACCCCGACGGTGACCGTGTTGTCGAGTCCGGCCGGCGAGCCGATCGCCATCACCCAGTCGCCTGGGCGCATCGCTTCACTGTCCCCCAGACCTAGGAATGGAAAGTCCTCGTCGCTCTCGATCTTGAGCAGCGCCAGGTCGGTCGCCGGGTCCGCGCCGCGCACCTCGGCCTCATAGTCCCGGTCGCCGAAGTGGACAATCAGCTTCTCCGCGCCCCGGATCACATGGTTGTTGGTGACGACGAAGCCGTCCGAGGAGACCAGAAAGCCGCTGCCGCCGGAGTCTCGGCGGAACTCCCGATCGTCGTCTTCTCGACCACGGGGCCCCATGAAGAACTCGAACGGCTGGCCCTGGCGGCGTTCGTCGGCACTCTCGAAGGTACTGGCGTCGATCGACACCACAGCCGGAGACACCAGATCGACGAGATCGGCGAAGCTCGGAAGGCCCATGGCGTTGGTGGGAACCGGATCAGCCGCCGGCATCTCAGTCGTATCCTGCGATCGGGCCTCAGGTGTCAGGTCGAGTCCGCCCGACAGCACCATCCCGAAGATCACCGCACCGAATATGAGAGCCGCGGTCGTGGTCTGCTTCTTGATGTTCCCGCTCATACGATCTGAATCTCCTTCCAGGGTGGACCATTCCACCACCAACAGGACCCTCTAGCAATCGGGCTGCCAACATTCACGGTGACGATTGTGGGGATTCCGCCGCCGCCGAGACGCCAATTTGGCACCGAGGCTGCACGAGCCCCGCAGACCTGACGTACGGATCCGAGAGGCCTGGGGTTCAGTCCATGGCCCCCCCGAGTCGCGATGAGGGTCGAACCCGGGCACGCCGACGGCCCACCCCTCGACCGCTCGTCGAGTCCGCGGGACCTCCCTGCGGGAAGACCGCGGAGAAGCACGAGTTCGGAGCCTCCCGCAAGGGCTCACGCCTCGCCCCCGGCAGCGATTGAAATCGGGCTCGGAAATACCTATAATCAGCCGTCACTTGTTCGCTGTTGGTGGATGGAGTGGGCGTGAGCCCGCTTTTTTTTGTCCCACCAGCCAGCGAGAGGTGCGCGAGAGAGACGAGAATGATCCTGGATGAACAACTCATGTCGGAGTTCGAGACGATTGCCGTGAGCGTCGGCTGCGAACTGGCGGACGCCAGTTTTCAGGGCGGCTTGCTGAAGATCGTGCTCGACCATCCTGAGGGCGTCACGATCACTCACTGCCAGACGGTCTCCAAGCAGGTCTCCGCCCAGCTCGACGTGTCGGACTGGGGCCCAGGCAAATACACCCTGGAGGTCACCTCTCCCGGCCTCGATCGCGAGATGTACCGACCGCACGACTACGAGCGTTTCACCGGTAGTCAACTCCGCGTCACCTGGCATCCGCCCGAGGGCAAGCGTACCGACGTCGGGATGCTCTCCCGCTGCGTGCCTTCGACAGAGAATCCGGACGGAATCGAGGCTATCGAAGTCGAGATCGGCCCCGAGGACACCCGCCACATTCCCCTGCAATCGATTGAGGTCGCTCGACTCGTCCCCGAGTTGTAGCGCCAGAGGTCAAAGAAATCATGGCTTCAACCCAGACACCCCAATTCAGCCTGGAGGAGGTCCTCCAGCAGGCCGCGCGCGAGCGCGACATCGACATGGACCGTTGGATCGGCGCCCTCGAGGACGCCATGGCCTCCGCTGCCAAGAAGCAGCACAGGATCAAGGCCCCCGTGCGTGCGACGTTCGATCGCAGCAACGGAACCTTCTCCGCCTTCATCGTCAAGACGGTGGTCGAGGAGGTCGAGGATCCGTTTGCTGAATGGACTCTCGAAGAGGCGCAGGATCACGACCCGGAAGCCGAGATCGGCGTCGAGATTCACATCCCCGTCTCGACCGAGGGGCTGGGCAGAATCGCCGCGCAATCAGCTAAGCAGGTGCTCTATCAGCGCATTCGCGAGGCCGAACGCGAGAAGGTCTACAACGAGTTCATCGATCGGGTCGGCGAGGTCGTCAACGGCACCGTCAAGCGCTTCGAGCGTGGCGACATCGTCGTGGACCTCGGACGGACCGAGGCCGCGGTGCCTCGCAGTGAGCAATCGCGTCACGAGCGCTACAGCCAGGGCGAGCGGATCCGCGCGGTGATCGCCGATGTGCACACCCAGCCCAAGGGGCCGCAGGTCGTCCTCTCCCGGACCGACCCCCGCCTCCTCGTCAAGCTCTTCGAGATGGAGGTGCCGGAGATCTACGACGGCACGGTCCAGATCAAGGCCGCCGTTCGTGCTCCGGGTGAACGCGCCAAGGTCGCCGTCTTCAGTCGTGAGCGTGATGTCGACCCCGTCGGCGCCTGTGTCGGAATGAAGGGCTCACGGGTCCAGTCGATCATTCGCGAACTGCGTGGAGAGAAGATCGACATCATCGAGTACAGCGATGATCTCGTCACCTTCGCTCAGAGCGCTCTGGCGCCCGCCCGAATCACCCGCGTCTCGATCACCCACCATGGTGAGGAGCCGCAACTCGACGTGATCGTCGAGGACGAACAGCTCTCGCTCGCCATCGGCAAACGCGGTCACAACGTGCGCCTCGCCGCCGAGCTGCTGGGTGCCAAGATCGATATCAAGAGCGAAACCGACGTCAAGGGCGAGGTCGCCGACGCCCTCGCCGACATGCTGCAGGTCGCGATGTCGGAAGAGGATGCGACGCCGGCTGCCGCGTTCAAGCTGACGGACGCTCCCGGAGTCGGTGCAAGCCTGGCGGAACAGCTCACCGAAGCCGGATTTGGAACGCTCGACGAGTTGGTCGCGGCCACCTCCGAAGACCTCGAGCAGGTCGAGGGCGTCGGTGGCAAGACGGCACAGGCCATCATCGCCTGGGCCACCGACTTCGCATCGCAGGACGCTCCGCCCGCTGAGGATGTCCCGGCTGTGGAGGACGTGGACGAAGCTGAACCGCAGGAACTCGGCGGTACAGACTTCATGGCGGCGCTCAGCAAGGCGTTCCAGGAAGCCGAAGCTGACGAAGAACCCGTCGGCGAAGAAGAGTAGGCACAGAAGCAACCTCCGAGACAATCGGTGAGACAACGGCAAAAGGAGTAGCAACCGGCGATGTCCAAAATCAAGGTCAGAGACCTGGCAAAAAAGATGGGGCTCCCAGAGCAGGATCTCCTCTTCAAACTGAAGTCGATCGGCCTTCGGCTCGAGAGTGTCGAGGCCGAGATCGATGCCAGCGTTCTGCAGTCGGCACTAGAGGGTAGGAGCATCGCTCAGCCCCGCGAGGTCATCCTTCGCGACGCGGAATCCAAGGCGACAGCACCGGCGCCCGCCCGACGTCCTGGGCGCCCCGCACCTCCCGGACCTGCACGCCCCCGCAGGCGGCCGCAGATCCAGAAGGTCGAGCCGAGGATCAAGACGATTCCGGTCACCCAGGCGCCGAAGCCGGCGCCGGGTCAGGCAGCGACGCCCCCGACCCAGCCTGCAGCAGCTGCGCCGGCGACACCGGCCACTTCCCCACCGACCGCCGCGCCGACGCCTCCTCCGGCCAAGCAGGCCGAGCCGAAGCCCTCACCGGCACCTGCGAAGCCTGCGGCGACGACTCTCAGCCGGGGCCAGCGCCGTGCGGCACGCCGCACCACCACGTCGACGGTCAAGCTGGACAAGATCCCCGACGCCCCGATAAGCATTACGGAGGGCATGACGGTCCGGGACTTCGCAGAGAGGCTCGGCCTCAAGACGAAGGACCTCATCAAGCTCCTGATGGAAAACGGGCAGATGGTGACGGTCAATCACGTCCTTCAGCCCGAAACCGCCATCGACATCGCGGAGAGCCTCGGCGCCGAGGCGATGGCCGTGACGTTCGAGGAAGAAGTTCAGCTCCGCCAGGAGCTCGACGCCCTGCTCGCAGGTGACGACTCGAAGGAACCTCGAGCCCCGATCGTCACCATCATGGGTCACGTCGACCACGGCAAGACGACTCTGCTCGACACGATCCGGTCATCCAAGGTGACCGAGGGAGAGTTCGGCGGCATCACCCAGCACATCGGTGCCTACGAGGTCCCGGTCAAGGACTCGAAGATCGTCTTCCTCGATACACCCGGACATGAAGCGTTCACTCTCATGCGGGCGCGAGGTGCTGCGGCGACCGACATCGTCGTCCTCGTGGTGGCCGCCGATGACGCCGTGATGCCGCAGACGATCGAGGCCATCGATCACGCGAGGGCGGCGCAGGTCCCGATCATCGTCGCGATCAACAAGGTCGACAAGGACAACGCCAATGTCGACCGGGTCAAGAAGGAGCTCTCAGAGCAAGAGCTCCTGGTCGAGGACTGGGGCGGCGACACCGTGAGTGTCGAGATCTCCGCTCTCAACAACCAGGGCATCCCGGATCTGCTGGAGATGATCGCCCTGACGAACGAGATGCTCGAGCTCAAGGCCGACCCGACAATCCCCGCTCAAGGTGTGATCGTCGAAGCTCAGAAGGAGGCCGGACGCGGCATGGTCGCGACGGTTCTCGTGCAGAGCGGCACGCTCAGGGTCGGCGACGTCTTCGTTGCCGGCGCCACCTGGGGCAAGGTGCGAGCCATGACCAACGATCTCGGCGAGCGCATCAAGGAGGCTGGGCCCTCCACGCCGGTCGAAGTGACCGGCCTCAACGACCTTCCGGGCGCCGGCGACAGCCTGCAGGTCGTCGAGAGGGAGGCCGAGGCTCGCAGTGTGGTCGAGTTCCGTCAGACCGAACTGCGCAACAGTCAGCTGAAGGCGACGCCCGGCAAGGTCTCGCTCGAGCAGCTCTTCAGCCAGATCCAGGAGGGCGACATCAAGGAGCTGCCGGTGGTCCTCAAGGCCGACGTGCAGGGTTCTCTGGAGGTTCTCAAGGACACGCTGGCCAAGCTCTCGACCGGTCAGGTTCGAATCGAAGTCATCCGCGGAGCCGTCGGCGGAATCACCACCGACGACATCCTGCTGGCCTCGGCGTCCCAGGCGATCGTCGTCGGCTTCAACGTCCGCCCGGAGCGGGCCGCCACCGATCTCGCCGACAAGGAGGAAGTCGACGTACGTCTCCACACGGTGATCTATGAGCTCGCCGACGAGCTGACCAAGGCGATGGCTGGTCTGCTCGACCCGACCTATCGCGAGGTCACCCGCGGACGTGCAGAAGTGCGTGAGGTCTTCAAGGTTCCGAAATCCGGTCGTGTGGCGGGTTGCCACGTCGTCGAGGGTGTCGTGCCGCGAAACGCCCAGGCGAGACTCCTGCGCGACAACGTCGTAGTCTACGAAGGCAAGCTCTCATCTCTCAGACGGTTCAAGGACGACGCGAGCGAGGTTCGCAGTGGTTTCGACTGCGGTATCGGCCTCGACAATTTCCAGGATGTGAAGCCCGGCGACATCATCGAGGCCTTCGTCCAGGAAGAGGTTGCAGCAACCCTTTGAGGCCTAGCAACCTCGGCATCCGAGGGTGCCGGGGTTCTCAGCCCAATCCCCGCGACGGCTATCCATGCCCGTCTCCGTAGTCACCCTGGAACTCCACATCCCCGAGGCTCGCAGCCTCAAAGACAAGCGCCGTATCGTGAAGAGCCTCAGAGACAAGATCCACTCCCGTTACCGGGTCTCCATCGCGGAGACGCGGCATCATGATCTGCGCCAGCGTGCTCAGATGACGATCGCGACAGTGGCGCCCGACATGGCGCATCTCGGCGATCTGGTCGACTCGATCAGAGGACTCTTCGACGATCGGTTCGATCTCGTCGTCACCCGGTGGGACGAGCAGATCGTAGGAGAGTCGACATGAGCCGGCGTAGCCATCGCGTCGAGGATCTCCTGCGAATCGAGCTTGCCGATCTACTCCTGCGGGAGGTTCGCGACCCACGACTCAAGGAGGCTCGCGTGGCCAGCATCGACGCCGCGCCCGACCTCAGCCGCGCCACGGTGCACGTCTCGATCCTCGCCGAGGACGAGGAGCGAGCGGAGACCCTTGCGGCATTGAACAAGGCCGCAGGCTTCTTTCGCTCCCGCCTCGCCGGTCGTCTGCGCCACATGAAGAGAATCCCGGCTCTCACCTTCGATCTGGATCGTGGGCCCGAGTACAGCCAACACATCAGTGAACTTCTGGAGAATCTCAAATGAGCAGCGTTCCACCGCCCGAAGGACTGCTTCAAGCCCTACGCAACGGCCAGCGCTTCATCCTCACCGGACATCGCCGCCCCGACGGGGACTCTCTCGGCTCGGCTCTCGGACTGGCGCGGATCCTGCGCCAACACGGCAAGGGTGCCCAGGTGTGGAATCGGGATGCGATGCCACCGGTCTACTCGGCGTTGAGCGGCAGCGACCGTATCCACGTCGGCGAGGAGCCTCCGGCCGGATTCCCCGAGAACTTCGACTACGCGATCTGTTGCGAATGCCCGAGTCTCAAGCGGACCGGACTCGAGGAGTCGTTGTCTCAGCTACCGATTCTCAACCTGGACCATCATCTGGGTAACGAGCTCTACGGCGAGCTGAACTGGATCGATACCGGTGCTCCGGCGCTTGGTGAGATGGTGTACCGCCTGGCCTCGGCCCTTGGCGTCGTCGTCGATCCAGACACCGCAACGGCGCTCTATACCGCGGTGATGACCGACACCGGCGGCTTCCGGCATGGCAACACAACGGCCGAGGCCTTCGATGTCGCCGCCTCGATGGTCCGCGACGGAGCTCGACCGGATCAAGTCAGCCACTGGATCTACGAGAGCCAGAGCGAAGCGACCGTCCGCCTTCTGGGTGAGATGCTCGGCAGTCTGGAGCTGCACGACAACGGCCGCATCGCAACGGTCGCGCTTCTCGATGAGATGTTCGAGAGGGCCGGGGCGACCACCGAGGACGCCGAGGACCTCGTCGACCATCCGCGCTCGATTGCAGGTGTCGAGGCCGTGGCGCTGCTGCGTCAGCAGGGACCGGACTTTTTCAAGGGCTCCCTGCGCAGCCGCGGCGATGTCGATGTCGAGTCCATCGCCAGGTCCTACGGTGGTGGCGGCCACAAGAACGCGGCTGGATTCGAGACCGAGGGCGATATCGCGGGCCTGACGGCAACGATCGTCACCAGGCTGAAGGAAGCGCTCGGCTGAGCCAATAGAGGCATGGACGGTCTTCTTCTGGTCGACAAGCCGGCGGGCTGCACGTCGCATGACGTTGTGCAGCGGACCCGTCGTGCGCTGGGTCAGCGCAAGGTGGGGCACTGCGGCACGCTCGACCCTGGAGCTACGGGTCTGCTTGTCCTCACCCTCGGCCGGGCCACGCGTCTCACCAGGTTCCTGATCCAGGCGCCCAAGGTCTACGAGGGTGACATTCGCTTCGGCGCCTCGACCGACACCTACGACGCGCTCGGAGAGGTGACCGGCGAGCGTTCGATCGAGGACCTCCAGGCCGATGACGTCCTTGCCGCCATGCCGCCCTTTGTCGGGACCTACGAGCAAGTGGCACCCGCCTTCAGCGCGAAGAGAGTGGACGGCAAGAAGTCCTATCAGCTGGCACGCAAGGGCGAGGAGGTCCCCGAGTCGCGCAAGGAGATCACCGTCTATTCATTCGACGCCGTCGGACCGGTCGAGGGAGGCAACCTCCCCTTTCGACTCGCCTGCTCATCCGGTACGTACGTGCGCACCGTAGCGCACGAGTTGGGCGAGACCACGGGCTACCCCGCACACCTCGCGTCGCTCAGACGAACCAAGGTCGGTCCCTTCGACATCGCCCTGGCCTCCACCCTGGAGGCGCTCGGCGACCGAGAAGAGCCCCTGGACGGAAGTTGGTGGATCCCCTTCCACGACATTCCACTGCCCTTCGCCGACCTGGTTATCGATGCTCGCCAGGCACAGCGGATTCTCCATGGACAGACCGTCCTCACCCGCTCTGTCGAGGGCGAAGAGGGCGATTGGGTGAAGGTTCTCGACAACCGTCGACACTTCATCGCCGTGGGTACCATCAACGAGCGGATCGGTGCCGGCGTCGGCATCGTTCAACCGAGAATCGTCTTTTCCTGATACACCCCGAAACACCCATCAATTCAGCGCTTTCTGTGCTATTGTCGCCCGTCGAAAGAAGAGTAGGAGGAGGAAGAGTTGTCACAGTCGAAGGCAGTGAAAACAGAGACCATCGAGGCCTACCGGACCCACGAGAGCGACACTGGATCGCCCGAGGTTCAGGTAGCCCTCCTGACGCAGCGCATCAATCAGCTGACCGAACATTTCAAGACCCACGCCAAGGATCATCACAGTCGGCGTGGTCTCCTGCAGTTGGTCGGCCGACGTCGCCGTCTGCTCGATTACCTGAAGACTCAGGATGTCGAGCGCTACAAGACGACGATCGAGCGTCTATCCATACGTAAGTAGCCCCCCCAAGCCCGTCAGGACGATCGAGACACCGCGTCGACCGGCCGCCACTCGGCGGTACGAGCGCTAGAGGTATCGACTCGTTCTCGAGGGCCCGACCCGCACTGCGGGGCACAAGTCAACAGAGGAAGAAGAGAAAATGAAACACATCGAAGAAGCCCAGGTAGGCGAAACAACCCTGTCGTTCGAGACGGGAAGAATTGCGAAACAGGCCGACGGATCCTGTGTGGTCCGGTGCGGCGACACCATGGTGCTGAGCACCGCGACGTGGTCACCCGAGGCAAGCCCGCGCAGCTTTCTGCCGCTGACGGTCGACTACCGCGAGGGCACGGCCGCAGCCGGTCGTATCCCCGGCGGCTTTTTCAAGCGCGAAGGTAGGCCCTCCGAGAAGGAGATCCTCACCTGCCGCATGACGGACAGGCCGTTGCGCCCCCTCTTCCCCAAGGGCTACCTGCACGAGACCCAGATCATCTCCTTCGTCTTCTCCGCCGACGGTGAGAACGATCCGGACGTCATGGCCATCAACGGTGCCTCGGCCGCTCTCGCGGTTTCCGGGATCCCCTTCTTCCACCTCGTCGGCGCCGTGCGCGTCGGCATCATCGAAGGCGAGATGGTCTTCAACCCGACGAGTTCCTATCGCGACATGAGCGATCTGGACCTCATCGTCGTCGGTACCCGCGATGCCATCGTCATGGTCGAGGCGGGCGCCAACCAGCTGCCCGAGGACACGATCCTCGACGCGATCTATGCGGCACACGCCGAGATCCAGCACATCATCGACGCCCAGGAGCGCCTGCAGAAGGCTGCCGGTAAGACGAAGCCCGAGTGGAACGTCGCCGAGGACTACTCTGAGGAAGCGATCCAGCGGGTCCGCGACGAGATCGGCGCGCCGCTCAAGGCCGCTCTCAACACTCTCGGCAAGTTCGAGCAGAAGGACGCGATCAAGGCCGTCATCGGTGGCTTCCTCGCGACCCTCCCCGAGGGCGACGACGACGCCGTGAGCGAGTACAAGAAGGCGATCCACGCGGTCGAGGAGGAGATTCTCCGCGACAGCGTCCTGAATGACAACGTCCGCCTCGACGGGCGGGCCATGGATGAGATTCGTAACCTCGACATGGATGCAGGCCTGCTGCCGCGCACCCACGGTTCCGCTCTCTTCACCCGCGGCGAGACTCAGTCGATGGTGACCACCACCCTCGGCACCGGACGCGACGCGCAGATCATCGAGGAGTACGAAGGCGAGAGCCGGCAGCGCTTCCTGCTGCACTACAGCTTCCCGCCCTTCTCCGTCGGCGAAGTTCGTTTCCTGCGCGGTCCGAGTCGTCGCGAGATCGGTCATGGAGTGCTCGCCCGGCGGGCTCTCACACCGGTACTCCCCAGTGAGGAGGATTTCCCCTACACGATTCGCGTCGTCTCAGAGATCATGGAGTCCAATGGCTCGTCGTCGATGGCGACAGTCTGCGGCGGCTCGCTCTCTCTCTTCGATGCGGGCGTTCCGATGCTCGCCCCGGTGGCGGGCGTGGCGATGGGCCTGATCAAGTCGGACGACAAGTTCGCCGTCCTCTCGGACATCGCAGGTCAGGAAGACCACTTCGGCGACATGGACTTCAAGGTCACCGGCACCCGGGAGGGCGTCACGGCCCTCCAGATGGACATCAAGATCGCCGGCGTCACGAAAGAGATCATGCAGACGGCACTGGCTCAGGCCAAAGCCGGACGCAACCACATTCTCGACGCAATGGCGAGCGAGATCGAGTCCCCTCGCGAGGATCTCTCCCAGTTCGCTCCGCGGCTGCATACGATCTACATCAACAAAGAGAAGATCCGCGACATCATCGGTCCCGGCGGCAAGACCATTCGCTCCATTACCGAGGAGACCGGTTGCGAGATCGAGATCGGGGACGACGGCAAGGTCATCATCGGCTCGCCCGACGGCCTGGCCGCTCAGCGAGCCATCGAGATCATCGAGCGTCTCACCGAGACTCCGGAGGTCGGCAAGATCTACACCGGCATCGTCCGGCGCATCGAGGACTACGGTGCGTTCCTCGAGATCCTGCCTGGAACCGACGGCCTGCTCCACATCAGTGAGCTCGCGCCCTACCGGGTCAAGGCCGTCACCGACATCCTCAAGGACGGGGACGAGGCTCAGGTCAAGGTCATCAGCATGGAGGACAACCGTGTGCGACTGTCCCGCAAGGCGGTCATCATGGAGGCTCCGGACTACGACCCCAAGGAGTACGAAGGCATGGGCTACGACGGTCCTCCGCCGGCTTCCAAGGGTCGTGATTCCCGCGGTGGCGGCAGACCTCAGAGGGGTGGCAGGAGGCCGCCCCGACGCTAGCGTCTCGCTCACGCTAAGATCAGAGGATGTCCGAAGTACCGCTCGTTCTCGTAGTCGACGATGAGCCGGAGATTCGCCGGCTCGTCGCCGCTCAGGTCTCGCTGCTCGGATTCGACACGGTCAAAGCGGCCGGAGCACTGGAGGCACTGGACCTGGTCAACTCGGAAGACGGCCGCCCTTCGGTCGTGCTTTCCGATGTGGACATGCCGAGGACGAGCGGCATCGAGCTCCTGAGGTCGATCAAGAAGGTCGACGACGCGATTCAGGTCGTCATGATCACAGGAATGCACGATCTCGGTACGGTCCGGGAGTGCCTGCGCGAGGGCGCCTACGACTACCTGATGAAGCCTCTGCAGCTCGAGGACCTTCACAACACGGTCGAGCGCGCAGCGGAACGCTTTCAACTCCTGCAGGAGACTCGCAGCTACCGTATCCGCCTCGAGCAGATGGTCGAGGTCAGGACCCAGGAGCTGAGGGACACCCGCGACATCGCCCTCATGGCGCTCGGCAAGCTCGCCGAATCCAGAGACTTCGCTACCGGTCGGCATCTCGAGCGGATCAGCGCGTTCTCGGCCCGCCTGACCCGTGCCCTCGTGGCGAGTGGTTACGGCGAGATTCACGAGCTCTTCGTCGAGCAGATCGAACGCTCGAGCGCCCTGCACGACATCGGCAAGGTGGCGGTCCCCGACGCCATCCTCCTCAAGCCCGGGAAGCTCACCGAGTGGGAGATGTCAGTGATGCGTACCCACACGACGGTGGGCGGAGACACACTGCGCTCGATCATCAAGAACTACGAGGGGCACGACTACCTGACGATGGCGATGGACATCGCGTACAGCCACCACGAGCGCTGGGACGGCACCGGCTATCCGGCGGCCGAGGACAGCGACCAGATTCCGCTGGCGGCGAGAATCGTTGCGGTCTGCGATGCGTACGACGCGATCACCAGCGAGAGGCCGTACAAGGCCGCGCACAGCCACGACGAGGCCGTCCGGCGCATCGCCTCCGACTCGGGCACCCACTTCGACCCGTCGATTGTCGAAGGCCTGCTCTCCTGCGCCGACGACTTCGCGCTGATCAAGGGCCGTCTCGGAGACGCCGGTGCCTGAAGTCGACCGGGACGACCTGGTCGCACATCTCGATGAGTTCCTGGCTGCCGGCAGCGGAAGGGACTACTGCCCGAACGGTCTACAGGTCGAGGGTCGTGTCGCAGTCGGCAAGATCGTCGTCGGTGTCTCGGCCTGTCAGGAGCTCTTCGAGGAGGCAGCGCAACAGAGGGCCGATGCGGTCCTCGTTCATCATGGCCTTTTCTGGGAGAAAGACCCGCGACCACTCGTGGGTCTCCTCTACCGGAGGATCCGCATCCTCATCGACGCCGGGATCAACCTGATCGCGTACCACCTACCGCTTGACCGGCACGACCAGGTCGGCAACAACATCCTGGCAGCACACCGCTTCGGCATCTCTCGACCCGAGCCGTTCGGTGAATACGACGGCCTGTCGATCGGATTCGGCGGCACCCTCGACGAGCCGATGGATCCCGAGGCTTTCGCGCTCCGCTGTGAAGAGGTGTTCGGTCAGAGGCCGATGACCTTCGCCGCGGGGCCGGACCGCATCGACCGAGCAGCCTTCGTCAGTGGCGCGGCGGAGAACCTGCTCCACGAGGCCGTCGCCCAGGGTTACGATGCCTTCGTCACCGGCGAGGTGAGCGAATGGGTGATGAACGTCGCCCGCGAGTCGGGGGTCCACTTCTTCGCAGCCGGTCATTACGCCACCGAGCGGCTGGGCGTTCAGGCGCTAGGCGATCACGTCGCCCGGACGTTCGGCATCGACGTCGACTTCGTCGACGTGCCGAACCCGGTCTGACGCTCCTGACCGGCTACCTGACGCGAGTGCCGTTCGGCACTGCGTTCTCGGGGTGCAGGAGCACGGCGCCGTCGCCATCCGAGGCGGCCAGCACCATCCCCTGCGATTCGATGCCCATCAGCTTCGCCGGCTGGAGATTGGCCACGATGACGATCTGGCGCCCGACGAGTTCTGCGGGCTCGTACTGCTTGGCGATTCCGGCCACGACTGTACGCTGCTCCTCACCCAGATCGACGCTGACCTTGATCAACTTCTCGGACTTGGGAACCGCCTCCGCCGCGGTGACCGTCCCGACCTTGAGTTCCACCTGCATGAATTGATCGATCGAGATCATTCCGTCATTCTCCTCTTCGGCAACCACTGCTTCCGCTTCCGCGGCGATCACCGCCAGGTACTTCTCTTTGTCGACCCGAGGGAAAAGAGCCTCGGACTCCGGTAGATCGAGTGAGGTCTCCAACCCGCCCCAGCCGAGGTCGTCCCACGACTCCGGCTCACCGGCGCCGATCGCCGCCAGCACCCGACTGGCGACCTCCGGCATTACCGGCTGGAGCGCACAACTGGCGATGCGCACACTCTCCAGTCCATTCCACAACACCCTGGAAAGCGACTCCTGCCTGTCCTCATCGCGAATGAGCTTCCACGGCTCGCGTTCGACCAGGTACTGGTTCACGTCGCTCACCAGAGCCGCCATGGCTCGTAGCGCTCGATCGAACTGACACGCGTCCATGGCCGACCGGTACTTCTCCACCGCATCGGCCGCCTTGGCGATCATCGGGTTGTCATCACAGGGGATGGGTGGCGTCTTGGCGTCGAAGGCTCGGCGCGACAGCGTCACGAGGCGGCTCACGGTGTTGCCCAGGCCGTTGGCGAGATCACTGTTGTAGCGCTCGATGAAGGCCTCGTCCGAGAAGCTCCCATCTTGCCCGAACACCATGTCGCGCAGAAGGAAGTAACGCACCGAGTCGGCCCCGAACTGCTCCATCAACTCATCGAGCTGAACGATGTTGCCTCGCGACTTCGAGACCTTCTGCTCGTCCTTCAACCACCAGCCGTGGACCCAGATCGTGTCGGGCAGGGGCAGACCGGCAGACAACAGGAATGCCGGCCAGTAGACCGTATGGAACCGCAGGATGTCCTTGCCGACGACCTGGATCGTCTCGGCATCCTCGTTGGCCCAGAACTCGTGCCAGAGGGCGTCGTCAGGCGCCCCGCGTCCGAATCCGAGAGCGCTGATGTAGTTGGTCAAAGCGTCGAGCCAGACGTAGATCGCCTGCCCCTCGTGCCCCGGAAAGGGGATGCCCCAATCCAGTGCGGCGCGGCTCACGCTAAGGTCGCGCAGACCACCCTCAACGAATCGCTTGACCTCGTTGAATCGACTCTCCGGGCGAACGAACTGCGGGTGGCTCTCGAACCAGTCCAGCAACGGCTGCTGGTATTTGGAGAGCCTGAAGAAGACGTTCTCCTCCGAACGCCACTCGGCCTCGCTGCCATGGATCGGGCAGTGCTTGTCATCCCCGAGTTCCTTCTCCGTGTAGAAGAGCTCGCAGGACGTGCAGTACCAGCCTTCGTGACGGCCGGTGTAGAGGTCTCCGGCCTCCTCCAGGCGTCGGACGATCTCCTCCACTCCGAGCCGGTGACGTGGCTCGGTCGTGCGGATGAAATCGTCGTGCGAGATCCCGAGCCGTTCCCACATCTCCCGGAACTCTGCGACGACCTCATCGGCCAATTGGATCGGAGCCAGTCCCCGCTCAGACGCAGCGCGCTCGATCTTCTGACCGTGCTCATCCGTCCCGGTGAGGAAGTAGACCGGGCGCCCCTCGAGTCGATGGTAGCGAGCCAGAACATCGCACACCACCGTCGTATACGAGTGCCCTATGTGGGGCCTCGCGTTGACATAGTAAATCGGCGTGGTGACGTAGAAAGGTCGCATGATCGGGGAGCCGCAGACCGCCCGCGGAAGCGGTACGCTACCACGCTCCCCTCCTGCGCAGCGACACCCAGCGACCCCCTCCACCGATCACCAGATGATCGATCAATCGCACCCCGACGATGTCTCCGGCTTCGGCGACCCGGCGGGTGAAGGCGAGGTCTTCGGCACTCGGCGATGGATCGCCGCTGGGATGCGTATGGAAGAGAATGAACCCGGCTGCATCCTGCAGCAATCCTCGCTTCAGGATGGATCTCGGCTCGGCCGCCGCACGGTTGAGAGTGCCCCGAAACACCTCGGCCTCCCCCATCAGGCGTTGTCGGCTGTCGAGGTAGAGGACCCCCATGACCTCCTGGTCCCGCTGGGCGTAGCGCAGGGCGAGGTAGTCGGCCACCGCGCCCGGGCGATCCAGCGGCAGGCGCCTTGGCATTCGAGCACGGGCGAGTCGTCGGCCGACCTCCACCGCAGCAAGGAGCGACGCCGCTTTGGCTGGCCCCAACCCACTGCGCCGGAGACTCTGCGGCACGGCACCCAGAAGGCCGGCGAGCCCACTGCACTGCCCGAGCAACTCCCGTGCAAGGTCGACGGCCGACTGCCCCCTCCGACCGGTCCGAAGGAGGATCGCCACGAGCTCATTGTCGCTGACCACCTCGCTGCCGTGGGCCAACAGGCGTTCCCGGGGTCGCTCGGCCGGATCGAGTTCCCGAATGGTGACCGCCTGCCGAAGTCGATTCAAGGTCATAGACTGCCTCCCGGCCTCTAAGACGGGAAGAAGGAATCAGTTCTCACACCAGAAGTGTTCCCACTCACGATGACGACTACGAAAGACGCGCCCTGAACCCCGCGCGACCTCTCCTCATTGCTGTCTCGAGTCTGCTGTTCACCGCATCGGTGGCCGGTGCCGGCTCTCTGGCATCTACTCTCGGACGCAACGAGGTCCGGATCTACGATGCCGGCTACCGACCTCCCCTGGGCGCGACGGTCGAGGAGGCCCAGCTGCCGCAGCGCCTCGGTCGCCTCGGCTACGAGCGGGTGCACCGACGCCCGGATCGACCAGGCGAGTACTTCTGGGGTCGGGAGCTATTCTGGGTTTACCAGCACGAGCTCTCGACCCGACCCGCGAGGCTCGTCGGGTGGCGGCTGAACTCGGGCAGAGTGTCCAGCTGGATCGACGGCGGCTCAGGCGAACCGCGGGAGCGGAAGGCGCCGATCGACCTGGAGGCCGAGCTCCTGGGGACGACCTTCCGCGAGCGACGGGCACAGACACGCTGGATCGCCTTCGACTCATTGCCTGAGCATGTCTGGCGGCCGCTCCTGGCGATCGAGGACAACCGATTCCTCGAGCACATGGGTGTCGACGGCCGTGCGGTGGCCAGGGCGCTGTTGGCCAACGTGAAGAAAGGGGGCGTCGCGCAGGGAGGGAGCACGATCACACAGCAGTTGATCAAGATGCGGGATCTCACGCCGAAACGATCGCTGGGTCGCAAGGCCTCCGAAGCTCTGAGGGCACTCGCACTCGAGGCGGAGTTCTCGAAGGAGGAGATCCTCGAGGGATACCTCAACCTCGTCTACTACGGTCACTACGATGGGGCCCACGTCTACGGCATCGACGCGGCGGCACGAACTTTCTACTCCTTGTCGGTAGCCGACCTCGACCTGTCCCGGGCCGCCGCCCTGGCGGCCCTGGTACAGGCGCCCAACCGCCTCTCGCCGATCCGCAATCCCGAGGCACTCGCCGGACGCTACTCGCGGGTTCTCGATCGGCTCGAGGAGCTCGAGTGGGCGGACACCGCGGAGGTCGATCGTGCGCGCCGGCAGGGCCTGCCGCAGGCCAGGCCGTCAACGCCCGTCCTCGAGCCGGCACCGCATTTCCGCGCCTGGGTCGGTGAACGGATCGGCATCTCGGCGGACGAGCGGCCTGGCGGAATCGTCATCGAGACGACACTGGACGCGCACCTCCAGAGTCTCGCCGAGGCGGCGGTCGAGTCGGGTCTCCAACGCCTACGCCGCAGCCATCCCGGACTTCGCAACAGGCCGCTCTCGGCAGGTTTGATCGCTCTCGACGCAACGAATGGCAGAGTCCTGGCCCATGTCGGGGGCGATCCCCGGCGTCCTGACGAGTTCGATCGCGTCCGCTCGAGCCGCAGGCAGCCCGGATCGACGGTCAAGCCGCTCGTCGCCCTCGAGGCCCTCGGCCCTTGCGGTGCACAGCCGCGCCTCTTCTCCTCCCGTCGAGTTCTCGACAAGCCCCTGACGCTGCCACTCCCGGACGGTGATGCGTGGGCGCCCCAGAATGCGGACCGGCTCTTCCGAGGAGCGGTCACCGTACGCCGCACACTCGTCGAGTCGCTCAATGTCCCCACGGTCCGGCTCGCGCGGCACTGCGGTTTCGAGGCCACCGCCAAACGTCTCCGTCGGGCCGGGCTCGACCTGCCTGAGGCGGTCCAACCGGCCTTCGTCCTCGGCGCGATCGAGACCTCCGCGCTCAAGCTCGCCACTGCCTACAGCCTCTTCCCGAACCGGGGGCGCGTCACGCGCCCTAGGCCCGTCGCACGGGTGAGGGGCAACCGCAGGGTCGCCGGAGGAGAGGGCAGCCGACGCGCCGCTTCCGCCGGCGCCGCATGGCTGGTACGGGATCTACTCGCCCGTCCCGACGGCAAGACCTGGGGTAAGACCGGGACCTCCTCCGGTCGCCGGGATGCCTGGTACGCAGGCGGCAGCGGTCGCCTCGTTGCGGTCGTCTGGGTCGGACTGGACGATGACCGCAGTCTCGGCGCGGGCGGCGCGACCGCAGCCGAACCGATATGGCGGGAGTTCGTCGTCACCGCGGCCCCAACCCTACCCGCCTGGGACCCGCCACAACCACGCTCCATCGTCGAGCACTGGGTGGACACAGAGAGTGGCCTGCGCCTCAAACGAGAGCGTTCCGGCAGCGAGTCCTTTCACTTCGATCGCAGTGCCCGCCCGCCCATCCGACGCCTGTGGAGACGCCGCTCTCCACTGGCACCGATCGACTAGGGATCTGCTAGCCTCTGACGAGTCTGGAGACCACCTATGAAGCGACCTGTTCAAGACCTAGTCAACCTCGTCGAGCCGGCAAGCCAGCGCCTGATTGGGCTCACCGTCGACGAGGCCCACGAACTGATGCGAAGCGAGGACCCGGGGGCGCTGAGTGACGCCCGAGGCTCCTTCGCCCTCGTGGTACGCGACGGCGAAAAGGTCTACCTCGCCCGCAGTCTCGACCGACCATTGCGCTACTTTCTGGCCAAGCAGGAGTCGGGGCCCTTGCTCGTCGTCGCGGAGCGCATCGATCAGATTCGCGACTGGCTCGACGCCCAGGGTTTCGGCGACCAGTTCCAGCCCACCTACAGTCGGATGGCTCCCGCACATCATGTGACGAGACTTCGGCTGCTCGGCTGCCCCGACCCCAACCCGGTCTATGCGCGGTTCTTCGATCCACCGCGGGGCACCATGCCTGCGGATCTCGACCTCATCGGGCGACACTACGTGCAGACCCTGATGGCGACTCTCGAGGAGTGGCTGGCGGTTCAGGACTCCGAGGAGCCCATCGGCGTCCTCTTCTCGGGCGGTATCGACAGCGGCTCGGTCCTCGTAGGTCTTCACGATCTGTTGCTGAAGCGTGGCGAGAGCCCGGCCAGGCTCAAGGCGTTCACGCTGGCCGTCGACGGTGGTGGGAGTGATCTCGAGCAGGCCCGGGACTTCCTGCGAGCACTGGACCTCGAATACCTCAATGAGGCTGTCGAGGTCGAAGCCAGTGAACTCGATCCCCTGGCTGCGGTCGCGTTGATCGAGGACTACAAGCCCCGCGATGTCGAGTGCGCGACCGTCAACATGGCCCTACTCGCCCGATTGCGCCGGATCTACCCGAACTGGAGACTCCTGGTCGACGGAGACGGTGGCGACGAGAATCTCAAGGACTACCCGATCGAAGAGAATCCGGAGTTGACCATTCGCAGTGTCGTCAACAACTCGATGCTCTATCAGGAGGGATGGGGCGTCGAGTCGATCAAGCACTCGCTCACCTACAGCGGCGGCTACAGCCGCGGGTGCGTCCGCACGTACGCACCCGCGCAGCACCACGGCTTCGTTGGTTTCAGCCCCTACGCCCAACCCGCCGTCATCGAGGCCGCGGAGGGAATCCCCTTCCGAGAGCTCACCAGCGGTTCCCACAAGGCGCTCTACCGCCTCAAGGGCGACATCGTTCGGCGGGGAATGCAGCAGGTGATGGACCGAGAGCTGCCGGTGTTCCCCAAGCGCCGCTTCCAGGAGGGCGCCACCTCTCCCGCCACCTTCGCTGCCCTCTTCAGCCAGGACGAGGGCGCCTACCGACGTCACTTTCTCGGGCTGCACGGCGCTGGCTGAGACCCTCAACGCCACTGTGGTGAGCCTCGATTCACGAGGCATTCGGCACTTGCGCCCACCGAAGCCACGGGTCGACCCGTGGCGGGCCCAGGGCGTCCTCGACGAGATCGAGCGCGAAGCCGCGGGAGCGAAGCGAACCAGCCGCACCGTCTTTCTCACGGGAGCGGAGTGCCCCTTCACCTGCGTGTTCTGCGATCTCTGGCGCTTCACCACCGACGATCCGACGCCCCGGGGCGCAATCCCCCGCCAACTCGAGACGGCTCTGGCCGATCTCGAGCACGGCGAGCCCCACACTCTCAAGCTCTACAACGCCAGCAACTTCTTCGATGAGCGGGCCGTTCCGGTAGCCGACCACACCGCCATCGCCCGCTTGCTGAGTCCCTTCCAACGGGTCGTCGTCGAGTGCCATCCCCGCCTCGTGGACGAGCGTTGTCTCGCCTTCCGAGACCTGATCGAAGGAGATCTCGAGATAGCTCTCGGACTCGAAACCGTCCATCCTCGGGCGATGGCCGGGTTGAACAAGCAGATGACTCTCGAGGACTACGAGACGGCGACGGCCTTCGCCCACGACCACGAGATCTCCACCCGCACGTTCGTCCTCATCGGTGCCCCGGGTGTCCCGGCGCACGAGGCGACCGACTGGATCGAGCGCAGCGTGCGCCATGCGATCGCCAGCGGTACGAGTCATGTAGCCCTCATCCCGGTGCGCGCGGGCAACGGCGCACTCGAGGAGTTGTCCACCAGAGGAGAGTTCTCAGAACCGGATCTGGGAGCCATCGAGGAGGCGTTCGCCGGGGGCCTCACTGCCCAGACACCCGAAGCGCCGGTTTCGCTTGACCTCTGGGACCTCGAGGCCCACGCCGGGTCTCCCTGTTGTTCGGCCGAGCGAGTCACTCGCCTGCGGGAGATGGAAGCGTCGGGTCGACTCCTGCCGCCGGTCGAGTGTGCTCGGTGCGAGGAGAGCCAGTGAGCCGAACCTCGGACGTCGTCATCATCGGTTCCGGAATCGGAGGGACGGTGCTGGCCCGCACCCTGAGACGGCAGGGACGCTCGGTCCTCCTCGTCGAGCGTGACAAGCATCCGCGTTTTGCTCTTGGAGAGTCCTCGACCCCGTTGGCGGGGCTCAGTCTCGATCGCCTGTCGCGGAAGTACCGACTGCCCAATCTCGCTCAGCTCTCGACTTATGGTCGCTGGCTGCGCCACCATCCCGGACTCCTGCGTGGGCTCAAGAGGGGCTTCACCTTCTACGACCACCGCCGGGGTGATCCTCGCACCGTCGATCGAGCCTCTCTCCAGGTCGCCGCCAGCCCGAACGAGAGCGTCGCCGACAGCCACTGGTTGCGGTCGGCCATCGATCACTACCAGGTCCGGCAAGCCCGAGCGGAGGGCGTCGACTACCTGGACCTGTGTCAGGTCACGGCTCTATCCATCGGCGACGATGGCGCCGACCTGACGCTGGAGACCGAGACCAGCGGCGAGATCTCCGTCCGCGCGCGAGTCGTCGTCGACGGGAGCGGCGGCTCGGCCGTCGTCGCGAAGCTTCTCGACCTGCCGGAGGCCACGCCACTCGAGACCCGTTCTTCCCTGATCTACGGCCATTTCCACGATGTCGCGCCGTTGACTCCCGAAGGCCTCGACAGGTCAGCCAAGCCCTACCCCGCCCAATGGGCGGCCGTGCACCACCTCCTCGCCGAGGGCTGGATGTACGAACTGCGTTTCGACAGCGGACTCGTGAGCGCCGGGATCCTCCTGCGTGAGCCGCCGGAGGGTGATCCGGAAACCGTCTGGGCGTCGGTCATCGAGCGCTACCCGGCTCTGGCCGAGGCCTACGCTGACGCACGCCCGGAGGTCCCGCTACAGGCGGTTCCGGACATCCAGCACCGCCTGTCGGCATCCCATGGTCCCCGCTGGGTCGCGCTTCCTCACACCTACGGATTCGTCGACCCTCTCTTCTCTACCGGGCTGGCCTGGACCCTGCGCGGCGTCGAGCGCCTGTCCGAGTTGCTGGGCGACTCGGACAACGACGAAGCCGTCGCCGACGGGTCGGCCTTCCGTCGCTACGGTGTGCTCTTGCGCCGCGAGGTCAACCAACTGGACAACCTCATCGCCGGGGCCTACGAGGCGCTCGACCGCGGCTTCGAGTACTTCGCCGCGTACAGCATGACCTACTTCGCCGCCGTGACCTGGGCGGAGACCCGCGAGCGGCTGATCACGCCGCAAGCCGTCGCCTGGGAGGGCTTTCTCGGCGCCGATGACTCGATCCTCGGACGACTCGTCGACAACGCCAGAGCGCAGCTCCCGGAAGCGTCGAAAGCCCCTGAGCCCGATGAGTCCGACGCCTACTGGCAGTGGATCGGTCGCCACACGGCAGGGCGCGATCTGGCGGGCCTGGATACCTGGGGCCCGACGCTCACGGTCCCTGTCGACTCGGACGCGCTCGTCGAACGCGGGCCGTTGCTGGGCCTCGACGAGGAGGCGATTCGCACGCTCCTGCCGCGCCTGCGCGGCGAAGTCGACACGTCGCCCGAGAGCTGAGAGACCCGGGCGTTACCCGGCTTCGACGATCATCGCGATGCCCTGACCGCCTCCGATACAGGCGGAGGCCACGCCGACGCCTCCGCCGCGACGACGAAGCTCCTTGAGCAGGGTCAGGGTGATCCGGGTCCCCGTAGCACCCAGCGGGTGGCCGAGGGCGATGGCTCCGCCGTTGACGTTGAGCCTGTCTATGTCGAGGCCGAGCTCCTGCACGCAGGAGAGGACCTGCCCGGCGAACGCCTCGTTGATCTCGACCAGGTCGAGGTCTTCCTTGGCCATCCCGGCTACCTCGAGCGCCTTGCGGATAGCAGGCGCCGGACCGATACCCATCCGCGACGGATCGACACCGACGGTGGCCCAGGAGCGGATTCGACCCAGAGGCTCCACACCTCGCTCGGCCGCCGCCTCGGCCGTCGTCAGCACCATCATCGCGGCACCGTCGACGATCCCCGAAGCGTTGCCGGCGGTCACGAAGCTGTCCTCACCGAAGACGACCGGAAGACCGGCGAGAACCTCCATCGTCGTGTCGGACCTCGGGTGCTCATCCCCCTCCACCGTGCGGGCTCGCTTGCCCTTGCCGACCTCGACCGGAACGATCTCCTCGGCCAGGCGTCCGGCCTCGATCGCGGCATTCGCCAACTGCTGACTGCGCAGCGCGAAGGCGTCCTGGTCCTCGCGTGAGATCCCGTAGTCACGAGCCAGATTGTTGCTGGTCTGAGCCATGAAGCAGCCGCAGTAAGGATCGTAGAGCGAGGCCATGAGGAGATCCTCGAGCTTCCCCTGTCCGAGCTTGAACCCCTCACGGGCTCCCCAGATCACATGCGGCGCCTGCGACATGCTCTCCATACCCCCGACGAGGCAGGTCTCGGCCTCGCCGGCGAGAATCAGGTGGGCTCCCGAAACGATCGACTGAACACCCGAGCCACAGAGTCGGTTGACGGTCAGCGCCGGGACTTCGATCGGGACTCCGGCTCGCAGAGCCACGTGGCGAGCGCCGTAGATCGCGTCGCGAGAGGTCTGCAGCGCGTTGCCGACGACTGTGTGGTCGATCTCATCGGGCCCGTAGCCGCTACGCTCGAGCGCCGCCGTCGCGGCCTTCGCGCCCAGATCGAGTGCGGACAGTCTCGTGAACGAACCGCCGAACTCCGCCATCGGCGTACGTGCGCCGTCAACCAGTACCAGATTCCGAGTCATGGAGCCTCCAGGAAGGAAAGTGCTTGATGCAGAGGGCCTGGGAAAGTCAGACCCTGAAGCGCATTTCTACCACGCCTGCGCCATCGGCCGCTGGCCACGGTAGCCGCTCAGCGAGTCGCCATTCGGTGGAGGCGAGCCCGCCAGGGATCGAGATCGACCGACACGTCACTCCTGTGCGCCAGCAGCACGATAACCGCTCCCCGCCGGGGATCAACCCAGAGGCTGCCGCCGGTGAATCCGTGGTGACCGAAGCTCCCTGCGCCCAGTGCGCGAGTCGCCCGGGTGGCCGCCGACCGCATCCACCAACCGGTCCGGTACCGGCCGCGTCCGTCAAGGGCGCGACGCCGCAGACCCGGCGTGAGCACCCGCCGCGGATTCGACCACTCGGCACCCAGCCTCCAAAGGGCCTCAGCCGTTCCGAAGAGGCCTGCGTGACCTGCCGCCCCTCCGAGGAACCTGGCGTTGCCGTCCTGGACCGTCCCCACCGCGGGCCCAGGCTCGAACGCTACGGCTACGCCCAGCGAGCGGGCCAGCTCCACCTCCCGGTCGTTGCCCAGCAAGACGCCCACCGCACCGGCGGGTGGAGGGCGAAAGCCGACGCTGGTGACACCCAGCGGCCCGAGCACGTACCGACCCAGGAGGTCAGACAGGCCACTCCCTGTCGCCTCCTCTGCCGCCCGCGCCCAGAGGGCGTAGCCGATGTCACTGTAGGTGCCCGGTGGGGCGCCGAGCGTGTCCTCCCTCAGGATCCTCCGCACCAATCCGTCGGCGCGGCGAAGATGCCGGAAGAAGGGCCGCCAGGGGAGAAGACCCGAACGATGACGGAGCAGGTCCTCGAGGCTCCTGTGCGCGAGTCTCTCCGGCGCCTCGCCCCAGAGACTACCGATCTCGGTCTCGAGCGCGAGGATCGACCGATGATGGAGTCCGAGCGCCAGCGTTGCAATCCAGGGCTTGGTCAGCGAGGCATAGTCGAAGCGATCCCACCGACGGATCCGAAGGCCCGAGTCCCGGTCTCGCCAGCCGCTCCGTGCCCGACCCCGAACACGCTCTGCGTCTCCGATCAGCGCCGAAGCAGCGGTGACGTCGCCGGATGAGACCAGCTCGTCGACCAGCGTCTGCAGCCCGTCGACCATCAGCTCAGTAGTTGGCCGGATTCCCGGTCTGAAAGATCACGGCTCTCTGACCGGCGGTGATGAGGCCTCGCTCGATCAGGCTCTCGAGGGCGAGGAAGCAGGCCGCCCCCTCCGGGCCGACAACCAGCCCTTCGCGCCGCGCGATCTCAGCGACGACGCCTGGGATCGCCGACTCTTCCACCGCGACGGCCGTCCCGCCGGTGTCTCGAACCGCGGAGAGGATCAGGAAGTCACCGACCGCCTTGGGCACCCGGAGGCCCCACACACGGGTGTCGGCGTTCTCCCACGGTTCGGCCACCTCGTCTCCCCGCTCGAAGGCCCGGACGATCGGTGCACAGCCCGTCATCTGCACCGAGACGAAACGCGGACGCGGGCCCGAGATCAGGCCGAGCTCCTCGAGTTGATCGAAGGCGCGCTGCATCCCGACGATGCCGGTTCCACCCCCCGTCGGATAGAAGATCCAGTCCGGCAGCCTCCATCCGAGCTGCTCGGCGATCTCCAGACCCATCGTCTTCTTCCCCTCCACCCGGTAGGGCTCCTTGAGGGTCGAGAGGGTCCAGTAGCCGTCGTCGAAGGTCGTCAGGCGCTCAGCGGCATCGACGAGTGTTCCGGGAGAGGTCAGCACCTCGGCCCCGTGCAGGCGGCATTGATCGATGATCCTGGGCGGAGTGTCTTCCGGCAGTGCCACACGCGAGGGCAGGCCGGCGGCCGCTGCGAAAGCCGTCATCGCCAGTGCAGCGTTCCCGGCGCTGGGCAGCTGGACGCCCGTGGCCCCGAGCTCGCGCGCCCGGTTGATCGCCATCGACAGCCCCCTGGCCTTGAACGATCCCGAGGGATTGCCCCCCTCCTCCTTGAGCAGCACCTCGACGCCCCGCGCCGAGCCGCGACGCAAGTGCACCAGCGGCGTACCACCCTCACCGAGGTCGATCCGCTCTTCGTGCCGGCTGTGAGGCAGGAGCTCTCGGTAGCGCCACATCGACCAGGGACGCCGGCGCCATTGCTTGGCCAACTCCTGCCCGTCGAGACCCGTGAGATCGTACTCGACCAACCAGGGGACTCCGGCGGGCGACAGGAACTCCGGTTGATCCAGGGGCCTCCGCTCTCCGGTGCGTGAACAGACCAGCGCCGTGGCGTGCCGCTCGTCAATTCCCATTCGAGTTCCTTTCGAGGGCCTGTTGATAGGCCGCCCGATAGCGACCGGAGATGACCCTCCAGGTGAGCTCTCCCTCGGCCTTGGCGCGAGCAGCCGCTCCCATCGACCGCCGGGCGTCGGCATCGGAGACTACGGCGCCGATGGCCTCGACGAGTTGGTCGGGCGCCTTCTCCTCTACGAGGCGGCCGTGCACTCCGTCGGTGATCGCCAGCGGGATCCCGGAGATCCCCGAAGCGACGACCGGCAGCCCGCTCGCCATCGCCTCCAGGATGACGTTGGGCAGGCCATCCACATTCCCCTTCGAGTCGTGGACCGCCGGTAGAACGAAGGCGTCAGCGGCACGGAACAGATCGGGGAGGGTGTCGCGCATGACCAGGCCCGGCAGGTGCACTCGGTCTTCCCAGCGCTGGGTCGCGGCACGGAACTCGTCGAGCAGATCGCCGCCTCCAGCAAGCACGATGTGCAGCTTGGGATGCCGTTCGAGCAACTCCGGCAGGGTCGGCAGGAGGACCTGGTATCCCTTCTTGCTGACCATGCGCCCGACCGACAACAGCAGGACTCCGTCGTCCGGAACACCCAGCTTGTCGCGCCACAGCTGCCTGCGGTCGGGACGAGGGGAGAAAGCCTCGACATCGACGCCGTACGGAATGACCTCGGCCGCCCCGCGCGGGAAGCCCAGAGCACAGACCCGGTCGACGAGCTCCGGCGAACACCCGGTCAGAAAGCTCATCCGTCTAAGACTGCTACCCACCCACTGCCGAACTCCCTGGCGCTCCGCCATGAAGACATCGCTGCCATGAAGTCCCGTACCGACGGCGAGGCGCTTGCCAAAGGACCCGGCCACGAGTCCGTTGGGGACCACCCAGTGACCCTGCAGGACGTCGAAGTCCCGCTCGGCAAGGGCCTTGCGAACCGCCCGTCGAGCGGCGAGGAGATACAGCGGCGTGACCAGTCCCGCTCGCCATCGGACCGTCTCGTCGGCGCTGAGGCTCCGGCTGTATCCGAGCACCTCGCTACCCTCGGGAGCGTAGCGGAAAGACCGCACCTCGACGCCATCGACATCCCAACTCTCTTCGACACCCTCCGCGTGAGGCGTCAGGACCATCACGTCGTCGCCGTGACCGACGAGACCGCGAGCAATATCGCGGATGAAGGGGCCGGAGGTGTCGACTGGAGTTCTGGGGAAGGTCTGCGTCAGAAAGAGGACTCTCACCCGACGCGCTCCTTCACGCTGTAGGTGTCGCTGCGACGAAAGTTCTTGAAGGTGATCATCTCGCCGATGAGTCCGGTTGTCAGGACCTGGATGCCGACCAGCATGAGCAGGACGCCCAGCAGAAGAAGCGGCCGGTTGTTCAAGGGCTGTCCCATCGCCCAGAGAATCGCCAGATAGGAGTTGATCAGCAGCCCGCCGCCGAAGCAGGTCAGGCCGATGGCTCCGAAAAGATGCAGCGGGCGCCGCGTGTACTTGGTGATGAAGAGAACGGTAATGAGGTCGAGGAGGCCCTTGTAGTACCGATCCCAGCCGTACTTGCTCACGCCGTGCTCGCGGGGATTGTGAATCACCGCCAACTCGCCGACCGAGAAGCCTTTGCGACTGGCCAGCACCGGGATGTAGCGATGCAGCTCGCCGTAGAGCGCGATCTGGTCGATCACCTCGCGCCGGTACGCCTTGAATCCACAGTTGAAATCGTGCAGATCGACGTGCGCCATCTTGCGGGTGGCCCAGTTGAAGAGCTTCGACGGCCAGCGCTTGTTGGCTGGATCCTTGCGGTGCTTCTTCCAGCCGGAGACGAGGTCGAAACCCTCCTCGATCTTCTCGAGGAAGCGCGGAATCTCGCTCGGTTCATCCTGCAGATCACCGTCCATCGTGATCACGACCTGTCCGCTCGACGCCTCGAACCCGGCACAGAGCGCCGCGGCCTTGCCGAAGTTGCGGCGCAACCTGACGAGCTTCACCCGCCCGTCGTCGTCGTGTGCCTCGCGCACTCGCTCAGGAGTTTCGTCTCGCGACCCATCGTCCACGAAGACGATCTCGAAGGACCGGCCGGCCCCGTCCAGGGTCTCCTGGATCTTCCTGGCCAGCTCCACGACCGAGCCCTCCTCGTCCAGCACCGGAATGACGACACTGATCTCGGGGGGCGGTTCGACCGCGCTGGGCGCCGTGGCGACCACGGGCTGGCTCTGTTGTTCCATGCGAGTCATTCTAACAACGCTCCATTCAGGCCGGTTCTTCGGCGAGGCGATCGCGCACGATCTGCATGTCTTCCCATGTCGGCGCTCGATAACCCGGGTTTCGCAGCAGCGCTGCCGGGTGGTAGGTGGCACGCACCGGCACCCCGCGCACCGAGTGCCACTCGCCACGGAGCCTGCCGAGGGGAGCGCCGGTATCGAGGAGCATCTGGGCGGCCACGCGCCCTAATGCGACGATGACCCTGGGACCGACCTGGTCGATCTGTCCCTCCAGGTAGCCGCGGCAGGCCGCGACCTCTTCGGGCTCCGGATCCCGGTTTCCCGGTGGGCGGCACTTGACGACGTTGGCGATGTAGACCGCATCGCGCTCGAGGCCGATCGCCTTGATGATCTGCGTGAGCTTCTCCCCCGCCGGACCGACGAAGGGTAGCCCCTGACGGTCCTCCTCCGCGCCCGGCCCTTCGCCGATGAACATGAGGTCGGCGTCCGGCCGGCCACTGCCGAAGACCACGGTCTTGCGTCGCTCGCTGAGCTTGCAGGCAGTGCAGGCGGCCGCCGACTCGGCGAGCGAAGCGAGATCACCGCTCGGCGGGCTGACCTCGAGAACGGGCGCGACGGTTGCGGGGGCTGTTTCGGCCGGTCGTGGTGCGGCGTCGGCCGCCGTCACCGAAGCAGTCGCCTCGGCGGCCTGGTGGGTCTGCGCCTCCGGGCTCCTCTCGAGGCAGAGCTCCTCGAAGCCGATGTCCTTCAGGTAGTCGAGCCACTGGCGCTCGTGCGAGGTCAGAGAGGACGCCATCAGGTCAACTCACGGCCCTGCCCGCCAGGGGCAGAGTGCTCACCGCGGGCACGAGTTGCTCGAAGATGGACCGGGCAATCGACGCCTTGGAGGCCTTCTCGACACGGGTCGGCTCCCGCCCGGCGGCGAAGACGACGACTTCGTTGTCCTCTTGTCCGAAACCGATGTCGCTGCGCGACACGTCGTTGGCGATGATGAACGCAGCCTGCTTCTGCTCGAGCTTGCGGCTCGCTTCCTCGTGGACTCTCTCGGTCTCGGCGGCGAAGCCCACGCGGATGGCATGTGGCGCGCTCTGCGCCAGACCGAGCAGAATGTCATCGGTGCGTTCGAGCTCGAGCCGCCCGTCAAAGGCCGCCTTCTTGAGCTTCTGCCCGGCCACCTGCCGGGGCCTGAAGTCGGCAACGGCCGCCGCCATGATGACCAGATCGGCTGCGCCGGCCAACTCCTCCACCGCCTCGCGCATCTCCGCGGCGCTGGTGACGTCGTGCCGCTCCACCCCATGAGGTGTCGGGAGCTCGACCGGTCCCGCGACCAGCAGGCTCCTGGCGCCCCGCCTGGCGGCCTCCGCGGCCAATGCGAACCCCATGCGACCGCTGGAGCGATTGGTCAGGAAGCGCACGGGGTCGACAGCCTCACGGGTCGGGCCGGCCGCCGTCACCACGGTCCGACCGTCCAGCTCCCCCGTTGCCCGCGTCATTTCGATCATCTCGACCAGGACGTCGAGATCGACCAGTCGGCCGACTCCGGTCTCCCCGGAGGCTAGCGGGCCCACCGTCGGGCCGACGATCTGGACACCACGGCTACGGAGTGTCTCTACGTTGCGCTGGACGGCGGCCTGCAACCACATCGTCTCGTGCATCGCTGGTGCCACGACCAACGGGCCATCGAAGGCCATGGCCGTCGTCGACAGGAAGTCGTCGGCCAGCCCGAGTGCGAGTCGACCCACGGTGTTCGCGGTCGCAGGAGCGACACAGACGACATCGGCCCAACGGGCGACCTCGATATGTAATTCGGCGCCGCTGTCGTTGGCCTGGAGGTACTCCTGCCGATAGACCGGCTCACCGCTGAGAACTTCCAGCGTCAGGGGTGCGACAAACGCCTCGGCACTGCGCGTCAGCGCACAGCGCACTTCGTGTCCTGCCCCGCGAAGGGCTCGGACCAACTCGGCTGCCTTGTAGGCGGCAATCCCTCCACTGACGCCCAGAAGGACGCGCATGGAGGTCAGGCCTCCGCCGGAACTTCCTCGACCGCTGGTTCCGGCTCCTCGGCGGCCGGAGCCGCACCGTAGTCCCACTCGATGAGGTCAGTCGAGATCTCGCCCATGGCGACTCGAGTCGGCTTGGTCTCTTTGGTCTCGATCTTGGGAGAGCCGCCTTTGATCAGCTGCTCGGCACGTTCCGCCGCCAGCAGGACATAGCGGAAGCGGCTGTCAATCTTCTCGGGGATTCGATCCATCACGGGTCTCCGGTAGGGGTCTTTCGGTGGGAGTGAGCGCTCTATGGAAGTCGTCCAGGATGACCCGGATGCGACTCTCGTTGCGGTCCCGCCTGAGTCGTTGCGACTGGATCACAGTCACGAACTCTCGGCAGGCGCGCTCGATATCGTCGTTGATAATAACATAGTCGAAGAGCCTGTAACGCTCGATTTCCCAGAGAGATACGGCGAGCCTTCTGGCGATGTCGTCAGCCGAGTCGTGGCCCCGCCCAGAGATTCGATTCTCGAGTTCGAGGTAGCTCGGCGGCATGATCAGAATCGAGCAGGCGTCAGGGTGGGCCGCGAGCACACTCGCGACTCCCTGGACGTCGATGTCGAGCAGCACGTCGACCCCCGCCGCCAGCCGGCGGTCCACCTCAGCGCGTGACGTCCCCTTCATCTGGCCGTGCACTTCGGCGAACTCGAGAAACTCCTCGGTCTCCACCATGCGCTCGAACTCGGCCTGATCGACGAAGAAGTAGTGTTCACCATGCACTTCGCCCGGCCTGGCCGCTCGGGTCGTATGGCTCACCGAGAACTCGGGTGGCCCGCCGTTTTCCCAATCGGCCGCGAAGACGCGCTGGATCAGCGTCGACTTCCCGGTGCCCGACGGCGCCGCCATGACAAAGAGCCGGGCCTGGTCCGCCGGCGCTGAGCGGTCGCTATTCGACATTCTGCACCTGCTCCCGCAACTGCTCGCAGATCACTTTGCCGTCGACGATCCACTCCGCCATCTGCGCGTCGCGGCACTTCGATCCCAGAGTGTTGAGCTCCCGATGGATCTCCTGGGCCAGAAAATCGAGCCTGCGGCCGATCGCCTCGTCTTCACGCATCGCCGCGGCAAAGGTCTCGAGATGGGCGCCGAGCCGATCGAGCTCCTCCTGGATGTCGATCTTCTCGGCCAAAATCGCAGTCTCCTGGGCCAGCCTCTCAGGAGCGATCTCCTGTCCCTCCATCAGCTCCTCCACGCGCCCCTTCATGTTCTCCAGGAGCCGCGCCCTGACCTCGGCGCGCTCACCCTCGAGGCGAACGACGACGGCACCCAGAAGTTCGAGTCGCTCGGCGAGGATACTCTCCAGCTGGCCGCCCTCGACACTCCTCATCTCGAGGAGACGATCCACAGCGCCGGCTGCCACCGTGAGAACGAGTTCACGATCGGCCGACTCGAAGCCTGCCTGATCCCGCCGCACCCGAACCACTTCCGGCAAGCGCAGGACATCGCCTATCGACAGTGCGGCCTCGTCGATTCCCTCACGGTCCAGCCGGGCCGTCGCGGCCAGGAGTTCACCCACGAGATTCTCGTCGATCGAGACCGACGCCTCGCCGCCCGACAGGTCCTCGATCGCCACTCGTATCTCGACTCGCCCGCGCAACAGCCTCGCGGCGGCGAGCTGCCGCAGATTCGACTCGAGAACACGGTAGTCGTCACCGATCCGGATGGAGAGGTCGAGGAATCTGTGGTTGACGCTGCGAGCGGTCACCGCCACGCGGTAGGTCTCGTTCTCGCCTGCGGCCTGGCCGTAACCGGTCATGCTCCTCAAGTCGGCTCCCCTCTCTCGCTCGTCATCACGCTCTTCACGACGCGAGCCGCTCGCTCGCTGGCGCCACGACTGCCCAGTTGCGGTCGGAGTGCGCCCAGTTCCTGAGACGTATTGTGCAGTCGTTGCGGGTCAGACAGCAAGCCTGCGGCGACCGTCGAGATGCCCTCGGGCGTCGCCTCGCCCTGCAGCACTTCGGGAACCACCTCGCGACCGAGCACCAGGTTCACGAGGCTGATGTTCGGCAAGCTGAGCACCAGGCGTCCAACCCACGAGCTCAGACGGCTCACCTTGTACACGACGACCATCGGTGTGCCCAGAAGCCCCACCTCGAGCGTCGCAGTCCCAGACGCACACAGGGCCAGATCGGAACCGACGATGGTCTGAAACCTGTCCTCAGCGACCAGGGTCAGATCGAGATCGGCAGGCACGAGCTCCGAGAACTCGTCGGGATCGATCTCGTCGGCCACGATCCAGCTCACCTCGAGGTCCGTATCCCGGCTCAGCCGCCTCGCCGCCTCGGACATCAGCGGCAGATGGACCCGGATCTCGCTCCTGCGAGACCCCGGGAGAAGGCAGAGGCGCTGCGGGCCCGGTCTTTCGAACGGACTCTCGCGAGGCAACTCGGGAACCTGGTCGACCAACGGGTGCCCGACGTGTGTCACCTCCACGCCATGACGACGGTAGAACTCCTCCTCGAAGCCGAAGAGAACCAGCATCCTGTCGACGACCCTGGCGATCGTCTTGACGCGCCCCTTGCGCCAGGCCCAGACCTGGGGACTGACGTAGTAGACGACTCGGACACCACGCTTCTCGAGCGCCTTGGCGAGCCGCAGGTTGAAATCCGGAAAATCGACGAGCACCGCCGTCTTCGCTCCCCTGCGGTCGACCTCGGCCAGCAGCGCATGGAAGATCTCACGGGCTCGAGACAGGATTCTCAAGACCTCGGTAATCCCCACGACCGCAATTTCCGAACTCCGCGCCAGCCGCATCAGACCGGCAGCCTCGCAGCGCGAGCCTCCCAGGCCGAACGGTTTGACGTTCGGGTGCAGCTCCTTCAGCTCGAGCAGCAGTTCAGCCGCGTGCGCATCGCCCGAAGCCTCGCCCGCGACGACCAGGAGATCGTCAGCCCCTTCGACTGGGCTCACGGGATGGGCGCTGGCGGAGCCGACGGCAGGATGTACATCAGCCAAGCGATGAGTAGCGCGCTGCCGATCATTCCCAGAAAGAGCTGGAGAAAGAGCCTGGTCTGCTCGCGCCGACTGCGTTTCCACAACAAGGCGAAGAACAACGCCACGAGGAAGGCGTAGAGGCTCATCAGGCCGAAGTGGCTCATCGCTTCAGCTCTTGCGCCCGCGGGCAATGTCCATGGCGTCCAGGACCAGCAGGAGGTTCAGAATACCCGCCGTTCTGATGAAGGTCGTTCCGTACTCGAAACCGGCGGCCACGACGTTGCCTTCGTAGGAAGCCAGCCAGCGCAGGGACATGTAGATCGCTCCGCTGCCGAACGAGGCCAGCGTCGCGATGATGCTCAACGGGTCGTTGTCCTGAATCGTGTCCAGCCTGCCGCTGAGGTAGCAACCGACGACCGCGCTGACGACGACGATCGAACAGAAGGCGACCGCTCGGGCTCGCTTGCCGAGGAGAAAGTGCCCCGCACCCGGGATCAACCAGGCTAGGAGCGGAGCGAGCGCAACTGCGGTCGCTCCGTACGGAGAAACCTCTTCGGGCTGGGCGGCCTCGGGGGCCTGATCCTCGGGGTGGGTCACTGAGTCAGCCTTGGACGACGAAGCCGTCGCCACAGGGTTCTAGCGGTCGTTGAGCAGTTCCCGAAGGTCCTTGCCCGGCTTGAAGTACGGGATGCGCTTGGGCGGCACGTCGACCTTGGCTCCGGTCTTGGGGTTACGACCGATCCTCGGACCCCGGTGGCGGATCCGGAAGCTACCGAATCCCCTGAGCTCGATCTTGTCGCCGCCCTTCAACGACTCGACAATGCTGTCGAACACCGTGTTGACTACGAGTTCAGCGTGCTTCTTGGTCAGCAGCGTGTCGCGGGCGACCCGCTCCACCAACTCAGCCTTCGTCATCCCGCTCTTCGCCACCGCGCTCTCCTCTCTTCAGCCTACTCTTCTTCGCTGCCCGCTGCCTCCACGGCTTCCACGGCTTCCACGATCGACTCTTCGAGCGTCTTCAGCGCCTCTTCGCGCTGGGTCTGCAGCTCCGCGATCTCCTCGACACTCGGCTGGTCGACACCGCGCATGGTCAGACCGACCTTCTTGTCCTCCTCTTCGATCCGGAGAACGCGCGCGTTGACGAACGTGCCGACAGCGAAAGTCTCTTCGAGATCCTCCTCGACGTCGATTTCGCTGACGTGAGCAAGACCCTCGAGACCCTCGTAGATGTCGACAAAGATGCCGAAGTCGGTGACGTTGACGACCGGACCGGTCACCACATCGCCGACGCTGTGATTCGATGCGAAAGTGCTCCACTCGTTGGGCAGGAACTCCTTGATCGACAGCGAGACCCTCTGGTTCTCGACATCGATATTGGTGATCCGCGCCTTGAGCTCGTCGCCACGATTGAGAACCTCGGACGGGTGCTTGACCCGCTTGGTCCAGCTCATGTCCGAGACGTGGACGAGTCCGTCGATCTCCTCGGTGATCTGCACGAAGGCGCCGAACTCGGTCAGATTTCTCACCTTGCCCTCGACGACCGAGCCGACCGGATGGGAGACCAACAACTCTTCCCAGGGGTTCCGATCCGCCTGGCGTAGCGACAGGCTGATCCGCCTCTGATCGAGATCGAGCTCGGAGACGATCGCCTCGACCTCGTCATCCGGGTTCAGGATCTTCGAAGGATTGACGACCTTCTTGGTCCACGACATCTCACTGACGTGCACCAGGCCCTCGACACCCTCTTCGAGCTCGACGAAAGCGCCGTACTCGACGAGGCTGACCACCTTGCCGCGGATCCTCGATCCGAGGGGGTACTTCTTGTCGACGAGAACCCAGGGGTCCTCGCTACGCTGCTTGTAGCCGAGCGAGACGCGCTCCGTCTCGGGGTCGAACTTCAGAATGACGATCTCGGTCTCATCGCCGACGGCGAAATGCTCGGACGGGTGATTCACCCGGCCCCACGAGATATCGGTGATGTGCAGCAGTCCGTCGATGCCACCGAGGTCGATGAACACACCGTAGTCGGTGATGTTCTTGACGACGCCCGGCATGCGGATGCCCTCGCGCAGTTTCAGCAGCGTCTCGGCCTTCTTGGCCTTGAACTCGGTCTCGAGGATGGCCTTGCGGGACAGCACCACGTTGTTGCGGCGCTTGTCCATGCTGATGACCTTGAACTCGAGCTCCTCGCCTCGCAGCGAGTCGAGATGCTTGATCGGACGGATGTCGACCAGCGAACCGGGCAGGAAGGCGCGGATGCCGATGTCGACGGTGAGACCGCCCTTGATGCGGTCGATAACGCGGCCTTTGATGGTCTCGCCGGCCTGGTAACTCTTCTCGATCTCGGTCCAAACTTGAAGGCGTTCGGCCTTCCGCTTCGAGAGCAGCACGTGGCCCTCGACGTCCTCGGCACGCTCGAGGAGGACCTCGATATCGTCACCTACCGCGACGCCCAACTCCCCTTCGAAGTTGGTGAACTCCTGGACTGGAATCAAGCCCTCGGACTTGTAGCCGACGTCGACGACGACGTCGTTTGAGGTGATGTCGATGACCTTTCCGGTCACGATTTCACCCTCGGCGAGATGCCTCATGCTCTCATCGTAGAGAGACACCATCTCGTCGTAGCTCAGCTCGACGCGATCGTCAGCGGGGCTGGCGTCTGCGCTTCCCGCTTTAGGGTCGAGTTGTTCTTCCGTGGACTCCATTGGGGTAATACCTCCTGGTTTCGGGATTCAGGCCCCGAGGGCCTGTAGCTTCCATGTAGAAAGGAAGATCGAGTTCAGGAAAGTCGTTTTGAACCCGAAGGTTTCAGAGTATAGGGAGGGTGTTTGGGGGTGTCAAGACGGCGCCAAATCCCTGTCATCGTGGGACTTGGAGAGTCTATTCAGGGCTTCCGACATCTCTTTCGCGACAGTCCGTTCGACCTCGCGCTCGAGCGCCTCGCGGAGCCTCGTCGAAGCACCCCCATCGCCGATTCTCCCCAACGCCCAGGCCGCGTGGAGCCGGACCGACGCATCCTCGTCGCCGAGAGCCGAGAGCAACGGCTCGACATACTGCTGATCGCCACGGTTCCCCATCGCGACGATGGCATTGCGCCGCAAGCCCTCGCGGCGGCTCCGCTTCATCGGACTGCCCTGGAACACCTCCTGGTATCGGCTCTCGTCCAACTCGCTCAATGCCACCAGATCCAGGGCTCGACGCTGCTCCGGAAGGTCGAACGCGGGATCGATCGGGGCCTCGACTCGATCGTTGTGCGGGCAGACCTCCTGGCAGATGTCGCACCCGAAGACCCAGTCGCCGATCTGCTCACGGATGTCGGGTGCAACAGCCCCGCGGTGCTCGATCGTCCAGTAGCTGATACACCGGTTGCTGTCGAGCCGAAAAGGAGCCGGCAGCGCGTTGGTCGGACAAGCCTCGAGACAGAGGGAGCACGATCCGCACAGATCCTCGATGGGGTTGTCGGGCGCGAGGTCGAGCGACACGAACAGCTCGCCGAGAAGGAAGTACGAGCCCGCCTCGGGATGCAGCAGCATCGTGTTCTTGCCGGGCACGCCCAGGCCGGCGGCTGCAGCCAGGCTCCTCTCGAGGATCGGCCCGGTGTCGACGTAGGGCCGTGTCTCAGTACCCGGGAACTCCTCGCGAATAGCTCGCGCGAGCTTGCGCAGGCGCTTGATCATCACGTTGTGGTAGTCCCGACCCTTGGCATAGCGGGCCACCCGCGGCCAGAGGTCTCCCGCCTCTTCGGGCGTCTCCTCAGAGTGGTACTGCAACGCGACGCAGATCGCCGAGCGGGCGCCGTCGAAGATCAACCGCGGATCGAGTCGAACCTCCCGGCGACCGGCCATGTACTCCATACCGGCATGGTCACCCCGATCGAGCCAATCCAGGAACGAAGGTCCGTACTGCGCCCGGTCGAGCCGCGCGATCCCGACACGATCGAAGCCGATCTCCAAGGCGCGCTCCCGGACCCAGTTCTTCCTGCTCATCGCGGCGGCATCCACCTTGCGATTCTAGGGTCAAACAGCCAGGAAGGCCGCTGATCGTCGATCTCGGGCGCCGTTTGCCGCCGGTAGACCCCTCCAGTACACTGCCCCGGCCGAACCGCCTTTCCGTCCCACTTCGACGGGCCTCGGAGTTCTGCAGCACCGAAACCCTGACGACCCTACAGCTCGACCGGCACCCGCACCTGGGGGCCCGAGGAGACAACGACCGTGGACATGTTCGATCAACTGGCCGAGATGGGGCACGAGCGCGTGCTGGTCTGCTCCAACCCTGAAGTCGGTCTCAGGGCCATCATCGCCGTGCACTCGACCGTTCTCGGACCTGGTCTCGGCGGCGTCCGTATGTGGCCCTTCGAGTCCTTCGACGAGGCCATGATCGACGCCTTGCGCCTGTCCCGAGGCATGACCTACAAGGCGGCCGCAGCGGGGCTGAACCTGGGCGGCGGTAAGGCGGTGATCATCGGCGACCCCAAGAGCGACAAGAGTGAAGCCCTCTTCCGGGCCTTCGGGCGCTACATCGAATCACTCAACGGGCTCTACATCACCGCCGAAGACGTCGGCACGGACATGGAAGACATGGAGATCATCCTGACCGAGACTCAGTGGGTGACCGGCAAGTCTCCGGCGCGTGGAGGATCGGGAGATCCTTCGCCGGTCACCGCGCACGGCGTCCTGCAGGGGATCAAGGCAGCCGCTCGCTGGCACTTCGGAGACGCCTCGCTGAAGAACCGGACTGTCGCCGTGCAGGGTCTGGGTAGCGTGGGATTTCACCTGGCGAGCTACCTCGTCGAGGAGGGTGCTCACGTCCTTGGGGCCGATATCGACGAGGAGCGGGTCGACCTCGCCAGGGAGGAACTCTCCATCACTCCGGTCGCGCTCGACGAGATTCTGGAAGTCGAGTGCGACGTGCTCGCTCCATGTGCCATGGGCGCCGTCCTCGACGAGACGACCATCCCGCGACTGCGATGTCCCATCGTCGCCGGAGCCGCGAACAATCAGCTGGCGGACGAGACTCGCGACGGCCAGGCTCTCTTTGAACTCGGGATCCTCTACGCACCCGATTTCATGATCAACGCCGGCGGGTTGATCAACGTCTACAACGAACTCGGAGGAGAGTACAACCGGGAGCGGGCGATGCGGATGACGCGCACCATCTACCTCAATCTGATGCGCGCTTTCGAGGTGTCGAAGGACCTAGGCATTCCCGCCAACGAAGCAGCTAATCAAGTTGCCGAAGAACGCATCGCGACCGTCAGCAAGCTCGGTGCGCGGCACTGGGGCAGGTTCATCAGCTCGCAGGCGCCTGACGCCGCGCGCTGATCAGCCTCATCATCGTGTCGACAACCTCTTCCGGGCCGGCGAGCCCGGTGTCGATGACGAGGTAACTGTCATCGCGTCGCAGCGGTGACTCGGCCCGGGTGCTGTCGCGGGCATCACGCTCGAGAACCTGCCTCTCGACCTCCTGCAGCGTCGGCGCCGCCTCCCCCGCCTGGCGCAGCTGTTCAAAGCGGCGCGCCGCCCTCACCTCGGCAGCGGCCTCGAAAAAGAACTTGAACGGCGTGTCCGGGAACACTCGCGTCCCGATGTCCCGCCCCTCGACGACCGCGCCTCTGCGCTGGGCCCACTTGCGCTGAAGCTCGACCATCATCTGCCGCACGCGAGGGTGCACCGAAACTCGAGAGGTCGCGTTGGAGACCGCGCCACCACGAATCCGGGGACGCACGTCCTCACCGTCGAGCATAACGATGATCTCGCCATCGTCGGTGAAGTCGACGCTGAGCTCGAGGTCGTCGAGGACGCCGTCGATGGCTCCGGCATCGTCGGGGTCGACTCCGAGATCCAGAGCCTTGAGACCGAGCGCACGGTACATGGCGCCCGTCTCGAGATAAGGCACTCCGAGTCGAGCCGCCAGCATGCGCGCAGCCGTCGACTTGCCCACGCCCGACGGCCCGTCGATCGCGACGATGGCCACGTCCCCGCTCACCGCCTCCGCCCTTTGCCCTTCGCACCGCCCGGCTTCTTCCCCTGCCGGCCCATGAACTCGTCGATCTCGAACTGCTTCAACTCGCGGACCTCCCCGACCGGCAGACGCGAGTCCTGGAGTTTGCCGATCGCGACGCGCTGGAGCTTCAGCACGGGATGGCCGACGCGGAAGAACATCTCTCGAATCTGGCGAGTCCGTCCTTCGCCGATATCGACGTTCCACCAGGTGTTGATCGCGTCCCTGGGCCCCTTCCGCAAGAGGCTGACACGGGCGGGGGCGGTCTTCTTGCCGTCGATCACGAGCCCCTCTCGGAGCTTCTTGATCGCGTCGGCGGGCGGACGGCCCTTGACCTTGACGGCGTATGACTTGCGACACCCGTAGCTCGGGTGCGCAACCCGCTGAGCGAACTCGCCGTCGGTGGTCAGGAGCAGAAGTCCCTCGGTGTTGAAGTCGAGTCTGCCCACGGGTACGAGCCCCTTGCGCCACGGCGGAGGGACGAGATCCATGACGGTCGACCGGCCCTCGGGGTCGTTCTTCGAAGTGATGTACATCTTCGGCTTGTTTAGCAGAAGGTAGCGATGCACGGTCGGCAGCACGAGACGCTTGCCATCGACCTTGATCGCGTCTTCCGAGGCATCCGCAGAGGCGCCGATCGTCACGACCTTGCCGTTGACCGTCACCCTCCCCTGCCGGATCATCTCCTCACTCGCCCGGCGAGACGCGATGCCGGCGCGGGCCATGATCTTCTGTAGACGCTCGCCCATTACTCCTCCTCGCCGCCGAGGGACGCTTCATCGTCACTCGGCAGATCTACCTGCACACCGATCTCGACACCCAACATCTCCTCGAACTCCTCGAGGGGGGGAAGTTCCTTGAGGCTGTCGAGCCCGAAGTGAGCGAGAAACTCCCGTGTCGTCCGATACATGAACGGCTTGCCGACTATCTGCTTTCTGCCGGCGAGGCGTACCAGCCGGTGCTCCAGGAGGGTCGAGAGCACGCCCGCCGACTTCACGCCGCGCAGATCCTGGACCTCTGGAGCGGTGATCGGCTGACGGTAGGCGACGATGGCGAGCGTCTCGAGAGCCGCCATCGAGAGCTTGTTGCGACCGGTGACCTCGAAGATCTTGCGCAAGTAGCCGTTGAGATCGGGCCGCGTCGCCAGGCGCACACCGCCGGCCACGCGTTCGGCAAAGATGCCCCGATCCGGCGCCGGCTCGTAGCGAGCCAGGACTCTCTCGAGAGCCTGCTCTGCTTCAGCGTGGTCTCGCTGGCCGAAGATCTCGAGAACCTTCGCCGCCGACAACGGCTCGGAGGTCACGAAAAGAACTGCCTCGATGGCCGCTTCGATCTCGGCGCGGTCGGTCATGCCTGAATCCCCTCGACTTCGTGCTGCTGCAGTTCGCGCGTGGTGCGGTACAGGAGGATGTCCCCGGTCTCGGATTGGTGCAGCCTGACCACCGCGAGACGGATCATCTCCAGGACGGCGAGAAAGGCCGACACGACCTCCCCGCGGCTCGACCGGCCCTTGAGGTCCGCAACCAGGTCCAGTGGGCGGCTCGGGTCCAGCCGACCCAGCAGGGTCTCGAACTGATCCCGAACCGAGAAACTCTCGGCGTGGAGGTGTATCGCGTCCGGATGGTCGAAATCGTAACGGACGAGGACCGTCTTCAGAGCGCCCAGAAGATCGAAGAGCGAGACTTCGCCGAGATCGACGCCCTCGTCGGAATCACTCTTGATCGACTGTTTGCGCCGCGTCCAGACCCCGCGACGCACATTGTGGATCTCGGCCAACGACTGCGCCGCCTCCTTGATCCGCTGGTACTCCAGGAGTCGCTTCACAAGCTCTTCCCGGGGATCGCCTTCGGCGTCTTCTCCTTCGACGGTCTTGCGCCTGGGCAGCAGCATCCTCGACTTCATGAAGATCAGCTGGGCCGCCTCGTAGATGTAGTCGGCGGCGATGTCCAGGTTGAGACTCTCCATCAACCGCAGCGTCTCGTGGAACTGGTCGCAGATGTCCGACACCGAGATCTCGGTGATCTCGACCTTGTTGACCCGCACGAGGTGCAACAACAGGTCGAGCGGCCCCTCGAAGTCGGGCAGCTTGACCTGCCACTCCGCGGGCAGAGAGTTCTGCGGGTGGGAGGTCGGGCTCACTCGTCCTCCGGCGCAGCTGCGGCGGCGGCCTTGAGCCTGCGGTCGACCGACCTCATCAGCTTCTCGTTCGCGGTGAGCACCTCGTGCTCGACCCAGAGGGCGTAGACCTGCGTCGCCAGAGTGAGCGCGAACAACGTGTGATGCACCCAGGCCGGAACCCAGGACGAACCGGTAGCCACTCCGCCGCCGCTGACGAATGTCGCCATGGCCAGCATCATGGCCAACATCAGCCAGGGGTTCGAGCGGTTCTTGAAGGTCTTGGTCTGCTCGACGATCTCCTGCTCGAGCCCGTGTTCGGCCACGGCCTCCTTGAGCACTTTGCCGGTGCCGATCAGGTAGAAGAGGATCCAGCAATGCGAGAACAGCAGCAGAATGCTGGTCAGAACCGCCAGCAGAATGTGATTGGCCTGGTCCGAGACCTCGAAGGACTCCGGGATCCCATAGCCCAGAACCCCCGTCCCCAGAAGGCCGAGGGTGGCCAGGGCCCCCACCACCAACAACGCTCTCCCCATCATCAGCTCGTCTCCTCAGACTTTCCTGCCAGGCGCGACACGCGCTTTCGGGCAGCTGCTCCCACGTGCTTCTCCCACAACTCAACCGCCCTGTCCGGCCGGAACTCCCGGTCGAGGCGGGCTCGACCTTCCGTTCCCCGGCGCCGAGCCTCTTCGGGCTGATGCTGCGCCTGGGCGATTGCGTCGGCCAGAGCCTCCGGATCCTCCGACGGCACCAGCCAGCCGGTCACTCTATCCGAGACGACTTCCGGGATACCACTGACCCGGCTGGCGATGACCGGCACCGCCTCCTCCATCGCCTCGAGGATGACGAGAGGCATCCCCTCGTAGGTCGACGGCACGACCAGAGCGCGGCTCCGGCGCAGGAGTTCACGGACCGCCTCTGCATCGCAGCGACCGACAAACTCCACACGGTCGCCGACGCCGAAGCGATCAACTGCCTCGACCAGAGCTTCGCGATGCTCGCCGTCTCCAACGATGCGCAGACGGGGTGCGCCCGCCCCTGCCTCCAATCGCTCGAGCGCCGCCAACAGGACCTCGACCCCTTTGCGGATGCGCAGGCGACCGACGAACAGCAGAAAGCCCTCGTCGTCCGACCGCTCGACGCGCTCGCCAACCGGCTGCTTGACGTTGGGCAGGACCCGGACCTCTCCAGCCCCGTAGTCGGACACGATCTCTTGGCCAGTCCTCGCACTCGGCGTCAGGATCAGATCGGCGCACCAGGTCGTCATCCACCCCAGCAGGACCTGGAGGGGCCCTTTGAACCAACGGAATCCGCGCTCCACCGAGCCGGGCCGACCGAGGGCCGTCTCGCCCGACTTCAACGTCCGGACCGCCCGGATCTCCTCGACGTAGCTCACCTGGAGCAGAGCGACCAACGTGGTACTGGTCTCCCACAGCCCACGCAGGATCGCAGTTGCGAGGGCCACTCCCACACCGTCGGACTCGTGCACCTGGATCACATGGGGTCGCAGACGTCGTCGCACCCGCAGGAAGGGCAGAACGACGGTCAGCGGAAAGAGGATCTTGGGACCTCGTGCTCCGCCTGCGCCACGGCCGAGGATCTCGACCTCGTGCCCCGCCTGCCGCAGTCCCCCGGCGAGCTGCATCACCTGTTCGCCGACGCCTGAGATATCCGTCGGCGGCAGCGTGTTGGCGACGAGAAGTATCCGCAGCCCCACGATCAGCCTCCAGCGAACCGCTCGTAGCGGCTGGCGGCCCGAGAGGCCACCTTCTCGAGCAGCGGCTCGGCCCCGAATGGCGCCGGATCCGCCAGAAGCTCGCGGGCATCGTCTCGCGCCTTCTCGAGCCAGTCTCGATCGGAGACGATGTTCGCCACGCGGAAAGTCGGCAGGCCTGCCTGCCGCGTACCCAGCAGGTCGCCGGGCCCGCGAATGTCCAGATCGGCCTCGGCGATGCGAAATCCATCGGTCGTGGCGCCGAAGACCTCCAGACGCCGCTCACCCGACTCGCTGAGTGGGCCATGGATGGCGACACAGCTCGACTGGACAGTTCCTCTGCCGACACGCCCGCGAAGCTGGTGAAGCTGGGACAGCCCGAATCGCTCGGCGCTCTCGATGACCATGATGCTGGCCGTCGGAACGTCGATACCGACTTCGATGATTGTCGTCGCGATGAGCACCCTGATCTCTCCCTCGGCGAACTGCCGGACGAGCTCGTCGCGCTCCTCCACCGGCGTCCGACCATGAACGATAGCGCTCCGGTGCCCCTGGAGATAGCTTTGCAGCTTGGTGCCCATCGCCTCGATCGACTTGGCGCGAACCTGATCGCTCTCGTCGATCAGCGGAAAGACCACATAGGCCTGGGCTCCGGCGGAGAGTTCCGAGCGCAGCCACTGATAGATCTCACCCCTTCTGGACTCCTCGACCACACGCGTATGGATCGGTGACCTGCCGGGTGGCAGCTCGTCGATTACCGACAGCGCCAGGTCACCGTAGACCGTCAAGGCGAGGGAGCGGGGTATCGGAGTCGCCGTCATCACCAGGACATCCGGGCGGTCGCCCTTGCGCTGGAGAATCTCGCGCTGGGCGACTCCGAACCGATGTTGCTCATCGATCACCGCGAGGCCCAGGCGGCGAAACTCCACACCCTCCTGGATCAGGGCATGGGTCCCGACGACGAGCTGGAGGCGGCCCATCGCGAGGTCCCTGCGCTTGAGGGTAGCCTGCGAGCTCGAGCCGGTGAGCAGTCCGATGCGATATCGGTTGCCGAGAAGCCGGGTCAGGCTGCGGTAGTGCTGCTCCGCCAGCAACTCGGTCGGCGCCATGAAGCAACCCTGGAGACCGCTCTCCATCGCCAGCACCAGCGCCAGGGCGGCGACGATGGTCTTGCCGCTCCCCACATCTCCCTGGACCAGTCGAAGCATCGGGCGAGGGTCGGTCAGATCGTCCACGATCTCCTTGAGCACACGCTTCTGCGCCTGTGTGAGCTTGAAGGGCAGCAGGTCCCGGGCGATGTCCCGGACGCGGTCGTCGATCTCGTAGCTGTGGCGCTTCTCGACACGCACTTCGTGCGAGCGCAGCAGGGCCAGCTCGAGTTGGAGCTCGAGAAACTCACCGTAGATCAGTCGGGAGTGTCCCGGGCTCCGGCGCTCGTTCAGGCGTTCCACATCTGCCTCCGGCGTCGGCTCGTGCACCTCCCGCACCGCCTGCGCCAGGGGTACCAGGCGGTGGCGCTCGAGCAGACCGGGCGGGAGGCGGTCGGGCAGCTGCCCATCGAGATCGACCTCCTCGAGCACCCTCGCCATGAGATGTCGCAGTCCAATCGTGCCCAGCTTGCCGATGCTCGGATAGACCGGCACGATCCGGCCACCGTGCAGCGCCTGGGACACCGCTTCGAGCGTTGGGTTGCCGAGTTCCCACTGGCTCCCCCGCCGGCGAACATTGCCGTGCACGATGTAGGTCTCGCCCTCGACGACCTGCCCTTTGAGGTACGGCCGGTTGAACCAGACGGCCGCCAGGCTCCCGGAGTCGTCCTCGATCCGGCCGCGGACCAGGGTCAGACCGCGACGACGCACGCGAATGTCACGGAGATCCCTAATCCGGCCCTCGAAGGTGTAGCTTCCGTCCGTCTCGATCTCCGAGATCCTGGCCACCGCCCGACGGTCCTCGTACCTCGCGGGGAGATGAAAGAGCAGGTCGAGCACGCGCTCGAATCCCGCCGCCGCCAGGGCGCGGGACCGCGCGGGACCGACGCCCTTGAGGTTCGACAGGGGGGTGTTCAGCTCCAGGCTCACGGCGTCACCGTCAGGCTCAACTCAAGCTCCCGGCGGAGCCTCGGGACGCTCGGCCACTGTGCCCCATGGTGCAGCGCGCGGTCTCAGGGCCTCTTCGGCAGGAGCTCGAAGACGAACTCCACCAGGCCGAAGCGCAGCGTCTCGCCATCGTGGATCTGCTCGGGAACCGCCGTCTGCAGCCGTCGGCCGTTGATGAACGTGCCATTGAGGGTGCCAATCTCCTCCACCAGGTAGATCTCGCCCTCGTCGAGGATGATCTTGGCATGCCGGCGGCTGCTCGACCGGTCCGTATCCAGCACGCTGAGGTCGAGGTGCGGTTCGATGCCGGTCACCGGATCGATCCGACCGATCGTCGCCGTCTCCGCCAGATCCAACTCCTGGATCGTCCCTGAAGGCGCATGCCGCAGGCGACAGGGGAAAGAGTTGTCATCCACCTCGTCCGGACGGACATCGGCGGTGAGGCCGTCGCCCTCCAGCACCTGACTGAGGTACTCGTCGGTCTGGCGAACGCGGCGCGAGAGCTTGCGCATGATCCGCACCGCGATCTCCGGGTTGCGCCGCAGCATGCGATCGAACAACGCGCCGTTGATCTCGATGAGCTTGGTCTCCTCGAGCGCCCGCGCTGTGGCGTTTCGGGGCAACTCCTCGAGCAATGACATCTCACCGAAAAAGTCGCCCTTCTCGAGCGTCGCGATCTGCCTGCGCTCATTGGCCATGGTCCGCAGGATTTCGATCCTGCCCTGGTGCACCACGTACATCTCGGTTCCGAGATCTCCCTCGGAAAAGACGATGTCACCAGTGGCGTACTTGCGGATTGCGTCGTCGCCAGCCGCGTTCGCCTCAGATTTCTTGACGCTGTCTGCCATGGTCGGCATAGCCTAGCAGTTCGCCGTGACTCGCGAAGTGAGCCCTACGGAGGGACTCGGACGCTCGAGTCCGGGGGGCTTCAGTCTGCGTCCGGGAAGCGAAGGATCCCGCCGGCGACGGTAGCCACGGCGCCCAGCGGCAGCGTCAGGTTGGGGCGCCCGTGACCGCAGGCACACCCCCATGCCAGCGGCACGTTCACGCCCGCAGCCTCGCGGACCGACTGGACGAGATCCTCCACCTCGAAGCGTGATCCCTCCGGGGGTTGGAACGACCCCAGCACAATGCCCTTCACGCCGTCGAGGACGCCGGCGAGCCGCAGCTGTTGCAGCATGCGGTCAATCCTGTAGAGGGGCTCCGAAACGTCCTCGAGGAAGAGCACGGTCCCTTCGGTAGAGACCGTCCATCGGGTGCCCAGGGTCGAGGCGATCATCGACAGGCAGCCACCCACGAGAGGCCCCTGGACGCCCCCCCAACTGCCGTCCACGCCGGTGAGGTCGAGGCGGCTCGGGGCCTCGCCGCCCAGGGCGCGAAGGAGGCTGTCGGCTTCGTCCGAACGGATGCCGTCGGCCAGTTCGACGGCCACCATGGGCCCATGCAGGGCCTGCCAGCCGCACCGCTGGACCAACTCCATCAGCAGTGGAGTCAGGTCCGAATAGCCCACGAACCACCGCGGCCGCCGCACCAGGAGGTCCCAGTCGATCTGATCGAGAACCCGAACCAGGCCGTGGCCTCCTCGAGCGAAAAAGACGGCTCCGATCTCCTCGTCTTCGAGCAGCTCGTGGAACCCACTCAGGCGCTCGCCATCGCTGCCCGCAAACATTCCCGCCTCGCTCTCGAGGTTGGCGGCACAGACGGCGTCGAAGCCCAGGTCCTGCAGTGCGCCGAGGCCCTTCGTCAACGCCGCCGAGTCGACAGCCCCGGACAGGCAGGCAACTCCCACACGGGATCCCTTGCGGAGCGATGGAGGGCGAGAGGCGGATCGAGTCAAGAGCTGGAGAGTCCCGTAAGCCGAATTCTGTTCCCCGCAAAGCGGGGTGTGGTCATTCCTCTAGAACCGCCGTTGCCGACGGCTTCAAGCAACCTACCCGAAAGTGGCCGAGTCGCCTCGGGCGGGACGGGCAGCCCGCGAATCCACTTCCCTATTTGGTCTTGCTCCGCATGGGGTTTACCTAGCCTCCAACCGTCACCGGCGGAGCGGTGCGCTCTTACCGCACCGTTTCACCCTTACCTGACCCATCGAGTCACCCCGGCAGGTCGGGCGGTCTACTCTCTGCTGCACTTTCCGTCGCGTCACCGCGCCTCGCCGTTAGCGAGCATGCTGCCCGTGGGAGTTCGGACTTTCCTCCCCCCGACTCGGAAGCCGGGCGGCGACCACTTGGAACTCTCCAGCGGCGCCAGTGTAGCAGCCGGTCAGGAGCCCTCGCCGCTCTTCTTCCCGAACCAGGCCTTCACCGAATCCCAGGTCGAGGCGACGGGCACCACGATCTCGCGCTTGCGAGCCCGCAACCGTTCCTTACCGGCCTGGGCATCGGCGAACTCGGGATCGAGGGCGAGCGCGTTGTTGAACTCCTCCTCGGCTCGAGCTGCGTTGCCGCCCTTCTCCAGAACCTGCGCCAACTGCGCCCGCAGCTGAGGCTCGTGTGGCGAGAGCTCGACCGCCGCCTGAAACGACTTCGCCGAGTCCTTGAGCCAGTGCGGATTGTGCGACTGACACTCGCCGAGGAGAGCGAAGGCCTCCGCCTTCGGGTCGAGCTTGACAGCTTGCTGCAGGGTCTGCACCGCGTCGTGGTAGCGACCCTCGATCGCCAGGCCCTTGCCCACCTTGAGGAACCGCTCGCCCTGCAAGACCTGCTCCTCCCGACGCTGCTCCGCGCTGGGCTGGACCTTGTCCGCGGGCCGGATTCCTGCCGCCATCTGGTAGATCCGGCTTCGATCCGGGTCGTTCAGAGTCAGATAGGCCTCGGTCGCGCGCTCGAAGAGAAGTTCCAATGCCCCGAGGTTGGCAGTCATGCCGAGCGGAGTGGCATGCGACGGGTGAACCAGCTTCGCCAGCTCACTGTACGCCCGGTGGATCTCCTCCTCCGAAGCTCCCGGCTTGACATCCAGCAGCTGGTAGAAGGTCATCTCTCCCAGGTTGCCGAGAAGGCCTTTGAGCTGGGCTCTGTGAGTCCCAGGCGGCAGGTCCAGAGGCTCACGCTCCAGCGATTCGCCGATCCTCTCGAGAAACCGGCGAGTGATGTTCTGGTCCAGGAAACCCTTCGAAGACTGCATCCGATGCTCCCTTGAATCAAGTCGCGCCACCTTAGCAGCTTCACCGCTTTGAGCGTGAGCGCTCAGTCCTCAGCGAGCCGCAGGCGACCTCGGGGAGCCCCTGGAGCGACCCAACGATTTTAGCGGCGAAGACTGAGATTCCCTCCCCCTTGACTTTATCTGAGTCTTTTGCAATCATATTTCTACATCGCGCCTTGGGCGGTGTCATGAAACTCACGAAAGGAACTCCCCCATGAACAGATCTCTAGTCCGTTGGAACCCGCGCAACCAGCTTCTACGCAACCAGGTCAGCCGCCTCTTCGACGAGTCCTTCAACGACTTCCTGGCCCCCGTCCGTGACACGGCCGATGTCCTCGAGACCGATTGGCTGCCTCCGGTCGACATCCGCGAAGACGACGGACATCTCGTCCTGTTCGTCGAGGTCCCGGGCATGAATCGGGAGCAGATCGAGATCACTCTCGAGAACCGGGTTCTCACCCTCCGCGGCGAGCGCAAGTTCGAACGCGATGAGGACCGGGACCGCTACCACCGAGTCGAGAGAGCCTACGGCTCCTTCTCCCGCTCTTTCCATCTGCCCGCCAATGTCGACACCGGAGCGGCCAAGGCCACCTTCACCGACGGCATCCTCCAGATCGAGCTGCCCAAGACCGAAGAGGCCAAGCCCAAGACGCTCGAGATCGGCTGACCCCGTCCGATCCTCGAGTTTCCTCCCGGACCCCGCCTCGGCGGGGTCCTTTTTTCATTCCCCTTCTCCTCTGTCGAGCGCGGTACTATCGAGCCGTGCGCTTGCAGAACCTCCTGCGTGTAGCACCTTCGAGCATCCATGGGCGCGGTGTCTTCGCCCGACGGGATGTGCCGGCAGGGACCTATCTCGGGACCTACGGGGGGCGACGAGTCCGCCACGCCGGCAAGTTCGTACTCTGGGTCTCCGATGATGACTGCACCACCGCTCGCGCGGGTGAGCCGCCTCTCAAGTACCTCAACCACAGTGATGAACCCAATACCCAGTTCGATGGCTTCGACCTCTTCGCCCGCCGGGACATCGCCACAGGCGAAGAGCTCACCTTTGACTATGGAGAGGAGTTCTCGCCGCGGTAGCGCGCCAGTCCTGGCTATCCTCGTCGCCGCTCTCGCGCTCGTCGGCTCCTCGAGTCGAGCCCAGACTCTCTGCGATCCGACGTCGGTACTGACCCTCCTCGCCGCCGACACCCAGACCCAGCGTTCACTCTTTGCCGTTTCCACCCCCGATTCAGGACCCGATTCGTGGGTCGTTCTGCTCGACGCCAATGCAGAGCGAGCCCGCCTGCTGCCCGACTCTCTAGCCGGCCTGCGCACCGGGTCGTCACACGGTCCGGGCACGTTTCTTTCGGCGATCCGCTGTGGCGAGGGCTGTTTTCAACCCCTGCTCTGGGACGAGATCAACTGGCAAAGACTGGGTGATCCGATCCACCAGAGTGACGACTCGACCCTGCACATGACCTGGGACCATGGCGGCGCTCCGTGGGTCCTCTTCCACAACCTGACCGAGCAGGCCGGCGTCACCGATGTCAGCGCCCATCGGTGGGACGGCACGAAATGGAGCACCGCGGGCAGGCTCCGAGTGCAGGCCGTCGGCTCTCCGGCCGCCGCCGCCGATCCCGGCATCGAAGACGCCGTCGTGTCCGGTAGCGGCAGGTTCCGGCCCGGACACCCACCGGAGTACTGGCTCCCCGCCCTCCCGAGGTCTTCGGGAGGCCAGGTGATCGCTCTGGCACGTGCTGCCGCCTTCCTCACCGACGACGGTCGGCTGATGGTGAGCACGGACGGCGGCTCAACTTGGCTGGCGACCGAATGGACGCCGTGGGATCGCGCCGGAAACCCGACCGCGACGGCGCTCCCCGGGACCGACTACTCGATCGATCGCCCGACCGCCGCCCCGCTCGAGGCGCTGCCGATCCTCTGGTACGACGAGCGCACCCCTGGCCGGCCGGCGCTCCATCTCGCCCGCTGGGCGGTCCGTTCGGGCTGGCAATCGGGCCCGACGATCGACCTGTCTGATCCGTCAACGCCCTCGGTGGACCATGTCCTGGTCGACGCCGCCGGACGTTGGACCCTGCTCGGCGCCTGCGTCGAGGCCCGCCAGGAGACGCACATCGAGGCGCTCGTCGCACTGCCCGGCGCCCTCGGCACCCGGCGAGTCGAGATCCCGCTGGAACGAGTCGCCGACTAGCGGACTGCCCGCAGGGTCGCCGCGAACTCTTCCGGCGTCTTCAACCGCGGTCGTCCGCCGTCTGCCACGGTGCGCCGCAAAGCCTGCACATCGCCAGCCGAACGGACAAAGAGAGCCGGGTATCCGCGCACTCCGTAGCTCATCGCCAACGAGCGTTCTTCGGGGCCGAGCTCGGCGTTGACCCGGATGACGACCATGTCGCCCATCTCATCGAGGACCGCCGGCGAGGACAGCAGCTCGTTGTTGAGCTGTCGGCAATAACCGCACCAGACTGCGTAGAAGTAGACCAGCACCGGCTTCCCGCTCTCCTGCGCTTCGACCATCGCATTGCGGTACCCGGCCGCGTCGTTGTGCCACGCGGCGTCGTTCCAGCTACCGGCGTCGGCGACCACGCCGCCGGCCAATGCAAGGATGAGGAGTGTTGCTGCGATCAGGTACGGCTGTCCGTTTCGACTCATAGCGTCGCGATTCTCTCAGGGCTGTCGCTCAGGCTCAAGTGCCCGAGGCTCAGTCCCCCATCACGAGGTCACCGAGCCCACCGAGGACCGACCCCTCGCCGGTGCGTTTGCCGCCGGTCTGCGGCGCTGCGGCGTAGACCCTCGAAGCCAGTCGACTGAAGGGCAACGACTGGATCCAGATGGTCCCCGGCCCCGTGAGGCGGGCGAAGAACAGTCCCTCTCCACCGAACAATGCCGTCTTGATCCCCGGGACGCTCTGGATGTCGTAGTCCACGCTGCTGTCGAAGGCGACGAGACAACCGGTGTCGAGCCGCAGCACTTCGCCCGCAGCCAGCTCTCGAGAGACGACCGTACCGCCGGCGTGAAGGAAGACGAGCCCGTCACCCTCGAGCTTCTGGAGGATGAAGCCCTCTCCGCCGAAGAGGCCGCTACCGAGCTTGCGCTGGAGGGCGATGCCGACCGAGATGCCCTTGGCGGCACAGAGGAAGGCCTGCTTCTGGCACAGCAGCGTCCCCGGGAGGGTCGACAGGTCGACGGGGATGATGCACCCGGGATACGGAGCCGCGAAGGCCACCTTCTGTTTCTGCGTGCCCGTGTTCCCGAACAACGTCATGAAGAGCGACTCACCCGTGAGCAGTCGCTTGCCCGCACCCAGCATCTTCCCGAAGAGACCCTCTCCTTCGCTCTGCTTCGAACCATCCCCGAAGATGGTCTCCATCTCGATACCGGGATCCATGTACATGAAGGACCCCGCTTCAGCCACACACGCCTCATCCGGATCGAGGATGATCTCGACGAACTGCATCTCCTCGCCGACGACGTTGTACTCGATGTCGTGCGCTCCACCGTGCCCCGGCGGCGGAGGTGGTGCCGCTCCCAGCGATCCCGAGAACTCCGTTCGACCACTCACCGGCTCCCAGCCCGACATCCCGGGCCCGAAGACATGGGCATCTCTGCCGACTACCCCGCTCGCCACTTTGGCCTGAAGCTCATCGAGGGTGAAAGGGCCCTGCTGCTTGCCGCCGATCGCGGCGTACCAGGTCTGTTCTTCGCTCATCGACTGATCCTCTCTTGGAAGGGGCTGATCGTGGACAGTACCGCGAACCGCATCGACCCGGCTGACGGGTCCCGGTACCGATTGTACTTGGGAAGCGAGCCAGATATTCCGTCGGACCGGCTCGACGCGGCGAGATCGGGCGGAACGAAAAAGTGGTGGGTTGGTCGCCCCGGGGCCGGGATCCGACCAACCCACCGATCGACTCAGCTGAGGGACAGCGCCGAGTCGGACCTAGTCGGTGGATATCCGCACGATCAACTCCGGCGCGAGCCGTAGAGGCCCGGCCGGAGGGGTCATGCTGCGCAGTGGATCTCGACTCGAAACGAGCCGTCTCCACCACCCACGCAACACCGCAACGAAGACCACGACCCCCGACAGCAACGTGGGGATCTCGACGGCGTCGTAGCGTGCGCTCAACCCGAACAGTGCGGTGAGCAGTGCGATGGTCGTAAGCCTGTGAATGAGTTCCATCTCGTGCACCCTCGGATCAGACAGTCGTCCGAGCCGGGGATTTGTTACACGAGTCTCGACAGGACCCGGATTGAGTTCTCTGGCGAGGGCGATCTAGGGGCGGCCGGACGCCTCCGGACGCGCCAACTCCCGCTCGAGAACCTCACCCAGATAGGTCGCGAACCCCTCGGTGAAGTCGACCTCGCCTCGCCGTGAGGCGACGAATGGATCCATCGCGGTACAACGCAGGACGCTCAGGCCGCCGGCACTCTCGCAGTCGGCGGGGGCAAAGCCCAATCGCTCGGCCAGAGGATGGATCGAATCGCCGTACTCCGCGCAACGCAGGACCGTCTTGGTGACGAAGTACTCGGGCACCCGCCGCTGGGGACCGTCCGACTGCAGGCTCATCGCCCCGTACAGACGATCGATGAAGGCGTTCGTCGCTTCCAGAGTCTCCAGATCCGGATGTCCAATCGCGAAACAGACGATGTTCAGGTCGGGACTCGGCAGCAGGACCATCCGGAAAGGGTCCCAGTCCCCCGCCTCGAGCCGCCGATAGAGAGCCAGCGCGCCCCGGGATGTCTCACAGATCAGCCGGCCATAGCCCGTCGAATCCAGGGGCAGGACCTTGTGGGACATCCAGACGCCCGCCGCTGCGGCGCCCGGCTTCGACCCCTCGAAGATGAATCGTCCCAGGGTGCCCCACTCCGAGACGCCACGGTGGAAGAGGTAGGGTGCGTCCACCGAAAGCAGGTGCCGAACCCGCCGGTCGCGGAAGAGCACCGCACCGGCAGGATAGGGCACGAAACCGAGCTTGTGAGGGTCGATGGTGATCGAGTCCGTCCGCTCCACCGCGCAGAGCGCCTTGTAAACGCCTTCGCGGGGCCACGACTCCGGCGCCGCGTCCGCCAGCGCCGCTTCGAAGGAGCGACGGTTGCCCTCCGGATCTCTCGTCAGCGAGATGGCATAGCCGCCCCAGGCCGCGTCGACGTGCAGCGGAAACGCGAGACCGTACTCGAGCGCGGCCCGCCGTCTGACGTCAGCGATCAGATCCACCCTGTCGACCGCGCTCTCCTCGGTCGTCCCAAGGACCGCTACACAGCTGACGACGCAGTGTCGCTCGTCGGCCAGGCGCCGAACCGTCTCCTCGAGAGCGCCCGTGTCCATGCGGAACTGCCGATCAACCGGGATCTTGACGAGCTGCTGGCTGCCAATGCCGAGGGCGTGGCAGATCTTCTCCCACGAGTAGTGCGCGGTCGATGGTACGAGGACTACAGCATCCGGGAAGGTCTCGCCGAACGCCGCGCTGAGGCGCCGCCCGTACTCCTGGTAGCCGAGGGTGGCCAGCGAGTGACGACCCATCGCCTCGAGCGCTCGCTCGGGATCGCCGCAGCGCTCCTCGAGGTTGTCGGCCAGGTCGAGGACGGCCTCGTACTCGATGTTGAGCAGACGCCAGAGGTCCAACTCACCCACCAGCGAGCGATCGCCATCAGGCAACTCGACTTCGAGATCGGCCACACCGAGTTCCTCGGCGGCCCAGCGAATCGCCACCGGCAGGTACTTGACGTTGCGCGCCGCCCACATGGTCTCGAAGTTCGCCACCGTGCCGCCGGAGGTCAGGTGCCCCCAATGCGTCTCGGCGCCGTAGCCGACCATCGCCGCCAGTTGCGCGGCCACCTCCAGCTCCATGCGGGTCGTCACCGGCGAAGCCTCGGCCGCAACGTTGTTCGGGTTGTAGAGCATGGTCGCGAAGTATCCGATCAGGCTGGCCATGGTCAGATCCGAGTTCATGTGCCCGATGTACCGCGGGCTGAAGAAGGGAACGCCTGCCTTGAGTTCTCCGAGCAGGCCGAGGAGTTCCTCGGAGAGGATCGAGAGGCTGCGCTGGTACTCCTCACTACGCTTTCCCCGTTCGCGCACCAGGAACCCGTCCTCGGGGTGGAAGTTGCGTCGCCAGAAGACGTGGTCCCTCACCGCTTCGAGGAGAAGTCGTTCGAAGACTTCGGCGTTCTCGCCCTTGGGGCCGAGGAAGATGGAGGCCAGATCGAGAGGGCCTGAACCCGCTCGCGCGTTTCTGTCGGTATCACCCATGACGTCTCCTGGAGGCTCGAGGCTGCCGGGTCCCGGGGCCCGGGAGCAGGCCTCGTTGGGAGGGGCAAGGATACGCCAAGTTCCCACCCGCCGGCACTCGCGCTGTAACGCCACGGGCGTAAGTGCGTAGAATCCCGCAACCGCTCACGTCGAGGCCTCGCGCGGCCTCAGGAGAACGTATGTCCCCCCGAGTCCGCAACATCATTGCCATCGTCCTGATCGTGATCTCGTACACCCTGCTGGTACCGGGGCTGACGAAGCCCCTGCTGACGATCACCGCCGGGATCGACTTCATGGGAGTCAGCCGCGAGATCTTCCGTGAAACTCGGAGCATCCTTCAGACCGTCAGGAATCTTCACGAGTCGGGCAACGATTTCGTTGCCGGTCTCGTGCTGCTGTTTAGCGTCATCGTGCCGGTCGCAAAAGGGCTGCTGCTCATCGTCGCCCTGACCCTGCGAGACTCGGTAAAGCGCTACAACATCTTCCGGTTCGTTCGCGCGATCAGCAAGTGGTCGATGTCCGATGTGTTCCTGGTCGGGGTCTATGTGGCCTACCTCGCCGCCAAGGCCACGGACAATCTCGACGCCGTCGCAGAGGTCGGCTTCTACTATTTCGCCGCCTACTGTCTGGTCTCGCTGCTCTCCCTGCAGGTCATGGTGATCGAGCCACCGGGAGACGCCGAGACCGGGTAGCGCGCGGCCCAGCGGGCCCGGCCGGGAATCGGCTCCCGCCTTCACCCGGTTACACTTATCCCAGCATCCACCCCGCTGCGGAGCGTTGACCCCGCTCCCGGACGCAACCCGCGAGGCCCTGATGAGACGCACCGACGCTGCCATCGCTCTCCTCCTCCTTCCCCTCGCCGCTCTCGCCTTCAACGCGAAGGGGCGTGAGACGAACCGACCCGAGGCCGTCGTCCGGCGTCAACTCGCCGGCCCCCTGCTTCCTGAGACTTCACCGGGCGCCGCGTTCTCTTTCGCAAGGGAGAAGCGGGTGGGGCGTTCGAGACGATTCAACTCTCAACGCGCTTACCGTGTCGCCCGCGAACGACTCGACACCTTTCCCCGCCACTCCATCCGCACGGACAGCATGTATCCCCGCGTCGAGGGAGAGACGACCGGCGAGCCGATCCTCTCGCCGTGGCAGAGTCTTGGGCCCGGCAACATCGGCGGCAGGAGCCGAGCGTTGGTGATCGACCCGAGGACTCCGCGGATCCTCTATCTGGCCGGCGTCTCGGGAGGCGTCTGGAAGAGTGTCGACGGCGGCGGCAACTGGCGCCCTCTCGCCGACGACATGGCCAATCTGAGTATCAACTCCCTGGCGATGGACCCGAGCGATTCGGCGACTCTGTACGCCGGGAGCGGTGAGGGGTACTTCCGAGAGGCGGTCCGCGGCACTTCGCTGCCCCTGCGTGGTGCCGGCATCTTCAAGACCAGCGACGCGGGCGAGACCTGGCTGCGACTCGACGACACCAATCGGGGTGCCTTCCGGTGGGTCAACGACATCGTCGTCAGTCACAACGACAGTCGACGGATCTACGCCGCGACGCGGCAGGGGGTCTTCACCTCCGCCGACTCCGGGGCGACGTGGAAGAAGGCGCTCACTGCGGGAGTCCGCGGTGGCTGCCTCGACCTCGAGATTCGGCGCGACCTCGGCTCCGACACGGTGTTCGCCTCATGCGGCACGCTCGCCCAGGGGACCGTCTACCGCAAGACCAATGCCGCGAACCCTGGACCCTGGCAAGCGGTCCTCTCGGATCCCGGAATGGCCCGTACGTCGCTGGCGATCGCCCCATCGCGACCCCAGGTCGTCTATGCCCTGGCGGCGAGCAACGTCCCCGGACCCGGTGGCGCGTTCAGGCAGGGTCTTCATGCTCTCTTCCGCTCCGACGAGGGTGGAGCCCCGGGTAGCTGGGTGGCACAGGTCCGCAACGACGACCCCAACAAGCTGCACACCCTGCTGCTGAGCAATATCGTGATCGACTTCGTCGAGGAGTGCGGCTTCGGCGGCGTCAACGAAGTCTTCAACATGGGCTGGTACACCAATGTCGTCGCCGTCGATCCGGTCGACCACGATCGGGTCTGGGTCGGAGGCGTCGACCTTCTGCGTTCGGACGACGGCGGTGTCACCTGGGGCATAGCCTCCTACTGGTGGCCGGGCGCCGACGAGAGTCGCAGCCATCTGCATGCCGACCAGCACGCCATCGTCTTCCACCCTCGGTACAACGGTGCCGGCAATCGGGTTCTCTACAGTCTCAACGACGGTGGAATCTACCGGACCAACAACGCCAGAGGGCAGACATCCCGTGGAGCGGACGCCCCCTGCCTCGGACGGTCGGGCATCAGCTGGACCGCGAAAAACAACAGCTACGGGGTGACCCAGTTCTACCATGGCGCCGTGACGGCCAACGGCAGCACATTCATCGGCGGCACCCAGGACAACGGCACAATACGGGGCCGACTCGGCAGCGGGAGCAACGGCTGGCAGCGGATCCTCGGTGGGGATGGGGCCTACACGGTCCTCGACCCGGCGGCACCGAACTCGATCATCGCCTCGACTCAGGGCGGCATCGTCTGGGCTTCCACCGATGGCGGACTGAACTTCGAACAGAGCATCGCCGGCATCGATGACCATCTGACCGGCGAGTCGCGGGACTTCCGGGCCGTCCCCTCCAACTTCCTCTTCATCTCACCACTGGTGGGCGACCCCAGCGCCGGATCGCGAATCTGGCTCGGCGGCAGGCTCCTGTGGCGCAGTGACAACCGGGCTGGCCAATGGAGCGCCGGCAGCGCCCGGACCCTCGGCGACAAGATCAGTTCCATAGCCGTCGCGGCGGGTGACTCCGACGTCGTCCTCGCGGGCAGCAGCAAGGGACGGATCTACCGCCTCGACCAGGCCACCACCTCCACAGCCGAGACTCCCCTCGAGGCCACTCGACCGCGCAACGGATTCGTCTCCTGGATCGCCTTCGACCCGAACGACGACAGCGTCGTCTATGCGACCTATTCCAGCTTCGGCGGCAAGCACGTCTGGAGGAGCGTCGACGGAGGCCGCTCCTGGCAGTCGGCCGATGGCGTCGGAGGCGCCGCCCTCCCCGACCTCCCGGTGCATTCGATTCTCGTCGACCCGAACGACTCTCAGACCCTCTACATCGGGACAGATCTGGGCGTTCTGATCTCGGTCGACGGTGGGGACTCGTGGGCCGTCGAGAATACGGGCTTCGCCAACGTGGTCACGGAGTCACTCGCTCTCTCGCAAGGCGGCGGAAACCGCTTCCTCTTCGCGTTCACTCACGGGCGGGGCGTGTGGCGAGTCCCTCTGAGTTGACCGATCCACTGGTCTCGCGACACTCGGCCGACTAGGATCGTCGGCATGATACGCAAGATCTCGGCCCTCCTCTGTCTGGTCTTCGCTTCTCTGGCGCCCGCCGCCGGCGAGGAGACCCTTCTCCTCTTCGCCCGCCATGCCGAGAAGCAGGCCACGCCCGGCAATCCCGACCTGACGCCACGGGGCCTCGCCCGATCCGAAGCCCTGGCAGAGATCGCGATCCACTGGGGAACAACCGCCATCTACTCCACGGATCTGTGCCGAACGGCCCAGACGGCCCAACCGACGGCGGCCTTCCTGGGCATGCCGATCGTTATTCGCGAAACCGGTAGCAGTTCGGCCGGGCTCGATCAGTGTGATCCGCCCATCAGTTCCGCCGCCATCTTCCTCGGCCCCGCGATCAGTTCCGACGGCGACTTTCTCAACTGGGTGATCGAACAGCACAGCGGAAGCACGGTCCTCATCGTGGGCCACAGCAATACGGTCCCCAGCATGCTCGACACCCTGGGGATCGCCGGCATCGCGATTGGCGACGACGAATACGACCGTCTGTTCATGGTCACTCACGATTCGGAGCGCGGCGCGAGGATGGTCGAGCGTTCCTACGGCGAAGAGGACGCAGAAGCCGAGGCCGGCCATCGAGCGGAGGGTGTCGCGCGCCTCCCCGTCGTCGACCGAGCTCTCGAGTTCCACGGCGGCGCTCTGTACACCGCCTCACGCACCCGACTGACGATCTCATCGCGCTCCGGAAGCTTCGACCTCGCAGTTGCCCGCGATGGGTCGGAGTTCGACTACACCGTCGAGGATCAGCGCGACGGGAGCCCGCGCACGACGCGGATCACCAACGACTCGGTCGAGAGGCGAGTCGGCGATGCGAGCCTGGACCTGCCTGAAGACGAGCTCCAGCGGGTACGCGATTTCGTCTCTGCCCGGGTCTACTTCCCCTTCCTCCCCTACGGACTCAACGACCCTGACGTCTTGAAGCACGATCAGGGGCTCGAGTCCTGGGGCGGCCGAGAGTTGCACCGGGTCAAGGTCACCTTCGCTCCCGGGTCCAGCACCGACGCATCGGACGAGTACGCCTACTGGTTCGACCCGGAGAGTGGCCGACTCGAGCAGTACGCCTACAGTTTCGGCAGTGGGAGTGAGAGCGGAGGCCTGCGTTTTCGTACCCTCTCGAACTACCGCCGGGTCGAAGGTCTGCTCTTCTTCGACGCCTCCAACCTCGGAGTCGACGGGAGCGGAGATTTCGCGATCGACGACGTGACGCCGGACTATGTGGCGGAGAGGATGAAGCCGGTCTCGGAGGTCAAGCTCTCGAATCTGTCCGTCGAAGCGCTGGGCGGCTGAGCCTCAGCTCAGGGCCTCGAGAACAGCATCGGCGCCGCTGACGCCGACGCCGGGACCGTCCTCCACTCCGAGGTACTCGACGATGCCGTCGCCGACGACGGCGGCGTAACGCCGGGACCTCAGGCCCATTCCGAATCGGGAGCCGTCGAAGTCCAGCCCCAGAGCCTGGGCCAGCTCGCCGTTGCCGTCGGCCAGCATGGTGACGTGGTCGCTGGAACCCGAGGCGCGACCCCAGGCGCCCATGACCGCGGCGTCGTTGACCGAGGTGCAGGCGATCTCGTCAATGCCGAGGCGCTTCAAATCGTCCGATCGGACGACGAAGCCCGGCAGGTGCACTTCGGAACAGGTCGAGGTGAAGGCGCCCGGAACGGCGAAGAGCACGACCCGGCGGCCGCGAAAGTACTCGCCGGTCGAGATCGTCTCGACGCCGTCGGCGGTAGGCCGTCGCAGTTCAATGTCGGGTAGCCGATCTCCGGTTGCAATGCTCATCTCTGGATCCTCTCTCTCCGATGGGAAGGTCGAGTCGGCGACGCTACTACAGTCACTCCCCGTCTCCAGCCACGGGCCCAGTGGCAGACAGACCCGGTTGATTGAGACTCCGCGCCGTCCCGCCGACGTGAGAGATTCCGCGCGCCTCCACCGGTAGATCACGCACCGTCCAGCCACAGGCGAATGCGACAGCCATCGCCAACTGCAGCGTGTCGTAGAAGGGCATCCGGGCCGGCGGAAAATTGTCGTCGCCGATGCCGACCTCCGCCAGTAGAGTGGCCACGGCGTGCGGGGTTTTCGAGGCCTTCTCGCACCCAACGCCATGCTCCTCGCGCAGGCGCAGGAGCCGATCGCGACGGACAGCCAGGAAGTGCGTCCTGGGGAATCGCAGCCCAGTCCTCTCGTTGATCGTGAAGAAGCCCTGGCGGTCGACACCGCCGAGAAACTCATCTCCCTGCCACTCAATCGGATCGAAGAGGCTCGCATCGAACACGTAGCAGTCGTGGTCGAGCAGGAAGAAGTCGCCGGCGCAGGCGGAGACCAGAAGGTCGAGCACGGTGCCGTGCCGGGCCCAGGCTCCCGGCGACACCGACAGAGACATCAACGGGCGGCCACCGGACTCCGCCTCGATTTCGGGGATCTCCCGCCGCGGCACGCCGTTGAGCAGCAGCACGACCGGCACCTCCGCAGGGATCAGCTTCAGGCAGGGAACCAACCAGCCGAGGGTCTTCGGCATCACGACCACGAACACCGGAGGACGTCGCCGGAGGTCGGCGCCTGCGAGCAGAGCCTCGAGCCTGGCTCCATCGCGTCGGCGTATCCGGGCCCGATCGAGAGGCCTCACACATCGCCGGTAGATCCGGGCCACGATCTCAGGCTGCATCGCCTGCGGCCCGTTTCCGACCCTCGGCCCGGAACGTCACACACCAGAAGGCGGCGTCGGGACGCTGCCCCCACGCCTCGAGTTCGCCGAGCGCGCGCTCGATGTCCCTCTCGCTCGCCCCACCGCCAGCGGTGATCGCACCGGTCGCCCCCCGCAGGATGCGGGACAGGTTGTCTACGCAGAAGGAGAAGTCCTCGGTCGCGGCGCACCCTCCGACTCGCGGCATGGCGCAATGCTCTGGCTCGAGCCCGGCCTCGTGCAGGAGACCTACGAGTCTGCGACCGACGAAGGGGTCGTAGCCATGCTCCCGATAAGCCTCGATGTACAACCGCCACAGACGTTCGACCGACGGGACGCGGGGCCACAGCCTCAACAGGTCGTGGTCGTCCTCCTCGAGGATCACCCGCCCGTCCTGGCCGACCGCGGTAGCCATCCCCTCGACGACCGCGAGAGGCTTCCTGCAACGCCCGAGCACGAACCGGCAGTGCGCGAGGTCGAAGGACCCCCACTCTCCCGGCTTGAGGGGCAGCGTCTCCAGTTCCCCCCGCCTGAATTCGACCGCGGCCGTGAACTCGACGGTCTCGTGGCTCTGCTGAAGGGCCTGAGCCAGCAACGGGTTGTCGCGTTCCACGCCGAGGACGAAGCCCGAATGGCCGACCGCCTGCCCCATCGCCTCCGCCAGGAGTCCCGTCCCACACCCGACATCGAGCACTCGATCGCCGGGAGTCAACCGCAACTCCTGCAACGCTCGCGGATTCAGCCTCTCGTTGAGGCGGGTCAGCCGCCGGCGTTCCTCACGGTCCGTTCCGTGGACGTACTCGCCGTCCCTGGCAGACATGCGGGGAATCTAGCACGGCGTCAGGCGCGCTCGAGGATCCTCTGGAGCAGAGACTCGAAGCCGAGGCGCTCGAACAGTCGATCCAGCTCCGGGCGTCGTGGCGGGGCGAGCACGAGGTCGTCGAGGGTTGTCGGCAAAGCGACGGATCGTACGACCGTCGCCAGCTCCTTCGACAGGATCGCACGGTCGCCCTGCTCCTCGATCAGACGTTGAATTCGCGCGCCTCCTCGCAACCCGAGGTCAGCGATCGAGCCCGGGTCCTGACACAGTGCTTCCACGGACTCGAAACGCTCGAGGAGGCTCAGGGCCGTCTTCGGGCCGATGCCCTCGACACCCGGGATGTTGTCGACCGGATCGCCCGCCAGGCCCAGAAGATCCGGGATCCGGGCCGGCCCGACTCCGAACCGCTCCTCGACTTCGACAGGCCCGTAGCGCAGGCCCTTTCCGTAGTCCAGCCACTCGACACGAGAGTCCACGAGCTGCGAGAGATCCTTGTCGGAGGTCACGACCGTCGCCCGATGCGGGGCGGTGAGGTCACACAAGGCAGCGAGAAGATCGTCGGCCTCGAAGCGTGCATCCGAGAAGGCGGCCGCTCCGATCGATCGGGCGAGTGTCTCGCAGTCCTCGAGTTGTGCTTCGAGATCAGCCGGCGGCGCGTCCCGATGTTGCTTGTACTCGGGATAGAGCTCGTTGCGAAAGCTCGTCGACAGACTCCGATCGAACGCCACGCCCAGGTGGGTCGGCCCTTCCTCACCGATCAGCTTGAGCAGGAATGAGCCGAAGCCGTAAACCGCGTTCGAGGGACGGCCCTCGACGTCGACGATCGAACTCGGCAGTGCGAAGTGCGCGCGGAAGATGTAGGGGCTGGCGTCGACCAGAAGGACCGAGGGCTCTGTCATTCCGCGCTCACTCTCCCGCGGCCTCTTCAGCCTGACGCAGGATCGTGAAGACCCGCTGTCCGAGCAGCGGACCGACCGCTTCCTGCAACTCCTCTCGACTCGCCTCCTTCACGCCCTGAAAGCTCCCGAACCGTCTCAACAGGACCTTCCTCCGGTGGCTGCCGACCCCTGGAAGGTCATCCAGCCGGCTGGCCAACGCCCGCTTCGATCGACGCTGCCGATGCCGGCTGACGGCAAACCGGTGTGCCTCGTCGCGAATCGTCTGTAAGAGCTTCAACCCGGGATTCGTCCGCTCGAGGCGTATCGGCTCGGGGGTGGCCGGCAGGTAGAGCTCCTCCTCCCGCTTGGCGAGCCCGACGATCGGCGTCTCCTCGACCCCGAGCTCCGCCAGAGCTTCCAGCGCGGCGTTGAGCTGGCCCCGACCGCCGTCGATGAGGATCAGATCGGGCATCGACCCGACCTCCTCGAGTACCCGTCGGTAGCGGCGGGAGACCACCTGGTGGATCGCGGCGAAATCGTCCTGACCGCTCATGTTGCGCAGGTTGAAGCTCCGGTAGTCCTTCTTGAAGATCTTCCCCCCCTCCCAGACCACGAGCGATCCGACCATCTCGGTACCCTGGAGGTTCGAGATGTCGATGCCTTCGATTCTCACCGGCTTCTCGGTCAGCGAGAGGACATCGACGAGAGCGTCGGTCGCCGCCTCAACGCCGGAGTCGCCACGGAATCGCCTTCGGTGGGCCAGCTCGGCATTGCGCCGGGCGACCTGCAGGCGATGAGCCTTGGGGCCCCGCACGGGGAGCCGCACGTAGACTCGCTCCTCCTTGCGCTCCGCCAACCAGGCGAGGAGCGCCTCCTCCCCGTCGATGCTCACCGGCAGGTGGATCTCCTTGGGGATGAAGGTCGTCCGGTCGTAGACCTGAGGCAGAAGCTCGGAGAGAAGCCGCTCGGGTGTCAGGTCCGGCCGTCGATCCCAAAAGAGCTCCCGGCGATCAAGGACGCGGCCCCCGCGCATCACGAGAATCGTCACCGCGGCGTTGCCACCGGCCAGGTGAACGCCGTAGATATCCACGTCCTCACCACGCAGGGAGCTGAGACTCCGCCGCTGGGTCACCGAGTCGATCTCGGCCAGGGTGTCGCGGATCTGCGCCGCTCGCTCGTACTCGAGCGCTTCGGACGCCTCGCTCATCTCGCGCTTCAGGCGCTTGCCGAGTCGATCCGTGCGACCGCTGAGGAAGAGGCGTGCGTCCTCGACGGCAGTCTCATACGCCTCCTGGGTGGTCAGTCCGTCGACGCAGGGGCCCAGACAGCGCTTCATGTCGTAGTAGAGACAGGGGCGCGGCAACCGGCCGTCGATCTCGATCGTGCAGATGCGGATCCCGAAGAGCTTCTGCGTCAGCTTGATCGCCCGGCGCGCCAGCCCGCCCGGGAGGAATGGACCGTAGTATTCAGCGCCGTCGTCGAAAATGCGACGTGTGAAGGTGACCCGTGGCCAGGACTCGGCGAGCGTCAGCTTGACGTAGGGGTAGGTCTTGTCGTCCCTCAGCAGGACGTTGTAGCGCGGCTTGTGCTTCTTGATCCAGTTGTTCTCGAGCAACAGCGCCTCGGCCTCGGAGCCGGTGAGGACGAACTCGACCTGAGCCGCTTCCTGCACCATCGTCTCCAGGCGGAGGTCATCCGCCCGTCGGCGGTAGCTCGCGACCCGCTTCCTCAGCGACTTCGCCTTGCCGACATACAGAGGCTTGCCTGCCGCATCCCGGAAGATGTAGATCCCGGGCTTGTCCGGCAGATCGCGGATCTGCTCGTCGACTTGCGCTTCCATCGCGAACGATCTTACGTCCGGCGGCCGGCTCGTCGGCGTTGACCCGAGACCGCCTCGACGGAGCGCAGCGGCAGAGAGGGGATCCCATCCATCGTCAGGCGCGGTAGATCTGCAGCTCTCGCAGTTCCTTGAGCCGGTCGCGCAGGTCGGCCGCCTCTTCGAAGTCCAGGTTCTTCGCCGCCTTCTTCATCGCCTTCTCCAGGCGATCGATCTGCTGAGACAGCGGTAGGTCGGACTCGGCGATCTCCTCCCGGGCACCCCGGCGCGCAGCGGCGTGGTAGTCCATCTCCGCCATCTGGACGAGCGGGCTGTGAATGTCCTTGAGAATCGTCCGCGGCTCGATGTCGTTCTCTTCGTTGTAGACCTGCTGCCGCTCCCGCCGCCTCGACGTCTCCTCGATCGCCCGCTGCATCGAGTCGGTGACGCGGTCAGCGTAGAAGATCACCCGACCATTCAGATTGCGGGCCGCCCGACCGGACGTCTGAACGAGAGAGGTCGTGCTGCGAAGAAACCCCTCTTTGTCCGCGTCGAGGATGGCGACGAGCGAGACCTCCGGCATGTCCAGGCCTTCGCGCAGGAGATTGATCCCGACCAGCACATCGAAGACGCCCCGTCGCAGATCGGTGATGATCTCGATCCGTTCCAGCGTCTCGATATCACTGTGCAGATAGCGAACGCGAATCCCCAGCTCGAGGAGATACTGAGTCAACTCCTCCGCCATTCGCTTGGTCAGGGTGGTGACCAGGATCCGCTCCTCGTTCTCGACCACGGCGCGAATCTGGCCGACGAGATCGTCAATCTGGCCCTTCGCCGGCCGGACTTCGATTTCGGGGTCGAGCAGTCCGGTCGGCCTCACGACCTGCTCGGCCACCACACCGTGGGCACGCTCCACCTCCCACTCCTTCGGGGTCGCCGAGACGTAGATCCGTTGTCCGACGAGGGCATCGAACTCGTCGAAAGTGAGCGGGCGGTTGTCGAGAGCGCTCGGCAGACGGAACCCGAACTCGACCAACGTCTGCTTGCGGGAGCGGTCACCGGCGTACATCGCACGCACCTGAGGCACCGTCTGGTGGCTCTCGTCCATCACCATCAGGAAATCTTCGGGCAGGTAGTTCAACAGGGTCGGCGGCGGGGCGCCGGGGGCGAGTCCGGTGAGATGCCGTGAGTAGTTCTCGATCCCGTGGCAGTACCCCATCTCCCGCAACATCTCCAGATCGAAGAGGGTCCTCTGCTCCAGACGCTGCCGTTCTAGCAGCTTCTCGTGAGCTTCTAGCTCCTGAAGCCGCTCGCGCAACTCGTCGCCGATCGTCCCGATCGCGGCCCGGATCCGTTCCTCGGGAGTAACGTAGTGGGTCTTGGGGAAGACCGCGATCTTCTCGACCTCCTCGAGAACGTCTCCGCGCAGGACGTCGAACCTGGCGATGCGCTCGATCTCGTCGCCGAAGTACTCGACCCGCACGCCGATGTCCTCGTAGGCGGGCAGGATCTCGAGCACATCGCCTCGCGCCCTGAAGCTGCCGTGGAAGAGATCGTAGGCGGTACGCTCGTACTGCATGTCGACGAGTTGCCGCATTCCGGTTTCCATCCCGCTCTCGTCGCCCACTTCGAAGAACTGGAGCATGCCGTAGAAAGCGTCGGGCGACCCGAGGCCGTAGATGCACGAGACCGAGGCCACGATCAGGACATCACGGCGCTCGAACAGAGCCTTGGTAGCGCGCAGGCGCAGACGATCGATCTCCTCGTTGATCGACGTCTCCTTCTCGATGTAGGTATCCGACTGCGGGACGTAGGCTTCCGGCTGGTAGTAGTCGTAGTACGACACGAAGTACTCCACCGCATTGTTGGGAAAGAACTGCCGAAACTCCTGGTAGAGCTGGGCGGCCAACGTCTTGTTGTGCGACAGGACGATCGTCGGCCGGTTGACCTCCTCGACCACCTTGGCGATCGTAAAGGTCTTGCCCGACCCGGTGACGCCGAGCAGAACCTGCTCCGCCAGGCCGTCGGAGATCCCCTGAACGAGCTGCTGAATCGCAGCGGGCTGATCGCCCTGCGGAGAGAACGGCGAGACGAGTTTGAAGCGGTCCACGATGAAGGCTCGGCGATTCGGCTCGGCGGCGCTCAGACCGCGGGGACGAAGGCCGGGCCGACCGGTCGGAGGCTCGACTCCGCGGGCGGCTCGGAGACCGACGCCTCGAGCACCTCGATCAGCCGCTCGACGTCCTCCTTCGTCGGTGTGTTCTCAGGGGCGAACCGCATCATCAGAGAGTTCAACTCGATAGCCACGACCGGGTCGAACGAGTCGTCCTGGACCGCCTCGACCAGCCCAGCAAACCCGGCGCGGACACGGGCCGCGTCCTTGTCGCTCGTGCCTGGAGGCAGGCGAGCCATCACGTTCTCCTCCATCTTGCCGTAGGCGAAGGTGGTGATCTCCCTGCGATTGATCGCCAGCAGGACGAGGAGGAGGACGCAGATCACGAACAGGCCACCGCAACCGAAGAGGGCAGCCCGGGCACACCCGGGGCGTGCCGAGCCCGCCGATTCGGGCTGGAAAGGCTGCTTCGATTCAAGAGGATCCATGGCTCTCTCCAGTGCGCCTCCCGGGAGGCCGAGGTTAGGCTAGCACGGCCCCGTATAATCCCCGACCATGAGTTCCGACGCGCCTTCGCCGCCCACCAAGGACTACCTTTCCGAGCCTCTGACCGAAGCTCCGCACGCCGCGCCACGCAAGTGGTATCGCAGGTGGGTGGTGCTGCTCCCGATCGCGGCCGTCGTCGCCGGCGCCCTGGGAGGTGTGGCCTTCGCCGCGGTCATCCGCATGCCCCGAGTGGATTCCCTCGGGGATGTGTCGCTCGGGATCATCTCCCGCTTTTACGACGGAAACGGCCAGGAGTTCGCCAGCTTCGCCCGCGAGCGTCGCGTCCTGATGCGCGAAGGCGAGATCCCGCCCTATCTCCAGCAGGCCATCCTCTCGGCAGAGGACGCGAACTTCTTCCAGCACGGAGGCATTGACCCCCAGGGGGTACTACGCTCGATCCTGCGAAACCTCACCGAGGGCAGCCGTATCGGCGGCTCGACGCTCACCATGCAGCTCGCCCGGAAGCTCTACCTGACGCCGGAGAAGACCTGGCGGCGGAAGATCGAAGAGGCCCTGCTGACCGTCGAGATCGAGAAGAACTACAGCAAGCAGCAGATCCTGACGCTCTACTCGAATCTCATGTACCTCGGGCACGGTAACTACGGCATGAAGTCGGCGGCGCTCGACTTCTTCGACAAGTCGGTCCACGACCTGACCGTAACCGAGGCCGCCACACTCGCCGGCATCCTCCAACGACCGAGCTCCTACAGCCCTCACAACCGGCCGGATCTCGTCATCAAGCGCCGCGACTACGTCCTGCGCCGCATGCGTGACGAGGGCTACCTGACCCTGACTCAGTACGACGCGGCTGTTCTCGAGCCGTTGTCGGTGGTCCCGCGACGCGCCGCAGAGCTCGAGGCGCCCTTCTTCGCCGAGGAGATCCGCCGCGATCTCGAGAACCGCTACGGCAGTGATTTCCTCCTGCAGCGCGGCCTGCAGGTCACGACGACTCTCGAGCCCAGAATCCAGGCGGCCGCAGAACGCGCTGTCCATCAGCAGTTGGTCCATCTGGACCGCCGGCTTCGACTGTGGCAGGGGCCGCTCGACTCGATCGCCGTAGAGGAGCTCGAGGAGTACACCGACCCGACCTGGAAGGGCTTCGAGCCGCAAGCTGACGACTGGGTGAAGGGCCTCGTAGTCGAAGTGGATCGGCAGCAGGCCAAAGTGCGAATCGGCGAAGCAGTGCATGTCCTCGAAGTCGACGGTATCGAGTGGACTCGCCAGCAGCGAGTCTCCCGCGTCCTCTCGGTCGGCGACATCGCTTGGTTCCGATTCGAGGCCGGTGAGGAGCCTGGGACGCTCGGCGCTCTGCATCTCGAGCGCGAACCGAATCTCGAAGCCGCCGCGATCGTCATCGAGTCCTCGACCGGTGCTATCCGGGCGATGGTCGGAGGCTGGGACTTCCGGCGCAGCCAGTTCAATCGCGCCACCCAGGCTCGGCGCCAGACCGGTTCGGCCTTCAAGCCGCTGGTCTTCGGTGCCGCGCTCGAGGTCGGCTACACGCCGGCGGACACCATCTTCGACGCCCCCGTGGTCTTCCCTGGTGCCGACGCGACGCTGACCTACAGCCCGCGCAACTTCTATCGCGAGTACCACGGCATCTCGACCCTGCGACAGGCGCTGGAGGAGTCCTACAACGTCACCGCCGTCAAGCTCCAGGACATGGTCACCGGCGACCGCGTGATCGACTTCGCGAGGCGCTGCGGCATCGACGCCGACCTGCAGCCCTACGCCGCCCTGGCCCTCGGCGTCACCGATCTGTCTCCGGAGCAGGTCGCCACCGCCTACGCCGCCATCGCCAATCAGGGGATCTCACTACCCCCCTACATGATCGAGAAGGTCACCGACCGTAGCGGCTACGTTCTGGAGCAGCACGTCCCGCAGGCGAGCAAGGCGATGGAGCCGCAGGTCGCCTACCTCCTCACCCACATTCTCGAGGGAGTGATCGATCGCGGCACCGGCAAGCGGGCGCGCCTGCTCGACGTCGACCTGGCCGGCAAGACAGGAACGACCGACGACTTCACCGATGCATGGTTCGCCGGCTACACGCCGCGCTACACCATCGTCACCTGGGTGGGGCACGATCAGAAGCGCAGGATCGGTCGCAACATGACCGGAGCCGAGGCAGCCCTGCCGATCTGGAAGGCGATCATCGAGGCCGGCCTCGAAGAGGGCTGGGTCACCCGTGGCGAGCGTTTCCAGATTCCGCCCGGCATCTCCTTCGCCCAGATCGAGCATCGCACCGGTCTACTCCCGGGCCCGACTGCCGAGGTCGTCCTCGACGAGGCCTTCCTCACCGGTACCGAGCCGGCGCAGCGCTATGACGCGACCTGGTCCAGAGTCGCCTCCCTCCCCTGGTTCCAGCAGCGTGCCTTCTATCTCCCCAAGAACGGAGAGAGGATGCCCGACGACATCGAAGACTGGCAGCTCGTGGAAGACGCCTGGGAGACGACGGACAATCCGGAAGACGAGGACGAGGAAGAGGGCTGATCAGCCGCTCTTGAAGCCTACGACCGCGAAGTCCTGGTAGCCGAAGAGGACGTCGTCCAGTCGGTCGCGCAAAGCGTTGATCTCGTGCGCCAGCGCCTGCTGCTCTGCCGGCAACTCGGCGGTCGAGATCTCCGGCAGTCGCTGCTCGTCGCCGAACTGACGCAGGTCGATGCGCTCGACCCGCTCGAAACCCGCCTGCTCGTACATGAGCTCCAGCATCGCGGGGTGGACCGGGCGGCTGTGGGTCGGGTCGATCCAGAAGTTGCGTGCAGCGACGACGACCGAGAGCGGATTGGGCGTCTCGAGAATGAGCACGCCTCCGGGCGCGAGCGCCCGCCATGCCAGCCTCACCAGGCGGCCGAGACTGGGAGCCGGCAGATGTTCGATGACATGGAAGGAGACAACGGCTCCGAGCGAGCCCTCGGCCGTCTCGGCCAGAGCCTCGAACAGGTCGCCCTCTTGGGCAGTCAGCCCCTTGTCAGAGCATGCGCGCACCATCTCGGCGCTGCTGTCGATGCCACGAGCTTCGACACCGAAGCCCTCGAGAACCGCCAGCGCCTCGCCACGGCCACAGCCGAGATCCAGCACCTGCCCGCGACCCTTCAGATAGGGCTCGTAGACCGCGAGCCGATCCGAGATGTCGCTCTCGAGGCCGCGGAACCGATCCTCCAGATTGACGTATTCGAGTTCCTCATGAGCGCGCGGCAGCGCCCCGGCCCCCTGCCCTCCCGAGACGGCCAGCAGGGCGCCCAGCTTGTTCCACAGCTCCCGACTCTCCCGCCGGTAGCGATCGAACTTCTGGTCCACCCGGGCGAAGAGCGCATCGGAGTGGCGGGTGATGTCGTCCAGCCCCTCGCGCTTGAACTCTTCCAGATGATCCAGGCGACGAGCGTGCTGCTTGACGTCGCCGTGCAGGTCGTTGCGCACCTGCGTGAGGTCGCGGTGCAGATCTCTGATCTGCTGCTCGAGGCCGACGACAACGACGTTGAACTTCCTCTGGCGCTCCCAGAGGTCGGCCTGTGGCGCTTTCACCAGGGGCCGGATCAGGCGCTTGAGACCGACGATCAGCCGGCCGAAGACGCCACGATGGCTCTGGATCGGGAACTCGTGGTCCCCTTCCCAGAGCCATCCCCATTCGCCGACGGTGTTGGCACGCCCCTCAGCGAACTTCTCGACAGTCGGGGCCGGCTTGCCGCCGGCCTCGTCCGTCATCGATTACTCTTCCGCGACAACAGAGACCTGAACCTCCGCGATGACTTCTGGATGCAGATCGAGGTTGACGACGTGGTCGCCGAGCGTCTTGATCCCGCCTTCGAGATCGAGACGACGCTTGTCGACCTTGATGCCCATCGCCTCCAGAGCGGCTGCGATCTCCGATGCGGTCACCGAACCGTAGAGTGTTTCGGACTCGCCGACGCGCTTGGCGATCGTCACCTGGGTGCCGGCGATCTCCGCCGCGCGTGCCGACGCCTCGTCACGCTTCTGGTTGTGTCGGACATCGATCTTCTTCTTCTGCTCCTCGTAGTACTTCATGTTGGCCGGTGTCGCCGTGAGGCCCCGGCCCTGAGGAATCAGGTAGTTTCGCGCAAAGCCCGGCTTAACGTTGACCACGTCGCCCCGGCGCCCGATACCGCGCATGTCTTGCAGGAGAATGACTTCCATCGCTCTCTACCTCTAGTCCGACACAAAGGCGAGAAGCGCCACGTGCCGCGCCCGCTTGATCGCCTGCTGAATCATACGCTGATGCTTGGCGCAGTTGCCCGAAATCCGCCGAGGCAGGATCTTCGAGCGCTCGACGATGAAGCCCTGGAGGAACTTGGTGTCCTTGTAGTCCACCATCGTCCGCTTCTCCGCGCACATCTTGCAGACTTTACGCCTGCGGGGGAACTTGTCCTTCTTCTTGCCTCGTCTCGGGGGACCCATCAGTTGGCCTCCGCAGCAGCCGCTTCGACAGCGGGTTCGACATCGGGCTCGAACGGCATTCTCATGCGGCCGTCATCCGTGCGCACCGTCAGGTAGCGCAGGATCTTCTCGTTCTGCTGCATGCGCTGCTCGAGGAGAGGGAAAGGGTTCGAACCCACCTCGGCGCGGATGTGCAGCAGGACGTACTTGCCCTCGGTCAGCTTGTTGATCTCATAGGCCAGCTTGCGCTTGCCCCAGCTCTGCTCTTTGGCGATCTCACCGCCGCCCGACGACAGCAACTCCTTGACGTCGTCGGTCAGAGAGACCACTTCCTCGTCGGGAACCCTGGGGTCCACGACAAACATCAGCTCGTAATGTCTCAAGTACTTCCTCCCTACGGATATCAAGTCCCCTCGGCGGGAACAGGAAGGTTGGGTGTGGGCACCTCGAGGGCGCCGCTTCGACCGCGTATTGTACTGATCCTGCAGGGGAATTCAATGGTCCGACCATCGACTCCCGTCATTCAGCCGTGGCCAGCGGGCCCCCGACTCCTCCTCTCGTCAACCCACTTTGCGCCGTGCGGACTTCAGGGACTCCCTGGCGGGAGGAAAGTCCGCGTCCAGCCTGACTGACGCTTCGAACTGCTCGACGGCATTGGCCAGGTTCCCCAGCTGCTCGTACACCATCCCAAGCCGCCAGCGAGCCGCGGCTTCGCCGGGAGTGTCCTCGAAGTCCTCGAGGGCCAGATACTCGAGGAGGGTCTTCCGCGCGCGTTCGAGGCGCTGCCCGGAGAGAACCCCCGTCCGTCCGATCTGGTACAGCGCGTCCGGGTCTCCCGGGAACCGCTCGAGCGCGGCCTCGAAGGCGTCGAAGGCACCATGCCACCGCTCCTGAGCCTGCTGATGGAAGCCGAGCGCGTAGTAGGAGTGCCGGTCCGACGGATCGCTCTCGACAGCCTTTTGGTAGGAGGCCAGTGCTTCGGCGTTCATCTCTCGGTCCGAGTAGACCCGCGCCAGCAGTCGATGGCCGGGCGCAGGCTCGATGGCCATCAGCTCCCGTGCCTGGGTTTCCGCCTTGTCGTCGCCGCCGCCGGCGATTCCCGGCGCCTGCAGGTAGTACTCGACGAGCGACTCGCGAGCCCGAACGTGTCCGGGGTCGAGTTCGACGGCTCGCTCGTAGGCCGTCCGGCACTTCTTCGCCAGCCCGAGCTGGCGGAAGATCGACGCCTCCCGGGCCTGTCTGCCCCAGCCGTTGCCGAGCCAGAAGGTGTAGTCCGCGTTGCGCGGATCGAGTTCCACTGCCTGCTCGAACCACTCGGTCGCCGCCTCCATCTCGCCCGACGAGAAGTCGATTCGCCCGAGGTAGTACGCCGCCGCGGGCCTGGGCCTCTCCTTCCACGCCTCCTGGAACAGAGCCCTCGCATCTTCCGGGCGGCCATCCTCGAAGAGAGCGATAGCGTCGTCGAGCTCCTCCGCCCAAGACGCTCCGACCGTGAGTGCCAGTACAAGGCTCCAGCCGATCGTCCATCGCATCGCGTTCGTCCTCCTCGGTTCAGGGGCCGCGCCCCGCATATCTCTGAATCTACGGCTCTTGCAGGGTTCGCGGATCTACAGAAGCCCGACTCCGCCTTCGAGCTGCAGTCGAGACTCGAAACGCGCGTTGGCGAGCCTGGTATTTCCGGTAGCCGGGATCGGCCAGCAGACCGAGGCCGCCGATGCCTTCAGGGTCGTCGATTGCTCTTGTCGAGAGCCAATTCGCGGTTCGCGTGTCACGGCAGGATCTGAGAGAGTGCCGCGCAAGGGCCACACTCCAGGGAGAATGACCGACATGCCGATCCGAGACTCGTCCCACCGACCCGTACATCTCGCGCTCCTCATTCTCTTGTTCGCGACCACCCTGCCGGCCGCCGCCGGAACCGTGGTGGTCGTCGACGAGAACAACCTCAATTGGGGCTTCGTTTCCGAGGCCGGGACTCCGACCTTCGGCTTCGTCACCGGCCCCGCCACGCCGCCCGACGGCACGGGCAGCGCAGCTTTCAACATCACAAGTGGCGCCGACGGTGTCCTCCTCGGCACCCTGAACCACGCCGGTCTGCGGCTCGTCGATCTCACTGGGCTCGGCTACTGCACCTACCAGAACACCTCTCCGCAGGCGGTGGCTCTGCAGTTCAATGTCGACTACGACGACACGGACACGACAACCTCGTGGCAGGGACGGCTGGTGTACGAGCCGTACTACACCCAGGTCGTCCTGGCCAATACCTGGCAGTGCTGGGACGCTCTGACGCAGGCGCCGCCGCTCACCGTGCCGCCGGGCAGAAGGTACCAGCCGCAGGGGACCGGGAACTGGTGGTCCTCAGGCACCCCTGTCGTGGGCGACAGCAGCCAGGCCGCCGTCTGCACCATCGGGGCACCATGCCACTTCAGCGAAATCCTCACGCTCTACCCGAACATCGCCGTTCACCAGGGTGCACTCGGCGGAACCCTCGTCAAGGCCGGGTCCGGATGGCCGGCGCCCTTCGACTTCAGTGTCGACTCGCTCACCATCGACACCCAGGCCACTGGTGTCACCTACGATTTCGAGACCAATCCGATCCCGGTCGAGCTCACCAGCTTCGAGGTCGAGTAGTCGACAATAGAAAACGGCCCGCCGGATGGCGGGCCGTCGAGTGACTACTTGATGGCCTCGATCAGTCGACGACGGCCAGCAGCGGCGCGATCACCAGCGCCACGACCGTCATCAGCTTGATGAGGATATTGAGGCTCGGGCCCGCGGTGTCCTTGAAAGGATCGCCGACCGTGTCGCCCACGACGGAGGCCTTGTGCGCCTCCGAGCCCTTGCCGCCGTGCGCTCCACCCTCGATGTACTTTTTGGCGTTGTCCCACGCACCACCGGCATTGGACATGAAGATCGCCATCATCACGCCCGAAGCGGTCACGCCGGCGAGCAGACCACCGAGAGCCGCTGTGTCGTAGAAACCGACAACGACCGGCACGACGACAGCCAACAGACCCGGGACGACCATCTCGCGAATCGCGGCAGTCGTCGAGATGTCCACACACTTGGTGTAGTCGGCCTCCGCCTTGCCCTCCATCAGACCGGGGATCTCCCTAAACTGGCGACGAACCTCCTCGATCATCTTGAACGCGGCTCTGCCGACGGCCTTCATCGCCATGGACGAGAAGAGGTACGGCATCATCGCGCCGACGAAGAGACCGCCCATGACCTTGGGGTCGGCGATGTCGATCGAGTCGAGGCCAACTGTTGTCCGGAAGGCGGCGAACAGGGCCAGCGCGGTGAGCGCCGCCGATCCGATGGCGAAGCCCTTGCCGATGGCCGCCGTCGTGTTGCCGACCGCGTCGAGCTTGTCGGTGCGCTCGCGAACTTCGGAGCCCAGCGCCGCCATCTCGGCGATACCGCCGGCGTTGTCGGCGATCGGGCCGTACGCGTCGACAGCCAGCTGAATCCCGGTGGTCGACAACATGCCCAACGCCGCGATGGCGATGCCGTAGAGACCCGCCTGGCCGTAGGCAACCAAAATCGCAGCGACCAGCACGAGCGTCGGGAAGGCTGTGGAGCGCATGCCCACGGCCAGCCCGGAGATGATGTTCGTGGCCGAGCCCGTGAGGCTGTCCTCGGCGATTCCCTGCGCCGGACCCTTGGCTTCAGAGGTGTAGTACTCGGTGATCTTGCCGATCATCACACCACCGACGAGACCCGCAACCGTCGCGAAGAACACGCCGTTGGCCCCGAACTCCTTGCCGCTGAGGAGGTAGGTCCCTTCGAGCAGGCGGTTGGCCAACAACCAGATGACGCCGAGCATGACGATGGCGGCGCCGAAGGTGCCACGATCGAGAGCGTGGGCCGGGTTGCCACCCTCCTTGGTGCGGACGAGGAACGTACCTGCCAGTGAGACGAGGACGCCCACGCCGGCGATCAGCATCGGCAGCAGGACCAGCATCGGTGTGTAGCTGTTGCCATCGGCGTCGGTCGCGTTGACTCCAAGAACCAGCGCACCGACGATCGAGCCGACGTAGGACTCGAAGAGATCGGCACCCATGCCGGCGACATCACCTACGTTGTCGCCCACATTGTCGGCGATGACCGCGGGGTTGCGCGGATCGTCCTCGGGGATTCCGGCCTCGACCTTGCCGACGAGGTCGGCGCCGACGTCGGCCGCCTTGGTATAGATACCGCCACCCACGCGAGCGAAGAGAGCGATCGAGCTCGCGCCGAACGAGAAGCCCGTCAGCACCGTGACGACCGTGCTCAGGCTCATCTGGGCGTCGCTCGAAGCGAAGACCGAGCTGTAGACGACAAACAGGGTCGCGAGGCCCAGGACTCCAAGGCCGACGACCGAGAAGCCCATGACGGCTCCACCCGAGAACGCGACGCTCAGGGCGTTGTTGAGGCTGGAGCGCGCGGCCGAAGCGGTGCGAACGTTGGCTGCCGTCGCCACCCGCATGCCGAAGAACCCGGCCAGTCCCGAGCAGACAGCGCCCGCCAGGACCGAGATGCCGACCATCCAGGAGCTGCCCTCCTGGTTGGAGTTGGCCCAGGCCAGCAGCACGGCGACGAGGAGCACAAAGACTCCGAGGACACGGTACTCACGGCCGAGAAAGGCCATGGCACCGGCGCGAATGTGGCCGGCGATCGTCTGCATACGATCGTCGCCGGCATCCTGTTTGTTGATCCAGCTGCTCCGGACCCAAGCGAAGAGCAGCGCCATGACGCCGCATCCCATGATCCCGTACATCAAAGTGTTATCCACTTTCACTCCCTCCAATAGTTGCTGCAGGCGGTCAGCCGTTGAAGCGATTCATCACTTGCTGGGGCTCATCCTGCATCCAGGCTTCGCAAGCGTCCGCCGCCCGCGCAATCAGACTCTTCACGTCCTCGCGCTCATCAGCGCGAAACGGTTCCAGAACATAGTCGACGAGGTCCTCGCCGGGAGGCGCACCCTCCTCACGACCGACCCCGAGCCGCAGTCGCGGCACACGATCGGATCGAAGGTTGTTGATCACGCTCTCCATCCCTCGATGCCCACCCGGGCTGCCGGCGGTCCTCAGACGCAGCCTGCCCAGAGGCAGGCTCACGTCGTCGTAGATCACCAGAGCGTCGATGGGCTCCACTTCGTACTTCTCGACCAGACAACGCAGAGAGTATCCACTGCGATTCATGTAGGTCTGAGGCTGAACGAGCATTGGATTCCCGTGGGCTACGAGAGCATTGCACTCTACCCGATCCAAGGACACGCCCCGCCGCCTCGCCAGCTCGTCAACCACCCGAAAACCGAGATTGTGGCGCGTGTCCTGGTACTTCGGCCCCGGGTTACCGAGCCCGACGAACAGCCGCTGCGGGCTCTCGTCAGTCGTCGTCCTCGTCCTCTTCCTCTTCCCGGGTCCGACCGATGACCTCCGGCTCGGCCGAGACCTCCTCGATCAGGCCGACTTCCTCGTCCTCTGCAGCCGCTTCGTCGACATCTTCGGCGACACGACTATGGGCCACGGAGAGCACCACGCGACCGGGATCGGTGATCAGCTCGACGTTCTCGGGTATCTCGACCTCCCCGGCCTCGACGTGCTGCCCCACCTCGAGATCGTTGACATCGATGACCAGCTGGGCAGGAATGTCTCCCGGGAGGCACTCGACCTCGATCTCGCGCATCGGGAAATCCATCACGCCGCCCTGGTTCTTGACGCCCTCGGCCAGCCCGTCGACATGAATAGCGACCATGACCTTGATCTTCTCGTCCATCAGCACGCGCTGGAAGTCGATGTGGGTGATCGTCCTCTCCACCGAATCGATCTGCAGGTCGCGGATCATCGCGTGGCGGCTCTTGCCGGAGTCGCCCAGCTTGAGCAGGAAGACCGCGTTCTCGTTGCCGGCCTGCGAAAGGAACTCGCGGACGAGTTTCTCGTCGACCTTGATGGCCACCGTGTCTCTACCACCGCCATAGACGACGGCCGGAATCTCTCCGCCGCTGCGAAGGCGCCGATTCGAATTCGTGCCGCGCTCCTCGCGAGGCTCTACTACTACCGTGAAATCACTCATTTGCTGCTCCTTGATTGATGATGCTCTTCTACACGAAGAGAGAACTCACCGAACTGTCGTCATGAATTCGCTTGATCGCCTCGCCAAGCAGCGGCGCGACCGAGAGAGGCTTGAGTTTGTTGCAGACGGCGAGCTTCTGATCCAGGGGTGTCGTGTTGGTGACGAGTACGGATTCGACGCTCGATTCCTGCAGCCGCTCGAGCGCCGGGCCGGAGAGTACCGCATGTATACCCGCTGCGAGAATCCTGTTGCAACCCTTGGAGCTCAAAGCCTCGATCGTATTGACCAGTGTGCCGGCCGTATCGATGATGTCGTCGATGATCAGGAGGTTCTTTCCATCGACGTCGCCAATCACGTTCATCACCTCGGCCTGGTTCGGTGCAGTGCGTCTTTTGTCGACGATGGCGATGCTCACGCCGAGCCGTTTCGCGATCGCCCGAGCACGGGCAACGCCGCCGGCATCGGGCGAGACGATCATCAGATCCGGGACGTCCAGGTCGTTGATCGCATCGAGCAGGACCGGTGCCGCGAACAGATGATCCACCGGGATATCGAAGTACCCCTGAATCTGCCCGGCATGGAGATCCATCGTCAGGATGCGGTCGGCACCGGCCCCCGCGATGAGATTCGCCACCAGCTTGGCGGTGATCGCGACTCTCGGCTGGTCCTTCTTGTCCTGCCGTGAATAGCCGTAGTACGGGATGACCGCTGTCACCCGAGAGGCCGAAGAGCGGCGTAGTGCGTCCAGCAGGATCAGCAACTCGACGAGATTCTCGTTGACTGGCTGGGTGATCGGCTGCACGAGAAATACGTCCCGACCGCGAACGTTCTCCTCGATCTTGCAGAAGATCTCGCCGTCCGAAAAATTCTGCGCGTGCAGCTTGCCGACCTCGATTCCGAGGTAATCACAGATCTCCTGCGCGAGAGCCGGGTGGGCCCTGCCGCTGAAGATCTTGAGTTCGCCCTGCGATACGGTCATAGTCGTCGAGTCCCTGGAGTTGGGTGGATGCGAGTTTTCGGAGGCTGCGCGTCGGGTTGAAGGTTGGCTGGGGCGGTAGGATTCGAACCTACGAATGCCGGCTCCAAAGGCCGGTGCCTTACCACTTGGCGACGCCCCATGGTGTCTCTTGCTAGCTCGTCCAGAAGGTGTCGCTCAGGTGTCTCTCCGTCACTTCCTCGAGTGAGCTGTCGTCGTCGACCGGGGCGACTACCGTCGTCTCCGGCTCGGGCTCGGGCTTCGGCTCCCTGGGTTCGGCCACCACCGCCGGTGCGGCTTCGGAGCGGCGTCTTCTCCGCTTCGGGCGCTCCGCCGGCTCCTCGCCATTGAGCACCCGTTCGTACTCGCCGAGGATCTCGTGCTCGAGCATCTGCCGGGTCTGGCTGTTGAGCGGGTGTGCGATGTCCTTGAACTTGCCGTTGCGCTTGCGTCGGCTGGGCATGCTGATGAAGCGCCCGTCGCGACCCTCGATGACCTTGATGTCGTTGACCATGAAGCACTCGTCGAGAACGACCGAGACAAACGCCTTGAGCTTCTCGTCCGTCACCGGGAAGACCTTGACCTCCGTTACTCTCATTCTCAGTCTCCCTCGCCAGCGGCCGAGCGAGCCTCGTTCAAAGCGGCTCTGGACACTGTTCTCGCTGCGTAAACCCTTGCCTCGTCAGGCAGGTCCAACTCCACCTCGCGGCCTCGCCGCGACGGGGCAAAACAGGCGAAAACCGTGCCTCCGCTGCCCGAAAGCCTCACACATGTAGCACCCGCTTGACGCAGCGCAGTATATACGCTCCGCACCTCCGGGACACGCTCCAGGACGGGCTCTTCGAGATCGTTGAAGGCGTCCAGATCCGCGATCCTAACGCAGCTCCCCGACTCCAGAACCGACAGCAACCCGGCCGGGTTCGCGCGGCCCTCGGGAAGCTCGAGAGCACCGAAGATCTCGGCGGTCGACACGCTGATGCCCGGATTGACGAGCACCACTTCCTGCTCCTCGAGATCCGGCAGGGGGCTGATCTCATCTCCCCTCCCAGTCCCCAGGGCCGTCCCTCCCACGAGGAAAAAGGGAACGTCGGCGCCGAGCGTCCGGGCGACCTCTGTCATCTCCGATGGATCGACAGTGACTCCGAGAATCTCCGGAATCGCCGAGAGAACAACCGCGGCGTTGCTGCTCCCTCCCCCGAGGCCCCCGCCTGACGGGATGCGCTTGCGTATTTCGATCCTCGCTCCGCGCCCCGGAGCCCAGCGATTCAGCGCTTCGTGCGCAGCCCGCCAGGCCAGATTGCCCTCGCCCTCCGGGGCTCCTCCGCCCGGAACTCGGAGAGTGATCGTCGGCTCGGCGAGGATCTCCAGACTGATCAGATCGTGAAGGCTCACCGTCTGGAAGATAGTCGTCAACCGGTGATAGCCATCGGGATAGCGGCCATCCACCTGCAGGTGCAGGTTGATCTTGGCAAAGCTCCGGTACGTTCTAGTCGCCACAGAATCCCTCTCGAAACCCCTCCGGCACGATGTCGGCGAGCGGCTCATCAGTCGGCTCGGAGACGATCCTCGACCAGCGATACTGCTCGCCACCGCGGCGAGAGAGTATCCCGCCATCGCCCTGGCGAATCCACCAGACGCTCGGCCCCTCACCGTCACTCAGAGTCCAGGAGGCCAGGACGCCGGCCTCGAGCGTGGCCTTCCACTTGCGGCCGGCGGTATCGAGATAGCCGGCGCCCCCCGCAGCCTCGAGCGCGTCCGAGTCCGTCTCGATCGGCAACTCGCCACGCAGTACCCTCGGCAGCGCCGACAGCGGCAACTCGTCCGGGTGCACCTCCGACAGACGCAGGTCCGGTCCACTCACACAGAAGGTCTTCTCACGATGGTCGACCAGCACCGACCGCGTGGCGCTGTAGTCGAGTGCCCAGACCTTCCTCCCCGCCACGTCGGACACCCCGACCTGGTAGCGATCGGTCGAAGTCGTGCGCAGGACCACCCTCAGGCTGGCCCGTCCCTCGCCGCCGTCGTAGGTGAGGCGAAAAAGGTGCTGCTCACCGGTGGCGACGGGCAGTCCGGGGCCCGGCGCCGAAGGCGGGCTCGCCACGGGGGCCGGCGCCGAGGCGCAGGCTGATGCGGCGACGATCGCGAGCACCAGGCCAGTGCGGGCCAGGAACCGGGCGATCACCATCGAGCTCAAGGAGATCCGAGCTGCTGGAGCTTGGCCTCGACCGAGGACGCGTTCTCGCCACCGAGCGCAAGGGCCCGGCGGTAGAGGCCGACGGCCTCCTCACGCTGCCCCAGCTCGCTGTAGACATCGGCCAGGTGCTCCAGGACCACCGCGTCATCCCCCACCAGGCCGGCGGCTCGTTCGAGATGTTCCCTCGCCTCCTCGAAATTGCCGAGCCGGTAGTGAGCCCACCCAAGCGAGTCGACATAGGCACCATTGTCCGGGTCGAGAGCGACGGCACGCTCGACGAACTCGAGGGCCTCGCTCAAGTTCGTTCCGTTGTCAGCCCACATGTAGCCGAGGTAGTTCAGGGCCGGCGCGGAGTCGGGCTGTTGTTCGAGAAACCGGCGAAACTGACTCTCGGCCTCGTGAGGACGTCCCGTGCGTTCGTAGGCCGCACCGAGCCAGAAGAGCGCCTGCAGCTGCCCCTCGTCCTCGGCGACGACCTGCTCCAACAGGGGCACCGAGCGGGCGTATCGCTCTTCTCGCTGGCAGGCCTCGGCCGCCATCAGGAGGGCCTCCTGCCCGCCTCGATCGACCAGCTCGGCCAGGACCAGGTCTGCCTCCTCGTCGCGCTCCAGGCCGAGGAGCGTCTCGGCCTGCTGAGCCAGGGCCCGATCCCGCAACTCGGCTTTGCCGGCGGCTCGTGCCAGCCAGTCGAGAGACTCCTCCTGGCGATCGAGGTTGCGCAGCGCCCTTGCGTACAGCATCGCCAACTCGGCCTTCGGCAGGTCGAGGTCGCCGTCGAGCCGCGGCTCCAGCCTGTCGGCGGCGGCCTGCCACTCTCCAATGTTGAACAGGTGGCGCACGAGAAACTTGAGGGCGTCGAGACGCTCAGGAGCGATGTCTACCAGTCGTTCGAGATCCGCTCGAGCTTCGTCATCCCGACCTTCGGAGGTCAGGAGCAGCGACCGTAGGAAGAGCGCCTGAGGTTCCTCCACGACTCCCGGTTCCAGAACCTGGAGACTCCTGTCGAGCCAGAAGAGAGCCTCGGGATACAGCCCGAAGTCATAGAGCGCTCCGGCCAGGTCGCGGTACATGGCGCTGTCACCCACGCTCTCGTGCGGTGTCGCTCCCAGGACCTCGGCCGCACCCGCCGCGTCGTCACGCTTCTGCCTCAGATCGGCCAGGGTCATCCTGGCTCGTATCGAATCGGGGGCGACGGCGAGGAACCCTTCGATCGCGCGCTCCGCCTGGGTCGTCTCTCCGGCCCGCAGGAGAGCGTCGATCAACGAACCGTGCAGCGATCTCGCCTGGGGGTGATAAGCCAACGCCTCCTCGAAGACTCGAGCTGCGTCGGCGAATCGGCGCTCGCTCAGGTAGATCCGGCCGAGAGTCGACATGGCCTCGAGATCTCCCGGAGCACTTTCACGAAGGCCCTCGAAGGCGCTCCTGGCTTGTGCGAAATAGCGCTCGTCATCGCGGGCCGCCTGGAGCTGCAGTTGCCCGATGGCCTTGAGAACGTAGATGTCACTCGATCCAAGCTCACGCGCCGCATCGAGCTGCTCGGTCACGGCGTCGACCTCGCCGGCGTTGAGCAGGAACCCGGCGTACTCGACTCTCAGATACGGGTCATCCGGAACGGCCTCGATGGCCCGGAGCAGGCTCTCGCCGGCTGCCGTCCACTCCCCCTCTTCGAGGAGGATCTTGCCCAGGGCGTAGTCGTACGGAGCCTCGCCCGGGTCTTGGGCCACGGCAGCTCCAGCCAGACAGATCAACCCGGCAAGAGCGAGCGGTCGCATCCGAGCGAACGGAGTCTTCTCTCTCACGGCCAGAGAATAGCAGAGCGGGTTGCAGGCGACCTTTACAACCGGAGCGCAGCTGCCTATAATGCTCCGCCGTACACTAAACATCTGAATCAAAAGCACTTAACTCTCCAATGTCGATCGAGAAAGTCCTCAATAGCGAGACCCGGCTATCCTCCGAGGACCTGGCCAAAGCCTCCGGCCGGCGTCAGGAGATGGGTGGACGTCTGGAGACTGCCCTGCTCGAACTCGGCCTCCTCAGCGAGTCCGAGCTGTCGCCGGCTCTGGCCGCCCACTACGGGCTACCCCCGGCTACTGTCGAAGACCTGCAGGATATTCCCGAGTCGGTGCTGACGCTGCTGTCGAGCGAACAGGCGGGCTCCTACCGGGTCGTCCCTTTCAGTGCCGGGCCGGGGCGGGCTGACCTGGCAGCTAGCCGGGCGCTCGACATCGAGAAGCTGGACGAACTCGCCTTCCTTCTCGGGCGCCGGGTCCGCCTTTTCGTGATCAACGAAGTGCGAATCGCGCAGGCGCTCCTTCGCCACTACGCCCAGTCCCAGCCCGCTAGACTGCTCAATCTCGCGGACAGGCTGGACCGCGGGCTCGGCCGTTCCCGGGATCTCGAGACCGAACTCCCCTCCTCGGCGAGCGCTCCGCCACCCCTCGTCCCGGGCACCTTCGGAACCGACGCCCCAAGCAGTGACGCCCCGAAGCTCATCACTCGCCGGGTTACGCCCACCAAGCCTCGAGAAGTCCTGAAGTCGATCGAGTTGACCTCGGACGAGCGCGACGCGATCTTCGGCGATCCGGAGGAAGACAAGCGGGAGCGTGATGCCGTCACGGCCCACCTCCCGGCCTCGGACCTGGCGCGGTTGAGTCACGCCCTGCAGGAGGCCGGTTCTCCCACAGCCGTCGGCGAGGCCTTCCTGGACTACACCGAGAGCTTCTTCTCCAGGGGCATGCTGCTGCGGCCCGAGGGCGAACTCTTCCGCGGCTGGCTGGCCCGGGGCATGTCGGGCGACCGAACCCTGCTCAGGCAAGTGATGACCGGGCCCGCTCTGACCGCCGAGTGGCGTGCCTCGATCGGTGACGACGATGCCGCAACGACCGAGATGACCCCCTCGGCCCTCGCCAGCGGCGTTGGCGCCGTGCTCGAGAGGGAGGCCGGGGAGGCCATCACGCTGGTCCCGATCAGGGTTCAGAAACGGATCGTCTGCCTGGCCGTGGCGGTCGAACATGAAGAACTCAGCCGCAGCGACAGAGAGCTGCTCAGCAATGCGACGCTGCGCACGGGACTCGCGCTCCAGAGTTGGATTCTGCGTCACAAGAGCCACCCGAAGGAGGCCTGAGTGCCGCGACCCAGAACCGGTACAACCTGTTGCAAAAAGGGAGGTTAGGCAGCTCCAGGGACTGTTTGACACCCCCTGGGGCCGTTGCTACACTCTGCGCTCGCCTCCGGTGCCCCAATGATCAAAACTGACCTCGTTCATCGCGTCTCCGAGGTATCCGATGTCCCACGGGCCGTAGCGGCCCAGGCCGTGGAGACGATCCTCGCAGCCATGAAGTCCGCTCTCGGTGGCGGCAAGCGAATCGAGCTGCGAGGCTTCGGCGTCTTTCAGGTGCGAGACCGCAAACGCGGCATCGGGCGCAACCCCAAGACCGGGGTCGAGGTCGAGATCGCGCCCGGCAAGACCGTCCGCTTCAAGCCCGGCAAGAACCTGCGCGATCTCTAGCGCGGCGACTCAGCCGCGAACCAGCCGTCGATAGGCCTGCAGGTTCTGGATGGCGACCGCGCTGTCGCCGAGGTGCTCATAGACCGCCGCGAGGTTGTAGTAGGCATCCGCATAACCGGCATCCAGTCGAATCGCCTGCCGGTAGGCTTCCCCAGCCTCCTGCCAACGGCCGCCATCCTGTAGCACCACTCCGAGGTTGAAGGCGGCGGTCGCGTCAACGGCACACTCGGACAACGCCGTTCGGTAGAGCCTCTCGGCAGCACTCAGATCTCCCTGCTCGTGCAGCATCCTCCCTAGGTTCAGATAAGGGGCCGCGTACTTGGGATCGCTCTCGATCGCTCGGCGGTAGGCAGACGGCGCCTCCTCGGGGGCCGTCACCTCGAGCTCGACACCCAACTCGTGCCAGTCCTCCGCCGAGAGTTCATCGGCCCGGCTCTCGGCCTCGGCCGCGACCGCCAGGGCGAGGGGGGCGGCCGAGCGGGCCATCTCGCCGATGTCGAGGAGGAGCAGTCGTTGCCCGGTCTCGGGCTCCCAGGCGGAGCCGTTCTGCTCGGCGACCACTTCCCCACCCACCGCGAGGATCCGCAACTCGGCCAACGATCGCCCCTTGGGCAGCTCGGCGCGCAGCCGCTCCAGGCTCCGGCGTGCCCTGCGGATGGGGACGCCCGACTCCACGAGCGCCTGGGCCGATCGCAGGATCACGAGATCCTGGAAACGGAACCTGAATCGATCGCCCGGACCACGGGCCGGCTTGACGAAGCCGGTGCGCACCCAATAGCGAAGCCGTGACTCGGACAGACCCAACAGTCTCAGAACCTCGCGGGTAGGAAAGCCGGTTGCCGGACTCATCGTTGGTTCGGGTAGCACGTTGGCTCGTTCCGGATTCTGTTCTCCGCCGGGAACCCCACTCGCCTGGCGAGGAGCCCGAGGGTGCTACTTTCGGGCTGACTTCGTCTGCTTCTTCTTGGTCGTCGCCGCGCGCTTCGGGCGCTTCTTCGCCCGGCTCGGGGAGGCCTTCTTCTGCTTGGCGGGCTCGTCGCCGAGGCTCGCTTTCAGAGCCTCCATCAGATCGATGACCTGCGCCTTGGGCGACTCCTCCGGCGGGGCGACGATCTCCTCGCCCTGGACCTTTCGGTCGATGAGTTCCACCACCTGCTCGCGGACGTTGTCCCGGTATGGGGTGGGGTCGAAAGACTTCGATGCGCTCTGCTCCACGAGCTGCCGCGCGAGCTCGAGCTCGGCATCATTGATCTCGGCGTCACCGATGGGAACCTCGTCGAAGGCCCGGAGCTCGTCGGCGTACCTGAGTTGCTGCATGATCAGGCCGCTCTCGAAAGGACGAAGGAGAACCAAGTAGTTCTTGCCGCGCGCGGCGTACCGCGCCAGAGCCGCCCGCGAGGTCTCACGCATGATCTTGGACAGGAGCTTGTAAGGCTTGTCGCCTCCCTGGCCGGGCCCCAGATAGTAGGACTTCTCGAAGTAGATCGGATCAACCTCCTCCAGCGGCACGAATTCGGCGATCTCGATCGCGTTCGTCGCGTCGGGCTGCAGGACCTTCAGCTCGTCGTCGGAAAAGAGGACGAACTGCCCCTTTGCGAACTCGTACCCCTTGGACAGGTCCTCTCGCTCAACGAGCTTGTCGTCCGTGGGGCAATAGAAGCGATACTTGACCCGCGTGCCACACTCAGTGTGGACCATGTTGAAACGGACCGACGACGAAGTTTCTCCGGTGCTGTAGAGCTTGACCGGAATCGCAACGAGGCCGAACGAGATCATTCCGGAACCCAGTGGACGCGCAGGCATAGTGGCGGGATAGTAGCATAAAGCCCGATAAACAAAAGACTTCCGATGCCCAGAAAATCCAGAAAGGACCCCCTCTCCAGCTACCGGAGCAAGCGTGCCGCAGGCGCGACTCCGGAGCCGTTCGGAGGCCAGACTTCCCGCCCGGGGCTCTTCGTCGTCCAGAAGCACTCGGCGAGAAGCCTCCACTACGACCTGCGATTGGAAGTGGACGGCGTCCTTCGCTCCTGGGCCGTCCCCAAGGGGCCATCGCTCGACCCGGCTGAAAAGCGGCTTGCCGTGCAGACCGAGGATCACCCTCTCGAATACGGGGACTTCGAAGGCGTGATCCCGGCTGACAACTACGGCGCCGGCGCGGTCATCCTCTGGGATCGAGGGCCCACGATCCACCACATCGACCCGGCCGAGGGGGGGCAGGACGGGAAACTCCTCTTCGAGCTCAGGGGATTCAAGCTGCGAGGACTGTGGACACTGGTCAAGACTTCGAGAGCCGAGAAGGAGTGGCTGCTGATCAAGAAGCCCGACGAGGCCGCGACCGGCGAGGACGCGGCCGAGCTCGACGCCCGTTCGGTGCTCTCCGGGCTGACGGTGGAGGAGATGCACAGCGGCGCGACTCGCGCTCAGGAATTGGTCGAGCGGTTGGTCGAACTCAAGGCGCCTCGACGCAAGGTCGACGGTGAGCGACTCAAGCCGATGCTCGCCACCCTCGAACGCGATCCCTTCTCTCGCGCCGAGTGGCTGTTCGAGCTCAAGTACGACGGCTATCGGCTCCTCGCCGAGCGCGCGGGAGGGCGACGGACCTCCCCCAACGCCGCAGTCCACCTGCGCTACCGCAGCGGCCTCGACGCGACGTCGATCTACCCCGACATTGCCCTTGCCCTCCGGTCTCTGCCCTACGACCGAATGCTCCTCGATGGCGAACTCGTCGTCCTCGACGAGGCGGGGAAACCGAGCTTCCAGCTCCTTCAGCAACGGGCTCGATTGTCCCGCCGACTCGACGTCGACCGCGCATCCGTACGCTCTCCCGCAACCTACTTCGTCTTCGACCTGCTGGCCTTCGAGGGCCATGATCTTCGGCGGCTACCCCTCGTGGAGCGCAAAGCGATACTGCGCGAGATCCTGCCACCCCGCGGGCCCATCCGCTACGCCGACCACGTCGAGACGCGGGGCGTCGAGTTCTACCAAAAGGTCCACGGACTGGGCCTGGAAGGCATGGTCGCCAAACGCTCCACCGCTCCATACCGCTCCGGGCGATCCGACGCCTGGATCAAGGTGAGGGCGGAACGCAACGGAGACTTTGCCGTCGTCGGGTTTACCTCGCCCAAGGGGTCGAGAGCCGGATTCGGAGCTCTCCACGTGGCGCTCCAGTCAGGCGACGGATCCCTCACCTACGCGGGCCGAATCGGAACCGGGTTCAACAGCCGGCAACTCGACTCATTGAGAGCGCGCCTGGAGCCGTTCCAGCGCGACTCGCCCGCCGTCGCCGGCTCTGTGCCGAAGGGCCCGGAGCACACCTGGGTAGACCCTCAGATGGTCATCGAAGCGAACTTCACCGAGTTCACACGCGATGGCCACCTGCGCCACCCGGTCTTCGTCCGCGTTCGCGAGGACAAGGGCGTCGCGGACTGCGAGCGAGTCGACCAGCCGCCAGCGCCCAGGATTGAAGAGGACGCCGGTCGCCCGCCCGCTCCGAAGGTCGCGATCAGCCGGCCGGAGAAGGTCTTCTGGACCGAGGAGGGGATCACCAAGGGCGACCTGATCGGCTACTACCGGGCCATCTCCGATGCCTTGCTTCCCTTTCTCGCCGATCGACCGCTGGTGCTCGATCGCTATCCAGACGGGCACACCGGCAAGTCCTTCTTTCAAAAGAACGCCCCGGCATTCGCTCCCGAATGGGTTCGCACCGAGCCGGTCTGGTCGGGCGATTCCGACAAGGAGACCCGCTACTTCGTCTGCGATTCCGTCGAGATGCTCACCTACCTGATCAACTCGGGCGCCATACCCCTGCATATCTGGTCGAGCCGTATCCAGGGCCTGCAGGCCCCGGACTGGTGCATCCTCGACCTCGACGCCAAGGACGCGCAGTTCACACAGGTCGTCACGATCGCTCGCGCTCTGCACCGCCTTTGCAAGGAGATCGGGCTTCCGGCCGTGGCGAAGACAAGCGGCGCGACCGGGATGCACGTCCTCATCCCTCTGGGCGGCCAGTGCACTCACGACCAATCCAAGCAGCTCGCCATGCTGCTCGCCCAGCTCGTCAGCCAGCAGCTACCGGAGATCGCATCCGTGGCGCGTTCTCCCAGTCGGCGCCAGGGACTCGTCTACGTCGACGCCATCCAGAACGGATACGGCAAGCTCCTCGTCTCCCCCTTCAGCGTGCGGCCACTGCCTGGCGCTCCTGTCTCGACACCTCTCCACTGGCGCGAGGTCACGGCTCGCCTCGACCCGCGCGGCTTCACCGTTTCCACCGTACCCGCTCGTCTCAAGAGACAGCGCAGCGACCCCTGGGCGGACGTTCTGGACACCCGGCCGGATCTGCCCAGCGCGCTCGCCCGTCTGGCGCAGCGGCTCTGACCTCGGGCTAGCGCAGGCGGCGGTAGAGGGACATCTCACCGGCCACGAGGGTCAGCCGTAGGATGATACGACCCACCACGAAGACCTGGCCGAGCAAGAAGAGGCCCACGATCCCCAGAGCCGTGCCGTCTCCCGCTGAGGGAGTCACTAGGGTCCGCAGGGCGATGAGTCCCAGCGAGCAGAGCGTGACGAGGAGCGCCAGGCCCAACACCGTCACGGGTTGCCTGACCACAAAGCGGAAGCCGCGCAGCAGCGCTCGGAGGACGCCTGGCTCCTCTTCGAGCACAGCGGCGACCCGTGCATAATCGATCACCGCCATCACCACCGCGACCGTCAGGAGGAGCGGAATCGCGGCCGCCAGGTAGTACCCGAGTACGGTCTTCTCCACGGTGACGTCGCGAACCGCGTCGCCGATTCTGCCGTAGCCCCACTTGGCGACGAGGAACAGGCCCCAGTAGAGCGGCGCGGCAATCAGGGTCAGCTTGAACAGCCTGAGGAAGTAGCGCCCGCCGGCCGCGAGGAACTGCGAGAAGACGAAGCGACCGCCTCCCCTGGCATAACGATCGATCAGCCCCCCGAGGAGGAGGACCCAGCACAGGGCGTAGCCGACGCCTCCTGCGACGAGGCCTCGGTGCTGCTCGAACAAACGCCCGCCGAAGAGCAGGTCAAGGTTGTGGAGGAAGTCGACCCGGCTGGCACGTTCCGGCTGGAGGGTGCCTCCCAGCCCGGGCGAGCTCTCATGGAACTCGCCGAGCCAGACCTTGTCCATGCGTCCCCTCAGGTCCTGCTCGACCTGGCTGGCACCGATGCCCTCTTCAATCTCCTGTTGCATGGCCAAGCCGAAGGGTAGGGCTGCGAGGAGGAGCAGAAGCCAGAGGACGCCCAGGAGCTTGGGTGACGCGGCAGCAAGGCGAAGTCCGCTCGTGAAGGCTCGAAACATCTCTCAGCTCCCCATTAGACGAAGAAGGCGAAGGTCGACATGAAGTCCTGAAGCCAGACCGTCCACCGGGCAGCCCACTTCCAGGCTGGAAGCTCGGGAGCCGGCTCGACCAGCCGGGAGTTGTTGCTCGGATAGAGATCGAGTGCCAGCACGCCCTGAGGATCGACGACGGCGTAGGCGAGCTTTGCTTCGTGCTCGACGACGTAGAGCCTCCAGCGTCGGCGGTCGTCCCAGGTGCGGCGCTCTTCGTGGCCGTCCTCGAAGACCATCAGCACCTCGACCGGGAATAGTCCGTCGCCGTAGCGACGCACGACCACCTCACTGCGGAACAGCTTCCCCTCGTCAGCCGCATCACCTTCCGCCGTTTCCTCTGCGCCATCATCCCTGGCGACGTAGACCATCTGATCGGCTCGCTTCACCCAGCCTTCGTTGGCCGCCGGGAACGTCGCCACCGACTGGACCCCGTAGTCGAAGACGGCCGCCGACATCACCGACCGCAAGAAGCCGCTGATGTCTTCCTCCGTGACCTCGGTGGCAACGGCGAAAAAGTCCTCGGCCGTGGGGTGGCCGAACTTCCACCGCTCGAAGAAGGTCGACAGAATTGCCTGCAGCGTCTCCCACCCAAGCCGGTTTTCCAGTGTCCGCAACCAGAGGGCGGTCTTGCTGTAGCTGAGGCTCCCGCCGCTCCTCGGGTAGTAGCGCCAGGAGGCGAGACCCAGAGGATCCGATGTCGCGTCAGGTCGGTAGCGGGTCACACGTTCGAGATAGGGCTTGCCGCCATGGTCGAAGCCCTCCACGAGGAGAGCGAAGAATCCCGAACCGGCGTATCCCGGGGGCCTGAAGAATCTCTCTACGTGGACGCTCTCGCCGAAGGCCTCGAACTGGGCCCGGGAGGTCGAGAAGGTGTTCAACCCTTCATCGAGCCAGGCACTCTCGAACTCGTTGTTGCCGACGATTCCGTACCAGAACTGATGGCCGGCCTCGTGGATCGTCACTCCTTCCGGGCGCCCTCCTCCCTCTGGATTGAAGAGCCGGCTGCCGGCGGTGAAGAGAGTCGGATACTCCATCCCGCCCGCACCGCTGCCATAGGCGGGATCGACCACGGTAACGTGCCCGTAGGGGTACGCGCCGTACCAGCTGCCGTAGGACCCTAGAGCCGCCTTCGTCGCAGCGAAATGGCGCTCGGCCTGCTCCTCGTGCTCGGGTTGAATCAGCAGGCGGATGTCGACCGGAGGAAGGTCCTCGTGCTCGAACCGGTCCTGGACCTCGATGTAGTCGGGGCTCGTCGTCCAGGTGAAGGCGTGGACATCCTCCTGAACATGGCGGTGGGTCGCCGTGCCGTCCCCGTTCTGCGACACCTCGACCTTTCGCCCCGTCGCGCCCAATACGTAGTCCGTCGGCACGGTCATCGAGACGTCGTACACACCATAGTCGGAAAAGAACTCGGTTCCGGCGTGGAACTGGTGGCAGTTCCAGCCTCCGGCCTCGAACACACCGAGCTTTGGAAACCAATGCGCGATGAAGTAGTAGTCACCGCGGAACCCGGTCCGCGCGAAAGTGCGTGGGATCTTCGCCCGCCAGTCCATCGACACCGACACCGTCTCCCCGGGCCCGACGGCCTCGGGCAGCAGGACGACCAGCACGGTGCGGTCCTCGACGTTCTGGTCGTCCGGGAAGGCGTAGTACATCGTCTCCGTCAGGTCCGTGCCGTCCGCCAGGGCGACGGAGTCCACTTCGAGATAACTCCAGTCGGCCTCGTCGATCCTGCCCTTGATGCTGCTGCGACCTCGGATCCGGTCCTCGCGCATCCAGGTGCTGTGCCGGTTCCGCCAGCCATTCCAATAGAGATGAAACCAGAGTCGACTCGTCGGCCTGTCCTGGAGGTTCGTCCAGGTCAGGGTCTGGCGGCCGGCCAGGGTGCGCTCGGATGGATCGAGTCTCACATCGATCGTGTAGTTCGCGTTGCGCGGCGAGAGAGCATCCGATTCGACCTCAGCGGAGGCCGGTACCGGCGCATCCTGAGCCGCCAGCACGCCACCGACGAGCACCATCGTCGCCGCCGCCAGCGCGACCGGTAGCGGGTTCCTGGTTCTCCATCGCCAGATCATCCTCTGCGACTTCGATCTCATTTCCCCTCCTGCCCTTCGCTCGTCTCCGCGGCCCGATAGCCGGGTCCGCGGACAAATCGCCCCGGAGTCTCGCCTGTCGGCTCGCCGTCCGCCAGCACCTGGCCACCGTTGACGAAGACGTGCACGACTCCCTCGGAGTACTGGTGTGGCGCCTCGAACGTCGCCCGATCCGAGATCTTCGCCGGATCGAAGACCGCGATGTCGGCGAAGTAGCCGGCCTCGAGAAGGCCACGCCGCTCGAGTCCGAGCCGCTCAGCCGGCCAAGAGGTCATCCGTCTGACCGCCTCGGCGAGCGGGATCAGGCCCTCCTCACGGACATACCGCCCGAGCACCCGGGCGAAAGTTCCGTAAGCCCGGGGATGGGTGCTCGATTCGATGAAAACACCCTCGGTCGCCGGTGCTCCCGCATCTGACCCGAAACTCATCCAGGGCAGGGCGACCTTGCGCCTCACGTTCTCTTCGGACATCGAGAAGTAGATCGTACCGACCCGACTGTCGTCCTCGACGACCAAGTCCATCACCGTGTCCTCGGGCGAAGTGCCGCGCAACTGCGAGACCTCCGCGAGAGTCATGCCGACAAGATGGCTGAGCTCGTCGTTGCGAAAATCGACGAACAGCATCTTCTCGGGCGGGAGCAGGTCGAGTTCCTCACGGACCCGCGCGCGGATCGCCGGGTCCTTGAGTCGCTCCACCCACGCCTTGTGACCGCCCTCCTGGACCCAAGTCGGCATCGCGGCATCGAGTCCGGTGGCACTGGCCGGATAGGTGTACATGTTCGCCGCCACCGACAGTCCCTCCGCGCGGGCCGACTCGATACGGTCGATCGCCGGTTCGAGCTTGTCCCAATTCGCTGGCCGCGAGGCCTTGAAGTGGTAGACCTCGGCCGGCGCGCCGGTCCGCCGTGAGATCTCGATCAGCTCGTCCAGCGCCTCGAGGAGCTCGGAGCCCTCACTGCGAATATGGGAGATGTAGAGACCACCGAACGCCGCGGCTTCATCGACGAGGGCGACCAGTTCTTCGGTCTCGGCGAAGCTGGCCGGCGCGTAGATCAAAGACGAGCCGACTCCCAGTGCGCCCTCCTCCATCGCCTGCCTGACGAGTCCACGCATCCGGTCGAGTTCCTCTTCCGTCGGGGGCCGGTCCTCGTGGCCCAACTCGTGGATCCTGACGGTGGTCGCACCGACGAAAGAGGCCACGTTGGGTGCAATCCCCCGCTCCTCGAGGTGCTCGAGGTACCCGCCCAGAGTCGTCCATGGAATGTCGAAGTGGATATCCGACTGGCGCTCCAGTGCCTCCTGACGCATCTCCTCGTTGAGCGGTCCCATCGACCACCCCTCTCCGAAGACCTCCAGAGTCACCCCTTGCCTGATGTCGCTCTGGGCCCTCGGATCCTCGAACAGGCTGACGGTGGCCCAGCTGAGCATGTTGATGAAGCCCGGTGCGACCGCCAGGCCCGAGACGTCGATCTCCCGGGCGCCGCGCACCCGGCCGAGATCACCGACCCCGACGACGGTGTCTCCCTTGAGGGCCACGTCACCGACATAGGGCTCGCCGCCCGTGCCATCGAGCACCGTACCTCCCCGCAGCACCACATCCACCTCGACAGCCGGGTTGCACGCGCACAGCGACAGCAACAGCAGCCAGCCTACCCCCAAGCGACCGATCGTGTCGGGACCTGCAGCAACCAACTTCCTCTCCCTCGCGAGAACAACAATGCAGTGATAGGCGTGGGTATATCACGAAATCGAGGGGACTCCCGGAGCAAGCTGTCGCAGTCTCGAGTGCTCGCCCGCGCAACCGGTCGATCGCCGACTACGCCAGCCGCAGCGTGCCGTTCAGCTCGACTACGGCTGGAGTCCGGTCCTGGAGCTGCGCATGAGACTCGGGCGAGAGCACGAGCACGGGCAGGGACCGGTCGTACAGCTCTTTCGCGACACAGGCGCCGAGGGCGAGAATGGCGTCCAGCTCGGAGAGCACGATGGCGGCCGGCGCGGTCCCCAGGCGGACAGCTTCGAGCAGGACGCTGCTGGCACTGCTCGATCCTCGCCCCATCGGCATGACCAGCACACGCCCGCTCACGATCGCTCCCGACTGTGGATGCCGTCGGTCGATGATCTCACCCGTCTGCGGATCGAGCCCTCCCCAGAGACTCAACGGCTCTTCCAGGACCAGGGTCTCTCCGCTGCCCTCACCGACGACGAGCAATCGCCCTTCGAGGACCGTCATCCTGCCTCCCACAGATCCGGGTCTCGCCAGACCTCACCCAGCGCGGCGGATCGCACGCACTCCTTCAATGACCCGAAGATCACACCCAGGCCGGTGTTCCCTGGCGTGTAGTGCGCGAACTTGCCGGAGTTGGTCATCAGCGATCCTTCGAGCGCCCGGAGAATCGGCGTGACCACGACGCAGGTGTCGACGACCAAGCGGACCCCGGCCTCCCGAAGCTGAGCATCCCAGCCGGCGTTCTCCAGGCGTGCCAGCGTGAACCGATTCGTGCAAACGACGAAGTCGACCTCCGACGTGGGGGGCCAACGGGCGACCAGGGGCATCAACCGCTCAAACTCGCCCCAGGAAAAGTGAGGACTGCCCAGAGCCACGGCCTCGAGTCGCCCGTCCGGTACCGTGGAGAGTCGGTCCCGCGCACTCTCGAGTGCCTGCAGGGTCACGGTGACCCGACGCTCGGGCTCGTGGCCCTGAAATGCCGCGTCCGAAGTCGGAGCCTCCGGAGTGACTCCGACGGCGTGGAAGAGCGCCACGGCCCCAGACGAGGCGGCAGCCGCTCCCAGGGCCTTGAGGAAGTCCTCGTCGGTGGACGGCAGCAGACCCTGGATCACTGGGATCGCGCTGGCGCAGTCCGCGCCGATGAAGTACCCAAGGACCGGCGCAAGCACCGGGCTCGCTAGAAGCTCCGGCGCCAGGCCTCCGACGTCGTAGAGAACTCGGCCCCTGCGGTTCTCGGCCACGTGCAGGCCGCAGGCCGGTGCGCGACCCGTGATCGCGGCGCAGATGTCGATGAAATCGCCGTACCGGTTCGAGCGGGCGCCGAGCACCGAGTTGACGAACGCGATGGCGTTGCTCTCGGCCCAGGCGACCTGCTCCCCCAGCTTCGGTCGATGATCGACCTGATACGGGGCGCAAGTCCAGATGGCTCGACAGCCCATCGTCTCGTAGGCCTGCATCAGGCGCAGTCCCCTGGCGCGCAGCTCGGCTGGACCGTTGAAGCTCTCCGGATGCAGCAAGTCGACCGCTCCTACGTTGAGAGTGGTCGGTACACGGACGGCTCCTCCCCCGGCCACCAGGAGCTCGGCGAAGTCGATCCCCGAGTCGCCGTGGAAGAGACAGCCATCGACATGGGCCGACGTGATGTCGAGCAACTCCGGGGCGTCATAGATGTCGGCCATCGTCGCGAGGATCCGCATCGACGTGCGCGCGGCTTCGCCGAGATCACCCGACAAGCAGGCCTGATCGAACTCGCTGAGACGGACCGACATCGTTCTTGCGCCGACGGACCTAGAGCAGTTCCAGGATCCGCTCCACCGGCCGACCGATGACGGCCCTCTCGGCCGTCACCGCGATCGGGCGCTGGAGGAGCGTCGGGTGCTGCGCCATCAACTCGACGAGGCGTGCCTCCGATTCCTCTCCGGTGAGGCCGAGTTCTCCGAAGGCTCGATCCCTACGACGCAGGACCTGGTGAGCCTCGAGCCCCAGCTTGCCAAGCACGTCCTTGATCTCCTCCACCGTCAGTGGCTCCTTGCGGTACTCCCGATAGCTGTACGGGGCATCCTCCTGCTCAAGCAAGGCGACCGCCTTGCGACAGGTGCTTCAGGTGCGGGTGCAGATCAGATCGATCATCGGTCCTCCATCAGCTCCTGGGGCGGGTGCCGACCTCACGTTCGAATCGGACCTCGCCGCCGACGATGGTCAGGTCCACTCGCGTCTCGGGGATCTCCTCGAGTGGCGCGGAGAGGATGTCGACCGAAAGGACTGCCAGATCCGCCAACTTGCCGACCGAAATCGAGCCCTTGCTCGTCTCTTCGAAGGCGGCGTAGGCGTTGTTGAGAGTGTAGCTGCGCAACGCTTCCTCGCGAGTCATCGACTGCTCGGGATAGAAGGTCTCGCCATTGCCCATCAGTCGCGAGATCGACGCATGGTAGCTCGCGATCGGGTCGATCCTCTCGACCGGCACGTCGGTCCCGTTGTTGATGACCACGCCGTTGTCGATCAAGGTGCGCCACATGTAGGCGCCGGTGCGGGCCCGCTCGTCGCCGATCCGCTGTGGCACCCAGGAGGCATCTGATGTGCAGTGAACACCCTGCATCGAAGCGATCACTCCCAGTGGAGCGAACCGGAGGAGATCGTCCGGGTGGACATGTTGGGCGTGCTCGATGCGCCAGCGCAGGTCGGTCCTGTCGCCGGCCGAAGCAAAGGTCTCCTCATAGATATCGAGCACAACTCGGTTTGCGCGGTCGCCGATGGCGTGAGTGTTCACCTGGAAGCCGTGCTCGATTGCAAGCTCAGCCGTCCTCCGGATGTCCTCTTCCGGCTCGAGCACCAGGCCGGTGCTCGTCGGCAGATCCTCGTAGGGCTCCAGCAGCCAGGCACCGTGAGCGCCGAGAGCGCCATCGATCTGGCGCTTGATCGACCGTACGGCGAGGAAGTCGTTGCCCTCGGCCTCCATCCGATACTCCGGGAGCCTCGCTTCCATCTCATCATTCGAGGCGTAGCGCACCATCGCGTAGAGACGAATCGGCAGCTCCCCCTCGGCTTCGAGCGCTTTGAAGAAGTCGATCGTGTCGAAGTCGACTCCCGCGTCGTGGAAGCTCGTCACACCGTGGCTCAGGGCCTCGAGGCCGGCCAGTTCGACCATCTTGCGGGCTTCGGCCTCGATCACCGCCGCCGGTCGTGCTGCGAGGGCCTCCCCCATCACCCGACCCACAACCCGCTGTGCCGTCTCCCGCATGAGGCCCGTGACGTCGCCTTCAGCGTCCCGCCCATACTCGCCGCCGGCCGGTGGCTCCGAGTCGCGGCCGATGCCCGCCAAGTCCATCGCCATGGCGTTGGCGAACGACGCGTGGCCGCTGGCGTGCCCCAGCAGCACCGGATTGTCCGGGCTCACGGCCGACAGCGCGGCGTGCACCGGATAGCCGTCGACACCGTCGGTCGGAGACTCGTCCCACTTCTCCTGATGCCAGCCACGCCCTCGGATCCACTCACCGGGGAGGGCCCCGGCCGCCGCGTCGGCGACCTGGGAGACGATCTCTTCCCAGGTGGCCGCCTGGCTCAGATCGAGGATCAACTCGGCATTCCCCAGGCCCATGAAATGACCGTGTCCCTCGATGAAGCCCGGGGTCAGCAGCCGCCCATCCAATTCGACAACCCGCGTCTCCGGCCCGATCCATGCCTCGATTTCCTCGTTCGTGCCGACGGCGACGACGTAGGCACCACGCACCGCGACAGCTTCGGCCTCGGGGAGAGCATCGTCCACGGTCGCCACGCGTCCTCCTCGCAATACCAGGTCGGCGATCTCGTCCGCGGCCCTCGAACCATGGTCCGGCGCCGTCGAGCATGCGGTCGACAAGAGTGCTCCGACGAGCACTACGGTCAACAATCTCAGCAAAGGCTTCATCAGTCTGTTTCTCCCTCGGGGTGAGCGCCAACACCACCGGTTGCGCTCCCTCCAGCCGTTTCGCCCTCGCCGGCAGCGAGGCTTTCGATCTCTTCCAGTCCGTAGAACCGTCCCTGGTTGACACCGGGGCTCTCGTCCGCCACTTGATTCCATGCCGCTTCGCTGCGCAGATTCTGCTTCCAGAACGGGAAGGTCCGGCACTGCGCGGGACGCACCGGATAGACGGTGCATTCCTCCTCCCAGAAAACACACGCGCCATCCGGACCATCCACCAGCGAGACCTTGTGCCCGACCCGCCTGAGGTATCGACGACCAAAGTCTTCGATCCTCAGGTCCAGATGAGCGGCCAGCGCTTCGATCTCGGCCTCCCCGACCCAGACATGACCCTCACCCTTGCAGCAGGCGCCGCATCGAGTGCAGCCGAAATGAAGGCCTTCGGCGTACCAGGGCTCGGGGAGGTTTTCGGATCGGGGCATGGCGGCTGAGCCTATCCGAGTCCACCTCGCCGCTGCAGGTCTCGTGACGGCCCAGGGTGTGGGCCTCATCCTCGCTGCCCAGATCGCCTGTCGGCACGTTCCTCCTCCAGTTACCGGCCGCGGCGAGCGTCGGCCGGCTCGGGAACCTTCCATGGGCCGAGGCGTTATGACATCGACGGGCGGAAACACTATGCTGCCCGACCACAAGGAGGAAGACCCCGAAATGAACGCACATACCACCAAGCTCAGGATTCTCACGGTGGCCTTCGCCGCCCTCGCCCTCTGCATTGGCACCGGCCTTGCTGCGGCCGACGACGACGGCGCGAAGACGATCCACCGCATGGAGATCCATCCCGATCACGACTGCGACGGCGACGACTGCGAGAAGCGCGTCCGCCGCATCGAGATCAAGACCGACTGCGACGGCGACGACTGTCCCGAAGGTGGCCGCGCCATCTTCATCGGTGACGGCGGCGACATGAAGGTCCTGCACGGCGACGACACTCTGCAATGGTTGAGCGAGGACATGCAGCAGGGCGGTTTCCTCGGCGTCAGCCTCACCGACCTGACCGACGAACTCAAAGAGCACTTCGGTGTTCCGGCGGGCTCCGGCGTCCTGGTCTCCAAGATCGTCGACGACAGCCCGGCGCAGAAGTCCGGCATTCAGGTCGGCGACATCATCACGCTCGTCGACGGCGAAGAGGTCGGCTCGGGCCGGGGCCTGTCGAGCGAAATCAGCTCTCGGGAAGAGGGCGACACCGTGACCGTCGAGCTGTGGCGCAACGGCCGCGCCGAGCAGGTCAGCGCTGTCCTGGGTAAGCGCGAGGGCCACGCCATGATGCGAGCCATGCCGCGGAAGGTCATGATGCGCAGCGGCGGTCACAGTGACCATGGCATGCACATCGAGCGCATCATCGAGTGTGATGGTGACGACTGCGAGGGCGGCATCGAAGGCTACGACTGTGGCGCCGACGAGTGCCGGGTCGAGGTGCGCTGCGAGGGTGAAGGCGACTGCTCCTGCACCGTCAACGGCGACGACGTCGACTGCTCAGAGATTCCCGGCTTCCACGGCAACTGAGCCGGGTTGCCACACGACTCAGGGCGAGGATCTCCGGATCCTCGCCCTTATTCTTGCGCCTACCCCGGCTCAACCTTGGGAGCCGGCGCCCAGCGGAGCCTGGGTCGTCACCTGTTCGACGTGGCACTGTCGACAGCGAGCTCTTTCGGGGTGAGTCGTCCGGATCGCCTCGCGCGCGGCGCGCCCGGTGTGGCAGGCCTGGCAGTTCTCGCGCATGAAGACGGCGTGTGGCAAGACCGGTGGCGCCTCGAAATGCAGTCTCGTGCCGGGCCGCAGATCCTGCGGCCGACCGACAAACTCGCTCGCCGTGAAGACCTCATCCGTCAGAGCGGAGACATGGCACTGGCGGCAGCGGGCTATCTTGCTCAAACCGGCCGTTTCCTCGTGGGGCGAGGGAGGAGAGAACCCGACACCGGCGACCTCTCGGCCCTCCCGGTTGTGACATTCGGTGCAGGTCATCCCGAAGGCACTGTGAGGGACGACAGGCGGCGCCCCGTCGTAGGCCCGTCGAGCCGCACGATCTGCTGCACTGCTCTTGACCACCTCAGACGTCCCAGTCGACCCACCACCACAGGCGGCGAGGCAGCAGACGGCGAGCAGGCAGGCCGTCAGGCGCGTTCGATCCGCACGGCGCATTTCTTGTAGTCCGGTTCCTTGCTGATGTTGTCCATGGCGTCCAGCGTCAGGAGATTCGCCAGTCGATGTTCGTCGAAGAAGGGGATGAACAGTGACCCTCGAGGCGGCTTGCCTCGACCGTCGATCTGCGCCTCGAGCTCGAGCTCTCCACGTCGCGAAGAGACCCTCACCAGATCACCGCTCTTGATCCCGAGGTCGAGGGCGTCTGCCCGATTGACTTCGACATAGGCCGTCGGAGCCGCCTGGTGCAGTTCGCGGGTCCGACGGGTCATTGAACCCGTGTGCCAGTGCTCGAGGATCCGGCCCGTCGACAGCCAGTATGGATACTCGCTATCCGGCGACTCGGCGGGCGGATGGTAGGGCCGGAGCCAGAATGCGGCCTTCTCGCCGTAGCCCTTCGCCTTGTAGAAGTGCACGCCATCGTCCTTCTTGACGTAGGGGTCGTAGCCGGCCGCGTACCGATACCGGGTCTCCTTGCCGTCGACCACGGGCCAGAGGAGACCGGGGGTCTCCTTGAGCTGCTGATACGACGCCAGGTCCTTGCCGATCCCCAGGGTGAAACGCCGGTACTCTTCGAACATCGGCTCGTGCCAATCGTCGTCGGGCCAGGGGAACAGGTCCCCCATCCCCATCCGTCTGGCGACTTCCATGATCTGCCACGCGTCCTCGCGGGCCTCGCCGGGCGGCTCCACAATCTGATTCCACTGCTGGGTTCGCCGCTCGGAATTGCCGAAGACGCCCTCGCGCTCGACCCAGGCTGCCGCCGGCAGGATGAGATCAGCCGCTTCGGTCGTCGGCGTCGGATAGATGTCGCTGACGACGAGAAACCGGCCGTCGCCGGGCTCGCGCTGGATCCGATTGAGATTCGGGATCGAAACCCAGGGGTTCGTCGTCTGCACCCACATCACCTTGACGTCCCCTCGCGAGAACGCGCGGAAGAGATCCATCGTGTGGTACCCGGGCTTGGCCGGAATCGTCCCTTCGGGGATGTTCCAGATCTCCTCAGCCCTCTTGCGGTGCTCGGGCTTGGTCACCAGCATGTCTGCCGGCAGGCGGTTCGACAGAGTCCCGACCTCGCGGGCCGTGCCGCAAGCGCTCGGTTGTCCGGTGAGGCTGAACGGATTGGCCCCCGGCCGCGCGATCTTGCCGGTCAACAGATGGAGATCGGTGATCAGGTTGTTCATCCAGGTCCCGCGGGTGTGCTGGTTGACTCCCATGCACCAGAGGCTGACCGTGCCCCGCGCCTGGTCGCCGTACATCTCGGCCAGTGCTCGCACCTGCGCCGCCGGGACGCCGGTGATCTCAGTGACGTGTTCCGGCGTGTACTCGGCGACGAACGCCTCGAGATCCTCGAGACTCGCGTTCGAGCCCCTGTCCTTGAAGGTGTAGTGCTCGGCCTGCTCGCCGTAGCAGCCATACCCGATCTCGTCGAGATCCTCCACGCCACGCTTGAAGACGACGTTCTCGTCGACAAAGGCATGGTCGATCTTGCCGTCGGCCACCAGCAGATGAAGGATTCCGTTGGCCAGGGCGAGATCGGTCCCGGGGCGGATCTGGACGTAGAGGTCGGCGTAATCTGAGGTCGGCGTCTGGCGAGTGGCGATATCGACGATCCGCACGCCGGGGTTCTGCCGCTTGTTCTCGAGAATGCGACTGAAGAGCACCGGGTGCATCTCGGCCATGTTGTTGCCCCAGAGGATGAAGTCCTCTCCCGCCTCGAGGTCCTCGTAGCAACCCATCGGCTCGTCGCTCTGGAACTGGGTCATGAATCCCATGACCGCGCTCGCCATGCAGAGCCGGGCGTTGGGTTCGAGGTTGTTGCTGCGCAGGCCGGCGCGGAACCACTTGGTCGCGGCGTACCCGTCGAAGACCGTCCACTGCCCCGAGCCGTACATAGACACCGACTCCGGGCCGTGCTCGGCGATCGCCTCGGCATACTTCGAGGCCACGAGGTCGAGAGCGTCGTCCCAGCTGATCTGCTCCCACGACCCGTCCTCGGCCCGCTTGAGGGGATGGGTGAGCCGATCCTCGCCGTACAGGAGGCCTGGCGTGTGGTACCCCTTGACGCAGAGCAGTCCCCGGTTCACCGGGCTGCGCTCGTCACCCTTGACGGCGACGACCTTGCCCTCGTCGACTCCGATCAGCAGACCGCAGCCCGTGCCGCAGTACCGGCAGGGGGCCTTGTGCCACTCGACGTCGCCGGGCTCTCGGGTGTCGGCCTGCAGCCGCTCCGCCTCCTCGCGGTCGCGACACGAGAAGGCCGCGATTCCGCCGGACGTGATGGCCAACGACTTGAGGAAGTCCCTTCGCTTCATGGCGTCTCTCCAGTGCGGTCGCTCGACTGGCCGTAGCGCCGCTCCATCTCCTTGCGGATCCGCTCCATCTCACCCTCGGCACCAGCCTCGAACCAGGTGTGCTCGGGCCGCGACAGGATCCCGTCGATCACGCTGGTGACCCGGTCGGCCGCACCTCGCTGGCCGTGCTCTCGAGCCTCGGCAGCCATCTCGCGCGCCTGCGGGATCAGCTCCATATAGAAGCGCTCGGCGACTTCGTACATCCCGTGCCAATGGGTGTAGTCGGGCGCCATCATCGACGCACCGTGACGAGCCCGACGGCCCTCGTGATGCCACAGATAGAACCACGTCCACTCGATCTCCTCGTCGAACTGAGTGGCGCTGCGCAGGCCGCTGTCGGCGAGAGCCGCCATGATCATCTGCCCCGGCTTGGCGAACTTCTCGTTGTAGAGGATGACCAGGTCGTCGTACTGCGAGTAGAAGGCGTTGATGTAGTCGGGCGTGTGGCAATGAGAGCAGACCTGCTTCATCCGTCCTCGCTTGGCTTCCGCCGTGTCGGCGATGAGTCCGCGTCGGGTCTCCGGGTTCGTCTCGGTGACGATGACGTGGTTGATGTCGGTGTCCATCACCAGAGAGACCGGCGGCCGGTTGGTCCAGGAGATGCGCTCGCCGGGATCGTGGGTGATCTTGCCGTCGTTGCGCAGGTGACCCGACATGTGGCAGGTCGCGCAGGTCGGCGCTCCGTCGTAGTCGTCGCCGAGAACCCACGAGCTACCTTCCAGATTCAGATCGTCCTTCAGATCGCGGTAGGCGACGCCGTGCTTGGATTCCTCGTAGATCTCCTTCTGCGGATGGTCCGGGCCGAGATGGCACTTGCCGCAGTTCTCCGGCTGACGGGCACGGCGAGGCGAGAAGTCGTGCCGGCTGTGGCAGGCAGAGCACGATCCGCGGGAACCGTCCAGGTTGAGCCGACCGATTCCGGTGTTCGGCCAGGACGCGGGATGGAGCTTCGGCTTGCCGTTCTCGTCGCGGACCACCCGACCGATGGCCTCCATGTTGGTCGGTGCACCGTTCTCGTCGGGGGCCAGGTCGTCGACCGTGATCTTGCCACCGTCGTTCGCCAGCAGGGCGACCTTCGATCCGTGACACTGCTGACAGCCGGACGCTGCGCTCGCCAACCCGTTGACCGCCTCCATCGCCCGCCCCGGCGTGGGGCTGTGGGGGTTGAAGGCGGACCGTGAACCCTCGACGGTCTCGGCGAGGAAGTTGTCGAGCGACGCCAGGATGTTGCCGGCCTTGGCGTGGTGGCTCTGCGCAAACTCACTCGCTTCGTCGACGTGACACCTAGAGCAGTCGCGCGGGGTCACGACGGTGGCGATCGTCTCGCCGTAGTGAAGAAAACCGTCGGCGTCGGCGTCGCTTGCCGTATGGCATTCGACGCAGCCGACGCCCTTCTCGGCGTGGGTGCTCCCCTCCCAGTGCCCGATGATCCCGGGCGTGCTCTGCTCATGGCATTCGACGCACTCGCGAGAGTTGGCCGGGACGCTCACGTGAGAGCTCCGCAGCCCGGCCTCCTCGGCCTTGCGTATCGTCTCCATCCATTGCACCAGGACGAGCGAGAGGAGAAAGAGAAAGCCGAGGCCGGCGATGATCCAACGTTTCGTTTCCAGAGTCATGGTTCCAATCCTCGAATCAGTGCCGGACGATGGCTTCCCAGACGGTGAGGGCGATGATCCCGACGGCGGCGGCGACGCCGATCCAGACGCTCGCCTCCTTGAAGCGGGTGTTGCGACGAATCCAGCCGTCGATGAACGGCCAGACGAACATGGCGCCGACGATGAAGCCCATGCTGAGCACCGCAGCGGTACCGGTGAAGAGCTTGAGCCAGCGGAAGGCGACGTAGAAGAACCACTCGGGCTTGATGACCTCCGGGGTGGTCAGTGGGTCCGCCGGCGGGCCCATGACCGCAGGAAAGATCGTGGCCAGAGCGCTCAGGAGCACCATCAGCACGAGGCCGATCGTGATCTCTGTCATCAGATGCTCGGGGAAGAAGTTGAAGCTCTCCGGCTCCTCGTCCTCCCCCTCGCGCTGCTTGAACTTGAACTCGGTGACGCCCTGCATCCTGATGATGAAGATGTGGACGGTGACCAGCAGGATGATCGTCACCGGCAGGACAGCGGCGTGCAGGATGAAGAAGCGCGACAACGTGTTCGAGTTGTAGGTCTCGCCGGCCAGCATCATGTTCTTGAGAAAGCCGCCGACGAGCGGCACTGTGTCGGTGATGTTGGCTCCGACCGTCGCGCCCCAGAAACTGAGCTGCTCGTAGACTAGTGAGTAGCCGGTGAAACCGGTCATCAGGGTCGCCAGGAGCAGGCCCATGCCGACCATCCAGTTGATCTCCCGCGGCTTGCGATAGGCGCCGGTGAAGAAGACTCGCATCTGGTGCAGGACGACCGCCGCGATCATCAGTGTCGCAGCCCACTTGTGGACCGAACGCAGGTACCAACCGAACGACGCCTCATCGGTGATGTAGCGCACCGACTCGTACGCCGTCTCGGGCGACGGCTCGTAGTAGAAGGCGAGCATGATGCCGGTGACGATCTGTACGACGAAGAGGTAGGCCGGCGTCCCACCGAGCGCGAACCACCAACGCTTCAGATGGTTCGGCACCGGTTCGTTCGTCAGCTCGCGGAGCTGACTGCCCGAGATCGGGAAGCGATCGGTGAACCAGCGGCGCACGGTCTCCATGGAGCTCAACTCCGACGCGTCCCGCCGCCGTCGAGGCAGGGATCATGCCCCGATCGGGACACCCTCGGTTCCACGATCCGACCCTCGGCACCGTCGGCCGGTGTCGCGGCCAGTGTGGCGGTCGGCACCTCGATGAAGAGAAGACCGTTCTCCACCCGCAAGGCATAGCGCGGCAGACTCTGGCCCGCATCACCGGGCGGTCCACTGGTGCCGCGTCCCACCGCATCGAACGTTCCGTTGTGACACGGGCAGAAAAACCGCTCCTCGGCCGATTGCCAGTGGACCTGACAGCCGAGATGAGGGCAGGTGCTCGACAGCGCGATGAAGTCGGAGGCGTCGCCGGCACTCCCCTGCCGGGCGACGGTCACGGCTTCACCGCCAGGCGCTTCGTAATGCAGCGAGTCCCCAACACTCATCCGATCGAGCTCGGCCAGGAACATCCACCCGGTCTCCTGCGGGTGTGCCGGGTAGAGATAGCGCCCGGCCACCAGGCCCATCGCCCCGTAACCTCCCGCCAGCCCCGATGCCATCGCCACCTTCGAGGCCATTCCGAGGAACCTCCGGCGATCGCCGTCCGGCGCTCGCTCTTCGACTTCGTCGATCCTGTCGTCCCGGTCACTCATCACGACCTCCGGCCCCTTCGGCACTTTCGAGGCCCGGGCATCCCGCGCCCCGACCCGCGTCCGTCTGCTGCTGTCTGTCCGCTCATCATACGTGCTTCAGCCCGATCACCGCCTGATGAAATTCTCCGGTCAACCGGCCGAGTTCACGCCACCCCGAAGGGTGGGTAGATTCCAGGACTTCCCGCCCCCTCAGGAACCACCGTGCGAGAATGCGGAATGCCCCACGAAGCGACCCCGCCGACTCTCGAGGACATATGCCAGGCTCGCGAACTGCTGGCGGACAGAGTCCGGAGAACGCCGGTGTGGGAATGGAAGGGCAGCCGGATTGCCGAACGCGTCGCGCCTGAGACGCGGGTCTTCCTGAAGCTCGAGCTGTTCCAGTATGCGGGGACCTTCAAGCCGCGCGGTGCGCTGGTCAACATGCTGAGGCTCACTCCCGACGAGCTGTCGCGAGGCGTCACCGCCGTCAGCGCCGGCAATCACGCGATCGCGGTCGCCTTCGCCGCCAATCAACTCGGCTGCTCCGCGAAGGTGGTCATGCTGTCAACAGCGAACGCAGCGCGAGTCGAGGCCTGCAGGGCCTTTGGCGGCGAAGTCCTCATGATCGATGATGTCCACGAGGCGTTCGAGACGGTTCAACGAATCGAGGCCGAGGAAGGCAGGGCCTTCATCCACCCTTTCGAGGGAGAGAACGCAATCCTCGGGACCGCCGGCGTCGGCCTGGAGTTGTGCGAACAGGTCGCCAACCTGGACGCCGTGATCGTTCCGATCGGCGGCGGCGGTTTGTGCGCCGGAGTCGCGACGGCCGTCAAGCTGATGCAGCCCGACTGCCAGGTCTACGGTGTCGAACCGGAAGGGGCCGACTCGATGCATCGTAGCTTCGCCGCCGGCGAGCCGCAGTCGATCGACGCCGTCAGAACGATCGCCGACAGCCTCGGGGCACCCTATGCCAAGCCCTACAGCTTCAGCCTCTGCCGGCGCTTCGTGGACGAGCTCGTCCTCGTCAGCGACGACCAGCTGCGCGATGCCATGCGCCTGCTTTTCGATGACTGCAAGCTGGTCGCCGAGCCCGCAGCGGGCGCCACGACGGCCGCGCTCTGCGGACCTCTGCGCGAACGATTGGCAGGACGCCGTGTCGGCCTGATCGTGTGCGGCAGCAACATCGACTTGGCCGGTTTTCATGCTCTTCTGAGCTGACGACTCGAACAGTCCACACGACTCCCGGTCTTTCCGTAGAATCAGCGCCTACCCCAAAACCACTCCCCTGGAGGTCTCATGTCGCGTTCGATCATTGTCACTGCCCTCTGCCTCTTCGCCCTCATTCTGACTACACCGCTTTCCGGCGTGGCGTCGCCGCGTCCGCTCCAGGATGAGACCGAGGAGTCCGAGACCGGGACCGCACCCGACGAGGACGCTGCGGAAGACGAAGAGAGCGCCGAGTGGGACGTCATGGCCCCGCCGGGCGATCTCAGCACGATCACGATCGATACGGACCAGACGACCTGGTCGGACGTCGACGTCAGCCCTGATGGCCGCACAATCCTCTTCGACATGCTGGGCGACATCTACACCGTCCCGATCAGTGGCGGCGAAGCGACAGCTGTGACCAGCGGCATCGAGTGGAACATGCAGCCCAGGTACAGCCCGGACGGCTCACAGATCGCCTTCATCACCGACCGCGCCGGCGGCGACAACCTCTGGCTGATGAACACCGACGGCAGCGAGCCTACGGCGGTCAGCAGCGAGAGCGAGAACCTCGTCCACTCGCCGAACTGGAGCCCCGATGGGGACTATCTTGTTGTGAAAAAAGGGTTTACCGGAACGCGGAGTATTCCAGGGGGTTCGCTCTGGCTCTATCACCGCGGCGGTGGTGGGGGCCTCGAGATGATCGAGCGCTCGCACGGCGAGCAGACCCAGAAGAGCGTTGATGAGGCAGCCTTCTCGGTCGATGGTCGCTATGTCTACTTCAGCCAAGACACCACCTCGGGCCGCGTCTGGCAGTACAACAAGGACTCCACCGGCCAGATCTTCGTCATCCAGCGCCTGGACAGGGAAACCGGTGAAGTCGACACGGTCGTCAGCGGTGCCGGTGGCGCCATCCGCCCGACGCCCTCCCCGGACGGCCGCTACCTGGCCTTCGTCAAGCGACTGCCCGGCCTGACCAGCGCGCTCTACTTGCAGGACCTGGAGTCAGGCAAGGAGTGGGCGATCTACGATGACCTCGATCGCGACCTCCAGGAGGTCTTCGGAATCCAGGGCAACTACCCGCGCATCGACTGGACACCGGACAGCGGCAGCCTCGTCTTCTGGGCGGGTGGCGGCTTTCACCGCGTCAAGGTCGCCGGCAGAGTGGTCGAGGACATCCCGGTCCACGTGCGGGCCGACAAGCAGATTCAGAATGCCCTCCGGTTCCCGGTGGACGTCGCCCCCGCTTCCACAGCCGTTCGGATGCTGCGCTGGGCGCAGTACTCGCCGGCTGGCGACACCGTCGTCTTCCAGGCCCTCGGTCACCTCTGGGTTCGCGATGTCGCCAGCGGCAGCCAGCAACGGCTCACCTCGCAGACCGATCACTACGAGTTCTACCCCGCGTTCTCCCGCGACGGTCGTTCGATCGTCTACACCACCTGGAATGACCAGGAGCTCGGTAGCGTCCGCATCGTCTCGGCACAGGGAGGCACCGGGCGCAGCATCACGCAGCAGCCCGGCCACTACGCCGAACCGAACTTCTCCCCCGAGGGAGATCGGGTCGTCTATCGCAAGCTCACGGGGGGGTACCTCCTCTCCGCTCTCTGGTCGCTCGAGCCCGGTCTCTACCTCGCCGCCGCCGATGGCGGGGGCGAGCCCGAGCGGCTCGTGCCCAGCGGCTTCGGCCCTCAGTTCGGCCCCGACGGCGACCGGATCTTCTTTTCGGACAGCGACGACCAGAGCCTGCTGCTCAAGAGCGTCGACCTCGAGGGACTCGACGAGAGGACCCACGCCTCGGGCAAGGGAATCGGCGAGTTCCGCCTCTCGCCCGATGGGCGCTGGCTGGCCTTCGAGGAGAGCTACAACTGCTATGTGGCGCCCTTCGTCGCCACCGGCAAGACGGTCAGCGTCGGATCGTCGACAAAGGCGATCCCCATCCGCCAGGTCTCGAAGCGCTCAGGCGAGTTCCTCCACTGGTCCGCAGACTCCAACTCACTCCACTGGGCGAACGGTGCGCTGCTCTACAGCCGCGACCTGGCGGACGCCTTCGCCTTCCTCGAGGGCTCACCTGAAGAGCTCCCGGAACCGGTCGCCGAGGGCGTCGACCTGGGCTTCGACGTCCCGAGCGACGTGCCGGAGGGTTCGATCGTCCTGACCGGAGCCAGGGTCGTGACCATGCGAGGCGCGCGTGACGGCGACCAGGAGGTCATAGAGAACGGCACGGTCGTCGTCGAGGGCAACCGCATCGTAGCGGTCGGCCCGGGCGGATCAGTCGACCACCCGGCCGGAGCCCATGTCATGGACCTGACCGGCAAGACGATCATCCCGGGCCTGGTCGATGTGCACGCCCATGGCTCCATGGCTCGCGCCGAAATCAACCCGCAGCAGAACTGGTCGCAGTACTCGATGCTCGCCTTCGGGGTCACGACAACTCACGACCCCTCGAACGACACGAGCAGCGTCTTCTCCGCTGCCGAACTCCAGAGGACCGGCGCCATGGTGGCGCCCAGGATCTTCTCCACCGGAACGATCCTCTACGGCGCGCATGTCGCCGGGTTCGCCTCGAAGATCGACAGTCTCGAAGACGCTCACTTTCACGTCCAGCGCCTCAAGGACGTCGGTGCGATCTCGGTCAAGAGCTACGCCCAACCACGACGTGACCAGAGACAACAGGTCATCGAGGCGGCTCGTGAACTTGGCATGATGGTGGTCCCGGAGGGCGGCGGCAATCTCCAGTTCAACATGAACCAGGTGGGCGATGGACACACCGGCATCGAGCACGCCCTGTCGATCGCTCGCGGCTATGAAGACGTCCTACAGTGGTGGTCACAGACGGCCTCCGGTTACACCCCCACCTTCGGCGTCGCTTACGGCGGCCTGTCGGGCGAGTACTACTGGTACGACCGGACCAACGTCTGGGAGAACGAGCGGCTGATGCGTTACGTCCCACGTTTTCTCGTCGAGCCGCGCTCGATCCGCCGGCCCAAAGCGCCCGACGACCACTACAACCACATCGAGGTCGCTCGCTTCGCCAAGCAGCTTCGCGACCGTGGCGTGTCGGTACAGATAGGGGCCCACGGCCAGCGGGAGGGTCTCGCCGCCCACTGGGAGGTCTGGATGCTCAGTCAGGGAGGCTTCACACCGTGGGAAGCGCTACGCGGTGCGACGCTCGACGGCGCCTGGTACCTGGGCATGGATGGCGATATCGGCTCGATCGAGCCGGGGAAGCTCGCCGACCTGGCGATCATCGACGGCAATCCGCTCGAGGACATCAGGCGGTCGGAGCTCGTCGACTACACGATGATCAATGGTCGACTCTTCGAGACGGCGACCATGAACCAGATCGGCAACGAGACCTCTACCCGGGAGCCCTTCTTCTTCGAGCTCGAGGGAGGAGACACCATCCATCCGGCAACCACGCGGTGGCTGGAGGAGTTCAAGCGGCGCCACGGCTGGGTCCACTGACCCGGCGGGCCTATGGACGGAGCAGGACGAGCGTCGCGCCACCGCCGGCGCCGTGCTGCCCCGTCGTCGTGAAGGCCATGATCTTCCGGCCGTGAGGCGGGCGGGCGAGCCATCCCGGCAGTGCTTTCTTCAGCACCGGGCCGTCGGGCGACCGGAGCCCTCGCCCGTGAACGACACGGACACAGCGCATGCCCGCCTTGAGGGCACGCCGTAGGCCTTCGGCCACGATCCGGCCCGCCTCGTCCTCGATCAGGCCGTGGAGGTCGAGGGTCAGTTCGGGAGGATAGTCGCCCAGCTCGAGCCTGCGAAGCTGAAGCGGGTCCGTCTTCGACGCCCGGCCCTGTTGGTGCTCTCCCCACTCCGCCATCTCGAAAGCGACCCCCGGTTCCTCGACGTGCTGCCGCACGCGCTTGCGCCGCCAACGCACCCGCGACGGTCCCTCGACCAGCCGATCGACATCCTCCATCGCCTCGGCGAAGTCATCCCCTGTCCCGGAGCCGCCCATGATCGAGGCAACCTAGCACGCGGCAGGAGGTCCTCTGAGCCCCATCCTGTAACGAATCCACCCGCGGCCCGGACAGAAGAGGGTAATTCCAAGCGACACCGGCGCCCGGGGGGGCGTCCCCTCTCACAAGGAACAGGAGACAGGCCCATGGATACCCACACCATCACTCAGAAGATCAAAGAGATCATCGCCGAGGTCGCCGACCTCGACACTTCGGAGATCGAGGACCGCGCGCACTTCATCGACGATCTCCAGCTCGATTCCCTCTCGCTGCTCGAGATCGGCGTCGATGTCGACTACGAGTTCAAGCTCGGCGCCGCCGAGGAACGCCTGAGCAAGCTGCGCACGATCCCCGAGACGGTCCTCCTGGTCGAGGAGATCCTCGGCGCCCGAGCCGCCGCCTGACCCGGAACCGTTGATGATCCAACGCATCGTCATCACCGGCCTCGGTGTCCTCAGCCCGATCGGCATCGGGCATCGGTCGACCTGGGAAGGATTCCTCTCCGGAGCCAGTGGTATCCGCCCGGTGCGATCTCTCGCCTCCGACGGCTACAACTCGAATCTGGGCGCTGAGATCCATGGCTTCGACGCAGGCGACTGGATGCTCAACGTAGATCCCGGTCGCATCGGTCGGGCCTCGCAGCTCGCCGCGTCGGCCGCCCGCATGGCGTTGACCGACGCGGGACTGGACGGAGTCGCCGACTCGACCCGGGCCGGCGTGGCGATGGGCACAACCTCCGGGGAGCCTGGAGAAATCGAGAACTTCGACGACTGCTGGCTCGACGAAAAGCCCGAAGCGGTACGCGCCGATTTCGTCAATCGCTACCGCTGCAACAGCATTCCCGAGATCGTGGCGGCCGAAGTCGGCTTCCGGGGCGCGAACATCATGATCCCAACGGCGTGCGCAGCCGGTAACTACGCCATCGCGTGGGCCTTCGACACGCTCCGCGCCGGTGGGGCCGACATCATGCTGGCAGGAGGGGCCGACTGCTTCTCACGCATCACCTACAGCGGCTTCTCGCGGCTGGGTGCGATCGCTGGAGAGCGCTGCCGGCCGTTCGATCGCAACCGCGAGGGCATGGTCCCCGGGGAGGGGTCCGGGGTCCTCGTGCTCGAGACCGAGGCGCACGCCCGGACACGCGGCGCGCGCATCTACGGCGAGATCACCGGCTACGGTCTCTCCTGCGATGCCCATCACATGACGGGGGCTCACCCCGAGGGCGACGGCGCGGTTCGCGCCATGCGCCAGGCTCTCGACAGCGCGGGCCACGCCCCGTCCGAGGTCAGCTACATCAGTGCTCACGGCACGGGAACCCCGACCAACGATCGGATCGAGACCGCGGCTGTCCGGCGGGTCTTTGGAGAGCACGCGGATCTGCTCCCCATGAGTTCGGTCAAATCGATGATCGGGCACACGATGGGCGCCGCCTCGGCAATCGAAGCCGCAGTCTGCTCACTCGCCGTCACTCACGACCTCGTGCCGCCGACCATCAACTACTCAGAACCCGATCCGGAGTGCGACGTCGACTGTGTCCCCAACGTCGCCCGACAGATGCCGGTAGACCTCGCCATGAGCAATGCCTACGCGTTCGGCGGCAACAACGCGTCGCTGACGATTCGCAAGTGGGCTGCCGTATGACGAATCGACGAGTCGTCGTCACCGGAGTCGGTCTCGTCAGTCCGTCATCCGGCACTGCCCGGGAGCTGCACACCGTGGCCTGCGGGGGCTCTCCACCGGGAGAACGTCGTCCGGAGTTGACGGTCCCGGGTTCGACGCCGCCTCTCGCCGCCCCCCACTCGCTCTTCGACGCCCGCGCCGAGTTGGGTAGGCACAACCTCCGGCCACTCGACCGTACGGGCCGCCTGGCCGCTGCCGCCGCCAGGCGTGCTCTGGAGGACAGCGGCTGGAGCCAGGACGATCTGGCCGCAAGCGATGTGGGGCTGGTGCTGGGGACCATGTTCGGCAGCGTCGGTACGATTGCAGGATTCGATCGCCGGGGCGTCTCGGCAGGACCCAGCTATGCGAAGCCCCTCGACTTCGCCAACAGCGTGATCAACGCCGCCGCGGGGCAGACCGCGATTCGTTTCAACCTGCGTGGCGTCAACGCCACCATCTCCGGTGATCTGACATCGGGCCTTCAGGCGCTGGGCTACGCCACCGACCTCGTCCGTAATGGCCGGGTCGACGCAGTCCTCGCGGGGGGTGCCGACGAACTCTGTCTCGAAACCGCCTGGGGCTTCCGCAAGCTGGGCCTCCTGTGCGACGACTCGATCGAGCGTGCCATTCCTCTGGCGCGTCGAGCGACCGGCATGGTGCCCGCCGAGGCTGCCGCGCTGCTCATGCTCGAGAGCCTCGACTCCGCCGAGCAGCGAGGTGCGACCATCCTGGCCGAGATCCTGGGTCACGGCTCCGGCTTCGACCCGGCGCAGGGCGGAGAGCCCGAGGGCCGCGCGACCAGCCTCGCCGACGCGACCCAGCGCGCCATGGCCGACGCCGAACTCCAAGCTGAGGCGCTGTCCTGCATCAGCCTCGGCGCCAACGGCACGGCGCACGACCCATCGGAGGTCGCCGCACTCGAGCGAGTCCTCCGTCCGCGCATGCCCCTGCCGGCGATAGCCGGTAAAGCGAGCACCGGCGAGGCCCTCGGCGCCGCAGGCCCCCTCCAGACGATCCTCGGCATCGAGAGCCTGCGTCGCTCGCATCTCCCCGGGATACCCGGCCTCGAGCTCGCCACAGGGGGCCTCTCGCTGAACGCCAAGGCGGAGTGCTCCCAGGTCTCCGGATCGACTGTCCTGATGACGTCCCTCGGCCTTCAGGGCAAGTCCGCGGCCCTGATCGCCCAGGTCGCCCTCTAGCTGCAAGTGCCTGGAGTCGCCTTGGAGCTTCAGGCCGCGGCCGAACTCGAGGTGGCCTCGAAATGACCGCTGCGCAGGAACGAGACCGTCTCTCGCGCAACCAGGCCCGAGTTCATGATGAAGGTGTGGGAGTGCGGGACGACGACGTGATCCGACATTCCGGGTAGCCGGGTACTGTCCACCGTCACCGAACCGTCGTGTTCGGAGCCGAGCAAGAGGCCACCGATCGGATTGATCCAGCGACTGCCCGCCACGATCCCGGTTTCGACATCGACCTCGTCCAGGCTGGCCGGCAGGTTGCCCTCCCGGGTCCCGAGTTGCGCCGCCACATCACCAAGAAAGAGCCGGAAGAGAGGAGAGCGCCCGATCACATCAACCACCTCGCTCCCCTGGTTCGGGGGCGCGATCATCACCAGTCTCCCAGGGCCTGGACCCTGGCCTGAGGCCAGGCAGGCCCTGGCTACCAGTCCGCCCAGCGAATACCCCACCCAGTGGATTCCCTCGACGCGATCGAGCTCCCGTTTCGCGACCTGTCGTTCGACGGCGTGGACCGCCTGCTCGAGAGACCGTGGCCGCGCTGGATACCTGAGATTGTGGACATCGAAGCCGGCTCGCCGGAGGCGCTGGGCGAGCAGCACCATCGACCAGGTGCCACGACCCAGGCCGTGAAGCAGAACGACGGATTCGCGATTGGGCATTCCGGGAGTCCTCTCCTCCGAGCCTACGCTCCCATCAGGCCGATGGTTTCGCCGTCGACCAGGTCCATCGACTCGGCCTGCGGCGTCACCGGCAGTCCCGGCATTCTCATGACATCACCCAAGAGAGGGATCACGAAGCCAGCGCCTGCCGAGAGCTCCAGCGACCTAACCGTGACGTCGAAGTCCTCGGGGCGACCCGCAATTCGAGGATCGTCGGTCAACGAGGTCGGCGCCTTGGCGATGCAGACCGGTAGTTCCCCGTACCCCAGGGAGGTCAAGCGCTTCATCTGCGACTGCGCGAGCTTCGAGAAGACGACTTCCCTGGCGCCGTACATCGTTCGTGCGACCTTCTCGATCTTGTCGGGAATCGCTTCGGACCAGTCGTAGAGCGGCCGGAAACGGGAGGGGTGCTCCTCGACGTGCTCGAGGAGGGTTCGCGCCAGGTCTTCCGCGCCCTCGCCACCTTGCCCGAAGTGATCCGAAACCGCGAACGGAACTCCCTCCGCCTCGCAGAAGGAGCGCACGGCCTCAATCTCTTCGTCGGTGTCGCCGCCGAACTTGTTGAGCGCGACGACCGGGATCTCTCCGAAGGCCTGAATGTTCTGGATGTGCTTGTGGAGGTTGGGCAGGCCGCGGGCGACGGCCTCGGCATCAGGCTTCTCGATGTTGCGCCTGAGCACCTTCCCATGGCGCTTGAGAGCTCGAATCGTCGCGACGAGAACCACCGCCGCCGTGTCCAGGTCAGCGGACTGGCACTTGATGTCAAAGAACTTCTCTGCGCCAAGATCGAAACCGAAACCGGCTTCGGTGATGACCCAGTCAGCATGGGACATGGCCATCTTGGTCGCCAGGACCGAGTTGCAGCCGTGCGCGATATTGGCGAACGGGCCACCGTGTACGAACGTAGGCACGCCCTCGATCGACTGCACGAGATTCGGCATGAGTGCATCGCGAAGCAGCACCATCAGGGCGCCGACCGCTTTGATGTCCTTCGCCAGGACAGGCTCCTCCTGATAAGTGAAACCGATCAGGATCCGTCCCAGGCGCTTTCTCAGGTCCGCCTCGCCCTCGGCCAGGCAGAGGATCGCCATGATTTCGGAGGCGGGCGTGATGTCGAATCCCGTCTCGCGGGGAACGCCCTGCAACTTACCGCCCATTCCAACCATCGTGTTGCGCAACGCTCTGTCATTGAGATCGACGACCCGACGCCACATGACCCGCCGCGGGTCGATCTCCGGCGACTTGCGATGGTAGATGTGGTTGTCGAGCATCGCGGCCAGCAGGTTGTTGGCGCTCGTGATCGCGTGGAAGTCGCCGGTGAAGTGGAGGTTGATGTCGACCGTGGGCACGACGATCGACTTGCCGCCGCCCGTTGCGCCCCCCTTCTTGCCGAAGGTCGGTCCCAGTGAAGGCTCGCGCAGAGCGAGCGCCACCTTCTCGCCGATCCGCCTCAGCCCCTGGGCGAGGCCGATCGACGTCGTCGTCTTGCCCTCGCCGGCACTGGTCGGCGTGATCGCCGACACCAGGACCAGACGCCCCTTGGGCCTGCCGTTGTCGGCCGCCGCCAGGCGTACCTTCGCTTTGTCGTTGCCGTAGGGAACCAGATGTTCGTCGGCGATTCCCAACTCGGCTGCCACTTCACTGATAGGGCGTACAGAACTCACGTGCTTCTCCTTTTCTAGTCCAGCTCCCGATCATACGCTCTCGCCGGCCTGCCGTGGTGGGCGGCCGGCGCTTGCGTGCGAGCGGGCGGTAGACTCCGATACATGCCCGGACCCGATCAGACCTCTCTCCTCGAAGTGACCGGCCTACGGACGGTCTTCGACGGTGGCGGCTCCGCCGCAGTGGACGGCGTTCAGTTCTCGATCGAGCCGGGCCGGACCCTCGGACTCGTCGGAGAATCGGGGTCCGGCAAATCGGTGACCTCGCTGTCGGTGATGGGACTGCTGCCCGAGACGGCGAAGATCGTCGATGGGCAGGTCGCCTACCTGGGAGAGGACCTCGTGAGACTTCCACCCAAGGCCTTCCGCGAGATCCGAGGTTCCGAAATCTCGATGATCTTCCAGGAGCCCGGGACCGCCCTCAACCCGGTCTTCAAGGTCGGCAGCCAGGTGGTCGAGGCGATTCGGATCCACGAACGGGTCTCTAAGGCCGAGGCCCGTGAGCGTGTCGTCCGACTCTTCGAAGAAGTGGGGATGCCAGACCCGGAGCGCCGTTTCCACAGCTATCCGCACGAGCTCTCCGGCGGGCAGAAGCAGCGCGTCATGATCGCAATGGCTCTGGCCTGCAGCCCTCGACTGCTCATCGCCGACGAGCCGACGACCGCCCTCGACGTGACGATCCAGGAGCAGATCCTGGATCTCCTGCGTCGGCTGCGGGACGAACGCGGCATGGCGATGCTCTTCATCACCCACGATCTCGGCGTGATCGCTGAGATCGCCGACGATGTTGCCGTCATGTATCAGGGCGAGCTCGTCGAGACCGCGGACGTGCTCTCGCTCTTCGAGAATCCCCGACACCCGTACACCCGAGGACTGCTGGCCTGCCGGCCCCGCCTCGACAGCACCTTCAACCGGCTGCCCGTCGTCGGCGATTTCCTCGACGACCAGGCGACCGCGCGCGAGGAGGCCTCACAACGAACTCATCGGCTTTATCCGGGAACTGACGCCGGAGACGATGCCGCGACCGTCTGGATCGACGCCGCCGAAGCGCCCCTCTTGTCGGTCCGCGACCTATCGGTCCACTTCTCCTCGCGTGGCGGCTGGCTGCGCAAAGGAGCACCGGCGGTCAAGGCGGTCGACGGAGTCAGCTTCGACATCTACCGCGGTCAGACTCTGGGCCTCGTTGGCGAGTCGGGCTGCGGCAAAACGACGACCGGGCGGGCGATCCTCAGGCTGACGGAGATCACGTCGGGTGAGGTGGAGTTCGACGGCCTCGACCTCAGAGCCACGAAGGGAAAAGCGCTACGTCGATTGCGACGCAGATTTCAGTTGATCTTTCAGGACCCCTACGCTTCGCTCAACCCCAGGATGCGGGTCGAGGCGCTCGTCACCGAACCGATGGCGGTTCACGGCATCGGTACCAATCGCGAGGACCGGCGCGCGAGAGCTTCGAAGTTGCTCGGGGAGGTGGGGCTCGAGACTCAGCACCTGGATCGGTATCCGCACGAGTTCTCCGGCGGCCAACGGCAACGCATCGCCATCGCTCGTGCGCTCGCCGTCGACCCGGAGCTGTTGATCTGCGACGAGTGTGTCTCAGCGCTCGACGTGTCTGTCCAGGCCCAGGTCCTCAACCTGCTGAAGGACCTCCAGGAGAGCCGGGGCTTGACCTATCTCTTCATCAGCCACGACCTGTCCGTCGTCAAGTTCATGGCGGACGTCATCGCGGTGATGCGCCGGGGTCGTATTCTCGAGTTCGGTGGCGCACAGAAAGTCTACGCCGAGCCCGCCGAGGACTACACTCGAGCGCTGATCGCGGCCGTCCCGGACGATTCGCTCGAAGCGATAAGGCTTCGGGTGGCCGGCCGTTCTTGTTGACCCCCACACCGGCGTCAGGGAGAATACGCGGGATCAGCGGCAACTGCGCTCACGGCAAGTGGCGATGGATTGCGCTGGACTCGAACTCAACCTCTCCAAGACCGCTGCTGCACCAACTGAGTTAGGACGATGACCCTCGGCCGGTCGACTAGAGCGCGTGTACAATAGCTTGTGAAAGTTTTCACAAGCGGCCGGGCGTCGAGACGACCCGACGGGAGAAACTCACAAACATGGCACTGCACAAGATACGCCGTGGCCTAGATCTGCCCATAAGCGGCGCGCCCGAAGGAGCTCCGGAGACCGCTCCGCAGATCTCGCGGGTGGCCGTCATGGCCGCCGACTTCGTCGGCATGAAGCCGACCATGCACGTCAAGGTCGGGGACTCCGTCCAACGCGGGCAACTGCTGTTCGAAGACAAGAAGACCCCCGGTGTGCGCTACACCGCCATCGGCGACGGCCGTATCGTGTCCGTCAACCGGGGCGACCGGCGGGCTCTCCAGTCGGTCGTGATCGAGCTGACGTCGGCCGAGCGCGCCGGCCGCGGCGGCGACAGCCGATTCAAGAGCTTCACCAACCAGCACCCGAACTCCATGTCGGGCGACCAGGTCCGGGCCCTGCTCCTCGAGTCCGGGCAATGGGTCGCACTGCGCCAGCGCCCATTCAGTCGCGTCGCCTCGCCCGAGGAGACCCCGGCCGCGATCTTCGTCACGACGACCGACAGTAACCATCATGCGCCCGATCCCACGACGGCTCTGGAGGGACGCCAGGGTGACTTCGAACGCGGCATGACGGCGTTGGGCAAGCTCACCGAAGGACCCGTCTACGTCTGCACCCGTCCGGGCCTGGAGATCACACTCCCCTCTCAGGGCAATTTCCGTCAGGAGGAGTTCTCCGGCCCCCATCCGTCGGGCACGGCCGGTCTTCACATCCACGAACTGGCTCCGGTCAGTCGGCAGCGCACCGTGTGGTGGGTCGGCTATCAGGAGGTCCTGGCCATCGGAAAGCTGTTCGAGACCGGCAATCTAGATGTCGGGCGCGTGGTCTCTCTGACCGGGCCCAGTGTCGCGCGACCTCGGGTTCTCAAGACCCGGGTCGGCGCCAGTCTCGACGAACTCGTCGCCGGTGAGCTCACCGGCTCGGACAACAGGGTCGTCTCTGGATCGGCGATCTTCGGTCGCACCGCCATGGGCGAGGTGCACGGCTTTCTCGGTCGCCACCACGCTCAGATCACGGCGCTACCGGAGGGCCACGACCGGGAGTTCCTCGGCTGGATGAGGGCCGGAGCAAACAAGCACTCCGTGACGCCTGTCTTCCTCTCACGGCTACTGCCGGGCAAGACGTTCGACCTCTCCACCACGACGAACGGCTCCGACCGGGCGATCGTCCCGATCGGCATCTACGAGAAGGTCTTCCCCTTCGACATCCCCCCCTCCTACCTCCTGCGGGCTCTCGCGGCGGGAGACATCGAACAGGCCGAGTCTCTCGGAGTGCTCGAACTCGATGAGGAGGACCTGGCCCTTTGCTCGTACGTCTGTCCGGGCAAGCACGACTACGGCACCTACCTGCGCAACGTGCTGACGACGATCGAGAAGGAAGGTTGATGAAAGCTCTACGCAGACTGCTCGACGGGCAGGCTCGGCATTTCGAGCCGGGAGGGAAGCTCCACAAGTTCCATGCCCTTTACGAGATGCCGGACACCTTCCTCTACACGCCGGACTCGGTGACCCGGGGAACGACGCACGTCCGCGACGCCCTGGACCTCAAGAGAATGATGGTCACGGTGGTCGTGGCTCTCGTGCCGGCGATCTTCATGGCGATGTACAACACCGGCTTGCAGGCGCATCTGGCAATCGCCGCCGGAGCCGCTCCACTGGCGAACTGGCAGACGGGCCTGATGCAGTCCCTCGGGTTCGCCTTCGACCCGACCGATCTGCTGGCCTGCCTGGTCCACGGCGCCCTCTACTACCTGCCGATCACCGCCATGACTTTCGCGGCAGGCGGTGCAGCGGAGACACTGTTCGCCGTCGTGCGTAAGCACGAGATCAACGAGGGCTTCCTGGTCACCGGAATGCTCCTGCCGCTGACCCTGCCCCCGACGATCCCACTCTGGCAGGTAGCCCTGGGGATTCTCTTCGGCGTGGTCATCGGCAAGGAGGTTTTCGGCGGCACGGGAATGAACATTCTCAACCCGGCGCTCACGGCGCGCGCCTTCCTCTTCTTCGCCTATCCCGGCCAGATCTCGGGAGACGCGGTGTGGACCGCGGCCCAGACGAGCCCCGACGGCTATAGCGGAGCGACCTGGCTCGCCCGTGCGGCGGTCGAGGGAGAGGCCGGACTCGAAGCCGGCCTGGCATGGAAGGATGCTTTCATTGGGCTCATTCCCGGCTCGATGGGCGAGACCTCGGCTCTCGCCTGCCTCGTCGGTGCCCTCATCCTGGTGATGACCGGCATCGGCTCGTGGCGGATCATGCTCGGCCTCGTCGGCGGCACCGTAGCCACGAGCTACCTGCTCAACATGGTCGGTTCCGAGACCAATCTGCTGCTCACGGTCCCCTGGCACTGGCAGATGGTGCTGGGCGGCTGGGCTTTCGGTGCCGTGTTCATGGCGACGGACCCGGTCTCCGCGGCGCACACCAATCGCGGCAAGTGGTTCTACGGCTTCTTCGTCGGCGTACTGGCCATCCTCGTCAGGGTCCTCAACCCCGCGTATCCCGAAGGCATGATGCTGGCCATTCTCTTCATGAACGTCTTCGCATCGACGATCGATCACTTCGTCGTCCGCGCCAACGTGCGCAGGAGGCAAGCCCGCTATGCGTCATAGCGTCGTCTACACCCTCGTTTTTTCCGCCCTGCTCTGCGTCGTCTGCGCGATCATGGTGTCGAGCTCGGCGGTCACCCTGAAAGAGCGCCAGGACGTCAACAAGGCTCTCGACCGCAAGACCAATGTCCTCGAAGCGGCCGGCCTCATCGAGGCTGATGCCGACGTGACCGCCGAACAGGTCGAGGAACTCTTCGGCTCATTCAGTTCGGTCTTCGTCGAGCTGGCGACCGGACAGGAGGTCGAGGGGGGCGATCCCGACCTCTACGACCAGCAGAAGGCGAAGAAGAACCCGGACACGAGCCGCGAGGCTCCGACCAACTCCTCTCTGATCAAGCGGGTGCCCGAGAAGGCCGTCGTCTACAAGCTGCTCGACGACGGTGGTGAGATCGAGACCCTGATCCTCCCGATCGAAGGTTACGGACTGTGGGGCACGCTCTACGGCTTCATGGCTCTCGAGGCCGACTCCAACACGGTCGTCGGAATCACCTACTACGAGCACAAGGAGACGCCCGGGCTGGGCGGCGAGGTCGAGAACCCCCGCTGGAAAGCCCTGTGGCCCGGCCGGCGGATCTTCGACGCCGAAGGTGAACGGGCGCTCCAGGTCATCAAGGGCAATGCCGGTCCGGTAGCCAGCGATCCCCATCGGGTCGACGGACTCTCGGGCGCCACCATCACCAGCCGCGGAGTCACCAACATGATCGACTTCTGGACCGGCCCGGACGGCTTCGGTCCCTATCTCGAGAGCCTGCGCCGCGAAAGGAGCGTCGCCTGATGGCCGACAAGACCTCGAGGATCGTCATCGATCCTCTCTTCAGCAACAACCCGATCGCCCTACAGGTGCTCGGCATCTGCTCGGCGCTGGCGGTCACGACCAAGCTCGAGACCTCGCTGGTGATGTCGGCGGCGGTGATCGCGGTGATCGCCGCGTCGAACTTCTCGGTCAGCCTGCTGCGCAATCACATCCCATCGAGCATCCGGATCATCACCCAGCTGACGATCATCGCCTCGTTCGTGATCGTCGCCGACCAGATCCTCAAGGCCTACGTCTACGACGTCAGCAAGCAGCTCTCGGTCTTCGTCGGCCTGATCATCACCAACTGCATCATCATGGGCCGTGCCGAGGGCTACGCGATGCAGAACCCACCGTTCAAGAGCCTTCTCGACGGTATCGGCAACGGGTTGGGGTACTCGCTGATCCTGATCATCGTCGGTACGATTCGTGAGCTCTTCGGGTCGGGCAAGCTGCTCGACGTCGAGATTCTGCCCCTCGTCTCCGAGGGGGGTTGGTATCAGCCCAACGGCCTGATGCTGCTCTCGCCCGGAGCCTTCTTTCTTATCGCCTTCCTGATCTGGGGACTCCGAACCTGGAAGCCGGAACAGGTGGAGGAAGACTGATGGAACATTATTTGAACCTCGCCGTGAAGGCGGTCTTCGTCGAGAACATGGCCCTGGCCTTTTTCCTCGGGATGTGTACTTTCATCGCCTGCTCGAAGAAGGTCGAGACCGCAATTGGCCTCGGCGCCGCCGTGATCTTCGTTCTCACAGTCACCGTGCCGCTGAACAACCTGGTCTACACCTACCTGCTCAAGGAGGGAGCCCTCTCCTGGGTCCACGCGAGCCTCGGTGGCTACGACCTCTCTTTCCTCGGACTGCTCTCCTATATCGGCAGCATCGCAGCCGCCGTGCAGATCGTCGAGATGGCACTGGATCGCTACGCCCCCAAGCTCTACAACACCCTGGGTGTCTTCCTGCCGCTCATCGCCGTCAACTGCGCCATCCTCGGCGCCTCGCTCTTCATGGTCGAGCGTGAGTACGACCTCGCCGAGAGCGCGGTCTTCGGCTTCGGTTCCGGCATCGGATGGGCGCTGGCGATCGTCGCCCTGGCTTCGGTCCGTGAGCGACTGCGCTACAGCAACGTCCCAGCGGGCCTACGCGGCCTCGGCATCACCTTCCTGCTGACCGGCCTGCTGGCCATCGCCTTCCTCGCCTTCTCGGGCATTCAACTCTAAGGGCCCTCTTCTGATGTTCACGATCGGTCTCGGAGTTCTGATGTTCACGGTGGTGATCCTCTCCCTCGTAGGAGTGGTCCTCTTCGCCAAGCGCAGCCTCGTGCAGTCGGGCGACGCCACCATCTCGATCAACGACAACCCCGATCTGGCGATGACCGTCCAGACCGGTGGCACGCTCCTCGGAGTCCTCGCCGACCAGGGGATCTTCATCCCGTCGGCCTGCGGCGGCAAGGGCAGCTGCGGCGTCTGCAAGGTGGACGTCCTCGCCGGCGGCGGCGCCATGCTGCCGACCGAGACCGGGCACGTCAGTCGCGGTGAAGCTCGCGAGGGCTGCCGTCTCTCCTGTCAGGTGAAGGTCAAGGGAGACATGGCGCTGCGGATGCCGGCGGAGATCTTCGACGTGAAGCGGTGGAAGTGCACCGTGCGTTCGAACAACAACGTCGCGACCTTCATCAAGGAGCTCGTCCTCGAGCTACCCGAAGGCGAGTCCGTGCCCTTCCGGGCCGGCGGCTACATTCAGATCGAGTGTCCTCCCCATGTCGTCAAGTACTCGAACATCGACGTCGAAGACGAGTACCGGGAGGACTGGGACAAGTTCAATCTCTGGCGCTACGAGTCGCATGTCGAAGAGCCGGCACAGCGCGCCTACTCAATGGCCAACTACCCCGAAGAGCGCGGCATCATCATGCTCAACGTCCGCATCGCTTCGCCGCCGCCACGCGCCCCCGAAGGAACGCCGCCCGGCGTGATGTCTTCGTACATCTTCGATCTCAAGCCAGGCGACGAGGTGACGATCTCCGGGCCGTTCGGCGAGTTCTACGCCAAGGACACGAACGCCGAGATGATCTTCATCGGCGGTGGCGCGGGCATGGCTCCGATGCGGTCGCACATTTTCGACCAGTTCCACCGCCTCGCCACCGATCGCAAAGTGACCTACTGGTACGGCGCCCGAAGCCTCCGCGAGTCCTTCTACGAGGAAGACTTCGACGACATTGCAGGGACGAACGACAATTTCGAGTGGCATGTCGCCCTGTCAGACCCGCTCCCCGAGGACGACTGGAACGGCCTCACCGGCTTCATCCACAACGTCCTGTACGAGAACTATCTCAAGGAGCATCCGGCACCGGAGGACTGCGAGTACTACATCTGTGGTCCGCCATTGATGCTGCAGGCCTGCCGGGAAATGCTCGACGGGCTGGGTGTCGAGCCCGAGAACGTGCTCTACGACGACTTCGGCAGCTGAGTGTTCACCCGGTGAGATGACCCGAGACCGAAGCCTCAGAGCCTCGGTGGCGGCGTTGGGCCTCGTGGCCGCGATTGGATGCACGGGGCCCGACCCGGCAGAGCCCAAACCCACCCTCGTGAGATTCGAGGGCGCGGTGATGGGCACGACCTACCACGTCAGCGTCGTGCAGCGGACCAGCGGTGCAAGGCTGCAGGCTGCCGCCGAGACCGCAGTCGCCGGCGCCCTCACGGCCGTCGACGACGCGATGACCACCTGGCGGGAATCCGAAGTCACGCGCTTCAACGCAATGCCGTCGGACAGTCCCTTCGCCCTTTCGCCAGAGACTGCCGAGGTCGTCGGCCTCGCACTCGAGCTGGGCGTCGAGACCGACGGCGCCCTGGACGTGACCGTTGCGCCTCTGGTCAACGCGATGGGTTTCGGCCCGGCACCACCGGCGGACTCACCGAGTGTCGACGAGCTGGAGGCGATGCGCGAGAGCATCGGGCACGACCACCTCACTCTGTCGACCGACGGGACTCTGACCAAGGACCGGGCACAGACCCAACTCGATCTCTCAGCCTTGGCCAAGGGCTACGGCGTCGACCGCGCCGCCCTGGCGCTCGACGCGATCGGAGCGATCGACTACATGGTCGAAGTCGGCGGCGAAGTCAGAGCCAGGGGCCGGAACGAACAGGGCCATGCCTGGAGAATCGGAGTCGAGGTCCCCGGCGGCCAGCCCGGGGCCGCAGTGCAGCGGATCGTCCCGCTCCTCGATATGTCGATGGCCACCAGCGGTGATTACCGCAACTTCAGGCACGTCGGGGACGAGAGGATCAGTCACATCTTCGATCCGAGAACCGGGCGAACGACGACCGGCTCCGTGGCTTCCGCCACCGTGCTCGCTGCCGACTGCGCCACGGCTGACGGCCTGGCGACGGCGATGATGGTCCTGGGAGCCGAGGGGCTCGCCCTCGCCGAGGAACGGGAATGGGCGGTCCTCCTTCTGATGAGGACCGACGACGGCTTGGTCGAGAGGCGCTCTTCGAGCTTCGACCGGCTGCTAGAATCCGCCACAGAGGCGCACTCGTAATCAACGCGAGACCGAATCCACTATGGCCCTGCTGCTCATCACACTCGCCGCTTTCGCGCTCATCATGCTGGTCATGTCTGTCGGCGTGATTTTCAGTGGGCGCTGTCTCCGCGGCTCCTGCGGCGGTCCCTCGGTTCTCACCGCCGACGGCGAGCCTCTGACTTGCGCCACCTGCCCGAACCGGAAGCGCCTCCAGGAAGAAGCGAGACAGGCTCTGGCGCAAGCGGCAGTGGATCAGGTCCGGACGTAGCCGGCGGCAGTAGCGGGTCCGGAACACGCCGGGCCCGGTCGAAGGGGGTAGTCATGATCGACACACCGCTTCCAACCGCCCGAGACTGGATGAGAGATCCGGTCCTCGTCATGGCGCCGGACGAGCCCGTCTTCTCCGGCGTCGACGGACTGCTGTCGGCCGGTGTCGCGACGGCTCCAGTCGTTCAGGAGGGACGTCTCGTCGGCATTTTCACCGAGAAGGACGCCCTGCGTGCGATCTCCGGACTGCTGTACGACGAATCGATCGATGTCGGTACGATCGGGGACCACATGTCCGCCGAGTTCGAGAGCTGCAGTCCCGATATGGACTTCTTCCGCGTCGCGGAACTGTTCCTCGGCTGCCACTTCCCCACCCTTCCGGTCGTCGATGGCGACCGGCTCGTCGGCGTCGTCGAACGTCGCGCCCTGCTCGCCTGTGTCGATGACTATCGACGCAAGCTGGACTCCTCCCGAACCCAGATTGCGGAGGCCGCCGGCACCCAGTCGGACAGGCCGCGCGGCATCGAGGCTCGGCAGCACGCCGCGGCTCACACCACGCGAGAGCAGCTGGTTCGACTCTTCAGCCGCCGCAAGAATTGACCGCCTTGCGTCCTACCACCTACCCCAGGGGAACCGTTGTCGCGGCGGCGACCGGCCTGCTGATCCTCTGCTGCGCCATCATCCACGCCCTTCCACCCCGCGAAGAGAGTTTCATGCGCGGAGTCGTCGTCTCCTGTCCTCGCGCCGGCCAGATCTGGGGCACGGAGCAGATGACGGAAGCGCTCGACCAGATCACTTCCCTCGGTGCCGACTGGATTTCGATCCACCCCTACGCCTGGGTACGGCGTGATGGTGAAGTCCAATCGCGTATCGCCGCCGAGACCGGCTATCTCGAAGGAGCCGTCAGCCGGATGCGCGACGCCCGAGTCAAGATTTTCTGGAAGCCTCATCTGGGCTATTGGGGCAGCTTCGAGTGGCGCGGCTCGATCGAGTTCGAGGAAGAAGAAGCCTGGGAACGCTTTTTTTCCGGCTATGAACGCTTCATCGTCGATCAGGCCCGATTCGCGGAGAGACACGGCATCGAACTCTTCTCCGTCGGCATCGAGTACGAGAGGACCGTGCATCGTGAAGCCGAATGGCGCGCCGTGATCGCTCGCGTGCGCGAAGTCTTCTCCGGTCGGATCACCTACGCCGCGAACTGGGACGGCCTGCATCAGGTGCCATTCTGGGACGCGGTCGACGTCATCGGGGTCCACGCCTACTTCCCCCTGACCGACGCCGACTACCCAACTCGGGAGGGGATCCTCGAAGGCTGGAATTCGCACCTTGCAGACCTCTCAGACTTCGCCGCCCGGCACGGGAAGCCCATCGTCTTCGCCGAGATCGGCTACAACCGTCGCCAGAACGCTGCCAGCGCACCCTGGACGTACGGATCCGACGACAGCGAAGCCAATCGGGCGCTGCGGGGCCTGCTGATGGAGGTGGCGTTGGAGCGGGTCGAGCGAGAGTCCTACATCCTGGGCATGTTCTTCTGGAAGTGGATGCCTGGGTCGAGAACTGGACGGGACTTCTCGCTCAAGGAGACAGAGGCACAGGAGGCCCTGCGACGCTACTGGGCGACCGAGTCGCAGGTGGAGGCAGGGTCCGGGCGGTAGGGCTGCGGGGCTGACCCTCTGCGGTTGCCCTCCGGCAACCGACGCCTTCGGCCCTTGCTCTTGGGGAACCGGGGCACCACCACCCTGGACGTGTGAGGCGCAGCCGGGTGAACCTTCGCCCCCAAAACCACGTACTCGAAAGAGCAGGCAAGCGGCCCCGGGCGCTGCATGCCTGTCTTCGCCAACGACAACTCGATCTGGAGGACCCCCCCAATGCGCAAACTCGTGATCACACTCGGCCTCGCGGCCATGCTCCTGGCTCTCCCCGCGGCTCACGCCCAGGGCGTTGGCCAGGTGCCCGGCCTCTGGCTTCCCAACGCCAGCCCCACCGCGACCCTCTCCCAGACCGTTGGCGTTACCGACATCGAAATGGTCTACCACCGGCCCTCCGTCAACGAGCGCCCCATCTGGGGAGCACTCGTCCCCTACGGACAGGTCTGGCGCACCGGCGCCAACGAGAACACCACCATCTCCTTCTCCACCGACGTCACCATCGAAGGTCAGTCGCTACCCGCCGGCTCCTACGGCCTCCACACCCTCCCTATGGAAGGTGAGTGGGAAGTCATCTTCTCCTCCGACACCACTGCCTGGGGCAGCTTCAGCTACAACGCCGAGAACGACGCCCTGCGCGTCAAGGCCACCCCTGAGGAAGTCGCACACCAGGAGAGCATGCTCTTCGCCTTCGACGAAGTGTCGGCCGACGCGGCGACCCTCTCACTGCGGTGGGAGAAGCTCCGCCTACCGATCACGATCGGCATCGACATCGAAGCGACGACCCTCGCCAGCATTCGCGAGCAGCTCAAGGGCCTCTCCCAGTTCACCTGGCAGGGCTGGGGCCAGGCCGCCAACTGGTGCCTGCAGAACGACGTCAACCTCGAAGAGGCCGTCCAGTGGGCCGACAATTCGATCGGGGCCGAAGACCGCTTCGAGAACCAGTCCGCCAAGTCGCAACTGCTCGCCAAACTCGGAGACGACGAAGGCTCCGCGGCCGCCATGCAATTGGCCCTGGCCAAGGCCAACGCCGGCCAGCTCCACAACTACGGCCGCCAGCTGATCGGCCAGGGCAAGGCCGACGAAGCTCTCGCGATCTTCAAGCGCAATGCCGACGACAACCCGGAGACATGGTTCATCGGCGTCGGGCTGGCTCGCGGCTACTCCGCCGTCGCCGACTTCGACAACGCCGCCGCCGCGATGAAGGACGCCATCACCAAGGCTCCGGCCGGACAGGAGGCGTACCTGGGAGGCCTGCTCGCGCAGCTCGAGTCGGGTACCGACATCAACTGAGTCCGAGGCTGGGTAGCGCCCGGGGACCTCTCCCGGGCGTTACCGCACCCTCAACCAGTAGGCGATCGCCAGGCAACAGCCGAAACGGTTCGGCGTGGTGAGAATGAAGACCGCGATCACGCTGGCGAAGACCGTGATCAGCGCGGCGTGGGTCGGCGGACCGAGCTTGAAGTAGACCACGCCGAGAAGGACCAGGACGAAGATCCTGTCCAGCAGGACGACGAACGCCCAGGGGTCACCTTCGTTCTCCAGCAGGGCGACTCCACACACCGAGCAGCTGGCGTTCACCTCCAGCCACTTCACGAAGAGGCTGCCGCCGCCGCAGTTGGGGCACCGCTTCCTCCCACCACGCCAAAGCGCAGCGAAGAGCGGCGGTCGGACGCTTCTCTCCACGCCGGCCGTCAGATCAGCCTCTCTCGCCGCGCTCGGCGCAGCATCTCGGCACCTAGGCGACTGTAGGCGCGGGCACCAGGCGCCCAGCTCTGGAAGTTGAAGATAGTCCGACCGTACTCCGGCGCCTGAGCGAGTTTCACGTTGACCGGTATCTCGGTGCGGAAGACCTTCCCGCCGTAGCGCCTTCTCAACTCGACACAGACCTCTTCCGTCACTCGCGTGCGGTGATCGATCATAGTCAGCAAGATCCCGAGCAACCGCGCGTCAGGGCGCGACTCGTCGGGCATCCGCTCCAGTCCGGCGAAAAACCTCCCCACCGCCGAAGCCGCCAGGTGCTGGGGCGTGACCGGAACGATGTAGGCATCCGCCGCCTCCAATCCCATCAGAGAGAGCAGACCGAGACCGGGCGGCGAATCGATCACCACGAAGTCGTAGTGAGGTCTCACCGGTTCGAGCGCCCGGGCGAGGAGGCGATTCGGCTCCTGGCGACGAGCGAGGCTCATCTCCGCCCCCGACAGCCCGAGGCCGCCGGCGGCGACGTCCAGACCGGCCACAGGCGTCTCCCACAAGGCCTCGGCCAACGGGCGACGGGCGAGGAGGACGTCCGACAGCGAAGGCCCGTCGTAGTCCTCGGGCACTCCCACCGAGTAGGAGGCCGAAGCCTGAGGATCGAGATCAACGAGGAGGACGTTGAGCTCGCTACGGGCCAGAGCGGCAGCCAGGTTGACCGCGCTGGTCGTCTTGCCGACACCCCCCTTAACGTTGTTGAACCCGACGATCATGCGAGCCTGCCCGTATTGAGTATAGCCACCGGTTCGACACCGGGCCCGGCCGATATAGTCGATGCCTACGAATCACTCGGAGGAACTGTCCATGAAGGTTCGCTCAACCCTGGTGTTGTTTGCGCTCGCCCTGTCGATTCCCGGCCTCGCCCTATGTGAAGCCGCCCTTCTCGAACCGCGAGACGTCTTCGAACTCGAATGGGCCTCCGATCCCCGGATCTCTCCCGACGGTCACCGGATCGCTTACGTTCGCAATTCGATGGACATCATGCGGGACCGCCGCCACGGCGAGATCTGGATCGCCGACTTCGACGGCTCGAACCACCGCCCGCTGGTGACCGGAGAGGGCAGCTACGGTTCTCCGCGATGGTCGCCCAACGGTGACCGGCTGCTCTACGTCGGCAGCGGTGGCGACGGTGCGCAGCTGCATGTCCGATGGATGGACACCGGCCAGACCGCTCGGATCTCGCATCTCGAAGAGGGACCAAGCGGTATCCAGTGGTCACCCGACGGACGCTGGATCGCCTTTTCCATGCAGGTCGTCGAGCGCGACGAGCCTATGGCGTCGATGCCCGCCCGCCCGGACGGCGCCGAGTGGGCCGACGCCCCGCGTGTCATCGATCGCCTGATCTACCGAGCCGACGGCGCCGGATACGTCGATGGTGGGTACGAGCAGATTTTCCTGCTGCCGGCCGAGGGCGGCACGCCCCGCCAGCTGACCGACGGCGAGTTCCACCATGGCGCACCTCTCTCCTGGATGCCAGATGGCAAGCGATTGGTCTTCTCCGCCAACCGCCGGGACGACTGGGAATACGAGCCCAACGACAGCGAGGTCTACGCGCTGGACATCGCCAGCGGCAATCTCACGCCCCTCACCGACCGACGGGGACCCGACAATGGGCCGGTGGTCTCGCCCGACGGCAGTCGGATCGCCTATCTGGGATTCGACGATCGCTACGAGGGCTATCAGGTGAGGCGGCTCTACGTCATGGACAGCGACGGCGGCAGCTCTCGCCTGGTGAGCGGCGATCTCGATCGCGACGTCGAGCGTCCTCAGTGGACCGAGGACGGCAGCGGCCTCTACATCGCCTATGCCGAGCACGGGGACACCAAGCTCGCGGTCATCGACCTTTCCGGCCAGGTCGAGGAGATCGCCGATCGGGTCGGCGGCCTGTCTCTCGGCCGGCCCTACTCGGGCGGTACGTTCCACACCCGGGGCCGGCAATTCGTGTTTACACACACCACGCCCGAGCACCCGGCCGACCTCGCCAGCGGCCGTACCGGGTCGACCGAGCTGAACCGGGTGACCCGACTCAACAGCGATCTCTTCGCCGGGAAGGAGCTGGCCGCGGTCGAGGAGCTGTGGGTCGACTCCTCCTTCGACGGCAGGTCGGTCCAGGGATGGCTCGCGCTGCCACCGGAAGCCGAGGCTGGCGCCAAGCTCCCCCTGATCCTGGAGATCCACGGCGGCCCGTTCGCCAACTACGGCGCCCGCTTCTCCGCCGAGGTCCAGCTCTACGCCGCCGCCGGCTACGCGGTCCTCTACGTCAATCCTCGTGGCAGCACCAGTTACGGCAAGGAGTTCGGCAATCTGATCCACCACAACTACCCGGGTGAGGACTACGACGACCTGATGTCGATGGTCGATGCGGTCATCGAACGGGGCGTTGCCGACCCCGACCGCCTCTTCGTCACCGGCGGCAGTGGCGGTGGCGTGCTCACAGCCTGGATCGTCGGCAAGACGGATCGATTCCGGGCCGCCGTCTCGGCGAAGCCGGTCATCAACTGGACCAGCTTCGTCTTCACGGCCGACGCCTACAACTTCTTCTATCGCTACTGGTTCCCGGGGCTGCCCTGGGAGGATCCCGAGCAGTACTGGCGCCGCTCGCCCCTGTCCCTCGCCGGCAACGTCACGACGCCGACCATGCTGCTCACCGGCGAAGCGGACTACCGCACTCCGATGTCGGAGTCCGAACAGTTCTACCAGGCGCTCAAGCTGCAGCGAGTCGATGCCGCCCTGGTGCGCATCCCGGGAGCCTCGCACGGTATCGCTCGTCGACCCAGTCAGCTGATCGCCAAGGTGGCTCATATCCTCGCTTGGTTCGAGAATCACGACGTGAGTTCCGATGACTAGTCGCCTTGCCGCCACCTTCGTCCTAACGCTCCTGCTGGTCTCACCGGCCGTCGGCGAAGAGGCTGAGCTGATCCTCAGCGGCGGTCGCATCTGGACCGGAGATGATGAGCATCCCTGGGCCGAGGCCGTCGCTATCGCCGGCGAGCGGTTGATCGCGGTCGGCCGTGACGAGGAGGTCGCGGCTCATGCCGGGACGCAGACGCGGTCGGTCGACCTCGCGGGCCGTTTCGTGGCGCCTGGATTCATCGACAACCACACGCACTTCAACCGTGCCGGTGACCTCCTTCTGGGCATCAACCTGCTCGACGCCGACGACGACGAGACTCTGGTCAGGCGAGTCGAGGAGGCCCAGAAGAGACTCCCCGAGGGCGCCTGGATCGTCGGCGGAGACTGGAGCGCTTACAACCTGGAGTCGACCTGGCGCCCCCACCGCGACACCATCGAGCCCTCGACATCGGGTCGCAATCCGCTCCTCCTCGCCAAGTGGGACCGCTCGCTCTACCTCGCGAACGCGATGGCCCTCGAGGCTGCCGGCGCCGGCTGTGACTGGGAGGGCGTGGAGTGTGACGCCGGCGGAGAGATGACCGGACGGCTGACTCGCGACGCCGGAGACCGTGTGCGCCAGGCGATGCCCGAGAAGTCCCTGGATCAGCGTCTCGCCGAGGCGCGACTCGCATTGGCACGCCTGGCCGGACACGGCGTGACCACCATTCACGACATCACGCCGGCCACCCAGCTCCACGTCTACCAGGAGTTGCTCCGCCGTGGCGAACTGACGACTCGGATCTACGCCCGACCCACTCTCGACAAGTGGGAGCACCTGGCACGTCTCGGGATCCGGCACGGCTTCGGCGATGACTGGATTCGGATCGGCGGCCTCAAGGGCTTCGTCGACGGCATCATGGGGAACTCCTCGGCCCGCTTCTACGAGCCCTACCTGACGAGCGGCAAGCGTGGTGAGTGGCGCGACATGATGAGGCCCGACGGCAACATGCAGAAGCTCCTGATCGGAGCCGACGCCGCCGGTCACTGGCCGCAGGTACACGCCATCGGGGACGAAGCCATCGACCATCTTCTCGACCTCTACGAGGGCATGATCGAGGTCAACGGCCCGCGCGAGCGCCGTCTGAGGATCATCCACACACAGGTCCTGCGCAACGCCGACGTTGCGGCCCGGATGGCCCGACTCGGGATCATCGCCGAGGTCCAGCCCTACCACGCAATCGACGACATGCGTTGGATGGAGCCGAGGATCGGCGATCGTGCGCGCTGGGCGTATGCCTTCCGTACCCTGCAGGAGGCCGGCGTGCGCCTCTCGTTCGGCAGCGACTGGCCGGGGACGAACGCCTCCTGGTATCCCTCGCGACCGATGCTGGGCATCTACGCGGCGGTCACGCGCCAGACACTGGAAGGCCAGCCGGCCCAGGGTTGGTTCCCGGAGGAGCGCATCGACCTCGAGAGCGCTCTCCATGCCTACACGACTTCCAACGCTTGGGTCGCGGGCGAAGAGGGCTCGAAGGGCCGTCTCGCACCCGGTCTGCTGGCCGATCTCGTCGTACTGGATCGTAATCCGTTCGAGATTCCGGCGGCGGCGCTCAAAGACGTCGGCGTCGAAGTGACACTGGTCGGCGGCCGCATCGTCCACGGCACCCTCTGAACAGACATTCGGCCATCGAAACCTCCGCCGCCAGACTGCGTAGTCAGGGGCGGAGGGACTCAAGATGACCGAAACCACATCCATCCGATCCGCCTTGTCGGCAATCTTCGGCGTAGCCATTCGCCCACAGAGTTATGCCCGGGCCTTCTACTCGCTGATCGCCTTCCCTCTCGGCACGCTCTACTTCATCTTCCTCGCCATCGGACTGTCGCTGGGCCTTGGGTTGATCCTGCTCTGGATCGGATTCTTCGTCCTCGCCTTCGTCCTGGTCGCGAGCTGGGGACTCGCCGCGTTCGAACGGCAGCAGGCGATCCTCCTCCTCGACGCCGACGTACCACCGATGCGGGACCGCAGCGAGCCCAGCGCCGACTTCTTTCAGCACCTCAAGCGCTTCATCTCCAATCCTGCGACCTGGAAGGCTCCTGTCTTCCTCCTCTTGAAGTTCCCACTGGGCATCGTCTCCTTCGTCATGATGTTGACGAGCTTCTGCCTCGGAACCGCCCTGCTCCTCGCCCCCTTCTACTACTCCTGGAGCCCACCGCAGATCGGCTACTGGTACGCCGACACCCTGGGTGAAGCGCTGGTCTGCAGCCTGGCGGGCGCCGCCGTCCTCCTGGTCGCTCTCCACCTGGCCAACGGACTCGGGTGGATATGGAAACAGCTGGCCGTCAGTCTTCTCGGGCACACAGTCAAGGCCGAAGCCTAGGACCGCGGTACGTTCCAGGCTGGCCCCCGCCAGGATCAGCGACGGACCTTGGAGGGTCCGTTGTCTACTGGCAATCCTCCATAGTCCACCACCCACCGCCAAGGGCACCACCACCCTAGGTGTGTGAGGCGTAGCCGGGTTGGTGCAGGCTCTGTACGAGGCCGGGAGGTGGGGGGTTTTCGCCGGAGCCAGCCCGGCTACGCCTCACACACCGGCAAAAGCCCACAAGAAGGCGCCGAAGGGAGGCCCCAGCTACGCAAACGCAAGAACGCCCTGGACGGAGCCAGGGCGCTACAGGGCTCGGAGCGCAGGCTCCAGGAGACTCCGGCTACTCCTGGTAGACCACGATCCGGACGAGCTCGACGTCGAAGATGAGCATGCCCTGAGGCCGATCGGGGATGCCCTTGTAGGCCAGTTTCTCAGGGATCCAGAAGCGCCGCTTCTCCCCCTCGACCATCATCATCAGCCCCTCGGTCCAACCCTTGATCACGGCATTGAGGGGAAACTGAGCCGGCGCGCCCTTGATCGCCGTCGTGTCGAACATCTCGCCGTCCGTTGTCCAGCCCGTGTAGTGCACCGCCACCGTGCTCTCCCGCGTGGGCGTCCGCGTGCCATGGCCCTCCTGGAGCACCTTGCTCGCCAAGCCCTTCTTGTGCTTCTCGGCATCCGGCGCCGGCGCCGTCAGATGCTCCGGAGCCTTCGGGGGCTCGACGATCTCGAGCAGCTCGATGTCGAAGACCAGCGTTCCCTGCGGACTGTTGTCACGGCCGCCGTAGGCGATCTCCTCGGGAATCCAGAAACGGCGCTTCTCCCCTTCGACCATCAGCTGAACGCCCTCGGTCCAGCCGTCGATCACCTTGTCGAGTGGCAGCGTCAGAGACTTGCCCCGCGTCACCGAACTGTCGAACATCGCACCGTCCGTAGTCCAGCCCGTGTAGTGAACTCGCACCGTCGCGTCGGCGGCGGGATGAGCGTCGCCCGTACCGGCCTCCAGTACCCTGGAAGCCAGTCCGCTGGCTGTCGTCTCCGCGTCCGCAGGCGGCGCAGCGACGTCGCTCGGAGCTTCGATGTCCTCGGAATGGGCGGCAGAAGCGAAGACCGCGAACGCCAGTAAGGTCGCAGCCAATACGGAGGATCTCGTACGTCTGAACATCGGCGAAGGGTACCCGATTCTCCGCCCTCCGGACAACCGTCGGGCGAGCCTCAGCCGACGATACCCAGGGGCTCGTTCCGTTCCCAGAGTCCGCGGGTGAAGTCGGGAAAGTCGATCGACTTCGATCGCGACGCGACCGAGCGCTCGCTGATCTCGATCACTGCCGAGATCGCTGCCGCGTCGTAGACGTCGGAATCGGTCGGATCCCCGTTGATCAACGACTCGACCAGCCGATAGTCCTCCAGGTAGTCCATCCCGCCGTGACCCGCGCCGGCCGCCTCCTCCTCGAGCTTGCGCCAGAGAGGATGATCGAACTCCGCCTTGTAGTCCTCGCCGTCCTCCCAGCCGTGCCCTTCGGTTCGACCCTCGATATGCACTCGATCGGGATAGCCCACGAAGCACCCCCGGGTGCCCTGGATGAGGTTGATCCTGCTGTAGGGCCGAGGCGTCGTCGTGTCGTGCTGCAGGACGATCGTCCGGCCCATCTTGGTGTGGATCAGGCTCGTATTCATGTCCCCCAGGGCGTAGCCGCGGCGGCGCGGGTCCTCAGGCGGCAGCGTCTCCCGGGCGTAGAGACTCAGCCCACGCGCGTTACTGCTCATCGAGACCATGTAGTCGAACTGATCTCCCCGGTTGATGTCCATGCATTGAGCGATCGGCCCGAGCCCATGGGTGGGATAGAGGTTGCCGTTGCGTGTGATGGAGTGGTCGAGCCGCCACAGGCCCTCGTTCTTGTGGCTGAACTTGATCTCCCTCAGATCGTGGATGTAGGCGCCTTCGCCATGCAGCAACTCGCCGAAGACTCCCTGACGGACCATGTTCAGGACCATCAACTCCGAGCGTCCGTAGTTGCAGTTCTCCATCATCACGCAGTGGCGGCGCGTGCGCTCGGCCGTCTCCACCAGTTCCCAGCAGTCATCGACCGTCAGCGCTGCAGGGACCTCGACCGCCGTGTGCTTGCCGGTCTGCATCGCAGCGAGGCAGACCGGGACGTGCCAGCGCCAGGGCGTCGCATTGAACACCAGGTCGATGTCGTCGCGATCACACAGGCGCAGGTAGTCCTCGTCGCCGCGGGTATAGAGATCCGGCGCCGGATGTCCCGCCGCGGCGACCCAATGCCCGACCTCCGCTGCCCGCGGCCCGTCGATATCGCAGATGGCCTTGATCTCCACATTCGGAATCTGCAGGAAGTTCTTCACGTGGCTCCCGCCTTGAAGACCGACCCCGACGAAGGCCATCCGAAGACTCTCGAGGGGCACCGAGGAGAATCCCCCCGGCGGACGATAGGCGGCCGCCGACTTGGCCCCGCGACCGGCGGCCTTCACCCTGCCCGCCATCATCAACCCGAGACCCGCGCCAGCCACTCCGGTGAGAAAATTCCTGCGACTCGTTTCGTCAGTCATCTCGCTTCACTCCCTCGGTTGTCAGGGCTAGCCTACGCCAGGCAGCCTTCAGCGCAAGAGCAGAGATCACTGCGACCACTGCCCAACCGGCAGCAGCGCCCTGGCGCCCGTAGAGCCAACAGCCGGTGGCGAAGAGCACGCCATAGATCGCCGCGGCCCCGCAGGCCATGCAGACGAGCCCGGCCTTCACCGGCCAGGAGCCCGACGACAGACCGCTCGATCGCCTCACACGCCGCCAACCCGGCCCCCCTGGCGCGACCCGATCGTTGAAGGCGCGAAGCGTCGCCTCGTCCGTCGGTCGGGTGAGCCATGTCGCTGCGAGCCATCCGACCGTCGTCAGCACGACACCCGTGAGAAGCTCCTGCCAAGGCTCCAGACCCGAATCGGTGAAGGCGAAGACCACCGCCACGGCGAAGGAGATCCCCATGGCCGCGATCTCGCTCCAGGCGTTGATCCGCCACCAGAACCACCTGAGGATGAAGAGCAGGCCGGTTCCCGCCCCGATCTGCAGGAGGATCTGGAAGGCCTGGAGCGCGTTGTGCAGCTGCAGGGCGAGCAGGGCCGTCATCACCATCAGGCCGACCGTCGCGATCCTGCCGCTTCGCACGAGTTCACGCTCGCTCGCCTGCGGTCGGAGGAATCGCCGGTACACGTCGTGAGTCAGATAGGAGGCGCCCCAGTTGAGATGAGTCGAGATCGTCGACATGAAGGCCGCGGCCAGTGAGCCGACGACGAGTCCCAGCCACCCGGCGGGCAGGAAGGTGAGCATCGCGGGATAGGCGAGGTCATGCCCCATGACCGACGGATCGACATCGGGGAAGGCCCTTTGCAGTGCTGCGAGATCCGGAAAGACGACCAACGACGCGAGCGCGACGAGGATCCAGGGCCACGGGCGCAGAGCGTAGTGCGCGGCGTTGAAGATGAGCGTCGCACCGACGGCGTGGCGCTCATCTCGCGCCGCCAGCATGCGTTGCGCCACGTAGCCCCCACCCCCTGGCTCGGAACCCGGATACCAGGCGGCCCACCACTGCACCGCCAGCGGCATGATGAAGAGCGGAACCAGGACTTCGGGACGGCCGAAATCGGGAACGAGATCGAGACGATCCGTCACGTCAGCGTGGCTCATCAAGGCCGCCAGACCGCCGACCTTGGGATGCGTCACCGAGAACCAGGCGGCCGCCAGCGAACCGATCATCGCGACACCAAAGAGGACGAGGTCCGTCAGGATCACCGATCGGAGCCCTCCTGCGGCGCTGAATGCCACCGTCACCGACCCGGCGATGGCGACGGTCGCCAGCGGGGACAGGCCAAACAGGACGCCACCGATCTTGATCGCCGCCAGGGTCACTGCAGCCATCACCATGACGTTGAAGAAGATCCCGAGATAGATCGCTCGGAAGCCTCTCAGGAAGGCAGCCGGCTTGCCGCTGTAGCGCAACTCGTAGAACTCGAGATCGGTCACGACTCCGCTACGGCGCCAGAGCGCGGCGTAAACGAAGACGGTCAACATGCCGGTGAGCAGGAAGGCCCACCAGACCCAGTTGCCCGACACCCCGTCGCGCCTGGTGATGTCGGCCACCAGATTGGGTGTATCGGTCGAGAACGTCGTCGCGACCATCGAGATGCCCAGCAGCCACCAGGGCATCGAGCGGCCCGAGAGAAAGAACTCGCCGGCGCTACGTCCAGCGCGGCGTGCCGTCCAGGCCCCGATGGCCAGGGTCAGCAGGAAATACGCCGCAATCACGGCGAGGTCGATTCGCTCCAGGATCATCCTCTCTCCTCTTCCGAGCCCGGCGGCGGGAGCCAGCGCGCTCCGCCGGCAACGTCGGTGGAGAAGAACACGCTCTTGCTCTGTCGCTCAGGGAAGGCAGCAGTGTACGCGCGGCGCCAGGCATCGACAAAACGGCACTCGGCATCGGCCTCGACGATCGCCCAGACCGCGCCGCCGAAACCGGCGCCGAACGCCGACGCCGCCAGCGCGCCGCACTCGGTTGCGAGACGAACGAGGCCCCGCGTTTCCTTCACCTGGTTCCCCAGGTCTCGCTCAGCCAGTTCCTGGGAGCTGCGGGCCAGTCGACCGAGCTCTTCGGCGTCGCCGCTCGCGACCGCTGCTGTCGCCGCCGGCACCAGATCCTCACTCTCGACGCAGAAGTGTCGCACCCTCGAGGTCAGCGCCTCGGACGAGTCCCCCGTGCATCCGTCGGCAACACCTCGCAGAAGTGTCTCGACATCACCCGCCGCGGCGAGCGCGGCGCCCAGGTGCAGCTCTCGCCGCTTCGCCGCGCGGCTCCAGGCAGCGGCGGCCTCGGCTGCCAGCGCCGCCAATCGGTTGAAGTGACCTCTCGCAGCTCCGGTCTTGTCGGCATGGACACCGCTCCCGGCGACGATCAGTCGCCAACCGGGTCTCATGAGGACCTCGCGGTCAAGCGCTACGGGACCAAATCGAACCTGGCGCAGGTGCTCGGAGCGTGAACAGATGATGGCGACGTGATCCTCGCTGCCACCGAAGGTCCCCACGCCCTCCCCCCCTCCCGTCTCGCGAAAGGGCGCTCCCCCCTCGGCAGCACCGAGATATGCCGCCAGATCCTGGAGATCAGAGACGGAGAGTCGGAAGCCGGGATCCTCGCCCAGGGGATTCGCGGCTTCAAATGTCAGGAACGCGGCGACGACGAGAGCACTCGAACTGCTCAACCCCGCAGCCGCAGGCAGGTTGCTGACCATCGCCACGTCGACGCCCCGTTCGAACGGCCGAAAATCGCCCGCGACCCGACGGGCGACGGTACGCAGGTAGTTGGACCACTCCCCCACCCGCGCCCCCGGGGCCGCGAGATCGAACGAAGTCTCGACCCCTCGCCCCAGGTCGATCCAGTGAGCCTCGCCGTCGGCCCGCGGCGCGACGACGAGGGTCATCCCCCTGTCCGTCGCTGTCAGCAGGCTGCGGCCACCGGCATAGTCCGTGTGCTTGCCGAACAACTCCACCCTGCCCGGAACGAAGAGACAGGCAGCGGGAGTCGCACCCTTCCTGTCGGCCGCGATCAGCCCACCGGCGAGCGACGCGGCAGTCGCTCCGCCACCGAGCCAATCCGAGAGCGGCGCGAACTGCGCCCGTGAGCCCGACTGGAGCCGAATCCCCCCCTGCGGAGCGCTCAACCGCCTGCCCTCATCGTCACTCGGTAGTCTTGCAGCACGATCACCGGCGCATGGTATCGTTGCCGGCTCCAGCCATCCGTAGATCCTCCCGGAGACCTTCCCGTGCAGACCATTTGTGCCACACCCGAGTGTAGGAACTTCGGCCGAACTCCATGGTTCCTCGGCTTCGCCCTGGGACTCGTGCTGCTTCTGGGAGGAGCCGCCCCAAGCCACGCCGGCAACCCCTTCACGCCGTTCGGCACCCAGCCGGGAACGTTGACCCACCCGATTCTCTCCGGCTACAACGACTGCCGCGGCTGCCATGGCGAGTACAGCCCGCCGGAAGTCGACGTGGAGCCGTTCGACATGTGGTCCGGATCCATGATGGCCAACGCCGGGCGTGACCCGGTTTTCTGGGCCGCCGTCGACGTGGCCAACAATGACATTCCGGGAGTCGGCGAGTACTGCCTGCGCTGCCACGCCCCCAAGGCCTGGCTCGAGGGACGAACCAATGCTGGCCCCGGAACAATAGGCGACGCCGATGGATGCGCGCTGCTCGGACACATCGACGAGAGCCAGGACAACGACTTCGAGGGTGTGACCTGCCATCTCTGTCACCGGATGTATGTCCTCGACCCCGGGGACGTACCCCCTGGAGAACTCGATCACTACACTGAGAACGCTCAGTTCTGGATCGACGATGAAGAGTGCCCGGGTGAGTTCATCCTCGAGGAGGGCGACGAGCGCGAGGACGGGGTCAACGAGCCCTGTCGACGGGGGCCTTACGACTACGTACCACCCGACGTGGCTCCGCCGCACGAGTGGGTGTACTCGGAGTACCACACCGAGTCGAGGCTGTGCGGCACCTGCCACAACGTCACCAGCCCTGCCAACACCCTCATCGATGAGAACGGTGACGACACAGGGATCCCCTTTCCCATCGAGCGGACCTACGACGAGTGGACCCAGAGCGACTACAGCATCGCCATGGGACCGTCGGAGGAGAGCTGCCAGGAATGCCACATGCCGCAGGTCGACGAGGACAACGCCTTCGCCTGTATCTTCGAGCAGAACGACCACGCCGGAGACATGGCGGGTCACGACTTCGTCGGCGGCAACACCTGGGTTCCGGGCCTCCTGCGAGATCAGTACGGTTCGACGATCGACAACGATGACGCTTTCGACGACACCATCTTCCGGGCCGGCCAGCTGCTCGAGAACGCCGCCACTCTGGCGTTGACGGCGCCGCCCGAAGTCGGTCCCGGCGGCACTCTGAACCTGGACGTACGGGTCACCAATCTGGGCGGCCACAAACTGCCGACCGGCTACAGCGAGGGCCGTCGGATGTGGATCCACGTCGAGATCGAGGACGGCGATACCAACATCATCGAGCAGAGCGGCGCTTATGACGAAGTCACGGGAGTCCTCACCCTCGACTCACAGGCCAAGGTGTACGAGAGCCGCCGCGGGATCTGGAATCGACTGGGCAACAACACCTGCGACATCGTGAACGGCAGCGGCATCGAAGAGTTCCACTTCGTCCTCGACAACTGCATCGCTCTCGACAACCGGATCCCGCCGCTGGGGTTCACGGGCGGAGCGGATCCCGAGACCCAACCGGTCGGTTACGAGTACCCCGAGACGTCACCCGGGTCGGGCGTTCTCGTCAACTATGACGACACCGCCTACTCATTCGACATCCCCGTCGACGCGGTCACCCCGCTGACGATCCGGGCGACCCTGCGGTATCAGACCTCGAGCAAGGAGTACGTCGAGTTTCTGCGCGACGAGGCCGTGACCGAGGCATTCCCGGACGACTGCATCACCCGGACCGGCACCTGGAACTGGCCTTCGGAGCTCGACCCCGGCGAACGCTCGCGAGGCGAGTTCCTCTTCTCGTTGTGGAACAACGGCAACAAGTCCCTGCCCCACGACATGGTCACCGACACCGCAATCGTCGCGGTCGACAGCCACATCTTCGAAGACGGCTTCGAGTCGGGCGATCTCAACGGTTGGTCGAACTCGACCGGCAACTAGATCCCGGCGCTCCGGCTCAGACGTAGGGCCGACCACTCGTCGGCCTTGCGCTCCTCCAGGTGCGTCAGGCCCAGCGGCTCGAGGGTCCCCAGCATCGACGGGACCTCGCTCGTCAGGAGGCCGGAGACCACCAGGTCTCCGGCAGGTCGCAAACACTCCACGACGGCCGGCGCATCCGGCAACCAGCGGTGGGGCAGGACGTTGACAAGAAGCACGTCGAAACGCCCCGCTAGCGCCCCGATCCGACCGGCGAACAGGCGCGGAAAGGCATGATTGAGTGTCGCGTTGTCGCGAGCCGTCACGACCGACCCGACATCCATATCGAAGCCAACCGCGATCGAGGCTCCCAACCGCAGGGCGGCCAGAGAGAGGATTCCAGATCCCGTCCCGACGTCAAGAACGGAGCGGGCCTCGACTTCCAGTGCGGGCATGACCTCCAGAACGAGACGGGTCGACTCGTGACTCCCCGTCCCGAAGGCGTTTCTCGCCGGGATCCTGAGGTCGATCCGGGTCGGGTCGGGCTCGCGAGCGTCCATCTCTCTCGGCTCCCGGGGATCGATACGGAAGCGGCCGATGTCGAGCGGCCGGGACAGGGCTCGATAGCGGGCCAGCCAGTCTTCGCTCTCGACATCGCCGACTTCCAGCAGCTCAGCGTCGCAGCGAGACCAGATCGGGCCACTCAGCAACTCGGGCCGCGCCTCCGCGGGAAAGAAGGCGTCGACGATCTCCTCGCCACCCTCGGGCCGCAGGTGCACCCCGGTCGTCTCCAGGGCCCACAGCTCGGCGATCAACTCCTCCTGTCGCTCCACGGGCACGCGGAAAGAAAGCCGTCGGGACTTCACCGACCCGCAATCTAGCCGGAGAGGGTTCCGACGACTCGGCGGACCTTCACGCCCGGGCGACTCACCTTGACCTTGACCGACTTGATCTCCTCCTCCGTGAGGGGTTCGGGCGTCGAGAACGCGATCACGTACTGGCTTCTCAGTTCAGCTTCGATCTGAGCGTAGGCCGCCTCGAGGGACCGGCCCACCGACTCGTAGGGATCGAGGGCTCTGGGGTCACCCAGGATGGTGTGCACCCTCCCTCCCGTGGCCTTGGCGAGGCCAACCAGCGGCAACTTCGCGCCGGAGACTCGGCTCAACACGCCGCTGAGATCGATGGAGTAAACCGGCACTGCCTGCTGCACTGCCAGGTTGATCGTGTGCCGGGCGCCGAACTCCCCGCCGGAAGGCACGCCGTCGGTCAGGACCACGAGCGCACGCCGCCCGGCCTCGGCGTCGAACTGGAGGGTCCCGAAGACCACCGCGTCGTAGAGGGCGGTGTTTCCCTTCGCCTCGAGCTGAGCGAACCGGCGCAGCAGCGAACCGAGATCGGAAGTCGGCGGGTGCGCGAGGCGAGGGCGGGTGTCGAAGTCGATCAGAAAGGCACGATCGCCCTCGCTCACGATCGAGCTGAGGAAGTGGGCACCCGCCTGCTTGGCATCGACCATCAGGCTGTACATACTCCCCGAAGTGTCGAAGACGAGACCGAGCGACAAGGGCACGTCGACCGCCAACTGAAAACGCTCGATCTCCACCCTCTCACCGCCGACCTTGATCTCGAAGTCGTCGGCGGTGAGGTCCTGCAGCGGGTTCCCCTGGCGGTCGCTGGCGATGGCGAACACCTGTACGAGATTGACATTGATCCGCTCGCCGGCCGTGCTGTCCGACAAGAGCCGGACATCGTCGAGACTCGTGCCGTCCTCGAGGTAAGCGACCACCCTGAGATAGTCGTCCGGACCGAGCCGGTCCTCGGCGATCGAAGCGCTGAACGGTCCCTGCCGGAGCTCCCGGAGAAGCTCGTCGTTGCGGTAGAACTCGACTCGGTCCAGCTCCCCGCCCCGAGGCACAGACACTGCGGCCTCGATCGTCAATTCGCCCGCCGCAGGGGTCGCCGGCCGCAACGCCATCCGCAGGTCGAAGAGCTCGAGTCGCGCGTTGAGAACCAACCGATCACGGCCCAATTCGCGATCACCTGCGGACCATGCGATAGCCACGATCTCGTGAGTCGCTGGATCCGGCCCCAGATCCACCTCCAGGGCGAACGGCGGCCGGTCGTCCGAGACGGAGGGCTTTCCGTCTACCGCGAACTCGACTCTGGCGACATCCCTTGTCGTCACGAGCGTGCGGAGCTTGACCTCCCCGGCATGGGAGTTGCCCCTGGGCGGCACCAGGCGGACGATGTCGTTTCGTGGCTCGATGGGCGGAGCAGCGGTCGCCACGGCCGGCGCCCGCTGATCCACGACCACTCCGCCCCGCGCCCGAGGCTGCGTCGCCGGACCCAGTGGCAATCCGTACCCCACGCGCGCGCCCCCCTTGCGACCGGTTTCGACGTCCTCCACGACGACGACCGCTTCGAGAAACTCCTCAGGAAGCTCGACCACTCTCCGGTAGAGCCACCACGCCGCGGCACCGGTCTCGCCCAACGTCGCGGTCTCCTCGAGAGTCAGAGGGGCGTCATCGATTTCGTAGGCAATGATCGTCACCCGCAGCTGCCGCCCACTCGCCCAGCGTGGCTGGAGCCTGACGGCGACATCGAGCCCGACCTCGAGCGTCCCCTCGTCGCTCTCGACTTCCGAGCCCGAGATCAGAGTCGCCGAGACGTCAAGGGCTCCCCCCTTGCCGCTCGCCCGATCCAGCACGGCATCTGCAAACGCGAGCGCCGAGGAGTCCAGTACGACGACCGGTCCCGCCTCCTCCGTCTGCGTCAGGGCAACGGGGGCGAAGAGGCCGGTCAGAAGTAGCCAGACGGCGACGCGCGATCGTCGCCACGCGGAGCAGAGTCCATTCATCATCACGGCAAGGGTAACAGTCGATCTCGCCGCTATACTCCCGCCTCATGTACGACACTCTCATCGTCGGCGGCGGGCCTTCCGGACTGGCCGCAGCCCTTCACCTGGCCTGGCACGATCGACGAGTCCTGGTCATCGACCGCCGCACCGGGCCACTCTTCTTCACTCTCGAAAAGTTGTACAACGTCCCCGGGATGGCCGAGGCCAAGGGCATTGAGATCCAGCGGCAACTGCGTGCTCAGGCAGAGAGCCTCGGAGCCGAGTTCGTCCGCGGCAACGTGGTCGAAGTGAGCGGCAAAGAGGGCGACTTCGTTCTCGCCGGTGAGAAGGGTGAGAGCTGGGCGGGCCGCACGATCCTGCTCGCGACCGGCGTCGCGCGCTATCACCCAACGGTCGACGGCGACTACAAACCCTGCTTCAAGTACGCGGGCAAGGGGAACCTCTACTACTGCACCGACTGCGAGGCGCCGCTGGTTCGCGACCGATCGACGGTCGTCATCGGCACCGGTTCGGCCAATGGAGGAGCCGGAACTGCGATCGGGCTGAGCCGCTACAGCAACGATCTGCGGCTCCTGGTCACCAACGACTCAGAGCTCTCCGCCGAGCGCAGGGCGCGCCTTGACGAGCTCGAGATCGAGGTCCTGCGGGGTGAGATCAAGGAACTGATCGGCGAGAGAACCCAGCTGAAGGCCCTGCGGCTTGCCGACGGCACCCACATCGAGGCGGAAGCGTTCTTCGTCTCCAGTCCCGCCTATGGCCGAACCGACCTCGCCCGCCAGATCGGCGTGGACATCGCGGAGACCGGGAACCACGCTCAGCCCAGATCTCAGCGCGGCGACACCAACGTCCCCGGCGTCTGGATCTCCGGAGACTTGAGGCCGATGACCCAGCAGGTCGCCGTAGCCATGGGAACAGGCAACATCGCGGCTCTCATGATCGACCAGTCCCTGCGGCGCCGGGAGGTCGGCTGAGTCCCGACGGAAGTTGATGAGTCCAGTCGATTCAAGCGCCGCCGCGGGGCGGCCCCAGCGCTCCCCGCTGGCCACCGGACTCGTCCTCCTCGGTCTCTGGGGGCTCGCCGTCGCCCAGCCTCTACTCGACCTGCTGGGCCGGACGACCGCTTTCTTCGTCGCCCACAGGGCGGAGCCGTCGGATCTCTGGCTCTTCGCGGGACTGGTGACCTTCGGCGTCCCTCTCGCCCTCGCTGCCCTCCTGTGGCTTCTGCGTTTCGTTTCGGCGCGCCTCTCCAGAGGCGCAGAGTTCGTCATCACGGCTCTGCTCACGGCTCTGATCGTGGCCTCCTGGTCCACGAACTGGCCCCTGCAGCCGCTGTGGGTGTGCGGCATCGCCGCGATCGCCGGCGCTGTGGTCGCCGCGATGATCCTTCGCTCCAGGCATGCCTCACGCTTCGCCCAATGGCTCGGGCTGGCCGCAGTGGTCTTCCCCGCGCTCTTCCTTCTCGTCTCCCCGGTCCGCAAGATGATCTTCCCGGTCAGCTCCGAGACCGTGGGAGACGCCGAGACGAAGAAAACCGCCAGGAGGAGGGCCCGCAAGAAGGCCCGCGAGGCCAGGGCAGCCCTGGAGATCCCCCACCAGGATCTCGAGCCGATCACGGCGGTTCTCGTCGTTTTCGACGAGCTCCCCCTGATCTCTCTGATGAACCCGGAGGAGGCCATCGACGCGCAACGCTTCCCCCATTTCGCCGACCTCGCAGACACGTCGACCTGGTACCGAAATGCGACGACTGTCTCGCATTCGACGGCATACGCGGTCCCGGCGATTCTCTCCGGCCGGTATCCGCCGCCGAGACAGGTCAGCCAACCCCTCCACCGGGACTACCAGACCAACCTCTTCACCCTGCTCGGTGGCGGAGCCAACCTGAACGTTGTGGAGACCCTGACGGAGCTGTGTCCTCGCAGCCTCTGCCGGGGTCGAGCCCACCTCATACCTCGGGTCCTACGACTTTCCGGCCAGATCGAAGACGCATCGGCCGTCTACCTCCACCTGGTCACGCCGCGGGGGTGGGCGCATCGGCTACCGGAGATCGGCGAAACCTGGAGGGACTTCTGGGGCCCGCCGCCCGCCGATGCGGGCGACCGGCGCCATAAGGCGTGGGGTCAGGACCCCGGTCCCATCTTCGACGGTTTCCTCGAGTCGATGGAGGCATTCCCGGCGCCGACTCTGCACTATCTCCACATCATGGCGCCTCATCTTCCGTGGGATCGCCTGCCCGACGGCTCGCGCTACCGGACGGTCGCTCACATGCCGCACGGTCTGGTGAGACAGTCGTGGCGCGGGACCGACTTCGAGCTCCTTCAGGCCCAGCAGCGCCACCTGCTCCAGCTGGGCTGGACCGACCAGCTCGTCGGTCGCCTGCGACAGGAACTCGAGTCACTCGGCCGATGGGACAACGCCATCGTCGTGATCACATCCGATCACGGCACCGCCTTCGGATCCTCGGGCCTTCGCCGCAATCTGACCTCCGCCAACTTCGCGGAGATCGCCAACGTGCCTCTGTTCGTGAAGTACCCCGGGCAGAGGGTCGGTTCGATCGACGATGGGAACGCGGAGACGATCGACATCGTGCCGACCCTGCTGGCAGCCTTCGAGAGCGAGATGGACGCCACCCTCGACGGGAAGAACCTGGCCGACGAGGCACGTCGGCCCTCGAAGACGATCTTCCGGAGCGGGCTGCGTGGGTCCCCTTCAGGACGAGGTGAGGAATACGGCATCGAGCGTCTCGAACAGCGACGGGACTTCCTCCGCCGTAACGAGCGACGGCTCGGCTCCGGTGACTGGGACGGCCTGTGGCGCATCGGCCCCCACCCGGAGTTGATCGGCGAAGCCGTCGACTCTCTCCCAGGCACCGAGAAGAGGCCCGGGCGTCCATTCGTGCACCTGGACGAGCCGGATCAGTATCTGAGCGTCGATCTGTCGGGCGATGTTCTGCCGGTCCACATCACCGGGCGCCTCGAGCTGGCAGAGGGCTCGCCCTCGATCAGGCTCGCCGTGGCCGTCAATGGCACGATCCAGGGCATCACGGAGTCCTTCGATGCCGAACGGCACCGCCGGTTTTCCTGCATGGTCTCGCCCCTCGCACTTCGCGAGGGTGACAATGCAATCGAGCTGCTGGCCGTCGACGACAGCGGAAGGCTCCTGCGGTTCCGCCGTCTGCGCAATCGTGGCCCCGAAGAGCCGGCGAGTCAGCCTGACGACGCGACGTGAGGCGGAAGCAGGCTCCGGTCAATCGGGGGCTTGCAGGAGCCAGTAGAGATTCATCTGGCCGTCCTTACCGTCCGCCCGATAGGTCTCGATGCCGGGCAGACCGACCGCATCAACGAGATCTGCCGCCTCTTCCGGCGTCGAGTGGTGGCAGTATCGGACCGCCTCGCGCTCGCCCCACTTGAGCAGATGGTCGCCTTCCTCGAGCGACTTCTTCGTGAGGCCGATCTCTTTGGGATCGATCGTGCGCGACATCAGTCGCTCGGACTCGCCGAGCTGCCAGAAAGAGACTGCCATCAGCCCTCCCGGCGCCACGCGCTTGGCTGCTCGCGACAGCAGTTGCGCTCGGCGCTTGGCTCCCGGGACGTGGTGGAGCAGCCCGAAGAGGACGACCAGATCGAATTGCCGACCGGACCATACGGGGGCTCGCGGGCTGAGTACGTCGGCCACCGCCACGTCGAAGGTCACGGAGTCCAGATCTTCGAGACGCCAGGAGGCCTCCTCGATGAGCTCCGCTGAGGCGTCCACGCCGACGTAGTCGACCGCCGCCGTGAGCTGTCGGTCACTGGCCGCAGCGAATCTGCCGTTGCCGCAACCGAGATCGAGGATCGAAATCCCGGGCCTGCCCTCGAACCGATCCAGGATACGCCGCCAACCCTGCCACGACTGTTGGCGGGTTCCGCTGAACTCAGCCGCATACTGCGAGTAGAAGCGGCGGTTCAGATCGAGTAGTTTCTTGTGCGTAGACGGGTTCACCGGGCGCCAATGACTTGCATTCAGCCTGCGACACTAACATCCACGATCGATCCGTAGGCCCGAGGGCCGGAAGATGAGCGGCGAGCCGCAAAGTAGATTCAGTTTCGATCCCTCTCTCCACGAGGAGGAGCTGCGTCAGCTGGTATCGGCCATCGAGAGCCTCGAGGCTGTCGGAAGGACGGACCTCGAGGAACTTCTGAGGCGCTATCCCAAGGAGGGAAAGGGCTTCTTCTCCAAGTCCGAGATCATCCGGGGTTATCGCTACCTGACCCCCGAGGCGGCGCCCGAGCGAGAGCGTGCCTTCCTCGACAAGATCCGGATGAAGCCGATCCGGACGCTCAGTGGAGTCGCTCCCGTAACCGTCCTGACCAAGCCCTTTCCGTGCCCGGGGCAGTGCATCTTCTGCCCCAGCGACGTGCGCATGCCCAAGAGCTATCTGTCGGACGAGCCTGGGGCGCAGCGCGCAGCGCAGCATCAGTTCGATCCCTGGCTCCAGACCATGTCCAGACTCATCGCCTACCGCAACACCGGCCATCGCTGCGACAAGATCGAGTTGATCATCCTCGGTGGCACCTGGTCTTCGTACCCCGAGTCGTACCAGATCTGGTTCCTCGAGCGCTGTTTCGACGCCATGAATGCCTTCGATCGGGTCGTCGCCGGTTGGGAACCCGACCTCGAGCCGGACCCCAGGGTCGATTTCCGCGACCTCGACGAGCAGGTCGACGGGCGAAGGATCGGCCGGCGCTACAACGAGGTCGTGACCGACTTCTCCGGACTCGAAGCGGAGGCCGAATCGGCCACCTGGGATGAGCTCCGCGCGGCGCAGTACGTCAACGAGCGGGCTGCGGCGCGTTGCGTCGGGCTGGTGATCGAGACCCGTCCCGACCATCTGACGGCCGCCGAAGCCGTCCGCCTCCGCCGCCTGGGGGCCACCAAGGTCCAGATCGGCATCCAGAGTCTCTCCGACCGCGTCCTGGAACTGAACCGCCGCGGACACGACGTTGCCACGACCCGCCAGGCCTTGCACCACTTGCGCCAGGCCGGTTTCAAGATCCACGTCCACTGGATGCCCAATCTCTATGGATCGACCCCACAGGCCGACATCGAAGACTTCGGGCGCCTCTTCGGCGACCCCGACTTCTGCCCCGACGAGCTCAAGATCTACCCCTGCAGCCTGATCGAGAGCGCCGAGCTCATGGCCTACTACGAGGACGGCCGCTGGCAACCCTACGGCCACGACGAACTCCTCAAAGTCCTCACCGCCTGCCTGGAGAAGACGCCTCCCTACTGCCGGATCACGCGAGTGATCCGCGACATCCCCGGCACCGACATCGTCGCAGGCAACAAGCTCACGAACTTCCGCCAGATCGCTGAGCAGGCCCTTTCGAATGCGGGACGTCGCTCGAGCGACATTCGCAGCCGAGAGATCCGTGCGACGGCCGTGCGCCGCGACGAGTTGTCACTCAGATCCCTCGAGTACGCGACAAGCGTCGGTCGCGACCTCTTCCTGCAGTACGTCACCTCCGACGACCGGTTGGCAGCCTTCCTCCGGCTCTCATTGCCCGAGACGCCGGTGGAAATCGGGGAGATTGCCGCCAGCGCGATGATCAGGGAGGTGCATACCTACGGTCGCCTGGTGGGCCTCGGTCAGCGCCACAAGGGCCGGTCGCAGCATCTGGGGCTCGGCCGCAGCCTGATCGAGGAAGCGGTGCACCTGGCCAGCGAGGCCGGCTTCGGCGATCTCGCGGTCATCTCGTCGGTCGGTACCCGTCGCTACTATCGTCGCCTCGGCTTCGTCGACGGCGAGCTCTATCAGCACCGGGCGCTGGGAGTCTGACCTCAATCGACCCCGGAATGGCCATGCTTGTGGTGCTGCATGGCCGAATGATCCGTGTCGTCGTACCCGCGCAGCGCCGCGTAGCGTTCGACCTGCTCCACGCTCAGCAAGGCTCGAGTCTCCAGATGGGCGGCCAGGTGAACCGCTCTGAGTTCTCCGAGCAGAAGACCGATCGCACTCACCGACCGGGTCAGGACCTCAGGCGTTATCGAGCCGTCCGCGAAAGCCGCGTCGAGTCGACTCTCTGCCTGGACGACTCGATCCCCGAGCTGCGCTGCGGCTCGCTGCATCGCGTCGAAGACCTCGTGGGTGCGGGTCGTCTGCTCGGGCGAGAGTCCGAGCTCGCCAGCCAGCTCCAGGACATGCTTGGGGCCCGGATAGCCGTTGAGTTCCGCTGCCAAGGCGAAGCCCATGCCGTCACCTCGGGTGTACCCCTCGATCTCGGCCTGCGACAGAGCCTTGATACCTCGGGACTCGAGGCCCGCGTAGGGAGTCTGGGACTCGGTCACTGCCGGACCTACGGTGCAGTAGATGAGCAGGCTCAACGTCAGGGTTCTCTTCATCAGGACTCTCCTTGTTCACACGACAACTGTCCGGTGACCTCCACCCGATCAAACCGCCGGCCGGCGATCGCCGCTTCTATCAGGGAAAACGCGTGCGAGCTCCCGAATGTGACCGGGATGTGTTCGGCAGCAGCCGCCGATGATCTCGGCGCCCCGCTCGTACCAACCCACCGCGGCACGAGCGAAGTCGATCGCCTCGGCACTCCCGGTCCAGCCCCGGGCCTGCGGGTTCCAAACCTCCCCGGAGTTCGGATAGACAACGACCGGTAGGTCGGGCGCGCCTCGTCGGGCCTCCTCGACCAGAGAATCGATAAACCGCGGCGGCGTGCAGTTGACGCCGACGGCGATGATGCGCTCCTCGGCCGCGCAGAGGGCTGCACACTCGGCCAGGGGTGTCCCGTCGCTGACCAGCGTGCCATCCCGACAGGAGAAGCTGATCCAGGCCGAGACTCCGGGCGACTCTCGCAGTAGCTCGATGAGTACCTCCGCCTCCTGCAGACTGGGGATCGTCTCGCAGGCCATCAACGAGCTCTCCTCGGCCAACAGGTTCCAGCGTGGCTGATGGAAGCCGCGCAGGGTCTCGCTGCCGACTCCGTAGTCTCCGCTGTACTCGGACCCGTCCGCCAGCCACGCGCCGTACGGCCCGATGCCGGCCGCAACGACGGCCTGGTTCCCAGGTACCGGCTCGCGCTCCCCGGCCGCTTGTCTGGCGAGCGTGACGCTGAGCCGCAGCAGCTCTTCACTCTCCTCCTCGGAATACCCGGCGAGGAGGAGGCCCGGCACACTGGCCTGGTAGCTGGCGGAAACGATGCAGTCGGCGCCGGCGTCGACGTAGGCCCGGTGAACCCGGCAGATGGCGTCGGGCTCATCGCAGAGAATGCGCGCCGACCACAGGGCGTCAGCCAACTCGTACCCGTTCCGTTCGAGTTCGGTGGCCAGGCCCCCGTCCAGCAGCACGGGCCCGGACCGGTGCTCGAGACGTTCGGTCAGACGAGCGGCGTCGTTGATCATCCAGCGACCGCCGAGGTGCTCCGAGGCGCCCGTCTCTTCCAGATTCCCAACCGTCCGACCATCGTCGCCACGCAGTCTAGCGAAAGCCCGCTATCATCTCGCGATGCTCGAAGATCTCGGGAGTGCCTGATGGAGGCCGTCTTCTACCCGAAACTTCTCTGGATCTGGTCGCTGCTGGCGCTGGTCGCAGCGGTCGCTCTGTTCTATATCCCGGCCCCCTACGGCAAGCACGCGCGTCGCGGCTGGGGCCCGTCGATCGATTCGACCTCGGCCTGGGTCGTGATGGAGTCGGCCGCCGTGCTGATCATGCCGGCCCTGTTCATCCTCTCCGGCCAGCGTGATCCGATGTCCTGGGTGTGGCTCCTGCTGTGGGAGATCCACTATCTCCATCGCACCTTCGTCTTCCCCCTGCGCCGCCCGCGAGGTCAACACCGGACGCCCCTCTCCGTCGTGTCGATGGGGTTCGTCTTCAACCTGATCAACGGTTATGTGAACGGCCGGTATCTCTACGGCCTCGGACCCGAGGTTCAGGTCAGCTGGTTGCGCTCTCCCTGGTTCCTCGTCGGCCTCACACTCTTCGTCGGCGGAATGGCGTTGAACATCGATAGCGACAATCGCCTCCTCCGGCTGAGCAAGCGAACCCAGGACTACTCGATCCCGACCGGCGGCGCGTTCCGTTGGGTTTCATGCCCGAACTACCTGGGCGAGATCATCGAGTGGATCGGGTGGGCCGTCCTCACCTGTTCGCCGGGAGGCCTCGTCTTCGCCCTCTGGACCGCTGCGAACCTCGTCCCCCGGGCCTGGACCAACCACAACTGGTATCGCGAGAAGTTCGATGACTACCCGCCGGCCCGTCGTGCGCTGGTGCCGTTCGTCTGGTGACGGGTCGTTACTCGTCTTCCAGGACGACCGCGGTGCCGTAGGCCAGGAGTTCGGCGGCCCCGTTCATCACCTGGGAGGTTGTCAGCCGGAGGTCGAGGACCGCATTGGCTCCCAGGCCTGTCGCCTCCTCGACCATCCTGTCGAGTGCCTGCTCCCGCGCCTCGGCCAGGAGCTTCGTGTACTCGCTGACTTCGCCGCCCACGATGTTCCGGAAGACCGCCGTGATGTCCTTGCCCACATGGCGTGCGCGGATCGTGTTGCCCCGAACGAACCCGAGGGTGCGGACGATCCGCTTGCCTTCGACCGAACCCATCGTCGCGATGATCATTTCTTCACTCCTGTATAGCGGTCGTTCGGCAGCACCTTGATCCGGTCGATCAGGACCGAGAGAAAGAGAGCGAGCGGGCCGCCGACGACCGCGAGCGCCAGCAGCTTCTCCCCCAGCGTCTCCGGGCCCAACACGAAGCCTTTGAGGACGAGAAAGGCCACCGTCACCAGCCAGCCGCAGACGATGAGCCAACCGGCCCCCCTGAATACACGGCTCGGCGCGCTGCGGGGAGCTTCGTTCCATTCCTCGTCGGAAGGCGACATCCAGCCCACCGACCGTGCCGCTTCGCGAATCTCGCGCATCTCGTCAACCTGCTGGCGCGCCTCGGGATCCTCCTCCAGGCGGAGCCGGACCCGCTGCCGATCAGCCTGTGTCAGCTCTCCGTCGACGTAACCGGACAGCAGCGCTTCGTCAAAGACCGTCTCGTGATGGTTGCTCATCTGCTTTCCCTCATTCCGGACTTTCCTTCGACAGAACCTTGCGCAGGGCTCCGCGGGCCCGATGGAGCCGCGACATCACGGTCCCGGTGGGCACGTCCAGCACCTCGCTGATCTCGCCGTAGGACAAATCCTGATACTCCCTCAGCACGAGAATCTCGCGCTGGTTCTTCGACAGCTTCATCAATCCTGTCCAGACTCTCTGGCGTAGCTCGTCGAGCTCGAGCTTCCGACTCGGGTGGTCGGACACCTCCCTCGGCGCCGGCATCCCCTTTTCGAGGAGTTCGTCGAGCGACTCCGCCCGGCGCACCTTCTGACGGCGCCCATGGTCGTAGGCCTTGTTGCGGACGATTCTGAAGAGCCACGGTTGCACTGGCCGGCCGAGTTCGAACCGCTCCAGGGTGTCTATGAAACGGAGCATCGCGTCCTGCGTGACGTCCATCGCGTCCTCGCGGTTGCCGGTCAGCTGCAGCGCAAAGTGAAAAGCCGGCTTGCGATAGCGGCGCACGAGTTCGTTCGATGCCTCGGCATCTCCGTTCCGTGCCTGGGATACCAGGTCGGTGTCGAGAATCTGCGGTTCCACCATGAGCGTGTTGGCCCTCATCCTACTAGGACCTACGGGCACTGTGGAGTTCTATTCCTTCTGGCCCACCGTGGTAATTTGGGCGCATCGCGACAGTCATCCACTCAACCGAATCAAACCTGGGGAGAAAGCGCAGACCATGAGCTACGAAAAGCTCGGTGCCTTTTATCTGGGGCGCCCGTACGACCTCTCGACCGGTAGCGCAGACGATCTGCCGTTGCTCTACGATTCGAAGGACCTGACGACCCATGCAGTCTGCGTCGGCATGACCGGCAGCGGCAAGACCGGGCTCTGCGTGGGACTGCTCGAGGAGGCGGCGATCGACGGCGTCCCGGCGATCGTGATCGACCCCAAGGGCGATCTGGCCAATCTCCTCCTGACCTTCCCCGAGCTCCGGCCTGAGGACTTCGAGCCCTGGGTCGATGAGAGCGAAGCCTCCAGGAAGGGACAGACCCGGACCGAATTCGCCGCGGCGCAGGCCGCGCTCTGGACCCACGGACTGGCCTCCTGGCACCAGGACGGCGAGCGGATCAAGCGGCTGCGCGCCGCTGCGGAGTTCGATGTCTATACGCCAGGTTCGAGCGCCGGAATCCCCATCTCGATCCTCGACTCCTTCGCGGCTCCACCCGAAGCGGTGCGCGACGATGCCGAACTCCTCGGCGACCGAATCAGCTCGACGGTCACCAGCCTGTTGGGCTTCATCGGCGTTCGGGCCGAGGCCCTGCGCAGTCGCGAGCACATCCTGCTCTCGACCATCCTCGAGCACGAATGGCTGCAGGGGAGGGATCTCGATCTCGCAGGTCTGATCCAGTCGGTCCAGTCGCCTCCGATCGAGAAAGTCGGCGTGCTCGAACTCGACGCTTTCTACCCCGCCGGCGATCGGTTCGAGCTGGCGATGGCGATCAACAATCTGCTCGCCGCGCCCGGCTTCTCCGCCTGGCTCGAGGGTGAGCCGCTGGACATTCAGAGCCTGCTCTACACCGAGACGGGCAAGCCCAGGATCGCGATCTTCTCGATTGCTCACCTCGACGACGAGGAGAGGATGTTCTTCGTCTCCCTCCTCCTCAACCAGGTCCTCGGCTGGACCCGCTCACAGCCCGGGACCAGCAGCCTTCGCGCCCTGGTCTACATGGACGAGATCTTCGGCTATATGCCTCCGGTCGCCGAGCCACCCTCCAAGAGGCCCCTGCTGACCCTCCTCAAGCAAGCGCGCGCGCATGGTGTCGGCGTCGTTCTGGCGACACAGAATCCGGTCGACCTCGACTACAAAGGGCTCTCGAACACTGGCACGTGGTTCATCGGTCGACTACAGACCGAGAGGGACAAGATGCGTGTCCTCGAGGGCCTCGAGGGTGCCGCGGCCGGCGCCAGCGAACGCTTCGATCGTCAGGCGATGGAGGAGACCCTGGCAGGACTCGGCAAACGAAAATTCCTGATCAACAACGTCCACGACGACGGGCCTCAGGTCTTCGAGACCCGCTGGGTCATGTCCTACCTGCGCGGACCGATGACCCGTCGTGAGATCGAGCGCCTGATGGCCGACCGTCAGCCGGTTCCGACGGCCGATGCTCAGGCTTCCCCGTCACCACCATCGGCACCACCGCCCGCACGCCCTGCCGTCACCTCAGCTCCGGCAGCCTCCGGTCGACCGGTCCTACCGCCGCAGATCGACCAGTACTTCCTGCCCGTCCGCGATCTACCGCTGGGCACGGCCATCGCGTACGAGCCGCGGCTGGTCGGCGTGGCGAGCGTTCACTTCGTCGATCGTGGCCAGAACATCGACCATGCGCACCAGGTCATCCGCCTGGCTCCGATCTCGGAGAGCACCCTTCCGATCGAGTGGGACGCTGCCGAGGAGAGTCGCATCGCCCTCGACAGGTTCGACGCCCGGCCGACTCCCGAAGCGGCCTTCGAGGATCTGCCGGCGAGCGCGGGCCAGCACAAGTCTTATGGGCGGTGGAAGAAGGAGTTCGACGAGTGGCTCTACCGCCGCCAGCAGATCGAACTGCTGGAGAGCGAGGAATTCGACCTGGTCTCGAGGCCTGGCGAGAGCGAGCGCGATTTCCGGGTGCGACTCCATCAGCTCACCCGTGAGCGCCGTGATGAGCAGGTCGACGCCCTACGAGCGAAATTCGACGTCAAGATCGAACGGCTGGTCGAGCGCCTACGCAAGACCGAGCAACGCAAGGACCGGGAGGAAGAGCAGGCACGCAAGGCGAAGCTCGACACGGCGATGAGCATCGGGTCCACCCTGCTCAGCGCCGTCCTCGGTCGCGGGGCCCGCCGTTCCGCCGGCACCGCGATGCGAGGCGTGACCCGTTCCTGGAAAGACTCGCAGGACGTGGGCCGGGTCGAGCAGGACATCGAGCAACTGCAGGCGGAGATCGCGGAGCTGGAGGCCGAGGCCGTACGGGATGTCGAGGCTCTGCAGGCGACGCTGGATCCGGCGAAGATCCTCCTGACGAAGACGGAGCTCCGCCCCCGGCGGACAGATGTCGACGTCCAGATCGTCGGACTGGCCTGGGTGCCCCGCGCCGGGGGCACGGCATGACCCGCCAGGGAGGTGCGGGGTGACCGACCACGAGGCCAGGCAGCCCAACGGTGAAGAACCGGCGGTCGACGAAGTGCTCGCTCAGCTCAAGGCCGGAGTCCGGCAGCGTCAGGCGGAGTTGGCAACCGTCGACGAAGAACTGCGCCGTCTCCCGGCCTCGCTCGCCGAGGCGCACCGTCTCTACTACATACACGAGCCGGAGTGTGTCTCGCACCGACCGGTGATCGGCCGGGTGATCGTCTTCTTCAAGAAGGGCTTCTACCTGGCCTTCATGAAGTGGTTCATGAGCTCGGTGATCGAGCAACAGAACGAGTTCAATCGGACCGCGACCGAAGCGCTGCGCGATCTCTTCGAGCGCCAGACGGAACTCTCGAGCCAGACTCAGAGGATCGAAGAGGCTCTCGATCGGCTGGGCTCACTCCACACCCGGGACCACTGACTCCGATGCGAATCTGCGTCTGCGCCACCCAGGTGCCCTTCTCACACGGTGGCGCCGAGATCCATGTCCAGTCACTCCACCGGGAGTTGCTCGCCCGTGGCTTCGAGTCTGAGCTCGTCACGGTCCCATTCAGCTGGAACCCCAGAGTCCAGCTCCTCAAGAGCGCCGTCGCCTGGCGACTGCTCAATCTCGAAACCATGGACTCGAAGCCGGTCGACCTGGTGATCGCTACCCGCTTCCCTTCGTACCTCGTCTCCCATCCGAACAAGGTCGTCTGGCTGATTCACCAGTTCCGCCAGGCCTACGACCTTCTCGGCACGCCGTACAGCGACTTCCGCGACACGCCTGAGGACCGGTCCACAGCCGAGATGATCCGCCGCATGGACAACCGCGCGCTCGGTGAGGCCCAGGCGCTCTACACCAACGCGGGCAACACGGCCGCCCGACTCAAGAAGTTCAACGGTCTCGACGCCACACCCTTGCACGTGCCGCCCCAGCTCGGCTACGGATATCGGGAAGGCCCCTTCGGGGACTACATCTTCAGCGCCGGGAGGCTACAGGAGATGAAGCGCATCGATCTCCTGGTGCGCGCCATGGCCGAAGTCAAGACCGACGTTCGCTGCAAGATCGCCGGCACCGGCCCCGAACAGGACGCTCTCGCAGAGCAGATCCGTGCGGCGGGGCTCGAGGACAGGATCGACCTTCTCGGGTGGGTCGACGATGCCGAACTGCTGGACCTCTACGCGGGTAGCCTCGCCGTCTTCTTCGCCCCCTACGACGAGGACTACGGGTACATCTCCGTCGAAGCCTTCAAGTCAGGCAAGCCGGTCCTCGCCGCCACCGACTCTGGAGGCGTTCTCGAGTTCGTCGAGGATGGGAGCAACGGCTTCGTCTGCGACCCGCACTCACCCGCCGACTTCGCCGCCCGTATCGACACCCTCTTCCAGGACCGTCAACTGGCGGAGCGACTGGGCCGTGACGGAGGGACGAGAGTGACTGACATCACCTGGGATCGAGTGATCACCAGGCTCACCGGGAGCCACAGTTGAGGCGAATAGCCTTTCTCAGCCCTCTGCCACCCGACACCTCCGGTATCGCCGACTACAGCGCCGAGCTGGTGCCCGCCCTGGCGGCGCACTGCGAGATCGACCTCTTCACCGCCGACCCGGGCGCGGTTCCAGAGGCATTCACAAGCCGTTTCCCCGTTCGCTCCTGGGACGAGTTCCTCGCCGTTGACGCCGGAGCACGCTACGAGAGTGTGATCTACCAGGTGGGCAACAGCGCCGAGCACCATGGGACGATCTACCGGACCCTTCTCGAGCGGCCCGGAATCGTCGCCCTTCACGAGTACATGCTGCACCACCTCATCCGCGACCTCGCCGTCGGCGGCGGCCGGTCGGCCTTCGTCGAGGAGATGCGCTATGCCTACGGCGAGACGGGCCGGAGCATGGCCCCCCGGCTCCTGACCGCCAACAATCTGCCGGAGATGTGGACCTACCCATTGTTCGAGCGCATCGTCGACCATGCTGAGGCCCTCATAGTCCACAGCCAGGCGACTCGGGATCGCGTGCTGGCGAGCCGACCAGCGAGTCGTATCTCGCTCGTCCACCATCACCTGAGTCTGGGAAGCGTCGACGGGCCCGACCAGGCAGTCCGAGAGGCGCTGCAGGACCAGTACGGGATCGCCCGGGAGGCGATGGTCATCGCCTCCTTCGGCCACCTGAACTCGGCCAAGCGGCTCGATGTCGCGCTGCGAGCCTTCGCCCGCCTACGTCGATCCCACCCCCAGTGCGTCTACGCCCTCGTGGGCCAACCGTCCCATGCCTACGCCGAATTGGACGAACTGCTCTGCGGCGAGCTGGGCGAAGGTGTCGTCACCACCGGCCGCGTCCCCCTCGACACGCTGCTGCAGTTCATGGCCAACTGCGATGTCGCGGTCAACCTGCGCCATCCCACCGGCGGCGAGACCTCCGGGGCCTGCTTGCGACTCCTCGGCCTCGGCCGCCCTGTGATCGTGACCGAAGCCGGGTGGTTCGCCGAGATCCCCAACGACTGCTGCGCCCACGTCGCGATCGATCGCGACGAAGAGGAGATGCTCCTGGCAGTGCTCACGGCTCTGGTCGAGCAGCCCGAACTGCGTGCCCGCCTGGGACGCAACGCGGCTCGATGGGCCGCCGAGGAGCATCGGATCGAAGACTCGGCGGCCGGCTACGCTCGCGCAGTCGAAGAGGCCATCACCCACCCGGCCCACCCGACAACCGCCCTGCCTCCCCTGGCCAGGACCCCGCCCGGCGACATGACGAGCGCACTCGTGGCGGGGATCTCGGCCGCTCTCGGCGACGTCGGCCTCAGCGAACTCGACCCCGAGCCCGCGAGATCCATCGCCCGGGATCTCGTCGATCTCGAGATCGACAACGTCAGAGGCTGACCGCTTGGCCCCACCCCAGAAGATTCCGCGAATGGTAGCGTGCCGTTCGTCAGAGTCCCGGAGTGCAGGTGTCGTTGGAGGAGAAGACGATGAGTGACTTCCAGCCGTTCGTGATGGAACGCATGATGTCCAAGTTCGAGCAGGGCGTGGACTACAACCTGTCGGAAAGTGGGGTCCACCCGATCCTCCTCGAAGAGCTGCTCGCCCACCGGCCGGGCGCCATCGACGACTTGATGGCCACCGATCTCAACTACCCCTGGGTCAACGGCAGCCCGGCGTTGCGCGAGAACATCGCCGGCTTCTACGAAGGCGTGACGCCCGAGAACGTCCTGGTGACCGTCGGCGCCATCGAGGCCAACTACATCGCAACGACGACTCTCCTCTCCCCGGGCGACGAGATGGTCGTCATGCTTCCCAACTACATGCAGATCTGGGGGGTCGCCCTCAACCACGCCACCACGGTGAAGAGCTTCCACCTGCGCGAGGATCGTGGCTGGGCGCCGGATCTCGAAGAGCTCGGGTCGGTCGTCGGCCCAAAGACCCGCGTCATCGCCGTCTGCAACCCCAACAACCCGACCGGCCGCGTCATGACCCTCGAGGAGATGGACAGGATCGTCGCCATCGCCGAGGGTGTCGGAGCCTGGATCATCGCCGACGAGGTCTACGCCGGCGCCGAGCGAGAGCGCGAGGAGGTCACTCCGTCCTTTCAGAGCCGCTACGACAAGGTCGTCGCGACCGGGAGCATGAGCAAGGCCTACGGAATGCCCGGACTGCGCCTTGGCTGGGCCGTAGCTCCCGAGGGGATCCTCGACGAGATGTGGGCGCGGCACGAGTACATCGCGCTCGCCGCCACCATGCTGTCGAACAAGCTGGCGGAGATCGCCCTCGCCCCTGACGTTCGGCCGAAGATCCTGGAACGAACCCGCAACTACATTCGCCGCGGATTCCCGGTCCTCGAGTCCTGGATGGCGGCTCATCCGGGAACGTTCTCCTTCACCGCGCCCGATGCCGCCGCGATCGCCTTCATGCGGTACTCGCTCAACGTCAATTCAACCCAACTGGTCGATCGGCTCCGCGAGGAGCAGAGTGTCCTCATCGTCCCCGGCGATCACTTCGGGGTCGACCGCTGCCTGCGGATCAGTTTCGGACTGCCCGAGGACTATCTGTCGGCCGGTCTCGACCGAATCCACTCACTTCTCACTCGGCTCGCCGCCTGAGCCGGGTCGCTGCTCGCCCGAGCGTCTGCTGTAGAGTTTCCCCGTGACGACTCACGAGGAGCTGGTTCGGGAGATCGAGGCGGCGCACGCGCGGATCTCTCCACATGTGAGACGAACGCCCGTTGAGCCCTCGCCCTTCCTCACCACCGCCACCGGCGCCGAGGTCTGGTGCAAGCTCGAGAATCACCAGGAGACCGGCTCCTTCAAGCTCCGCGGCGCGCTCAATCGTGTTCTCAGCGCATCCGAAGAGGAGCAGAAGCGTGGATTCGTCACCGCCTCCACTGGCAACCATGGCGCGGCCATGGCGAGAGCAGTCGACCTATGCGGCGCTCCGCTGACCGTCTTCGTCCCGACCAGCGCCGACGCGGGGAAGATCGAGCGACTGCGCCGCACGGGGGTCGGCGTGGAGGTCGGGGGCGAGGACTGCATCGACGCCGAGGCCAGAGCCCGGGCGTTCACCGATAAGAACGCTCTCACCTACGTCTCGCCCTACAACGATTCATTGGTCGTCGCAGGTCAGGGAACGCTGGGCCTGGAGCTCTCCGCGCAGGTCCCGGATCTCGACGCGGTCTTCATCGCACTGGGCGGCGGCGGACTGACGGCCGGCGTGGCGGCCTGGCTCAAGTCGGCCAGGCCCGCTACGGCTGTCGTCGCCTGCTCCCCTCTCAACTCCGCGGTCATGATCCACTCGATCCAGGCCGGCCGTATCCTGGAGCTGCCCTCGGAGCCTACGCTCTCAGATGGAACGGCCGGAGGCGTCGAGGAGGGCTCGATCACTTTCGATCTCTGTCGGCGCTATGTCGACCGCTGGGAGACGGTGCTCGAGCCCGCGATCGCCGACGCTCTTCGGACCTTCATCACCCAGCACCACTCGCTCATCGAAGGCGCCGCGGCGGTACCGATGGCCGCCTTGCTGGCCACCGGTCACAGCCTCGCCGGTCAGCGGGTCGCCGTCGTCGCCTGCGGATCCAATATCGCCACTGACACCCTCCGCGAGGTGCTCGAGCCGTGAGAATCCACTCTCTTGCCGATATCCGGCGAGTTCTGCCACAGATCGATCTTGTGGAGCTGATGGCCGGCGCCTTTGCCGCCTATTCGGAGGGGAGGGCCGTGGTCGCACCGGTGGTCGAGCTGCCCCTCGAGCGGGGAGACGTCCACATCAAGTCCGGCTTTCTGAGCGGCGAGGATCTCTACGTCGTCAAGATCGCATCCGGGTTCTACGACAATCCCGCTCTGGGACTCCCTTCGGGCCACGGGATGATGCTCCTCTTCGAACAGAAGACGGGGCTACCGGCGGCGATCCTGCTCGACGAGGGCCACTTGACGGATATCCGCACCGCAGCGGCCGGAGCCGTAGCGGCTCGCGAACTCGCGCCGGCCAACGTCGATCGCATCGCCATCTTTGGCACGGGGATTCAGGCCCGGCAGCAACTGGCCCACCTGCGCACGATCACTCCCTGCCGCCGAGTGATCGCCTGGGGACGCGGCGAGGCGCAGCTCGCGAGCTACGCCGAGGACGCCTCGACTCTCGGCTTCGAAGTCGAGACCACTCTCGATGCATCCCTCGCCGCACAGTCCGCTCAACTCCTCGTCACGACGACCCCCGCGACCGCCCCACTCTTCCCGGCGGACGCGGTGCGACCGGGCTCTCACGTCACCGCGGTCGGATCCGACACTCCCACCAAGCAGGAGCTCGACCCGCAGTTGTTGGCGAAGGCCGGGCGCATCGTAGCCGACAGCCTCCCACAGGCCCTCCTGAGAGGCGAGATCTTCCAGGCGCTCAGTGCCGAGCTGATCACCGAGACCGACGTCGCCGAGCTGGGCGACGTCATCGCGGGACGGACCCACGGACGAGAGGACAGAGAAGCGATCACCATCGCGGACCTGACCGGCGTCGCCGTTCAGGATGTCGAGATCGCGCGTGCGGTCTCAGAGGCGCTGGCGTAGCGGCGTCTCCGAGCCCGGCTACAGGCTGCAGCTCTGCGAGACCAGAGAGTTGATCTCCGCCGAGTTGAGCATGTCGGCGTGGTTGGGATTCTCCGGCAGCCCCGCATGGTGCAGCGCCTCGTGGATCAGGGTCATGGCAGCCTTCGCCGGAGCTAGGCGAGAGAATCCTCGGCAGACGTAGGTCACAGAGCTTCCGACCTCGGTGAAGGCCGACACACCACGACTGCAGAAGCGCTGTTCCTGGCGCCCTGACGCGGGAACGTAGACGACCCTCGACAGGGACTCGCGCGCCTCGTGCGAGAGGCCGTGAAAGAGGGATCGACACCCGGGATGCTCCTCGAGGTGCTCCAAGGCGACCTGGAAGCCTGTACTCAGCTTCCGCGTCAGACCACTCCCCAGTCGGGACGATGACCTGGGAGAGAAGAATGCGCCGCCCGAGACCGCGCGAACGACTGAAAGGTCATTCTCCGTCCCGGACGGCGTGTTGGCCGCGGCCTGAGACACCCCCAAGGCAGCGCAGGCAGCGAGGAGCAGAGCGCTCATCGCGCTCCGACGGACGCGGAGCCGAAGGGCGCTCGAAGGAGGCGCAGATGACGCTGCAATCGGTCCGTTGTCCATGCTCGAAAGCGTGGCGGACGTCGAATGCCAAGTCCTCAGGATTCAGCGGGAGTTCCTCTCGGATTCGCCTCGCAACGGGCGGAGGGCCGGCAGATTCCCTAAGGGAAGCCTCGGAAGACCACAGGGAGCCTCGCTTTTCCCTCGGAAACCCCTCCGTAACACCCAAATCCCAGCCATTTCCGTGTTCTCTTCGAACTCCTGTGCCCCGGCTCTCGTAGACTCCAACAGGATGGCCGAGACAATCACACCGTTCCCGTCCCAGGATCCGGAGCAGCCGCAGTCAGCCGACGATGCCCTCACCACGGCTGAGGGCTACGCCGTCAGGCTGGGAGACTGGATCTTCCAACCCGACCTCAACCGACTGACGGGAGTCGATGGTGAATTCGAGAGGCTCGAGCCCAAGCTGGCCGACCTGCTGGCCCTCCTGACGACTCGTCACGGCCAGGTCGTTTCCAAGGACGACATCGTCGAGGTGGTCTGGGAGGGCCGGTTCATCGCAGACTCAGCGCTCACCCGGGCGATGGCGGAACTGCGTCGCGCCCTGGGCGACGACGCGCACAACCCGGTCTATATCGAGACGATCTCGAAGAAGGGCTACCGCCTCCTGGCTGTACCTCGCCCCGTCTCCGCCTCGACCGACGCGATGAGGGAACGCTCGAATCGGCGGTTCGCCATCCTCGCCATCAGTCTCACGATGATCGTCGCGGCTGGACTCGCCTACTTCGTGCTTCGCCCTCCGACAGACAGCCGACCGCCTCTGGTTTCGGCCATTGTCGTCCTGCCGCTGGAGGATCTCTCGGCCGGTAGTGACAATGAGTACTTCGCAACCTCGATGACCGAGGCATTGACCACCGATCTCGCTCAGGCCGGGGCCTTCAGGGTCCTCTCGCGCCGTTCGATCGAACGCTTCGAGCAGGACCATGGGACCCTCTCGGGAGTCGCCCTCGCCCTCGGTGCCGACGCGGCCGTCGAAGGCTCGGTGGTGCGGGCCGACGGCCGGGTGCGGATCAATGTCCAGCTGACCGATGCTGCCAGCGAAACCCACTTGTGGGCCGAGAGCTACGAGCGCGAGTTCGGAAACGTCCTGGCCCTTCAGAACGAGGTCGCCGGCGCGATCGTCGCCGAGTTGACGAATTCGGTCGCGCCCGAATCTGAGCCGGCCGCTCAGGCACCCTGGATCGACCCGGAGGCTCATGATCTCTACCTGCAGGCACGCCATCTCTTGCACGGGGCGGGCGTGATGGGGGAGAACGAGGCTCCTCAGCTACTCGATCAGGTCATCGCCGCTGCGCCGGATTTCGCCCCTGCCTACGCCGCCAAGGCGAAGTACTACTCGATGCTCACACTGTTCGACTATATGCGCCCGCACGAAGGCTTCCCGCGAGCCCGTGTAGCCGCCACACAGGCGCTCGAAATCGACCAGGAGCTCGGAGAAGCTCACGCGGCTCTGGCGCACGTGGAGTTCCTCTTCGACTGGGACTGGGCGAAGGCCGACGTTCGATTCCGTCGAGCCATAGAATTCAGCCCAACCGCTCAGAACCACCACGCCTATTCGTTCTTCCTCACCTGCATGGCCCGCTTCGACGCAGCCCTCGAGCACGCGCGGCGCGAGATCGAGATCGATCCACTGAACAACCGCCATCATCTCGGGTGGGTGTTGTTCAACGCCAGGCGATACGAGGAGTCGATTCGCGAGATCGAAGGCGAGGCCTCGAAGCACGAAGGGACCCCTATGTACGCGGGCAAACGGTCACTCGTCGGATGGAACTACGCGATGCTCGGCCGCTACGACGAGGCCATCGAGATTCTCGAGGCCTCCATCGCGGCGCGGGACTTCGCCGACCCGGTGGCGACCGGCATCCTGGGCTGGACACTGGCCGCCTCGGGACGGCCCGACCTGGCCCGAGACCAGTTGAATCGCCTCGAGGAAATGGCCGAGGAGAGTCGCGAGGACCTCTACCCGCAAGTCGTCGTCTACGCCGGGCTGGGTGAGGTCGATCGCGCTCTCGACCTGCTGGAGCAGGCAGTGCTCCAACGCTCTCCCAACGCCGTGTTCCTCTCGGTCGAGCCCTTTCTGGATCCGATCCGCGATCATCCCCGGTACCAGCGCCTGCTGGCCAACACACGACTGGCGAAGCTCGAGCCGGCCGGTTGACCTGCCGGCCACTGCTACACTGCCACCAGGTATTCCACTTTGGCGTTGTAGGGAGGGGTGGCGTCGCGGGAGTCGGCGTTCCACTACCCGAGTGACTCGTCCCTTCGACGCAGGGACGGATTCATGACCCGCAAATTCCACCTCGAGGAGATCTCCTGCGACGAGGACCTCGCCGCGGCTCGTGAGCTGCGCCACCGGGTCTTCGTACTCGAGCAGGGCCTGCCCGCGGATTTGGAGCAGGACGGTCGCGACGGTGAGGCCGATCACATCCTCGCCCGAATCGGAGAGCGCCCCGTAGGCACCGGGCGGATCATCATGCGCAGCGACGGCATCGGAGTCATCGCTCGGATCGCCATCGACGAGGACGCACGCGGCACCGGCCTGGGTGCAGCGGTCATCGAGAGTCTGGAACGGATCGCGGAAAGACGGGGGGCGCAGGCCGTCGAGCTCAAGGCCCACATCCATCTCGAGCGCTTCTACGAGGGCATGGGCTACCGCGTGCTTCCAGGCACTCACGACGTCGCCGGCTATCACCTCATCACCATGGGCAAGTCGCTCGGGCCGCGCTGAAGACACCCGATGGCAGAGTCGGTAGACTCGCTAGCCGGAGTCCGAAACCGCTTTTCAGACAAGGAAACCCGACATGCCATCCAGCCTCAAGATCCAGCTGCAGGCGCTCTGCGCCTGCCTCCTCATCGCCGTTCCCGCCGCCTTCGGCGAGGTGGGCAACAACGCGGTCCTGCTCAACCCGAATCTCGCGACCGCGGAAGAGCTGGCCGCCGTTGCGGGTCTGTCGTCCGAGATGGCCGATCGGATCGTCGAGGAACGTCCTTTCCTCGGAATCGCCGAACTCAACGCTCTGCTGTCGACGGCCCTGGACGAGGAGACTCTGACCGGAATCTACGGCGCGCTCTTCATTCCCCTCGACCTGAACAACGCCGATCGTGACTCGATCCTCCTGGTTCCGGGCCTCGGCGACAGGATGGCTCACGAGTTCGAGGAGTATCGACCGTACGAAGCCATGGCCCGCTTCCGCCGCGAGATGGGCAAGTACGTCGACGACGACGAAGTCGCCCGGCTCGAGCAGTATGTGTTCGTCCCGATGGGCCTCAACAGCGCCACCGCTGAAGACTTCATGACGATCCCCGGCGTCGGCAAGCGGATGACCCACGAGTTCCTCGAGTACCGCCCCTACGACAGCCTCGAGCAGTTCAGACGCGAGATCGGCAAGTACGTCGACGAGGACGAGGTGGCGAGGCTGGAGCGCTACATCACTCTCGACTGACGAGGTCGCTGGGATGCGGACCTTTCTCGGCGCTCTCTTCGTCCTGGGGTCGACCGGCGCTCTGGCCGAACTCCTGCTCCTCGAGCACTTCGAGGAGAACTGGCAGAGACTTCCGATCGCGCTCCTGGTAGCGGCCATCGTCGTCGTCGTCGCCTCGATGCTGCGCCCCGGCTCGACGGCGGTTCGGGCGACGACGACCGTGATGGTCGGCTTCGTCGCCAGCGGCCTGATAGGCCTCTATCAGCACTACCAGGTCAATCTCGAGTTCGAGCTCGAGATGAATGCGTCACGCCACGGCTGGGAGCTCATGCTCGAGACTCTCATGGGCGCTACGCCGGCACTGGCGCCGGCGACGATGATCTACCTCGGCCTCCTCGGCCTGGGCTACGCGCATCTGGCCCGCCGCGATCTTTCGCTGCTCGGGGATTGATCGGGTCACGCCTATCGACTGCGAGTTGACGACAACGCCGGGATCAGCTTCCAGCCGACGAGCTTCAACTACGCATCGTCCTCGGTCGGCGGAGCGGGATCACCCTCGCGCCCCTTCACCGACTGCTCCAGTCGGCGGTACTCCTCCTCCAGTGCCTCGAAGCTCTTGCGGAAGGTCTCTCGCTCCTCCCAGAGCCGGTCGACGTCACCGGCCCCGGAGACCTCGTGGTGACGCTCGAGATCGGCCAGCGCCCGGTTCCGGAGATGGGCTTGCTTGCTCAGCGCCCGGTTGTCCAGTTCGAGACTCCTGTAGGCCTCCTCGAGCTCTCGGATCTCCTCGCGAGCCGTCTCGAGATTCCGACGGCTGGCACGAAGCTGGCGGGCGAGGGTCTCGTTCTCTTCGAGAGCGCAAGCCTTGTCGTGCCAGACATCGTCGAGGGAGCGAAACCGTGAGTAGAGTTCGGCGAGTATCCGGTCGCGATAGCGGGCGTAGTAGTCGGGGTTGGCCACCACCAGCCGCTCGAAGACCTCTTCACGATGCTGATGGGTCCGGCGGGCCTTGTTGCCCCCGTGCTGCCTGTAGTCGTAGAGCACCTCCTCCACCACCTCCCACCGGTAGCCGGCGGCGACGACGGCGATCCAGAAGCTCCAGTCCTCGGCCAGTTCGATCTCCTCCGGGTACCCGCCCACAGCCTCCCAGGCGCTGCGGCGGAAGAGAGAAGAGACCGGCACACAACACAGATAGCCGATGAGCACCGGATCGAACGGGCTGGAGCGCCAGATCTCGTCTTCCTGTCCGAACTTCCTCAGCCAGGGTGCCACGAACCCGACATCGCCGCCCGAGTCCGCTTCGAGAACGTGGGCGGTCTTCTCGAGAAACTGCGGGTGGAGGCGGTCGTCGGCATCCAGGCAGACGACGTACTCTCCCTCTCCCTCACGAATTCCGCGGTTCCTCGCCGCCGAGACCCCTTGATTCTCCTGTCGCAGAAGGAGGGTCCGAGGGCGGTCGAATCGATCGAGAATCTCCAACGTCTCGGGGTCCTCGGAGCCGTCATCGACCACGATGATCCGATACTCGGATCGAGTCTGTGCCAGCACGGAGTCCACCGCCTCCTCGAGGAATCGGCCGTACTCATGGCAGGTGATGATGACATCTGTCGTGGGCTCCATAGGGCGGCTCAACGGACGGCCGATATCGCCGGCCAGCCTTCAGCGGTTTGTCCCCCGAATGGTGACAGATCGCAACCCTGGCGATCGACTCCAGGCAAGAACCTCTCCGGGGCAGGTACGTATCCAAAGCGAGAGGTTGGAATGTCGGTGCTTGGATGAGAGGATTCAGGAGCCGCTCAGTCCGGCGCGCGTCCTGCGCACCGCGAACATGGCCAACCGAGGAGACCGGAATGACGAATTCGGGGCGTAGATCCGCCCGCTCTGTGACGTGGCTGACCGCTCTGCTGGTCGCTGGAGTGCCTACCGGCATGACACAGGACTGGGGCCCGACGCGAGTGGGAGTCACGCCAGCGAGGCAGGGCACTGTCCAGTCGGTCGTCCATCTCCCGGGCTCGGTCGAAGCCAGAACGAGCGCGGTCGTTGCCAGCTCGGTGGCCGGCGTCGTCGCCCAGGTCGCCGCTCGGGAGGGAGAGTCCGTCAAGCGTGGCGCGACGCTGGTGAAGCTGAGCTACGACACACACGACCGCCAACTGCGAGCCGCCCAGGGTCTGCTCGCAGAATCGCAAGCTCGGCTGCTTCTGGCCGAGCGAGCGCTTCAGCGCTCGATGGAACTGCGTGACTCGGGAGTCGTCAGTCAGCAGCAGTTCGACGACGCCGAGACCGAGGTGGGTGCCTGGCAGGGCCGTGCGGATCAGGCGAAGGCCGAGATCTCCAGACTGGAGAACCTGATCGAGCGTTCCGTCGTCAGGGCCCCGTTCAGCGGCGTGGTGGTCCGGGAGTACTGTGACGTCGGCGAGTGGGTGGCAACGGGAGGGCCTGTCGTGGAGTTGATCGACCTGAGCCGACTCGAGGTCGTGGTCAACGTGCCCGAGCGGCACTTCGCCGGTGCCCGCCGCGGTGCCGTGGCGCGAGTGACCTTCGAGTCCCTCTCCGATCTCGATCTCGAAGGCAGGATCACCGCGGTGATCCCTCAGGCCAACCCCCAGACGAGGACCTTCCCAGTGAAGATCGAGCTCGCCAATCCCGGCAGCGGCATCGGCATCGGCATGTCGGCAACCGTCGCCTTTCCGAGCACCGACGAACGTCAGGCAACGCTCGTGCCCAAGGACGCCATCATCAATCAGGGTGCGCAGAGAATCGTCTACCGGGTCGACAGCGGACCGGCCGGCGAGGACGGTAGCGCGGGCCAGGTGGCCACGGCGGTTCCCGTCGTCCTCGGAACCCGCAGCGGCGAATGGACCGAGGTCTCCGGCATCGAGCCAGGCGACCTCATCGTCACTCGCGGCAATGAGCGGTTGATGCCGGGCGCTGCAATCCTGTCCGAACCGACCGAGTACACAGAGCCATGAGGATCATCGAAGGCGCCATCCGTTCGCCCGTCAAGACGGCCGTAGGAGTGCTCCTGCTGTCGCTCTTCGGAATCCTCGCGGTCTTCGGCATCCCGGTGCAACTGACGCCGACGGTCGAGGAGCCGCAGGTTGTCGTGCAGACGTTCTGGCCCGGTGCCAGTCCCGGCGAGATCGAGCGCGAGATCGTCGACGAGCAGGAGGAGCAGCTCAAGGGGCTCGACGGCCTGGTCAAGATGAGCAGTGCGAGCCAGGACGGGTTCGGCACCATCACGCTTCTGTTCGAGGTCGGGAGCGACAAGAGCGCCAACCTCCTGAGGGTCTCGAACAAGCTCGAGCAGGTCCCCGTCTATCCCACCGACGCACTGAAGCCGATCATCCTGACGTCGGACCCGAACGAATCGGCCCTGGCCTGGTTCATCCTCGTGCCCGCCGGGGAAGAGCCCTTCGCCGACGAACTCTGGAAGCTCCACAACTTCGTCGACGACCAGATCAAACCGGCACTCGAACGCGTCCCGGGCGTGGCGCTTTCCGGATTCTTCGGCGGGCGCGAGAGTGAGATGCAGGTCGTCGTCGATCCGGCGGTGCTCGCCACTCACCGGGTGACGCTCAACCAGCTCGCAGCGGCCATCGATCGCGAGAACCGCAACTACAGCGGCGGCGATTTCGCCGAGGGCAAGCGGCGGTACGTGGTGCGCACGGTCGGCGAGTACAGCTCGCCTGAGGAGATCGGGAGCGTGGTCGTGGCAGTGCGCGACGGCGTGCCGATCTATGTGCGTGATGTGGCAACCGTCCAGCCGGGCTTTCGCAAGCCGGCGGCCAAGATCTTCTACCGCAAGCAGGAGATGATCGCGATCAACGCAATCAAGGAGCCTGGCGCCAACATCCTCGACACGATGCGAGGGGTGCGCTCGACCGTCGAGGCCCTGAATGCCGACCTGCTGGCCGATCGTGGTCTGCGCCTCGACGAGGTCTACTCCGAAACCGACTACGTCAACAGCGCGATCAGTCTCGTGCGACAGAGCCTTGTGGTCGGCGGCCTGCTCGCCGTCGCCGCATTGCTCCTCTTCCTGCGCAGCCGCGCCAGTACCCTCGTCGTCGCTGCCGCGATCCCGATCTCCGTCGTCGGCTCCTTCCTGGCAATGAATCTGTTGGGACGAACTCTCAACGTGATTTCCCTCGCCGGCCTCGCCTTCGCGGTCGGCATGGTCGTCGACAACTCGATCGTCGTGTTGGAGAACATCTACCGGCACCGACAGATGGGGAAGAACCGGTTCGATGCCGCTTATGACGGCGCGTCCGAGGTCTGGGGAGCCGTCCTGGCCAGTACATTGACCACCATCGCCGTCTTCGTCCCGATCCTCTTCGTCAAGGAGGAGGCCGGACAGCTCTTCCGCGACATCGCGCTGGCGATCAGCTGCGGCGTCGGCCTCAGCCTGATCGTCGCCATCACCGTCATCCCGAGCCTCTCGTCGAAGATTCTCGACGCGGTCCCGGCACGTAAGGACGAGGACCGGGAGAAGGAGACCGATGAGGAGGCCCCTGGCTTCCGCAATCTGTGGGGCTGGACGGAGAAGGCCAGCCGTGTGACTGACGGCATCGCCAACCGGGTCGACTGGATCTGCCGCTCGACGCGGCGCCGGCTGGCGGTCGTCATCGGATTCACCGTCGCCTCGATCCTGCTCTCCGGAGTCCTTGCCCCCAAGGCCGAGTATCTGCCCCTGGGGAACATGAACTTCATCTTCGGCTTCGCTCTCCCGCCGCCGGGCTACAACGTCGACGAGGTCGCCAGCTTCAACAAGATCTACGAGAACGAACTCGCCCACCTCTGGGAAGCGGACGACTCCGAAGCCGAAGGACTGGCGGGCGGCGGTATCGAGCACTTCTTCTTCGGCGTCTTCTCCAACCAGGCCTTCATGGGAGCCAATGCCAGGGATCCGCTGAGGGCGCGCGAACTGGTCGACGAGATCCAGGAGGTCAACGGACAGCTCCAGGGGACCATCGCCTTCGTCTCGCAGCAGTCCCTCTTCTCGGGAGGATTCGGCGAAGGCCGCAACATCGACATCGAGATCACGGGACCGGATCTCGAGACACTGATCGGCCTGGGCGGCGAGGTCATGGGGGGAGTCGCAGCCCTCCTGCCTGGGGCTCAGGCGATCCCGATTCCCGGTCTCGACCTGGGCAATCCCGAAGTGCGCATCACTGCGGACCGTCGGCGGGCGGCCGAGCTGGGTCTCACCAACAGGGACCTGGGCTTCACGGTCAGCGCTCTCGTCGATGGAGCCAAAGCCAGCGACTACCAGTTCGAGGGTCGGGAGATCGACCTGGTCGTCAAGGCAGGCGAGAGCTTCGCCCATCGAACCCACCTGCTCGAGCAGATGCCGATCTCCACTCCAAGTGGTGAGCTGGTGACCCTCGGCTCGGTAGCGAACATCCAGCTGGTCAGCGGTCCCGTACAGATCAACCACCGCGAAAGGGAACGAACGATCACCATCCAGGTCACGCCGCCTGACGACTTCGCCCTGCAGGAGGCCATGGAGCAGATCGACTCCGAGATCCTGCAGCCAATGCGCGACAGCGACCGGATCGGAGGCCTCTACAGAGTGACCTACTCGGGCAGCGCCGACAAGCTGACCCAGACCCGGCAGGCCCTGCAGTGGAATCTCCTGCTCGCCATCGTCATCACCTATCTCCTGATGGCCGCTCTCTTCGAGAGCTTCCTCTACCCCTTCGTTATCCTCTTCAGCGTGCCGTTGGCGGCTTTTGGAGGATTCCTCGGACTCGGCATCCTCAACCTCTTCACGTACCAGGCGCTCGATGTCCTGACCATGCTCGGCTTCGTCATCCTCATCGGCACCGTGGTCAACAACCCGATCCTCATCGTGCACCAGTCGCTCAACCTCATGCGTGAGGAAGGGCTGGCGCCGACCGACGCGATTCGGGAGGCGACCCGTACCCGCATCCGCCCGATCTTCATGAGCGTCTCGACGAGCCTGTGCGGCATGCTGCCGCTCGTCCTCTTTCCCGGTGCCGGCTCCGAGCTGTACCGTGGCCTCGGGAGCGTCGTCGTCGGCGGGCTGGCCGTATCGACTCTCTTCACGTTCTTCCTGGTCCCGGCGCTGTTCAGCCTCGTTCTCGATGCGCGACAGACCCTGACTGAGCGGCTGGCACGCAGATCACCAACGGCGGAAGAGGAGCCGGTGCCCGCCGCCTGAACCTCCACCCATCATCAAGGCGGGCAACCCGGTACAATCCGTCTCTCGATGAAGACTCAACTGACGACTGTCCTGGCCGCGGCCCTGTGCTGCGGCCCCGCCCTCGCCGACGAAGCCGTCGACGCGGCCCGCGCCTGGCGCCAGGCCCATGCGGTCGAGATCCTCTCCGGCTTCTCCGAGTTCCTTTCGATCCCCAACGTCGCCAGCGACCTGCCGAACATCGAGCGCAACGCGGCCTACATCAGAGAGCATCTCGAGGCCCGCGGGGCGACCGTCGAGCTCTGGCGGCAGGAGGGCGTCCCTCCCATCGTCTTCGGCCTGCTCCCCGCGGCCGGCGCCACAAGGACCGTCGGCATCTACATGCACTACGACGGCCAGCCTGTGGTCCCGGAGCAGTGGACCCACAGCCCCTGGGAGCCGACTCTCTACGACGCCTCCATGGAGGCTGGAGGCCGCCCGCGCCCGATGCCCCAGACGGGTGAGACGATCGATCCCGAGTGGTACCTCTACGCCCGGGGAGCGGGCGACGACAAGGCGCCGCTACCGGCGATCCTGGGGGCGCTCGATGCTCTCGCCGAAGCCGGGATCGATCGCACGGTCAACCTGCTCTTCTTCTTTGAAGGCGAAGAGGAGGCCGGATCACCTCATCTCGAGACCTACATGCGAGAGCATCGGGCGGCGCTCGACGTCGATCTGTGGCTGATCTGCGATGGTCCGGTGCATCAGAGTCGCCAACCGCAACTGGTCTTTGGCGTTCGGGGCGTCACCGGCTTCGAGATCACGGTCTACGGCGCCAACCGAACCCTGCACTCGGGTCACTACGGCAACTGGTCACCCAATCCAGCGTTGGCATTGGCGAAGCTCCTCGGCAGCATGAAGGACGTCGACGGCAACGTCATCGTCGAAGGCTTCTACGACGACACGGTCAAGGCCGGACCGGGGGAACGCGCGGCGCTCGCAGCGCTGCCACCGATAGACGACGCTCTACGTCATGAGCTCGCGCTGGCGCCCGAAGGAACAGACGGTGACGGCGCCTTGCTCGCCGAACGACTGCTCCTCCCCTCGCTCAACATCCGCGGCTTCGTCAGCGGAGCCGTCGGCGCCGGAGCCCGCAACATCGTGCCGAACCAGGCGACCGCGAGCCTCGACATCCGGATGGTCAAGGCCAACGACCCTGAGCGGATGATCGACGTCGTCGAGCGCCACATCGAATCGCAGGGCTATGTGATCGTCCGCGGCGAACCCGACGCCGAAACCCGTCGAGCCCACCCACTGCTGGCACGGATCGTCCGCGAGCATGGCTACCCGGCCGCCAGGACGTCGCTCGACGATCCGAAGGGCGCCTGGGCCGTCGCTGCGGCCCGCCGGGCAGCCGGAGACGACCTGCTTCTCGTGCCGAGTCTAGGCGGATCACTGCCGCTCTATCTCTTCAACAACATCCTGGGCAGCCCAGTGGTCATCGTCCCCATCGCCAACCACGACGACAACCAGCACGCGCCTGACGAGAACCTGCGCCTGGCCAACCTGTGGGATGGCATCGACCTGATGGCAGCCCTCTTCACGGGAACCGGCGAGCTGTAGTCGAGGCCGCCGCGCAACCGATTCAAAGGAGCCCTCCATGAGAGCCGGCAAGTACTTCCTCCTCCTCGCACTGGTCGTCGTTCTGGGATGTGAGCCCGCCGTCCTGCTGAAGACCGGATTCGGTGATCCTCCGAAGTCGACGAGTGAGGCGCTCGAGGACCTGTTCGACCGCGAGTGGCAGGCGCGCATCGAGGCGAACCCGTTTCGAGCCACCTCGACGGGCGTGCACGACTACAACGATCGTCTCCCGTCAGCCGACCGCGAGCAGCTCGCTCGACAGAACGAGATCTGGAAGGGCTTCCTGGTCGAGCTCGATGACCTCGAGGAGAGAGCGCTCTCGGACCACGACGCGCTCAACGCGCGGATCTTCAGGGCCCAGCTCGAGGACCGCGTCGCGGGTTTCGAGTTCGGCGCCTATGAGATGCCCTTCAACGCGGACTCGGGCTTCTACAGTGGTTTCTCACGCCTGGCGGACGGGATGCCCTTCCGCACTGTGAAGGACTACGAGAACTACCTCGCCCGGCTCGAAGCCTGGCCGACGTATGTCGACCAGCAGATCGCCAACATGAACGCGGGCCTCGAGAGAGGCTTCGCGCAGCCCAAGGCCGTGTTGACCGGGCTCGACGAGGTGATCGATACCCACGTCGTCGAAGAGGCTGGTGCGAGCGTCTTCTACCGACCCTTCGAGCAGTTCCCCGGCGCTGTCACCGAGGCGGAGCACGGGAGACTGCGGGAGGCGGGAGCCCAGGTGATCATGGAGAGCGTCGTCCCCGCATACCGCAAGCTCCGCGACTTCATGGTCGAGGTCTACATGCCCGGCGCCCGCGACACGCTCGGCGCCTCGGACCTCCCTGACGGAGCCGCCTACTACCAGCAGAGGATCCGCCATTTCACGACCCTCGAGCTGACGGCTGAGGAGATCCACCAGACCGGACTGGCCGAGGTGGCCAGGATCCGCGCCGAGATGGAGGAGATCATCGCCGACGTCGGTTTCGACGGAAGCTTCGACGAGTTCCTCACCTTCCTGCGCACCGATCCCAGGTTCTACCCGAAGACCGCCGAGGAACTCCTCAAAGAGGCCTCCTACATCGCCAAGCGAATGGACGGCAAGCTGCCGGCTCTCTTCAAGACCATCCCCCGACTCCCCTACACCGTCGAGCCGGTGCCGGCGGACATCGCCCCGAAGTACACCGCAGGGAGGGCCGTTGGCGCACCTCTCGGCAGCACCAAGCCGGGGCGCTACTGGGTCAACACCTACGCCTTGCATACCCGGCCGCTCTACAACCTCGAGGCACTCACTCTCCACGAGGGCGTCCCGGGACATCATCTCCAGGGTGCGCTCAACCGCGAACTCGGCGAGCTACCCAACTTCCGCCGCTTCTCCTATCTCTCGGCATTCGGGGAGGGCTGGGGGCTCTATTCAGAGTGGCTGGGGATCGAGGCAGGGTTCTACACCGACCCCTACTCGGACTTCGGCCGATTGACCTACGAGATGTGGCGCGCCTGCCGGTTGGTCGTCGACACCGGGGTCCACGCGATGGGCTGGAAGCGCGAAGAGATGATGGACTTCATGGCGAAGAACACCGCGCTTTCGCTCCACGAGATCACGACCGAGACCGACCGCTACATCTCCTGGCCTGCCCAGGCTCTCTCCTACAAGATCGGGCAGCTCAAGATCATGGAGCGGCGGCGCTATGCAGAGAGCAAGCTGGGAGATTCATTCGATGTCCGGCTCTTCCACGATGCCGTCCTGCTCAACGGATCGATACCGCTCGACGTCCTCCACGATGAGATCGAAGAGTTCGTCACCGAACAGCTCGAGACCTTGGCTGAAGACACCGCTGCGGAGAATTCCGCGCCGTGACCAAGGCCTGGAGCCGAGCCCTCGAACTAGCCGATCAGACGCCTGAGGACCGCAACCGGTACGCCGATTTCCTGCGTGCCGCGTCGATCCTGGTCGTCGTAGTAGGTCACTGGACGATGGCCGCTCCATGGGTGCGTGAGGGCGAGCCTCAACTCGGCCACATGCTGGACATCGCGCCCTGGACTCAATGGCTCACCTGGGGCCTCCAGGTCATGCCTACTTTCTTCGTCGTCGGCGGCTTCTCCAACGCGATCTCCTGGTCCAAGACCCTCGAGCGTGGGGGCTCGTTCGCCGCCTGGCTGGCTTCACGCCTGCGGCGTCTCACCGGGCCGGTCGTACCGCTGCTGGTCTTCTGGGCCATTCTGGGTATCGCCGCGCACTTCGGCGGCATCGACCCGGAGACGCTCAAGGTCTCCTCGCAGATCGCGCTCGTCCCGACCTGGTTCCTCTCGGTCTACGTCGTAGCGATCCTGCTCGTGCCGGTGACCTGGTGGGCCTGGCAGAAGCTCGGCATGGGCTCGGTCGCTCTGCTGGCGCTGAGCGCCGTCGCCGTCGACAGCCTGGCTTTCGGCGCTGGCTTCGCCGTCCTGCGCTGGATCAACTACCTCTTCGTGTGGACCGCAGTCCATCAACTCGGCTACGCCTGGCGCGAGGGGCGACTCGATGGCTGGCGGCGCCCCGCCCTGGCAGTCGGCGGGTTTGTCGGCATTCTCCTGCTAGTGACCCGAGGCCCCTACCCGGTCAGTATGGTCGGCGTCCCCGGCCAGGAGATCTCGAACACCCTTCCACCCACGATCGCGCTGCTTGCTCTCGGCATCATGCAGGCTGGCCTCGTCCTCTGCTTCGAGGCTCCGATTCAGCGCTGGCTCGATGGGCGCAAGCCCTGGGCGGCCACGGTCCTGGTCAACGCCAGCATCATGACCCTCTACCTCTGGCACTCGACGGTGCTCGTCCTCGTCATCGCGCTGCTGGTGCAACTCGGAGGCCCGGGACTCGGAATCGAGCCGGGCACCGCGCAGTGGTGGCTGGCCAGGGTCCCCTGGGTGATCCTGCTCGCCGCCATTCTGTTCCCCGTCATGGGCCTGCTCGGGAGATATGAACGGCCGGGCCCGGCGCCCGCACAGGCTCCGCCCCTGTGGCGCCCTCTGCTCGGCGCCCTCTGCTTCTGCCTCGGGATCGCCTTCCTGTCGTTCTCCGGCGTCGGAGACGACAGTCTGCTCGGAATCAGGACCTGGGCCGTGGCTCTGCCTCTCGTCGGGGCGGTGCTGGCCGGCGTGCGAAGCGGCGATTGAAGCGCTACTTCACCCGCTGGCCGTGCTTGACGACGATGTCGACCCGCTGCAGCAGGTTGATATAGCGCAGGACGTCGCCCTTGACCGCGATGATGTCGGCGTACTTTCCCTCGCTGACCGTGCCGTAGTCGTCAGCCACACCCTGGTGAACCGCTGGCCAGTAGGTCGCGGCCTGGATCGCCTCCATCGGCGGAATCCCCATCTCCCGCACCCAGATGTCGAGCTCGTTCCAGGTCGACTGAATGTGGAACTTCATCGGGATTCCGCTGTCGGTCCCGATGAGGAGCTTGACCCCCGCCTCGCGCAGCTGGTCGATCTTGTTCTTGAGTGTCGGCTTGCGCAGGGGCGTGATCTGGAAGTAGCCGAGGCGCTCGGGATAGGCGAACGACTGGCGGATGTCGGCGATGATCTCAGGCGTCAGACCGAGGTGCCAGTCGGTCGTGTCGAGCTTCTCCGGGTGATCACGAACGTAGTCGTAGTTGAAGAGCCCCTCGACCGTTGGCGTCCAGAAGAGCGGTCCCTTGTTCATCTGGGCCGTGCGCTCCTTGAGCATCTCCATCACGTCGTCTGGGTAGCCTGGAGCCGTGGCCAGGCCGGTGTGCTCGAAACAGTCGACTCCCGCTTTCAAGCCCCGCCGGATCTCCTCCGGCCGATGCCCGTGCGCTGCGACCTTGAGGCCGTTGCGATGCGCTTCGTCGACGACGGCCATCACCTCCTCCTCGGTCATCTGGTCCTGGTCGATCAGCTTGATGACGTCGACACCCGCGTCGGCCAGTCGCTTGACCTTGGCTCTCGCGTCGGCGACTCCGGAAACACCCCAGCGGAACTGCTCGGTACCCGGATACGGCTCGTGCTGGATGAAGGGCCCGGACATGTACATCGTCGGCCCGGGAATGTCGCCGCGATTGATCGCGTCGCGCACGGCGATCGACTCCTCCAGCGGGGCACCGAGATCGCGAGCACTGGTCACACCGGCCATCAGAAGCTGGTGAGCTGACGAAGGCATGATCACGTCACCGAACAGCGGTGGATAGGTGCGGTCCCAATGGTCGTAGTCGGCATGACCGTTGATCATCAGGTGGACATGCATGTCCCACAGGCCCGGCAGGACCGTCATCCCCTCGGTCGAGATCACCTCGGCGCCGGCGGGTATCCCCAGGGTGTCCACGGTCCCGACGGCGGCGATGCGCTCGCCTTCGATCAGAATCACGCTATTGCGGATCGGAGTCGAGCCCCATCCGTCGATCAGGGTGCCCCCGACCATCGCCTTGATCTCCTGGGCACCGGCCTGCGCCGCAAGCAGCACACTCAGTCCCAGACAGAGGCCTCTAAGGGTCGCCGTCGCCATCGTCACTCTCCTCTTCCCGTGAAGTCGTTCGATCGGATCGAGAGGACTCTACCAACTCGTCGGATTCGTTTCGCCTGGAACTCTATGTGCCCAACCTGCGTAATCACCAGAAGAGGAGGACATCATGCTGAAGAAGATATCGACCTGGAGTCTCTGCATTCTGGCGCTGGCCACCGTGGCCGCGGCCGCGACCCTGGACCGCGAGTTCAACGAATCGTTCGAGGCCACCCCCGGGACCGCTCTCAGGATCACCCACGGCGACGGTGACGTCGAGATCCGATCCTGGGCCGAGGACCGGATCGAGGTTCACGTGAGCTACCACCTCGAAACTCGCGGCATCGGTGGCAGCCGGGACTTCGAGGTGGATTTCTCCCGCAAGGGCGACACGGTCGTGGTGGAGGGGCGTGAGACCGGGTCGGGCATCTTCTTCGGCAGCACGAGGAACAGATACCGCTACACCGTCAAGGCGCCCTCGTACGTCGCTCTCGAACTCCATGGGGACGATGGAGACATCTCGATCCATGGCTGGGACGCGTCGGTCGAGATCGCTAGCGAGGACGGCGATGTCATGGTCGACGGCCTCACGGCCTCACTCGACATCTCTCTCGATGACGGAGACCTCGACCTGCGCGACTGCACGGTGGACAGTGCTTCGGTCCGTCTCGAGGACGGCGACGTCCTGCTCGAAGGCGGCAGCGGCAGCTGGTCGGTCACTCTCGACGATGGGAACCTCGTCGCCCGCGACATGGTCTCTGCGAGCTTCCGGGTGCGAGCGGAAGACGGCGACGTGGAACTCGGCTTCCTGCCGAGTGGCTCGCTCTCCGCCGACATCAGAACCGACGACGGCGACGTCGTCCTCGACATCCCGAACGACGCCTCCGCCCGCTTCAGCCTCACCGTCGACGACGGCTCGATGACGCTGCGTGCCAACAACGCCGTAGTGGAAACGCGCCGCCGACACCACACCACTGGTGTCCTGGGCTCCGGTGAGGGGCTGATCGAGGTGCAGACCAGCGACGGCGACATCCTCCTGCGCGACGCCGACTGATCTCCAGACCGGTACCCCGCTCTTGCCGCTCCACAGCGGCTCGGAAGGGATCCGTCTACTCGACTTCCACGATCATCTCGATCTCGACCGCAAGACCGATCGGCAACGACACCATCCCGACCGCCGCCCGAGCATGACGGCCACGGTCGCCGAAGACCTCCACGATGAGGTCCGAGAAGCCATTCATCACTTTGTGCTGGTCGGTGAACTCGGGCATCGAGTTGACCATGCCGGTCACCTTGACGACGCGCTTCACGCGATCGAGCGAGCCGATCTCGGCCTTGAGCGAGGAAAGCAGCGCCAGGGCCGTCAGACGCGCCGCCTGATACCCCTCCTCCACCGTCAGGTCACGGCCGAGCTTGCCGGTGACGTAGCCGCCTTCCGGCTTCGCCGGTCCGTGCCCTGCCAGAAAGACCAGGTCTCCCGTGCGCACCGCACGAACGTAGTTCGCGACCGCCGCCGGAAGCTCCGGCAGTTCGAGCCCGAGTTCCTCGAGACGTGCCTCGGGACCGCCTTCGGGCGCTTCAGCGGCACCCGTCGCCAAGGGGGCCAGTATCAACAGACAGACTATTGCGGAACGCTTCATGACGTCCTCCCGGGTCGGAGACCCTTAGTATCCCTCGCCGATCAGCTCGACCTCGACCGGAGGCCCACCGGCCCCATGTGGAATGACCAGTCGCGCCCGGCGACCCCCAGTGGCCTGCGGCCTGAAACGAATGCCGATCGTACAGTTGCTGTCGGGCAGCAGCGAATCGAGCCCCTGGCACGAAGCCGGCACGATACGGAAGTCCGCCTTCTCGCTGCCGCTGATCTCGGCGCCGCCGAGGCTCAGGCGGGCGTTGCCGGTGCTGCGGACCTTCACCGTCAGGATGTCGCTTCGCTCGCCGATCGCCAGAGCACCGAAGCGAATCTCGCCCGGCTCGACGGAGACGGCGGCTTTCGGCAGGGCTCCCGCAACGCCGGTCAGGTCGATGATCAGCGGTGACCCGGCCGCGTTGTGACGGATGACGAGCCGGCTCTCGGTCGCGCCTACACGGCTCGGCGAAAACCGCAGTTCCAGATCGCAACCGCCTCCCGGCGGCAGCTCTCCCGGACACCCCTGCCCGCGAATTCCGAAGGCACCACCGCCACCTTCGAGATCCGTCGCGTCGAGTTCGAGCGTAGCCGATCCGCTGTTGGTCACCTTGACCGAGCGTTCGTTGGTTCCGTACTGCACAACCTGGCCGAAGTCGACCTCCGTCTCGCTCACGGCAATCCTGGGAGCCAGCGCCTCGCCCGTCAGTGCAACCTCCGGCGTCCGACGCAGCCCGGGAGCCCGGACCCTCATCGCCGCGCGATGGCGGGCCGGGCTGGTCGGCTTGTAGAGCACCTCGACGGTACAAGTGACATCACCTTCCAGCGTCTTGCCGTCACACGAATCGCTGACGATCTCGAACGAGCTCCTGCCATCGCCCGTGAGCTCGATCCGACTGATCACGAGCGGCGCGTTGCCGGTGTTCTCCATCCGCACACTCTGGGCCGAGGTCTGTTCGCCTGGCCGAAGCTCGCCGAAGTCGATCTCGGAGGGACGCAGGAACAGGCCGGGAGCAACGCCGAGGCCGGACAGCGGCACCCGCGGATCCTCCGGAGCATCACTCCAGATCCGCAACTCCGACCTGAAGTCGCCGGTCGACCGCGGCTGAAAGGCGATGCGCACGGCACAACTACCTCCCGCCTCGAGCGTCTCCCCCGAGCAGGCATTGGCCACCCAGATGAAGCTGGACTCGCCGCTGCCCTCGATCGACATCCGGGCGATCGCCATCGGCGCCGAGCCGGTGTTGATCAGCGACACCACCGTCGCCCCGCTGGCCTTACCGACGGCGATCCTGCCAAACGCGACCTTGTCGACGTCGGTCGTCAGTGACGGAGCGAGGCCTGTACCGGCCAGAGGAATCCCCAGAGGCTCTCCAGGCGCATTGCTGGTCACCTCGATGCCCGCCGCCCGGCTCCCCGCCTCCTGCGGCGTGAAGACGACCCGAAGCCCGCAGTGCTGCTCGGCGCCGAGACTCGCTCCCGTGCACTCGTCGCCCACGACGGCGAAGTCCTGCTCGGCCATCCCGCCAATCCGGATTCCTTCCACGATCAGAGGCCGGCGCCCACGATTGGTGATCTCGAAGGCGATCTCCTCGCCCTCCCGCCCGACGCGAACCGCCTCAAAGTCGAGCATCGTGACGCTCGCCTCGGCCTCGGGAGGTCTCAGGAAGAACCAGTAGGCCGCGCCCGCTGCCACGAGGGCGACCACCAGCCAGAGTGGCCAGAGCCGGCGACGTGGCCGACCCGAGGGAGCGCGGCGCCGCTGGTGCCGAGGCGTCGTCGCGTGCCCGGCGAGGTCTCCGGGTCGCCTCGGCGGCGGAGCCTTGTCGGCCGGCCGGTCGGGGGACGGCTGCTTCCCCCGCGGCGCGTCCGAACCGAGCGGCAGGTCCATGAGGCCACCCCGTCCGGGCTTCTTGTCTGACGGATCGTAGTCCAACGTGTCGGCTCTCCCTCCGGTCGCGGGATTCTACCCTCTACGGGCCGCCTGTAGAATCCACGACGATGATCAAGCGACCCACTGGATCCCCTGCAGCGCTCCTCACACTCCTTCTATGCCTTGCGTCGGCATGTGCAGGACCGGCTGACGGGCCCGACCGTGCCGCGCACGAAGCCTCCGTCGAGCAGTGGCGCGCCCAACGTCTCGCCAATCTCACGAGCGAGACGGGCTTTCTCACTCTCACAGGTCTGCATCAACTCGCCGACGGTCACGTCACCCTCGGAGGCGGCCCGGATTCGGACATCGTCCTCCAGGGCAGCGTGCCTGCGGAAGTCGGCACCCTCGAGGTGGACGGCGGCAGCCTTCGCTTCCACCCGGCCGCGGACTCGCAGGTCACGCTCGAAGGAGAGCCGGTCACAGCCCCGATCAGCCTGACATCCGACGACCCCGGCCCGCCGACTCTCCTCGAAATCGGACCGGTCAACTTCCACGTCATTCTGCGGGGTGGTGTTGCGCTGCTGCGCGTTCGCAACAGCAACCACCCGGCACGGTCCGAGTTCACGGGCATCGACTCCTTCCCCATCGACGCCAGCTGGCGGTTCGATGCCCGCTTCGATCTCTACGAGCCGACGAAACAGATCCCGATCGCCAACATCATCGGCCAGGTCAGCGACTCCCCCAGTTGGGGCGCCGTAGTCTTCGAACGAGAGGGCGAGACCCACCGAATCGACGCCATCGCCGATCCGGGCGACGAGAGGCTCTTTCTCATCTTCGGGGATGTGACTAGCGGCCACGAGACGTACGGCGGAGGGCGATACCTCTACGCCGACGCTCCGGGCGCTGATGGACGGGTCGACCTCGACTTCAATCGCGCCTACAACCCGCCCTGCGCCTTCAACGCCTACGCCACCTGCCCCCTGCCTCCGCCGCAGAATCGACTGCCGATACGAGTCGAGGCCGGGGAAAAGAACTTCGACGCCGGGCACTAGATCCCGCGGTTGGCCTCCGCCAACCGACGCCTTCGGCCCTTGCTCTCGAGCAACCTGTCCCCGTTCTGCGTTAGGCCGGCATGACGGTCATTCGCGTTCTGCGGTGGCTGTCCTGTTGGGCCTCCGGCTGGCTGCGCCAGCCCATGGGCAACCCTCCATGGTCCACCACCCACCGCAAAGGGCACCGCGAACCAAGGTGTGTGAGGCGTAGCCGGGTTGGTGCAGGCTCTGTACGTGGGCGGGAGGTGGGGGGTGTTGCCGGAACCAACCCGGCTACGCCTCACACACCGGCCCAAGCCCACAAAAAGGCGCCGAAGGGCGGCCCCAGCTACGAGGCCCCAGAGAACAACGAAAGAACGCCCTGGACGGAGCCAGGGCGCTACCGGGCAAGCAACCGGCCGGGTGTCTGCCCGGCCAGCTACGGGTCGGGCGCGCTCAGGACTTTCCGGAGTCCCCGGGAGTCTCGAACACGGGCGTCGGGAAGTTCATCAGACTCCCTTCCCCCTCGACCTTGCCGGTAATCCGATTCACACCCTGCTTCTCCACCTCGTCGATCCGAACGATCGAATGCATCGGGATATTCGTCCGTCGCACGCCCTTGAACTCGTTCTTGAGCGTCTCCTCCGTCGGATCGACCACAAGCTCGCTGCGCTCTCCGAAGAGGAACTCCTCGATTTCGATAAACCCGAAAATGCCGCTGGGACCCACCGACCGGGCGTACATTTCGTACACCTTGCCCTGGTTCATGAAGACCACCTTGTAGATGCTCTGATCCGGCATAAGCGCTCCGCAGACGAGTCTACGCCAGCCCTAACGGACGATGTGCCACTCGGTCTGGCGTCCCGCGATGTAAGAGACCGTTCCGCCCTCGAACACCGCGTCCTGCTCGAGCTTGATCTGGATCCACTGGCCGTCCCATTCGGGGATCTGCACCTTGACGTTGCCCTCGATCGAGAAGGCCGTCGACTCGTAGAGCGGCCAATCGCCGCGGATCGGCGTCGGCCCCTGGTTGTCCCACATGCCGATCGTCGGGCCGGGTGCATGGCCGAAAAAGCCCAGCGGGTGCGTGTAGGTGCTGCAGATCATGTCCTCCGCCTCACAGGCGGAGATCGTCGCGGCGAGAATCTCGTTGCCGGTCCGGCCGGCCACGTAGGAACCGGTCAGGTGATCCTGCCAGCGATTCCCCGTCGCCAGCGCAGCCCCAAGGCTGTCGGGGACCGTCTCCTCGCCCAGCCGGGCGACATAGCCCATCTCCTGGGTGTCGGTGCATAGCCTCAGATAGCAGACGCCGACATCGGTGTGCAGCACGTCGCCCGGCTCGATCACGCCACTGGTACCGCAGAAAGGGCTCTCCTTGCCGCATTCGAGACCAGCCCTCTGGACGTTCACCGAGGGGTGGAACCAGGGATCGAGCTGCAGCTCGTGGAACCGCTGTCGGATGTACCACTGGACATCGGCCGTAGTCGTCGCTCCCGGGGTGATGACACGACTGGAGAAAGCCTCGGAGATAACGCCTCGGGCCAGCGAGACGATCTGCGGGTAGGTCGCCAGCTCGCTGGATGCCCGGGTCTCGAGCCACCGGACGACCAATTCCTCGGCGCTGGTGACGCGAGCCTGGAGTTCCGGCGTCAACACCTCCATCAGCCGATCCCGGAGAGCCGCAGTGAGTCCGTCCGCCACCGGCCAGTCGCGACTGACGTTGATCCCGATTCGTTGGGGGTCACGCTCGGCGATCAGGGCTCCGAGGGCCAACCACTGATCATCGAGATTGCCTCCCTCCCAGGCCGACTCATAGGGGTCGCCATAGGGATAGCGGTTGACCGTCAATCGGTCGACACCCTCCTCGCCGCGGTCGTGGAAGATCAGCATCGTCGTGCGCCGTGCTGCGAAGACAGGCTCGGGGACGAGGGTGAAGAAGACCGGATCCTCGGCGTACTCGCGATTGAGCACCAGCCACATGTCGATCCCCGTCTCCTGCATCAGACCGGGCAGGAGTTGCTCGAATCGCTCGGACAGCATCCGGTTGACCGGCTCGATCCGATCCCGATGGGCCAGGACATGCCCGGGGGCGTCGATGAACCGGCCCTGATCCGCAGCCTGCTGAGCTGCGGTCATCGCCGGCATGACCATCATAAGAGCCGCCACGGCGGCTGTGACTCTCGATTGCATCCTCATAGTTCCTCCTCCAGGGACGGCGACTCTAGCAGCACCAGCAGATCTAGGCCGACGCCTCGGCCGGGCGGAAAAGCGCGAACAGAGCAACACCCGCCCACACTCCCTCAAGCACCACGAAGGGGACGTAGTCGATCATCACCGAGGCCGAACAGGCGAGCCCGGCGCCGCAGAGGTTGAGCAGTTTGTACGGCATGGAGCGCACCGTCAGCCGCCCCGAGAGGTTCAATGCAAAGGCCACGAGCAGCATACCGACGCCGATCGAGCCCACCCAGTCCGAGCCATTCATCGCAATCTCCATAAGCTATAGTGCCCGGAATCCTAACCTCGGGGTCGACAATGAATGAAACAGCGAACGGCCGCGGCCAGTGGCAATCTCGGATGGGCTTTATCCTCGCCTCCGCCGGATCAGCCGTCGGCCTGGGTAATCTCTGGCGCTTCCCCTACATCACGGGCGAGAACGGCGGCGGCCTCTTCGTCCTCATCTACCTCGGTTGTATCGCTCTCATCGGGTTCCCGGTGATGGTCGCAGAGATCATGGTCGGCCGCGGGACGCAGAGATCCAACGTCGAGGCCTACAGAACGATCGCGGGTCAGAGGACCCCCTGGCAGGGCCTCGGTTGGCTTGGCGTGGCCGTCGCGTTTCTCATCCTGTCGTTCTACTCGGTCGTCGCCGGCTGGGCGTTGCGCTACACCCTGCTCGCCGTGACCGGTCAGTTGAGTCAGCGGCCGGCCGAGGAGATCGGAGACCTCTTCGGAGCCACCTACGCCAGCGTGCCGCTGAATCTGATCTGGACAGGTCTCTTCGTGGCCCTCACCGTCTCGGTCGTCTGGAGAGGTGTCCAGCACGGTCTGGAGCGCTGGTCACGGCTCCTCATGCCCGCCCTGCTCGTCCTCCTGCTCATCCTCCTCGGTCGAGCGGTCACACTCGATGGTTTCGGCGAGGCCTTCGGCTTCGTCTTCGGGATCCACGCCGACGCCCTCAGCGGCGCGGGCGTCATGGAGGCGATGGGGCACTCGTTCTTCACCCTCAGCCTCGGCATGGGCGGCGTCCTGACCTATGGGTCCTATCTGAAACGAGACGCCGACATTCCCGCCCTGTCAGGCGCGATCGCCGGTCTCGACACCCTGATCGCCCTGCTGGCCTGCCTCGTCATCTTCCCGGTCACCTTCACCTACGGCCTTGAGACGACTCAGGGTCCGGGCCTCCTCTTTGCCAGCATCCCGATCGCCATCTCGCAGATGCCTGCCAGCACGCTCCTGGCGAGCGTGTTCTTCTTCCTCCTCGTCTTCGCGGCATTGACCAGTTCGATAGCGCTTCTCGAAGTCACGACGGCCCACTTCATCGACGTCAATCGGTGGAGCCGAACGAAGTCAGCGCTGGTCTCGGGCCTCATTGTCGCGGCTCTCGCCATTCCCTGCGCTCTGACCGGAGCGACCGATCTCTTCGGTGCCGGCTTTGCCGAGATGTTCGGCAAGAACTGGTTCGACACGGTGGCCGACTTCGTATCGAACTGGACCTTGCCCGTCGGCGGCATGGGCATCGCGCTCTTCGTCGCCTGGAAGATGCCGGAGCGGCTGCGACAGGAGCAGTTCACCACCGGATCCCGACTGGCGGGCTTCTACGCCTCCTGGCTCGTCGTCCTCCGCTTCGTAGTGCCGCTGGCGATCATCGCCGTTTTCCTACGGGCGGTGGGGCTCTTCTAGGACGTCATCGGGCGCTCGCTTCAGCCTTCCGACAAGCGATCGAGAGGCGGTGCAGCAACTCGGCGCTGCTAGACTCCGTTGCCCTCGACTCCGTACGAGAGGTTGCCCTCCACTTCGTACGAGGAGTTGCCCTCGACTCCGTACGAGAACGGCGAAACCACCCGTGTACTACGACTTCTACGGCTTTACCGAACCGCCCTTCAACATCACTCCCGACCCGCGCTTTCTCTTCTTCAGCGAGAAGCACAGGGACGCTTTCAACCACCTTCTCTTCGGCTTGCGGGAGCGCAAGGGCTTCATCCAGATCACCGGCGAGATCGGCGCCGGCAAGACGACGATCTGTCGCGCTCTCCTCCAGCAGCTCGAGCCCGAGAAGTACCGCACGGCCCTGGTGCTCAATCCCCACATGAGCAATATCCAGCTCCTGCGCACGGTCCTGCGTGAGTTCAAACTCAAATCGGGCGGCAACGATCGCGTCCTCCTCCTCGAACGTCTCAACAACTTTCTTCTCGACGAGTGCGCGGCGGACCGGGACGTCGTTCTGATCGTCGACGACGCTCAGGCGATGACGGTCGAGGCACTCGAGCAGCTGCGATTGCTCTCGAACCTGGAAACCGATCAGCGCAAGCTGCTGCAGATCATCCTGATCGGCCAGCCGGAGCTGAGGGATCAACTGGCTCAGTTGGAGCAGCTGCGACAGCGAATCACGGTGCGCTACCACCTCCGTCCTCTGCGTCTCGAAGAGACGGCCTACTACATCCAGCACCGTCTCAATGTCGCAGGTTCGTCACGCCCTCCGGTCTTCACACGTTGGGCAGTGCGGGCAGTCCAGCGCTACTCGCGTGGAGTCCCGAGACTGATCAACGCGGTCTGCGACAAGACCCTGCTGTGCGGGTACGTCGATCAGACCCACGACCTTCGTCTCAGACAGGTCCGCCGAGCGATCGGCGAGCTCGAGGGTGATCTGGCGTGAGCCTGATCAACGATGCCCTGAACCGGGCGCGCTCCGAAGCAGCGCAGCGCGAGGCACTCGAGCGAGGCGAGGCCGTGCCGCCGCTCGACCTCCCCTCCCGCCCCGGGAACCTGATGCCGGGCGTCCTTCTGGCCGGAGTCGCTGTGTTGGCGATACTCCTCGCCGTGAACCTGCGAATGACCCGTGAGCCTCAGGCTCGCCCCGAGGCGGAAGCACCGGTCGCCGCGCAGGCGGTGCAAGCTGCGCCCGACGCTGACGCCCCGGCGGAGAACGGTACCGAGACGACGACCGATGCCAGTCCCGCCCTGGCCGCCGCGCCGACGCCCACGGCAGCACCGGCCACGACGTCTCCCCCTCTCCCTGAACCCCCGTCCTCCGTCCCTGAGGTCTCGGCCGCTACACCGATCGCGCCGCCGGCCGAGTCCATCGCCAGCGCGCCGGAGCAACCACTGTCCGTCCGGGAGAGTCCGTCGGCCTCACCCATGCCACCCGCGGCAGAGACAGCGTTCGAACCGGCACAGATCGTCGACCCCGGGAGCCGGCACACGCTGCCCGATGGCTCCGAGCTGCATCTCCAGGGCATCGCCTGGTCGGCCTCTTCACCCGCGGCATTCGTCAACGGCCGCCTGTTGAGTGTGGGTGACAGGGTTCTGGAGTTCGAGGTCATCGAGATCGAACGCCGATTCATCCGGCTGGCCGACGAATCCACCGAGATCCGGCTCCGGCTCGGCGGACCCTCCCAATAGCGGGAGAAACCGCCGTTGCGGTGAGCACAAAAAACGCCCCGCCGGCCAGAACCGACGGGGCGTAGCTGACAATCTGCTCGATCCGCGCCTAGAGGCGCGTCACGTTCACCGCGTGAGGGCCCTTGGGGCCATCACCAATGTCGAAGCTGACCCGATCGCCCTCGTTGAGAGTGCGGAAGCCATCACCCTGGATGGCGGAGTAGTGGACGAAGACGTCAGAACCGTTCTCCTGAGAGATGAATCCGTACCCCTTCGACTCGTTGAACCACTTGACGGTACCTTCATTTGCCATGGTACTTGCCACTCCTTCTCAATAACGCCAGGCGCTGGGAGCGCCTTGCTTCGACAACGCATAGAGCGCTGTCGCGACGACACAGCTCAGCCAAACCTGCTGACTATCTGACTCTCTCTTTTCTTGGGGGAATCGGAAGCGGCGGATCCTGACTGACGCCGCGGCACCGTACCGCGGCCAAAAAATTCTGCACGGTCCTCCAACAAATTGCAAGGAGAATTGTCTTGCCGGAGCTACATGCGCAAACTTCGTCCTGTCGACGCTGCTAGACTCCCGCGCAACTCTTCAGCACCCTGGGGGACACGCCATGGCTCTACCTGAGTTCACAATCGGCATCGAGGAGGAGTACCAGATCATCGACCCCGAGAGTCGGGAACTGACCTCCTACGTGCAGGAGTTTCTCGACCAGGGACAGATCGTCCTCAAGGACCAGATCAAGCCCGAGCTGCTTCAGTCGCAGGTCGAAGTCGGCAGTCAGATCTGCCGCAGCATCAAGGAGGCGCGCCACGAACTGGCCCACTTGAGGCGCCACATCCTGAGGTTGGCTGAGTCCAATGGCCTGAACTTCGCCGCCGCCAGCACGCACCCCTTCTCCAACTGGGCCGAGCAGGAGGTCACACCTCTCGAGCGCTACGAGAAACACCAGGAGCAGATGGCCGACGTGGCCCGGCGCATGCTGATCTTCGGAATGCACGTCCACATCGGGATCGAGGACAAGGAGCTGATGATCGATGTCATGGATCAGTCCCGCTACTTCCTCCCGCATCTGCTGGCCCTCTCGACCAGCTCACCCTTCTGGAGCGGGCGCGACACGGGCCTGAAGTCCTACCGATCGATCGTCTTCGAGTCTCTGCCACGCAGCGGCCCGCCACCGGCCTTCGCTTCGTGGGCCGAGCACAATCGCTTCGTCGAGACGCTGATTCGAACGGGTTCGATCGAGGACGCCACGCGGATTTGGTGGGACATCCGGCCACACCCGGTCTTCCCCACTCTCGAGTACCGGATGTGCGATATCTGCACCAAGCTGGACGAGGCCATCTGCCTGGCGGCTCTGATCCTCGCCATCGTCGCCAAGCTGATCCTGTTGCGCCAGAACAACCAGAGTTGGAGGCGCTACAGGCATCACCTGATCGAAGAGAACAAATGGCGAGCCGTGCGCTACGGAATCGAGGGCAAGCTGATCGACTTCGGCAAGCAGGAGGAGGTCTCCACTCGCTTTCTCGCCCACGAGTTGCTCGAGTTCGTCGACGAGGTCGTCGATGACCTCAACATTCGCGAAGAGGTCGAGTACGTCAATACGATCCTCGCTGAGGGGACGAGCGCCGACCGCCAGATCGAGACCTACCGTGAGACCGAAGACTTCAAGGCCGTCGTCGACCGGGTCGTCGAGGAGACTCGCCTAGGTCTGGAGTGACGGATCTGGGTGATGTCGCCGAGCGCCTAGGGGAAATAACCGCGCAAGGTCCTCACTTCGAGATCTCGCCCGGAGACCTCGACTTCGATCGCCCGAAAGTCTTCGCCACCCGTATTCGTCGACTGATAGGTCAACAGATAGCGCGATCTGAGGTCTGCCTGAATCTGGGAGTAGACCTCGGCCAGCTTGTCGATCGAGCGAATGTAGAAAGCCCGGCCTCCTGTCTGTTCAGCCAGCCGTGTGAGCCGGGTCTTCCCGACCCTGCGAACTTCGGACTCGAGCCCTACGGTGTAGACCGTGACGCCCGTGCCCTGAGCGAATTGGAGTGCATCCTCGAAAGTCTGGGTGCTGCGACGGTCTTCGCCGTCTGAGAGGAGAACGAGAGCTCGCTGGCCCCGAATGCCGCGGAAATAGTCGATCGCGAAGACCAGACTGTCCCACAGTGCCGTCCCGCGCTCGGCCTTCAGCCCTCCCAGAGCGCTGAAGAGCGTCGGCAGCTCGTTCGTGAACGCGGCTGCCAGGCGAGGCTGCTCGCTGAAGGTGATCACGGCAGCCCGGTCCTTCGGTCGAATACTCTCTTCGAGGAAGGTCCGGCCCATGCGACTGACCTCCTCGAAGCTCTCGGCCATGGACGCCGAGGTATCGATCATCAGGCCGGCGTAGAGCGGCAGATCCCGCAGGTGCTCGAAGCGCACGACCTGCTGATCCGAGCCGTTCTCCTGGACCTCGAAATCGTCGATCACCAGATCCTGGACCGGGCGTCCCGAGCCATCCAGGACGGCTGCGTAGAGCTCGACGAGCCGGACTTCGACGCTCTCGCCGAAGTCGGGAGCGTTGACGATGACCCAGTCCTCGCTCTCACTGCCATCCTCGAGGTAGGCGACGACCCGCAGATAGCCCAGCTCGCCCGCCTCGACCTGCACGGTCTGAGTGAAGGGCTCCTGGTAGAGCGTCGCCTCGCGCCGATCCCCGACGAAGAACTCCACCCGGTCGAGGACCTGGCCTTCCGGAACGATGACGTCCGCCCGGGTGCGCACACTGCCCGCGGCCATCGCACCCTCCCGGGGCTCGGCCAGGCTGACGATGAAGCTCTGTTTGCCGGGGTTGACGAGCAACTCGTCAGTCGCCAGCTCCTCTCCACCGGCTCCGAGGGCCACGACCCGAACCGTGTGGGAATCCGGCCGCGAGCCAAGGTCGAAGTCGACGCTGTAGGGCGGGCGAGTCTTGGAGAGCAGCGGCTTGCCGTCGAGCATGAATCGGACCTTGGTGACCCCTTCACCGGTGACCGCTGCGGTGAACCGAACGGGCCCGCTCAGGATCTCTTCGGGCGGCTCGCTCAGGGAGATGGAGACCTCGCCGGCGGCGACTTCGTCCGTTGCGCCAGTTCCATCGGCCTCCTCGAACGCCGACGGCTCGCTGCCATCGACGCGGGGGACGCTGACGTCGAACTCCTCGCGGAAGACCGTCTGGCCGTTGACGTCCTCCAGCTTGACGATCCAGCGGTAGCTCGCGGGCCGCAGCAGGCGCTCGAAGCTGAGAGCGATCGCGTCCGACTGCAGCTGCGCCGCCAGGACGTCGAAGCGATAGCGAAACGACTCGAAGAGGACCTCCTCCCGCATGACCTCTCCGATCAGCTGGAAGTTGTAGGAGCCTTGATCGGCCTCGCCCGAGAGGGCCGCCTCTTCGACCGGAACGGACAGGGTCGCCTCGACCCGGGTGCGGCTCTGATGCGCCCCTGGAAAACCGACATCGAACGACGCCGTCAGCGGAGCCGCATCGTCGGCCACGTCGGTCGAGAAGGCGTGAAACGAGGAGGCCCACTCGGGGTCGTCGGTCCCGGGTGCACCGAGGACCTGGGTACTGGACCATCCGCGGTCGATCTCGACGAGTCGAAAGGTATAGAGGAGGGCATCGACAACGTCCGAGAGCTCGGTGCAGTACTTGCGCAGGACGGTGTGAAACGCCACGCGTTGTTCATCCGGCGTCGTCGCCGGATTGAGGGTCATCAGGAGGACTGAGTGCCCGTCCGCGGGGCTCCAGAGTCTGAAGGGGCCGGCCGAGTTGTTCTGGTAGAAAATCACCTGGACCCGGCCGCGGGCCGCCGCAGAGTAGTCGTAAGTCCAGAGCTCGAGAGGCCAGGTCAGCACCCCGCAGTCGGTCTCCATCACGGAGGTGGGTGGCCCGTTCAGCGCGTGCGCAACTGCCCGGTCGTCGTTCAGTCTCTCGTAGAGCTGAAGAGCCTCCTCGAGCTGGCGCTCATAGCGGATGCGAAACTCGTTGATCTGGGTTTGCGGTACCGGGTCGCGCTCGGCCCAGAAGCGTTCGATGAAGGCGTCGCGCTGGTGGTCCTTGTCGAGCTTGAGAAAGGTCTTCCGCTCGGCCTTGTTCATCAACGGGCCGACATCGTGGAGCCACTTCTCGTACCGCTCCGGCAGGTCTGCCGCGGCCAGCGCCACGGCGCCCGCGGCTAGAGCACAGACGATTGCTGTTACGACTCGGGCCTTCATCACGCGCAGCCTACAACAGCGATTTCGCCACGCCACATTCCGTGCTCAGCCGGTGACCTGCAGGCGCTGTATGATCCCTGGCTAATCATGAGCGCACTCATTCAGAGCGTCAGCGACTGGCTGTGGGGCCTGCCGATGCTCACCCTGGTGCTGGGCACCGGGATCTATCTCATCATCAGATTGCGAGCCGTCCAGGTTCGAGAGTTCCTCCCGGCGCTGCGGCTCCTCCTCAAGAGCCGCCGCGACGGTGAAGGCGACATCTCGCCGTTCAGCGCCCTGATGACAGCCGTCGGAGGCATCGTCGGCAACGGTAATCTCGCTGGAGTCGCCACCGCCGTCACGGCCGGAGGCCCCGGCGCCCTCTTCTGGATGTGGATCTCCGGAGTCGTCGGCATGGGCACGATGTTCGCGGAGTCGGTCCTCGGCGTGCAGTACCGCAAGAGAGGCCGCGACGGTCTGTTCGTCGGCGGCCCCATGTATTACCTCCGGGACGGTCTCGGCTGGCCGAAGGTCGCGGCCTTCTTCGCGGCCGGCCTGGCGGTCAAGACCCTCTTCGCCACGACCGTCGTCCAGAGCAACTCGATCGCCTCCGTCGTTTCATCTCAACTCGGCTGGAGCGCGATTGTCACCTGCCTGCTGCTCGCAGCCATCTGCGCGGTGACCATCATCGGCGGCGTCAAGACGGTCGCAAGGACATCTCAGATTCTGGCGCCTCTGATGGGCGTCCTCTACCTGACCGGAGCCGGCTTCGTTCTCTTCACATTCCGTGACCAGATCGTCCCTAGCCTCCAACTGGTCGTCTCGAGTGCCTTCTCGCCGGTGGCCGCAACCGGCGGCTTCCTGGGTGCCGGTGTACGGGAGGCCTTCCGCTTCGGCGTCGCCCGTGGGGTCTACTCGAACGAGGCAGGCACCGGATCGGTCCCCATCGCTCACGCGTCGGCCCAGACAGCGAGCCCCCTTCGTCAGGGCAAGGTCGCAATGCTCGGAGTCTTCGTCGACACTCTCGTTGTCTCGACCGCCACCGGACTGGCGCTGTTGGTGACGGGAGCCTGGCATTCGGGCCTCGATTCGACAGCGCTCACCGCCGAGGCGTTCGCCAGCGCTCTCGGCGAGGTAGGCGGCCCGCTGGTGCTCGTCTGCTCGGTCCTGTTCGGCCTGACGACCCTCATCACCTGGTCGTTCTACGGAGAGCAGAGCGCGGTCTATCTCTTCGGGCCGAAGGCCCGCTCTGTGTACCGCGTGCTGTACTGCTCAGCCATCGCCGGCGGCGCCATCGCCGGCCCGCGGCTGACCTGGGCGTGGGCCGATATTCTCAACGGGGTCATGGCGATCCCCAACCTGATCGCCCTGCTGGCCATGGCCGGCGGACTGGCCGGCCTGCTGCGTTCGACAGCCCGAGCTGAGGAGGACATCTCATGACAACACCCGAGTGGCTGCAGCGGATCCTCGACCTCGTGGGCACCAACGTCTACGCCCGCGGACTGGTCATTCTCGTGATCGCGGCGATCGTCGCCAAGCTGGTCGACTGGTTTCTCACCGGCACACTCAAGGTCTGGGCCAGGATGACCGAGACCGACTTTGACGACAAACTCATCGAAGCCCTGCACCGCCCGATCTTCATTTCAATCCTGTCGGTGGGAGCCTGGCTCGGCGTGCTCCAACTCGGACTCGACCCGGTCTACTTCAACAAGGTCTTCCTGCCGCTCCTCAAGACCGTGGCCCTCTTCGTCTGGTCCGCCTTCGCGCTGACCCTGGCGGGCCTCCTGCTCGAACTCGCCAGCCGCCACCGCGAGCGCTTCCCTCTCGTCAACTCCCGCACCCTGCCGATCTTCGGGCAGGCCGCGAGGCTCTTCGTCGTCGGCGGTGCCTTCTATTTCCTCTGTCTGTCGTGGAACATTCCGGTGACGGGCTGGCTGGCCTCCGCCGGCGTCGTCGGTCTGGCCATCAGTTTCGCCGCCAAGGACTCGCTGGCCAACCTCTTCGCGGGCATCTTCATTCTCGCTGACGCGCCCTACAAGATCGGCGACTTCGTCGTTCTCGACAGCGGCGACCGAGGCGAGGTCGTTCACATCGGCCTGCGCAGCACCCGTCTCCTGACACGAGACGACATCGAGGTCACGTTGCCGAACTCACTCATCGCCGAATCGAAGATCGTCAACGAGAGTGGGGGGCCGCACGAGCACGAGCGCGTCCGACTGAAGGTGGCCGTAGCCTATGGCTCCGATCTCGACGTCGTCCGGGACCTGCTGATGCAGGCCGCCGCCGATCAGCCGGGCATTCGCGAGGAGCCGGCGCCGCGGGTGCGTATCCGAGCCTTCGGCGACTCGGGCATTGATCACGAGCTGATGGGCTGGATCGACGAGCCGGTTCTGCGAGGCAGAGTCCTCGACGACCTTTTCCGGATCGTCTACAAGGCGCTCAACGCGGCGGAGATCGAGATCCCCTACCCGACTCGCGACATCAACATAAGAAACTCGCCCGACTCAGACTGAGCCGGGCGAGTCGGGTCTATCGCTCAGCTGGCGATCAGTTGCCGATCGCGATGAGCTCCACCTCGAAGACGAGACCCGCGCCCGGGCCGATCTTCGGCGGCGAACCGCGCATGCCATAGCCGAGGTCGGCGGGCACGTAGAGCTTGTACTTCGCCCCCACGCTCATCAGCTGAAGGCCTTCTGTCCACCCGGCGATCACCTGATTGAGCCCGAAGGTCGCGGGCGTGCCACGGCTGTAGCTGCTGTCGAACTCGCTGCCGTCGAGCAGCGTGCCGCGGTAGTGCACCGTCACGGTGTCGGTCGCAGCGGGCTTGGCGCCCTCGCCCTCGGTCAGGACTTCGTACTGCAGCCCGCTGGGCAGGGTGGTCACGCCCTCGCGTGCACTGTTGCCGGCGAAGAACTCGGCCGCGGAGGCCTCGTTGGAGGCGGCCATCTCCTGCATCTGAGACTGCTGACGTCCCATCATCTCCTGCTGGAGAGTCTGCAGAGCCTGGACCATCTCCTCCTCGGTGAACCTTGATTCGGCGCCGGCGAGAGCATCGCGCAGGCCCTGGATCAGGCTCTCCTGGTCGACCTCGACCCCCTGTTGAGTGAATCCCAGGCCGGTCTGCCAGCCGATGGCGTAGCTCGACTGAGCTGTCTGGTCCGACACTGGAGCCTCCGTTTCATCCGTCGCAGCAGCGCCACAAGCGCTTGCGAGGGTCAGAATGATTGGTATAGAAAGCAGCGGTAGCTTCTTCAAGAAAAGTGCCTCCGGGGTCAAATAGAAAAGGACTCGTGCCACATCGAACGCGCATGGTAGCACCGGGCAATAGCCCGTGCGGCCGGCGAGGCCGAGTTTCTCCGGAGATCCATCCAGATCGACGCGCCGCCTACGGAGCGCCGAGGAAGGCCCACCAGAGACCATGACAACACACCCTTTTGCTCCGCTCGACAGCTTCATCGAATACCCCGATGACGAGATGCTTCAACGGGCCCTCACCTTCCGCGATGAACTGAGGAGGCGCCGGACGGTCAGACACTTCTCGGACCGTCCAGTGAACCGCAGCGTCATCGAGGCCTGTATCGAGGCGAGCGCCAGCGCGCCCAGCGGCGCCAACCGACAGCCCTGGTACTTCTCGGTCGTCAACAGTCCGGAGACGAAGAAGCGCATTCGGGTCGCTGCCGAAGAAGAGGAGGAGACCTTCTACAAAGAGCGCGCGCCCCAGGACTGGCTCGACGCCCTCGCGCCGCTGGGCACGGACGAGAGCAAGCCCTTTCTCGAGGTTGCGCCCTACCTCATCGTGATCTTCGCCCAACTGCACGGAGTCGATGACGAGGGCAACAAGTTCAAGCACTACTACGTGAACGAGTCGGTGGGGATCGCGACCGGGATGCTGATCGCCGCACTGCATGGAGCGGGCCTGGCGACACTGACTCACACGCCGGCGCCGATGCGGTTCCTCAACGACATCCTCGGACGGCCGTCCTGGGAGAGGCCCTACCTGATCCTCGTCGCCGGACACCCGGCTGACGATGCGGTCGTTCCGGTGATCGACAAGAAGCCGCTTGCAGAGGTCGCCGATTTCATCGAGTAGACAGGCAGAAAGACCAAGAAAACACTGGCCCCCCGAACCTTTCGCGTGCTAGCATTCGCTCGGTTCCAAACAGAGGGTCGAACCAGAGATTCCGCAGGAAACACACGCAAAACCGGGGCTGAGTCACGCCAACGCCCCACATCCACGTAGGGGAAGGAGTCTGAATGAACAAGAAGGAACTGGCCGACAAGCTCGCTGGGAAGTGCGACCTGTCCAAGGCCAAGGCGCAGGAGGTCGTGTCCGCACTCTTCGATACAAAGCCCGGTCAGGGCATTATCGCCATCGAGCTCGATGCCGGTCGCGATGTCCAGATCCTCGGCTTCGGTAACTTCGGTACGAAGAACCGTGCCGCCCGCATGGGCCGTAACCCGGCCACCGGCGCCACGATCACGATCGCAGCCAAGAAGTACCCCTTCTTCAAGGCCGGCAAGGGTCTGAAGGACCGCGTCGCCGAGTAAGCGCCGCTTGTTCCAAGGCAGTGAAAGGCCCCGCTACGGCGGGGCTTTTCTTCTTTCCGGGCTCGCCTTCAGCTCAGGACGAGATCGAGGAAACCGCGCAGGAGGCCTCCTGTCTCGGGGCTGGGAGCGAAGCGCCTTAGGACCTCCTCGTGCGCGTCGCTGCCGAGGACCCCGCTGTAGCCTGCCGCATAAGTGAGGTACCGCTCCCTGTTGGAGTCTTCGTCGAGCTCCGGATGGAACTGTGTTGCCCAGACGGGACGACGCTCAACCTTGAAGGCCTGATGGGGGCAGAGCTCGCTACCCGCGAGGCGCTTCACGCCACCTGGAAGTTTGAGAGCGCGGTCCTTGCGACCCAGCTGGGCGTCGAAACCCGCCGGCAGCCTGCCCAGAAGCTGATCCTCACGCCCCGCCGGCGTCAACTCGATCCGGTAGGTCCCGAGCTCCATCCGTTCGGGGTCGTGGATCACCTCGCCCCCCAGGGCCGCGGTCAACAGATGGAAGCCGAAGCACGAGGCAAAGATCGGCCGCGGGCCCTCGACAGCCTCGCGCAGCGCCTCGAAGATCGCCTCCTGCTGTGGAAACAGGCCATTGGAGACGTAGAAGTCGCCGCTGCCGCCGATCAGAATGACGTCGTGCCCGACCATCGCACGGCGCTGGGGAGGACCGGTCAGCAGATTGTGCGAAGCGACGTCGGTGGGAGGCAGCGCCAGGCGCTCGGCGAAGAGCCGACGCTCCGCTTCGAGTTGTGCGTCGTCGAAGTGGCGGGCCTGGAGCAGGACTGCCGTCGGTCGCGCCGACATCAGTACGCCCCGCGATCGTCCGCTGTCGGACCGTAGATCTGCGGCACGGGAACGTCCAGAAGACGCAGATAGACCGTCAGCTGGCCGCGATGATGGTAGAGATGATTGAGCACGAAGCCGCGTAGCGCGTTGAGGCGGAGGACCTCGAAGAGGACCTGCTCGCCCTTGCAGTAGCTCCAACGGCCGAGGAGATCCTCGTCGCTCGCTCGCCCGAGGGCCTCGAGGAATCGTCGAGACTCCTCGCCCAGGACCTCGAGAATCGCTGCGGACCGGTCGAGATCGACAGGCCCACGCTTTCGTACGGTGGAGTCGAGGCGATCGGTTTCGAGAACCCGGCGGCCGTACCTCGGCATCTCCGCGATGTGGGAACCGAGGCGTCCCAGCGTCATCGACCTCTCGTGTGGCCGCCAGTGCATCTGATCGTCGGGAAGGCGGGACAGGATCTCTCGAGTGCGTTCGAACTCGAGCTCGAACTCTCTGATGATCGGTCTGTTGAGTGACACCCCCACGATCGCCTCCGGACCGCCCGAGTGTAGCCGTTCATCGCGAAAGAAAAGAAAAGGGCGGGTGCCCGGGCTCGACACCCTGGCACCCGCCCGGAGGGAGAGCTGATGGAAGCTAGTCGTGCACGATCTGCGCGATGATCTGCTTGACCGCACGGGTCGGCACCGCGATCTTCAGGCTCAGGTCGGGCGACTCGACCCGGATCCGGAGCTTGCCACCCGACTTGGTGATCTCGACATGCTCGTCGCCGTCGTTCACGGAGACCAGGGTCGTGCCGTCGGGAACGTCGTCAAGGGCGTCGACAGCCTCCAGGATCAAAGGCGCGACCTCCGACAGATGTCCACGAACCTCGACATCGATCTCGTCGATGATCTCGTCCGTCAGGAGAACATCGGTGGCCGCGGCCGCAACGGTGACCAGCGCCATGGGGATCGGCACACTGAAGTCGAGCCCTTCGGAGCGTTCGGCCACGCTGACGGTGGCGACGCCACCGATCAGGAAGATGCCCGCGATCAGGGCTGTCCAGCCTATGACGACGACGGCGATGCCGGCGGCGATGTAGGTGAAGACTCTCTGGCCTTGGCTCACGTCATACCCCCTTTACTCGGCTTCCGCGACGTTGTCGACCCAGACTCGCACCTGATCGCTGTCGTCGTTGACAGTCACCAACTCGCCGGCGCCTTCAGCCGCCAGGGCTTCGATCGCGGCGCGAAAATTGAACTCATCGCCTTCGCCGCTGAGTAGCGCATCGACGACGCGGGCCGGGATCTGGACATTGACATCGGTCGCGTCATCCCCCTCGATCGCGCGGACCTTGAGGTAGCCGTCTTCCTTCCAGACTCTGACGTTCTCGTCGCCGTCCTGCACGGTGACGAAGGTCATGTCGTCGACTGACGCCACTTCCTGCCAGAGGCCGCGCAGGTCCTGCAGAGTCCATTCGTGCTCTCCATCGATGCGGATCCGGCCGTTGTGCCAGTCGCCCTGGGGGATCATCGGCAGCGCCTTCTCCACCAGGCTGATCGGCAGATTGACGACGACCTTGGCGCCCTCGGCCTCATCGACCTTGACGTGGAGCCAGAGATCGGAGTCCGCGACGGCGATTCCTGATCCGACCAGAACCGCGACTGCCCAGGCGATCGTGCGTGTTTTCATTTTGTGCATGATTTCTTTCTCCTCGGGTTTGTTTCGTCCTCACAGGTAACGACGCAGCGCTCCCGGAAAGGTTTCACCGGCGAAATGCCGGGCCGGCCGGCCGCGAGGTATCCTCCGCCCGAGAGAACCCCATGCACTGGCCCATCGACTTCGACAACTCGGCACTGACGCTGGCTATCGCTCTGGCTGCGGGCATGCTCGCGCAGGCACTGGCTCGCCATGTTCGCCTGCCGGGGATCGTCCTTCTCGTCGCAGCGGGAGTGCTCCTCGGCCCCGACGGAGCCAACGTCGTACGCCCGGGGCTGTTGCAGGACCTGCTCCCCATGTTGGTCGGATTCGCTGTCGCGGTCATCCTCTTCGACGGTGGAATGAACCTCGACATCAGGCGCCTGCGCCGATCTGCGCCGGTGATTCAACGGCTGATCACCGTCGGGGCCCTGGTCACCTGGCTCGGAGGCTCTCTCGCCGCCCGATGGATCATGGGATGGAGCTGGCCCCTGTCGATTCTCTTCGGCAGCCTGGTCATCGTCACCGGCCCCACCGTCATCAACCCGCTCCTACGCCGGCTCAGGGTCAAGAAACGGGTTGGCACGATCCTCGAGGCCGAGGGGGTACTGATCGACGCGATCGGCGCCATCATCGCCGTCGTCGCTCTCGAGGTCGCCTTTCACGCCCAGACGGGCATCGGCCAGGGCATCTGGGAACTGCTCGTCAGACTCCTCTTCGGCAGCCTCGTCGGCGTTGCGTTCGGCTTCGCGGTCGCGGGTCTGATGCGACTGCACAAGCTGATCCCCGAGGGCCTCGAGAACATGCTGATTCTCGCCCTCGTCCTGGTCGTCTTCCAGTTCAGTGACGCCCTGCTCAGCGAGAGCGGCATCGTGACGGTGACCCTGGCGGGACTCGTCGTCGGCAACATCAAGACCCGGGCCCTGGGCAGTCTTCGAGACTTCAAAGAGGAGCTCGCGACCCTCCTGATCGGAATGCTCTTCGTCGTTCTGGCAGCCGATGTCAGGCTGGCTGAAATCGGTGAACTGGGATGGCGGGGCGCGGCGACGGTCGCGGCGCTCATGTTCATCGTCCGGCCGCTGAACATCGCCGTCTCGGCCGGCAAGTCTCTCTCTAGCCGAGAGCGCCTCTTCCTGTCGTGGATGGCCCCTCGAGGCATCGTGGCCGCGGCTGTCGCTTCACTCTTCGCACAAGAGCTCGAGGAGATGGGCGTCGAAGGCGCTGCGCAGCTCAGAGCCCTCGTCTTCCTCGTCATCGCCGCAACCGTGCTCATACAGGGGCTGACCGGCGCGCCGTTGGCCCGGGTCCTCGGCCTGAGACGGCCTTCGGACAGCGGATACGCCATTCTCGGAGCCAACACCCTCGGACTCGAGCTGGGCAGACTGCTGCGCTCTTCCGAGCATGAGGTCGTCTTTCTCGATTCCAACCCGGAAGCCTCGCGACGAGCCGAGGAGGCCGGCTTCCGAGTCATCTTCGGCAACGCCCTCCAGGAGGGAATTCTCTACCGGGCACAGCTCGACTCCAGGGCCGGTTGCGTCGCCCTCACCGCCAACGAAGAAGTCAACTTCATTTTCGCCCGTCACGCGCGAGAGGAATTCAAGGCCCCCCGCCTGTGGGTAGCGCTGCGACGAGGCGCACGGACCGTGCTGCCGGGAATGATCGACCTGCTCGACGCTCGCGTCCTGTTCGGCGCCCCGCGAACGATCGACCTGTGGGCTCTGCGACTCGACAAAGGGGAGGCCACAATCGAGGATTGGACCGCGAGCGTCGACCCCGATCCGCTGGATCGCCGCGACACGGATGACGGACGTGACCCCCGCGACCTGCTGTTGCCTCTCGCCTACCGGCGGGACGCCGTCGGCCACCTCGTGGACGACCGGAGCCGCCTGAAGGCGGGTGATGTCCTCTCCGTCGCCGTGCTCGAACGCCGCCGGACCGAAGCGGAAGAGTGGCTGCGACTGGGTGGCTTCGAGCCGGCGACAGAGTCCGAAGCCGTCGTCTAGGAAAGAGGAACGTTGGGACTCGTTGTTCTCACCATCGTGGCGCTGGCAGTAGCCTTGTCCGTGGGGCTATTGGTACGCAGTCGCTCCAGGCGTCGACGAGAACTCGATGCGGGTATCGTCGAGGCTCTGGAGAGGTTGGCGGGCGACAGGGCCGTCGAGGGTGGTCTGATCGTCGACCACGATTCGGTCGCCGTCCTTGGTGGCAGCCGGCTCAAACGACGCCGGCTCGTGGATACCGCCCAGCGAGGATATGGTCCCGAGACCGTGGCGCGAGGCGCCCTCGAACTGCTGAGCGACCCCTGGAGTCCACTCGACGGGCCGTTGAGCCTCAAGGTGCACGGAACCCGGGTACGCCCTCACCTGACCGCTCCGGTCGTCCTCGCGCTGCTACCGCGAAGGGTCGGGATCGCCAGCACCCGGCTCGAGGTTCTGGATCTCGACGTGACCTACCGGATCGACGGCTCGCCCTCCGCCTGCGTCACGGTGGAACACCTCCGCGAACAGGCCGTCGACACGCGGGATCTCCATGGCATCGCTCTCGCCGTGGCCGGCCAGGGGTTCCAGGACGAGCTTCTGAGTGACGCTCTCGAGAGTCCCGGGCCGACCTCTGTGCCCGCAGGCTCGGTGGCCGAGGCCGTCCTCGTCCTGAGTGAGTTCCTCGACGCCGGACAGTCGATCCGGGGCAGACTCTCGACGCCTCGCGAGCTCGAGCTCGCCCGCTCCGACTTCGAGTGGCCCGAGCCCGTCCCGGCAGGAGCGATCGAGCTCGTCATCGACGAGCACGGGCCGAGAATCCGGTAACCTTCGCCCACACATGTGGCAATCCAAAGCAGTCGTCTCGTTACTCCTCGAGGAAATCGGCAGCCTGCCGGACGGCAACCTGGCGGCACTGGCCGCAGCACGTCGCCGCGCAACATTTGTCGTCGCTCTGGAATGGCTGGCAATCGTCGTTCTCATCGTGCTGCAGGACCGTGGAGTGTCGATGCTCACCCTCGGCGCCACCGAGCAGACGGTCTTCACCGTCGGCATCCTGGTCGTCGCCGTCCACTCGGGTTTCAGACTCGGTCAGCTGGACAAGCTCAGAGCGCTCGAGCGGCTCGTCGCGGAGATCTCGGCTCGCGAGGACGCGAGTTGAGGGACGCCGTCGTACCGAACTGGCTGAAGATTGCCTACACCCTCTGGTTCTTCGTCTGGGTGCCCGTCTACTACTTCCAGGCCGGCCCGGCGAACTTCCTCTGGCTGTGCGACATCGGGAATGCGGTGATTCTCATCGCCATGTGGACCGGGAGCCGCGCGCTGTTTTCCTCCCAGGCCGTCGGCGTCCTGCTGATCCAGTCCTTCTGGATCCTCGACGTCCTCGGTCGCCTTGTGCTCGGGTTCCATCCAGTGGGCGGCACCGAGTACATGTTCGATCCGGCGGAACCGGTCCTCGTCCGATTCCTCTCCCTCTTCCACCTCTGGATCCCGATTCTCCTCCTGTGGACCGTCTACCGTTTCGGCATGGACCCCAAAGGCTGGAAGGTACAGACCCTGATCAGCTGGATGATCCTCCCTCTCAGTTCACTGACCGACCCGGCCCTCAACATCAATTGGCTCCAGGGGCCCTTCGGAGTCCGTCAGACACTCATGCCGGACGCCCTCTACATGGTGTTGTGCCTCGTCCTCTATCCTCTGGTTCTGTTCCGGCCGACCCAGTGGGCTCTCGACGCCTGGGCTCGTCGTCTTGCCAGGCGCCGCGGGTCGAGAATCTGAAGCGCTGGAGACGCCACCAGCACTGCCCTGACAGCCGTGTCGCGGACCACCCGCGTGGGGGTTGCAACTCGGCCCCGACTAGCGGAATACTCGCCGGGCGGCGTATCGAGAACCTACGAGCGCCCTCACTAAAACACCGGCAAAGGAGCCACCAGAATGTACCGTTCGATCGATGAATTCCTGCAGCAGGTCGCTGCCAAGAACCCCGGAGAGAAGGAGTTCCTGCAGGCTGTTCACGAGGTTGTCGAGTCCGTCTGGGGGGTGGTTGAACGCAACCCTCGCTACCAGAGCGCAAAGATCCTGGACCGCGTCACCGAGCCGGAGCGGGTCGTCATGTTCCGCGTCCCCTGGATGGACGATCAGGGTGATGTCCAGGTCAATCGGGGGTTCCGCATCGAGATGAACAGCGCCATCGGGCCCTACAAGGGTGGTCTGAGGTTTCATCCGAGCGTCAACCTGAGCATTCTCAAATTCCTCGCCTTCGAGCAGGTCTTCAAGAACAGTCTCACCACGCTTCCGATGGGTGGGGGCAAGGGAGGGTCGGACTTCGACCCCCGGGCCAAGAGTGACGGCGAAGTGATGCGCTTCTGTCAGGCCTTCATGAGCGAGCTCTATCGGCACATCGGGCCGAATACGGATGTCCCGGCTGGCGATATCGGCGTCGGTGGTCGCGAGATCGGCTTTCTCTTCGGCATGTACAAGAAGCTCGCCAACGAGTTCACCGGAGTATTGACCGGCAAGGGCCAGGGCTGGGGCGGCTCGCTTATCCGCCCCGAGGCCACGGGCTACGGCCTGGTCTATTTCGTCCAGGAGATGCTCCGGTCCCGTGACTCGAGCTTCGAAGGCAAGCGAGTCCTGGTCTCAGGCTCGGGCAACGTGGCGCAGTACGCCACGGAGAAGGTCCTCGAACTGGGCGGCAAGGTACTCACCCTGTCGGACTCCGGAGGCAGCATCGTCGACGAGGACGGCATCGATCGCGAGAAGTTCGAGTGGGTCATGGACCTCAAGAACAACCGGCGCGGGAGGATCAGCGAGTACGTCGACGAGTATCCGTCGGCGCGGTATCTCGAGGGTCAGCGGCCCTGGTCGGTCGCGGGCGAGATCGCCCTGCCCTGTGCCACCCAGAACGAGCTCCTCGACGAGGACGCCGAGACCCTCCTGGCAGGCGGCTGCACCTGTGTCGCCGAGGGAGCCAACATGCCCACGTCGCCGGAAGCCATCGAGCGTTTCCTGGCCGCCGAGATTCTGTACGCCCCCGGCAAGGCCTCGAACGCCGGCGGCGTCGCGGTCTCGGGTCTCGAGATGACCCAGAATTCGATGCGACTGGGCTGGCCGCGAGAAGAGGTCGACGAACGCCTGCAGCAGATCATGCGCGATATCCACGCAACCTGCTCCGAGCACGGCAGGCGGGAGGACGGATTCGTCGACTACATGAAGGGCGCGAACGTCGCCGGTTTCATCAAGATCGCCGACGCCATGCTCGACCAGGGGCTCGTCTAGCGTCCGGTCGGGTAGCATGAGCTGCGCCGCCGCGAGGCCGAGGTGGCGTGTCGAAGACGGACACAGGCCGGCCGACTGGTTTTGGGCGCTCACCGCTTTCACGATCTGATTCCGTTCAGGGTCCGCGAGATCCTGCTCGTCTCCTCGCCCTATGACGCCTTCATCCTCGAGGAGGCGGGCCGGCTCAGCGATCAGCTCTACAACGACTTCAGCGCGCTCGACCTGTCCTCCCCTCCCCGGGTCTGGCAGGCGTCTTCGAGTCAGGAGGCTCTCGAACGGCTGAAGAGGAACCGCTTCGACCTCATCCTCGTGATGAGTTCGCTGGGGGGCGAGAGCATCAACGACTTCGCCCGCAAGGTCCGGAAGATCCATCCCGGCAAGCCGATCGTCTACCTCGGTCTCGACGCGCGTGAGGTCAAGGAGGCTCAGGCGGTCCTCGATTACGAGGTCGTCGATTCCACGTACCTGTGGACCGGAGACTCCAGCGTCCTTCTGGGCATGGTCAAGGTCGTCGAGGACCGCCTCAACGCCGACCACGACACGGCTGCCGGCGTTCGGGTGATCCTGGTGATCGAAGATTCCGCCCGCTACTACTCCACCTTTCTCGGCCTGCTTTACGAAGAGTTGATGAAGCAGGCCAAGTCGCTCTACTTCGAGGGACTCACCGATCTCCAGCGCCGGTTGCACAGCCGATCCCGGCCCAAGATCCTGCTCGCCACCACCTACGAAGAGGGCATCACCCTCTACAAGCGATACAAGGACAACCTGCTCGGACTCATCTGCGATATTCGTCTGCCAAGAGGTGGAGAGCTCGACGCCAAGGCGGGCTTCTCCTTCGCCCGCCGGGCCCGACGAGACCTGCCCGATCTTCCGGTCCTCTTTCAGTCGGCCGAGAAGGAGAATGCCGGTGAGGCGGCGGAAATGAACTCGCTGTTCATCGACAAGCTGTCACGGGAGGTCCAGCAGGGCGTCGAGGCCTTCCTGGCGAATCACCTGGGCTTTGGGGATTTCGTCTTCCGCTCGCCCGACGGCACCGAGATCGCACGCGCCTCCGATGTCGCGGAGCTTCAGGAACAGGTCGCTCGGGTCCCGCTCGAATGCATCGAGTTCCACGCGTCTCACGATGACTTCTCCATCTGGCTGATGGCGCGCAGTGAGTTCGCGCTGGCGGCGAATCTACGGCCGAAGAAGATCTCCGACTTCGAGAGCATCGAAGCACTGAGGCATCATCTGCTCGAGCACCTTCGCCAGACCCGCCACCGGGGCAAGCGGGGAATCGTCACCGAATTCCGCTCCCAGCGCCACGAGCGTGATGATTTCGCGCGAATCGGAGAGGGCTCGCTGGGAGCCAAGGCCCGAGGCCTCGCCTTCCTCCATCGCCAGTTCGGCCGGCTCGAGGAACGCCCGAGTTCGACTCTGCCAGTGAAGATACCGAGGACCGTCGTCCTGACAACCGAGATCTTCGACGAGTGTTTCGACGACGAGCTCGTCTCCTGGGCCGTGGCCAACGACAGCGACGACGAGGTCGCCTCCCGAATCTGCGGCATGCCCCTGCCGGACTCTCTGATGAAGGACCTCGAGAACATCGCTCAGGCGATCCCCGGGCCGCTGGCGGTCCGCTCGTCCAGCCTCCTCGAAGACTCCGCCAGCCAGCCCTTCGCCGGCATCTACGCGACGTTGATGATCCCCAACAGCACGACCGACGCGACGCAGCGCCGCGACCAGCTCGCCAGGGCGATTCAACTGGTCTTCGCATCGACGTTCTATCGCAATGCCTGTGCATACCGAGACTCGACGGGCGCACCGGCGCGCCTCGAAAAGATGGCCGTGATGATCCAGAAGCTGGTCGGCACGACGCACGGAACGCGTTTCTATCCAACGATCTCAGGCGTCGCCCTGACCCGGAACTTCTACCCGATCGGACCGCAGAAGCCCGAGCATGGAGTCGTCCACCTGGCGCTCGGACTCGGGCGGATGATCGTCGATGGGGGGCTCTCGCTGCGCTTCAGCCCTCGGCATCCCGGCGTGCTACCGCAGATCGGCACACCGCGATCGGCCCTGAAGTCCACCCAGCGGGAGTTCTATGGGGTCGACCTCTCGAACGATGGCTCGGTCGATCCGATGGCCGCGGTTCGGACCTGGGACCTGAAGGACGCAGAGGAGGACGGGACGCTGGCTCTCGTCGGCAGCGTCCTCTCCATGGGCGACGAGCGCCTGGTCGAGGACCTCTCGACCGCCGGACCGAGGATCGTGAGCTTCTACAACATCCTCAAACACGGCTCGCTGCCGCTCGTCGAGACGGTGCGCAGGCTCATGGGAATCTCCCGGAGGGGACTCGGTCGCCAGGTCGAAATCGAGTTCGCCGTGCAGACCGAGCATGCAAAGAGCGGGCTCTGGTGCAATCCGGAGCTGATCGCGCTGCAGGTGCGCCCGATGACGGCACGCCCGACTCTCGCCTCTCCGCCGCAGCTCGAATACGCGCCTGACGACCTCCTCTGCTCCAGCCTCGACACCCTCGGGCACGGCGTCGACCGCGCGATTCGAGACGTCGTCTACGTGAAGCCGCAAACCTGGGAGCCGGGCCACAACACGCAGATCGCGGGCGAGATCGGCCAGATCAACGACACCCTGCAGTCGAAGCATCGACCCTTCCTCCTCATCGGCCCGGGGCGCTGGGGGAGCGCCGACGAGTGGCTCGGAGTCCCGGTCCAGTGGTCCCAGATATCAAACGCCCGAGCCATCGTCGAGGCTTCACCCGCTACCTACCAGGTCGAGCCCTCCCAGGGCACGCACTTCTTCCAGAACATCACTTCGCTGAGGATCGGCTACTTCACTCTGCCGCCCGGAAGTCCGCACCGACCCGGCAGCGGGGAGTTCATCGACGTCGACTGGCTTGACGAGCAGGCCGCCGAGGACGAGACGACCTACCTGCGCCACGTCCGACTGGACGAGCCGCTGACTGTGGCTCTCCGCGGCCGCGAAGGCCAGGGTCTCATCGCAAAGCCCGGCGCCGAGAGCCTCTAGACCTCGCCGGGCCCGTCAGCGGATCTCTAGGCCCGCTCGCTCGGCGATCTGCCGCACGTGATTCTGCAGCCTGACCAGATTGTCCGGACCGAACCGCATGAAGTGCTTCTGAGCGTCGCTCAACTCTTCGAGCCTGGAGTCCGCGTACTTGTAGCTCGTGGCGAACCTCTCGATCTCGGCATCGGGAACGATGGGAGTGTCGAGAAGAACCCTCACAACCTGCGCGGCCACGACGTCAAAGTCTCCGTCGGGGTACCCGAGCTCACGATAGGCCTCGTCGAGGAGGGGCTTGACGTTGCGGTAGACCTGGGCCGTGCCGTCCACGTGCAGCGAGGTGAGCACCTCGGTGAGGCCGTCGTAGCGCTTGAAACTCGCGGAGCTGACGGTCAGTGTCTCGCCGGACTCTGCCGTCGAGAATCCTCCGGACGGCTGGAGAAAGCGTACGTGCGGCCTCGGGCTCACCCCTTCGGCGAGATTGTCTACGGTCGCCACCAGGCGTCGGACAAGGTCTTCGTTCAGAAGCCAGGTCACCAACTGAGGGTGCTCGGAGAGTTGCCCGATCACGTCCTTGAGCCACAGATCGCTCTCCGCCAGGGCCGGTAGATCGACCTCCTCCTGCTCCAACGGCTCAGCCGGAGGGGGCGCGGGCGCTGGTGCAACGACAGGTGGCGCCACGGGCGCTGGCTCCGAACCGACGAACTTCCAGACGGCCCACGCGATGAGGGCCACCCCGATCACCGCCGCGGCGCCGATCCACAGCCAGGACCGGCTCGACTTGGCTGCCGCAAGCTCCTCGGCAAGGTCGATTGTCCCGTGCTCTTCGAATGGATCGAGCTGATAGTCGCCGTGTTCGGTCATTGTGCCCCGCCTCGATCCTGCCAGAACCGCCTGAGGTTCTCAAACTATTCCGATCTCACTGCTGGTCAAGCCGCCCGCCTGACCATAGAGTGAGCCGGTGCAACGCGTAGCCCTCGGCAGAACCGGCGTCAGTGTTCCAGCCGTCTCGGTGGGAACCTGGGGACACAGCGGCCCGCGTCGCATTCGCAGGCATCCGGTCGGCTGGTCCGGGCAAGACGACGTGGCCGCCCGCCGCTCGTTGATCCGCGCCTGGGAACTCGAGTTGACCCACTGGGACACTGCGGACGCCTACGGTGCCGGGCACGCCGAGACGCTGATCGGGAGCCTGTGGGAGGAGGTACCAAGATCCTCGATCTTCCTCGCCACCAAGGTCGGGTGGGAGAAGGGATCAGCCGGCCACGGCTACGACCCGGCGCAGATGCGACGTCAGATCGAAGGCTCCCTCGAGCGCCTGGCCACCGAGACAATAGACCTGCTGTACCTGCACCACTGCGATTTCGGACCCGACGATCGGTACCTGGAGCCGGCGGTCGAGCTGTTGCGCGAGTTCCAGGCCGAGGGCCGCATCCGATGGATCGGGCTCTCGGACTGGGACTGCCATCGCGTGGCGACCTACACGCCGCGCGTCGACCCGGACGTCGTGCAGGTCTACCGTAGCGTGCTCGCCGACACCTACCACTCCAGCGGACTGGGAGCTCTCGTCACCGCGCGCGACCTCGGCGTCTGCTTCTTCTCCCCTCTCCAGCACGGGCTCCTGCTGGGTCGGTACGACGAACCACCCCGGTTCGAGCGCGGAGATCATCGCTCGCGGCGCAAGGAGTTCCAGGACGCGGACCTGCTGCAGCACCTTCGTGAGTGCCGAAGGGCCACGCAGGCCCGCTTCTCCGATCGTCGCCATCCCGTACTCGAGGCCCTCCTCGGCACGGTCCTCGAAGACGCACCGGGCTGCGTTCTCGTCGGCATGCGGCGGCCCGAGCACGCCGAAGCCGCAGCCTCGGTCGACGTTCCTCTTTCGACGGAGGACGCGGCGTGGGTTCGACGGACCTACCGACAGTTCAGTTGACGACCGGTGGCGACCAGCCTGGCGACGGCTCCCGACCGCCGGCGTTCAGCTGCATCTCGAGCAGCCCCTCGAGTAGATCGCGTCTGGAGTCCGGGGCCGGCGATTCGAGCAGATCCTGCTTGTGCGAGGCGTCGAACGGCAATGCGGCGCAGAGCGCGTTGACCGCCTGCGCGGGTGGCAGGGCCGCGAGCAGATCGATATCCAGCTCGAGGCCTCGCACCGTGCAGTACCTGGCGGCCGTGGCGAGCAACCGCCCGACTTCGATGTCGACTTCGAGTTCGGCCCGATCGCCCTCGTACCGGTCCTCGTCCACGGCCACCCTGCGGTAGCCCCCGGCATCGAGCGCCAACTCCTCGACAACGCGAAACCGGGAGATGCCCTTGAGAACGATCCAGTAGCGGCCGTCGGCCTGCAGTTCGCACTCGGTGACTTCGCCGACGCAACCGATGTCGTAGAGCGGCGGCTGAATCGGGTCACTGACGTCCAACGATCCCTCGTCGCCCTCGGAGGGTTGGATCATGCCGATGCGCCGATCGTCCTGCATGACATCGGCGACCAGCGCTCGGTACCGGGCTTCGAACACGTTGAGAGGCAGGAAAGTCCCCGGCAGCAACAGAGTGCCCCTCAGGGGGAACAAACGGACAGGGTCTCGAGTCGTCTCGCTCACGGTAGGTCTCCAGCCGGGGGGCCGCCCCGGAGCTGTCCATGAGCGTATCGTGAAGAACCCTTCGGCGCCTGCGCGGAGCCAAGCTCCGGGGTACAATCCCGCCGGGTCGCCGCTCGCGCGACGCTCGAACACAAACACCGCTCGACGCACAATAGCCGGCCCCCGTCGGGGGCGCACGGAGACCGAACATGCCATCGTCCCTTTCTCATCCGGATCGCTTCGTCGATCGCCATCTCGGCCCCGACGAGACCGAGATTCGCCAGATGCTCGACAGCCTCGGCCTGGAGTCTCTGGACCAACTCGCACAGCGAGTCATCCCTGAGGCGATCCAGAGACACGAGGATCTCAAACTCCCCGAGCCACGCAGCGAGCAGGCGCTTCTCGGTGACCTGCGGGAACGGGCTGACCGCAACGTGGTCGTTCGATCGATGCTCGGCGCCGGCTACTACGGCACGATCACTCCGGCAGTCATCCAACGCAACGTCCTGGAGGATCCGGGCTGGTACACCCAGTACACGCCCTATCAGGCAGAGATCTCTCAGGGACGGCTCGAGGCCCTGCTCAACTTCCAGACCATGGTCAGCGATCTCACTGGCCTGCCGGTGGCAAACTCCTCCCTCCTCGACGAAGCGACAGCCGCCGCCGAGGCGATGCTGATGTGCCGCGCCCAGACGCGGGGCAAGCGGTCGACGTTCTTCGTCGCCGACAACTGCCACCCACAGACACGCGCTGTTCTGGCGACCCGGGCCGAGCCCGTGGGCATTCGACTCCTCGAGGGTGCGCCCTCCGAAGCCCCTCTGGAGGACCCCGACCTGTGCGGCATCCTGCTGCAGTATCCGGCGACCGACGGCACTGTCGACGACTACCGCCGGCTGATCGGCATCGCCGGAGAGAACGGAGTCCTGGTCACCGTCGCGACGGACCTCCTCGCTCTGACTCTGCTCACACCCCCGGGGGAGATCGGAGCGGACATCGCTGTCGGGTCGTCGCAGAGGTTCGGCGTGCCGATGGGCTTCGGCGGGCCCCATGCGGCCTTCCTCTCCGCGACTCACAAACTCGAGCGGATCCTCCCAGGCCGGATCGTCGGGATGTCCAAAGACACCCATGGACGCCCCGGGCTCCGACTCGCACGCCAGACCCGCGAGCAACACATTCGACGGGAGAAAGCCACGAGCAACATCTGCACCGCTCAGGTGCTGCTGGCCATCATGGCCGGGATGTACGCCGTCTACCACGGTCCGAAGGGGCTGACCGCGATCGCTCGCAAGGTCCATTGCGCAACCGCCGCGCTGGCCGCCGGGTTGCAGCGGCTCGGCGCAACCCTTGCGGGAGACGCGTTCTTCGACACGTTGCGAGTACGACCCGGCGACGGGAACGCCGCCGGTGTGATCGAAGCGGCCCTCGAGCGGGGCATCAACCTGCGCGATTTCGACGACGGCTCAATCGGCATCGCCCTCGATGAGCGCATCACCACGGAGGAACTGACGCGCGTCCTCGAGGCCTTCGCCCCGCAGGGTTCCGAAGTGCCAACGGTAAGCGATCTCCTCTCCGCTGCCGGCGATGCGATCCCCGAGACACTGCGAAGGACCTCCGACTTCCTCACCCATGAGGTTTTCAGCAGCCATCACTCCGAGCACAAGATGCTGCGCTACCTGCATCAGTTGAAGCAGCGCGACATTTCGCTGACACACTCGATGATCCCCCTGGGCTCATGCACGATGAAACTGAACGCGACCGCCGAGATGGTGCCGGTCACCTGGCCGGAGTTCGCCGACATTCATCCGTTCGCCCCGCAGGACCAGGTCGCAGGCTATCGCCAGATCTTCTCGGAACTCGAGCAGTGGCTGGCCGAGATCACGGGATTCGCGGCAACGTCGCTGCAACCCAATGCCGGGTCGCAGGGTGAGTACGCGGGCCTTCTGACCATCCGCGCGTACCATGAGGACCACGACCAGCCGGAGCGCAACGCCTGCCTGATTCCGACTTCGGCTCACGGCACCAATCCCGCCAGCGCCGTGATGGCCGGCTTCAAGGTCGTCGCGGTCGCCGCGGACGAGAACGGCAACATCGACCTGGACGATCTGCGGGCCAAGGCGGAGGCTCACGCCGACACCCTGGGCGCGCTGATGATCACCTACCCGTCGACACACGGCATCTTTGAAGCCGAGGTGCGGCAGGTGTGCGAGATCGTCCACTCCCATGGGGGGCTGGTCTATCTCGACGGCGCCAACATGAACGCCCAGGTCGGGCTCTGCCGCCCTGGTGACTACGGGGGCGACGTCTGCCACCTCAATCTACACAAGACCTTCTGTATCCCGCACGGCGGCGGTGGACCAGGCATGGGTCCGATCTGCGTCAACGAGAAACTCGCGCCCTATCTCCCGGGCCACACGCACTGGCCTCACTCGGAAAAGGCCATCGGCCCCGTGGCCGCCGCGCCCTTCGGCAGTCCGGGCATCCTCCCGATCTCGTGGATGTACATCGCCATGATGGGCAGCGAGGGTCTCCGGCGCGCCAGTCAGGTCGCCATCCTCAATGCCAACTACATGGCGCAGCGCCTGGCCGCCCACTATCCGGTCCTCTTCACGGGTGCCGGCGGCCTCGTCGCTCACGAGTTCATCATCGATGCCCGGATGTTCAAGGAGACGAGCGGTATTCAGGTCGAAGACATCGCCAAGCGCCTGATCGACTACGGCTTCCACGCACCGACCATGTCCTGGCCGGTGGCCGGAACGATGATGATCGAGCCCACCGAGAGCGAGTCGAAGGACGAACTCGACCGGTTCTGCGATGCGATGATCCGGATCCGTGACGAGATACGGGCGGTCGAAAACGGTGAAGCCGATCGCGAAGACAACGTCCTCACCAACTCACCCCATACGAGTCACGAGGTGACGAGCGACGCCTGGACCCATCCCTACCGGCGCCGGGACGCCTGCTACCCCCTCCCCTGGCTCGAAGAGAACAAGTTCTGGCCGGCTGTCGGACGCATCGACAACGCCTACGGTGACCGGAACCTGGTCTGTACCTGCGAGTCGGTCGAAGCCTACGCCGAGGAAGAGGTCGCGGCAGCCGACTAGGGCGAGAAGCGCACGCCTACGTAGATCTTGTGCTCGACCGTGTTTCGTTCGTCGTCGAGGACGTCAAAGCGAAGGCCACCGAAGAAGCTCGCCGACTGCGACATGTGGAAATCCATGCCGAAGTGGGCGTTGAAACCGAGGGTGGACTCGTCGACCTCAGCGAGCAGCAGATCTCCGGACTGCAGCGCCGCGGACTCGATCTGGTGCACTCCGATGCCGGCCCCCATGAAGAACTCGCTCTTGTTGTACGGGTAGACGCCGATCAGATTGACACCGATCAGGGTATCGCTGACGAGATCGCTCTCCCAGACAGCGATTTCCGGCTCGGCGTAGCCCCGTAGACCACGGTCGCCTCCCTTGTTCTTGTCCGGATCCGCAAACGCGACTCGGAGGTTCGCCGTGAAGTAGGTTTCGGTCTCGTCGTTGAGCAGGTCCTGATCGGCGTTGACGACACCCACACCTACCGCATAGGTGATGCGGGAATAGGTGTCGTCTTCCACGATCGAGATCCGGTCACCGGCCCGAGCTGTCGTGTTGTCGAATTCGCTCTCGTCGACCTCATTCCCATTCAGGGTCACGTCGACGTTGTCGGGGTCTCGGTCCAGACGAGTGATGAGATCCGTCAGAGTCGTACCCGCACTGACCGAGGTCGTCTCGCCGTTGAGGATGATCTCAACACCGCCCTGCGCAGTGACGGGAAGGTTGAACAGCAGTGCCCCAACCAGAGTGCACAACGGAATCCATCGCTTCATGCTGAACTCCTTTCGCGTAGTCTTCACCGACTCGGGTCAGATTCCCGTCGACGGCGAACTGCTCTCGAGGCAGCTCTTCGAATCAGGCATCATCAAGCTGATTCTCGATGCTGACCACCCTTTTGAAACGCGGAAAGGGTACCATAGGTGCAGAGAACCAACGCAGAGGTCGGAGACGCAGAAAGGGTCCTATCCCGCTTTGCTATGCTGACCGTTCCCAGAGAGAGCAGAAGCTCCTCGTGTGACGAAAATGGAGGGACGTGAGATGAAGAAACTACAGAACCCGTGGTTGGCTGTTGCAGCCGTTCTGATGCTCGTTGTCGTCGTCGGTTGCGCAGGTGGCGGTCACGATGACGCCGCAGCCGAAGGCCATGACGACGCGATGGCCGAAGGCCATGACGACGCGATGGCCGAAGGTCATGACGACGCAATGGCCGAAGGTCATGACGACGCAATGGCCGAAGGTCACGGCGACGACATGGAAGGCGAAGGCCACATGGAGGGCGAAGGCCACATGGAGGGCGAAGGCCACATGGAAGGCGAAGGCCACATGGAAGGCGAAGGCCACTCTGAAGAAGGCATGGACGACGACGCGGGCGAAGGCGAAGAAGCCGAGCACTGAGTCGAATCCAGCGGGTGGCTCGCGCCGCCCGTTGTTTTTGCCCTTTATTTACGCCTTATTTTCACCCATACTTCCACCTCCCATGCCTATCGACCCCCAAACCCTCCGTCAACTCCACCCGGGACTCGGTACCGCTCGCGCCCTGCAAAGAAGACCGCGACCGGCCGACAGTGCGCGGAAGAGCCGAGTTCGGGCTCTGGACGAGTTGCTCGACGGGGGTCTACAACCGGGCGGACTGGTCGAGATCGTCGGCCGTCGCTCCAGCGGTCGCTTCTCCATCCTCATGCAGACCCTGGCCGCATTCACATGCCGTGGCGACGTCGCCAGCCTGATCGACCTCGGCGACGGACTCGATCCACAAGCCGCCTCGGACGCTGGAGTCGATCTTTCGCGTCTCCTTTGGGTTCGCCCCGAGCACATTAAATCCGCACTGGTGGCTGCCGAGTTGCTCCTCAATACCGGTTTTCCCCTCGTCGTGATCGACCTCGGCAGCCCTCCTGTGCCCGGAGGGCGCGGCCCCGAAGCATCCTGGATTCGGCTGGCTCGTACCGCCTCCACTCACCAGGGCATCCTGCTGGTCTCCAGTCCCTATCGAGCCAGTGGAACCACTGCCAGAATCATCGTCGAGTCCAGACGCGAAGCGACCCACTGGTCGGGATCGGGACAAGCCCCAAGGCTCCTCGGCGGAATTTCCGCGCAGCTCGAACTTGCCAAAGCGATCGGTCGTGGCCCGACCCCCCCGAGAAGTGCCGAGTGGCGCTCCCGGGTCCATCCACCGCAGAGCCTCGGAGGATGACCTCCCGTCTCGCCTGCCTCCTGGTCCCCCTCTTTCCGCTTGCGGCACGCCTGCGCAGCGAGCCCGACCTCGGGGGAGAAGCTGTGGCCCTGCTCGAGGGCAACGGCACCGCCGCGCGCATCATCGCAGCAAGCCGGCGAGCCCGGCGTGCCGGAATACGCCGCGGCATGTCTCTCGCCCAGGCAAGGGCCCTGCTACCGAAGGTCACGGCTCGAGGACGCGACACCGTCTGTGAACGGGCAGCGCAACAGAGCCTGCTCGAAGTCGCGGAAGCGCTCTCCCCACGGATCGAGAATGCAGGCGACGGTGAGATCTACTTCGACCTCTCCGGACTCGAACGCCATTGGCCTTCCGAGCACGATCTCGGCAGCGCACTCATCGAGGCCGCCGGTCGCATCGGACTCAGCGTGCGCGTCGGAATCGCCAGTTCCAGACTGGCCGCCCGCATCGCCGCCGAGCAGCCCGATTCTCCGACTCTCGTCGACTCCGGTGAAGAGGCCGAGTTCCTCGCACCGCTGCCCCTCTCACGCCTGTCGGTGGAAGCGCGCGTCCTCGATCGACTCCGCCGCTGGGGAGTCGAGTCGATCGGACAACTCGCCGATCTGCCCGGGAACGAGATCGCGAGCCGCTTCGGCCACGCGGGACAGATCCTCCACCGCCAGGCGCGAGGACTGGACAACCACCCCCTTATCCCCCACGCCCCCTCACCGACGTTCGACGAGGGCATGGACCTCGAATGGCCACTCGACTCGATCGAGCCTTTCCTCTTCGTTGCAAGAACGGCTCTCGAGCGCCTGACGAGACGGATGACACGACGCGGCCTCGGCTGCCTTCGGCTCGAAACCTCTCTGCGGCTCGAACCCGACGGCACTCACGAGCGCAGCATCGAGTTGCCGACGCCGACTCGCGACGTCAAGACCCTTCTGACGCTGGTCAAGCTCGATCTTGAAGCCGCCCCACCGGGCGCACCAGTGACCGGCTTCACCCTCAGCGGTTATCCCGATCGCCCGCGCGAGGCGCAGCTCACTCTCTTTGGTCCGACCGCTCTTTCCCCCGATCGGCTGGCCACGACCCTCGCCCGCCTGTTCAGCCTGCTCGGGCCCGAGGGCGTCGGCTCACCCCTCCCGGATGACGCCCACAGTCCCGAGGGTTTCCGATTACAACAGTTCGCGCCCCCACCACCGCCCGAAGAGAGCCCTCCAGAGATCAGAGGTTACGGACTGCTGGCCGTTCGTGTTCTGCGGCCGCCGGTCCCGATCGAGGTCATCGCCGACTCACAACCTCGACGTATCAATGCGCCGGTGGATGAGGTCGCACAGCGCAGGCCACGGATCGAAGGCACGATTCGCGTCGCATCGGGACCCTGGTCGGTCGAAGAGGCCTGGTGGACGCACGACCCCGTCGATCGTGACTACTGGGACGTGGAGCTCAGTAACGGCGGCATCTACCGGATCTACTGCGATCGCTACAGCCGGGACTGGTTCGCCGACGGTATCTACGATTGACCACCTGATCGGCTTCAGTCCAGATAGCCCAGATCGCGCAGGCGCTCAGTGTCCTCCTCAGTCAGCTCCCGGAACTCAGGAGCAGACACCTGCTCGAACTGTCTCGCGAGAAGATCGCGTATCAATCGCCGAGCGACGAGCGGTCTGGAGCGCGACACGTCCATCGTCGCCCTTGGATCGGCGTCGAGATCGAAGAGCTCGATAGTTGAGACAGGGGGCCCCTTGATGATGAACGACAGGCACCTCGAATCGCGCCCTTCGCCCCGATCGATCGGCCGCGAGCAGCCGTCGGGCTGAAGAGTCAATCGCTTGAGCCCCTCGCCGGGGAGGTCGAGGGCCAGATCCTGCCAGTCGGTTCCGATCTCCAGAACAGCCACTTCGACACCGTCGGCCAGCACGGTGACGCGACGTGTGGAGTCATAGCTGCGACTACGAAACTCCAACCTCGACTCGAAGTAGTCCATCTCGGCCCCTTCCTCGAGGACCCATGAGCCATCGGCATCGGGCTGCCACTGGGCGACACGCAACAGGTATCGGGTCCCGTCCACTCCACCGGTCAGACTGCGCCCGAGAAGTCCGAGGTCGTCGACTTCGGCATAAACCCGGATCGGCCTCTCCAGGTGAGGATTGCGCAGATAAGGCTCAAGGCTCCGTCCTGCCGCTTGTTCGAGGGGGGGCAGTCCGGCCAGCGAGATCAATGTCGGCGCCACATCGACGAGGCTCACCTCGTCGGAAATCCGCTGACCAACACTCTGTCCCGGGTGGACGATGATCAACGGCACCCCGAGCGTCTCGGGAAAGAGCTGCGTATGCCCGAGCCTGCCGTGCTCGAGAAACTCCTCACCGTGATCGGAGGTGATCACCAGCGTCGTCTCCTCCAGGAGGCCGCGCGATCCCAGGTCGGTGACAAACGACTCGAGAACGGAATCCACGTACCGGACCGAGGCCGAGTAACGCAGCCCGAAACGCTCGACCTCGGCCGGCGTGATCGCCTCCTGGCCGAGGTTGAAGTCACGCAGGCGTTCGCCCTTCGAAAGAGGACCGGGCTCGGAGTCGCCGAACTGCTCGACGAACCGTGCGGGCGGATCGTACGGATCGTGAGCCGAGTACGTGTGGAGAAACAGGAAGAACCGCTCGTCCGACTGCAGGGAGTCGAGGAAGCTCAGTCCACGCTCGAACGTCCTCTCGATGTCGGAGTCATCGAAAAGGACCGTGTCGTCGTAGACCTCGAAGCCGCGCTCGAATCCGTACCCAGCAGCCACGAAACCGCCCTCCGTGTGGCCCTGCGTACGGAACCCCCCCGCGGCGAACTTCTCACCCAGCGTCGGCACCGACGGTCGCAAGGCGGAATAGGGAGGATAGACCCCGTGCTGTGGTGGGTAGAGCCCGGTGAACATGGACATGTGGGAGACGAGAGTCGACGGATAGGGAGCCGTAGCGCTTTCGAACACCGTCGCCTCGGAAGACAGTCGGTCGAGAAACGGGCTCGTTCCGAAGTCACCGCCGTAGGCTCCGAGCCTGTCGGTGCGGAGGGTGTCGAGGGAAATCAGGATGTAGCCCCGCGTTGCAGTCGGAGCGAAACCCTCCCTCTCTCCAGGGTCGGCACAACCTGTCATTCCCCCTGTCGTCAGAGACAACAGAAGTGCGGCCAGGGCCGCCCGCCATCGCATAATTGCCGCAGACTACCAGGCTCAGAAGAGCGAGTCCTGCGTCGGAAGCAGCACCGGCTGCATGCACTCCAGCGAGTCGTGAGCGGGAGAGTTGACGTAGTCGCTGACCGGGATCGCCTCCAGCTCCGACGCCGGAGACGGCACCAGCAGATCCGCCAGAGCCTCGGGTTGACCGTTGCGATCCAGCCACAGGCTCCGACCCTCCGGGGAGAGGATCACCGGCATCCGATCGTGAATCGGAGCAGCCACCGAGTTCGGTCGCGTGGTGAGGACGGCGAAACTCTCGACCACTCGCCCCCGCGGCCCGTGCCAGCGGTCCCACAACCCGGCGAACCCGATCGGCGCACCACCCTCGGCGCGGAGCAGAAAGGGTTGTTTACCGCCGGGGACCTTCTGCCATTCGTAGAAACCGTCAGCCGCCACGAGACATCGTCGGCGCTGGAAGCTGTCGCGAAAGGCCGGCTTGTCTGCTGCCGTCTCGGACCGGGCGTTGATCATCCGGTTGCCGATCTCCATGTCCTTCGCCCAGTAGGGAACGAGTCCCCAGCGCATCTCTCGGAGGGTCCGGGAGCCATCCGGCCCCGCGACGACGACCGGGGCGACTTGAGTCGGCGCGACGTTGTACCGCGCCGCCACCTCGAACGCCTCGTCGTTGCCGAGAAGCTCGGGCAGGATCTCGCCGGGATTGCTGACCGTATAGCGACCACACATGAGCGCGTCGATTCTACCGCCGCGATGCGAACCCCGAGCTAGACTCGCCACATGCGCCTCATCGCCGCAGCCCTCGCGATCATCGCTCTCTCCAGCCCGGTGACGGCGGCGGGCCCATTCCGCCCCACCGGACCCTTCGATCCCGAGACCGTCGCAGCCGAGCCCGACTACAGCACGTCAACGACCTGGGCCGCCCTGCCCGACCGCCGAGACGCCCCCGACCAGGCCCCCTCTGGAGCCGAGGATCTTCAGGATCGAGCGGGCGTCGACGTCTTCTTCGTTCACCCCACGACCTACCTGCGCGGTGAGCGCTGGAACGCCGCCGTCGACGACCAGGCCGTCAACGCAATCACCGACTCCGCCTCGATGCGCAACCAGGCCTCTGCCTTCAACTCCGCCGGTCGCATCTACGCGCCGCGATACCGCCAGGGCATCCTCTACGCCTACCTGAGGCACGACCCCGACAGCCTCGCCGCCCGCGACCTCGCCTACACCGACGTGGCTCGGGCTTTCACTCACTACCTCGACCACTACCGTCGCGACCGACCGGTCATCCTCGCCGGCCACAGTCAGGGAGCGCACCATCTCCTGCGCCTGCTCGAGGAGCATGAAGGCGCCAGAAACCTCGGCGACGCCCTGGTCGCCGTCTACCTGATCGGCGTCCCGTTCCCCATCGGCAAGTTCGAGACCACACTCGCCCCTCTCTCGCCCTGCAACAGCCCCGCCCAGACCGAATGCGTCGTAGCCTGGAACACCGTCGCAGCAGATGCCGATCGCCGCCGCTTCAAGCAGGTCCAACTACGCCATGGCAGCGAATGGCAAGCCAACGGTGAATCGGCTCTGGCCTGCACTAATCCCCTCAGCTGGCAGGACCACCTGACGACCGCCACTGCACCGATGCAACTGGCCGCCGTCCGCAGGAGCCGCGAAGGCGCTCTCGGGCGGGTCCCCGGCCCCCGCGACGCCCGCTGCATCGACGGCCTCCTCGTCATCTCGCTGCCCGAGCGCAGCCCTGATTTCCGTCTCACCAGGGGACGCAGGGGGGACTACCATGTCTTCGACATCCCTTTGTTCCACATGAATCTGAGGCGCAATGCCGAAGTGAGGGCTCGAGCGGCACTTGCTGTTGAGTAGCCTGTTCCCGTTCTTCCGTGGGGAGCGTCGTTGTCCTCTGGCGCAGCCAGCCAGCAAGCACGGACCCTCCAAAGTCCGCCACTGATCCAAGGAGGTCCTGTCTCCGATGGGGTCTGGACGGGTTAGGCCTACACAGCCTCACATTTGATTTACGCCTTATTTACGCCTATACTCCTCCACCCTATGTACCGAACCCCTCCAAAGAACCCACTCGACAAAACCCCCCGGAAAATCCCGAACCAGCCCCTGGACCAACCCCTGGAGCACCTCAAAACCTCCCCCGGCGCCCGCAAGCTCCAGCTCCAGAAACGCAACTACACCCCTCCGAAAAGGCGCCCACGCAACAGCGCCCAACCCTACGCCGAGCTCCGAGCCACCTCCGCCTTCAGCTTCCTCCAGGGCGCCTCCCAGCCCGAAGACCTCATCGCCCGAGCCGCCGCTCTCGACCTTCCGTCCGTCGCTCTCATCGACCGCAACGGAGTCTACGGAGCCCCGCGGTTCTACAAGGCCGCGCGCGAGGCCGGAATCAAGGCTCTCGTCGGAGCCGAGGTCGTTCTCGCCGCGCCCCTCCCACCCGACCAGATTTCAACGGGTGCCACCCGCTGCGCCGGAGACCGCCCACCGGGCTCTCGCGAGCCCGAACTCCGGGCAACGGGTGGCGCCTCGTTATTTTCCGACAACGGTGCCGAAACCCGCCTCACACTTCTCGTCGGCAGTCGCCAGGGGTATCGCAATCTCTGCCGGCTCCTGACCACAGCGGCTCGCGGTCGACCCAAGGGCGAGGCAGCCGCTTCATGGGCGACGCTGGAGAAATACGCAAAGGGCCTCCACTGCCTCGTCGGCAACGCCGAGAGCCCCGTTGCCCGGGCCCTCGTACACGGCGGTCTCGACCTGGCGAAGGGGACGATCGAACGACTGGCCGCTCTCTATGACGGCCGACTCCATGTCGAGTTGCAGCGCCACCACCTACGTGAAGAAGAATGGCGCAACAGGGCACTGACCGATCTCGCCGGACAACTCCACCTTCCGCTGCTCGCGACCAACGGTGTGCGCTACGCCAGGGAACGCGACAAGAGTCTCTTCGACATCCTCACCTGCATTCGCTGTCACACCGACCTCGACACGGCCGGCCGTCAGTTGGATATCCAACGCCAACGCCATTTCAGAAGCGCCGGCGACATGTCCAGACTCTTCGCCGATCTGCCACAGGCGGTCGCCGAGAGCGCCGAGCTCGCCGATCGACTCGACTTCACTCTTGCCAACCTCGGGTACCGCTTCCCCGACTATCCTCTTCCTCCCGGTGAAACGCTGAGCTCCTACCTCCGTCAAGTCACCTGGAACGAGGCCCGAGCTCGCTTCCGACCGATGACCACCCGCGCCCAGACACAACTGGCCAGGGAGCTGGACATGATCGACCGGCTCGACCTGGCCGGCTATTTTCTGATCGTTCGGGACATCATCCAGTTCTGCAAGCGTGAGCGGATCATGGTGCAGGGCCGAGGGTCGGCGGCCAACAGCGCCGTCTGCTATGCCCTGTCGATCACCGCGGTCGACCCGGTCAAGATGGAGTTGTTGTTCGAACGCTTCCTCTCCGAAGAACGGGGTGAATGGCCCGACATCGACCTCGATCTGCCCTCCGGAGATCAACGCGAGAAGGTCATCCAGTACGTTTATCGGCGCTACGGACCGCACGGAGCGGCAATGACGGCCAACGTCATCACCTACCGCGACCGGTCCGCTGCACGTGAAGTCGCCAAGGCGCTGGGCTACTCCTCCGGCCAGGTCGACCGGCTGGCGAAGCAGTTCGGACACTGGCACTACGACAAGAGCCGAGGCGATCCCAAATCGCTGGCTACCGAAATGGCTGCCGCCGGCTTCGACCCCGAGGACCGCCGAATCCTCCTCTTCGCCACCATGTGGCAGCAGATCCAGAACCTCCCTCGACACCTCGGTCAACATTCGGGCGGCATGGTCATCGCCGCCGGGCGACTCGATGAAGTCGTACCCCTCGAACCGGCGGCGATGGAGGGCCGGATCGTCGTCCAATGGGACAAGGACGATTGTGCCGATCTCGGAATCATCAAGGTCGACCTGCTGGGGTTGGGCATGTTGCAGGCACTGGAAGAAGCGATCCCGCTGATCAGGACTCACGAGAAGGTCGATGTCGATCTCGCCCATCTCCCGCCCGACGACGAGAAGACCTTCGGGATGCTGCGCGCCGCCGATACCGTCGGCGTCTTCCAGGTGGAGAGCCGGGCGCAGATGGCTTCGCTGCCGCGCAACTCACCGACGACCTTCTACGACCTGGTCATCCAGGTGGCGATCATCAGGCCGGGGCCGATCGTCGGCGGGATGGTCAATCCCTACTTCGAACGTCGCCAGGGGCGACAGGAAGTCGTCTACGCGCATCCCTGTCTCGAGCCGATCCTCGCGCGAACTCTCGGCGTCGTCCTCTTCCAGGAGCAGATCCTGCGCATCGCCATGGTCGCTGCCGGCTTCACCGGCGGCCAGGCCGAGGAACTTCGCCGGGCTATGGGGTTCAAGCGTTCGACCGAGCGCATGGGCGAATTGGAGGAGAATCTGCGCCACGGCATGGCCGAGCGCGGCATCACCGGCCGGGCACAGGAGGAGATCGTGCAGGCGATCACCTCCTTTGCTCTTTACGGCTTTCCTGAGTCACATGCCGCGAGCTTCGCCCTCATCGCCTACGCCAGCGCCTATCTCAAGGCCCACCATCCCACCGCCTTTCTCATCTCCCTGCTCAACGCCTGGCCGATGGGCTTCTACCATCCGGCAAGCCTGATCAAGGACTCCCAGCGCCACGGAGTCAAGGTGCTGCCGATCGATGTCAACCACTCTCACTGGCGATGCACCTGGGATGCCGACTCCGCCCGCATCGGCCTGCGCTATGTCCGTGGTCTCAAGAAGGAGGCTGCAATCGCGATCTCCGAGGCCCGTCGCCATGGACCGTTCCCCAATGCCGAGGAACTCGCAGCGCGTACCGCGCTCCATGACGACGAACTGGCCAGTCTCGCCGATGCCGGTGCTCTGGGGTCGCTCGGCCTGACCCGTCGCGCCGCCCAATGGCAGGTCGCCGCAGCCGCGCGACCGGTCGGCCCACTACTGCGACGCGCCATCCCCGCCGGCCGGGCCAACCCGCTACCCGAGATGACCCCGTTCGAGGAAACGCTAGCCGACTACGCGGAGACCGGCCTCACCACGGCTCGCCACCCGATCGAGTATCTACGCGAGGATCTCAGGCGCTACAAGGTACTGCCCGCTGCGGCTTTGAACCGGGTCACTTCGGGAAGCCGCGTCCGCACTGCAGGGTCGATCATCGTCCGCCAACGACCGGGAACCGCCAAGGGAATGATGTTCATCACTCTCGAAGATGAGACCGGAATGTCGCAGGCCATCGTCACGCCGCAGCAACTTCAGCAGAACCGCACCACCCTGATCGGTTCGGCGGGGCTGGTCGTCGAAGGGATCCTGGAGCAACGCGACGGCAGTGCTTCGGTCAAGGCGGAGAAGTTCTGGCCTCTGTCACAGATCGCTTCGGCACCAAGCCACGATTTTCGATGACCGGCTCCTGCGGGTCTCCATCGACCCTGATCACCGCGATCTCACGATTTGCCAACCCGGCGGCATTGAAGAGGATCAACTCTCCTCTTCCCGTACGCGTGTCGTAAAGCGTCTCGCCGGCCGCGTGAACGAAGTCGACAAAGGTGTCGCCTTCACCTGGAGCCAGTCGATGTTCCATACAGCGATACTCCCGACTGGCCCAGTCTCCGAAGAGCCGGTTCATCAGACTCATCGGCAGTGACGTTCCACCCCATCGACCATTGCACTCGATGAACTCGACTCGGCAGCGACCCAGGTCCGGCCCAACGAGCAGAAGATCGAAGGAGCAACGCCCGACGTAGCCCAGTTCTTGGAGGAGCCTCGCCACCAGCCAGCCTGCCTCGACGATCCTGTCTGCCACCCTCTTCGGCAACCGCGCCGGTCGATTGCCTACGAAGAAACCCTGCTCCCCTTCCAGAACCTGCTCGAAGAGACCTTCGACGACTGGTGAGCCGGCGCCGATCGGGGGTAGCCAGAGTTGCACCGACGGTGACGCGAGCACGTCGCTCTCCCAGGCACCGATGAGAATCCGTCGGCGTCCTTCCCACTCGAGGGGTTGCATCAGGGCCTTGAGCCGAGCCCGTAACGCGCCGAGAGAGAGCCGGCGCAAGGGTGCCGGGTCAACGACGAGATTGCCACCCCCACCCGCCGAGTCGGGAAGCTTGATGACAATGCGCTCGGCCTCGGAGGCCAGCTCGCGCACGAGGACGGAGGCCGTGGCGAAGTTGTACGCCTCTTCGGTGCGCGGAATCCACTCATCGCCCAGTAGACGGCGGATGACGGAGCTGAACCAGACCTTGTCGTTCACCGCTCGGGCCAGAGCCGGAGGGGGAGCGATGACATGCACCGCCCTACCGGCTGCCGCGGACAGGAGCGCCGCCAGGGCCCAGACGGCGAAGCTCCCCATGTGGGGATGGATGTAGTCGAGCCGGCGCTCGCGGAAGAGGGAGACGAGCGTCTCCCGGAGCTCCCGATCGGACCAGCACGCCAACGCGAGAGAGGTCCGTCTGCCGAGCGTTCGCGCCCGTAGCCAGGCGACCTCCCCCAGACCCAGAGACCGGCGACAGTACTCCTCGTAGCCCGGCTCCGGCTCCACGTTCGAAGCGACGACGTCCCCCTCGCCAGCTCGCACGCGGGCGCGATCCTCCAGATGTTCCAACGTCTCGAAGTAGCAGGTCGGAATCGAGATGTCGCTGAAGTCGTCCAGATGCAGGGTCGGACGATCCTCAATTCGGCGGATGAAGCCGCCCTCCGAGAGAGCCGTCGGTCGACCTCGCAGCCGCGGCGTTTCGTCAGCCAGTACCTCAGCCAGTGCCAGGGCGCGGCGAACGGTCTCCGGAGCAGGGTGCGCCTGATGGTGAGACACCACCGGAATCCTGCTCATCGCAGCTTCATTTCTACCAGCGGGAACGCCTGTCTTCCAACGCCCGCAGGGGCGGGAGGGGACCGCCTCCGGCGATGTGGCCGCCTCCCCCACCCCGCCGCACGGCGCCGAGACGACAGGAGGTTTCTACAATTGGACCGACAGGAGGTTGGGATGAGTGCTAGCGCCCTGCAAACTGCCTTCCTCGAGGATCATCGTCGGCTCATCCAGGGGCTGACGGCCATCGTCGACGCGGTCGAAGCGAAAGACTGGAAGCGAGCTGGAGAGCTTGCTCGCGAGGTCGACTCCGAAGCCGGAGCGCACATGGCCTTCGAGGAAGAGGTCCTCTACCCTCGCATCGCCGAGACCAGGGGCCGCGCGTTCGAGGATGGCCTCGTCGCAGAGCATGCGATCGGCCAGCGTGCGATCAAGGCTCTCGTCGACCTCGACCCCAGCACCGGCATGGAACTCGAACAACGTTGCAGCGTCCTGGACGAGCTCGAGGTCGCCCTCGGGCACACTCTGAGCTGCGGCACCCTGCTCAGCGAACTCGCTCCTGCCGACACCGACCGTGACGCGGCCGAGCTGGCGCTGCTCGAGGCCTACCGTCGCCGACCCCAACTCTGGTCACAGCGCAGATACCCGAGGCCGGGCTAGGAGGGACCCGCCGTGTGCCGGCTCTACGGATTCCGCGCCAACGCTCCGACCAAGGTCGAGTGCGGTCTCGTCCTGGCGCAGAACTCTCTATTGGCTCAGAGCCGCTCCGACTCGCGGGGGACGACGCACGCCGACGGTTGGGGAATCGCCACGTTCCCAAACGGCCTGCCGAAGGTCGTACGCCGTGGGGTCGCCGCCTTCGAGGGGCTCCACTTCAGCACGACTGCCGAGCGGGTCTATGCCAGGACCGTCGTCGCGCACGTGCGCAACGCCACAGTCGGCGGAAGACGGCGGGAGAACACTCATCCCTTTTGCTACGGGCGCTGGATCTTCGCCCACAACGGCACCGTCCGGGAGTTCGAGGCCGTACGAAGCAGACTGGAGCAGGGCACTCCCGAGCCCTTTCGCCTCCTGAGAAGGGGCTCCAGCGACAGCGAGGCGGCGTTCTGCTGGCTTCTCGCACGAATGCACTCCGCCGGCATCGACCTGGATTCCTCGGCCTGCGATCTCGATCTCCTCGCTGACTTGGTAGCGGACTCGATCCCCCGCATCGAGGAGTTCTGCCGAGCCGAGGGAGCGGACGTACCGTCCCGCCTCAACTGGATCCTGACCAACGGCTCCCTGATGATAGCCACTCGCTGGAACAACGATCTGCACCTGTTGGTCAGACGAGGCGTGCACGATTGCGAGATCTGCGGGATCCCCCACATCGAGGATGCACCCAGGGAAGACTATCGAGCCGTCGTGGTCGCCTCCGAGCCCATCTCACAGGAGGAATGGCGAGATGTCCCGGAGCGCAGCCTGGTCCTGATCGATCGGACGGTCGGAGTCCGGGTCCGCCCCCTTTGACCGACACGCTCCCGCCTAACTGGCGCGCCCAAGCAGCTGCGGGACCGGATGCACCGAAATCGCATGCAGCGTGGCACCGATTTCCCTCCAGGTGACATCGTCTCTCTTTCCCGACTCGACATGTGCTGCAGCAGCGATGTCGTCCAGTGAGAGCAGGCCCACCACACGCCGGCTGGTGTCGAGCACCGGCAGCCTCCGGACGCGACCGTTCTGCATCGTCTCCAGTGCCTGGACGATCGGATCACCGAGCGAACAGGTGCGCACCGAACTCGTCATCGCCTCGGCGACCGATACGTCCGAAGGACGCCGGTCCAGCCGGGTCAGAGCACAACAGATGTCACGATCCGTGAGGATCCCCACCAGCCCATCGCCCGGCCCCACCACCGGCAGGACGCCACAACCCACGCCGCGCATCGTCTCGCCCGCCAGCCGCAAGCTGTCCTCGGCTCTGCAGGTTGACGGTTGGACCTTCGCGAAGTCGCGAACTTTCATCGTCGCTCCGCCTTTCCACCGGGAGGCGTCCCCCAATGGCCGATCCCCGGCAGTCTGACTCTAGGCTCTTGGGCCGCCACTGCCAACACGTCGCTGGGTGGGCGGCCACCACCCGGAAGGACAGAGCGCTACGGCCGCATCGCCTCAGCGTCGGATAGACTCTTGCCGTCGTGGCGACCCAGGTCAAAGGAGCAGCCATCTTGGCTCGCAAGGAATTCGTCACAAGCGAGTACGGGGAGAGTGCGTGGACGGGGATTCTCGAGGCGCTCTCGGAAGCGGATCGACACGAACTCCAGTCTGCTGTCATCTCCTCGACCTGGCACGCATTCGAGCTCAACGACCACTTGGACCGCGCCATCGTCGACGAGCTCGGAGAAGGCAGTCGGGAGATTTTCGAACGCATCGGCCGGACCTCGGCACAGAAGAACCTCTCGGGTCCTCACCGCGCATTCGTAGCCGACGGCGATCCAGCCTTCTTCCTGGAGGGCACCGACCGAATCTACGGCTTCTACTACGACACGGGACGACGCACCTATGAGGCCACAGGCCCCCATTCGGGCGTGATTACGACCTACGACGCCGAGACCTTCTCCGAAACGGACTGTCTGACGGTTGTCGGGTGGTACAAGGAGGCGCTGAAGATGTGCGGCGCGACCGACGTCGAGATGACCGAGGAATCCTGCCGCGCCCGTGGCGACTCCTTTTGCCGCTACAACGTCAGCTGGAAGTAGCGGCGGAATGCAGCGGCGCTGCGCCTATTCGGGGAGCTTCATCCCCATGGCGTGGTAGCCCGAATCGACGTAGATCGTCTCGCCGGTGATACCGGCCGCCAGCGGTGAAACCAGGAACAGGCCGAGGTTGCCGACATCCTCGTGCGCCACTGGCCGCCCGAGCGGCGCCATCTCGCTGAACGCCTTGTACATGTCCATGAATCCCGGAATCGAGCGCGCCGCGACGGTCTTGACGGGACCCGCCGATACAGCGTTGACCCGGACGTTCTTCTTGCCCAGGTCGTAGGCCAGATAACGCACGCTCGACTCGAGTGCGCTCTTGGCGACGCCCATGACGTTGTACTTCGGGATCACCTTCTCGGCTGCGTAGTAGGTCAGAGTGACGATGCCGGCCCCCTCGTTGAGAAGCGGCTCGGCATGGCGGGTGACACTCACCAGTGAGTAGGCGGACACACCGAGAGCGACCTGCCAGTCCGCTGCCGTCGTGTCGACATAGCGCCCCATCATGGCCTCTCGGGGCGCGAAGGCAATCGCATGGACGACACCGTCCAGACTGCCCCACCGCTCCTTCAAAGAAGAGAACACCCGCTCGAGGTCCTCTTCGACCGTCACGTCACACTCGTACAGCGGACAGTCGTCCATCTCCGCCGTCAGCTTCTCCAGGGTCGGCAGGAGACGCTCCCCCTGGTAGCTGAAGGCCAGGTCGGCTCCCGCCTCCCTCAGTCGGTCCGCGATCGCCCAGCCGAGGCTGAACTTGTTGGTCACGCCCATCACCAGGACGCGCTTCCCTCTCATGTCAATCTGTACCATGGCCGGGCTATCCTACTCCCCACACCGAGGCTCTACCACCCGGTGTGACAGCATCACCGCAAACACCATCAATTCGACTCAAGAGACCGTGGGCAAGTACATCAGTTTCGTTCTTCTGCTGGCTATCAAGGCCTTTTCGCTGGTCTTCTACCGGCTCAAGGGTCGAGCCATCGACGGCGGGCCGATCCCCGGGAGACCGTGGAGCAAGGTGCGCCTGGTCGCGTTTCTCAATCACACCAGCCTCTACGAGCCGCTCTTCGCAGCCCTCGTGCCCAACCGTTTCCTGTGGGAGATCGCCAACAGAGCCGTCGTACCGGTGGCCGCCAAGACTCTGGACCGGCCGATCGTCGGGCTGTTCTTCAAGATCCTGATCCCCCATCCGGTCTCGATCACCCGCGAGCCCGACCACACCTGGGATGCCGTTCTCAGTCGGATCGACTCCGACTCGATGGTGATCATCCTGCCGGAAGGGCGGATGCGGCGGCGCAACGGGCTGGACGTCAGCGGCCGTCCAATGACATCTCGGGGTGGTATCGCCGACATTCTCGCCACGATGGAGGACGGCGAGCTGCTGATGGCGTATAGCGGCGGTCTCCACCACATTCAGATTCCGGGACAGTTCTTCCCACGCCTGTTCAGAACGCTGCGAATGGACTTCGAGCTCCTGGAGATTGCCGACTACAAGAGCGAGATGCAGCGGCTCGCCAAAGCGGCCGGGCGACGGGTCAAGAACATCGTCAAGACCGATCTCGATCGCCGGCGCGACCTCCACTCACCGATGACCCCGGAGAGCACTCGGCAACCCGAGACTGAAGCGCCTGCCTGAGATCCGTCGATCCCGATCAGAGTGCCCTCGGTCGACGAAAGAACTTCGGCAGCGAGGGGCTCGCAGAGGCCGGAAACCGTCCCGATTCGTGGTGGTCTTGGGGCCGATCGCTGTGGTAGAAACTGCGCCATGAGCCAGGTCACCGATTCCTCCAGAACTGAAGGATTCGTCGCTCTCGAGAACGAGGCCGGCGCCCACAACTACCATCCTCTCGACGTCGTCGTCGAACGCGCCGAGGGCATCTGGGTCTGGGACGTCGAGGGCAAGAAATATCTCGACTGCCTGGCAGCCTATTCGGCTGTCAATCAGGGGCACTGTCACCCGAAGATCGTCGACACGCTCATCGACCAGAGCCGCCGCCTCGCTCTGACCTCGCGTGCCTTTCGCAACGACCAGCTCGGCCCCTTCTGCCGCGATCTGACCCAACTCACCGGCTACGACCGTGTCCTGCCGATGAACACCGGCGCGGAGGCGGTCGAGACGGCGATCAAGGCGACTCGCAAGTGGGGTTACAAGGTCAAGGGGATCGAGGAGGACAAGGCCGAGATCCTGGTCTTCTCGGAGAACTTCCACGGCAGAACCACGACCATCGTAGGCTTCTCCACCGACCCGCAGTCGCGTGACGGCTTCGGCCCTTTCACTCCGGGTTTCACGGTGCTGCCCTACGGCGATGCGGAAGCAGCCGAAGCAGCGATGCATCCGAACGTCGCGGGCATCATCGCTGAGCCGATCCAGGGGGAGGCGGGGATCGTCATCCCGCCGGATGGCTTCCTGCAGCGACTGCGGGAAATCACCACCGCTCACAACGCTCTGCTGGTGATGGACGAGATTCAGTCGGGCCTCGGACGTACGGGAAGAATGTGGGCCCACGAGCACGAGGGCATCCGTCCGGACATCATCATCATGGGCAAGGCGCTCTCGGGCGGCCTCTACCCGGTCTCGGCAATCGTCGCCGACGACGCCGTCATGGACGTCTTCACTCCCGGCGATCATGGTTCGACCTACGGCGGTAACCCGGTGGCCGCGGCAGTTGCCCGTACCGCTCTCTCCGTACTGGTGGACGAGGGCATGATCGAGAACTCGGCGAAGCTGGGTGCCTACTTCCTCGAGAGGTTGCAGGCGATCGATTCACCCTATGTCGCCGAAGTCCGCGGCAGAGGTCTGTGGATCGGTATCGAGTTGCATCAGGACGCCGGAGGCGCGCGACGCTTCTGCGAAGCCCTGCAGGAACTCGGTCTTCTGTGCAAGGAGACCCACGACCACATCATTCGCGTCGCGCCCCCTCTCGTCATCACCCACGACGAAGTCGACTGGGCGGCCGACCGGATCGCTCGGGTTCTCAGCGCCTAGGGCTCCTACCAGGCCACCGTCAGCTTGAGGTTGCGCCCCTCTGCGTCGCGATAGACGACGTGGCCATGGACTCGGCCGAAGAGGTAGAGGCTGCGTAGGGTATCGAGATCCTCGAGACAGGCCTCCTCCAGTCGATCCCGGTCGCCGGCGGCGAGCCACTGGCGCACCTCGAAGGCCCGCGCAGCGAGCCGACGGTCCAGAGTGTGTTGGGCAAGGTGACTGAAGCTCAGCCGCTGGCCCAGGGCCGACTCGACCTCGGCGAGAAGATCGACGAACACAGCGCCCTCTCCCGCCCTCAGGCCTGAGGACTGCAGCTCCAGGCCGACGACCCGGCTGGCGGCAGCGGCGAGTGCGTCGAGGGCTCCCGGATCGTCCGGGTCCAGGATCTGACTCGCGCCGGTCTCGAGGTTGTGTACGCCGATCACGCTCGCGGTACCCGGATCGGCGCCCGACTGAACCCGGACCAACAAGGTATTCGAAGCCTCCTCGTCCCGCGCCGGCTGCGCGGGAGACTCGCCCTCCGCGACCTCCACGGGAGGCGCCTCGACCCAGGCTACGACCGGATCCTCCAACCCCCTGAGGATGTTCAATGCCCTCCGGGCACCCGACTTGTCGAGAGGACGGTTGCCATTGCCGCACTTGGGCGACTGAATGCAGCTTGGACAGCCCTCGGTGCAGTCGCACTCCCGAAGCAGATCGAGAACTCGATCGATGAGGTCGGGCAGCACCGAGAAGGCACGTGCCGCGATGCCCACGCCTCCCGCATGACCGTCGTAGATGAAGACGCCGCCGGAGCCCAGCTGGGGGTGCATGGGCAGCGAGATCCCGCCGATGTCTCCTCGATCGCACACGGCCAGCACCGGCATCAGGGAAATGGCCGCATGCTCCGAGGCATGGAGGGCACCCATGAAGTCCTCCTCGACCTCTTCCAGACTGGCCTGGATCGCTCCCGGCGCCCACCACCACAGTCCCACCGTTTCCATACGCATGGGCGGCAGATCCAGTTCATGGACATCGATCGTCTCGCGACCCGAGATCCGCTTGCGCTCGTAGCCCGTCACCCACTCCGTCACCCGTAGCCTGCCCAGGCCACTGCGCAATCGGCCCTCCCGGCGCTCGTCCAGAACTTCGAGGATCTCGGTCTCCTTGCGAGTCCGCGGCGTCGTGAAGTACTCGACGTCCACGCTCTCGACAAAGACCTGGTGATGGTCGAGATCCAGTTGCCGAACCAGATACTGCTCTCCTGCGTGCAGGTAGATCGCTCCAGGGTGGCACTCGTGGAGGACCCGAACGCCGTCGACCGTCCCCACCAGACGCCCGCTCCCGAGCTCCAGAATGGCCGTGCCGCCGCCTCCCCCTCGAAGATTGACGGCGCCATGTGGCCGGGAGCGCCGGGCGTGCAGCTCACCTCCACCCTCGGACTCGGCGAGCTCGCCAGCCTCGACGAGGCGTTGCACGACCTTCCCGTGCCGGCTCAGGTAGTCGGCATCCTCCGAGTGGGACAGTGGCCTCTCCGCCGCGGCACAAAGAAGGTGAGAACGAGCCACCGGCTCGTTGAACGGGTCGAGAAGAAGCTCCTCACACGAGCTGGCCACGAACCGCTGTGGATGGTCGAGGAGATACTGATCGAGCGCGTCCGGCAAGGCCACTAGAGCAGTGATCGATTCGCGGTCCTCGCGACCCGCGCGGCCCGAGCGTTGCCAGGTCCCCATGACGCTACCCGGGTAGCCCACGAGAATGCAGGCATCGAGACCGCCCACGTCGATACCCATCTCGAGGGCGGAAGTCGAGATGACGGCATCGAGCTCCCCATCGAAGAGCCGCCGCTCGATCCGCCGACGCTCCTCCGGCAGAAAGCCCGAGCGGTAGCTCGCAACCCGCTTCGCGCGATCGGGCGCCTGCTGGCGCAACCAGGTGTAGAGCAGCTCCGTGATCCGTCGGGCCTTGGTGAAGACGATCGTCTTGAGGCCGGCCTCAAGGAGCTCGACCAGGAGATCGAGCGTTGTCGAATAGGGGCTCGACGCGGGCTGGAAGAGCATCAGGTGGCGGCGATGGCGCGGAGCCCCGGACTCCCGAACCCACTCGAACTGCCGACCGCTCAACAGGGCTGCGAACTCACCTGCGTTGGCCGCTGTGGCGGACGAGGCGACGATCGCCGGCCGGGCGTCCAGACGCGAACATAGCCGCTCCAGGCGCTGCAGGACGTGATGGAAGTGACTGCCGAAGATGCCCCGGTAGATATGAAGCTCGTCCAGAACCAGCCATCGAAGATCTCTCAAGAACGGCGTCCACTCGGCCCACCGACTGAGGATCCCGGCGTGGAGCATGTCGGGATTCGAGATCAGCACCCGGGGTGGAACGCTCTTGATCCTGGCTCTCTCCTCACGCGGCGTGTCGCCGTCGAAAATCGCACAGGTCGCATCAGCACCCGCCTCGCCGGCCAGGGTCTCGAACTTCTTGCGCTGGTCGTGGCCGAGCGCCTTCAGCGGGTAGAGAAAGAGAGCCCGACCCTTGCCACCCTCGAGAGCCGCCTCGAGAACCGGCAGCTGAAAGACGAGAGACTTGCCCGATGCCGTCGGCGTCGTCACGAGAACGTCTCGGCCGGCGCGAGCCGCTTCGAGGGCCTGAACTTGGTGGCTCCACAACGAGCGCACCCCGGTTCGACGAAGGGCATCCACCAGTCTCGGGTCCAGGGGTGGATCGAGCTCTCCGCCGCGCTCTCCGTGCGCAGGCAGGACCAGGCGCTCTCGCAGCTGATCTTCGAGGGCACGGCTGCGGGCCAGGTCCTCGACGATTTCAGCGACGGTCCCGGTCATCCACGGATGTTACCGCCCGCCATGGACCGGCGACTGGAGGGCGGGACCCGCTTGGTACAGAATCACGTCCATGCGCTCCGCCCTCGACCAACGGCCCACCCGATCGGCACTGACGTGATGCTCGAAGCCGCTGCTCTGCGCCGGAGTTCTCCGACGGGCCTCCGCCTGCTCGACGGCATCAGCCTGGAGCTTGACGCGGGCGAGCGGCTGGCACTCTCCGGGCCCTCCGGAGCCGGTAAGACGCTCCTGCTCAGGGCTCTGGTCCTTCTCGACGGTGCTGTCGATGGCGAAGTGAGCTGGAAGGGTATCCGCCCGCAGGGCGATGCCATCCCCGCCTTCCGCCGCCGTGTTCTCTACCTGCAGCAGACGCCCGCCCTCAGCGAGAAGACCGTCGCGGTGCAACTCGCTGAGCCATGGAGTTTCAGGAGCTCAGGCCCCGAGGCCTTCGACCTCGGCTCGGCACAAGGCCTGCTGAACGCTGTCGATCGGCCCGACTCCCTCCTCGAGCGGGAGGGTAGTGACCTCTCGGGCGGCGAGGCTCAACTGGTCGCCCTCCTCCGCGCCCTCCTCCTCAATCCGACGGTCCTCCTTCTGGACGAGCCGACCAGCGCCATGGATGAGGACTCTCGGGGCGCCGCGGAGCACCTCCTGGAGCGATGGATCGAGGAGGACAGGGAGCGCGCCTGGATCTGGGTCAGCCATGACGCCCGGCAGCGGGACCGAATGTGCGGGCGCCATCTCGAGATGGAAAGCGGAAGGATCCGTCAATGAGCCTCCAACCGCCGGCTTATGTCGATCTCTCCTACGCCCGGCTGACCATTGCCGCTGCACTGATCCTCGCCAATGCCGGTCTTTCGATCAGCCTCAGCCTCGGTCTCGAGCGCCGGCTCCTCGTCGCCGCGGCCCGGACGATCGTCCAGCTTCTCCTCGTCGGCCTGATTCTCGAATGGGTCTTCGAGCTCGAGAGCTGGTACGCCATCGCCGCCGTGGGTTTGGTCATGGTCTTCGCAGCGGGCCGAGCGGCAATCGGCAACGTCTCACGACGGTATTCCGGTGTCTGGCTCGATGGCCTTCTGGCGATGGGTCTCGCCTCCTGGTCGGTTACGGCCCTGGCCCTCACGACGATCGTGCGGCCCGTCCCCTGGTTCCAGCCGCAGTACGCCATCCCCCTCCTCGGCATGATGCTCGGCAATTCCCTCAACGGTGTCTCCCTGGGCCTCGACCGACTCGGTGAGGAGCTGGTGGGCAAGCGCCGTGAGATCGACGGACGACTCGCCCTGGGTGCAACGCGCTGGGAAGCGGCGGCCGAGCCGGTCCGCACTGCCATTCGTACAGGACTCGTGCCGATAACCAATTCGATGATGGTCGTCGGAATCGTCAGCCTGCCGGGCATGATGACGGGCCAGCTGCTGGCCGGCGCCTCGCCGACCGAAGCCGTCAAGTACCAGGTAATGGTCATGTTCCTCATCGCGACCGCAACGGCCCTGGGTACCGTCACCGTCGTCCTCCTCGCGTTCAGGCGCCTGTTCAATGACTCTCATCAGTTCCTCCGCGACCGGCTCACGAAAGCCGACTAGCAACGTGCGGCGGTGGTATGGTGCGCGCTCTGCGGCGAACCCTCGCCGCGAATCGACCCCAACCGAAGACCAAAGGAGCGAACATGCCTGTACGCAGCGCCAGTGCCGCATGGCAAGGTGACATCAAGGGTGGCGGCGGAACCATGAAGATGCAGAGCGGAGCCTACGAGGGGAAGTACTCGTTCGGGTCCCGTTTCGAGCAGGATCCGGGAACCAACCCCGAGGAGTTGATCGCCGCCGCTCACGCCGGCTGCTATTCCATGGCCCTGACGGCCGCTCTCGGCCGCGCGGGATTCACTCCCGTCAGCGTCTCCACCAGCGCACGAGCTCACCTCGAGATCACGGACGCCGGACCCACGATCACCAGGATCGAACTCACGACCGAAGCCGAGGTCTCCGATATCGACGAAGCAGCCTTCCAGGAGCAGGCGGAAGGCGCCAAGGCCAACTGCCCCGTGTCGAAGGCCCTTGCAGGCGTCGAGATCCTCCTCGACGCCTCACTGAAGGCCTGAGCACAGGAGAGCGGATCCCGGGGCCAACCCCGGGATCACTCTCGTAGCGCCAGGCTTACCTGGCGAATCAAAGTTCAGCGCCGGAATCAACGCGGGTCCACGACGCCTGCTTGTCCAGGGGGCCCCGGACTTCCCAGGTCGTCACTTCGATTCGCCCACGCTCGTACCAGTCATCGGTCCGCCAACGGTAGTCGAGAAACTGGCGCGGCCGACCCGGCGGGCCGGGATTGGTCAGGAAGCGGCCCCAACGGTAACGACAGCCCTCGACCGCCCTGCAGACCGTCCTGCCGACGTCATCGATCTGCACCGCCTGGCGGCTCTCTCGCATGGCTCCAACAGCCCCGGGGGACTTGACTGCCAGAAGGGGATTCGCGGCGGTCATTCTCTCGAGGAACTCTTCGGCCTCGTCGCTCACGACACCGGCCGGAAGTCCCGCTCCGTGATCGGACATCAGGATCACTGTCGCCCCTTCCAGGATTCCCAGCCCACTCAGAGTGGCTAGCAGATCCGCCACCCGCCTCAGGACGCAGCGGGACTGGACGACGAGATTCTCCCGGGTCTTCTCCAAGTCTTCACTGACCAGCTCACAGCCCTCGCCGGTCACCAGTGGCGCATGGGGAGCCGGCAGGTGGAGGAACTTGACCGTGGGCGGTCCGACGTCGACCCGAGCCTCGACCGTCAGCCTTTCCAGGAACTCATGACTCCTCTCCTGCTGCTCCTTCCCCGGGTGCAGCCTCAGCAGACGCAAGGTGAGCCAGCGACCACGCCCATAGACTCCTGACTTGAGCCACACGGGCGCGACCCGGAAGACAGCGAGGTCGACCGGCAGAAACACTTCGCTCCAGAAATCCGCCCAGGGTTCGCTGATCAACTCATCCAATTCTCCGCACCAACTGCCGCCGAGTGGACACCCTCCGAATGGGCCGACCAGGGTCACTTCATGCCCAGCGCCGGCGACGCGAGTCAGGAAGGAGTCCCGCTCTCCTGCCCGCTCCAGATACTCGTCGAGAGTCCAGGCCGGGTCATAGCGAAGCCCCGTGTGTACGGCAGGCATCGTCAACGCCGTCGTCCGGGCCACGCCGAGCGTGTCCGGATAGTAGGTGAAGCCGTCGAAGCTCCCCACGAGGTCTTCATCCTCCGCGACCAGTTCAGCGAAGACATCGGACTGGAAAGAGTCGAGCAGGACGACTAGAACATCGTCCTCGCCGGCAAAGCGGGTCAGGGAGCTCGGCCAGGTAGAGCTGAAACTGCCCCACCGAGGCAGATCGATCAGCAGCCGCCCGACGCTCACCAGGCTTGCGACCGCCAGGACGACGCAGGCGATCCGGCGAGCGATAAGAGGGCGTCGAGCCACGAGCCAGAGGGCAACACCGACGATGGCCGCTCCTAGCAGGAGCTCCGGAATGACCCACCGCCGAGCCCTCCCGAAGTCGAGTGGGGTTCCGCTCAGACGTCCGACGCTGAAGACGGTCACGTTCCCCGACACCCAGATCCAGACCCCCGCCACCCACAGGGACGTCGCCAGTCGGCGACGCCCATCCGACGACAGGCGGACGGCGATCGCCATCAGCGCGAGAAAGAACCCTGTCGCCAGGCAGGCCCAGACGGGCAGGAGCTGCACGAGCCCGAAGTCGAAGTCGCTCGGGCTCCCTCCGTAGACGGTGACCGGCAGTTGCACAAAGAGCACGACGGCAACCAGGCCGGCCGCCGGGATGAGCAGGCCATCACCCATGCGCTTCTCGATCTCAGAGGACATGACAGCTACCGAGGCGACGGCTCTGGACGATCCACGGCCTGGCTCTCCTCAGGACCCGCCGCGTCGCGGTGGAGACACCGGTAGTCCCTTTCCAGACTGATGTGGAGGCCGCCGTCCTCGCCGTAGAAGCCCTCGTCTTCGGAGGCCAGCCAGTCCCCACCCGACCCGACCGGCAGGAGAACCCGAAAGCCCGCGGCGTCGAGCCTCACAGCGAGGGTCTCGACAGCTGGATCGAGGTGCACGCCGTAGCTCCACCGGGCGGCCGAGTGGCCACGGGTCAGGAGCTCGGCCGTGATTCGACCTTCAGCCGCCAATCGGTCCAGGTCGGCCCTGTCGAGGCGAAGCCTCACCCTGTCACCGCGCAACCTCAGCTTCATTCGCTCTGCCCCGTGAGCCGCTCGGGGCGGCTGTAGACGTTGCACCTGGAGTCGCGGAGGAAACCGATCACCGTCATCCCCAACTCCTCTCCCAACTCGACGGCCAGCGAACTCGGAGCTCCGACCGCAGCGAGCACGGGGATTCCGGCGAGAGCGGCCTTCTGGACGAGCTCGAAGCTCGCCCGGCCACTGACCATCAGGATGCGATCTGCCGCCGGCAGTTCTCCCCGCTGCAGGAGCGCTCCGACCACCTTGTCGACCGCGTTGTGCCGACCGATGTCCTCCGACAACGCCAGCAGGGTCCCCGCCGCGTCGAAGAGTCCCGCAGCGTGCAGTCCCCCGGTGTCTTCAAAGACAGCCTGGCGCCGACGTAGCGCCTCGGGAAGTCCCCACAGGATCTCCCGAGGCACAGTCGGCCCCCTGGACTCGATCGGCCGACACGCGAGGCGAACCTGCTCGATGGCCGCCCGACCGCAGATTCCGCAACTCGAACTCGTGTAGACGTGACGCCTGAATCTCTCGGCGTCGAAACTCACGCCGGGAGCCAGATAGACCTCCACGACGCTGCCCGCCTCGGCCGTCGGGCTTTCGCAGTCCCGAACGCTCGCCACCTGCCCGGAGGCAGTGAGGACTCCCTCGCTGAAGAGGAAACCCAGGGCGAGCTCGTGATCCTCGCCGGGAGTGCGCATCGTGACCGCAATCTCGAATCTCTCTGACCGCCCCTGCCGTTCGACGACGACCCGGATGCCAAGAGGCTCCTCGACCGCCAGCGACTCGCGACGCCGCGACTCCCGCGCGCCATCGAGAGTCAAAGCCTCCATCGACCGTGCGCTACCGGCGGGCGGTCGCGGTGGCGAGTCCGTCACAACCGAGCCCCTGCCAAGGCCAGGCAAGGACGTCTGCAGTCCAGGCCCTGGGGGCTGGAGGAGCAGCCTTTGGCGGGGAGTGCGAGGCTCCGAAGAACGACTTTCATCCACGGCATCCTAGCAAGGAAAACCGTCGAACCCGGAGCTGAGAGAGACCTCTTCCGCTCTGTCCGCCCATGCTAAGCTCTGCATCGATCGAATCGTCCTCGCGTCCGAGCGAGCCTCCCTACCCGCGAGCGCCAGACCCACGTCATGAGCCAAGAGTACGAATCATCGGGCAGCAGTCTACCCACCCCGATTTACGACTCTGCGGTCCGCCCGCATCCTTTCATCGAGGAACTTCGGGAGCTGATCCGCTACCGCGACCTCGTCACGCAGTGGAGCCGTCGCAACATCCAACTGCGCTACAAGCGATCGGTCCTCGGCGTGCTGTGGACTCTCCTCGAGCCGTTGATGCTCATGACGATCCTCGCGCTCGTCTTCTCCAACGCATTCGGCGGCCTGATCGACGATTTCCCCGTCTACTTGCTGTCTGGCCTGATCCTGTTCGATTTCTTCAGCCGATCGACTCTGCAGATCGTCGAGGAGATCATCGCGAGTCAGAGCCTGGCTGAACGGATCCACGTCCCTCGCAGCGCCTTCGCGGTGGCTGCCGTCGTCACCTACCTGGTCAACTGGGCTATCGCCCACCTGCCCCTGCTGGGCATGACTCTCATCTTCGGCCGCGAGCTCAGCTGGGCACTGCTGACCCTGCCGGCAGGCATGCTGCTGGCAGCCTGCTTCGCTCTGGGCGTCGGGCTCATCGTCGCGACTCTCGGCGCCTTCTTCATCGATATCCGACTGACCTACCAGGTCCTGTTGACCGGTTGGTTCTACGCCACACCGGTCATCTACTCCCTGTCTATCGTCCCCGAGGCCAGGCATTGGGTCTTTCACCTCAATCCCATGCTTCACCTTTTGGAGCTCGTGCGGGCACCGGTCTACAACGCACGCGTGGCAGGGCTCGACCACTGGCTGATCGCAGCCACCGTGAGCTTGGCGACGCTGGTCGCCGGCTGGGCGGCCTTCACCCACTGGAGAAACGCGTTTGACTATCGCAGCTGAGCCCAGCGCTCCAGCCATCGAGCTCACTGGGATCGACGTTCGCTTCGTGGTCGCCGAAGAGCGGATCATCAGCTTCAAGGAGTACATCCTGAAGCGGGTGAGGAAGCAGATCCGGCATCGTGAACTGTGGGCGTTGCGCGGCGTCGACCTGTCGATCGACACGGGCGCCACCCTGGGCCTCATCGGTCGCAATGGCGCGGGAAAGAGCACGCTCCTCAAAGTCATCTCAAGGGTGTTGAGGCCGACTTCCGGGAGAGTGATCGTTCGCGGCCAGACCGCACCCCTGCTCGAGCTCGGAGCGGGTTTTCACTTCGACCTGACCGGGCGCGAGAACGTCTTCCTCAACGCCACCCTCTTCGGCCACCCCAAGAGCCTGATCAGAGAGCATTTTCCGGCCATCGTCGAGTTCAGTGAGCTCGAGGACTTCATCGACATGCCGGTCAGGAACTACTCCAACGGAATGCTCGCCCGATTGGGTTTCGCAGTCGCGACCCAGTTCCGCCCCGACGTCCTGATTCTCGACGAGATCCTCGCCGTCGGCGACACGGGTTTCCAGGAGAAGTGTCTCGCCCGGATCCGGGACTTCCGCGCCGCCGGAACCTCCATCATCCTCGTTTCCCATGACCTCGACACCATGGCGGCCTACTGCGACCGCATGGCCTGGCTCGAGCACGGGCGCCTGGTCGACGTCGGCACTCCGGACCAGATCGTCGAACCCTACCGACGCGCGGTCACCAACCCTCAGGACGCCATCTAGGACCGCGAGCGGGTGGGCACGGTCACGAACGACACGGCCCGGGTTGCGATCTGCGTCGTCACGCACAACTGTGTGGCGGACATCGCTGACTTCTTCAGCGCGGTGGAGAGTCTCGAGCACCCCGGGCTGGAGCTTGTCATCATCGATTCGGCCAGTCGCGATGGAACCGTGAGTCGGATCAATGCCCTGGACGTGTCGCTGCCCATGACCCTGGAAGCTCTCCCGGAGAATGTCGGCTACGCCGCTGGGATGAACTGCGCCCTCACCAAGACGCAGGCTCCCTGGATCCTGGCCCTCAACGCCGACACCCGGCCCGAGCCGGACTTCGTGACCGCCCTGCTCCACGGGGCGACGACTGACGCATCTCTCAAAGTCGCAGCGGTCTCCGGCCGGCTGACGAGGCTCGCAGATCCGGATCGGCTGGACGCCGCAGGAATGCGCCTGACCATCGGCTGGCGGCACCTGGACCGAGGGTCCGGCGAAAGGGACGAAGGTCAGTTCGGTGAAACGGAGAGAGTCTTCGGCGCGACCGGGGCCGCGGTCCTTCTGCGCCGGGAAGCTCTCGACGACGTGACGATCGACGGCATGGCCTACGCTGAGGAGTTCCATTCGTTCCGCGAGGACGCAGAGCTGGCGTTCCGCCTCCGGGAACGTGGCTGGGAGGTCCTCTACGAGCCGACAGCCAGAGCTCACCATCGCCGCTTCAGTACGCCACGGCGCCGTCGCGACCTGCCAGAGGCAGTCAACCGCCACTCGCTCAAGAACCGCTATCTGCTCCGCGCTTACCATCAGAGCGCCGGCAACTTCCTCACCACGCTGATCCCGACCCTGGTCCGCGATGCAGCGGCTCTCACCTGGGTCCTCCTGTTCGAGAGGAGCTCTCTGGCCGCCTACGGGTGGCTCTGGAGGCACCGGAGCGAGATCCTGGCCAAGCGACGTCAGATCCGCGCCCGCAGGTCAGAGCCTCAACGCCACGTCAATCGGTGGTTCTGGCGACACCGGAGGCCATTGTGAGGCCACTACGAGTGGCGCTGATCGGCAGCCGCGGGGTTCCTGCCCGCTACGGCGGCTTCGAGACGTTGATGGAAGAGGTCGGCCGACGCCTGGCCGATCGAGGACTGGAGGTCACGGTCTACTGCCGTTCCCACTATACGGACCGGGAGCTGAAGGAGCACCGCGGGATGCGCCTGGTCGTCCTTCCCACCCTCCGTGGCAAGTATCTGGACACCCCGGTGCACACCCTGCTCTCGGTCCTTCACGCCGGAAGCGAGCTCTACGATGCTGCGGTCGTCGTCAACTCCGCGAACGCCCTCTTCGTTCCCCTGCTGCGTTCCAGCGGTATCCCGACCGCGCTGAACGTCGACGGCATCGAGAAGCGCCGAGCCAAATGGGGCTGGCCCGGTCGGCTGGTCTACGCCATCTCGGAGCGCCTGGCGACGCTCGTGCCCGATGTTCTCGTAACCGACGCGGAAGTCATCGCTCGGCACTATCTGGAACGCTATGGAGCCCCGTCCGAGACCATCACCTACGGCGTCGATCCCGCGCCGCTCCCTCCGGGGAAAGTCATGCGACAACTCGGCCTCGAACCGCGTGAGTACTTCCTCTACGTCAGCCGCTTCGAACCCGAGAACAACCCACACAGAGTCGCAGAAGCGTACAAGCACGTCGGCGGCGACCTGCCACTGGTCATGGTGGGCGACGCTCCCTACGCAGACAAGTTCATCTCCAGCTTCGCCCTGGACGCGGACCCGAGAATCCTCTTCCCCGGGCCGGTCTATGGCGAGGGGTATCGTGAGTTGCTCAGCAATGCTCTCGCCTACATTCAGGCCACTGAGGTGGGGGGCACGCATCCGGCGCTGGTCGAAGCGATGGGCTACGGAGCTGCTGTGCTGGTCAACGACACCCCCGAGAACCGCGAGGTCGCCGTCGACTGCGCGACATACTTCGACGTGTCCCGGCCGAGGACGCTCGGCAATGCGCTCGAGGACGCCGCGGCGAACCGCGAGAGAACCCGTCTGGCCGGCGAGAGAGCCGCCGAACATGCGCGACGACACTACCGCTGGGAAGGTGTCACGGACCGCTACGAGAGTCTCGTTCGGACGCTGGCGGGACGCGTTGGCGCGTGACGCGCTTCCTGCGCCAGCCTGTCGTTATGCGATAGGCTTTTCTGTGGTGTCACCAACTCCTCACTCGAGGCGTTGCGGGGGAAAATGCTGAAAGAGAGAGCCAGACTCGTCGCTGCGACGCTCCTGATCCTCGACCTGGTAGCGGTCGCGGGAGGGTTCCTGCTCGCCTACTGGCTGCGCGACACGGTGATGCCGGCGCTCGGATTGAGGCCACACAATCTCTATCCTCTGAGTCACTATCTGCCCTTGCTCCCCCTGACCCTGGCAATCTGGGCTGCGCTGTTGTGGAGGCTGGGCACCTACCGCTCTCACCGCACGATCGCACTTCTCCAGGAGGGCTGGTCGGTCGTCAGGGCCAGCGGACTGGGCGCGGGTCTCCTGGTTCTCTGTATCTACGTGTTCCGGCTCGACGCCGCATTGCTCGGCGGTGACGAGATCAGCCGAATCTGGATTGGGCTTCTGGCGTTCTGTGCGGCCCTGCTCATCCTCATGGATCGGACTGCGGTGCGCCTGTTGTCTAGATTCGTCCGCTCGAGCGGCTACAACTACCGCACTGTACTGGTGGTCGGCGCCGGTCCGTCGGCACAATCGGTGGTGAACTCGATCGACACTCACGGATACTGGGGCTACAAGGTCCTCGGCTTCGTCAGAATGGACGACGACCCGGCGGACGACGCCGACCCGGATCGCGTGGTCGGCACCGTTTCGGACATCCCGGAACTGATCGCGCGCGAGGTCGTGGACGAGGTCATCTTCGCCGTACCTAAGGCTCGACTGAGCGGCCTGGAGAACCTCTTCCTGCAGTTGGAGGAGCAAGGCGTCTTGGTGCGCCTCGTGCTCGACATCTTCCCCCATGCCCGCGCACGCGTCGCCGTGGGCGAGCTCGATGGTGTCCCACTCCTGACCTTTTCGACTGCCCCGTCCAGCCAGATCCTGCTGGGGACGAAGCGTCTCCTGGATCTCGTTCTGGCCACGGTTCTGATGGCCCTTGCGATCCCGTTCATGCTCGCGATCGCTCTCGCCATCAAACTGACGTCGAGCGGCGACGTTCTCTTCCGGCAGACTCGCTGCGGCCTGAACGGGCGGCGATTCACTCTCTACAAGTTCCGCACCATGATCGAGGACGCCGAGAATCAGAGAGCTACGGTCTCCCACCTCAACGAGATGGATGGACCCGTCTTCAAGGCTCGACAGGACCCCCGAGTCACGCGACTGGGCCGATTGCTGCGCCGTTTCAGCCTCGACGAACTGCCGCAGTTGTGGAATGTTCTCTCAGGCAGCATGAGCCTGGTGGGACCGCGACCCGCAATCCCGGACGAGGTCGCCCAGTATCAGGGTTGGCAGCGCCGCCGGCTGTCCATGCGGCCGGGCCTGACCTGCCTGTGGCAGATCAGTGGCCGCAACGACCTGGACTTCGTGCGCTGGATGGAACTCGACCTCGAGTACATCGACTCCTGGACGCCCTTTCTCGACTTGAAGATCCTGGCCCGGACGGTACCGGTGGTATTGAGTGGTCGCGGCGCCTCCTGACGCTGGCGGACGCGCCGACTCCGGAGGGCACCCTCCACTCGCAGTCATCGTCGTCAACTGGCATCGCGAGCAGGAGACGATCGACTGCGTGAACTCCCTGCAGAGCTGGCAGCGGCTCTGCCCCGAGATCATCGTCGTCGACAACGGGTCGGGACTCGATGCGGTATCCCGGCTGCGCGAGGCACTCCCGGGAGTCGAGATTCTCGCCAACGACTCCAACCTCGGCTTCGGTGCGGCCAACAATCGTGCCCTCGCCTCGACCGGCGCACGCGTTGTGCTGCTCCTGAACAACGACGCGCGGATTGGGGAAGAGGACACCACCCGACTCCTCGAGACGCTGCGCTCTCGACCGCAAGCAGGATTCGTCGGGCCCGTGCTCGAAGGTGCAAGCCCGCCCCACCCCGTTCTCTCCGCCGGCGGCAGGGATCCGGTTCGCTTCGGTCGCACGCACTCCACGGCCGACGACCGGCGTCAGGAGTTGGAGCGCGCCGAGCCCTTCGCCGTCGACTACGTCCCCGGCACGGCCCTTCTGGCCTTGCGCCGGACGTTTGAGGCTCTCGACGGATTCGAAGAGGACTTCTTCTTCTCGGGAGAAACCGCAGACCTGTGCGCCCGAGGTCGTCGCCTCGGCTACCAGTCGTTCGTGGTCCCCCTGTCTCGTTGTCGCCACAATCTCGAAACATCCGCTCCACTTCGCGACACGCTCTACGCCTACTACAGCCTCCGCAACCGCTTCCTGCTCCTGCGCCGGTCCAGAGGCGGAGGCCTGGCTGGAGCACGGTGGGTGGCGAGCGGAGCCCTGCGGTCGCTGCTATCTCTGGCGACCGGACGGATCGCACGAGCCCGATGTCTCGTCCTCGCCCTCGCAGACGGCCTGCGTGGGCGCTTCGGCCCAGCCAACCCACGGGTCGAGAGATGAGTCACACCCGCGACGTCGCACTCATCATTCCGACCTGGAATTCGCTGGCATGGATCGAAGCCTGTCTCGAGGCGGTCGCCGCGCAGACCCTGCAGCCGACCGAGATGATCATCGTCGACGACGGATCGACCGACGGAACTGCGCGATGGCTGACCGATCACGCTCCACAGGCCCGTGTCGAGCAACTCGTCGAGCAACAGGGCTTTGCCGTTGCGGTCAACCGCGGTATCCGGGTTTCCAGTTCACCCCTCATCGCGTTGCTCAACGTCGACACGATCCCGGCCCCGGACTGGCTCGAGAGGCTGGTCGCGGCGATCAGCGACGACCCCCGTCGGCCCGGGTCCGTCGCCTCGAAGATGGTTCAGCTGTCCGAACCAGGCTTGGTGGACAATGCCGGCGATACGTTCAGCCGCTACGGATCCGCCCGCAAACGCGGACACGGAGAGCCCGAGAACGCCTGGACAACTCGCGAGCCCGTCCTGTCGGCCTGTGCCGGAGCGGCGCTCTATCGAAGAGAGCTGCTCGAGGAGGTCGGCCGATTCGACGAGACCTACGAGAGTTACTTCGAGGACGTGGACCTCGGCCTCAGAGCGCGTAGCCAGGACTACGAGTGCCTCTTCGAACCAGCTGCCCGAGTTCGCCATGCCGGGGGAGGCTCGGAGCTCCCCCGCGCTCGATACGTTCGCCTGATCACCGCCAACCGCGCCGCCACGCTGCTGAAGAACTTCCCTCTGAGGCTACTGGTGCGGCACGGCCTTCGCCTCGTGTGGGGACAGTGGTACTTCCTCGTCGCCTATCGCCGTCCCATCAGTTCTCTTGCCGGCTACTGGGACCTCCTGCGACGGGTACCGGGGATTCTGAGAGCGAGACGTTCCTGCCAGATGCGACGCTCCGTGAGCGTCGAGGATTTCGACGCTCTGCTCCAGGGGAACCTCGGCGAGCCCCCCCTGCGACAACTGCTCCGTCGCAAGATGGCCTCCCGATGAAGATCGCCTATCACCTCGCGACTCCGCCGGCGCCGGTAGCGGAGCTCGACGCTGCAGTCCAGGAGATCGAGAGGCTGCGCTCCGAGTTCGGCGGCTCCCTCGACCACCTCTACCCCGCGAGCTCCTACAGGTGGTGGATACCGCGCCGATGGCCCAGGGCAGCGGTACGCCAGGCTCTCCGAGAGGCCGACCGGACAGCCGACCTTCATCACATCGTCACCGACCGCGTTTTTCCATTCCCCTGCCTACGGTCCCTTCGCAAGCCGGTGGTCTGCAGTCTGCTGACCCCTCCCGATCGTCGACCTCGGTCGCGGGACACTCTCGATCGACTCGACCGGATCGTCGTCTCCAGTTCGAGCGACATCGATCGGCTCGGCGAAGCCGGCCGAACCCGGGCGCAGGTCATCCCCCCCGCGATCGATCTCCAGAGCTTCGTGGAAGTGCCGGCACCGCCACTGCAACCGTTCACGCTCATGATGGCTTCGGCCCCCTGGACTCGACGGCAGTTCGCAACCAAGGGAGTCGATACGCTCCTGGCCGCCCTCAGAGCTCGCCCCTCCTGGCGACTGATCCTCCTTTGGAGGTCGGTCCTCGAACGGGAGGTCGAAGAACGAATCCGGGCGGCGGACCTCGAGGGCCGCGTCGAACTGGTGCGCGACCGGGTCGATGTCGCTCAGATGCTCAAACGAGTCCACGTCGTCGTTCTGGCGCCCACCAGCCCACGAGTGGTCCGGTCCTATCCCCACTCCCTCCTCGAGTCGCTGGCTGCCGGCCGGCCCATCGTCACCAGCCGACACCTGGCGATCAGCGAACTGGTGCGAGACCACGACGGCGGGCGGGTCTGTGAATCCTCTTCGGAGGCTCTCGTCGACGCCCTCGACTCGATCGAGGGAGACTACGGGCTCCACCGTAAGGCAGCGCGACGTCTCGACCTGGGGGCCTTCGCTCCGCAGGCGTTTCTCCGGTCCTGGCGTCGACTCTACGAGGCAGTACTCACTCGCGAGCCCTCGGGCTGAAACGCCCGGGCATCACTCAGGGCGACGAGCACTCAGGGCAGCTCCCAGTCCGGCGCTGAACGCGGAGTCCGAAAAATAGTGCTCCACATGAGCTCGACCTTCGATCGACACCCTCTGCCACAGATCGCGATCGGAGTTGAGCCGCGCCATTCCCTCTGCGAAGTCGCTCGGCCGCTCAGCCAGTACGGCGTGCAGATTGGGCATCAGCCCCAGGCCTTCCGCTGCGACGGGTGTCGCGACGCAAGGGAGGCCCCGCGCCAGACTGTGGTGCACCTTGCCTTTCAGTCCGGCTCCGAAGCGTAGTGGTGCGATGGACATCCTCACCTGCTCGAAGAGAGACGTGAGGTCCGGGACCTGACCGTGAACATGCACTTCGCTCGACGCACGACGAGTCAGTTCCTGAGGCGGCTGCTCGCCGACGATATGAACCTGGAAGCCAGCGACAAGCAGCTGAACTCTCGGGAGGATCTCGTCGAGAAACCAGAGGATCCCATCCAGGTTGGGCCGATGGCGAAACCCACCCACGAAGAGAGCACCCGACCGTCGTTCGAACTGCATCACCGGCCTCACGCTCTGATAGTAGGTCGGGACGACCGTGATCGTGGCTGTGCGGTCCTGTCTTGACAGATAGTCCCGCTCCACCGGTGATGTCACCAGCGTTGCGTCCACTTCACCGACGACCGCCAGTTCGTGCTTCCGGCTCTGCTCGGCCGCCTTCTGTCCCTTTGCATCCCCGGTGAGCTCGGCTTCGCGTGACTGTCGCAAAGATCGTAGGTCCACCGTGTCGAAGATGACCGAGGCTCCGGGGCAGTGTTTGCGCACCGGCCCGATCAGCCGCCTCGCAACCCCCACGCGAGCGAGGATCACGCAATCGAACGCCCTGCCCTGTTCACGCACGTATCTCGCCAGAGACTGCACGTGGGGCGAGCGCAGCACTTCAATCCCCATTGCCTCGAGCGTTCGTCTCTGGTCGGCTCTGTCCTCGAGGTCGTAGGCGGCAAACGTCACCCGCCAGCCGATCCTCCGCAGCTCCACCAACATACGAACCAGTCGTTCCGACCCGGCGTCTCGCCCGGGCGTGGGCATCTGCCGGTCGACCACGAGGCAGCCCTTCCTGAGCCCATGTTCTCGCGCCTCGTCGGCACTGGTCTCTCGTCTGGGCTGCGCTCCCAGTTCCTCGCGCCAGGACTCCACGAACAACTCCCGGTTGCGCGTCTGGAAGCGCTTCATTCCGACCTCGGTGTCGAGGCCCGCAGTGCCTCCTTCGACGTGATACACCCGAGCCCGAGGTTCGTACTCGACGCGCAGCCCAGCCTGTCTGACCTTGAAGGCCAGGTCGACGTCCTCGTAGTACCCCGGTGCGAAGGCCACATCGAAGCCGCCGAGATCCCGAAACAGGTCCTTCTCGATCATCAGACAGGCGCCGGAGCAGTAGTCCACCTCCCTCACATGACTCACCGCCGGATCGTCCGGATGCCGGCCCCGGCCATAGTTGGTCGCCGAGCCATCGCGCCAGATGATGCCGCCCGCCTCCTGGACTCCTCCGTCGGGCGAGACTAGGAGCCCACCGACCATGCCCACACCGCGCCGCGACAGTCGTGCCTGTAGCGCATCGATCCAACCGGAACAAACGAAAGTGTCGTTGTTGAGAAAGAGCAGCGCCGAGCCTCTGGCTGCCTCAGCCCCTCTGTTGACGGCACCGACGAAGCCCTGATGTTCAGTCAGGCGAATCACCCGCAAGCCCGACACCGCAGCCAATGCGTCGCTCAAGGACGGCTCCGAAGCGTCATCAACGACGATCACTTCGAAGGGCAGTCCGGCCTCCGCGCGAGCAATGGCATGGAGACACCGCAGCGTCATAGGAAGCTCGCCGTGAGCCGGGATAATGACGGTGACGAGAGGGTGAGCCTCCAAGCGGAGCCTGGGGAAACCGGTCTCGGACTCGAGCCATGGCAGGGCTTCGTCGAGAGTCACTCCCGGCAGCGGTGCCGAGGGTGACCCGAGGAGTCTGCGCCTGAGTGCGGCGAGTCGTTCCTTGACGAGCGAAAGTCGAATCATGAAGTTCAGTGACTGTAGTGGCGAAGTTGGCGCCATGCAACGATTCCACTACCATCGAGATCAGCCTGACGATTCTCGACGGAAACGGCGGCCGGCGTCATAGGCCGGCGTAGACGCGAAACAGAGCGACCAAGCATGCGCCATTGTCTCATCGTTCTAGGGATGCATCGAAGTGGCACCTCCGCGCTCGCTGGCGCCATGAGCCGGCTCGGTGTCAACTTCGGCGTCGACCTCCTGGAGGCCCAGGACGACAACGTCAAGGGCTATTTCGAGCACCGGCAGGTCGTCGAGATTCACCAGAGACTGCTCGAGGTCAGTGGAAGCGTCTGGGACGACCTCGCTCCCCTCCGGCTCTTCGACACCGGTTCGAACACGCGGGCCGATGCCTTGCAGCAGCAACTCAGGACCCTCCTCGACGAGACGTTCGGCACAACTCTCTGGGCCGTGAAGGACCCCAGAATGTGCCGTCTGATGCCGTTCTGGAAGCCCGTCCTGGCCCAACTCGAGGTCGCACCGCGGATCGTCATCGCCAGTCGGGATGCCAGGCAGGTTGCGGCCTCGCTCGCCCGGCGCAACGGGTTCTCACCAGAGAAATCCGGCGCTCTCTGGCTCCGTCACATGCTCGACGCCGAACGAGACACCCGAGAGTATCCGCGTACTTTCGTGACCTTCTCTTCGCTGCTCGAGGACCCGATCACGACATTGAGCGGAATCGGCGATGCGCTGGAGGTCGCCTGGCCGGTTCCGCCCGACGAGGCGGCCGGCGAGTTACGCGACTTCGTCGACCCCGCCCTCCCCGGGTCGATGCGGGAAGAGGATCCGGACTTTGGACGATTCACCGACCTCGTCCGCGAGCTGGAGTCTCTCCTCGAGGAGGCCGGCGACTCTCCAACAACTCCCGAGGCCTTCGATGACGTCCGTGACCGCACTGCTTCGGCCCTCGGAAACATCGACCCGCTGGTCGTCGAGCACCTGCACGAATTCAGTCGGCGCCACGTTGCAGATCGACTCTGGCGGGAGCACCGGTCGCTCGAAGCCCAGATCTCGCAGACCTCCGAGCGCCTGGGAGGGGGAATCGACAACCTAGAACAGAGCTTCAGCGATTGCCGGGGAGAGCTCCTCGCCCTCACCGAACGACTCGACAACCTCGACCCGGCGACCGGCACTCAGGGGTGGGCTGCCTCGGTCGACAGCAGCATCACCGACCTCCAGGATCACGTCAGAGAGACGCTCGCACACCTCACAGCGACAGTCGGTGCCGCCGAGGCGGGGGTCGCTCACCTGGCGCACGAGCTCGACGAGGCCCGTACCGTGATCCGGCGTTGGCAGGAGGACGTCGATGTCGAAGGGAGCCTGGTCAGGCTCTTCGAGGCGACCGAGCGTGTGGCTGAACTCGATCGGCGAGTCCAGACGCTCGAAGACAGAGGCTCCTGGTGGAGTCGCTGGATCTCCGCCATGCTGGGTCGACGGACAGTCTCCGAAGCAGACAAGACTCCGCGGGGCTGACCGCTCAGCCGCCTGCCAGACGCCTCATCCACGAGGCGATTCGGCGGCGCAGACCCCGCTGCCGAGGCAAGGGATCTGCCGGCACCGGAGGCGGAGGGCTCTCTTCGAAGTCGAAGGGCGACCGCTCGGCTCCCAGCTCGAAGTCCGGAGCGTGAGTCGGCCGCGAGGCCCAGGCCCGAAGCTCTCGCGTAGTCGTCGAGAACGAGAAGTCTCGGCGGCACGCCGTTCGGGCCCGCTCTGTCATCGCACGCAGCTCCTCGGGGTGCCTTGCCGCCCAGATCAACTGTTCGGCCAGCGCTGAACTGTCGCCGATACCAAAGGTCAGCCCGACCTCATGCTCGACAAGGTAGTCGCCGATGTCCCCAACCCGGTTGTAGGCCGAGGGCAGTCCGCTGGCCATCCATTGAACGACCCGATTCTTGGATCCGAGAATCCCCTCGTACATGGACCGATCCGTCAGCACCCCGAGATCGGCTTCGGCGACGTAGGCCGGCACGCTGTCGCGCTTCACCCAGCCCGCGAGATGGAATCTGGATCGAAGCTCGGAGGCCGCGATCCTCTCCTGAAATCCGGCGTAGGTGCTGTCGTCGTGCCCCTCGATGGCACCACCCGTCGAGACAAAGTAGAGAGAGGGCTCGCGACGCATCGCCGACTCCAGCCCGGCGAAGAGGGTATCGACATCGCTCCACACGTTGTATCCGCCGCTCCACAGGACGATGAAGGCATCCTTGGGAACGTCCCGTCCACGCACCACCTTCGTGGTGCCGGCGACCGACTCGTCGTCCTCGATCACGCCACATGGCATGACTGCCGTGAACTCGTAGCCGCAGGTCTCGGCGGTGAGGCGCCCCACCGCACCCAGTTCACCGATCGCGGCATAGCGCTGCCGCTCGGAAACGGTCGAGATCCGGTCGGCCCGACTCACGACGGGGTGGACCATCCGCCACCAGCGGGGGATCGGCCAGTTCTCATCCTCGAGATCTGCTTTCGCCTGCGCTTCGGCCATTACATGTCCGAACTGATCGGCCCAGAAGGGCAAGTCGGGATCGCACTGCGCAATCGCCAGGGACCCGTAGATCGTCGCGCCTACGAGAGCGCTGGGCCGCCAGCGATCGATCTCCCGCCGGATGACGGCAGGATCCATGAACGCCGCTGGATCCAGTCTGCGGATCGACACACCGTCGACCGTCTCCTGCTCCCTCATCTCTCCTGCCTGGTAGACGCCCGGAATCTCCATCGCCACGACGTGCACGGCGTGACCAACCGCAGCGAGGGCACTGGCCATCTGCCAGGTGCGAATCCCCGGGCCATAGTTCTGCGACGTGTTCTCGAACGGCAACGGACACAGGCCGCACACCACGATTCTGCGCTCTTCAGCTTCCCCCACTTGCCCTCCAGTTCAGAGCGTCAGAGTCTACCCTTTGAGTTGCGTGGATTTTGACTCTCACTCCTGCCACAATCGATCCGCCGCGAATCACCCGCTCAACCGCACGGAGACCCACCTCAATGGCTTTCGAAACTCGAAACACCGGCTTGTGCCGCGCTCTCGGCCTTTGCGCCTGCTTCCTGATGCTCGCCTGTACCTCGGCACCTGTACCCGAACCGGTCGTTCCTCCGGCCGAGCCGAGCGAGCCCGAAGCCCCCGAAGCGGCCGAGGAGTACTCCAACACCCTCAAGTGGTCCACTGCCAGCGAAGTCGACAACTTCGGCTTCGATGTCTATCGCGGCGACAGCGAAGAGGGCCCATTCGAGCGGCTGACCGAATCGCCCCTCACGGGCGCCGGAACGACCGACCTGACCTCCAAATACGTTTTCGAGGACAGCTCGATCGATCCCTACCGGACGTACTTCTACTACGTGGAGAGCATCTCCCTCCAGGGCCTGCGCGAGCAGTTCACACCGATCATCGAGGCCAAGCCCAAGCTTCCAGCTGACGACGGGGAGCCCACCGATACGCCTGCCGACAAGGAGCCCGCGGAGGGCGCGGCCGACCGGGCCTAGCCTCCGAAGGCGAGAAAGAGAAGCGTCGCCGCCGCCAGGGCGCCACCTGCCCAGCGGTACGGCCCGAGTCCGGCCCGGTCTCCGCCACGAGCCGCTCGCCAGACGAAGACCGTCGCCCACGAGGCAAAAAAGAACAGCTCCGGCAGCATCGGGATCCGGTAGCGGGTCTTGACGTGCAGCACCAGCAGCAGCGCGGCCTGAGCCGCGAGCAATCCGAGAATCCACCACCCGACCGGCTGTCGTCGATAGGGGAAGAGCACGAAACCCAAGCCCGCGGCGGTCAGCACCAGAGCCCAGAGCGCGTGGGACGACCATCGCACCAGGTGCGCCACCACTGACTTGCCGGATCGGTAGCCATCACCACGCTCGAAGATCCGACCGCCCTCGAGCTGATGGGTCAGGAAGGAGTCCTTGTCGAAGAGTCGGAAGTACTGACGGCTCACCTGGTCGACCAGGACCGTCCAGACGCCACGCTCGTCGATGAACTCGAGGATTCTCGACTCGAGCATGGCGTCGCGGCGTTCGACACTCCGCGCGCTGCGCGCATAGCGTCGATACTCGTCCGCCACGATTGCAGTTCCGAACTCGCTGCGCAGGGCCCCGTTGAGCCCGAGCCAGACGTTGAACGTGCCGCTGTTGGCGAGAACCGACCGCCCGAAGTCCCGCTGGTGGGCTCTCGTGGTGGGCAGCACGGTGAGGACGATCGCCGCCACGAGAGAGGCCAGAGCAACAAGCCGTGGGCGTGGACGTGACCGCCATAGGCGCCAGAGCGCGACCAGCAGGATCGGTAGCAGGGGCAGCAGAAGCACCTTGAGCTGCAGGCAGATTCCCAAGATGACACCGGCCCCGACTGTCGGGAGAGTCCGTGGACCGAACGACACGAGGATCCAGAGGGCACTCAGCGCCAGAGCCAGGTGGACCATCTCCGGCCAGAGGTAGTGCGCGTAAGCGGCCATGGGCGGATAGCTGACGACGAGAAGGGCACAGAGATTGGCCATGGTCTCGTCGTCCAGAGCCCGACGCACCAGCTCTCGGACGAACCAGGCGGCGAGAAAGAGACAACCGACCTGCACGGCCTGCGACAGCCAGATCGAACCACCGCTGACCGCAACGAGAGGCGCCAGGAACCACGCATAGGCGGGCGGCCAGAGCAGGTCGAGCCCTGAACTGCCCGTCTCACCGACGGCCAGCGCGGCTCGCAGATACATGCGCTCGTCACCGAGTGGCACCTTGGCCTGCGGCAGGTAGAAGAGCCCCAGCAACACGACCTGGACGAGGCCACCCAGGATCCACACGAGGCGACTGAGACCGCCTCGCCCGTCCCCGTCCCGAGGTTCACGAGCCGAGCTGGCCGTGTCCTCTTCCGTCTGCCCCGAGCGGCTCACGGCGTGATGCTACTACCGGTCGTGCCCCGGGCGACTTGTGCCGGCCATCACTACTGGAGATACCCCAGGGCCTTGAGCCGCTCGACCTGCTCCTCGCTCAACTCTTCACGGAGTGCTCCGGCCTTTGCCTTCCACCGGTAGTTCTCGAGGCTCAGCTCGAGATCCCGGGTCAGGGCAGGTCTCATATCCGAAAGGTCCCGAGTCTCCAGCGGGTCGTTGTCGATCCTGAAGAGTTCCCGGCGTTCGGCTCGCATGCCCTCGAGAAAGTAGGCCACACAGCCTCCGCCGACAGCCTCCTCGCCGCGCTGAGGACACTGCGCAACCCTCAACTCGATACGGTGCTTCCGAACATTTGCGGCAAGGGGAACTTCGATCTCGGTACCGTTCTCGTTGATCGTCGAGATCTTCGCCAGTTGCCCGTCGACGAAGATCTGTAGATCCTGTTCGCCCGCCTGACTCGTCGGGTAGAGCGTCAGGCTCTGCAGGGCCCAGTCGAAAATCAGGCTCCTGCCCACCGGCAGACGTCCGTCTGGACGTTCATCCCGAGTGAGGAGAAACTGGAAGAATCCGTCCTTGTTCTTGCGATAGAGCGTTCGGGTCGGCTGGCTCAGGCCCTCGGCGAAGGCCTCCGACTCGGCATCAGGGTCACCACCGTCGAAAACAGGTACCAGACTGGTGCCGGAGAAGCTCTCCGCGTCGAAGCGCACTCCCAGCATGTCCAGAACCGTGGGAGCGATGTCGATGCTCTGCACCAGCTCGGGGACGCGCTGCCCCCGACGCTGCCCCAGCGTCCTGATCAACAGCGGCACATGCAGAGTCTCGTTGTAGACCTGGCGGTGGACGAAGCTCCCGTGCTCGAGGAATTCCTCCCCGTGGTCCGACGTGATCACGACCGTCGTATCGCGGCTGAGACCGGCCGCCCAGGCATGCTCGAGCAACAGCCGCAGCTCCTGGTCCACATAGCGGATCCCGGCATCGTAGAGGGCCGAGAAGTACTCCACCTGCTCCGGCGTGACATCCAACAGCCCCTCACTGGCCGCAGTGAGGTTCGCTCCTGTCGGCTCCCAGACGTCCGGGGCTTCTCGGGGCCAGGAGTTCTCACCGTAAGGCTCCATCGGCAGGTAGGGATCGTGGACCTCGTAGGTGTGGACGAAAAGGAAGAAATCCTCCCCCTTCTCCAGCTGACTGAGCCAGTCTTTGGCCAGAGCGAAGGTCCTTCCGGCGGCCCCCGGCTTGCCGGTGTTGACTGCTCTGAACTCGTCGAATCCGCGTTCGAAGCCGTAGTGGCCCGAAACGTAACCGCCCTCGGTGAAACCGGCCGTGGAGAAACCGGCGTCGCTGAACATCTCCGGAAGCGTGGGAATCTCGTTCGACAGGATCCGATCCGGTGGGTAGACACCGTGCTCGGCCGGATAGAGGCCCGTGAAGATCGACATGTGGGACGGCAGCGTGCCCGGCAGCTGAACGATGGCGTTCTCGAACAACGTCCCCCTGGCCGCGAACTCATCGAAGAACGGACTCGTATCCAGCGGATAGCCGTACGCTCCGAGTCGATCCGCCCGCAGGGTATCGATGGAGATCAGGATCACGCCCTTGGGGCGCTGGCTCTCGACATAGAGCCAACTGCCCGCAGCCAGGGCCGCGAGGGTTGCTACGACCAGTATCAGCTTCCTCATCTGAGTCGTCCTGGCTAGCTCGAATGACTGAATCGGGGTGTGATCGTGGGTGGGCCGAGGCGGGCCGGCGAATGCTATCATCGCGCGCGATGCACCGTGTCCCCCATCCCCTTCGGCTCGCGGGCGGGCTTCTCGTCTCTCTCTGTGTGGCCGTAGCGACCCTCTCGGCCGAGAATTCCTCGGTCGAGCCTCGTTGGATCTCGATTCTGGAGGACGGGGTCTACAGGATCAGTCACGAGGAGCTGTCGGTTGCCGCACCTCTCGGCGCGGTCCCCAGTCATCTCCTGGGATTGACCGGCGACGGCACCGCGACGCCTTTGTGGATCGATGACGGTGGCGATGGCCTGTTCGACTCCGGGGACACCTTCGAGTTCATCGGCGATCATCTCGAAGGGGAGGCCGGCTTCTACAGCGAATACTCACATCACAACATCTACCGCTTGTCGTTCGATGGCTCGAACGCCTTGCGAATGAAGCCGGGCGACACCGCGACGCGAACCGATGTGAGCCAGCCGGTCGCGAGGCTCACCGTTCGGAGTCACTTCGAGCAGGAGAGCGTGATGGTCCGCTTCAACCAGCGCAACAGCATCAGCGCTGAAGAGACCTGGTTCTGGCAGCGCCTGAGTTTCCTCGATGACGAGCCCTTCGAGACGGCCCTCGAGCTGCCGGGTCTCGCGCCCGGCCCTGCCCACCTGCGGGCGCAGATGCGTGGCTGGTCGCGCCATCGGATGGCGCCCGAGAGCCGTATCCGCCAACACATGATCGACATCCGGGTCGACGGAACGCCGGTGATCCAGGGCGAGTGGGACGGCCAGGAGCTCTTCCAGCTCGAAGGCGACGTGCCCTCCGGGATTCTCGAGGCTTCCGGCGGCTCGATGACGGTGTCAGTCCCTGCGCGGCTCGTCGACGATGAGCCCGATCCGATCGTCGACCTCAGTCTGCTGAACTGGATTGAGATCGACTACCCGCACTCGGGCTCGATCAGCGAGCCGCAGACTCAGCTGGTCGTCGAAGGAACAGAGAGCCGAACCGCTCATCTCAGTGCACCATCCGCTGCATCACTCGTCGCCTATGACCGCCTGGGACGCCGATGGTCCCGGTCCTCGGAGCCGGGTGAGCCCATCGACTTGTCGCCGATCGTTGAGCACCCCGAGGCAGAGCTTTTCCTGGTTCGCGACGAGGGCTTCCTCAGCCTCTCCGGGACAGCCGTCGATCGACCCAGCGACTGGCGCCGGACGGATCGCCAAGCGGATTATCTGATGATCGCCCATTCCAGCCTGCTGAAAGGGACCGAGCGACTGGCGGACTTTCACCGTTCACGCGGACTCGGCGTGGCGGTCGTAGACGTTCAGGATCTCTACGACGAGTTCAACCATGGGGTCGTCCATCCCTCGGCTATCAGGGATTTCGTGTTTCACGCTTTCTCACAGTGGGCGCAGCCGGCACCGAAGTTCGTCCTGCTCGTCGGCGACGCCAGCTGGGACATCACTCCCGAGGACAGCGAGGACAGCGACTACGCGGACTGGTCGTACCAGGCTCGGGAAGCGGACCGGGAGGGCTTCCTCAAGAACGCCAGCACTCCCTACGCCGAAGGTGTGGGAAACAGAGCGCTGATCCCCACCGGCAGCTATCGCAACGCCGAAGGGCACGCGGCGAGCGACAACTACTTCGTCGCCTTCGATGAGGACGAGTTCACGCCCTCCCTGGCTCTGGGCAGGCTGCCGATCGTCAGCCCCGAGGACCTCGACGCCATCGTCGACAAGACCATCCGCTACGTCCAGGAGGCCGGTGTCGGGCCGTGGCGGCGCAATCTGCTGTGGATCAGTAACGAGGAGCAGTACATCCAGACCCGGACCGACCTACTCGCCGCCGAGCAGGTCGCCCGCGGATTCACCTCCGCCAAGGTCTACCCCCAGCGTTCCGAAAAGTCGAACGCCGCGCATCAGGACCGCCTCCTCGATGCTTTTGCCGACGGGCAGCTGGTCGTCTACTTTCACGGCCATGGAGGGCGCTACATCTGGCGCACCGGCCCGACCGACTACAAGAAGAATCGCGACCTCTTCAACCTCGACCACCTGGATCAGCTTCAACCGTCGGCGAGGCTTCCGGTCATTCTCAGCATGACCTGTTTCTCGGCCCCCTTCGACCATCCCCTCGCCGATTCGATCGGTGAGAAGTTCCTGCGCCTGCCCAATCGCGGCGCCATCGCCGTCTTCGCCGCGTCCTGGCGCAACAGTCCGGCTCAGAGCATGAGCCAGGCTCTGGTCGACCAACTGACCAAACCCCAGACGATCGGCGAAGCCATCCTCGCCGCGAAGCAGATCAGCTCGAGGCGCGACCTCATCGAGAGCTATAACCTGCTGGGGGATCCAGCGGTGCCGATAGCGGCCCCTTCGCGGCGGCTCGAACTCGAGTTGGACACGAGTCGCACCGACGGCCTGCAGCTGGCCGTCCGCTTCCCCGATCTCGAAGGCGACTTCGATGGCCAAGCGATCGTCGAATGGCAGGGCATCGATGGGGACACCATAGCCAGCGAAGAGATCTCCGTCACCGGCAACCACCTGGAGGCCCTGCTCTCGGACCGATCCGATACGGCGAAGGCGGTCAGCGTCTACATGTGGGACGCGAAGCGCGGCATCGACGGCATCGGCGCGCTGCAGTGGGGAGAACCCGAGGGAACCGAAGCCGAGACGATCGCTGGCTCAGCTTCCCGCTGAGCCAGGGTCGGCGTCGAGCGTCGCTCCGCGGGGTAGTTCAGGCAGGACGATCACCGGCACGCTGCCGTGCGGTGCCAGGCCCTCGACCCAGCTCCGCTCCGACCCGTTCGCGCTTCGAGCCCGCAGGGCTTGCGGGAAGCGTCGGACGGCCCCGAGCCACGACCTCACCTGAAGCTTCAGGTCCGCCCAGGCGCGAGCTCGCAGTCTCAGCCACGCCAGTCGCAACTCTGCTCTGGCGGTGCGCATCGAGGCACCGGCCAGAGCCGCGGCGGGCCAGTGGATCAGCATCAGGAGAAAGCGGTTGCGCCACGAGAGCTGCCGCTTGAGGTCGGAAGTCCGCGAGACGGTGGCCGAGATCGCATGGTGGATCACGGCGTCGGTTGAGACGACCACGTCGTATCCGTGCGACCTGGCGCGAAGACACAGGTCGATGTCCTCGAAGTAGAGGAAGTAGAGATCCTCCCAGCCGTCTAGCTCCTCGAAGACATCGACGCGGATCATCAGGGCGGCACCGGTGACCGCGGTCACGTCGAGCAACGGCTCGAGGGGCTCGAACTCGCTCAGCGGCCGTCCAATCCCTTCGTCCCAGGCCTCACCCGTTCGCGTGATGTTGAGCCCGAGGGAGTTGAGAATCCCCGCGCCCCCCCAGATCATCAGGCGGGGTCCCGCAATCGCTCGCTGGGATCCAGCCGGCAGGACCTCCACCAATCTTCGGATCGCGGTCGGCTCGACGATCGTGTCGTTGTTGATGAAGAGCAGCTGATCGCACGGATCGAGACGATCGCTCGCCCAGGCGGCGCCGAGGTTGTTGGCCGTCGAGAATCCGATCGGGCGCTCGGAAGAGACGACATGGACTCCCTCTGCCGTGTCGACCAGATCGGGCATCGGCTCGCGACACGCATTCGAGACGATCACGATCTCGAGGTCCACGCCCTCGCTGGCGAGGAGTGAACGCAGGCAGCCCGCCAGCAGCTCCTGTCCCCGGTGATGCACGATCACAGCGCATACCCGGCTCTCGGCCCGTGGACTCACAGGGACTCTCCTGTCAGCAGCATCGTCGTGTCGGTCCACCAGCCCGGGCGCGCGATCCGGTCGCCAGGCCTGCTCTGGTGCCTCGCGCCCGGCAACCCATACGTCAGCTCGACGATTTCGAGGGAGACCGGCCAACGGTCCGACAGATCGATCTCCAGCAGCAAACCCTCGTCAGGCGGGCCGTGGAAGGTCAACCGGAGCTCGCCGTTCTCCGACAGTCGGCACTCCCGCCCATCCACCCTCGCCGCCGCAATGGCAACCTCAGCTCTCGCCCAGAGGCGCAGGGACGACACCTCGGGGGCCAGAATCCTGACAGCGACCCGCCTCCCCGCCCCTGGCCGCTCGTCCGCCTCGACGACCGCCGAGACTCTTGAATCGGGCGCTGCGACATGCGCTTGGGCCGTCAACACCGGGGTGGAGGCTCCGAAGAGGGACGGCAGCTCCCGACGCTCGGGGCTGTCTCCCAGGAGAGTGTTCGTCCAGGAGTCGGTCGTGTCGTCGAGGCTTCGCCACGTCGACTCTCCGCGGACTGTGTCGTGCAGAATGAAGAGACTGTCGACCCGCGGCTTCGACTCCGAAGGACGGTCGGCCCAGGCTGCCCAGCCCAGGCAGGCCAGGGCGGATGCAGCCAGCGACCATCCGATCCGCGATTGGCTCGATCGCTGCGCTCCACTGACCACTGGAGTCAAGAGGCTTGCGGCCAGCACTCCGAAGACCGACAACAGGGTGGCGGCATGCACAGTCAACCCGAGGTAGACGACCTCGAGGGTCGCTGCCCACAACGGTACGACCGGCAGCAGTAGGAGGGTCAGGGCCCATGGGTGCGATCTCGGTGCCAGCCGGAGGCGGAGGATCATCCCCACCGTCAGCAATAGAGCAGGCCCGACAAAGAGATGGCTCGCGCCCACCAAGCTCCAGGAGGACGCCACAGCGAGTGTCACCCACAGAAGGGCGACTCCGCAGAGCAGTTCCGAAGAGCGGCCCCTCCAGGCTGAGAACACCAGACACCACGCTGCCATCGCGAGACAGACAAAGGCGAGGGTGGAAAGCCCCTGCGCGTAGGGCACACCGTGTGGCGTGGGGCTGGCGCCGGCACCGAGGCCATCGGTCACTCTCTGGACGAGCCAGGTAGCCCCTGCAGCCAGGACCGAGGCTGCGAGCCACAAACCGACGGCGCCCGACACCCGGCCGAGGCGCACGGCGCCTCGGCGATAGAGCAGCCACGTCGCGACGCACCACAACAACGCCGCGAGGAGGCCCCCGGCTCGTACCGTCTTCGCCGAGAGAACCCACAGTGTCCGGATGCCCAGGGGGTTGAAGAACGCACCTTCCACGGCCGGTGTCGGCGCCAGTGAGCTGCCGGAAAAGAACCGAGCCAGGGCCAGAGCGTTGTCACCCTCCTGCTGGAGCGTCGAGAGGTCGAGAGCCGATGCCACGTCGAGGGCTGAGTGATACCCGGGATGACCGTGAACAAAGGCGAAATTGAGACCGTCTCCGCCACCTCGCCGGACGGCGGAGAAATCCGTGTCGTTGGGCATCCGGTCGTAGACCTCGGAGAAGAGCGAGTCCGCCACCGGGTAGGGTGCCTCGCGCGCGAAGTCCCTGACCCTCGCCAGGCTCCCGGACGAGGTCTCGAACAGCACAGCCGGCCCGCCGCTCCCACGCGCCTCGAAGTTCAACGTCAGGTCGACACGCGAGAACCACGGGTGTTCCCCGACGAAGGCCTCCGCGCCGATTAGCCCGAGTTCCTCGGCGTCGCTGAAGACCACGATCACCTCGTTGCGCAGCGGATCGGCCTGCCGCAGGGCCCTCAGAGCTTCGAGGATCACGGCGACTCCCGAGGCGTCATCACCCGCTCCCGGTGTCTGGGGTTGCGAGTCATAGTGCGCGAGCAGGAGCAACGTCTCGGCGTCGGCGTCGGCTCCCGGCCATCTACCGAGCAGATTCCGCACCCGAGCTCCGACGTTGCGACCGCTCGGCGAGGAGCGCAGCCAGCTCGTCTCCTGCTCCTCGACCTCGAGCCCCAGGGCGCTCATCTCCTCGAGCAGATACTCGGCCACCAGAGCATGAGCGGGTGTCCCCAGCGGCCGGGGAGTTCGCGCCAGGGCCTCCACATGCTCTGCCGCCCGCCCCGCAGAGAACCGTTGAGGTGACGCATCGACAGAGACCGCCTCAGGAAGTTCCGACGCCAACTGGCCTGCGACAACCGCCAGCGCGACGACCGCGAGACGGAGGATCACCGTCACGCCTCTCTTCTCAGCTGCCGCCTCGGAACCGCGCATGGCTGTAGAACCTATCGCAAACCTCGGGCCGCCCGTCGGCGAAAGACCGCCGTCGTCGGCTCGCCCGTACGGCCCATGCTAAAATCGACTACAGCGCCACCGCTCTCAGGCCCGCCCATGAACTGCCAGATTCAGCCAGCCGCATGCCGCATTGCCGGATTCACGCTCCTGCTCGCTCTCCTGGCGGTTGTACCGGGAAGCGCCACGTCCTACGTCATGATGGACGATCGCGCCCTCTACGAGCAGGCTCCGGCTATCGCCCAGGTCAGCGTCCTGACGGTCGGCCCGGCGCCTGCACAGGGCGTCCCCGCCATCGACTACATCGTCGTCGTCGAGCGACTGCTCAAGGGACAGATCGCGGGCAGCACGGTCGTGGTGAGGGTGGCCGGCGGCGTTGGCCCGGATGGGTGGGGACTGGAGATCGTCGGCGCCCCGAGGTTCGCCCAGGGCGATCGAGCCATCCTGTTCCTCGTGCCTCGCAGCGACGGAACCTACGGCATTCTCCACATGATGCTCGGCGCCTTCCACGAGTTCGAGGTCGATGGCCGCCATCTCGCTTTGCGTGATCTACAGGACACGAAGGATCTCCTCGTTCGTGACGCTCCGCGCAGCAGAGTCGAGGCTCGCCCTCGCGACTTCGGTGGTTTTGCCGACTGGCTCGCCCGAGGCGCCACGCCGGACGGGGACTACCGGACCGCCGTGCCCCTCAAGAGGCTGGAGCGGTGGCACTCCGCCTTCTCACTCCTGCGGCACGAGCAGCGGCAGCTGCGGTGGTTCGAGCGAGAAGTCGAGTGGCACCTGGGCAGACCGAGCCCGCCCGGAGCTCGTCGCCTGCTCAAGGACGCGCTCAAGGCGTGGAACCCAGTCGCCAGCCTACGCCTGGCCTATGGCGGCCGGACAGACGCCGACGCCGGCCTCGCGACGTTCGACGGCGTCAACGTCCTGCGCTTCGGCGACTTCGATGAGGTGATTCCGGGCCGTTTCAGCTGTGATCGCGGCGGCGTGGCGGCCGTGGGTGGTCCCTGGTTCGACCCGGAGGTGACGGCAAAGGCGCGGCCCGGCAACGCCGAGACCGTTGCGATTCGCATTCTCGGAGCCGACATCGTCGTCAATGATGGTGCGGACTGTCTTCTCCGGGGAATGGACGAGACCCCGCTCGAGGTCCTGAGGCACGAGCTTGGACACACCCTGGGCCTCGGATTCGCCTGCGGCGACGCCGCCACCGGGTTGTGCTCGGGAGACGAGCGCTCGTCGGTCATGCGGGCCGTGCTCTACGACGGCGCCACGGTCGGCCGCGAGAAGACCCCTGACCGCTGACCCTTGGTGGTCTCGCACCGGACCGGTGTCATGAGAGTGGCGGCGGCATGCGCGCTCCTCGGCGTGGCCGTCTCTGCTTCCGCCCACGGGGACTCGACTCTGCCTATCGAGTCCTTCCGCCTCGACAACGGCATGACCTTCCTCATGCTGCCTCGACCGGAAATGCCCAGCGTCGAGGCCGGCTGGGTCGTCGGTGTCGGATCAGCGAGCGAGAGTCGAGGGAGTACCGGCTCGAGCCACCTGATCGAGCACATGCTCTTCAAAGGCACCGAGACCCTCGGCAGCCGGGACATCGTCCGCGAGCTGAAGGCCCTCACCAGACTCGACGAACTGGACGCGGAACTGGCCACGCTCTCTGCGGCCCAGGGGAGGAAGGCCACACGGCGCCGCAACCAGATCCTCGCTGACCGCGAACAGCTGACGGAGACGGCTCGCTCGCTGACGCAGCTCGGCGCTGTCTCGCTCGAGTACTCACGCGTCGGGGCCTCCCGACTGAACGCCAACACGGCCCGGGACTTCACCCTCTACTACGTCACACTCCCTGCCGAGAAACTCGAACTCTGGTTCTGGATCGAGGCGGACCGGCTGCTGCACCCGGTCTTTCGCGAGTTCGAAAGCGAGAAGGGCGTCGTCGCCGAAGAGAGACGCCTGCGGATCGAGTCCACACCGACCGGCGCCGCGGAGGAGGCGCTCGACAGCGCCTTCTGGCGCGGAAGTCCCTACGCTCATCCGACACTCGGCTTGCCGGAGGACGTGGCAGCGTCCAGGCGGTCCGATCTCATTAGCTTCTTCGAGAGTCACTACCAGCCGGAACGGATCACCGCGGTCCTGGTGGGCAACTTCGACCCTGATCGCGTTCGAGCTCTCGCCGAGGCGTACTTCGGACGGCTACCGAACGGTGCCCGGCCGACCGAGCTCCAGCCCATCGAGCTCGGTCGTCAAGAGGAGGAGGACTTCACCCAAGGCTGCCAGTGCCCAAGTCAGGTCCGGATCATCTATCCAACCGTTCCCTTCGCTGATCCTGACCAGTTCGCCCTGCAGGCGCTCGCCGGAGTCCTCAACGGACGAGGCGGCCGCCTCTACCGTCGGCTGGTCCTCGGCAAGGAGCTGGCATTCGCAGCCTGGGCTCAGCAGACGCCGTTGGCTCGTGCGGGGGCCTTCACAGTCACTCTCGAGGCCAAGGGAGGGACGGCATCCCAACGGCTCGTCGAGGCCTGGGATCTGGAACTCGAGAAGCTGTTGCTCGAGCCGGTGGAGAGCCGGGAACTGAGCCGGGTCCAGCGGCGACTGGCGACCGAGGGGCTCAACCAGCTCAAGGACCCCCACATCCTGATGCGAAGGCTCCTGGTCTACGCCGGCCTCGGGGACTGGCGCCTGATCTCCAACTGGGCCGCAGGAATCGCTGGCGTCGAGCCGGCGGACATCGAACGGGTGGCGCGGGAGTACCTGCGAAGGGATCGGCGCCTCGTCGGCCACTTCGAGCGCGGGGCGCAGCGATGAACCGCGTGGGTACCGCGGCGGTCGCCCTCCTCCTCACGACCAACCTGTCGACGGGGCAGGAGGCCCCCACCGGAGCCACGCCGCGACCTCCAGCGCACCCGAGGCAGCTACGGTTCGCCGATTCCGACTGGACCCCGCCACGAGCCGGAGAGGCGAGAGTCGCGCTCGCAGGCGGCGCGACTGCCTTCCTCGTCTCCGACCACACCCTGCCACTGGTGGACATCGTCGTCGTCGCCCGCGCCGGAGCCTTCCTCGACCCCGTCGATCTGCGGGGCGTCTCGGATCTGACCGCAACCCTGCTGCGACGCGGTGGCACTCTCGAACTGGAGCCGGACCTCTTCGATCAGCGGGCCGACGAACTCGGAGCCGTCCTCACCTCTCAGGCCACCATGCTCTATGGCGCCGCCTCTCTGCGCTGCACCAGCGATCTGCTGCCCCAGGCCGTCGAGCTGTTCTTCGACATGATCGAGCATCCGAGGTTCGCTCCCGACCGCGTCGCCGGCATCAAGCGCAACCTCGCCGAGGGGCTCGGGCGACGCAATCTCGACGCCCTGCGCGTCCTTGCCCGCGAGTGGGACTGGCTACAGTTCGGAGAGAACCACTTCTCCACTCGCCCTATGAGAGCTCAGGATCTGGACAGGCTGACGCCTGAAGTTCTGGCCGAGTTCCATCGCCGACACTGGCAGCCTGGCGATCTCAAGCTCGCTGTCGCTGGTGACATCGAAGAGGAGCAGCTGCGATCCCTCGTCGATCCCCGGCTCGAGGCCTGGTCGTCCGCTGTCGATTCCTCGGCCTCTTCGGCCTGGCCGCCGCCCGGGCCGAAGTCCTCTGGGCAGGCGGGCCTCTTTCACCTGGCGGCCGACATTCCGCAGGCCAAGGTCGCGGTCGGCCATCGCGCACCCCCCGATCTCCCATCGGTCGAAGAACGCATCCGTCTCGAAGTCCTCGCCGAGATTCTCGGCGGCGGCGGCGCAATCTCGCGGCTCAACGGCCGTCTGAGATCGGCCGAAGGCCTCGTCTATCGGGCCTCGGCCCGACTCGATCCTGGAGACCTCTGGCCTGCCGACTACCAGCTCTTCTTCGACACGCTCGACCGCAACACGCCGAGAGCACTCGAAGCACTGCTCGAGGAGGTCGATCGCATGCTGAGTACAACTCCGCATCCCGAGGAACTGGCGATCGTCAAGCGCGAGTTGATCGCCCGTCGTCTTCGCGATTTCGACACCGCGGAGGAGGCCGCCGGGTACCTCGTGGAGGACGCTCTCGTCGGACGTGACGAGGCCTATCGCTCAGAGTACTCACGGATCCTCGACGCCGTGACCGTGAATGATGTCCTCGAGACGGCCCGACGGCACCTGCGCCGAGACGCCCTGACCGTCCTCGTGGTGGGCCGTTGGCCGGAGCTTGCCGGGCCCGTCGACTCACAGGGCGTGACCCGCCTCGAGCGACTCGTCGGCCAGCGGGTCGTGCACCTGCCCGTTCGCGACGCGCTATCGCTGGAGCCCCTGCCCTCGGGCTGAGAGATCTATTCTCTGGACAACGCCAGGGCGGCGGACACGACATCCGCCACCTGAGGAAGGTAGTCCAGCTCAAGCGGCGGGGAGTACGGCACGGGCGTGTCGGGTGCCGTGACCCGACGGACGGGCGCGTCGAGGTGGAAGAAGGCCTCGTCGTTGAGCCGGGCGACGAGCTCACCGCCGAAACCCCCGCGGCGGGTGTCCTCGTGGAGGATCAACGCTCGACTCGTCTTGCGCACGGATTCGACGACGGTCTCGAGATCAAGAGGCACGAGTGTCCGCAGATCCACGACTTCGGCCTCGACACCCTCGCCGGCCAGTCGGTCTGCGGCTTCGAGAGCCGTCCACACCATCGCGCCGTAACTGAAGATCGATAGATCGCTCCCTTCGCGGCGAACCTTCGCCCGCCCAATCGGTGTGCGGAAGTCGGCACCCACCGGGACGTCCTCGCGCAGATCCGTCCGAAAGAAGCCGTAGAGGCCCTTCGACTCGAGGAAGAGTACCGGACCGTCTTCAGCGATGGCGGACAGCAGGAGACCCTTGGCATCGCGTGGCGTCGACGGAGCGACGATCTTCCAACCGGGCGTGCGCACGAACCACATCTCCGGGCACTGACTGTGAAACGGACCTCCACCCAGCAAGGGCGCCGCAGCCCCGGTGGCGCCGCCATAGGGAAGGCGGACGACCAACGGCACTTCCCGGCCCCACCGCCAGTAGGTCTTGGCCGCATTGTTCACCAGAGCATTGAAGGCCGGCGCCAGGAAGTCGGCGAACTGCATCTCGACCACCGGCCGAAAGCCCGCCAGCGCCGCGCCGACCCCGCAGCCGACGATGGCCGACTCGGCCAGAGGCGTGTTGAGGCAACGCTCGTCGCCGAATTGCTTCGCCAGCCCCCGCGTCACGCCAAAGGCCCCGCCGTAGCGACCGCCCACGTCCTCTCCGAGCAGAAACACCTCTTCGTCGGCCGCCATCGCCTCGCGCAGGCCGTCGCGCACAGCCTCGTCGTAGGACAGGCGACGAGTGAAGGAATCGCCCCCTTGCGGCGCTTCGGCCCGGGACTCGGGGAAGACCCGGTCGCGATAGCTCGTCGGCTCGGGCCACGGGGCTTCGGCCGCGTTGTCTGCGGCTGCGGCGACGTCGGAAGCAACCGAGGCGGCGAGGATGGCTCGCTGGTCGCTGCCGAGGATCCCTTCCTCTTCCAACCGTCGTCCGTAGAGGTCGACGGGGTCGACCGCTTCCCAGGCGGTCCGCTCCTCGTCGAACTCGTACCCCGGAATGCGCGGCTCGACACTGCCGTGAAACCGGTCATCGTCGTGGTGCGCATGCCCTGTCCGGCGGTAGCTCACCAGTTCGACCAGGGTCGGGCCTTCTCCCGCCCGAGCTCGTTCGGCGGCCCAGGAGCACCCGGCGGCGACGCGATCGGGGTCGTTCCCGAAGAGGGTGACACCTGGAATCCCGTAGCCCTGGGCCTTGGCCGCGAAACGCGAGACCCGGGTCTGCTGGCTGACGTGGGTGCCGAGCGCCCACTGATTGTTCTCGATCACGAACACGATGTTGAGCTTCTGGACCGCCGCGAAGTTGATCGCTTCGTGCCACTCTCCGAGGCTCGATCCGCCATCGCCGATGTAGCTGATGCAGACCCGGTCCTCGCCGCGCAGCTTGAAGCCGTAGGCGACGCCGATGAGGGTCTGTGTGCCGATTGCCAGGGGAGCCGCCGGCGGCAGCACGCCTTGATCAAAATCGCCGGTGTGCAGGTCGCGACCACCGACCGGCGTGCCGGTCTTTCCGTACTGCACGAGCATCGGGTGCAGGGGGTCCGGCATGAACATCAGCAGTGCACCGATGTCGCGAATCAGCGGGCAGATGTAGTCGCCCTCGTAACCCCGACCACCGGTGAAGGCCGGCGGTCGGCGCAGTCGCAGGGCACTACCGACCACGGCCTCCTGTCCTCGCGACCGGAAGCCCTTCTGGGGCGAGGCGTACTCACCCCACTTGATCTCCTTGCGATCGAAAGCCGCCTTGAGGTGGTCGTCGAGCGCCCGCGTCAGGAGCATCGTCCGAAACATGAGCAGCCGCTCCTCGGGAGCCAGCGACCGCTGAATTCTGCGGCGCTCGAAGAAGCCCCGAATCGCACTCTCGCAGTCCCGGTGGTTGCGCGCCACCGCCTCCCCGTGGGTCAGGCCGGGGTAGAGGCCGCTATCAGCGAAATCCGGTCCCGTGCGGAAACGGTACGCCAGCCGGTCGAGCAACGCGGACTCCAGGCCGTCCTCGCTGTCCGCCCGCGGCAGATCGCGAATCAGGAAGGGCGCTTCCAAGCTCAGAAAGCCGTGAAGATCACTGAGCAGGTCCTTTGGCAGAACCTGTGAATCGGCGTCGGTTGCCTCGGTCATGAGGCAGCTAGTATACGGATTCCCGGACTAGCGAGTGGGCGCTCCCGGTCGGTGCTCAGACCTCGGCCAGCGAAGTCGGAGTTGCTGCCTCGGAGGAAGCGGGTCGCGGGCTCGATCGCAGCCAGATGCCACGGAGGCGATTGGACGCCCGCTCGATGAGAACGCTCCAGAAGGGCAGGATCAGGAGGGTCAGGACGACCGACGAAATCAACCCGCCCATCACCGTCCGTGCCAGCGGAAAGTAGAAGACGCCGCCGGCGTTGGGGCCGCGAACAGCCAGTGGCAGCAACCCGATCACCGTGGTTGAGGCGGTCATCAGGATCGGCCGCAGCCGCTCTCTCCCCGCCTGCATGATCGCGTCGCGCTGGGAAGCTCCGGCGTCCCGATGTCTCTTCACGTGATCGAGCAGCACGATGCCGTTGTTGACCACGATCCCCATAAGGATGAGGATTCCGATCTGAGACATCAGATTGAAGGAAGTGCCGGTGATCGCGAGCGCCCAGGCGACACCCGGGAGGGCGAAGGGGATCGACATCAGAATGGCAAAGGGCTGGGTCAGCGACTCGAAAAGCGAGGCCATGACGATGTAGACCAAAAGGAGGGCCAGCAGCATGTTGACGCCCATCTGCGAACTCTGGTCGGCCTGCTCGATCATGCGATCGTTCCAGCTCCAGGAGTAGCCGGCAGGCAGGTCGAAGGCGTCCATCAGGCTCTCGACCTCCGTCTTCGCGCTCTCCCAGTCCTCGCCCTCGTAGGTGGCCCGGACGGCCATCCTCACCTTGCGGTTCTCTCGTTGGATCTCGGTCGGTCGGCGGACGATCTCGAACGTCGCCACGTCGCCGAGTCGAACCGGCCTGTCCTCACTACCGCCAACCTGGATCTGCTTCAGGTCCTCCAGGTTCTCCCGGTCTTCGATTCGCAGAGCGAGCCAGGTGTCGACCTCCCGATCCCCTGAGTTGAAACGAGGTAGCCTCATCGATCCCAGCGTGAAGGAGAAGACGTCGGCCATGTCCTGGGCGGTCAAGCCCTGTCGCTGAGCCTTGTCCCGATCGATCGAGACCTGGATCTCACGCTGTGCCTCCTTGAATGGCGTCCTCACGTCCTCGATGCCGGCGACGGTCTCGAGGCGGCGCGCCGCTTCGGAGGCGAGATCGAGCAGGACCTCTGTGTCCTGGCCGAAGAACTTGACGGCGAAGTAGGTGGAATTGCCCCCGCTGTCCGACTCTTCGTCGAACCGCAGGTCCACTCCGGCCAGCTCGGGCAGAACCGCCCGAATGTCCTTGCGCAGCTCCTTGACGTCGTCGTCGGAGAGGTTCTTCTGCGCCAGGATGAAGGTCGTAGCCGCGGTGTTCTCGCGATAGAAGCTGTAGACCGACTCGATCCCCAGCCGGGTGCGATGGGGTTCGATGGCCGCTTCCACGATGTCCACCTTGCGCTCGGCGGCGGACTTGTAGGTGAAGTCTGCGAAGTCGTATTCGAGGTAAATCCTCTCGTTGACGGTCCCCGAAAAGATCGCCGCCTCGACGAGCCCGGTTGCGAACGGCGCGACGCCGAAGGCGAAGACGAGGATCATCAGGCCGAAAGTCTTGACCGGATGGCTCAGTGTCCATCCGAGCGCCTTTGAGTATCCGGCCTCGAGCCGCTCGATCCCGGCGATGGGCTTCGACTTCTTCCGCCCGAGGAAATGGGCCGACATCAGGGGGATGAGGGTCATCGCCGTGAACAGTGAGCAGCCCAGGGCGATGGTGATAGCGACCCCGATCTCTTTGAGCCAGACGGCGAGGTCGGTCTTGCCGCCCAGGATCAGCGGTAGGAAGACGATCACGGTCGTGAGCGTCGAGCTACCGACGGCGATCGCAACTTCCTTGGCGCCGAGGAGGGCGGACCTCTCACGATCCGGCTCGCTACGGTGATGTCGGTCGATCGATTCGAGGACTACGACGCCGTTGTCCACCAACATCCCGACCGCCAGCATCAGACCCATCATCGAGAGGATGTTGAGGGTTCCGCCCATGAAGTAGAGCAAGCCGCACGCGGCGATGACCGAGAACGGAATGGAGAGCGACACGATGAAGGTCGAGTCGAAACGCCGCAGGAAGAAGAAGAGGCTGACGACCGCCAACAGACCACCGATCGAACCCGCCATGAGCAAGCCCTGGACGCCGTTGGTGATCGCTTCGGCCTGGTCCTCCCAGACGAAGACGTTGATCCCCTGGAGCAGGGGGTCTGCCCCGATGTCGTTCTCCAGCACGTCGTACACCGCCGTGGCGACGTCCACGGTGTTGGCTGTCGACTCCTTGAAGACCTGCAGGGCGACCGCATACTCGCCGTCGAGATGCCGGCCGTGCGGAATCGGCGGCTGTTCGTAGTTGATCTCTGCAATGTCGGCCAATCTCAAGCCGTGCTCGTTGATCGCTAGATTCGAGATCTCCTCGACCGAGCCGAACTCCCCCACCGCCCTGGCGGTGAAGCTCAGATTGTCGTCCGAGACCTGACCCAGAACGAGATTGGAGGTCGAGCCTTGCAGTTGGACCATCAACGCCCCGACGTCGACGTTGTGCTCGACCACCTCGTCGAGGATCAGGTCGATGTACATCTCCCGCGGCAGAACGCCTTCGAGATCGACCCGGCCCACTCCGGGAATCCGCCGCAGGCGGTTGAGTACCCGCGCTTCGATCAGTTCGTAGTTCGCGGCCAGGTCGACGCCGTCGGCTGAGATCCTGCCCTCCACCACCGGAATGTCGCTGGTGTTGAAAGAGAAGATGAAGATCTCTCCGATCCCGGTCGGCAGGTCTGGCTGGATCTGATCCACCTTCTCGCCGACCTGCATGCGGACGATGTCGAGGGAGTTCCCCCAGTCGAACTCGAGAAAAAATGAGGCCTCGTCGGCGGTCGCCGTCGCGTTGAGCGACTTGACGCCGGGGAGAGTCGCCAGCAGCTCCTCGACCGGGCGGACGATCTCCTTCTCGATCTGTTCGGGGTTCGAGTTGGGATACGGGATCTGGATCCCGATGAAGGGAACGTCGATCTCGGGCAGATAGGCGAGAGGCAGTCTGAAGGCCGCGATGCTGCCGACGACGAGGATGCTCACCAGGAGCATTGCGGTGGTCACCGGACGCTTGACCGCGAGGCGGATGATGCTCATGCGCGTCTCCCCTCAGGCCCCAGCCGCAACCGGCTCGTCGATCGTTGACTCGAGACCTTCATCCTCTTCGACGGCCTCCGGCTTCGCCATTACCTGCTTGCGATCCAGGACTGAGTAGATGACCGGAATCACGACGAGGGTCAGCAGGGTGGCCACGGTCAGGCCGCCGATCACCGTAATCGCCAAGGGCGCCCGCAGCTCGGCGCCCTCACCAAGGCCCATGGCCATGGGGAGCAGGCCGAGTATGGTGGTCGCCGAGGTCATGAGAATCGGGCGGAGGCGGTCCTTGCCGGCCTCCACAAGGGCTTCGTGCTTGGACAGGCCTGCGCGCCGGCGTTGATTCACCGCGTCGACCAGGACGATCGCGTTGTTGACGACGATCCCCGCCAGCATCACCGATCCGATCATCGCCACGATGTTGATGCTGCTCCCGGTGAGCCCCAGCGCCATCACAACTCCGATGGCCCCTAGAGGCAGAGCGAAGATGATCACGAAAGGATGGAGGAAGGACTCGAACTGCGATGCCATGACCAGATAGACGAGAAAGACCGCCAGGGCCATCGCCATCATCAGGGAGCGCAGCGACTGGGCGCGTTCCTCTTCCTGACCGCTGAGAGTCGCGGTGGTCGTGCTCGGGAGCGCGAGTGCGCCAACGCGATCCCGCACGTCGGCTGCGGCGGCGCCCATATCCCGGCCGTCGAGATTGCCCGAGATGACCGCCGCACGCTTCTGACCGATGCGCCGGATCTCACTCGGGCCATTGACGATCTGCACCTCGGCGACCGACTTGAGATAGACCGGAATGCCATTGCGTTGCGCGACGATGAAATTCTCGATGTCGCCGACGGTGGCCTCACCCACGTCGACCGACCGCACGACGATGTCGATCTCGCGGTCGCCCTCGGTCAGACGGGTCGCCACCTCGCCCTCTACCTTGTTGCGAATGGTGGCCGCGACGTCGCCGATCGACAGTCCCAGCTGAGCGAACTGGCCACGGTCGAAACGAACCTGGAGCTCCGGGTTCCCGAGCTCCGCCGACGACTTCACGTCGACGAGACCGGGGGTTGCGGTGACCTCGGTCTGGACGAGGTCCGCGGCGTTGTGGAGTTCGCCGAGCCGGTCCCCGTACACCTCGACCTCGATCGGTGTGCGGAAGCTGAAGTAGGTGGGGCGCTCGAACTTGAAACCGACGCTCGGATGCGAGGAGAGCTCACGTCTCAACGCGTCGATGATCGCCTGCTCGTCCTCGGCCGTCGTTCCGTCCGCCATCAGCACCTGGATCCTGGCCGTATTCTCCCCCTCGGTCCCGGTGCTGGTCAGCGAGAGACCGCGGCCGCCGGCGATACTCGACAGCGAGCCGACACGGGGATCATCGGCGACCGACTCCTGAACACCGGCCACGAAGCGATCGACCACCTCCAGCGGGGTGCCTTCCGGTAGCTCGACCATGAAGTTGAACTCGCCCTGGGAGAAGGCAGGTATGAGGTCGAAGCCGAGCCGGGGAACCGTTGCGATGGCCAGACCGAAGGCGGCCACGGCGATACCGATCACGACCAGCGGTGCGCCGAGTGCGCGCTTGAGGAGACGTGGGTACGCGTTGCTCACAGCGCCGAGTGCTCCATCGAAGAGCCGGCTGAACGGTCGTCCTACCAACGCCAGGCCTCGACCGGCCCAGCGGAAACCGTGCCGAAGGACCCTGAGCAGCAGACTCGGCAGGGTTGCGAACACCCACCGAAAGCCGGCGCGGACCCTGCCCCCGGCCTGCGGCAATGCCGGGACAGACTCGAGCCGAGGCGTACCGATGGCGGCTGCCAGCATCGGAATCAGCGTCAAGGCGATGGCCAACGAAGCGATCAGCGAGAAGGAGACGGTTAGTGCCATGTCCCTGAAGAGCTGGGCGGCAACGCCCTCGAGGAAGACGACCGGCAGGAAGACCGCGACAGTCGTCAACGTCGAAGCCACGACCGCTCGCCCGACCTCGGAGGCACCGTCGCGAGCGGCGGCGAAGGCGCTCTTCCCCGCCTCACGGTGCTTGTAGACGGCCTCGAGCACCACGATCGCGTTGTCGACGAGCATGCCGACGCCCAGAGCGAGGCCACCGAGCGACATGATGTTCAGCGTTGTGCCGGTGCGGTACATGAGGAAGAAGGTGGTGACGATGGAGATCGGGATCGAAATCCCGATAATCAGAGTGCTGCGCGGGTCCTTGAGGAACAAGAGCAGAATGCCGATAGCGATCAGGCCGCCGATGAGGGCATTGCTCAGGACCTCGCGGATCGAGGCCTGGATGAACTTCGACTGGTCGACTCCCGTGACGACTTCGATACCTTCCGGCAGCTCCTCTCCGATTGCAGCGATCCGCGATCGGACCGCTCGGGCGACCTGCACGGTATTGGCGTCACCCTCCTTGTAGAGGGCGAGTTCGACAGCCTCGGAGGCGCCGTTGCGGGTGATCACTTCGCGCCGCTTGTGGCCCCGGTGGACTTCGGCGACATCCGAGACGCGAACGACCCGTCCCCCTTCGGAGGTGAGGACCGTCTGCATGATGTCCTCGAGGTCCTCGAACTCGTTATTGGCGCGCACCAGGTACCGGGCCTCGGACTCGTACAGACTTCCACCCGCCTGATTGACGTTCTCCTGCAGGAGCTTGGCGTTGACCTCCTGAATGGTCAGACCCACGAGCGAGAGCTTGCCCTCGTCCACCCGAACCTGCACTTCTTCCTCGTAGCCGCCGTTGACCTTGATCGCGGCGACGCCTTCCGTCGACTCGAGGTCCTTCTTGACGATCTCCTCGCCGACGTAGCGCAGCTGATACAGGCTCTCTCCGCCTGTCAGGTAGAGCCGGAGAATGGGATCGTTTGCCGGATCGAAGCGCAGGACCACAGGCTTGGCTGCGCTCTGTGGAAGCCGGATCAGGTCCAGTTTCTCGCGCACGTCGAGCGCCGCGAAGTCCATGTCCCGCTTCCAGTCGAACTCCAGCGTGACCTGCGAGAGACCGGGCCGTGAGACCGAGGTCAGGCGCTGGACACCGGAGACCACGCCGACCACCTCTTCGATCGGCCGGGTCACCAGGCTCTCGATCTCGGCAGGCGCGGCGCCCGCATAGCGCGTCTCGACCGTCAGACTCGGATACGACAGGTCGGGGAGCAGGTTGATCGACAGCCGCTGGAAGGCAACGAGCCCGAAGAGCACCAGCGCCAAGGTGCCCATGGCGATGGTGACCCGACGAGTCAGGGAGAATTCGATCAGGCGCATCGAATGGGTCCGGCTCAGCCGGCCTCGGTCACGTTGATGGCGTCGGCGACCACCTCATCGTCAGACTCGTCGGGCTGCTCGCCGAGAATGCGCACGCGTGCCCCTTCCCTCAGCCCGCCCTGGCCGGCGACGATGACCTGCTCGCCCGCTTCGAGGCCGCCGAGGACCTGAACCTGGCCCGACTCCTCGATACCCAGGCTGATAGCTCGTTTGGTGGCCGTCTCGCCGGCCGTCACGAAGACGTGGCTCGACTGGAGCTCGCGCAACACCGCCTCCCGCGGGACCAGCAGGGCGTCGGAGTGAGTCTCGCGAACGATATGTACCGAGACGAAGCTCCCGGGCCTGATCTCGGCTGAGGGCTCGACCGCTTCGACTGTGACCTTGACCGTACCGGTGGCGGTGTCGACCACCGGACTGATCTGACGGATCCTGCCGCGCAGTGCGACATCGGGGCTGGCGTTGAGCTGAATCCGCGCTTCCGTCCCCGGGGCGAGTCCGACAATGTCCCCCTCGGAGAGGTAGATCCGCGCGATCAGAGGATCGAAATCGGTGATCTGGAAGAGCGAGTCGCCGGGCCTGATGTGTTGGCCCAGCTGAATCTCCCGCAGAGTCACCCGCCCAGCGAACGGCGACTTGACGACGGTCTGATCGAGAGCCCACTGCGACTCCGCCAGCTCCTGATCAGCGATCTGGTAATCGACGGTGAGCTTGTCGCTCTCTTCGCGACTGATCAGTTCCTTCTCCATCAGATCCTGGCTGCGCTGGTACGCCAGCTTGGCGTTGGCATGCCGGAGCTCGGCCTTCTTGAAGGCGATCTGCTCATCGCTCGAATCGAGTCGGGCGAGCACCTGGCCGCTCTGGACATAGTGCCCCTCGTCGACCGTCAGGGCGGTCACTCGACCCTCGACCTCCGACAGGACCGACACATCGTTCTCAGCGACGAGGTTGGCGGTAGCACTGACGTAGGCGGCCACGGTCCCCTGGGCGGCCACAATGACCTCCACAGGTACCGGAGCCGCGTCGTCACCCTCCTCGGTCTCGGCGTCGGCCTGAACCGCATCCGCATCTCCGGCTCCGCTCGTCATCACGAAGACCGCAACGATCGCAATCACGGCAGCGCCCGCGATCGCGGCGATCCAGCGCTTGCGACGACTCCTGCTGCGCGGCTCGGCCGTCTCGGTTTCGAGCTCTTCCATCGGCTCTTCGGACTCGGCGTTCAGCTCGATGTCCTGTCTCGTTTTCTCGCTCATATCTCGAAGTCCCCTTGGCAGGCGTGTGGTGCCTCGATGCTTAGGACGGCGCATGTGCCTTCTGGGTTCGATTACGGCGACCCCGGGGCGAATGTTTCAGGCGTAGCGCGGTGTCGCGGGCCACTGAGCCGGCAGCTGAGCCGGTGATACGCTTACTGACCGGTATCCGATCGAACATGACAAGCCATACCCATCGCCTGGCACCCCGATGAAGTCGACGTCCGAGATTCTCGGTTCTTTCCTTCGCGGCGTGCGTCATCTCACCGGCGCCAGCTCCGCCGCGGTCTTCGTCAAACCTCCGCTCGATGGGAGTGTCGAAGCCATCCTCCTGGAAGACGGCAGCGGTCGCCCGGTCTCCGAACTGCGGACCCTCGAAGGCGCCGACGGCATGGCGGCCCGGCTGGATGCCGAACTCTCCCACGCCACATTCTCGGTCGCGGGCGAGGACGAGCTGTGCTGGCTCGTGCCATTGACCGCTCCGGTGGGAGCTCTCGCCGAAGTCCATGGGGACACGGAGGACTCTCCGCGCAGGCGCCAGACCGACGGCAGGCACGCACGCCAGCCTCGCGGCTGGATCGGTCTGCGCTACGAGCGCGAGCCCTCCGACCCCAGCCGGCTCGAGACTCCGCCCCTCTCAATCTCCGATGCGCCCCCATTGTGGCGTTGGGTCGCCGAATTCGGGGCTCACCTCGCCGAGCAGGCAATGCACGTGCGAAGCACATTGAGAGATCCCGTCACCGGCCTCGCCGATCGGATCGGATTCCAGGCGCTGCTCAACGACCATGTGGAGGGGGCGCGGGATGCCGGCACCCCGCTCTCTCTGGCGCTCGTCAACCCGCACAACTTCGGCCAGATCAACGAGCGCTTCGGGCGCCGCGCCGGAGACCGCGTCATCCGGGAGCTGTCCGAGCTGATCTGCCGCACTCTGCGTGAGAGCGATTCGGTCTCTAGGTATGGCGGCGCCATCTTCGGCGCTCTCTTCCCGGCGACCGACATCGAGGACGCCGACAGGGTCGTGACCAAGCTCGTGCAAGCCGTCCGGGAGAAGACCTTCCTCGACGGCGAGGTCAAGCTGGAATTGTGCTGCGGCATCGCTGCACTCGATCCAGAGCACGAGACCCTCACCGAGCCCCTGGACCTGATTCGGCGAGCCGACTATGCCCTCAACCTAGCCAGGCGCAGGGGTGAGGGTGCCATCGAACGCTGGCAGGAGAGCACCGCCTCCGACGAGCGCGTGGGCTCGACCCGGATCAGCGAGATCTTCACTGGAGATCTCGCTCGCGACTACCGCAACATGGCGCTGTTGCGAGACACGGTCGACATGGTGGCGGAGAGCCACGACATCGACACTCTCGCTGCCGAGGTCGTGGAGAGACTCTATTCGGCCTGCAAGGCTGAGCGTGTCGGTCTCTTCCGATGTTCGGACAGCGGCCAGCCCCAGCTCGTTCGCGGCATCGCGAGGCCGCCGTCGCCCGTCGGAGCCCGCCGCGTGTCCTTCGAACTCGAACCCAATCCGTCCAAGCTCCTGGCCGATGCCATCGAGAGCGCAGAAGTTCGTAGTGGCGTCGTCTCCACCGCCGACGACTCGAAACAGCTCGCGTTCGCGGTTCCACTGCTCTCGGCCGGTCAGGCCATCGGCGCGATCTACATCGACGGCGCCGTCGAATCGGTCGACGTCGACGCCGCCGACCTCATCTTCTTCAAGGCCCTCGCCTCGCAGTTGTCGATCGCTCTCGAGCGGATTCAATTCACCCGGGCCGAGGCCGATCGAGGCACCGTCGCCCTCGAGGCCGAGCTCCTGGAATTGCGAACCGCAGTCAAGGAGAACCGCCTCGTCTACTCCTCGCCCTCGATGCAGGAACTGATGGCGACGATCGAGCGTGTGGGCCCAACCGAAGCCACGATCCTGATTACCGGTGAAAGCGGCACCGGCAAGGAGCCCATCGCGCGCAGCCTTCACGAAGCTTCTCCACGGGGGAAGCGGGGCTTGACCGTCGTCGACTGCGGGGCCATCGCTCCCACCCTGATCGACAGTGAGCTCTTCGGACACGATCGCGGCGCATATACCGGCGCCCAGCGCCGCAGATCCGGACGACTCGCCGAGGCCGATGGGGGGACAGTCCTGCTCGATGAGATCGGCGAGCTGCCCCTCGAGGTCCAGAGTCGATTGCTCAGGTTCGTGCAGGAGAAGCAGATCACCCTCGTCGGAGAGTCCAAGCCTCGCCGGATCGACGTGAGGATCCTCGCCGCCACGAACCGAGATCTCGAAGAGGAATCGCACGCCGGCCGATTCCGCATGGACCTCTTCCACCGACTCAACGTCGTCCGACTGACTGTCCCGCCTCTGCGTGATCGTCCCGAAGACATCGTGGAGCTGGCGGAGCATTTTCTAAACCAGTTCAGCACCCAGTATGGCAAGGTCGGAGCCCGCCTCGGAAGCGACGCACTCGACGCCATTCGAGCCTATGGCTGGCCAGGGAACGTCCGTGAACTTCAGAACCGCATCCTGCAGGCGGTCATCCTGCTCGAGGACCGCGAGATTCACGCCTCGGCTCTCGGCCTCCCAGGCACGCGCCCAACCCTCGTAAGACGCCGCTCGAGCCAAGGTGCGGACCCTCGCGGGACGTCGATGACGGAGTCTCTGGCCGCGCTGCGCCAGGCCCTCTACCAACGGATCTCGGAGGTCATCGACGACGACCGGAATCTCCAGCTCCCCTTCGGCAAGTGGATCAGCGAGGACTTGCTCCTCGAGGCGGACCGGGCCGAAGTCGGCATCGCCCGGAGGGCGGCGCGGCGCCTCGGACTGGCCGAGACTACCTATCGCCGGCGGCTCGGTCAGGCGGCAGAGCTCGTGCGTGCCGGGCTGGCACCGCGCCCCGAGGGCTGGAGTCCGGTGCAGGAGGCGCTCACCAAGCTGGTCCACGCACCTGACCGTCAGGGCCAACCGCTGATGCAGCTCGCCGAGACCACCCTTCTCGAGGAGATACAGCAGTTGCTACCCCACGACGAGGTCATGGGAGCAGCGCTTCTAGGCGTCACACTTCCCACCTATCGGCGGCGGATCAGAAACCTCTCGAAATCAGCTTCTGCCACCGGACCTCATGGCTCCATCGCTCGCCCGGGGGCGAGTCACTAGCTCAGGTACAGAAAAGAAGGCCCCCCCCTAGGCGCCTTCCCTATGAACCATCACTCTTCGCACGCCAGGTACCACCATTCTCGAAACCAAAACCGCTGTTCGGCGGATCGTGGTCCTCGTCGATGACGTCGTAGGTGATCTCGGGAGCTTCGGTCTGGTCGACTGTCACTGAAATGACCGGCATGACGAAGACGAGAAAAGCTGTGATGAGACGAATCATGGTGTTTCTCCTTCAGTACTGATTGGTAGATCTCCGGCCTGGGGACGGACGACCCGTTCCACAGTTCCGGTTGGTTCCTTCAGTTGTACTAACTTGCGATTCCTGAAGTCGGCTCCCACCGACTTCTCCCCTGGGGAACAGCGAGTTTGGCGTCCTGACTGCCATGAGTACTCCAGCTGGGAAGCATTATATATGCAATCTTCTGCAATTGCGGCTTCCTGCGTGACGCTTTTCGCCACCTCACGACTCCCCGACACTTCAGTATAGCTCCGAGTTCTAGACCATCCGGGCTGGCAAGTGCAAGGGATACAGTCACATACCTCCTCGCACGGTTTTCGCTCCTGCGGTACACTCCTGTTTTGAATCTGGGGCTTACAGTGCTTGGAAAACGGCTCAAAGATCGCCTGGGGGACCCCGTCGCGGTCCTCGCGTCATGCATCTTCGCTCTCGCTGCTGTCACCGCGAGACCGGCGACTGCGGCGGAGATCAACTACAGGTTCCAGTCCCCCTTCATCGAGGGCGACGCTACTGTCGCTGCGATCCAGCACATCGCACAGGACGACCGGGGCTTCATCTGGCTGGCACAACGGCGATCGCTGAGGCGTTTCGACGCAGTCTCGTTGACCAAGATCGAGAAGCCGAGCGACCAGATCATCACCGCCATCGCCACCGACCGCAGAGGCGGCGTGTGGCTGGGAACCGAAATCGGACTTCTCCGATGGACCCAGGAGGACGGGGTCGCGCTTCCGGTGGATCTGAGCGAGTTCGGAATCCAGTCCGACGCCGATGTCGGAGCCATGGCCGTCGACTCGAAGGGGCAACTGTGGCTGTCGACCTCAGAGGGGCTCGTCCTTCGCTACGACGTCGAGAGGGCGTCCGGCACTCTGATCGCCGATAGATCTTCCGACGAAGCGGAGTCGGCTCGACTCGTTGTGACAGAGATCCTGCCCACCGGGCGCGGGTACGTCTGGATGTTGAGATCCGACGCGACGCTCCACCGCCATGAACTGGATAGCGGAGTGACGGAACCGGTAGACCTGAGCCTCGCTGAGGGCCAGTACACAACTCTCGTCGAAGGCGTCGAAAACGACGTCATTCTCGGCACCGCTCGAGGCGACATCGTCCGGGTGCACGAAACGACGCTGGAGCAGTCTCTCGTGGCTTCCGGGGCGCCGCCCATCAACGCTCTGGCTGTTGATCCCCAGGGCCACCTCTGGGTCGGCACGTCTCGAGGGTTGAAGATCCTCGGACCGGGCCTCGACACGCTTCAATCGGTGTTATCCAATCCGGAGGCACCGACCGAGCCGAGCACCGATCCGGTCCACGCTCTCTTCCTCGACCGAAGCGAGGTCCTGTGGATCGCTTCGGGCGCCGGCAACATCGCGACGACCAGTACCAACGCCAGCGCTTTCGGGCACTGGAGGATCGAAGACGACGGAGCCAGTGCGCCCATCATGTCGATCACCGAGGGGCCCGACGGCTCGCTGTGGGCCGGTACCTATCAGTCCGGACTGTTCCGCCGGTATCCCTCGGGTGCGCTCAGGCACTTCGGTGCCGGCCAGGCCCGCGACGTAGACACGACCCCCCTGGCTCTGCTTGTCGACCGACATGACCAACTGTGGATCGGCACCCTGAACTACGGGTTGACCCGAATGGACCCGACCACCGAGGAGTTCATTCACTACACCAGCGACTCCACGGGTCTCAAGGGCTACACGATTACGGCCCTGGCCGAAGCTGCCGACGGACGGATCCTGATCGGCACGGTCTCCGCCGGCCTCAACATACTCGACCCTGACACGGGCCTGTTCGACGCCTACGTACACGACGGAGACGACCCGACGTCCTTGAGCGAAAACCAGATCCGCTCGATCCTCGAGGATTCGCAGGGTCGACTCTGGCTCGGCACACGCCGGCACGGCCTCAACGTCATGCTGCCGGGGAGGAGCGGCTTCATCCGCCTGCGGAGCAACCCCGACGACCCGAGAACCCTTGCCAGTGACACCGTCGTGTCGCTGGCCGAGGACAGCCGCGGCCAGATCTGGGTTGGAACCTACGAGGGCTTGCACAGACTGGACATCGACGGCGATGAGATCTCAATGGAGCGGTTCGGAGCCGAGCAGGGGCTACTCGGACCCCGGATCTTCTCGATCCAGGAGGACGGCGACGGCGACTTGTGGCTCAGCACGAGCCGAGGCATCTCGCGGCTCGACGTCGACAGCGGAGTCTTCGTCAACCTCAGCCGGAATCACGGGCTGCCCCCGGGTGGGTTCAACTTCGGCGCGGCTCACGTCGGCACAGACGGCCGTTTCCATTTCGGCAGCAAGTACGGCGTGACGACGTTCGTTCCGGCCGACATCTCCCTCGAGCCCTACGCCCCCCCGATCGTGCTGACTGGCGTGGCCAAGATGGGCCGTGACACGGACATCCCTCTGAGTGGGGAAATGGTCCTGCGTCACGTCGACAGCGTCATCTCGTTCAATTTCTCTCTGCTCGACTTCGTCGCTCCCAGTCGCAACCGCTACGAGCATCTCCTCGAGGGCTTCGACGACGAGTGGATCAACCAGGGCAATCATCAGCGAGCGACATACTCGAACCTGCCTCCCGGCAGCTACACCTTCAGGGTGCGCGGGGCCAACAGCGAGGGTGTCTGGTCCGCCGTCGACGCGACGATGGCGATTCGGGTCCTGCCGCCGCCCTGGGCGACCTGGTGGGCCTACTCACTCTACGCCCTGATGGCCTGCGCCCTGGTCATGACCTACGTCCGGCATCAGGCACGCAAGCAACGCCAGGAGGCTCTCTACACCCAGCGACTCGAGCGCGAGGTCCACCGCCGCACCCGAGAACTGGCCGAACAGAACGAGAAGCTACGCTACGCCAACGAGTTGCTCGAGGTTGCCAGCGTCACCGATTCGCTCACCGGAGTACGCAACCGGCGCTTCCTGCTGACGACCATCGATCAGGACATCGCCCTGGTCGACCGCGCATTCGCCACGATGAGTGACGAGTCGCGACAGGACTCGGCCTTCGTCTTTATTCTCTTCGATCTCGACGGCTTCAAGGAGATCAACGATTCCTTCGGTCACTCGGCCGGCGACCTCGTCCTGTTCCAGGTCCGCGACCTGCTGAACCAGGCGTGCCGGAGCTCCGACACGCTGATCCGCTGGGGCGGCGACGAGTTCCTCATCGTCGCCAGGGAAGCGACACGCGCTCACGTCGAGGCACTTGCAGAGAGAATCCGCCAGTCGGTGGCCGACCACCTCTTCGACATCGGGACTTCCGTCCCGGTGCAGTTGACCTGCTCTCTCGGCTTCGCCTGCTACCCCTTTGTCGCCACGAACCCCCGTCTCTACTCATGGGAGGAAGTGATCGACATCGCCGACCGGGCGCTCTACATCGCCAAGCGCCACGGCCCCAACATGTGGGCCGGCATCTTCGGCACAGAGCACACCGAGGAAACACCCGCCGAGGATCTTCTGGTGATGATCATGGAACGACCGGAACTCCTCGGCGCAGAGGGCAGTATCCGCCTCGTCACCTCTCGACCCACGCCGACCCAGACTGAGCTCCATCCGTCGAGTTCCGGCAGCCAGAGAGCCTCGTGACGACGCCTGTGAGCGAGTCGACGCAGTCTCCGGATCCGGTCTCGTCACCGAGGAGCTCCCGCCGGCTGCTTCTCGTCTGTGCCGCCCGCGGCTTGAGCCAGGCGCTCCCGCTTCTCGAAGATCGAGACGACATGCGAATCGTCATCGCCTCCGAGGAGGCCGCCGTGATGTCGATGCTGTCGCGGGGCGAGATCGACGTCGTCCTGCTCGAGTCGCTGGCCGGCGGAGCTCGGCTGTCGGATCTGTGTGCCACGATCCGCCAGAGCGATCCGCCGCTCGAGGTGGCGATTCTCACCCTCGTCGACCCGCTCCATCCGGAGAGCGTCGAACACGCCTTCGCTGCCGGGTCGACCGACGTCATTGCCACGCCCCTTCAGCCGGCGATTCTGGTCCACCGAATCCACCAGGTCTCGGCCAAGCCCGGAACTCGGACTATTGTTCGCCCGGCGGCTGCCGACCCCCTCACCCACCTTCCGGATCGCAATGCCTTCCGCGAGTTCCTCAGTGCGCGGATGGCCACGCTCGAAGAGTCCAAGCCGGTCGCCATCATCCTCATCGATCTCGATCGCTTCAAGAAGATCAACGACAGCCTGGGACACGACTTCGGTGACAGCGTCCTCACGGAGTTCTCACGCCGGCTGGCCGTCTCGCTGGGAGGCCCGGCCGAGGGCAGAGCCCTGGGGCGGTACGGCGGGGACGAGTTCGTCGTGATGCTCGGGGATCTCGCCAGAGTCGGCGACGTCGCCCAAGCGGCGCGCAGGATCCTCGAGGCCCTTAGCGAGCCTCTGATCGTCCAGGACCGTGAGATCTTCATCACCGCCAGTGTCGGCGCAGCGGTCGCTCCGGCGGACGGCGAGACGGCCGAGCTCCTGCTGCGCAACGCCGAGACCGCGATGTACGCTGCCAAGAAGGCTGGCCGCGACACCTTCCGCTTCTACACCGACCCGATGAGCGCCTCGGTGGTGCGCAAGTTCGACCTCGAGAACAAACTCCGACGAGCAGTGGAACGCAGCGAGATCGCGGTGGTCTACCAGCCCATCATCCAGGCTCGTCGGCAGACCCTCGTGGGCTTCGAGGCTCTGCTGCGCTGGCGCCGCGACGGCCACCCGGCCTGTCCGCCGGAGGAGTTCGTGCCGATGGCGGAAGAAACCGGCCTGATCGTCGAGATCGGCGAGTACATCCTGCGCGAGGCCTGCCGCCAGGGCCAGGAGTGGAATCGCATCGCAGCGTCGCCGGTGAGGGTCACCGTCAACATCTCCCATCGACAGCTGCGGAGCCGGGGCTTTGTCAGCTCTGTGTCTCGCATTCTCGACGACACCGGTCTCGACGCCAGACTCCTGGAACTGGAGATCACCGAGAGCAGCGTCGTACGCAACGAGCGGGAGACCCTCACGGCCCTGCATCAGCTCAAGGTGCAGGGTATTCGCCTGGCGGTAGACGACTTCGGCACGGGACACTCGGCGTTGAGCTATCTGAAGAAGTTCCCGCTCAACACCCTCAAGATCGATCAGTCATTCACTCGCGGGATCACCACCGACGCGGACGACGCGGCCATCATCACCGCGACCATCAACATGGCGCACGGTCTCAACATGGTCGTCGTGGCCGAGGGCGTCGAGCTCGAGGAGCAGCTCTATTTCCTGAGCCAGCACAAGTGCGACGAGGTTCAGGGCTTCCTTTTCTCGCACCCGCTGGAGGCAGATGAAGCTGAACGGCGCCTTAACGCTCACACCTGGGGTCCAGCCTCCACTTGAACGGCCACGGCGCCGCTCCCACCGCCCGCTATACTGCCCAGCCGTGACGCTCTCTACCAGGACCCTCGTCGCTCTGCGTGAACTCGCAGCCGAAGCGCCGGTCACCGTGACGGTGGCGGGCGACTGCATGACTCCGACCCTGCGGTCCGGCGATCGGGTCCGGGTGATCCGGGCGAAGGTCCTCTGGCCGGGCGACATCGTCACCTTTCAGCGAGCTGACGGTCGGCTCCTGGTCCATCGCATGCTCGGCTACACCCTGGGATCCCACGGGCTGTCCCTCCTCGCTCGTGGCGATCACCTCTCGCGCGAAGATGAGCCGGTCCGGCTCGACCGTGTCGTGGGCAGGGTCATCGAGTGCGAAGGCAGCCCGCTCTCGACGTCAATGGGGCAGCGCTGGCGCTGCGCCGTCGAGTGCCTCAGAACCCTCCTGAGACGCTCGGTGAGATCATGGGTTTCGGCACCAAGTTCCTGAGACAGCCTTCCCTGTTCCCAGCTCGCCTGGCGGGAACACCAGCGGGATCCCGGACGCTCGGGGTCGACGTCGCAGGAGGGCCGTACGTCATTCGAGGCCTCTCCGAAGAACAGCTGGACGCACTCGAGGAGCGCTATGGTGAGCGATGCCTTCCCTCTGAGGAGCTGGCGGGCACCGATCTTCATCTATTCGGCGCTGAAGAGAGCGAATTCAACCCGGTCGAGCGCTCTGGCCGTCTCAACCGGTTCGACTTCGACTACCAGCAGCACACGGTTCGCATGGCCGGGGACCAGCTCATGGCGAGCATGAGTTGGCGCCCCCATCTCGTGGCTGCCCTGTGGACTCCCCTCGAGGCCGGGACGCACTTCCTCGAGACCTTCGAGAACTGTTTCCGGGTCGTCGTCGCCTACCGCCTGCTGGAACTCGGGGGAGCCGTCCTCCACAGCTCCGGCGTGGTCGATCAGGGCAGAGCCTGGATCTTCTTCGGTCACTCCGGTGCGGGCAAGACGACCGTCGCACGGCGAAGCCTGGCGGCGGGCCGCACGGTCCTCAGCGATGACATCAACGCACTCTGGATGGCTGACGGACAGGCCGTCGCCGCGCGGATGCCCTTTGCCGGGGAGCTGGGGCACTCCAACGAGAGAGCGGGCCCCTTCCCGCTCGGCGGGTTGAGCCGGCTGGAGCAGGCCTCCAGCACCTCCTGGAAGGCAACGAGTCCCGGCCGGGCAGTCGCCGCGCTCCTGGCCTGCTCCCCCTTCACCAACCACGACCCCCACCGTCTGCCGGTCCTGTTGGCGAACCTCGAGGCCCTCGCCAGGACGGCCAGGACAGGTATCCTCGGGTGCAGCCTGGAAGAGGACTTCTGGCCGGTCCTGGAGGAGGAAGCATCATGATCTCGGATTCATCTGTCCTGCATCGCGTCCCCGACGTACGATTCCGCGCCGTGGACGACGAAACCGTCGTCATTCGACAGGAAGCGGCGGAGGCGCTCGTCATCAACGACGTCGCCGGCAGGATCCTCGAACTGGTCGACGGACACCGGGTGATAGCGGACGTCGTCGCGCAACTCCACGACGAGTACGACGTCGATCCCGAGCGGCTCCGCACGGACGTCTACGCCTATCTCGAGGAACTCCTGGAGACGGGGTTGCTCAGCCGCGGAGAGAGCGGCTAGCGAAGAGAGCAGCGAGCCCTACGACTGGAGCGGTCCGAGGCTGCAGCTGAGCCCATCGGTCTTGCCCGTGTCGCAGACCACCGCCAGAGCCTCGAGCTTCTCTCGCGAGAGAGTCTCGGGCTTGCGGTATTTCTTCTTGGTGTTCCCAGGAGCCTGGTGCCCGCCGGGCTTTGAATCCGTCATCCGCTCTCCTTCGGTCAACGCATACTACCGCATGCTAGTCCACGATCGGTAGGAGACTGTCGCCAGAGCTCTCAGCCACTTCGCCTCGCAGGCTCTTCCGTGCAGCCGCGGCCGGATAGAGGGTGAGAGGATCTCCCGTCTGGGCGGCCGCGGCGCCCGGGCAGAAGGACATCTGCCCAGCCTGCGGCCCCTGCTTCTCGATCATTCGCTTGACGTCTTCCGTCGTCTGGCGGATCTCGTCGAGATCGCGCGACCCGGTCCAGATCGTTCGAATCGAATTCTCGTGCAGATTGCCGACTGCGCGGCGCCACTGGACGCAGGGAAAGACCGAGCCGAACGGATCGACGGCGATCGTCGCCGAGCCGGCGCCGCAGTGCTTGGTAGACCCCGCCTCCGCCCCTGCCTGAGGCGGCAAGAAATCGTCGCCCTCGCGCTCGACATCGACGGTTGACGTTCCCTCCTCGCTCTGTGCCCGGCGCTCGGCCTGAATGTCGAAGAGTCGCCTGACCGCCTCCCGTGAGGCGCGGATCGACAGCGGTTCTGCATCGCCGTCGTCCCTGGGAGAAACCTCTGGATCGATCTGAAATCTGACGCCCAGACTCTCGGTCAACTCGATCATCTCGACCAGCTCGTGCTCGTTCCAGCCGGTGAGGGTGGCGTTCACCTTCATGCGCAGGCCGAGCTCTCCCGCGCCGACGATGTTCTCGATCAGGCGGTCGAAGCTGCCGGGAACCCGGGTCTGGCGATCGTGGGTCTCGGCGGTGGCCCCATGCAGGCTCACCTCGACGACGAAGGGATCGACTTCCTCCTTCATCCTGCGAGCCACGTCTCCGTGCAGGGAATGCCCATTGGACTTGACCCTGGTGACGAAACCCAACTCTCGCGCACGCACACCCAGATCGAAGAAATCGGGATGGGCCAGTGGCTCTCCGCCACTGAGGATGATGTTGAGCGTTCCCAGCTCGCGCAGGTCCTCGAAGAAGTCAAAGTACTGTGCCTTCGAGAGAGGCCGCCCTTTCAGACTCAGATCGTTGTAGCAGAAGTAGCAGTCGAGATTGCACCGATAGGTCAACTCGACCAGCGCAGAAAAGAGCTGGTTGCCCTGCCAGGCCCGATGGACGATGTCTGCAAAGCTCAAGTCGAAGCCACCCTCACTCCCCGGCTCCAGGACAGCTGCGGCCGAGGTGATGGCCGCTGGACACCCCTTTCGATCAGGGTTTCCCGGCCGCCGGGAGTATATCCGAGCCCTCGCGACACCGGCCGAACCGGCGTGTCACACTCCACAGGCTCGTGAGCGAGTCCGACTGGACCGGAACTTCCCCGCCGGTCGGGCGTTATTCACTACGAGGAGGGCTTTTTGGAAGCTCTGATGGGACTCGATGACGGCTCGCTCTTCGCCCGCGCCAGGACAGGCGACGCGGAGGCCCTCACCTGTCTTGTCGATCGCCACAAGGACGCCCTCGTCAACTACGTCACACGTCTCAGCGGATCGCGGGATACAGCCGAGGACGTCGCCCAGGACACCTTCCTCCGATTGCTGGAGCGTAGCGCCAGCTACGTCGAACAGGGAATGCTCAGACCCTACCTGTACCGGATCGCGACGAATCTGGTGCGCACGGGTCAGAGGCGGGAGCAGCGCTGGCGGCTCCTGACCCCCAGGCTCAAGGCGAGCAACAACGGCCATGCAGAGGCCTCGCAGATCGCGTCCATCGAGCGTCAGCAGCTCGGAGCCCTTCTCGCCAGGTCGCTCGAATCGGTGCCATTGCGCTTCCGCACGCCCCTCGTCCTGCGTGACGTCGAGGACTGGAGCTACGCCGAGATCGCCACTCTTCTCGAGTGCAAAGTCGGCACCGTCAAGTCGAGGATCCACCGCGGCCGAGAGATGTTGCGCAAGATCGTCGCCCCTCAATGGAATGGAGTTGGCTCATGAACGACAGACACAAGATCCCCGACGAGACGATCAGCGAAGCTCTCAGGGAGCTACCTCGAATCGAGACCTCGCCCGACTTCACCCGACGACTCGTCGCTCGGGCCGAGAATGCCGAGTCCGAGCGCACCGGGACTACGCACGGCTGGCGTCTGGCGGCCGCAGCCGCTCTCGTCGTCGCACTCTTCGGTGGCTACTACTTGCAACAGCACAACAAGGCACAGCGCGCGATCGAGGAGCGTCAGGCTCTTGTGGAGCGCCAGGAGGAGCTACGACGGGACCTCGAAGAGATCCGGGCGCGCGTGGCCACCGCGCCCACTCTCTACGTCGGAACCGCTCGCAACGTCGATGTCGTCCTCGATCTCGAACCCTGGATCGGCCAGCCCGCAGTCAGGCCCGCTTCCTACACACCCAATCGCCAGTAGGCTGGAGTCCACACCATGAAACGCGACCACAGATGCATCCGAACGGCTCTCTTCTCCCTTCTGATTCTGGGGCTGCCATGCGCTGCCGGCTGGGCCCAGGAGCGAGTCGAATCGGCGGAGCGCCGGGTTCTCGTCTGGAAATCCGAGGGTGACCAGCTCGTCGAGATAGAGGCCGGTTGGGGCAATGAGGGCTTCCTTGGCGTCACGATGATCGATCTGACGCAGGAACTGCGCGGACACTTCGGAGTTCCCCTCGACCGCGGCGTCATGCTCTCCCGAGTCTTCGCCGACAGCCCCGCTCAGCTGGCGGGCCTCGTACCGGCCGACATCGTGACCATGGTCGACGGTCGTCCGATCGCCGCCGGTATCGATCTCGCGATGTGGGTCAGGGGAGCCGACGAGGGCACGGTGGCCGCCCTGGAGTTCTGGCGAGACGGCGACTCGGCCAAGGTCGAGATCCCTCTGGCAATCCAGGAACGGTCGCGTATCGACATCGCACCCCTCATCGAGCGTCGCATCAGGTTCGACTCGCCCGGGGCCATGCGGCTTCACGAGTCCGACCCTCACCTGGCGATCGACAAGAAATGGCTCGAAGAGGTGGTCGAGGTCGCCAATGAGCGCTTCTCGGACGCCGACTTCCGCCAACAACTCGAGGCCATGCGGCTGGAGCGAACCAACCTCCATGACCAGCTCAGACTCATGGAGGAGCGGCTGGAACAGCTCGAAGCTGAGCTCGCGCGCCTCAACGACGACTAGCCGCTACACTCGCAGGGTGAACCATGCCCTGATTCCCGCGGCCGGCAGATCGAGTCGCCTGGGTCGCAGCAAGGCGCTCTTGCCGTTCGGCGGGAAGACGGTGCTGGAGGCGCTGCTCGACACCCTGGACCGTGGCGGCGTCCAGCGCCTCCGGGTCGTCGCGGCGGCAGGCGACGCGCCCCTGGCCGCGCTGTGCAAGAGCAAGGGTATCGGCCTGGAACTCAACCGACGGCCGGAGCGCGGCATGCTCTCCTCAATTCGCGTCGGCGTCGAGGCCCTGGCGCCCGACCTCGGAGACGACGACGTCGTCCTCATCTGCCCAGTCGACTACCCGAGCATCCGTTGGCGCACGATCTCCAGCATTCTCGCCGCCGTTCCAGCCGCGGCAAGCGCCGCCGTCGTGACCTTCGACGGCCGCCGAGCTCATCCTCTGGCTCTCGCCAAGTCGGCGATGGCCGACCTCGAGCGGCTGGATCTGGAGGTCGGGCTGCGGCAGATCTACGAGCGCCGCGAAGTCCTCGAAGTGGCGGTCGACGACCCGGGAACCCGAGCCGACCTCGACACCTGGGCCGACTACGCCGCGCTCAGTCGCCCTAGATGATCCCGATCGCCCGCCGCTCGAGCTCGGCCGAGACGTGCCCGCCGATGAGGACCGACAGCGCCGCGAAGTAGAACCAGCTCAGCAGGAGCATGCCGCCCCACACGAAGCCGTAGGGCGTGTAGTCGGCGAGGAACTGCACCGCGACCCGGAAGACCACCGAGATCAGTGCCCACAGCGTCGCGGCAACGACCGCACCGACGAGGATCCGCCGTTTCGAACGACTCTGATCGTGAAAGGGCAGGAAGTAGTAGATCAGCCAGAGCATGCCCACCGCGACGAGGAAGATCAATGGCCATCGCAGGGAACTGGTCAGAACTTCGAAACCGAGAGGGCTCAGCAATTCCGGCCCTGCCAGCAAGGTGACGGCGACACCGAGCATAGAACCCAACGCCGCGGCCAGGAAGACCAGAGCGATCGCCCGCTTCTTCCACCAGCGACGCTTCCGGGTGACGCAGTAGGCCATGTTCAGGCCGTCGAAGAGCGCAGCGAACACGTTCGACGCGAAGAAGAAAGTCAGGAGGACACTCATCGACAGCGTTCCGGTATTCGACGAGGCCGTGACCTCCTCGACGAAGTTCTCGAGCACTCGAAACGCAGCGTCTGGGAGTGCGCTCCCCAACTGCACCATCACCCATCCGAAGGCGTCCTCGCCGCCCACCAGATTGGTGACGGACAACAGAGTGAGCAGGAACGGAAAGAGTGACAGGAAGGCGTAGTACGCCACCCGTGCCGCCTCAGCCTCGACGCGGTCTCTGTAGGCCGCTCGCCATATCTCGCGCCCGACGACACCGAACCACCGCACCAGCCCTTCCCACCGACTCATCAGATGACCTGCCTCAACCAACGCGCCCTTGCCGCCCGCCGTTCAATTCTCTCCACCGCCGCAAGATAGCTCGAACTGGTGCCCGTCGGACTCCATCGGCTGGGCCGCGGCAGAACCGCCGCAAGCCGTGCCGCTTCATGGCGGGTCAACCTGGATGCAGGCTTCCCGAAGAAGTGACGGCTTGCCGCCTCGCAGCCGAAGGTCCCCTCGCCGAACTCCGCCACGTTCAGGTAGATCTCCAGGATTCGCCGCTTCTCGAGGTGCCGTTCGAGGCTCCTCGTCAGCAGCGCCTCCCGCAACTTGCGGCGTGGAGATCTCGAGGGAGACAGCCACAGGTTCTTTGCCGTTTGCTGGGTGATGGTCGAGGCACCTCTCGGGAAACTCCGGGTTCTGATCGCCTCCCGGATCGCCTTTTCGACTTCACCTCCGGCGAAGCCTTGGTGACTGAAGAAATCGATATCCTCAGCCACCAGCACTGCGCTCTTGAGTGTATCGGCGATCTCACCGTATGGCACCCAGACCGAATCGACGGTTCTCCCGACTCTGTCTTCGTAGCGTCGCATGAAGGCCGTCCTGCCGGGGTTCTCGAGCGCCAGGACCGCTACATCGGGCCACAGGACGATCTCCACCGCCAGCCAGACCGCGACACCCCACATGAGCAACCTGAAACCGGCGCGAAGGCGACTCCCGACTCTGTCTTTCCGTCTCCGTTCCATCTCGATCTCGCGATAGGATACGCGCTCCATTCAGGAGATGCCCCATGAAGATCCGAGCTTTCCACGGTCTGAGGTACAGCGGCGACGCCCCGAACGCCGGCGCCAATGCGGCTCCCCCCTACGACCAGATCAATCCAGAACAGAGGGACGTCTTTCATCAGAGGGCGCATCACTTCGCCCACTTGATCCGCCCCGTCGCGGCCGGCGATCTTCACGCGCACGACAACAGCTCCCGGCTCCACTCCTCCTGGCTCGCCGACGGCATCACTCTGCGCGACTCCGCCTGCTGCCTCTACGCGAACTCCATCGAGTCTCCGACCGGCGAGACACGCTACGGACTGACCACTCTGATCGACATCGAGACTCCCGAAAGCGCCATCATCAGGCCCCACGAGGAGACCGTCGAGAAGACGGTCGCCGAGCGTCTCGACCTGCTGCGCAAGACGGGGATCGACTATGAGCCGATTCTCGTGCTGGCCAACGACCGAGGCGATCTCGATACCCTGCTGGCAGCGGACTGCACAGGCCCTAGCCTCGCCGACCACACCGATGAGTTCGGCAACATCCACCGGCTGTACGCCATTGGGACCCCCGAGCGCATCGAGGCGTACCGGGAAGCCCTCGACGAGTCCTATGGGCTTATCGCAGACGGCCACCACCGATACAAGACGGGACGCCTCTTCGCCTCCGAGGGCGAGGCCACGCGCGGCAGGGCGGCGGCAGCCAAGCTCGGGGTGATCACCAGCCTCTCCTCGTCGGCTCTGGCCATCGAGCCGATTCACCGGGCCTTGCCCACGCGCCTCGACCCGGCCCGACTGGCGGGAGTCTGCCTGCAGCAGACGCGATGGACCGGAACTTCAGGCTCGCAGCTCGCTGAGGCCGTCGCCCAGGCTCCTCAACCGACTCTGGCGCTGCTGTCGAGCGACGGCTCGGCTCTGCTGTGTCGACTCGATCCACGTCGAGGGCCGCGAGATCTCCCGGAGGCCGCGTCCGATCTCAGTGTCGTCCTGCTCCACCGGACGCTCTTCCCGCTCTGGGGGATCGCTGCCAGTGCAGCCACGGACGGCACCGTCAAGTATCGGTCCGACCCTGACGATCTCTTGGAGTCGGTGACCGGCGGCGACTTCCCGAGCGGGATCGTCCTCCCTCCCATGACTCCCGATGGCTTCGCCGCAGGCATCGCCGATGGCGACGTTCTGCCTCCGAAATCGACGCGCTTCCTGCCAAAGGTCGTCTCCGGTCTGGTCTGGGCGAGCCACTCGGACCCGATCGACTGATCATGCCTACCTTCCGCGGCAGCGGAGATGCTCCAGTCGTGCAGTTCGACCCCACGGTCGAGCTGTCCCCCTTCGCCCTCTTCCGCCGTCTGAAGGACGGAGAGGGCCCCCGCCTGGTCGATGTCCGGCCCGGATCCGGCGAATCTCCCGCCCGCTCCCTGCAGGGAGCCGAGACGGACTTCCACTCGAACTGGGTCCCGGCCGCCGACGACGAGCAAGTCGTCTTCTTCGACGACAACGGTACCCTGGCCGTCGATCTGGCTCGGCAGCTCCAGGCCGCCGGTTTCCCTTTGGTCAAGGCTCTCTTCGGCGGCCTCGACCTCTACGAGTTCTCGCTCGACCCGGAGATCGTGGGCAGCGAGACCTTCCTCTCGAGAGGTTAGCCGGCCGAGACCTCGCCGTCCTCGCCGACCTTCCAGGTCTCACCGGTATAGAGCAGGTCTTCGATGCGGCCCTGACCGCTCTTCTCCACCGCCTCTTCGATCTGACCGACCACCTGCGCCTCGTACGCCGGCTGCTCCACGGCCCGGAGAACTCCCACCGGGCTGGGCATCTCGGGCGGCAGCATGTTGGCCATCATGAAGGCCAATGTCGGGTTCGCCACGGTTTCGTCCCAGGTAATGCAATCGTCCGGCGAGCCGCCGTCGGCAAAATCGACGATCTCGAGACCGTTGTTGGCAAGGCGGACCCCGCGGTCCTTCTCCTTGCCGAAGACGAGAGGCTCACCATGCTTGAGATAGAGCGTCTGAGCGTCCCGCACGCCCTTCTCGGTCATGTAGCTGAAGGCCTTGTCGTTGAAGATGTTGCAGTTCTGGTAGATCTCGATGAACGCCGTCCCCTCGTGTTCTGCGGCCCGGTGCAGGATCTCGCGCAGGTGCTTCTGGTAGATGTCGACACTACGGGCGACAAAGGTCGCACCGGCACCGATCGCCAGGGCGAGCGGGTTGAAGGGTGCGTCGAGAGATCCGTGGGGGGTCGACTTCGTGCGCTTGCCCACTTCGCTCGTCGGCGAGTACTGACCCTTGGTCAGCCCGTAGATCCGGTTGTTGAAGAGGAGGATCTTCACTCCGACGTTGCGCCGCAGGATCTGGATCAGGTGATTGCCGCCGATCGACATCGCGTCGCCATCGCCGGTCGCGATCCAGACCTGGAGATCGGGCCGCGACAACTTGAGACCGGTGGCGATCGCCGGCGCGCGGCCATGGATCGAATGGAATCCGTACGAGTCCACGTAGTAGGGAAAACGACTCGAGCAACCGATGCCGGAGACGACGACGAACTTCTCCTTCGGCAGGCCGAGCTGCGGCATGATCGTCTGGACCGCCGAGAGGATGGCGTAGTCGCCACATCCCGGGCACCAGCGGACCTCCTGATCCGACTGGAAGTCCTTCTTGGTCAGTGTCGGCGTGTCAGTGGACATTGTCGGCTCCCAGCAATTCGCGGATCTTCTCGCCCAACTCAGAACGGAAGAACGGCTTGCCCTGCACCTTGGTGTATGAAGTGACGTCGGCCAGATACTCAGCCCGGAGGAGGCGGGCGAGTTGCCCCAGGTTCATTTCCGGAACGAGCACCTGCTCGAAACTCCCGAGGATGTCTCCCAACTCCTTCGGGAACGGGTTCAGATGCCGCAGATGCGCCCGACTGACCTCGAGGCCCTCGGAACGGGCGACGTTGACTGCGCCGGTGATCGCCCCCAGGGTGCTTCCCCACCCCAGAACGAGGAGCTTGCCCTCATTGGGGCCGTCGACCTCGAGAGGCGGAATCGAATTGGCGATTCGCGCGACCTTCTCCGCCCGCAGATGGACCATCTTCTCGTGGTTCTCCGCGTCGTAGGAGACGTTACCGGTCAGGTCCTCCTTCTCGAGACCCCCAACCCGATGCTCGAGGCCCGGAGTGCCCGGGACCGCCCAAGGTCGCGCCAAGGTCGCTTCGTCGCGAGAGTAGGGCAGGAAGTTCTCCGCATCTGAGTGGAACTCGACCTGCAGATCCGGCAGATCCTCGATCTCGGGGAGCCGCCATGGCTCCGATCCGTTGGCGATGTAGCCATCCGACAGCAGGATGACCGGGACCATGTACTGGATCGCGATCCTCGCAGCTTCCATCGCGGAGTCGAAGGCATCCGCCGGCGAGGCGGCGGCCACGATGGGCAGAGGGCACTCACCGTTGCGGCCGTACATAGCCTGCAGCAGGTCGGCCTGCTCGGTCTTCGTCGGCAGGCCCGTCGAAGGCCCGCCGCGCTGCACGTTGACGACGATCAACGGAAGCTCGACCATCGCTCCCAGGCCGAGCGCCTCTCCCTTGAGGGCCAGGCCGGGGCCACTCGTCGTCGTCACTGCGAGCGCGCCGCCATACGCGGCGCCGACCGAAGCGCAGACCGCGGCGATCTCGTCTTCAGCCTGAAATGTCGTCACTCCGAAGTGCTTGAACCGCGAGAGATCATGAAGGATGTCGCTGGCGGGAGTGATCGGGTAGGACCCCAGAAACAACGGCAGGCCACTGCGCCGACTCGCCGCGACGAGACCGATCGACAGGGCGGCGTTGCCCATGATGTTGCGATAGATCCCCGCCGGCAGGTGCGCAGCATCGACCTCGTATCGGACCTGGAAGGCCTGGGTGATGTCGCAGTAGTTCAGGCCGGCCTTCATCACCCGGACATTGGCGTCGGCCACGTCGGGCTTCTTCGCGAACTTGGTCTCAAGCCATCGTACGGTGGTCTCGATCGGCCGGCTGTAGAGCCAGTAGATCATCCCCAGGGCGAAGAAGTTCTTGCACCTGTCCCGGCTCTTGAAATCGAGCGGACTGTCTTCGAGCGTCCGCCGGGTGAGCGTGCTCAACGGCACCGGGTAGACCCGGTATGCGCTCAGCCCGTCCCCATCCAGAGGATTCGACTCGTACCCGGCTTTGTCCAGGTTGCGGTCGGTGAACTCGTCCGTGTTGACGATCAGAATCCCGTTGTTCTTCAGGTCGTCGATCGACTTCTTGAGCGCGGCGGGATTCATCGCCACAAGAACGTCCGGAGCGTCTCCGGGGGTGTGGATGTCGTAGTTGGCGATCCGAACCTGAAAGGCGGAGACACCCGGCAGCGTCCCCTGCGGGGCGCGGATCTCTGCCGGGAAATCAGGCAGCGTCGCCAAGTCGTTGCCGAGCAGCGCCGAAGTGTTGGTCAGCTGACCGCCGGTCAGCTGCATGCCGTCGCCCGAGTCACCGGCGAATCGGATGACGACATCTTCCACGCGCTCCAGGACGACGGACTTCTTCTCTCCCGGTGAATCGCTAGTCTCTGTGCTCAATGGTCTCCCCTTCGGGGACTAGAGGTGGGTGCTCGAACCCAGGCATTGCGCCTGAGCGGCCCTTTCGAATAACGCGATCGATGACAGGCATTCCATCGGAATAATCGGCCGAGAGGCCCCGGCCGAATTGATGCTAGCAGACGTCTTCGGCAGGAGGAAGAGAGGGACGAACGCAGCGACCGAGTTCGACGCAGGCCCGTACACGCCGGGCAGCGCCGCACTCTGAAGAGGCCGAGTAGCGTAGGATTGTGGCACCACTCCAGCGGTCGAAGCATGGAACTATCAACCGGGTTTCGCGTACTGCTTGAGTGAGGGTGAATCGAAGCCCTCGACCCCCGAAAATGCGCCCGTTCTCTCTCGTCCGACTCTTCTGGATCGCCATCCTGGCGGCTACCCTGCTGCTCGGACTCTCGCGCTTGATGGTCGAGACGATCTGGCTCCAGCATCTGCTGGAAGTCCTTCTCGCCAGCATCGGCACGCTGGTCGCCGTCGTCCTCCTCGCTCGAGGGCTCAAGGTCTTCCTCTGGCGAGTCGGGCGCCGACTCGCCTTCTCGTACTTCCTCATCGGGGTCCTCCCCATCCCGATGGTCCTCGTGCTCGGGGGCATCGGCCTCTACATGCTTTCCGGCTACTTCCTCAGTCACGAGTACCGCACCGCCCTGGCGACCGTGCACGCCGACCTCGACAGCGCAGCAGCGTCGAGCCTCGAGCGCTTCTCCGCCCGCGGCGTGTCTTCGAGTGTCGGCGACGCCGGAATCGAGTTGGCCTACTACTCCGACGGCAGACGCGTGGCCGGCACCGACGTGGCGCCGAACACCTGGCCCGCCTGGGTGGATGAGATGGAGGCGGAGAGTGACGCCAATGGCCAGGCGCGCTACTGGTCACTCGATGACGGCGCCCTGGCGATCGTGGCGACGGCGACCAACGGGCGTCAGTCGGTGCTCGCCTTGCGCAGAGGCCGCATCGATCGGGAGTTGGCCGCGCACAGCGGTTTCTGGGTGACGCTGCGGGATCCTGCCGCGGATGCCACGCCCGACACCGTCCGCCTGCAGTTGGGTCAGGGTGAGTACAACCTCGGGGATCCGGGAGCCGGCACCGACGAATCGGCTCGCGATGCCTTCTTCGGCATCGAGGGAGAGGACCAACCCTGGCTCGACCGACCCTTCCTGTGGTGGGTCGAGGTCGCGGGAGCGGTCTACTCACTGTCGGACGGTAGCGAGCATATCGAGTACCTGCGCGCTTCGATCAACGGCACCCCGCGGCGAGTGCGCGACGAGTTCTTCTCCGCGTCGGCCGACCTCAACGCGATGGTCTGGGCCTCACTGATCGCGGTGATCGGCCTGCTCTCCTCGATCTACCTCATCGCGGTTCTGATGGCCTTCTACATGATCTTCACCCTGAGTCGAGCGGTGAACCGGCTCAGTCGGGTGACGGATGCCGTCCGTTCGGGAGACTTCTCTCGACGAATCCCGGTGCGCCGACACGACCAGATCGGAGAACTCCAACTCTCGTTCAACGACATGACGGGCAGTCTCGAGACCCTCATCGAAACCGCGGCACAGAAGGAACTGCTGGAGAAGGAACTCGAGATCGCCCGCGATCTGCAGGAGAGCCTGTTGCCCGCCGAGGTTCCGGCGACCGAACAGGTCGAGTTCTCCACTCTCTTCGAACCCAGTGCGGCGATCGGCGGAGACTACTTCGACATCCTCCGCATCGACGATGATCGAATTGCCGTCGTCATCGCCGACGTCTCGGGCCACGGCCTGCCCACGGGCCTGCGCATGGCCATGCTGAAGGCCGCTCTCGTCATCCTCGTCCAGGAGCGCAAGCCGCCAAGCGAGATCCTGAAACGGCTCAACCGAATGGTGCGGGCCGAGAAGCGACAGCGATTCTTCGTAACGGCGACCATTTCGGTGATCGACTTCCGCAACAACACCCTCGAGATCACGAACGCGGGACATCCACCCACCTATCTGATCCGCAACGGGGAGGTCGAGGAGATACTCCTCGCCGGAAGCCCACTGGGCGCACTCGACGAGAACTACCGCCAACAGACGGTCCCGCTGGAACCGGGCGACGTCGCGGTCTGGCTCTCCGACGGCCTGATCGAAGCCAACGATCGGACCGACGCTCCGTTCGGATACGAAGCGACGGAGCAGGCTCTCGCCGGGCCCTCCCGCTCGGCAGTTCAGGTACGCGATCGTCTGCTGGCCGCAGTTGAGGCTCACACCCGAGGCGTGCCGGCCGAAGACGACCGCACCCTCGTCGCGATGCGCTACTTCCCGGGTTCGGACTCCACGTCCATCCCGAGTAGCGAGTAGACCCGCCGGATGTACTCGCGAGTCTCCCTGAAGGGAGGCACGCCGTTGTGTCGGGCCACCGCGCCTTCGCCGGCGTTGTAGGCGGCCAGAATCACCGGCAGGTCCTCGGCGTAGGTCTCGATCAGCTGGCCCAGATAGGCAACACCGGCATCGATATTCAGCTCGGGGTCGAAAAACTCACCGGCATCGAGACCGAGCTGCTTGCCGGTCGCGGGCATCAACTGCATGAGACCCCTCGCCCCCTTGTTGGAGACCGCCTGGGGATCGAAGGCCGACTCGGCACGAATGATGGCGGCGATGAGATCCGGGTTGACGTTGCGGCGACTGCCGGCCTCGTAGATCACATCACCGTAGGGCGTCTCCGGGACCGGACGGCCGGGTTCGAAGCCCAGATAGAGGTAGCCCAACGAGCCGACAGGCTCGGCTCGAGGTACCGCGAGCAGTGGCCCCGGCCGGGCCATCTCGTCGTCGATCACCCGCTCGATCCGATCGAGCGACAGGATCAACTCACCACCATTGGCCAGGCCGATGCTGGCGTTCTCACCTCGCACCTCGTAGCCCTCGGCCTTGAGGAACCGACCATTGTCGAGCACGACGATCTCGCTCTCGGCGGTGGCGGCCCCGACCATTGCGGCCAGGCACAGGGCTGAGACTCGTTGGAGACGCGACGTCGACATGGCGCAGAAACTCTAGCAGGCAGGCAGAACACCCTCGGGAGACTCTTACGACCGAGGATGGAACTCGTCATAGATGCCGCGTAGCCGCCGAGCATGGATGTGGGTGTAGATCTGGGTCGTCGAGATGTCCACATGGCCCAGCATCATCTGAACGGCCCTCAGGTCCGCTCCGTGCTCCAGAAGGTGGGTGGCAAAGCTGTGTCTGAGGACATGGGGCGAGAGCCCTTCGATCCCCACCCGTCGGCCATAGCCCTTGAGTATCTTCCAGAAGCCCTGTCGGGTCAGCCCTGCGCCGAGCCGGTTGACGAACACGAATTCGTGACGCCCCCGCATCAGGCCCGGCCGGACCTGCACGAGATACTCCGAGACCCACCGCTCGGCGTGCTCACCGATCGGCACGACTCGTTCCTTCCCACCCTTGCCGAAAGCCAGGAGGTAACCGACCTTGAGCGGCCCTTGCGGCCCGTGGTCGTCGGCATTCACCTGCAGTTGTGCGAGCGTCAGCCCTACGAGCTCGCTGACCCTGAGACCCGTGGCGTACAGCAGCTCGATCATCGCCTTGTCGCGCCTTCCCAGCGCAGTCTCCAGGTCGGGAGCGGCCAACAAAGCGTCAACCTGCACCTCGGAGAGAGACTTGGGGAGCGTGCGATCGATCCTCGGTGCCTGCAAGGTAGCCGCCGGGTTGTCGACCCGATCGCCCTCTTGAACCAGGTGATCGAGCAATCCCCTGACGGCGACGAGCGCACGGCGAATCGACCGCGGGCTGAGACCGGAGTCTCGCAGGCCGCGTAGGTGCCGCGAGACGAACGCGAGATCCACCTGCTCCCAGGTTAGCCCCCCCTCCCGGCGCTGCACCGTGAGTTTGGAGAGATCACCCCGATAGGCCGAGACAGTCCGCGGCGACAGGCCCCGCTCGAGAGCCAACGACTCGAGATAGCGCTCGACCAATCGATCGGGTGCACTCAGGGCCGGATCTCTTCCGGGGGTCACCACGATCGATCGAAGGGCGTCAGCTGTTGCCCACTCCCTCGGTCGGGCACAGAGCGAGGATCTCCTCCTCGGAGAGGATGCGATCAGACTGCTTCGCCCGATCGAAGACAGCCTCCACGACCTGCGCTTCGGGCTCGATCCCGTGCTCCTCGAGCCAGTAGACGACATTCGACTTTCCGCACATCGGCCCGACTTCGATGCGCTGCTTGAGCCCCACCATGCTCGCCGGCACTCCGGAGTAGATCCGATCGGCCAGCCAGTCGTCCCCCTTCGAGCGCGCCTTGATGATTGCCGCGGCGTGGACGCCGGTGCCGGTCCTGAACGCATCGACGCCGATCACGGGATAGTTGTCCGGCAGGGGGACCCCCGTCGTCTCGGCGACCAACCGACAGTACTCCGGCAAGCTCTTCAGGTCGCGATCCGACCAGCCGAGCAGATTCATGTTGATCATCATCAGGTCGATCGGCGTGTTGCCGACCCTCTCGCCGATTCCCAACGCCGTCGCGTGGAGCCGGTCCGCCCCGGCCGCAGCGGCGGCGAGCGAGTTCATGATCGACATGCCTCGATCCCGATGCCCGTGCCAATCGACCTTCACGTCCTCGCCGGTGGCGTCGACGACCTCACGGATGAAGCGAATCAGTCGATCGGCTCCGCGGGGCGTCGCATGGCCGACCGTGTCGGCGACGCAGACCCGCCGCGCCCCGGCCTCGACCGCGGCCGTGTAGAGCTGTCGCAGATCATCCGGTTTCGCCCGCGTCGTATCTTCGGTGACGTACATCACCGGCAATCCGTGGCGGACTCCCAGGGCGACGGCATCGCGCGTCAGCCCGGTCAACGTCTTCAGGTCCCAGTTCTCGGTGTACTGCCGGATCGGGCTCGAGCCGAGGAAGCAGGCCATCTCTATCTCGAGGCCGACCTTCTGCGAGATGTCGATGATCGGCAGGATGTCGGCTTCCAGCGTCCGCGCCGCGCAGTTGGGCAGGATCGGCAGCCTGGCGTCCGAAATCTCCTGCGCCAACCGGGTCACGTCGTCGACGACGTGGGGACCGGCTCCGGGGAGACCGATGTTCGCCGACTCGATCCGCAGCTTCGCCATCAGATGAAGGATCCGCAGTTTGTCCTCGATCACCGGCGATCTGACGGACGGCGACTGCAATCCGTCCCGCAGGGTCTCGTCGTCGAGTTCAACCCGCTTCCGCGCCGGTTGAAGATCCTCTCCGCCCGCGCGATTCCAGTCGAAGATCAACTCTGATTCGCTGACACTCATGGTCTGATTATAGGTCCTCCGGCGCGGCCGCCGCGGGAGAAGGCGTCAGCCCTGCGAAAGGCGCGAGGCGAGATCGTCGCCAACTCCGCTGGTCGTCTCGGAGCCGCCGAAGTCGACCGTCGTCACACCCTCGCGAATGCTCGCCGCCACCGCTTCGTCGACAGCCGCCGCGGCCTCGGAATGGCCGAGCTCTTCGAGCATCAGCCCCACGGTCACGATCGCTCCGAGAGGATTCGCCCGGCCGGTACCAGCGTACTTGGGTGCCGAGCCGTGGACCGGTTCGAACAACGACACCCGACCCGGGTGCAGATTCGCCGAGGCCGCGACTCCGAGACCGCCCTGGAGCGCCGCGCCGAGGTCGGTGATGATGTCTCCGAACATGTTGTTGGTCACGATCACGTCGAAGCGTTCGGGCTTGCGCACCATCTGCATAGCCAGTGCGTCGACGAACCAGTGCTCGGTCTCAATGTCCGGGAATTCGTCCGAAATCTCCGCGAAGCAGCGCTGCCACAGGCCTCCGGCGTACTGCATGATGTTGGACTTGTCCGACATGCACACCCGGCGCTTGCCGTGAGCTACGGCCCATTCAAAGGCGGCGCGGATGATGCGCTCGACCCCCTTGCGGGTGTGCAGTTCCTCCTGCACCGCGATCTCGTCGGGGCTTCCCACCTTGAAGCTCCCGCCCGTGCCCACGTAGGCCCCCTCGGTGTTCTCGCGAAAGACGACGAAGTCGATGTCGTCGGTCGTCTTGTCCTTGAGTGGGCACAGCGACTCGCTGTAGAGCCTGATCGGCCGGAAGTTGATGTAGAGGTCGAGACCGAAGCGGATACCGAGGAGGATGTCGGCCGCATGTCGCATGTCCGGGACCCGAGGATCACCGTACGCTCCCACGAAGATCGCCGAGTAGTTGTCCCTCAGATCCTCGAGGGCGCCTTCGGGCAGAGTCTCCCCCGTCTCCAGGTAGCGGTCAGCGTCCCAGTCGAGGTGAACGAGCTCGAGCGGAAGATCCCACCGGGACGCGGCCACGTCGAGAATCTTGACCGCCTCCGCGGTCACGTCCTTGCCGATTCCGTCGCCGGCCAGCACCGCGATGCGCTGCGGCCGGCGATCACGGGGGTGTGTCGTGTTCAAGCCCCACCCCCGACCAACCTGCACAAGTTCGCAGCGACGATCGCCAGGTAGTTGCCCATCGCGTATCCGAGAAGGGCCATGAGAATCGAGACCGGTACGAGAGCCTCGCGGTGGTACGCCGCGACCACGGGCGCCGAGGCGGCGCCACCGACGTTCGCCGCCGAGGCGATCGCGGCACTGTGCACATCCACTTTGAAGAGCCAGGCCCCCGCCAGGCAGAAGAGGCCGTGCACGGTAATCCAGATCGCCGCCCCGAGGAGGAACGCGGGAGCCTGAGACAATCCCTCGAGTGAGGCGACAGCCCCCATTCTCGCGACAAACACGTAGACGATCGCCATCGCGAGGTTGTGTGACGACGGGATTCTCTTCGCCGGCGTGAATGAGAGCGAGATCCCGAGGGTGCTGATCAGGAGCACGGTCCAGGTTGACGTACTCAGGATTGGTGACACCACCGGCAGTTTGGGCGCCAACCAACCGGCAAGCCAGGTGGCACCGGCCGCTATCGCCCCCAGGTAGAGAACATGGTGCGTCGCCGGCGGTCTTTCGTCGGTCGCTTCGAGTGCCGCCGCGGCCTCCATCTTCTCGACTCTGTCCGAGGCGACGCCGGTCCACTTGTTGAACTTCGGTGCCAGCCGTTTCGAAACGAGGAGCAGGGGCAGCCAGCCGACGTAGATCACGGTGTCGGCAAGGACGGCCAGTCCGAATTGATCGGCCGGCGTGTCCAGGCCCGCGGCTGCAGCGGCCATGTTGCCGGTCCCGCCGATCCAGGAGCCGGCGAGCGCGCCGAATCCCCGCCAGGCATCGGGCTCGAGCCAACGGTGGACCGCGAGGTAGCCCACGGGGGCACCGAGGACGATGCCGGCCGTACCCATGATCATCACGAGGACGCCCTTGCCCATGACCCGAACCGCCGCGCCGACATCCACCGACAGGAGCAGCAGGACGATGAACATCGGCAGACCGAACTGACGCAGCACGTCGTAGGTGGGCGAGCTCTCGGGCAGGACGCCGACGTTACGCAGCACCATCGGTGTCGCGTAGATCCAGATCAGAGGCACGATGTACTGGAAGAGCTTCCATTTCGTCCTCTTCTCGAGCCAGAAATAGAACGCGGCCACGCCCACGAGGACGGCGAGCACTGCACCTGGAGATTCGATCACCTCGGGAAGATATCAGACGCCCTGAGCCCTTCGACCCGACTAGCCGGGCGCGGGGACGCGGCGCGGCAGCGCGCCGCGATCGGCGCCACAGAGCTCGAAATCCAGAGGCATTTCGGGACAGAGCCAGGACGAATGCACCTCCGGCCAGGGCTGTTCACCGCTCGTGGGAACCAGACGACGCAAGAGGGTGTCCTCCCGGGCTTCGACCTGCGCCGGCCAGAGGGTCGTGACTCCGTGGCAGGTCTCGGTTCGTACCAGGTGTCCGGAGACCAGCTGGTAGCCGCGATCCCGGCGTCTGAAGTAGTCACAGGTGCGCTGCCAGGAGCCCAGGTCGGGGCCGAATCCAACAGAGGGAGTTCCCGGGCAGGCTCGCAATCGCAATCTGCCGTCGGCCGCCCGTGCGCGCCAGACCCAACTTTCCGCCTCCGGATCGCGCGACGGCCGGGGATAGTCGAACCGGCCCTGACGCAGCCCCGCCTGGCCGGCGGCCTGGGCCAGGGGAACGACCCACCCGGGCACCAGCATGGCCGCGAACAGGACCGACGGAACGCCCTCACCATCGACGACGTAGAACCGGACGTTCAGCTGGGGGTGGGCCACACGGGGCCATGGGAGATCCCTCAGTCGCAACGAGGTCTGGCGAAAGAGGATTGCCGAGACAAAGCCAAAGCGCCGCGAGCCAATCGAGTGGAGCTCGTAGCGTAGAGCCTCGGGCAACTCGGGCAGCCGTGCTTCCGGCAGGGCCCAGTTGACGTAAAGGCAGTCCCGGACAACTGTTCTCAGATGCATCTCAGGAAGCGCCACCAGCTTCTGTTTGTTGCTAGAGTGCGCCGGTTCAACCTATCAGGAGCTCTCATGCTGAAGAAAGTCCACCCAGTCATCGCCGCCATCCTGCTGCTCACCGCGTGTGCCCCCAGCCCCGACGCCGTCGACGGCGACCGATTGGGCCTGTCTGCCGACGGCTACGCCGCCGCCGACCAGATCCGTCAGGAGGCGCTTCGCGAGGTCATCGCCAGGCTCGCCAGCGACGAGTTCGAGGGGCGCGGCCCAGCGACCGACGGCGACCGACGGACTCAGGAGTACCTGATCTCCCGGCTCGAAGAGATGGGCTACGCCCCCGGCGCGGCCGATGGCGAATGGCTGCAACCCGTGGACATCGTGAGCGTCACGACGACGGCTCCGGAGACCTGGACCTTCTCGGGCGACGACGGCTCTGTCGATCTCGCTCACTGGGACGAGTTCATCGCCTCGTCCGGTCAGCAGACGCCGAGTTCCGACATCGACAGCGCCGATGTCGTCTTCGTCGGCTACGGCATCCAGGCGCCCGAATACGATTGGGACGACTACAAGGGCCTCGACGTCAGCGGCAAGGTCCTGCTGATGCTCAACAACGACCCCGACTGGCAGGACGACCTCTTCGGCGGCAGCCGACGCCTCTACTACGGCCGTTGGACCTACAAGTACGAGATCGCAGCCGAACTGGGTGCCGCAGCCGCGATCATCATCCACACCACCCCGTCGGCCGGATACCCGTTCAATGTCGTGCAGACGGGCTGGACCGGCGCGGAGTTCGCTCTGCCCGTGGGCGATGCGCCCACGATCGCGTCTGACGCCTGGGTCAGCGAGGCGGCGGCCCGCTCACTCGTCGAACTCTCCGGCCTGGACTACGACACCCTCGTGGAGTCGGCTCGCAGTCGCGATTTCGCACCGGTGGACCTCGGATTGACCACTTCACTGCACCTCGAGAACGAGATATCCAGCGTCCAGACTGCCAACGTCGCAGGGCTCCTCGAGGGCAGCGACCCCGAACTCAAGGACGAGGTCGTCGTCTACACGGCTCACCACGACCACATGGGCATCGCCCAACCGGACGAAGACGGGGACGCGATCTACAACGGCGCCCTCGACAACGCCGCCGGTGTCGCACAGGTCATGGCGATCGCCTCTGCCTTCAAGGCCCTCCCCGAACCTCCGCGCCGTTCCGTCCTCATCCTCTTCGTCGCAGCCGAAGAACAAGGGCTGATCGGATCCCAGTCCTACGCGCAGAGTCCGACCTTTCACCCCGGGAACATCGCAGCCAACATCAACCTCGACGGCGGCAACATCTGGGGCCGCACCCGCGATCTGACCTACATCGGCTACGGCAAGTCGAGCCTCGACGCCGTCGTCGACGCCGCGGCGGCGCGACAGGGGCGAACGGTCCTCGCCGACCAGTTTCCCGACCGTGGCTTCTTCTATCGCTCCGACCAGTTCAATTTCGCCAAGATCGGGGTGCCGGCGATCTATCTCGACACAGGCACCGATTTCGTCGATCGCCCGACCGGCTGGGGTGCGGAGCAGATCGAGGCCTGGGAGGACGCGCGCTATCACCAGCCGTCGGACGAACTCGAGGACACCTGGGTCTTCGACGGCATGGTCGAAGATACACAGCTCGCGTTTTACTGCGGTCTGTCCGTGGCGCAGGCCGACGTCATGCCGACGTGGAACGTCGGCGACGAGTTCGAAGCCGCCCGCCTGGAGGCGCTCGCACAGCGGCCCTGAGGTCGACTCCGGGTCAGTCCAGCTGAGCGTGGCTGCCGTCGCACATCGGCTCGCCACCGGTCCGCTTGCAGCCGCATAGGGCGACCCGTCGCGTCTCCTCGATCTCGACCAGCACCGGCCTGAAGTCGCTCCCCTTGTGCGCCCCGTCGCAGTAGGGCTGGTTCTTCGACTGGCCGCAGGAGCACCAGAAGTACTTCCCGGGCTCGAGTTCCACGACGTAGGGCTTCTTGCTGGCGATCACGGGGTCGGACATTGGAAACTCCTTGTCGATCTGTCGTCAGGCTGATGGCGTCAGCGAGCGATCGAATCGGGCGAGACAGGCCGCTCGATCCTCGTCGGACAGGAAGGCCTGCTCGAAGGCTCCTCGTGCCAGCGCCACCAACTGCGAGCGACTATAGCCGAAGGCCGAAGCCAGGTTGCAGTACTCATCAACCAGAGTCGTGTTGAAGAGCGGCGGGTCATCGGAATTGACGGTCAGTGTCGCGCCGGCCTGCCGTAGACGGTCGAACGGGTGGTCCTCCAGGCTCTCGGCGTAGCCCAGACGGATGTTCGATGTCGGGCAGACCTCGAGGGGAATCCGTCGCTCGACCAGGTCCTGGAGCAGTGTCTCGTCGCGCACTGCGGCGATACCGTGGCCCAGCCTCTCGGGCCTGCAAATCTCCAGGACCTCGCGCATCGCTTCCGGGCCGAGCTGCTCGCCGGCGTGCGCTGTCGTGCGCAGGCCCTCCCGGCGGGCCGTCTCGAAGTGCTCCCCAAAGGGAGCGACGGTCACCCCCTCCATGCCTGCCAACCCGAGAGCGACGACCCCGCGATCACGATGCGCCAGTGCCCACTCGAGCGTCAGATCGGCTGCGGCGGGAGCGATGTTACGAACGATGTCAGGGATGAGGCGAATCTCGACTCCCAACTGATCGCGGGCTCGATCGATCGCCTCGCCCAACGCCTGCGCAACCTCCTCGCCGTCGACCCCGTTGGCCAGATGGGTGGAGATCGTGAAGTGAACTTCGGAGTAGACGACGTTCTGGCTGGCCTGGCTCGCAGCGAAGTCGTCGAGGAGCTTCTGGAAGTCCTCCGGTTCGCGCAGGCAGCGAGAACAGGCCAGGTAGATCTCGATGAAGTGAGCGAAGTCCTCGAAGCGGAACCACCGTCTGAGGCCGGCCTCGTCGCCCGCCGGCAGCTCGACCCCGCGCCGGCGCGCCAGATCGAGCAGCAGGCCGGGCCGCATCGACCCCTCCAGGTGCACGTGCAACTCAGCCTTGGGCAGGGCCTGAACGAAAGCCCGCAGATCGCTGGCGTCCATCGAGGTCAGGAGGCTTGGTCGCCTTCTCGAGCCTCGGCGAGCCGGGTCAGCACGCTGTCCGGAACCAACCCTTCTAGATTGCCGCCGAAGAAGTAGACCTCCTTGACCAGCCGGCTGGAGAGGTAGATGTAGTCCTCTCGAGGCATCATGAAGACTGTCTCCACCGAGGGATTGAGTCGGCGGTTCATCAGCGCCATCTGGAACTCGTACTCGAAGTCGGAGACGGCCCGTAGTCCTCGCACGATCGCACGAGCCCCCACCATCTCCGTGTAGTCGACGAGAAGGCCGGAGAAGGCCTCGACTCGGCAATCGTCATACTGAGCCAGCTCGGCCTCGATCATCGCCACACGTTGCTCGGCGGAGAATGTCGGATCCTTGTCGTGGTTACCCAGCACGGCGACGACGACTTCGTCGAAGACCTTGCGACAGCGCTGGACGATGTCCAGGTGTCCGTTGTGTATCGGGTCGAACGAGCCGGCGTACACGGCGACACGGGAATCCCTCATCGTTGCTCCTCCAGAAGGTCGTAGGTCACGGTATTGAAGGCACTGTCCATCACCCGCAACAGGACCAGGCCGGCGCCCTGCGGCGATTCCACTGCGAACACCTCCCGCTGGCCATCGGTCAGGCCATCGACGGGCTGGACCGGCTCCCACTCTCCGGCGTCGACGCTCACCTCGACCGACCGGATGGGGCTGAGGGCGTCGGCGACGACGACTTGCGAGCCGGAGACCGAGTCGAGAGCGGGCGGAGAGTTGTCGACGACGATGGGCTCGGAGAGACGTTCAGCAGTCAGGGCGGTCTCGATGCCGTTGCCCGGGCGGTCACTCGCCTCCAGGCGGAAACGGTAGACACCGTCGGGCAGCACGGTGGAATCGAAACCGTAGTGCGCCTCGTCGAGATCCGCGTCGATCGGCAACCACGTATCCCCCCCACCCTCGCGCCGGAAGCTGAGGGCGTAGGCCAGAGTGTCCTCATTGGGATCCTCGGCCTCCCACCTCAAGGTCAGGAAGCCGCGGCGCCAGAGGGTCTTGAATCGGCTGCCATTGCCCGAGGACGAGGGTTCGAGACGAGTGAAGATGCCCTGCCGATTCGGATGAGCGGGCTCGTAGACCTGGTCGCCGGGGTTGAATGTGGAGGGCACCAGGACCTGGCCGGGATCCATCGCCTTGAAGGCCGAGATCCGGGGTTCTCCGTTGTTCTGTCGGTACGAGACGCTGACCGAAGAGACGTTTGCCTCGCTGCCGGCCGCCGCGCCGAGATCAAGGCGCCACTGGACGTAGCGACCTGGAGCCAGCGACTCGAGATCGATTTCCCGACCGGTCATCGGGTCCGTCCAGTCGTTCCATGTAGCATCGGGCTCGGCGCTGAGGCCGCTGCGCAATGCGAAGCGAACCGCCTCCTCGGCAGCGGAGGTGCCACGCCATCGTAGCGAGCCGAATCGGGCGAGTGAGCCGGCATCGAGAACCCGGCTGACATAGCGACCGGTCGCGTCCCCGTCAGAGCCGGTGCGATGCATCGCCGCCGCATTGGTCGTCGCCAGGACGGGACCACGCCCCTGGAAGATACCGACCAGCTGCCGATCGTCCAGAGCGGCCTCGAGAGCCAGCCCGCCATCGACCAGCGAGTAGAGCTTTCCTTCGACACCGGTGCCGATCCAGAGTCGACCGTCCACCCAGCCGAGAGAGTAGACGGTCTCCCGTGCCAGGCTTGCGACTCGGCGTACGCCACTGGTCGTCCCGTGCAGTATCGCGGAACGCGCATCGCCACTCTGCTCGGCGGGAGTGGTGATCTCTACCGATACGCTCGCGTCACTCCCCTCGTCGGCACCTTCGGACGACTCGCTCTCCCGACTCTCCCGAGCCTGCTGCGTAAACGACGCCTCGAGCGCGACTGCGGCGGCGTACCAGCCACCCTCGCCGTCCCGGGTGAACGCAGAGACCTCGCTCTGCTCGGCGTCGAACAGGGTGCGAACCGTGCCCGAAGCGTCGACTCGCTGGACGAGGCCGGCACCGACCGTGCCCAGGAGGACCGCATCAGAGAGGGGAAGGAGGCTTCGGATGTGGATCTCATCGCTTTCGAACAGGATCCGGTGATCGCCTGAATCCGAGACCGAGTAGAGGCGCGCCGAGTCGCCGGTCCCGACGAGAAGATCTCCCCACGGTGCCCGGGCGATCGCCCAGATGTAGCTGTCCTCCGGGTCGAAGACCTCAGCGACTTCTTCACCCCGAATCGAATAGACCTTGCCGTCCGGCGACGAGCCGACGAAGACCGTCCCGTCGGGATCTGTCCACAGTGCGAAGATTTCCGGCTCGGGCGCCGTCCATAGGGAGGTCACCGAACCGTCGACCGCAACTCGCAGTACCTGCCCTGAATTGCCGGTCCCGAGAACCCAGCCATCTCCCGCGGTGGCCGCGGTGAAGACGAAGGGCTCGTCGATCTGAGCAAAGCGGTCGAAGTGCGGTGCCCGGCGCAGGACACCGTCTGCGTCTATCGCCAGCCCATCGAGCTCGCCGTCCAGCAGGTCCTTGCGAGTCTGCTGCAGGAAGAAGCGGACCTGTGTCGCCCGCGCCGTCTCGACGCCCGCCACCAGCATGGCGGTGAATGCAAGTCCGATACACACCGAGGCACGCCTCTTCATCAACCCTCTCCCCTCTCGACTTCCAAATCAATCCGGACCAGGCCTGTGAGCGGCACTCCCAGCTCCTCGACTTCCTCCTGACGAATCGCCGTCCCCAGCGCCGTCACCGAAGTTCGGTCCCCGGCGTCCCAGATCTCCCGGATTGAGCCGGGCAGACGGGGCATCGCCGCTCCATCGACGTTGAGTCCTCTGTCGGGAGCCACTCCCAGGACGGCCAACTCCGAGCGGCTGTGGAGCCCGCCGAGGAATCCGAGTGCCTGCGAGATCCGCACCGGGCTGAACTGCTCGAGCTCCAGTCGGGCCGCGTCGATACTCGTTCCGTCACCGATCAGCAGGACATATCGGCCGGGCCGCAGGTCGCGTGGGAGATCGATCTCCATCCGATGCCTGCGACTCTCGCCCCGGTACGGGTCGAGCTCCACGTTGAGCGTCACCGACGACCCGGCGCGAACGACTCGCCGGGAGGGATGTGCTGCCAGGATCCGGGTGGTTCGTCGTCCGGGAGTCTGATCCACCCGGATATCGATTCCGGAGACGTCGACATCCGCCAGGACGTTGTTCTCCAGATAACCCACCAGACTCAACATGTGCACGGCGGCCTCGACTGCTGCGGCCGGGCCATCGAAGACCTGCCGGACGAGCAGTGGCGGCCTGCCATCGAGGAGAATCTCGGCCACGAGCTCGAGCTCCCGCTCGCCTCCAGCCCCCGTCGTCGCGTCGAGCGCGCCGAGAAGTGTGGTGGCAACCAGGGGTCCCGCGATCGGCGCCACGCGGGCGATGCGAACCGAGAAGTGCCGTGTTCTGCCGCCGTTGATTTCGATCGTGACGGGCAACGTGGGCGCCAGAGCACCCAGGGTTCCGCGCACACCCGAAGGGCGATCGCGGTCGAACCGACCGATTGTCCGCCCGATGTTGCCGACCTTGAACGAGTTGATCAGACTGGGCACGACCGTGACGATCTCGGCCGTCGCCATCGGTACCGCGATGTCGCCCATCGACAGGAACGGGTGTCCGAAGGCGAGAATCGAGTCGCCGTATCGGTCGGTGACCGTACCGGTCGCCGCCAGCCTCAGATCACCATCGATCAGAACGGCGGCCACGGCGTCGCCGGGCTGCAGGTCCTCTCCCAGAGCCGTGGCCTGGCCCGCCGAAACCACCGGCCCCACGGCCTCAGCCAGCAGGTCGCGCGTCCCGACCCCCAGACCGGAGCTGCTCCACAGGAGGCCGGAGCTCTGCCCCTCCGGCAGCCTCACCAGAGCGCCCAGCTCGCTCGCGAGGCGCGCCCTGGCGTCGACACGCTCGAATAGATCAGGCAGCGTCGACGACGGTCCAGCGGGTCCCCCCTGGCCCTCCGCCTGGCTGTTCGCCATCCTGCGCATCGCCTCGATCGGCGTCACACCGGCCACTGCCCCTTGCGACAGGGCCCAACTGAACGCCACCGCGCCCATGAGTCGGTCCTCGACGTAAACCGGGCTGCCGCTCATGCCGGCGATCACACCGGTTTCCTCTAGCCCGTGACCACTGAGACGGGTGAGGATGTAGCTGGTGTCCGGGCCGACGTTGTGCCAGACCCCGAGGACTTCGACGTCGAACGGCTCGGGCTCGCTACCCGCGAAGACCGACCAGCCCTCGCCCTTGAGACCGGCCTCGACTTCCGTCAGCGGCAGGACCGGACCGGGTGCCGAGTCGGCGCCCATCGTCAGGACACTCACCGCAAAAACGGCCGCCGTTCGCATGCACAGTTTTGGTTGCATTCCGGACTCGCCTCGTCTCCAAAAGAGAATCTGCATCCATCCTCAGAGATTTCCACAGAAGCTGCGGAAAACCGACTCGGAGGATAGCCTAATGACGCCTCACCTGACGAACAGACCGGAGGTCGGGAAGCGGCCCTGGCGCAGAACGACGAGCCCGCCCTGCTCGACGGCGACTATCGTCGAAGGCGCACCGCCTGGCATTCTCTCGTCGTGGATGACCACCGCGGGAAACCCCGTCAGGAGACTCGACACCTCCCCGACCGTAGTCGCCGGCGGCTCTCCCGATCGGTTGGCGCTGGTTCCTGTCACCGTTCGTCCCAGTTCCTCGAGAAGCCGCCGCAACGGCTCGTGATCGGGAACACGGACGGCGAGCGTCGACATTCCGAGCGCCGACGCCACCGGCCGGGAAAGGGGCGCAACCACCGTCAGCGCCGCCGGCCAGGCAGCCATGGCCGGCGCCAGCGCGGGATCGTCGAGCCTTACACCCAGGCCCGTCAGATCCTCGAGGGTGCCGCCCAGGACCGGCAGCGGCTCGGTCGCCGCCCGCCCCTTGCAGCGCATCACAAGCTCGACGGCTACCGAGTTGTCGGCATCGACCGCAAGAGCGTACGTCGACTCGGTTGGGACCGCCACGATGCCACCGGCCGCCCAACAGCGCTCGAGGATCTGTGGTGAGTCACCCCACCTCCACAGTCCCGGGCCCGACCCGGTTCGGCCATCCGTCGACTCCGTCACCGACCGAGCTTAGCCGCGAATCGTCGGATGCGGCTAGCGGATCTCGACCTGGTATGTCTCGACCACCTGAGTACGCCCCTCCTGGCCATCGATCAGCTGCAGGGTATAGCGCCCGCTCTCGAGTCGCTGCACCGGCAGAGTGACCGTAAAAGTCCCGAGTTCGTCTCGCTCCGGCTCGACGGGCGAACGCCAGACCTCCTCCTCCTCGGCGTCGAGGATCACCAGTCCAGTCACCCGCTGCCCGGCGCTCGTGCTCGAATTCAGGATCAACGCGACCGAGCGGGTCTGGCGTGGAACGACGACCAGGCGCTGTTCCTCTTCCTCACCCCGCAGAACCATGTCACCGGGGAAGAGATCGATCACCGGCACATTGATCTGAGGTTCGGAGAGAGCGGCGACCCGATCGCCCAGGCTCTCGATCTCCTCGTCCTTCTGCGCAATCTGGTCGACCAGATCACTCTTGCCGGCCGCGAGCTGGGAGTTCTCGGTCTCCAGCACGTTGACGCGTTGCTGCATCTCTTCGTCGGTATGCACACCATCTTCGGCTGCCAGCAGCTCTCTCAGCTGCTGCTCCGCACGAGCCAGCTCGCCGGCGCTCTCCCTGTTCTCCATCCACTGCCAACCCGCCAGGCCGAGGCCGAGGACACCGAGGATCGAAGCCGCCATCGCCAAGCGGGGCCAGCCGGTGACCGGAGGAGCACTGGCAGGCCGCTCGAAGGGGATGACCCCCTCCGGCAGTTCAGCACTCGTTGGAGCGCTCGCCATCAGCGCCTGGCTTTCGCGAACCAGCTCGAGCTCGGCGGCGCCCACCGGGGAGACTGACAGATAGCGCTCCAGCAGGTCGGTCGGAACGTCGGGGTGCTCGCCATCGAAGGCATAGCCGATCACGACCTCGCTCGGCAGCCGATGGCCGTAGACTCGCGCCGCGTCTTCGGTCTCCTTCAGCTCCTGTCGATTCTCCGCGGATTCGGCAAGAAGTCGCTGAACTTCGGCCGATTCCTCCTCGCCCAGGCTGCCGTTGAGAAGCCAGGGAAGGCGTTCAGCTAGATATCGATCAGATGGCATGGTGTGTGACCTTTCGGCTCAGGACTCCTCTGCTCCTCGTCCCGGTCTCGTGAGTTCTCTTCCTCTCACCGGATACCGGCGTCCGGATCAGGGAATTGTTACGTCTCCTGGCCCAGCAACTGATCGCGGAGTTCCAGTGCCTTCTTCCGGCATCTGAGAACCCTCACCCTCAGTGCTCCTTCCTTGGCTTCCGTCTGCTCGCTCATCTCTCGGTAGCTCAGTCCGGCGAAGATCATCTGCCAGAGCTTCCGGCACTCTTCGGACACCTGCTCCATGACCTTGGTCAGTAGATCCGTGGTCGAGAGGGAGACCGACTCGTCCCGCATCTTCCGGTCAGCGATCTCCTGAGCCTCTCTGGAATCCTCGACGTCGGTCCAGCGCCACCGCGACGCCTTCCGCACAAGATCGAGGCAGGAGTGATTCACCACCCGCCAGACATAGGTCTTGACGCTCGCGTCACCCCTGAACTGGCCACTGGAGAACGCCTTGAACACCTCGAGGCGCACATCCTGCAGGACGTCGTCCCACTGGGACGCGAGTCTCCGGTAGTAAGAGCGCGCCGCGCTCTGAATCCACTGGTCGACCTCGGCCACAACCTCGGCGTCGCCGTCCAGATAGGCTGCTATGTAAGCGCCGCTGTCGTCCCTCACGCGGTCCCGCCCCCCGGTGCTATCGTTGCTGAGCCTTGCAATGCTGTCGGACGACCGAGGGGAAGTCAATGAGACTGTCGGTGAGCGTAGTCGGGCTGTCTGCCCGTCGCGTGGGGGGGATGACCGTGCTCCTCCTGGGCCTGGCGACGGTCGGCTGGGGTGCGCCGGCCGCCGGCCCGCCGGCCCTGGCGACAGGCACCGTCCTCGATCTCGACATCGCGACCCTCGATGGCTGGGCAATCGACTTCGAACCCGTGGTCGAGAGCTATCTGGAACTGGTCGTCGAGCAGCGAAGCCTCGACGTTCTCGTGACGATCCTGGCCGTCGACAACCGCGAACTGGCCACGGTGGACGGTCCCTCCGGTATCGGACTCGACGAGAGGCTCGCCCTGCGCCTCGACGCCGGACGCTACCGGCTCAGACTGACACCGGCGGCCGGAGATGAATCCACCGGCCGCGTCCGGCTTCGGGTCGACCAACTGAGGCCCTGGGCCACCGGCGACGCCGAGCGAGTCGGCCTCGTTGCGCTCGGCCAGGAAGCGACCCATCTCGATGGCTCGAGCGCTCACAAAGACTGGCAGCGCTCCCATGAACTTTCGCTGAAGGAACTCGAAGGCTGGCGCAGCCTCGGTGAAGCGGGGGCCACGATCAGGACGTTGAATCGAATCACCTCCCTGGAGCGAGCCTTCGGGGACACCGAGGCTTCCATCGCTCACGGGCGTGAAGCGGTCCGACTCAGCCTCGCCAGCGCCGACTCCGGAGCCGAGGCGGCGAGCCGCTACTGGCTCGCTCAGAGTCTCAACCGCGAAGGGTTGGTCGAAGGGGCGGAGAGCGAGTTCGATCTCGGTCTCGCCGCGGCGAGGCGAGCCGGCGACCTGCGGCTCGAGGGACGCATTCTGAACTGGCAGGCACGACTCTGCACCCGCCGGGGGGAGCTCGACGCTGCACGCGTCCTCTACGAGGAAGCCCTCGAACGGCGACGACGCGCCCACGATGTCCGCGGCGTCAGCTCGATCGTCAACAACCTCGGGACCCTGGCCCGGGATGTCGGTGATTTCCCCACGGCTCTGGCCTATTTCCGCGAGGCCATCGAATCGGCATCGCGTCAGGGCTCATCGAGCAGCGCGCGGCTCGCGGTCGGCAACCTCGCCGGCCTTCTGCTGAGTCGGGGTCAGTACCAGGAGGCTCTCGACGTCCTCGAACGCACTTTGGTCAGCTCGAGAGAGGCTGGAGATCTTCGCAACGAGGCCTTCCTCGGCAGCCAGCTGGCGAGCATGCTCCTCAGATTGGGCGACCACGAACAGGCGCGCGGGCTCCTGCTCAGGTCTCTCGAGATCGAGCGTCAGCGACGGGAGGCCGTATCTCAGGTCGACACCCTATTCCACCTGAGCCGAGTCGACTCGAGCGAGGAGCGCTATCCGGAGGCTCAGGCCTACCTGGACGAAGCCTACGACCTCACCCAGCGCCACCGACTGCACATCCAGGCCACCTACGTCCTGAGGGCCCTCGCGGACCTCGACCTCGCCCTGGGTCGCCCTGCGCAGGCCGTCGAGAGACTCAAGCTCTCGATGGGCGCTTCCGGAGCCTCGGACCGTCCGATCGCCCAGGCCCGGAGCCTCATGGTCCTCGCGGAAGCCCGACTGGCCATGGACGACCCCGACAGTGCCATGCAGACACTAGCCCACGCAGCCGCAGCGATCGGTCCGATCGCGGCACCGGAGACGAGATTCGACATCGCACGGCTGCGAGCCCGAGTGCTGCATCGGCTCGGCAGGCTGTCCGGGGCAATCGGAGAGGCCGAGCAGGCTCTGGTGATCGCCGACTCGCTCCGCTCCTCTCTCGATGACGCCGACATGAGAGCCAGTTTCCAGGAGAGGGTTCGCGAGGCCCACGACTTCTACGTCGGGCTGTTGCTCGAGATGCACGACAACGAACCCGGGGCAGGTTACGACCGACGCGCCTTCCTCACCTTCGAACGTGCCAAGGCTCGCAGCCTCTCCGAACTTCTCACCACGGCTCGCTTCGGCGCCGAACAGCGGATCGATCCGGCGCTACTCGAGATCGAGCGATCGGCCTCTGCCCTGGTCGCTCAAGCCCGCGAGCGACTGGCGTCGACGGCCGACTCGACGCAGCTGGAGGCCCGCACGCGGGACTTTCAGACATCGACTCTGAGGCTCGCCGAGGCGGAGGCCGAGATTCGCCGCTCGGCTCCGCAATACGCCGATCTGCGCTACGGCCACCGCCACAGTGTCGAGGACATCCAGCGCGCCCTGGGGCCGGAGAGCGCCTTGATCGAGTACGCCCTGCGGCCCGAGGGTTCCGTCGCATGGGTCCTGACGAGCGATCAGTTCAGCACCGTCCGGATAGCCAATGAAGAGACGATCTCGGACCTGGCCATCGAGCTGCGAGACATGCTCCCCCAGCCCTCTCGCCGCGCTTTCGGCCAGCTGCAGAGGCGCTCACGGCTCCTGGGCGAGCTGCTGCTCGGCGACGTACTGGTCGCAGCGGCCGGGCGGAGACATCTGGTGATCGTGCCGGACGGCCCACTCGCCTATGTCCCCTTCGAAGCCCTGCGAATCAGAGATCGCGAGACGGATGGCGAAAGGTACCTGATCGAGGACTTCGCAGTCTCCTACTCACCGTCGGCCGGCGTCCTCCTCGCCCTGGGTGCCGACGAACGCAATCGCGAACACGACTCGACCCTGGCTGCCTTCGCCGATCCCTCCCCCCCGGATCCGGCCCGTTCCGCCTCTGGTGCACCGGGCCGGGAGAATCCGGTCTGGAAGCGCTTGCCCGGCAGCCGACGTGAGGTCGCCGCCCTGGCTGCCGCCCTAGGTGAAGAGGGTGTCGCCACCTTCGTCGATGCCGGCGCGAGCGAGCGGCGATTCAAGAGTGAACCGTCAGTGCGCAAGGCGCGATGGATTCACGTGGCCTCTCACGCTCTGGTCAATGAGGCCATCCCCGGCCAGTCGGCGGTCGTCCTCGCAACGGACGGGGAAAGCGGCGAGGACGGCTATCTCACCGTCCAGGAGGTCTTCTCTCTTTCGCTCGAGGCGGAGCTCGTCGTCCTTTCGGGCTGCGAGACGGCCCTCGGACATCAGCTCCGCAGCGAAGGCCTGCTCGGCCTGACGAGAGCCTTCCTCTACGCCGGCGCCCGCGGGCTGCAGGTCAGTCTGTGGAAGGTCGCGGATCTCACGACGCCGAGACTGATGGCAAGCCTCTACCAGGCCTTGAGTCGAGGCTTGGAGCCCGCGGCGGCCCTCAGGGAGGCAAAGCTGGAGAGTCTGCGCGATCCGGAACGGGCGCATCCCTTCCACTGGGCCTCGTTCGTCCACGTCGGGGAGGCCCACAAACGCAATGAGGATGCTCTCCCGAGCACCCTCATTGGAACTAATTGAACGGCACGAGGGTCAATCCTCTTCGGGATCCTTCTCTTCGTCTCCGCTCGCGCCGTCGGTACCGCCGCCTTGTCCCTTGCTGTCTTCGTCGTCAGGCATAACTCTCTCCTTGAAAGTGGCAACTACGGATGCTTGTGAGCATTCTAACAGATGGCTAGCTACCTGACTTCGAGGCTTCGATCAGTGCCTCGGCGTGAGAGAGGGACAGGTCGCTCATCTGATCGCCCGCCAGCATCCTGGCGATCTCCTCGATGCGATCCGCCTCGTGAAGCCTCTCGACCGTCGTGCGCGTGCGTTCCTTCTCGACCCGCTTGAGAACGCCGAGGTGTCGATGGCCGAAGCTCGCCACCTGAGGCAGGTGGGTCACTGCCAGAATCTGGTGGTCGCCCGCGAGTTGGCGGAGCTTGCGTCCGAGAGCCGAGGCAGCTTCTCCGCCAAGCCCGGCATCGGCCTCGTCGAACACCATCGTCAACCCGGCCTCCCCCCTCTGCCGCACGGCAAGCCGCATCGCCAGGTAGATCCGCGACAGCTCCCCTCCCGAGGCGCTGGTCGCCAGAGGTCTGGGAGCCTCACCGGGGTTGGCCGCCAGAAAGAGCTCGATCTGATCGAACCCGTCGGCGCCGAAAGCCACTCCATGCCCGCCCAGGACGAGCGCGCTGCGCTCCTCCGGCTGGCGTGACAGTTCGACTGAAAGCCTGGCCCGAGCCAGCGCCAGGTCTCCGAACTGCGCTTCGACACGCTTCACCAGCTCCCTCGCCCAGTCCTTGCGACCTGCGGACAGCTTCCGAGCCGCCTCGGTATAGGCCTCGAGAGCGCTCGCCACGTCAGCCTGGAGCGTCGCGCTGTCCTCGATGTCCCCTTCGAGCTCCTCGAGTTCGGATGCCGCTCCAGCTCGATAGGACAGGACTTCGTCGACCGTCTCACCGTACTTTCGGCATAGACGATCGAGAAGAGCCAGGCGCTCCTCGACCTCGTCGAGGCGGCGAGGATCCGCCGAGACGCGATCGAGGCCGCGCCTCAAGCTATCCGCCACTTCGGTCAGCCGGATCCGTGCTTCCTCGAGCTCGCGCACCCAGCCGTCTGCATCGGTCTCCCACTGCCCGATGGCGGTCAAAGAGCTTTCCACCCTGGCGAGGCGCTCGACGACGGCACCATCCTCTTCGCTCAACACCAGGTGCCCCTGCCCCAACGCCGCAGCGATCTGTTCACTGTTGCGCAGTCGATCCCGCTCGGCTGCCAGATCCGAATCCTCTCCGGAGACCAGACCCGCTGCCTCGATCTCGGAAAGCTGGAAGCGGAGGAGATCGACGCGTTCGCTGTGAAGGCGCCGATCGCCCCGAACCCGATCGAGTCGAGCCGCGAGAGCGGCCCAGGTCTCATGGGCGGCCGCGGTCCCTCGCAGGAGCTTCTTCGCATCGTCTCCGCCCGAGGCATCGACGAAACCACGTTGAACCTCCGGCGTCGCCAGGCCGAGTTCCTCGCGCTGAGCGTGAATGTGCAGAATCGGCTCCGTCGCCTGCCGCAAGAGCTTGAGGGTCACCGGCTGATCGTTGATGAAGGCGCGGTTCTTGCCCTCGCGCCCGATCTCACGACGGACCAGGAGATCCTCGTCGTCGATCTCCACGCCGGCCTCCGCGAGGTCTGCGCGCATGGCGTCGACCAGATCGAAACGCCCGCTGACGACGAGCTTGTCGGTACCGCTGCGCACCAGGTCCGTACTCGCTCGAGCTCCGCGCAGGAGCGCCAGAGAGTCGACGACGATCGACTTGCCCGCTCCCGTCTCGCCGGTGAGCACGTTGAACCCCTCGCCGAACTCGACCGAGGCTTCGGAGATCACCGCCAGATTGCGAACGTGGAGGTCTCTGAGCATCGCCGAGAGCCTATCCGAACGAGCCCGTCAGGCCGAGGGGATGAAGTCCGGATCCTCCTGCGCCCGGCGCTCGAAGGTCAGGAAATCGTAGTAGCCGCAACGAGTGCTCCCCGGATAGGTGCGGCAGATCGCCGGTCGCGCGTCGTAGATCGTGCACTGGCGAGTCTCCTGGTCGAGGAAACGGCAGACCGAATCGTAGACGTGATCCTGACGATGACGCAGCACCCGCTCGTCCTTCTCCTCGCCGGCCTTGGTGAACTTCTTGCGCGCCTTGGCGAAAGACAGTTCGAAGAACTTGGCCAGCCGCCGGATGTCACGGTGTGTCGTCTGGATCCGGGGATACGAGCAGCAGTAGGCAGGGCACTTGTCGCAGTTGTAGAAGACGGGCTTCGGGCGCTCTCCCACCCTAGCGGCCTCGCCTACTGGAATCGGGCAATCAGCGCTTCCTGGTCGTGGACGCTGATCCGGTGCGTCGGGTCGACCGAGATGAAGCCGCTCTCCTTGAAGTCGACGATGACCTGGTTGACTCGTTCGCGCGACGCGCCGACGAGAGACGCGACGTCAGTCTGCGTCAGGCGTAGCGGGATACGCATCCCCACGGGCTCGATCGGCTCGCCGTACTGCTCGGCAAAGGCGACGATCTGGCGGGCCACTCGGCCTCTGACGTCCAAGGTCGAGAGCGCCTGGATCTGCTCATTGGCCAGCCGCAGGCGGCGGGCGGCCAAGCGCACGAGGTTGTAGCTCAGCTCGTTCATCTGCTTCAGACAGCGGTGGAACGAGGTCCTGTCCATCGCCAGAGTCACACACCGCTCAAGGGTCACGACATTGGCGCTGCGGCCGGCGCTACCCACCATGCCCATCTCGCCGAAAGTGTCGCCGGGTCCGAGGAAGGCGAGGATGACTTCCGAGCCGTCGATCTGGTCGACGTAGATCTTGACGGTCCCTTCGAGCAGGATGAAGACCAACTCTGTGCGATCGGCCACCGTGATGACGTTCGTGCCTGAGGAGAACGCCTTCTTGTGTAGCAGCTGATTGAGCTGCTCGAGATCGTCCTGGGCGACGTTCTCGAACAGAGAAATACCGGAGAGTATGGATAGATCCTCGACCGCGGGCATGACGCCTCCTCCAGTTGGCCTTTGAAACAGTCTAGACGCGATCATAACAGGCAACGCATGAGTTGAACGGGCGCAGCCTAGCAGTGCGACACATCACGGCGATGTTGCAATGCCACAGCTTAGAGAATCGCAGCTATTTCATGCCGAAAGTAGCTCGCATGACGTGCATTGCCACCGTCGGGTTCTCTCGCAGACGGCGAATCGAGTACTGATACCAGTCCGGACCGTAGGGCACGTACATCCGCAGTGGATGCCCGCGGGAGATCAACAGATCGCGCAGTTCGGCGTCGACCCCGAAGAGCATCTGGAACTCGTATGCCGACCGGTCGATCTTCATCCGATCGATCAGGGTGCAGGCGGCGCACGCCAGGTACTCGTCGTGGGTCGCGATCCCCACGTATGCGCCCTGGGCGAAGAGCTTTTCGAGAGCGGCCACGTAGTGATGTCGAATCGTCTCGAAGCCCTTCCAGGCGACCTCTCGCGGTTCGACATAGATCCCCTTGCAGAGCCGGACGTTGGCCCCGGTCTCGGGGAGTTCGGCAATGTCGTCGAGCGTCCGCCGCATGTAGGCCTGGAGGACGATGCCGACATTGCTGAACTCGGCCTGGAGATCCCGGTAGATCGCGAGGGTGTCGTCGGTGCAGGAGCGATCCTCCATCTCGACCCGAACGAAGTTGCCACGGTCCTTCGCCACTCTCGCGATCCTGGCGATGTTCTCCCGGCACAGGTCGGAGTCGATCTTGAGACCCAGCTGAGTCGGCTTGACCGAGACGTTCGCGTCGACGCCGGCCTCTTCGAAACTCTCGAGCAGAGCGATGTACTCATCGACGGCTTCGGTCGCCCTGGCAGGCTCGTGAACTTCCTCACCCAGCACGTCGAGGGTCGCCATCGCCCCGAGCTCGTTCATCGATCGGGCCACGGCCAGAGCCTCCTCCCGCGTCTCGCCGGCGACGTAGCGCCGCGCCACGCGCCCGACCAGCGCCTTGGGGACGAGGGGGACCGTGGCGACTACGATGCGGCTGAAGAGACTCACAGGGTCGTCCCGGCGCAGGTCAGCTCGGGTTCGCTTCGGCCGCGGCCCCGTTGCCCGACACCCAGCGAACCGACTTAGAGCATGGGCAGGCGCCACCCACCCGTCGCAAGCTCGGCATCACCCGGGCCGCATCCTCGGCGGTGATCTCGCCGGAGTCGACTCGACGGAGCTCCTCGACGTAGTCCCTGAAGTCGCTGCTGGCGCGGTAGGCGTCCGGCAGGTGTTTCGTCAGGTGCTTGAGGTACTCGTCGAGGTCCTCGAAGCTCTCACCCTCCCAGCCGGTCATTGAGAAAGCGGGCACGCCACGACGACGGAAGAAGTGGGGGTGGGGCGCATGGACCAGCTCCTCCCAGGTGATCCCGCGCTGGCTCTCGCGCTGATCGAGGATCGCGTCGAGCAGCGCCTCCGCCTCTTTGAGCTTGAGCTCCGGCAACCTGGCACGGACGTAGCGCATATTCAGATCCCGAATGAGCTTCTCGACTTCCTCGTAGTACAGGCCCTGGGCCTCAGCGTTCTTCATCGGCTTGAGGCCGTAGCGCACGTTGGTGCCGCCACCCCTCTCGTCACCGAACATCTCGAGGCCCCGAGGCAGCCACTTGTTGAGCACCTCCTGGATGTCTCCCGAGGTGATGTAAACGCTACCCTGAGCCGCCTGTTCCATCCAGCGACGCATCGGAACGATGCCCGCCGCCAGGTGAAAGGCCTCCTCACGCAGCATCTGCGGCATGCTCTCCGCCATCGGCTTGTAGGAGCTGATCCTCTGCATCTCGAGCTGGTACTTCCCCACCCTGTCGATAAGGGCACAGAAGGTCGCGTTGTCCACAAAGGAGTCGAACTCGATGTTGAACGCGCCGAGGACGTGAGAACCCGTCGTCATCGACAGGATCTCCTCGACCATGTCGGCGCCCTTGACCTCGGTCACATTGGACCAATCATCCTCGAGCAGCAGATGGAGCATCTGGTAGCCGTGGCGGAGCTCCTCGGCCATCATCCGCAGAATCCAGACCTGGTCCTTCTCGTCCTGAGCGCGAGCCAGGGTCAACCGATGCTGCTGGATCGAGCCGAACTCGGTGCTCGCTTGGGCTCGAATCGCGCCCAGGAGATGAGCGGCCTGCTTGGGGTCCAGTTCCGACGCCTTCTTCGCCTTCGGCTGGCCGATCAGATCACCGCACTCGACTTCGTCGCACATCCCGACCTCGCGGAAGGCGCAGGCCTCGAAACGCGGCTCCTTCGGAAAGTGCTTCTCCCAACTGTCCATCAGGAAGGGGTAGTCGGGGAGGAACGTCTCCCGCCACTTGATGACCGCACTGTGGAACTGCTTTGGAAGATGCGTCTTGGTAGTTGCCATCAGAAGTCCTCAAGCAAGGGTCTTGACGAAGGGGGTGAGGCCGGCCTGCTCGAAGCCGAGCGCCGTGAAGAACTGCGCGATGCCGTCCATGTCGCTGTCGACGAGGGTTCGCACTGAGGTGGCTCCGCGGCTCTTGAAGTAGTCCAGCATCGCCTCTGCCAGGTGTCGACCGAGCGCTCGACCGCGGACCTCAGGATCCACACCCATCACTTCGATCCAGCCGGTCGGTTCCTCGAGTCCGAACTCCCCGGAGCGAACCTCGCCGAGCATGAACCCCACCACCTTGCCATCCAGCTCCGCGACCAGAGAGGCCTCGGGGTCGCGGCGCATGTAGTACCCGAGGCGAGTCTCCCAAACGGCCGGTCGGTACTCGCCACCAATCGTCTCGTCGAGCCCGGTAATGGCGCCGAAATCCGTATCCTCCAAGGGCCGAATCTGCACTTCAGCAGTCGTATCACTCATCATTGACGTTCTTTTCCTGGATTGGATCGAGGCCGTGGGCGACCCCGGTCGGGACGAGTAGATTGTAATCGCCGCCTCGATTCGGGGCAAACACCCGGACGGGTGGCAGAGGGTTCCCTAGCGGCTCGGGCCGGCGATCCGATGAAGAGCCTGCAAGAGCATCAGCAGTCCTACAGAACGTCGCCTAGATCGGAGCCGGCGACTCGATCGACGCCACATGCTCGTGGGCATGGTAGCTGCTGCGCACCAGCGGCCCGGACTCGCAGTGCTTGAAGCCCAACCCCAGAGCGAACTCGCGATAGGACTCGAATTCATCCGGATGCACCCAGCGATCGACCGGAAGGTGCTGCCGGGTCGGCTGCATGTACTGGCCCAGCGTCATGACCTCGACGCCCGCGCCCCGGATGTCTTCGAGGGTCTGTTCGACCTCGGTGCCTGTCTCACCCAGCCCGAGCATGATTCCAGTCTTGACCACGCCTCGGTAGGCCCCGTCGTCCCGTCGAGAGGCTGCCTGCGCAAGCAGGTCGAGCGACCGGTCATAGCGACTGCCTGGCCGCGCCTTGCGGTACATCGACGGAACGGTCTCCATGTTGTGAGAGAAGACCTCCGGTCGGGCTCCGAGCACGATGTCGAGGGCGTCGTGCACGCCGCGGAAGTCGGGGGTCAGGACCTCAACGGCGCAGGCAGGGCTCGCCGAATGGATCGCTCGAATCACCTCGGAGAAGTGGCGCGCCCCGCCGTCGGGCAGATCATCGCGATCGACTGAGGTGATGACGGCGTGGTCGAGCCCCATCGTCGCCACTGCCTCCCCCACGTGCGCCGGCTCCTCGACGTCGACACCTGGCGCCGGGCGGCCCGAGGTGACCGAGCAGAAGCCGCACCTGCGGGTGCAGATTTCACCAAGGATCATGAAGGTCGCGGTGCCGTGCTCGCCCCAGCACTCGTAGATGTTGGGGCACCGCGCCTCCTGGCAGACCGTGTTGAGGCTGAGCCGGTCGACCAGCTCTTTGACCTCGTGGTATCGCCGCGGCGTCGACAGCTTGATGCGCAGCCACTCGGGCCGCGGCTCACGAGGCTGCGCGCCGATCTGTACCAACGAAGGTGGGGCCGTGCCGCTCATCGGCGGGAGTCTACAGCGGTCCCCAAGAGAACTCTACGGGCCCTGGGCACCGAGCAGATGCCGCTCGAAGAAGAGAACGGTCAGCTGCTGAAAGAGATCTCGATTGTCCTTCTTGCCGAAGCCATGCCCTTCGTTGAGTGCATTCATGTACCAGACCTCGTAGCCGGCTCCGCGAACATCGCGGACGATCTGCTCCGATTCCGTGACCGGTACACGCGGGTCGTTCTGACCCTGAGCCACGAAGAGAGGCGTCGTCATCCGGTCGGCATGCCGATTCGGACTGATCTTCTCGAGATGCGCCCGCATTGCCGGTTCGCGCTCGTCGCCGTACTCGGGCCGACGGAGATCGCGACGGTAGTCCTGAGTGTTCTCCAGGAAGGTCACGAAGTTGCTGATCCCGACGATCTCGACCGCAGCCGCCAGGCGGTCCGAGTAGTGGACGAGCGAGGCCAGCACCATGTAGCCACCGTAGCTGCCGCCGTAGACCGCGACCCGATCCGCGTCGAGGTCGGGCTGAGAACCGATCCAATCGAGCAGGGCACCGATGTCTCGGACCGAGTCCTCACGCTTGAATCCGTTGTCCAGCTGAAGATAGCTCTTGCCGTAGCCTGATGAGCCTCTGACGTTCGGCGCCACGACGGCGACTCCCAGTCTCGAGACCCACGTCTGGAAGGTGCTGGTGAAGCGCGGCCGGAACTGGCCCTCAGGTCCACCATGTATCGACACGACGACCGGGAACGGCCCCTCGCCGGCAGGTCGATAGACGAAGGCCGGAATCGAGCGATCGTCGAAGGTCGGATAGCGCACCAGCTCAGGCTCGACGAAGGTCGAACTATCCAGGCCGCCGACCTCGCTGGTCGTCCAGCGCTCGAGCGAGGCTTCCCCCTGGGTCGATGCGACCTCGAGCGTGTAGACATCACTCGGACTGGTCGAGCCGTTGAGAGCGATGGCCAGCCGGGAGCCGTCGGGGCTGAATCCGAGCTTGCCGAAGACCCCTGGTGGAACCCCTGTCACCGGCTGGTAGTCGCCGTTGGCCGTGTTCATGAAGTAGAGCCGGCTCAAGCCGTCCTCATTGGTCTCGAAGGCGGCGAGGGACCGGTCATCGGTCAGGACGAAGTCACTGACATCCCACTCGATCCCCTCGGTGATCGCAGCCATCGAGCCGTCGGTCAGAGACCGACGGTAGAGGCGCCGGAACTCACCGTCGGCATCGGCCGCCAGCCAGATGCCCTCGCCGTCCGGCGTGAACCTCGGCGACACACCCAGGTAGCTGGACGGACTGTCACCCCCACCCACGACCCGCGTCATTTCACCACTCCCGACGTCGACGACGTGGATCCGCGAGTCGTTGGCGCTGACGTAGTTGGCGATCAGGAGCCGCTCGCCGTCGGCACTCCAGTCGCCGGGCGTCCAACTCGTTCCGTCGGGAGCTTCGACCAGCAGCCGGGCACTCTCCGGTCGGTCGACCTCCATCAGCCAGACATCATTGGATCGCCCATTGCGGCGAGTACTGAGGTAGGCCATCTGCCGGCCGTCGCGACTGAAGGAGGCACTGCTGTTGCGGGACTCGCCATCGGTCAGCAAGCGGCGCTCCCCGGTCGAGGGGTCGAAAGCAAAGAGCTGGAAGAACTCCGAGCCGCCAACATCCATCGAGAAAACGAGCTCACCGGAGCCGGGACGCCGGAGAGTTCCTCTCACGGGCTCCTCGAAGAACGTGAGCTGATGGCGTGCACCGCCCGGAGCATCGACCCGGTGAAGCTGAGAAACTTCGCCGAAGCGAGTTGAGATGTAGATCGACTCACCGTCCTCGGTCCAGTCGCTGAAGCCCGCGCCGCGGACGTTCTGGAAGCGGTTCAAGCTGTCGATGAGCCGTTGAGGCACTTCCGGCGTCGCCTGCAGAACGACATTCCCGTCATTGACAGTGCGCTCCTCCACTCCCTCGGCAAACGAAGGTCCGGCGATCGACAGGCATATCAGGCACAGGATCAGGGCTCCAACTCGCATGACTCCTCCTTTCGGCCGGCTGCGGCAGGCCGAAAGTAAGGATAGCAACCTTCACATCTCTACTCCACGAGCTCGAATGCAACGTCGAGAGCCGGAGCACTGTGGGTGAGCCAGCCGACCGAGATCACATCGACCCCGGTCGCCGCAATCGCCCGCACCGTCTCCCGCGTGACGCCGCCCGAAGCCTCGGTCAAGGCTCGCCCGCGGCAGAGCCGGACCGCCGTTTCCAACTCTTCGAGGCTCATGTTGTCGAGCAGAATGGCCTCGACTCCGACGGCGAGGGCCTCTTCGAGCTGCTCCAGGGTGTCGACCTCCACCTCGACCCGCACGAGGTGCCCACACCGTTGACGGGCTCTGTTGACCGCATCCGCGATCGATTGCACTGCCAGCAGGTGGTTGTCTTTGATCAGCACGGCATCATCGAGCCCGAAACGGTGGTTGCTGCCCCCGCCGACACGGACGGCATACTTCTCGAGAGCCCGCAGGCCAGGGGTCGTCTTGCGAGTGCAGGCGATCCGGGCGCCGCTGCCCGCCACGCGCTGCACCAGGATCGACGTCGCAGTCGCGATTCCCGAGAGGCGCGCGAGAAGATTGAGGGCGGTGCGCTCGGCGGTGAGCAGGTGTCGGGTCAAACCGCTGATCCGTGCCAGCGACTCTCCGGCACCGATCTCGGCCCCCTCGGGAATCAGTGCTTCCAGCTCCGCCGCCACATCGAGAGTCCCGAAGGCCGAGAGAGCGATCTCCACACCACAGACCCGGCCCGGTTCGCGCGCCATGACGAGAGCCGAGCTCTCGTGTCTAGCGGGGACGAGGGCCTCGGTCGTGAGGTCGCCAGCGTGCCCGAGATCTTCTTCCAGGGCTCGCCGTACGACGGGCTCGTAGATCACATGGGAGAGTGATGCCACACGATTCGACTCGCGCATCAGCCCGCCCCGATCTCGAGCATTCGCTCGACCGCCTCGCGAGCCCGAAGCGCCGTGAACGAATCGATCTCGACCCCATGCTCCCCCCTCTCGAGCGCCCTGCGGATCTTCGGCAGGGTGATCCGCTTCATGTGCGGGCAGAGGTTGCAGGGGCGTACGAACTCCACACCGGGAACTTCGACCGCCACGTTGTCGCTCATCGAGCACTCGGTGACGAGCATCACCCGTTCCGGACGCCTGTCCTTCACGTAGTCGATCATTCTCCCGGTCGAGCCGACGAAATCGGCCTCCTCGAGAACCTCCGGAGAGCACTCGGGGTGGGCCACGATGTCCAGGCTCGGATACGACGCACGGTAGCCGCGCAGTTCGACGGCATCGAATCGTTCGTGCACTTCACAGTGCCCGTTCCACAGAACGACGTCGACGTCGGTCCGCGAGGCGACGTAGCGCCCGAGGAACTCGTCGGGCAGAAGAATGACCCTGTCGGTGCCCAGAGATTCAACGACCGCCACCGCATTGGCGGAAGTGCAGCAAACGTCCGACTCCGCCTTGACCGCTGCCGAAGTATTGACGTAGGTCACGACCGGAACCCCGGGGTTGCGCCGACGCAAGTCGCGGACGTCTGCCGCTGTGATCGAAGAGGCCAATGAGCAACCCGCCTCGAGATCCGGAATCAAGACGAGCTTCTCCGGACTGAGGATCTTCGCCGTCTCGGCCATGAAGTGCACGCCACAGACGACGATCACTTCGGCCTCGGTCTCAGCACCCGCGCGAGCCAGCGCGAGGGAGTCACCCGTGAAGTCTGCGATCGAGTAGAAGATCTCGGGGGTCTGGTAGTTGTGCGCGAGGACGACGGCTCTGCGCTCCCTCTTCAACCGCTCGATGGCCACTATGTGCGGTGCATGCACCGCCCACTCCACCGGGGGCACGACTCCGGCGAGTCTCTCCCCCAGTGTCACCAGCGCGCCCTCGGCCCGGTTTGAACGTTCTGCCTGGATCCCCACTTGCATCTCCCTTCCTATGCTCCTCATGAGCATAAGAGCTATTAATGCTTATTCGGAGCATAAGTGTCAAGAGCTCGCTTCGAGACGCCCGGTGTCGCCCTCTAGGACGAGCCGCTCGATGCCAGGCGTGGCAGGCCGACGCCAGGCGAGGGACGCTCTCGCACGACCGTCGAGCGGAAACGGAAGAGCTCAGCCGGGCGCCCGCCCGTCCCGTGGTCCCGGTCGCCAGTCCCCTCGACCAGACCGCCCTGGGTCACCAGCCGCCGGAAGTTCTGCTTGTGGAGCTGCCGGCCGGCGAGCGCTTCGGCAACGCGCTGGAGCTGCAGCAGGGTGAAGAGTTCCGGCAACAACTCGAAGATCACCGGTCGGTAGCGGATCTTCCCTCGCAGCCTGCCCAAGGCGGTGGCGAGCATCCTGCGGTGATCGATGAACATCGCCTCACCCAGCGAGCCGTCATCCGGCTCCGGGTGCATCCTGTCCGCCAACCCCGCCTCATAGAGGAGCTCGTAGCGCTTGAGCACACGCTCGCCGTCCCAGGGCGCCCCGGAGAGCCCGAAGGCCAGGTCACACCGCTCGCGTCGGGAGGCCGTCCGCCCGACGCGGGCCATCCACTGCCTCAAGGCGGGCAGAACACGATGCCGCAGCATGCCCGGCTCGCCCCCTCGCCAGTCCTCCCAGGGCAGGAAGTCGTAGATCGGACGCCAGTCCGCCGCCAGAAGGGCTCCCTCGCGCACCAGAGCGAGGTAGACGATCGACAGCTGGCGGTGGCGCCCTCCCGGAACCCGGTCGCGATCACCGAAGGTGTACAACTGTTCGGCGTAGCCGAGCTCGAGGCCACTCTGCTCCTCGACCCAGTCTCTCAAGCCGAGCTCCAACGTCGGATGAAGTTCGGGATCGAGCAGGCCCCACGGCAGCGCCGGCGTCCCCTCCCGATCCACTGTGAGCACCCGCGGCTCGTCCTCGGTGACCGCCACGATCACCGCGTTCAACCCAACGGCGAGTCGGTCGCTCATCGCAGAGCTTCCGGGACCGATGATCTGTCGAAGACCTCCGCAAAGTGGCCACCTACCACCTCGGCGACCTCCGGCAGTGGCGGCGTTCGACCGGTCAGGCTCTCGATTGACGCCATCTCCACTCGGTCGAGGCCGCAGGCGACGATGCCGTCGAAGAAGCTCAGATCGGTCGACACATTGAGGGCGAAGCCGTGGAGCGTCACCCATTTTCGGATGTGAACCCCGATCGACGCGACCTTCCGCTCCCCCACCCACACCCCGATCTCGGGTTGGGCCCGGCGCGGCTTCGCCTCGATCCCGAAGTGGCCCAGTGTGCGCAGTAGCACCTCCTGCAGGTCGCGGACGTAGCGCCTGATGTCCTGACGATCCGGTGAGAGGTCGACGATCGGGTAGCCCACGAGCTGTCCGGGCCCGTGGTACGTCACCTGGCCGCCCCGACTCGATCGCGCCACAGACACGCTCCGGCTCTCGAGCCAACTCGCGTCGGCCAGAACGTCGGACTCGCTGGCGTTGCGGCCGACCGTAAAGACATGTGGATGCTCCAGCATGAGGAGAGCATCGGGGGCCGCCTTACCGATCACCGCCTCCCGCCGGGCCTCCTGCATCGCCACGGCCTCGTCGTAGGGGACGGTCCCGAGAAAGGCCGTCTCCAGCACGCGTCGCGACGTCGAGACAGAGGTCATCTGTCGATTCTTGCAGAGTCAGCCTGTCCTCGACCTCGGGCGCACGAAAAAGGGCCGACGCAGCGTGTCGGCCCTCGAAGATCCTCTGCCACTGCCCCTAGAACGCGTCGAGCTCGCTCCAGGTCTCCTCCACCAGGGTCCGCTTGATGTGGTTCATGAAGTGGTCGGCGTTGGCGCCGTCGACGAGCCGGTGGTCGTAGGTGATCGCGAAATAGGACATCGGCTTGATGACGATGGTGTCGTTGCCGTCCTTGTCAGTGACGACCACAGGCCGCTTCTCGATCGTGCCCAGACCGAGAATGGCCACCTGCGGCTGGTTGATGATCGGCATCCCCATCAGAGAGCCGAACACTCCGGGGTTGGTGATCGTGAAGGTGCCGCCCTTCAACTCATCGGGCAGAAGCTTCTTGGATCGGGCCCGGTCCGCCAGGTCGTTCGCGGTGCGCGCCAGGCCGACGAGGTTGAGTCCGTCGGCACTGCGGATCACGGGGACCAGCAGCCCCCAATCGAGCGCCACGGCCATCCCGATATTGATGTCCTTCTTGTAGACGACGTTGGTGCCGTCGACCGATGCATTGATGATCGGATTGGCCTTCAGCGCCGTCGCCACGGCCTTGAAAATGAACGGCATGTAGGTCAGCTTCGTGCCGTGCGCCTTGAGAAAGCCCGCCTTGGCGCGCTCTCTGGCGCGGTGCACCCGCGACAGATCCATGTGGAAGACCGTCGTCACGTGGGCTGAAGTCGCCTTCGAGTAGGTCATGTGCGCCGACGTGATCTGGCGGATCTTCGACATCGGCTGAATCTCGACGTGCTCGCCCTCGGTGAAGGCCGGCACGAAGAAGCCACTCGGAACCGGCCGCTGGCTGGGAGCCGGGATGACCTCGGTAGACGACGGGCCCGCTCCGCGCTCGCTGGGGGCGGGAGCCGGAGTCTCGCCCACAGGAGCACCGGCACCGGAATCGACGAAGGCCAGGATGTCCTTCTTGGTCACTCGACCGTGGATACCGGTTCCGGTGACGGCTCCGATATCGACACCATGCTCGGCCGCGATCTTGCGCACCACCGGGCTTGACGCGGTCCGCACTCGGTCGGCCTCAGAATCCTCGTCGCCCTCTTCCGCCTCGACTTCGACCGCCGCCGCTTCTGGCTCCTCCGGAGCCTCCTCGACAGCCTCGGTTGCCGTCGCGACCTCGGCCTCTCCTGCGGCAGCGGCCTCGACCTCGGGAGCCGACGCGCCACTCTCGCCTGCGTCGCCGATCATCGCCACCACCTCGTTGACGGCGATCGTGTCCCCCTCGTTGCCCCTGACCTCGAGCAGAACTCCCGACTCCGGGCTGGGAATCTCGGCGTCGACCTTGTCGGTGGAGATCTCGAAGAGCGGCTGATCGCGCTCGACCGTATCGCCGACTTTGACCAGCCAGCGCGTGATGGTCCCTTCGGCGATCGACTCACCCATCTGCGGCATCAGAACTTCGGTAGCCATGACTTAACGCGTCCTCTCGTTGCCAGCGGTCATCGACCGTCTAGGAGTGAATTGCGTGTCCCACCGCCGCATGGGCCGCCTCGGCCATCGCCTCGGACAGAGTGGGATGCGCATGAATGGTACGAAACAGTTCTTCAGTCGTCGACTCGAGCTTGAGCGCGACGCAGGCCTCGGCGATCAGATCGGTCGCGTGAGCGCCGATGATGTGGACGCCGAGCAACTCATCGTAGCGGGTTTCTCGGACCACTTTCACGAAGCCCTCGGTCTTTCCGAGAATCGAGGCCTTGCCCAAGGCGCTCATGGGGAACTTGCCCACCGCGACGTCGTAGCCCTTCTCCTTGGCCTGCGCCTCGGTAAGACCGACGCTTCCGACTTCGGGCTCGCAGTAGGTCACCGAAGGCACGAGGTCGTAGTTCAACGGCTGCACATCCTCGCCCGCCATGTGCTCGACAGCCAGGATCCCTTCGGCTGACGCTACGTGAGCGAGCCACGGAGTGGCCACGACGTCGCCGATGGCGTAGATGCCCGGCGTCGTCGTCTGCATCATCCCGTCCACCGGAATGTAACCCCGGTCGAGTTCGATGCCGACGGTCCCCAGGCCCAGGCCGGCGGTCACAGGCGCTCGACCGACAGCGACGAGGAGCTTGGAGGCTTCGATCCACTCCTCTTCCCCGTGTCCTTCGATTCTCGCCCGGACACCCGTCTCGGTCCGCTCGACCGTACTCAGCTTGACGTCCGTGAGGACACTGATCCCGCGCTTGCGGAAGACCTTCTGCAGCTCCGCCGAAACCTCCTCGTCCTCGATCGGCAGGACCCGAGGCAGGGCCTCGATCAGCGTCACTTTGGAGCCGAAGGCCGCGAAGATGGAGGCGAACTCGGTCCCCACGGCGCCGGCGCCGAGGACGATGAGGGACTCCGGGATCTCCTCGAGCTCGAGGATGTGGTCCGAGTTCAGGACCCGCTCGCCGTCGACCGGTGCGGGAGGGATGTCCCGCGGCACCGATCCGGTCGCGATCAGGATACTGCGAGCACGGTAGGTCTTCTTCTCCTCGGGGCCGACGACCACAACCTCGTTGGGGCCGAGAACGCGGCCGAAGCCGTGCAGTCCTTCCACCTGGTTCTTGCGGAACAGAAACTCGATGCCCTTGGCGTTCTTGGTCACGACGCCCTTCTTGTAACGCTGGGCGCCGACGATATCGACGCTGGCCTCGCCCTCGACCTGAACTCCGAACTTGCGCGCCTTGCGCACATCCTCGACCAGGCTCGCGGTGTGTAGTAGGGCCTTTGTCGGGATGCAACCCCGGTGCAGGCAGGTCCCGCCGAACCTCGGGTCCTTCTCCACTACCGAGACCTTCATCCCGAGCTGGGCGGCTCGAATCGCGGCAACGTAGCCACCCGGCCCGCTGCCGATCACAATCAGATCGCGTTCGTCTGTCATCGGGTCCTCAATTGGCCGCTGTGGCCGGCTGCGCTTCGACTTCGACGGCGTCGGCCACGTAACGCCCCGGGCGTTTCTCGCGGAGCCGGGCCATGACGGTCTCGGGGTCGTGCTCGAAGATGCAGAGCCAGCCCTCGCGCTCCGCGAGCGGCAGCCACTTCTTCTTGTTCTCGATCGTTTCCAACGGATAGAGGTCGTACGCCATGACCCAAGGATAGGGAACATGCGCGGCGGTCGGCACCAGGTCGGCGAGGTAAATGGCGCGCGCGCCCTCCCCTCCATCCAGCAGGCCGATGCACATGTCGGCGTTGTGGCCGGGTGCGCGCTCGATCCTGAGGCCGGGAATCGGCTCGGCCGAGTCGTCGAAGAGTTCGACGACATCGGCGTCGAAGAGCGGCTCCCAGTTGTCGGGCAGGTAACTCGCCCGGTCGCGCTCGTTCGGGTTGCGCGCATGCTCGACCTCTCCACGATTCAGCCAGTAGCGGGCATTCGGAAAGGTCGGTACCAGCTCGCCGTCGACCCGGCGCGTGTTCCAGCCGCAGTGATCGAAGTGGAGGTGAGTCAGCACGACGTGATCGATCGCCTCCAGCTCGTAGCCGGCGGCGCGAATCGATTCAGGGAGCCGCGTGGCCCCACTTTCAAATCCGAACATGTCGAGGAATCCATCGTCGTGCTTGTCACCGACACCGGTGTCGATGAGCGCCAGCTGGTCGCCCGATCTCACGAGCAGACAGTTGGTCGCCATCCGGATGCGGTTGAGTTCGTCAGCCGGCATCTGCCGCTCCCAGAGGGCTCGCGGCACCACGCCGAACATGGCTCCCCCGTCCAACCGGAAGCCACCATCGCTCACAACTTGCAGGTCGAGTGCACCCAGGCGCATAGGAGGGCGGAGTCTATCCGAAGCCCGGCCCGAGGGCGAGGCGCATCAAGCCGCCATGATTGGTAGGATTTCGCCCGTGACGGGTGAGGGCAAGCTGGGGATCGTACTGACCGGAGGAGGCGCGCGAGCCGCCTACCAGGTCGGTTTCATCAGGTGCCTCGCCAAGAGGGTCCCCGAGCTCCACTGTCCCATCATCACCGGGGTCTCGGCCGGCGCGATCAACGCTGTCTTCCTCGGAGCCCGTACCGGCTCGCTCGAAGATGCGGCCGACGAGCTCACACGGTTGTGGAGCGGCCTCTCTCCCGAGAGGGTGTTCGACATTCAGGCGTGGAAGATCGCCCGGACCGCACTGCGTTGGGGATTCGGCCTGATCTCCGGAGGACATTCGGGTGGCGAAGCGATGCGAGGTTTTCTCGACACCGAGCCACTGCGCCGGCTCCTCGAGGCAGCCCTCGAGGACGACGAGGGCCGCATCCCCGGGATCGCCGCCAATCTCGAGGCGGGCAGGCTCGACTCTCTCGCGGTCACCACTCTCAAGTACTCGACCGGCCAGACCGTGACCTGGGTGCAGGGGCACGAGATCGAATCCTGGGCCCGCCCCCAGCGCCTCGGCGTCCAGACGGAGATCCGCGCCGAGCACATCATGGCCTCGTCCGCCCTGCCCCTGGTCTTCCCGGCTCAACAACTCGACGACGGATGGTACGGCGACGGAGGCGTACGCTTCCTCACCCCGCTGGCACCGGCGATCCATCTCGGCGCCGATCGAGTCCTCGCCATCTCGACCCGATATGACCGCTCGATCCAGGAGGCCTCCCGGCCAGCGGTCTCAGGCTATCCGCCTCCCGCTCAGATCGTCGGCACCATGCTCAACGCCGTCTTCCTCGACGCCATCGATCAGGATGGCCAACGACTGGAGCGCATCAACCGACTGCTCGAAGGCAGGACCGAAGGCAACCTGAAGCCGACTCGGCTCCTCATCCTGCGCCCTTCCATCGATCTGGGACGACTCGCGGGCGAGTACGAGGAGAGGCTCCCGAAGGCCTTCCGATTCATGACGCGAGGGTTGGGAACCCGCAAAACCGACAGCCCGGACTTCCTCAGTCTGCTGATGTTTCAATCGGACTATTTGCGCCGACTGATCGAGATCGGCGAAGCTGACGCCGAGGCCCGATTCGACGAGATACAGCAGCTGATCGGGACGTAACGAGCCGGGCCGGTCTCACGACTATGAATCAAGTGAGCCTCAGAGCGGATATCAGGCTTCTACGCCTGGCCATCGAGAGGGGTCTCCTCGCCTGGGAAGATCTCGAGGCTGTCCCGCAGCCGACGAATCCCGACGTGCCCGGCCAGGGCGTCGCCTGGGGTCCCTGGATCACGCGACTGATCGAAGCAGGGCATCTGGACGAGACGGCGCTGGCCGCTCTGATTCGACAGCTCGACCCGGAAGCCGGCGAACCTCTGGCGGCTCCCGAGGAGATCACGGCTCCGGTCCCCGACACCTGGAATCGCTATCACATCTTCTCGCGGCTCGGAGCCGGCGGGATGGGCTCGGTCTTCAAGGCGTTCGACCCACAGCTCAATCGATTCGTCGCGCTCAAGTTCCTGCACACCAAGGACTTCGAATCGGCCAAGGCGTTCCTCGACGAGGCCCGGGCCCAGGCTCAGGTCGAACACCCACTGATCTGCCAGGTCTACGAAGTCGGCGCGGTCGAAGACCAGCCCTATATCGCCATGCGCTTCATCGACGGTCCGCCGCTCGACAAGGCTGTCGCGGGGTTCCCCCTGATCACCAAGATCCAGCTCGCGCAGCAGGTCGCCGACGCTCTCCAGGGTGCCCACCAGAAGGGGCTCATCCACCGGGACATCAAGCCCGGCAATATCCTCGTCACCACCAACCAGAAGGGCGCTTTGCGCTGCGTCGTCGTCGACTTTGGCCTGGCTCGTTCGATCGATCGGCGCACCGCCAGCGGCGACGAGGTCGCTGGCACACCCGACTATCTCTCGCCCGAACAGCTTCGTGGTGAAACGGTCGACCACCGGACCGACATCTACAGCCTGGGCGCCGTGCTCTACGAACTCCTGACGGGCCGGGTCCCCTTCCGCGGCACGAATATCGGCCAGACCCTGCGGCTCATCTCCGACAGCGAGCCGGACCCACCGAGCGCTGATGACCCCGAGATTCCCAAGGATCTCGACGCCATCGTCCTCAAGTGCCTCGCCAAGCAACCGACCGACCGCTATTCGAGTGCGGCAGATCTCGTGGCCGACCTGCAGCGCTTCATCGCCGGAGAGCCGATCCAGGCACACTCCGCCGGCGTGCCGTACCGCGCCCAGAAATGGTTCGTCCGGCACCGCTGGATCGCTCTCGCCGGTGGCGTCGCTCTGAGCGCGCTCGTTGTCCTCGCCGCCTTCAGCCTCTACTCTCAACGCAAGGAGCGGCAACGCGGGGAACTCGCACGGCAGTTCAGCGAAGAGGTCAAAGAGATGGAGGCGTCCATGCGTTACGCGACGCTCCTGCCGGCGCACCCGATCAGCCGGCAGCGGGCCGAGCTGCGGTCGCAGATGGAGACTCTGACCGGTGAAATGGACCGCCTCGGCCCGATGGCCGTCGGCCCCGGCAACTTCGCGCTGGGCAAAGGGTACTTCGCGCTGAACCGCTATGAGATGGCCAAGCGGCACCTGGAGGCCGCCTGGACGGCGGGGTACCAGGGGCCGGACGTCGCCGTGGCCCTCGGCCAGACGATCGGCCGGCTCTATGAGGAGGCGACTTACGCCAGCACCCGGCCGCGCAGCTCCGTCGTGGCGCAAGCGACGCGGGCGGAGCTGAGTCGCGTCTTCCGGGATCCCGCTCTCGAGTACCTCCGAGCCGGGAGCGGCGACAGTTCAGCACGCTACCTTCAGGGCCTGATCGCCTTCTACGAGGGCCGCTACGAAGAGGCGATCGAGACCGCCGATCAGGCCTGGCAGGCTCGACCCTGGTTCTACGAAGCCAGGCATCTCGTGGGTCGGGTGCACGAGACCCGCGGCCTCGAGGCCTCTCACGCCGGAGACTATGAGGCGGCCCTCGAGCACTTCGAAGCCGCCGAAGGGGTCTTCCGAGAACTGCTCGACGTCGCGCGCAGCGACGCCGGACTCCATCTCTCGGTCTGCGGCGTCATCAACCAGCGCAACGAGGTCCTGCGCGCCGTCAGCCGATTGGAACGTTCGGCGGTGGACGATGCCCTGGCAGCCTGTGATCGGGGACTTGCGATCGACCCGGAGTCAGCCGGAGCCTTCAGCCTCAAGTCACGGATCAGCTGGCGCTGGGCCGACGTGCTCGGGCGCAGGGGCGATGACCCACGGCCGACCCTCGACGAAGCGGTTGGATTCGCCGAGGAAGCGATCGTTCTCAACCCGCAAAGCAGTGCCGCCTACCAGAACCTGGCCGCGACCCACCGACTGACTGGCAACTGGCAGATGCTGCGAGGCATCGACCCGGTGCCGGCTCTCGAGCAGTCGATTGCTGCAGCCGAGGCGGCGATCGAGGGCCAGCCCGACGTCGCGCTGGGCTACAACAGCCTGGGCAACGCCAACATCCTGCTCGCTCGCTACTCGATCACCCACGGCGGCGATCCAAATGAGCACTTCGCCAGGGCCATCGAGGCCTACAACCAGGCGATCGAGTGCAATCCTGTCTACACGCCTTCTCTTCTCAATCTGGGCGGCGCCTGGACGACACAGGCCGACTGGGACATGTTGCGGGGCGAGGATCCGCAGGCCTCGATCGAACAGGCACTCGCGCCCCTCACCCAGGCGATCGACATCAACCCGAACTTCCTGCAGCTCCACAACAACCTCGGCAACGCCCACAACACCCTGGCCATCGCCATCATCGCCCGCGGCGAAGACCCGACCCGCAGCCTCGACGCTGCGGTGGCGAGCTATCGCCGAGCCCTCGAGATCAACCCCGAGTACGCCATCGGGCTCTACAACCTCGCCTACGTCGAACGGACCCGCGCCGAGTACCTGATCGAATCGGGAGGCGATTCGACCGCCTCCGAAAGCGTCGCCGAAGAGGCCATCACCGAAGCGATTCGACTCAACCCTTCGGACCCCGAGAACTTCATGGAGCGGGCGGAGCTCGAACTCCTCCGGGCGCGCCGCGCGATCGGCGAGGAGATTGATCCCGGGCCGTCGGTTAGTTCAGCCGACGCGGCGATCCAGAGTGCTCGCGATCTCAACTCGGACGCGCCGCACCTCTTCTATCTCGAGGCTGTAGGTCGCCGCCACCTGGCTGAGTGGAGCTTGGCCCGCAACCGACCCGCGGCGGTCACGGTCAACCGGGGTCTTCAGCTGGCGGACCGGGCGGTGGCCCTGAATCCAACACTGGCCGAGGCGATCGCCCTTCAAGGCGTACTGCTCAAGCTGCAGAGTCGCATCCTCGGGGCCCCTCGCAGGGCTGAGGTCGCGCAGCGGGGGCTCGAGGCCATGGCGGCGGCCTTCGAAGTGAACCCTCTCCTCGAGAAGCGCCACGCCGCGGACGTGGCAGAGCTTCGAGCCGCCGCCGGCGGCAGCTAGCGCGCGAGCTCGGCTTCCGCTGCGATATAGCCGAAGGCCGTCACGGCCGACGACTCGAGAATGGCCTCGAAGAGGGACAGGGCCCTGTCCGGGCGGTCGTTGATGAGCGCCCATGCGCCCACTCCGTAGGCGGTCGTCGGGTAGGCGACAACGCCTCGCTCGCTCTCGGACGCCGTCAGCAGGTCGCTCGCCTCGAGGCGACCCGCGAAGGCGAGCAGAAGCTCGTAGTAACCGTCGTTCTCGATGATGTCGAGGCCAGGCTCGATAGAGGACAGCAGTTCGGCCGCGCGCTCCACCTGACCGGCGCGCCGTAGACTCAGATACAGCCAGTAGGCACTCGCCACCCGCATGTCGTCGTTGGTCGACAGTTGGAGGCAGCGATCCCAGGCCGACGCGGCTCCATCGAAGTCACCCTGGAGATACCGCGCCAGGGCGAGGTGGTACCAGATGTTGGTCTGGAGGGTGCTCGTGGGGATGCCGCGATCGTTGGGCAGACCGTCGGGCTCGACCTCGTCGGGCTTGCCCTCCACCCACGAGACCGCCAGCTCGAAATCGACGACCGCTGCATCGAGCCTGCGCAGGCTGAGGTATCGATGACCCCGATGGCGCAGGAGGCGCGCGTCCTCGGCGAAGCGCTCGAGCGCTTCGGAGTAGGTCGCAATGGCCTCCTCATAGCGACCCAGGTAGGCCTGTCGCCGCCCTACCCAGATCCACGCATCGACGCTGCCTTCGTCGGCGACGCGGGCCTCCAGGGCCTCTGCGAGGAGAGTCTCTTGGAGATCGCGGAATTCGCCGGTCGGCGCCGCCGGGGTGAGCGTCCGGCCATCAAGGGTCCGGATCTCGTCCGCCGCCGCGCCACTGGCGACGCAGACGAGAGCCAGGGCAGCCGCCGAGACCCAGGCCGCCGAGCGCCTCATGCCACTGTGATGTCGGAACAGAGAAACACGTCCTGAATCGCGTGCAGCAGCACGATGCCTTCGGCCATCGGACGCTGGAAGGCCTTGCGACCCGAGATCAACCCGCATCCGCCACCCCGCTTGTTGAGCACCGCCGTGCGCACCGCCGCCGCCAGGTCACCCGAGCCACCGGCCGATCCGCCCGAGTTGATCAGGCCGATTCTTCCCATGTAGCAGTTCGCCACCTGCCAGCGTACGAGATCGACCGGGTGGTCGCCGACCAGATCGCTATAGACGAGATCGTGTGTCTTTCCGAAATCGAGCGCCGGATAGCCGCCGTTGTTGACCGGCAGCTTCTGCTTGATGATGTCGGCTTCGATGGTGACGCCGAGGTGGTTGGCCTGACCGGTCAGGTCGGCCGACTCGTGGAAGTCACCCTCATCGGTCTTGAAGACGGGGTTGCGTAGGTAGCACCAGAGGATCGTGGCAAGTCCCAGCTCGTGAGCTCTGGCGAAGGCGTCCGAGATCTCCTCGAGTTCGCGATCGCAATCCTCGTTGCCGAAATAGATCGTCGCGCCGACAGCGACCGCTCCCAGCTCCCAGGCCTGCTCCACTTGCGCGTAGACCGTCTGCCGGTAGGTGCTCGGGTAGCTGAGCATCTCGTTGTGGTTGAGCTTCACGATGAAGGGGATCTTGTGCGCGTAGCGCCGTGACATCGCCCCGAGGACTCCGAGGGTCGAGGCCACCGCGTTGCAACCGCCTTCAATGGCCAGGCTGACTATGTTCTCGGGATCAAAGTAGATGGGATTGGGAGCGAAGCTCGCCGCGCCGGAATGCTCGATTCCCTGATCGACCGGCAGGATCGAAAGGTAGCCTGTCCCGGCAAGGCGGCCATGGTCGCGGATCGCCGCAAGGCTACCGAGGACCCGAGGTTTGCGATCGGTAATGCCGAAGACCTGGTCGAGATGGTCGGGGCCGGGAACGTGGATCTGCTCCCTTGGAATCCCTCGGCATTCGTGTTCCAAGAGCTCATCAGCCTCGTCTCCGAGGACGCTGACGATCCGGTCGACCAGCTTCTCCACATTGGCAGCAGACATCGTTTTCTCCTCTGATAGGCCACGCATTCTAACCTGCGATCAGCGACTCTGCCTGAGCGCCCGAACGAAGCTCTCCACGACCTCCTTGACGGGCCTGATCGAGTTGATCTCTCCGGCGCTCTTACCGGCCTGCCAGTATTCCTTGTCGCCGGTCTCGTCGAGGGACGCCCGCTTGAGCTGACGGAGCGACTTGAGGGCGTAGATCATCCGCATCAGGTGCTTGCGCCTGCTTCCCCGCAGCATCCACCGCGCCAGAGGCCCCGCCTCGAGCCCCATCGCCTCGATGTAGGGGGTGTTGATGACGGCCACCGGCACTCCGGTCAGCCGCTCGCTGAGCACGATGTCCTCCTCGGAGGCCCGGACGATCGCTTCCTTGTAAGGGGTCGAAGCGGTGCACTCGGTCGTCGCGATCCACCGGGTCCCCATCTGGACCGCCGCGTAGCCGATATCCATCACCCGCGCGAAGCGCTCGGGCGTGGCCACTCCACCGGCGCAGACCAGCGGCACGCCGAAACCCTCGAGCTCGTCGAACAGAGCCTGTGGAGACTTGTCTCCGGCATGCCCTCCAGCGCGTCGATTCACCGCGATCAGCCCGTCGACACCTCCCGCGAGCCCCTTCTCAGCCCACCGGGCCGACGTCACGTCGTGGTACACCACACCGCCGACGGCATGAACGCGTTCAACCACCCAGTCGGGCTTGCCGAGAGAAGTGATGAAGAACCTGACACCCTCTTCGAGCGCGATGTCGACCCACAGGCTCATCCGCTCGAAGTACTTCTTCGACGACGCTTCGATCAGGGCATTCATACCGATCGGCCGGTCGGTCAACGAGCGGATGAGCCGGACACCCTCTCGGAAGTCGTGGCCGTGCACGTAGGTCAAAGACAGCGGCTGCAGGACACCGATGCCCCCGGCCTCGGAGACCGCGGCGACCAGCTCGGGGTTGCTGCAGGGGTACATCGGCCCCCCGATGATGGGCACCGCGGCACCGGTCGCGGACAGAAAGCTGTCGGCTCCACGACTCACGTCTGCCTCCGGCCGCGACTGGAGATGCCGGCGTGCTGTTCACGATGATGACGCAACCCGACCCGTGCAATCGACTCCGACATTCTCAGGCCTCCTCCTCGGTCGATCATACGCCGCGATGCCGCACGAGCCTCGCCGGCGGCCACGCACCGTGCAAAGAGAGGCTCGGCTGCGCAACAATAGGGATCCCAATCAACTTCGGGGAGGCTCTGTGGGGGGAAAGTCCAAGTTCGCGGCGATGCTCACCGGCGATCAGCAAAGGCTGGCGCAGCTCGCCGAGGATTCAGGGGAACTGAGTAAGGCGGCCGAGCACTACGCCCGAGCCGAGGATTTCTCACGAGCCATCTCCCTGGCGATCAAGGCCGGCAGCAAGCAGGCCACGATTCGATATGCCTTCAAGGCAGCCCTCGGAGCCGATTCGGGAGTGCCGGCCGGCGCCACCGCCAGCCAGGCGGGCGAAATGCTCGTCGCCTCCGGACTGCTGCAGGAGGCGCTCCTCCTCTTCGAACTAGGTTCCAACTACTCCTCGGCGGGCAACGTCGCGATCAAACTCAAGCAGCCGCTCAAGGCTGCGGAGCTCTACGAGAAGGGGGGCGACTGGGGCCCCGCCGCGATCTACTACGAGAGCGCAGGTCGGCTCGCCGAGGCAGTCCGAATGCTGGGCCTTCGGTCCCGAGCGCTTCAGCAGCAGATCGACAGACACCGCGATCCGGAGTCCGCGGCGCAGGAGAAGCGACAGGTCGACGATCGGCACGCTTCGCTTCTCGCCAAGCTCGGACGGCACAGCGAGGCCGCCAACGTCGTCTCCGGACAGGAGGCGACACCCCAGTCCGCCGAACTGCTCGAGCGCTCGGGGCGCCCCACGGAGGCGTTCGAGGCCCATCTCCAGATGGAGGACAAGGAAGCCGCCTACCAGGTGGCTCTGCGCATGCAGGGACTCGACCCCGCGGTGAAGGCGGGTTTCCTGGAGCGGTGCGGGCACCTGAAGGAAGCGGCCGCCGAACTCAGCCGAGCCGGCTTGCACCAGAAGAGCGCCAGATTGCTGGAGAAGGAGAAGCTCTGGCCCGAAGCCGCTCTGGTGTGGGAGCAGGCCGGGGACGCGCTCGCCGCGGGCGCCGCCTACCGCCGAGCCGGTGACTACGAGTCCGCAGGACGATGCTTCAAGGAGGCCGGCAAGCCCGACCTCGCCGCCGATGCATTCTCGCGGCTCGGGCGCCACAGCGATGCCGTCACCTTCTACCTCCAGGCTGGTCAGACACAGCAGGCTGCCCAAGCCTATGCCAACAATAACCAGTTCACCGAAGCGGCGACCTACTACCTGCACGGCGGCGAACGCGGCGCCGCCATCGACGCCCTGCGCAAAATTCGGCCGGGCGCGAAGGACTACAACTCGGCCTGCCTCAAGATCGCCTCCCTTCTTCTCGAGGACGGTAAGGCCGACAGAGCGCTGTCCGCCGCCCGCAAGATCTCGGACGATCCCCGGGAGGTCGGCAACGCGGCTCTCGACCGGCTCTATTGGGAGGGTCGCTGCCTGGAGGACCTCGACCGGGGCAAGGAGGCGCTCGAGGTCTACGAGCGCCTGGCTCAGATCGCGCCCGATCACGAGGATGTCGGGCAGCGCTTGGCAGCCCCGCTCAAGCAGTCGAGCGGTAACGCTCGCGAGCTCTCTCCCGGGAAGCGTGTCGCCGATCGCTACGACATCGTCGCCGAGCTGGGACGCGGCGGCATGGGCTGTGTCTACCGCGCTCGCGACCGGGAGCTGGACGAGGACGTGGCCATCAAGGTGGTCCTCCACCCGGGCGGCAAGGGGTCGATCGAGGAGGCGCGACTGATCCGTGAAGTGCAGATCTGCCGCAAGATCACCCATCCCAACATCGTTCGGGTCTACGACATCGGCCGGTTCGACGACGGCCTCTTCATCTCGATGGAGTTGCTGAAGGGTGAGAGCCTCGCCGAGCTGATCTCTCGCGAGGGCGCGCTGCCTCTGGAGCGGGCCAAGCAGATCCTCGTCGACATCCTCGCCGGCGTCCACGAGGCGCACTCCCAGAAAGTCGTCCACCGGGACTTGAAGCCTCACAACATCTTTCTGACCGCGGAGCGGACCAAGGTGCTCGATTTCGGGATCGCCCAGGGCCAGTCATTCGACACCCGCCTCACGATGACCGGACAGGCCATGGGTACCCCTCTCTACATGGCACCGGAGCAGCTGCAGGGTCAGCCGGTCGACGAGCGCACTGATCTCTATTCGCTGGGGATCGTCGCCTACGAGATGCTCTCAGGGACCACGCCCTTCGAAGGGAACAACCCGGCAGTCGTGGCACTCGATCACGTCGGCAAACCGCCCCCGGACCTCCGAGAGAAGCGTCCCGGCCTGCCGGAGCCCTGGGCCGAGTGGATCCACCGCCTGCTCTCCAAGGCGCCCGATCAGCGCCTCCCGTCGGTCGCACACGCGCTGAATGCCGTCCACGCCCTTCCCGTCGCCTGACGATCCCGGGACGTCGAAGGGTAGTCTCGAGGCATGACTCCCCGTCCGCGCCAGGAAGTGTTCGACGTTCTCATCGTAGGCCTCGGGGCCTTCGGTAGCGCTGCGGCACACTACCTCGCGCGCAGCGGTGCGTCGGTCTGTGGCTTCGATCGCTGGCAGCCACCTCACGATCAGGGCTCTTCCCACGGCGCCTCACGCATCATTCGTGAGGCCTACTCCGAAGACCCCCTCTACGTGCCACCCCTGCGCCGCTCCTACGAACTCTGGACCGAGCTCGAGAGGGCCTCTCAGCGCCACCTGCTGACGGCTTGTGGGGGACTGATGCTCGGCCGACCGGAAGCAGAACTGGTCGAGGGGGCGCGGATGAGTGCAGGAGATCATGGCCTCGACTGCGCCGTCCTGTCGCAGCGCGAGATCCTGGATCGCTGGCCCGGGACCTTCGCACCGGACTCCGACACCGTCGCGGTCCTCGACCCCCGGGCCGGCGTCCTGGCCCCTGAGGCCTGCATCGAGACCTTTCTCGAGGGCGCTGCCTCAGGCGGAGCGACTTTGCGCTGCGGAAGCGAAGTCGTGGGCTGGGAGGCGAATGGCGACGGCGTCCGGGTCGAACTGGCCGATGGCTCTCACTCCACGGGGCGCAAGCTGCTGCTCGCAGCGGGCGCCTGGATGGGTGACCTGGTCCCGGCCCTCGCCGACCACCTGCGGGTGGCCCGGCAGGTCATGCACTGGTTCGACGTGGCGGGCGACGGGGACCGCATGAGGCCGGAGCGCTTCCCGATCTTCGTCTGGGAACACGATTCGCCGCGAATCTTCTACGGCTTCCCCGACTCGGGCGACGGCCTCAAGGTGGCCGTACACCACGATGGCGAGTTGACCACCGCGACGACGGTCAATCGGGATGTCTCGGTCGCCGAGGTCGACGCGGTGCGGGCGCTCGTCGACCACCTGTTGCCGGGAGTCGCCGGTGCCTGGCTGCGCTCCGCGGTCTGTATGTACACCAACACCGTCGACGGGCACTTCATTGTCGATCGCCATCCAGAACACTCCGACGTCCTGCTCGCCAGCCCATGCTCCGGGCATGGCTTCAAGTTCGCGCCGGCCGTCGGTGAGGCGCTCGCCGATCTCCTCCAGGATCGAGAACCCCGGTTCTCATTGGACGCCTTCGGCCTGGATCGGTTCACGGATCCGTCGAGGCGACTCACTCGGGTCCGCACGGGGGCCGCACGCTTCCAGGGCGACGTTCGCGAGGCCTGAATCCGTGCAACCGAGGTCGACTCCTTCACCCGGAAGGCCGCCGAACCGACGATTTCGGAGGGAGAACTCGGCGACCACCTGCCGCAACTGATCGGGGCCGAAGTCGGGGAAGAGGCACTCACTGAAGACCAGCTCGGAATAGGCCGACTCCCAGAGCAGGAAGTCGGACAGGCGCTGCTCGCCCCCGGTGCGCACGATCAGATCGGGGTCATTGACGAGATCGCTGTGAATCGCCGCCGCCAGAGCACGACGAAACTCGTCCGACGACGGGTTCGCGCTACCGGCGCGGGCCGCCGCCTCGCAGATCGACCAGCGAGCAGAGTAGTCGATCGCCACACGGACGAGCAGCCGTTGTCGGCCTCGAGTGAGCCGCTGAGCCCACTCGACCGCAGAGAGAACCGTGGAAGGCAGTCGATCCCGTCGCCCAATGACCTGCAGCCTGATGCCCTCCTTCCGACACCGCGGAGCCTGGCTGCGCAAGTAGTCACGGAAGAGCTGCATCAAGCCGGCGACCTCGCGCTCCGGCCGGTTCCAGTTGTCCGAAGAGAACGCGTAGAGCGTCAACACCTCGACACCGAGCTCACCTGCGCACCGAAGAAGCCCCTCGATATTCCGCGCCCCTCGCCGGTGACCGTCGGGGCGCGGAAGCCCACGACAGCTCGCCCAGCGACCATTGCCGTCCATGATCAGAGCCAGATGTGAGGGGACTACCGCCTCACGGGACCTTTGCATCACAAAGTTCTCCTTGAAAAAAAATGACGGGCCGCCTATCCGCGCGTCGCGCGGATGACCGCCTCCATATGATCGAGATAGCGACCCAGCGCTTCACGCCCGACCTCTGTCATCGAATAGACCGTTCTCGGAACTCGCCCCTCGAATCCCTTGACGCAGGTCAGGTAGCCCGCGTCCTCCAGCTTCCTCGCGTGGACACTGAGGTTCCCGTCCGAGGTACCGAGAAGCTCTCGCAACTCGGTGAAGGTCATCTCCTCGTTCACCGCCAGGGCGCTCATGATCCCCAGGCGGACCCTCTCGTAGATGAGCCGGTCGAACTCCCGGCTCGACCCGTCGGCCAGGTAACCAGCCAGGCCCTCGAGGCGTGAACTGCGATGCTCGCCTGACGGCTGCCCCTCGCCCCTCCGACGTGCCTCACCCACCGTGACGCCTCGCAATCCACCAGCCGAATCCGACATGGAGGGCGCCGAATCCCGCGCCGAGAAGCCAGGGCATCCACTCCATCGGCGCGAGCAGAGCCACCGCCCCGAGGAGCAGAAAGCAGGCCCCCATGATCGGGACGGCGCGCACCGAGAAGGCCCCACCGGCCATGACCGCTGATCCATAGAGCAACAGCCAGAGCGCGGGCAACAGTTGCGATCCTCCGGCACCGAGCAAAGCCGGCGTCAGGACCAGCGCCGCCAACATCGAGGGCGCCATCCCGAGGAGGAATCGTCGTCCGACTCCTCTGCCCAGAGCCACGCCATTGCTCCGAGCCTTGCGCATCATGGTGAATCCACCGATGCCCAGCGCCAGTCCGGCGGCCGCCAGCCAGGGTCCGACCCACTCGCCGGAGGCATCAACGGGATCGCTCAACAGAGCGGCTACCAGCCCAGTGAGGCCCATCAACATGCCACCGTAGCCCGGCACCGAGGTGAAGCGGCTGCTGCGCTCCATCGTCTCGCGGATGACCTTCAACTGGTCGAGCGCGTGGGCGTCGAACCGGCCGACGGCGGCGGGCTTCGAGGGGGACGGAGAACTCAGCACGGGTGTCACCCTAGACGATCGGGCTCAGAGTCGTCAAGTACTTTTCATTGCAAAGTAACTGTATCGCCCCAGTCCAGCGCTGATCTCAGTTCAGATAGCCGAGGCTGCGCAACATCTCCAGATCCTCAGCTGACACCTCGCCGGCGCTGGCGCTCAGCCCCTTCTCGAGGATCTCTCTGACCTCGCCCATCTCACGCTGCAGCCGTCTCAGCTCGAGCGACGCGCCCACGGTCCCTTCGAGGTCCAGCGCCTCGGTCTCCCAGGCGTCCTCACGCAGATCAAAGCCCGCAACGCCGAAAGCATCCTGTTGCAGGAGCTTGAGCGGCCAGCTGTAGGTCGCGACCGAAGACAAGCTGTCGCGGCCGCGGCTGAAGCCGTGGGCGAACCAGCTGCGGTTCCCGCCACAGTCGTCTTCCTCCCAGCAGGGAACGAACGACATCCCTTCGACCTCCTCGAGAGGCGCCAGTCCGAGCACGTCGAGGATCGTCGGAGCGATGTCCTGGGTCAGAGCCACCTGCGACCCCAGCCGCCGGCCTTTCGGGATGCCGGGCCCCTGCATCAGCCAGAGAATCCGCAGCTGATGCTCGAAGCCGAACCCCGCGTGGCCGATGATGCCGTCGCGCCGATAGATCCCCTCTCCATGGTCAGAAGCCACGATCCACAGCGTCGGCCGCCCGTCGGACTCGACGAGGCTACGCAGGCGGCCCAGATACTCGTCCGCGTACTCCACCTCGGCGACATAGTTCTCGAGCACCTCCGACTCCGGCGGCACCCTGACTCCGCCATGGAACCGGATCTCGACCTCGGCGACTTCGACGTCGTCGTTGCGCAGCTCGAGCACGAAAGGGCTGCCCAGGCCGGCATCGGGATTGGGTAGTGAGCGCCAATCGGCAACATAGTCGATCAGGCTCGTGTTGTCGCGAAAGCCGAGGTAGTGAACGGTCTTGGCACGTTCGTCCGGCCGAGGCTCCCTGAGGGATGTCCAGCGCAACTGATGCTCTCCCGGGGGCAGGGCGAGCGTGATCTCGTGGGTCTCTTTGGTGGCCAGGTTGAAACGGCCGATCTCCTCGCCGTCGAAGTCGAGGACCGCGTCAGGCTCGGCTCCGACCTGGACGTAAGGCTCGTGCGGATCCGATAGATGCACCCAGAGGAAGTAAGGCTCCGAGCGTCCCTCGATCCAGGCGCTAGCCGCGTCGTAGACCTCGTCCGCGGTTCGGTAGAAGCGAGGCACGTCGCCATGGCCGTCGTCGTAGTGCTCGAAGCCGCGATCGAGGCCGAAGCGCTGTCTCAGGGTCGCCAGCGAGAGAAACGCCGCGGTCGAATACCCGGCCGCATTTAGGCGCTGCGGCAGGGTCTCGACGTCCGGCGGCACTTCCATTCCGTTGCGCAACAGGCCGAGACCCAGCGGCGTCCTGCCGCTCAGCATGCTGGTATGGGCCGGAAGGGTCATCGGAGCGGTGGTTCGCGCCTGCTCGAAGACGATGCCCTCGGCTGCCAACCGGTCGAGTTGCGGCGTGAAGTCGACACCCTCGTTGAACACTCCGGTCTGCTCGACATGCAGGGTGTCGAGCGTCACGAGGACGATCCGGGGGTAGGACTCGAGAGCTCGCTCGGCAGCGCTCGGACGCAGCAGCGCGACCAGCCCCACCCCTGTGAGGGCGGCAAGACACAAGACGAGGACAGAGAATCGCTTCAAGGATGGCTCAAGCTTCAAAAAGGGAACGAAAAGGCTACGGTCGCATCAACCCGCCGATCCTACAACCGGAACAGGGCCCGCGTAGCGGCAACAAAAAGGGCGGCCGGAGCCGCCCCTTGAAGACGATCTGCCGAAGACTACTGCTCGACCTCGCCGTCCCAACCCGATGTATCGCCGGACTCGAAGCCGTCCTCGAAGATGACGTCGGCAGCACCGCCGGCGAAAGGCACGTCGAGCATCTCGTCGATCTTGAACAAGTTGAGCTGGGAGAGCGCCCCGTCCGGACCGGCGTCGGAGTCGAACCAGAAGGTAAAGGCCGTGCCCCAACGCAGGGCGTTTGTGTTGGCGCCCGCGTCCGTAGCCTGCCAGGAGACGGTGCCGCTCGGCTCATCGACGCTGACGCTCCAGTCGGTGTGATCGTACGGCTCACCCGAGTGGTGATCGATGTCGCTGAAACCCACATTCGAGATCGTCGCACCGCCGGGGAAATCGATGACGAAGCCGTCGGCAGAAGTATCCGAGTTCATGTTGTAGATCGCGATCTCGTAGTGGTACTCCAGCGGGCCGTCGGTGCTCTGAGTGACCCTTCGAGCGGCGTGAAACCTCTCGAGGACCGAATAGTCGGGATAGGTCTGACCAGTGGCAGGGACGTCTGCCGCCTCGCCGATGAAATCGGTCAGCCGATCCGCCTGAACGATCTCGACCACAGGATCCGCCACCTGCCAGGCGAAGATCGCCGGAGTCTCGCGAATCGTCGAACCCGAGAGGCTGATGTCGAGGTCGGGCAGCGATCCGATCGATGCTCCGCGATAGGAAGCGTTGTTGAGGCCGTTGCCGGCTCGGGCGTCGTCGCGCACGACGTACTGACCTTCGATCCAGTACTGCGCTCCCGCGTTTTGCGTCGGGTCGAGATCCGACTCGGGGACGACGATCCGCTGATCGTAGTTGTCGTTGTTCTCTGTCCCGCCTGGGTCGGTCGGATGATCCGCGCCGGCAACCTGGACTTCAGAGCGCTTGCCCAGCGGCCGGCCGCCGTTGAGGCTCGAACCGTAGAAATCGGTGCAGCCGAGGCCCAGCACGTTGCCGCCGAGGCCCGTCGTGTTCACACAACTCGTGTTCGGGCTACCACCGTCGTTCCAGGCACAGGCCGAATCTCCGGAGTTCGTCGAAACGAAGCCGTGCTTGAGGAAGCTCAGACCGACCTGCTGGAAACGCCCGTCCTTCAGGCGGTAGAGATTCTGCGCGATGACCGAGTGGTCGGAGTTCGTCGCGACCAGCGGGTGCCACTCGTTCGTGTATCCCCTGCAGTTCCCATTCTGACCGTCCGGCGGATCGCACCAGTCGACGTAGTCGGAGCCGATGTTGCACGAATCAGTCCCGACGGAGTAGCCGCGGCAGTCTTCCGCGGGGTATCCAGCCGGGCAGGGGCTGGCATCACCATTGTCCCCATAGTTGGATATTCCGGACAGATAGATGATCGTGACGTCGGGCCCGACGCTCAGACCGAGCTGTTCCGTGGTCTCGAGACCGCCGGGCTTCTGCGAGTCGGCTTCGCCAGTCACGAGATTCCTTCCCCCTTCTTGAGTATCGGCGACGGCCGGTCCGGCCATGACGAAAAGGGCGGCACACAGAATGCCAAGGGGGACTCGCTTCAAAGATTCGACTCGCATGTCTCTACTCCTCCGTGTCAGCGGCTAGGCGGGCCCACCCTGCCTCTTTGGCCGGTGTGACAGAACCGGCGGATTATAGCCTAGTCGCTCGGAGGCGACAGCCGCGCCCGTTCTCCTGCAAGACCGAGGGCAGCAGCGAGTTCCCGGGCCACCTCGAGGTCCGGAGCCAAGTCGATTGCCGTGGACGCCTGCTCCCGGCTCTCTTCCAACCGCCCAAGGGCCAGGAGGACCTGTCCGAAGAAGACCCGAGTCAACGGGTCGTTCGGTGATTGCGAAATCGCCCGCGCGTAGTGTTCGGCGCTCGCGTCCAGCTGTCCCGACGCGGCCAGCAGGCCGGCGAGATTCTCCCGCGCCGGGAGGTGTTCCGGGTCGAGTTCGAGCGCTCGGTCAAACTTGGCGACCGCCGAGCCCAGTCGTCCCGAGTAGGCCTCGACAAGGCCCAGGTTGTAGACAAGGTCCGCGGTCTCACCCAGAGCGGTCTGAGCGGCCTGCAGGACCTCGGCCGCCCCAGCCAGATCGCCCTGCTGGGCCAGATTCACGGCCAGCCCTGTGCGCGACCGCATGTCCCGAGGGTCGGCAACGATAGCGCGCTCGAGCTCGGCCGCAGCCCCCGCGGGATTGCCGGCTACCGCAGCAATGCGCGCGAGGAGCTGGTGCATCGGCACCGCCGGCTCTCCTCTTTGGATCGCCCTCCTGGAGAGCCGGGCCGCATCACGATCGTGGCCGAGGATGAACTGCATCGCCGCCATTCGGGAAGCGGCACCTCGCGTTGGCACAAGGCCGATGCGCTCTACCCGCTCGAGGCTCTCGAGGCTCCGCTCGAGAGCGGCTCGCCCCGCCCGCGACACCTCCGGCCGTGGCAGGCTATGGTCGTACAACGCCTGATGCCATCTTGCGACGACGCCGACAGAAGTGTCCGCCCGGGCGATGAGAAGACGCACGGATCCGCTGTGCAGCCAGAAAGCCAGAACGAGGGCCATCACCACGAGGAACCCGGTCCCGGCGCTCTGGATCTCACCGCCGACCTTGAAGCGCCAGGACTTGAAGGACAGATTCCGGCGCGTCGCGAGCTGGAAGGTCAGCAACGCCAGATAGGCCAGGACCCCGGCGACGCCGAGCGCCATGAGGAAGGGGACGTATCCGTAGAGGCCTCGGAAGGTGAGATAGCCGGCGATGAACGCGACGGCGAGAATGCCTTCCTCAGCCCAGCTGAGGGGGTACTTGCGCATCGTCCGCCCCGAGGCGCGGCGAGTGGAAAAGAGCGGCGGCTTGCCGACGCCGTAGTAGAGGGCGTCGTTGGGACAAACACTGACGCAGTCCAGGCATTTCATGCACCCGCTGTCGACCACCATGCCAAAGTCCCTGACCTCTTCGTGAACGCGCACGTTCGAAGTACAGACCGCGGTGCAATGGCCGCAGCCCTCACACGCATCGGTCACACGGATCCGCATCGGCGCCAGCCTCTCCGCCGCGTCGAACACAGCGCCATAAGGGCAGGCATAGGTGCAAAACCCCTTGGCTCCCAGGAAGTAGACGACGAGATAGCCGCAGACGATGAAGGTGATGGAGCCGAGGATCCAACCCGGGAACGTGGCCCAGAACTGAGTCGTAGTGAACTCGGTCTCGAGGTGTCCCGTCGCTCCCGCCCGCCACCGCTGCCAGGCAGGCAGGAGAAACGAGTAAACGAACGCGGCGAGCGGTACCCAACGCAGCAGCCGGGAGCGCAGCGGCTTGGGTCGTCGCCCGAACCTCTCGAGCAGGCTCCGCGACAGGTCCTGCAGGGCGACCAGGTGGCAGGCCCAGCCGCAGAAGAAGCGACCGAACACGAGGGTGAGCATCGCCGCGACGGCGAAGAAGATCAGGCCGGCATTGATCACTCCGGAACGGGCGAGAGCCGCCGCTTCCGACGGCTCGACCGGTGTCAGCGTGCTGCCGCTCACCAGCCAATGCGTGATGTGAGCCGCGATCACCAGGTGCACCCCGATCAGCACGCCGGCACGCCAGCGGGTGGAGCGCGAGGGCCGAATCTTCTGCTTCGGCTGGATGACCGGTAGCGACATGAGGCGGTAAGCGTAGCGCTTCCGCGCTTGGAGCGCCCTCCCTCGCTAGTCCTTCTTGCGGTTCCTGTCGAAGGCGATGACGGTCCCCGAGAGATCGCCATCGTGTTCTCCCGACGGCTCCGAAACGTCGCTCTCCGACTCCGGATCATCCCCTTGCGGCACGACCAGCTGCACTCCGAACTCCACCGAAGGGTCGGCGAAGGCCGTCATCGCATCGAAAGGGACTCGCATCGAAGTCTCGACTCCCGAGAAGCGCAGCGTCACCGAGAAGCTCTCGTCGTCGACATGGAAGTTCCAGAACTGGTGCTGCAGCACAATCGTCAGCTCGTCGGGATGCTGGTTCCGGAGTCCGGGCGGGATCTCGACGCCGGGAGCGTCGGTGCGAAAGGTGATGTAGAAATGATGATCGCCCGGCAACCCTTCCTCGGCCACTTGACGCAGAACGTCGCCGATCGCATCGCGCAGAGCGCCCAACACCATCCCGGGGTAGTCGATCGTCTTCGTGTCGGTCATCGCCTCACCGTTCTAGACCGCTTCGAGGCGGGGGTAAACAGGCTCCCACACTTCCTCGGCCAAGCGCTGCTCCAGTTCATCCTCTGAGCGGGCGGGGGCGACGCCCTCGGCAATCGCCTGTCGTGCCACGGCACGAGCAATTCTCCTCGAGACCTCATGCAGACGGGGCAGGCCCGGATAGAGCTGCCCGCGCTTCAACTCCTCCGTCGACACCTGCTCCGCGAGGCTCTCGGCGGCGACCGTAAACATGTCCTCCGTCACCTCACCGGCTCCCGCGACGAGCGTCCCCAACCCCACGCCGGGGAAGATGTAGACGTTGTTGCCCTGGCCGATGTGGTGCACTCGCCCACCGTACTCCACCGGATCGAACGGACTCCCTGTCGCGACCAGTCCTCGGCCCTCTGTCCAGGGGATCAGATCACTCGGGCGGCCCTCGGACTTGCTCGTCGGATTCGAGAAGGGGAAGATCAGAGGGCGCTCGGCTGAGGCTGCCATTCGCCGGATGACCGACTCGTGAAAGACCTGGGGTTGACCCGACGCCCCGATCAACACTGTCGGTTCCAGAGCCTCGACCACCGTCGCGAGATCGTTGCCCTCCCCCGCCGTCAGCCCCATCCCGGCCGCCTGCTCCGCCGACCAGGAGTGGGCCTCCTTGTACTCCTCTCCTGAACGGTACTCACGCCCCTCCACCAGGAGGCCCCGGCTGTCGAGGACGGCAAGCCTCCGGGCCAGGTCGGCAGGCGCAACCCCAGCCCTCACGAGGGCTCGGCCCAGTTGCTCGGCGATGCCGATCCCTGCCGCACCGGCGCCGAACATGACGATGCGGTGTTCCTCGAGGGGTATCTCTGTCGCCCGCACGCCCGCGAGAACCCCGGCCAGCGCCACCGCAGCCGTCCCCTGGATATCGTCGTTGAACGACAGAATTCGCTTGCGATAGCGCGCCAGGATGCGCATCGCGTTGACCTTCTTGAAGTCCTCCCACTGCAGGAGAGCGTCCGGGAAGAGCTCACTCACTGCAACGACGAACTCTTCGACGAGGGCGTCGTACTCTGGGCCTCTCAACCGCGGCTGGCGATAGCCCAGGTAGAACTCATTGGCCAGCAATCGCTCGTTGTCGGTCCCGACGTCGAGACAGATCGGCAGGGTTCGCTGGGGATCGATGCCCGCCGCTGCGGTGTAGAGGCATAGCTTGCCGATCGGAATCGCCATGCCTCCCGCACCCTGATCGCCCAGGCCGAGGATGCGCTCGGCGTCGGTCGCGACGATGAGCCGGACATCGTGCCCGTCGACGTTCGACAGGACGTCCCGCACTCGCCCGCGATGGCGAGGGGTGATCCACACCCCGCGGGTTCGCCTGAAGATCTCACTGTAGCGCTGGGTCGCGAGACCTACGGTCGGGGTGTAGACGATCGGCAGGTAGGTCTCGATGTGGTCGGTGAGCAGTCGATAGAACAGAACCTCGTTGCGGTCCTGGAGACCCACCAGGCCGATGTACTGCTCCAGCGGGTCATCCTTCTCCTGGAAACTGGCGTGGATCCTGGCCGCCTGCAGGTCGAGGTCACTGACCAGGTCGGGCAACAGGCCCTCCAGGCCGAAGACCCGGCGCTCCTCCGGCGTGAAAGCCGTCCCCCGATTGTGCTGATGCTGGTGCAGGAGGGCCGAGCCCCGCTCGGGGACCTGGACAACTCGCTCGGGCTTCGAACTCCGGTCAGACCCGTTCACCATTCGGTGCTTCTCCTCGCGCTGCGCTCTTGGCCGAGAGTCGGCCCGAATGGCATTCTATCGACTGCAGCCAGTCGACACCCCGCCCCTGCGCGATTCCATCGGCCACTCTCAATCGCAAGGTATCCTTGCCGTCGTCGTCGGTCTGGCGACGCCCCCGCCACCGGCTCACGCCACCGCACCCTAACTTCCCCGCCGCCGGCGCCAACACGCCCGAAAGCGGCCAGGACGGCTACAATCGCATGCCGGGGGAGCGAGACATTCGATGACCCTACGAATCCTCACCACAGCCGCAGCAGTCTGCCTCGCCTGGCCGAGTGCGGCCGTCGCCTACGAAACCGACCAGTACTCTCTGCGTCAGGAGCCGCTCGAGGATGCCGTCGAGCAGCTCAACGCGCAGGTCAACGAAGCTCTCGTCGAGATCGCCGCAGACTGGGACGAAGAGCCCGACCCGCGGCGCTTCGCCCGCGACGTCTATCAACGACTCGGTGGACGCCACTGGGTGGACCGCCTCGAGCGCTGGGCGATCCGACGTCCCGAGGTAGCCAAACTCGACCAGGGGCGTCATGGCATCTACGGCGGGCTTCCGTTCTGGGCCACTCGGGTGAATTTCTTCTTCGGCACAGGACCGACCATCTCGGTGGCCGGCGTGCGGATCGGCACCGACAAGATCGGCCACTTCCTCTCGCAGGGCTGGAAGTACCACCGCCGCCACCTCGACGGTCGGACGCTCGAGCAGACCGTCAGACTGGGCACCCGCAACGAAGCCTCGATCTTCGGGTCCCCGGCGACCGGAGCCTTCTCCAACGCCGATCTCGTGGCCAACTACGAGGGCCTGCTCTTCTACCGCAGCCTGTTCGAAGATGCCGTGGTCGGCGACAACCCGGCGATCGTCGAATGGACCCCCGGCGGTGCAAGGATCGCCCGCCCGTTCGACTTCCGGGATCACATCAACGACTTCTGGGACGAAGCGCTCAATCCGAACCGGTTCGATCGGCTGCTCAGCGGCCCGATGCTGAAACGCCTCGCGAGTTTGTGCGGGGACTACCTCAGCTCGCCGGGATCCTGGGTCTCGAGAGACGACACCGCACTGCGCACTCGCTACGCCCACCTTGGCCTGCGCGACGGCACCGCCCATCGCCTCGATCGGGTCTGCGGCGCCCGCGCCACCGCCGCCGCCCCGCAGGGTGGTAGCTGAGCCCACGCCGACAGACGTCCATCTTTCCGGCGACTCTCCCTAGACTGCCCGCAGAGGCATTCAACGGAGGAATCGCCATGACTCGCACGCGCTACGCCCTCGCCCTTGCCCTGCTCCTCACCCTCGCGGCCGGCGGTCTTGCCGCGGAGGAGACCGGGACGCTCGCGCAGGCATTCACTGAGGGCACCACGACCCTGGACTTCAACTATCGCCTCGAGGCAGTCGACGACGACGCTCTCGCCAAGGACGCCCTCGCTTCGACTCTGCGCACCAGTCTCGCCTTCCGCAGCGGCCACTGGAAGCGGTTGCAGTTCTTCATCGAAGCCGAGAACGTCACCGCCGTCGGCGACGAAGACGGCTTCAACAACAAAGGGGCCGCAGGCTCCGGCAACGGCGTGACCGACCGACCGGTGGTTGCCGACCCCAACAGCACCGAGCTCAACCAGGCCTATCTGAGAATGGGGCTGGCTGACACCAAGCTGACCCTCGGGCGACAAGAACTCGTTCTCGGAGACTCCCGCCATGTGGGCAACGTGGGCTGGCGCCAGAATCACCAGTCCTTCGACGCCGTCAGCCTGACGAGCTCGAGCCTCGAGGGCTGGACTCTGCACTACTCCTTCATCGACCGGGTCAATCGCATCTTCGGCGACAGCCAGAAGATGACGAGCCACGCGCTCCACGCCGCCGGCAAGGTCGGCGCGGCCGGCAAGCTCACCGCCTACGGTCTCCTTCTCGACTATGAGGATCCCGCTCTGTTTGGACTCTCGAGTTCGTCGCTCGGAGTCGAACTGACCGGTTCCCGCAAGGCCGGCGACAGCGCCAGTTTCAGTTGGGAACTCGAGTACGCCGTGCAGCAGGACTTCGGCGACAATCCCGGTACCCTCGATACCGACTACAGCCACATCGCTTTCGGCGGGGGCACGTCGACAATCACTGGCATCGCCGGCCTCGAAAGCCTTGGTGGCAGTCCCGCCGACGGTCAGTACAGAACTCCCCTGGCCACGCTACACAAGTTCAACGGCTGGGCCGACAAGTTCCTGGCCACTCCCGTCAACGGACTCGACGACCTCTATCTCACCCTCAAGGGCAAGGCCGGCAAGGTTGGCTGGCAGGCCACGTGGCACGACTTTTCCGCTACCACCGGAAGCGTCGACTACGGCACCGAGCTCGATCTGTTGGCCAGCTTCAAGACGTCATGGGGCCAGACGTTCGGGCTCAAGGCGGCGCTCTACTCGGCGGACAGCCACTCGACCGACACCGACAAGGTAATGGCATTCACTCGCTATCGCTTCCAGTAGAGCGGCGCGCTGCTCCGACGGGGACTGAAACTTGACGCCCCGTACAGGTCGGCATACCGTGTCGCTTCCAACTCCACTCCGCGCGAGAACGCAGCAATCGAGCTCGACGACAGTCGGCTTGCAGGAGTGGAAGGCGCCTTCGGAGGCCGAGTCGTTTTGAAGACAGTCCTGGTGAGCAACCTCAGCCCTGTGGCCACGGAAGACGATCTGGCCAAGCTCCTCGAGCTGGTCGGCGCGGTTCGCGTCGTCCGTCTTGCGCGACGTCCGGACGGCAGTTCGGGCTGTTGCGCCGTCGTCGAATTCGAGCTCGACAACCACGCCAAGATTGCCCGCGAGGTGTTCGACGGCCGCGAGCACCTGGGGCACATACTGAGCCTGCGCGCATACGCTCGACCCTCGGCCGGCTGACGGCATCTCGGCAGCGGCTTGCACCCCGCACCGGCAATGCTGCAGACTCCCGGGAGGCGATGCGCTCTATCGGACAGAGTCCTCCCCGACCCGACGGACTGGCCAAGGTCAGCGGTTCCGCCCGCTATGCCGACGACCTGGTCTTCGACGGACTCCTCTACGGCGCCACTGTCCGCAGCCCACATCCGCACGCCAGGATCGACTCGCTGACCTGCGCCACGGACGAGGCTCCGGCCGAGACCTACTGCGTCACCGCAGCTGACCTGCCCGGCCCCAACGGCGTCCAGTTGATCACCGACGACTGGCCGATCCTCGCCGGAGACGAAGTTCAACACGTCGGCGAGCCGATCGCTCTCGTGGCGGCTCCGAGCCGTCTGGAAGCCGCGCGAGCCCGCAGCCTCGTCAGCGCCAGCTACACGCCACTCCCGGCGATCCTGGACATGACAGCGGCCGGCGATCACCCGGCCCACTGCGAACTCGAATTCGGAGACGACGCGGTCGAATCAGCGCTGGCCGAGGCCGAGACGGTCGTCGAAGGCACCTACCGAACGGGCCATCAGGAGCACATCTACATCGAGTGCCAAGGCGTGACCGCCTGGTTCGAAGACGATGGAGCGCTGACCGTGGTGGGCACCATGCAGTGCCCGTACTACGTTCACAAGTCGCTGTGCCACGCCTTCGGCCTGGACGAGGACCGGGTCCGAGTGCAGGCTTCGGCGATCGGCGGTGGCTTCGGCGGCAAGGAGGACTATCCGAGCATGCTGGCGATTCACGCGGCCCTGCTGGCCCGAGCCAGCGGGCGTCCCGTGCGAATGGCCTACGACCGGCATGAGGACATCATCGGCACGACGAAGCGCCACCCGGCGCTCGTGCGTCACCGCACGGCTGTCGGGCCTGCCGGCGAGCTGCTGGCCATGGACATCGAGGTCACCATGGACGGCGGCGCCTACGCGACGCTGTCGACGGTCGTTCTCTCCCGAGCCCTGCTCCATGCCGCCGGCGGCTACCGTTGCCCCAAGGTCCACATCACGGGCCGAGCCGTCAAGACGCACACCGCGACCAATGGTGCGTTTCGTGGCTTCGGCGCCCCGCAGACCGAATTCGCCATCGAGCGCCACATGGACCGGATCGCCAACGAACTGGGGCTCGACCCCCTCGAGCTACGCCTGCGCAACGCCCTCGAAGCCGGCGACACGCTACCCACGGGCCAGGTCCTCGACGAGACCACTTCCGCCAGGCTCTGCCTCGAGCGCGTCGCCGAGAAGACCGACTACCGCCGACGCCGGCAGGCGTTCGCCGATGCGCCAACCCAGGACGACGGCGTGCCGCGGCAGGGGCTGGGCATCGCGCTCTTCTTCCACGGCGCCGGCTTCACCGGCAACGGCGAGCGACGCATGCGATCTCCCGTGCGCGCCCGATTGCTGAGCGACGGCAGACTTGAAGCCCAGACCGCCATGACCGACATGGGTCAGGGGTGCGTGGCGATCTTCCCCCAGATGGCCTGCGAAGGATCCGGCCTGCGACCGGAGGACTTCCATTTCGCCCAACCCGACACCGCCGTCGTTCCGGACTCGGGACCGACCGTAGCCTCCCGTACGACCATGGTCGTCGGAGGTGCTCTCGTCGAGGCCGTTCGCCGCCTGCGGGATGCCGTCCTCGCGGCCTGGTCGGGCGACTCGGATCTGGAGGGGGCCCTCACGGTCGTCGATGGGATCGTCACCGCCGAGTCCGGGGAGACCTGGCCTTTCGACGACATCGCTCGCTCTGTCCATGCTGCCCACGGAGCCATCGAGGTGACCCATCGGCACGAGCCTCCGGTGGATCAGAACTTCGACGAGACCACCTACCGGGGCAGCGCGTACCCAACCTACGCCTGGGGGGCCAACGTCGTCGAGGTCGAGGTCGACCCGGACACACTCCAGGTCAGAGCGGAACGCGTAGATGTCGTCTGCGAGGTCGGCCGGGTCATCCATCCGACGCTGTGCACCGGCCAGATCGAGGGGGGCGTTCTCCAGGCCGTCGCCTGGGGGCTGATGGAAGAGATCAAGCTCGAGGAGGGGCGCTACCTCAACGACCGACTCGCCACATACATCATCCCCACCATTCGGGATGCACCCAAGCTCCATGTCGAGCTGCTGGAGCGACCCTGGGAGGGCGGCCCGTTCGGTGCCAAGGGTGTAGGTGAGCTGCCCATGGACGGCGGCGCGCCGGCTGCCCTGGCGGCGATCGAGAACGCGACCGGTCTCCACCTCACAGAGATTCCGGCAACACCGGAGAGGCTCTATGAAGCCTCCGCCGCGGGAGAGAACCGGTGAAGGTCGACTTCTCACTCAACGGAGCGAAGGTCGCCGTCGAGGGGCATCCGATGGAGCGCCTCCTCGACGTCCTCCGCGGGCGCTTCGACGCCATCGGCACCAAGGAGGGCTGCGGTGAGGGCGAGTGCGGAGCCTGCACCGTGCTGGTCGACGGCGAGCCCGTCCTCTCCTGTCTCGTCCCGCTGATGCAGTGCGAGGGCCGCGACATCGCCACAGTGGAAGGCGTAGCCGCCGGCCCGGCTCGAGAGTTCCTCGAGCGCTTCATCTCGACCGGTGGCGTCCAGTGCGGCGCCTGCACTCCGGGCATCGTCGTCACCGCCGCCGCCATGCTCGAGGAAAGTCCGACCCCATCGCGCGACGAGGTTCAGGAGAAGCTGTCCGGCAACCTCTGTCGCTGTACCGGGTACGAGGGCATCTTTCGCGCTCTCGTCCACGGGGATGACTCATGACTCGCGCCGTCTCCGCCCGGACCCTGGACGAGGCCGTCCGATTCCTGCGGGACGATCCCGAGCTCAGGCCGGTCGCCGGTTGCACCGACCTCATGGTCTGCGAGCCGGAAGCCCGCGCCGACCTCCCCGCCGTCCTCGACCTGCTCTCGATTCCGGAGCTCTCCGGCATCAGCGAAGCGGAGAACGGAGCCCTCGACATCGGCGCGACCACGAGTTTCACGCGGATCCGGCGCTCGCAGTTGATCGGCGATCGCTACCCGGCTCTCGCCGAGGCTGCAGGCCTGATCGGCGGCTGGCAGATCCAGAATCGCGCCACGCTCGGCGGCAATATCGCCAACGCGAGCCCGGCCGGAGACTCGCTGCCCGTGCTCCTCGCCCTGCGGGCCGAGATAGTCGCCGTCGGAGCCAACGGCCGTCGGTTGATCCCCTACCGCGACTTCCACACCGACTACCGCAGAACGGCTCTCGAGCCGGGCGAACTGATCGCCGCCATTCGTCTGCCGGAGCCACCCCCCCTTTCCAGCCAGCTCTTCCGCAAGGTGGGCACGCGGGAAGCCCAGGCCATCAGCAAGGTCGTCGTCGCCCTTCTCGCCGTCGTCGAGGAGGGTGTCTTCACGACCTTCCGCCTGGCGGCCGGCAGTGTCGCAGCGACGCCGGTTCGCCTCACCCGGGCCGAGGAGACCGCCGCCGGGCAACCGGTCGGACTCTCCACCGCCGAGGCGATCGGCCGGGCCGCCGCCGCCTCGGTCGAGCCGATCGACGACGTCCGGTCGACGGCCGGCTATCGAAGGTTTGCCCTCGAACGCGTCGTCCGCCGAATGGCGTTGCAGCTCTCCGAGTAGCCCGTCGCTCAGACAGATGCTTCGGGCTCGGCTGAGGGATTCTGTCCCTCGAAGAGCGCCTTGACCGAATCACGGACGAGGATGATGATCGTAAAGACTCCCAGCACCGTGCCAAACGGCATGAACATACAGGAGACGCCCGCCATCACCAGACAGAACGTGTAGTTCCTGCGGCGGGCCAGCGACCTGCCCGCCAGGACGAGACAACAGGCGAACCCGAGACCCGCGAGGATCATGCCACCGGCAAAGACCGTGAAGAACCAACCCATCGTCTGCGCCATGGGATCCGCCTCCTCGAACGACCCGGTGGCCAGCCCCAACCCGATCACCAGATGCAGGACCGGGAACATCGAGAAGAGCGCCGCGAGCCCTCCCACGACGTAGTGGAAGATGGACAGCAGTTTGAGGTGTTCCTGATCCTGGCTCATTGTCCTCTCCTCGTGTAGCCGAAGGCCTGCGGTGGTCCGCGAGACTCCAGATGAACTTGCTTGCTGAGACTACGTCGCCGGTACCCGGTCGATTCCGATCGTCAGTCGCCGAGCGGACTCGGAGTCCCGCAAGCGGCGTGCTCCGACTCTGGATCGGTGCGGCGATACAGCGCCTCTGCGCGACGCCGCAGGGCGTCGAGCCCCGAAGCCTCATACGCGTGCACCAGATAGTGTCTGGCGCCAGGATGCCCTGCTCGCTCGTCGAGAACGGCTTCGAGGATCGCCGCCGCCTCGACAGCCTGCTCCTCGCGCCGCGCCGGCTCGGCGGAAGAGAGCAGGGACAAGGCCAGGAGGACTCCGACCTCCGGCTCGGTCGGATAGTCGTCCCACCCGGCGCGTAGTCGAGCGGAGTACTCACTCTGCCTGACGGCTCGCGGCCCTTCGGCAAGAAGAGTCTTGAGCGAGTCGATCAGGAGGCGCTCAGCGTCGGTCCCTCGGGCCGCCATTTGGTTCGCTGCTCGAGCCTCGAGCCTCGCCAGCGCATCGCGAGCTGGACCGAGATCGGCCACTGCGGTCAGCGCCGGGAGGTGGCTCATGGCTTCCCCCCAGTAGGCGAGAGCAAACGACGGATCCTCCCGCTGGATCGCCTTGAAAGCCCCTCCGGCCGCTTCGTACTCCATGGCATGCAGAAGGACCAGGGCGCTGCGGAAAGCGCTCTGTTGAGCGAACGCACCACTGTTGGGCAGGGAGATCGAGCCCTGTGGAGTCATCGCCGGTGGGAGGGCCACCGAGCCATCGACCCCCTGTTGGATCTCGGGCCGATACTGCCGGACACCGCGAGCACCAACCGGGATCCGCCAGATCCTCCCTCCGCCGCGGAACGTGCTCGTCCCGTAGAGCGAGTAGGGATCGAACTCCCCCTCGCCAAAGACCAGACTCGCGATCGACGGCATCCCCTCGGCGACCAGAACCAGGTCGCCGGAGTCGGGGTCGAAGCGCCAGACTTTGCCTCCGCCGTTATCCGCGATGTAGACGCGACCCTGTTGGTCCATCGCCAGCCCGTCGAGCCCACCATCGCCCGTCTCGGCCACAAGCACCGGATCCCCGGCTGGCTCGCCCTCCTCCAACGGCAGTGCCCAGACCCGGTCCGAGAATCCGATCGGCGCGATGCCGGTGAAGATCTGTGCCACGTAGAGCGTCGACCCGTCGGGCGAAAGGGCCAGCCCATTGGGATGCTCGACCGCGTCGGACCAGAGTCGAACCAGGCCGCCCGGCTCGACGACGTAGATCGTGTCGGCGAAATCGTCCGAGACCAGATATGAGCCATCCTCACGAACGAGGACGAAGTTTGGGTCCGGAATTCCCCGTGCCGCGACGGTTCGCTCACCCTCGGGCGTGATCCGCCAGATCAAGCCGTCGGTGTTGGGTCCACCTCGAAGGGCCACTGACGGGCCGAAGTCGGCGGCGAGAATGTCGCGCTCCCCGATGCCCGCCTGCCCTAGGTGCAGGTAGACGTCGGTCAACCTCTCAACCGAGGCATCCGCACCGACCCTCCAGATCGCCGAGTTGGCTCCAATGAAGAGATCTCCCTCGGCATTGAAGGTCAAGCCCTCCGAAGCGGTGAAAGCGTCGAGGAAGAGCTCGGGAGTGACCGGAAAGCTCGGAACCTCCGGCGGCGACTGCGCTCCGGCGGGAATAGAGGCCAGGAGGAGCAGGACGGGGACACAAAGGGACGATCGACTCATTCTCTGACTTGCTACGAATCCTCGGGCCGAAGGTTGGAGTCGGAATCTGCCGCGTGGTTCGGCAGGACCCGGTTGGCGCGATGGCCGAAGATCAGCGACGTCTCCATATGCTCGACTTCGTCCCGGGTGGTGAAGGCGTCGAGTGCAAGATCGCGCAAGTGGGCTGCATCGCGCACCGCGACGTGCACCAGGAAGTCGTTCGCGCCCGCCACGTGGTAAACCGTCACCGTCTCAGGCAGGGCCAGGGCATGCTCACGGAAGCTGTCGATGAGCGTCCGCGAGTGGCGCCGGATCCGGATCGAAACGAAGGCCTCGAGTCCGATTCCCAGCACCGCCGGATCGACCGCCGCGTGGAAGCCCTGGATCGCTCCGTTGGCGATCAGGCGGCGGACTCGCTCGAGGCAGGTCGACGGTGCGAGCTTCACCTTCGCAGCGAGCTCCTTGTTGGACAATCGACCATCCTTCTGCAGAGCCCCTAGGATCTCGAAGTCGATTCGGTCCAGTGTCGTTCTCGCGCCCATAATCCGAAGTCTATTCGATTGAATAGTCGCCAGTCAGAGGAGTAGACTCATCACAGGCCAGCGCTCCGAATCTTCTCCGCAGTGGAGCGACCCGAAGCCACTCCAGGGAGACCGCTATGAAGACCTTTGACCCCATCGAATCGATGGCGGACATGCGCCACGAGTTCGGCGAGCACGGTGGCGTGAACATGTCCATCGAGACCAGCACGACCTTCACCGTCATGGACCCTGAGATGATGCCGCAGGTCTTCCAGGGACGCTTCGGACCCGATAATGGCGGCTGCTATCTCTACGGCCGCCACTTCAATCCCACCGTCTATGTCCTCGGCCATCAGATCGCCGCACTCGAGGGCTCGGAGGCCGCGTACTGTACGGCCAGTGGGATGAGCGCCATCGCCGCCGTCGTGCTCCAGATCTGTTCGACCGGCGACCGCATCGTCTCCTCCAACACGGTGTACGGCGGCACCTTCGCGTTGTTCAAGGAGTACCTCCCGGCGAAGGCCGGCATCCACACCGCGTTCGTCGACACGAGCGACCTCGGCCAGGTCGAGCAGGCTCTCGGCGAGGGGGTGCGACTCCTCTACGTCGAGACCATGTCCAATCCGACGCTCCGCGTCGCGGACATTCCACGCCTCGCAGACCTCGCCCACGCTCACGGCGCTCAGCTCGTCGTCGACAACACCTTCTGCCCGCTCATCGTCTCGCCGATCCAGCTCGGCGCCGACGTCGTCGTCCATAGCCTCACGAAGTTCATCAACGGCGCCTCCGATGCCATCGCCGGTGCCGTCTGCGGCTCGACCGAGTTCATTCAGAGCCTGATGGATCTGCACACCGGCTCCCTCATGCTCCTCGGCCCGACCATGGACCCACGGGTCGCCTTCAACATCAGCGCCCGCCTGCCTCACCTCGGCCTGCGCATGGCCGAGCACAGCCGGCGAGCGGCGATCTTCGCCTCACGCCTGACCGCGCGTGGGCTTCCAGTGGTCTATCCGGGCCTGGCGGAGCACTCGGACAACGCCCTGCTGCGGCGACTCGCCAACAGTGAGTTCGGCGCCGGCGGCATCTTCGGCATCGATCTCGGGACCTCCGAACGTGCCAACGAGTTCATGAACCTGCTGCAGAACCGCGATCGCTTCGGGTTCATGGCGGTGAGTCTCGGCTACTTCGAGACTCTGCTCTCCTGCTCGGCAAGCTCGACATCAAGCGAGATGTCCGACGAAGACCTCCAGGCAGCCGGAATCCAGCCAGGCCTCGTCAGAGTGTCGATCGGGTATACCGGGAGCATCGAGCAGCGCTGGGGCCAGATGGAGGACGCAATGCACGAGCTCGGGGTCGGAGAGGCAGCCGGGATCGCCAGCTGAGCCCTGGCGAGCTCACAGGGGCATCCGAGTGGGCGGCAGAGTATGCTCGGAGTCCTCAGAAAGGAGCGCGCATGCCCACCTATCCCACCAGGATCGCCCTTGTCGCCCTTGGACTCCTCTGTCTGACATCGCCAGTCTCGGCGACGGCTACTGCCATGAACGTCGAGATTTCGATCGAGCCCGAGCCCGCTCACGAAGGGGGCTACAAGTGCGTCGCCGTGATCCGCGACGCCGCCAACGGGGAAGTGCTCTCGGCTCCGACGATCACTTTCATCAAGGGCGAGGAGGCCCGGGTGACCTCCGGCCTGCCGGACGGGTCAGTCGTTCGCCTGACGGTCTTCGTCACCGCCGACGGTACCGAGGCCCGCTATCGCACCGAGATCCGCGACGGTGACGTCGTGCAGACGTCGCAGCAGGCGACGATCAGGCTCTAGCGAGCGCTAGCGCAGGCCGTAGAAGAGGACCAATGCGGCCGCAACGGCGGTCAGCAGCGGGTGGAGTTCGCGCCAGCGGCCGGCGAGGATCCTCAGGACGACCCAGGAGACGATGCCCAGGCTGATGCCGGTGGCGATCGAATAGGTCAAAGGCATGCCGACGAGAGTGAGAAAGGCCGGAAGGCCGATCTCAGGCCGGCCCCACTCGAGGTCGCGAACGCCGACCAGCATCAGAGCTCCGACGACGACCAGGGCCGGAGCCGTGGCGAGGGCCGGAACGGACACGAATAGGGGCGTGAAGAAGAGGGAGAGCATGAAGAGGCCGGAGACGACCACGGCAGTGAGCCCGGTGCGACCGCCCTCCTCCACCCCAGTTGCCGATTCGACGTAGCTGGTGACGGTACTCGTACCCAGAAGCGCGCCGGCCGAAGTTCCGACGGCATCGGCGGTGAACGCGCGGTTGGCCCTTGGCAGGTCGCCCTTGTCGTCGACGAGGCCGGCGAGGCGGCCGACGCCGATCAGGGTTCCGGCAGTGTCGAAGAAGTCGACGAAGAGGAAGGCAAGGACCACGAGGAGGGCCTTGCCGGCGAGCAAACCACTGAAATCGACGGCCAGGAGGGTCTCGGTCGGCAGGTGGGGCAAGGTGGCGAACTCGGCCGGTGGATCGGCAATGCCCAGAGCCCAGGCGGCGCCGGTGACGAGCAGGATGCCGATGAGGATCGCGCCCTGAACCTTGCGCGCCATCAACGCCCCGATCACCAGGAGGCCCCCCAGCGCCAGGAGAGCGCCGGGTCGCGTGAGATCTCCCGCGGTCACCAGCGTCGCCGGGTGATCGACCACCCAACCGGCGTTGGAGAAGCCGAGGATGGCGAGAAAGAGCCCGATACCACCCATCGTCGCCAGCTTGAGTGGCTGGGGGATCGCCCGCATGATCGCCGTCCGCGCGCCGCTCATCGCCAGGATCAGGAAGAGAATCCCCTCGACAAAGACGGCCGCCAGGGCCACCTGCCAGTCGATTCCCAGGCCGTGGACGACGCCGAAAGTGAAGTAGGCGTTGAGTCCCATGCCCGGCGCCAGGGCGATGGGATAGTCGGCGAAGAGCCCCATTGTCAGGGTGGCGAAGGCCGCCGCCAGCGCGGTCGCGACGGCGACGTCGCTCGCCGGCATCCCCGCCTCGGCGAGGATCTGGGGATTGACGAAGAGAATGTAGGACATCGTCAGGAAGGTGACGACTCCGGCGCGCGCCTCGATCGCCACCGTCGTGCCCCGTTCCCGAAGGCGAAAGAAACTCTCGAGCATCCCGGGGAGTCTACCGCCGCTACAATCAGAGGCCTATGGTCTCGGACGTCGTCAACCGCCCGGCTGGAACGACTCTCCTCAAGGGGGGCACTCTGCTGACCCTGGACGCCGAGGCGGCGGTCCGCAGCGGCGATGTCCTCGTCGAGGGCGGCCGACTTCGGACGATCGGCGGAGAGATCGAGGCTCCTGAGGGAGCGCGCATCCTCGACGTCAGCGGCTGCTTCGTCCTTCCCGGCCTGATCCAGGGACATGTCCACCTCGGACAGACGATCTTCCGTGGCCTCGCCGAGCGACGTCGACTGCTCCCCTGGCTCCAGGAGCGGATCTGGCCTCTGGAGGCGGGCCACGACGACGAGAGCGCCTATTGGTGCGCCCTGCAAGGAGCGGCCGAGTGCCTGCTCTCGGGCACAACGACGATTCAAGACATCGGCATCGGGCCCGGAGCAGCGGGCCTGCTGCGCGCGATCGACGAGTCGGGCCTTCGAGCGCTGGCAGGGAAGTGCCTGATGGACACCGGCGACGCCCTTCCCGATCGTCTTCGGGAAGAGACCGACGCCACTCTCGCCGAGACGGTGAGCCTGGGCGAAGCGTTCCACGGGCGCGACGGTGGACGTCTCGGCTACGTCCTCAACCCGCGGTTCATCCTCAGCTGCTCGGATCCGATGTGGCAGGGAATACGCGAGACCTCCGATCGGCTCGGTTGGCCGATCCACACCCATGCGCTCGAACAGAAGGAGGAGACTGAGGCAGTACGGCAGATGAAGGCCGGGCGCGACGAGGTGGAGTACTTCGACGAGACCGGAATTCTCGATCGGCGGCTGTGCATCGCCCACGGCGTGCAGCTCGAAAGCGGCCATCTCGAACGAGTCGACGGCTCGCGCTTCAGCGTCGTCCACTGCCCGAGCTCCAATCTCAAACTCGGGTCGGGGATCGCCGATCTCGTCGGGATCCGCAGCGCCGGGGTGCCCGTGGGTGTCGGCGCGGACGGCGCGCCGTGTAGCAACGACCTCGACGCCCTCACCGAGATCCGGCTCGCGGCTCTGCTGCAACACCTGCGCAACGGGCCCGGCAGCTTCTCGGGCTTGGACGCGCTGCGACTGGCCACGAGCGAGGGGGCTCAGGCCCTTGGCCTCGCCGGGACGAGCGGCACACTGACGGAGGGAATGGCGGCCGACGTCCTCGTGCTCTCACGCGACCGCCCCGAGACCTGGGGCGAACGCGGCGACCTCCACGACGTCGTCGCCTACTCGAGCTCCCGGGCCGATGTGCGGCACGTCTTCGTGGCCGGCAGGCACCTGGTCGAGGAGGGACGACTGCAGCACCTGGACCTGGTTGAGATCCGCCGCCGGGCCGCAGAGGCCCTTGACGCGGTGCTGGGCAGAGCCGAGCTGCCCGCCTGATCGCGATCAGTACCGCACGACGGTCGAAATGGTGAAGGTCGTCAGGGCTTCCGAATAGTCGATAGCGAAGTCGATGTGGTACTCGGCTTGCCGTCCCAGGCCCATCTCCTTCTCGTTCTCGTTACGCCTGCTTTCCCGCTGCTGCTTCTGGCACACCTCGCCCTGAGGCATCGGCGGGCAGTCGTTCAGCTTCCAGCCGGCGCCCACGGAGTAGTGCCAGGTGTCTTCGCCGGGTCGGAAGAATGCCGAAGCTCGTTGATCCGCCGCGGTTCTCGGATCCTTCACGGCAAACCGGTGGTCCGGGTCGAGCCAGGCTCCCGCGCGCAGGGACGTCCAGGTTCTCTTGAAAGTGTACTCGGCGCCGATGTGGTACTCGCTGCCGTCCTCGACCTCGACGAATGCCGTACGCCCGGTGAGCGAGTCCAGGGTCATGGGGCCACTGGTGTCGAAGGGGCTGGTGATCTCGTTGGTCATCTTCGAGTACCCGACCCGATCCCACTCGACTGCAACACGGAGGCAGGGTTCCTTGCGCGTCTCCCTGGCCTTCTCCTCTTCCTGACCCTCCCAGGAGCTGCAGGTGTTGGGGACCCGATAGGCAAAGCCGAAGCCAAAGAGATCCGGCACATGAAACTTCGCGGGCTGGACGAGGAACGTGTCGTCCGCGTCGGACTGAGGGCCGAGGACCCGTCGGGCTTCGTAGTCGAACTCCGGGCCCAGTCGGACGACGCCCCCCATGCTCAGATTGTCGGTCAGGCGCCAGAGATAGCCCGCGGAGAAGCTCAGAGCTACGTCGCTTCCCTGCTGAACCTGGATCACTCGCAGATTCTCGGGTGAGTAGTCCGGAGGCTCGAAGAGGCGGCCGCCCTTGCTCGAGAAGCGTTCGGTCGATGCGTCGATTGTGAAGTCGTTGATCGCGACCACCACTCCCAAAGACAGCGTGTCGTCGATGAGTTCATACGCCCCGGCCAACCCGTAACTGTCGATCTGGAGGTCCATTTCCATGATCGCCGGTCGGGTGCGCGCCGGCAGGCCGTTGGCCGGCCAGGTTCCACCGTCGGGTAGGTCGAACGGTCCGACAAACGCACCCTCGCGACGGTAACTCGCCCGGAAGTTCGCCAGTTCGTGGCGAAAGGCCGCCAGGGTCCAGCGATTCTCCACCTTCGGTCGCAGGACTCCCGAGATGTAGGACGCGCCTACCGTCTGATTCTCCGCTTCTCTCTCCTGGAGGCCAGCAACGGTGTTGATTCCGATTCCAGTGGGCTCACCGAAGATCGCCCCGCCATCGGCGTAGGTGTGGGAGAAGTCGGACACGAGCAGCTCGATGGAGATCTCGGACTCGGTCAGCTGTGTGAGGCCCGCGGGATTCGACACCGCCGCCGTCGCGTCCGTCGCGACGGCGATGAAGGCTCCTCCCATGCCGAGGCTTCGAGCCCCGGGTGGAGTGAAGTTGAGCTGGATCCCGGAGTTGACCTCATCCGTCGTCTGCGCTGCCGCAGCGCACGCACCAGCCAGAACCAGAAGACAACCCGTCGCGCAACATCGTCTCGATCGCTCGAACATAACCCCTCCCCTCTGCTCGGCCACCCCCGATCAGGCGGGCGGCTTGCATTCGTCCCTGTAGCCGGCGAGTCGATCCCCCTCGTCCGTTCTGATCGCCATGCCTTCGTCCCACGAGCGGTCCCAGGCGCAGGTCCACCCCTCGCAGCCGTCCTGCATCTCGTAGTGCGCCAGGCCGAGGTAGTAGTACGGCAGGTATGCGGTCGGCTGGCCGTGGGTTGGATGTGTCGCCCAGCCGTCCTCCTCGGCGTGGATCTTGATCGCCTTGGTCATACCCTTGGCGACCGCTTCCCAGTCGTCGTCCTGAATGGCATCGAGGGCCTTCTCGTAGGGCTTGAACGCCTTGCGCGGGACCCTCCCCGATGACTCCGGCAGAGCGCACACGGCGAGCTGAGGTCGCGAAAGGTCGACGCTGAGGTTCCAGCTGAGGAGGTACTCCAGGACCGTGTCGATCGCCAGGGCCTCGCTGTGGGAGTTGGTAATCCTCGACACCATGCCGACCAGGTTGTAGTCCCCGTCGAAGAGCCCGCCTCCGGAACTGCCCTCGGCTATCGAGTCCGTCTCGAAGCGAATCCAGTTGTCTCTGACCCGCGCCACAGCGCCAGGCTCCAGTCTGAGATCCAGCTCGCCACCCGGGTAGCCGATCGGGTGGACATCGTCGCGGCGGCCCAGCTCCCCGTTGCTCCTCAACCTCCCGAAGTCGAACGAGGCCCCGAGCTCTGCGGCGGTAACATCTACGGTGATGACGGCAATGTCGTTGTCGTCGTCGTTGCGGCGGTGGACCAGCGCGTCGAAAGGCTCGGCTCCGCGCCAGCTCGGCGTGACCGTCAGGCTCGTGGCCGTGTGGAGGAGATTGTCACTCCGCACGACATGGTTGGCCGTCACCACCCACACTTGAGAGTCAGACTGGGCGAACACGATTCCCGAGCCCTGGGTCTTCTCGTTGACGAGAGCTCCGTTCTCCGCCCGCTGGAGCATGCCTTCAATCTTGACGATCAGGCCGAGTGCCTGCTCCTCCGAAGGCTGTCCGACTGCCGGAATCAGAAGCAGCAGCGTCACCACAACCAAGACCCGAGCGACGCTCGGGCGATCCTCACGACTCCTGGCTTCCAGTTTGCGCATGATTCTATAGCCTCTATTTCACTGTCTCCGCGAAGTGTCGTTCCGTTACTTCGCCACGAGCCCGAGCCACCGCAGCACTCCTAGAATCAACCCGATCAGCGACAAGGCGCTGCCCCAGAGAAGGACCCAACTCTGCCGCGAGCGGATCCACTCCAGCCACGTCGGCATGAGGGAACGGAACCGGCCCGGCTGTCCCACACTCAATCCGCTCACACTCCCGCTGAAGGCGAACTCGACCTGCCCGTCGCGACTCGTCAGCCCTCGAAGCCAACCGTCCACGGCTTCGAAACGAAGGTGATCCCCGCGTCGCAGCTCGATTTCCCTTCCTTCCAGCTCTTCGAGGACCAGCGTGCCCTTGCTGATCGTGCTCACACGTCGGACCTGCGTCCTCGTCCCCCGGTCCCGCCTCTCCGTCGCCAGGAAGTCGAGCTGTCGCACGGCCAGTTCCTGTCTGTCGGCCTGAGCCAGGGGCCCGGTCAGAGGTTGCAACGTGAGAGTCAGTCTCTTGCCACGGATCTCGAGAGCCCGACCCACGGAGCCGAAGGCTCCGGGACCAGCCTCCACAGCGGTGCCCTCCAGGTCGATCAGGCCGCTCAAGACCGCTCCCGCACCCGTTTCCGAGTCGCTGACGTGGAGAACCACGGCACCGGATTCGAGCGGCACGACCCGGACGGTCGCCTCCGGTGGCAGTTCCAACGGGTTGAAGGTGATCGAGCCTGCGTCCTCACTCTCTCCGATGACGGTGAGTCGGATTTGGGGTTTGACAGGCTCGGATCTCACCACCTGCTGTGTCTCCTCGCCGTCCTCCAGCTTGGTGCGGCTGAAGAGAGGAAGGAGGACCGAGTCGGCGACCGAGACGCCCAGCGATCGAAGCAGTTGGCGCTCGAAGAGCACCTGCGAGCGCCCGGAAGAGAAACCGAACTCGTCCACCGTCGCCGACAACTTGATCTGGGTGTGACCCGGACCGGCAGCGAAAAGGTACGACAGCACGCCGAGAGCCGCTACGAGCACCAGGATCGCTGGCACTCTCGTGCGCCACGTAGGGGGATGATGACGCGCTTTGCGCTGCGCGATCAGCTCGGTCAGCTTCTCGAGTTCCTCCGCCTCGGTCGCAATCGACCTCTGGGAGACCCCATCGTCGGCACTCTCGAGGCGCGCCGCGAGGGTTTCCTCGATCTCGCGCACTCTGGCCTCGAGAGCCTCAGTCGCTCGATCCGTGGCTGGTTCAGCAGGCATGGTGACAGATCAGGATCGAGGCGATGGCATTGCCGGATTCTTCGACGGGGCCCGCGATCACCAGTCGATAGATCCCCGGGGCGTAGTCGAACGGGATGGTGAGGGTGATGCGCGTCTTCCCCTCCAGCGGACCCTTGACTCGGAGCTCCTCGAGCGAGAGGAAGTCCTTCGCGTCGCCGGCCTCGTCCACGGTCGCCACACTGGAATACACCGCTCTCAACTCGAGATCCGGCTCGATGTCCATCTCGTAGGAACTGGCGGAACCTTCGGTGCCGTCAATCCGGACCGGCATGTAGACGGGAAGAGTCTTACCCGGAAAGTTGAGAGGCGTCCAGGCGAGGAGTCCCATCTGCTCCAGCTTGCGACCGGCACCTCGCAGACGAGCCAGCGGCCACTCGAAATCGGAGTCCGCTACCCGGGTGTCCATGCGGTAGAGATCCTGCGCGAAGCCCTCGCTCCTCACAAAGTAGTCGGTCGCGCCGCGCATGACCTGCCACGAGAGGGTCACCACCTCCTGATCGCCCTCGACCTCCCGGTCGCCCGCGATCAGCGAACCGATCCGCAGGCCGGCACCCCCGGTCGCCGAAACCTCGCCGCTGTATTCACCCTCGCATCGGGTGGGGCCGGATCCCGGGTAATTCTCGTAGGGACTACCCTTCTCGCTATCGGGCGCCAGGCCCTCGGCGCAGAAGTCGTCCTCCGCAAACCCGACCAAAGGTGCCAGGAGCCAGATCGCGGCCAGCAGACACCCGACCGGAGCGCACCTCCGCACGGCCCACTGCCCGCGCAGAACCGTCGCCCACTCTCTCAGCGTCACCATTCCCATCGATCCCGCCGCCTCCCGACCGGAGCCACATGCACTCGCTTTGTCCTCCGGATGGATATGCATCCACCATCCTACTCCCATAGGCCGCCTCTCGCCAATGCAGGCATCTCCATCTTCCTGAGCAGAGGGCTGAAAGAACTGTCACAGAGTCCCGACCCGGATCCATGGTGCAATGCTCAGAAGATGAGACACCACCTGCCCATCCTCTGGGTGCCGCTCGTGCTGGCATCGGCGATGGCCGGCGCCCAGCCACCGGTGTTCGAGCACAGCGTCATCGACCCGGCGAATCCCGCCGACCCCCACTGCAAGACTCTGGGTGACTTCTCGGGCGATGGACTACTCGACGCCGTAGCGGCCAGTTCCTCCGGCGACGGAATGTACTGGTACGAGTACCCCCTATGGACCAAACACGAGATCCGCGCCTCAGGGTCCTGGACGACCGACATGCAGGCAGGCGACATTGACGGCGACGGTGACGACGACATCGTCATCCCCAACAGTTCAGGTCTCCAGTGGTACGAGAACCCCCTACCTCTCGGCGATCCCCGAACGGACACCTGGACGGAGCATCCGGTGGGTCCGGCCGGGGCCAACAACCACGACGTCGAACTGGCCGACATCGACGACGACATGGACCTCGACATCGTCACCCGACGCAAGACCGGCGCGGGCACCTTCTTCTGGCGCCAGGTGAACCCGACCTCCTGGACGATGATCACCATCGACAGTGCGGCCGGTGAAGGCATCGCGATCGGCGACATCGACGGCGACGATGATCTCGACGTCGCTCAGAACCGAACCTGGGTCGAGCAGGTCTCGCCGACCAACTGGGTGAGCCACTCGGTCGACCCGGGAGCACCGACCGACACGGGTGTCGTCATCGCCGATATCGACGGCAACGGGGACGCCGACATCGTGATCGGCCCGTCCGAGAGCGTAGGCGAATTCGTTTGGTACTCCGCCGCCGATCCGGAAAACGGCCCCTGGACGAAACACACGATCGACGCCACGACTGCCTTCCTCCACACCTTCAAGGCGGTGGACATCGACGACGATCTCGATCTCGATCTAGTGACCGCCGAAATGCACCAGTCCTCCGACCCGGACGAGGTCAGCGTCTACCTCAACTCGAATTCGGGATCCACCTGGGCGCAACAGATCGTGGCTGGGAGCGGTTCCCACAACATCCGGATCGGCGATATCGGGAACGACGGCGACATCGACATCTTCGGCGCCAACTGGGACGACTCGGCGCCGAACTCCGCGGTCATAGAGATCTGGGAGCAGGTCGACCCCGGCCCCCTCCCCCTCGACCTGTGGCGCCGACACATCCTCGAGACCGATCTCCCCTGGAACGCTGTCTTTGTCGACGCAGCCGACCTGACCGGCGACGGCCTCCCCGACCTGGTGACCGGCGGTTGGTGGTACCCGAATCCGGGTGATCTGGGAGATCCCTGGGTGCGCACAACGATCGGAGCGCCGCTGAACAACATGGCGGTGCTCTTCGACTTCGACGGTGACGAGGACATCGACATCCTCGGGACCGACGGCCAAGTGAACGGGGAGGGCTTCTCCTGGGGGCGCAACAACGGCGGAGGCACTTTCACCAACTTCCCCATCACCAACACGGCAACCGGGGGCGACTTCCTTCAGGGCGTGGCCGTCGGCGACATCATCCTCGGCGGAGGTGACGAGGTCGTGCTCTCCTGGCACAACGGCGGTGCCGGAACCTCGATGTTCTCGGTCCCGGCCGACCCGACGACAGCCGTCTGGCCGATCACGACCATCAGCGCAACCACCAACTCCGAGCAGGTGGCCCTGGGCAACTTCGACGGCGACCTCGATACCGACATCCACCTCGGAGACAACTGGCTGCGTCAGAACGCCAACGGCACCTTCACGGCGCTGCCCGGCGTCACCCTGACCAGCGGAGTCCCCGATCGCGTCGTCGCGGCCAACGTCGACAGCGAGAGCGATGGCGATCTCGACGTGGTGATCGGCGTCGAGTTCTCGAACCGCCTGGTCTGGGGCGAGAACTCGAGCAACGGCGGAACCTGGACCGAGCACCTCATCGCCACCGACATCGACTACTTCAGCGTCGACACCGCGGACCTCGACGGTGACGGTGACACCGACGTTGTCGGCGGAGCTCACATGGGCAACGGCGAAGTCTTTGTCTACGAGAACGACGGTTTCGGGACGACCTGGATGACCCATACGGTCGACTCCGGCAACAGCAGCGTCATCGACCATCACGACGGCACCCAGCTCATCGACCTGGATCTCGACGGCGACCTCGACATCGTCTCGGTCGGCTGGACTCTGCGCTCGCTGGTCGTCTACGAGAATCTCGCTATCGACGACGGCAACGGTGACCTGACGCCTCCGGTCATCCAGACGGTGGTCGCGCTCGGTGATCCCAACAGCGTGATCGTCGACTTCAGCGAGGCCCTCGACCCGGTGACGGCCGAGGACGATTCCAACTACACGATCTCGCACGGCGTGACCGTCGACGGTGCAACGCTGGGAGTCAACCAGCGCACCGTAACCCTGACCACCTCGACTCTCAGCGAGGGCGTCACCTACACGCTGACCGTCAATGACGTCGAGGACGAGGCCGGCAATGTGATTCTGGCCGACAGCGAGGCGGAATTCTCCTACATCGATGTCGATCCGGAGGCCGGGCTCGTCGCCTGGTGGCCCCTCGACGAGGGCAACGGCACGCTCACGGTCGACGCGTCGGGCAATGGACACAACGGCCTGCTGGTCAACGGGCCCGAATGGACCAAGGGCCCGGCCCTCGACTTCGACGGCGCCGACGATTACGTCGACACCGGCACCTTCGATGTGCCGGGGACGTCGCTGACTCTGGCCGCCTGGATTCAGCCACAGGACCTCCAGAACTGCCCCGCCAACGACTGTCGAATCCTCGCCAAGGCCACCGGCACCGCCGAAGACGCTCACATCTTCATGCTGAGCACGATCGACCAGGGCGGAGCCGATCGCCTTCGTTTCCGGCTCAAGACCGGCGGCACGACGACGACTCTCATCGGCTCATCCGGTGACCTCGTGGAGGATGAATGGGTGCATGCCGCAGCGGTCTACGACGGCAGCACGATGACCCTATACCTCGATGCGGTCTCGATCGGCAGCACGAGCAAGACCGGGAGCCTGGCCCTCGACGACACGGTGCCCGTGTGGATCGGAGGCAGCCCGGGCGGAGCATCCGAACGGCCCTGGGACGGCCTGATCGACGACGTGAGGATTTACGACCGGGCCCTGAGCGCCGGCGAGATCCTCTCGCTTCCCGGGCCGAGTCAGAGCGCGATCTTCTCTGACGGCTTCGAGTCGGGCGATCTGTCCGCCTGGTCGAACTCGGTACCTTAGGCCGACCGGCGCACGCCGACCCAGGCGGCGCTCGACCGCTCCTCCCCCTACCCGGATCGACGGTTCCATCCGAGGCCCAGAAGGCCTAAGATTGGGCTTCCACTCGGGGGGTCATCGCAATCCACGCTTCACCCCCGGATCCCCTGATGAGCACCTCTCTTCACACGCCCTCGACGGGTACGCCCGCACCCGCACGACAGGCATCTCGCCGCGAGCGCATTCTCGGTGACCTCGGCAGCGCGGAGAGCGGACCGACCTTGATCGTCATCGGAGGCCTGCACGGCAACGAGCCGGCGGGCGTCCTCGGCCTCGAACGGATCTTCGAGCGCCTGGTGGCCGGGGGCGTGCAACTGCAGGGACGTCTCGTCGGGTTGACCGGCAACCGAGCGGCGCTCGAGGTCGGCCGCCGGTTCATCGCGCAGGACCTCAATCGCGCATGGCTACCTGAGAAGCTGTCCATGGTTCATTCCGGCGAGGAGCTCCTCTTCGCCGAGGACCGCGAGATCGCCGAGCTCGATGGCTTGCTGCAGAAGTTCATCGACGAGGCCCTGGGGACTCCCTACGCCCTCGACATCCACACCACCTCGGGTCCGGGCCCCGCTTTCTCCGTGGTTCACGACACGCTGCCGAACCGCCGATTCGCTCGCGCGATGCCGATCCCCATCGCCCTGGGCCTCGAGGAAGAGCTCAACGGGACGCTTACGGACTACCTCACCGAGCAGGGAGCCGTCGCCCTCAGCGTCGAAGCGGGTCAGCACGACGAGGCGATCTCGGCCGAACGCGCCGAGGCAGCGATCTGGATCGCGATGGACGTCGCCGGCATTCTGGCCGAATCGGAGCGCTCGGAAGTCGACCGAGCCAGGACCCTGCTCGCCTCAGGCGACAGCAACCTGCCGTCGGCCGTCGAGGTACGCTACCGCCACGGCCTGGACGACCGTAGCGTCTTCGAGATGCTGCCCGAGTTCAGCAGTTTCCAGCACGTTCGCGCCGGCAGTCCCCTGGCGACCGAGGCCGGCGAGGCGGTGAGCAGTCCGATCTCGGGCTTCCTGCTGATGCCGCTCTACCAGGACCAGGGCAGCGACGGTTTCTTCGTGACCAGTCCGGTTCGACCGGTCTGGCTGGGCCTGTCGACGGCCTTGCGCCGGATGCACCTGGAACGCTGGCTCGGCCGGCTGCCCGGCATTCACGCGGTCCCCGAGCAGCCCGGGACGTTCCTCGTCAACCGCAAGGTGGCTCGCCTGGTGGCCCGACAGATATTCCACCTTCTCGGCTATCGCCGGCGTGAGCACAGCAAGACACACCTGGTGATGCAGCGGCGGCCCGAACCGCGCAACGGCTCCTAGGGCACCGTTCCTTCCGCGCCGAGGTCTTCTTCACCACTCGACGCGGGCCAGGGCTTCGAGCCCTGCCTTCGACGTGAAGTAGTTGGTGTGGATGCAGGCCACCTCCTGCTCAGCGGCGGCCTGTGGTCGCTGGCCGGCCGACAGGATGCTGGCGACCGATCCCGCGACGTCGTGCTCGTTCGTCCCGAAGATCTCTTCCAACGCCGTGGACTTCACGGTCTTGGCCAGCAACTGCGGCAGCCAGTCGTCCGAAGCCCCCTCGAAGTCGGCCGCATTGGCCGCCAGAATCGAGTAGCGGGTCCGGTTGTTGTCCGGGAAGCGGTTCAGGTCGTCGAGAAACTCCGAGTCCGCGGCCATCTGGGCGAGCGTTGGGGACAGCTGCCTTGCCGCACTGAGAGCAAGCCAGAAGGGCAGGCAGAACGGAGCCGAAAGCGGCGCGTAGTTCAGCATCAGGGTGGTCAGCACGTTGGCCAGCTCCCGGGCCGCGGCGAGATCACCGAAGGGAGTGCCCCCGTTGGGCGTCCCGCACATCACCAGGTGGTCGACGACAGCATCTCCGCCGTGCTGCTCGATGAAGCTGCGAGAGACGAGACCGCCCATCGAGTGGGCCACGATGGTCAACTGCTTGCCATCCTCCGCCGTCAGGCCCGCCGCCGCGAGCCGCTCACCCATCTCCCGCGCCGTCTCGGCGATCGAGGTCGTCAGGTTCTCGTAGTCGTAGGTCAACACCAGGTCGAATCCAGACGCGTCCGACATGCCGTCGCGGAGGGTCTTGCCCACTCCTTCGACCTGGCGGCCCGTATCCCCCAGGATCCCGTGGATCACCAGCATCACGTTGTTCGCCGCCGCGACCTTCTCCGCAACGCCCTCCAGGTGTCGCTCGGCGGAGCCGTCCGCGGCGTACTCCACCCAGCGGAGCTCGTTCACGCCACGTCTGCCGAGGGCAGTCTTCAGAAACTGAAGCTTGAGAGCCTTGGCAACACTGCGGCGGTCGCTGGGCAGGTCGTGCAGCCGATCGATCCGGATCAACGTTCTTCCGTCGTCGAGGCGACTCGGGGCTCCTCCGAGGAGGACATGCTCACCATCGAAACAGAGTGGCAGAATCGCCTCGTCCTCAGACAGTTCCGCATCGAGGACGATCTCGAGCGGCTCTTCGGCCAGCGCCTCCGCGTTTTCGATGTCCGTCAGCTCCAGCACTCCGACCGGACCCGCAGCGCGAGACCGGCCGCAGGTCAGGCGCTCGTAGGGCATCGCAGCGCCGAGCAGTCTCGCGATGGCGGCGTCGCCGACACCCCGCCCACCGACGTCGGCGGAGCTCACGCTGGAGTTGGCCGTCACCGAGGAGTGCGACCGAATCGTGATGTCGCCGTCGGCGAGAGTCACCTCTCTTTGCCCCACGCCGGCCCCCTGGCGCAGGAGTTTGACTTCGAGGGTTCGGGTGAACCACTCATCGCGGTACTTGGCTCTCGCCTGGGAGCCGAGTCCACGCGACCTCGACGGCTCCCGCCCGATCTCGAGATCCTGCATCTCGACCAGGAAGCTGTCCACCGGCTCGGTGCTGACGACGAGCTTGAGGAAGAAGCTCTCCTCGTCGACGCCGTCTCCCAGCTGCATGAAGTCGACCCAGAAGTCGACCTCCCGGTCCTCCGGTGAGACCGGGGCGTTGTGGAGGCCAACGACGCCATATGCCGGAGAGAAGTAGAAGAGTGCCAGATGCAGTCTCTGACTCGTCCGGTTCAGCGCGTGGAGGGTGAAGTCGACCCTCTCGCCCGCAGGTACGTCGACGGTAACCCGATCGGGAACCATCGGATCGCTTGCGCTCCCGCGGGTCGTCAAGCCGTGCCCCCAGGTCAACCAGAACTCGAGCAGCGCCGGATTCATCGCCGTCCGTTGGTTCTGCAGGGCCACGCCGCGCTCCCAGGCGGCCACCTGACGCATCGGCTCGAGCAGGGCCGAAAGGGCGCCCTCATCGGTGCCGACCACTCGCTGGATCGCCACATCCCTGGCCAGATCACGGAACTCGAGCCCACCCTTCCCGACCCTCAGGGCGTAGCGCGCCGCCGCCCTGCTGTCCGTCAGATCAAAGCCCGATGTCTGATCGCTGTCCACGAGACCCGCCGGGCCTGCTATCTCGGAGGCTTCGCCCTGCGCCAGAAAGGGCAGACCAGGCGCGGGAAGACTGGAGACGACCGCCTTCAGAGAGGCGTCAGCCTCGGGCTCGAAGTCGAGTTCGAGCCGGCTGTCCTGCGCCCCGACTCGAGCCACGCGAGCTGCGCCGGTCGGCGTCTCCGAGTCCTCGCCGGAGTAGATCTTGAAGGTCACCTCGCGCTCGGCATCCGTCGGCACTCCCTGCATTGCGCCCCACCTGACCTTCCAGTCCGTCCCATCCAGGAAGACCGCATGACGTTCGGGCCGAGTCTCGGCAACCCGACCGAGGAATCCCTGACTGGCGTCGAAGCCACCAAAGCTCTCGAACTGGGGAGTCTGCCGTTCTTCGGCCCCGTGCACCCGACTTCGACAGCGCCGGAAGAGCTCCGAATAGCTTGGCACGCCGCCACCTCGAGAGAGCTCCTCGAGCAGCGTCATGGAGAAGAGCCCGTGGCTCCTGCCCAGGTTGTCGGTCCCTTCATAGGCCCGTTGCCAGCGTTCCGCCGCAGCCATCAGTACGTGGCGGCTGTTCGGAATGCGCAGCGGCCCGTCCTCCCTGGCGGCTCGTGCGTAGTGCCCCTCCAGATAGCTCTCGAAGGGTCGTTCTTCGTGCACCGTATGCGTCTGCCGGGCGCGCCTGAACTCGACGTCCTGCACGCCGCGGGTCCCTGAGCCCGAGTGGCAGCTGTCGAAAATCACCGCCACGTGAGGATCGCGTCGCGCGACCTCCTCGAGCAGGACAGCGAGCTCCTTGTCGGCCAGGTCGAATCCGCCCTCATTTCGACTGTCGATACAGACGAGACCCTCGTCCATGGCGTCCGGCGTCTGTCGCTGGAACTCCTTCGCCGAGGCCCAACGTGCGCCGTGGCCGCAGTAGAGGAAGAGCGCCGTGTCCTCCGGCCCGGCCTGCCCGAGATGCCGGCGAAAGAGCTCGATGATCCCGCTGCGTGTCGCGTCGCCGTTGCTGAGCAGCTCGACACTCGCCGCAGCGGAGCCGAACTCACCAGTGAGGTAGTCGTGGAAGGACTGAGCATCGTTGACGCAGCCCGTCAACGCCCCGACGTCAGGAGCGTAGTCATCGATTCCGACCAACAAGGCATACAGCTTCGACATCAGGTTCTCCCCCAACCGGCGCCCGCAGACGCGGATGCTCTATTCACCGCCGGGCTTCAAGTCACTCGGCATTCGATTCTTCTTCTCGCTGTTTGATGCGCTCCGCCAGAACCTCGCGCTTCCTCTCGACCTTCTCGAGATCGGCGCGCAGCCGGTCGGCCTCGACCTCGTCCGACGCCTCGGCGATCTCCGCACTCAGGCTCTCGATACTGTCGTCGTACTCGCTGACCAGATCGGACCAACGCTCGGCGGAGCCCGCTTCCTCCGCTTCGTCAAAGCGGGTCCTGCCCGCCTGGCGCTTGCTGCCGCTCGTCGGCGGAGTCTCCACTTCCGGCACGAAGACCTGTCCGGAGGCCAGGGCGCGCTGATTCATGAAGGTCGGTGAGACGATCTCGACGCCCCCGGAGTGAAGGGTGTCGAGCATCCTCGCCCTCAGCTCAGAACGGGCGATCGGGAGGTCCTTGAGGCGGCCCTTGTAGAGCCCGAACACCCGATAAGTGACCGAGAAGTCCCCCAGACTGCGGAGCTCGACGAAGCAGGGATCGGCGAGGCCGGCTGCCCCGGCGGCTTCGATGAGAAGGGGCTCGATCACGGAATGGGAGACGTCATACCCCAGAGAGACATCGGCCTCGATCAGTGTCCCCTCTGGCCGGATCACGGTCACCGGATGACTCGTCAGGTAGCTGTTGGGCAGCGTCACCCGATCACGCAGCTCGTTCTGAATCTCGGTGAAGAAGAGGCCGCGCTCGACGACCCCGCCGTAGTGCTCCCCCACTTCGATGTAGTCCCCACTGCGGAAGTGCCGCTGCGCCCGGAGCATCAACCCCGACATCGCATTGCCGATTGCCGTCGCCGAAGAGAAGGCGATCGCGGCACTGAGCAAGACTCCGAAGAGCTTGAGCAGGTCGTCACGCATGTCCCCTTCGAACGTCATGATGACGATCAGAAGGCCGAAGAAGCAGAGCGTCAGCATGATCGTGTGACGCCGAAAGAGCGTGATCGACTGTCTGTCGCGCAGTCGGTCGAGATACCGGCTGACGACGGCCAGGGTCAAGGTCACTACCGCCACGGCAACGAGCGACCAGAAGTTCGCCACGAGCGCCAGGCGGAGACGCTCCAACAGGGCGACATCACCCGGGCCGGCGAGGGCCAGCAGGTCGATGCTCATCGGAATCGTCCGTCCCAGATCATGATGACGGAGCCAATCCTCTCATTTCCTCGCTCTCGGCGGGCGACCGGAACGTTGCCGCCTCGAGCCGCCAACCCGTCCTGGCGTCCGGCTACCGGCCCGACTCGGCGATCAGCCCTCGAGCGGCACGGGCTCGAACGCCGCCGTGAAGTGACGCAGCGCCGGACGCTGATCGGCGATCGTCACGCCACGGATCGACTCGCGAGCCTCCCAGGTCTCGACCACAGCCTGAATCACATAGTCGACCTGGCTCTTGGTGTAGGTCCGTCGCGGCATCGCAAGCCTCACGAGCTCGCGATCCGAGAAGTGCTCTTCCCCGGTCTCCGGATCGCGGCTGCCGAACATCACCGAGCCGATCTCGACCGACCGGACGCCTCCCTGGAGATAGAGGGCGATCACCAACGCCTGGCCTGGGTACTGCTCGCGCGGGATATGGGGCAGCATGGCTGCAGCGTCGATGAAGATCGCGTGACCTCCAGGCGGCTGCACGATCGGCACGCCGGCCGCGGCGACCCCCTCACCCAGGTAGCGCACGGACGCGTGTCGATAGCGCTGATAGTCGACGTCGAGCGCCTCGTAGAGCCCGGTGGCCACCGCCTCGAGGTCGCGGCCGGCAAGGCCGCCATACGTCGGGAAGCCCTCGGTGAGGATCAGCAGCTCCTCTTCGTGCCGCGCCACCTCGCCATCATTGCTGCACAGGAAGCCGCCGATGTTCGCCATCCCGTCCTTCTTGGCGCTCATCGTGCAGCCATCGGCGTAGGAGAACATCTCGCGCGCGATGTCGATCAGGTCGGTGTCGGCATACTCCGGAGTGCGCTCGCGGATGAAGTAGGCATTCTCGGCAAAGCGGCAGGCGTCGATGTAGAAAGGAATCCCGTGGCGGTGGCTGAGCTCCGACGCCGCTCGCAGATTCTCCATCGAGACCGGCTGCCCGCCGCCACCATTGTTGGTGACGGTGATCATGACGAAGGGGATCCGGTCCGCAGCCCCATCGAGAAGCTGTTCGAGCAGAGCGAGGTCGATGTTGCCCTTGAAGGGCGCCGGAGTCGCCAGGCTCCTCGCCTCCTGGCAAGGCAGGTCCAGAGCCTCCGCCCCGGCCGCCTCGATGTTGGCCCGGGTTGTGTCGAAGTGTGTGTTGTTGGGCACGATCTGACCCGGCCGACACAGGGTCGCCGCGAGAATCCGCTCCGCCGCTCGCCCCTGGTGGGTCGGGATCACGTGGTTGAAGCCGAAGATGTCGCGCACGGCCTTGTCGAAGCGGGTGAAACTGGGACTGCCGGCGTACGACTCGTCACCGCGCATCATCGCCGACCACTGATTTGCGCTCATCGCTCCCGTGCCGCTGTCGGTCAGCAGGTCAATGACGATCGCCTCCGAGGCGACCTGGAAGAGGTTGTAGCCCGCCTCCTGCGCGATCGTTTCGCGCTCCTCGCGCGTCGTCATCCGAATCGGTTCGACGACCTTGACTCTGAACGGCTCGATGATGATGCCCATACCACCTCCCGGCACGCCCTCCAGGGCGGCCTCGAACACGCTAACAATGCCGTCTGCCCGGCACACCGTCCGTGGCGGCAGAGCCCGGCCCACCCTCCAAGGTGGCCCGCCGCATGAGGTCAGTTGGCGTCGACTTCGAAATCGAGGTCCACAAACTCCCCGAGAGCTCGCTCCGAGCCTCCGGGCTGCGACGTCAGGGGCGCGTCGAAGAGTCGCCGCAGGCTGTTGCCGGCGACGTCCTCGAGATCGACATCAACCCGAAGGGTGTAGGCCCCCGGGACCCATCCTGCGTTCGGCCGCCACCTCCAGCGCCGCTCCTCCCGATCGATCACGATCTCTCCTTCGATCGCCTCGTCCCTACCGTCGACAACCGTCAGCATCCGCGCCAGCAGGCCCCGGTCGAGAGATTCCGGAAACTCCACCTCGAGAGCGGCGGCGTCATCGACGGGCGGCCTCAAGACCCAGAGATCGGCATCGGGCTGCAGGCGGTCGGCAGCTCCGATCCGGAAGTGTTTCTCGAATGACTGCGTCAGGGGGTTGCCTCCCGCGTCAGGCCAGGCGGCATCGACCACCAGACGGTACGCTCCCCCCGCCTCGAGAGGCGCGCCGACATCCAGATTCGCACCGACACCCTGCTTCAGCCTTCCGGGATCGAAGAAGAGCGTCAGCCGATCGCCCTCCCCGCTCCACAACTCTCTCTCCGGCACGACGAAGGCACCCTCGAGCTCGGCTCCACTCCGGTCGTAGAGATGAATGAAGTCGACGGCCCGGCCCCGGCTCATGGCCCGATCGAACTGAACATAGACGCGCAGGAGATTCGCGGGCAGATCGGACGCCGTGGGGTAGATCGACACCACGCGTCCCGCAGCGACGGCCGGCACTGCCGGAACGACGAAAGCGATCTCCATTGAGGGCCCCTCGTCAACCCCTGACCAGCGTGCGACATACTCCTCGCCGCCGAGCAGAGGAAAGGCAGGGACGAAGCGCAGGGCGTCGTCCTCGGTCTCGTAGCGTCCCGCCACCGAGGGCAGAGTCCCCTCTCCTGCGGCCACGGCCGTCCTGAGTGTGAAGACCTGCCTCAGGTTCCCACCTGCCTCGAGCTGGGACAGCCTAGCCATGCTCTGACGACTCAGACCTCGGACCACCACCGTCGCGTCCGGCTGCGGAGCGGGGTCGACCAGCAGCTCGACCTCATCTCGACCCGCGGCCCGGCAGCCCACCAGGGCGAGCAGGAGCAGGACGGACGCGCCGCCCTGCCCGAATCGGTCGAGGAGGATTCCTAGAGCCAGCGCTTGCCGCGTGTGCCCAGGTTCAGCGAGCCATTCTCCGGATCCCGCGTGAGCATCACGATGTTGTCCTGGTCGTAGTCGGCGATCTGCAGGACGTGTCCGAGCGGCGATGTCAGGTACTCCACGCCGGCGACGACTCCGGGCACCTCACTGGAGATGCCCTCCGCGCCCTGAGCCGCCACGATGTCATCGGCTCGCATCAACATCGTGCCGCGGCGCGAGTTGGTCATGAGGACGTAGTCGGTCCCGCCGCGCTCGAAGCCCAGGATGTCTATCGGCACGTTGCCGAAGCCGAGCTCGGCCACCGTCTTGCCTCTGAGCTTCTCCTCGCTGCGCACGTCAGCGAGCGGGAAGGTCACCAGCGGGGTGCATAGGTAACCGGCCAGCAGATGGTCCTCTCCACCGATGTCGAGAGGCATGAAGGCGTAGATCGGAGCGTGCGTCTCGTACTTGCCGTGCGCTCCGTGGTAGATCTCGAGCCCGGTCGCCGCCGCCTCACCGGTGAACGGAATCGGCGCGCGCCGCAAAACGGAGGCGAACTCCTCGTTCGACAGTCCAGCGACGAAGAGCTCTCCATCGATCACCGCCAGGTCGGTGATGGTCAGCGTCCGTGGATCTCGCCGAGCCCCTTCGGCCGGCGCCCCGGGGGCGTCATCGAGTTGCAACTTCGAATAGGGCAGCGATCCGAGCGGCTCGTTGGTCACCACGCCCGTGGCATCGACCCGAACCAGGGCGGGCCGAGCGTCGGTACCCTGCCCACGCATCACCGAGAGATAGACGTCACGGCTCTCGGGGTGCACGGCCATATCCTTGATGAAGACATCGCGCGGCCCGGCACCCAGGAGAGCAGCCACCTTCGCGTCGAGATCCCGAACTGCCTCTCGATCACCAGACGCGGAGGCGCCGGCGATCTGGAACGCGTAGATCGACGCGCCACTGTTGTCACCGGCGAAAAGGGTCCCGTCGGGGCCGAACTCGAGGGCCCCAATCGAGCTCAACTGAGCTCCGGTCGGCAGATCGGCAGACGCCTGTCCGCCCACACCCCAGAGAACGAGAGCGGCTGCGGCCAGCCCGAGCGTCAGGAAGGTGAAGCGCTTGTTCAACATTGATCTCTCCTTAGTTTGCCGGAACCGGACCCGCCGTCCACTTAGCTGTCGATGTAGTTCAGGACGTTACGGACCGAGACGTAGCCCACCAGTCGCTCGCCCTCGACGACAGCCAGATGGCGAAAATTGTAGGCGACCATGCAGTGGACCGCGTAGGCCGGTGGGTCCTCCGCCGAGAGACGCAACGGGTTCGGGCTCATGACTCGGGACATCGGTGTTTTTGCCGGATCGATGCCCGGGCGCGCCACGCGGCTCAGGACGTCACGCTCATCGAAGATGCCGACCAGGGCACCGTCGTCGACGACCATGGTGCAGCCGCAGCGCTGTCGCCGCATCCCTTCGATGGCGTCGAGGACCGGAGCGGAGCTGGAGACCTCCACGGGAGTCGACAGATCCAGGTCGCCGAGCCGATCGTTCAGCAGCCGGCCGCCGAATCCTCTCGAGGCTTCGGGGAGATCCAGCCCCGCCAGGCCGGCCCCGCACTCTTCGCAGGCGTCAACGCCCTCGATGTTGTCGGTCCCGCAGTCCGGACAGCGCATCTCAGCCCCCCTCGGACCGGGTCATCTTCTGATTCAGACGAGGCGGCAGGTTGAGCAATGTCTCCGGGTAGTAGTCCGCGATGAGGCGCAGCACATCCCGACCACCGATCATTCCGCGGTCACGACCCTTCGCATCGACCAGTGGTACATGCCGAATCCTCTCGCCCGTCATCAGAGAGATGGCCTCTGCGACGTGCTGGCCATCCCCAAGGGTGACGGGATCGCTTGTCATGAGCTCGCCGATGGGCTTCTCGAGACCACCCTCGAGCACCGTCCGGTTGAGGACGTCGCGCTCGGTGAAGATCCCGACCAGTCGACCCTCGTCTTCGATCAAGACCGCGACACTGCGTTCCGTGTCGAGCAGTTCGTACACCTGCCCCAGCGATGTCTGCGGGCCGACGCGACAGACGCGCCGACGTGGCAGATCGCTGATGCTTACCGATCCCAGGATGCCTTCGATTCGTGACGCCACCCAAAAAGCGTAGCACGCGTCGACGGCCGTCAACTGCCGGCTGCAATCTCCCGCACGCCCGAGGCCAATCGATCCACCTCGGATTCGGTGGTGTAACAGGCGCATCCGGCGCGAACGAGGCCCTGACCGGCTACCCCCAGGCGATCGACCACGGTCGCGGCGTAGAAGTCCCCATGTGAGACGAAGACCGAGTGGTGGCGCGCCAGTGAGGCCGCGACCTGGCTAGACGGCAGGTCGGACAGGGTGAAAGCGACGGTCGCAGTCCGCGGATCGCCCGGCGGCGGCCCATAGAGCCGCACGCCGTCGATCGCAGCCAACCCGTCCCAGAGGCGACGGACGAGAAACTCGCCGCGCTGGTGCAGGCCGGTGAACGCCGCCGTCAGAGACTTCCGGCGGCTCTCGCCGGGAGCGAGCGAAGCCAGAAAGTCGATCGCCTCCATGGCGCCGGCAACGCCCTCGTGGTTGAGGGTCCCGGTCTCGAGTCGCTCCGGGCTGCCGTCTGCCGCCGGCGCCACCCTCGGCACCGACAGTCTCTCGATCAACTCCCTGCGACCGTAGAGGGCGCCGATGTGTGGGCCGTAGAACTTGTAGGCGGAGCACACCAGAAAGTCGCAGCCCAGAGCCGAGACGTCGGTCGGGAGGTGCGGAGCCGAGTGGACGGCGTCGACGAATGTCAGCGCGCTGACCTGCCTGGCCACTCCCAGCGCCCCAGCCAGGTCGTTGACCGTCCCCAGAGCGTTGGATGCGGCACCGATCGCCACGATTCGGGTGCGCTCGTTGACACTCGCCTCGAACGACGCAAGGTCGATGCAACCCGTTGCCGGGTCCATCCGCACGCGGCGAATCTTCAGATCACGCTCACTCGCAAGGTCGACCCACGGATCGATGTTCGCGTGGTGGTCGAGTTCGGTCACCACGATCTCGTCGCCGGGCCCCAGCCCACGCCCGAGGCTGCGGGCCAGATGGAACGTCAGCGTGGTCATGTTGGCGCCGAAGACGATCTCGGACGAATCGCAGCCCAGGAGGTCGCCGAAAGCGGTCCGGGCCCTCGCGAGAATGTCATCGGTCTCGGCACTGGTCGGATACGCCCAGTGAGTATTGGCGTTGTGACCGATGAGGTACTCGGTCACACTCTCGGCGACCCGTTCGGGCACCTGAGTGCCCCCCGGGCCGTCGAAGTAGGCGACGGGCTTGCCATGGTGCTCCCGGGCCAGAGCCGGGAACTGCGCCCGGATCGCCTCGACGGATGCAAGAGCAGTACTGGTCTCGACGTCGATCAAGTCATTCCTCCCCGCTGGAAGCCGGGATCATAGCGCGCCTGCTCCCAGCCCCCCCTAGGGTCGCTTTGAGTTGGGACGGAGGCGGCGGGAGAACCGGCCCAAACCGGATTGGGTGGACCGAGGTCTCGCAGATCAGCCAGTCTAGAAGACCGTCACGGAGATGCCGCTCGAGACGGTCAGCCCGCTGCTCTCATTGGTCAGATCGACCTCGAAACGGTAGTTGCCCGGGAGCATCCCGGAGGCCACCACCGATGCGCTGAGCCGCTCCGCGCCCGTCGCGGGCTGACGGGCCTCCAGGGACACATCCACCGGGTGGGGCGTACCATCCACCGAGATCAATCGGCCAATCGCCGTGAGGTTGCCAGCGCCCAGGTGATGGCCGAGCAGGGTCATGGGAATCTGGATATCGCGACTGAGGATCGGCTGCGTCGCTGGAATGGCCGGGCGACTACCGCCGGCCAGCGGATTCCCAACAGCCGCAGCGCCCTCGGCGTTCGCCTCCCCGAGGAGCCAGAGCCCATGAGGCTCGATGAAGAGAGGCGGCTGCAGTGAGGGCTGCTGGTCTCCGAAAGCCGGCACATCGACCTGGGTCCTACTCAGCCCTGTGGCGCCGGTGACGGCATTTCGAGCGAGCGCCCGCACCTCGTAGCGCCCTGGCTGGAGTTCGAAATGACCGATGAACTTGAACCCTCGGGCATCTAACCGCGGGCCCACCTCCGCCAGATCGAGCAGAACGCCCTGGCTGAAGAAGTCCCGTGTCGCGCCCCCTGAGTCGATGGCGTAGGCGAAGATCTCAGTGGGGAGCTCGCGCCCCGTGTGGCCGGCTCGCAGGGAGTAGCCGTCCACCTCGAAGTACGCCGTAACATGACTCTTGCCCCCTTCCCCTTCGAACGGAACGGCTAGGAGGGAGGTCGTCAGCTGCCCCCCCTCGTCGCCGCGGCGGATCATCTCGGCTGTCTTGAATCGACGTTCCTCGGGAGTCTGATCGGCGTAGGCCTTCGGGGCGAAGAACCCCGGACGGTGGACAGCTCGAGCAGCCTTCGGTACCCCTTTGAGCCGCACGGTGAGGGGGCGATAGCTGCCATCGTGGGGCAGATTCTCCGGCGCGATCGACAAGACGTAGGTCACTCCGGTGCGATCGAGCATGGTGCCCATCGCCTCGCTCAGGTCGTTGTAGTTGCGATAGAAATCACCGCCTGTCTGATTGGCCATGATGAAGAGACCGTCCTGCCCCGTCTGGCGGCTCGCGTCGGCGCCCACCGCCTCGCCGCCCCTGAACCCGGCACGCACTCCACCGATGTCCACTGCCTGGATGGCGCAGTCACACCGTCGGAACGCCTCGAGCATCTCGAAGAGCCCCCCCTGCGCCTCCGAGTTGCCGAACCGCTCGTCCGAGTCGCTGCGCCAGACCTGCCCACTCTCGAGGTAGGACGAGATCTCCGCCTGACGCTCCTTGTTGTCGAGCCCGAGGATGATCGAGCTGTCGAAGCCCTCCGACAGGAAGACGACGTGCTTGCGACCACTCGCGCTGGTCATGTAGGTGGCGAGCTCCTCCAACGACCCACTCAAGTTCAGGATCTGATCGATCTGCTGGGCGCGCTCACCTCGAGCCGTGAAAGTGGTCAGGTCACGGATGACCTCGAGGAAGACGGCGTCGGTGTTGAGCGCCCCGCCGGGACCGACGGTCAGGCCCTGGCCTGACGCAACCGTCTGATCCAGGCCCGGAGCGATGATCAACTTCAACGGATCGGCTCTCCGATTGACCGGATCGATCAGCCCAAGAGAGTCGAGCGCGGCATCGATCTGCCGCCGGTCGGACGTGAAGCCGAGGGCGAGCTCGGCGCCGCGAGATTCCGCGTAGGTGGCAACTGCGACGAGGTCGGAGTCATGGAGCCCATCGAGAACCAACTTGTGAGCCGCCTGCTGCGCCTTGATCACCGATGCCGGCGCCGAGAACGACAGATCGAACAACAGCAGGAAGTGTCGGCGGGCCGAGATCGGAACCCTCGCCGCCTCATCCGCCGTCTCCACCAGCTCCAGGTCGACGACATCGAACCCGACGATCTCCTGCCGTTCCTTCCCCTGGAAGACCCTGAAGTTGTCGGCCGTCAGTCCACGCACCGGTCGCCCGCCCCGGATGACCTGAACGGGAATCTCCACCACCACCACATCCGCACGCCCACCGAACCGATCCACCTGCGCCCATCCGGTACCCATCAGACTGAGCACCACCACCGCGGCGCTGAGACCTCGCCAGACTCCAGACATCGACCACCTCCGACGCATCTCGCGTCAATCGCTCACCGGACTGCTCGAGTTGCCTCCGACAACCCTTGCCGGCCCGCCGGCTATTCCGAGTGTCGACGATACAAGGCCCGACAGGCCACGGGAAGACAAGAAAAGGCCGGGCCCCGATTCGGGTGCCCGGCCTCGGCCTCCAGCTGCCCGGTCGTCTACTCTTCCTCGACCCACTCGGAAGCACTGCTCGTCACGGACTGGTCCTTCTTGGCCTTGTAGATCAGGTAGGCGCCGAAGAGGACGAGCGCTGCCGGCCACCAGTCGTTGAGCCAGTCCAACGAAACATCGAAGGCCGTCTTCGACAGCATGACCAGCCCGACAGCGGCGATGATCACGCCACCGCCGACCGAGCCCCCGAGGGCCGGCATCTTGAAGTCGGCAGGCATCTCGACATCCGAGCGACCGGCCAGTACTTCGTTGAAGAGAACCGCGCGACGCCCGGCGTCTATGATGTTGTAGAGCCAGAAGAATGCCAGGAAGAGTCCCGCCAGCGGAATCAACTCTTCCAGGTCGGTTGCCAACAGGGTCACCAGAACCGCCACGACGGTCGCGTGGAGGAAACCACGCTGGTAGTACCCTACGTAGACCTGCCCCAGGCCTGGCATGAGCGACAGAAAGCAGGCCAGCATGGGCGACTTTCGGCGCGAATCGTGAACGGCTGTGTACTGCGGCGCAGGGCCGGCCGCCGGCGGTGTCTGTTCCTGGCTGCTATCGGTGCTATCGGTCATGACGTCTCCTCGATCGTTGTCTCGGGTTCTGATGAAGTCTCTCCATCCGTTCTCCCCAGCAAAGACGCAGCCTCATCCCAGAAGGTTCCGAGCCGCTCTCCCGTCCTGTCGATGAAGGCCGCGGCCCGGTCGGCGGCCTGCTCGCCGGCGGCCTGCCAGTCGGCAGCCACCTGTCCGCCCTTCGACTCGCGCAGAGCCCGCGCCGTCGCATCGAGACGCTCCTGCAACTCGGCCGACGGCAGCTCGACCGCCGGAAGCTCGACCTGTCTGATCGGTGGGTCCTGGGCAATAGCAAGGGCTCTGGCCGGGACCGCTTCCAGGGGTGACCCCGGCGTGGCGAAGACGACGACGAGGGCAATCAGAGCGACGAAAGCCGCTTCGGAAGCGAATCGCGGCCGCCGCACCAGATTCGGCCAGGTCCTCCCCCACCATCGCCGCAGCTGCACATTCACCGGCAACGTCCTCCCGAGGACGTCGGCCACGAATCCCTGGTCCGTGCGAAGCACTGCCAGTCGCGGCAGGTCGATCCTGAGAGTCGCGAGAACGCCGTCCAGAGAGGCGCACTCCTCACAGGCGCCTAGGTGCCCGGCGAGCAGCTCTCCATCGGTGCCCTCCGGCCGGCGCCCCGGGGTCTCGGCCAGTACCTCTCGAGCTCGCTCGCAGGCACCGCCACTCGTCCGGGCCAGCACACCGGCGACGAGATCCGGAGGCTCTCCTCCGAGCGACGCCGTGGACTCGAGATTGCCGGGGCGTGCCTCCGCCAGCCGAGCCAACTGCACCAGATCCCGACAACCCTCGCAGGCCTCGAGATGGCGTTCGCAGGCTTCCAGTTCGGTCTCGGACAGGCTGCTCTCGAGAAGATCTTCCAGACGATGTTCCAGATCAGGACAGTTCATGTTGAGGCTCCGTAGGACGGGTCGAGCAGTTGGACGGCCTTGGCCAGTTCGATCCGCGCCCGGTTGGTCCGCGACTTGACGGTTCCCAGCGGTAGCGCCAGCATCTCCGCGATCTCCTCGAGTTTGAGCTCCTGGATGTCCTTCAGCAGGATGATCTCGCGGTTCTTTTCGCTCAACTCGCCAAGCGCCCGGTAGAGCAGGCCCTGGCGAGCGTCCAAGATCGAATTCTCCTCCGGCGTCAAATCTCCCGACGGGATCTGGGGGCCATCCTCGACCGGCACGGCGATCTCCGGCGTCCGCACCTTCAATCGCCGGAGACGATCGATACAGCTGTTTCGAGCTAGCCGCAGCATCCATGGGAGAAACGCCTGTCCCTCCTTGAGGCTGTCGAGACGCTGGTAGACACGGATGAAGATCTCCTGGGCCGCGTCGCGGGCCTCCTCTCGGTCGCGCATGTAGTGGAACGCCAGCCCGAAGACCCGGCCCTGGTACTTGCGGATGAGGGCCTCCCAGGCGAGATCGTCTCCCTGGCGACAGCGCTCCAGCAGTGTGTCGAGGTCCGGCAAGAACTCCCTCCCGTCAACTCGTGCGCGTGATTTCGCACCCGCGTCTGCTGATTCTGACGCATGGCGACCGTTCAGGGTTCCGTGGAGCCCCGGAATGACATCGAGAACACCCCGCCGCTCGGCGCGGGAGTCAGGCCCGGAGCGTCAGTCGAGGTAGCCGAGCGCCTGGAGCGCCTTGCGCATCTGCTCGTCGACCTCGGGAGACTCCGCATCCGGAGCCTCTCCAATCCTTTCCATCCACTCGCCCAGGAGCCGCCGCAAGGTCAGCGCCTCGCCAGGGTGGGCGTCCAGAAGATCCTGCATCTCCCCGAGGTCGTCCGGCATCCTGTAGAGCTCCTCGGAAATGTGCTGCTCGCCGTCGGGCTTGCGACGCACTGTCGTCACGAGCTTCCAGTCGCGGCTCTGAACTCCGAAGAGCATGGCTTCGTTGCGCCGGCTCTCGACGAAAGCGGCACCTCGGGGCTTCGCCTCTCCCCGCAGAGTCGGCACCAGGCTCGACCCCGGAGTCGGCTCTCCGGGCTCTCCGGGAGTCACCAGTTCTCGCAGCGTCGGGTAGAGATCGATCAACTCGACGGGCTCACCGACGACCGCACCGGCGACGAAACGCTTCGGGTCGTGAATGATCAGAGGGACCCTAGTGCTGGCGTTGTACGGGAAGCGCCCATGGCGAAAGAAGTAGTCACGCTCCCCCAGGCTCTCGCCATGGTCGGCGGTGAAGATCACCAACGCATCCTCCATCAAACCGAGCTCTGCCGCTCGATCGAGTGCGATGTCGACTCCCTCATCCGCGATCATCACGTTGGCGTCGTAGTTCGCTACGTAGTCCCCTACGGTCTCGAATCCGGTCAGGGTGATGCTCTTGCTCAACCGCCGCGGGACAGGCGTCGAGTCGTTGCTGACGAATGGATTGTCGAAGTTCTCCGGGAGCGAGTAGGGAGTGTGGGGATCCGAGTAGTGAATCCATGCAAAGAGCTTCTCCGCATCCCGATGCCGCTCGAAAAGGGGGAGGACCAGGTCGTTCACCCGTGCCGCGGTCAGCCAGCTCTTGAGCTCGATCGGATCCTCGAGGTCCGCATCGGCCCCGGACCAGGTCTCCAGGTACTCATCGAAGCCTCGATCCCACCCGGCGCGGCGCGACAGGACCATGTTGGAGACGACCGCCACGGTCGTGTAACCCTCCCCTCGCAGGAACTCGGAGATGAGTTCCACGTTGTCCGGGGGTGAGACGTGCGGCTGGCCCTTGCGACCGGTCGCCCTAGGGTAGAGGCCGCTCATGATGGAGGCGAAGGACGGCCCCGTCAGGGGCCATTGGGAGATGGCCCGGTCGAAGCGAACACTCTCGCCGCTCAACCGATCGATCGAGGGGCTGGTCGCACGGTCGTAGCCGTAAGCGCCGAGATGATCCGCTCGCAGCGTGTCCACGGTGATGAGGAAGATCCTCTGCGGCGGTGTCGGACCGCTGGCGCGCTCGCACCCGGCGAGTTGGACACAGGCCAAGGCCACGAGAGCGCACAGGTGTCTGCCGAGTCTCTTCATCGATGGACGCTCCGGGAGCTGAAAGAGCTCGCTTGCCGAGTCAGCTGCCGTTGACAAGGGCCAGCCCGGTACTCGGTTGACTCAAGGGATCGTGACACTCCAGGCCGAGAGATCTCCGGACTCGAAACCGTCGAAGAAGACGAGGTTTGGCTCGACCTCGAACTCCACGGACGCGGACCACGGCCCGGTACCCGCGGCGTTGTCTCCCTGAACGCGCCAGGTGTAGAGCTCGCCCGGTGTGAGCGGAGTACCGCTGAACGGATCGACCGTGCAATCCGGGTTGAATGCGCAGGCATCGAGCGTGGTGAACACCTCGTCCAGGATGACTCCGCCGGTGTCGGACACCTCAACCCTGTAGTTGGCCGCCACTTTCGGCGTCTCTCGGAGCCAGCGAAACAACGGCTCGACCTCCGCTGTGTAGGTCACGGGCGCTATCGGTTCAACCGCGGTCGGAGGTAGCAGGGTCAGCACCGTGAACGGAGTGCTCACCCAGGCGGAACGGCCTCTCGGGTTGCGGCCCCGAACCTCCCAGGTGTAGTCACCGTCCGCGAAGACCGAGCCGGTCCGGGTACACGTGTTGCCCGAGCAGAGGGCGCCGACTTCCTTCCACTCCTCGATGATGACCGTGTTTGCGGCATTGCGCACCTGAAACTGGTACCAGGTGGCATTCTGCGCCCCTTCCCGGGTCCAGATGAAGTCCGGGCTCGAATCGTCGATCGTCCCGGTCGGGGCCACCGGAGTGCTCACCGCCGGAACCGGACTGCTCACGATCGCATCGCGAATCTCGTCGGCCATGATGTCGAAGCCGGAGGGATCCGGATGCCCGACCGTATTGGGCTCTCCCTGCGCGGGGTCGTAATAGTGCTGGTTGAAGCACTGGGAGGTTGGACATAGGGGCGTCCATGGATCGGCAAAGTAGCGGTTCCGATTGTTGGCCAGATTCTGGACGAGGTTCCTCAAGTTGGCTATCTGATTGACTTTCGACCCATTCTGTCCCGAGTCGCTGGCGGGATCGAGGTGGATATTCGATGCGTGGACGGTATCTACGCCATGGTCACGGGCCTTGTCGTCCATGATCCCCAGGTTGGCGATGATCGACGGGTTGCTGAAATCGCGGTGAACGTCATTGATCCCCTCCATCAGGATCACGACATCCCAGCGTGACGCGTTCAGGATGGTCTCGATGCGCGTCACACCTTCGAAGGTCTTCTCTCCGCCCTGTCCCTTGTTGACCACTTCGCAAGCCGGCGGAAAGCAGCTCAGCAGATCGTCAATCCTCCCTGGATAGCCGCGGCCAGTGGGATCAAACGGGGGAGCACCGAGGGTCTCGCTATCACCGAAGGCCATGTAACGGAAGATCAGCTGCCCCGTGGCGGGCCAGGCGGAGAGAGCCAGAGCCAGGGCCGCCGAGACGACGGGAAGGGTGCGACGCCTCATCGCTCCGCGTCCCATGTCGCCAGAATCTCGAGTTGGGTCGAGCTCCCGGGCCAGCGGAACGCGACGCCATTCCCCGCAAACTCGACCGTGGGGCGCGCCACACTCGCCCGGGGCACCGCGGCACGATGCAGCAGGCGTCCCCAGGGGTCCAGTTCGCAAGCCACCCACGCTTCCGGCTCGACCGTCTTGAAGCTGAGCAGAAAAACACCAGAGGCTCGTTCGAGATGAGGCTCGAGGCCACCTCTTCCTGCATAGGGCTCGTCCAGCCGCCAGGAGCTACCGTCGAAGAAGGCGGTACGAAGCCGGTAGTCGCGTCCGTCCAGCCAACTCCAGGCTGCGATGGCGCCCTTGGGTGTGGCGACGACGACCGGCATCACGTCCGGCATCACGTTGTCCTCATGGACCCTGAGAGGACTCGACCAGGCTCCACGGTCGAAGAGGCTCCACATCACCTCGTCATCCTGACCGTCGACCGCAGTCCAGAGGAGGAGCCATCTTCCATCGTCCAGAACCGTCGCTGCCGGGGCCAGCTGTGCGCCTTGCCCCTTGGGAGAGACTGTCATCGTCGATCCCCAGCCCCCGCCGAGCCATTCCGCCGCGCGAATCTCGAGTTCCGCCTGAACCGATCCTTCGAGCCAGACGAGACCGACCAGGCGTGCACCGTCAGTGACGAGTTCGGGTCGTCCACGGACACCCTCCCCCTCTTCCGGTGCGGCGAGTCGCTCCACGCCGTCTCCGAAATCGCGAATCACGAAGAGCTCACGATCGGCGAACCCGAGGCTGTGCCCCGCGGCGACCCAGCCTCGGGTCGTCTCGCGCAGATCGGTGATGTGACCCTGCTCCCTAGGCCAGCAGGTCAGCAAGTCGCCCTGCTTGTCGAGAATGCAGGTGCCTTCGGCCGTCTCCTCCGTGCGCAGCCCCCTCTCTCCCGACGGGGTCTGTAGCGTTTCCGCTTGCAGCAGAGAGCCGGAGGCTCCCAGCGAGAGCAAGACAACGAGTGGTCGAAGGTAAGGAGAGATCTTCACGGTACGGTGGCTCGGGTGCGGAGTGCCCTGCGAGGGCCTACACGGCCGGGACAACATCAAATAATAACACGCGGCTACGGGTAGTAGCCGCTGATCGTCCGAACCCGGGCACCCTTCTCATCGACCGCCACACGCACCGACCGGAACTCGGACTCGTCGACCGTGCTCGTCGACTGGTAGGTCAAGAGGTAGCGGGAACGGAGATCCTCGCTGATCGAGTCATAGATCCCCGGCAGCTCCGCCGGAGACTCGACGAAGAAGCTCTGACCGCCCGTCTCTCCGGCGATCCGCTCGAGCACCTTGCGTGCGTCACGGTCCTTCTTCACCTCCGAGAGTCCGATCGTGTAGACGGTCACGCCTGACCGGCGCGCAGTCTCGACGGCACCGGCCACGTCGAAGCCGCTCCCCTCGTCCTTGCCGTCCGAGAGCAGGAGGAGTGCTTTCTGCCCGTTGACGCCATCGAAATAGGTCAGGGCATAGACCAGGCTGTCGTAGAGCGCCGTGCTCCCGCCGGCGCGCAATCCGGCCAGGACTCCACCGGCCTCAACCGTGTCGTTCGAGAACTTCAGGTCAATCCGCGGGCGGTCGTCGAAGGAGATGATCGCCAGCCGGTCCTGCTCCTGGACCGTTCGGTCGACGAAGGTCTGTGCGGCCTCGACGACGGCCGGCAGAACGGGAGTCATCGAGGCGGACGTGTCGAGCAGAAGGCCCGCGTGGATCGGCAGGTCCCTCACGAACTCGAAGCGCCGGATGTCCTGCGGCTCGTCATCCTCGAAAACCTCGAAAGCCCCCCGTCCGAGGCCCGTCCGGGGCCTCCCCTTCCCATCGACCACGGTGGCGAAGAGCTCGACATATTGGATGTCGACCTCCTCGAGGTAGCCAGGGGCGTTGATGAAGACGATGTCCTCGGTCGAGTTGCCGTCCTCTAGAAAGGCCACGGCTCTCAGGTACGCCAGTCCCTCTTCGACGAGAAGCACCGGTTGAACGAAGGGTGCCTCGTAGAGCGTCGCCACCCTCTGTTCGTTGAGAAACAGCTCCAGCCTTTCGATCGGCGCGTCGTCGGGCGTGTCGACCTCGACGACCACCTGGACGCTCTCCTCGAAGGTCCCCTCTCCGTATGGCTCGACGATTCTGGCGCGGAACCTCTGCCCGCCATGATTGACCATGATCTCGTCGCGAGCCACCTCGACCCCCTCCTCGATCGCCACGGCCCGCAGCCGGTGCGTCGCCGCCACCCTGCCCATGTCGAGCTCGACACTGAAGGGCGGGCGGGTCTTGGTCAGGATCGGCCGCTCGTTGAGTGAGAAGACGACGCTGTCGAAATCACCGACGGTTCGGGTCGTGAATCGGACATGCCCCACCTGGATCTCGCCGTCCTCTGGAGGCACCAGCCGGATCGAACGCTCGCCCCGGGCCGCCGCTTCATTCGCCTCCTCGAGCGAAAGAAACAGCGGGGAGTCCAGCTTGCGACGCAGGTTCTTCAAGTCCTCGCCGCTCGGAATGTCGATCTCCTGTTCGACCCGAGCGAACCTCCGCCCGTAGAGATCCTCCACCCGGAGTCTCAGCGTCGCCGGCCCGGGCCGCACGAAGCGACTGAGCACCAGCGGTAGCGGCGAGTCTTCCCCCTCGGGCACCGCGACCTCAAACTGGTATCGGAATCCATCGAGCAGGCGATCATCGCGAATCACCTCGCCGAGCACCGAGAAACGATGGGTAACAGCTCCGAAGTCGATCGATCCCACACCCGGCTCACGCAGTTGCGACTGGGGCACCACCACCACCGCTTGCACCGCCGTCCGACTCTGGTTGCGGCCGACGAAGTCGACCTCGAGCCCGGCCTCGAAGGTCTCGGCGCCCGCAGGCAGATCGGTGGTTGCGGCCGCGAACGTCGGGAGCCACTCGGTGGGCGGTTCGGGCACCGACAGCAGCTCCTCCATCAGCTCCAGATAGAAGACCAAGTCGGAACGGAAGAAGTCCATCGCGCCGGCGAGCCAGCCCTCCTCGCAGAATTCGGCGGGATTGGTCGTTGGCAGTTTTCGCCGGGTCCTCGGTCTGAAGCGGATCTCCGGGGTCCAGAGCTTGTAGGTGTCGTCGGTGTCGAAGTCAGACATGAAGACAACGGCGATGAACTTGTTCTGGGTGCGCTCGCTTCCCTCGTAGAACCAGAGCTCGATCTCTTCGGTCGTCTCGTAGCAGCGAGTGAGCTCGCGACCGCTCGGATGCATCCAGCGACCGGGGTCTCCGTTGAGCAGCAGCAGCCTCGATCGCACGTCCAGGGTGTTGCCAAACCGGGCGATCACCTCATCCGAGCGTCGGGCCCAACGCCTCTTGAACTCATTGCGGGGAGTCTCGACATCGCTGTCACGCACACGCCAGAACTCATCGATGAAGGACCGGCGGCGGTAGTCCTCTTCGAGCCCCAGAAAGTAGTCCAGCTCGGCCTCGGTGATGAGGGGAGCGACGACCTCGAGCCAGGTCTCGAACTCTTCTGCGAGTTCCCCGGCTTCCTGCGCGACTCCGGGTCCGCCCAGCACGAGAACAGCCGCCAGCCAGCAGACGGCCCTCCGGCTCAATCGATCTCCGCGAGTCGGGCCCTGAGGGCGGCCGTTCGAGCCTCGCTGGGATCCCGCCGTTCGGCGCGCTCCAGCAGTTTGCGAGCCTCACGGACGTCGCCCGCCTCGAGGTGCCACAGCCCGTAGGCGGCGTGAGTCTCCGCGTGCACTCGACCCAGTCTGACCGCGCGGCGGTAGAAGCGACCTGCCTCGGAGTCCTGCGCGCGCTTGCGGCTCAGATCTCCGAGCTCGAGATAGATGAACGGATTACGGTTCTTCCTCTTGTCGAGGAGATCCAGGATCTGCCCTGCCGGATCGTGGAGGCCTCGAACACGGTAGAGCCCGACCATGTTGTGGTACGCCGACATCTGGTTCCTGTCGATCTCGATCGCCCGCCGGTAGCAGGCCTCGGCGCCGTCCAGATCCCCCTGTCGGCGCCGAGCCACGCCGAGGTTGGTCCAGGCCTGCGCCAGGCCAGGCGCCAACCGGACCGCGATCTCCAGCTGCGCGACCGCCTCGTCGATTCTCTGCTTCTGCACCAGCTCGGCACCACGGTTGGAGTAGTAGAGCGCCAGAGCGCTCAGGTCGTCCATACGCCGCGCCGCCCGATAGTCGTAGTCCGGTCCGATGCTGAACTCGAGTATTCGCCGATTCGGCCCCTGATCGAAGGCCGCCGTGACGTGGTCGGAGACGATGATGAGATCACTCCGGCGCTCGAAATTGGTCAGGCGGTCGACCGCAAGGTAGTAGGCCGGGACACCGAGCTCTCGCGACATCGCGACGAACATCTGGGTGAATCCCAGACAGTTGGCGACGCGGCTCGCAAAGACCTCCTCAGCGGTACCCGTGAAGCCGACCTCGTAGTGAACGCCGAGCCCGTCATCGAGCAGCAACCGCCGCAGGAGGGTGAGCACTCGTTCCTCGGTGGTGAGGTGACGAGGCACTTCGGCGGCGAGCCATGTCCGCATCTCGTCGGTCACTACCAGTGGCGCCATCACCTCGCCGGCATCGAGACCGAGGGCCTCGATCGTCGCGAGCAGATCGTCCATGGCAGGTGTAGCGGCCTGAACCGGCAGACTCGCGACGGCGAGGCAAACCAGGGTCGTCAGATGCAGACGCAGTCTCATGGACTATTCAGCATCATAGTGGCTCGTAGAATTCCTTCTCGCCGCCGGGCTTCGACCGACGCCACTGGTCGTCAGCCCACACGGACGCCAGTGCCGCCAGGAGCAGGCTGAAGATCCAGACCGGGCGAAAGGCCCTCGACACCCGATCAAACTCGGTGGACGACCCTCCCCGGCGTCGACCGAAGGCAGCCCGGCGAGCAGTCGAGTCGATGGCCCGGCGATCCCTCCAGGCGCCCCAGGCCGGTGCATCGACAGCATAGAACCAGGCCTCTCCACCCTCGCCCTCCAACCGGTGCCAACCAGGTTCCCGGGGCCGCAGTTCGACGGTCCAGAGCCGCTCGTCGGCCACGTCCTGCAAGGTCGGGAGCGGCCACCGGTCGCCACCAGGTCCTTCGACCGTGAGGAGTGGCTGCTCGTGCGCCACCCACTCAGGCGAGAAGGGTTCGTCAACCAGGACCGGGCCGCTCGGTAACCGCCAGGCCGCGCCGGCTCCAGAATCCCGAGAGACACTCTCGAGAAGGTGGCTCCAGTAGCGACCGTGGGTGTCGCCGTCCCCTCTCAGGACCCAGCGGTGGGTCGACTCGACTACCGTCGCGGCAACGACGCCCAACCCGTAGAGACGCGACGCGGCCATCACCCGGCCACCACCGTCCCGAATCAGTGCCCGCCGCCGACCCTCACCAGTCAGATGTCGAGCCGACGTCACCAGGGGCGCCAGCGGAGCCAAGCCTGGACCGTAGCCTCTCAACTCGACGGTCTCGAGGTCCTCGAGCGATGTGAGCTCGAAGCCATGCAGCAGGCCGTCCTCGACACGACTCAGATCGGGCAACCCGGGCACGAACAAGACTCCCAGCCCCCTCCCGACAGCGGCTTCCAGGATCACTCGATCTCCGGGGCTCAGGCCCTGCCAGGATCCATCATCGAGAACCACGAGATCGAAGGTGTCCAGCCTGTCGGCCCGGAGTCGCGACAGCAGCACACGTTCGTGGTTGAAGTACTCGTAGCGGAACCTGCCGCGACTCACCCGGCTCCGAATCAGCATCGACCCGCCGGCGCCGGCGAGCCAGTTCTTGACATGGCGCGTCTCGAAGCCAGGCGACCCCTCGAGCCAGAGTACCCGTGGAGGGCGCTGTGGACCGACGTCGACATCCACGGTCTCGACAGCCATCTCGACACCATCGACAACGAGTCTCAGCCGGTAGATGCGTGGGCCCTCGTGCCGCGGCAGGGCGGTGAGCGAAAACGACTCGACGCCTTCCTCTCCCGGACTCAGGAGGGCCTCGTCCTCCAGCCCGGCAGGGCCCAAGAGTTGGACTGACGCCTCTCTCACTGCCGGCAGGTGGACCACGCCGACGACCGTCAGAGGCTTGCCGAGCGTCAGTCTGCGCGACCAGTCGACGCTCTGGAGACCTCGCCTTGGCCGCGGCTCACCGATCACCTCGACCCGGCCGGGGAGCGCCGCGAGGTCCCACTCGGGCAACCCGACTCCGGCCACTCGCCAGTGGCGTACCTCCGGATGCCGCCTGGCCAGCAGGGCAACGTCGGCGACCGGCTCGGCCTTCGTCGCCGGAGTCCCTTCGATCGCAAAGGTACCTGCCGACGACTCCACGTCGAACGCCGCCTCGGCCCCCGCTCCGCGGGTCACGACGACGGCGCTGCCCGGTGGTACTTCGACCAGGCGTGCTGGACGCGCCACCAGAAGGAAGCCGCTCGCGATGGCGACGGTCAGCGCGGCCCAACGCCAGGCGGCCGTCCGCCGTCGCCATTCCAGGGAGAGAGCCCAGCCCAGCACCGCCAGAGCAGCCAGAGCAGAAGCTAGCACCGAAGGGCCGGAAGCCAGCCAGTGCAGTCCCATCACCGACCGCCCTCTTCGGCCAGCTGAAGTCTGTAGAGGTCGGCAAGGCTCGGTTGAACAGCCGGGGACGTCTCCGGTAGTGGCTCCGGGAGGGGGAGCAGGGACCAGAGGGCCGCGGCGACGTCCGCCTCGGCTTCGGCCGGTACCTCGCTGCCCTCCTCGAGATCCGTGATCCACCGTCGCAGGCCTTCGAGGCCGTCGAGGTTCAGACTCGGATCGTTGCGCGCCCGCGACGCCAGCCGGCGGGATGCCTCACGCACCGCGGGCAGAAGCTCTGCCACCGGCACCTCACCCGGGCGATCGAGAGCCCTCAACGCCAGTCGTACCTCGAGGAGCGATTGTTGCCGCTGCCGGCCACTACGCCGTACGGTCAGAATTTCGTCGAGCTCTCCGGAGAGGCGCTTCTCGTCCGGATAGAGAAGAGGAGCCTCAAAGCCGATCTTCTGAACGTACAGTCGAGAACGCTGCTGAACCTGCTTGAGCAGGGTCAGCGCCCGGTACTCGAAGGGCAACGCCTTGCGCGGCTCGATCGTTCGCAGCCGACCCTCCGACCCCCACATCTCCTCGAGGGCCGCTTTGAGCTGCGCCTTGATCTCGGAGTCGAAGTAGGTCGAAATCTCGGCCGAGTCATGCTCGTGAGCCAGCCCTTCGGGTATCCCCGAGAACGCCTCCTCCGAGTCGGCCTCGCTCCCTCCCGGCTCCATTTCGTCGAGACGCTGCCCCTCCTCGGCATGATCCTCTTCCTCTCCGGCGCCCGCAGGGCGGCCCGACTCGAACTCCTCTCCCAGGAGACCACCGTAGCGCAGCCTCAAGGCTCGCTGATCGAAGCCGAGGCTCTCGGAACGCCGTACGAACTCCTCCCGGGTGATCGCCTCCTCTTCAGCGAGGAGCTTTTCGGTGTCGAGGATGATCTGACGCTGGCTGCGAAAGAACTCGGGAACCCGGAGAATCGGCAACCTCGAGGAGAGCCCGACGCTCCGCGTCGAGTCCCCGGGCATGCGAACAATGTGGGTCGCCGAGCGACCGACATTCGGCTCCGGACGCCGCGAGTCCCGCCCCTCGGCGAAGAAGAAGAGCTCGACCCCGGGCTGAACTCCCAGCGCATCGAGATCAAGCCGACTGACGAAGCGGACCGCGCCCTCGACACCAGTGTCGCGACGGTCGAACGTCATTCGGCGCTCGCGAAACTCGACCAACTCGCCAAAGCCGCTGGCGACGGTCGCCACCAACGCTGCCGGCCCTACCCCGTAGTCATCGCGGGCCTCGACCACCACCTGGAGGATCTGCCCGCGTTGGCGCTCCAGCTCGACAAACGGCTCAGGGGTGGTGATATCGAACTCCGGGGCCCAGTCAGGCACGACTTCGAAACGCGAATAGGTGCCGCGGACCATCATCGAGTCAGCCAGGACGAGATCCAGGCGATAGAGGTGGGTCTCATCCGCGGTGCGGCTGCCCCTGAAGGTCGTACCTTCTCGGGTGAGGTGCTGAGACTCCACCTCGTCGAAGACGAGGATCGCCTCGACGACATCACCCGGGGTCTCGATCCGCCATGTCACCTCGGCGCCCTCCTCTGCGCTCAGATTCAGTCCCTCGATCACGCGCGACTCGAGGCCGGTATAGGCCGGAGGATCGATCGTCGTGCGGACCCCGACGCCCGCCATACCCGAACCGGCGGGCGCACCCACCCCCGTCTCGGTCGCTCCCGGCACTGGGGAGACCGTCCACAACCTGGCCGCCCCCTCTACGGTCAATGGAATCGCCAGAGCCACGAGAATCGACACGGCGGCGTGGATCGCCGCTCGACGCATGGCGCCGGCCGGAACATCTGCCTCACTCTCGACCCGCGCCAGGGCCTCCTGCGCCCGGCTGCGCTGCAGCCGGGAGACCAGAGGCAGCTGATCGGCGGGCGTCAGAAGCAGCTCGCAACTCTCCTCGAGGTCGGGCAGCAGTCGATCGAGATGGCGCGCGATCGCCAGTGCGTCCGCGCCGGTCGGAAGCCAGTGCCACCACGCCAACGCGCCGCTGGTCATCGCCACGAGCATCACCACTGCCGCCCAGGACTCGGCCCCTCGCACCCAGAACGCCGCGGCCACACCGACGAGGGGGAGGAGAATCGAGAGTGCCCGCAGGCCTGCCGCAGTCCGTTCCCTCCGACGCCATCGGCGAGCGAGGCTCTCGATTGCGTCGTGACTCATGCGGAGATCCTCGCGACCAGCCAGCGCTCCCAGCAGGTGAGAACAGCAGCCATCGCCCACAGCCACGGCGCCAGGGGAGCGGCCCCGCGGTTGCCGAACGGCACTGCAGTGCCAGCCCCCGCTGGCCTCCCCTGACCCGGAGCCGACCGCCGATCCGAGGAGACCCGCCGCGCCGATCCCTGGGGCCGCTCGATCTCCAGGGCGAGAGCAAGAAGCCAGCGTGGAAAGTCCTCCACCTCCACGAGATCGGTCCACCCTCGATTGAAGCGCGAGTGGAAGCGTACCCAGAGGCCCTCTCCCAACGGCTCGGCCTCGAGAACCGGTTCGCCACTAGTCGAACGCCAGAGAGTGACTCCGGATCCCGACGACTCATCCGCAGGTCCGAGACGGTCGAAGCGCACAGTGTTGGGCGAACCACCGATACTCACCAGGCAGTCACACTCCGCGGAACGACTGAGAGCGTCGCTAACCACCGTCGCGCCGCCGCGAGCCGCAACCTTCAGCGACTCCGGCATCGGCTCCGCGGCGAGCCAGAACACGAGACTGCCCGGGTCCGGCTCGGCCTGCTCCGACGCTCGATCGACGATCTCTCTGCGGACGATCAACGAGCCGCCAAGGGCCCGGCCGACCGCCCCGAGCCCAGCGTTCAGATAGCTCGCATCCTGACTGCGCTCGGCCGAATAGAAGATCGTCGCCCTCGTGTCACGCCCCCTCACCGGTACGTCCACGCCGTCATCGTCCTCCGCATCTCCGCCTTCTGCCAACGTCACCGTCCAGAGCCCCGGCCCTCGATCGACCGCCAGTCCTGAGCCCGTCACCGTCGCTGCCGGCCGGGGCCCGCCGACATCAAAGCGTCGGAACCTGGTGCCGCTAGGGTCGCTCTCTCCGACGAACACCGTCAGATCATCTTCCCGGCCGACAGCCCGCTCGATCCACCGGTTCATCCCGGGATCGGTAATCGAGTGCCAGACGATCCCCCTTGCGACCCGGGGACGAACACCGCGGAGTCGGTCGGCCCGATCCAGCGCGAAGACCTCGAAACCGATGTCGGAGGAGGCCGCGGCGTCAGCCTCGTGTAGCAGTGACCAGAGGTCGCCCTCCCCGTTCTCGGGCGGCGTCTCGAGCGCCCCTCCGGGTAATCCAGTCGTCAGCCAGCGGACCTCGCCCCCCTGGGCCACCACATGATCCATCGCCCGATAGGCCTCTGGATCGACGGCTTCGAGGCGGGGCCGCGCTCGCACGAGATCCGGATCCACCAGTACCCATGCGGTCACCTCGCCAGTCGGCTCGAGTGCCAGACGAGGCCAGGCGAGAGCGGTCGCCACGCAGGCGAGAATCGAGCAGCGCACGAGGAGCAACAGCCATCGGCTGAGCCGGATTCGCCGAGCAGTCAGGGTCAAGGCAGGTGCCAGCCAGCGAACGCTCCCCATCGGCACCTTGAGCTGCCGACCGCGGCTCAGCAGGTGAATCACCAACGGCACCGTCAGAGCTGCGAGCCCGGCGAGCCAGAGGGGGTTGGCGAATCCAAGCCAGGTCACGGCAGTCTCCCGCGCCGCAGCAGAAAAGCCCGGAGCGCCTGATCCACCGGCTCGTCGAGCACCATCAGCTCATGCGCCACGCCGATCTCGAGCAGCTCGACGCGCCATCGTTCGAGTCCCTCGCGCTGGCGTTCGAGATAGCTCGCTCGCATGCCGTCGGCGTTGCCGCGAACGGTCTCTCCCGTCTCCAGGTCCTCGAAAGCGAGGTCGCCACTCCATGTGAAATCGAGCTCGTTCCGGCCCATGAGGTGCAGGACGATGACCTCGTGCCCCATCGCTTTCAGGGTCGCGAGTGCCTCCTGCATCTCACTTCCCACCTGGTACAGATCTCCGGCAACGACCACCACTTCGCGCTCGCGCCCCTCAGCGATCCGATGGCCCAACTCGCCCCAGGAGGGCCAGGTACCCGCAGCCTCGACCTGATCGAGCCGATGCAACACTCGTCGCAGACTCCGTCGACCCCGCTGCGCCGGCAGATCGTCACTCGTCCCGTCGCGCACGGCGTGGAACGACACGCGATCGCCCTGCTCGTCGGCCAGATAGGCCAGGGCCGCCATGAGGATCCGCGCGTAGGCGAGCTTGGTGAGGCCGCTGTCCTCGTGTGCCATCGAAGCCGTGGAGTCGAGGATCAGCCGCACGGTGATATCGCGCTCGACCTCCGACTCGCGGACGAAGAAGCGATCCGACCGGGCGTAGACGCGCCAGTCGACGTTTCGCAGATCGTCACCCGGCTGATAGCTGCGGTACTGGCTGAACTCGATCCCCGCGCCGGGGCGACGGTCGAGATGCTCGCCGGCGAGGAACCCCTCGACGATCATCTTCGCCACCAAGCGAAGATCCTTGATCGCCGCGAGAGTCGCCGGCTCCAGGAGGCGGGATCGTTGCAGGCTGCGCGACACGGCGTGGCCCGCTATTCGAGCGGGCTCTGGGGCGGACCGACCGCCTCGACGATGCGGCGGGCGATGTCGTCCGAGGTCAGGCCGTCCGCCTGACCCTTGAAGTTGACCAGCAGACGGTGCCTGAGCACCGGCCGGACCAGGTTCTCGACGTCATCGGTCGAAACGGCGAAGCGCCCGGCGAGAAGCGCTCGAGCCTTGGCTGTCAGGATCAGCGCCTGCCCCGCTCGCGGCCCAGCGCCCCAATCCACAAAGTCGCGCACGGTGTCGATCTCGGAAGTGGCCGGACGGGTCGCGCGGACGAGATTGGCGACCCACTCGACGAGGCCGTGTGAGATGTGCACCTGGCGGACCAGCGTCTGGACCTGGAGCACCTCCTCAGCAGTCATCACTCCTGTCACCTCTTCGCCGGCCTCTCCGGTCGTCGCGGTGAGAATGCTCATCTCCTCCTCTGCGCTCGGGTACTCGATCCGCAGGTTGAGAAGGAAGCGATCGAGCTGAGCCTCGGGGAGCGGGTAGGTCCCCGTCTGCTCGATCGGATTCTGTGTCGCCAGAACGAAGAACGGACGATCCAGCAGGTAGGTCTCGCCTCCGTAGGTCACCTCCTGCTCCTGCATGGCCTCAAGCAGGGCTGCCTGGGTCTTGGGCGGACTCCTGTTGATCTCGTCGGCCAGCACCAGGTTGGCGAAGATCGGTCCACGAGTGAACCGGAAGGCCCGCCGCCCCGTCCCGTGGTCCTCTTCGAGAATCTCGGTCCCGACGATATCGCTGGGCATGAGGTCGGGCGTGAACTGAATCCGTTTGAACGAGAGCTTCACCGCCCGGCCGAGGGTCCGGATCATCAGGGTCTTGGCCAACCCCGGCACACCCTCGAGCAAACAGTGGCCACCGGCGAACAGTCCGACGAGGAGCTGTTCTACGGCATCGTGCTGGCCGATGATCACCTTGCCGATCTCGGATCGCAGGCCGGACACCTTGGCTAGGAGGTGCTCGAGGTCCTGCTCGGTGAGTTCCGCTGTCTTCGGTTCGGATGTCATCGGAGCTTCCTTCGTTCGGTGCGGTTGTAGGGCTACGCCGTCATCGCGTAGACGACGATGTTGATACCGAACCGGGTGTTGTCCTGGGCCAGCCAGCGCTTGTTGCGGTAGTCGTAGTCCCACTCACAGCCGTAGTCCTTGTTGCTGTAGAGCACGGCGATCCGTCCATCGACCTCGATGGCCTTGAGGTAGTCGTGCACCAGATCATCTCCCCAGCCATTGAGTTCGAAAGTTGTCGTCGGTGGCTTGTCGAAGTCGAAGAACGACGTGTAAAGCGAATGATCGTTGGGGATCTTCGCCAGCGCCTCCGGGCCGAAGATGTCGGCCATCTCACTCTCGAACGAGCGGGCGAAGAGTCCGTCGATGTCGTGATTGCAATCGTCGACGAAGAGAAAACCCCCGTTTGCGACATAGCGCTCGATGTTCTGCTTCTCTCGTGCGTCGAACTCGACGAGTCGATGCCCGGAGAGATAGGTGAACGGAGCCTCCAGCATCGCCGTGTCACGCACGGAGATGATCCGCTCCTCGGTATCGACGGGAATCGTCGTGTACTCGATCAGCGAGTTGAGCAGGTTCGACGGCATGCGTTGATCCACATCCCAGTCGCCCGAGTCGTACTGCAGTCGCGTGAAGGCAAACTTCATGGGGAAGAGTACGGAGCACGGGGCTTCGAGCCCCGCGCTCCGGGAAATGACTAGACCGCGTCCGAGAGACTGCTGAAGGTGAAGTCGCGGATCTTCATCGGCGGAATGAGGTTGCCGTTCATCCGCTCCGGCTTGCCCAGTGCCTCGATGTTGTTGAGCATGATCACCGGACTCTCGTTGAAGCGCATGTTCTTGATCGGGAAGGCGATCTTGCCGTCCTCGATGAAGAAAGTCCCGTCGCGGGTCAGACCGGTGTAGAGCAGGGTCTGAGGATCGACGGTACGGATGTACCAGGTTCGGGTCACGAGGACGCCGCGCTTGGTGCCCGCGATGAGCTCTTCGAGGCTGGCGTCGCCCCCCTCCATCACGCCGTTGGCCGGGAAGGGGATGGGCGCGACCTTCTTCGCTTGCGCCCAGTAGCGAGAGCAGTACATGTTCTTGACCACGCCCTTTTCGATCCAGACGGTCTTCTCGCGACGCTGGCCATCCTGGGCCCACGGCGCCGCAGGGATGGCGGCCACCGTCGGGTCGGAGTACAGGGTCACGCGCTCATCGACGATCTTCTCGCCGATCTTGTTCTTGCCCTCCGGAAGAGAGAGAAAACTGCGCCCCTCGTCCGCCTGACGGCGATCGAAGTTGAACATCATGTTCTGGAGCAGGCCGACCGAAGCCGCCGGTTCCAGCACGACCGTGTACTTGCCCGGCTCGATGGCTCTCGCCTCCACCGATTTCATGGCCTTCTCCATGGCGATGGCGGAGGCCCGCTTGGCGTCGAACTGCGACACGTCGTTGTAGTCACGCGTCACATAGCCCGATCCCGTGCCGTCCTCGGTGCGAACGGTGACCGAGAAGTCGAGCGTCGTCGAGGGGTAGTAGGCGAAGAGACCCTTGCTGTTGGCCATCGCCGAGAACCCGGCACTATCTTCCATGTAGCCGGCCGCTACGAGCTTCTTCTCCCGGCATGGGCCGATCGACGCGGCCGCGACCGACGCTCGGAAGTCCGCATCGATGTTGGCGGTCGACTCGAAGTGCCCCGTGGACTCGAGATATTTCTGCGGCCCGAGAACCTCTACGAACTCGGGGTTCTCGGGAGCCAGCTTGGCCAGCTCCTCCGAACGCCGCACGACCTTCTCGAGCGACGCGTCGTCGAACTCGTTGATCGTCGCCGTCGCCATCTTCTTGCCGAAGTTCGATTGCACGACCAGCTGCAGGTCAGCCACCGAACCGGCGGTCGAGACGGTGTTGCGAGCGTAGCGAATATTGCCGGTAGTCGAGCCGTCGAGGTTGGCTTCGCACCCCTCGGCCTTCGAAAAACTCAGGACCTTGTCCAGAATCGCTTTGGCTTCTTCTTGAGAAAGAATCGTCATGTCTCGTTTCCTCTGTCGCGACCGCTAGATCTTGCGCTCGGTATTGATCACGTTGACGCCGTTGAACCGGGTCGTCGAACTGCCGTGAGAGACGGCCGAGATCTGCCCCGGCTGCCCCTTGCCGTCGAAGAACGAACCGCCGAGGCGGTAGTCGCGCTTGTCGCAAACGGCCACGCACGAATTCCAGAATTCCTGGGTGTTCGACTGGTAGGCCACGTCGCGCAGCATACCGGTGATTTCTCCGTTTTCGATCTCGTAGAACGCCTGGCCCCCGAACTGGAAGTTGTAGCGCTGCTGATCGATGGAGAACGACCCGCTGCCGATGATGTAGATGCCCTTCTCGACATCCTTGATCATCTCGTCGACGGAGAGCTCTTCCTTGCCGGGCTTGAGCGAGACGTTCGGCATGCGCTGGAACTGAACGCTGTCCCAACCGTCTGCGTAGCAGCAGCCGTGCGAGGCCTCCTCGCCGATGACGTGGGCCTGATCGCGGATCGCCTGGTAGTTGACCAGAATGCCGTCCTTGACCAGATCCCACTCCTTGCACTTCACCCCTTCGTCGTCGTAGCCGACACAACCGAGCGAACCGGGCTGCGTCTTGTCGGCGACCAGATTGACCTTGTCGGAGCCGTACTCGAAGTCCTTGCTCTCCCACTTGTCGAGGGTCGCGAAGCTGGTCCCAGCGTAATTGGCCTCGTAGCCAAGGACCCGGTCGAGCTCGAGCGGATGGCCGACCGACTCGTGGATCGTCAGCCAGAGATGGCTCGGATCGAGAACCAGGTCGTACTTGCCGGCCTCGACCGACTTGGCCGTCATGACCTCCTTGGTCTGCATCGCGGCGTTGACGGCATCTTCCTTCATGTCGTAGCGGTTGCCGTAGCGCGGCATCACGCCCTGGACCTTGGCCGCCGGGTCGCCGTTGAGGTACTCCCAACCCATGCCCATCGGCGACGAAATGGCGCCCCGAGTCTTGAACTTGCCACTCTCCGGATCGACCACCGTCACATTGAACGTCGGCCAGATGCGGTGCACGTCCTGATCGATGTATGAGCCATCGGTCGAAGCAAAGTACTTCTGCTCGTTGACCAGGAAGAAGATCGAGTTGATGAAACTGGCGCCGGCGTCGAGCGCGCTCTGGTTCACGTCCATCAACATCTCGACCTTCTCCGAGATCGGCACGTCGAAGGCGTTTTTCTCGATCGGCGTGCCCCAGCTGACCTCGCCGACACCCTTGACTGGCGCCAACTGAACCGGAGCCAGCTGGATCTTCGCGTTCGCCTTCGCGATCGCGGTCGCCTGTTCCGCGGCGCGGGCGATGGAGTCCTTGTCGACGTCGGACGTCGCGGCGAACCCCCAGGTCCCGTCGGCGATCACTCGCACCCCCACTCCGTAGGACTCGGTGTTGACGAGGTTCTGAACCTTGTCTTCCCGGGTGACGACGAATTGGTTGAGGTAGCGCCCGATCCTCACATCCGCGTAGCTGGCGCCCTTCGCCCTCGCTGCATTCAGTGCCGCGTCAGCGAGCACTTTCTTGTCGGCCGTCGGAATCGCTGTCGTGGCGCCAAAGAGCGTCCTCGGCTGGCCAAGCACCGGGACCACGAGGGTACCGACACCGATACCGCTCAGACGCAGAAAATCTCTTCTGTCCAAAGTTAGCCTCCTGCCTCGTCAAAGGTGTGAACGGACATACCTCACCTAGTCTAGTTGCTCTAGATACGTCGCGTAGGCCGGGAAGTTTTCAACTCTCCACGAACGCTACAATCATGCAGTTCCAGGGAGACAACGATGAAACGAACCGAGATGTTCCACTGGCTCCCCATCGCCGTCCTGGCGATGGCCTGCGCACCCTCTCCGACACCGGTCGCAGAGGAGACTCCGACCACCCTCGGCAGCCTGCTGGCCGAAGCTCGAATCGTCGACCTGACCTGGCCCTACGACGAGGAGACCGTCTACTGGCCGACGGCGACCTCGAGGTTCCAGCTCGAGCAGCTGGCCTGGGGTGAAACCGACGGCGGCTACTTCTATTCCGCCAACGCCTTCTCGACACCGGAGCACGGCGGGACCCATCTCGACGCTCCGATTCACTTCTTTGCCGATCGTTGGACGGCCGATGAGATTCCTCTCGACCGACTGATCGGCCCTGCCGTGGTGATCGACGCCTCCGCTCAGGCCGCGCAGGATCCGGATTACACGCTGACTACGGACGACGTCAGAGCCTGGGAGGCTGAGCACGGCGAGATCGCTGCCGGCTCGATCGTGCTGCTGCACACGGGCTGGGGTGAACGCTGGCCCGACCGGCTGGCCTATCTCGGCGACGACACGCCGGGAGAGGCCGGCAACCTCCACTTCCCCTCCTTCGGAGCGGACTCGGCCCAGTGGCTCATCAGCGAGCGTGAGGTCTCGGTGCTGGGCGTCGACACCGCCAGCATCGACCACGGGCCCTCGAGTAACTTTTCGGTGCACAGAATCGCCAATGAAGCCAATGTGCCCGGCCTCGAGAACGTCGCGAACCTGGGAGCGGTGCCCGCCACCGGCGCCTGGGTCGTGGCGTTGCCGATGAAGATCGGCGGCGGCTCGGGAGCGCCGGTTCGAATCGTGGCACTCGTGCCCGCGGAGGCCGATCCTTCACCCTAGAGCGGAGCTTGACCCATTGACCGACACGCCAAGTGCAACAGTCCCCCACTACGACGTCGTACTCCTGGGCGGAGGCCTGGCGGGCCTGACCCTCGCCCGGCATCTCTTGCTGGCGACCGACAAGAGCATCCTTCTGGTCGAACGGCGTGAGGAGTTACCGACCGACAGGCAGAAGGTCGGCGAGTCGACGGTACAGCTGGCCGGCTACTACTTGTCGCGGGTTCTCGATCTCGAGGAATACCTCCTGCGCCGGCATTTCATGAAGTACAACCTGCGGTTCTACTGGCCGAGCGGCCAGCGCGACAACGACGTCTTCGAGGACTACGGACAGGGCTTCATTCGCAATTTCTCCAACGTCGCCAGCTACCAACTCGATCGCAACGAGATCGAGCGCGAACTCCTCGAGCGCAATCTGGCGTCGGAACGCTTCACCGCCGTGCTCGGGGCGCGCAGTGCCCAGGTGGAGATCAACCCAGAGGGTCCCCATCGACTCTCGTTCCGGCAGGGTGGCGAGGACCACACGGTCGAGACCGACTGGTTCGTCGATACGACCGGACGCCAGCGCCTTCTCGCCCGCGAGCTCGACAACAAGCGGGACAACCCGATTCGCCACGGTTCCTTCTTCTGGTGGGTCGACGGAACGATCGATCTCGACAAGCTGACCGATCTCGACCGGGACGCTATCCGCAAGAAGCCGCAGCGCCGATTGCAGGGGCACCTGCCGACCTGGCTCGCCACCAATCACTTCTGCGCCGAGGGTCTTTGGTTCTGGGTGATTCCCTTGCAAGGCAAGACCAGCCTCGGCATCGTCTACGACCCGGAATGCCTCCCCCACGACGAGGTCTTCTCGGTCGAGAAGGCGACCGACTGGGTCTGTCGCGAGTTTCCCCTCTTCGCCCGCGATCTTCCGCATCGAGAGGTTCTCGACTTCGGCGGCTACCGCGACTTCTCCTACGACTGCGAACAGACCTTGTCGGCGCAGCGTTGGGCTGTCGCCGGCGAGGCCGGTCGCTTCTCGGACCCTCTCTACAGTCCGGGCAGCGACCTGATCTCGATCTACAACACCCTGATCGTCGACGCGATCCGCACCGACGATCCGGGCGAGCTGGCGACCAAGGCGCGCAGCTACGAGCAGCTGATGCAGGCCACCTATTCGGCTTACGAGCCCTCCTACGCCCGAAGCTACGATGCCCTCGGAGACCAGGAGACATTCAGCCTCAAGTACACCTGGGAGCTGGCCGTCTACTTCGCCTTCTACGTTTTTCCCTTTCTCAACGACCTCTTCACCGAGCGCAGATTCCTCCCCTCCTATTTCAAGGCGTTCGGCAGGCTGGGGCCGATCAACTCGGGTCTACACAAACTGCTCTCGGACTACTTCCAATGGAAGCGTGCTCACCTCCCGCCCCAGGCGGAGCCGGTCCTCTTCGACTTCGCCTCGATCGAGCCGTTGGCGAGGGCGGAAAAGACCTTCTACGAAGTCGGTGTCTCGATCGAGGAGGCCCGTTCGGTCCTCAGCGCACAGCTCGAGAACCTCGAAGAGCTCGCGCTCTTCATCACCGCGCGGATCGCGGCCGTCGTGATCGGTGAGCCGCAGGCGATCCACCATGCCGGGTTCGTCGGTCGGCTCGACCCGCGAGAGACCACGTTCGACCCTGAGGGGTTCCGCCAACTCTGGCGAGAGGCGGGTGAGTCCGTGGGCAACTACCCCTGGACCTTTGACGTCGCGGTCGCCAGCGCATTCGATGTCGAGAGTTCAGATCGCACCGTCGCCACCGAACGGGAGGCAGGATGAAGAGCTCCTCCAACGGCCCACTGGCCCCATTCTTCGACTCGGTGCCCCAGGAGGTCTCCGGCCCGGTCGAGCAGATCGAGGGAGAACTCCCCTCTTGGCTCTCGGGGACCTACTACCTCAACGGTCCAGGGCGCTTCGAACGCGGAGGCCGGCACTGGCGACACTGGCTGGACGGTGACGGCCTGGTCAGTGCCTTGGCGCTCGAAGGGGGCAACGCCCGTTACCGCAACCGCTTCGTTCGCAGCGACAAGCTGAGGCAAGAAGAGGAAGCCGGTAGGCCCCTCTTCCGCGCGTTCGGTACCACCTTCGAAGGAGACCGACTCGAGCACGGCATGGGTCTCGAGTCTCCGGTCAACGTCAACATCGCGCCCTTCGCGGGCAACCTGCTCGCCTTCGGCGAGCAAGGCCTGCCCTGGCGCCTCGACCCAGAGACTCTCGAGACCCTCGAAGAATGGGACTTCGATCGGGCCCTGCGAGCGATCAGCCCGTTCGCAGCGCATCCGAACTTCGACCCCGCGACCGGTGAGATGTTCAACTTCGGAATCTCCTTCGCCGGAGACAGCCCGACGCTCTATCTCTACAGGTTCGCCGCCGACGGCTCGCGCCTCTACCGACGGCGACACGCCCTCGACCACCCGTTGTCAATCCACGATTTCGGCCTCAGCAGCCGCTTCGCGGTCTTCTACCTGGCCCCCTATGTCCTCGATGTCGAGCAGGTTGTCGAAGGCGGAAGAAATCTCTCGGAGGCTCTCTCCTGGCAACCGGAACTCGGCACCCAGATGCTTTGGATGGATCGAGAGACCGGTTGCCCGGCTGGTAGGGCGAATCTCGGCAGCAACTACTGCCTGCATCTCATCGCCGCCGTGGATCACGAAGATCATCTGCGCGTCGACATTCTGGAGATGGACAGGCCCGTCTACGATCAGTACTCGGTGCCCGGGCTGTTCCCTGACGCGAGGACGGCGATACCGGTGCGCTACGTCATCGACCCCGATGGTGAAGTCATCGAAAGGCGCTCGCTCCCCTACAGCGAGATGTGCGACTTTCCGCAGATCGACCCACGGCGTCTGGGCGGCGACTACGACGAGTTCTGGATGCTCGGGATCGCCGATTCGGCCCGGCCCGGCCCAAAGTTCTTCGATCAGCTGATCCACGCGAACTGGACCACGGGCCAGGTCAGCCGCTACTCGAGCGATGACGGCAGGTATCTCGGCGGCGAGCCGGTGTTTGCCCCACACCCGGAGGACGCCGACCGGGGCGCCATCCTCTGCCAGGAACTGGTACCGAGCGGACCGAGCACGGCCATCCTGGTCTTCGATGCCCACGCGATCCGCGAAGGACCGGTCGCTCGACTGCATCTATCGTCTCCCGCCCCTCCCTCCTTCCACGGAGTCTGGGTCCCGAGCTGACCCGTTTGGAGTCTCTCCAGCGCTGCGCCCCTGTGATAGGAAACAGACTGTGGTTCTAGTCTTGCCAGAGTGCCTGACCGGCCGTCGCTCCCCTACCTCATGACTCCCCTCACCGCTGAACAGATCCGCCGCCAGATCCAGGAGATCATCGGCGACGTCGCGGACCTCGACCCCGAGGCGATGGCCGACAACGCTCACCTGGTGGAAGATCTCGGCCTCGACTCACTCTCTCTTCTGGAGGTCTCGGTCGACGTCGACTACCACTTCAAGCTCGGCCTAGAGGAAGATCGTCTGAAGAATCTGAGGACCCTCCAGGACATCGTCGACATCGTCCAGGAGAGTCTCGACGAAAAAGCCGTGGCTGGAAGCTAGTCCATGCGCGTCGCCGTGACCGGAATCGGCCTGGTCACCCCGATCGGTGCGGGGACTCGCGAGGTCTGGAGTGGGCTGCTCGCCGGCAGGAACGGCATCAGGCCGGTCGAGTCCTTCGATACCGAGGCTCTCTCGGTCCACAACGGAGGGGAAGTTCGGGGGTTCGAGCCGACAGCCGCGGTCGCGAAGATGCCCGGGAGGATCGGGCGGAGTTCACAGCTGGCGATCCACTGCGCGGAACAGGCTCTCGAGGACGCCGGCCTGGACCTCTCGACTTTCGAGCCGGGCCGTCTATCTGTGGCCATGGGCACCACGACCGGCGAGCCGCTCGAGATCGAGAGATTCGACGATCTTCACGTCGAGGGCCACGAGAACACGGTCGGCCCGGAGTTCATGGGTCTATACCCCTCTCATGCCATCTCGCGACACGTGGCCCAGGCCGTCGGTGCCGCGGGACCCAACGTCACGCTGCCTACCGCTTGCGCTGCTGGAAACTACGCCCTCGCCTTCGGCCTCGACGCCTTGCGACATGAGCGAGCCGACCTGGTCCTCGCTGGGGGTGCTGATTCCTTCACCCGGATCGTCTACACCGGATTCGCACGACTCGGGGCCATCTCGCCCGACCGCTGCAGCCCCTTCGACCTTCATCGCCAAGGCATGATCCCCGGCGAGGGAGCCGCAGTCCTCGCCCTCGAGCCGCTCGCAGCCGCCAGACGCCGCGGAGCCCGAATCTACGCTGAGGTCCTCGCGTACGGTCTCACCTGCGACGCCTTCCATATGACCGGATCGCAACCCGACGGCGGAGGCGCCGTGCGCGCCATGCGCCAGGCACTCGACACCGGGGGGGTCGATCCAGCCGCTGTCAGCTACATCAGCGCACACGGGACCGGCACACCGACCAACGACAGGATGGAGACTCTGGCAGCCAGGGAGGTCCTGGGCTCGGCGGCCGATTCGGTCCCGATGAGCTCGATCAAGTCGATGATCGGGCACACCATGGGCGCGGCTTCGGCCATCGAAGCCGCAACCTGCGCTCTCGCCATCTCCGAGGGGCGCATCCCCCCGACCATGCACCTCGAGACGCCCGATCCGGAGTGCGATCTCGACTACGTCGCCGGTGAGGCTCGCGACTGCGACGTCCGAATCGCCATGAACAACGCCTACGCCTTCGGTGGCCACAACTCGTCGGTCCTCTTCGGCCACCCAGACGCCTCGTGAAGCCGCGAGTCGTCATCAGCGGGGTCGGACTCGTGACTCCGCAGGGAGACTCTCCGGCTGCCTTCTTCGAGGCGCTGTGCTCCGGCGACTTCGCCCCCCGCCCGGTCAGCCTCTTCGCAGACGCGACCCTTCCAGATACCCAGGGCGCCGAAATCCCCGATTTCGACGCCAGTCGGTACCTCGAAGGCAATCTGCGCCCCCTCGATCGCGCTTCACGATTGGCGGCCTCTGCAGGCTCACTTGCACTGAAAGCGAGCGGCCTCGAGCCCGGCGACGACGTCGGCCTCGTCCTGGGGACCATGTTCGGCAGCCTTCGAACCATCTCGGAGTTCGACCGCCGCGGACTGACCGCGGGCCCCAACTACGTGAAGCCGCTCGTCTTCGCCAACACCGTCATCTGCGCACCTGCCGGACAGACAGCGATCCGTCTGGGCCTGCGCGGTGTCAACTCGACGCTGGCGGGCGGCAGCGCGTCCTCGCTCCAGGCTCTCGGCTACGCCAATGACCTGGTGAGAAGCGGCAGATGCACAGCCGTGCTCGCCGGCGGCCTCGAAGAACTCAGCGCCGAGGCTCTGACCGGCCTGTGGAGTGCAGGTCGCCTGGCCGGGTCGTCGGCCGCCGAAAGGCCTCACCCGATTCCATTCGCACCCGGGAGGAACGGGTTTCTGCTGGCCGAGGGCGCGGCGCTGGCCGTTCTCGAACCGGCTGAACAAGCCCAGATTCGCGGCGCCGACATCCTGGGTGAGATCGTCGGTTTCGGCCAGGCCAACGATCCAACGAACGGGCGGGACCCGGAGAGCGCCGCCCTCGCGTTGGAGCGTGCGATCGACAGTGCGCTGGCCGACGCATCCGTCGACCGGACAGCGATCGGAGCGGTCTTCGCTTCGGCCGCCGGCAACCCGGTCACCGACGCCCATGAGGCCGATGCCCTGCATAGAGCCCTGGGCTCCAGGGTCCCGGTCACGGCGATCAAGTCCGTCACGGGGGAGGCTCTGGGTTGCTCCGGAGCATTGCAGACGCTGGCCGCTATCCAATCCCTCGATCGCGGTCGACTTCCCGGCACCCTCGGACTGGAGGCGGTGGACCCAAGTCTGCCGCCGCTCGACATCAGTGCCTCGACCCGGAACTTCAAGGGCTCCCATGCGCTGGTCACCGGCCTCGCCTTCGACGGGCCAGCCGCCGCGCTGGTCGTGGCGGGAGCTCAGCGGGAGACGAGATAGTCTCGGCGGTACAGCTCGAGGGAAGTCCAGAGCAGCACGCCAGGAGACCGTTGATGGAGCCGACCAAGATCCGACTCGTGCCCCGGACCGTAAACCAGGGCTACACCCGGCAGCAGATCGAGCACCGCCGTCGGTGGGCCGAAGAGACCATGGGCTGCTCTCTCGAGTCTGTCGGCTCGACCGACCTTGTCGGCGAACAGTTGCGCGGCAACATCGAGAACCCTATCGGAGCGGCACAGATGCCCCTGGGCCTGGCCGGTCCCCTGCGGATCAGGGGCGAGCACGCGGAGGGCGACTACTACGTGCCGCTGGCGACGACCGAGGGCGCGCTGGTGCGGTCCTACGAGCGCGGCATGATCGTCCTCACCCGTTCGGGAGGTGTCGACGTCCGTATCCGGGAGGACCGGAATCGGGTGTCGCCCATCTTCTCTTTCGCCGATATCCCCCAGGCCCATACCTTCGCAGAGCAGGTCGACGGACACTTCGCCAATATGCGGGCGGTCGCCGAGGCGACGACCGGGCATGGTCGGCTCCTCGCCGTGACCTGTCACCCCGTAGGGCGCAACGTCATCACCGAGTTCTCCTTCCACACCGCCGACGCTCAGGGGATGAACATGGCGGTCAAGGCCACCGATGCCGCCTGCGCCTGGCTCGTCGCCAACACCGCCGCCACGAAGTACCGAGTCATGAGTGGCCACAGCGCCGAGAAACGGGCCGCAGGGTCGCTCTTCGCCGGCGGCAAGGGCAAACGGGTCACAGCAGGAGCGGTGATTCCGTCGGCCTTGCTGAGCACCCACCTGGGCCTCGAGGCTGATGATCTGATCGGAACCTGGCACGCCACCCTCCTCGGCCATCTGCAGACCGCCGCCGTGGGCTACAACGGCCACTACGCCAACGGCCTGGCGGCAATCTTCATCGCTTGTGGCCAGGACGTGGCCAACATCGTGAACTCCTCAGTCGGCATCACGGATTTCGAATTGACCGAGGACGGCGACCTCCACGCCAGCGTCACCCTGCCCTCGCTGTCGGTCGCCACCGTCGGCGGTGGGACGGCCCTGGGGACTCATCGTGAGTGCCTGGAGATGCTCGGTTGTTTCGGTTCCGGCAAGGCCCGGAGGTTCGCCGAGATCGTAGCGGCGACCCTGCTCGCCGGGGAGCTCTCCTTCGCCGCGGCCATCGCGACGGGAGACATGGTCGCCGCCCACGAGGCCTACGGTCGCAACCGGCCGGCACCACCTGAATGAAGCGACTCTTCCGCGGGCTCCGGAAGACTCCCCCGCGAGAGCGATACGACGCCATCGTCATCGGCGCGGGAGTGGGCGGCCTGGTTTGCGCCAACCTGCTGGCGCGTGACGGTCTCAGCGTTCTCCTGGTCGAGCAGCACTACATGGTCGGCGGCTATTGCAGCACCTTCAAGCGCGCCGGATTCAGCTTCGACGCGGCGACGCACTTCTATCCACTGCTCGGAAACCCCGAGACGATCACCGGCCGGCTGATGGCACAGATCGGCGCCCGATCCGAATGGGTGTTGATGGACCCCGTCGACACCTTTCACCTGCCCGACGGCAGTCGCTTCGAGGTCCCGGTGGATCTGGACACCTACCTGGCCCGCCTGAAGGGCGAGTTCCCGGCTTCAGCCGGCGCCATCGACGCATTCTTCTCCGCCGTCCGGCGCGAGTACCTCGCCGGCCTGCTGCGCTACTTCCGCGGCCGTGAGAGCTCCAGCCTGGCACCCGACGCCGACCTGACGCTGCGCCAGGCTCTCGACCGCCACTTCGACGATCACAGGCTCAAACTGGTCCTCACCGCCGATTGCGCCCACTGGGGGTCTCCGCCCGATCGCACGTCATTCACTTTCGACTCGATGCTGCGACTTTCCTACTTCCTCGGCAACTACTACCCGGTCGGCGGCTCGCAGGCATTCGTCGACGATCTGGCCCGCTGCTTCGAGGCCAGCGGTGGCCACATCCTGATGAGCACTCGCGCCGAGCGGGTTCGGATAGCGAACGGCCAGGTGGCGGGAGTCGAGCTCGAGACGACTCGCGGGCCCCTTGCCGGCCGTCACGAGATCGCCGCGGACGTCGTCGTCTCGAACGTCGACCTGCTGCAGACGGTCGAACGGCTCGTCGGAACGAGACACTTTCCCACCGGCTACGCTGATGACCTTCGCAAGCTCAGGGTCACCTACCCGTGCTTTCTCACCCACATCGGCCTGAGAGACGTCTCGCGACAGCTTCTCGAGGAGATTCAGGGCTACTACTGGAACTCGTGGAACCCCGACGAAGTCGGCCGGGATGGCCTGCGCTGCAAGGTCTTCTCGCCAACGCTCTACGAACCACGCCTGGCACCGGAGGGCAGCCAGATCGTCATCCTGCAGAAGGTCGTCGACATCGACTACGCAAACATCGACGATTGGCAGGCCCACAAGACCGAGATCCAGGAGTACGTCGTCGATCACCTCCGTTCACTCGTGCCAGGCCTCGACGACAAGGTCGTGACACTGCTCAGCGCCACGGCGAAGACCTCGCACGACTTCACCCTCAACCACCAGGGCGCCATGCTCGGCTGGGAGATGTCGCCCGACCAGCTGGGGCCGGCTCGCCCCCGCACCGAGTGCGGCGTCGGGAACCTGCACTTCACCGGTCATTGGACCCGACCCGGCGGCGGCATCACACCCGTCATGGTCTCGGCGATGGAGGTCGCGCAGGCCATCACCGGGCGGTCTGCGGCCACCCGAAGTCCGTGATAGACAATCCACATGCAGCCCGCAGCGCAGATCGGCGGACTCCCATGATCGGAGGAAAGTTCTGGCGGCGCGCCAGTGCTCTTGCCATCGTCGGTGTCCTCGGACTCCTGCTTTTCGGCTTCTTCAGAATCAAGACCATCGAACGGGACGCCCTGCAGCTGGCGGCTACCGGTCGGGGCGGCATTGCGGTTCTCAACCGGCTCGCCGCTGGGGTCCTCGCCCAGGACCTGGACGCGATCGCGGCTGTATACGGCGCGGACTACCGCAACGAGGAGGGAGCCTGGAGGGTCGCCGACATGAGCGACCAAGACGGCATCCTGAAGTTGACCTGGCGACCCGGACGACACGAGGAGACCGACCTCGAAGGCGTCGTCGCCAACTATCGTGTCCTGTTCAGCGGCCTCGCCTCGGTGGACTGGGCCAAAGTCAAGCTCGCACGAGTCGAGTCGACCGGGTCCGAAGGCCCGGTCGACGTGCGCGCCGTTCTCTGGCTGCGCGGCCAGACCGTCGATGGCCAGACCTCCGAATCGCAGCTCAGGCTCGAGCTCACGCTCTCGACGCCCGCAGAGAACGCCAGCATCATCAGCCAACATCTGGTTACCGGCACCACGGTCGCCGGAGCCGGAACCGGCTTCGCCGATCGAGCTCCCGAGATCGGCCTCGACTTCTCCTCCGCGACGAACCCTCGCTTCTCCGACCCGGACTGGAAGCTCGAGAAGTTCGGCATCGCCCGTTACGCATCGCCCGGTGTCTCGGCGGTCGACTACGACGGCGACGGATGGTACGACCTCTACTACACCGACGGCGAGAGCGCTCGTCTCTACCGCAACGAGAGCGGGACGATCGGAGAGCTGAGGTTCCGAGATGTCACCACAGAGGTCGGGCTGCCCATCGACCTGCCTGGGATCAACATGGGCCTCTTTGTCGACCTCGACAACGACGGCGACCGCGACCTCTTCATCGGCCGCTTCATGAACGGGAATCGCCTCTACCGAAACGACGGAGGTCGGTTCACTCAGGTGCAGGCCCCGAAAGGGATGGCGCAGGGATTCGTCACCACGGCCTCTGCGGCCGACTACGACGGCGACGGCTTCGTCGATCTCTATCTGGGTCGCTACCTCGACCCCAGGAGCGAGCTTCCCCTGACCCTCTTCTACACCCGCAACGGCCAGGGCAACAGTCTCTTCCGCAACGAGGGCGGCCTGACCTTCACCGACGTCACCGAGACTGCCGGAGTCCGCGAAGGGGGCCTCACCCTCGGGACGAGCTGGGCCGACTACGACGATGATGGGGATCCCGACCTGCACGTCGCCAACGACTTCGGTCGCAACGCGCTCCTGCGCAACGAAGGGGACGGGACGTTCACCGACGTCACGGCCGAAGCGGGCGCTCTCGACTTCGGCTTCGGGATGAGCAGCTCCTGGGGTGACGTCGACAACGACGGGGACTTCGACATCTACGTCTCCAACGTGCACTCGAGCCAACGCTGGTACGGCCAGGCCGCCACGCTGGGTCAGTACCTCTTGACCAGCGTCAAGCAGGGAACCATCTTCGAGGACTTTTCGCTCTACCGCGAGATCTATGGCTATACCGGACCCGACTGGGGTCTCTACGGCGACGGCATGGTGAAGGGAAACAGCCTCCTGCTCAATGACGGAAAGGGGCACTTCACCGAGAGCTCCGAGATCGCGGGGTCAAACCCCTACGGCTGGTACTGGGGCTCGGCCTTCTTCGACTACGACAACGATGGTCGGCTCGACATCTACGCCGCGAACGGCTGGATCAGCGGCAAGACCATGGACGACTTGTGACTGCCCTACATCGTGAGCGCGGTCGCGCACATCGACGAATACAAGACGGGCCGGTTCTACACCGACGAGTACCGTGGTCAACTCTCGTGGAACGGCTACGAGCGCAACAACCTGCTGCGCAACGAAGGGCCGGGTGCGGATGGGGTGCCCCGTTTTGTGGATGTCGCACCGGCCCTGGGCGCCGACGATGATCGCGACGCTCGCGGCGTCGCGCTGGCCGACTTCGACAACGACGGGGACCTGGACATCGCCGTCAATCACAACCCGGGCGACAGCGGCGATCCGTCGAGGGCGGGCGCGGTTTTCCTCGAGAACCGGATCGGCGATCGGCGACAGTGGCTGGCCGTGGAACTGAGGGGGACGGTGAGCAACCGCGACGCCATCGGCGCCGAGGTCGTCGTCGAGGCGGGCGGTACCCGGCAACTAGGTCAGGTCACCGCCGGCTCGAGCTACGCGGCACAGCACAGCCAGAGACTCTATTTCGGGCTCGGAGCCACGACCCGCGTCGATCGCCTGACCGTAACCTGGCCCGACGGCTCAGTTGAAGAGTTCAGCGAGCTCGACGCCAGACGATTGACCCGCCTGGTTCAAGGCGAAGGCCTCGAGCAGGTGGCTCTCCCGTTGGCCGGTGGCGACGGTTAGGCCCGAGGCCCGAGGCCCGGGCGGCGACGACGGCGCGACCCCCTCGCGGGAGGGAATCCGCCTCGCCCTGATCGGCGACACGAGGACCGGCGAGGCCGGCACCATCCTCAATCAGTCGATGGACGTGAGGGAGTGCCTCCACTTCGAGCTCGACGCCGCGGCGGAGCTTCCCGAAGATCTGAACGCGATCATCATCGATGCGGATCGAGACCGGCCGGATCGGGTCTCGAACTGGTTCAGAGCCGCTGCAGAGATCGGCGTCGACCACTGGATCCTCCTTTCAAGCGCCGAAGTCAACGAGCCCCGTCATCGCCACCCCGGACGGGCCTCCGAGTCTTCCGCCGCCCGACGACGCCCGATCAATCGCGTCGCCCTCGCCTGGCGGAGGATCGAGGAGGAAGCCACGCGAAGCGCGAAAGAGCACTCGCCCACGGTGCTGACCATTCTGCGCCCGGCGACCGTCGCCGGAGACGGTTCGGGTCCCGTAGGCAGGCTCTTCGGCAGCCGCCTGGCGATCACGATAGCCGGCCACGATCCGACCCTTCAGGTCCTCTCTCCCGCTGACCTGGGCTGGGCTCTCCGCTTCTGTGTCGAACAACGGACCGAGGGGCTGTTCAACGTCGCGCCCGCCGCCGCGATCCCACTGCGCAAGGCGCTGCGGGCTGCCGGGCGACGTCGCCTGCCCCTGCCACATTGGGTCCATCGACTCGGCCGCCGGCTCAAGCTTGCGCCGACGTCACTCGACGAGGCTCAGTACAGGCGCTACAGCTGGACGGTCTCCGGCAAAGCCCTCGAGGAGGCATCCGGCTTCACGCCGAGGGTCTCGAGCCATCGGGCTCTCGACAGCTCGATTCCGGCCACCACGGCTTCATTCGACGCCTTCGGCCAGGACAAGGCCTACATCCGCACCTTCGATCGGACGCTCTTCCCATTCCTCCGCGACTTCTGGTGGCGCGTCGAATCACGGGGCCTGGAGCATGTCCCGGGTGAGGGTGGAGCCATGCTGGTCGGGCTGCACCGGGGATTCATGCCACTCGATGGGGTCATGACCCGCCATGTCGTCGATCGCGAGCGGGGGCGGTTCGTCCGTTTCCTCATCCACCCGACATTGATCAAGCAACCCTTCCTCGCCAACTTCATGACCAAGCTGGGCGGTGTCGTCGCCAACGGTGAGAACGCCGAGTGGGTTCTCGACCGGGGCGGAATCGTGGGCGTCTACCCCGAGGGCATTCGTGGTGCCTTCAGCTTCTATCGCGACGCCCACGAGCTCAAGAGCTTCGGGCGCAGCGACTACGTCAGGATCGCCCTGCGCAACAGGGTCCCGATCATCCCCTTCGTCACCCTCGGCAGCGCCGAGATCTTCCCGATCCTCGGCCGGATCGACTGGAAGTGGTGGCAGCGTCATGTCGAGTGGCCGTTCTTCCCGATCACACCCACCTTCCCCTGGCTGCCGATCCCTCTTCCCTCCAAATGGCACATGCAGTTTCTCGCTCCGATCCACCTCGCTCAGCGCTACCCCCCCGAAGCGGCCGACGACCATGCCACGGTTCGCGAGATCAGCCTCCGCATCCAGGACAGTCTGCGAGAGACTCTCCACGACATGAGACGCCGACGGCGACATATCTTCTTCGGATCCCTGGTCGAGACGAGAGGGTCGAAGTGATTGGACACAGGCTCGTTCTCACCGCCTGCCTGGCCCTGCTGACGGCCTGTGGGCCTCCGCCACCGCCGCCCGGCGTCGGCAGTTTGCTCCCCGACATCGAACTCGCCACTCTCGAGGGTGAATCCTGGTCGAGCGACGACCTCGAGGGGCCCGCCGTGATCACCTTCTGGGCCACCTGGTGCCAGCCCTGCCTGAAAGACATCCCGGTCTTCAACGACCTTGCCGAGGAGGGTGACCTGGAGATTGTCGCCATCGCTCTCGACGAGAGCGGTCCTCTCGCCGTCGAACCCTTTCTCGCCGATCACGCGTTTCGCGCCCGGATCCTCCTGGGAGATGAGGCGACGTTTCGGCGCTTCGGTGGATCGACCGTGCCGCACTCGCTGGTCGTCGACAGCACGCACACCGTGCGAGGCATCTTCCGTGGGCCGGTGACCCGCGGCGAGATCCTCGCGAGTCTCGCCACGCCGACCGCGGGCGACTAGAGCTCTTTTCTGAAGAGCCTGGCCGCCGCCACCATCCCGACGACGAGAAACACGAGCATCGCCCCGATCTCGCCCGATTGATCGGCGAGAGTCGAGTCCCTCAGCAGCACCCCTCGGCAGATACGGACAAAGTGGGTCAATGGCAACAACTCACCCAACCATTGAGCCGGCTTCGGCATCGCCCCGAAGGGGAACATGAACCCGGACAGGAGGACTGAAGGGAGAAAGAAGAGGAACGAGGCCTGAGTCGCTTGAAACTGGGAGGAGGTGACGGAGGAGATCACCAGGCCAAGCGAGAGGTTGGCGGCAATGAAGACGAGCGCCCCGATCATCAGGTCGAACAATGACCCCTCGACCGGAACCCTGAAGAGAAGCAGACCCGCGGCGAGCACGAGAGAGATCTGGACGAAGCCGATCCCCACGTAGGGCACGATCTTGCCGACCATCAGCTCCATTCGACTGACCGGCGTGCCGATGAGGAACTCGAACGTGCCGCGCTCGCGTTCGCGCACGATCGCCAGAGCCGTCATCAGAATCATCGTCGTGGTGAGGATGACGCCGAGCAGGGCAGGCACCACGAAGACCGCGGTGCGCATCTCAGGGTTGTAGTGGTTGAGGACCGTGAAGCGCATCAGCTCCGGTTGCACGAGGTCGGGTTCGGCCCAGAAGGCATCCCGCTCTCGCGGGACTCGCATCACCCCCTCGGCCTGGCCGACCTGAAATGGCGCCTGGCGCCGGTTGATGTCTTCAGCCAGGCCCTCGGCCGCGGAGCGCACGGCACGAGCGATCGTCGGATCGGCGGCGTCGACCAGGAGCGAAATCCTGCCACCGCGCCCACGGTAGAAGTTGTGGGCGAACTCACGCGGAATCTCGACGACGACGCGCACATCGCCCTGCCGCATCAACTTCTTCGCCTCTTCCGGATCCGCCAGGCGATGGATGAAATCGAAGGTCTGGGTCGCTTCCAGCTGCCCGGCGAGTCGGCGGGAGACGTCGGTATTGGAGTGATCGACGAGAGCCGCCGGCACGTGGCGAACGTCCTGGTTGATCGCGTAACCGAACAACATCAACTGCATCAGAGGCACACCGACGACAAAGGCGGTCGACAGGCGGTCGCGGAAGAGCTGGCGCAGTTCCTTCCTCGCCACCGCCACCACGCGGCGAATCGGCGGGACTGCCATCAGCCGGGCAATCATGGCTACCCTTCCTCTCCGCCACCCAGCTGCTCGCCGAGGATCAGGGCCACGAAGGCGTCCTCGAGGCTCGGTTGCGCCGGCTCGGCGACGATCTTACGGAACCCCACTGCCTCGAGGTCGCTGCGCATTTTCGGCGCGAGGGCCACGGCGCCCCCGGCGTCCGGTGTCAGGAGCACATGGATGACATCTCCCATCTGCGCCACGCTGGCGACTGCAGCGCTGGATCTGAGTTGCTTGATCGCGCGGTCGAGGGGCCAGGCCTCCACCTTGATGACCCGGTTCTCGAGCGCCTCGATCAGGTCCTCGGGCTCACCCAGCGCCGCCCGGCGCCCGCGCAGCATCATGCACAGCCGGTGACAACGGACGGCCTCGTCCATGTAGTGAGTGGAGACGAGGACCGTTGTCCCTTCGGCGGCGATGTCAAAAATCTTCTCCCAGAAATCCCGGCGGTTGTCGGGGTCGACGCCCGCGGTCGGCTCGTCGAGCACCAGCACTCTGGGCCGGTGAATGGTCGCCACCGCCAGCGCCAGCCGCTGCTTCCAGCCACCCGACATCGCCGCCGGACGCTGATCCCGACGCTCCAGGAGACCGTAGGTCGCCAGAGTGCGCTCGCGGCGATCGGCGCCCTCCTCTCGCCCAAGTCCGAACACCTCGCAGGCGAACTCGAGGTTCTCCTCTACCGACAGGTCCTCGTAGAGCGAGAAGTGCTGAGTCATATAGCCGACGAACGGCCGCAGTTGCTCGCTGTCCTCCGGTACCTCGTAGCCCAACACCGTAGCGCCACCGGAGCTGGGCGCCAGCAACCCCACCAGCATCCGGATCAGCGTCGACTTGCCCGCGCCGTTGGGCCCCAGGAAGCCGAAGACCTCGCCCTTGTGGATCTTGAGATCGACGTGATCGACGGCTGTCCGACTACCAAAGTGCCGGGTGAGACCTCGCGCGGCGATCACCACCTCGGCGCCGTCGTTCCATGGGCCCTGTGTTGTCACCGGGGGATTATCAGCTCGACACGAGCCGCCAGCCCGGGGCGCAGCCCCTCAGGAGCGTCCTCGATCACCACTCGCGCCCGATAGACCAGATCCGCGCTCTCACGTTCGGTCAGGGCGTAGTGCGGCGTGAACTCGGCCTCGCGGCCAACGTCTTCGAGACGACCGCTGAACACCTCGTCGAGCCCTTCGACCTCCACTCTGGCCGCTGCCCCCTGCTGCGCCCTGGCAGCGGCTCTGGCGGGGAGCCAGACCCGGACCCAGGGATCGCTCTCGGTGACGACGACGGCGACGACGCCTCCGGCTGCCGATCGCTCTCCGACCTCGAAGGGAAGCTGGTCGACGATCCCCGAACTCCAGGCGCGGATGGTCAGTTCCTCGACGCGTTTCTTGGCCTGGGCGATTCGAGCCTGCCGCTCGGCCACGACGGCGACAGCCTCGTCGCGGGCCTGCCGCGACCGGTCATAGTCCTGTTGGCTCGCGACACCGCTCGCCCGTAGGCGCTCGCGCCGAGAGAACTCCTGCGACGCCGCGTCCCGTGTCGCCTCAGACGCCGCGAGCGCTGCCTCGTGGGCCCGCAACTCCGCCTGGGCGACCTGGTTGTCGAGTAGCACGACCACCTCGCCTGCCGCCACACGCTGACCCAGCGCTACCGGGATGTCGATGATGACCTCCGACACAGGGGCTGCGAGTTCGAGCGTCTTGCGCTCGGTCGTCCCCACGAGTTCGAAGACCGTGTCCGAGCCACACCCCGACAGCCCGATGCCGAGCCCGACGACGAGGAGCCAGCTCTTCGAGCCTGCCCGCTGGAAACCCTTGAAAACGCTCATGGATCGAGCGATCGTAGCACGCGGAATTCCTCGCCAGATGGGCGGCTACTCCCAGCGAAACACCCTGGCGGCCAGCGACGTGCAGACCACGAAGTTGACCGCCAGTGCCACCAGATCCGGCCACTGCCCCCACAACGAACCTCCCGCCCACACACCCTGGAGCAACGAGACCGCGTAAGTGGTCGGTAGCAGTCTCGCCAGAGCGAGCCAGGGCCCGGGCAGGGCGTCGAGGGGGAAGAAGAGCCCGGAGACTGCGAGCATCGGATAGAGCACGATGCTGCCGATCGGCTGAGCGAAGCGAGCGGTGGGCACGATACTGGCGATGACAAAGCCGATCGATACGATGCTCAGGGTGCTGATCAGGAGGGCCACGCCGAAGGTCAGGAGATCGACCTCCAGCGGCAGCGGATAGAAGCGCTTCCCTGCCAGGAGCAGCAGGGCCAGGGTGATCGCGGTGAAGACCAGCTTGACGACGACATGCGCTCCGAGAATCGTCTGCGGTCGCAGCGGCGTGGCCCGCAGGCGCTTGAGGATCCCACCTTCGCGATAGATCGACAGGATCGCCGTCAACGACAGGACGGCACCGATCGCGATGAAGAGCGAGGCGAAGATCGGCAACCCGCTCGCCATCCAGCTCGGTGCGCCTTCGGCCGTACGCGACGCTCCCCCGAGCCAGCGCCCGAGCAACAGGAACATGGCGACCGGGATGAGAACCGTGCCGATGACGCCCATCGGCTCTCTGACGAAGATCTTGATCTCCACCCAGGTCAGCTTCCAGAAGCCGCGCAGCATCATCAGGTCAGTCCCTGATTCCGTGACCGGTCAGCCGCAGGAAGACGTCCTCCAGCGTCGGCAGCACCGTTCTGAAATCGGTGACTACGAGACCGCTGTCGGAAACGAAACGGATGACGCCGGTGACGAACTCCTCGCCGCGCCCCTCGAGAGTGTAGGTTCCGCCCTCCTTCTCCACCCGGTCGAGCCCCGGAATCGCTTCGACCAGTTCCTGTGCGCCGCTTCGGTCGCACGAGAAGACCACCCTGCGCTCCGGACAATGGCGAGCGACCAGGGACTCCGGCGTGTCCATCTCGATCACCCGGCCGTGCTCGATGATCGCCACTCGATCGCAGAGGCGCTCTGCCTCTTCCATCAGGTGTGTCGTGAGAAAGACCGTCTTGCCGCGCTCTCGAATATCGGTCACCAGGCGCCAGATCGCTCTGCGCGCCTGCGGATCGAGCCCGGTCGTCAACTCATCGAGAAAGACGACCTCCGGATCGTTGATCAGGGCCAGGGCGATAAAGAGGCGCTGCTTCTGACCTCCCGACAACGTCATGAACCAGGCCTCGCGCTTGCCCTCGAGCCCGAGCTGAGCGAGCAGTTGGTCACCGTCAACGCTACTGCGATAGAGCGCTGACCAGAGATCCACCGCTTCGCGCACCTTGATGCGCTTTTGCAACTGCGCTTCTTGCAACTGGACGCCGATGCGATCCTGCAGGCCGTTGGACTCCTTGCGCGGATCGAGCCCGAGCACCGTCACGGCGCCCGAGTCGGGCGCCCGGATCCCCTCGACACACTCGAGTGTCGTCGTCTTGCCCGCGCCATTGGGGCCGATGAGTCCGAAGATCTCGCCCTCCTCGACGCGTAGCGACACATCGTCGACAGCCACCGTGCTGCCGTAGGTCTTGCGCAGATTGACGACCTCGATCACCGGCATCGACTTGCGCCCCCCGGAGTCGAACGTCTCAGAGGTCGGCCGCTCCGTCGAGAGACTTCAGGGCCGTCTCCAACTCCGCGGCCCGAAAACCGTAGTAGTGCCCAACGTCTGGAATCTCGATCACGATCGAACTGCCCAGCCCGTCCCCGAGGTACTCGTCGCGGTAGGCGTGCGTCTGGGCCCGGTTGAAGTCGTAAGTCCCGGTGATGAAGACGAAGCGGCTACGGTCTCGGATCAGTTGTCTGGCCTCCTCGGAGGGCGGCTTGAGCACCGCGCCCCAGAGTTTCCCCGGCTGGTCCGGCACTGCGATGTTGCGATAGAAGTCGACGCCCATGAAGTAGACGCCGCCGGTAAACACCTCCGGGTAGTGCAGAGCCAGAGTGCTGGCGGTTCGTCCGCCTCCCGAGTAGCCGCCGACGTACACGCGACTCGAGTCAATCGGATAGGCGCCTTCGAGCGCGGCGGCCGCATCGAGGGCCAGCCGGATCCGATCACCACGCGGACGCGGGTTCCCCGCCTGATTGGCGCCGATCCAGATCATGCGCTCGGCATCGAGAAGCGGAATCATCTCCCTGTCGGTCACCGAGCCCCGTGCCGTCGGGCTGACCCACACGAAGATCCCGTAGGGCTCCGCCTCCGACCCTCCTTCGGGGACGTAGACCTCAAAGGACTCACCTTCAGTGGTCCAGCTCGAACCCTCCTCGACGCCAAGCTCCTCCCAGCTGCCGATCCGGGTCAGGAGGCGGTCGATGTCGCTGTGTGGCCCCGGCCGCAGAGCCGCCCGGAAGCGGCCGGTCGGGCTCTCGGACAGGTCGAACTCCGGGACTTCGGTACCGAAGGCGCGTCGCGCCGCGGCCGCCAGGCCCTCCTGGTCCAGAACCCGCAACCACTCGACGGCCTCGGCTTCGCGCCCGGCGCCCGAGAGCACCCCCCTCACGAGGGTCCGTGCCTCCGTGTCACTCGGGTCCGTGAGCAGAGCCATTTGCAAGGCCTGCACCGCCTCATCGACCCGATCCTGCAGGAAATGGGCCCTGGCCAGTGCTTTGTGGATCGGAGCCACCTGGGGTCCGAAGACGACGCTGATCGCCTGTTCGTAGAAGGCCTGGGCGGCTCCCGGCACACCGGATTCGAGCAGTATGTTCCCCTGCCGCAGCCACTCCTGGACGGCGACATCCGGGTCCGCCTCGAGCACGACCTCGAGAGTGGCACTCCCGCCAGACGTGATCTCCACGCTGCCACGGGCCTGGCGGTAGCCATCGGCCTCGATGGAGACACTCCAGACCCGGGGGGCGAGATCTCCACGGCTCCAGCGGCCATCGCCTCCAGTGACTGCGGACACCGCGCCGCCGAATCCGTCGGCGGCCTCCAGCCTGACCCTGGCGTCGGCGATCGGCAGGCCCCGAGCGGAGAGGACGCTGCCGCTGGCCCGACCCTCACGCCCATCCCCCTGCGCCCAGATCAGGCAGGGAGCCCAGAGGAGCAGCGCGAAGAGCGCGAGGCGTCGATGACTCATGGTCTCTAGTGTACGCACTCGCGGCCCTCGAGGTTCAGGCAACGACCGGACGGCGCCGGGAACCCGCTGGCCCAGCCGACGTACTACCCTTGTCGGCCCCCACCCCGGTCTGTCAGCCGGACCCCGGCCGTGCTCGGTTTCCAGCGGGTGCGCAGGGCCGGGCCGGCCGATACCGACAGCCTGCCCGACGACTTCTGGAAGAGGCCGGCTCGCGATAGTGTTAGCGACCTTCAGCAGCAACACCACGAGATATCAGGAGACCTCAGCATGATCCGCAGAATCACTTTCACTGTGCTCGCCGTCCTCGCCGCCTCGTCCGCCATGGCGCAGACCAAGGTCGGCGTCGTCGATTTCGAAGCTGTCATCCGACAGTCCACGAAGGCCGGGGCGGCCTTCGCCGCCGTCGAGAGCTTCCGCCAGGAGAAGCAGGCCGTCCTCACGGCGATGGCCGAGGAGTTCCAGAGCAAGCAGCAGACCGCTCAGGAGCAGGCGAACAGCATCAGCGATGATCGCGCCCGCCAACTGGCCTCGGAGCTGCAGTCGCTGCAGACCGACATCAAGCGGGCCAAGGAAGACGCCGAGCTCGAAGGGCAGCGGCTGACCACCGAGGCTCTCAACCGGATAGACGGCAAGCTCGGCCCTCTGGTGCGCGAGATCGCCATCGAAAAGGGCCTTCAGCTGGTGCTGCAGAACCGACCCGACCTGGGGGTGGTTTTCGTCGACGCCACGATCGACCTCACCCCAGAGGTCATCCAGCGCTTCGACGCGATGGAGTAGCACGGCGGGGATCCCGACCGCCCGGTCGGCCGCCTCGTTCCGAGGGGACGTGAGAGCTCGTGAAGTATAGTCGGGCCGAGACACGTTCCCACACCTGAAATGGGCCCAGTAGACCGGCGATCGCCGGCACTTGGGGGAGAAGTTGGCGCTACCACTCGAAGACATCCTCGAGGGTAAGTACGAGATCCTCGACAAGATCGCCGAAGGCGGCATGGGGGCCCTCTACAAGGTCCGCCACAAGCTGCTCGAGGAGGTCCGCGTCATCAAGGTGCTGCGGGCCCAGATGGCGGATCGGGAGGATCTTCGCCATCGGCTGATGCAAGAGGCCAAAACGGCGATCCGCCTGCAGCACCCGAACATCGCCCGCCTCTACGACCTCGCGGTGGCCAACGACGGAACAGCGTACGTGGTCATGGAGTTCATCGACGGCGTCGGTCTCGACTCCCTCCTCGCGGCCAGCGGACCTCCGAGTCTCGATCTGAGTGTCGAGATCGGTCAGCAGGCGCTCAAGGCACTCGACTACCTGCACGAGACGGGCTTCATCCATCGTGACATCTCGCCTGACAACCTCATGCTGACGCGCGATTTCCAGGGTGCCCCCAGGGTCAAGCTGATCGATCTCGGCATCGCCAAGGACCTGGCCGAGAAGTCTGGGGTCACCGCGGCGGGCACGTTCCTGGGCAAGGTCAAGTACTCCCCGCCCGAACTCTTCAAGGACGCTGACGGGGCGAGAATGCTCGACCAGCGCAGCGACAACTACTCACTCGGCGTCACCCTGTACGAACTGGTCACCGGCAAGTACCCGTTCCAGGGCGAGAGCTTCGAGGAGCTCGCGGCCGGACACCTCTTCCACCCACCCTGCGAGTTCGACAAGAGCGACCCCGACGGCCTGGTCCCCGAGGCACTGCGCGAGGTCATTCAGCGCGCTCTCGAGAAGGACCCCGAGAGACGACCGGCGAGCGCCGGTGAGTTTTCCGGCCTGCTGAGCCGCTTCGCCACAGGCGAGACGGATCTCATCGCTGAGCTCGAAGACCGGCTCGAGAAGACGACGCGCTTCCTGGCCGAGTCCCGCGACTACCGGAGCGCCGGCTCGACACAGGACCACATCAACGAACAGTTCGGCCTCAAGACGACCGATATGACCCGGGCGACGCCGGCCTCCGGAGGCAGCGGCGAAGAGCCCGCTCCCGGACCGGTCGCGGTCTCCCCCTCCCCCTCGGCTCCAGCTCGCCCGAGTCTTTGGAAGAAGGCGGCGATGGTCTCCTTGGCGGCGATCCCTCTCGCTGCCCTGGCCACCTGGTGGACTCTGCGAGCACCGGCCAACGAAGAGGGAGCCTCGGATCTCGGCGGCCTCCTCGTCGAACAGGCAGAGCGATTCGACCCCGAGGATACCGTCGACATCGTCGAGGCCCCTCTGGTGCCGATCCTGGACCCGCAGAGCCCGGAGCCCGCGACGGACAGCGGGCCGGTCGACACACCGGCTTCCGAGGCCACCGAGCCTCCCGCCTCCCAGGACGAGGAGGCCGACCCCGCGCCGGCGCAACCCGCCGTGCTCCTCACGGCAGGCCCCGACGTCGTCGAACCGAAGCTCCTCGAGCTCCTCGAGCCTCCCTACCCGAAGCCCGACCGCAACCCGATCATCGTCACCGTTTCGGCACTCGTCGGCGCGGACGGGCGCGTCCTCACGGCCACGGTCAAGAGTGGGCCCTCATTCAAGCGCCGCTTCCGCGAGGCTGCGGTCGCTGTCGTCGAACAGGCGGCCTTCGAGCCGGCGAGCCGCGAGGGAGTTCCCGGCAAGATGTGGACCGATGTCGAGGTCACGTTCAATCCCTGAGCAGCCCGCGGCAGAGGGATACCCCGTGGGAGTAGGTCCTCGCGGCTACTCGAGATAGAGCAGCAGATCCGACCTCGCCCCTTTGTTGGGGTGGAAGTCATGGCAGGTGACGCAGCTCGAGTTCGCCAGCTGGGCCGTGTGACACTCGCGGCACACCTCCACCCGGGGGATGTTCTGAATCTCGGCTCGATCGATCGACGGCTCGACGGTCTCCGTGGTGCGAGCGAACTCTTCGAAAGGGATGTCCGAGTGACAGTCGAGGCAGCGTCGCTGCAGGATGTGAGCCCGATGGTCGAAGTGCGCGCGCTCGAGAACCCTCTGGTTCTTCTGCACTCGTGAGATGGTCGCGTTCTCGACGACGTGGCACTGGCGACAGGGCGTCGTCAACTCGCTCACGACGTCCTCGATCGCGATCACATCCTCCGCTCCGAGATCGGGATTCGGGCTGTCCAATGAGAGCAGAAACTGGTTCTCGTCGAGCGTCACCAACGGCCTGTCGATCTCCCGGCGCAGGCTCGTGAGCAACTCGTCGATCCGTGCCAGATCCCGCTGAATCTCCGGCTCCGGTCTTCCGCGCAGGCCAAGTGCCCGCATTTCCAGGGTGGAGATCGCCTCCTGGTAGAGCTGCCGGTACTGCCCCTCGCCAACGCTGGGTGAGGTCTTCAGCAGATCGGCCAGGCCGGCTTCCGGATAGAGCACGCGACGTAGACCACGGAGGTTCTCCAGAACCCAGGGATCTTCGTGATGGACCGGCGACTTGCTGATCGACGCACCCCGTCGACGGAATTCGTTCGGGTTGGTGTAGAGCGCCCAGCGCGTCGCCGGACCGCGACTGGCGACGAGATTCTCCAGGGTCTGAACGCCCGGATCGGTACTCCACACCTCCTTGACCGGCAAGGCGGGAGTCGCCGTCGTCGCCGTCAGGTGGCAGGTGTCGCAGTGACGGTCGAAATCGATGGACTCGAAGTGGCGACCGTCGTCCGAGGCGTTGTGGCAGTAGAGACAGGCTCGTTCCAGGTCCTCGAGTCCCTCAGTTTTCATCACCTCACGCACGTGATGAATATGGGGGAAAGGCAGGGCGGCATTGTCAGCGATGCCCTCAGCCGCGAATGCGAACTCCGGATGCCCGCTCTCGAACGAACCGTAGTCATGACACTCGAGGCACTGGCTGTCGGCAACCGAGGTCAGAGTCGCCTCGCGCCCCTCATGCTCGGCATGGCAGGTACCGCACGCCACTTCGTCCTCGGACTCGACGAGACGTCGGAAGTCGTCCGAGTGGTAGACGTAGTGGGCGCCGAACGTGTAGACGCCCAGCTCGTCGCCGTACTTCTCGTGGCAGGTCGAGCACTTCTCGTTCGTCACCTGCCTCGCGTCCTCGGCGTGACAGCTGGCGCACTCACCCTCGAAGCCAGCGTGACTCGACGACAACGGTCCATTCGACAGCAGCCCGCCGTTGCGCAGAAGCCGGTCGGCAGTCACCACGCCCAACAGGACCACGACCGCCAGAAGGCCCAACAGGACCATGCGGGTGCGGGATTGCGGCAGGACGTACCGGCGCGCGACCGGCAGGCCGGCCTGGCCGTAGCTACCCTTTTTATCTTTCTTCCGACTCACTGGAATCTCTCTCGCGACGCCATGACTAGTAGAGGAAAACCGAGACGAGATGGAGGACGAGGAAGCCGAAAAGGAGGCAGGTCACCGGCAGATGAGCGTAGAGCCAGAGCCGAAGGGGCAGCTGCAAGGTGTAGTGGGCATCCATCTCGAGCTTCGCCCTGTAGAGACTCTCGAGCTCGTTCAACTGCTCGCTCTCCTCGGCTGACAGAAAGCGCCCCAGGTAGCGGAACTCGCGCAGATTCGCCTGCATCCCTCCCGTGATGTCGGCGAAGTAGAGCCAGCGTCGACGGGGTGCCGCCATCTCGTCCGCGACCCGGCGCTCGTACAGTTCCTTGACCGCGTCGGGGCTCGCGGCGGCGAGCTTGTGTGCCCGCTCCGCCAGGCTCACAACAATCTCCGGAACGCGATCGAAATGCACTTCTTCGGACAGCCCCGAGGTCAGCAAGCGGGGGATCCAACGCTGAAGACCGAGGCCCACAAAGCCGCTGAAGACGGTCCACAGGCTGAGAATCCAGAGCCCCCAGGTCACCCAGCCAGACGGCAGGCCAAAGCCGCTGTGCATCAGGACGAGGAGCAGGAAGAGGCTTCCGCCGTAGGTGTGCAACGACAGCCAGGCGTTGGCGTTGCCCAGTCTGCGCCGGCTCGAGACCGACATCGCTCGACGGCGCAGGCCGTACGCTCCCGCCACGATCATCAGCACCAGGGCCGCCGCCCCATAGCCGATCGACCAGGCTCCCCCGGTCTTGAGCTCGGCGAAGGCGAGGTTGGCCACCCAGGCCGCTGCGCAGAGACCCAGGGCCGCCAGGAAGAGCCAATGACGTCGACCCACGCCGGCCTTCGAGCGCGCTGCGGTCATCGACCCGGCTCCCGGCGCTCGAGCAGCCGCTCGAACTCCTCGAGGGACCCTACGCGATAGGCGCAGCCCTGGGGGCAGTTGCTCACACACGCAGGCCCGTGACCGGTGTCCTCACACAGATCGCACTTGCTCGCAACGCTGCGGTCCTTCCCCCGCAGGCCAGTGGGAATGGCATTGTCGGGCCACACCTCGCCCGTCTCGTGCATCACGATTGCGTCGTAGGGACAGTTGCGAAAGCAGGTCGCACAGCCGATGCAGATCTCCTCGTCGACTGCGACCTGGTCACCCACGCCAGAGCGATGGATCGCCCCCGTTGGGCAGCCGACGAGACAGACAGGGTCGCGACAGTGGTAGCAGGACTTGGCGATCAACAGGTTCTGGTACTTGCTGCCCTCGCGAACAAACCTCGGACGCCCGTCATGGGTATCCGCACAGGCCTTCACGCAGTCATCGCAGCGAGTACACGAGTTGAGGTCGATCGCCAGGATGCTGTTGCCCTGCACCAGGCCCTGATCGACAGCCACCTCGGTGAATTCCGAGTAGCTGATGTTCTGGCGGCTGAATCCCGCCTCCTTGATCCGATCGGAAGCCGAACGCCAGAGCATCTCCTCCATCTCGGGCTGTGCTCTCACCACTTCGGCGAACATCTGTCGGGGGATGCGAACCAGTTCGCAGCTCTCGACCGACGTCGCCGTCACCTGCCACTCATCGACACCGTCGATCAACATCTCGGCTTCGCCCAGCGTCATACCCTTGGAGAGGTAGGAGACCACCAACTCACCCTCGCCGAACTCCTGCTTGAGCTTCACAAAGCCCGAGCGCACGAGGTAGAAGGCGTCCGCCGCCGTCCCCTCCTGGACGATGGTCTCGCCGGGATCACAAGACACAAGCTCGACGGCTTCCTTGACCGCCTCGACGAAGATGTCATTGCAGTTCTGGAACAGAGGCGTGCTCTTGAGCTGGGCGGCCAACGAGCGCCGACGATAGAGCTTGTCCAGCCGCTCGGTCAGCGCGCTCGACTTGCGCTTCAACACGCGGAGAGCCGGAGTCCGGATCTGGACGAGGCGACAGACCGACGCCGTGCGCGCGGTGACCGACTGCGGCCAACCGCTCAGTGCTCCGATCTCGCCGAAGAACTCGCCGGGGGCGAGAGTCTTGGTCGAACCCCGGGGGAGATCGAAGTCCATCGTCGCGAGGAATGTGATCTCGCTCGCGCCCTTGGACGACGGCGTCTGCAGCATCGTCCGAGAGGCATGGACGGTCGCGCCCTCCGCCGGGGCTTCAGGCTTGGCATCCGGAGCGACACTGACCATGGTCCGCGTCAGGTCGAAGATCGGCTGCGCGCCCCCTCCCGAGGCTTCGACGCCATCGAGAGAGACTTCGACCTCTCCGTCGACGACGAGGAACGCGAGATCGATGTAGGTGCCCTCCTCGAAGAGAACGGCGCCCTGCTGCCAGGTCGCCACCGACACGTCCTGGCGGATCCGACGGAGGATCTTCTCGTCGTACTCCTTGAAGATGTCGAACTCCTGCAACTGCTCGACCGTCAACTCGTCCGAGATCGTAATCAGACCCGTCTGGGCGCCGAGCGACGTCCAGCGATCGCGGTACTGCTCGATCCGCCTGAGCTGCGTCTTGCCGAGATCCGCTGAACTCAATTCTCGTCCTCCACCGGAGGGCCAACACTCTCATACAGGAGTCGCAGCCGCTCCTCGAGCATGAGGAGCGAGTCCTCGATCGATGTCTGCTCGCTGATCTCGGGGAAGGGCGGCAGATCGAGATCCCCCCGAACGCCTTCGGCCAGGCCGACATCGAAGACTGGCCGAGGCGCCGGAACGTCGAGCCCGGCCGAGCGGCGCCGCAGACGAGCCCGGCGCCCCCTGGCGACGGCTTCGACCGTAGACGACGGCGTCGACTTCGTCCTCGCAGGCTCTTCGGTCCCGCCCTCGCTCCCGCCAGCAGGAGCCCCGGTAAGGCTCGCCACCTGGACCGATGGCACGGCCCCGCGCGAGGCCAGCTGCTGCGCGAAGGCCTGCTGGATTGAAGCAGCGGGCGACGGACCGGCCCAATGCCGGACCGAGTTCATGCCCTCGACGTAATCGAAACTTGCCCCGGAGGGATGTCCAGCCGAGAGCAGACGGGGCTCGGTGATGTAGTGACACCCCGTGCAGACCTCCGCCCTCACCGGCATCCGGTCGAGCGCGGCCTTGCCCAGACGCAGTGCCTCCTGGTAGCCCGGCCGGTCGGCTCCGAGGTCCTTCCCGGCTTCGTCCTTATGCGGCTCGAGCCAGTCTGCGGCGCCTCCATGACAACTCTCGCAGCTGACGCCGTCGAGGACGTCCCGCGATTCCTTGCCGCTGACAATGGTCCCGTGGCAGTCCATGCAGACGTGCCAGCCGGTCGTCATCTGCGCCGGATCGATGCCGTAGAGCCGGGCGATCTGCACATTCCTGGTCTCACCGTCGAAGAAGGGGTCTGCGGAGTGATAATGCGCATGCCCGCCCCACCACTCGTTCTGCTCGGTATGGCACCCGCTGCAAGCGCTGGAGCCCACGGTGGCGTGGTCGGAGGCCGGGCGAATGCGCCGCTTGATCCTGCCGACGACACCAACAGTTGAGCGAGCCGCCTGGCCCGGGGTTCCTCCAGAAGGCGCCTCAGCCGTCGTTGCCTCTCCCCCCTCGGCCGGATCGGGCCCGGCGACCTCCGCAACCCTCGACCCAACGGGCTCGACGGCGGATTCAGGCTCGACGTCGGCGACCTCCACTTCGTCGATCCCCAGGAGCAGGGGATCGATCGCCGCCAGACGTGCCCCCACGGCAGTATCGGCGCGAGCGAGGAAGGCACGTGTCCGGCGCCCGATCTCATCGGCCGCAGCCAGGAGCGCCGCTTCGTGTCCCGGCCTCACCTGCACCCCCTTGACCGTGGCGAGGATCGCGTCCAGTTCCGGCACGTCGGCTCGCGACGCGATCGCCCGCACCTCTGCGGTCGCGCTGCGGACCCGGCGTGACATGGCCTTGGCATAGATGCCTTCGTCGCGCGCCACCGCGGCGCCTCGGAGGCTGTACTCCAGATCGAGGGCTCTCCCAGCCACGTACATCGTTCGTCGCCGCTCGCTCGACCGCTCGGCGTTGATTGCGGCACCCCCGCTCCTGAACGAGCCCAGGAAGTTGTGCCGGATCTCACCCTGAGACCATTCGACGAACTCGAAGCCGCTGCTCCCGGTGCTGTGGCCACCGATGTTGACCAGGTCCTCGTTGGGTACCGAGTGACAGCTGAAGCAGTTGGCCGCCACCCCATACAGATCCGAGGGTCGGCGCATCCCCGCGGCCCGGCTGGCCTCGATGCGTTCGGCGCCGTGGGCAGGGCTTTCCGTCTCCCAGGTGGCGTCCGGGCCGTAGTCGTTGTGGACCTCGATCCAATCGGCCCCGGCTCCATGGCAGGACTCGCAGGAGACTCCGGAGACCGCACGAATCGTGCCGCGGCTGACTGTCGGAGTGTAGTGACAGCTGAAGCAGAACGAGTCTCGCTTGATCAGCCCGAACCCGAGCTTCTCGGCTATCGTCTCGGCCCTCTCCTTGCGGTGCATCGTCTTGAACGTCGTCGCGTGAGGCGTCGTCTTCCAGACGTCATAGGTCCTGATGTGGCACTCACCACAGGCCTCGGCCGTCATGATCTTCTCCGGATCGACGCGGGCGTACTCCATGAACGCCAGGTCCTGCGCCGCGGAGGGCGTTGAGATCAGGAGCAGCAGACCGACTGCCCAACCTGCGTACCGCTCCCGCCCCATCAGAACTTCAGGCGGAACTCGAACCGCCCTCCGGCCGAAGTCCGGTCCTCCACCCCGGGTGCGACACTGTCCACCGAGGCTCCAAAGCCGTCGAACACGAGAACGACTCGCCGACCGACAGCCATCTGGTAGCGCACCGTCAGAGCGACGCCATCAGCGACCTCGTCAGCCGTACCCACTCGGACTCCTGCCTCGACGAGGAGCTGGCGGCGGCGGAGCACGCCGATGAACTTCTGGTAGCCGAAGGCCCCGCCAGCGACGTCACGAGCCCGGCTGCTCAGTGGAGCCCCGAAGCTACCCAGTCCCACCGCGGCGAAGTTGATGCCGGCACGCCCCAGGGGCCCGCCTGCCCCCGGTCCCGAAGCCGCCGCGGTGAACTCGTCGAAGGCAGCGAAGGTCGTGAGGTAGACGTGGTCGTGGGTGTAGTGAGGCGTCCACGAAATCTCGCTGAAGACGAGCCCTCCGTCCGCGGCGAAAGGGGTCTCTTGGTCGAGCGCTGTCGATCCCAGAAACCTGAATGAGGTCGAGAACCGGCCGATTCTCTGGGCGAAGCTCAACCCAGCTGCTACCAGGTCACCGGTCAGAAGCTCGTCGCCGGTGACGTAGACAAGATCGGCATCGATCGTCGATCGACGCTTGTCGGTCGAGGTGAAGAGGCCGTAGAGCTTGCCCGATTCGTCCTCGAAGCTCACCCGATTCACGTTGTCGAGCCCGGCGAAGAAGGTGAGGCGGAAATTGGAGGTATTCGTGGGCAGCAGGGTGTTGCGTGTCAGCCCGATTCCGTCGATCGAGTCGTTGAGGAGCATCCCCTCCTGGAACAGAAGCGGCTGGCGACCGATCGAGAAGCCGATGTCCTTGCGGCCGAAATCCTCTCGATCGAGGCCGGGGAAGATCTCACCGAAGTCGCCCTCGAAGTAGAAGGCCTGAATGTCGCTGTTGACCTCTTCGACCCAGGGGTCGTCGAGGTCCGGCTCGAAGACATAGCTCGTGAACTGGCCGTCGCGATCGAGATTGCGGAAGCCGATGACCAGGCGCTCTGTCCCCGTGAGCTGCAGATTGCCAAAGAGGTCCAGTCGGTTCGCCCACTCTGTGACTCTCTCGCTTCCGTTGTCGAAGGTCTGGACCGCCGAGCGCAACGTGCCGAAGAAGATCAGCGTCGGCTGCCAGACGGTCCCGGACGGAAGCTCCTTGCCTGGACTGATGCGCCCCGTACCCAGGTACGGGTTCCCCCACTCGATGAGGAGTCCGGGCCGCTCGGGCATGATCTCCGTCTGGAGGGGAATGTGCTCGTCGGTCAGGCGGCTGGAGTGACCGCCGTGACCGCCGGAGGCTTCATCGTGGGCCCCCTCTTCATGGGACTCGGTCGTCGGCTCGCCGCTCTCGTCCTCCCGGGCTACGGCGGGCTCGGTCTCGACTGCGCCCGCCGGGAGTACCCAGACCAACAATACGAGACTGATCAACCAGGCGAGAGAACTGCGCCGGACCCGAGCCGCTCTCACGGTGAGGCCTCCCGCCCTGCCTCGGCAGCACCGAGCTCGACCTCACGTTCCCAGAGCACCAGATGGCCGGCCACGACCCGGTCTGCGACCTCTCTCGCGCTCATGCCGTAGTCGAAACCGACCTCCTTGATCTGGTCGATCAGGTTGACCGGGATCATCCCGGCGATCAGCCGCACGTTGGCCTTGTAAGGGCCCCGCCCGGTCAACGCGGCAGCCGGCACCTTGTACTTCGCCCATCGATGCCCCAGCGGTTCGATGTTCTGCTTGTGCTTGCGAACTCCGCGGGGCCTGCCGGTGAGGATCGTCGACGAAGTCGAGGGGCGAAGGAAGGGCAATGGGTCCGGTGACCGGTTGATCGCAAGGACCTGCTCCCGCTCGCCGCCGCGAACCATGTTGGCCACGAACCGCGACTGCAGGCTGAAGAGCTGCTTGTCCAGCGGCAGCTCGCCGTTGTGGACGTAGATCGAATGGCGGTCGCGCACGTCGCCGTTGGGATCGAGATCGCCGGACTCGAAGACGACGTTGCCGTCGCGGTCCACCACCGTGGTCTGCAGGAAGACCAGGCGCTCAGCGTCGAATCCGGTCGGCACACCGTGTCCACTCGTCGCGTTGCGCACCTCGACTCGGAACTCCAGCCCGCGCTTGTCCGCCGACTCGACGATGATCTCGCCGAACTGGTAGCCCGCCTGCAGTACCTTCTTTCTGGCAACGTTGGCCTCGTCCAGCAGGGCCAGATTGTCGGAGAGTATGTCGCGAGCGTCGTAGCGATCGTCGGCGGACTTCCACCGCTCCGGGAAGACATAGTCGTCGGGACGCTCGCGTTCAAAGGCATCCGTGCCCCAGCCGGCCTCGACATCGAAGGTCAACCACTCGCGAATCGTCGCCATCTCGGCAGCATCGGTGTTGTGAGGAAAGATCCCAGGGTGGATCACCGAGTAGTCGGGCCCGATGAACATGTGGTCGGTGAGCTTGCGCGGAGCTGTCGGCCGACTCCCGATCGTGGCCGCGGGACCCTCTGCGTAGCCCGAGGCAACTCCAGGCTCCTTGCCCATATGGCAGTCCTGGCAGGAGATGCCTTCCTTGGCGGCCGGTGAAGTCTTGAACTCGCTGAATGCCTCTTCCAACCGGAAGCCGTTGACCAGATTCACGTCATGACAAGTGGCGCAGAATCCCGACGTGGAGAGCGTGAAGAACTTCTCGGCATCCTGATGGATGGCTCGCCCGGGCTTGCCGCGCTCCGCGTTGACGCGAAACTCGCTGCTCTCGATGACGCGCTGGACCTCATCGCCACCGGTGGGTCCGTAAACGGGCTCGAATAGATCACCCTCGACGATCGCCAGGCGACCGCTGAGCTTTCCGTAGGCCTTGTTCAACCGGTGGCAGACGATGCAGGTCACGCCCTCGCGCGACGTCGGGTGCCGGTCGATATTGCTCATGAACTCGGGTTCCTCGAGGTTCATGCCCACCGGCGTATGACAGCGGATGCAGAAATCGCCGTTGGTGCCGTTGGTGAGCAGGAGAATCGACCCGTGCATGGCGTTGAACACCGGGCTCATCTGGGCGTAGGAGTGCGGCGACACAGACCACTGGCGATACTGAGTCGGATGGCAGTTGCGGCAAGTCGTCGCCGACGGAAAGCGATTCTCGAGGAACAGCTTCTCGTGCTCCTCGTCGGCGCTCACCGGGGCCTCTGGCTCCACCCCCTCCTCCTGAGCCAGCCCGACAAGAGCCACCGCGAGCAACAGGAACGCGCCCACGGTCACTCTCCCCCTCAGTGAACGACCGACGCCCGCTTCACCCCAGCCTTCCCGCATGTTCGAGAAGCTCCTTCCTGCCGCCTGGCAACGAGTTTTTGCTCCGGCTAGCATACAACCCCCGGACCCCGGCTGGCGAAGTGAGGGCATGGGGCGGATAGACTGGGGCTCGAATGGGGCCGAGCGCGTGGGTGTGACTGAGAATTCAGGGAGCTTCAGGATCCTCCAGCCTCTCGGCAAGGGAGGTATGGGTGAGGTGCATCTTGCCGAGGACACCCGCCTCGGCCGCAAGGTGGCGCTGAAGTTCCTGTCGGACGAAGACAAGGCCCCTCGTGATGCCCGGGAGAAGCTCTTCCGGGAGGCGAAGCTCGCCTCGCAGCTCAATCACCCGCACATTTGCACGATCCACGACATCGGCGAGGGAGACGAGGGTCGGGGCTACATCGTCATGGAGCATGTCGAGGGCGACACGCTCAAGGAGAAGGTTGCCGAGGGACCCTTGTCTCTCGAGTCCGTCGTCCGCTACGGAGTGCAACTGGCCGAAGCGCTCTCCTACGCACACGACCAGGGAGTCGTGCACCGCGATCTCAAGAGCGCCAACATCATGATCAACCCCGACGATCGGGTGAAGATCCTCGACTTCGGACTGGCCGTCCAGATGCAGCCCGGCGAGATCGACGACCAATCGACCGCCCTGATGGACGGCGAAGAGGCGCAGCGGGTCGCGGGCACGATCCACTACATGGCCCCCGAACTCCTGCGCGGCCAGCCGGCGGACAAACGCAGCGACATCTGGGCGCTCGGGGTGGTCCTCTATGAAGCGATCACCGGCCTCCTGCCATTCACCGGCGAGACGGTCTACGACGTGAGCAGCTCGATCATCGCCAAGCCTCCCGCCCCGATGAGCGACAAAGTGCCTTCCGCCCTTGGCTTCGTGATCGAACGCTGCCTGGCCAAGAACCCCGACGAGCGCTACGTGCAGACGGCCGAGGTCCATGCGGCCCTCGACATCCTGGCGAATACGCTCAAGTCGGCCGGCACACTCGCCCTGACGGGGAGCCCGACGGGTTTCTGGAACCTCTCGGCGTTGCCGAGTCCGGAGCGCAGGGCCCGAGGTGTCGCGCCCGCGGCCGCCGACCCCCCACCCGAGGTGCCTCCCCAGAGTCAGGCCCTGGCAGTGCTGCCGCTGAAGAACCTCTCCGGTGATCCCTCGCAGGAGTACTTCGCGGACTGCATCACCGACGCCCTCATCACAGATCTGGCCAAGATCGGAAGCCTGACGGTGATCTCCAGAGCCTCCGTGATGGCCTACAAGAACAGCGACAAACCACTGCCGGCGATCGCCGATGATCTCAAGGTCGACCGCATCATCGAAGGCTCGGTCCTGCGCGCCGGCGACCAGGTCCGGGTCTCCGCGCAACTCGTCGATGCAATCAGCGATGCCAACCTCTGGGCGGACAGCTACACCCGCGACTTCACCGACATTTTCCAGCTGCAGAGCGACGTGGCCAGGGCCATCGCCGGGGAGATCCACATCCAGCTGACCCCGGCCGACAGGCAGCACCTCGACGGCCGGGGCAAGGTCGACCGGGAGGCTCACGAAGCACTTCTCCACGGCCGCCACGCCATGGCGAAGCCGGAGAATCTCGGGGTCGCTATCGATTGGTTCGAGAAATCAATCAAGCTCGACCCCGAGTACTCGATGCCCTACACCCTGCTGGCGCACAGCTATCTCTTGCTGGCGATGTACGGATTCCGCCGACCTCTCGACGTCTTCCCGGTGGCCAAGATCAACGCTCACCGGGCCATCGAGCTTGACGACGCGTCGGCCGAAGCGCACTGCATCCTGGCCTGGGTCGCTCAGCTCTTCGACTTCGACCGCCAGGCCACCGAGCAGGGCTACAGCCAGTCACTGACACTCAACCCGGGCGCCGAGGAGACCCACCGCCTCTACGGCTGTTATCTGATCGGCACCGGACGCACCGAAGAGGGTCTGGCCATGCTTCGCCGAAGCGTCGAGCTGGACCCGCTCTCGCCGTTGCGCAATGCGATCTACGCCTACGGTCTCTACGTCGCCCGCCAGTACTCCCAGGCGGTCGAGGTCTGCGATCAGGTCGTGGAGAGCCATCCCAGGTTCTGGTGGGCCCGCTGGGTCAAGGGCGAGGTCCTGACCGCCAAGTCGAAAACGGCCGAGGCGATCGCTGAGTACGAACTCGCCCTCACCGCCTCGCAGAATGCCTTCACGATGGGCTCCCTCGGTGCCGCGTACGCTCTCTCCGGGCGCGAGGACGAGGCTCGGCGCCTGCTGGGAGATCTCGAGACGCAGTCCAAGCACCGCTACGTCTCGCCCTACTTCATCGGCGTCATCCACCTCGGCCTCGGCGACAAGGAGACCGCTCTCGACCGTCTGGAACAGGCCTGGGAAGAGCGCGACGGCTGGGTGCAGTGGCTTCTCGTCAACCCCGCCGTCGACCGGGTGCGCTCCGAGGAGCGCTTCGGCAGCCTTCTCAAGCGCATCGGGTTGCGCTGAGCTGGTGGCGCTGTTCAGCGACGGATTCGAGTCAGGCGACACGAGCGCCTGGACCACCACCACTCCCTGAATTCGTCCTACTTTCCGGCGGCCTCGTCCCGCCGCTTCCAGTCCTTCGGCCGTCGGCCCTCGAGGTACGGCCAGGCGAAGAAGATCCCGCCGAGAACCGCGCACACCGGGACGAAGATCGCCAGCTCCGGCGTGTCGACGTAGAGCGGCACCCTGTCGGCCGTGTGCGTGGTGTAGAGGGCGATGACGAGCACGATCAGAAACCGCCTCGCCGAGTCGACCACGGCGTCGTCCTTCGGGTGATCGGTACGCATCCTGCCCGCGTCCTTGATGACCCAGAGGAAGAGCGCGGCCCAGATGACGGAACACAGCAGCGCGCCGTTGGCCCACAACTCCGGCTTGGCCATGAACCAGCGGGCGATGAGGGTGTAGACGATCACCAGGCCGATCGACGGGATCGCGGCAAGCGCCGGGACGAGAGCATCGCCCCACCATCCCTTCGTCCCGGGGGCTATCAGCTTGCGATGGCCCAGGCGGACGAAAAACGAGAAGGTGCCGACGATGACGATCCATGCCATGAAGTTCGTCGCCGGGATGCCGAAGAACCGCGTCATGTTCTCGACCTTTTCGGGCTCGAGCTGTCTCAGCTTCTCGAGATCCCAGACCCACCACTGATTGAGGACGGCGATCGGATCGAGGGCGAAGTCGATCATCAACGCCATCAGGGCGTCTGCCACGGGGCGCTTGTACCAGACGAGCTCGAGCTTGTCGGTCGTCTGCATGACGACGTACATGATGAAGGCCCATCCGCAGGGGATCCACAAGGGAACGGCTGAGCCCGGAATCACCGCCCCCGAGGCGGTCGTCTTGGCGCCCAGCTCGATGATCGCGTCCATCTTGTAGGCGTAGATCGCGTCCTCCTTGTGAGTCAGGAGGTACTCGAAGGAGAAGGTGAAGATCATCGCCGAGAGCATCATGAAGAGACCGCTGTAGTTCGGCGCGGCCCACCCCCCTGCCGACTGCTCGGTCGTCAGGACCCGGCCCTTGCGCAGAGAGTCTCGGACACAGATGAAGAGGAGTATGTAGACGACGATCTCGACCAGTTTGTAGACCGTCTGGTTGAAGACGACATTGGCGGGCATTCCGAAGATGACTTCCGGGATCATCGCGTGCCTCCTGTTGAGTTAGCTGAACCTGCACTCGGGCTGCGGAGTGCCTGGCCGGGTCAACACCCACTGCCAGATCTGCCCCGTGCGCGACCGCATGTAACCGGCCGTGCACAGCAGATAGAACTCGAACATCCGCTTGAAGCGTCCATCCAGCATCTCGCCGTAGCCGGCTTCGAGCTCGGGCCACGCCTGCTGGAAGCGGCGGTTCCATTCCATGAGTGTGGGGTCGTAGTCGGGGCCGAAGTTGTGGACGTCCTCGACTATGAAGAGCCCATCGACAGCCCGGCCGATCTGCTCGACCGACGGCAGGTTGACGAGCGGGAAGACGTACTTCTCGTAGAAGCCTCCGACGATGTACTGCGACTTGTGCACGCCGAAGGAGTGGACCAGCGCACGGCCGCCCTGACGCAGGGTGCGGTTGATCGTTTCGAAGAAAGTGCGGTGGTGCTTGTGGCCGATATGTTCGAGACAGCCGACGGAGACAATGCGGTCGTACTCCCCTTCGACGTCCCGATAGTCCTTGACCTCGAGCTTGACCGGTAGCCCGGCACAACGCTCCATGCCGAGCTCGGCCTGGCGAACCGAGAGGGTGACACCGTCGACGCTGACGCCGTGATTCTCGGCGGCGTACTTCGCGAAAGGACCCCAGCCACACCCGATGTCGAGAACGCGCATGCCCTCTTCGAGGCCCAGCTTGCGGCAGATGAGGTCCAGCTTGGCCCGCTGCGCCTCCTCGAGTGTCTCGGCACCGGCACGCCAATAGCCGCAGGTGTAGGCCATGTAATCGCGATCGAGAATCGCCTCGAAGAGGTCGTTGCCCAGGTTGTAGTGCGGTGCGACCCTTCGGCTGACGTTGAGCCGGGTCCAACGGCTCATGATCCTGGAGCCGAGGTGCTCGAGCCACTCGTGCGGCCGCTTGTGAAGGTCACTCGACGGCAAACCCAGCAGCAGCCTGTCGGTGAACTGATCGAGCGCGTCGCACTCCCAGTCGCCATCCATGTAGGACTCGGCAAAGCCGAGCTGGCGGCCAAGCGCGGCGCGACGAAAGAACCGCTCGTCCCGGACCTTGACGTCCCATGGATTGCCCGTGTCGACACCGATGCCGTATTGCTCGAGGTGTTGGGCAACCAGACTCTTGTAGTTCAACAGCGCTCTCCCCAGCTCGCGGCGCGAATCGAGCGACCCGCGTCCATCCCACCAACGGCTGCGGCGTACGGCCCCCCCCCGCAACCGACTTTCAGGCTCTATTGATCGTGCGGAGCCTAGCATGGCCGGCCAACCCTCGAGAGTCCGCGTCGCGGGTTCCACAGGCAGCTTGGCAGCGGGCGAGTAGGATCTTCTCTCTGTCGATGGAGGTACCCAAATGAAGACCATCCCCCTCTCCGCACTATCTCGCTGCTGTGCAGTCGGCGGCCTTGTGCTCGCCACGCTCTGCCCTTCCCTGGCCGCCCAGGAGCCGCTTGTACTCGAGGGACGCCTGAGCGTCTTGTGGGGTGATCCCGGCCCGACGGCGAGTGCCGCCGAAGTGCGCCTGCTCCTCACTTCCGCGAATGGCGTCCAGCGCGAGATCGAGGCGCCGGACCCGGTGGTCGAGGCTGCGGGCGGCCTGGTTGCGCTCAACGGACGACAGGTCAGCGTCACCCTGGCCCGCTCCGTGTCGCCGCCGTCCGAAACCGTCGTCGACGTGAGATTGACCGACTCCCCTCCCGACTCAATCGGTGGCGTGATCGGCTCCAAGCCCTGGGTCACCGTTGCCTGCAAGTTCTCGGACATCGCGGCCGAGCCGAAGAACCTCGCCTACTTCCAAGGGATGTACGACAACGCCCCGGGACGGCTGGACCACTACTGGCGCGAGGTCTCCTACGACGCGATCGATGTCGTCGGCAGCCTGGCGGTGGACTGGGTCAACCTGCCCAACCCGCAGAGCTTCTACGTCCCCACACCCGGCAGCGGTACGAGCGCCAACCTCAACGCACTCTTCGACGACTGCACCGCCGCCGCCGACCCCTTCGTCGACTATTCGAAGGGCGGCACCGGTGGCTTCGAGGGGATCAACTTGATGTTCAATGACCTTCTGGACTGCTGTGCCTGGGGCGGCAGCCGCTTCGCCACCCTCGACGGCGTCTCCAAGTCCTGGCGAACGACCTGGAACCCGCCATGGGCCTTTGCCCAGGAGGCGGTCATAGCGCACGAGATGGGGCACGGCTTCGGCCTGCCCCACGCCAACAACTCGGACGGCGACGGCGACCCCTACGACAGTCCCTGGGACGTCATGAGCTCGGCGGCCGGTTACGCAGTCGACGATCCGGTCTACGGCAATCTCGGAAAGCACGTGACGACGTACCACAAGGACGTTCTCGGATGGCTCGACCCGGCCGAGGTGTTCGAACTCGAGCAGGTCGGCAGCCACACTCTGGAGATCGACCCTCTGGGCAGTGCCACAACCTCGGATTATCGGATGGCCCGAATTCAGATCACCGGCAGCAATCACTACTACACCGTCGAAGTTCGTGAGGCGGTCGGCGACTACGAGGCGGACATTCCGGGAACCGGTGCGGGCGACCGCAAGGTCATCATCCACGAGGTCCTCACCAGTCGCTCGCAACCGGCGTGGGTCGTCGACGCCGATGTTCCGCCGGCGGATTACGCCGACACCGAGGGTGTGATGTGGCGGACCGGAGAGACCTTCGTCGACCCGGCCAATGAGATTGCGGTGGAGATTCTCGCCGAGACAGCGACCGGCTTCATGGTTCGAATCAGTCTGGGTGCGGCGATCTTCGTTGACGGCTTCGAGTCAGGCGACACCTCGGCTTGGAGCTCGACGGTGCCCTGACCGTCGCGCCCCTCCAATCGGCTCATCGAAGCAGCGATCGCGGGTCGACGCCGGCGCTGGCGTGCTTGCTCCGCCCGGCGCAATCCGCGACAATCCACATCTCAGCAACCCCGAGCATCCACCCCCCAGTGGGAGAGCCATCATGCGCCCTGGACCCAGTGCCGCCGTTGCCGCGGGACTCTCGACGATCTTCTTCGCCTGCACCATGCCTGAGCCCGAAACAGCCGACGACGTCTTCGGCGACGCCCTCGAGACCCGGATGATCGCCGCGGCCGCCGAGCCGCCGATGGCCAGAGTCGCCCCCACCGAGCTGGAGATGCACGGTGACGTCCGGGTGGACGACTACTACTGGCTCCGAGAAAGAGAGAATCCGGAGGTCATCCAATACCTGACGGCCGAGAACGACTACCTCGACCAGGTGATGGCTCCGACTCGAGAGTTGCAGGAGACTCTCTACAACGAGATCGTCGGCCGAATCCAGGAGATCGACGAATCCGCCCAATACCGGGACGGAGACTACGACTACTACTACCGCTACGCGGAGGATGGTGAGTACCCTATCTACTGTCGGAGCCAAGCCCTTCCCGAGGCACCGGAGGAGGTCATGCTCGACGGCAACCTGCTGGCCGAGGGACACGAGTTCTTCTCGCTCCGCGGCCGCCAGATCAGCACGGGACAGGACCTCGTGGCCTACGGAGTCGACACGGTGGGGCGCCGCTTCTACGACATGCGGTTCCGTGACCTCACGACCGGAGAGGACCTGGCCGACGAGATACCGGACGTCACCGGCAATGGCGTGTGGGCCAACGACAACCAGACCTTCTTCTACGTGAAACAACACCCCGAGACTCTGCGCTGGTTTCAGGTCTTCCGCCATGTTCTCGGCACCGAGGCCAACGAGGACGAGCTGATCTACGAGGAGGCCGACGAGGAGTACGGGGTCTTCCTCTACAGGTCCAAGTCGGACAGGTTCATCTTCCTCGCCTCGACCCACACGTTGGCGAGCGAGATCCGGGTTCTCGACGCCGACCGGCCGGAGGACTCCTTCCAGGTCTTCGAGCCGCGCCAGATAGACCACGAGTATCAGGTCGACCACGCTGGAGATCACTTCTACATTCGTACCAACTGGGACGCGACGAACTTCCGGCTGATGAAGACCGGGCTCGACGCCACCGCGCGGGAACATTGGAGCGAGGTCATCGCGCACCGTGACGACGTCCTGCTAGAGAACGTCGAGCTGTTCAGCGGCCACCTCGTGGTTGCAGAACGCAGGGGGGGACTCGTTCAGATGCGCGTCATCCCCTGGGAGGGCGATGGCGAGCACGACCTCGATTTCGGCGAGCCCGCCTACTCCGCCCGTTTCGACAACAACCATGACCTCGACACCACGATTCTGCGTTTCCGCTACACGTCACTCACCACGCCCAGCTCGATCTACCACTACGACATGGCGACACGGGAGAAAACCCTGGTCAAGGAGGATCCTGTCCTCGGAGGCTTCGACCGGAACGACTACCAGTCCGAGCGCCTGATGGTCCCGGCCCGGGACGGCGCCCTGGTCCCGGTGTCGATCGTCTACCGCAAGGGCCTTACCCGGGACGGTTCTCACCCTCTCCTGCTCTACGCCTACGGCTCGTACGGAGCCTCGATGGACGCGAGCTTTCGCTCCTATCGTCTGAGTCTTCTGGATCGGGGCGTGGCGTTCGCTATCGCCCACATTCGAGGCGGTCAGGAGATGGGTCGATCCTGGTACGAAGACGGCAAGCTGCTGAAGAAGATGAACACCTTCACCGACTTCGTCGATGTCGGTCGCCACCTGGTCGCCGAGGGCTACACCCGCGAGGACCGTCTAATCGCCGAGGGCGGCAGCGCAGGTGGACTTCTCATGGGGGCCGTCACCAACCTCGCCCCCGAGCTCTTCCAGGGCGTGATCAGTCACGTCGCCTTCGTCGACGTGGTCACGACCATGCTCGATTCGGACATCCCGCTGACGACGAGCGAATACGACGAGTGGGGCGACCCCAACGAGCAGGAGTTCTACGACTACATGCTCTCCTACTCGCCCTACGACAATCTCCAGGCCAGGGACTACCCCAACGTGCTGCTGACGACCGGCCTCCACGACTCGCAGGTTCAGTACTGGGAGCCGGCCAAGTATGCGGCTCGTATGCGCGCGCTCAAGACCGACGACAAAGTGCTCCTGCTCAAGACCAACATGGAAGCCGGGCACGGCGGCGCGACCGGTCGATTCAAGCAGCACCGCGAGACAGCGCTCTCCTACGCGTTCCTTCTGGACCTCGTCGGGATCCGCAAGTAGGCGGGCGGCAGCCTAGCCCGCGACAGCCTCGACGGCCGATGCCAGGGCCACCATCGCTTCACGTAAGCGGTCGGTCGACATCGCGGCAACGGAGACGCGATACCAACCGTCCCGATCCGTCGACCCGAAGGCACTGAAGGGAATCAACCCCACACGGCCCTCGTGAAGCAGATACTCGCGAACCTGCTCCGAGTCCTCCAGGATCTTGCCCTGAGGCGTCTTCCCGCCGACCAGATCCAGTCGAATCGACAGGTAGATCGCACCCTGTGGTCGGATCGCCTCGACTCCCGTCCGGTTCCTGGCCAGTTCGTCGAGAGCAGCGGAGACGACGTCGAGTCGCTCCTCGAGGCCGGCTTTCAAGTCCGAGACGTAGTCGCCGAAGCCCGAGTCGCCGCTGAGGACCTCGGCGACCGCGTGCTGCTCGGCGTGCGGCGCCCAGGCTCCCGCATGGCTGCCCAACGCCTTGATCTTGGCGTGGGCGAAGGGCGGCACGATGGCCCATCCGACGCGAATACCGGTCGACGCCATCCACTTTGAAATGGCATCGATCGAGACGACGTGAGGCGCGACCTCGGGCACCAGCTGCACTGGATGACGGAACTCCGTCTCGCCGTAGACCAGCGGCCAATAGACCATGTCGTAGACCATGACCAAGGCCTTGCGCCCACGCGCGTCTCGCCGGGCATTCTCTTCGACGACGGCGCCGCTGATGGCGGTCAACTCGGCTGAGCTCATCACCGTACCCGTCGGATTCAGCGGGTTGTTGATGTGGAGCACTCGGGCTCGCTCGAGGTGCGGTTCGATCTGAGCCAGCGTCGGCATGAAACCGGTCTCCCGGCCACACTGCAGCACAATCGACTCGACTCCGTTGAGGTAGGCGTAGTGCTCGTTGTTCCAGGACGGCGCGGCGTAGATCAGGGCATCGCCCGGTGTCAGCGTCGAGGCGTAGACCGAGTACAGAAGCGGCCGCGCCCCACTGCCGACGAGCACCGACTCCACCGGAAAGCGAACCCCGAGCTGCCGCTCGTAATAGTCGGCCACAGCGCTACGCAGCGCCGGGACCCCATCCGCCGGCGGGTAGTTCGTGCGGCCCGCCTCGAGATGCCGGCGGATCGCCGCGAGGAGCGAGGCGGGCGGCGGGAAGTGCTCTGGATCGAAGTCACCCAGCGTCAGGTCGAAGACCTCGGCTCCTTCCGCTTTGAGCGCCCGCACCTGACCAGAAATGCGTAGGATGTCGGGGCTCTCGAGCCCCAGGCTGCGGTCAGCCAGGAATCTCTCTGCGGCGCCGAGCGCGGCGTCTCCTGTCGGGTATAGAGCTCTCATCACCTGATACTCCTCGGGTGCGATGAATACAGTCCCTCAAAGGCGGCATCTGCATGACGCCAGAACTTCATCTCAATGGAAGCGGGGCGGCCGCCGTGGCGTGCTCGAGAGGCGAGTCTACCAACTTCGCGGTCCTGAACTGTGTGACCTCGGTTTGTCACCCCGTCGACAGCGAACCCGTGCCCGGCAAGGCAGTTCAACGAGCCCGCGAGCGCAGATCTCCCTTGACATTCCTCGGTTGGCCGCCTTACTGTGCGCCCTCGATGCGACATAACCCCGGAACCGTGCCGACACTCGCCCTGTCCTCGCTCGAGGATCTGGCGGGACTGCATCTGCTCAATCTCGGCCTCGGTCTCCTCCTTCTTATTCTGGCGCTTATCAGCTTCAGCCAGCCGGGGACGCTCTAGACACTCGAAAGACAACAAGACGATCTAGAAACCCCCGGCGGAAACGCCGGGGGTTTTTTTTGTCTCGATCGACGCCAAGCGAGGAAACAAGGATGCCAAGGCACTGCACCGAACCCCCGGTACTCATCTTCGACACCACCCTGCGCGACGGTGAGCAGTCGCCGGGAGCCTCGCTGAGCTCGAGCGAGAAGCTCCAGGTCGCACGACAGCTGCGCCGCCTGAAGGTCGACGTCATCGAGGCGGGTTTCCCGGCCGCCAGTCCGGACGATCTCGCCGCAGTACAGCAGATCGCCGCCGAGATCGGCATTGAAGGCGGCCCGATCATCGCCGGGCTCGCCCGCGCGACCGAAGGCGACATCGCCACAGCCTGGAAGGGCGTGTCCGAGGCCGCGCGACCGAGAATCCACACCTTTCTCGCGACCTCAGAGATTCACATGCGTCACAAGCTGCGGCTCGCACCCGAGGAGGTCCTGGAGAAGATCTCGCAAAGGGTTGCCTTTGCCGCCGGCCTCTGCGCGGACGTCGAGTTCAGCCCTGAAGACGCCACCCGTTCGGACCCGGGCTTCCTCAAGGAGGCTCTGGCCGCTGCCATCGCGGCGGGCGCCACGACACTCAACATCCCCGACACCGTCGGCTACTCCATGCCTGCCGAGTACGGCGCGCTGATCGCCGAACTGATCTCGGGAACACCCGGCGCGCAACGCGTCGTCTGGTCGGTCCACTGCCATGACGACCTCGGGCTCGCCACGGCCAACTCGCTCGCCGGGGTCGCCGCCGGCGCTCGCCAGATCGAAGCGACCATCAACGGCATCGGCGAACGGGCCGGCAACTGCGCTCTCGAAGAGGTCGCCATGGCGCTCGCGACCCGCAGCGACCTGGCTCCAGCTGGCACCGCAATCGACACCCGGGAGTTGTGTCGTTCCAGTCGGCTCGTCAGCCAACTCACCGGAATCAAGGTCCCGCGCAACAAGGCTATCGTCGGAGCCAACGCCTTCGCCCACGAGGCAGGCATCCACCAGGACGGCATGCTCAAGCACGCCTCGACCTACGAGATCATGAGCCCCGAAGATGTCGGCCAGGCGGGCACCGACCTCGTGCTGGGCAAGCACAGCGGCCGGCACGCCTTCAGGCTGCGGCTCGAAGAACTCGGCTTCCCGCTCGACGGGACTGACCTCGACGAGGCCTTCAAGCGTTTCAAGGACCTGGCGGATCAGCGCAAGACGGTCACCGATGCCGACCTCGTCTCCCTGGCGCACGAACGCATCGCGGCTCCTCCAGCGGCCTATGAACTCGTCCACCTGCATGTAGCCTGCGGGGCTCCCCGTACCGCGACCGCCACGGTCCGGCTGCGTACCGCCGACGGCGAGGAGAACGTCGGAGCCGCCGTCGGGCCGGGGCCGGTGGACGCCATCTACCGTGCCATGAGTTCGCTGATTCCGGCGCACGCCGAGCTTCTCGATTACAAGGTGCACAGCACCGGTCGCGGCGCCGACGCACTCGGCGAGGTGACCGTGCAGCTCGCCACCGACTCAGCCGGTGAAGACCGGAAAGTTCACCGAGGGTACGCAACCGACATCGACATCGTCGTCGCCAGCGCCAATGCCCTGCTCGCCGGTTTCAATCGACTCGTCGCCGCACCGGCGCACGCCGAGGCAGCAGCGGCCCGGACCTGGCGCACTCAGCCGCCGGCGGAGCTCCGCGCATGACGACGGATCCAACCACCCTGCTGGAGAAGATCTGGCGCCGCCATGCGGTCGTCGAGCCAGAGGACTCGCTCTTCCCCACGACCCTGGCGATCGACCTGCATCTCATCCATGAGGTGACGACGCCTCAGGCTTTCGCCGAACTCGATCGCAGAGGGCTCTACGTCCGTCGCCCAAGTCAGACCCTGGCGACGATGGATCACTCGACGCCCACGACGCCCGACATCTCGCTCGAGCGACTGCGCGTCCTCGACTCCCAGGCCGCGAGCCAGCTCGACACACTGGCGGCCAACTGCGAGCTCCACGGAATCCCACTCCTGGCCATGGGCGACTCACGACAGGGCATCGTCCATGTCGTCGGCCCCGAGCTCGGGCTGACCCAACCCGGCATGACCGTCGTCTGCGGCGACAGCCACGCATCCACCCACGGAGCGTTCGGCTGCCTGGCCTTCGGTATCGGTACCGGAGAGGTCGCGCACGTACTGGCCACCCAGTGCCTGTTGCAGCGCAAGCCAGAGTCGATGGAGGTTCGTGTCGACGGCGTCTTGCAGGCCGGCGTCACAGCCAAGGATCTGATCCTCGCGATCATCGCCCGCATCGGTGTCGACGGCGGCGCCGGCCACGTCATCGAGTACACCGGGAGCGCCATCCGAGGTCTTTCGATGGAGGGCCGGATGACAGTCTGCAACATGTCGATCGAAGCCGGAGCCCGCGCCGGTCTGATCGCCCCCGACGAGACCACCTTCGACTATCTGGCGGGCCGCCACCACGCCCCACGGGGTGCGGCGTGGGAGGGGGCACTGAGCCGATGGCGGGAGCTGCGGACGGACCCGGGGACGCGCTACGACAGGAGCGTCACCCTCGACGCCTCGGCGATCGAGCCGATGATCACCTTCGGGACCCATCCCGGGACTGCTATCGCCGTGGGTGACCGGGTGCCCACCTTCAATGAGCTTCCCTCCGAACAGCACGGCAGCCACACCCGCGCCCTCGACTACATGGGCTTCGAACCCGGCCAGGCGATGACGGAACACGGCGTCGACGTCGTCTTCGTGGGTAGCTGCACCAACGCCCGACTCTCCGACCTGAAGGCGGCGGCCGGTGTCCTGGAAGGCCGCCGAGTCTCCCCGGGAGTCCGCATGATGGTCGTCCCGGGATCACAGCAGGTCAAGGCCGAGGCCGAAGCGCTCGGCCTCGATCGCACCTTCACAGCGGCGGGAGCCGAGTGGCGTGAGGCCGGCTGCTCGATGTGCCTGGCGATGAACGGCGATCGGCTCGAGGCCGGGCAGCTCGCGGTCAGCACCAGCAATCGAAACTTCGAAGGCCGCCAGGGGCCGGGGGGGCGAACCCTGCTCGCCAGCCCACTCACCGCTGCGGCTACGGCCGTCACCGGTGTCGTCACCGATCCCAGGGAGATGATCGATGCCTGAGTTCAGACAGCTCCATTCCACCGCGGTCTCTCTCATGCGGGACGATGTCGATACCGACCAGATCATCCCCGCATCATTTCTGAAGTCGACCGGACGCGAAGGGATGGCAGACGGGCTCTTCGCGGGCTGGCGATTGCGCAACGACGGCTCCCCGGATCCCGACTTCCCCTTGAACCGACCGGCGGCCGAGGCCGCTGCGGTCCTGCTGGCGGGGCACAATTTCGGTTGCGGCAGCTCACGAGAGCATGCTGCGTGGGCCCTCTACGACTTCGGCTTCCGCGCCGTCATCGCGCCTTCGTTCGCCGATATCTTCCGCGCCAACGCCCTGCGCATCGGCCTGCTGCCCCTCGCCGTCGACCGCCAGTGGTTGAACGCGCTCGTTTCCGCCGTCGCGAGCGATCCCGCGCTCGAGATCGAAATCGACCTGAAGGCGAACCGCATCAACTGGCGCTGGGCCTCGACAGAATTCGAAATCGAGTCTTTCGCCCGCCATTGTCTGCTCGAAGGCATCGACGCCTTCAGCTATCTGCTGGCCCAGGAGGAGGACGCCGCTCACCACGCGGCCGCTCATCCGGTCGACATCGACACTCTGGACATCCTCAGGGAGCACCACGACTCATGAAACCCACTGTCACCATCACTGTCCTGCCCGGCGACGGCGTCGGCCCCGAGGTCACTCGTGCCGCGGTCCGCGTCCTCGAAGCTGCCATGGAGATGTGCGACTGCGAGCTCATTCTGCAGGAAGGTCTCGTGGGAGCCGCCGCTCTCCGCGCCACCGGACAGTCCCTGCCGGCCGAGACCCTGCGCCTCTGCGAGACCTCCGACGCCGTCCTCTTCGGCGCTGTCGGCGATCCCGACTGGGTCTCGACCGGCGACGACCGCCCGGAGAACGCCATCCTCGAACTCAGGCGCCACTTCGAGCTCTTCGCCAATCTCCGGCCGGTCGTCTGTCAGCCCGCACTCGTCGAGCGCACCCCCTTCAAGGCGGAGATCGCCAGGCAGGCAGACTTCCTCTTCGTGCGCGAGTTGACGGGGGGACTCTATTTTGGTGAGCGGGCCGAAGCCACACCGACCACTCCGGCCTTCGACACGATGATCTACGAGGATCACGAGATCCGCCGCATCACCGAGGTCGCACTGCGCCTGGCGGAGGATCGACGCGGACTCGTGACCTCGATCGACAAAGCCAATGTTCTCGCCTCGATGCGACAGTGGCGTCGAGTCGTCGAGGAAACCGCCACCGACAACAGCCGGGTTCGGCTCGAACACCATCTGGTCGACTCGTTCGCCACGCGAATCCTGTGCGATCCCGGGCACTTCGATGTCGTTCTCGCCCCCAACCTCTTCGGCGACATTCTCAGTGACGAAGCCGCGGCGCTGGCGGGCTCGTTGGGGCTCCTGCCCTCGGCCTCGATCGGCACCGGCCCTTTCGGGCTCTACGAGCCGGTCCACGGCTCGGCTCCCGACATCGCGGGAATCGGCGTCGCCAACCCCATCGGAGCCATCCTGTCGGTCGCCCTGATGCTGCGCTACACCCTCGGGCTCGAGTATGGCGCCGGTTGGATCGAGAAGGCCGTCGACGACGCTCTCGCGGAGGGGTTCGCGACCCCCGACCTGGCGACCAACCCTCTCGACGCCGACAGCACGGGCGGCCTGACAGACGTCATTCTGAGCCACCTCGAAGCCCGATTCCTGGATAGCAGCATGCCCTGGATGGTCGTCTGATCCAGGATTAGTAGAGACCCTGGCGGGTTCAGAGCGAGCGGTCCGGCCTTGCACATACCGTGTAAGTCATTCAAACAAAGTAATTTATCTCCGATCAGGAAGCGGCTTCTGCTAGAGTTTCTGACCGGGCAGCTGCGGCGGCTGGTTCTTCTGCGTCGCGCTTTCCCCGGAGGGACTGTGATGAGGACGGACGGGTTGGCCGAAGGCCATTCCGAGGTCGCTGCGCCGATCGAGTTGGGCTACGGCACGTTCGAGTGGGATGTGACGGCCGACTCGATCGTCTGGTCGGACGAGATGTACAGCATCCACGGTGTCGCGCCCGACTATCGCCTGCGGGACCCCCGCTCCTTCCTCCAGTTCGTCCATCCCGACGATCTCGAGCTGGTTCGGAACTTCCTCGAGTACTTTCTCGACGGCGGCGAGCCCCACCCGATCGAGTACCGGATCCAACTGCCGGACGGAGAGGTACGCCACCTCCTGGGTACGAACGCCGTCATACAGACGAAGGACGGCAAGCCGAGTCGTGTTCTCGGCACGGTTCGCGACATCTCGGAGCTGCGACGGGTCTCGCTCAACGCTCTGCTGACCGACAAGCCACCGCAGGCGCCGGGACTGCAACGGGCCGAGGAGGCTCTGGTTCGCAGCGAACAGCGCTTCCGTGCCTTGATCGAGAACACCTACGACGTGATCTCGGTCTTCGGCGTCGACGGCACAATCCTCTATTCGACGCCGTCACGGGAGCGAGTCCTGGGCTTCTCCAAGCATGAGACCGTCGGCCGCAAGGGCGCCGACTTCATCCACCCTGACGACCAGGCGATGGCCTATCGCGCCTTCGCACAGACGCTCCGAGGGCCAGGCTCTACCGCCTCCGTGGTCTTCAGGAGCCTGCACAAGGACGGTTCCTGGCGAGCGATGGAGGTGACCCTCACCAACCTCCTCGAGCACCAGGCCGTGGGCGGCATCGTCGCCAACATGCGCGACATCACCGAACGCCGGCAGGCGGACGAGGCGCTCCGCCAGGCGCAGAAGATGGAAGCCATCGGGCGGCTGGCGGGGGGCGTCGCCCACGACTTCAACAACCTGCTGACCGTCATCCTCGGGGAAGCGGAGATGTCGCTGGACGAGCGAGCCGCGCCGGGAGAGTTGCAGGACAGCCTCAAGCGCATTCGCGCTGCGGGTGAGCGTGCCGGCGACTTGACTCAGCGCCTCCTCGCTTTCTCGCGCCGTGAGATCCAGCAGAAAGAAGTGCTCGATCTCAATGCCCTCGTGAGCAGGACTCAGGAGATGCTCCGCCGGCTGATCGAGGCCGATGTCTCCCTGGACTTCGAGCTCGAATCCGACCTCTGGCGACTCTGCGCCGACCCCTCGCAAATCGAGCAGCTCATCGTGAACCTCGTCGTCAACGCGCGCGACTCCATGCCCGAGGGGGGCACCGTCCATATCTCGACGCGTAACGTCACTCTCGATGACGACGAATTGGAGGCCTTCGAGCCCGCCGAGGACGCAAGCTCTCGCGATCCCGAACCGGTCGGCAACGAGTTCGTTCGCCTCGACGTTCTCGACACCGGCACAGGCATCTCGAAAGACCTGCAGACCCACATCTTCGAGCCCTTCTTCACCACCAAGGGCAACGAGGGAACAGGCCTCGGACTGGCCACGTGCTACAGCGTCGCGCGTCAGCATGGCGGTCACATCGGAGTCGATTCGACCGAAGGCCAGGGCACGACCGTCACGGTCTACCTGCCACGTTGCTGCGACGAAGTGGATGTCGCCGTCGTGGCCCCGGAGCCGGAGCAGGTCACGGGCAAGGAGACGATCCTCGTCGTCGAGGACGAGAGCGCGGTCCGGGAGATCACGGGAGAGATCCTCTCCCGCACTGGGCATGTGGTGCTCAGTGCCGCCGATGCGGCGGAGGCTCTCTCGATCGTCGAAGAGCACGGTGAGGAGATCGACCTCCTTCTCACCGACGTGGTCCTTCCCGGGATGGGAGGCCGGGAACTTGCCGAGGAGGTCGTCAGGCTCTACCCCTCGATCAGAGTTCTCTTCGTCTCGGGCTATACGGCCGACGCCATTCTGCGCCGTGGCGTCATCGCGCAGGAGTTCGAGCTGCTGCCGAAGCCCTTCCTCAGCCGACAGCTCACGACTCGCGTGCGCGAGGTCCTCGACCGCGAGTAGGCGACTCCGCGGGCCACCTGGCGCAGAGCCCGCTCGGCCGCGGAGTAGCCTTCCCGGCCGACTCACCGAGGGGTGCTAGGGTTCCCGACCATGGCTCCGGGCATCAACGCGATCCTCAAGAGGACCGGAGAGGTCACTCCGTTCGACCCCGAGAAGATTCGGGTGGCGATCTACAAGGCCACCGCCGCGGTCGGCGACCACGACGGCGAGTTGGCGACACAAGTGACGGAGAGAGTCGTCGAGGCGCTCGGCGCCGCCTATTCCGGAGCCTCGTCCGTCTCAGTCGAGGACATCCAGGACCTGGTCGAGCGCGAGCTCATCGCCAGCGGCGCTGCTGACGTCGCCAAGGCGTACATCGTATACCGACACGAGCGGGCCCAGCTCCGTCTGTCCCGGCGGTCCGTCGCTCGGCAGAACATCCCCTACAAGGCCATGTGGCAAGCCCTGGACTGGGCTGTCGACCACGGCTGCCACACGGTCAGAGCGCTCAACCAGACCATCCGCGAGGGCCGGCTGCCCGATCTGATCGACGCGGCCGACACGCGTTACGAGGACGGCATCGAACAGGCCGCCCGGGCGATCCTCGAGCGCCGCGACGAGTTGCGGTTCATCATCGTCGCGGGGCCGAGCTCATCGGGCAAGACGACGACGACCCACAAGATCGCCGCCCATCTCGAGGCCGAGGGAATCTCCGTCGTTCCGATGCCGATGGACAACTACTTCTTCGACCTCGAGCTCCATCCCGGCGACGAGTTCGGGGATCGGGACTTCGAGACTCCTGAAGCCCTGGATCTTGCGCTGATCAACCAGCATCTGGCCGCACTCGACCGTGGCGAAACGATCGACATGCCGATCTACGACTTCAAGACCGGCAGGCGGCAGGCGGAGCCAGTGCGATTCGAGGTTCCACCCGGTAGCCTCATCCTTCTCGACACTCTCCACGGACTCTACGACGGCCTGACCGCCAGCGTTCCGGATGAACACAAGTTCCGGCTCTACATCGAGACTCTGAGCCAGCTCAAGGACCCCAACGGTCGTTACGTGCGCTGGACGGACATCCGGATGCTCCGTCGCATGGTGCGCGACTCGCTCTTCCGCGCTTTCAAGCCGGAAGGGACGATTCTGCACTGGCACTACGTGCGTCGAGGCGAGTTGAAGCACATCATCCCGCACCAGGCGACCGCCGACTTCCACGTCAATGGCTCGCTGGCCTACGAGCTTCCCTTTCTGAAGCTCCACCTCTTCCACCACCTGGAGGCCTTCCTCCGAAAGTGGCACGGAGACGACAAGCGGCTCGACGGCTTCATGCGGGCCCAACGAGTCCACTTTCTACTGTCGGCGATCGAAGACGTCGAAGACGACTCGGCCGTACCGGCCTCGTCGTTGCTGCGCGAGTTCATCGGCGGCGGCTCCTACGACATCCACTAGCCTCCCGGCCCGACACCGGCGCCGGCGCACACAGACCCGCCTCAGCGTCGAATTGCGGGGCTCAAGGTGCCCGCCTCCTCGATCACGAAGATCTCCAACCGCTGCCGTCCCCGGCGCAGGGCCGCAGGATCCAGCAGCGCTGAGAACCGCACCTCGGTCGCCGGCAGCTCTCCGAACGTTCGGGTCACACCCTGAATCACTCCGTCCAGAGCCAGGGCCAGGCGAAGTGGGCTGGAGACGGGTTCCTTCACCTCGACGCGCCCCATGACGTGCACCGGCAACATCCATGCCCCCGGATCGACAGCATCGAAGGCCGCCGCATGTTCGAGAACGATCTTCGCCCGTGCCGGAACCTGCTCTAGCGTCGCCACCTCCCGGCCGACGAGTGCACGGTCCGGGCCGATCCGGTAGAGACTCGCCTCGGGAAAGCGATCGTTCTTCGCCTCGACGCTGATCGCCGTCTTCTCCAGTCTCTTCGTCTCGAAGTCCCAGCGCTCCCCCGCCCCGACCTCCTCCCAGTTGCGGAAGATGCTCTTCGTACCGTCCCTGACCTCCCTGCTCGACAACGGCACTCCATCGACGGGCCCGGGAAGGTCGAGCCCCATCCGGGTGGCGATCGTCGGAGCGATATCGATCGTCTCGACGTTGCCATCGCGGCTCTCTCCCGTCGTCTGCCCCGGCCACTTGACGAAGAGGGGCACGTGGGCGATGTCGACCAGGTTGGTCTCGGTCAGGGCCCGTCGGCGCTCACCCCGACGGAAGGCCGCACCGTGGTCGGCCACGACGACGATCAAAGCCTCGTCGAAGAGCTCTCGCTCCCGCAGAACGGCCATCACATGCCCCAGCAGGGTGTCCGCGTACTGCAGCTGCACGAGATGCCGTTGATGCCCCTGGAGGACTTCCCACTCACTGCCGGACCAGACGCCACCAGGCCCGATCCCATGCGCTCGCCCCTGCTCCCGAGCGTACGCCTGACCGCTGGGAAGGAACCGCCAGGGGACGTGCGGCAGCGCCAGGTGCAGGTAATGCAGCGTCGTCCGCGGCGATGCTTCGAGCCGACGCACGAAGCGAGCGAATCTACGCGGCGGCTCCCAGGGCTTCCAGTGCCCCTGGAGCCCCTCCGCCGGAGCGAAGACAGCCGGTGCGTCCGGCACCCAGTAGTCCGCCCAGTCCTCGTCGACGGCCGGCCCGACGCCGGGCATCACCAGAGCCAGATAGACGGCGACCAGATCGGCCAGAGCGGGTGGCACACGCTCACTCCAGGCGAGGAGCTCGACGTCCCCGTCACAGGCCTCGCCGCACAAATCGGTCGTCGTCTCGACGACGTTCAGGTTGTAGCGGCCCCTTGCCCGGGCAAAGAGCGACTCCGGATGCCCTTCTGCAGTCGGAGGCAGATCGCCCGAGGGATACCGACCGGTAACGATGGCCGGAACCGCGGCGCGGGTCGTCTGCGCCACCGCCGTCGCCTCGCTGAACCAGGTCGCCGTCGCGGCGAGCTGCGCGAAGTTGGGGAAACGGGCCGAGTCCAGCCCGTCGGATGTCTCGAGCAAGGAGGCCATCGGAAGCTCGTCGAAGACGATCAGCACGATCGGCGGCCCGTCCAGCAACGCGTCGACCGCGGGCGCATCATCTGCAGCGCGCGGCAACACCCGCCAGAGGAAGAGGCTGGGAAAGAGAACGGCGCCCACCGCGAGCCAACTCAGGAGCCGACGCAGGAGAGGGCTACGGCCGTAGGCGGCTGCGATGGCGAACGAGACGCACGCCCACAACAACAGCCTGGTCGCCAGGCCCTGGGGCCAGGTTTCCAACAGACCGAGCGCGCCGAGCCCGAGCAGAGCCGACAAGCAGATGCTGTGGAGCCCTTCGCCAACCCGAGCCGCAGCCAGACCACCCAGCAGGCTCACGCACCACAAGGCTGCAGCCAGACCGAAGCTCAGGACGCCGGCCACCAGCCAGAGATCTCCACCCTCGAGTCGATGGGCAATCGTGAACTCAGCGTGCCGGCCCAGAACGCTGTAGAGGGGCTGCGCCACGCAGAGTCCGGCAGCGGCGAGAAGGTGGATCAACCGAGTCGCGGGCTCGGGAATCGACTTGCGAACGGACATCGACAGGTATCGTCCCATAGCTCCGTGCTAGGGTCCCAGCATCGTCACTGAAACGGAGCCCACAAATGAAGAGATGTCTCGTTTTCTCTTTACTCATCGGTAGTTGCATTCTCACGTCGCTGTCGAGCGCCGAAGCTCAGGCGCAGTCACAACAGGATCGATGGCAGGAGTGGAGGAATGCCAGGCCGGGATTTCAAGCCCACAGGGCTTCGGCACCCAGCGGGACCGGATCGGTGCAGTACGACCCCGGTCTGCCGGTAGATTCGCTTGGCGTGGCGAACCTTCCGAGAAGCTTCATCGGAAACTACTTCGACACCCGAAGTGGCGCACCTCTCTCGAGTGGGACCATCAGTCGGTTGACCTGGTACCAGGGCGACGTCGGCAGCGGTCCAGGATTGGGCCTCGGGACCGTCGCCGTAGGATTCTTCCTGCCGGGCGTTCCCAGCGCGCTGTCTGGCGGCGTGGTGTCCGGAGTCAGCGCGTACGCAATGAACATGATCTCGCTGACTGTCTCGATGCCGGCCGCTCCATTCACTGTCGCCTTCAGCTTCCCCTCAAACACCTCGCAGAAGCCGCCGCTGGGTCCTCCGAATCCCTTCGGATCCATCGGCATGCGCTCGGCCACTACAAACTCGCAGGGGTTTCACGCGCGCCAACGGGCCTGGGGCAGCGCGTCTCCCACTCCCATCCTCAGCCAGAATGCGATCCTCAGGATCTCCGGCAACGTGGTCATTCCGGTGGAGCTCTTGGAGTTCGAGGTCGAGTAGCCTGAGGTGAGCCCTCTACGGGCTCGGTGGGCAGGGTCACAGAGGGGAGCGATGCCGTCCTCCTACGAGTGTCTGAGGAAGGTGCCGTCGCGATACTCGGCAAAGGCCTTCTGGAGCTCCTCAGTCGTGTTCATCACGATCGGGCCGTACCAGGCGACCGGCTCCTTGAGCGGCTTGCCCGACACGAGGAGGAACCGGATCCCTTGCTCTCCGGCCTGCACGGTCACTTCGTCGCCGCGGTCGAAGAGTATGAGTGAGCGATTGTCAGCCTCCGACTCTGCCGGCGAGTCGACGACGCTCATCGCGTCCGTCGGCGGCGTCAGCGGATCCGAAGCGTTGCTGAACTTTCCTGAGCCTGCGAAGACGTAGGCAAACGCGTGCCGCGTCGTCTCCACCGGCAGGCTCTTCCTGGTGTCGGGTGGCACGAAGACGTCGACATACTGAGGATCCGCAGCAATCCCGTCGACCGGCCCCTTCTCGCCCCAGACCTCACCGCAGATCACCCGGATCTTCGTTCCGTCGTCGTCGGTGACCTCGGGAATCTCCTTCGACTGGATGTCCTGGTAGCGCGGCGGCGTCATCTTGAGTGAAGAGGGCAGGTTGGCCCAAAGCTGGAAGCCGTGCATCCTCCCGTCCGCATCACCCTTCGGCATCTCCTGATGGATGATCCCGCTGCCGGCAGTCATCCACTGCACGTCTCCCGCCCCCAGTTCCCCGGCGTTCCCGAGGCTGTCGTTGTGATCCACGGTACCGGTCAGCACGTAGGTGATCGTCTCGATCCCCCGATGCGGGTGCCAGGGAAAGCCCTTGAGGAAGTCCTCCGGACGCTCGTTGCGGAAGTCGTCGAAGAGGAGAAACGGATCGAACTCATCCGGATCTCCGAAACCGAAGGCGCGCTGCAGATGGACGCCGGCGCCCTCGATGGTCGGCTTCGCCTTGACTATTCGTTTGATCGGTCGAATCGACATCAGCTTCCCCCTGTGGCGCCGACTGTACCGCCCTGGGGCTCGCTCTCGCGACGCCCCTGTCGCCTAGCCCTGCCGACGCAGCAGGCGACGAGTCGTCGGCAGGTAGGCAAAGCCGAGCAAGGTCGGCGAAACCCGCTGCATCAAGGGGTGCACGAGGTTGCGGCCGCGACGGAGAGTCCGCGGGCGCCCAGGGGCCGGGTAAAGAGGGACTCTCGCGACCACCTGCAAGGTGGCCTCCCGCGATTGCGTCCTGTTATCAGAACACTTCAACCGGGGGCTCCTCACGTGACGACACGACTGGAACGCAGTACTGCCAGTATGCACGGCAGCAGGGCCCGGCAACGCCGCCCTCAGGCGCTCCAACCTGTCGAGCCGGGAGACCGAGTGCAGTGCATGACAGATCGGTACTCGGTTCGCGACCGGGAGCGGCTCGAGTCGGCGCTGGCGCAACAGCCCGAGGTGGTCGGCTGCTCCGAGCGCGGTTGGAGTCGGTTGGATTCCGCCAGCCGGAGCTTTGAGCCTCGCGCCGCGCTCGTTTTGAGGAGCAACGGGCAACTCGAAGTCACGACGGCAACCCCACAGGCTGCCGAGGGCACTCGGCGGTGGCTGGAGAGGATCGCTGGAGAGCTGCTGGAACACTTGGAAGCGAGCCGGAGCGGCGCATGCTGCCCACAGCCACGGCAACACACACGCCGGCCGGGACCGAGCGCCGCCTGAATGCAAGACAAGGGGCGGCCGAGGCCGCCCCTTCCCTGACTCCACAACTTCCCGAGCGGCTAGTCGACCGACGTCTGATTCGTCCCCGAACCGCCTTGGATCGCCGACCAGTGTCCGGCACGGGAGACCCACTCACCGTCTTCCTTGACGTACACCTCAGTGACTCGGGTCATGTAGTGACCCACGGGGGCGTTGCCCTTGACGTGCATCCCGCCCTCCGAGTAGTACATCGCCACCGCCGCTTCTCCTCCCGGGAGCTCGAGGACGGTGATGTGCTTGGCCTTGAGCGAGAAACTCTCGTACTCGGTCGCTGGAGAGTCGTTCGAGGACCACTGCATCAACCCACCGCTCGACCAGAACTGGGCGCTTCCGTGCTTCGAGATCCCGCCCTCCTGATCGACCAGGTTCTCGTTGACGTACTTGTTGCCCGCCAGTATCTGCGCCTTGATCTCGGCCGCGACTTCACTATCCTCCGCCTGTGCCGACGCCGGGACCAGGGCGAGCAGGGTGAGCGCGAATCCTGCGATTAGGAGCTTCTTGGTGCTGGTGAATTCCCTCATGTTCTCTCCTCCATGAAATGTCGGAACACCGCCGCATCGACCGCTTGGAGGCCGCTGAAAGTGCCGCTCTTCCTGGCGATGGTGCGGGCGCGGTAGCCCCTTGGATTGCTATAGAAACCTGAAGGAGCCTACCACCCGGCTGCCGGCAAGCCGGAGCCTGCTATCCCTCTCTTCTCGCCGGCCTCGCACCGAGCAGGCCCAGGCGGTCTCAAAGAGGGGAAAGGCGACGTGGAACGACTAGGGCCACAGCCACCCGAACGCTCCGGCGGTCACCAGGGCGTAGACCAACCCGTCGAAGACCCCCTTCGCCGTACTCGACCAGGGGACACCCTTCCAGACCGAGTCGACGATCGGCCCGACGCCGTAGGCCATGAAAGCCACGGTACCGGTGAAGCGGAAGATCGAGAGGTAGGAGGTGCCGTCCGCGTGGGTGCGGCCGGCAATGTAAGCGACAAAGACGCCGATCAGGACGCTGTAGAGGAACCACAACGTCAGGTGCTTGGCCATGTTGGGAGGACCGCTGGGGAAGATGGTCACGAGTCCCACCGGCCCCTTGTTGAACTTCTCGATCATCTCGGGCTTGCCTGCCTCGGACGGCGCAGCGCAATGGGGAAAGTGGTAGAGGCCCGGGGTGAGGTCGAGTGAGCGCAGATTTGCCAGCGTGCCCTCCTCGTCGGGGAGCTTGCGGAAGTCCGTGTGATGGTACTTGAGCAACATGTGCAGGATCGAGCTGGCGATGAAGACAAAGACGGCCGATGCGAGGATCGGTTGCCAGAGGGAGAGGATCGAGATCATTCCGGGACCTCCTGGAAGTGGCGCCAACGCGCCGGGTCGTGATTGGGCTTGGGTGACGAGGCAGTCTAGCAAGCCACGGCCCAGGCCCGTCGCGACGCCGGCTCGCCCCCTGCCGGCCGGCGCGTAGAATGCCTCCATGGCTCACTACCTCAGGACTCTCTTGATCGTCGGGCTGGTCTATTCCGGGGGCTGCGGAACAAGGGCTCCGGCAAACAACGCAGGCCTCGACGGCACGCTCGATCCTCCGGGCGAGACTGCGGAGCTCACCAGCCCACTGCGGAGTCCGGCGGGGGATCTGGTCTTCCCCGGCACGAGAGACGAGTTGGGCTGGGTTCTGCCGCTCGACGTACGCCGGCCACGGGAGCCACGACAGCGTCCTCCCGCTCCGCACCCGGCGGACCGTGTCCAGACTCGGGCCAATCTCGGCCCCGGGCCATTCCCGGAGGAGCGCCTGGGCCCTGACGACGGTCACACTCAGAACGAAACGTCGATCGACGCCCTGGACGGAACCCTCGTCGCCGGCTGGAACAGCTTCACCGACGCGTCCCTGGTGATGGGCGCCGGCCGATCGGACGACGCGGGCGAGTCCTGGTCGTTTGAGCTCTTCGATGGGCACACGACGATGAGCGATCCGGTCGTCTCCGCTGCCGGCGCCGGACGATGGTACTTCGCCTACATCGCCTCCGGAGGCGCCGGCGGATCGGACTACGAGGTCTATGTGCGCCGTTCGGTGGACGATGGGGCGAGCTGGCAGGCTCCCGTAGCCGTGACGGACAACACCGACTTCGACGACAAGCCCTACATGGACGGAGTCGGCGACGAAGTGGTCGCCGTGTGGGCGGACTTCGGGTTCGGACCAGCCAAGGTACGGGTCGCCAACTCACTCGATGGCGGGCTCACCTTCATCAACAACACCATCCTGGCCAACGACTCGGTGGGCGGCAACGGCGCCGTTCCGTTGATCGACGGAGCCGGCGACTACTACGTCTTCTGGCGCGACAGCTTCCAAGAGTTCCTCTGGATGTCGCGCTCCCAGGATCAGGGAACGAGTTGGTCCAGCGATGCTTCGATCACCGCGATGACCCCGCTTCCCTCCTCTCTGCCGGGAGGATTCCGCATGGTCAACCTGCCCTCGGCCGCCAGCCCGGCGCCCGGGCACCTGGTGGTGGTATGGAATGACCAGGCGCTCGGGGACCCGGACATCCTGGCCGTGCGATCGATCGACGGAGGACAGAACTGGAGCGCGCCGGTCAGGGTGAACGACGATGCCGGAACCGAAGCCCAGTTCCTCCCTTGGATCGTGGCGGACGAGCAGGGGGGGCTTCACGTGACCTGGTACGACCGGCGCGGCAACGGGGCCGATATCGACGTCTATACGGCCTTCTCCGATGACGGTGGTGCGACCTTCGGGCAGAACACGCGTGTCACCGGGGCCGCCTTTACACCCGTGCTCCCGTGGGAAGGGCACGCCGCCGACTTCATAGGCGACTACAACGGGATCGCGGTCGACGGCGCCACCCTCTACCCCTTCTACCAAGACTCGCGGGAAGGGAATCAGGATGTCTACGTGGCCCGGCTACCGTCGCCTGGGGTGATCTTCGCCGACGGATTCGAGTCGGGAGACACGTCGGCCTGGTCGAACGCCGTGCCGTAGACGACCTGTCTCCTGAAATCCCGCTCGGTCTCCGGCGTATCCATAGCCGGAGACGGGGAGGTCTCATGAACGCGTTCATCGGCAATCACATCCAGTTCATCATCCAATGGGGTCAGTGGCTGACCGCAGGCCTCGTGCTGGCCTCGCTCTACCTGATCTACCGCCTCGGCCACGGTCATCGCCGACACCTGCCGAAAGGGGTCTCCGGCTGGACCGGTGCTGTGCTGCTCTTTCTCGTTGCCGTCTTCTCGAGCCTGGTCTTCGCTCGCATCACCATGATCAAGCCGAACGTCCTCCCGATCCTTGCCCGTCTCGACGCACTCCAGGGACAACCCGCGCCGACACTCGACTATCGCCTGGTGGCGACTGACGAAGCCGAGCGGATCGAGGATCTCGAGGGCCGCGTCGTCCTGGTCAACTTCTGGGCGACCTGGTGCGCTCCCTGTCGTCATGAGATGCCCGACCTCGATCGACTCCAGCGCGACCACTCACCCGACGACCTCGTGGTGCTGACGATCTCCGACGAGGCCCGGGAACAGGTCCAGGCGCACGACGAAGCGATGCGATACGCGATGCGCAGTGGATACCTCGCAGCCTTCCCTTGGGTCGACATGGGATCGGAGCGCCCGGTCTCCTTTCTCGTGGACCGCCAGGGCATCCTCCAGGAGGTCTTCACCGGGCCCTGGGACTACGAGCACTTCTCTGCACGGGTCGAGCCCTACCTCTAGCCCCAAGGAATCCTTCGCCCAGGTGGTGACAAAACCGAGCCGGTGCTGTCTGATCTATCGAGATGGGCACGAAGCGATATCTGGGCACTCTGGTTCTCGCTCTCTGCGGCGCCTGCACACCACCGCCGCCCGATGGAGCCGAGTTGCTTCGCGAGATGCAACTCGCACTCCTCGAGAGTGATGCGTACCGGTATCGCTTCGAGTCCTCTCGCTTGTCGGGCGATGCCATCGGGGCGGTCGAGCTCTCGGGCGCGGTCTCGCTCTTGCGGCATGGGCTTTCCGGCGGCGACTTCTCGGCTCGCGTGGAAGCATCGCCAGCCGCAGGGGAGCAGGGACGCTACACCGAGGGCTTCAGCGCCGTGAAGACCCAGGACGACGTCTACCTGGCCGATCCGTCCGAACGCAAGATGCGGCAGGCCTCTATGTACTCGGCGGGCAGCAAGCTCGTCGCGGCCATGGAGCCGGCCCTCCTGTATGTCCTATTCGACCCGAACTCGCTCGATGAAGAGATCGAGGCCACCGTCTCCTGGGAGGGGACAACCGAGATCGGAGGAGAGGCCTGCGACCTGGTGCGCGTCGTCTACAACGACGACCCCGAGGACTCCCGCTGGTGCATCGCCGGCGCGGACAAGCTTCCCCGCCGCCTCGAGTGGATCGAGGAAGGCGAGGGCACCCGCCTCGACCTCACGGCACTCCAGACCCCTGTCCAACTTCCGGAAGATGCCTTTTCGTTCGAGACTCCGGAGGGCTTCACCGTCGAGACTCTCCAGGCGGGCCCGCAGCAGGGCACACCGGTACCGGACTTCAGCCTCGCGCTCGCCAACGGCGAGACCCTCTCGATCGAGGCCCTGCGTGGCTCCGTCCTGGTCTTCGACTTCTGGGCCACCTGGTGCGCCCCGTGCAAGACGTCGCTCCTCAGCCTTCAGGAGACGGCTAGCCACTTCGCGGGAGAATCGGTTCGCTTCTTCGCCGTCAATGCCCTCGAGAACCTGGCGCCCGGTGACCCACTGGCCTTCGCCGAGCAGAACGCCATCACTACAGAGATCGTCCTCGACGGCGACGAGGTCCACGAGTTCTTCGCCGCCGGGAACCTCCCGGCTCTCGCTGTCGTCGACGCCAGCGGCCGGACTCAGGGCGTTTCGATCGGCTTCTACGGCGAGGGATCCGAGCAGTTCGCCCGGCAGCTCATCGGGGCTGCTCTCGACGACTCTACCCCCTGATCATCCAGCAGGTCGGCCGCCACGGCACGAGAAGCCGCGAGGCCACCTTGCGGATCGGCCCTCAGGCCTGACCGAGGTACTCCTGCAATCCCCGGAACGCCGTGGCCGGATCCTGTCCTCCATCCCATTCGCGCCAGAACCGCCACAGCGGCGTCTCCTCACGATGCATGAGCCTGGCGACATCGCCCTCGGCGGCGGCTCCTTCCGGTTTCCACTCGTCGCCGCGGGCCGTCTGCGCAGCCCGCAACAACTCGACGCTCGCCGCCCGGTCACCCTGAGTCCAGCTGATGTAGGCCCTCAGGAAGAAGCCGCCGACGGCTCGTGGGTTGGACTGGCACGCGAGCCTCAAGCGCTCCTCCGCGAGGGTGACATCGCCGCGCAGGAGCGCCGTCTCGCCCAGAGCCAGGAGGGTTCCGGTCTCCTCCTGGTTGATCCCGAGGGCCGTCTCGAGAGCCGCCTCCGCCGCCGCGAGATCCTCGGGCGCCGCAGCATGGATCGCCTTGAGGAGGCCCCACTGCTTGTGCCCTCGATGACTCATGGGGTTCCCGGCGATCAGGGTCTCCAGCTCAGCCAGTGCGCCGACGACATCACCCTCCCCGGCGAGCAGATTGGCCAGGTAGTAGCGCGAGTCGCCGTGGTCGGGATTGAGCTCGAGCGCCTGGCGAAAGAGGCCGATGGCCCGGGGACTGTCGCCCTCGAGCTTCATCGTGTCCATGGCACGCCGCTGCAGGTCCCAGAAGGCCATCACGCGCTCGCGATCATCGAGGAGACTGAGCCGGCGTGGCTGCGCCCCCCCTTCGGTCAGCTCCCATCGGGCGTTGACCGGTACCGGGTCGTATGACTCCGCCTCTCCACCAAGCCAACGGACCTCGATCGCGTCGACACTCGTCGAAGCGCCGAGGCCGAAGTGCAGGGTGCGGCTGCTTTGGGAAAGGTACGACGCTCCAGTCAGAGTCCGGCGCAGCGCCAGGTCGCCCACAGTCACGATCACGGTGGCGCCGTCGCCCCATCCTTCGCTCGGGGACGAGTCCCGGGAGCGGCTGCGGAGGTCGATCTCCAGCCAGTTGCCCTGCTCAGTCTCGTTGCGCAGCAGGTGGACTCCGTCGTCGAGTGTCACCCAGAGAATGTCCATATCGCCGTCCGAGTCGTAGTCGGAAAGGGCCAGGCCCCTTCCGACCCTCGCCTCGGAGAGCGGCGGGCTCAACGGCGCCAGATCGTGAAAACCGCTCCCCGCCTGGTTCCAGAATAGAAAGGGCAGCTGGGGCTGCAGCTGCGGTGGCTGATCGGCGGTCTCGAAGGTGCTCCCGTTCGAAACCGCAAGATCCAGCCACCCATCGCTATCGAAGTCGGCGAACTCCGTCCCCCAGCCGATCGACTGCAGGGCGATCTGCCCCAGCCCCATCGGTGCAGCAACGTCAGAGAAGGTCAGGGCCCGTGGTGGCGCCGGCGCACCTTCCGCTGAGGGCGGGGCGTTGGCCAGTCGTGAGTCGTAGAGGGCATTCTCCTGAGCTACCCAGTGAGTGACGAAGAGGTCGTCGTCGCCGTCCCGATTCCAGTCACCGGCGGTCAGGCCCATGGCGCCCCGGTAGTCAGCTACCCAAGCGGCGAGGCCCGCGTCTTCGAAGGTGTCACCCCGGTTCAGGTAGAGCGCATTATCGGAGATATCGTTGGCGACGTACAGATCTAGGCGGCCATCGTCGTCGAAGTCTCGCCACAGGGCTCCGAGGCTGCGCCCCTCCGGGTTGGAGACACCGTAAAGGAGCGCCACCTCTTCGAAGGCTCCATTGCCGTCGTTCTGGAACAGAAGGTTGCCAAGGGGCTCGAACGACGCCGGATTCAGCGTGTAGGGCACCGCTCGCCCGTACTGATCAGACCCCCGCGGGCCATTGCCTTCCATCGGCTCGTACTCGACGTAGCCACAGACATAGAGATCCAGATCACGGTCGTTGTCGAAGTCACCCCACGACGCCCCGGCCCAATAGCCCTTGCGGCTCAAGCTCTGATCGACCTCGAAGCTCCCCTCTCGGTTGCGATAGAGCACAATGCCGTCGTAGCCGGTGGTCGCGAGGTCGAGCCAGCCGTCGCCATCGACATCTCCCCAGGCCGCAGCCATCCCCAGGCCGCGCGTCGCAGGGAACGACTCGACCCTGGAGAACGTCCCATCCCCCAGGTTCTCGAACAGCTCCGACGTCGCCCAGGTCGCCGGATCCGCGGCCATCGTGCCGCCGCCACCGACGAGGAAGAGATCGTCATCACCATCGTTGTCGAAGTCACCCCAGGCGGCGCCGGCCCCCATGTCTTCCGGCAGTTGGGACGACCGATCGCCCACGAAGGTATCGAACTCGGCGAGGCCGGCTTCGGCAGTGACGTCGGTGAATCGAGGCATCGGCGCTTCGGCCGGAAGATCGACCGCCAGCCGCTGCGTGATCTCGGGAAGGTCCTCCCCCGGCTTGCGGGTCTCAGGACGCCCGCGCACCGTGAACCAGGCGACTCCCGCCACTGCCACGATCGAGACGCCGAGCACGACCAACGCCATGCCGCGCAGCCGCCGCTTTCGGCGGCCGAAGTGTCTGGGCTTCTTCAGACCTCCTCCCCGAGCTCAGCCACGAGGCCCCACTGACGCGAGTCCATCATCCGGCGGGTGCCACCCCAGCCTCACTCGGACTCTTCGGCACCGCCGCCTCACGGGCGGGCTCGACATCGAACGTCGTCTCGACCCGGTGCATCTGGATCACGGGAGCCGTGATGCCGGAGTCGTCACCCAGCATGAAGTTGACCAGGTACTGGTCGACCTTGCGATACATGAGCGAGGCGACGATCCGGTAGGTCCCGCTCACATCGGGCACGGTCAGCTCGAGGTCCTTGAGCTCCTCCTCACCGTCGATCCGAGCCGGCGCCGAACCGGGAGCGACGGCCGTCGGACAGTCGACCACGTATTCGACCGTGTCCGAGTAGCCCGGAAAGAGAGCCCGGCGGTAACGCACACCCACCATCTCCCAAAGATTGTGTCGATCGATCAGGTTACCGAACTGGTCGACCGGTTCCGCCTTGAAGAGAAACGAACCGGGCTCGATGAAGTGGTTCTCATCCCGTTTCCCCGACGAATAGATGACCTCCCCCTGTGGGTCGTAGACGTGCAGCTCGACCCAGCTCTGGATGATGTCGAGCGGCCCTGTCGGGAAGTCGTGCCCCACCTTGTTGGCCGTCATGACGAGCCGCACGGGAATCCGGTCCCCGGGCCTCACGGTCTCGGGGGCGTCGAGCGCCATGTCGATGACCGGCCCCTCGCGCCACTTCTCCGCGATCTCCGGGATCTCGTAGGTCCCCTGCAGCCACTCTTCAGTCAGTCGAGCCTGCTCCTCCCAGCCTTCGATGTCGAGCAGCTCCGGCACCATGCTGTTGGCTCCGACGAAGCGGTGACTGCGGTGCTTGCCGTCGTCCGCCGAACGGTTGTAGTCGACGAGGTCACCGCTCGCTGGGTCGGTCGACGCGACCAGCGGCATGTGGCACTCACGACACTCGATCGTCCGGGCCGGGTCACCTTCGACGAACCAGTGGCTCGCCTTCCAGTTGTCGTACTGATTCTGCAGTTGCACCCAGCCGACCCGATTGACCTCTTCGTCGATGAACTGCTTGTGGCAGGCGGCGCAGTATTCCGGCGCCTTGTAGACCCTCTTGCTGAGCTTGTTGTGCTCCTCGGGGTAGGTCCGAATGAGGAAGTCGCTCGTTCTCTTGGCGAGCGTGCCTTCACTCCACTGCCAGAGATAGCCGGGGGGCTGGGTCATGACGTAGTTCGCGTTGCCCTGCAGGTCGGTTTCCCGGATGGCGTGACAGGACAGACAGGAGATCCCCTCCTGATAGCCGTGCAGCCCTGTCAGATCCTCGACGAGGATGTTCTTGGTCCCCGAGAAGAGCGATATCGGGTCGTGGCAGCCACCGCAGTAGCGAGTCGACTCCGGGCCGTTCTGCTCCGCCATTACGCTTTGGATCTTCTGGAAGAAGGGATCCATCGCGGCCCAACGGTGGGCGCTCACCCGCCACTCATCGGCGATCTGGCTATGACAATTCGAGCTCCCACAGCTTTCGGATCCTGCCAGCGATTCGGCTGAGAAGGCCCCGCCGGTCGCTGTATTGGCAAGGCTGGGAGCAAAGGGGCGGTCCTCTCCGTAGAGGAAGTTGTACCCGTCCGGAAACTCGTTCTCGTGGACGGTCTCGCCGTAGGCCAAAGAAAGGCCGAGGACCACGGCCACCCCGACAGCGGTCCAGGCACCGAGCCGAACCATGAGCCCTCCGGCGCGCAGGCCTCCACGCTTGGCGCCGTAGCGAACGTAGACCAACAGTCCGTGCGGTATCGCCGTGGCCAGCATCGCGTAGGTCGAATAGAGATGAACGCTGCTCCAGGTCGCCGACATCGCGGTGCCGAAGACTCCCTGCCAGGTAACGACAAGGCCCGACACGGCACAGACCAGAAGCGCCACCGCGGCGACATACGCCAACAGAATCGAGTCCGACATGTTGTAGCTGCGATAGTCGAGCCAATGCGCGAAGAGGTACCAGGTGAGCGGGATCATCACCAATAGGCCGACGACGGTGTGCACGATCACCGTCCATTGGACCAGAGCGCTGAAGGCAGCGAATGTGATGACTAGCCCGGTCACCACCTCGAGCACCAGGCCGGCGAGACTCAGCCGCGTCAGCGTGGAAACCCAACCTGTTCGAACCAAAGTCCCTTGCTTGGCCATGCACTGCCTCCTCCGAGGAATTGTCACGAGCGTCCGCGACTGTAGGAGGACGCTGGCCAGCGCTCGGGCTCGGGCCTCAATCTGCCCAGTCCTCCCGGAGCGTGAATCGTCCCTACCGTCTCCGCTCCGGGGCCACGTGACAACACCCGATCGGGTAGACGGCCCGCCCCGGAGGGTGGGGCGCTCTAGTCGACCACACGGCTAGCTCATTCGGAACCGGACACGCTCTGCCCAGCGAGACCGACCCCGTACCGGCAGTAGCCCTGAGAACTCTGACGTCGAGCCAGGAGACCGAGGCCCTGCGACGAGTCGAGGGAATACCCGAGCCGGCCGATCCGAAGTCTCTGCAGGGCCTATTGCGGCCCCCTTCGGTACCCCCGTGCCGAGATACACTCACCTCTCCCATGATCGGCACGACACTCGGCCACTACAAGATCCTCGAGAAGCTGGGCCACGGTGGCATGGGCGAGGTCTACCTCGCCGAAGACACCAAGCTCAAGCGCCAGGTCGCGCTCAAAGTCCTCGGCGCCGACCTCTCCGAAGACGAGGAGGTCATCGATCGATTCCAGCGCGAGGCCGAGTCCGTCGCGGCGCTCAACCACCCCAACATCGTGACGCTCTACTCGGTCGAGCTCGACGAGAGCCCCAAGTTCCTGACCATGGAGCTCGTCGAGGGAGAGACTCTCGATCACCTGATCCCCAAAGACGGGCTCCCCCTCGAACGGGTCTTCGAGATGGCGATCCCTTTCGCCGATGCTCTGAGCGCGGCTCACGAGAAAGGGATCATCCATCGGGACCTGAAGCCCGCCAACGTCATGGTGACCGACGAAGGGCGGCTGAAGATCCTCGACTTCGGTCTGGCCAAGCTCCTCGATGAACCGTCGAGCGCGGGCCCGGCCGGCGAGCAGGATGCAACGATGGCTCTGACCCAGGCAGGCGTCATCCTGGGCACCGTGCCCTACATGGCACCTGAGCAGGTCCAGGGCAAGGACCTCGACCGACGTTCCGACATCTTCTCGCTCGGCGTCATCCTGTTCGAGATGGCCACCGGCAAGCGGCCTTTCTCGGGAGAGACTTCGGCCGACATCATCTCCTCGATCCTGCGCGACAATCCCGCTCCGGTCACCGAGCTCAAGGTAGACATGCCACACCACCTGGGTCGGATCATCCGACACTGCCTGGAGAAGGACCCCAAGCGCCGGTATCAGTCCGCTCTCGACATTCGTAACGAGCTCGAGGATCTGAAGCGGGAAGTGGACTCGGGGATCGTCCATTCCGAGACCTCCGCGATCACCGCCACACGGGGACCCCGACCGAGATGGCTGGCTCCGGCTGCCGTCGTCCTCCTCCTGGTCGCGGCATCGATCGGAGCCTGGAAGTTCTGGCCGTCCCAGCCTGACAGCGCCCCCGTGTCGGGTGGGCCTGCCTCCGCGCTCTCCTCGCAGCCGTCCGTCGCCGTTCTCTATTTCGACAACCTGTCGGGCAACGAGGAACTGCAGTGGTTGCGCAACGGCCTGACCGACATGCTGGTGACCGACCTCTCGCAATCTCCCGATCTTCGGGTGCTCTCGACGGATCGGCTCTACCAGATCCTCTCGGACATGGAGAAGCTCGACGAGCGTGTCACCTCCTTCGAGCTGGTCAGCGAAGTGGCTGAGAAGGCAGGCGCCGACACGGTGATCCTTGGCAGTTTCGCCAAACTGGGCGACACGATCCGGATTTCGATCAAGGTCCAGGAGGCTGCCACCGGCGAGATCCTCAAGGCCGATAGCGTCCTGGCGACCGCGCAGGAGGACATCTTCGCGCGGGTCGACGATCTCTCGCGCAACATCCGGCAGAGCATCGAGCTACCAACCGCTCCTCTCAGTGCCGATGACCGCAACCTCACCGATGTCTCGACCCAGTCGGTCGACGCCTACCGGGCCTTCGTCGAGGCCGAGGCGCTCCACTACCAGAGCAAGGACCTCGAGGCGATCGAGCTCTATCTCAAGGCCGTCGACCTCGATCCCACCTTCGCCATGGCCTGGGCCAAGCTCAGCACCGCCCACGGCAACATGGGCATGGCGGACCAGGCGGTCGAGTACGCCGAAAAGGCCCTCGAGTTCGTCGACCGACTCACCGAACCCGAGCGCGCCTACGTCGAGGGACGCTACTACGGGCAAACCCTCGAAACGCACGGCAAGGCGATCGAAACCTACTCGCGCACCCTGGCGACCTACCCCCACCTGACCAGTCTGTGGAACAACCTCGGAGTCATCTACTCCGGTCTGTGGATGCACGATGACGCCATCGAGGCCTTTGAACGGAGCATTGAGGAGGGCGACGACTTCCCGGGCACCCACTCCGGTCTCGCCGGCGCCTACTTTGCGAACGATCAGCCGCAAAAGGCCTTCGATCGGCTAGAGAAGTACCTGGGCGACCATCCCGAGAGCTTCTCGACGCTCTCGGCCTATTCCGGTCTCCTGGCTGCTCACGGTGACCTCGAGGCTGCAGAGCGGATGATCGCACGGGCCGAAGCCGCGCAACCGGGGTTCTTCGCGCTCCACTTTCCCCGCTACGCCATCGCAGTTCTCAAGGAGGACTGGGAAGCCGCCAGAGGACACGCAGAGAAGGTCGGAGAGTTGCCCTTCCCTTTCGCGAGATCCGCCGTTCTCGGCCTGAAGATCAACTTGCTTCTCGCCAGGGGCAGGCACGAGCCTGCAAACGCCATGGTCCAGCCTTCGATCGACGCATGGGGTGGTCCCAGCTTGGCCCGCGCCAACAGTCAGGTCGGCGCTGCCATGGGGTACTACGCCGCCGGTGAGTTCGAACGGGCCCTGAGCCACGCGAGGGCCGCTCGCGAGGAGGGACGAGGGCAGAACCCGGACTTCATCGGTCACGGCATCGAAGCTCTGGCGCAGGAGGCACTGGGCGACAGGGAGCAAGCCGACGCTCTCCTAGGAGAGCTCGCGACCCGGATCGAGCCAATGCCTGGAGATGTCATGAGATTCTGGCTCCACGAAGTCCGGGGAGGCCTGGCGATCCAGCGAGGCGAGGTCGCTTCGGGAGTCGCTGAGCTCGAGAGTGCCGTGGCTCTGCTGCCCGTCGCCGACTCCAACAGTCCCCGCGTGCTCTACGCCCTTGGCGAGGCCTACCTTCTCAGCGACAGGCCTGACAAGGCCGAAGCGGTATTCCGCCGGTTGCTGGCGCTGCGAACCGCCAGGGTCTTCTCGGCGGCCGAATACGTCAGCTGCCACTTCCAGCTGGCTCGATTGCTCCACGCCAAGGGCAGCACCGCCGAGGCACGCGACCTCTTCCAGACCTTCATCGACCACTGGGGCGACGGCGACATGGAACGGGGCTGGGTGGCCGAGGCACGCCGCGTCCTCTCCGAGTCCTAGTCGGGGTGGGTCCCTCTCCCGCCGGCCGCGGCATCCCTGGGCATCGAGCCTAGGTTGGAGGCAGGAGCTCGGACACGCGGCCTCGAACGAGTCGGCGCCCCGCCTGTAGGACCTCTTCGGCCTCGGCCGGCAGCCGGCTGAGGCCGACTCGACTCACGACCTGGTTGAGCCGCATGAGCAACCGGCGCGAGTCCGCGTAGTCCCGCAGGAACTCGGCCTCGAGGAAGCGCCCGATGAAATCCGCCAGTCTTGACACGGGCCTCTTCGCCATGGAGTTCACAGCCTGCTGGACCGACTCCGGATCCACGCTCCCGAGTTGGCGATAGTACTCATCGAGCCGCTCCGGATCCTCCTCGATCAGCAGGCCGTCCAAGAGCAACTCGGTCGAAATGTGACCGAGGAAGCCGGGGCGGTACCCGTTATCGGCCCCGAGGACGTGCCGAAAGGACTCAGCCAGATCGGCGCTCGTCTCGAGAAAGGCAGGACGAGCATGGAAGCGACGATCGTCCTCGAGGTGCTGGAGGACCCCGGCCGCGACCTCGGACTGGTTGGACACCTCCCCGGACGCGAAGGGCTCGACCCGCTCGGGCCGCATCCGCACCCTGCGGTCCGCCACGGAAAGCCAATCCGGCACGGCCGTCCCGGCCAGGAACCAGGGGTTCTCGACGAAGCGGAAGCCGTGAGCGAAGTAGTTCATCTCGCGAACCGTGTGCCGGAGCAGCTCACGGCAGGCCGGTCGGCTCTACCGACGCTGAAGAGTCGCCTCGAACCGCGGCTCGGCGTGGCGCTCGAGCGAATAGGTGAGACTCGAACCGTCGCCGGCCAATGTCAGCGTCCAGACGTTGGTGGCCGCCGCCGGGATGAGCTCGGCCGTCGCCTCGTCGGCGGGGAACGACTGACTCAGCGCCGTCCCTTCCCCGGTAGCCCACCCCCCGTACATGGTGATCTCGTCCGGCGTTCCGTCCGCGTGGCGATGGTCGTGCTTCAACAGGAGACCCGCCTCGCCAAAGCTGAGTATCCAGGTACGGGAATGATCCTCCCCTACTGCAAACGGAATCCTGATCTCGCCGGCTGAGCACTCGGCAATCTGTGCGACCAGATGTTTGCCGGCAAACGCATGCTCCGGATCGTCCGGAAAACTCATGGTGCCCTCGAAGCCGATGCCGCAAAGGTCCCCGACCGATTCGAAGAACGCCATCCGGGCATCGGCGGCTGCCGGTTCAACGGAGGAACCGTTCGCGACGAGAGACAGACCGAGAATCAGGCAGTAGACGGCAACAACAGGACGCAGGTTCATGTCGCGAGTCTATCTACGAATCCGGGAGACCGGGGAGCCGACTTCCGGAAGCGTGGAACGATCGGCGGACGCGGGCCTACTCGGTTGTCGCGTCCTCGAGCGCGTAGAGACGCTCTCTCCCCCGCAGGTAGAGCCGCCTCTCGACGAAAACCGGCGAAGCGTCTATCGGGTCATCGAGCTCGTTGAGGGCGAGGAGCTCGTACTCGGGGCCCAGCCCGATCACCGCTGTCTTGCCGTCGCGACCGACGACGTGCAGGCGGCCCGACGCGACCGCCAGAGACGACCAGACGCTGCCGAGACCCTCGATACGGGTCTCGTACTTGACCTCCCCGGTCCTCGCATCGAGGCAGGAGAGGATGTTCTTGAAGTGCTTGATGAAGTAGATGAGCCCTTCGCTGACGACGACGGAGGCCACGTAGGGGGTGTGTTCCTCGTGGCTCCACACCAGCGCAGACTTGCCCTCGAGATCGCCACCCTGCTCGCGGGCCAGTGCCAGGTCTACCGCCTGCAGCATCGTGCCGCGATAGCCGCTCGCGAGGTAGACAAGGCCACCATCGAGAACCGGCGACGGAATCGTATTCACCGTCATCCCGGCGAGGCTCCAGAGTTCCTCGCCCGTGGTGAGATCGTAGCCACGGCTCTTTCCCGTGCGGGGGAGAATCACCTGACCACCCTCCCCCTCCGGGACGATCAGCGGCGTCGCCCATGTCGTCACCTCGCCCGGGCGCTCGGTTCGCCAGAGTTCTTCGCCGGTCCGTGCATCCAGAGCCACGACAAAGGAATCGCCCTCGTGGTCCCAGGGCACGATGAGGAAGTGCTCGAACAGTGCGGGCGAAGCGCCTTCGCCAAAGCCTCGCCGCGTGACCTGGTCGCCGAGGTCCTTCTCCCAGAGCAGCTCGCCGTCGAGATCGTAGGCATAGAGCCCGTTGGAGCCGAAAAAGGCGAAGAGGCGCTCACCGTCGGTAATCGGCGAACCGGAAGCCCAGGACGACTCCAGATAGTGGCTCTCGTGAGGCACAGCCTGGCGCGCCGTCCTCTGCCACAAGACCCTTCCGTCCTCGGTCGACAGGGCCATGACCACAAAGGCCTGATCCACTGGCGCGACGTCCGGCGGCCACCCGCCGGACTCGCGGACTTCCGCAGCGGCCATCTTGTTCTCGGCGAATGCCTCCTGATCCAGGGAGACCGCGGACATCACGAAGATGCGATCGTCCCAGACGACGGGCGTCGACAGGCTGTTGCCCGGGAGGTCCACCACCCAGGCCACGTTCTCCTGCCCCGCATCACCACGCTTCCAGTGGAGGGGCGGATCGGCGTTCAGAGCCACCCCGTCGGCCCGAGGTCCGCGCCACTGAGGCCACTGCCGCGAGGTTCCGAGCGGCGCGGTGGTCGCCGTCCCGAGCGATGACCGGTACAGCATGTTCGGCGCGCCCGAACGCGCCGCAACGATGTCGAGAACCGCATCGCCATCGACGTCACCGATCGCGAGGCCATACATGGCCCCATTCCCATCGCCGAAACGCGAGAGGTCGAACCCGCCGGCTCCATCGTTGGTGAGAATGACTCCCGGCGAGTCCCGATTGCCAAGAACGACATCCGAGTCGCCGTCCGCATCCAGATCGGCCACGGCGATCGCGTACGCGACGCCGGTGCCGGCGCCAAGGGAAGACGATGCAGAAAAGGCGCCATCGCCGTCGTTCAGATACAGGCGTGCGCCCCCGGCCGCTTCGTCACCGAGGATGACGTCGATCCGTCCATCACCGTTCAGATCGCCGAGCGCCACCGCTCGTGTTCCCGAGACAGGTGGACCGATGGGCCGCCTGTCGTCGAGGCCGCCCTCGCCATCGTTGACGAAGACATAGCTTTGGCCGCCATCGCGATGCGGCACGACAAGGTCAACGAAACCATCGCCGGTGAGGTCGCCGGACGCGATGGTGGTCGCCGACTCGGTCGAGAGCACCTCGCAGGTGGCGAAATGCCCTTGACCGTCGTTGACGCAGATGTAGTTGGCGCTGAGATTGTCCGGGCCGCCGCGGTTGGCGACGACAATCTCAGGCCGCCCGTCACCGGTGAGATCGGCGACCGTGACGTTTCGCGTTGGCCAATCCGACTGCCCGAAGGTGCCCGCGAGCTCGAAGTGGCCGGCACCATCGTTGGTGTAGACCCGCTTGTCGTCGGGTCGATCGTTACCGACCACGAGATCCAGATCGCCGTCGCCGTCGAGGTCCGCCAGCGCAGCCGTGTAGGTGCGGTCCGCCTCGCCGCCGACCTCATGGCGCTCCTCGAATCCACCCTCTCCATCGTTGAGCAGAACAAAGTCGACGAGTGGCCAATGGCGCCCCTTGGCCAGAACGATGTCCAGGTCGCCGTCACCATCGAGATCGCCGAGACTGGCATTGGCGCTGGTTTCAGCCGCCTCCTCGAGCCGCGTCTCCAGCTCGAACAGCGAAGGTCGAGCGAGAGGATCGGCAGACTCGCCACCGACTGCGACGTCCGGTGGGAACACCGTGAACACCAGCGCGAACATGAGCGGCCACATGTCTCCCCTCCTCCTTCGATGACATTCCGAGCGATGGGCGTCGGGCGATTGTACGCTGAGGCGAGCACCTCGCCGACAACTCGACGAGAACCAGCCACGGACTAAGACCGAGTCCTGCACTCCGTCGGACCCGCAACGCTATTGCGCACCTTGCCGACGGTCGGACGCCACCCTTTTCTGTGGGACTGATCGACGTCGATCGCTTCAATGAGACGAGATCACCGCCCAACTCGGTCGAGGCGGTAAACGAGAGGTCTACCTCGCCCACACGAGTGGGTAGAGGGCGGCCCGCCCCGGGGCCTGTGGCCCCGGGGCGGCGATGGACAGACAATGAGTCAGAAGCCAAGGTGCATACTGCCGAGCCTGACTCTCGCGGGAGTGAGCCTCGGGTCACGCCCGAGAGGCCGGCTCGATCCACGGAGGTGAACATGGACGGGAACCTGGGCTGGCAGACGGCCAAGGAAGAGACGCTCACAACGTGGTTGAAGATCCGCCAAATGGTCGAAGACCCGGATGAGATCGAGCTCCTCACCGAGATCAACGCCATCTGCGCTCTGTGTGACTGCGCTCAGGCCGCTGAGCCGGAGGTCCACGGACGCTGCGAGCGCTGCCTCGCCTACCAGCAGTTCGGAGGGTGTCGCGGTATCAACGCCGAGATGACCGAACGGGTCGTCGAGGCCGACTGGCAGGGCCTGACGGCCATGGTTGACAGGTTCATCGCGAACCTGAGAACACTCGAGATACCGCACGAGCCGGCGGCGCCGGTTCACGACGTCGAGTCGGATTGAGCCAGCGAAGACCCACCACGATTGGCCACGATGATCTCAGCGCGCCCGTTCCCTGTGCTGCAATAGAGGAGTAGCATGTCTCACGACGTGACAGAGCCGAGTCCGGGCGAGACACGCGAGAGCCCGGCGTTGACGACGAAGCCCTGACAGAGAATCGAGGCGGCGATTGGCGAGAGTAGACAAGTACGTTCCCACGGCGAAGGAGCAGGCATTCCTCGACACGGTCGAGAACCCGAAGCACGACCGGCAGATCATCAACGGTCTGAATCCGTTCTTCGAAGACCGGGCGCCCGAGGACATGAAGACGTTCTACTCCCCCGGCGAGATCGCGGAGTTGATCAGCCTTCGGGGCACCCCGCGCGATGTCGAAGACCGCATGCCGGTGAAGATCACGCGCCACTACTTCGAGCTGGCCAAGCACAGTCAGCCGCTGCAGAAACTGGTCAAGGCGAGCAGCGACGAGACGCTGAATCTCGCGGGTTCGGAGGACCCGGGCTTCCAAATGGACTTCGCCCCGGTCGAAGGGCTCCTTCACAAGTACGAGATGGGCCTCATGTACGTGGTCTCGACTTGCTCGGCGCACTGCCGCTTCTGCTACCGCGAGGAGCTGATCAGCCAGAAGGAGATCGAGCGCCAGGACGGCTCGGTCGCCAAGAAGGGCCTCGCTCAGATCAACGAAGTCACGGCCTACATCCGCGCGCACAACCAGCTCGTCGAAAACAACGGCGGGATCCATCCTGAGTCGGGCCGCGAGAAGCTGCGCGAGATCCTGATGTCCGGCGGTGACCCGATGATGCTTCCCAACGGCAAGATCGCGGCGTGGCTTGCCGCCCTGGCGGAGGCGGAAATCGAGTCGATTCGTCTCGGCACGAAGGAGCTGGCGTTCTACCCACAGCGATTCGACGACGCCTTCTTCTCCATGTTGGACGACTTTCACGAGGCGTACCCGGATGTCGGCTTCCGCCTGATGATCCATTTCAACCACCCGGACGAATTCCTGGTCAAGGGAGCCGATGGCGAGTACCTGGAGAACGCCAACGGCTCGTTGAAGTGGCATCCCGACACCAAGGTGGCGATCGAGGGCCTCACAGCGAGGGGTTGGATCCACGTCGAAAACCAGGCTCCGATCATCAAGGACATCAACAACGACTCAGCCGCTCTCCGAGTCATGCAGCGGGCGCTGTACCGCGTCGGCGTCGGCAACCACTACTTCTTCTGCGGCCGCGACATCGTCGCCTACAAGGCGTTCAACGTCCCGATCGAAACTGCCTGGACCCTCCTGAACGAGTCGCAAAGAGGGCTGTCCGGCGTAGAGAACCACGCTCGCCTCTCGATTACCCACTACAAGGGCAAGACGGAGGTCGCAGCAGTCACCAGCGACCCGATTCCCGGTGTCCCGGGGACGGAGAACGGCGTGCTGATCTTCAAACTCCTGCGCAACGCCTTGGACGCGCCCGACCGCGGCAAGGTGTGCATCGTCGGCCGTAACCCGGAAGCCATCTGGTTCGACGACTACGCGGATCGCGTCATCTACGACGAAGCGGGCCTGTACGACTACGCGCGGGTCGAGAAGGCGCCGGTCGAGCTCGAGCTGCCGGTCGGCACGGCTACCGGCTCCTGAGCTGTCGCTGGGGCAACGCCTGCAGGGAGGATTGCGAACGGTGGAAGAGGCCAGTCGATGATCGACAAGAGCATCGCGAGCACCGAGGCTGCGGTCGCCGACATCTTCGATGGCGCCACCGTGATGGTTGGCGGGTTCGGCGAGGCGGGAAGCCCCATCGAGCTGATCCACGCGCTCATCGACCAGGGCGCCTCGGGGCTCACCGTAGTCAACAACAACACCGGTAGCGGCGAGGTCGGCCTGGCTGCGCTGATCATGGCGGGCAGGGTCGCCAGGATGATCTGCTCGTATCCGCGCACGACGAACTCGACGGTCTTCCCCGAGCTCTATCGCGCCGGGCGCATCGAGCTCGAGCTCGTCCCCCAGGGGACGCTGGCGGAGCGCATCCGGGCTGGAGGCGCAGGGATCCCTGGGTTCTATACGGCGACATCGGTCGGAACACCTTTGGAGGAAGGCAAGGAGCGACGTAGCTTCGGCGGCAGGGACTACGTGCTCGAAGCCGGGCTGACGGCAGACTTCGCCATCATCAAATGCCGGATGGCCGACACCCACGGCAACCTCCTTTACAACAAGACGGCGCGCAATTTCAGCCCCATCATGGCGATGGCCGCAAAGACGACGATCGTGCAGGCCGGCCAGGTGGTCGCGCCCGGCGATCTGGATCCGGAGAGCGTCGTCACGCCGGGCATCTTCGTCGACCGGATCGTCGAAGTCCCGAACCCGGCGTACGAGTCACAACTCGTCGCCAAGGGAGTGTCGTACCCGTGACCAGAACTCCCGTCTCCGACACGACCGGCTCCGGCACCCCCGTCATCGGGCGGAGCCGTGACGAGATGGCTCAGCGGGCCGCTCTCGACATTCCTGACGGCGCCTACGTGAACCTCGGCATCGGCATCCCGGAGCGTGTCGCCGGCTACATCCCCGAGGGCAGAGAAGTCATCTACCACACGGAAAACGGCCTCCTTGGCATGGGGCCGTCGCCCGCGGCCGGAAAGGGTGATCCCGAGCTGATCAATGCCGGCAAGCGCCAGGTGACCGTGGTCCCGGGCGCTGCCTTCTTTCATCATGCGGACAGCTTCGCGATGATCCGTGGAGGCCACATCGACCTCTGCGTTCTCGGCGCCCTGCAGATCGCGAGCAACGGCGACCTCGCCAACTGGTCGACCGGTGCACCGGATGCGATCCCGGCCGTCGGCGGCGCGATGGACCTCGTCGCGGGCGTCGAGACGATCTTCGTCATCACTCAGCACTGCACGCGGAACGGGGATCCCAAGCTCGTCGATGAGTGCACCTACCCCTTGACGGGCCAGGCGGTGGTCAACCGCATCTACACCGATCTCGCGGTCATCGATGTGACCCCCGATGGATTCCAAGTCGTGGAGCTCTCCCCTGGCGTCGACTACGACTACGTCGCCGAGCGCACCGCCGCACGATTGCTACCGATCGCACCCGGACCGCGGGGAACCGCGTCATGAGTACCAAGCTGTACGAGAGGGCCAAGCAGGTACTCCCGGGAGGGGTGAGCCGCAACACGGTCCTGCGCTCTCCCCATCCTCTGTACGCCGACCACGCTTCCGGGTGCCGAGTCACCGACATCGAGGGAGTCGAGCGAGTCGATTTTGCCAACAACATGGCATCGCTGATTCATGGCCACTGCCACCCTGCGGTCATCGCCGCGGTCACCGAGCAACTCCACAAGGGGACGGCATTCACCCTTGCCACGGAAGTCGAAGTCCGGTTCGCCGAGCACATGATCGGCCGCAACGACGGTTTCGAGATGCTGCGCTTCGTGAACTCGGGCACCGAAGCGGTCATGGGGGCCCTCAAGGCCGCTAGAGCGTTCACGGGGCGCGCCAAGATCGCCAAAGTGGAGGGGGCATACCACGGCCAGTACGACTACGCCGAGGTGAGCCAGACGGCGAATCCCGAGAACTGGGGAAGCGCCGAGCGACCTACGGCTGTGCCCGTCGTCCACGGGACACCGTCGGCGGTGCTCGGAGACGTCGTCGTCATCCCGTTCAACGATCCGGATCGAGCGATCGCGCTCCTGAACCAGAACCGTGGCGAGCTCGCCTGCGTGCTGCTCGACTTGATCCCCCACCGTGTCGGGCTGAACCCCGCGCAGCCGGCCTTCGTCAAAGCACTGCGCGAATGGACCCACAGCGACGGGGCCCTGCTCGTGCTCGACGAGGTGATCAGCTTCCGCTGCGAATACGGAGGCGCCCAGGAGTGGTACGGCGTGCAGCCCGATCTGACTTCGATGGGGAAGGCCATCGGCGGCGGGTTTCCCGTGGGTGCGATCGCCGGCAGCAGGGAGATCATGGAGGTCATGAACCCGCTTGCCGACCCTGTGCTGTTCCCCCACTCCGGAACCTTCTCGGCCAACCCGGTGACGATGACGGCGGGACTGACCGCGATGGAGGCGTTCGACAGGCCGGCCGTCGCGAGGGTCAATGCCCTGGCGAAGCGGGCGATGAACGGCATTGAACAAGCGATCACGCGGACCGGCGTGCCCGCCTGCGTCACCGGTGGCGGCTCAATGTTCAGGATTCACTTGAAGGCCCACCCACCGCACAACTACCGCGAGGCGTTCGCGACGCCGGAAGAGGCGAAGAAGCTCGAAGTCCTCCTCAACCACCTCTTCGACGAGGGCTTTCTGATGATCAACACCTGCTCGGCCGCAGTCTCGACAGCGATAACCGAGGTCGAGATCGACAGCCTCGTCGCTGCCATGGAGAGCGGCTTCTCGAAGATAGCCTAGGCGCTCTTCCTCCTAGCGAGAGAAGGCCAGCTCCGCCTCGACCCGGACCACGAGTCATCGTCGAGAACTGACCCGGGTCAACGAGCCCCTCGGGTGCGGCATGCCTCACGCCATCAGTCGATGGCACGTTGAGCAAGAGCGGAATCGCTCAACCCCCGGATTCCCCTGCCCTCACCTCGAAGTGGATAGGCTCGTCAGCGCACGGGTCGACGACTCCGTCCAGGGAGGCGCTAACCAGGAAGTCCTCGACGACCGAACGCGCGCAGGTGAACCCGGCGCCGTGGCCCGAGTTGCGCACGACGATGTGTCGGCTGTTGGGCAGACTGCGCTGGACCCGCTCGGCGGAGAGGTCCGGGGTCGAGGGATCGTAGTAGCCGGAGAGCAGCAGCGTGGGTACCGACGACTCGAATGCGCGGTACCACTCCTGGGAGGCCGCAGGCACAGGGAACGCCTCGCAAGCGCCGCGGTACTCGTCGACCAGATAGCTGCCGATGAAGGTGCCGCGCGTAGCCGCCTCAATGTCGACGGCAGCGAGACGAGGAATGTCCTCGGCGCAGTACGAAGCGATATGCAGGCCGACGGCAACCACGCCCCCGAGCAGCGCTCTGGCGCGGTCGTAGAGCGACTGAGCGAAGAAGGACAGATCGCCCGAACGCGCGGCCCGATGAATCTCCGCCGGCAGCTTCGCGGTCGCCCGGGAGTTGTACAGGATGCCGCGGACGGCATAGGCGAGATCGCCGGCGCCGACCTGAACCGTTGCCGGCGAACCGTCACCGGCGCTGATCACCGTCGACACCGGAGCCTCGGCGACGCTGCGCAAGAGCGCGTCGAAGTCTGCCGCCAGGGCGGGATACGCCCCAGCACAGTCGGGCTGCGACGTGCAGTCGTCGACCACTCGCTGCCAGGCTCGTTGGGCGTACTCCGAGAAGGGCAAGGGCATCGCGTAGTCGATCGGCGTCACGCCATCGAGCACCGCCGCGAGGACCCGCTCCGGATTCTCCCTGATGAAGGCTTGACCGATACGTGTCCCACCAGAGCCGCCCCAGATCACGATGCGCTCGTAGCCGAGCAAGTCCAGCACCTCGGCCACATCGGCGACGTACTCGGCAGTCGTGTAGTGGCTCGGGTCCGCGAACTCCAGAGTGCGCTCGTGACACTCCCGCATGCGCTCGCGGTTCCACAGGGCGCCGAACACCAGCGCAGGGTCCGAAGTCAGCCCTTCGAGGCAGTGCATCGCGTTGGATTCGCCGGAACCGCGCTGCCCGATGAACACCGCGTCGCGACTCTCCAGTACGCCCGGGTAGAGCTGGCTGGCCAAGGGAATCAGGGTCGTCGTCGCCTGCCCGGGCCCGCCGGGAAACATGACGACAGGCTCGGCTGCCGCTTCGCCGCGGCTCGGCAGGACGACGACACGGAGGCGGATCTTGCGACTCTCGGGATCGGCCCGATCCTCGCTCACCTCGGCCCAGCCGCACAGGGCCGACTCTCCGAACTGCTCCCCGCAGGGCTCCAGTTCAAGGGCCGAGCTCCGGCCGGACGTCACCACCAGCAATCCCAGGACCAGACCAAGCAACCTCGCTAGACGCATACTCCCCTCCTTCGGTGTTGAAGATACTTACGGTCGCTGCTCTGAAGTGTTCTGAACGGAAGCCCTGCCGCGCCAGGCTCGAGAGCCGCGGAAGGGCTTGCTACCTCTCACGGCGCCGCACGAGCAAGAAGAGGACGACGCCGGCGGCCATCGTCGCGAGGCCGGCCAGACCGGCGGCCGGTCGCTGACCGAGGGCGTGGACGATCATCCACAAAGAAAGCAGCGTGAAGAGCAACGGCGTCAGGGGATAGAGCAGGGTTCGGTAGGGTCGCTCGAGATCCGGCTCACGGCGCCTCAGCACCATCACACCGACCACGGTGAGGCCGGACGAGACCGAAAGGGTGAAGCCGATGTAGGTCAGGAGCGTCCCGAAGCTCGCGGTCGCGATCATCACCAGAATCGCCACGGTCTGAAGCGCCAGCGCGACGACGGGTCCACCCATCCGGGACCGACGGCTGAGCACGGCCAGCGCCGGGTAGTCGCGGCCCACCGACTCGTACACCCGCGGACCGGCCATGATCAAGGCGCCGACCGACGAGACGAGCGCCAGCGCGATCATCGCCGTGAGCCAGGATCCGGCGCGAGCGCCGAAGATCTCGGCCGCCGCCACATGACCGATCTCCAGCACGCCGGCCAGCTGCTGCGCCGGCGCCGAGGAGAGAAAGACGAGATTGAGGAGACAGTAGAGGACGACGACCAGGCCGGTCCCTGCGACGAGCGCCAGCGGGAGGTTGCGCCCGGGGCGACGAACCTCCCCGCCCAGGTAGACCGCACCGTTCCAACCAGCATAGGCGAAAGAAACGAAGATCAAGCCAACCGCGAAGGCGGGCGAGAAGGCCGCCTCGCCGAAGGCGGCATCCGCCCCGGCGAACACCAGCCCGACATCGACCTTGGCCAGACCCCCGACGATGAAGAGGACGATCAACGCGACCTTCGCCAGGGTCAGAACGTTCTGGACCCGAGCCCCGAGGGTCACATGCAGCGCGTGCAACGCCGAGAGCGCCACGGCGAGCACCGCCGCGCTCACCACCGGGTCGACCCCCGGTGCCAACGCGGCCAAATAGTGCCCGAACGCCAGCGCAGAGGCAGCGATCGGTGCCGAAAAGCCAACGACGAAAGAGATCCAGCCGGCCACGAAGCCGACCAGAGGATGGTAGATCCTCGACAGGAGCTGGTACTCGCCGCCATTGCGAGGCAGTGCCGCTGCCAGCTCGCCATAGGCAAGAGCGCCACAGAGGGCAACGATCCCGCCCACCAACCAAGCGAGCAACACGGCGCTCGGCGAGCGGATGTCCGCTACCAGGAACCCGGTCGTGGTGAAGACGCCGGTGCCGATCATGCTGGCGACGACCAGCAGCGTCGCGGTCAGTGCTCCGAGTCGGCGCGGCGGAGCCGCCAATCCCGGCGCCTCCGAATCGTCAGTATGATCCGCGTCGCTCTCTCGGAGGGGGCCGGTCATGTCTTCGCTGTCTCGGGCGCAGGCGTGAACGGCTAGGGGCAGGCGGCGGAGGGCGTCAAGACCGCCGTCCAACGCGGGCCGCCGGCGTTGGCGGACGCCGAGGTCGGGACGACCTGGACCGCGATCTCGTCCCCGGCGATCACGTCGACGCACCCCGTAGCGTCCAAACAGCCGGTGTCGACCCCGCTGATCGAGCACGTTATCGCCTGCGCAGCCCCGTTCTTGAAGAGCGTGAAAGCCCAGCTCCCGGCAGGTGGAGCCGAGGTGATGGCCCCGGAGAACGAGGTCAACGTGCCACTGACATCGACCCTCGACTTGACCTCGTCATAGGCCGTCCCCCGGAAGCCGTGGAACATGCCGTAGTAGTTGGTAGTCGCCATTCCCTGGAAGTTGCCCCAACCACCGCCGACGAGACTGGGACCGCCTTCGCCGCCAGAGCTTCCCTCGTTGTCGGCGTGGTAGTCGCACCCGGCGCTCCAGCATCCGAGGGCCAGAAGCGCCACGACCAGCGGCATCGTGGTTTTGCGGCAACGCGAACCAAAGTGTCTTCCGGCCATGCCGATCTCCTATCGCTGTTAGTCGTGGCTCGCGGTCACGAGCTCGCACAGCGAGAGTCTACAAGTCGAAGATCTTGAACGGTTCCGCCTGCGGCCGTGTAGCTCCTGTCGGCAAGGTTGAAAGCGAACGTACCTTCGGCTCCCGGCATCCCCTGGGCGCACGGCGACGGCGATTCTCCCGAGCTCAGTCGTCGAGGCTCTGCCACAGGACGTGCACGATCTTCCACTTGCCGTCGTACTTGGCGAGGTGAAAGTAGTCGACGCCCCAGGAAGCAGTGAGCTTGGCGCTCGCCGTCTGGTTCAGCACGTCGAGGATCTCCACCTTCTTCGGAGCGTCCGCAGGGGCACCGCCCTCGTCCGCGTAGTACTCGCCGGCCAGCCCGACGAGCTGCTCGTAGGTCATCGGGATCACCCGCCACTCGTCCTCGGGCGAACGCCGCGCGAAGCCGAACTTCTCGAGCTCCGGATGCACGCTGCGCTCGATCAGCTCGGGCTTCACCTCGTAGACACCTTCGACGTAGTCGAGGACGGCGCGTTCCACTTCCGCGTGGTCCTCATCGGTCTGTGCTGCGACGCTCGTAGCGCACACGACCAGCAGAGCGGCGACAAGACTCGAGAATGGCCTCATTTGGATCTCCTCGTTGCGGTCCGTTTTCGTCCGGGCAGTCTACCGGGCGAACCGATCGAGGCCCTGCGGCATGCTCAAGCCCTGTGCGCCATCGAGGGGCTATATGATGAGTAGCCTTCCGCTGATCCCGGAATGAGACACACCATCATGAACAAGACCCAGGTCATCGCACTCCTGAAAGAGAACCGCAACGAGCGGGGCATGGCCAACTGGAAGAAGGGCGGCCACGAGGACAAAGGGCTCAAGAGCTTCGGCATCGGCCTGACGATCCTGCGCAAGCTCGCCAAGCAGGTCGGCCGAGACCGCGCCCTGGCTCGCGAGCTCTGGGAGACGGACGTCTACGACGCCAAGGTCGTGGGACTGCTGATCGACGACCCCAAGCAGCTCACACGGGAGCAGGCGGAAGAGCAGGTAGAACACCTCGAAGGCGGCATGCTGGCCCACGTCTTCTCCTCCTGCGACGCCACGCTCGCCAAGGCACCCATCGCCTTCGAGATCGCCTGCGACTGGATCGAGAGCCGGGACAAGATGCGCAGGAGTTGTGGCTGGGGGCTGCTCTACGAACTCTCGAAGAAGAACCCCAAGGGGATGGACGACGCTTTCCTGCTGGGGTGCATCGACCGCGTGGAGAAAGAGATCGACGGCGAGCCGACCTGGGTCGGGATGGCGATGGCCGGCGCCCTGGTCGGTATCGGCAAGCGCAACAAGGAACTCAACCGGGCCGCGGTCCGGGTCGCGAAGAAGGTCGGCCCGATCGACTTTAGCGAAGGCAGCGGGCGCAAGTGCGATCCCTTCGATCCGCACAAGCACCTGACCAGCGACTACCTGAAGGAGAAGTTTGCACGCTAGCGCAGTAGCAAACTACGACCTCCCCGGGTCGCCTTGGTGACGGAATAGAATCGCCTCCAGGTTCAGCCTACATCTTCAACGGCGGAACCTGCCCCGGGCATCCGGCCCCGGAGGACATCAGGCTCTCGACTTCCGGCACTGGCATGGGACGCGCGAACCAGTACCCCTGGCCAAGGGGACAGTTCATGGAGCGCAGATGTTCCAGTTGTTCGGCGGTCTCCACGCCCTCGGCCACCACCCCAATCCCCAAGTTGCTCGCCATGCTGAGAATGGTCTCGACAATGGTGCTGGAGTCGTCGGGCTCGGCGATTGCGTCGACGAACGAGCGGTCGATTTTCAGCGAGTCGTAGCGGAAACGCTGCAGGTAGCTGAGCGACGAGTAGCCGGTGCCGAAGTCGTCCAGACTGAGCTGGACGCCGAGGCTCCGCAGCTTCATGAGGCGCGCCACTGCCTCGTCTCCATGGTCCATGAGGACGCTTTCGGTGACCTCCAGTCGCAGACTCGACGGCGAGAGCTGGGTCTCGGTGAGGATCCGCGTCACCTCCTCCACCGCCCCGTTCTGAGCAAAGAGCCTCCCCGAGGCGTTGACACTCATGAAGAGAGGCGGATTGGTCGGAAACATGGTCTGCCATTTCCTCGCGAGACGGCAGGCCTGCTCCAGCACGAACCAGCCCAGAGGGACGATCAGTCCCGTCTCCTCGGCGATGCCGATAAAGAGCGATGGCGGGAGGAGACCTCGCTCGGCGTGCCGCCACCGCACCAGTGCCTCGAAGCCCACGATGTTTCCCGTATCAAGCACGACGATGGGCTGGAAGTGCATGACGAAATCGCCGTTCTCCACGGCTCTTCGCAGCTCCGTCTCCATCTTCAGAAGTTGGACCGCCGACCGGTGCATCTCGTGGTCGAAAATCTCGTATCTGGCTCTGCCAGCAGCCTTGGCCCGATACATGGCGATGTCCGCGTCCCGGAGCATTCCGTCGGCTGTGGCCGCTCCTCCGGAGCTGAAGGCGATGCCGATGCTGGCGGTGACGAACACCTCGTGCCCGTCGATCAAGAAGGGCTCGGCGAGAGACTCCTGGATCCGCTGCGTGAAATGGACGGCCGCTCCCACGTCCCTCACGTTGGTGGCCAGCAGGGCGAACTCATCACCGCCCAGGCGCGCCACTGTGTCTCCGGGTCGCAGCAGCTCGCCGAAACGGCGAGCGATCCCCATGAGCAGACCGTCACCCACCGAGTGTCCCAGACTGTCGTTGATGTGCTTGAAACGGTCCAGGTCCAGGAACAGGACGCCGAACGGTCTGCCCCGACCGCGTCGCAGGGACGCCAGCGCCATGCTCGTCCGATCGACGAACAGAGCCCGGTTGGCGAGCCCGGTCAGCTCGTCGTGGAATGCGTCGTGGAGAAGCTGTTGCTCGGCCAGCTTGCGCGCCGTCACATCCGTCTGGGAGCCCGCCATCCTTAGAACCCGACCCTCGGAACTCCTCACCCCGGCGCCCCTCGTCAGCACCCAGCGAAGCTCCCCCGAGCGATGAACCATCCGATGCTCGAGCTCGAACTGGGCGGTTCCACTCTGAAGGTGGGCCTCGAAAGCAGACTTGAGTGTCTCCCGGTCCTCCTCGTGCACCAGAGCGTGCCAGTCCTCGAGCCGGCTACCGACCTCGTCGTCGCGGTACCCCAGCATCGCCTTCCAACGGGGTGACAGGTACACCTCTCCGGTCTCCAGGTCCCAGTCCCAGAGGCCGTCGTTGGCTCCGCGGACCGCTAGGGCGTAGCGCTCTTCGCTGAGCCTCAGTGCCTCCTCTGACTGGTGGCGCTCCATCGCGTAGCGAATGGCGCGGTTGAGCAGGCGGGCATCCACGTGCCGCTTGACGAGAAAGTCCTGAGCGCCCTCCCCGACAGCCTGCGCCGCGATCTCGTCGTCTTCCAGGCTGGTGAGAACGATGACGGGGACTTCCGGACGAGCGTCACGCAATGTGCGATACGTGCCTATTCCCTGGCTGTCAGGAAGCGAGAAGTCCAGGAGAATGATTTCGACCCTGTTGCCGTCCAGAAACTCCAGCGCGTCAGACAGCCGGTTGCAGTGCTCCCAGCGGAGGGAGCCTCCAGAGCCGCGCTCGAGAAACGTGCTGATGAGGTGCGCGTCTGCAGGACTGTCCTCGACGAGCAAGACGTTGGCAGGTCTGTCTACAGGCATCCCTAGCTCTCCTCTCCGCCCGCATCCTGGGTGGCCGGCCGATTCGAAAGGGTCAGGTGGAAAGTGGATCCTCGGCCCGGTTGCGATTCCACCCAGATGCGCCCTCCGTGGCGCGCGACGATTCGGCGGCACACTGCCAGGCCAATGCCGCTGCCCGGATACTCAGACTCGGTGTGCAAACGCTGGAACATGACGAAAATACGCTCCGCGTCCTTGGGATCGATACCGATGCCGAAGTCCTTGAACCAAATGTGCCAGTGGTCCGCCAACTCCTCAGCCGATACCAGGACTCTGGGAGGAGAGGCCTTGCGGAACTTGAAGGCGTTGGACAAGAGGTTCTGGAAGAGCTGTTCCATCTGAGACTCGTCCGCCATGATGGTGGGAAGCGAATCCCAGACCACCTCCGCCGACAGCTCCTCCTTGACCTCGGCCAGCGCCTCCAGGGCCCGTTCCACGACGAGCCCGAGATCCACCGAGGCAAAGGCTCCACCCTTGGTCTCGATCTGCGCCAGCCCGAGGACGCCATCCACCATCCCCTCCAGGCGAGTGGCTCCACGTCGGGCGTGGTCGAAGAACGTCAGGGCCTCCTTGCCAAGGGACTCCCCCGCTTCATCTTCCAGGAGATCCAGATACCGGATCACCTGAGTGAGGGGCTGGCGCAGATCGTGGGACACGACGTATGCCATCTCCTTGAGTTCCTTGTTGGAGCGCACGAGAGCCTCCGTCCTGGCTCTCAGTTCCCTTTGACTGGTGTGAGTATCGGAGACGTCCTGGACCATTCCCTGAAGCTGCCGGCCACCGCCGAACGCACGATCCGGGGCAGTCCACGCCGCCAGACGCACCCAGGTGGTGCCACCGTCCGCTCTTCTGAGCTGAGGTTCGGTCACCAGAACTCCGGACGTGTTCTCCAACCGGGTGAACCAGCTCTCCGCCTCCTGCTGCGAGGCGAAGATCTTCTCCAGCGATCTCTGGGTCAGATCCTGAGCACCTTCAAAACCCAGCAGCTCGGCCAGCGCTGGATTGCCCTCCAGGATCGTTCCGTCGAGGGAGGCGACAAACAGGCCCACAGGCAGGTCATCGATCAAGTGGCGGTACGGAGCCTCAGGCGAAGCCACGGCTGCTCGACGCCGCGCTCGAAAGAGCGTGGAACGAATGACGTCGGGCAGGCCGGAGAAACCGGAGCTGGTCTTCGGCACGAGCCCGTCGATCCCCAGGTGGAGGACCTCAGAAGCAACTTTCTCGAGAGGCTCGCCGGTGACGATCACCACCGGGCAACCCGGCTTGAGATCCCGCATGAGCCGCACCACGTCACTGGCCTTGATCCACGGCAGCTCGTTCTCCGTGAGCACAATTCCAAACTGCCCGGTGGTCATGATCCGAGCGAACTCGGCAGCGCTGCCAGCGACCTCGAGCTCCACCCCTCCGAAAGCACCTTCGAGCACCACGGACAGCAGGTCCCGATCGCTCTCGTCAGCGTCGATCAGGAGCACTGGGGGAAGCAGGCTCATCGCTCCACCGAAGAGTTCGCCGCGTGGGGATTCGCTCTTACGGCTGGGAGGGGGCCAGAAAGCACAGAGTGGCGGTCCTTGGGGTCACGCAAGACTAACACTGGACTGTGTAGAACTCCACAGATTCGGACTGGCGAGGCGGGACAGATCCCGACCCCTTCCGGCGACAGCGGCTCTCGAAGTTCAGTGCGCTGCCATCTGCTGCTGCCTGTGGATGTTTGTTGTGCCCAGTGTGCCAGGAATGTGCCACGGAGCGAAGGAAGCTCGCAGGGCTGAGTCGTGGCCTGCGCCTCACTCTTCGCAGGCGGTGTTGAGGTCGAGCCGGAGGTGGATCTTGGCCGTCTTCCCCTGCCGCTCGCAGACCCTCGCCCCGGACCTCCGCGATCAATCGCGGCCCTCCCGGGGACCTGGCGCTCTGGAGGGCGAGCACCTCGAGGTCCACGGAACCGGTATAGACGTCGAAGAGGTTCGCCGTCTGCAGGTACTCCACCCAGGCTTGAAACGAGCCGGGCGCCTTCAAGGGCTCGCCCAGCGAGATGACCACCGATCGCTCCGCGTCCCGGAACGTGGGGCATCGGATAGCTCGAGCTTCATCCCGTAGTCGCCATCGCAGGTGATCTGGGCAGCCGCAGACTCGTTGTTCTCGTTGCCCGCGAACTCCTCCTCCAGATCACCGGAGACCTTGCCCCAGAGGAATCGGACGCCATCGCGACCCAGTGAGAAGGCTCACGGCCCCGCGTAGTACGTCGGCGCCCCCGGTCCCACCGGCAGTCCGAGCCCGAAGACCCAGATGTAGAACAGCAACATCCAGCCGATGAGGAAAGTGACCGAGTAGGGCAGCATGGTGGCGATCATGGTGCCAAGGCCGAGGTCGCGCTTGTACTTGGTCGCCATCGCGAGGATGAGGCCGAAGTAGCTCATCATCGGGGTGATGACGTTGGTCGATGAATCGCCGATGCGATAAGCCGCCTGGATGACCTCGGGGCTGAAGCCGATCGTCATCAGCATCGGTACGAAGATCGGCGCCGTCACCGCCCACTGGGCACTCGCCGAGCCGAGCATCAGGTTGACGAAGCAGCACATGAGGATGAACGGCGCGAAGACGAGCGGGTTGTCGAGGCGCATCGCGACCAGCGCATCGGCGCCGAGGACGGCAAGGATGCGGCCCAGCCCCGAGTAGGCGAAGAACGCGACGAACTGCGAGGCGAAGAAGACCAGGACGATGTAGAGCCCCATGCTACGGATGGCGCCGGCCATCGCGTCGATCACGTCACGGTCGTTCTTCATCGAACCGATCACCCGACCATAGACGAAGCCGGGGACGGCGAAGAAGATCAGAATCAGGCTGACGACACTGCGCAGTAGCGGTCGGAACGCCTCGGCGCCCGCAGCGGCCGGATCGGGGTTGCGCATCACGCCAAAGCCGGGAATCCAGTCGAGCCAACGCAAGAACTCCGGCCCGGCCAAGACGACGAACCCACAGCCCACGAGCAACGCGCTGAACCCGGCCCAGCCGAGGGCCTTCTTCTCCTCCGCGCTCACCCGCTCCATGGAGACCCGCTCGCCCAGAGCCTCGGAGGCGTCGGACTCGTTGTAGTCGCCCAACCTCGGTTCGACGATCTTGGCGGTCACGTACCACCCGATGGCGGTGATGACGAAAGTACTGGCGATCATGAAGTACCAGTTGACCGCCGGATGCACCTCGTAGACCGGGTCGATGATCCGCGCCGCCTCCTCGGTGATGCCCGAGAGCAGCGGGTCGACGGTACCGATCAGCAGATTGGCCGAGTAGCCGCCCGACACACCCGCGAACGACGCCGCCATGCCCGCCAGGGGATGCCGGCCCAGCGAATGGAAGATCGCCATCGACAGCGGGATGAGGAGGACGTATCCCATCTCGCTGGCCGTGTTGCTGATGATGCCGGCGAACACCACGACCACGGTGACCAGGTTCCTCGGCGCGCCGAGCACCAACAACCGCACCGCGGCAGTCAGCAGCCCGGAGCGCTCGGCGACGCCGACGCCGAGAATCGCCACCAGAACCGTGCCCAGGGGCACGAAGCCGGTGAAATTCGTCGTCAGGTTCTGGAAGATCCAACGCACCCCCTCGCCGCTCATCAAGCTCTGGACAACGAAGATCTCCCCTTCGTGGCCCGGCCGCGGGTCGGCTACCTGCAGCCCGAAATAGGCGGCGAGACCGGAGACGACCGCCGCGCCGAGGGCGAAGAGCGCAAAGAGACTGACGGGATGCGGCAGCAGGTTGCCGAGCCACTCCACGAGCGCCAGCAGGCGCCCGATACGCCCCGACGGGGCGTCGGTCGACTCGTCCGTCGAGTCCTCGGCGTCTGCGGCGGCCAGTTCCTCTTCGGTCGAGGGGGCGCCGGGCGATTTGGGCGGTGTCGGCTGTTCCGAGTCCATCGGCGGATGATGCCATGGATGCCAGGACCTTCGCGGGAGCTCGTGCCCGCGGGGGGGGGCGCTTTGTTGGCCGCTACTGCCGCCTGCGGACACTTGTTGTGCCCGAGTGTGCCAGGAATGTGCCACGGAGCGGAGCAAGCTCGGAGGGCAGAGTCGCCGCCTGCGCCTCACTCCTCGCAGGCGGTGTTGAGGTCGAGCCGGAGGTGGAGACTGGCCGTCTTTCCGCCTTGGGTTTGCAGAGCCTTTCCCCGCACCTCGACGATCAATCGCGGCCCTCCCCGGAGACCCGGCGGTGTGGAGAGCGAGCACCTCGAAGTCCACGGCACCCACATAGACGTCGGAGAGATTCGCCATCTGCATGTACTGCGCCCAGGCTTGATACGAGCCGGGCGCTTTCAAGGGCTCGCCGAGCGAAAGGGTCAGCGACCGTTGATTCCCGACGACTGGGACTCCCTTCACAGGAGACGGCTCATGAGCGGCTACTACAGTCGATCGCGATCCAGTTGCCACTGGACCAGCAGAACGTGCTGCTCGACGATTCGGCTGCTACCGATGAGCCTCAAGCTCCGTAGATTGGCTCATGAGGCCAATCACCATGAGCACTGCTCTGAGAGTCCATATCCCCATCCTCGCCACCCTCGCGCTGTTCGTGGTCCCCGTGAGAGGTGGCGAGACCCTGATTCTCGCCAACGCTCGGGTAGTCGACCCGGTCACCGCCACGATCAGCTTGACATCCGTCTCGGTGGTCGACGGCCTGGTCGCTGAGCTCGACGCCTCTGCAGCGGAGACAACGACCTTCGACCTCGAGGGCCGGTGGCTCGTCCCCGGCTTCCACGATCTCCACGTCCATGCCTACGGCAACGCCAATCCTGCCGGACCGCCCGAGATCATGGGCATCGATGGGGTCGCACGCAGAATGCTCGCGGCAGGCGTTACGGCCTTCCTCGACCTTGCCAACTTCGAGAAGTTGATCTTCGATCTACGTGACGAGCAGCGCACGACCGGCGTCGAAGGAGCCGCGATCTACGCCGCCGGCACCAGCTTCACCTGTCCCGGGGGGCACGGAACGGAGTATCCCAACCCGGCGCGCGTCGTCGAGAGTCCTGCTTCGGCCGAGCGTTCCGTCGGCGAGTTGCTCGCCCGCCGACCCGACGTCGTCAAGGTCATCTATGACCCGTCGAGCCCGAGGTTCCCCTCCATGGACTACGAGACCCTGTTGACGCTGACCAGCACGGCCAGCGCCGCCGGCGTCGCGGTCGTAGCCCACATCGACAGCTGGCAGGACGCTCTCGACGCGGCACGAGCTGGCGTGAGCGCGATCACTCACGTGGACAGCACGCCCGTTCCAGCGGGCCTGATCGAGCTACTGCTCGAGCGGCGTGTAGCAGTCATCCCTACTCTCGCCGTCCAAACCGAGCTCGCGGGCCTACTCGCCGATCCGAGCACGCTCGACGACGCGCTCCTGCGCCGCTTGGCCCATCCCGAGCTCATCGCCGCCTACCGCGACCCGCGGCCCATAGAGCAGCGCTTCGCCGGATGGCTGGAGGACCAACGCGCGGCGAGGGCAGGTTATCTAGCGGCGGCCGCCGCCTTCGTCGAGGCCGGTGTCCCCGTCCTCGTCGGCACCGATGCCGGCAATCCGGGCACCTTCCAAGGCTACTCGGTCCACCGCGAGATGGCCCTCCTCGTCGAGGCAGGGCTCACACCCTGGCAGGCCCTGCGCGCCGCAACCGTCGACGCCGGTGAATTCCTCGGTCGCTCGATCGGCTTCAGCCCGGGCAGCCAAGCCGACTTCGTCGTCCTAGACGCCTCACCGATCGAGGACATCACCAACACCCAACGAATCCACGCGGTAGTCCAGGCGGGCCACTGGATCCGCATCGACGACCCTTCGGAGACCCCATGAGGAGCGTCCTCTTACTGGGCCTCCTGTCGCTGGCCCTCTGCCGCTCCGCCGAAGGCGAGTCGCTCGCCGTCGACGGGCTCGTCACAGCCATCTCGGGTGCGGCGCTGTCGCACGTCGAGATCTGGGTGGAGGGAACGGACAAGCGCGCCAAGAGTGGCTCCGACGGGCGATACCGTCTCGAAGTCGAACCGGCCGAAGCAGAACGTGTTCTCCTTGCCGTCCACTCGGGCTTCGAGCCTCACAGGGTCGTGCTCCCGAGTCGAGCAGGGCAGCTGACGGTCGACATCATCCTGGCACCTTCGCCGATCCGCGACTTCATCACGGTCCAGGCCCGCGTCAGCGAGGAGGAGCCGACCCTCCAGCGACTCGAGTGGCTCGAACTCGTATCCACCGCCGGCACCCGGGCCGACCCACTCCACGCCGTGCAACTCCTTCCGGGCGTGGTCAGCGTCGACGAGGGTGCCGGGCTCTTCGTTCGCGGCGGCGACGCCGGCGAGACCGCCGTCTACTACGATCGCGCGCTTCTCGACCATCCCTTCCAGTTCGAGACGCCGACTGGCGGGTACTCGAGCTCGGTCGGCGCCTTCGCTCTCTCCGGCGTGAGCCTGAGCGCCGGCGGCTTCCCTGCCCGCTACGGCAACGCGCTCTCGGCGGTACTGGAACTCGAAGGGCGCGAGCGGCCAGAACGGTCGAGCACGCAGATCAATCTCGGGCTCGCAGGGGCCTCCGCTGGAATCGAACGCAGCTTCGGTGAGAGCTGGAGCCTCCGGGCCGCGGCGAACCGCACCGACATCAATCCTCTCGTCGAGCTCAACGACCCCGACGTCGAGTTCCTGGAAGCCCCTCACGGTTGGGACACCAGCCTGTCGCTCTTTCGGACGGGCGGTGACGGAAGCGGGTTACGAATCGACGCCCTGGTCCGACGATCGGCCCTCGAGTCCTCGCTCGAGAACCGCAACTTCGTCGGCCTGCTCGACAGCGCGACGAGCCACCGGCTCCTGGCGACGACCTGGCAGCGCGAGGTAGGTGGGACCGGCGAGCTCTCCGTGACTACGGCCTGGTCGGACTTCGAGGACACCGTGGCCATCGGCCGGCTCGACATCGCCTCGCGCGAGCGCTCACTGCGCTCGAGGGTCGACTTCGAGCGGTCGGTGGGTCGATGGCGCGGCCGGCTCGGCTTCGAAGCCGAGCTGGAGCGCCACCGATCGGTCGGCCTACTCCCCGAAGTGGGTGGAGACTTCGAGGGCGATCAGGGGCTCCAGATCTGGGACAACTCCGCGGAACGACGGCGCACGGGCGCCTACGGAGAGCTCTGGCGCCCCATCGGGCTCTGGCAGCTCCGCTTCGGCTTGCGTGCCGACCGGTCAACCGAGCCCGACGATACGACTCTCGAGCCGCGCCTCGATCTCGTCCGTACACTCGGTACGCGCCACCGGTTGCACGCTGCGATCGGCCTCTACCGCCAGACGCCGGAGTTCGAGTACCTGAGCGAAGCCGTCGGCAATCCCCTCCTCGAGCTGCCGACGGCCCGACACCTGGTGGTTGGCTATGCCTTCGGCGAGGAGCGTGGCCCCCTGCACTTGCGTCTCGAACTCTACGACAAGGTCTACGACGACCTGCCAATCGAGAGCGAGACTGTCGGATTCACTTCGACCGGCGACGGCTTCGCCCGCGGCCTCGACCTGCTCCTGCGGATCGACCGACGACCGGCATGGAGCGGTTGGCTGGCCTACAGTCAACTCGACGCCGAGAGGCTCTACACGCCCTGGCACGAACGTGGCCTCTACCCCATTGCGACCGAGTCCTTTGCACCCACCTTTGCCGTAGACCACACGCTGCAGGCAGTGTTCGACAAGGACCTCCCTGCGGCCGTCTCTCTCAGCGTCGGGCTGCGGCTGGCCACCGGAGCGCCGTTCACACCGGTTCTTTCCGGCGAGCTCCAGGATGAGATCTGGATCCCGGTTCATGGGCCGATCAACTCCGAACGGCTGCCGGCCCGAGCACGGCTGGACCTCAGCCTATCTCGGCCGATCGCCGTCCGAGGCGGGTGGATCACGCTGCTTCACGGCGGCGTAACCAACCTGCTCGACCGCCCTCAAGTCACTCGCTACGTCTATTCGGAAGACTTTGGCACCCGTCGGGAGGCCCGCACCGGATTCGGTCGGGCGTTCTTCGTCGGCGTCAGTCTCGTTCAATAAGAAACAGGAGATCCGCGATGTTGAAGAAAGCTCTCTCACTCACCCTGTTGTTCACCGCTCTCCCCGCTCTTGGCCAGCCGCCCACGCTCCAGACGGAGGCGATCGAAACGCGCCTGGAGCATGCCTCTCGCAAGGGTCTGACCTCAGAACTGCGCGAGCTGGCCGCCAGCCTGCGCCTCGAGGTCGAGGAGGATCCGGGCAATCGCGCGGCCCGATACAACCTCGCCTACGCTAGCTGGAGAATCTGCCAGCAGCTGATGCCCGAAGTCGACGCTGCCGAGCAGAGAGACGCCGCTCTGACTGAAGCTCGTGGACAGCTCGAAGCAATCGTCGAGATCGACGGCAAGGACGTCGAGGCGCTCTCGCTCCTCTCTGCGGTCCTCGGCCAACTCATCGGCGAGAGCTCGATTCGCGGGATGACGCTGGGCCCACGCGCGGGCGCCTACATCAGCAAAGCCGCTCGCCTGGACCCGGACAATCCCCGCGTCGCCCTGCAGCAAGGAGTCAGCGCCTTCCACACCCCCGGCCTCTTCGGCGGCGGGCTGGACAAGTCGCGCACCTCCCTCGAGCGTGCAGCCCTTCTCTTCGCACAGCAGGAGACGACGAGCTGGCCCGACTGGGGTGAGATCGACGCCCTGACCTGGCTCGGTCAGGTCTATGCCAAACAGGGCCTCATCGAAGAGGCGCGGGCCACGTACCAGCGCGCACTCGCCTTGGAGCCCGACTCCGGTTGGGTCCGCTACGTGCTCCTGCCGCAGCTCGAACGCGAAGCCGGATGAGCCCACGACATATGCTAGCCAGGTGACACGGAAGATGAGCGATCGCAGCCGCACTCTCGCCGCGGCCTTGAGCCTCTGGGCCCTGGCCTCCGTACTCCAGGCCCTGGTGCTGACCATTCAGGAGGCCATGCCGTTCCGCTTCGCCGTGTTCGGCATGGCCCTCAACTTCGGGACGCTCGGCCTCCTCATGGTGCCCGTCTGGTTTCTCGCTCGACGCCTCCACCACAGCCCCTTCGCCTGGTGGGCCCGAGGTCTCGCTCATGTGGCCATGGGCCTGGTCGTGCTCGTCCTCTGGCAATCGGCGGGCCTCTACGGTCTCTACCAGAGCGGAGGCCAGGCGGCACTCGACGACACCCTCGGCACCGCCGGTCTCTGGCTCCTCGTCCAGTCGGCCCTCATCTACACGGTCACTGTCGTAGGGATCGTCGCCGTCCAGACCGGGCGTCGGCTACGCCGCCAGCGCGAGCGCAGCGCGGAACTTCGGCTGCTGGCCAGGGAGTCCGAGGTACGTGCCCTGCGTTCGCAACTGCGCCCCCACTTCCTCTTCAACGTCCTCAACTCGATCTACGCACTCATCCCGAGCGACACGGCCAAGGCCCAACGCATGGTCGAGCTGCTCTCCCAGCTGATGCGCGACACTCTCGAGCTCAGCGACCAGACCTCGATCTCACTGGCAGAGGAGATCGAGCTCGTCGAGCGCTACCTCGAGGTGGAGGCCCTGCGCTTCGGCGACCGGCTCGCCGTGGAGATTCGGTGCGCACCGGACACGGCGCAAACGCCCGTGCCTCCGTTCATCCTGCAACCGTTGGTCGAGAACGCGCTCAAGCATGGCGTCGGCGCTTCCGGGCGAGGCGTGCGCGTCAGTCTCACCGCACAGGCCAACGGAAGCGCGACCGCGATCACCGTCGAAGACGACGGGCCGGGAGCGGACTCGCCAGGCGGAGACGGCCAGGGACGGGGCCTCGAGATCACACGGGCCCGCCTCGACGGCTTCTACGGCGAGGCAGCTACGCTCATCGTCGGCCCAGGCGCCGACTGCGGCTGGCGTGTCCGACTCGAACTTCCTGGAGCTCTTCCGGCGGACGCACCATGAGCTCGCCCGTACCCACTCTCGTCGTCGACGACGAAGCGCCGGCCCGCGGCCTGATGGAGTCCTACGTCACCCAACATGCAGGCCTCGAGCTTGTCGGCAGTGCCACGTCCGGATCCGAGGCTCTGCTCGAGATCGAGCGCCTGCAACCGGCGCTCGTCCTCCTCGATGTCGAGATGCCCGAGCTCGACGGCTTTCAGGTCCTCGAAGAGCTCGTCGATCGGGACGCCGCACTCCCAAAGGTCGTCTTCGTCACCGCCTTCGACCGCTATGCCGTTCGCGCCTTCGACGCGCAAGCGGTCGACTACCTTATGAAGCCTGTCAGCGCCGAGCGCTTCGAGCAGGCAGTCGAGCGCTGCCTCGAGCAGCGCGATCCCGTGAGCCCAAGCGTCGAGCGACTACTAGAAGACGCCCTCCAGCGCCCACCCAAGAGAATGCTCATCCGCCACCAGGGCCGCATCGTCCCGGTGCCCGTCGAATCCATCGATTGGATCGAGGCCGAAGGAGACTACGTCCGCATTCACCTCGGCGATCACGGCCACTTGGTGGAACGCACCCTGCAGGCGATGGAGAGCCTGCTCGAGCCACGCGACTTCCTGCGCATTCACCGCAGCGCCCTGGTCAACCTCAAGCGCGTGCGCGAGCTTCGATCCGCCGGGAGCGGACGGTACAGGCTCGTGCTGAAGGACGGCACCGAGCTGTTCGTCAGCCGCAAGTACTCGCCGCGGTTTCGAGGAGAGTTGCTGTAGGTTTGCGGAGGAGACAGCGGAAGCGCGGGAGAATCGCGCTCCAAGGCCCGCCGCAGGCGACGATGCACTGACCCGGGACCCTCCGTGGCCGACTGCCGCGGAGCAGATTGCGGCAGCGCAGGGGAATCGAGTCCCCCCTGGCGGAGCGCTCATTAGCCGAACAACGGTACTGAAGAGCGCCTCCGGCCATACCCCGTCGACGCGCCACACCCAACCACTTCATTGCAAAGAAGTTACGTCACCGCTTGGTGCTGTCGAGTTCGACGGGAACACGCAGATCCTGAGGACAGTTGGTTCGCAAACGCGGTTCGATTGACACTGTCCTAGCGTCGCATGGAATCGACTAGAGAATGGCGGAAACGCATGGGAATCGAACCCACCCTCGCCGAGCATTCACTCACCGAACAACGGTTTTGAAGACCGCGGGAGGCACCAGCCCCCGAGCGCTTCCGTGCCGGGATTGTAGCGCTCCCGGTCCCGCCAATGCGAGAGGCGGGGCGATGCCGCCTGCAGGCTTCACGCCCCCCTTCCCGGGCGGTTGGAATGAGTCGGAGTTGAAGTAAAGTTGTGACGTTCTGTGTGGTCCTAGGGCCCGTTCCATGTTCAAGGGAGGCGATGATGAGTAGCTTGAAGACACGGATGATGTGGATTGTGGTGTTGAGTCTGTCGGTGGCCGGCGCCGGGGCTCTGGTGGCGCAGGAGTCCCCCAACGACGAGCCCGGCACGAACGCCACGCTCTTCGACCGCACGGACTCGGGCAACGTCCAGCAGGCGGCTGTCATGGCGTTCGGAGCCGGCGAGCGCGAACTCAAGCGGGCGCGCAAGCTCGGGGAGAAGCTCGATTCGCTGGATGCCAAGAAGCGGGAGTCCTCGGAGAAAAAGCTCGTGAAGGCCTACCAGAACGCGGTGGGTTCGTTCCAGGAGGCAATTCGCAACAACCCCAAGATGGTCCAGGCGTACATCGGGCTCGGCCAGGCTCTGCGGGAATCGGGCAAGATGGTCGAGTCGCTTCAGGTGAGCGCCAAGGGGCTGCAGGTCGCACCCGAGGACGACGATCTCTTCACCGGCTGGGCCGAGTCGATCATGGAGCTGAACATGCTCGGCGATGCGGTGCAGGCATACGGCACGTTGAAGGAGAACAACCCGGCGCGCGCCGGCCTTCTGATGGGCGTGATGAAGGGTTGGGTCGAGAAGCGCCGGGTCGATCCGGGGGCGCTCAGTGCCGAGGACGTCGAGAAGCTGGCCGGCTGGATTGCTCAGCAGGAAGCGGCAGGCTGAGGATCAGGCCGCGCGGCGACGACGATTCCCGTTCGGACGCTCGCTGACGTAGTCGACGACACAGCTGACGACGCGAGCGTCGCGAACGATGCGACGATGGCTCAGGCCTTCGGTCAGGTGCAGCTTGGAATCGGGCCAGAGTTCCACCAGACGCTCGACCTCGGCGACGCTGACTTCGAGATCGCTCGGATCGTGGAGGGCCAGCAACGGCTGCTCCAGGCAGGCGGCGTAACGCGTCGGGATGAAGTCGTCGAAGAGGATCCCGTAGCGCGCTTCGATCACCCGCTGCGCATCCTCGATAACGTCACTCGAGAGCCCGATCATCTTGCCGACGATGGGTAGATAACTACCCACATCGTCCGGCGGGGCGAGGTAGGCCATCCTGCCGATGTCGGCGCCGCGGCTCGCCGCGACGGTCGTGGCAGCAGCGCCCATCGAGTGCCCGACGACGGTGTGGACACCTCCGAGCCAGTCGACGACGCGCTCGACGGCTTCGACGGCGTGCACCAGTCCGGCCTGGCGACCGGTCGATTTGCCGTGCGCCGGCAGGTCGAACCAGTTGACCTCGAAGCCGGCGCGGACGAGGGGCTCGATGAAGGCGCCGAGCTGGCTGCCCCTCCCCGACCAGCCGTGGACCAGAAGGATCTGCGGCCCCCCGAGACCGGCAGACCAGACGGCGAGATCGTAGTCACCAGAGCGAACATGATGGCGACTCGCGCCGGCAGTCCAGCGGAGCTCGCGCTCTGGAGTGGGAGCCCGCATGGGCGTGAGGAACTGACTCGCGAACCTTCGGGCCGCGAACTTCGGTGCGAGCTGAGAGCCGGTGCGCATGACGAAGCGGACCAGCCCGGGGAAGCGTACGTTCGTGCTTTTTTCGAGGTCGAATTGGCGTGTCTCGGTCATGGAAGGTCCTCTTTCTGAGGGAGTCGTCGCCTTGGGCAGAGCCAGGGCGCTACCGGGGCCTGGAGTCGGCGATGAGTCGTTCGAACTGGCGTTCGGCACGCTCGTCTGAGCGCGCGTCACGCAGGAGCCGGCTGGAGTGATGAAAGGCGAGAATGATCGAGTAGAACTCGTAGGCGAACTGGTCGGTGTCGAGGTCGGCGCGGAAGTGACCTTCGTCAACCCCGAGCTGGGCCGCGTGGGCCAGCCCTCGGAGCCACTCGGTCTGGTACTCCACCAGGCGGTTGCGAAGCGGAGTGTCATCGCGGTCATCGAACTCGTTGGCCGCGGCGATGAAGACGCAGCCACCACTGGCGGACATCTGTCCTCTGCCCCAGTCGAGCCAGCTCGAGAAGAAGGCCCGTACGCGGGGTTCGCCACGAGGCGCTTTGAGCGCCGGATGGATGACCTTGCGCAGGAATCGTTCGACCGCCGTCTCGAGAACTTCGATCTGCAGCTTCTCCTTCGACTGGAAGTGGCCGAAGAGACCACTCTTGGAGAGGCCGACGCTCTCGGCAAGGGTGCCGATCGTCAGTCCCTCGAAGCCGACACGGCTCACCAGGCCGAAGGCGTGGTCGAGGACCATGGCCCGGGTGGCCTCTCCCTTGGTCATCATGGCGTGAATAGTACGACCGATCGTGCTTTTTTGTCAAGAGACCCGCAAGAGCCGCGTCGAGAGAGGCGAGCCCCAGTGGTCGGGGCATCCGGGGCATCGCTTTCTGCCGATGCCTCTTGCGACTCGTTTCACTGTGGTCGCAGAGCAAATCGGTCAGATTGAGGGCATGTTCCTCGACAGGCGCCTCGGCCTCGGCGCACTTGCTGCTCTGCTGCTCTCGGCTCACATGCCGGTGGGCACGCGCAATGCGGACTCCTCCGCTCCCCCGGAGACCGATGGCGTCGGGACGGCAGGCCTGAAGTTGCATCGGCGCTACATCGACGAGAACTACGGTGGCAACGGAAAACCGGGCTGGGTTCGAGGTGGGGACATCGACCTCGACGGCGACAGAGATCTGATGGCGGGTGGTGGTGGGGCGCTCTTCGTCTACGAGAACGACGGGATGGCCGGAGGCTGGACCCGTTATGGCGACCTTGACTCGACGGGCAATATGGGCGCCAACGGCGCCGAGCTCTACGATGTCGATGGCGACGACGATCTCGATGTGGTGTGCGCCATCTACACGGATGACCTCGGCTGGTGGGAGAACCCGGGAGGCGATCTCTCGAACACGCCCTGGACATTCCATTTGCTCAGCAGCGAGAGTCGGTACCTGCACGACATCCTGCGAGTGGATATCGATGGCGACGGCAACGCCGAGGAGTTCATAGCCAACCTCAACGCCGGCTACTGGAACGCCGACATCACGATCAAGTGGTTCCGCCCAGGAGCGGATCCGACCGCGCTGTGGGAGCAGCACACCATCGAGCCGGATCGCGCGGAAGGACCTGCCCACGGGCATGCCGGACTGGACCTCGCAGACATCGACGGTGACGGCGATCTCGACCTCGCCTATTCCAACGGCTGGTACGAGGCTCCACCCTCACCGGAGGGCGCCTGGATCTGGCACGAACTGACGACGCTGTACGGCATCTCGAATGCCCTCTGGCGAGACATGAACCAGGACTCGGACCTCGATCTGCTGGTAGCGAACGGACACCACGGTTCGGGCGTCTACTGGCTCGAGCACCCGGACGGTACGACGGCGGGCACCTGGACCCAGCACACCGTCGATGCCGATCTCCACCACCCCGAGTGCCTGTTGACGCTCGACGACGCCAGCGACGGCGACCTCGATGTCGTGACCTGCGATCTCTTCTTCGGCGAGGAGCCCGGCGAGCCCGGCTGGGACGAGGAGGTCCACAACCTCTACCTCATCGAGCAGACCGGCAACGGCGCCGGCTGGCAGATGAGCAACATCGCGCCGAACTCCTTCCCCAGTCACCTCTTGCGCCAGGACGACGTCGACGAGGACGGCATCCTGGATCTGATCAGCGAGTCGGCGGGCCACTCGGTGATCAGCTTCTACGAGAATGTGACGACCGGGCTCCATTTCGATCTCGAGGTGATCGACGACGCCTATCCGGGCAACGGACGGCCGGGCTGGTCAGCAGCTGGAGATCTCGATGGCGACGAACTGGCAGACGTCATCGCCGGCGGCGGCCAGACCCTGCACTGGTACAAGGCGCCGACGTGGACCCGTTTCGCAATCGAGGCGGACACCTCTCCCGGCGGCAATGGCGGCCTGGTGATGGATGTCGACGGAGACACGGATCTCGACATCGTCGCGGCCCGGTTCAACGGCGACCTGGCCTGGTGGGAGAACCCCGGGCCGGCCCAGGCCACGCAGCCGTGGACCCGGCGAGCCGTCGACTCCGCCGTCTCGACCTTCAATCACGACCTGGTCGCCGGGGACATCGACGGGGACGACGAGCCGGAGATCGTCGCGCTCTACGTCGGCGGCGGAATCTACTGGTACGACATTCCCGCCGATCCGACAGCCGGAACCTGGCCTCGCACCAGGATCCTCGCCACCATCGCCGACCCGAGGGTCGGCCTGGCGCTGGCCGATCTCAACGACGACGACGACCTCGACGTCATCGCCTCCGACAGCTGGTTCGAGGCGCCGATGGACCCGACGACCCCGGACTGGACCGGCCGCACGATCTTCTCCGAACCGGTGCAGAACCTGGCGATCTACGACGTGAACGGCGACCTGCGTCCGGACGTCGTCGGTGCCCAGGGATTCGAGAATCCGGACGGCTCGGTCTTCTGGGCCGCCAATCCCCCCGACCCGGAGACGCAGAACTGGACCCAGCACACGGTCGCGTCGGGGCTCGACGGCCCCGAGAACCTCTGGGTCGGCGATCTCAACGGAGACGGGTTCGCGGACGTGTTGACGGGCGAAATGGGCACCTCGACGGGGTGGGACGACAGCGACAGCGAGATCAACTTGTTCTTCGGGCACGACGAACAGGGGCTGACCTGGGAGCGGCGGGACGCGGCCTGGTCGGTGGGAGTGAGCGCGCGACTCAATCCCTTCGACATCGACGGCGATGGCGATCTGGACTTCACCGCCGACGGCAATGCCGAGGACCACATCTACCTGTGGCGGCAGGAGAACAACGGCGAGATCTTCGCCGACGGATTCGAGAGCGGAGACACGAGCGCCTGGTCAAACACGGTGCCGTGACTCACCACGACCGCCTGGCCGATCGACCCGAGAGCCGGCCGTAGTAGCATTCCTTCATGCCCTCCGCCTCTCCTCAGGACATCCTGCGGGCCATCCCGCAGGTCGATCAACTCCTCCAGACCGAGCCGTTCGAGAGGCTCATCGAGGCCACGTCCCGCCAACGTGTGACGGCGGATCTGAGGCGCGAACTCGACGCCATCCGCCAATGGGCCAAGGCAGGCAGGGTGACCCGTCGGGGGCTGACTCCGGACTCACTGGCCAACCGGGTTGCGGTCCGCCTCGAGGCGACGGCGCGGTCCTACTACCGTCGTGTGATCAACGCCACGGGCGTGGTCCTCCACACCGGCCTCGGTCGAGCGACGCTGCCGTCAGAAGCGGTGCATGCCGTCAACAGGCTGGCCGCCAACCCTCAGCGGCTGGAGGTCGACCTCGCCACCGGCGATCGAGGCGGCCGGGACCAGGGCTGTGTCCGCCTGCTCCAGCAGGTGCTCGCCTGCGAGGATGCGACAGTCGTCAACAACAACGCCGCGGCTACGCTCGTCGCCCTGGCCGCGACGACGGCCGGGCGCAAGGTGGTCCTCTCACGTGGGGAACTGGTGGAAATCGGCGGCTCCTACCGGGTACCGGAGATCATCGCCCAAAGCGGCGCAACGCTGCATGAGGTCGGCACGACCAACCGGACCCATCCGCGCGACTACGCCGACGCCATCGACGACGATACCGGCGCCCTGCTCAAGGTCCACACCTCGAACTACCAGGTGATGGGATTCACCAGCGCCGTTGGAATAGAGGCTCTGGTCGAGATGGGGAACGAGCATGGAGTCCCGGTGATTCACGACCTCGGTTCCGGCTGTCTGATCGAACTCGAGAACTACGGCCTTCCCGCCGATCAGCTCGTGCAGGACTCACTCGCCGCCGGCGCCGACCTCGTCTGCTTTAGCGGCGACAAGCTGTTGGGCGGCCCGCAAGCGGGCATCCTGGCGGGAAAGGCCGAGGCCGTGGCGAAGTGTCGGGAGCACCCACTCTTCAGAGCCGTCAGGCCAGGGCGACTGGTCTACACCGCTCTCGAGGCGACCCTTCGCCTCTATCTCGACGGAGTCGAAGCCGCGATCGAGCGGGTGCCCGCTCTCGGGCAGCTGACGCGACCGGCAGGCGAGGTCGGGCGGCGGGCTCAGGCGTTCGTCAGTACTCTCGGCGAGATCGATGGCCTGACGGTCGAAGTCGAACGCTGTAGTTCCCAGGCCGGCAGCGGCGCCCTGCCCCTGGCCGAGATCGAGAGCTTCGGACTCAAGCTCACCAGCGATCGTCTGACACCGGACCAGGTGGCCTTCGCACTACGTACCGGAGACCCGGCGGTGTTGCCCAGAGTGCGGGATGGGGCGGTGATCCTCGACCTGCGAACGGTCCGGGAGGCCGATCTATCGCCCCTGGCGGACCAGATCCGTCTCCTGCACGCCTGAACGATCTGCCGGCGGACGCGCCGTGCTCTCAGGCCGGTGGTGCCGGCGGCGCGTCCTCGACCGCCGTGTCGACGCCCAGCCGCTGCAGCAGATTCTGGATGATCCGCGCGGTGAGGCCCCAGACTGCTCGGCGACCGATGTGGTACACGCGAACCTGCCGCTCCTCTCCGCGCCACTCGACGACTCGATCCTCGATGACCTTGACGTCCGCGAAGGCCAGCAGCGGAACACTGAAGACCTCCTCGATCTCCGCCTCGTTGAGGGTCGTCTCGAGCGGCACCGGCACGGCACCCACGCAGGGCACGATCCGGAAATCACTGACGTCGGTGTAGATCTCGTCGAGTCTGCCCAGATCGAGGATGCGATTGGCGTCAATCCCGATCTCCTCCTCGGTCTCGCGGATCGCCGCCTCCCAGTCGTTCTCGACCTCCTCGCGGCGACCTCCGGGGAAGGCGTACTGCCCGGCATGGTTCGCCAACGCCTCCGACCGCTTGGTGAGGACCACCCACAGCTCCCCCGCCTCCACATAGAGCGGCACGAGGACCGAGGCAGGCCGGCCCGGCGTTTCCGGCTCGAGCTCGCGCGGGACCGGGCTCTCGAGTCGGGTGCGAATCTCGTGAACCCAGGTGCGGTTGTCAGGCGTTTCCGAAGTCATGGCGGGGGATTGTGTCGTGGATCAGGTCTGCGGACAAGGTGCTCCGAGCTCGAGGATCTCGCGGGGGCCACCGAGCTTGTTGAAGCCGGCGATCCCCTTGACGTGCGGCTCCACGATGAGAGCCTCGCCTCCGGGTGGACGGCGCAACTCAATTCGCATCCGACGGCTCTCGCCGGGGCCGAGATCCGTGGGCATCGAGATCCACTCCTGGCTCAGAGTCTCGCCCCACGCCTCGGTACGCCACTGCAGCTCGACGAGCACACCACCCGGATCGTGCCGGGTGGCCAGCCAGCGACCGAGGCCGGTGTTGGTGAGAGTGATCTCGAGACTCCGGCGAGCTCCCACCGGCCACTCGGAATCCCAACCCTCGACCGTCATGTCGCCCGGGAGGTCGCGCCAGGTCAGAGTCGACGGTGACGGCTCGAACACCTCGCCTGCACCCAGTGGCTCCAGCTGGGCCAACTCCGTACAGGCTTCGATCACGCTCGCGGCAGCCGCATCCGGATCGTGGTCGCGGCGGATGTGCTCCCGCGCGGCCTCCCCCATCGCCGCCAGTCGCTGCGGATCGCCGAGAACGGCACCCGCGGCCGCGGCGAGATCCGACGCCTCGTTCTCTCCCAGCGGCACTTTGAGGACCGAATCCGCGTCGAGCTCGGCGAACTGGGCGTAGTCGGAGACGATCGCGGGTCGCCCGACCGCAAGGACTCGCAGCAGGGAGGCGGAAGTCTCTCCGGCTGTCGGATAGCGCAGATTGACACACAGATCGCAGGCCGCGATCGCCGCCTCGAAATCTTCGAACGGCAGGAAACCGGCGATATGCACGCGGTCCGCGATGCCGAGCTCTGAGGCACGCGCCTCCACATCGAGGGCGGGAGAGAGCTCCCCCGCGATCAGCAAGTGAGCCCCCGCGAGCTCGGGTCGGGCGAGGGCCTCGACGACGACATCGGTCCGTTTGATCGGCGTCTGGAAGCCGAACGACCCCAGCAGCGGCGCCGCGACCGGTATGCCGAAGCGCTCGCGCAGCGCCTCGCCCGAGGCCGAGTCGAGTCGCTCCGGCAGGGGCATCGCCATCGGAACCCGCCGCACCGCCAGGCCAGGCTGCTCTTCGGTCAGCCGCTCGACGGCCCAATGTGAATGAACGAGAACACCGCGCTGGCGACGCAGGAGTGTCCGGTGCGCCGCCAGCTCGAACATCGGCGACTGTCCGAGCTCACCCCATTGCCTCGCCTGCGCGGCGACCTCGCCGACCCACCCGTGATCGGATCGGAGACGCTCCTGGTACGGCCCAAGGACCTCCTCCTTGCCGAGAGTCGCCTCGATCAACAGGTGATGCAGCACCAGATCGTGGAGCGCGACGACGCCCGGCGTCGCCAGAGCGAGTTCCAGCACCGCCTCGTGATACCGGTTGTTGCCCATGTGGTACACCGGCAACCGCCCGTCGGCGCCCAGGGCCGTCGCCGCCACAGGCGACCACCGCGCCTCCATCGCCTCCGACACCTCCTGGCCGGGCACCCGGATCACCCGCAGGTCGCACAGCGGCGCCAGGTGCGGCAGCAGATCCGCACTGTAGTCCGAGATCCCCGACCGTACCGGCGGCAGAGGGGACACGTAATCGATGGGAAACGAACCAGTCATCAGCCCGGCGAGTATACGGTCGTCCCATCTCCCAACCACCCCAGATCGGACCCCCGGGTACCGGGATGCGCTGGCGTACTGGAGAGCGGAGCCGCTCAGCCGATCTGGTCGGTCAGCCAGGCCTCGATGAAGGGATCGAGGTCGCCATCGAGGACGCGGTCCGCATTGCCGACTTCGGTGTTCGTGCGGTGGTCCTTGACCATGCGGTAGGGATGGAGGACATAGCTGCGGATCTGGCTGCCCCAGGCGATCTCTTTCTTCTGGCCCTCGCGCTCGGCTTCAGCTTCCTGGCGCTTCTTGATCTCCAGGTCGTAGAGCTTGGCGCGCAGCATCTTCATCGCCATTGCACGGTTCTTGTGCTGGGAGCGCTCGTTCTGGCACGAGACCACGGTGTTGGTCGGCAGATGGGTCATGCGCACCGCCGAGTCGGTCTTGTTGACGTGCTGTCCGCCGGCCCCCGAGGCGCGGTAGGTGTCCACCCGCAGGTCCTTGTCCTCGATCTCGATCTCGACGTCATCGTCGATCTCCGGATAGACGTCGACCGAGGCAAAGGAGGTATGGCGGCGGCTGGCGGCATCGTAGGGGCTGATCCGCACCAGCCGATGGACTCCCGCTTCACCCTGCAGATAGCCGTAGGCGTTGGTCCCCCGAACCGCCAGCTCCGCACTCTTGAGCCCAGCCTCGTCGCCGTCCAGACGCGAGAGGAGCTGGACCTCGTATCCACGGGCCTCCGCGTAGCGCAGGTACATTCGCAGCAGCATTTCCGCCCAGTCCTGCGACTCTGTTCCACCGGCGCCCGGGTGAATCGCGACGAGCGCATTCTTGTCGTCGTCGGGCCCGGAGAGCTTGAGGTCGAGCTCCAGGGTCTTGAGGCGCTTCTCGAGATCGGAGAGGAAAGCGTCGAGCTCGTCGTCTGCCAGCCCCTCGGCCAGCAGTTCGCCCCATGCCTCGAGCTCCTCGCCGTCGGAGACGAGCCCGTTGTAAGTCTCGAGCTGTCGCTCCACCGAGCGACGCTCTCTCAGGACCGGCGCGCTCGCCGACGGGTCTTCCCAGAACCCCTCTGTCTGAGCAAGCTTGTCGAGCTCGGCTATTCGCCCTTCGAGTGGAGCCGGGTCAAAGATACCCCCGGAGCCGGGTCACCTGCTCGGTCAGGGTATCGATCTGCTGCTGGGTCTCGGGACCACTCATGGCGCGCGAAATCTAGCACACGCCCCCAAAGCCAGGAGGGCGCAGGCAAGCGGGACGAGCCAGGGTGCACGCGTATGGGGAGTCAGGCCGACGATGCCGGTCACACGCCCCTCGAGGACACCTCGCTCCCCCACTCCCAATAGACTCCTCACGCGACCGTCCGGGCCGATGATCGCCGAGACTCCCGTGATCGCGGCTCGCAACATGGGTCGAGCGGTCTCGGCGGCCCGGAACTGCGCTGCCCTGAGGTGCTGCCAGGGCGCGGAGGTGTCTCCGTACCAGGCGTCGTTGGTCACCGTGACGAGCACCGTGGCGCCGGCGCGGACCTGTGCCGCGACTGGCGCGGGATAGACCACTTCGTAGCAGATAGCCGTCCCCAGTTGTTCGCCCGCCCACGGCAGAAGGCCCACGCCGGAGCCTGCCGCGAAGTCTCCCGCCATCCGCGCCAGCTTGTCGACGAAGGGGAGCAGTCCGGCCATGGGCACGTACTCCCCGAAGGGCACGAGATGGCGCTTGTCGTACTGCGCCTCGACACCCTCTCTCCCCACCAGCAGCGCCGAGTTGAAGTGCGCCCCATCGTCTTCGCGAATCGAGTTGAGGAAGATCCTGCAGCCCCGGTCGGTCAGCCTCGCCAGATCGTTGGCCAGGTGGGGGTGTTGCCCGTAGATGTAGGGCCAGGTCGCGCTCTCCGGCAGGATCACGAGGGCGTCCTGCTCACACGCGGCCGTGGCCTGCTCGAGGACGCTGAGGTAGTTGCGCCCCACGAGGTCGGGATCCCAGGTCTCGAGGTTCGGGATGTTCGGCTGCAGGACCTTGACCAGCTGCCCCTTGTCAGCCTGCCAGCCGCGTGGGGTCACCAACATGCCGACGATGAGAGCCGCGGCCGCGGCGGCAGCCACTACACCCGCGTGTCGCGGGCGCCGTTCGCGCAGCGCGACGGCCATGGCAGTGTTCACTCCCACGACCACGAAAGACACACCGTAGGCCCCCACCAAAGCCGCCAGGGGCAGCCCGCCGGGCACATCGACCGCGGCATAGGCCGCCAGGTTCCAGGGAAAACCCGAAAGCAAGTACTCCCGAGCCCACTCGAGCGCCACCCAGAGCGCCGGGAGGCCCAGGTGCAGGCGCCAGCCACCGGCCTGCCAGAGCCGCCGGCCGAGGAGGCCGAACGGAATCCAGAAGAGGAGGCTCAGGAAGGCCGCCAGCAGCACGAGCCCCAGGGAGGCGAGCGCCGGCGGGACCTTGCCGAACGTGATGATCGTCGCCGGGATCCAGTAAAGACCCGCGATCCAGAAGGCAAAGCCGTGCAGAAAGCACGCGAGGACCGGCCGCCGGCTGCCCAGCAGGAGCATCAACGGCGCCAGCGCCAGCCAGGGCGCGACAACAGTCGAGCGGGCACCGAAACAGAGTGCCCAGACCACACCCGCCAGGAGGGCCCACAGGGGACCTGCCCAGCTTCGCCCCACTGCGGCGCCGCGGCTCAAGTGGACTTCGAAGTGATCCAGGTGTCGAGCTTGAACGTGCGCCGCACCGAGTCTGCAACGCTTTCGGCTCGCGAGCGCTCAGCGTAGGGCCCGATCCGGACGCGGTACATCGTGCGCCCCTCGACTTCGACCGGCGAGAGGAAGGCCGGATGGCCCCCTTGCGCCAACCGCCCGAGCACCCTGCGGGCCTGCGTCGCATCGTTCGACGAGAAGACCTGCACCACCAGATCGCCCGTGGCGTCTCCCACCGGGGAGGGCTCTTCTCGTATCACCGCCACCGGTGTGTCCGGCTCCGACGCTGCCGACGAGTCCGCAACCTGGGCCACGGAGCCCGACTGCTGTGCAGCCGCCGCGCTCAGGTCGTCGAGCAGGGTGGATCCCGACCCTGGATCAGTCGCGCCCTGAGGCTGCGCCCGCTCGGGCGCCGGTGCCTCGGCCTGCTGAACCGCTCCCGTCGGCACGACCTCGTCCTCACTGAAGAAGTTCAGCTGGGCGATCTCCTCACCGTCCGTAGTCTCGACGGCCGACGGCGGCACCGCGTCCGCGACAGGCTCGAACTCTTCCACGGCCACCGCCGCGTCCCGACCGATCCAGATCCCCGAGAAAAAGGCCCCGACCAGCACCAGCAACATCACCACGAAGATCTTGACGATCTGCGAGTGCGTAAGGGCGATCTCGTACCAGCTGGCTTCTCGTGTTTCGCTCATCAACTCTCTCTCCTGCTTGGGCAACAACCCGCCCCTCGCTGCGATTCCCTTAGTCCAGGTCTCTCTTCCCGACAAACGCCTTCAACAGATCGATCGGCAACGGGAAGACGATGGTTGAGTTGTGTTCGGCAGAAATCTCCGTGAGCGTCTGAAGATAGCGCAACTGGAGAGTCGTCGGATCGGCGCTGAATGCCTTGGCCGCCTCGGCCAGGGACTTGGAAGCCTGCAGCTCACCGTCGGCGTGGATGATCTTGGCCCGCTTCTCCCGCTCCGCTTCGGCCTGCTTGGCCATGGCGCGCTGCATCTCCTGCGGCAGATCGACATGCTTGACCTCGACCGAGGAGACCTTGATTCCCCATGGGTCGGTGTGTTTGTCGATGATCGACTGGAGCTTGTCGTTGAGCTCTTCGCGTTCCGAGAGCAGCTCATCGAGTTCGGCCTGCCCGAGGACTGAGCGCAGCGTGGTCTGCGCCATCTGGCTGGTCGCGAAGAGATAGTTCTCGACCTCGACGATCGCCTTCGCCGGGTCGACGACGCGGAAGTAAACGACCGCGTTGACCTTGACCGAGACGTTGTCCTTGGTGATGACGTCCTGCGACGGCACGTCATGAACGACGGTCCGCAGCGAGACCTTGACCATCTTCTCGAACGGGTACGGCACGAGAATGAACCCCGGCCCGCGGGAGCCCGGCACCAGGCGCCCGAGGCGGAAGATGACGCCGCGCTCGTACTCGTTGAGGATGTTGATCCAACGAGTCAAAAGGAAGAGGAGAACTAGGGCTCCGGCGGCCAGTCCGATGGTCATATTGAATCCTCCTGGTTACGCCCTCAGGCCGAGGGCTCTACTAGTACGGTCATTCCTTCGACGGCGACGACCCTGATCGGGGTCCCGGCCGCGATTTCCTGGTCGGAGCGGGCGTTCCAGATCTCTCCCCGGAGGAAGACCTTGCCCGTGGGGCCGACGTCGGTGCGCGCGACCCCCGGCTCGAGCAGGAGACCCTCGCTGCCGGTCCGAACGGGTGATCGGTGGGTCTTCAGAGCCAGGAAGAACAGGGTTCCGAGAACCAGAACCGAGACTCCGACAAGAGAACCGATGACACCCCAGCTGACGCGCAGCGCCGGATCTGTGCTCTCGAACAGCAGAACGTAGCCGAGAACGAGGCTGACGACTCCGGCCACCGAGAGCAGGCCATAGCTGGTCACCTTGATCTCGGCAATGAAGAAGAGTCCCGCCAACAGCAGCAGAATGATCCCAGCATAGTTCGTGGGCAGGACCGACAGGGCCATGAACGCGAGAACCAGGCAGATCGCGCCGACGACTCCGGGCAGAATCGCTCCCGGACTCTGGAACTCGAAGTAGAGGCCGAGAAAGCCGAGTGTCATGAGGATCGCCGCGACGTTCGGGTGAGCGACCGTCGAGAGGAACTTCTGGAACGAGGTCATCTCGATTGTCTCGACCTGCAGATCGAGCGTCGCCAGGACTATCGCCTTGTCGCCCTCACGCACCGTCCGACCGTCGATGCCCGCCAGCAGGTCATCGAGATCGTCGGCGATCAGGTCGATCAACCCGTTCTCGAGCGCCTCTTCTGCGGTGAACGACTTGCTCTCCAGCACGGCCGACTCCGCCAACTCCGTGTCGCGGCCGTTGCGCTTGGCCAGCGAACGAATCTGTGCCGTCGTGTCCTGCTCGACCTTCTCGCGCATGTCACCTTCGATGTCTCCGCCCTCCCCGCTCACGGGATGGGCCGCACCGGTGTTGGTACCCGGCGCCATGGCAGCGACATCTGCCGACATCAGCAGGAAGAACCCGGCCGAGGCGGCATGTGACCCACTCGGCGACACGTAGACCACGATCGGGACCTCGGAATTGAGCATCAAGGTCGAAATCTCGCGGGTCTGATCGAGCATCCCACCAGGCGTGGCCAGCTCGATCACCAAAGCCGCAGCATCAGCCTCTTCGGCCTGGCCCACGGCATCGCCGATGAATTCGGTCGTTCCACGATGGATGATCGAGTCGACCACGATGTGGAAGACGGACCCCGAAGCCTCGCCTTCCTCCTGAGCGCTCACGCCGACCGCGATCGCCAGAAGGGCGATCACCATAGTCAGACTCCTGAAAAAAACCTTTGTCCTAAGCACTTTAGGGCACCCCAATCAGGACTTTTAACTATACCCCGATCCGCAATCCGACGGTAGCGCTGTGTCCACCGTGGGCTGGCCTGAGCCAGCCCACGGCAATCCTTCATACGCCACCGCCCACCGCCAAGGCACCACCAACCAAGGTGTGTGAGGCGTAGCCGGGTTGGCGCAGGCTCTGTTGTGGGAGGGGGGAGGGTGTTGTGCCGCCGGAGTCAACCCGGCTACGCCTCACACACCGGCAAAAGCCCACAAAAAGGCGCCGAAGGGAAGCCCCAGCCGCGCAGCCCAGGTAGCGCGACCTCGTGCGAGCTCTCCGCTATGCTCCGTCGATGTCGGACCATCCCTCTCGTTCTGAACCCAACCGCCTCGCTGGCGAGAGCAGCCCCTACCTTCTGCTGCATCAACACAACCCCGTCGACTGGTATCCCTGGGGCCCGGAGGCGCTCCAACGCGCCCGGGACGAGGACAAGCCGATCTTCCTCTCGGTGGGGTACTCGACCTGCTACTGGTGTCACGTGATGGAACGCGAGTCTTTCTCCGATCAGGCCATCGCCGAGTTGATGAACGAGAGCTTCGTCAACATCAAGATCGATCGCGAGGAGCGCCCGGACCTCGATGAGATCTACATGGTCGCCACCCAGGTCATGGCCGGTCAGGGTGGCTGGCCCAACTCCGTCTTCCTGACGCCGGATCTCGGCCCCTACTTCGCGGGCACGTACTTTCCGCCGACGGACGCTCACGGTCGCCCCGGCTTCCCCACCGTTCTGCGCTCGATGCGCGACGCCTGGCACGAACGTCGTAGCGACGTCCTCGAGCAGGCCGAGAGCATCGTCGGAGCCATCCGGCACTACCTCGAGGAGCGCTCCGCGCCGGCTGAAGAGCTTCCGGGCCGGGAGGTGACGGAGGGGGCGCTGCTCGATCTCCAGCGTCGCTTCGACCAGACCTGGGGTGGCTTCGGTGGGGCGCCCAAGTTCCCGACCCCATCGAACCTGCTGTTGCTCACAGAACTCGCCGGCGACAACCCCCGCGCAGCAGAGATGCTCGCGGCGACGCTCGACCAGATGGCTCGAGGAGGGATCTATGACCAGCTCGGCGGCGGCTTCCACCGCTACGCCACCGATCGCGAATGGAAGATCCCCCACTTCGAAAAGATGCTCTACGACAACGCCTGGCTGCTCGAGGTCTACGCGCGCTACGCCCATCGCGAGAGCGACGCGGAGGCAGCCCGGATCGTCCGCGAGACGGCCGGCTTCATCGAACGGGAGCTCACGGGCCCCGAGGGAGGCTTCTGGAGTGCCCTCGACGCCGAGACCGACGGCCACGAGGGAGCGTTCTACGTCTGGACCCGAGACGAGCTGAACTCCGCGCTCGGCGAGGAGGACGCGACCTTCCTGGCACCGCTCTACGGCTTCGATACCGCTCCCTTCTTCGAGGGGTCGCACTACGTCCTGCACTTGCCCGCTCGCCTGGCCGATCAGGGCGCGAGGCGCCAACTGAGCCGTGAGGAGCTCCTCGAACAGATGGAGTCATCGAGGCGGCGCCTGCTCGCGGAGCGGTCGCAACGCCCGGCTCTCCTGACCGACGACAAGGTACTGGCCGACTGGAACGGGATGACGATCAGCGGCCTCGCGATCGCCGGGAGGTTGCTGGAGGAGGAGGCCTTCATCGAGCGGGCCGCCAGAGCCGCCAGGTTCGTACTCGAGACGCTTCGATCAGCGGACGGCGTGCTGCTGCACGCCTGGCGGGCGGGGAGCGGCGCCAAGGTACCGGCACTTCTCGGCGACTACGTCTGCATGGTCCGGGGCCTCCTGGCGCTCTACGACGCGACCGAGGAGCCGGAGTGGCTCGAGGCGGCGGTGGATCTCTCGCAAGAGCAGGTGGAGCGACTCGGCGATCCTGACGAAGGCGGCTTTTTCGTCGCGGCCGAGAGCGACGATGTGCTGGTTCGCAGCAAGGAGATCTTCGACGGCGCGACGCCCAGCGGGAACTCGCTCGCGGTGCTGAATCTGTTGCGGCTGGCTGAGCTGACGGGAGAGGCGCGGTGGCGAGAGCTGGCTGGAGACAGCCTCAGGGCCTTCGGTTCGGTGGTGCGGGAGCGCCCGAACGCAACACCGATGCTGGCGATTGCAGCTCGACGGCACGCGGCGCAAGGGGCCGACGCGGCTGCGGAGCCGAAGATCGTTCTCGCCCGGATCGAGGCGGCGCCTGAGGCGGGAGAGGAGGGCGAAGTTCGACTTCGACTCGAGATCGCACCGGGCTGGCACATCTACGCCGCAGATCCGGGTGACGACGCCCTCCCCGGCACCACGCTGACGGCCTCGGGAATCGAACAGCTCGATGTCGAATGGCCGGAGGGCGAGCCATGGCAGCCCTCCGACGCGCTGCCTCCAGCGCGGATCTATGAGGGCACCCTCACCCTGGTCGCGCAAGCGGGCGGCGTCGCCGAAGACGCAACTCTGACCCTGACCTTCCAACCCTGCGACGACAACAACTGCCTCGCCCCCCAGACGCTCACGCTCGCCCTCTGACGCCTGGCCTCCTCACAGGCGTGGGTTGGCGGAGGCCAACCCGAAAAGACAGCGCAGTCCTCAGGTCGAAGGTGCCACAGCCTCGGCTGAGGCCTCGAGCGCCAGATAGGACGTCTCGGTTCCGATCTCGTCCCTCACCCCGACACCGATCGTGTAGTCCCCCGGCTCGAGGTGCATTGTCACGGTGATCCTCTGGACCGGTTCGGCCGCGTCGGCCCCGGTGATGTCGAAGAACTTCTCCCGCAGCGTCGTGCGTCCGCCCTCCGCCGAGCGCGCGGCGAGGAAGACCCGGAATCGAGCGGCGGAATGGCCCTGATCATTCGGGATGAAAGTCAGCCGCTCGGTCGCGATCGCGACGTGCACAGGAATCTCGAAGGCCTTGGCCGCGACCTCCTTGACGTCGCCCAGTTGGGCCGCGATGTTGAGCGGGTTGACCTCTTCACTGAAGGTCATGGCAGCGACAGCGCGGTCGATCAGCCGTCGATCGAGCGGCTTGTCGACGAAGGACTGACGGAAGCGGAGGTTGACGCCCCGACGCTTCTCGCGGAGCTCGACCTTGAGCCTGTGGGTCTTGTCGTCCGGGATCCCCTCCGGCGCAAAGCCGAGCGAGTAGACGTGCCGGAAATCGTCCTCGAGGTCGATCAGATCATCGAACGGTCTGTTGGCGTTGAGGATCGCGCGGCCCCCGGTGGCGCTGGCGAGAATCTGGAATGACGCCTGCAGGTTCGCCCGCTCGATCTGGCTCACGAGACCCGAAGGCCGAAGTCTGGCGTCGAACAGGTCGACCGAGGCTGCAGAGTCGGCGCGCAGGCCGCCCGCGTCGAGCGGGTAGAAGGTCACCCGGCTCGAGTTCGCCGAAGCGCTCAGGTCGAGGAGGTTCATGCTCTCGTCGTACCGCTGCATGTAGGTCGCAAACTCCCGTTCGTAGGCCGGGCAGACGTCCGACAGGTACTGGAGCAGGTCCAACCCCGGTCTCTGGTCGTAGCCCGAGCCCACATAGACGACTGCCTTGCGTTCCGGCATGCCACCGAGCGCATCCAGCAGCTCGGTCATCCCCGCGTGGCTGATGCTGATCCGGCGGCCCGTGTCGAGTGCGTTCTGCTGCCAGGCGCCGACCATCTGCTCGTGCCCGCACTGGCAGGGATCCGAGCAGGCCCGGCTGTCTAGGTACAGATCCCAGATCGAACGCACCTCGTCGTAGAAGAGCGTCTTGGCGCGACGTTGGTGAAGCCCCTTGGCAGGCTGGTCGGGAACGGCCGCCAGGACATCGAGCACCTGCTGCACGTCGCGGGTGACCGAGGTCTCGATCTGCAGGCCCGGGTTGTGGGTCACGACGAGAAAGCGGAAGTTCGACGCCTTCTGAGCTTCCACGAACTGTTCCAGATCGCCCATGACTCGCTTGCGGTCAAAGGGAGTCAGCCAGTAGTTGTCGATGTAGAGAACCACCAGAAGGTCTTCCGTCGGAGCCGGCTCGATGGTGGAATAGCCGGCGGCGGTCGGCGAGGCCTCTCGCGGCTCTGGACTCGCGGCTCCCTGCGTGGTGTAGAAGTAGGCGATGTCGACCTCGCGGCCGTCGGCCAGGAGCAGGAAATCCTCCTCGGTCAGATCGGTGACCGGGTTGCCCTTCTTGTCGGTCGCGTAGACGTCGACGTTGACAACACGGACCTCGACGGTCTGGGTGAAGAGGCCGGTGGAGTTCTTCTCCTGGGCTCCGACCGAGGCGACAGCAGCGACGAGCAGCAGCAGGCAACAGAAAACGCGCATCGTGGGGTTCATCCTAGTTATCAACGTGGGTATGACCGGGATTATGCCGTCTTTCGCGCCGGCCCGAGCCCCTTGGCCCCAAGGCCGAAAGGGTCAGGCTTCCCTGGCGGTCAGCCGGCGTTCGTGGAGCCTGGCGATCACGATGAGAACGAGGTTCCAGACGTTCCACCAGGCGACGGTGTACCAGTTGGGCTCGTAGACCACGACGAGGTAGCTGCAGAAACCGACGAAGAAGGCAAAGCCGAGGAGACCGCCCCGGTGGACCTCCGGCAGTCGGATCCGAGAACTCATCCCGGCCGCCATCAGCAACACGACGAACGCCGCGACCGGAGGCGTAATGGACTCGCGCATCAGAGCCAGCACCATCAGATAGCCCGCGGCGATGGGAATCGGGATGCCGCAGGTCTCGCTCGCCTTGTCGTGAGCGCTCGCCGTCAAGTTGAAGCGGGCCAGGCGGAAAGCCCCGGCCAGGACGTAGGTGATACTCACCGCGACGCCGACCCCCTCCATCTGCGTCAGCAGCGCCCGCTGGACGAGAAACGCCGGTGCCGCGCCAAAGCTGATCGCATCGCTGAGGCTGTCGAGCTGCTGCCCCATCTCGCTCGTGGCGTTGAAACGCCGGGCGACCCGACCATCCATCATGTCGAGCATCACGCAACCCAGCAGGAGGTAGACCGCCAGTTCGAAGCGCTCGTTCGCTGCAGCGCAGATCGAGCCGAAGCCGACGGCGATGTTGGCCGCCGTCACGGCGTTGGGCGCCGCGAATCGCATTGAGTCCCGAGTCACCATCCTGTCCAACTCCTCCTGACGCCGTAGCTTACCGAACCACCGTGTCGAGCCAGCCGAGGAGCTGTCCGTTCAGACCGACCCCGGGGCCATGGCCCAGATCCACTCCTCGCGAGAACGAGAGATGGCCACTGCGTGGCACCCAGTGCACCTCGAAACCCGCCGGCTCCGGATCCAGCCGCTGGTGAAGGCTCGCGGCCGGCACCATCGGGTCGTCCTCGCTGGCGACAACCAGGGCGGGGACCCTGACCTCGCCGAGGTGGGGTCCGACGCTGCAGCGCGCGTAGTAGTCCTCGGCGCCCGCAAAACCGTAGCGTGGAGCCACGACCTTCTCGTCCCAGTCCCAGAGGCGCTCGATCGCGTCGGCCTCGGAAGCAGGTATCGGCACCTCCCGTCGAAGCGCAACCTCGCGATAGATCTCCTTGATGTGGCCCAGTACGTACCGTCTGTAGATCCGGGCGCTCGGCCCGTCGATGGTGCGTTGCCCAGCCGCCAGATCGACCGGCGGGCACACCGTCGCGATCGCCCTCAGGCGCTCATCGCCCGCCTCGGTGGCATATCGCAGGACCGCGTGCCCGCCCAGTGAGAAGCCGACGACGGCCAGGTGCTCGAAGCCCGCCAGCACCGGAGAGGCAGACGCGCCATGGAGGTCCTCGGTCTGCCCTCCGTGGTAGAAGTCCTCGCCTTCACGGTCGGCTCCGCGCAGGTTGAGACGCAGAACCGACCAGCCGGCCGCCGTCGCCGCTGTCGTGAACTCCCACAGGTAGCGACTGTCGGCGCAGCCCCCCAGGCCGTGAACCGCGACGATGAGCCGCTCTCGCTCTCCCGCCAGGGTCAAGCGGCCGCTGACCGGAACCGGCGAGCCTGCCGGATCCTCGGAGAACCCGCGCCAGTCCTCGGACGGCGGGACGGGAGGGGCCCACATCCGGCGCCTCAGGAGGGTCGCCACCGTACGGACATGCCCGCCGGGATTCACTCGTCCGAGCCCTTGCCGTCGAGGTAGAACCGCCCGTCCCTTAGTGCTACATTCTGCATGCTTTACGGTCGCCCGCCGGCGACATTCTCCTGCTCCCCTGACACGGTTTCACCAATCGACTCGAGCCTCATGGAACTCTACGACAACCTTCTCGACACCATGGGAAACACGCCGCTCGTGCGGCTGTCCCGTTACTCGCCGACCGGCGCCACGCTAGCCGTCAAGGTCGAATCGTTCAACCCCGGCTCGAGTGTCAAGGACCGAATCGGCATCAACATGATCGAGGTGGCGGAGGCCGAGGGCAAGCTCACTCCCGGTATGACCATCGTCGAGCCGACCTCCGGCAACACCGGCGTCGGCCTCGCGATCGCCGCGATTCTCAAGGGCTACAAGCTGGTCTGCACCTGCGCCGACAAGATTCCGCCGGAGAAGATCGCTCTCCTCGAGGCCTACGGCGCCACCGTCCACACCTGCCCGACCAGCGTTGCTGCCGACGACCCCCGCTCGTACTACAAGGTCGCCGAGAGAATTCGCGATGAAGAGGGCGCCTTCCTCCCCTACCAGTACTACAACCAGGCCAATCCCGAGGCTCACTACAAGACCACCGGCCCCGAGATCTGGCGCCAGACCGACGGGCGGATCACCCACTGGGTGGCCGGCATCGGCACGGGCGGCACCATCAGCGGCACCGGCAAGTACCTCAAGGAGAAGAACCCGGACATCCGGGTGATCGGCGTCGACCCCGTGGGCAGTGTCTATGCCCACTTCCGAAAGCATGGCGAGTTGCCGCCGGACGAGCAGATCCACCAGTACTTGATCGACGGCATCGGCGAGGACCTCATGCCGGACAGCGTCTGGTTCGACTACATCGACGACGTGATCACGATCGACGACCAGACGGCCTACGATGCCGTCGGCGAGGTGGCGCAGACTGAAGCGATCTTCACCGGATCCTCCGGCGGAGCCGCCGCGGCGGGCGCGCGAATGGTCGCCAGAGACCTTCCCGAGGACGCCCTGGTGGTGACGCTCTTCCCCGACTCGGGGGAGCGGTACCTGTCGAAGATCAACCAGGAATGGATGCGCGCCAACGGCCTGATCGACTAAGCGGAGGTCATGAGCCCGACGTCAGCAGAACGCCGGGGCTGTAGGGCTTGCCGTCCAACAGCACGAGTTCGATCGCTCGAGTGTTGGCGAGCATCCTGAGCGGATTCGCCGCCAGGATCACCAAGTCGGCACGCTTCCCCACCTCGACCGAGCCGACCTCCTCGTCGAGGCCGAGCGCGCGGGCGCCGTTCCAGGTCGCGATCTTGAGCACCTCGAGGGGCGGTATCCCGGCATCGGCCAGGAGTTGTAGCTCCTCGTGCAGGCTGACGCCTGGGATCACCCAAGGATTCGGCAGGTCCGATCCGGCCGTCAAGAACACACCCCCCTCGTAGAGCCGGCGCGTGAACTCGAGCATTCTCGGCCACACCGCATGCCCGCGGGCGTAGTCGGCAGCCGTCCAATCATCGGTAAAGGTCGCCAACTGCCACTGCTCACGCACCGTGGGCGGCGCCAGATCCATCTCGGGGTGTTGGGTGTGACGCGGATCGTCGCCGAAGAACTTGGTCCGGTAGGCGAGCAGAGTCGGGTCGATAGAGACACCATGTTCGACGAGCTCGGTGAGCATCTCCTGGATCGGCGGACCGTCGAAATCGACTTGCTCGAGCCAATCCATCCGCCCCTTGAAAGTGCCTCGGTAGCCCGCTTGTGCCTCGGCAGGCAGGTAGGAGGTCGACCAAGGCGCACCATGCGCAATCTGGTCGACGCCCAGTCGAGCCGCCTCGGTCCAATCGGTCCGTTGGAGGTGGGCGATCACCTCGAGACCGTGAGCGTGTGCCGCTTCCACGACGATCGCCAGGAGCTCGGGCGGCAGAGCCGCGTACGCCTTGATGTAGTCGACGCCGATCTCCGCTTGTCGGGCGACTTCGGCTCGCACCGATGCCTCGTCCGGAACCGCGACAAACGGTCCGTAGTCCGCCTCGCGAGGGTTCAGCGCCTCTCCCGCCGTAAGAATTCGCGGTCCGACGAGCTCACCCGAGGCCACGGCCTCCCTCAGTGCGACACCCTCGGCAGCCGGAGCCGCCGGATTGCGGACGGTGGTCACCCCGAAAGCGACGAGAGTCCGCAGGGCATGCTCCGAGTCGGCCCAGCTCATCTCGGAAACGAGGCCACCCTGGCTGTCGAACGGCAGCATCGTGACGTGAGCGTGCATGTCGACGAAGCCGGGCACGATCCACCGGCCACTCATATCGACCGCCTTGGCTCCGCGTGGCACCCGAGCCTCCGTGCTCGCGGCCAACACGGCGATCCGGCCGTCGCAAACCGCGACGGTCTGGTCCTCCAGCGGAGGATTGCCGAGGCCATCGATGACGCCGACGTGTTCGAAGGCGAGTCCGTCCCTGCAAGACGGCTGGTCACCGCCCTCGGTACAGCCGAGGACGAAGACGAGGGGGACGATGAGACTGAAGAGTGGCCAGGGGCTTCGATTGCGGATCACGCCGGAGATTGTAGCGGGCGCCGCGAGGCCACCGCCGGCCAACCGGACGGGCAACCTACTCGGGGACGAGGCGCAGGCTCGCCACCGGATCGCCGGCGAGCAGCGGAGTCGCCAGGCCCTCGACCCAGGCCGCGTGCGAGTCCGAGTAGTTGGGCGACAGGAAATGCCCGCTCTGCCCCGTGGGCATGTGAAGCAACCCCTCCTCCTCGTGCCCAGGGCTGACGACCAGTCGCATCGACGCCCCATAGGATCGGGTCTGCGCCCTGACGCTACCCGCCCACCCTGGGAGGCCGGAGGCCGGCATGTTCAGATACCTCCCGAGGATCGGTAGCCCGCCCAGCGGGTGACGAAGCGCGACCTGGCGCACCTCGGCCCAGCTTCTGTCGAGCCCTCCGGGTTCGGCAGCGACGGCCGCAGCGGTCGACTCGACGACGCTGCGCAGGAATGCGTCCCAGTCGGAGTGCGGAGGGGGCACGAGGTGCTCGGGGCGCTCTTCGAGAATCCGCCGGGCCGGTTCGTCCGCCAGGGACCAGTCGAGAACGAACCCGGGATCCTCGCCAACCGCCGGCGCGAGAAGCGGCTCGAGCACACCGTCGACGAGGGCGTCGGCGAGCCGACCCAGCAGGTCGAAGGCCGATTCGTCGACATCTGCAGTGCCGTCCCAGGCCTCGACAAGCTCACGGAAGCGGGCGATGACGGCATCGGACTCGCCGGCATCCGTGACCTCGAGCACGACATCCGCGGCGAAGCGATGGTAGTCGCTCCTCACGTCCAGCTGGACTGTTCGCAATGAGGCCTCGTCCCAGCGGTCTCGCTCGGACAGGAGCTGATCGATGCGCTGCGATCGTCCCGAGTGGATCCAGAAGTGGGTCAGAGGGCGATCGTCGTGGGGAACCGTGCGCCCGTTCGCCGTGTGCAATCGGTTCCGGACGGGATCGAGCAGACGCGGACCCGGACGCTCTCCTATCCAGCCCACATCGGACCGCGCCCATGAGACCGGCGTCTTGCCGGTGAAGCCTCGCCGCACCGGGATGGGCCCGTTGACCACCCAGCCCACTCGCCCGTCGGCCGTGGCCAGCATCCAGTTCTGGCCCGGGCCCCGCCAGCTGTCGACGACGGCGACGGCTGCCTCGAGGGTCGACGCCTCCATGAGCCCCAGCAGGTTCAGGTTCAGACCGCCGACGTCGTGCACGGGGCTCCTCTCCGCCAGTGGACGCCCCTGCCAGTCCTCGTCGATGACCGGTCCCCACCGGGTCCACAGGACATCGAGCGCCACGGACTGCGCACCCTTCACCGCGACGACCTCATCCACCCGCTCGAAGGCTTCGTCACCCTCCGCCGTCAGGTATCGGCCACCCTCGCTGGTGGTCTCGACGACGACGAAGTCGGTCTGATCGGCGAAGCTGTTGGTCGCCCCCCAGGCCAGATCTCCATTCGACCCGATCACGACACCCGGTAGACCGGGGGCGCCCACACCGACGATTCGGCGGCCGGCGATCACGAACTCCACCCGGTGCCAGACATGGGGCACACGCAGACCGAGGTGCGGATCGTTTGCCAGAATCGCACGACCGTCGCCGGTGAGGTCTCCGTCGACGGCCCAGTTGTTCGAGCCCAGAGCCATGCCGGCTGGGCGCACGACATCCTGATCGAACGAGGCCGGCTCGAGTCCTCGCAGATCGACGACACCCGGACCGGGAATCTCAAAGGGCGACCAGCCGCCCGTCTCGTCCTCGATCAGCGGTGAGTCCCAGCGGCTGGTTGACGGCGTCAGGAAATCGACCAACCCGAGCGGCAGGACCGCCTCCATCACCGCCAGGGGCTTCTCTCGGCGATGATGGCTCGAGAGCATGTCGAAGAAGCCGAGGTTGACGAGCAGGGTGTCCTCCGCCAACCAGACCTCGGGGTCGAGGCGCAACAGGAGGTACTCGGGCGGCGGGGCTCCGAGGGCCGATAGTCCGGCGTTGACGCCGACGGTGTAGGCCTCCACGAGCCCGCGGGCCTCAGGGTCGAGGGAAGCGAGGAGACGCGCTGCAGCTCTGCGCCGCTGCCGGCGCCGGACCCTCAGGTCGGCCTCGAGAGCCCGTTCGCCAAAGAGCTCCGCGAGCTCTCCGGCAGTGCCTCGACGACTCAGGTCCATCTGGAAGAAGCGATCCTGGGCGTGGACGAAACCGTGAGCGAGGACAGCGTCATGGAAGCTGTCGGCCGCAATCGTCGGAATGCCGAGCGCGTCCCGGGTCACGGTGACCGCCGCCGAGAGACCCGGGGTCGTCAGCTGGCCATCGACTTGCGGCAACGAGGCCCGGACCCGAACCCAGGTCCACCCGGCCACCGCGGCCAGGAGGACGAGAAGGCAGGCCAACACCTGGCTGAGCCGCCGCAACACCGTTACCGGCCCTCGCTCGGCGGTTCTCCGTCCAGCACCGTCCCCCAATAGTCGATGGCACTGGCGTAGTAGCTCAGCAGCGGCAGCTCCTTCTCCACCGGTCGATACAACCCCTCGTCGTCCTCGAGGACGTGGCGCAGAACCAGCATCCGCAGGCCGACATCGACGGCATACTCCTGATCCTTGCGCGGCACGTAGACCGGAGCGCCGGCCTCTTCGAGCCGATCGAGCCGGGCCTGGACGGCCGCTTTCAGCTCGAGATGACTCCAACTGCGTTCTGGGTCGGCCAAGAGGACGGTCGCGACTAGAGAGACGGGCAGCACTGGGATGATGCCGGCGACCTGCGTCATCAACTCCCCAGCCAGGGCGCCGACCGAAGCGAACCGCGCGTCTCGCGCCAGCCGGCGGGGGTCCTCGTCCCGCGCAGCGAAGAACTCCCGAGCCGAAACGGGCCGACCGAAGTTCACACAAGCGTAGCCGAACCGGAACCAGTCGCCGCGCAGGCGCAGTAGAGCCTGCCGGCCCCAGAAGCCGAACAGCGTCATCATCGCGCCGAACCCGGACTTTCGGCTGGCGTCAGGATCACCGTCGAGCAGGAGGGTCCGATCCTCCAGGACCCGGTCATAGTTGATACCGACCGGCACAAAGACGACATCCGCGTGGTCGTCCGGGTCGAATCCCCTCAGCATGTAGTCCACGAGCCCAAGCCTCGCTTTGCCCAGCTTCCCGTTGCGTGACAGGCCACCCTCCGGATAGACCGCCTGTGTGACGCCCTCCCGGGTGGCGATGTGGACGTAACGTGCCAGGACCTGCCGGTAGAGGTCGTTGCGCGACTTCCGGCGTACGAAGTAGGCGCCCATCGACCGGATCATCTGCTCGAGCGGCCAGACCCTCGCCCACTCGCCGACGGCGTAGGAGAGCGCCGTACGCTCCATCGCCAGATAGGAGACGAGGATGTAGTCCATGTTGCTGCGGTGGTTCATCACGAAGACGACGGAAGCACCCGGCTCGATCTGCTCCAGGGAGGCGTCATCGACCGAACCGAGACGGACACGGTAGAGCGTCCGCGCGATCCGCCGGGCGAAGCCGTAGCCCCAGCGGAAGTAGGTGTAGGCATTGAAACTCGGCACGATCTCGCGCGCGTACCGCTCGACCTTCTCCTGCGCCACCTCCCGAGGCATCTCCTCGGTGCGCGCGAACTCGTCCGCCGTCTCCATGACTGCACGGTCGTAGACCAGGCGTTCGATCAGCGCGTTGCGGCGAGTGAACTTGAAGGGCTGGAGCCGGATCTGGAGGCTCGGGTTGACCTCCTCCAGAGCCCGCTCGATCCGCCGTCGCAGAAGCCAGCGCACACTCGGTACGAGCAGTCGGGCCAGGGCCGCCCAGAGGGCGAGAAGGCCGGCGACTATCGCCAGCCAGACCGGAACTTCAATCGTCGAGGTCATGGGCGAAGCGAGGCTAGCAGGTCGCCAACCAGGCCCCCCGGGTGGTGTGCCCAGCACCTCCCTGAGTTAGAGTCAGAGCAATGAGAAGGTGGATCATCAGAGCACTGATCGTGGCGGCTCTAGTAGCCGTCTTTTTTGTCCTCAAGCAGACGGTCCTCAAGCCTCAGCCGATCCCCGTCACCGTCGCTGCTGCCGATGTCGGACCGGTCGAGTCGACCGTCACCAACTCGCGCGCCGGGACGGTGCGTGCCCAACGGCGAGCCAAGCTCTCCCCCGAGCTCGGCGGCCAGGTGGCCGAGTTGCCATTCCGGGAGGGCGACAGGGTCGAAGAGGGAGCCGTCCTCCTGCGGCTCGATGACCGGGCCCAGCGCGCCCGTCTCGAGCTGTCGCGACGCGATGTCCAGGCTGCCGAGGCCGAGGGCGAGAGGGCCTGCATCACCGCAGACAGGGCGGGACGGGAGCTCGAACGCGTACAGATTCTCGCCGACGACGACCTGCTCTCCCCCGACATGCTCGACCAGTCGATGACCAGCAAGGCAGCGGCCGACGCGGCCTGCACCGCGGCACGCGCCAACCAGGCTCGGGCGGAGGCGGCAGTCGTCGTCGCCCGCACGGAGCTCGACAAGATGACCCTGCGGGCCCCCTTCGCCGGGATCGTCGCCGAAGTGTCGATCGAGCTCGGTGAGTGGACGACACCTTCGCCGCCCGCGCTCCCCGTGCCGCCGGTCGTCGACGTCCTCGACCCGGGCTCCATCTACATCAGCGCGCCGATGGACGAAGTCGATTCCGGCAGGGTTCAAGCGGGCCAGGAGGTGCGGATCACTGTCGACTCGCACCGCGATCAGAGTTTTCCCGGCCGAGTCAGTCGTGTGGCGCCCTACGTTCTCGACCTCCAGGAACAGAACCGTACCGTCGAGATCGAGGTCGAGATCCATCAGCTGCCGGAGGGTGTGACCTTCCTTCCCGGGACGTCGGCGGATGTCGAGGTTATCCTGGAGGTGCACGCCGAGGCCCTGAGGATTCCGACCGCGGCGCTGATGGAAGGTAACCGCGTCCTGACCGTCGACGATGGCGTGTTGACGGAGCGCTCGATCACGCCGGGGCTCAAGAACTGGGATTTCACCGAGGTGATCGCCGGCCTCGAGGCCGGCGACCGGATCGTGACCTCTCTCGACCGCGAGGAGGTCAAGGGCGGCGCCGCGGCCGAGATCGTCGACGCTCCGTGATCGAGCTCGACGGCATCGCCCGGACCTTCATGGTGGGCGACCGGCCCGTACACGCCCTCCGTGGCGTCAGCGAGACCATCGCCGCCGGGGAGCATGTCGCCATCATGGGCGCCTCGGGGTCCGGTAAGTCGACCTTGCTCAACATCGTGGGATGTCTCGACAGGCCGACCTCGGGCGCCTACACCCTCGACGGGCGCAGCGTCGGGGATCTGTCCGAGGCCGACCTGACCCAGGTGCGGCGCAACAAGATCGGCTTCGTCTTCCAGTCCTTTCATCTGGTGCCCCGTCTCAGCGCGGCGGAGAACGTCGAGCTACCGATGATCTTCGCCGACATCGACCGCAAGGAGCGAAGACGTCGAGTCGCCTCGGCCCTCGACGCCGTGGGTCTGGCCGAGCGCGCGACCCACCTGCCCGACCAACTCTCCGGCGGCGAGCGTCAGCGGGTCGCACTGGCCCGGTCGACCGTCATGAATCCCTCCATCCTCCTGGCCGACGAGCCGACAGGCAACCTCGACAGCCGCTCGGGGCGCGCCGTGCTCGACCTGCTACAGGGCATGAACGACGAGGGCCTGACCCTCGTCGTCGTCACCCACGACCCCAAGGTCGCCCAACGCGCCGATCGAATCATCGTCCTGCTCGACGGTGAGATCGTCCGCCGCGTCAAGGGAGACCAGATCTCGGCAGTCCTCGAGGTTCTCACCCAGGAACCCGACGAGCGCGAGGACTGACGGTGAGAGTGCGCCGGACCCTCCGCTTCGCGCTCAGAGCGCTCACAGGGCATGGTCTGCGCTCAGGACTGAGTCTGCTCGGCGTCACGATCGGCGTCGCGGCCGTGATCGTCCTCACAGCGCTCACCAACGGCGCGCGGTCCTACGTCATCGAGCAGTTCTCGAGCCTGGGAACCAACCTGGTGATTGTCCTGCCCGGACGCACCGAGACAACCGGCGTCCCCGGCATCACGGCGATCCCGAACGACCTGACCCTCGACGATGCCGAGGCGGTCGTGCGTCAGGTGCGCTCCGTCCATCGCGTGGCACCGGTGTCGATGGGTACCGAGGAGGTCTCCTTCGGCGAGCGCCGACGGCAGGTGGCGCTGGTTGGTACGACGGCCGACTACCGGACTGTCCGCCAGATCGACGTGGCAAGGGGTGAGTTCCTGCCGGTGGGCGACATCGAGCGCGGAGCCCCGGTCTGCGTCCTCGGCTTCAAGCTGGCGCAGGAGTTGTTCCCGACGGAGAATCCGGTCGGACGCGTGGTGCGGATCGGAGACTGGCGAATGCGGGTCGTGGGCACGCTCGAGAAGCAGGGGACCAAGCTGGGGCTCAACCTGGACGAGACGGTCTACGTGCCGGTCGCGACCGGGATGCAGATGCTCAACCGCTCGTCGCTCTTCCGCATTCTCATCGAAGCACACGCCTACGCTGACCTCGACCTCACCAAGGAAGCGGTCAGACTGCTCCTGATCGAGCGCCACGGTGAGGAGGACATCACCGTCGTGACTCAGGACGCCGTCCTCTCGACTTTCGCGGCGATCCTCGGAACCCTGACCGTCGTACTGGCCGCGATCGCCGCGATCTCCCTCAGCGTGGCGGGCATCGGCATCATGAACGTGATGCTGGTGTCGGTTTCGGAGCGAACGCAGGAGATCGGGCTGCTCAGGGCACTGGGCGTCAAGAGCAGCCAGGTGACGGCGATCTTCCTGGCGGAGGCCGCGCTCCTTTCGGCCGCGGGGGCCCTGCTCGGCCTGCTGGTCGGCTGGATTCTCGTCCAGGTAATGGTCGGCCTCTTCCCTGCCCTCCCCGCCTCGCCGCCCGCCTGGGCGGTCGCAGCCGCCTTCGGCACGGCGATTCTCGTGGGCGTTGTCTTCGGACTGATGCCGGCCCGCCGAGCGACAAAGCTCGATCCGGTCGCGGCGTTGGCCGGGAGGTAGAACGATGTGGGAACTCTTCCGACTCTCTCTGCGCTCGGTCACCGGCCACAAGCTGCGCTCAATGCTGTCGATGCTCGGCATCGCAATCGGCATCGCCTCGGTGATCTTGCTGACTTCGATCGGAGAGGGCACGCGGCGCTATCTGATGGAGCAGTTCTCGCAGTTCGGCACCAACATCATGGTGATCACCCCGGGCAAAGCAGAAACGGTGGGGATCCCCGGAGCACTCGGCGGCTCGACCCGCAAACTGACGATCGACGACGCCATGGCCCTGCGCAAAGTCCCGGGAGTGCTCCATCTCGCGCCGGTCGTCTACGGCACGGGTGAGATCGAAGCCAACGGGCGGGGCCGCAGCGTCCTGATCTACGGCGTCACCCCGAACGTGCCCGATGTGTGGCAATGGAACGTCCGGACGGGCTCGTTCTGGCCCGACAGCGACCCCAGAAAGCCGGGTTCGCTCGCCGTCATCGGTTCGAAGGTCAAACGCGAGCTCTTCGGAGAGGCCAAGGCCCTGGGCGAGTTCATCAAGATCGGCGGCGTGCGCTACCGCATCAGCGGCGTGCTCGAGCCCAAGGGACAGTTCCTGGGCGTCGACGTCGACGACGCCGTCTGGATCCCGCTCGCTTCGGCGATGAAGATCTTCAACCTCGACGAACTCAACGAGATCGACCTGACATTCAGCCACGCGAGGCAATCGGATGCACTGAAGGAACGACTTCGATTGGCCATGATCGAGCGCCATCGCGGACGAGAGGATTTCACCGTCACCTCCCAGACCGAGATGATCAAGGTCTTCGGCAACATCATGGACATCATTACGGGCGCGGTGGGCGCGATCGCCGGAATCTCGCTGGTGGTGGGAGCGATCGGTATCCTGACGATGATGTGGATCGCCGTCGGCGAACGGACTTCGGAGATCGGGCTGGTGCGAGCCATCGGGGCGACCCGCAGGCAGGTGCAGTGGGTGTTCCTGACCGAGTCGGCGGCGCTGGCCCTGCTCGGCGGGGCGTTGGGGATCGGCTCCGGGCTTGGAGTGTGCGCCCTGCTGCGGACGGCGATTCCGGGGTTGCCGGTGCATACGCCGATGGTGTTTCTGGTCGCTGCAGTGGCCGTGAGTCTGGCGACCGGGATCCTCTCGGGGGTGATGCCGGCGAGGCGGGCGGCGGGCCTGGATCCGGTCGAGGCGCTTCGGACCGAGTAGCGGCAACCCGTTGGACCGGCATGTGCGTTCCACGGGGTCGCCGTTGTTCCCTGGAGGCCCCAGCTACGAAACCCCAGAGGGACACGCCCCACCAACTCGGACCTCAAAGGAGCGCGCGGTCCTCAGCCCTCGCGGTCCTCGTAGAGGTCGTGCAGCTCCACCGGCGTGCCCTTCTTTCGCATCCGCATGTTGAGCATCTCGACCAAGACCGAGAAGCCCATCGCGAAGTAGATGTAGCCCTTGGGGATGTGGTGGCCGATGCCATCGGCGACGAGGGCCGTGCCGATGAGGAGGAGAAAGGAGAGGGCGAGTATCTTGATCGTCGGGTGCTCCTCGACGAAGTCGCCAAGCGGTTTCGCGAACATCAGCATGAAACCCACCGAGATGACGACGGCGATCACCATGATCGCGATCTGGTCGACCATGCCGACGGCAGTGATCACCGAGTCGAGCGAAAAGACGATGTCGAGAAGCATGATCTGGACGATCACCGCCGAGAAACCGACGCGGGCCTTGCGTGACATCTCGTGTTCGGCGCCTTCGAGATTCTGATGAATCTCTCGGGTGCTCTTCGCCAGCAGGAAGAGACCACCGACGATGAGGATCAGGTCGCGCCCGGAGACCGCCCGACCGAAGAGGGAGAAGAGCGGCTCCGTGAGCCCGATCACCCAAGCGAGAGAGAGGAGCAGCAGGATACGCGTCCCCATCGCCCCCATCAGGCCAATGTAGCGAGCCCTTGCCCGCTCTCCCTCCGGCAGCTTGCCGGCCAGGATCGAGATGAAGATGATGTTGTCGACGCCGAGCACCAACTCGAGAGCCGTCAACGTCGCCAGGGCTATCCAGGCCTGTGGGTCAGCAATCCATTCGAACACCTGTCGGTCTCCTCAGATACGGTCCGCCGTCACTCGGCATCGGCCATGAACGGCTTCCACTTGTCCTCGCTCGGCGGCTTGCCGAGGTAGCTGACGATGATCAGCGTGAGCACCGAAGCGATAAATGCCGGGTAAATGATGTAGTCGTACGCCGTGTCCTGGTTGATCTCGATGAAGCCCCAGTCGAAGGTGGCTCCCGCGTTGACCCACAGGGCGAAGACGATCGTGGAGGCAATACCCACCGCAACCGAGGCCATACCGGCGATCGGCGTGGCCCGTTTCCACAGGAACGCAGCCAGGAGCGCGGGTGTCACCGCGGCACCCACCATCGTGTAGGCATACAGCGCCATCGCCAGGATGCTCGAGAACTGCGTCGTGATCACGAGCGCCACGCCGGCCAGCACCACGATCATGATGCGCTGGAACGTGATGACCCTCATCTCCGAGGCCTCGGGGTTGACGAAGCGCTGATAGATGTCGCGTGCGAGATTCGTCGACGGCACCATCAGGAAGGTGTTGGCCGTCGAGAAGATGATCGCCGCACCACCGATCAGGAGGAGAGCCCCGACGATCGGGGGTAGGGCGTGAGCGCCCATGGTCAGAATCACAGTCTCGCTGGCTGCACTCGAGATGCCGCCGCCTTCCGCCTGGAAGGCCGGATCGTTCCAGTAGATCCCGGCGCCGAAGATCGCCACGGAGTCGAGAAGGGTCTCGATGAGGATGACGCCGAGGATCATGAAGATCACGGCGCGACGGGCAGTCGCTCCGTCCTTGGCCGACATGAACTTCTGGTAGATCGAGCTCTCGCCGAGGAGCAGCAGAAAGGTCGGCAGGAAGAGACCGATCGCCGAGGCCGCTCCGAGGGTGCCGAACAGGGAGAAGTGGGTCTCGGGCAGGGTCGTCGTCAACCCCTCCCATCCACCTGCCGCGCTGAGGGCGAAGGGTACGGCTACGATGACGCCGACAGTGATCAGGATGCCGTTGAAGAGATCGAGCGCCACGATCGAAGCCATGCCCGCGACGATCGTGTAGAGGACCACCAGCACGGCGATGATGATCTGACCTTTGGCTGGATCGAGCCCGGTCAGGATGTTGAGTAGCCTGCCGCCGCCGATGAACTGATAGCCCGCGATCGTGAGGTAGGCAATGATGATCGCGATCGTGCCGAAGACCCGGGCCGCCGCGTTGTAGCGCGTCTCGAGGATGTCGGGGACCGTGAACTGCGCAATCTTGCGTACCCGCGGTGCCAGCCAGTAGACGATAGCCAGACCGATCCAGGCGCCGGCGCTCATCCACAGCGCCGAGTACCCATTGCGGAACGCCCGGCCCGCACCTCCGAAGAGGCTGCCCGAGCCGATCCAGGTGCAGACCAGAGTGCCGACCAGGAAGGTCGCAGTCACACCGCGACCGGCGACCATGAAGTCTTCTTGAGTCTTGACGTCACGTCCCTTGCGGACGCTGACGAAGACGAGAAACGCCAGATAGATACCGATCGCCCAAATCACGATTGCCTCCTCGCTAGAAGGTGCTGTTGGAAAACCCGGGCGAGCCTACCAAACAGGTGGTCATCGGAGTGCGGCCGCACCGCGGGGTTATGATGCGCCGACCATCCAGCTACCGGAGGATTCCCATGAGCGACGCCGCCAGCACCTCGCAGCCGTACGTGCCCGCCCACGTCACAACGACCGAGGTGACGATCCGCGCGATCATCCTGGGCCTCTTCCTGAGCATCCTGATGGGCGCGGCGAACACCTATCTCGGGCTCTACGCCGGCATGACCGTGTCGGCCTCGATCCCGGCGGCTGTGATCTCGATGGCGATCCTGCGCGGCATCATGCGCAAGGGCTCGATCCTCGAGAACAACATCGTCCAGACCATGGCATCGACCGGAGAGAGTCTGGCGGCCGGTGTGATCTTCACCGTCCCCGCCCTTCTGATGGTCGGCGCCTGGCAGAACTTCGAGTTCTGGCCGACGACCCTCATCACCATGCTCGGCGGGCTGCTGGGCATCGTCTTCATGGTGCCGATGCGCAAGGCGCTGATCGTCAATCGACCCGACCTCGTCTATCCCGAGGGGGTCGCCTGTTCCGAGGTTCTGATCGTCGGTGACGAGGCCGCATCGGGCGATGCCAAGGAATCTGCCGAAGCGAGCGCCGGAGTCAGAGCCATCACCCAGGGTGTCGTGCTGGGTGGGCTCTTCAAGCTCTCATTGAACGGCTTCGGCCTGGTCATGGAGACCGTCGAAGGCGCCTGGGCCAAGGGGAAATCCGTCTTCTACGCCGGCGCCGACATGAGCGTCGCGCTGCTGGCCGTTGGGTACATTGTCGACCTCCAGATCGCCTCTCTGATCACCCTGGGCGGAGTCATCGGCTGGCTTGTCATCCTGCCGATGCTCGGTCCACCGGGCGGCGGCGTCCTGGCCCTCGACCATGCCTGGGACCTCTGGTCGACTCAGGTCCGCTACGTCGGCGTCGGCACCATGCTCGTCGGCGGCCTGTGGTCGATCTGGCAGGTGCGCAGCGGCATCGTCGCCGGGGTCACCGGCCTCAAGGGCGCAGGCGCCGGATCGGCAGGCGGCGAAGTCCCGCGCACCGAGCGCAACATCCCGGTGACCGCTCTGCTGACCGTCTTCCTCCTCTCGACTCTGGCCACTTTCGGCTTCTACGACTACCTGGTCCAACACCATGGCATCGCCGCCCTCACCGCTCTGCTGATGGTCCTGACCTCCTTCCTCTTCGTGGCAGTCGCCACCTACATCGCCGGGCTCGTCGGCTCCTCCAACTCCCCGGTCTCCGGGATGACCATCTGCGCCCTGCTGATCGCCGCGGGCGTCCTCGTCGCACTCGGTATCAAGGGCGACTCGGCGATCCTTGCGACTCTCGGCATCGCGGGTGTCGTCTGCTGCGCGACCTGCACGTCGGGTGACGTGGCTCAGGACCTGAAGACAGGCCTGCTAGTCGGCGCGACGCCCGCCAAACAACAGTGGACCGAGATCCTCGCCTGCGTCGTCACCGCCTTCTGCTTCGCCCCGATCCTGACTCTCCTCCACAACGCCTACGTCATCGGCGAAGGACTGCGAGCACCTCAGGCTGCACTTTTCGCCAGCCTCACCCAGGGCTTCTTCGGTGACACCGAGCTGCCCTGGAACCTCATCATGATCGGCGGCGGCATCGGCGTCGCTCTGATCGTCGTCAATCAGATCCTCGAGGCCTCGGGATCGAGTTTCCGCACCCACGTCATGCCGGTCGCGGTCGGCATCTACCTCCCGCTCTCACTCGACATCCCGATCTTCGTCGGCGGTCTCCTGCGCCACTTCCTCAAGAAGCGCAAGCAATCAGAGGGCTCCGAGGCGCGCGACAACGGCGTGCTCTTCGGCTCAGGCCTGATCGCGGGTGAGGCGCTGATGGGCATCGGACTGGCTGTCGTCATCGCCAGCGGCTTCGCACTGCCGCTACCCTGGCTGCCGGAGGCTCTGCACGAGTCAGCGCTGGTCTCGCTGGTGATCTTCGCCGCGGTGGTCTGGTACTTCAAACGAGTGGCCACGAGGTAGTCCGCGTAGGGGCTGGCTGCGTTCTTGCGGTCGGCCTCCGCCGGTCTACGCCTTCGGCTCTTGCTGCCAAGGGTGGCGACCAATAACCAACACCCACCGCAAAGGGCACCAACTACCCAGGTGTGTGAGGCGTAGTTGGCTTGGCGCAGACTCTGTTGTGGGAGGGGGGAGGGCGTTGTACCAGGCGGAGCCAAGCCAGCTACGCCTCACACGCCGACACAAGCCCGCGAAAGGCGCCGAAGGGCGGCCCCAGCAACGCGGCCCCAGCCGCCAACAAAGCGCCATTGCGGCCGAGGCCCATCCAAGCCCTGAGAGAAGCACCCCCAGGCCTGCTCAAGTGCTTGACCACCCCAGCCGGGGGCCGGTATCCTCCCGCCTCCGCGGGTCATGGACCCGCAGGACCTTTCGGGGCGTAGCTCAGCCTGGCAGAGCGCACGGTTCGGGTCCGTGAGGCCGGAGGTTCAAATCCTCTCGCCCCGACCATCCACCCGCCGAGTTCCCGGTCTCCGAGACCGGCCGACTCGCCTGCCCACAGCCACGGTCCACGCAAACCCGTGCGATAGACTGACCGTTCGGTCGCAACGTCAATCTGTCACAGGAGCTCCATGCCGATCACCACCCTGAACGAGATGTTCCTGACCGGAGTCAAGCACGACAAGCCGGACTGCTTCCTCTACAAGACAGAGGGCGAATACCACCCCCTCTCCACCCGCGACTTCTACGAGAACGTCCGCCGAGTCGCCACCGCCCTTCAAGCGCTCGGAGTCCGCCGCGGCGATCGCGTCGCCCTCATGGCCGAGAACGGCACCCACTGGCCCGCCGTCGACTACGCCACCCTGGCGCTCGGCGGCGTCCTCGTGCCCATCTACCCCACGCTGACCGCCGAAGACGCTGCCTATGTCGCCAATGACTGCGGCGCCGAAGTGCTCTTCATCCAGGGGCGCGAGCGCTACGGAGGGAGTCAACAGGAACGGGCCACGACTCCCAACATCCGACACTTCATCGTCATTGACGACGAGATCGAGGCCGACGACACCACCCCCTTCGCTCGCATCCTGAGCGAGACCGAGCCGATGGCCGAAGAAGCCTTCGAGGCCTCCGGTCGCGAGACCCAGCCCAGCGACCTCGCGACCTTCATCTACACCAGCGGCACCACCGGCAACCCCAAGGGCGTCATGCTCACCCACGACAACCTGGTGTCCAATCTCCTCTCGGCCTCCGAGGCCATTGAGATCCGCCGCGATCAGACCGGTCTGTCCTTCCTGCCGCTCTCCCACTCCTTCGAGCGGATCGTCGACTTCATCTACTTCTACAAAGGCACCACCATCGCCTACGCCGAGTCCGTCCAAACCGTGGCACAGAACTTCGGCGAAGTCCGTCCGCACTTTTTTGTCTCCGTGCCCCGGGTCTACGAGAAGGTCATCAACAAGGTCCGTGAGAACGTCGCCACCGCACCCGCCGCGCGCCAGAAGATCTTCGCCTGGGCCGAAAGGGTCGGTCGCAGGTCTCTGCCCTGGAGGCTCAAGCGCGAGAGGCCGCCAGGCCTGCTCGGCATCCAGCTGGCGCTGGCCGACAAACTCGTCTTCTCCAAGATCAAGGAACGCCTCGGCGGCCGATTCGAGACCGCCACCTCGGGCGGCGCGCCGCTGTCCCGCGACATCGCCGAGTTCTTCTGGGCCGCAGGCATCGAGATCTACGAGGGCTACGGCCTGTCCGAGACCTCGCCGGTGCTCACCGTCAACAAGCCGGGCAAGGTCAAGCTGGGTACGGTTGGCTCCGCGATCGACGGCGTCACGCTGCACATCGCCGAGGACGGCGAGATCCTCGCCAAGGGCCCGAACATCATGCAGGGCTACTACAACCTCCCGGAAAAGACCGCCGAGACCATAGACGAGGACGGCTGGTTTCACACCGGCGACATCGGCGAGATCGACGACGAGGGCTTCCTGCGCATCACCGATCGCAAGAAAGAGATCATCGTCAACGCCTACGGCAAGAACATCGCCCCGGCTCCGATCGAGAACCACCTCAAGAGCAGCCGTTTCATCGAGCAGGTTGTCGTCATCGGTGACCAGCGCAAGTTCCTGTCGGCGCTGATCGTGCCCGACTTCGAGGCGCTCGAGAACTGGGCTACCGCCAATGATCTGCCGCTCGAACACGAGGCGCTGATCGCAGCCCCGGAGACTCGCACCCTGATCGAGGAGGAGATCGAGAAGGCAAACGCTGATCAATCGAAATACGAGATGGTCAGGGCCTTCGATCTCCTGGCCGAGCCGTTCTCGATCGAGGGCGGCGAACTCACTCCCACCCAGAAGGTCAAGCGTCGGATCGTCGCCACCAAGTACGACGGCCTGATCGACGGGATCTACGAGCGCGCGGAAGCTCGACGCTGAGGAGAATCGGAACATGCCCGCACTGAGCCTCCAGGGTCCGGTCGACGGTCTGGCCACCCTCGTCTTCGACGCGCCGGGGAGCAAGGTCAACGTCATCAATCGGGACTTGATCGACGAGTTCACACTCCTCCTCGGCGAGATCGAAGCACGCTCCGACATCTCATGCCTCGTGCTCGCCTCCGGCAAGCAGGGCAACTTCATCGCCGGCGCGGACCTCGACGCCATCGAAGAGGTGACCGAGATCGACGAGGTTGTCCAGGCCGTCCGGCTCGTACAAGGCCTCTACAACCGTTGGGAGCGACTCCCGTGGCCGACGATCGCAGCCGTCGACGGAACCTGTGTCGGCGGCGGTACGGAGTGGGCTCTCGCCTGCGACTACATCGTCCTGGCCGACCGCCCGACGATCCGGATCGGTTTGCCGGAGACCCGCCTCGGTATCCTGCCCGGCTGGGGCGGTTGCACGCGCCTACCGCGCAAGGTCGGGCTAGCCGCCGCGCTCGACATCATCCTCGCCGGCAAGAACGTCAACTCCTACAAGGCATTCAAGATCGGCCTGGCCGATGCGCTCGTGCCGCCGGCCACCTTCCGGCACCACGTGCGCAATCTCGCCCGTGCCGTCATCGCCGGCAAGCCTCCTGTGCGCAAGCGGGGAGGCGGCATGAAGAGCGTTCTACTCGAAAAGAACGGCCTCGGGCGTCGCGTCGTCTACGACCAGGCCAAGAAGCAGGTTCTCAAGACCACCGGCGGCAACTACCCTGCCCCGATTCGGGCTCTCGAGGTCGTCCGGGTCGGACTCGAGGAGGGTCGGGAGGCCGGATTCTCGGCCGAGGCGCACGCGATCGCCGATCTGGCCGTGTCTCGCGAGAGCAAGAATCTCGTCCACGTCTTCAGGCTCATGGAAGGCAACAAGAGGCCGGCCGCAGGACAGTCCATCGGCCAGGCAGCCGTCCTCGGTGCCGGCGTCATGGGCGGTGGTATCGCCCAACTCCTCACCGCGCGTGAGTCGATGCCCGTACGGATCAAGGACCTGGCGGCCGAGCCTCTGGCCCAGGGCATGGGGCACGCCAGGACCCTCTTTGAGAAGCAGGTGAAACGGCGGCGGCTGACCCGTCCCCAGATGCTGCGCAAACTGAACCTCCTGCGACCGACCCTCGATTACGCGGGCTTCGGCGCCGTCGATCTCGTCGTCGAAGCCATCGTCGAGCGGCTGGACATCAAGCAGAAGGTCTTCGCCGAGCTCTCCCAACACGTCTCCGAGAACGCCATTCTCGCCTCCAACACTTCGTCTCTCTCCATCGAGGCCATCGGACGGGATGCGACCCACCCCGAGCGGGTCATCGGTATGCACTTCTTCAATCCGGTCGACAAGATGCCGCTCGTCGAGGTGGTCGTGGCGCCGCAGACCGCGGAAGATGTCACTCGCACGATCGTGTCGCTTTGCAGCAAGCTCGGCAAGACTCCGATCGTCGTCAAGGACGGCCCCGGTTTTCTCGTCAACCGCCTGCTGATGTTCTCGATGTCCGAGGCTCTGGCCCTGCTCGAGGAGGGCGTCTCGATTCCGGCGCTCGACCGGACGATGAAGACGTGGGGCATGCCGATGGGCCCGATCACGCTGACCGACGAGGTCGGGCTCGACGTGGCGACGCACGTCGCCGGAATTCTCTCCGAGGCGTTCGGCGACCGGCTGCACGTCGCGGACTGGATCGGCCGCATGGTCGAAGACGGCCGACTCGGCGCCAAGGTCGGGCGCGGCTTCTACCGCTACGAAGGCAGGAAGCGCCTCGACCCGGATCCCGACGTCTACCCCCTTCTCGGCCTGACCCCGACCGAGGACAATCCGGATCCTCTAGAGGTCGGCCACCGCATCGTCCTGCCCATGATCAACGAGGCGGCCAGGTGCCTGGCCGAGGGAGTTGTCCGGGACGCCGCGGATCTCGACCTGGCCATGATCATGGGAACCGGCTTCCCTCCCTTCCGCGGCGGGTTGTGCCGGTGGGCCGACGACGAGGGCAACGGCGCGCTCAAGGCCCGAATGGACGAGTTCGCCGAGCGGATCCACCCGCGGTTCGCGCCCTCGGAGGCCTTCCTGGAGGTCGTCGAGGCCGGCGGTTTCTACACCCTGCACGCACGACTCGCGCAGAGCGACGAGGCGGCCTGACGAAAGTGGCCCCGATCTTGCTCTGAAGCGGGAGGTGAAAGGAGTTTTCATGCGCGACTACCCGAATGTCAGGTTCCTTCTTGCGATTGCCCTGCTTGCTTGTCTTCCGGCGACAGTAGGGGCACAGGAGGGTTCATCAGAGTTCGCCGACGTGATCGACGTCAACGATGTCCTGCTCGATGTCGTGGTTACGGATAGGGACGGCAACGTCATCCTGGGGCTACAGCCCGATGACTTCGTCGTCGGCGATGGCGACGGTACGGTCGACGTCCAGAGCGCGACGTTCTACAGCAATCGCGCCTTCCTGGAGTCGGCAGGCCTGGCAGAGCGCCTGGGTGTCTCGGCCGATGAGGTACCGATCGACCGCTATTTCATCCTCTTCTTCCACGATCCGAGGTCCTTCTTCCCCGAGATGATCTCCCAGCAGCTCGACGCTCTACGCTGGGCACGCCGCTGGGTCCATCAGGAACTCCTCCCCAACGACTACGTCGCGGTCCTGAGCTACGACTACAAGCTCAAGGTCCATCAGGACTTCACGACCAACGACGAGGAGATCCTCCGCGCTCTCGACAACGTCAGCCGTGGCAAGGATCCCGGCGCTAACTGGCCATCGCGGACCGAGGGTTCGACCGGGCCTTCACTGCGCGAGAACCTGCCTCGCGGCAACGATCTGCGCAAGTCGACCAAGAAGATCTACACCGCTCTCGAAGTCGTCGGGGACGCCTCCAAGTACATCATCGGCCGCAAGAACCTCCTCATGTTCAGCATGGGTTTCGGCGAAGACCCGGACTTCAGCCAGCTGACCAACTCCGGTAACTACCGGCCCAACGCGCGCTACTACCCACCGATGATGCAGTCGCTCAACGACGCGAACATCGCGGTCTACACCATCTCCCTGATGAAGAACCTGCGCGCCGAGAACGAAGCTCAGGCACTGCTCGGCAGCTCCCTCAGCCTCCTGGCGGACGACACCGGTGGCGAGTACTTCATGAACTTCATCAACTTCCGCGACCCCATGCGTCAGGTGGTCGAGGACAACAACGGCTACTACCTGCTGAGCTACCCCGCCAGAGCAGGTGACTCCGGCTACCGCAAAGTGACGGTAGAAACCACCAACCCGGATTTCGTGATCAGAGCGAGGCAGGGCTACCGCTTCGGCGGCTAGGGTGCTGGGGAGCCCCTTTTGACGGTCCTGTGCGTTCTGCGGGAAAAGACCCTGTCTCCGCTGGCCTAACCCGTCCAGACCCCCATCGGAGACAGGATCTTTTCCCTCCTCGGATCAGTGACGGACCTTGGAGGGGCACGACCACCCTAGGTGTGTGAGGCGTAGCCGGGTTGGTGCAGGCTCTGTACGTGGGCGGGAGGTGGGGGGTGTTCGCCGGAACCAACCCGGCTACGCCTCACACACCGGCAAAAGCCCACAAGAAGGCGCCGAAGGGCGACCGCGACCGACGTCGCCGATCAGACGTTCAGGATGACGACGGTGATGTTGTCCGCGCCACCCCGAGAGTTCGCCGCTTCGACCAGCCGCTCGGTCTTCTCGCTGATGGTGCCCTCTTCGGCGAGCAGGGCCGCGATCTCATCGTCCGTCAGCATCGTCGTCAGCCCATCGGAACAGAGAATCAGCAGATCGCCATCCTGTAGGCGCACTCGCCTCAGGTCCACCTGCACCGGTTGCTCCCCACCCAAGGCCCGCGTCACCACACTCTTGAAAGGGTGCTCCCGCGCCTGATCGGCCGACAGGTGCCCAGCCGCGACCTGCTCGCGAACCCAGGAATGATCCTCCGTGAGCTGCGTCAGAGTGTTGCCCCTGAGGGCGTAGGCCCGACTGTCGCCGACGTGCCCGATCACCGCCGACTGATCCTCCATCACCGCAGCTATCAGCGTCGTCCCCATGCCGCGGAGCGAGTTGTCCTTGTCCCCCGCCCGACGAATCATCTCGTGGGCGTGATTGAAGGCCCGTTGCAGGCGCTCGGCAATCGCCAGATCGCCGGACGTCTGGCCCGCCGATCCCGGGTAGTCCTCCTGGACCGCCTCGACCGCAATCTGGGAAGCGATGTCGCCGTTGCCATGGCCACCCATGCCATCCGCGACGATCACCATGTGCTCGTCGGGGACCAACGCATAGGAGTCCTCGTTGCGGCTCCTGACGCGGCCGATGTCGGAGAGCCCGAAGGCTTCAAGAGTCGTCATGTGCGGCCGAACAGTCCTCCGCGAGGGTTCTGGCTCAGCGCCCGCATCTTCTCCTCGATGCCCGGATCAGAACCGCCCCAATCGAGCGCCTTCTGATAGAAGGCCAGTGCCCGATCCTGCATCCCACTGGCGACGAACAGATCGCCGGCGAGCGCCTGGTAGCGGCCTTCCATGGGCTGGAGCTCGCAAGCGCGCGTAATCGCCATCCGCGCCCGCGGCAGTGCCCTGCGATCCGCCTCGAGAAGCTTCGCCAGCTGATACCAGGCCTTGTGATTCTCCGGATCCTCCTGCGTCGCCCGATCGAGGTACTCGGCCGCCTGCTGCAGGTTGCCCCCCTTGGCCTCCTGCTGGGCGCGCTGGACGTACACCCTGGAGACCTGGGACGTATCACTCTCCGTCGCTCCGACGGGCTGCGCCAGTTCCAGATCATGCTGTCGCCGGCGCTCAGCGTCACTCAGGGTATTGAACGCTTCGGTCACCAGCTGGAACTCCACCTCAGCCGGCGCCTTCTCCTCCCCCTGGAACCGGTCGGGATGTCTCTCCCGAGCAAGCTTGAGAAACCGCTGGCGGACCTGCCGCGCGGTGGCGTTGTGGGGCACCCCCAGGATTGCGTAGTAGTTCTGGCTCATTCGACTCGCAGCCTCGGCAGACTGCTGGTTGGCTTCATCGCTCGACCTTGATTCTATACAACCGGAGCGCTCTCCTCCGTATTGGCTCTGCGACGTTGCGATTACGCGACAGCATCAGCATGTCGCGAACGCCGACCCGAGGCAGAAGCCTCAGCCCAACGTTGATCGGCGTTCGGGGATTCTGGCAGATAGCGTGGAGGATCTTGTACTTCCGGATCCAGTTCTTTGTGTTGGCAATGTGCCCCAGGACCTCGTCCACTACGACCCGGCTCAGCGCGATGCGCTCGATCTCCGACTCCTTGATCGCGCTGAACTTGAGAACCGCGAGGGCCACCTGCGGATTCTGGTCGCGAACCAGAATGCCGCGCAACATCGCCGTGGCCCCTCGTGCCAGCTTCATGCGAATCCCGACCGGGAGCGTACGCACCTTGATCTCGCTGGCGCGCAGGATCTCCTCCCACTCCTCCTCCGCGGTCATCTCCTCGACTTCCTTGAACTCCTCCAGGATCTGCTCGACTTCCGCGTCCTCAGCGTCCTCGTCCGTATCGGCCTGCGCCTCCTCCTCGACGACCGGTGCCTGGTGCTCGCGGGGCAACAGATGCTGTCGGTACTCGGCGATGCGGCGCTTGGCGTAGGACGACAGGTCCGGGTTCGACGCCAGGCTGTCGAGAATGCCCGGCTGCTCGACGATGGCGTCCTGGCGCAGCAGCAAGAGCTCCTGCATGTCGGGTTCGAGCCTCGACGCGAGTTCGTCCAGAACCTCCCGAGGCACCTCACGCAGCGTCAGGATCGCTTCGAGGATCACCGGGTGGCTCCGCTCCACCGAAAAGTAGCGCAGCACGTCTTCGTTCTTCCCCTCCGTGATGACCGAAGCGACAATCCTCGGTTCTAGCTCTTTCAGGCTGGCGCGCGCGGTGTCCTGAGTGTCCTCGTGCTCGTCCCCGGCGAGGTCGACTTGCAGCGCGAGGAGTTCGGGCAGAGGCAGCGGAGCCAGGCCGGCCGCTACGAGTTGTCTGAGTTCGGGGTCCTCGCTGTTCAGTACCTCTTCGACGAATACGACCGTCGGTTCCTCAGCGCTCACCCCGCGTCCTCGACTTCGATCACGATGTCCCTGGCCACACGATCCGGCCGATACTGAGCCAGAGAGAAGGGCTCCCCATTGACCTCGATCAGGACGCCTGCCGGGTTGCCTAGAGTCAGCTCGACCCGGCGCTCGGCAGAGAGCTGCACGGACTCGCCCTGGACGTGCAGCTCGCTCAGTCCACGCCGACCGTCAACCGTAACCTCCAACCAGCAGTCCTCGGTGAAGTCGATCGTCACAACGAGCGCCGTCGCAGCGACGGTAGAGACCGGCTCGCGCTGGGCGACCGGCGGCGCCGGATCGCCGATCAACTGGAGAGGCGCAGCCGCCTCCACCTCCGCCCCATCCGTTGGCGAATCTACGGCCTCTCCCACTCGGGGCTCGACGACTGGCGGCGCCGGGGCCTCCACGGGGGCTTCCGGTTCCGACTCGACCTGGCGAGAGCGTTCCGCCCAGAAGCCGAGGAAGCCGATCGCCCCCAGCAACAGGACGAGGGCGATCGCCAGCAGGACGCCCGATGTCCACTCGAACGAACTGTTCCGATTCGCCGCCAGCTCTTCAGGCCCGTCGGGCTCGGTCTCCTGAGTCGCCGTCAGGTAGGAGTTGACGACTTCATCGGCGTCGAGGCCGACGTACTTCGCATACTCGCGCAGGAATCCCTTGGCAAAGACCGTCGCCGGCAGGATGTCGAACCGGTCGTCCTCGAGGGCCTGGAGGTAGGTCTTGCTGATCTTTGTGACGTCGGCGATCTCCTCGATCGAGACCTGGCGCGCCGTACGCTCGCGACGCAACCAGGCGCCGAAACTCTCCGGTTCCCTGTCGCTGACTCCATCCCAGGGGGGCTGTCGACTCGGCTTACGTGTGCTTTCGTTCATCGTTCCGACCAGAATCCCGCCCGAGGTCGCACAAACGGCCGCGGGAGAACGTACAATCCCAGACTCGCGAGAGTGCGAGCGATTTCTTCAGGCAGGTCACCAATGTCGATTCCCAGAACCCTAAGGAAGTATATCGAAGCCGGCAGACTCGACGAGGTCGAGAGCGCCTGGCTCAGTCAGATCGAATCGGCTCCGACCGAGCTCGATTTTTTTGTTGCCGGAGCCCGCGCCCTGAAAGGCGCAGGCGAGGAGCCGGCGGCCCGCACTTTGCTCGAGCTCCTCTACGACGAGTGGAAGGGTGAGGGCGATGAGGTGCTCGAGCTTCGCCTCGAACTCCTGCGCGAGGTCGGTCTCCTCATGTTCGACCCCGCGGAGCTCCACGAGGAGGCACTGACGCTCCTGCGTGCACTCTACTCCGGCCAGCCGAGCCTCGAGGGATTCATCGAGCAGGTCGGACTGACACGTGCGGTCGAAGACACGCGCAAGAACTGGCAGAAGGTCGGCAGCCTGCGAGCGATCATGCAGTTCGAAGTCGGCTCGATCGTCTGGATGAAGGGCAAGGGCGCGGGTCGAGTGGTCGACGTCAATTTCGAGCTCGGTAGTTTCAAGATCGACTTCGAGCGCAGCCCGGGCCTGAGAGTGAGGTTCGGCGGGGCCGCCAAGCTGCTTCGGGCGCTCTCCGAGGAACACATTCTGCGACGCAAGATCGAGAATCCCGAGGAACTCCTCGAGATGAGGCAACGTGATCCCGGGGAGCTGCTGTTGCTCGCCCTCCGCAGCTACGACGAACCCCGCAGCGCCACCCAGGTTCGGGAGTCCGTCGCCGGCATCGTCGAGGTGAGCAAATGGAGCTCGTTCTGGAATGCCGCCCGCAAGAACCCTCAGGTGCTCACCGAGGGCAAGGGAGCACGCCAGCTCTACAGCGCCGTCGCCTCCACCGAGGACGCCGAGAGCGCGGTCGTGGCTGCATTCGAACGCGCGGACATCAAGGGCAAGCTCGACATCTTCAGACGCAACTCCGAACGCAACGACGCCCTTCGCAGCGACCTGGCGGGTCGCCTGATCGACATCGCCGAAGCGAGCCCGGCCAGCGACATCGAGTTGCGGTTCGCCGTGGCCCATGCGCTGCGCGATGCTCCGGAGTACTCGCACGACGTCGCCTGGTCTCCTCATTCGATGATCTCGAGTGCCCCGGACGCAGCGGCAGTCTTCACCGCCCTTTCAGACAAGACTGCCCGAGAGCGCGCCTACGAACTCGTCCAGCAGGACCGCGAGGACTGGTTCGAGGTCTTTTCCGTCCGCCTGGCCTCCGAAAACGAGCCCAAGTTGCTCGACCGGATCGCTGTGGCGTTGGCTGCGCAGGACAGCACCGTCCTCGACGACTTCTACGATCGCGTCCTCGCTCAGCCACGCAAGCAGGCGCCCGCATTCGTCTGGATGGCCGAACGGGCCCAGGAGGACCCCGAAATGCTGGCGAGAAAGCCCTTGCGCTTTCTCCAGGCCCTGCTTGCATCCAGCCAGCCCCGCGAACTCGAGGTCTACAAGAGTCGGCTGAAGAAGGTGCTGGAGGACGGTGGTCCGATCGCCAGACTCATCCAGGCGGTCAGCCCGGATCAGGCGGCGAGCGCCGAGGAGCTACTCAAGCGCTCCCTGCTCGAGGAGTACCTGCGCGGTCCGTTGATCGACTCCCTCCACATGCGCTTCCCTGAGATGCGCGAGGCCGACGAGAGCCCGCTCTATGCCCTGGCGAGCTCGATCGAAGCACGCCAGGCCGAGCTCAAGGAGCTACGCGAGGTGGAGATTCCGACCAACCGGAAGGCGATCGAGGAGGCTCGCGAGCTCGGCGACCTACGCGAGAACTTCGAGTACAAGTCGGCCCGGCAGCGGCACGAGTATCTCGCGGCCCGACAGGCCGGCCTGATGACGGACCTCGCCCGGGCACGCCCCCTGGACCTCGAGCGCTCCGATGCGGACGAGGTACGCGTCGCCTCGACGGTGACGGTGGGCAAGCCCGACGGCAGCCGGCAGGAGCTGCTGATTCTCGGCCCGTGGGAGAGCGATCCGGAGCGCGACGTCATCTCCTATGACTCGGACTTCGCCAAGGCGCTTCTGGGCCTGGCTCCCGGAGCGACAGCGGAGTTCGGTGGCGAGACGTTCGAGATCGAATCGATCGCGGCGTGGAACGGGGATAAAGGCTAGGCCTTCCCTGCCCTCATCGACCGGACCGAAAGTCCGATCCACAGATTGCCGATGCAGGTCGCGACGGCGAACCAGACCAGCCCATCCTGGCTCGGCCAGAGCGCCACGACTCCGGCCACCTGGTAGATCCAGCCAGCGCGCTTGAAGGGCGCGAAGGCGAGTCCTCCGAGAAGGAGGAACGAATGACCAAGGACCAGGAGCCACACTCCGGGCACCGCGTTGATCCTGTCGGCCCAGATCAAGGCCGCCGAGATCACGACGGCGACGAACGACAGGTTGGCCTGGGCGCGTAGAGCCCAGCCAGCCAGGGTGGTACGAGCGGTCTGTCGGTCGGGCCGAACAGCCCAGACCTCCACGGCCCCACCGAGAATGATCGTGCCGCACCAGGCCAGGACGACTCCGGGCGCGCCGAAACGTACGAGCACCGATCGAGTCGTCAAGGCCACAAGCGGCAGCAGGAAGGCCCAGGTCAACCAGGACCAGGGCGAGCGGGTGAACGGGGCCGCAGCCTTTCCGAAGACATCGCGTACGCTCTCGAGATCGTCGACGACCTCGCCGCCGCGACCGAAGACCGGCTCGTACTCGGAGCTCATCAACCGTCGCCGGTCTCGAAGACCAACCGCACGATCTCGCCGTCCCGCTCGAGAACAACCGTCCCCATCTCGACCAGTGCGACCAGCTCCGGATTCTCGACGATCCACTGGTCGACCTCGGGCGCGGGAACGACGAGTGTCCGAGCCAGCTCGCCGTCTTCGGCGCTGACCGCCGCATCCACCCAGCCTGCCTCGGTGAGAACGAATTCTCGGCCGTCCACCCGCATGGCCTCGGGAGCCTGGAGCGGCGGCGGGGCGCTGAGGAAGAGAGGTTCGTGCCGTTCGCTGCGTGCGAGGCCGTTGGCGAGGACGTAGAACATGGCAGCCAGTGCCAGCACGACAGCAAAGGCCGGGAGCAGGATCGGCTCCAGCAACCACTGCCGTAGCCGGCGATCCACCTGGTGCCACACACCCGTGCTCTCGGCCTCGAGGGCGATCCGCCGCTGCACCAGCAGGCCCAGATGGGTAGGGGGTGCGGCCTCCTGAAGCTGGCCGAGCGATCCCCTGACGCGGCTCAGACCTTCGTAGATCTCACGAGCCTCGCCGTCCGAATCGATCAACGCCTCGACCCGGCGGCGCTCGTCCGGGTTCACGTCGCCATCGAGAAAACGCGATAGCAGTTCGACCGTGGCCTGGTGTGTCACTTCGTTCCCTCCTCGGTGAGAATACGGCGCAGGCCCTCGCGGCCACGGGCGATCCGGGATCGGACCGTTCCGAGCCGTACATCCAGCACGACGGCGATCTCATCGTACGCCAGACCGCTGATGTCGCGCAGTACGACGGCCTCGCGGAACTTGATTGGTAGCTGCGCCAGCGCCTGACCGACCACCTCGCTCGCCTCCCGGCGCTTGACCCGGGCGTCCGTCCCTTCGGCGGGCGTCGGCATCTGATCGAAGCGCTCGTCCTCGATCTCGACGAAGGCCCGGCCTCGCCGAGATCGGCGGCCGAGACGGCTTCGACAGCAGTTGAGAGAGACCCGGTACACCCAGGTCTTGAGACTCGACTTGCCCTTGAACTTCGGCAGGTACTTGAAGATCCGCAGGAAGATCTCCTGGCTCAGGTCCTCGGCGAGTGCCGGATCACCCGCCATCCGGCGCGCGATCTGAAAGACCATTCCACTGAACCGCTCGTAGACCTCGTCGAACGCTTCGGGATCGCCGTACATGTGGCGGGTCGCGAGATCCCGGTCATGCCGGATCTCCGCCCTGGCTAACACCTGGATCCCGCCATCATCCTGATCATCGCTGGTCGTGGCCCCTTCAATCCTCTTGGACACCACCACGCCGGTTCCGGTTCCCGTCAGGGGGCAACTCGAGCGCTCTTCCCGTCGCTCGAGTCGTAATAGTCGAGAATACCCTGCACCGTCAGATCGGCCACCTTCTGCCGGTAGCCGCGCGTCTGAATTAGCCTCCGATCCTCCGGATTGTTGAGATTGCAGACTTCGAGGAGCATCTGGGCGGGCACTTCGCTGTAGCGCAGGACAGCCGGCACCCAGGTCTGGCGACGACTGCGCACGACTCGATTGCGCACCGGCTTGTCTTCATGAACTGCCACCCCACCCCGCTCGAACGCCTGCATCAGGCCGAGTGCTAGCTGCCTCGATAGGCCCTCGCTGCGCTCGAGCTCGCGCGTCGAGAAGCTGACTCTCGGCTTCTCCTGGACCTCGCGGCGGGAGGCGTAGACCGCACCCGTCTTGCCGTAGCTCCCCTTCCTATAGAGAGCACCGGGGATATAGGCCATGGCGCCACGCAAAGAGGGATGCAGAGAGTCCGCGTGAACCGAAAGGAAGACCACCTTGTCGGGGTCTTCCCGGTCGCGAACCGCCTGACGAAACAGGCTGTTCGTCAGATACCAGCGCAGGTTGACTCCGGTCCGCGAGTCGACGATCGGGTAGGCCGGATTCGTCAGCACGCGGTGATCGCGAACGTAGTCGAGTCGGTCTCGGTCCTGAACCGAGTAGCCCTGGCCGGATTGAGTGGTCATGAAGACCTTGGCTGCAGTCGTGCGCTCCAGGGTCTCCTTGAGCCTCAGCGCGATGTCGTAGACGTAGACGCTCTCCCACACGCCCTGGACCGACGAACCCGGGTCCTTGCCGCCGTGCCCGGCGTCGAGGACGATCGTCACATCCTGCAGGCGCTGGGCCTCGACACTGTTGCTGTAGCGGCCGCTGGCGAGCAGGCTCTCCTCGTAGGCTCGTCGATCGGCATGGCCCGCAGGGAGAAACTCCGGGAGCAGGTCTTCGAAGGGAATCTTGACCGAATAGCCCACCGGGATGTCGGTCACATCGCCAATGCCACTGCGTTGCGCGATCTCGCCGGCCAGCCGATTCACGTCATCGGCGTAGACCAGACCGGAAAAGCGGGCCGCGACGCTCGAGTAGAGCGCCTCTCCCGGCTGGAGCCGGTAGATGGCGTACTCGCCCTGCGAATCGCGATCGTAGTCCAGGTCGTAGGCTGACTCCTCGGGCAGGACCCGACGCAAGGCCGGCCGCAGGACACCGGCTGGAATCAACACCACCTGGTCGGCCTCGAGATGGTCGTCCGACATCTCGTTGGCCTCGCGTAGGAGACGGTAGTTGTCTCCACTGCCAGTGAACCACTCGGCCACCCGCCACAAGCTCTCGGCCACGTCCGAGCGATGGGTACCGACGTGGTGCTTCCAGCCGGAGGGAACCCCACGATCGTCCGCGAAGAGACCCACGATCACCTGCAACTGACGCTCGGCCGACAGAATGTCGAACGGAATCCTGTAGCGCACGCCGACGAGGAGGCTCCGCCGTTCGTTCGCCGCCTGGATCGCCTGGACCGCCCCACGGCCCTCGCAGTACATGTCGGTGAAGCTCAGCCAGCCCTGACCGCGCTGAGGCACCGCCTCGAGATAGAGGTCGAGCCGCTCGTCCAGAACTGCCCGCGAGCCGTCTTCGAGTTCGACGACACGGGCAGTCGCTGCCATCGGCAGCGCCACAGCCAGAGTCGCCAGAACCCAGACGGCCGCGACCCGACCGGGGAAGCTGTGGCGCGGACGGGAAGGCGACCCCTTCGAGCCGTGCGAAACGACTCGGGACAGACACGGGATTTCCCTTGTTCTGTCGATATTTATCGCCATTTCCTCAAGGAAATTCTAGCAGTCGAGCGGGCTGCCGCACAGCAGGATACTGGATCGGGGCCTTCCAGGGGAGGTCAGTCGCTTCACTGCGGGCCGCGAAGGCCTTACTATCGCCGCGTGACCCACAACTGGCTCGACGAGGGACTGCTCGGCCGCGTCCGGGAGATCGTGCGGCCCTGGAGCTGCCATGTCGTCGGCGGCGCAGTCCGCGATCGATTGCTGGGCCGTACGGCGCGGGATCTCGATCTCGTGGTCTCCGGCCCTGGCGCACAGGCCGCTCTGACCGCCGGGCTGCCGGCCAAAGCCATCGAACTCGGGGGCGAGCGGTTCGCCGCCGTGCGACTGGTCGGCGAGGGCTTCGAAGTCGACCTCTGGGATCGGGGCGACGAATCGCTGCGCGACGAACTCGCTCGCCGCGACCTGACCGTCAACGCGATTGCCGTGGACCTTGGCGACGGGAGCTGGCACGACCCGCTCGCCGGCCGCGAGGACATCCGCCTCCGACGCCTGCGAGCAGCCACCGGAGAGAGCTTCCGTGACGACCCGTTGAGGGTCCTCCGCCTGACCAGGTTGGCCGCCGAACTGCCCGGTTTCAGTGTCGACAAAGCCACCCTGGCACTGGCCGCGGAGGCTGTCGACTCGCTCGGGGCAACGGCTCCGGAGCGCCAGCGCGAGGAGCTACGGCGTGCTCTCATCGCCCCCGCCCCCGAAGTCGCGGTCGAACTGTGGTCGAGGCTTCGGATCTACCCGCAGAGGCTCTTCCCGAGGGCTGACCCCTCGGTTGCGGGCGATCGCGCACTCGTCCTCCTGCGTGCAGGGGAAGATCACGCCGCCCGACTGAGGGTCGAGCCGCTCACTCTCCGCCTGGCGCTCATCGCGGCGGCCGCCCAGGGCGACCCTGATGACCTCCTGGAACACGGATACATCACTCGTCGAGAAGCTCGGGACCTGGCGCTGGCATTGAGCTGGGACGACCTGCCGGACCGCGTGGAGGACCAGCGATGGCTGCTTCACCGCAGCGGCGAACTGTGGCCCACCGGGCTATGCGTCGCGGCCGCGCTGCAACCGGAATCGGCCGGCGTGGCGGTCACCGACAGGGTCTCGCAGATCCTGCGGCTCATGGAGACTGAGGGAAACGCGATTCTCGATCCCAAACCGTTCCTGCGAGGTGACGAGATCCGGGAGCTGCTGGGAGTGACAGGCGCCGCCCTGGGCATCGCGGCGAGGCAGTTGAGGCGCGCTCAGGTCGAGGGCCGCATCTGCGATCGAGACCAGGCGGTCGACTGGCTGGTCAACGAGCGCCGCTGAGCAGGCGCTGATTCAGTTCCTTGATCCGATCGCTCAACTTGTCGATCTTCTCCTGCGACTCGCGCTGAATCCGCTGGGCCTCGTTACGGGCCTTCTCCAATTCTCCACCCTGCTCTCCGAAGCGCTGATTGAGCTCCTGGAGCTGGCCCTCTCGCTCCTGCAGACCAGCTCTGAGATCGTTGACCTGGGCGTCCATCTCGGTCTTCTGGATCTTATGGCGCTCTTCCTGCTCCTCGTAGAGCTTGCGGAACTGCTGGAGCTCCAGAATCTGTGAGAAATCGGCGGTGGAAGTCATGTCTTCGTCCTCTCCTTCTCCCTGTTCCTCGATATCCGGGAACATCTTGCGCAGCTTGAGCGACAGATCCTCGGCATCCGGCGTCTGGCGCATCGCCTCGGCGTAGCTGATCGTCCCGTGGACGAGCAACGCGACGAGAGACTGGTTCATCGACTGCATGCGGTAGTACGACACCGAGTTCTCGAGTTCCTCGTGCATCGCTGCGGTATCGCCCTTGAGAATCAGGTTCGACATCCGCGGCGTCGCACGCAGAATCTCCAACGCGGCAACCCGGCCCTTGCCATCGACGTTTTCGACCAGCTTCATCGACACGACAGCTTTGAGCACCTGCTCCAGTTGCACGCGCAGCTGTTTCTGCTGATTAGGTGGCGCGCTGTCCAGAATGCGGTCGATACTCTGGGGCGCACTGTTCGTATGCAGAGTCGAGAAGACGAGATGTCCGGTCTCAGCTGCGGTGATCACGGTCGAAATCGTCTCCGGATCCCGCATCTCACCCACCATGATGACGTCGGGGTCCTGCCGCATGGCGTTACGCAGTGCCTCGGAGAAGCTGGGCGTATCGGTGCCGATCTCGCGCTGTGAGATCGATGCGACATCGTCGAGAAAGAGGAACTCGATCGGATCCTCGATCGTGATCAGGTGCGCCGAGCGTCGACGGGCGATCCGATTCATCAGCGCAGCGAGCGTGGTCGATTTGCCGCTGCCGGTCGGTCCCGTGATGAGGACGAGCCCCATGGGCATGTCGCAGAACTCCATGAGGACGTCGGGCAGACCGAGTTCGGTCAGTTCCTGCACCTCGATCGGGATCCTCCGGAAGGTCGCCGTCAGCGTACCGCGCTGCATGAAAACGCTACCGCGAAACCGCGCCAGGCCACGCACGCCGTGGCCGATATCGACGGCCAGACTCTTCTCGAGATGCGCTTCCTGAGCTGGTGTCAGGATCGAGCGCAACATCCCCTCGATCTGATCAGGCGTCAGCGGGTCGGAATCGATCGGCATCAGCTTGCCGTGGACCCGTAACAATGGAGGTCGCATCGGCTTCAGATGAAGATCGGAGGCCCCCCTGTCGGCCATCAATCGAAGCAAGTGATCAAGCTGCATAACTTAACAATCTTAGCGTAGGAGGCCGTTTCCTCCCGAGTGACCGACGCCACATGTGGCTATGGAAGCCAATGACAGGCCGCGGAAGCGATCTCCCGAGGCCCCCTCGACCGGCTAGTAGCGTCGCATCAGGCCGACGACGACACCCTGGACCTGCAGCTCGCGCGCAGCGACCCAGATGGGCTGTATGTGGGCCGCCGACGGCTGCAGCCGAACCCGCTCACCCTCGGGGAAGTAGCGTTTGAGGGTGGCTTCGTCGCCGACGAGTGCGACGATCATCTCCCCCACCGAGGCCTCTGAGCGTTGCTGAACGACCACGAAGTCGCCGTCATGGATGCCCTCGTCGATCATCGAGTCGCCCGCGACGCGGAGGACGTAGTGATTGTCGGCAGCCCCCTCGAAGAGTTGGCGTGGCACCGGCACCTGCTCGTCGCCCGAGACGGCCTCGATCGGTCGCCCGGCGGCGATGAGGCCGAAGAAGGGCAGATCGGGCGTTTCTTCCTCCTCGAGCCACCGCAGCGCGCGCGGCGCCAGCTGGAGGCCACGTTTCTGATGGTCGTGCCGCCGCACGAAGCCCTTGCGTTCGAGCAGCTTAAGGTGCTTGTGAGCCGTACCGTAGGAAGTGAAGCCGAAGTTCTCGCAGATCTCGCGGTGGGTCGGCGACACGCCCTCGCGGCGGCGAAAATCGGCCAGGAACTCCAGAATCTCTTTCTGTCGTCTAGTCAGGTAGGCGTCCATCGAAGACTACGGTAGGCGAAAACGCGACGTAATTCAACAAGCTTCGACCTCGAGGTCAGAGGAAGGGACGGACACGATCCGGTAAGATCGCCATCCAATGAGACCGGGGGAGGCGCAGAGGCTGGGCCTCGTCGCACTGGGCATTGCGTTCGCTTTCGCCTGCACAGAGAGTCGGGACCCCACGCGAGAGAAAGTCGACGGGCTGGAGCTCGTTTCGACGGGCCGCGCAATCACGATCGGTGACATCGACCCCTCGGAGCCCGCCAAACGGATCCGACGGCTCCAGCCGCTGGCCGATCTGCTCGGCCGGCAGCTGGGCGAACACGGGATCGAGCGCGGCAGCGTCGTCGTCGCCCGCAGCATCAATGAGATGGCAGAGCTCCTCCGCTCGGGCGAGGTAGACCTGCTGTTCGACAGTGCCTATCCCGTACTGAGGGTCCGGGAGGCCTCGCAGGGCGAGGTGCTTCTACGGCGGGCGGTCGGCGAAGACTTCGAGTACTGGAGTCTCTTCGTCGCGCCGCGAGACGGCCCGGTCCGGCAGATGGGCGACCTCGTCGGGCGAACCCTGGCCCTGCAAGAGACGCACTCGACGTCGGGCTACCTGCTGCCGATGATCTCGCTCGACAAAGCCGGCCTGGTCGTGGAGCGGGTCGAGGGTCCAGCGAGCACCATCCAGCCCGATCGGGTCGGAGTCTTCTTTTCCCAGGACGAAGAGAACACCGTTCAGATGCTCCGCGACCGGCTCGTAGACGCTGGCGTGATCTCGAATCAGGAGTTCGACAACCTGCCGGAAGACTACCGACAGAGCATGGTGGAAGTGGGCCGAACACCGGCGGCACCTCGCCAGCTCGTTCTCGCCCGCCAAGGGCTCTCGCCACGGCTGGCTGCGGATGTCCAGCGAGTGCTGCTCAGCCTCACCGAAGACGATCGAGAGCGCATGGCAGCCGACGACCCCGGGTTCGGCTGGACGTGGAACTTCGCCCCGGTCGATGACAACACGGTCGCCGTCCTGAGCGAGCTCGAAGCCTTGCTGTCGATCGCGAGTGCACCGTGAGAGAGCGTTTGTTCAGACTGGTGACCGACCGCCGGATCGCGACCGTTCTGACGGCCGCGATGACACTCCTGATCGCGTTGACCGTCGCCTTGATCACCGTCACCGACGCATCGAAGCAGAGAGAACTGGCCCGCACCAAGTTCGAGGAGACCGGCCAGTTCCTGGCTCGAACGCTCAACGATGTCGTGGCCGACCTCCTCTACTTCCGCAATATCGAAGCCCTGCGCAATCTGTCGAACGTCGTGACGGGCCAGCCCGAGATCGAAGCTTTCATGGTGCTCGACCCGGAGGGCCGGGTCCTAACCAGCGGCGGCGCGGGCAAGTACCCGGTCGGGCAGATCGAGCTGCCCGACTGGACCCGCACCGAGACTCGAGGAGGGCTGGTGACGCGGAGTGCCGACACCAACCTCGAGATGCTGTCACCGGTCATCGTCAATCGCGAAGTCGTCGGCGTCCTCCTGTTCCGGTTCGACAGGACTCCCCTCGAGCAGGAACTCAGGGCAATGCTCTTCCAGCACCTGCTCCAACTGCTCGTCGTGCTGGCGCTCGGCTCCGTGGTCTCCTACTTCCTCGCTCGCATCCTGGTCCAACCGGTCAAAGGGCTCATCAAGCTGACCCAGGACATCACCGGAGGCGACCTGGAGGGCTCAGTGACGAGTCGGGGTCCCGGAGAGATCGCAGACCTGACCCGGGCCATTCACGAGATGGCACTGCACCTACGCGAGACGGAGAGGACGAGGACGGAGATCGAGAACGCACGTCTGCGCGAGAGTCACGATGCTCTCGAGCGCAGCAACCTGCAGCTCTCCTCGACGCTGTCTGATCTCGAGAGTGCGCGGGACCTGCTCCAGGCGATCACTTCGATCCAGCACGACTTCATTGAGTCGGCCCAGGTCGGCCAGGCCTTCGAAGAACTCCTCGCAACGCTCCTGCGCATCACCCGCAGCCAGTACGGGTTCATCGGAGAGATCCGGGACGTGGACAACACCCCCGGGCGGCTGCACGTCCACGCGGTGTCGGGCATTCCGTGGGACCTGACCACCCGCGCCTTCTATGATCGAATGGCGCCGAGTCTCGCACCCTTCGACCTCGCGACGCTGCTGGACGGTCCTCTGGCTGCAGAGGACACAACCCCGACCAAGCTACCCGACGGCCACCCCGCGGTCGCGACCTTCCTCGGCATCCCGTTGCAGCTGGGTGGACAACTCGTCGGGCAGATCGGAATCGCCAATCGTGACGGGGGTTACTCGCCAGAGCTGATCCGTGAGCTCGAGCCGCTCGTTTCGGCCGTGGCTCAGATCATGTCCGGGAGGCGCGCCGCGATCGAGCGCGAAGGTCTGCGGAACCAGCTCTATCAGGCCCAGAAGATGGAGAGCCTCGGTTTGCTGGCGGGCGGAATCGCCCACGATTTCAACAACCTGTTGACCGCGATTCTGGGCAACACCGACCTCGCCATGGCCGACCTGCCGGAAACCGGTCGGGCCCAGCAACACCTCCAACGGATTCACGCGACCTGCCTGCGCGCCGGCGACCTTGCTGGCCAGATGCTCGCCTACTCCGGCAAGGGCCGCTTCGTCGTTCGGGCCGTCGACCTGTCGGCGACAGTGGAGGACATCGCCCATCTCCTGGAGGTCTCGGTCGCCAAGAAGACCCGGCTCCGCTTCGCCCTGGATCCCGACCTCCCTCCCATCAAGGCTGACGTCACCCAACTGAGCCAGGTGATCATGAACCTCATCACCAACGCGGCGGAGTCCATCGCCGACGGCCAGGCGGGAGCGATATCGCTGACCACGAGCGTAGTGACCTGCGATCAGGAGTATCTGCGCCAGAACAACGCCTACAACCACGAGGGGCTGCAGGAGGGCGATTACGTCAGCCTGGAAGTCAGCGACTCGGGCAGCGGGATGGCGCCCGAGATCGTGGCCCGGATGTTCGATCCCTTCTTCAGTACCAAGCTCGAGGGCAGAGGCTTGGGCCTGGCAGCGACTCTCGGTATCGTCCGCGGACATCAGGGCACCATCATCGTTCACAGCGAAGTCGACAAGGGGACGACGATCCGATGCCTGTTGCCTGCCTCTCACGAGACGGAGATCACCGCGCCACCCCCAAAACGGGGCGACACCTCGTGGCAGGGCGTAGGCACGGTTCTTGTCGTCGACGACGAGGACACCGTCCGGACGATCATCGGCGAAATGATCAAGGCACTCGGCTTCGATCTGTTGACGGCGGTCGACGGACTCGAGGGAATCGAGGTCTTCAAGCAGCACGCTGATGTGATCGACCTGGTGATTCTGGACATGTCGATGCCGAATGTCGACGGCGAGGAGGCCTTCAAGGAGATCCAGAAGATCCGTCCTGGAGCCAGGGTCGTCCTGACTAGCGGATACACCCAACAGGAGACGATCGGCGAGCTCACGGGTGACGGCCCCTCAGGATTCCTGCAGAAGCCCTTCGGAATCGCCACACTGAGGCAGCAGATTCTCGAAGTTCTCGCCCGCGAGCGCCAGACCAATGAGGCCACCAAGTGACCGCGGCCCACGAGGGCCTACGATTACCTTGACTTGCCTCCGGCCCTTCAATACCTTGGGCGTCCCTCGTGAAGGGAGGAGATTGCTATGCCTGACTCTAAGACAGCGACGATCGGACCCGGCACCTACGTCAAGGGTCGCATCCAGGGCACCGACGATCTGATCATCCAGGGCCGTGTCGAAGGCACGGTCAAACTGCCCAAGAACAGGGTTCAGATCGCCAAGGGTAGTGATGTCAAAGCCGACGTGATGGCGCAGTCCGTGGAAGTCGAAGGACTCGTTCGCGGCAAGGTCACCGGAACTTCAGACGTCGTCGTCCGCGCGAGCGGGCGGGTCGAAGGCGATGTCGTGGCGCCACGAATCAAAGTCGATGCCGGCGCCCAGCTCAACGGCTCGGTCGACATGAACAACTCCACCACCGCACCCAAGAAGCCTGCCCAATCGGCGAAACAGGCACAGGCCGGCACCTGATCCCGAATGCCCGGAACGTCGACGCCGGCAGTCGAGCGGGGCGACACTCACCCCTCCCTGGCCCTCAAGGAACTACTGCGCGGGATACCGACCGATCGGAAGATTTCCGTCCTGGATCTGGGGTCAGCGAGCAGCGCCAACATCGCGTTCTTCTCGCATTGCAGTCTCTACGTCGCGGATCTGTTCCGGACGTTGCGTGAACGCAGCGGGCTCCCGGCCCAGCAGGCTCTCCCCTTCGACCGCGATCTGAACTCCCTCCTGCCGGAGGGCTGCTTCGACATCATCCTGTGCTGGGACCTGCTCAACTACCTCTCGAGCTCCCAGATGCAGATCCTCGGGCAACACCTTGCAAGCCGCAGCCGCCCGGGCTGCAGGATCTTCGCCTTCATCGCACCACACGGCCAGATTCCGGACCTACCGCGCCGGTACGAGGTCCTCGCGGCGGACGAAATCCGCTATGTCGACGGACCGGCGTCCCTGCGCAAGGCTCCCGGCTACCGCGAGCCCGAGCTGAACCAGTGGATTGCACCATTCTCCGTCGAGAGCAGCTTCCTGCTGCGCCACGGCATGCAGGAGTACATCCTCGTGCACACCGCCACCTCGGCCAACGCCACTGCCACCAACTGATGCCGACAGCGCGGCCCATCCATCGTCGGCCGTCATGACCGACACCGCCCTCAACTTCCCACTCGAACGACACCGGCTGGACAACGGGCTCGACGTGGTCCTGCAGTCCGATCCGCACCTGCCTCTGGTCGCGGTCAATCTCTGGTACCACGTGGGCTCCAAGAACGAGCGCCCCGGCAAGACAGGCTTCGCTCACCTCTTCGAGCACATGCTCTTCCAGGGCAGCGAACACGTGGGGACGAACGAGCATTTCGGTCACCTGCAGAAGATCGGCGGCGTGGCGAACGGCTCGACCTGGTACGACCGCACGAACTACTACGAGACCGTGCCGGCCCACCAACTCGAACTTGCCCTCTGGCTCGAGTCCGATCGCATGGGGTTCCTCCTGCCGGCGATGACCCCGGAGAAACTCGAGAACCAGCGTGAAGTGGTGATGAACGAACGGCGTCAACGCGTCGACAACCAACCCTACGGGCGAGCTTTCGAGCGCCTCAACGAGCTTCTCTTCCCCTCCCCCCACCCCTACGGTTGGCCGGTCATCGGCTACATGGAAGACATCGAGGCGGCCACTCTCGAGGACGTCCGACAGTTTTTCGGCACGTACTACACGCCGACCAATGCGGTCCTCACTCTGGCGGGTGATTTCGAGCCGGCTCACGCCCTCGCTCTGGTCGACAGGTACTTCGGCGGACTCCCGGCTGGAGACTCTCCTCCCGAAGTCGCCCCGCAAGCCGGATCGCCGGTGGCAGAGCGCCACGAGGTCATCCCTGACCGAGTGCAGCTCTCGCGAATCTACCTCGCCTACCGAATCCCCCCCTTCGGCAGCGAAGGCTGGCTTATGGCCGATCTGCTGGCCACCGCCCTCACCGGCGGCAAGTCGAGCCCGATGTACAGGGACCTCGTCCACGAGCGGCAGATCGCCCAGAATGTGTCGGCGGGGGCGTTGCCGACCGAGTTGGAAGGAAGCTTCGCTCTCGTCGCGACCGCGCGGGAGGGCACGAGCCCGGAGAACCTCCTGGCCGCGATCGACGAACATCTGGAGCGGGCCGCGCAGGAGAACCTGACGGACCAGGCGCTCGAGCGCAGTCGTAACGGCCTCCTGACCGCCTACACCGAGCAACTGCAGCACCTGGATCGTAGAGCCGATCTCCTCTCCCAGAGCGCCACGTTCCTGGGCGATCCGGCCCGCTTCAGGGAGCGTCTGGACGGCTACTCCGCGGCCGAGCCGGACGCCATCCGTCGCTTCGCCGCCTCGACCTTACGCCGAGAGCAACGCGCCGTCGTCACCGTGGTTCCCGAGGGGAACGGATGACCCTCGATCGATCGCGAGTCCCCGACGCGGCACGGGTGCGGCCCTTCACGTTCCCGGCGTGGGAGGGTCGACAACTCGCCAACGGCATCAATCTGATGGTCATCGCTGAGCCGAGGGTCCCTCTCGTCCACTTCGAGTTCCTCATCCCGATCGGCGCCGACGACGACCCGACTCGGCTCAGAGGCTTGACCAGCCTCGCGTCGGGCCTGCTCGACGAGGGGACCCGCACCCGGAGCTCGAGCGAGATCGCCGAATCGGTCGAGCAACTCGGCGCGTCGCTCTTCTCCACCGCTGATTGGGACGGCACCTACATCGGCGCCACATCCCTGTCGCGCCACTTCGCCGAGCTCTTCGCCCTCGTCGCCGAAGTCGTGCGCACCCCTTCCCTACCGCCAGAAGAGCTCGACCGCCTCCGCGGTATGCGCCTTGCCGACCTTGTGGGCAGAGCGAGTCAACCCGCCTTCGTCGCCGGACGGCAGATCGCCGATCTGACTTACGGCCCGGACCACCCTTACGGCGAGAGCGTGCTCGGCAACGCGACCGGTATCCGTTCCATCACCCGGGACGACATCGAAGCCTGGCACCGCGTGCGGGCTCGCCCCGACCAATTGACGATCATCGCTGTCGGCGACACGACGCCGGAGCAGATGACCGAACTGGCACAGCGGCACCTCAGCGACTGGGTCACCGACGTGGCCCCCGAAGCGCGAAGCCTCGTCGCCATTCCCCGGGGCCGGGCGCGACGCATCCGGATCATCGACCGTCCGGGAGCGGCGCAGAGTGAGCTGCGCATCGCACGGGTAGGACTGGAACGGAGCTCTCCGGACTATCTGTCGGCCCGGTTCGTGAGTCTCATCCTGGGCGGCAAGTTCACCAGCAGGCTCAACCTCAACCTTCGCGAACGGCTGGGGATCACTTACGGCGTTCACTGCCGGCTGAGCGGCCGCCGAGGCCCGGGGCCCTTCCTGGTCTCCAGCGCCGTCGACAGCGAGGCCGTGGGGACGGCGGTCGGCGAGATCCTCGGCGAGTTCGACCGGTTCGCCGGTGGGCCCCTGCCGGCCGACGAGCTCGACGACGCCCGAAACTACCTTCTCGGCGCCTTCCCCTACCGCCTGCAGAGCCTGGACGATCAGGCGGACCACCTGGCCAACATCGTCCTCTTCGGGCTCGAAGACGATCACTACAGGACCCTGCCTGGGAGACTCTCGCAACTCTCGACCGAGGCCGTCGAAGACTGTGCCGGGCGGCTCCTGCAGACCGACGATCTGGCGATTGTCGCCGTCGGCCCCGCCGAGATTCTCGGCTCGCAACTCGAATCCTTCGGGCCAATCGAGCTCGCGACCGACGACTCGGCCGACGCCAGCTCCTGACCCTCGTCGAGGCCCCCATCCGACCCCGCGGATCTTGGTATAGTTTGCGCCCCGAGACCATCAGGAGGATGACGCTGCATGCAAGTCGATAGCTCCGAGAAGATCAGAAACCTGGCGATCGCCGGCCATAGCGGAACGGGCAAGACGACCCTCGCCAGCGCTCTGCTGTACACCTCAGGCGTTGTCAACCGGCTCAACAGGACCGAGGACGGGAACACGACCACGGACTTCGACCAGGAAGAGATCAACCGCGGCATCTCGATCGGCGTCGCCCCGTGTGCAGTCCCCTGGAAGCAGCACAAAGTGAACCTTCTGGACTGTCCCGGCTACGGGATGTTCTTTTCGGACACGGAAGCGGCGATCAGAGCGACTGACGGCGTGCTGCTCTGCGTCGATGGCGCCTCGGGCGTCGAGGTCGTCACCGAGAAGGTCTGGGAGTACGCCGAGGAGCTCGACCAGCCTGTCCTGATCAACCTGACCAAGATGGATCGAGAGCGCGCCACGCTGACCAGCGCACTCGAGAGCCTGCGCCAGCGTTTCGGACGCGAGGTGACGCCGATCCAGCTCCCGATCGGCTCCGAGCACGAGTTTTGCGGCGTCGTGGACCTGGTCAGCGGGAAGGCCTTCAAGTACTCCGCCGACGGCGACGGCAAGACTTCGCCGGTCGACGTCCCCGACGATATGGCCGACGAGGTCGAGGAGCGCAGGACCAAGCTCATCGAGATGGTCGCCGAGTCGAGCGAAGAGCTGCTCGAGAAGTTCTTCGAAGAGGGGAAGCTGTCGCGAGACGACCTGGCGCAGGGCCTGCGTCGAGCCATCCGGCGACGACGCCTCTTTCCCGTGACGATGACCTCATCGGTTCACGGACTGGGCAACTCGGCGCTTCTCGACACACTGGTCGACTTGATGCCGAACCCACTCGAGCGCTCCGCCTTCCCCGCGACCAACATTGGCGGCGAGGATCTCGAGATCGAGATCGATGCCGCCGGACCCCTGTCGGCCCTGGTGTTCAAGACCATCAGTGACCCGTTCGCGGGCAAGATCACGCTCGTGCGCATCGTCAGCGGAGAGCTCGCCGGCGACGGCGCCGTGTGGAACACGCGCGCCGAAGCGAGCGAGAAGATCGGCGGCGTCCATGTCATCCAGGGCAAGACCGGGACGACGATCCCCAAGCTCCTCACTGGAGACATCGGGGGCATCGCCAAGCTGAAGCACGCCGAGAGTGGCGACACCTTCTGCGACAAGTCGCGCCCGATCCACCTGGGCTGGATTCACGTCAGCGAGCCGGCGATCACATTCGCCGTCGAGCCCAAGTCCAAGGGTGATGAGGAGAAGATCGGCGAAGCCATCGTCCGCCTGCAGGAAGAGGATCTCTCGATCAAGGCCGGCCGCGACCCGGAGACCGGAGAGTTCCTGCTCTCGGGCCAAGGACAACTCCACGTCGAGATCACCGTGGCGAAGCTCCACAACCGCTTCAATGTCGATGTCATCCTTCATCCGCCGCGGGTCCCGTACCGAGAGACCATCCGCCGCAAGGCCGACGGGCACGGGCGCCACAAGAAGCAGAGCGGCGGCCGCGGACAGTTCGCCGACTGCCGGATCGAGATCGAGCCCCTGCCGCACGGCGAGGACTTCGAGTTCATCGACGAGATCTTCGGCGGCTCGATCCCTCAGGGATATCGGCCCGCCGTCGAGAAGGGCATCCAGGAGGTCCGTACCAAGGGCTACCTCGCCGGCTATCCGATGGTCGACTTCCGGGTCCGCCTGAAGGACGGCCAGTACCACGATGTGGACTCTTCGGAGATGGCCTTCAAGATCGCCGGGTCACTGGCCTACAAAGACGCCATGTCGAAGGCGGCACCGACCATCATGGAACCGATGATGAAGGTCGAGGTCACGGTCGAAGAGGAGTTCATGGGCGACGTGATGAGCGACCTGTCGCAACGTCGCGGTAGACCGCAGGGCGTCGAGCCCAGCGGACATGGTCAGATGGTGACCGCCACGGTCCCGATGGCCGAAATGCTCTCCTACGCCCCGACCCTCAACTCGATGACCCAGGGCAAAGGCAGCTTCCACATGGAGTTCGAGTCCTACGAGGAAATGCCCGTCAACGTCGCCCAGAAGGTGATCGAAGCGGCGAAGAAGGGCGAGGAAGAAGCCTGAGCCTCCGCGGCTAGCGCTTCTCCGCCTGTTCGCGAGCTTCGGCAACTCCGCGAGCCTCGGGCTCCGCGTGCTTCCAGAGATCGGCCAGGCGAGCGTAGGCATCGCGTGCGGTCTCACTGTCCTCGGCCGCGCTGGCTGAACGGGCCAGACCCAGGTAGCTGTCGGCCCTCCCGGGTGTTCGGTCGAGCTGAGTGCGGTAGGCCTCAATCGCCTCGGCGTGGCGCCCCATGCCGGCCAGAGTCTCTCCGAGCAGCTCGAAGGTTGGCTTGGCAATGGAGGGAGGGCCGAACATGAAGGGCCGGCCCGCTTCCGAATCCGCCGCTTCATTGAGCTTGGCCAGTGCGCTCTCGGGATCGCTCTCGAGCAGCGCCAGGCCCTCGAGTTCGAGCGTCAGAAGCGGAGCGCGCCCCGCGGCGTCGTAACCAATGGGGTCCGCCAGAGCCTCGATCGCCGCCGCCACTCCGGCCTCGTCGCCCCTGTAGTAGGCCGCCAGGCCGTCGGCGAACGCGTAGTCGGCGAAGCCCTCGACCTCGGCTTCCGAGTCGATCCCGAGGTCGCCGATCTCATCCCAGGCGTCGGCATCGATCAGATAGCGTGCACGCATCGCGCCGTAGTGCCAGCGGACTCCCTCATCGACATCCGCTGTCACGCTCTCGCGACAGGCATCCAGGACCCGGCGAGCGTCCTCCACCCGGCCCTGCTGAAGGTAGCCGTACTCAAGCCAGAATGGATAGTGACCACACAGCCGAGGGGCGCGATCACGCGCCGCAAAGCCCGCGTTCTGCACATCCCTGGCCACGACGTTGGCGTCGACGACGTCCTGCCACAGCCCGAGAGCCACGAAGATGTGCGAGGTCATGTGCTGAGCGTGCGCTGCCGCGGGCGCGATCTTGCCGTAGACCCGCGCCATGGGCAGGCCGAGCGGAGCGTGGATCGGATCATCGTATGAGTGAATGAGATAGTGCGCCGCACCCGGATGCTTCTGGTTGTCCTCCCAGACCGTGTCGGCGATTGCAGCCGCCTTCATGTAGGTGGCGAAGTCCCGCCCCTCGTGGGCCGACCCCAAAATCGACAGCGAGTAGAACGCGGCCGCCTCGTCGTCCTCGGGATAGGTCTCGTGCAGACGGCGCATCGCCTGCCGGTAACGGTCGTCCCGCTCCTCCTTATCGAGGCCTTCGGTCGCCGGGTCGGTGCCGAAGAGCACTTCGATGGTCGTCAACCACGCCGCCTCGCGCTCGGTTCCGGCCATCGCACGACGTGCAGCCAGCGAATCCCCCATCTCCTCCAGAACGAGCACCGCAGCCGCAGTATCCTGCTCCTGCCAGATCGGATGGTTGTGTGTCATCGCCTCTCCCCAGTAGGCCATGGCGAACTCGGAATCGATCTCGAGCGCCCGACGGAAGGCGTCCTTGGCGCTCTCGTACTCGAAGTTATGAAGGTAGAGCACGCCCTCGAGGAAATCGGCCTGAGCCTCCTCGGCGCCGGAATTGGGGAATGAGATCTCACCCAGGAGCTGGGCGGAGGCTGGGGTGTAGGCGAGGATCAAACAGGCGAGGAGACTCGCGGTCCACGCGAGAGAGGTGTTCCTGGATGGCATTCTGATCTCCGGTTGGTTTGGAAGCTGAGTGTATCGCGGGGCCAACCGGCGCAGCCGATTCGATGCCCCGGCGGAGCGGCCTCCAAGAGAAAAGGCGCCTGGCATCAGCCAGGCGCCTTGAAAAAACCAGTTGTGCTTCCGAGTCAGTCGTCAGACATCTCAACCAGCTCGAGGATCGCCATCTCGGCGCCATCGCCCTTGCGGGGGCCGAGTTTGATGATGCGGGTGTAACCACCCGGACGCTCGGCGAAACGGGGCGAGATCTTGTCGAAGAGCCTCTTGACGTCGCTGCGATTGGGAAGCCAGCGACGGACCTGCCGACGCGCGTGGACCGTGTCCTCGCGACCCTGCGTGATCATCTTCTCGGCGACCGGGCGCAGCGCCTTGGCCTTCGGCAGCGTCGTGCGAATCCGCTCGTGCTGCACGAGCGACGCAAGCTGATTACGGAACATCGCCGTACGGTGAGCCGTCGTGCGACCCAGTTTGCTACCACGAACGTTATGACGCATGATCGAACTCTCCTAGGCGGAAGCGCCGGCTCCACTCTCCGGCACATCCATGCCGAAGCGCAGGCCGTGCGCATCGAGAACCTCGAGGACCTCGTCGAGAGAGCGTTGACCGAAGTTCTTGGTCTCCATCATCTCTTTCTCGGTCCGGCGAACGAGGTCGCGCAGTGTGTGGATCTTGGCGTTCTTCAAGCAGTTGGCCGAACGGGCCGACAGGTCCAGCTCGTCGATCGTCTTGGCCAGCAGGCCATCGATCCCGGAGGGCTCGGCCGGAGCTTCGACAGGCTCCTCCGCCACTGCCTCTTCCGACTCGATGAAGATCGTAAGGTGATCCTTCAGCAGAGTCGAGGCCAGCGACATCGCCTCCTCGGGCGAGATCGTGCCGTTGGTCCAGATCTCGAGAACCAGGCGCTCGTAGTCAGTCGCGCGACCGACACGGGCAGCTTCGACGCTGTAGTTGACACGTCGAACCGGCGAGTGCGAGGAATCGAGCGGAATCCACCCGATACCCATACTCTCGTCGAAGTTCTGCTCCGCACTCACGTAGCCGCGGCCGTTGCGGACCTGAGCCTGCAGCTTCAGGTGCCCTTCTTCATTGATCGTCGCGATCGTCGCCTCGGGATCGCAGATCTCGATCTGCGCATCGCCGGTGAGCTGCCCGGCGGTCACTTCACCGGGGCCCTCGACATCCAGGCTGACGATCTTGGGCTCTTCCGAGCTCAGTCGAATCGGGACCTGCTTGAGGTTGAGGGTGAGGTCGGTCATGTCCTGCACGACCCCCGGAATCGAGGAAAACTCGTGGAGCACTCCCTCGATCTGCACCGCCGTGATGGCGGCACCCTCGATCGACGACAGCAGGCAACGCCGCAGGGCATTGCCGATAGTCGTTGCAAACCCACGCTCGAACGGCTGAGCCGAGAAGCGGCCGTACGTGGCAGAGAGAGTCTCGTGATCCACTTCGACGCGCTGGGGACGCTGAAAACCCTTCCAAAGCATCTTCATTACTCCTTATCGAATACCGAACCTGATCGCTCGAGGCGAATCAGCGGCTGTAGAGCTCGACGATCAACTGCTCCTCGATGGGCAGCTTGACGTCCTCGCGGGTGGGCAGGGCGTTGACCTTGCCGGCGAAGTTGTCGACGTCGAGATCGAGCCACGACGGAATGCCGCGGCCGCGGGCCGACTCGAGGCTGGCCCTGATGAAGTCATTCTTGCGACTCTTCTCGCGAACGGCGATCTCCTGACCGAGACGGAGCTGGTACGACGGGATCGTCGTCTTGCGGCCATCGACCTGGATGTGGCCATGCCGCACCAGCTGGCGAGCCTGTGAACGAGACGAAGCGAAGCCGAGGTTGAAGACCACGCTGTCGAGGCGACGTTCCAGAGTCACCAACAGGTTCTCGCCGGTCACGCCACGCTTGCTGGCGGCATCCTTGAAGTAGGTGCGGAACTGCTTCTCCAGCACCCCGTATATCCGCTTGACCTTCTGCTTCTCGCGAAGCTGCGGGCCGTATCCCTGAGGACGGCGTCCACGGCGCTGGCCGTGCTGGCCTGGCGGGTAGGCGCGACGTTCGATCGCGCACTTTTCCTTGAAGCAGCGGTCGCCCTTGAGAAAGAGCTTCATCCGCTCGCGCCGGCAGAGCCGGCAGACAGGTCCTGTGTAACGTGCCATGTGATATCTCCTCTACGTCCGTTCCCAGGACCTACACACGCCGCCGCTTGGGCGGCCGACAACCGTTGTGGGGGATCGGGGTGACGTCGCGGATCGACTTGACCTTCATGCCGCTGGCCGAGAGTGCGCGCACGGCCGACTCGCGACCTCCGCCCGGACCCGTGATCTCGACGTCCACCGTTCGCATACCCAGATCGCGCGCCGTCTGCGCGGCGTTCTGGGCGGCCACCTGGGCCGCGAACGGAGTTCCCTTACGGGAGCCCTTGAAACCGATCTTGCCCGCAGAGGACCAGGCGACGACATTGCCCTCGGGGTCCGCGATCGAAATCAGCGTGTTGTTGAACGTCGCCTTGATATGCGCCACCCCATGCGGGACGAGGCGCTTCTCCTTGCGGCGACGGTCCTTCTTACCTGTCTTCGTATTGGCCATAAATCGCCCTTACCTACTTGGTGACCTTCTTCTTGCCCGCGACCGCGGTACGGCGTGGGCCCTTGCGGCCCCGAGCATTCGTGTGGGTGCGCTGACCGCGAACCGGCAGTCCGCGGCGGTGACGCACACCCCTGTAGCTTCCAATTTCCATCAGGCGCTTGATGTTCTCCGCCACCATCTTGCGCAGATCGCCCTCGACGGCGCCGCCCTCCTGGATGACCTCGCGGATTTTCCGAGCCTCGTCCTCGGTCAGATCCTTGACCTTGGTGACCTCGTCGACTCCGGCCCTGGCCAGAATGGACTTCGACCGCGTGCGGCCGATGCCGTGGATGTACGTCAAGCCGACCCAGACCTGCTTGGCCGGCGGAAGATCTACTCCTGCAATGCGTGCCATCGTTCAGCTACCCCTGCCGCTGCTTATGCTTCGGATTTTCACAAATCACCCGCACCACGCCGTGGCGACGGACAATCTTGCACTTAGGACACATTCTCTTTACGGAGGCTCGCACTTTCATAAGCGCTCTCCTAACTCTTCAACCGGTAGACGATGCGACCGCGATTGAGATCGTATGGCGACAACTGCACTCTCACCTTGTCTCCCGGCAGGATGCGGATGAAGAACTTCCGCATCTTCCCCGAGACATGCGCCAGCACCCGGTGCCCGTTTTCGAGCTCGACCGTGAACATGGCGTTCGGCAACGGTTCAACGACTGTCGCTTCGACTTCGATTGCGTCTTCTTTTGGCAAACCACTAACCTCTTTCTCTCAGGCCGCCACCGCGAACTCGGGTTTCCCGAGAACACGCGGCCCGTCTTGCGTCACCGCCACCGAGAACTCAAAGTGGGCAGAGAGAGATCCGTCAGCGGTTCTCGCTGTCCACCCGTCCGGGTCGATTTTCACTCCCGCTGCCCCGGCGTTGACCATCGGTTCGATCGCCAGCACCAGGCCGGGCTTGAGCCGCGGCCCGCGCCCCGGTCGCCCGAAGTTCGGCACCTGCGGATCCTCGTGCAGGGCCGATCCAATGCCATGACCGACAAACTCCCGTACTACTGTAAAACCCGCCCTCTCGACCTCGCTTTGTACCGCGTGGCCGATATCGGACAGACGCCCGCCACTCTGGACCTGGCGCACAGCCTCGTGCAATGAATGCTGAGTCGCATCCATCAGCCGCTGCGCCCCGTCGCTGATCCGACCCACTGCAAAGGTCCGAGCCGCGTCGCCATAGTATCCCTTAAACAGAACCCCGCAGTCGACCCCTATGATGTCGCCCTCCTCGAGGGGTGCATCATTGGGAATTCCGTGCACGATGACGTCGTTGATCGACGTGCACAGTGTCGCCGGAAACCCCCGGTAGTCGAGGAATGCGGGCACACCTCCGGCGTCGCGGATCATGCCCTCCGCCATGGTGTCGAGCTCGCGGGTCGTCACGCCCGGACCGAGTCGCTCGGCGACTGCATCCAGAACGCTGTGCACGACCGAGTTCGCCCGGTCCATCAGCTCGATCTCGCCTGTCGCCTTGTAGACCATCAGGCTGCCACCTCGAGCGCGCCGAGAATCGCCCGGCTCACCTCTTCGATGCTCTGGTTGCCATCGACCCGCTCCAGAAGGCCCAGCTCCTGGTAGTAGCCGATGAGTGGTGCGGTGTTCTCTTCGTAGACCGAAAGCCTCTTTCTGATGACGGCTTCGGTGTCGTCCTCGCGGCGTCGCCCGAGGACCCGCCGAACCAACTCGGCTTCGGGCACGTCGACCTGGATCACCACGTCGAGTCGTTGACCTGCGGCGACGAGCACATCGGCCAGGGTGTCGGCCTGAGCCAACGTCCGGGGATAGCCGTCGAGGAGGAAGCCCGGGCCGGCATCGGCCTGAGCCAGGCGATCGGTGACCACTTCGGCCATCGTCGCATCGTCCACCAGGTCGCCCGCATTGAGGATGCTCCCCACACGCCGACCGAGGTCGCTGCCGGCAGCTACCGCCGCTCGCAACATGTCTCCGGTCGAGATCGCGGGGATCCCCAACGCATCCGCCAGGAGCGCGGCTTGAGTGCCCTTGCCGCTCCCGGGTGCGCCCAGCAGAACGATTCTCTTAGCCTCGCCGGCCACGAATCCTCCCACGCTTGAGCAGGCCGTCGTAGTTGCGCATGACGAGCTGAGACTCGACCTGCTGCACGGTGTCCATTGCGACACCGACGACGATCAGCAATGAGGTGCCGCCGAAGTAGAAGTTGATCCCCATCCCCTGGGTGAACCAGGTGGGCAGCGCGCCTTCGAGGCTCGCCCCGATCCAGGGGAGGCCGCCGACCTGCACGCCGCTGAGCAGGAACTCGGGCAACACCGAGACCGCGGACAGATAGAGCGCGCCGACGAGAGTCAGGCGGGTCAGGATGCGGTCGATGTACTCGGAGGTCCGCTTGCCGGAACGGATGCCGGGGATGAATCCGCCGTACTTGCGCATGTTCTCGGCCGTGTCGGCGGGATTGAAGATGATCGAGACGTAAAAGTAGCTGAAGAAGACGATCGCCGTCACATAGAGGAGGTAGTGCATCGGCTGACCGAACGCCAGATATCGCGCGATGGTCTGCAGCCACTCCTGGTTCGGGAAGATGTTGCCGATGGTGCTCGGGATCATCACCACCGAACTGGCGAAGATGACCGGGATGACACCGCCGGTGTTGACCCGAAGCGGCAGGTAGGTGTTCTGCCCACCGTAGATCTTGCGACCGACGACCCGCTTCGCGTACTGCACCGGGATCCGGCGCTGCCCGCGCTCCATGAAGACGATGAAGGCCGTCACGAAGAACATGAAGACCATCAGGAAGAGGACGGAGAAGATCGACAGAGTGTCGTTCTGGACACTCTGGATCGTGCTCAGGATCGCGCCGGGAAGACCGACGACGATGCCGGCGAAGATGATCAACGAGATGCCGTTGCCGACGCCCCGCTCACTGATCTGCTCTCCGAGCCACATGACGAACGCCGTGCCGGTGGTGAGGGTCAATACCGTCATCAGACGGAATCCCCAACCGGGCTCGGGTACGAGCGCCGCGCCTCCAGGCGTCGTGACCCTCTCGAGCCAGATGGCGATACTCGACGACTGCAACACCGCGATCAGCATCGTGCCGTAGCGCGTGTACTGCGTGATCTTGCGACGTCCCAGTTCGCCCTCTTTCGAGAGCTTCTCGAGGTACGGCCACACCACCGTCAGGAGCTGCAGGATAATCGACGAGGTGATGTAGGGCATGATGCCCAGCGAGAAGACCGCGACTCGCGCCAGGCTGCCACCGGTGAAGGTGTTGACGAAGCCCAGAATCGTCCCGGCCTGGGACGCCATGAACTCGAGCAACGCGGCAGGGTCCGTTCCGGGAGTCGGGATGATGCATCCCACCCTGTAGACGGCCAGAAGCGCAAAGGTGAAGAACACCCGCTTGCGCAAGTCCGGGATCGCGAAGATATTGCGGAAACTGTCGATCACCGCTCGATCACCTCGCAAGTGCCGCCGGCGGCCTCAATCTTGGCTCGCGCGGAGGCGCTGAACTTGTGGGCGGACACGTTGAGCGCCCTGTCGACCTCGCCCTCGCCCAGGATCTTGACCGGGCGCTTGGCCCGAACGAGACCGCTGGCAGCGAGCGTCTCAGGCGTGATCTCGCCCTCGAAGTCGGCCAGGCGGCTGAGATTCACCACCGAGTACTCGACCCGGAAGATGTTGGTGAAGCCCCGCTTGGGCACGCGCCGGACGAGAGGCATCTGTCCGCCCTCGAAGCCGAACCGCTGACTGAAGCCCGAGCGTGAACGCTGGCCCTTGTGACCGCGACCGGCGGTCTTGCCGGTCCCGGAGCCCGGGCCACGGCCCAGGCGCTTGCGCTCCTTCTTGCTACCGGGAGCCGGTGAAAGATCATGCAGTTTCATGACGCGTCCTCGACGATCTCCACGAGATGGGAGATCTTGGCAACCATTCCTCGAACCGCAGCGGTGTCTTCCCGCTCGACCTCATGCCGAATCCGGCGCAAGCCGAGGCTCTTGAGCACCTCGCGCTGCTTGCGCGGCCGGCCGATCTCACTGCGGACCTGGCGAACCCTAATCATCGCTTGTTTCTTCGCCACTGTTCTCAACCTCCTCGACCTCGGCCGGCAGGCCGCGCAGGCGTCGCACCTCATGCAGGTGCCGCAAGCGCAAGAGGCCCTCCATGGTCGCCTTGACCACGTTCTGGGGATTCTTGGATCCAAGCGACTTGGTCAGGATGTCCTGGATACCGGCACTCTCGACCACAGCGCGAACCGCGCCGCCGGCGATGACGCCGGTACCTTCCGACGCCGGCTTGAGCAGAACGCGGCTGGCACCGCAAACGCCGATGACCTCGTGCGGAATCGACGTTCCCTCGCGGCGGATCTTGACGAGGCCCTTCTTGGCCACGTCGACACCCTTGCGGATCGCCACCGGCACTTCCTTGGCCTTGCCCGAGCCGTAGCCCACGCGACCGTTGCCGTCGCCGATCACGACCAGAGCCGTGAACGAGAAGTTCTTACCGCCCTTCACCACCTTGGTGACACGGTTGATGTCGATGACCTGCTCGAAGAACTCGGGTTCGCTTCTTCTGAATTCTCTACCCACGTCGCATTACCTCCGTCGCCGCCGCTTAGAACTCGAGGCCCTTGGCCCGAGCTCCTTCCGCCAGTTCCTTGACCTTGCCGTGGTAGATGTAGCCACCGCGATCGAAAACCACCTTCGCCACTCCACTCTTCTTGGCGCGCTCCGCAACCGCTTCGCCGACCAGACGGGCTGCCGACTTCGTCGACGCACTGCCCTCCGCCTTCTTGGAAATGGCAGCTTCACGCGAACTCGCCTGGGCCAGAGTGTGACCTGCCTCGTCGTTGATCAACTGCGCATAGACGTAGCGCGTGCTCTTGTAGACCGTGAGGCGCGGCCGATCGGCCGTCCCCTGCACCTTGCGTCGAATGCGCAAATGAGCCCGTTCGCGGCGCAGTCGCTTTGTTTTTGCAGTATCCATGACTTCGTTCCCTTAAACCGCGATCGATCAGGCGCCGGCCTTACCGACCTTGCGACGGATGATCTCGTCCACGTACTTGATTCCCTTGCCCTTGTAGGGCTCAGGCTTGCGCAGGCTCCGAATCTCGGCGGCGACCTGGCCGACCTTCTGGCGGTCGGCGCCCCTCACCATGATGCGGTTCGCCTTGGGATCGACGTCCGCCTCGATGCCCTCCGGCAGAGGGAAGACGACCGGATGCGAATAGCCGAGGGCGAAGTGGATCGCGCGTCCCTTCAACTCCGCCTTGTAGCCGACGCCGTTGATCTCCAGTTCCTTGCTCCACCCTTCACTCACGCCCCGCACCGCGTTCGCCAGGAGGGCTCGCACCAGACCATGGCGCGCCCGGTGGTCGCGCGACTCTCCGGTCCGCGAAACCGTCACCACGCCGTCCGTGACGTCGACAGTCACCTCGGGCACGAGCGTCTGTTCGACCTTGCCCTTCGGGCCCTCGGCCCGAAATACGCCGTCCGCGACGCCGACCTTGGCGCCCGATGGGACGGGAATGGGTTCTCTTCCGATTCGCGACATCTCGCGCCTCCTACCAGACCTCGCAGAGCACTTCACCGCCAACGCGACGCTGACGCGCCTCGCTGTCGGTGAGCAGCCCGAGCGATGTCGAGATGATCCCGATGCCGATGCCGTTGAGGACCGGCTTGAGATCGTCGCTGCCCATATAGACGCGACGACCCGGGGTCGAGATCTTCTTCAGGTGAAGAATGACTGGTTCCCCATCAGCGTATTTGAGGAAAACCCGGATCAGATTACGGGGTTCTTGTTCGAGGACTTCGATGCCCTCGACATATCCCTCGCGCTCGAGCAGCTTGCAGACTTCCATCTTCAACTTCGAAGCGGGAACGTCCAGCCGATCGTGCTTGGCAACGTATGCGTTGCGAATGCGCGCGAGGAGGTCAGCAATTGGGTCTGTCATGCTCATAGTGTCTACTCCGCCTCAGCCCTGGCCGCCCGGCTGCCGGAACGGCATGCCGAGCTCTTTGAGCAGGTAGAAGGCCTTCTCGTCGTTGTCCGACGTCGTCACCACGGTGACGTTCAGCCCCTTGGAAGAACTCACCTTGTTGTAGTCCACGTCGGGGAAGATCAGATGATCCTTGACACCGAGCGTGAAGTTCCCGCGGCCGTCGAAACTGCCCGACGGCACGCCGCGGAAATCGCGAACCCGCGGCAGCGCCACGGAGATCAACCGGTCGAGGAACTCCCACATGCGGTGCCCGCGCAGCGTCACGCGGCAACCGATCGGCTGACCTTCACGTACTTTGAAGGCTGCGATCGACTTGCGTGCGCGCGTCATCACGGGCCGCTGCCCTGCGAGTTGAGTCAACTCCTCGACCGCTTCTTCCAGAATCTTGACGTTCTGAGTCGCCTCGCCGATGCCCATGTTGAGCACGACCTTCTCGAGCCGCGGGACCGCGGAGACGTTCTCGATGCCGAATTCCTTCGTCAGCTTGTCGACGATCTCGTTCCGGTACGACTGCTTGAGCCGTGGAACGTAGGCTTGTGTCGCCTGTTTTGCTTGCTTAGCCATTGTGATTCACTCTCTCGTCGTCGCGGGGACTTAGGTCAACTTGGCGCCCGAGACCTTGGCCACCCGTCCCGCTGAACCGTCCTCGAGTCGAATCCGCCCCACGCGAGTCGGCTTGCCGGACTCGGGACAGATGAGCTTGAGGTTGGACAGCCGAATCGGCGCTTCCTTCTCGAGCACGCCACCCTGCACGTTCTTCTGTGGGTTCGGGCGGGTGTGGCGCTTCATCATGTTGATGCGCTCAACAATCGCGGTCTCGGAACCGGGGATGACCCGCAGCACTTTGCCGCGCGCACCCTTGTCCTTGCCGCGGATCACGAGCACTTCGTCGTTCTTCTTGATCTTGACCTTGTTCATCTTCCGCACTCCTCGCTCGCCTACAGGACTTCCGGCGCCAGCGAGACGATCTTCATGAAACGCTTCTCACGCAGTTCACGGGCCACCGGGCCGAAGACGCGCGTACCGATGGGCTCGCCCGTCTCGCCGATGAGGACCGCCGAGTTGGTGTCGAAACGGATGTAGCTGCCGTCGCGGCGACGCTTGGCGCGTCGCGTTCGAACGATGACCGCATGGACGACTTCACCCTTCTTGACGGTGCCGTCCGGCGTCGCTTCCTTGACCGAGGCGACGATCACGTCACCCAGGCCGCCGTACTGACCCGAGGAGCCGCCGCGAATCTGAATGCACGCGATCCTGCGAGCACCCGAATTGTCGGCAACGTCCAGCTTGCTTCCCATCTGAATCATCGATCAACCCTCCGCGCGATGCAGAATCTCGCGCACCCGCCACCGCTTGAGCTTGGAAAGTGGCCGGCTGGCGACGATCTGAACGCGATCTCCCTCGCGGCACTCGTTGGTTGCGTCGTGGGCATAGAACTTGGACGTCCTCTTCATCGCTCGGCGATAGAGCCGATGCATCACGGTGTGCTGCACGGTGACGATGACGGTCTGGTCCATCTTGTCGCTGATGACCTTGCCGGTGAGGACCTGCCTGCGTCCCCGCTCCTTCTGACTCTGCTCACTCATGACTCAGCCCCTTCGGCCACCGCTTCGCCGCTCTTCTCGTTCACTACTGTCAGGACTCTGGCCAGATCACGACGCACGGTCCGCAGCTTCGACGGGTTGTCGAGCTGACCGGTGACCTTCTGCAGTCGCAGCGCGAAGAGCTGCTCAGCCAGGTCGTCTTCTTTCTGGCGAAGGTCCTCGACCGTCAGATCTCTCAATTCCTGTGCTTTCATCATCAACCTCAACCAACCAGCCGTTCGTGGCGGGAAACGAAGCGCGTCTTGATACCGAACTTGTGACGCGCCTTCCTGATCGCCTCGCGAGCGAGTTCCGGCTCGACACCTTCGAGCTCGAACATCACACGCCCCGGCTTGACAACGGCGACCCACTCTTCGGGGTTGCCCTTACCTTTACCCATACGAGTTTCGAGGGGCTTCTTGGTGATCGGCTTGTCCGGGAAGATCCGGATCCAGATCTTGCCGCCACGCTTGACACCGCGAGCGATCGCGATACGTGCCGCCTCGATCTGGCGAGCGGTCACCCACCCACACTCCAGCGCCTGCAAGCCGAAGTCGCCGAACGCGATGTAGTCACCGCCCTTGGCTTTGCCGGCGCGGCGTCCGCGCTGGCGCTTGCGATACTTGACCTTCTTGGGCATCAACATGATGTCGTCTCCCCCGCCTTACGCAATCGCCGTGCGCGTCTTCTCGCGCAGCAGGTCGCCCTTGTAGATCCAGACCTTCACGCCGATGACGCCGTAGGTCGTTCGCGCTTCGGTGAAACCGTAGTCGATGTCGGCCTTGAGGGTGTGAAGCGGCAGGCGACCATCCTGGTACCACTCGGTGCGGGCAATCTCATGACCGCCCAGGCGACCGGAGATCATGATCTTGGCCCCCTTGGCTCCAAAGCGGAACGCCGACTCCATCGCCTTGCGCATGGCGCGTCGGAAGGCGATACGTCGGGTCAACTGATGCGCAACGTTCTGCGCCACCAGCTGAGCATCGAGCTCTGGCCGGGTGATCTCCTGAATGTTGATGTGGACTTCGCGCCCCATCTGCTTCTGCAGGTCGTCACGCAGCTTGTCGACCTCTGCCCCGCGGCGCCCGATGATGATGCCGGGACGCGACGTGTAGATCGTCACGCGCAGCTTGTCGGCCGCGCGTTCGATGTCGATCTCGCTGACGCCGGCGTGAGCCAGGCGCTCTTTGAGCCCCTCGCGCAGCATGACGTCCTCTTTGAGGAACTTCGCGTAGTCGCGCTCGGCGTACCAGCGCGAATGCCAGGTCTTGTTGTAGACCAGTCGAAACCCGTACGGATGTACTTTTTGACCCACTTAGTCTCTCCTTAACCGTCCGCTTTGCGGGTATCGAGCTTGATCGTGATGTGGCTCTGGCGCTTGAGGATGCGGAAGCCGCGGCCCTGTGCCCGCGCCCGCATCCGCTTGAGTGTCGGCCCACCGTCGACGAAGACTTCCTTGACGTAGAGGCGGTCGATGTCGACCTGCTCGTCGCGGTTCTCCGCGTTGGCGATCGCCGACTTGAGCAGCTTGGACAGCGGCAGGGCAGCGCCCTTCTTGGTGAACGCCAGGATATTTGCTGCCTCCTGCACGTCCTTACCGCGGATCATGTCGACCACGAGACGCACCTTCTGCGGTGACGCCTGGTGATAGCGGAGCTTGGCTGTGACTTCCATGATTCTCCCCTCGCCGCCTAGCGCGCCCGGGCGCCCTTCTCTTTGCCTCGACCGGTATGTCCCCGGAAGGTGCGTGTCATGGCGAACTCGCCGAGCTTGTGTCCGACCATGTTCTCGGACACGTAGACCGGGATGAACCGCATCCCGTTGTGAACGGCGATGGTGTGACCCACCATCTCCGGAATGATCGTCGAACGCCGCGACCAGGTCTTGATGACCCTCTTCTGGCCGCTGTCGTTCATCGCCTCCACCTTGTCCTGCAGGTGGTGATCGATGAAGAAACCCTTCTTGAGTGAACGAGCCATCTATAACCTACTTCCGGTTCCGTCGGCGCACGATCATTCCGTCGGTGCGCTTGTTGTTTCTCGTCTTGTAGCCCTTCGTCGGCACGCCCCACGGTGTGCAGGGGTGCCGGCCGCCGGAACTCTTCCCCTCACCACCACCCATCGGATGATCGACGGGGTTCATGGTGACGCCGCGGTTATGCGGCCGCTTACCGAGCCAGCGACTCCGGCCGGCCTTGCCGTCCGAACGGTTGGAGTGATCCGAGTTGCCGATCCGACCGATGGTCGCGTAGCAGTTCAGGTGCACCCGGCGCTGCTCGCCCGAGGGCAGCTTCACCTGGCAGTAGTCACCCTCTTTTGCCATCAACTGCGCGCTGCCGCCGGCGCTGCGGACCATCTGGCCGCCCTTGCCGATCTTCAGCTCGATGTTGTGGATCAGGGTACCGAGAGGGATCTTGGCCAGAGGGAGAGCGTTGCCGACATTGATCGGCGCTTCTTCCCCGGAGATCACCTCGTCGCCCACGCTGAGACCCGAGGGCCACAGGATGTAGCGCTTTTCGCCGTCGGCGTAGTGCAACAGAGCGATGCGGGCTGAGCGGTTGGGATCGTACTCAATCGTAGCCACCTTGGCCGGCACACCGTGCTTGTCGCGCCGGAAGTCGATCACGCGATAGCGCCGCTTGTGGGCGCCGCCGCGGAATCGGACAGTGATCCGCCCCTTGTTGTTGCGCCCGCTGACGCGCTTCTTGCCCTCGGTCAGCGCCTTGTGAGGCTTGGACGAGGTCACCTCGGCGAAGTCCGCGATCTCCTGAAAGCGGCTTGCCGGGTTAGTCGGCTTCAGTCTTCTGATACCCATCGACTTACACTCCCTCGAAGAATTCGATGGCCTTCTCGCCGGCGGCGAGACGCACGTAAGCCTTCTTCCAGTCCGGCCTGCGGCCGACATAACGGCCCTGGCGTCGGACCTTGCCGTGCACCATGGCGATCCGGACCTCGGAGACCCGGACCTTGAACTGGGCTTCGACGGCACGCTTGACGTCGATCTTGTTGGCTCGCCGATCGACTTCGAAAGCGACGATGTTGTTGTCGTCGCGCAGTTCGGTCGACTTCTCCGTAATCAGAGGCCGGCGGATGATGTCCTGAATCCTCATTTCGAAAGCACCTCCACGAGGCGATCCAGAGCACCTTCGCTGACCACCAGATGCGGCCGATCGATCACGTCGTAGACGTTGACGCCCATGGCGTCGACGGTCTTGAGACGCGGATTGTTGCGCGACGCCAGTGCCAGATGCTCGTTGCCGAAGTCGTCGACCAGCAAGGCCTTGCCCTCGACACCGAGTGCCGCAAGCAGCTTCTCGAAGGCTCCCGTCTTGGGGCTTTCGAGCTCGAGCGAGTCGACCACCAGCAGGCCCTCTTCGGCCAGGCGGCGTGACAACACCGACTTGAGCGCGGTGCGCTTCTCGCGCGGAGTCACCTTGTCGGTATAGCTACGCGGCTGCGGCCCGTGCACGACACCGCCGGAGCGCCAGAGCGGGGACTTGACGGAACCCGCGCGGGCCCGACCCGTACCCTTCTGCCGGTACGGCTTGCGGCCCGATCCGTGGACCTCGCCGCGCTGCTTGGTGGACGCGTTGCCACCGCGCAGGCCGTTGAGGTACGACTGCACCGCGGTGTGGATCAGGTGCTCCTTGTACGGATAGGCGAAGACGGCGTCAGGGACCTCGATGTCCTTGACCTTCTTGTTGGCGAGACTCTTGACGGTGAGTTTCATCGTTCTAGCCTCGCTTCGCCCGGCGAATCGACAGGTAGCCCTGCTTGGGACCCGGGACGGCTCCACGCACGAAGAGCAGATTGCGCTCTTCGTCGATCTTGACGACCCTGAGGTTCTTCACCGTGATCCGCTTGCCGCCGGTCTGACCGGGCATCTTGGTACCGGGAAAGACTCGCGACGGATCCGACGCCTGGCCGATAGACCCGGGCGCACGATGGAACATGGAACCGTGGGTCGCGCGTCCACCGCTGTGGCCGTGCCGCTTGATCACGCCCTGGAAGCCCTTACCCTTGCTGGTTCCGATGACGTCCACGTAGTCGTCGACCGAGAAGAGGGAGCACTTCACCTCATCGCCAGCCTTCCACTCGGTGTCCGCTTCCACCTGGAACTCGTTGATTCGGCGTGTCGGGGAGACCCCGGCCGCCTTGAAATGGCCGTTCGTCGGCTGATTCACGTGCTTGGGCGCGCGATCCTCGACGAGGCCGAGTTGTACGGCGTCGTAACCCTCCTTGTCGGCAGCCTTGCGCTGCACGACCAGGCAGGGCCCAGCCTGAATGACGGTCACGGGAACGGCAGCGCCGTCCTCCATGAAGATCTGCGTCATTCCGACCTTCTTGCCTAGCAAGCCTTCCATATCCAACTGACCTCTACTTTCCGAAAGCCTTGATTTCGACGTCTACCCCGGCGGGCAGCTCGAGCTTCATCAGGGCATCCACGGTCTGAGTTGTCGGCTCGAAAATATCCAGCAGCCGCTTGTGGGTACGGATCTCGAACTGCTCGCGCGACTTCTTGTCGACGTGCGGCCCGCGATTCACCGTGTACCGTGAGATATGGGTGGGAAGCGGAATCGGCCCGACCACTCTTGCGCCCGTGCGCCGTGCCGTGTCCACGATCTCATTGGTCGACGTATCGAGAACCCGATAGTCGTACGCCTTGAGGCGGATGCGGATTTTTTCGTTCACCATGACCGTTGTCTCTCCAGCCTTCCGGCCGCGTTACTCCTTGATCTCGGTGACGGTGCCGGCACCCACGGTGCGGCCACCCTCACGGATCGCGAAACGGACACCCTTCTCCATCGCGATCGGCGCGATCAGCTCGACGTCCAGATTCACGTTGTCGCCCGGCATCACCATCTCCGTGCCCTCCGGAAGCTCCGAAGAACCCGTCACGTCCGTCGTACGGAAGTAGAACTGAGGACGGTAGCCGTTGAAGAACGGCGTGTGACGACCACCCTCGTCCTTCGTCAGGATGTAGACCTCACCCCTGAACTTCGTGTGCGGCGTGATCGATCCCGGCTTCGCCAGCACCTGACCCCGCTCCACTTCGTCCTTCTTCGTACCGCGAAGCAGGATCCCGACGTTGTCGCCAGCCTGACCCTCGTCCAGAAGCTTGCGGAACATCTCAACACCCGTCACGATCGTCTTCGTCGTGTCACGGATGCCGATGATCTCGATCTCTTCTCCGACCTTCACGATCCCGCGCTCGATGCGACCGGTCACCACCGTGCCCCGACCCGAAATCGAGAAGATGTCCTCGATCGGCATCAGGAAGTCGAGGTCGACCGCGCGCTCGGGAGTCGGAATCGACTCGTCGACCGCCGCCATCAGCTCCATGATCGCCTCGCCGGGGCCATCGGCCGCGCCGTGCTCGAGAGCCTTCAGCGCCGAGCCCCGGATCACCGGTAGATCGTCGCCGGGGAAGTCGTACGACGACAGCAGCTCACGAACCTCGAGCTCGACCAGCTCCAGGAGCTCCTCGTCGTCGACCATGTCGCACTTGTTGAGAAACACCACCAGATGCGGAACGTTCACCTGGCGAGCCAGAAGCACATGCTCGCGGGTCTGGGGCATCGGGCCGTCTGCGGCCGACACCACCAGGATCGCGCCGTCCATCTGCGCAGCACCGGTGATCATGTTCTTGACGTAATCCGCGTGACCCGGGCAGTCGACGTGAGCGTAGTGACGGGCCTCCGTCGAGTACTCGACGTGAGCCGTCGCGATCGTGATCCCACGCTCGCGCTCTTCCGGGGCTTTGTCGATCGAATCGAAAGCCACGAAATCTGCCAGACCCTCAGAGGCCAGTACCTTGGTAATCGCCGCCGTCAACGTCGTCTTCCCATGGTCGACATGACCGATGGTCCCGATGTTCACGTGCGGCTTACTGCGATCAAACTTTTCCTTAGCCATGATCTCTCCTCGGCTCCTTGATCCCTAACCGGCGGCCTTGGCCACGACCTCTTCACTGACGGCCTTGGGTGCCTGCTCGTAACTGGCGAACTGCATCGTGTAGGTCGCACGTCCCTGGGTCTTGGACCGCAGGTCGGTGGCGTACCCGAACATTTCCGAAAGAGGCACCTTGCAGGTGATCACCTGCGCGTTGCCTCGCGCTTCCATCTGCTGCACCCGCCCACGGCGGGATGTGATGTCACCGACGACGTCACCCATGTAGTCCTCCGGGGTGACGACCTCGACCTCCATGACCGGCTCCAGAAGAACCAGACCGGCGCGCTTGCAGGCGTCCTTGAACGCCATCGAGCCCGCAACCTTGAACGCCATCTCCGAGGAGTCGACGTCATGGAACGAACCGTCGTAGAGGTCGATCTCGATGTTTGCCATCGGGTACCCGGCCAACGGCCCGGTCTCCATGGCCTCCTTGATCCCCTGCTCCACCGGCTTGATGTACTCGCGGGGAATGACGCCGCCCTTGATCTTGTCGTTGAAGACGAACTCTTCGTCGCTCGGACGCATGTGGATCTTGGCGTGACCGAACTGACCGCGACCGCCGCTCTGGCGCACGAAACGACCCTCGCCATCGGCCTCGCGAGTGACGGCCTCCTTGTAGGCGACCTGCGGGCGGCCGATGTTGGCGCCGACCTTGAACTCACGCAACAGCCGATCGGTGATGATCTCTAGGTGTAGCTCACCCATGCCCGAGATCAGAGTCTGAGCCGTGTCCGGGTCCGTCTGCACCCGGAACGTCGGGTCTTCCTGCTGTAGCTTGCCCAGCGCCAGACCGAGCTTCTCCTGGTCGACCTTGGTCTTGGGCTCGATCGAGACGGCGATCACCGGCTCGGGGAAGCTCATCGCTTCGAGGACGACCGGGTTCTTCAGATCGCAGATCGTGTCGCCGGTCGTCACACCCTTGAGGCCGACCGCCGCGGCGATGTCTCCGGCGCGAACGATGTCGATCTCCTCACGCTTGTCGGCGTGCATCTTGAGCAGCCGACCCACGCGCTCATTGCGCTTGCGGTTGGAGTTCAGCACCGTCGCTCCAGCCTCGACGACGCCCGAATAGACCCGGAAATACGCCAGGTGGCCGACGAAGGGGTCGGACATGATCTTGAAGACGAGCGCCGAGAAGGGAGCGTCGTCCGTCGACGGCCGATCGACCTCTTCGTCGTCGTCCGGGTTGATGCCCTGGATCGCGGGAACGTCGACCGGCGACGGCAGGAAGTGCACCACGGCATCGAGCAGCGGCTGAACACCCTTGTTCTTGAAGGCGCTTCCGCACAGGACCGGCTGCAGCGCATCCGAGATCGTCGCCCGACGGAGAGCTGCGATCAGCTCCTCGTTGGTGACCTCGTCACCCGAAAGGTACTTTTCGAGCAGCTCGTCGTCGGTCTCGGCGATGGCCTCGACCATCTCCTCGCGCGCCTTGAGAGCCGCATCCGAGAGCTCCGCCGGGATGTCGACCAACTCGAAGTCCGCTCCGAGGTTCTCGTCGGCATACTCGATCGCCTTCATGTCGATGAGGTCGATCACGCCACGGAGATGGTCTTCCTTGCCCCAGGGGAGCTGAATGACGACCGGAGAGGCACCGAGTCGCGACTTCATCATCGACACGCAGCGCTCGAAGTCGGCGCCGATGCGATCCATCTTGTTGACGAAGGCGATCCGAGGCACGGCGTACTTGTCTGCCTGGCGCCACACCGTCTCGGACTGAGGCTCGACGCCGGCTACCGCGTCGAAGACCGCCACGGCGCCATCCAGGACGCGCAGCGACCGCTCGACCTCGGCCGTGAAGTCGACGTGACCGGGGGTGTCGATGATGTTGATGCGGATGTCGCCCCAGTTACAGGTCGTCGCCGCAGCCGTGATGGTGATGCCGCGCTCCTGCTCCTGGACCATCCAGTCCATGGTGGCGGTGCCTTCATGCACCTCACCGATCTTGTAGCTGACTCCGGTGTAGTAGAGGATCCGCTCGGTGGTCGTCGTCTTACCGGCATCAATGTGCGCCATGATGCCGATGTTGCGGATCTTCTCCAGAGGTGTTGTGCGTCCCATTTTTCTGTCTTCCACTCGTCTTGTCTACAGCCCCCTTCGGGGCAGAACAGCGACAGCGGCGAACCGCTGTCGCTGTGTACTTGCAACCAGCCAACCCTTTGATCGCGGGCAGCTATTCAGCAGCACTCCCTACCATCGATAGTGCGAAAATGCCTTGTTCGCCTCCGCCATGCGGTGTGTGTCTTCACGCTTCTTGATCGCTGCGCCGCGTCGCTCCGATGCCTCCATGAGCTCACCGGCCAGCTTCTGTCGCATGGTCTTCTCACTGCGGCTCTTGGCCGCCGCGATCAGCCAGCGAAAGGACAGAGCGAGACGTCGACCGGGCCGCACCTCGACGGGGACCTGGTAGGTCGAGCCACCCACGCGGCGCGACTTGACCTCGACCGTCGGCTTGACGTTCTCGATCGCCTGCTTGAAAACGATCATCGGATCGTCGTCGGTCTTCTCGCCGATCATCTCGAGGGCATCGTAGAGAATGCGCTCGGCAACCGTCTTCTTGCCGTCCTTCATCACCACGTTGATGAACTTGGTGAGAAGCTGCGAGTTATAGACCGGATCCGGCAGGATCTCTCGCTTCTGAGCTTTGATTCGTCTGGACATCTCGCAGCCTTCCTACGCTTTGGGCCTCTTGGCCCCGTACTTTGAGCGGCTCTGACGCCGATCTTCGACACCCACTGCGTCAAGGGTCCCGCGGACGACGTGGTACCGCACGCCCGGCAGATCCTTCACACGGCCGCCACGAATCAGGACAATCGAATGCTCCTGAAGGTTGTGGCCGACACCAGGGATGTAGGTCGTGACCTCGATCCCGTTGGTGAGCCGGACGCGAGCCACTTTACGCAGCGCCGAGTTCGGCTTCTTGGGGGTCTGGGTGTACACGCGAACGCACACACCACGTTTTTGTGGGGACGCCTGCAAAGCAGGGCTCTTGGTCTTGGAGACCAGCTTCTTGCGTCCTTTTCGAACTAGCTGATGAATGGTCGGCATTTACCGAAACTCCTAGCTACAAAACGTCGTCGAAACGCGTCCCGTCAATACAAAATCGCAAACCCCACCCGGCAATGCTCCAGGAGGTCTGTCTGTGAGTTGATTGGAGCCCAGGCGGGTCCCTCAACCTCGAAGGGGACCACTAGGCGGAACTGGCGGATAGTACAGGCCTACAGGGGGAGCGTCAACCCCGGGTAAACCCCACGCTTCGGGTCGTTCGGCGAAGCCCCGCAAGCTCCTCACTTGGCCTACAATCGGCCGGTGTCGGAAACCCCCGGATCCATCGCCCTGGGCCTGTGTCTCGCAGTCATAGTCGGCTGCGCGCCGGAGCCGCCACAACCTCCATTCGTGGCGACCGAGAACGAGTTCGCCCCGGGATTCACCCATGACAACGGGATGACCGGAGAGCGCTACTTCAGCGAGGTCGTGGGCGGGGGCGGAGCTCTCTTCGACTTCGACAACGACGGTGATCTCGACGTCTACCTGGTCCAGGGCGGCCCCCTTGGCGCCGAGGCACGGCGCGGACCGCTTCCCAGCGACATCCTGATGCGAAATGACGGCGGATCCGGGCCTGCCTTCGTCGACGTGACGACTTCGGCCGGTCTCGAGGCCACCGGATACGGAATGGGCGTCGCCACGGGCGATATCGACGGCGACGGGTTCGTCGACCTCTACGTCACCAACTTCGGCGCCAACCAACTCCTGCGCAACCGGGGCGACGGCACCTTCGAGGACGTCACCACGCCGCAATTGGCCGAACCGCGCTGGACGACCAGCGCCACGTTTCTCGACTATGACCTCGACGGCGATCTCGACCTGTTCAGCGCCAACTACACCGACTACCGGATCGCCCAGCACCGCCCCTGTCTCGATCCCACTGGGAGTGTCGAGTACTGCGGCCCGGCGAGCTTCCCGCCGGAGACCGATCGCCTGTGGCGCAACGCCGGGGACGGCACTTTCGAGGACGTCACCGGGATCTCAGGGCTGATCGACACAGCGGGCAGTGGACTGGGCGTGGTCAGCGCCGATTTCAACGGCGATGGATGGCCCGATATCTACGTCGCCAACGACCTGATGCCCAACTTCCTGTGGATGAACCAGGGCGACGGCACGTTTCGTGAGGACGCGCTCCTGGCCGGATGCGCCATCAACGAGTCGGGGGCGCCCGAAGCGAGCATGGGCCTCGCGGTCGCCGACTTCGATCGTGACGGCGACGAAGACCTCTTCATGACTCATCTCGACACCGAGACGAACACCGCGTATGCCAACGAGGGCAACGGTCTCTTCGTCGACGTCTCAAACGAGTGGGGCCTGAGCATCCCGTCGCTCGGCCTGACCGGCTTCGGCACCGCGGCGATCGACTTCGACAACGATGGGTGGCCGGACATCGTCGCCTCCAATGGAGCCGTCAAGACCATCGCCGACCAGCGACGGGCCGGAGACCCGCTGCCGCTCCGGGAACGTGACCTGCTGCTCCACAATGAGGCGGGCGCCTTCCGCGAGGTCACCGACACCGTGCCTGAACTCATGGTCCCGGACGTGGGCCGCGGGCTGGCCACGGGCGACATCGACAACGACGGCGACGATGATCTTCTCCTCCTCAACAACAACGGACCGGCCCAATTGCTCGAGAACCGGATCGGTCAGGCGGGACTCTGGATCGGCATCGACCTGGCCGCCTCCGGCCTCGGCACCCTGGCGACGCTCGAGTCGACGGCAGGCCGCCTGCATCGTAGCGCCCGGTCGGGCCAGAGCTACTGCTCCGCCTCGGATTGGCGACTGCGCCTCGGGGGAGCCGACCGAACCGCCAACCGGATCACACTCACCTCCGGCCGCAGGCCGACCCGGCGCCTCGAGGGCGTTCCATCCGGCCACTACCTGCGTCTTCCCGGCTGACGACGCCGATGCGCCGCCTCGCTCTCCTGTCCACGCTCGTCCTGTCGCTCTCCTGTTCGAGCGATGTCGGTAAGGCAGCGCCCGTTCCTCCAACGCAACCACCGCGGCTCGACGAGGCCGAGCCCAACATTCGGGCCGATCTCGAAGGCCGATTCCGGGCGCTCACCGACGCGACGGCCGGAGTCGCCACCACCGACTCGCGCCTCGCACTGCGCTACGGCGACCTGGGGATTTCGCTACTCGCTTTCGGGTACTACGACGAGGCGTTAGTGGCCTTTGAGGGCGCGGTGCAGCTGGCGCCAGGCGATATCCGATGGCCTTACTACCTGGGGCACGCTGCGCGGCGAACGGGCGATATGGAAGCGGCGGCCAGAGCTTTCCAGCGCGCGCTCGAGATCGACGCGCACGACATCAAGCCCCGTCTCTGGCTCGCCGAATCGAGGTTGCGCCGCGAAGACCTGGTCGCAGCCGAGGAGGCGTTCCGGATCGCGCTCGACCAGGAGCCTCACTGCGCACAGGCCTGGACCGGACTGGGCAAGATCGCCCTCTCGCGTGACGACTACGGCCAGGCCGAGGCGCACCTGCTGCAAGCTCTCGAGCATCGGCCGGACTCGGCGCGGGCCCGCTACTCACTGGCGCTGGCACTTCGCGGGCTGGGACGCCTCGACGAAGCGCGCGAGCAACTGGCTCGGCTCGAGGGAGCGAACCAATCTCTCACCATCACCTGCTTCGAAGACCCATTGATGCAGGCCGTCCACCGCCGACAGACCGGCACGAGGGGGCATCAGGATCGGGCCATGGCGGCTCGCAACCAGGGCCGGCTCGTCGCCGCACTGGTCGAACTGAGGGCGGCCGTCAGCGCCAACCCCAACCGCTATCCGGCGCGTTACGACATCGCATCGATTCAGCTTCAGCTCGGCCGCGTGGAGGAAGCCCGTTCCGAGTTGGAGGCGCTCCTCGAGGTCGCACCGCGCTACGCGGCAGCGTTGAGTCTGCTCGGCCGGCTCGAGGGCGAGGCAGGACGGTGGGCCCGAGCGGATGAGCTCCTCGCCCTGGCGGTCGATGCCGACCCGGACTCGGAGCAGATCCATCGCGACAAGGGTGACCTCCTCCTCGTTCGCGGTCGCCACCTCGAGGCGCTCGGCGCCTATCAGCGAGCCGTGGCCATCGACTCGACCTTCGAGGCGGCCCTGATCGGTCGCGCTCTCTGCCTCGCCGCTCTCGACCGGCGCCGCGAGGCCCTCGACGATCTCGAGCGCTCACGGAACCAACTACCCAGCCGCAACCGGTTGACCCTCGCCCTGGCCTACCTGCTCCTCGATGCCGGACCTGCACACGACACGGTCCGTGCATCGGCTCTGACACGCAGAGCCATCGACGAACAGCCGACGACGGGAGCAGCCTTCCTATTGGCGAGAGTCAACGCGGTGGCCGGCCAGTTCCCCGAAGCCGTGCAGTGGCAGGAACGGGCGCTCGCCGCTCTCGCCGCCGCCCGGGTCCAGGATCAGCCACGCAGGTACTTCACCGAGCTCCTCGCCGAGTATGAACGTGGCAACGCGCCCGCACCGACCCTCGACTACCCGACCCTCGCAGCCCTGCTCAGCCGGCAGCCGCTGGAGCCCGGGCCGCCAGCGAGCCATCGTCAGGAGAATTGATGTCCCGGAGAAACGCTGCCGCACTTGCATGCCTAATCATCGCCGGATGCGCCCCCGGGACCGACGATCCGGTGCTCGCGACCTACCCGGGAGGCGAGATCACCCGCAGCGAGTTCGACGCCGAACCGACGCCGCGGCGACGCCAGCCACCACCCGCCGAGACCGTGATCCGCAGGCTGGCCCTCACCGAGACCCTGGCCGCAGCCGCCGAGTCCCGCAACGCCGGCGAGGACCCGGCCCTGGCGCAGGCACTTCGCCGGGAAGACGATCGCCCCTGGGTCGCGGCGCTGCAGAAGCAGACGCGCGTCGAGACCGAGCCGGACGAAGCTGCCATTCTGGAGTATCTCGAAGAACACAGGGACCAACTCGAGAAGCCTCGCAAGGTCAGGCTGTCGAATCTCTTCAAGCGAGCGCCGATCGACGGATCGCCGGACACACGCCGGAGCGTCCGAGAGCGGATGGCGCGCCTTCACCGCGAGCTCGTTGACGGTGCGGACTTCGCTCAGCTGGCGCGGGCGGAGTCAGAAGCCGTCAACGCCTATCGGGGCGGAAAGATGGGAGCCGTCCCCCCCGGCCAGCTCAAACGCGAGGTCGAAGAGACCGCCTTCGCCCTCGACGAGGGCGAATTCACCGGGGTTATCCCCATCGCGGAGGGCTTCGTCATCATCAAGCACGGCGGCGTCGTCGAGGCCCGCACCCTGAGCGAGGACGAGGCGATCGAGCGCATCCGCACTGCAATGCGTCGGTGGAACTTCGACGATGCCTGGGACGAGTTGAAGCAGGAGCTCTTCGCTGCCTCGGACGTCCATTTCGACGGCCAGGCCGTCGCTACAGCCGAGGCCACCACCCCGGTGGCTTCGATTGCTGGGACCCCCGTCACCTACGGGTTCCTCGACGCGATGGCTCGCTCTCGATCGACCGGCTCGGTCTCGCGATCGACCCGACTCACCGGCTTCCGAATTCAGGCCGTCTTCGAAGCGATGACATTCAACCAGCTGGCTGCAGAACGGGCGCGTCAGGAGCGGCTCGACCCTGAAGCGGAAGCCATCGCCCGAAGTCGTCGCGAACGCCAGCGATTGCTCGCGAACCACGAACTCGAACTCCGCGCCGCGAAGCGGATGCGGGCCGTCTCCGACATCGAGATCCGCGAGTTCTTCGACGCCAACCCGAAGTACTTCGACCTGCCCGACCGCGCCCACATCGGCGTCATCCAGTTGCGCCTCGATGGCGACCCGTCGACACTGCAGGTCAAGACCCAACTCGGCCGCTCGACGATCGAGCGCATCCGCGCGGGGCAGATCACCTTTGCCGAAGCCGCTCGCGAGGTTTCGGAGCATCCCTCGGCCGACAAGGGTGGAGACCTCGGTCTCAAGCCGCGCCGCTGGGCGGCAGGGCTCGGACCGAACGTCCTGAACGCCTTCGACCAGCTCGAGCCCGGGCAGATCACCGAGCTCACCCGACAGGATCATCTCTGGATCCTCGAGTTGAAGGGCCTCGAGCCCGGTCGGGCGAGGACCTTCGAAGAGGCTGCCGATGACGCGCGGTGGGGTGCCGAACAGGAGTACAAGCAGGTGGCGATCAGTCAGGTCGAGCGCGAGCTGCTCGCCGAGATAGAAGAGGGTCTGGTGCTCCTGCAGCTTCCTCAGGCTGAGGCGCCCACCGACTCCGCAGTGCCGGGAACCTCTCAGGACCCGTCGGTGGACTGATCGACGCCGACGTTACGCTGATCGTAGTCGCTCAGGCGGTCGTCGAGAATCTCGAATCCCACGCTGTCGAGCTCGGCCTCGACCCAGGCCTTGTAGAGGCTCTCACCCCGCGCCTGAAGATACGCCTCGACGACCTCATCCTTGACGCTGGCGAGCACGGGAACCGACGGCTCGGAGCGCTCCAGCACGTGAAAAACCTCCAGCTCACGCCCGTTGCTGATCGGCTCCGAGTAGCCCCCCGCCTGGATCGCCGCCATGCGGTTGCGCAGCGCGCCGCCCTCCGCACGTAGCTGCTCCAGAGACTTCCAGACGGCCTCCTCCAGCACTCCGCCGACCGCCGAGGCCAATTCACCGAAGGTCTGTTCGCCTGACTCGAGCCGCGGGATGGCCGCCTCCAGATCACTCATCGTCTTCCCGCTACCGGGCCCCAGTGGGATCGCCAGGCGGACCACTCTCAGGCGCAGCGGCCCGGCGAATCGCTGGCGCTGCGACGCGAAGAACGCCTCGAGCTCCGCCTGATTCGAGTCGATCATCTCCAGGAGGACCTGGCGCTGCATCCGGGCGAAGATCAGATTGTCGCGGGCGTTTGCCAGGGCGCCGGCGACGTCCGTCTCGGACTCGATCCCCGAAGCCTCTGCAAGATCCACGAGTCGCTGCCTCTGGATGAGAGACGTCAGCTGTTCGTGCGCCGCAGCGACCTCAGCGCCTCCGGCGCCGGCCGCCCCCTTACGGAGCTCCAGCAGCTCTCCGGCAGACAGGGTCCACTCGCCGATTCGCGCCACCAGCGCATTGGGATCGCCTCCGGCCATCAGAGCCTCGAACTCCTCGAGCGTCGGCTCGAAGTCAGAGCTCGACCGCTCGCGACCCTCCAGGTACTCGGAGACCCCCTCGAGCCAGACATCCTGCTGGAGCAGCCTGTGAACCTGCGTGCGACTCTCCTCGAGCGAGGCAGCCTGGCTGTCGACGACGGTTGCCGCCAGGAACAGATGGGCTCCGGACTCCGTCATCAGGATCTCGCTCGGCACGCCTTCCTCGAGGCCGAAAACGATGTTGTTGAGCTTCGGAGGCAGTTGACCGGGTGTCAGCCAGCCGAGCGCTCCGTCACCGTGCCGCAGCTGGGACTGCGAGTACTCCCCGGCGAGCTGGGCGAATGGCTCTCCAGCCAGATGCCGATCCCGTAGCCCTAGCAGACGTGCCTCGAGCTGCTCGCGGCTCTCACCCTCCTCCGGACGCAGGAACAGGTGGTAGACCTCCCTTCGCTCCGGGCGGACAAACCGCTCCCGGTTCTCCTCGAAGTACTCCTCGACGGCCTCCGGCGCGACTGCCGGCAGCTCGAGCTCGGACCTGAGAAAAGCAGCCACCAGGATCTGCGTCCGGGCCTCCCGGAGTTGCTGCTCCACATCGAGTTCGCCGGCGACGTTCCCGCTGCGCTGCGGATCCAGCAGCAGCTTGCGAATCGCGAGTTGACCGAGAAGGTCGCGATACAGACGGTCCCGATCCTCGGCACCCAGAGCACCGGTTGCCAAAGGCGTTCCCAGGATCGCTTTCTCGATTTCAGCGACCTCGATCGTGCCGCCGTCGAAACGAGCCACGACGTCAGGATCGCTCTGAGGCGCCGCACAGGCGACGGCAAGAGCGCAGAGCAACACTGAGAGAAGGCTACGCATCCGAGTCCTGGGCGATGAGTTCGCGTGCACGTCGGGTCTCCTCACTCTCGGGTGCCAGAGCCTCGAGCCTGGCCAGCGCCGAGGCCGCAGCTTCAGCGTTGCCGAGGTCCAGGTTGACGACAACGACCGCAAGGTGGGCCGCGCGGTATCCACTGTCGATCTGGACCGCTCGCTCGAAGCGTCGCAGGGCCGACGCCGCGTCTCCACTCTCGAGCAGGAACGCGCCGTAGTTGTAGTGCCCCTTGGCGTAGAAAGGGTTGCCGTTCAAGGCCTCCTCGAAGGCCTCGCGGGCCAGATCTGTCTCGCCGGCCACCGCCAGGCGGATCGCCAGATCGACCCGGGCCTGCACATGCTTCGGATCCGCTTCGAGCGTGGCGACCAGCGCGTCGTAGGCTCTCTCGTGCTCGCCGGCCAACCGCAGGGCCGACGCGAACTGGTAGTGAATGGCAGCTCCGCCGTCGAGCTCGACGGCGGTCTCGATCAGAGCCAGGCCCCGTTCGGCCTGGCCGCGCTGCGCCAGTCGGCTGCCTGCATTGGCCAGAAGGCCGGCGCTCGCCCCTCGCCCCTGCGGGTCTTCGATCAGCGACTCCAGAATTCGAGCCGCTTCCTCGACATTGCCGCCCATCATCTCCGCCTGCGCCAGCAGTTCGCGATAGAACGGGTTGGCCGGGTCCTTCTCCAGCAGCTCCAGGGTCACCTGCCGGGCGCCGGCGGCCCTCCCCTGCGAGATCAGGTTCCTCGCCTCGCTGCTGAGATTGACGTCGGCCACCCGATCCTGTGGCGGCGTTCCGTCGCTGCGCAGCTCCTCGAGAATCGGCCCGGTGTCGCCGCTGGCGCTGATGTAGCCCAGAGCCATCAACTGCTTGCGCGTCTCGTCGTCGACCGGTCTGGCGACGCTGGTGGCGTCCATCGCATTGTCGTTGATCAAGCGTGCCAGTGCCTGCTCCATCGTCTGTCTCTGTTCCTGCGCACGGTCGACGAGGTCGTCCAGTTCGAGCGGATCGGCCGAGAGGTCATAGAGCTCGGCGCGCGAACCATGGATGTACTTCCAGTCGCCCTGGTAGAGAGTGCGCAGCTCGCTCCAACCGTGCGACAACCTCGGCGACAGCGTCTCGGCGTAGAACTGTCGGTTGGCGGGGACGCCACCGTCGCCGGAAAGGTAGCCGTCGAGGCTGTGTCCCTGGATCGCCTCGTCACCCGGCAGTTCCAGGGCCGCCAGTACCGTGGGCGTGATGTCCACGCCGGCCACGAGATCATCGATCCGTCGCGGCTCGGTGCCGCCCGCCGGTTTGATGATCAGGGGCACGTGAAGGGTCGATTCGTAGTTGAGAAACGAATGGGTGCTCTCGTTGTGCTCCCCGAGACCTTCGCCGTGGTCAGCAGTGAAGATCACCATGGTTTCGTCATAGACGCCCCACTCCTTGAGCTTCGACAGAACGGCGCCGAGCGCCTCGTCGGTATAGGCGATCTCCGCCAGGTAAGGGTCCTCGGCGTAGAGCTCGTCGTAGGGAGCGGGCGCGTCCCACGGTCGGTGGGGGTCGTAGTAGTGAATCCAGACGAAGAACGGCTCATCGCGATGCTCTTCGAGCCAGGGCAGAATCGCCTCGTTGGTCCGAGCGGCACGTCGCTCCTCGAAGAAGAGGCTCGCCTGCCGCTGCCGACGACCCAGGAAGTCCTCGTCCTTGCGCCTCAGGTCGTCGTCGTAGAGGTCGAACCCCTGCCCCAGGTTGAACCGCTCGACCAGCGGGAAGCCACTGACCGCCGCCGCCGTCGCCCAACCGTGCTCCTTGAGGCGCTCGGGAAGCGTGACGATGTCATCGCCCAGGATGAAGAGACCGTTGTCCCGTATGCCGTGTCCGGTCGGATACAGCCCGGTGAGAATCGTCGCGTGGGACGGGAAGGTCAGCGGTATCGACGCGTGCGCGTTGGTGAACAGGACGCCTTCCGCAGCCAGTGAATCGACGTTGGGCGTGCGCACCCGCTCGTTGCCGTAAGCGCCGATGTGATCCCAGCGAGTGGTGTCGAACGTCACCAGGAGGACATTCTCCCCGCGAGGCCCAGATCCACACCCGAGGCACAGCAGAAGGCCGGTCAGGGCGAAGCCCAGGACCGGCCAACGCCGTGTCGTCGCTACCACGAAGTCACCCGCGAGATGCAAGCCGGGCGAACCGAAGGCCCCATCGAAGGCCTATTTGCTGCCTTCGACCAATCCGGTGGGGATTGCTCCCAGCCCCTCGCCGAAGTCGAACAGGAGTTCGCCTTCCTCCAGACCGGCATCCGGATCCGGCAGGTCCTCTTCCATATGGAAGTCGTGGTAGTGCGCCAGCCCGGTACCGGCCGGGATCAGACGACCGACGATGACGTTCTCCTTGAGGCCCCGGAGGTAGTCGATCTTGCCCGAGATCGCAGCCTCGGTCAGGACCCGCGTCGTCTCCTGGAAGCTCGCTGCGGAGATGAAGCTGTCGGTCGACAAGGAAGCCTTGGTGATGCCCTGCAGCATCGGCCGCCCGATCGCCGGCTCACCACCGGCGCCGAGAACACGCTCGTTCTCTTCGCGGAAGTGCCAGCGGTCGACCTGCTCGTCGATCAGGAATTCGGTGTCGCCGACCTCCTCGATCTTCACCGAGCGCATCATCTGACGCACGATGACCTCGCAGTGCTTGTCGTTGATCGTCACGCTCTGTGAACGGTAGACCTCCTGGATCTTGTCGACCAGGTAGCGCTGGAGCTCCTTCTCACCGAGCACCTGCAGGATGTCGTGGGGATTGATCGGGCCATCGATCAGCGGATCGCCGGCCTCCACGCGCTCGCCCTCCTGCACGTTGATGTGAACCGAACGCGGCACCAGATACTCGCGGGTGTCGCCGGTGTCACTCTCGACCAGGACCTTCCTCATGCCCTTGACCAGATCGCCGAGCTTGACGGTGCCCTCGATCTCACTGATGATCGCCGGCTCCTTCGGCGTCCGCGCCTCGAACAGCTCCTGAACACGAGGCAGACCACCCGTGATGTCCTGGGTCTTCGTCGTCTCACGCGGAATCTTGACCAGAACGTCGCCCGGGTGGACGCTGGCCTGGTCCTGCACGATCAGATGCGAACCGGTCGGCAGCAGATAGCGTCGCGTGAGGTCGCCTGAGCCCTTGATCAACATCGCCGGCGCGCGCTTCTCACTCTGCGGCGCCTCGACGATGATCCGATGAGACAGGCCGGTGACCTTGTCGGTCTCCTCGCGAACGTTCTCGCCGTCCACGATGTCCTGGAACTCGACCTTGCCGCCGATCTCGGTGAGAACGGCAGAGGTGAATGGATCCCACTCGACGAGTTCCTGGCCGGGCTCGACCATCTCGCCCTCGCGAACCAGCAGGTGCGACCCGTAGGCCACCGCGTAACGTTCGAGCTCGCGGCCGACGGTATCGACGATCACCAGCTTGCCGTTGCGGTTGATCGCGACGAGGTCGCCCTCCTTGCTCTCGACGGTCACGAAGTTGAGGAACTTGACCGTGCCGGGGTTCTTGGAGAAGTGCTTGGACTGCTCCGAGACGCGACTGGCGGTGCCACCGAAATGGAACGTCCGCATGGTCAGCTGCGTGCCCGGCTCACCGATCGACTGCGCGGCGATGACGCCGACGGCCTCGCCCATGACGGCAACGCGGCCGGTCGCGAGATTGCGGCCGTAGCACTTGATGCAGACGCCGCGCCGTGTCTCACAGGTGAGCACCGAACGGATCTTGACCCGCTCGATCCCCGCAGCCTGGACGGCGTTGGCTGTCCTCTCGGTGATGAGGTCGCCGAAGTCGACGAGCTGCTCGCCGGTCGCCGGATCGAAGATCGCCTCCTGTGCCGTTCGGCCGACGATGCGGTCGCGCAGCGACTCGAGGATGTCTCCACCCTCCATGATGGCGGTCACGACGATGCCGTCGATCGTGTCGCAGTCATCCTTGGTGATGATGACGTCCTGCGCCACGTCGACGAGGCGGCGCGTCAGATAGCCGGAATCGGCCGTCTTCAACGCGGTATCGGCAAGTCCCTTACGGGCGCCGTGAGTCGAGATGAAGTACTGGATGACCGACAACCCCTCGCGGAAGTTGGCGGTAATTGGCGTTTCGATGATCTCACCGGAAGGCTTGGACATCAGACCACGCATGCCGGCGAGCTGGCGAACCTGTTCGCGCGAGCCTCGCGCACCCGAGTCGGCCATCAGGCGAATCGGATTGAACTCTCCCGTGTCGTCCTCGATGTCCTGCATCTCGCGGAACATCTCCTCCGAGACCTTCTCGGTCACCCGGTGCCAGATGTCGATGATCTTGTTGTGTCGCTCACCCGCGGTGATCACACCCTGGGTGCGTTGCTCCTCGATCGCCTGCACGTCTTTGCTGGCACCTTCGAGGATCGAAGTCTTGGTGCTCGGGATCAACATGTCGTCCATGCCGAAGGAGACGCCGGCCCGAGTCGCGAAGTTGAAGGTGATGCGCTTGAGCTCGTCGAGCATCGCGACGGTCTTGGTGTTGCCCAGGTTGCGGTAGCAGTAGGCCACGAGCTCCTGAAGACCACGCTTCTTGAGCAGGCCGTTGATGAACGGCACCTGCTCGGGGAGATGGCGATTGAACAACACCCGGCCGACCGTCGTGTGGACGATTGCCCCCTCCATGTCCTCGATGTCGGCATGGAGCAGGTCCTGATCGTTGTACTGAGTCTCGAGATTGACGAACTTGCCGGTGTAGCGCACCCGGACTTCCGACTGGGTCTCGACCACTCCGGCCTCGTAGGCCAGGATCACCGAATCGAAGTCCGGGAAGATCCGGCCCTCGCCCCGCGCGCCCTTCTTGCGCATCGTCAGGTAGTAACCGCCGAGAACCATGTCCTGACTCGGCACCGCCAGAGGCTTGCCGTGTGCCGGGCTGAGGATGTTCCTGCTCGCCAGCATGAGGACGTGGCTCTCGATCTGAGCCTTCGGCGACAGCGGCACATGGACCGCCATCTGGTCACCGTCGAAGTCGGCGTTGAACGCCGCGCAGACCAACGGATGGATCTTGATCGCCTTGCCCTCGATGAGAACCGGCTCGAAGGCCTGAATGCCGAGTCGATGGAGGGTCGGAGCACGGTTGAGCAGCACCGGATGGGAGTCGATGACGTCCTCCAGCGCGTCCCAGACGACGTCCTCTTCGCGCTCGACCATCTCCTTGGCAGCCTTGATGGTGCCGGCCAGCTCACGCTCCTCGAGCCAGTTGTAGATGAGAGGCTTGAAGAGTTCGAGAGCCATCTTCTTGGGCAGACCGCACTGGTGCAGCTTGAGCTCGGGGCCGACGACGATGACCGAACGGCCGGAGTAGTCGACGCGCTTACCGAGCAGGTTCTGGCGGAAACGACCCTGCTTACCCTTGAGGGTGTCCGAGAGGGACTTGAGGGGTCGGTTGTTCGAGCCCTTGAGGACTCGACCGCGGCGACCGTTGTCGAAGAGGGCGTCGACGGCTTCCTGGAGCATCCGCTTCTCGTTGCGAACGATGACTTCGGGCGCCCGCAGTTCGAGAAGCTTCTTGAGACGGTTGTTGCGATTGATGACCCGACGATAAAGATCGTTCAGGTCACTGGTCGCGAACCGGCCACCGTCGAGAGGCACGAGGGGTCGCAGCTCGGGAGGAATGACCGGAATGATCTCGAGGATCATCCACTCGGGCCTCTGCCCACTGCGCTTGAAGGCGTTGACCACCTTGAGCCGCTTGGCTGCCTTGAGCCGGCGGATCTGGCTGGTCTCCGTCTTCATGACGATGCGCAGCTCCTCCGAGAGCTCATCCGCGTCGACGCGCGAGAGAAGCTCGCGGATCGCCTCAGCGCCCATGCGGGCCTCAAAGGCGTCGAGACCAAAGGTGTCCCGCGCCTCGCGGAAGCGCTCCTCGGTCAGCATTTCGCCCTCGACGAGATCCGTGTCGCCGGGGTCGACGACAGCGTAGGACTCGAAGTAGAGAATGCGCTCGAGGTCGCGCAAGGAGAGATCGAGAAGCTGGCCGATGCGACTGGGCAGCCCCTTGAAGAACCAGACGTGCGAGACCGGGCTGGCCAGATCGATGTGGCCCATCCGCTCACGACGAACGCGCGAGCGAGTGACCTCGACGCCGCACTTGTCGCAGACGACACCGCGGTGCTTCATGCGCTTGTACTTGCCGCAGATGCACTCCCAATCGGTGATCGGGCCGAAGATCTTGGCGCAGAAGAGGCCGTCGCGCTCCGGCTTGAAGGTTCGATAGTTGATCGTCTCGGCCTTGGTGACCTCACCATGGCTCCACGAGCGAATCTTCTCCGGTGACGCGATCGAAATCTGGATCGCGTTGAAGTCTTTGACCGGGTTCGGCTTGTCGAAGCTACGCAGCGGTTGCATTACGACTCCCTTCAGACCTTGAGAAGTTCGACGTCGAGGCAGAGACTCTGCAGCTCGCGAACGAGGACGTTGAATGATTCGGGCAATCCAGGTGCCTCCGGTACGTCGCCTTTGACGACTGCCTCATAGGCCTTGCTACGGCCTTCGACATCGTCACTCTTGACGGTGAGCAGCTCCTGCAGGGTGTAGCCGGCGCCGTAGGCCTCGAGGGCCCAGACCTCCATCTCACCGAATCGTTGGCCGCCGAACTGCGCCTTACCACCGAGCGGCTGCTGGGTGATGAGCGAGTAGGGGCCGATCGAGCGAGCGTGGATCTTGTCGTCGACCAGATGCGAGAGCTTGAGCATGTAGATGTAACCGACGGTGACCTTCTGCTCCATTTCCTGGCCGGTCATACCGTCGAAGAGTTCCGTCTTGCCGGAAGTCGGCAGACCGGCGTCCTCGAGATAGCCCTTGATGTCGGTCTCGGCCGCGCCGTCGAAGACGGGGGTCGCGAAGTGCAACCCGAGGGCCTTGGCCGCCCAACCCAGATGGGTCTCGAGGATCTGGCCGACGTTCATACGGCTGGGAACGCCGAGCGGATTGAGCACGATCTCGACGGGAGTGCCGTCGGGCAGGTAAGGCATGTCCTCCTCGGGCAGAACCCGGGAGATCACGCCCTTGTTGCCGTGGCGTCCGGCCATCTTGTCGCCGACCTGGAGCTTGCGCTTCATGGCGATGTAGACCTTGACCATCTTGATCACGCCGGGCGGCAGTTCGTCGCCCTTTTGCAGCAACTCGATCCGCTCCTGGTTCACCTGGCGCAGGACCTCGATGTAGGAGTCGGTGCGGCGATAGACATCCTCGACCTGGGCCAGCGCTTTCTTGTCGGCGATCGCGAGCTGCAGGATCTCCTGACGCGTCAGCTTGTTGAGGATCCCGTAGGTGAGCTTGCCGCCCTTCTTGAGCAGCGCATCACCGTCCCGGTTGGTCACGGGCTTCGCTACCGCCTCGCCGTCCAGAATGTCGGTGATCTTCTTGTTGCGCTCCTCGTTGTAGATGCGGACCTGGTCCTTGATGTTCTTCTCGAGACGGTGCACCTCGTGCATCTCGATCTCGAGCGCCCGCTCGTCCTTCTCGACCCCCTTGCGGGAGAAGATCTGGACATCGACGACGGTACCCTCGATACCGGGCGAGACCTTCAATGACGCGTCGCGGACGTCCCCGGCCTTTTCACCGAAAATCGCTCTGAGGAGCTTCTCCTCGGGAGTGAGCTGGGTTTCACCCTTCGGCGTCACCTTGCCGACGAGGATGTCCCCGGGGCGAACGGTGGCACCGATGCGCACGATGCCGCTGTCGTCGAGGTCCTTGAGTGCGGACTCGGCGACATTGGGAATGTCGCGGGTGATCTCTTCCGGGCCCAACTTCGTGTCGCGCGCCTCGACTTCCTTCTCCTCGATATGGATCGAGGTGTAGTAGTCGTCCTTGACGAGCTTCTCGGAGACCAGGATGGCGTCCTCGAAGTTGTAACCCCGCCAGGGCATGAAACCGACGAGGACGTTGCGGCCCAGAGCGAGCTCGCCCTGATCGGTACTCGGTCCGTCGGCGAGGGCATCGCCCTTCTTGACGCGCTGTCCGGCGGTGATGATCGGCTTCTGGTTGACGCAGGTGTTCTGGTTGGAACGCCGGAATTTCGTCAACTGGTAGATGTCGGCGCCGAACTCCTTCGACTCACCGGTCTCGATGTCTTCACCCTCGACGCGAACAATGACCCGTTCCGAGTCGACGGTGTCGACGATTCCGGCCCGCTGGCACAGAACCACGGCTCCGGAATCGCGAGCGACGATGCTCTCGAGGCCGGTCCCGACGACAGGCGCTTCGCTACGCAGCAAGGGCACGGCCTGGCGTTGCATGTTCGAGCCCATGAGCGCACGGTTGGCGTCATCGTGCTCGAGGAACGGGATCAGAGCCGCCGCCACGGAGACCAGCTGCTTCGGGCTGATGTCCATGAAGTCGACCCGGTCGGGATCGACGGTGACGAAGTCACCGCCGGCTCTCGAGATGACCTGACCCTCGAGATACCCCTCCTCGTCGAACTTGGCGTTGGCCTGCGCGATGATGTGCCGCTCTTCCTCCCAGGCCGTGAGATACCAGGCGTTCGGCTCGACTTCCACCGCTGCCTTCTTGGCCCTCTTGAGTCGGTTGTTCTCCTTCTCCAACTCGTCGCCGGTGACGATCTGGCCGAGCTTGAAGTTGCCACCACCAATCCGGATGACCCGGAAGTGATCGATGACGCGCCCATTCTCGACCTTCTTGTACGGACTCTCGATGAAGCCGTAGTCGTTGATGCGCGCGAAGGTCGCCAACGAAGAGATCAGGCCGATGTTCGGGCCCTCAGGCGTCTCGATGGGACAGATGCGGCCGTAATGGGACGCGTGGACATCGCGCACCTCGAATCCGGCGCGCTCGCGCGACAGACCGCCCGGGCCGAGAGCCGAAAGGCGGCGCTTGTGAGTGACCTCCGAGAGCGGATTCGTCTGGTCCATGAACTGTGAAAGCTGGGACGAGCCGAAGAACTCCTTGATCGCCGCGATGACCGGCTTGGAGTTGATCAAGTCGTGAGGCATCGCCGAGTCGATGTCCTGATGAACCGACATCTTCTCCTTGATGGCGCGCTCCATGCGCACGAGACCGACCCGGAACTGGTTCTCGAGCAACTCGCCGACTGTGCGGACGCGGCGGTTGCCGAGGTTGTCGATGTCGTCCACTCGACCGACGTCGCGATGCAGCTGCAGAAGATACTCGACCACCTTGGTGAAGTCGTCCGCTGACAGAGTCTTCTGCTCGACCGGGACATCGCTGTCGAGCTTGATGTTGAACTTGAAACGGCCGACGCGCGAGAAGTCGTAGCGCTTGGCGTCGAAGAACATGCCGTAGAACAGCGACCGGGCGCTCTCCAGCGTCGGAGGGTCACCGGGGCGCATCCGGCGATAGATCTCGATGAGGGCCTCCTTCGAGTCCGTCGTCTGATCCTTGGCCAGCGTCGTCGACAGGATGTTGCCCGGCAGATCCCACTCGGGAAAGAAGACCTCGATCGGCGAGTGGTTGCGACCCTTGAGCTGCTCGTACAGATCGTCGGGCGCCTGGTCATTGGCCTCGAAGATCACCTCGCCGGTGTCGAGATCGACGACATCGGCAATAAAGAGGGCGCGCTCGAGATCGACCGTCTTGATCTCGACCTTCTTCTCGCCGCTCTCCATCTCCGCCAGACCGGCGGTGTCGACCGTGATTCCGCCGAAGAGACGGTAGGTCTCGCGACGGCCACGACTGTGGCGATCACGCACGCGCTCACGCGCCACGACGTCCGCGGGAATCGTCAGCTCGACCTTGGCCTTGGACTTGGCCTCGAGCGGAACCGACACATAGAAATGGCGCAGGATCGACTCGTTGGTCTCGAGTCCGAGGGCACGCAGGAAGACCGTGCCATGGAAGCGCCGCTTGCGGTCGATCCTGACGTTGAGCACTTCCTTCTGGTCGTACTCGAACTCCACCCAGGAGCCGCGGTACGGGATGATCTTGGCCAGGTAGCCACGTGGGCCTTCCTTGGTGAAGAAGACGCCGGGGCTGCGATGCAACTGGCTGACGATGACCCGCTCGGTGCCGTTGATCACAAAGGTACCGTGGTCCGTCATCAGCGGGATTTCACCGAAGTAGACCTCTTCCTCCTTGGCGTCGCGCATCATCTTGGTGCCGGTCTCGGGGTCCTTGTCGTAGACAAAGAGCCGGAACGTGGCCCGCAGAGGCACGGCGTAGGTCATACCCCGCTCCTGGCACTCGGCGATCGAGTAGCTCAGCTGCAGATCGACCGGATCGCCACAGATGTCGCACTTGGTGACCCGGTTCTTGTTGACCGCACCGCACTCCGCACAACCGACCGTATCCTCGTGAGGATGGTCCGTCATGACCTTGGCGCCGCAGTTGCTGCAGGTCATGCGCAGGTACTCGAGCCCCTGGAGCTCGCCGCACTTGCACTGCCAGTCGCCGATCGTGTACTTCACGAAATCGAGCGCGCAGGTCTCGCGGAAATCGGAGAACGGGAAGAGGTTCGTGAAGACCGCCTGCAGGCCCTGATTCGCCCGTTCGTCGGGCAGCAGGTTCATCTGCAGAAAGCGCTCGTAGGAGCGCCGTTGCACGTCGATCAGGTTGGGGATCGGCAGCGTCGCTTTGATCGCCGAGAAATCCCGACGCTCGCGCCCTGCTCCGTTTGTCTGGCTCATAGATTCTTCCTGTCTGGAACGGCAGCCTTAGAGGACAGCAAAAGACACAACGCCCCGAGGCGGCGACAAGCGCCGTCCGACCGGGCGTCGGCCCACTCTCGAAAAACCAAGGAAGTCAGAGCTACTTGAGCTCCACCTGGGCCCCGGCCTCCTCGAACTTCTTCTTGATCTCTTCCGCCTCGTCCTTGCCAACGGCCTCTCTCACGGTCGTCGGTGCAGCTTCCACCATGTCCTTGGCGTCCTTGAGGCCGAGACTCGTGACCTCGCGAACGGCCTTGATGACATTGATTTTCTTGTCGCCGATGGCGCTCAGGACGACATCAAACTCGTCCTTCTCCTCGGCCGCCGCCTCGCCGCCGCCGGCCGCACCGGCCACTGCCACGGGCATGGCCGCCGCTGCTGCGGAGACGCCATAGTGATCCTCGAGAGCTTTGACCAGGTCATTGAGCTCGAGCACCGACATGTCATCGATCTGCTTGATGAAGTCTTCGGTTGCAATAGCCATTTCCATCTCCTCCAACCTCGGCAGGGCATGCTGCCAGGGGTTCGTTTTCTAATGTCCGCCCGACCGTCAGGCCGAGGTTGTTTCCTTGTTCTGTCGAATCTGCTCGAGCACCAGGACGAAATCCCGCGGAATCGCAGCGAGAGTCCGAACGAAGCTCGTAATCGGGGACTGCATGAGGAAGAGCAGCTTGGCCAGCAGCTCTTCACGACTCGGCAGGGTCGCAATCGCGGACACCTGCTCTGCCGAAATGGGCTGACCGTCAACCAGTCCGCCCTTGAACTCGAATGTCGGAACTTCTTTGGAAAAGTCCGTCAGCACCTTCGCGATGGTCACCGGGTCGTCGCCGTAAGCGATCGCCGTGGGACCAACGAACTGGTCACGCAAGCCGTCGAGGGCAGCGCCTTCGATCGCCCGCAGCGCAATCCGGTTCTTGACGACGACATACTGCGCGCCGGTGTCGCGAACTTTGTTGCGAAGCTCGGTGATCTCGGGAACGGTGACGCCGGAGGCACTGATGAGAAACGCGTGCGATGCCGCGGCAACGCCCTCGCGATAGGTCTCCAGCAACGTCTCTTTCTGTTCTCTACTGAAAGGCATGGTGCCCCCTTCTAGACTTCGGCAACCGCTGTCGCGGCGTCGTCGAGCCTGATTCCAGGCCCCATCGTGCTCGAGATGACGGCTGACTTGACGTACTTGCCCTTGGACGCGGCAGGGCGGGCCTTGTTGATGGCGCCGATCAGAGCCCGAGCGTTCTCACTCAACTGCTCGGCCGAAAACGATGCTCTGCCGAACGGCGCGTGGATGATCCCAGTCTTCTCGACGCGGAACTCGATCTTTCCCGCCTTGATCTGCTTGACGGCCTCAGCGAGGTCGAACGTTACCGTTCCGACCTTCGGGTTCGGCATCATGCCTCGGGGGCCGAGAACCCGGCCGAGCTTGCCGGCCACCGCCATCATGTCCGGCGTCGAGACCACGGCGTCGAAGTCGATCCAGCCGCCCTCGATCTTCTTGGCCAGCTCCTGTCCACCGACGTAATCGGCGCCGGCCTCCTCGGCCTCCTTGACCTTCTCGCCCTGCGCGAAGACCAACACCTTCGACGCGCGACCGGTGCCGTGAGGCAGGACCAGGGTGCCACGCACCATCTGATCCGCGTGCCGGGGATCGACCCCCAGCCGCATTGCGATGTCGAGCGACTCGTCGAATTTCTTGGTGGCTCCGTCCTTCGCCAGCTGGACAGCTTCGTCCAACCCGTAGGGCCGCTCCTCCACCTTGGCTGCGGCTTCCTGGTACTTCTTTCCGTGCTTGCCCACGTCTTCCTCCCGATCAGCCCTGAACTTCGATGCCCATCGATCGGGCCGTACCTTCGATAATCCGGGACGCCGCCTCGAGAGAGGCCGCGTTGAGATCTTCCATCTTTGTCTTGGCGATGTCCTCGACCTGCGACTTGGTCACGGTCCCGACCTTCTCGCGGTTCGGCTCACCGGAGCCCTTCTCCAGGCCCGCGGCCTTCTTCAGCAGCACCGCCGCCGGCGGCGTCTTGGTGATGAAGGTGTAGCTGCGGTCGGAGTAGACCGTGATGACGACGGGGATGATCATCCCCGGCTGGCCCTGCGTGCGGGCGTTGAACGCCTTGCAGAAGTCCATGATGTTGAGACCCGCCTGACCCAGCGCGGGACCCACCGGAGGCGCTGGCGTCGCGCCCCCCGCCGGAATCTGCAGTTTGACCTGCCCAGTGACTTTCTTTGCCATGCTTCGGTTCCCTTACAGCTTCTGCACCTGGCTGAAGTCGAGCTCCACCGGCGTCGCGCGGCCGAAGATCGTAACCATGACCTTCAACGTATTGCGGTCCAGGTTGACCTCTTCCACTACACCGGTGAAATTGTTGAACGGCCCGTCGATGATCTTGACCGGCTCGCTCTTGTCGAAGATGTACTTCGGCTTCGGCTTCTCCTTGGCACTGACGACCTGCTCGAGGATCTGGTCGACTTCGTCCTGGCTCAGCGGCGTCGGCTTCTTGCCGCTGCCGACGAAGCCGGTGACCTTCGGAGTGTTCTTGACGACGTGCCAGGTGTCGTCGGTCATGATCATCTGAACGAGAATGTAGCCGGGGAAGAACTTGCGCTGCAGTTCGCGCTTCTTGCCGCCCCGATACTCGACGATGGTCTCGGTCGGAATCCGTATGTCACCGAAGGCATCGCCCTGGTTGAGAGCTTCCGCCCGCTGGCGCAGCGTGTCCTTGACCCGATCTTCGAACCCGGAATAGGTATGCACGATGAACCACGCCATCGCCGGGTCGGTCGACCTGTCGACGGCCTCGACTTCGAGGTTCTTCAGCGACTCGGGTGCGGTATCCACGTCCACCGTCACGTCCTCGCCCGGAAGCTTGCCCATGTCCGACATCAGCTCGCCACCTTGATGATGAACTCGTAGCCCCGCCCGATCACGATATCGGCGAGGTAGAGGAACACGGCGAAAACGAAGCTGGTCACGATCACCACGATCGTCGTCGAAACGACCTCGTCCCGGCCCGGGAAAGTCACTTTCTTGACTTCCGAGCGCACCTCCGTGAAGAAGGTCCTGATCTGCTTCAGTCGATCAAACATTGTGTCGCCTATCTCTGTTCTGATCTGTGGTCGGTGGTGATACTGGAGAGTCGCGCCCGGGGAAGCTGGCAGGCCAGGAGGGATTCGAACCCCCAACATTCGGTTTTGGAGACCGACGCTCTACCAGTTCGAGCTACTGGCCTAATGGGTACTGACTCTCCTGATGAACTTAGTCTCCTAGACCCGCCCACGACGTGGACGGGAGTACTGCCTCACTTACTCCTTGATCTCGGTGACGGTGCCGGCACCCACGGTGCGGCCACCCTCACGGATCGCGAAACGGACACCCTTCTCCATCGCGATCGGCGCGATCAGCTCGACGTCCAGATTCACGTTGTCGCCCGGCATCACCATCTCCGTGCCCTCCGGAAGCTCCGAAGAACCCGTCACGTCCGTCGTACGGAAGTAGAACTGAGGACGGTAGCCGTTGAAGAACGGCGTGTGACGACCACCCTCGTCCTTCGTCAGGATGTAGACCTCACCCCTGAACTTCGTGTGCGGCGTGATCGATCCCGGCTTCGCCAGCACCTGACCCCGCTCCACTTCGTCCTTCTTCGTACCGCGAAGCAGGATCCCGACGTTGTCGCCAGCCTGACCCTCGTCCAGAAGCTTGCGGAACATCTCAACACCCGTCACGATCGTCTTCGTCGTGTCACGGATGCCGATGATCTCGATCTCTTCTCCGACCTTCACGATCCCGCGCTCGATGCGACCGGTCACCACCGTGCCCCGACCCGAAATCGAGAAGATGTCCTCGATCGGCATCAGGAAGTCGAGGTCGACCGCGCGCTCGGGAGTCGGAATCGACTCGTCGACCGCCGCCATCAGCTCCATGATCGCCTCGCCGGGGCCATCGGCCGCGCCGTGCTCGAGAGCCTTCAGCGCCGAGCCCCGGATCACCGGTAGATCGTCGCCGGGGAAGTCGTACGACGACAGCAGCTCACGAACCTCGAGCTCGACCAGCTCCAGGAGCTCCTCGTCGTCGACCATGTCGCACTTGTTGAGAAACACCACCAGATGCGGAACGTTCACCTGGCGAGCCAGAAGCACATGCTCGCGGGTCTGGGGCATCGGGCCGTCTGCGGCCGACACCACCAGGATCGCGCCGTCCATCTGCGCAGCACCGGTGATCATGTTCTTGACGTAATCCGCGTGACCCGGGCAGTCGACGTGAGCGTAGTGACGGGCCTCCGTCGAGTACTCGACGTGAGCCGTCGCGATCGTGATCCCACGCTCGCGCTCTTCCGGGGCTTTGTCGATCGAATCGAAAGCCACGAAATCTGCCAGACCCTCAGAGGCCAGTACCTTGGTAATCGCCGCCGTCAACGTCGTCTTCCCATGGTCGACATGACCGATGGTCCCGATGTTCACGTGCGGCTTACTGCGATCAAACTTTTCCTTAGCCACGTCCAGCGTCCTCCTGAGGTCTCATCTCCACCCGGGTCCGGGTGTCTGCTTGCTTGTGTGTCTGGTGTCCTTCTGTCTGTGGAGCCCACGACCGGATTTGAACCGGTGACCCCTTCCTTACCAAGGAAGTGCTCTACCCCTGAGCCACGTGGGCGAAACCAACCGAAAGTCCCCCCCTGTCGGCCACTGAGGGGGTCGACCGGCGAAACCCGCCGATTATACGGACGGAGGCCTGTGCTGTAAACCCCCAAAAACAGGTTTGTCGAAGGGGGCTGAGAGAGGCATTCTGCCACAGGCCCTCCAACGCCGTCCAGACATCGACTGACCCGCGAATCGCCCCTCTATTCCCCACTCACCTCGTCTGGCCGTGACCTTCCGCGGGCCTCCAGAACAAGCCTGCTACGGGCACACTCCTCGGAGCGGGATCACCCCCAGGCGAAGACGTCAGAACCAGAACTCTGGCAGAAACTGCGTCTCGGACATCCTGACCAGCTGCCGAGCAACCCGCGCCCTCCAGCGTGGGTCGCCCTCGAAGACCTCGTCACGAGCCGTCGTCCAGAACTCGCTCTCGGTTTCGGGATCTCTCGCCAGGCTCTCGAGGTGCACGAGATAGGCGCCCTCTGCGGCCAGCACCCGCGTCAGACCCGGCAACGGCATCTTGTCCAGGTGAGGCATGAGAAGGCGGTAATAGTGAGCCTGAGCTACGTCGGCCTTCTTCATCCTGGTCGACATCTTGGCCTGATACTCGCCCATGAAGGAGATCTCCTGAGGGAGCACGGTCACCTCCGTCCCTGAGATCATCGTCACCGGGAAGAAGCCGGTCCGCCCGACACTGGTCCTGACGTAGGGACCCGTAGGCCGACCGTAAGCGGTCCTGCCCGTCACATAGGTTCTGGTCTCGCCACCGGCGAACGCCACCGCCACCGCCACATAGCGGCCGGGCTTGGCGTTCAGCAGGTAGACCTGCCCCCGGCTGGTGAAAGAAGAGGAGATGAGCTCCCTGGCCGCGAACGCTCCCCGATCCTCTCCGAGCCTGACGAAGAAGACGCGCACGGCCGACATGCGAGTGCCGAAATGCACGGGGGCCTTGGCTCGTAGCGTCAGGGCAATCGAACCACTATCCGGATTCGGGGCCGGCAGTTGCGGCCCCCGCTTGCCCAGCCGGGCCGGCGCCGGAATCGGGGCGAAGAGTTCCCAACGAGCCTCGCGAGCCCGATGCACCTCGGCGAGGGCGCGTCGAGCCTCTTCGTCGTCCTCGCGTTCTTCGACGAGCGCCTCAGCCAGAACCTGGGCATTCCCGAGTTCCTCGAACGCGAGATACCTGGAAACCGAATCGAGCGCGACCCGCCACTGAAGGTCCCGGTAGTCTTCGGCAGCGCTATCGAGCCTGTCGAGGATGCTCTCCTGTCCGATCTCCGCTGCCACTCGGCGAACCCTCGACGCCCGCAGTGAGAGTCGGTTGGTGCTCTCCCCCCACTTCGTCTCGATGCCGTCTACAGCCTTCCCGGCGAGGATCTCGTAGAGTCGAGCGCACTCCCGCACGTCATAGCCGGCCTCGGCAACCCTCTGCACCGCCCGCTGATCCGCCTCCTCCTCCAACTCCGCCCGGTAACCGCGGATGGCCGGGCCCAGGTAGATCTCGTACGGGTCGGAGTTAGGTGCTCCGAAGCCGACGTCCTCCTGGAAGAGAATACCGAGAGTGATCCAGACCGGCGCCCACCCGACGGCCTCCTTGCGATTCCTACGATGGCGCCGAATCCCGTGGTGTCCCGCAGCGTGGCTGATCTCGTGAGCGAGCACCATAGCGAGCTGCGCTTCGTTCTCGAGTTGAGCGAGCATACCCACGGTGATGTAGACCTGACCGTCGGGCATGCTGAAGGCCTCTGGCCGAGGGCTCAGCACGATGTGGAAGCGATACTCCAGATAGGGATCCGTCGGCGTCGGGGAGACCCGTGCACCGACCCTGTCGACCAGGTCACTCAGCTCGGGGTGCGTGTAGAGAATGCCGCGGGACCCGGCCACGATCTCGTGATCGCCGATCGCCGAGAGCATCTGCACCTCGCGAGGCTTGATCGGCACGGACTCGTAGACGCCGTCCGCAGAGAGGGCCGTCTCCCCCAGCAGGGTGAGGAGACAGAGCATCGCCGACAGCGTCCAATGGTTCGGGCGCCTTCGAAGGCCCGCAGCCTGGCGGCGCGAGCGGTCGTTGTGTGCGCGCTCGTCGATCGTGACTACTGACCATACAGAGCATGGACTCGCGCCACGCCACCCCGCGGGGCGGGAGACGAGACGATGCGCTCTACCGATGGCCGTGCCTTTACAGGGCGCCGGCCGGAGTACAGACTCCTCGCCGATGACTCTCGACATTGCACTGCTGCTCGTCTTCCTCGTCGCGGCGATGGTCGTCTTCACCCTGGAGTGGCTGTCGGTCGATGTGGTCACCCTCCTGCTGCTCTCGGCGCTGGTCATGTGCGGCATCCTCACGCCTGGCGAGGCCTTCTCCGGTCTCGCCAACGAGATCATCATCATCCTCGGGTCGATCTTCGTGATCGCAGGCGCCCTGGAGCGCACCGGCGTGATGGACTGGCTCGGCGGCGCGATCCACCGGTTGGCAGGTAAGACCGAGGGGCGCATCCTCCCGTCGATCATGTTGCTGAGCGCCACCCTTTCCGCCTTCCTCAGCAACACCAACTCGACCGCCGTGCTGATCCCCGCGGTGAGCGAGCTCTCCCGCCGCGCCAGGATCAGCCCCTCGCGGCTGCTCATGCCGCTGGCCTACGCTTCCATCCTCGGCGGGACCTGCACCCTGATCGGCACCTCGACCAACCTGGCGGCCAGCGGCATGCTCGAGCAGCTCGGCTACCGCCCCCTGGGGTTCTTCGAGCTCGGTGGTGTCGGGCTGATCATCGTCGTCATCTCGGTGGCTTACTTCTCGACTCTCGGTTTCCGCCTGCTGCCCAACACCCCCTACATCAGTCTGAGCGACGAGTACCAGATCCGGCAGTACCTCTCAGAGATCGTCATCCCGGAGGGCAGCGGCCTCGCCGGGCAGACACTGAGCCGCACGGGGCTCTCCGAGATCGGCATCACCGTCCTCGCTATCGTAAGGAAGGGCGAGCGCCTGCCGCCCGCCGGCCAACGCAAACTTCGCGAGGAGGACATTCTCGTCGTCCACGCTCCCCGCGAGGCCCTGCTGAAAGCCAAGGAGAGCCCCGAGTGGGACATCGAGGCGGACGCACGGGCCCGCGCGGAGGAGGCCCTGGGCGAGGGGATGAGACTGACCGAAGCCGTCGTCATGCCGCAGTCGGCGCTGATCGGCAAGACCGTCAAGCAGGTGGAGTTTCGCCACCGCTACGGAGCCTCGGTCCTCGGTATCTTCCGCAGTGGCAGGCATCTGACCTCGGCCGTTCGCGATCTCCGCATCAAGACCGGCGACGTGCTCCTCCTGCAGGGCACGGACCAGCACTTCGAATCGCTCCACCGGACGCCCAACCTGTGGATCCTCGGCGAGGTGGAGCATCTCCCGTTCGCCCGCCGCCGCGGCTTCATGGCCCTCGGGGTGCTGGTCGCGGCGATCACCGTCGGCAGCCTGGGCTGGCTGCCGCTCTCGATCGGCCTGCTCCTCGCCGCCCTGGCGACCGTCGCGCTGGGTTGCCAGACCATGAACGAGGCCTACCGGATCGTCGAATGGCGCCTTCTGATCCTCATCGGCGGAATGACCTCTTTCGGCCTGGCCATGCAGAAGACCCACGCCGCCGAGTACCTCTCCGGCCTGATCGTCGGCTGGACCCTCCCGCTCGGTCTCTATTTCGTTCTCGGCACCTTCGCCGTCCTCACCATGGTGCTGACCCAGCCGATGTCCAACGCGGCCGCCGCCCTCGTCGTTCTGCCTGTCGCCCTCTCCACCGCCGTCGATCTGGGCGTCAACCCTCGGACCTTCGCCGTCATGGTGACCCTGGCGGCGTCACTCTCCTTCCTGACTCCCCTGGAACCCGCCTGCCTGCTGGTTTACGGACCGGGGCGGTACCGATTCGTCGACTTCGTCAAGGCGGGATCGGTGCTGACGCTTCTCAGCCTCGTCCTGCTGTTGGTCTTCGTGCCGCTCGTCTGGCCCTTCTGAACCGGAATGGCCCTCTACGGAACTCTGTTGACACAGCGAATGCGCGACCTCCTTCCAGTTCGGATGGACCCTGCGATGAGACGTCTGGCCGTCCTGCTCCTGCTCCTCGCGTCTTCAGCGCATGCCGGCGAGCCGGTCGATCAGTTCGGTGTCGAGCACCCCTGGCGGGGCCCGGCCGAGAGTTACCGGGTCATCGACTTCGCCGCAGCCTGGTGCACTCCCTGCTGGACCACTCTCCCCAAGCTGGTCGCCCTCGCCGCCGAGCACCCCGACCTCTCCGTCCTGGTCATCGACGTCGACGACTACGAAACCGGCCGCACTCAACTCATCGAAGGGCTGGATCTCGAGCTCCCCCTCCTCTGGGACGAGGAGCACGTCATCGCCGAGCACTACTCACTAAAGGCTCTCCCTGCGACCTTCGTGCTCGATCCCGCCGGGGAGGTGATCTACGAATCCCTGGGTTCGGGGAGCGAGGAGTGGGATGCGTTCCGGGCGTTCGTGGAGGCGCTAGAGCTCCAGTAGAGTGACGCGAGACCGCTCAATCGGTGAGCTCACGGCGCACCGCCTCCAGCCACCGCACCCGGGCTCTGGCCTCGTACAGCACTCCGATCGACCCATGCTGCTGCTCCTTCCTGCCTGAAGAGCTCAGGTCAAGCGGCGGCGCGCCCTACCTCATCACCCACACGAAGTCTCGCGTCGGGCCGGTCATCTCGAAGGAGTACGATCCGTCCGACGTCGGCGTGAGTTCGCGCCCACTCTCGACATCCAGGAGCATCGCCCGCTCGAGATCGCTCTTCGAACCCTCCCAGCGCAGGACCACCTTGGCCGACTCGTCGGACGACCGGACCTGGAAGGGATACGTCTGGGTTCGGCTGTCGCCGAGCGCCCGGAAGTCACTGCTGTAGTCGCCGGCCTGCTCGCCCCACTCGGAGTGCGGGAAGACCAGGGTCAGGTAGCTGGTGCCGAACGGGGGCAGCTCCGCAAGATCGTGGCTGTCGTACCCGTCGGAGCTGTCGATCAACTGTCCGAGGACGTTGCTGCGATCGACCAGCGATCCGGACTCGACGATCAGGCGCGTGTACCAGCCCTGCGCCCCGCCGAACTGAGCTGCCGGCGGACCGCACGAGCCAGGCGTTGCCGGGATCAGCAACGATATGGCCACCTTGTTCGAAGAGACCCAGAAGCCGTCCCAGGGCGTGAGAGTCCCTTCCATGCCCGGAGTCTGGCCGTCGAAAGGTGCGAAGGAGCCCCCGGTCCACTTGTGGGCGATCCGGGACATCAGGCAGGTGGGACCGCCAGTGGTCTGGCAGACGCCGGCGGGATCAGCCTGGTCGAGTGTATTGGCCAGGCCGTCGATCACCAGGGCGTCGGCCCAGCACACGTCGAAGTCGCTGTTGTGGCCAACCAGGTTGCAGACGCCAGCCGAGCCGCCGCAACCGACTCCGCTCCCGGGAGGCACGGGGGCTCCCGTAAGAAAGTGGTTGGCCGGAGTGTTGTCCAGACCCTGCATCGAGACGGTCTGCCCCGGCAGCAACGTCTTGATCCAGTACCCCTCACCCACGTTCAGCGAATCCGTCGGAGTCAAAGCAACGTAGGTGCTCAATTCCTCATCGCGGCTGTACATGATCCAGTCCGTGCCGTAGACACCTCCCAGATCGTCGCCGCAGACGTCGGCTACCGTGTCGGCCGCGCCCGGATCGCAGGGCAACGAGATCTGCTCCCAACCACCACCGCCGGCCACACCCATCGGGAGGGCCAGGGACTGGTCGCAATCCAGGCAGATGTCAGCGGCCTCGTCGCAGGCTCCGCCGGCACAGGGAGGGGTCCCCGGCTGGCAGTCGAGCAGGACGTCACAGGTCTCGGCTCCGTCGCAGAACAGACCGTTGTCGCACAGGGCGTTCATCGGTGTGTTGTCGCACGAGTCGGTTCCCTCGTTGCAGGAATCGAAGGTACAGCCGACGGCATCGTCGCAAACGGGCGGTGTGCCCGCTTCACAGGTCCCGGCATTGCAGACCTCGGCCCCATCGCAGAACATGCCGTTGTCGCAGTCCGTGTTGATCACACACTCGACACAGACGTCGGGTTGCGCGTCGGGGCCATAGAGCGATACGTCGGTCAAGGTGACCTCGTCGAAGCGGAATCCGTAGCCATTGATAATGAAGTCCGTGCCATACCGAATGTCCAGCTGGGCATCCTGCCCGGCGATGCCGACAGAGCCCAGCGCCCCGGCGCTCCAGGAGCTCGGAGCCCAGGTCGTAGCCGCATCGGCCCAGCCCGGTTGGCCGGTGGTGCCGCAGTTGCCGTTCGCACCGCTGGCGTTGTAAAGCCGCCCGCCGTCCGGGCTCACCGGGGTGCGACTACTGGTCGCGACATCGACGACGCCCACATTCGCGCGGTCATACCAGGTTGTCCCACCGAAGATCGGCTCGATCTCGAAGTTGTTCGAGAGCGTCAGCGTCGTGGTCGCGCTCGGCACGAAAACCGGCGACTGAATTTGGTCACATTGGTCGTCGAGCAAGGTCGAGGACTGCTCGTACCACGTCGTCCCGCCCGCGCCGCCACCGACCGAGGAACGGCCGAAGGTCCCCTGAACCGTCGTCCAGCCCTCGGCGTCCACCTCGAAGGTGTAGGTCACCGATGGGTGCGCCGTCAGATCCGTCTCGGTGGACGACACCACAAGATCGCCGAAGCGCGACGAGCCCGCCAGTTCGTCTGCCGTGACCTCGACCTGGAGAGTCAAGGTCTCGCCCGTAGTCAGACCGCCGCCGATCAGCTCGAACTGTGCAAGTCCGCCGTCGCCCGGGTGGATCGTCGGAGGGAAGATAGGCGCCGGAAAGAGGGTGGTGATCGTCACTCCGGGGTTCGACGGCGTCACCCCCACGATGCGGGGGTTGGTCAGATCACCGATGCCGGTGTTCTGCACCGAAAAGATCATGTCGGCGGTCTCGCAGTTGTCGAGATTCGGGTCTCCGTCACCGCTCGTCGGCGCGAGCAGGGCGGACCCTTCGTTCACCACCATGTTTGGCCCGCCGGCCGGGGTCACGGTGACGCAGGCCGAAGCCGGCCCGAAACAGGCACCGCCCGCCTTGGGCACCACGACATAGGAGTAGTCCCTGCCATTCTGCAGGCCTGTGTCGTTGAAGACAGTTCCGGCGGTCGTTCCGATCTTCACCTTGCCGAAGTCGCAAGCAGAGATGCCCTCGGCGCGGAAGACGTCATAGGTCGTGGCGCCCGCCACCGCACCCCACACCAGGCCAACCGCCTTGTCCTGTGGCGTCCCGACCACGACCGGAGCCGTCGGCGGCGCGCCGGCACAGCCCGCGTCCTGGACCGTCGGCGTGGCGCACGCGATCTCCTGGTCGTCGAAGGCGTCGAAGATCGCCTGCATGTGCGGCGTGCCGTCGTTGAGGTTGCCGTTGTCGTCGTCGGCAGCCAGATAGTTCAGATAGCCGCCGGAGGCGCCGCAGCCACCGTTGGGCGGGCTACCCGCGAACCAGGTCCCGACCGCTCCGCCACCGATGTAGGTCAGCCGGGTCGTGATCTCGTTGGAGGTGTTGTTGTCGTAACTGTACGGAGCGGACTGCAGCTTGCGCTTCCACAGCGACCAGACCGCCTCGGCGTAGACGGCACCGAGGCAGTGGACGCTGCCGCCACAGTTGGCGTTGGCCCAGGTGTAGGTGTGGGGATTGCCCGAGACCCTTTGCAGGTAGTCGATGTCCCGGACACCGGTGCAGTTCAGGCACGCATCGCCAAAACCCGTGCAGTTGACCCCTGGTCGGAAGTTGCGGCCGATACAGGAGGTGTTGAGTCGCAAGGCCGTGTAGATGTCGGCAATGCCCTCACCCGAAGGGCTCGAGATCGAGGGATTGGCGTCGTTGTCGTCCATTCCATGACCCCATTCGTGGTCGAAGACGCCGGCGAGTTCGCCCGTGTTGGCACAGCCGCCACCGGAGCGGTAGAAATTCACCGTGGCGCCGTTCCAGAAGGCGTTGCAGGTGTTATTGATGTTCATGTTCGAGGTGAGACGAGCCTGCAGCCACGCGTTCGCCGGAAGGTGCGAGCGGCCGGTCTCGATGATCCGGTTCAGTTCGTAGAAGCCCGTGCGCGATGCATGGGTGTTGCCGAGGCCGCCGAAACCTGGCGTTGTGCAATCCGTGCCGAGGGAGGTCCCCCAGTCGATAGTGTCGCTCTGGGTCAGGCTTTCAGCGCCGCAGTTGTCGTTGATGTTGACGTACGGACCGAAGAAGGTCGCGGTGAAGCTCCCGGTGCCCACCACATTGCCGCCGGTGTCGGTCGTCCCGAGGGTCGTGTCCTGAAAGGGCATCGGCCAACTGGCCTGCTCCACACCATCGGGAGGGACGCCGTCATTGCTGACGGGGAAGACGCCGCCAGCCACGTCGGCGTACTGGTTCGTGTCGTCGAACGACAGCAGCTCACCCGAGCGGGCGTCCACCAAGGCCTCCCACCGGCCCATCTCGCCGATGAATCCCGGCCGCACGATCCAGGCCAGGCGATGGCCGTAGCCCTGCCCCAGGCGAATCTGCCGGCTGGCGAGCCCACGAGCCGTGGGCACGATAATCAGCTCGGGCTTGCGCCACTGTTCGGCGACGACGAAAGGAGCCACATGCGCCTGGACCGCAGCCAGAGCCTGGCTCGCGTCAAGCCTCGAGGCCGTCGAGAGCTTGATGTCACCCCAGGACTGGGCGCCGAACAGGACCAGGTTTCCGTGGTTGGCCACCGCGTTGACATAGCTGCCCTGCACCCGCAGGCCGTCGAAGACCCGCGGGACATAGAACTGCACGATCGCTCCGTCCTCGTGGACCGTGGTGACTCCCGACGCTGCCAACTCGTCGGGGTCGATCCTCAGCGCGACCGCGTTGGCCTGCAGATAGGCGCGGAAGGCCGCGTCGGAAGCGTCGCGGAGCTGTTGGGCGCCCTGCGGCAGCGTCATACCAAGACCCTTCCAGGTCAGCGCATTGCCGACACCCGAGCCCGGCATCAACGGCCGGCCGAGAGTCAATGCCGCCCAGCGACCTCCACGGACATCGAGGCGCGCTCGATCCTGGGGCACTCCCAGAGAAACCAGGTCCGAGGCCGCCAGAGAGGCACCCTCGCTCTTGTCCAGCTCACCGGGCAACCGGTAGATGGCATTGATGTCGAGCTCGGAGTGGCGGAAGATCTTCTCTCCCAGTCCCGAACGCTGGGGAACCTCGACCGCGGACACGCCGCCGGCCATCAGCAGGCAGACAACCGCGAGTGAAGCAGCCGACGCAACGGTCGCGAAACGGCTCCTGGCGAAGTGGGCCTTGGGCTTTCGAGTGGATCTCGACATCAGGCAGCTCCTTCTTGGTTCTGTTCAGACTACGCACACATGGGCAAAGCGCTCGCTGACGACCCGCGCGCACCACCGAGACTCCAATAGAGAGACCTCGACAGCCACGCCGGCGCGACAGATCAGGGAGGTCCGGGGGGCGAGCCTAGAAGGCTTGGGTGAATCTGCCCCTTGGGTTCGGGGACCGGTTTGCTATACGGACGGCGTACCTGCCGTTCGGTGGCATCCTTCGAAGCCATCGCGCACTCCTCCTCTGAGCCGACGATAATCAATAGCTGAATCTCGCTGATACTACACGCTTCCAGCCGGGCTCGATGTGGAGCGGTTGCCGTCCTGGCCGGCGGAGGCCGCACGCATCACCTGCGGTGACTCGCGATGAAACTTGCGCTGTAGCCGCCGCGCCAGCGGTGAGACCCACCGGACGAGCGCGCCCGGTCGAGAAACCGCTGTCGCTACGAAGCGGACCTCCCCTGTCTCCGGTGAGCAGACAATCTCGAAGCGTTCGACACCGTGTTCGACATGACCTGCGACAGTGGCGAAGGTGAACCCATACCGACGCACAGGTTCCGTCTCATCGAGCCGTTCCAGAACGCGCCCGGGGAGTAGCGCGTAGAGGCCGTAGGCACGGATCACAGCAACATAAACCGAGCCCTCGCCGAAACAGCCCGTCCCTGCCTGAACCCATGCCCAGGGGGACGGGTACATGGCGAATCGATCCAGCGCCGCCTCGGCCGCCCGAAACGACGCCTCACCGCTCCCCAGGACGCAGCCGTACTCATCCAGCACAAAGCCACGGGGAGGCGCCGCCAGGCTGGCGACGCAGAGCCCAGGGAAGCTGAGCGGACGCATCCCGCAGTCAGTTCGATATCGCTCGACGAGTTCTCGCGGCGGCTTGCGGAGTGTGAACACGATCCTCGGGGGACGACCCACGACCCGTCCTTGCGACGGAGACAGCCTCTCAAGCGCTGTTTTGATACTCGTGGGTGGTTGTAACTCTGCCAAAAGTACCACGGTGCCGGGTTGGCCCAGACCGCTTCTCGGGGTCCCTGCAACGATCCGATCGGGCGCCACCCTCTCCATCCTCGCCAGCTCAATAGCCGTGGACGCTAGATGGGGCGCACAAGAGAAGCTGCGACTCCTCAATCCCCTCGTAGATCACCGGGATCTTTAGTCGCACTCCCGTTCGAGACGATCCGACAAGTCGCTAAATGTCGTCGCGAGAACGTGATCCGCCGCCGGAGGAGGGCCGAGGAGACGCTGGCCCTCGCAGGCGCGGTCGCTGTCGGCAAGCACCATCGCGAGGTTCAGGCGCGCTGGCAGGCTTGTTGGGTCGAGTTCGAGGGCACGTGTGTAGGCAGCCTCGGCCCGTGCCAGTTCTGATCGCGCGTAGGTCGCGTTGCCAAGTCCCAACCAGGCGATCGACTCGCCCGGCCAGGCCCGCGAAGCGCGAGCCCATGCCTTTTCGACGTCCTCCGGCGGACCGACCAGCTCGAAGTCTGCCAGCGCCTCGAGCAAACGGCTCCGATGGACGCGGGCGGGCCACTCTCCGGGTCGGAGCAGGACCATCGCCCAACGACCGGCCCAGTCCCAGCGTCTGAGCCAGGCCGAAGGCTTCGCGACCCGCCGCGACTCGAGACCGGAGCGCAGCAGCAGCCGGTTGGTGGAGACATCGAAGCCGACGACCACCGCGTAGTGCCATCTAGGCGAAGACGGCACCCCCAGATTCAACAGCACCAGGACGGGCCGGCCCGCTGCGACCTCGCCGAGAACCGCCCCTTCCTCCGGGGGCAGGACGTAGGCGACCCGACCCAGGCTCCGGGCTGCCGCCGTCATCTCGGCTTGCAGGCTACCGCCCAGGCCGGGGACGTAGACCCGGTCGACGAGGGTCTGGTAATCGGTGGCGACTCCGCTGTACTCCAGCACGGTGAGAAGACTGGCGGGACCGCAGTGATTCGCCTGCTGGGGATGGAACGGCACGTCGACGAGTTCCGCCGCCGCATCGAGTCCCTGAATCTCATTCAACCGCAGGGGTGGGTTGAAGCTGCAGCCGGTCCCCAGGAGACTGGCGGCCGCCATAGCCAAGCCGGCCAGGGCGCTCACGTTCGAGCGCGGGTCCGGCATGCGGCGACTCAGAACTTCTTGAAGATGTCGATGACGCCGACCAACTCGAGCACGAGCAGCACGACAAACGTCGCTCCGAGGACGGCGATGAGGCTGCCTCCTGCAGGGGCCTCCTCAATCCTGCCGGACAGATCGGCCAGCTCAGAAAACGACAGCGAGGCCGCTCGCAGCCTCGCCAGCTCGGGATCGACTCCCAGGCTGGCGAGCTGGGCCTCAACGTCTTCGCGTGCGAAATACTCGTCGACCGTGCTTCTCAGTCCGGCCTCTTCCTCGAGAGCCAGCGCCGTCGCCGTCGACACAGGCTGCGCGGCGACCGGAGTCGTGGTGACAAGCAAGGCAATGACGACCAACAGCCCAACGAACGATCTCCGCTTCACGGCCTACCTCCAAATCTGTAGTCTCCGGAAACCCAAGAGTGAGAGGTGAGTATAGCGTTCTGCCGACCCGCAGCAGCCTCGGGACTGCCGACTCAGAACTGCTTCTCCGCGAACGCTGTTGCCCTAGGAGTCGACCGTACCGTTCGGCGAGGAGACCGAGCCGCGGCAGAACTCGCTCGACGCCATGCGCCAAGCCCGATGGACCACGCGGGCTTCGAGGTCCGGGAATCGGTCGGCGATCTCGACTGATCTGAACCTCGTATATGCTCCGCGCTGTCTCCCACCGGCACCGTCTGTCGACCGGGATCTCCGATGACCTCAGAGTGAGTCGCTCGTTCCAATCGTGTCTCGCCCAGCGCTTGCACTCAGAGCCGGAGGGCCGCGCGCTGACGGTTCTCCACCGTAGGGAGCCGGCGGCCTGGCTCAGCTTCGGCGAGCTTCACCAGAATGCGGCACGCTACGCGTCGATACTGTCCCAGCAGGGAGTCGGTCGGGGCGACGTTTGCGTCATCGTCCTCCCCTCGGACGCATTCGCCTGCACGGTGCTGCTGGCGGTGCTGCTCAACGGCAGCATTCCACTACTGGTCTCTCCGCCGGTGATCCGAGGGCTGCATTCCAACCTCAAGGACGTGCTGCGACACGTGATCGACAAGACCGACGCTCGCTTGGTGATCGCGGCCGACGAGGACCATGAGCTCGGCAAGGAGATGGCGGACGAGGTCGAGAGCACCCGTTTTCTGTTTGGAGCCGGAGCCTTCGCCGGCGGCGACGCTGGCAGCCTGGTGCCGGTACTGCCCGACCCGAGTGCCATCGTCGCCATGCAACTCACTTCGGGAACGACGGGATTTCCGAGGATCTGTGTTTGGCGGCAGAGCCAGGTCCTGGCAGCTCTCGATGGGATGGCGGCCGCCATGCAGATCGTCGACGACGATGTCTGTCTCAACTGGACGCCGCTCTATCACGACATGGGATTGGTCAATAACTTCTTCCTATGTATGACCCAGGGCGTGCCGCTGGCACTTCTCCGGACGATGGACTTCCTGAGGAAACCGGCTGCCTGGCTTCAGGGCTTGTCGGACACCGGCGCCACCATCACCTGGGCGCCCAACTTCGGCTTTGCCGTGGCCGCGCAACGGTCGCGCGAGAAGGATCTCGAGGGGGTAAGGCTCGAAGGCGTCAAGGGGTTCTGGAATGCCGCCGAGCGGATCCACCTCGAGACGATGGAGGCCTTTCATCGACGTCTCGAGCCTTACGGGTTGACGCGACAGGCGCTGAAGACCAACTTCGGCTGTGCCGAGAACGTCGGCGGAGCCACGTTCAGCGATCCGAAGGGGCACTTCGTCTACGAGCGTCTCGACCGCTCCAGTCTCCACCAGGGAATCGCCATCCCCGCCGAGGACTCTGACGACGTCGCAGGAACCGTGGCGGTGGTCAGCGCGGGGCGCCCCTATCCCGGCATGACGATCAAGATCTGGTCCGACGACGGCGACGAGCTACCCGACGGTCACGTCGGTCACTTGATCCTCGACACTCCATCGCGGATGGATAGTTATCTCGCGGACCCGAACGAGACCTCAGAGGCGCTTCCGAAAGGGCTCCTTCGCACCGGTGACACCGCCTATCAGCGCAACGGCGAGCTTTTCTGGGTCGGCCGCTCGCGCGAACGCATCAACCTCCACGGGAAGAAGTACGACCCGAGCGACTTCGAGTCGGTGCTGCTGGGCGTCGACGGTCTGCGTGAAGGGTGCTTCGCGGCTTTCGGTGTCGACGACGTCTCTCGCGGAACCCAACGCCTGGTGCTGGTGTCGGAGCTCCGGCTAGCCAGCGCGGATCGGGCTGCAGCCGTGGAAGAGGAGATTCGCGAACGGGTCGTGCTGGAGGTCGGCGTGTCCGTTGATGAGATCCTGCTCCTGCCCCAGGGCACCATGACCAAGACATCGAGCGGCAAGCGCCGGCACAAGGCATATCGGAAGCTCTACCTCGACAACGACCTGCAGTCACTGGCGTACGGATCCGGCGAGTGAGCGATCCCGGAGGCACCACCGCAAGCGGAGCGGCCACGAGCCTGGGCGTCGGCCGATATCTCGGCCTGGCGGCGCAAGCCGTCTTGGTGGTCCTCGTACTGAGAACGTTCGACCTCGAGCCCCATGGCCTGGGCCGAATCGCCATGCTCGTGCTCGGGGGCTTTCTGATTCACTCCCTCCTGCCGATGGCCTGGCGCCTTCCTTCCTTCGTGGTGCTGTCGCTGGCAAGCCTCGTCGTCATCCTCGGTTGGATAGGCGCAGGCTGGGTATTCGGCGTCGGCTCAGTTCTCATCGCCCTGTGCCACCTGCCGCTGCCCTTCGGAGCCAGGGTCGCGCTGTTGGCCGCTACCGGCGTCGGTCTGGCCGTGCTGCGGCTCGAGTGGGTCGAGGCCCCCTGGCCGATCGGCATCTGGGCTGTCCTGGCCGTGATGTTCATGTTCCGACTCGTCGTCTATCTGTACGACCTGCGCCACGAGAGCGAGTCCTTCAGCCTGTCGAGGACACTGGCGTTCTTCTTCATGCTGCCGAGCGCGTGCTTCCCTCTCTTCCCGGTCGTCGACTACGCCACCTTCCGGGATACCTACTACGACTCCGATGCCGTGAAGATCTACCAGGGAGGGTTCGTCTGGATACTTCGCGGGATCACCCATCTCCTGCTCTACCGCCTCGTCTACTACAACCTGACGCTGGCGCCGTCGGACGTGGCCACGGCCGGCGACTTGGTCCAGTTCCTGATCACCAACATCCTTCTCTATCTACGCGTCTCGGGCCAGTTTCACATCATCGTCGGGTTGCTCAAGCTCTTCGGCTTCAACCTCCCCGAAACCAACCACTTCTACTTCCTCGCCTCGAGTTTCAGCGAGTACTGGCGCCGGGTGAATATCTACTGGAAGGACTTCATGATGAAGGTCTTCTACTACCCGATCTACTTCGCCATGCGCCGGCGGAATCCGACGTCGGCTCTGGTCGTGGCGACTTCGTCGGTGTTCCTGGTCTCGTGGATGCTCCATTCCTACCAGTGGTTCTGGATCCAGGGATCGTTCCCTATTCGATCAGTGGACGCAGCGTTCTGGGGGATTGTCGGCGCCCTGGTTCTCGTCAACTCGCTACTCGAGGCCAAACAGGCGAAGCGCAGATCGTTGGCACGGCCGGCCTGGTCGCCTCGTCGCTCGGCGGTTCAAGCTCTTCGGGTCGTGGGGACGTTTTCCGCCATCTGCGTCCTCTGGTCGCTGTGGACCAGCGACACGATCGCCGACTGGCTGGCCATGTGGTCGAGGGCGATCCAGAACCCCTCGATATCGTGGGTCGCCGCCATGCCTCTCCTGGTGCTCGCCACAGCGGCGGCAGCGGGCTCCCACGGAGGGGGCTCGGCGCTGCTCGGACGTTTCGCCCCAGGACTGCGTCGTGGAGAGTTCCGAGCGAGCGCAGCGGTGACTGCCGCAGCGCTGCTCGCGCTTCTGATCGCTGCTGTGCCCAGCGTGTACGGGAGCATGGGCGAGCGAACCGCCGGCCTGGTCGGTGAGCTCACGGAGTCCAAGCTCAATCGCCTGGATGCCGAGCGGGTCGAGCTCGGCTACTACGAGAAGCTGCAGCAGGTGCACCGGTTCGACTCGCCCCTCGTCGAGGCCGGACGCGCCGAGCCCCCGGTCATGGTGGCCGAAGATGAGCTGTTCCGGGAGACGTCCGATTTCCTCTGGCGGGTCATCCTGCCGAACCGAACCTCCACCTATCTGGGCGAGGAGTTCCGGAGCAACCGCTGGGGAATGCGCGACCGCGACTACGAGAAAGCCAAGCCGCGGCAGACGTCCCGCATCGCCCTGCTGGGCTCATCTCACGTCATGGGACACGGAGTGTCGAACGACGAGATCTTCGAGGCCCTCCTCGAAGAGCAGCTCAACCAGGCAGGGCCGGACTCCGAGCTCAAGCGCTACGAGATCCTCAACTTCGCCGCTGAGGGCTACACGCCACCGCAGCAGATTGCCGTCCTCGAGAAAGCACTCGAGTTCGATCCCGATGTCGTGTTCTTCGTCGCGCACTCGGCCGATCCCGCGTGGACGATCCGCCACCTGGGCAAGGTCTTCCTGAACGACATCGAGATCCCCTATCCGTACCTTCAAGCCATCGTCGACGAGGGGCGGCTCAACAAGAAGCTGAGGCCGAGGCAGACCGAGCGAAGGCTCAAGCGCCAGGCGCGTCCGGCGCTGGATTGGGTCTACAGCCGGATCGTCGAGCGCTGCCGAGAGCGGGGCGTGCGCCCGATATGGATCTTCATGCCCAAGATCAAGGACTATCGAGGCTCCTCCGCCGCCGAGTACGTCGAGGATGCAGCAGTACGGGCCGGGTTCGACGTCCTGACATTGAAGGACGTCTACTCCGGCCGGCGGGATCGAACCCTGCAGGTGAGCAGTCTCGATCTTCACCCCAACGCCGAAGCACATCGCCTTGTCGCCGACAGGCTGTTCGAGCTCCTGACGGCCGAGCCTGAGCTGCTCTCCTCCGAGTAGGAGAGGCTAGCCGTCGTGAGACAATCGCCCGGAGCGATCATGATCGATATCGAAGACATCCAAGCCGAGATCAAGAGTTACATCCAGGAGGAGTTCGTGCAGGAGCAGGACTCCCATCTACTCGACAACTCGACACAGCTGCTCACCAGCGGCGTGCTCGATTCCATCGCCACGCTGCAACTGGTCGGCCACCTGGAAGAAAGATTCGAGGTGAGTGTTGCGGCTCACGAGGTGAACGTGCGCAACTTCAACTCCCTCACCACCATCGCCAAACTCGTCCAGTCGAAACTGTAGGCGTCCCGCTGCCCGACTCGACCTGACGTTCGAGCCGAGATCTGTCGACTGCAACCGAGCCTCTGGTGTGTGGCACCTCCAGCGAGGTCTGCACTCTCAGCGGTGTTCGGGCGAGCCAGGTCCGGCAGGCTCGAGACGGAGGCCGCCGATATGGACCGTGCTGCGGACCACAGCCGGGACCGCTTGCCCGTCGGTCTCGAGCCCGGAGATCGGCGTGAAGCGGACCTCGAGCCCGGCCGGGCCGACGGCGAGGAGGGCGGCGTCGAGCGGGAAAGCGAACTCGCCGATCGGCGGTGCCCCGAAGAGGGACAGGATGCCGATGAGCGCCGGTTCGTCATCGCGAGGCCCGGGGGCCGACGAGCTCAAATGGAGCTCCCACGACACGCCGGGATCGCTTTCGGCTCGCACATCGAGGAGGCGGAGCACGACCTCTCGGGCCGGGTCGGCGGCAAGCTCGCGGAGGTGCCGGTTCCGGTCTTCCTCGTCGGGCTGCGTCAAGACGACCTCGACCGGTTCCTGCGCCAGCTCGAGCGGCTGGGGCAGGTCGACGGCGAGAAGCTGAATCGCCAGGACGAAGGGCAACATGATGCCCGACGATTCTAGATCACGGACCGATCAGTCGCACGCGCACTCACCGCGCTCCTTCTCCTCCTGTCGACGCAGTTCCTCCTGCTCTTCCCTCGGAGGCTGCGGCATCCTCGCGTCGGTGCCGAGACTGATCTCACGGATCGACAACGGCGCACGGGGCTCCGGCGGCCGTTGGTCTCGCTCATCGGCCTCCATGCCGCTCACGGGAACCAGCAGGACCTCGATCTCTCGATAGTCCTGAACCGTGCTCAGAGCCTTGTCGACCGGAAAGGTGACGTCGGCGGGCGTGTAGTGGTGCCTTCGGGTCTTGATACCGCCGCTGAAGAGGCCGAACGTCCCGACGTAGTTGCGGCCCGCCGGGTCGGGCTTGATGCCCGGAGAGCCCAGATAGACCTCGTAGCTGACCCCCGGCTGCACCTCGGCCTCGATGCCGCTGATGTTGAGCGTGGCCGCGTGCTTGCGAGAGGTGATCACCTCTTCGAGTTGCCCCTCGACATCGGCCCGTCGCCGGTCGAGCTGGAAGCGAGCCTCCCGATGAAGCTCGAACGGCCCGCGCCAGCGCACCAGAACGAGATTGAGCAGGTCGGGATCGATGACCCAGATGAGAGGGCAGTACTGGTTGACCTGCGCCGGCTCGCCTTCATACGAGTAGTCGAGCTGCCGGGCCGCCCGCAGGACCTCGCAGCCCTTCATCGAGACCTCGTTGCAGCACTCGTCGAAGAAAGTGTAGGTGGTGTTTCTCCAGTCCTGGTCGCCAACCGGGCTCGAGCGCCCGCCCCCCTGGGCCAACCAGAGGTTCCACAGCCGGTCGACCTGAGCATGATGGACCCAGAAGATGGGGTCCTGGGCCGCGGTGACGACGCCGCTCATGTTGCCTGAGACGGCGACGTGGACGGAGCCATGAGGACCGTTGACGCCCGACTGGGCGTTGAAGTAGTCGACCGACATCATCGCGTTGGAGACCGACGTCGCCAGCGAGGTCGACAGTTCGCCGCCGCTATTGACCGAAGCGTTGCGGGTGGCGTCGTACAGCGTGTCGCCGACGGATCGAAACGGTGCGGGCATCGCGCGCTCGGACGGATTGGCCCAATCCCAATAGGGAATCGCCCAGTCGTACATGTTGGAGTGCCGGCGAACGATGCGCTCGAACCAGTAGAGGTACATCCGATGCCAGGCCCAGAAGAAGCTGGGATCGTTGTGGCACGTGTTCCAGGCGGTGAGGTTGCGCGGGTCGGTCGTGCCATGTATCGCTGCCTGGTAGAACCAGCTGCAGGGGTTTGTGTCCGGCAGCGCGCGCATCGCGGTGATGGCCCGGCGGTATCCACGCAGGATCGCGTGGTTCGAGCTCAGGCCATGGGCATTGCGACGCACCGTAGGCCCGACCGCATAGTCAGCGAGGGCGGGAATCCCCCTGAAGAACTGCGTGCCTGCCGCGGCCGCCAAGGCGGCGCCGCCGCCCAGAAACCGGCGTCTGTCTAGAGTCCTTGCCATGGTCCTCTCCCTTCCTTTTGGGGTCGCTGATACTCCAATAGGATCGTTGGAGAGCCATTTCGTTACATCCAGACAAATCGTACGATCCCGGGAAGCCCTGGAGCCTCCTCATCTCGCGTCCAGCCGGACGGCCCGGATCGGCTTGTCAAGCCGCAGCGCGACTCGCCCGGCGGCCAGGCCAGATCGCATCGACGGACGGACAGCTACTCAGCGCGCGCGGAGAATCCAGGGGGATCCTCGCAACCAGCTACTCCCGCTTTGGATTGGGGACCAGCGCTGCCTCAAGCGCGATCTCGAGGACCAGATCGACAGGCTCCTCGTTCGGTCCGGCGGCGGGAGCTTCAATCCTGGTCTTGAGCAGATAGGCATCGCGGGCCTCGTACACGACGATCGGCAGCTTGTCGGCGGCGAGCTCGCCAGGTTTACCGGTCAGTTCTGTCGTCCAGGGCGACTCACCGGAAAGACCCTTGACTCCTGGAGGCAGGTCGACGGTCAGTGTGAGGCCATCGATCGAGCCCTGCGGCCACACAATCCACTCGACGGCGAACGGACGACCGATCTCGAAGGGGAGCGGTATTCGAGCCTCGAGCCCGAAGTTGGGATCCCAGAGCCGGCAACGAAACTCCCTCAAGCCGGGGTCGGAAAAGCAGAGGCAGAGCCGCTCCGTGGGTGGCCCGCCTGGGCTGAAGATGCTGCAGGGCGTGCCGCCGCCACCCGGTCCGCCACCATCGTGCTCGTAAGCCCCTTGGTCGACGGCGCTGCCGACAACTCGAGGGTGCCCGTCGAGGTCAACCGGCGCCAACCGCTCAGCAGGCACGAGTGGATTCGTTCCGCCGTCGATGGCAGGTGAGTCGGACTGCAGCCGATAGTCGCCACCGGTTGCGTCGCGAAACCGCGGGTCGACACCGATCAAGCTGGCGACAATCGCTGGGCTGCCGAAGAGGCTCCGAATCGGGTTGTTGCCGACGACGATGCTGTTGACGAAGGTCAGAGTGGCCCCGGCCAGCGAGGTGAGTGAGACGCCGTACTCGCTGTTGTCGGCCACCGTGAGGTTGGTGATGTGGAGCTCACTCATCTCTTCTGCCGTCGCGCCCAGCCCACCGATAGAACTGGCGGCGATCAGGCTGTCGGTGAAAAAAACCGTTTCCGTGCCGGCGTTGATCAAACTGACCTGGTTGCCGGCAATGACACCGCCGGAGCTCGAGTTGTCGAGCCATCGGTTCCGCCGGGCATCCAGTCGCACGGCGCTGCCTCGACTGATCCACAGCGCACCGCCAACGCCCACGTGGCCACCGTCCCCTCGATCACGGGTCCCTCGATTGCTCGCGACGAGGTTGCGGTGCACTGTCGCCCTGATCTCGCCGCCCAACTGCAGGTAGAACCCGGCACCGGTCGTCTGCTCGTCGGTCGCGTGAGCGACGTTCTCCTCGATGCGGTTGCCCTCGATCACGAGTCGCCCTGTCCCGTCGGTAGCCACACTCACGCCGCCCCCAGTGGCCGAGGCCTCCGGGCTGTCCACTCGGTTGTCCCGGATGCGATTGCGCACGAGGTGCAACTCGGCGGCCGTGTCGAGGTAGCCTCCCACTCCTCCTCCGGTGGCGTAGCCGTAGCCCGCACCAGAGACCTGGTTGTCGCGAATGTGGTTGTTCACCAGGAAGACGCGCGCATCGCCAGAGGGCTGGATGTACACACCTCCGCCGTTCGGAAAGTCCGCTGGCCTGCCATCGTCGAAGTAGCGAGCAAGACCCCGGGTGATGGTGAGACCGTTGACCTCGAGACGTCCACCGCTGGGTTGCAGCACGAAAGTACGCCCCGACTCGCCCCCATCCACGACGGTAACCGCGGGGTCGTGACTGCGGTTGCGAAAACTCGAGTCCCAACCGCCTCGAAGGTCCAGAATGCCCCTGGAGAACGCGGCTGGCACAACGACGTTCTCTCGATAGGTGCCTTGCTCGATCCGGATGTCGTTGTAACCACCCCCGGCGGCGACTGAGACGTCAACCGCCTCTTGAATCGTCGCGTATCGCCCGCTGGGGCCTACCGAACGCACGACTGCTGCGAGCGGGGCGGTGAGGCCAAGAACCAGTGTCGCAACAACTCCTACTCGCCAGTGAAAGTGTCGCATCCCTCCCCCTTCGTCGACAGTTGGAACCTGCTCGAGTGGGGTCACTCTAGCAGCAGGCCCACCCCGAAGAAGGCGTCATCGGTAGGCTCAGCGAGCCACTCATTGTCGTTCCTGGCGAAGGGGGAGAGAGAATGGAGAGTGCTGTCCAGACAGCGCCCAGGGCCGGAGGCCGCACCCTAAGGCACGCTCAGCGCCCAGGCCGCCAGATCGCCGCTCTCGAATCCGTCGCAGAACAGCGGCAGGCCGTGGTACCGCCGCAGGGCGATCTTGAGATCGCTGCCGTTCTCGCGCTCCCACGCGACGAGCATCGGCCCCGCCGGATGGGCCGCGACGCTCGGAGCGTAGTTGTCGAAACTGAAACCGTTGCTGACCAGCCGCTCACCCCCGTCGGGCGTGCCGTCGGCCTGGAAGACCCGCAGGCCGATGCCGGCCTGACTCGGGAAGGACGGCGCCCCCTGGGCAAAGGCAACGACGAAGCGGCCGTCCGCAAGTCCTGTCACAGCTGGCAACCGTTGACTGCCCTCGATCATGGTGTTGACCTGGACTTCAGGCCCCAGCGGAGCTCCGGCGGAGTCGAAGCGCCTCACCTGAACGCTCTCGAGATCGTCGTCCGTTCCAAACGAGCCGTTGCTCGACCACGCCACGACGAAACCTCCGTCGGGCTGATAGGCCACGTCAGGCCAGAGCTGGCGCCCGGTTGTGTAGGTGTTCACCTGGAATTGGTCGCCGAGGGGATCACCCGTCGCTCCATAGCGGCGACCATGGACACTCCAGAGATCGGGGTCACCCTCGGCCGCAAGGCTCGCCCAGACCACCACGAACTCACCGCTCGGGCGCACAGCCACATCGGGGTACCTCTGGTCTTCGGTCGTATAGGTGTTGACCTGAGTCTCCGCTCCGGCCGGCGTGCCGTCCATCGCGAAGCGGCGCACCTGGACGCTGTAGTCGGTGTCGCCCTCAGAACTTCCGAAGCTCGTCCAAACGACGACGAAGTCGCCGTCGGCGTCGACTTCCACACTCACGTCACCCTGCCCGCCCGTCGTGTAGGTATTGACCTGGAACTCTCCGCCCGCTGGACTCGCCGCCGCATCGAAACGCTGAGCGGCGATCTCGAAGCCCGGATAGTCCGTACCCCACGCGACGACGAAGCGGCCGTCATCCCCGACCGCCAGCGCCGGACTCCGTTGCCTACCCGAAGTCACCGAGTTGACCTGGAACTCCAACGCGTCGATAGGCAGGCCGTTGGCCTCGAAGCGCCTCGCCTGCACGCTCTGCTCATCCGAATCGTCACCAAACGAGCCCTCGCTGTCCCACGCGACAACGAACGTTCCGTCTCCCGCAACCCCCACCGCCGGTGTTGCCTGATCGCCCGCCGTGAAGACGTTGGCGGAGAACTCCGGACCCTGCTCGCAGACCTCCGCCTGCCCCCAAGCCGCGATCGGGAGGAAGGTGATCAAGAGGGAAGCAGGCCGCAGTCGGCGGAGCATCTGAAGTGACCCTAGCAGACGCTACTGCCCCTAAGTGCCCCCCCCGGCTCTCACTCGCAGGGGTTTGGCCTACTGGGAGCGGTGCTACGCTGCCGGCCTCCATCCACCCCAATCATGGAGGCAATAACATGGCACGCGAGAAACTCACTGCCGCAACCGGCGCTCTTCTGATCGCAGCCCTCGTGGCCGGGTGCGGGCCGGGCTCACAAGGCCCGCCCGGACCACAGGGACCGCCAGGACCACCGGGACCGGGTGGCTCGGTCGGCTACTACGTCGTCGACGGTGCGACCAAGAACGTGCCGTCGTCGGCCACCGACGTCGAGACGATCGACTGCGACCCCGGTGACGCGGCGACCGGCTGGGCGATGGAGGGCTCCGGCCTGACGGCAGGCCCTGCGTCGAGCGGGCACCGAACGGTGATCCCGGTGCTGACGGGAACTCAGCCTACCGGCTTCACGTTCAAGTACGTCTGCAGCACGGCGCCGACGTGCACCATCACGCACCGCATCATCTGCGCTGACCTGACGCCCTAGAACTGGTCCGGAGGCTCCGCGCACTATCCGCCCAGAACTGGCCAAAGAGCCGCGTCGGGCCTTGCATCGACGCCGCCTGGCCTACTCTCCTATCCGGGGAAAACTAATGGAGCGGGAGACGGGAATCGAACCCGCGACCAACGGCTTGGAAGGCCGAGACTCTACCACTGAGTTACTCCCGCTCGGCGGCGAAGTGTAGCACCGACGAGCGTGGGATTCACGGTCGCCGTGAGGCGTCTGAGGCGCCGCGCCGGCCCTCGGTCGTCGGGCCTCGGCGGACGAGGTTGACGGCCGAGCGACCCATGGAGCGTCCCCACTCCATCGCGGCGGCGGCCGGCCGATCGCTGAGGAGCGCGCGGTAGGTGTGCCGGCTGATCACGAAGGCGCTCTTCCGGATGAATCCTCGCTCGCGGTAGCCGGGGTCGTTGGCCACACCCGCGATCGCCAGCCCCGCGCGGCCGGAGAGCCCCACGGAGAGCTCTGCCAGGGGATGAACCGCCCGGTCGCACTCGAGTCTCGCGTGCAGAACGCTGAGTGTGAGCGCGACCGCCCGCGACACTCCCGCGCCTCGTGCCCGCTCGACGAGACGCCGCGAGTCCTCTTCCGAGCACTGCCTCATGAGGGCGCCGACCTCCCAGATCCAGCGTAGCCTGTCGAAACGATGCCTGGAGGCGTGCACCGACAGGTAGAGGAGTTCGTCGGCGGACTCGAGAATCCGAACCTCATGGCCTCCTTCGAGACGATAGATCACGGAGCGCTCGAGGAGGGGCTCGGCAGCCAGGGTCGTCGCAAACTTGGACGACGCCTGCCAGTGCAGTTCGACCCTGACTCTGCCGGGAGCGTCGAAGGCGCTGGCATGAGAGAGGTGCCTGCGGCCCGGCCGCAGAGCCTCCTCCGCGTAGCCGAGGCTCTTCAGCGCATCCGCCGCAGCTGCGAACGCCTCCTCGGTCACCAGAAAGTCGAGATCACCGCACGGCCGGGGGCTTCCCTCCGGGTACACGCGCTCACCGAGTACGGGGCCCTTGAGCGCCACGGCTCGCACGGCGGCCTGCTCGAACACCTCCTGGATCGTAGCGAGGTCCTTCAGCAGCTTGCGAGACCACAGGCGGTCCTTCGCCATGACGTCGTCAGCCTCGAGCGCGACTGGTGGCGGCAGCCCGCAGCCCGCCCTCCTCAGCGCGGGCATCAGCAGACCGCCCACACCATGCTCGAAGGCGGCATCGATGACGCTTGACCAGTCCTCGACCTCGACGGCCCGCTCGGCCAGGCGATGTGAGTCCTCCACGACGGCCATCAGGCGCGCCACCTGACGCACCGGTTGGGACGAGAAGGCCGATGTCCAGGGCATGGTGAAGGGTCCTGCTCGCTCGATTCGGGGGTGGTACGCTCCTGCCCCTGATTATGACCGAAGAGACGAGCCGCCAGCCCGGAGCGCCTGGAGAGCCCGGAGAGAGTTGCTTCGAGCTGAACGACCGGATTCGCCGCAGTTCGGCCTCCGAGGGCGAGCCGGGTGGCGAGGACTACTTCGTCCTCGACCTCCAGACCGGCAAGTACTTCTCGCTCGGTGAGGTCGGCGGGTTCATCTGGGAACGACTCGACGGGACGAAGTCGCTGGGCGAGATCGCACAGGCTCTGACGGCGGCCTTCACGGTCGGCGACGAGGAGGCCGAGGCTGACGTGGTCGAGTTCGTCGGCAGGCTCGAGACTCTCGGCCTGATCCAGGCCGGATGACCTCCCTCGCCCTCGAGCTCGCCCCTGGACTTGTCTTCGAGTTCAACGAACTCGAGCCGCGGCTGCTCGAGATAGTCGCCGCCTTCCTGGACTTCTATCCTGCCGCCCGGGGCCGCTCCGACGCCCTGGTCGTCTCCAGCTCTCCATCGCCGCTGACCCGGAGCGCTCGCAACCGAGCTGACACCCTCCTGGAGCAGGATGGGCTGGTCGTCAGGCGATCGGGGCCTGTGACCCTGTTCGAGTCACCGGACGGTGTTTCCGCCTGGTGCGACTCGGACCGCGGCATCGCCGGCATCGCCCTGAAGGACCCGCCTGAGGGAGCACGCGAACACTTCGTCTGGTGCGCCCTGGCCAGCCTGCTGATGGAACTCGCCGAGGCCCGAGGCTGGTTCGGGCTCCACGCCGCCGGCGCCGTCGTGGCTGGCCGCGGGCTCCTCCTCACCGGCCCCAGCGGCGTCGGCAAGTCGACGCTCGTCGGCCGCCTCGACGAGGCCGGGCACGGGGTTCTCTCAGATGACCTCATCTGGCTGCGCCAGCGCGGCGACGGGTTCGAGATGGCCCCCTTTCCCAGGGATACGATCCGGTCGACGGCTCCGCTGCCGACCGTCGGACTCGCCGACGTAGTGGCCATCGTCTGCCCGACGATCGCCGACCGCGGCAGCTCGAGTCTCGAACCCCTCCCGACGACCGAGGTCCTGAGCATCCTGGTCGACCAGAGCGGATTCCTGGGGCCGGCGTCCGGCACCGCCCGGCGCTTCAAGGCACTCGTCAGACTGGCGAGATCTCTACCGGGCTACAGGCTCGAAGCCGGTCGGCGCCAGCAGGAGATCCCTCCCCTACTGGCGAACTTGTCGACGACTCAGCCCTGAGTCGTCCGCGCTCTCACCGACCGTGAGAGCGACCAAGATCGAGCGCTCGACGATGCGGCGCGGCGGGCGAGCCAACGGCGCCTGATGCCGTCAATCAATCGCCGTGTCACGGAGTAGCGAGCGGCGCTGGCAGACAGATGCAGCTGGGCCAGCAGCCCATCGATCGGACCTCGCCGGATGGGCCACTTCCGGTGGCCACGTTCGACGGCGACGAGCCGGCCGAGCACTTCCTCCGTGGAATGCTCCAACACCTCCGAGCTGCGGTCTCCCGCCGCCAGGATGCCTCGGTCGCTCCGAGCCAAGACCCGATGGCAGACGAACTCTTGCCCATGGGTGCGGGCGAGGACGATGTCTCCCCGCCTGGGAGCCGTGGTGATGGGTTCGATCCAGGCCCAATCGCGATCCTGCAGCTGGGGTCGCATGCAGGAGCCCTGCATCTGCAGCCGAACGGACGCCCCCCGGTCCAACGCGCGGATCAAGAGATCTGTGCCGGTATCCACAGACACACGTCAGGGTGGGCCGGGCGGAGAGCCCAGGAGGCTGGGGTGAATCTGGCCTCTCGGCTCCGGGATCGGCTTGATGTAGGGACGGCGAACTGGTCGTTCGCCGGCGTCCTTGGGGACCATGGTTGCTCCTTTGTCTCGAGCCCTTGCGACCGGAGCTTATCCCGAGCCAGAGCGGCCGCGACCATCGTCACAGGGCCTTCTCCGAACTCGGTATAGGCTCGGCCCCGAAAAGGGAGGGATATTCATGGCAACCACCATTCGTCGACAGCTCGAGATCTCCGGTGTCCTTGTGACAACGGCGCTCGTTTTCACTTTCTGCCTCGCAGTCGCCGCTCCGGCGCCGGCGGCTACCGACTGCTTCAGCGAGAGCTGCGGCCAGTCCTGTACTCCCGGCGGGCCGGTCGCCATTTCGACGCTGATCGGGCCCGGTGATTTCCCCGCCGGCGCCGGCACACCGGTCGCATTCCTGGATCCTGCCGACGGCAGGGGCCGCTGGCTGATCGCAACCCAGCAGGGCGCCATCCTCGTCTGGGACGGGCCGACCGACACGGTCCTGCCCACCATGTTCCTCGATCTGAGAGACGAGAGTGGCGGCCCCGTTCTCAATGGTGGTGAGCGCGGCCTGTTGTCGATGGCCCTCGACCCTGACTACGCCACGACGGGACGTTTCTATGTCTTCTACACGCGGGCTGACGAGGGTTCCGGCACGACGGGCGACGTCGTCATCCGGCGCTACGAGCGCTCGGCCGGCGATCCGGACGTGGCGGATCCGGCCTCGGCAACGACGATCCTGGTGATCGATCACCCGGCGAGCAACCACAACGGCGGCCAGCTCGCCTTCGGACCGGACGGGTTCCTCTACATCTCGACCGGCGACGGTGGGGGCGGCTGCGACAGCAACCAGGGAACCAATGGCGACGGGCAGAGGACCGACACCCTTGCCGGCAAGATGCTGCGTATCGACGTCCATGGCGTCGACCCCTCACCGGGGCCAGCCGACGACTGCAGCGTGGAGGCCGACGTCTACACGATCCCGTCGGACAACCCCTTCATCGGCCAGGAGCCGGCCTGTGACGAGGTCTGGGGTTACGGGTTGCGCAATCCCTTCCGCTTCACCTTCGACCGGGACACGGGCGACATCTACATCGGCGACGTGGGCCAGAACAAGTGGGAGGAGATCAACTTCCAGGCAGCCTCCACGCCGGCGCCGGTGAACTGGGGTTGGGTCTGTCGCGAGGGTTGCGAGACGGCGGGCAACAACGAGTCGGGCTGCAGCACCTCAGGCTGTCCGGTGGACACCGGCACCACCTGTGAGTTCCCGCGCTCCAGTGGCTACTGGGATCCGATGCTCTGCCACTACAACGGGGGCTGGGACTCGATCATGGGCGGCTACCGCTATCGTGGCGACGAGGTGCCTTCGATCGCCGGTGACTACATCTACGGCGACGCGGCTTGCGGTCAAATCTGGAAGACGACGACGCTCGACATCTCGAACCCGGCGGCCGTCGATGCCGACTGCTGGGCGAGCGGTTATCAGGGCACCTTCGGATTCGCCGAGGACAGCCAGGGCGAGCTCTACGTGATCGTCGGTGGCGCTGGGCGGATCGACTGCATCCACAACGGCGCGGGTTGCCCCTGGGCCGGCGCGGTCGGCGCGATCTTCGATGACGGGTTCGAATCCGGCGACACCAGCGCCTGGAGTAACACGGTCCCGCTTGGCGAGGAGAAAAACGAGGAGTAGGAAGGAAGAAGAGTCGGCCGTCAGTAGAGAAGCGCCGCGGGGTCTCCGAGGATGGAGTAGGCCTCGCCCAGTGAGGCCAGGCCCCCGCGAGCGCTGAATCGCTCGAGGGCCAGGCCGAGGGCGTCGCCGACCCGATCGCTCTCGGACAAAGCCTCGAAGTAGAGCCGGTTGAGGACGTGAGCCTGGTTGGCCACCGAGAGCCCCGTCGGTGCGATGACCGCGGCGGCGCCACCCTCGGGGGCCAGGACCAGCAGCTCACCGAGCGAGTCGAATCCCGGCAGGTCGAAGCGCGACAGCACGCAGGTCCAGGCGGAGACGATGCCTGCCGTCTCGGTCGCCGGCAGGTCGGGCAGATCATCGCCGGTCATCAGTCCTTCGTGGGCCATTCGGTCGACACCACCATGGCCGACGAAGTTGATCAGCAGCGGGCTCTGTTCCAAGCCGGCCCAGAGTTGAGCTCTCGCCTCCTCGAGGCCCAGCTCGGCGAGATCTACGCGGAGCGTACCGAGCGATCCCGGGAGGGACTCGGCTGCCAGATCACTCTGGGCAGAGAAGTCGCCCGCCGGATCGGGATCGTCGGCCACCATCAGCGCCAGCTGATCCCGGTTGCCCGCCTCGGAGGCGATCAGTTTGGTCACGTAGTCGTCCAACTCCCCGGCGCTGAGCGCGGGAATCCGGCCGATCGAGGTGCCGTCCGTCGCGGTGGGCGGCAACAGGGCCCGATCGGAAGGGATCAGGCCGGCGGGCGTGCCGACAAGGCGCGGCGCCAGCAGGTTGTCGCCATTGCCGAGGAGGTCTCTGGGATCCAGGGTGCCGGCACCGACGAGGGAGACGTACCGCGGAAGCACTCCCCAGGTCTTGCCGGCGTCTTCGAGAAAGCGGTGGATCGCACGGGGGTCGGGAAGGCCGCCCGAGTAACGATCGTAGAGCTCCTCCACCGCGACCGTGCGTGACGAGAGACCCTGGCCGCCACGGTACTCACCGAGCCGCTTGGCGCCCTCTGACAGGATCGACGGCGCGATCACCACGTACTCTGCCGCCTTCCCGGGCCACGAGGCTCCGGCAGGTCGCGAGTCGACCGCTCCGACCTCGGGCATCGAGGACCGGGTGGTCGCCAGATAGGTTCGCTTCTCTCGTGCCGAGAAGCGAACGCCGAAGCCATCCCCGTCGAGGCGCTCGAGGCCGGTGATCCGCACGGGACGCTGCGGACGGCTCACATCCCAGACCTCGATGTCGCCGGTGTTGAAGCCGAGGACTGCGACATCACCGTCGCCGCTGAACTCGAGGCGATCGCCACTCGCCCGGTAGGCTCGCGGATAGGTCGCTTCGATCTCGTCGACGAAGAAGATCGACGAGGCGACGCCTGGCAGCTCGAGCGCCTCCACGCGCAGCGTCGATTCCGTGCTCAGGAGTGCTGCGTCGAATGCCAGCGTCACGTCGTGGCGCTCGAAGTCGCTCCAGGTCGTCTGCCCGATCTCGGTGTCGCCGAGCAGAATGCGCGCGCCGTGATCGACCTCCGCCGGCCCCCGCATCGCACCGACGAGACGCACGGTCACCCGCCCCTGCCCCGAGACCGCGTCCGGCGTAGGCAGTGTGAAGGTCGCGGTGTCGGCCGTCGGATCCCCGGCTCTGAGGCCGGCCCAGTACCAGTAGTCGACGTCGTCGTCGATCGTCGCCGAGATCGCCGGGATCAGGTCCTCTTCGAAGAGGACACGGCTGTCGAAGTATCCCTGGACATCGCCCCCGACCGGCCGGGCGCGTTGGTCGCGGAGAGGCACGCCGTCGCCAGACTCGAATCGCACGACGTCGTCGAGCGTGTAGAGGCTGTCGAGCCCCGGAGCGAAGAGCGCGATCGAGGACTCGTCGATGAGCCTGAAGGCCACGGGGCGGCCATGATGCCGGGCAACAATGCGCTGGGATCTCAGCTCATCTAGGAGCGCCTCCGGTTGGCGACCCAGAGCGGCCGCAAGCTCGGCCACTGAAAGTCGCCTGATGCCTCGCCCGCGCAGGCGGACGTTGGCTGCCCTCCCCCCCGGACTCGGCAGAGCTCGAGTCTCCCCGCCGCGGTGGCTGACGGCGGCCAGCTCGCGCCTGATCGAGGCTTGCGGCGCTCTCCTCGGCCCCACGGGGTGCCGGTCGAGGTTCGATGCGCTCTCGGCAATCAGGCGGAACGGCCCGTGGACGGTGTGCCGCCCCGAGTGTCCCGTCTCGGCGATCCAGTAGGCGTCTCCCGACCTGCCGTGCGGATCGTGGACGCGGTACCTCCCGCCCTGTGGCGCGCCCTGGGCGGCGAGAGCCCGCTCCCCCACCTCGGCCAGGTTGGCCCCCTCCTCGCGAAACATCCGATAGAGCGCGACGCCTGCCTCCGAAGCGGTCTCGAACTCGATCGCGAGACCGCCCCGGTGGTCGTCACTGGCGCGCACCTCGCTGACCAACCCGACCGTCGCGGCACACGTGCTGAACTCGAACGAGCCGACCCGGGTCCCCCATCGGCCACTCGGATCGCCGGTGATCTTGCTGTACTGGCCGAGATACCAGAAGGTCGTACCGTTGGGGTCCACGGTGAGGCCGGTGTAGTCACCCCAGCGATGGGGCGAGCCGTCGAAAGCCGTGTAGGTGATCTGCCCCGCCTGCAGCGTAGTCTCGGCCTGCAGTGTGCCGGGAGTATCGCTGAACAGACGCCCGGTCACGAAGGTGCCGGGGAAGATCGAGCTGCTGCTCTTGCTGTAGCCGATCGCCATGTCACCACAGTGGTTCGGGGCCAGGCTGGGAAAGGTCCGGTACTCGCCGTTGCTCGCGAAGACACCCGCCTGGACAACCGACAAAGGACTGGGATCGATCTCCGCCCAGCGAATGCAGTTCACTGTACCGGCGCCCGGGTTGCAGGAGATCGCCTGCGCAGTCCACAGGTTGCCGTTGAAATACTCGGTCTGGACTCCCCGCCAGTCGTTGGCCTGGAGCAGGGCGGCGGAGCCCGACTGGGGAACGTCGACCGGGAAGCCGGGTGTCACCCCCGACGCCGCCGTCAGATCGACGACGCCCACGCTGCTGAAGACGTTGGCGCCGAAGGGATCGCTCCACGACCAGACCGTGTGGTCGTCGCCGTTGAAGACCTCCGTCATGATGTAGTGCGGCTGGCCCGGGGCAGGCCAGGTCCCTCCGGTCATTCCATGCAGGTTTGCGGGTTGGGGAGTGGCGCCGAGGCTCACGGGCGAGATCTGCTGCAACACAATCTGCGGCGCGCCGCCGACCAGCAGCGGAGCCTTCTCGATCGCCCAGATGCCGACCGCGACGAGCGAGTTGCCGGAGAACGCGTTGCCCCCGAAAAAAATCGCCTCGTCACCGACTCCAGCGTGCGGGTAGTCGAAGAACAGAGCCCCGGGAGCGACGGTCAGGTTGTAGACGTTCCAGGTACCCGTCGGATCGGTCGTCGCATTCACTGCAAAGCAGTACCCGTCGCCATCCGTATCGATCCCCATGAAGAACCGCCCGGTCTCCTCGTCGTAGAGAGCGTTCGGATCAAAGACTCCCGGGCAGCCGGTAAAGGCAGCGAAATCGACCGGGCCACCCGTCAGCGAGGCTCCGGTCGCCTTGTCGTAGACCTCGAAGGTCGTGTTGACCACGGCAATGACCTCGGTATGACCCACGGCGATCTCCGGATCGGGAGGCACGCTGCCGGGGTCGGTGTCGTAGCCGATGGCATCGAACGACACTCCTGCGGGCGGGGCGAATCCAGTGGCCTCGTCGAGTCGCTGCACGTCCGGGTCCGGACTCAGCCTCAGAGCCCGGGCGCGGAGCCTCTCGGCCTGAGCCTCTGAGATCGGCATCTCGACACGACGTCCGGGCTGGCGCACCGCTTTCGGCGGCAAGAGGCCAGCGTCGCGAGCAGCCATGAGGGCCCGGACGTCCACTGCTCCGATCTTGCGGACCTCGGCCGTCAGCCGCGGCTCGCCACCGGAAGCCTCACCTGCCGACAACCCGCCAGGAGCAAAGCTCCCCAAAACGGCGGCCGGCTCAGGCGCTCTCGAGCCGGCCGACCAGACGAGACTCAACCCAAGGATGCCGACCAGGGCTAGACTCGAGAACCACTTCATTCGATCACCTCGACTTGGAACCAGGTGATCCTAGCTTATCGCTCGAAGGCGATGTGTGAACTGGCCCGGGTAGAGCACACCGTCGAGGGATAAGCGCAAGACAAAGGGAGCCCCGGAAGGCTCCCTTGAACTCGTTCAACAGATGGTGGAGGCGGATGGATTCGAACCACCGTAGGCTTACGCCGGCAGATTTACAGTCTGCTGCCTTTGTCCACTCGGCCACACCTCCAGGTACTTCTCAAAGACTCCCGCTTGGGGATCTGGAGCCGGCACCCGGATTCGAACCGGGGACCTGCTGATTACAAGTCAGCTGCTCTGGCCCCTGAGCTATGCCGGCCCACCGCTCACCGCTGCCGGCCAAGCGGTGCCAGAGTGTAGCGAGTCGTCCGAGGGCTTTCAAGAGGGTCCCAAAAGGCGACTCGCTGAAGGCCAGCCGCCACCGCAAAGGGCAACCCTGACCAGGCGCCCTCAGAGGCTCAACGAGCTATCCGCGCCGCTGCCTGAGCGCCTCGAACAGCAACGCAGAGGCCGCAGTCGAGACGTTGAGTGACTCGACCTGCCCCTGCATCGGCAACCCTACGAGCCGATCGCAGACCTTGCGGGTCCGAGGTCGAAGACCCTTCTCCTCGCCGCCGATACAAAGCAGGACCTTCCCCGTCAGGTCCACGCCCCAGCAGGGATCTCCCTCCCCGTCTGCGCCATAGACCCAGTAGCCCTGATCCCGATGAGCCTCGATCGCCGCCGCGGTATTCGGCACCCGGTCGATCGACAGCCACTCGGCCGCCCCGGCCGACGTCTTGACCACCGCCGCCGTCACCTGAGCAGAACCCCGATCGCGAATCAGCACGCGGCCGACTCCGGCTCCCTCGCAGACTCGGAGGAGCGCTCCCAGATTGCGGGGGTCCTGCAGGTCCTCCACCAGGACCACCAGCTCTGGATCGCCCTTCGACACCGTCTCCTCAGCCGTTCCGCGCAGATAGGCGACAAAACCGTTGTGCACGCCCTCCACACGCTTGGCGAGGTCCGACGATCGGACTCGCTCCACCGGGATGCGTTGCCGGGCGCAGAGGCGCTCCACCTCCTCGGCACGACGCCCGCCGCGTCGCTCCGCCAGCAAGACCTTCTCCACCTCGTGCGGCCTGTGCCGCAGCGCCTCGCGAATCGGATGGAAGCCGTAGATCAACATTCGAGCAGCGCCACGGCGAGTGCCGCCATGCCTTCCTCGCGGCCCACAAAGCCGATGCGCTCGTTCGTCGTCGCCTTGAGGCCGACGGCCGAGGCGTCGATCCCGAGGATGTCGGCAACCCGCCGGCGGATGCCCTCGCGGTAAGGCGCCAGCTTGGGTGCCTCGGCGATCAGCGTCATGTCGCAGTTGACCACCTTGAATCCCTCGCTCGTCACCATCTCCATGATCCGCCGCAGCAGGTCCGAGCTGTCGGCCCCTTTCCACTCGGGTTCACCCGGAGGGAAGAAACTGCCGAGATCTCCGAGAGCCGCGGCGCCGAGCAGGGCATCGCCCAGGGCATGCAGCAGAACGTCGGCGTCGCTGAAGCCCTCGAGCCCCTTCTCGAAGGGGATCTCCTCTCCCCCCAGGATCAGGGGCCGTCCCTCGACCAGTTGGTGGACGTCGTAGCCCTGTCCGATGCGGTATCCCATATCAGTCGATCGTATCCCGGAGGAGAGCTTCCACGAGCGTGAGATCGGCCGGGCGGGTCAGCTTCGGATTCAAGGACTCGGCGGTCACCGCCGCCAGCCTGACGCCCGGCAACCGCTCGACCAGACTCGCCTCGTCAGTGCCGACGAATCGCGCCTCGGCGGCCTCCGCCAGCGCGCGTTCGAGCACTTCGCGGGCGAAGACCTGCGGCGTCTCCGCCCGGAAGAGGAAGCTCCTGTCGACCGTCGACTGGATCTCCCCGCTCGCCACCAGCTTGAGTGTGTCGCTGACGGGGCGGCCGAGAACCGCTCCGTCGTTCTGCAGGGCCGCCGCGACGCAGGCCCCGAGATCCGCAGCGGCAACCGCCGGTCGGGCGCCGTCGTGGACGAGCACCAGTTCCTCAGGATCCGCCGGACTCGCCGCCATGCAGACCTCGACTGAGCCCTGCCGCGTGTCGGCGCCGGCCACGAAGAGGAGTCTCGGGTCTTCGATCAGGCTGCGCGCCCGGTCGATCAACTCGCTCGGAACCGCTACGGTCAGAGAGGTGACTCCGGCGCCCAGCAGCCGCTCGATCGTCCAGGCGAGCAAGGGCCGACCGGCGACCGGCGCGAACTGCTTGGGTTCTTCGCCGCCGAAACGCTCACCCCTGCCGGCTGCAGGGACCAGGGCGTGAACGAGGGTCGAGCCGAAGGGCAGGCTGGTCATCTGGACGCCCGCGAGCCGCCGGAGTCATCGAGGCCGCAGGCGGCCCCGCCGACGAGCTAGACCGTGAGAATGTCCTTCTCTTTGGTCTCGAGCGAAGTGCTGACCTCACCGATGTAGTGGTCATGGAGTTTCTGCATCTCGTCCATGCCGCGATGCTCCTCGTCCTGGCCGATCTCCTTCTCGTGCTCCATGGCCTTGAGCTGATCGTTCCCCTCTCGCCGCGCCTGGCGAATGCCGTTACGGGTGACCTCGGCCATGTCGTGCGCCTTCTTCACCATCTCCTTGCGCCGCTCCTCAGTCAGGGGCGGAATCGGGATGCGCACGACTTTGCCGTCGTTCGAGGGGTTGAGCCCGAGGTCCGAGGTCATGATCGCGCGCTCGAGGTCTCCGATCACCGAGGGATCGAAAGGCTGAGCGACGATCAACGTCGGGTCGGGGACCGAGAGGTTGGCCAACTGGTTGAGCGGAGTCGGCGTGCCGTAGTAGCTCACCGTCACACCGTCCAAGACCGCGAGCGAAGCCCTGCCTGTGCGCAGGTGCTTGAGCTCCTCGTGGAAGTGATCCAACGCGTGCTTCATCTTCTTTTCGACTTCGAGGAACAGTTCGTTCATGGCATCCCTCCTTAGCTCACCGTTGAGCCGATCTTCTCACCACTGACGACTGCGCGCACGTTTCCGGCTCCCGCCAGATCGAAGACGATGATCGGGATGTCGTTGTCGCGGCACAAACTGATCGCTGCGGTGTCCATGACCCGAAGATTGCGCTCCAGAACATGCTGGTAGCTGACGCTCTCGAGCTTGGTCGCCGTCGCATCCGTCTGCGGATCGGCACTGTAGACACCGTCGACGTTCGTCGCCTTGAGCAGAACCTCGGCGTGGATCTCGTTGGCGCGCAGCGCCGCCGCCGAATCGGTCGTGAAGAAGGGATTGCCGGTTCCCGCGGCGAAGATCACGACCCGGCCCTTCTCGAGATGGCGGATCGCCCGCCGGCGGATGAAGGGCTCGGCCACCTCTCGAATGTCGATCGCCGTCTGGACCCGCGTCGGCACGCCGAGCTTCTCCAGGGCATCCTGGAGCGCCAGGGCGTTGATGACGGTCCCCAACATCCCCATGTAGTCGCCGGTCACCCGCTCGATGCCGCGGTGGCTCGCCGCCAGTCCGCGGATGATGTTGCCACCACCGCAGACGATCGCCATCTCGACTCCGAGATCGTGAACCGCCTTGATCTCGTTGCCGATCCGGGCAACCACCGCCTCGTCGATGCCGAACTCCTTGGCCCCCATGAGGGCCTCACCGGAGAGCTTCAGCAGTATGCGCTTGTAGGCGGCGGCTTCGCTCATGTCCCTATCCGATCTGCGCGGCAACCTCGGCGGCGAAATCGTCCTCGCGCTTCGCCAGACCTTCGCCGAGCTTGAAGCGTGAGAAGCGGCGCACCTGGATGTTCTCGCCCATTCTCGCCACCGCCTCGGTGACGACGTCATGGACCGCCTTGTCCGGGTCCTTGACGAAGGACTGGTCGAGCAGCACGTTCTGAGCGTAGAACTTCTCCATCTTGCCGTCGACGATCTTGTCGACCACCTGCTCGGGCTTGCCCGACTCGATGGCCTGCTCGCGGAAGATCTTGCGCTCCTGAGCGAGGATCTCCTCGGTCACTTCGTCGCGCCGGGTGAAGCGGGGTTCGGCCGCAGCGACGTGCATGGCGATATCCCGCACCAGGGACTGGAAGTCATCGGTACGAGCGACGAAGTCGGTCTCGCAGTTGACCTCGACGAGAACCCCGATACGGCCACCTGCGTGAATGTACGAGCCGACAGCGCCTTCGGCGGCCGCGCGGCTCGCCTTCTTGGCAGCAGCCGCTAGACCCTTGGTCCGCAGGTACTCGATCGCCTTGTCCATGTCGCCCTCAGTCTCCTGAAGGGCTCGCTTGCAATCCATCATGCCGGCGCCGGTGGTCTCGCGCAGCTCTTTCACCATCTGGGCGGTAATTTGCATTTCCTTGCTCTCCTACTCTTCCGGCTCTGCCGGAAGCTGTCTGGTGCTCCTAAGAAAACGGCCGGCGCGTGGTGCCGGCCGATCTGTACCTCGTGGACTGGTCGGCCGGTCAGGCCGAGGGGGCCTCCTCCTCGGCCTCTTCGGCCTCGGGGGCTGCTTCGGCGCTCTCTTCAGCTTCGGCTTCCGACGCCGCCTCGACGGCCTCGGGCTCCTCTGTCGCCTCTGCCTCGACAGCAGCTTCCGGTTCTTCGGCTGCCTCTGCCTCGACGGCAGCTTCGGGCTCCTCCGCCGTCTCTGCCTCTGCCGCAACCTCGGGCTCCGCTGCAGCTTCCTCGGCTTCCGGTGCTGCGTCTTCGGCGGGAGCCTCGGCCTCTACCTCAGGCGCGGCAGCTTCGACCTCTGCTTCCGCTCCCTCCGCGGCCGGTGCTGCCTCTTCCGCCTCGGGCTCTGCGTCCTTCTCGGCCTGCTGAATCGCTTCGGCGAGACCGTTGGAGCCGTCGAGGTAGGCGTCCGCGACCGCTCCGGCGAAGAGCCGGATCGTGCGAATCGCGTCGTCGTTGCCCGGGATGACGTACTCGACCTCTTCCGGGTTGCAGTTGGTGTCGACGATCGCGATCACCGGAATGCCCAGCTTGTTGGCCTCGCCGACGGCGATGTGCTCGCGCTTGGGATCGACGACGAACAGAGCATCCGGCAGACCGTCCAGACCGCGAATTCCCGCAAGGTTGCGGTTGGTCTTGGCGTACTCGCGGTCGAGCCGGATCTTCTCTTTCTTGAGCAGCGGCGTCTCTTCGTCGGCAATGCGATCCTCGATCTCCTGGAGACGATCGATTGAATGACGGATGGTGACGAAGTTGGTGAGCATCCCACCGAGCCAGCGGTGGGTGACATAGAACTGACCACAACGCGCCGCCTCCTGGGAGATGACGTCCTGCGCCTGACGCTTGGTTCCGACGAAGAGCAGCTTGCGACCAGCGTAGCCGAGGCTGCGCGCGAACTCGAGCGCCTCGTCGAGCAGCTGAGAGGTCTGCTGAAGATCGATGATGTAGATGCCGTTGCGCTTGCCGAAGATGTAACGCTTCATCTTCGGGTTCCAGCGCCGGGTCTGGTGTCCGAAATGGACGCCCGCCTCGAGCATCTCTCGCATGGTGACCTGAATCAAAGGTGTTCTCCTTACCTCTTGCTGAACTGGAAGCGAGCGCGGGCACCCTTCTGGCCGTACTTCTTGCGCTCTTTGACGCGGGAGTCACGGGTGAGGAGCCCAGCGGCCTTGAGGCGCTCGCGCAACTCACCGTTGAAGTCGAGCAACGCCCGCGAGATGCCGTGACGCACCGCACCGGCCTGGCCGGTGGCGCCGCCGCCCTCGACAGTGACGTTGATGTCGAACTTGTCGCTCGTCTCGGTCAACTCGAGGGGCTGTCGGACAACCATCCGCAGCACGTTGTTGGGGAAGTAGTCGTCCAGCGGCCGGCCGTTGATGACCATGTCGCCGCTTCCCGCCGTGAGGAAGACTCGGGCTATCGCCGCCTTGCGGCGGCCGGTTCCGTAGTTCTGCACGTCAGTCAAAGCTCTCTCCTGGGTCAGCCGATGGCCAGCGGCGCGGGCTGCTGAGCGGCGTGGGGATGCTCGGAGCCCGCGTAGACCTTGAGCTTCGTGAACTGCTTACGCCCGAGCTTGTTCTTGGGCAGCATGCCACGAACGGCCTTTTCGACCAGCATGGTCGGCTTCTTCTTGCGCAACTCACCCGCGGTCGCCTGCTTGAGGCCGCCGGGATGCGTGCTGTGGCGGTAGTAGATCTTGTCGGTCTCTTTTTGACCGGTCAGAACCGTCTGCGCCGCGTTGACGACGATCACGAAATCGCCGGTGTCGATATGGGGAGCGTACTGGGGCTTGTGCTTGCCGGTCAGTACACGGGCGACTTCGGTACTCAGCCTGCCGAGGGTCATTTCGGCGGCGTCGACGACATACCAGTCGCGCACTATCTCGCCCGCTTTGGGGCTGTAGGTCTTACTCATCGGTCTGTATTCCCTGGTGTTTTGCTCTCGCCGTACGCGCGCACCTATCAGGTGCGCCCCCATCGGCGCAAAGGACGGTGATCTTACGGAGGGTCTCGCCCCCTGTCAAGCACTGCGTCAACCTGCCGGAGGCATGGAAAAAGCGGCTCGGGAACCGCCGGATCTACCTGCCGTCAAGGGGCCTGTCTTGAGTACACTAGCGCCCCGATGACGACGACGGCGACAGCCCCCTCTCACCAGCTCGACAAGACAGGTGGAACAATCCAGGAGATGTTCGGTGCTGTGGCGCCGCGCTACGACCTGCTCAACCGGCTGCTCTCCTGTCGTCGGGACGTCGCCTGGCGTCGACTGTCAGCGCGAGCCCTCGCGCTCCCCACCGATAGCCTGATCCTCGACGTCTGCTGCGGCACCGGCGACCAGGCGCTGGCTGTTCAGAGCTGTGGCTACCGGGTCGTCGCCACCGATTTCTGTCTGCCGATGTTGGCCCTGGCGCGCCGAAAATACGCGAAGCGGTCCGGACCCGTACCCGGCGGCATGGCCGGAGACACGCTGGAGCTGCCCTTTGCGGACGCGACCTTCGGCGGCCTGACGGTCTCATTCGGTCTGCGCAACGTTGCCGACCTCGAAGCCGGCCTGCGCGAGATCGCGCGAGTCCTCAAGCCGGGTGGACGAGTCTCCTTCATCGAAGCGGCGGTCCCCGCCAACCTCCTGCGCCGGCCCTATCTCTTCTACTTCACCAAGGTCCTGCCCTGGATCGGTCGGAGACTCTCGGGCCGCGGCTCGGCCTACTCGTACCTTCCCGAATCCGTCCTCGACTTCCCACAGCGCGAGCGATTCGTCCAGCTCATGGAAGCGTCGGGGCTGGCCTGCGGCGCGTGGCGCGACCTATCGGCCGGCGCCGTCTGCCTCTACACAGGAAACAAGGAGAACCCAAGATGACCATCCGCCTCGACGGCAAGAAGACCGGAGACGAAATACGCTCGGAGATCGCGGCGGAGGTCTCCGCCCTGACCGGATCCGGACGCAGGCCTCCCGGCCTGGCGGTCGTCCTCGTCGGTGAGGACCCGGCTTCGAAGGTCTATGTCGCAAGCAAGGGGCGAGCCGCCTCGGAGGCCGGCTTCGTCGAGCTGACGATTCGCCTGGCCGAAGACTCGACAGCCGGCGACATCAGAGCGACCATCGCCAAACTCAACGACGAGGAGGGCGTCGATGGCATCCTCGTTCAGCTTCCGCTGCCCGACGGTCTGCCGGAGCGCGAACTTCTCCTCGGCATTGATCCCGACAAGGACGTCGACGGCCTCCACCCGATGAACGCCGGACGCCTGTGGTCCGACGAGGAGGGCTTCGTCCCCTGCACCCCCTTCGGGGTCATCGAACTGCTCAAGCGTTACGAAGTACCGCTGAGCGGCTCACACGCGGTCATCGTCGGCCGCAGTCGCCTGGTCGGCAAGCCGATGGCGGCGCTGCTCCTCAAGGAGAACTGCACCGTGACCATGTGCCACTCCCGCACACGGGATCTGCCGGCGGAGTGTCGCCGAGCCGACATCCTCGTCGGTGCAATCGGCCGTCCGGCCTTCTTCGGCCCCGAGCACGTCAAAGAGGGCGCCGTGGTGATCGACGTCGGGATCAACCGAGTGACCGATCGGGAGACGGTCGAACGGCTCTTCGCCGGGCAACCGAAGAAGCTCGCAGCCTTCGAGAAGCGCGGCTCGGTGCTGGTGGGCGACGTCGACTACTTCGGCGTCAAGTCGCAGGCCTCCGCCATCACTCCGGTGCCGGGCGGTGTCGGCCCTCTGACGGTCACCATGCTGCTGGCGAATACCTTGCTCGCCTACAAGCGTCGCGAGGGCATTGAGTGAGATCCCTCCTCGTCGGCTTGACCGGCGGCCTCGCCAGCGGCAAATCCACGGTCGCAGGACTGCTGGCGAAAGCGGGTTGCCACGTCGTTGACGCCGATGAGCTCGTCGCCGAGCTCTATGCCCCCGGGCAGGCCGGGGCCCGGGAGATTGCCGGCATCGCGGGCGGCGACGTCCTGACGGCTGAAGGCGCCGTCGATCGACCGGCTCTGGCGGAGAAGCTGTTTGCCGACTCAGAGCTACGCGACGCGGTCGAGAGCGCCATCCATCCTCTCGTGCGGCAGCGCTTCGAGGAGATAGCCGACACCAGCCAGGCGGAGATCGTCGTCCTCGAGGCGACCCTCCTCGTCGAAGCCGGCTACCCTCCGGACTTCGATCTCGTGGTGTCGGTCGAGGCCCCGCTCGCAGCCAGGTTGGCGCGGGCCGTCGAGCGTGGCCTGACCGAAGCACAGGCTCGAGCCCGTCTCGAGGCCCAGGGAACGGGCGAGGATCGCCGGCGGGGATCAGACATCGAACTCGACAACAGCGGCTCTCTCCACGATCTGGAAGGAGCGGTCGGGTGGCTGATGACGAGGCTGGAGGATCGCCTGGCTGCACTGGGCGACACCGAGTGAGCGCGCTGCCGGACTTCGTTCTGGTCACCGGGAACCCGGGCAAGCTGACCGAGACCCGGCGAATCCTCGGCCGTCCGATCGACTCGATCGATGTCGACCTGCCGGAGATCCAGTCTCTCGATCTACGCGAAGTCCTGGCTGCCAAAGCAGACGAGGCGGGCCGCCACGCCACCGGAGCGTTCGTCGTCGAGGAGACGGGGCTCGAGGTCGCGGCGCTCAACGGCTTTCCCGGCCCCCTCGTCAAGTGGATGCTCGAAGCGATCGGCGCCGACGGGATCGCCCGGGTGGCCGGGGACGCAGGCGACACCCGGGTGCGGGCTCGGTGCGCTCTCCTCTTCCGGGACGGCTCCAGGGAGGTGGTCGCTGAGGGGGTGACCGAGGGGCATCTCGTTCTGCCCGGCCGCGGCGAGCATGGTTTCGGTTGGGATCCAGTCTTCCAGCCGGATGGAGAGGAACGGACCTACGGCGAACTCGTCGATGCCGACAAGGACCGATGGAGCCACCGGGGCCGAGCCTGGCGTCACCTCGTCGAGCTACTCGAAGCCGAGGCCGTCGAGTAACGCATCGGACGTCGTGGCCACGGTGAGCCGGTCGAGAGTCACCGGATCGACGAAGCCGTCGGCTACCGCCCGCTCGAGAAAGGCGAGCTGAGAGTCGAAGTAGCCCTCGACGTTGAGCAGACCGCAGGGACAGTCGTGCAGGCCGAGCCCCTGCCAGGTGACAGCCTCGTAGAGCTCGTCCAGGGTACCGACGCCGCCCGGGACGGCCACGAGGGCATCGGAGAGCTCGATCATCTTCGCCTTGCGCTGGTGCATCGACTCCACGACGTGCAGATCCGTCAACCCCTTGTGCGCCAACTCGCGCCCTTCCATGAAAGTCGGGATCACACCAACGACTTCACCGCCCGCCGCCAGCACGGCGTCGGCCATGACACCCATCAGGCCGATTCCGCCGCCGCCGTTGACCAACCCCAGTCCCCGCTGGGCCAGCGCCGTCGCCAGCGCTCCGGCGGCCGCCGCGTACTCCGGACGTTCGCCCGACCGACTGCCACCGTAGACACAAACCCGCTTCGCCATCCTGCCTCCCCGCCCTCTAGAGATCGTCCCGTTCGAGGGGCATCGTCATGCACCGCGGGCCGCCGCGTGCACGCGAGAGCTCGTACCCCTGGAAGGTCACGACCGTCCGGCCCTGCCCCACGACCTCGGCGCCGGCGATGACATCTCTCTCGGTCAGGACTCTCCAGCCTCGCTCCGCCAGCTCGGCCGTCGTCCTGCGATTGCGCTCGTAGAGGACGATCACGCCCGGCTCGATCGCAAAGGCGTTGGCGCCGTCCGTCCACTGCTCCCGCTCCTGGTCGATTCGGTCGTTGCCGCCGCATGGCACGATCTCGACCTGCAGGCCGACCTCGGCCAGGGCTTTGGTGAGCGACCCGTAGAGCCGGAAGGAGAGGTACTCGGCCTCGAGATCGACGACCGTGGCGTGCGCCGACTGAGCGCGGCCCGGCTCGGTCACCGGCAGGTGAGCCAGGCAGGTGTTGTGGTCGATGAAGGTCAGCACCGTGTCGAGGTGCATGAACGATCGCGTTGAGGGCAACTCGACGACGATCATCTGCTTGAAGGAACTTCCGCCGGCCCGCCAGCGCTCGGCCAGTGCCTCGATCCCGCGTCGGTTCGTGCGCTCCGACATCCCGACGATCACTACCTCGGGGCTGGCGATCAGGACATCGCCCCCTTCCACCGTCGGCAACATCGCCTCGGGATCGAAGTCGGGCCCGCCGAAGACCGGACGCTCGAGCGTTTCCGGCTCGGCATCCCCCGCCAGCGCCGGGTGGTTCTGGAAGATCATCCGAGCGAGCATGGGCTCTCGCTCTCTCGCCTCCGTCGCCATCGACGAGATGGTGACCCGTCCTCCGGCGACGAACTGTGGATCGCGCTGGAAGAAGTAGTTCGGGATCGGCCGCATCACGAAGAAGCGCCGCTGCCGTTCGTCGGCCGCATCACCCGTCCTGAGGCCCGCGACGAGAACCGCCGCCAACTGTCGCGGCGTACACGCCTCCAGGCGCTCGACGGCCGCGGGTCTGAACATGTAGCGGCGGTCCAGCCGCTCGATGCAGTCGCTGCGCAGCTCGGGACTGTCGAGGACATCGGCGAGCAGATCCTGGGCATCGAGGACCTCGACTCCGGAGCGCTCGAGCACCGTGCAGAAGACATCGTGCTCGCGCTGCGCCTCGGCCCCGTAGAGGATGTCGTCGAAGAGGAGCTCGTGCATCATCTCCGGCACCATCGTGTCGATCTCCGGTCCGGGCCGATGGGCGAGGACACGGCGCAGACGTCCGATCTCCGAGTTCACGCGCAGCGTCATGGACGGACACTACACCAGACCGGAGCGCTGGATTCCCGACGCGACGGGTCGAGCCGCCATCGCGGCGGCGCCTCGATTACCCGGTAGTCCCCGCTAGCCTCAGAAGCCCGTCCGCGACGCCGCGAGCCGCTCGACGGACAACCCCCCTGCCGATGCGGGGAGACAGCGGAACCCAGACGGACAGCCACTCGACTGCCAGCGCCGGCAACTCGGCGAAACGAGGCTCACCAGTGGCCTCGCGGTGACGGTAGTAGCGCAGGAGTTCGCCGTCCCACCCAACGGAGATCTCCGGGCGATAGCGCAGGGTACTGAGCCGCGGAATCGGCCGGCTCATCCAGTAGCGGAGCGGTTCGACGAGATGAGGCTCTCCATCGATCTCGCAAGTGACCCAAGCGTGTCCATGGCCGTAGCGGCCGGAGAGTCCGACGACGAAACGGCTGGGGTACCCAAGGCGCATCAACTGCCTCCAGGTCCAGAGAGCGAAGTCCTCGCAGTCGCCCTTGCGTGCCCGTTCGAAGAGCTCGGGCGCCAGCCAATAGTCCTCCTTGCCGAATTGGTCCTCATCAGAGACATACCGGCAGGTCGTGAGGAACTCACGAATCTCTTCCAGATTCGAGCACTCGACCGCCAACGGTTGGCTGACGAACCGTCCCATCGGAAAGGTAGGGCGGAAGACGCTCCGCTTGCCCAGCGCGAGCGGCGAGACTCTCGTCCCTTCGAAGTCGTACGTGTCTCTCACCGTCCGCCCGATCATCGCGCCACTCCTTGCAGTACCTACGAGGGCAACGGCCCAACTATTCGCCCGGTGGCGGGGGCAGGCTGGGACACGTCTGGCCAGTTCGTATACTGTCCCCACCATCATGAGTCGAGCTCAGCCCTACAACGCCCTTTACGATCGTTACGCCTCGGCCGAGATGGCCGCGATCTACTCGCAGGAACACCGCTACCGCACCTGGCGGCAGGTCTGGATCCACCTGGCCTCCGCGCAGCAGGAACTCGGTCTGCCGATCACCGACGAGCAACTGGCCTCTCTGCGTGGGGTCGCTGAGACCATCGACTTCGATCGCGTCGCCGAGATCGAGAACGAGACCCGCCACGACGTCGTCGCTCACCTGCGCCACTTCGCCGAACTGGCGGGCGACGCGGGCAGCATTCTGCACCTCGGCGCCACCAGCGCCTTCATCACCGACAACACCGACGCCCTGCTCCTGAAGGAGGGGCTCGAACTGCTCGAGCGCCGGCTCGGCGCAGCCCTCGAAGCCCTGGCTGGCTTCGCCCGCGAGCACCGCGCGCTCCCCGCCCTGGCCTACACGCACTTTCAGCCGGCCCAGCTCACCACGGTCGGCAAACGAGCCTGCCTCTGGGGCCAGGAGTTTCTCGAAGATCTCTCCGAACTGCGGCACCGGCTCGATGTCCTGCGTTGCCGGGGAGCCAAGGGAACCACTGGCACACAGGCAAGCTACCTGACACTCTTCGAGGGCGATCACGAGAAGGTCAGGGCCCTCGACCGGGCCCTCGCCGATCGACTCGGTTTTGCCGGCAGTTATCCGATCACCGGGCAGACCTACCCGAGGAAGCAGGATTCCCAGATCCTCGCCACGCTGGCCGGAATCGCCGAGTCGTGTCACAAGTTCGGCACCGATCTCAGGCTTCTCCAGGGGGTCGGCGAGCTGTCGGAGCCCTTCGGGTCGAGCCAGGTCGGCTCGTCGGCCATGGCCTACAAGCGCAACCCGATCCGGGCGGAGCGCATGTGTGCTCTGTCGCGGAGGCTGATGACCGACAGTCTCAACGGCCCGTTGACCGCAGGCGTTCAGTGGCTCGAGCGCAGCCTCGACGACTCGGCCAATCGGAGACTGGTTCTGACCGACGCATTCATGACGGCAGATGCAGTGCTCGGTCTGGCCGCCGGGGTCGCGACGGGACTGACCGTTCGCCCCGAAGCCATCGCCGCACGGGTCGCCCGCGAACTGCCCTTCATGGCGACCGAGAGTCTGCTGATGACCGGCACTGTCCGCGGGGGTGACCGACAGGACCTTCACGAGAGGATCCGTCAGTACTCGATGGACTCCTACGCCGCCGTGTCGAGGGGCGAGGCCAACCCCCTGATCGACCTGATCCTGGCCGATGATGCGTTCTCACTCAGCGAGGCCGAGGTCGAGGCGATCATGAACCCGACCGAGTTCATCGGTCGCACGCCCGAGCAGGTCGACGAGTTCCTGGCCGAGCAGATCGAGCCCGCGCTCGAGGGTCTCGACCTCATCGCCGTCGAGGAGCCCAGGGTCTAGCGGAGCGGGATGCGTCGCCGTCTCGTCATCCTCGTGGGCTGCCTGGCGGCGGTCCTTCTCTCCCAGGCCTGCTCGGTGGGACCGCAACCCGGCGCGGGCGGTTGGACTCAACGTGGGGTCGCCTCCTGGTATGGCCCCGGCTTCCACGGCAAGACGACGGCCAATGGCGAGACGTACGACATGGACGCCATGACCGCGGCACACAAGGAGCTTCCCTTCGGAACGATCGTCGAGGTCAAGAACCTCGACAACGGCAAGACGGCAAGGGTCCGGATCAACGATCGCGGACCCTTCGTCGGTGGTCGCATCATCGACCTCTCGCGTGCTGCCGCGCGCAAACTCGGCGTCATCGGACCCGGGACCGCCCGGGTCGCGCTGAGCGCCAGGATCGAGCCGGCCGCCGGAACCGGTGGGGCCTACACCGTGCAAGCCGGCGCTTACCGCGATCGTGACAAGGCACTCGATCTGGCGGAGAGACTCCGCAGGTCGTACAGGGTGGACATCCCGACCCACGACGGCTGGCATCGGGTCCGCGTGGGCGGCCGGCGAAGTCGCAGTGCAGCGGAGAAGCTGGCGAACGAGCTCAGGCGCAAGGGCTTCGACGCCCTGGTGGTCTCGGCGTCCTAGAGGTCGGCGATCCAGTCGCGGATGCCGTCGTTGAGGCGGGTGCGGTCGGCGTGGCGACGGCGGGCGATCTCGACCAGCCGGCCGACGAGGTCGGGCAGGGGCACGCCGGTGAGCTCCCAGAGCTTTGGGTACATCGAGATGCTGGTGAAGCCCGGCAGGGTGTTGATCTCGTTGACGAAGGCACGATCGCCCTCGAGCAAGAAATCCACTCGTGCCAGACCGGCGCCGCCAATGGCACCGAAGGCGTCCACTGCACGCTGTCGCAGGGAATCCGCGAGCGCCGGCTCGAGCTGTGCCGGCATCTCCAGCCGGGCTCCATCCTCGATGTACTTGTCGGCGTAGTCGTAGAAGGCGTTGCCGGGGACGATCTCTCCGAGGATCGAGGCCTTCAGCTCCTCATAGCCGAGGACCGCGCACTCGAGCTCCCGCCCCTCCACCCCCCGTTCGACCAGCACCCGATCGTCGAACCGGAAGGCGAAGTCGATCGCCTCTGCCAACGCCGAGCCATCGTCGACCCGGCGAACTCCGACGCTCGACCCGCCCACCGAGGGCTTGACGAAGAGGGGCGGGGCGGCCAGGTCTCTCGCCGCAACGAGACACGCGTCACGGTTCACCTGCCATTGCCGTCGATCGAAGGCGACCGACTCGACCGTCGCGATCCCCGACGCTTCGAGCACCTGCTTGCACAGCACCTTGTCCATGGCGACGGCGCTGGCGGTCACCCCGGCGCCGACATAGGGGAGATCGAGCATCTCGAGGAGTCCCTGCAACGTGCCGTCCTCACCCCAGGTCCCGTGCACCAGGGGAAAAGCGAGGTCGATCGACGAGGTAACGAGAGGCTCGAGGGACTGAACGATCGGCCGGCCGAAGGCCTCGATCGTGTCGCGAGCTCCCTCCAGCGCGGCCTCGGACACCTCGCGCGAAGCCCAACAACCGTCGAGCGCGACGCCGAGCGCCCGGACGCCATAGCCCGCCTCCGCGAGGGCTCCGGCCACGGTCCTGGCTGATCGGATCGAGACCTGATGCTCGGTACTGCGACCGCCGAAGACAACGCCGACCGTCAGTGCCGTCACCTAGTGCTCCCCCAGGTCGACGAGCTTGACGTCGAAGACCTCGTCGAAGCCCCGAACGCCATCGAGGACCGCAGCCGAGGGCTCCTGGTCGAGGCGAACGACCGCCACGGCATCCCGCCCCCCTGGCTCGCGAGCCAGATGAATCTCCGCGATGTTGACCGCGGCTTCGCCCAGGAGCGTCCCCAGTCGCCCGACGACTCCCGGCACGTCGCGATTCTGCAGGACGAGCAAGAGCCCGGTCGGCCTGAACTCCAGTCGATAGTCGCCGAAGCCCACGACTCGCGGATCGTCGTCCCCGAAGAGAGTCCCTTCCAGCCGCACTTCCCCGGATTCACCTTCGACCCTGACACCGATGAGGTGGGAGTAGTCGGTCGGCCGTTGATGGGCAGAGTGCACGACGGCAATGCCGCGGGAGTCGGCCAGCCGGGCCGCGTTGACGAAGTTGACGGCGTCACCGAGGGCCGGGGTCAGCGCGCCCTTGGTCACGGCCACGGACACCGGGGTATGCAGCGCCTCGTCGACACCCCAGAGATCGACCTTGATCCCGGCCAGGCTGCCGCCGAGCAGCGAACTCGCCAGACGTCCCAGTTGCTCCGCGAGCCCGAGGTAGTGGACCCCGGCCTGCCCGGGAGCTCCGAACGGCAGGTTCACCGCGGTGACCGCCAGGGAGCCTTCGAGGGCGCCGAGGACCATCTTCACCGTGTCGGTGGCAACCCGCTCCTGGGCCTCCTGAGTCTGCGCTCCGATATGCGGAGTCACCACGACGGCCGGATGCTGGGCGAGACTCCAGTCGCTCGGCGGCTCCTCGGCGAAGACGTCCAGTGCGGCTCCACCGAGGTGTCCGGAGTCGAGGGCGGCGAGCAGAGCCGCTTCGTCGATCACGCCGCCACGACCGCAGTTGACGACCCGTGCGCCCGGCTTCATGAGAGCGATCCGGTCGGCGTCGATGAGGTTCCGGGTCTGTTCCGTGAGTGGCGTGTGCAGAGTGATGAAGTCACAGATCGGCAGGAGCTCATCGAGGGGCAGCAGGTCGACCCCGAGCCCCTTGGCCAGAGCGGGATCGAGGAAGGGGTCGAAGGCGGCAACCTGCATGTCGAAGGCCCGAGCTCTGCTGGCCACCGCCTGGCCGATCCGGCCGAATCCGACGACGCCCAGGGTCTTGCCCTGAAGCTCGGCCCCGAGGAACTGCTTCCGGTTCCACTCCTCTGACTTCACCGACGCGCTGGCCGCGGCGACGTTGCGGGCCATCGACAGCAGGAGGGCGAAAGTGTGTTCAGTGGCGGAGATCATGTTGGCGGTCGGAGCGTTGACCACTAGGATCCCCAGCTCGGTAGCCGCCTGGATGTCGACGTTGTCCACTCCGATGCCGGCGCGGCCCACGACCTTGAGGCGACCCGCCCCACGCAGCAGTTCGGCAGTGACCTTCGTCCGACTGCGGACGACGAGAGCGTCGAAGTCGGCCAGCAGCTCGGGGAGGCTCTCGCGCTCGTCGTCGGTGAGCTGGTGCACCTCGGCGCCGGCCTCCTCGAACATCAGTCGGCCACTCTCCTCGATCGGATCCGCAAGCAGTATTCGATGCATCGATTGTCCTCGGGGGGTCAGGAGAGCTCGCGGACGAGCTCGTCGATGTCGGCAAACAGAGCGTGCAGGTCGCCTGCCTGCACTTCGCCCATGTGCCCGATGCGGAAGGTCTCCGGCTTCCAACGGCCGTACCCTCCACCGACCGTAATGCCCCGGCCGGCCAGCGCCTTCACGAGGGTCGGCGCGTCGATGCTCTCCGGAGGGCGCAGACAACTCACCGTCGGTGAGCCGTGGTCGGGCGTCGAGGCATAGGTGTAGCCCCGCTCCTGGGCCCAGGTCTCGGTCTGAGCCCGCAGTGCGTCGTGGCGTTGCCACCTGGCTTCGAGCCCCTCGGCCTCGATATTCGCCAGCTGGCGGTCGAGAGCGTAGAGAATCGGAATCGGTGGCGTCGTGATCGTGCCCAGCTTCTCGTGGCTACGCTGATAGCGCAGCAGGTCGGTGTAGAAGCCTCTCGCGCTCTTCGTCTCCGCCTGCCGGCGAGCACGCTCCGAGAGAGTGAAGGCGACCAGTCCGGGAGGCGCGGCCAGTGCCTTCTGCGTCCCGGCGAGAGCGATGTCGAGACCCCAGTCGTCGTTCTCCACCGGCGCCCCGCCGAGGGACGACACGCAGTCGACCAGGATCAGCGCATCGCTCTTCTCGCGGACGACCGCTGCCAACTCGGCCAGCGGGTTGAGGACGCCGGTCGAGGTCTCATTGTGGGTGATGGCGACCGCGTCGTATTGCTTGCCGCGCAGAGCCTCTCTCAGTGCGTCCGGATCGGTAGCCTCGCCCCAGGGGGTCGACAGCTCGTCAGCGTCCAGCCCGTGGGTCTGCGAGATCGTCAGCCAGCGTTCGGCGAAGGCTCCGCCTGTGCAATGAAGAATCGACCCGGAGACGGTCGACACCACCGCGCTCTCCATCACCAGCGTCGCACTGCCCGACGCCAGGAGCACGTCGCCCGCCGTTCGCATCACCCTCTGCAGCGGTGCCTGAACGCTCGAGTAGAGCGCTTTGAAGTCGGGGCCTCGGTGGCCCATCGACGGCGCCGTCATCGCTTCGCGAGCGTCGATCCCCACGTAGCTCGGGCCGGGCAGGAAGAAGCGGATTCGCTCGGTCATAACCGGATTGTCGCACCGGCGGAATGGGGAATCAATCGTAGAGAAGCACGGCCCGGCGCTCTTCGAGAAAACCCGCCTCGTCGGCCTCCCAGGTGTCCATCCAGGACCTGAAATCGGCGCCGCTCTCGAGCGCCGATCGGAGGTCGTCGGAACCCGAGAGAAGATCGATCGCGGGCCGGTCGGTGACGAACTCGTACGGTTCGTGGCGCCAGGCGAATCCATCGCCGCCGAGCCGAAACAGGGTCGCGATGACTTCGACACCGAGTTCGAAGGAGGCCACGGCACGGGGGTCGACGACCTCGATCAGTACGCCCCCACAGGCCACTCCCGCGTGCTTCTGGAATTGCGGGCGAAACCAGGTCGGAGTGAAGACGATGCCGGGATGCTGCTGGTCGCTCAAGGCGTCGGCCAGACGGAGCGGGTCGAGATCGGGAGCACCAACAAGCTGAAAGGGCCGGGTCGTGCCGCGACCCTCGGAGCACTGTGTCGCCTCGACCAGACAGAGCCCCGGGTAGATCATGGTGCCGGCCAGGCTGGGGAGGTTGGGCGAGGGTGCGACCCAGGGCCGGCCGGTGTCGTGCCAGAGGTCCGAACGCTTCCACCCCTCCATCGCCACGACCTGGATCTCCTCCGCCCAGCGACGGCGGCTCGCTTCGAGGCGGATCAACTCGCCCAGAGTCAGACCGTGCCTGACCGGAGTCTCGAACGCTCCGATGAACGAGTCGAATCCGGGGCGCCTCATGTTGCCTTCGACAACCTCGCCGCCCAGCGGGTTGGGCCGGTCGAGCACGCGCACCTCACAGCCGGCCGCCAGCGCGGCCTCGGCCGCCCAGACCGCAGTCGCGGCGTAGGTGTAGTAGCGCGCGCCGACGTCCTGCAGATCGATCAGCAGGAGATCCAGCCCCTCAAAGGCGCCAGGCGACGGCCTGAGCGACGCCTCGTCGTCTCCATAGAGCGAGACGATCGGCACCCCGGTCCACGGATCGGTCTCGTCGCGCGACGCGACCATGTCCTGCTCGACGCCGTAGAAGCCGTGCTCCGGTCCGAAAAGGCGTGTCGGCGCCTCTGCCCGCGAGCGGACCAGCGCCAGATGTGCGGGCTGAAGATCGGCGTCGACCGCCGCGCAGTGCGACAGGAGGCCGTAGCGCCGCCCCGCCAGGCTCGAGGGATCCGCCAGCAGCCGGTCGAGGCCGGTTCTCACGTCCCGTCGTCCCGGCGGAAGTCGCCGCTGCGTCCCCCGCTCTTGGCTTCGAGGCGCAGGTCGGTGACGACCGCCGACTTCTCCACTGCTTTCACCATGTCGTAGAGCGCCAGGGCGGCTGCGGCACAGGCCGTGAGCGCCTCCACCTCGGCTCCGGTTCGCCCTTGGCAGACCACGCGACTCGTGATCTGAACTCCGTCGTCGGCGGGGGACAGATCGACAGCGACCTCATCGAGCGGTAGAGGGTGGGCCAACGGGATCCAGTCCGCCGTCCGTTTGGCGGCCTGAATGCCGGCGATTCGAGCCACCGACCAGGCATCCCCCTTGGGTAGCCGATCGAGTCTCGCCACGGTCTCGGCGCCCATCACGACCCGGCACGACGCCTCGGCCAGTCGGCGGGTGACGGACTTGCCCGACACGTCCACCATGCGGGCTTCGCCCGTAGAGTCGAGGTGCGAGAAACGAGTGTCAGCGGCCATGAGCGGGAGAGCTATGCTAGCCGAATGGCAGCGCCGACGCTCACGATCGTGATCCCCGTCCTCAATGAGGCGGGGTCCCTGGAGATGAGCCTGCGCAACGGGCTGGCCATCGCCGACGAGGTCGTGGTCTCCGATGGCGGGAGCTCCGACGCATCAATGGAGATCGCGGGCCACCTGGGAGCCCGGGTCGTCAAGGGCGCGGCCGGCCGCGGAGCGCAGCTCAACCGAGGTGCCGCGGAAGCGAGCGGCGACGTGCTGCTTTTCCTCCACGCGGACAGCCTCCTTGCCGAGGGCGCTCGCAGCCAGATCGAAGGCGCCGTTGCGGACGGGTACTGCGGCGGAGGCCTGTTGCTGCGATTCGACGTCGCGGGCCCACTCCTGCGCTTCGGAGCCGGTTGGATCAACGCTCGGACACGGCTGACCCGCTTACCCCTGGGGGACCAGGGTCAATTCGCCACGCGCGAGGCCTTCGCCGCACTCGGAGGATTCAGTGAGTGGCCGGTCCTCGAAGACCTCGACCTCATGCGGCGGCTCAAGAGCCATGGCCGGGTCGCCATCCTGGAGGGCCCGATCACGACCTCCTCACGACGATTTCGCTCGGGTGGCATCCTGAAGACCCTGGCCATCAACTGGACGATCTGGCTGCTCTATCTGCTGGGAGTCTCGCCGCTGCGCCTCGGCCGGTGGTACAGGAACATCCGGTAAGCCGCCGGTCCCGCCAGGCCGGTCCAGCACAGTTTCCCGACGCGTCCTCCGCCGGGCAACGAGTTCTTCCTCACACGAGGTCGAGAGCTCGGGACAGCTCCCCTCCGCTGACGACACCGCGGCCTGGGCGCTGAGCCTGTTCGAGCGCGACCGCAGTACCGAAACCGCAGGCGATGACCAGAGCGTCGCCGACGAGGCCCAGGACCGTGCCGGGCGCTGCCGGCGAAGCCCCGTCCGCCGCCCAATCGCCGGGTTCGACGCGGCTGAGCTTCATCAGCTTCACCGCTTCACCAGCGATCGGCGCTGTGAGCCCGGGCCAGGGTGTGAAGGCCCGCAGCCGGTTGACCAGATCGGTGGCAGAGTCCGTCCAGTCCACCCGACCGTCGCGCTTGTCGATCCGACCGGCGTACGTCGCGTCCGCGTCTGTCTGTGGCCTGGGCACGAGATCCCCCTGCTCGAGGCGCTCGATCGTCTCAAGAAGCAAGTCGGCGCCGGTGTCGGCGAGTCTGGGGGTGAGTTCTCCAGTGGTCTCGTCGGAGCCGATCGTGAGGCGGCGCTCGAGCAGCATCGGTCCCGAGTCGAGTCCGGGCCCGACCTGCATGGTCGTCACCCCGGTCTCCGCATCGCCCGCCGCGATCGCCGCCTGGATCGGCGCCGCACCCCGATACTTGGGTAACAGGGACGCGTGGACGTTGACGAATCCGAGAGGCGGAACATCGAGGAGTTGACGGGTCAGGATCGCGCCGTAGGCGACCACGACTCCGAGATCCGGCCGAATCTCCGCGATCGACTCGCGGAAACGGCGTAGGCTCGGGCGCTCGGGTTGGACGACGGGCAGGCCCCGCTCACGGGCGCGCGCCGCGACAGGAGGATCCTGCACCCTACGGCCACGACCGACCGGGCGCGCCGGCTGGCTGACCACCAGGAGGGGCTCCCGGCCCGCCTCACACAAGGCCTCGAGGCTTGGAACCGCAAAGTCTGGAGTGCCGAAGAAGACGATCCGCTCTATCCGCTCGCGCGTCAGACTCCCCCCCTGGCGCGATCGATCTCTTCGAAGTAGTCGGGGCCGACGAGGACCTCCCGCGGCTTGCTCCCCTGCGGCGGCCCGAGCAGCCCGTCCTGCTCCATCATGTCGATCAGCCTCGCGGCCCTCGAGAAGCCGACGCGGAGGCGACGCTGGAGAAAGCTGGCGGACGCCTTGCGTTCCGCGATCACCAGACGGGCCGCCTCCTCGAACATCTCGTCATCGCCCCCGTCCGACTCACCGGCTGCTCTCGTGTCAGCGGGTGCTTCCAGCACGGCCGGGTCGAGCTGCGGCGGGCCCTGCTTCTTCAACCAGCGGACGAGAGCCGCAGTCTCCTGCTCGGTGACGTAGGCGCCATGCAGGCGCATGGGCCGCGAGGTTCCGGGCGGCATGAAGAGCATGTCGCCCTTACCCAGCAGACGCTCCGCGCCCACACCGTCGAGGATGGTGCGCGAATCGTGACGTGTGGCCGTCGCGTAGGCGACGCGACAGGGGAAGTTCGCCTTGATCGTGCCGGTGAGAACGTCGACCGAGGGGCGTTGTGTGGCGATGATCAGGTGAATCCCGACGGCCCGGGCCATCTGGGCGAGCCGGGCGATCGACGCCTCGACATCGGAGGCGGCCACCATCATCAGGTCTGCCAGCTCGTCGATGATCACGACGTAGTAGGGCAGGGGCTGAAGCTCCGAAACGGAGAACTCGCTCTCACTCTCGCCATCGCTGAGCGACAGTCGCTTCTGCACCTCCGGGTCGCCGATCGCCTGGTTGTAGAAGTCGATCGAGCGAACGTGGACCTCGGCCAGCATGCGGTAGCGGCGCTCCATCTCGGAGACCGCCCAACGCAGAGCATTCGAGGCCTTCTTGGGCTCGACGACGACCTCCGTCTTGAGGTGCGGGATGTCCTTGTAGGCGCCGAGTTCGATGCGCTTGGGATCGATGAAGATGAACTGCACGTCCTCGCGCCGCGATTTGTAGATGATCGAGGTGATCATGCTCTGCAGCCCGACGCTCTTGCCGGCGCCGGTGGCCCCGGCGACGAGCAGGTGCGGGGCGGTGGCCAGATCGGTGTAGTAGGGCTCGCCATGGATCGTCGTGCCCAGCGCCATCGTCAATGGCGACGGCGCCTGCTGGAACTTGCGGTCGGCCAGCAGCCAACCCAGCCGGATGACCGAGCGCTCGTTGTTGGGCACTTCGATGCCGAGCGTCGAGCGTCCCGCCAGCCGATCGATGCGCACCGACTCGGCCTTCAACGCGAGAGCGAGATCGTCCTGCAGATTGACAATCTGGCTGACCTTGACGCCCGGAGCCGGCTGGAACTCGTAGACCGTGATCACCGGACCCGGGTTGATCCCCTCGATCGTCCCCTCGACACCGAACTCGTGGCATCTCTCCCGGATCGCCTCCCCTAGGCGCACGAGCTCGTCTTCGTCGACCTTCTGCTCGATCAGGTCCGAGCGCAGCAGGTCGATCGGCGGAAGCGCTCCCTTGGGCGCCTTCTTGGGCTCGGGGAAATCGATCTCCGCCTGAGATTTGACGGAGGTCTTGCCCGAGGCGGCCCGGCGCTTGCGGACGGGTGCGCGAGCCGGTTCGGTCTGCGGGCCCGGTGCCTCTTCGGCCGGAGCTGTCACCTTCCGGACCCCGAACTTGCCGCCGCCGTGCTTTTCCTGGACCCGCAAAGGCAAGTCGATCTCGACCTCCTCGACGTCGCTCGGCCCGCCTCGTTCGACGGCCCTCTGGCGATGCTTGGCGACCACCCGCTCTCGTCGCTGCTCTTTCTCCTGACGCTCGCGCTTCCTGGCTCGGCGCAGGGTGAGGCCGCCCCAGGCCGCAGCCAGACGGTAGCGCCAGGCCTGGAGTAGCTCCCCGAGCGTCGACTGGACGAGGAGTGCGGCGCCCACGACGACCGCGGCGAGGAGAAGAAACAGGGCTCCGGTGAACCCGGTGAGTCGCTCCGCACCGCCGGCGAGCATGTCGCCGAGGACTCCACCGGCCCGAATCGTTTCACCCCGCCAGTCGATCTCCTTCAGTACCAGGGCCAGCAGTGCCGGCAGGCTGACGACGAGCACCACGGCTCCCAGGCCGCGACCGACGACGTTCTCCCGGTGCCCCCACGGCGCCTGGCGCCAGGCGGCCCAGAACAGAAGTGTCGGCACCAGAAAGGCGGTCAACCCGAAGAACCCCAGGCCCACCGCCGCCACCTGGGCACCCAGCGGTCCGATCAGGTTGCGAACCGGTACCTCCTCGGTGGTCTGGTGCAGAACGCTCGGATCTTCCGGCCGGTAGGAGACCAGGCTCAGGAGCGTCAGCACCGCAAGCAACAGGAGCGACACGGCGAGGAGTTCCCGCGCCTTGTCGGGCGCCAGCCTGGGACGTGGCTCAGCCGGTTTCTTGATCGAGTTCGTCAGCTCTAAATCCCCTCTAATACAGGGTTTTCTCAGTCTGAGACTCTACACCGACCGCAGCCGATCCGAAAGGCTGACGAACACTTCCAGCGGCAACTGCTCGGCACGGGCGTCGGCTTCGACACCGACAGTAGCGATCGCATCCGCGACCTCGTCGCGGGGCCATCGGGCGCTCAGCGCGTTGCGCAGAGTCTTGCGGCGCTGCCCGAAGGCCGCGTGAACCAACCGGCGTAGCTCGATCCAGCACTCTCCCGTGAGCCGATCCGCACGAGGAGTCAGTCCGACGAAGGCGCTCTCCACCTTCGGTGGTGGTACGAAACTGCCGGCCCGGACGCGCCCCAGAAGGCGGGCCTCGGCCCGCGCGCGGGTCAGCACACTCAAGGCCCCATAGGCCTTCGAGCCCGGTTCGGCGACGATCCTCTCGGCGACCTCGAGCTGCACCAGCACGCCGAGTCGCCGCAAGCGACCGCCGGCCTCGAGCATCGCATCGAGCAGGTGAGTGGCCACGTTGTACGGCAGGTTGCCCGCGATCTTGATGCCGTCGGGCAGCAGCTCCCACGGCACCTCGAGTGCGTCTCCGACAACGATCTTCAGGTCCGGGGAGTTCAACCGCCTGGCCACAGTGAACGCCCAGGCCAGATCCAGCTCCCAGGCCGTCACCCGAGCATCGGCTGCCAGCAGCGCCTCGGTCAGGACACCGCCACCCGGACCGACTTCGACAACGCGGTCGCCCGCCGGACTCAGGAAGTCGATCAGCGGACGGCACAGCCCGGGATGGCGCAGGTGATGCTGGCCGAGGCCCTTCTTCAGTCGAGGTCGTTCCACGGAAGGCAGGATACTCAATCGTTCACGGGCCAGGGTGCAACGCCACCACGGCTACGCCAAATTGGCACCGTTCAGGCCGACATCGAGGCTCGAATTCTCCCGAAGAGCCCGCCAGCACGGCCTCCGGAGCTGGCACTTCGATTGCAGCCGTTTTCGCTCATTCGTGTGTGCGCCCCTAGGCGCCCTGGAGGGATTCAAGTTATGGAACCAGATATCGGACAACTGACGGCGCGTGTCGAGCACGACACGCTGATACTGCGCGAGGTCGAGGGCGAGATCCGGAAGGTCATCGTCGGCCAGGACTACCTGATCGAGAGGCTTCTGGTCGGCCTGCTCGTCAAAGGACATCTCCTCATCGAGGGCGTCCCGGGGCTGGCCAAGACACTGGCGGTCAAGACTCTCGCGCAGACTCTGCACGTGGACTTCCAGCGCATCCAGTTCACGCCCGATCTGCTGCCGGCGGATCTGCTGGGAACCCTGATCTACGATCAGAAGGAGAGCGAGTTCGTGCCGCGCAAGGGGCCGCTGTTCACCAACCTGCTGTTGGCGGACGAGATCAACCGGGCGCCGGCCAAGGTCCAGTCGGCACTGCTCGAGTCGATGGAAGAGCGTCAGATCACTCTCGGCGATACGACCTATCAGCTCGAGGACCCGTTCATGGTTCTGGCCACCCAGAACCCACTCGAGCAGGAGGGGACCTACCCTCTGGCCGAGGCTCAGGTCGATCGCTTTACGCTCAAGCTCAAGCTCGACTATCCGACCCGCTCGGAGGAGGAGGCGATCCTCGACCGGATGATGGTCGAGCGCAACTTCGAGGTCCGGACGGTGATCGACGCCCTCAAGCTGGCCGAGCTTCGACAATTGGCCGATTCGATCTACCTCGACCAGAAGATGCGCGGCTACATTCTCGATCTGGTCGCCGCGACGCGCGACCCCAGGGCCGCCGGATGTGGCGATCTCGAGGATCTGATCTCGTTCGGCGCCTCTCCCCGTGCGACGCTCTTCCTGGCACGCACCGCGAAGGCGGTCGCCCTGCTGCGCGGCCGCGGCTACGTGATCCCGGAAGACGTCAAGGAGATCGCCGCCGATGTCCTGCGCCACCGGGTCGTCGCCTCCTATGAGGCCGAGGCCGAGGAGGTCTCGACCGACGATCTGGTCTCCCGCATCTTGGATCGCATCGAAGTTCCCTGAGCCCATGACCGTCCAAACCGCCGCCCAGGCACCCTTGTCGCAGGAGTTGATGCGCAAGGTGCGCCGCATCGAGATTTCGACTCGCCGGCTCGTCGACGAAGGGGTCGCCGGTGAGTACCACTCGGTGTTCAAGGGCCGCGGCATGGAGTTCTCGGAGGTGCGGCCCTACCAGCCGGGTGACGAGATCCGGACGATCGACTGGAACGTGACGGCGCGGATGGGGACGCCATTCGTCAAGCAGTTCGTCGAGTCCCGCGATCTCACGGTCTTCGTCGTGGTCGATGTCTCGGGCAGCCAGAACTTCGGGTCCCGCACGATTCTGAAGCGGGAGCAGGCGGCCGAGATCGCATCCCTCTTGAGCTTCGCCGCGCTGCGCAACCAGGACCGGGTCGGGGCAGCCCTGGTCAGCGACCAGCTCGAGCTGTTTCTTCCCCCGCGGCGCAGCCGCACCCACGTCCTGCGCGTCGTGCGCGAGATTCTCTCGCGGCAGGGGCACGGGCGCACCGACCTCGACGCCGCGTTGCCGGCCGTCCTGCGCAACCTCAAGCAGCGCTCCGTCCTCTTTCTCATCTCCGACTTTCTCGAGACGCCCTACAGCGAGGCGCTCAAGACCGCCTGCGCCCGGCATGACGTCGTGACCATCCAGGTCTCGGACCCTCGCGACCGTGAGCTGCCCGCTGTCGGGCCGATCCCCGTGCGCGATGCGGAGACCGGCAGGCTCGCGATCTTCTCCGGCCGCAAGTGGGCCAGGGAGCATGCAAAACGCCGGGAGGCGCAGCACGACGAGTTGCTGGGCTGGACTCGCAAGCTCGGCGTCGACCATCTCGACCTGCGCACGGATCGGCCCTACCTGGGCCCTCTCGTTTCCTTCTTCGACCGACGGCGGCGGAGGCTTCAGCGATGAGGCACCGGGCCACCGCTGTGCTCCTCGTCACTCTCCTCGGGGCCGCGGTCTCGCTCGACGCCCAGCCGCTCGCTCCGGCAGGTGGCGGCATGACCGGCGAGGCGACTCAGGCGACGTTGACGACAGCCCTCGAGCCGGGCGAGGCCAGCATCGGCGACCGGGTCACGGCCACGCTGACGCTGGTGAGTCTCGTCGAACTGACCGCGCCTCCCCGCTTCCCGGTCTGGCAGGAGCATTGGGGCGACGCCGAGATCCTCAGCGCCGCCGAGCCGGTTGATCTGGGGCGCGGTGTCTGGACCCAGCAGCTGACGGTGGCAATCTTCGAAACCGGACTGGCGACGCTGCCGGCGCCCACGATAGAGCTGGCGACGAACGACGGCACGATCACGGTCACCGGCGACCCGACGATCCTCGACATCCTCTCCGTCCTGCCCGAAGGCGAGGAGGAAGTCTCGCCGCAGCCGCCGGCGCCCGTCCGAACCATGCCCGCAGGAACTCGCTTCCTCTGGGTCGTCGCAGTCCTGGTACTCGGCTGTCTCGTCCTCGGCTTCTTCCTCCTGCGAACGGCGCGACGCGTCCAGCAGGCGCTTGCCGCGATGGCCCTGAGCCCGATCGACGCTCTCGGCGAGGCCATCGCCAAGCTGAGGCGGGAGCGAGATGCGGAGCGTCTGTTCACCGGGCTCAGCCTCGAATTGCGGCGCTACCTCGGGCGGGCCGTCGGTTTCCCTGCCGTCGAGGGCACGACGACCGAGATTCGCCGCCGGCTGCGGGATCGCGATGTGCCCGCGGATCTCGTGCGGGGCACCCTCGAGCTGCTCAGCGAGGCCGACCAGATCAAGTTCGCTCGCGGTGCGGTCGATCCGGCCCGCGCGACCCGACGTCTCGAGGACGCTGGAACTCTGGCTCAGGAGGTCGAAGTCTGGCTCCGCCCCGCGATCGAAGAGACCGAAGCCGAGGCGACGACATGAGCCTCCTGTCCCGATTCCAGGACCCGATCTGGCTCACGCTCCTGGCGCTCGTCCCGCTCCTCGTCTGGATGCGCTGGCGGCGGGGCACGGCGGCCCTCAATGTCAGCCGCCTGCCTCCTCAGGCGGGCGGGGCCTGGCGCCTGCACCTGCCCTTCGCCATCCGATGCATCGCACTGAGTCTCCTGGTCCTCGCACTGGCGCGCCCTCAGAAGGGCTACAGCTGGGAAGAGAACCTGACCGAGGGGATCGACATCCAGATCGCATTGGACATCTCCGGCAGTATGGGCGCGGAGGACTTTCAGCCCAAGAACCGACTCGAGGTCGCCAAGCGGGTCGTCCATGACTTCGTGGACCAGCGGCCGGCCGACCGCATTGGCCTGACCGTCTTCTCCGGCGCGGCGATGACTCGCTCGCCGTTGACCACGGATCAGCAGATGCTTCACTTCCTCGTCGATTCGGTCGAACTCAACAGCCTGCCGGACGGCACCGCCATCGGGCTGGCTCTGGCCAACGCGACGGCGCGGCTGAAGGACAGCACCGCCGAGACCAAGGTGATCGTCCTGGTGACGGACGGAGTGAACAACGCCGGCGCCATCGATCCGGCCTCCGCGTCGGCGATCGCCCAGGGCCTCGGCGTCAAGGTCTACACCGTCGGTGTCGGCACCGCCGGTCGGGTTCCGGTGCCGCTGCCGATGCAGGATCCGCGGACCGGGCGCCGAACGATCCAGAGGGTTCTCATGAATGTCGAGGTCGACGAGGCGCTGCTCGAGCAGATCGCCGAGCGCACTGGAGGCCAGTTCTTCAAGGCGACCGACGAAGCGACACTGCGCAACATCTTCGGCGAAATCGACCAGCTGGAGAAGACTCCGATCGCCACCAAGAGCTATGTGCGCTACGAGGAGGTGTTCCAACCCCTCGTCTGGATCGCCCTGGCTCTCCTCCTGCTGCCTCTGGCCATCAGTACTCTCAACCTGACGGTGGAACCATGACTTTCGGTCGCAGCGAGCTCCTGTGGGTTCTCCTGGCGGCGCCCCTGGCGACGATGGTCGCCTCCTGGCTATGGCGGCGGCGCTTCGCGGCCCTGTCGGCCTGGGCGGCGCAGAGCCTGTGGACACGCCTCTCTCTGGTCAGCGGTCGTCGACAACTGATCGTCTCGATCTCGGCGCTCGGTCTCGCGGTCTTCGCCGCCGCGACCGCTCTTTCCGAACCGCGCTGGGGCACGGTCGAAGAGACCGTCGAACGCGAGGGCGTGGACATCGTCTTCGTTCTCGACTCGTCGCTCTCGATGGCCGCCGACGATGTCAAGCCCAATCGGATGACCGTGGCCCAGAGTCTTGTCAGGGAAATGGCGCACAGCCTGCCGGGGCACCGAGTCGGACTGATCCAGGCCGAAGGTGAAGGCCTCGTCCTGGCGCCGCTGACCGTCGACAGCGCCGTGATCGATCTGCTGCTCGATACCGTCCTGCCTGCCAGCCTGCCAACCCCGGGGACTCTGATCAGGCCCGCTCTCGAACGGGCCGTCGCACTGTTCCCGCAGGACAGCCAGAAGCACCGCGCCATCATTCTGCTGTCGGATGGCGAGGACCACAGCGGCAAGGAAGACGAAGTCTTCACCCTTCTCGCCGAGGCCAATGCCGTCGTCTATTCGATTGGGGTCGGCTCCCCTCAGGGCTCGCCGATTCGCCTCCCGGGCTCCGACGCCTACAAGGAAGATGAAGAGGGTCGCGTGGTGGTGACCAAGCTCAACGAGAGCTTTCTCGAGCGCCTGGCCGACGAGACCGGAGGCCTGTACACGCGCGCCTCGGGCCTGGGCGTCGAACTCGGACCGGTCCTCGAGGCCATCGACTCGATGGAGCGCCGGTCGATCGACGGCCAGGTCCTGAGCACCATGGCGCAGCGGTTTCAGTGGCCCCTGGCCTTCGGGGTGCTGGCTCTCATCTGCCACCTGGGCGTGGCGCCGTTGAGAAGCTCCAAGGGGCTGGGCTCATGAAGGCACTCCTGGCTGCGAGCCTGCTGTTCGCCGGATCGACTTCGTGGCTGCAATTGCCGGCCTCGGTGGAGAGCTGGCTCTTCAACCCCAGAGAACGGACCGAGGCGGGCCTCGAGGCGATCGAGGCGGGCGATGTCGAAGGCGCCGTGTCCGCTCTCGACACGGCAGCCAGGTTGGCACCCGACGATCCGGTCGCCCGCTTCAACGCAGGCACGGCGCGCCTCCTGGCCGAGCGCGACGACGCCGCCGAAGAGCTCCAGGAAGCCGCGACCCTCGCCTCGCCCGAACTTCTCCCCAGGGCGCTCTACAACCTCGGCAACGCGCAACTCAGCGGCGGCGATCCGGCTTCGGCCGTCGAGTCATTCAAGAACTCGCTGCGCCTCGCGCCGGATCAACTGGACACCAAGCACAACCTCGAACTGGCCCTCGAGGCTCTCCAGGAGGAGAACTCAGGCCAGGGCGAGGACCAGGAGACTCCCGACGGGGAGGAGCAGGGCGACGAGGAGCAGTCGGACGATCAGGGGTCGGAGGATCCGTCCCAGGATCCCGAGCAACAGCCTGACGGCCAGGAGGAGAGCGAGCAGCAGAACGAGGACGGCCAGCCCCAGCCGCAAGACGAGCAGGAGCGCCCACTACCGAACTTCGAGGATCAGCCCGACATGACCGCCGAGCAGGCGGCGGCGATTCTCGAGGCTGTCGAGAACCTGGAGCGCGAGCAGAGGCAGGCGAAGGCCGCCGAGCGGTTGAAGAACCGGAAGAAGGGAGAGCGAGACTGGTGAGGTCCGGTCGAGGCCTGGCACCCCTGGTCGTCAGCATCCTCGGGCTGCTGACGGCGCTTGGCGTCAGCGCCCAGAGCGAGCTCGACGTGTCGGCCAGGTTGCAGCCCTCACTCATCGGGCTCGAGGAGCTGGCCCACCTCTCGATCGAAGTCAAAGGTGAAGGCTTCGGCGGCCGGGGCTTCGACCCCAAGTTCGAGCTGGAGAACCTCGACATCGCCGGAGGGCCGAGTACTTCAACCAGCTTCCGGCTCGACAACGGCGTCGCGTCGCGCAGCTTGACCCTGACATGGTTGCTGAAGCCCCGGGCGACCGGAGTCGCCCGGGTCCATTCCTTCCAGGTGCAGATCGGGGAGACGCTCTTCAGCCCACCCGACCTCGAGATCGAAGTCCAGCAGGACGCGGTCGGCAGACAGGAGGCGCGTAGCGGGAGGTCGCGCGACCCTTTCGAGAGTTTCTTTCCACGCCTCGACACCAGACAGCGCCGCCGACCGGAGCAGCCCAAGGTCTTCCTGCGGGCCGAAGTCGAGCCCAGGCAGCCCTACGTCGGCCAGCAGGCGCTCTACACCCTCTTCCTCTTCACCCAGGTTGACGTCGAGTCGATCAATCCAGAGAAGCTTCCCGACTTCCAGGGTTTCTGGGTTCGGGAACTGGATCAGCCGGCCAACGCGAACCTGGAGATGGTCGATATCGACGGCGAGCGCTTCGGGAAAGTGGCCGTCCTGCGGCGAGCGATCTTCCCCCTCCGCGCCGGTCCGCTCGAACTTGGCCCGGCCAAGGTGCAGCTGACCCTGCGGATCCCCGATCAGACCTTCGGGCAGATGTTCTCGACCACCGAGCAGGTTCGGCGGGACAGCAACGGCCTGGCGCTCGACGTTCGTGACTTGCCAGTCCCAGCCCCCGAGGGTTACGCGGGTGCAGTCGGTGACCTCAAGGTCGCCGCCGAACTCGATCCAGCGGAGGTGGCGATCGGGGACGCCGCCACCTACTCGGTGACCCTGTCGGGGATCGGACACATCCAGGGCCTGCCGGCGCCGACCCTGCCCGAGATTCCCGGCCTGCGTTCCTTCCCGCCTCAGCAGGAGAGCGACGAGCGGGTCATCGGCGACCGGGTTCACGGGCGCAGAACCTGGAGCTTCGTCCTCGTTCCGGAGACTCCGGGAGACTTCGACCTGCCCCCGGTAGAGATCTCCTTCTTCGACCCCGCACGGGGAGAGTTCGCCACCGCCCGAGCCGCTGAGGCTCGATTCAGGGCCATTGCAGCAGCTGCTCCGATACCCGTGCCGGCACTGGAAGCGGCATTCTCCGAGACTGTCGACGACATGGCGGAGGCCGCTCGACCCTCCAGTCAGCCGGTCGATTGGCCTCGCGTGCTGCCCTGGGTTCTCGTCGTGCTTCTCGGCGCCACACTGACCACCGTCCTCCTGCGCCGCGGTCACGGTCACTCCTCGCACCCGCTCCCGGACTTCCACTCCGCGCTGCGCAAGGCCGGCCACAAGTCCAAGCCCAGAGAGGCCGCCGCCTTGATCGAGGACGCCTGGCGAGCCTTTCTCGAGGCCCGCTGGAACATCCCTCCGAGCACGCCGAGTACTCAGTGGAGCAGACGCCTGGGAGAGGTCGGAGCGCCCATGGAAGCAGCGGACAGACTGGTCGAGTTGGCCGACGATCTCCACTACCTCAGGTACGCCCCGCAGCTCTCCGACACCGCCGCGCTGAAGAAAGAGTTGATAGTTCGCTCGACAAAGCTGGGCCGGACTCTAAAATAGCCCGGAAATGCCGGAATTCAGATGTCTCGAGCCGGAGCAGCTCGAAACGTTCGTTCACCGCAGGCCGCTGAACCTCAGCGACCCGGGGACACTGAACCTCGCCGACAACCTCGTCGAGGTGCTGAGAAAGGCCAATGAGTTCGTCCCATCGGACGGCGGCTCGATCCTGCTCGATCAGCCGGGCAAGCCAGGCGAGCCGACGACGACGGCGTTGACCTTCATCGCCGCCTTCGGCAGTGAGGCCGAGAGGCTGCTGGGGACTCGCATCGACGCGCCGGAAGCGGTCGCCTCGCGGGTCTACCGCAACGGTAAGTCGGAGTGGATGGAGGTCACACCCAAAGAGACCCTCTCCTCTCTGATGGACATCAAGTCGCTGGTGGCCATCCCGATCCGAATCGGTGAAGAGGTCTGCGGCGTCCTGGAACTCGTCGACCGGAGGAACAAGGAGTCGTTCTCCCAGGAGGACGTCAACCTCCTGGAGATCTTCGCCGACTACATCTCGATCGCCATCCGCAACGTTCTCGAGGGTCGACTGGCTCAGGTCATCGCGCAGCGCGACAACCTGACCGGGCTGCTGAACGACCGGTCGCTCCACCTTGTGGTCTCGCGGGTGGTAGACGAATGCCGGGAGGAGGGTGCCGACCTGTCGCTCCTCTTCCTCGATCTCGACTACTTCAAGCACGTCAACGACTCCCATGGGCATCTCGTCGGCAGCCAGGTGCTGCAGGAGGTCGGCAAGCTGTTGGGTGAGCATGCCGAGGCCGCCGACGTCGTGGCGGCGCGCTATGGCGGCGACGAGTTCGTGCTCGCGGCTCCCGGCAAGAGCCTGGAGATCGCTATCGATATCGCCGAGCAGATCCGCGAGGCGATCTCGAGCGCCGTCTTCTGCTCGCAGGCCTCGGACATCCAGACCGAAGTCGTCGAACTCAGCGGCATCACCTGCTCTATCGGTATCGCTTCTCTGCACCGCCACACCACGCCCGATCTCTCGTCCGAGCGCTGCAAGAGCTCGCTGCTGCGCCTTGCCGACGCAGCGATGTACGTGGCCAAGGAAACCGGGAGGAACCGGACCGCGATCGCCGGTGAACTGGTCCGGCGGCGCCATTTCGACACCGGGGAAATCATCCTCTCCGAGTAGTCGAGTCGCTACCGCCCGGGCCACGTTGACCGGCCATTTGCGCCGGTGCTACCCTGAATCTCACCGAGCTTCGGTGAGGCGTTTCCGGGTCCTTCAGGGAGATCCATACCCGTCGATTCGGCGTCTCGAGCGAGTCGAGATCCGTCCCTGCCCTGCCTGTCCAACCACTCCAGAGGTGCGCTCATGACTACTACGGTGTCCCATTCTGCCTCGATCGCTCCGGGCGATGTCCACGAGGCTCTCGGCAATCACATTCTCGCCGACGGCCTGCCCTTCATCCTGGATCTCCAAAAGAGCCATGGTGCCTATCTCTACGACAGCGTCCGGCAACGCAAGCTCCTGGATCTGTTCGGCTGCTTCTCCACCTGCACCCTCGGCTACAACCACCCGGGGCTGGACAACCCCGAGTTCCATCAGCGCATTCTGCCCGCGGCGATCAACAAGCCATCGAACTCCGATCTCTACTCCACCGAGATGGCCGAGTTCGTCGAAGCCCTCGCCCGCACCGTCCCCGAACCCCTCAGCCACAAGATGTTCTTCATCGAGGGCGGCGCCCTGGCGGTGGAGAATGCGCTGAAAACGGCGATGGACTGGAAGGTCCGTAAGAACCTCGCCGCCGGCCGGCCAGCCGGCGCAGGCCGAATCATCCACTTCCGGGAGGCGTTCCACGGCCGCACCGGCTACACGATGTCGCTGACCAATACCGACCCGGCCAAGACGCAGTACTTCGCCCAGTTCGACTGGCCCCGCATCACCAACCCCAAGCTGCGCTTTCCGCTGACCGACGAGGTCCTGGCCGAGGTGGCGGCCGCGGAGCAGCAGGCCGTCACCGAGATCGAGCAGGCCCTCGTCGACTACCCCGGCGATATCGCCGGCCTGATCATCGAGCCGATTCAAGGCGAGGGTGGCGATAACCACTTCCGACCCGAGTTCCTTCGTGCCCTGCGAGCGCTCGCCGACGAGAACGAGTTCCTTCTGATCTTCGACGAAGTCCAGACGGGCTTTGCCACCACCGGCAAGTGGTGGTGCTTCGAGCACTTCGACGTCCTGCCTGACGTCTTCGCCTTCGGCAAGAAGACTCAGGTCTGCGGCATCTGCGCCGGCCCCCGTCTCGACGAGGTCGAGTCGGTCTTCCACGTCTCGAGCCGGATCAACTCGACCTGGGGCGGCAACCTCGTCGACATGGTCCGGTGTCAACGCTTCGTAGAGATCATCGAAGAGGACGGACTCGTCGAGCACGCCTCCCGTGTCGGGGGCGAGCTATTGGCCGGCCTCCAGCAACTCGAAGCCCGCTTCCCGGGCAGGGTGAGCAATGCCCGCGGCCTGGGGCTCTTCGTCGCTCTCGACCTCCCGGACGGGGAAGTCCGGAAACAGACGATCCGCACCATGGTCGATTCCGGAGTCCTCGGCTTGCCCTCCGGGCCGCGGTCTATTCGCTTCCGGCCGCCGCTCACTCTGACCTCGGACGAAGCGGCCGAGGGCCTCGTTCGCCTCGAATCCGCCCTCAGTGAGAGCCTCGGCCAGGGTTGACGGCCGTATCCGTCGAGTCGCCAGCAAGGTCGCCGAATCCCTAAACTGCGGAAATGTCAGGACTTACACTGACCGGCTTTTCCATGCAGTCTCGTCTATTCATCGTAAGTAACTGAAAACAAATCACTTGCGCAATCTGCACAAATCCCTGTGCAATTGGCAGCAACTCCCCTAAACAACACAACTTCTCCGACCGATAGCGGACTTTTCGACAGGGATTTCCACAGCCCCTGTGGATCCGGAAATCGGCGATTCAGCACCGGAACAGGAGCCCGAGCATGACCGACCAGACCCCGACAACTGTCAGTGAAATCCTCGCATCTCTAAGCATCGAGGCAGACAATCCGGGCGCTTTCGATGGCGCGTGGATCCAGACCTCCGGCCCGAGTATCGTCTCGGTCAACCCGGCGACCGGCGAGGAGCTCGGCAGGGTGAGGTCGGCTCAGGCCGAGGACTACGAGCGCTGCGCGACCACGGCGCAGGCTGCATTCCAGGAGTGGCGGACCTGGACCGCTCCGGCTCGCGGTGAGATCGTTCGCCAGCTCGGCGACGAGCTACGCCGTCACAAGGACGCTCTGGGCCGCCTGGTGTCACTCGAGATGGGCAAGGTCCTGAGCGAGGGCCTCGGCGAGGTTCAGGAGATGATCGACATGTGCGATCTGGCCGTCGGCATGTCACGCCAGCTCTTCGGCCTGTCGATGCACTCCGAGCGTCCGGAGCATCGCATGTACGAACAGTGGCACCCACTCGGCCCCGTCGGCATCATCACTGCCTTCAACTTCCCGGTCGCAGTCTGGGCCTGGAATGCCGCGGTCGCAGCGATCTGCGGCGACTCGATGATCTGGAAGCCGTCCGAGAAGACGCCTCTCTGCGCCCTCGCGGTGACGAAGATCGCACAACGCGTTCTCGAGGCCAACGACGCGCCGCCGATCTTCGGCCTGGCGATCGGCGATCGCAACCAGGTGGGCAAGCCGATGGCGGCCGACCCGCGGATGCGCCTGATCTCCGCCACCGGCTCGGTCCGCATGGGTAAGGCCGTCGGCCAGGTCGTCTCAGAGCGACTGGGCTACAGCCTGCTAGAACTCGGAGGCAACAACGGCATCATCGTGATGGACGACGCTGATCTCGACCTCGCACTGCGCGCCGTCCTTTTCGCTGCTGTCGGAACCGCGGGCCAGCGCTGCACGACGACGCGACGGCTCTTCCTCCAGAAGGGCATCGCCGCCGAGATGAAGGCACGCCTGGTCGATGCTTACAAGTCCGTCACGATCGGTGATCCCCTCGACGAGGCCATCCTCATGGGACCGCTCGTCGATGGCGGAGCCGTCGACGACATGATGGAGGCTCTCGAGCGAGCCCGTCAGGAAGGCGGCCAGGTGCTCTGCGGCGGCAACCGCATCGACCGCCCGGGCTTCTTCGTCGAACCGACCCTGGTCGAGGCGACCGCGCATATGCCGATCACTTGCGACGAGACCTTCGCGCCGCTGCTCTATCTCTTCGAGTTCGACACCCTCGAGGAGGCCATCGAGATCCACAACAGCGTCCCGCAGGGCCTCTCGTCGGCGATCTTCACTCTCAACATGCGCAACGCTGAACGCTTTCTCACCGCTGCCGGTAGCGACTGCGGCATCGCCAATGTCAACATCGGCACATCAGGCGCGGAGATCGGAGGCGCATTCGGAGGAGAGAAGGAGACCGGTGGAGGTCGCGAGGCGGGCTCAGACTCCTGGAAGGCGTATATGCGTCGCCAGACCTGCACGATCAACTACGGTACGGAGCTGCCCCTCGCACAGGGCGTCTCGTTCGACGTCTGACGGTTGGCCTACGTCCTGCCCGGTTGAGCGAGGGCGCTCACGACTCGCAGGACGCGGGGGTGCATCTCGACCTCGACGGGCTCTGCTCCGAGCTCGACGAGACGCTCGCCGTCGCCGTAGGCCCATATCCCGGGCTCCGAAGCGATGCTCAACTCCGTCACCGTCGAGTGGTGGACCGCAGGATGCCCGAGGTGCGCCCCTCGGAAGACCTTGCCGAGCAGGCCGAGGATGGCCCTTCGTGGCACGGCATCGAGCTGCACCAGTTCGAACTTGCCGTCGTCGATCTGCGCCATCGGGGCCACCTTCATTCCGCCGCCGGCACGATAGCCGTTGGCGACCAGAACGAGAGTCATCGCTCGCCGGCTTCGCCCGTGCTCCGACTCCAGGGTTACCGTCGACGGCTCGAAACGCATCATCGCCCTGAGAGCTGCCCGAATGTAGCCGGCTGTCCCTCGGGGCCAGCGGATCTCCTCGTCGTAGATCTTCGAAATCGCCCCGTCCAGACCCACGCCGCAATAGAGCGCGAAGTAGTGACCGGCGATACGGCCCAGGTCCATCTCGGTGACGGGCGCCGTGAGGGCCACCTCTGCTGCCGGCCCCGGCTTCTTCGGCATGCCGAGCACTGCCGCCAGGTCGTTGCCGCTGCCCAGGGGCAGCACGGCCAGAGCGCACTCGCTGCCGGCGAGCGCCTGAATCGCCTGGTGCATCGAACCATCGCCGCCCGCGATCACGAGACGCTCGACCCCCTCCTCAACTGCGCGCCGTGATTCGGCCTCGAGATGAGCCCGGTCCCGGGTCTCGACGACCTCCGCCCCGCGGGCTTTACTCCGGATGATGCCGATCGCACGGCGCGCTCTGCCGCGACCGGCCGTCGGGTTGATCAGGAAGCGGACACTCATGACCAGGATCCGCTATCCGTCGACGATCTTCCGGGCCATCCTGACCGCCGCCACGTCGGTCGAGATCGCGCCCCGCCGCGACAGGTCGAGTACCCGCAGGGTCGTGTCGTAGATGCCCTCGAGCCGATCCTTGCACCCCTCGCCGGTGATCTCCCCCAACTCCTCGGAGCCGCCGATGATGCCCCCGGCGCTGACGACGTAGTCCGGAGCCCAGGGAATCCCGAGGGCGAGGAGACGGTCGCCGTCGGCCGGAGTGGCCAGCTGGTTGTTGGCCGCCCCGCAGATGGCGCGAGCTCGAACTCGCGGAATCGTCTGCGCATCCAAGACCGCGCCCATGGCGCACGGGGAGAGGATGTCGACCTCCGCTTCGAGAATGCCGTCGGCTTCGACGCTCGAGGCTCCGGTAGCTTGTGCGACCCGTGTCGAGACCTCGTCGTCAATGTCGGCAATCAGAACCCGGGCTCCCGCCTGTGCGAGGTGCACGCACAGCTTGCTGCCGACGCCACCGGCCCCCTGGACGCCGACGCTGACCCCCTCGAGGTCGTCTCGATCGAGCACGGCCCTGGCCATCGCACGGATCCCGTGGAAGAGTCCCTGCGCCGTCGCCACCGAGGTGTCCGCGCCCGGCAGTCCGGCGACGTGGTCGGTCACCTCCCGGATAACTGCCATGTCGTCGGCGTTGGTCCCGACATCCGGTGCGGCGACGTAGCGCCCTCCCATGCTCTCGACGGCCCGGCCGATCGCGAGCAGGATGTCTCGCGTCTTGTCGCGCGCCGGGTCGCCGAGGATCACGGTCTTGCCGCCGCCCCAGGTGAGATCAGCCAGTGCAAACTTGTAGGACATCGCCCGGCTCAGGCGCAGGACATCGGTCAGGGCCGCGGCGTCGTCGGCGTATGGGAAGAAGCGGATGCCCCCGGCTCCAGCCCCCCCGCGGACCCGGTGCAGAGCGTTGATCGCCGAGAGTCCCGAGGCTGCGTCCCGGAAGTACGTCACCTGGCGGTGGTCGTCGTACTCCGGGTGATCGAAGAGCACGCCTACGAGACCACCGGCAGGGGCGAGCTCGCCAGATCGCGATTCTCAGGCGTCAGCGACTTCAGGTAGCGGGCCGCCGCCTCGGCCGTATCCTCGCGGGTCACGAACCGCTCGTAGAGATTGGTCCTCTGCTTCGGCCGGTAGCCGGCGGACTCGATCAGGTGCTCCATCTCGTCCTGGCTCATGCGGTAGGACGTCCCCGCAGCCGACACGACGTTCTCCTCGATCATGATCGAACCCATGTCGTCGGCGCCGAAGGCCAGGGCCAGCTGGCCGATCTTCTTGCCCTGAGTCACCCAGCTGGTCTGGAAGTGCTGGATGTTGTCGATGAAGAGCCGCGACACGGCGAGAGTCTTCAGGTACTCGTGGGCGTAGGTCTCCGGCACGTCCTCCATCTCGGTGTGATCGTGCTGGAAGGTCCACGAGATGAATGCCGTGAAACCACCCGTCTCGTCCTGGAGGTCGCGGACGCGCTGCATGTGCTCGACGCGGGTCGCGATCGGCTCTCCCATGCCGTACATCATCGTCGACGAGGAGCGCATGCCGTTGAGATGGGTCTGGCGCATGATGTCGAGCCACTCGTCGGACGACGTCTTGCCGTAGGCGAGAACCTCCTTGCGGACCTCGTCCTCGAGGATCTCGGCCCCACCGCCGGGGATCGACATGAGTCCGGCCTCCTTGAGGGCGGCGATCGTCTCGAAGAAGCTCAAACGCTCTTTCTTGGCGACGAACTTGACCTCCGGGGGCGAGAAAGCGTGAACATGGATCTCGGGGTAGTTCTCTCGGATGTAGCGCAACAGATCCTGGTAGTAGGAGAGCGGCAGGTCGGGGTGGACGCCTCCCTGCATGAGGATTCCCGTGCCGTTGAGAGCCAGCGTCTCCTCGATCTTGCGGCCGATCTCTTCTTGCGGCACGAGGTAGCCCTCGTCGTCGCCCGGCTCCCGATAGAAGGCGCAGAAGCGGCACTTGTAGACGCAGATGTTGGTGTAGTTGATGTTTCGGTCGATGTTGTACGAGGCGACTTCGGGATCGTTGTGCCGGCAGCGGACCGCGTGCGCGGCCATCCCGAGATCGATCAGGTCGCCGTCGATGAGCAGGGTATGAGCGTCGCCCGCCGAGATTCGACGTCCGGCGATCGAGTCGTCGAGGATCTCCCCGACCGGGCGGCCCGAAGGTGTCACGTCCATCACGACTGGAGTCTAGGGGATCGGCTGGACAGCCTCAAGACGGCCGGATGGGGATCCGTCAAACCCCGGCGGTCGCGATGGTAGCCTTGGTCGGATGCCCCGATTCAACTGCTCGCCCGGCCTCGAGCCAACCCCTCCGGGTGCGTCCTCTCCGGAGTCGATCCGTTGACGGCCGCCCGACTCAGGCTGGGTCCGTTCTTCGCCGGCGCCTTTCTGATTCTCGTCTACATCCAGCTCGCCGGAGTCCAGCCCTTTCGAGCTACCGCAGGCCGCGAGTTCATCTTCATCTCCGGCGACGAGCTCAGGTTCTGGCTCGCGCACTGGTTGATCGCCGCGCCCGGGCTCATGCTCTTGGCGATCGGGGTCTCGGACTCTCTGGGCTCGGTCTTCGGACGCATTCGTAAAGCCGCCGACCGGCTGTCGCCGAAGCACTGGGGCGCGCTGTCGGTCGTCTACTTCGTGCTGCTGGTGCTGGCTGCCGCCCTCGGACGCGTCCTCTTCCTGCTCGACATGCCGATCACCGACGATGAGAACCTCGTCCTCTTCGGCGCCCGAATGATCGCCAACGGAGATCTCGCGGTACCGATCCTGCAGCCCGAGGGAGCGTTCACCGAGGTCTTCACCTATCGCCACGAAGGGCTGGTCAGCGCTGTCGAGTACCCGGGGGGCCTCTTCTTTCGCGCCTTGAGTCTCGTCTCCGGACTCGGCTCTCTTCTCTATGCCTTGGTGGCAGCCGGCACGGGGCTGGCAGTGGCCGCCTCGGCCCGCCGCCTGTTCGGAGCTTCCGGCGCGTTGATCGCCGGCGCGATCTGGCTGGTCTCACCCATGGCCTTCAGCCTCGCGATGACCACTCACTCCCATCTCGTCTCACGCTTCTTTCTAGCCGTCTCCATCTGGCTCTACCTGAGGCTCCTCGATGGCGGCAGGCGACCGCTCTTCGATGGCGCAGTGCTGGCCGTCACCGCGGGGCTCGCCTTCCTCACGCGCTCGGTCGAAGCCGCCTGCATCCTCCTGCCGATGGCGATCCACCTGATCGCGCTCGGACGCAAGGACCCACGCCTTCGACGAGCCGTGGCCGCCGCCACGACCGTCTCCGTCGGCGTCCTCGCTCTCTACGCCCTCTACAACTCCGCCACGACCGGCATCTGGTATCTCCAGGCTCGGTTCGGCCCCGGTCTGCATCAGATGACCCAGAACTTCGACGGATCGCCCTTCGAGCGGCTGGGCTACAACCTGGGCCACAACCTCCTACTGCTGATCGTGATGGCCCTCGGTCCCCTGGGTGCACTCCTGGCGACGCTGGGACTCGAGCGCAAGGCCGTCAGCACCGTCCTGGCCGGTGGCATCGGCCTGCAGATCGGCTGCACACTGCTCTACAACGACACGGGGATTCACACGGTCGGTCCGATTCACTTCTCGGAGAGCCTGCCGGCGCTCGTCCTGCTCGCGACCGCCGGAGTCCTTCGGGTCGCCCGCTGGCTGCGGGACCATGACGCCCCACTGAGAGTTCCGGCGAGTCTGGCCACGGGCTGGCTGGCCGCCCTCGGGGTCATGACCGTCATCCACTCCTTCGGCCTATTGGGACAGGCGAGCAACAACGCGATGTTCTTCCGGGCTATCGAGAACGCCGGAATCGAGAACGCAATCGTCCTCGGCCAGAGGCCCAACGTCTTCTTGCGCAGTCATCCGGTCTTCAAGGAGACGGGGTCCTGGGTGCATTGGTTTCCGCCGCCGGATCCGTATTTTCGCGACAGCGTGCTGTACGCCCGACCGAATGCCGACGTAGAGCAGTTGCGCCAGCGCTTCCCTGACCGGAGTCTCTACCGGCTGCACTACGCAAGAGAGGGCAACCCGATCCTGATCGAGGCGCTGGACTGAGGCGTTGGACTGACGAGAGCGCCTAGGAATCGGCGACGCGATCGGCTAGGCGCCTATAGGCCCGATCGAAGAGAAACCAGCGCCGCCGGTCGCTGATCGAGAGTCTTGTGTTGCTCTCCAGGAAGCGGCAGCGGTTCACCTCCTCGTCCCGGTGATCGGGCGAGCAGCTGTAGTCGGCCGGAAAACTGGAGTGGATGCTCTCGAAAGGATCGACGTACGCGCGGATTGCCCCCTCGTCGAACGAGTCGGAGACTATCGGCTCATAGCCGAGACCGAGCATCTCGGGGCGACAACAGGCCTCGACGAACGCGAGGACATCCCCGGGTAGATTCTCCTCGAACCGACCGAGCGACCGCGTACTCACTCCCGATCGGTCACTGAACGAGGAGTTTCCCTGCCAGATGGAACCATCCTGATGACGGATGCCCTCGGCAAAGGCCTCTGGGTCGATCTCGCCCAGGCCCAGGAACTCCGTGATTCTCGCCAGCCAGGCGGAAGGGTCGCGCGCCAGGTCCTCGTAGCGCAGCCACATGAAGCCGGGATCGTTCTCCATCGCCAGACAGACAGCGACGCTCTTGCGCCAGATCCTGAGGCTGAACAGCACGGGCCGGTCGGCACCGGTCATGTTGTCGCGGCGGCTGAAGTTCAGCGACGAGATCATGTCGCGAGGGTCCCGCACCACGAGGATGGCCCGGCCACCCTGCTTCAGCAGCCAGGGTACATACTCCTCGCAGAGCACCTCCTTGCTTCCGAGGTAGCGACAGCCTCCGCCCCCATGTACCTGATTGGCGAGGCGCAGGAGCGAGCCGTAGAGGTCCCAGAAGTATCCGGGCTTCACCAACGAGCGGACGTCGCGCATCTCGGGCGTCCAGAGACCGAGCGCATTCTCCTCGAACAGCTCAAAGACGGCATCGAGGTCTTCGTCTCCCCACCAGTGTTCGTCGAGGAAGGCATGAAGGTCCGCCGCCGTGTAGTCGTCCTCGAGGAAGAGGTGATCCAGAGGGTAGCGGCGCCGACCGCCAACAGAGCGATCGAAGACACCCTTGCAGTAGAAGTAGAAATCAGGGAAGGGCTGCGAGGCGATACTGACATCGGGGTGGTGATTCAGCAGCTTCTCGAGCAGGGTCGTGCCTGAACGGTAGCAACCGCCGGTGAACAGGCAGACCTGCCCGGGCCGACCGAGAGCGGGGCCTCGCTCCGTGGCCTCGGCCTCGGTCGTCATGCTTCCCCCTGAGTCAGCAGGGCTCACTCGCCCGGTGCCGCATCGTGTCGCGCCGCCGGACCGCCGCCGACCTGCTGCCGGACGAGGTACTGCGGTGTGCCCTGGACCGTCTGCAGAATCCTCAGCAGGTACTCTCCGATAACTCCCAGAGCGAAGAAATTGAACCCGGCGATACCGATCATGAGAAGGACCTGGGTCGTCCACCCGGGCACCGCAATCCCTCCCCAGTAGTAGCGTGAGAGATAGACACAACCCAGAACCGCGCTGAAGACGATGCCGATGAGTCCCATCGAGGCCAGGAGTCGCAGCGGCAGCGTCGAGAAGCTCAGCGTCTTGTCGATCGTCAGCCCCAGGAGCTTGCCGATCGTGTAACCCCCGACCCCACCACCTCGTTCCTCGTGCCGGACCGGCACGTTGATGATCCGGGGTGTGATCGTGCACAGCATCGCTCCCGGTGCCGGCCTCGGAGTACTGACCGCCAGAAGTGAGTCGGCTACCGATCGGCGCAGGATCCGGAAGCTCGTCAACTCGAGCTTCGCGTCGGTCCGCAGAATCAGCCCGGCACTGATCCGGTTCACCATCCAGCTGCCGAATCGCCGCCATAGCGAGTGCCGCTTCTCGACCGGCGAACCGAAGATGACGTCGACATCGGGCCGCTCCGCGAGGCTGTCGATCAGGACGTTGATCTCCTCGGGAGGATTCTGGAGGTCGTCATCCAGAGTGATCAGATACTCGCCACGGGCCTGTGCCAGTCCACACATCGTCGCTGCCGACTGACCGTAGTTGCGCATCAGTTGCACCGCGACAATCCGGCTGTCGTCGGCAGCCAGCTCCCTCGCCTTCGACCAGGACCCGTCGCCGCCGCAGTCGTCGACGAGCACGATCTCGAAGGCGGCGCCGCGCGACTCCATCACCTCGACGATTCGCGCCGTCAACGGGCCGAGAGTCGCCTCGGCGTTGAACACCGGAACGATGATCGAGAACTCTGGAGCCTGGCCAGCCAGCTGGGTCATGTCGTCTATCCGGTGAGCTGCGGCACTCAGTATATCCAGCGTCTCAAGGGGCGGGGCGCCCGTCTGCGTCTCCCGATGCCGGAGCACGTGCCGAGTCGGTGCCGGCGGTGACCGTCCGACTCGCCAGCAGAAGCCCCCCGATCGAGCCGTTGAAGACGAGTGAGGCGAAGGTGCCGAGGGAGATGAGCAGGCTCTCTTCGGTCGAAACGCCGGCTGTCCCCAGGAAGTAGGCGAACGAAGCCTCCCGGAGACCGATTCCGCCGATACTGATCGGCAGCAGGGTCACCAGCCAGACCAGAGGGACCAGGGCCAGGCACGCGATGAACGAGAGTTGGATCCCCAAGGCCTGAGCCACCAGCCAGGAGACCGAGATCGACACCGTCTGCAGGATCAACGACAGAGTGAACACCACGGCTAGAAGCCCTGGCCGGCTCGTCACCGAAGCGAGAGCCGCGTAGCTCCGGGCGAGGCCGGGCCAGCGTTGCGGGATGAAAGCCAGTCGCTGTGGGACGGCCATCAAGACCAGGAGCAGCGCAAGGACCACGGCCGCCAGGGCGAGCACCACGAGCCTCAGCTCCAACGGGACGGGGAACCACATCGCGCCGACTCCGGCCAAGGCCAGCAGAGCCGCCGACCCGGCGAAGCGTTCGACGAGGATGAGCACTCCGCTCTCGCGCTTTGCCAACCCGCTGTCCGCCAGCATGAAGAGCCTGACGAGATCTCCTCCGAGGGCGCTCGGGAGGAGGTTGTTGAAGTACGACGCCACAAGGTACTGGCCGACCAGCGCCCGAATCCCGATGCCGATCGAGCCGGCAATGAGGCACCTGAATCTGACCGCCGAGATCCACACCCTCGCCAGGCTGAGGGCAGCCAACGGCAGCAGGTAGACCCATTGGATCGTCGACGTCAGCCTGACCAACCGCGACCAGTCGACCGTGAGGGCGAACCAGAGGAGGATGCCGAGACTCAGCGCGAACTTGAGGACCAGCCCCCAGCGCGAAGAGCTCAATCGGTGGACTCGGGCCGCGAGATCGCTCAACAGGAAATCTCAGGAGGTCAGGTACTGGCTCACGGCCTCGATCACGCGGTCCTGGTCCTGTCGCTCGAGCTCGAAATAACAGGGTAGCCGCAAGAGTCGGTCGCTGACGTCCTCGGTCACCGGCAATTGCACGGGAATGCTGCTGACTCGCCGCCCCATGTCGGAGGTGTGGAGCGAAACGTAATGGAAGACCGACTGGATGTTGCGTTCGGCGAGGTGCTGGATGAGACCGGGGCGCTGCTCGGCCCTCGGCAGGAGGATGTAGAACATGTGGGCGTTGTGCCCGCACTCCTCCGGACAGATGGGAAGGCGGAGCAGCCCCCCCTCCTCCAACTGGGCAAGGCCGTCGGCGTAGTACGAGAAGATCTCGCGCCGGGTCCGGGTGATGCGCTGGGTCGCCTCCAGCTGCCCGTAGAGAAACGCCGCGGTCAACTCGGAGGCCAGGTACGAGGAGCCCAGGTCGACCCACGTGTACTTGTCGACCTGCCCGCGGAAGAACCGAGACCTGTTGGTCCCCTTCTCGCGAATGATCTCTGCTCGCTCGATGAAACGCTCGTCGTTGATCGCCAGAGCACCGCCTTCTCCGGCGATGAGGTTCTTGGTCTCATGGAAGCTGTAGGCGGCCAGATGCCCCAGACTGCCCAGGCTGCGACCCTTGTAAGTCGCACCGACGCCCTGCGCCGCGTCCTCGACCACCAGCAGGCCGTGCTCTTCGGCGATCGCGTTGATCGTGTCCATCTCCGCTGCGACACCGGCGTAGTGCACGGGAACGATCGCCTTCGTGCGCTCGGTAATCGCTTCCTCGAGCAGGGTCTCGTCGAGGTTGAGCGTGTCTTCCCGGATGTCGACGAAGCGAATCGAGGCGCCTCGCAAAGCGAAGGCGTTGGCCGTCGACACGAAGGTATACGACGGCATGATGACCTCGTCGCCGGCTCCGACGTCGCACAGGAGGGCACTCATCTCCAGCGCCGCAGTGCACGAATGGGTCAGCAGGATCCGCTCGATCGTGAACTGCTCCTCGAACCAGCGACTGCACAGCGCTGTGAACTCGCCATCGCCGGCGAGATTGCCCTTGAGCACGGCCTGGGAGATGTAGAAGAGCTCCTTGCCGGCAACGAAGGGTCGGTTGAAGGGGATCCTCTTGCCGGCCGCCGCTGCTGGGTTCGACTCTGGTGGCGTCACGATGGCACCTTCGATCTCGGGACCTGGAGTGGTGAAGTCCCCGGCAGACTAGCAGAGCCCATCCGACGCCAGCGACTCATCCGCCGGGAGGGTACAACTTGCGCAGGGCAACGAACGCCTCGACGATCCGGAAGCCGAAGTGCCCGACCTCCAGGTTGAGGATCGGAAAGTTGGAAACCGACTGGTGCGTCGAGATCCGGCGGATGCCTCGGTCGTGCATCTCGTTGAGAGCGTAGTAGTTGAGAGCCGTCCCCAGACCCAGCATCTTGTACTCGGGCTTGACCCCGGCGATGAAGAAGAGTGCGGACTTCCCGCCGGAGTAGGCGTAGGTGTGGAATCCCACGATCTCCTCCGTGTTCGGGTTCAGGAGCTTGAAGGCGAACTCATCGTCAGCCTCTATCGACTTGTCGACGAATCGGCGATACCGCTCGCCGCCCACGTCGGCCTGGAGATCCGGGTCGCGCGAGAACCGGTCGTGGGTGAACGTGGTTCGAGCGATCTCCAGCACCTCCTCCCGATCGTCGGCACTCACTTCCGAATAGACGTACGGGAAGGTCGAAACGTCGAAGCGCTCCCTCAACTTGAAAGTCGACCGGAACAGCACTTCGAGCCAGCGAAAGCCTAGAGACTCCAGCCTGTGAACCGTCGCCAGGTCCTCGATCGACACTCGGCAGCCGAGATAGCGCGGCTGCTCACGCTCGATGAAGTCCCGCTCCCAGGCGGCGAAGTCGACAGCCTCGGAGACGTCCCGCAGATCGAACACAGGATGCCCGAGAACCTCGGAATCAATGACGTTGCGTACGGCCTTCATTCGCCCACCTCAGGTGATGGTTCTGCCTCCATCGAGCACGATCTGCTGGCCCGTCATCCACCGCGCCTTGTCCGAAATGGCGAACTCCACCGTATTGACGACGTCGCCGACGGTTCCAGCCCCGAGAGGGACTCGTTCTTCGATCAGTCGCTGATAGGTCGGTCTCTCGATCCACTCGCTGCCCATCTGCGTCGCCACGATCCCCGGCAGGATCGAGTTCACCCGGGTCTCCGGTGCGACTTCGACTGCCAGCGAACGCATGAACGCATCGAGCGCCCCCTTGCTGGCGCAGTACACGTTGCCACCCTTCTCACCGATCAGGCTCGATGTGCTCGAGATGAAGGTGATGGTGCGCGGCCGCCTCGGGTTGAGGCGCTTCTTGAGCAGGAGTCTGGAGAGCTCGATGGCCGACAGACAGTTGACGCTCATCAGGTGCAGGGTCCGCGCCGGGGACATCGATCGAATCGGCAGAATCTCCGCCACACCCGCACTGTGGACAAAGTGCTCGACGCCCCCGTCGAGCTGCGACAGCAAGGCCCGGAGCGCCGTCTCGACGGACTCCCATTCCACCAGGTCGTAGGGCCAGATCCGGTGCCTTTCCGGGCCCTGACAACCCGACCGCGTCTCCTCGAGAGCCTCGACCCTACGCCCGGAGAGGATCAGGGAGTGGTTGGCGGAGAGCCTCTGCGCAATGCCTCGGCCGATGCCGGACGACGCGCCGGTGATCAGCGTGTAGTCGGTCATCCCTCGCTCTTGCTCTGCACGAGTTGCCAGAGATCGGCCACCGTCTGAACCGCAACCAGTTCCTCCGACGCCAGCGAGACGCCGTACTCATCGCTGACCATGCTCACGACCGCGAGAGTGCCGAGCGAGTCCCACTCCTCGACCTCGACGAGGACGGTCCCGGCATCCAACGGGTCTTCCGCCTCGAGGGCTTCGATCAGCTGTTCGATGAAGTCGGCCACCAGGGAGTCTCCTAGAAGTCGAGGATCTCACAGAAGTCGAGGTCGCCCACCGGCAGGGCCATCGTGCTGCTGGTCAGCCCGACTCCGAAACCGGCCAGACACATCGTGTACTGCCGGCTCATTAGCTCTGAGCCCAGATTGTGGCAGATGGTCACAGGAACGCTGGCGCAGCTCGGATTCCCATAGATCTCGACGATATTGTTCGGCATCTTCTCTCGCGGCACACCCATGCGGTCGGCCAGTTTCTCGAGAATGAACCGGTTGGGCTGGTGGAACATGAAGTAGTCCACGTCCTCCTTGTCGAGACCCGACTCCGCCAGCACTTCGTCGACCAGCGGAGGGATGTCGTTCTGGACGAAGTTGAACACTCCGACGCCATCCATGTGGTAGTCGTTCAAGCTACGCACGTTGCCGTCGCCGGCTTCGACCTCGCGAGCCGTCTCCTCGGATGCGGGTTGGCGGAAGCCGCCGGCCGGAATCATGATCGCCTCGTGCCGCGCCCCGTCCATCTTGAGGTTCGCGTGCACCGAGACCTTCTCGCCGGATCGCTCGAGAATCGTGATGGCGGCGGCGTCGCCGATCAACGGATAGGCGTTGCGATCGCGCTTGTTGATCGTGCGGCTGAGGGTATCCGCGGTCAACAGGACCACCTTCCGGATGGCTGGCTGATCGAGCATCATAAAGCCCTGGACCAGGCCCACCACGAAGCCCGCACAGCCTTGATTGATGTCGAGGCAGAGTGTGTCCTGATCGAGACCAAGACGCGCCTGGAGGACATTGCTCGTCGGCGGCATGAAGTAATCCGGCGTCTCGGTGACCATGATCAGACCGTCGATCTCGTCGCGCTCCAGGAGCCCCTTGTCGAAGAGGTACTCGAGCCCGTGGGCGCAGAGATCAGAGGCGCACACGCTCTCGTCCTCGACGACCCGATGACGGTCGAAGCCGATGACCCGCTTGAGCTTCTGCGAGTTCTTCGCCGAGAAGTTGTAGTTGTCGAGCTCGTCGTCGAACCGCGACTCGTTCTCCGGGACCACCACCAGCATCCCGGTGATCCTCTTGTCCTCGAATCTGAATTTCATGCGTCGACTCCGTTCTTGTGCAAGAGAGCACCGATCGCATCCAGATTGGCGAAGTACTCCGGGATGATGTCCGCGCCGTCGATCGATACGCCGAAAGTCTGCTCCAGGTCGTGAACCAGGGTCACCACATCGAACGAATCCAGCAGCCCCTCACCCAGATAGTCCTCGGAGGCTCGGTAGTCCACTTCCGGTCTGATTTCGGCCAGCAGCACGAGGACGGAGGCTGTCTGTTCAGAGTTCATGCCATGTACTCGCGTCGCAGCCGTGGTCGGTCGACCTTGCCGTTCGGGTTGAGCGGGAAGGCCGTGAGGTGGCGGAATGCCCTCGGCAGCATGTAGTTGGGGAGCAGGCCCTTCAGCTCCCGGCGCAGCGCCCCAACTGCTCTCTCCTCGGCTGCCATGTAGAAGAGCGTGATCTCCCGGCTGGACTCGTCATACAGCACACAACAGGCGTCGAGGCCGTCCAGGCTGGCAGCGACGGTCTCGATCTCGCCCAGTTCGATGCGGTAACCCATGTGCTTGATCTGTGAGTCCCGGCGCCCGGCGAACATCAGCTCACCGTGGTCGTTCCAGCTCCCGAGATCGCCGGTTCGATAGATCGTCTCCGGATACTGGCTCCGCGCCGGGTTGCGGACGAAAGCCGCTGAAGTCTTTTCGGGCGCGCCCCAATAGCCCAGAGCCAGCGAACTCCCACGAACACAGATCTCTCCGAGCTCGCCGGGCGTCGTGACTCGCTCACCGAGGTCGGACAAGACAAAAACGTCGCTGTTGGGGCAGGGTCGCCCGATGGGCAGTGGCTCGCCGTCTTCGAACGCCCGGTCGACCTCGAAGAAAGTCGAGGCGATCGCCGACTCGGTGGGGCCATAGGTGTTGTAGAAACGAGCATTCGGCAGGTGCTCGATCCAGTGGTTGAACTGACGGGTCGGCATGACTTCACCTAGTACGGCCACGGTCTCGAAGTGTCCGTGATCGGCGCGGCCCAGCAGATCCAGATTGGCCACGTTGACGACCAGGGAGGGCACCCAGCAGATGAACGTCACCTTCTGCTCGGCAACGTACTCGAGTAGCTTGGCGGGGAAGACGAAGAGGCTGTCCGGGATCAGGACCAGGCGGGCACCGGTGGTGAGACAGAGGTAGATGTCCTGCACCGAGACGTCGAAGTAGAACGGTGCCTGATTGCCGATGATCGACTCGGAGGTGACTCCAAACTCCACTCGCGCCCAGTCGATGTAGTCGATCACCGCTCGATGAGGCAGCACGACGCCCTTGGGTTCGCCGGTCGATCCGGAGGTGAACTTGACGTAGAGAGGGTCCGTGTCGATAAGCGTTTCGAGTCGATCCCTCGAGACCCTCTTCGCGTGCTCGACATCGCCACCCGGACCGGCGATCAGGACCTTCGTATCGCCCAGGTCGGTCCCTTCGAGCCGCCCGGCGAGTTCGGCAGTCGTCACCAGGAACTCCGGCTCGAGGGTTCTCAGGACCTTCTGCAGCCGAGGAGTCGGCGACGCCGTGTCGAGCGGTGAATAGAAGTTCCCCGACAGGAGAATCCCCAGGAAGGCCGCGACCGCATCGAAGCTCTTGGGAATGAACACTGCGATCGGCCCGCCGAATCGCTCACTCGCCGCGACAATCGTGGCGGCGACGTCCCAGGCCGCAGCGTCGAGTTCACCGAAGGTCGCCGATCGCTCGCCGTCGACGATCGCTATGCGATCGCGGTGAGCCGACAGCGTCTCGGGCCAGTTCGCGACGATACCGGCTCGCATCAGCCTGGCTCCGACCCGGCGGCCGCCCTCGGGCCTCCCGGCTGGCTGCAGCTTTCATACCCGCGAAAACTCAATCCAATCCCCTCGTCGATAGCAGCATCGGCCCTGGAGGACACAACTCCGCGCAGCGTAGCAGAGCCCGTCGAACCGCTCCAAGCCGCTCAATCGGCGGGGGCGAGGAAGCGCAAAGGCCACCGATGACGGCTCAGACCGAGCTTCGCCGCGCGCTCATAAAAGGCCGTGAGGCCCTCCAGTGCCTCCTCGTCGAGGCGGTAGCTGAGGTTGTCGGTCAGGTACGACCTGACCGTGGAATCACCGAGGCCGAGCTCCGAGGTCGCCCGGGCGATCACCGCTTCCATCCCTTCCAGCCCGAGTTCGAGGCTAGCTGCCAAAGCGGCGCTGATTCCCAGTCCCGACTCGGCGAAACGCTCTCTCACGGCCCACACGGCAAAGACGAAGGGGTGCCCGGTCAGGCCTCTCCACTCTGCCGCCAGATCCCAGATCCGGTATCGCTTGCGGTCAACGGCAAGCGCAGGGTCTCCGATGATCAGGGCGGCGTCGGCGACCGCGAGCATGCTCTCCACATCCGCAGCCGCCACCGACGTCTGCACCCTGACTCCGCAGCGAGCCTCCAGGAGAATCTCAATCAGCGCCGCAGAGGTGCGGCTGTTGCGGTCCAGGGCAACCGATCGGATCTCCTCGATCGGGCACTTCGACACGAGGATGACGCTGCGGACCTCGTGCGTCGACGCGACACACAGGCCAGGGACGATGGCCAGACCGTCGAGCCGCTGAGCTTCGATGGATGGGATCAGCCCGATATCCAGGCGCCCTGCGCCGAGTTCGGACGCGACTTCGGCTGGGGGCAGATAGATCGGCTCAAATCTCTCGTCGCAGGTGCCGGTAAGAAACCCCCAGGCCAGAGGCCACGCGTTGAGGTAGTCGACGATACCGACGCGGAGCTTGGTGGATGGAGGCATTGCGGCGGATTGTACCGTCGATGGATCGGCCGGGCATGAAGAAAAATGCCCGCTCGGGAGCCCGGGCATTGAATCCGACAGACGGCCGCTGGGAGGCGGTCTTCTACTTGGACATCGCAGCCAGGAAGTCCTGGTTGCTCTTGGTCTTCTTGAGCTTGTCGATCAGCAGTTCCATCGACTCGACGGTCGATAGAGGGTTCAGGACCTTGCGCAGGACCCAGATCCGCTTCAGCTCGTCGGCGGGCATCAGGAGCTCTTCCTTGCGCGTCCCCGACTTGTTGATATCGATGGCCGGGAAAACCCGCTTGTCCATCAGCTTGCGGTCGAGATGGATCTCACAGTTGCCGGTACCCTTGAACTCCTCGAAAATTACGTCGTCCATTCGGCTACCGGTGTCGACCAACGCCGTGGCGATGATCGTCAGCGAACCGCCCTCTTCGATGTTGCGGGCCGCACCGAAGAAACGCTTCGGACGGTGCAGGGCGTTGGCGTCGATACCGCCGGAGAGGACCTTGCCGGAGGGTGGCTGCACGGTGTTGTAGGCCCGCGCCAGCCGGGTGATCGAGTCGAGCAGAATCACGACGTCCTTCTTGTGCTCGACGAGGCGCTTGGCCTTCTCGATCACCATGTCGGCGACCTGCACGTGGCGGGTCGCGGGCTCGTCGAAGGTCGAGGAGACGACCTCGCCCTGGACCGAGCGCTGCATATCCGTCACTTCCTCCGGGCGCTCGTCGATCAACAGAACGATCAGAGCGGCCTCGGGATTGTTCGTGGCGATCGAATGGGCGATCGACTGGAGCAGCATCGTCTTACCGGTTCTGGGTGCGGCCACGATGAGGGCCCTCTGTCCCTTGCCCATCGGAGTCACCAGGTCCATGACCCTTGACGACAGGTCATCGGAATGCTCCATCACCAGGCGCTCCATCGGGTAGAGCGGGGTCAGGTTGTCGAAGAAGATCTTGTTGCGGGCGATTTCCGGGTGCTCGAAGTTGACGGCCTCGACCTTGATCAGGGCGAAGTAGCGTTCGCCGTCCTTGGGCTGCCGAACCTGGCCTGACACGGTATCGCCGGTGCGCAGGTCGAACCGCCGGATCTGCGACGGTGACACATAGATGTCGTCCGGCCCCGGCAGGTAGTTGTACTCCGGAGCCCGGAGGAATCCGAAACCATCCGGCAGGCACTCGAGGACGCCCTCGGCGAAAATCAGACCGCTCTTCTCGGTCTGCGCCTGCAGGACCTTGAAGATGAGCTCCTGCTTGCGCAGATTGGTCGCGCCTTCGATCTCGAACTTCTTGGCGACTCCCGTCAGCTCGGAGATGGTCATCTCCTTGAGGGCACGGATGTCGAGCAGATCGGCGCTGCTCTTGCGCGCGGCAGGACGCTTGCGCTTGCCGTTGCGACTCCCGCCGTCCTCACTCTCGGCTGCGGGCTCGACGACCGGCTCGGCGTCTTCCAGAATCTCGGCTGCCTGCGGCTCGGCAGCTTCCAGCTGCTCGACGGCATCGACATCTTGGGTGGTTTCGGTGGATTCGCTCATGACACTCCTCGTGAAGCGTGGGATGGTGCGGATGGGAGCTGAAGAAGGCCCTGGACTTCTCTCCAGAGCTCGCTGACGCCGTCGCCTTTGACGGCCGAGAAAGGAACGAGTGCTGCCTCGTCAGCCATCTGCAGCTGACTGCGGATGCTCTTGAGCTGGCGCCCTCGTTTGCTGCGCGGAACTTTGTCGATCTTGGTCGCGACGACAGTGGTGGGGAGAGAGAGGCTGTGGAAGTAGTCGGCAGCCTCGCAGTCGAGCGGCGTGGCGCCGACCTTCGCGTCCACCAGCTGGACGACCTGAGTCCGCTCGGGAACGCAGTTGAAGTAGTGGTCCATCAGTTCTGCCCACTCCCGTCGCGCCTTCTTGCTGACCTTGGCGTAGCCGAAGCCGGGCAGATCGACGAAGTAGAAACTCGAGTTGATGAGGAAGTAGTTGACGGCCTGCGTGCGGCCCGGCTTGGAGCTGATTCGAGCCAGAGAGCGGCGTCCAAGGAGACGGTTGAGGAGGCTCGACTTGCCGACGTTGGACCTGCCGACGAAAGCTATCTGCGGATAGCCATCCTCAAGAAGGTCAACTTTGGATACCGCCGACCGAATGAAACGACCCGTCTGGATCTTCAAAACCGCTCTCTCTCTAACTGGTTCTCCCCGACGCCCGTGGGCGTGGGAAATGAAAGGTATGGGTGGGAGTGTGTCCCGAGAGCTCTCGGAACGGGAATGGAATTGTAGCCGAACGAGCTACTGAACGGTACCCAGCGGCGGTTCGGGAGATGCCTCTCCACGAGCCGCCTCGGGTCCCGGTACGGCAGTCAGATCGCCATCGAGAGCGACCCGCAAGACCTCGTCCATCGAATCGACGAGATGAAAGTTGAGCGCCTCCCGGACTTCGTCCGGCAGCTCCTCGAGATCCTTCTCGTTTTCGGCGGGAAGAATGATCTCTGCGATCTCCGCTCGATACGCAGCCAGGATCTTGTGCTTCAGGCCGCCGATCGGCAGCACCTTGCCCCGCAGCGTCACCTCACCGGTCATCGCCACGTCCTTGCGCACGGGAATCTTCGTCACCGCCGAGACCAGTGCCGTCGCCATCGTGATGCCGGCCGACGGGCCATCCTTGGGGATAGCGCCCTCGGGCACGTGGATGTGAAGATCGTGCTTGTCGCTGAAGTTGGGGTCCACGCCGAGGATGTCGGAACGGCTGCGCAGATAGGAAACCGCCGCGCGAGCCGACTCCTGCATGACCTCACCTAGCTTTCCCGTCAGGCTCAGCTTGCCCTTGCCCTTCATCAGGCCGACTTCCGTCTCGAGCAGCTCCCCGCCGACCTGTGTCCAGGCCAGGCCGGTCGCGACGCCGACTTCGGGCTCCTCGCCCTTCTCGCGGCGGCGGTGCCTCACCTTGCCGAGGTAGTCGTCGAGGCTGTCGGCAGTCACCTTGATCGTTCCGATCTTGGAGTCCTCGACGATCCTGCGGGCCACCTTTCGGCAGACCTTGGCGATCTCGCGCTCCAGGTTGCGCACACCCGCCTCGCGGGTATAGCCCTCGATCAGACCCTTGATCGCGTCGTCGTCGAACTTGACGACCTTCTTCTTGAGGCCGTGCTGCTCGAGTTGCTTCGGCAGCAGGAAATCCTTGGCGATCTGGAGCTTCTCGGAGAGCGTGTAGCCGGTGAGCTGAATCGTCTCCATCCGGTCCATCAGTGCAGGAGGAATGGTGTGCGAGACGTTTGCGGTCGCGATGAACATCACCTTCGACAGGTCGTATTCGACGTCCAGATAGTGATCGACGAAGGCGTCATTCTGCTCGGGGTCGAGAACCTCGAGCAGGGCGGACGACGGGTCACCGCGGAAGTCCATCGCCATCTTGTCGATTTCGTCCAGCAGGAAGACCGGATTGACCTTCCCCGCTTTCTTCATCATCTGGATGATCTGGCCCGGGAAGGCTCCGATGTAGGTCCGGCGGTGACCGCGGATCTCAGCTTCGTCGCGCACTCCACCCAGTGACAGACGAACGAACTCACGGCTCATGGCGCGGGCGATCGACTTGGCGAGCGAGGACTTACCGACGCCAGGAGGGCCGACGAAGCAGAGAATCGAGCTCTGGGTCTGCTCCGTGAGCTGCCGTACTGCCAGGAACTCGAGGATCCGCTCCTTGATCTCCTCGAGACCATAGTGGTCCTTGTCAAGGATCTTCTGAGCCTTGTTGAGGTTCTTGTTCTCGCGGCTCTTCTTCGTCCAGGGGACACCGACCAGCCAGTCGATGTAGTTGCGCGACACCGTCGCCTCGGCCGAGACCGGGGGCATGGCCTCCAGTCGCTTGAGTTCCTGATCCGCCTTCTCCTGAACGCTCTCGGGCAGATCGGCCTCTTCGAGCTTCTCGCGCAGTTCTTCCACCTCGTCGGCTCGATCGTCCTTGCGGCCCAGCTCCTGGTGGATCGCCTTGATCTTCTCGTTGAGGTAGTACTCCTTCTGCGCCTTCTCCATCTGCTTCTTGACCTGGACGTTGATCCGCTTGTCGATGTTGACCTTCTCGACTTCGACGTCGAGCAGATCGTGTAGACGCTGGAGGCGCTCGTAGGGATTCACCAGCTCGAGCAACGCCTGCTTCTCCACCGTCGAAACCATGAGGTGAGCGGCCAGTTGGTCGGCAAAACGGTCGACGTCATCAGTCTTGATTGTCGAGACCAGACCCTCGAAGGCGAGATGGTGCGAGAGCTTGGCGTACTGCTCGAAGACGCCGAGGACCTTGGCGATGTACTCCTCCAACTGGTCATCGAGCGGATAGTCGACCGTGTAGACCTCGATGTCGGCCTTCAGCGTGCCCTCGTCGTCGTGGAGCTTGAGCGCCTTGGCGCGCGAGATGCCCTCGACGAGAACCCGAACGTTCCCATTGGGTAGCTGCAGGTTCTGAACGACCTTGGCGACAACGCCGAGTTCGTGCATGTCGTCCTGCTCGGGCTCATCGACCTTGGGGTCCGTCTGCGTTACGAGAAAGAGCCGCTTGCCAGGCCCCTCGAGTGCCGCCTCGAGCGCCTGGACGGAGCTCTGGCGACCCACCAGAAAGGGCGCCATCATGTGAGGGAAGACCACCATGTCCCTCAGCGGGACGACCGGCAGGGTCTCCTGGCTCTTCTCGATAAAGGACTCCTGGATCGACATTCAGCGGGGCTCCTCTCGGTTCAGACGGCTCGCTTGAGCTTCGCCTGACGGGTCCTGTTGAGGACCATGTCCTTGGTGATGACCACATCCTCGACATCGGACTGCGACGGCACGTCGTACATCAGGTCGAGCATCAGTTCCTCGAGGATGATCCTCAGACCTCGCGCGCCGACGTTGCGCTTGTTCGCTTCGGTTGCCACGGCCTCGAGCGCGCCGTCGGTGAACCTCAGACCGACGTCTTCGAGCTCGAACATCGTCTGGTACTGCTTGACGAGGCTGTTCTTGGGCTCCTTGAGGATCCTGACGAGCGACTCGACATCGAGCTGTTCCAGCGTCGCGACGACCGGCAGACGGCCGACGAACTCGGGGATCAGGCCAAACTTGATCAGATCCTCCGGGCTGCACTGAGCCAGGGTCTCGGCACTGCGCTGCTCCTTGCGCTCCTTGATCTCGGCGCCGAAGCCGAGCGTCTTCTCGTTCAGGCGGCGATCGATGGCGTCTTCCAGCCCGACGAACGCTCCACCGCAGAGGAAGAGGATGTTCGTCGTGTCGATCTGCAGGAACTCCTGGTGGGGATGCTTGCGGCCGCCCTGAGGGGGCACGTTGCACATGGTGCCTTCGAGGATCTTGAGCAGGGCCTGCTGGACGCCTTCGCCTGAGACGTCGCGGGTGATCGACGGGTTGTCGCTCTTGCGGGCGATCTTGTCGATCTCGTCGATGTAGACGATGCCGCGCTGCGTCTTGTCCTTGTCGTTGCCCGAGGCCTGGTAGAGCTTGAGGATGATGTTCTCGACATCCTCCCCGACGTAGCCGGCCTCGGTCAGGGTCGTCGCGTCCGCGATCGTGAAGGGGACGTGCAGCAGGCGAGCCAGAGTCTGCGCGAGCAGGGTCTTGCCGGTTCCGGTCGGGCCGATCAGCAGGATGTTCGACTTCTGCAGTTCGACATCGCTGCGGACCTTTTCCGAATACTCGATCCGCCGGTAGTGGTTGTACACCGCAACCGCCAGGCGCTTCTTGGCGCCCTCCTGGCCGATGACGTACTGGGCCAGCAACTCGTCGATCTCGCGCGGCTTCGGCAGCGAAGTCTCGCTCTGCTGCTCCAGCAGCTTGTCCTCGGCGATGATGTCGAGACAGATGTCGACACACTCGTCGCAGATGAAGACCGTCGGGCCTGCGATCAGCTTCTTGACCTCGCGCTGGCTCTTGTTACAGAACGAGCAGCGTAGTGCGTCGTCGCTGGTCTCTTTCTTTGCCATCTCGTCTTCCTCAGATCAAATTGGGGAGTTCGCGCGGATGTAGCGATACTGAGCGCTTTGTCGACTCCCCGCAAACAATGGAACGGCCTAGCCGTAAAGCGCTATTCCTTCAGCCGGCTCATGGCCGGCCAAAGTATAGCAAACGCCCTTGTTTTCAAGCAGATTCGGCTCTTTGCGAGAGATCGGACGGGTCACTCGCCGGAAGCGGCGCCGTGACGGTCCATCACCCGGTCGACGATCCCGTACTCGACGGCATCCTGCGCTGTCAGAATCTTGTCGCGCTCGGTGTCGCCGTGAACCTCTTCTTTGCTCTTGCCGGTGTGCTCGGCCAGGATCTCGTCCATGCGCTCGCGCATGCGGCTCAGGTCCTTGGCATGAATGTCGATGTCGGTCTGCTGGCCCTGAAGCCCGTAGAGCAGGGGCTGGTGGATGAGGACCCGGCTGTTGGGAAGCACGGCCCGCTTGTTGCGGGTACCCCCGGCGAGCAGCACCGCGGCCATTGAAGCGGCCTGTCCCACACAGAGGGTTGCCACGTCCGGCTTGATGTACTGCATGGTGTCGTAGATCGCCAGTCCAGCGGTGATCGACCCGCCGGGCGAGTTGATGTAGAGCGAGATGTCCCTCTCCGGGTTCTCGGCCTCGAGGAAAAGCATCTGGGCGATGATCAAGTTCGACACATCGTCGTCGATCGGTCGCCCCAGGAAGACGATGTTGTCCTTCAGCAGACGACTGTAGATGTCGTATGCGCGTTCGCCGCGATTCGTCTGCTCCACCACCATCGGGATCAACATCGATTACTCCTCTTCGCTCTGGACTTCCGGCTGCGTGCCGGCCGCCTCTTCAGCCTCATTATCCTCTTCTCCGAGCAGGCGTCTCAAGGCCCGCTCGCGCCGCAGCTGCGCTCGCAGCTCACCGAGGCGGCCGTCCTGATCCAGCGCCCTGCGAAGTTGAGCGGCCGAGTTCCCCTGCGACCTCGCCAAACCGGCCAATGTCGCTTCGAAAACCTCCTCGGGAACCTCGACCTCCCAACGCTGAACGAGGGCGTCGAGCAGGAGCCGGGCGTGGACACGGGCCTCGGCCTGCGGTTTCACCTGCTCGCTCAATCCCTGCCAGTCGACCTCCGCCTTCGCCGGGTCGACGCCCCGCTGGCCGAGGCTCTCGGCGTAGTCGGTCAGCATCTGACGCACTTCGTTCTCCAGCAGACGCTCGGGCAGCTCTGTCGGATTGCGCTCCCTGAGCTGGTCGAGAACCGCCTGCTCGCGAAGACGCCGAGCCTCCTGCTGCTTGCCCGTCGCCATCCGCTCGGAAATGTCGGCCCGTAGGTCGTCGAGGGTCTCGAACTTGCCTATCTTCGCCGCCAGGTCGTCGTCGAGTGGCGGCAGATCACGCTCCTTGACGGCCGTAATCTCGATCTTGTACTCGTGAGTGTGGGTCTCGTCTTCGTGCTCGTGACTGCGGCTGAAGGCGCCGGACTGGCCGGAGCTCTTGCCTGTCACCTCGAGCGACAGTTCCTCCCACACCTTGGGATCGCCGATCTCGAAGGAGACGGGCTGGGGTTCTCCCTCCTCGTCCTCCTTCACTTCCACCAGCATGGCCTCGATCAGATCGCCCTGCGCGGCGGCTCGATCCTGATCGACCCAGGGAGCGACGCTCCGTCTCAGATCCTCGATCATCTGATCGATCTCGTCGCCGGTCGCTTCGGTCGGGGGCGACGGCAACTCGAAGCCCTCGAGATTCTCGAGGGGGAACTCTGGGCGTACCTCGACGGTCGCGGTGAAGACGAGGGGGTCGCCTTCGTTGTGAACGACCTCTTCCACCGCCGGTGCCAGCAGTGGCTCGAGCTGCTTCTCGGCCTCCGCCTGGCGCCAGTACCTAGGAAGCAGCCTCTCGACCACCTCCTGATCGATGTCCTCGGCGAACTTCTTGCGCACGAGTTCCATCGGGACCTTGCCTTTGCGGAACCCGGGGATCCGCGCCTGCTTGCGGAACTCCGCCGCAATGCGCGAAGTCTCCGCGGCCACGGTCTCGGCCGGGACCTCGATCTTGAGGCGCTTCTGACAGGGGCCGGCTTCTTCAACCGAAAGGACAACGCTCATAGCTGGGCTCTTCTGGTAGGAGGGTGGAACGGCTGCTCGGAGATGAGAACTGGAGGGAGTGGTGCGAAAGGGGGGACTCGAACCCCCACCCCGATTACGGGACTAGATCCTAAGTCTAGCGCGTCTACCAATTCCGCCACTTTCGCCGGACTGGGGTGATTGTCTGTTCAGTAAGAGATTGGTGAGCCGCCAGGGACTTGAACCCCGAACCCGCAGATTAAGAGTCTGCTGCTCTGCCAGTTGAGCTAGCGGCCCGTTGGGGCTTGCGCCCCGGAGCGGGAGATTATACCCACGCGGGCACGCCCCTCAACCCCCCTGGACAAAACGGACGATCTCCAGTCGAGCGCCGGGGCGAGGCTGAGTCGAGGCATAGTCGGACCGACGGACGATGACCCCGTCGCACTCGACGGCAACTGTTCTCGGATCCTGCCCCAGCGAATCGATCAGTTGTTCGACCGTGACCGCCGCCGGGAATCTGCGCTTACGACCATTGACCGTCAATTCCACCGCTTCCGCCGAGAGACTCACAGCAGATGCTTGATCTCGGCGTTGCCGATCGTGCTCGCCGCGCTGATGATGAGCGCCGCCGAGTCGCTGGGCACCTCGGGAACATCGACAAAGAGCTCCAGAGTGCCGTCCGTGTCCGTCACCCCTTCGGCGAGAGTCACCGGCCCACCGGTCTTCGAGATCATGCGTACGGCGATGGCTGCGTTGGCGACCGGCTTGCCGGAGCGACTGGCGTGGGTGCCCAGGTCCATCTTCGTCCGCGTCGCGCTGGCGAGCGCCGGGCTCTCGTCCATCAGCAGCACGAGGCTCTCCTCGTGGGCGACGGTCGAGAGGTAGTCGAAGATGACCTGATCCAGCGTCGGTGTGGCCCCCTCGGCGCTGACTTTCGAATCGCCTGTGTCGAGTGCCTCGGACGGCGGCCCCAACAGATCGACGACGGCCTCTTCCTCCTCCGCAACGGCAGCCTCGAGCGCCGCAATCGCGGCCGCCTCTTCCCGCGCGGCGGCCTCGGCTTGAGCCTCGGCCTCCGGATCGACGGGTTCCAGCTTCGGCTCCGGCTCGGGTCCGGAGGCTCCGGCGGAGAACATCTCCTCCGCCTGCTGGTGCATTCGAGCCGTTGCGATACCCGATTCTTCCGGCGTGTCGGCGCCGGCCTTCGATGCTTTCGGCGCACCGCTGTCGACACCCTCCTCGTTGAACCTCCCCTGCCGGATCTGCTTGATCATCTGACGGTGCTGCTGCTCCATCAGGCTCGCGATCGCCGGCTTGTCGGCTCCCTCGTCCAACAACTGCTTGTAGGTCACCCGCTTCCGCGCCAGGATCCGACCGCCGACATAGACCAGACTCTCGATCCAGGCACTGGCCTCTCCCTTGTCCTCGGTCTGGACATGGAAGACCTGCCCCCTGTACTTGATGTCGTTGTTGAATCCAGTGATCATTTTGCTGGCCCTGAGTTCGGAGTGGCCGAAGTTTAGTTCCAGCCGACAGGTCGATACAATGGCGACCGTATGTCGGAGTTCTACCAGATCGGTACACCACGCCCCGTACGGGACATCCCCGCGCCCCGGATCGACGACGAATCCCAACTCGTCGACAGCTTCGGCCGACGACTGACGTATCTTCGCGTTTCCATCACCGACCGCTGCAACCTGCGCTGCCTCTACTGCCTGCCGGAGGACGCGGAGTTCCCATTCGGCGACCGGGACTTTCTCGAGCCGACCGAGATCGAGACCCTCGTCGGCGCTCTCGTGGACCTCGGGATCCGCCGCGTTCGACTGACCGGCGGCGAGCCCCTCGTGCGCAGCGACATCCTCGATATCGTGCGCAGGATCCGTGCCCTGCCGGGGCTCGACGAGCTGGCGCTGTCGACCAACGGGACCGAGTTGCCCCGGCTGGCGGCTCCGCTGCGCGATGCGGGAATCGACCGTGTCAACGTCAGTATCGACACTCTCGATGGCAAACGGTTCCATCAGCTGACGCGGACCGGAGACCTCGAACGAGTCTGGCAGGGCGTGGAGGCAGCCCTCGAAGCGGGCCTCGACCCGGTGAAACTGAACTCGGTCCTGATGAAGGATCATGAGGAACAGGATCTCGATCGGCTCGTCGACCTCACCCTCGAGCGCCCTCTGGCGGTGCGGTTCATCGAGATGATGCCGACGGCTACGAACGCTCATCTGCAACCCGGGAAGTTTCGCTCCTGTGACTGGCTCCGGGAGCGGATCGAGAGACGGCACGGCCCCCTCGAGTCTGCGGATCCCGAGGTGCGCACCGGACCGGCACAGAGTTTTCGCATCCCCGGCGCTACGGGGACCGTGGGCTTCATCACTCCGCTGTCCCACACCTTCTGCCACGACTGCAACCGACTGCGCGTCACGGCGAGAGGGGAACTGCGGCTCTGCCTCTTCGGTGAGAAGGTCTATCCTCTCCGACATCTCCTGGAGGATCGTCAGGCCCTGGAGACCGAGATCTTCCGCGTTCTCGAGGACAAGCCCGCGGAGCACATGCTGACCCAGGGCAACTACGGGAACCTGGCGAGCTTCATGGAAATCGGCGGCTGACCGCCGCAACGTCCCACCGGTCCCGACGGGGACTCCAACCGGTTGCCGAGCCCTTGCCCGGCGTGAGAAAATACCCGGGAGACGGGCGGTCGACCGGACCACCTCAATCCCATTCCCAACAAGTTGCGAAGATCAACCTTTCGGAGGTTCTGCTATGTCTGACCGCACCCTAGTCGAGTACGAGGTTCGCGACCACGTCGCCTACCTGACGCTCACCGACCCGCCGGCCAACACCTACACCCACGAGATGATGCGCGACCTCGACGCCGGCATCCTCAAGGCGCGGTTCGACAACGACGTGCACGTGATCGTCCTCATCGGTGAAGGCGAGAAGTTCTTCTGCGCCGGCGCCAACATCAAGATGCTGCAGGAGGCCGATCCGACCTTCAAGTACTACTTCTGCCTGCATGCGAACGAGACGCTCAACCGTCTCGAGCACACGCCGAAGCTCGTCATTGCGGCGCTCAACGGGCACACCGTCGGCGGCGGCCTCGAGATTGCGATGGCGGCCGACCTGCGCATCGCGCAAAAGGACGCCGGCAAGCTCGGCCTGCCCGAGATCAACCTGGGCGTCCTCCCGGGCACGGGCGGCACCCAGCGGCTGGCCCGCATGATCGGCAAGAGCAGGGCTATTGAACTGATGGTCACCGCCGAACTCTTCTCCTTCGAACGGGGTAAGGATCTCGGCCTGGTCAATCAGATCTTCGAGGGCGACGACTTCCGTGAGCAGATCCACGCCTACGCCACCCAGTTCTGCCTCCCCGGTACCGCTTGCAAGGCCGCCGGTCGCATCAAGCGCTCGGTCCAGTCGGGCACCGACCTGCCCTTCGAGAGCGGCCTGGCGATCGAGCGTGAGCTTCAGCAGTTGCTCTTCTCGAGCGAGGACGCCAAGGAAGGACTCGCGGCGTACAACGAGAGGCGCAAGCCCGAGTTCACGGGGAACTGACCGTGAGCGGCGCCAGTGATGCTGCCGAGTTCACCCCTCGGATACCGCCGGCCAGGCTCTGGATCGGCGGCGAGTGGGTCGAGCCCGAGGGCGGACGGACGTTTACGACCGAGAACCCCGCGACCGAGGAGGTGATCTGCGAGGTCGCCTCCGGCTCGGCCGCCGATGTCGACCGGGCGGTTTCCGCCGCCCGCGGAGCCCTCGACGGTGAGTGGGGTGCGATGTCGGCTCGTGAGCGCGGCAAGCTGATCTGGCGCCTCGCGGACGCGCTCGAAGAGAACATCCAGGACTTCGCCGTCGTCGAGACTCTCGACAACGGCAAGCCGATCTTCGAATCCCGCTACGTCGATATGCCGTCGGTGGTCGACTGCCTGCGCTACTACGCCGGCTGGGCCGACAAGATCACCGGCGAGACACTCCCTCTGTCGGGGCCGATGGTCCTCAACTACACCCTGCGCGAGCCGGTCGGTGTCGTCGGTGCCATCACTCCCTGGAACTTCCCCCTGCTTTTGGCGTCGTGGAAGATCGCTCCGGCACTGGCCTGCGGCAACACCGTGGTGCACAAACCGGCTTCGTTCACTGCCCTGACCGCGCTCAAGCTCGGTGAACTGGCGACGGAAGTCGGCATTCCCGCGGGCGTTCTCAACGTGGTCCCCGGCGGCGGTTCCGAGGTTGGTGGCACCATGGTGAACCACCCCGGCATCAACAAGATCGCCTTCACCGGCTCGACCGCGGTGGGCATTGGCATCGCCAAGCAGGCCGCCGACAGCGTCAAGCGGTTGAGCCTCGAGCTCGGCGGCAAGTCGCCGAACATCGTCTTCGCGGACAGTGACCTCAGCGCCGCTGCCAAGGGTGCCTTCAACGGTATCTTCTACGGCAAGGGTGAGGTCTGTGCCGCCGGGTCGCGACTCTTCGTCGAGCGGTCGGCACACGACGAGCTGCTCGAAAAGCTGGTCGCTCGCACTGAGCGGCTGCAGCCCGGCGACCCCTTGCATCCCAAAACCCGCCTCGGCGCTCTGGTGTCGAAGGAACAACGCGAGAGCGTGCTCGGCTACGTCGAAAAGGGACGTGCCGAGGGCGCCGAAGTCGCCACGGGAGGCGAAGCCACCGATGTCGACGGCAAGGGCTGGTTCATGCAGCCGACGGTCCTGACCGGCGTCGACAACGCCATGGCCGTGGCCCAGGAGGAGATCTTCGGGCCGGTGCTGGTGACGATCCCATTCGACGACGCGGAGGAGGCTGTGGCGCTGGCCAACGATTCGGTCTACGGACTGGCTGCCGGCGTCTGGAGCCGGGACGTGGGCAAGGCCCATGCAGTGGCCTCTCGCCTCGAGGCCGGCACCGTCTGGATCAACCAGTACAACTGGTACGACGCCGGTGCGCCATTCGGTGGCTACAAGCAGAGCGGCTACGGCCGCGAGCTCGGTCGCCAGGCGCTCGACCTCTACACCGAAACGAAGACCGTCTTCGTCGGCAAGTGAGCGAGTCGCTCGTACTCGCAGCCGCCGTCCGGACACCGATAGGCAAGTTCGGTGGCAGCCTTGCGGCGCTAAGCGCGGCCGACCTGGGCACGGCCGCCGCGGTGGCCAGTCTCGAGCGGGCAGCGCTCGATCCCGCCGTCGTCGACCAGGCGATCTTCGGTCACGCGCGGCAGGCCGGTGGAGGGCCCAACACCGCACGGCAGATCGCTCATCGCGCCGGGGTCGGTGTCGCCAGCCCGGCCTATACGATCAATCAGGCCTGTGGCTCGGGCCTGCAGGCCGTCTTCAGTGCCGCCCGCGCGATTCGACTGGGGGAGGCCGAAGTCGTGTTGGCCGGCGGCACCGAGAGCATGTCGAACACTCCCTACATGTTGCCGCGCGCCCGTTGGGGCTATCGGTTGGGGCACGCCGAACTGACCGACGGGATGTACCGCGACGGCTTCAACGACCCCCTCTCCGGGCTGGTCATGGGCGAGACCGCGGAGGAACTCGCCGACGAGATCGGTATCGGCCGTGAAGCCGCCGACGCATACGCCGCCCGCAGCCAGCAACGTTGCGAAACGGCTCGGGCCGAGGGCAGGTTCGCCGCCGAGATCGTGCCGCTAACCGTGCAGGAGCGCCGGGGCGAGGTCATCGTCGATACGGACGAGCATCCCCGTGACGGCGTCGTCGCAGAGAAGCTCGGCGGCATGGAACCGGTCTTCCGGGAGGGCGGCACCGTCACGGCAGCCAACGCCTCCGGCATCACCGATGGCGCCGCAGCCCTTCTGGTCGCCAGTGAGTCCGCCGCAGTGCGACACGGACTCCAGCCGATGGCACGCCTCGTCGACTGGGAGGTCGTGGGCGTCGAACCGCGCATCATGGGTATCGGGCCCGTCCCTGCCTGCGAGAACCTCCTCGCCCGGCAGAGTCTCGATTTCGACTCAATCGACGAGGTCGAGCTCAACGAGGCCTTCGCCAGCCAGGCCCTCGCCTGCCTGGCCCGGTTGCCCTTTTCAGAAGACCGCGTCAATCCCGACGGCGGAGCGATCTCTCTCGGCCACCCGATCGGCTGCACCGGCGCCCGAATCCTCGTCACCCTCCTCCACGGGATGGAACGCCGCGGGGGACGACGAGGCATCGCCACGCTCTGTGTCTCCGGAGGCCTGGGCCTCGCCGCCCTGGTCGATCGTGAGGGTTGCTGAGGCGCCCGCGCCAGCCGGCGGATGAAGCGAGGAGCAGACAGATGACGACAGGAATCACTCTCGAGCACGTCGGCCGGGTCGCGACCCTGACTGTGGACCGCCCACCACTCAACATCCTCGACCTGGCCATGCTGGGCGAACTCGACAGCACCTTGAAGGCGCTCGGCGACGAGGACGATCTGCAGCTCCTGGTGATCCGGGGCGGAGGCTCCAGAGCCTTCTGCGCCGGAGTCTCGGTCCAGGACCACACCCCCGATCGGATCGAGGAGATGCTCGAGACGTTCCACAGCTGCCTGCGCCGGCTTCTCGCGTTCCCGGCACCAACGGTCGCGGCAGTCGCGGGCCACTGCCTCGGAGGCGGCATGGAGCTGGCCGCGGCCTGCGATCTGCGGCTCGCCGAGGCTGGGAGCTCTTTCGGCCAGCCTGAGATCGAGCTGGGCTGCTATCCGCCCTGGGCCGCCGCCCATTATCCGGAGCTGCTCGGCGTCGGCATGACCGTGGACCTGCTCCTCACCGGGCGCACGATCGATACGCAGGAGGCGGTGCAAACGGGATTCGTGCAGCGCATCATCGAGAAGGGCGATCTGGACGAGGCGCTCGGCGAGTTCCGCGAGCAGGTGACCCGGCACAGCTGCGCCGTCACGCGGTTAGCGATCCGCGCCATCCGCAGCCGCCGCACGAACGACTTCGAGTCGGCGCTCGGTGAGTGCGAGCGGCTCTACACCGAAGAACTCACCCGCACCCACGACATGAATGAGGGGCTCGAGGCTTTTGTCCAAAAGCGCCGCCCCGAATGGCAACACCGATAGTCAACCAGGAGAACTCAATGTCTGACGTACTACTCATCGAACGCGACGGCCGTGTCGCCATCCTCACCATCAATCGACCCGACAAGCTCAATGCCCTCAACGGCGAAGTGCGCGACGCGGCGGTCCAGGTTCTGGCCGAGCTCGCTGAAGACGACGAAATCGGGGTCGTCGTCATCACCGGCGCCGGCGAAAAGTCCTTCATCGCCGGAGCCGACATCGGGGAGTTCCAGGGCCGAAGCCCCTTCGATCAGCGCCATGCCATGCGCAGCCCGCGGATCTTCGATTCCATGGCGGCGTTCCCCAAGCCGGTCATCGCCATGATCAACGGTTTCTGCCTCGGGGGTGGCTGCGAACTGGCGATGTCATGTGACATCCGGGTCGCCTCGGACCGCGCGCGCTTCGGCCAGCCCGAGATCAACCTCGGCCTGATCCCGGGCGGAGGAGGAACGCAGCGCATGCGACGGCTCGTCGGTACCGGTCAGACGCTTCGCCTGATCCTCTCGGGCGACATGATCCCGGCGTCCGAGGCGAAGGAGATCGGCCTGGTCGAGATGGTCGTGCCGGCCGACGAGCTGCGCGAGAAGACCCTCAAGCTCGCCCACCGGATCGCCTCCAAGAGTCCCCTGACTCTGCGGATCGCCAAGGAGGCCATCCGCGCCTCCGAACGACTACCGATCGAGGACGGCATCACTTACGAACGCGATCTGTTCTGCCTCGCCTTCTCCAGCGAGGACAAGGCGGAGGGAATCGAGGCCTTCCTCGAGAAGCGGCCCGCCGAGTGGAAGGGTCGCTGACCCGAGGTGCTTGAGAGGCCCCGCTTCGGCGGGGCCCTCTCTTCCGGCTCACGTCAGCAGGCCAAGCGAAGACTCCGCCAACACGTCAACGGGACCGCGAGACCAGTCGAAAGGCTACCCAGCTTCGTCGGACGCCGGAGTGAACAGGTCCCAGGTGAAGAGTCCCAGGGAGAGCAGGATCGCCAACGTCGGGATGGCCGAGACCGTGGGCCGGGCCCCCTGTCCAAGAGCCAGCGCGAGTTGCCCTGAATAGAAGGCGACCGGCAGCAGGGAGGCCAGACCGGCCCAGAGCCGCCCGGGCGGACGCCAGGCAGCGAAGAGCGCCGGCAACGACAGCAGGGCGAAACTGAAGATCGGTGTCACCAGCCAGCAGACGAGGAACGCCCAGCGGAACTCCCGCCCGGGCCGGCCCCGACCTCGGAAGTAAAGCACCACCCAGAGCACGAGGCCTAGCCAGTAGACGTCGCGTCTGAGCCAGACCCGCCCGGCCGCTACCAGAAACTCGTCTTCGAACCGAGGCGCCCCCTCGAGGCCTTCGAGCCGGCGCACAGTCGCGGCGAGCAGCCCGACCGATCCCGCGTCGATCTCCTCCGGCAGCCGCAGCCTGAGGGCCGGGATGCTCTGCCTGAGCGCCTCGTCGGCAGGACCGGCTTCGATCCCACGGGTGGAACGTGCGACGAGCTGGCCGAACCACGAGGACCGGCCGTCAACCACGTGGACCGGCTCGCCGATCGCCGCCGACGCTCTCAGAACGGCGTGGACCAGCCAACCGGGCGTCGATCGGTCTTCCGCTCGAGCGAGCTCGACGATGGGCTCCTCCGCCTCGGCGTCCAGCGTCACTTCGAGCAGCACTCGAGGCCGCTGCTCTTCGGCCATCGCCAGCCACTCGTCTGGTCCCGGGCTGCTCACCTCCCAGAGTCGAGGCGTCCGGGAGAGGTCTCGCGTCAACTCGCTGATCAGACGTTCCCCGGGCTCACCCGCGGACGAGAGCACCAACCACAGGTCGGCGGACTCGGCGGCAAGAGGAGTCGAGGAGGCGAGGGTGAGCAGAAGCAGGGCCGGCAATCTGAGGAGCCGGAGCCAGGCCACGCTCACGGAATGCCGTACTTCCTGCGCTTGTCCCAGAGAGTCTTCCTGCTGATACCGAGAATCTGCGCCGCCCTGCCCTGATGCCCACGGGTGTATCGCAGGACGGTTTCGATCTGTCGTTGCTCGACGGCGGCCAACGACTCCGGTGGGCCGACGAGATCCCGCGGAGGGGAGGGATCGAGAGCCGTCGAGCCCGGAGACTCGATCATGGCCCGTTCGAGCACGTTGCGAACCTGGAGCAGATTGCCGGGCCAGGCGTACTCGAGCATCCAGCGCAGAGCCCGATCCGCAAGCCTCAGATGGGGGCGCGCAGCCCGCTCTCCCAGGTCGGCGAGAAAGTGGTCGAAGACCGCGGGAAGGTCGGTCTTGCGCTCGACCAGGGCCGGCAAGTAGAAAGTCAGTACCTCGAGCCGGTAGAAGAGGTCAGCACGGAAGATGCCCTGCGACACCCGTTCTTCGAGATCCTCGACTCCGATCGCCACGAAACGGACATCGGCCGCTCGGTCGTCGCCTCCCAGCGGCGTGAAACGGCGCTCAGCGAGGAGCCGGAGTAGCTTGGGCTGGCTGGCCAGTGGCAGCTCCTCGACCTGGTCGAGGATCAGAGTCCCTCGCTCGGCCCGGGCCACGCGGCCCGCCGACGTGCGCTCGGCCCCGGTGAACGAGCCTGCCTTGAAACCGAAGAACTCGCTCTCGAAGAGCGAAGACGGAATCGCAGCGATGTCGACCTCGACGCAAGCCTCGTCACGACGTTCGCCGACCTGGTGAATCGCCCTCGCCAGAGTGCTCCGGCCACTGCCGGGAGGCCCCAGCAGGAGAACCGGGGCATCGGACATCGCGGCGCGCTCGATCTGTTGGAAGAGGGGATGCAGGCTGGGAGCGGCGCGTAGAAGCGCTTCGAAAGCCGGGGTGGCGCTCACCCTCGCAGCTCAGCCGTGACGTCCGGTGCGTCCGCCCAGAGCCCCTCGATCCCGTAGTAGCCGCGGGTTTCGGGATCGAACACGTGAATGACAAAGTCCCCGAAGTCCAGCAGCACCCAACGCGCCGAGCGCTCGCCCTCGACATGCAGCGGCCTCACGCCGTTGTCGCGAAGCTCGCGTCGGATCGCCTCGGCGATGGCCTGCACCTGGCGGTCACTGCGCCCCGAACAGACCATGAAGTAGTCGGTGAAGTCACTGACCTCTTCCAGGCGAAGAACCCTGAGGTCCATCGCCTTGCGATCGTCGGCCACCGCGATGGCGTCGCGGAGTCTCTGCTCGATGTCGGGGGGAGTGGTAACGGTCGCGCTCATGAATAGAGGCTGTACTTCCTGACGTAGTCTAACACCGGTTCAGGCACCCAGTCGCGGGGCAGTTGCCAACCCGCGCGCAGGCGTCGCCGGATCTCCGTGGCTGAGATGTCGAGCGGCCGGTTGTCCACCCAGGAGACCGATCCATCGTGGATTGCCTCGCGAACTTCGTCGGGCACGTGACCGAGGACCGCCTCCCGACTCCAGCCAGGTCGCGCGAGAACCACCAGGCTGGCCTGATCGAAGAGATCCCGCCAGCGCCTCCAGGTGTCGATTCGGGCCAGCGAATCCGACCCCAGGAGCAGATGAAGATCGGCACCCGGAGCCAGTCGACGGAAGTGCTCCACCGAGTCGATCGTGTAGCTGGGTTCGTCCGAGAGCTCGAGGTCGGAGACCTGAAGGCGCTCATAGCCCAGGAGCGCGATCTCGGTCATGGCGAACCTCCTCGACGCCGGAGCGAAGTCGACATCCGGCTTGTGCGGCGGGTTGCCGGTGGGCAGGTAGGTGACCCGGTCGAGCTGGAGCTGTTCGACCGCCTGCATGACCGGCCTGAGATGGCCGAGGTGGATCGGATCGAAACTGCCCCCATAGAGGCCCAGGCGCATCACTCGAGACTCTCCTCGGACTCCTCCAGCATCTTCTGAACCTGTTGGATCAGCCTCTCGAGACCCTGCCGCGCGACCGAACTGATCTCCAGACGATCGAGGCCTCGGCGCCGCGACGCCTCCTCGAACTCGAGACGTCGCTCCTCATCGACCGAATCGATCTTCGTGCCCACCAGGAGACGCGGCCGGTCGACGAGTTCCGGGTTGAAGCTGAGCAGCTCCCGTTCGATGGCGGCGATCCCCTCCTCCACAGACTCGATGGCCGACAGGTCGATCAGATGGAGCAGGACACGGCATCTCTCGACATGTCGCAGGAACCTGTGCCCCAGGCCGACGCCCTCCGAAGCCCCCGCGATGAGTCCCGGCAGGTCGGCGATAACGAAGGGATCGCTATCGCGGCCGAGGGAGACGACGCCGAGCTGAGGCACGAGGGTAGTGAACGGGTAGTCGGCGATCTTCGGACGCGCGGCCGATATGACGCTGATGAGGGTCGACTTGCCGGCGTTGGGCAGGCCGACGACCCCTACATCTGCCAGCAGCTTGAGCTCGAGCCGCAGACTGCGAGTCGCACCCTCCTCGCCCGGATCGGCACGTCGGGGAGCCTGATTGGTCGCGGATGCGAACCGTGCATTACCGCGACCGCCTCGCCCTCCCTCCACGATGAGGAGGTCCTGGCGATCCTCCAGGAGTTCGCCGAGAAAATCGCCGCTTTCGGCGTCGACGACGGCGGTGCCCAGCGGCACCTGGACGAAGGTTGCCTCGCCGCTGCGTCCGGTCTTGTTCGAGCCCTCACCGTGCCGGCCCCTGTCGGCCCGGTAGTGCGGATTGAATCGCAAGTGCTGGAGCGTGTTCATCTGCGCGTCACCCCGCAGGTAGACGGCGCCGCCATGGCCGCCGTCGCCTCCCGCCGGTCCACCGCGAGGCACAAACTTCTCGCGCCTGAACGCTACGCAGCCGTTGCCGCCACGCCCTGCTTCGACGTGGATGACCGCTTCATCTACGAAATTCACTGCAGAGTGTGGCCACGCCCGGCGTGGCCCGGGCGAGACGCCCTATTCGGAGAGCACGTTGACGAATTTGCCGAGGCGGCCGCGATCGCGGAACTCGACCACGCCGTCGGCCGTGGCGAAAAGCGTATCGTCCTTACCCCGACGCACGTTCGCGCCCGGGAAGAACTTCGTACCGCGCTGCCGCACGATGATCGTGCCGCCGGTGACCTTCTGACCGCCGAACCGCTTGACACCGAGGTGCTGCGGATTGGAATCGCGGCCGTTGCGACTGGAACCCTGTCCCTTCTTATGAGCCATCTGAGAATTCCTTTGCGGCTAGGCCTTGATCTTGTCGATCCGGATCCGGAGCAGATCCTGACGATGACCCTGAAGCCGTTTGTAGCCCTTGCGGCGCTTTTTCTTGAAGACCCGGATCTTCGGAGCCCGGACAGGATCGACGACCTGACCGGTCACCTTGGCACCCGAGACGACGGGCGTTCCGATCGCCGGCGAATCGCCACCGATCATCAGGACCCGGTCAAAGGTCACTTTGGACGCATCTTTACCCGTGGGCTCGAGGAGCTCCACATCGATAACGTCACCCTGCTCTACGCGGTATTGCTTACCGCCGGTTTCTATCACTGCATACATGGGTACGAACCTCCTACGGATGCGCCGGACGCGCAAGAAGGCGGAAATTAGCACGCCGCCGCGCGCCGGTCAATGCCCCGAGTTCGTCCATGAGGCGAGCTTCCGCGAGGTCCGGGGAGACTCCGCTCGGACCCGGCCCCACCGGCAACGACCGGCGTCTCGGGCCCGCGGCCCCAGAGCATAGAGTACGGGGCCTCATGCTTCTTCGTCTGTTCGGGCACTGGACCCGGTTCGCTCTGAGTCGCCGCGGCGTTCGCCTGGAGACCTGGGCGGCGGGCGGCTACTCGGTGCGCCTCTACCGTCACGGAGCACCCGATGCCGAGCCCTGGTTGCTGCTCCATGGTTTGGGCTCGACGGCGCTGAGCTGGCACAAGACGATCGGCGTGCTCGCTGGCGACTGTCGGCTTTGGGTGCCGGAACTCTCCGCCCTGGGCGGCACGACCGGGCCCCACCCTGGGCTCAACGTCCACGATGCCACCCGCGCGATGGCATCCCTGATCCGGGAGCGCTCTCCGGGGCGCCCGGTCACGATCTGCGGCATGAGTCTCGGAGGCTGGACTGCCGTGAGGCTGGCCCTCGACCATCCCGACCTTGTCGAACGTCTCGTCCTGATCAACTGCGGAGGACTGCTGGACCAGGACTGGACGGCGATCGAAGCTCGAGTCCGGATCGACGATATCGCCGGTGTCGAACGACTCTACTCCGCTCTCTTCTGGAAGACGCCGAGGCTGCTTCGATTCTCCAAGCGGGGCTTCCTCGAGGCCTACCGATCGCCGGCGGTACGCCACATCCTCGACACCCTCAGCAGGGCGGACGCCTTCGACGAGAAGGACCTCGCCCGAATCACCTGTCCTACTGCGGTGGTCTGGGGAAGACACGACGGCCTCTTCCGCCTGGAGGGGGGCAGGCGTATCGCCGCCGCCATCCCACAGAGTGAGTTCACCATCATCGAAGAGGCGGGACACGGCGTACACTGGGAGCGCCCGGATAGAATGAACGCAGCAATCCAGTCGTTTCGTTCACGACACCCTGTGAGGTCCTGATGGCCGTACGAATGCTCAGCGCACCGGACTACCTCCTCTGCTGTGACTGTGAGACGCCCTGCTACATCTTCGAGTGGAAGGAAGGCACCGTGAAGGAAGCGGTCTGCGAGGTGTGCGGCAACGAGGACGAGATGACCTTCCTCAGCGAAGAGGAGTACGAGGCCTACGCCTACAGCGGCAACTGGAGCTACTCCGGCCGCTGAGCGAGTCTTGCGCTGTGGCTCGTGGCCCGCGACGGCATGCTCCGCGGCAGCCGAACGGTGACGGTGGTCCCAACACCGGGCGCGCTGTCGATCCCGATGTCGCCCTCATGCGCAGCCGCGATGCGCTGAACCACCGCCAGCCCGAGGCCGGTCCCCCCGCGGCGCGTCGAGAAGAACGCCTCGAAAGCGCGCTCGACCTCTTCCGGTTCCATCCCCTGCCCGTGGTCTCTGACGCGCAGAACGATCGAGGAGCCCTCGACCAGGGCGTGAAGCTCGACCACTGGCGCCCGCTCATCGTCGCGGCTCGCGGCGACCGCGTTCTGAACCAGGTTGATCAGCAGCTGCTGGATCTGTTCCCGGTCCACATCCAGGCACTCAGAGCCGGTGCGGTCGACAACTTCCAGCCGTGCGCCCCGTCGGTCCAACTCCGAGGCCAGCACCTCGCCACAGGCGGCGAACAGCTCGCCGGCCGCCACGCCGCTACGCGAGAGGCTCCGTGGCCTCGCATACCTGAGGAAGTCGGTCACCAACCGTTCCAGCCGGTGGATCTCCTCGCGGGTGATCCCGAGCATCCGGCGTTGGGCGCTCCCACTGGGCAGCTCCTCGTCGAGCAGCTGCATATTGAGGTTCAAGGCGTTGAGCGGATTGCGGATCTCATGCGCCAGGCCTGACGCCAGCGTTCCGATTACCGCCATCTGCTCGGCCTCGGCGGCCTGCACTTCCAGCCGGCGACTGCGCTGCCAGAACCACCACAGCAGGCTCGCCGTCGCGACGAGCAACGCCAGAGTCACCAGACCGACGAGAGCCGCGGTCCCCAGCAGATCCCGGCGCAGAACCTCGATGCGTCCCTCGAGCTCCCCACGGCTCACCCCGATACGTAGCATCCCAACGTCTCCGATCGGCACTTCCACGTCGAAAGTGTCCACCCGCTCCGAGGTCTGACGCTCGATCACCTCGGGTACCTCGGCAATGGCGACTCCGGATGGGTTCGTCGGTTGCAGAGGGAAGGTCCCCTCGGTACGCCCCTTGAAGACGAGCTGCCCCTCGCTGTCGAAGACCTCCACCTCCTGAACGAGGTCGCGCTGGGTCAACACCGAATCGATGTACGTCTGGGTCTCGCTCTCTCTGGCGATCGCGGTGTAGAGGTCCTGGTCACCCTGGGCGGCGCGATCAGCCAGCCTTCCGGCCACACTCTCGGCCTCCTGGCGGGTCTCCAGCAGGACCCGGGCGATCTCCTTCTCGGACAGCGACCGGAAGATCAGCCAACCGAAGAGCCCGAGGTCGACGAGGATGAACGCTCCGAGAAGGACCGCTCCCCAGACCAACCGTCGGGGCCCGAACGTGGTGTCGATCTTCATGACCGAATCACAATAGCAAGCCGCGTGCCGGCGGGAGAGGTCAGGAGGTCGCCCTCGATAGTATAAACTTATCGCTATCCACGATTTTTTCTATTTCCCCTCTCTCGGTGCCAGCCGACGCCTACGCGAGCATCTCTCGGCGGGCTTCCTCCTCGTGGCGCTGTTGCTCGGGTGCGGACCCTCGGGTCATCACGGTGACAGGCTCCGCGCCGAGGCGACGATTCTCCTCGCCGACGAACCGCTCGGCGTCAACTACCTGCTCTCGGGCGGCAACCGCACCACTCAGGACCTGATCGACCGGCTCTTTCTCCACCTCTTCGAAGAACAGCCCGACTTCGCGGAGCACCCGCCGACCTTCGCGCCCCGTCTCGCTGAAAGCTGGTCCTGGTCGTCCGATCACCTCACCCTCTCCCTCGCTCTCCGGCCGGACGTTCATTGGAGCGATGGTGTTCCCCTCACCGCCGAGGACGTGCGCTGGACCTGGCAGGCGCAGGTCGATCCCGCCGTGGCCTGGCCCTACGCGGACCTGAAGAAGCACATCCGAGACGTCCGAATTACCGACCCGCACCATCTCGAGATCGAGTTTTCCCGCCGCACGCCCTCCATGCTGGCAGAGCTCAACGAGGGAGCGATCCTCCCCCGCCACGCCTGGGATGAACTTCCCCTGGCTGAATGGCGCGGACGGGCCGACTGGTTCCGGGAGCACCTCGTGACCGCGGGTCCATTCGTCGTCGAATCCTGGGAGAGCCAGCAACAGGTCATGCTCGCTCGCAATCCCGGCTACTACGATCCGTCGCTTCCCCGCCTCGACCGCGTGGCGTTGAGGGTCGTCCCGCTGCGCCAGAACCGGATTGCCGAACTCGAGGCCGGAGCGGCCGACTTCTCGGCCCAGCTCACGCCGGCCGAGGCGCACAGGCTCACCGACCTACCCGACGTCGGAGTCCGGCAGTTCTGGCATCGCCAGTACGACTATCTGGCGTGGAACCTGCGCCGGCCGCCGCTCGACGACGTGTCGGTCCGCCGGGCTCTCACCCTCTCGATCGACCGACCCGGCCTCATCGCCGCCCTCTGGCACAACCTCGCCCGACCGGCCACAACCGCGATTCTCACCTCGACCTGGGCCTACGACTCCGCGCTGACGCCGTGGCCTTTCGACCCTCCCGGCGCCCGGCGCGCCTTCGCCGCCGCGGGTTGGGAGGCAGACGCTCACGGCCAACTACGTCGCGATGGCGACAGGCTGGAGCTCGAAGTCCTCGTCAACTCCGGCAACTCACTTCACGTCGACGCCGCAGTCCTCATCCAGGACCAGCTCCGTCGAGCGGGCGTCGATGTCTCCATCCGCCGCCTCGACTTCCATTCGCTGGTCAGACGACTCGACGCCGGCGACTTCGACGCGGCCCTCGGCTCGTGGGGGATCGACACGTCACTCGACGTCGGCTACGCCTTCCACAGCCGGTCGATCACAGAGGGCTACAACTCCGGCGGCTATTCCAGCCCCCAGGTCGATGCCCTGATCGACTCAGCGAGAGTCGAGACCGCGCTGGAAACACGCCGCCGAACGCTCCACGAGATCCAGAGACTGCTGCACCGCGACCAGCCGTACACCTTCCTGTGGGAGCCACCCCGCTTCGATGCCCACAGCCGCCGACTGCGAGGCGTCGCCTCGAACCCACTCAGCTCCCTGTACCGGCTGCGCGAATGGTCGATCGCCGCCGATTGAAGCGGTCGCTGGCGCGGGTGGTCAGTGCCCTGGCGACGCTGTGGGTCATCGCGACCCTCAGCTTCCTGCTCGTCCGGCTGGCTCCTGGAGACCCCGCCCGGCCTCACGACCCATCCACCGGGCCCGAGGTGAGGCAGGAGACTCGTGCCCTCTACGGACTCGACCAGCCTCTGGCCTCGCGGTACGCGGCCTGGATGACAGGCCTCGCCCGGGGCCGTCTCGGGTGGTCGTTTCACTATCGGCGCCCGGTCGTCGAGGTCGTGGCCGGCGCTCTCGGGCCGACCCTGGTGCTGGCCTCCATGGCGCTCTCCATGCAGTATCTCGCAGCGCTCCTAATCGCTCTGCTGGTGGCTCCCCGGCAACGACCGACACGCCGAACCATCGACGCTCTCGCCGCGGTCCTTTCGGCGGTGCCGACCTTCTGGCTCGGCCTGGTGGCGCTCAGATGGCCGGGACGCGGCTGGGGTTGGTTTCCAACCTGGGGTGCGCGCTCGGAGGGCGTTGAGCACTTCATCCCCGCGATTCTCGACCTCGTCGGCTACGCACTCCTGCCGGCGGCAGTTCTGGCTGCCGCCAACGCCGGAGTGGTCTATCAGCTGACCGAGCGCTCCTTGAGACAGTCCCTGGCCTCCCCCTGGGCGCTGGGCGCGAGGGCGCGAGGACTCAGTCGCCGCCGGCTGCTGTGGCGCCACGGGATGCGATCAGCCGCCGGGCGTGCGGCCCAACGCCTCGGAATCGATCTCCCGGCCTTGGTCAGCGGCTCGCTGGTTATCGAGGTCCTCTTCTCGCGGCCCGGTCTCGGCCGGATCGCCCACCAGGCCTACCTGGCACGCGACTATCCGTTGCTCACCGCCGGAGCGACGGCGGCCGGCGGCCTCGTCGTCGTCGGCAGCCTGATCGCCGACGGCCTGCACAGCGTCCTGGTCCCAAAGACCTCGGATGGCGAGAACCTCGGGTGATCGAGCGCAGGATCACCCTCACGACAGCGGCCCTGGTCCTCGTCGCCATCCTCCTGGCGCCGACCCTCCCACGCCGATCGCCCGACGAGATCCTGGACCCGGCGAGAACACGCAACCTGCCTCCCGGCTCGACTCTCGACGTCCCGAGAGTGCCTCCAGGCGGCGAGGTCGCGAAGCTCTCCGACGGCGCCACCTCCCTCACGGTGCACCGACTCTTCCTCCTGGGAACCGACCACCTCGGCAGGGATCTGGGGGCGCGCCTGCTCCACGGCCTTCGCAACTCCGTTGTCGTCGGCCTCCTGGCCGCCGCCCTCTCGGTAGCCTTCGGTGCCCTCGTAGGCCTCCTCTCCGGCTACTCGGGCCGTCGCATCGACACGGCCGTGATGCGCACCGTCGACCTCGCCACAGCGCTTCCGAAGCTCTTCGTGGTCCTGGCTGTGGCGGCTTCCGTGCAGCCTCGCATGTCCGTTCTCATTGCACTGCTGGCCTCCTTGACCTGGATGCCGGTGGCACGCACCGTCCGTGGCGAGATGCTCGCGCTGGCCCGCGAGGACTTCATCCTCGCGGCCCGAGCCAGTGGCAGCTCCCTCGGGCGACTCCTGCTGCGACACGTCCTGCCGCACCTGGCTGAGCCCTTGCTGACCCTCGGGGCTCTCCAGGTCGCGAACCTCGTCCTGCTCGAGTCGGCTCTGTCCTTTCTGGGCGCCGGCCTGCCCCTGCCGACCGCCAGCCTCGGCGGCATGGTCGCGGAGGCTCTGCTCCAGCCGGAGACTTCCTGGTGGGCACTCGCCTTCCCGGGGTTTGTCCTCACAGCCGTCGGGGTCGGCTGCGGTTGGGCAGCAGCTCGTCTCGCAGACTCCGCCCCCGGCTGAGGGAGAGAGCTCCGGGCAGCCCGTGACGGCTGGTATCAGGCCCCGTCGGCCAGCGGGAAATACAGGATGAAGCGCGTCCCCTCGCCCGGGCTACTGACCACATCGACGTGGCCACCGCTCTGCCTGACGATGCCGTGAACCGTGGTCAGGCCCAGCCCCGTGCCTTCGGACGCCTTCGTGGTGAAGAACGGCTCGAAGATCTGTCGAACGACTTCGGAGTCCATGCCCTCACCGTTGTCGCTCACTGTCAGCCGCGCGAAGGAGCGCTCATCCTCGACATTCATCCGCTGCCGACCCTCCTCGTCGAGGTCCGAGATCGCCACCTCGATGTCCAGCGCTCCCCTCCCAGGCATCGCGTCGCGAGCATTCAACGCGAGATTGAGGATCACCCTGCCGATCTGTGCCGGGTCGGCCTCGATCGTCACAGGAGCCTCCCAGAGGCGGGTCCCGACACTGATCCTCGAGCCGATCAACCGCTTGAGCAGACTCGCCTGACTCGAGACCACTTCGTTGAGATTCATCAACTCCGGGCTGAGGTCCTGCTGCTGGCTGAACCCGACGAGCTGACGGGTCAGCGACGATGCGTTAGCCACCGCATTCTCGATGTCCAGAGTGATGCCGTGCGCGGGGTTGTCCTCGGGCAATTGAACCCGAGCCATCGCCGCATTTCCGCCGATGACGGTCAGGAGATTGTTGAAGTCGTGCGCGACTCCACCGGCCAGAAGACCGAGAGCCTCCAGTTGGCTCGCCCGGTGGAGGCGCCTCTCGGCCATCTCGAGTTCCGCGACCATTCGCTCCCGCTCGGTTTGAAACGCCCCGGCGGCCGCGCCCACCACCGAGAGGAGAATCGGTACGGCGAAGGAGATCGTCGCGTGGGTAGCGGCGGCGTCCGAGGGGCTCAGGAACTCCATGACCCCGGCCCCGGTGAGCAGAAGGACCCCGCAGGCCGATGCGGTGAGCACCCCCCCGCGAAGCCCGTAGTGGATCGCACTCCAGACGATGGGCAGCAAGTAGAAGAGGAAGACCCATTGTGCAAAGCCCGGCTTGAAATGGGCGATCGCAGCCATGATCATCGCCGCAGGAAGGCCCACCAGGGCCATCAGCGCCGGTGCCGGCCTGATGCCTCGGTGGCCCTCGGACAGTCGCCTTCCCGAAACCGGCATTGAGATCACCGGGTCCCGGGGCAGGGCAATCCATCGATCGAGTAGGCGATCAGCCTCGAGCAGCAGCAGAGGGACGCCGATCAGCAGCGAGGTCACGGCGCTGCTGAACCAGAACGAGAAGGCCAGGCCGAAGGCGTCAGGGAAGGTCAAGGCACTGCCCACAGCAGCGAGCACGGCCCCACTGCAAATCACGCTGATGACGAAGCCGATATACGAGCGCATGTCCCGTGGCCCGCGACCCAGACCGGGCAGAAACCGGTGGAAGAGCCAGGCGGTCAGTGCGATCGACGCATAGGCGAGGCCCTGCTTGGCGTTGTAGCTGAGCAGTAGCAGGCTATCGGCCGAGAAGAGCTGGGCGAAGAACGACGCCAACACTCCGAGAGGACCGAACATCGCCCCCGAGACGTACCCCGACCATGCGATCCACTCGACCTTCCCTCCGAGCGGAGTCTGGCTCATCAGCGAACTGAGGAGACTGCCCAGGAGACCGGCAGCCAGAGCGAGCCCGAACCGCATCGCTCGAGTCCTGGCACCCTCTGTCAATCGAAATCCGCTCATCAACGTCGCGAGATAATACCCTGCCTTCTCGAGTTGCCGGCTACCGGCGGGATGGATACCCTCGGGCTCCAGGCGCTCCGCCGACCCAGAGGGCGACTGGCCGCCCCCCAACCAACCCCCGAATGCTCACCTCCGACTTCGATTTCGACCTTCCCGCCGACCTCATCGCCCAGCATGCGGTCGAGCGCGGAACGAGTCGTCTGCTCGTCCTCGACGGCGATGAGCACAGGCACCTGACGGTAGCCGATCTGCCCGGAATCCTGTCGAGAGACGACCTCCTCGTCGTCAACAACACCCGGGTGATTCCGGCTCGGCTCTTCGCCCGGCGATCGACAGGAGGCAGAGTTGAGCTCCTGCTCGTCGAGCAGCTGTCCGATCGGAAGTGGACCGCTTTGCTCAAGCCGGGCCGTCGTGCTCGGCCAGGGACGAGGATGCATCTTGCTCCCGGCCTCGACGTGGAAGTGCTGGATGGACTTGACGACGGGCGGTACCGCGTTCAGTTCTCCGAACCGATCGCGCCGCATCTGGCCACCCTGGGCCACGTCCCACTGCCGCCCTATATCAGGCGACCCGACGAGGCCGCCGATCAGGAGCGCTACCAAACCGTCTACGCCTCGGTCGACGGTGCCATTGCCGCCCCCACCGCCGGGCTCCACTTCACGCCCAGAATCCTCGACGACCTGGAAACGGCTGGGGTCGAGGTTAGAGAGGTCACCCTGCACGTCGGCATCGGCACCTTCAAGCCGGTGACCGTCGACCTCGTTCACGAGCACCGGATGGAGAGCGAGCGCTACGAGATCCCGGCCGACGTGACTGAGGCCGTGGAGCGCACGAGGGGTCGCGGCGGGCGTGTCGTCGCAGTCGGCACGACCGTCGTCCGGACCCTCGAGAGCGCCTTCGACCCAGCGGACGGTCTACGGCGAGGGCCGGGCCGCTCCGAGCTCTTCATCACTCCCGGATTCGAGTTCGGAATCGTCGACGCCCTGATCACCAACTTCCACCTCCCCCGCTCGACGCTGCTCATGCTGGTCAGCGCGCTAGCCGGACGCGATCGGATGATGGCGGCCTATGCCGAGGCGATCGCGCAGCGTTACAGGTTCTACTCCTATGGCGATGCCATGTTCATCGATCGTCGAGCTCTCGGTCGCCCGACTTGACCTCCCAGCGGCGCTGCCGGGCGAAGGACACCGGGACCAGAAAGAAGATAGCGAAGACGCCGCTGGCGTAGACAGGTGCCAACGGAATCATCTTCTGGTACAGATCGTCGGCAGTCGCCCAGAGGAGAAAAAGCACTCCTGGAGGCGTCAGCAGATAGAGCGGGAGCAGAATGCGCTTGACAGCCCTGAGTGCCGAACGCGTGCGCGCCACGTAGAGGTTGCCCAGCCCCCAGCCCATCACCGCCCCGGAGAAGTAAAGCGGATACAAGCTCATTCGGCTCATGCCGGCCAGGCCGCGCCCGGTGAGCAGCGCCGCGAGAGCGACACACCAGGCACTCAGGCCCACAGCCGCCAGGAAGATCTCGAAGCGGCGCGATGGCGTTCTCTCTCTCACCAGACCCAGGGGCGAATCGCGAGTGTTCCGCCCAATGATTCCTCGAACTCGCTTCTCAACCGGTGCGAGTGAACTCCTCGTACTCGGCAGAGTTCATCAGGCTGTCGAGCTCCGATGGAGTGGAGAGCCGGAGGCGGATGAGCCAACCCCCTCCATGAGGGTCCTCGTTGACCTTCTCCGGCTCGTCGAGGAGGCCCTCGTTGATCTCGGTCACTTCGCCGCCGACCGCCGTGTAGATCTCCGACACGGCCTTGACCGACTCGATCGTGCCGATCTCGGCTCCCGCGTCGAAGGCGTCGCCCACCTGGGGTAGCTCGACGAAGACGACCTCTCCGAGCTCATCCTGTGCGAAGTCGGTAATACCGACGACACAGGTGTCGTCCTCGACACGAAACCACTCATGCTCCTTCGAATACAGGTAGGCCTCGGGGTACATTCGGCATCACTCCTTCGTCAGTTTGCGAACGCTAGTGTAGTCGACCCGGCCGTTCAGGAAGGACGACGATAAAAGGGCAGCTTGACGACCTCGGCCGCCAGGCGACGCCCGCGGACTTCGACCTCGAACCGTCGGCCGAGTTCGGCCCAGGCAACGTCGAGGTAAGCCATGCCGAGTGCGCGCTCGAGAGTCGGACTGAAGGTCCCGCTGGTGACCTGCCCGATCCGCTCGCCGTCGCTCCACGCCTCGCAGCCATCGCGAGCGATGCCGCGCCCCCGGACCTCGAATCCGATCAACTTCCTGCTGAGCCCCTCCTTGCGAGCGGCCGCGAGGGCGCTTCGCCCGACGAACTCGCCGGAGTCCATCTTGATGGTCCAGGCCAGACCTGCCTCCCAGGGCGTAGTCCGGTCATCGAGTTCGTGGCCGTAGAGCGCCATTCCAGCCTCGAGTCGAAGCGTGTCACGCGCCCCAAGGCCCGCCGGCTGGATACCGTGCTCCGTCCCGGCCTGCATCAACTCGTTCCACAGCGCCGGTGCCCTCTCCGGGGCAACGTAGAGCTCGAATCCGTCTTCGCCCGTGTAGCCGGTCCTGGAGAGGAGCAACCAATGTCCCGCGACTTTGCTTTTTCGGAATCCGTAGTAGCGGATCTTGCTGAGGTCGGTCGCGGTCAGAGGCGCCAGGATCGCCTCGGCTGCCGGCCCCTGCAACGCCAGTAAAGCGTAGCTGTCGGTGACATTCTCGACGGTCACGTCGTCGGGCGCGTGGCTCGCGATCCAGGCAAAGTCGGCCTCCAGGTTCGCCGCGTTGACGACCAGGAGGAACTCATCGGACGTCACCCGGTAGACGAGGAGGTCGTCGATATAGGTTCCCTCCTCGGTCAGCAGCGCGCTGTAGTGAATCCTGCCGTCACGCAGACCTGCGACATCGTTCGGTGTCAGATACTGCAGAAATGCCTCGGCGCCGGCGCCCGTAACCTTGACCTCACCCATATGTGAAACGTCGAAGAGGCCCGCGGCAGCGCGAACTGCCCGGTGTTCATCCATCACGCCGCTGTACTGCACCGGCATCTCCCATCCGGCGAAGGGGACCATTCGGCCTCCGGCGCTGAGGTGAGCCTCGTAGAGGGGAGTCTTCCTGAGGTCGCTGTCTGTCATCAGGCCAGCGACTATAACGAACCCTCACCGCCGGCGCACGACCTCGGCAGAGCTTCTCCGCGATGACTGTAAGTCGTCCATCCGAAGGCACTTAGCTCTGCCCTCACAGGCGTCTCGAGGCTGACTGCGGAAAACAGAAGCCAGTGAGGGCACAGCAGCCTGGGTAAATTCGTAACAGTGCCCGTAACTCCTTTCAAGAGAGCGTCTTACGACTCCATTCCCGGCGCCGCCGTACGGACGCGCTATTTGGCCCGCCCAGCTCCTCGACCGGGGATCTCGCCTCTCTTGAACAGGTTTTCCACAGCGCCTGTTGGCCGGCGATGCTCAGGAGGCCCGCAGGCGTCGGCCCTCTCGACTCCCCGAGGCCCCCGGAAATCCCGCTACAGTTCCTCGAGGTGCCAGCCACCGCCGCCGCCGAGCAATCGCTTCTGCGCGTTCACCGACTTCTCGCCGGGCTCGGGTCTCACGCGGTCATAGGTGCCGTCAGCGCGCAACCGCCGAGCCTTCTTGTTGTCGCGTGTCAGTCGCATGAGGATGTCGTCTCGCAACGCTACGAGCAGCTCCGGGTGCTCGATCGGGAAGAGGGTCTCGACCCGCCCGTCGAGGTTGCGAGGCATCAGATCCGCGCTGCCAATCAGCAGTTCGTCTTCCCCGCCGTTACGGAAGTAGTACATCCTGGCGTGCTCGAGAAAGCGACCGACGACGGAGGTCACGGTGATGTTCTCGCTCACCCCGGGCACTTCGGGGCGCAGACAGCAGATCCCTCGCACCTGGAGGTCGACCCGCACGCCCGCTCTCGAGGCCTTGTAGAGAGCCTTGATGCAGCGCTTGTCGACGAGCGAGTTCATCTTGAACGCGATGTGACCGCCTCCGTCCTCCTTGTGCCCGCGAATCTCGCGCTCGATCCTTCGAATCAAGGCGTCGCGCATCCCTTCCGGCGCCACGATCAACTTGCGGTACTCGTGCTTGGCCGAATAGCCGGTGAGTGCGTTGAAGAGGTCGGAGACATCCTCGCCGAGGCTCTGGTCGTCGGTGAAGAATCCCAGGTCGGTATAGATCTTGGCGGTGATCGGATTGTAGTTCCCGGTCCCGAGGTGAACGTAGCGGTGGAGACCATCCTCGTCACGCCGGACGACAAGGCAGATCTTGGCGTGCGTCTTGAGCCCGACGACGCCGTAGACGACATGCACTCCCGCCTGCTCCAGCGCTCTGGCCCAGACGATGTTGCGCTGCTCGTCGAATCGCGCCTTGAGCTCGACCAGGGCCGAAACCTGCTTGCCGTTCTGGCGCGCTCGCATCAAAGCCCGGACGATCGGCGAGTTCGCTCCAACCCGGTAGAGAGTCTGCTTGATCGCGACGACATCGGGGTCGTCGGCCGCCTCCTCGATGAACCGGACGACCGGCTGAAAGCTGTCGTATGGATGGAAGAGAACAACATCGCGACGCCTCACGACCGAGACGACCGACTCTTCGCTCGCGAACGCCGGATGCACCGTCGGCTGAAACGGTGGGCTCAGCAGATCGGGGCGCTCCAGATCGGCGAGCTCCATCAACCCCGACAGGCCCATCAGCCGACTCGTGGTGAAAACCTGGAAGGGCTGCAGGCCCAGGTTGTGAGTCAGGACATCACGAATTCGAGCCGGCATCTGTTGGTCGACTTCGAGTCGGATCGCCGAACCGAAATGTCGTTGCTCGACGACCTCGACCATCGCGGTGAGCAGGTCGTGTGCCTCGTCCTCCTCGACATCGAGATCGGCGTCGCGCGTCACGCGAAAGGTGAAGGCGTCGCAAACGCTCAGTCCAGGAAACAGCAGGTCGAGATTGTCGGCGACGACGTCCTCGAGCCAGACCAGGCGAAACCGCGCACCGTGCATCAAGCCGGCCGGCGACGGCTGACTCGAGGGCACTTGCAGGAACCGGGGGAGATTCGCCGGCACCTTGAGGCGGGCGAAACGCTCTCCCCCAGAGTCGTCGCTGACGATGACCGCCAGATTGAGAGACAGGTTCGAGATGTGGGGGAACGGATGCCAGGGGTCGAACGCCAACGGTGTGAGAATGGGGAATATCTCGTCGCGGAAGTGTGTCCTGAGCGCCGCTCGCTCGTCGCTCTCCAGCTCCTCGTACCTGAGCACGTCGACGCCCTCATCGCGCAAACGCGGCTCGAGGTCCGTGAGCCAGCAGGTCTTGCTGCGTTCGAGCAGCGGACCGAGGCGATCGTGGACCGCAGCCATCTGTTGCACCGGTGTCATCCCGTCGGGCGGAGCGACGACGACGCCGGTCTCCATCTGCTTGCGCAGACCCGACACCCTCACCATGAAGAACTCGTCGAGATTGTTGCCGAAGATCGAGAGGAACTTCACCCGCTCCATCAGAGGGTTCTTGCGATCCTCGGCCTCTTCCAACACCCGCTCGTTGAATCCGAGCCACGAAAGTTCGCGGTTGAGGTAGTAGGTCGGGTGGTTCAGATTCGGCTTGCCACGCCGGCTCTTACCGGTCACCGGCCGAGGACCGGAACTCTGCTCTGTGCGTCTCGTCATGGTTGCAACCCTACCGGGGCGATGTTACAAGGGAAGGTCCACAAAGCGAACGTTCATGGAGGGTTACGCCTTGCAGTCCAAGACGATCCTGCTGTTGCGCCATGGCAAGTCGGACTGGAACACCGCCTTCGGCTCGGACCACCAGCGACCTTTGGCCCCGCGCGGCGAGAAGGCCGCGAGACTGATCGGCGATTGGCTCCACCGTGTCGATCTGCGACCGGATCGGGTCCTGTCCTCGGACGCCGTCCGCGCTCTGACAACAGCTCAACTTGCGGCGGAGGCGGGTGACTGGAACTGCCCGATCGATCTGCACCCGGAGTTCTATTCGGGCAGTAGCGCGGACCTGGTGCGGGCCCTCAACCACCTCGACGACAGCGTCACCACGGTGCTCCTTGCGGGACATCAGCCGACCTGGAGCCAGACGGCAGCCCTGCTGTCTGGCGGCGGGACTTTCCGGTTCCCCACTGCAGCTCTCGCCTGTCTCGTGGCTTCGGGCCCCTGGACCAAGGTCGCTCCCGGTCGCTGCGAGCTGAACTGGTTCGTGACACCGAAGCTACTCGCGAAGGCTCGGGACCCCCGAGGCGGCGCAACCGAGAGCCGCTGACTCAAGAGACGCCAGCTCAGAGAACGCGCGCTTCCACGATGAGTGCTCGCCCGAAGACCTCCTCGAAGAGACTCTCGTGCCGTCCCGCCTCCCACAACTCGACGGTCGGTTCCTCTTCGGCGACGACGGTCAGGCGAATCGCTCTCTCCTCGACCTCGACGCAGACGTCCTTGACTCTCCCGGCGCGGGCGCGCTCGAGGCTCTCTGCCGTTCGCAGGCAGGCCGTCAAGTAACCCAGCGTCACCAGATCTTCGTCATTCAGCACGTCGGAGTAGCCGCGAGCCCTGGGAGTCCCCTTGCGGTGGTACCTGACCAGCAGGGAGATCAGGGCCAGTTCGCGATGGTCGAAACCCGGCAGAGCCGACGAGGTCAGGATGTACTCGCCGTGCTTCTCGTGCCGGTAGTAGTCGAGGGAGACGCCCACGTCGTGCAGTTCGGCCGCGACCGCCAGGAGGTCGCGCTCGGGAGCTCCCAGACCGTGCAGTGGGGCCAGACCATCGAAGAGGCAGGTCGCCAGTCGCTCGACCTGCCGGACATGGAGCGACGGCTGAGGATGTCGTCGGGCGAGATTCCGCACCGAGAAGCTCCTGACCTCCTCGAGCAGGTGAGGGTGGGGCATCACGTGCCTGTAGAGGGCCCCCTCGCGAACTCCGTGTCCGGAGATGATGATGGCCTCGAGGCCGCTGTGACGCAGCACCCAGCGATAGACGAGCGCTCCAGCAAGGATGATGTCCGCTCGGTCGGGCCTCAGACCGGCGGTCTCCGACCTCTCCTCGAGAGTCTGACTCGCCAGCACCTCGACGATCTCCTCGAGAACAACCCGAGTCAGCTGAAAGCCGTGCAGGACGGGCAGACCATAGCCGACCGATCGCTGGGCTATCTTGGCCAGGCTTCTCGCCGTGCCCCCCATGGCGAGCATGGGCAGGGCCGAGTCCGAGATCCGGCCGGCTACGGGCCCGAGCTCTCGAGCGACCTGAGCTTCGAGGGCCTCGATCGAGTCCCTCGAAGGAGGATCTCCAGCCAGAAATCTCTCGGTCAGCCGCACGGCGCCCAGGGGGTATGCGCGCCCTCCGGAATACCCGCGATCGACCATCTGCGACACCTGAGCACTCCCGCCACCCAGGTCCATCACCCAGCCGTCGCGCACGGCGAAGGAATTGGCGATCGCCAGGACGCCCAACTCGGCCTCCTCTTCTCCCGGAAGCACTCTGACCGAGTACCCGGCGCGACGAATGGGTTCGAGAACCTCGGCGCTGTTGGCGGCGTCGCGCACCGCACTGGTCGCCAGTATCTCGAGATCGTCGAGCCCGACGGCCGAGGCGTAATCTTCAAAGAGCTCGACCGCGGCCAGGGCTCTCTGGATCGCTTCCGGAGCCAGCCGACCGTCGCGAGCCAGACCTTCTCCGAGCCTCACCGGTTCGCGGACCGAGTCGATCATCTGGAACCAGCTGCCGGGCTCGTACTCGAAGACGACCAGTCGCGCGGTGTTCGATCCCAGGTCCGCGATTCCAACGCGCTGCATCGGTCTGTTATATCCCGTTTCGCATACCGCAACCCCGTCGCAGCTCCATGGGCAGCGCGGTGACCATCTGGTAGCCTTCCTCTCCGGGCTGAGCCATCCCCAGTCGCGCCACCGCCCCGGAGACACCACGCCATGACGACCGAGACCATCGAGCCTTACCGGCCGAAGCACCCTGTCCGCATCGTGACCGCGGCGTCGTTGTTCGATGGACACGATGCCGCGATCAACATCATGCGCCGGATTCTCCAGTCGTCCGGTGCCGAGGTCATCCATCTGGGCCACAACCGGTCGGTCGCCGAGATCGTGCATTGCGCCATCCAGGAGGACGCCCAGGCGGTCGCCATCACCTCCTATCAGGGCGGCCACATCGAGTACTTCAAGTACATGTACGACTTGCTCGAGAAGGCCGGAAGTGCGACCAAAATCTTCGGTGGCGGCGGTGGGACGATCCTGCCCTCCGAGATCGAAGAGCTTCACGCCTACGGCATCGCCAGAATCTACGCACCGGACGATGGCCGCCAGCTGGGCCTTCAGGGCATGATCAACGACCTGCTCGAGCAGTGCGACTTTCCGACGATCACCCCACCGCTCGATGGCCACATCACGACGCTGCCGAGGGCCGACCACCGCGCCATCGCGCAGCTGATCTCGCTGGCGGAGAACTACCCCGAAGAGTCGCAGGCGCTCGCCGGAGCACTCTCCCCCATGCTCGAGGGCAGGCACGTCCCGGTCCTCGGAATCACCGGGACGGGCGGCGCCGGCAAGTCCTCGCTGGTCGACGAACTGGTGCGCCGTTTCCTCGTCGACTTCGAGGACAAGTCGATCGCGATCATCTCGGTCGACCCGTCCAAGCGGAGGACCGGAGGAGCCCTCCTCGGCGATCGGATCCGGATGAACTCGATCGACAGCCCTCGCGCCTATATGCGGTCACTGGCGACCCGGCAGTCCAACCTGGCGTTGTCGAAACACGTCCAGGCGGCGATAGATATCTGCAAGGCTGCCGGCTTCGACCTCGTGGTCGTCGAGACGTCCGGCATCGGACAGTCAGACACCGAGATCGTCGAGCACTCGGACGTGGCGCTCTACGTGATGACGGCCGAGTATGGGGCCGCGACCCAGCTCGAGAAGATCGACATGCTCGACTTCGCCGATCTCATCGCTATCAACAAGTTCGACAAGCGGGGCTCTCTCGACGCCCTGAGGGACGTGCGTAAGCAGTACAAGCGGAACCGTCAGCTCTTCGATGCCGAGGACTCGCAGCTGCCGATCTACGGAACGATCGCCTCCCAGTTCTCCGATCCGGGTACCAACACGCTCTACCGCAAGCTGATGGACGCCATCGCCGAGCGAACCGGAGCGGACCTTCACTCGAGCTTCGAGGTCACCGCGGCGATGGACGAGAAGCACCCGATCATCCCGCCCGACCGGGTTCGCTACCTGGCGGAGATCTGCGAAGAGAGCGATCGCTACGGCGCTTTTGCACGCGAACAGTCGGAGCTAGCGCGACAGCTCTTCCAGCTCTCGGGGACGATCGAGATTCTCCGGGCGGACGCCGGACGGACCGACCTGGTGATCAGCGAACCCGAGGGCGCACGCGGCACCGTGAAGGTGATCCAGCACGAGGCCGAAGAACCCGACTACCTCCGCGACCTGATCGATCGCTACAACAAGCTCGAGAGTCAGCTGGATCCGGAGTGCCGACGGATGCTCGAGGCCTGGCCGGCGACGGTCGAACGCTACAAGGCCGAGAAGTACCGGTTCGAGGTTCGAGATCGGGTCATCGAGCAGGACCTCTTCACCACCTCCCTGTCCCACCTCGAGATCCCCAAGGTCGCGCTACCCAAGTACCGGGACTGGGGCGAGATCCTCTACTGGCTGTTGACCGAGAATGCGCCCGGCATGTTCCCCTACGCCGCCGGCGTCTTTCCCCTCAAGCGGCAGGGCGAGGATCCAGCCCGGATGTTCGCCGGAGAAGGCGGTCCCGAGCGGACCAACAAGCGCTTCCACTACGTCTCGCAGGGCATGCCGGCCAAGCGCCTGTCGACAGCCTTCGACTCCGTCACGCTCTATGGTGAAGACCCGGCCCACCGGCCAGACATCTACGGCAAGGTGGGCAACTCCGGGGTCTCCATCGCAACCGTGGATGACGCCAAGAAGCTCTACTCGGGATTCGATCTCTGCGACCCGGCGACCTCGGTCTCGATGACGATCAACGGCCCCGCGCCGATGCTGCTGGCCTTCTTCATGAACGCCGCGATCGACCAGCAGTGCGAGCTCTACATCCGTCAGCAGGGTCTCGAAGAAGAGATCGAGCAGAAGATCAACCGGCTCTACCTCGCTCGGAATGTCCCGCGTCCGACCTACCAGGGAGACCTCCCAACGGGCAACAACGGGCTCGGCCTGATGCTCCTGGGCGTCTCGGGCGACGAGGTCCTGCCCCGCGCCACTTACGGGCGCATCCGCGCGGAAGCCCTCAACCGCGTCCGCGGCACGGTGCAGGCCGACATCCTCAAAGAGGATCAGGCGCAGAACACCTGTATCTTCTCCACCGAGTTCGCCCTGCGCATGATGGGCGACATCCAGGAGTACTTCACCCGCGAGAAGGTGCGGAATTTCTATTCGGTCTCGATCTCGGGCTACCACATCGCCGAAGCGGGAGCGAACCCGATCACCCAGCTCGCCTTCACCCTGGCCAACGGATTCACTTTCGTCGAGTACTACCTTGCCCGCGGCCTGGACATCGACGATTTCGCGCCGAATCTGTCGTTCTTCTTCTCCAACGGCCTCGATCCGGAGTACGCGGTCATAGGCCGGGTAGCCCGACGGATCTGGTCCAAGGCCGTCCGGCACAAGTACGGCGGCAATGCCCGCTCGCAGAAGCTCAAGTACCACATCCAGACCTCCGGCCGGAGCCTGCACGCTCAGGAGATCGCCTTCAACGATATCCGGACGACGCTCCAGGCCCTCTACGCCCTGTACGACAACTGCAACTCCCTCCACACCAACGCCTATGACGAGGCGATTACCACACCGACCGAAGAGAGTGTGCGCCGAGCGCTGGCCATCCAGCTGATCATCAACAAGGAGCTCGGCCTCAACACCAACGAGAATCCGCTCCAGGGATCGTTCGTCGTCGAGGAGCTCACCGATCTGGTGGAACAGGCGGTACTCGCGGAGTTTCGCCGGATCTCAGAGCGAGGAGGCGTCCTCGGCGCCATGGAACGTATGTACCAGCGGACGAGGATTCAGGAGGAGTCGCTCTACTACGAGTCACTCAAGCACTCGGGTGAGTTGCCGATCGTGGGCGTCAACACCTTCCTCGGCGAAGCGGGCTCGCCGACGGTGGTGCCGGACGAGGTCATCCGGGCGACGAGCGACGAGAAGGAGTACGCAATCGACTCACTCCAGGCGTTCCACGAGCGCAACCGGGAGCAGACTCCCGAGGCTCTCGACGGGCTCCGTCGGGTCGCCCTCGACCACGGCAATCTCTTCGAATCGCTCCTCGAGGTCGCTAAGGTGGCCAGCCTCGGCGAGATCTCCGGGGCGCTCTACGAGGTCGGCGGCCGCTACCGCCGGAACATGTAGACAGCTCGCCCGGCATGGCGCGGCTTCTCCTTCTCTTCATCCTCGTCCCGATCGCGGAGCTCGCCCTCCTGATCGAGATCGGTGAGGTCGTCGGCTTGCCGGCAACCCTGGGACTCATCGTGGTCACCGGAGCGCTGGGTGCCTGGCTGGCTCGCCGACAGGGCCTGGGGATCCTGGCCCGGGTCAAAAAGGAAACGGCCGAGGGCAGGCTGCCGGCGGGCCAGGTGATCGATGGCGTCATCGTGCTCATCGCCGGAGCCGTTCTCATGACACCAGGCGTTCTGACAGATCTGTTCGGTTTCTTCTGTCTGATCCCGGCGGCCCGCGGCTGGCTGAAGAACCTCCTGAAACGGCGGATCGAAGGGGCGATCGAGCGCGGCAACCTTCGAATGACCGTCGACATGGGTGGCGCCGGCCCCGCGGCCGAGCCGATGCGTGACGTCACACCTCGCACCTCTTCCGCAGATCGCCTTCCTGGAAGCGACGATCCCCTGAATTGACCGGCCGGCGGCTTGCGCTGACGACTGACCACACCTATTCTCACGGCATCAGATGAGTGACTCCCACGTTCCGATTCCGGCGGATGAATCGGCCTGGCGCCGGCGAGTCGAAGAGGAGCTGGGCGACACCGCCTTCGACGAGACGCTGACGGCGACTCTGCCGGGCGGCATCGTCGTCGAGCCGCTCTACACCCGACACGACAGGAGCTACAGGCGGGCCCGAAGAGCGCCGACGAGCGATATCGGCTGGCATATCTGTCCGCTCCTCGACAGCGCCGACCCCGAGGTCGTCAATCAACAGGTTCTCGCCGACCTCGACGGCGGGGCATCCGCCCTCTGGCTGAGGCTCGATCTGGCGGCGCGCGCGGGAGTCGACGCCGACGACCTGGCGGCGGGATCCCTCGCCGGCCGTGACGGCCTTGCCGCGTACCACCTCGGCGACCTCGACGTCGCCTTGTCGGGAGTGCGCCTCGATGCGGTCCCGCTCCTTCTCGACGCCGGCGCCAACGCCCTACCGGCGGCGGCAGGGCTCCTGGGAGTTCTAGAGTCCCGCGGAGTCGACTGCTCGGATGTCGAGCTGCATCTGGGCTCCGACCCTCTCGGCGCCCTGGCCACGGATGGCAGAGTGCCCGCGAGCTTCGAAAACCTCAAAGTGGAGATGCGACAGCTTTCGAGCTTCTGCGCGGCGACGCTGCCGACCTCGACGGCGGTCACCGTCTCCGACCTGCCCTGGCATCATGCGGGTGGCTCGACGGTGACGGAACTCGGTCTTGCAGCAGCCACGCTGGTCACCTATCTGAGGTGGATGGAGAGCGAGGGCTGGGAGCCGCACCGATCGGCACCGCATATCCTGCTCCGGGTCGCCGTCGATCGCGAGCTCTTCCCGGCCGTCGCCAAACTCCGTGCGGCTCGCCTGCTGTGGGACCGGATCCTCGCCACCTGCGGCCTGGACGACCCGCCACCGGCCACGATCCACGCCGTCGTGTCAGATCGCCCGTTCACCGCACGGGATCCCTGGGTCAACATGCTGCGGGCCACCAGCCAGACGCTCGCCGCAGTCGTGGGTGGAGCCGACCTGGTCACCACGCCCCCCTGGGACGGTCCGCTTGGACCCGCCTCCGCCAACGGTCGAAGGCTCGCCCGCAACACCCACTCGATCCTCGGTGAGGAGAGTGCCCTCGGACAGGTTCTCGACCCGGCCGGTGGCTCACACTTCGTAGAAGAGCTCACCGGAAGCCTCGCGCGGGGAGCCTGGGACGTCCTGCGAGAGATCGAGAACAGGGGAGGCGTCGAGGAGGCGCTGGGAAGCGGCTGGGTCGGTCAGCGCCTCGAAGCCGAAAGGCAGGCTCGCCGCGCAGCGATCCTGGAGGCGGCACACCCGATCACCGGGGTGACGACGTATGCCAACGCCGATGAGGAGCTGCCCTCGCGAGAGCCCGTCGAACTGGATGCCGCCGCCGACCGTGCCGCGCAGCGGATGCGAGATCACCGAGGGCGGCGAACCGAGGCGCCCGACCTCGAACTCGCCTGCGTTCTCGACCGCATGGCCGTCTGGGTCCGCATGGCGGTGGCCGGCGCGACGATGCGAGAGATCTCCGTGGCGCTTAGAAGGTCCTGCTGCGAGACCCTCCCACCACTACCACGGGTCCGCGATGCCGAGGCTCTCGAATGAGCACTGTCCCGGTCTTCTCGGAACTCGAGTGGGAGGAAGTCGAGTCCGCGACTGAGCAGCGCGACACTCCGGTGCACACGACCCCGACCCCGGAAGGTATCGAGCGCCAGCCCATCTACGGCCCGCTCGATCTCACCGGCCTCCCCCATCTCGGCTCGTCCCCCGGCTTCGCTCCCTACACCCGGGGGCCCTACACCACGATGTACGTGAGGCGGCCCTGGACCCTGCGCCAGTATGCAGGATTCTCGACCGCCGAGGAGTCCAATGCCTTCTACCGCCGCAACCTCGCAGCGGGACAGAAGGGCCTGTCGATCGCCTTCGACCTGGCGACCCATCGCGGCTACGACTCGGATCACCCTCGGGTCAAGGGCGACGTCGGCATGGCGGGCGTCGCCATCGATTCGATCCTCGACATGCGGGTCCTCTTCGACGGCATCCCCCTCGACGAGATGAGCGTCTCGATGACGATGAACGGCGCCGTGCTGCCGATTCTCGCCCTCTACGTCGTGGCGGCCGAGGAACAGGGAGTGGCGCGACACGATCTCGCAGGCACGATTCAGAACGATGTGCTCAAGGAGTTCATGGTTCGCAACACCTACATCTACCCGCCCGCGCCGTCGATGCGGATCGTGTCGGACATCTTCGCCTTCGCGGCGGTCGAGATGCCCCGGTTCAACTCGATCTCCGTGTCCGGCTATCACATGCAGGAGGCCGGAGCGACTCCTGATCTGGAGCTCGGTTACACCCTCGCCGACGGCCTCGAGTATGTGCGAACCGGTGTCGCCGCAGGCCTCGACGTCGACTCTTTCGCGCCGCGAATCTCGTTCTTTTTTTGCACTGGAATGAACTACTTCGTCGAGATCGCCAAGCTGCGGGCAGCGCGGATGCTATGGCACGAGCTCATGCAGGAGTTCGCGCCGGCCCAGGACAAGAGCTCGATGCTGCGCACGCATTGTCAGACCTCGGGTTGGTCACTCACCGCCCAGGATGTCTACAACAACGTCGTGCGCACCGGTGTCGAGGCGATGGCAGCCACCCAGGGGGGCACTCAGTCGCTCCACACCAACGCCTTCGACGAAGCGCTGGCCCTGCCGACCGACTTCTCTGCCCGGATAGCCCGCAACACCCAGATCCAGCTCCAGCAGGAATCCGGCACCTGTCGTGTCGTCGACCCGTGGGGGGGCAGCTACTACGTCGAGCGACTCACGCACGAGCTGGCGGCAAGGGCTCGCGAGCACATCCAGGAGATCGAGGGACTCGGGGGGATGGTCAAGGCGATCGAGCAAGGCCTGCCGAAGCTGAGAATCGAAGAGGCCGCGGCACGCGCCCAGGCGAGGATCGATTCCGGTCGACAGACCATCGTCGGCGTCAACAAGTATCGCCGCGAGACCGAGGAGCCGGTCGACGTCCTCGTGGTGGACAACGAGGACGTCCGGCGACGCCAGCTGGCACGCCTGGAGCGGCTGAAGACCGGGCGGGACGACACCGACGTCGCCGCCGCGCTCGACTCATTGACCGCCTGTGCGGAGTCGGGCGACGGCAACCTGCTCGCCCTGGCGATCGAGGCCGCCCGCGCGAAGGCCACGGTCGGGGAGATGAGCGCCGCCTTGGAGCGCGCCTGGGGACGTCATCAGGCCGTGGTCCGATCGATCTCTGGCGTGTACAGTGGATCGATGGGTGAGTCCGGGGGCAGCGTCCACGCCGTCCGTGAGCGGGTCGAAGCATTCCTCGCCAGGGAGGGTCGGCGGCCGCGCATCCTCGTCGCCAAGATGGGTCAGGACGGCCACGATCGCGGCCAGAAGGTCATCGCGACCGCGTTCGCCGACCTCGGCTTCGACGTCGACATCGGCTCTCTGTTCCAGACACCCGAAGAGACGGCCCGGCAAGCGGTCGAGAACGACGTGCACATCGTAGGCGTCAGCTCCCTCGCCGCCGGCCACCTCACGCTCGTGCCCGACCTGCGCCGGGCGCTCGAAGCCCATGGACGCGAAGACATCAGGATCGTTGTCGGCGGCGTGATCCCTCCCCGAGATCACGAGGCATTGCGAGAGGCCGGCGCCGTCGCCATCTTCGGCCCCGGCACCGTCATAGCGGACGCCGCTCTGGAACTGCTCGACTGACCGCCTGCGCCCCAATGGCCCCTTCAACTCCTACGCCCGAGATTCTCGCCGATCGGATCCGGTCCGGCGACCGCACGACTCTGGCGCGCGCGATGACCCTCGTCGAGTCGCGTCTCGAAGCCGATCAGGACGTGGCGGCGGAGACGCTACGTCTCCTCATGCCCGATATCGGCTCGACCCACCGGATCGGCGTCTCCGGCCCACCGGGCGTGGGCAAGAGTACGCTCATCGACACTCTCGGCATGCGCCTTCTCGAACAGGGCCACCGCGTGGCCGTCCTCGCCATCGATCCTTCGAGTTCCAGGTCCGGCGGCAGCATCCTCGGCGACAAGAGCCGGATGTCACGCCTGGCACTGGAGGACGCCGCCTTCATCCGACCGTCACCGAGCGACCTGGCCCTCGGTGGCGTCACCCGCCGCACCCGAGAAGTGATGTTCCTGTGCGAGGCCGCCGGCTTCGACCGACTTCTCATCGAAACCGTCGGTGTCGGCCAATCCGAGATCGAGGTCGAAGGTCTTACCGATAGCTTCCTCGTGCTCATCCAGCCGGGATCGGGCGACGAACTGCAAGGCATCAAGAAGGGCATTCTCGAGGTGGCCGACGCAATCGCCGTCAACAAGGCCGACGGCGAGGGCCTGGCCCTTGCGCGCGAGACTGTCGCCGAGTACTCGGCGGCGCTGCGCTACCAGCGATCTCGGCTGGAAGGCTGGACACCCACGGTCACGGCGATCAGCGGGAAGGTCGGCACCGGAGTCGAGGAGCTCGTTGACGTCCTCGCGGAGCACAGGAAAGCGCTCGTCGCGTCGGGTCAGTGGGAGAGCCGGCGCACCGAGGGTCTCGAGGCCTGGGTGCGTCAACTGGCGGAAGAGGCACTCCTCCGTGCCTGGCGGGCGGCCCCCGACCTGGGCGAGCGGCTCAAAGTCCAGGCCGACAGGGTCGCGACCGGCGAACTGACCTGTCGTCGGGCCGCCGACGAACTCGCCGACCACTGACTCGGTTCAGCGCCACAATCTCCGTGCGTCCGATGAAGTACCCTCCGACCGAGGAGGTCTTCACATGGATCGTCGAGAGTTTCTCGCCGCAGGGGTCCTCAGCAGTCTGAGCACAGCTGTCCACGGAGCGTCGGCAACGGCTGAAGCCGGAGCCGCCGGGCCGAGGGCTCGGTTTGCCGGTCTCGACTCCCGCACCTACCTCAACGCGGCTGGAATGATGCCGCTCGGGTCCTTCGCGGCAGCCGGCCTCGAGCGCTACATTGACTTCCAGCGTCTCGGCCCGGGCGACGGCCGGCGCGCCTACGTCGGGGAAGCTCACTCCGGCGCCAGAGAGCGCTTCGCTGAACTCATCGGTGCAAGGCCGGACGAGATCGCGCTGGTCCCCTGCACCAAGGCCGGCGAAGAGATCGTTCTCGACGGTCTCGACCCCATGCGCCACGGCCGCAACATCGTGACCAACGACATGCATTTCTCCGGCTCACTGCACAACCTAGTGGGCCTTCGCAGAGCCGGCGCGGACGTCAGGATCATCAGGAGCCGTGACTGGGACATCACTCTCGAAGAGATGACCGACGCAATCGACGACGACACGGCTCTGGTCTGCGTGACCCTCCTCTCCAACGTGACCGGGCGGATCGAAGCGGTGCGGGAACTGGCCGATGCCGCTCACCAGCGAGGTGCGCTGATCTACGTCGACATCATCCAGGCGGCCGGCATCGTGCCCATCGACGTCGCTGCGCTCGGCATCGACTTCGCTGCCGCAAACGGCTACAAGTGGCTCTACGGAACCTACGGAGCCGGCTTTCTGTACGTCCGCCACGACCTCCAGGGAACCGCCCTGCCCGACCGGCTCTTCCCCGGGCATCTCCGGTTCAACTACGCCCCCTGGACCGATAGTCCGAAGCCCGGGGCCGAGGACTTCGACTATCGCCCGAACGACGACGGCCGGCGCTACGAACCGGGTCATGTCAACTACATGGGCTACTGCGCCGTCTACGAGGGGCTCGGGTTTCTGGGAAGAGTCGGCATCGACAAAGCCCTGTCGCACTCGGTCGCCCTGAACCGTTCGCTCGCCGGCCGGATCGACCAGGGCCGCTTTCGCTGCCTGACGCCCGACATCGACCGCTCACCGATCCTGACCCTGCACATGTCCGACACCGAGCGGCTCAAACGCCACCTCGAGGAAGCCGGCGTCGTGGCCTCCGTCGGAGGCAACTACCTGCGCATCTCGCCAGCTCTCTTCTCGACCGAGAGCGACATCCAGGCGCTGGCCGACGTGCTCGAGAAGCTCTAGCGATCCGGGGAAAAGCCTAGGCGGCCCGGACAGTCTCCACCCAGGCGACGAGAAACCGCAGCAGGCCGAAACCGACGAAGGCCAGGATCAGGCCCTGATAGATCCGGTCGAGGACCGGCCGTCGCTGCGCCACCCACACCCGGGCCACCCGCTTCAAGGCCCTCGGCCAGATGGGGGAAGACGCCGCCAGAAGGGCCCAGCCCAAGACCGCGACACCGAACGGGTGCAGGGCCAGCGATTGCGCCAGCTCGCCTCGCGCCAGGGAGACGACCGAGCGAGTGAGGCCGCAGCCAGGGCAGGGCAGGTCGCTCAGACGTCGCACCCAGCACAGATCAATGCCGAGTCCAGCGGGATCCAGCCAAACGACTCCCGAGGCGGCTCCGGCGACGACCGCCATGCCCACACCGACAGACCAGGGCCCGAAGAGCCGGCGCCACAGGTCACCCGAGACGGGCTTCACCTCCCCTGGGGTCGCCGAGCTTCCCCGGGTCCATTCGGGACGCCTGTGGCCCTCGACCTCGCTACGGCGAGCCACCCTCACTAGCTTGCGCCTACAACTCGCCCATCACTGACGAAGCGATACCCGCGCCGGAGAGTCCACCGCCGACGAGCCAGCCAGCCAGCCACACCGCGAGGATCACGTTCTTTTTCGGATGCTCGAAACGGGCGAAGGCGTAGTAGAAGACGTAGAACGGGACACAGAGGCACAGAAAGCCCTGCCCCACCGACGCCTTGAAGGCATGGATCAGGATGATGATCGAACAAACGAAGGCGGCCAGGAAGAACAGGTTGCCGAGCATTGCCATAAGCGGATTCCTTTCGAACCGCGGGTTCGGCAGATCTGGACCCACTGAAGGCCCCGCCCGCACCCCCCTCAAGAGTTGTTGGAACTGGCAGGAAGCGTAGCACAGGGGTACAGCCGTGCAATCTGGCTACACCTCGCGGGCGGCGGTTCGGAGACCTCCCTCGGCGGAGACTGGAACGGCCCTGTGCCGAAGGCGATATCTGCTCATCTCCACAGCGTTAGAATCGCTGATGTGACCGAGGCCGCCCCCCTGTTTTCGCCCGAGGCTCTGATCAGGGAGCTGGTGATGGCATGGAAGAAGCTGCGTCTCTACCCTGCCGGTCATCCAGCCAGGGAGGGCGTCGTGGGCAGCGCCTTCGGTCAACTCGCCGGCCTCGTCGCACCCACCGGCAGCTACTCCCTGGGCGTCACTCGCGACGGCCTGATGACCGGCGACCTGACGCTCGAGGGGCCGGGGGTCAAGGAGCTTGCCGAGGTGCTCTACCGCCACAACGTGGCGGTTCTGCGTTTTCTCGACGGCATCGCCCAGGCCGATCTCGAGGCTCTCCTGGCCGAGATCCGTCTCGACGTGGAAGGAGAGGACGCCGGACCGATCGCCCAACGCATGGTCGAACGCGGCGTGACCCACATCGAGATCGAGACCGTTGATCTGTCGGAACTCGTGGCGACCGAGAGCCTGAGCGGGTCCACGGTCCAGGACGATCGAGAAACCTCGCTTTGGAGTCGTATTCTGGCTCTCCAACTCGAAGGGCGCGAGGCCGAGCCGGACGAGACGACCCGTGGCGGAACACTGGCTGAGGTCCTCAGCTTCCTACGGACCTATCTCGGGACACAGAGCGGCGGAGACACCGCGCCCAACGATTCTCGGCTTCCGCAGCTGGCGGAGGGCATTGCCCAGGCGATCGAGTCCCACATTGGAACACCGGACGGGGAGGCGGCCCAGGCCTTCCAGATACGCCAGGTGACGGAGCTGCTGGCCGGGCTACCCGCCGAGCTAAGGCGTCCCGTACTCGATAGGGCGCTGGCACGCGCGGCCGGCGGCGAGGGGCCGGAGGCCTTCCTCTCTGCCCTGACGACTTCCAGCGAGTCGGTCGAGATGCTCGGATCGCTACGCAGATTGCGCGATGACAGTTTTTCTTTCTCCCAGCCTGCGCTCGGCCTCATCGAAGAGCTGGCTCTTAAGGCACCCGATACGCAGACCCGCGCCTCGTCCGAGGACGCCACGGCGATGAGCGCCCTGGCCGAGAGCGATCTCGACACCGGCCTGCTGCAGGCGGAGGACGACTTCGCCGTCCTTCTGCCCAACACCCCCTTGCAACCCCTCGAGCTGCCCGCCGACTTCGACGGCCCACTGGAGACGTTGACTCCGGCAGGAACGACGAGTGGCCTGCTCACCATCCTCCTCGACCTTCTCGCCTCACCCACCCTGTGCGAAGAGGCCGAAGATGGGGAAACCGTGACAGGGATCCTCGATCGCCTGGCAGAAGTCTTCACCAGTCTCGTCGATAGCGACCGGCCGAGAGTTGCGGGAGCGCTCTTTCAACAACTGGAGCGCCTCGCCGAAGAACACAGTGGCACGGTCCTGGGCGAACAGATCCCGACTCTTCTTGCACGACTCAGGACCGGCGAGACCGCAGGGGCCCTTGTCGAAATCATCGCCCGCTCGGGCAAGGAGGGACACGAGCCGATACGCCATCTCGTCGAAGTGCTCGGTCAGCCGATGATCCGAGAACTCCTCGTCGCACAGAGCGAGGCCGACGACCTGAGCGACAGGCGCCACGTCTTCGACTTCCTCGCCTCCTTTCCGCGAGGTGTCGCTCGCAGCGCCGCTCAACTCCTCTCGGACGAACGCTGGTATGTCGTGCGCAACATGATCGCCCTGCTGGCAACCATTGGCGACCCGAGGTCCTTTGCTCAAGTTCGCGGCTGTCTCCGCCACGCTGACGAGCGAGTGCGGGCCGAGGCCGCGCGCAGCCTGATCCGCCTGACCCCCGAGCTCCCGTCCGACGTCATCCGCGAAGCGCTATCGAGCGACGATCCGAAAGTCGCCGAGAGGATGGTCCAGGCAGTGGGAATGCGAGGGCAGCGCACCGCGATCGCGCCTCTGGTCGAGGTGCTGACACCCATCGACATGATGGCGCGCCAGCGCATGCTCCGGATCTACGCCCTCGAGAGTCTGTCGAAGATCGGCGAGCCGTCGGTGCTGCCGAAGTTGAAGCGCTTCTTCGCCCGCGGGTTGGCTCTGCACAGCATCGAAGAGAGACGCGCGGCCTATTCCTCGCTGGCCGGCTACCCGATCGAGGCGCGCCGTCCATGGGTGGCCAAGGGGCTCAAGTCTCGCGACTCACAGATCCACGCCATCTGCACGGCTCTGGCCGCGGAGGATCCCCATGCCTGACATCGTCGGGACCACGGACAATCTCATCCTCGGCCTGACCCGGGCGACGACCTCGAGGGCGCTCTATCCCCCGAGCCACCCCAAGGTCCAGGGGACCGTCGATGAGGTGTGCGAAGCGCTGGAGGCAGCTCTCGATGCACGAAGTAGCCACGAGATAACGCTCCTCGTGGTCGATGACGAACTCGCAGTCGACGGCGAGCCCTGGCACCGCGCGTCGGTTCACTGCTCCCGTCTTGTCCGGGCCTTCGAACGTGTCGCTATCGAACGGTTGACCTTCTCGGCCAAAGCGGGGCCCGAGGAGATCGAGGGCCTCTTCGCCGGAATGGTCGGCCGGGGCGACCTCGACACCACCGAGAACATCGTCCTCGGCAAGATCCTCGGAGTCGGCTCGTCCGGCGACAAGAGCGTCGACGGGGAGTTCCTGGCTTCCCTAGAGGGCTGCATGGACGGCGTGCAACAGGCCATGGGAGTGCTCACGCTGGACGCCGACGGAGCCGCGAAGCTGGAGCGATCGGTCTGGCAATTGATCGAAGCCACCACTCGGGAGGGGCGAGCCTTCGCCCTCCTGGCCACGCTGCGGTCCCGCGACGACTACCTCTACCGTCACGCGATCAACGTCTGCCTCCACGCCATCCACCTGGCTCGAGCCATCGGGATCCAGGGAGAAGTCCTGCAGGACCTCGGAGTCGCGGCTCTCCTGCACGACATCGGGCTCGAGGAGATGCCGGACGAGCTACTCGGTCGGCGCGGACAGCTCTCCGACGAGCAGCGCTCACTGTTGCGCCGGCATCCTGAGCTCGGCGCGGCGAAGCTCGCCGGCATCCACGGCCTACCGCAGCTGACTGTCGTGGTCGCCTACGAGCATCATCGGTACTCGGACGGCAGTGGTGGGTTCCCGGACGTCGCCGGTAAGCCGAACCTGGCGAGCCAGATCACTGCAGTGGCTGACAGCTGGGACAATCTCGTGGGGATGTGCGCCCCGACCTTCTCGCAGCGCGAGAAGCTGCGATTCGCCACCAACGGGCTACGCCGGCGCAGCGGAAGCGTGCTCTCCCCGTTCCTGGTAGAGAGTTTCGTGACGCTGATGGAAGACCGTCAGATCGAATCGCTCAGCGCAGCAGATTGAACAGTCGGCTGTACTTGATGGTCAACTTGCGGTCGTCGACCCGGGACCCGACCGAACCGATGTCTCTCAGGTCGTCGTAGACGACGAAGAGGCCGGTGTTGGCGCTCTGCAGCCAACCGAAACGCAGATTCGTCCCCCAGAGATCGGCGCGGTCGTTGTACTGCACCAACGCCTGGAGGAAGACCCTCGGGTTGAACGAGTATGAGACTCGCAGTCTGCCGAGGTTGGTAGAGAACGAGCCCGCGGCCAGATCCACGTCGTTGTGGCTCCAGCTCACCTCACTCTGGAACGCCTCTTTCACCCTGAGACGGAACGCTGGCGCCAGGCCCAGCCGGTCGCCTCCGAAGATGCCGCCGGAGGTCAGCCGCATCTCGAATCCCACGGGAGCGCCCCGGTTGGTGAAGTAGACGATCTGCAGGTCTTCGTGATCGTAGGTGTCGGGCTCGACGATCACCCCTGGCACGATCTCGAAGGCCTCGGTCACACCTTCACGAGTGAAGTTGACGCCAGTGTGGACTTCCGAGCCGTTGCGGAACTCCCAGTGGTTGTCCACGTGCAGGTAGCCGGTTTCCTGGAAGTCGTCGAAGTTCCAGAACCCACGATAGGAGATGTGGGGCCGTAGCTCGTGGAATGGTCCGGACTCGGGCCTGATGCGATAGAGCGCAAAGCCATCGGCCTTTCGGTAGCCCCGGCGCTGGAGGAACCCGACCTCGGGATTGAAACCCTCGCCGACCTCGGTGAAGCCCACCGAAGTGATCAGACTCTCCGAATCGTAGCGACCGGCCACCCGCCAGGCGTGGTCGTCATCCTCGATCCCGGGCGTGTCGGTCTCGGCATAGAAGCCCGACACCTGGCCATACTCGCCGATTCCCCAGCGGCCATCGAGTCCTAGCGTCTCGTTCGAGTCGTCGTCCCCGACGCCGAGTCCGCTCCCCTCGCGCTGCACGAAGATCGCTCCCACGGCGGACCGGTTGGGCAGGTCGCGGCTGTAACGAGCGACGGCAAAGTCGTTGCGCGGCGCAACGCCCGGGGTCTCCTCGGCCCGCATATAGAGCAATCCCAGGTTGTTGCTCCCAACCTTGCCCGACAGCCGCAGTCCTCCCTCGATCGGAATCTGCTGACCGGCAGGCCCGAGGCCGATGCGACGGCTGAAGAACAACTCCACCTCCTGCGGCACGCCAACCTTGAAGAGGCCTGCGTTCTCCAGAAAGAAGGGCCGCTTCTCCGGAAAGAACAGGTTGAAGCGGTCGAGGTTGATCTGCTGTTCGTCGGCTTCGACCTGGGCGAAGTCCGTGTTGACCGTCGCGTCCAGAGTGAGACTCGGGGTCAGGCTGTACTTGAGATCGAAGCCGGCGTCGGCGTCGGTCTCGTTCGACGCGTCGACCTCGCCGGCCCGCCGGGCCTCGGCAAGAACGTAGGGCGTGAACTGGAGGTTGCGCTGCTTCGGGGGTTCGATCCCAGTCAGGTCGCCGGCCAGCGAAACCCAGTAGAGATTGAACTGACGAGGCAGCGGTGCCCAAAAGGAGGTCTCGTTGCGTCGCCGGATGTTGCGTTGGAAGTTGACCCCCCAGGTCGCCTCCTCGCCACCTCGTGCATAGCGGAGCGTCCGGAAGGGGATGGCGAACTCGGCACTCCAACCCTCCGCATGGGTTCGCGCCGCCACCTGCCAGGCTCCGTCCCAGTTCCTGTTGAAGGCATTGCCGGCACTCAGACCACCTTGCGTCTCGCCCGTCACCTGGCCGTCGAACTCGAGGCCCGCCGGATTGGTACCGAACACGAACCCCCCCTGGCGATCGAGGTAGGTGTCGAAGACGATGCTGAAACTGTCGCTCTCGGCCAACGACGCGTCCCGCCGGGTCTCGGAAACGATGATCCCCTCTGGATCGGTATCGAAGCAGACCACACCTACGTACAGGGTGTCGTCGCTGAAGCCGAGGCGCACCTCGGTCCGTTCGGAGGCCGCTTGCCCCTCGTTCGGCGTCGTCTGAACGAAGCCGCTCGCAGGTGCGACAGACTCCCAGGCCGCGTCCGAGAGTACATCTCCGTCGATCGTCGGCGACACCTCGAATCGCACCGCCTCCAGGGCTCTGCGCTCCTGGGTAGCGGCGACGCCCTCGGCATCCTGGGCTGCCGCCCAGCCGGTGAAGGCGAGCAAGGCCGACGTCATGGCGATGGCCCGCGGGCACCTGCCTCTGTCTCTTGAAATCCGCATCGGCCGGCATTCTACTCGCCGGCTCGATGCGGGCTACCGCCTCAGTGGGTGGGATGGTGAAGGAGGTCGAGGAGGCCGTTCGCAGCGGCCTCGAGCTCACCCTCGATCCGGTCGACTCTGGCGGAGAGTCCCTGGAAAAGGAGCTGAGCCGGAAGCGCAACGACGAGGCCCGCCGCCGTCGTCGTCAGAGCCTCGCTGATCCCGCCGGCCACGAGGTCGGGCCGGGAGGTGCCGAAGTCGACGATCGTCCCGAACGAGGCCATCATCCCGGTCACCGTTCCGAGGAACCCAAGCAGCGGTGCGGTCATCGCGACGGCCGCCAGCACGCCGAGGCCGCGACCGAGGCGCCTCAACTCGGCGAGCGCCACCGCCTCGAGGTGACTCTCGGTCTCTTCACGCCCCTGCGCCCAGCGGCTCAGACCGGCACCGACCATCCGGCCGACCGATCCTTCCAAGGTCGTGCATCGTCGCGCAAGCTCCTGAACCGTCTGGCCATTCTGAAGGCCCTTCCGCACAGCGAGCAGCAGTCGCCGCGCGGACCCTTGTGATCGGCGAATCGCGAGGCCTCGCTGGATCGATACGGCAACCACAGCGACAGACGCGGCGAGCAAGAGCCACATCACCCAACCCCCATCACGCATCAAATCCGCAAGCGTCGTCTCGGTCATGTCGAGTCTCCTTTCGGTCGTTGGCTGATGGTCATTTGGACCCTGACGGCCCTCGGGAAGTTCCCGGACGCCACCTCGACATAGACTCGACCTTCCGGAACCAGTAGCTCCATAGCGACGAGCCCTCTCGCGAGACACACACCTTGACGACCAGACTCCAGGCTGAAGCCAGCATCCTCGAAGAGGTGACAAGGGCCGCCGACGAACTCGTCGACTTCACGATCGATCTCGTCAAGATGCCGACGGTCAATCCTCCCGGCGAGGGCTACAGGGAATGCGCCGAGCTCATCGGAGGGAAGCTCCAGGCCTTCGGGCACCAGACCGCCTACATCACCGCAGACGCATCGGCCGAACACTCGGACGCGTACCCCCGTGTGAACGTGCTCGGGCGACGCGAAGGCTCGGGCGGCGGCCCGACGGTGCACTTCAACGGGCACTTCGATGTCGTGCCTGCGGGAGGGGGATGGACGGTCGATCCCTTCGCCGGGGTCGTGCGCGAAGGTCGGCTCTACGGCCGAGGCAGCGCGGACATGAAGGCTGGACTGGCCTGTGCCCTCTTCGCGGTGGAAGCCGTGCGCCGAGCCGGAGTCGAACTCGCCGGCAGCGTCGAGATCAGTGGCACCGTCGACGAGGAGAGCGGGGGGTTCGCCGGGCTCGCCCATCTGGCTGAGCAGGGCCTGGTGGCCCGGGGGAAAACCGACCACGTGATCATTCCGGAACCCCTCGACGTCGACCGCGTGTGCCTTGGCCATAGGGGCGTCTACTGGTTCAAGGTCATTTCCGAGGGACGTATAGGCCACGGAGCAATGCCCTTCCTCGGCGTCAACGCCATCGAACAGATGGGTCCCGTGCTCGAGGAGATTCGCCGCCGGCTGAAGCCGAGCCTCGAGCAGCGGCGAACCGCAATGCCGGTCGTCCCCGATGCGGCGCGCCAGAGCAGCATCAACATCAACTCGATCCTCGGCGGGCAGGCGGGACAGGAACCACAGACACCCTGTGTCGCGGATCGCTGCGAAGCGGTGTTCGATCGGCGTTTCGTCGTCGAGGAGAGTCTCGAGGCAACACGCGCCGAGATCGCAGATCTGCTGGAGCGAGTCGCGGCTCAGGACGAGGCCCGGCAGTACTCGTTGGAGGAACTCATGGTCGTGCGGCCGACCTTGACGGAGGAGGACGACCCGTTGGTCCTGGCGCTTGCGCGCAGCATCGAGTCGGTTCTCGGCCGCCAGCCCGAGCTCGTCGCGAGTCCAGGCACCTACGACCACAAGCACGTCGCGCGGATCGCCGGAATCGACAGCTGTGTCGCCTACGGGCCTGGAGCACTCGAGCAGGCGCACCAACCGGACGAATGGTGTTCGATCGACGACATGGTGAACGCCACCCGCGTCATGGCACTGACACTGCTGGATCTGGCAGGAGAGACGAACTGATGAGCCTCATCTCGAGACGATGCGGAATGCTGGCCGCAGCCCTTGCCTGCCTATGCGCGCCCCTTTCACCCGCTGGTGCGGATGAGACGGGAGGCGGGGGCCTCACAACCGTCGCCGGGATTCGGGTGGGGCATCACACTCTCGAAGCCCGGCCGACGGGGTGCACCGTCATCCTGACCGTCGACGGAGCCACTGCTGGCGTGGACGTTCGCGGCGGCGCACCGGGGACACGCGAAACCGATCTTCTCGACCCGGTGAACACCGTGCAACAGATCCATGCGGTCGTCCTGTCGGGCGGCAGTGCCTTCGGCCTGGACTCGGCATCGGGCGTCGTCAAGTACCTCGACGAGCAGAGCATCGGCTACGAGGTCGGGCCGACACGAGTCCCGATCGTCGTCGGCGCCATCCTCTTCGACCTCTTCACCGGGGGTGATCCGAAGATCCGGCCGGGAGTCGAGTGTGGATACAAGGCTTCCCAGGCCGCCTCCGGCGAGGCCGTGACCGAAGGCAGCGTCGGCGCCGGAGCCGGCGCCACGATCGGCAAGCTCGCCGGCCGCGACTCGATCATGCGCGGTGGGCTGGGGACAGCCTCGATCACCCTCGCCGACGGACTGACCATCGCCGCCCTGGTTGCCGTCAACGCCATCGGCGATGTCGTCGACCCGGCGACCGGGGAGATCGTCGCCGGGGCACGCCGTCCGGACGGCGGCTTCGTCGACTCGCGACGGTTGATCCGCGAGGGCGGTCGACACCGACCGCCAGCCGGGACGAACACGACGATCGGCGTCGTCGCGACCAATGCGCGCCTCACCCAGGCCCAGGCCTCCAAGGTGGCCCAGATGGCGCACGACGGGATCGCACGAGCCGTCTCACCGGCCCACACCCCTCTCGATGGGGACACTGTCTTCGCTCTCGCCACCGGGCTCCACGACGACGAGCCGGACCTGCTGACGATCGGGGCGCTGGCGGCGGACATGATGGCCGAAGCGATCCTCCGAGCGGTCCGCGCCGCCGACGCTCTCCCCGACATCCCGTCCGTCTCGTCGCTGGCGGAGAGTGATCGGTGAATCTCCAGCTCGTCCTGCTGGCCGTCTACTCGACGCTTCTGGTGGCCCTCGGCCTGTGGATCGGACGCCGGGTCGAGAGCTCGAGTACCTTTTTCGTCGCCGGCCGCCGGCTCGGACCGATCATGCTCTTCGCCACAGTCCTGGCGGCCAACATCGGTGCAGGCTCCACGGTCGGCGCCGCTGGGCTTGGCTACCGCTTCGGCCTCAGCGCTTGGTGGTGGGTGGGCTCGGCCGGACTGGGCACTCTGGCCCTGGCCTGGTGGGTCGGTCCGAGAATCTGGCGGGTTGCGGCAGAGCACGACCTGCAGACCGTCGGTGACTACCTCGAGCATCGCTACGGCAACTCGGTACGCGTGATCATCGCCGCGCTCCTCTGGTTGGGGACTCTCGCCATCCTGGCAGGTCAGCTCATCGCACTCGCCTGGGTGCTGGATGTCGTAGCAGGCGTACCCAAGGTCTGGGGTTGTCTCATCGGCGGTGCGATCGTCGCCCTCTACTTCGCGGCGGGTGGGTTGCTGACGTCTGCCTGGGTCAACCTCGTGCAGCTCGTCGTCCTGCTCGCGGGTTTCGGTGCCGCACTCGTCTGGGTCCTTGGTGATCTCGGCGGACTCGCCGGGATCCGTGACGCGGTGACCGACGAACCCGGCTTCTGGCACTTCGGCAGCAACGGCAGCGCAGGATGGATCTGGCTGGCTCTGCTCGGCCCAGCTTTCATCATCTCTCCAGGACTGCTGCAGAAGGCCTATGGAGCCCGCGACGTCAGGTCGATTCGCCTGGGCATCGGTGCCGCAGGTGTCGCATTGCTGGGATTCGCAGCGGTCCCTCCCCTCCTCGGCATGGTGGCACGAGCCCTCGATCCGGAGCTTGCAAACCCGGAGCTCGCCCTGCCGACGCTACTGACGACGGCGCTGCCCCCCCTACTCGGCAGCCTCGGGCTCGCTGCCGTCGTCTCCGCCGAGCTGAGTTCGGCCGACGCGATCCTGTTCATGCTGTCGACTTCGTTCGCCCGCGACTTCTACGCCCGCCACTCCGACGCCGATCCGGACGATCGGTCGGTCCTGCGGGTCGCTCGTCTCGCCGCGGTCGGCGGCGGGGGTCTGGGGGTCGCGCTTGCGATCGTCCTGCCCTCTGTCGTCAGTTCGCTGTCCATCTTCTACTCGCTCCTCTCCGTGAGTCTCTTCGTGCCTGTCGTCGCAGGACTCCACTCTCGCCGCATCGGAGTCCCCGAGGCCCTCGCCGCGATCGGCGCCGGAGTCTCAGTCCTTCTCTGGGCCCGACTGTCGGAGCTGACGAGCCCAGGCTCGGTCTGGAGCCCCGCCTTCCTGGGAATCCTGGCCTCGGCGCTCGCCTGCGGTGTCGTCCTCGCGTTCCGCTCCACTCGCAGAAAGAGGAGAACATGACGGCCCGCTCGACCGAGAGCTTTCGCCTGGACAATCGAGTCATCGCCGTCGTCGGCGCCGGATCCGGAATCGGCGAAGCGGTTGCCCTGGGGTGTGGGCGCCAGGGCGCGAAGGTCGTCTGCCTGGACCTGGATGGAGCCGCTGCGGCCGCTGTCGCAGAGACGATCTCCGAGAGCGGCGGCGATGCGGAGTCCGGGGGACTCGACATCGCAGAAGGCCAGGCGGTCACAGCGAGCTTCGATTCGGTCCGAGAGCGTCTCGGTGCACTCGACGGCGTCGTCTGTACTCCGGCGGTCAACGTGCGCAAACCCTTGCTCGACTACTCGGACGAGGAGTTCGATCGCGTTGTCGACCTCAACCTCAAGGGCAGCCTCCACGTCCTCCAGTCGGCTGGGCGCATCATGCGCGACCAGGGCTCGGGCAGCGTCGTCGTCTTCTCGTCGATCCGCTCGCTCGTCGTCGAACCGGGGCAGGGTGTCTACGCGGCCACCAAGGCCGGCCTCGTGCAGATGACTCGCGCGTTGGCAGTCGAGTTGGGAGAGCACGGGGTCCGTGCCAACGCGATCGCCCCGGGAGTCGTCGAGACGCCGCTGACCCAGCCGATCCTGAGCGACACCGCCTGGGCCGAGGCGTACGCGAGACGCAACGCTCTCGGGCGCTGGGCTCAACCGGAGGAGATGGTCGGTGCCGCCGTCTTTCTGCTCTCCGACGCGGCGAGCTACATCACCGGCAGTGTTCTCTTCGTCGACGGCGGCTGGACCGCGATCGACGGCCGCTTCCGGCCTCCGGGTATGTAGTCTCCGGGCCGACCGCCGGTCAGAGTTGGATCACCCGCCGCCAGACGAGAAGGACCGCCTGTGCGAGCCCCCAGAGCCATCGCCGACTCGAAGCGGACTGCTGCTGCGGTACTGCCTCGGAGGTCTCGGCGGCCGCTGCGCGGCCCCGTTCGACCGCGGGTTCCTCGATTCCTTCGGCGTAGATCTCTTCGGCCGGCGCGCTGAACCGGTAGCCGTAGCCATACACCGTGGTCACGAACTTGCGAGGGCTGCGACGATCCTGCAGGGCTCTGCGAACTCTCGCGACCGCGCTGCTCAGCGAGTTGTCGGTCACGAACTCGACATCCCACACCGCAGCTGTGATCTCGTCTTTCGACACAAGTCTCCCCCGGTGTTCGAGCAGATGGACCAGCAGGTCGAAGGCCCGCGGCTCGAGATGAATCACCGAAGAGGGTGAGCGAATCTCACGGGTCGGCAAATCGAGTTCATAGTCACCGAAGCGGTACCCAAGCAGTTGGCGTGACATGTGGACGTCCCCTACACCAGATTCCGGGAAAGGCCGCCGGGGAAGACCCCGGCGGCCGGAAGCACGAACTAGCAGGAGGTTTGTGTATGTGTGTGGTGTGCCAGTCCATGCGTCAAACACTCACCTCACTTGTACATAACGCAGGCGACTAGCGGAAGTTCATCCGCACGCCCAATCGGTAGATCCGTGGGCTCAACGTTTCGCGCAGATAGTCCGACTGCCCGAGCACGTTCCGCTCGCGTTGCAGCTCGTCCGTATCGTCGAAAATGTTGAAGGCGTCGAGGCTGAAAGTGAAGCCGACGTTGCCTGTGCCGGAGAACTCCTTCTCCAGTCGCAGATCGAAGGTCGTGATGTCGTCGGTACGGAAGGAGTCGACATCTTGAGTCAACCGTACGTTGACCGCTTGACCGTCGGCGGCGACGGGATTCATGAAGTACGGCAACGGCGTCCCCTCGCGAGAGAACAGATTACCCGCGACATTGAAGCCCCACGGCTTGTCGGGAGCCACCTGGTACATACCGTTGACGTTGTACTGCCAGGAGCTCTGCAAGAAGACGTTGGACTTGGCGCCCGACCCGGCGGCCTGCTCGACAAAGAGCTCGCCATCCTGGGTTCCGCCGTTCTGTTGAGCCTCGTTGTTGCCACTGTCGATACCGAGCGTCGGGTCGTTGTTGGCGGTGAAGCCCGAACCCACGCTCCACTCGGCATCGCCGAAGTTGTAGTAACCCCGCAGCATCCAACGATTGGACAGCCGCTTGATGAAGTTGATGTTGACGCCCTGGTACTCGATCGACCGATCGGTGTTCTCGAGCAGCCGGCCACCCGTCGCGCTGGCTCCGGAGTTCAGGCCCCAGATGGTGACGCTGGACGGCAGGGAAGAAAGACCGACCGTCGCAGGCACGGCCACGCTCTCGGCGACGTAGTCTGAAGCGACAGCGGCGCGCACGACGCCATTGGCGTCGGTGATCATCTCGCGGGTCCCCAGAATGTCGTCCGTGTCGCGTAGAGTGAACTGAGCACCGATCACGAACTCCGGCATGACTGCCCACTCGGCACCGAGGATGACTTCCTGGGTGATGGGAGCCGTAAGGCCGGGATCCGTCACGTCGGGATCGTTCAGCGATGTCGGGTTCGACGGATCGAACCCATCCGCGAAGTCGAGACTGACCGAGCTCTCTTCTTCGGGATCGAAGACGAGATCGCCATCGGCGTCTACGAAGTAGTAGTAGCCGTAGACATCGCCCAACGGATTGACCCGCGAGATGTTGCCGCTCGAGAGCTGCTCGGCGAACTGCGAGTAGCTGGCGCGCAGCAGGACGTCCTTGTCCTCACCGATCGCATAGGTGATTCCGGCGCGGGGAGTGATGTCCTCCCAATCGAACGGAGCGGCGGCACCGGGGAAGCTCAGAGCCGGCAGGTTGATCGGGCCGGCCTGCGTTCCAGGAACGCTGAACGGCTCGTTGGAACCCTCCTGCAGGTCGTAGCGGAAGCCGATGTTGGCCGTCAGGTTGCCCGCGCTGAGGGTGTCCTGAGCCCAGAACGATGTGTAGTCCTGCGAGATCAACGGAGTCTCACCACGATGGGCAACGACCCACTCGGTGTTGTCGCTGGCGCCAAAGAGGTCCAGATCGACGACGAAGACGTCGCGGCCCGGCCAGTGGAACGCACTGGAGGTCTCGAAGTTGCGCTGGCGCGCACCGAACTTGATCTCGTGGTTGGTACTGCCGGTATTGAAGAAGTACGAACCATCGACCTTGAGCTCCTCCGACGGGCGGGAGGATGGGCCGGACAGGAAACTGTTCTGCCAGACGCCATTACCGTCCCAGGCGGTCTCGGGCGCGCCTGCCAGACCGTTCAGACAGGCCTTGCAGTTGAGCTGGAAACCACCGTCGACCTTGGAGACCGTGCCGCCGACGAAGAAGTTCGAGTTCACGACGTGGGTGTCCTCGAGCTTGATGATCGCTGTCGGGCCACGCTGGTCCCAGGTGGTCGGCTGCGGGCGAGTCGGACTCGCGTTGCGACCGAACTTGTTCTTGTCACCGTTGTTCCAGGAACCCGTCGCCGAGTTGGAGTCGGAGAACTGCATGTTGGCCTTGAAGGCCGTGCTCTCGAGAATGGTGTCGTCCGACTGCACGGCGTCGAGCGTCGCGCCGCCGGTGCGGTTCTTGATGTCGTTCGAACCGAACGAACCCCAGAACCAGACCTTGTCCTTGATCACAGGGCCACCGGCCTCGAAGCCGTACTCCTGGACGCGGTTGATGGTGTTGCCGATGAATCCGGTCTGGCCCGGACCGAGTTGGTCGGGCGAGGCGGTCGGCGTGTTCTGCTCGAGACCTCCGTTGAAGAAGTTGTCGTCCGTCCGCAGGAAGCGAGCCGAACCACGAAATTCGTTGGTACCGCGCTTGGTCACCAGGTTCACGGAAACGCCGCCCGACGTCTTGGTGACATCGGTGCCACCCGTCTGGAACTGCATCTCGGTGAACTGATCGAAATCGAAGTAACCGGGCGAGGCTCCGATGGCCGCCATATCGGTGATCTCGACACCGTCGACCAGGAAGGCGTTCTCGTCGCCGCTGACGCCGGGAGCGCGAAACGACGATTGCTGTCCGCTCTCGTTGCCACCGACGTTGACTCGATCGACGACGACGCCGGGAGTCTGACTCAACACGGCCCAGGGGTCGCGCGCGGTCGGAATCGACTCGAGCTCGATCTGGCTGATTGTCGTGCCGGTCGACAGCCTGCGGTCATCGAGCAACGGGCTCTCCGAGGTGACCGTGATGGTCTCCTCGACGGCAGCGCTCATCCGCAGTTCGAGAGACGTGTTGCGAGCGACGCGGACGTCCACACTGGGATACTCCAGTGAGCCGAAGCCGTCGAGCTCGGCGATCAACTGATAGCGCCCGGGATCGAGATTCAGATACCGCACCTCGCCCCGGGCATTCGACACCTGCACACGCGGTGCGCCGTAACCCGACAGGGTCACGGTCACGCCCGGCAGGGCGGCGCCCTGGTTGTCCGTCACCGCAACGTGACAGGTTCCCGTGTCCTCCTGCGCCATCGCGGTGCCTGCGAAGAGCAGGAGGCTACAGGCGACGATCAGACTACTTCGCCATTTGCTTGTATTCATGGGTGTTCTCCTTGTTGCATGGGTCCAGTCCGGCCCCCTCACGCCGTTCCGGGACTGGGGAATGCCGGCAGGGACGACCCCGACCGGCCTCTTTGAGAATCTGGCGTCTTCGCCGTTTCACGCTCCCTTGTCTGTGCAAGGCGATTGCCAGATCTGCGACCCACGCCATGCCCACCAGCGATGAAGTCAAGCGCCAACTGGGCTTATAAAGAATCTGATCGAATCCTGGCGGTATTCTGCGGCTCAAAGTGCTTCTTTTAGAGCCATCGACAAATTCGCCCAGACGCGCAAAATCACCGGCTGGCCCCGCGGACAGTCGGTGATTCAGAGATTTGAAAGCCGGCTTCAGAAAAGGGAACTGATCATCCCGGGACTCCGAAGTCTGCTCCCGGTGGCGGCGTCCAGCAACGGTTGCCGCCACCCTCCAGAGCCGGTCGACTCGCTAGAGACCACCGACCACAGAGGGTCGAGTCCAGAGCGTCCCGGTGGTCTGAGTCGACCCCTCGATCGCATCGCTTCAGTCTTCGCCCACTGGAGTGGGAGAGAGCCTCCGCGAGGCGATATGCCCCGTTCTCAAGGCTGTATACGCACGACTCCGTAGAAAGTTGCATCCTCAAAGCCCTTGTCTGCTCACTTTTCTGGCATCCAGACGACCCGAGACATCGAGCTGCGAATCGCTGCGGTTCTCCGTGCTCGAGGCTCCAGCCCTCCCATCCAGCAGCAGGAAGCCAACGCTTCCTGTCCCCTCCCGTCGAACCACCGACCGCCCGTCCGCCCTCGGCAAGGCGGAAGACAGCCGATTCCGGAGTCTGCCCAACGCAGCATCAAGTCCTCTCCACGGGGAGGCCTAGCGAGCCCGCCGGCGGTGACGGGCATCGGGCGACTCCACGACCTGTGGACCGCAGCGAGGCGGAAGCGGCCAGACTTGGCCCGTGCTCCCACTGCGCCCGACACGAACTCGATCTCACCCAGCCTGAAGCCCTCGTGGCACGCACCGTCGAGTGATCACAATACTTGCCGTAAATGCTATATAAACGACAGAATCTATTTATGCTATTAGAGCCTTCAACCTGCACGCGGCTCTTCGTATTCCCGACTTCGCTATGATGCTTTCGTACCTTGAGAGTCATAGCCCTTCTCCTCACAGCCTGGCTGGCGGTGGCCGGTGTCTCGGCAGCGCGGGCAGCAGATCCTGTCGTCGCCGGCTGGACGGAGCGGGTGCGGCTGCTCCCATCCAGGGTGGAGTTGGAGGCGAAACTGGACACGGGCGCCGAGAACTCGTCGCTGCACGTGGAGAAGCAGAGACTCTTCAGACGAGACGGGAAGCGTTGGGTCCGCTTCACCATAGAGGGCGAGAGCGGCCGGCGAGTGGCGCTCGAGCGGCGGCTGATTCGAAAGGCGACGATCCGGCGCCACTCGGGGGGCAGCGATGTCCGACCGGTGGTGGCGCTCCGAATCTGCCTCGGAGCCGTCGTGAGGGAAGTCGAGGTCAATCTCGTGGACCGCAGCGGCTTCGACTATCCGATCCTGGTTGGACGCTCATATCTCAGCGGTGACTTCCTCGTCGACACCTCGCGCCAGGACCTGCTCGGCCCGGCCTGCGAAGAGGACCCGGAATGACTCGCGGGCGGGTCTATGCCCTCGCCCTCATTCTCACGCTGGTGGGCGCGGGGCTCTTCCTCTACAAGGTCCTGTCTCTGGGCTTCCCGCTGGTCCCGGCCTCCACCGTCCAGGTGTGGGATCTCGAGTTCAGGCTCGAGTTCGTGGCTCGCGGGACTCCGGCCAAGGTGACGCTGGCCATTCCGCAGTCCGAGGGTCCCTTTGTCGTCGTGGGCGAGAACTTCGTCTCGGGCGAGTACGGACTGACCACCCGCGTCAACGATCGTGGACGGGCCGCTATCTGGTCAACTCGGCAGGCCGAGGCACAGCAGGTTCTCTACTACCGGGCGGCCGTGCAGCGTCTGCGTGGATCGACTGCCCCCGTGGACCAGCCGACCCCAGTGGTCGACCTCGGAGACCTGGATGACGCCCGCTTCGCGGCAGCTGCCAATCTCCTGGAGGAATCCCTGCGACGCTCAGCGGATCTGGACACCCTGATTCCGCAGCTGCTGCAGAGGCTAGCCGACCCTCAGGACACTGACGCAAGCACCCTCCTCGGCCCTCGTCCGAGCGGCTCGGCCCGGCTCGACGCCGCGGTCACGGTGCTCAGTCTGGGCGACATGCCGGCTCGGGTCGTCCGCGGGGTCCGGCTCGAACGCAGGCTGCGCAACGCCCCGACCTGGGCTTGGCTCGAAATCTGGGACGGCGATGGCTGGACCCAGTTCGACCCCGAGTCGGGCCAGCCCGGCGTCAGCGACGATTTTCTACCCCTCAGTCGAGGAGGACGTTCACTGGTGCGGGTCCAGGGAGGCGGCGACGTCGAGTTGAGCGTCGCGGTGCGCGAGAGCGAGCAGGGTGCCCTGGCAGCAGCCACGCGCGGCAGCCGGTTCCTGAGCCCCGGCCTGCTCAGCTTCTCGCTCTTCAGCCTGCCCATCAGGGTTCAGGAGGTCTACCGGATTCTCCTTCTCGTGCCGGTCGGCGCTTTCCTCCTGGTGCTCCTGCGTACCCTGATCGGCGTCAAGACCTTCGGCACCTTCACCCCGGTCCTGATCGCACTCGCCTTCCGTGAGACTCGCCTCCTGGGCGGCGTGTTGCTCTTTCTGGCCGTTGTCGCCCTCGGACTCTCGGTGAGGTTCTACCTCGAGCGGCTCCGCCTTCTTCTTGTGCCGCGGCTGGCCGCAGTGCTGATCGTCGTCGTTCTGCTGATGCTCGCCCTCAGCGTGATCAGTCAGCGGCTCGGCCTCGAAAGCGGCGTGTCGATCGCGCTCTTCCCGATGGTCATCCTGACTCTGACGATCGAACGCATGTCCGTCGTGTGGGAGGAGCGCGGGTCCGCCGAGGCTCTCGAGCAGGGTATCGGCAGCCTTGTCGTCGCCATCCTCGCCTATCTCGTGATGAACAACTCGGTCGTCGGCCATCTGGCCTTCGTCTTCCCGGAACTGCTCCTAGTCCTGCTCGGAGCCTCGCTGGTCATCGGCCGCTACTCAGGCTACCGACTGCTCGAACTCTGGCGCTTCCGTGCCCTGGCGAGGGACGACTCATGAGACTCGCGACCGCACGCCGACTGCGTGAAGTGGGAGTACTCGGCATCAACAGCCGCAACAGCCGGTTCATCATGGAGCACAATCCCCGGCGGCTCTACCCTCTCGTCGACGACAAGCTCGAGAGCAAGAGGCTCGCCCAGGAGGCGGGCATCGCCGTCCCCGATCTCTACGCGGTTCTGCGAATACAGCACGAGATCGAGGAGCTCGAGTCGGTGCTCGCGCCGTGGGACGATTTCGTCATCAAGCCCGCGCACGGCTGTGGCGGGAACGGCATTCTCGTCGTCACTCAGAGTCGCGGTAGCCGCTACCGTACCGCCAGCGGGCAGCTCGTCGATCTGACCGAGATCCAGCACTACGTCTCGAACATCCTCAGCGGCGCCTACAGCCTTGGAGGACACAGCGACGCCGCGATGGTCGAGTACCGTGTCCAGTTCGACCCGGTCTTCGAGAAGATCAGCTTCCAGGGCGTACCCGACATCAGGATCATCGTCTTCCAGGGTGTTCCGGTGATGGCGATGGTCCGCTTGCCGACACGCGTCTCCGGGGGCAAGGCCAATCTTCACCAGGGTGCCATTGGCGCCGGCATCTGCATGGCCAACGGCAGGACCCTATCCGCCGTCTGGCACGATCAGGTCGTGAGGGAGCACCCCGACACCGGCTCGCCCGTCAGCGGCCTAGAGATCCCCCACTGGCCGGAACTTCTGCGCCTCTCAGCCCGTTGTCACGAGCTGACGGGTCTGGGCTACCTGGGTGTCGACCTGGTCCTCGATCGCGACAGAGGCCCTCTGATCCTCGAGCTCAATGCCCGTCCTGGCCTGGCGGTCCAGATCGCAAACCAGGCGGGCCTGCGTCCCCGACTCGAGGCTGCCGGGCGGGCGCGGCTCGCCATGGACTCGATCGACGACCGCGTCGACTGGGCGATGGCGACCTTCGCCTCCGAGCCGTTGACCGGAAGCTGAAGGCGCGCGCGCCGCAGCCGCTCCGCGCCGGTTAGACTTCGACAATGAACGAGCGCAACGAACTCGAGGCTCTCCACCAGAAGATTCGAGAACTCGAGACGAACCTCTCCGAGCGGACGGCCGAGCTGGCCGAGAGCCAGCGCCGCTACCGTCGGATCTTCGAGCGCTCGAAGGACGTCATCATCGTCTCGACACCAGTGGGCCAGCTGATCGAGCTCAACCCGTCGGGTCTCGAGTTGTACGGCTACGACACGCTCGACGAGATGATGGCGCTCGACCTGAGAACCGCCATGTGGGCAAACCCCGCCGACCGTGACGCTTACGTCGACGAGCTCCGGGAGTTCGGATTCGTCAAGGACTTCGAGGCCGAACACCTGCGCAAGGACGGCAGCACCATCACCGTCTTCGGTACCACTTCGATCGTCACCGACGATCAGGGCGAGTTGATCGAGTTACTCACCATTCTCCGGGACATCTCCGAACAGAAGCGTCTGCAACGTGAGCTCGAGCGACTCGCCCGCAGCGACTCGCTGACCGGGCTGGCGAACCGCTTCGTCTTCCGCGAACGGCTCGAGGCGGCAGTCGAGACAGCTCACCTGCACGAGGGGGACGACGCCGGGTTCGCCTTGATGATGCTTGATCTCGACAATCTCAAGGACATCAATGACACCTACGGGCACCCCGCCGGAGACGCGGTCCTCATCACCGTCTCCGATCGGTTTCGGGCGTGTCACGGCGAAGCCGACGTGCTCGCTCGCTATGGAGGAGACGAGTTCGCCCTCCTCACCTACGATGCGGCGGATGAGGACACCGTCCTCGCCACGGCCACGCGGTTGGTCGGTTGTCTCGAGGCGCCGATTCAGGTGGCCGACCTGGCGATCAGCACCTCGGTGAGCGTGGGCGTCGCGATCCCGACGGGCAAGGACCGGATGAGCGACCAGTTGCTGCAGCGAGCTGATCGAGCGCTCTACCGGGCCAAGGGTCGCGGCCGGAACCAGTACGCGATCTGAGACAGCAGCTAGCGGGTGAAGACGAGACGATCGCCGGCTGAGAGATCCGGCCGGAAGGCATAGCCCTCTTCGGCGAAGTCCTTGAGGCCTTCCGGATCGTCTATCCGCTGCTGGATCTGGAACCTCGCCATCAGGCCGCGGGCCCTCTTCGCCAGGAAGCTGATCGTCTTCGGCTTGCCGTCACGGATCTCCTGAAACACCGCGGTGACCAGGGGCGGGTCCAACTTGTGCAGCATCGCCGCTTTCGAGTACTCGTTCGATGCCAGGTTGAGAACCGCCTTGACCGGGCGTTGTGCGTGTTCCGCGTTCAAGCTGTCGACCAAGCGCTCGTCCCAGAACCGGTAGAGATTCGGACCACGACTCGTCTTCAGTCGTGTCCCCATCTCCAGGCGATAGGGCTGCATCAGATCGAGCGGCCGAAGGACGCCGTAGAAACCGGAGAGGATGCGTAACCTCCTCTGAGCCCAGTTCAGGTCCCGCTTGCCAAGGCTGGCCGCGTCGAGCCCCTTGTAGACATCTCCCTGGAAGGCGAGGATGCAAGCTTTCGAGTTCGCCTCCGTGAACGGCAGTTCCATCTCCTGGAAGCGCTGGCGGTTGAGTTCTCCCAGAGGCTGGCTGATGCTCATCAGCTCTCGGAGTGACCTCACTGTGAGGCGCTTGCAGCGCTTGAGCAACACCTCGATGTCTTCCTCGAAACGGGGTTGCGTCGTCTTGAGTCCCGCAGGGGCAGGCGAGAAATCGAGGCTCTTGGCAGGTGAAAGCAGGGTCAGCACGGGTCAGGTCTCCCAGTTGGAATGGCTCACGGGTTCTCCCAGCGTCGAATCAGAAACTAACACGACGACACGACGAGAAAGGGACCCGACGGAATCGGGTCCCTGGTGTCTCTCGTTCGCCGAGAGTTCGGCCTCGAGGGATGCCTTCCTGGGAGTCTTTGCGACTCGGGGCCTCGGTTCGAACTCGGAGAGAGTCCGGCGACCGAAGCGGGTATCCGGAGCGCCTCGGGGCCTTCAGTTCGCCCTCGAAGTCGCGCGCCTTGAAGCGAGCGAGCTCGAGGGCCGTAAGTGGCCGGGCGGTCTGGTCATTCAAACCTCCTCAGTTTGTCCAAGACCAAGATACGCCTCTCCTCGTTCGAGGTCAAGGCACACTCCGCGAGGAGATCTCCGGGAAGTTTGCGTCCTTTTCGCTGCTCTTCCGACTCCATAGGTGAAGGCGGCATGACGCCGCGACACGAGATCAGGAGATCCACTCATGAAAAGACTGCACGTCAGCCTCATCGTCAACGATCTGGAGAGCTCCAAGCGCTTCTACTCCACCCTTTTCGCCGCCGACCCCACGGTGGTGCGCGAGGACTACGCCAAGTGGATGGTCGACGACCCGAGGGTCAACTTCTCGATCGTCGACGGCAAGGCCCGGGGCAAGGGCGAGTTCGGCATCGAGCATCTCGGGATTCAGGCCGAGACGGCCGAGGAGCTGGCCGAACTGCGCGATCGGATCGCCAGTAGCCGCGGCAAGGTCGAAGAGGAGGGCGAGGTGACCTGCTGCTACCACGACTCGGACAAAACCTGGGTCGAGGACGGGCAGGGCGTTGCGTGGGAGGCTTTCCACACGACGGCAGAGGCCGCGACCTTCCATGGCCAGGACGACGCGAGCGAGTGCTGCGAGACGACCTGTTGCACGCCTGCGGTCGAGGCAACCGCGAGCGACTGCTGCGAGCCCGAGTGCTGCGCACCCGCAGCGTCCTGATCGGGTCTGGCACAATGATCGAGACCATGACCCGGAGGGCGAAGACAACCGAATCGGCACCCCTGCCCGTGCCCGACGAGCGTGTGGCCCACTGGCAACCCTTCGTCGACGGGCTCCGCGGATTCGTCGCCCGCCGGGTCCCGGTGATCGACGCCGAGGACGTTGCTCAGGAGGTGCTGCTGAGATTGCATCAGCAGGCCTCGACTCTGCGTGACGTGAACAGGGCTCAGGCCTGGGTCTTCGGCATCGCCCGGCGGGTTGTCGCAGACTATTACCGAGGACGAATCCGGGCCGACGAGAGCGCCGACATAGAGATCGACTCGCTCGCCGACCCGGAGGCCGGCGTTCACGAGAGTTTCAGCTCGTTCGCCGGCGACCATAGCGTGCACGAGGAGGTGCTCACCTGGCTGCGCCCGATCGCCGAAGGTCTGCCGAGCAAGTATCGCGACGCCCTCCTGATGGCCGACTTCGAGGGCCGGACTCAGCGTGAGGTCGCCGCGAGCCTCGGACTCTCGCTCTCGGGCGCGAAGTCCCGTGTCCAGCGCGCGCGCAAGATGCTGGCCACGGAACTCGAACACTGCTGTGCCGTCGAAGTCGACGCCGAGGGCCGCGCCCGCGACTTCACCCGCAACGCCTGCGACTGCTGAAATCTGTCCGCGGTCGCCGACTACTCACAGATGTAGCAGGCGCCGAGTCCATCGCTCGGCTCCGGGGCGTCCCTCTGGGCATTGACGATGCAGAGGAACCCGAACGGCTCGTCGGCGTCGTCGGGCGTTCGGAACTGGTGCGGATCGTTCGGGGCCACATAGACGACGTCACCAAAGCCGACGCGGTAGATGTAGCAACCGAACTGCGCCTCGCCGACCCCGCGGATGGGAATGACGACGTGCTCGTGCTCGTGCTTTTCGAGCGTGCTGTAGCCGCCAGGCTCGATCTCGAAATAGCGCACCTGGAATCGGGCCGACTCTCCGCGCTTACCGACCAGTTCCCGGCGCGAGATGCCGGCCCAGCTCTCGGTCGTCGCCTTGTAGGCCTCGAGTGCAACGCCCTGCCAGTCAAAGTCCCCGCCGTGCCGGATCACCTTCGAGTGGTTTCCGTCGAGAGAGGGTGGAGGCGGTGCCTGGGCGTCGGAGTTCATGACCGGGACTGTACGGCAACGTCCCCCAGGCGCGCCAGCCGTTCGGTATCGTAGGGCGATGGAGCCCATCCTCGAGGATCTGATACATCTGCTGGCTCTCGAACGCATCGACACCAATCTGTTTCGCGGCGAGAGCCGGGACATCGGTACGAGCAGGGTCTTCGGCGGCCAGGTCCTGGGGCAGGCGCTGGCGGCGGCCAACTACACCACCGAAGGCCGGGAGGTGCACTCGCTGCACGCCTACTTTCTGCGCCAGGGTGATCACACCGCTCCGATCGTCTATGAGGTCGATCGACAGCGCGACGGTCGGTCGTTCAGCAGCCGTCGCGTCGTGGCGATCCAGCACGGTCGCCCGATTCTGAATCTCGCCGCCTCCTTTCAGGTCCCCGAAGAGGGCCTCGAGCACAGCGCCCCGATGCCCCAGGTGACCGCACCCGATGAGCTGAAAGACATCAGGGAGTACCGCAAGGAGTTCATCGCCACGATCCCGGTCGAAGACCTGCCGCGGCCCTTTCTGCTCGAGCACCCCTTCGAGTTCCGCCCGGTCGAGCCTCCCCGCTTCGGCGATGTCGAGGCGGCCCCGGCGACGCAGCATGTCTGGTTCCGAGCCGTCGGCGAACTACCTGACGACGACGATCTGCATCGCAACATGCTCGCCTACCTGTCGGACTACTATCTGCTCTTGACGGCTCTGAGACCGCACGCCCTGACCGCCTTCTCTCCCAATCTCCAGGTGGCCAGCCTCGATCACGCGCTCTGGTTCCATCGTCCCTTCAGAATCGATCGGTGGATGCTCTACGCGATGGAGAGTTCCAACGCCTCTGGGGCGCGTGGCCTGTCGCACGGCAGGATCTACTGCAGAGACGGCACCCTCGTCGCCAACGTCGCCCAGGAGGGCGTGACGCGCCTGTGGGAGTCCGCGGAGTGAGACTGGGCATACGGCCGATCCTCTTCGCGTGCGCGGCCGTCCTCGCAGCCTGCTCCGATCCCGGTGTCGAGGAACATCTGATCTGCTCGCTGGCTGCCGACGGCAGTTCGCAGGTCGAGGTCACGGTGACGCTCCCCGGACCGCTACCCAATGACGCCGACGAAGTCCTGGTCGACGAGATCGCGACACAACGGCAGGCCTACGCAGGAGGCTGGGACCGCTGGACATCCCACTTCGAGAGAATCGAGGCGGACGAGGAGACCTTCTCCTGGAAGCGGGAGCAGGGCCTCCTCAGGAGCGTCACGCGGACAGCCGGTTTCGCCGACCCTGCAGGTCTCCAGGCTTTCTTCAGCGAAACCGACCTCGTCGTTCAATTCACCCCCGATCAGGCCGAGAGTGTCTTCTCGATCTTCCCCCTTCCCTCGAGCCGAGCCACCCGCGACGAACGTGAGCGACTCGAGATGCTGGTCGAGGTCTGGGCCGCCGCCGTCGTCCAGTACCTGCGAGAGGTCGCCGACCTCTACGCCTACCTCGAGTCGGATCCGGATCGCGCAACGCCCATCTTCACCGCCATCTTCGACGACGAGGGCGACGTCACCGAGGGGGAGGAGGAACGACTGGAGCGGCTGGTGGATGCCTTCGTGACGATCATGGAGAGCGCCGAGCGGTCCCCAGAGGAGCCGAGCAGCCTCGAACAGCTCGTACGCCTGGCCTACGACCCCTTCCCGGCTCGCTTGCGCGTGGTCGTCGAGGGGCGTGTCCGCTCGGTGCGCGGCTTCGTCAAGGTCGACAGCGACACCTACGAAGCACCGCCGCTCAGCCTCGAGCAGGCACTCACCACTCTCGAAGAGATCTGGATCACGCCCCCCCTGCTGACGACCTACGAGATGCTCGAACGGGACGAGGAGGCCGAGCTCGACGTCGAGGGCTTCGCCGCGCTGCCACGCCGCGTCTCGGAGCTACCCGACGCCAACGAGGTCCGCGATGCGCTCGAGGCGGCGTTGACGCCGCCGGAGGAGTATCGCCTGACCTGGCGGCCGACTGGCCTCGACGCGTTCGGCGCCGGCGAAACCCCTTGAGAGTGCCGACCTTCATAGCGCGATAGGGCGATCGACTCGAAACTCGGGTCGTGGCACGGAGACTCACGGTAGCGCTCCTACTCTCGCTGGCCTGCCTGGCCGAGGCCCGGGCCGTCGAGTACCACGTCTGCGCCTGCGACGCTGGAGCGGACGCCGACTGCGTCAGCGGCAGCGACGGCGCGCCGGGATCGGCCGGCGCTCCCTGGCTCAGTTTCGACAAGGCGCGGACCGAGTTCGGCTCGATCGCCGCGGGAGACGCGATCAGGTTCTGTCGCGGAGGCGCGTGGAATATCACCGCCGGGACCCGGTGGGTCAACGGTGACTGCACCGCCGCCCAGCGATGCGTCGTCGGCGACTACACCCCGCCCTGGGCCTCCGGTAACGAGAACCGTCCAATCCTGGTGCGCGCGGACGGCGGCCATGGATTCGCACTCGAGGACGGCGGCGACGCCGAGCACGAAGAGGGGTACCTGTTCGAGAACCTCGACATGCGGGGCCAGGTCTCGGGATGGGGTTTCTTCTTCTACAACGACATCGACGACGTCACCCTGCGCAACCTCTCGATCACCGGTTTCGGAATCGGCGTTCACCTGGCGGGATCCAACGCCTGCAATGGGGCCGACCCGGAGTGTGATGGCCGCAACGAGAGGATCGTCCTAGAGGACTCCTACGTCGCCGACAGCGAGGCTCAGGGGTGGCTGGGCGCCTCGTCCGGCTCGAAGATTCTGCGCAACACCTTCGAGGCCAACGGCACCACCGCCATCTTCGATCACAACATCTACGTCAGTGGTTCCGGCGGCGGGCAGACCCAGGGGATCGAAGTGGTCGGCAACACCCTGTACCAGTCCGCCCTCGACGGTGACGGTGTCTGCCGCGCCGTCTCGCTCGTGGTCCACGGCGAGCACGACGATCTACTCATCGCGGACAACGTCGTCCACGAAGACCTCGGGTTCGCCGGACCGGGCTGCTGGGGAATCGCCGTCGACAACGGCTATTCGGCTCCTGAGGGCTTCACCGATGTCGTCATCCGCGGCAACGCGGTACTCAACGTCGGCAACGTCGGCATCGGGGTCGGCGCCTGCGTGCGCTGCACGATCGAGAACAACCTCATCGTCCACCAACAGGACTTCGGCGTCACCGCGATTGCCGCGCCCGATCGCGCTCCCGGTGCCGGCGACCTCGAGCAGGAGGACATAACCGTCCGCAACAACTCGATCTGGATCGACACTCAGGGATCGGCGACGGCGATCCGGGTTCGGGAGTTCGGCGACGATCATATTGTCGTTTCCAATGCGATCCACTACACGGGAACGAGCAACGGATTCAACTGCCTCGACACGGACCTGCCGGCAGCCGACTACACCGAGATCGACCACAATCTCTGCTGGTTTCCGTCAGCGCCCGGCGCCGAGTGGGCGGACGGGTTCGGCAACTCGCCCAACGCCCTGCAGGCCTGGCGCAACGCTACGGGTTTCGGCGATCAGTCCGCCATGGCCGACCCAGCATTCGCCAACCCCGGCGCCTTCGACCTGTCGGCCGCTTCCGCCAGCTCAGCGATGGTCGACGCCGGACACCCGACTCTCAGCAGCCCGCTGAGCTTCGGCGGCCCGCCACGCGACCTAGACCCGGACATCGGTGCCTGGGAGTGGGGGGCCGGCGAGCTGATCTTCACCGATGGGTTCGAGTCGGGCGACACCTCGGCCTGGGACCTCGACATCCCCTAGCCCCGGCACCTCGGATGGCTCCGGCCGCAGCCCGAAGTCGCGGTATCCTCTCCTCCTGAACGACAGGACAAGGAGACGCCGTGCGACGATTCCTCTCGACCCTTGCACTCGCCTCGATCGCCATCCTCAACCCGGCCACGCCGGCGGCGGGCCAGCACGAGACCGGTTCGATCGACCAGGCAGTCCTCAATGGCCTGCGCCTGCGGGGCATCGGCCCGGCCCTGATGGGCGGTCGGATCGCCGATATCGCCATCGATCCGACAGACTCGAGCACCTGGTTCCTCGCGGTCGGATCAGGCGGCGTCTGGAAATCGACGAACGCGGGCATCACCTGGAATCCGATCTTCGACGAGGAGGCTTCGTACTCCGTCGGCTGTGTGACGCTCGACCCGTCCAACCCCGAGGTCGTCTGGGTCGGAACAGGTGAGAACGTCAGCGGTCGGCACGTAGGCTGGGGCGACGGCGTCTACAGAAGCGCCGACGGCGGAGCCTCCTGGCAACAGATGGGGCTCGAGGACTCTCAGCACATCGGCAGGATCCTCGTCGATCCTCGCGATGGGGACGTCGTCTTCGTCGCCGCCGAAGGGCCGCTCTGGTCCTCCGGTGGGGAGCGGGGCCTCTACAAGAGCGTCGACGGCGGCGGCACCTGGAAACGAGTTCTCCACGTCGACGACAACACAGGCGTGACCTCCTTCGAGATGGATCCGCGAGACCCCGACGTCCTCTATGCGGCGACCTACGAGCGTCGCAGGAAGGTCTGGTCACACCTCGCCGGCGGTCCGGGTTCTGGAATCCACAAATCGATGGACGGCGGTGAGACCTGGCAGAAGCTCGCAGGCGGCCTGCCCGGCGGCGACCTCGGCAAGATCGGGCTGGCGGTGTCCCCCGCCGACCCCGACGTCATCTACGCCACGATCGAGGCCGACGACAAGACGCGCGGCTTCTACCGATCGGTCGATCGCGGAGCGAGTTGGGAGCGCCGGAACGCCTATGTCTCGAACGGCACCGGACCCCACTACTACCAGGAGATCTTCGCCTCGCCCCACGATGTCGACCGCGTCTATCAGATGGACGTCTTCCTCCACACCACCGACAACGGCGGCGCCGACTTCTCGATCCTCGGCACCGGCCGCGAGAAACACAGCGACAATCACGCGCTCTACATCGATCCGGAGGATCCCGAGCACCTGATCGCCGGCACCGACGCCGGTCCTTACGAGACCTTCGACCACGGCGCCTCCTGGCGACACATCGGCAACCTGCCGATCTCTCAGTTCTACAAGCTGGGGCTCGACAACAGCTCGCCCTTCTACAACATCGTCGGTGGCGCCCAGGACGAAGGAACCCTGGTCGGGCCCTCGCGAACGCAAAGCAACGAAGGCATTCGCAGTCAGGACTGGTACGTGCCCCTGGGCGCCGACGGCTACTCCTCGGCCTTCGACACCGAGCTCCAGAATCTGCTCTATATCGAGTGGCAGGGCGGTCGGCTCTACCGCTACGACCGCCTGACCGAAGAGGCCCTCGACATCCAGCCGGTGCCGGAGCCTGGCGACGCGCCCGAGCGCTTCAACTGGGACGCCCCGGTCAGGACGAGCCCGCACTCCCCCACACGGATCTACTTCGCCTCCCAGCGCCTGTGGCGCAGCGAGGATCGCGGAGACTCCTGGACGGCGATCAGCGACGACCTCACTCGCAACACCAACCGCTATGAGCTACCGGTCAACGGTCGCGTCCGCAGCATCGACGCCCTCTACGACAACGGGGCGATGTCCCTCTACTCCACGATCACAATGATCGCCGAGTCACCCCTCGACGAGGATCTCATCTACACCGGTAGCGACGACGGGCTGATTCAAGTGACCGAGGACGGCGGTACAAACTGGAGACTCGCCGGCTCATTGCCCGATGTCGACGACCGGGCGTTCGTCAACGACCTCAAGGCGTCGCTCCACGACCCGAACGTGGTCTTCGTCGTGGTCGACGAGCACAAGGAGGGCAACTTCTCGCCGCTCGTCTTCGTCAGCGACGATCGCGGCCGAACCTGGAGGTCGATCGCCGGCGACCTCCCCGAAGGCACCATCGTCTGGGCGATCGAACAGGACCACGTGATGGAGGATCTCCTCTTCGCCGGAACGGAGTACGGCATCTCGTTCTCACCTGACGGTGGGCAGCGGTGGCTCGAACTGGGCGGTGGCGTCCCGACGATCTCGTTCCGCGATCTCGAGATCCAGCGCCGCGACGACGACCTTGTCGGCGCCACCTTCGGCCGGGGCTTCTACGTCCTCGACGACTACTCGCCCCTGCGCGCGATCGCCGCCGGTGCTCTCGATGCCGAAGCCGCTCTCTTCGACGTTCGCGACGCCTGGTGGTACGTCCCTCTGGTGCCGTATCAGGCCAAGGGCAAGCCGACGCTGGGCAGCACCGATTTCGACGCGCCGAACCCGCCATTCGGAGCCGTCTTCACCTACTACCTGGCCGAGGGCCGGCAGACGGCCGAGGAAGCGCGACACGAGGCCGAGGCCGCACTCAACGACAACGGGGAGGACGTGCCCTTTCCGGGCTGGGACACCCTTCGAGATGAGAGCCTCGAGAGCGGAGCCCGGGTGCTGCTGACCGTTCGCGATGCTGCTGGGAACCCGGTGCGCAGAATCGAAGGGCCGGCCAAGGCAGGAATCCACCGGGTCGCCTGGGACCTGCGCCGCCAGCCGCCGGATCCGATCGACCTCGACCCGCCGACCTTCCGGCCTCCCTGGGCCGGCGGCAGGCAGGGTCCCCTGGCTCCGCCCGGCAGCTACTCGGTCGAACTCTCGCTCCTCGACGGCGGCGAGTCCTCGAGCCTGGCGGAGCCCCGCTCCTTCGAGGTGGAGGCCGTCCCAGGGTCGTCACTCCCGCCGGCTGACTTCGCCGAGGTCGCCAGCTTTCAGGCCGAGACGGCAGAGCTTTCCCGCCGCGCCAGAATCGCCGCAGAGGAACTCGGAGGCGTCCGCACCACCCTGCGCCATGCCGAAGCCACTCTTCTCGAGACGGCAGCGGCCCCCGAGAGCCTCTTCGCCCATCTCGACGCCATCCGGGCAACGGTCGACGACCTGAGTCTCAGGCTCAACGGCGACCGCATCCGCGGCCGGCGGAACGAGTCCTCTGTGCCCTCGATCCGCCGACGCATCGGACAGGTGGCCGGCGGCCACTGGCAGACCCGGCAGGAGCCGACCACGACTCAACGGCACAGCCTGGAGGTCGCCGGCGCCGAGTTCGAGACCCTCTCGGCCGAGCTCGAGCAGCTCCTCGACGTGACACTTCCCTCGCTCGAGGCACAACTCGAAGCCGCTGGCGCACCCTGGACACCGTGATGATGCAACGACGGTCTGCCGCCGACTCGAGCCCACCAATGCACCCGCCCGCATAGAATCCCGCCATGACCTTCGAGATCGGGTTCCTCTTCGCCCTCCTGGCGGCGATGGTCTACCTGTTTCTCACGGAAAAGCTACCGGTCGATCTCACGGCCTTCCTCGGCCTGATCGTTCTCGTCTTCGGCGGCTATCTGACGGCCGGCGAGGCCTTCACCGGGTTCTCGTCGCCGGCGGTGATCACGATGCTGTCGGTGTTCATCGTCGGTGCCGCGCTCCTCGAGACCGGAGTCGCGGACATGATCGGCGGGCGGATCCACCGCATCGTCGGTTCGAGCGAGACTCGGCTGATCGTCGTCCTGATGCTCACGGCCGGCATCCTCTCGGCTTTCATGAACAACATCGCGGCGACAGCCGTCCTGATGCCGGCAGTGGCCTCGATCGCCCGCCGATCCAATCTGGCGCCTTCACGCCTGTTCATGCCGTTGGCATTCGGCGCCATCCTCGGCGGCACGACCACTCTCGTCGGCACCCCACCGAACATCCTGGCGGCGCAGATGCTCGATGAGCGTGGCCTGGAGCCCTTCTCCCTCTTCGACTTCACACCGATCGGTCTGGTCATTCTCGCGGTCGGCACTCTCTTCATGGTCACCATCGGCCGCAAGCTGCTCCCCGTCCGTGAGGACCGCGGACCGGCCGCTACCGAAACGCGGGATCTGGCAGGCGTGTACCAGCTCCAGGACCGGCTCTTCTCGATCCGCGTCCCCGACGACTCACCTCTGGATGGCCAGACGCTCATCGAAACGCGTTTCGGCAACACTCTCGGCGTCAAGGTCGTCGCCATCCTGCGCAATGGCAAGCAGCACCTCTCACCGGACGGCGACGCGGTCCTGCAGGCCGGCGACGTCCTGTCGGTCAGTGGCCGGGCGTCGGACCTCGAGGAGCTCCTGCGGCTGCGCAGTCTGGAGATCAGCAAGACGCGTCGATCAGACGTGCCGATGCCGGAGAAGCGCATCGGCGCCGTCTGCGCCCGGGTCGAGCGCAGCTCGACGCTCGAGGGCCGATCCCTGCGCGAACTCGACTTCCACAACCGCTTCGGTCTCGTCGTCGTCGGCATCCGACGCGGCGGCACTCTGCACAGGACCGAGCTGGCTGGAACGTCCTTCCGGGGTGGCGACGAGATCCTCGCTCTCGGGCAGCCCGACAGTGTCGAGCATCTCTCGCAGGTCGAGGACTTCACGGTCATCGACCAGGGACTGGGAGTCCTGGCGGACCTCGAGGACGAACTGCATCTGATCTCGATCCCGGCCGACTCTTCGATGGCCGGATCGACGATCGCGGAAAGCCGCCTCGGAGAACTCGTGGGTCTCACGGTGCTCGGCCTGATTCGTGACGGTGAGACTCGACTGGCCTTGTCGGCCGACGAAGTGCTCGAGCCCGGCGACCGGCTGCTGATCTCCGCCGAGCCCTCGAGGATCGAAACGCTCGACCAGGTCGGCGACATCCAGATCGAAGCCGAGAGCACCGCGCCGCTCGAGTCGGACGAAGTCGGCATGATCGAAGTCGCGGTCGCACCACGGTCCGAAGCCGTGGGACAGACGCTGGCCCAGCTCGAGTTCCGCGAGCGCTACGGACTCCTCGCCCTGGCCCTTTGGCGGGGCGGCGAGCCGCTCCACGTCGACTTCGCCAACAAGCCGCTCAAGTTCGGCGACGCTCTCCTGCTGCACGGGGCCCGCTCCAGGGTCAAGCGTCTCGCCCGAGATCCCGACTTCGTCGTCCTCTCGGATGTCGAGCAGGCGCAGCGCAGCACCCGCAAGGCGCCCTGGGCTCTCGCCTGCCTCGTCCTGATGATCGGCCTCGTGGCGACAGGGTTCCAGCCGATTCACGTCGCCGCCTTCACCGCCGCTTCGCTCTCGATCCTCTTTGGAGCCCTCACGATGCGCCAGGCCTACCGGGCGATCGAGTGGAAGGCGATCTTCCTCGTCGCGGCGGTACTGCCGGTAGGCGTGGCCATGGAGCGCACGGGCGCAGCACTGCTGATGGCCGACTCGGTCGCTACGGTGGCCGGGCCACTCGGACCCTACGCAACCCTCGCGGCCCTCGTGGTGCTCGCCAGTCTGTTGAGCCAGGGCCTCGATGGCGCACCAGCAATCGTGCTGCTCGCGCCGGTCGTGATCAGCACCGCGGATGCCATGGGCATCAGTCCGTACCCTCTGATGATGGGCGCCAGTCTCGCAGCCTCGGCGGCCTTCATGACGCCGTTCAGTCACAAAGCGAACCTGCTGGTGATGGGGGCCGGGGGCTACCGATCGCGGGACTATGTCCGAGTCGGCACTCCACTGACAATCGTCATCATCGCGCTTCTCGTGCTGCTGGTGCCCCTCTTCTTCCCCTTCTAGGCGGCGGGCCGCTGGCACTCGCCTGGCGGCTGTCGTAGGGTCGGTTCCCACACTCGAGAAAAGCGATCTGCCTCCTGGCGGGAGGCTCCGGAGGAGAACCATGCGCTCGACCATCCCCGTCTGTCTAGCCCTCACTCTGGCCGCCGCTGCCGGGACCGGCAACGCCCAGGCCCCCGACCAGGCGACCTATGTCCCCGCTCTCGACGAACTCCGGGCTCGAGCGACGAGCCCCATGGCCGAGGTCGTCGGCCGCTACTCGACCGATCGCCGGGCGATGATGCGGCGGCACGACGTGGACGGCGCCGCCCAGCGACGGGCGGCCCTGGGGAGCTTTTATGCCGACTGGCTCGTCCAGCTCGACGCCATGGCCTTCGAGGGCCTGGATCAGGAGGGAAGGGTCGACTGGTTGCTGCTGCGCAACCGCGTTCGGCGCGAACAGGGCCGGCTCGACCAGGAGGAGCGTCGATGGGGCGAGGCCAGCGAGGTGGTCCCCTTTGCCGGAGCGATTCTCGACCTGCAGGTCGCGAGGAGGAATCTCGTCGAGATCGAACCGGCCGCGCTCGCGACGTCGCTCAACGAACTCACGGCCACCGTCACCGAAACCCGGAAGGCGCTTGCTCGGGGCCTGGCGGCGAAGAAGCAGGGTGACTCGGCGAAGACCCCGGAAGGTCGGGTCCTCGAGACGACGCGTACCCTCGCTCAACGAGGCGCCCGGATCACCGGCAGCCTGCGAGAGACGCTCAAGGCCTGGTTCCGCTACTACGACGGCTACCACCCCACCTTCAGCTGGTGGCTCCGCCAACCGCACGCCAAGCTCGACAAGGCACTGGAGGAGTACGGCGAGTTCCTCAAGAAGGAGATCGTCGGTGAGAAAGAGGGCGAAGATCCGCCGATCGTCGGTGACCCCATCGGGCGTGAGGAACTGCTCGACCAGCTCGCCTTCGAGATGATTCCTTACACGCCCGAGGAACTCGTCGCCATCGCTCGCGAGCAGTTCGAGTGGTGCGATCGAGAGATGCTGCGAGCTTCCCGTGATCTCGGGTTCGGAGATGACTGGCGGGCTGCCCTCGAGAAGGTCAAGACGCTCCATGTCGCGCCGGGCGAGCAACCCGACCTCGTGCATCAACTCGCCGACGAGGCGGTCGATTTCCTGGAAGCAAGAGACCTCCTGACGATCCCACAGCTGGCCAAGGACGTCTGGCGGATGGAGATGATGAGCCCCGAGCGGCAGAAGATCAATCCGTTCTTCACCGGCGGCGAGGTGATCAGCGTCTCCTTCCCCACCGACGGCATGACCCACGACGAGAAGTGGATGAGCCTGCGCGGCAACAACATCCACTTCTCCCGTGCGACGGTCCACCACGAGCTGATTCCGGGCCACCACCTGCAGTTCTTCATGACCGCGCGCAACAACCCCCATCGGCGCGCCTTCAGCACCCCCTTCTGGACCGAGGGCTGGGCCCTCTACTGGGAGATGTTGCTCTGGGATCTCGACTTTCCGCAGTCGCCCGAGGACCGGATCGGCATGCTCTTCTGGCGAATGCACCGCTGCGCCAGGATCATCTTTTCGCTCAGTTTCCATCTCGGCCAGATGACGGCCGACGAGGCGATCGCCTTCCTCATCGAGAGAGTCGGCCATGAGCCGGAGAATGCCGAGGCGGAAGTCCGACGATCGTTCGAAGACTCCTATCCCCCCCTCTACCAGGCGGCCTACATGCTCGGCGGCCTCCAGATCCGGGCCCTCCACGAGTCGCTCGTCGGTTCGGGCCAGATGACCGATCGAGACTTTCACGACACGATCCTCAAGGGAGCGCAGATGCCCATCGAAATGGTCAGAGCGAGACTCCTCGACGTCGAGCTGACTCCGGATTACGTCACGAACTGGAGGTTCGCGGGCGATCAGACGGGCTCAGGAGACTGAGGGGATGAGCACTCCCACCGGCGATCGCCGCCTGCACTACCGCACCTGCAACCTCTGCGAGGCGATGTGCGGCATCGAGATCGAGCTCGCTGGTGATTCGATCGTCGCCATCCGCGGCGACGAGGAAGACCCGTTCAGCCGCGGCCACATCTGCCCGAAGGCGGTGGCTCTCCAGGACCTGCACTCCGACCCCGATCGGCTGCGGCGTCCGATCAAGCGCGTGGGGAGCGGCTGGCAGGAGATCGGTTGGGACGAGGCCTTCGACCTTGTCGCCTCCGGCCTGAACGAAGTCCGCGACAAGAACGGCGCCGACGCCGTCGGCCTCTACCTCGGCAACCCGAACGTACACAACCTCGGAAGCATGCTCTTCAACTCGACCCTGCGCAGCGCTCTCGGGACGCGGAACGCCTACTCGGCCACCTCGGTCGACCAGCTGCCCCACCACGTAGCTGCACGCCACATGTTCGGCCACTACTTCCTCCTCCCTATTCCTGACGTCGATCGGACCGACTTCATTCTCATCCTCGGAGCCAACCCGGTCGCCTCCAACGGCAGCCTGATGACGGCACCGGGAATCGCCCGCCGGCTCAAAGCCATCCGAGAGCGCGGCGGCCAGGTTGTCGTCGTCGATCCCCGCAAGACCGAGACCGCCGTCGTGGCCGACCGACACTTCTTCATTCCGCCGGGTCGAGATGCCCTCTTCCTCGCGGCCCTCGTTCACACTCTGTTCGACGAAGGGCTCGTGGCGCCCGGACGTCTGTCCGAGTTCACGGCAAACAACCAGGCTCTGCGCGACGCCGTCGCCGCGTTTCCCGCCGAACGGGTGGCACCGCGGGTACGGATCCCAGCAGGCGAGATCCGTCAGTTGGGCCGCGACTTCGCGGCGGCGCGGAGCGCCGTCTGCTACGGCCGCATGGGTGTCTCGACCCAGGCCTTTGGTGGCCTGTGCCAGTGGCTCATCAATGCCCTGAACATCCTGACCGGGAACCTCGACCGGGAGGGCGGCGCCATGTTCCCGACGCCGGCCTTCGACATCGTGACGTCGAATCGCACCGGCCGGTTCGGCCGCTGGCAGAGCCGGGTGCGCGGATTGCCCGAGTTCACCGGCGAACTCCCAGCCTCTGTCCTCGCCGAGGAGATGCTCACCGAGGGCGAGGGCCAGATCAGGGCTTTGCTCACCGTGGCGGGCAACCCTGTCCTCTCGACGCCCAACGGTCGGGCTCTCGATCGGGCGATGGAGGGCCTCGACTTCTTCGCAGCGATCGACATCTTCATCAACGAGACGACGCGACACGCCGATGTCATCCTGCCCCCTACGACCGGCCTGGAGTGCCAGCACTACGACGTGGTCTTCCACACGCTCGCGGTTCGTAACACGGCCAAGTACTCGGAGGCCCTGTTCGAACCGGGCGAGGGTGCGCTCCATGACTGGCAGATCTATCGTGAACTGGCGAGCCGGCTCGCGACTGCCGAACGGCCGTGGGACCCCACCGACCCGAAGAATCTGGCGACACCGGCTCAGGCCCTCGATTACGGACTGCGCGCCGGCCCCTATGGCGGGAAAGGCCTCTCTCTGGAGCTTCTCAAGGAAGCACCCCACGGCATCGACCTCGGCGCCCTCGAGTCCCGCCTGCCAGAGCGACTCTGCACCGAGGACCGCTCGATCGACTTGGCGCCCGCGACCTTCATTGCAGACCTGGCCCGGCTCGAGGAGTCTTTCGGTCCCGACGAAGACGGGGAGATCGACCTCCTTCTGATCGGCCGCCGGGACCTGCGCAGCAACAACTCCTGGATGCACAACAGCCTGAGACTGGTCCGCGGCCAGGACCGCTGCACCCTCAAGATCCACCCAGACGACGCAACCGCCCGCGGCGTCGCCAACGGCCAGCGAGTCGCGGTCAGCTCGCGCGCCGGCAGGATCGAGCTACCGACCGAGATCACCGACACGATGATGCCGGGCGTCGTCAGCATCCCTCACGGGTGGGGACACGACCGCCCAGGGGTCGAGCTCACGATCGCCAGGGCTCACCCGGGCGCGTCGATCAACGATCTGACCGACGAACTGTCGGTCGATTCACTGACCGGCAATGCGGCGTTGAACGGAGTGCCGGTCACCGTCGAGGCGCTCTAGCCGGAGCGCCGGACCTCGCCCTCGCCTACCGGAAGGTCACGGTCAAGCTGTAGAAGACCTTGATCGGTACCCCGCCCTGGCTGGCGGGGCTGCATCGCCAGCGCGGCAGAACCTCGAAAGCCGCGAATTCCTCCGCCGGGCCGTTGCCCTGACTGACCAGCGACGGCTGACTCAGACTTCCGTCCTCGCTGACCAGCACCTGGACGACGACAACCGAGCCGCCACCTCGCAGCTGCAGGGATCCCGGATATTCCGGACGGATCTGCCGGTGACAATTCGGTCTTTCGACGCGCCCGGTCAGTGGCGTGCCGCTCGGCTCCGCTCGGAGGGTGTCAGCGGCCTTCGCCGCCCCGGCGAGAAAAGCCGCCGTCGTGCCGTAGGGCGAAAGATCCGCGCCCTCGATCCCCGGCGAGATAGCAGCAGCCACGGCCCGGTACCAGAGCGCCTCGGCCTCATTACCGAGCCCCATCTCCGCAATGGCCCTGAACATGCAGCCAAGGCCGAGCGCGTATCGCGCACCATCGCCGGTCCCCAGCTTTCCGAGCGATTTGTTGGAGAACCGCTCAGCCTCCCTGCTGGCAGCGCCGTAGTCGCCACGACGAAGGAGCGAGTCGATCTCGTGCAACGTATCCCGCCACTTGTCCGCGGTTCCTGCCGAAGCCGCATCCGTGCACAGGGTCCAGGTGATCAGAGTGGCCGCTGCGAGAGTCAGGCACAGCCCCACGCTCGATCGGCGATTCGATCGTCCCAAGCGTCTCATCGCGCCTCTCCGAGTCTCGTTGTGCGCCTAGGCCTCGCCGCAGTCGGCAATCTCGACTGGGCTCGACGTCGCACCACCCTGAGAGCCGACGGCCTCCATCTTGTCAATCACGTCACTGCCCTCGACCACCCGACCGAAGACCACGTGCTTGCCGTCGAGCCACGGAGTCGGCGCCGTGCAGATGAAGAACTGGCTGCCATTGGTGTTCGGCCCTGCGTTGGCCATCGACAGCGTCCCCGAGCCCTGATGGCGCAGGTCGAAGTTCTCGTCCTCGAACTTGTGGCCGTAGATCGACTCGCCGCCAGTCCCGTTTCCATTGGTGAAGTCGCCGCCCTGGCACATGAAGCCGGGGATGATGCGGTGGAATCCGCTGCCCTTGAAGTGGAGAGGACGACCGCTCTCGCCCTGGCCCTTCTCACCCGTGCACAGGGCACGGAAATTCTCAGCCGTCTTCGGCACGGCGTCGGTGAAGAGTTCGAAGACGACCCTCCCCGCCGGCTGTCCGCCGATGGCGATGTCAAAAAACACGCGGGTCCCCTGCTGTTCGGATGACTGATCCATGGTCCTTCTCCTCAATCAGATGCGATCCTGCCTGGCGGATCGCGAGACTCGTTCAATCGAAGCGGCGATTCTCACACATGCAGGAACGAATCGGGCAACCCGGCAACCAAGGGCTCACAGGGTTTCTGCCACCATCTCCTCCCAGATGACGAGATCTTCCCGTGCGCGGGCCAGCTCGGAGCGGAGATCCAGTATTCGCTGGTCGAGCCGCCACAGACGCTGCTCGACGCTCTTTCGCTGAACCACGGCCTGACGCAGGATCTCCTCGAGCTCCAGCTCGCTGATGCCGGAGTCCTCCAGGTCGCCTTCCAGCGTCTCGAGTCGGGTCTCGATGCTCTCCTCTTCCGAGGTGTAGCTGTCTCTCGAGACCTCGGCTTCGTGGAGCTCGCGCTCTCGGGCGATCACCTCACGGCGCGCGACGTCGAGTCTCTGCACGGCGAGTTGGGTCCGCTGATTGCGGACCTGAGCCTCCAATAGCGAGACCAGTTGCTGGAGCGAGCCGTTGATCCTGGCCAGTTCGGATTGTTGGATCGCCGGCTCTGTCGTCTCCTCGGCGACAAGCCGGGATCCGGTGACGACGAAGACCGCCGCGATCAGAAGAGGACAGATCAGCTGATGCCGTCTCATGATGCCTCCGTTCCGCCGGGGTCGGCCCGGCCTCGGCCATGATAGCCCCTCGCCCCAACAGTGAAAGTTCGGCAGTGAGGCCCTGCTCGCGAGCCGGAGATCATCCACGTCTGCGGGGAGACCGCGAGGGTGTCTGTCTTTCAAGACATCTGTGCGAAGTTGCTGACGGACCCCCAAACCAACGTCGAAGCGCCGAACGCTGCGCACACGGGCTCCGAGGCCCTCAAACTGTTGAAAACAAGGGGGTTGCATTCTCTTCGTCCGGCTCTCCAAGCCCTGGCACAGAGGTTGCGATGACAACTCCCAGGCTCACTGACGAGCCAGCTATGACTGGAGATTGCAACCATGCGACCCTCAACTCGAATCCAAGCACAACAACTGGCGCGGAACGCCCCACGGGCATGCGTCGCGCTCCTGGTGCTGCTGGCCCTGGGCTGCAGCCAACACTCTGCCTTCATCCGTTATGACGAGTACGCGGACCCGACCCTCCAGCCCGAGCCGATCGCTGCAGCGAATCTGGGCCGGGTCCGCATCACGGAGGGCGGCGCGCTCTGGAAGGAATGCACGGATGTCGCGCGTGGCTCCCTCTGGCTCCTCGTCGAGGAAGCCAAACGACGAGGCGGCAACGCGGTTGGTGACATCCGTTGGATGCCCCAGGCCACCGGAGGGACTCTCCAGCAGCCCACCTGCACGAGGCGGTGGGGCCTCTTCCTCGTCTGGCCGCTCCTCCTGACACCGGCGTTCATGGCGGCCAATGTCGAAGGCACCGTCTACTGGATCGAGGACGATTCGGAGGAAGTGTCTGGGCTCTACGGCCTGCCGAGCGACTCCGGCGACCTCGAACACCTCGTTGAGGTACTGACCTCCGATCTCCTCACTCCCGACGGCTCCCCCTCTCTCAGCACGTCCCTGGAGCACCAGCCATGACATCGACATCAGCCCGCTTCCTCACGCTCACACTCGCCGGTCTCCTGTTGCCGACTCTCGCCGCCGCCCAGCAGGTCGAGATCACACCTCTCCTCGGTTTCGGAGTCCTGGACATCGCCGAGGAGAACCACAGCTTCGACCGGACTCGCGGCCCGGGCTATCAACGAGGTCACGGCGAGGACAACTTCCTCCACGGCGTTGACATCGACGAAGAGCCCTCCTTCGGCCTTCTCGTCGGCTTGAGTGTCAGCCGCCACACGCAGATCGAGTTCCTCTACAGCCGTCAGGACACGACCTTCGACGATCGCCGTTTCGAGCTCTTCGATCGAGACATGGACATCGAGTACCTGCACGTCGGTGCCGTGTACGAATGGACGTTCGAACGCGTGCGACCGTTCGTCGGCGGCTCGATCGGCAGCACCCGCATCTCGGTGCCGGGCGGTAGCGAGAATGCGTTCTCAGTCAGCCCGACCGGCGGTCTCAAGGTTCTTCTCAACGACCGGACCGCCCTTCGCTTCACAGGCCGCCTGTTCCTTACGCCGATCGAGGAGAACGGCCCTCTCGGCTGCCCGACCGGCGAGTGCCAGGGGCGCGGCGGCGAGGAGGCCCTGGCTGACCTCCAGTTCAGCGTCGGCTTGACATTCCGTCTCGGCCGGCCACGCGGTTGATCGGTCGCTCGGCAGGGCGCCAACGACGCGAAACCCATACGATCGGCATGATGACGTTCGACCTCGAGCTATTCGTCACCTGGCGCAGAGGCCTGTCCGCACGGCTGGGGCGGCTGGTACCGCTGCTGCTCCTGGTCATGGCTGGTGGGGCTCAGGCGCAGTCGACCGATCCGATCTTCCTCATCGAGACGATTTCGGTAGAGCAGGCCGAGCGCTCGACCGACATCATCATCGCGGAGTCGCTCCTGGTGCCGGGACGCGAGTACAGCGAGCGACAGCTGCGCGACGCGGTCTCTCGGATCAGTCGGCTGCCATTGGTTCTCGACGCCGAGTTCTCCCTGCGCAAGGGCACGCAGCGCGGACGGTACGAGCTCGTCATCAAAGTCGAAGAGGCCCGGCGTTGGTTCTTCGGGCTGGACGTCAAGTCGACGCTCTGGAGTCGACCCATCTCCGTCTCCGACCTGACAACTTCGGACGAGACCAGCACGTCGACCGGCGTCGTCGGCCGACGCTTCAGGCTTGGCAGATACGGCGTGTTCTTCGCAGCTCTCGGCGGCACCGACGGCTCGATCAACTTCGGCTACAGCCGACACAACCTCCTGCAGCGAGGCGTCCTGTTCTCGGCCAGCTACGCGTTCGCCGGTTGCTCGGAGCCCCGCACCGATGCCACGGAGGAAGGGGACGACGCCTGCCGCACCGAGATCTACGGGCTCGGGCTCGACCCGACGTTGTCCAGCTGGAGCAGTACCGGAGCCTCTCACCGAGTCCGCATGTCGCTGGGGATCCCTGTCCGTGAGAACTCCTCCGTGCGGCTGGCCGCCTCCGTCCGGGAGACCGGTCACGGACTCCGTCGGCGGGCCTTCGAGGCCGACCTCAGCCGATTCGAGAGGTTCGAGAATCGCGAGGAGCTGGACTTCTCGGCTGCATGGGTCTTCGACTCCGTCGACGATCCACAGTTCCCGACCCGCGGGAGGCGGTGGAGCGCAGGCCTTTCCCTTCGGTCGCTGCAGACCGACCTCTACACCTTCGACCTCGAGGCTCCCGGAATCGAGAGATTCGACTTCCGAGCAGCCGAGGCAGGCTTCGTGTTCGACGCGACGCGGTACCTCCCGCGTAGCGACAAGACCAGCTTCTGGGCCGGCGCGCAGGGGTTCCTGGGCCGTTCCGACATCGACAACCTCCCCACTCAGGAGCGGACGACGATCGATGGCAATGCAACCTCCTGGAACGGCGGGCTGACGTTCGGACACTCGCGATCCCTGCGCCGACTCCACACTCCCTTCAAATGGCGCGATTGGCGTTGGGAGAACGAGCTCGGGCTGACGTGGACCGGCACTTCGCCCGACTTCGAGCAGTCCGACAACCCGCTGACGGGCCTGCGAATAGCGTCGGGCATCGCTCTGCGCAACCGCCTGGGCATCTTCCGTTTCGAGCTCGCCTACGTCGACCTGGAGGGCAACTGAGTGGCGCGCATCGTCTTCGCCCTTTCGGTTCTGGCCGCGGCGGCGGGCGCCGCGCTTGCCCAGCCGTCGCTCGAGTGGAACGACGGCCGGGTCATGCTCGGCGCACTCCCTCCGGTCCTGGTCGACGAGCAGGTCGAGCGTCAGTTGACCACCGGCCTGACAGCAACGCTGGCGTTCAGAGTTGAAGCCGGAGGCGCCGTCGGAGGTGCCAGGGTCGAAATACGCTATGAACTCTGGGACGAAGTGTTCCACGTGACGACGCTCGGCATCGACGGACGGCCACAACGCGAGACCATCGTGTCACGCGGAGATCTCGACGCCTGGTGGGCTGAACTGAGTCTTCCGGTCTTCGACGACGAGACTCCCTTCGACGATGCAGGCACCGTCCGGGTGATACTTGAGGTCGTGCCCTTCTCCCACTCGGAACAACTCGACACTCAGCGCTGGTTCGAACAGTCCGTGCAGCGGGCGGAAGAGGGTCGCAACGAAGGCATCTCTCATCCTGCCGAGGGCGACGAGTCCCTGGGCAGAGTGTTCAGCGTCCTGATCGCCACCTCGATTCGCCGGCAGGCCCTGACTTCCTATCGCTGGGACCTGCCCAACCTGGGACGGCGCCCCTCGTGAGGCTGAGAGCGCCCCTCATTGCGGCTCTCGTCATGGCGGTGGCAGCCTCGCTGGTGTTCAGCTTCTTCCAGCGCCAGCTTTCGTCCGCCTCATTCGCCTTCAGCACTCATCCCGAGGTCATCGAGCAGTTGAGTAGTTCGCTCGAAGATCAACGACAACTCTCCCGGCTCGATGCCGGCGGCGAGACGGTCTACCGCGAACGCTTCCGCGAGATCGAAACGACTCTTCACCGTCTGCAGATCCTCGACCACAACCGAACTGCGCTTACCGAGCGCTACGAGATGATGATGCTCGTCCTGTTCGCAGCGATCATCGTCGTCGTCACTGGAATCTACGCGCTTCGGCAGAGCCGGCTCGAGCCACGGCTCGCCCGGTTGCAGGTCGCTCTGACCGGCCTCGCAGAGGGCCGGACCGACCTGGAGATCGGCGACCGGAGCGCCGACACGATCGGCCGAATCGCCACCATGATCGAGAAGACATCGCGAAGAATGGCTCGGGATCGCCAGCGTCTGGCAGCTCTCGACAACCTGTCGGCGTGGCAGGAGGCGGCCCGCCGTCACGCCCATGAGATGAGGACCCCCCTCACCGGCCTGCAGCTCGAGCTGACCCGAGCCGGACAGCTCCTCGACGAGGGTCGCGACGGCAGTGAAGTCCTCGGCGCGCTGTCCAGCGCCGGCCAGGAAGCGCACCGGCTCAAGGAGTTCACCAACCGGTTCACCTCCTTCGCCCGCCTGCCCGAGCCACGACCCTCGCAACTGGATCTGGGAGATCTGCTCCGCGAGTTCGCCACGACGTACGCGGCGGCGTGGCCGGAGCTCGAACTCGAAGTCGTAGCAGAGGGAGATTCCCCTGTCCGCGCCGACCGCGACCAATTGCGCCAGGTCCTGGTCAACCTCGCCGATAACAGTGCTCGTGCGATGGGAGGAGATCCTGGCCATCTCCATCTGGTCCTCGGGTCGAACGGAAACTCCGTATGGATCGATGCGACCGACGACGGCCCGGGCGTCGCCGCTGACGTTCGACCCCGCCTCTTCGAGCCCTACAGCACGACTCGCGGAATCGGTGAAGGCATGGGCCTGGGCCTGGCAATCTGTCGCAAAATCCTCCTCGATCATGGAGGCGATCTCGAACTGCGTCAGACCGAGGCGACCGGAGCCGTCTTCAGGCTCTCCCTGCCGCGGGCAGAAAGGGACTCAGCATGACAACGGTCCTCCTGGTCGAAGACGATCCCAAGATTCGCGCTGCGGTCCTGTTCCAGCTTCGCGAGGCCGGCATGGCGGTCGATCCTCTCGACAACGGTGAAGGGGCTTTGCACCGGTTGGCTGGCGGTGGGCCTCGACCCGACCTCCTCCTGCTCGACGTCAGGCTGCCCGGGATGACCGGGATCGAACTCGTTCAACAACTCCATGCCGAAAAGTGCCTGCCGCCGACGATCATCATTTCCGGCGAGGCCTCGATCACCGAGACTGTCGAGGCACTCAAGCTGGGTGTCCACGACTTCATCGAGAAGCCTTTCAGCAAAGAGCGGTTGCTGCGGTCGATCAGGAATGCCCTGGAGCACAACGCTCTCACCCGCGAGGTGGCTGGCCTCAAGGCCGAGTTGGCCGGCGCGGGCGAGATCCTCGGCGAGTCTCCGGAGATTGTGCGGCTGCGGCGACAGATCGACCAGGTTGCCGGAACCGATGCGCGGGTCCTCATCCGCGGCGAGAGCGGCACCGGCAAGGAACTCGTAGCGGACGCGATCCATCGCAACAGTCGGCGCAGCGACGGGCCCTTCATCAAGATCAACTGCGCAGCGATTCCTGCCCACCTGATCGAGGACGAGCTCTTCGGCCACGTTCGGGGAGCCTTCACCGACGCCAAGCACGACAAGCCCGGCCTCTTCGAAGAGGCCCACGGTGGAACTCTGTTCCTCGACGAGATCGGCGACATGGAGTACGAACTCCAGTCTCGCCTCCTGCGCGTGCTCGAAGATGGGCGTGTTCGCCGGATCGGTGGCGCTGAGGATCTGGCCGTCGATGTCCGCGTGATCGCCGCCACCCACGCGCATCTGGAAGAGAGCATTGCCGACGGAGGCTTCAGAGAGGATCTCTACTTCCGCCTAGCCCACCTGCCCATCGAGGTGCCCCCCCTACGCGACCGAGGAAGCGACATCGACCTCCTCTTCAGGCACTTTCTGCGACAGTTCGAAGTCCGGCATCGCTCTCGGCCGAGGCACGTCGACCAAGCCGTCCCATCGAGGCTCGCAGGTCACTCATGGCCCGGGAACGTACGAGAGCTGAGGAGCCTGTGTGAACGGCTCGTGGTCTTCGCCAGCGACCCGATCACTGTCGATCAGCTACCCGTTCCGTATCGCGGTGGGGAGCAGGAGCGATCCGGCGAATCCCCGCTCATGCCGCTCAGAGAAATGCGCCGGGCGTTCGAGAAGGAGGCCATCGAACGAGCGCTGCGCGAGACCGATGGCAACGTTGCCGCAGCAGCGCGCCGACTCGGACTGGCCCGCACTCACCTTCATCAGAAGATCTCCGACTTGCATGTCGTCAGGACCAACGGCCCAGCGGACGAAGACTAGGCGAGGGCTTCAGGGGGACAACCAGCCTACCCGTATCGACCCTCGATGTAATCCGCGGTCTCCTGGTGTTTCGGCGAGACGAACATCCGGTCGGTCCGACTGTGCTCGACGAGCTTCCCAAGCAGCATGAAGACACACCCGTCACTGGCTCGACGAGCCTGGGACATGTTGTGGGTGACGATGAGAATCGTGTAAGAACCCCGCAGCCCCCAGATCAGTTCCTCCACGGCCTCTGTCCCGTCCGGATCGAGTGCCGAGCAGGGTTCGTCCATCAGCAAGACCGCCGGCTTGACGGGGAGCAGGCGTGCGATGCAGAGCTTCTGCTGCTCCTCGAGAGCCAACCCGGTCGCCGGGCGATCCAGGCGATCCTTGACCGTCTCCCAAAGGAGGACCTCGCGCAGAGCTTTCTCCAGGATCTCGTCCTCCTGGCGGCGTGAGACCTTCGTGCCGATCCCGCGATGGGTCCTATGTCCGAAGAGAACATTGTCGCGAATCGACAGCGGCAATGGGTTCGGCCGCTGGAAGACCATCCCGACCTGCTTGCGCACCTGCACGAGCTCGATGTCGTCACCATAGATGTCCCGACCCAGGACCTCGATACGACCCGTCGTGCGAACGTAGCCGAGGCGCTCGTTGATCCGGTTGACGCTGCGCAGAAGCGTGCTCTTGCCGCACCCCGACGGGCCGATCATCGCCGTCACCTTGCCGTGAGGCACCTCTAGATCGACATCGAAGAGAGCCTGAAAGTCGCCGTACCAGAGGTTGAGTCCTCGGGTCGAGACGGCAGATGAGTCGCAGTCAACGGTGCTGGGAATCGGCTCAGCCAAAACGCCCCTCCAGATAGTCGTGCGTTCTCCGATCCTCGGTCTTGCCCTTGAACATCGCCTTGGTCTTGCCCACTTCGACCAGCTCACCGGTCAGAAAGAAGGCGGTCCGATCCGCCAGGCGAGCCGCCTGCTGGACCAGATTCGTCACCAACACGATCGTCAGTTCCTGTCGGAGTTCCTTGAGGACGTCCTCGATCCGCATGGTAGTGACCGGGTCGACGGCGATCGAGAACTCGTCGAGCAGGAGCAGGTCCGGGTCCTGGGACAAGGCTCGCGCGATCGTGAGCCTCTGCTGTTGGCCGCCCGATAGGAGGCTCCCAAGTGAGTCGAGCCGGTCCTTGACCTCCTCCCAGAGAGCGGCGCGCGTCAGGCACTGCTCGACGATGACGTCCAGCTCGGCCCTGCGGCGCACCCCGGCGAGACGTGGCGAAAGCGCCACATTGTCGTAGACCGAGAGCGGTAACCCCACCGGTAGCGGAAAGACCACTCCGATTCGACGACGTAGAGCGTACAGATTGCGCCACCGATAGACGTCCTTCCCGTCGATCAAGACCTCGCCCTCGGTCTTCATGGCGGGCAGGAACTGGTCCATCCTGTTGAGTACCTGGAGAAACGAGGTCTTGCCACTCCCGGCGGGGCCGACGATGCCGAAGATCTCGTTCTCCCGGATCTCGAAGCTCGCCCTCTGCAGGGCGATCTTGTCTCCGTAACGGATCGTCAGATCGCGCACCTCGACCTTGGCTCGGTGCTGTGGTGAGTCCCGTGGTCCTACCACTTCTTGCGTCCTCTCAGATACGTACGGAAGCCGATCGAGACTGCATTCATCGCCAGCACCATGCCGATCAGTACCAGGGCGACTCCGTACGGCAGTGCTTCGGGCGTATCCGGGACCTGTGTCGAGACGACGAAGAGGTGCAGGGACATAGCCATCGTTTGGTCGAACACGCCTTCGGGCAGGAAGGGAAGGAAGAACGCCGCACCGGTGAACATGATCGGTGCGGTCTCACCGGCTGTCCGCGAGACCTCGAGGATCACGCCCGTCAGGATCCCGCTGATCGAGTTGGGCAGGACGATCTTGCGGATCGTCTGCCAGCGGGTCGCCCCCATATTCCAGCAGGCTTCGCGGAAGGCCTGGGGTACTGCCTGAAGCGACTCCTTGGTCGCTACGATGACGACCGGCAGAGTCATGACAGCCAGGGTGAGGCTGGCCGCCAGGATGCTCGTGCCGAAGCGGAAGAAGAGCACGAAGGCGCCGACACCGAACAGAGCGTGGACGATCGACGGTACGCCCGCGAGGTTGATGATCGCAAGATTGATGGCCCGGGTCAGCCAGTTGTCCGGGGCGTACTCGGACAGGTAGAGCGCCGCCGCGATACCAACCGGCACTGACGCGAGCAGTGCAACCGCCACCAGCCAGACGGTGCCGACGAGAGCCGGCAGAATCCCCCCCGCCGTCATGCCGTCGGTGGGCTCGGTGAAGAGGAAGTCGATCGAGATGACCGGCGAGCCTTTGTAGACCAGAACCGACATGATCACCAGCACGGGGCAGATTAGAAGCAGCGTCATCACGAGAAACAGCAGTCGCCACAGTCTCTCGACTCTGCGGTTGCGGACGTTGAGTTCAGAGGTCTCGAACATGGCGCTATCGGCGGCGAATCCCTCGCACGACCAGGTCGGCGGTCAGGTTGATGACAAACGTCACTGCGAAGAGAAGGATGCCGAGTGTGAAGAGCACGCGATAGTGATCTGAGCCCACCGCAGTCTCCCCGAGTTCGGCAGCGATCGTCGCTGTCAGGGCTCGAACCGAGTCGAAAGGACTCGTTGGGAGGTTGATCGAGTGGCCGCTCGCCATCAGGACAGCCATTGTCTCGCCAAAGCCGCGACCGACACCCAGGAGAATGGCCGCCACGAGTCCGTTCTTGGCCGCCGGAATCACCACTCGGCAAATCACCTGCCAACGCGTTGCACCCATCGCCTCGGCAGCCTCGCGGTAGCCCTCTGGAACGGCCTTCAGAGCGTCTTCGGCGATCGTCGTCATGATGGGGGCCGCCATCAAGCCGAGGATCAGCCCGGCGTTCAGCACGTTGAGCCCGACCGGCACGTTGAAGGACTTGATGATCAACGGATTCATTATCGACAGGCCGATGAACCCCCAGACCACGGACGGAATCGCCGCCAGCATCTCGACCAGGACCTTCAACAACTCCCGGCTTCGCCCGCCAGCGAACTCGGCGATGTAGATGGCCGAGCCGAGTGAGAAGGGGACTGCCACGAGAATCGCCAGGCCGGTCACGCTGGCCGTCCCCGCCATCAGAGCGAGAATGCCGTACGTCGGACGGTTCTCGGACGTCGGCCGCCAAAGCGGCGAAGTGAAGAACTCGCCCAAATCGAGCGAGGAGATGATGAACGGAATACCCTCACGCGCCACGAAGATGAAGATCCCGAGTACCAAGACGATACCCGACAATCCACCGACAAAGACCAGTGCCTGCACGAACTTGTCGACGGCCCAGGCGAGGTCTCTCCTGTCCTGAACGCCAGCTGCAGTGGTCTCCGGCGATCGCATCACGTCAGTCGACCTCTCGACCACGGAGCATCTCCATGAGTCGACCCATCTGCTCTCGGATGCGATCGAAAGCCTGCTCGAGAAGGGCCTCCGCTCGATCCTGGTCAAAGTGGTTGGGTGGCGCGCCGACATCCCACTCCAGGACCACCGTTCGAAACGGCAAGTCGTGGGCCAAGTATGTCTCCGGCCGGCCCTGCAGGCTGACGACGACTTCGAAGTCCAGGATCTCGCGACCCAGCGCCTCCACCGTCGTCGGGGTCAGTGCGGAAGAGTCGAGGCCGCGCGACTCCATGAACAAGCGACACCGAGGCTCGATCCCATCGGCCTCGGACCAGCCCGCGCTCTCGAATCGATTGCGCTCGGCAAATGCCTTGCGGGCATAGGCCACAGCCAACAGGGTGTATGCGTCGTCTCGCTCTGCGACAAAGAGGACACGCGACAACCGCTTCTTGGTCATCTCACCCGTCCCGACGAAGATCGCCTCCTCGCAAATGTTCTCAGCTTGATCTGCGACTCGACTGAGCCGATTGATCGCGCCACCGAGCGCGAACACGTCATTGACCGACCGGTCTCCGGCGTCGCCCTGATCTAGAAGGCGCCTGAAAGTCCGCGTCGACGCGAAGTCGAGGCCGTGGCTGAGCGCCAGCGTCTCTTTCGCCAGTGCGACGTCTCCCGCGTCGAACGCCCGGCCGGCTTGGCGAAGCATCCTACGCGTCGCGTCGCCCAACGTGGTGAGGTCGGCAGCAAGCTCCTCGGGCGGCGGACTCTCGAGCTGAGCGAGTTCACGGGCAATGACGACGGCGTAGTCTCCAATCCGCTCCAACGCGACGCTGAGTCGCATGACTGCCGAGACGAAGCGCAGGTGCCCGGCGCTGGGCAGATGCCGAGCCACGAAAACATGACACTTGCCGTCGAGCTTGCGGACTCGCCGATTGACGACCAGGTCTCCCAGGATCGTCTCGTTGGCGAGATCCTGGTCACCCGTGAGCAAGGCCTCGAGAGCCTTCCCGATCGCCTCGTCGACGCGCCCGGTCAGGTCTCGGACGCGCGCCCGAATTCCACTCAGGTCACCTTCGAGTCGCTCTTCGTAGTGCGTCACCGGGAGCCTCCGTCACTGAGCCGAGCCACACGACACCGGCTTGATGGGGGCATACCCTTTTTCAAGGATGATGCACTGACCGACATCACTCAGGATCCAATCGAGGTATGCCTTGACGGAGCCGGCGGGCTGGCCGGCCGTGTACATCAGCAATGGCCTGGCGATCGGGTAGGAGCCGTCGCTTGCGCTGGCAACGGAAGGCAGCACGCACGCGGCGCCCTCCTCGACCGACAGACAGGCCATCTTGACCTCGTCCGTCGCGTAGGCGAAACCGCTGTAGCCGATGGCGCAGGGAGTGTTGTGGACGAGATCGACGACGTCCTTCGAGCCGTGCATGTCCCGGGAGCCGAGCTTGTACTCGCCCGTCTTACCGAGGACAGTCTGCTTGAAGTAGACGTAAGTTCCCGAGTTGTTCTGCCGGCTGACTCGAACGATCTCGTTGGAGTCGCAGCCTGGCACGGCCAGATCGAGATCGGACCATGATTCGGTCGGCCCACCATCTCCGTAGATGTCGGCGAGCTGGGAGAGGGTGATCCCGTCCATCGGGTTGTCGGGGTGAACGAAGACGGCCAGGGCGTCGTAGCCCACGACGAACTCGACGGGATCAATGCCATTGGCACGGGCCGCCTCGAGCTCGGACGTCTTCATCTTGCGACTGGCGTTGGCGATGTCGACCGTGCCATTGATCATCGCGGAGATTCCGGTACCGGAGCCGCCCCCGGTCACCGCCACCGCGACGTCGGAATCGACATCCTTGTAGGTCTCTGCCCACGCCTGCGCGACGTTGACGAGAGTGTCCGACCCCTTGTTCTGGATCAGCGCACGCCCACCGGAGGAGCGACGGCCAGACCCCCCCCCGCAAGCTACGAGCACCGCAAGGATTACTGCCAGAATGGTTCGTTTCATTGTCGATCGGCTCCTATCCAAGGTCTTCTCCGCGGTCCTCGACTACCGAGTACCGGCTGTCATGCAAGAGACAATAGAGAGCCGCCGTGACGAAGCCTGGTGCTCCGTGTGACGACCGCGTCACAACCGATCCGGCGCGCCGCGAGCCATCCCCTTCCTTAGGAGGTCGGAGGACGCTTGCGCGCCTGGACGGACAACACCTCTACGAACCGCCGTCTCAGGGGAGTCCGGAGGGCGCGGAGCGCAGCGCCTCCAGCAGCGGTTCCGATCTGTAGACCAGAGGTCGGAGCCACCGACCGAGACGCGTGAAGACTGCCAATTCCCGGTCGCCCGCGCTGTAGACGACGTGGTGCCGCTTGATTCCGCCCGCCCGCAACCAGACCGACTCGCCGTCCCGGGTCGGGTTGTGAGAGACGATCATCGTCGCCTTCTTCGCCAGTCCGAGGGCTGACATCAGGGCCCTCACGTCGCTCTTGGCATAGCCGGCAGGTCTGCCCGGCCCTCTGACCCGACCCCAGGTCAGCTGGTGTTCGAGATCCGGATGCTCCCTCAGGTTGATCAGCTTGTGCCGCGAGACACTCCCTTGAGGCGGCCCGGCGTGGCAGGCGACGAAGTCATGGCTCGCCGCCAGCACCGGGCACAGAGAATAGAAGTGCTCGAACTCCCGACGGGTCTCGAGGCCCCAGACCTCCTCCATCCGCTTGCGCCACAGGCTTCCCTGCGGCACGCCCTCCTTGGTGAGCTGAGAAGAGAACGTGTCGTGGTTGCCTCTCAGGTAGAGGACTCGATCCGGGCAGGCCTCCATCAGTCTGAGGATCAGGTCCATGATCAACAGCGAGCTGTCCATCTCGGCGAGGCGAGACGTCTTCTCGGAGTGAACGGCATCTCCAAGGAAGATCAACGCTGCGGAACCCGCCTGGACGCTCTCCAGGAATCCGTTCGAACAGAGGATCTTGAGCAGATTGTCGATGTTGGCGTGCAGGTCGCCGACGATCACCGGAACGATCTCGGGGGGCAACTCGACGATCGCACCGGGCTCTCCGTCGGTGGCCCTCACTCGCCCATGGCCCCTGGCGAGTGATTCGTTGACTCGGCCGAGCCTGCGCCGCACATCGCCCGGAGCCGCCGGCTCGAGAGAACGACCGAGAGCCTCCCAGACCCTCTCGAGATTGGCTTCGATCTGGTCCTCGAGCAGACCGGCGGCGCCCCCTTCCAGAGCTACCACTTGGGTTCCACGCTCGGAGTGGAGGTCGGTGACCATCACCCCATCCTTGGTGTTGGCGACCTCCACGCGGGGACGCTCTGCAGCCGACATCGGCAGCGAGGTCTTGCGGGATCCGGTCCCGTAGGTCATCCGGAAGCGGGCCCCACGAGGCACCCTGGCCTGGCCGTGAATCCCCTTCCCGACCTCCGCCGAGTTGACGATGACCAGAGTGTCGATCTCGTCCAGCACGGGCAGAATCGTGCGGTCCCGGTGCACCTGGAGCCGCAGGCCACCCTGTCGAAGCTCGACCGGCAGCACGGCAGGGCTCATCGTGATGCCCTCCCCGTTGAGCCTCAGGCTGTCCAGGTGCTGAATCGCCGTATCGGGTCGACTGCCGAGCAACCGACCGACCGCGCGCTCGAAGAGCCGCCTTCCTCCGACCCTGTCCGCCGGGAAGGCCATCGTGCCGGGGGCCGAGTCGTCGCGAAAGACCCGCGGTGGGGCGTTGAAGCCGGTCCGCACGAGGACCCTGAGGCCGGCATGATCGAGGAGGCCGGCCACCTTGAAGTAGACCTCCAGCTGGTGCCGAATCTGCTCCAGGAACAGGGCCTCGTCGACCGTATGGGTCTGAGCGACCGCCCGCTTCTCCCGCACCGCCAGGACCTCCTCCGCCGGGGGCAGAAGGAACTCGAGGACGAACTTCCTGCGCCAGTCGACCGGATTGAACCGCCGCCGTGGCGGGGGAAGCTGCAGGCGTTGGGCCTCGAAGACGAAGTGGTCGGTCTCGCGCTGAGGCTCTTCGAAGAGAGCGAGGCCTTCGGCATGCCCGACGAAGGGGAGCCCGAGATGCACCTCGCGCGGGCGCATGGTGAGTGTCCGGTCCCGCCACCAGTTGCGTCGCGTGAGGTCGAGAAAGACCTCGCCCGGCCAGCCTCCGAGCGTCTCGACGCGAGTCGTCTTGCCCGCTCCAGGGGGCCCCGTGATCAGCAGCGACCGAAACCCGACGTCCGCAGGATAGTCGATCCCCTTGATCGACTTGACCTCTTCGACAGCAACGAGCCTGTCCCTGTCCATCCCTGACGTCGCGAGGCCGCTCGCCTACAGAAACAGTCCCTTGAAGAAGAAGAAGAAGAAAGCCGCGAGGGTCGCGCCGATGGGCAGCGTGACGAGCCAGGACGTCGCAATTCCGAGCACGACTCTGAGATCGATCGCGGCGACGCCGCGGGCCAGGCCGACACCCAGGACAGCGCCGACGATGATGTGGGTGGTCGAGACCGGGAGTCCGAGGCGTGAGGCCATGACGACCGTGGCCGCAGCCGCGAGCTCTGCACAGAAGCCACGACTCGGTGTCAGCTCGGTGATCTTGGTGCCGATGGTGCGCATCACACGGTAGCCCATCGTCGCCAGCCCCAGCACGATACCGCCGCCACCCAGGGCGAGAATCCAGAGTGGCAGAGCCGTCTCCTGCCCCACTTGATTCGTCTTGACGGCCGAAACGATCGCGGCGAGGGGGCCGATCCCGTTGGCCACATCGTTGGAGCCATGCGCGAAAGCCATCGAGCAGGCGGTGAAGACACAAAGCGGCGCAAAGACCTTCTCGACGCTCGCGTAGTGGAAGTCGCGGTCAGCCTCCTCGTCGATCGTCACCCGCTGCAGCAGCAGCCGGCCGACGACAGCGATGATCGCGCCGACGATCAGCGAGAGTCCCAGAGTCTCCCAGCCCGAAAGATCGAGGCTCAGATGCTTGAGGCCCTTGAAGAAGGTCACGAGAGCGATCAGAACTCCCATGAAGAAGACATACACCGGGCCATAGCGCTTGGCATTCTCGAAGGGTCTGTCCGTATCGAGGATGAACTTGCGAACGCTCTGGGCGAGCAGGTAAGCGAAGGTCGCGCCGAGCATCGGCGAAATCACCCAGCTGGCCAGGATCCCGTTCACCTTGCTCCAGGCCACCGCCCCGCTGCCAAGCCCGACGAGACCGAAGCCGATCAGCGAACCGACGATGGTGTGGGTCGTCGAGACCGGCCAGCCGAAGTAGCTCGCGACCATCAGCCACAGGCCGGCTGCGAGCAGGGCCGAGAGCATGCCGAAGACGAGGATCTCGGCGGACGGCAGGAACGCCGGGTCGATGATGCCCTTGCGGATCGTGCCCGTGACATGCCCTCCAGCCAGGAACGCGCCGGCGAATTCGAACACCGCGGCGATGACGATCGCCTTTTTGACGGTGATCGCACCGGAGCCCACCGACGTCCCCATCGCGTTGGCGACGTCGTTGGCCCCGACGCCCCAGGTCATGTACAGACCGAAGATGATCGCCAGAGTGATGAAGACTGTCGCGAATTCCATCTCTATGTCTCCGTCTATCCGGCGAGGAGTAGCCGGACCCGATCGCCGACGTTCTCAGATTGGTCGGCGATCTTGCCGAGCATGTGAATCAGTTGGTACCAGAAGAAAACGTCTACCGGATCCAAGGTCTTTTCGATCGCAAAGAGCCCTGCCGAGAGGCCCATCCCGAGGACGTCCGCCTCGGTCTCGATGCCCGCCAGCTCGTCAACCATCGTGTGCACCTTGTCGGCGGCGCGGCCTCGGAAACTGGTGGCCAGCAGCTCGTCGAGTTCATTGATCACTTCGAGGCACTTGCGAGTCGCCGCGAGATTCTGAGCCACGAACTGACGGAGACGCTCAGCCAGAGGCTCTGGAATCGTCATCTGGCGCAATGCCACCAGCCCCGCCACGTCCTCGGCGGCGTCGGCGATGTCATCCTGGGATCCCAGAAGGTCGAGCAGATCCCGGCGGTCGACGGGCAGCATCATCATCTTCGGCAGATGGGAGCGGATCTCGCCCTTCAGCTCGTCGGCGCGGCTCTCGAGGGCGAAAATCTCGTCCTTGAGTCGGCCCACCTCCTCCCGGTCCTCTCTGCCGAGAGCATCGATCAGGGGGTCGAGCAGGTTCGCACACTCGGCGACGAGCGCCATGTGCTCCTGCATGGGTCGAATCGGAGACTTCCCAAAAAGCGCCGCAATCGGATTCGTCGATCGCATCCTGTAGACCTCCCAAGAGCTGGCCAATTGATGAGTCTGATACTACGGCAGTCGGTACCTCTTGGATACCGCGAGACGGGCCGGAGCAAACTTCAACGATTTACCCCGCCTCTAGAAAACGAACTGCCACTGTAGGAACACGCTGTCGCTGTCGTCGCCGACCACGCCGAAGACGTTCTCGCCCATTCGGTAGGTCAGCTGTAGCTTCACCTTGTGCTGGTTCCAGAAGTAGTTGAGACCGACCTCGGTCGCCTCCCAGGCCGTCCCGTAGTTGTCGGCATCGAGGCCCTGGAACTTCCCGGCCAACTCGACGCGGTCACCCGGGAGCATGTAGCCAGCCTCGATCTGATACTTGTCGAGCTGGGTCGACCCGTTGAGAAAGGCACCCCCAGTGAACGTGGCGTCCACCGTATCTCCCGTCACGGCCTCGTACTCGACATCGGCCGAGAATCCGTGCCCGCGAACGCCTGCGCTGAGCTCGAGGCCGCTCGAGGCATCGAGATCGGCCTTCGAGGAGCTCGTGTTCAGCCCGGTGGTGGGGTCGGTGTAGGAGTTGTTGTCGCCGTCGTTGGACCAGTCAAAGTAGGCGAGGCTGAAGTTGTAGAGAGTCTTGCCGCTGTGGAAATCACCCTGGTCGAACTTCATGAAGCCTCGCGGGTGGAAATCCACGCGAGCCGCGACGATCAGACCCTGGTTCCAGTCCGAGTCGTTGTTGACCGGCGTGTCGAAGTCGATCCGTCGAGCGTCCGGATCGACGTGCTGGCCACCGAAGGCCGCAGCCCAGGTGATCTTTCGACTCTCACTCTGTCCCTCGAGCTTGAGGCCGAGTTGGCGATCCGGGCTGCCGAAGTTGTGGTCGCCGACGAAGCCTCGCTCCACCGTCTGCTGGCGCTTCGAGGAGGCGAGGGCCTCGCGGGAGAAGGGGGTCTTGGAGTTGCCGATCGTCAACGTCAGGTTCTCCCACCCCCTGTACTGGACATACGCATCCTTGATTGCCACCTCGTTGCCTTCAATCGACTTGCCGAGATCGAATTGGAACTTGCCCCACCAGTCCTTGGTGACGGTGCCGGCGATGTAGGGGCGCAAGCGCCGGAAGAAGATCTCGTCTTCGGTCGGACCCTCGGAGAGATCGACGCTCAAGTACTGAAGTTGCAGACGAGCCCCGATCTCCACCTTCTTGTCACCCTCTTCGTAAACGACCACGCCGGCGGCCGCAGGTACGGCGGTGACAGCTCCCAGAGCCACCACACCTGCGAAAAGCAAGAGAGTCTTCAGATTTCCCATGATGTCTTTCGTTCCAGATAGCGACTTCGATCGTTGTTGTCTCGTCCGCGGCGGGGCTAGCCGTGTGACGCCCGTGGCTGACGAGTGAAGACTAGCCCAGCGGGTGTGGGATCGCTTCGACGGTGATGTGACGGTCCTGCGACGAAGGCGGGGGATTCTGCGTATGATCGACGCTCGGCCCAGCAACGCGAGGCCGATTTCGGATCATGACGACTCTCTCATCACTGACAGACAGGACGCTCGATGTCCTGCGGCGGGCCTTCGTGCCGCCGGGACTCAGTCTGCTCGATCGCATGCGCGCAGGGTTCCTGGTGCCGGCAGCCTGTTTGGGACTCGTCACAGCTCTGACACTCCTGCCGTCGGTTCTCCCCTCTCTGGCGAGCGGCTTCAACTACCGTCATGCCATCATCTCGCTGGCCTTCGTCGGCGGCGCCTCGGTCCTCTGGCTCGTCCGGACTGGCCGGGTCTGGCTGGCTGGGCACTTCTGCCCGAGTATCGCCCTGGTCACGGCCGGCATCATGATCGCCAAGGAGGGGCTCGACACTCCTCGGATCGGACTGGTCTTGATCGCCATCATCATGGCCGGGCTCCTCAACCGGCCGGCGATGGCCATCGCCTACGCCGGCTTGGCCTGTGCCACGATCCTCGGGGTTTACTACCTTGGCGAGACAGGCTACTTGGTCTTTTCCCCTCTTCCCGGCGATGCATGGGTCACGTCAGTCCGGCTGACCATCGTCGCAGGGCTCTTGGTGGCTCTGCTCGCAAGCGGCCTCAAGAAGACGATCGCGCAGCTGCAGGCGACTCTCAGCGAGGTGGAGGAGAGTCGAGCGGGCCGGGAGGCTGCCGAAGCCCGGCTCGAACAATCGAGGCGGCTCGAGGCGTTGGGTCGGCTCGCCGGCGGTGTGGCTCACGACTTCAACAACCTCCTCACCGTCATGCTCGGCAATGCTGAACTCGCCAAGTTGAAGGACACCAAATCCGAAGAGCTTCTCGATGAGATCGTGACGGCGGCGAACCGCGGAAGCGACCTGACCCGCCGGCTGCTGGTCTTCGGGCAGCAACGGCCGTCCGGGATCCTGCGAATCAGTGTCGACAAGGCACTACGTGAGATGGAGCGCCTGTTGTCCCGGCTCCTCGGCGAGCAGATCACAGTCAACGTCGACGCCGCCTGCGACGACCCCTTCGTCGCCATGGACCCCACGACTCTCGATCAGGTCATCACCAACCTCGCCGTCAACGCCCAACAGGCGATGCCGGACGGCGGACACCTGAGGATTACGACGCGGAACGTCGACGCGAGGGAGGCCTTGGGCGATGCCGACGTCGATCGCTGGATACGGCTGAGTATCAGTGACACCGGAGTCGGCATGCCCGCCAGGATCGCCGACCAGATCTTCGAACCGTTCTTCAAGGGTCGCTCGTCCGACACCGGGGTTGGGCTCGGGCTGCACACGGTCGACAGCCTGGTGGGACAGGTCGGCGGCAGAGTCAGTGTGAAGAGCGTCGAAGGGGAAGGAACCCGATTCGATTGCTACCTGCCGTGCGCCGGGAGCGTCGCGAGGACACCGGCAAGGGAAGCGGCGATTCCGCTGGCCCCGGAGGGCACGGGCTCCGCACTCATCGTCGACGACGAAGGGAGGGTGCTAGCGACGATCGGTCGGGCCGTGCGCGCTTTCAACTGGGAAGCGATCGAGGCCGGGTCGGAAGACGAGGCGGTGGCAGCCTGGCACGAAAGCGGCCCTTTCGACCTGCTCCTCACCGATGTCATCCTGGTCGATACGACCGGTCCGTCAGTCGCCGGACGCCTCCGGGAGCTACAGCCGGACCTGCAGGTCTGCTACCTCTCGGGCTATTCCGGCCGGGTGCTGGAGCGCCAACCTCTCGACCCGGACGACGCATTCCTGGCCAAGCCCTTCTCAGCAGAGGAGATGCTCGAAGTCCTGACGACAGCTCGAAGGCGGCGCCTCAGCTGAATCTCGGAAGCTGCGCGAGGTTCAGTCACTGACGGCTCCGAGCTGCGACGCCAGTTGATGCACCGAGGGATCCTCGGGAACCAGCACCAACAGGTCTTTCACGTAGCGGCGAGCCTGCTCCACGTCGCCGCCGTCGCGGTGCATGGTCACCAGCGCAAGAAGGACCTCCCGATCTCCCGGCGCCCGATCGTGGGCAGCGGCGAGCACCGACAAAGCCTCGTCCACCTGTCCAGCTGAGTGCAGCGCCACGCCGTACACGTATGCGTAGCGCGCACGTTCCGGCTCAAGCTCCGTGGCCCGCCGAAAATGCTCCATGGCCTCGCTCATGCGCTGTTGTCGAACCAGAGACAGGGCCAACGCGTGATGAACGCCGGCAGAATCGGCCACCGTCTGGAGGCCCAGGCGCAAAACTCGCTCGCCCTCATTCTCGCGATCTTGATCAGCGTAGAAGTCAGCCAGGTTGATGTAAGCGACCGGTAGCCACGGCGCCATCTCGAGGGCTCTCAGATACTCGCCCTCGGCCTCTCCCGGCCGATTCCGAACACTGTAGAGCCAGGCTAGATTCAAGCGGTTCTCTGCCCGATCGGCATTGAACCGCTGAGCCGCCTCGTACTCCTTCAGCGCCCGATCCAAGGCCGGTCTGGTCGAGTCTCCGGCCCCGTCGACGAGCACCTGGGCGGCCTGTATCCGAACCGCACGGATCGGGTCTCGCAGAAGGGGCGAGACCAGTCGCCATCTGGCAGTCGGCTCGAGGGCCGCGAGAGTCGTCACCGCCGCCCGACGAACCTGGGGCGCGCTGTCAGCCAGAGACGCTTGCAGCGCACCAACCGACCGAGGGCTGAGATAGCGAGCCAGAAGCTCTGCCGCGGAGGCTCGCGCAATCGCCGGCTCATCGGTCGCCTGCAGCAGGGCCACAAGGCGGCTCTCGGCGTCGACCTGACCCGTCCGGCCCGCATGCAGAGCGCCTCCGTACCCGGGCTCGGCCCGTCGGCCCGGGCCATACCACTCGGTCACGCGTTCGACAGCCCAGTCGACGGACCGGTCCTGATGGCAGTCGTTGCAGGCGTTCGGCGTCCCGAGGGTCAACGAAAGATCCGGGCGGGGGATGCGCAGGCTGTGGTCGTGACGGGGATCGACGACCATGTAGGTCTCGGGCGGCATATGGCAGTCGACGCACATCGAACCCTCAGTCCCCTCCCGATGGAAGTGGTGATTCTCGGAATCGAACTTCGAAGCCGTGTGGCAGCGGGCGCAGACACCATTGCCGGGGAATCGCAGGTTCAGGCCGTGTGGATCATGACAGTCACTGCAGGTGACGCCGGCGGCGTACATCCGACTCTGGACGAAAGAACCGTAGACGTAGACCTCGTCCAGGACCTGTCCGTCGGCATGGTAGAGCCCTTCTTCCAACCAGGCCATGCGATGGGTATCGGCCAGCGGCCCGCCGTGCGCGTAGGCGTCGCTGATCGACGCTCGCCGTGAGTGACAACGCGCGCAGGTCTCGAGCTCCCGTATGTCGGCGGGCGGCGGCTCGAGCCGCATGCCCGTGTCGGTTTCAGGGTCGACCATCCACGTGCCCCGCCCTGGATCTTCCAGTCGGACGGCGAGTCCGAAGTGGTCGGAGGCCCCTCGGTCACCCTCCCCCACCCCTGTCCTGGCCCAGGCCACGTGCTCCGACGCGGGCCCGTGGCAGGCCTCACACGAGACGTCGATTTCCGACCAGGTGGTCTCGTAGAGATCGCCAGCCTGGCGGTAGTTCTTGCGCAGATTCGTCGAGTGGCACTCGGCGCACATGTAGTTCCAGTTGTGTAGCGGACCGGTCCAGTGCAGTGGGTCGCCCGCGACTATCTCCTCCTCCGGATAGAGGTGGAACCATCGCTGGCCACCTTCGGCTGCCGGACGGGTGTCCCAGCAGATGCTCAGCGCCTGGAAGCGTCCGCCCGGGAACTCAACGAGATACTGCTGCAACGGTGTAACGCCGAAGGTGAAGGCGACTTCGTAGTCGTGGAGCTCGCCGTCGGGTCCGTCGGTCCGGACGAAAAACCGGTCTCCCTGTCGCGAAAAGGTCGTAGTGACACCGGCGAAGGTGAACTCAGCCCCCTCGAAATCACCGAGCACAGTGGCGGACGTCGCCTCCTGCATCGCCAGGTCGTGATGCGAGTTCGACCATCGACGGCTCTCGTCCCGATGGCAGGAAACGCAGACCTCACCGCCGACATACTCCGGTCTGGACCGAGTGCGGACTTCCGGCGGCGTGGACTCACCGCCGCAAGCGCTCAGCAAGAGCCCGACGGCAACCGCAGCCGGGAGGCATCGACACCAGACTCCGCAGCTCCCGGTCATTCGCCGTCGGTGGGAGCGGCGGGGGAGAAGAGATCGACTCCGTCGATCTCTTCCGGCGAATCGACGCCGATGAGCCGGCTCAGAGTCGGTGCCAGATCGGCGGTCCGTGCGTAGTCGCGTCGGACCGCGGGAGCACCACCCGGGGTAGCGATAAGCAAGGGCACGTGGGTGTCGTACCGCCAGGCGGTACCGTGGCTGGTGGCCGTCGTTCGCGTCGCCAGGAAAAACTCCTTACGCAGCAGCAGAAAATCGGGACTGCTATCGGGATGGTAGCTGTGAGCGAAGAGACGCCCCATCGGGTCCTCCGCCGTCGAGGGATCCAGCAACTGGGTCCGGGTGTACACCCTCTCGACCGACGGACAGGCGCTCATCAATTCCGCCGCGACGCGCTCGATCTCCTCGACTTCGATCCCAGCCTCTTTCGCCGCCTCGCGATTCACGAAGGTCCCGAATGACAGCCAGTCGCCCTCTCCCAGGCGCCCCTGGAGGCGCTCGTGAACGCGCTGCATGCACAGGACGTCCTCGGCATCGGCCCGCTTCGCCGGCAGGCCTCTGGCCGTTCGCAGCTCCGGCAAGCTGACGCTGCCGTGGTCGGCACTGAGGGCGATCACCGTCTGGTCGAGACCTATGCGACGGTCGATGAACTCGAAGAGCTCCGCTAGGGTCCGGTCCAGTCGCCGCAGGGTATCGAGTAGCTGCGGACTGTCAGGGCCGAAAGTGTGACCCACGGCGTCGGTTGCCGAGAAACTGAGCGCCAGAAGGTCAGGCACTTCATCCCCACCCAGGGCCTCGGAGCCGATGAGGTGCTGGGCGAATCGTCCCATGTGCTCGTCGACGAACGGAGAGGAGTAGATCGCCGAGTAAAAGCCCTCGTTCGGCGTAGGCGACAGGCCGCCGAAAGCGATCGGCAAGTCGGCTTCGAGCGGGCCGAGCTCGAAGGTCTCGACTCCGACGGCCGCCAGATCTTCCGGGCTCGCCGGCAGAGTCTCCCAGGGCTGGCCGAAGAACCGGTCGAGTTCGCGACGATCGTTGAACTCGCTCACCCACGCCGGCTCTTCCTCGTAGTAGAAACTGTCGCTCTCCCACCCGCCGATCGAGGACTCGTAGAAAAAGGCACCGTCGGCCGTGTCGCCGGCAGCCAGAACGGCCGAGCGATCCTTGGCCGAGAGACCGAAGACCTTCGAGGTCGGGTAGCGGGCCTTCATCCAGTCGCCGAGGGTGCTGCACTGCATGCGCTCCGGCGTCGTGTTCCAGTCGTCATCCGCCGCCGAGTAGACCTCCTCGCCCGATTCGCGATCGATCCAGTAGTTGCTGTAAATGGCATGACGGCTCGGGAAGCAGCCTGTGGCCAGCGTGGCATGGCCGGGCGCCGTCGCCGTCACCGCGTGATCATGGTGCGCATCGTTGAATCGCACCGAGTTGTCCAGCATCCACCGCAGGCCGCCGTCCCAGAAGCGATCGTAGCGATCCAGGAAGTCCGCCTGCATCTGATCGACGACGACGATCACGACGAGCCGCGGCGTTCCCACCGGAGGCGGATCGGCGGGCTGCGCGCAGGAGAGGACGAGCAGGACGACCCAGCTGGACATGAACAGGCGCTTCATAGGGGAGATCTCCATCGTTCAGAGCGGTTGGCGGAGTATACGGTGACAGGCGTTTAGAATGCCCGGAAAGACAACGTTCCCGGAGATCAGTCCCTATGGCCCCTTTCCCGTCCCGACACACCAGGTTCCTGACCCTGGCCTCGATCCTCCTCACGGCTATCGGTACCGGCGGAGTCGCCCGTGCGCAGATCGACACCGAACTGATGGACGCCCTCGAGTGGCGCAATATCGGCCCCTTCCGGGGCGGCCGAGTCACCGCAGTGGCCGGCGTCATTCAGGACACGTCGACTTTCTACATGGGCGCGACCGGAGGTGGAGTCTGGAAGACCACGGACGGTGGCGTGACCTGGGCCAACGTCTCGGACGGTCACTTCGCCACCGGCTCGGTCGGAGCGATCGCCGTGGCACCGTCCGATCCCAACGTCATCTATGTCGGCATGGGGGAAGCACAGATCCGGGGCGTAGCCAACTCGCATGGCGACGGAGTGTACAAATCGGTGGACGGCGGAGAGAGCTGGAGCCATCTCGGACTCACCGAGACTCGACACATTTCGAGCGTCAGGATCCATCCCAGCGACCCTGATCTGGTCTACGTCGCGGCTCAGGGCTATCAGGGCAAGGCGAGCCGCGACCGCGGGATCTACCGCTCGAGCGACGGCGGCGACACCTGGGAGCAGGTCCTCTTCGTTTCGGAAGGGGCCGGAGCCAGCTCACTGGCGATGGACACGACCAACCCTCGGATCCTCTACGCCGGTTTCTGGCAGCACCGCCGCCATCCCTGGAAGGTAGAGAGCGGCGGGCTCGACGGAGGCGTCTACAAGACCACTGACGCCGGCGACTCCTGGGAGGAACTCACCGAAGGCCTGCCCGAGAGCCCGGGAAAGGTGGGCGTGGATGTCTCACCCGCGCGCCCCCAACGCGTGTGGGCGATCATCGAGGCCGAAGAGGGGGGCCTCTTTCGCTCTGACGACGGAGGCGCAAAGTGGACGCGCGTCAACAAGAAACGCATCCTCCGCGCGCGGGCCTGGTACTACACGAGGGTCTTTGCCGACCCCCTCGACCCCGAACGGGTCTGGGTGATGAATGCCCCGGCGATGCGCTCGATCGACGGCGGCAAGACCTTCGCACGAGTTGCGACGCCGCACGGTGACAACCACTCGCTTTGGATCCACCCGCAGGACAACGACGTCCTGATCAACGGTAACGACGGCGGCGCCAACGTCTCCTACAACGGCGGTGCGACCTGGTCGACTCAGACCAACCAACCCACGGCGCAGTTCTACCGGGTCAACACCGACAACCAGTTTCCCTACCGGGTCTACGGCGGCCAGCAGGACAACTCGAGTGTTTCGATCGCCAGCCGGACGATCAACGCCAATGGCATCGGGCGCGACGCCTGGCATTCGGTCGGCGGCTGCGAGACCGCCTATTCAGCCTTCGACCCCGAAGCTCCACGCTACGTCTACTCGGGCTGCTACCAGGGGATCATCGGCGAGTACGACACCCTGACTCGCCACGAGCGCAGCGTCATGGCCTACGAGTTCCTCGGCCTCGGGGCAACTCCCAGAGACATGGTCTATCGTTTCAACTGGAACGCTCCGATTATCGCCTCGCCACATGATCCATCGACGATCTATCACGGCGCCAATGTCCTGCTGAGAACGAACGACCGAGGGAACACCTGGAAGGAGATCAGCCCGGACCTGACTCGCGACGACCCCGCCAGGCAGGGTCCCGGGGGAGGTCCGATCACCAACGAGGCCGCCGGCGGCGAGAACTACAACACGATCTTCTACGTCGTCGAGTCGCCGCACGAAGCGGGAACGATCTGGGTCGGCAGCGACGATGGGCTCGTCCATCTCACCCGGGACGGTGGGGCCAACTGGACCGATGTCACCCCCGCCGACCTGCCTGAAGCGATGATCAACTCGATCGAGGTCTCGCCGCACGATCCGGCGCGGGCCTGGCTCGCGGTGACCCGCTACAAGTTCGGCGACTACGCACCGCGGATCTATCGCACGGACGACTACGGCGCGAACTGGACCGCGCTGACGGACGGAATCGCCGACGACGCCTGGGTGCGAGTCGTGCGGGAAGACACCATCCGCCCGGAGCTGGTCTTCGCCGGCACCGAGACGGGCCTCTATCTCTCCTTCGACGGCGGCAACACCTGGCAGAGTTTCCAGAGCAACCTGCCCGTCGTGCCGATCACCGATCTCGACATCCATGGCGACGATCTCGTCGCGGCCACGCAGGGGCGAGCCTTCTGGATCCTGGACCAGCTGACACCGCTGCGAGAGGCCAGCGAGACGACGCAGGAGGCACCGCTCCACCTGTTCAATCCCGAGCCGGCCCTGCGGATCGGCGGCGGCCGCGGCGGCTCGACGGTGGGCAAGAATCCTCGCAACGGTGCGACGCTCTACTACTCCCTGGCCCAGGACCTCGAGGACGAACACGAGCTCACTCTCGAGATTCTGGACGCGTCCGGTGAGCTCGTCCGCACTTACTCGAGCAAGCCCGACCCCGACGCCGATGCCCCCGAACCCTCACCGTTCGGACCGCCCCCGGCGCCAAAGGAGCTTCCCGGCAAGGCGGGCTTGAACCGCTTCGGATGGGATCTTCGGGGCGAGCCGATCACCAAGGTACCCAAGCTCCTGACCTTCGGCGGCCTCGACAGCTACCGCCGAGCGCCGGGGACCTACACCGCCCGGATGACCCTGGGCGAGACCGTGGTCGAGTCCACGATCGAAGTCCGTCACGACCCGCGCCTGTCTCTTGGACCGGAAGACTTCACCGATCAGCAGGCCATGCTCTCCACCATCGCAAAAGCCGTCGACGACCTGCACGCATCGGTGAATCGACTGCGCGACGTGCGCGAGCAGGTCCGGTCGCTCACCGATCGCGCCGAGCGCTTCGACCCTGAAGGTGAGATCGCGGCCGCCTCGGAGATTCTCACCGGCGCGATCGACGACTGGGAAAACGCGGTCGTGCAAACCAAGCAGGAGACGTTCCAGGACGTCATTAACTTCCCCAACCGGATCAACGCCGACCTGTTGATGCTGATGGGGACGATCGACGGCGCGGGCCCTCCGGTAACCGAGGGATCGGGGCGCCGATGGACTGATCTCGAGAGCGAACTTGCGGAGCTGCTCGAGACACGGGACGCCCTTCTGGGAGCACGCCTCACGGACTGGCTGGCGGTTGTCGCCGCACACGAGATCCCCGCCGTCGTCGTCCCGGACTAGGCAGCGCGATCTGAGATAGCCTTCGCGCTGCCATGACGAGTCGGAGAATCAAGGACGCGGCCAGCGGTCGCATCGAAGTCATCGCCGGAGGCATGTTCTCGGGCAAGAGTGAGGAGCTCGTGCGCCGCTTGCGTCGCGCGGTCATCGCCCAGCAGCACGTCCAGACGTTCAAGCCTCTGATCGACACACGACACCCACCCGAGGTCCTCGTCACACGTGACAACAGGACGGTCGCCGCGGTAACCGTCGCGACCTCGGGCGAGTTGAGCAAACTGCTCGAAGAGGACGTGCAGGTCGTCGGAATCGACGAGGCCCAGTTCTTCGACATGGAGCTCGTCGGGCTGGCCATGGACCTGGCGGACCGTGGCGTGAGGACCATCGTGGCGGGACTGGACCAGGACTACCTCCGCCGCCCGTTCGGTCCGATGCCGGCGATCCTCGCCCTCGCCGAGCACGTCGACAAGATGCACGCCATCTGTGTGCGCTGCGGCGGCACCGCTCACTACTCCCAGCGCATCGCCGGGTCGGACGAACAGGTCCAAGTCGGAGACAACGACATTTACGAAGCGCGGTGCCGCGACTGCTACGAGCCGTTCCACTCCTGAGGGCCTGCCGCCGCCCGCGCTCAAAGCGCGCGCTGCGAGAAGACCGCACCGTCGGCCAGCCGAACCGCCGTCAGGGCCCCTCCCCAGGCACAACCGGTGTCCAGGGCGAAGAGACCCGGCTGGATTCTGAGTCCCAACGCAGCCCAATGACCGCAGACCACGGTCACGTCACGGGTACGGCGTGCCTGAACTTCGAACCATGGCATGCAACCCTTCGGTGCACTGACCGGAGGCCCCGTGTGAACGCACGGCTTGCCCTTGTGAGTGCAAGTCCGAAGTCGCGTCAAGCCGGCCAGCGCCCGATCCAGCCTGGCCACCTCCCCACCCTGATCGACGAGGTCGAGGCTTCGGTCGAGGAGCTTGCGCGCCTTCCCCTTCCGCTTGCGCAGCACACCCTCAACCCGGCGAGCCTCGGCCTGAGCCGACTCCGCGGTCCAGTCCGGCCAGAGACCGGCGTGGACCAGGAGGTAGTCCTTGCGTCGGTAGATCAAGGGCAGGCCCCAGAGCCAGTCGAGCAGCTTGTCGCGGTCCTTCGCAGTCAGGACTCCCCGCAATGTGTCCCCTCGCCGCTCCCGCGAGACGCCCTCCGCGACGGCCATGAGGTGCAGGTCGTGGTTGCCCAGCACGACCCGGAAACGGCCGCCCATCCTCTTCGCCATCTTCCGAGCCCAGCGCAAGACCTCGACCGAGTCCGGGCCCCGGTTCACCAGGTCACCGACCATCCACAGTCGATCCTTTGCGAGATCGATCGGCAGAACATCGAGCAGCCGGCGCAGTTCCCGGTAGCAGCCATGGACGTCGCCGATCGCAAAGATCGCCATCGACGGCACTATGCCTCATTCCTCCACCCCCCGTCACCCCTACCGGCAGCCACCCACCCGGCGTAGACTCGCTGTATGGACTACGTCGAAATCGCCCGCTTCAACTCGCGGCTGGAGGCCGAATCGATCGGTCATGCCCTCGACCAGTACGAGATTCCCTTCCTCGTGCAGAGCGCCGACGTCGGGATGTTCGGCCCCGGGATGATCGGAACGTCCCCAGCGGGGGCCCGGCTTCTCGTGCCCGAGGGAGAACTCGAGAGAGTCCGGGAGCTGCTCAACTGCGTCGTCACACCGATCGACGAGGAGGAGTAGATGGCCGCCACGGACCACGCCAACGCCCCCGACAGGGCGCGGCTGAAGGGCCTGCTGGCCGAGCGCAGCTACCAGAAGCGCCGCGTCACGCTGGCCAGCGGTCGGGAATCCGATTTCTACTTCGACAGCAAGCAGACCGTACTCGACGCCGAGGGCGCCGATCTCGCGGCGCGGGAGTTCTTCGCCGCGATCTCGAGGCTGCCGGAGTTCGATCGGCTGGCCGCGGTGGGTGGTCTCGAGCTCGGCTCAGTCCCCATCGGATCGGCGCTGAGCGTCGTCTCGCATCGCGCCGGGCGCCCCCTGGCTCACCTGGTGATTCGCAAGCAGGCCAAGGCTCACGGCACTCAGGCCGCGATCGAAGGCGCCGGACTCGTGCCGCCAAGGAGCGCCGTGGTCGTGGTCGAAGACGTCGTGACTACCGGTGGATCGTCGCTGCGCGCCGCACAACGACTGGTCGAGGCGGGGTACGACGTCAAGACCCTCGTCACCCTCATCGATCGGGAAGAGGGCGGTCGGGAAGCGATCGAAGCGGCGGGGTTCGCCCTTGTCGCTCTCTTTACCAGGACCGACTTCGAAGACTGAAAACCCGGACCGCCGACCGATCAGGCCGTGATCCAGGTCCCGGCGCTTCCGTCGATCGCCTCGAGTACCGTAAAGAGGTCGGTCACCAGGACCTTGCGGTCGCTGTTCTCGACAAACCGGCAGGCCGCCTCGATCTTGGGCGCCATCGAGCCTTCCGGGAACTGTCCGGCGGCGAGGTGCCCGCGAGCGTCGTCGACGCTCAGAAAGCGGACGGCTCGCTGCTGGGGTGTCCCGAAATCGAGGTAGACGCTCTCGACACTGGTGAGAATAAAGAGGTGCGTCGCGTCCACTGCCTTGGCCAGCTCCACTGCGGCGAAGTCTTTGTCGATCACCGCCTCGACGCCCTCCAGCTGCCCATCCTCGCTGCGGGATACCGGAATACCACCGCCGCCGCTGACGATGACCAGCGCACCGGCGTCGATCAGTGTTCGGATCAGGTCACCCTCGATGATCTCCAGTGGCTGGGGTGAAGGGACGACCCGTCGCCAGCCGCGTCCCTTGTCCTCGCGCACGATCCAACCTCTCTCTTCGGCCAGTCGATCGATCTCCTCCTTGTCGAAGGCCGGTCCGACGAACTTGGTCGGGTTGGCCAGCGCTGGATCGTCGGCCGCAACCTCCACCTGGCTCAACATGGCGCAGACCGGAACCTCGAGGCCGGCCTTGAGAAGCTGATTGCGGAGCACGCGCTCGATCATGTAGCCCATGCCGCCCTGAAGATCGGCCACCATGAGATCAAGAGGCAGGTCCGGCGCCTGACCTCGCGCCACCTCGACGCGGATCATCTGGTTGCCGATCTGCGGGCCGTTACCGTGGGTGAGAACGAGTTCGTAGCCACGTTCGACGAGCTTGACGATGTGATCGAGGCTGCCGCGCAAGTTGGCGTAGTCCTGCTCGACCGTCCCGGACTCTCCGTGGCGAGTGATCGCGTTGCCGCCGAGGGCGACGACGATGCGTGGTGTCCGCTGGCTCTTCTCTTCCTTCAATTCACTCGCCTGTCTGTCGGTTGGCCCTGCGCCACCGGAAGACCGCGAATTGTAGTACGAGGGCACACGCTACGCACCCACTGTGACGAGATCCGAGCCTTCAGTCTCAAAGACCCGCCCGATGACAGCGGCTTCCTGGCCGGTGGCTTCTCTCACCCGCTCGACCAGTTCCCTGCCCCGGGCCTCCGGCAGCGCGATGAGTAGTCCTCCCGAAGTCTGCGGGTCGAAGAGCAACTCAAGGGCTCCGTGCGAGGCGGCGGCGGCCTCGACCGCGATGGCGCGAATGGCACGGCGATTCTCAGGGTGGAAAGTGCTGCGATGGCCACGCCGCAGCAACTCGAGTGCCCCGGGGAGGGCAGGCAACGACGAGAGCTCGACTCGGGCGCTGCGACCTGAGGCGCGCAACAGATCTCCGAGATGGCCGGCAAGCCCGAAACCCGTGATGTCCGTTGCCGCCGACGCGCCCAGATCGAGGGCCGCCTCGGACGCCAGCCGATTGCTCGTCACCATCGCGGAGTGTGCCGCCTGAAGCCACGACCCAGCGACCTTGCCGCGGCGATCCGCAAACAGCACGACGCCCGTCCCCAGCGGCTTGGTCAGAACGAGCACATGGCCAGGCATGGCCCCGGCCTTCGCCAACAACCCCTTGGGGCCGGCAACCCCGTCGACGGCAAACCCGACCGAGGCATCCGCTGCCGTCAAAGTGTGCCCACCCAGAACGCTCACTCCAATCTCGTCGAAGGCCACTTGAGCCCCGGCGAGCGTCTGGAAAAGAAACTCCTCCCGAGCCGGATCGTCCAGGGTCTCCGGGACCGAGACGACGGCCTGCGCGTATCGCGGCCGCGCCCCCTTGGCCAGGAGGTCCGAAGAGGCGTTGACCGCGGCGACCCGACCGACCAGGTAGGGATCGTCGCAGAACGAGCGCAGGACATCGAGGTTGGAAGCCACTATCGTGCCGTCCGGCGCTCGCCAGGCCGTCACGTCCTCAGACTCTCCAGGCCCGAAGACGACCGACTGGTCATCCGTCGACAGCGTCACGCGGGCGAGCGCTCGCTCGAGCGGCTCCTGCCCGAGCTTTGCCGCGCAACCGCCACAGACCATGTCGTCCACGCCCGCCATCGGCGGCATGCGGGCAAACTCCTCGAGCTCGGCACCGCCTGAGTCCAGGACCTGGAAGAGGCGCATGAACTTGCGGTCGATCGAGTCCTTCAGGCGCATCACCCAACGTCCCTCGAACGACAGTCCCCATTTGGCGCCGAGCGCTCGCCCGTCACCCGTGTTCAGCAGGGTGAGGAAGTCCCGCTGCGGCCGATACCTGCGCAAACTGCCGCCGGCGGCAAGGGCGAGGAGGTTGTCGGTCAGATAGGGGCCCTGTCGTACGGCGTAGACACCCGCCTTCGGCGTCTCCGGATGCTCTGCCAGCGTCGCACAGTCGCCAACGGCAAGGAGGTCGTCGAAGCCCTCGACCTGCAGGGTCGGTCGCGTCAGCACGAATCCACGATCGTCGGTGGGGAGTCCGGAGTCCCTCAACAGTCCGTGGCTGGTGGCCCCGGCGACCCAGATCAGGAAATCGCACTCCAACGACTCCCCACTGTCGAGTTCGAGCCCTTCTGGACCTGCCGACGCGACCCGGGTCCCCGCTCGGACGGCGATTCCACGATCGCCGCATCGGGCCATCGCCCGCCGACCCAGCCCGGGCGGGAACCCCGCCAGCAGGCGGTCGCCGGCGTGGATCAGCACCACCTCGGGCGGCTTGCCGAGACTGCGGAGTCTCGCTTCCAGAGTGAAGGCGAGCTCCACCCCTCCTGCGCCACCACCGACGACCGCCACCCGCGGCGCCTCGGGCAGCGCGCTCGCCTTCTCCACCAGCGTGTCCACTCTCGCCACCAGAGGCCCGATCGGCCGGGTCGGGACGGCATGTTCACGAACTCCCGGCAGCGAGAGCCCAACGACCGTCGACCCGATATCGAACGATGCGAGGTCGTACGCGATCGGAGGGCGCCCCTCGATCTCGACCCTTCGGTTGTGGGGATCGACACCCGTAGCCGCAGCCAGGACGACTTCCGCTCCCGCCCGCCGGGCCAGTGGCACGACATCGATCTCGAGATCCGCCGCGGAGTACTGGCCGGCGACGAAGCCGGGCACCATCCCCGAATAGACGGCGATCGGCGTATCGAGGACGACCGTGACCCTGAGACCCGACGGCCGATCCATGATGAACCGGCGCAGCACCTGGACGTGGGAATGACCCCCTCCAACGAGGACGACATGGAGATCGGCGCCGGAAGGGCTAGGAGTCATGGCAGCTCATGTGGTGAAGTAGACGCAAGCATGTGGAAGCGGAATTGTACTGCCAGGTTTCTTGCCGTCGCCGGCGCCCTCGGACTGGGCGGCTGCGCCAACCTCGTCGACGAGACGCCGACTCCCGAGACCCGCCAGGTCCGCATCGCCGAGATGATCGCAGAGTATCGGGCTCTCTTCCCGGAAGTCGAAGGCCTGGACGCCGCGGCGGTTGCCGAAGCGCTGGAGACCGGATCAGCCGTCATCGTCGACGTACGGCCTGAGCCGGAGCGGCGAGTCTCGATGATTCCGGGTGCCATCGCTCTCGAAGAGTTCGAGGCCCGAGCCGACGAGCTGGCCGGATCCAGAGTCATTACCTACTGCACGATAGGCCATCGCAGCAGCGATACGGCCAGCGAGCTGTCCGCAAAGGGATGGGACGCCGCCAATTTCGATGGCAGCCTGCTCGCCTGGACGCACGCCGGAGGCGAGCTGATCGACAGCGAGGGCCGGCCCACGCGCCGGTTGCACGTCTTCGGCAGACGTTGGGACCTCGTCGCCGACGGTTACGAGGCGGTCTGGTAGCTCAACCCTAGGTGTCGTCGACCATCTGCAGGGCGCCACTCGGACACCGGCCGACCTGCGCTCTCACTTCGTCCGCCGACGCGTTGTCAGGCTGCACCCAGGGACGAGCGCCCAGGGCGAAGACCGCCGGTAGCTGTCGCACGCAGTTGCCCGCATGAACACAGACGTCGGAGTCAAAGCTGACCGCCACGGAGTCACCTCGGTACACCCGCGGATTCCTTCCCATCGTCGAATCCCCCTCTCCTCGGTTCAGTTCTCGTTCGGCCAGGTCAGAACCATGCCCCGGCCGACGCCCTGCGCCACCTTCGTGCCGTAGAGGTAGTCGACCAGGTACATCGCCACGTCGTAGCTGCGCGCCCCCCCCTGAGAGGTCAGCGCTTTGCCATCGTGCACGAAACTCACGCCACGCCGCACTTCGAGGTGAGGGAACATCTCCTCGTAGCGCTCGACATCACCCGGGAACGTGGTGCTCTCGACGCCATCGAGGAGGCCCGCCGCTGCCAGGACGAAGGCTCCGTCACACAACGACACCAGATACATCGCCTCGCCGCCGACGCGACCGACCCACTCCATCATCGCCTCGTTCTTCAGATCGCTGTCCATCGAGTGCTCGGCGCTCGGCACCACGAGAATGTCGATCTGCGGCGCATCTGCAAAACTGTAGTGCGCGCCGACTTCCAGACCCTCGAAAGTCCTGACCGGCCCGCCGTCGGGCGAGACGACGAATACCTCCATTCCGGGCTCGGTGTGAAACACCGTGTGATGGAAGATGTCGTAGGGCGCCATCAGCTCACTGTTGTACACCCCGTCGACCGCGAGAAAACCGACTTGGAGAGGCCGATCCGTCGGTAGAGAGACCGGCGCCGGCCCGCTCGCAGTCAATGGCGTCCAGGCCGTCACGATCAAGAGACAGGCAACGATCGACGATCTCATGCCGACGACTCTACACCCGCTCCCGGCGATCGACTGTCGGGGTATCCTGCTCGCCGATGACTTCCCGGACCGCAATTCTCGCCGGAGCGACCGGGTTGGTCGGTGGCCATTGTGTCCACCCCCTCCTCGAGCGCTACGATCGACTCGTCGTCCTGGGGCGTCGTATCGCCCTGTCACCCGCCGAGGGCTTGTCCCAGCACATCGTCGACTTCGACCACCTCGACCGGAACCCGGAGTTGCTTCACGGCGACGACTTCTTCTGCTGCCTGGGCACGACCCTTCGCGACGCCGGCTCCACGGGAGCCTTCAGGAGGATCGACCACGACTACGTGGTCGAGCTCGCACGCCTGGCGCTGGACGGGGGAGTGCGCCGGGGCTTCGTCGTCACCGCGCTGGGAGCTGACCCGGACTCCCGCGTCTTCTACAATCGCGTCAAGGGGGAGCTAGAAGAGGCCCTTGGCGCAATGTCCTTCGAAGCTCTCCACATCGTGCGACCCTCGCTCATGCTCGGCCCCAGGAGCACTCGGCGACCGGCAGAACGCCTGGGTCAGTGGGCCGGACGCCTCACGGGCCCGCTCTTCGTCGGGCCGCTGGGCCGCTACCGGGCGATCCCCGCGGAGGACGTCGCCGCGACTCTGGTCGCCTGCGCCGACTCTCCATCGACAGGAGTTCACGTTCACTACCCCCGTTACGGACGGGCAAAGGAGCTCCACCAGTGAACCCACGTCTCGAACCCTGCATCGACTTCCTGACCCGCCTCATCCAGACACCGAGCCTCCCGGGAGAGGAAGAGACGCTGGCGCACCTGGTCGTCGCCGAGATGATCCAGCTCGGTTACGACGACGTCCGCATCGACGACCATGGCAATGTCGTCGGCCTCATCCGCGGTGGTGATGCACCCTCGATCAACTTCAACACGCATCTGGATCATGTGGACGTCGGGGATCATTCCCGGTGGCCCCACCCGCCCTTCGGTGGCGAGATTCACGACGGCCGGGTATGGGGCCGCGGCGCCGTCGATATCAAGGGACCCCTTGCCGCCCAGGTTCACGGTATCGCGAGCCTCGCTGGAGTCGATCGACCTCCTGGCGACGTCTATGTGACTGGAGTCGTGCAGGAGGAGATAGGCGGGGTCGGCGCCCGTTACATGGCGCGGACACTCGTCACACCCCTGGTGGTCGTCGGCGAGCCGAGTTCCAATACCGTCCGTCGAGGCCATCGAGGACGGACCGAGCTCGTCGTGCACCTGGTGGGGCGCAGCGTCCACGCCAGCGTCCCCGAGAAGGGCATCAACCCGCTGCCGTCGCTGGGTCGTTTTCTGGCCGCCCTCGACAAGGCCGACCGCGCAAGCCACGAGGAACTCGGCAGCAGCAGTGTCGCTCCAACCCTGCTGCGCACGGATCAGACCAGCGCCAACGTCATCCCGGGCGAGGTCTGGCTGACCTGTGACTGGCGCAACGTGCCCGGAGAGACGGCGGACGACGCTCTCGCCAGCCTCCAGCGGCTGCTCGACGCGAGCCTCGACGACTCGACCGTCGGCTCTATCGACATACCCGTCTTCGAGCGCCGGACCTTCACCGGAGCGACCATGGCGATCCCGGCGAGCAATCCGGCCTATGTCCTGCCGCTCGATCACGCGTCCGTCAGCGCGGCGGCAACGATCGTCAGCGAGGTCGCCGGTGAGAATCGCCCGATCGGCATCTGGGAGTTCGCCACCGATGGCGGGCATTACGCCGAGGCCGGGATGACGCCGGTGGGCTTCGGCCCAGGCGACCCCTATCTGGCGCACACCGTAGACGAACACATCGAGATCGATCAGCTCGAGACCGCCCTCGAGGTCAATCGCCGGCTCGCCCTCGAACTGCCGGCCTCGGTCGGCTGGGACCGCGGATGAGCATCTCGACCGACTCTGTCGAGCAGTATCTTCACGATCACATTCCGATGACTCGACACCTGGGAATCTCGGTCAGAGCCTGGGACGGTGAGTCCCTACATCTCTCGGCGCCCCTCGAGCCCAACCTCAATCACCGACAGACCGCCTTTGGCGGGAGCGTCGCTTCGGTGGCCATCATGGCCGGATGGTCTCTCGTGCACCTGCGCCTGCTCGAAAGGGACCTCGAGTGTCGACTGGTCATTCAGACGAGCCATATGGAATTCCTGCGCGCCGTGGAGACCGACTTCGAGGCCGTCGCCACATCGCCCGCCGGCGAGTCCTGGGACCGTCTGTTCGCCGGTCTGGAGCGCCGCTCCGCCGGCCGCATCGACGTGGCCTCGGACGTCCTCGCCAGCGGCGAGCTGGTCGCCGAGCACACGGGACGCTACGTCGCCCTCAGCCGCTGAACTTTGGCGAGCTCAACCGTCAGGTGACGACGAACTGCCGGACGTGATCCTCCTCCATCCGCTCCGTCATCAGTGAAGCCCCGACCAGCACCGGCACGTTGACAGCAAGCCCCCAGACTCCGGGGTGGATCCCCTGCCATTGCAGCTCGGGCCAGAGGTTGGTCGCTACGACCGCGACGAACCCGGCTGCGAGCCCGGCAAGCACCCCGCGGCCGGTCGCTCGCCGCCAGAAGAAAGTGGCCAGAAGAACCGGGAAGAGCTGGGCCAGGAAACCGTAGGAGAGCAGCAGCAGCACCACCAGGTCGACCTCGGAAGCGACCGCGAAGTAATACGCGACCAGGCCAATGAGAACGATCAGAATGCGGATGAGCCGGGTCTGTGCTGTGTCGTCGAGCTCGGGCCGCACGATCGGCTTGTAGAGGTCGCGCACGAGCACCGAGCCCGCTGCGTGAAGAATGGCATCACCGGTAGACATCGAGGCCGCGAGTGCACCGGCACAGAACAGGCCGATCACGAAGGCGGGCAATTCGAGTTCGGTGAGAATCGTCGGCAGGATCGCGTCGGCCGGCGTGACGCCCGGAAACTCCAGGATGCCGGCGAAGCCGATGCAGAGGATCGGAACGAGGAAGATCAGGAACGTCGGATAGAAGACGACGGTCTTCTTGAGCGTCCCGACGTCCCGCGCGGTGTAGATCTTCATGAAGTAGTGCGGCCACAGGGAGAAGCCCAGCGCCGAGACGATGACCGCACTCGAGTAGCCTCCCCAGCTCCACGGTTCCCCGCCCCCCGTCAGTCCCGGCGCGCTCAGCATCTCCGGCACGCTTTCGGCGAGCCGCTCGAACATCGCACCGACTCCTCCATACAGCTTCCACGGCAGGTAGAGCCCCAGCGCCCAGGCCAGGACCATCATGAAGATCCCCTGCAGGGTGTTCGTCCAGGCGACGCCCATCACTCCGCTCGAGAGCACGTAAACGAGGACGACGCCATAGGCGATGGCAGCTCCGGCCCAGATGGGCATCCGCCCCTCAGTCACGATGTTGAACACGTACCCCGCTCCCTTGATCTGAAGGGTCAGGTAGGGGACGAATGCGATCAGCGAAACGACGGCGAGCACCCCCGAGAGAGCGCGGCTGTCGAAACGATGGGAGAAGAGTTCGGCCTGGGTCACGTAGCCGAAGCGTCGGCCCAGCGCCGCGATCCTCGGTCCGAAGAAGTACCAGGGGACCAACCCGATCGAACCGTAGGCCAGGATGTAGAAGGCAGCGGCCCCCCGCGAGTAGGCCCAACCCGGACCGCCCAGAAAGGCGAAGGCGCTGAAGATCGACGCGCCCATGACGAAGTAGAGGACGAGAAACCCGAGTGAGCGATCGCCCGCCACATAGCCTTCCGTACCGGACGAAGCCCTCCGCCCCGACATCAGCCCGAGTACAAGGGAGATGAGCAGGTAACTGCAGGTGACCGCCAGGACGACGACCCAGTCGGCGATCATTCCTCGGCCTCAGGATCGAGCCGGCCGGTCCGCGCCTCCCAGCGATAGAGCGCCAGTAGAACGCAGAACGACAGGACGACGAGACTCGTCACGTAGAAGAGCGACAGCGGGAGTCCCAGGATGAGCGGCCTGGCTCCGCTGAAGAGCTTGTAGATCGGCCAGATCGTCCCGGCGGCGACAACCAGGAAAAAGACGACGAGACCGCGGTAGATCACCCGCTCCCTGGGCGAGAGCCGGCTGGGGAAGATCCGCAGATCGCCCAACTCAGTCGGACTCCAACGCCCGGCTGATGCCGGCCACGAGCTCCTCGGCCTCCTCGGCGCTGAGTTCTCCCGCCGGCCAGTCGATTCCCAACCCGGCGTCCACGGTCCTCGGAATGATGTGGAAGTGGACGTGGAAGACCGCCTGGTGCGCTTCGGAACCGTTGTTCTGCAGCACGTTGTAGGCCGTGGTACCGGAGGCCTTCATCACCGCCCGTGCCAGCCGCGGCAGCACCCTGCCGATCGCCGCAGCTGTCTCGTCCGACAGCTCGTGGAGGAAGGCCTTCCGCTCCTTCGGAATGACCAGGGTGTGGCCGCGCGACAGCGGACCGACATCGAGAAAGGCGAGTACGAAAGAGTCCTCGTAGACCTTGTGACAGGGAATCTCCCCGTCGAGGATACTGCTGAAGATTGTCTTCATGATGACCCTATTCTAGCCGCCGATCGCCGTTGGATCTCGAAACTGAGGCCAGCGACGGCCACCGCCAGCAGAAATGGGGTCCAGACGAGAGCATGACGCGCCTGGACCGCGCCCAGCGGAAGGAGCATGACGGGGCTCAGCGCGACGAGGATCGGCCCACCGGCGCTCGATCGACGAAGGAGCCACAGACCGAGGCCCGCAAGCGCAAATAGAGGCAGATAGAGCGCACGAGCGATGTGGCCTACGGCCTCAACCAGTCGTCCGAAGTAGCCTGCCGTGGCCGCCATCGGGTCCTCCAGGACATGTGCCCCGATCCGCCCCATCGTCTCTTCCGCTGCCGCGACGTCTTTCGCCGAGAGGACCGACTCCTCACCCTCGAGGCGCGCCATGGCGTAGGTCCAGCGCACCTTCCCGGTCAACGCCCACTCCCCCGTCGCTGCCTTGAGGTGAAGCAACCAGGGGGCCGACAGGGCCAACGCGAGTAGCGCCGGCCCCGCCATCCGTCGCCAGGCGCGGCGGTCGTCAAGGAGAATCACCAGGAGTCCCGCGGGGAGCAGAATTGCCAGTTCCGGTCGGGCGAGAAAACCGAGCGACGCCACCAGCGCCATGTTCCACCACGATTTCCGAACCCAGCAGGCGACAAAGAGAATCAGCAGCACCGCCGCCAGCCCTACGGGCTGAATCCGCTCAGCGGTCACCAGCAGGCGGGGATGGACACAGACCAGCAGTCCCGCGACCCAACCGACGAGTCGATCCGCTCCCCTAGCCTGCCGGCGGAGGCAGCCGAGCACCCCCCAGACCAGCCAGACGCTCGCGGGCGCGGCGGCGGCCGAGCTGACGAGCCCGACCCAGCGTCCGGCCGAGCCGACATCGGCGCCCACCGCCACCGGCACCGCTTGCAGCATCGGAAACAGTGGATGGATGTGGGTCTCCGCCACACCTGCTCGAGTCAGGCCCTCCCCGGAAGCGATCGAGCCGGCCAGCTCGCAGTATGCGAGCTCGTCATTGTTCGGCCGATCACTGCCCAGTCGATAGACGACGTATCGTGTCGAGAGCGCAAACACGAAGAGGGCGAGAAGAAACCAGGTGGCCCGCCCGGATCCTTGCCGCCCCCTCGTCGACTCCCCGCGGAGCCCGGGCTCTGATTGAAGCTCGTCTACTCTGCCGCCTCGCCCTCTGCCGGCTCGCCTTCGACCACCATCACGGTGATCGTGTGGCACAAGCCGACGATGTCGAGCGTGCGGTGCTCGCCATCGCCGACCTGCAGCGACAGCGTCGCCGGGCCGAGGGGCAGTTGCATGTCGATCGAAGCGCTGCCGTCGCCGAAGTGGATCCAGGGCTGCGCCTTCTCGATCACTTCGCCGGCAGGCTGGCACTCGGTGTTGACGCCGAGGTGATGGTGTCCCTTGCCTTCCTCGATCACGATCGGATCCTGAGCGGCAACGATCTCGTAGTTCTCGATCCCGAACTCGAGGCTGACCGGCGAGACGACCTCGTCGCCGTCGACCACATTGGTGAAGAAGACACGCGGTGCGCCCTCATCGAACGCCTCGACCAACATCTCCTCAGCGTGGCCGGCAGCTTCGTGCACCGCGTCGTGCACTGCCTCGGCTGCACCTTCGTGCCCACCACCACAGGCGAGGAAAAGACCCGAGCCCATGAGTACGAGGGCCGTGAGACTCATTGTCCGAGACTGGAAACGCTTGCTGACAGGCATGGTGATCTCCCGTTTTCCCTGCTTGCGATTGACCTCGACAGTGAGCGCCCGGTCGACGAGAGCGTCGCTCGGTTCGCTAACGAGGCAGAGACGGGATCCTAACCAAAAGGCTCGACCCCAGCAAACGAACGCGGCCTCGCTTGCGCTTCTCCCGATGGACTCAGTGAGGCAGCTCCGGCGGCAGGGAGAGATCCACCGCCGGGCCGCCGGCCAGTCGAATGGCGTGAGGTATCGCCGGAAGCACCGCTTCCATCGACTCGGCCACCGCGCCCGGGTTGCCGGGCAGGTTCAGGATCAGGCTCGACCCGCGCAGGCCCGCCACCTGGCGAGAGAGAATCGAGGTCGGTACCCGGTCGAACGCCAGAGCCCTGAGCCGCTCACCGAAACCCGGCAGCAGACGCTCGCAGACCGCCTCGGTCGCCTCGGGCGTGACATCTCGCGGAGCCGGGCCCGTCCCGCCGGTCGTGACGACCAGGCAACACCCCTCGCGGTCGACCAGTTCGCAGAGCAGTTCGGAGATCGCGGCCGCATCGTCGGACACGACCCGCTCGATCGGCTCCCAATCCCCGGCCAGTCGAGCAGCCAGGAACTCGCGCACCGCCGGTCCGGACAGATCGTCATACGTCCCCGCGGCGGCGCGGTCCGAAACGGTCAGGATGCCAATGCGCACAGCTCCCATCGTCAGCACTCGATCACGTTGATCGCAAGACCGCCGCGAGAGGTCTCCTTGTACTTCGTCTTCATGTCGGCCCCCGTATCGCGCATGGTCTTGATGACCTTGTCCAGCGAGACCTTGTGCCCCCCGTCTCCGCGCATCGCCAGTCGCGCCGCGTTGATCGCCTTGACCGCCCCCATCGCGTTGCGCTCGATGCACGGGATCTGCACCAGGCCGCCGATGGGGTCGCAGGTCAGGCCGAGATTGTGCTCCATGCCGATCTCGGCGGCGTTCTCGACCTGAAAGGGTTCGCCCCCGAGGACCTCGGCCAGAGCCGCAGCCGCCATCGAGCAGGCGACGCCCACCTCGCCCTGGCAGCCGACCTCGGCACCGGAGATCGAAGCGTTCTCCTTGAAGAGAATACCGATGGCCGCCGCAGTGAGAAGGAAGCGGATCGTCGCCTCATCGTCGGCACCACGCACGAAGCGCCGGTAGTACTCGAGAACAGCCGGCAGGATACCGGCGGCCCCGTTGGTAGGCGCGGTCACCACCCGACCACCGGCAGCGTTCTCCTCGTTGACGGCGATAGCAAAGAGGCTGACCCAGTCGAGAATGGCCAGAGGATCTCGCAGGGACTCTTCGGGCCGCGCCGTCAGCTCGCGCTTCATCTTCGGGGCCCTTCGAGCCACATCGAGCCCGCCCGGAAGGATGCCTTCGTTGGCACAACCCGCCTCGACACACTCGTGCATCGCTTCGCCGATCGACAGCAGCTCGCAGCGGACCTCGTCTTCGGTGCGCCACGCAGTCTCGTTGGCCAGCATCACCTGCCAGATCGCCAGATCGCGTTCCGCGCAGAGCTCCAACAACTCAGCCCCGGTTGAGAAGGGGTACTTCAGCTCGGTCGAGTCGACGACGATTCGATCCTCGGAAGCCGCATCCTCGTTGACGACGAAGCCGCCGCCGATCGAGTAGTAGGTCCGTTCGACGAGTTCCTCGCCGTCTCCGTCGAAGGCGGAGAATCGCATCCCGTTGGGGTGGGACGGCAGCGACTTGCGGCGATGGAAATGGAAGTGTCGGGACTCGTCGAAGACCAGTGGGTATCTGCCGAGGACTCGAAGCTCACGAGCCGCCCGAATCTGCTCGACCCGTTCGTCAATCCCCGCCGGGTCAACACTCTCAGGCTCCTCGCCTTCGAGACCCATGAGAACCGCCTTGTCGGTACCGTGCCCCTTGCCGGTCAGCGCCAGCGACCCGAAGAGCTCGACCTTGATCCGCCCGACCTCGGGGAGTCGAGCACTGCCAGCCAGGCCATTGACGAAACGGCGTGCGGCCCGCATGGGTCCCACCGTGTGGGAGCTCGACGGGCCGATCCCGATCGTGAACAGGTCGAAGGTGCTGATCGCCATCGCCCGGGATGATGGCCCAACCGCCGCCGCACGGCAAGGCCCGACACTCCTTCTGCTATCCTCTCGCAGTCGTGAAGAACCGCCGTCACATTCCCAGCGCGATTTCCATTACCACGCCCAGCTAGGCGAGGCGGCGCTGCATTGAACTCCACGGCCTCGCTCCCGAGCGAGGCCGTTTTTCGTGAGACCCACAAATGAGCGACGAGACCACCAGCCCTGACCCGGCAGCCGCGCGCAAGAAGCGCTACAAGAAGAGCCTCAATCTACCCAAGACGGCCTTTCCGATGAAGGCCAACCTGGCCCAGAACGAGCCCCAGTCGCAGAAGCGGTGGAGTCGCATGGGGCTATACGAGAGGGTCATGGAGGCGCGCAGTGAAGGCCAGCCGTTCGTGTTTCATGACGGCCCGCCCTATGCCAACGGCTCGATCCACGTGGGCCATCTCCTCAACCGCGTGCTCAAGGACCTCGTGGTCCGCAGCCGAGCCATGGTGGGCAGCCATTGCCCGTTCATCCCAGGCTGGGACTGCCACGGCCTGCCGATCGAGCACAAGGTCGTCACCGAGCTCATGGAGAAGGGCAAGCTTGAGCGGATCAACGAGCTCGAAGAGGACGCCCGCCGGATGGCTATCCGGCGGGAGTGCCAGCGCTCGGCTCAGAAGTTCCAGAAACTCCAGGCAGGCCAGATGCAACGGCTGTCGACCCTGGCCGATTTCGACAATCCCTACCTGACAATGCACCCCGACTACGAGCAGGCCGCCCTCGAGGTCTTTGCCGAGATGGTGGGCCAGGGCATCGTCTATCGCGATCTCAAGCCGGTGCACTGGTCGATCGCCAACGAGACTGCGCTGGCCGAAGCCGAGCTCGAGTATTTCGATCGAACCGACCCCTCCGTCTTCGTCGCCTTCGAAGCGGCAGACGCAGCCGCCGTGGCAGAGGTCTTCGATGTTCACCTGGACGGCCCCGCAGCCTTCCTCATCTGGACGACGACCCCCTGGACCCTGCCCGCCAATCGCCTGATCGCCGTCCACCGCGACTTCCGGTACTCCCTCGTGCGCCTCGGAGGACGTCTCCTGATCGTGGCGGAAGAACTCGCAGCCAAGGTCGCCGCAATCGCCGGCGACGACCTCGAGACGCTCGGCGCCGCCCGCGGTGCCGATCTCGCCGGCCTGGCCTACGCTCACCCCTTCGTCGCCGAGGCGGCCGAGAACGAGTGGCGGATCGTCACCGCCGAGTACGTCACTCTCGAAGACGGCACGGGTCTCGTCCACACGGCGCCCGGCCACGGCCAGGAGGACTACCAGACAGGGCTCGCCGAGGGACTGCGCATCTACAGCCCGGTGCGAGGCGACGGAACGTTCGACGACAGCGCCCCGGAGTGGCTGCACGGCAAGTCGGTCTGGGAGGGCAACGACCTGATCATCGAACGTCTCACCGAGAGTGGACACCTGGTGGCGCGGGAAGATTACGAGCACTCCTACCCCCACGACTGGCGCTCCAAGACTCCGGTCATCTTCCGCGCCACGGAGCAGTGGTTCGCCGCCGTGGACCAGGAAATGCCGCGCACAGGGCTCTCGCTGCGCGACGGAGCCCTCGCCGCGACCGGCGAGGACATCGAGTTCATTCCGGCCTGGGGCGCCAAGCGCATGACCGGCATGCTCGAATCACGCCCCGACTGGTGCTTGTCACGTCAACGCTCATGGGGCCTTCCGATCCCGGCCTTCAGAACCGAGGACGGGAGTGTCTTCCTCACCACGGGCTCGGTCCGCGCCGTCGCCGTCGTCATCGGTCGTGAGGGGAGCGACGCGTGGTTCCTGCGCTCGCCCGCCGAGTTGCTCGCCGACTACGACGCGGCCACCGACACGGACGCGCCCTCCGGGCTCGACATCGAGAGCCTCGACAAGATGTACGACATTTTCGACGTGTGGTTCGAGTCCGGGTCGTCCTGGGCCGAGCCCATGGTCGGGCGAGGCGGCGGCTACCCCGTCGATCTCTACCTCGAGGGATCGGACCAGCACCGGGGGTGGTTCCAGTCCTCCCTCCTCTGTGGCCTCGGCGCGACCGGCGAACCTCCCTACAAGGCACTGCTGACCCATGGCTTCATGGTCGACCGCGAGGGTCGCAAGATGTCGAAGTCGTCGGGCAACGCGCTCCAGGTCGAGGAGCTGCTCAAGGACTTCGGTTCCGACGTCTGTCGATGGTGGGTCAGCTCCCTCGCCTACGAGAACGACATCAAGGTCGATATGGAGTACTTCAAGCTGGCCGGCGAGTCCTATCGCAAGGTCCGAAACACCCTGCGGTTCATGCTGTCGAATCTCTTCGACCACGACCCGGCGACAGCGGTCGATCTGGAGACCCTCGAACCGACCAGCCTCGATGCGTGGGCCCTGGCGGCAGCCGCCGAGCTGCGCGAGAAGACCCTGGCCGCATACGAGCGCTACGACTTCCGCCGCGCGCACCTGCTCCTCTTCGACTTCTGCAACGACACGCTTTCGTCCTTCTACCTCGACGCACTCAAAGACCGGCTTTACTGTGACCGCCCCGACTCCGAGCGACGACGGCGGGCACAGAGCGTCATGTTCCGGCTCACCGAGACTCTCAGCGCACTCCTCGCTCCGATCCTGCCCCACACTGCCGACGAAGCCTGGCGAGCGCTGCACGGCGAGGACGCCTGTGTTCACGTCGAGACCGTGCCCGAGATTCCGAGCCGAGCCGACGGAGGCTGGAAGAAGGTCCTCACGGTTCGCGAACAGGCGCTCAAGGCACTCGAGGACTCGGACGTAGAGAACTCCCTCGACGCGGGCCTGCGACTCGCCGATCCCGACGGCCATCTCGCTCCGTTCTCGGCCGATCTGGCCGACGCCCTTGGAGTCTCGCGGGTCCACCTCGACGGCGAAGACGCCCCCGAGGTGTTCGATCTGAAGGCCGAGCCCCGTTGCGAGCGCTCGTGGCGCCGGGACGAGACCGTCGCCCTGCGGGAGGACGGCGGCTGGCTGAGCGACCGAGACGCCGATGCCGTCGGCTCGGACCCCACCGAGCCAGGCCACTAGCCCTGCCCAGAGCTCCTGGCGACCGGAGGAGCCCGATGTGGGCAGTGTGACGTGTTACACTGCTCGCTTCACAGATCACGCGCGGCCACTCGCTGCGACGACCAACCCGGGGCTGTGCTGGCCCATCGGGACCAACGAAGGGGAGGCACTATGTCCAAGAGAACACTCATCGTATTCTGCGGTTTGCTCCTACTCACGCTGCCGGTCGCGGCCCAGAAGCAGTCGATCGAGCCCGACACCCACTGCGACCCGAACTTCGGAACCGACATCGGAGGCAACTTCGCTGGCCAGTCCAACGGCGCATTCATCACTGTCGCCGGCGACTGCACGGCGACGCCGGGTTGCGACGACTACTTCGACCTCAACTGCGCCGGTGGCGAAACGATCACCGCGACGTTCTGTGCCAACGGCGGCTCGTCACCGTTCGACACGGGCATCTCGACCTGGGACGGCGGCACGAACCTCGACTGCAACGACGACACCTGCGGCCTACAGTCCGAGCTGACGACCGCGCTCCCGGCAGCGGCCGGCACTTACCGCGTCCGTATCGGTGGGTTCGGCGGTGACGCCGGTGCCTACACCCTCGCGTTCCAGGCTCCCGCGACCTGCACCATCGTCGGTGCGGTTCCCGTGACCCTGCAGAGCGTCGAAGTCGAGTAGTCGCTCTTCCAGCACGAGCATCCGAGAGAGGGCCGCAGGTCGGCCCTCTCTTTTTTTTGTCCATCCGGCGCTCGGGCGAGACCGAGTTTCGGCGATATTGCAGATCGACCCAACCCCGGCTACGCTTCTCCCATTGCCCAGGGAGTCGCGTCTCCGCTAGGAGAGGGCTTCATGACCAGGGCGCCGATCGATCACGTTCGCACGAGAGCCTCGCTGATCGGCGAGGCTCTCTTCTCACAGAGGAACGCATGGCCAAGACCGTCTACGATCCGCACAGCATCGAGCCCCGATGGCAGGGCGTCTGGGAAGAGCAACACGCCTTCAGGACGCCGTCGGATCCGGAGGAACTCGCGGCCAGGCCCAAGTACTACGTCCTGGACATGTTCCCCTACCCCTCCGGTGCCGGCCTCCACGTCGGTCATCCCGAGGGCTACACGGCGACGGACATCGTGGCGCGGATCAAGCGGATGCAGGGTTTCAACGTACTGCACCCCATGGGGTGGGACGCTTTCGGCCTGCCGGCCGAGCGGGCGGCGGTCCGCGAGGGCGAGCATCCGGAAGCGATCACCCGACGCAACGTCGACAACTTCCGTCGGCAGATCAAGCGGCTCGGTTTCAGCTACGACTGGGAGCGGGAGGTCAACACCTCGGCCGTCGACTACTACCGCTGGACACAGTGGATCTTCCTGAAGCTGTACGAACAGGACCTGGCCTACATGGCCGAGGTCCCGGTGAACTGGTGCCCGGCCCTCGGGACGGTTCTCGCCAACGAGGAGGTCAAGGACGGCAAGTATGTCGAGACCGGCGACCCCGTCGAACGGCGGAACATGCGCCAGTGGATGCTCCGCATCACGGCCTACGCCGAGAGACTCCTGGCCGACCTGGATCTTGTCGACTGGCCCGAGCACGTCAAGGAGATGCAACGCAACTGGATCGGCCGTTCCGAGGGAGCCGAGATCGTCTTCCGGATCGCCGACAAGGACGCGACCTTCGAAGTCTTCACAACTCGCCCGGACACGCTCTTCGGCTGCACCTACTGCGTCCTCTCACCCGAGCATCCGCTGGTGGCTCAGATCACAACTGACGGCCAGCGCGAGGCGGTCGAGGCCTATGTCCGCGAGTCCGCCGACAAAACCGAACTGCAGCGTACCGATCTGGCCAAGGAGAAGACCGGCGTCTACTCAGGCGCCGACGCAGTCCACCCGGTCACCGGAGAACCCGTGCCGATCTGGGTCGCCGACTACGTCCTCATGACCTATGGAACCGGAGCGATCATGGCCGTGCCCGGCCAGGATCAGCGTGACTGGGACTTCGCCCGCGAATTCGACCTGCCCATCCTCCGGACGGTCCAGCCTCCCGAGGATTTCGAAGGCGAGGCCTACACCGGTGAAGGGCCCGCCATCAACAGTGACTTCCTGGACGGCATGGAGATCGCCGAAGCCAAGCCGGCGATGATCCGCTGGCTCGAGGAGAAAGAGGCCGGCTCGGGCCGGGTCGAGTACCGCCTCCGCGACTGGCTCTTCTCCCGACAACGCTATTGGGGCGAGCCCTTTCCCGTCCTCCACGCCGAGGACGGCGAAGTGATCCCACTGAGGTTCGAGGACCTGCCCGTCGAGTTGCCCGCGGTCGACGAGTACAAGCCGACGGCGGATGGCCGACCGCCTCTGGCCCGAGCCGGCGAGGACTGGCTCGAACTCACCCTGCCGGACGGCCGTCGGGCGACCCGCGAGACCAACACCATGCCGCAATGGGCGGGATCGTGCTGGTACTACCTGCGCTATCTGGACGCCCACAACGAGAACCTGCCCTTCGCTCCCGAAGCGGAGCAGTACTGGATGCCGGTCGACCTCTACATCGGAGGCGTCGAACACGCTGTCCTCCACCTTCTCTACGCCCGCTTCTGGCACAAGGTCCTCTACGACTGCGGTCTCGTCTCCACCAAGGAGCCGTTTCAGAAGCTCTTCAACCAGGGGATGATCCTCGCCTACTCGTACCAGGACGCTCAGGGGAAGTACTACCACCCCGACGATGTCGAAGAGCGTGACGGAGCGTACTTTTCCGGCGAGGCCGAGGTGTCGACCCAGATCGAGAAGATGTCGAAGTCGAAGCTCAACGTCGTCAACCCGGACGATGTCATCAGCGAGTACGGCGCCGACGCCATGAGGCTCTACGAGTTGTTCATGGGGCCCCTCGAGCAGCAGAAACCCTGGCAGACGACTGGCGTTGAAGGGGTCTACCGCTTCCTGCAGCGCACGTGGCGACTGATCGTCGACGAACACACGGGCGAGTTGACACGGAAGCTGACCGACGACCCGGCCGGCAACGAGGCGGAACTCCAGCGCACTCTCCACAAGACCATCAAGAAGGTGGAAGAGGACACCGAGGCTCTACAGATGAACACCGCCATCTCCCAGATGATGGTCTTCGTCAACGAGGCCACCCAGGCCGCTAGCCTGCCCCGGGAGATGGTCGGCGACTTTCTCTGCGTCCTGGCCCCCTATGCCCCACACCTCGCCGAGGAACTGTGGCACCGGCTCGGACAGGAAGGCCTGATCGCCCATGCGCAGTGGCCATCCTGGGATCCGAGCCTGGTCGTCGACGACACGATCACCGTCGTCGTTCAGGTCAACGGCAAGAAGCGGGACGAATTGGCCGTGGCGCGCGACGCCGATCGCGAGACTCTCGAGCAACTCGCCCTGGCTTCGGACAAGGCGCAGCGCTTTCTCGAGGGCAAAGAGCCTCGCAAGGTCATCGTCGTCCCCGGCCGGCTGGTCAACATCGTCGTCTAGCGATCCGGCGCCGCTTGGACCTGCCGCCCTTTGGCGACGCGCTCAGCCCGGGCTCGCCCCCGTGGTCTCCGCGCTTTGATAGCTTCCGCGGATGGGCATTTCACGAAGAAGTTGGCTGATACTCGCTCTCGCAGTGGTGGCGCTATGGTCCGGACTGCGCATCAGCGCCGCCGACCGCAACCCTCAGGCGGAGGCTCTCGAGGCCGCCAAGGGCCACCTCGAACTGCCCGACGACGACTACCTGGCCGTCGACCGAACATCGCAGCAACGCTCCCCTGCGACGTCCTTTTCAGGTGGCGCGGCCACCAGCGTCCAGGTCAATGTCGACGGCGAAGGCAACAACATCGTCGGCGACGCGGCGAACGAACCCTCGATCGCCGTCGACCCGGCGAACCCCTCGCGCATGGTTGTCGGCTGGCGACAGTTCGACACCATCGCCAACAACTTCCGGCAGGCCGGCTGGGCCTGGTCGGCCGACGGCGGGGCCGGCTGGACCTTCCCTGGCTCGATCGACGCGGGCAACTTCCGCTCGGACCCCGTTCTGGGTGTCGATGCGAATGGCGTCTTCTACTACTACAGCCTGGGCGTCCCGGGCGGTAACTTCGCCATGGACATGTTCCTGTCGATCGATGGCGGCATGAGCTGGAGCGTCCCCTTCTTCGCCTGCGGCGGAGACAAGGCCTGGTTCACCCTCGACCGGACCGGTGGCATCGGCAATGGGCACGCCTACGCCTTCTGGACGGACTCCTTCACCTGCCCCGGTCAGAACGGCGGTTTCAACCGTTCGACCGACGGGGCCATGACCTGGGATCCGGCGATCTTCGTCCCCAACTCGCTGCGCTGGGGAACCCTGGATGTCACCCCCGACGGAGTGCTCCATCTCCTCGGAACCACCGGAGGAGGTCTCTTCACTACCCGATCGTCGAACGCCCAGAACGCCGGCGAGGGCGTCATCTTCGACGGAGTCAATCCGGTCGACCTCGGCGGTGACCTCTCCGTCTCCTCGGGCCCCAACCCAGGCGGACTTCTCGGGCAGGCCTGGATCGCGGTCAACCAGAACAACAGCCACCTCTACGCCCTGGCGTCGGTGAATCCCCCAGGCTCCGACCCTCTCGACGTCCGGTTCAGCCGGTCGATCGACGGCGGCCTGACGTGGAGCCCGTCGATCCGCGTCAACGATGACGCCGGCACCTCGGCCTACCAGTGGTTCGGAACCATGTCGGTCGCCCCCAACGGTCGGATCGACGCGATCTGGAACGACACCCGCAACTCGGGAACTCTGGTCTCCGAGCTGTTCTACAGCTACTCGAACGACGGGGGTGACACGTGGTCTCCCAACGCGCCCCTCTCCCCGTCCTTCGACCCCCTTCTGGGACACCCCCAGCAGAACAAGATCGGCGACTACTACGACATGGTCTCTTTCGACGATGCCGCTCACCTGGCCTGGGCCGCGACCTTCAACGGCGAGCAGGACGTCTACTACACGCGCATACCGGCGCCGACGATCTTCACCGACGGCTTCGAGTCCGGCGATACGTCAGCCTGGTCGAACACCATCCCTTGAGACTACTGCCCAGCGGCCCTTGCTCACCTTTCCGCGCTCTTTCGTGGGATCCCGTTTGACGTTCATGTGCGTTCTGAGGCCACAAACCAAGGTGTGTGAGGCGTAGCCGGGTTGGTGCAGGCTCTGTACGTGGGCGGGAGGTGGGGGGTGTTGCCGGAACCAACCCGGCTACGCCTCACACACCGGCAAAGGCCCACCCAAAGGCACCGAAGGGAGGCCCCAGAGGACAACGGACCAACGGCCAGGGGCCACCCAGGCCGGCGACCGCCTAGTGCTGGTGCAGGTACCGATCCTGCTCCCACGGATGCACGTGGGAAAGGTACTCGTGCCACTCCTGGCGCTTGGCCAGCACGAAGTGCTCGTAGATGTGTGCTCCGAGCGCTTCCTGCAGGACCTTGTCTTTCTGCAGGTTGTCCAACGCGCTCGACAGATCGGCCGGCAGCTCGTCGATCTTGTGGCGCCGCTTCTCACGCTGACTCATCGTGAAGATGTTCTTGTTCACCGGCTCACCCGGATCCATCGAGTTCTCGATCCCGTCCAGCCCCGCCGCCAGCATCACCGCGAAGCCCAGATAGGGATTACAGGCCGGGTCCGGCACCCTGACCTCGCAGCGGGTCGACATCCCCCGCTTCGCCGGAATCCGCACCAGCGGGCTGCGATTCTTCTCCGACCACGCGATGTTCGTCGGCGCCTCGTACCCGGGCACGAGACGCTTGTACGAGTTCACCAGAGGGTTCGTCACCGCAACGAATGCCTTCGCGTGCTTGAGGATCCCGCCCACGTAGCCGAGCGCCGTCTGCGACAACTGCCACGGCATGTCCGGAGCGTAGAAAGCGTTCTCTCCATCCTTCAGCAGGCTTTGATTCACATGCATTCCCGAGCCGTTCACGCCGAAGATCGGCTTCGGCATGAACGTGGCGTGGAGCCCATGATCGTGCGCCACGTGGCGAACCACGAACTTGAAAGTCGCCACGTTGTCGGCGCACTCCACCGCCTCCGCGTACTTGAAGTCCACCTCGTGCTGCCCCGGAGCCACCTCGTGATGGGCGGCCTCGACCTCGAAGCCCATCGCTTCGAGCACCACGACGATGTCCCGCCGGCAGGTCTCCCCCTTGTCCACCGGCGACAGGTCGAAGTAGCCACCGTGGTCATGCGTCTCGACGAGCGTCTCCCCCTCCGGCGTCTTCTGGAAGAGGAAGAACTCCGCCTCCGGCCCCACGACCATCGTGAAACCCATCTCCCGGGCACGCTCCGTCTGGCGCTTCAGCGCCGTCCGCGGACAGCCCTCGAAAGGCGAGCCGTCCGGCCGATGGATATCGCAGATCAGCCGCGCCACCCTCGAACCGTCAGGATGAACCCAGGGGTTTACGGTGAAAGTCGAGTTGTCCGGCACGAGCAGCATGTCGGACTCCTCGATGCGCACGAAACCCTCGATCGACGAGCCGTCGAACATGATCTCGCCGTCGAGTGCCTTCTCGAACTGGCTGCCGGGCACCTCGACGTTCTTCAGGACACCGTCGATGTCAGTGAACTGCAGTCGCAGAAACCTGACGTTCTCTTCTTTCGCGATATTGAGAATCTCTGAGCGAGAGGGCACGTCCACCTCCGGGTTGGTAAGCAGGTAACCGGGACGCTATTGCACTCCCCGACTCCCGGCAACCCACCTAGGGGTAGGACGTCTTCGCCAGACCGTCGCCACGACGCCAACCTCGGTCGGGTTGTCGGCTCAAAGCGATGACCACGGTGGCAGGCCGGCAAACGCTCGTCTCGGGCCTAGCAATCGACTCTCGGGGAGCGGTTCTCATGGCGCCTCCTTCCCGGCAACCCGCCCGAAGTGCTCGAGGAAGAACACCTTCTCCGTCTCGAAGAGAGCGTCGTGCTCACCTCTTATCAGCAGGGGCCGCGAGACGGTCGCCACCTGGAGCGAGACGAAGAAGAGCAGCACCAGCCAAAGCGAAACCGCCGCCCGGCCGCCCTTCCAGGCCAGGCTGGGTGATCCGAAGGCGCGACGAGCGAGACCCAGCGCGAAGATCCAGTGGAGCACGTGCATCCAGATCGCGATGAAGAGATACCGGGTCGATACCGAGAAGAGCCAGACGACCGGCGTCAGGGCGGCGGCAATCAGGCCGAGGCGGCCGGCGAATCCCAGAACAGCAGTGAGATACGACCTCACCGTCAGCTGCGCACCCGCCAGAACAGCGAAGACGAAGAGCGAGGGGATGCAGAGCAGGAGGCTTGCGGTGACTACGAGAGGAAACTTGAGTGCAGAGACGAGCAGCTGCCGATCGCCCTGGAAGAAGCCGGCCGCCAGGCCATAAAACGCCAGTAGGAAGAAGACACCGAGCGCGGCCCTCAACGCCTCGATCGGCAACAGAGGTCCGCGCTCGGTGGTCGGGTCGATGACCCAGTGCCAGAAACTGGAAGACGGACGCGCGCTGCGCCCCTCGACGGAAGAACTCATGAACTGCCTCCTTCGATTCGAGCCGGAGACGCCACGTAGGGCACGATGTCTTCGAGCACGAACTCGTAGACGTTGCCCTCGAGCGCATTCGGCCGCAGGAATTGGACATCTTCGTAGACGCTCCCCACGAAGGGACGCAGCGCCCAGGCGACCTCGCCGCCGACGATGGCGTAGATCGCCAGCCACGCGGCGAACAGGCCTCCGGCGCGGCGTCCGTTAGCGGCCAACCCCTTCAGCAATCGCAACAACGTCGCCGTACCGGCAAGCGACGCGCCGCCAACGAGGAAGGTGTGGGCGAGATAGAGCAGATTGTGGGTCAGGCGGGCGCTCTCCGCCGGCGCCGGAGCGCTCAGACTCAGCAGGGCGCTGACCGGCGCCAACGAAGCGAGGATGAGACTCGCCACCGCCAGCGGCAGGAAGATCAATGAAGCGACGACCCCCGGCCCGAGAGGCCATCCGGCGAGTCTCGCGATCACCCAGCAGGCCGCGAAGGTCAAAGCGGCGGTGAGCAGCATCAGGAGCGGCAGCTTGGCCGCGGCGTAGAGCGCGAGCCGGGGACTCGTCCACAAGCCGATCGTGGCGCCGTAGGGAGCGGACAGCAGCGTGCCCAGGACCGCCGGCCACAGGGAGGCCCTCAACGTCGCCTCGAGCCCACGCGGAGTGGACTCGCCGCGAACGAGGAGAATCAGACCGGCCCAGTCGGGCGAGATCCTCACGCCACGGGCCCCTCGACCTCGGCCCGCACGACGTAACGCCATGGGCCTCCCGGCGTCACCGCATCAAATGGGAAGCAGGTCACGAGCGTCAACTCGGGCCGGAGAGCGAAAACCGACAGACGCAGCTCGTCGACGTGAGCGATCGCCAGCGACACGACGGTGTAGATCGAGTCCTCGCCGCCGGCATCTCGGACCTCGATCCGATCACCGGTCTGAAGGTGGCGCAGGAAGTCGAAGTGGGTGTCACGGTGCCCGGTGAGAATCGCGTTCCCGACCGATCCGAGCGGGGCGCTACCGGCGACGTGGGCCGGTCCGAACGCCAGGGTCCTGCCACTCGCCCCATCCAACACCAGGACTTCCTCGGCGAGTCGGGGGACGGTCAGCTCAGCGACCGGCGAGGTGTCGGCCCAGGGCCAGGGCCGTGCGCCCGGCTCTCCTGCCCGCACTCGCACCCAGGCCCCTTCGAGCAGCCACTGTGCAACCATCGCCTTGGTGTGAATCCAGCCCGCCTGACCGAAGCCGAGTAGCGCCGCCGCGAGGAGGCCCGCAACGAGACTGCTCCTAGTGGCGAGCATGGACCGGACTGCGGAAGCGCACGAGGAAGGCCGCAAAGAGGCTCAGGAAGCCGAGCCACCACCAGGCACGGGATGCGGTGGCGGTGACAGGGAGGCCGAGCACCGAGGCCGGCGCCTGCCACCCAGCGGGCGTACGAAGGGGAATGACGCGGCTCACGGGCGCCTCTCCTGCCGGCCGGGCGGGGGTGCTGTCGACGGCCACCAGGCTGGTGAATTGCGAGACGAGATGAAAGTCCAACGCGAGATCGACTGCAGCCTGGCGGGCGCGCTCGGGCTCGGGGACATGTCCGAGAGCATCCGTGATCTCACCAAGCTTGGCGCGAGCCCAGAGTTTCGCCACTCCTGTCCGTGAGCCGGGCTCGGGGAGCGTCGCCGAGACGTTCCATGGCACGACACCGCGGGCGCCACTCAGGGTCACGCCTTCGAGCGGGGTGTAGCCACGCCCGACCACGACCAACGGATCGCCCGCGTACAGGTCCGGAACCCGGCTCGGGAACGCCTCGATCAGCGGGTCACCCCAGTCGGCGATCAGGTCCGTCAACACCGGCGACTCCAGGCGGGCGAAGAGCTCCGACATACGCTCCTCGACCTGGTCTGTACTGCCAATGTGGGTAAAGGTCCCTCGCCCGGACTCTGCGGCCTTGCGCATGAAGAAGCTGTTGGGCGCCGAGCCGATGCCGACAGTGAACAACCGAGACTCGCCGAGATGCTGGTCGATGTAGCTGAAGAGTGATCGCTCGTTGCCGACAGCGCCGTCAGTCATGAAGACCACCTGTCGTATCGGATAACCCAGGTCCTCGCCACCGAGAGCGGCTTCGAGAGCGAACCGAATCTCGGTTCCGCCGTTCGCCGTCAGCCCGGAGACGTAGGCCGTAGCCTGCTCGAGGCTGTACCGACTCGCTCGTTGAGACGCGGGAAAGAGCTTCCACGCCCCGGAGTTGAACTGGATGACATTGAACGCGTCCTCCGGGCGTAGCCTGCCGAGCGCGGTCAGCAGCGCCTGCTTGGCCTGCGCTAGAGACGCACCGTTCATCGAGCCCGAGGTGTCGATCACGAACACGGTCTCCCGGGGCAGCGTCAAATGATCAGACGCCTCGGGCGCCGGCGGATACACCATCAACAGAGTGAAGAACTCACCGTCACGCTCCTCCACCCAGGCCCGTGCCGTCGCGTCGGCGCCGCGCTGTGGACTCCACACGAGTTCGAAGTCCCGATCCGTGACGGTCGGAGATTCCACCTGGACCCGATAGGTGAAGGAGCCCTCGATGTCGATCGTCACGTCGTGGAACGAGCTGTCGATAGTCGCGAGGGGGCCGCCCGCGACCAGTTCGACGACGAGTTGGAGAGAGCCGCTCTCTTCGGGCCCGACAGAGGTCTCGGTGCTCGCGTCCTCGCAGGAGAGCACCGCGCTGACACTCCCTTCGCCCAGCAGATCCGGGTCGACCTGAAGGCCTTCGGGGTCGGGCACTGCTCCATAGCGGGGGGTCAGGGTCGTCGGGAACCGGAGCCGGTACTCTCCGTCGACCCAGCGCAGGGTCTGGAGGTAGCCGATCTCGACGACAATCTCCTCACCGGGCCCCATGTTGGCCACCTTGGCGGTGAAGAGATTGGGCCGCTGTTGTTCGACGATCGAGGCTCTCTGCCCCGCCTGCCTTGCCCGCTCGTAAGTGCGGCGGGCCTGCTGCCGCTCCTGAATCTCACCTTCGATCACTCGCTCGCCGACGACCATGCGCAGTTCGTCGACGGCCGCGTTCTCGGGTAGCGGAAAGACGTACTTGCCCTCGACCCAGAACTGGGTGGGATTCCTGAAGGTCTGCGCCACCCGGCCTCGCACGACCATCCCGTGCACCTCTAGATCCACCTCCGTGCGCAGGGTGGGAGCCGGAATGTAGAGGTCGCGCCGGTCGGTTTCCAAAAGCAGCGTCCCCGTCGTCGCCTCGTCGGCTTTGACCGGCGGACCCAGATCGGTCTCACAGATCACGGACTCTTCACCAGCCCCTTCCACCAGAGGAGCGGGCGACTCGGTCGCCTGGCCGGCGGCGGCCGGCGGCGCGGCGAGCAGCCCGAGAATGACGAGGGAGAGGAGGAACCAGCGATACAGCTTGGTCGGGCAATGTCGTCTGATGTCGTCCATGCCCCCTACTCCATCGGGGCGGTGTGCTTCGGGAAGGGCCGAATCGAGGCGATCAGGAGGAACAATGTGGCAAACCTGTGGCGGCGATTGCTCGGCCGAAATCGCCTGCGGTAGATTGATCCCGTGACCTCCGTGACGTCAGGATTGGTAGCCGTCGTCGACGACGAGCCCCACCTGCGCGAGACTGTCGCCTTCGCCCTCGGGCGAGAGGGCTATCGGGTGCAGACGTACGCCGATGGCGCGCGGGCGTGGGAGGCGTTCTCCAGAGAGCTGCCGGATCTGGTCATTCTCGACATCCTGATGCCGCACATGGACGGCCTCGAGTTGTGTCGCAGGATCAGAGGCCTCTCGGAGCGGTTGCCGATCCTCTTCCTCTCATCGAGGGACGAGGAGTTCGATCGGGTGCTGGGGCTCGAGATCGGCGCCGATGACTATCTCGGCAAGCCCTTCTCGATGCGCGAGCTCAGCGCCAGGGTCAAGGTGCTCTTTCGCCGCCTCGCCCATTTCGAATCGGATCGACCGCAGCACACCGAGATTGTCGAGGCGGGCCGGTTGACCCTCGACCTGCGCAGCTACGAGGCCTATTGGGACGCTCGTCTCGTGGACCTGACGGTCACCGAGTTCCTCCTGCTGGCGGCGCTCGCGAGATCCCCGGGACACGTCAAGAGCCGTCGCCAGCTGATGGAGCAGAGCTACTCACACGACGCCTACGTCAGTGACCGCACGATCGACTCCCACATCAAGCGCATCCGCAGGAAGTTCTCCGGCCTCGACGGGGGCTTCGACGCCATCGAGACGATCTACGGCGTCGGCTACCGCTACAGGCGAACTGCCTGATGGGCCGCTTCGGCAGGATCTTCCCGCGACTCCTCCTGTTCAACGTGCTGCTGGTCTTTCTGCCGGTCGCGGGACTGCTCTACCTCGACACCTACGAGCAGCAGATCCTGCAGTCTCAGGAGCGGTCCATGGTCCAGCAGGGCCGCGTCCTGGCTGCGGCTCTCGGCGGGCAGGGACCGCTCGAGGAGGAGAGTTCCCTGGCCCTGCTGGCTCGGCTCGAGCAGAGGGTCGACGCCCGGCTCAGAATCGTCGACAGCGAAGGGGGCCTGTTGGCCGACTCGAGTCGACTCGGCCCCAAGCGCGAGCCCGGTGATGCGCCGGCGCTCGATGACCTGCGCGGCGGCTGGCTCTATCGGGCGGGTGCCCGCGCGACCCTCTTCGTCCAGCGCCTCTTCCTAGGACCGCCGCCGGAGCTGGCGTCGAGCGATGTCTATGACGGCGTCAGTACACTGGTCGGCCGGGAGATTCAGGCAGCGTTGGGAGGACGCTATGGCGCCGCGACACGCATCACGTCAGGGGGCCAGCGTTCGGTCACGCTCTACAGCGCAATCCCCGTCCGCGACGGTGAGGAGGTCGTCGGTGCGGTGCTCGTGTCTCAGTCGACCGCCCGCATCCTGGGCGGACTCGTCGACATCCGGCTCGACATCTTCCGAACGGTCCTCGCCAGCATCGCAGTCGCCATCGTCCTGAGCCTCGTCTTCTCCGCGACGATCGCGCGCCCCCTGTCGAAGCTGCGGCGGCAGGCGGGCGAGATCGTGGACCGGCGAGGCAGACTCCGGAGTCGCTTCGACGGTTCGAGTCGAAACGATGAGATCGGCGACCTCGCCCGAGCACTCGAGGTCCTGAGCGTGCAGGTGGAGAGTCATCAGGCCAAGCTCGAATCCTTCGCCTCGGACGTTGCTCACGAGCTCAAGAACCCCCTCGCCTCGATTCGTACCGCCACCGAAGTGGCCGGCGAGGTCGAGGATCCCGACGAGCGGCTGAAGTTCCTGCGCATGGTCGAGCGTGACGTCGCCCGGATGGAGCACGTGCTCTCCGAGGTCCGGGAACTGGCGACGCTCGACGCCAGCCGGAATCAGCCCGTCGCTCCGGTCGACGTCGCAGCCGTCACTCGCGCCGTGGTCGACGGCTACGCACTGCGTCAGGACGTCGGGCCCCGGATCGTCCTCACCTTCTCAGAGGGTCCGATCGACCTGGAGATCGATCCCGAGCACTACGCGCGGATCCTCACCAACCTCCTCGACAACGCGCTCTCGTTCGCCCCTCCCGGCACCGACATCGGCGTCGACCTGAGGTCGACCACCCACGACGTGGAGCTTGGAGTTGTGGACCGCGGCCCCGGTATCGCCGAAGATCTTCGGGAGCAGGTGTTCGACCGTTTCTACAGCGCCCGACCGGAAGCACACAGGGGGGACGGCCACCTCGGCCTGGGTCTGGCTATCGTCAGGGCTGTGGTCGAGAGCTACCGAGGACAGGTGGTGTGCAAACCCGGCGAACCACAGGGCGCGCACCTGCTCGTCATCCTGCCGAGATCACGCCCCGGCCGCGGCCCGGTGCCAGGAGCCTAGATCTCCTCGGGAACGCGAAGGGGCCTCGCATCCCATAGACTCCAAGAGAGATCCAGGGAGGACAACACCACTCGTTCACGGTCGTTGGAGACCGGTTGCCCTCACCGCACCGCCGCGCAGGAAAGAAGCCCAATCCCACTTGATTCCCCGCCCGCTCTTCAGTACAGTACGCCTTCTTGCGCCCGCGGGCGCCGTAGGAGAAGTTCGCAATGTCGAGAAAATGTCAGATCACCGGTAAGGGGCCCATGAGTGCGCGGCACGTTTCGCACGCTCACAACGTCACCCCACGCTGGCAGAAGCCCAACCTTCAGCGTAAGCGGGTCTACGTGGCCGAGCTCGGTCGCTGGGTGCGACTTCGTATCTCCACTCGCGCGCTGCGCACCCTCAACAAGAAGGGTCTGCTGCGCTATCTGAAGGACGAGGGGCTGACCCTCAAAGACGTCACTTAGGCACCGAGGCAGTCATGAAGAAGGGCATCCACCCCGAATACCATCCCGTCCTCTACATCGATGGCGATTTCGAGTTCACCTCGCGATCGACCTCGACGAGCGACGAAGTTCGCGATATTGATGGCGTCGACCACTACGTGATCCGACTCGAGATCTCGTCGGCCACCCATCCGTTCTACACCGGCAAGCAGCGCTTCGTCGACACAGCCGGTCGTATCGACCGTTTCCGCCAGAAGTACGGCGCCGGAAGCTAGGAGAGAGCATGGCCAGCAAGTGCAAGATCGCCAAGAACAAGCGGCAGGAACGCCTCATCGAGCAGTACCGAGAGAGGCGTGCCGAACTCAAGGGCATCTGGCTCGACCAGAGTCGCTCCCCCGAGGAGCGCGAGCACGCCAATCGTCAGCTGCGCAAGCTGCCGCGGGACTCGAGCGCGACTCGCCTGCGCAACCGCTGCAACCTGACAGGTCGCCCACGCGGCTACTACCGCAAGTTCGGGGTCTCTCGCATCGCGCTTCGTGATCTGGCCAGGCGCGGCGATCTGCCCGGAGTCATCAAAGCCAGTTGGTAGCAACTCGGCTTGTCCGGTGACGAACCGGACCACCCTCAGAGCCCGCCCCTTGGCGGGCTCTCTTCGTTTTGCGCATCAGCTCGCCGTCGAGCGGTCGTCACGCCGCTCGCTCCGAGATGGCACAATCGGCGCTCCTCGATGAAAGGAGCGCTAAATGTTCGATCGACGTACTCTCCTCAAGGCTGGAGCTGTGGGAGCCGCCGCCGGTGCCCTCGGTACCGAGGCGCTGCCGGCTGACGAGGCACTCCGTTCAGGCCCTCCCGCTTTTGAACTCGAGGAGGCCACGATCGCCGATCTGCAGGCCGGCATGACCGAGGGCCGATGGAGCGCCGGCTCCATCACCCGCGCCTACCTCGACCGGATCGAGGCGACCAACCTCGCAGGCCCCGAGCTGAGAGCCGTCATCGAGATCAATCCCGACGCAGGGTCCATCGCCGAAGCTCTGGATGCCGAGCGCCGGTCCGGGCAGATTCGGGGACCGCTGCATGGGATTCCCATCCTGCTGAAAGACAACATTGCGACAGCCGACCGCACTGCGACGGCCGCAGGCTCTCTCGCCCTGGTCGATGCCCGGGCCCGGAGGGACGCCGGGGTCGCGGCAAGGCTGCGCGAGGCGGGAGCGGTGCTTCTCGGCAAGGCGAACCTGAGCGAGTGGGCCAACTTCCGGTCGGAGCGCTCATCGAGCGGTTGGAGCGGCCGCGGGGGGCAGACTCGCAATCCCTACATCCTCGACCGCAACCCCTGCGGCTCGAGCTCGGGCTCGGGAGTGGCAACCAGCGCCAACCTCTGCGCCGCAGCCATCGGTACCGAGACCAACGGATCGGTAGTCTGCCCTTCCTCGGCAAACGGCATCGTCGGGATCAAGCCGAGCCTCGGCATCGTCAGCCGGTCGGGGATCATTCCGATCGCGCACAGTCAGGACACAGCCGGTCCGATGGCGCGAACCGTCACCGACGCGGCGATTCTGCTCACCGCAATAGCCGGAGTCGACGCCCGCGATCCGATCACCGGGGACGAGGCCGTGCCCCGGCCGGGCGACTACACGCAGTTTCTCGACGCCGCTGCCCTGGATGGAGCGAGAATCGGCGTCGCCCGGAACTTCTTCGACTTCCACGAGAAGGTCGACGCTCTCATGGAGGACGCCCTCGAGGCGATGCGCGCGGGCGGAGCCGAGGTCGTCGACGACCTCGAACTGGACCTCGCCGAGACCCGCGGTAAGAGCTACGAGGTGCTCCTATACGAGTTCAAAACCGATCTCGAGGCCTACCTGGCCGATCCCGACTCCGGCAGTCGCCACACCTCACTCGCCGAGCTGATCGAGTTCAACGAAGCGAACCGTGACACGGAGCTCACCTGGTTCGAACAGGAGATCTTCATCAAGGCTGAAGCCAAGGGAGGACTGGACAGTCCCGAGTACATCGAGGCACTCGAGCTGTGCCAGCGCGTTACGAGAGAGGGGATCGACACCTTGGCGAGCGAGCATCGCCTCGATGCGATCGTCGCGCCGACCGGCGGTCCGGCCTGGCCGACCGACCTCGTCAACGGCGATCACTTCGGTGGAGGCAGCTCCTCGGCGGCCGCGATCGCCGGCTATCCCAACATCACCGTGCCGGCCGGGAGAGTCCTCGGACTGCCGGTCGGTTTATCGGTGTTCGGCCCCGCTTTCACCGAGCCGAGGCTCCTCGCTCTGGCCTTCGCCTTCGAGCAGGCCACAGGGCATCGGAAAGCCCCGCGGTTTCTCCCGACGCTACCCGCCGACGTGGGGGCGCGCTGAGTCGATCCGGGGTAGGATTCCCCCTCGAACGAGTTCCACTGCCTCAATCTCGAAGCACCCCACCGACCAAGCAGGGACACCCAATGAGATCATTCATTCTCTCAATAGCCGCGATCGCGATGCTGGCCCTCCCCTCGCCGACGACGGCGCAGGGCCCCGGCCGCCTATCAGGCCGCGTCAAGGACGAAGCCGGCAAGCCCCTGGCAGGCGTCACCGCCACCGTCATCAACTCGGAGTCGGGCAAGGAGACCACTCAGGTCACCAACCGGAAGGGGCGGGTCACGATCGCGGTCCTCGACCCGGACCCGGTGCACACCATCGTCCTCTCCAAGGAGGGGTACCAGACGATCCGTGAAGAGGTACGGCTCAAAAGGGGTGATCCGGCGCTCGGCGACTGGATCATGGTGGCCGGCCAGGCGGAGGCTCCGCCTCCGGGGCTCGAGCTGACCGCTGAGGAGATGGCCCGAAGCAAAGCCGCCGTCGAGCACTACAACGCAGGCGCTCAGGCGTTCAACGCCGGAGACCTCGCAGCGGCCGCCGCCAGCTTCGACGCCGCCATCACAGAGGATCCCGAGCTCCTCCAGGCCTACGAGATCGGATCAGTCATCCACTACCGCCTCGAAAACCACGATCGGGCGCTCGAGTTGGTAGCCAAAGTGCTCGAAGCGGATCCGACCAACTCCAGGGCTCTGGGCGTCCGCTACGACGCCTACAACGCGCTGGCCAACGAAGCTGAGGCCGACGCAGCGCTCGACGCCCTGCTGGCGACCTCAGCTGACATCGACACGGCACGGCGAACCTACAACCGCGGCCTGAGTCACGCCAAGAACGCCGACATCGAATCCGCCATCCCACGTCTCGAGCAGGCGTTGGCGATCGAGCCCGGCCTGGCCCCGGCCTGGGGCCTTCTGGGCGATCTCGAGATTGCCCGAGGCAACTACGCTCGGGCGATCGAGTGCGGTGATCACCTGATTGAGCTCGAAGGCTCCCGGGAGAGAGGACTGTCTCTGCGTCACCGGGCCTTCGAGGCCATGGGCGACGAAGCCGGCGCGGCCGAGGCTCTCAGGGCTCTGGCCGACGAGAACCCCGACGCCGTCATGTCGAGCCTGTTCGAACGCGCCAACGACCTGTTTGACAACAATGACTCCGAGGGAGCCGCCAAACTCTACCGTCAGGTCCTCGACCTGCAGCCGGACAACCCCAGAGCGCACTACAAGTTGGGCCTCGCCCTGCTCAGTCTGGACGACGCGGCGACCGCCAAGTCGCATCTCGAGCGTTTCATCGAGCTCGCGCCCGAAGATCCCGAAGCGGCCTCCGCCCGGGACATGCTCTCGTACCTGAACTAGAGGGATCACATGCCACCACGAATCCTGACCCTGGCCTTGCTCCTCCTTCTGGCCGGCGGGGCCAATCCCGCGCTCGCCGAAGAGAGCCCCTACACCGAGAGCGACTTCCTCAGTCGCGTCCGGCAACTGACCTACGAGGGTCGCCGCGCCGGCGAGGGCTACTTCTCTCCGGACGGCGGACAGATGACCTTCCAGAGTGAACGATCGTCCGACAACCCCTTCTACCAAATCTACGTTCTCGATATGGAGACCGGAGATACGACCCGTGTCTCTTCGGGGATCGGCAAGACGACCTGCCCCTTCATTCGACCCGGAACGGGTGAGGTCCAGTTCGCCTCCACCCACCTCGACCCCGACTCCGAGAAGCTGCAACGTGAGGAGTTGGATTTCCGTGCCTCCGGGCAGGAGCGGAGGTACTCCTGGGACTACGACTCGGCGATGGACATTTTTGTCGCGCCTGAAGAAGGGGGGGAGGCGAAGCGCTTGACCGACGCCCTGGGCTACGACGCCGAAGCCAGTTACTCTCCGGACGGAGAGTGGATCATCTTCTCCTCGATGCGTGATGCCTACTCGCGTCAGTTGGACGAAGAGGAGCAGTTTCTTCTCGAGAACAACCCGTCTTACTTCGGCGAGTTGTACATCATGCGAGCCGACGGCAGCGAGCAACGGCGCCTCACCGACGTCGTCGGCTACGACGGCGGTCCCTTCTTCTTCCCGGACGGGAAGCGGATCATCTGGCGGCGTTTCGACGCCGAGGGGCTCACTGCGGACATCTTCTCGATCAAGCCGGACGGCACCGACGAAAAGCGTCTCACCGACTTCGGCTCGATGAGCTGGGCGCCCTACGTCCACCCGTCAGGCGAATACGTTCTCTTCGCTTCGAACAAGTTGGGATTCGCCAATTTCGAGGTCTTCATGGTCGACACCGCCGGCACCAGGGAGCCCGTCCGGGTGACCTACACCGACGGTTTCGACGGCCTCCCCGTGCCGACGCCCGATGGCAAACAACTGGCCTGGACCTCGACCCGCCACAACGGCGAAGGGGGTCAGATCTACATTGGCAACTGGAATCACGAGGCGGCGATGGCCGCCCTGGCGGCCGCGGCCGAGCGCGGCCAGAATCAGGAGTGAGTGTGATGGGTGTGATCCTTAGAGCTTCTCTTCCGTTGTGTGTCGCAGCCCTGGTGGCCACCGCGGTCGTCGCCGATCAGGACGCGTTGCGGCGTGATGTCGACTACCTGGCTTCCGACGCCCTGGAGGGCCGCTTGACCGGCACCGAGGGGGCACGCGCCGCGGCTGCTCACCTGAGTGCTGAACTCGAGGCCCTGGGTGCTATGCCGATGCCGGGGCAAGAGAGCTTCGAGATCCCATTCGAGTTCACCGCCGGCACCAACGACACGGGTTCGAGTGTGACCGTCGGGGACCGCGTCTTCAGTGGTACCGATACGGTTCAGGCCTTGTCTTTCTCCGACTCGGACACCGTCGGCGGCGGCGTCGTCTTCGCCGGCTACGGGCTGCAGCTGCCCGAGACGCAGGACTTCCCTTACGACAGCTACGCCGGGCTCGACGTCGAGGGCAAGATCGTCGTCATCCTCCGTTACTTCCCGGAGGACGTCGAGCAGGAGACCCGCCAGATCCTCGCCCGCTACTCGGGTCTGCGCTACAAGGCTCGAGCCGCCCGAGAAGGCGGCGCTCTGGCCCTGCTGGTCGTGACCGGCCCCCGATCGCCCAATGCCGGCGAGACGATCGCCATGACCTTCGACACCGCCGTCTCCGGATCGGACCTGATCGCCGCCAGCGCCAGCGGCGAGGTCGCGGATGCCATCTTCGAGCACGTCGCCGATCAGGACCTGGAAGCGACCCAGAAGTCTCTCGACGACGGCAACCCGCACGTCACCGGTTTCGACATCCCGGGCCTCGAAATCTCCCTCACGACGTCCGTAGTGAGAGAGCGCCGCGAGGGCTTCAACGTCGCCGGCTACCTCCCTGGTGAGACCGAGGGACTCGACAAGCCCTGGGTCGTGCTCGGCGCTCACTACGACCACCTGGGTCGCGGCGGAGGCGGCAATTCCCTGGCGGGCAAGGACGAGAAGAACGACGTCCACCATGGCGCCGACGACAACGCTTCGGGCACCGCGGCGGTCCTCGACGCCGCCCGCACCCTGACCTCTCAGTCGCGACAACGCTCCATCGCCATCGCCTTCTGGTCAGGAGAGGAGCTCGGCCTCCTGGGGGCTACGGCCTTCATCAAGGATGAGGTCCTGCCGAGCGACGCCATGGCCGCCTACATCAACCTCGACATGGTCGGCCGTAGCCGCGACAACAAGATGACCCTGCAGGCCATCGGCAGCAGCAGCGTCTGGCCGGGGCTGGTCGAAAGGACCAACGTCCCGATCGGCTTCGACCTCTCGCTGGCCGACGACCCTTACTTGCCGACCGACAGCGCGGCCTTCAATCTCGCTTCCATCCCCACCCTCAACCTCTTTACCGGCAGCCATGAGGACTACCACCGACCGAGCGACACCGCCGAGAAACTCGATTACGAGAGCCTCGACATGGTCTCTCGCTTCGCCGCACAGGTCACCCGAAGAGTGGCCAATCTCGACACTGCGCCCGACTTCATCAAGGTCGCGCCCAAGCGACAGGAGGGCGGAGACCGAGACACCGTCCGAGCCTTCACCGGGACCATCCCCGACTACGCCACCGAGGTCGTCGGCCTGCTCCTCTCCGGCGTGATCGAAGGCGGTCCCGCCGATGAAGCCGGCATCATGGCAGGCGACGTCATCGTCGAGTTCGCCGGCCAGTCCATCGCCAACATCTATGACTACACCTACGCTCTGGACGCGGTGAAGGTCGATGTGACCGTCGATGTCGTGGTCATGCGAGAGGGTGAGAGGGTCGAGCTGAAGCTCACGCCGAGAGCGCGGGATTAGGCAGCGAAGCTGTCTGAGCCTCTTCGGCCCTTGCTCCTAGCAGCCTCTCCGCGTCTTGCGTTGCGGCCCCGTTGGCGTGCGTGCGCGTTCTTCGTTGAGCCTGTCCTATTGGGCGATCCCATTTGACGTTGATGTGCGTTCTGCGGGAAAAGACCCTGTCTCCTTGAATCGCTGAAGGACTCTGGAGGGTCTGTATTCACTGGCTGGCTGCGCCAGCCCGTGGGCAACTCTCCGCAGACCAACTCAAACCGCAAAGGGCACCACCAACCAAGGTGGGTGAGGCGTAGCCGGGTTGGTGCAGGCTCTGTACGTGGGCGGGAGGTGGGGGGTGTTGCCGGAACCAACCCGGCTACGCCTCACACACCGACACATGCCCACAAAAAGGCGCCGAAGGGCGGCCCCAGCTACGCGGCCACAGAGTCGCCAACCAAGTCGTCAGCGATTCTTGCGCCGCCGAGCTTCAGCCTGAACCGACTTGTAGAGCTTGCTGAGGCGCTTGGCGGACTTCCGGCGGCTGCGGACATCGAGCCGGCTCGCCAGGGCCTGCGCCTCCTTCTCAAGCGACCGGTAGTTCGCCAGCCGCCCCAACGTCAGATCCCCGCGTTTCACCGCGCCAACCACCGCACAATCCGGCTCGTCAACATGAGTGCAGTCCCGAAAGCGGCACCCCGAGGCCAGTTCGAAGATGTCCTCGAACGCCTCCTCCAGCGCCTCCTCCCCTGCCCACAGCTGAATCTCCCGAATCCCCGGATTGTCGATCAACAGCCCCCCACCCGCCAACCTGTAGAGCTCCCGGTGAGTCGTCGTGTGCTTGCCGCGATCGTCGCCCTCGCGTACAGCACCCGTCGGCTGCGGAGTCGACTCGATCAGCTGATTGATCAGCGTCGTCTTCCCGACGCCCGACGACCCGACGAGCACCGCAGTCTCGCCAGGTGCCAGATACTCCTGGATCTTTCCCAGCTCCCCGGCCTTCGCCGCCAGTAAGAGCACCGGAACATCGCCACAAGCGGTCGCGACCTCCTCCCTGGACGCCTCGGGGTCATCGGCCAGGTCCGCCTTGTTCAGGATCACAACCGCATCCGCACCACTCTCCCGCACCATCACCAGAAACCGTTCGATCCGTCGGACGTTGTAGTCCCCGTCCAGCCCCGTCACCACGAACACGCGATCGACGTTGGCCGCCACGAGCTGCTCCACGGTGCGATCCCCCGCCACTTTTCTCGACAACTTCGAGCGCCGTGACAACACCGCCTGAACGAGCGCCATCCCACCGGGGTCCGGTTGTCTGAAGACCACCCAGTCGCCGACGATCGGCAGGTCGTCCGCACCCTCCTCGTGGTGGCGCAGCCTCCCGGCGAGCACGGCGTCCAGCTCTCCCGGTCCGGCCTGGAGCGTGAGAACCCCTCGCTGCTCGCGGATCACCCGCGCCGGGTGGAGGCCCTCCTCAGCGAGCGTCGCGAACTCCTCCTCGTAGCTCTCCGACCATCCCCACGGCACCAGCTCGCGTCTCATCAGCCGGCTCCCGACATAGCTGTCTCCAACCGATGGGTGAGCCGGCGAAAGCGCAGGGCCAGCAGCACGCCGGCGAAGGTGAGTCCGAAGATGATCCCGATCCACAGGCCTCGCGGGCCGAGGCCGAGACCGAAGCAGAGCCAGTAGCCCAGCGGCAGGCCGATCAGCCAATAGGCGATCACCGTGATCACCATCGGCCCGCGGGTGTCGTTGATTCCGCGCAGTGCGCCGGCAGCCGACACCTGGAGTCCGTCGGAGAACTGGAAGATGGCGGCCAGGAGAAGAAGCTCGACGGCAACAGCGATGACCTCCGGGTCCCGGCTGTAGATCCTCGCGATCGGGCCTGGCAGCGCCAACAGAACGAAGGCCGCGGCCACCTGACAGACGAGGGCCAGCTGGACCCCGACCCACCCGGCCCGACTCATCCCGGGTTGGTCACCTCGGCCCATAGCGTTGCCGACACGCACGGTCGTCGCCAGAGAGATCCCGAGCGGCACCATGAACGTCATCGATGCCACGTTGATCGCCACCTGGTGGCCCGCGACCTGAATCGCCCCGATCGAGCCCATCAGCAGAGCCACTCCGGCGAACATGCTCACCTCGACGAAGAAACTGAAACCGATCGGCAGGCCGATAGCGAGAAGTGGCGCGATCCGGCTCCAATCCGGCCACTCCAGGCGCTCGAAGACATTCAGCCCGGAGATCCTCTGGTGACGCCTGATGTAGATCATCAGGCCTGCGAGTTCGGTCCACCAGACGGCAGACGTCGCGTAGCCGCAGCCGACCGCACCAAGAGCCGGTAGGCCCCAGTGACCATAGATCAGCCCGTAGTTTGCGATGACGTTCACCACCAGGCCGATGAAGCCGAAGTACATGACCGGCCGGGAAATCTCCATCCCCTCGCAGAGAAACCTCAGCGCGAGAAAGGCGTACATGGCCGGCGCGCCCCAGATCAGAGCCCGGAGGTAGCCCATGATCGTCGGGTGGAGACTCGAATCGATGTCGAGCGCCGACAGCAACGGACCGGCCGCCAGACAGGAGACGGCCGTGGCCAGTGTCAGCCCTACGGCGATCCACAGTGCCTGACGCACGAGCGGGCCGATCCGATCCCGTTCGCCGGCACCCTCGAGCTGAGCGACCGAGGGCGAGATCGCCATCAGCACACCCATGCTGGCCAACATCAGCGTGTGCCAGATCGCCGCTCCCGCGGCAACCGACGCCAGGGCCTGGGCCGAGAGCCGTCCGGCCATCACCGTATCGACGAAGGTCATCAACACACCGGCCAGCTGGCCCACCACGAGGGGCGCAGCCAGGCGCACCGTCCTGCTGACGTCGATGCGAGATTCTCCCCCCAGCAGGCCCATCGGCCGACCTTATCGGGCTGAGGGGGCCACCGCGACCGCTCGCCTCAATCTCGCGCCGGGGGCGTCCTGATCGCCAGCAACCGCACCTCGGTCATGTCCTCGATCGCCCATCGGATCCCCTCGCGACCCAGGCCGCTCTCCTTCACACCTCCGTAGGGCATGTGATCGACGCGCCAGTTGGGGATGTCGCCAATCAGGACACCCCCGACTTCGAGTTCGTCCCAGGCCTGGTGGGCCTTGTAGAGATCACGCGTGAACACGCCTGCCTGCAGCCCGTAGACCGAGGCGTTGACCTCTGCCAGGGCCTCGGCGAAGTCGTCGAAGGGTTGGAGAACCGCTACCGGGCCAAAGGCCTCGCGCGCGCAGAGATCGAGAGCGGGATCCACCCCCTCGATCAGCGTCGCCTCGAGCATGGCTCCATCGCGCCCCCCGCCACAGAGGAGGCTCGCCCCCTCGCTCACCGCCTCGGCGATCCAGGACTCGAGCCGTGTCGCCTCAGCCTCGGAGATCATCGGGCCGATGAAGGTCGCCTCATCGCTCGGGTCGCCGGCCACCAGCGCCCGGGTCGCCGCGACGAACCGGTCCTTGAACTCGGCGTAGAGAGAGCTGTGGACGAGCACCCGCTGGACGCCGATGCAGCTCTGTCCGCTCTGGTAGAAAGCGCCGACGACCATGCGCTCGACCGCGTCGTCGAGCAGATCTCCCTGGATGTCTTCATCGACGATACAGGCGGCGTTGCCACCCAACTCCAGCACCACCTTCTTGCGACCCGCCCGGGCCTTCAAGGCCCAGCCCACTTCAGGCGAGCCGGTGAAGCTGAGGAGCTTTAGGCGCTCGTCCTCGCTGAAGAGACGAGCCCCATCCCGCTGGCAGGGCAGAATCGAAAAAGCGCCCACAGGCAGGTCGGTCTCGGCCAGGATCTCGCCCAGGATCAGGGCACTCACCGGGGTCAGACTCGCCGGCTTGAGGACGAACGGACAGCCCGCCGCTATCGCGGGGGCGATCTTGTGCGCCACCAGGTTGAGGGGGAAGTTGAAGGGAGCGATGAAGGAACAGACGCCGATCGGCACTCGCTTCCACATCCCGCGGTAATCGGCAGATCGCGGGCTGATGTCCATCGGCATCACCTCGCCATAGATCCGAACCGACTCCTCGGCCGCAATACGGAAGGTGTCGATGAGGCGGGACACCTCTCCCCGGCTGTCCCTGATCGGCTTGCCCGCTTCGATGCAGAGCGTCCGTGCCAGCTCCTCCGAGCGCTCGCCCAACCGCTCAACGCAGTGTTGGAGCACGGCCTGGCGTTCGTAAGCCTTCATCTCCCGCATCGGCCGGGCGGCATCGACACCGGCCGCGATCGCCCGATCGATGTCCGGCTCCGACGCCAGCGCGACCCGAGTCGCGATGTCGCCGCTGAACTTGTCGCTCACCTCCAGCGCTGTATTGGGCTGCTCCGGCAGGTTGGCCAGATAGAACGGGTAGCTCTGTGCCAGTCCGTCGATCACCGCGTCCTAGAGGAGATCGGCCACGGCTGCCCGCTCCTCGCGCAGCTCGGCGTCGGTCGCGTCCATCCGCTCGCGGCTGAAATCGCCGATGTCGAGGCCTTGGACGATGTCGTACTGCCCGTCGCGGCAGGTACAAGCAAAGGAGTAGATGACACCCTCCTCGATGCCATAGCTGCCGTCTGCGGGAACCGCCATCGACACCCAGTCGCCCTCGGGCGTTCCCTGGATCCAAGTCCGGACGTGATCGATCGCCGCCGATGCAGCGGAAGCGGCAGACGAGGCTCCACGCGCCTTGATGACCTCGGCGCCACGCTGTTGGACCCTCGGGATGAAGGTCTCGCGGTACCAGGAGTCATCGACCAGCTCGGTCGCGGCACGCCCGCCGACCAGCGCGTGACTGATGTCCGGGTACTGAGTCGCCGAGTGATTCCCCCAGATCACCATCCGCTGCACATCCCGCGGGTGGGCACCGGTCTTTTCCGCCAGTTGAGAGATGGAGCGGTTGTGATCGAGGCGGGTCATCGCGGTGAACTGCCGGCGATCGAGATCGGGTGCGTTGACCGAGGCGATCAGGGCGTTCGTGTTGGCGGGGTTACCGACGACCAGCACCCTCACATCCGAAGAGGCGTGATCGTTGATCGCTCGTCCCTGTGGCCCGAAGATCTGGCCGTTCGCGCCGAGCAGGTCCTTGCGCTCCATCCCCGCTCCGCGTGGCCGGGCACCGACCAGAAGACAGACATCCGCGTCGGCAAAGCCCTCGTTGATGTCCGAGGTCGCGCGGATGTCCTCGAGCAGCGGGAATGCTCCGTCCTTGAGCTCCATCACCGTGCCGCCCAGAGCGTCCATCGCGGGAGGGATCTCGATCAGCGACAACGCCACCCGTTGGTCGGGGCCCAGCATGTCGCCAGCGGCGATTCGGAAACAGAGTTGGTAGCCGATATTGCCGGCCGCTCCGGTGATAGCCACGCGAACGGGTCTACTCATGGTGATTCCTCCAAGATCTCGGGTAGCGCCCGGGCCTGGACCCGAGCGGACTTCGAGGGCCTCACGGGCCCAGCGGAGTTTATAGCGGGAAAGTGGCGCGGCGACAACAGGGTCGACATCCCCTCAGGAGTACCTCACTGTCTGGTGCTCCGCGTTGTAAAACGCCGGGATCATCCGATCGACGCGGAGCAACCCCTCTCTCGTGACTCTGACAGCGTCCGCGTCGGCCTCGACCCACCCCAGCCCTTCGAAATGCGACAGGGGCTGCGCAAAGCGCTCGAGTGGATCGACGTCGAACGACCGTCGGAACGCTCCCGTTCGGCACCCTCCCAGCTTCAGCTGTAGAACGAATTGACGCACCATCTGCTCGTCGGCCGACAGGGCGTGCGCCCGGTAGAGCGGCAGATCGCCGCGCCCCAGACAAGTCGAGTAGTCGCGGACGGAGGCGAGATTCTGATGGTGAACCCCTGACAGATATGAGAAGGCGGAAGCGCCGGCACCCACGAGATCCGCACCGCGGTACTGCGAGTCCTGGTACACGAAGCCGTGCTGTGAGGGGTTGCGAACGGCGGCGTAGGCGCTGCGTACGAAATACCCTGCGCCCTCGAGCCGGCGGAACGCCGCGTCGAGACGACGACGCTTCGTCTCCCAGGACGGGATCGCCAGCGAGTCGCGCCTCGATCGAACCGCTCTGGCCAGGGGCGTGTTGAACGGGATCTCCAGTTGGTACAGCGTCACACTCTGTGGATCCATCTCGATCACCCGGCCGAGACTGCGAAAGAACGTGTCCTCGGTCTCCCCCACGAGCCCGACGATGAGGTCGAGGTTGACGACGTCGAAGCCGACCGACTGGATGCACTCCACGGCCTTCTCGACATCACTGACGGTGTGGACACGGCCGTTTCGGCTCAGGACCTCGTCATCGAGCTGCTGAACCCCCAGGCTGAGCCGCGTCACCCCGCACTGGCGGAGCACCGCGAGGCGGTCGACCCCGACGGTCCGGGGTGCGCACTCGAACGTGACCTCGGCGCCCTCGGCCCAAGTGAAAGACCTGCGCACAAACGCCATCAGCCGTTCTATCTGGTCGGGAAGGAGCATCGAAGGCGTCCCACCGCCGAAGTAGATGAAACTCAACTCCCGATGTCTGAGCGCCGGCGAAGCCCCCAGTAAGGCCATCTCGACCTCCAGGCAGTCGAGGTAGCTCTCGACGCTGTCGGCAGCCGGGTTGGCCTGTGACAGGTAATAGCAGTAGCGACAACGGAGATCGCAGAAGGGAATGTGGGCGTAGAGACCCAGAGGAACGTCCGCCGTGCTCTCGTTCGCCAGCGCCGCCCGGTAACACTCCCTGGCCGATCCGCTCCAGGTGGAGAACGGCGGATAGGTCGAGACGAAGTAGGAGCCTTCGAGAGGCTCGGCCATCACTTCGAGTGGGCTGTTCGTTCGCGTCGCCGCCACGGCACACCTGAACCAAGAGAAACCGTCGGACTACCGCTCGGTCGAGCGGTCAGGTCACCTTTGTACCCCACGCTCCCCCGGCTTGCGCCACCCGCGCGAGTGGGGCACCGTCTGCGCCGTGACGTCAGACGCCCAGTCGCCGCAGGTAGCGCTCGGGATCGTTCAGGAAAGACCGCGTCAGCGTCACATGCTCCAGATCCTCCCAGGCCACCTGCTCCATCGGCGCCGTGTCGCAGCTCCAGATCCGGGCATCGGGGAAGGCTAGGAGAATCGGCGAGTGGGTCGCGATGATGAACTGACTCCCGGCGTCCACCGCGTCCCTCAGGAGGGCCAGCAATGCCAGTTGCCTGAGCGGCGAGAGCGGGACCTCCGGCTCATCGAGAAGATAGAGCCCCTCGGGGGCCAGGCGTGACTCGAAGAGCTTGAGGAAGCTCTCGCCATGGGACTGAGCATCGAGACCCTCTCCATAGAGTCCCTCGATCTCGGCGAGAGCCTTGGCGTGCGGCGCCCCGGCCAGAGCGCGGACATAGGCCGATCGGTCCGCGTAGTCGACGTCTACGGCCGCAAGATCCTCTTCGGCCTCTGCCACCAGAGCCGACATCCGCTTCGCATACCCGAAGAAGTCCTCGGCACGGAGGAAGAACCCGCGGGCACTCTTGCGATTCCAGACCAGGCGTAGACGGTCGGCCAACTGGCGCTGAGGGGTCAGCGAGGCGTCTCGGCCGAGGTCTTCGCTACCGACGGCGACCCGCCTCGACGCCAGAGCCAGGGACTCGAGGAGAGTCGACTTGCCCGAGCCGTTCTCCCCCACGAGAAAGGTCACCGGGCGCTCGAAATCGAGCTGCTCCAATTCCGCAATGATCGGGACGCGGAAAGGGAACGCCTCCGTCTCGTCGACTGGAGCTGGCTCCAAACCCACTCCGCGCAGAAGGACCACTACTCCTCGGCGTCTTCCTCCGCCAGGACGACGGCACCGACACCCTCGCTCGCCACCAGCGAATTGAAGGCCGGAATCTCCTCGTCCCTGAGCTGGCGCCAGATTTCCAGGGACGCTTCGACCTGCCCCTTCACCTCTCGGTAGAAAGCCAGCTGGGCATCCGTTGGGCGGACGTCCGAGCCGCTGATGTTCCAGGCCAGCCGCGTGAGCTGCGCGTTCAGCAACCGCTTCCAGCGCAGCGAATCCTGGAAAGCGCCGGTGAGTCGCAGGTCGAAGTAGAGGCCCTCGAAGTCCTTGAGCTTGCCATCGAGTTCGTCGATCGCCGCGAGAAGGTCCGGAGTCTCCGGTTCGGAAGTCTCGTCCCCGGGCGCGGAGGCTTCGTCGCCTGTCTCGTCCACGGTATCCGCCGTCGATGCCTCGGGGCTGCGCAGAGCTTCGAGGGTGCCACGCAGGTCGTCGAGCTGCTTGCGACTCCATTCGCTCGCGTTCACGCTCTCGACTGAGTCCGAGACGAGCTTGCGCAGATCACGCAGAACGACCATCTGCTCGGCGATCTCTGCCTCACTGCCCGGCGACGCGGGGTCCTTCAGCACCTCGAGCGAGCCGCTGTCGACCACTTCGTCCCCGACCTTCAGTTCCACCGTGTACGCCCCCGGCGGCGAGAAGAGGGAGAAGCGGCCACCGTCCGTCAGACGACGCCAGCCGCGGTCCGGGAGCCCGACGTGTGACGCCTCTTCGGGTCGAGTCCTTAGCTTCACCTCGGGCGTCCTCTTCTGGAAGAGATCCCAGTGGGTCCGGTGAAGTCCGGCTGCGGAGTTCAGCCCCTTCAGCTCCGACACTTCGCCTCCTGCCGCGTCGCGGACGACGATCGAGACCCCCTTGTCGGCCTTCTCCGGAAGGTAGTAATGGAGGGAGGCACCGGACTCCGGGTTCTGCCCTGCCGCAGCGTTCTGATACTCGCTCCAGGAGGCTTCGCGACCGCGGAAGCGGTAGGTGTCACGCGGTGCGAAGAGACGCGGTGCGCCGCCATCGACGGCACGGTCGAACTCCCGAAGGCCCGCGAGGTCGTCGAGAATCCAGAAGCCTCGGCCGTAGGTCGCGACCACCAGATCGTCGAAGTGCTCTTGGATCTCCATCCAGTGCACGGGGGCCGGCGGCAGACCGGCGCCGAGAGGCTCCCAGGCACTGCCGTCGTCGAACGAGACCCAGAGTTCGTTCTCGGTCCCGAGGTAGAGCATGCCGGCCCGCCTCGGGTCCTCGCGTACGCAGTGAGCGTAGCTGAAGACACTTTGCGGGAGATCGCCCCGCAGACTCGTCCAGCTGGCGCCGTAGTCGCTCGTCCGATAGACGTGCGTCCCGGTGTCGCCCTCCTGATGGCCATCCACGGTCAGGTAGGCGGCCCCCGCGGCGTGGCGCGAAGGCTCGATGTTGGAGATCGTCCCCAGAGCCGGCGCCCCGGCCAGTCCCGTTGTGACATTGGCCCAGGTCTCGCCGGCGTCACGCGTCAACTGCACCTGTCCGTCATTCGTCCCTGCCCAGATCACACCCGGCTCGAGCGGCGATTCGGCGATAGCGAAGACCACCGGCGCGATCGTCGGACCGGCGTCGTCGAGGGTCAGGCCGCCCGTCCTGCGCATGAGTTCGGGGTCGCCCGTCGTCAGATCCGGGCTGATCACATCCCAGGTCTGGCCTTTGTTACGGGTCCGATGGACATACTGGCTACCGTAGTAGACCGTCTCATGATCGTGCGGCGAGATCGCCAGCGGTGCCGTCCACTGGATGCGGTACTTGAGCTCTTCGGCCGCCCAGCTCTCGATCGCCTGCGGCCAGACACTGACGTCGCGTGACTGACGGCTCTCGTGGTCGTAGAGGTTGAGAATGCCGTCGTAGCATCCCGCCCAGACCGTGTTCGGGTCCTCCGGATCCGGAAGGGTAAAGCCGACCTCGCAGCCACCCACCTCCTGCCAGGCACCGACAGGAATCGTGCTGCCGGTCAGGGAGTTGCTCGGGCCCATGGCGGTGGGCCCGTCCTGACGATTGCCGTAGACGTTGTAGGGGATCCGGGTGTCCGTCGCTACGTGGTAGATCTGCGCGATCGGCAGCTGAGGCCGGTGCCAGGTCTGCCCCCGATTGACCGTGATGCTCACCCCGCCGTCGTGCCCGGTGATCCTGCGCTCCGGATCCACGGGATCGATCCAGATGTCGTGATGATCCCAGCCTGAGTTCTGTCTTTCTATCGTCGCTCCACCGTCGTAGGAGATCGACTGCTGAACGGCCATGAAGGTGATCTCGTTGGCGTTGTCGGGCGCGGCCGACGCGCGGGTGTAGTAGAGGGGTCGCTGGGTCAGGTTGTTGTCCGCGCTGATCATCGACCAGCTCTTGCCACCGTCATCCGACCGCCAGAGAACGCCCTGGAAGTCATCCACCGGCTCGAAGTCTCGATTCGAGCTCGTTTCGATGAGAGCGTAGATCCGATCGGAATCGGCTGCCGACATGGTGAGTCCGATCTTGCCCCAGGGTTTGTTGGGCAGCCCATGACCCTCGAGAGATGTCCAGGTGTCCCCTCCATCCCGGGACATATGGAGCCCGCTGCCGGGGCCACCGCTGGTCCGGCCCGAGGTCCGGATGTGGATCTGCCACATCGCCGCAAAAAGGATGCGGGGGTTGTTCGGGTCCATTACGATGTCGATGGCGCCGGTGTCCTGATCGACGAAAAGGACCTTCTGCCAGGTCTCACCGCCGTCCTTCGTGCGAAAGACGCCGCGCTCCTCTTGAGGGCCGTAGGCATGGCCGAGGGCCGCCGCAAAGACCACCTCCGGCTGCTCGGGGTGAATGACGACCCGCCCGATCCGACCGCTCTGTGTCAGCCCGCGGTTCTCCCAGGTGCGCCCCGCGTCGGTCGAGCGATAGATGCCGTCGCCGATCGAGATGTTCGCGCGGATGAAGGTCTCTCCGGTCCCCGCCCAGACGACATTCGGGTCCGACAGCGAGACCGCCAGCGACCCGACGGACGACGCAGGCGTGTCGTCAAAGATCGGCGCCCAGGTCGCGCCCCCGTCGCTTGTCTTGAAGATGCCTCCGGAGGCCGCTCCGGCGTAGAAGGTATGGGGATCTCCGGCCACGCCGGTCACCGCCGGAGCCCGGTTGCCCACGGGACCGATATACCGGAACTCGAGTTCCGAGAAGGGGTCGTTCGACTCTGTCTCCTCGGCCGGAGCCAGGGCAGGGAGCAACACCAGACAGAGGAGCGAAGACACTCCAGCCAACAGCGGCCTCAGCCGCATCGTTTCCCACATCGGTCTCTCCTCGATTCCCTTCAGGTCTGTGGATCGCCGTTCTCTGCCCAGTAGCCAACCAGGCCTTTGACGTACGCGAGGGCCGACTCCAGGTTCTGCACCGTGTTCCACTCGAACCGAGAGTGAAAATCGTGTCCTCCGGTGAAGACGTTCGGAGTCGGCAGCCCGAGCTCAGAGAGTCGGGATCCATCGGTGCCACCCCGAACCAGCTCCTCCTCGAGCTGCACGCCCAGAGCCTCGGCGGCGGCGAAGGCAAAGCTGATCGCGCGGGGATCCGTCTGCTCAATGTACTCGCGCATATTGCGGTAGTTGTCGGTGATCTCCACCATCACCTGGGCTCTCGGATGGCGGGTGGCGGCGGCGGCCGCCAGCTGCTCGACGAGCTGCTTGCGGCGTTCGAGGCCATCGCCGGTGAAGTCTCGCAGCAGGATGCGAGCCTCAGCTGCGGTCACGTCACCCTGGAAGTAATGCGCACAGAAGTAGCCTTCCCGGTCGCTCGTCGTCTCGGGTGTTTCGCTGGCCGGCAGGCCGGCCAGCATCTCCGCCACGATTGTCGTCGCGTTCGCCATCACGTCCTTGGCATAGCCGGGGTGAACGCCCACTCCCTTGACCCGCAGGACCGCCTCGGCTGCGTTGAACGTCTCGAACGAAAAGGTGCCGACGCCACCCCCGTCGATGGTGTACGCGACCTGGGCGCCCAGACGGTCGAGATCGAGCTTGTCGACTCCCCTGCCGATCTCCTCGTCCACCGTGAAGCAGACCCGCAGAGGCGGCCTGGGGTGGTCGCTCCGGGCCAGGAGATCGGCGACCGTCTGCATGATGATCGCGACTCCTGCCTTGTCATCACTCCCGAGCAGCGTCGTCCCGTCGCTGGTGATCAGATCGTGACCGATGTGGTTGAGCAGCTCGGGACTGCGCTCGGGGTCGAGCCGCACCGACGGGTCGCCGGACAGCTCGATCACCGCACCCTCGTAATCCTGGTGGATCTGGGGAACCACCGGACCACCGGGGGCGTCTGGAGAGGTGTCGACGTGCGCCACCAACGCCAGGACCGGGGCCGACTCGGCGCCCGGCGAAGGCGCGAGTCCAGCGTAGACATAGCCGTGGTCATCCATAGCCGCGCCCTCCACGCCCAGCTCGAGCAGCTCCTCGACCAGGAGTCGACTCAGGTCCTTCTGCTTCTCGGATGAGGGCGTCGCAGCCGACTCGCGGTCCGCTTCGGTGTCGATCCCGACGTAGCGCAGGAACCTCTCGACGACGTCGGGGAGATCCAGGTGAGCATCCATCGGCAGGTCGAAGAGGGGTCGACGCCTAGCTGCTCTGATCGCAGCTGCGAAAGGCGTCGAGAGCGTTCTCGAACTCCTGCTGCGCCTTGGTGATGTAGGCGTGCGCCTCGTCGACATAGCCGTCCGTCGAGGTCGACCAGACGCGATTCAGATTGCGCTCGCCCGCCGCGAAAGGATTCATCACCTCGGCGTAGGCCTTGAGTCCGAACCGATGCGAAATGCTCTCGCGTGCTTGGACGAAGGTGTCGAGGACGTCCGGGAACTCCCGGTCGATGCGATGGCGCAGCTCGTAGACATCGATCGAGTCCTTCTCCTGCTCGAGTGCTCGAATCCGTTTCACGACGGTCTCGAGACTGGTAGCGATCCCATCGAGGTTCGCAGCGATCGTCCCCTCGGCGTGGGCCTCAACGTGGATCGCCCGACGCACCATGGCCACCCCGACGAAACCGGCGATGACGACGACCAGGTAGCCACCGGTCGCTACACCGTCCGTCTGTTCCACGGCGAAGAAGGCACCGGTCAGGAACCCGAGGGTGATCAGCAGATATCCGAGGCTCTTCATCCGTCAGCCTCCGAAGACGATCTGCAGTGAGTAGAAGACGCCGATCAACGCTTCGCCGACAATCAGGCCGGCGGCGACGGGGATTCCGATGTCCTCGGCGAAACTCCGTCCCATCTTCGCGTCGGTGAAGAGACGGGCCAGGGTACCGAGGGTATAGGTGAGGATGATGTTGAAGGGCAGGTAGAAGCCGAGGCCGACCATCACCCCGAGGCCGCCGACTCCGCTGGCAGAGAGCATCGCCCCCAATCCGGCGCCGGTCAGGTACTTGGCGAGCGGAATCTCGCCACCGAGGATGCCGTTGATGACGCTCGCCAGAGCCTGCCCCTGCGGCGCGGGCAGCCTGTCGCTGCCGAGGGTGTATGCCTGATGCAGAACGACGATGAGGCCCATGATCAGGATCGGCCCGAGCCAGGTTCCCATGAACTGGGCGATCTGCTGCTTGCGAGGGATCGCACCCACCAGGTAACCGGTCTTGAGGTCGAGCATCAGATCGGTCGCTTGCGCCATCGCGACGCACATGGCCCCGCCGACGACGATCGAGGCGATGACCGTCTGCTGATCATCGAGGCCGCTGGCGACGAAGATCAGGATGGTGATGCCGATCAGGGTCATGCCGGACAGAGGCGACCACTGGGTGCGGCCGATGCACTCCGAGAGCACCACACCAGCGACCCAGATCCAGAGCGTTCCGAGAAGCGCCATGCTCACCGCTCGCCAGATCTCGATGTCGGGCACGGAGAAGATCGCGGTGACCGCCAACACGACGACCGCACCCCCGATGCCCATGTAGAGCATCTTGATCGGCAACTCGTCGGTCGCCACGGCCGAGCGGGTCTTCGAGGCCCGCTGCATGCTACGGATCGCCGACAACACCAGGGGCATCGCGAAGACGATTCCGGTCAGCGCGCCGCCGATGATCATCCCGATACCCACCGGCCTGAAGAGAGTCAGGCGCAGGAAAGTCGCCAGACCCATCCCTGCCGACTCGAGAGTCGCGGCCGTCGGCAATTTGTCCTGCAGCGACAGGACCGGAGCCAGGATCCAGTAGCAGACGTAACCGCCCACGACGAAAAAGAACCCTCCGCGACCGGCCAGATAGGCCACACCCACGGTCAACAGCGAGAGGTACCAGATGCCGTTCATGTACTCGGGCATGCCGAGCAGGGTGCCCAGATTCCAGTTCTCGACTCCGCTGGAGAGGCTGACGTAATGGGCGACCCCGCTGACGACCGCGCCACCCACCAGAAGCCAGGCCTTGCGAATCCCGGCCCCGGGCGCCTTGAGCACCGTCGCCGTCGCAATGCCGCCCGGATAGGCGAGGCGATCGAAATCGATCATCTGCTTGCGCAGCGGAATGATGAACGCGATACCCAGGATGCCGCCGGCGATACAGGCCACGACGACCAGCGTCTGATTGAAGTCCTCGTACCCGAGGATGAAGAGCGCCGGAATCGAGAACATCATCCCGGCCGACGCTCCATTGACCGAGCTGGCGATCGTCTGGTTGATGTTGTTCTCGATGATGCTGCGCCGGCGCATCACGCCTCGCAGGACTCCGAAGCCCAGAATCGCAGCCAGCTCCGAGCCTTCGATCGAGAATCCGAGCTTGAGGCTCAGATAACCGATCGACAGGGTGATCAGGGCGCCGATGATGTACCCGACGAGGATCGCCTGCCAGGTGATCTCGGGGTATGCGCCGTGTCGGATCGGTTTGCTCATGAGATGGAGTCCGGCGATCGTACCGGACGGGTCTGTCGGGCTCAAGGAGGCGGGTTGCCGCAAAGGGCACCACAAACCTAGGTGTGTGAGGCGTAGCCGGGTTGGTGCAGGCTCTGTACGTGGGCGGGAGGTGGGGGGTGTTCGCCGGAACCAACCCGGCTACGCCTCACACACCGACAAAGGCCCACTCAAAAGCGCCGAAGGGCGGCCCCAGCTTCGAGGCCCCAGAGCAGGACGACACAATTCCAAAGTCAGCCAATCACCGATTGCGCGGTATCGAGAGAAGCCCGATCCCCAGCAGGACGAGCAGGGTCCCGCCGATCTGGATGCTCGAGAGTCGCTCACCCAGGAGAATCCACCCCCAGGTCAGGGTGAGCACCGGCTGCGCCAGGAGCAGGACTGAGGTCTCGATGGCCGGCATCTTCCTCAGGGACTTCGTGATCAGCAGCCAGCCGAAGACCTGTGCGATCAGTGCCAGCGCGATGAGCCACCCGTGGGCCGGCCAGACCCAGGTCAGGTTGAGGTCGCCGTTGTAGAGACTCAACAGCCAGACCGACGCCAGCGTCCCGACCGTCGCATCCAGCCAGGGCCCGATCGGCAGCCCATCGCTCGGCGCCGATCGTCGAAAGACCAGCAGGAAGATTGAGTAGAGAACTCCCGTCGCCAGGCCCAGGAGCACCCCATCACTCGGCGCAGCGCCGTAGGCGTCTGCCCGCCCCAACCCCGAAGCCAGAATCACCCCCGCAAACATCAGCGGCAGGACCCAGAGGATGACCTTGCGCGGCCTCTCGCCATACAGCCACCAGGCGGCCAACGCCACGAAAAACACCTGCGTGTTGCCGAGGACCGTCGCCACGCCGGCCCCGATCGCGTCGATTGCGTGGTGCCAGGCCACCAGGTCGACGCCCAGCACCACACCGGCGAGGAACGCCCCTGCCCGCTGCCTGAACGAACGGCTGTCCTTCTTGCGCGCGGGCAACCAGAGCATCAGCAGCACCGGCAACGCGTAAGCCACCCTGAAAAAAGCCGCCGTCGACGCCGAGGTCTCCGACAGTCGCATGAAGATCGCCGAAAAGGAGATCCCGACAACGCCCGCCAGAGCCTGGGCGCGAAGACGTGCCGTAGAGGAAGAGTCGCTCAAGCCGCCGATTGTAGTCGCTCTCGGCTATCATGCGACGCCATGCGAATCGCCACCTGGAACGTCAACGGCCTGCGCTCGCGACTGGAGTTCGTGCTCCATTGGCTCGACGCTCGCAAGCCCGACATCGTGGGCTTCCAGGAGCTCAAGTCCACCGAAGAGCAGTTTCCCTGGATCGACCTCGAGGCGGCCGGCTACAAGGCCCTCGTCCACGGCCAGAAGGCCTGGAACGGCGTGGCCATCCTCAGCCGGGACGAGGGGGAGGTGCGGCAGCGCGGCCTGCCCGGGGAAGACGAGTTCGGTTCACGCCTCATCACCGCAGACTTCGCTGATCTCTCCTTCACCACCGTCTACTGTCCCAACGGCAAGAACCTCGCGCACGAGGACTTCCCCAGGAAGCTCGCCTGGTACGACAGTCTCGCCGAGCACTGGGCGAACACCCAGGCAGCAGATCGACCGGCTGTGCTCTGCGGCGACTTCAACATCTGCCCGACGGACCTCGACAGTCACCACTCGCCCACCAAGACCGAGGCGAGGATCTTCAACACCGTCGACGAGCGCCAGCGTTTCCAGCGGCTGCTCGACCTCGGCCTCACCGACCTCTTCCGCCACCACAAAGGCGACGAGCGGATGTACTCCTGGTGGGACTATCGAGGGGGTTCCTTCCACCGCAACCTCGGACTGAGAATCGACTTCCTTCTCGCGACGGCTCCGCTGCTGGGCAGAGTCAACGACGTCGTCATCGATCGCGACTACCGCAAAAAGAAGGACGGGCTCACAGCGTCAGACCACGCCCCCGTCTATGCCGACCTGGACTGAGCCATGACCGACGAATCGCTTCTTCCCTGCGTCGAGCAGGAGCCGCCGGGGTCCCCCGACGCGTCCGTTATCTGGCTCCACGGCCTGGGAGCCGACGGCAACGATTTCGCACCCATCGTTCCTCAGCTCGGTCTCCCGGCCGACCACGGCGTACGCTTCGTCTTTCCCCACGCACCGAGCATCCCCGTCACCCTGAACGCCGGCTTCGTCATGCCGGCCTGGTACGACATTACGAGTCTCGACGCACGAGGCCAGGACGAGGCCGGAATCCGGCGCAGCGACCGGGAACTGGTGAAGCTCGCGCAGAGGGAGAACGCCCGCGGCATCCCATCCGGGAGGATCGTCTTCGCCGGCTTCTCCCAGGGTGGCGCGATCGCCCTCTTCGGCGGCCTGCGCTATCCCGAGAAGCTGGCGGGGATCATGGCCCTCTCGAGCTATCTCGTGGCGGCCGAGGCTCTCGAGAACGAACTCGCAGACGCCAACCGCCGGACGCCCATCTTCCAGGCCCATGGCACGCTCGACCCCATGGTTCCCTTCGACAAGGGCCAGGCGACACTCGACTGGCTGGCGCGCCATGGCTGGGAGGCCGAGGCACACGAATACCCGATGGCCCACCAGGTCTGCCTCGAAGAGGTCCAGGCGATCGGCACCTGGTTGCGGCGGGTGCTGAAGCTCTAGGTGGGCGTGTAGCCGGCCCTCTGAACCGCCTCGACCAACCGATCCCTGGCTGCCGGACCCGCCACCGAGGCCGATCCCTCTTCCAGATCGACGATCACGCCGGTCACCCCGTCGGTCGCCCAGAGGGCCTCTTCGACGTGACGCACGCAGTTCTGGCAGGTCATCCCATCGACCTGGAGAGTCTGGCTCATCGCGATAGACGACTTCGGCGAGCGTCGCCGGAGGAAGCCGCGCAGATCATCGACAGCGAACCAGAGCAACAGCAGGCTGAGCACGACAGCGCTCGCCGTCTCCCACCAGGACGTCGCATGGACGTGCCCCAGGGCCTCACGCGCCGCCGCACTGCCGATGATCCAGTCGAAGAGGACGCTCAACCCGAGGCTGCCGACGATCAGAGTCGTCAGGTAGATCACGAGCGGCTTCCTGCCCAGCCCGCGATAGACCGCGCCGAGCGTCGCCACGTTGGTCGCCGGGCCCGCCATCAGGAAGACCAGGGCCGCGCTGGCCGGCATCCCGGCCCCCACCAGCGCCGCCGCAATCGGCACCGAGGCCGTGGCGCAGACGTAGAGGGGCAACGAGACAAGCAGGGCCACGACGCCGGCACCCAGCACTCCGAAGCGCCCGAGCGACACCAGCGCCTGGTCCGGCACCATCACCTCGATCGCCGCCGACACGACGACTCCGAACAAGAGCCAGCGCCAGATACTGCGCAGGATCTCGAGACCGTGGTCGAGCATCTCCGCCATCGGATTCGACTCGGTCCGATCGGCTCGCAGCTGATGGGCCGTCGCTTCGACAGTGCCATCCGCGGCCTCCGTCCACCACCCACCAGCCAACCCGGTAATCGCTGCGCTGGCGACTTTGAAGAGAGCGAACGGCCAGCCGAGGAATGAGGCCGAGACGAGGATTGAATCGACGCCGGTCTGCGGCGTCGAGATCAGGAATCCCACCGTCGCCCCGTCGCTGGCACCGTCCTTCTTCAGCCCCAGCCCGGTGGGAATCACGCCGCAGGAACACAGCGGCATGGGCACGCCCACCAAGACGGCCTTGACCACCCCCCAGTAGCCGCGGAATTGCCGGCTCACGAGGTCTCGCGGCAGCGCCACGTGCAGAACTGCGGCGATGACCGTGCCCAGCAGCAGCCAGGGCGCCAGTTGGACCAGAACCTCCCAGATGGCTATCAGCATGAATCCCTCACCGAGCGGCGATACCACCGAACCGGCCGAAGACTTCCATGAGGTCATCGACCTGCCGACGGCGCGCAGCCTCGTCTCCATCCGTCAGAGCGTCCGAGACGCAGGTCTCGATGTGAGAGCCGAGCAGCACCTGTCCAGCCTTGCTCAGAGCCCCCCTCACGGCCGAGATCTGCAGCAATACATCCACACACCCTTCGTCCGCCTCCACCATCCGGCGAATCGCCGCCATCTGGCCCTCGGCGCGACTGAGGCGTTTGAGCAGTTCCTGCTTTGTGTCGGTATTCATATCCATACCCCCTGGGGGTATTAACCTAATACCCCTGGGGGGTATATGTCAACCACCACTGCTGTCTTCTGGGTTGGCCTCCGCCAACCCACGCCTTCGGCCTGGGCGATCCCGTTTGACGTTCATGTGCGTTCTGCGGGAAAAGACCCTGTCTCCGCTGGCCTAACCCGTCCAGACCCCATCGGAGACAGGATCTTTTCCCTCCTTGGAGCACTGACGGACCTTGGAGGGTCGGTTCTTCCTGGCTGGATCCGCCGGCCATGGGCAACCCTCCGCAGGCCAACTCCCACCGCAAAAGGGCACCACCAACCAAGGTGTGTGAGGCGTAGCCGGGTTGGTGCAGGCTCTGTACGTGGGCGGGAGGTGGGGGGTGTTGCCGGAACCAACCCGGCTACGCCTCACACACCGGCAAAAGCCCGCTCAAAGGCG